>Ga0308159_1000002_pt1 | contig 1597991 bp, 1391 predicted proteins | sample PhyCR1_FD_201040 | JGI IMG/M metagenome (GOLD analysis project Ga0308159, IMG submission 201040) | Phyllosphere microbial communities from UC Gill Tract Community Farm, Albany, California, United States - DLSLC.R1 | ecosystem: Host-associated > Plants > Phyllosphere > Unclassified | place...
GCACGGAAAATTGTCGAGGCCTGCAAGGGTATCGATCTGGTTCCTCTGCCGACGTGCACCATTCGCGAGCTGATGGCGGCGATGTCACTCTGTGACCAGATAATCACCAGCGATGGCGGCGCACTGCACATTGCGGCGGGCGTGCAAAAGCCGGTCGTGGCGCTGTTTGGCAACAGCGACGCCGTATACTGGGCGCCGTGGAAGGTTCCGTGCGCGGTTATCAAGGCCCCGTCCGACAATGTCGGTCTGCTGAGTGTCGAACACGTGCTGAACGAGTTCACCGCGCTGCGTGAGAAAGTCCTGACACAGGAATAACCCCCTCCAGCAAGCCTGTTGGTACTCCCTCCAAAGGCGGCATGCCATAACGGGCCCGCGCTCTGTCGCAGGCCTCGTTGGTGACGCCGTTTAATCCGGATTGATCAAACTCGTGACAGGGAGACGGTCGGTTCAGATAAATGGAACATGACACCGCTTTTCCTATCTCGCCTTCAAGCGCCACGCAGCGGGGAGAACGGGAGTGGGTGCCCTGCATACAGCTCAGAAAGGGCGTGACCTGTTCCGTCAATGCCTGGGGCACCACGCCACCGGCCTCTTCAGATTCAGCCCAATAAAACGACACGCGGAAATAGGCGCAGCATGCGCCGCAGGAAATACAGGGATTATCTTTATCGCTCATCTTGGACGCTACCGTAAACGGAGAACTGAAACCAAAACAACCATGAGTGAGCAAAATACGCATTTGCTATTTTTTAAGCAATCGTTATTTCCGTGTTAAAAAAATTAACAAAACAGGACATTGTTTGATCTAGATCAATTCCTTTGTTTTTAATGGCTTAGAATCAATTTAACCCAGTGCAATTTCCCCGTTTTTCCTATAAAAACCTGAACTCGCTACGGCAAAGTATTCGCAGGGTATGGCTAAATACCCGAAGTCATCACAACGAGGGAATGGATAATGAAAGCAGCATATTGGGCACTTTTAGCGGCAGCCGCCTTACCAACGGTCGCCAGTGCCAATCAGGCAGGGGATGTTATTGTTCGCGTAGGGACCGCCACAGTCAGACCGTCGGCCAACTCGCCGAGCGTATTGGGTTCACTCGGCTCGTTCAATGCCAGCAATGACACGCAAATGGGCCTGACGCTGGGCTACATGTGGACCGATAACATCGGCACCGAGCTGCTGGCCGCCACACCGTTCCGTCACAAAATCGGCCTTAACGGCATGGGCGACATCGCCACCGTGCGCCAGCTTCCGCCGTCGTTGATGGCGCAATACTATTTTCGCAGCAAGGAAGACAAACTGCGTCCGTATGTGGGCCTCGGCGTGAACTACACCACCTTCTACCACGCCCGTTTCAACCAGACAGGCTCCGACGCCGGACTCTCCGATCTCAGCATGAAGCACTCCTGGGGCTGGGCGACGCAGGCCGGCGTTGACTACAACCTCAACCAGAACTGGCTGCTGAATGCCTCGGTGTGGTGGATGGACATCGACACCACCGCGCGCTTCAAGGCGGGCGGTGAACAGCAATCCGTCAGTACCCAGCTGAATCCGTGGGTATTCATGTTTGCAGTAGGTTACAAGTTCTAGCTTTCGCCCACGAAAAAGGCGTCGAATTCTCGACGCCTTTCCTGATATTGCGACAATCAAACAGGGTTATTTGACCTGAGTGTCGTTCTCTACAGATTTAACCCCGGCAACACCACGCGTTACCGATACCGCACGGCTCGCTTCCGCCGGAGAGGTAACGAAACCGCTCAGCTGGACACGACCCTTGAAGGTCTCGACGCTGATTTCACGCGATTTGATATTGTCGTCTGCCAGCAGGGCAGATTTCACTTTGGTCGTGACCACGGTGTCATCAATATAGCCGCCGGTGCCTTCTTTTTTTGGCGTAGGCGCACAGGCTGCAAGAGTAGTGACTACGACCGCTGCCATACAGATAGCTGAAAGACTTTTTAAAAGCTTCATATTTTACTCTCCATGCAATGTGTTATTTGAAACTCATAAATTCAACAAAATAGGCAATCTGGTGCTTATTCCAGGGTGCAGACAAGTGCCTGATTAAGAATAATAAACAATGCGCGAAGTAAGTGTGGTTTAAAAATTCAGGATGTACAATTTCAGAGCGTAAAAAAAAGAAAAATTTTAAAAAAATAAAGCCCCAATCACAGATGTGTGGGGCTTTGGAGATGCGGAAATAGGCTTATTTACGCGTCGCGGCTTTCATGTCGGTAACAAAACGAGAAAGTTGCGCCAGCATTTCTGCTGGATTATCAACGTTGTTTTCGATGATGCGGACAATCGCCGAGCCGGAAATCGCGCCTGCCGCACCCGCGGCCAGCGACTCTTTCACCTGTGAAGGTTCGGAAATGCCGAAACCTTGCAGCGGCGGTGCGGCATGGTATTCACGCAGCTTGTCGACCAGATGATTCAGCGGCGTAATCGCCCGCTTTTCGGTACCGGTCACGCCCGCGCGCGACAGCAGATAAGTGTACCCACGGCCGTGCGAGGCAATCTCGCGCAGCAGGTCGTCGCTGGCATTCGGCGGACAGATAAAGATAGGTGCCACGCCGTGACGCATGGCCGCCGCGCGAAACGGTGCAGACTCTTCAAGCGGTACATCGGCGACCAGCACAGAGTCTACGCCCACCTCGGCACAACGGGCATAGAAGGTGTCGAGGCCGTTGTGGAACACCAGATTGGCATACATCAGCAGGCCAATCGGAATATCAGGATGTTTGGCGCGAATTTTTTCCAGCATGCCAAAACACTGTGTAGGCGTCACCCCGGCCGCGAAGGCGCGCAGGTTGGCGTTTTGAATCGTCGGACCGTCGGCCAGCGGATCGGAGAAGGGCACGCCCAACTCCAGCGCATCGGCACCGGCTTCTATCAAGGTATCGATAATCGCCAGCGACAGCTCCGGATTCGGATCACCCAGAGTCACGAAAGGAACGAATGCGCCTTCATTCTGGCTTTCCAGACGCGTGAAAAGTTGTTGATAGCGTTCCATCAGATCTCTCCCCGAGCCGTCAGAATATCGTGTACGGTAAATATGTCTTTGTCGCCGCGACCAGAAAGGCTCACCACCAGAATCTGTTCTTTTTCAGGATCTTCCTTGATGAGCTTCAGGGCATAGGCCAGCGCGTGGGAGGATTCCAGCGCAGGAATGATCCCCTCGAAGCGCGACAGCGCCTTGAAGGCGTCCAGGGCTTCGTCATCGGTAATAGACACGTAGTCGGCACGGCCGATGCTGTTCAGATAGGCGTGCTGCGGGCCGACGGACGGGAAGTCCAGACCGGCCGAAATCGAGTAGGACTCTTCAATCTGGCCTTCGGAGGTCTGCATCATCGGCGCTTTCATGCCGAAATAGATGCCGACCGGCGCGTGTTTCAGCGGTGCGCCGTGCTGACCGGTTTCGATGCCAAGACCCGCAGGTTCGACGCCGACAAGCTTGACGCTGGCATCGTCGATAAAATCGGCAAACATGCCGATGGCGTTGGACCCGCCGCCCACACAGGCTATCACCGCATCAGGCAGGCAGCCTTCGCGTTCCTGCATCTGCGCCTTGGTTTCTTCGCTTATCATGCGCTGGAATTCGCGCACGATAGTGGGATAAGGGTGTGGACCCGCCGCCGTTCCCAGCATGTAGTGGGCCGTTTCGTAGCTGCCGGACCAGTCGCGCAGCGCCTCGTTGCAGGCATCTTTCAGCGTGGCCGAACCGCTGTGAACCGGAATGACTTCCGCCCCCATCAGGCGCATGCGGAACACGTTCGGCGACTGGCGCTCGACGTCCTTGGCTCCCATATAGATGCGGCATTTCAGGCCGAGCAGGGCGCAGGCCAGTGCCGAGGCCACGCCGTGCTGACCGGCACCGGTTTCGGCGATGATTTCGGTTTTACCCATGCGTTTTGCCAGCAGCGCCTGACCCAGCACCTGATTGGTCTTGTGCGCGCCGCCGTGCAGCAGGTCTTCGCGCTTGAGATACAGCTTGGTGCGGGTGCCCGCCGTCAGGTTCTTGCAAAGCGTCAGCGCCGTGGGACGACCCGCATAGTTTTTCAGCAGATCGATAAATTCGGCCTGAAACTCGGGATCGCGCTGCGCATTCACAAAGGCTTCTTCGAGCTGAACAAGCGCAGGCATCAGAATCTGCGGCACATACATGCCGCCAAATTCGCCGAAGTACGGATTAAGTAACGTCATTTGATCTCTTCCTTTAACACGTATTTAGTAAGCGCGCAGCGTGCGGAAGACGGCGGCAATTTTTTCCGCGTCCTTGATTCCGGGTTCGCTCTCGACACCTGAATTGAAATCCAGACCCGCGCAGCCTTGCTGGGCCGCCTGCACGCAGTTGTCTGCGCCCAAACCGCCGGCCAGCAGGACGTTGTCCAGCTTTTCGCCCTCAAGCTTGCTCCAGTCGAAACGCTGGCCCGTGCCGCCTTTGCCGTTATCCAGCACATAGCGCTGCACGTATTCGAGGTTGCGGGCAGGCACCGTGTCGGTGACGCTGAGCGCCTTCCAGATTTGACAGCCCTGCGGCAAAATCTCGCGCAGATGCGTAATGTAGGTCTGATCTTCGTCGCCGTGGAGTTGAACGGCAAACAGGTTCAGCGATGTCGCTTTTTCGGCGACGTCGGCGATATCGGCGTCGCGAAAGACACCCACGTATTTCAGCGGTGCACCGCTTTGCACCTGACGCGCCTGTGCGCTGTCGATAAAGCGCGGAGAGGTTTCAACAAAAATCAGTCCGCCGTAGATGGCACCGGCATGATAGGCGGCGTTGGCGTCTTGCTGACGCGTCAGTCCACAGATTTTGTTCTCGCCAAGCAGGACGCGGCGCACGGCGCTTCTGAGATCCGGTTCGGACATCAGCGCGCTGCCAATCAGGAAGCCGTTGGCGAAACGGCTCAGCTCGCGGATTTGCGCGTAATCGTTGATGCCGGATTCGCTGATGACCAGCGTGCCGTGCGGCACACGCGGTGCCAGCTCGCGCGTGCGGTTCAAGTCGATGGACAGGTCACGCAAGTCGCGGTTGTTGATGCCGACGACCCTGGCATTGAGTTTAATCGCGCGCTCAAGCTCTTCTTCATTGCTCGCTTCGGTGAGCACACCAAGCTTGAGGCTGTGGGCGACGGCCGACAGTTGCACGTATTGTTCGTCATCCAGTACCGACAGCATCAGCAGGATGGCATCGGCCTGATAGAAGCGCGCCAGATAAATCTGGTATGGGTCGATGATAAAATCTTTGCACAGCACCGGCTGTGTCACGGTTGCGCTCACCAGCGGCAGGAAGTCGAAACTGCCCTGAAAATACTTCTCGTCGGTAAGCACGGAAATGGCCGACGCAAAGTCCTTGTAAACGCCCGCGATTTCTACCGGATCAAAGTTGTCGCGGATTTTGCCTTTCGACGGCGAGGCCTGTTTGCATTCAAGAATAAAGGCGGTTCTGGCACCCTGCAGGGCGTCATAAAAACTGCGCTGGCTCGGTGTGATTTCGTTTTGAAAACTGGCCAGGGGTTGCTGTTCTTTACGTGCCGCGACCCAAATTTCCTTGTCGCGAACAATCTTGTGGAGCACGGTTTCCTGCTGCATCACTTATCCTCTTGCTGCCAATGCGGTAACGCGCTGGAATGGTTCTCCGCTGCGCATTACGTCCAACGCTTTCTGTGCGTTTTGCTTTAAATCTTCCTGGCCGAACAGTCGCAGTAACATGGCGACGTTGGCGGCCACGGCGGCCTCGTGTGCCGGCTCACCTTTACCTTGTAACAAGCGTGCCAGAATGTCACGGTTTTCTTCCGGTTCACCGCCGAGCAGTGCGGAGATAGGGTAGTTGTCCAGCCCGAAGTCCTGCGGCGTCAGCTCGTACGTGGTGATTTCACCGTTTTTCAGCTCGGCAACCTGCGTCGGCGCGTGGATGGCGACTTCGTCCATGCCTCCGCCGTGAACCACCGCTGCGCGCTCGTAACCCAGTGTGCGCAGCGTTTCGGCGATAGGGCGCACCAGCTCGGGACTATAAACACCAATCAGCGCCAGCGGCGGACGTGCCGGATTGATAAGCGGGCCGAGCACGTTGAACAGGGTGCGGGTCTTCAGCGCCTTGCGAACCGGCATCGCGTGGCGAAAACCGGTGTGATACTGCGGCGCAAACAGGAAGCATACGCCCAAATCATCCAGCGCCTCACGAGAACCCTGCGCGGGCATATCCAGCCGAATGCCGAACGCGGCCAGCAAATCCGACGAACCCGAACGGCTGGAGACGCTGCGGTTGCCGTGTTTGGCAACGCGTGCGCCGCAGCAGGCCGCAACAAAGGCGCTGGCGGTGGAAATATTGATGCTGTTGGTGCCGTCGCCGCCGGTGCCGACGATATCCGCAAACGGGTAGTCGGGACGCGGGAAAGGCTCGGCATCGGCCAGCAGCGCCTGCGCCGCGCCGGCGATCTCCGCCGGTTGCTCGCCGCGCACCTTCATGCTTATCAGCGCCGCAGCCAGCTGGGCGGGTTCAAGCTCGCCCTTGATGATGGCGGTAAACAGGGTTTGGCTCTCTTCCTGAGTCATCGTCTGTGCCTGGTAAAGGTTTTCCAGAATACCTGCAATAGTTTGCGTTTCCATGACTGTTCCTCTTACGCCAAAGCCCAGGCCAGCGTCTGTTCCAGCAGACGGGCACCCTGAGAGGTTAAAATAGATTCCGGGTGAAACTGGAAGCCGCATACGCGGTCTTCGTCGTGGCGCACGGCCATGACCATGTCGCCGAAGCGGGCGTTGACCGTGAGTCCCTCCGGGATCTGGCTGCCTACCAGCGAGTGGTAGCGCGCGACCGGCAGCGGGTTGTTCATTCCGGCAAACATGCCCTGATCGTCGTGGGTAATCGACGAGGCTTTGCCGTGCAGGATTTCGCCCGCCTGACCGACATGACCGCCGTAGGTTTCAACAATCGCCTGATGGCCGAGGCAGATGCCGATAATCGGCAGTTGTCCGCGCAGACGGCGCAGCAGTTCGGGCATGCATCCCGCTTCCGACGGCGTGCCGGGTCCCGGCGACAGCAGCAGCACCGGCCTTTCAAGCTGGCCGAGTTTCTGGATAATGACGTCGGCCGGGATCTGGTTGCGATAAATCACTACGTTATGCCCGCTTGAGCGCAGCTGGTCGACCAGGTTGTAGGTAAAGGAATCTACGTTGTCGATAAGTAAAATGTCGGCCATCTTAAAACACCTCTTTGACATGATGCGCTGTGGCGATGGCACGCAGCACGGCACGGGCTTTGTTACGGGTTTCGTCGGCTTCGGCCTGCGGGATGGAGTCGAGCACGACGCCGCCGCCTGCCTGCACGGTGGCAATGCCGTCTTCAACGTAGGCCGAGCGGATGACGATACAGGTATCCAGATCGCCATGAGCGGTAAAGTAACCTACCGCGCCGCCGTAGCTGCCGCGACGCGACTGTTCGGACTCGGCAATCAGCTGCATGGCGCGGACTTTCGGCGCACCGGTCAGCGTGCCCATGTTCATTACCGCCTGATACGCGTGGAGCACGTCGAGGTCGGCGCGCAGCGTACCCACCACGCGGGACACCAGATGCATGACCACGGAGTAGCGGTCAACCTTGGTCAGGTCGGCCACATAACGACTGCCCGGCTCGCAGATGCGCGCCAGATCGTTACGCGCCAGATCAACAAGCATCAGGTGTTCGGCAAGTTCCTTGTGGTCGGTACGCATTTCCAGTTCGATACGGCTGTCGAGGTCGGCATCCAGCGAGCCGTCGGCGCGACGCCCGCGAGGACGCGTACCGGCAATCGGGTAGATCTCGATTTGGCGGCTGGTGGCTTCATATTTCAGCGCGCTCTCGGGCGAGGCGCCAAACAGGGTGAAATCGTTGTCCTGCATAAAGAACATGTAAGGACTTGGATTGCTGTTCTTCAGCGTTTCGTAGGCCGCCAGCGGCGCAGGGCACGGCAGGGAGAAACGACGAGACGGCACCACCTGGAAAATTTCACCGGCGCGGATAGCGCCTTTCATCTGCTCGACCACTGTGCCGAACTCGGCATCGCTCTGATTGCAGCTCAGTTGCATGTTGTTCACCGTCTGATGCGGAATGGCATGCGGCGGTTGCTTGAGCTGGTGTTGCAACTGTTCCAGACGTTCAACCAGGCGCAGTTTCTCTTCCTGATTCGGCGTGAACAGGCTGGCCTGCAGGCGGCTGGTTCTTTTCTGGTGATCCAGCACCAGCAGCGTTTCGGCCAGATAGAAACAGAAATCCGGGCAGCGCTGGTCGGCGCGCAGTTGCGGTAAATCTTCGAAACCGGCGACCAAATCGTAGGCAAACAGACCGCCGAGGAACATCGCCTCGCGCTCGTCTTCCGGCGATTCGACCAGATTCAGCACATTGCGCAGCGCATCGAATACCGATTTGGAACGCAGACGCGCGTCTTCATCCTGCATGGTATCGATGACAGGGAAGGTCAGTTCGCGGCCGTTTGGACGCGCCGTGTTCAGCACGTCCTGCGGCAGGGAGGCGTCCAGCAGAGGCAGCAGAGACGCGCCGTTGGCGGTCAGCGCCTGAATGTTGACCACGCGACCCATCGCCGTGATACGCAGGGCGCTGTCGATAATCAGCAGGCTCTTGAGGCTCTCTTTGGTGTTGATTTCCGCGCTTTCAAGCAACAGGGTGGCAGGACGTGCGCCGCAGAGTTGATGGAAAATGGCAGTAGGATCGCCACGATGACTTCCCTGCGATGTCAACAATTCCAATTTATGTCGTTGATTAATCATGATGTTTCCTAAAATTTATCCACAAAAAAGCCCGCGTTGAGCGGGCTTCGGGTATCTGCAGCGTCTGATGACAGCTATGCGCAATTACACCGCCCGCGAAGGGGAAGCGCGCCACCAGCTGTTGGAAAAGGTCATGTAAGTTTTCATCATCAGTCACTCTTGTCTGTTGTGTTGCTGAATTCGGTTGTCACGTGTCTCGTGAACTTGCGTACTAGTTAACTAGTTCATTGATGTAAAGTCAACCTTCTTTTATCCATTCTTTAGACAAAAAGGGGAGAAAAGTGGCGACAGGGGATTAATTGATTAAAAGCTGTTCAAGGCCGAGTGAATACCGAGATAGCGGTAACGTCAAGATGCCTTACGCGCTATGATAGACACAGTTTTTTATTCAAGGCCTTTCAATCATTATTATGACATCCAGCATATCCGATAATCCTGCCTTCACCCTTTATGACCTGCACAGCCACACGACCGCCTCCGACGGCTATCTCACGCCCGAACAGCTGGTGGCGCGCGCGGTCGAAATGCGCGTGGGCGTTCTGGCGATTACCGATCATGACACCACTGACGGACTGGCGCGTGCCGCTGCCGCCATCGACGCGCAAAACCTGCCGCTCCAGTTGATAAACGGCGTGGAAATCTCGACGCTCTGGGAAAACCACGAGATTCACATCGTGGGTCTGCGTATCGACCCCGAGCATCCGGCAATGATTGCACTGCTGCAAAATCAGGCGCGACTGCGGGTTGAGCGCGCGCAGGAAATCGGCCGTCGACTGCAGAAGGCCCGCATCGAAGGCGCATGGGAAGGCGCGCTGCGTCATGCCCAGGGCGGCGCGGTCACACGTGCGCACTTTGCCCGCTATCTGGTGGAAATCGGCGTCGCCGACAATATCGCCAAGGTGTTTAAGAAATATCTGGCAAAGGGCAATACCGGCTACGTTCCGCCACAGTGGTGTACACTTAAAGAAGCTATTGATGTTATTCACCAATCTGGTGGACAGGCCGTAGTGGCGCATCCGGGTCGCTATGATCTTTCGACCAAATGGCTTAAACGTCTGCTCGCGTATTTCGCCGAGCAGGGAGGCGACGCGATGGAAGTTGCGCAATGCCAGCAAGCGCCCCACGAGCGCACGCAGCACGCCGCTTTTGCTCGCGACTATAATTTACTGGCGTCGCAGGGGTCCGATTTTCATCAACCCTGCTCGTGGATTGAACTGGGCCGCAAGCTCTGGTTACCGGCCAATGTCACCGCAGTCTGGGACCAATGGCCTATCCTGCGTTCTTGACGCGGGAAAAGCCACGCGGTAATCCACCTATTGCCAAAGAAGTGAAGAGGAAATGTTATGAGTCAGTATTTTTATGTTCATCCTGAAAACCCGCAACCCCGTCTGATTAATCAGGCCGTAGACATGCTGCGCAAAGGTGCCGTCATTGTATATCCGACCGATTCGGGTTATGCGCTGGGTTGTCGGCTTGAAGATAAAGGGTCGATGGAACGCATCTGCCGCATTCGCCAGCTCGATGGCAACCACAACTTTACGCTGGTATGCCGCGACCTGTCGGAGTTGTCGACCTATGCCTACGTCGACAACACCGCCTTTCGCTTAATCAAAAACAATACGCCGGGCAACTACACCTTTATTCTCAAGGCGACCAAGGAAGTACCGCGTCGACTGATGAATGACAAACGCAAGACGATTGGCCTGCGCGTGCCGTCCAATCCTGTTGCGCTGGCGCTGCTTGACGTGCTGGGCGAACCACTGATGTCGACCACGCTGATGCTGCCGGGCAATGACTTTGCCGAAGCGGATCCGGAAGAGATCAAAGACAGCATCGGCAAGCTGGTGGACCTGATTCTGGACGGCGGATCGATCGGTCAGCAGCCGACTACGGTTATCGACCTGACTGACTCGGTACCGGAAGTCATTCGCGAAGGCGCGGGCGACCCGGCACCTTTCCGTTAATCGCCGCTTTTCTGGCCTTACGATAATCATAGGAGGCCAGAAAACGATCGTAATGCCGATAAACCAGCCGCTGAATCTGCATCCGCGCAAACAGATAAACACGATCGTCTGTCATCATCGACCATACGTCAGCCGAGACGTCGTGAGGTCTGCCTTCTCGCGCCACCCCATATTCCGTAAACACGGCAATAATAAACAGCGCAGGTAATCGTTCGGCCAATGAAGGTTGATGTCTGCTATAGGCTGCCTGCAGCAATGCGCGCTGGTCTGCCTGATAAACAGGCGAAAACGGCCCCGCATTATTCTGCCGGTGTGGCCGATAGACACATTCGGGATGACTAATGTTCAGGGCTGTTTTCAGGTCGCCCAATAGCTGTTGCATAAAGGGCTGCAATAACGAGGCGGTGATAGTGGCGAGAAAGTATTGCCCTGCCAGCAGATCATGAATCAGGCCATCGATAACAAAATTCTTATCCCAATCCGCCATACTGAACAGGCTTAACCGACTCAATACCTCGGCGAGATAGCGACTGCTGACCAGATCGTCTTCAACATCGGGATGGTAAATGGTCCAGCGAATATCTTGCACCAATTGCTGCATGAAATAGACGAGATGAGCCTGAGCGCCGCCATGAAATTGCTGCATTATTGCCGGTGTCTGCGAGGCATTATTACCTGCTTGTACACTGGCAATGATAGCCTCCAGCATCTCGGGCGGAGGAACCTCAATCTGTGCGTGCTGCATTAATTGCAGGAGCGTGTCGAAATCGCTGTCCCATAACGGCACGTAGAATTGCTTGAGATAATGAAAGTACGTCTCCATTGGCGGGCTGACCGAGAGCAGACTCACCCTGACCGGCACCCAATTTCCTGCAACCTGAAGGTTGACCTGAACATGATGCAGAGCGCGATGCCAATAAACCGGGTTGTCACTTCTAAACAGGCTTAACAATAAAGTCCGATAGAGCGTGCGCCTGATTTCGAGCTGCTCGTCAGAGTCGTAATCGCCTAATCTTACGGGCGTAATCTGCTCAAGGGCGACTAAGTCGCAACGCGAACGCAGACGGTTAAAACTGCATATTTCTTCATTGAAATTAACGTCATAAGGCAGATACGCCTGCGGATTGGAGATCTCCTCGATGATTTCTCCGTGGTGAGTGGCGAGAAGTTCATTGAGAGAGATTTGATATTTTTGTCTGACACTGCGAAAAACTTTGGGGCCGATTTTTTGCCCGAGAAAGCCGACGGCGGGCGCGGCATTACCCTTGATGCCCTGCGCCAGCGTTTTCATTAATAATCCTTTGTTCATATTGCTGACCGCATGGAAAAGGGCGGGCATATCCCATTTGAAAAAATTGGGCAGCGGAATGGGAGAGCCTCGGGATATAAAGGTATAGATGCCATCGACGACCAGTTCGGTAATCCCTTCTTCGCTGATTTTATACAGTTCATGACTGTAGAGCGTTTTATAGAGCCGTTTGAATTCGACCCGTGCTTGAGGGGAAACGCCCGGGATCTCGCTGGAAAAAAAGCGATCGACCGACTGCATCATCGCGGTTTTTAATGCGCCTCGACTTGGACGCGTTAACTTTCGCGCGCCTTTAATAATAATCCTGACGGGCGCAGTCACTATTTTACCGGCGGGAATAAAATTCAGCCCGCAGGTCAGACCATCAATGGCGGTGATCCAGCTTTTTTCTCTGCCATTGGCCAGCCCCGAGGTCAGGTCATAGCATTCGATAAAAGGTAACCACGGGCGCAGCGCCAGCCAGCGGGGATCCTGCAATAAATCGCGCTCCTCTGCCGTTTCCGCAAATGCTTTACTTTTCGCATCTTGTCGAGGCTGTAGATTATATTGCCGGAGTTGCGCCATAACCTGCTGCTGCGTGCTGAAATCCATTGTTTCCAGCTCATAGGAATAGGAAGAGATAGCCCAGGTGGGAATAGGGCAGCGCTGATGACGATTATTTTCAATAAATAGATGCGGCCGGGCGGACATATACCGTAATAGATAAGCAAGCGTGGTGTTGATATCGGCGTGTGAACTGCATTCGGCGAGTCGGCTTATCAGACTGCCTTTGAGCATTTTGAGATAATAGCGTCGATTAAAGGCATAAACCTGCAACCGGGAAGACTTGACGGCAATTACGAGGCTCGCCAGTTTCCAGGTGGCGTATAACTCTTTCCTGTGCCCTTCGGGCTGTGCAAAGAAACTCAATCGGGTATGGGCAAACTTGACCAGATTCACCATGATATAACGGTCCGCCACAATGAAATATTGCCTGTTTTCCTGACTTAACAGCGCCAGTGACAGCGTAAGGGATTGCTCTATCAGCAGGTTTTCCTGCACGAGATCGTCGTCATATTTGCGGCTGAACAAGATATTGAGTGTCGGCAGCGGAATAATGCTTTTAAGCAGTTGAGCAATATGACGATAAGGGGCGGGAATAGATAGATTGGCGAAAACGTCGGGGTCGACTTCCAGCATGACGGTGAGATTGCCGTTGAGGGCAATATATTGCTCCAGCCAGTTTCGCTGTCTTTCAATGGCGACAAGATGACTGCGCGGAATCACCGCCCCCGTTCTTCCGCTGCGACTTTCGCGATATTTAAAATCATTATGAATGGTCTTGAAGGCCTGCTCGACGGAAAGATTGCCCGGATAGGGAAGCGTGCTTTTCGCCGTCCACGGCACGCGGCGTTGAGCGCCGAGCGAAGAAATGGCGACGGTAATCATCGCCATTCTATCGATATAGCCGAGATTGCCTATGCTGTTTTCAAGGGCGGCAATGTCGTATTCGACCGCAAATACCATGCGGTGAATATCGGCAATGAATCCCTGTTTTTTAAACGCTGCCGCAAACACCTCGCTGTGCGTGATCAAATTAATTATCCGTATGTCTTCATTTTTAACCTGATCGATAACGGCATAATAATTGGCGAAGCTCAGCTCATCGCCTCTATTCTTCAAGGCCAGATCGGCATGAATGGCATAGGAATTCTGTTTGCTGATGCCGGGAGCGGTGCCGTTATCAAACAATATGCCGATAGCCACATTGGGCATTTCGAGAAAGACAAGAAACTGGATAAGCCGCGCCACGTCGGCGTTTTGCGCATTATAGGGCGCAATCGCCGCCCGCAATTTATCTTCCAGTCGGTGACTAAATTCCCCCAGTGTCAGATTCGGCGGTTTCACCCGAATAATGGGGCTGGGGCGATTATTGATATACCACTGATAATAAAGCCCGACGGCATGGTATTTCATCTCGGTCAAACTGTTGATAATGGGAAAGCCATTGCCGCTGGCGCGTAGCGTAAGGTGCATGAGCAAGGCAAGGGCATCGCGAAGTTCGGGACGGGTTATTTTTCGTGCTGCAATATCCTGGGCGAGATCGATACTCGTTTTAGCCGACCAGATAATTAATCCGGCCTCGGAACTGTTGCCGCGATGATGACCCGAAAACCCGATTTCCTCCAGGCTTCCCGCCTGCATAATGGAGGTGAAAAGCGCATTGATTTGCGGATAGACAAAATCCAGTCGGTCATCGAAGATACGCGCCGCCAATGCGGCAATCAGCGTCATTCCGCAAGATGAAGACAGGGCACTCCGATTTAATAATGTTCTGACCGCCGATAATACCGGCACGTCGATTTCATCGTGCGGCGTAAAATTCGACAGGTGCAAGGTGCGAAAAGGAGCGGGATTAACGGCCTTTCGACTCCGCGTCGCTCGACCATTTTGAAGGAGGAGAATCGTTGCCACCTCATGAGGCGGTGACTCACGCCGTCGAGTTAAATATATTCCGAGCTGATAACCTGCATAAGTGACGAGCGCCGCGGCTGTTGATATCGCGGTGGCAAGGGCGGTTGAACGTGGGGTGGCATAATAGCGACCCAGTTGCCACCCGATATTGGCCGCACCTACGGTGGCAGGCAGCAGGGGAAACGTCAGTTTGGGGGGGGCGTCATTACTCGTAGTAACAACTTCCCTGTCATTATATTTTGGCACTTCATAGGTCAGCGCGGGAATACGTCGGGTATCGATTATGGGCGCAGGTCTGGAAAGCAGCACAAGCGGGCCGATAGCCATTAATCGCGAGGTAATCGACCAGAGCGCGTTGAGCGCAATACAAGTTTGCGGCACGCTCGGTTTAATCCGCCAGAGAACAAGCAGGCAGGCGAGCAGCGTAAATACCGGGTTGAAACACGTATCCTGTCCGACCCCAAAAATATCAATGTTCCACCATGACATCAGCCATTGTGTGGCCGAATAAACTTCATCCGAGAGGGGAATTTCCCGATAAACCTGTAGTGCAAGATAAAGCGCCGGTAAGTCCGCGGCCGCCCCTGACAGCCTATTCTCCACAGTGATATCGCTCAGCCGGTTAAAGGCAAAATCCGCCAACTGATACAGCAGGACTTTGCATTCATACGGCGCGGCCATGAGCCGAAGGGGTTGCATCAGAACGGTATAGATGACTGCGGCCTGATTGCGTCGCCGAAAGGTGTGCAGAAGCGGGCTTATCGCGACGGGCCTGATAGCGGTTTCAAGCGCCAGCGCACTGGTAAGGGTTGTCAGCGGCCGAATCAATACGGCAATATCTTCGGGTATCAACCGATTTTCCAGCAGCGGATTCAGCACGGCGTAGTGTATTTGGGTCAGGGAATCAGCGCCTTTAAGCGCCGCGATGTCCACCAGAAATGCCCGCCCGTTTTGTTGCCAGTCGCTGGACAAATTCGGCGCAACGAGACTGGATAATCGGGTTGAAACATTGCGCAGTAAAGAAAGGACGAGGTTGAGCGGATTGACGCGGTAATAAAAGGACGAGCAGGGCCGAAATTCCGCACTGGCGATGATGCGCATCATGGCTTATCCGTAGAGTGAGGGACAGGTCTGAATGCTAATCCTAGCGCTGTGACTTTATAAAAACTTCAATATTTCAACCATTATGGGGTGGCAAATTGCGACGTTGTCATTCGTGAGTCGACTAGGCAGCGCTGCTTTTCCGCCAGGTCTTTCAGCAAATTAATATAAAAAAAAGTGACCCACACTGTGGTAAACTATCGCCCGTTATTCACCTTTGTATCGCGTCGTACGCCTAACCCTTATATCTAATTGATATTCATAAAGATTATTTGGCGTGCCGACTCTATAGTAAAAATGACGCCTGTGAAGGCGACAAAAGAGGCTGCTCAATGAGCGAGAAGTTTAATTCCAGTAAGCAAAAAAACGATAAATTTTCCTCTGACAAGCCGCGTTCATCACGCAGCGAGTCGGATAAGCCGCGCGGCAAAAAGCCCGGCGCCGAAAAATCCCGTATAGAATCTGCCCGTGGTGGAAAATCCGCTGCGGATAAATCAGGTGCAGGCAAAAGCCGTACCGATAAGCCACGTAATGGCCGCCCGCAGGGTGACAAGCCGCGCAGCACCAAGCCGCGTTCTGAGTCACTGCAGGCAAAAAAAGTGACCGACGAAGAAGTAGAAGACGCACCAAAATACGAAAAGCCGAAGAACGCGCTGGACGACGGTGAAGGCCTGCAAAGCGAAAAGCTGCAAAAGGTCCTTGCCCGTGCCGGTCACGGTTCACGTCGTGAAGTTGAAGCGATGATTCAGGCTGGCCGTATCAGCGTCGACGGCAAGATTTCGACCCTCGGCGATCGCGTTGAAATGACGGCGGGCACCAAAATCCGTCTCGACGGGCATGTGCTGTCCGTGCTCGAAGCGGAAGACACCGTATGTCGTGTGCTGGCTTACTACAAGCCGGAAGGCGAGCTGTGTACGCGCAGTGATCCTGAAGGTCGTCCGACCGTGTTTGACCGTCTGCCGAAGATGCGTGGGTCCCGCTGGGTTGCCGTTGGCCGTCTTGACGTGAACACCTCCGGTTTGCTGCTGTTCACCACCGACGGTGAACTGGCCAACCGCCTGATGCACCCAAGCCGTGAAGTCGAACGCGAATACGCCGTGCGCGTGTTTGGTCAGATTGACGATGCCAAAATCCTGCAACTGAGCCGTGGCGTTCAGCTGGAAGACGGTCCGGCCGCTTTCCGCACCATTAAATATCAGGGCGGAGAAGGGCTGAACCAGTGGTACAACGTCACGCTGACCGAAGGCCGTAACCGCGAGGTTCGCCGCCTGTGGGAAGCCGTTGGCGTGCAGGTGAGCCGTCTGATTCGCGTGCGCTATGGCGATCTTAATCTGCCTAAAGGCCTGCCTCGCGGCGGTTATAAAGAGCTGGATCTGCCGGACATCAACTACCTGCGTCAGCTGGTCGACATGACCGATGAAACAGTAAGCAAGATGCCGGTCGAGCGCGATCGTCGTCGTGTGAAAGCCAATCAGATTCGTCGTGCGGTGAAACGTCATACCGCCGTGACGCCATCGCGTCGCAGCAACGGTCCTGCCAAGCGTTAATCCGCTTTGCTGGATTGCCGAAACCGCAGCCTGAGTGCTGCGGTTTTTTTTGCCTGAAAATCGTTACCAGTCGATGCCCTGCTGCGCCATGATACCGGCATCGAAAGCATGCTTGACCGGACGAAGTTCGCTGACCGTATCGGCCAGTTCCAGCAATGTGCGATGACAACCGCGACCCGTAATGATTACCGTCTGGTGCGCGGGGCGGGCATTGAGCGCATCAATGACTTCCTGCAAATCCAGGTAACCAAAACTCAGCATATAGGTCAGCTCATCGAGCACCACGAGATTTAACGAGGCATCGGCCAACATTCGTTTTCCGTGCTGCCATACCGCCTGACAGGCCAGCGTATCGGTCTCTTTGTTCTGGGTTTCCCAGGTAAAACCGGTAGCCATCACCTGAAATTCAACGCCGTGCGGCTCAAGCAGGTTACGCTCGCCGTTCGGCCATTCGCCCTTGATGAACTGGATAACGGCCGCGCGCTGACCATGACCGACCGCGCGCGTTACCGTGCCAAATGCGCCCGTGGTTTTCCCCTTGCCATTGCCGGTCAGCACGATAAGAATGCCGCGCGTTTCATTGGCGGCTTCGATACGGGCGTCAACCTGTTCTTTCAGCTTCTGCTGGCGCTGCTGGTGTCTGTCTTGCGTCATGAAAACCCCTGTTTATTCAGCGGGTCCGGCTTTGCGGCCGGGTTGGGCATCATAGCTGGTGCCGGTTTTACGGCGGCTGTCATCCCCCATCAGATAAAGGTAGAGTGGCATGATGTCGGCAGGGGTTTTCAGCTTCATGCTGTTCTCTTCCGGGAAGGCCGATGCGCGCATGCTGGTGCGCGTACCGCCCGGATTGATGCAGTTAACCCGCAGATTGGTATGTTTATATTCGTCGGCCAGTACCTGCATTAATCCTTCGGTCGCAAACTTGGATACCGCGTAGGCACCCCAGCCGGCACGGCCTTCACGACCCACGCTGGAACTGGTAAACACCAGCGAGGAGCTGGCGGATTTCAGCAAAAGCGGCAGCAGACTTTGGGTCAACATAAAGGTTGCGTTAACATTGACCTGCATGACGTCATGCCAGTCCTGCAGTTTGATTTCGCTGACCGGCACGATTTCGCTCAGCAATCCGGCATTGTGCAACACGCCATCGAGACGCGGCACCCATTCGGCAATGCGCTCGGCCACGTTGTCGCAATCCTGCCGGGACGCGGTCAGTAAATCGAGCGTGATAAGCTCGGCCGGTTGCCCGCCCGCCCGGGCAATGTCCTGCTGCACCTGGGCGAGTTTGCTTTCGGTGCGCCCAAGCAGGATAACGCGCGCGCCAAAGCGGGAATAGGTGAGGGCGGCTTCGCGGCCAATGCCGTCACCGGCACCGGTGACAAGAATAATACGCTGGCGAAGCAGGTCGGATTTAGGATGATAATGCACGGGAAAGGCCCTCTAAAAAGTGTCGGAATGCGGTGGACGTTGCCAGCAACGCATCAATTCAAGCCGTTTGCCGGGAGAAAAAACCTCAACCGGTCCAAACGAATTGGCAGAATATTCAATGACAATGGCGTCATGATGGCTGTTATATGCCTGAAATGGGCATCAGTTTCAATGATTAACCCACGGCAAAGCAGATCATTTGTAACAAAAATGGACTTAAGGCGCATCATGTTTAGCGATTTTCACCCGATTATCCTGAAAATACGCGCGCCGTTGAAGAACTTCCCTCTTTCTCGCAAGACGCATCGTCGGCGATTGACTAGAATAGACTTCGTGTCTTATCAGAATGTTAATAGGCGGTATCTGTGGATTTACTCTCTCTATACGGGCTGTTTCTAGCCAAGATTGTCACGGTGGTGGTGGCCATCGGCGCGCTGGTGGTGCTGGTCATTGGGCTGCGCCAACGCAAATCATCATCGAAAGGCGAGTTGCGACTGACTGACCTGGGTGAAGAATACCGCGAGATGCAGCGTGAAATGCGCACTGCGCGCCTGCATCCGGCTGAACAGAAACTTAAACTGAAAGCCTTCAGGAAAGAAGAGAAGGCGCAGGCGAAAACCAAAAAGTTGCAAGCGAAAAACGGCAGCGCCAGCAGCGGAAAACCTTGTCTGTACGTGCTTGATTTCAAAGGCAGCATGGACGCCCACGAAGTGACCTCGCTGCGTGAAGAGATTTCGGCGGTGCTGGCGGTGGCGACCCCGCAGGATGAAGTACTGCTGCGTCTCGAAAGTCCGGGCGGTGTCGTGCATGGCTATGGTCTGGCGGCCTCGCAGCTGGCGCGTTTACGTCAGGGCGGCGTGCGTCTGACCGTTGCGGTCGATAAGGTCGCGGCGAGCGGCGGATACATGATGGCCTGCGTAGCGGATCGCATCGTGGCGGCGCCTTTTGCCATTATCGGCTCCATTGGCGTAGTGGCGCAGATTCCGAACTTTAGTCGTCTATTAAAGAGAAACAATATCGACGTCGAACTGCATACTGCCGGGCAGTACAAACGCACGCTGACGCTGTTTGGCGAAAACACGGATGAAGGGCGCGAGAAATTCCAGGAAGACTTAAACGAAACTCACGTATTGTTCAAGGAATTCGTGCATCAGCATCGTCCTTCGCTGGACATCGACGCGGTGGCGACCGGTGAGCACTGGTTCGGAACCCAGGCGCGTGAAAAAGGGCTGATCGATGCCGTGGGCACCAGTGATGATTTGCTGATTGCCGAGATGAAAAATCACGAGGTCATTTCGGTACGTTTCGCACGTCGCAAGCGCATGATGGACCGCTTTACCGGCAGTGCAGCGGAGAGTATCGACCGGCTGTTTCTACGCTGGTTGCAGCGCGGTGAAAAGCCGTTGCCGTGAAGAAATAACAGGGGGCTTCGGCCCCTTTTTTTATCGCTTTTTTATCCCTCGAAAGGAGTAGGATATTTAATTAATTCCCTAATGAATTCGATTAAAAAAGAAACGGCCTCTACAGCCGGTATTTATCCGAAAAAAGATGGGCAAGATGTTTAAACATATTAAATACAGCGGTTGTTTTAACGGTCGGTAATCCGTCTTCATCCAGGAAGAATTCCCCACGAAAGACTAAAACCTCCTCTCTTTGTTCAACTTCTGTTGCATTCATACCGGTAAGATAATTTTCGTGCTGGCGAATAACTTTATTTGCTTCTATAAGTAGTGCAGCAGGCGTTATTGTCAGCCGGGAGGTTTGCATGGGGTTTGCCTCGTGTTTTTAGGGTGTCCACGAGTCTACTCCCGTAAACGGCACGCTCACAACCCGCGTGGCGCAAGGCGGCATGACAGAGATCAAATTATGATCGGCTTGGCAGAAAGCACATTTACACGTTAATTAGGTTGCGCGGCAATTTTTATCAGGTAGAGTGTGGGATTTTCTGGCTTCGGGTGGAATGATTTGTTTACGCTCGAAAATTATTTTGTGCCATGATTGCGGTTTCCTTTTCCCTGTCCGGGCTTACACTCCAACGATTCACTGGGTAGTCCCTCTGGAAGACGGTTGAAAAGGCTGAGCTAAAAAAGGGTTGATCTCCTGACCGAGTGCCGCAATATAAAAAAAGACATTAAATGTGCCGCGGCATAATCAAGACAAAATCTTCTTTCCGAGAAGAATAATTTAGGTAAAAGGTAATTATGGGCAAAGCTCTCGTAATAGTTGAGTCCCCGGCAAAAGCCAAAACGATTAATAAATATTTAGGAAATGACTACGTGGTTAAGTCCAGCGTGGGTCATATCCGCGATTTACCAACCAGTGGCTCTGCGAGTAAAAAAAGCGCTGACTCAACCGAAGAAAAAACAAAGAAAAAAGTAAAAAAGGATGAGAAAACCGCGCTGGTTAATCGTATGGGCGTCGATCCGTATCACGGATGGGCTGCGCAGTATGAAATATTGCCAGGTAAAGAAAAGGTTGTCGCTGAGTTAAAATCTCTCGCAGAAAAAGCCGACCACATCTATCTCGCAACCGACCTTGACCGCGAAGGGGAAGCCATTGCATGGCACCTGCGGGAAGTGATTGGGGGTGACGATAAACGCTTTAGCCGCGTTGTTTTTAATGAAATAACCAAGAATGCCATTCAACAGGCATTTGAACAGCCGGGTGAGCTAAATATTGCCCGCGTTAATGCCCAGCAGGCGCGTCGTTTCATGGACCGCGTTGTGGGTTACATGGTTTCTCCGCTGCTGTGGAAAAAGATTGCCCGTGGGCTCTCGGCTGGGCGCGTTCAGTCCGTTGCCGTACGTCTGGTGGTCGAACGTGAAAAAGAGATCAAAGCCTTTGTTCCCGAAGAGTATTGGGAGCTGCACGCCGATCTGCAGTCGAAAGAGAATATCGTTCTGCAGATGGAGGTGACGCATCACCTCGAGAAAGCGTTTAAGCCGGTTAACCGTGAGCAGACTCACGCCGCCGTCGCACTGCTCGAAAAAGCGCGCTACGACGTCGTTGACCGCGAAGATAAACCGACCAGCAGTAAGCCGGGTGCACCTTTTATTACTTCTACGCTGCAACAGGCGGCGAGCACCCGTCTGAGCTTTGGCGTGAAGAAAACCATGATGATGGCCCAGCGTCTGTATGAAGCCGGTCATATTACCTACATGCGTACCGACTCCACCAACCTGAGTCAGGATGCAGTAGAAATGGTGCGCGGCTACATCAACGATAATTTCGGTGAGAAATACCTGCCGAAAACTGCTAACCAATACAGCAACAAAGAAAATTCTCAGGAAGCACACGAAGCGATTCGTCCTTCCGACGTCAACGTGGTTTCCGAGCAGTTGAAAGACATGGAAGCGGACGCCCAGCGTTTGTATCAGCTGATCTGGCGTCAGTTCGTCGCCTGTCAGATGGTGCCAGCACAGTATGACTCCACCACGCTGACCGTGAAAGCCGGCGACTATTCGCTGCGTGCTAAAGGTCGTACCTTGCGCTTTGACGGCTGGACCCACGTGATGCCTGCGCTACGCAAGGGCGATGAAGACCGCACGCTGCCGCCTATCGAAGTCGGAAGTACGCTTGAGCTGCAACAGCTGCTGCCAACGCAACACTTCACCAAGCCGCCAGCGCGTTTCAGCGAAGCGTCGCTGGTTAAAGAGTTAGAAAAACGCGGTATTGGCCGTCCGTCCACCTATGCGTCGATCATTTCGACCATTCAGGACAGGGGCTATGTGCACGTCGAGAATCGCCGTTTCTATGCCGAGAAAATGGGTGAGATAGTTACCGATCGTCTGGAAGATAACTTCCGCGAACTGATGAACTATGACTTCACCGCGCGCATGGAAGACGGTCTTGATGAGGTCGCCAACAATAAGGCCGAGTGGAAAGGCGTACTGGATGACTTCTTCACCCAGTTCAGCCAGCAGCTTGAAATCGCCGAAAAAGATCCGGAAGAGGGCGGAATGCGCCCGAACCAGATGGTGATGACCAGCATCGACTGCCCGACCTGTGGCCGTCCGATGGGCATCCGTACCGCGACCACTGGCGTGTTCCTCGGCTGTTCCGGCTATGCGTTGCCGCCGAAAGAGCGCTGTAAGACCACCATTAACCTGGTGCCGGAATCTGAAGTTCTCAACGTTCTCGAAGGGGACGACGCAGAAACCAACGCCCTGCGCGCCCGCCGCCGCTGCACCAAGTGTGGTACTGCGATGGACAGCTACCTGATTGATACCAATCGCAAGCTGCACGTCTGCGGTAACAACCCGGCCTGCGATGGTTACGAAATCGAAGAAGGCGAGTTCCGCATCAAGGGTTACGACGGTCCGGTTGTCGAGTGCGACAAGTGTGGTTCCGAAATGCACCTGAAAATGGGCCGTTTCGGTAAATACATGGGCTGTACCAACGAGACCTGTAAGAACACTCGCAAGATCCTGCGTAACGGTGATGTTGCACCGCCGAAGGAAGATCCGGTGCCTCTGCCAGAACTGCCTTGTGAAAAATCCGATGCGTATTTCGTTCTGCGTGACGGTGCTGCCGGCGTGTTCCTGGCGGCCAATACCTTCCCTAAATCGCGCGAAACGCGTGCGCCTTTAGTCGAAGAGTTGCTGCGCTTCAAAGACCGTTTGCCTGAAAAACTGAGCTACCTGGCCGATGCGCCGGTCGCCGACCCAGAAGGTAATAAGTCGATGGTGCGCTTCAGCCGGAAGACTAAGCAGCAATACGTGTCTTCTGAGAAAGACGGTAAAGCGACAGGCTGGACGGCGTTCTTCGTTGACGGCAAGTGGGTGGAAGGCAAAAAGTAAGTCTTAACGGCTTTCTGACCTGCGAATCATAAAAACCAGCCTTAATGGCTGGTTTTTTTATTGTAATAAGGCCAATCACCGTTAGACTTTATTGCCGAAGCGGCATTGCACTCAGCATCATAAAGAAATCTTGAGTTTTTTATAATCAGGTGCGAGACAAAATCAATTGATAAATGATATTGTTGTTATATAAAATACTGTTTTTATGCATTATTAGAATGAGTTGGCTTACACACAACAGAACACCCCTTTCTTGCTGTCGGCGGGCTGGCGCGCAAAATTTTGACCAGTAATACGTTCGTCAGCAATGACCACGGGAGCTTTCGGGCAGGGTTTAACACTAGGATGGTATAAGATATGAAATTGCAGCAACTGCGTTACATCGTAGAAGTTGTTAATCACAATCTGAACGTCTCTTCGACGGCAGAAGGCCTCTACACCTCACAGCCAGGCATCAGCAAGCAAGTGCGCATGCTGGAAGATGAACTCGGGATCCAGATTTTTGCCCGCAGCGGTAAACATCTCACTCAGGTTACGCCTGCGGGGCAGGAAATTATCCGTATCGCCCGCGAAGTGCTGTCGAAAGTTGATGCGATTAAAGCCGTAGCTGGAGAGCATACCTATCCTGATAAGGGGTCGCTTTATGTTGCCACGACGCATACTCAGGCGCGCTACGCCTTGCCTAACGTTATCAAGGGCTTTATTGAACGCTATCCGCGAGTTTCTTTGCACATGCATCAAGGGTCACCCACGCAAATAGCCGAGGCGGTATCGAAGGGGAATGCTGATTTTGCCATCGCAACCGAAGCGCTGCACCTTTATGATGACCTGATCATGCTGCCTTGCTATCACTGGAACCGTGCGGTAGTAGTTCAACCGGATCACCCATTGGCGGGCAAAGAAAAAGTCAGCATTGAAGAGCTGGCGTCCTATCCTATCGTGACTTATACCTTCGGATTTACCGGACGTTCAGAGCTGGATACGGCGTTCAACCGTGCCGGATTAACCCCTCGCATCGTCTTTACCGCGACCGACGCCGACGTTATCAAGACTTACGTGCGTTTAGGGCTAGGGGTCGGCGTTATCGCCAGCATGGCGGTCGATCCGGTACAGGATCCAGACCTGGTGACCGTCGATGCCAGCGATATCTTCACCCATAGCACCACCAAAATCGGCTTTCGTCGCAGCACCTTCCTGCGCAGCTACATGTACGATTTTATCCAGCGTTTCGCGCCGCACCTCACGCGTGACGTGGTCGACAGTGCCATCGCACTGCGCTCGAACGAGGATATTGAAGCGCTGTTTAAAGACATCAAACTGCCGCACAAGTAATCCTGCTTCCTTAACCCAGGCCGCCGAGAGTGTGGCCTGGGTCGTTTTACGCCTGTCCTAACGCCTTTCTCACCGCCGCAAATCACCCAATGTCTATACGCCAAGTTCAAACATCTCATCATCCGTCTGGTAGGTGTCTCAAGGTCTACGCCATGGCACGACTCTCTCAAGCGTGGAAAGGGATAACAAGGCGAGGGATTTGATGGACTTATTCAGTTTGATAGGGGGAACGGGCGGGGGCTTTGGCACAGCAGGTTGCCACTTCGGAAATTAGCCTTTCGTGTTGTTATCAAAATGTTAATGATAATTTGTGTTATCTTTATTAGAGCACTTACTGTCTGGCGGGTCTTTCTCGTCAGCTGAACTAGAATGTTTATGCCATAAACAAAAAAAGCGCGTTAAAAGGAGAAGCTATGTCGTCCGATCTTCGCAAGAATAGTCAGGATAAGCTGGCAAACCTCGATAAGGAATATCACTTTTACAGCTTACCCAAAGCCGCCGCCACACTAGGCAATATCGACCGATTGCCTAAGTCTATGAAAGTTTTGCTCGAAAATCTGCTGCGTAACGTTGACGGCGATACCGTCACCGAAGACGATCTGCAGGCGATTGTCGACTGGCAAAAAACGGGCCACGCCGACAGGGAAATTGCCTATCGCCCGGCCCGTGTCCTGATGCAGGACTTCACTGGGGTCCCCGCCGTTGTTGACCTGGCCGCTATGCGCGAGGCCGTTGAGCGCCTGGGCGGCAACGTCAATCAGGTTAATCCTCTGTCTCCGGTTGATCTGGTGATTGACCACTCCGTTACCGTGGATGAGTTCGGCGACCGTGCCGCCTTCGGCGAGAACGTCAAACTGGAAATGGAGCGTAATCACGAGCGCTATATCTTCCTGCGCTGGGGCCAAAAAGCCTTTAACCGTTTCCGCGTCGTGCCGCCGGGTACCGGGATTTGCCACCAGGTTAACCTCGAATATCTCGGCCAGACCGTATGGCATGAACAGCAGGACGGCCGTGAAGTGGCCTATCCTGATACGCTGGTCGGCACCGACTCCCATACCACCATGATAAACGGCCTCGGCGTTTTGGGTTGGGGCTGTGGGGGGATTGAGGCCGAAGCGGCGATGCTCGGACAACCGGTATCGATGCTTATCCCTGACGTCGTCGGATTTAAACTGACCGGCAAGCTGGGTGAGGGCATCACGGCGACCGATCTGGTATTGACCGTGACGCAGATGCTGCGTAAACACGGCGTGGTCGGTAAGTTCGTCGAATTTTACGGTGACGGTCTGGCGGATCTGCCGCTGGCCGATCGTGCGACCATCGCCAATATGTCCCCAGAATTTGGTGCTACCTGCGGCTTCTTCCCGGTGGATGAAGTTACGTTGAGCTACATGAAACTCAGCGGACGCAGCGACGAACAGATTGCGCTGGTACAGGCGTACAGCAAGGCGCAGGGGTTGTGGCGCGAAAAAGGCGATGAGCCTATTTTTACCAGCACGCTCCATCTCGATATGGCGCAGGTCGAGTCCAGTCTGGCAGGGCCAAAGCGTCCTCAGGACCGCGTCGCGCTGCCGAATGTGCCGCAGGCGTTTAAGGCCGCGACTGAACTCGAATTTAGCAACAGCAAAACCCAGCACCGCGACAGCGTGGATTTTAGCTATAAAAACCAGTCGCTACAGCTGAAGACCGGTGCCGTCGTGATAGCGGCTATCACCTCCTGCACCAACACCTCCAACCCGAGCGTGTTGATGGCCGCGGGCCTGCTGGCCAAGAACGCCGTCGCCAAAGGGCTGAAAAGTAAACCTTGGGTGAAAACGTCATTGGCACCGGGTTCTAAAGTGGTGACCGATTATCTTAAAGCCGCAGGCCTGATGCCTGAGCTGGAAAAACTGGGCTTTAATCTGGTGGGTTACGGGTGTACCACCTGTATCGGTAACTCGGGTCCGCTGCCAGACCCTATCGAAGCTGCAATAAAGCAGGCTGATTTGACCGTCGGTGCCGTGCTTTCGGGCAACCGTAACTTCGAGGGTCGTATTCATCCGCTCATTAAAACCAACTGGCTTGCGTCACCCCCGCTGGTGGTGGCCTATGCGCTGGCGGGCAATATGTCGGTCGACTTGACCCATGATTCGCTGGGTGAAGACAGCCACGGCAATCCGGTTTATCTGCGTGACATCTGGCCATCATCGAATGAAATTGCCAAGGCCGTTGAGCAGGTTACGACGGAGATGTTCCATAAAGAGTATGCCGAAGTGTTTAATGGTGACAAGGACTGGCAGAACATCCAGGTCGAAGGCACGCCGACCTATGCCTGGCAGGAAGATTCGACCTACATTCGTCATCCGCCGTTCTTCAGCACCATGAAGGCTGAACCTGATCCCGTTCAGGACATCAAGGATGCCCGTATTCTGGCGATTCTGGCTGACTCGGTGACCACCGACCACATTTCTCCGGCCGGTAACATCAAACTCGAGAGTCCGGCAGGCCGCTACCTCAGCGAGCATGGCGTTAAACCCGGTGACTTCAACTCCTACGGTTCGCGCCGTGGTAACCATGAAGTCATGATGCGCGGTACGTTCGCCAATATTCGTATTCGTAACGAAATGGTGCCCGGTGTCGAAGGCGGCGTGACGCGACACATTCCTTCCGGTGACCAACTGGCGATTTACGATGCGGCGATGCGTTATGAAAAAGAGGGCGTGCCGCTGGCGGTGATCGCGGGCAAAGAGTATGGTTCCGGCTCCAGCCGTGACTGGGCAGCGAAAGGGCCAAGACTGCTCGGCGTACGCGTGGTGATTGCTGAATCCTTCGAACGTATTCACCGTTCAAACCTGATAGGGATGGGGATCCTGCCGCTGGAGTTCCCACAGGGCGTGACGCGCAAAACGCTGAACCTCAAGGGCGATGAAACCATTAGCGTAAGCGGTATGCAGTCGCTCAAGCCGGGTCAGGACGTGCCGGTGCATATTACCTACGCCGACGGTAAAAAAGAGGTGATTAACGCACGCAGCCGTATCGATACCGGCAACGAGTTAACCTACTTCGAGAACGGCGGCATCCTGCATTATGTTATCCGTAAAATGCTCTGATAGCGGTCATTCAGGCATAAAAAAAGCACCGAATCTTCGGTGCTTTTTTGTTGGACACAGTAAACATTACTTGTCCAAAAGATGGCCCATTTTCGCGGCCTTGGTCGCCAGATAGTGTTCGTTCTTCGGGTTGCGACCGACGATTAACGGCACACGTTCGACGATGTTGATCCCGGCCTCGGTCAGAATTTCGACCTTTTTCGGGTTGTTGGTCAACAGGCGAACGGCATCAACTCCGAGCAGCTTGAACATATCTGCGCACAGGGTGAAGTCGCGTTCATCTGCTGCAAAGCCGAGCTGGTGGTTGGCTTCGACGGTGTCGTAGCCTTTATCCTGCAGGGCATAGGCGCGAATTTTATTCAGCAGGCCGATGTTGCGCCCTTCCTGGCGGTGATACATCAGAATACCGCGCCCCTCTTCGGCGATGTGATTCAACGCTGCCTCGAGTTGGAAGCCGCAGTCACAGCGCAGGCTGAACAGGGCATCGCCCGTCAGACATTCGGAATGCACTCGTGCGAGCACCGGCGTATCGCCGTTAATGTCCCCGAAAACCAGCGCCAGGTGATCGTGTCCGGTTGCCAATTCTTCAAAACCCACCATCAGGAAATCGCCCCAAGGTGTTGGCAGTTTGGCTTCTGCCACCCGTTTCAGCTGCATGTTACTCTCCAAAACCTGCAAATATTCTTAATTCTTGTGGCGCATCCTACGTAGAGATGAACGGGTTGACCAGAAAAAATCAGCCGCGCCCCGAACATAGCCTTACTCACAAGTATATCATTCCCGGCTGGACTGCGTTGCAGGCCGCTGCGTAGAATGCGCATTATACATTTCATTTTCATGAATCTTTAGATATTAGGGCCATACAATGTTTCAAATCGCTATAAGGACCACCGGTGCAGCTCTGCTTCTATTACTGATGCCCGTACTAGTGTGGATGAGCGGTTGGCAGTGGGCCCCAGGTATGAGTGACCTCATCTTACGCCCCTTTTACGGGATAACAGAGACGGTTAGTGCGCCGTGGGGCACATTGACCAACATTTTGCTCTGCGTTTGGTTTCTGTGGTGTTTACGCTACCGCATTAAGCCGGCGATTGTTTTGATTGTGCTGCTGAGCGCGGCGGTGCTTATCGGGCAGGGGATCAAGACCTACGTTAAGCAGCAAGTGCAGGAACCGCGCCCTTACGTGCAGTGGCTGGGTAAAACACAGGACATGGACGTGACTGCCTTCTACCAGCAGAAAAGCAAAGCCCGCGGCCAGCAGGTAAAGCAGGAATTAGAAAATAACGCGCAAATCCCGCGCTGGCTGGCCAAAAGTTGGCAGGCGGACACCGGCTTCTCGTTCCCCTCGGGACATACGATGTTTGCCGCCAGTTGGGCGCTGCTTGGTGTGGGTCTGCTGTGGCCACGTCGTCATTATAAGACCGTTGCGGTGCTGATGGTGTGGGCCGCGTTAGTGATGGGCAGCCGCCTGCTGCTGGGCATGCACTGGCCGAGAGACCTGATGGCGTCGGTGGGTATCAGCTGGGTACTCATTACCCTGGCCTGCTGGATAGCACAAAAAGTGTGCGGACCCTTCGCGCCACCACCGCAGGAGCAGCAGGAGATAACCGAGCGTGAACCTGAATAATCGCGCTGACCTTTAATTTTTGCTCGCTAGCCCCATATATTTATTGTGGTGACAAAATAAACGGTCGGGAAAACGTATTGTGACCGTAGGGTTACACATAACGGGTTGCATAATCGCCTGACTGTATGAACTTTCTGCAATGCCGGCATTATCCGGCCTCAAAGTTTCCCAGCTGCGGAAGGAAATGCTAACTTATTAGGTCAGGACGTCAGTTTTTGGCATAATTTATCCGGACTCTCCGGCATTACAGGAATGAATGTGAAATATTTGCTGATTTTTTTGTTCGTGCTGGTCATCGTCGTGATTTCTATCACTCTGGGTGCCCACAACGATCAGGTAGTGACTTTTAATTATTTACTGGCGCAGGGCGATTATCGCGTATCAACGCTGTTAGCCGTGCTGTTTGCGACCGGCTTTGTGTTGGGATGGATAATCTGCGGTCTATTTTATTTGCGCATACGTCTATCTCTCAGCCGTGCACAGCGTAAAATTAAACGTCTAGAGCAGCAAATTGCACCGGTCACGACGGAACCTGCCGTGCCGCAGCACCCGGTCAGTAAGGAATAACCTTTTATGTTAGAACTGCTGTTTCTGTTATTGCCCGTCGCCGCCGCTTACGGCTGGTACATGGGGCGCAGAAGCTCACAACAGGACAAACAGCAGAATGCCAACCGTTTATCTCGCGAGTATGTGGCAGGCGTAAACTTTTTACTCTCCAATCAGCAAGATAAAGCGGTAGACCTGTTTCTCGATATGTTGAAAGAGGACAGCAACACCGTTGAGGCGCATCTGACGCTGGGGAACCTCTTCCGTTCACGCGGCGAGGTCGATCGGGCCATCCGTATCCACCAGTCGCTGATGGAGAGCGCGTCGCTGACCTTCGAACAGCGTCTGCTCGCCGTGCAGCAGCTTGGGCGTGACTATATGGCCGCGGGTTTCTATGACCGCGCCGAAGACATGTTCAATCAGCTGGTGAAAGAGGAAGACTTCCAGCTCTTTGCCCTGCAACAGCTGCTGATTATTCATCAGGCAACCAGCGACTGGCAGAGTGCTATCGAGGTTGCCGAGAAGCTCATTAAGCTTGGAAAAACCAACAAACGTCAGGAGATCGCGCATTTCTACTGCGAGCTGGCGTTGCAGGCCATGTCCAGCGATGACCTCGACAAGGCCAGCGGACTGCTGAAAAAAGCCGCCTCTGCCGATAAGCTCTGTGCCCGAGTATCCATCATGCAGGGCAGAATTCTGCTGGCGCAGGCGGAATACGGCAAAGCCGCCGAGGCCCTCAAGCGCGTGCTCGAACAAGATAAAGAAGTGGTCAGTGAAACGCTGCCCATGCTGCAAGAGTGCTATCAGCATTTAGACAATCGTCTGGAGTGGGCCGAGTTTCTGAAACGCTGTGTGGATGAAAATACCGGTGCCACGGCTGAACTGATGCTGGCTGAAATCCTGCAACAGGAAGAAGGGCGTGAGGTGGCGCAGCTCTACATCAACCGCCAGCTTCAGCGTCACCCGACCATGCGCGTATTCCACCATTTGATGGATTATCACCTGGCGGATGCCGAGGAGGGGCGTGCGAAAGAGAGCCTGGTGCTGCTGCGTGACATGGTCGGTGAACAGATCCGCACCAAGCCGCGTTATCGCTGCCATAAGTGTGGTTTTACGGCACATTCGCTGTATTGGCATTGCCCGTCATGCCGAGCCTGGGCGACGGTGAAACCGATTCGTGGTCTCGACGGACAATAAAAAAGAAGGGCGTTATTTCTTTTTGCTGTGAGTTTTAGTCGGGGCTTTGTTGATCAGTTGGCGCAGTTTTTTGAGTTCTTTTTGGGTGAGTGCCGGTTCGGTATTTTCACCCAAGTGCTGATTATCAATCTCTGGTTCTTCTACTTTCGCGACCTTCCTGCTTTTCTTGTCTTCTGCTGCAATAAAACTTTCTTCGAGTCGTGCACAGACTTCGGCACTGAGAGAATGTTCACCCTGTAACGCCGCTTCACGGATTTGCTCTTTCAGCGCCAAAGGGATTTTAATGGTTAACGTTGATATCTCACTCATATTTAAGCTTTCCTAAATATAAAACACCAAAGTATGTCAGCTGAGGCAGGCTGTCCACACGTTCACTAAAAATTCATAAAAATGTAACAAAAGCATCGTTCATTTGTCGTGAAAACGATTGGCTGGGATTTATCGGTCATGCCATGTAGAATGCGGGCGTCACAATTTTGTCGTACACTATTTTTGTTCAAAACTTACAAGAGGTTGAAGAAATGAAGTCCGAAAATAACCCTAATAACAACGACTTGAAATCATCACCAATTGTAGTCGCCCTTGATTACGCAAATAAGTCAGCGGCGTTAGATTTTGTTGACCGTATTGACCCTCGCGACTGTCGCCTGAAAATCGGCAAAGAGATGTTTACGCTGTTTGGACCGCAGCTGGTGAAAGATCTGCATGCCCGCGACTTTGACGTCTTTCTCGATCTGAAATTTCACGACATTCCTAACACCGTGGCGCACGCTATCGCGGCTGCGGCCGATCTCGGCGTGTGGATGGTTAACGTTCACGCCAGCGGTGGTGCACGTATGATGGCTGCTGCGAAAAATGCGCTACAGCCATTTGGTCAGGACGCACCTTTGCTGATAGCTGTTACCGTGCTCACCAGCATGGAAGCCAGCGATTTAGCCGATTTGGGTATCAACCTTAGCCCGGCGGACTATGCGCTGCGACTGGCTACACTGACTCGTGACTGTGGCCTTGATGGCGTTGTGTGTTCTGCACAGGAAGCGGTGGCCTTCAAATCGCAGCTGGGTCAGGCATTTAAGCTGGTGACTCCGGGCATTCGTCCCGCGGGTAGCGCCGCCGACGATCAGCGCCGCGTGATGACGCCGCGCGATGCACAGCTGGCAGGGGTAGATTACATGGTCATTGGCCGTCCGATTACGCAGTCTGCCGACCCGGCACAGACGCTGCGTGATATTCGCACCTCTCTGGCATAAAAGGACAGGGTTAATGAAAAATGACGATAACAGCCGGCTGGTTTATTCCACTGAGAGCGGCAGGATTGACGAGCCGAAGGCCAAAATCGAAAGACCGAAGGGCGATGGCGTAGTTCGCATTCAACGCCAGACCAGCGGGCGTAAAGGCAAAGGCGTCTGTCTGATTACCGGCGTTGACCTCGATGATGCCGCATTAGACAAGCTTGCGGCCGAGTTGAAAAAGAAGTGTGGCTGCGGTGGGGCAGTCAAAGACGGCGTGATTGAGATTCAGGGAGACAAAAGGGATTTGCTAAAGCAGCTGTTAGAGGCAAAAAACTTTAAGGTCAAACTCGCAGGTGGGTAAAGCCTGAACTCTCTTTAAATAGCAATCTGCTGCTTTTGAAGGCAGCAGATTGGTCATAAATAAAATTCTTACGTCTTTTCAGAAAACAACCGTTTTGTTTCTTTAAAACTTTTTTAAAACAGTCGCCGATTCCTCAGAGATTTAATAACTGAATATTTAAGCCATTAAGTATAAATAAACCGTAATTAATTTACTTTAACTTAACGTGGTTTATTTCGCTTAGTTTTAAGGCCTTTACTTATCGGTTAACCTGATGACCTACAACACCACCTACTGCCGCGCCACCAATCGTACCCAGAGCACTACCGTTGGTCAGTACGGCGCCACCCAGAGCACCGACACCGGCACCAATGGCAGTATTACGACCACGGTGTGACATGTTTCCACATGCGCTCACAGACATTACAACAGCAAGTACCATACCAATAGTGGCAATACGTTTATTTAAGAACATTGTCGTTCTCCTAAGAAAGGATATCACTAGCATTTCGTTAATAAGTATAGTTAAAAAAAATCATCTCCGCGGGATTAGCGTAAATTACTCATAACCGCATTGGGAAAACAGGTAAATAGTCTTAATTAAAATTTCATTCTTTTTAACAGCACAAAGCGTCACCTTTTGAAAACGCCGTAAGGCAGTCAGTTTTTTCATCGCAGCAGAACAGCACGCACTCTTTAGCTATTTTCACCATACCCCTAAAAGCCTCCTGCTCCGAGAATAAGTAAAAGGGCAGATAAAGGACATTCCGATGCTTAAACAATTGAAAGAACAGGTTCTCGAAGCCAATCTTGCGCTGCCCAGACATCATCTGGTGACCTTTACCTGGGGCAACGTCAGTGCAATTGACAGACAGCAGGGGCTGATGGTGATTAAACCTTCCGGTGTGGAGTATGAGCATATGACGCTGGATGACATGGTGGTGGTTGAGGTTGAAAGTGGCAGAGTCGTTGAAGGCAGTAAAAAACCGTCGTCTGACACCGATACTCACCGTGTTCTCTATATGCGATTTAACGAGATAGGCGGCATTGTGCATACCCACTCACGTCACGCGACTATCTGGGCGCAGGCTGGGCTGGATATTCCAGCCTGGGGCACGACGCACGCCGACTATTTCTATGGCGCAGTCCCCTGTACACGCAAGATGACCGACGATGAGATTGCCGACAAATATGAATGGCAGACCGGCGAGGTTATTGTTGAAACCTTTGCCGAGCGCGGCCTGTCGTCAAAAGACGTGCCCGCCGTGTTGGTTCATTCGCACGGCCCCTTTGCCTGGGGAACAGACGCCGATAATGCGGTACATAATGCGGTGGTCCTCGAGGAAGTCGCTTATATGGGGATCTTCTCGCAACAGCTGACGCCGCGGCTGGAGGTGATGCAGGCATCGCTGCTCGACAAACACTATCTGCGCAAACACGGTAAGAATGCCTACTACGGGCAATAAAATCACCGCCTTTGCACTTCCAAGAGACTCGCGCCCGCATCCTCCCCGATGTGGGTTTTTTTTGTTGGCCTCACAAAATAGAAACAACTGATTTTAAAAATAGAAACACTGTTTCATTTTTATGGTTGCGATCACTTTTATTTGTTCAATAAATGGCTAATTTAGCACCCATCGGCGAGTTTACTGTCGCTTTCCAGCCGTAGCGCCAGCTCGTTAACCGCAATGACTGCTTAACTGACCCGGTGGGAATAACATGCGAATTAAACGTGCAATCGAAAAAATCCCTGGCGGAATGATGCTGGTGCCGCTGTTCATTGGCGCAATCTGCCATACGCTAGCGCCGGATTCAGGCAAATATTTGGGGTCATTCTCCAATGGACTGATGACCGGCACAGTGCCCATTTTAGCGGTCTGGTTTTTTTGTATGGGTGCTTCAATCAAACTCAGTGCCACTGGGACGGTATTGCGTAAATCCGGCACGCTGGTGGTCACCAAAATCGCGATAGCCTGGATTGTTGCGGCCGTTGCCTCAAAATTTATCCCGGAACATGGCGTGGAAATCGGCTTTTTCGCCGGGCTATCAACGCTGGCGCTGGTGGCCTCGATGGACATGACCAACGGCGGACTTTATGCCTCTATCATGCAGCAATACGGAACCAAAGAGGAGGCGGGCGCATTTGTATTGATGTCGCTGGAGTCTGGCCCGCTGATGACGATGGTGATTCTGGGAACGGCAGGTATTGCCTCCTTCGAACCTCACGTATTTGTCGGTGCAGTCCTGCCGTTCCTGATAGGTTTTGCTCTGGGAAATCTGGACTCTGAACTGAGGGAGTTTTTTGGCAAGGCGGTGCAGACGCTGATCCCGTTCTTTGCCTTCGCACTGGGTAACACTATCAATCTGAGCGTGATCGCGCAAACCGGCCTGCTTGGCGTGCTACTGGGGATGTCAGTCATTATTATCACCGGCATTCCGCTGATGCTGGCCGATAAATTTATCGGAGGCGGGGATGGAACCGCAGGTATCGCCGCGTCTAGCTCGGCGGGGGCGGCCGTAGCCACGCCAGTGCTAATAGCCGAAATGGTCCCTCAGTTTAAAGAGGCAGCACCGGCCGCAACGGCGCTGGTGGCCACCTCGGTGATCGTCACTTCCGTATTAGTACCCGTGTTAACCGCGATGTGGTCACGCAGAATCAAAAATCGAGCCGTTAAGGGAAAAGTTATCGAAGAACAGATGGCTCGCATCAAATAAAACCTCGTTATCTTTAAAACGGCCAGCGCCTAATCTTCCTTCACTCCCCCTTTCACTGGCTTAGGTCGATGAGGGGGAATTCATTGAGTTCCGCTTTTAATCTTTAGAGGATTAATAAATTGATTATTTATCCTCTGACGCAAAGGGCCATTTTCTTATGTACTACGCCGTTCAGCGTGATTTCTTTTTCCGTTATGAAACCGTAGCGAGCGTACATTTTTTCAAGATGCGGCTTGGTGTCATCGGCTAAAAGAGAAAGTTTGCTGAGCTGATAGCGCAGAGCCTGCGTTTTGGTTGCGTCAATCAGATACCTTGAGAGTCCTTGCCCGCGAAAAGCAGGGTAAACCGACAGAGAATCGATATACAGCTCGTCGTCTTCAGCTTCTCTTACCAGAGGAAGTGTTGATTCTGTCTCCGCGATAAAAGTGGGTTCCAGATAGCCGGGGAAAGCGAGAATACAGCCCGCGAGATGTCCCTCGATGAAGCAAGCCTGGGTGAACAGATAACTGTAGTAAACGTCCTCGCGGCAAAATCCTCGCCGATAAACCGCTTTCGCCTCCTGTAAATCGCTTTTTCCGGTGAGGTAAAGCAGCGCATTTTCATCGGCAAAGCTAATGAGCTCGATAACCTGTTCTGCGTCGTCTGCGGTGGCAGGTCGAATTACGGGAGAGTCAGTTTTCATGGGGGCTTCATCAAATTACGGACAAGAGTAAGGCAATAATACGCCTGTAAAAAGGCTCAGGCGTATTATCATTCCTTAAATCACAAATTACTCAGACTTAGATTATTTCTTAAATCCTTAACAAGGACATTTACCCAGCTTGCCTGCCTCACTCGGAAAGCGCGCGTTGAGACAGTAGCGATGAAACTCTTTTTCCGTCATCGGTGTTTTCTCAGGGTGATGGACCTGCATATGGCGCACGTAATTAGGATAGTCCTGTACGCCAACCATCAGACGAAAACTTTGCGCTATCCCCTTACCAATAAATTTAACCCACTGGCGCAAGTTTTCAGGGCGAGGAGGACGTGCCACCATGGGCTGACAGCGAGTAATCGTCAGCAAGGCTCTTGGCTGAGCGCGATAAGGTAAACCATATTCAGACATGACGAGCCTCCCGACTAGCAAGCGGGCTGGTTTCGTGCACCGTCGGCTGTGGCGATTTCAGGGCCCTGCGTATCACGAAGAAGGCAGAAACCAGCATAGTGACGGCAACCAGCATAAAGAACCCACAGAGTGCGGCGTTAATCTGGTTATTGAGTACGATAGTGTGCATATCGGCGATAGTTTTTGCCGGTTTGATAATGATGTTGTTATCGATGCCGGCAGAGAATTTGTTCGCCTGTGCGAGGAAGCCAATCGACGGACTCTGGTGGAAGATTTTCTGCCATCCTGCCGTCATAGAGGTGATAAACAGCCATACCGTTGGCAGAATAGTGACCCAGGCATAGCGTTGTTTCTTCATTTTGAATAACACAACGGTGCCGAGGATAAGCGCCATCGATGCCAGCATCTGGTTACCAATCCCAAACAGCGGCCACAGAGTGTTAATCCCTCCCAGCGGATCAACTACGCCTTGATAGACAAAGAATCCCCAACCTGCCACGGAAACCGTGGTGCCTGCGATTGTGCCAATCCAGGAGCGGTTATTGGCAAGGGAAGGCACCGCTACGCCGACCAGGTCCTGCACCATGAATCTGCAGGCGCGGGTACCCGCATCCACCGCGGTTAAAATGAACAAGGCTTCGAAAAGAATCGCAAAGTGATACCAGAAGGCCATCATTACGCGGCTGTTGAATACGTCGCTGATGATATGGGCCATGCCTACCGCGAAGGTCGGTGCGCCTCCGGCACGCGAAAGGATAGACTGTTCACCCACGTCGCGAGCAATAACGGTCAGCATTTCCGGGGTGACGACAAATCCCCAGCCGTTGATAACCTGGGAGGCACTCTCGACCGTCGTGCCAATGAGGGCGGCGGGGGAGTTCATGGCAAAATACACGCCAGGGTCGATAACCGACGCACAAATAAGCGCCATGATGGCAACGAAGGACTCCATCAGCATCGCGCCGTAGCCGATAAAGCGAATATGGCTTTCTTTTTCAATGAGTTTCGGCGTTGTGCCGCTTGCGACCAGCGCGTGGAAACCTGAAATCGAGCCGCAGGCAATAGTAATAAACAGGAACGGGAACAGGCCACCGGAGAATACCGGGCCGCTACCGTCAATGAACCGGGTGACCGCTGGCATTTTCATTTCCGGCATCGCGAAAATAATGCCCACCGCCAGTCCGAGAATAACCCCGATTTTCAGGAAAGTTGATAAATAATCGCGGGGGGCCAGTAACAGCCAGACCGGCAGAACTGAAGCAATAAAGCCATAAATCACCAGCACCCAGGTGAGTGTCGTGCCGTGAAGGGTAAAGAAAGGCCCCCAGTAAGGGTGTTGAGCGACATTTCCACCATAAATAATCGCCAGCATCATCAGCACAAAACCAATGATAGAGACTTCGGCAATTTTTCCGGGGCGCAGGAAACGCATGTAAACGCCCATAAACAGTGCGATAGGAATAGTTGCTGCGATGGTGAACAGGCCCCACGGGCTGTCAGCCAGTGCTTTGACCACCACCAGGGCGAGCGCTGACAGGATGATGATCATCACGCCTAACGCGCCGAGCATGGTGACCACACCGGCGAATTCACCCAGCTCCTGCTTGGCCATCTCGCCGAGAGAGCGGCCATCGCGGCGGGTGGAAATAAACAGAATGAGGAAGTCCTGAACCGCACCGGCCAGCATAACGCCGACCAGGATCCAGATGGTGCCTGGCAAAAAGCCCATCTGCGCGGCCAGTATCGGCCCTACCAGCGGGCCAGCACCGGCAATAGCAGCAAAATGGTGGCCGAACAGCACCCACTTGTTGGTTGGTACGTAATCGAGGCCGTCATTTTTCCTGAGTGCCGGGGTGATACGGCGGTCATCCAGACCAAAAACCTTTTTAGCGATAAAAAGGCTGTAGAAGCGATAGGCAATGCTGTAGCAGGCGATAGCGGCGACGACAAGCCAGACGGCGTTAACGTGTTCGCCGCGACTTAGCGCCAGCATGCCAAAAGAAAAGGCTCCCACCAACGCCACCATCAGCCAGAGAATTCCGGACTTGACGTTTGTCATGATCAACAACTCCTTCAATGTGCGACCTTAATGTATGGCCGCTATTCTTCGTTTAAACAGGCGGGCGCAGAAAGAAGAATACCCGGTTCTGTCATAGGTAACTTATTGCAGACATTGAAGATTACAGCGCAAAAAATGCAGTTTCACAGCTGATAAATTAAACATAAAATCAGAAGTGTGATGCAGTAAACGCTTTATGTGAACAAGTAGGGTGAGGGCGATTATTACAGCGCTTTGGCGCACAGTTTTGGCAATAAAAAAACCGGCCTCAGGGGCCGGTTCATCAGGTCTTACAACGCTAAATTAATGCGTAGTTATCAGGCCGCAGGTTTGTCGGCATCGGCTTTGTGCTCACGATGATGCTCAGCCATTTTTTCTGCACGTTTCTGATAGTTTTCGTTAAACTGTTTTTTCTGCGCTGGAGTCAGCAGATTATACATCTTGTTCTCCATGGTAGCGCGCTCCAACATACGGGCAGACTGTTCCTGGCTAATTTTGTCGATTTCGGCCTTCACTTTAGCCTGATCAAAGGTATCGGATGCCACCAGGCCGTGCAGAGTATCCATCTGTTTTTTCATGTCACCGCGATCGTGGCGCGGTCCAGATTCTTTCCACAGCGCTTTCATTTGTGTGCGCTGCTGCTCGGTCAGGTTAAGACCGGCAAATGGATTATAGTGACGCGGTCCTTTATGGTGTTCCATAGCGCCCTGAGTTTGAGCCGGTGCGCCCGTCGCCGGGGTGGTTTCTGCGGCGAAGGCGAAAGAAGCCGAGCTCAGAGCCAGAGTTGAAGCCACAACCATTGCGGTAAGTTTGCGCATAATTCAATTCCTCATTGTTCTGTTTTAGCCAGATCCTGTACCAGCTAGTTTTGTTGCGTACGTTCAGCAGGGGGTTCACCGTGCTGTCTTGACGAAATACAGTCTAACGCGCGAAATGAATAGTAGTGCTAGGTACTGTAAATGTCTGAAAGCAGGCGTGTCACAAACTCTGCAATCGTGGAGAATGTGTTTAGAATTCGTAAGGTTTTCAATCATCCAACTCAAAAAGTAAGTGATAAAACTATGACCGTGATGCGTTATCAGCAGCTTGCGCAAACACTACGTCGCCAAATTGACGCGCAGGTTTGGCTACCTGGTGAAAAACTGCCTTCGTTACGTGAGAGTTGCAAACAGTCAGGGCTTAGCCTGATGACGGTGTTACAGGCTTATCAATTACTTGAAAGTCAGGGGGTGATTGTTTCACGTCCCCAATCGGGGTATTACGTTGCGCCGCGCCAGCACGTTCCCGTAGTGCATCATGCGCAAAGTAATCTGCATGCTGCCGAGGACATTGACGTCAATGATGCTATTTTCAATATTCTTAAAGCTGGACAGGATCCTGACATCGTCCCCTTTGGCTCGGCGTTCCCGGACCCGACGTTGTTTCCTCAGCCGCGGCTGGCTCGTTCTTTGGCCAGCGCCGTCAGACGCATGTCGCCGCATAGCGCCATCGCCAATCTTCCGCCGGGCAACGAGGAGTTACGGCGCAACATTGCACAGCGTTACGCACAGCAGGGAATAGAAGTGACGCCGGACGAAATTGTTATCACCTCTGGTGCTTTGGAGTCGCTGGGACTCAGCCTTCAGGTGGTGACGCAGCCCGGTGACTGGGTGGCGATAGAATCACCGGCATTTTATGGCGTGTTGCAAGCCATTGAGCGGCGCAAGCTCAAGGCCGTCGCAATCCCGATGGATGTGCAGCAGGGCATGGATTTGCAGGCTCTCGAGCAGGCGCTGGCAACCTACCCCATCAAGGCATGCTGGCTGATGTCGAATTTTCAAAATCCTCTTGGTTGCTCAATGTCAGCAGAGAAGAAACAGCGGCTGGTGGAGATTCTTGAGGCCCATCATGTCGCTATCATTGAAGATGACGTCTATGGTGAACTCTATTTCAACGGCGAACGCCCGATGCCGCTGAAGGTGTCTTCCTACCGTCAGCAGATCCTCCATTGTTCTTCTTTCTCAAAGTGTCTGGCGCCGGGCTTTCGCGTGGGATGGGTCGCGGCGGGTGCGTATGCCTCGCGCATACAGCGCCTGCAGCTTATGAGCACACTGTCGGCGAGTGTGCCGGTGCAGCTCGGGCTGGCCGATTTTCTTCACCAAGGCGCATATGACGCGCATTTACGTCGCCTGCGTCGCCAACTCGAACTCCGCCAAAACGCGATGCGTAACAAAATACTCAAGGCTTTCCCGCCCCAGGTGCGCGTGAGTCAGCCCAGCGGGGGCTACTTCCTTTGGGTTTATTTGGGGGACAAGGTCGATGCGACAAGGGTTTATCAGCAGGCGCTAGCTCGAGGTATAAGCGTTGCGCCGGGAACCATGTTTGCCGTCGACGATCGTTACCGCCACTCCTTGCGGCTGAACAGCTCGTTCGAATGGAATACGCGTGCCGAAGACGCCATAAAAACGCTGGCAGACATTGTGTTCGGTGAGATTGAGAGAAACAAAACATGATGTAGCGCTAATAAACGCCTTTTTCATCCTTGAGTATAGAGGGAATTGAGCGTTTTAATATAAATTCATTAAAGGCCTTGTGATATTTAATGGAATATAATTAAATAAAAGTGAGGAAATAATGAAAGTAGGTAATAGCGCATCTGCTATCCAATTAGAAAACACCAACGTACTGACTCCAGGAAATACACCTATCGCGCTCGGTGAATCGCCCGATGGGGTCTTCACTATTGACCTTGCCGATCCTGACGCTCCCGCAGAAAGTATCCTTGAATCTATATCTTCTGAGCAACGATCATTGATTGGCATGCTGTTAAAACCTTATGACATGATTTATCATATTTGTGAAAAAGGTACTGAAAATATTAAGAAAAGTTATCAAGAAAGTATCCTGGAAGCCGTTCGTAATTTTGAAAATACTTTGATGGTTGCGAAGAGTGAGTTAGCAAAAGTTCTCACTAAGCGGGAGATGATTAAGCTAAGTGAGTTATATGATAATAAGCAAATAAATAATGATGAAACTTTCAGCGCCGAAATAAAAAAAATAATAAATTCGATGCCCCATATTAGTAAATCACGAGCGATAATGCAGATCCTGACAGAAGGAGCCAGCTTAAGAATACCTTTAATGCTTTTTCAGGGGGCTTTTTCAACGCCAATTCCGGCACTCCCATTTTGCTATTCAAAAGCCGGTATTCAGATGCAAGTTGTTATCTCTTCAACCGAGGTTCTCAGGAAATTATTTGGTGCCGAAAATCAATCAGTCGGTGAGGTGTATTTACAAGCTTTTTTACATCTAGAAGGTGGAGTGAGTGGAGAACTGAATCTGGGCGATTATATCGACCTACCGGTCAGCGTTAAAGGGGTTCTGACGGGTTTGCGGGTTAATCACTTCGGCCTTTGCGTGCAGATTAACATACAGAACGAAGCCTGGAGTGTGGGTAACCTTGAATACATTATCGAAACGGTCCATCGGGTAGAGGGAAACGCTAGTTTCGGTGCTGATGTCGGGCCGGTAAATCTTGCCGGACAGCCCAAAGTAGGGAGTGATACCGTGCGACAGCTGATTTTTCCCTGTAACAGCACGGAACATACGGCTAAATTTATCTCTCATTTAGCGTTAAGGGCACTGGGCGCTGGGTTTTTTGGCGCGTCCGCATTAACACTCGGCGTCGATAGTTTTTCCATAAAAGATGCCGCTATCTTTGGCATTAACGTGGCGGGAATATTGGTTGATATGAGTGGACGTTTTAAACCAGACAGGGTCGTTGATATCATAGAAACAGCGACCATTGGCTTTGATATCGCGGTGACTACCCCAGTTGATATCGCTTATCTTGGGGCGTTAAACCCGATGCTGATGTTGCGATATAACGGTGCTACGGCAATGGTGCATGATGTCCTGGACAAGAAAAAGCATCCTGAAAATGATAATCTCAAAAATCCGTTTCAGGAAAAAGACATGCAGTTAAGATATCGAAAAACCGCTACGCCGTTGAAAATAACCTCGGCGTTTGCGGAAGATGTGATACGTATCTAGTCAGTTCTGTTTATTGCAGTGCAAATAACCCTCTTTTGCCATGTCCCAAAATTGCTGATGTATTGGCGCATCATTTCTTGTCGTTTGGATTAGAGGAATGATTATTTGGGCACAGAGTCTGGCTTTAGCATCCGAATTATTTAAGTTCTGTTCCAGGCTGGTTGACAGCCTGGACTTTTGGGACTTATTTAACGCACCAAGTGATTCAGCTAATAACCCATTGTGACGGATCCTATTCGCTTCGGAACTCTCTACCAGAGAATAATACCAGGTCATCGTGCCTGCTTCGGCATAGAGAACCGTGGCTTGCTGAGTGTTTTCGTCCTTAATGCACTGGGTCATCTGCTGATATAGAACTTCGGGCCTGCTGTCGAAATTTATGCTGTCAGTTACGCACCCTTCAACCACGGGCGGCAAAAATACAGAGGAAGAGGTCGAGGTACAGCCAGTCAGTGACATCAGGAAAATAGCCTTCGCTGCAAGAATACTCCGCTTATGGCTAAAATATTTTATCTTTTCTACCACTGAACAGGTTCCTTCAGTTCGTTCATACGCTGTTCAAAGTCGTTATTAATCTGCGTCATGATGAATTTTAAAAAACCAGCTCGTGCTTCCACTTTCTCTTCCTCTGTAGCTTGAGTCTCTTTCTGCGGATTGCTGAGCCTTTTCATTCTCTCTTCAAGTGACAGTGGGGCAGACGTCGCTGCATTTTGAGTGGTTACTAAGCCTGGGCGTGCGATCATTATGTTTTGCATCATGATTCCTTAGGTTTTAACTAATCTTTTGGATAATTCATTGAGCAGTTGCTGTTTAGCCTGTTGGGAAAGACTTTCACAGTCCCTTTCCAACTGCTGTGTAAAGCTGGTATCTATTTTCTGTTGAGCAATCCATACCTCGGGTGAGAATTCGGCAAGGCTATTTCCATATTTCACCACAAAGCGGTTTTCACGATGTTGCTCAATAATCACCGCACCCTTCCAGATCGATTGAATGAAAGACAGCAGACCTATTTTCTCACGGTGGGAAGTCTCGGGTATGAGTACAAATAACGGGCTAATAGCATCTACAGGCGAAGTTTCCGCTATCCATTCCTGAAGCAGCTGCGGGAAAATCTCCGGTTTACCGAGTGCCTGCCGAAGGTTGGCCACCACGCTTTCATGCGCCTTGTTGCAAAAACTTTGATAAATTGACTGATTATTATCGAGATATTCTGCAACGGATTTAATCGATATCATCAAGCCGGCCTGATAGCCGGCCGAGCGAGCCGAATCTCGCAACAGCACCGCATCGGCATTCGCCTGCTTGATTATTTTTGCCGCATGATGCTGTGCCTGTTGCAGCAAGCTTTGAATCCGCTTGCTTTGTGCAAGGGAAGAGGCCGGGATAAGTACTCCTTCAATTGCTGTCGTTTTCTCAGAAAATAGGGCGGTTTTTGGCATATTCTATGGCTCGTTTGAGGTCTATTTCTGCAATCTCTGGCAAATCGTTGGTGCAGAATGCGGGCCTCGCGCTGGCGCTAAACAGCAGGGGTATTCTCTGTGACAGAGCCAGGGGAAGCTGTCTGGTCAATCCCTCGAGGATTTGCAGCCCGCCGTGCTCCAGTTCTTCGATATCAACGGGATAACCGAATCGGACGGGCTGTCTGAAGGACACCGATAACTCACTGAATTGCTGAGCATGCTGCGGCAATTTTTCGAAATCACCCTGATAAACCAGCGCTGCACGATAGAGGCGGCAGGCGAGAAGATAGGCTGTATGAGGCAGTAGTCGCCAGTTATCGACGACCTCAGCGGCAAACGTTCCCGGCACCGCATCCTGACAGGTTACTGACAGTTGGAAATGTTTTATCAAAATCTGATTCAGTACTTTCCGACAGTCGGCCGAGTCAAACATCTCCGGTATCCTGAGTTGTTTCGGATGGATCCACTGACAGGGATTGAACAAAATATCTTCCAGAGCGGTCATTTCATACATCAGAAACGCTCCTGACACTGCGTTTAACCCAATAGAGATAGCCAGCGGCAAGCCCCAGGAATAGAGGTAATAAGGCGACCCACCAGAATCGAATCAGCGAGGTTGACTGCACAACCGGCGTTTCCGCTGGCGGAGACGGCGTTGGAGAGCGCGTCAGAACCACCGAAATATCATCGTAATTGAGGTTATTGAAGCTATTTTTTATAAACCTCTTAATATCACTGATCATTAATGACGAATCCTGAGTACGATCGTAGCTAATCAACGCGGCGACATGCTCTTGTTCGTTCTTCCGACTGTTTCCGGAGGTATCTATGCGATAACTCACGTGAACCTGTGCCGATGTCACTCCCTCTAGAGCAAGCAGTGATTGCTCTAGCCGTTGTTCGATAGCCGAATAGAGTCTGGCCGTCTCCGCTAAGGGGGAAGAAATTAGAGAATCAGCAGGAAACATTGCCGCGATTTCCATTCGCGGCTTGGAAGGCAGGTTATAAATACGCAGCAGTTCGACCGCAGAACTGAAATCTTTCAGATCAACAAATATCTGATAGCCTTCTTTTGCCGTATCTTTTTTATTGGACGCAATATTATTTCTCAGCAGAAGAGAAATCACTTCATTGGCCTGACGTTGCTCTAAACCCTTCAATAATTCCTGTTGCTTACAGCCCGTCAATAACAATGTTGCGGCGAAAAGGAGTGAGTATAAAATTTTCATGCACGTAACAATGTCTCAACGGCACTGGTCGCTTTTCTGGTTAGTGCACTGATCAATGAAACTTCAATATTGTAGTCGGCGGTTTTTTGCTGAATTTCAAATAGCGCCTGCGGCGAGGTAACGGAGTCAGCATTGTTGATTTTTCTCAAGACTTGCTGCTTTTGCATATCATATTTTTCGATACTGTTGGCCAGAGTCGAAATCAGTTTCTGATCGAGCGTTGTAAAACTAACGTCGGGAGACTCAGAAATGATATTTTTAGATAGCGTCGTCGTGACGTCAGGTGCATACAGCATAATTTCTCCTGCGGGTAATGATAAAGATTAAATGTTATCTAAAGTTGGAAATAGTGGCAGACGCGATGTCTTTATAGGCCTTTATGGTACTTGATTGCGCATTGCAAAAAAGTGTATAAGCAGAAAGGGCAGCCTGATACTCAGCCAGCGCAATAGGATCCGATGTGTTGCTGGGGTTACCGTCAGGACCCTCACCTCTAATTTTATCCAGGGCATCTTTCAATTTTTTATTTAGATCGGTGGCACCTTTGTTAAACTTATGGGACATATCAATGATAAATTCTGGGTCGACGGATTTACTTATATTAACCATGGTGACTCTCCACGTTATAGTTTGTTTATTAACCAATGTTCAGATGATATTTTTATGTAACCTTGATTTCCAAATTTAAACGACTTGTTAGCCCTGTAATCATCCTGTAAGTTCACGGTGAAGTTAACAGGTTGGTCTTTATAACTCACTACCAATAATTTTAATTGCTGTAACGACTCATCATTAATAAGACCGCTAATAATAAAGTTAACATTATTATTATTATTGGAACGAGTATAGGTTAAAGACATCCCTCGCAGCGCGTTCTCCGCATCATCTGCCGTGAGAATAACGTTAGAGAGTGACGGAGCTTCTGGTAATGAATGAATTAATTTTTGCGGTAGAAGGGGTGTCACAATAGGTTGAAATTTAATTTTCGACTCTAATGTTGCAGCAGCGCCACCTTTTAACCAGATACAAAAAGTGAAGAGCAATAAAAATAGGCTCATCAACGTCAAAATCTTCTTCTTAATGCCGAGAGAGAACCGCCTCCTGCGAAAAGCAATCGGCTGGTTAATCTCTGGCAACCATGCTTCATTAGCCGTTTTAATTACCACCTTGAGAAGGCCAATATTAATAGTGGTATGAAATTTAACCGTAGTGGTGGTTTGTCCCTCTGGACGCTGTTCACGTATCTTAATGCCATTATCAACTGAGCCATCATTGATAACTTGAAAATTCACTCCGCCTTCTTCAAGAGGAATGATAAAGGCATTCGCCAGAATGTGTGTTCCTTGTTCAAGAATTTTTTCTGGAGCGACAATAAATAACGTACTTTCTTTCGTTAGCTCAAACTCACAACCACTAAGTGGGCCGTTAAGTAAACGTATCGTCAGTTTTTTTCTCGAAGAGGATGATAAGACTGCATCCTTGTCATTCTTCATCTTAACGATAATTCCTGGTGATGATAAATCAGTGGAGCACAGGCTAATAAAATCACCTTTAGAGATCTTGATTTCATTATGATCAATTATGATGATTTTCATTAGGCACAGCGTTGAGATAACGGGAGTGTGTCAGATTATTTCGATTTTTCAGTATCATATTCCCATCAAGATGGGGATAGTGCCTGTAGCTACAATCAAACTCATCAAATTAATCTATATCTACGGGAAATAGACTTTATGCGCTTTGAAACAATTCCGTATATTATCAAGGAAGGGGAAACAATCAAAGTTACAGAGAAAAAACTGTGTTTGATTGAAGCCCTTGATTCTGAGCCTTGTGAAGTTCTTTACACTGTAAGAAATAATGAAGAAAACTCTTTTTCACTCCAGAGTAACTGGCGTGGTTTAATTGCATTAGACGTTATGCAGTTCAAAGTATCAAAAGGTAGACTGCGTTTTTTTGATATGGATTTAATGAAGCTAGTTAAACTACAAGTCTTTATCGATTATTCTAACGGGAATATCGAAGTGGGCAGTTCTAATGAGAGTAATTGGCTCTCATTTTCAAAAGAAATAAAATTAATACAACCGGAAGACATGGAGTATTGGCTTCTGCAGCAAGCAATGCAGACGGGGGATAAAGTAGACTCTATTGTTGCCTTTCTTCGTCACACCGAATGCTATAATTTGGTGCATTTCTTATTATCAGAAACTGATGATAATAATCAATGTCTGCAAACGCTCTGCGTTCGTTATGGCCTGTCAGCTGCGCATTTTCGTCGCCTTACAAGACATGCGCTAGGCCATACAACAAAAGTTACGCTTCGTGAATGGCGCATGACGAAAGCGATTCTGGCGTTTATTAATGATCCAAAAAACATGACCGACATTGCTTTTGCACACGGATACTCGTCGTTATCCCATTTTTCAAATGACGTCAAAAAAATGCTGGGCATGACCCCTCGTGCATTAAGAAAGTCAATTCTTGATATAGCAATGAAATGATAAATAGACTCTTATCAATAACAATGAAAAATTTAATGATTGCAGCGTTGAGCTTAATGATTATTTTGCCGGTTAAGGCTGAGAAAATAAAAAGCGAAGATTTAAGTCTATCCAGCGCGGGCTATGTCTCGAATAATGAGAGTATCAGTGGCTTTTTTAATGCTTTTTCTTCGCAAGTTAATAAGCCGGTAATTCTGAGTAAACTAGCGGCACGAAAAAAAATCAGCGGAGAGATCTCTTTAGTTAATCCTCGACTGCAATTAGATACGGTATGCAATCGTCTGGGGCTAATTTGGTATAGCAATAATGCAACACTTTATATTTATGACTCATCAGAAATAGTTAGCCGCATTGTTACGATGAGAAATATTTCTTATTCATACTTTACTCAATATCTCGGTAAGGTACAGTTACTAGATAACCGCTACCCGTTAAGGGGAGAAGAGGGTAACAAGACATTCTTTATCTCTGGTCCACCGATATATGTCGAAACAATTGCTCAGTTAGCCGCAACGCTTGACGAACAGGATACCAGTCGACGCGACATAGATGCCGTCTCCATGTTTTACTTAAGCAATACTTTTGCTGAAGACCGTTCCTATACCTATCAGGATAAAGTGATTGTTATTCCTGGCCTGGCGACGGTGATCAGAAAGTTATTCTCAACTCCGGGCGCTGTTTATAGCGATATCAGAACATCTACAACCGAGATAACAAAGGTAAGGTTACCACCGCCTTCACTCCCGACTGTTGATGACATCGAACCGTTTGATAGAGCAACGCAAGCGATAGTCAATACATCTTCAGCCGTGCAGATTATTTCTAACCCAAGCAATAACAGTCTGCTTATAAAAGGTAGCGAGGAGCAGATTGCGCTGGCCAAAAATATTATTGCCGCGATGGATAAACCGCGTAGACACATCGAACTCTCTGTATGGATAGTTGACGTACAAAAGAAAGCGCTGGAACAACTTGGGGCAAACTGGAAGGGGAATTTTACCATTGGTGACCGTCTCGGTTTTTCTTTGAATCAGGGCGCTTCCGCTTCTTCCACGGGCGGTAACCTCTCTAGTACGTTAGACGGAGGACGGTTTATCGCTGAAATTAACGCCTTAAGCCAAAACAATCTGGCGAATATAATTTCTCGTCCTGTCATTCTAACCCAGGAAAATATCCCCGCTATTTTTGACAACAGCCATAGCCTCTATACAAAGCTTCTCGGTGAACACAACGTTGAACTTCAGAAGATAACCTTTGGTACCTCTATTAGCGTATTGCCGCGTTTCACTCAAAATAATGAAATAGAAATGATGCTTAATGTTGAAGACGGTAACTCTGCAGGATCGACGTCAGAAAGTGAAAATCTGGTCTCGCCCCTGCCGTTAGTGATCAGGACAAATATCAGTACTGTGGCCAGAGTTCCGCGAGGCAAGAGCTTACTGATTGGCGGTTATACGCGTGATGAAGATAGAAACGATACCGTGAAGATCCCTTTTCTCGGCAGTATCCCTCTCATTGGGGGACTATTTCGCCATCGCATTACCCAAAACAGTAAGACAGTACGTATTTTTCTCATACAACCTAGGGAAATAACCTCAGAAAATGCCTCCGAGGCTAATACCTTATCTCCTGAAATGTTCACTTCTACCCCGTTAAGGGACTGGAAACAGAATTTTTCAATGAGTCTGTTATGAGTTCGATTAACAGGGATTATTCGCATAGTCCGTTGCTTCGCGTTCGCGAGCAGCAGCGAGCAAAAGCCCAGGCCGAGAAAGAGTCGTCAAACGAAAAGGTGATGGATGAGGGGGAGCTTGACAGTGCGGCGCTTTCACTTACGGAGGACGACTCCTCGGCAGATCTCATCGCTCGCGCCTCCCAGAATGTCGATGAGAGTTTAATTGCGTTATCGCAGTTTAGATCACGCCGAGATCTCACGCTGAAAAGCGGAGCGGATGCTGAAAATAACTTTGATTCAATCCTGGATGACAACACACTCCCTAAAATAGCGCTACTGTTAAAAATGGTTTCTGGTGTTCAGGGAAATAGTATTCAGGATATGCACTTCAGATTTCTGAAATTGTTCCCAGATGAGAGCGATCGCGTACTGATATTACGTAAGTTGTTAAAGCGAAAAAACCTCGATGAAACAACACGAAAGAACATCAGCACATTGCTCGAAAATACGCTTCAGGCTGCCGACCCACGTAGATTGCAGGCTGGATTAAACATCGCGGTAAAAGCACGCCTGTTTGGTCAATTTTTAGATATTAATCCTCAGCTATTGAGAAGCGCTTACCGGTATTTTATTGAGTCAGATGATGCAGAGACGGTCATCTATAAAAATTGGATCTCTATTTTTGGCTATAAGAAAAGAAAAACAATTTTAGAGCTTATTGAAGAGTTTTTGTTAACAGACATCGATGCATTAGATCCAAGTTGTTCATTGACGGAATTTGGTAATGTATTATTAAAATTGAATCAATTAAAAAGATTAAGAACCGTCGACGGAGATTTCATCGGAAATCTGTTATTGAATGAAAATATCTTCAACGTTAATGAGAGTGAAGAGACTTGGTTGTTATTCTTTTTTTGTGTCTTGCAGGACGCGAGAAATCTTGAGGAGTATCTGAACGAAGTTGCCGGGGAATTTTTAATGGCAGGGGAGCCTAGTGGCTGTGTTCGTTTTGTACAGGCCTTATATATTGAATGCAGTAAAATTCCTGTCGAATTTTTTGATGTGTCTGAAGATAAGTCTTGGCTTGAAGAGCATTTGAAAGACTCTATTTCCTTCCATTTCGAAAATGAAATCATCAAATTTAAAAAGCTTAATCATTAGAGTTTTATGGAAAATAAATGAACAAGATTTTGAAAAACGTTAGAGAGCACCCAGAACTTATCATCTTATTATTGATGGTGACAATAATATCAATGCTCATTGTCCCTCTACCAACTTATCTGGTGGATTTTCTTATTGGTTTGAATATTGTTATCTCTATGCTCGTTTTTCTGTCCTCATTTTATATCGATGGAATATTAAGCTTTTCAACTTTTCCAGCCGTGTTGTTGATAACAACACTTTTTCGACTTTCATTATCTATCAGCACCAGTCGGCTAATATTGAACGACGCGGATGCGGGGGAGATTATTGAGACCTTTGGTCTTTTTGTCATTGGCGACAACCTCATTGTCGGATTTGTGATTTTTTTCATTGTCACCATTACACAGTTTATGGTCATCACTAAAGGGGCTGAACGCGTTGCCGAAGTTGCGGCACGTTTCTCACTCGATGCCATGCCTGGCAAGCAGATGAGCATTGACGCTGACGTCAAGGCGGGGACCCTAGACGCCGATCAGGCTAAAAGCCGTAGAAATATTCTTGAAAGAGAAAGTCAGCTTTACGGATCCTTTGATGGTGCAATGAAGTTTATCAAAGGTGATGCAATTGCTGGGATTATCATCATTTTTGTGAACTTCATAGGCGGGATCAGCGTCGGTATGAATCAGCATAACATGTCGATGTCTCAGGCCTTGCACACCTACACCATGTTGACAATCGGCGATGGATTGGTTGCACAAATACCCTCATTGTTAATCGCAGTCAGCGCCGGATTTATTGTTACCCGCGTCAATGGCGAAGGTGACAATATGGGGAAAAAAATCCTTTCTCAGTTAATTAATCATCCTTATGTTATCGCCTTGGCCGCCATATTAACCCTTGCCGTCGGATTACTGCCTGGGTTCCCGATCATGGTATTTCTGACCCTGTCGTTACTACTTGCAGGAACTTATTGGTATAAGCAAAAGGCGCTTAGGGAAGGCAAGGATAGCACTAATAAAATTTCTCAGGGTGAGAGTTCTCACAATCAGGCGGCAGACACGGGCCTCGAAAGCTCGATGAAAATGATAGACCATTTTGAGAGTGTCAATGCAGAGGCTGTGCCTTTGATTCTTGTTTTACCCATTGAGCAATTTCAAAAGTTAAAGGATCAGGCTCTTTCGGAACATATTCGCAGCCAGTTCTTTATCGATTATGGTATACGGCTCCCGGAAATAATATTGCATAGCGCTATAGTCGATAAAACAAATAAAGTCACCTTGCATATTAATGAAATTAAAGCGGCGGAGTTTACACTCTATTTTGATAAGCTTCGCGTCATTAATAAATTAGATGAAATCGAGATGTTAGCTATCGAGACGGTAAAAGATAGCAGCGGCATCTGGGTAGAGAGTAAAGACAGAGAGAGTCTAGAGTCGCTGGGATATTTGCTGAGAATGCCTGTCGATGAACTTTATTCTTGCCTGTCTATGCAGTTGTCGCATCATATCAATGAGTTCTTTGGTGTGCAGGAGGCGAAAGGCATGTCAGATCGGCTGGAACACTCCTGCCCTGAGCTTATCAAAGAAGTATTACGCCACATGACCATGCAAAAAATATCAGAAATATTGCAACGTCTGTTATGTGAAAGGATCTCCATTCGTAATATGAAGATGATCATGGAGGCTTTGGCTCTGTGGGCACCCAAAGAAAAAGACGTTATTTTACTAGTCGAGCATGTGCGCGGTGCATTAGCACGCTATATCTGTGACAAGTTCTCAATTCATAATCAGCTTCGTGTCATTATGGTGACGGCAGAGACGGAGGATGTCTTTCGCAAAGGAATAAGATCAACATCTGGTGGTTCATTTTTAAATATTGAGCCAGCAGTAGCAGAAAATCTAATGGATACCTTTTCGGTAGTGTTGCTAAATTATGACTCAGAGTTTAAGGACATTGTCATTATTTCATCGGTAGATGTGCGAAGGTTCATTAAGAAGTTTATTGAGACTCGATTCAAAGATATCGCCGTTATGTCCTTTGGAGAATTATCTCAACACGTCAACGTTGACGTCATACAGACCATTTAAGCAGGTGGGCAGGTGAAATATTCCGAACTGATGGTGAAGCAGGTACACCCGTTGATTTTACGTTCCAGCATTATTGAAGCTGAGCTTAAAGGCGTCAAAATTGGGGAAATATGCGAGATTCGCGGCAGTGTTTACAGTCCTAAGGTTATTGCTCGAGCGCAGGTCATTGGATTCAACCAACATACAACTGTGCTGAGCCTGCTTGGAAATGCCAATGGTTTATCACGTGAGTGCGTTTTGCACCCTACGGGTAAAGAGCTGGTTATTCCTGTCGGTGATTTTTTGTGTGGATGCGTGATCGATCCCGCGGGAAACATTACTGAGCGTTTTACAGAAACACCAGAAACGCAACTAAGCCATTTGTGTTCCATTCAAGCCAACGCGCCTGGCTGGCAGCATCGTCGGGGGATCTATCTGCCACTCTTGACGGGAGTGAAGGCGCTGGATGGTCTGATGACCTGCGGTGTTGGGCAGCGCGTCGGGATATTTTCATCCGCGGGCTGCGGCAAGACAACGTTGATGCATATGCTCATTGAGCACATTGAAACTGACATTTTCGTCATTGGCCTGATAGGCGAAAGGGGCAGGGAAGTCACCGAGTTTATGGATATTCTTCGCAAATCCGGGCGGCGAAAAGATTGTGTGATGGTCTGCGCAACCTCGGACAATTCGTCCATGGACCGTTGTAACGCCGTATTGGTTGCTACGACGATTGCCGAGTATTTTCGTGACAGTGGAAAGAACGTTGTACTGTTTATTGATTCTATTACTCGATACGCGCGCGCCTTGCGTGACCTTGCCCTGTCGGCAGGAGAGTCTCCTGCCAGAAGAGGATATCCGGCCTCGGTATTTGACAATCTACCGAAGATTCTCGAACGAGCGGGGAATGTAGAAGGAGGGAGTATTACCGCCTTTTACACCATTTTGCTTGAAAGTGATGATGAAGGGGATCCTATCGCCAACGAGATCCGATCAATTCTCGATGGACATATTTATCTCAGCCGAGAATTGGCAGCCCAGAATCACTATCCCGCAATCGATATTTTAAACAGTCTCAGCCGCGTGGCGACTCAGGTCTGCAAGTCTGATCATCTTAACGATGCGGCGGCGGTAAGGCGGAAATTGGCGAAGATTGAAGAACTCAAAATGTTTATCGATATGGGGGAATATAAATTTGGTGAAAACCAGGAGAACGATCGAGTAGTCAAGCAACGAGATGCACTAAATCAATGGCTCTGTCAGTCCTGCGATGAGATTGTCGACCACAAAGAAATGCTGAGTGAGATGAGTAAGTTTGCATCATAAATATGCAGCACTTCTGCAGCGTAACGAGATGCGGCTTCGGCGTCTTCATTGGCAACTAATGGAATTAGAGAGCCGTCAGCAACGGTTAAGTAGCGAAAAGCAAACGCAGGCAACCCAGGTCGAAACACTGCGTAATTTAATCAAACATCACAGTTTCGCCGGGGTTTCGACTCGGGCAGATTTATTTGCAGAACAGCGTAAGTTAGCGGTTTTGAGAAGACAGCTCTTTGCCATTATTCAGCAAGTTCAAGAGATTGATGAAAAATTAGATGATATCAAGCGTGAGATTATTCAACACCGGGTACTCATGCTAACGGGAATGTATCGTTCAGAAAAGTACAAACATCTGCTGCAAGGCGCCTTGAGTAAAAAAAGGCAAACCCAAAGTCGGCAGGATGAATCAGAAATGGAAGAGATGATTTTATGGAAAAAGTAACTTCGAAACCGGCCGCGGGTATATCAAGGCCGCAATGTGATCCTACGGAAAATGTTTCTTTAGCTGAAAGAGCAATGAGAAAAAAACTGGGCCAAAAGAAGCTCCTGAAAGCAGAACCCTATGCATTAATTTTACCTTTCCGAATGCTTGAACATTATCGCCTGATCGTTATTAAGCAGATGGACGAAAACGGTTCCGCTTCTTCAAAAACCGGCCTTGCTGAACCTTTACACGTCACTTCTTTGTTTAACAGGGAAGAGCAGGGGCAATCAGGTACCACCTTGCCTGCAACGAGAGTCGAGAGCGCACCTGTCGATGTTGCAAAGCGAACCACCCTCGCTTCGAATGAAAATACTCGTCCCGCCGACACATTGAGTGACAATACTCCTCCAACTGGCATCTCGAGTAAAAATACTCCTTTAGTCGACACCTTTCAGCCTAAAGCACCCGTTGAAAATGCCGATGTTGATGATGAGTTTTCGCGTAAAACTCCGGACGCTCATTCACTTCAGTCCCTGATGGGGCGTGCTTCATTTGTTGCCAATCATCCTGGTGCACCGATTTTGAGCGAGAAGAAGAGCGCAGCACTAATACCACAGCCCCGAGAGGTTCAACCAGACAGCTCGGCATTCTCATCGGAATCGTTTACCTATCACTTTCAGCACTTACCCGGAAATCAGAGCGTAAAAATTAACACGGTTGTTCAAGGGCAACTGTCATTACATCCTTCCTCAAACCTTGTACAGAATCTGTTATTGCAGAAGAAAGGACTGCGAGAAATTGCGACAGAATGGTCATTATCCCCTGAATTCTCGCAGGAAAGGGACGATAAAAGTGATAATCAACAGTGATTGCTAACTACCTTCGCCGAGTCACCCCTGATTCGCTAAATGAAAACCAATGGGTCCAGCAATGGAAAGCCAAAGGTAAAGAAATCATATTTTCAGCCCCTGCAAAGGGTGGAGCACTCTTGTCCTTCAGTGCCGAAGGTAAATGGCGTGGCACAATCGATTTACATCACTGGTTCGCCATGGTCTTCCCGGACAGCAGCCGGTTGTCGAAAGAAAGCTGGGATGATGAACAGCTCACGGCACTCTTTTTTGGCTGTTCGCGCCCGCTGGATATTACCGAAGATGAGTTGCATTACGTTCGTTTAACAGCTTGCCGCCGCTCTATCGTTAAAAATTTTCCCGTTAAAGACATGCCGGAAATTTGCACCCCGCAGGGCACGCTATGGCTTAGTCAGTTACCTAAAGCGGTTAATCATATTTCTCTTTCACTTGGCAGCGTAGCACGAAGAAAGAATATGCCCCTGAGGCTGGATTTTTCGATGGGGGAAAGTCGAATTTCTTTGTCGCTGCTCTCCAGCATGAAAAAAGGCGATGCACTTCTCATCCAAAATATGCTGCATGATGTACTGATTAATAATTTGAAGATAGGGAATTACGAACAAAAGGAACGCCTTATGAATATCGAAACGAATAATATAACGACTCTATCAATTCAAAAGACCGTGGGGGAGGATGCTTTTTTGGAAACAAAAAACACGCAGTCCATTAAAAAAATTCCATTAAAGCTATCTTTCATCTTGCAGCAAGACGTTATTACGCTCGGTGAACTGGAGGGTATATATAATGGGCAATCAATCCCCTGCAATCCAGACTTTGAAAAAAAAATTATAATCCAGGCAAACGGATTAACCATCGCCCACGGAGAGCTTGTGGTTATTGACGATTGTATGGCGGTCCTTGTCACCGGTCTGGAAGCCGATCATGCCAGTTAACAATGATATTCCTCTTATTGTTGTTCTTGCTCTGGCAACGATCCTCCCCTTTTTGATTGCCTGCGGAACCTGCTATATCAAATTCTCGATAGTTTTTGTCATGGTCCGTAACGCTCTGGGATTACAACAAATTCCCTCAAACATGACGCTGAATGGCGTCGCGTTACTTCTGGCGATGTTTGTGATGAGTCCGATAATCAAAAGTGGCTATACCAATTATCAAGAAAGTAAGACAGATATTACGCAAATGTCATCACTGATCGACTATATCGATAATGGGATTGACCCTTATCGTAATTACCTGACGCGTTATTCTGATCCTGACTTAAGCGACTTTTTTGAAAAGATCCAGTCCGGAAGGGAGGCGACTGAAAATGGTGAACAAGATGAACCACAGAAGCTGTCAATTTTATCACTGCTGCCCGCTTACGCGTTAAGTGAAATTAAAAATGCGTTCAAAATTGGTTTTTACCTTTATCTGCCTTTTGTCGTCATTGACCTATTGATTTCATGCATATTGCTTGCGTTAGGCATGATGATGATGAGCCCCGTGACCATATCGGTACCGATTAAGCTGGTACTTTTTGTTGTCATGGACGGTTGGACCATTTTGTCCAAAGGTCTGGTGCTTCAATATATGGACTTACCGGCTTAGGAAAATACTATGAATGACATGCTTTATGCTGGTAACAAAGTCCTGTATCTAGTGCTCATTTTATCGGCGGGTCCTATTTTTGTTGCTACCGTAGTAGGATTGCTGGTTGGACTTATTCAGACGGTAACTCAGCTTCAGGAACAGACGCTTCCTTTTGGCATTAAACTGTTAAGTGTCACGCTTTGCCTGTTTTTACTGTCCGGTTGGTACGGAGAAATCCTTTTAGCCTATGGGCGAGAGGTCGTCAGACTGGCTTTGAGTCGCTAACTTATGGCCAATCATGTTAACTGAATATAATGAATTGTTTTACCATTGGTTGGGCGTCATGGCATTCTCTTCGGCGAGGATATTGCCAATATTTATTATGCTCCCATTCCTGAACAGCAATACTCTTAATAATTCAATTCGTGTGCCCGTTGCAATGTTGCTTGGGCTTTCTCTTTGGCCCAAAACAGCAGGGGTAAAATTTGATTTTCAGGCGGAGATGTATTTCGGTCTTTTAGTTAAAGAGTCTATGATTGGACTCTTATTGGGATGCTTAATTAGCCTACCTTTCTGGGTTCTTCACGCTGCGGGATGTATCATCGACAATCAGCGCGGAGCGACGATAAGCAGCAGTATTGACCCCGTGAGCGGTGTTGATACTTCAGAGTTAGCCAATTTTTTTAATATATTTTGCGCTGCAATATTTTTACAATCAGGAGGGTTGATATTGACACTAGAGGTAATAAAAGAAAGCTACGACCTTTTCGAACCTTTGACTTTTACCTTGCCGAATATGATCCCCTTGCTCAATTTAATCACTGAAGTTATTTCTCGTTCAATAATGGTTGCCAGCCCATTAATTGCTCTTTTTTTATTGACTGAGGCAACGCTCGGGTTGCTTTCACGTTATGCTCCTCAGATGAACGCATTTTCATTGGCGTTGACGGTTAAGAGTTTTCTGGGCTTTTTGCTATTAATCATTTATTTTCATCCAATTTTTTCAGACAGTATCCTACCCCTTATTTTTACAACCGAAAAACTACAGTTATGGAAGTAAATCACTCATGTCATTAAGCAAGACAGAGAAACCCACTCAAAAGAAGATTAGTGATGCCGTTAAAAAAGGCCAATCCTTTAAGAGTAAGGATTTGGTTATTACCTGTTTAATATTGGCAGGCGTCAATTATATTATTACTTTAGATTTTATCAAACAGATGGCCGGCGTCTGGGGAATGATAATTGAAGACGGCTTTAAACAGAATATAGCAGACTATGCTTCGTCAGTCTTTATCCTCGCACTAAAGATAATCATACCTTTTTTATTGCTTTGCGTTTTCTGCACCACGCTGCCTTCACTGCTGCAAACCGGATTTGTTTTGGCAACCAAAATATTTAAACTCAACTTTGGTGCGTTAAATCCGATCAACGGGACCAAGAAGTTGTTTAGTTTACGAACGGTTAAGGATACTGTGAAAGCAGTACTTTATCTTTTGGTCTTTATCATTATTTTTATGAATCTCTGGAGCGAGAACAAAATTCTCTTCCTGCTTCAAAGATACGGTACGCCTCAACAAACGCTGGTTATTTGGGGGCACCTTATTCAGCGAATGGTAACTACATGTTTGCTTGGCATGATTATTATCATGTTGTTAGATGCGATTGCAGAATACTTTTTATATATCAAAGATCTCAAGATGGACAAGCAGGAGGTTAAAAGAGAGCGTATAGATCAGGATGGTAATCCGCTCATTAAATCAACGAGACGAAGTTTGCATTCTGAAATTCTTGACGAGCAGACAAAACTCGATATCACTAACTCAAAAGTTATTATTGCTAATCCTACCCATATTGCTATAGGCATTTATTTCAATGCCGATATTGTTCCCATCCCTTTCATTTCAGTGCTCGAAACGAATCAGTGCGCCTTGTCAGTAAGGCGATATGCAAAAAAAATGGGCGTTCCGGTATTGGAAGACATTGCCCTGGCAAGGCGGATTTATAAGTCACACTCAAAATATTCATTTATCAGCGTTGATGAATTAGATGCCGTTTTACAAATCCTCGTTTGGCTTGAACAGGTCGACAATGCGTGGCAAGAAGATCAATCGTCTTTAATTTCTGAAGCCTCTGATGAGGTTAATAATAAAAATGGTGAGAATGAGCGATCTTTATAAGATTCATATAAATATCGATGATGTAATTCCAGCATCAAACAGTTCCCACTTTGGTCTGCGTAGTTAAGGAGTATTCATGGAACGAACTGACACGATTAACGATGATAAAATTGCAGATATGTTGCTTGGGTGTTTGAATGAACAGGCAACATTAAAGGATATTCACAATATTCCTGATGATATGATGAACAGTCTTTATGCCTATGCTTATCAATTTTATCAGCAGGGTAAGCTCGATAACGCTGAGACTTTTTTTCAATTTTTATGCATGTATGATTTTTATAATACAGATTATTTTATGGGTCTTGCCGCGGTCTATCAATTAAAAAAACAGTATCAAAAAGCCGCCGATCTTTACGCGGTGGTTTTTGCAATGAACGGCAATGATTATAGAAGCGTATTTCATGCCGGACAGTGTCAGCTAATGATGAAAGAAATGCTGAAGGCCAGAAGATGTTTTGAGCTGGTTTGCGAGCAAAGTCATGATGTTGAACTGGTTCAGCGGGCTGAAGCTTATACCATAAATATGAAACCCTGCTCTGAAGATGCCATGAACGTTAAGTCTGATACGTTTAAAACTCAGCCGGAGAAATGCAATGAGTGAAACGGTTATTCTGCAAAAAGGGCCCCCCTTATCGGTACCTGAAACTTTAAAACCGAAAGCTGCCGACTTGTCCCAGGAACCTCCTCAAAGCGTTGAAATGATTAATATCCAGGCTGCCGCGCAGCAGACTGCGGTCAAAATGATGGTGATTGGATTAAGTGAAACCGCGAATCTGACACTGGCGGCTTCGCTTAAAGCGGATATCCCTCGACTTGCTCTTCCTACCACGCCATTAAATGTTGAAGCCAAGCAACCTGCCGGCCTCTCAGCTTTAGTGGCAGGGTTAATGCAAATTTTTGCTGACGGAAACACCCATAAATTACAGAATCGACTTAGCCAGATTAATGCGCTGAGCTTGGCCAAGACGGCAAGTGGCCTTGCGCTTTTAAATGAGTACATCCAGGCAAACGCTGAGAGCGCCCAGGCAATTCAAGAGGCAACGGCTGACGGTGATGCGTTTGTCACGGCGAACAAGCACTACGAAGGTGCTAAATCTGACTATGAGGCTGCAAAAGATAAACTGGCAGGGATGAATCCTTCAGATATTGATTACGGGAAGGCTCAGGACTCACTCAATAAGGCAACGGGAAAACTCAGTCTTGCGTCAACGGCGCTGGGTATAGCAAAAGATAAATCGATAGCTTCAGCTAGTCTCGCCACCGAGAAGATGCTTATCGTTGATGGCCTTTGGGACAAACTTCAGAAGCAGCCGAATGTAGATAGAGTCGTACTCAAAACGACCAACGAACAGCATCTCACCGGCTTGGCGGCAATGACTCTGTTGCTCGGCACGCTATCCAATCTGATTGGAGACAATGCAGACAAAAAACTTCAAGCCAGCGCTAAACTCTCAAGACAGTTGCAGGAAGCACGGCAAAAAGAAATGGAGTCAAAAGCCAAAGAGCAGGCCGAGGAGATCCGTAAGGCAGAACATCTCAATAAGATCATGGGCTGTGTTGGTAAGATTTTAGGCGGAATAATCATGGCAGTAAGCATTGTCGGAGCCGTTTTCACCGGGGGGGCTAGCCTGGCGCTGGCCGCAGTAGGCATGGCATTGCTTATCGCCGACCCGATTGTTGCCAAAGTAACTGGAAAAAGTATTACCGACAGGGTGATGGCGCCAGTCCTGGAACATGTGATCCAGCCAATAATGAAATTTGTTGCGGAAAAAATTAAATCTTTTTTGAATGATTTAGGGGTGAAAGACGGAATTGCCAATATTATTTCTACCGTTACTGCTGCCATCACTGTTGCGGTAATCATGATTGCCGTCGGTGTGGTCGCTAAAAATGTGGCAAGTGCATTGCTTAAAAGAATCGTCCCCATAATGAGTAAAGTCATCAATAAGGTGATCCAAAAAACGGTACCTGCGGCAGTGAGAAGGACAGCCAGTAAAGTTTCGACCTCTATGAGTAAATCTGTAGCGCGGTTAGGTGAACAGCTAGGATTTAAAAATGATGTGGTTTCTTTAAGAAGTTATGGGCGTAATATAGACTATGCCGTTATGGGTGCCGAGGTTTCTAAATCTACCGTAGAGACCGCGAACAGTATCCAGTTAGGCATTTCAACTAAAAAAGTCGCCGATAAAGAAGCGGATATTATAGTCGCTATGGCAGATGTTAAATTCATTAGTAAATATCTCAAGCAGATGATCGAAATAATTGATGCAGATAATAGGGCTAAGTTAAATATTATCGAAACGGTGAGTTCTATTAATCTTGCAAGGCAGCAAACTAATTTATCGATTGTTAATTTACAGCGCATATAAGCGCTTTGGGAGAGAAGCATGGCCACGAATTATATAAATCTACGACATATTCCAATATTTATTCCCACTAAGGGCTCTGAAGGCGACCGCAATGTCAGCCCTCTTGCCGATAAAGAGCCTGCTTCTGCGGCATTACAAATCAACCTGAGTCGGGTTATTACGGAAGAGATAACGCTGGAGTCACGTCCTCCTTTCTCGAGTTCCCCAGTCCTAAATACCAGGTCAAGAGGCACGGCGAGTGATTTTAGCCTGTCGATTACAGATTTAATTTTCTTGCTTAAAAAGCTGGACCAAATTGCTCTCAAACAGAGTGCCGATGGCATGATTAATGCGCAGTCTTCCGTGAACAGTAAGGCGACCTCAATTCGGCAGGAAGGGATATATAACTGTTCAGCAGCAGTCGCTGGGGGAATTACTCAAATTGCGGTCATGGGCGCCAGCTATGTACTCTCAGCGCACTCGTTAAGAAAGCAGAAGGGTATTGATGGTGCTGCTGAAAAAATAAAGCAAGACGGCATCTCGCAGATTGGCGCTTAAAGAGATAAAAACATTGCCGACATCAATGAAAAGTATAAACCTCAATTGGATGAAATCCATCCTAAAATCGATAATGAGTATGGAGGTGCTCTCTCACGTCCAATCCGTGAAGAGAGAGATGGTCACATTAAAAATGAAAATGCAAATTTCGAACTAGAAAAGACAAAGTTAGAAAATCAGAGAAACGCCCTGTCTAACGATGATAAAAAAAGATATATGAATGCCAGTCTTAATGTTGAAAAATACCGTACATTAGGTCAGCTATCGCATTCAATGGGTAATATGATTTCCTCTTCTGTTTCTATCGGCGCCTCAGAGGAACGTGCCAAGTCCTCATTGGCTGAGATGAGCTCCTCGGTTGAAAATAAAGTTACCGATAATAACCGTGAGCGCAGCAATAACTATAAAAATACGGCCTCTGAGCTGATTAACAGTATGAATCGAATACTGGAGAATATTTCAAACACCATAGGTGAGATCGCGAGAAAATGCTAGTGCTCCCTAAATCACCAAGGATAATAAAATGACTACCAGCATTGGATTACAACTCTCTACTTCTAGTGTTAGATACGACGCACAGCAAGCTCCTGTATTACCTAACCCTAAGGCGTTATGGGTTGATACGGAGGAAAACGTTAATTCATCGGTCACGGAAAAAAACAGCGAGCTTGTGCAGTCGCTTAATGCTTTTGAAAAGGCGTTACTTGCCAAGGATAAATCCGATGCCCCCTTTATGACGCAGTTGATGCTTAAAAACCTTAGGGAATATGAAAGTAAGTTAACCCTTGTCAAGGCTCAGGATAATCTAGTCTTTGTCGCTGAGTTCAAAAATCTAAAACAACAGATGCAGGATAAATTGTCGGTAAAGAGTTCAGCGGTGGCCTATCTTTCTGACAATGATTCAAACATCTCTGACCAGATTGGTGAAATAATAGGCGAGGTTAAAGAAGGGTATTATGATATCTTTGAGGGGGCTTTAGCTAAATATATTAATTTTTATAAAGAACTTAGTAACATTATGTCTGAAATGGGTAAGCTCATTAAAAAAAGTGATAAAGAAGGCTATCTAAAGTACGACTTTAAAACGTTGCAAGGAAAGCTTGATAATCTTTATGATAAATACAATAAGAAGGCAGATGACGGTTACAAGCTGTCTCAACTTTACCCTAAAGATCCTAAAGATAATGTATCCAAGGTCGAGGCTGAAAAATGGGCTAAGGACATGGGATTACCATCAGGCAGCGTATTACAATCCCAATATGGTGGAGATTGGTACTATGTTGCGATTGATTTAACCCCGTTAAAACAGATGAAGGATAATCTTATCTCTAGTACTTCAAATGACTACGAATTACTCAATACCCAGTATGAATCTTGGGTGACGGGTTTTAACGCCCAGGAAGATCAAATAAAAACGACGCTTCAATCTTTAACCGGGCGTTTTGCGAACGCTAATTCGGTTTATGATAACATGGTTAAAGTCTTATCAAGCACGATCGGCACATTGGCCGAAATGTCCAGGCGCTATTTTTCAATATAATTTACCGTATTTGGGTTACAGCATGGTTAGCACTTTCTCTTTTTATCTGTTAATTCGTTTGTTGGTAATAAAATTTTAACGCCGATAGCCATGTGTTTTTTTCCGGATATTTCGATATAGGTAATATCCATACCGAAGATCTTTTGTAAAATCTCTTCATAATCGACGGCCTCGGGCGCGGGTATGGGCGTGGGCACAGACACGGGGTCGGGGCTTATTTCATAGGGTACAGGAATAAACTCACAGACTTCAGCAACGAAAACATACCCTTTTGAGTAAATCGTTTGGATATAAACCTTTTCTTTGTCTTGCCGGAATATCTTCCTTAATACATAAATGCAGCGTGCAAGAGACTCCTCTGAAACAATAGCCGATCCCCAAACCTTATCGAGCAAATCATTTTTCTCAACGAGCTGTCCTGCAGACTCTATGAGCACTCTCAATACGGCAAGCTCTTTTGCTCCGGTCCTGATAAAAGTACTTTTCCTCATCAACTGATTGTCTTGAGTCAGAGTGAAATCAAAAAATCTATAACCTATACCTTGAGTCCTTTGCTGATGACGCATATTATTCCCTTGATTTTTAGTTAACGGGTAAGATCATGTCCGACTTGAATTTTATTTACAATAATAAATATGCCGACTGTCGATATATATTCTGATTTTTTAGATTTAATTCATAAATGTTTAATATGAAGCTAGTTACAGCTTAAATTTGGGATTTATTAATTTAATTAATTTAATCTATCGGCATTAATGTATTTTAATTTCTTATCAATAGATAATCCAGTGACTTAATAATAGAAAGCTCTTATTGGCCTTTGTGAAGGCCAATAAATAATGGCTATGTGCACCATTTTGGTGAGGATTTCGCTCTAAAAAGAGGCATTTATTTTCTTAGTCTGCGCCTTCCCTGTGTAACAGATCACAAATACGGCAGATATTTTTAGTTATTTTTCGTTGCATACTCATTCTCTTAAAGTATGACCCGTAAAGGGGTTTTTCATAAATATTCACTTTTTATGCAGTTAAAGTGAATAGGGTTAGGGTTTAACTCCTTGTTTTTTGGTGTCTCGACCTTTTTTATTCACTTTTTTTCGTTGCTGGCACGATGTCTGCACTCTATTATCAATTCATCAGGGACAAAATTTTAAATCCCTTAACTCTAAGACGCTTACAGACAGTTAAGTTGATTTTACCCTAAAAGAGCTGCTCGTTATGCGTGCAGCGACAATTTGTAGAAAAGATGACTCATTAAAAATTTTCCTTCTCTTTAAGAGGGAAAGGGAGTCTGCACCCTTAATTTAGGAAATGCGTTCTCAAAAATTAACGTCAACCGTCTTATCAATGGCTTGCACTAAGGCCGAGAGACGATGGCATAAGCAAATAACGATGAGGTTGATATGGAACAGCGTGTAACCCGCAAAGCGTTTGATGAATACATGGTCCCGGTCTATGCCCCGGCTGATTTTATCCCTGTACGTGGGGAAGGCTCATGGCTGTGGGACCAGTCTGGTAAAGACTATGTCGATTTTGCCGGCGGAATTGCGGTCAATGCGCTGGGGCATCGCCATCCAGAGGTATTAAGTGCGTTAACCGAGCAAGCACAAAAAGTCTGGCATTTAGGAAATGGTTATACCAATGAGCCAGTACTGAAGCTTGCGAAACAGCTGGTGGATGCGACCTTCGCCGACAAGGCGTTCTTCTGTAACTCAGGTGCAGAAGCAAACGAAGCGGCCCTTAAACTTGCGCGTCTGGTCGGACACTCTAAAAACGCCGACCATAAAAACGAGATTATCGCCTTTAAAAATGCCTTCCACGGCCGGACTCTTTTCACCGTTAGCGCAGGCGGACAGCCTAAGTATTCCCAGGACTTCGCCCCGTTACCGCCTGCCATCACGCATTTGCCGTTCAACGATTTATCGGCGGTAGCGAACCATATTTCCTCTCGTACCTGCGCCGTCATTGTTGAACCCGTACAAGGTGAAGGTGGCGTAGTGCCTGCTGATCCTGAGTTCCTCCATGGCCTGCGCGCGCTGTGCGACCAGCATGATGCCGTGCTTATATTTGACGAAGTGCAAACCGGCGTGGGTAGAACCGGCGAACTCTATGCCTATCAGGCCTATGACGTTGTCCCCGACATCCTGACTACCGCGAAAGCGCTCGGCGGTGGTTTCCCTATCGGTGCCATGCTTACCGTCGACAGTCTGGCCGCGCATTTCCAACCCGGCACCCACGGCACCACTTACGGCGGTAACCCGCTGGCCACCGCAGTCGCCGGTAAGGTGTTTGAGCTGATTAATACGCCTGAAGTCTTGGGCGGCGTCGCGCTGCGCCATCTGTGGTTCACCGAGCGTCTTAACCTGATTAATCATCAGTATCACGTATTTTCTGAGATTCGCGGCATGGGCCTGCTGCTCGGGGCGGTAATGCACGAACGCTATAACGGACAGGCTAAACAGCTGAACCAGCTGGCGGCAGAAGAAGGGTTGATTGGCTTAATCGCAGGTCCTAACGTGCTGCGATTCGCGCCATCCCTGATTATTCCGCAGGCTGACGTCGAGGAAGGTCTGAACCGTCTTGAGCGTGCCATCGCGCGGCTTTGTTCCTGAAAACCGCGTCATCTCTTTGAATGAGGTAATTATCATGATGTTGATTCGTCCTGTGCGGCTCGGCGATATCGCCGATATCCTGCAGTTGTCAGGGAAAACCGGCATCGGTTTAACGTCTCTGCCTAAGGATGAGGCCCACCTGCGAACGCGAATTGAGCGCTCTGTGGCAACCTGGAAAGGTCAGCTGGACAAAGCCGAGCAGGGCTATCTGTTCGTGCTCGAAGACCTGAGCCAGCAGAAAGTCGTTGGCGTCAGCGCGCTCGAGGTGGCCGTGGGGCTCAGCGAGCCTTGGTACAACTTCCGACTCGGTACGCTTATCCATGCGTCGAAGAGCCTGAACATCTACAAACCGGTCCCGACCCTGTTTTTAAGTAACGATCACACCGGTTACAGCGAGCTCTGCACGCTGTTCCTCGATCCGGACTATCGCCATAGCCGCAACGGACAGCTGCTGTCAAAAGTGCGCTTCCTGTTTATGGCCGCTTTCCGCGAGCGCTTTGCGCCGAAGGTGATTGCCGAGATGCGCGGTGTATCAGACGACAACGGCCACTCGCCTTTCTGGGACAGCGTCGGGCAGCATTTCTTCGCCATGGAATTTGCCGAAGCAGACCGTCTGACCGGGATGGGACAGAAGTCCTTTATTGCCGAGCTGATGCCGAAACACCCTCTCTACACCGAGTTGTTAAGCCCGCAGGCGCGTGCGGTGCTGGGCGAGGTTCATCCTCAAACTGCCCCAGCGCGTGCATTGCTTGAAAAAGAAGGCCTGCGCTATCAGGGGTACGTGGACATCTTCGACGCGGGTCCGACGCTTGAAGGCGAGGTAGACAACCTGCGTGCGGTGAAAGAAAGCCAATTATTGCCGGCAAGAATCACTACCGCCACGTCGTTCGAAGATGAAACTTTCTACCTGGTCGCCAACGAAAATTACGCAAATTTTCGCGCGACTTTGGTCACGGGGCCCGCAGATATCAGCCGGTTAACGCTCGACGAGCGTACCGCTGAGGCGCTGTGCGTCACCCATGGCACCCCCTTGCGCGTTGTGCCGCTGTTCCCCGACGCGGCGACAGCGACCTCAACCCGACAATTATCACAAGCGAGTGAACTATGACCCATCCAGCACTATTTATTCAGGGACAGTGGCGCAGCGGGCAAGGCACGCTGCTGGAAAAGTCTAACCCGGTGAGCGGTGAAAAGCTCTGGTCGGCCATGAGCGCAAGCAGTGAAGACGTCGAGTCGGCCTGCCTTGCCGCACGTGAGGCTTTCCCGGCGTGGGCGCGCCTGACGCTGGCCCAGCGTGGCGAAGTCATTCAGAAATTTGCCGCGCTGCTGACTGAAAACAAAACCAGACTGGCCGAAATCATCAGCCTTGAAACCAGTAAACCGCGCTGGGAGACACTCACCGAAGTGCAGGCAATGATAGGCAAGGTGGCGATTTCGCTGGAAGCCAATCAACAGCGTACCGGCGAGAAACATACGCCAATGCCGGACGGTGAAGCGGTACTGCGTCATCGTCCACACGGGGTGCTGGCGGTATTTGGCCCCTACAATTTCCCAGGGCATCTGCCAAACGGTCACATCGTACCCGCGCTTCTGGCCGGTAACACGCTGGTGTTCAAACCGAGCGAACTCACGCCGGTGACCGCCGAAGAGACGCTCAAGCTGTGGCAGCAAGCGGGACTTCCTGCCGGCGTGATCAATCTGGTGCAGGGTGGACGTTCTACCGGTGAGGCGCTGGCCGCTTCATCGCAGATTGACGGTCTGCTGTTTACCGGCAGCGCGGGCACCGGTTATCAGCTGCATCGTCAGCTGGCCGGGCAGCCGGAAAAAATTCTGGCGCTGGAGATGGGCGGTAACAATGCGCTGATCGTTGAGCCGGTTGAAGACATCGACGCCGCGGTCAATCTGACCATTCAATCGGCGTTTATCTCTGCCGGGCAGCGCTGCACCTGCGCGCGTCGTCTGTTGGTCAAACAAGGTCAGGCGGGGGATGCCTTCCTCAAGCGCCTGATTGAGGTTACGTCCTCGCTGCGCGTTGGCGCATGGAATGACGAGCCGCAGCCGTTCATCGGCGGGGTTATTTCCGATACCGCTGCGCGCAATATGCTGAGCGCACAGGACAAACTGGTCGAGCTCGGCGGCAAGTCGCTGTTGACGATGAGCCGCCTGCGTCCCGACAGCACCTTATTGACGCCGGGTATCATCGAGCTGACCGACGTGGCCGGTGTGCCGGATGAAGAGTATTTCGGCCCGTTGCTGAGCGTTATTCGCTACCGCGAGTTTGATGAGGCAATCCGTCTTGCCAACCAGACGCGCTTTGGCCTGGCCACCGGGCTGATTTCGGCGCAGCGTGCACAGTTCGATCAGCTTCTGCTCGAGGCCCGTGCCGGTATCGTCAACTGGAACAAGCCGTTGACCGGTGCCTCCAGCAATGCCCCCTTTGGTGGGATTGGTGCCTCGGGCAATCATCGTCCGAGCGCCTACTATGCCGCGGATTACTGCGCCTGGCCGATGGCCTCGCTGGAAACCGACCGTCTGGAACTTCCTTCCGCGCTGTCGCCGGGAATCGATTTTGGTCAGCAAGGGTAACCCTGGCTGTCACTGGAGAGCATGATGTCTGGATATGAAGTCAATTTTGATGGTCTGGTAGGACTCACCCACCACTATGCGGGGCTGTCGTTTGGTAACGAAGCCTCGACGCGCAACCAAAGTGCAATTGCCAATCCGAAGCTGGCTGCGAAGCAGGGACTGTTGAAAATGAAGGCCTTGGCTGACCTTGGCTTCAAACAGGGCGTACTGCCGCCGCATGAAAGGCCGCATCTTAGCACGCTGCGCCAGATGGGATTTGAGGGGAGTGATGCGCAGGTGCTGGCCAAAGCCAATGCCTATTCGCCGCGCCTGCTCTCGTCGCTAAGTTCCGCATCGGCGATGTGGGTCGCCAACGCCGCCACGGTATCGCCATCGGCCGACAGCGCCGACGGGCGGGTGCATTTCACCGTGGCAAACCTGAATAACAAGTTTCACCGTGCGATTGAAGCCGACACCACCTCGGCTATCCTGCGCGCCACCTTTAATCATCGCGAGCACTTCGCGCACCATGCTGCGCTTCCTCAGGTCGCAAATCTCGGCGATGAAGGCGCGGCTAACCATAATCGACTGTGCGGCGAGTATGACAGGCAGGGCGTGCAGGTGTTTGTTTATGGCCGTAACGGACTGGTGACCGGTGATAACGAACCGGTACGCTATCCGGCGAGGCAAACGCTGCTGGCGAGCGAGGCAATTGCCCGTTTACATCAGCTTGACCCAGTGCGCACGGCGTTCGTTCAGCAGAATCCCGAGGCTATCGATCGCGGCGTATTCCACAACGATGTGATTTCGGTCAGCAATCGCCAGGTGCTGTTCCACCATGAGCAGGCATTTGTGAATCAGCAGGCGGCATTCGACGAAATTCGCCGCAAGATGGCCAGCGTTGAGGCGGACTTTAAACCGATTGAAGTGCCTAAGTCGCGCGTTTCTCTCGATGATGCCGTGGCCACCTACTTGTTCAACAGCCAACTGCTGAGCAGGGCCGACGGTAAAATGACTATCGTCGTGCCAGAGGAATCTCGCCAGCACGCCGCGGTATGGGACTATCTGTCGGATCTGCGCGCCAGCGGCGGCCCGATTGACGATATCCAGGTCTTCGATTTGCGTGAGAGTATGCGCAACGGCGGCGGTCCGGCCTGCCTGAGGCTGCGCGTGGCATTAAATGCTACCGAGCTGTCGGCGGTTAATCAGGGTTCACTGATTGACGATACTCTGTTTGCTCGCCTCAATGATTGGGTTGACAGCCACTATCGCGACCGGATGCAGCAGGAAGATTTAGCCGATCCGCAGCTGCTGCTGGAAGTCCGCCGCGCGCTGGACGAGCTAACGCAGATCCTGCGTCTGGGAAGTATCTATCCTTTCCAGCAGGCCTGAAGAAAGTGATTAAGGAACGCGTGTCATGTTTGATGTATTAACGCTTACTTTGGACGGAACGCCGCCTGTTCTCCCCTCCGGTCAACTGCCGCATCTTGACTGGCAGTGGTTGGCCGAAGGCGTGCTTGAGCTGTCGCCGCGTCACGCCTGTAAAAAGGCGGTGGTGCTGTCGGCGGGGGTTCACGGCAACGAAACGGCACCTATCGAGCTGCTGAATCAACTGGTGGCCGAGTTGCTTGCCGGTACGCGCCCGCTGAGGGTGCGTCTGCTGGTGGTGCTGGGCAATCCACCGTCGATGCGTGCCAACAAGCGCTATCTCGTGGCGGACATGAATCGTATGTTTGGCGGTCGCCATGTGCGATTCACCCCAAGTGATGAAACACGGCGTGCGCAGCAGCTTGAGCAACTGCTGGCGCAGTTTTATCGCAGCGCCAGTGCGGCCGGCGCCAGGCAGCGTTTCCATTATGATCTGCATACCGCGATTCGCGGCTCGCTGTACCTGCGTTTTGGCCTGTTGCCTTTCCAGCTGCGCCCGCACTCGCCCGAAATGCTGGCCTGGCTTGAGCAGGCCGGGTTAGACGCGCTGGTCTATCATCGCTCCCCCGGCGGGACGTTTACGCACTTTAGCAGTGAGGTTTTCGATGCCGAAAGTTGCACCCTGGAGCTCGGCAAGGCGCTGCCGTTTGGCGAGAATGACCTTAAGCAGTTCATCCAGATAAAGCTGGCGTTGCAGGCACTGGTGAGTGATTTACCTGCGCCCGCACGTCAGGGTGAGCCGATGAAGCACTTTCAGGTGGTGCAGGATATTTTGCGCGAACAGCCGGACTTCCAACTGCACGTGCCCGCCGATGCGCTGAATTTTACCGCTTATCCGCAGGGCTACGTGCTGGCCGAGCAGAGCGGTAAAACGTATCGCGTCGAGCACCCCGAAGAAGTGGTGTTATTCCCGAACCCGAACGTTGCACTGGGCCTGCGTGCCGGTTTGATGCTGGTTGAAATGTCTTAGATTTGTTATTCAAAGACCTGACTGCCTGATTTCATTCACATAAACAAAATTGTGCGTACTGAACCGGTGATGTGCCAAGCTAAGCGGTTCAGCACTTTGGTCGAATGAAATCTCGTCAATGACCCTCTCGGCGCTAACTTCCTTATTTCTAAATCGTTGAGGGATGCTATGATTTCGTCTAAGGAAATCCTTTAGATTCGACAACCGGTTTGGGAAATAATGGGCTTTAAAGCGTTGCAAAAATCTGATTGGGTAAACTTGTTGATAGCCATTCCCGCCGGGATTATTGCTGCGCTTGTGACGATAGGATTTCGGCTGGCGATCGGCGGCATTGATGGCTTGATGTTTAAAGACGGCAGCGACATAACCCGCGCGTTTAACGAATACCCTCTGATTGTCTGGCCGATTATCACCGCCGTGGGTGGCGTGGTGGCGGGCTTTATTCTCCACTGGGCGCTCCGCTACGAGTCGCGCAACGGCAAGATGCCGGACTATCTCGACGTCATCGATAAACGCTTACCGGGTATTCCCGTGGTCAGCACGCTGCTGAGATCGCTCTCTTCACTTGCCAGCATCGCGAGTGGCAGTTCCATTGGTCGCGAAGGCGCGATGGTGCAGCTTTCTGCACTGAGCGGCAGCCTGCTGGGCCGCTTTACCCGTTTTACCTCTCTTCACCAGTCAGACGTGGTGGCGATGGCGGCCGCAGGCGGGCTGGCTGCGGTGTATCACGCGCCGTTTGCCGGCGCGCTGTTTGTCGCCGAGATTGCCTTTGGTGTTACAGCCGTACAGCGGCTTATCCCACTGTTTATTTCCGCCTCGGTTGCGGTGCTGACTGTGCGCTCCGTTACCCACTATGCGCCGCTGTACCTCTATTCTTCCGCCGTATTCAGCCCAACGCCCGGCGCTATCTTTACCGTACTGGCGATTGGCGCGGCGACCGGTATTCTCGGGCCGATGTTTATTGCCTCAATTGATAAGGTGCGCAGGGCGATGCAGCCGATATCCCATCCGGCGCTGCGCCTTGGCCTCGGAGGACTGGCGGTAGGCGTGGTGGCGATGGTCTCGCCGCTGGTGCTGGGCAATGGGTTCGAGGTTATCGACCTTATCCTGAATAACCGCGACCTGCATACCTCGCTGGGGCTGCTGCTGCTGCTCAAGATTGTTGCCACCGCTATCACCGTAGGGTCTGGCGCGGTCGGCGGCCTGTTCACGCCTTCGCTGCTGATCGGAGCCGCCAGCGGCGCACTGGTCTGTACCTGCCTGCAATGGCTGGGCTTTGATCCGGGGCCGATGGGCCTGTATGCCGCCATCGGCATGAGTGCTTTGCTCGCGGCAACCAGTCACGCGCCGCTGATGTCGATCATGATGGCGTTTGAAATGACCCTCAACAGTTCGCTGCTGTTCCCGTTGATGCTGGCGACGGCCATTTCCTACGTTGTGGCGTCGCGCTTCAAGGCCAGCGGTACCTACCCAGTGTTGACCCGGCTCAACGCGCGGTTCGCCGCCAAGAGTGATTTTGAGAACGGGACCGTCGCCGCGTTGATGTGTCCCTGTTCAAAAATGTACCTCGACGCCACGCTGGTCGAGTTAGTCAGTGAGGGCCTCAAACAGCGCACACGTTACGTCTATGTTATCGACAGGGAAGAGCGCTTCGTTGGCGTGGTCGCGACCAATGTGCTGGCAACCGGCATCATTGACGGCAGCCTGGATAAAGAGGCGCCCATCGACCCCTATATCGAGCATGAATTTACCGTGCTCTATCAGCAGTCGAGCTATGAAGAGGCGTGGGCCGTGTTCAGTTCATCACCGCTCGAACGTCTGCCGGTGCTGGAAAATGCCGAGACGCGTCGCCTGCTCGGCGTTATAACCAAGGCTGCGCTGCTCAGCAAGGCGAAAGATTTTTTGTAATCCTTTTCCTACTCCCAAATAGCTGACCACAACTCCAATTCTTAAATAGCGCTCAATCACGAGCGCTATTTTTATATTTTACAATAGGTTAATAATTTTAAGTTTATACCCCCTAGGGGGTATGTTTCGTCGCCGTAACTATTTCCTTCCTGAATCGATTGATCGTCATCAACGCGTCTGTTCACACCCGCGACTACCCTAGCGCCAATTTAAGCAATGTCATTGCGTTGATTTTTGCCTGCAACGCTACCCAAATAAAGACAGAACGCCTCAGGAGGTTCCTGGATGAGCAAGTTTCTAGACCGGTTTCGCTATTTTAAGCAGCTGGCCGAACCCTTTGCCGACGATCACGGTCAGACGCTAAACGCCAATCGCGACTGGGAAGAGGGTTATCGCAGCCGTTGGCAGCACGATAAAGTTGTGCGATCCACTCATGGCGTCAACTGTACTGGCTCCTGTAGCTGGAAAATCTACGTCAAAAGCGGCCTCGTTACCTGGGAAACTCAGCAGACCGACTACCCGCGCACGCGCCCAGACCTGCCGAATCACGAGCCACGCGGCTGCCCGCGCGGAGCCAGCTACTCCTGGTATCTCTACAGCGCCAACCGTCTGAAGTATCCTCTGATGCGCAAAAAGCTTATCCAGCTGTGGCGTGAGGCGAAGCAGCAGCATGCCGATCCTGTCGATGCATGGGGCTCAATCGTCAGCAATCCTGAAAAATCCAAAAGCTATAAAGTCGTGCGTGGGCGCGGCGGCTTTGTGCGCTCCAGCTGGCAGGAGGTCAACGAACTGATCGCCGCCTCCAACGTTTACACCGCCAAAACCTTTGGGCCAGACCGCATCATCGGTTTTTCACCTATTCCGGCGATGTCGATGGTGTCTTACGCCTCGGGCGCCCGCTATCTCTCCCTGATTGGTGGCGTGTGTCTGAGCTTCTATGACTGGTACTGCGACCTGCCTCCGGCCTCGCCAATGACCTGGGGTGAGCAGACCGACGTGCCGGAATCGGCCGACTGGTATAACTCTTCCTATATTATCGCCTGGGGCTCTAACCTGCCGCAGACGCGCACGCCGGATGCGCACTTCTTCAGCGAAGTACGCTACAAAGGTACGAAAACGGTGGCGATCACCCCCGATTATGCCGAAGTTGCTAAACTCTGCGACCACTGGCTGGCACCGAAGCAGGGAACCGACAGCGCGCTGGCGCTGGCGATGGGCCACGTGATCCTTAAATCCTTCCATCTGGATAACCCGAGCCGCTACTTCATCGACTATGTTCGCCGCTATACCGACATGCCGATGCTGGTATTGCTCGAACCGCGCGAAGGGGGACACTTCGCCGCAGGCCGCATGCTGCGCGCCTCGGATCTGGTCGATAACCTCGGGCAGGAAAATAATCCGCAGTGGAAAACTATCGCACTGGACGAACAGAGCGGAGAACTGGTTTCCCCGCTCGGCTCCATCGGCTATCGCTGGGGCGAAAAAGGGCAGTGGAATCTCGAAGCGCGTGAAGGCAAAAATCAGCAGGACGTCAAACTGGCGCTGAGCCTGCTGGACCAACATGACGACGTCGTTGAGGTCGGTTTCCCGTATTTCGGCGGCATCACTCACGAGCATTTCAACAGCGTTGCGCTGGAAGAGATCCTGCTGCACAAACTGCCGGTGAAGCGGATTCTTCTCGCCGACGGCAGTGAAGCGTGCGTTGCCAGCGTCTATGATTTGACGCTCGCCAACTACGGTATCGAACGCGGTCTCAATGACGCCAACTGCGCGCAGAGTTTTGACCAGATCAAAGCCTACAGTCCGGCGTGGGCTGAACAGATTACCGGCGTTTCACAGCAAAATATTATCCGCATTGCCACCGAATTTGCCGACACCGCCGACAAGACTCACGGCCGTTCGATGATCATCGTCGGTGCGGGCCTGAACCACTGGTATCACATGGACATGAACTACCGTGGCCTGATCAACATGCTGATTTTCTGTGGCTGTGTGGGACAGAGCGGCGGCGGTTGGGCGCACTACGTCGGCCAGGAAAAACTGCGTCCGCAGACCGGCTGGCAGCCGCTGGCCTTTGGTCTCGACTGGCAGCGTCCGCCTCGCCAGATGAACGGCACCTCATTTTTCTACAATCATTCGAGCCAGTGGCGCTATGAAAGCGTTACGCCACAGTCGCTGCTTTCTCCGCTGGCCGACGGCTCACGCTTTAGCGGTAGCCTAATTGACTTCAACGTACGCGCCGAGCGTATGGGCTGGCTGCCTTCTGCGCCGCAGCTCAACGTGAATCCGCTGAATCTGGCCGCGATGGCTAAAACGGCGGGGAAAAATGTACAGCAATACACCGTCGACAGCCTAAAGGACGGCAGCGTACGCTTCGCCGCCGAGCAGCCGGATGACCCGCAAAACTACCCACGCAACCTGTTTGTTTGGCGCTCAAACCTGCTCGGTTCGTCGGGTAAGGGCCATGAATACCTGCTGAAATATCTGCTCGGCACCGAAAACGGCATTCAGGGGAAAGATTTGGGGATTCAGGGTGGAATCCTGCCGGAAGAGGTGGAATGGCAAGACCAGGGCGGCGAAGGCAAGCTGGATCTGGTGGTGACGCTCGACTTCCGGCTGTCGAGCACCTGTCTGTACTCCGATATCGTGCTGCCGACCGCCACCTGGTACGAGAAAGACGACATGAATACTTCGGACATGCACCCGTTTATTCATCCGCTGTCTGCCGCCGTCGATCCCGCCTGGGAATCTAAAAGCGACTGGGATATCTACAAAGGGCTGGCGAAGGAGTTTTCTCGTGTCTGTGTCGGGCATCTGGGCGTAGAGACTGACCTGGTCACGCTGCCGATTCAGCACGACTCCGCCGCCGAGTTGGCTCAGCCACTGGGCGTGGAGGACTGGAAAAAGGGCGACTGCGAACTTATTCCGGGCGTGACCGCGCCGCATCTGGTGCCGGTCGAACGCGACTATCCGAATACCTATGCCCGCTTCAGCGCGCTGGGGCCGCTGCTCGACAAGCTCGGTAACGGTGGCAAAGGCATCAACTGGAATACCGACAGCGAAATTGCGCTGCTGAAGAAACTCAATGACACCCAGCCTGATGGTGCAGCGGCCGGTCGTCCGAAGATTGAAACGGCGATCGATGCGGCAGAAATTATCCTGACGCTGGCGCCTGAAACCAATGGTCAGGTGGCGGTTAAAGCCTGGAAAGCGCTGGGGGAATTTACCGGCATTGACCATCGCCATCTGGCGCTGAATAAAGAAGACGAGAAAATCCGCTTTCGCGATATTCAGGCACAGCCGCGCAAGATTATCTCCAGCCCGACCTGGTCGGGTCTCGAAGATGAACACGTCTCCTATAACGCCTGTTACACCAACGTGCACGAGCTTATTCCTTGGCGCACGCTGACCGGCCGCCAACAAATTTATCAGGATCACGAGTGGATGCGTGCGTTCGGTGAAAGCCTGCTGGTTTACCGTCCGCCGATTGACACCCGTGCGTCTCAGCCGTTCCTGAATACGCGGCCTAACGGTAATCCAGAGAGGGCGCTGAACTTCATCACCCCGCACCAGAAGTGGGGCATTCACTCCACCTACAGTGACAACCTGCTGATGCTGACCTTGTCGCGCGGCGGGCCGATTGTCTGGCTGAGTGAAGACGATGCGCGCCAGCTTGGCGTAACGGACAACGACTGGATAGAGGCTTTCAACGCCAACGGTTCCTTGACTGCGAGGGCGGTGGTCAGTCAGCGCGTTCCGGCGGGCATGACCATGATGTACCACGCGCAGGAAAGGCTGGTGAATATTCCCGGCTCTGAAATCACCCAACAGCGCGGCGGGATCCACAACTCGGTAACCCGCGTTACGCCTAAACCAACGCACATGATCGGCGGTTATGCCCATCAGTCTTACGGTTTCAACTATTACGGCACCGTAGGCTCCAACCGCGATGACTTTGTCGTGGTGCGGAAAATGAATCGCATTGACTGGTTAGACGGCGAAGGTCACGACACCGTGCAGGAGAAAGTTAAATGAAAATTCGTTCACAGATCGGCATGGTGCTAAATCTCGACAAATGCATCGGCTGTCACACCTGTTCGGTGACCTGCAAAAACGTCTGGACCAGTCGCGAAGGCGTCGAATATGGCTGGTTTAATAATGTTGAAACCAAGCCGGGTATTGGCTTCCCGAACGACTGGGAAAATCAGCAGAAATGGAAGGGCGGCTGGATCCGTAAAATCAGCGGCAGGCTCCAGCCGCGTATGGGCAACCGTCTGCAGCTGTTGGGTAAGATTTTTGCTAATCCTTATATGCCGGAAATCGACGACTACTACGAGCCTTTTGATTTCGACTACCAGCATCTGCACACCGCCAAAGAGGGGAAACATCAGCCGATTGCTCGTCCACGTTCGCTGTTGACCGGCCTGCGGATGGACAAAATTGTCAGCGGCCCAAACTGGGAAGACGATTTAGGCGGCGAGTTCTCAACCCGTTCCGCCGACAGCAATTTCGCCAACATACAAAAAGAAATCTACGGCGAGTTTGAAAACACTTTCATGATGTATCTGCCGCGCCTTTGCGAGCACTGCCTGAATCCGGCGTGCGTGGCGACCTGTCCGAGCGGTGCCATCTACAAACGTGACGAAGACGGCATCGTGCTTATCGATCAAGACAAATGCCGCGGCTGGCGCATGTGCCTGACCGGCTGTCCTTACAAGAAAATCTACTTCAACTGGAAAAGCGGCAAGTCCGAGAAGTGCATCTTCTGCTATCCGCGCATCGAGGCGGGGCAGCCAACGGTGTGCTCTGAAACCTGCGTTGGACGTATTCGCTACCTGGGCGTGCTGCTGTATGACGCAGACCGTATCAAGCAGGCCGCCAGCGTCGAGAACGAGCAGAATCTCTACCAGAGTCAGATGGAAATATTCCTGGACCCCAACGATCCGCAGGTGGTCGCCGAGGCGATAAAGCAGGGGATCCCGCAGTCGGTTCTTGATGCCGCACAGCGGTCGCCGGTCTACAAGATGGCGATGGAGTGGAAGCTGGCGCTGCCGCTGCATCCTGAATACCGCACCTTGCCGATGGTGTGGTACGTGCCGCCGCTGTCGCCGATTCAGTCGGCGGCCGATGCGGGCGCGATACCGCACACCGGCGTGCTGCCGGACGTCGAAAGTCTGCGCATTCCCGTCCAGTATCTGGCCAATCTGTTAACCGCAGGCGACACCCAGCCGGTGCTGCTGGCCCTGAAACGTATGCTGGCAATGCGTCACTTCAAGCGCGCCGAGTCGGTTGACGGCGTGGTCGATACTACCGCGCTGGATCAGGTTGGCCTGAGCGAACGGCAGGCACAGGAGATGTACCGCTATCTGGCGATTGCCAACTACGAAGACCGCTTTGTGGTGCCGTCGAGCCATCGCGAGCTGGCGCGCGAAGCCTTCCCTGAAAGTAAAAGCTGCGGCTTCAGTTTCGGCGATGGCTGCCACGGCAGCGACGGAAAATTTAATCTGTTTAACAGCAAGCGTATCGACGCCATCGACGTGAGCCCTAAAACCTCGTTCGGAGCTGAAAAATGATCGCCTTACGCATTATCTCTCGTCTGCTGGACTATCCCGACGACGCGCTGTGGGCGCATAAGCAGGACCTGCTGCTGGCGTTGACGGAATCCCCACTGCTGAGCCTTGAAGAAACGCAGCAGCTGGCCGATTTCATTCGACAGTTTTGTGCCGCCGACCTGCTCGACAGACAGGCCGAATACTGTAGCCTGTTCGATCGCGGCCGCGCCACTTCTTTGCTGCTGTTTGAACACGTGCACGGTGAATCGCGGGATCGCGGGCAGGCGATGGTCGATCTTTTGGATCAATACCGCGCCGCGAATCTGGAGATAGACAGCAAGGAGTTACCGGACTATCTGCCGCTGTACCTCGAGTATCTCGCTATGCTTGCAGCGGAAGAGGCCCAAGCCGGTTTGCTGGACATTGCCCCAATTCTGGCGCTGCTGAGTGCGCGCCTGACCCAGCGTGAAAACCACTATGCGCTGTTGTTCAACCTGTTGCTGAGCCTGTCGGGTGCCACACTGACCGCCGACAGCGTGGCGGAAAAACTGCAGCACGAGAGCCGTGACGATACGCCTCAGGCGCTTGATGCGGTGTGGGAAGACGAGCAAATCAAATTCCTCGGTGAGCAAGGTTGCCTGAGTGAAGAAGAAAAGGCACGCGGCCAACGTTTTGCAGGCGCGGTAGCCGCGCAGTACATTCAACTCGATGCCGGACACCCCGGCGTCTCCCGTGAGGAGAAACGTCCATGAATTTCCTCAGCAGCTTCTTTTTTGATATTTATCCGTATATTGCGGGGACGATTTTTCTGGCCGGCAGCTGGCTGCGCTATGACTATGGCCAATACAGCTGGCGTGCAGGTTCCAGCCAGCTGCTGGATAAAAAAGGCTTACGCATTGCCTCGCCGCTGTTTCACGTCGGTATTCTTGGCATCTTTTTCGGCCACCTGGTCGGCATGTTAACCCCGCACTGGGTTTACGAACCTTTCCTCTCTATTGCCGCGAAACAGCAGTTGGCGATGGTCGTGGGAGGCATTTTTGGGCTGATGACGCTGGTCGGTGGTGCGATGTTGTTTAAGCGCCGCTTAACCAATGTGCGGGTGCGCGCGACCTCAAGCGTTGGCGATATCATGATAATCGCGCTGCTGGTGGTGCAGGTTTGTCTAGGGCTGGGCACCATTCCTTTCTCGGCGCAGCATCTGGACGGCAGCGAAATGATAAAGCTGGTCGGCTGGGCACAGGCCATTGTCACCTTCCAGGGCGGCGCATCGGCACATCTTGATGGCGTTGCGCTTATCTTCAGGCTGCATATGGTCCTTGGCATGACGCTGTTCCTGCTGTTTCCGTTCTGTCGTCTGGTGCATATCTGGAGTGCGCCGGTGGAATACCTCACTCGTCGTTACCAGCTGGTGCGTAACCGCCGTTAATTCTCGCTACCGTTAACCTCCTGATGCTCTTCTCCCACTCTGCTGAATATTGTCAGCGAGAAGGGGAGAAGAGCGCGATTACCCTCTCATTCTCTGCGCTCGTTATTAATATCCCTTTCCTGGCCTTGTTTGTTATTTGTGCAAAGCAGTCATTATCAATACGGAGTATTGTTCAAATTAATAACCAAGGTAATTATGATCCTCTTACGTGATTTGTAATTTGACTTAAATAATCCTCTCGGTGGGAATAATAAATATTAAGTCGATAGTCAAATGCGGTATTTGCTTAACTGGATTTTCGATATAGCAGAGGAATAATAAAAAACGCTTACTCTGCTATGCACTTTTTAAAGGCAAGTGATCCATTTCTCATTTAATTTTTTTAATGATTGTTAACACATAAAAATGCTTTGAAAAACGTGCTCTATAGCACAGTAAAAAGACAATTCTTTAAGAAGTTTGCACCAAAAAACGCGCATGCACTATTTTGGTGCAACCTGTTATGCAAAATATGCATAAAATCAGGGGGTTACAAACCTGATTTTGAATCATTTTGTTACATATCATTTCGATAATTTAACCAATAGCGCCGAACTTTTTCATTTTAACTTTTCGTGCTTAGTGCTAATGTTCGATTCGATTTACAGATAGCAGCAATTATAAATATTAAGAAACTCGCAGCCTGATATTTAAAATTTGGCACGGGGAAACCTATATATAAAATTCTAGGAACTTAAATAATGATGAAGCGCAGTGTTTTGGCCGTAGCGGTCTCTTTAATTGTTGTAACCACTGGTGCAAATGCCGTAGAGATTTATAACAAAGATGGCAACCAGTTGGATCTGTATGGCCGCGTTAACGGTAAACATTATTTCAGTGACAGCACCAGCAATAATGGCGATGGTTCTTATATGCGTTTTGGCTTTAAAGGCCAGACCAAAATTAGCGATACTCTGACCGGCTACGGCCAGTGGGAATATCAAAACAGCCTGAGCAACTCCGAAGGTTCAGACGCGCTGAACGGTAACAAAACCCGTCTTGGCTTCGCCGGTCTGAAATTCGCCAAGTTTGGCTCATTGGATTACGGCCGTAACTACGGCGTAGTGTATGACGCAATTGGCTACACCGACATGCTGCCAGAATACGGCGGCGACTCCGGTTACACCGACAACTTCATGGTGGGCCGTTCTACCGGTCTCGCAACCTACCGTAACAGAAACTTCTTCGGCTTGGTTGATGGTCTGAATCTGGCATTACAGTACCAGGGCAAAAACGAAGCGACCAGCGTATCAAGCACCTCACGTCCTACCAGCCGCTCTAACGGCGACGGTGCTGGCGCGTCTCTGACCTATGAAGACATCGGCGGCACCGGTATCGGTGTCGCATTGGCCGGTTCTCGTTCTGACCGTACGACTGCTCAGTCTGAAGCAAAAATCGGCGGCGGCGACACGGCTTCAGCCTGGTCTGCGGCGGTTAAATATGACGCTAACCAGTTCTACCTGGCGACCATGGTTGAAGAAACTCACAAGCAAACCAACATCACCGCAAACGGTGTAGCCGGTTTTGCCAACAAGACGCAGATCTTTGAAGCCGTTGCACAGTACCAGTTCCTGAACGGCTTCCGTCCTTCACTCGCTTACGTGTCTAACAAAGCGAAAGACGTCGAAGGCGTGGGCGATGCGTACCTGTACAAATACGTTTCTGTTGGTGCTTACTACTACTTCAACAAAAACATGTACACCTACGTTGACTACAAAATCAACAACCTGAGCGATAGCGACAGCAGCAAACTGGGCGGCAACAAGAAAGACGTGACCACCGTCAGCCTGACCTACCGTTTCTAAGCTTCAGAAACGACGCGTTATCACCCCCCGTATTACCCTTATCTGTGTCTGAAAAGGTAATCTCAAAGGCAGGGCCGTCTGGCTCTGCCTTTTTTTATGCTGAAAAAAACCTTCCCATTCAATTATCTGCTGTTTTTCTCTCCCCATAACCTCAGGTTATACCCTCTGACTAAACAAGTATTCGCCGTGGGGCGGCGCGCGTGAAATAGTCGTGAGGTCAGGCAATCGAGGTTGCCCAATCCTACAACTATTGACGAGAGAAACTCATGCAACAAATCCCTATGCCGTATCTGCTGTTCTTAGGTGACGTGATGGACCCGCTGGCGGCGAAAACGGCGCGCGGCATTCACGTCTGGCGTCCCGAGTCCTGCGTGGGCCAGATTCGTCTGGCGACCGATTCCGTGTCACTGGGACTCGAGGAGCTGGACATCGCGACCGCTAAAGCGCGCGGCGCGAAAACGATGGTGCTGGGCACCGCCAACGCCGGCGGTAAGCTGCCAGGCCACTGGATTGATTCGATTAAAACGGCCATCCGCGCCGGCATGAACGTCGCCAACGGTCTGCATCAGGGGTTGAACGATATTCCTGAGCTGGTCGAACTTGCCGCCGAACACAACGTGCAACTGTTTGACGTGCGCCACATGCGCCCTGAACTGGACGTCGGCAGCGGCAAGAAGCGCAGCGGTAAGCGCATTCTGACCGTGGGAACCGACTGCTCCGTCGGCAAAATGTATACCTCATTGGCGCTCGAATCGGCGATGCGCGAGATTGGCATGAAGGCCGATTTTCGTGCGACCGGACAGACCGGGGTGCTGGTCGCCGGTGCGGGCATTGCCATCGACGCGGTGATTGCCGACTTCATTTCTGGTGCGGTGGAGTCACTTTCCCCGGCCAACGACGACGACCACTGGGACATCATCGAAGGGCAGGGATCGCTTTATCATCCGTCGTTCGCCGGGGTCAGCATGGGCCTTATCCACGGGGCGCAGGCGCATCTTCTGGTGATGTGCCACGAGCTTGGCCGCAAACACATGCGCCACCTGCCGCATCAGTTTATGCCAACCCTAAAACAGTGTGTTGATACCAACCTCGCCGCCGCCAGCCTAACCAATCCAGACGTTCAACTGGCCGGTTTCTCGCTCAATACCTCCGGCGTAGATGAAGCCGAAGCCAAAGCCGCGCTTGCCGAAATCAGCCGTGAATTTGGTGTGCCTGCCACTGACTCGGTGCGTTTCGGCATCAGTGAGCTGGCACAGTCAATCAAGGACCGTGGCTTATGATTAGCATGGAATTCAGGACGCTGGAGCTGCCTTTGGCGCGACCTTTTGCCATCTCTCGCGGTGTGCGCACGGCGGTGACCGTAGTGCGCGTTACCCTGACCGAGGGCAGCCTTGTCGCGATGGGCGAGTGTACGCCGACCGCCCATTATCAGGAGTCGGCGGAAAGCGTCTGCGAACAGCTCGCCGTCATAAAGCCGCAGGTTGAAGCCGGTTTAACGCGTGAAGCGCTGCAACAGGCGCTGCCGGTAGGCTCTGCGCGTAATGCGCTCGACTGTGCAATGTGGCGTCTCGATGCTGCAAAACAGGGCAAGACGGTCTGGCAACTGCTTGATATGCAAGCCCCTCAAAGCGTTGTCACCGCCGAAACACTGAGTCTCGATACGCTCGACAATATGGCAAAAGCGGCTGCAAACGCCGTGTCACGTGGGGCGAAACTGCTGAAAATCAAACTCGATCGTGAGCAGATAATCGAGAAAGTTGCCGCCATTCGTCACGCTGCACCGCACACCACGCTGGTGATCGACGCGAACGAGGCCTGGCTGGGTCTCGATCTCGAAAGTCTGTTCCATGCGCTGCACGAATTTAATATCGCGATGATTGAACAGCCCTTACCTGCCGGAAAAGATAAAGACTTGGTGCGTTGTTTGCATCCCATTCCTATCTGCGCTGATGAAAGCTGCCATCAGCGCTCGGATATCGCCGGGCTGCGTGACCGTTACGAGATGATTAACATCAAGCTCGACAAGTGCGGCGGCCTGACCGAAGCGCTAGCGATGGCCGCTGAGGCCAAGGCGCTTGGCCTGCGCCTGATGGTGGGCTGCATGCTCGGCTCTTCGCTGGCGATGGAGGCCGCGCTGCCGGTGGCCGTGCAGGCCGAGCGCGTGGACCTCGATGGTCCTATCTGGCTGGCTCAGGACTCTCAACCGGCGCTGCGCTACGAGCACGGTGAAGTCTGGCTTTAAAACGTCTTGAAATGAACAGAGGAGCACGCTTTTGATGACTGAAATGCCCGTGAGTGAGGCGCCTGCCGTCGAGCCAACCGACCTGTCAGTGTCGGAAAGTCCCATCAGGCCCATTCTTCAGGTTAAGGATTTATCGGTCAGTTTTAGCGGCCGACAGGGGAAGACTCAGGCACTCAAAGGCGTCTCTTTTTCTATTAATAAAGGTGAAGTGGTTGCGGTGGTGGGGGAGAGCGGTTCGGGTAAATCGGTAACCTCGCTGGGCATCATGGGGCTGCTGGCCGACTCGGCAACCATCGATGGTGGAAGCATTGATTTTACTACCCGTAGCGGCGCGAAACATTCACTGGTCAAGATGGGGACGGAGGCACGGCGTAGGTTACGCGGTCAGGAAATGTCGATGATTTTCCAGGAGCCTATGACCTCGCTCAATCCGGTGCTGCGCGTGGGTGATCAGCTCACCGAAGGCCTGATTGACCACGGCATCAGTAATAAAAACGATGCGTTGAACAAGGCGCGACAGTTGCTCAAACAGGTGCGCATCCCCGACGTTGAGCGCATTTTGAGCTGTTATCCCCACGAACTTTCCGGCGGTATGCGTCAGCGCGTGATGATTGCGCAGGCGCTGGCCTGCGACCCCGCACTGTTGATTGCCGACGAACCCACCACCGCGCTCGACGTCACCGTGCAGGCGCGCATTCTGCAAATCTTGCGTGATTTGCAGCGCGGTTCAGACATGGCGGTGCTGTTTATTACTCATGACATGGGCGTGGTCGCCGAAATTGCCGACCGCGTGGTGGTGATGTACCACGGTGAGGTCGTGGAGGAGGGCCGCGTCGAGCAGATTTTTGCCCACGCACGACACCCTTATACCCGTGCGCTGCTGGCCGCGGTGCCTAAACTGGGCGATATGCGTGGGCTACAGTGGCCACGGCGTTTTCCGTTGATTAAAAAAGACGAATCGGCGCTGGCTGATGTGGCCGGCCTCGATGCACTCGATGAGCAGACGACCGCCGATTACAGCGTACCGCCCCTGCTCGATGTCCGTGGCCTTCGGGTCAGCTACCCCATTCGTTCCGGCATTCTCTCGCGTATTACACAAGAAGTGCACGCCGTTGAACAGATAGATTTCTCCATCTGGCCCGGCGAAACGCTGGCGCTGGTGGGCGAGAGCGGCTGCGGAAAATCCACCACCGGGCGCGCGATTCTGCGACTGGTGGGCAGCCAATCGGAAAGCATTCATCTCGAAGGGAAGGAAATTACCCTGATGCGCGACAAGCCTTTTCAGGCGGTGCGGCGGCAGATTCAGATGGTGTTTCAGGACCCCTACGCCTCGTTGAATCCGCGCCTGACGGTCGGTTTTTCGATAGCTGAACCGCTGCTGCTGCACGGGCTGGCGCGCTCGCTCGCCGAGGCCACGCCGACGGTCAATAAACTGCTGAAAAGCGTGGGCCTCGAGCCGTCAGTTGCCCGCCGTTATCCGCATGAATTTTCCGGCGGACAGCGTCAGCGTATCGCGATAGCGCGGGCGATGGCGTTACAGCCGCAGGTGATTATCGCCGACGAGGCCGTCTCGGCGCTGGACGTCTCAATTCAGGCGCAGGTGGTGAATCTGATGATGGATCTCCAGCGCGATACCGGCGTTGCCTGGTTGTTTATCTCTCATGACATGGCGGTGGTCGAACGCATCGCTAACCGCGTGGCGGTGATGTATCTCGGACAGATTGTCGAAATCGGCCCGCGCGACGCCATTTTTAGCCATCCGCAGCATCCTTACACTCAACGTTTGCTTAACTCGGTGCCGATTGCCGATCCCACGCAGCGAACCTCGCGCAGTTTTGACGATACCGAAGTGAAATCACCGGTTCACCCGGTCGGATTACAGATAGAGAAAGTGAAGTATAGGGAAGTTTCACCACACCACTGGGTTGCTCTAGATGTCCCTCGTCCTTGACGCTGCCGCTGCGATGGGCTCGTTCGCTCACGGCCTTGCTGTAGAGCTCATGACAAGGGCATTTGTTTATTTTTAATTGTTTTTACATTCCGGGACACACAGGAGAAGTTCATGCATTCGATGTTAAATCGCAAGACATTACTGGCCGCCAGTCTCACGCTCTGTTTCGCTACCTCGGCGTTTGCCAAGGACCTCAGTATCTCGATGTATGCCGACGTGACGGGCTTTGACCCGCACGATACCACCGACACGCTGAGCTATTCGGTGCAGACCGGTATCTTCCAGCGTCTGTTTGAATTTGACCAGAGCATGAAAGTCATCCCGGTGCTGGCGACCGACTACACCAGCAACGATTCGGCGACCGAGTTCACCATTAATCTGCGTCAGGGCGTCACTTTCCAGGACGGTACGCCGTTTAATGCCGATGCGGTCAAGGTCAACCTCGATCGTCTGGCCAATCCTGCGAATCACCTTAAGCGTAATTCCTTGTTCAGCATGATTAAAAATGTTGAGGTGACCGGCCCTTATCAAGTCAAAATCTTCCTCAACAAACCTTTCGGTGCGATGATCAACACACTGGCACATCCTTCTGCGGTGATGCACAGCCCGGCGTCGCTGAAGGCTTATCCGAACGAGGCCGACCTCAGCGTGCATCCGGTTGGCACCGGGCCGTTTAAGTTCGTTGAATGGCAGCAGGGCAAAGACGTCAAGCTGGTGAAGTATGACAACTACTGGCAGAAAGGCTGGCCGAAGGTGGACTCGGTGACCTTCTACCCAACGCCGGAAGACTCGACGCAGGTCGCGAAGCTGAAGTCTGGCGCGGTGCAGGCGGTGTATCCGCTGCCGTCAGACTTGGTCGATACCGTGAAGAGTGACCCTAAGCTCGATATTCAGCGTGACCCCGGTATCTACCTTTATTACATTGCGTTTAACACCCAGCTCAAGGAGTTTAAGGACCCTCGCGTCCGTCAGGCGATTAACTACGCCATTGATCGCAACCTTTGGCTGAAGGTCGGTTTTGCCGGTCTGGGTGAACCTTCGACCTCTCCGCTGCCAACGCACGTACAGTTCTACCACAAACAGACCTCACCGGATTACAGCTATAACCTCGCTAAGGCAAAAGAGCTGCTGAAGGAAGCCGGTTATCCAAACGGCTTCGACGTTGAAATGTGGAGTTCGAATAAAACCGACCGTATTCGTACCGGCCAGTTCCTCAAGCAGCAGCTGGGGCTGATTGGCGTGCGCGTTAAGCAGGTCCCGATGGACGCAGGCAGCATCACGCAAAAACTCTGGAGCACGCCGAATCCGGCGGACGCCAAGGTGCAGATGTACTACGGCGCCTGGTCCACCTCGACGGGTGACGCCGACTGGGCGCTACGTCCGCTGTTTGCGACCGAATCCTTTATTCCAAAAGGCTACAACGTCTCCTACTACAGCAACAAGGCCGTGGATGCCGACATCAGCGCTGCGCTGCAAACCGCCGACATGGACAAGCGTAAAGCCGCCTATGACGACGCGCAGAAACTGCTGTGGGCCGACGCACCGGTTGCCTATTTAGGCTCTCCTGACAACCTGGTCGGTAAGACCAAAGATCTCTCCGGCGTATTTATGCTGGCAGACGGTACGCTGCTGTTTAATCAGGCGCAGTTCAAATAATCGATGCAGTTTAATTACGGGCGAAATGTTTCGCCCGTAATGCGTTTTTAGCGACAGATTGGTGGTCATTGGTTATTGAGGAACAGGATTTATGCTGACATATTTTATCCGACGAATACTGGAAATGATCCCGGTTCTGCTGGTGGTGTCATTATTGATATTTGGTTTTATCAAGCTGCTGCCGGGTGACCCAGCGCGTATTTATGCCGGTCAGGACGCAACGCTGGCGGCGGTCGAGTCAGCGCGGCAACTGCTTGGTTTAAACGATCCTCTTCCGGCGCAGTATTGGCACTGGATAAGCGGCGTGTTTCACGGCGATTTGGGAACCACCTATCGTACGCGCCAGCCGGTATTGAGCGTGATTGAGGCCGGGTTTATGCCAACGCTTTATCTGGCCATGGCCGGCTTTGCCTGGTCGGTGGTGCTTGGCCTGATTATCGGCGTTTGGGCCGCGCTCAAGCGGGGGAAATGGCAGGACTGGACGCTGATGAGTTTCGCCATCGGCGGAATTTCGATGCCCCCTTTCTGGCTTGGCCTGCTGTTAATCCAGTTTGTTGCGATGCCGTTTGGCATCTTTTCAGTCAGTGGCTTCAACAAGCCAAGTGACATTATTTTACCCGCTATCACGCTGGGTTCATCGGTGGCGGCGGTGATGGCGCGCTTTACCCGTTCGGCGTTTCTGGACGTGGCGCAGGAAGATTACGTACGCACCGCCAACGCCAAGGGCCTGCGGGCGCGGCTGGTGACCTGGAAGCACGTGATGCGTAATGCGCTTATTCCGGTGATAACCATGCTCGGGCTACAGTTCGGTTTTCTGCTCGGTGGCTCGATTATCGTCGAAGCCGTGTTCAGCTGGCCGGGTCTGGGCTGGCTGCTTATTCAGTCGATTCAAACACAGGACCAGCCGGTTATTCAGGCACTGGTGATGCTGTTTGTCTTCGAGTTTATTGTGATTAACACGCTGGTTGACCTGCTTTATGCGGTAGTGAACCCGGCGATTCGACTGAGTTAGGAGCAACGATGGTACAACCCGCCAATACCCTACCGCAGCTGGAACCGGCACCGGCGCCACACCGCGCTGCCGATGATATCCGCTCGCCGTGGCTGGATTTTTTCCAGTCTTTCATTCGTCATCCCATGGCGATCGTCTCGTCTATTTTTATTCTTTTACTGCTGATGGTGGCGATTTTTGCCCCCTGGCTCGCGCCTTATGACCCACAGACGCCGGACTGGATGGCTCTCGGTGCCGGGCCTTCCGCTGCGCATTGGTTCGGCACGGACGATCTCGGTCGCGACGTGCTCAGCCGCATCATCTACGGCGCACGCATTTCACTTTACGTCGGTCTTTTGTCGGTGACGCTGGGGATGATCCTCGGAGTCTTCCTCGGCCTGCTCGCCGGTTATTACGGCAAATGGCTCGACATGCTGATTATGCGCGGCTCCGACGTCCTGTTTGCTTTTCCCGGCGTGATGCTGGCGATTGCCGTGGTTGCCATTCTTGGCCCCGGCCTGAATAACGTGATCATTGCCGTCGCGGTGTTCAGCGTGCCGGTTTTCGCCCGCATCGTGCGTGCCTCGACGTTGTCTATCAAGCAGAGTGCCTATGTGGAAGCGGTGCGCTGCGTCGGTGCGCCTGACCGCGTGGTGCTGCTGCGCCATATTCTGCCGGGTACGCTGTCGAACGTGATTGTTTATTTCACCCTGCGTATCGGCACCAGTATTCTAACGGCGGCCAGCCTGAGTTTTATCGGCCTTGGCCCAGAGCCGGACGTGCCGGAGTGGGGCAACATTCTGGCCATGAGCCGTAACATGATGATGGCAGGAAAGTGGAACGTGAGCGTATTTCCGGGGCTGGCTATTTTTCTGACCGTGTTGGCGTTTAACCTGTTGGGTGACGCATTGCGCGATACGCTTGACCCGAAACTCAAAAAATAAATCACCGTCTTTCCTGGCGCTACGGCGGCCATGACTAAGAGGGTGTTGACAGGGAGATAAGATGTTTGCGGATGATTTTAACCAGCAGGGCGTGGATGCCTTGCTGGCAAGATGGCGGGCGCAGCGGAAGATTTTTACCCCGCGTTTCCCTACGGGGGCTAACAACCGCATCAGCGACGTGGTCGGGGTGACCGTGGGTCATAGCACCCTGAGCGAAGGGGATGTTCAGACGGGGGTTACTGCTATCGTTCCGCCGGGCGGCAATCTTTATACTCATCCGTTACCCTGCGGCGCGGCGGTGTTGAACGGCTTTGCCAAGCCGATGGGGCTGACGCAGGTGAGGGAACTCGGCGAGCTGCAAACGCCGATTTTACTGGGAAATACCTTCTCCGTGGGCACGTTGTTCAACGCGATGGTGCGCCAGAGCTGTGTCGACTTCCCGCAGATTGGCCGAGGCAGCGCGACCATTAATCCGCTGGTGCTCGAGTGCAACGATGCCTTTCTCAATGATATTCAGGCGATGGCGGTCGATGAACGGCACGTGCTCGAAGCCTTACGGTCCGCGAGGCCCGAGTTTGCGCGCGGCAGCGTAGGAGCAGGGCGAGGTATGAGCTGCTTCGGCCTTAAGGGCGGCGTGGGAACGGCCTCGCGATATCATCAATCCCTCGATGCCCATCTCGGCGTGCTGGTGCTGGCCAACTTTGGCGTCTTGTCCGAACTGACGCTTGACGGCGTGCGCATCGGCAGTGAAATCGAAAGCATATTGCCGGATCTTGCGCCGCAGGTCGATGCGGGTTCAATCATTATTATCATGGCCTGTGACCGTCCTCTCGACAGCCGTCAACTGACCCGCATCGCCCGCCGCGCGGGAGCGGGGCTCGGGCGACTTGGGAGCTACTGGGGGCACGGCTCAGGTGATATCGCGGTGGCATTTTCTACCCGTCGTGAAGGCACCTTACTGCAAGACGATGACCTCGAACCGCTGCTGGCGATGGCCGCTGACGCCACCGAGCAAGCGGTGCTCGACGCCATGCTGGCCGCAGACACGGTGGTTGGATTCCAGCAGCACGCTCGGCTCGGTTTAACCGCCGTTTTAGACTATCTTGTGACACGTAAGGGATGATGAGATAACCCATGAAAGTATTTATATCGGCCGATATTGAAGGTATAGCGGGCGTCATGCGCCCTGAGCAGTGCAGCCCGGGCAACGTGGAATATGAAACCGCCCGTGGCCTGATGGAGCAAGAGGTCAACGCGGCCATTGCCGGTGCGTTCGAGGGAGGTGCTGTCGACGTGGTTGTTGCCGACAGCCACGCAATGATGCAGAACCTGCGCGCCGCGAATATCGACCCACGGGCGCGAATGGTTCAGGGTAAACCCCGTGGACTCTCAATGCTTGAGGGACTCCAGCAGCAGGGCTTCGACGGCATGATGTTTGTGGGTTTTCACAGTGCCGCCGGTGAGATGGGCGTGCTGGCGCATACCATCAACGGCCGGGCGTTTTATCGTATCAGGATTAATGGCAGTATCATGGGCGAGACCGACCTCTACGCGGCCGTGGGGGCTGAGCTTAACGTTCCACTGTGGCTGGTAACCGGTGACGACCAGCTTGAGCATTGGGTAAACCGGCTCTATCCCGAGACTGACTACGTTTGCGTAAAACGCGCAATTTCAGCCAACGCCGCCGAGTCACTAAGCCCCGAGTTCGCCCGCAACAAAATTCATCAACAGGCGGCAGACAGCGTCCGCGCGGCGTCAAAGCGCATCGAAAGACGTTTTTGCGCGCCGTATCATCTCGAACTCATGGTCGCCAAACCCGTACTCGCAGACCTATTTTGCCTGGTCCCTGGCGTAACGCGTCTCGACGCCATCACCGTCGGCTACACCAGTAAAACCGTTGCCGCCATCATCAGCCTGCTTGCCGCATTTTCATACCTCGCGTCCACGCAGAAGTGAGGTGAGATATTGGGCTCTAAATGACTGGAGCCCATCACGCAAAAGGACTTTCCTACTTATAAGCTGACGCTGTTTGTGTCAAAGGCTCACTGAATAAGTATATGTCATCTAAGGAGTTAATTGGATGACGTGTTTCAATTTTATTAGAATCAAAAATGCCTATGTACATTTGGCTACGGTTTAAATGAAGCCTGCAAACCGGTTTTCTATTATTATCATCAATAAGAATACCGAAATAACTCTTGGTATCACGGTAAGTCACTCTTTCTGCTGCAATTACCGTTCGAATTATTGATTTTACAATATGATAGCCTTCGATCTCTTCTGGTGTCGTGACCACGCCATTTTCTTCTTTATGAACACTCTCTTTATCTTCTGCTGTTTCAACAGAGGCTTCTTCTTTTGGGGTTACCTGAACATTGGCACTAATTGCCGATTTAAGCCTTTCATTGACTTGGTCATTTAGCCATTGCGTGAGAGATTTTTTCGTAAGCGTTAAAAAAAGCTCTCGGACTTTTTGTGTTAAAATTCCGTCATATACTCGCGAGGCTATGAGTCTGACGAACTCATCTTCAGGGTTTTGAAATTGAGAAGATATGATTTTCTTTATCTGACTGACATATTTTAATTCGCCAGCTGCATTAACAATTGACTCGACGTCAAATGCACCTTTCGTCAACTTTAACAGTTCAGGGACAACGTTATGATCAATATCGAGCAGGTCCAGCTCTAAGAAGGGTTTTTCATCCATTTTATTTGGAGCATCAAGGTCTGTAAAAAATTTATAGACTTGACCATTAGTGAGAATGGAAATTCTTGCGCTTGTAACATGAAAATACCTAAATAACTGTGAGGCATGATTAACATTCAGCAGCTCACCAATTTTCTTGCACTCTATAAGTATTTGTATTTCATTGCTTTTTATTATTGCGTAGTCAATTTTTTCTCCCTTCTTAGTTCCAACGTCACAGATGAATTCAGGGATAACTTCGAGAGGGTCAAACACATCATAACCCAATATTTGATTTATAAATGGCATCACAAAAGCGCTTTTGGTGGCCTCCTCAGTCTGGATAAGAGAGGCCTGCTGTTTTACTTTGTCTGAGAGTGAGTTTAACTTTTCTAAAATTTCCATCGTTCACCATTATTTTCAGGTTATCTTCGGGGAATATGCTGGTTATGATTAGAATTAAACTTTAGGGCGAATGACTTTTAATTTTTTTTAAAAAAATGTTTTACTACGGCTTAGTCAGTATAGAACGCTAGGCTAAACATCTTAAAAAATATCCATGAAATGTTTTTATTTGTCAATCCAATCCAGAGGAGGCTTGTCTTTTTTTGACCTGACTCAACCTATTTCGTCCATTTATAGAGGACGAACTCAAGTTATAGAGAGGTTATTACAGGTCGGCTTGGCTTTAAGGTTTAAATTTAACATCTAAAAGATAACCTTACTTTTTTTCCTATTGTGACGTTTTTGTAGTTTATAGACGGGCACTCTTAATAAAAGATTTTATCCAACTAGTAAAACACTTAATGTTTATCTGTTCTGCATTTGCTAAGTCTAGCCCGCATCAATCAGGCCTTCTAATAGCTCAGGGCTCTTATGGCTTATTTTTCTCTCCTCAACGGGTAAGTTAGATGATTACTTGACGAAACGATGGCTTAAGAATCATGCAAGTTCATATTGATGAAGAGCGGCCAGTGCTTAATTTATTCGATGCAAACACCTTCTCTGTGCTCATACATTGTTATCCTAGACTTGCGGTGAGGGCCCTTGAACATCTCCATATAGGCAAACAGATAAAATCTCAGCTTCAGCCAGGTTTCACCCGGGGGGGGTATTTTTGTTATAAGGCTTGATAAAGTCGGCAAAAGCCAGTGTATTGGTGACATTTAGCCTTAAAGGAAAAAGCCAGCATGCGTTTGCGTCATATTGAAGTGTTTCAGGCTGTTTTGCAGGCCGGTAGCGTGAGCGGTGCGGCGCGGTTGCTCAACGTGTCGCAGCCCAACGTCAGTCGTGTGCTGAACCACGCCGAACAGCAGCTAGGCTTCAATCTTTTTGACCGCACGCCGCAGGGACTGGTTATCACACCGGAAGGACGTCGTCTGATGCCTGAGGTTGAGGCGCTGTTTAGCCACATTCAGGCGATTGGTTTTCTGGCGGAGCAACTCCGGCAGGGAGAAGGGCAGCACGTTAGAATTGGCTCAGCGCACGCGCTGGGGCATAGCGTAATGGCGCCGGTGCTGGTGGACTTTCACCGCAAGACGCCCGCTGGCAGCGTCGAACTGGTGACCGGACACTTCAATACCCTCTGTCAGGACCTACTACAGTATAAAATGGATTTTGCTCTGGCGTTTGGCGAGCAGGTCTCCGCCGAGCTGGTATCCGAGACGCTGTATGCCGCGAATATGGTCGCACTGCTGCCGCTGGACTTTTCGGTTGAGGGGCCGGTTACGCTCGAGTGGCTCAGCGAAAATAATTTGTTAATGCTGCAACAGCAGGACCCGCTGGGGCAGGTGCTCAATCGCGTGCTCCGTGAGCAGGGGCTTACCCCGCAGGCCTCGCTGCACATCAAAACCTATTCCGTTATTGCCGACATGGTACTGGCCGGAGGGGGCGTCGGCGTTGTCGACACCTTCACCGCCCAGCGCTATCTCCATCAGCTCAAGATTGTGCCGGTAGTGGATTCATTGCCGTTCGAGGTTATCCTTCTGAGCCGCCGTGATCAGCCGCAGTCGCAGGTTGGGCTGGCATTGCAGCAGTTGATCCGCCACAAGCTGTGGGAGCTCTCCGATAAGCCGCTAGGTTGATGAGCCAGCCACAATAACTGTCTGTTTCAACAGTATAAAAACCACATAGATTGCAACATTTTGGGGCATTTTTTGCCGATAAATGCGGGTCGCCAAAGGCGTCTGGACTTGAATTTCTGCCCTCGTCCGGTAAGCTAACCCCTTAATGACAAAATGTGTGGACTATGACGAACGTCACAGCAAAAATTTTCCATTTTGATAAGCGTTTGCTTTGCCTCTCGGCGTTAGCCGTCGGCATTGGGCTTAACTGTGCCTTGATGTCGTTCAGTGCCCAGGCATTTATTACTGATTCCGCCTTAACGCTTAATCCTGACGTTGATTATGCGGCTCCTGCATCGGACAGTCATTCTCCCTTCAACAGCGCAGCATCCGATTCAAACCCCAATGCCTTGCCCGATTTGGGCAGTTCGGTGAAGAATGGCCAGAGTTCGCAGACGCAGGTCTTCGAAACCAAAGTTGCGACCACCCTTAAAGAGTTTGGTGAGACCACCAGCACCAGCGACGATCCGCTGCGCGAGGGGGCCGAGACCCTAGCCCTACAGCAGGCCGCGCGTCTGGTGAAGCAAGAGACTTCGAGCCTACTTTCTCCTCTCGGCACCACGACAATGAATATCGACGTCAGCGGCGGTAATCTCAGCGGCAGCTCGGCGGCTTTGTTAAGTCCGCTTTACTCCAGCAAGTCGTTACTCACCTACAGTCAGGTAGGAATTCAGCACGTGAGCGGGGCGGACATCGGCAACTTCGGGCTGGGGCAGCGTTGGTCGCGCGGCGCGTGGATGTTGGGCTATAACGCGTTTATCGACGATGATTTTGTCAGCGACCTCAAGCGTGGCAGCGTGGGCGCAGAGGCCTGGACAGATTACCTGCACTTCTCGGCCAACTATTATCAGCCGATTTCCGGGTACAGCCCCGAGTCGGAGAACGCGACTACCCTGCGCCGTATGGCTGCCGGTTACGATATTCGTACCCGCGCCTATTTGCCTTTCTATCGCCAGATTGGCGCTACGCTGACCTACCAGCAGTATCGCGGTGACCACGTTGACCTGTTTGGCGATGGTACCTATCAAAGCAACCCGTCGGCGCTTTCGTTGGGGGTTAACTATACGCCTGTGCCGTTGTTTACCCTGAGCGCTGAACGTCAGGAAGGGCAGAGCGGCGATAACCAAAATCTGCTGCAACTCTCGTTGACTTACAAGCTGGGCGTGCCGCTGAGTCAGCAGCTTTCCCCTGACTACGTGTCCGACAGCCATTCGCTGCGCGGCAGCCGTTTTGATACAGTCGACAGAAACAATATTCCGGTGCTGGAGTTCCGCCAACGCAAAACGCTGTCGGTATTTTTGGCCACGCCTCCGTGGACCTTGCAGCCCGGCGAGAGCCTGCCGCTGAAGCTTGAGATCCACGCGGCAAACAAAATACAGGCGCTAAGCTGGCAGGGCGATACGCAGGCGTTGAGCCTGACCTCGGCCAAGACCAACAGTGACCCCGATGGCTGGACGGTGATCGTGCCGAAGTGGGACGACAGTCCGAATGCGAATAACACCTATCATCTGTCCGTGACCGCCGTTGACAGCAAACAGCAGCACGTGACGTCAAACTGGATAACCTTGACCGTGGCACCGCCGCCGCTTAGCGCTTATCCGCAGGAACCGGCCCTGAGTTTCAGCAACGACAATAACGGCGACGACTGAGCCTAAATATGGTTGCTTTGCAGGACCCAGACGGCGGCCTCGACGCGCGATTTCAGCTTCATCTTCTTCAATAAATGCTTCACGTGAACTTTAACCGTGCTTTCGGTGATGTTCAGGCGTCTGGCTATCATCTTGTTAGGCAAGCCCTCGGCGATAAGCTTGATGATGTCGCGCTCTCGCGGCGTGAGTGACTGAATATCGCGCTCGGTGCTGGGGCGTCTTTCGCGCAGGCTGGCGGCCAGTACCGGCGTTAACGCCTCGCTCAGCACCATCTTGCCCGCGGCCGCATGGCGCAGTGCAATCAGCAAATCTTCAGGCTCCATATCTTTCAACAGATAGCCATCGGCCCCGCGTTTAAACGCGGTCACTACGTCGTCTTCATTGTTCGAGACGCTAAAGACCACAATACGACCCGACAAATCGGTTTCGCGCATTTTATCGAGCGTATCAAGTCCGTTCATGCCCGGCATGTTGAGATCCAGCAGGATCAGGTCCGGATCGAGGGTTCGTGCCAGTTCAACGCCCTGTTCGCCGTTATTGGCTTCGCCAACCACCTGCAGGTCGCTGTCGAGGGCAATAAGCTGTTTGACGCCGTTACGTAGCATCGGATGATCGTCAATCAGCAAAATAGTGGAAGGCGTTGGGTCACTCATCGTGGCTCCTGTGGAGTAAAGGGAAGGGGATCGGGGGAGAAGTTTACGCACACCGTGGTGCCGCCGCCGTCGCGCGCATAGATGTGGCATTCACCCTGAAGGCTGCTTGCACGATCCTGCATTATCATCAGGCCATAGTGATTCTGCCGCGAGGCGATAGCAGGGAGGCCGAGGCCGTTATCCGTTATTTTCATGGTCACCGCGCCCTCTTTGTAGCACAGGCTCAGCGTTACCTCGCTGGCATGGGCATGCTTATAAATATTGTTCAGCGCCTCGCGAGCAATGTGCAGCAGGTGCACGCCCTGATTGGCCGGAACCAGCTGCGGCGGAAGCTGATAATCAAACGTGATCGCCAGTTCCATTTTTTTAGAGAATTCATCGACCGTATGTTGCAGCGCCGATCGCAGCCCCGGGGTTTCTAGCTTGAGCCGGAAGGTGGTCAGCAGCTCACGTAATTGCCGATACGCGGTGCTCAGCTCTTCGCGCATCTGTTTGATAAGCAGCTGGCTATCTTCATTGAGCGGCAGATTTTGCATTTGCAAACAGGCCATCTGAATTTTAAGACAGGAGAGCGACTGGGCCAGCGAATCGTGCAGCTCGCGAGCGATGGTCGAACGTTCTTCCATCAGCATTAGCTGCTGCTGATTATCGGTTTGTCTGTCGAGCGTAAGCGCGCTGGCGAGCTGTTCGAGCAGGGTGCCAATCAACTGTAGCTGATCCTGAGACAGCTGTTGGTCTAGAGGAAGCTGGGCCAGCAGCAAACCATAGTTAACGTCACCGTCGCGCAGCCGCCAACTGAGCGGATAGGAATCTTCCAGCCCGCAGCCTGCTTCTCGGTCTCCCCATTCCAGCCGCTGAGGTTGTGATTTCTGGCTATCAATCTCGTGGAAAAACTCGGCGCTGTTGTTATCGTAAAGGCGAACCTGAATCGCACGCAGTGGCGTCAGTTTTTGCAGCTCCTGTAACACCGGTGGCAGCTTTTGCTCAAGGTTTTGGTTGGTATGCAGCCGTTGACTGACGCGGTAGAGGAAGTCCAGCGTCTGGTTTTTCAGCTGTAGGCTGGCGGTTTTCTCCTCGACGCGCTGGCCCAGATTTTCGACCATTTCGGCAAGCGCCTGCGACATGCTGTTCAGCGACTCCCCGAGCACGTCCATTTCGTTTCTTAACGCGCTGGCACCCTTTGAACGGCGACGATAGCGCAGGCTGAAATCGCCCTGCGTGATGGCATTGGCCTGCGTGAACAGCAGCTGCCAGGGTTTACTCAGACGCTGACGAAGAAAATAGATGGTCAATAACAGGAACAGCAACGTCAGGATGATGAATACGGTTTGCACCGCCGTAATCAGTATCAGGTGACGCTCCGTCTTGTGGTCGAGGTCGGCGACCAGTCCGTCGATGCGACGAACGAACTCCGTCACCGCAGCTTTCGCCTGTTCGGGCTGATGCGCCTGCAGAAGCTCAGGCTTGAGATACAGCTGCCAGTAATCAAGTATGGAAGCGTATTGGTTTTGCAGTCCTTCGCAGGCAACCACCTTTGAAAGCTCGGCGTTGTTCTGGTCATTCTCAATCTGGCGAATATCGTCGTCATTCTGGGGCGTGAGCGGTAATTCGGCCAGCAGTCGATAGGCCTGCATGCGCAGTGAGCCTGCCTTGTTAATGGCATGGGCGTTGCCCTGGATACTTTGCGCCATCCAGGAGGCAATGCTCATTCCGGTGATGCCAAACAGGCCAAGAAGCAGCATGAACAGGGGGATTTGTTTGACCAGCGACAGGCGAGTCAGTGCAGATTTAATCATGGTTTCCTTTCCCGCAGTTTCGGGCTGGGCGCATTCTTTACCATCTTTAGAGCGAACCCTATACCTATAAAGTATTACTTGGGCCATTACCTGTGGTCCCGTTGATACATATCAAGAACCGCGCAGGTCCTACTCCCTAATGTGCACGCCAATCGTACGACTTTTTTAGGTTGAGGCACAAATGACTGACACGACATCACACCACGCGGCAAAAACGCCCAAAGTAATTAAAGATTGGAGGCCGGAGGAGGAGGCGTTCTGGAATCAGCAAGGGCAGCGCGTTGCTCGCCGTAACCTGTGGATTTCAGTGCCCTGTCTACTGCTCGGATTCTGCGTATGGATGCTGTTCAGCGCCGTCGCGGTGAATCTCAACAAGGTCGGCTTCTCATTTACTACCGAACAGCTGTTTTTGCTGACTGCGATACCGTCCGTTTCAGGGGCAATCCTGCGCGTCCCTTATTCCTTTATGGTTCCTCTGTTCGGCGGACGTCGCTGGACCGCCATCAGCACGGTATTTCTGCTGTTGCCCTGCCTGTGGCTGGGCTTCGCGGTGCAAAATCCAGAGACCTCCTTTTCAACCTTTCTGATTATCGCATTGCTTTGTGGTTTTGGTGGCGCGAACTTTGCCTCCAGCATGTCGAACATTAGCTTCTTCTTTCCAAAAGCCAGGCAGGGCGGTGCGCTCGGCATCAATGGTGGGCTGGGTAACCTTGGCGTTAGCGTGATGCAGCTGGTCGCGCCGATTGCCGTTTCGGTGTCCCTCTTTGGCCTGTTCGGTAGTGAAGGTAAGTCGCTCGCCAACGGCAGTACGCTATGGTTACAAAACGCTGCCTGGATCTGGGTTCCGTTTCTGGCCATCGCCACGCTTGCGGCCTGGTTTGGTATGAACGATATCGCCTCTTCGAAGGCGTCAATCCGCCAACAGTTACCGGTGTTAAAACGCGGACACCTGTGGGTGATGAGCGTGCTTTATCTGGCGGCCTTCGGCTCTTTTATCGGCTTTTCGGCAGGCTTTGCCGTGCTGACCAAGACCCAGTTTCCCGAGGTCGAGATCATGCATTACGCCTTCTTTGGGCCGTTTATCGGCGCGCTGGCGCGGTCATGCGGCGGTATGCTGTCTGACCGTCTCGGCGGTGTAAGAGTGACGCTGGTTAACTATGTCTTGATGGCCGTTTTTGCCGCGCTGCTGTTCCTGACGCTGCCGGTCAACGGTCAGGGTGGTCATTTCGTTGCCTTCTTTGCGCTATTTATGGCGCTGTTCCTGACGGCCGGGTTGGGCAGTGGCTCAACTTACCAGATGATTGCAGTTATATTCCGTAAAACGACGGCAGAAAGGGCTTTAGCGCAGGGTAAAACCGCCGAGGTAGCACAGCGCGAAGCGGTGACTGATACGGCGGCGGCACTGGGCTTTATTTCCTCAATAGGTGCTATCGGTGGCTTCTTTATCCCGCAGGCCTTCGGCATGTCGTTGGCGATGACCGGCTCACCGGCGGGAGCGATGAAAGTCTTCCTGCTGTTCTATGTGCTCTGTGCGGCGATCACTTTTTACGTTTATGGGCGTAAAGGTGCAAAATAGCGGCGTTAACGGGCAAGTTTAGCGTTCTTCTTCCATACTCTTTGAATGGTTATTTCTCTCCGTTGGAGCGTTATGTTCACTCATCGATTAGTGTTTCCAGCCAGCGTCCTGCGTGGACGAGGCGCAATAAAGCATCTCGGTGCCATGTGTGGCCGACTCGGGCAGCGCGCGCTGCTGGTGGGAGGGGAGCGCGGCATTGCCAGCGTCGAGGAGCAGGTGGCCGAACAGCTTGACCAGCAAATGGTCAGCTATCTCGGGCATGACATGCTCACTGGACAGTGCTGTGAGGAAGAGATTAAGCGTCTCGCCGACCGGCTAAAATTGCAGGGCGTCGAGGTGGTTGTGGCGACCGGAGGAGGAAGGGCGCTCGACACCGCCAAGGCGGCGGGCGTGCTGTGTAATATTCCCGTTGTCACGCTGCCGAGCGTCGCAGGAACCTGCTCGGCCGTTACGCCGCTGGCGTTTCGTTATCACAGCAATGGGCAGTTTCGTGATATGTATCCGCTGGCGTACGGGCCTGCCGCGGTGGTGATTGACGCCGACCTGCTGGCCACATCACCGCTGCACTGGCTTTCCGCCGGACTCGGCGACACGCTGGCTAAATGGTATGAATACCGTGCCATTAGTGACCTCGGTCAATTGACCGGATTGTCTGGTGTGGCGCGCACCAACAGCGAACTCTGTTTTACGCTCATCAAGCACTATGCTGCTGACGCCTGCGAAGCGGTAAGAAAAGGGCAGGCCAACCTGGCGCTCGAACAGGTGCTTGACGCGATTTTCCTCTATGCAGGGTTGACCTCAATTATGAGCAATGGAGCGCATACCGGCGCAGCCCACGCCCTTTACGACGGTTTTACCGCCTGCGAGAAAACCCGCCACATCGCTCACGGCCTGTTGGTCGGCTTTGGTAATCTGTGCCTGCTGGCGCTGGAGAATCGTAGCGACGAAGAGCTTCTGGTCGCCCTCGAGCTCGCCCGCGCCAGTGCTATTCCAGTACATTTAAATGAAATATCTCCCGACCTGTCTGATGCCGACCTCAGTCTGATTATCGATCAAAGCCTGCGAGCGCCCGACATGGCGAACATGCCGACTGAGATAACGCACCGGCAGATGCGCGAGGCGATAGCGCGAGTTCAAACGTTAAGTTTGGTGAAAACTTAAAAAATGAGGTTTTTGGCTGCGCGCCGGCTCTTGCTAACGACCGCTTACTGGGCTGCTGCCCTAGACCTGCTTTTTAAGGTCAACGTCAATTAACTCCGAGGAGTTTTTCCGGTTTGAAAGCTTCAAGGGGTATTTACCTTTCCGCGCCGTCCTGAACCCGCCAATAAACTCTTAGGTAAAACCGTGTTCAGCCTTTGGGCGTTGCCTGCCAGAATAAGGGCGATTTCTGACGGTGGGCATTAGAGATGCCGCACGTTCCCCGCCAATGTGAATCTGACGCAGAAAAGACATCATATTTACAGCAGTTGAGGCAACAAAGAAAAACAAAAAAATCCCGCCGTTAGACCGAGCAAGGACTTGACCTCAAGGCTGCCGATTTTTGTTTAGAAGCGGGTTGCGGATTCGTGACTGCGCCCAGCGTGCAAAGCACGTGCCCTTGACCTAAAAGCCCTTGACCCAAAAGCTCTAAAAGCGAATCAGGACCGCTGTGCCCTCCGCCCCCCTAACGCCAATAAGCTCACCACACAGGTAGCAACCACGTAATAAGCCGGAATATCGAGATTGCCAGTCTCCTTGATGAGGCCGGTGATAATCAGCCCAGCACAGCCCGAAAACACCGCATTTGATAGCGAATATGACAGCCCAAGGCCGGTGTAACGTGTGTGCGTGGGGAACATCTCTGCCAGCATCGCCGGGCCGGGGCCCGCGACAACCCCGATGGCGGCACCGGCTATCAGCACCGCAATACCCTTAAGCAGCAGACTGCTTTGCGCGTCTTGCAGCAGATGCAGCAGCGGGAAGGTCAGCAGAATAATGACCCCCATCGCCGCAATCATCACTCTTTCTCGGCCAATTTTATCACTCAGCATACCTGCTGGCAGAATGGCTAGCGCGAAGCCGACGTTAGCCAGCACCGTGGCCACCAGCGCCTGTAAAAAGGTCGCATGCAGCGAGGTTTGCAGATACGACGGCATCACCACCAAAAAGGTATATCCACCGGCCGACCAGCCCATCATGCGGCCAATGCCCAGCGCGATAGCCTTTATCGTTTCGCCAAACGAGGCGTTGAGCGGTACGGCACCTTCGGCCTGCGTCTCTTTAAATGCCGGCGTTTCATCGAGGCTCAACCGCAGCCATAGGGCAACCAGCCCCATAGGCAGCGCCAGCAGGAAGGGAATGCGCCATCCCCACTGAGTTAACTGTTCGGGGGCCAGTAAATGGGCGAGCAGAGCAACAAGACCCACGCCGGTCAACAGGCCCAGAGACACGGTGAACGATTGCCATGCGCCATAAAGCCCGCGCTTGCCCTTCGGCGCAAATTCGGTCATCAGCGACACCGCGCCGCCAAATTCGCCGCCGGCAAATAATCCTTGCAGCATACGCATCAGGGTCAACAACAGTGGCGCGGCCACGCCAATCGAGGCATAGGTCGGTAACAGACCGATAGCGGCCGTCGCAATCGTCATCAAGACTACCACGGCGATTAACGTCGGTTTGCGGCCAATCCTGTCACCGATGCGGCCGAAAACAATCGCGCCAATCGGGCGACAGAAGAACGCCAGCGCAAAGGAGGCATAGGTCAACATCAGCCCAGTCAGTCCGCTTTGTCCCTCCAGGGTGAAGAAGTTACCGGCAATCACCGTCGCCAGATAACCGTAAACGCCAAACTCGTACCATTCGATAAAATTACCGACCGAACCTGCCACCAATGCGCGGCGAGACTGCCCGGCAGTGAGGGGTGTTGCGGGAATATCGTATGCCATCATCGCCCTTGAAAAGTGATTGTCTGATTATAAGCGTCCCAGATTTTCTAAGGGGATGGCGAAACAATGTCAATGAATTTCATTGTATTAAGGGAGGCAGCACAAGGTTTTGAGAAAAACAAAGGCGTGAAGCGGAGAGGTTTTTTGCCGCCAATCCCTGGCGGGCAAAGTTTGCGTGTAGCGGTCAGAGCGTATGGATATCGATGCCATCGCCGATGTTGCTTTTCTGGTAATAGGCGCGTGGGACTTCAACCTGATACTGCTGGTCACCGTAGGCCACTTCCAGAATGTATTTTTCGTTTTCATAAGACTCGATGGGAATAAATCCAAAGAAGCCTTCCGCCACGCTGATGGTGCGCGACGAGGGTACGGCATAGCGATGAACCACCTTGGCGCGGAGCGGCTGTTGCTTGCCGGTGATGTGGTTCCATACCAGGTTAACCGGTTGCGACAGTGTGCTCAGCACGCCTGAGGCCAGCGAGTTCAGGTCGCTCAAACTGGTTTTCAACGCGGCGGTTGAATACCAGGCGGAACGATCGTCAGGTTTATGTGTTGACATGATCAATACCTCGTTGGTCTGTATATAACCTAATTACTATATTTTTCTGGTCTTAAGATCCAATCATTTTTTCAACTAAGTTAATCCAAAACGGAAGCAAACGGGCGATAAATTGCCCGCTAAGCGTTTATTCGGTAGGGATACGGCGGCGTTTTTCGGCCAGCAACAGCGGGCAGGAAGGGCACATGGCGACGTCTCTCAGCTCATAGCGCAGGCAGCACTGGCGGCGATACAGCGGGCTTTGCGGATCCCTGGGATTTTCAGGGCGCAGCGGTTGAAACAGTGGATTTTTCCTTCCTGCCGCCAGCTCGCGGGCATCCATTAAGGCATTGCCGTCGCGAGTGTCGGCCGCAATTAATTCGGCTTGCTGAATGCCCCAATTGACGCGAACCGCCGCGTTGCCCCAGTAAATCCCAGGCTTGAGACTGGAGGCGTCGGCAAGAGCCTGACACACCGGACGCAAATGTTGTTCGATCATCTCTTCGAAGCGGTGGTACGGCGATTCGGCGCGCGGGGTAAAGGCTTCACCTTCTCCCTGCAGGTAAATCTGACTCGGCAACCCCTCCTCCTGCAAACTCATAAACAGCTTTTCGGGATGGATGGGCAGTTGCCAGTTGTGGCTCAGGGAAATAATGACCCAGCTTGGCAGTAGGTTGGCGAAATACCACTGAGACCACATTGAGATGCGCGCACGGCGTTTGTCGATTTGCCCCGCATCCTCGGCGTGAACGGCCAGATAGCGCTCGAGCAGTCTGGTGCAGCCTTGTTCGCTGGTCAGCAGGCTCAGAGGCAGGGCGTCCGCCACCTCAGGGGTCATAAACTTGAATTGATCGGCAACCCAGGGTATTGGGCCATCGCGAAAGCTATCGAAGAGTGTCTGCATAATCAAAAAAATGAATCAGCCAATACTTTAGAGATAACGCAGAGTATCTAAATCTCAACAGAAATAATAATTATTTCTATTTCTGTTTGTATTGGCTGTTACAGGGCTCGCAAATAAGCGCCATAAATTTGCCTTTTTAGAGCAGCTTAGCGTGCTCAAGAATGGCTTTGACCTGCGCCTTCTTCTCATCGCTTAGCGGCTGAGCCGGGCGCAGTGAGTTAACCGGAATATCCACGCCAACCAGCTGAATTGCATACTTAATCACGTTGTAGAACGGCGTATCCAGCGCATAGAGTGGCGGTAACCAGGAAAGTTGCTGCTGAAGTTTGACCGCCTTGTGGAAATCTTTATCGCGCCACGCCTGATAAATACCGCAGGTGAGCTGCGGGGCAAAGTTGGCGCTGGCAGGGATTGAGCCCGCGCCGCCTAAAATCAGCGTCCCAAACAAGTATTCGTCATATCCTGCAAACACGGCAAAGTCTGGGCGCACCGGTAACACGGCCTGAAGGGTTTCACGGATGTGGTTAAGGCTGTCTACCGTATCTTTCAATCCCACAATATTCGGGTAATTCAGCGCCAGTTTGCGGACAACGTCGACCGGGATCGACTGGCCCGTGAGTGCCGGAAAGTTATAAATAACGATCGGCAGATCGAGGTTTTCGGCCAGGTAGCTGTAGTGCAGGGTGATGTTTTCTTCCGCCAGCGGATTGTAGTAGGGATTGACCACAACAACGCCGTCAGCGCCGACGCTTTTGGCATGACGGGCGAAGCTCAGCGTCGCCTCGGTACCCGGATGCGCGGCGCCAATCAGCACCGGCACGCGCTTATTGACGTAGGCGGTGCAAAAGCGTGCAACCTCGTGGCGCAGGTCGTCGGACATATGGGCAAACTCCCCGGCGCTGCCGAGGAAAAACAGCCCATTTACGCCACCGGCAATAGTGAAATCGATGAGACGTTTCATGCCTTCTTTATCGAGCTGTTCGTTCGCGTCAAGGATAGTCGGGACCGGCGGGATCACGCCGTGAAACAGGGACGTTGTCATTTTGCTTTCTCCATGCGCATAAAAAAAGAAACACCCTCCTTTATAGAACGATGTTTCATTTTTATATAGCGCAGGGGGAAAATTACAGCGCATTCATTGGAGAAGTTGAAGCAGAGTCACATCTTGTCGCTACATCACCAGCGCCTGACCGTCTTTGCGTGATTCGCTTCCGGCGAGGTAGTGACCCTGTGGATGGCGGACTATCACCTGCGCGCCGCCGAAGTTGTGACCCTGTAACGGATCCTCGACCAGCAGTTCATGCCCCATGGCACGCAGCGCCGCGAGCGTATTGGTGTCGAGCGTGGACTCGATAGCGACCTGCCGCCCTTCAATCACCCGCCAGCGCGGTGCATCGATCGCCGCCTGAGGATTCTGGCCGTAAAGCATCACCCGAATCGCCAGCTGAAGATGCCCCTGAGCCTGCATTGGGCCGCCCATCAGGCCAAACGACATCAGCGGTTTGCCGTCGCCGTCGGTGGCAAACGCCGGAATAATGGTATTCAAAGGGCGCTTGTTCGGTGCCACACAGTTGGCGTGCGCGGGGTCGAGCACGAAACCGCAGCCGCGATTCTGCATGCTGATCCCGGTGCCTGGCACCACGACGCCCGAGCCAAAGCCCATATAGTTTGACTGAATGAACGATACCATCATGCCGCTTGCGTCGGCGGTGGTCAGATACACCGTGCCACCCGGCTTCGGTGAGCCATAGGTCACGTCACTGGCGCGTTTTGGGTCAATCAGGCTGGCGCGCTGCTGTAAATAGTCGTCGCTGAGCAGATGCTCGGGACTGAAATGCATATGGTCGACGTCGGCGATGTGCTGGTCGAGATCGGCGAGTGCCAGCTTCATAGCCTCGATCGACAGGTGCAGCGTCTGCACTGAATCCACCGGCTGCGAGCCAAAGTCCAGCTTTTCGAGAATACCGAGCGCAATCAGGGTGGCGATACCCTGTCCGTTTGGCGGCAGCTCATGCACCGTGCCACCGGCAAACGGCTGTTTCAGGGTCTCGACCCAGTCAACCTTGTGGTTTGCCAGATCCCCAAGGGTCATCGCACCGCCGCAAGACTGGCTGTGAGCGATCATCTTCTCGGCCAGCTCGCCGCGATAGAACGCTTCACCTTCACTTTTGGCGATAAGCTCCAGCGTGTCGGCCAGCGCCGGGTTACGGAAAATTTCGCCGACTTCAGGTGCGACGCCGTTCGGCGCAAAGCATTCACTGAAGCCGGGCTGATCGTGCAGCTTATTCACCGCCGCCTTCCACAGTCGACTAATCAGCGGCGAAACGGGAAAACCCTGGCGTGCATAATCGATAGCAGGCTGTGCCAGAGTGGTCAGCGGCAGGCTGCCAAACTTTTTTGCCAGCTCAACCCATGCCGATACCGCGCCCGGCACGCTGACCGAGTCCCAGCCGTAGGTCGGCACCGCGTCTTTACCGGCAAAATATTCTGCCGTCCAGGCGGCAGGCGAACGGCCCGAGGCGTTGAGTGCGTGCGTTTCCTTGCCGTCCCACACAATGGCAAACGCGTCGCTGCCCACACCGCAGCCGCTCGGCTCTACCACGGTCAGCGCCATTGCAGTTGCGACCGCCGCATCGACGGCGTTACCGCCCAGCATCAACATACGCATCCCGGCCTGTGCCGCCAGCGGCTGTGAGGCGGAAACCGCATTGGCGCCGATCATGCTCGGGCGCCGGGTCGGATAGGCAACGTTAAAATCGTAAGACTGAGACATAATGACTCCAGTAAAAAGTAAACCCCTGAAACGCATCAGAATAACTCGCAGACAAAAAAACTATCACACTCGCTGCCTGAATGACCGCGCTTTTATTACACCAAAATGTGCTAAGCACCTACCTGCGGGCCTTTTGCCCCATCTGAATAGCAAATGCCTGTCACCTTGCACCGTGTTGGGGATTGTTCCTACGGCGCTCGCGGTGGTTATTTAATGTACAAAACTGTCGAGCCGCATACAGGCTGTTAATTAATCGGTTAGTTAAATTTGGCATGATGGTTGCAGAATGGAATTGGGTTTTTTAGAGATGGCAAACTTTCTACCGGGGGTTTACAAGCATGAAAATGAAATCTATCGCTGTGTCTGCCTTGTCGTATCTTTGCGTTACCCTTGCCAGTGTTTCGGCGACAGCACCCGCCTTTGCGGCAGAAGCGCCTCTGGCTATGAACGCCGAGCTGCATGCCCAGCTTCCTGAAAAAATTCGTCAGAGCAAAGTCATCAATCTGGTGACCGACGCGCACTATCCCCCCTGCGAGTCTTTCGCTGAAGATAATAAAACTATGGTCGGATTCGAACCGGACCTGTGGGACGCGATGGGGCAGGTACTCGGCGTGAAGGTCAAGCCGGTATCGATAGATTTTGCCGGTCTCATCCCAGGCGTGAAAAGCGGCCGCTATGACGTCGCCGTCGAATGCATCTCCGACAGCCTGGAGCGCGAAAAGCAGGTGACCTTCGTTAACTATGCTTACGCCACCAACGAGGTCTATACCCTTGCCACCAACACCCGCGTCAAGGCAGACCCGCTGACCCTGTGCGGATTAAACGCCGGGGTGCAGACGGGCACCGACTTTGAGCACGCCATCAACGAGATTTATACCCCGAACTGCGTTAAGCAGGGCAAACCGGCGGTCAAGACCGTTACGCTGCCGTCGGCGGACGCAGTACTGCTGGCGCTCTACGCCGGACGCGTCGACTTTGTGCTTAACGATGCCGCCGCAGCGGGGGAAATCAAGAAAAAAGCCCCGCGGCCAATTCGGACAGTGCAGATGCCTCTGATGCCTAAATACTATCTCGGCATGGTGGTCGCGCATGAAAACGACGCGCTGTCGCAGGCGTTGCTTAAAGCGCTCAACGTGCTGCATGAAAACGGCACCTACGACAAGATAATGGCCAGGTGGGAACTCTCGGACGTACGTCTTGCCAAGCCGGGCATCAACCTGATGAAAACCAACCCAATCTGAAGCGAGGACTGAACTATGCGTCAGTCAGGGCATAACGCCGCTATCGCAAACGTCGAGACCTGTGACGTGGTGATTGTCGGCTCAGGCGGTGCTGCGCTAAGTGCGGCGCTGCGGGCAGCGCAAGGGGGACTGTCGGTGATTATCCTCGAGAAGAGCCCTCTGCTGGGCGGCACCACGGCGATGTCCGGCGGTGCGACCTGGGTGCCTGCCAATCATCATGCGCGTGCGGCAGGTCTGGTGGACTCGCCGGAGGAGGCGTTGCAGTATCTTCGCGCGACGGCGCCCAAAGGCTGGGCCGCAACGGAAGACGCCCTGTGGCGTGCATTTGCCACCTCTGCCTCTGAGATGCTGGCCTTTGTGGAGCAGTATTCGCCGCTGCGTTTTGCCCTGACCGACGAGGCGGATCCGCTGGCGGGTTTCGCCGGTGCCAAGCCCCGAGGCCGCATGCTCGCCCCTTTACCGTTGGCCGCCAGCCTATTGGACCATCGCGGATGGAGGCTGCGGCCCTCGCCATTGCCGCAGCTTTATACCTATCACGAGGTGATTAAAGAGGACATTTGGCACCATCCGCTAGAAGTTGCCTGTCGACTCTCGCCCAGACTGCTGTGGCGCTGGGGGCGGCGGCTGCGCACCAAAGGTGGCGCAATGATTACCGGCCTGCTGGCGGGGTGTGCGGCGCTTGGCTGTGGTATCCAAACGCAGGCGCGGGTAGTCAGCCTGCTCACCGAGGGCAGCCATCGGGTGATAGGCGTGCGCTATCGTCATCGGGGACGGCTGATTGAGCTCAGGGCGGCACAGGGCGTAGTGATCGCCAGCGGGGGATTTGAAGGCGACGTGAAGCGCCGAGCAACGCATTTTCCCGGTCCTGTGGATTACGTCTGTAGCCCGGACACCAACACCGGCGACGGGCAGCGTATGGCGGAAGAGATAGGCGCCGAGCTGGCGCATATGGATCAGGCCAACATCGGCGGTGCGCTGCCGTGGCGTTATCAGGGGCAACCTTGCGGGCTGTCGGTTTATTTTCACTACGAACCGAATGCCATCCTGGTCAATGCACAGGGTCAACGCTTCACCAACGAATTTATCTTCAATCTTGGCGAGCGCCTGGACACGCGTGACGCTCAGGGAAATCCTCTGCATTTGCCCGCCTGGCTGGTGGCCGACGCAGAGCTGCTGCGCCGTTCACCGATGCTGAAGCTGATAGCGCTGCGCCATCCTCAGTGGATGGTTAGAGCCGACACGCTGGCGCAGTTGGCCTCGGCGCTCAATCTGCCTGAGGGGAGCCTGGAGGCTACCGTCGCCCGATTCAACCAGTTTTGCGAACGGGGCAGAGACGACGATTTCCACCGCGAGCGGTCCACGGCCCACGGCGAGGCGGATGCCCGTTTCCATGGCGGCCTGATGAAAATCGTCAGGCCGCCGTTTCTGGCGATGCCGTTCAATCGTTCCTTTCTTGCCACCAAGGGAGGACCGCGCACCGATGAATTTGGCCGCGTGCGCCATCGCGAGGGCGGCATCATTCAGGGGCTTTTCTGCGCGGGCGTCGCGATGGCTAATCCCATCGGAACAAGGGCGGTAGGGGCTGGTACGACGCTCGGCCCGAACCTGACCTGGGGATATATTTGCGGGCGTACGCTGGTACAACAGGCGGCGGGCGAGTTTCACCACCGTATGGAAGAAGCGTCATGAGTGACCTCAACGACAAAATTGCGCTGGTAACCGGCGGAGCCAAAGGCATTGGCCGCGCCATCTGTCTCGAGCTGGCGGCAAGGGGTGCCAAAATTGCATTGGTTTATCGCCGCGACGGTCTGAGTGCCGAAAAAACGGCGCAAGAAATCCGACTGGCGGGCGGACAGGTCGGCCTTTACCAGGTGGAGTTGACCGAACGACAGAGTGTAAACCGGGCAGTGGCCCAGGTCGTCGCCGACTGGGGCGCGATAGATATTCTGGTCAATAACGCCGGAGCCAGTGCACCGGCCAGCCTGCTCGAGTTAAACGACAGCCAGTGGCAACAGGTTTTGCAGTCCAACGCCACCGGCTGTTTTATCACTAGCACCGAGGTGGCAAAAGTCATGCTTGCACGCGGCGGCAGCATTATCAGCATCGCCGGGGCATCGGCGCATCGTTGTTATCCCGGCGCAGGCGCTTTTGGACCGAGCAAGGCGGCAGTGGTTAATCTCACGACTCAGATGGCGATGGAGTGGGCACAGTACGGTATTCGGGTCAACGGCGTCAGCCCTGGCCCGATTCGTGAGGCCGACGACGGCTGGCAGCAGCAGGAACCTGCGTTGGCGGAAGAGGTAACCCGGCTGCCGCTGCGCCGCGCCGGCACGCCGCGTGAGGTAGCGAAGGCGGTGTGCTATCTCGCCAGTGAAGACGCCGGTTATACCACCGGCCAGATGCTGATTGTCGACGGCGGTGGCGTCTGCACCTGGTATCTGGCCCCCTGAAATCAGGAGAACATCATGGCATTAGACAGCATTGCGGTCGTAGAAGCGCGTCAGGTGGTGAAGCTGTTTAACGGCGTCGAGATCCTTAAAGGCGTGGATTTACGTATCGAGAGCGGCGAAGTCGTGTGCCTCATCGGCCCGTCAGGCTCTGGAAAATCGACCTTCCTGCGCTGCATTAATCATCTTGAAAAAATCGACGGGGGGTCATTGCAAGTGTTTGGCGAGTGGATCGGCTATCGGCAGGTGGGCGACAAGCTGCACATTCTCAAGGAGTCGGAGATTGTGCGTAAACGCGCGCGTATCGGCATGGTGTTTCAGCGCTTCAATTTGTTCGCTCATATGACGGCGCTGGAAAACGTGATTGAGGCACCGATGCAGGTCAAGAAAATCCCGCGCAGGCAGGCCATCGAAGAGGCAAAGGCGCTGCTCGACCGCGTTGGGTTAAGCCACCGCTACGATGCCTATCCGTCGGAGCTTTCGGGCGGTCAGCAGCAGCGGGTGGCGATTGCGCGCGCGCTGGCAATGAAGCCAGAGATCATGCTGTTCGACGAGCCGACCAGCGCGCTTGACCCGGAGTTGGTCGGTGAGGTGCTCGACGTGATGCGCAATCTGGCGCAAGACGGCATGACCATGGTGGTGGTAACGCACGAAATGGCCTTCGCCCGCGAGGTGTGCACGAAGGTCGCCTTTATGGACAACGGCGCGATTATTGAAACCGGCACGCCGCAGAGCCTGTTTACCGCACCGGCCCATGCCCGCACACGAGACTTTTTAAACCGCGTGCTGTGAGTTTGCCAGCAACGCAACCGGAGTCCTTCCTTCAGTTTGAGAGAATGAGAGAAATGATGACAGATAATCAGCCTCATCCGCGACTCGGTCTGGCGCAGAAAGACGTCCCGCCGCTCAGCGTGGTCGCACCGCGCTATTACGGACGCTGGGTGTCGCTGCTGGTGGCTATTGTGCTGGTGGCAATGGTGGCCCATTCGATGATAACCAATCCCAATTTTGCCTGGGGAACGGTTGGCAAATATCTCTTCTCACCGACCATTCTCGAAGGGCTGTGGGTCACCGTTTGGCTAACGGGGGTGATTATGGCGCTGGCGATTGTATTAAGCATTGCGCTGGCGGTGATGCGGCTGTCGCATAATCCGCTGTTGGCCGGATTTAGCCGCGGTTATATCTGGTTCTTTCGCGGTACGCCGGTGCTGGTGCAGTTAATCTTTTGGTACAACCTGGCGGCGTTATATCCAACCTTCAGTGTCAGCCTGCCTTTTATGCCAACGCTCTATTCCGGCAGCATGAACGACTTAATTACGCCCTGGACGGCGGCGATATTAGGGCTGGGATTAAATGAAGCGGCGTATATGGCCGAGATTATCCGCGCCGGTATCTCTTCGGTAGACGAAGGCCAGCAGGAGGCGGCTCGCGCCCTGGGGATGCAGAAAGTACAGTGGCTGAAGCGCATTATTCTGCCACAGGCGGTGCCGTTCATTATTCCGCCGACCGGTAATCAGGTTATCGGCATGCTGAAAAGCACCTCGCTGGTCAGCGTAATTTCACTCTCGGACCTGCTTTATTCGGCGCAGGCCATTTATTCCCGGACCTATGAAAATATTCCGCTGCTGATCGTCGCCTGCATTTGGTATCTGGTCGCGACAACCGGGTTAAGCGCTATTCAGAGCAAGATTGAACGTTATTTCCAGAAAGGCAAACGTCGTTAATTCATGCAGTTTTCGCCGGGGGGATCATGAAACTTGGATTATTTAATTTAATGTCGTTTAAAGACAATCCTGGAGGTATTCAGGGCGTCATTAAAGATATGCGCAAAATGGTGGCGCTGGCCGAGGAGATTGGCTTTGAGACGGCCTGGTTTGCCGAACACCATTTTACCAACTATTCGCTGAGCGTTTCACCGCTGATGATGGTGGCGCACATGGCCGGATACACGCGGCGCATCAAGCTCGGCACGGCGGTTATCGTGCTGCCGCTGTATCACCCGATGCGCCTGGCGCAGGAAATCGCGCTGGTGGACAGGCTGACCGACGGGCGTCTGGTGCTGGGCATTGGCAGTGGCTATCAGGCCTATGAGTTCGACCGCTATGGGCTCGACGTTGAGGAGCGCAATCAGGCGTTGCTCGACGGCTGGGCGATTATCTCCGGCGCGTTGACTGAGGGCAAGACCCAGTCGCCGGGCTACAACGGCGAACCCCTGCAAACTGACTTTCTGCTCAATACGCTGCAACAGCCGTTACCGCCGCTGTTTGTGACCTCGACCAATCCGCACATTCTGCGCGCTTTTGAGCCGTGGCGTCCGACGCCTTTTGTGACCGCCGGTTATCGCGGGTCGCCGCGTTTGCGCCAAATGGTCAGCGATGCGCGCCACGGCTGGGCACAGGCTGGAATAGACGTAAATCGACCGATTGCGGTGCAGCAATATATCCACGTTACCGACAGTCAGGTTCAGGCACATCAGGCCGCCGAGCGCGCGATGTTCGTCGCCCGCATGATTGCCGCGCTGCATGAGAAAAAAACCGCCACCGAGGGTGCATTTATCAGCGCGCCGCCTTTCGCCAACGAGCCGGACGCCGATGAAATCTGCCACAACCTGATGATTGGCGACCCACAAAGCGTGGCGCAAAGAATCATTCTCGAGGCAAAGGAGACCGGTGCGACGCACTACAACTGTTTTTTTCAGTTTGGCGATATGCCCATAGAGCACGCGCTGCGCTCCTTGACGCGCTTTGGCAATGAGGTCATCCCGCTGCTGGAGAGAGAGCTGGGCAGAGTCCGTAGCTGAGAGTCAGGTAAAGAATCGGTAATAGATTCATCGTCACGATGCAATGTCTTATATAAATTGAATTTATGGAGGCAACACCATGCTCGATCTGTCTCAAAGAATTGACTGTGTATTTGATGATGGCCAAGCCATCGCCAGGCAAATTACCGCTGCGCAAAGCACCGACGCCGGGCTGGCAGGCACCTTGCCGCCGCAGGCCTACAACAGCGACGCGTTCTTTCAGCTGGAAAACCAGAAAATCTTTCGTGAGGACTGGTTGTTCATTGGCCACGTCTCGCAGGTTGCCAACGTAGGAGATTATTTCAGCCTTGATATTATCGACGAGCCGGTGTTGTGCACGCGCAGCGACGACGGCATTCGGGTGATGTCGCGCGTTTGCCTGCATCGCTGGGTGCCGATTATTGAAGGCAGCGGCAATGCAAAAGCGTTCGTTTGCCCGTTCCACAACTGGAGCTATAACACCAAAGGACAGCTGATGGGTGCGCCGCTGATGAATCAGGCCGCCGACTTTGACCGTAAATCCTGCGAGCTGCCGCAAATTCGCAGCGAAATCGTCGCCGGGATGATTTTTATCACCTTCTCCTCCGACATCGATTCGCTGCTAGCCCGCCTTAAGCCCGTCCTGTCGCTGTTTGAAAAATATCATTTTGCCGAGCTGCAAACTGCCTATGAGCTGGACTACGACTGCCCGTTTAACTGGAAGATGGCGGTCGAGACTTTCATGGAGTGTTATCACCATTCGGCAGTGCACCGCACCACGCTTGAAGACAGTTTCCCCGGCCGACTGAGCTATATCGGTGAGGACGGCCCAGGCTGGACCTTCTGCCATCAGCCGCTGCGTAAAAACGGCGAGATTAGTGAAGTCTTAACCGCCGGTCTGCTGCCGTTCGACGGCATGAGCGAAGAAGATCTCCGGCGCATCGATCTGATGCTGATTTATCCGTTCTGCCTGATTGGCATTAACCCTGACCGTATCAGCATCAGCACGCTGTTGCCTGTCAATAAAGACCTAACGATCTGGCATCGGTTGGTGCTGGTCTCGAAGGCCTCTATGGCTCAGGAAGGTTTTGCTGTCACGGCGGAAACGATGAAAACCGGCAGCAAGGCGATTATCGCCGAAGATTTGCAAATCAACAGCCTGCAACGGCGCGGTAGCCGGTCACAGTTGGCCAGGCCCGGCAGGCTGGGACATTTGGAAAGAACCGTTTGGCATCTCGCCAACTATATGAAACGCAAACTTTTATGATCCATCAACTTCAATAACCGATGATTCGAATCAACTAAGGGACGCAGTATGAGAACGTTGAAATTAGGCCGCTCGGGCCTGGAAGTGTCGGCCGTCTGTCTGGGATGTTTGACCTATGCACCGAAAGAGGCCAGCGGCTACACCTGGACGCTCAGTGAACCCGAGAGCCGACCGTTTATCCGCAAGGCGCTGGAGCTGGGGATTAACTTTTTTGACACCGCCAACTCTTATTCCAAGGGTGCCAGCGAGGAGATTCTTGGGCGGGCAATCCGTGATTTCGCCGACCGCGATAACGTGGTTATCGCCACCAAGCTGTACAACCCGATTCGCAGCGGTCCGAACAGCAAGGGGCTCTCGCGCAAGACGATTATGACCGAGTGCGACGCGAGCCTGCGCCGCCTAGGCACCGACTACATCGACCTCTACCAGATTCATCGTTGGGACTACGACACGCCGCTCGAAGAGACGCTCGAGGCGCTGCATGACCTGGTCAAGGCCGGCAAGGTGCGTTATCTGGGCGCGTCTTCGATGTTTGCCTGGCAGTTCTCCAAGGCGTTGCAGGTAGCAAAGTACAACGGCTGGACGCGGTTTATCAGCATGCAGAACCACCTCAATCTGCTTTATCGCGAGGAAGAGCGCGAGATGATGGGCCTGTGTGAAAGCGAGGGCGTCGGCGTTACGCCGTGGAGTCCGCTGGCGCGTGGTTTGTTGGCTCGGCCATGGCAGCAACCGACCGACAGCCCACGCGCCGGTCGCGACAGCTATGCAGAAACTTTGTATTCCGCGACGGTTGAGGCCGACAGGCGCGTCATCGATGCGGTTGCCAGGGTCGCTGACGCACGCGGCGTGCCAATGGCACAGGTGGCGCTGGCGTGGCAGTACCGCCATAAATCGGTGATCGCGCCGGTCATCGGTGCCACCCAATTTTCGCATCTGGAAGATGCCGTTGCCGCCAGCGAGCTGGTACTGAGCCGCGAGGAGATTCACGCGCTGGAGGCACCCTATATTCCACACAACGTCGCTGAGCACGATTAGCGGTCACTATTGAGATTGTTTAACAGGCGGAAACCTTAATGAAGAAGACGGCAGAACAAATCGCAGAAGTCGAGCAGTCGCTGAGGGAGAAAGGCGTTGAGTACTGTATCGGGGCCTATGTCGATATTCACGGCATTCCGAAGGGAAAAGTGGTGCCTATCAATCACTTTAAGCAGATGGCGAGCGGCTCCGAACGGTACACCGGCTATGCACTGGACGGACTGGGGCAGTCGCCGCACGAGGACGAACTGACCTCGGTGCCGGATCTTGACCACATCATTCAACTGCCGTGGGAGCCGAAAATTGCCTGGATGCCGGCGGATAACGCCTTTCAGGGCGAACCCTATGCCCTGAACACCCGCGTTGCGCTGCAAAATGTTATCAGGCAGGCCAACGAGATGGGGTTCGGTTTTAATCTCGGCATCGAGTGCGAGATTTATCTGCTTAAGCGCGAGCAGGACGGCTCGCTTTCCGTGCCGGAAAAGGACAACAAGCTAAACAAACCCTGTTACGACATTCAGGGATTTGTTGACCAGTTTGCCTGGCTGGACAAGGTTTCCACCTGCATTAACTCTCTGGGGTGGGATCTCTATTCGCTGGACCATGAAGACGGCAATTCTCAGTACGAATTCGACTTCAACTATGCCGATGCGCTGACCACTTGTGACCGCATGGTGTTCTTCCGCTTTATGGCGAAGCATTACGCCAAAGAGCTGGGGCTGGTGGCGACCATGATGCCGAAGCCGTTCTCTGATAAAACCGGAACCGGCGCGCATTTCAATATGTCGCTCTATGACCTGAAAACCGGCAGTAACCTGTTTAAAACCCATGACGCCAGCGACGAAGACCCTTATGGTCTGGGGCTGACAGAGCTTGGCTATTACTTTATCGGCGGGTTGTTGCGCCACGGCCGCGCGCTGTGCGCCGCCTTCGCTCCGACGGTCAACAGCTATAAACGTCTCGTGCGTCAGGGAGCGATGAGCTATTTCTCCTGGGCGCCGGTGTTCAACTCCTACGGCTCGAATAATCGCACCAACTCGGTTCGTGTGCCTGCGGGCGGTGGTCGCTGTGAATCACGCAACGCCGACGGCGCGGTGAATCCGTATCTGGCGGCCACGCTGGCGCTGGCCGCCGGGCTTGAGGGTATTCGTGAGAAAATTGATCCGCGCAGACCAAATGAAGACAACCTGTATGCCATGACCGAGGCGGAACGCAATGCACGGGGTATCGACTTCTTGCCGCAAAATCTGCTGGAGGCGGTCGAGGCTTTCGACAGCGATCCGTTCGTTGAGGTGACGCTCGGCAAGGCGTTGAAGGACGAATTTGTGAAGTATAAGACGCAGGAGTGGAACCAGTATCACCTGAGCATCAGTCAGTGGGAGATTGAGAAATACAGTTCGATATTTTAAAGGATTACGCCTCCTTCCTTGCTAGGGGGGAGGAGGCGATGAGGGGTTGCCTCAGGCCTGGACAGGTTCTAGATGTTCCAGCACAAACTCGCGCATGCAGTTGATGGCGTGTTTGTATTGAAAGTTTGGGAACATCACCGTGCGGAACAGCACGCCGTCAAGAAAGGTTGAGATAAACATCGACATATCGGCAGGATTCACCTCGCGGAACTCCCCGGCGGCAATGCCTTCCTTCAGGGTATTTTTCAGCACCACCGACTCTTTCTCGTAGAACTTTTTAATCGCTTTGTCGATGTTGGTGAGATGCTCGTGGGTGTTGGCATAGTCGAGGCTGATTTTGGCCAGTTTTTGCATCAGCGTGAACTGCAAAATGTGCACCTCAATCCATGAGAAAAGCACCTGACGCGGGCTGGCGGCGTTGGCGGTGATGGTGTCGAACTGGACGAACGCCTTTTCTACCGCGGCCTCAATAACCTTCAGGAACAGGTCTTCCTTGGAGCCAAAATAGTAGTAAATGAGCGCCGAGTTCAGGCCGGTCGCCTTGGCGATGTCCTTGATGCGAACCGAAGAGTAGTTTTGATGGGCAAACAGGTCAAAGGCCGAGTCCAGCAATTTTGCGGCGACGTCGCTCTGATTCTTTTTGGCCGGCTTATCCGCTGCGGGGGCACGCGCCGTGACGTTGGGTTCCTTCATTAGCCATCCTGTCGTTCAGAGTCTATTGTTTAAGCAATCAGTTTCGCATGACAAATCGGGTTAATGAAATGATTTATAGGCATTTTATAGAGTGTTTTTAAAACTCTCAGCATCTCAATAAGTTAACTAGTTAATTAATTAGCGGGCCAAGAGGGAAAGGCATAATGCAGGACTATCAGCAGTTTTCATTGGGGGATTTTGTCCTGCAAAGCGGCGAGGTATTACGTCAGGCGAAGCTTGCCTACGCGACTTTTGGTGAGCTGAACGCGCAGGGCGATAACGCCATCCTGATCCCCAGCTATTATACCGGCACGCACCGCAGCTATCTCAAGCTGATAGGAGCGGGCAGGGCGCTGGACCCGAGGCGTTATTTCATCGTGCTGACCAATATGTTCGGCAACGGCGTCTCGAGTTCGCCGAGCCACGACGGCGCGCAGCACGGAGCAGATTTCCCCACGGTTTCCATTAAAGATAACGTTAACGCCCAGCATCTGCTGAGCAGGTCGCTGGGGATCAACGCTTTTGCACTGGTGACGGGGTGGTCGATGGGCGCTATGCAGGCCTGGCAATGGGCGGTGAGTTTTCCGCAGCAGGTGAAGGCCCTATTGCCGGTGTGCGGCACGGCGCGCTGCTGGCCGTTGAATCACGTCTTCCTTGAAGGCATAAAAGGCGCGTTGCAGGCTGACCCGGTTTATCACCACGGGCGTTATCGCACCTCGCCGCTGGCCGGGCTGGCGGCGTTTGGACGCGTCTACGCCGGATGGGCCTACAGCGCCGAGTTTTTCCGCGCGGCCCGCTATCGTGATTTAGGATTTGAGACGCTGGAACAGCTGCTACAGAGTTGGGAAAAAGACCATCAAAACTGGGACGCCAATAATCTGTTGGCCATGCTGGCCACCTGGCAGAGCGGCGACGTCAGCCTCGACGCTATCGCTGGTGTGAGCGCTAAAACCTGTGTGATGGTGGGCAGTACGGACCGTTATTTTACTCCAGAGGAGGCCAGAATAGAGTTTGACCGTTTACCGGCAAACGTCGGCGAGTGGCGGCCGTTGGTCTCTCCCTACGGTCACTGTGCGGGTGCGCCAGGGCGCTTTGCGCGCGAAACGGCGGAGATAGAGTGCGCTATCAGCGAACTGCTGCGAGAAAGTTGTGTGTGAACTGAGGGCGGCGTTTGCCGCCCTATCGGGTGTTACTCGATAACCGCCAGCTCGACGGTACGGCCCTGATCGAACCAGGTTTCTAATCCGGTGACCCGCAGCTGCAGCGAGCCTTCAATCACTTCCCCAATGTAGGAAATTGGCAGCGGTTCTTCGGCGGTATCGTCGCCGTAGACTACGCAAAACTGCTGACGTGGGCTGTAGAAGCACACTGAGCCGGTGCAAACGCCGTACTTCTCACGGCGCATCCTGCCGACCTCTTCGGTTTTAAACTTATTTTCCCACGGCGCAACGATCGGCATGGTAAAGAACACCATGTCGCCAATCAGTTTACCGTGCTGCAAGATGCTGGTCATCGGCAGCTTGGCGCGCAGCTCTTTAGCCAGATTCGGCACTTTATCTTCCCATACTTCGATGACGCAGACGGCCTCACCGGCGACGGACATTTGTAATTTCATGGTTCCCCCTGATTAAACAGCAATAGATGATTAGGCTTTTACGCGGCGGAAGCCGTCGCCGAGACCCCAGGGAAGAATGAAATCGACCCACATATGCAGACGGTTTGCCCACGACAGGGCGGCGTGAGAGAGGTTTGCCAGCTCGCCAAGCGTTTCACAACGCTCGGCGGTGGCCACATACAGATGAACCATTTTTGCAGCTTCGGGCAGGCTGACGAAATCGAAAAAGTCTGCCTTGTAACCGATAATCTCTTTAATCAGCAGTTGCAGAGTTTTCAAATCGGCCTCGGGATTGTCTTCGGCCACACGAATGAGTCCCCACAGCATCTCGTCGGCCAGCGTGCGCGCTTCACCTTCGGCAAAGATGATGGTGCTGAGGTACTGGCCGCGTGCCCCGGTGCCACGCGGAACGATACCCTTACCGAGGTCGGCAATTTCAGCGGGCTGTTCAAACCAGATCTTTTCGCGTTCCTGCTCGAAACGCGCAATCACTTCATCAACCGTCATGACCTGTTCTCCTGATGTTAATGGTGCAATAAAAAACGGCGTTAATTAATTAACTAATTAAATGCAACTGTTATGCCAAACGGGTGAACAATATTTAGTCGATAAAAATCAGTGTGATGAATTTTTGAGCGAGGATGAATAAGCCAGAAGGTGAGAGAGAGGGGCGAGCGCAGTGCAAAAATGCACCAAAAAGGCCAGCCGGGGAGGCTGGCTTAGGTGAGGGTGAGTTCTACTCTGCCGCTTCTTCTTCGTGCCAGACCTCGGCCATTAGGGTTTCGAGTCTTTTAAACAGCCGATAGCGCGGATGATGAAATGCAAACTGTTGCTGATTGGGCATAAAGGGCTGTGGCAAGATGCTGACCGCCTGCAGGACGCCCGCCGACAGGCTCGGCCAGATACCGACGCCGACGCCTGCGCAGATAGCGGCACCCAGCGCACCGGTCTCCTTGCACTCGGTGACGCGAATTGGGATGCCTAAAACGTCAGCAAACATCTGCGGCCAGATGCAGCTGCGCGCCGCACCGCCGGAAAGCGTGGCTTTTTCGAACCTGATGCCCGCGGCACGGAGCCTGTCTATGTGCGCCCGGTGGGCAAAGGTAACGCCTTCGAACAGCGCATAAAGCATATCTGCACGCGTGTGCCAGCCGCCCAGGCCGTAGAATCCGGCCTTCGCAGGGCCTTCTTTTCGCCCCGAATAGAGATAGGGATGATAGAGCGGCAGCTGATTGTTCGGCGTTACGCTGGCGACGATGTCACTGCTGCGCGCCGCGCCCTGACCGGCTCGTCCGTCGTCAAACTCGCGTAAAAACCAGTCAAGATTAGCCGCTGAGGTGGCGCTGGCCTCAATTGCCATATAGCGGTCACCTTCTATCATCGAATTCATAAATACCGGGCGCAGATAGTCCGGCTTGTCGACCACCACCTGATTGATGCTCCAGGTTCCGGCGACAATAGAGGCCTCCCCGACATTGACCACGCCTGACCCGACGGCGCTGGCCACCACGTCAAAAATCCCGGCTACCACCGGAATACCTGCGGGTAGACCGGTCAACGCCGCGGCCTGTGGCGTGACCTTGCCCACCACTTCGCAGGACTCATGCAGCGGTGGCAGCAGCGGCAGCGCGTCTTCAATATCGTAAAGCGCCATCAGTTCAGGGTCATAGCTGCGGCTGGCGTAATAGAGCAGACCTGCCCCGGCGGCGTCTGAATAGTCGCCCGAAATCTCGCCGCTGAGAAAATGGGCAATCACGTCCTTGGCAAGCAGCAGGTGGCCGATGCGGCGATAAACGTCCTGGCGGTGGCGTTTTAGCCAGCTGATAAGCACCGGCGTGGCCGCAGGCCAGGGTTTTTGCAGCGAACGAGTATAAATGGCGCGGTCAAGTCCCGTGAGTTCCAGTTCATGCACGCGGGCAAAAGCGCGATGATCGATAGACTGAATACCCAGCAGCGGTCGCTGCTGTGGGTCGAGCGCATACAGGCCGTTGCCGTGTCCGGCGGCACCGACGGCAATGACCCGCATATTTTGCTGTGGTGCGCGCAACAGGCAATCGCGAATGGCCTGCGTGACGCCGAAATAGATGTCCTCAACCGGGCGCTCTGCAAAGCCCGGCTGCGGCTGATGCGTTTCACCGGCACATTCTGCGACGGACAAGACGGTGCCACTAAGACTAAACAGCACCGCCTTGATCATGGTGTTACCCGCGTCAATCCCAAGCAGACATTCACTCATAAATACCCCGCAATCTAGGGTTTACGGCGCACCGCTTAAGCGCCAGTTCAAGCAATATGCACATCAGAACCGCTGATAAATCTCCAGCGCATCCGTGCCGCTTGCGCCCTGATGGATAATAGCCATCAGCGCCTTCACCACCTGTGACGGATTGCTGTGCTGGTATACGTTGCGGCCGTAGACCATCCCCGAGGCACCCTGGGCCATCAGTGCGGCGGTCTTGTCCAATACTGCCGACAGTTCACCCTTACCGCCGCCTCGTACCAGCGTCGGGCAGCGTGCGGCTTCCACCACGCGATGAAAGTCTTCAACGTTATCGGTCGGGTCGGCCTTGATAATATCGGCACCCAGCTCGCGGGCCAGTCGCACCAGCGGCACAATCTTGTCGACGTCGCCCAAAGATCCGTAGGCTGCGCCCTGACCGGCGGGGGCCATCACCAATGGTTCAATCATCAGCGGCATGGCGTATTTTTCGCAGGCGTGGCGCAGACGGCCAATATTTTCGACGCATTGGCGGAAAATGCCCGGTTCATCGGGGATCATGTAGAGATTAACCACGACTGCGGCGGCATCCATTTGTAAGGCGGCGAGGATAGGTTGTTCGGGATTGTGCAACACCGCCCACATTTCACGGTGACGTGCGGCGTTATAGGCGTTTCCGACGTCGGTACGCAGCACCAGCGCCGGTTTTTTCTGCGCCACCTGTTGCAGCAAGTCAGCCTGACCATAGTTAACCTGAATAGCATCGGGCTGCGCGGCGATGAGGCTGCTCATCACGGTGCTGATATCTTCAAGCCCAATCAGAAAATCCGGTTCGTTGGCGATGCCGTGATCGATAGCGACATCGAGACATTTTCCATTGTTAAACAGTCGATTAAGCCTGACCTTATGGGTTGCTGACATGACTGACTCCCTCTGAAGCGTGCAGCGGATAAAGCCCGGTCAGCCCGTGCAGGCTGGCAAGGCGTGAAAGGGTGGTTTCAAGATGTTCGGCGGTGCGCGCGGTGCTCCAGCCCAGCTCGTCACCGAGCAGTTCGGCGAGCTCCTTAACCCTTGCCAGCGTGAGTTGGCCACTGATTGCCAGCGGCGTGCGTCGCACCAGCAGGTCCTCCAGCGCCTCAACCTGTTCGCGTTGAATGAGATAGCGTAGTTCGTTGCGGCTGTAGTCCGGCAACTGCGATAAATTGCCGTCAGGCTCAGGCTGTTGATTTATAAAGGTCGCAATGTTTGCCGCCAGAGTGCCATAACGCGCCAAAAGCTGGCTCACGCGTTCGATAGGCACGCCCGTCCGTTGACTGACCTGCTGAATCCATTTGGCTTTTCTTTCTGGCTGTGGGTAGTCTTTGCCGCCGCCAATCGCCATGTCGCCCGTGCTGACCTTGCGCCGCTCGCCAATCAGCTTCAGCACTTTATCGGCGGCCTGTTGGCCAAATTTCCGGAAGGTCGTCCACTTGCCGCCGACCAGACACAGCGTGGTGTAGTCGCGTCCGGCTTCCGGTGGCAGCAGCACCAGAGAGTGGTTACGCGAAATGCGACCGTTCACTTCGCTGTCGCTCGCGGGCAGGGGACGCACGCCACTGAAGGTGTAAAGCACGTCTTTGTCATCGACGGTAAAATGCGGAAAGACAAAGCGCAGCGACTCGAGGATATAGCGCTGTTCCTCCGCCTCGCACACCACATTATCCGGGTCGTCGATGCGAATATCAGTCGAGCCGACCAGCACGTTGCCATACCACGGAAACATAATGCACACCCGGCCTTCCTGATTTTCGTAGTACACCATCTCGCCGTTAAGCTCGGCCAACAGCTGCGGATGGCGGATAATCAGATGCGAACCCTTGGTACCGCCGATCAGTTTTTTGCCGGGATGATTTTGCATCAATGTGCGATTGAGGCGATCAATCCAGGCACCGGCGGCGTTAACCACCACGTGAGGATGCAGCGTAAAATGCTGACCGCTGAGCGTATCCAGCAGGGTGAGATTTTCCCCGTCGCTGCCAATCAGCTGCACATAGTTCAGCGCCAGAGCCTGAGGATTGGCCTGTTCGGCGTCGTTAATCAGTTCAACTCCCAGCCTTTCCGGTGCGCTAATCCACGCATCGTAATAGGTCGCACTGCATTTAACCCAGTGGGCAAAATCCGGCCAACGCTGCCGTGTGGCGCTCTGGCCGTTCAGCTCGTGGCGCGGCATAGAGCCGTATTGCCGGGTGTAAAGGTCATACATCGACAGACCGGTTTTAATGATCAGGGCTCCGCGTCGCGATGGGCGCTCACTCAGGCGCAGAAAGCGTTTTCCAGCGTTAATCAACCCGCCGCTCCAGCCGTCGATGGGCACCGTAGTCCGTAGAGGGTGAACGTAGTGTGGGGCATTCTTGAGCAACCGGTCGCGCTCCTGCACCGATTCTTTGACCAACGAAAACTCGCCGGTTTCAAGATAGCGCAGTCCGCCGTGGATCATCCTCGACAGCGCGCCGCTGGCGGCCTGACACCAGTCTCCCTGTTCGACCATAATCACCGGGATCCCCTGCAACGCCAGTTCACGGAAGGTGCTGATGCCGTTGATACCGCCACCGATAATCACCACCGGCGTCGCAGTTAATTGCTGCATTTTTTCGATTTTAACCGAGCGAGGAGAACTGAACGGCGGTAACGCGTTATCGTGTTCCATCAGTAAATGCTCCGCATGAGGGGGATAAAAATAATGTCGATAAATGAAGAGGTTTTTAATGAGAGGTATAGGGGAAAAACGGGGTGTGGGCAAAAAATAGCGTCTTCACAGTGACGGGAGTGTGATCGGCGTCGGTGAATCAGACGAAAAGAGGGCAGAAAGAGGGGAAAACCAGGCTGGGATTAAGCCTGGATACCGAGAATGGCTTTAGTGGTAATCATCGATTGGGCCAGCGGTTTGCCGTCGCGGTGCAGTTTATTGAGAAGACTGCCGCCGAGCCACAGTTGATAAAGCGCGGACGCCGTCTGTCGGGCATCGATAACTGTCAGGGAGCCGTCTTGCTGGCCCTGTTGTATACAGGCGCTGATCAGGTTAATCACCTGCGTGGTACCGTCGCGCAGCGTAAGGCGCATTGCCTCGGAAAGGTCGGCGACCTCGGCGCTAAGCTTAACGACCAGACACTCCAGCGCATCGCAGGCCTGAGTGCTACAGTCGTAGGAGTAGCGGTCGTGCCAGTTTTGCCAGTAGCTCATTAGCCGCTCACGGCCGGTCAGGTCGGCGGCGGAGAATCGGGTGTCCATGGCGGCAAGATAGGTGCGGAAGTAGTCCTCCAGCAGAGCCTGGCCATATTGTTCCTTGGACTTGAAGTAGTGATAGAACGAGCCCTTGGGCACGCCGGCCGTTTGCAGCAGTTCGTTGAGCCCTACGCTGGTAAAGCCCTTCACTGCCATCATTCGGTAGCCGGTATCAAGTATGTGCTGTCGAGTATCATCGTATGCTTGTTTCATGGCAGCGATAATATCACTCACTAGACCAGTCGTCTAGTTTTCGTCCGACGACAAGCACGATTTTCTATAACTGCCCAAAAAAGCGTTTTAAAAAAACCATTGACTTCATAAATCGAGAGGTAGAGACTGCATTCAGTTTCTAGACGACTGGTCTGTTATTGGTTTTAAGCTTCGAGCTTGCTCTGCAAAATCAGGCTTGAAAACCAATGGCAGTCCGCGTGTCACCGTTCAAATCACTCACGTAAGGGTTCAACATGAAAATTCTGATGGTTCTGACTTCTCACGACAAACTGGGCAACACCGGACGTAAAACAGGCTTCTGGCTGGAGGAGTTCGCTGCGCCTTATTACGCTTTTAAAGATGCCGGTGCCGAAGTCACGCTGGTCTCTCCGGCAGGCGGACAACCTCCGCTGGATCCAAAAAGTGATACCCCTGAAGCACAAACTGCCGAAACTGACCGCTTCCGTCAGGACCCGCAGGCCCAGCAGGAACTGGCCAGCACGGGGCTGCTTGCCGACGTCAATGCGGCAGACTTTGATGCGGTGTTTTATCCGGGCGGTCATGGCCCGCTGTGGGACCTGGCCGAGAGCGCAGACTCGATTGCCTTAATAGAAGCTTTTGCCAACGCCGACAAGCCACACGGCTTCGTCTGTCATGCACCGGGCGTGTTGCGCCACGTGAAGGCCGCCGACGGCTCAGCGCTGGTCAAGGGTCGCAAGGTTACCGGTTTCACCAATTCTGAAGAGGCCGCCGTGGGGCTAACCGACGTCGTGCCTTTCCTGGTTGAAGACGAATTTATCCGCCTCGGTGCCGACTACTCGAAGATTGGCGACTGGCAGGATTATGTGGTGGTCGACGGCCAGCTTGTTACCGGTCAAAACCCGGCCAGCTCGGCGTCAGTTGCTAAAGCACTGATTAAAAAACTGGCTCACTAAGTCTTTATCCTTTCTAAAAATCGCTTAAATCCGCCGACCGCTTTGGTCGGCGGATGAGTAAAAGAGAATTATTGTGAATAACGAATTTAAAAATATCACTATCGACCAGCTTCCTGGCGTTGTCGCGACCATGAAACAGGCGCACATTGAAGCGGGCCCGGCGAGCCTCGAGCTGCGACTCGACCGACTACAGCGCGCCGAGCGCCTGCTTAAGGAAAATCATCAGGCGCTGGCCGAGGCTATCTGCGCCGATTATGGCAATCGTAGCCGCTATCAGTCGCTGGCTGCCGACGTCGGTATGTCTATTAAATCTTTGCAACATGCGCAGGAAAACGTGGCGCAGTGGATGCAGACGCAGGAAAACAGCGAGCCAATGCCAGGCATGCAGGCGCGAATCGAGTTTCAGCCGCTCGGCGTTGTCGGCATCATCGTGCCGTGGAACTTCCCGCTGAATCTGGCGTTCTCTCCGCTGGCTGGCGTGTTTGCCGCTGGTAACCGGGCAATTTTCAAGCCTTCCGAACTGACGCCGAAAACCTCCGCGCTGCTGGCGCAGCTGGTCAGCCAGTATTTTGATTCGCTCGAACTGACCACCGTGCTGGGTGAGGCCGATGTGGGCGCGGCGTTCAGTGCACAGAAGTTTGACCACCTTATCTTCACCGGCAGTACGGCCGTGGGTCGCCACGTGATGCGCGCTGCGGCAGAAAACCTGGTGCCGGTCACGCTGGAGTTGGGCGGAAAATCGCCGGTGCTGGTGGCGCCTGACGCTAATTTACGTACTGCGGTCGAGCGTACGCTCACAGTCAAAACCTTCAACGCCGGGCAAATTTGTATGTCACCCGACTATGTTCTGCTGCCGGAAGGGGCGCAGGATGAGTTTGTGCGCCATGCGCGCGAATTTATGCAGCAGGCGTTTCCCACCCTGCAAGGCAATGCGGATTACACCTCGCTGGTGTGTGACGCGCACTTTGAGCGACAAATTGCGCTGCTTGAAGACGCGAAAAGCAAGGGCGCAACCGTTGTGTCGCTGGCACCCGAAGGTGAAGTCGCCTATGACGCGGCCACCCGTAAAATGGCCACCGTGCTGGTGCTGAACGCGACCGATGATATGCGCGTGATGCAAGAAGAGGTGTTTGGTCCGGTTCTGCCGCTGAAAAGTTATCAGCAGGAGCAGGAAGCGGTGGCTTACATCAATGCGCATCCTCGTCCCCTGGCTGCCTACTACTTTGGTGATAATGCCGAAAATCAGCGTCGTATGGCCGATATGACCACCTCGGGTGGCCTGGTCATTAATGACATCATGACGCACTCCTCGGTCGAGAGCCTGCCGTTTGGCGGTGTGGGTCCGTCAGGGATGGGTGCCTATCACGGCATTCACGGCTTCCTGCGTTTTAGCCACGCCAAAGCTGTGGTTGAGCAAAGTCCGAGCGGTGAATCCAGCCTGAGACTGCGGGCACCTTATGGTGAAAAGCTCGAACAGTTAGAACAAATTCTGTCTCATTAATTTATTCGTATAAAATAGCCGCAACGAACCTGTGCAATGCAGGTTCGTTTTATGAGAATATTCGCAGAGAATATTATTTTCGGGTAACTAAGTGTTATATTTTTCATTTCCGTCTATCCCCGTAATTATTCTGATTAAAATAACGCCATGTAAATTAATGAGTTATATTAAAAGTGCGTCAGATCAAGGAATTGTGTGATTTATTATTTTTGATAAGCCTATCAGAAATTACTGATATTTTTGCTCGTGATATTCATGTTATATTTTTCACACTTAATTCCCCGTGTCGTTAATTTAACGCAAGAGAACGTCTGGACTTATCATGATCTTATTAACCGGTGCGGCCGGATTCATCGGCTCTAATGTGCTGTCATCATTAAATAAAACCGGTATTACGGATGTGGTTATTTGCGATGCAATGGGCTGTGATGAAAAGTGGCGTAATATTAGCAATTGCGAATTCAGTGACTTCATCCCGCTGTCAAAACTCGATGCCTGGTTAGAGAAGAAACCAAAAATCGAGGCTATCATCCACCTGGGGGCTAAATCTGAAACCACGGCGGTTGACGCCGATGACGTGCTCGAGAACAACTTCTCCCGCTCGGTCCGCCTGTGGAAATTCTGCGCAGAGAACGAAGTCACTTTTATCTATGCTTCCTCCTCCTGTACCTACGGCGACGGCTCCGAAGGATTCAAAGACCATCAGTCCCCGCGCTTTCTGAATAAACTGACCCCGCTTAATCTTTATAGCTGGAGCAAGAATATTTTTGATTTACGCGTGGCTCGCGACGTTGAAAATAAAAATATTCAAACGCCTAAGCACTGGTACGGGCTTAAACTATTTAACGTTTACGGTCCCGGAGAGTACCACAAAGGCAACATGAAGAGCTCGGTAGGCAATATATGTCAGTCGGTGTTAAATGATAAACCGGTGATATTATTTAAGTCTGAAATTCCCGAGTTTAATGACGGCGAACAGTCGAGAGACTTTATCTATATCGATGATGTGACTCAGGTCATTAACTGGTTATTAGTCACCCAGCCTCAGTCGGGTATTTATAATGTCGGCACCGGTGAGGCCAATTCGTTTCTCACTATTGCAAAAACGGCCTTCGACCTGTCGCAAAGAAAGCAAAACATCCATTTTGCCCCGTTTCCCGAGGTGTTGAAAGAGAAGGCGCAATACTTTACTCAGGCTGACATCAGCAAAATTAGAGCTGCAGGCTATACTTCGAGCTTTACCCCGCTGCGTGAAGGGATGGCAAAATATATCGAATACTTGAAGCAGGTTGGCGGTTAAACGATCTTATCAAGACTTCCCGCCGCGCCATTTTGCGATAGAGTGAAAGCCTTATTTCACCTCTTCAGCCAAAGGATTGTCTATGTTTCCCTGCCATATGCGCATTGCGCGCCCGGTTACCGACTTAGCACGCAGTTTCCAGCTCTACCATGATGGATTAGGTCTGAACAAAATTGCCGAATTTGCTGACCATGACGGCTTCAGCGGCATTATGCTGGGCCATGACTCCCTCGCCTGGCACCTTGAATTTACCGTCTGCCATTCTCATCCTGTCAAACCTCAGCCCTCTACCGAAGATTTGCTGGTGCTGTACATCCCCGAGACCTCCGAGTGGCAGGCCTCCTGTGAGCGTATGCTGAGTGCAGGATTCGTTGCCGTTGAATCTTTCAATCCTTACTGGGACGTCGCAGGTAAAACCTTCATCGACACGGACAGTTACAGAGTGGTGCTACAGAACAGGGCGTGGGGATAACATAAAGGTTTTACCCAGGCGGCGATGCGCGGTTATTATCGAAAACGGGGTTTTTCCTAAAACCGAGCATTTAAGGAGAGAGCATGAGCGTTCAACGTGTCCAGCAGTTCCTTGCTGAGCATGCACCTGAGGCAACGGTCACGGTGCTGGAAAAAAGTACCGCTACGGTTGCCGAGGCAGCAGAGGCCTTCGAGGTTGAAAGCGGGCAGATAGCAAAAACGCTGTCGTTTCGGGTGAATGATGAGGTTGTACTGTTGGTGATGGCGGGCACGGCCCGGATCGACAATAAAAAGTACAAGCAGCTTTTCGGCGTCAAGGCGCGCATGTTGGCGTCTGACGAAGTCGAAACTTTGACCGGTTATCCGCCGGGTGGCGTTTGTCCGTTCGCCGCCGCTGATGCGGTCAAAGTGTATTGCGACCACAGTCTAAAAAGTTATGACGAAGTGCTGCCTGCGGGCGGCAGCGTTAATTCCGGCGTTCGCATTGCCCCGGCCAGACTGGCGAGCATTACCGGTGCAGACTGGATTGACGTGACCCGTTAAAGAAAGCGTTTTCTCACTCTGTTTGCAAAGAGCGGCCAAAAGGCTGCTTTTTTTATTTGAGCCTTTCAGACTTGGGTGACTTCCTGCCTCTAAAAATCGTGCATCCTATTTCAGGATGGCTTAGCATTATCCTATCCCCCCCGATAGGATAGTAAAATGCACGCACATGAAACACATCCTGAAATCATAAAGCGCCTCAAGCGCGCGTCCGGCCATTTGAACAGCACCATCAAAATGCTTGAAGACCAGAGAAGCTGTCTCGATATTGCGCAGCAGCTGCACGCGGTTGAGAAGGCGGTCATTAATGCCAAAAAAGTGTTGATCCACGACCATCTCGACCACTGTCTTGAACACGCGATTCAGGACGGCGAGGTGTCAGCCGACGTTATTCGCGCTTTCAAAGAAATTACCAAGTATCTCTAAGGATCAGCATGACCGATTTTTCTGCACTGTTGCAGTCGGGTATGGGTAATGCCTGGCTCTTTATTCCCAGCGCCATTTTGCTCGGCGCGCTGCACGGCCTCGAACCCGGGCATTCCAAGACCATGATGGCCGCGTTTATCGTGGCGATACGCGGTACCGTTCGTCAGGCGGTTTACCTTGGGCTGGCGGCGACAATTTCACATACGGCCATCGTCTGGCTGATTGCCATGGGGGGCATGGCGCTGAGCCACAAGTTTTCTGCCGAATCTACCGAGCCGTACTTTCAGCTTATTTCTGCGTTTATTATCGTCGCCACGGCGGCCTGGATGTTCTGGCGCACCTGGCGCGGTGAGCAGCAGTGGAAGGCCGAGCAGCGTTACCAGCAGGTCCATCAGGACAGCGATGAGTCAAAGCTCGTCGATACCGGGCATGGAAAGATTCAACTCTCGATTGTTGAAGAGGGCGGGCAGTCACGTTGGCGGATTAAGCGTATCTCGGGCCAGCACTGGAGCGCTAAGTCTGTTTCTGTTACCACCCGGCGTCAGAAAGGTTTTGCGCAGATTTTCGATTTTGAAGAAAAGGGGGATTTTCTGCAGTCAGTCCGCGCTATTCCCGAACCTCATCAGTTTATGGCTCGCCTGTCGTTGGGCCACGCGGGGCATTCGCATGATTATGATGTCGAATTTGCAGAAAGCTCGCACCCAAGTTCTCACGCTGAACTGGCAGGGTTAGACGTTTCTTCTCAGGAGTATCAGGACGCGCATGAGAAGGCGCACGCCAATGACATTAAACGACGCTTCGCAAATCGTGACGTGACCACGGGGCAGGTTATTCTTTTCGGGCTGACCGGAGGGCTAATTCCTTGTCCAGCGGCCATCACCGTGCTGTTGCTGTGTATCCAGGTCAAGGCATTCACGCTCGGTGCCGCACTGGTTTTCTGTTTCAGCATTGGACTGGCCATTACGCTGGTCACGGTTGGGGTTATTGCGGCCTACAGCGTGCGCAAGGCCACCCAACGCTGGAGCGGTCTGAACACTCTGGCGCGGCGGGCACCGTATTTCTCGAGCTTGCTGATAGCAATAGTCGGTTTATATATGGGGATCCACGGCTGGATTGGCGTGATGCGCTAGCTCTGCAAAGGCTAAAGAAGGATCAGGAGAGGCTCTGTTCAGACTCTCTTTTAACCCTGCTTCTGCTGGTGGGCCTTCTTGCGTTTAAGGTAATCGTCATCGGCGCGAAGTCGGTCCCAGTAGGTTTTGAAGATAGCGGCGGAGGCGGCTTTTTCTTCATCAATATCGCGCGGCAAAACAGAGCGGTCTTTGGCGTATTTCTTTCCTCCGGGATAATTGGCATAACGACGGGCGCGGGTGTAACCCATTTGGATAAATTTACGCGCCATATCCATGCCAACAAAATCATCCTGTTCGCGATAGCGTTCAAACAGCGTCATAATGGCTTCGGCTGAGGCCTTGGCAACGTCGGGGGTTTTGAAGCGCCAGTGGGGCAAAATCTCGGATTTATAAGGCTCAACCATCAGCACGCCCTGTTCACCGCGTCCAACCTGATAAAGCTCGGGGTGCTGGCGAAAGTCGATATTGTCGAAATCCTGCTGGTAATTAAACTTGCCCATTTTATCCGTCCTTGAAAAGTGTTTCGGGCGGCGAAATTGCGCCACGCCCCTTTGAATTATGTGTCAGGGTTTCTCATTCTGCACGCAGGACATGCCCTGAGCGAGGCCTGTGGTAAACTCCGAAAAACTTTTAAAGCGACAGGTGACCTGTGTCCCAGGAAATCAACACCCGGCTGCCGAGCCTGAATGCACTCCAGGCGTTGGTTCTGTGTGCAAAAACGCACAGCATCAGTAAAGCCGCACAACTTTTACACCGAAGCCAGGGCGCCATCAGCAGGCAGATAAAACAGCTGGAAGAAATGTACGGTATCTACCTGTTCGAACGTGAGCCCACCGGACTTACCCTGACTAAGGAAGGGCGCTTCTTCCTTGAAAATGCGCAGGCAATACTGGACAAAGTCAGTCAGTTAGAGACCGACTTATCGGCGATGAACAAGGTTGTGCTTATCAAGGCCCCTTCAACTTTTGCCATGCAGTGGCTGTTTCCGAAACTCGATAAAATTCAGCGCGCATTGCCTGATTATATTATCAAGGTCGATACCTCTGCGGATGACAAGCAGCGGCAGGCCGGCGAGTTGGGCGACGTGAGCAGCATTATCATCACCCGAGACAGTATCGGATTGCCGTTCTATACCAGCTATAAGCTGTTTTCAGAAACGTTGACGCTGATGTGTTCACCCGCGCTTTATCAGCAAATACTGCTCGACCGAGAGGTGGTGAACACCGCCTGCAAGTTACGTATCTTGCCGAACATGAAACTGTGGAACCTTTGGCTTGCCGAAAACGGTTTTGAAATGGCCAATACCGAGAAAACCATTACTTTCGACACCTCAGAGATTGCCATGTCGGCGGCCGCAGACTCGCTGGGCGTTGCCTTGCTTGACCCCAGAATGGCCGCCTCGAGGATCGCACATAAATCTTTGGTCATCCCATTTGCGCATCAGGTCGCCAGCGGCAAAAGCTATTTTATGAACATTAAAGAGAAGGATCAGGCGAGTCCCGCCGTGGTGGCAATTAAAGAGATGATCCTTGGATTCACATGATCTCTTCTATTTCATGATGTTACTGATAGTTTCACTTTGCGCCCCCCTCTGAGTTTTTTAGATGGGGGTATGTCTTTTTTTACTTTGTATCGTCTGGCACAAACCCCTAGAGTACGTCGGATTCATTTGGCACCGCTGAAGAGACATTCTCAATGACCGCAATTGCCCCTACATTGACCCGCCAGGATTATAAAGTCATTTCACTTTCGCTCCTTGGCGGAGCGTTAGAAGTTTTCGATTTCATCATTTTTGTGTTTCTTTCCACTACCATCGCAAACGTCTTTTTCCCTGCCGATACCCCAGAATGGATACGTTTACTGGAAAGCATGACTATCTTCTCCGTCGGCTATCTGGCGCGTCCGCTCGGCGGCCTGCTGATTGCCCATTTCTCTGACCGCTATGGCCGTAAGCACATGTTTAATTTCACGGTGCTTTTTATGGCGATGCCTTGTCTGGCGATGGGGTTGTTGCCGGTCTATGCGCAGATTGGCTATTGGGCACCGCTGCTCCTGCTGGTGGCGAGGATAATTCAGGGGGCCGCGCTAGGGGGAGAGGTGCCCAATGCCTGGGTCTTTGTTGCCGAACATACGCCGACTGAACATCGGGGATTCGCGCTGGGTCTGCTTCAAGCTGGCCTGACGTTTGGCTATATGCTGGCCGCGCTGACCGTCACCTTTATCTCAAGCTACTTCACGGCCGATGAGCTTAACGCCTGGGCGTGGCGCATTCCTTTCATTGTCGGGGGACTGCTCGGTTTCATCTCGCTGTGGCTGCGCCGCTGGTTGCAAGAAACGCCGGTGTTTATCGCGCTGCAAAAGGAAAAGTCTCTTTCCGAACGTCTTCCATTGATGGACATTTTGCGCAAACACCGCAGGGCGGCCATCCCTGCTTCCCTGCTGACCGCCGTGTTGACCTCGGCGGTTATTATTGCCGTCGTCGCGTTACCCATTATCCTGCAGAAAAGCTGGCAATTTGATGCTGCAACCACCTTCAAGGTGAGCTGTTTAGGCATTCTGATGCTCAATATTGGCTGTATTATCGCGGGTCGTCTGGTTGACAGATTTGGCGCCTGGAACATTTTTGCCGTCTATTCCGTCATGCTGGCCATTGGCGTCACGGTGATGACCCTGTTTCTCGGCAGCAATGTGAAGACCGTTCTGGGCTGTTACCTTTTCCTGGGGCTGTGTTGCGGTGTGATTGCCGCCGTGCCGGCGGTGATGGTGCAGCTTTTCCCGCCGCAGGTGAAGGTGACGGGGATTTCTTTAATCTACAATCTGGCCTATTCGCTCTGTTCGAGCACGCTGCCACTGATCGTTTTGGCGCTTTATCGTTATGCCCATTGGACGCTGGCGGGCATGGCATGGCTGGTTGCGGCCGTTGGCGTAATGACGTTTGTGTTCTACCGTAAAATTTCCGTTTACCGTTAACGGAAACTGTCACCCTGCGCGCTATGCCACTCTGAGAGGTTTACATTATTCTGAGCAGCGTGGCGCTACCCTATGGCCCGAAACCAGCCATTACAGCAGTTTCACTCCCTGTGGAATATGCCGGGGTACGCGGCTCATCATAAAGGTGCAGAGCTGCTCAATATTATTTTTCCGCTGACTGTTGGCCGACCAGACGAGGTAATAACCGTCCCCCGTGCTCACCGCCTGTTCGAAGGGCAACGCCAAAAGGCCGCTGTTGATGGCCTCCAGACTCAGCAGCAGATCGCCAACCGAGACGCCGTGGCCGCTGATCGCTGCCAGATTTCCCTGTTCAAGGGTATCAAAGACCTTACCTCGCGCAATATTCAGCGAATGCTGGTTTCCACTGCCCTTGAGCCAGCGTCGCCAGTCTCTGCGGTCGGTCGACGGATGAATAAGCTCACAGTCTGGCAGATTTTCACGCGCCTTTTGGTAAAGCTTCGGTGCACAGACCGGGATTAACCATTCTTTGAACAACAACGTGCTTTCCGTATTAGGACCAAATTTTCCATTGCCCAAAAGAATGGCGCAATCATAAGGTTCTTTACTGAAATCAATGGTATCGATGTCCATCCACACGCTGGTTATTTCGATGGTCGGCGTTGAGTTTTCTTCCCTGAAGACGTTCAGCACATCGAGCAGCCAGCGCATGGTCAGCGTCGACGGCGCTTTCAAACGAAGCTGGTGACTGTTGCTTTGAAAAGCACGGCAGGCATTTTCCAGACTCTGAAATCCCTCATGCAACTGCCCGGCAAGAAAACGCCCGGCGTCAGAAATCTCGACGCGCGGGCCGCAACGGGTGAACAGCTGACATTCAAACCAGGCTTCTAATGTGCGGATATGTCGGCTTACGGCACCCGGCGTGACGTTAAGTGCCGCAGCAGCCTGGCTAAAAGAGCCGTAGCGTGCGGCAGTTTCGAAGGCCCGCAGTGCGTAAAGCGGCGGAAGAGACTGATTCATTCTTGGCGCTCATTGTGAGTTTTACTCACAGTTAACTGTAGTTTTATCCGTTTTTCAAGACCCCGTTCTCTGGGAATAATCTCAGTCAGCGTAGCCAAAATTAATAAGGAAAGTTGATGGAAAACGGTTTATTGGCTAATGGAGAAATGGTCAAACAGGCTGATTTAAGAATGATAGGCCATGATATTGGAAAATTCACCGGCGAAATTGACTGGCGAGTCGAGGCCTTCTTCGATATCAGCCTGTGTATGAACGATCCTTTGTTTCCTTGTCTTTTTGCCCGTAACGCATGGAAAAGTGAAGCGCTTAACTTTGCCTTTGTCAGCACGAGCTCCACGCAGGTGGACGTGATTAGTGCGTTAAAGGCCTTTGTACATCGTACAAAAACAGTCAAAGAGGAAGACAGGCTTTATAGCCCCCTGCTGATGGTCTTCGAGCAGACCGGTTTCCAGAATTTGCGTCAGGAGCATGAGTTTGCCTGGCAGCGCATTCAGGAAATGCACGACGCCGACCCGCAGAGTTGGCCGGATGCCATTCCGACCGATCCACAAAGCAGCGAATGGTCATTTTGCTTTGGGGGCATAGAGCTTTTTATCAACATCAGCTGTCCGAGTCATCTCCAGCTGCGAAGCCGGAATCTCGGACAGCATGTTGTTTTTGTTATTAATCCCCGGGCCCATTTTGACATTGTGGCCAGCCATAAAGATGTAAAAGGTGTGAAAGTGAGAGAGAAGATCCGCAGGCGCGTCTGCAATTACAACAATGGCTATCTGCCGAAGGCGCTGGGCTTTTACGGCGATGAGCACAATCTGGAATGGAAGCAGTATCAGATGAATGAGCCGGGCAGTGCGGATTTCTCGCGGTGTCCGCTGCATATTCATAATAAAGGGGGTAAAGCATGAATCTCACACTGCTGAGCGCCTATATTCTCTCAGTGCTGATGCTGCTGCTTACACCCGGCCCCGTGGTGGCGTTGGTCACAGGCACGGCGGCGCGCCATGGTTATCGTAAGGCGTTCGCCACGGTCGTAGGGACCAATGGGGCTTCTCTGGTACTGATTGCCTTTGCTGCGCTGATGCTTGCTGGCGTGGTCTCTCTGAAATCAATCTATCTGTATGTGCTCGGCACCGTCGGCTCAATCTTCATCGGTTACATGGCCGTGCAGGGGTTGATAGGCCTGAGCAAGACGGAGACGGCAATAGACGAAGAGTTGCCTGCCCCCGTGATACAAAGCAGCGGCGGATTTTTTCGCGGCTTCATGACCGGGATCTCTAACCCTAAAGATATCCTGTTCTTCGTTTCTTTCTTTCCACAGTTCATTACCGTAACACGTGATTTTGGTAGCAGTATCATGACCTTATCCTTGGTGTGGATCTTCTTCGACTTTTCCGTTCTGACCCTTTATATCCTGGCGGTAAGAAGGTGGGTCCCTGCTAAACACAGTAAGAAGTTTGAGCTTGCCTCTTCAATTTTCCTGCTGGGCGTTGCGTTTTGCGGCGTCATTTATAACGTAGGTGAGATAATCTCCAGCCTTAACGCACCTGTATAGCTTCCTCCCCGATTTGAGGAAAAGCGCGCCTACGGTATGTAGAGCGCGTTTTTTTTTACCCTTACTTACCGTTGCGCCTCAAATGTGCGTTATTGATCGACATGACGAGGTTGCTTTTTCGTTAATGACTTCTTATTCTTATGTTCGAAGGTTTTAATTCTTCATTCGAAGGTTGATAACCCCTATGTGGAGCAGAATATGGAACAGTCATTTACCAGCCAGACCCTACCAGAAGACCATAAAAAGAATATTGTACAAATGAAGAAAGAGCTTCGTCGCCAGATTGGCGATGTTGAAGCGCTTTTCGCCGAGGTTTGTAACAAGATTGAGCAAGAGTTAGAGGAAATCAGTGCCGTCAAGGCCCAGGGACAAACCGCGTGGCCGGTGGTGGATTACGCCGAGATTGAGGCAGGGACAGTTTCACAGAACACCCTTGCCCAGATTAAGAAACGCGGATGCCTGGTAGTCAGGCAAAACTTCCCCCGGGAGCAGGCGCTGGCGTGGGATAAATCGATGATTGATTATCTCGATTCCAACAACTTCGACGAGCAGTATCGCGGTCCGGGTGACAATTTCTTTGGCAGTCTGGAGGCTTCAAAGCCTGAAATTTTCCCAATCTATTGGTCTCCGGCGCAGATGAACGCCCGACAAGATCCGCGCATGGCGAACGTGCAGTCATTCATGAACCGCCTCTGGAAGTTTGAGTCCGGCGGCCTAAGCTGGTTTGATCCTGATATCAACATTATCTATCCCGACCGTATCCGCCATCGTCGTCCGGGGACGACCTCCAAAGGCCTCGGCGCCCACACCGATTCTGGCGCACTGGAGCGCTGGCTGCTGCCTGCTTATCAGAAAGTGTTTCGTAAAATCTTCACCGGACGTTTCAGTGAATACGATCCGTGGGATGCGGCATACCGTACCGAAGTCAATGAATATGAGGTAGGCAACACCACCAAATGTTCAGCTTTCCGGACGTTTCAGGGGTGGACGGCGCTGTCGGATATGGCGCTGAACCAAGGGTTACTGCACGTCGTGCCTATCCCGGAAGCGATGGCGTACGTCCTGCTGCGCCCGCTGCTGGATGACGTGCCGGAAGACGAGCTTTGCGGCGTCGCACCCGGCAGAGTATTGCCTATTTCTGAAAAATGGCATCCGCTGTTAGTCAAAGCGCTGAGCAGCATTCCGGCGTTAGAGGCAGGGGACTCCGTGTGGTGGCACTGCGACGTAATTCACTCGGTAGCCCCGGTCGAAGACCAGAAAGGCTGGGGGAATGTGATGTATATTCCCGCCGCGCCGCTGTGCGAGAAAAACGTCGAATACGCCAAAAAAGTTGCCCAAGCCTTTGCGCGCGGTGGTTCTCCGGCCGATTTCCCGAAAGAGGATTACGAGGCCGAGTGGCAAAACCGCTTTAAACCTCAAGACCTGAACGCCATCGGCAAGAGGGCGCTGGCGTTAAACGGCTAAATACGACGTAAAGCCCCAAAGCCCGTGTGTGAGCCCAAATCATTGATTTGGGCCTTTTACTTTCATTCGAAAGTCTTACGGATTAACGATGTTAAGCGCAATGCCCATGGCTTCGAGTTTATGCTGATACTCGGCAGGCAGTTCAGCATCGGTAATGACCCTGCTTATGGGATATTGTTCGGAAAGGGGATAGGGCTGAATAGACCCGAACTTTGAGGAGTCGGTCAGCACGATAGTTTCTGTGGATTTAGCCAGAATCGCATTCACCACGTCGCTGCGCATCATATCGCGCCCGGTAAAACCGGTACTGTCGTGGAAGCCGTCGATACCGATAAACGCCTTGCTGAAATGCACCTGCTGAATGCCACTGCGGGTTAGCGGGCCGACAACCGACTGACTGCTTTTCTGATAAAAGCCGCCAAGAATGATGACGTCGCACTCGGTATCTTTCAAAAGATTGGCAATGTAATAGCTCACGGTAATGAGAGTGACATTGCCACGTTCAGCTAGCGTGCGCGCCAACAGGGCATTGGTGCTGCCCCCCTCGATAAACACCGACTCTCCGTCTTCCACCAGCGAAGCGGCAAACTCTGCGATAAGCTTCTTGGTGAGGAAGTTGGTTTGCATGCGTTGATCGAGATTATCGCTCTCGGTCGACACCGCCGATCCGTGGACTCGCTTGAGGTAGTGCTGACTCTCGAGCGCATTGAGATCCTGACGTACGGTAACCTCAGACACGCTGCAAAGCTGCGCCAACTCGCTGACGCTGACGCTTTTACGCTGATTAACGATTTCGAGAATTTGCTGTTGGCGTGTGTTCATAGTTCTCATTCGGGTTGCTGAGTACCAAAATACTCTATCACAACAACGAGATGGCCTGTTACTCCCGAAATGAATTCCGTCTTATTGGCACGCTACAGGCTTTGTCTCCTTATCGGTCTACCAGGGGGACGACATCATGACGACAATCAGTGACTCAGTATCGCTATCACGTCAGTCAAAATGGAGCCAGCTGCTCCTCGGGCTTATCTGTATGGCGTTCATCTACAGCCCGCTGTTTGTGCTGCTTTCCGGCCTGGTGTTCTTCGGCTGCGCCATTTCCTTCGACTTCATCACCGCCGCGCTGGCTCTCTGGCGGCTGAAGCCGTGGTGAGCAAGGTTTATGCAGGCGCGCTACTTCAGGTATTCTGCTGGTCGATACGCTCTGCCAGCAGGCCGTGAAACAGCTTCGTCGCCATGGAGAGCGTGCGTTGGCGAGGCAAACACAGGCTGACGTTCACTACGCCCATCAACGGGTCGGCTAACGGAATCGCCATCAGTTTCTCATTCTCGACGGTATCACCGACGTTGAGTTGCGGCAGAATGATCAGCGCCAATCCCAGGCTGGCCAGCTTCTTTTGTACGTCCAGTGAGCTCACGATAAATCGCATATCAAAGGTGAGTCCTTCCCGTTTCGCCGCCGATTCTAAAAGCTGCCTAACCGAGAAGTTTGAGGGAGGAATCGAAATCGGATGCGCCGCCACGTCCCTTAACGTCAGAAAGCCGCGCCCCGCAAGGGGATGATGCACCGACATCAACACCTTATGCTGTAGTTTACAGCCGTGAGTCTGCATCGCCTCAGTGCTGACCGGCATATAAAAGGTCAGTGCCACGTCAGCCTTTCCGGAAACCAATACCTCGGCAATGTGCGGCGCGCTGCCAATTTCTATTTCAAAGGTGACTTTGGGATGCAGTTTGCGAAAGTCTTCAATGGCGGGGGCGATGAACGAGGAAATGAGACTCTCAGCGGCGCAGACTCTGACGGTGCCGGAGACGATGCTCTGCGACGCCGAAATCTTTTCCTTCACCGAATCCAGCTCCTGAAGCGTTGCCTGCACGGCCTGCGCCAGATACTGCCCCTCACGGGTTAATTTTATTCCCCGCGGGCTGCGCTCAATCAAGGGTGCGCCATAAAAGTGTTCGAGTATTTCAATTTGCCGCGTCACGGCGGTGGGAGTAACAAAAAGCTTGTCTGCCGCCTCTCGCAGCGAGCTCGATTTTGCCACCTGACTGAAATATCGTAATGCGCGCAGCTGCATATTATTCCCTTTTTTAAACGGCAGCGTTGCTCTTTAAAGAGGCAAAGAGATCACTTTCCGTGCATTTAAATTAAAACGCCGTTAATTGAACAGCAGCGTCTTTATAAAAAACGATTGGCAATCATCGTCATACTTTGTGTTTCCGGAATAAATAGTTTTGCCGATTATTCGCGGGGCGCACATTTTGAGTGCATTGCTGCGCAAAGAGAATGCGCCAGTAAAATTCATGATAAAAAATATTTTATTTTTATCGATTAATATCAATGGGTAATATTAATTGATAATGTTTATTTAAAGCAAAGTCCAGCATTGGGTGCACACATTTTTTATACGCTGAACATGATATTTAGTGATAGTGGCGCTAAGCGCGTTTTGTTATTCAATAGAGAGCTTAAATAGCGATGCCCGTCTCGGTAATATCACCTGACAATATTGAGGAACGCCTTAATGTCGAATGAAATAACCCTGGGTCGTATCAGACCCGCCCCAACGCGAAAGGAAGTGGTCGCTGTGGTGCTGGGGGCGGCCGTAGAATTTTTTGATTTTAGCGCTTATGCGACTTTTGCCTTGATGATAGGAAACGTCTTCTTTCCCTCCGATACGCCGTTTATGAGTCTGTTATTGTCCGTTTCGGTATTTGGGATAGGTTTTATTGTGCGTCCGCTGGGGGCAATATTTATCGGCAGCTATGCCGATAGGGCAGGCCGTAAACCCGCCATGCTGTTGACGATGGTATTAATGACGCTGGGCACCGGTGGACTGGTTTTTCTTCCGGGCTATGCAACGATAGGCGTGGCAGCCCCGGTGTTGCTGGTGATTATTCGTATGATTCAGGGGCTGGCATGGGGAGGCGAAGCCGGGCCAGCGACGACGTTTATTATGGAGGCTGCGCCGAAAGGCAAACGCGCGTTCTTTACCAGCTGGCAAATTGTGGCACAGGGTATCGCCGGTATTACCGCCGGGCTAATCGGTTATTCCCTTACCGTTTTTCTGACCCACGACCAGCTGGCAAGCTGGGGATGGCGAGTGCCGTTCGCCTTTGGCCTTCTGGTGCTGCCTATTGCCCTCTATCTGCGCCGCAATTTGCATGAAAATTTCACTCAAGAGGACCGGGCGGCCAGTAAAAACACCAAAACGCTGCTGACCGACGTCGCCAAAAATCATGGCAGACTGGTGCTGCTCGGCATCTTTATGCTTTCGGGCAGTACCATTACTCAATATTTTCTCAATTACATGACCACCTATGCGCTTAATGAACTGCATTTTGCGCCGAGCACCGCCATGGTGTCGACCATCCTGATTGGCGTCTGTGTGGTGGTCTTCTCGTTGACTGGTGGTTGGATGGCCGACCGCTTTGGCCGCAAGGTCACGATTATCGCACCGAGGCTGCTGCTGTTACTGTTACTCCTTCCGGGTCTGGAGATTATCAATACCTGGCGCAGTGATGCGGTGTTCTTCAGTGTTATTACCGTTTTGGCCGCGCTACAGTGCATCAGCGGTTCCGGCGTGCTGGTGGTACTTTGCGAAAACTTTCCAAAAGCCATCCGTTCCACCGGTTTCTCTATTGCCTACGCCTTCGGCATTACGCTGTTTGGCGGCACGGCGCAAATCGTCTTTTCATGGCTTATCAAACTTACTAACAACCCTGTTTCACCGGGCTATTACCTGATTGCCGCCAATATCCTCTGCCTGGTCTCTGTGATGTTGATCAAGGCACCTTCACGCGCCCCGATAGCGCTGTCGATGAATGCCGGGAACGGCTGACCGCTGCTGTTCAACGATGGGATATTAACTTTTAAATCAAAAGGATCAGTAACTATGACCCACGTAATGAGCTGGGATGAATGGACCGCCTGCGATGCGGTTGGCATGAGCGAACTGTTGAAAAAAGGCGAGGTGCTGCCTGCCGAACTGGCGGCGCAGGCGGCTGAGGCAACGGCACGGGTCAATCCACAAATTAGCGCAGTCGTTGAACTGTTTGATGATGCGATTCGCGAACCCTCCACCGACGGCACAAATATGGCCGGTCCGTTCGGCGGTGTGCCTTTTCTGGTCAAAGATCTTGGGCCTGGCGTCAAAGGACGGCTTCAGGAGCAGGGGTCGAAATTCCTGCAAGGAAACCGGCCAGGCGAAGACAGCTTTCTTACCCAGCAGTTCAGAAAAGCCGGGCTGAATATCATTGGCCGCAGCGCGACGCCCGAGTTTGGCGTATGCAGTTCCGCCGAAAATCCAGAGGTCTATATCACGCGCAACCCGTGGAATACCGCGTATACCCCCTTCGGATCGTCGGCCGGAGCTTCGGCCTCGGTGGCCGCTGGCATTTTGCCGCTTGCCCACGCCACCGACGGCGGCGGTTCGATACGTATTCCTGCGGGCGCCAATGGCCTTATCGGGCTCAAAAGTTCGCGCGGCGTTTTCTCGATTGCACCGGCGCTGTCGGACATCACCGGCTATGTCTCGACCCAGGGCTGTGTGAGCCGCACGGTCAGAGATACGGCCTTTTTTGTCGACTGCTGCCGAGGGGCCGCGCCGGGCGAATTCATGCCTTACTGGAACAGTGATGAGCCCTACGCCGAACTGATAAAGCGCGACCCCGCGCCTTTGCGCATCGCCCTCTCACATCAGTGGGGGCCTTATCAGTCGGATTCACATTTCGTCAGCGAGCTGGAACGCACCGGCAGACTGCTTGAGGAGTTAGGGCATCAGGTAGAGTGGGTAACGCCCGATATCGATTTTGAGGCCGCCTTTGCCGCACAAACCGCCTGCTATATCAGCAACTTTGCCCAGTTTATTGCGCGTCTGCTTGAGAAAAAAGGGTTAACCCGCCCGCCGCCCGAGTGGGTTGAGCCGATAAATATCAAAATCTGGCAAAAGGGGATTGATATGTCTTACAGCGAACGTTGGAAAATGCAGGAGGTGTTCAATACCACCTCACGGCGTTTGGGCAATTTTTATCAGCAGTGGGATCTTATCCTCACGCCGACGTTCTCCAGGCCGACGCCGCTGATTGGCGAAACGCGTTATTTGACGCTGAGCGATAATCCCGACGTGCTGAGCTGGTTTTACCAACTGTGGGACATTTTCTCCTACACCCCGCTCGCCAGCCTGACCGGTACGCCGGGGATATCGATTCCGCTGGCAACGCAGCAGTCAGGGCTGCCGCTGGGAATGCATCTGCAAACCCGACAGGCAAATGACGGCCTGCTGTTGCAGGTGGCCGCACAGCTTGAGCGCGCATTCGGCGGCAGTTTCTATAAAAATACCCGCCCGTCGGTGCACGTCACGCGATGAAACCTGAGAGCCGCCGGGGTGGGCCGTTATTCACGCAGATGCTGGGTCGGTAGGGCGGTGGTGTATTTTACCTGACTCAGCGCAAAGCTTGAGCGGATACTGGCGACGCCGTCAATCTGCGTCAGGCAGTCCATCATCAGCGCCTGATATTTTTGCAGATTCTCGACCACCACGCGCAGCATAAAATCAGACTCGCCGGTCATCAGGTAACACTCCATCACCTCCGGGCGCTCGCTTACCGAATCGGTAAAGCGCTTCAGAGAGTCTCTGTCCTGCTGCTTTAGGGTGACGTGCACAAACACGTTGACCGCTAAACCCAGCGCCAACGGATCGACCAGCATCGCCGATCCGCGAATAATGCCTTTCTCGCGCATGTCGGCCACCCTGCGCCAGCATGGCGACACCGACAGCCCAACGATTTCAGCAAGCTCGGCGTTACTGATATCGGCGTTTTGTTGCAAAACGTCGAGGATCCGCAGGCTGGTTTCATCCAGCGAGATTTTATCTAAAGGCATGACGCGTCTCTTGAGGTATAAAAAACCTTGATTTGGTTTTATGAGGAAATAGTTGTTCTTAATTTAGCATTTGTATGAAAATTGAGAACAGTTTTTCTTCAGCCGCTCCCATAAAATAATTTATCAATTTTCTACGCCAGGAGCGGGTAATGAGTGCTGTAAACAATGAGCCAGTCGACAATTCTGTCAGTCACCGCACGCAGCCCGCGACCGTGGTCTGGCTGGTGGTCATGGTGGTCCTCTGGGGCTTGAGCTGGCCCGCGACCAAGCTTGCACTCGATGTCGTACCGCCGCTGTGGCTGGCAGCAATAAGGTTCGGATCCGCCTGTTTTTGCCTGTTTGTTTTTGTTGCCCTGCGCGGCAGCCTGCGTCTCCCTTCACGCGCCGACCTGCCGGTGGTGGCCAGCGTCGGGCTGTTGCAGATGATGGTGTTTACCGGCCTCGGCATGATAGCGATGCAGCACACCGACACCAGTCACGCGGTATTATTGGCTTATACCACGCCGCTGTGGGGGATTCTGACCTCGTGGCTGTTGATGCGCAAAGCGCCGTCGAGGCTACAAATCGTGGCGCTGGTCACCGGGCTGATTGGCATCGCGCTCATCTGTTCACCCGCCGAGATGGATTGGGGCCGCCCGGGGGCGATTATGGGCTGTAGCCTGCTGATTATTGGTGCAATTTCCTGGTCGCTGGTGATTGTTCACGTGCGCCATCATCGCTGGAGCAGTACGCCGCTGTCGCTGGCTCCGTGGCAGATGCTGCTCGCGACCCTTCCTCTGACGTTGCTCGCCGCGCTGATTGACGGCTCGCCGTCGACCGTTGTTTTTAGCCCGCACCTGCTGTGGCTGCTGCTGTTTATCGGGCCGGTGGCGACCTCGGTCTGCTTCGTGATTGCCACCGAGCACGGGCGTCGGATCAGCGTCTTCGCCATGTCCAATTTTACCCTCGGCGTCCCCTTGGTGGGTGCCGCGGCCTCGGTAGTTATTCTCGGCAGCCACCTTTCGACACTGTTTATGGGCGGCCTGCTGCTGGTGTTCCTCGGTGTCTCAATGACCGCGCTGTCAGGCCGGCGAGCGCGTCACTGACAGTACTGTTTCAACAGTGCGTGCTGCTCCGGCTGTAGCTGATAGCGATAAACCGGGCGTCCGGTCACGCCATAGTGAATACTGGTGAACAAAATATTCATCTGTGCCAGCCAAATCAGATACTTACGGCATGACACTCGCGAGATATTGACCTCGCTGGCGAGTTCATCGGTTGAGAATTCGCTGGCGGGATGAGCGTCAATCCACTGGCATAAGGTGCGCAGCGTTTGCTGCGTTAGCCCTTTGGGCAGGCGTTTCTGCTCTTCTTCTGCGGGGGTGCCGTGCAGCAGTCTGTCGATGTCCGCCTGTTGATAGAAGGGCTGATTGTCCATCAGCGATTTCTTCTGCCGCCAGCCTGACAGCGCCTCTTCAAAGCGCGAGAACTGAAACGGCTTAATCAGGTAATCGACCACGCCATAGTTCAACGAGGTCTTGATAGTCTGTGCATCGGCGGCGGAGGAGATGACGATGACATCCACCGGATGTGCCGCGCTGCGCAGTTCGGGCAGCAGACTCAGCCCGTTTTCCTGGTGGAGATAGATATCCAACAGAATAAGGTCAACCGGGGGACGACCATTCGCCAGCCGTTCCTTTGCCTGCTGCAAGTTCGAGGCGACGCCACAGCAGCTAAAGCCCGGGATTTGGCCGATATAACAGCGGTTGAGCTCGGCGACCATCGCGTCATCATCAACTACCAATACGTTGATCATTGGATACTGACTCCTCGTCCCCACGGAAGCTGGACTAAAAATTGCGTATAAACGCCGGGTTCCGACTCGACGGTAACATTGCCGCCGAGGCTGTCTATTTGCTGGCGAACCAGGAATAGCCCAACGCCGCGCTCGCTGCCTTTAGAAGATACGCCTTTCTCAAAAATTGTCGTTAGCTGTTCTGCCGGGATCCCCGGACCGTCGTCGCTGACTTCACACGCCAGCCAGCCATTCTGATAGTGCAGCAAGACGTGGATTTCGCCCTGTGACTGTTGCCCCAGAGCCTCAAGCGCGTTCTCAATTAAATTTCCCAGCACGGTTATCAGCACCGCAATCTGCTCTTCGCTCCCATTATTGGGCAAATCGCTGGCGTCGCTGAGCATCAGCCGGTGGCCACTGCTCGAGGCTCGATTGATTTTGGTCAGTAAAAATCCGGCAATCAGCGGCGACTTAATCTTTTGCAGTAGCGAGCCAATTTCGGTCTGATAACCGTTGGCGGTTTTCAGGATAAAGGCTTCGAGCTGGCTGTAATTTTTCATGTGCAGCAGGCCAAGGATGACGTGCAGCTTGTTCATAAACTCGTGAGAGCGCTCACTCAGGGTATCGACATAGTTTACCATGCCGTCCAGACGCAGCATCAGTTCGCTAATTTCGGTCTTGTCGCGGAAGGTACAAACCGCGCCGATAATGCGCTGCCCGCTGCGCACGGGCACGGTGTTGCTGATAAGCGTGCGGCCGCGAACGTTGAGTTTTTCGTCGTGCCAGGCCCTGCCGTGGTGCAGGGCGTCATGCAAATGGCTGAGCATGATTGAGGACGCGGGAATCACGTCACCGGTCAACGGCGCCTGCGTAGAGGTTTCGCTCAACAGCTGCCGAGCGGCCTGATTAATCAGACTCACGCGCGAGTGTTCGTCGACAGCGATCACGCCCTCTTTAATTGATTCGAGAATAGCCTGCCGCTCTTCAAACAGGGTGGAAATCTCGTGCGGCTCCAACCCAAACAGAATGCGCTTCAGGCGTCTCACCAGAATCAGAATCCCCAGCAGGCCGACCAGCGCGCCGAATATCACCGTCCAGAAGATGTTCCAGCGGCTTTGATTTATCTGTTGCGTTACGTCGTCGAGAGAGATCCCCACCGCCACCACGCCAATCTGTTGGTGTTTTGCATTATACACCGGCGTAAATGCCCGCAGCGCCTCGACCAGCACGCCGTGGTTTACCGAAACATTTTCCTCACCCTTAAGCGCCGGAATGAAATCATCGCCGACAAAATGCTTGCCGATGTTGTCGGGATTCGGGTGGGACAGGCGAATCCCCTGCATATTGACCACCACGATAAACAGCAGGCAGTCGCGCTTTTGCACCTCGACGGCGATGGGTTGAATAATGCCGCTGTCAGGCGGCAGCGTCAGCCCGCGCTGGATCTCGGGGGAGGAGGCTAGCGTGCGTGCTACGGCTATCGCCTTATCTTTAATGTGCATTTTGGTAAAGTTTTCAATCTGCACGTAGTACAGCAGATGCACGCTCAACAGCACGGTAATGATGACCGCACCTATCATCAGGCTCACCAGAGTGCTGAGTTTTAACGGGCGTTTATGCCGCGCTGGCTGGGGCAGTGGTTGATTCATCGTGATTATTCTTTCGAGACGCTATGCCGGGCGCGCAGTATAGCGCCGATGGGCGGCAGGATGGAGAGCAGAGTGATCCGCCTCGCTTTTGTAACTAAAAAAACAGGAAATCGGTATTATTAGTTAAAAAACTAAAATTACTTTAACTTATCCATAACAATATCTTAAATTCCCCGCACTTTTTTACGACCATAAATAACAAAGTGACGATCTGGAATGAACAAAGCAACAAAACTACTTCCGACGCTTTCCCTGTCGGCATTATTAATTTGCTCAGCGGTTCACGCTGAAACCTCACCAGAGAAAACCGACGTACTGCTGATAGGCGGCGGTATCATGAGTGCATCGCTCGGCACCTGGCTTGAAGAACTGCAACCAAGCTGGAAACAGCTGATGGTCGAGAAGCTTGACGGCGTGGCGCTCGAGTCGTCTAACGGCTGGAACAACGCCGGTACCGGGCACTCTGCCAACATGGAGCTTAACTATACCCCTGAACGTCCTGACGGCAGTATCGACGTCAGCAAGGCGCTTGAGATCAACGAAGCCTTTATGATTTCGCGCCAGTTCTGGACCTCTCAGGTGAAGAGCGGCGTGCTGAACGATCCGCACTCTTTCATCAACTCTACGCCGCACATGAGCTTCGTTTGGGGCGATAAGAACGTCGAATACCTCAACAAACGCTACCAGGCGCTGCAAAAAACCGTGCTGTTCCAGGGCATGAAATTCTCAACCGACCATGCGCAGATCCAGCAATGGGCACCGCTGATTATGGAAGGGCGTGACCCGCAGCAGAAAGTGGCTGCGACCTGGACGCCGGTCGGAACCGACGTCAACTACGGCGAAATTACCCGTCAGCTGATCGGTAGCCTGAAGAAGAACAGCAACTTCAAGCTGGAAACTTCTTCTGAGGTGACCGACTTCAAGCGCAACGCCGACAACTCCTGGCATGTGACTATCAAAGACGTGAAGAGCGGCGATGAGCGCAGCGTAGATGCGAAATATGTCTTCATTGGCGCAGGCGGCGGCGCACTTAAGCTGTTGCAGCAAACCGGTATTCCAGAAGCCGAAAATTATGCCGGTTTCCCGGTGGGGGGCTCGTTCCTGGTTACCGAAAACCCGGCGATTGCCAACCGTCATCAGGAAAAAGTCTACGGTCAGGCTTCTGTAGGCGCACCGCCGATGTCGGTTCCGCATCTGGATGCGCGTTATCTTGACGGCAAGCGCGTCGTGCTGTTTGGCCCGTTCGCGACCTTCTCGACCAAGTTCCTGAAAAACGGCTCACTGTTTGACCTGCTGGGGACCACCACGACCCATAACGTGATGCCAATGACCCACGTCGGGCTGGACAACTTTGACCTGGTTAAATATCTGATAGGTCAGGTGATGCTGAGTGACGACGATCGTTTCGCGGCGCTGAAAGAGTACTATCCGGACGCGAAGAAGGAGGACTGGAAACTGATTCAGGCCGGTCAGCGTGTACAGATAATCAAGAAAGATGCCGACAAGGGCGGCGTGCTGAAGCTGGGTACCGAAATCGTGACCGATCGGCAGAAAACCGTCGCTGCGCTGCTGGGGGCTTCTCCGGGTGCGTCAACGGCTGCACCGATTGCGCTGAACGTGATGCAGAAACTGTTCCCGGAAGAGTTCAAGTCCGCAGAATGGCAGAGCAAAATCCGTCAAATCGTTCCGAGCTTCGGCCAGAAGCTGAATGACGATCCGGCGTTGACTCAGCGCGTGTGGGATGAAACCGCTGCGACCCTGCAACTGGTGAAACCGCCGGTCATTCAGATGACCGAGAAAGCGGCCGACGCCAAGGCTCCTGAGCAGGAAACGGCGGCTCCAGCCCCTAAGCACGACATCGCACTGTAAGCGTTAACCCGCGCCGCCACGGCGGCGCGGGATTTATCTCGACCCAAGTAGCGCCTTCTCATCCTCTGGGACGGCAGACGTCAAGCACCAACTGCCGCAGCCAGCGGTGAGCGAGGTCCGCCTCAGCGCGTGGATGCCAAATCTGCGAAATCGTAATTCCCTGCGTTTTTACCGGCAGTTCAAACTGATACAGCGGCGCATACGTGCTCAGCTGGAGTTGTGCCGACTGATTCAACATCACCCGCTGATTATTCAAAAATGAGGCCGGAACCAGCGCCACCAGATCTGAGGCCAGGGCGACGGCGAGCGCAGCGGGAAAGCTTGGCACCACTGAGGCGATACGACGTTCCAGCCCCAGAACCGCCAGCGCCTCGTCTACCGGACCGGTGGTCAGCCCGCGGCGAGACGCGACGACGTGGCTGCAAGCCGCATAACGCTCGGGGGTAATTTCTCCCTGCGTCTCGAGCGGATGCCCTTTACGCACCACGCCGACAAATCGGTCGTGGAACAGCGCCTGTATGCGAATCTCCGGCCCCATTTCACCCAATACCCCAATCTCGAGATCGACCATCCCCTCGCGCAAATGCTTCGAGGTTTTCTCCGGCTTGGCAGCAAAGCGCAGCCGCACTAGCGGGGCAGCGGCGGCCGCGGCGGCAATCAATTGCGCGCCAAAGGCTTCGACAAAACCTTCGTTGGAACGCAGGATAAAGGTGCGTTCCAGCGTCGCCAGGTTCAGCGCCGTCGTTGAAGGACGCAGTACGGCCCGCACCTCAATGACGGCGCGCTGGGTGCGTTCTCGAATTTCTTCTGCGTAGGGAGTCAGTACCATATTACGCCCGGCGCGGACCAACAACGGGTCACTCGTTGCCTCGCGCAGGCGGCTCAGGGTACGGCTCATGGCCGAGGCGCTGAGCGAAAGACGTCGCGCCGCGCCCGCCACGCTCCCTTCGTCGAGCAGCACGTCGAGCGCTATCAATAGGTTAAAATCAGGATCGCTCATGTTGTTGTCCTTGAGGCATGCGTTCTGATGTGGCGTTTCATGCAGGTATAAAGTGCAAACGTTGCGTCTTCCGCCTTATCTGGCGTCGGGATATAGTTTTACCCTCTACCAGCAAAGATCAATAGAGGTTTTTCCAAGATGGAATTATTTTCTGACCAACCCGGGGACGACGGACTGCCGGGCCGCCAGCGCTGTTTAGCGATGATAGCGGTGATGACCTGCACCGCGATGGCCGTGTTTGACGGTTCGATGGTCAACGTCGCGCTGCCGCAGATTGCCCGCGAGCTCAATGTTTCAACCGGCGACGCCGTCTGGGTCGCCAACGGCTATCTTTTGGCGGCCGCCATGACGCTGGCGATATTTGCCGCACTGGCCAAGCGCATGGGATTTCGCACGCTGTTTACGCTTGGCCTGTGCGTATTTACGCTTGCCTCGCTGGGATGCGCCATGTCGACCTCGCTCGACATGTTGGTGGTGATGCGCATCCTGCAAGGCGTCGGTGGCGCGGCGACGCTGAGTATCAGCCCGGCCATTCACCGCTCGGTGTTCCCGACCCGTTTGCTGGGGCGAATACTCGGGCTGAATGCGTTACTTATCGCCGTCAGCACCGCGATTGCACCGATCCTCGGTGGCACGCTGCTGTCGACCCTGAGCTGGCAGTGGCTGTTTGCGATTAATATTCCGTTCGGGGCGGTGGCGTTGGCGCTCTCATGGCGTACTATCCCGACCCAACGGGTGCAGGAAAGTCAGTCAGCGCCGTTCGATTTCGCCGGTGGGGTGCTGTCAGCCGTACTGCTGGGGTCGCTTATCATGGCGGCGAATGCTTTTTCCCATACCGACCACGGTGGGCTTTCCCGTGAGACGCTGACCACCGCCGCCGCGTATGGCTTGACGGCGGTGATTGCCGGAATGGCGTTCGTCTGGCGCCAGCGCCGGGCGGCCGAGCCGCTGCTGCCGTTGCAGATCTTCGCGTCTTCGCGTTTTTCACTCGCGGCGCTGACCTCAATGACCTCCTTTGTCAGTCAGGGGATGACCTTCGTGGCGCTGCCGTTTCTGTTCCAGAGCGTGTATGGCTACAGCGCGTTCGTTTCGGCGCTGCTCTTTACCCCGTGGCCGATTGGCATCATGCTCGCCGCGCCGCGTGCCGGGCGTCTCGCCGACAAGTTCAGTCCAGCGGTGATTTCCACCGCCGGACTCTGTCTGTTTGCCGTGGGACTGTTCTTGCTGGCCCAGCTTCCTGAGCATGCGCAGCCGTGGGACATCGGTCTGAGGAGTCTGGTGTGTGGCCTGGGATTTGGGTGTTTCCAAAGCCCGAATAACCGTGAAATGCTGGCTAACGCCTCGCGTGAAAACAGCGGTTATGCCTCGGGTGTACTGGCTATTATGCGCACCTTCGGCCAGTGTCTGGGCGCTGCGTTTGTCGGCGTTGTCCTCTCGGCCTATGCCCAGCCTTCGCTCGACGCTGCCGGACGTGTGATGGAGGAAGCGCAGGCTGTCCGGCTTTGTCTGTGGATCTCGGTGGTCGCCACGCTGCTGGCGATTATCATCAGCGTGAGCCGTCTGCGTCGGATACGCGGTGAGGCACACGTCTAAGTCAGGCGCGCACCCGGCGTTTTATCGACATCATGTACCCGGCAATGGCACAGGCGGCGATTAACCACGGCACCAGCTGTACCGCTTTGGAGTCACTTCCGCTGAGGATTTGCAGGTTGTTCACCACCAGAATCACGGTGATGAGCATGCCTGCCATCGACAGCAGAGGAGCCCAAAAAACTTTCCATGCACCGAGATTACCGGCCCCTTCGCGGCGGAAGAACAGCATAACCGCCGCCGAGACCCCAATCTGCAACACCAGAATGCACAGGGTGGCAATCGCCGAACCGAAGGCAAAGATGTGCAGGATAGGGTCGACATGAGTGCTGCCGAGGCCTGCCAGCAACAGCAGTAAAATCATGCTGTGCAGATGGCTGGCGTTGTGTGGCGTGCCGTTGGTTGGATGGGTCTTGCACAGCTCTTTCCAGATAAGCCCGTCGCGGCTGATATTGAAAATATAGCGCGAAATATTGTTGTGAAAGGCGAGGGTGGCAGCGAACAGGCTGGTAATCAGCAGCACGGTCATGGTATCAACCGCCCACTGGCCGACGTACTGCCGGGTAATATTAAACACGAAGTTGCCCGGATCTTTCGCCGCGATGGCCACAATCTTGTCGAAGCCGTAGGCTTGAACCAACGACCAGCTGGTAAAGCAGAAGAAGGCGGTGATTAGCAGCAGGGCGCATACGGTGGCACGTGGAACCGTCTTCTCGGGGTTGCGGCACTCTTCGGCGTAGATAGCCGTTGACTCAAAGCCGATGAAAGAGGCTATTGCGAACACGAAGGCGATACCGAGATTGCCGTGCAGAAAAACGGCAGGTTCGAAAGATCCCAAATTTAGCGGGCCGGTTTTTTTTATCAGGATCATCACGTCCATCAGCAGTACGATAGCGACTTCGGCAATCATTAATATTCCCAGCAGCTTACCGCCGACCTCGACTCTTTTTACCCCCAGCATCCAGGCTATCAGGGTAAACAGCATACTGCATGCCCACCACGGAATATGCGCTCCGACGTGCTGCTCAATAAACTGTTGGCTAAAGAACCCCAGCATGGCCACCACGGCTAATTGCACCGAGAAATAGGCCATCAGCGCTAAAATTGATGCCGATCCACCCCAGCTTTCTCCCAGCCCTTTAGAAATATAACTGTAAAAAGCGCCAGAGCTTTTTACGTAGCGGCTCATGGTGATAAAGCCGACCGAAAAGACCATTAAAATTATGCAGGCCAGGATATAAATGACCGGAATACCGCCGCCGTTACCGGAGAATATCGCCACCGGCAGACCGCCAACCACGCCGGTCAGCGGCGAAGCGGCCGCCACGACAAAAAATACCAGTGAAAATAAGCCCAACGTATTTTTTCTTAATGAATGAGTGTTGCTCATCGCCAGCGCCTTATTTAACAGTGAAAACGAATTAAAAGAACGGGGGGTTCTTTTCGTCATACATCGATAAGCATCATTCATCAGCCATGCGGGCAGAGATAGAAAAAATCGGACAGGCCCGGGGTGCATCGCAGGCACTATTTTGGTGCTTTTTAAAATCATTCAGCATGTCGCAAATATTCAATACACCCTCTGCCGACCACGTTATTTATGACTACCTCTGCCGCAGAACTTTGATTTAACGGCAAAGCGTATGACTTATTAACGTTAGGTTGAGAGAGGGATTAAAAATGTCTGAAGCGACGAGAATCGATTTTATCTATCTGTCCGAGCAGGACATGATCCGCGCCGGTGTCACCGATATGCCCGTCTGTGTTGATACCATGGAAGAGATGTTTGGCCTGCTTTATCGGGGCGACTACCGCATGGCGGGGTCTAACAATGACTCGCACGGTGCGATGGTCACCTTTCCCGAAAACTCCCCGTTTCCTGCCATGCCAAAACCCACGGCCGACCGTCGCCTGATGGCTATGCCTGCCTATCTTGGCGGCAATTTCTGTACCGCCGGGGTCAAGTGGTACGGCTCCAATATCGCCAACAGGGAGAAGGGCCTGCCGCGCTCGATTCTGATGTTTACGCTCAACGATGCCGACACCGGTGCACCGTTGGCACATATGTCGGCGAATTTACTGTCGGCCTACCGCACCGGGGCTATCCCAGGCGTTGGCGCGCGTCATCTGGCGCGTAAAGACTCGCGGGTGATTGGTCTGCTCGGCCCTGGCGTAATGGGTAAAACGACCGTTGCCGCCTTTATGGCCGTTTGCCCGCGGATTGACACCCTCAAAATCAAAGGTCGTGGACAAAAAAACCTTGATAACTTTATCACCTGGGTGAGCCAGACCTTCCCGCAAATCACCCGCGTGCAGGTGGTCGATACGCTTGAAGAGGTGGTGCGTGATTCAGACATTGTGACCTATTGCAGCTCGGGAGAGGTTGGCAACCCCGAGACTTATCCTCTGGTGAAGCGCGAATGGGTCAAGCCGGGAACCTTTCTGGCGATGCCTGCGTTGTGCAACATCGACGAAGGCATGGAGCAGCGCGACGTGCGCAAGGTGCTCGACAACACTGGCCTGTATAAAGCCTGGTTTGAAGAGGTGCCAAAACCGGCGCACCACACCATTCCGGTGATCGGCGTGCGCTTTATGGACATGATAGCCGAGGGCAAAATCACCGAAGACGAGGTGGAGGACATCGGAAAAATCATCGCAGGTGATACCCCGGGCCGCCGAAATGACGAGGAAATTATTATCATGTCGGTCGGCGGCATGCCGGTAGAAGACGTGGCTTGGGGCACGGTGATTTATCGCAACGCAGTCAAAAACGATATCGGCGTAAAACTCAACCTGTGGGAAACCCCGGTGCTGAGCTAGGGCTGTGCCTTTTTCTTGTCCATTTAAACTATCGGGAACAACATCATGACGCGCATTGTAAAAGTAAAAACCGGCTCGGCCTTTGAAGAACAGGCCAGTTATTCACGCCTGGTGGCGGTAGATAACTGGATTTATGTCTCGAATACCGCCGGACGCAACCCACAGACCAAAGAAATTCCGCACGACGTTACCGAACAAACGCTACAGGTGTTCGCCAACATTGAAGCGGCTCTGGCCGCCGCTGACGCCACGTTGGCCGATGTTATTTGCTCGCGGGTGTTTATTCAGAACCCTGAGGACGTCGCGGTGGTGATGCCGCTTATTGGTCAGAAGTTTCGCGGCATTAATCCGGCCAGCACCGTGACCTGTCCGCCCCTCGGTTCAACCGTTTATAAGGTGGAGATTGAGGTGACCGCCTATCACGGCGCCTCGCGTGCCGAGGTAGAAGCGATAACCGTCTCGCTTTAATCATGCCGATGGCTCGCTGCCGTCAGCAACAACTATCCCGCAAGAGGGTAAGCTATGGTTCCTGAAATAAGTCCGGTGCAAACGTCGCCGAAGTTTCCCTCCGCCACCGGGGTGGTGATTATCGGAGGCGGTATTGTCGGCCTGACGGCGGCGTTAACGCTGGCCGAGCGCAACATTCCCGTGGTGGTGCTTGAGAAGGGGCGCATCGCGGGCGAACAGTCGTCGCGTAATCTGGGCTGGGTGCGCAAAACCAGCCGCCACGCTGAGGATATTCCTTTGGCGCAGGCGGCAGACCGGCTGTGGGCCGATATGTCCGCGCGGGTGGGCAGCGACGTAGGCTACCGTCAGGCGGGAATCATGTTTCTGGCGCGGACGCAGGCGCAGAGGGCGATGCACGAGGGATGGCTGAAGTCGGTGGCGCATCTCTCCCTCGACTCAAGATTACTGAGCGCGCGGGAGATTGCCAATCTGGTACCGGGCGGGCGAGGGCACTGGGCCGGTGGCCTGTATACGCCTTCGGACGGACGGGCAGAGCCGACGCTCGCGGCCAGCGCTATCGCCAGAGCCGCGCTAGCCAAGGGGGCTGTCATCGTTGAGAACTGCGCGGTGCGGGGGCTTGCGACCTCTGCGGGCAGAGTCAGCGGGGTGGTCACCGAACGCGGTGAAATCCGCTGTGAGCAGGCGTTGCTGGCGGGCGGGTTGTGGTCGAGGCGTCTGCTCGGCAACCACGGCATTTCGCTGCCCACGCTGCCGCTAATTTGCACCGTGCTGCGGACAAAACCGATGCAAGGGCCAACGGATATTGCCATCGGCGGCCCTGATTTCTCTTTTCGCCAGCACAAGGACGGCGGGTTTATCATCACCCAGCGCGGCGCGCTCGACGCCTGCCTGACGCTGGATCATCTGTTATTAGGGCATCGTTACCTGCCGCAGCTTAAAACGCAGCGTGACTTTTTGCGCATCTCGCTGGGCAAGGTATTCGTAAAGGATTTGGCACTGCCGCGCCGTTGGCCCCTGTCGCGGCCTTCGCCGTTCGAGCAGGTTCGCACCCTCGACCCGCCGGCTAACCCGGCATTGAACTGCGAGGCGATGAATAACCTGATGGCCGCATGGCCAGCGTTTGAAAAAGCAGAAATTGAGCAGGCGTGGGCGGGCACGATAGACGTGACGCCGGACTCGAATCCGGTCATCGGACCGGTGAGCGCGCTGCCCGGTTTGACCGTGGCGACCGGCTTCTCGGGACACGGTTTTGGCACCTCGCCGGCAGCGGGGCAGCTGGCAGCTGACCTGCTTTGTGCGATTCCACCCATCATTAACCCTGCGCCTTATCGTTTTGAACGTTTCTGAATTTCTGCACCCTACACTGACACTCTTTGCTCAGGCTGCCCCCTCTGAGGTCAGCCTGAGGCCTACTTTTAGTTATAGCGGATGCGCTCATCATAAATTTCCTGCGCGATGCGTCGCTGATAGTCCAGCGGCGTCGTACTTACCAGTTTCTTGAATTCGCGCAGGAAGTGCGACTGATCGCTAAAGCCGAGGTCGAACGCCAGGTCGGACGAGGTCATGCTGCCGTGCTGATGCAGGGTATTCAGGGCCGACTGGCAGCGAATAATGCGGCTGAAGGCCTTCGGTGACATGCCGGTGTCGTGGCGGAACTGGCGCTGGAGCGTGCGGCAGGAGTATCCGGTCAACGCCTCGAGCTGCTCCATCCTGATATTGCCGCGCTGCTGGTGGATGGCCTGAATAACCCCCGGCGTGCTGGCGGAAGATTTACGCAGCAGTCGCGGCGTAAAGTTACGGTTAAACAGTTCGATTTTCCGTGAGAACAGCGGCGTTTCAACGATTTGTTCGAGCGCGAGGCGCGAACCGGGAATCACGTCGAGGAAGCTGAACTCTCTATCAGTGATTTCTTCCGCCATCAGATCGAGAAAATCCGGGATAACGCCGGGGACGAAACGCACGCCGAAATAGTGATGGCCGCTTATCAGCTCTGCGCTGCGCGCCTCAAGCGTCGTGCCGCAGACGCGTCCGGTCGGCGAAGACGCATTGCAGTCGAAGAGGATATCAACACAGCCGTCCGGGACCGCCATGGTCTGACTGGCCGTCTGTGCAACGTTGAAGCTGTAGAAATGAGAAATCGCCGGATGTTCAGAGGCTATCACCGAATAATGCTGCTCGGCGCTGAGCACAAACCACGGTTGCTCGGGGCGAAGTGTTAACGCGTGACGCGGAGTTAAAACATCTGACATGGCGTATTCCTGTGGCGGCTGAAGAAAGCCACAGATCTATGCAATCCGCGCGCCAGAAAAACAAAAAGCCGGCAATTGCCGACTTTGTGTCATTGTCACAGGCTTATTATTATTTATGCCTCGAACATCTCGGCACCGATATAAGATCCTTCCTTCGGGGCAGGAGGGACAAAAAATATTCCAGAACCAACATGAGAAATATATTCGTTCATGGCGTCAGATGCGCCAAGCTTGGCCTGTAGCGTTTCAAAGTGCGCCGGATCTTTCTGATAGCTGATAAACAGTAAGCCTGCACTCAGCATGCCTTCATTGTTTAATCCGTCAGTAAAGTTGTATGAGCGTCGCAGAATACGTATTCCGTTATTATTCTCATGAGCAGCCAGACTGATGTGCGCCGTAGCCGGAATGACTAAATTACCCGACTCGTCTTTTTTGGTGAAATCTGGAGTATCGAATTCCTTGGTTCCGCTTAGCGGAGCCCCAGAAACCTTGTGTCGACCAAAGATATTATTCTGATCGCTAACACGGTCGGTATCCCAGTTTTCCATGCGCATCATGATCTTGCGCACCACCTGATAGCTGCCGCGCTGTTGCCAGGCCGGGCCGCCATCGTCAATCCAGACAAACTTGTCGATATCGTCTTTTTCGGTGATGTTGCGCGTGCCGTCTTTAAAGCCGAACAGGTTACGCGGCGTCGATTGCCCTTTGCCCGCCGATGCGCGTCCGAATCCCAACACTGACCAGCGCGTTTCCGCTGCGCCGGTGTCTTTTGCGATACGCGCCAGGTTGCGGATTGCGTGATAAGCCACCTGCGGATCGTCGGCACAGGCCTGCAAAGACAGGTCGCCACCGGTCAATTCTGCTTTCAGGTTGTCGCTTGGCAGCTGCACCAGCTCACGCATTAGCGCCGGTTTGTATTTCGCGAGACCGAAGGCGTCGGTGAAAATACGCGGACCGAGGCCAACGGTGACGGTCAGCGAGGCCGGACCGAGATCCAGCGCTTCGCCGGTGTCTGCGCCCACGCCGCTGTCGCGAATCGGCTCAACCTGACCGAGGGTTTCACCCTTCATCAGCTGGGCAATTGCCGAGGACCAGCGGGCCAGCAACACCTGCAAATCGCGCGGGTTGGTGGAAGTCATATCGAAGGTCATATACATGATATAGCGCTGCGGTGGCGTGGCGATGCCCGCCTGCTCCGCAGTACCGTAAAACGCATGTTCCTGCGACAAATCCACCTTATCTTCAGGGTCGTTGTCCGCCACGGTTTTATTGTGTGCAGACCCGACCATCGGAATAGCCAGCGCGCTGGCCACCGCTCCTTTTAATAAATTTCGACGTGAAAATACTCCGGCCTCCCTGGCCGGATGTTGTTTACTGCTCATTAATCATTTGCCTCCGCTGGTGGCCACTTTCTCAGCGATTTTAGACAACGGCTCTTGCAGCGCCTGAACGCTACGGCTCAGCTTGGCGCCGTCAGCCGCTTTGATTTCGGCGGTGTAGTATTTGAAGCCGCCTGGGACTTTAGGGTCACGGTAAGTGTCCAGAAGCTTGTTAACCGCATCAAACTGCTCGGCAACGCGTTTGGTCAAGTCTGGATCGATCTTCTCGAGGCCCGGTTGCAGGTAAGCGAAGGACTGCTGTGCGCCTTCCACGTTGCCTGCAAAGTCTACCAGGTCGATGTGGCTGAAGGCTTCTTCTTCACCGCTGATTTTAGTGCTCTGCACTTCTTCCAGCAGGTCCGCTGCGCCGTTTGCCAGATCTTCTGGTTTATAGGTTAATGCTTTGGTCAGCTTGTCGAGCTGCTGAACGTTTTTCTGCAATTCTGCGGCCAGCTGTTTAGTTTCTGGGGTTATTTTCCCGTTACCGAACAGATCGCGTTCGATAGCGTGGAAGCCGTGCCAGCCCACTTTAGGGTCAAGGTTGGAGGCGCGCATGTCAATCAGGTAATCGAGGTTGCCCGCGTTGTCCGTGGCCTTGAAGCCCGGCAGCACGAAGCCGCTGACGTCAGATTCGATACGCTCGTAGAAAGGACGCGCTTTTGCATAGTCTTCTTTGGCTTTGGTCAGATTACCCGCGTCGATGTCGGTTTTCAGACGATCGACCGCGACGACCATGGCATCGACCACGCCGTTAACGTAGGTGGAGTAGCCTTTCGTGCCGTCGGCCAGCAGGGTACCTGCGCTGCCTACCGGCTGTGCGGCGCTCTTACCGGTGACGGTGAAGTTGATCAGTTCCTGTTTTGCACCCGGGCAATACAGCTGATAGGTGCCGCCGTCCAGCGTCAGGGTGAATTTGGATGCCGGCAGGCCCGGAGCCAGATTCTCTTTTTCACCCAGAATACGGTTGTCGCTCAGCAGTTCGATTTCGGTCAGCGAGGTCGCGGTTTTGTTAATCACGTTAAAGGTGATTGGGCCTGCTTTTGCCGTGTTGTGGTCGATAACGCATGAGCCGCCGTCGGCGCTGGTCATCGTAATATTGACCTGTGCGGCTCCGTTTTTAACCGGTGCCGGTGCTGCATCCTGAGAGTAGGCATCAACAGAGAACATCAGCAGCGCAGTCAGACATCCGGCTGTGGTCAGAGCTTCTTTTCTCTTAAAAGTTTTTTTAAACATAACGCTGTCCTTTATTGTTATCAGCAAGGTAGTACGAGTTAGGTCGATCTAGAGGTTCTGCTATTGGAGACCCTGTTTTTTCTGATACATCTGTTGTTGCGGCAAAGCATGAGCCTGGCGAAGGCGCTTGAGGCTTCGTTGGGCAATCACCAGGAAAATGATGGCCAGCGCCGCTAAAAAGGCCGGCAGCATGTGCGCCCAGAAAACGTAGCTCTGAAGCGAAAACTGTTGGGCCTTCAATTGGGTCATCAGGTCCTGCTGGTACGCGGCGCTGACCTGCCAGCCGCAGCCGGTATCAAGTTGACTGCGGCGAACGGTCAGGGTGCGCGGAGACTGTAGGCCGCTGCCTGTTAGCGTCACCAGCGTCTCGCCCTGAGCGGTAGACGAGAGCAGGGTGCCCTGTGCGACCCTGGTGGTCAGGTTGCAGTTGACCGTCCATTTAGCGTTATAAGGCCCCGGATGCTGGCCGGGATTGAGTCCGATAGGAATACGATTGCCGTTGAAGGCCATGACCTGGTCCAGCGTCACGATAGCGGGTGCGCCGTCGGGTGAGGTGCTGTTCTGAGTATTCCATTCCTTCACCGCAAAACCCTGGTAGGAATCGGTTTTTTGGTCAGCACTCTTTAGGTCGGCCTGAACGACCTTGCCGCCGGTCAGCGCGACGCGCAGCTGATAGCCGGAACCATCGGCGTTGGTGAGGCTTGCCTGACCCAGCGGCCTGGCATCGTTATTGACCAGCGGGGCAGCATCAGGAACGTTCAACTGAGGCTGCGGATAGAGGCAGAACAGGGCGACGGCGGCGGCGGCGAGTGTGCCCGCAGAGGCAAACAGCGAACGGGTCGCTGCTTTTGGCGATGGACGCAGTTTGGCAGGCCAGTAAAGCACTACAGCGACCAGGACGATGTAAAGCAGCCAGCCGACTATCTCTATCTGACGTGGATCGGCAGGCATACCCAGCACGCCGGTAATCAGCGCAGAGCGCACGGTGCCGGGAGGAACAAGCCAGGTGAGGTCGACGAAACGCGCCTGACCGACGTTTAGCCAGCCAGCCTCGTGTGCGCTGCGCAGAGAGGAGATGATAAGGCCTGCGGCAACCAGAATCAGGAACATGCCGGTGAAGCGGAAGAAACGCGCAAGATTGATGCGGATACCGCCAACATAGAGTCCCCAGCCGATAACCACGGCCATAATGAGCCCGACAACTGCCCCTATCGCCGCCCACATGGCTGACTGAGCCACGGAGAAGGTGGCAAGCAGGAATACGCTGGTTTCGAAGCCTTCTTTGAGTACCGCCAGAAATGCCATGCTGGCAAGGGCGAATGCGCTAGACTGACTGATGGCTTGCGCCGCTTCGGTCTCGAGCTCTTTCTTGATGTTTTTGGCGTTGGTATTCATCCACATTACCATGCCGGTCACGAAGAACACCGCTACCAGCCCGATGATGGACTCCATAAACTCCTGGCTTGCCTGCGGCAGGGCGCGCTCGGTCAAGTCCAGACCGACGCCGACAATAATAGAAAGCAGGACGGCCAACGCCACACCTGCCCACATTGCAGACAGGCTTTTGCCATTTTTTCTTAGAAAGGCCGCGATGATACTGACGATCAGCGCAGCTTCAAGTCCTTCACGCAACGCGATAACAAAGGTTGCTAACACTGGGGCAACTCCGAACCGTAAATGATTCATTAAATGATAATTATTATTAATATCACTATCGTTATTTAGTTGGAAGATCTGACCAAAAATAAAAAGTAAAAAATCTTTATTTCATTTCCAGTTGTATCAAATTATTTCCTTTGAATTTCCCGGTGCAAAATAATAAAAATCTGCTGCCTCGAGTCGCGGGGAGGGAGTCTCGTTGATTCACATGGGGATCCTAGCCTTGGTGCAGCCTGCGGAGAAAAACACCGGCGGGAGAGGGGGATGATTAACGCTAAAAATCCCGTTAAAACCACGCTATCGAAAAATAACGGTAATTTAATTAACCATTCTCTTAATGTTTTTTTAAGGTTCAATTAAAGCATTTCATTGAAGTCAGGTAATTAATCTCGAAGCAGAGTCCTGATAATCGCCAATATATAAGTTTCGTTTAATAAATACCCGATTCCTTACGACGTTGAGGGGAGGTCGTGAGATTATTTATTTCTTTCCCGGCCCGCCTCCTTTTTATGATGCGCCATTAGTGAATTTTGCTCATAAATCTATTCAAGAATAGCTATTTATCAATCAATCCACGGATGCCACTATTAAAAAAAAGCTGACGACGCCAGCGCTGAGCGTTGATGACACACGCCCGGCGCAGGCTGATGTTGAAAGTCAAACCGATAAACGGAGTCAATATGAACTACAAGAATTTAGGCCGCAGCGGACTGAAAGTTTCCCCGCTTTGCCTGGGAGCCATGATGTTTGGTGGTGAAACTGATTTAGAAACGTCTAAACGTATCATCGCGAAAGCCGGTGAGCAGGGGATAAACTTTATCGATACTGCCGACGTTTATCACGCGGGTAAATCCGAAGAAGTGGTCGGCAAGGCCGTGGCGGCGAACCGTGATGACTGGGTTATCGCGACCAAGTTCGGCTTCCCGTTTGCCGGGGGGCCAAATCAGGTAGGGCAGTCAAGAAAGTGGATCCGCCAGACGGTCGAAGGCAGCCTGAAGCGCCTCGATACTGACTACCTTGATATTCTTTATTTTCACCGTGCGCTGCTTGACCTGCCGCTAGAAGAGAGCGTTCGCGCGATGGGCGAACTGATCAATCAGGGTAAAATCCGCTACTACGGCGTGTCTAACTTCTCTGGCTGGCGCATTGCCGAGATGTGTCGCATCGCCGACCAGCTCGGGATAGAGCGTCCGGTGGTCAGTGAGCCGCTGTATAACATCGTTGACCGTAAATCAGAGGTTGAGCAGATCCCTTCTGCTGCGCATTACGGACTGGGCGTGGTGCCCTATAGTCCGCTGGCACGCGGCGTATTGACCGGCAAATATAATGCCAAGACCGCCCCGCCGACAGACAGCCGTGCAGGACGCGGTGACATGCGCATCAAACAGACTGAATGGCGTGAAGAATCTATTTCGATTGCCGAGAAGATTGCCGCTTACGCCGCCGAACGCGGCACTAACTCAATTGCCTTCGCTATCGCTTGGGTATTGAATAATCAGAATATTTCTTCTGCTATCGTGGGACCCCGCACCGAAGCTCACTGGGACAGCTACATGCAGAGTCTGGACGTTTCCATCACCCAGGAAGATGAAGATTTCATCAATTCTTTAGTTGCGCCGGGCCATGCCTCGACCCACGGCTATACTGATCCAGGTTATCCGGTCGAAGGCCGCAGAACACGTTAACTACTCAAACTGAAGGTAATGTAAATGCTGACGAAAGGCTACGCTGCACTCAAAGCCGGCGACAAGCTGGCACCCTTTTCATTCGAACGTCGTGAATTACGCGATAACGACGTGGCGATGGAAGTTCTCTACTGTGGCGTTTGCCACTCGGATTTGCATCAGGCGCGCAACGACTGGGGATTTGGACTCTTCCCGATGGTGCCGGGCCACGAGATTGTGGGGCGCGTGACCGCCGTCGGGAGCGCGGTAAAAAATACCAAAGCCGGTGACGTGGTCGCTGTCGGCTGTATGGTCGACTCCTGTCAGGAGTGTGACCAGTGTCGTCACGGCGAAGAGCAGTACTGCCGCGAAGGTATGACGCCGACTTATGCAGGTCAGGATCGTCTGACCCAAGAGGTTACGCAGGGCGGTTATTCGAAGCATCTGGTGGTGCGAGAGGAGTTCATCCTGCGCGTTCCCGAGACGCTGGACTACTCCCGCGTTGCGCCTTTGCTGTGCGCCGGTATCACCACTTATTCGCCGCTGCGCACCTGGGGCGTAGGTCCACAGAGTCGCGTGGCGGTGGTCGGTCTGGGCGGACTCGGTCACATGGCCGTTAAGCTCGCCGCAGGGCTGGGGGCGACGGTCACGGTGATTGGCCGTTCTGCCGCCAAAGCCGCAGATGCTAAAGAGCTGGGTGCTGACGATTATCTGATTTCAACCGACGCCAGCGCGATGGAAAAAGCGCAGAGCCGCTTTGATTTCATCATCGACACCATTCCGGTACAGCACGATGTTTCTGTCTATATGCCGCTGCTGGACGTTGACGGTACGATGGTGATGGTGGGGCAGATTGGCCCAATCGACGAACAGCCGACCATGCCATTAGTGTTTGGTCGCCGCCGTCTGGCCGGGTCGCTGATTGGTGGAATTGCGGAAACGCAGGAGCTGCTCGATTTCTGCGGCAGAAAAAATATTCTGCCGGAGTGCGAAGTGATTAACATCGACGAGATCAACCACGCGTTTGAACGGATGGAGAAATCTGACGTGCGTTACCGCTTCGTGATCGATATGTCTTCGTTATCGGCCTAACCGACCACGCCTCTAAAACGGCATTGAGCTATCAGTGCCGTTTTTTATTCCTCACAGCGCAGCGCCTCGCGCACTCAGTGAAAGGCGGGATAGAAAAACGCCCCTGCGGTTGGCAGGGGCGTTGTCTTGGCTTTATCCGAACGGCGGGAAATTACTTCTCGAGACGACGGATAATCGCATCAGTAAATTCGCGGGTGGTGGCAGTGCCTTTCAGGTCGCCGGTGCGAATATTGTCTTCGTTCAGGGTGGCATAGATTGCTGCACGCAGTTTGGTTGCAGAGTCCTGCAGGCCTACGTGATCCAGCATCATGCCAGCTGCCAGCAGCAGGGAGATCGGGTTGGCAAGGCCTTTACCCGCGATGTCCGGTGCTGTGCCGTGAACGGCTTCGAAAATAGCGGCATCTTTACCGATATTGGCACCCGGTGCCATACCCAGACCGCCGACCAGACCGGCGATTTGGTCAGAAAGAATGTCACCAAACAGGTTGGTACACAGCAGCACGTCGAAACGCCATGGGTTCATCACCAGCTGCATCGCACAGGCGTCGACAATCATGTCGTCCAGCTCAACGCGGCCTTCGTATTCTTTGGCCACTTCACGCACGGCATCCAGGAAGATACCGGTCAGGGCTTTCAGGATGTTAGCCTTGTGCACTACGGTGATTTTTTTACGGCCGTTTTTCACCGCGTATTCAAAGGCATAACGTGCAATGCGTTTGCTGCCTTCTTTGGTGTTTACGCCGGTAGAAACTGCTGCCGCTTTAGGGTCGTCACCGATGGGAATGTAATATTCGTGAGAGACGTAGAACCCCCCCAGGTTTTCGCGGAACAGCACCAGATCGATATCTTCGAAACGACCCGGGATCAGGGTGCTCGCAGGACGCACGTTGGCAAACAGCTCGAACTCTTCGCGCAGACGCACGTTTGAGGAGCGGAAGCCGCCACCGATTGGCGTTGCCAGTGGACCTTTAAGGGCCAGGCGACGTTCGCGGATACTGGCCAGGGTTTTCGCCGGCAGCGGATCCCCTTCAGCTTCGACGCCAGCTACGCCAGCCTGTTGCACATCCCATTCGAACGGTTGCCCTAGCGCATCCAGGACCCTGACGGTGGCTTCAACGACTTCCGGCCCAATGCCATCGCCAGGAATCAGCGTAGCGGGAATTTTCTTGTCTAGTTGGTGCATATTACCTTTCTCTTTATTTGATAAAAGGGGGGGACTACGTCAAGTTAGGCAGGTTAACGCCACTTCTCACACGGTGACAACAGTAATCTGCGCTTTGCTACATCTTTATAACATATCTGACACGTATCACATAAACGTTAGCCGACAATGCTAAAGTCAAAAAATGTTACCAGATTCGACTAAACTTTCTCCCCCCGCCGCGATCCCCGGCAATATTTGCTTAAATTCCCGCTCGTTGTTAGCGAATGACGCCTTCCCGCACCAACATGTCCGAGGTGATTTCGGCAATGGTTTTTGCGCCGGTCAGCGTCATGGCGACCTTCATCTCTTTTTCGATAAGCGTTAACAGCGCCTCGACGCCGCGTTCGCCGTGGGTGGCGAGGGCATAAAGGTACGCGCGACCGAGCAGCACGGTGTCGGCACCCAACGCAATCATGCGCACCACGTCCAGCCCGTTGCGCACGCCGCCGTCTGCCAAAATAGTAATATCACCTTTGACTGCCTCGGCGATGGCCGGCAAGGCGCGGGCGGTGGAAGGCACGCCGTCGAGCTGACGACCGCCGTGGTTGGAGACCACAATGCCGTCCGCCCCGAAACGCACGGCGTCGCGGGCGTCTTCGGCGTCAAGAATGCCTTTGATAACCATCGGGCCGTCCCAAAACTCCCTGATCCACTCGAGGTCTTTCCACGAAATGGAGGGGTCAAAGTTATTGGCCAGCCAGCCGATGTAGTCCTCTAATCCGGTGGGCGAGCCGCGATAGGCCGAGATATTGCCGAGATCGTGCGGGCGGCCATTGATGCCCACGTCCCACGCCCACTGCGGATGCGTGCAGGCCTGCCAGTAGCGGCGCATCGCCGCATTGGGGCCGCTCATGCCAGAATGGGCATCACGGTATCGCGCGCCCGGCGTAGGCATATCAACGGTAAATACCAGCGTCGAGCAGCCCGCTGCTTTGGCTCGCTCAAGCGCATTGCGCATAAACCCACGGTCGCGCAGCACATAAAGCTGGAACCACATCGGGCGGTCAATAGCCGGTGTCACCTCTTCGATAGGGCAAACCGACACGGTCGAGAGCGTAAACGGAATACCCTTGTGCGCCGCCGCTCGCGCCGCCTGCACTTCGCCACGTCGGGCATACATGCCGCACAGGCCCACCGGGCCCAGCGCCACCGGCATCGACAGCGTCTCATTGAACAATTTGGTTTCAAGATTCAGTGCTGACATGTTTTTCAGCACGCGCTGGCGTAGCGCTATCTGCGACAGGTCTTCGACGTTGCGTTTTAACGTCGTCTCGGTATAGGAGCCGCCGTCAATATAGTGAAACAAAAACGGAGGCAGTATGCGCTCTGCCGCAGGGCGATAGTCGCTGGAGGCTGAAATAATCATGGGTGATTCTCCTGAGTTCCTGGTTATTCCTGTCCGGGCAGGCGCGTGATGCGGGCCTGTCTGGCTTCATCTTCGTGTTGCGTTTTAATGGTCGAGTGAACGAAGCCGATGTGCTCCATTGCCGCCAGCCGCGCCTGTTCGGCGTCGCCTTGCAGAATGGCGTTCAGCAGTGTGCGGTGCTGTTCGGTGAGTTTGGCGAAAATCGTCTGTTGGCTGTACATGCGCTGACGGCTTTGCATCACCGAAGATTGCAGCAGCTCAAAGAATCCGCGCATGGTTTGCAGCAGCACGACGTTGTGCGAGGCGGCCGCGATGGCGAGGTGAAAACGCACGTCTGCCTGCGCTGCGAGGTCAGGATTTTCGCTTTCGTTGAGCATCAGCGTGGCATCGAAGGCGTACTGCAACTGTTCCTTGTCGGCCTCCGTAGCGCGCAGGGCGGCGTACCAGGCGGTGCTGGCCTCGATGGAGTGCCGTGCCTCAAGAATATCGTAGCGATAGTCCGGATCCCGTATCACGAGCTCGCGCAGCGGGGCGACGATACGTGTCTCGGCCCAGGGCTCCTGCCACTCGCGTAAATAGGTGCCCCCTCCCCGACGGCTGACCAGCAGGCCTGCGGCTATCAGTTTCTGGATAGCCTCGCGCAGCGATGAGCGCGACACACCAAGCTCGGCGGCCAGATGACGCTCGGCGGGCAGACGCATGCCGCCCTCGAGCTGCTGCTGGTCAATAAAGGCTTTCAAGCGGCCGACCAGACTGTCGGCGACGCGGGGGGAGGATGCGGGCATCGTAGTCTCTCATTTCTCAGGCCGGTATTTATTTTGGTCCGACCAAAATGCGCTATGTGGCGCTCTGTGGTTCAAATAGTTAATGAATTGTTGAAGTGTGGCAAGAAGGGCGGGCAACAGGATGCGTCATCTGCGAGCAGGATCGACTATTTGAGATGATTGGTAGGACCAAAGTTCATTATTGGGCCAAAGACCCTGACAACATCAGGCTTATGCTAATAACTTAAGAATAATTGCTTAATCAGCATTTAACGCCTCATCAATCCAATACTACATTTAGCCTTCAGGTTAATAATTCTACAGGGTAGTGAATGTGAGTCGTGATAACGTAAAAAAACAGCACAATATCTTTGTTCATCAGGTTTCCAGGCCCCACGGAGAGCCCCTTGCCGAGCATTTTCAATTTGTTCAACGGCCGCTGGAACCCTTGGGAGAACGGGCCGCATGGGTCGAGAATGTCCATTTCTCAGTCGACCCTTACATGCGCGAATGCATGGACGGCGACTGGGAGCTGAAGGAACCATTAGAGGGGCGAACGATTGGACGGGTAATCCGCTCTAATACGCCGGCATTGCAGCCGGGCGACTGGGTCTTTCACCGTAAAGGATGGCGCACCTTCGCCCAGGTTGAGGCAGACGAAGTGCGGGTTCTGGCGCCGGTCGCGGGTGTGCCTTTGCGGGCGTGGCTGAGCGTATTGGGGGGAACGGGACTGACCGCCTGGGTAGCCTTGACCAAAATTGCCCGTTTGCAGCCCGGCGAGTCAGTGTATATCTCTTCGGCGGCAGGCGGCGTGGGGTCGGCTGCCGCCCAGTTTGCCGCGCTGCTGGGGGCTAAGCGCATCGTTGGCAGCACGCGTAATGCAGAAAAATCCAGGACTCTGACCGACAGGCTCGGATATACCGACGCCTTTGTTTATCAGTCCGGCAAGGTAAGCGCACAGTTGCGTGACATCATCCCCGAAGGTATCGACGTGTATCTGGACAATGTGGGCGGTGAGCAGCTTGAGGCCGCTATCGCCGCCTTCAAAGATTACGGGCGTGCAGCGCTGATAGGTGCGGTCGCGCAATACAGTGCCTTAACGCCACCGTCCGCCCCCTATAACCTGTTCGATGTCGTTGGCAAAAGCTTAACGTTGCAGGGTTTTCTGGTGCGTGACTATAAGCATCTACAGGAAGAGCTGGAGGAATTTATTATTCCTCATATTCAAAGTGGCAGAGTCGTGCCGCAGGATACGGTGACCTATGGCTTTGATCATATCGTCGAGGCATTTCTTTCGATGTTAAAAGGGGGGAATATCGGCAAGGCGATAGTCAGTATCGAATAAATTTATCATTAAGAAGATTAAATAGCGCAATTTATATTGCGCTATTTCCGCTTGTCTAAAATTAATTAATTTATTCTTCAAATATTATGTATTGTCATAATCAACAATGTTTATCAATTAAAACTATTTAAGAAAATTTGGCTTAGTGGTTATCTTCGAGGGTAAATGACGTTCTTTATTAACGGGTGTTTCTTATAACAGAGGTGAGTCATGTCGATAATAGAGGTAGAGAGTAAAGATATTTATAATGATACTTTTTTTCATACGTTACAGCATTTGAAATCAACGGAAGCCTATCGTCATTTTCTCGAGTTTTCGCGTAGCGCAGGCCATTTCCCTCTTGCAGATTACCAGAATGAAAAGATTGAGGTCTGGTGCAGTAATGACTATCTGGGAATGGGGCAAAACCAGCAGGTTATCGATGATTTTAAGGCGTCAATTAGCCGATTTGGCACGGGCTCCGGTGGCTCAAGAAACATCTCGGGAAATACCACCGCCCACGTGGCGTTAGAAAAGAGATTAGCCGATCTTTATCAGCGTGAAAGTGCGCTGGTATTTAATAATGGCTACCTGGCGAATACAGAAAGTCTGAGCGTATTGATTGGGCTGTTTGATAACATTAAAGTTTATTCCGACGAGTTAAATCATCGCTCTATTATTGAGGGGCTTAAAAAGAGCAAGGTCGAGAAGTATATATTCAAACACAACGACTTGAAGCATCTGGAAATAGGGCTTTCTCTGGAACCCTTTGAACGTCCTAAAATCATTGTGTTTGAGTCTATTTATTCGATGGATGGCGATCTGGCACCGGTTGAAGAAATAGTCCGTCTAGCCAAGAAATACAACGCGTTGACCTTTATTGATGAAACCCACTCCTTCGGCGTATTAGGGGAACGGGGATTAGGCCTGGTCGAAGCATTGCACGTCCGCGACGTTGACTTTATTCAGGGCGGATTTGGCAAGGCGATTGGCACCTCGGGAGGCTTTATCGTCGGCGATCGTGATGCGGTTGACTGCATCCGCAGTCTGGCACCGGGCTTTATTTTCACTACCTCGTTACCGCCAGCCTTATTGCACGCGACGTTGACCAGTATTAATCAAGTTGTCGCCAGTCCAGAACGTCGCAACAGGCTCTTCCAGAACGTGCGTCATCTGAAAGGCGCGTTACGTCGGCAAAACATCGATTTTATCGATGCCGAGAGCCATATCTTGCCGATTATTATCCCCGGTCTGGCCAGAATTAAAGCCGTCTCCGACCAACTGCTTAAGCAGTTCAAGATTTATGTGCAGCCTATTAATTATCCCTCCGTACCGCGCGGACAGGAGCGTTTTCGCGTCACCGTGACGCCCGATCATTCCATTGAACAGATCGAACGTTTCGCCGCTGCCCTGAAAAATACACTCGACCTTGCCTGAGGAATACACAATGAGAATTGAAAAAGTTAGCGATCATATTGGCGCCGAAATTCATGATGTTTCCATTCGCGATATTCGTGTTCCTGAGGTTCGTGACCGCATATTGCATGCATTGCATGAGAATGAGCTGCTTATTTTCAAAGGACTGGATATTTCACCGGCGGAACAGGTTGAGCTGGCGCAGGTTATTGGCGAGCCGGTCCCGTTTGTGATGAGCCAGTATCGTCATCCTGAGCATCCTGAAATTATGATTTCCTCAAATGAAATCGTGAACGGTAAACCTTACGGCGTGCCGCGAGTCGGCAATTTCTGGCATCAGGACTCGTCGTATACCGATAATCCGACCACCTATACGCTGTTGCACGGCATTAATATTCCCGAGTGGAGTGGTGACACATTATTCTCGAGTGCGGGCAACGTTTACGACCGGCTTTCCACACACTGGAAGGATAAAATAGCCGGACGTGACGCGGTTCATACGGTCAGAAAACGCTTTAAAATCCGCCCTGAACATGCCGGCTATTCGATTACCGAATTGATGAAAAAGGCCGACGAGCTTCATCCTCCCGTGACTCATCCGCTGGTAAAAATCGACCCCTACACCAAGCTGCCTTATTTGTACGGTGCCAAGGACTATCTGGACTACGTGATTGGGTTCGATGCCAATGAAAACCACGAGTTTCTCAATCTGGTCGAAGAGTTAGTGACGGATCCCGCGCACGGCTACCGCCATAAATGGACCCAAGGTGACCTTCTTCTGTGGAAGACCGAGACGGCCTACCATGCGGTGACTGACGTCGAAGACAACCAGTCACGCACGGTTCACCGAGTGGCGGTGAAATAATGACGCGTGCAGGCATCACCGCGTTTGAAACTGTGATCCCGCCGGGCAGCCTGTCCCGGCAGGATATTGCACGGCTCTCAGGCGTAGAAGCCAAAGAGTTGGAGGAGATCCTTCCCGCCCCCGCGCTCTCGGTATTTGCTGCGGATAAGGCCGACTGGGAGTATGCCACCGAGGCGGCAAGTCGAGCTCTGGAGCAGGGCGCAGTGCCCGCCTCGCGGCTGGGGTGGATTATCTACTGTGGCTCCGGAGTATGGGATAAACCCTTCTGGTCACCTGCCGCCAAGGTGGCCGAGCAGTTAGGTGCCCATCAGGCGCACTGCTTTGAAGTGGTCAACTTTTGCAACGCGGGGGCGACGGGAATCGCCATTGCCAGCGACAGGGTCAACGCCAATCCTGGGAAGGTCGCGCTGGTGGTTATCTGCGACAGGCTAAGCGGTCTGATTGACCATTCAGACGCGGCGTCACGCGCCTTGTTCAATTTTGGCGACAGTGCGACGGCCCTGCTGATAGGCGTTGACCAGCCGCTGCTGACGCTGACCGCCTGCGATATGCAAACAGACCCTTCCTGGTGCGATATGTATCAGGGGGAATACCGTGAAGGGCGGGTACTGGCGCGTAAAAATAGTGTGCGAAAAGGCCTGCTGCAGGTGTACGTCGATATGCTCAGCAAGCTGCTGGACAGCAGCCTGTCAAAAGCGGCTACTCGTCTCGATGACCTGCGTTTTTTGCTCATTAATCAGGGAGATATTAACGTTCATCAAGCTCTGCTTACGCGGCTGGGGCTGCCCGCCGAGCGCAGTGTCTTCAACTATCACACCAACGGTCATCTGGGGGGCGGTGATAACTGGATAGCGCTCCGCCAGTTGCTGGCGGCGGGGAAGTTGAACAAGGGTGACAGACTCGCGCTGGCCACCAGCGCCATGGGCTTCAGTTGGGGAATTTCGCTGTTCGAGGTAACGCGATGAAGATACTGATTTTGCATCAGGCACCGTTTAAGAAGATGCGCTATGACCTGGTTATCGATCACCAACAGCATCAGGTTACCTACATTGGCCTACAGCAACATCTGAATGATTTGCCTGAGGCGTTGCACCTGCAAAAAATCGTGCTGCCGCCCGGTTCAGAAAACGCTCTGGTGTCGGCGGTTTTGGCGCGGGTCAGCCCAAGCGACGGCTATGCGTCGCTGTTGGCCCTGTCGGAATACGGCATTCTCGAGGCGTGCCAGATTCGCGCTGAACTGGGGATCCCGGGGCCGTCCTATCAGCAAATCGAGCGGGTTCGCGACAAGGTCAAAATGAAACAGCGGATAGCCGAGCAGGGAACGCTGCGTTATCCCCGCTTCATCGAAACGCCCGAACAGGTCGCAGGCGGCGGCTGGACGGGAAAAACCATCAGCAAGCCGCGCGACGGGGCCTCCAGCCAGGGTATCGTCCTCCATGACAGCTTTTCGCAGGCCGTTGCGCACCTTGAGTCAACAACCGGCTGGGCCAACTATGAGCTTGAAGAGTTTATCGAGGCACCGCTTTATCACTTTGACGGCGTTGTGGTTGCCGGAGAGGTCAAGCACCTGTTGGCCAGCCGCTATATCAACTCTCCGCTGAAGTACCTTGCCGGAGTACCGGTCGGCTCGTTTCAGGTGGCGCTCAACGACACTTTCCGAACGTTTATCGACCAGGTGATTGGCGCACTGGAGATCCGCCGTGGCTGTTTCCACATCGAGGCATTTTACGACGGCAGGGCGTGTATCTTTCTTGAGGCCGCCAACCGGCTGGGCGGGGCGCGTATCGTTGAGACGCATCAATTCAGAACCGGCGTGCATCTTCCCTCGGTGGAGATAAGCGACTATCTCGCGCTTCCCGCGCCGCGTCATCAGCCTGACTCAACGCAGTATTTTGGCTTCGTGCTGTATCCCGCTCACCAGGCGCAGGACCCCAAAACGCTCAGCATACCGGAAAGCCTTTTGTGCAGCCCGCATCTGGTCAGCTTTCAGCGCGGAGGCGGGCAGACGGGAACGCTTACCTACAACGAAGATCTCCTCCCGTTGTCACTGATTGCTCGTGCGGACTCTCCACAGCGACTGCAACTCTTCCTCCAGCGATGTTTAACTGAAATTTCTGCGCACTGAATTAGCCCTAAACATTCACTCATCCAATCACTTTGGTGGAGCGACACGATGCAATTTATCAGCGATCGAATTATTACCCTGGCGGCACTCTTTGACGATTTGCAGCACAATACGCAATGGGCAGAGACGCTCACGCCGCAACATGCGCAGCAGATTAACGCGCTGCTGGATGCGACAGCGTTAGAGCAGGCGGTGCAGATAAGGTTGGGCAATCTGCATGCGCTTCCTTGGATCTACTATCCCGCCAACAATGAAGTTACCGAGCTGTTGCCGATGGGGGCGGTGACTTTAAGGAGCGCGAGCCTGGAAGGCGAGGTGCGCGGCGTGCTACTGGCCTGGCTCACCGGCAATCAGGTCACTGTGGTCAGCCCGTTTACCCACTTTTGGCAGCAGCTAACGGCAAGGGCATCGCGCCTGAAGGTGTTTACCCCCTTTAACATTCGGCTGGAGGCGGTAGCAAAAGACCCGGCGACGGTGATTGTTATCCCGACGCAGGCGGCGTTGCAAAACGTCGGCGGCCGCTATCAGGTCACTCCAGCAGGCCGAACGGCCTATGCGCTGTCGATAGATTTACTCGACGCGTGGAGCGCAGCGCTGATTGTTAAAGTGCACCACGCGGGGGTCTCACTGAGTGAGGCTCGCAGCCAGCTGAGTGTTGATGAACGTCGCCAGCGACTCGACAGTCGTCTGCGTTTCCTGCTTTACAAAACTCGACGTCTCCCGCATTACCAGCAGACGCCGCAGCCGCAAACCCTCGACCAACTGCACCAGCTGCCGGTGTTAACCAAAGAAGCCCTGGAGAAAGAGTCGCCGCCTTATGGCCGGGGGATGGCGTCGGACGCACTTCCGTCCGGCGAAGTGCTGGTGTCGGGGTCCAGCGGCGGCAAGACCCGTTATATTCCCTACTCGCGCGATGACTGGCAAAGCATGATTCATGAGGCGGTACAGACGCTGTATGACGTCGGGCTGGCGGCGGGCGACAGGGTGGTGAACACGCTGTACGGCGGGCACATGTACGGTGGAATGTTGACCTCGTCGCAGGAGCTGGCGCTGATGCCGGTCGAGTCGTATACCGTGGGCCAAAACATTACCCCGCAAGAGTTGGTTAACCTGCAAAAAACCTTTGGCATCAATACGGTTATCGGCATTCCCAGCCTGCTCGACACCTTGCTCACGCAGGCAAAAGAGATCAATCCTCAGTTCAGCATCGAAAAGGTGATTTACGGTGGGGCGCTATGGCCTGAGCACCGCAAACAGTGGCTGACCGAGACGCTGGGGATCAAGACGTTTCACAGCATTCTGGCGGCCAATGACGGGGCGCAGATTGGCTATCAGTCAGGGGCTTTACAGGGCGTCGATCATTATCTGGTCGATGATTATAACTATGTTGAAATCGTCGATGACCACGGGCAGCCGGTCGCGGAGGGAGCGCGCGGGCATATTCTGCTGACCAATTGGCAGAAGTTTGAATATCCTCTAATTCGCTACAAAATCGGTGACGTTGGGCGCATTCACCGACAAGTGAACGGTGAGCGCGTGCTCGAGTTTCTCGGGCGCGGCGACGGTCTGATTGTTCTCAATGGCCGTAAGGCACTTTACTATCAACAAGTTGCCGATGTGCTGTCGGAGGAAGGAATAGGGCAAATTCAGCTGACCATTAGCCATCGGGGGCATCAGGAAACGCTGCAGGTCAGCGTTGAGGCTGCACATCCGGTGGATGCGCAGGCGCTGGAGCAAAAATTGCAGGCGGCGCTGCCGTCGCTGCGACCGGGTGACGGCGTGGCCATCGAGCTGCTGGATTTCCGCGTCAGGGTCGTTCAGGTGCAAAAACTGGCTCGTCATCCGGTCAGTGGCAAAATTCGGCTGGTTGAGGACCTGCGTTTTTCACCTTCTGGGGAGGTCGCATGATCCCTGCCAATACATTCCCAGCGCTGGGAAACAGCTTTTTTCCTCAGGAAACACTGTTGATGGGGGCCGGGCCTGTGCCTCAGCCACCGTCGGTGAAGCAGGCGAATACCCACATTGCCAGCCACCTAGGCCAGAGAATGAATGAGGTGGTTGAACAACTGAAGGTGATGGCACGCTATGCGTTTCAGACCACCACCCCCTGGGTTTTTGGTCTGTCAGGGCCGGGTTCGGCGGCGGCAGAGATGGCCATCGGTAATCTGGTTCATCGCCGCTCGCGCGTTTTGGCCATCAGCTCAGGGCATTTTGGCTTAAGGATGTGCGAAATGGCGCGACGTCATCAGGCCAAGGTGGTGCTGTTCGAATTCGACGGCAGGGAGGCCTTTCCACTGGACCGGCTTCGTGCGTTGCTGGAGCAACAGGTTTTTGACGTGGTTACGCTGGTCCACGGCGAAACGTCGTCAACCACGCTGAACCCTGATTTGCCAAAGATTGCCGCGCTGTGTAAAAAACAGCGGGCGCTGGTGGTGGTCGATACGGTTTGTACGCTGGGAACCACCGAGGTATTGATGGACAACTGGCAGTTGGACGTGGTGTTTTGCGGTGGGCAAAAGGGCCTGTCGTCCATTCCCGGCGTGTCGTTGATTGCCTTCTCGAACGAGGCGTGGGAGCGCGTCGTTCAACGCACCTTTACGCCAACGCAGTGGTGCTATGACGCCCTGCTGGCGAAGGAGTTTTGGCATCACCACCGTTATCATTACACCGCACCGGTCAATGGTATTTTCGCCCTGCACGAAGCGCTGCGCCTGCTGAACGAAGAAACATTGCCGCTGCGCATTCAGCGTCATCGCCAGAGTTCGCAAGGCGTACAGAAGGTTCTTCTGCAATTTGGTTTAACGCTGGCGGCACCGCTGCCAACGCGGCTGGACGCCGTCGTTGGATTTCAGCTGCCGGTCTGGTTATCCTCTGTGGCGTTGATTGATCACCTGTTGTCACAGCATCAGGTCGAGATTTCAGCCTCATTCGGTTCACCGCTGTTACGCATCGGTCAAATGGGCGAGCAGTGTCGGGCGGCAAACGTACTTCGTTTGGTCACTGCGCTGGGTGAATCACTTGATGCATTAGGGCATCCCGTCGACCTGGTCGGCGCCTTAAAGACCGTATCGGCGCAGTATGGCCACAGGGAGTTGTTGCAATATGATTAGGAATTCTTTTTTATGGCCGTTGTTTATTCTGGATTTTATTCTGCATTTTAGCAGGGCGCTGACGTTTACATTTTTCCCCATTTATCTTTCACATACCCTGGGTTTTAATCCATTACTGACCGGCTATGCGCTGGGCGGAAGTCTGGTGACCGCCACGCTGGTAGGGGTCTATTGCGGGATTCTGATTGACCGCTTTACCCCACTGCGTTCACTGCTGCTGGCCATCGTGGTTTCTGTGCTGGTGTATAGCGTGCTTCCGGCGTCTCGTCAGTTTGCGCAGGTGTTCTTGCTGCTGGTGATCATCGAGGTGGCGTTTACCACCATGCATCTGTCGGTGAAGTCGCTGTTGACGGGATTATTGCCGTCGGGGCAGCGGGGGGCGGCCTACTCGATAAGTTATACGCTGATTAATATCGCTTTTTGCAGCGCGCCGATACTGGGTATCACCCTCAGTCACTTCGCTATACGCGCTCCGATGTGGCTTTCGGGGGCGCTCAGCGTAGTTTCTTTGCTGATTCTGCTGGCCGTTTATCGCCGTTATCGCGCCCATCTACGGATAACGCGTCCACAAAGCGGGCAAAAAACCGGTCTCAGGCAGACCTTTAAGGTCTTAGCCAGCGACAATCGTCTGCAACTTTTTACCCTCGGTGGATTGTTTAGTGCGCTGGTTTATGCACGTTTTGCCACCTACCTTTCGCAGTATCTGGGTTATGTGGTCAGTGAGTCGGAGGCGCTGAGGCTGATTACGCTTATCGTGAGTATTAACGCCGCAACCGTTATTCTGCTGCAATACGTGATAGGCAAAAGGATAACCCATAAAAATATGGTGTTTAGCGTGATGATTGGCAGCGGGTTATTAGTCAGTGGATTGTTGTTCTATCAGGTCTCGGAGCTGACCATTTTCTGGATTATTGCCACCGTGCTATTTTCACTCGGAGAGGTGATTATCGTACCGTCCGAGTTTCTGTTTATCGACGCCATCGCGCGGGAAGATATGAAAGGGGCCTACTTTGGCGTCCAAAATATCTCGATGCTGGGCGGTGGGGCGAACGCTATCCTGTTTGGATATTTACTGGATAGCCATCTCGCCCGACCTGCGGCAATATTCTATTTCCTGATGATGTTTGCGGTGCTTGGCTGTGCCCTTTATCTGATAGGCATCCGGCAAAAACGGGCCGTTGCCGTGGTGGATGAGTCATAGCCTCAGGCTTTTAGCCTAAAATAAATTCAAAGTTGTCATGCAGGCATATCTGCTGTAGCTGACCGAGCAGCGCCGTGGGCAGAGGAACGCCGTTTTTGCTGCGTTCACGGTGCTGCCGATTCTCCGGATCGCCCGCCACTAACACCGGGCGTTGCACATCGCTTGGCGAGGTGGCGTGCAGGGTATCGATAATCTCGTCGAGGTCCTGCTTAAAACCGTTCTCCGTGCGGAAGGCTTTGGGGTCTAGCACCAGGAAGAAATGGCCAACGTTCGGCATGCCTTCTTTGTCGTTGGTGGCACCAAACGCTGCACCGGCCAATGGACCCGCGAGTATCTGCGCCAGCATCGCTAAACCATACCCCTTGTGACCCCCGGTTTCCTCTGCACCACCGACCGGCGTCAAGCCGCCTTTGGGGGTCTGAAAGATGTTATTTACCGCCAGCGCGCTGTCGGTGACCGGCTGACCGTTTTCATCAATAACCCAGCCTGACGGCAAAGGTTTGCTATAGAAATCATAAACCTTGACCTTGTTGGCCGCGACAGTGGTGGTGGCCATGTCCAGCACGAAATCGGCGTTTTTTCCGGCCGGGGCCGAAAAAGCAATCGGATTGGTGCCCAGCACCGCTGAGGCTGCGCCGGTCGGCACCAAAATCGCACCGCGGGTGGTGCTGGTGACCAGGCCTATCAAACCCTGTGAGGCGGCGTAGCGGGCGTAAAGACCGGCTGCGCCAAAATGGTTGGAGTGACGTACCACCACGGAGGCGAGGCCGAGGGTTTTTGCTTTCTCTACTGCCGTTTTTATCGCCAGCAGCGACGTGGCGTGGCCCAGAGAGTGGCCGCCGTCAATGACCGCCGTTGCCGGCGTTTCGTTGATAATTTTGGCTCGTGCGGCTGGTCGCCACTTGCCCGCCTGAAGAAGACGATGATAGTGCGGCAGCATCGAAATACCGTGTGAGTCGATGCCTAATAGGTCGGTTTCAATGATAAGCTCAGCCGTCTGAGCGGCAATATCATCGGGCATTCCCCAACCGGTCAGAATAATTTCAGTCTGCTTTCTAAGAACCTCAGCTTGAAAAGTGGGTAATTGACGCATTGTTATTTCTCCAGTGTGAATATAATTTTTGTGATAATAAATGAAAGAAATTATTTTCTATTTTTTCTTTAGTGTTTAATTAAGTGAAATATACAGGGCCGTATTTTTTGTTATTGTTTATTTATTTTTTCTGTGGCCGGTGAACAACCAAGGGGCTGGGCTTTACCCCCCCTAGACATTAGTAGGCACTGCACGTATTTCCCAAACTAAAAAAATGGCTATCTATTTGTGAATTTTAGAAAAGCGATAGGGCACGAAATCATTGCTTATCTGTTTTTTTATCGTAGCATGAGAATTAGCTCCATTATCCTGGCTCACGGCTATTGAAACTGACGCTGTATCATTAATGGTACAGAATTATTAATCATTTGAATCATTCTCCACCGGGTGATATCGAATTAATCGAATAGGTTATCAACGTGTTTGCTATTAAATCCCCCCTTACTTATCTCCATCAACCCGGTTTACGCGCCCACGTTGGTGAATATATTTCTTCACTGGCTAAGAACATTGCGATTATTACCAGCCAGACGGCATGGAAGTCGGTTAATCCTGAGCTTGAAAACAGCCTTCAGTCGCACAATATTGCCTATCAGGTTGAATTTCTTAAAGGTGAATGTACCGAAGCGGCGATTGCCGAACATGCTGGCAAAGTAAAAGCGCAGGGGGCCGGAGTTGTATTAGGCATTGGCGGAGGCAGAGTGCTGGACACCGCGAAGGCGGTAGGCAATCGGCTCGACAACGTTGCCATCATCACGTTCCCGACGATTGCCGCGACCTGCGCAGCCTGGTCACCCGTGACCGTGTTGTACAACGAAGCCGGTGGGCAGGTGGGCGGCCTGCCGTTGCACCGAATGCCGGAGCGCGTTTTTGTCGATACCGAAGTGATCGCTAAAAGTGACGTTCGTTATCTCAAGGCCGGTATCGTTGACTCATTGGCTAAATGGTACGAGTTCCGCCCGTATCAGCAGAAAAGCGCAGAAAGCCTGGCGCTCAACTTCAAGGTGCAGGTGGCGCGCTATGCGGCCGAGGTGTTTGACGAGTTTGGTCGGCAGGCGGTAGAAGACAACCTGCACCACCGCGTGACGCCGGCGTTGATTAAAGTTATCGATGCCAACATCGCCGCCGCGGGCATGGCCAACAGCATGCGGGATGAATTCTCGTCGCCGGGCGTGGCGCACGCCATTCATAACCGTCTGACCCATCAGCCCGAGGTGCACGACTGGCTGCATGGCGAAAAGGTGGGCTTTGGTCTGCTGGTTCAGTCATATCTTGAAAGCGGCAGTGAAAAAGCCGACGCAAAACTGGTCGCGCTTTTAAAGCAGTTCGATGCCCCGCTGCAACTTCCCGAGCTGCACGGTAATCGTGCCGAGGCTCTGCGTGTGATTGCCGAACAGGTCGAATTCCCGGCTCAGGTTGCTGCACGGTTGCCGTTTGTCTTATCGCCCGCCACGCTGTTGAAGGCGTTGCAGGCAACCGAAAATACGGCTTCCAGCGCGCTTATCCTGTCCGAACGCATCCAACGGGTGACGGTTTCGGGGATTGCCAAGGCCAAACAGCTTACCGATAGCCTGAAGGAGGCGGGGGTCGATATTTTGGATATGACCACGGGCGAACCCGATTTCGACACCCCGAATCACGTCAAGCAGGCGGCCTATGCCGCCATCGAGCGTGGTGAAACCAAATACACGGCGGTGTCAGGCATCAAGCCTTTGCGTCAGGCGGTGCAGCGCAAACTTCAACGCGAAAACCATCTGGCGTACGACATCGACCAGATTGTTATCGCCAACGGGGCCAAGCAGATTATCTTTAACACTTTCGCCGCTACGCTGAATAAGGGAGATGAGGTATTAATTCCCGTACCGTTTTGGCCCAGCTTCCCGGATAGCGTGCGTTTCAACGGCGGGACACCGGTATTGCTATCCTGCCCGGTTGAGCAGGAATACAAGCTGACGCCCGCACAGCTTGAACAGGCGATAACGCCGCAAACGCGTTGGCTTGTTTTTAATAACCCGAGTAATCCGAGTGGGGCGGTCTATGATCGGACCGAACTGACGGCGCTAGCGGAGGTTATTCGCCGCCATCCGCAGGTCTGGGTATTGCTCGACGAACTCTATGAGCACGTGCTGTTTGACGAGCGCGAGCATCTCGGCCTGCTTAACGTTGCCCCTGACCTGCGCGAGCGTGCGCTATTAGTCGGCGGTGTCTCTAAAACCTATGCCATGACCGGCTGGCGCATCGGCTACGCTGCGGGTCCGAAAGCGCTGGCGCAGGCGTTGGCGCTGGTGCAACTGCAAACGACGTCGGGCGCCAGCTCGGTGAGTCAGGCCGCGGCGGTGGCGGCCTTTGACAGCGGCCTTGACTTCCTTAAGCCTCAGGTCGCCGCCTACCAGTACCGTCGCGACGTGCTGGTTGACGCGTTGTCGAAAATTGAGGGCCTGAAGCTGCTGTCGCCGCAGGGGGCGTTCTTTGTATTCTGCCAGTGTGAAGGGCTGCTCGGTCGCCAACGTCCAGACGGCAAAGTTTTAGCCAGCGAGGCGGACGTGGTCGAGTATATTCTTGAGAACGGTGTCTCAGGCGTCGGCGGCAGCACGTACGGATTATCGCCTTATTTCCGCCTGTCGATTGCTACCGACAATGCCACCGTGGAAGAGGCAGGGCGGCGCATCACGGCAGCCATTGAGCGGCTGAAATAAACGCGTAAAAGCGCCGCACTTCCTGTGCGGCGTGTATTGTTAACCCCGATTAATGAGTGAGGCAGCGATGCCTCACTCATTTTTGTTAATGCTTGCTCACCCAGACGTCGTAGGCGTTTTCAGGGATCTGTCTGAAGGTACGGAACCCAATGCCGTGTACATAGGACGCGGCGGCAATCTCGTCGTCCGGAGCATAGAGTGGAATCACCAGCGCCTGTTGCAGGAGGGCATAGTTCTGCAACTGACTGTAAATGGCTTTACGTTTAGCCTCGTCTAGCGTTTGTGCCGCTTCATTGAGCCATGCCGAGACTTTGGGATCGTCGGTGCGGCTGTAGTTAATCGCTCCTCCGGCGTTGATCGGCAGGTAATGGTTTTCGATGTCCAGACCGTCGGTATCGTCGTGGGAATTGGCGATGGAGCCGTAGTTACCGTTTTTGATGTACTGGAAGTAGGTGCCGGGATCGACGTAGCGGATCTTTAGCTCAATCCCTAGACGCTGGCGGGCCTGCGCCTGTAGCGCCTCCAGCAGCACGTCGCGCTGGTCACGCACCGTCACCTGAGACTGGACAACCAGAATGCTCAGACGTGCGCCGTTTTTGGTACGAATGCCGTCTGAGCCCTTGGTCGTCCAGCCTGCTTCATCGAGCAGTTTGTTCGCCAACTGCGGATTGTTGCCGTATTTGCCTTCAATGCTTTTGTCATAAAGCGGGTCGATGGGCGAAGTAATCCCCCAGCTGTGAATGCGGTGGCCGCGATAAATAGACGTCAGAATACCTGCAACGTCAAGCCCTTGCAGCAGCGCCTGACGCACGTTCAGCTCCTGCGTTGGGCCATCTTTGACGTTCAAAAACAGCGAGTAAGGCGTGCCGGTATTCGGCGCACTTTGATAGCTATAGTCTGGGTTGTCGATGAACTCTCCGGCGTCGTTACCGGAGATACCCTCGATGGCATCCACCTGCCCGGAGAGCAGTGCACCGGTACGCACCGACGACTCTGGCAGAATGCGGTAGGTGATGCTGTTGAGGTAAGCCGGTCCCTGATGCGCAGCATTGCCGGAGGACCAGTGATAGTCCGGGTTACGTACGAAGACAATCTGCTGATTCTTGTCCCAGCGCTTGAGGATAAAGGGCCCGGTTCCCGCGATATCGGTACCGCCCGACTTCAAATCTGCCGCCTTCCAAGAGGACGGAGAAATAAGTTTCAACCAGCTAATATAAGACAGGAACGGGCTATAGACCGCCTTGAGGGTGACCACCACGGTATAATCGTCCGGCGTTGCAATATTGGCAATGCGCGAGCCTATCACGCACATTGTTGAGCCGGCGCAATAGGTCAGGTTCTGAAGATTTTTAAAGTTCTCGGCAACCGCTGCGGCATTAAATTTCTCGCCGTTCGAAAATTTCACGTCCTGGCGTAAATGGAAGGTATAGGTTTTATGGTCTTTACTGATTTCATAGCCGGTTGCCAGCCATGGAATATAGCTGCCGTCGGCTTTACGCGCCAACAGCGATTCAAACGCCGCTCGCTGAACTAATTCCACTTTGGTCTGCCCGTTAAACTGTGGATTCAGCGTCGTGGGGTTGGTTTCAATGCCCCAGATAAAATCTCCGCCCTGTTGGGGTGTTTGCGGGGAATTATCGGCGGCATAAAGAGGATGGAGGGCGGAAATAACGAGTAAAGAAATTGCACTTATTGAATATTTCATAAAGTTCTCATCAAAAGATCAGGCAATTATTCCCGAGGGTGATAAATAAGAAGAGCTAATCATGGTAATTACGGCTTATTCAAAGAGACGGATTATTATTGATGAGCGGGTTTTATGAGTAAAATCACAATAATTGCTTAGGAATGAAAATAAAAAGCTTAGGTTTACGTTATTGAGGGTGAGGAATAGAGGTTTTATTCCCTGACGCCGGAAATACTTTAGCGCCAGGGAAGGGGGTGTTCATTTTCAACGATGATAGCAATCAGGCGGCTTTTACCGCACGGATTTTCTTCTCGCTAACGGCATTTTCAGCATCAGCTTGCTCGGCAGCGGGCTGGATTTCTGCTTTGTCTGATTCGGCGTTGGCATCAGCATCAGGAACCTTGCTGGTGCGCAGAATATGCTGAACCGCCTCTTTCTGCTCGGCAAAGAACAACCCCATGCTTTCTGCCTGCGTTTCGTCTAGCTCAAGGTTACTCTGCAATAACCAGTCTGAGAACGCTTCGGCCATGTCGAGCATTTTGTCATAGGCATCGGCTTCTTTTTTACTGGCAAAAGTCATTTTTTCTTCACCTTTTCTGACGACAACAAATTTTGTTTCAACAGCCATGATTCACTCCTTATACTGTAATTATGTACAGTGTATCAGAGGCGCGTGAAAAGTGCAGCCTCTGATGGCAATTTTTGTGAGGCGAGCAAGGAATTCGCCGACGGTTCGCCGGGGAGTTGTTGTTAGAAGGAATAACGTCATTCTGGCATTATGTTGGCCTGATTCACCGGCCATTCAACGGATGCCCGGCTTTTTTATGCCTTTTTAGGGCAGGTGTTTCCATTCTGATTACAAAGACATTATTGTTTATTACGATAACAATCACTCTATCTCGCGCCCTTGCCCGCGCGACTCGAAGGAATGAATTTAATGACCCCACAGATTGCGTTGCTGGTTTTAAATACCCTTACTGAAGAACATCAGGCGAGGGTGGCGCAGGCCTGCGACGCCACCTTTGCGCAGACCGACGAATCGCGCGCTACCGCTATTCGGGAGAAGGGCGCTGAATTTAGGGCCGTGCTTACCATTGGGCTGCTTGGCCTGACGCGTGAAGAGATGGAGGCCATGCCGAAGCTGGAGATTATTTGCTGCATGGGCGCGGGGTACGAAGGCATTGATATTGAGGCCGCCCGAGCGCGCGGCATCGTGGTCGTCAACGGGCGTGGCACGAATGATAACTGTGCGGCCGACCACGCGATGGGGCTGGTCATTGCCACCGTGCGTAATTTCCGCAGACTCGACAAACTCTGCCGTGACGGCGTCTGGCGGACCTCCATTCCTCAGCCGACCAACGTGTCGGGTAAACGCATGGGAATTTACGGATTGGGCACCATCGGCGAGAAAATCGCCAGACGCGCGCAGGGGTTTGATATGGCGATTGGCTATCACAATCGGCGCGCCAAGGCAGACTCGGCCTATCGCTATTTTGATAACCTGCTCGACCTCGCTGCATGGTGCGACATTCTGGTTTGCGCTGCCCCGGGCGGTGCCGAAACCAAACACAGCATTGATGCTGCGGTGCTGGAAAAACTCGGGCCAGAGGGTTATCTGATTAATATCGGGCGCGGCAGTTTGGTCGAGACGTCTCTCCTCGCCGCGGCACTGCGCGACGGGGTGATTGCGGGGGCGGGAATCGACGTCTATGAGACCGAACCCCAGCGCCCCGAGGCATTACTGGACCTCGACAATCTGTTGATTACGCCGCACCTCACCGGTTGGTCACCTGAGGCGACGCAGGCGCAGCTGAGTCTGTTCCTCGCCAATCTTGAGGGGCATTTCACCGGCAGCGGCGTGCTTTCACCGGTCTAAAAAGGCGATTATTCGCCAGGCTTGTCTCCCCGCTCCGGCACTTCCTCGGAGAACCGGGCGGTAATGGCATCGCGCTCATAGCCTTGTCGCTCGGTCAAAATGTGGTAAAGCTCTGGACGACGGCCGTGGATCCAGCGGCGTCCGGTGCTCATGGCCATTAACGACAGGTCGAGGCTGGCGCAGACCATCGCGTCGGCTGCCGCGCAGGTTTCGTCAATAATGCGGCCGTAAGGATCTAAAATCATCGCATTGCCGGTACGCACTTCGTCATCGTCAGCCCCCACGCCGTTGCTGAATAAAATAAACAGTCCGTTGTCGTGGGCACGGGCCGGTAACCAGCGCAGCAGCCATTCCCGACCGTTCGCGCCTCTAAAGGCGGCGGTAATCTCCTCTTTTCGGCTTTCTCGCTGCTCCCACAGCGCGACCGCAATAGGCTTCATACCGTGAGGGCTGCGCGAGTGGGTTCCACCGGTCTGATGAGGCGCTAACAGGATATCTGCTCCCAACAGCGCCGTCGCGCGTACGTTTTCGACCAGGTTATTATCCCAGCAGATCAGTATTCCCACCTTCACGCCCCATGGGGTATCAAAAACCGTGAAGCTGTCGCCGCTGCTGATGGCCGGGTGCTCAAAAGCATGCAGCTTGCGGTGGGCGTGCAAAGTACCGTCCGGCAGGCAGGCGACGTAGGTATTATAAAGGCGCCCGTCATCCGCGCGCTCAATCAGCCCGGCACCAATCAGCATTTGATGGCTGACTGCCAGAGAGCGAATTAATGCCACCGAGGTGCCGGTGTCGAGAGGTTCAGCCAGCGCGTGGACCTGCGCCGACGTCAGTTTGGGCACGTGCCAGTATCCCGTGATGCACATCTCGGGGAAGGTCAGGATTTTCACGCCCTGAACCGCCGCCTGTTCGATAAATTTCTCCATCATCAATAAGTTGTATTTTTTATTGCCCGCCTGATGCTGAAACTGTACCACGGCAGCTTTTAAAGACTTTGATTCGCGCATTTCTGTTCTCCAAAGGCAGTGAGAGGGATTATTTACACCGGTAGTAGAGCAGGGCGGCTGATAACTTTATAATGAAAGCTTTTCGTCTCCTGATAACTTATTGGAATGCAAAAATGAATCTGCGGTTGCTCAAAGCCTTTGTGACTCTGGCAGAGAAGGGGAATTACGCCGACGCAGCGCAGACGCTGGCGGTCTCGCAACCGGCGTTGACCAAACAGATCAATCTGCTCGAGTCGACGATTAATGTGGCTCTTTTCTCACGCGGAAGGCAGGGCACCTCACTGACTGCGGGCGGGAAACGGCTGCTGCCCGAGGCTGAGAAGGTGCTCAAACAGGCGGGGTTATTTTTGCAGCGTGCCGAGGGTGTCGCGAAGGGTGAAGAGGGCATGATGGCAGTAGGGTTTGGGCTCTCGAGCTTTACCTTTGCGCCGCAGTGCATTGCGCATTTTCGGCGTCATTACCCTGGGGTAAACGTTTCGCTGGAGGATCTGCCGTCTTCGCTGCAGGAAGAAATGCTGCAAAGCGGCGTGCTGCAGGTTGGTTTTGTTCGCGTTCCGCCGAAAGCACCTCTGGAGTATCGCGCGCTGTTCGAGGATAGGCTGGTGCTCGCCGTGCCGGAAGAAAGCGCATTAAACGTGGAACAGTGGCTGGCAAAACTGCCGTTACTCAGGCTTTACACCGAACGAGGCCGTGGACTGAACCTGCAAACTGACCTGTTTTTGCAGGCCAATCGGCTTCATCCGTCTTCAAGCCAACAGGTAGAGGACATCCAGACTATCGTCGCGCTGGTGGTTGCAGGCATTGGCGTTGCGCTGCTGCCGCAAAGCGTTGCCCATATTGCGCCGACGGGATTTACGATGGTGCCGATTAGCGGTGAAACCACCGGTTGGCAGGTGGGTATCGCCTGGGACGGACAGGCGGAGGACCGTATTCGCGACAATTTTATTGCGACAATATTTTTGCAGTAAACCCGACAATGCCCTAGAGGAAGTGATACACGACGCCTCGAGAAGGGGAGAATTAAATGCGTCGGCGGTGCGGCGTGAGCTTGTCCTGCTAATTTGCGCTTATTTAAGCGATGACTCAAAAAAATATAAAGCCTGACTTAATTGATAAGGTATACGACAGTTTTAATCGCTAACCCTTGTGAGAGTAGGCGTGGCGTCCCATTTTTGGAACAGGGGAGGAGATTGTAGCAACAGCCCTGTTTTTTCAAAGTGTGCTTGCGATCCCAATAGCAGAGAGTCACTTCAATTCCCCCCTTCTCTTAAGGCAAATTCAATCTAGCATTACCCATAATTTTACATTATCTTTACTAATGTGTTCATTCGCTCCATATCATAAAAAAATTGCTTTCCATCATGAGGGTTAGATATGAAATTAAAAATGGCACCACGCATTCTTTTGTCCTGTTTGGCTCTGGCCATGATCCCCTCTGCAAACGCAGCGACCGCAACCGGGACATTTCAGGTACTGATTACCATCCTCAAATCCTGTTCCGTAACGGCAGGGGCATCCTCAAACATTAACCTTGGCTCAGTCAATGCGGGGGCAACGGCTGCCGCAGGCAACAGCACTATCTCTGTGGACTGCTCAAGAACCACGCCTTATTACATCGGTCTGGCACCTTCCAGTACCAATGGCGGAACAACCACCGGCTCTGGCTCTATGTCCTCGGTTGCTAACTCAACAACCAATACCGACAAAGTGCCCTATCAGTTGAACCAGACCTCCGCAACGGGTGCCGTCTGGGGTAACACAGCGACCTCGACGAATGTCGGTAATGGCGTGGCCGGAACAGGGACCGGGGCTGCACAAACTTATACCGTCTACGCGACAGCAACCAGCACTAACTTTGCCCCTGACAGCTACGCCGATACCGTCACTGTCAACGTGAATTACTGATTCAAAAAGCTTCGATCCAGGAAAGGAGATGACGTTGAAATTGCTTGTGCGGCAGTTTGTTTTTGCATGCCTGCTAGGGACGGCGGTTTGGGGAACCGAGGCTGCGGCCAGCGGCCTGCAGGTTTCCCCGGTAAGTTTAACACTGACAGGCAACCAGAATGCCGGCGGCCTGTGGTTAAGCAATCAGGGAGATAATATTGTTAACGCGCAGGTACGTGTCTATCACTGGAGCCAAAGTAATTTTGCCGATACCTTGTCCTCTTCTCAGGGACTGGTAGTGAGTCCGCCTATGCTGACACTGGCACCCGGCGCTCGACAGTTGATCCGTATTATTCGCGTGGGCGCACCGCCAAATAATGTCGAAGACGCCTATCGGCTGGCTATTGATGAACTTCCTCCTGCCACGCTGCAAAAAAATAAATTGGAATTTGTACTGCATTATTCGTTACCCGTTTTTATTCAACCGGCAAGCAATCCTCCTACTTCGGTAAAATTGCAATGGACGCTGAGACATATCGGCAATAGTGATTTTTTGGAAGTTAATAATCAGGGAAATAGCCATGCTCAGCTATCCGCGATTACCTATATAAGCCCTAATGGTGCGCGCAAAGTCATCACCCCTGGATTATTAGGTTACGTTCTTCCTGGAATGACCATGCGCTGGATACTACCCGTCTCTAACGAGTATCTTAATCGCGGTAGCAAAATTGAAGTGTCAATAAATGGCGAAAAAACGCTACAGGATTTGTAATAACCCGCGCCATCTGGTGAAGGTTTTTTTACTGCATGGAATATTAATCTCGTCAGGGGCCATCGCGGAGGTCAATACTCCCGGCGGTCAGCCTGACGGTATTATTAATGACACAGCGCGTATTCCTGGTATTGACCTGTATCTTGATGTAACCCTAAATGGCAATCATTTGGGGTTAGCCCATTTTGGCGATGCCAATGGGAAATTATACGCCAGCGCAAATACCCTGCGGCAGCTGGGATTTCGGCTGCCTAAAGAGGCAACCGACGCCGTTAGCCTAAATAATATTGACCAACTCAAGATAGATTACGACGTTCAGCAACAGACGCTGAATATGACCGTGCCGTTGAGCCAGCTGGATTCCGCGACCACCGAGCTCAACGGGCTTAATATGCAAAGTCCTGCGGCAGCCAAATCGCGCGGCATGCTGCTCAACTACGATCTTTATGCCGCGCAGCAAAACGGCACCACGGCCAACAGTTTTACTGAATTTCGTGCCTTTAACTCCGAGGGCGTATTCAGTTCGACTCAGCTTACCCGCTATTCCGAGCAGACTAACAGCGGTTCTCAGGGCAACGAGTTTAGCCGACTGGATACCAGCTGGCGATCGTCATTCCCCGACAAACTACTGGCTGTCACCGTCGGGGATACCCTAACCAGTTCGCTCTCCTGGTCTCGCCCCACGCGCATTGCTGGTATTCAGATTGGCACCGACTACAGCCTGCAACCCTATCTGCGCACCGCACCGCTGCCGACGTTCCTCGGTTCGGCGACCTTGCCCTCCAGCGTCGAACTGTTTGTTAATGGCATGAAGTACTATAACGGACAGGTGCCGTCGGGTAATTTTGCCATTAATACGATGCCGAATATCAGCGGCGCCGGTAACGCACAGGTGGTGATGACGGACGCGCTGGGCAGAACGACGACACAGAATTTTTCTTTCTATAACGACCAGCAGCTGCTGCGTGAAGGACTCAAGGACTGGTCGGCGGAAGTGGGCGTGGTGCGTAAAAACTACGGTTATGCGTCCAACGACTATGGCAGCACGCCGGCGGCGAGCGGCACCTGGCGCTACGGCGTGAGCAACACCCTGACCACCGGAATACACTCCGAGGCGACAGACGGGCTGGCCAACGGCGGCGTGAGCAGCGACTGGATCCCCGGTTCGCAGAGCGGCACAATTTCCACCTCGCTGGCCTTCAGCACCGATCGGGGGCAGAGCGGTTCCCTTTACAGCGTGGGCTACCGCTGGGCGGGAACCCGTTTCAGCTTTGGGGCCAGTACAACGGCGACCACCGGCAATTATCACGACGTGGCGACGCATTATGGCACTGCGCCTCCCGCACTTAACAGCAACGTCGTGGTGGGTTACGACACGGGTTACCTGGGTAACGTCAGCCTAAGCTACCTGCAGTTTCGCTATCCGCAGGAAAGCGCCATTCGCTACGCCAATGCCAACTGGTTCAAATCGGTGGCAGAAAATGTCTATCTCAGCGCCGGTTATAGCCAAAATATGGATGACAAGAGCGACCGCAGCGTCTATCTGATGGTCTCCGTAACGCTGGATAATCGCATCACCGCCAGCACCACCGTGCAGCGTACCAACAATCAGACCGGCTATCAGGTTAACGCCAGTCAGTCGCAGCCGTCTGAGGGAGGCTGGGGCTGGAACGTGGCCGCCGACCAGCAGGATTCTCAGCAGAGCGGGCAGGGTGAGGTGGGTTATCTGGGGCGTTACGGTAATGTCTACACCGGATTCAACAACATGCCGGATAACCATTATGGTTATGCTGGGGCCAGTGGTTCCTTGGTGATGATGGGCGGCGGACTGTTTGCTGCACGGGAAATCACCAATGGGTTTGCGGTGGTCTCCACCGACGGCGTGCCTGATGTCCCGGTGAAACTGCAAAACAATCCGGTTGGCACCACCAATAACAGCGGACTGCTGCTGGTGACGCCGCTGAACAGCTATCAAAAGAACCTGTTGAGTATCGACCCGATGAGTCTACCGGCCAACACACGTATCACTCGCATTGAGGCCAACGCGACGCCGGGTGACCGTTCGGGAACGCTGGTGAACTTTACCATTGAGTCGGTTCGTGCCGCCCAGGTGGTGCTGACCGACTCGCGCGGCAAGGTTATCCCTGAAGGCAGTCAGGTTCGACTCAACGGTGACCAAAGTCAGACCGTGCCGGTGGGCTTCGACGGTATGGCCTATTTTGATACGCTGAAACAACACAATACGCTGCAGGTGACCACCAATTCCGGTACCTGTTCCGTTCAATTCGATTATCCGGCGAAAACCGAGGGTATTCCACAGATTGGCCCGCTGGCCTGTAAGTAAAGCCAGCGAGGTCAAGGAGTGATTAGGATGCGGTGTAGAAATCTGTTGCTGCTGGCAGGATTGGGGCTTTGCCCAACAATGAGTTATGCGCTTGCCTGTTCGGTAACCAACGTACAGTCCATCAATTTTGGCACGGTTAATCCGCTCTCGACCTCCAGTAGCAGCACCAGCATGACTTTTGGCTACAGCTGTACTCGAGGGGTTCTGGACGGCCTGCTGACCGCCGTCACTCTGTGCTTTAACATTGGTGCCTCGTCCAACAGCGGGCAGGTCACGACGCGCACCATGGCGAATACCCTCACGTCCTCCAATACCCTGAGTTACCAGCTCTATCAGGGGACGTCGAGCGGCACGGTGTGGGGGAGCCAATTTGTGGCGGGCACCACGCCCGCGATGGTCAACCTCTCTTCGCTGGTCGTCGGCGTTCCCTCAACCGGCAGTCTGACCGTGGCTGCGGTGTTGCCTCTGCCGCAAATTTCCGCCATCCCCGGCAGTTTTCAGGATATCTATTCCTCCGCTACTGCGATTGTCACCAGCAATACCGGGCTTCTGGTGCCACCAGGAAGTTGTGGAACGACGGTGGCAACTACCTTTGCCTTCAACGTCCTGGCGACGGTTGCCAAGCAGTGTACGGTTACCCCTAATGGCAACATCAGTATGGGGTCGGTCAATAGTACGGCAACCAATACCACCTCAAGCAACACGTTAAGCGTCGCCTGTAGCAACGGCACGGCGTATACCGTAGGACTGGTGCCATCAAACAGCAGCACCACGGGGAGTGGGGTGATGGTCACCAGCCCGAGCAACGGCGACCAGGTCCCTTATCAACTCAGTTCAACGGCGGGGCCTAATGGTACGGTGTGGGGAAGCGCCTCAACCAACCAGGTCGCGGGCACAGGAAACGGTTCAGCAACCAGCTATACTGTCTATGCCACCGTTCCCAGCGCCAACTATACGCCCGGTAACTATGCGGATACGGTGACGGTTAATGTGACCTATTAGACGTCATAATGATAAAAACAACGCCTTGCAGGAGGTATTTGTGAGCCAGTCATCTTCTTCCCCGCAGTCTATGGGGCGGCGCGCCCTTGAGACCGAGCCTCAATATATTAATTCACCGATGACCTCTGCCGCTGCCTTTTTGATTCTCGCCGTTAAGGACGACAGTCATTCGCTCGCGACCGTTCGCTCGGTCATCGGCAGTACCGACGATCTGATTAAAGATGTGCAGGTGCGAACTATCGAGGTGCAATTTACCTGCAATGTCGGGATTTCCTCTCGCATCTGGAGCGCGCTGAGCGGTAAACCGATGCCTAAAGAGCTTGCGCCGTTCAAGGAAATCAAGGGCGCTAAACATACCGCGGTGAGTACCGAAGGCGACCTGCTGTACCATATTCGCGCGGGCTCGGCTGACCTTATTATCGAGTTTGAAAAACTGCTGCTGGAAGCCTTTGGCGACAGCGTGACCGCCCTCGATGATGTCGCCGGATTCCGCTATTTCAACGGCCGAGACCTGCTGGAATTTGTAGACGGAACCGCCAATCCGGTCGGCCTTGCTTTACCCGAGGCGACGATCGTCGGTGATGAGGATCCTGATTATGCAGGTGGCAGCTACGTGGTGATTCAGAAATACCTGCATAACATGGCGGCATGGCGCGCGCAGAAGGTCGAAACGCAGGAGGCCATCATCGGCCGTACCAAGTTTGACAATGTCGAATTACCGGACGCAACCGAAGGGCAAAAGTCGCATAAGACGCTGTGCACCATTGAGGACAGTCAGGGTGAGTACGATATTTTGCGCGACAATATGCCGTTTGCCGTGCCGGGCAAAGGAGAATACGGCACCTATTTTATTGGCTATTGCCGTTATTTATGGGTGATTGAGAAAATGTTAGAGCGGATGTTTATCGGCAATCCGCCGCCGCTGCACGATCGTATTCTGGATTTCTCTACCGCCGTTTCCGGTGTGACCTTTTTTGTTCCGGCGCGTAAATTCTTGAGCGATCTGGGGGGATGAAATAAACCCTTCATGCTATGAAGCGGCATGAAGGGCCGTTATTGCCGCGGGATAGGGGATATTTAACGGGTTGATTATTTACGGTCGAGAGAAAATTTACCCGGTCCGGTCACGGCGAGCAGTAATAATCCCCCTACGATGGCAATATTTTTATAGAAATTGATTTCGTTAGCATAGTGCGCCGCACCGGTAAGACCCCAGAAAGGGTGACCAATTAAACCGGTTGCCAGAGTATACACCGCCATAATCAGCGCCAGCGGACGAGTATAAAAACCTAAAATAAGTGCAATGCCGACGAAGAACTCCATCACTACGGCAATAATCGCCGCGACGGTTGGGAACGGCGCACCTACCGAACTCATATAAGTCACTGTACCGCTAAAGCCGGTTATTTTCTCCAGACCGAAAATAACAAATAAAAGCATGAGCAGAACACGAGCCACGAGGATGATAACATCGCTGTATTTAGCAACGGAAAAATAACGCATAAGTGCCTTCCTGGTTAATTAATTTATAAACTGAAAGTTACTTTAACTCTTTCGTCATTGCGCATAAACTCCGTAAATGAACAACATAATCCCATAAGTGGCATAATCATGAAGTTTGACCCAGCGGATATGGTCCTGTTTGCCTGCGTAGTGGAGGAAGGCAGTTTCTCGGGGGCAGCAGAACGTCTCGACATCCCGAACTCAACCGTCTCGCGACGGATTTCAACGCTGGAAAACCAACTGGGTGAGCGCCTGCTGGTTCGCACCACCCGCAAGATGGTGATTACGGAATATGGTAAGGCGGTGCTGCGCCATGCCCAGCAGATTTCTGCCGAAATGGAGTCCATGCTGGCACTCACCGAAAACCGTAAGGCCAAGCCGAGCGGATTGCTGAGAATATCGATGCCGGGTGATTTCTCGCAGAACATGATTGGAGCGCTGCTGGCGGACTTCATTGAAAAATACCCCGACGTGACGCTGGATATCGACTCCTCCCAGCAGCGGGTTGATATCATCAGTGAGGGCTATGACGTCGCGCTACGTATGGGCAATCTGCAGAATGATTCTACGCTGGTGGCACGACAGCTGAGCACCTTTCGCGTGGCGCTCTACGCCTCGCCCAAGTTTCTTAAAAAGAGCGGGGCGGTAAAGCATCCGCAGGAATTGATGCATCGCGCCGTGCTAAGGCTTCGAACGCGTGGAGGAGAGGTTTCCCCGTGGCAACTCACCCGGGGAGACGAGTCCTGGGAGGGCAGCCCTCCGATGCGCGCGGTGGCCAACTCGCCGAGTGTGTTAATCAATCTTGCCCGGCTTGGGGCCGGGATAACCAGTGTAACGACGCATTTCGCCCATCCATTTCTGGAAAATGGAGAACTGGTGAGGGTACTCGAAGATTGGGAGTGTCCCGGCGTTCCCGTGTGGGCGGTATTCCCCGGACGGCGCTTGATGCCCTCAAGAACCCGGGTATTTATAGACAGTCTGGTTGCCAGCTTTGGGAAGTTTACCTCAACCTACTGAACCCCAACCACGGCAGCGCGTGGTTGTTCAGCTTAACTCTTTCAACGCAATTCAGACAGCGTCAAAAATCACGTACAGCTTACGCATAGTGGTCTCAACCACCCAGGTGCCCTCGGTATTGGCCTCGAAGAAAAACGAGTCTCCGGCCGTAAAGGTCAATGTTGCCTCGCCGTCTGGGGTAAATGAACCGCTGCCACCGAGAAAATGCATGATCTCCGCCTGCCTGACCGAACGCCGGTAGCTGCCCGGCGTACATTCAAAGATACCGCTGTCGATGTCTTCCTTACCTGGAATGACCTTCTGCAGGCCGGAAAGCTTAACGGCAGGGGTATCGGGCAGTCCCTCAACGTTTCCCCAGGATTCCAACGCCTCGATAGAGGCCGGTTGTCCAATTTTTTGTACCTTCATTTAGTGAGTTCCTCAGCGTGGATGCAGTCAGGTTTTAGGGGGTTTTACGCTGTCCAGCTTACGGAATGCCTTAAAAACTTTATTAAACTTATGGGCGCTGGATTAACACATCAGAGTGCGAATCGACCCGGGTTTGGCAGGAAGTTTTGTCGGAGTGCGCTAAGGGGTGCAAACACACCCCATAGCGCTTTTCTTGTCGCGGGCTATTTCTTCACCTCAGGCTGGCCGACGCTCTGTTTCCTCAGTTTTGCCACCTCCTCGGCATTAACGGCTGACGCGCTATTTCCCCAACTGCTGCGAATAAAAGTTACCACGTCTGCCACCTGCTGGTCGTTCAGCCGCCATGCAAAATCTGGCATAGTCAGGCCGGTGATGGACTCGCGGGTTACCGGGGTTTTAGCGCCGGCCAGAACAATGTTGATCAGTGAGGACGGATCATCCCCCATCACGGCGGTATTCCCGGCAAGGGCAGGGAAGCTTTTTGTATACCCTTTGCCATCAATACGGTGACAGGCGGAGCAGTTATTCATATAAAGCAGAGATCCCGGTTGAGACATATCGCCTTTTATCAGCGCAGCGCTAGTCGAATCCGCTTTTGCAGAGGCTTGGGCCGGGGCATCGGACGACGGCAATGATTTAAGATAAGTTGCAATGGCGCTGAGATCGGCATCGGTGAGATATTGCGTGCTTTTCTCGATGGCTTCGCTCATGGGGCCAAATGCCGCATTCCCGTCGGTGTGGCCTGTCTTAAGGAACTCGGCAATCTCCTGCGCCGACCAGCGGCCCAACCCCGTTTTGCTATTGCCCGTCAGATCAGGCGCGGACCATCCGGCTAGCTGACCGCCGCTAAGGAAGCGCTTATCGTGCTGATCAAAGCCTTTTTCCTGATAAGCCAGTCCGCGCGGCGTATGGCAGGTTCCGCAGTGCGTAAGGCCCTGCACCAGGTAAGCCCCGCGATTCCATTCTGCACTTTGCGTCTGGTCGGGCTTATAGACATCGCTATCGTGGAAGGCCCAGTCCCACGCTGCCAGTGGCCATCGCATATTTAACGGCCATGGAATATCGCTCTTTCTGTTTGTCTGATGCACCGGCTTAACCTCATTCATCAAATAAGAATAAAGGGCGTGCATATCATCATCGTTTATTTTGGCATATTCCGTGTATGGCATGGCGGGATATAAACGATGACCGTCTTTTGCGATCCCTTGGCGTAACGCGCGTGAGAAATCTTCATAGCTGTAATTACCGATACCGGTGTCTTTATCTGGCGTAATATTGGTCGAGTAAATTGCCCCCACCGGAGTAACCATTTTCAACCCCCCTGTAAAAGGCGCGGAACCGGAGACGGTATGGCAGGCAGCACAGTCCCCTGCGGTGGCGATATATTCACCGCTGGCGACTTTTTCCTGAAAGTTTTCCGGGGCGGCCATGGCGAATTTGCAGGAAATAAATGCAGCAACAAATAACGAGAGTTGTTTTATTTTCATGTCTTTATTGCCTCAGTTAACGCTGAACCAGAGGCCCTGGATTTTTAAGATATTGCGACTTGATAGCGTCAGCGGCAAACAGCGTGGTCGCGCCAACGATTCCAGTCGGGTTGTAGGCAATGTTTTGCGGGAAGCAGCATGCGCCGAGAACAAAAACATTGGGCACATCCCAGCTTTGCAAATACTTGTTCACAACGCTGGTACGAGGGTCATCGCCCATGACCGCACCGCCGGTAGTATGCGTGGATTGATAAGGGCGGACATCGTAATGGGAATCCAGGTTTTTAAAGCCCATGCTGTAAGACAGCGGGTTGAGTTCCTTGACGATGTTCTCGACTTTTCCGGCCAGGAACTGGGTCAGTTTTAATTCATTTTGCTGCCAGTCGTAGGTCATCCTTAACAGCGGGAGTCCGTAGGCGTCCTTATAGGTTGGGTCGAGATCCAGGAAGCATTGCTTATACGGCATCACCGAGGCCGAGGAGCCGACGCTCATATTATGCAGATAGTTGTCTTTTATAGACTGCTTCCAACCCGATCCCCAGTTAGGTGCACCTTTAGGTAATACCATCTGTTGAATTGGTCTTGCGCCGGTGGCGTGGGCCGAAATACTGCCGCCGCCGATAAAGCCTACGTCGGAGTGGTCGAAGTTTTCACCGTTGAAATTATCGATATAGACCCCCGAAGCGCCCGCCGCGGCAAAGTGGTTGAAGTACACCTCTTTGCCAAAGAACAGTTTGGCTGCGCCATCGATTTGATAGGCATAGTTTCTGCCCACCACGCCTTCACCGGTGTCAGGGTTGTAAGGTTTTCCAATCCCAGAAAGTAACAGCAGGCGAACGTTATGCAGCTGGAAAGCGCTGAGAATAACCAGCGAGGCAGGTTGTTCAACTTCTTCGCCATTGGCATCGATATAGGTCACGCCCGTGGCTTTCTTTCCGGTGGAATCGGTAAGTACGCGCAGTACGTGGGAGTGGGGGCGCAATTCGAAATTACTGTACTGCTTGAGCGCCGGTATGACACAGGTCTGCGGTGACGCCTTGGAATAGTTGAAACAGCCAAATCTTTCGCAGAATCCGCAGTAGTTACAGGCCCCCATCTGAACGCCGTAGGGGTTGGTATAGCCGCCGGTGCTGATGGCCGCAGGACCGGAAAAGGCGTGATAACCCTGGTTCTTGACTACGTTGCGAAATATCTGGCCCGCATACTGATCTTTCAGCGGTTTATTCGGATAGTCGCCGCTGCGCGGTGCTTCGAAGGGGTTGCCTCCCTCAATAATTTTGCCCTGAATATTCCCCGCCTGGCCTGAAGCGCCACAAATTTTCTCAAACTTATCAAAATAGGGCTCCATTTCCGCATAGGTAAAGGGATAATCCTGAACGGTCATATCAGCAGGAATAAATTTAGCGCCATATTTTTCAGTGATAGTGGTTTTAACTTTCAGGTCGCTTTCAAGCGGACGCCACAACAAACCGTTCCAGTGAACGCCAGCACCGCCTACGCCATCGCCGGGTAAGAATGAGCCCAAACGGCGGTAGGGATAGGCTTTGCTTCCTGGGGTATGGCGGATAGTGACCGTTTCTTTCGAAATGTTCTGGAATAACTTAAGCCTTATCCCATAAGTTAATTCATCAACGATGCGTGGATAGGTAAAGTCGGGGTAGGTATCACGCTGTTCGCCGCGTTCTAACGCAACAATTTTTAATCCAGTCTCGGATAATTCTCTTGCCATTACAGAGCCGGTCCAACCAAAACCGACAATAACAATATCAACTTGCTCTTTTTTTATCGTCATTTTTATGCGCCATTCTTACCTGAAATACTCACCGGACCCAGCGGGTAATGGGTGTTGGGATTATCCATTACCTGAACAAAATCAGCGCGAGCGCCCGGGAAGCCGATCATTTTCCACGATGCCTGGGTGCGGTTTCCGCCATGAATAGGGTCGGCGAGATAGCCTTCTTTGGTGTTCTCCAACAGCTGGCCGAAAAACAGTTTGGAAGAAATATCGGCAAGCTGGATGTGACCCGCCTCAAGCGCGTGTAATACCCCCTCTCGCTCGGCATTTTCCAGGTCTGCAAATTTCTTCTGATATTTTTGCTGGCAGTATTGATCGGTGGCTTTAATTCCCCTGCGATATATATCACGCGGCACCAGATTAGTTTGATATCCCAGCTCTGGAATGGTTTGCTCAAACGGCGGTTGCATATACCACAAGGCGCCGTGACCGTAGGGCAGCTCCATTTGCTTATCAATATAGACAGGCACACCTTCGCTCACCGCACCGGGACCATTATCGTCCTGAGGAATTAACCGATCGGTGGCCGAAATAATGAAGCGCCATTCCTCGTGATTAAAAAATATCGGTACATATTGATAGACGAATTCATCCTCTTTATTTTTTTCAGCGGCTGAAACACTTTTTGCAATAACAGTTCCTGAAAGGGCGGTAACTGGCAATATCGCAAGGGAACGTTGAAGGAATTTTCTGCGAGAGTTTACAATCTCACCCTCTTCTTTTTTCATTATCTCCGACCTCAACTTATTGTTATAAAAAATAAATAAAAGTTAAAATAAAGTTACATATTTTGCGTTGGCAGACTTATAGCATGGGGTAATCACAAAAAACACAGGCTGACTGGTTATGAATGCCAACGGAGCAGGTTATGAATTGCCTAATGGAATGACTTTTTATGGGGTTTTACGCACCGGAATAACAACAGAAGGGGAGGGGAGATATCAGGTCTTGACGTATTTGGTTGCATATACTTACATGCATTAATGGATGTAAGTGAGCTTATTTAGCCTGTTTTTGGCGTTAGGATTAACTTTAGTTTGAGGGTAATGCAGAAAATGGGTATGTCATGGGCGAGGGATTTTTATATTCTAGATAATAAAAAACCACGCCGGAGCGTGGTTTTTAAATTCAACCGTAAAGATGGATAATTAAACGTTGAACAGGAAGTTCATTACGTCGCCATCTTTAACGATGTAGTCTTTGCCTTCTGAACGCATTTTACCGGCTTCTTTCGCGCCTTGCTCACCTTTGTAGGTGACGAAGTCGTCAAAACCGATTGTCTGTGCGCGGATAAAGCCTTTCTCAAAGTCGGTGTGGATCTTACCGGCTGCCTGAGGTGCGGTAGCGCCTACTGGAATGGTCCAGGCGCGAACTTCTTTCACACCGGCGGTGAAGTAGGTTTGCAGGTTCAGCAGCTCGTAACCTGCGCGGATAACGCGGTTCAGGCCCGGCTCTTCCAGACCCAGTTCAGCCATGAACTCAGCGCGGTCTTCGTCTTCCAGCTCGGCGATATCAGATTCAACGGCGGCACAAACGGCAACCACAACGGAACCTTCGGCATCAGCGATTGCGCGAACTTTGTCGAGGTACGGGTTGTTTTCGAAACCGTCTTCGTTAACGTTGGCGATATACATGGTCGGCTTCAGGGTCAGGAAGCTGAGGTAGCGGATGGCCGCTTTGTCTTCGTCTGACAGGTCAAGCGCACGCAGCATACCCGCTTGTTCAAGCTGCGGCAGGCATTTTTCCAGCGCAGCCAGTTCAGCTTTTGCGTCTTTATCGCCGCCTTTGGCTTTCTTCTGTACGCGGTGAATCGCGCGCTCACAGGTGTCGAGGTCAGAAAGCGCCAGCTCGGTGTTGATCACGTCGATGTCATCAGCCGGGTCAACTCTGTTGTTAACGTGGATGATATTGTCGTTTTCGAAACAACGGACAACGTGGCCAATAGCTTCGGTTTCACGGATGTTGGTCAGGAACTGGTTACCCAGGCCTTCACCTTTTGACGCGCCTTTAACCAGACCGGCGATATCAACGAATTCCATGGTGGTTGGAACAACGCGCTGAGGTTTCACTATCTCGCACAGTTTGTCGAGACGTGGATCGGGCATTGGTACAACGCCGGTATTCGGTTCGATGGTGCAGAACGGGAAATTGGCCGCTTCGATACCTGCTTTGGTCAGCGCATTGAAAAGAGTTGATTTACCAACGTTCGGCAGGCCGACGATACCGCATTTGAATCCCATGTTTTATATCACCTTAATATCTTAATAATCAGGAGCTTAAAGTAATCATCCTGATGTAATGACCATAATTCCGCTTATTATACACAGTTTGCGTGTTGAACTCGATCCGCATCTTTTTAAGGTAAAATGCCCCCACTCTTGTTATTGTCGCCTTGTTTGTTTTATTTAACTCAAAGTATTGGATATTCGCATGTTAACTCTGAAGAACTTCAGGGCGGCTGACGTCAAAAATGACGTATTGGCCGGCTTTGTAGTTGCTGTCTCAATGATCCCTGAAGCGGTGGGCTTCTCGCTGGTGGCAGGCCTGTCACCAATAGTCGGGCTACATACCGCGTTTATCATCGGTATCGTCACCGCGTTGTTCGGCGGTAAGCCGGGCATGGTGTCAGGTGCGGCGGGGTCGATAGTGGTGGTATTAATGAGCCTCGCGGCGCAGCACGGCATGGGCTACGTACTTTGGGCTACGCTGTTTGCCGGACTGATTCAGATTGCCATCGGCGTGTTCCGGCTGGGCAAATTTATTCGTCTGGTGCCGCTTCCCGCTATTCACGGTTTCGTCAACGGATTAGCGATAGTCATTATGCTGGCGCAGCTGCACATGATTGCCGGACAGGGGATGTTGATGTACGGGCTGGTGCTGCTGGCGATTGCCGTGGTCGTCATCTTTCCGAAAATTACCCGCGTTATTCCTTCGTCGCTGGCCGCGGTGATTATCGTTTCTGCGGTCGCGATAGGTTTTCACCTGCACACGCTGCGGGTCGGTGATTTAGCGGACATCTCTGGCGCATTGCCGAGCTTCTCGCTGCCTGCTGCGCCCTTTACCCTCGATATGCTGAAGGTTGTGCTGCCTTATGCGGTGGTTATCGCGCTGGTGGGACTCATCGAATCGCTGCTGACCATGACGGTGCTCGATGAAATGGGGGGCAAGAAAGGCAACGGTAACCGCGAGAGTATTGCGCAGGGTGCCGGTAATACTCTTTGCGGCCTGTTTGGCTGCTTCGCCGGGTGCGCGATGATTGGGCAGTCGATCATCAACTTCACCTCGGGCGGTCGTGGTCGCATCTCCGGCACGGTAGGCGCTATTCTGCTGATCCTCTTCGTGGTGAGCCTGGCGGATTATATCGGCCTGATTCCGGTCGCTGCACTGGCGGGCATTATGCTGGTGGTGTGCTATAACACCTTTGAGTGGAGCTCGTTCCGCCGTCTGCGCCGTATGCCGAAGTCTGACGCGCTGGTGATGGTGGCCGTGACCCTGATTACTATTTTCACCGATCTGGCCGTGGCGGTCATCAGCGGAGTGATTATCTCCGCGCTGGTCTTTGCCTGGCAGCACGCGCGTATCAGCATTCGCAGCCGTCAGCAGAAGGGGGATTTGGTGATGTATAAGCTGGAAGGGCCGCTGTTCTTTGGCTCAACCGCCGCCTTCGCCGAGCTGTTTACGCCAGAGCAGGATCCGCAAAATGTGATCCTGGATTTCTCGGCCACGCGGGTGATGGATTCAAGCGGCGTCGAGGCGATTGATAAAATCACCGGTCGCTATCTCGAGGCGGGCAAGACTATCCGTTTACGCCACCTCAGTGCCGACTGCGTGAGGCTACTCGCCAAGGCGGGGCCATTCTGTAGCCACGAGCTGGACGACCCAGACTATTACGTTGCGGAAGATAATTACCAGACTGACGATAAATCGTTGGGAAAAGAAACGTTTAGGGTAAGAACCTAACAACGTGGGTGAGAGAGGCTATGCGTAAGTTACCCCTCTCACGCTTCCCCCACGCCGGGGGAAGCGGCCTTAAACGCTTAACCTTCTGCTTTAAAACTGTGCAAACGGTTCATCGCTTTCAATAACCCGTCTTTCATCAGAATATCCGTACAGCGCAACGACTCGTCGATGGCTTCATCAATCAGCTTCTGTTCGCTGGCCGGCGGTTTACCGAGCACAAAACCGACGACCTTACTGCGATCGCCAGGATGACCGATGCCGATGCGCAGGCGATAGAAGTTTGGATTGTTACCCAGCTTGCTCTGAATATCTTTTAAACCGTTATGGCCGCCGTTGCCGCCACCCAGTTTGATCTTCGCGATACCGGGAAGGAAGTCCAGTTCGTCGTGGGCGACCAGAATTTCGGCCGGTTCAATACGGTAGAAGTTCGCCATGGCGCTGACCGCCTTGCCGCTCAGGTTCATGAAGGTGGTCGGCACCAACAGACGTACGTCTTGCCCATTCATTGATAAACGCGCCGTGTAGCCGAAGAATTTACTCTCTTCTTTTAACTGTTGGTTATGCTGACGGGCCAATTGATCCACATACCATGCACCGGCATTGTGGCGGGTCTGGGCATATTCGGCTCCGGGATTCGCCAGGCCAACGATTAATTTAATGCTGCTCACGTTCTTTTCGCTTCTCGAGGGAATAATCTGGCCGATAGTTTACCCGTGCTTTGCCGCCGTGCCAAACCGTGCGGTAAATAAAGCCCCCCATTACTTCAGAATCGAATAGTTACATTTTATAATTATTCACCTTTCAATGAGATATCCCCAAAGAAGCGTAAAGATTTGTCATTTTGCATCTCCACACTGTGATCGTGCCCGCAACCCCTCCCCGACGTGACGGCTATAATTTATACAGGATGAAGTGACGCTCTTTGCTTAATGCAAAGGAAAATGCAAAGGATTTAAGGAGGTGACGAATGAAACGTAAAAACGCAGCCCTGTGCGGTAACCTGTTGATGGGAGTGGGATTGGTTATCATGGTTGGCGGTATCGCCTATGCGGTACTCAGCCAGGTGTCCAACCTTGGCATGCCTGACTTCTTCACCCACGGTGCCGTCATGAGCATATTCATCGGTGCACTGCTGTGGTTAACCGGGGCACGGGTCGGGGGACGCGAAGCCGTCGCCGATCGTTACTATTGGGTACGTCATTACGACGCTCGCTGCCGTAAAAATCATCGCCACTCCTGACCCTAACCGCTGCGTGAAGCGAAAGCGCGCTGACTTAAGGTTAGAAACTAAAAAGCCCCGGGGATCCGGGGCTTTTTATTGTTAATCGCTTTTATACCGCACGGTTAAAAGGATTAATGCTCGAACATCGCTGAAATCGATTCTTCATTGCTGATACGGCGGATGGCTTCAGCCAGCATGCCGGACAGCGTCAAAGTGCGCACGTTTTTCAGGGCGCGAATTTCAGGAGACAGCGGGATGGTATCACACACGATCACTTCATCAATCACGGAGTGCTTGATGTTCTCTACGGCGTTACCGGAGAAGATTGGGTGAGTCGCATAGGCGAAGACGCGCTTGGCACCGCGCTCTTTCAGCGCTTCAGCGGCTTTACACAGGGTGCCGCCGGTGTCGATCATGTCATCAACCAGGATACAGTCACGACCGCTTACGTCACCAATAATGTGCATCACCTGCGAAACGTTTGCGCGAGGGCGACGTTTATCGATGATGGCCATGTCGGTATCATTCAGCAGTTTAGCAACGGCACGCGCACGAACAACGCCGCCGATGTCTGGAGAAACCACGATTGGGTTTTCGAGATTTTGCTGCATCATGTCTTCGAGCAGGATTGGGCTACCGAACACGTTATCAACCGGGACATCGAAGAAGCCCTGGATTTGTTCTGCGTGCAAATCAACGGTTAAAACGCGGTCAACGCCTACGCTGGAAAGGAAGTCGGCAACGACTTTGGCGGTGATCGGTACACGCGCTGAACGCACGCGGCGATCCTGACGTGCATAACCGAAGTAGGGGATAACTGCCGTGATGCGGCCGGCAGAGGCGCGCCGGAGTGCATCGACCATTACCACGAGTTCCATCAGGTTGTCGTTAGTAGGCGCGCAGGTGGATTGGATAATGAAAATATCTCCGCCACGTACATTTTCGTTAATTTGCACACTTACTTCACCGTCACTAAAACGACTGACGGCGGCGTCACCTAGGCTGGTGTATAAACGGTTGGCAATACGTTGTGCTAGTTCCGGGATGGCGTTACCAGCAAAAAGCTTCATATCAGGCACGAGAATAACCTCAGGCTTGCGTCCAGAGAAGATATCGGCTTGTGATTTCACCGGGCGGTGAGCGAAACCACAGCAATATACATACGTACAACTTACCCTTCGTCCCTCAGCGAGCGGCGGATGTTTCCGCGGGCTGAAGTCGGTCAGGTATACAGATTAAATCTAAAAAATTCCGAGAGGCTGGCAAAGAACAGACACAAATAGCGGGAACTTGTGACTCTCTACGCTTTGGCTGCGGCTCTCATCAGCTCGGCACGTGTTTTGTGCAGCGGCGAGACGTTAACGCCTCGGGCGACAAAACCGTTAATCCATGCCGGCGCCTTACTCAACACCTCGTTGGCGGACTCCTCTGTGTCGAATTCGGCAAACACACAGGCCCCTGTTCCGGTGAGGCGCGACGGCGCGTATTCTAGCAGCCATGAAACAAGCTGTTCAACCTCGCAAAAACGTTTTCTTGCAATAGGTTCACAATCATTAGTGTAAGTTGTGTGCAATAGCACATCAATCGAGCGTTTTGGCGTATCTCGAATCAGTTCGGGATCGCCAAAAATAGCCGGTGTCGGAATACTGACGCCAGGATGCGCGACCAGATACCATTTTTCCGCCGGTGAAACGGGCTGTAACACTTCCCCGATCCCTTCGGCAAACGCGGCGTGTCCCATCACAAACACCGGCACGTCTGCCCCGAGGGTAACGCCCAGCTCCGCCAGCTCGCTGTCGCTGAAATGGCAATTCCACAGCAGATTGAGCGCCACTAACGTGGTTGCCGCGTTGGAGGAGCCCCCACCGAGACCTCCGCCCATCGGCAGACGCTTTTCTATCTGGATGTCCATACCACACGGCGACGGCAGGCCTTGCTGCGCCATACGCGCCTGCAACAGTTTCGCGGCACGTATAATCAGGTTCTGCTCATCCGGCACGCCCTCGACGGAAGGGCTGAGCGTGATTTTATCGTCATCACGGGGCGTAAACGCCAGGCTGTCTCCGTAGTCAACAAACTGAAACAGCGTTTGCAGATTGTGATAGCCGTTGGCGCGTTGCCCGGTGATGTACAGGAATAAATTGAGTTTAGCCGGAGATGGCCAAAAAAGCGTCATCTCAGTTTAGCGTCCAGCTGTCCATTTTTAACTTAATGCGCTGCGTGCCCTGAGTCATCTCGAGGCGGTTCGGCAGCGGTGGTGTGACGGTAGTGTCGTAGCTCTGATAGCTGACGCTGCCGTTGAGGCCTTTCTGTTTATAGTTGACCTGGCGCAGACGGTACTGGCTGTCGAGGCTGAAGTCGCTGCTGTCGCCCGGCAGGCCCAGCATCCACTGGCGCATATTGGACAGCGGGATCGACATGCCGGTCAGCTTCTGAATCATGTCATCAGGATTGTTGCTGGTGTATTGTTTACCCTGATTATTAGTCAGCTGCGCGTTGCCGTCCTGCACTTTCAGTTCCATCTCGGTGCTGCCCAGCGGATTGGTCAGCAGCAGGCGATAGCTCTGTGGCGAGAATTGCTGCCAGAAGAAGTGCGCATACACTTTCTGACTGTCTGAGATATAGGCGAAGGATCCGCGGGTCTGGTAGTGATCCAGTTGCTTAACCTGCTGTTCGTGCTGACGCCACTGCGGCGAAGTCGGGCTGGTAGAAGGACCGGTGGTCGGCGAGAAGGTCGAACAGGCGGTCAGCACCAGGCTGGCGAGAGGAAGCAGGCGAAGCAGGTTGGCTTTATGCATTGGCATAACGAGTCGGGTCCTTTCATTAAAACAATCTTCCGGGGAGTCTAGCACACCTTGCAGGCGGAGGCTGCCCAGCGTTGAAGTTTGAAAAATCACGCGATGATGAGGGAATCACTTTGCATTTGACAGCAGGTTAATGTAATCAGCTTTGTCTGGGAAAAGCGGCCAATTTTGGTGTAAATGATTATCAATCTCTACTGCCAGGTGCCGTTAATCACAGCTTTTTACAAAAACCGGACAGATAGTGCGGTGTGGCTTTTATTGATCTCACTCATCTTGTAGAATGCGCCTCAGACGTAAACCCATACAAAGAAAAGTCTCTTTCGACTATCGCTCCCATGACCCTACTTGCATTAGGTATTAATCACAAAACCGCCCCGGTATCTCTGCGTGAAAAGGTCACGTTCTCGCCAGACACTATCGAACAGGCGCTCTCCAGTCTGCTTCAGCAACCGCTGGTGCAGGGCGGCGTCGTGCTGTCAACCTGTAACCGCACCGAGCTGTATCTCAGCGTCGAGCAGCAGGAAAAGCTGGCGGGAAAGGGCGATGTGCATGAGCAGCTGGTTGCCTGGTTATGTGATTATCATCAGTTGAGCGCGGAAGAGGTCAAGAAAAGCCTTTACTGGCACCAGGATAACGACGCAGTCAGTCACCTGATGCGCGTCGCCAGCGGTTTGGATTCGCTGGTGCTCGGCGAGCCGCAGATCCTCGGTCAAGTGAAGAAAGCCTTTGCCGAATCGCAGCACGGTCATGCGGTGTCGGGTGAGCTTGAGCGTTTATTCCAGAAGTCTTTCTCAGTGGCAAAACGCGTGCGCACCGAAACCGACATCGGGGCCAGCGCGGTTTCCGTTGCCTTCGCCGCCTGTACGCTGGCGCGTCAAATATTCGAATCTCTCGCTGAAGTCAACGTGCTGCTGGTCGGTGCGGGTGAGACCATCGAGCTTGTCGCACGTCATCTGCGCGAACACAACGTCCGTCATATGATGATTGCCAACCGTACCCGCGAACGTGCGCAGGTGCTTGCCGATGAAGTTGGCGCTGAGGTTGTTTCTTTGCAAGACATCGACGCCCGTCTGGCCGATGCCGATATTATCATCAGTTCTACCGCCAGCCCGCTGCCGATTATCGGTAAAGGCATGGTCGAGCGTGCGCTGAAAGCGCGTCGCAATCAGCCGATGCTGATGGTCGATATCGCGGTTCCCCGTGATATCGAGCCGGAAGTCGGCAAACTCGCCAACGCCTACCTTTATAGCGTTGATGACCTGCACAGCATTATTCAAAAAAATCTTGCCCAACGTAAGGCCGCCGCGATTCAGGCAGAGTCTATCGTCGAGCAGGAAAGCTCCAACTTTATGGCCTGGTTGCGCTCTCAGGGCGCCGTTGAAGTTATCCGCGATTATCGCTCCCGCGCCGATACCGTCCGCGCCGATATGGAAGCCAAAGCCCTGGCGGCAATTGCGCAGGGTGCCGACGTCCAAAGCGTTATTCACGAACTGGCCCATAAACTCACCAACCGCCTTATTCATGCCCCAACCCGTTCACTGCAACAGGCCGCCAGCGATGGTGATGTTGAGCGTTTGCAAATTTTACGCGATAGTCTCGGTCTAGATCAGTAAAATACCCGAAAGGTCGAGTACCTGAAGGCGGCCACCACACCTGCGTCTGGATGGACGCGGGTATAGTTCTTATTATCACAGGGTAAAACACTACGCATGAAGCCTTCTATCGTTGCCAAACTGGAAGTGTTACAAGAGCGCCATGAAGAAGTTCAGGCGATGCTCGGCGACGCGACTGTCATTGCCGATCAGGAAAAATTCCGCAATCTTTCTCGCGAATATGCTCAGTTGAGCGATGTTTCCGCCTGCTTCCTGACCTGGCGTCAGGCGCAGGAAGACCTGGTCGCCGCGCAGGAGATGCTCGACGATCCCGAGATGCGCGAGATGGCGCAGGACGAAATCAAGCAGTGTGAGGCCAAGCTCGAAGAGCTCGAGAAAGAACTCCAGCTGCTGCTGCTGCCAAAAGATCCCGACGACGAGCGCAGCGCCTTCCTTGAAATCCGCGCCGGAACCGGCGGTGACGAGGCGGCGATTTTTGCCGGTGACCTGTTCCGTATGTACAGCCGTTATGCCGAGACGCGTCGCTGGCGCGTCGAAGTCATGAGCGCCAACGACGGCGAGCACGGCGGATATAAAGAAGTGATCGCCAAGGTGACCGGTGACGGCGTTTACGGTCAGTTCAAATTCGAGTCCGGCGGCCACCGCGTTCAACGCGTCCCCGAGACCGAATCGCAGGGTCGTATCCACACTTCTGCCTGTACTGTTGCCGTGCTGCCTGAGGTTCCTGAGGCCGAAATGCCTGAAATCAACGCCGGTGACCTGCGTATTGATACCTTCCGCTCCTCGGGGGCGGGCGGCCAGCACGTTAACACCACCGACTCGGCTATTCGTATTACCCACTTGCCGACCGGCATCGTGGTTGAGTGTCAGGACGAACGTTCGCAGCACAAAAACAAGGCTAAGGCACTCTCTGTGCTGGGCGCGCGTATTCGTGCCGCTGAGGTGTCAAAGCGTCAGTTAGAAGAGGCCTCAACGCGCCGCAATCTGCTGGGCAGCGGCGACCGTTCTGACCGCAACCGCACCTACAATTTCCCGCAGGGAAGGGTGACCGACCACCGCATCAACTTGACAATCTACCGTCTGGACGAAGTGATGGAAGGCAAGTTGGATATGCTTATCCAACCTATCGTGCAGGAATATCAGGCCGACCAGCTCGCCGCGCTGTCCGAGCAGGAATAATGGACTTTAGCCGCTGGTTGACCCAAGCCGTTGGGCGTCTGGCGGCCAGTGATAGCCCGAAGCGGGATGCTGAAATCCTGCTCGGGCACGTCACCGGTCGTACCCGCACCTATATCATGGCCTTTGGCGAAACAGAGCTTAGCGACGATCAACGGCTACAGCTCGAGTCTTTGCTGAGCCGACGCGAGAAGGGCGAACCCGTCGCCTATCTGGTCGGCGAGCGTGAGTTCTGGTCTTTGCCGCTGTCCGTTTCTCCCGCCACGCTTATCCCGCGCCCCGACACCGAGTGTCTGGTTGAGCAGGCGTTGCTGCGCCTTGGGCCTTCCCCTGCGCGAGTGCTGGATTTAGGCACCGGCACCGGCGCTATTGCGCTTGCTATCGCCAGCGAAAGGCCCGACTGCCAGATAACGGGCGTTGACTTACAGCCCGACGCCGTGGCGCTGGCGCAGTACAACGGCAGCAAACTCGCTATCCCCAATGCCCAATTTTTGCAGGGCAGCTGGTTTGTACCGGTCGGGGGGCAATCCTTCGAGATTATCGTCAGTAATCCTCCCTATATTGACGCCACCGACCCGCACCTTGCGCAGGGTGACGTACGCTTTGAACCCGCTACTGCCTTGATTGCAGACAATAAAGGTCTCGCCGACATTGACTATATTGTCTCTCAGGCACCGGCATTTCTGGTGCCCGGCGGCTGGCTGTTGCTCGAGCACGGTTGGGAACAGGGAGAGTCTGTCAGAACTATCCTTCAGGCAGCCGGTTTTAACGCAATTGAGACGGTCAAAGACTATGGGGATAACGATCGCATCACTCTTGGACAATGGCCCGCTTTGTATCAGGCCGAGTTGCCCTGATTTTGAAAACCCCCTCGGCCTGTTTTGGATGAAAATTTCGTCCTAAAGTGTCGCAGGTATGAGGGACATCCCGCAATAATTGAGCCTTTTCGGCTAACCTAATAAAAAAGGAAGCAGTAATGTCATCATATATTTGGGTAAAAGATTTCCATATCGTGTTTATTACGTTAAGTATCGCGCTCTTTGTGCTGCGCTTTTTCTGGAAATGGGCGAATGCCGACATCATGCAGAAGCGCTGGGTCAAGATTGCGCCGCATATCATTGATACCTTTATGTTGTTAAGCGGCATCTGGCTGGTCTTCATTACCCACTTTTATCCTTTCTCCCCACAAGGTTCATGGCTGACCGAAAAGCTATTTGGCGTTATCATCTATATCGCTCTTGGATTTGTGGCTCTAGGGTCAGGCAAGGACGGCTTGCGCAGCCAAAAGACGCGCTGGGTGGCTTTTATTCTGGCCTTGGGTTGTTTGTATTTGATTGTTAAGCTAGCCATAACAAAAATACCGCTGCTAATGGGATAACTATGAGCACCATTGCTGATTTTGAATTTAACACTGCGCCGTTAAGTGCAGGTGTCATCCTGGTGACGCAGGCAATCCGCTTTGATTTTAAGGCCGACGATGTCAATCGCCAGTTACAGGCGCTGATCGACGAAGCCCGCAGTAAGGTACCTGAAAACCTGAGTCAGGATCAGCAGCTGGAAGTACTGATTGAACTGTTTTATCGCACCTGGGGTTTTGGCGGAGCAGGCGGCGTATACCGCCTGTCCGATGCAATCTGGATAGACAAAGTGCTGGCCTCGCGTCAGGGTACGCCGGTGTCGTTGGGGGTCATTTTCCTGCACATCGCCCATGCGCTTGAGCTGCCGCTGATGCCGGTCATTTTTCCGACCCAGCTTATCCTACGAGCCGACTGGCTTGACGAAGAGATGTGGCTGGTCAATCCGCTCAACGGTGAAACGCTTAGCGAGCACGTTTTAGAAGTGTGGCTGAAAGGCAATCTTGGCGTTAGCGCCGAGATAGAGGACGAAGACCTCGAAGAGGCAGACCACACCATGATTATCCGCAAGATGCTCGACACGCTCAAAGCCGCACTGATGGAAGAGAAACAGATGGAGCTGGCGCTTAGCACCAGCGAAGCAGTGCTCGAGTTCGATCCCGACGATCCCTATGAAATTCGCGATCGCGGGCTTATCTATGCGCAGCTCGACTGCAATCACGTGGCCATCTCGGATTTGAATTATTTCGTCGAGCAGTGCCCGGAAGATCCGATTTCCGAAGTGATTAAAGTTCAGATTCACTCTATTGAACAAAAGCAGATAACGTTACATTAATGAGCTCGGCGTGAACCGGGCGATAACGCTTACATTTGTACCATTAATTTATTGATTAAGGCCAAAGCATGAAACATAAAGTGGTTAGCATTAAGGACATCAACGTAGCAAACGATTTGCCGTTTGTGTTGTTTGGCGGCATGAACGTGCTGGAATCACGTGACATGGCGATGCGCGTTTGCGAACACTACGTGAAAGTGACCGACAAACTTGGCATTCCTTATGTTTTCAAAGCCTCTTTTGACAAAGCCAACCGTTCTTCCATCCACTCTTACCGTGGGCCTGGCCTTGATGAAGGCATGAAGATTTTCCAGGACCTGAAAGCGGCCTTTGGCGTGAAAATTATCACCGACGTTCATGAAAGCTGGCAGGCACAGCCGGTTGCCGACGTGGTTGACGTGATTCAGCTGCCTGCTTTCCTGGCTCGTCAGACTGACCTGGTTGAAGCTATGGCCAAGACTGGCGCGGTTATCAACGTCAAGAAACCCCAGTTCGTTAGCCCAGGCCAGATGGGTAACATCGTCGACAAGTTCAAGGAAGGCGGCAACGATCAGGTTATTCTTTGCGATCGCGGCAGCAACTTTGGTTATGACAATCTGGTCGTTGATATGCTGGGCATGAACGTGATGATTAACGCCACTGGCGGCCATCCGGTTATCTTCGACGTGACCCACGCATTGCAGACCCGTGACCCGTTCGGTGCTGCTTCTGGTGGTCGTCGCGCGCAGGTTGCCGAGCTGGCGCGCGCGGGCATGGCGGTGGGCATTGCTGGCCTGTTTATTGAAGCTCACGAAGATCCGGTTCACGCCAAGTGTGACGGTCCTTCTGCGCTGCCACTGGACAAGCTTGAGCCGTTCCTGGTGCAGATGAAAGCCATTGACGACCTGGTGAAAAGCTTCCCGGCGCTGGATACCAGCAAATAAGCATTGCTGACGCCTTAATATGGATGTCAGTTAACGAGAGGCGACCTTGGGGTCGCCTTTTTAATGTTATCGATACTCGTGAGATATAAATGGAAACAAGCTTTCTTATCGTTCCGGGTTATACCAATTCAGGTCCTGAACATTGGCAGTCCTATATAGAAAGAAAATACTCAAATGTTAGCCGTGTTGTTCAAGATGACTGGAATACCCCAGATAAAGAGACGTGGGTTGCCTGTCTGGACGCTTTTATAAAACAAACACCCGGCAATATTGTGCTGGTAGGCCACAGCTGTGGGGCTGTCGCGGTTGCGCAGTGGGCAAGCTTGTATTCGGAACAGAGAGTCAAGGCCGCCGTTTTGGTGGCGCCTGCCGACGTTGACTCAGCCACTGCACTTGAAGAAATCCGTCAACAGAGGCCATTACCGGCACAGAGAATCGCTTTTCCGACACTGCTCATTTGCAGTGATAACGATGAGCATCTTTCTCTGGACAAAGCCCACACCTTGGCCGCCGCGTGGGGAAGCGAAATAACCGTCATCTCAAAAGCAGGGCATATGAATACCGCAGCGGGTTATGGAGAGTGGATTGCAGGTGAGGAAATGATCGAGAATTTCACGGGTGAAAAACTGATCGAGAGTCGTGCAACGTTGTGCAACTGAACTCCCTAAACTTTCCCACTGTGTTTGCTAATTTTACCGTCATGAAACGCAGAAAAAAAGGCCCTGATTTTCATCAGGGCCTTTTTTTAAATTTGGCGGTGAGAGAGGGGTTCGAACCCTCGATACGCTTTCGCGTATACACACTTTCCAGGCGTGCTCCTTCAGCCACTCAGACACCTCACCGTGGCGTTGCTCTGCTGTAGCAGCTCAACGGGGCGCTACTATAGGGAGACAACCATTTTGGGTCAAGGATTATTTCCGAAATGTTGACTGTGTGCTTAGGAGTTCAGCAATCTGCTGATAAATTACTCGCTTAGGGTGCTGCGGCGAGCAGAAACGAAAAAGGGTCCAGATTTTCATCTGGACCCTTTCGCATAATATGGCGGTGAGAGAGGGGTTCGAACCCTCGATACGCTTTCGCGTATACACACTTTCCAGGCGTGCTCCTTCAGCCACTCAGACACCTCACCGTAGTTGGACAAACACACTGTGCTTGCTCAACGGACGCTAATGTAGGGAATTCTGCCCCCAGCGTCAACACTCTTTTAGTTTTTCCGGTTCGTTTAGCGATTTTTAAAGCAATTTGCTGATTTACAGAACAAAAAGGCTCATGTAACGACAGCCTCGGGGTGATTTACCCCTATTTCAGCCGCGGCTTGTTCTTCTATTTTTGCCCGTTTTGGCGGGAAAAGCATCGTGTGGTTAAAAGAAACAATTTATTCAAAGAAATGCTAGGAATTTTGCTAACGACATCGGTATAACATCGTGGCACTTAAAAACCAGAGCATAAAAAACCGCCGCGTTTTTGAGCAGCCATCATCCATGCATTTTTCGATTGTTCAACAAGGCAGTACAGGGGTTTGACTTGAGTTATTTAGAAAACACATCACACCATCGTTCGGTGGTACCTGAGGGGTCCGGCGCACTGTTCTTTATCCAGACTTTCTCGACGTTGGGCTTTGCGGTTCTTTATTCCACGCTGGTGCTCTATGCCACTAAACGTCTGGGATTCAGCGAAAGCCAAGCCAACACCATCATGGGCGTCTTCGGTGCCTTTAACTATGGCCTGCATATGTTCGGCGGCTATCTTGGCGGACGCTACCTCAGCAACCGTAACCTGTTTGTGCTTGGCATGGTGCTGCAAGTCATTGGCTGTGCGCTGATTGCCCTGGCAGGCGTTACCGGGCTTTACTGGGGACTGGCGATGTTCCTGACCGGCAGCGGACTGAACGTGACCTGCCTGAACATGATGCTGACTCAGCGTTTCAAGCCGGAAGATGACCGCCGTGAAGCCGCGTTCTTATGGAACTATGCAGGTATGAACCTCGGGTTCTTTATTGGTTTTGCCGTCGCGGGCTATTATCAGCTGACGGAAAACTATCGTGCGCTGTTCCTGTTTGCCACGCTGGGCAATGCGGTCGCTATCGTACTGACCCTATCACGTTGGAATATCCTCAAGGATATCAATACGCCGCTTAACCAGGTCAATTCACGTCAGCTTATGCAGCGCATGCTGGTGGGCATCGCGATTCTGGTGGTGCTGGTACCTGTCATTCGCGTTTTGCTGACTCATGCCGCCTTTAGCAGCTATTTTGTGGTTGTGCTTGGCGCAATTATTTTCATCATCATGGGCAGGGTGACCGCTCGCCATCGTCAGCAGGATGAAAAAAGCCGCATGAAGGCTTACCTGCTGCTGGCGGCGGGTTCGCTGGTGTTCTGGACGCTCTACCAGCTCGCGCCGATGGGCCTGATGTTGTTCTCCGAGAACAACATCAACCTCAACGTTTACGGCTTCCGCGTCGCGCCACAGTGGATCCAGGACATCAATACCGTGGTCATCGTCGTCGGCGGGCCGCTGATGGCACTGCTGTTCAAGCATTTGCGTCAGCGTGGCTGGCGTATCGATATCCCGATGCAGTTCTCCGGCGCGCTGTTCTGCATCGGACTGGGCATGCTGGTGCTGCCGCTGGGAATTCATTTTGCCGGCAGTGACGGCCTGATGGCGTTCAAATGGATCGTTATTAGCTACGTTTTCCAAAGCATTGGCGAACTGATGATTTCACCTATCGGCTATGCGATGATTGGCAAACTGGCCCCGGCTCGTTATCAGGGCGTGATGATGGGTTGCTGGATGATGGTGACCGGCGTCGCTTCCGTGCTGGCGAGCTATATCTCTGGCCTGATGCCCACCAATACCGGCAGCACGCCGCTGCTGACCAATCCGGGCTACAGTGAAGTGTTCAACGTGCTGGGCTGGGGCTCGGTCGCGACCGGCGTCGTGCTGATGCTGCTTGTCCCGCTGCTGCGCCGCTTGATCCAGCGCGTACCTGCGTAAATACTGCTTCCGAAAGCCCTGACAATCAGGGCTTTTTTTTAAACAATTTTTGCAAGCAAAGGTTGCATCACGGTGATTTTAGAGGAAATCTAACAGGGCAAAGGAGGCTACAACATGAACATCATCTTCTATCACCCTAAAACAGATTCAGAGCCATGGATTGAGGGCATTCGCCACCGACTTCCCGAAGCTAACGTCCGCGTCTGGCACCGTGGCGATACCGCACCCGCCGACTACGCGCTAGTCTGGCATCCCCCGCAGGAAATGTTGGCTCCACGCAGCGACCTCAAAGGCATTTTCGTGCTGGGCGCAGGCGTCGACGCCATTCTTAATCAGGAGCATCGCCACCCGGGTACCTTGCCTGCGGGTGTGCCGTTGATCCGTCTCGAAGACACCGGCATGGCGCTGCAAATGCAGGAGTACGCGCTGGCGAGCGTGCTGCGCTACTTCCGTCGTCTGGACGAGTATCAGCTGTTTCAGCAGCAGAAACAGTGGCAACCGCTGCCTGCGCATCAGCACAGCCATTTCACGATAGGTATTCTTGGTGCCGGTATTCTCGGTACCGCAGTCGCGCAAAAGCTTATCGATCTTAAATTCAAGGTACGCAGCTGGAGCCGTAGCCCAAAAGTGCTCGACGGCGTGGAGAGTTTCTACGGCGATGACCAGCTCGATGATTTCGCCAGCGGCTGCAAGCTGCTGATTAATCTGCTGCCAAATACACCGCAAACGGTCGGGATCCTTAATAAAAAGCTGTTCTCCAACCTGAGCAAGGGCAGCTATCTGATCAATCTGGGACGCGGCATGCACCTGGTGGACGGCGACCTGTTAAAGGCGCTCGACGACGGGCAAATCGCGGCTGCCACGCTCGACGTATTTATTGAAGAACCTCTTCAGCGCATGCACCCATTTTGGTCACATCCGCGTGTTAGCATCACGCCTCATATCGGTGCCGATACCCTGCCGGACGAGGCGATGGACAACATTGTCGCCAACATTCAGGCTATCGAGGCAGGGCGCAAACCGGTTGGGCAGGTTGACCTCACGCGCGGATATTAACCCCACGCCGAGTCAGCCACACAGATCTGCTAAGCTTTTATTGCCGCCCGGCCCCTTACCGAGGCGGCCAAAAATTCAGGAGAAGTCATGTTTCCGGTCGACTTACATATGCACACCGTGGCAAGCACCCACGCCTACAGCACGCTGCACGACTACATTGATGAAGCTCAGCAAAAAGGCATCAAGCTTTTCGCCATCACCGATCACGGCCCTGACATGGCCGACGCACCGCATTATTGGCACTTTATGAATATGCACGTCTGGCCGCGCGTCGTTGACGGCGTGGGTATTCTGCGCAGCATCGAAGCGAACATCAAAAACATCAACGGTGATATCGACTGCACCGGACCGATGCTCACCGCCGTAGACTTTGTGATTGCCGGATTCCATGAACCGGTCATGCCGCCGGTAGATAAAGAGACCCATACGCAGGCGATGATTGCCGCGATGGCGGGTGGCGATGTGCATATTATCAGTCATCCGGGCAACCCCAGGTATCCGGTCGATATTCCCGCGATTGCCGCTGCGGCGGCGAAATACGAGGTGGCGCTGGAGCTCAACAACTCCTCCTTTACTCATTCACGCAAGGGCAGTGAGCCGAACTGTCGGGCTATTGTCGCCGCAGTGAAAGAGGCGGGCGGCTGGCTGGCATTGGGCTCTGATTCACACATTGCCTATTCGTTGGGGGGTTTTGAGCACTGTGAACGTATAATTGACGAAGTGGGATTCCCGCACGAGCGCATTCTGAATGCCAGCCCACGTCGTTTTCTGGACTTTCTGCAAAGGCGTGGTCGTCCGGCAATTGCAGAATTTAGTGAACTGTGACATTGTCACGCAAATTTTTGCTATGCCAACGTTAATCAGGTTCTGACTATGAATGAGTTTTCGATTGTATGCCGCGTGCTGGGCACGCTGTTTTATCGCCAGCCGCAGGACCCGCTGCTGGTCCCGCTGTTTGGGTTGATCCAGCAAGGTAAACTGCGTGAGCATTGGCCGCTGGAACAAGACGCCTTGCTGCTTCGTCTACAGCAAAGTGCCGATCCACAGGCGCTGGCCGCCGAGTTTAACCATTTGTTCGTCGGTACCGGCTGTGCGGTTTCGCCTTATCGCAGCGCCTATGTGGAAGGCGACTCCGAGCAGGAAGTGCGGACTTTCCTCAAGCAGCGCGGTATGCCGCTGGGCGAATCTCCGGCCGACCATTTCGGTTCAATGCTGCTTGCCGCTTCATGGCTTGAAGATCAGTCGCAGGAAGACGAAGCCGCGGCGCAAATTGCGCTGTTTGACGAGTACATGCTGCCATGGTGCGGCAAGTTTCTCGGCAAGGTAGAGGCCCACTCGACCAGCGGTTTTTACCGCACGCTGTCTGAGATAAGCCGCGAAGCGATCACCGCAATGCGCGACGAGTTGGAAGAGGCACTGCCGGAAGACATCGAGAACGGCGAAGAAGACGAGCAGTAATCACGCCATTCGCACATAAAAAACGCCTGAAGGTGATGCCCGACAAGGGGCGTCACGCACTCAGGCGTTTTTCTTTCAGCAGAATTTAGTCAGTGAACGGGATAACCAGCTGGCCCGGTTTCACTTCCAGCCCTTTGGCCAGTTTTTTCGCCATCGCTTCGCCTTCACTGTGTTCGCCGTTCAGCACGTAGGCCGGTTTCTGGTCGAAGTAGGACTTCAGTGACTGATTTAGGTAAGGCATCAGGCCTTTAACGATCGAATCCATTTTTTCCGGTTTAACGGTGTAGTCGACCACTTCCATATCTTTCAGATAGATAGCACCTTCATCTTTGTTATATACCGGCGTCGCTTTCAGCGTCAGTGTCAGGTCGGCTTTCTGAGCGCCAAACAGCGAGCTGACGTCGATGTCGGCATCGCCCGAGAGTGTCACTTTACCCGGCTCGCTGCGGCCAATCTGGCTGCTGAGGTTGGTCAGGGTAATGTGTGCGTCTACCAGGCCAGGCACACCGAGCTGCTTCTGGAAGTTATTGTGTTTTTGCAGGTAATTATTCACTTCCTGTTCACTCAGCGTGTACTGAGTCAGATGGTTGCATCCGGCAAGCAGGCCGGCAAAAATCAGGGCAGCGGCCCCTAAAAATAACTTTCTCATGACTTCCTCGATGACAATTCCAAGGCGCACAGTATGCCCTGTTTGGGAAAGGTGAGGGAAGGGTTACAGCGTATAGAAAGGTAAGGGTCGCACCGAAAGTGCAACCCTTGGGTTAAGGAAAGGTTAACTCGCGAGGCGGGTCAGCAGGTTTATCTGCGTTTGTTTCGCCATGTTGTCACGATAGGCCAAAACACGAGTAGGCAGCTCGACGCCTTTGACGATCGACAGCGATCGCAGGACCGGGAACAGGTGAATGTCGTCCTCGGAGAGCTCGCCATTCACGGCATTCGGCTCTTGAATGAGTTTGTCAAGGTCACGCAAATCCTGATTGATTTTCTTTACCAGACCGGGCGAATGTTGGAGATGTTCCTTAAAATCGCCCAGTTTTGCCTGTTTCTTGTCGGTGAAATATTGACGTGCCTGCGGCGTGGCAAACTCTTCGAAGGGGGCGGCGGCGAAGCGCGGGATGAACAGCTTTTCAGTATATTCCGAGACGTGGCGCAACCAGGTTGCTACCGCCGCACTAATTGGGCCGGTCAGCAGGGGTTTATGGTCGGAATTATCAATATATTGAACGATATCCATGCTTTCAGGCATGAAGCTGCCGTCCTGTTTTTGCAGGATTGGGACCACTTTTTTCCCGACCATCGAGGTTGGCGTTTTTTCGTCATCGTTCAGCAGGGCTTTCACCTCAACCGGCAGATTCTTAAGGCCGAAGATCATGCGGGCCTTGACGCAGTAAGGACAGTGTTCATAAACAAATAACTTCATGATACTTGGCTCCTTTTTATACTCGGCTAACCGGGGTGTAGGGAAGGTCGATTAGCCGTTTTCTCTTCTGTCACCAGAGATGTTTCAATCTGTGAGTATGGTGAAGATTCTCCCTGAGATCAAACGCAGTCAGCCAAAGCCGAGGCCTTTCGGCGACTTAATTTTCGCCGAGCATCGCGGGTTCGATACGACGCAGCTGAAACTGCCAGTAAAGGCCTGCCAGCGTGATCAGACCGACGATGCCGAGCAGGATCCAAGGCAGCTCCGGCAGCGCGAGTGCGCGACCGGTATCATACATCCAGCCACCGCCGGTATAACCAATCGCACCACCAATCGCCAGCCCAAGGCGGCTGAAACCCATATAGCTGCCGCGTGCACGCGGGTCAGCCAGCGAGGCGCCCAAGGTTTCTCGCGCCGGTTCGGCAATAATCGAACCGATATAGAACAGGCCAATCAACAGCAGCAGCGGATTCAGCCCACTGACCATACCGACAGGGAACAGGCTAAGGGTCATAATGGCCAAACCACACATCAGGCGTTTTTCCAGGCTGAAGCGCTTTTCGCTCCAGCGGGCAATCGGGTAGAGCAAAGTGAGCGACAGCGCCGCTTCAATGGCGTACATCCATTTCACCGCGGTAGGCGTACCGGCCATGTCATTGACCGCGATAGGCAGCATCAGCATGACCTGTACGGTTAGCATGTAATAGCCGGTAAGCGTCAGGACGTAGCTGATAAAGCGTTTATCGCGCATCACTCGCATCATGCCTTGTCGCATCGGCGCACGGCCCGCCGAGATACGGTAGGCGGGCAGGAAGACAGCGTTGAATGCGGCGGCGAGCACAAACAGTCCTGCGCCAACCCAGCAGACGAAATGAAAATTATATTGCAGCAGCCAACTGCCGATCAGCGCGCCAATGACCGCACCGGCGCTGTCCTGCATCATTAATAATGAGAAAAAGCGGCTGCGTTCGTGAGGGCGGATCAGCTTGATAACCAAGGCAGTGCGGGGTGGATCAAACAATGTGCCGCCAAGGCCGGATAAGACGCATGAGCAGATGAGAATCCACGGACTGTCTGCCAGCGCCATGGTGGCGAACCCCGCCGCACGCAGCAGCATGCCGGTGATGATCATTGGCTTGGCGCCAAAACGGTCGGCAATGGCACCGCCAAAGATCCCTAGCCCCTGCTGGGTAAGCTGGCGTAGCCCAAGCGCGAGCCCCACGGCCATCGCCGCCCAGCCAAGCTGGTCAACGAAGCGAATCGAAATAAGCGGAAAAACGACGAAAAAGCCGAGAATTACCAAGGCATTGTCAAACAAGAGGAAAAACTTTCCCAAGCTTCGCGCTTGCGATACCAGAGACATGCGTCACCCTGAGCGATTATTGGCATCCATTCCGAAAGATGCTGAGATGATATTAACCGCCTTAGTCTGAACCTCAAACAGGCAATTAGATAGGGCGCTATAGATAATATTTTTTTATCGTCAAGACGCTTTAGGACTGGCAAAATCAAAGACGCAGCGCTGAAAAACCTGAATAATTTAACGGCTGATTCACAGAGAGTGGTGGGCTCGACTATGATGCAAAGAGAAGCCGTGCGCAATATAGCAGTCCACGGCAAAGAACGGCCTCTGTTTCCTATAAAATGTTCTTATCGAGCCGGTCAAAATGTGGAGGGAAGGGATGTTTGGCTATCGATCAGCGGCACCTAAAGTGCGGCTTACTACGGACAGAATGGTACTGCGGCTGGTGTACGAGCGCGACGCCCATCGCCTGGCCGATTATTACACGGAAAACCGCGCCTTTTTGAAGCCCTGGGAGCCTATCAGGGACGAAAGCCACTGCTATCCTTCCGGTTGGCAGGCGCGACTGGGTTTGATTAACGAGATGCAAAAACAGGGGACGGCCTACTATTTTATCCTGCTCGACCCCGATGAGAATCACGTTCGCGGCGTCGCTAACTTTAGCAACGTGCTGCGCGGTTCTTTTCACGCCTGTTTCCTCGGCTACTCGCTGGGTGAGCAGTGGCAAGGGCAGGGGCTGATGTATGAGGCGTTGCAGTCGCTGATTCGCTACATGCAGCGCCAGCAGAAGATCCACCGCATTATGGCGAACTACATGCCGCACAACCACCGCAGCGGTAACCTGCTCGAAAGTCTCGGGTTTGAGCGCGAGGGGTATGCGAAAGATTATCTGCTGATTGACGGAAAATGGCAGGACCACGTTTTGATGGCGCTGACTGACCCACAGTGGCAGCCACCGCGATGATAAGGAAAGGAAAACCATGAAGTATGAATTCAGCGCCAAAGAAGCGCGAGTCATCGGCTGTATGCTTGAAAAACAGATTACGACACCGGAACAGTATCCCCTGAGCCTCAACAGTCTTACCACCGCCTGTAACCAGAAAACCAACCGCGAGCCGGTAATGGAGCTCAGCGAGTCCGAGGTCCAGCAGACGCTGGACCTGCTATTGCGTAAGCACATTATTCGTTCGCTCAGCGGCAGCCGTACCATGAAGTATGAGCACCGTTTCTGTAACTCCGAATTTGGCAATCTCAAGTTTTCCCCTGCCGAGGTGGCGGTTATCAGCACGCTGCTGCTGCGCGGCGCGCAAACGCCGGGTGAGTTGCGTACCCGGACCAACCGTCTGCACGACTTTGCCGACGTCGCCGAGGTGGAGCTGACTCTCAATACGTTGGCAGGCCGTGAAGATGGCCCATTCTGCGTGCGACTGGCGCGCGAGCCGGGCAAGCGCGAGAGCCGCTATATGCACCTGTTCAGCGGTGAAGTCAGTGACGCAGCCGGTGAAGACGAAATCTTCAGCCCAGCAAGTTCGCAGAGCGCCCCGCGTGATGAACTGGCAGAGCGCGTCAACGTGCTTGAAACCGAAGTTGCCGAGCTGAAAGAGCGTCTCGAGCACCTGCTGGAACGATTGGCCGACTAAGGAGAGTGAGTGTGAGTAAACTTCGAATTGGGGTGGTCGGGCTGGGCGGCATTGCGCAGAAGGCCTATTTACCGGTGCTCAGTCAGGCGACTGACTGGACGCTTGACGGCGGCTTTTCACCCAGTCAGGTGCGGGCGCAGGCGGTCTGCGACAGCTACCGTTTTCGCTGTTTTTCGCAGCTTGACCAGCTGGCAGGCGCCTGTGATGCGGTATTCGTCCACAGTAGCACCGACTCACATTTCAGCGTGGTCAGCGACCTGCTTAACGCCGGGGTGCATGTTTACGTCGATAAACCGCTGGCGGCGACGCTGGAACAGGCCGAGCAGCTGGTCGAGTTGGCGCAACGTCGCGGCAAAACGCTGATGGTCGGGTTTAATCGCCGTTTTTCGCCGCTGTACCAACAGCTCAAGGTGCAGCTGGCCGCACAGGTTGATGCACCGATTTCTCTGCGCATCGACAAGCACCGTGCGGACAGCATCGGTCCGCATGAGGCAGCATTTACCCTGCTGGACGACTATTTGCACGTGGTCGATACCGCGCTGTGGTTAGCCAATGGCGACAGTCTGCTGGTCGGCGGACAGATTGATTGTAATGAGAAAAATCAGCTGATCTATGCCGAGCATCAGTTCACGCGGGGTAAGACGCGTATGACTACTGCAATGCATCGTCGTGCCGGAACCCAGCGCGAGTCGATACAAGCGGTCTGTGACGGTGCCTGGTATCAGGTGGACGATATGCGCCATTGGGTTCAGGAGAGTCTGGCGGGCAGGGTTGAGCAGCCGGTCGCCGGTTGGCAGACGACGCTGGCTCAGCGCGGGTTCGAGGGGGCTATTCGGCATTTTATCGACTGTGTTAGCCACCAAACGGCCCCCGAAACCAGCGGTGAACAGGCGTTGCTGGCGCAGCGTGTTATCGAAAAATTGTTGCGCTAACAACGATTAATCCGATAATTTCCAATGGGAAACAATATATAACAACTGCCTGTAGCTATTGTATTTTTGATACGTAGACTATACGCACTTTCGAACCTTGCCGGGGCTTCTACAGGGAGTTTACCGGCCACAAGAAAAAGTCACATGAATCTACTGAAGTCTTTAGCCGCCGTCAGTTCTATGACGATGTTTTCTCGGGTACTTGGATTTGCCCGCGATGCCGTAGTTGCCCGCGTGTTTGGGGCCGGGATGGTCACCGATGCTTTTTTCGTTGCCTTCAAACTACCCAATCTTCTGCGCCGTATTTTTGCCGAAGGCGCATTCTCTCAGGCCTTTGTGCCAATTCTTGCCGAATATAAGAGCCAGCAGGGCGAGGAGGCGACGCGCACTTTTGTGGCTTATGTCTCCGGGCTGCTGACGCTGGTACTCGCGCTGGTGACCATTGCCGGCATGTTTGCCGCGCCGTGGGTGATTTACGTGACTGCACCCGGTTTTGCCGACACGCCGGATAAGTTCGCGCTGACCACTGCGCTGCTGCGCGTGACGTTCCCTTATATCCTGCTGATTTCGCTCGCCTCTCTGGCGGGGGCTATCCTTAATACCTGGAATCGCTTCTCGATACCGGCATTTGCACCGACGTTCCTGAACGTTAGCATGCTGGTGTTTGCGCTGTTCGCCGCGCCGTATTTCCATCCACCGGTGATGGCGCTGGCGTGGGCGGTGGTGGCAGGCGGCGTCTTGCAGTTGGGCTATCAGCTTCCGCACCTGAAGAAAATCGGCATGCTGGTTCTGCCGCGCCTCAACCTTAAGGATGCGGGCGTATGGCGCGTGATGCGCCAGATGGGCCCAGCCATTCTTGGCGTTTCCGTGAGTCAGATTTCCCTGATAATCAACACCATTTTCGCCTCGTTCCTGGTGTCTGGCTCGGTGTCGTGGATGTACTACGCCGACCGCCTGATGGAGTTCCCGTCCGGCGTGCTGGGCGTGGCGTTGGGCACCATCCTGTTGCCTTCGCTGGCGCGCAGCTTTTCCAGCGGTAACCATACCGAGTACAACCGCCTGATGGACTGGGGCCTGCGGCTGTGCTTCCTGCTCGCGCTGCCAAGCTCCGTGGCGTTGGGGATTCTGGCAAAGCCACTGACCGTTGCGCTGTTCCAGTACGGTAAGTTCAACGCGTTTGATGCCTCAATGACCCAGCGCGCGCTGGTGGCCTATTCGGTAGGGCTGATGGGGCTTATCGTGGTCAAAGTATTGGCACCGGGCTTCTATTCGCGTCAGGACATTAAGACTCCGGTCAAGATTGCCATTATCACACTCATCATGACTCAGTTGATGAACCTGGCGTTTATCGGCCCGTTGAAGCACGCGGGACTTTCGCTCTCTATCGGTCTGGCGGCCTGTCTGAACGCTTCACTGCTTTATTGGCAGCTGCGTAAACAGAAGATCTTCCAGCCTCAGCCGGGCTGGACGAGTTTCCTCATCCGCCTGATTATCGCCGTTCTGGCGATGGCTGCCGCGCTGGTGGGTATGATGTACGTGATGCCTGACTGGTCGGTAGGCGGCATGGCGATGCGTCTGTTGCGCCTCGCGGCCGTTGTGGTCGTCGGCGTGATTGTCTACTTCGGTGCGCTTGGTCTGCTCGGCTTCAAGCTCAGGGACTATGCGCGCAGCTAATTGACGCCAAGGTAAAATAGCATAAGGCCCCGAATCGATGTTATCGCTTCGGAGCCTTTTGTTTAGCCATAAAAAAGCCGCTTTCGCGGCTTTATGATTTCTGACGGTAGAGCGAGTTACATACGCTCAACGGTTTCAATACCGAGGGTATCAAGACCGGTCTTGAGGGTTCTCTGGGTCAGCAGCGCCAGTTTAAGGCGGCTGTTACGCACGGTTTCGTCTTCTGCGTTCAGAATCGGACAGTCTTCGTAGAAGCCGGAGAACAGGCCTGCAACGTCGTACAGATAGGCACACATGACGTGCGGTGTCCCTTCGCGTGCAACGGCAGTCAGCACTTCTTCGAACTGCAGCAGGCGCGTTGCCAGCGTAATTTCACGCTCTTCGGTCAGCACCATTGGCTGCGTCAGGCTGTTTACGTTGATGTCAGCACGTTTGAAGATTGACGCCACGCGGGTGTAGGCATACTGCATATACGGCGCAGTGTTGCCTTCGAAGGCCAGCATGTTGTCCCAGTCGAAGATGTAGTCGGTGGTGCGGCTCTTCGACAGGTCAGCGTATTTAATGGCACCGATGCCCACGGCGTTGACCAGGCTGTTCAGCTCGTCTTCCGGCAGGTTCGGGTTCTTGGCGACGATAAGCTCACGCGCGCGGACAATGGCTTCATCCAGCAGATCGGACAGCTTGATGGTACCGCCTGAACGGGTTTTGAACGGCTTGCCGTCTTTGCCCAGCATCATACCGAATGCGTGGTGCTCTAGAGTCACTGAATCAGGCACGTAACCGGCTTTACGCACGATAGTCCAGGCCTGTTGCAGGTGCTGATGCTGACGGGAGTCGATGTAGTAAAGCACACGGTCGGCACCCAGCGTTTCATAGCGATATTTTGCGCAGGCGATGTCGGTCGTGGTGTAGAGATAGCCGCCATCCTTTTTACGGATGATGACGCCCATCGGGTCGCCGTCTTTGTTCTTGTACTCGTCAAGATAGACAACCACGGCGCCTTCGCTGTCTACCGCGAGGCCTTTATCCTGCAGGTCAGAGACAATGCCCGGCAGCATGCTATTGTACAAACTTTCACCCATCACGTCGTCGCGCGTCAGCGTTACGTTCATGCGGTCATAGGTAATCTGGTTCTGCGTCATGGTGACGTCAACCAGCTTGCGCCACATCTGCAGGCAGTATTCGTCGCCGCCCTGAAGTTTCACTACGTAGCCACGGGCACGCAAGGCGAAGTCTTCGTCTTCGTCGTAGTTCTTCTTCGCGGCGCGATAGAACTCTTCGAGGTCGGACAGTTTCATGTCACCGGCGCTTTCGTTCTGCACTTTTTCGAGGTAGGCAATCAGCATACCGAACTGCGTGCCCCAGTCTCCGACGTGGTTGGCGCGGATAACTTTATGGCCCAGCAGCTCATTGGTCCGCGCCGCAGCATCACCGATGATGGTGGAGCGGATATGGCCCACGTGCATCTCTTTTGCTACGTTAGGAGCAGAATAGTCAATGACGATGGTTTGCGGTTCAACCGGCGCGATGCCCAGCTTGGCGTCGGCCAGCGCGGCGTCGGCGTTGGCGGCAACAAATTCGCGGGCAAGGAAGATGTTGATAAAGCCTGGACCGGCGATTTCGATTTTAGAGGCGATACCGGAAAGGTCTAACAGCGCCACAACTTTTTCTGCCAGCTGTCGTGGTGGCATTGCCAATTTTTTAGCAACGGACATCACGCCATTGGCCTGATAGTCACCAAACTGTGCTTTTGCAGACTGACGAACCTGTGCTTCGCTGTCTGATGGGGCACCTGCGGCAACGAGTGCCTGGCAAATTTTTTCTGAAAGAAGGGCCTGTATGTTCACCGGATTACCTTAATGACTAAACGTATAACACCGTAAAGGTGCCATCTTGATTGACTGGCATGGATGACCTTTGAGCACTTGTTGTCCCATTGTTCACCCCTGACTTTAATGATGCGCATTTATATCATATTAGCCAACTTGAGTCAGTAATGAGCGCTGCATTATCCCCTTCATCTTTCACCGGATTCGTTGAACTGGCAACCGGGCGGCGGGTTGTGTAAATTAAGCCCCCCCGGCCACCGAGAGAGGAAAAATAATGACCACAATTAACGCCGTGCCTGAACTGGCGGATTTGGTGGCAGACCTGCCGCGCTTTAACCAACTTTTAAATGCATTTGCAGAAAAACTGTGTCTGAATCTGGCCGATTTTTATGCCGATCATATTTCTGTACGCTGTCATCAGAACACCACCGCCGACCGTTGGCGTCAGGGTTTTTCCCAATGTGGTTCACTACTTAATGAAACAGAAATCAACGGACGCCCTATCTGTCTGTTCGACCTGTCTACGCCTCTGAGCGTGGGACCTTGGGAAATTGACCTGATTGAGCTGCCGTATCCGGGCGAAAAACGCTATCCGCATGAAGGATGGGAGCACGTTGAGTTAGTGTTGACCGGTGGTGCGGAGGGTTTTTATGCCCGCGCGCTGGCGCAGCTGGCCGACGAGGCGCTGGTAGCACCGGGCATTAAGCTCAAACAAAGCTCGCCTAAGGGCGAGCATGAGAGATTGCCGAACCCGACGCTGGCGATTACCGATGGCACCATCACCTTAAAATTCCACCCTTATACTCTGCGTGAAATTGTCGCCAGCGAGCGTGAAGCCGAGTAAATCTAACGGGCAGCCAGCGCCGCATCCATGCGGTCTAACGCTTTTTCAAGCAAAGCGCGCTGGCATCCGAGATTAATTCTGACAAAGTTCGCGTTACCGAACTCCCTGCCGTCAGATAATCCAACGCCGGCCTTCAGGAAGAAGCGATAAGGTGACTCCAGCTGCGCCTGGGAGGCGTCTATCCAGCCGAGATAGGTGCCCTCGATCGGCAGCATCTTTAGGCCGGGCATTGCGTTGATGCGCTCAAAAGCCAGGTCGCGATTGGCGCGCAGATAGTCTAGCTGCGCCTTAAGCCAGTCATCACCGTCTTGATAAGCCGCCGTCGCCGCAACGTAGGCGAGTATGTTGACATGCGGAACGATACCGTGGCCGGTTCGGGCAAACTTCACCCGCAGTTCACGATTGGGAATGACAGCTAACGACGCACCCAGTCCCGCTAAATTAAAGGTCTTGGACGGTGCCATCAGCGTCACGCTGCGGTTCGCTGCATCTTCGTTTAAAGAAGCGAATGGGATATGACGCAGACCGGGTTCAAGAATCAAATCGCAGTGAATTTCATCCGAGCAGACCAACAGGTCATGGCGGCGGGCAAACTCCTGTTGCGCCAAGAGTTCTTCACGACGGTAAACGGTGCCGCCCGGATTGTAGGGGTTGCACAGCAACAGCAGTTTTTCGCTGCCGGTCAACGTAGATTCGGCTTCGTTAAAGTCGGTTATCCAACGCTGGTGATGCACTCTGGCGTGAACGTGACGAAACTCGCGGCCTTCGGACTGCGCGGCCTGCATAAAAGGAGGGTAAATAGGCGAGGGCATGATGCTGGTTTGCTGCGTCGTTGTGAAGGCGCGAACGGCGAGGTTTAACCCGCAGACCAAACCCGGCAGCCAGACTATCCATTCGGGTTGAATGGTCCAGTCATAGCGCTCGCGGAGGCGCTCTACCATCAGCTCAACTAATTCTTTCGGCGGTGAGCCATAACCAAAAACCCCTTCAGCAACACGCTTTTGCAACGCATTGATGACCGCAGGCGGTGACAAAAAATCCGTATCGGCGACCCACAGAGGAATAACGTCGGCGTCGCGATATTTGTTCCACTTAACGCTATCACTGTGACTGCGGTCGACCCATTGATCAAAATTGAATGTCATAGTTAGCTTTCCTAAGCAGGCAATTGGGCAGGATGCTCATGCATGAGCCTACGCGACATAGCCCCTCACAAACAAGTGTTGTAGCATGGGGTCATATTAAGGAGAGAGCCATGACGAAGTTAGAAGTGTGCTGTTACAGCGTGGACTGTGCGTTAACGGCCGAGGCGGCCGGGGCCGATCGCGTCGAGCTTTGTGCCAGTCAGGCGGACGGCGGCATTACGCCGAGCTACGGAACTTTAAAGCTCGCCAGAGAAAAGGTAGGTATTCCCGTTCATCCTATTGTTCGTCCGCGCGGCGGCGATTTTTTCTATAACCAGAGTGAATTTGATGTATTGAAAAGTGACATCGCCTGCATACGTGATTTGGGTTTCCCCGGCGTGGTCGTGGGAATGCTCGACGCAGAAGGGCATATCGACGTTCCACGCATGTGGGAGGTGATGGCGCTGTGTGGTGACATGCAGGTGACCTTCCACCGTGCCTTTGATATGTGCCTTAATCCGAAGGTTGCGCTTGAGCAATTGACTCAGCTCGGTGTCGCGCGCATTCTGACTTCAGGGCAGCAGCAAAATGCCGAGGTAGGTATTTCGATGTTGCGTGAACTAAATAACCTGACGCGTGGTCCAATCATTATGGCAGGTGCAGGTGTACGTTTAACCAATCTGCAAAAGTTTATTGATATCGGACTTACCGAGCTGCACAGCTCAGCGGGACGTCAGGTATTTTCCGCCATGCGCTACCGAAAGGCGGGTGTGACCATGAGTTCCGACACCGACTTTGACGAGTTCAGTCGTTATTGTGTAGATGGCGATATAGTGGCCGCAATGAAAAATGCGTTGGAATTTGATGATTCGGTGAGTCAGACGGCATAAAACGCCCCTCGGCTTTCGGATTAAAGCACAAAGATTTAACGGGTCTCCGGACCCTTTTGCGTCGCCCTGCGCAAGTACCAGGCCCCGTCATTTTGGCGGGGCTTTTTTTATTTAAATCATTGTGTTGGGGTTTTGAGGGGGCTTAGGTATGCTACAAAGGAATAGCGTGAGCGGGAATGTACCGTAAAGGTATGTAGAATATTGGGGCCAAAATACCCCAGTTAAATCATCACGTTGCCTCCCCGCTTCTCATCGATGCGGGGAGGGTTCTGCCTTTCATCCGCTGTTTGTCGATGTATTCTGCAAGGTCGATTATGTGGATCATTCGCAGAGCCTTTTTTCTCACCCCTATCCGAAACTGGAACAGTAGCGGTTTCGAATTCAGCCATTATCAGCCATTAATAGAAATGTTGTGTTCACGCTTATCAGCAGGGGTTATCCCTTCCAGCACTGGCCATTCCGTCCTGTCGTCCATATCAAAATCATGGTGTTCTGTTTCCAGCATGATGAGATCAGCTTTTTATGACCTCGGCGTTTATATCTAACGGCAGGCGGTACTTCGAGTGAATGACGTTATCGAGACGCTGCTGGCTTAGACGGTAAATAAGGACGCTCTTGAACAATGGACTATTCACGTTTAAGTCTCCTGGGGGGATTAAGCGCGATGTTAATTCTTTTTATTTGGTCTTATTTTTTACAATATAACTCTTATTAATTAGGATTTTGCTTGGTGGTATGCGTCTGCATGCTAAGGTATTTACGACCGCAAGATCTAAAGCTTTTAATTTATTTTCTCGTGGTATAGCATGCTTTATTATTAAATATGCTTAACATGAAACCTATGAGGTAAGGATAGAAAATGAAAAAATCACCTAATAATAAAAATCGCAATTGGAAAAATAAGTTAATTACTACAAGTATTTTTGCCGTGCTAATTTCTGGTTGGTCTGGCTCTATATTTGCCGATGAAGCAAAGGTTAATAATAGTCATTGGTCGCAAGGAGAAAAAGAGTCCTATTTAGAATTCTCCTGCCCCACTGATAACTTCATGGTCGGTCGTGCACATAGTGGGGATGAAAATGGTAATACTAGTTATAAATGCGGAAACTTAGTGCAAAATGGGGGAACTATTACTAGCAAAAATAAACAATGGTCATCTTCAATTAAGGAGTCAGATGGAACCGCTTATCGTTGCCCGCAAGAAAAAGTAATGATTGGCCGTAAACACACAGGTGACGAAAATGGGACTACCTCCTACGAATGCGGAACACCGATTAATAAAAATGGTGAAATCCTCAGCATAATTATAGGTAATTGGTCCGATGCAGTTAAAGAAAGCAGTAGTAAATTTGAATGCCCAGATAATTCGGTCATGATTGGTCGCAGGCATGCAGGGGATGAAAACGGACGCACGGAATATCTGTGTGGCAAACTTGCTAATTAAGTTTAAGCCTCCCTTTTTTAACTACTGTCAGGTTCTTCATAGGGAATTTTCCCTGCCCATCGTCAAACATTCAAGTTTGTCGTCTGGAATAGAACCAGACTCTATGCTTTGCTCGTCAGTGCATTTCATGTTCTCTGGCGTGACATCCTCAGTTGGCTTATGAAGACATTACTCACATCGGGGTATACTTAATCAATGGGCAAAAGTCGCCAGTTTGTTGTGCTTTTTGTTAGACTTTTACACAGGTATATCACACGATTTAATCACTTAAAAACAGCAGAGGAACTCGTCTATGAAGAGCCTCTATCAGGCTAAGGCCTCCACTACCGCCGTCTGCCCATACAGCTATGCGCTGCGTGGGAATGTCGACGTCGAACGGGTTCTGCTCTGAGGATCACGACATGTCCCCCTTTCATCAACTTAATGCCATCAGCCTGCGTGGCCAGCCCCTCTCTATGGCCGACTACGCTGGCAAGCTGGTTCTGGTGGTTAATACCGCCAGCCATTGTGGGTTCACGCGACAATACGCAGGCCTTGAAGCGCTCTACAGGAAGTACGCAGCCCAGGGCCTAGTGGTACTGGGTTTCCCATGCAACCAGTTCGGTAAGCAAGAACCCGGCGGTGCCGACGAAATCGCGCAAACCTGTTACATCAACTACGGTGTGAGTTTCCCGATGTTCGAAAAAGTGGAGGTCAACGGAGCCGCAACGCACCCGCTGTTTCGTTACCTTAAGGATGAATTGCCCGGCGTGCTGGGCGGGCGGATAAAATGGAACTTCACTAAGTTTCTGATCGGACGCGACGGCAAACCGCTCAAGCGTTTTGCACCGATCTCTACCCCTGAAAAAATGGAAGCCGCAATCATTACTGCACTCGAAAGCAAAGTGTTCCTGTAATCCGAACCTTTCATCTTTAAAGAGTGTTCGACACACTGATTGTCTCCGTGGGGTTAACGTCTGTTCTTCGCTCACAACTGCCCATCAACGCCTGCCTGCCTAAAAAAAAGCTTAAGGTGGGATGTTTGCCGTTTTCAAAACGGATCCCTTAAACTACGCCGCGCAGGTCATAACATAGGAGCAATGACCCTAAACGGCTGTAGTCTTGGATTGTAGACTATGAGTTAAAAACATTGCCAGAATGTTCATCAGTATCTATTTATAAGCGCCCTCAATTCGTTTCGCGCTGATGCGTCAAGCGGCTCCAACGAACGAAGAGGGGGCAGCTGTTCATACGAAGGAATTAAGATGCTTTTGCCAGATTTGAGCTTTACAAAAACCGTATATCAATCGTCATTTGAAGAATGAGCCGTCCACTGTTTGTTTCTCTTGATGGGCCTAAGGGCGCCGGCAAAACCACACTGTTGGAAGCCATTACGAAAGTACTAAGGGCTGACAACAAGAAGGTCATCCGACTTTGCGAGAAAAAAAGCGATCCCTACAGAAGGGAAACAATGCTCCTGGTTAACCAGCTTGCCAGAAATCCTTCCCTGGATTTGGAATGGGAGGTTTGTGCGCGCTTAGCTGATAGTCGTGCCTGGATTTCTCAGCACGTGCTGACTAAACAGCCGCCGGACAGCATTATCTTGATCGATCGTTGGTACCCGTCGGATGCCGCGTTTCGCCGAAGGGTTTCCTTTGCCGAGATTTTACGGCTTAACATCGAACGAAACGTGCAAACGCCAGATCTGCATGTCGGGGTTGTCACTGCACCGGATATTTCCTGGGCAAGGGCCGCGGCCCGAAAGCGTGGGCTAAGCAGTACTGTGATTCATAAGCTGGAAGATCATGTCGCTTGCACCCAGGCGTTCGAGCGAGAAATTGCAGATCGCGGCTGGTTTTTATGCCGTAATGAAGGAGTTATCGAAGACGCAACGATGCAGGTTATTTCTGAGATCTACAAAGTGATTTGATGCCGCCCAGGCATCCAGCGCTGTCGTAGCCAGCTCGACCTGCTTCAGGGCATTTTGGGTAAATCATCACTTTTCATCAGCATTAAATTAATACTCGATGGCTTCAATTTAAGGCGTGAAGCCATCGAAAGTTTTTACTTTAATAAACACAACCTCTTTACGCCTTCTCAAGCCACGTCAATGCGCCAACTAATATCGTCTCTAATCCCGTTTGCAATGTCGGATGAATTTGCGGGCTGAACTTAGATGAATGGTTAGAAGGGATTTGGTTAATGTCGCCACTTGCAACGGCTTTTTGCCATGCTGATTTTTCTGTGCATCCTACAAACCAAAATACATACGGAACCTTCCACTCTCTGCCAAAGACACTAAAATCCTCGCTGGCTGCTGCCGGTGCGGTTTCATAGGTTCTTTCTGCAAAATGGTCTTTGAAAGCAGCTGCAAGAGTAGCCGTAGCGTTGATATCATTTTCTGTGACAGGGTAACTGTCAATCGTGGTAAATTTTGGTGGATGATCAGTATTTGAAGCCTGACATTCGGCATAGCAGATTCTGTGTACAGCATCGTTCATTCGACGACGTACATTGTCATCATAAGTTCGCATATTCAGTTTGATTACTGCATCGTCGGGAATAATGTTCTCTTTTGTACCGGCTTGCAGGGCGCCGACGGTGAGCACGCCGCTTTCGAGTGGAGAGAGCTCTCGAGATACAATCGTTTGAAGTCGCATAACAGTAGAGGCAGCGATGATGACCGGGTCAATCGCATTTTGGGGCATTGAACCATGAGCTCCTCGGCCATACATTTTGATGTGCATACTGTCGCCGGCTGATAAAATCGCCCCGGCGCGATATCCCACAGTTCCAGCTTCTCCAACCATAACGTGTTGTCCCAGGATGATATCTGGTTTGGGAAAACGTTCTTTCATTCCATCATCAATCATGGCTTTTGCACCGGCACCAATCTCTTCGCCTGGCTGAAATACCACCATCAAAGTCCCGCGCCATAAGTCACGATGAGAGGCCAGAAGCTCTGCCGCTCCCATAAGCCAGGTTACATGGAGGTCATGGCCGCACATGTGAGAAATGTCTACCGTTTCACCATCGGCAGTCTTACCCTTTTTATCACTGGCGTAGGGCAGGCCTGTTTTCTCTGCCATCGGTAGAGCATCCATGTCTGCTCGTAGCATAACGGTAGGGCCCTCACCATTTTTCAGCAAGCCCACAACACCCGTAACCCCGACTTGCTCATGAACTTCATATCCAAATTTTTTAATCAACGTTGCCGCAATCTTGGCAGTGCGAACCTCTTGCATAGAAAGCTCGGGATTAGCATGAAAATCTTTATAAACTTCTTCAAGTGAGGGCAATAATTTAATGATGTCATTAGACATTCTTGATAACACTTGATTTCTAGGTAACGTATCCATAGATTCTCCGATTATAGTGATGTTTCTTATAAATAAGTTAATTTAATAAGGGTGACAAGATCGCAATTATAAAAAAATAAGCAAAAAAATATAAAGCCAAAAATGTGTGAGGTTAAAAAAGCGTTGGCTGATTTTTATTTCAGAGTATTAAGTATTGGTTTTAATTGCCGGTAGATTCCATTTGTATTTAAGGGATAGCATTCGAATCAGTGTGCAAAGTGCTATTGCAAGCCATGGGCTTACACGTGGATTAATGATATGCACCTCACCAAACAACTGCACCGCCGCACCAAGTAGAGCTGCAGAGGCATATATTTCTTTAGTTAACACCACTGGCACCCGGCCAAGAAGGATATCCCTAATAAGGCCTCCGCCTACAGCTGTAACGATCCCTAATAAAATTGCCAGCTCAATATTATGAATATGTTGATAAACTTTGTGAGCACCAAATGCAGAAAAAAATCCCAACCCTACAGCATCAAAAAAAAGCGTCGGTTGCGTAAACTTGAGTAAGAAATTTTGAAACCCGGCGCATAAAATTACAGCAAAAAAAATAACACCAATATATTCAATGTTTATCAGGCCCGCAGGCGGTGTTGAACCAATACACAGGTCACGGATAACTCCACCTCCGCATGCTGTGACAAAAGCCGCAACAAAAACACCAAATATATCAAGCTGGCGGTTTATTGCCGCTAATGCCCCACTGATAGCAAAGACAAATGTACCTATCAGGTCAATTGCCAAAAATAGATCAGCTTCCACCCTTTACTCCTTTTAAACATTCTAAATTCTTTCAACAAAGCTTAGCACCGTTGAAGAAAGCATGACAATTACTGAGGGCTCTTTAACATGAAAACCACACGCAATGATACAGCTTTGTTTTTTTTATTATTAACTTTCAATGGGTTAAGTTATGACTGACCTGGTTTTGACAGTAAATTACAAGAGTGAAATTTGGGAGGCCAACTTGAAATGCAACATTATGGTTTTTAGATTTTTTATAAGATAGGGATGAAATACCAAAGGCTTATCATTCCTGATTTCTTAATTTTTTTTGATTGTCTTTGATACATTTCAACATCAATACCTTTTCTTCTGATGATGTGCTGAGCAGGTAAATAAGCGGTGTAGATTTTATAAATGAAGTCCTTCATGCCTTCACTCGACCCAACATACTCGAACTTCGCATATTTTCCGCCGCTAACATTAATAATACTCTCAGATTTAGTGTTAGCACTATTTTCGCTTATCAAACTTGCAGCTGTATATTTAATTCTGTAGTTAATTTTATCGCCACTTGATACATAATCGACCAAACCAATAATAATATTGTTAGTGGATTTGGCGGTTTTTCTTTCAAGCAGGGATTCGCGTATTGAAAAATCGAACTTTGTTTCTTCTTCAACTTTACATGAAAGCTCATATCCAATACCTACAACATTAATACTTTTTAGATCTAAAATTTGAGGTGTAGGCATGAGTTCCCTCATATTGTGATGAGGTCCACAGAATCCCCTGATATCCCAGGTGTCTGATAGCCTAAAAGCATTTGGAGTTTTACTAAACTGGGATTTAAAAGCTCGGGAAAATGCCTGAGTAGATGTGAAGAAAAGTTCATTAGCAATATCGACAATTCGTGTCTGAGTTAACATTAACAAAACCGCAGACCGAGATAATCTGCGCAATTTACAATATTCACCCAAGGACAAACCAGTATATTCTTTGAAGATTCGATGAAGATACCATTTAGTATATCCAGATCTATTGGCAAGCAGATCAAGGGATAACGGTTTATCTAGATTTCCTTCTATCCAAACTAGCATTTCATTAAGGACTCTATTTCGTAAGCTCTGATCTGTATTCATAATATTTACGATGCCAATTCATATTTATTTACAAGTTGATACTACATGATGATACTGCGTCTCGAAAGATTTTTCACTTTGTTTACGGGAGACGATATGTAATCAATTATAATTTTTTTCATTTTAAATATTTTACTCGTATTAGATGAAGTAACCCATTCCCTATTGCTCATTAAACCAGAATGTGTGGTCATCTCTTCGCTCATGGCAGACGGAAAATATTCACTCCTGCCAGATATGAGCCAAAAGCAGACATTAGAATCATTAGCGCGTTGTTATAATGAGTGGCAGGTCAGAAATAAAATGTCATAAAACATAAAGCCACCCGCAGGTGGCTGGATTCTTACTGAGACAATATTACTGTGCAGCGGCGACCAAGTGGTCAGTTTTTGGAAAATATATCAGCTTTAATTACGCTATTTGACCCATTTCCAATAGACCCGGATGATGTAATAACATAAAAGTCAGCATTTTTTGAATCTGCTTTGCGGGAAATTTCACTGTCATAAATATTCCCCATATTTTGTATCACACTAATACTTCCCATGCTTTTCAAACCCGTTGATTCATCTTTGCTAATTTCTGCTGCTGCAAAAGATGTTGAGCTGATTGTCAGTAAAGCTACTGCGACTGCCACAAACCGTACAGATTTCATTTTTGAAAATACCACGATGATTAACTATGATTTTGTGCAATGATTGCGGGTTGATCATAGGCCTCTGTATAAAAGCAATCAACGATTTTCCTATCGTAAAATTAACACTTATGGCTCTTTCTTTCATTCAAGTCGCTAGTGTGGTTATTTTTATGAAGTATTAACCCATTGAAAACTATTGAGTTAATAAAAATTCAAAGGAGTAAAGTCACAGGGGCTGGCTCGAATTTTTGAACAGGGTAAGCTTAGTAAATTGAATGAGTTCAACCCTGAAGTCAGTGACAATTGAATGTACTCAGGGGAGGGGGGAATATCACCCTCTAAGTAAAGAGCGGGTAAAATTCCATGGACTATCCATTTTTTTTGGCGTCGATAGACTCCGGGGGACATTTTAAAACGGCGCTTAAAGGCTCTGGAAAAGGATTGAGGAGAGTCAAAGCAATACTTTGCAGCAATATCAATCATACTATTATTGGTTAATCTTAATTCTATTGCTACTCTAGATAAACGGCGATAGCGCACATAGGTACCCAGGGTAATTTGAGTTCTTTCTTTGAATGCCCTTTGTAAATGCCATTTAGAATATCCAGATTTTTCCGCGATATCGTCAAGTGGCAAGGGGTCTTCAAGATGACATTCAACCCAAGCCACAATATCGCGTATTATGTTACTGTTCACTTAGCCCTCCATTAGGGATAAAGATTTTATGATAGCGAAATAATTTAACGAAAATAGTCATGCTAAAGAGCAAGTGATATAGCGCCTGCTGCTTCGGAGGAAAGAGGAAATAAGAACTGCATATGATAATCCGATAAAGATGCAAAATGCGCGCTTTGAGGTCGAAGATGCAGGTTTAAGCCAGGGAATTATAAATACTGAGGCCGCGCGCCAGACTGGATTTTCAAGCTTTGATCGTGAAGCGATAAATAGTGCTCGAAACACGGCCGGGCTAGTTTTACTCGAAGACAAGCCGGCATTTTTGATAAGCAACATCATTCTCTTAAACAAATCATGTAAATTTTAAAAATAAATTGTATACCCTTGATGGTGGCGTCACCCGGCATTTTTTGTAACTTAATTGCGTGCAATTATGTGTAAATGTAACTAAGTGGTGACTCGTGTTGACCGCAACCCAACATACGGACCGTTATGTTGCAATATTGATACTTCTACCTTTTGATTTTATGCATTTCTCACCGCTGAAATGAGGCTTTGTAGGGGCTGATTAGTGCCTGAGGCAGGGCATTACGAGCACTTATCATCTTTGCGCTTAACCCCGATGTGTCGTCCAAATACGTCATAAATCAGCATCATTACCTTCATTTAGCTCTGTTTTGAACTCCTTGTCACTCTCGCTGAGAGCCACACCATGCTCAGGTGCCCGCTGCAAATAGCGGGATTATTGTCAATCAGGAGCCTGGGGATGAGTATAATTCTGAAGCAGATAATCTAAAATCTTTAGCGGATTACAGCTGAATGACGTGATTTTGAGGCCTGTCTTAGCCAACGCTTAGGCCTCAAAATTCAATAGTTGCGTGTTAACAGCCCGTTCGACTAAATGGTTATCAGACTGCCCAATCGCCAATATTGGCTTTGGCCATTTTTATAAAGTAGGGCTTCATTGTCCCCGAGGTTTTGAATCGTTACCTTCAGCGCTATTTTGCCGTCGCTAATGGTGTGGGAAAAGGTGCCTGTCCTTGAGAAGTATTGCACGTCTTTTTCAAAGGCCTGAGCAAAGGTCACAACCTGCTGATTTTCAGATGCATCAAGTCCCTGAATAGTAATCAGTAAGCGCTCTGAACCGAGACATTTATGTAGTTGAGAGGAAAGTTCATTGACCTTAAAGTCTTGCTTTTGGGCGATACCCAGAAAACCATCAAGTCCCTCAACAAACAACCAATACCAATATCCGCTGTCGGTGATGTAGGTGCTGCTGCGACCCCGAAAACTACCAATCAGCGAGTGATACTGTTTTTTAATCTCATAACTGTTTTGCATATAAAGGTCAGTTTGAAGATTAAAATAGGCTGCCAAAGATTTAACCTCATCAGTCAGTTCTAGATCTCCTTCATTTTGGAAGTCATAGTAAGAGGCAATTTCTTTGTAGACGTTCTCGATCCAGTCGTCCTGTAACGGTAATTTCGTCTCTTCATCAATGAGTTGTTCAATTATGCTGTAGCCGACGAGATGCAATTTTTCATTAAGTGCATTGGGGTCTATTTCAAGAATATCAGCTTTTGCCTGGGTTGCAGTGGAAGCTCGAGGACTGGTAAGAAATTCTTTATATTTCTGCGTTTCACCTTGTAACTTTGTGAGGTTGTAATCTATATCATTCCTCGAATAATTATCATATAGCTGCGAGCGGTAATTATTATAGTCTTCAAAAACAATGCGTTGCTTAAACATTGCTAAAGCAATAGTGGTTGCTGAAGTACTCATTGTAAGATCCTTTAACATTAATAAATGTTATAAATTATAGTTAGAGCATGTGATTTGTCGAGTTAACTGGATCTATTATTGCCGACATCGATCCTTACCGGTGTCAGGAAAGTGCCAGCCACAGGCATGAAACCGGTAGGTAGGTTACGCCAGGCACTCCTTAGTAAAATCCTTTACGTAAGTCAGACTCTCGATTCGGCGGCCAGTACATCGATGATAAAATCCATCAACAAAGTCAGGTTCGATTTTTCATCTGCACAGCCTCTGCTCGGGAGCATGTTGATCATGTCGGAGTTCTGTCAGAAACAGGATCTTTAAGTCCTTTAACCCATGCCAACATCAATATTGAAGTCAGTGCGGTCATGATTTTCATGAGATGGCTGCGTTTGTGCTGAGTAATTGCCTTGTTAAGGTCACGCGGGTTATTTATTGTTTCTAACAATGTTAGGGGGGGGATTACGTTCTCGGTTTGATAGATTTACGGCTAAAAAAGTTAATTTATGTGTCTAAGCCAATTCTAATTACCTAATTTTAAACGACGAGTGAACTGATCAGTAAGCGAAACGGTTGCCAGGTGTAAGAAGTGCTTTCATTTATTGCGCCGAAATCTTATGCAAACAGAATGTAAAATAATCAATTAGTTAGTTTTCACTGTTTTCTTTAAAAGTAACGTTCCAATGAGGTCACACCTTTTTTGTTTCCCGGTCTTGATTAAATTAAGCAATGATTTAAAATTATCCAATAATCCTGGGGGCGACAAAAAATGACTTGGCATAGTCACTATTATCAACTGGGCGAAGTTACGGTTTTTTATTCTGTTGTTAGTTTGTGAATAGTGTTTTTATTTTGAGTAAATCTGTCTTAATTAATACTATTAGGTGGGGGTTGAAAATGGATTCAAAAAAAAGGAACGTTCTGTCTAAGCGTTTTAAAATAGATGGAACTCTTGGAGAGCGACTGCTTGCTCTCAGAAAAACGCGTAAACTGACTCAGCGAGATTTAGCAAAAATCATTAGAGTTTCACACGTGACGATATCTCAATGGGAAAGCGGAGACAGTGAGCCGAGTGGAAGCAACCTCATTGCTCTAAGTTTTGCATTAGAGTGCTCACCGACTGGGCTTATGTATGGTATTGATTTCGATTCTGTTGAAGCCGAGGTACAACCCAATACGCTCTGCATTCGATATCCAGTCCTTACTTCTTTACAGGCAAGCAGGCTGGAAGATCCATTAGATGTTAATGCGCTGAAGGACATCAAACTGTGGTTCGAATCTGACGCACCCTTAGAGGGAGACGGTTTCTGGACCTTGGTCGATAATGATTCTATGACCGCGCCAGTGGGTATCAGTATTCCTGTCGGCACCTATGTGCTATATGACTTCAGCAGAGAAGCGGTCAACGGTGACTTTGTTCTCGCTAAGTTAAATAAATCCGCAAGCATTACTTTTAAACAGTTTGTCACGGATGGAGAACATAAATTTCTAAAGGCATTAAACCCTGCCTGGCCGCTGATCCAAATTGATGACGGCTGCGAAATTATTGGCGTTGCCGTTGAGACGAAATTACGGTTCGTTAAAAATAATGATTGAATAAAGCACTCTATTTATAGCTCATTAAAGTGAAGAGTCTTTTTTATCTTAGCCCATTGAATAATGGGCTAGAGAGAGTAGGGTTCGTAATAGAATGCATGTTAAAAATCGTCAGAAGTTCGAGCGACTACAATCTCTAATGCATTTCGGTAAATATCTTTTCGGACTTCATCATCTTCAACTTCAAGCTGTTCAAGTAAAAGCAAAATTATCGCTTTGTTAGTGACTGCGCCTTTTTTTTGGTAAATTGAATAATACGCATCAGAAATTATCTCTTGCTCACTGGTTGATGTAAATTCCGTACTTTCCAGGTATTGAAGAAGTTCAAATTCACTACCGATATTATTCAGCATGTTTTCACCATGAAGTCATTAAATTGAAAATAGTTTCTGCTTAACAGAAAAAATCCCCTGAAGAGAGATGAAATCCTTTGTTCCCTTCAGGGGCGGTGCAAGGCACCTTCGTTACGTTTGTGACTAGAAGGACACACTAAACTTATACAACATATCTATCTTTGTACAACTTTTGGCGTAGCAAAAAGTGCTATTTTTTTTAGGTAAAGCTACCATTTTAAAGGGCATTAAAGATCAATCAATTGCATAATTTTGTTAGAAAAACCTAACATGAAAAGTAGGGTCTGCAATTTTATATTGTTGTGAAAGTGAGCACCGCCTGAGCTGTAAAGAGGTTGAGCATTTCAGGGTTAGTTTAAATCAGCGCAGAGGCTGCCTGCATTTTAAAGCGAGCCAGGGGTTTTGACACAAAAGCAGAATCTTGATGCCGTGGTCTTTAATTATTAAAAACCTTGGCTTTTAATGAATAGATTAATTTTAACTTCTTAAGAATTTTGTTATTTTTATTTAAAATTCGGGCTTTTGTCACACCTGTCTTAAATACAGTTTGATTATTTATCGCATATCTAATAGTGATAATGTCATTTATTATGCATTCTTCGCTTTTAGTTGCTACCTCCAACCTTCACTCGGAACATGTCATGCTTACAACCCTCATATATCGAAGCCATTTTAATAGCAGTGTGACCTTTTCATCGATGTTTAATATGGTTGCACAGGCGAACGACCACAACAGTAGTGTGGGTGTTACCGGGATCCTTCTGTTCGATGGAACACATTTTTTCCAGCTGCTGGAAGGGCCTGAGGATGCAGTGTTGCAGGTCTACAAAAAAATCTCCCAGGATAAGCGGCATGATAATCTTGTCGAACTGATGCAAGATTTTTCCCCAGGCAGAAAATTCGGCAATGTGGGTATGGAACTCTTTGATCTTCGCCAACATGATGAAGAGTCAGTTCTTCAGGCGGTACTTGAAAGAGGAACCTCACCTTATAAACTGACGTACGACGATCGCGCTTTACAGTTTATGTGCACTTTCGTTGAGGGGCGTGAAAAGGAAAATTATCTTGAAATACCTTCTAAAGATCACTGGCGTTTTGTCGCCGATAATTCTAATGCTGCCTCTCTAAGCGATAGCGATATCAATGTCACGGAGTACAGTTTTGCGTTTCAGCCGATTATAGATCCACTATCTCAACATATCCTGTCCTATGCGGCCGAAATGCGCACTGTGAATGGCGGCTCGGCATCGTCATATTTTTCTGCAATATCAGATGAAGAAATGTATCAGGTAGACCTTAGGTCTAAGGCGATTGCTTTTCGGCAGGCTAGCAGGTTAGGACTGGGTGAAAAAACGCTTACCGTTAAACTCCTGCCAATGTCGCTTATCGCCATGCCTGATGCGGTGGAATTTCTTCTTAATGAAATTGCGTTAAGTGGCTTGGTTGCGGAACAAGTAGTCATCGCCATCACCGAAAATGGTTTTATCAGCCGAGATGAGGCGTTTATTAAGGCTATCAGACGTCTTAAGCAGTCGGGAATGCGTTTAGCGATTGATGATTTTGGGGCAGGGTTAGGCGGTTTACTGGTTTTAACACGATTCCAGCCTGAGAAAATCACGATTGATAAAGATATAGTGAGTGATGTTCATCGCCAGGGGCCTAAGCAAGCCATTGTTCAAGCAATAATAAAATTCTGCACTTCCTTAGAGATTTCTGTTATCGCTTCGGGCGTTGAGAAAACGGAAGAATGGATGTGGCTTGAGGCCGCTGGCGTTAATAATTTTCAGGGGCATCTCTTCTCTGAACCCCAGCTTAATCGTTTTCCCACTATCCGCTGGCCTGAAATGAACGATGGGTAAAATAACCCGTCAACCTGTGAACAGTTATTTATCATGACCATCGTTTGAAGATGTCCGCTGCATTGGTGCAGCGGACACACAGTAGAACTTGTCGTCACGTGTTACATCGACAACCCATTCTAAAGCGTTTCGCAGCATCTCCTGCTGCCGGGTATTTCCTGCTTGTTCGATCTGCATGACGAGTCGCAGAATAATATCTTTATGCGTTATAGAGCCACGTGCCGCGATAAGATCCCGAACAATTGCGCCGATCGCTTGTCGTTCACTGACGTATTTATCACTATCGGGTGTGACTTTTTCAACAATATTTCCACCATCACTGGAGTTCTTCGAGCTTTCATGTCCGTGGGGTCTAAATGAGTCTGCATTCAACATCACAGCAGAAGCCTCTGATTCAGTGTTTCTTTTTCCCATCGGTTTGCCCTTCAACGGTAAAGTGGTGGAGAACGTTTTTTGTGTCTCGAACGTCATAATTGCGGTAACTCGTTTGTTGAGTCGAGGAACGGCTATGCCTTATTTCCACAATGTTTCGTTCGCAGGCTTGCTTGATGATTTCGCTGTCAGAACTGTCCGCAATTTCTTGTAGTTGTTTAATCAGTTCAGCCACTGTTACGGGTTTACCTGACCTCAGAAGCCTGAGGACAGCGTCGCCAATAAGAGAGTCATTCAATCGTTCATCGGTAATTTGTTGCATAGTCACTGCTCTGGGTAAATTGTCCTTATTGATTAAAGTCTACGCATGAGGGCAAGAAGCCTGTCAATGCATTAACGACACCCGACACCTTAGCCATTGCGCTCAAGTACCAGGTGGAGAAGCTTCTGGTAGTGTCTTTCTTCTTCTGCACTGGCGGCAAACTCAATACGTTGCAATAGTTTAGAACATAGTGCTTTACGGTTCAGATTTTTTCCTGCCTCCAACAATTCGACCACGATTCTTCCCATGGTGATGTCTTCAGAGAGTTTTTGCGGGTTTGGCAGGGTTGAAATCGGTGTAGACGTCAAAACGCCTTGAGCATCAGTACGCATGATGTTTCTCCATCTATTGATTGATTAATGATCTCATCTAGTTTTTAAAACTTATACAACAATAGGGTTTGTGTACAGGTTTGTTTGCTTAAAAATCATCACACAGTAAATGGAGAAACCGCTATTTCTCTTTATTTAACTGAATTTAAAGGGGTTATGTTGGTTTGGCGTCGTCATCTTTACCGCGCAATCTTAGAACCATATTTCAGACTGTACGCCGAAGCTCCAGTTGCCCCCGGAAGTAAAGCCAGCACTGCCAAAGTCGTCATTGACCGCGTATTTATCTAAATCTTTGCTCCAGTTCATGTAGGTCACGAAGAAACGAATCTCAGGACGAGCCTTGATATCAAATACGTCACCGACCTTGAAGGTCGGGGCGAAGGTCAACTTGTAAAAGTCACCCTTAACCGATTGATAAGCATACTTTACGCTGTCGTTAAGATAAGTCCGTCCGTTGGGGTCGAGGTCCATGTATTGCCATGAAGCCTCATAGAGCAGGGCAAAGTTTTGCGTGATGGCCTGAGAAGCGCGCAGGTTAAAAGTAGCCCAGTCATAGCGGTCACCGTTTCGATAACGGTCCTGACTATGCTGTGCTATCACTGAAGGCGCCAGTTCCCAATTTTTGGAAACTGGGACAATCCCGTAAGAGGCCAAGCGCACCGACCTCGCATCTCTCGTCAGGTCGCCGTCGCTGCCGGGCTGTCGTGTCTCGGCCCCCAATCCACGACCGAATTGAAGTGCGCTTTCGGATACGCCGGGAAGCAGACCGTAGAACCGATTTTTGTCATGATAGGCCAGCATCGCATAGTATCCGCGCTGCGCGGTGTTATCGCTGCGCATTGCATAGCTGCCTGTGCTGGAGGTTTGGTCTTTTAGTTCATCATTGCCCTGTGCCACCATGCCAGTGAGCATGAGCTGCCAGTTGTCGTAAAAGCTGTTGGCAGTGAGGAGAACGTTCTGTACGTCATTATCGTTATAGCGATCGCTGCCCAAATCACCGAAATTTCGCGCATAAATTGAGAAGTCATTTTTGAAATGCGGCGTCCATTGCACGTCATTAATTCCTCCGCCGGTGCCGCCGAGAAACATGATGTCGCTGTCGGTGAAGTGAATATCGAAATTGTCGCGGTCGAAACGCTTACCTGCCCATAAGGTGGCATTCTTTACGGGGCCGCTAAAGCTTGGTAAATCGGTCATCTCCACAAAAACTTGGCGCACGTTTACATGGTGGCTGTCATTATCCTCCACCCAGGGATCGGGGTTACTGGCTCCGTCGGCAAGCTGTGCTTTAAAGCGCGCTTTCGAGCCATCATCAAAGCGTAAATGCTTGATAAAACCTAACTCGACGTAGTTGTCTTTTTCATTCCCCAGGCGACCAACGTGTGCATCTCCACCGATTGAACTGGCTGGTGAAACGCCTGGCCCACCGTGTGCACCGTGGCCGTTGCCATTAATCAACATCCCGGAACGTGCATAACCGCCAAACTCAAAGCCATTGTCCCCGGGGGACGACGCTGAAGAGGCGAGCGCCGTGGCGTCGACCTTTTTCTCTGTTTGCACCGTCTTTTGCTCCACCGACGTGGTGCGATTCTCTAGCTGCTGGACGCGGTTTTCTGCTATCCGTGCACGTTCATCTGCATCTCGAACCTGTTGCTCTGCTCGCGTGGCACGAATTTTGGCCTGTTCGGCCTCGTTTTCCGCTCTGTTTAATCGCTGCTCCAGCAGCGTCAGGCGCTGTTCAATCGTTAAGGTATTTTTTGCAGCCAAGCTTATTGCTGGAGATACCATGCCAATAAAAAGGCATGACATCCCTGCGTAAATATTATTTAAACGCATAGGGAGCCTTTATTATTTGGTTTTTTATTAAGCTACAATATTAAGTTAAACGGTATTAATGGGGTTTTTCATCGGTGGTGGGGTGAAGTGCTCATTCGCAGAACGTTTTCTTTCATCCAGTTCGCGTTTTATTTCCTCATAAGTATCATCGAGACGATAATAACGCCCCATCCATATCATGGATAATAAAATAAGTGCCGCCGGGATGTACAAATAACAGGCCTTGATTGCCAGCAGTGCCTGAGGATTCTGTGCCTGATTCGCCACATATCCTCCGGTAGACAGCAGTATACCGCTTATTGCCCCCGCACCCGCCATAGAGACTTTTCCCAGAAATCCGTTAACGGAGGTCAAAATTCCCGCAGTATTGATCCCCGTTTTCCATTCACCATAATCCACCGGATCGGCCTGCATGGAAAAATAGATAGCCGTGCGCTGACCGGCACCCATCGATAATATTATTGCACCGGTTAACAAGCCTAAAATATGGGTGCCGGAAACTATCATTATCAGCATGCCTGCAAGATTAACGGTACTGGCGAACAAATAGACCTGACGCTTTTTCATTCTTGCTGCCATAAACGGGACGGTTAATGTGCCCAGTAATGGGACGAAGGTCGATATTCCCGCAGCTATTGCCGTAATGGTGGTATTACAAACATAATAATTAAAGAAATAGACCAGTGCGCCTGTCTGGAAAAAGAATGCACCCCACATCAGAAAGATATTAACCGCGAATACAAACCAGGGGCGATTATGACGCAAACTGGTCCACGCCCGACGCAAGGTCATTTTTTCACTCTGCTGGTTGATAGCCTCTTTTACATTAGCGAAACTCAGCAGGAGGAAGAAAATGGCAATACTGCCAAAAATTAGCGCGGTATAAAGAAACCCTGTTTGCTGATTGCCATGGCCCAATGAATGTACCAACGGAAGTGTGGCAACGGCCACGACCGTCGACCCTACCGAGCCCATCACTATCCTGACTGCCGAAAGCGTGGTGCGCTCCGTCGAGTCATTGGTAATAAAAGGCAGCATGGCGCAGAAGGGAATATTCACCAGCGTATAGAGGAATGATAAACAGAGATAGGTGAGAAAGGCGTACCACAGCTTGCCTGCCAGCCCAAAGTCCGGCACGTAAAAGGCCATCATGCACAACAGGCCGAAAGGCACCGCGCCAATAAGTAGATAAGGGCGGCAGCGACCCCATCTTGTGTGCGTATTATCAATGACCAGCCCCATCAGCACGTCGGCGACGCCATCAACCAGGCGGGTGACTAAAAACATTAAGCCAGCATAATAGGCGGGTAGGCCCATTATGTCGGTATAAAAAAACATCAGATAGAGCGATATTAACTGCCACACCAGGTTACAGGACAGATCGGCAACGCCGTACCCCAGGCGCTGCCGCCATAGGGAATAAGTTGTATTTTGCATCATGTTTTCTCTGTAGGGTAAAGCGTTATAGTTATTTAAAGTTGGTATTTACGAATAAAATAAGCCGGGGTACAGCTCCAGGCGTGGCAATAGCTGTTTATTAATTTGCTGCCATAGGGTGAGAATTCAGGGTGACTTGGGTCATAAAGTTCCCAAAAAGTATCGGCTCCGTTTTTGACCATGCTGCCCCAATATTTTTTTATTTCCTCTATGGCACACTCTTTCTGCCCGACGCTGAGTAATGCATCAATAAAGTGGTGCATCATGTAAGGGGTATTCATTTTTATTTCAGGCGGTTCAGCGAGTAATCGACGCATCAGGCTGGCGCGAAATAGCGCATCCCCGACGCCTGCCAGCACTAGCCAAACCTGCGAGGCGTAGGATATTTGCAGTTGTGATCCGCTAGTGAAAAATCCTTTTTTCTCATTCCACAGTTCTTTCATCGCCGCCTTTTTCAGGCGAGTTATTTCGGATACGATTATTTGCTGTGATTGTTTATCCGCCACTCTTTCTGCCAGCCTGAGCGCTTTCTTAAGGCAATAAATAAACACTCCCTGTGAAGGAGCCTGTTTGTTGAGTGATTCATGCCAGTCAATAAATGCCCACCAGTCTTCACTGTCTCGAACAATGCCATTAGATCCTATACGTTCAAGCGCCAATTCAATCTGTCGCCATGCGGTTGGCCATAATTCATGCAACGTCTGAAGGTCGTGGGTGACATCAATATAATCTTCGAGAGTCGCGACAAAAAACAGCGAGTAATCTAATAAAAAAGTGTCGTCAGCAATAATGTCCGGCTTCATAAACAGGTTGGCCGAAACAAGGCCGTCCTCTCTTGTGACGGCGGCGAATAAATACAGGCACCTTTTCACTAAATCATTTTGCCCGAAGGTTTGATAGTTAACCAAAGCCTGTAATCTTAAGTCGCCAAGCCAAAGGCGTCGGTCGCGTTTAGGACCGTCTTCAAAGACTTCCTGCATACAGTTTTTCAGCGTTAACAGGCTGACTCTGTCTATTTTCTCGAGCAGAGGACAGCTTGAATGCATTAACAGTGCCGGTTCGCTACTGGCGGACGTCACGGTATTGAGGTGTAAATCTCTTAACCGCAGGCTGAATTTTGGCGAGGTCGAGATAACCTGTATTTTGACGTACCGGCAGCAATAACGGCGCGGCAGGCGAACCTCTGCGGGTAATACATCCAGGTAAAGATCTTCCTGTTGCAGCCAACTGCTGCTCAACCAGCCTGTGTAGTTTTCAAAGGACTCTGCGACTTCGACAGGGGTTTCACCAAAGGTGAATTTAAGATGGGCGGGCGCATCGGGCGGACTGCCTACGGCTTCACATCTCAGCCCGAAATAACCCACGCAGTGGGTGCCAAAATCAACGATGATTTCCTCACCCGGCCCCAGCAGCCTTTGTCCCAGGCTGGTGGCTGGCGCTAGCGGCAGGGTTTTCCAGCCAAGAGGCAGGTTCGCGTCGCAAACTGTCTCAACCACATTGAGCGGTTCGACACAGCGGTACTGCAAAGTCGGTAGGAGGCCAGTGGCCGTTGAAAGAAAAGCGTTATTACGTATAAACCTTAATTCGATATTTTTTTGCATTCCCTGAGACATGCTGATTTCCTGATTGATAATGGTCCGCAAATCAGTCTCTGTGAGTCAAGCCGAGGTCGCTATTCCGAGATTGCCACCGATGAACAGAAATTGGCAGCCACAGTGTGATTACGTCTGAGCCGATCACAATTTTTGAAAACATATTCGCGGCTTGCCGAACATTACTTTACGTTAGCTACCTAATAGATAATCAAATGTGTGAGACGTTTCGAACCATGGAAAGACTGAAAGTCGAAGACTTTTTCCCCTCCTTTACAGAAAAGCTGTCGGTTTATTCGAGCGATCCCGAGGACAATAATAAAGAACACTGCCACGATTTTAATGAGCTGGTGATTGTTGACAGTGGCCACGGGTTGCACGTGATTAATGACCAGCCTGTTTTCATTCAGGAAGGGGACGTCTTTCTTATCCGACAGAACGATTACCATTTTTATGAAGAGCTAGGGACGCTAAAACTCACTAACGTATTGATTAATCCACACAGTGAATTCAAATTCTTGCGGGATACTGACAGCCTTCTGGCAGGCCTTGCTGCGAGTGAATGTTCTCGTTACGGTTGGTTGTTGCCGGAGGTGAAAGAGGAGTGTAGCAAGTTGGTCAGCCAGATGTTTAACGCAGGAGGTAATGATGACAAGCATCTGCGTTCACTGAAACAGGAAGGGCTGTTCTTTCAGCTGATCATGAGTTTACTGAGTCACCCCAAAACCAATTATCGCCATAACACCCAGTACAAACTTCACTGCTTGTTGGCCCACTTGCAGGAGCATTGTCTGGATGAAATTGACTGGGCGGCAATCGCGGATGAATTTCTCCTCACCCAAAGAACGCTGTTCCGCCATATCAAGCAGACCACGGGCATGACACCTGAAAATTACCTCAAGCGTTTGCGACTCGTCTCTGCCAGAGCAAAGCTTAAAAATACCGAAGACTCGATTACAGATGTCGCTTTTACGTGCGGTTTTTCGAACAGTAATCACTTCACAACGACCTATAAGCAGGCCTTCGGCTTAACGCCTACGCAGGAGCGAAGAAGAGTCTCAGGGTAATGTTTTCCCTACCACTGGAGAGTGTGGCCCGAGTAATCAACGTAATGGTGGCCGCCTTTTCCGCTCCAGGCTTCGATCTGTTCAACAATACCCTGGGTGCTTTGCTCTATCGTTAAGGTGGCATTTTGCCCCCCCATATCGGTTTGTACCCAACCAGGATGCACCGAGAGCAGGGTACAATTTTGCGTTTTTGCCGTATCCAACAACCCTCGCGTTAACATATTGAGTGCAGCCTTACTGGCTGCGTATAAAGGATACGTCGCCGAACCGTTCTCGTTTAAGCTGGCTAATTGTGAAGTCATCAGCGCCATTACCCCGGTTTGGGATTTTATCAGCGGCAAAAGTTCTGCGGCGCAGCGCACCGGAGAAAAGGCGTTGGTCATAAAGAGAGCCATCAAGTCTTCATCGCTTGATTGACTAATGTCCTGATGGGCGGGGCCGTAGACTCCGGCATTGATAAAAATCAGGTCGAACTTGTGCGCCGAAAGCTGGCTTTTTAGAGCCTGTCTTTGGTCTTTGTGATTAATATCAACGGTAAGCCACTGAACGTCAGAAGGACTTTTTGATGGAATTTCCCCTCTACAGGTTGCCGCAACCTGCCAGCCACGAGCAGAAAGCTGTTGAACCAGGCCTAAACCTATTCCCCGTGAGGCGCCGATAATCAGAGCTGAAGGTGTAGATGTCATCATTTTTCCTTATAGTCAGGGCGAGAGACGTTGTGTGGAGGGCATTTACATGCCAGCACAATGTCGAAGAAGTTATAACCGCATAATATTCATATCAATGCTTGAGCTGCTTTGGGCCGTTTTCTGTGCTTTTTTAAAAGCGATAATTGACACCCACGCTGAACTGCGTCTGACGACGAGAACTTTCGTCATCCACTGATTCATTCATCGCTTCAACATAGGGCGTGAGATGGCGGGTCGCCTGATAGCCAATTTTAACTTTATATTCATAGTCATGAGGCTGGTTGTTATAAAGGTCTACATTGCTGTGATAATAGACCAAAGCATAGGTTAGCGTGAAATCGCCGAATTTCTGAGCAATCTTGCCCTCATACTTGTTGGTAAGTTTAGTCGACTTGTTACCCCGGTGGATTATCTCTCGGCGGTATTGCGCCGAAAGCCTGGTGTGTTCAAAGAGGGAGTACTTCAGTTTTAGCGAGGGTTTGTACTTATCTTTATTCTCTTCTTTCGCCCATTCCATGCCCGGCACGACTTTCAGACGGTCTGTGACATGAAAAGTGTCGTCGGTTTTAAACTCCTTCTCATCGAGTCTGGCATGGGTAAAGGCCTTTCCCGAACTGCCATCTGCTTGTTCTTGCGGGTGAAACTTTGCCTTGGCACCTATGCCTATCCCCGACTCAAAATCATGTTCTATTTCAAATTCATCCGTGTGCTGATGCGTGACGTCTTCATATTTATGAACGTAGTCCAGTTCCAGAGCGTGCGCGTTGTCAGTCAATCCAAACAGTAAAGCTGAAAAAATAAAAACCCTTTTCATCCGTGATTTCCTATCCTGAAAACAAAAGTGAGCAAAGTAATCACAGCAGATGAATTTTTAATGACGGGAAAACTTATTTTTTATGATTTAACGTTTTCTTTGCAGTGCGCTCATAACAATTCGCTTACGGGAAACTGACATAAGTTACAAGATGTAAGTGAGCGTAAATAAAAATCCAATTTTCATAAAGTCACCGAGCGAGACAACGTCACTGGCAGTGCGCAAAAATTGTTGTCGCCAGTGAGAGCTGAGTCTGACTATCTGAGTGGGAAGCAAATCAAACAGCGGGGAAGGGGATCGCGGGAGGCACATCGTATGTGGCAAACGTCGTTACCGCCATCCTGGCAACAACGAAATCAGGCAGCGTTGTGCGTGAACAACGCTGCCTGTAAGAGGGAGTTTAAAGCTAACTCGCAGGATAACGCTGGGCTACCAGGCGACGCGGTTTTTTTCAACGCTTAATTGCTTATAACGCTGATAGATAATGTATGAGCGAAGGGTGAAGAACCCGACGACACTGCCTGAAGAAACAGCCAGCAGCATAATCAGTGCAGCGCTGAGGTGATGAGTCGAGGACGTTGCCTGGCTATAGCCAATATAATAACGAAGAGGGAAGTATATTAAGAAGATGATAATAATTGAATAGGTGCCTGGCACAGTGATAGTGCCTTCTTTGCGCCCGAGACGATAAACTCGCGGTCCAAAGATTTTATTAGCAACGATCCCCCCAATCACGCATCCAATAACCCACGTTAAACTTGAAGCTAAAATATCGCCTTGCTGTAGCAAAGAAACGAAAGAAAAAATCATAAAGCAGAGTGGTATAAGTAATAAAAGTTTAATACTGACGACTTTTTCAAAACAAAACGTTAAGCAATAACCTGTGACGACGGCTAAAAGTACAAATACCCACGTAGGTGTTCCTGTTACAATTTCTAACATAATAATTCCCATATCAAAGATGCTGTTTATCATCAATTACAGTGTAGAAATTCTTATCGCTAAGGGTGTTTACTGCTGGGTCTTGAATAATGTGAAGTTACCATAATCCAGTAAAGCTTATATATTTTATCCTATCTTAGTGACATTTAAACTACAAGCCTGCCTCTCCCAATCCAGACTTAGAGGTTGCGAAAAAACCGCTATCTTTGTGTGCCGGAGGGGTAAAAAAGCCATCACACTTCGATTTTATCTCTGTAATAAATAATTCTTTTTAGGAACATAATGGTCTCGCAAGGCATTGTCATTATGCTTCGTAGGGTAAAGTCATTGCTAAAACTTATGACGCAAGCGCGTCGGGCAACCCTTAGTACAATGTGAATAAAAATCAAATGTATATCTATTATTTGTCTGTGCGCAAGCTGTCATAAATAACGGGAATGGCGCCAGGGGGAGTGAGTTTTTCTATGCAAAAAATGCAGTTTTGGTCGAAAGGAAATTCAATAAAAATACTGATAATCCCAGCCGTGGCGCGGCCCGTGGCGCATTTTCTCTTATTCGTTAAAGGCATTTCCCCGTATTGTCTAACCCTGCTCGCGAGTGTCTAAATGCAACTCATTTTCATCATGGCTCCCCTCAAAAAAATAAATTAATTTGTCAGCATAATTATGGTTGTGATAGAAACTCTAATATGTTTAATATTAATGAATTGTTGATTTCTATTTAACCTACCGATGTGCCAAGCGTTGAAGAAGCGATTTGGGAGTGATAGTTACATCAATTTTCGAGAAATTAAAAACATATGGATATTGCAATTATCGGCGTTTCCTGTCAGTTCCCTGATGCCAAAAATTACATCGAATTTTGGGGCAATATCGTTAATCACCGTAATTCGGTCACTAAAGTTGCCGCCGTTGATAAAGAAACGGCATCGCTGAGTCGAGAGTCATTACAGTGGCCTGATGCCAGTGAAAATCGATGGGCGGCCTTGGTTAATACCGTGGACGGTTTTGATAACCAATTTTTTGGCATTATTCCCAAAGTCGCTGAAACAATGGATCCGCAGCAGAGGATTATGCTGGAACTTACGTGGTCCTGTTTGGAAGATGCCGGGATAATGCCGTCGACCCTGCGCGGCAATAAAGTCGGCGTTATTATTGGTGTGTTCAATAACGATTATAAAGAACTCCAGGAAAATGCTAATAATCCAGTCGAGGCGCATCATTCGACAGGAACTGCGACCTCCATAATTGCCAACCGTATTTCACATTTCTTTGATTTTCATGGTCCTAGCATTGCTATTGATACCGCCTGTTCAAGTTCGCTAAATGCGATGCACGCGGCTATTCAGGCAATAAACCAAGGCGACTGTGAAATGGCCATTAGCGGTGGGGTTAATCTCATTTTGACCTCAACCCGGCATCAGTCTTTTGCCAAAATGGGCATGTTATCGCCTACCGGTGCCTGCCACTCGTTTGATAGCAACGCCGATGGTTATGTCCGTGGGGAAGGGGCCGGCGTTTTATTATTGAAGCCACTGGAAAAGGCCTTGGCCGACGGCGATGTCATTCACGGCGTGGTGAAAGGCAGTGCAATCAACCACTGCGGAACGTCGTATACGTTAACGTATCCCAGCGCCGACGCGCAGGCCGAAGTTATTGTGGCCGCCAATACGCAAGCCGGCGTACCGGTCAACTCCATTGGTCTGGTTGAAGCGCATGGGACAGGCACACCTAAGGGCGATCCGATTGAATTTGAAGGTCTTACCCAGGCATTTAACGCACTGGCGCAGCAGCAGGGCGTGACGTTGGATGACGCTTTTTGCGGCTTAACCTCGGTCAAAAGCAACATTGGTCACCTCGAAGCGGCGGCCGGTGTCGCGGGCGTTATTAAGATTTTGCAGGCCTTTAAGCACCGCAAGCTGCCCCCGCTGAGAAATTTTACCACCCTAAATCCGCGTATCGATGCCGCTTCAACGCCGTTCTATTTCGTTGAACAAGAAAAAGACTGGCAACGCATCGACGCCGCTACGCCGCGCCGCGCAGGCGTAAGCTCATTTGGCTTTGGCGGAACCAACGCTCACGTTGTGTTGGAGGAAGCGCCAGAACCTGTGCGCCGCAGGCCAGCAAAGGGCAAATCTGCCTCGCGCAACGGGTATTTTATTGCGCTTTCTGCCAAAAGCCCGGCGGCGCTGTTACAGCGTCAAAAAGATTTGATCCAATGGCTGCGCGAAAATCCTAAAGCCTCGCTCGGTGATGTGAGCGCGACACTGTTAACCCGTCGCGAACATTTTGCTTATCGTTATGGCTGCGTGGGTCGAGATATTCATCATATTATCAGTGAGTTGGAAAAATCCGTCGCCGAGGGGCCGCTAAGTCTGGAACACCCTGCGGCGGCGGATCAGGCACAAAAAGCCGCAGCCGAAGCTGCCGTTCTGTTTGAGGCTATCAGTACCGCGGACGCCTCTGCGGTAACCCCGCTGTTGCTCAAGATGAGTGAATGCTATGCCCGTGGCGCGACGTTGGATTGGTCGCCGCTATTCAAGGGTGCTGACCCGCAGTGTGTTGCGCTGCCGACCTATCCGTTTGTTCACGCACCTTTCTGGATAACCCCGAGGGATAATGCAGCCAGTCCTCAACCTGCACTGCGTGCCCAGCCGCAGCGGGTCGTAAACGTCGGCAGTTCGCGTTATAAGACCGTGCTGCAAAGCGATGAATTTTTTATTGCCGATCACCAGATTGACGGTCAGGCGATACTGCCGGGCGTGATGTCTCTGGAATGGGTTCGCGCGGCCTTCGCCGATGCGCTGACTCTCGCCGATGCCAGCGCATTAACCTTCTCTCAGGTGACCTGGTTGCGACCCTTTACCTGTCAGGGTAAGGCGGCGGATATCATTATCCAGCTCGACCCACACCCGTCGGAGGAGCAGCGGTTATTCCAGCTCCTCGGTAGCGATGACAAAATTTACTGCCACGGCACGGTGGGTCTTTCCTCAGAGGCGAGGCCCGCAGCGCCGGTGGCGACGATGGCTGACGACGCCCGCACGCTTGATGAAACGGCTTGCTATCAGCGGCTCGAAAGTTTGCAGATGTGCTATGGCGCAGGCATGAGGTCGATAAGCCATCTGACGTTTGATGAGCATGCCGGCGTCGCCAATTTGACGCTGCCTGCCGCACAGCCTGCCGACTTTATCATTCATCCTTCGATGGCAGACGGTGCCGTGCAGGCCGCCGTGGTTTGGGTGAGTGAAAAGCTGCGCAGCGGGCAACAGGCGACTGAGCAGGGGCCTTTAGTCATTCCTTTCTCACTGGAAGCACTGGCGTTGTTGCAGCCTTGCAGCGCAGCGATGACGGCGACCGTTACGCTGGCAGGCGAGACGACGCTGCGTGACGAGGTGATCAAAGTGGATATTCACCTGACAGAAGCCCACAACCCTGAAAATACCGCTTTGATATTCAAAGGTTTATGCCTGCGCGTGCTCAATGACGGTCTGGCCGCTAAAGAACCGACGAAAACCGTGCAGCGGTCAAACGTTCCCCCGCAGGGAGCCCACCTTTATCAGCCTCACTGGGTTGAAAAAGCGCTGCCAGAGGCCGATGCATCCGTCGAGCAAATTGTGCTGGTAGGCAGCGAGCAGGACGTTGAGCGGTTTGCCAGGCTTATCGCGCAGTCGCAGGCGGCGACGCGCATCCAGCGGATCCTGTTTGCCGCCGCGCCCCAGATCAACGCTGACCCACAAACTGCGCGCGTTCGTCCGGGTAACAGCGACGATTTCGTTGCCGCCGTGGACGCACTGCTGGCACAGGGTGCCACCTTCAGGCAGGTGCTTTGGGTGAGTGCGGAGCTGGCCAATGACGATTTCGCGCTTCGCCTCAGTACCGGTCCTTACAGCCTCTTTGCCCTGACCCAGGCGCTGATGCGCAAGGTCAAGAAAGTGAATTTTGTGCATTTCCACCAGGCCGACGCGAGCCTGCCAGACGTCGCTGCCATCAGCGGTTTTTACCGTACCCTGCGCGTCGAAAAGCCCGATTATATCGGCCGCGTGGTTCACTGCGATAATGACTTCAATCTTCACCCGCTGCCGGCGCTTATCTACCGTGAATTCGCCGATGTCTCGAAAGATGCCGACGTGCGCTATGTCAAGGGAACGCGTCAGGTGCGCCGATTTGTGGCGGCTGCGAACGCCGCCGGGCTCAACCTTTCAGGCTCAGCGCCTGCGGCTTTGCGTCCGCAGGGTATTTACCTCATCACCGGCGGAATGGGGGCGTTGGGGCTAATTTTTGCCCGCTTCCTCTGTTCAACCTACGGCGCAACGGTTTACCTGAGCGGTCGTTCTGCACTGGATGAATCTCGTCAGCAGCAGCTTGATGCGCTAAGTGAACTGGGCGGTAAGGCGCTGTATGTCGCGTGTGACATTGGCGATGCCGCCAGCGTGCAGGCGTTGTTAGAAACTATTCGTGCAGCTGGCCATCGCCTGAACGGGATTATCCATTCCGCTGGCGTCATCGAAGATAACTTTATTCTGCGCAAGAGCCGCGAGGCCTTTGAGCGGGTCGTCACCCCGAAGACCCTCGGGACTTGGTTGCTGGATCAGGCGACGCGCGACCTGCCGCTTGACTTCTTCGTGCTGTTCTCCTCGGTTACCGGCGTACTGGGTAATATGGGGCAGTGCGATTATGCCTTTGGCAATGCGTTCGAAGATGATTTCTCCCGCGAGCGTAACGCGCGGCAGCAGCGCGGCGAGCGTAGCGGCAAGGCGCTTTCGCTAAACTGGCCGTACTGGAAAGACGGCGGCATGCGTCTTACCGACAAAGAAGAAGGCTTCCTCAAGAACCAATTCGGGATTGTCCCCCTGCTGACCGACGACGGTATTGCCGTCTTTAACTATGCGTTGCAAAGCGGGGCGTCACAGATGGTGGTGATGCCGGGAGAGGCCGCCCGCATCAACGAGGTTCTGGGCGTTGTCGATATTACCCCGCCAGAAGAGGCTGTGCGCTCAGACAGCGGCCAGTCGCAGCAGGACATTGTGATTCGCTATTTGTCCGAGCTGTTCGCCAGAAAGTTACAGATCCCGGCGCATTTTGAACGCCATGGTTTCTTCCGTGATTACGGCTTCGATTCGGTGGTGGTGATTGAGCTGGTCAACGAGCTGAAGAAGACGTTCGGCAGCAGCTTGCCGATGACGTTGTTCTTCGAACATCAGACCATGGAGGAACTGAGCCGCTTCCTGCTGGAAAACTATGATGAGGTTTGTCGCGGGCTGGTGGGCGCACCTTTAGCGTCTTCTCGGGTTATACCGGCTCAGCGTGCCGCAACGCCTGCCGTTGATTTCGTGCGCGAAGTTTCTCCCGGCCAGTCGGGTGTGCAGAATAACGATGACGATATCGCGATTGTCGGTATCGCCGGACGTTATCCTGAAGCCGATAGCCTTGAACAGTTCTGGAATAATTTGGCGCAAGGGCGTGACTGCGTCATCGAGGTGCCTGCCGAGCGCTGGAACGCGCGTTGGTATAAAGAAGGGGCCGCAACGCCTGGGAAAAGCTACAGCCGTTGGGGAGGATTCCTTTCCGGCGTTGAACGTTTCGATCCACGTTATTTCAATATTTCGCCGAAAGAGACGGAAATCATGGATCCCAACGAGTGGCTGTTCCTCGAGACGGTCACTCACGCGATTGAAGACGCTGGCTACACGGCAGACAAATTGACCCCCTCAACGGCCGGACGTGAAAATCGCGTCGGCGTGTATGTTGGCATGATGTGGGGAGACTATCAGCTCCACGCCCACGCCAGCCCTGAGGACCAATGGACAACCTCCCATTCATCCTATTGGTCGGTCGCCAACCGCGTTTCGCATTTCTTTAACTTCTCAGGCCCGAGCATGGCACTGGACACCGCCTGTTCATCGTCCCTGACGGCGATTCACGTTGCCTGTAACGCCATTCGTAGCGGCGATGTGCCGGTCGCTATCGCCGGTGGCGTCAATCTGTCGCTGCATCCTTACAAATACCACCTGTTATCGAATATGCACTTCCTCTCCTCGGACGGTCGCTGCCGCAGCTTTGGCGAGGGCGGAACCGGCTACGTACCGGGAGAGGGCGTGGGTGCCGTGGTGCTGAAGCCGCTTTCACAGGCGCGAAGGGACGGTGACCATATCTATGGCATTATTCGCGGCACCTCGGTCAACCACGGCGGAAAAACGTCAGGCTTTACCGTGCCCAACGCCAAGCGTCAGGCTGACCTCATTGTGGATGCGCTGACCACCGCCAAGGTTAATCCGCGTCACATTAGCTACGTTGAGGCGCACGGGACCGGCACCAAACTCGGCGACCCGATCGAAATCAGCGGCTTAAACAAAGCTTTCTCGATTGCCGGTGACAGCACCAAATACTGTGCCATCGGCTCGGTGAAAGCCAATATCGGTCATCTGGAGGCAGCGGCGGGCATGTCGGCCCTGACCAAAGTGCTGCTGCAAATGAAACACCAAACGCTGGTGCCGTCCATCCAGTCGAAGGCCGTGAACCCGTTTATTGACTTCCAGAGCGGACCGTTCCGCATTCAGCAATCGCTGGAGCCGTGGCCGCGTCCGGTTCTTGCCGTGACCGAGTCCAGCGGCTCGACGGTGACCAAAGAAATTCCTCGCATCGCGGGCATCAGTTCGTTCGGCGCGGGCGGGAGCAACGCGCACCTGATAGTCGAGGAGTACATTGAGCCGAAGGCCGACCCTGCCGACGAGGGAAAACCTGCGTTAATCGTGCTTTCTGCCCGTCGTGAAACGGCGCTGCGTACCATGGCCGAACAGCTGGCAGACTTTATGGCACAGCACGCCGACCTCTCGTTGCAGGACATTGCTTACACCCTACAGGTCGGGCGCGTGGCGCACGAATACCGCGTGGCCTTGGTCGCGGAAGTTGCCGCCGATGCCGTTAACCTGCTGCGGGCTTATGCCAGACAGCAGCTTTCCGGAATCATGACCGGCCATCGCGACAATGCCCGTCAGGCGACGGACACGCCTCCGCTGGCCGAATGGATCACGCTCGGCCGCCTCGGGGCGCTGGGCGAAGCCTGGGCCAATGGACACGGGGTTGACTGGGCTCAGCTGCATGCGGCACAGCTGCGCCGCCGCGTTTCATTGCCGGGCTATGCGTTTCAGCGTCAGGACTGCTGGGCACCGACCTTGCCCGCCGAACGTACTGATTCGTTTTTGCCGGGTGCCGCCGCGCTGCACCCGCTGATCGACAGCAATGTCTCCACGCTGGCCTCGCAGGCGTTTCGCAAATCATTACGCGCCAGCGAGTTTTTATTGAACGATCACCGTCTTGGCGATAATCGAATTCTGCCCGCTGCGGCCTTTATCGAGATGGCATTGAGCGCCAGCGAGCTTGCCCTGCTGGGGAATGTGCTGCCGCAGGCCGGTGCTAAACCTGTGCTGTCGCGAGTCCATGACCTGACATGGCGTCAGCCTATTCTGGTGAGCGGCGACGCGCTGGAGATTGAGATTGCGCTGACTCCGTCGCAGGGCGGTCTCGATTTTGACATCTACCGCCACGAGGGTGAGAAGCGTCATGTCTTCGGCAGCGGTCGCCTGTGTGAAGAGACCGCGCCATCACCAAAACCGGTCGAACTGCAACGCCTGCTCACGCGCGGTCAGCTTTACGAGCGTGACGATATTGAGGCGGCTTTTAAACAGCGTGGCTTTAGCTTCGGTCCGGCGTTTCAGGTGATTGAACGCTTGTATACGCAGGCCGATGAGGCACTCTCGGAGTTGAAATTCCCTGACTATCTGCAAATCACTCCGCTGGTTCAGCCCTTTATTCTGCCTCCGTCACTGCTCGACGGCGCATTCCGCACCGCGCTCGGCATCGGTGGTCTTGACGCTGGCGTGAAAACGCTCGAAGTCCCGGTCGCGTTGGCGGGCTTGCAGGTTTGCAAACCGGTGGCGGGTATCCGCTACGCCTATGCCCGTCGTAACGTCGAGCCTGGCGCGGCGGCGATGACCGCGAGCTACGATATCTGTCTGCTGGACAGCGTCGGTGACGTGGTGGTCAGCATCACCCGGCTACAAACTCAGGCGGTGCCTCAGTTAGGCATGAAAGTGAGCGCCGTGGCGCAGAGTGCCAAACCTGCGGCTCAGTTTACCGCCAGCCCGGTCTCTGCCCAGCCTCTCGCAATATCTTCACGCGAGGCGTTGATTAACACGCTGATTAGCCACGTTATTGATGTCACCAGGCTGGACGCGGGCGACGTCAGCGCTACCGCGCCGCTCGCGGAATATGGTCTTGATTCGATGATGATCCTGGCCCTAAACGAGCGGTTGTCGAGCGCCTTTGAAAACCTCTCTCAGACGCTGTTCTACGAGTATCAAGACCTCGCATCGCTGGCCGATTATTTGCTTGAACAACACCCGCAATATGACGCGCCTTTAACGGAGACAGCCTCGCTGCCGAGCAACGTTAATGCCCCAGTCAGCCGTTCGGTGCGTGACGGCGTGCTGGATTACTTGATTGCTGGCGTGATTGCGGTGACCCGACTCGACGAGGACGAGGTACAACCGGCCACCGAACTGGCGAATTACGGCCTCGACTCAATGATGATTTTAGCCCTCAACGAGAAGCTGGCAGCCACTTTTGGCGAGGTGTCGCAAACCCTGTTCTACGAATATCAGGATATCGACTCGTTGGCAGATTTCCTCTGCGAGAGCTATCCGCGGCAGGCCGCAGCCTTGCAGCCAGCGACGGTTGAGGTGATTGCAACGCCACCGTTGCTGCCAGATAGCGGCCAAGCTGCTACCAAGATGGCGGATGCGCAAGAGGTGTCGGCAATCAGCGATAGGCTGTTCGACAGTCTGGTAACCGCCATCGGTGCGGCAGCGGCAAACTGCTCTGCGCTGATGCCGCTGCATCAATGGCCGCTGGATACCGTCAGCCAGATGCGTTTGCAGCACGAGCTGGACGCCCGTTTCAATGGCGTCAATGCCCGTTCGGTCTTCCTTTATAACACCCTGGTCGAGTGGGCCATGGCCCTTCAGGCAACGCAGGCACCTGCGGTGATGGCGCAGCACCCACAGTCGCCGGTGCAGCCAACGTTGGCGAGCCTGCTTAACGGGTCACGTCTCGATGCCGGTCAGCGCCGTCCCCTGGGGGCGTCGAATGCGGAAAATACGCAGCAGGATATCGCCGTTATCGGGCTAAGCGGCCGTTATCCTGGTGCCAAAAACGTTGAAGAGTTTTGGGCCAATCTGACCGCGGGCGTAGACAGCGTCACCGAAATCCCGCTGTCCCGCTGGGACTACCGCAAACATTATTCCCCGCAGCGTGGGCCTAAAGACAAGGTTTACAGCAAGTGGGGCGGTTTTATCGATGATATCGAGCAGTTCGACAGCCAGTATTTTAATATTTCCCCGCGCGAAGCGGAGCTGCTCGACCCTCAGGAACGCCTGTTTTTACAGACCGCCTGGGAGTGCGTGTCTGACGCGAGCTATTCGCGCCACTCGCTGAGCCAGTCGCGGGTCGGGGTGTATGTCGGTGTGATGTGGGGTCAGTATCAGTTTATTGAAACCACCGCCGAGCAGTATCAAACCGGCTTCCCGATGTCGTTGCACTCCTCGGTGGCGAACCGGGTGTCATTCTATTTCAATCTGAATGGCCCGAGCGTTGCGCTCGACACCATGTGTTCGTCGTCACTCACCGCACTGCACATGGCCTGTCAGGCTATTCAGAGCGGCGACTGCAAGATGGCTATCGCCGGTGGCGTCAATCTTATTGTGCACCCGATGAAATACTATCAACTCGGGCAGAGCCAGTTCCTGTCGAGCGACGGTCGCTGCCGCGCCTTTGGTGAAGGCGGCGACGGCTATGTGCCGGGCGAGGGAATGGGCGCGGTGCTGCTTAAACCCCTGCAACAAGCCCTCGCTGACGGTGACCAAATCTATGGCGTTATCAAGGCGACCGCGATTAATCACGGCGGCAAAACCAGCGGCTTTACGGTGCCGAATCAAGCGGCGCAGAGCAACGTTATCAGCAACGCCTTCGAGCGCGCGGGCTGGGAGCCTGCCTCGGTCGATTACATCGAGGCGCACGGCACCGGCACCATGCTTGGCGATCCTATCGAGATTTCCGGCCTGTCCAAAGCCTTCGCACGCATCAACACCGAAAAGGGTATTCAGGGCTTTCCGACGCCGGGTCACTGCCGCATCGGGTCGGTGAAAAGCAACATCGGCCATCTTGAGTCTGCGGCAGGCATTGCCGGACTGACCAAGATTCTGCTGCAAATGCGCCATCGCCAGTTTGTGCCGTCACTGCATTCACAGACGCTAAACAGCCGAATCAACTTTGAGACCTCAACCTTCCGCGTGGTGCAATCGCTTGAAGACTGGGCCTCTGCACCGGGTACTCCCCGTCGTGCGGGCCTGAGTGCCTTTGGCGCGGGAGGTTCGAACGCCTCGGTCTTAATAGAAGAAGCGCCGACGTTATCCGCAAACGCGTTACCTACCGGCGAATCCTACCTGTGGGTTCTCTCGGCGGACAGCGAAACGCGTTTGTCGCGCTACGTGGAACATATGATTGTCTTCCTCGACAAGGCGGTGAATACCCCTGAGACGGCACCGAGTCTGGCCTCTCTGGCGTTCTCCTCGTTAATCGGCCGTGAGGCGATGACCGAACGTCTTGCGGTGGTGGCAAGCAGTCTGGGCGATCTGCTCGGCAAGCTTGAGCAATACCGCGACGAGGGAAGCGCGCAACAGCTTTTCCGTGGGCGCATCGCGGGCAGTCAAGACCGTCTGGATACTATTCTCGATGGCACGCAGCTCAATGAACTGGTGTCCGGGCTGGTGCAGCAACGCCAACTGGTGCGTTTGGGGCGTTTGTGGACCACCACGCTGGATGTCAATTGGCAGCAGTTCGCCAGACCGCTCTGTGATAACCCGGAAACTGCGGGAAGCGTGCGTCGGGTTTCTTTCCCCCCTCTGCCGCTGATGACGCGGCGTCATTGGCTGGCGCAGCCTTCCGAACAGGCTTTGCAGGGCCGCGTTAACTCGCTGCATCCGTTGATTGACGAGAATATCTCAACGCTGTCTCAGCAGAAATTCAGCAAGCAGTTGACCGGTCAGGAAACCTATCTGCGCGACCACCTGATTGGCAGCGATAAAGCGCGCATGATTCTGCCAGGCTCTGCCTATGTTGAAATGATCCATGCGGCAGGGCAGTTAGCCATTGAAAACGATTGGAAAGTCGCCGCTATTCGCCACCTGATGTGGATGAACTCCGTCGAGGTGGACGCCGAACCGGTTGAGATAGCTATCGACTTGGTTCATCTGGACGGTGAAAGCGTCAAAGTCGCGGTAAACAACCTCAACACCGCCGTGCTGTCGGTCGAGGCAGAGTTGGTGTATCGCTCGCAACAGGTCGAGATTGCCGATGAATGGATCGATCTTGACGCGCTGCGCAGCCGGGGGCTGTTGGAAAACGATCGCGCCGCCCTGTATGCCGAGTTTGCGAAAATGGGCTTCGCCTATGGTCCAAGCTATCAGGTGACCCACGAACGCTATCGTTTTGCAGACGCCGCGCTGAGTTATCTGCGCCTGCCTGACTCCGTGTCATCGGCCGATGCGTTTTATCTGCATCCTTCACTGCTGGACGGCGCACTGCGCACCTGCCTGGCCGTGGGACTGACGCCGGTTGAATACGCGACCCCGATTGTGCCGTTTTATCTTGGCGAACTGGAATTCCGCCATCCGCTTGGCAGAGAGTGCTACGCCTACGTGACCCGAACGCAGTCGACGGTAACAGACAGCCATGTTCAAAAGCATGACATCACGCTGGTTGATACCGACGGACGGGTGCTGGCACGCCTGAAAGAGTTTGCGGCACGCCGTCTTGAAAAGGAAACGACTGCAACCCCACGCCCGGCGCAGCAGGACGTACAGTATTATGGCTATGACTGGCAGCCGTCACCGTTAGCGGCTTCGACGCCGCTCGTTGAGGCGGCGCGGGTTCTGGTGCTGGCCGATGATAGCGAACTGGCCGACGCCCTGCGCGAGCTTTACGGCGAGCGGGGCAGTGTGATTACCGTGACCCACGGCGCTGCCTTTGAGCAGCATGACGTCAGTCGTTTTAGCGTCGATACTCAGTCTCCGTCGAGCCTTGAGGCACTGTGCGCACAGCTGAAGTCCCAGCAAACGTGGCCGACGCATATCGTGCATGCGGTGGGCGCTGACCTGCATTTTGACCATTTGGTGGAGTCTGGGATCCCTTCCATACTGCACGCTGGTTTACAGTCGTTACGCCATCTGTTTGTGGCGTTGGAAAAAGCGCAGCCGAGGCAGGTGATGCGCTGTGTGAACGTCTATCGCGCACAGTCCTCTCAGGTTGAGCCACAGCATGACGCTATCAGTGGCTATGCGCGTTCGCTGTTGACCATCAATCACCGGTTTGAACTCTTCACGCTGCGCAGCGATGCCGATACTGCGGCGGCGCTCGCGACGCAAGTCTATCAGGAATTTGTACAGCGTCTGGCCTCGCTCCCTGGACTTGAGCTGGCTTACCGGCAGGGTCAACGCCACCAGCGCCAGCTCACCGAAATCGTGCCGCCGAAAGCCGAGGGCTTGGGGTCTGTCGAACCACTGCCTCTGGTACGCGGCGGGCATTATTTAATTACCGGCGGTGCGGGCAAGTTGGGGCTGCTGATGGCGCACTATCTGGCGTCTCGTTATCAGGCCCGGGTGGTATTGAGTGGTCGTTCAGCCCAGATAAACCATGAGGTTCAACAGCAGATTGCCGCGATGCGTGAGCAAGGCGCTGAGGTGTTGTATGTCGCGGCGGACGTCGCGCTGTACGGGCAGGCAGAGTCCCTGCTGGCTGAGGCGAAAGCGGCATTTGGTGCGTTGAACGGCGTGCTGCACTGCGCCGGTGTTGCCAGCGATACGCCGATGACCGAGCTGCAAGAGGCTGAATTCAATGCACTGATTGGCCCTAAAATCGACGGGCTGGTGGCGCTTGACCGCGCCACGGCGCAGGAGCCACTGGCGGTATTTATCAACTTCTCCTCCGTTTCTGCGGTGCTCGGAGATTTGGGTTCAGGGGCTTACGCGGCGGGCAATCGCTTTATGGATAGCCATGCGCTGTGGCGTAATCAACAAGTCAGCAAAGGGCGGCGGTCCGGTCAGAGCCTGTCCGTTAACTGGCCGCTGTGGGCCAGCGGCCAAATGAATATTGCCGCAGAGGACGCTTCGCTGTTTGAGTTCTCGGGCATGGCGGCCTTGCAGCAAGAGGCGGGGATTATTGCCCTGGAGCGCGCTCTGCTCGAACAGCGCCCCGAATTGCTGGTGGCGGTGGGAGACCGTAATAAGGTGGCCCGCGCGCTGCGCATCCCGTTCAACGACGTGGTCGACGTTGCGCCATCGTTGCCCGTGAACAGCGCGCCCGCTCGCGTTGAGCCAACAAAAAACAATGACAGCGCCTATCTGCACAGCGAGACTGCGCTGAGGCAACACATCTCTACCGTCACCAAAATCCCGGCGTCTGATATCGCCGTGGATGCCACCTTTGAGCAACTCGGTATGGACTCCATCATGCTGATGGAGCTGCGTGCGTTGCTTGAGAAGGAGTACCCGGGACTGTCGAAAACGGCACCGTTCGAGTACAACACGACCGCCAAGCTTGCCGGATACCTGTGCGAGCGTTACGGTGTCACGCAGTCGACGCCTTCGGTGGCCACGGTCAATCACCGTCCGGCTAGTGCGACAGCGGCACCGGCATTCAAACGCGTACTCACCGCTGCGACAGTTAACGTCTCGGGTTCGCCTTTTGCTCGTGCGGCCTCGCTTTCTTCAACGCCCGCCGATGCAGACAGCGACGCCGTGGCGATTATCGGTCTGGCGGGCGAGTTCCCCGGCGTCGACAATTTGACCGACTTCTGGTCAACGCTTCAGGCTGGCAAAGAGAATCTGACCGCTATTCCGCCCGCGCGCTGGGCCGCCGTCGAGGACGACAACGGCAATCCACGCTACGTCAATCGCGGTGGGTTCCTCAACAAGGCAAACGTCTTCGATCCTGACATGTTCCGCATGAGCAGCGAGGAAGCAAGCCGCCTCGATCCCCAGGTACGCGTGCTCCTGCGTTCCGCCTGGCACGCGCTGGAAGATGCAGGATATACGCCGTCGGCGCTCAAATCCCAGCAGGTTGGCGTCTACGTCGGCGCGATGAATGAAGACTTCACCTGGGTGATGTCCGAATACTATGCCCGCACCGGGAATTATCCGGGCGCAGGCTCGGTGGTCAGCGAGCTCGCCAACCGTATTTCTTTCCTGATGGACCTGCATGGCCCGAGTTTTAGCGTAGCGACCACCTGTGCTTCATCGCTGACCAGCGTACATATCGCGCGCAAAGCCATTCTCGGCGGCGAGTGCGATATGGCGTTGGCCGGTGGCATCAACCTGAGCCTGCACCCCAGCAAATACATGCTGCTGCAGGACATGAAAGTGCTGTCTTCCGATGGCAAAGAACACACCTTTGACGAGCGCGCCAGCGGCCTGATCCCGAGTGAAGGCAGCGGAATTGTGGTGCTAAAACGCCTGAGCGCGGCGCTGGCCGACGGTGACACCGTCTATGGCGTGCTGCGCGGTTCAAGCATCGGTCATGCGGGAACCGGCGCGGGGCAATATCTGCCCAATCTGGCGGTGATGGAAGAAACCGCCGCGCGGGCGCTGAAAGAATCGCGCATTGATGTCAATGAGCTGACCTATATCGAGAGCCACGGTGCGGCGACCGAGTTGGGGGACCCTATTGAGCTGAAGGCGTTGTCCAACGCGCTGCGCCGCCAAACCGAGGCGCAACAATTCTGCGCACTGGGGACCAAGGCTAACCTCGGGCATATGGAAGCAGCATCGGGTATCTGTTCATTAATCAAGGTGTTGTTGAGCATGCAGCATGGCCGCCTGTCGCCGTGCGTCAACCTTAAAAACGTCAATGCTTCGTTCGAGCACCAGACCTCACCGTTCCTGTTCCCGCACGAGGCGCGAGCTTGGGACACCAACGGTCGCGGCACGCGTATCGCCGGGATCAACTCCTACGGTATGGGAGGCTCAACGGCGTTTGTGGTGGTCGAGTCTGCGGAGCAGGTGTTGATGCAAAGCCCTCGTCCGACGCCCGTCGAGAATGCGCCGCAAATAGTGGTGTTGTCTGCCCAGCGCGCCGAGCGTCTGCTGGCCTACGCCGCCGAGATGCGCGACTTTGTCGAGCGACAGGGCAGTACGCTGCGTCTCGCCGACCTTGCCTATACCAGTCAGGTTGGACGCATCATGCTTGAAAATCGCCTGGCGATTGTGGCCGTCGACGCCGCCGACCTGCTGGCGAAGCTTGAGCGTTTTATTGCGCATCCTGAGGCCACGCACGGTGATGCAGACATTCACAGCGGCAACGTTCACGACGCTAAAGAAGTCTCGCAGCTTGTTGCCGGTGAGGCCGGTAAGCATTTCATCACGGCGCTGTTGCAAAGCCAGCAGCTTGGCCGAGTGGCCACTCTGTGGTGCCGTGGCTGCGAGGTTGACTGGAGCCTGCTGCACCTCAACGCCTCACGCCGCCGCGTGGCCTTCCCAGGCTATCCGTTCGCCAATCAACCTTGTGACCTCAACGCCGCGCTGGCGCTCGATATCTCGCGCCGTAAAGCCCGCAACAGTGAGTTGGAGGCCATGAAACGTGCCGCAGAGAACGTACTCCCAGCGGTACCGCAGGCGTGGTTTGCCAGCACGATTGCCGAGTGCCAGGCCTCCGCGCTTGACGACGAGGCGCTGCACGCTTTCTGGGCTGAACAACTCCACGCCGAAGATGATGTGGGTTCGCTGATTGCCCCGGCACTGTTGGGTGGCGCAGAGGCGTTGGACGCCGAGGACGCAGAGCAGCCTCTCATTAACGTCGAGAGACAAATCAGCCAGGACACGGTTGATGCGCTGCAAATCTGTACCCAACGCCTACAGGTAACTCTCGAAACGCTGGTGGTCGCGGGCTGGGCGCTGCTCGCTAACCGACACGTGCGCGTCAAGCTCTCTCAGTTTGGCGTGATCCGCGGTTTCAACAATGAAGCGCTGCGGGTCATCCCTGCACGCATTCAGGTAGTAGGACGCCACAAGGTCGGGCCATGGCTCGGCAGCGTTGAGCAGCAGTTGGAGAAATATCTTGAGCATGCGGCCGCCACCCTTGGGCAGATAGAGCACTGGGTTGATGACGCGCCGCTGTTTGACAGCGCGGTGGCCATCCTCGACGACAGCGCGACTGTCAACGTGAACGATGCCGTCGCCGTGCTCTTTGCCGTGCAGCCGGATTTGCATTTGGCGCTGTTGGTCAGCGTCGAGGCGCACAGCCTGAGTCTGCGTATTGACTGTCGTGGGTTAGACACCACGGAAGATAATCTGAATCAACTGCTCGAACAGTGGGTCACTCTGCTTGAGGGCTTAGCCACTCACCTGGACAAAAATCCTGCCGCACTCCCGATGCGCAGCAAAGGCGAAGGACGCAAGGCCTTCTGGAAAACGCTTGAACAACTTAACCAGCAAGAGCAACTGTCATGAAAGTATTGATCACCGGCGCAAACGGATTCGTTGGCCTTAACGTGGTAAAAGCATTAGTCGCCGCACAGCATCAGGTGACCGCCTATGTTCGAGCGTCCTCCAACGTGAGTTTTCTGGTGCCTTTCGGCGTCACTCTGGTACGCGGCGAGCTGCACGACAGTGCGGCGTTACGCGCGGCAATGGCTGGGCAAGACGCCGTCATTCATACGGCGGGCAATACCAGCAGCAATCCCCGCGACTGGCCGCTTCTCGAGGCGGTAAATATCGAAGGGACTCGCCGGGTGACTGACGCAGCGCGGGAAACCGGGATAGCTCGCCTGGTGTTCACCAGCACCACCTCGACGATAGGGGCGCGCAACAATCCTCAGGTCGAGTCGACCGAGGAAACCCCGTTGCGCGGTTTTCGCGTCAATAATCCCTATGCCAAAAGCAAATTACAGGCCGAGGAGTGCGTCTATCGCGCCTGCGATCGCGGTCTGTCCGCCGTCATTCTCAATCCTGCCGAAGTGCTGGGCGCCTACGACTACTCTATGCAGTGGGGCCGTATGGTGCTGGCGGTGACCTACAATCAGTTGCCGTTTATGCCTCCGGGCGGGGCCAGCTTCTGTGGCGCAGCAGCCGTCGCCGAAGCACACGTCAGCGCATTGACCCAAGGGACCGCAGGCGAGCGTTACATCATCGCCGGTGTGAATGTGCGTTATACCGAGCTCATCAAGACGATTGAGGCGGTCACCCAGTGTCAGGTCTCTCTCCCCCAGACCCCGTATTCGTATTTCTATCTCAAAACGTGGCTGCAGGAAAAATTCCCGCGACTGATCCCCGGCGAACCGGTGTTAGACGCCTATCGCCTGCGGGTGTTCAAAGGAAGCTATTACTTCAGCAGCGCCAAAGCAGAACGTGAACTGGGCTATCAGCCTGCTTCCCTGAGTCAGATGGTGGAGGAGTGCGCCACCTGGTACAGGGCTAACGGTTTTATTGCTTCCGCGCCGTCGGAATCTCTCGCAGTGACAGAATAGACAACCAAGGGGGTTTTTATAATGGATTTCCATGAGCTGATAGAACTGGAACGTAAGCCTTTCAAAGAGCGCGTGAAATTGCGCTACAGCGCCTATCTGAAAGAGCTAGAGAAAGGCTTTATGTTTGGACGTCAGGGCGACGGACCCGTCGATGCGCAGATGTACTACAAGGATTTGCACAGCGACACCTTCAACAACGTGCTGGTGTTTGGCTCAAACAGCTATCTGGGACTGGCCAACCATCCTTACGTGAAAAATAAGGTGGTCGAGGCGGTAGAGAAATTCGGTATTGGCACCGGCGGTTCACCGGCTTTTTCGGGCTATACCCGACAGCACAAAGAGTTGGAAAAGCGTCTGGCGGCGTTAGCAGGCCATGAAGATGCCGTGCTGTTGCCGAGCGGATACATGGCCAACCTGTGCTGGGTCAATGGCCTGATGAATCGCAACGATATCATCGTCTACGACCAGAACAGTCATGCCAGCGTAATCAACGCCATCAAAATGACCAGCGTGCCGTTCTACACCTTTGACCCGGAACGTCTGGAGGATTTCGACCAGATGCTGCACAAGATTCGTGAGCGCACCAAGCCGGGCACGCAGATTTTCTCGACGGTGGAAGGCGTGCGCTCGACCGACGGCTCGATCATCGACCTCCGGCGTTACATCGAAATCTGCCGCGCGCACGACATTATCACTATCCTCGATGACGCGCACGGTCTGGGCACCGTGGGGCCAACCGGCAAGGGAACGCTTGAGCATCTGGATCTGCTGGGTCAGGTTGACCTGCGTATGTCCACCTGTAGCAAATCGCTCGGCGCACAGGGTGCCTTCGTTTCCGGCAAAAGCGAGTACATCTTTATGCTGCGCCACTTTGCTTATCCTTACCTGTTTACCTCCGGCCTGGCCCAGCCGACGATCGCGGCGATTTCCGCTGCGCTGGACGTGATGGAAAAAGAGCCGGAGCGCATTGAGCGTCTGCATGACAACGTGCGCTACATGCAGGACCAGCTCGAAGCGAAAGGCTTCAACATCCTTCGCGGGCAGTCCGGGATCATTCCTGTTTTCTTCGAAAAAATCTCCGTGGTGGGCAACATCAATCGCCGTCTTTTTGAACGCGGTGTCTTTGCCAACATCATGGAATACCCGATGGTGCCGCCCGACAAAGAACGCCTGCGTATTTCCGTCATGTCTTCTCATACCCGTGACGAGATAGACAGGGCTGTCGAGATTATTGCCGAAGTTGCGCGCGAATTTGACGCGCTGTAATCGAGTGGATTGGGAGACAAAAACAGTGGATCAAAAAGACATTCTGAGCGTGGTTCTCGACACAATTAACGATATCAAGAACACCGGTTTTACCCCTGAGGTCGTGGATTTAGAGGCATTTCTTGGGGGGGAATTGGGCGTGGATTCCGTCGAGATGCTCGAGTCCTGGTACGAGATTGAGAAGAAGCTGAACATCAAGGTTAACGACAGCGAAAAGCGGGCGATTTACACGCTCGGTGACCTGATTGGCAAGATTGAAGCGCATCTTCCTGCCGAAGCCGTCAAATCCTGAACGAAATGACAATCCTGGGAAACAGTAATAGGCGACTTATGTCTTCTTCAATTTGGGTATTTCCTGGTCAAGGATCGCAGCACAAAGGAATGGGAGAGGCGCTGTTTGCGCGCTTCCCCGACCTGGTCAACGAGGCTGATGAGGTTCTCGGTTATTCGATTCGCGAGCTGTGCCTCGAGGATCTCAACGGGGTGTTGGGAGAAACGGAATTCACCCAGCCCGCGCTGTTCGTGGTTTCAGCGCTCGGCCTGCTGGCCCAACGTGAGGACGGGTTGGCGGCTCCGCAGTGCTATGCGGGCCATAGCCTGGGAGAGTTTGCCGCGCTGTTTGCCGCCGGGGCGTTTGACTTCGCCACCGGTGTCGCGCTGGTGAAAGAGCGCGGCAGGTTGATGTCGACGGCACCGAGGGGGGCGATGGCGGCCGTGGTCGGTCTCACGCAGGCGCGGGTGGCCGAACTGATCGCCGGGTCGGCATTTAACGGTATCGACATCGCCAACGTCAACTGTGCGCAGCAAATCGTGATTTCCGGGCTTTATGACGACATCGTTGCCTGCGAAACGCTTTTTACGCAGGCGGGAGCGCGCTACGTGAAGCTGAACGTGAGTGCAGCATTCCACTCTCGCTACATGCGCGATATCGAACAACAGTTTAAGCAGTTTGCACAAAGCTTCACTTTCAACCCGCTCAATGCGCGGGTTATTTCAAACTACACGGCGCTCGACTATCCACAGACCGATTATCTCTCTCTGTTAACCCGGCAGATAAGTCATCCGGTTCGCTGGTACGAGAGTATTTCTCGCCTGCTGGCGCAGGGCGAGGTCAGTCAGCAGGAGATTGGGCCGGGGCAGGTATTGACCAGCCTGTTCGCCAAAATAAAGGCCCAGCCGATGACGCTGTCGGCAGAGCCAAAGGGGCTAAACGCGGCCAGCGCCGCCAAACCGCGCGTGGTGTTTATGTACGGCGGGCAGGGCGCGCAGTATTACGGCATGGGCGCTGAACTTTACCGACGCAACGCTGCTTTTCGCAGCCAGATGGACCAGTGCGATGCACTTTATCGCCAGCACACGGGGCACAGCCTGCTGGAGCCGCTGTATGACGAGACACGCCGCCACCTGCCGCTCACCGATGTCGTCTTGTCGAATGCGGCGCTGCTGAGCGTGGGCGTCAGTCTGACCCGCGTGCTTGGCGCGGAAGGGGTTGAACCCGACGCAGTGGTGGGCTACAGCCTCGGTGAGTGCATCTCGGCGGTGGTTGCGGGCGTTTTGACGCTGGACGACGCCATGAAACTGCTGGTGAATCAGGCGCGCCTGCTGAGCGAAAAAACCGCCGGCGGCGGCATGATGAGTGTGCTCGCGCCGGTGGATCACTTCCACGCCCATTCTGCGCTGTACCAGCACACCGAATTAGCCAGCATCAACTTCCAGAAAAATTTTGTGGTCAGCGGGGAGCTCCAGCGTCTTGCTGCACTGAAGGAACAGCTGACCCAACAACAGATTATCTCGATGCTGCTGCCGGTCGAGCAGCCTTTCCACTCCGCCGGGATAGCCGCCATCGAACAAGATTTCCGCGCGCTGGTGGGGACGTTAGCCATACAGACATCGTCCCTGCCGGTGTACTCCGCCATGTCAGGAACGTCGGTGGCGCGGTGGGACGACGAGTATTTCTGGCGAGTCCTGCGGGACAGGGTCGATTTCTTCAGTTTGATGAAGGTTTTGAGCGAGAACAGCGACGCATTTTTTGTCGATCTCAGCCCGAGCGGCACCTTGTCAACCTTCCTCAAATACGGTTTTCCAACGCTTATTCAGCACGGTACGGCTATCAATCAATTCGGCAGGAACGTCGAAAGCGTATCTAACTTACTGAATGAGCTTAAAAAACATTCCGAGCAAGCTGTCACGGAGGGAGCGTAATCAATGACTATGGTGCAGGATAATATGCTCTTGCCGCGCGAAGAGACGGCGTTGGCGTACTGGGAACAGTACCTGAGCGGCGCGCAAAGAACAGCGAACGCCAATCTGGCAAATGCCGCCGACACTGAGGCGGCAAACGCGGCCTCTTCGTCGCCGCAGGCGCGCGTCAGTGTGCTTGTTGCGCCGGTTCCGGCGGCGCTGAGCACCGCGCTTCTGTCGCAGGTTCAGCGTGAGTCACTGTCGCTGGAGGTTCTGCTGTCGGCCGCATGGGGTCTGCTGCTGAGCAAGTACAGCGGCGAAGAGGACGTGCTGTTTGGCATACAGCTTTCAGATGCTGAAGCGCAGGCGAGCCAGGCGTTTCCCGTGCGGATGCACCTCGATGCCGACCTCGCCCTGAGCGACTGGTTTAATGATATTGCCGACATGTTCGAGCAGCATCAGCGTCATGCCGACGCCTTGCCTGCCGGCGTGCAGGCCAACGAAGCGCTTTTCGAATCGCTGATCAGTGTGCATCGCGCCGCGTCTATAGAATACGTCTCCGCGCCGTTGCAGCTGATTTTGCATGCCGGTAGCGAACTGTCGCTGGAGCTGCGTTATGGGGCGAGCGACTTCGGCGATGCCGATGCACAGAATCTTCTCTATCGCGTACAGCAGCTATTGACCTGCTTTACACAGGGCGAAAAGCGCACCCTTGGCGAACAGTCTCTGCTCGGCCGCGATGAAATCGACCGCGTTATTGAACAGTGGAATGCCACCGAGCTGGACGTGGCGCTGGACCGCTCACTCTACACGCTGTTTGCCGAGCAAGTCACGGCCAGAAACGAGGCAACGGCGCTGGTGGCGGACGATGTGCGTCTCAGCTATCGGCAGCTGGCCGACCGAGCCAGACAGATTGCCGCCGGGCTGCGCCACGTGGGGGTCGCTCAGGGCGATCGCCTGGTGCTGAGCATGGACAAGTCGCCGGAGCTGATCGCTGCCATGCTGGGGATTATCAAACTCGGAGCGGCCTATGTCCCGATTGCTCTGGACGCCCCGAGCGAGCGCCGTGCGTTTATCATCAACGACGCGCAGGTACGCTGGACGCTGACGACGCGGGCGGATGCTCCCCGCTTCGCCGAGCAAGAGAGCAGCACTTTGCTGTTCGTCGATGATTATCTCGTTCAGGTCGAGGACCAGGATGAACCTGTTGACGCCATCGATTCACGCACCATTGCCTACATCATCTATACCTCGGGCACCACCGGTACGCCGAAAGGCGTCGAGATTGCGCAGCGCAGCCTGATCAACTTCTGCGCCTGGTGCGAACACCTGGGCATTTTCAGCGCCGGGCAGCCCATTACTCAGTTTGCGCCTTATACCTTCGATGCGTCAGCAGGGGAGATTTTTGGCACGCTAACGCGTGGCTGCGAACTGCACCTCCTGTCGAATGCGCTTATCCAAAATCCTCCCGCGTTGACGGCGTATATGGTTGAAAACGACATTGGTTTTTCGGCCTTCCCGCCTCCTTATCTGGCGCATCTCGACCCGGCGCAGGTACCAGAGGGCATGACGCTGCTCACTGCCGGTTCAGCCCCCACTCTGGCGCTGATTGAGCGCTGGAGCGAGCGTTGTCGCTATATCAACGGCTACGGTCCGACCGAAACCACTATTATGTCCTCGGCATGGATGCGGGGCTTTGAGCAGACTCAGGAGAGTCGTCTGAGCATCGGGCGACCGATTGCCAATACCCGGATGTACGTCGTCGATAACTTCGGGCAGCTTTGTGCACCGGGGATGGCGGGCGAAATCTGGATAGGCGGCGAGGGTGTCGCGGTGGGCTACGTTAATCGCCCTGAGCTGACGGCCCAGCAGTTTATTGCCGACCCCTGGGTGGCGGGCGCTAGGGTCTATCGCACCGGGGATATTGGGCGCTGGTTTGAAGACGGCCGCATCGAGTTCCTCGGGCGTCGTGACCACCAGATCAAGCTGAGCGGTTACCGTATCGAGCTCGGTGAAATCGAGTCGCGCATTGCGGCGCTGGCGCAAATCAAGGAAGCCACCGTGATAGGTCTGTTGCCAGAGTCGGGCGAGGCGCGTCTGGTGGCCTATGTCGTCGCGGAAAAACCTTGCGGGAATGAGGTGATTGCGCAGTGGCGTGAGGTACTCGCCACCCAGCTGCCTGGTTATATGATCCCGGCGGCGTTCGTGGTGATGGACTCGTTACCGCTGACCGCCAACGGCAAGATTGACCGTAAAGCGCTGCCGTTGCCGGATAACAGCGCTTACCTGCAGCGTGACTTCGACGCGCCACGCGCCGGAACGGAAACCGTACTGGCAAAGCTGTGGCAGACCTTGCTCGGCGTTAATCAGGTGGGTCGTCAGGACAACTTCTTCGAGCTAGGTGGCCATTCGCTGCTGGCGATGCAGCTGAAGGCGAAACTGCTTGAGCAGAACCTGTATACCGATGTACCGACGGTCTTCGCGTATCCGGTGCTGGCCGAGCTTGCGGTAAACATCAGGCGGGAAGAGGATGCCGCATCGACGTTTGCCGTCCCGGCAAATCTGATTGCGCCGTCGACTACCGCGCTGCATCCCGAGCATTTTCCGTTGGTCTCGCTTACGCAACCGCAGATAGACCACATCGTGGCGCGGGTCGCGGGAGGCGTCGCCAATATTCAGGATATCTATGCGCTGGCACCGCTACAGGAAGGCATTCTCTTCCACCACCTGCTCGAGGAGCAGGGCGATCCTTACCTACAGCGTGGACATTTGTCGTTTACCCATCGTGAGACGCTGGATAATTATCTTGCGGCGCTTCAACGGGTGATTGAACGCCATGACATCCTGCGCACCGCCTTCATCTGGGAAGGGCTGGAGAAGCCGGTGCAGGTCGTCCTGCGTCAGGCGCGTTTGCATGTGCAGGAGCTTCAGCTGGATGCCGATGCCGTCGTAGAGCAGATGAAGGCGCGTCTTGACCCTGACGTCCACCGCATTGACCTGACCCAACCGCCGTTACTGCATATATTAGTGGCTTATGATGAAACGCAGGCGCGTTGGCAAGCCTTGATGTATATCCACCATCTGGTGGAAGACCTCGCCTCGTTGCAGATTATCCTCGGTGATATTCAGGCGTTTCTCAGCGGTAGCGGCGTAAGCCTGCCTCCGGCGACCGCATTCCGTCAACACGTGGCGCAGCTGCGCCTGCACGCCGACGGCCAACAGCAGCGGGCCTTTTTTGCCGAGATGCTGGCGGACATTGAAGAACCGACGATGCCGTTTAATCTCAAAACCGGTCACCTTCACGGGCAGCGCATCACCGAAACCCGTAAACCGCTTGCGGCACCGTTGGCAGAGCGTTTACGTCATCAGGCTCGCCGTCTCGGGGTCAGCCTGAGCAGCCTGTGTCATCTAAGCTGGGCGCGCGTGCTGGGCGCAGCCAGTGGACGCGACACGGTGGTGCTGGGCACGGTGCTTTCAGGGCGGATGCAGGGCAAGGACAGCGATAAGATTCTGGGGCCTTGCATCAATACGCTGCCGCTGCGTCTTGAGGTGGGTGCCATCGGGGCCGTCGATGCCGTTCGCCAGACGCATAAGCGCCTCACCGCGCTTATCAAACACGAGCACGCGACGTTGTCGCTGGCGCAGCAAGGCAGTGGGATAGCGCCTCCGACGCCGATGTTCAGCTCGGTATTCAACTACCGTCACAACCGTCCTACCGAGGTGGATGTGCTGGGGGATATCGAATTCGACGGCGTGGTTTGGCACGGCTTTGAGGAGCGGACAAACTATCCGATCACCGCCTCGGTAGATGATTTTGGCGAGGCGATGGACATCAGCGTGCAGACTCTGCCGTCACTCTCCAGCGAACGCCTGTTTGGCTACTTCCAGCAAAGCCTGCTGAGTCTGGTGGCTGCGCTTGAGGCCGATATTCCGCCTTCCCCGGCGCAAATACCGCTGTATGAGCTCGAGATTCTGCCGTCGCAAGAACGTCAACATCTGCTCAAAACCGGCAACGATACGGCGGTCTCTTTCCCGACCACGGCGTCCATACATCAGCTGTTCGAACAGCAGGTCACGCTGCAACCGCAGGCGCTGGCGCTCCAGGCGGGCGAGGTGAGTCTCAGCTATACCGAGCTGAACCAGCGCGCCAATCGCCTGGCCCATTATCTCGTCGCATTAGGGATTACGCCGGATACGCGGGTGGGCGTGTGCACCGAACGTGGCGCAACAATGCTTATCGCGCTGTTGGCCACGCTTAAGGCTGGCGGCGCTTACGTGCCGCTTGACCCGGAATATCCGACGGCACGATTAGCCTACATTCTCGACGATGCCAGTCCGAAAGTGCTGTTGGTGGACGGGCGCGGGCGTGAGCTGTTTGGCGAGCAGCCGGGCAACACTCTCACGGTGGTCAATCTGGACGTCGACGGGCCGCACTGGGAGGCGCTGCCGGTCGGCAATCCTGCGGTCGTCACCCTGAATCCACGCCATCTGGCTTACGTGATTTACACCTCGGGGTCAACCGGCAAGCCGAAGGGTGTGATGGTTGAGCATCGTCAGGTGGTTAATTTCCTGAGCGGAATGCAGGCGTTGTTCAATCTGACCGCGAAGGACCGCCTGCTGTCGGTCACCAGTATCTCCTTTGATATCGCCGGACTTGAGCTCTATTTGCCGCTGATGACCGGCGCGTCGATTGTGCTGGCGAGCCGCAGTCAGGCCATGGATCCTCATGCGCTGCTCAAGCTGTTGCACACTCACCCGATCACCCTGATGCAGGCGACACCGACTACCTGGCGATCGCTGGTGGATGCCGATACAACGCCTCATCCGCAGTTGAAAATTCTCTGCGGCGGCGAAGCGTTGCCAAGGGATTTGGCTCAGCGTCTGCACGTTTTTGGTGAGTCGCTGTGGAACCTGTACGGACCAACCGAAACCACTATTTGGTCAACCTGTCATCGCGTCGAGGCAGAGGACGTCACGCACTACAACCAGGCGATTGGCCGCCCGATTGCCAACACGCAGGTGTATCTGCTTGACGCACACGGCAACCCGGTGCCGATGGGGGCGATGGGTGAGCTGTACATTGGCGGTGAGGGAGTTGCACGGGGCTATCACGCGCGTCCCGAACTGACCGCCGAGCGTTTTATTGCCGACCCGTTTTCAAGTGACTCTGCCGCGCGCCTCTATCGCACCGGCGATTTCGCACAGTTTTTGGCCGACAGACGTCTGGTTTACCTTGGCCGTACCGACAGCCAGCTCAAACTGCGCGGGCATCGGATTGAGTTGCAGGAAATCGAGGCACATTTAGTGAGCCATTCGCTGGTGCGTGAGGCCGTGGTCGTTGCACGCGAGGACATGGCCGGTGAGGCGCGTCTGGTGGCCTATGTGGTGCCACGTTCCTGTGAAGAAAGAGCGGAAGACATTCCGGTTGAAAGTACCAGCCTTGATTTTAGCCTGTTCTTCTTTGGTGCCCATACCGATGCCCAGCGCGGATATCGCGATTACGCCGAGGCGGCAGAGTTTGGTGATAAACACGGCTTCACCGCCGTGTGGACGCCGGAGCGACACTTTCACAGCGTCGGCGGACTGTATGCCAATCCGGCGTTATTACAGGCCTCGCTGGCGGCCAGAACCCGCAACATCAAGCTGCGTGCCGGCAGCGTGGTGTTGCCGCTGCACGACCCCGTTTCCATCGCAGAAAACTGGTCGATAGTCGACAACCTGTCGAACGGTCGCGTCGGGATTGGCATTGCTTCAGGCTGGAACCAGAAGGACTTCGTGCTGGCTCCGCAAAACTACGGCCCCCGTCGGGACGTGATGCGTCAGGGCATTGAAGAGCTGAAAACACTGTGGCAGGGCGGCAGCGTGACGCGGCAGGACAGCCAAGGCCACGACGTCTCGGTGGCGATTTATCCCGTGCCGGTCCAGAAGGAGCTGCCGATTTGGTTAACCGCCGCCGGTACGCCGGAAACCTTCGAGTATGCGGGCAGCAGCGGGGCGAACGTGCTCACTCATCTGCTCACTCAAAGTATCGATGGGCTCGCTGACCATATCGCGCTTTACCGTGCCGCACGAGAAAAAGCCGGATTTGACCCTCGCAGCGGCAAGGTGACGGTGATGGTCCACACCTATCTTGGGGCACATCTCGACGCCGTGCTAAGCCAGGCTAAGCAGCCGTTCTTCGACTACCTGGAGGGGCATCTGAGCCTGCTTTCTGGCTGGCTGAGGGAGCAGAACATCAATCTCGAATCGCTGCCGGGCGAAGACAAACGCAGCATGCTGGAATTCGCGTTCAAGCGTTATACCCGCGAGCTGTCGTTTATCGGTACGCCGGAGTCTGCGCTGTCAGTGGCAGAGCAGTTGCAGGAGATTGGGGTGAACGAGGTGGCCTGCCTGATTGACTGGATTGAGCCACAAGATCCGCTGTCGGCGCTGGAGCATCTGGCGAAGCTGAAAGGCATGGTTCAGACGCTGTTTGGCCGCAAGGCGTTACGTAAGCATCTGCAGGACGCCTTGCCGGACTACATGGTTCCCGCGGCCTTCGTGATGCTTGAGGCTTTACCGCTGACGCCGAACGGCAAGATTGACCGCAATGCGCTGGTGCCACCGGATGAGATGTCCTTCACCCGTCGCGCCTATGCGGCACCGCAGGGCACGCTGGAAATCACCATGGCGGCCATTTGGGAAGAGTTGCTGGGCATTGAGCACATTGGCCGTCAGGACAACTTTTTCGAACTCGGCGGCTATTCGCTGTTGGCGGTACGCCTGATTGAACAGCTGCGCCGCAGAGGGCTCAGCATCGAAATACGCACACTATTTGATACGCCTGTTTTGGCCGACCTCGCGGCCAAAACCATCGAGCTCGCGGAGACCCGACTGTGAAGACGTTATTCCCGATATTTTTGCAAAACGACAGTGCCTGTTGCATCACCTTGCATTACGCAAAACACCCTCGCATAGAAGCTATTATCATGGAGAACAAATAATGAGCGATTTCGACCAGTTACTGCTGACTCTGGAAGAGGCAAAAATCTCGATCTCGCTGGATAACGAGGATTTGGTTATCACGGCAGCCAAGGGTGCGCTTACCAGTGAGATTAAAAGTGCGCTTCGTGAGCACAAGACAACGATGGTGACCGCGCTGCGCAACGGCAAACGCCTGTCCAACGCCTTTGAGGTGGTGGTTCCGGCGAACAAGATTACCCCCGAGACGACCACTATCACGCCTGAGCTGCTGCCATTGATTGATTTTACGCAGAAGGACATCGATCAGGTGGTCGATCAGGTGCCGGGCGGCGTCAGCAATATTCAGGACATCTATTCGCTGGCCCCGTTGCAGGAAGGGATCTTGTTCCACCACATGCTGGCGAGCAAGGGTGACCCGTATCTGCAAACCGGTCAGATGACCTTCGATAGCCGCGAAAAAGTCGATAACTATCTGGCGGCGGTGCAGCAGGTTATCGACCGTCACGACATCATGCGTACCGGTTTTTACTGGGAAGGCGTCTCCACGCCGTGTCAGGTGGTGCAACGCCGCGCAAAACTGCACGTGCTGGACGTTGAGCTGGACCCGGCGAACGGCCCGATTGCCGAGCAGTTGGCCGCGCGTTTCGACCCCTCACACTACAGCATCGATTTGGCTAAACCGCCGCTGCTGCACGCCTTCGTGGCTTACGACAGGCGCAATGAGCGCTGGGAAATGTTCCGCGTTCTGCATCACCTGATTGATGACATCACTTCGGTACTGATCCTGTCTGCCGAAATCCACACCTTCCTGGCAGGGCGCGGCCATACGCTGCCAGAGGCGCAGCCGTTCCGTCGTCTGATTGCCCAGGTCCGTTTGGGCAAAAGCCCGGAAGAGCACGAGCGTTATTTCCGCTCGACCTTAGGTGATATCGATGAGCCGACCGCACTCTATGGTCTAGTCAATCTGCTCGATGACTCCGAAATTATTGAGGTCACGCGCAAGGTGCCACAGCGTCTCAACGACGTGCTGCGCGGCTATGCGCGTCGTCTGGGCGTTAGCCTCGGCAGTATCTGCCATCTGGCGTGGGGGCAGGTGCTGGCCTGCATCAGCGGTCAGGACTCGGTGGTATTCGGGACCATTTTGTTTGGCCGTATGCACGCCGGTGAAGGCGCAGACCAGATCATGGGGCCTTTCATCAACACGCTGCCACTGCGTCTGGATATGTACGGCGCGAGCGTTGAGGAAAGTGTGCGTGCAACGCATAAACGTTTGGCCGAACTGCTCAGCCACGAGCATGCGTCATTGGCGCTGGCACTGCGTTGCAGCGGCATCACCGGCTCAACGCCGCTGTTCAATACGCTGTTCAACTATCGCCATAACCGCGAATCAGAGAGTAAATCGCTGGATTTCGTGGTCCCTGAGGCAGACCAGTGGGACGGCTTTGAAGAGCGTACCACCTATCCGATAACGCTCTCCGTTGACGACTATGGCACCGCGCTCGGCCTGAATATTCAGGTGGTCGATTCACTGGATCCCGAGTTGCTGTTTGCCTATATGCAGCACGCGCTTGAAAATATCGCCAAAGCGCTGGACGAAGCCCCCAACACGCCGATGCAGCAGATCAATATTCTGCCTGCCGCAGAACGCCATCTGTTGCTGAATGAATGGAACGACACTGCCAAGGTTTATCCTGAGGTTGCCTATACCCACCAGATGTTCGAGGAGCAGGTAAAACGCACGCCTTCCGCGGTTGCGTTGCGCTTTGGGAATCGCAAACTGAGCTACGCCGAGCTGGATGCCTTGTCCAACCAACTGGCGCACTTCTTACACCAAAAAGGGGTAAAACCGGACGATCGCGTGGCTATCTGTCTGGACCGCAGCATCGAGATGGTGGTTGGCCTGATGGGGATTATCAAGGCCGGGGGCGCCTATGTGCCGCTTGACCCTGATTACCCCGTAGACCGCCTATCCTATATCCTGCAAGACTCCGCGCCGAAGCTGCTGTTGCTCGACAAACGCGGGCGCGAAATCACCGCCGGGCTAGATACGACCGGTGTTGTGACCTTTGACCTTGACGCCGAGTCTCTGGCAACCTCTTCGCTGCCCATCGAGCCGTTATCGCCTGCCGAACTGGGCCTGACGTCGCACAATCTTGCCTACGTTATTTACACCTCTGGCTCGACCGGTAAGCCAAAGGGTGTGGAAAACGAACACCGTGGTCTGATCAACCGCCTGCAGTGGATGCAGGATGCCTATCAGCTCGACAGCAGCGATGCGGTATTGCAGAAAACCACCTTCAGCTTTGACGTTTCGGTGTGGGAGTTCTTCTGGCCGCTTTCCGTCGGGGCAACGCTGGTGGTAGCCCCTCCGGGCGCGCACAAAGATACGCAGGCGCTCGCACAGGTTATTCAGGCGAACAACATCACCACCATCCACTTTGTTCCGTCGATGCTGAACCTGTTCCTGGCCAGCGACGGCGCGACGGCCTGCCGCTATCTGCGCCGCATCGTGTGCAGCGGTGAGGCCCTGAGTTCGGCAAGCGTTGCCACCTGCCACCGCGTGCTGCCTGATACGGCGGTGCACAACCTTTATGGGCCGACCGAAGCGGCTATCGACGTGACGGCCTGGACCTGCCCCAAAGATTTACCGGCGACGGCGATTGTGCCGATTGGGCGTCCTATCGCCAACCTGCGTATTTACCTGCTCGACCAGCACCAGCGCCCGGTTCCACTCGGCGTGGCGGGTGAGCTGTATATCGGCGGCGTAGGCGTAGCGCGTGGCTATCTCAACCGTCCGGACCTGACGGCTGAGCGCTTTATCAGAGACCCGTTTGCCTCGGATGCCAACGCTCGTATGTACCGCACCGGTGACCTGGCGCGCTACCTGCATAACGGTGACATCGAGTATCTCGGACGTAACGACAATCAGGTCAAGATCCGCGGTTTCCGCATCGAACTGGGCGAGATTGACGCCGCGTTGCAGAAACAGCCGGCCATTCGTGAAGCCGTGGTGGTAGCCCGTGATGATGCGCAAGGCGACCTGCGTCTGGTGGCTTATGTGGTACTCGACGCACGCGCAGACGCAGAAGGCCTGAGTACGTCTGAGCGCATCGCACAGTGGCGAAACAGCCTGGCCGCCCAGTTGCCGGATTACATGGTGCCCGCCGCCTTCGTCAAACTTGATCAACTTCCGCTCACCGCTAACGGCAAGCTGGACCGCAAAGCGTTGCCATTGCCCGATGACTCCTCTTTCTTCCGCCGCACCTACGCCGCGCCGCAGGGCGATGTCGAGATTGCTATGGCAGAGCTGTGGCAGGCGCTGCTGGGCGTGGAGCGTATCGGTCGTCACGACAATTTCTTCGAACTGGGGGGACATTCTCTGTTGGCCGTGCAGCTGATGGAGCATCTGCGCCAGCGCGATTTAAGTATCGAGATCCGCGCGTTGTTCGAAAGCCCGACCCTGGCAGAGCTGTCTGAGCGTACCGTTGAACTCGATGAGATGAGAATATGATGGATTTTGATGACCTTTTGCAGGCACTTGACGAGGCCAACATTGCCTTGTCGCTTGATGGCGAATCTCTGGTCATCAAGGCAGCCAAGGGGTCTCTGACCCCTGATATCAAGACGGCACTGCGAGAGCACAAACCGGCTCTTGTCGATGCCCTGCAACAGGGGAGAGATTTCTCCTCTCAGGGGGGAGGTGGCGGTTCACACGTGCCGGTGAATGTGATAACTCCACAGACGACCCACCTGACGCCGGATATGCTGCCGCTGATTGACCTGACGCCGGACGATATCGCGCACATTGTCGCCCAGATTCCAGGCGGCGTAGCGAACGTGCAGGATATTTACGCCCTGACGCCGTTGCAGGAGGGCATTCTCTTCCTGCATCGGCTGAGCGGTAAAGGGGATCCCTATCTCCAGTTCGCCAAGGTCTCGCTGGCAAACCGTGAGGTGCTGGTGCAGTACGTCGAGGCCGTTCAGCAGACCATTAATCGACACGATATTCTGCGTACCGCGTTTCTCTGGCAGGGACTGTCGACCTCGGCGCAGGTGGTGTTGCGTCATGCGCCCGTGCAGTTAACCGAGGTTGAGCTCGACCCGGCCAATGGCCCAGTGATGGACCAGTTGGTCAAGCGCTATGACCCGGCGCACTACCGTGTTGATTTGACTCAGGCACCGCTGCTGAGCCTATTTACCGCCCAGGACCCGCACAGCGGGCGCTGGGAAATGATCATGTTGCAACACCACCTGATCGACGATATCGCCTCGTTGCAGATAATGATCCAGGATATCCGCGCCTTTATGCTCGGGCGTGGGCAGTTGTTACCTGCGCCACCGCCGTTCCGCCGCCTGATTGCCAAAATACGGTCATCGGCCTCCGAGGCCCAGCACGAGCAGTTCTTTCGCGCGATGCTGAGCGATATTGACGCGCCTACGCTGCCGTTTGGCGTCGCGAACGTGGCGGTAGACAACGCGACGGTGGTCGAACTTCGCCGCAATGTCGACGCGACCCTGGTTGACCGCCTGCGTGCCCACGCGCGCCGTCTTGGCGTCAGCATGGGCAGCCTCTGTCATCTGGTTTGGGGACAGGTCATGGCGCGCGCCAGCGACAGCGATACGGTGGTAATGGGTACCATCCTGCTGGGCCGTTTGCAGGCGGGCGAGGGGGCTAATCAGATTATGGGGCCGTTCATCAATACGCTGCCCCTCCGTCTTGACCTCGGCAACGTGGGCGTCGAAGAAAGCGTGCGCGAAACGCATAAACGTTTGGCTGCCTTGCTGGAGTGTGAGCATGCGTCGCTCGGTTTGGCCCAGCGCTGTAGCGGGATTGCGCCGCCAACGCCTTTGTTCAACGTGCTGTTTAACTATCGCCACAACCAGCAGGCGGAGGATAAGTACGTCGATACGACCGGCGAACGCGATGCGGTGGAGTGGCACGGCTTCGAGGAGCGGACCGATTATCCGCTGACGGTCTCGGTGGATGACTTTGGCGATACGCTGCGACTCAACGTGCTCGCGGTGCCAGAGTTCTCCGCCGAACGCATCATGGGCTATCTCCAGCAGACTATGAAAAGTCTGGCGCAGGCGTTGGACAACAGCCCGGCGCTGCCGATGTCGGCGCTGGAAATCCTGCCTGCCGGTGAGCGCCGTAAACTGCTGGTCGACTGGAATAATACCGCGGCGTCTTATCCGTCGAATGAGACCGTGCATCGCCTGTTCGAGCAGCAGGCTGCCCGTACCCCTGCGGCCGTTGCGGTGATTGACGGTGACACGCAGCTAAGCTACTTCGAACTAAACCAGCAGGCTAACCGCCTGGCCTCAACGTTAATTGCCCGAGGCGTCAAACCGGGGGAGAGTGTGGCCCTGCTGCTGCCGCGCGGCAGCGCCTTGCTGGCTGCGACGCTGGCCATTCTCAAGGCGGGCGCGACCTACGTACCGCTGGACCCGCTTGCCCCGCAGGAGCGTCTGAACTGGATGATTGATGACTGCGCGGCGCGACTGGTGATAAGCGATGCACGTCAGCCGCTGGCTGCGGGCCTGCGCCTGCCGGTGATTGACGTTGAAAGCGATGAAGTTGCGCGTGCCAGTAGCACGCCTGTCGTGGTCCCGAGTTCTGCCAGCCAGGCGGCTTATATCATCTACACCTCCGGCTCGACCGGGTTACCCAAGGGCGTCATGGTGCCGCACCGTGCGGTGAATCGTTTGGTGATTAATAGCGGCGTGGGCGTTTTCGAGCCGGGCAACCGTATGGCGCTGGCGGCCAACACCGCCTTTGACGCCAGTACGCTGGAGATTTGGGCACCGCTCCTGACCGGCGGGGCCTGCGTGGTTATCCCGCAGGATACCTTGCTGTCTCCGGCCGCGCTGGTGCGCGTGCTCAGGCAGCATGACGTGAACCAGATGTGGTTGACGGTGGGCTTGTTCAACCAGCTTTATAGCGAGCTGGCACCGGTTATCCCGCAGTTCACCTCGCTGTTTGTCGGCGGAGACGCACTCGACCCGACGATTATCGCTCAGGTACTGCGTGCGTCTCCGGCAGCGAAGCTGGTTAACGGCTATGGCCCGACCGAAACCACCACCTTCGCGACGACCTACCCGATTGATGCGGCCTCCGCCAATTCTACCGGTATTCCCATTGGGCGTCCTATTGGCAACACCCGCACCTATGTGCTGGATAAACACCAGCAGCCGGTGCCATTAGGTGCGGTCGGCGAGTTGTACATTGGCGGCGACGGCGTCGCGCTGGGGTATCTCAATCGTGAGGAGCTGACCGCTGAACGCTTCGTGGCTGACCCGTTTGTTGCCGACGATGGGGCGCGCCTGTATCGCACCGGCGACCTGGTGCGTTATCGGGAAGACGGCAATTTGCTGTTCGTGGGGCGCAACGATCAGCAGGTCAAGCTGCGTGGTTTTCGCATCGAACTGGGAGAGATTGAGGCACGTCTGGCCGAGCATCCTCAGGTTGAGAAAGCGCGGGTGCTGGCGCTCGATAGTGGCAGCGGCAAGCGCCTGGTCGCTTACGCGGTCAGCGCTGTGCCTGAGGCGGAGTTACAGGATTATTTGGGCGAGCGTCTGCCGGATTATATGCTGCCTGCCCGTATCGTCACGCTTGAGCAGTTCCCGTTGACGCCGAACGGCAAGGTGGATCGCAAGGCGCTGCCTGCGGTGGAGTTTAGCGAAACCACGGCCTATCGTGCACCGCGTAACCCGCAGGAAGAGACACTCTGCACACTGTTCGCCGAGCTACTCCAGCAGCCGCGTATTGGCATTGATGATGATTTCTTTGCGATGGGCGGCCATTCGATTCTCGCTACCGGTTTGATTGCGCGCATCCGTACCCGTCTGGGCGTCGAGCTGCCGGTTAGGGTTCTGTTTGAGAATCCAACGGTGGCGAGTCTGTCCAGGCATCTCGATACGCCAGGCAGAATTCGTCAACCGTTAACCCAGATTAAGCCCCGTCCTGCGCCGCTGCCGGTATCCTACAGCCAGCAGCTGATGTGGGTCGGTCAGAACACTCGCGGGGATAACTCCTCGCTCAACACGCCGATCGTCGTCTCGCTGGAAGGTGACCTGAATCTGGCGGCGTTAAGGGCCGCGCTGTACGATCTGGTGGAACGCCATGAAACGCTGCGCACCCGTTTTGCGGTAGTGAATGGTCAGCCGGTGCAGGTGGTCTCACCCCTTGCTGACGTTCAACTCGACGTCCCTTGCATCGATGTCGGCGTTGAGCAGGTGAATCACACCGTTTTTGAGGCGATTAGGCGAGTTTTCGACCTCGCCGTTGATTTCCCCTTCCGTCCCTCGATTTTACGCGTCGGTCTACGGCAGCATATTTTGGTGATGCTGTTCCACCATATTGCCTGTGACGCATTTTCACTCGCGCCGTTGACACGCGATCTGACGCAGGCCTATAAGGCACGCATCGCCGGTCAAGCACCGTCATTCATTCCGTTGCCGGTTCAGTATGCCGACTACGCGGTGTGGCATCGTGAGCTGCTCGGCGATCCTAACCAGCCGGACAGCCTGTATGCCGAACAGTTGGCCTACTGGAAGAAAACGCTCAACGGCGTGCCTGCTACGCTGGCCCTGCCGCAAGACTTTCCGCGTCCGGAAAAGCCGAGCTATCGTGGGGAAGTCTTGCCGCTGCAAATCAACGCCGGTCTGCACCAGCGTTTAAGCGGACTGGCGCGCGAGCGCAACATGACGCTATCGATGGTGCTTCAGGCGGCTCTGGGTATCTTCTATACCCGTCTGGGTGCGGGCGAGGATATTCCGCTGGGGGCCATTTTGGCGGGACGCAGTGACGAGGCGCTGAACGAGCTGGTGGGATGTTTCCTGACACAGTGGGTGATGCGCGTCGATACCTCGGGTAATCCGCGCGTCAACGAAGTGCTTGAGCGGGTGCGTACGCAGGCGTTAACCTCCTACGATCATCAGGATATTCCCTATCTCAAGCTGGTCAGCGAGCTTATGCCGGTGCGTTCACCGTCGCACTATCCGCTGTTCCAGACGATGATGATTCTGCAAAACACGCCTGCGGAAATGTTCGATGTGCCTGGCCTCGACGCCCGCGTGTTTCCGGCCCACAGCGGCAACACCAAGTGGGACCTCTACTACATGCTGTACGAGAATTACGGCGATGAGGGCACGCCACTGGGCATGGACGGCATACTGGAATACGCCGTCGACTTGTTTAGCCGTGAAACCGCCGAACGTCTGGTGACAGGCTATCTCGCCACGCTTGAGGCGATGGTGGCGGCTCCGGATGCTCGGGTCAGCGAGCTGAAAGTCGGCAATGCGCAGACGGAAATTCGCCAGTCGTCAGCGTCTTCAGCCGCGGTTGCGCTAGCCGATTTTAATCCGCTGTTAGTGCTGCAAAAAGGGGCGGCCAGCGCGGCGTCTCTCTTCTGTGTTCCTGGCGCTGGCGCAACGGTTACCGACTTCTTGCCTTTCATTCAGGCATTACCCGCTCACTGGCCGGTCTACGGCCTGCTGCACAAGGGTATCGATGGCATGCATGAACCAGAGCGTTCGGTTGAAGCCGCTGCGGCCCGCAACTTGCTCGCGCTTCATGAGGCCGGATTTGGCGCCGAGACACCGATTCATCTATTGGGTCACTCTTTCGGCGGGCAGGTGGCATTCGAGATGGCAAGGCAATGGCAGGCGCAAGGTTATCGCGTGGCGTCGTTGACTCTTCTCGATAGCGAAGCGCCCCGGAGCGCGGAAGACCCCGTTATAACGCGCACGTTGGCGGCGTGTATGCGCGAATATGTCGAAAGCATCGGCTTTAATCTCGACGCCGAGCTGGATATCGACAGCGCGCTTTACGCCAACGGCGACGTTGAACAGATGCTGCACGTTGTGCACCAGCATCTTCAGCGTCTGGGGAAAATCCCGGCCAACGCCTCTGCCCGGCTGTTGAAAGGTCCGTGGCAAACCTTCTATGCCGCGCGGCAAACGCATTATATCCCGACATCGCACTACCCGAATCCGCTTTATCTGATTCAGGTGCGTGACCCGTGGATGACCCTCGAGGAGTGTCTCAAGCGTCGTGACGAAGATGCCGCGGGCTGGGCGCGTTGGGCAGAAAAACTTGAGACCCTGACGGGACCGGCTCAGCACTTTACCCTGTTGAAAACGCCTCACGTCAGCGAGCTTGTGCAAAGGTGGCTTCAGTTCGTGCTGTAGCACTATCGAAAAATATAATGAGTGAGTGGAAATGACTGAGCTATCACACGTTGTTTTTGAAGATATTAATGCGGTCCCGTTAGAACAGCTTAACCCTGCGCGCAGGGATCGTTTCGCGAATGCGACCGAGCTGCCGGTATTTGAACGTCTGAGACGTGAGGATCCGGTGCATTACACCCCGGAAAGTGAATTTGGGCCTTACTGGTCACTGACGTTGTGGGACGATATTCGCGCCGTGGGCAGTAACCATCGCGATTTTACCTCGACGGAGAACATCGACCTCAAATCGATTGAAGAAAAGATAAATCTTGAAGCCGCGTTGCAGGCGCTCGGCCATAAACGCCGTAAAAACGTCGGCTTCATTACCATGGACCCGCCGGAGCATACCAAACATCGCAAGGCGGTCACGCCGGGCATGGGGCCGGCCAGCCTGGCGCGAATGGAGCCTGTCTTGCGCGAGCGTGCGGGCATTATTCTCGACGGCCTGCCGATTGGCGCACCTTTTGACTGGGTGGATAAAGTCTCCAAGGAGCTGACCGCGACCGTGCTGGCGACGCTGTTCGATTTTCCGTTTGAAGAGCGCCGCAAGCTGACGTTTTGGTCAGACATGCTGATGTGCGAGCCGGGACGCGGGCCGGTGAAGAGCTGGGAACACAAGGCCGAGGAGACCATCAAGTGTTATCAGGCTTTTGAAGCGCTGTGGGAGAAACGCCGCAACGAGCCGCCAACCCATGACCTTATCTCGATGCTCGCGCACCATCCTGAGACCTGTGACATGACGCTCGAAGAGTTTCGCGGCACCATAGTGCTGCTGATCATCGGCGGTAATGACACCACGCGTAACACTATCTCGGGCAGCCTCTACTGGCTGGACAAATACCCGCAGGAGTTTGCCAAGCTCAAGGCCAATCCGAAACTAGTGATGTCGATGGTTTCCGAAACGCTTCGTTTCCAGACGCCTATCAGCTTTATGAGCCGCGTGGCCAATCGCGACGTGGAGATCCGCGGCAAGAATATCCGTCAGGGGGATCGCGTCCTGATGTGGTACCTGTCCGGCAACCGCGACGCCTCGGCGATTGAAGACCCTGATACCTTCTGCATTGACCGCGACCGCGCGCGTCGGCATCTCTCCTTCGGGGTGGGCGTCCACGCCTGTATCGGCAGCCGGGTGGCAGAAATGCAGCTCTCGGTTATCTGGGAAGAGATCCTCAAACGCTTTTCCAGAATCAACGTGCTGGGCGAACCGGAGCGAAACTACTCCAACTTTTTGCACGGCTTTGAAAATCTTAACGTCATTATTCCAAAAGGATGAGCCCATGCGAGTCAGGAGGCTGAAGTTAAGGATATCAAGGGATTGCCGCGCCAGTGGGGGAGTGAGTTGATGAAAATATCCATTTTCACCGCCGGCTCGATGGGCGACATTCGCCCGTTTATCGTGCTCGGCAAACGACTTCAACAGATGGGGCATCAGTGCTCCATCATGTCGGGCGAGAGGAATGAAAAAATCGTCACCGAGGAGGGGCTGGGTTACGACCGATGGGATCTCGATCTTCCAGAAGCTCGCCAGGTGGAGCAGGGGCTGATGGACGGTGACTCGGCTCGCAAGGCGGCGAAAAAGATGTCGGGCGTGGTCGAGAAACTGATGTCGCTGTGGGTAGAACAAGCCGTGACGGCGGCTAAGGACAGCCGCTTGATCATCGCCGCCAATCAGGCGGTTCCGCTGGCTATGTCCGTCGGCGAGAAGTTCGATATTCCGGTGGTGACCACCTATTTCGCGCCCCTGACGCCGTCGAGCTCGATACCGCCGTTTTTCCTGAAAAAAATCGTCAGGCTGCCGGGGTTTATCAATCTCGCGGTCTGGAAACTGCTGCGCCTGGTGATGTGGCGTTTTGTGGCGAAATCCTTTACCGCCTGTCGTGCCAGCCTTGAGCTCCCCGACTGGCGTTGGAGCGGTCCGTGGTCCGATAAAAGCAACGGTTCGAGAAAGATACTCTATGCCTTTAGCCAGCATCTTGTGCCAAGGCCGAAGGAATGGCCCGAAGAGACTATCAAGATAACCGGCAACTGGTTCGGGGAGGTCAGCAGTACGCAGACAGTTTCACCCGAACTGGAGCGCTTTATCGCCGAAGGGGAGTCGCCTATCTACGTGGGTTTCGGCAGCATGGCCAGCTCTGATCCTGAGGGGCTGACGCAAAAAATTATCAACGTCATCAAACGTTCAGGTGTGCGTGCTGTCATCATGAGCGGCGGTGGGGCCATCAGCGCGGAAATGATCGCGTCGGCTCGTCTGCCGGGCGTGCTTTGCGTAGACAGCGTGTCCCATGAATGGTTATTTCCTCGGGTAAAAACCGTGTTCCACCACGGCGGCGGCGGCACTGTTGCCGCCGCGGCGCGAGCGGGAACGCCCCAGGTGATCATGCCGTTTATCTATGACCAGTTTTATTGGGCATGGCAGCTTGAAGAGCTTGGCGTGAGCGGCGGCAGCCTCGACATGAAGCGCGTCGGAGAGGATGACATTGAAAACGCGTTGAACAAGAGTTTCTCGACCGAGGTGGTAAACCGGGCTAAAAAGCTCTGGCAGCAGGTCAATCAGGAAAATGGGGTAGATAACACGATTTCTGAATTACAGCACTGGGGTTTTCTTTGAATCAGCACCTTGCGGCTTTAACAGACAACGTCGCGGTAACGGCGCTGAAAGTCAGCGGCGGCCGCTTTATCAATAACAACTATCTGGTGCTTAATCGACGGACCGGGCAGGCGCTGCTTGTCGACCCAGCGTGGGAAAGGGAGACAGTCGACTCCGCGCTAAAGGCGGCTAACGCCCAGTTGGCGGGGATTCTGTTAACCCATGCTCATGCCGACCACATCGACCTTGCCGACACGTTGGCAAATGAGCATGGCTGCCCGGTGTGGATATCTCGTCGGGAGGCCGCGTCATCCGGCTTCAGCATTGCCGCTCTGCGTACCTTCGATGAGCAGCCGTGGGAGGCCGCAGGCATGCTTGTCCGCCCGATAATCACTCCAGGCCATACGCCGGGCAGTGCCTGCTACTGGATAGGTAACCATCTGTTCACGGGCGATACGTTGTTCATCGAAGGGTGCGGCCTTTGCCCTGACAGTGACGCGGCAAGCCGTATGTATTCTAGTATTCAACGTCTTAAGGCGATGTTGCCCGGTAAGGTACAGATTTATCCCGGCCACAGTTATGTTCAGCCGCCTGGATTAACGTTTGAGAGGCTATTTCGCTATAACGTCTATTTATCGTTCGACAACGTGGAAGCATTTATCAAGTTTCGACTGCGGCCTGGTCAGGCCAAGAGCCGATGGATGGCCTTTTCCTAGCAGGTTTTGTCTCTAATTTTTAATTGACGGCGGGCAGGGAAACGAAGCTGTTACCCGCCGGAGAATAAAAGGGGTACTTGTGAATATGTATAATGAAAGTTCTTCAAACAATCATTTTGATAGCGCCGACAAATACTCTACAGGAACGGAGGTCGCGGACATTGCCGCGCCTAAATTACATTTAGACGGCCTTAAGGTCGGGCAGGTTTTTCACAGCGCGGAATATTATGTCAGTGCGGATGAAATCACCGAGTTCTCGGCCAAATATGACCCGCAACCCTTCCATATGGACGACGAACTGGCGAAAGACTCCATCTTTAAGGGCCTGGCCGCGAGCGGTTGGCATACGGTCAGTATCACCATGAATCTGTTGGTGAAAAGCCTGCCTCTGGCGCATGGGATTATTGGCACCGGCGTGGAGAAAATTAACTGGCTCAGACCGACGCGACCGGGAGATATATTGCGAATCAATGCCAAAATTACCGAAATCACAATATCCCCCGCAAGGCCGGACAGAGCCAGGGTGAATATTCATATATCTACGGTCGGTCAGGATAATAAAGTACGTCAAGAGCTCGTCGGTAAGCTGCTTATCTTTCGGGTAAGTCAATCCTCTGGGGCTTTTTGAACATAACAATAAGCGTTGCGTCACTATTTGAAGAAGGGATCAATTCTTGGCCACTGATATTTCCGACAACACAGCAAATATTCTGCTGCAAGGTTCTATATTACGTTCACTGACTAAAATTGGCGTGCCCGTTATTTTGGCTAACCTCTTGCAGTCAGGTTACATCATGGTGGACGCCTTTTGGGTAGGGCGTTTAGGCGACAAGGCCGTGGCGGCGATATCGGTAAGTCAGCCCATCGTTTTTCTCGTTTTTGCGTTGGGCATCGGGCTTAGCGTCGCGGGGACAACGCTGGTTGCGCAGTGTATCGGGGCTCGCCTGCATCGCGAGGCGAGTAACATTGCGTCACAGGTGTTTATGCTGGCGCTGCTGTTCGGCCTACCGATTTCAGTAGGCGCCTATTGGCTGTCGCCCTGGATGCTGCGAACGCTCGGCACTCAGGAAGAGGTATTTCCTCTGGCGCTCAGCTTCCTGCGGGTCATCGTCAGCGGCATGATATTTACCTTCGGTTTTTCCATGCTACAGTCCCTGATGAGGGGCTCTGGCGAAGTCCGCATCCCGCTGATGATAACGCTGGGCACACTGATTCTTAACGCTGTCATGGATCCGCTGCTAATTTATGGCTGGGGAATTATCCCGGCATTTGGCGTGACCGGTGCGGCCATCGCAACGCTTATCAATCAGGGTATTGCCGTGGTAGCGGGGCTGCTGGTCTTGCATTCGCGTCACGTGGTGCTGAAGGTAAGTTTTCGGGCGATGAAACCTCGCCTGGATATTTTTAAGTCGGTGGTTCAACTCGGGGTGCCCTCGTCAATCGAACTGTGCGCCCATGCGTTGAGTGCAAGCGGCATGATGTCGCTGGTGGCGGTGCTTGGAACGGCGGTCACGGCGGCTTATGGGGTGGTCAACAACATCAATGCGCTGGTGATTGTTCCGGCCATTGGCGTGTCGATAGCCACCGCGACGCTGGTTGGGCAGAATATTGGCGCGGGAAATTTTGAACGTGCGAGGGCGATTGGGCGTTTAAGCGCGCTGATATCATTTTTCGCGTTGACGTTGGTGGGCGTCTTCGCCTTCACTTTTGCCCCTGATATTGTGGCCTTCTTTGCCCCTAATCAGACGCCGGTCATTGGTCATGGGGAAAGGTTCCTGCATATTATCGCGCCTAGCTACGGCTTGATTGGCTTACAGATGGCACTCAGCGGGGCTTTTCGCGCGACGGGGCGCACCATGACCACGATGACGCTGGCGCTGGTTTCGCAATGGCTGGTGCAGATCCCGCTGGCATGGGGGCTGTCCCACTATACTTCCCTCGCCGTTTCCGGCCTGTGGTATGCGTTTCCTGTCACCAACCTGTTAATGGCGGTGGTGACGGTCATTTTGTTTGAGCGTATCGATTGGCAAAGCTCGAGGCTGGTAGAAAAAAGTCAGGGATAGCGGCGCAATCACACCCACGGGGTTGTAAAGTCAGGGATGAACCGGTTGCCGGTTCATCCCTTTTTTCTTAAACCAGTGAACCTGGTGATTTAATATAGCGTTCAATAATGGCGCGTGCAGTGCGGATAGTCAGCGCACCAATGGTGACGGTAGGGTTATAGCCGCCATTGTTGGGGAAGGAAGATGCGCCGGTAACGAAGAGGTTGTGTGCGTCCCAGTGCTGCTGAAAACGGTTAAGGACCGACGTTTTCGGGTCCAGCCCCATTACCGCACCGCCCATAGTATGCGAGCTGTCAAACGGGCGATAAGGTGAGTAATGATCGTCGGCGAAAGAAACGGCGCGAATGTTTTTGCCCCCCACGGCTTCGGCAATCTCACGACAGCGGTCACGAATATAGGCACCCGAACGACGGTCATTGAGGTTGTAATCGTAGGTCAGACGCAGCAAAGGTTGCCCGTGGCGGTCTTTATAGGTCGGGTCGAGATCGAGGAACTGTTCGCGATGTGGATAGCTGGTTCCTTGACCCTGCACCATCGCCCAGTTTTGATACCCTGACTGAAAATCTTTTTTCCAACTTGAGCCCCACTGGCGATGCCCGGCCGGTATCTGGTCAGAGAGGCTGATAGGCAAGCCGGTGTTTGACAGCGCCTGTATCCCCGCACCTCCGATAAAGCCGAGCCCGGTGTGGTCAAAGTTATCGCCGTTAAAATCGTCAATCTGGGTGGCTAATGCGCCGGTATTCATAAATGGATTCAGGAATTCATTTTCAAGATTCAGAAACGCATAGGAAAGCGTCTGGAAATTAAAAGCGCGCCCCAGCGTGCCCTCGCCAGTTTTAGGATTATACATCTGACCAAATTTGGAGAGCATCAGCAGGCGCACGTTATCGAGCTGATAGGCCGAGATAACGACGATATCGGCGGGCTGGAAGCCGTAATTTCCGTCAGAATCGATGAAGGTTGCACCGGCAGCCGTTTTACCATCCGCGCTCTTCTCAACGCGCAGGACTTCGCATTCGGTGAGCATAGTAAAGTTTTTACGCTGCATCAGTGCCGGCATAACACAGGCGTTTGGCGAAGACTTGGACCAGTTACCGCAACCGTAAAGCTGGCAGTAGCCGCAGTAGGTACAGGGTGCCAGCTCGATATCTAGCGCATTTTTATAGGCTGCGCCTATTGTTCCTGCGGGCACGGGAAACGGGTGATAGCCCATTTTGGTGGTAGTTTGGTCGAAAATGTCGTTCCAGCGGGATCGCACCAGTGAAGGGGTCGGATAGGGATGGCTGCGGCTCCCTTCGAAAGGGTTACCGCCCGGCTGTTTAACGCCATTAATAACCCCGGCAGTGCCTGACGTGCCGGCTATTTTCTCAAACCGATCGTAGAAGGGTTCCAGCTCGTTATAAGTCACCCCAAAATCCTGCACGATAAGCCCATCGACCAGCTGCTTGAGCCCGTAGCGTTCTTTGACGGTGCTAGCAACCTGCAAATCGTACGGCAGGAAGCGCCACGAGGCGGCTGCCCAGTGCGTGCCAGCCCCTCCTACGTTCATCCCTAACGTCCAGTTATTCCACTCACGTCCGGGTAAGGCGGTTTGATTAACATTATTTCGGATGGTGTATGTTTCAACCGATGCAGGTTGAAGGATCTCCTTGCGTACGGAATAGCGTAATTCATCAGGATCGCTGGTCGTCGGGAAGTCTGCACTGGTTTCGCGATAGGCTCCGCGTTCAATGGCAACCACGTTAAGCCCGGCTCGGGTCAGCTCCTCGGCCATCACTGAACCTGACCAGCCAAGTCCGACAATAACCACATCTGCTTTAGGTCTTTTATATTCCATGCTCATATTTCCAAAAAATAAAAATTCAAAAAAAATATCAAATCATAATCAGGCTGATAGGCTCTAATTCGACTCTTTTACCTTTAATATTTATATAATCACGGTAGTCGTACCGCGCACCTGGGAAACCAATCATCCTCCAGCCGACCATGTTTTTATTGCCGCCATACAAAGGATCGGCCAGAAAACCCTCTTTAACGTTGGTCAGCATCAGGCTAAATAATTTATTGCCGTTAAATTCGCCATAGTCGAAGCTTCCTGACTCCATTTTCTCGAGATAGTTATCTTTTTCCTCATCGGAAAGGTCGATAAAGCTTTTGCCCACTGTTTTTTGACAATGTGCCTCCATCGCCGCCAACCCGGTTCGATAAACCTGCGCAGGCGTAATAATGGTTTGCTCACCTTGTTCGGGCGTACCTTTAACAATGGGGCCTAGCTTGTAGCGATTTTGTGCGGACCCAAAGGGACCCATTAACTGATTATCGGTAAAGGTCACGCAACCGGCTTCCGACGCACTAACGGAGAGCTCGTCGGCCGGGATTAAACGGTCATAAACAGCTTTAACCAGCGCCGCTTCGCGTGGGGTGAAATACACCAGCTTGCTGCCATCGACTATTTCAGGAATACGTCCAGGTGGCGCAGCCCATGTTTCACCGCCGGTGAATACTTTCATTGCTGCCCCTACGGGGCGAAAGACAGACGCAACGGTCGCACTGGCAATTAGCACCAGTCCGCCTTTTAGGACTTTTCTACGTTTCACATTGACTCCTTGAATTGACGCAACAGGGATGGGGATTTTTATTAGATGTTAATTTAGTATTTTTCTTGTGAATTTTGATGGTGAAAATTTATTTAAGTGTGGCATTTAGTGTGTTTTTGAAGGTGTTCATCATTAATAATTCGGCAGATTGTGCTAGCCATTTTTCTGCGTTTTTGGCGAGTGAAATGTCAATCAAAGTTTTGATGTGATCACATCAAAAAAGGCGTTTATAACGTTTTTTATCTTTTTACTGAGGCTGGAAATAACGAGAAGAGGGGGCGAGTCTACTTCAGGGAGATAATTTTTCAGGCGCATGAAAATAGGTTGTTTTTACGTCAATCCCAGGCCTAAAAACAAAAAAAATTTAAATTATAAAAAAACCCAATAAAATCTATTAAAGCCTTATTTTACAGATAGTTATGGTTAATTTTCTATTTTCCATAAACTAAATTGCAAATTTTTTGATCAAAAATATTGTACAGGTCACGGAAAATTGTATAACTTTATGCGCCTCAAGACGGACGGCAGGGTATTTTTTCATTTTAAACCCAGGCTGTCTAAGGGTTGTAAAGAACATATTTAGATAACGGCAAAGGTGCGCGGATAAATAATTATTCGCCGATCTTCAGTGCTGAGTGGGAATTTTCTTAGAGAATTTGAATTTAAATTATGGGCAAAATTAACACCTTAATGACCTCAAAAATAGGCCCAATTTTTGAGGTATTTTTGTACGATGATTCTACCGCGAATCGATAAAAATAAACTCTGCTTAGATAAATTATTCACTCAAATAATTTACGCAGGTGACTATAACCTTGATGATCGTAATGCATGCAATGAATCAATAAAAAAGTGTCATTTCAGACCCTGCTATCGAGAGGATTCTCAGGAGTGATGCTAGCAATAGGTTAATAAATAAATATTAGAAACATTCTAGTGTGCATTTAAATTCTGTATGAATTTTTTCCAGGGTAATATATGAACATCTTTAAGTTGGCGTTCTTTTCTTTGCTGTTACTGCCGGCGTGTGTTTTTTCCCAAACGCGGCTATTGGACAATGCTTGTAATAGTATCGACAGCAAGGTGAGTAATACCAATATGATTGCCTGCTATCGCGAAACGCTCGCGAAGCAAAGGCTTGACTACCGCTTTGTCAGCAACCAGGCGTATCCGCCCGAATATCGGTATTTATTAAACGATATCGTGCCCGCCCGATATGCTATTGATCCCAGCAAACCGCCCGTTCAGATCAATAGATATCAAATGCTGTCACAACACTGGTCACCTGACGGTTTGGTCACTCCTGGCCAATGGCATCATGACGTCAATATTTATATTCCCAAAAACGCTAGGGGCACCAGAGCGCTTATTGCCGTCGATCTTAGCGAAAAGATGATGGCCGAAATTGCACAATCAACGAATACGATTGTTGTTTCTCTGGATAATATTCCGGCTATCGGACTGGAGTATCAGCACGATGGAATTTCACGCGTTGAGGACGACAGTATTGCGCGCAGCTGGCAATTAACGATGCAAAGTCCGCAAAACCGGGCACTGCTGCCACTGCATGTGCCGATGGCCGAAGCTATTTCACAAACCATCAGGCTGGCTAAAAAAGAGCTGAGACCCTGGCATATTGACAAATTTATTGTCACCGGCGCGTCCAAGCGCGGCTGGGCAACCTGGCTTGCCGGTATTTCAGACCCGTCGGTGGAAGCCATTGTGCCTTTCGTGGCGGACGCACTGAATACGCAAGACATTGTGAAGCACATGTACCGGGTCTACGGCGGGAACTGGCCCATTGCCTTTAAACCCTATTACGACAATCAGATCGATCTCAAGCTCGGCACGCCCGCCTTTGAGCAGTTGATGAAGATTGAGGATCCGTTGCAGTATCTGGCGACTGACGCGAGGTCTCGACTGGCGATTCCTAAATACATCATCAACGCCAGCGGTGACGACTTCTTTCCGCCGGATGATACGCGCTACTACTTTGATCCACTGCCCGGTGAAAAATCTCTGCGTATCGTGCCCAACAGCGATCATCTCGGGATTGTGAACGTCATGCAGCAGTCGCTGGTCGCGTTTATCAACCGTTTGCAGGACTCCCGTCCGCTGCCAACCGTGACCGTCACAAATTCGGCCAATAGCGACGTCGATCGACAGGTGAGTTTCTCCGAGAAGCCGGTGAAGGTGCTGCAATGGACCGCCACAAATCCTGATTCCCGAGATTTCCGCTACGCCTGCGGCATTCGTTACGCGTCTACACGCCTTACGCCCAGCCCGCAAAATACGGTGAATCTCTCGCTGGACTATGCCGGTGCTGGCTGGCAGGCGAGGTTTATTGAGGCCACCTTTGCCGATGGCTACGTGGCAACCTCACAGGTTTATATCACTCCCGATGCGAAATATCCCGTTACGGCTCCCCTCTCGGCAGGAAAAACCTGTCAGACACTGCCGGGACGAAATTCCTGAGTTTTCAATTAACTCATCATTTTTCACTTTTATCAGCACATCGTATACAGGAACGTTTTATGACGTATTTCATGACAGGCTTATTGGTGATGCTCGCATTGGTCGCGGTAGTTGGGCTGTTTAACACTATCAAGTCTCGCCAGTCGCTCAAGCGCAATTTTGCAAGCTGGTATGAGTCCTATGAGAAATCATTACGGATCTCGAAAAACAAGATGGCCAAAGAGTTGATTAAACACGCCATCGAAATCGCTGCGTCACAGAACGTGTTGACCAATACGCAGAAACACAACATTTTCAGAGCCGTGAGCAATGCGGGCTATGGTAAGGCGTTCAAAGCGTGGGAACGCAACACGTTAAATCCGATTCGCCATTCGCTGGGCGGAGAGACGCTGTCAAACATCAACGCGGTTAATGCGGGCGTGGTGATGATCATCTTTTTACTGCATAAAGAAGATGACGACTTCAAGTTGGCCAGCAACAAAGCGCTGGCCTTTATTAATCCCACCCGCCGATAAAAATCGGGCTGCCCTGCACGGGCAGCCCGAGCAGGCCTAGAATGAGACCATTTTTCCGGGCGACAGGCGAGTCCCAATGCCCATCAGGGTTTTGGCTATCGGGATAGCCACCGGGGCAAGTTGACGGCCTATCATCAACGAGCGATGTTTGATGGTGGTCAACATGTTGAAGTCATTATTGAGTCGCAAAACGTCATCACGGATAGCCTTGCCTATCCTCACCGTCTGCGCAATGCCGTGTCCACTCCAGCCGTGTACGGCATAAATGGGCGCACGTTTTCCCAGTTTTCGGCAGTCGGTTGCGCCATTTAGCGTTAAATCGGTGGTACCGCTCCAGGCAAATTCGAGCTCAAGGTCATCCCGGTCAGGAAATACGGCGCGCAGGCGAGAGGTAAGGTAATCTACGGTTTTATCGTCATGCCAGCGCATCCCGGTTCCCTGACCGCCAAACAGCAGGCGTTCGTTCCTCACCGGGCGATAATAGTCTATCTGGAACTGTGTATCGTAGACCGCTTTGCCGGTAGGCAGCAGAGAACGCGTACCGCCTTCGACCGGGCAGGTGGTGCCGACGTAAGTATAGAAAGGGATTGTCGTTGAGTTGTCCTGCGCCAGCAGAGTGTAAGTGGCACTGTGCACGGCGAGGATCACGCCTCGGCGGGCAAGAATCGATCCCTGTGAGGTGTGTACTCTCACGCCCTTGTCCGTTTCCTCGAGGCGAATCACCTCGCTCTGCTCGTGCACGGTACCCCCGTTGGTGACAAAACCATAAATAAGGCCTCGCGTCAGGGCCAGTGAATGAACCTGTCCTCCAAGCATGTCCAGCGCGCCACCGTGGTAGATATCGGACTGAATATGACTCTTGATTTCGTAAGCTCCGAGGATGGTCACGTTTTCGTCACCGAGAAACTTCCTTGCATCGGCTTCTCTGACCAGCGAGTTGAGGTGCCCGGGATGAACAGCCGCCGTAAGATGGCCGCGTCCGCGATCGACCTCAAGGCCATAGCGTGCCGTTATCTCGTCAATCAGCGACATCGACTCCGACGAGGTAAAGGTCCACAGGCGGCGTGCTTCCTCAAAGCTGAGATTTTCCAACATTGATTCTGCCTCCCAACGCGCCAGCCCGGGCGTGAGCTGTCCGCCATTGCGCCCCGAGGCGGCAGAGCCAATCCTGTCTTTTTCAAGCAGTACGGTATCAACGCCCGATTCTGAAAGGTGAAGAGCGGCAGATGCGCCCAGCAGACCTCCTCCAATCACTACCAGTTCACACTCTTTGTCCTCGATAAGCGGTGGGAAGTTTTCCCAGGGGGAAAGTGTCGACTCGTAGTAATTAGCGGGATTTCCAGGGTCCAGATTTTCGGTCTGTTTTTTGTCGTTGACCCAGTTCCAGTCACCGTGAGTTATCTCGTTCTGGGTCTGGATACAGATTGCGTCATGGGTTAACGCAGGCTTCTTAATAGCCGTTTTTAGGGACATGGCATTTTCTCAATAAGTTAATCACAGTCCTTCAGGAAGACACGCTGAGGACACCTTCAGGGAATGACTACCGGTTACACTTCGGAAAGCACCACCACCTTGTTAGTCAGTTTGCAATAGACCAGATAAGCTGCACCCAGCGCTGCCCACGTCAGGCCCAGCTCCAGCGCGTCTTTATCCAGGTTGAACCACATTACGGCGACGGTGAGTAGCCCCAACAGTGGCATGACGACGTTATTGATTCCCTCACGCAGCGAGTTGATCTGCTTTTTCAGTACGGCAAAATGCATTAATACCGAGATATTCACTGAGCTAAAGGCCACCAGCGCACCGAAGCTAATCAATGACACAGCGGTATCGAGATTGAAGAAAACTGCGGTCATCGAGATTCCACTGACGAACAGAATGCAGTAAAGAGGGCTGTGGGTTTGCGGATGGTTATAGCCAAAGAATTTCTGCGGGAAGATGTTGTCTCGCCCCATGATGTTGAGCAGTCGCGCGGCGCTTGCGTGGGAGGCCAACGCAGAGGCAAAGGTATTCACCAGAATGGCCACCAGAAATACCGACTGGAAGAATTTTCCGCCGACGTAAAGTACGATTTCCGGCATGGCTTCGTCCGGATTCTTGAACTGCGCATTGTTGGGGTAGTAAAGCTGAATAAACCAGGCGGCGACGAAGAAAATCAGTCCACCGCTCAGTGCGGTAATGAAGATAGCGCGGGGGATAACCTTGCCAGGATTACGCGTGTCGCCAGACAGGGTGGTCACGGCATCAAAGCCCAGGAACGAGAAACAGAGCATCGCCGCGCCGCCTATCAGCGGAAGAACACTGGCGTTGCCGTTGAGCAGTGGGGCTAACGTCCAGACGTGGCCGCTGCCTGCATGATGGCTCACCCCCTGAATCACCAGATAAATAAAGATGCCCATCAATATCACCGGTAATCCGACAAAAATAACGTTCAGATTCGCCAGCAGTTTGATGTTGCGGCAGTTAATGAAGGCCACCAGAAGGGTAAAAGCCATGATAAACAGGGCGGGGGGAATGTGCGGAAACAGCGACCTCAGATAAATCCCCGAGAGCAGGGAGTTGATCATCGGCAGCAGAATATAGTCGAGCAGAGAGGACCAGCCCACCAGGAACCCAAATTGGCTGCCGCAGGTGCCTCGGGCGTAGGTATAGGCCGAACCGGCCTCAGGATAAAGCTTGACCAGGCGACCATAGCTTAGTGCGGTGAGCAGAACCGCCACCAGCGCCAGCAAATAGGCCATCGGCACGCGTCCTTCGGTCACGCCGGAGACGATGCCGAAGGTGTCAAACACGGTCATTGGGGTCATATAGGCGATGCCGATTATCACAACCTGCCACAGGGAAAGCCCGGAACGAAGTCTAGAATCATTCATAGTGGTAATACTGCCTCATCATTGTATGGGAGATTTTATATAAGCAAAACGCATGCCACCCCAAAAATAAAACATTCCATAATCTTATGTATGTTCGACTTAAATCCTTGTCCGACGCGGATTTAAATCGACCTCATATTTTTTATTAAATAAAAAATATGAAATTTTATAGTTAAATCATTAATTAGAATGAACAAGCGGTTTCTGAGACTGTGCGCACCAAAAGATAGCAATGCACTATAAAGATGAGATTTTCTGATGTTTATGGGGCGAGGGAGAGGAGGGCGGATGTCTTTTTCTTATGATTTTGAATCAGAGAATAAAACGAGAAAACGGAGGGTGGGCGTCTTAAATGACAATGCCGCCCTGAGGCGGCATTGATTGCGCTTAGCCTCTCAGGCTTGGCAATCAGGGCGCGAAGATGCCGTCAGCCGACTTAAGATTATTTGTAATGCTTGAGGCCGCTACGCGTAACGCTGCTATTTCATGTGTCATATCACACCTCTCTCTATCCCTGTGATTATCAGCGTACTCAACTGACTGCACATTTCGCAATAGTTTAAGGTTGTCAGGTTGTTGGAGGGGTTATAAGGGCGGGAAAAAAGTTTTACATAATGAGTAAAAGAGCCATCAGCTTGCGCTGATGGCTCAATAAAAACGACTTCTATATAGTTATGGGTAGAACGTGCTGTGTGTAAATATTATGCGGACAAAATTCTATACCTAATAAGCACTAGGTCAAGCCCGCTGAAGAAATTTCACACAGCCTTCCGAACCTCTGCCACACACTAATTAGGGTGGCTAGCATAACTCATGACGTTTTTTTATTTTCGGCCGAGCAGATAACCGATGAGAATACCTACCGCGCCTGCAACTGCAACGCCTGCGAAAGGATTTTCTTTAACCTGATCGACGGCAGTCGATACTGCATCTTTAGCCACATAGCTAGCTTGAGAGGCATATTTACGTGCTGCGCCTTTGGCCTGATGCTCGGGTGAATCAGTGAGATCGCCGTAAGCTTCCTGTGCAGCGCCCGCAACTTCTTTTACTTTGTCTTGTGCTTGATTAAACATACGCTATCTCCTTTTGATTGGTTAGATAAGGTTAGCAGAGAAAACCAGAATTGTTATCCTCTGCCACAAAATACGCGTGTTATCAGACACATCTTATAAACCACGTCCTGCCAGGGTAGTGCATGCATCGCCGTTGGCTGGCGGTGGGGTGGTAGGGTATTTATCGTCAGGCGTAATATAAACCTGCGAGGTGGCGATATAGCCGTCGCTAAACGTCGCCTCCACAAAGGTGGCCTGCCAACCCGGGCCTGGATAGCTCAGCGGCACGGAGACATTATTTCCACCGTTCATGGTAATGTCGCTAGCAATATATTTGATGCCGCATGCAAAGCGGAAATCACGTGCCGCAGGATTAGTGGCGGTCCAACGTAATACCTTCAGCGGTTTTTCGGAAAATGTGATATTCAGGCTGTTACTTTTATTTTGACGGTAGGGAGCAATGGCTAGCGTTGGCAATGCTTTGTTGTTTTGAATTCGATTGATAAACGGCACCAGTGATTTTTCGAAATCATCCTGAATGCCGATGTGGCCGGTATTTGGCGCAATACGTAATGATTTGGTTCCCGGCAGCTTGTCGTAATAATATCTTGTATTATCAGGAACAAAGAAATCATCACCGCTGGCGTTAACGATATACTTTGGAATAGCCAGGCGTGATTCGGAGGGGGTATCCATATATTGCAATGGATCCTCTATTTTCATCAATTTGATAAAGTTCGAGGAATTAACCAGCTTATCGATGCCTTGGTTATAATAGGGTGTAAAAGCCACAGGCCAGTTTCCACCGTACGAGCGATAGATATTCTTCATCACCGAATCGGTGTCCAGTACGTCAATGACAAAGGGAACGATTGCCACCACGCTGGGATCTGAAACGGCGCTTAGCCAGGTTGCCCAGCCGCGTTTCGACGCACCGGTCACGATGAACTGATCAATATTCCAGTGCACCAATTCCTTTTTTGCTAGCCTTATTGTTTGGGATATTGTGGCCGCCATCGGGACATGCAATGGCAGAAGTTGGCGCTGTGCCGGGTCTTCGGTGAATAATTTCCAGGTGCGTGCAATGCTGTCATCCTCGACGCGCACTTTGTTGTCGTTCTGATACACCAGATTATTGTTCGGGATCGTCTTGAGCGAAATGACGATAGTGTTTGTCTCCTGCACCACCTTTAACAGGGTTCCCTCGTCCATATCGACGGCGATAAGCGCACGGGTTGATTTAGGGTGTTTGGGAATACCAATCGCCACATTTTCAAGCCACTGTGAAGGCGAAACCAGATTTTCAGGAGACCAGGACTGAGAAATCATCTGATAGCGGTTAACTTCGACATCGCCATATACCTGATTGCTCAAAAACCAATATTTAAGCGGCTGCGATGCCAGCGTTTGGCGATAGCAGGAAATAACCGCTGAAGGATCATTAGCCTTCATATCTTTACACGCATTATCAGGAGTATTTGTAGCTGCAAAAATTTCACTGGTTAAAAAAAGTAAGGAAGAAATCAAATAGTGAATCTTTTTCATCATTCATCCTCAATATAATGAATGGCAGGTTTCATCTTCGAATTAACAATAAATGCTATTGTTACTGTGGGTGATTTTCTCACTCCTTGACTATTACTTATATTCTAACTGATTTTTAATCATTCTTTGTCAGCGTCCTTAAAATCAGATTATTGCTACACAAATGCTGTTAAATTAAAAAAGATATGGGTTATTTTCTGATTTCTAAAGAAATAACACTCAGTGAAATTGTTCGAATTATTTGAATTCCAAGAGGCTATTTTAGCGTTAATTTTTGATTTTGTTTGAATGACTCAAAAATATTAATGACAGAAAGGGCAATTGTAAAATTTAAGTGTGCACAATTTACGCGGTTAAAACATTGATGTGCAATGTTTTAAATCTAACCGAGAGGTTTTATCATCGTGCAGAACGAGAGGAAGAGTTTGGTGATAAACCCGCCCCCGGAGACGTTAGGGGGGCGGGGTAAAGATTAAGGCTTGTTGGCAATTAACAGCGCGCGGCGTGGGGCAGGGTAGCCTTCAACGGTCTTGCTGCTGTCATTAGGGTCGAGGAACTCTGCCAGAGATTCGCTGGTCATCCACGGGGTTCGATGCTGTTCTTCCACCGTAGTCAGGCTAACATCGGCAATGCGCACATTGGTGAAGCCGCATTTTATGAGCCATCCTTTTAGCGCCTCGGCGGAAGGAATGAAGTAGATATTATTCATCTGCGCATAGCGGTCGCCCGGGACCAGCACTTGATTGCTGTCACCTTCGATAACAATCGTTTCAAGCACTAACTCACCGCCGCTAACCAGCTGATTTTTAAGCTGTAGAAGGTGGTCGAGCGGGGAGCGGCGATGGTAAAGCACGCCCATCGAGAACAGAGTGTCAAAGGCGTTCAGTTCCGGGAGCTGCTCAATGCCCAACGGCAACAGGTGAGCGCGCTGACAGCCGCCCAACAGCTTGCGAACGGCCTCAAACTGGCATAAAAACAGCTGCATTGGGTCGATTCCGACCACAAAATTCGCGCCTGCGCCAAGCATGCGCCACATGTGGTAACCGCTGCCGCAGCCGACGTCGAGGACGGTACGACCCGCCAACGAAGAAATGTGCGGCAGTACGCGGTCCCACTTCCAGTCAGAACGCCATTCTGTTTCTATTTCAATGTCATACAGTGAGAATGGACCCTTGCGCCACGGCATGAGGTTACGCAGTAGGTTTTCCATGCCTTCGCGCTGACCCTTCGGCAGCGGCTCAAGCATATTGGCCGTCACGCTGTGCAGCAGATCCAGGCGTTCGGGTTGCAGCAACGGCAACCTGTCTACGGCGTTGAACCACATTTTGAACTTACCGTGCAGCGACTCTTTCTGCCAGGCCGTCAGCTGTGAAGGCAGAGTATTGAGCCACGGGCTTAGCGGACCCTTGGCGATAGCCTGATAAAAATCCCCAAATTCAATCACGCCGCGTCCCCTGCTGTCTCATCTGCCTTGATGGCAATCAGTGAGCCAAAGTTGAAGCACTGGAACCAGACCTCGGCGTGTTCAAAACCGGCCTGTTGCAGGCGTGCCTTGTGGGTCTCAACCGAATCAGTCAGCATCACGTTTTCGAGCATGCTGCGTTTCTGGCTGATTTCCAGCTCGCTGTAGCCGTTGGCGCGCTTAAAGTCGTGATGCATGTTGAACAGCAGTTCGCCGACGTTGACATCTTCAAAGCTAAATTTCTCCGACAAGACCAGCGCGGCCCCCGGACGCATGCCCTGATAAACCTGATTTAACAGGCGCTGGCGATCGTCGGGCTGCAAGAATTGCAGGGTAAAGTTGAGCACCACCATCGAGGCATTTTTCAGCTCGACGTCAAGAATATCGGCTTCGATAACCTGCACCGGCGTCTCGGCGCGGAAGGCGTCGATGTGGCGGCGGCAGCGCTCGACCATGGCCGGAGAGTTGTCGACGGCGATGATTTCACACCCAGAGACGTGAATATTACGGCGCATTGAAAGCGTCGCTGCACCCAGAGAGCAGCCCAGATCGTAGACGTTGCTGTCGGGTTTCACGAAGCGTTCGGCCAGCATGCCAATCATCGAAATGATGTTGGAGTAGCCAGGTACCGAGCGTTGGATCATATCGGGGAAGACTTCGGCTACGCGCTCGTCAAAAGTCCAGTCGCCGAGTTTCTCAATCGGTGCAGAAAAAAGTTTATCTTGGTTAGTCATAGTGCTGAATCAGACCAAAAAAAGTAAAAAGGGGAGCAAAAATCGTCGGTTTGCTGCTATGGGGGCGGAGTTTAGCAGATTCCGCCCGCTGGATACTCGAAAAATATCAGCCTAAGCACCGCGTGCCGGGTCCCGGTTGTTAAAATAACGAGTTTTGCTCGGGCCAATCTGGCTCAGGCGGCAGCGCCGGAAGATGGCCTCTCAGCGTTCGCCAAAGGACCTGTGCCTGCTGCGGAGCATCGCTGCAGTCGGGAGAGTGAATAAACAGGTAAGGGGAATGCCCCTGTTGCTGCCAGTCGACCAGCTTTTTTATCCACTGCGAGAACCATTTTTGATTGACGTTAATGTCGTCCCCTCCGACGAAGCGCACTATCGGATGCGTGGCAGTGACCACGGCGTGCACCGGCAGCATCGGTTTCTTTCTTTTCGCCTCAAGCACCGCGTGAGTGGTGCTGGTGGCGTGATGCACCGGACGGCTGTCGAGCAAGGTCCGGTTGATGCCACGTTCATGAAGACCGCGATTCAATGCGCGCTCTTCCTCACCTTTCTCAAAAAACTGTGAGTGCCTGACTTCTACGCCGTAATCAAAGCCGGTAGGCAAGGCATCAAGAAACTGCCACAGGCGGTCGAGATGCTGAGGTGAGAAAGTGGAGGGTAACTGTAACCACAGTTGGCCGATGCGGTTCCCCAGCGGCGCGATGCACTGATAGAAGGCATCGATTTCCCGCTGACAGTTTTGCAGCGCGGCCTTGTGGCTAATGGTTTGGGGAAATTTGAAACAGAAACGGAAATCATCATGGGTCATGTCGCGCCAGCGCATAACAACCTCGGCATTGGGCAATGCGTAAAATGTCGTATTGCCTTCCACGCAGTTGAAGTAACGGGCGTAATCGGCCAAATCGTGCAGGCCGATGCTGTTCCATGCACTGTGGTGCCATTGGGGAAGTCCAATATACATGCCGTTTCCCTATTGTTGTTCCGTTTCTAAAATGAAAAACGCCGCCCATAGGCGGCGTTGGCTGATATCGGCAGGGTAACCTTACTCGGCGATGGCAGCAAGTACCTCGTCAGTGGAGCGAACGCGACCGATGCGAGGGAAAATGAAGTTGATGCTTGAACCGTGGTGGTCAGCATTGTGTGCGCTGCATGCGTCTTCAGCGAACACCAGTTCGAAGCCCAGCTCCCACGCATTACGCGCGGTGGACTCCACGCCGATGTTGGTAGAGATGCCGCAAAGAACGACGGTTTTAATACCACGACGGCGCAGTTGCAGCTCGAGGTCGGTACCGTAGAACGCGCCCCATTGGCGTTTTACTACCAGCAGGTCTTTATCGGTAACGTTAAGTTGCTCTGGGAATTCCCACCAGTCTTCAGGCAGGCTACCCCCACCGGCAGAGATGTCGGTAGGTTGTTTCAGCGCTTCGTCGAAGGTTGCAGACCAGCCTACGCGAACCATAAATACCGGCGCGCCAAGTTTGTTGAAGCGGGTTTTCAGTTCAGTTGCTTTATCCAGGACTTGCTGAGCGGTATGTGGCCCCCCGGCAAAAGGCAGAATACCTTTCTGCAAGTCGATCAGCACCAGAGCAGTTGTTTTAGGATCAAGTGTTAGAGACATAATAGGTAGGCTCGCGATTTTATAAGTTTAAATAACCCACGGTCGTTGCGCAGCCTCCGTGCGACGGCAATTACTTAGGGCACTAATAGTCCGTAAGAGTCTAATCCAGGTTAGGGTAGGGTTTGTTGATAATTTTGTTAAATTATATGTGAGGGCGCGCCAAAGCGAATTTCAGGTGCATCAACTGCGTGTTCGCACTTATCCTGCGAACGAAATTCCTTTATAATGACCGCCTTTTTTCGACCCATATTAATCCGATGCTCACAGGCAGTGAGATCAAAGGGATACCGTTATGCGTACTGAATATTGTGGCAAGCTGAATTCGTCCAACGTTGGTCAGGAAGTGACTTTGTGCGGTTGGATTAACCGCCGCCGTGACCTGGGTGGTTTGATCTTCATCGATTTGCGCGACCGTGAAGGCATCGTGCAGGTATTTTTCGATCCGGATCAGAGCGCAGCGTACGAATTGGCGTCAGAACTGCGTAATGAGTTTTGCGTGCAGTTAACCGGTACCGTTCGTGCGCGTCCTGAAAGCCAGTTTAATAAAGACATGGCAACGGGTGAAGTTGAAGTCTTTGCCAGCGCGCTGAACATCATCAACCGTTCAGAACCGCTGCCGCTGGATTCCAACCACAACAACACCGAAGAAGCGCGTCTGAAATACCGCTATCTGGACCTGCGTCGCCCTGAGATGGCCAACCGCCTGAAAACTCGCGCACGCATCACCAGCTTTGTACGCCGTTTCATGGACACCCATGACTTCCTCGACATCGAAACGCCGATGCTGACCAAGGCCACGCCGGAAGGCGCGCGCGACTATCTGGTGCCAAGCCGCGTACATAAAGGTAAGTTCTACGCATTGCCACAGTCCCCACAGCTGTTCAAGCAGCTGTTGATGATGTCTGGCTTTGACCGTTATTACCAAATCGTTAAATGCTTCCGTGACGAAGACCTGCGTGCCGACCGTCAGCCTGAATTCACTCAGATTGACGTTGAAACCTCTTTCATGACCGCAGAGCAGGTTCGCGAAGTCATGGAGAAGCTGGCGCGCGAGCTGTGGCTGGAGGTTAAAGGCGTCGATCTGGGTGATTTCCCGATCATGACCTACGCCGATGCTATGCGTCGTTTCGGCTCCGACAAGCCTGATTTGCGTAACCCGATGGAGCTGGTCGACGTTGCTGACCTGTTCAAGTCCGTCGAGTTTAAAGTGTTCTCCGATCCGGCTAACGACCCGAAAGGTCGCGTTGCCGCGCTGCGCGTGCCGGGTGCTGCCCAGCTGAGCCGTAAGCAGATCGACGAATACGCCAAGTTTATCGAAATTTACGGCGCCAAGGGTCTGGCTTACATTAAAGTCAACGAAGTGGCTAAAGGCCTCGAAGGTATCCAGAGCCCGGTTGCCAAGTTCCTGAACGAAGAACTGCTGAGTGCGCTGATAGAGCGTACCGGTGCACAGGATGGCGATATGATTTTCTTCGGCGCCGCCAGTGCCAAGATTGTCACCGATGCCATTGGTGCACTGCGTCTGAAACTGGGTCGCGACCTGAAAATCACCAACGAAAGCGCCTGGGCGCCGCTGTGGGTGGTTGACTTCCCAATGTTCGAAGACACCGACGAAGGCGGACTTTCTGCCATGCATCACCCGTTCACCGCACCGAAAGAAATGACGGCGGAACAGCTGACCGCGAACCCAACCTCCGCTATCGCCAACGCCTACGACATGGTTATCAACGGCTATGAAGTGGGTGGCGGTTCCGTACGTATCCACCGTGGTGAGATGCAGCAGGCGGTATTCAGCATTCTGGGTATTACCGAACACGAGCAGCGCGAGAAGTTTGGCTTCCTGCTTGATGCGCTGAAATACGGCACGCCTCCGCATGCGGGTCTGGCGTTTGGTCTTGACCGTCTGGTCATGCTGCTGACCGGCACCGATAACATCCGTGACGTTATCGCGTTCCCGAAAACCACGGCGGCAGCCTGTCTGATGACCGAAGCACCTAACTTCGCCAATCCGGCGTCTCTGGTTGAGCTAGGGATTAGCGTTATCGCTAAAAAAGCGACCCCAGACGCAGATTCAGAGAATAACTGATGAGCTACAAGCGTCCTGAGTCGATACTGGTGGTCATCTATGCCAGAAACAACGGCCGGGTGCTGATGCTCCAGCGGCGTGACGATACGGAGTTCTGGCAGTCGGTTACCGGCAGCCTGGAAGACGGCGAGTCACCCGCGCAAACTGCGCAGCGTGAGGTTCTGGAGGAGGTTGGCATCGATATCGCTGCCGAAAATCTGCTGTTACAGGACTGCGGCCGCTGCGTCGAGTTTGAACTGTTTGCGCACCTGCGCTATCGCTATGCCCCTGGCGTGAGCTGGAACAAAGAGCACTGGTTCTGTCTGGCATTGCCGGAAGAGCGAAGCATTGTTCTGACCGAACACCACGCCTATCGTTGGCTGGACAAAGCGGCCGCGGCCGCTTTGACCAAGTCACCGAGCAATCAGCAGGCGATTGAAGAATTTGTTATTTATTAGGCCGGTCTCAGAGTCATTGAGTCTCGGAGCAAGGCCGTTGATTATCTAAAATGAGTTCAGCCTGTATAAGGCTAATGGAGATCTTTTATGGCAGGTCACAGTAAGTGGGCCAACACCAAACACCGCAAAGCAGCACAAGACTCTAAACGCGGTAAAATTTTCACCAAAATCATTCGCGAGCTGGTTACCGCTGCGAAACTGGGCGGCGGCGATCCGGGTGCCAACCCACGTCTGCGTGCGGCCATCGACAAGGCGCTGTCAAACAACATGACGCGCGATACCCTGAACCGCGCCATCGCGCGCGGCGTGGGCGGCGATGACGACACCAACATGGAAACTATCATCTATGAAGGCTACGGCCCGGGCGGCACCGCCGTGATGGTTGAATGTCTGAGTGATAACCGTAACCGTACCGTTGCTGAAGTGCGTCATGCTTTCAGCAAAACCGGGGGTAACCTGGGGACCGACGGCTCCGTCGCTTACCTGTTCACCAAAACCGGCGTAATCACCTTTGCTCCAGGCCAGGACGAAGACGTTATCATGGAAGCCGCGCTCGAAGCGGGTGCTGATGACATCCAGACCTATGACGACGGCGCAATTGACGTTTACACCGCATGGGAAAGCCTGGGCGATGTAAAAGACGCGTTGCAGGCCGCTGGCTTCGTGGCCGATCAGGCTGAAGTCACCATGATCCCTTCTACCAAGGCCGATATGGACGCCGAGACCGCGCCTAAGCTGCTGCGTCTGATTGACATGCTGGAAGACTGTGATGATGTGCAGGAGGTTTACCACAACGGTGAAATCTCCGACGAGATCGCAGAAACCCTGTAATCTTCCTCACGGGCGAAGGCGCGACAGGCTCGCGTTTTCGCCCGGCTTTACGGACATCCTCAGTCCGGTTTGTTTTTTCCTTCAATTCAAGACAAACTTGCCAACAGAACATTTCATACGCCAACCGGTCCTCTGCCCGGACAGGCTCAGCGTTATCATAAGATAAGGTATTAATAAGCGATGGCTATCATTCTGGGGATTGACCCCGGTTCACGCGTCACAGGCTATGGCATTATCCGCCAGCAGGGCAGGCTGCTCAGCTATTTGGGCAGCGGCTGCATTCGCACGGTGGTCGATGACATGCCGGGGCGTTTGAAGCTGATTTATGCGGGCGTTACCGAAATTATCACCCAGTTTCAGCCGGACTTTTTTGCCATTGAATCGGTGTTTATGGCCAAGAATGCCGACTCGGCGCTCAAGCTGGGTCAGGCGCGCGGCGCGGCGATAGTGGCGGCGGTTAATCAGGATTTGCCGGTATTTGAATATGCGGCGCGACAGGTCAAGCAGACCGTCGTCGGTACCGGTGCGGCGGAAAAGAGTCAGGTGCAGCACATGGTGCGTTCCTTGCTCAAGCTGCCTGCCAATCCTCAGTCGGACGCCGCCGATGCGCTGGCTATTGCCATAACTCATTGTCACGTCAGCCAAAATGCGATTCGCTTAAGCAGCGACAGGCTCCAGTTGGCGCGGGGGAGAATGCGTTAATTAAGGCTGGATATCTATCCAGCTCTTTTCTATGATATAAACCATAAAAATTTTCGTCATTCCGCTGGCCTTGCTGGCGGATTCATCGGCAAAGGAAGGTAAAAGTGATAGGTCGTCTCAGAGGCATTATTCTGGAAAAACAGCCCCCGTTAGTGCTGTTGGAAACCAACGGCGTGGGTTATGAAGTGCACATGCCGATGACCTGTTTTTACGAACTGCCGGAGCTGGGGCAAGAAGCGGTGGTCTTCACCCAGTTTATCGTGCGTGAAGATGCGCAGCTGCTTTACGGCTTCAATGATAAACAGGAACGTGCGCTGTTCCGCGAGCTTATTAAGGTCAACGGCGTAGGGCCGAAGCTGGCGCTGGCTATTCTCTCTGGCATGTCTGCGCAGCAGTTTGTGAGTGCGGTAGAGAAAGAAGAAATCACCTCGCTCATCAAGCTGCCTGGCGTGGGCAAGAAGACCGCCGAACGTCTGGTGGTTGAAATGAAGGACCGCTTTAAAGGGCTCAACGGCGACCTGTTTAACAATCCGGTCGATATTAACCTGCCTGCTGCTGCGTCGAAGGCGAAAGAGTCTGACGCCGAAGGCGAAGCGGTTGCCGCACTCATTTCTCTCGGCTATAAGCCGCCAGAGGCGAGCCGAATGATCAGTAAAGTGGCCAAACCCGGCGCAGAGTGCGAGACATTGATTAGAGAAGCGCTTCGCGCGGCTCTGTGAGGTAACAGATGATAGAAGCTGACCGTCTTATTTCTGCTGGTGTTATCAGCGAAGAAGAAGTTATCGACAGAGCGATTCGTCCTAAACTGTTGTCCGAATACGTTGGGCAGCCGCACGTTCGTTCGCAGATGGAGATCTTCATTCAGGCGGCCAAACAGCGCGGCGACGCGCTGGATCACCTGCTGATTTTCGGTCCTCCCGGACTGGGTAAAACTACGCTGGCCAACATTGTTGCTAACGAGATGGGCGTAAACCTGCGTACCACGTCGGGTCCGGTGTTGGAAAAGGCGGGTGACCTCGCGGCGATGCTGACCAACCTCGAACCTCACGACGTGCTGTTTATCGATGAAATTCACCGTCTTTCACCGGTAGTTGAAGAGGTGCTGTATCCGGCAATGGAAGACTATCAGCTGGATATCATGATTGGTGAAGGCCCGGCTGCGCGCTCTATCAAACTCGATCTGCCGCCGTTCACGCTGATCGGTGCGACGACGCGGGCGGGGTCATTGACCTCTCCACTGCGCGACCGTTTTGGTATCGTGCAACGCCTGGAGTTTTACCAGGTTGCCGATTTGCAGCACATTGTGGGGCGCAGCGCGTCTTGTCTGGGGCTTGAGCTGTCGGAGGAGGGCGCGCATCAAATCGCTCGCCGTTCACGCGGTACGCCGCGTATCGCCAACCGACTGCTGCGCCGTGTGCGTGACTTCGCCGAGGTCAAAGGCGACGGCACCATCAACGGTGACGTTGCCAACGGCGCACTGGACATGCTTGACGTCGACGCCGAGGGCTTTGATTACATGGACCGTAAGCTGTTGCTGGCAATTATCGACAAATTTACCGGCGGCCCGGTTGGACTGGACAACCTCGCGGCGGCGATTGGCGAAGAGCGCGAAACCATTGAAGACGTCATTGAACCCTTCCTCATTCAGCAGGGATTCATTCAACGCACACCGCGTGGGCGTATGGCGACCCATCATGCTTACCGGCATTTTGGGATGACCCGGCCTGAGTAAAAGGTTTTTTTGGCTGGTGGCCCGCGGCGCTGTTTGTGGAGATTGTCTTTAAGGCCAACGTCAATCTACGCCGAGTCGCTTTTATGGCTTATCGGCTTCGATAGGCCACCGCAGCGAACCTGGGCAAGAGGGGGAAGTCAGTACCTCTTGCCTCTCTGCGCCTTTTTTCCATTTTGTTCCTCCCGTCCCTGCTGTACTCCCCTAAAAAGATCAAATTTGAAATTAAAACTCAATTCCAATGGTATAATGCCGCCCCTCTGACAAAATAATGATAACTCCAGTCAAAAGTTCTCTTTTGCTCTCAGCTATTTGCCGACAGGCAGGCTGCGGGCGCAGTATTCTAGACTGCTGCAATACCTAAATGCTTAGTCTGAAACCAGGCTTAAGAACGATAAAAACGATAAGCCTATTGTGAAACAGAAAAAATGATCAAAATGAAAAAATCCTTCTTGATCCGCGCCGTGATGGCCGCTTCATTATTGACCGCAAGCGTGGTCACCACCGCTCAGGCGGCAGTATTGGCGTCTTTGCGCCCGCTCGGTTTTATCGCCGCCGCTATTGCCGATGGCGTTACGCCAACCGATGTCCTGCTGCCGGACGGTCAGTCTCCCCACGGCTATTCTTTGCATCCCTCCGACCTGCAACGCATGCGTAGCGCCGATCTGCTGGTGTGGGTAGGGCCGGACATGGAAAGCTTTATGAGCAAATCGGTGGCGCAATTACCGCCTAATCGCGTCGTCGACCTCTCGGCAATCCCGGAAGTGAAACCCCTACTTATGGCGGCGGATAACCAAGAACAGCGTGAACATGACATTCGTGCGCATAATAAAATCGCCGACGATCAGCAAACTGCCGTCTACGACATGTCGGTGTGGCTTTCCCCGGATATTGCGAAACTGACCGCTATCGCAATTCACGCAAAATTATTGGAACTAATGCCGCAAAAGAAGGACCAATTAGATGCCAACTTGCGCCAGTTTGAAGCCGGATTGACAAAAACTGACATAAAGCTTGGTAAGATGCTGCAATCTGTTCAGGGAAAGGGATATTTTGTTTTTCAGGATACATTCAGTTATTTTGAAAAACACTACGGGTTGTCGCCGATGGGGCGCCTCTCTGTGAATCCTGAAATCCCGCCTGGAGTACAGCGATTACATCAAATTCGAACACAGCTGGTTGAGCAGAAAGCGGTCTGCGTTTTTGCTGAACCACAGTTCAGGCCGGCCATAATTAATGCCGTTGCCCAGGGAACAACAGTGCGTACGAGCACATTGGATCCGCTGGGAGGCGGTATCGCACTGACCAAGGACAGCTATGTGAACTTCCTGTCACATCTGACTTCTCAGTACGTGAGCTGCCTGAAGTAAGCTATAAGGATCCATTTAAGTGCAGCTACTACCCCGATCGATCGCTCTGGCGCTCAACAGTCTTCCACGACCCCACCGTATCATGCTGGGGTCACTGACCGTGCTAACTCTGGCCATGGCGATATCAAAACCCTTTGTATATCATAATGATGACGACGGTTATCACCAAAAGCCTATTGCCAAACAAATCCTTCTCGACGCGCAACAGGTGCGTTCCCTGTTGCCTGAGGCGAGCGAACCTCTCGACGACAGTGACTCGCCACCCGCCGCGGATATCCCTAAAGATGAACTCGATGATAAAACCGAGAACGAAAAGGGCGTTCACGAGTATGTGGTCTCTACCGGCGATACGCTCAGCAGCATTCTGAATCAGTACGGTATCGACATGTCTGATATCTCCGCGCTGGCAACCTCAAACAGTGACCTGCGTAATCTGAAGATAGGCCAGCAGCTGTCCTGGACGGTTAACGACGACGGTGATTTACAGCGTCTGACCTGGGAAAAGTCGCGCCGTGAGACGGTGACCTTTGACCGCAGCGGCAACGGCTTCAAGGCCTCAACCGAAATGTTGAAAGGCGAATGGCAAGACCAGGTGCTCAAAGGCACCGTCGGCGGCAGTTTCGTCGGCAGCGCTAAGGAAGCTGGTCTCTCCAATGCCGAAATCGGCGCGGTGGTCAAAGCCCTACAGTGGCAGATGGACTTCAAAAAATTGCGTAAAGGCGATCAGTTCTCGGTGTTGATGTCGCGCGAAATGCTCGACGGCAAGAGCCAGCAGAGCGAACTCGCCGGCGTCCATATGCGCAGCGGCGGTAAAGATTACTATGCCATTCGCGCCGAAGACGGAAAGTTCTATGACCGTTCGGGCAGCGGGCTGGCGCGTGGTTTTCTGCGTTTCCCAACCCTCAGACAGTACCGCGTTTCCTCCAACTTCAACCCACGCCGCCTTAATCCGGTCACCGGCCGTATTGCGCCACACCGCGGCGTCGATTTTGCGGTGCCTATCGGTACGCCGGTACTGGCCGTCGGTGACGGTGAGGTGATCGTCGCCAAGAACGGCGGCGCGGCGGGTAACTACGTTGCGCTTCGTCAGGGGCGTCAGTATATGACCCGCTATATGCATCTCAGCCGGGTGCTGGTTAAGCCGGGACAAAAAGTGAAGCGTGGTCAACGTATTGGACTGTCAGGGAATACCGGGCGTTCAACCGGGCCGCATTTGCACTTTGAAGTGTGGATCAACAACGTCGCCGTCAATCCGCTGACCGCCAAGCTGCCGCGCTCCGAAGGCCTCAGCGGCAAGGACCTGAAAGACTATCTGTCTACGGTGCGTGAAGTGATGCCGCAGCTGAAACTCTGAGGTGTCCCATAGACGCAACGAATAAAATCTCTTCGTTTTCTTCTGGTTGAATAGCGTCGTCTGCCGTTGCGGGCGACACTATTCATTGCAAAATAATTCACTGCACCTATCATTGGACGATTGAATTTTATAATTAGTATAAAAGTTTATGAGTTAACGCATGCAATCAGAAAAAAAATCGAACGTTGAGTTTATCCCGCAGTTCCAAAAAGCCTTTTATCATCCGCGTTACTGGGGCATTTGGTTGGGCGTTGGCGCAATGGCGGCAATGGCTTACGTTCCGGCACCGATTCGTGACCCGATTTTGGGCGGACTCGGTCGTCTGGCAGGAAAGTTCGCGAAAGGGGCCCGTCGCCGTGCGCGCATCAACCTGCTTTACTGCCTGCCTGAATTGCCCGAAGCACGCCGTGAAGAGATAATTGACGACATGTTTGCCGCTGCGCCGCAGTCGATGGTGATGATGGCCGAACTGGCCTGCCGTGGCGATGCGAAAAAGCTGCTTGGACGCGTTCACTGGCACAATCAGGAGATAGTTGATGGCCTGAAAGCAGAAGGGAAGAACATCATCTTTCTGGTGCCTCACGGTTGGGCGGTGGATATTCCTGCCATGCTGATGGCGGCGACCGGTCAGCCGATGGCGGCGATGTTCCATAACCAGAAGAACCTGCTGAGTGACTATCTGTGGAATACCGTACGACGTCGTTTTGGCGGCCGTATGCATGCGCGCAATGACGGGATAAAACCGTTTATCAGCTCGGTTCGTCAGGGATACTGGGGCTATTATCTGCCGGATCAGGACCACGGCGCGGAACACAGCGAGTTTGTCGATTTCTTTGCAACCTATAAGGCTACGCTACCGGCGGTCGGTAGGCTGATGAAAGTGTGCCGCGCTGAAATCGTGCCGCTTTTCCCGGTGTATGATGGCAAAAAACATCGTCTTGATATCCACATCCGCCCGCCGATGTACGACTTGGCAACGGCTGATGATGCTACCATCGCGCGTCGTATGAACGAAGAGGTCGAGGTATTGGTTGGGCCTAATCCCGAGCAGTACACCTGGATCCTTAAACTGCTTAAAACCCGCAAGCCGGGCGAGCAGGAGCCGTACACCCGTGACGAACTTTACCCACGCTAAGGGGTAAGGCACAAAAAAACCGGCCAAGGCCGGTTTTTTACTTTCTACTCTAGGTGCGACCGCGGGGTGTCACGATTCAGTCAACGGCTTATTCAACCGTCAGAACGCGCGTGGTGTTGGTCGTGCCGGTGGTGCTCATCACGTCACCCTGGGTCACGATGACGATGTCACCGGACAGCAGGTAGCCTTTGTCACGCAGCAGATTAACCGCGTCGACAGCCGCGGCGACGCCGTCGTTGTTGCTGTCAAAGAATACCGGCGTCACGCCGCGATAAAGCGCCGTGAGATTCAGGGTATGTTCGTGGCGAGACATCGCGAAGATAGGCAGGCCAGAGCTGATACGCGACATGATGAGCGGCGTTCTGCCTGACTCCGTGAGTGAGATGATCGCGCTGACGCCCTTGAGGTGGTTGGCCGCATACATTGAGGACATAGCAATGGTTTCTTCAATGTTGTCGAACTCGACGTCAAGACGGTGCTTCGAAACGTTAATGCTAGGGATTTTTTCAGCGCCAAGACAAACGCGTGCCATCGCCGCCACGGTTTCTGCCGGGTATTGACCCGCCGCCGTTTCTGCTGACAACATCACCGCGTCGGTACCGTCGAGCACGGCGTTAGCGACGTCCATAACTTCCGCTCGGGTCGGCATCGGGTTGGTAATCATCGACTCCATCATCTGGGTCGCGGTTATCACGGCGCGGTTCAACGTACGAGCGCGGCGGATAAGCTTCTTCTGAATGCCCACCAGCTCAGGATCGCCAATCTCGACGCCTAAATCTCCACGCGCCACCATGACCACGTCAGAGGCGAGAATAATGTCATCCATTGCCGCATCGCTGGCAACCGCTTCTGCACGCTCAACCTTCGAGACGATTTTCGCATGGCAGCCTGCATCGCGCGCCAGTCGGCGTGCATAGTTCAGGTCTTCACCGGTGCGTGGGAAAGAGACGGCAAGGAAGTCGACGCCAATTTTTGCCGCAGTCAGAATATCGGCTTTGTCTTTTTCGGTCAGCGCTTCAGCCGAAAGTCCACCGCCCAGTTTGTTGATGCCTTTATTGTTCGACAGCGGACCGCCAACGGTAACTTCGGTGAACACTTTCGCGTCCTGAACTTCGAGAACCTTGAGCTGCACACGTCCGTCGTCGAGCAGCAGGATATCGCCAGGGACCACGTCGGCAGGCAGGCCTTTGTAGTCAATCCCAACGCGCTCCTTGTCGCCTTCGCCCTTACTCATGTTGGCATCGAGCAGGAACTTATCGCCGATATTCAGGAAAACCTTGCCTTCCCTAAAGGTGGAAACGCGAATTTTTGGGCCCTGGAGATCGCCGAGGATAGCCACGTGACGACCGAGTTTAGCCGCAATTTCGCGAACTTTATCGGCGCGAAGCTGGTGATCTTCCGGGGTGCCGTGAGAGAAGTTAAGGCGGACGACGTTTGCACCGGCGGCAATAATTTTTTCAAGATTATTATCGCGGTCCGTTGCCGGGCCGAGGGTGGTGACAATTTTGGTTCTTCTGAGCCGTCTGGACATGCATTACTCCGTTGACTTGTGAAGCATTTGCGCTGCTAAACCTGAATAACGTGTTACGGGATAACAACATAAGGGAGGTTGATTGTAATTTTAATACAAAATTGTTGCACCCATGAGAGAGAAGGCGCGTGGCCTGCTCGACACTCGTTGTTATCCCAATAAATGTTATCCGGGCAATTTTGTCTGGCTCTTGTCGGAGAGGATTGAAAGCCCACTCCTGACGGCCAGACCCCTAGTATTTAACAACATTGTAACAAACGTGACGGCATAAAAACATCCGTCAATTTACGGATTTATTCAAATCGTGGGGGGGCAGAAACCCCTTTATCAAAACGCGAATCGCGTAATGATTCTTTGACTCGCTTCAGGTTATCTCTGAATTTAGCCCCGCGACGCAAAGTAAATCCTGTCGCCAGCACGTCTATCAGCGTGAGCTGCGCCAAACGCGAGACCATCGGCATATAAACGTCGGTGTCTTCAGGAACGTCGAGCAGCAGGGAAAGGGTCGCTTCATGAGCCAGCGGTGTGTCTTTGGAGGTGATAGCAATGACCGTTGCGTCATTTTCGCGGGCAAGATGCGCCAGCTCGACTAAGTTTTTCGTGCGGCCGGTGTGAGAAATCAACACCACGACGTCACCTTCGCCCGAATTCATACAGCTCATGCGTTGCATTACGATATCATCGAAATAGATAACAGGGATGTTAAAGCGGAAAAACTTGTTCATAGCGTCGTGTGCAACGGCTGCTGACGCACCAAGTCCGAAGAACGAGATCTTCTTCGCCTGGGTCAGGAGATCGACAGCGCGGTTAACTGCCGAAATATCAAGCGTATTTTTCACCTGCTCGAGACTGGCCATCGTCGATTCAAAGATTTTCGCGCTATAAGCCTCAACGCTGTCAGTTTCTTCGACGTTGCGGTTTACGTATGGCGTTCCATTAGCCAGACTTTGGGCAAGCTGTAATTTGAAGTCAGGAAAACCCTTGGTTTCAAGGCGGCGGCAGAAGCGATTGACGGTAGGTTCACTGACGTCCGCCATTTTGGCTAATGTCGCGATGCTGGAATGTATGGCAGTTTGTGGTGAGGCAAGGATAACTTCAGCAACTTTTCTTTCAGATTTGCTGAGGATGTCCAAAAAGCTGAGGATTTTTTCCAGCGTATTCATGGGCGGCTACTCAATAGGTTTCATCGATTTCAACGAAAAGGAGAAATCATGTCAGTTTGATGAAAATATACTACGGCGCTGAATGAGGTGGCAGGGACAATCTGGTGAAATCCAAGCTTTTTTTCCAGAACATGAGCCAGATCTAAGTTTCAATATGGTAATTAATGCTCAAATTTGTCATAAAATTACATCAGGGTTAGCGTAAAGCTTAGCCGATTTAACAATCATGACAAATTATGTGGTTTTTTATTCATTTATTAATGCCTTAGATCTTGGTTTACTGACTCTGCCTAATCAGAGTACATTGTGGCGGAAACGCAAAACCTGCTGAAATAAAATTACAATCTACCTAAACGTTTGAGATGCAAACGCTTCGGCGCTGCATTTCCAGGCAAAAAGGGTAAATCCTGCTCTAAGGAGAAGAACATGGCGGTAAACCAACCAGCCCAGGCGTGTGACCTGGTTATTTTCGGTGCTAAAGGCGATCTTGCACGCCGTAAGCTGTTGCCTTCCCTGTATCAGCTGGAAAAAGCTGGACACATTCACGACGACACCAAGATCATCGGCGTAGGTCGCGCCGAGTGGGACAAAGCGGCTTATACCGAAGTGGTAAAAGAAGCGCTAACCACCTTTATGAAAGAAAAGCTGGATCCTGAACTGTGGGAAAAACTCAGCGCCCGTCTGGAATTCTGTAATCTGGACGTTAACGACATCAAGCACTTCACCCGCCTGGGCAAGATGCTGGATACGTCAAAACGTACCACTATCAACTATTTCGCCATGCCGCCGAGCACCTTCTCAGCTATCTGTAAAGGTCTGGGCGAAGCGGGTCTGAATAAAGAGCCAGCCCGCGTTGTCATGGAAAAGCCGCTCGGTACCGACCTGGCGTCTTCTCAGGAAATCAACGATGGTGTGGCGCAGTACTTCAATGAAAGCCAGGTTTATCGTATCGACCATTACCTGGGTAAAGAAACCGTATTGAACCTGCTGGCGCTGCGCTTTGCCAACAACCTGTTTGCCTCCAACTGGGACAATCGCACTATCGATCACGTGCAGATTACCGTGGCCGAGGAAGTGGGCATCGAAGGACGTTGGGGTTACTTCGACAAAGCCGGTCAGATGCGTGACATGATTCAGAACCACCTGTTGCAGATTCTGACCATGATCGCGATGTCTCCACCGGCGGATCTGAGCACCGACCGTATCCGTGACGAAAAAGTGAAAGTGCTGCGTTCTCTGCGTCGTATTGACCAGACCAACGTGCGCGAAACCACCGTTCGTGGTCAGTACACGGCGGGATTCGTGCAGGGCAAAAAAGTTCCTGGTTACCTTGAAGAAGAAGGCGCGAACAAGAGCAGCAGCACCGAGAGCTTCGTGGCCATTCGCGTGGACATCGACAACTGGCAGTGGGCGGGTGTGCCTTTCTACCTGCGTACCGGTAAGCGTCTGCCAACCAAATGTTCCGAAGTTGTCGTTTACTTCAAGACTCCAGCCCTGAACCTGTTCAGTGATTCCTACCAGCAACTGCCGCAGAACAAGCTGACCATTCGTCTACAGCCGGATGAAGGGATCGAAATAGAAGTTCTGAACAAAGTTCCTGGTCTTGAGCACAAGCACCGTCTGCAAACGACTAAGCTTGATCTCAGCTTCTCTGAGACCTTCCACGAAGAACACATTGCCGATGCCTACGAGCGTCTGCTGCTGGAAACCATGCGCGGTATTCAGGCACTGTTCGTTCGTCGTGACGAAGTGGAAGAAGCCTGGAAATGGGTTGATGGCATCATCAACGCCTGGGCCGCAGAAAACGAAGCACCTAAGCCTTATCAGGCGGGTACCTGGGGACCTGTTGCCTCGGTGGCGATGATTACCCGTGATGGCCGTTCATGGAATGAGTTCGGCTAATCCACCGTAGTTTCACGGCACGTCAGGTAAGGGGCAACAGATGGCCAATTTCGTCGAATTTTCCGGTGCAGCGGCGCTCAACCAAAATCTGGCCGGTAAAATGGCTGACGCATTGCGCCGCGCCATTGCGGACCGAGGACAGGCAACGCTGATTGTTTCGGGGGGCAGAACGCCGCTCGAACTTTTCAGGCAGCTGTCTCGCCAGGAGCTCGACTGGAGTCGCGTGACCATTACCTTGGCCGATGAACGTTGGGTTACCAACGACAACGGCTCCAGCAACGAGAAAATGGTGCGAAACAGTTTGTTGCAGGGTGAGGTGGCGAAAGCCACCTTTATTGCCCTCAAGAACGGTGCCGGGACTGCCGCCGAGGGTGAATCGACGGCTGAGTCGGCGCTGGCGGCACTGCAACTGCCTGCGGACATCACGCTGCTGGGCATGGGGGACGACGGACATATCGCGTCTCTGTTTCCCGGCAGTGTCAATCTTGCCAGGGCGCTTGACCTCAAGACGACGCGGCGCTGCGTAGCGATTACGCCGCTGACCGCGCCACTTGAGCGCATGACGCTGACGTTGCCGGTACTGCTCAACAGTCGGCGAATCTATTTACTGTTGGCCGGTGAATCCAAACGCGAAGTTTACGAGCGTGCGGAGAAAGGCACCGATCAAAACAACATGCCCGTCAGGGCAGTATTGCATCAACAACAGACTCCGGTAGAGGTTTACTGGACCGCTTAGCGGGATGAATGGAGACAAAGATGAAGAACTGGAAAACAAGCGCAGAACAGATCCTGACCTCGGGTCCGGTCGTTCCGGTCATTGTGATTAACAAACTGGAACATGCCGTTCCCTTGGCCAAAGCGCTGGTGGCGGGCGGTGTTCGCGTGCTTGAGGTGACGCTGCGCACTGCCTGTGCGATTGATGCCATCAAGGCAATCGCTCATGAGGTGCCGGACGCCATTATCGGTGCAGGAACGGTGCTTAATGCGCAACAGCTGGCGGAAGTGACCGCGGCGGGCGCGCAGTTTGCTATCAGCCCGGGCCTGACCGAGCCGCTGCTAAAGGCGGCCAATGAGGGTCCAATACCGCTTATCCCAGGGATTAGCACCGTGTCGGAGCTGATGCTGGGACTGGATGCCGGTCTGCGCGAATTCAAGTTCTTCCCTGCGGAGGCTAACGGCGGTGTCAAGGCGCTACAAGCCATCGCGGGGCCTTTCCCACAGGTGCGTTTCTGCCCAACTGGCGGTATCACTCCGGGCAACTACCGTGACTATCTGGCGCTGAAAAGCGTGCTTTGTATCGGCGGTTCCTGGTTGGTGCCTGCGGATGCGCTAGAGCAAGGTGATTATGCCCGTATCACCGAGCTGGCGCGTGAAGCGGTAGCGGGCGCGAAAGCCTGATTGTTGATGTAAAGGTAAAGAAAAAGCCTCCTGATTTGCGTCAGGAGGCTTTTTTTATGGCCTATCCAGCCGAGACTTAAAGCGCGGCGATAACCTTGATTTCAACCTTGTACTTCGGGTTCATCAGTTTAGCTTGCACAGTGCAGCGAACCGGCGCATTGCCCGGTGAAACCCAGGCGTCCCAGGCTTCGTTCATCGCGGCAAAGTCATCGCCGTCAACCAGGAAGATGGTCGCATCCAGAATTTTGCTTTTGTCTGAACCGACTTCCAAAAGCGCCGCATCGATAATCGCCAACGTTTCGGCGGTCTGATCTTTGGCGTTGGCGTCGAGGTTTTCCGGAACGCTGGTGTAATAAACGGTGCCATTGTGGACAACGATATCCGACATCCGTGGCTCGGGTCTAATGCGTTGAATTGACATAAAGAGTGCTCCTGAAAGTCGCTGTTTTAATGATAGGCAACAGGGTAACACATCGTGAGCCGACAATGGACCGACAGATGGTGGTGGTACGCGGCGGCAAGGATTGGCATAATCAGCGCTGATTCAATTAATGTGGGTTTAGCGTGATAGACGATTTCGCAACAGACGGCGCACTGGCGCAAAAAATTGAGGGCTTCAAACCCCGTGAACCCCAGCGTCTGATGGCGAATGCGGTGGCTCTGGCAATTAAAAATAAGCAGGGATTGGTGGTAGAAGCCGGAACCGGAACCGGTAAAACCTATGCTTATCTGGCCCCGGCGTTACGCTCTGGCAAAAAAGTCATTATCTCAACCGGCTCCAAGGCGTTACAGGACCAGCTCTATTCCCGTGACCTGCCCAAGGTAGCCAACGCGCTAAAATTCAAAGGCAAGCTGGCGCTGCTGAAAGGGCGCTCCAACTACCTGTGCCTCGAACGCCTCGATCAACAATCGATGGCGGGCGGTGAACTGGCCAGCCAGTCGCTCAGTGACCTCGCGCATCTGCGCAGCTGGTCGGCCAAAACCGAAGAGGGTGATATTAGCACCTGCAACGTCGTCGCTGAAGACAGCTACGTTTGGCCGCTGGTCACCAGCACCAATGACAACTGTCTCGGCAGTGATTGTCCGATGTACAAAGAGTGCTTTGTGGTCAAGGCGCGCCGTAAGGCGATGGACGCCGACGTGGTGGTAGTCAACCATCACCTCTTCATGGCCGATATGGTGGTCAAGGAGAGCGGCTTCGGCGAGCTTATTCCGACCGCCGATGTCATGATTTTCGACGAAGCGCACCAAATCCCCGACATTGCTAGCCAATATTTTGGGCAGCAGCTTTCGAGCCGCCAATTGCTCGATCTGTCCAAAGATATCACCATCGCCTATCGCACCGAAGTGCGTGATTCAGCGCAGCTGCAAAAAAGCGCTGACCGCCTGAGCCAGAGTGCGCAGGATTTTCGTCTGGCGCTTGGCGAACCCGGTTTTCGCGGCAATTTGCGCGACGTATTGGCCGACACCAACATCCAGCGCGCGCTGCTGCTGCTCGACGACGCTCTCGAGCTTTGCTACGACGTTATGAAGCTTTCACTGGGGCGTTCGGCGCTGCTTGATGCCGCCTTCGAGCGCGCCACGCTGTACCGCAACCGCCTGAAGCGCTTAAAAGAGGTGAGCGTTCCAGGCTACAGCTATTGGTATGAGTGTAACTCACGTCATTTCGTGTTGGCACTGACGCCGCTGTCGGTGACCGATAAGTTTCGTGAATTGATGGACGATAAACCTGGGGCATGGGTCTTTACCTCGGCCACGCTGTCGGTTAACGAAAAGCTCGAGCACTTTACCCAGCGGCTAGGGCTGGACGGCGCGCAAACGCTGCTGCTGGCGAGTCCGTTCGACTACGCCAATCAGGCGCTGCTCTGCGTGCCACGCTATCTGCCTTCACCCAACGAGCGCGGCGGTTCGCGCCAGCTGGCTCGGATGCTGCGCCCGCTTATCGAGGCTAACCAGGGGCGCTGCTTCTTCCTCTGTACCTCACACCAGATGATGCGCGAGCTGGCTGAAGAATTTCGTGCCAGCATGACGCTGCCGGTGCTGGTCCAGGGTGAGACCAGCAAAGGTCAGCTGCTGGCGCAGTTTGTCGAGGCGGGCAATGCGCTCTTGGTGGCGACCAGCAGCTTCTGGGAAGGAGTAGACGTACGCGGTGAAACGCTGTCATTGGTTATCATCGACAAGCTGCCGTTTACCTCACCAGACGATCCGCTGCTCAAAGCGCGGATTGAAGACTGCCGCCTGCGCGGCGGTGATCCCTTCAACGAGGTGCAACTGCCTGATGCGGTCATCACGCTCAAGCAGGGAGTGGGGCGGCTTATCCGCGATACCGATGATCGAGGCGTAATGGTCATTTGCGACAACCGACTGGTCATGCGACCTTACGGCGAAGTGTTTCTCAACAGTCTGCCGCCAACGCCGCGTACGCGTTCCATCAGTGAAGCGATGGCGTTCTTGCAGAAAAGTTAACATTTCAGCCTGCATCGCCGTATTGGCGAAGCAGGCCGCTATTCAGCGTAACGACTCTTTTCGATAGCAACGCCAACTATGTTATTATCCGCAAACTGTTTCTATTTTTTATTCCCCGCCTGAGGTTTGGCATGTCCACGCGAATTTTAGCAATTGATACGGCAACCGAAGCCTGTTCCGTTGCGCTATATAACACGGCAACGTCGGCCGCAAACGGCGAGAAGCTGGCTTATTTTGAACTCTGCGCCCGCGAGCATACCCAACGTATTCTTCCTATGGTTCAGCAAATTCTGTCAGAGGCCGGCCTCACGCTCAATCAGCTCGATGCGCTGGCCTTTGGTCGTGGTCCTGGCAGCTTCACCGGCGTGCGTATCGGTATTGGTATCGCTCAGGGTCTGGCCTTTGGTGCCGATCTGCCGCTGCTGCCTATTTCTACGCTACAGACTATGGCACAGGGTGCCTACCGTCAGACGGGGGCAGAACGCGTTCTCGCGGCGATTGACGCCCGCATGGGTGAGGTTTACTGGGGGCAGTTCACCCGTCAATCCGAGGGCGTGTGGGAAGGGGAGGCCAGCGAGGCCGTGCTGAAGCCTGAACAGCTGGCAGAGCGCGAAGCCGCGATTCAGGGCCGTTGGTTCACGGTGGGTACCGGCTGGCAAACCTATCCTCAACTGCTAAGTTCAACAGCCGTTGAACTTGTGGACGGTAATATGCTGCTGCCACAGGCCGAAGATATGTTACCTCTTGCCATTGCCGCGTGGGAGCGTGGGGTGAGAGTCAATGCCGCAGAAGCGGAACCGACTTACTTACGTAATGAGGTAACCTGGAAGAAGCTGCCTGGCCGATAAAAACGGCAACTTGTGAAAGAAAAAGTTGTCGAAATAGATAATGTACCCAGGGGTGTTTACCATGCGTAAGATATTCACAAGTAAGAAAAGTGTGGCCTTGGCGGTGGGGTTAAGCGTGCTGTTGCTGTCAGGATGCGTCACGGTGCCGACCGCTATCCGCGGCACGACGGCAACACCGCAGATGAACCTGGTGGCGGTTCAGGGCGCACCGCAGATTTATGTCGGTCAGGAAGCGCGATTTGGTGGACGTGTCGTCTCGGTGACCAATGAAGGCAGCCGCACGCGTCTCGAGATAGCTGCGATGCCGTTAGACTCAAGCGCTTCGCCAATTCTGGGTGAACCTTCTATTGGACGCCTTGCGGCCTATTACAACGGCTTCCTCGACCCGGTTGATTTCAAAAATCAGCTAATAACCGTGGTGGGGCCGATCACCGGCGCTGAAAACGGCAGCATCGGCCAAACGCCTTATCGTTTTGTTACTGTCAACGTGAACAGTTTCAAACGCTGGCGCGAGGTGCAGGAAGTGGTGATGCCGCCACAGCCTATGGGACCATGGGGTTGGGGATATGGAGGCCCCTATGATCCACGTTGGGGGCGAGGCTTCGGCCCGGCATGGGGATATGACCCGGGCCCGGCCAGAGTCGAGACCGTCGTTACGGAATAACCCGCCGCCGCACGGCGCGCCGCCTCCACGTGGGGGGCCACCGCCGCACGCCTCACCACCCGTGCAGAATCATCCGTCACATACGGTGCCTATGCTCCCCCCTCCGCCTGCGAGAAAGTAGGCGAAGCATTAACCTACGGCAGCCTGGCTCCGTAGGTTATGCACTCGTTAATATTGACCTTCATCAAGCTTTAATTAACTTCTCACTTTCGTTTCGCGTTTATTTCCTGTTTTCTGCAATAATAAACCTGCGCCTGCTAATGTCTGGAATAATACAGGCCCTCATCCTCTCTCACAGGAACGTGAAAATGAATAAAAATACATTCAAACATATGATGCTGCCTGTCTCATGGAGTACGGTAAGTGTTTCGCCGGAAGATACTCAAAACGCAACGGACTTTTTCCTGGGACTGCACTTCGAATATCGTCTTGATGAAGGGGAAAAACTGCCCTCGGCGAAAGATATCATCGTGACGCTTGATATCTCTACGGCCAAAATAATGATTGAGAATCTCCAGACCTGGTTAACCTATATTGAAAGCGGAACCTATACGCCGTTTGGTATGGTAAATCACTAATTTATTTTTGTTACGCTTTCTAGTAAATGCTAACCGTCTTTATTGATTGGCATGATATAAACATACCTAATAATATAATTAAATATAGAGCTGTTTCTCTTTGGCGGCATTTGGCCGCCTTTTATTTTTTTCATTTTCACGGATTAATTATGAGTGCGCCGAGTGAGTTAAGGCCGTTAATACGTTATTCGTAAGGGTTTATATCCAGTCGCAATGAAATTTTGTTTCGCAAGGTTATTATGTTGGCATGCCTGATAATGAATTTTTGCCAGGGCGTCTGTCATGGCATCAAAAGAATTTAGCCGCTATACTTCAATAAATAAATGATTTATCAGACTTTATAGATTTTGGTTCGATGGCGTTTTTATTGTGCCGTAGAGGTTAGTGAGTGAAATTAGTGACCTGCCTCTCAACCTAAACATTGTTTAAAGCTTAGCTGGTAAGATGAGTTAAAATATTGTTAAGGGTGTGGTAAAAGTGCGTTATTGAGAGCGCGTGAGATAATGATATCAGGAGTGTAACCTTGGAAAAGGTCTGGCTAAAACGTTACCCGGCGGATGTTCCAGAAAACATCGATCCGAACCGCTACAGCTCGTTGGTTGAGATGTTTGAGAACGCGGCACTGCGTTACGCAGACAATCCGGCGTTTATCAACATGGGTGAGGTGATGTCGTTCCGCAAGCTTGAAGAACGCAGCCGCGCATTCGCTGCTTATTTGCAGAACGAGCTTGGGCTGAAGAAAGGGGATCGCGTGGCGCTGATGATGCCTAACCTGTTGCAGTATCCCATCGCGCTATTTGGCGTGCTGCGCGCCGGTATGGTGGTCGTCAACGTTAATCCCCTCTATACCCCACGAGAGCTTGAACACCAGCTTACCGACAGCGGTGCCTCGGCCATTGTCATCGTCTCAAACTTCGCCCATACCCTGGAAAAGGTCGTACACAATACGCAGGTTAAGCACGTTATCTTGACTCGCATGGGCGACGAGCTTTCCGCTGCGAAGGGCACTCTGGTCAACTTCGTGGTGAAATACATCAAGCGCTTGGTACCGAAATATCATTTGCCGAACGCGGTATCGTTTCGCACGGTAATGCATCAGGGACGGCACATGAAGTATGTGAAACCCAACGTCGTTAACGATGACATTGCCTTCCTGCAATATACCGGGGGGACCACCGGCGTCGCCAAGGGCGCAATGCTCACCCACCGCAATATGCAGGCCAACCTCGAGCAGGCCAAAGCTTCCTATGGGCCTTTGCTGCGTCTGGGGCAGGAGCTGGTGGTCACCGCGCTGCCGCTTTATCATATTTTTGCGCTGACCATTAACTGCATGTTCTTTATCGAGCTGGGTGGCAGCAGTCTGCTTATTACCAATCCGCGCGACATTCCTGGCCTGGTGAAAGAACTTTCACGTTATCCGTTCACGGCGTTGAGCGGCGTAAATACCTTGTTCAACGCGATGCTCAACAATGAAGACTTCAAAAAACTCGATTTCTCCAACCTGCGTCTTTCCGTAGGCGGCGGCGCGGCGGTACAAAAATCCGTTGCGGAACGTTGGGAGGCGCTCACCGGGCTGCATCTCCTCGAGGGCTATGGCCTGACCGAATGTTCACCGCTGGTGACCGGCAACCCTTACGACCTCAAACATTACAGCGGCAGCATCGGTTTACCGGTGCCATCGACCGACATTCGTTTAGTCGATGAAAACGGACACGATGTAGCCGAGGGCGAGGCCGGAGAGCTGCTGGTGAAAGGTCCGCAGGTCATGCTGGGCTACTGGCAACGTCCTGATGCAACCGATGAAGTGTTAAAAGACGGCTGGCTCTCGACCGGAGATATCGCTACAGTGGACGAGCAGGGATTCTTGCACATCGTCGATCGCAAGAAAGATATGATCCTGGTGTCAGGTTTTAACGTTTATCCTAATGAAATTGAAGAAGTCGTCTCGCAGCATGCGAAAGTGCTTGAGGTCGCAGCCATAGGCGTACCGAGTCAGTCTACCGGCGAGAAGGTCAAAATCTGCGTGGTTAAGCGCGATGCTTCTTTAACGGCAGAAGAAATACTCGATCACTGCCGTCGCAATCTTACCGGCTATAAAGTGCCTAAGATTGTCGAGTTCCGTGATGAGCTACCGAAATCGAACGTCGGAAAAATCTTGCGCAGGGAGCTGCGTGACGAGGCCGTAAAGGCCAACGCGCCCGACCGGCAGAACGCAGCCTGAACCAATAATGCTGTATTTTTCATCAACTGAAGGCCTCCTTCATTCAACGCCGGATTAAGTCCGGCGTTTTCACGTTATAATGCGCGTAACGCGAAGCAGTAGTCTTTGTTTTCTAATGCCCGGCGGCAGGATGCAGGCCGATCCGGTTTTTAACAGCGAAAAGAGAAAAAGCTTTGAATTATCAGTTGATCGTTAGCAATGAAGATCTGGCAAAGGTTTGTCAGCAGGCGCAACAGTTTAGCCAGATTGCGTTGGATACCGAATTTGTCAGAACCCGTACTTACTATCCGCAGTTGGGCCTGATCCAGCTCTTTGATGGTGAAACCTTAACGCTGATTGATCCCTTACCTATTACTGCCTGGCAGCCATTTATCGACTTATTGATCCATCCCAATGTGGTCAAGTTTCTGCACGCGGGCAGCGAAGATCTCGAGGTCTTCCTGAATGCCTTTGGCGTGCTGCCGGTGCCTTTCATTGACAGCCAAATCCTCGCGGCCTTTAGCGGGCGTCCGCTTTCATGCGGTTTTGCGCGTCTGGTTGCCGAGACAACGGGCGTGGAACTCGACAAGAGCGAGTCGCGTACCGACTGGATGGCCAGACCTTTGACCCAGAAGCAGTGTGATTACGCCGCTGCCGACGTGTTCTATCTGCTGCCGCTGGCACGTCAGCTCGAGCAGGAAACCATTAATGCGGGCTGGATAGACGCGGCACTGGACGAGTGTGTCTCGCTCTGCCGCCGCCGTCAGGAAGTGCTACAGCCGGAACGGGCTTACCTCGAAATCGGCAACGCCTGGCAGCTGCGTCCACGTCAGTTGGCGTGTTTGCAGAAACTGGCCGAGTGGCGTCTGAATCAGGCGCGTCAGCGTGATTTGGCGGTCAACTTTGTGGTGCGTGAAGAGAACCTGTGGCAGGTTGCGCGCTATCAGCCGCATTCTCTGGGTGAGCTTGAAGCGCTCGGCCTGAGCGGTCCTGAGATTCGCTATCACGGCCGCACGCTGCTGGCGCTCGTCGCTGAAGCCGAAACGCTGGACGAGTCGGCACTGCCCGCACCGATCGCTAACCTGATAGACCAGCCTGGCTACAAGAAAGTCTTCAAGGACATCAAGGCACTGATTCAGACGGTAAGTGAAGAAACGGGGCTCAGCGTAGAGCTGCTGGCGTCACGTCGCCAGATAAACCAGTTGCTGAACTGGCATTGGCAGCTGAAGACCAAGGAACATGAACCGGAGTTGGTGAGCGGATGGCGCGGGACATTGCTTCGCGAGAGGCTAGTCACGCTGCTGGAACAGAGTTAAGCGCTAAGCATTTAACGACATTAAAAAGGATACGCCAGAGATTGCGCGTATCCTTTTTGACTGATGCTAACCGGTTGATAAAGCGCGTTATCAGACCGAAGGCTCAGGCTTTTTGATGTGAATATAGGTCACCAGCCGGGTCATAAACACCGTCAGTAAGGCAAAAATCCCTCCCAGCGTCGTCGCTTCCAACCGCTGTACGCCGATATTCCCCTGTACCAGACCAATGCCTGACAGCATGAAGATGATCATCATGGTAATAAAGAACGCAAAAAAGGCGTAGGTTTTCGAGGTGAGAGAATACGACATAAAAATAGCGATACCTGCCGACAGAAAGAACGCCAGGATTATCAGCAAATCGTCGTGCAGATAGGTGCTTAACGTACCCGCCGCCAATACGCCCACCAGTGTGCCAATGATGCGTGCCGGCACGCGCAGCAGAGATTCGTGATAATCGCTGCGCAGGCAGATTAACAGCGTCATTTCGGCCCAATAGCTGTGCTGAATATTGAAATGATGGTCAAGGGTAATGGTTAAGCACATGGCGATCACCCCGAAAAATATTGACCACCGGAGATGAATATATTGCTGATTTAGCTGCTTTACGCCTTCGTAGAATTTAATTTTTCTCAGGGAGGTCACTTCACGGAAATTAAAACGCAGCCCGCTAAAGAACAGTCCCAGACTGAATATCTGTAGAATACAGCCGCAGCCTAATAGCGTGGCGCGGGTAGTTGCCGCCTCGAGTTTCCCCGGGAAAAACCCTGAGACCATAAAGGCGATTGCAGATTGCAAAAATATCCAGCCCAGATTGGCGTTAATATCCAAAATAACAATATATAGCCCGGTTGCCAGCAGCGCGCCCGCTAAATAAAGCAGCGGGAAATTACCTGCCAGGCTGCCCAGAAACGACGCAGCCATTAGCCCCAGCGCGGTGGTAAATAACACGACGAAAGAGGAATCTCGCCAGGTCTTATTGGCCCCAAACGCCAATGAAAGCGCGCCGCTGGCAATAAGCATCGCAGGAGCCTGTTTGTTCAAATAAAAACCGACGGCAATAATAATGATAATGGCAGGCAAACAACATAACGCTAACAGCAAGTTATGCCGATGGCCTGGGGGAATGCTAATCAAAAGAGGGTTACTCCGTGCCGCAAAATTGAAAATGATTGCTCAAGGTAACATATTTGCCGCGTCTCAACGATGTTGCGCATGTTTCAAATAGGCGCAAAACATATCAGCCATAGCCTCGGCATAGAGTTCGATTTCGTTATCGCTGCGTGGGGTAGAGGAAAATGACTTGCCAACGCGACTCAGCGTGGTGGCAATCAGGTCGCTGACCCGCTGCCGACTCTCGGCGGGCACCGTCGGCAGCGCTTCCTGCATGAACTCATTAAAAATCCTCTCTCCCGTGGCTTTTGCCTCCCGCGCCTCGGGCGCATCGCGGTAAAGCGGTGCCGTATCGCTGAGCGCCGCCCGTATCTCGGCTTCCTCACACTCTGAACGAATGAAAACATGCACCAGCTTACGCAGTCGTTCGGTGGGCGTTTTCGCGTGATTTTGCAGGATACGGCAGAGCATCTCGGTGGTTTGCCGCCATTCGTCGCTCTGTAATCGAAACAGTATTGCTGACTTATTGGGGAAATACTGATAGAGCGAGCCAATGCTGACGCCCGCCGTTTCTGCCACGCGTGCGGTGGTAAAACGGGTTGCGCCTTCCTTCGCTAAAACGCGAACAGCGGCTTCAAGAATGGCGGCGACCAGCTCAGTAGAGCGCGCCTGCTGTGGCTGTTTTCGCGAGGAAACACGCGGGATGGGGCGATGTGTCATGGTGATATCTGAACCCTGGACTGAATGCGATTAGAAAATGTGATGAATTCATCACATTATAAATATGAATGATTCATCACATTTTAGCCTGTGACTCACAGGTGCTCAACCCCAAGAGGATAACCATGACTACCTTAACAACGTCCCCCCTAGCTCCCTTGCTCGACCGCCTGTTTGCTGAAGCGGACAGCGTGACCAGCACAGTGCTGACCTCAGTCTCTGCCAAAGAGCGTGACCGACTGATGCACAGTAAGACCGAGTACCTCAGTCTGTATGGACGTTTAAAAGACCTGTGGTTGCCCGTTTCGCGTGACACCGGTGCGCTGCTGTACATGCTGGCGCGGACCTCGAAGGCGCAAAACATTGTAGAATTCGGCACTTCATTCGGTCTGTCGACTCTGCACATGGCCGCGGCGCTGCGTGATAACGGCGGCGGAAAACTGATTACCAGTGAGTTTGAGCCGTCCAAGGTACAGCGCGCTCGTGCACACTTTGTCGAGGGCGGCGTGGCGGACCTGGTTGAAGTCCGTGAAGGTGACGCGCTGAAAACTCTGGCGGTCTCTCTGCCGGAGAAGATAGATCTGCTGGTGCTCGACGGCGCGAAGGCGCTTTACGATGACATCCTGGATTTGCTCGAGAGTCGCCTGAGGGTGGGGGCCATCATCGTCGCTGACGATGCTAGCTACAACGCCGAATATCTGGCCTATGTGCGTTCGGCGGCGAACGGTTATCTGTCGGTTCCGTTCGGCGATGACGTTGAGGTGTCGATACGTCTCGGCTAAAGACGCGGCGGCTGTGCGCCTTCAAAAACATGCTCGACGACCCAACTCGCGGGCTTGATTTCGCCCTGAGGACCAAACACCAGCGGCCGTTGGGCCGGTCGTCCATGGTCCTGAACGGCACCGGCAATATGGGGGCTGTCCCAAACGCCCCAGGTAATGACGGTGGAGACGGCGCGTGTGGCGAGAACCGCCTCGAGATAGCGTTTATAGGTCGCCGCGACCGCATCGTCACGGGCTTGCATCGAACCGTTAAACTGGCTGTCATCGACGTCCAGCTCGGTGACATAAACCGCCAACCCCAGCGCACGTACCGCGAGGATGAACCGCGCAAGCTCCGGCCCAAAGGTGTCGCCGAGGCGTAAATGCGACTGGATGCCAAGCCCATGAATTGGCACGCCGCGTTTTATCAGGCCCTGTAACAGAGTCAGAACCGCGGCACGTCTGCTTTCTCCATAGTGAGTGTCTTTTTCCAGCCCGTAGTCGTTGTAGCACAATACGGCACCGGGGTCAGCCTTATGGGCGGCATGAAAGGCAACGTCGAGATAGCGCGGGCCAAGCATTTGATACCAAAAGGCATTGCGCAGCCCGCCGGGTTGGCCATCTTCCAACTGAATGGCCTCGTTGACGACGTCCCACGAGGCCATTCGGCCGCGATAATGGGCGGCAACGGTGGTGATGTGTGCGTTCAGCACGCTCTCGGCGTTAGTCGGCGTCACGGTTTTGTAGACCCAGTCGGGCAGTGCGCGATGCCAGCAGAAAGTGTGGCCGCGCAGGCGTTGCTGATGGGCCTGGGCAAAGGCGGCGAGGGTATCGGCCTGACTGAAATCGTAGCGCTCGGGTTCCGGGTGAACGGTCTGCCATTTCAGGGCGTTTTCCGGGACCAGAATGTCCGCCTGACGGGCGACGACGTCACGGTAAGTCGCATCGGCGTCGAGTTTTTTCGGGTCTACCGCGAAACCAAAGGCAATGCCTTTATCTTTCGCCAGTTGGCGCAAGGGTGAAAAGGGGGCGGCGGCAAAGGACAGTCGGCTACCCATAAAGGGCGCGCAGAGCAGCAAACTCAGGGAGCCGAGAATAAAACCGCGACGACTTGCGGTTGAATTTTGTGTAGAGGCGGGACCTAAACCCATCGTTAACTCCATGAGCAGAATCGAAGGCGCTTATGGTGCTGATAGCCCAAAGACTGCGATGAGAGAGTGCATAGATAAAGTCTATGCATTAAACCAACAAATGGCGGATCTGCTCAATATGTCGGTACATCAGCTCCTGTATCTGTACCACATGCGCGGCATCCGCTTTTTCGCGCATTAAATAGATGCCTACGTTGTAGCGCGGGCTTTGCTGCGTGGTTTGCAGCGCCACGATGTTGTATCGGGCAAAGTAGCTTGCCATACAGCTTGGATAACTTAGCATCACCGCATCAGACTCGTTGATCATGTCCACGGCGGCCATCATCGAGTTGGTCGACCAGATAACCCTTTCTTGCAGATGCATCCGGTTACGCGCCAGCCTCTTTGGCTGCATATCTTCAACCATATGCTGAAAACGCCCCTCATCCGGGGTTAGTTCTACGCAAGGATAGTCCTGTAGATCGAAATTTTCGATCACCCGGCTGCACAGCGGATGCCCACGGCGCACAAACAGGCTGTCGGAGACCCCAAACAGCGGCAGGAAGCTGATCCCCGCCTTGGCATTAAGCCCCTGAATTTCATGGCCGATAAACAAGTCAATGTCGCCGCCGAGCAGCAGGTCCATCAGCCTGAGGTGGTTACCCTGATCGATATGAATATTCACGGTGGGATGCAGCGCCCGGTAGCTGTTGAAGCTGTCGCGCATAAACATGTGCCACCAGGCGTGGCCGGTACCCATGCGCAGACTCTGCACCTGGCGCGCCTTGATAATGGCCAACTTGGCCAGGGTGTTGTCGTAAATCCTCTGCATCATTTGCGCCTGCTCAAGCAGCAGATCGCCATACTCGGTGGTTTTGACGCCGGTCGAGGTGCGCTCCAGCAAAGGAACGCCAAGATTTTCCTCCAATTTCTTCATGTTATGCGTCAGCGTGGGTTGGCTAAGACATAATTTGTTTGCAGCATGACTCACATTTTTGAACATAGCCACTTCGATAAACTGCCGAAGAATTTTATCCACGATCACACATTCCCTTGATGATATAGAGTATTTCTATATCGTAGAGGCGAAAATCAATTTCCGCCAATGTCTCCGCTTCGCTATTTTTCTCGCATGACGGTATTCCCGCCATCACCTGAGAAGAAGCCATGAGAAGAGTGATCCCGGGACTGATTGCTGCCGCGCTGGCCCTGACGTCGGGTTTGACGCACGCTGATACGCTGCGAATGGAATGTCCACCTAGCAAGGAAGGTCGTCAGTTCTGCAACGAGATTAAGCAGCAGTTTGAGGCCCAGACCGGTAATACCCTGGCATTTATCGATCTCCCGCCAGCTTCAAATGAAAAACTATCCTTATTTCAACAGCTATTTGCCGCCAAAGATTCGGGGGCTATCGATCTGTTTCTGGCCGATACCGTCTGGATTGGCGTGTTGAACAAGCATCTGCTGGATTTGACCGACAGCGTGAGCAGTCTGCGCACAGAGGTTTTCCCTGCGGCCCTGCAAAATGATGTCGTCAATGGTCGTGTCAAGGCGATTCCGGCTTATATGGATACCGGTGCGCTCTACTACCGCAAAGATCTGCTGGAGAAATATCACGAACAGCCGCCTGTCACCTGGAGCGACCTGACGCGTATCGCGACCCGCATTCAGCAGGGCGAACGCGATGCGGGACATAAAAATTTCTGGGGGCTGGTCTTTCAGGGCAAAGCCTACGAAGGCTTGACCTGCAATGCGCTGGAGTGGGTGGCCTCGCAGAACGGCGGGTCGTTTATTGACTCCCAAGGCAATATCACCATCAATAATGCGCGCGCCGCACAGGCCCTCGACATGGCCGCAGGCTGGATAGGCAAAATCTCGCCGCCCGGGGCTTTGGGCTACATGGAGGAAGAGTCCCGACCGGTATTCCAGAACGGCGATGCGCTGTTTATGCGCAACTGGCTTTATGCCTACACCCTGGCTGAAGACCCGACCAGTCCTATCCGAGGCAAGGTGGCTGTGATGCCGCTACCGAAAAGCGATGACGGGGTTTCTGTCAGTGCGATGGGTGGCTGGCACTGGGCCATCAGCGCCTATACCAAGAATCCCCAGGCGGCTATCGCACTGTTAAAAATTGTCAGCAGCGTTCAGTCGCAGAAAAAGGCGCTGGCATTGATGGGGTGGGCACCTTCGCGCACTGCACTTTACGAGGATCCTCAGGTATTGGCGCAGGCCCCATTCCTTGCCGATTTTAAGGGGATTTTCATGCACGCCGTGCCGCGTCCGGCCACGCAAACCCGCCGTCAGTACGCTCAGGTATCCAACGCAATCTACAACACCACCTACAACGTCTTGAGCGGCAACAGTGACGGGGCGTCCGCCGTCGTGGCGCTACAGCAGCGGCTGGAAATCATTAAAGCCAAAGGATGGCGTTGAATGCAGTCCCCCCTTAACGGAATTCACGGTTTGGAGTCTGATGCATGAAGCAAGAAATCACCTCGTTATCCCTGCCCGGCAGTCAGGCCGGAAGCCGCGTAGCGAAACGCACAAAGCTAAGCTACCGGCTGCGTCGTAGCCGAATTGCCTGGCTGTTGGTGGCACCGGCCCTCCTTCTGCTGGTAGCCACCGCAGGCTGGCCGCTGTTGCGCACGCTGTTTTACAGTTTTACCGACGCCATGCTGGACGCACCCGATGACTACCATTTTGTGGGCTTTGCCAACTATTTTGACCTGAATCAGGGAGGCCACCATTACGGGGTACTGGCCGATCCGCTCTGGTGGCTTGCCGTCGGCAACACCTTGCGCTTTAGCCTGCTGTCGGTCTCGTTTGAGCTGGTGTTCGGTATGCTGCTGGCGCTGCTGATGAATCAAAAATTCCGCGGTCAGGGACTGGTGCGAACCGCCATTCTGGTGCCCTGGGCAATCCCGACCATCGTCTCGGCCAGAATGTGGAGCTGGATGTTTCACGACCAGTACGGCGTCGTGAATGACCTGTTGCTCAAGATGGGCGTTATTAGCACGCCGCTGGCCTGGGTCGCAGAACCCAAGCTGTCAATGTGGGCCGTGGTTATCGTTGACGTATGGAAAACCACGCCCTTTATGGCGCTGATGCTGCTGGCCGGACTGCAGCTTATTCCCCGCGATTTATACGAAGCCGCGCGGATTGATGGCGCTAATGCCTGGCAGCGTTTTCGTCGCATCACGCTGCCGCTGATTATGCCGGCGATGATTGTGGCGCTGATTTTCCGCGTGATGGATGCGCTCCGGGTGTTTGACCTTATCTATATCCTGACCTCCAACAGTGAATCGACCCTTTCGGTGTCCGGCTACGCCCGTGACCTGTTGGTGAGCTATCAGGAGATGGGATCCGGCTCCGCCGCCTCGGTGCTGGTATTTATGATGGTCGCCGGCATCGCTGCCTGCTTCTTGATGATTGGCCGCCGTAACAGCGGGGAGGCGAAATGATGAGCCTGAAACTGCAACGACAAAAAATGGCCCAGCGCGTGCTGATTTTCACCAGCGCAGCCCTAGCCTGCATTATCTGCCTTTTCCCGTTCTATTACGCCATCCTGACTTCACTGCGTTCGGGGCAAAATCTGTTCAGGGTGGGCTGGTTACCCAACGAGATGAATTGGGGCAATTATGTCACCGCATTGATGGACAGTGGCATCGCTCGCAGCCTTCTCAATTCGGCGATAGTGGCGACCCTGACGGTAGGGCTGTGCCTGCTGGTGTCGATTACAGCAGCATTTGCGCTGGCACGCATTGGCTTCCGTGGCCGTAAGTATCTGCTGTTCACCATCCTTTGTGTGTCGATGTTCCCTCAGATTGCGGTGCTTTCCGGCATGTTCGAGCTGGTGCGTTTCATGGGGCTCTACGACTCACTCGGGGCACTGGTGCTGTCTTACACCACCTTTTCACTGCCGTTCACCATCTGGGTGCTGACCACCTTTATGAAGGCGATTCCCACCGAGCTGGAAGAGGCCGCCATCGTTGACGGTGCCAGCACGTGGACCATTATCAGTCGCATCTTTGCGCCGATCATGGGGCCGTCACTGGTCACCACCGGACTTCTGGCGTTTATCGGCGCCTGGAACGAATTCATGTTTGCCCTGACGTTCGTTATCTCCAGCGGCAAACGCACGGTTCCTGTGGCGATAGGCATGCTTCAGGGCTCCTCTCAGTATGAACTTCCGTGGGGCACCATCATGGCGTCCTCGGTGATAGTCACCTTACCCATCGTGGCGCTGGTGCTTATTTTCCAGCGACGAATCGTCAGTGGATTAACCCATGGCGCAGTCAAGGGCTGATGCCCGAATTACAACTTGCAGGAGAGCAGAATCAACTATGGCTACCAAAATCGTTTTGATAGGCGCGGGCAGCGCACAGTTCGGCTACGGCACGCTGGGCGAGATATTCCAGAGCACAACGCTGTATGGCAGTGAGATTGTGCTGCTCGACATCAATCCAACCGCGTTGGCGGCGACCGAAAAGACCGCCCGTGATTTTCTGGCGGCAGAGGACCTGCCGTTTACCCTGACGGCGACCACCGATCGCCTGACGGCGCTGCGCGGCGCTGAGTTCGTTATTATTTCCATTGAGGTAGGCGACCGCTTTGCCCTGTGGGATCTGGACTGGCAAATCCCGCAGCAGTACGGCATTCAGCAGGTTTACGGCGAGAACGGCGGCCCCGGCGGCTTGTTCCACTCCTTGCGCATCATTCCGCCTATCCTTGACATCTGCGCTGACGTGGCCGAAGTCTGCCCCAACGCCTGGGTATTCAACTATTCCAACCCGATGAGCCGTATCTGCACCACCGTACATCGCCGCTTCCCGGAGCTAAACTTTGTGGGAATGTGCCACGAAATTGCTTCACTTGAGCGCTACCTGCCGGAGATGCTGGGCACCTCATTCGACAATCTCTCCCTGCGTGCGGCCGGTCTCAACCACTTTAGCGTACTGCTGGAGGCTCGTTATAAAGACAGCGGCTACGATGCCTATCCTGACGTGCGCGCCAAGGCGCCAGACTATTTCTCCACTCTGCCTGGCTATAGCGACATTCTGGCTTACACCCGTAAAAATGGGCGTCTGGTGGAGACCGAGGGCAGCACAGAGCGTGACGCGCTCGGAGGCCGCGACAGCGCCTATCCATGGGCAGACCGAACTCTCTTTAAAGAGATCCTTGAGAAGTTCCACCATCTGCCAATCACTGGCGACAGCCATTTCGGCGAATACATTCGCTGGGCTAACGAGGTCAGCGACCATCGCGGGATCCTCGATTTCTACACCTTCTACCGCAACTATCTGGGGCAGGTACAGCCGAAGATTGAACTAAAACTGAAGGAAAGAGTGGTGCCTATCATGGAAGGGATCCTCACCGATTCCGGCTATGAAGAGTCTGCGGTCAACATTCCTAATAAAGGCTTTATTAAACAGCTGCCTGAATTCATTGCCGTTGAGGTTCCGGCTACCGTCGACCGCAAGGGGATTCACGGCATTAAGGTTGACATCCCGAGCGGCATCGGCGGCTTGCTCAGTAACCAGATAGCCATCCATGACCTGACTGCCGAGGCCGTGCTTCAGGGCTCGCGCGATTTAGTGATACAGGCGCTGCTGGTGGATTCGGTGAACGACAAATGCAGGGCGATTCCTGAGCTGGTGGACGTCATGATCTCGCGCCAGAGTCCTTGGCTCGATTACCTGAAATAAGCCGCATTGCTGCACCCATGCCGGCGGACGGCCGGCATTTCATTATCATGGATTTGGAGAACAATATGGCGCAATTGACGTTAGACAAAATTCAGAAACGCTACGGTGCCAACGCGGAGGTTATCCACCAGCTCGACCTGCATATCAACAGCGGGGAGTTTATGGTGGTGGTCGGGCCTTCCGGCTGCGGCAAGTCTACGCTGTTGCGCATGATTGCGGGGCTTGAGGAGATAAGCGGTGGCGGCATGTATATCGATGGCCATTACGTCAACGATGACAGCCCGGCCGAACGCGGTATCGGCATGGTGTTCCAGTCCTATGCACTTTATCCGCATATGAGCGTTTACCAGAATATGGCCTTTGCCCTCGAGCTGGCGGGCCATTCCAAATCAGAGATTGACCAGCGCGTGCGGGAATGTGCACGCATTTTGCAGCTGGAGAAGCTGCTGGAAAGGCGGCCGAAAGACCTGTCCGGCGGCCAGCGCCAGCGCGTGGCGATTGGGCGAGCTATCGTCCGCGAGCCTCGTTTGTTTTTGTTTGATGAGCCGTTGTCGAATCTGGATGCGTCGCTGCGCGTGCAGATGCGCATGGAGGTCGCGGCGCTGCATAAGCGGCTGGGCGTGACCATTATTTATGTTACCCACGATCAGGTGGAGGCGATGACGCTGGCTGACCGCATTGTGGTGCTTAACAAAGGGAAAATTGAACAGGTCGGGACGCCTCTTGAACTCTATGACCACCCGGCTAACGAGTTCGTGGCTCAGTTTATCGGTTCGCCAAAAATGAACCTGATTCCGGCAACGCTGCGCCAGTCCGGTGAACGGCAAAGCGTGGTCGAACTGGACAACGGCAAGACGCTGGTGCTGCCTGTCTCGACCCCGGCGTCGGCACAGGGTCGAAGCGTTAACATCGGCATTCGCCCTGAGCATATTCGCAGCGGTGACGCCGCGCAGTGCGAATATCAGGGGGAAGTGAAGTTTGTTGAACAAATGGGCAATGAAACCTTGCTGTATTTGGACAACGGCAACGCGAGCGAACCCTGGGTGGTGCGCCATCCTGAACGCTCTGCTATTCGCGTGGGCGCGACGGTGGGGGTGCGGCTGCCGGTTGAGTGCTGTTATCTGTTCGACAGCCAGGGGCAGGCGTTTCAGCGTATCAAGGTAAAAAGTCACTCATCGGTCCCGGAGGCCCTCACGCTATGACGGATAGAAAGACGGCGGAAGCCTGGAAAGAGGCGGTGGTCTATCAGGTTTATCCGCGCAGCTTTATGGACAGCAACGGTGACGGTATTGGTGACCTGGCTGGCATTATTGGCAAGCTCGATTATTTGCAGCAGCTGGGCGTCAATCTCCTGTGGCTCTCACCGGTTTATCGCTCGCCGATGGACGATAACGGCTATGACATCTCGAGCTACGAGGACATCGCCGAGGTGTTTGGCACCCTGCAGGAGATGGAACGCCTGATCGCCGAGGCGAAAGTGCGCGATATGGGTATTCTGATGGATCTGGTGGTCAATCACACCTCCGACGAACATCCGTGGTTTCTCGAGGCACTAAAGTCAACGAACAGCCCTTATCGGGATTTTTATATCTGGCGCAAACCCGCAGCAGACGGCGGACCGCCCAACGATTTCCGCTCCTACTTTGGCGGCAGTGGCTGGACGTTCGACATTACCAGCGGTGAATACTATTTCCATCAATTTTCCAAACGGCAACCGGATCTCAACTGGGATAACCCGCAGGTACGAGAAGAAGTGCACGCGATGATGAATCGCTGGCTCGACAAGGGGATCAGTGGCTTTCGGATGGACGTTATCGACCTGATTGGTAAAGACGTTGACAGACAGGTGATGGTCAACGGCAAGAATCTGCATCAGTTCATCCACCAGATGAACCGCGCCACCTTTGGGCATCGCGACTGTGTGACGGTCGGTGAAACGTGGAGCGCAACGCCGGAAGATGCGCTGCTCTACAGCGCCGAACAACGCGAAGAGCTGTCGATGGTGTTTCAGTTTGAGCACATCAAACTGTTCTGGGACGAGCATGACGGCAAGTGGTGCAATAAACCCTTCAATCTGCTGCGCTTCAAAGAAGTTATCGACAAATGGCAGCGGGCATTGGCCCATCAGGGCTGGAACTCGCTGTTTTGGAGCAATCACGACCTGCCGCGGGCGGTTTCTCGCTTTGGTGATGATGGCCGCTATCGTGTCGCTTCGGCAAAAATGCTCGCGACCGCGCTTCACTGCCTGAAAGGCACGCCTTATATCTATCAGGGCGAAGAGATTGGCATGACAAACGTGCGCTTTGCCAGCATTGATGACTATCGCGATATTGAAAGCCTGAATCTTTACCGCGAGCGGACGGAGGCCGGCGTCAGCGATGCGCAGATGATGGAAGGCATCTACGCCAATGGGCGCGACAATGCGCGAACGCCGATGCAGTGGGACAACAGTCCGCATGCCGGTTTTACTCAAGGCACACCCTGGATTGCGGCTAATCCTAATTATCAGCAGGTGAATGTGGCGGCGGCGCTGGCCTGTCCCGACTCTATTTTTTTCCACTACCAGAAGCTGGTGGCGCTGCGAAAAAAACTGCCGTTGCTGGTGCACGGTGATTTCCAGCAGATCTTCGCCGACCATCCTCAGGTCTTTGGCTGGCTGCGTAGGTTCAACGGTCAGACGCTGGTGGTCATCAACAATTTTACCCCCGAGCCCGTCACGCTCGACGTGCCTGAGGCGATGCAGGGAAAACAGGGGACCTGCCTGATCACCAACTCTTCACCGCGCGTGCGGCTGCCAGCCAGCCTGGAGCTGCAACCTTTTGAATCTTTTGCTTTATTACTGGAGAGGTCGTAATGGCGAACTGGTGGAAAGAGGCCGTGGCCTACCAAATATATCCACGCAGCTTTAAAGACAGCAACGGTGATGGCATCGGCGATTTGAACGGCATCACCGAGAAGCTCGATTATCTACAGGATCTGGGCATCGACCTTATCTGGATTTGCCCAATGTACAAATCGCCTAACGATGACAACGGCTACGACATCAGCGATTACCAGGACATCATGACCGAGTTCGGCACGATGGCGGATTTTGACCGCCTGCTTGCGCAGGTTCACGCCCGCGGCATGCGGTTGATCATCGACCTGGTGGTCAACCATACGTCGGACGAACATCCGTGGTTTATCGAGTCACGCGCTTCGCGTGATAACCCGAAGCGTGACTGGTACATCTGGCGTGACGGCAAAAATGGCGCAGAGCCGAATAACTGGGAGAGCATTTTCAACGGCTCGGCCTGGAAGCACAGTCCGGAGACCGAACAGTACTTTCTCCACCTGTTCTCCGAACGCCAGCCGGACCTTAACTGGGAGAACCCGGAGGTCCGTTCGGCCGTATACGCGATGATGCGCTGGTGGTTGGACAAAGGCATTGATGGTTTTCGCATCGACGCGATATGCCACATGAAAAAAGAACCGACCATGAGCGACATGCCCAACCCGCTGGGGCTGCATTTCGTGCCCTCATTCGAACGCCACCTCAACTACGACGGGCTGCTTGATTACGTCGACGACATGAGTGAGCAGGTGTTCAAACGTTATGACATCGTGACGGTAGGGGAAATGAACGGCGCCTCGGCCGAGCAGGGAGAAGACTGGGTGGGCGAGGCGCGTGGCAGGCTGAACATGATCTTCCAGTTCGAGCACGTCAAGCTTTGGCAGGACAGTCAGGGAGGCTTGCGCGAGCCGGAGCTGGACGTTCGCGGTCTGAAAAACATCTTTACCCGCTGGCAGACGCTGCTCGAAAACAAAGGTTGGAATGCGCTGTACGTTGAGAATCATGACCTGCCGCGGGTAGTTTCCGGCTGGGGCGAGGTGTCGCGTTATCGGCGGGAAAGTGCGACGGCAATTGCCGCGATGTATTTCCTGATGCAGGGGACGCCCTTTATTTATCAGGGGCAGGAACTGGGCATGACCAATACGCATTTTGCCAGTCTGGATGATTTTAACGACGTTGCGGCCAGAAGGCGTGCCACTGAAATGCTCAGGCAGGGGATCGATGAGAAGGCGGTTCTGTCGTTCCTGAGCCGCAATGCGCGCGACAACTCGCGCACGCCGATGCAGTGGGATGAGAGCGTTAACGCGGGGTTTAGCACCGCCCGGCCCTGGTTCCCGGTGAACGCCAATTATCGTGAAATTAACGTTGCGCGTGAGCGAGAAGATGCCGATTCAGTACTCAATTTCTACCGTGCGCTGATACGCCTGCGTCGCCAGAAGCCGGTGCTGGTTTATGGCCGCTATGAAATTCTGCTGGCCGATCATCCTTATCTCTACGCCTATACCCGCAGTCTGGACCACCAACGGGTGCTGGTGCTGTGCAATATCAGTGCCTTGACTCAGGATGTTGACGCGAATCAGTTAGCGCTGGAAGGCTGGCAGCCGCTGCTGGGGAATTATTCGAATCAGGGAGAAAGCCAAAACCTGCGGCCTTATGAGGCAAGGATTTACCAGCGGCATGAAGCGGCCGAACTCCGCTAAATAAGCCTTAAATCGATGCGCGATGCAGCCAGGGGCTCGCCACGCGGACCGTCTCGCGATGGCTATCTCCGTTGATAATGTGCAGCGCACTCAGGCGACCAATCTCATAATGGGGGAGCTGTACGGTCGACAGCGGCGGCAGAAAAAGGTCGCCAATGCCGACCATATTGTCATAGCCCAGCACGCCGACATCGGTGGGGATGCGGATGCCGTGTGAAAGCAAGGTCTGATAAACCAGGAAGGCGATACGGTCGTTGCCACAGATTACGCAGTCAAAGGTCGGTTTGCCCTGCGGCATCTGGGCCTCGATCATCGCCGGAATGTCCTGGTAGTGAGCGTCACCGTCCTGCATATAGCAATGTATCCACGTCTCGGGATTTAGACCCGCCTCGAGACCGGCGCGAGTCAGCCCCTTTTGGCGACGAACGGTTGCCAGACGGGCAAAGGGCAGGTGCAGGCACAGGGGGCGACGATAACCCGCCTTCAGCAACGCTTTGACACCTTCATACTGACCCTGCTCATCGTCAGGAATATAGCTGGCCACCGGCTGGTGCAGACTTTCACAGTTTGCCAGCACACAGGGCAGCGTCAGGAGCTTGGCGGGAACCGGGACCTGTCGCAGGCCCATGGTGGTGTAAATTATCCCGCCCGGGCGGTGGGAGAGCAGCAGATCGACAATCTTTTCCGGACTGTCGTCGGAGAACATGTTGACCACAAAGCTGTTCCATCCGTGGGCGCGGGCTGTTTCTTCAATGGATAAGGCTATCTCAACCGAGAAGGGGGTTGTCACCGTGTCCAGCGCCAGCACACCGATCGTTTTGGGCGTGGCGCGTGCACCACGGATTTTTTTGGCCGACAAATCGGGGACGTAATTTAATTCGTTAATTGCGGCCTGTACGCAGGCAAGCGTGTCAGGTCTGAGCCTTTCTGGACTGTTTAAGGCCCGCGATACCGTCATTAACGATACGTTTGCCCGCTTTGCCACATCTTTTAACGACGCCATGAGTACCTGTCTTGATTGGAAAGTGTCTGGCCAATGCCCCTGTCTGCATCAGGCTATACAACTCACTTTATGATGTAAAAGGATGCGGCGATATTTTTGTTCACCGTCATCTCCCTGAGGAGTCTTTAAACATGACGTTAAAATTTGATCATGCTCCCAATTGCACTATGTTAACGTTAACTTGTGTGATTAACATCATGTATCGCCGCAAAAGAAGGTGAGGGTGATGATTTGTTAACGTTACCATTTCATCATTATCCCTCATAGAGATCGTTATGATGAAAAAACATCATTCTCGCAGTTACTCGCTTTTAAGTGCGCTGTTGTTCTTCTTTTTTGTGAGCTGGTCATCCTCCGGCTCTTTGCTTTCCATTTGGTTACATCAGGAGGTGGGATTGAAAGCCATGGATACCGGGATTATTTTTTCCGTAATGTCAGTCTCGGCGCTCTGTGCCCAGGTTTTTTATGGCTTTATTCAGGACCGGCTCGGTTTACGCAAGAACCTGCTGTGGTACATCACCGCGCTGCTGTTCCTTTCCGGGCCAGCCTATCTGCTGTTCGGTTATCTGCTCGGTATCAATATTTTGCTGGGCAGTATTTTCGGTGGCGTGTTTGTCGGAATGACCTTTAACGGGGGGATTGGAGTCCTCGAGTCTTACACCGAGCGGGTGGCGCGTCAAAGCACCTTTGAATTTGGCAGGGCTCGCATGTGGGGGTCGCTGGGCTGGGCAGTGGCGACCTTCTTTGCCGGCATTCTGTTCAATATCAATCCAAAACTCAACTTTCTGGTGGCGTCATGCTCCGGGCTGGTGTTCTTTGGTCTGCTGGCACGTTTAAAAGTGAATACGCCAGCGAGCCTTGAGAAACTCGAACTGGGGATGGCGAAAGTCACGCTTGAAGACGCGCTGAGATTATTGACCTTATCGCGCTTTTGGAAACTGGTGTTTTTTGTGGTTGGAACCTGCATCTACGGCGTCTACGACCAGCAGTTTCCGGTTTATTTTGCCTCTCAGTTTGCCACCCTGCATCAGGGGAATGCGATGTTCGGCTATCTCAATTCGTTCCAGGTCTTCCTGGAGGCGGCCGGGATGTTCTGCGCCCCATGGCTGGTGAATCGCGTGGGGGCCAAAAACGGATTGATCTTTGCTGGCATGACGATGGCTCTGCGCATGATTGCCTCGGGGCTGGTGGAAGGGCCGCTGCTCATTTCCATCACCAAACTGCTGCATGCCGTAGAACTCCCCGTTCTGCTGGTTTCCATCTTTAAATATAACAGTCTCAACTTCGATAAACGTCTCTCCTCAACCCTCTATCTTGTTGGCTTTGCCTGCACCAGCTCGGTGATTGCGACGGTCCTCTCTCCGCTGGCCGGCTATAGCTATGAAAAATATGGATTTGCCCAATCCTATCTCATCATGGGGCTGATGGTATTTAGCACCACCTTTATCTCAATCTTTCTTTTACGCAGCAATAAGCCCTCTCCAGAAGATTTATTGTCACAACCTTCTGCCGTTTGAATGAAATAAGAGTGAATGAATATGACGTTATTAATAGACAAAGCCGAACACGCACTCAGGGTTAAAGGTGAACAGCTGAACAGGCGCTGGTACCCCGAATATCATCTGGCGGCAAGAGCAGGCTGGATGAATGATCCTAATGGCCTGGTCTGGTTTGAGGGCTGGTATCACGCATTTTACCAGCATCATCCTTATTCCACGCAGTGGGGGCCTATGCATTGGGGCCACGCACGAAGCCGCGATTTGCTGCACTGGGAACATCTGCCCGTCGCGCTCGCGCCAGAAGGACCGGAAGATAAAGACGGGTGCTTCTCAGGCTCTGCGGTTGTCAACGGTAACGAGCTAGCCCTCGTCTATACCGGGCATAAGTTTCACGGCTGTCCTGCGAGCGACGATAACCTTTATCAGGTGCAATGCCTGGCAACCAGCGAGGACGGCATTCATTTTAATCGACAGGGACAGGTGCTCGATACGCCGGCCGGACTGCACCATTTCCGCGATCCTAAAGTCTGGAAAGAGGGCGAGAGCTGGTACATGGTTGTCGGCGCACGCACCGAAGATACCGGCATGGTAAGGCTCTATCGCTCAGAGGATCTTCGCCACTGGCATGATGAAGGGGTGCTTGCTGTCGCCCCGCAAGGCATGGGATTCATGTGGGAATGCCCGGATTTCTTCACGCTGCGGGGCAAACAGGTGTTGATGTTTTCCCCGCAAGGTATGCAAGCCGAGGGATATTCGAATCGGAACTTATTCCAGAGCGGGTCTATCGTGGGGCACTGGCAACCGGGAGAAAACTTTGTGCAAGAAGTCGCGTTTCAGGAGCTAGACCACGGGCACGATTTTTATGCGCCACAAAGTTTCCTGGCACCCGATGGTCGACGCATTGTGATTGGATGGTTGGCCATGTGGGAATCACCGATGCCGGAACAGCGTGACGGATGGGCGGGAATGCTCTCTTTACCTCGTGAACTTACCCTGACGGCGGAAAATCGTCTGCAAATGCGACCCGTAAAAGAGGTCGAAGCAATGCGTCAGGATTTCTCAAGCTGGTCGGCGCAGACTCTGGATAATCAGGCGCTGTGCGTGATGGACCACTGCGAAACGACGGAGGTGATTCTCGAGTGGGACAGGGTGGGGAGTGATGCAGAGCAGTACGGTATTGCTCTGGAGGAGGGGATGCGGCTGTATGTTGATAACCAGGCCCAACGCCTGATCCTGGAACGTCATTATCCGCAGTTTGGACTCTGTGGCCAACGCAGCGTGCCATTACCGCAGACGGCAGCATTGTCACTTCGGGTCTTTTTCGACAAGTCCTCCGTTGAGGTTTTTGTTAATGATGGGGAAGCCTGCCTGAGCAGTCGTATTTATCCCGACCAACGAAAGCTGCATATCTTTGCCTGGTCAGGTAAAGCCGTGCTCAATGAAAGTGGTGCCTGGTATTTAAAATAATTTGTAAATAATGACCTTGCCCGTAATAAACGGGCGGGTTTCTCACATCAATAATAAAATATAACCCTTCGGCAAGGATTAATTCGATGAATAAAAAAGTCGGACTGGTGCTGTGTTTCAGTATTTTCTCTGGTGATCTTCTTGCACAATCCTCTCTCACATTAGAGCAGCGGTTTGCGTTACTCGAACAGCGGTTACAGTCCGCAGAAAAACGCGCGGATAAAGCTGAGGCGGAAATTATAAAGCTAAAGCAAGGGGCGGGTGAAATAAAAGAGAATATCGTCGCCGTGGTTAAAAGAGAAAGTCCCCCTTTAGTGAAATCAAATCCTAATGCAGAACTAAAGTTCTATGGTGACGTTGAATTTAATCTCGATGGCGCAAGCCGTACGGGCAGTTTAACTTCGTTAAAAACTAGCGCTAATAAAAACTGGGCACCGGGTAATAAGGAGCGTTGGGATATTAATGGACGTATATTGTTAGGTCTGGAAGGGATGCAAAGGTCGACCGCTGGCCGTTACGCCGGATTCAACGTTCAGCCGCTGGCGGATATGAATGGCAAGATGAATCTTGACGATGCGGTATTCTTCCTTGGCCAACAAAACGATTGGCAGATGAAAGTCGGGCGTTTTGAGGCCTACGATATGTTCCCGCTGAATCAGGACACTTTTGTCGAGTATTCCGGTAATACTGCAAACAATCTCTACAGCGACGGCTACGGCTATATTTACATGATGAAAGAGGCGCGCGGCCGCAGCAACAGCGGTGGCAACCTGTTGGTCAGCAAAACCCTTGGCAACTGGTATTTTGAGCTCAATAACCTGGTCGAGGATGGCAGTTCTCTGTATGTCGACAGCCGCTACCACGGCACGGAATTGGAAAATCAAAAAAATGTGGTGTACACACGTCCGGTTGTGGCGTGGCAATCCGGTATTTACTCCGTTGCGGCGGCGATGGAAAGCAATCTGGTCAAGAATGCCTATGGTTATAACGACGGCAACGGGAAATGGAACGATCAGTCCAGGCGCACGGGCTATGGCTTAACCATGACGTGGAATACGCTGAAAAACGATCTCGAGAATGGGATGGTCGTTAACCTCAACACCGCCATGATGAATGCGAAAGAGGAGAAGGACTTCAGTGCGGGCGTTAATGCGCTCTGGCATCGCGTCGAGCTGGGATATATTTATGCTCACAACAAGATTTCCGAGTTTAATATTTCTGGAGTTAATGAAAGCTGTGATAATGAATGTGCGATTCTGGCGCCGGGTAATTATGATATTCACACTCTGCATACTTCCTGGCAGCTTCCTGATATTATGGCAATGCCTAACTTCAATATTTATCTGGGTGCCTACACGTCCTGGCTAAATACCTCTTCTGAAGAGCAGGGCAATCATCAACCTCGTTATGGCGCACGGCTGAGATTCAAATATCTGTTTTAAGACAGGGCGGTCTTTTTCTCCGCTAGCCTTGCTGCCAATCAGATAAAGACTCCCCTGGATAAAAACAGGGGGGGTCTTATGCAGTCTTGGAAACAGCGATAGCTATACAGCGGATCAAAGATGGCGAAGTTTCTCAAAGCATTTCTAGGCGAAAACAACAATGGAATAATACCCATACTGCAACTCTAGAGGATTATAAAATAAACGAAAGAGAACTGAGCCTTTATACTGATGAGACCCTACAAGCCGATTGTGAACAGGAACTAAAAGGTGCCTTGGGAGGATAATTCAATGTCTTTAAAAGATATAATCAAAAATGAAAGTGTAGAGGATATATTAACATTTTTAGGACCAACGTCTGACTATCCAAAGTTAGATAAGTTATTTACATACAACCGATATGGTGTAGTTACCTGTGGAGAGCTTTCATCTAAATACGATGAGTTATTTAGAAAAGGTGTACTAGCTGATCAAAATGGGAAAATCGTAAAAGGCCTGAACTGGAAAGAACCTAAATTTGTAACTGAGAAAAAATACGGTATCGTATAATCGCTAGCGCTTTCTGATAAATCCATTTTAAGTAACGTTCAGCAACCAAGGGTTTGTTGGACGTTTTATTTGGCGGTTAGAAAGGGAAACCGCTCCTAATTCCGAACAGGATTTCGAACTATTCAATGACCCTACCCCAAAACCACTGCCTGTTATTTTTCAGGTCACATACCTGAATACAATTATTCAAGCATTCTGGTCATTTCAAAAAGTAAAAGTCGTGAATATCTACCGTCAGAACGTCAACGGGCGGAAAAAATCATCCCCTGTTCCAGGAACAGGGGAGGGTTACTCAAAGCCGATCATTTTGGTGCTTCTTCCGACTCTGACTCAGGAAGTGTCACGTTCAGCTCAAGCACCGATATATCGTCGCCTTTCTGCTCGAACTGCACGTGGAGCATTTCAGGGTCAATCTGAATGTACTTACAGATGACCGCTAAAATATCACGCTTCAGGTCAGGCAAATAGGCGGGTTCACTGTCCCCTCGACGCCGTTCAGCTACGATGATCTGTAGCCGTTCCTTGGCTATGTTGGCTGTCGATTTTTTGCGGGACAAAAAGAAATCTAACAATGCCATGGCTTATCCCCCAAACAGGCGTTTCAGGAAACTCTTCTTCTCTTCCTCAATAAAACGGAACGCACGTTCCTCACCCAGCAAACGACTGACCGTGTCATCGTATGCCTTACCTGCGTCAGACTCCTGGTCCAGAATAACCGGTTCGCCCTGATTGGACGCACGCAGCACCGATTGATCTTCAGGGATCACGCCAACCAGTGGAATGCGCAGGATTTCCAGCACGTCTTCCATGCTCAGCATGTCGCCACGGCTAACGCGGCCAGGGTTGTAGCGGGTAAGAAGCAGGTGTTCTTTGATAGGATCCTGACCCTGTTCCGCACGGCGGGATTTTGAAGACAAAATGCCCAAAATGCGGTCGGAGTCACGAACAGAAGAGACTTCAGGGTTGGTAGTGATGACGGCTTCGTCGGCAAAATACAGTGCCATCAGCGCGCCGGTTTCGATCCCTGCCGGAGAGTCACAGACGATGAAATCAAAGTCCATATCGGCCAGGTCTTTCAGGATTTTTTCAACGCCATCACGGGTCAACGCGTCTTTGTCACGCGTTTGTGATGCCGGTAAAATGTAGAGGTTTTCGGTGCGCTTATCTTTGATAAGTGCCTGATTCAGCGTGGCATCACCCTGAATAACATTGACAAAATCATACACAACGCGACGTTCGCAACCCATGATCAGGTCGAGATTACGCAAACCGATGTCGAAATCAATGACGACGGTCTTTTTGCCTTTTTGGGCAAGGCCGGTAGCAATGGCTGCGCTTGAAGTAGTCTTGCCAACGCCCCCTTTACCCGATGTAACAACAATTATGCGTGCCATGTAAAGATTCCTTGTCAAAGGTCGTAGTGTCTGCCCCAGAGGGTAAAAGAGGCGCAGAAACTTAATATAAAGGTTGTACGGTTAACACGTTATCCTGGAGGCGAAGTCTCGCAGCCTGTCCAAAATAGTTGGACGGGATTTGATCGCTCAGCCAATACTGGCCTGCGATAGAGACTAGCTCAGCGCCAAGATGCGTGCAAAATATCTGACAATTCGTATCACCCGCAGCGCCGGCCAATGCACGACCGCGCATCATGCCATAAATATGAATGTTGCCGTCGGCAATAAGCTCGGCACCGGCACTCACGCTGCTGGTTACAATAAGATCGCTGTTACGGGCATAAATTTGTTGACCTGAACGGACTGGCGTACTGACAATCCGCGTTTTGGCAGGGGCATTATCCGGTATCACCGGAACCGGGGCCGGCGGCTCTGCAAGGGCACGCTTGACGCGTCCTTCGCTTAGCAGCGGTAAACCGGTAAGCGAAAGCGCACGCTTTTGCTGTTCATCTTTGCACCCACTGATGCCTACAACGCGAAAGCCTGCAGAAACGACAGCCTGTTGAATTTTTTTCCAGTCTGCATCACCGGTGAGTGCTGCAACATTGATAACAACAGGGGCATTTTTCAGAAATGCAGGAGCTTGCTCCAACTTTTCTTGTAATGCCTGATGAATAACCTCGGGTTGTGCACTGTGTAAATGAACAACCGATAAGGTAAAACTGCTGCCTTTTAGTTCTATTGGCGATTGTGACATCTATCCTGACTCAGTCTCAGCATCTTTAAATCCCCGGAATACCACACGGGGGGCGATATTCCGATGTACGTTATGCATGGTATAGTTACAGCTATATCTAGGCAAGCCACCGTTCCAATAAAATAGAGTTAAAAAAATGCTTTGTGCAATTTATAGAAGTAATAAACGTGATCAAACCTACCTGTATGTCGAAAAAAAAGACGATTTCACTCAGGTTCCTGAAGAACTGATGAAAAGTTTCGGCAAGCCGGTGTTTTCTATGATGGTTAACCTGGGCACGCGCGAGAAGCTTGCGACCGCAGATATTGAAAAAGTTAAACAAGAGCTGACCGAGCGCGGCTATTACCTGCAGGTGCCACCTCCGACCGAGAGTCTATTAAATATCCACCTCGGCTCAGACAATAAATAATCAGATTATTCTAGGGAAAATCTGACATATCCCGTCTTTTATGAAAATGAGAGGCGGGAGTCTTGCATTCATCCTCGCGCTCCTGCACGTTAGCCCTTATGAGAAGCACAATGCATTTGCAATGAAGCATTGCCATAAAGGTTGCCACGAAAAGGAAGCACGCGATGAGCTTAAAACTATCGGTTATCACCCTGGCGATGGGCGCTGTGGCATTAAGCAGCTGCGCGAACGATAAGACCCAGTCTGCCCCTGCAAGCGTTCCTGCTGCCCCTGCAAGCGTTCCTGCTGCCACTGTGGCGCCTGCTGCCGCCAAACCTGCCCAAACGACCTTAGCCGCCGAGGGACGCAATCCTGCAGAGTTTCCTGCCTACGTTGAACAGCTTAAACAAAAGGCCAGACAGCAGGGTATAAGCCAGAAAACCCTCGATAGCGCATTTGCCAACGTGCATTTCGTCGACAGAGCTATCAGCCTCGATCAAAATCAGCCTGAAAACAAGATAACCCTCGACGACTATCTGCGCCGCGTTCTTGTTACCTCTAAAATCCAGCAGGGCCAGGCTCTGGCTCAACAACACGCGGCCGAACTGCAAAAAGTCAGTGACCGCTATGCTGTACAGCCACAGTATGTTGTCGCGCTGTGGGGCATGGAAAGTAATTACGGAAAGATACAGGGCAAAGATGACGCATTCTCGGCGCTGGCGACGCTGGCCTTTGAAGGTCGCCGGGAAGCATTTTTCACCAATGAATTAATCGCAGCACTGACTATTGTTGAACAAGGTAAGGCAACCAGTGAGATGATGAAAGGTTCATGGGCCGGCGCGATGGGGCAGACGCAGTTTATGCCTAGCTCTTACCTGAGGTATGGCGCTGACGGTGACGGTGACGGCAAGATTGATATCTGGAATAATACCTCCGACGTCTTTGCCTCTGCGGCAAACTATCTGTCATCTGAAGGATGGAAGGCAAATCAGGGGTGGGGAATGGAGGTCAAATTACCCGCCGGTTTCGACACCACGCAGGTTGGTTTGAAAAACGATCAGGCGCACAGTGCCGCAGAATGGCAGCAAAAGGGCGTGCTGTCGCTGGACGGTAAACCTTTACCTGCTTCTGTGACGCGTGCCTGGATTATTACGCCAGACTCCGATCAGGGGCGCGCATTTATGGTTTACGATAACTTTAGGACCATCATGCACTGGAATCGCTCTTACTATTTCGCTATCAGCGTTGGCATGATGGCAGATGATATCGCCGGAGCCTCCGTGCAATAGCGACCTATTTTAGCCAGCAACAACCGGCTGGCAAGGGAGAGAGCCCAATGTATCAGCATCGTGATTGGCATGGCGCGTTTCTGGATTATCCCGTGAGTAAGGTGGTTTGCGTAGGTAATAACTATGCAAAACATATCAAAGAGATGAGCAGCGCAGCATCGACAGAGCCCTTGGTGTTTATCAAACCGGAAACCGCGCTGTGCGATATTTTGCAACCCGTCGCCATCCCCAAGGATTTCGGCGTGGTTCACCACGAGGTGGAGCTTGCCGTATTAATCGGTTCACCTTTAAAGCAGGCGAACGAGCAGCGGGTGAGTGAGGCGATTGCAGGTTATGGCGTTGCGCTCGATTTGACTCTGCGCGAACTGCAGAGCGAATTTATCAAGCACGGGCAGCCCTGGGATAAGGCTAAAGGCTTCGATGGTTCCTGCCCAGTGTCGGGATTTATTTCTGCCAGCGAGTTTGGTGATGCACAGCAGGCTGAACTAAAATTAGTGGTCAACGGTGAGGTGCGGCAAGAGGGCAACACGTGCGACATGCTCACCCCAATATTGCCGCTGATTGCCTACATGAGCCGATTCTTCACACTGCGCGCCGGCGACATCATCATTACCGGCACGCCGCATGGCGTAGGGCCAATAGCTGCCGGTGACGCTCTTGAAATCTTTCTCAACGGCAAAGCAATTACGACCCGCGTCATCTGACAGGCGGGTTGAATGACAGGGCGCAACCACAACGCGGCTGCTATTATGGGTCGCTTTGCTTGCATCTCGAGGCTAAAGCGTCTATATAGTCAGCCTCATTTTTATTAAAACCGGATGTCACTATGTCTCAACCCGCTTTTTGGCAGCAAAAAACGCTGTCTGAAATGACCGATAATGAATGGGAAGCACTGTGCGACGGTTGTGGGCAATGCTGTTTACATAAGCTAATCGATGAAGACACGGACGAGATTTACTTCACCAACGTTGCCTGCAACCAGTTGAACATCAAGTCTTGTCAGTGTCGCAATTACGAGAATCGTTTTGCGCTCGAAGAAGATTGCATCAAGCTGACCCGTGAGAACCTGACCAAGTTCGACTGGCTGCCGCCGACCTGCGCCTATCGCCTGATTGGTGAGGGCAAGGATCTGCTGCCATGGCATCCTCTGTTGCATAAAGAGTCCAAGTCAGCCATGCACGCCGCCCGCATCTCGGTGCGTAATATTGCGGTACGCGAAGACGACGTTGTTGACTGGCAGGATCATATCTTGAATAAGCCGCAGTGGGCCAGGTAGGTTTCTGAAGTATAAGCTTTTGTGACTCAAATTTTTGGGGCTTGAGGCATATCTGGGACAGAATGATTGAAACCAGAATTCATAACCGACATTGGTCTGAGTTGTTTTCGCTCATCCATTTGCCGTAAAGGTCATAAATCCTCTGGGCTGAAGTATGGCCCATTTGATGGGCAGCCGCGCTACAAATACGATAGTGCGCTCATCAGTTCGAGTTTTCCCTCTCCATCACTCCAGATATGTACTGCTAGCTTTGGTTATTCTTCTATATCTTGTTAACGCTATTTGGCAATGCCTCAATGGCTGCTCATACCCGTGCCCAGCTTGAAAGTGGGTGACTTCAAGCCTTAGACATCATCAACAAAGCGTGCAGGGAAGAGTTTTGTGATTGCCGTTGATGTAGAAAAAGGCCCATCAAGAGATGGGCAAACAAATCAGTAATATTTACACACATGTGCTTTTAGCACAAAAATGACTATAGCATTGTTAAGTAATCAAAAAGAGTTAGATTTAAATCGATTTTGTAATAATTTTTTTGAAAATTTATAAACCACCCGCGTGATTATGGGTTAAACCTCTGATTATTAATAATTAATCATAAAATTCGTATAAAATTAGGCCATTTAAGATGTCTTAGAGTTAGCATCAGACCCTCTGACACTGTTTGAATTTACAGTAGGCTGTGAATCTCTTGTCCTGGCACTACTCTCTATAGTCATTTATCAGAGCCTACGTCGCTAGGTCTATTAGAAGATTGTGCAATGGAAATATTCTAATGACAGGTTTCAACCGATAGTATTTGTGAGCACTGGTAATAAAAACATGTTATTAAAAACAGTATTGACACTTTTTTTTAAATCCGTAAATTAGAACTCAACAGCGGCAATGTTGCTGTTTAAATTGGATAGATCAATTAAGTTGAAGATGTATTTGCGATAAAGGCCACGAAGTGTGTTGTATGGGATTGCCGATTTTAAGAGTAAGCTCTTTTAATATTGGTAATGTTTTAAGGCTATGTAGTCGGTATTTGTCATCGCAAAGTAGTGATGTTAGCGCGACGATGTAAGGTCATGATATACAAGTGATTGTTTGCGATATTGTTTCGTGATTAATTGAGTGTGATAATCGCAACGAAAGTAAGGCCACGCATCAAGAGTCTATGTCGCGAGGGGGAGTGTACTTGTTTAAGATGCTATTTTTGAATTGCATCATCGGGTTGTTAGAAAACTTAACGGTAAATTTAGGGAGGTTTTAGTAAAAATCAATACCCGATATTATCTTTAGTAAACGTGTACATTTAAAGGCAGTATCATTAGCAGTAATAATAATTAAGTCCATTAATGTTAAATATTAAGTCTGTAGTACCTTAAAAGCCCTGACTGCAATGGTCAGGGCTTTTATTGTTTATGTCTCAATGATAAGGGTCTGGAGCACCCCATTACGCATGTTTTGGCTCAAGGAACCTTGGTGGCTCATTTAAACATCAATAAAATTAAACCTTGCTTAATAAATCAAACCAGGTCTATTATGTTGTTATCGGTTTGTAACACAGACCTTATGAAAGCAGTTTTAGTAAAGCAGTCCTCATTTCAAGTGTTATCACTAGATACCCTTCTTCATGAGCCTCCTCCTAAGTGCCCAATAAGTAACATGCTGAAAAACATGCCATGTTCGCTACGCAAGTGGCTCAAAAAAATGAAAGGAAGTCTCTATGTCTAACAAAATGACTGGTTTAGTAAAATGGTTTAACCCTGAGAAAGGCTTCGGTTTTATCACTCCTCAAGATGGCAGCAAGGACGTGTTCGTGCACTTCTCCGCTATCCAGAGCAGCGATTTTAAGACTTTAGACGAAGGTCAAAAAGTGGAGTTCTCTATCGAGAACGGCGCGAAGGGTCCTTCTGCTGCTAATGTTATCGGACTTTAATTGTCGATAATTTCGCTGGCACTTACGATAGCGATGAAGGCCTGAGCCTGAGCAGATAAGTGACAGTGATAAAAAAACCCGCTTTGAGCGGGTTTTTTGTTATAGGGAATAGGTAAATCAACGACTAAAAATACAGTTTGCTCGCTTTACTTGATCTGCAGAAATGAAAAAATAAAGCCAAATAGTGCAAGTCCAACGACCGCGAAAGCCAGCAGGCTCACAAGTAATTTCCAACCTATCACCTTGCCTCCTTAACATCAGTCTCCTCAACCTAAAGATCTTAGTAATATTTATTTAATGGTCAATAGGAGAGAGGTTTTTAGCCGCTTGTGAGATGTGTATTTCCTGAGGTTATCTTTGGGTGATTTTCTCCATTTGTTTATCAAAAATCACCTGATTATCCTCGAGCCCTTTGAGGGCAGATTTGTATTTTTCTGTAATTGCAGCGTCTGGCATCAGCCCTTTGAGTATTGCTGTCACTTCCCCCATCAGATAACGGGATAGCGCATTCTGATCCGCTAACATTTTTCTTTGCTGATCGATGATGATCCTGGAGTGTTCATCATAGTGCTTTACCGTTTCAGCGGTCTGAAAGGCACCTGAAATACTATCGTCAATCATTTGCAATATTTCAGAATTCATTGACCTGCCGTTCACTTTGGCTCGATCAGCTATAAATATATGAGCCTATTGCATACGCAAAGTAAAAGTGAACAGTTTATGATTCGCTTGCCCGAAAGAATGAAAGAAGAAATTATGCGAATGGCTGCAATGGATGGAATTTCCATCAATTCAGCAATCGTTAAGCGATTGGCTCGTTGTCTGAGAGAAGAAAGAGTCTAAAAAATAATTCATTATCCAACTATCTTACAATCTCGGTGTTTTTAACATCACGAGATGTTTGCTGTTTCCCCAAAAAACCGTCTTGGCTATCAAAAAATAAGCCATGGTATCTTGCTACCACGCAGCAGCTTATTTAGCCCGAATGGGGTTAGTGATATTTTTACTGTTAGTCTATTAAGTTTTTCCTCTTTCGTTTGGATCTCAGCCCCTCTTGGATAGTCGTATAATTTCCCCCTAAAAATACCTACTCAAAGCCCCTGTTGTAATATGGCGTTAAGCGAAACTATATTGAGTTCAATCATCGTTTTTCCCAGCCTCTTAAAGGCAACAATGCCGTTGTGAAAGCACGTCTCTTTTTGAACGCGCCTGACATTGACTTTTATCGGGTATGTTTGGGCTCAAAATAGAGGCATTCAGTTATAACTCAGTATAACTAGTCTGTTTGGGGAACGGTATTTTGCCTCAGCTCATCAAAAAACACTTCAAATGCGGCAAAAGCGATGAGATGATCGTGGGTCTTGCTAGCTCAATGCTGCATCTTATTGAAAATAATTTTTATTTTAAATAATTCTCAGTGGCTGGGTAATTAGCTAGAAAATGTATTTTATTGGGTTAGCGATTCATATTGAGCAATTTAGAACCTCATTTGGGCGGTTTTTTGTTGTTGATATGAAGCTTTTGCAGAAATGAATGTCCAAAGTCGGGGCTTCACGCTATTTTCTGAAGCCCGTTAAATCATCGAGGTAGAGAGATAAGTTATGCCGTCAATCAGGCATTAACTCATTGCGGGAATAAAGAAGTTTTTTCTGGATACGATAAAGAATTTATCGCCTTTTTTAATTTTTACTCCTTCACAGCACCACTCTTTGGCGAGGGTGAAAAACTCGTCGGTGGTAACGTCAAACGCCAGCTCGATATCGATTTCGTCACCGATAGACAGTAACTCCTGAGCTTCACTAAAGCTCTTGACCTGAACCTTACTCATTAAAACATCCCTTTTATGAATTTTAAGCGGGATTAACTTAGCCTTAATTCTTGAGAAAGCCTAACAAATTAGCGATTGATAGCAATGTTTGTCAAAGTAATGCGGGGGTAATGAGATTTGGCTTAGGTTTTTATTAATTAATCTTAAAACCCATTGCACGCTATAAGTTAAATTATTTAATTTCGAGCTTTGAAGTAATTTTTTAAAATAAAAATAACTACCCGTGAGTAAATAAATGCATTTTTACGGTCACGGGTAAAATTTGGCTAGCAATTAGCGTGATATTTTTCGATTTTTTATCGACCAGACTTCTTTCTCGTGATCTTCTCTGCATTCGCAGCTGCAATAGCGGGTGCCATGAAGCGAGGGTTGCCCACAATCGCCGTTTTTACAAATCAGCGAAGGGGGGACAGGTTTGGCTCGGTTGGCGATTGCTGCGTTGAGGTGGTGTTCAAATTCTTCCATTGCTTGGTCGATGATATCAGCCATTGTGCTGCCTCCTGGGTTGCTTGTTATATGTTGTCTCTTCCATTGCCTCGTCATAACCGCGTTGATAGATTTCATCAAAGATCTTTCTGATGTAATCGACGCGGGGCAGGCTCATCGTGTGTCTTCTCTTGATTGCCATACCGGCAATATCCTCAACGTATTCATCCATGTAATCATCGAATTTGCTCATACGAACCTCGATTCTAAAAGGGGATTAAGCCCCGTATTAACGAGGCCCGATGATGTTCTTTTATGATTTGCTCCTCTCGGCCAACATGGCATCAGCCAGGGCATAGGATGCCGTACTCAGATCGGCGTAACCGTTGGCCGCGCTGGCGCTACCTTCGGAAATAACCAATCCCAGCATGGCCTTCGCGGCCAGAAAATCGCGTAGGCTCATACCGTCTTGCGCGTAGTTATGCTCCTCCAGCCAGTCGTCCTTGCTGTAAGGGCGGGGAAAGGCCTGACCACCGTTGTCCGTACTCATAGTTCCATCCTCATCATTGTGTCGACGTAAAATGTGGGCGTAAAAAAACCGCGCGAGGCGGCTTAAAGGTTTTTAAGTTTGTGCGGATGTCTGGGACTGCAATACCGCATTATTTGCGAGGCGAGACGGCAAATAGCGCGACCTGTGGCAGGCAAAGGTTATCGCCGCTTGGGTAGTAGCGCGTTTCACGAACCGACAGTGCCTTGTCCACCCGACTGACCGGCCTGCGTTTGCAGCTTAGCTCGACCCGACTTGGCCGCGCGGGTGTTACGTCCAGCTCTTTGCTGAAGTCATTGACCGCGAGCGTCTGTAAATGTTGGCGCGCTTCGCGACGGCGCGTGGCAGCGGTTCCGTTAAAAGGCGTTCTGCGTGTCATACCGGTCTCCTGAATGTGGCGGGCACTATTTATCAATATGCCCAGGTTCAAGCGGGGTTTCATCGGCTTTTCAGCCACGTAGGTGCGTCAGGCACCGTTGTAAAGAGCGGGCAGCACAGGATTCTATAGTCGCGTTCCAGGCCGGTTTGAAAATAAATATTGAACTAGTGGTACGAGTTTCGCAAGAATTAAAAGTACATAATCGCATGGAAAATTCGTACTTTTGGTTTAAATTGTTGAGGGGTAAAGAGATTTATTTCAAAAATATTTGATGTCATTGGTTGAACAAATAACGGGGGAGGAGGATGAAAATGAACGGCAGGTACAAAAACCCAGCAGCAAGGCTGGGTTTAGGCGGTATCGTTAATCTAATAGCGCGGATTATGGCAGTCTGAACTTAGTCTCGACGGCGACGCCAATGATGCGGCAATTGCCATTGATCGGAACCATCGGCCAGGCGGGATTTAACCCCTTAAGGTATTTCTGGTTACCGTCTATCACTAACTTCTTGAACGTCGCTTCGTTGGCATCGGTCAGTTTGGCGATCACTAGTTTGCCGTTGGTGGCCTCTTTGCCGGTGTCAAACAGGACAAAGGTCCCTTCAGGAATGCTGAGCCCCATGGGGGCGGTCATCGAGTCACCGTCAACCAGTAACCAAAATCCCTCGCCCTGAATATGCGCGTCAGACTCAAGCCAGTGGTCGATATCTTTTAGGCTATAAGCCTCAATGGCTTCGTTCCAGGCACCGGCCTGGACCTTGCTTATCACCGGATATTGGGTACCTCGGGTGTAAGGCCTTGGGTTGGACACGTTGCTGCCTTCACCGGTGATGATTCCCAGCTGCAGCCAGACGGGGTCAACCTTGAGAAACTTGGCCAGCTCTGCCATGACGGCAGGGCGCGGCAACGATTCTGCGTTTAACCACTTGCTCACGCCTTTTGAAGACAAACCTGTCGCGCGGGATAAGGCTATCCCACGTCCATGTTCATCAAGCCCAGCGTCTTTACAGGCCTGCGCCAGCCTCTGAGCAAATTCTTCACGCAGTTTTTCAGTTTGAACCATGAGTACGATAGTAAACCACTTGCAAAAACTTTCAGTTCAATAATAATATGTACTGAAAGTACGAAAAGGAAGGGCTTTCAGCGTTTAATTACAAACCTGCTTAGCCACCGAAGACATCTTGCTCTTTTCACAATGGACGTACTGTCCTACGTCGCTGCAAAGCGAATTAATGAATATCAGAGAGTTAGGGTGATATCTATCAAGGATATTGCCCGTCAGCATGCCAATGGGATGCATTCCGTCCGTGAAGAGACTCTCACACTACGCAGTTAAGTACTCAACAAAATCGCTGAACTTCGAGCCAAACATGGCCTAAGGGGCGCCTTATGAAAATCACCTCTACCGACTTCCTGGTCATCGACATCTATTCCAACCATGACCGTAGCTGGATCTCTCGTGTCAGCACCGCAGAGCGGTGTGCCGCAATTATCAGGCGCAGTGAAGAAGTGGTTGAGATTTATCTTCGCTGGGCACGACAACTCTAGAAGGAGCAATGTATGGACATCAACGTAAAAACAATTCCCGACCTTCTGGTATCGACCAGAGGTAATCAGGCTCAACTGGCGAGGATCCTGGGCGTTAGTCGTCTAACTCTCAAGAAATATGTTAATGACCGAAAGGCTGAGGAACATGCCGTGATTAATGGCGTTCTGATGACCATCAGTCAGAGGGACAAGGTAAAAAAGTTATAAAGCGGGAATACACCACCGGCGACATCAAGAAGATTAAAGAGATGGCCGGTCAGTATTCTCCGCAGGAAATTGCAGACACTCTGAACAGAACCAAAGCCGCATTGATGGCTTTCGCAAGCCGCAACGGCATCTATTTTAGCCGCGGACCTAACAATCAGCACACTCAGGCGTCGGTCAACGAGGTAGTCAGACTCAAGGGTGAGGGCAAGTCCTATCGGCAGATTGTGGCCATCACCGGGGTACCGATTTCAACCTGTGCGTATTGGTGTCGGAGGCAGCATGAAGCGAAGCTGGTTTCTACACGATAACCTCAGCACCGACGAAGCCGAACAGCTAATCCTCCAGTACCACGCCCGTCATATCCAGACCCGCAAGCAGCTTAATCCAGACCGTCTCTCATGGTGCGTTTCAGCCTATCTCGAAGAACGCAGGCGTCGGCCTCAGTCCAGCACTCGCTGGCAGAGCGCACTCGGGAGACTGACCTGATGCAGTGATTCAACGTTCTCGGTTGTCACCTCTTACAGATAAAGAAGGAGTCGGAAAGGCTCCTCAATCTCAAGGCATTAACTAAAAATTTAGAATATTTGGGGAAATATATGAGAAAGCAAGATGCACTTTATACCTTACCTATGGTGTTAAAACAGGCGGATCTGCGCCGCGTTTGGTGTCGCGGCCGTAGAACTATTACGCCTGCGCAACGGGTATGGACGCGCTATATGCTGTCTCTATGGGGTAAACATCTCGGCGGCGATGATGCACCGACCGGCTGTGTCAGCGTGATTGGCAGACTGATGATCCGCTCTGAATGGAGCCAGGATCAGTCGGAGAGAATCATTAAGGTCGTTGAAGGTCTTTATAAAGAAGGGCTTCGCGGCGAGGAGCTGTTCAGGCGATCGCGTCAAATCGTGGTACCTGGTGCATCGATAAGCAATATTCTTGCCTCGGCCAAAGAAGAGGATGACGCCGCTTTCGTGGAGTCGGTCATGCACAAAGAGATTAAGCGCGACAGTCCGATTCGTTCCGTGGCCATCAAACGTTACTGTGAACGGCGAACTGTGCAAAATATCGCCAAAGATATCAACTACCACACCGGGTTTAACGTTCAGGCGGGTAGAAAGCGGGTGACATGGTGCGAAGAGATACTTGAAGAAGAGATGTTTTTTGCGATGAAACGCATAATAGAGAACACTGATACCCCTAATGTGGCCTATTAAGAAATTTTTATTTAAAAATCCTTGAAAAGTGAGAAATGAATCTGTATATTTACATCTAAGCTTGGAAATAAAAGCGAACAACAATGGCAGCAAGGGTTTTTCGTAATAAATAGGCAATAAGTCATTCAGTTACACACCGTTTACGTAAACCCCGCAGCGAACGAATTCAGAAGCCCTGGCAGCAATGCGAGGGCTTTTTCGTTTGCGCGCCGGGCCGCTCGTTGGCATGGCGGAACAGGCAACAGGTCTTTCACTTTCGTTGTGAAAAACAGCAAAGGCTCACTTCGGTGGGCCTTTTTTGTTCCCCGTCTCTAACCCTATTAATGACTAAGACGCGACCAACCCCGGTTGGAGGTGGAGGCCATGAAGATGAATCAAAATAGTGACGGATTCTGGACACACTATTGGGCTTCGGTAACGGCAATCGCCAGCGCCGCTGGACTGACTACTGAACAGTGGATCTACATATTCTGCGCAATCTTTGGTGCGCTTCTGTCGCTCGGTTCATATCTGGGCAATCGACGTGCTCTCAGTGTCCGGCAGGACGAAGAGGAAAAGAGAACGGAAATTCTTCGCACTTATCTTTCATCTAGAAAAGATAATTCTGCCGCGCAATAACGCCTGCGACCTCGAGAGCGATTGACGCCTCGACGAGCAGACTTTTCCCTCTGTTTTATCACCGGTGACATTAACCCGCGTTTATGTCATCTCCCGCGCCGAGCTTCACGCTACCCAATGGCGCATCACCGTCATGCAGGCACCTACGTGATATGGCCGATCCCTCAGAAATACTCAATGTTATTGCGGCTCAGGTGGCCGCAATTGTTTATCCCAACGGTACGGGCTCGCCCAGTGTTACCGGCACAGTAGTCAGTATTTACGCTGGCTGGCCCGTTCACAGCGTGCTCGACACCGATATCCAGGCCGGGATAACGCATATTTCGGTGTATCCGATGGAAGGCGAGCAAAAAATTCCCACCGCGCTAGGGCGGCCTTATCGCGCGGTAGACTGCGGAGATCCGTCGGTTATCGCAACGGTAAGCGGCACCGCCGTCACGCTATCAGGTACCGTTTCAACCCCTCAGAACCTCTACTTTCTGGTCGATGGCAGCGGTTATCATTATTCCGTGCAATCGGGTGACACACTAACGTCGATTGCGACAGCAATAACAACGCTTATTCCGAACGCCAGCAACGTCGAGGAGGTTATCAGCCTACCTCAGGCGACGCAGATAGTGGCCAGAGTGGGGGGCGTCGGTACCGAGGCGCGGGAGCTGCGCAGGCAAGCCAAAGAGTACCGCATAACCGTCTGGGCTCCGACGACGCTGCTGCGCGATACCCTCGGTGGAGCGCTGGATGAAGGATTGTCGATTAACAGCAGTTTACAGCTCTTGGACAACCTGCCGGCTTTCATGATTTATGCACGCTCAATGTATTCCCAAAACACCCAAATCTACCGGCGTGACATGGTTTTTTCTGTGAACTATGCCACCTCGCAAACTCTCTCGGCGCCGCAGGTTGTGGCACCGGTTATGAGCATCAACGACCACACCCAAACCCTCTAAATCATCAGGAGTAATCATGGCAGATACCGATGACGTTAACGCGTCAGGCTCTACTGCGTCCGTAAGCGCAGATTCATCCTCGGCAGCGGCAGCGGCGGCGGCGTCCCTCGGCTTTATCTTGGTCACCCGCATTGCGTTTGCCGATTATCAGGTTGGCGACGAGATTACCGATGAGGATGAAATCAACGACATCCTCGCTGGCGAACTCGCCGTTTACGTGATTAAACGCGCCGCATAATCCCCTTTATTCAACATCAGAGCCCGCCTGAAGTGGGTCTTTCATTTGGAGATAGCCATGCCGATTTATCAAGCTGGCAGTTTGAACACCTCTGCGCTGACCGCGCCAGACTTATACGTCCAGGTTGTTGCACCCCAGACACAGTACATTAATGGCGTTGCGACCGACGGCCTCGGATTGGTCGGTATCGCAAGCTGGGGTCCGGTCAACAGCCCGTTCCAGATTAGTTCGGCAAGCGATCAGGCCCTGTACATCGGCAGTCAGCAGAACCGCAAATATGACCTTGCGACGGCGGTTGCCATTTCTCTGCAACTCGGTGCGACCAACCTGAACTGCGTGCGCGTCACCGACGGCACCGACATTGCCGCCAGCGTTGCTTTAAAGGATGTGGCAAGCAGTCCGGCGACGGGGGTAACCTTGACCGCAATTTACAGTGGTACCACCGGTAACAGCATCCAGGCGATGATTACCGCAGGTTCGGCGGTTAGCTCTTACAAGTTGACTATTTATCTGCCGGGCCAAACCGCCGAAGTGTTCGACAACATTACCGGCAACGGTGCGACCTTCTGGACAAATCTGGTAAATGCGGTCAATAACGGACAAACCAGCGTACGCGGCGCAAGTCAACTGGCTATCGCGACCGTTGGTACCAGCAGCGCCTTGCCAAATGTAACGGCCACTTACACCCTGACGGGCGGCACCGACGGCGCTGCCAGCATTACTGATGCCGCGCTGGTCGGCTCCGACGGCACCAGTACTACCCATAAAGGGATGTACGCTCTGCGTGGCACCAATTCGCAGGTCATCAACCTAGTGGGCCTCACTACCTCCACGCTGTGGCCGACGGTGAATACGTTTGCCGCCAGCGAAGGTTCTTATGCCGTCTCGCAGTTTAGCGCCGGCACTACCTATGTCTCGGCGGCAGCGCTGCTCAACACGGCAGGGGTAGACAGCTGGAACTTCAAGGCGATGGTCGGTGACTGGGTGTACTGGCTGGACAGCGTTAACGGATTGACCCGCATGGTTGAACCGGCAACCTTCGAGGCCGCCAATATTGCCGCGCGCAGTCCATCAATCTCTACGCTGAACAAAGCAATCAGCACTATCGTATCAACCCAGCGCAACCTGGCGAACCAGCCTTACTCGCTGTCTGAAATCGGGGCTATCAACTCGGCGCGTCTCGACGTCATTACCAACCCATGTCCGGGCGGCAACTACTTTGGTATCCGCTCCGGCCGTAACACCAGCTCGACCGCCAGTCAGAACGACGACACCTATACCCGCATGACCAACTACCTGTCATTAACTCTGGCAGCCAGTTTTGGCGGCGTAGTGGGGCAAAATCAGACCGCAGACCTGCGTCGTGAGACGAAAAGCACCATTGAGGCGTTTCTGCAAAACCTTGACGATCAGGGCATGATCGGCGATCCGAACGGTGCTGCCTCCTTCGCAGTTACCCTGGACTCGACCAACAATCCGGATTCTCAGGTTGCACTCGGCTACATGCAGGCCGACGTCGCGGTCAAGTATCTGAACGTCGTACGTTATTTCCTGATTAACCTCGAAGGCGGCGGCAGCGTCACCATCACGGTTTCTAACTCAGCGTCTAACTAATCACCCTTAAGACCCGCCACGGCGGGTTTTCTCTCTGGAGCAAGACTATGCCGCAAAATGGATACACTCTTGGCCGTGATATCGCCGTCGATATCGTCACCGCCTACGGAACTCTGCGCATTCCGCAGGTCATCAGCTTTGACGCGAAACCTAAAGTCAACAGCCTTGAAATCACCCCCCTGAACGGCCTGACCGATGAGCTGCTTATCCCTAAAAACTGGGGCGGCACCATCGAAGCCGAACGTCAGGATGCGACTCTCGACGCTTGGTGGGCGCAGTGGGAAGCCGATTACTACAGCGGCGTGAATCGCGCAGCAGGCACCATCACCGAGACTATCGAAGAAGTGAATGGCTCCGTCAGCGTCTGGCGTTATACGAATGTTCAGATCCACTTTACGGATCCGGGTAAGAAGTCTGGCGACCAGACTGTTCGTCAGTCCATGACCTTTACCGCACAACGCCGCATCCGCGTATCTTGATTGAGAGAAAGAAATGGCAAAGTTAAACGTCCACGAAACGAAAGATGAAGACCTGAAACAGCCTGTGGAAGAGGGCGGCACTGTGACCGACGTTCGGGGTCGCGTGATTAAAATTCGCGAACTGGATGCCGTGCAGGAGGCGCGCGTCTTCTGCGCAGCGGGCGCGGAAGACGCAGTAAATATGCCTTACATGAACATGTACGTTTTTCCTACGGCGCGGGTGGAGGAAATTGACGGTGAAAAATATGCCGTTCCTACCAATAAGCTGCAGATAAACGGCATGCTCAGTGTGTTGGGAAAAGCCGGATTAAATGCGGTTCAGGAGTTTATTTTCCAAAAAATTGGCGAAGAAAATGCCGGTCAACTGGATGACAACGCCGCAAAAAACTAGCCCAGAACCCCGAGTTTCGCAATCAATGTTGGTTGACGAAAAACGGGGTTCCTTTCCATATTGTTTTTAAAATAACCGAGCTTTTGCCGCATGAAAGATTCGCGATGGCGGTCGTCTTTAGCGAATTCGAGGGCAACAAGTTTAACTGGACGACGAAACAGTTTGAGGAGTCGGGCTGATGGAATCGGCTAATTTACCGGTAAAGCGGCTGACTCCTCGACCTGCATTTCAATAACCCCGGCCCACATGCTGGGGTTTTTCATTTTTTAACAAGAGGTTGTCTATGGACGTGAGGGCTTATCAAGATGCGGTGCGGCAGGCTTTAGATGACCATATGACCCACAGTATGATGAACTTCAGTCAGCAAGCGAAGACGCTGAATGAGCGGTTCATTCAGATGACGAAGAACATCAAAAGCGTTTCAACAGCGGCAAAAGATGCGCAAAAAGTCCTCAGCGGTATGAGTGAGGCGATGAAGAATCAGTTTTCCAACGCTATCAAGGGCGCAAAAGATTATGCCTCGGCGTTGAAAATGGTCACCACCCATGCGCGGGATGCGGCAAAAGCGGGTACAGATCAGGCCAAAAGCGGCGCAGGAAGGAAAAGCCGTAGGGGCAACAAGAACTCAGAGAGGTCAGGCCACGAAGAAGAAAAAAAATCAGATGATGACGGTGAGTCCGGACTAGAGAAGGCCAAAAAGCTTTACGAGGTTTTCAGTCAAATCAACGCCACGGGCCTGGCCTACCAAAAGCTGCTGGAGGGGTTGCGGGCTCGAGGCCTCGATGATGCTCAACTGAGCCAGGCGAACGATTTCGTTTATACCAACAACATTCCTGATACCTCACGCCTGGACCGGATGAGCATTCTCGCCGATGCTCAAAATACGTTTAACGCGGACGGTCTGGGCAAGCAAAAGTCTCTACAGGCCGCCGAGGTGATGATGCCAGTGTTGGCACGTTACGACGTCGCCTCGAAAATGCTTGATGATGCCTATGACCCCTTAAAAGACCCCAACCGCGGAGTCATTAATAAACTCGTAGAATCAATGGGCGCGTTAAACGACCCGAAGCGGGCCTCTGAGATAGCCGATGGGGTGTTTAAGTACACTCAGGGTACCCATCAGACAATCGATCAAAAGAAATTTGAGGCATTCGTCAGCAGCAATAGCCCGGCTACACGCAGGCAAAATATTGCCTCTCTCTTTGGTGTGATTGAACCGGTGATTGACGACATGGGGGGTGATGCGGCCGCCTCTGGAATGCAAAAGGCGGCCAATCATATCAACGGCAAAATGGCGTCGGTGCCGAAAAACCTTCGTCAGGAGCTTGCTCGTTTAGACATTGCCAATGCCAGCGGAAACGGACAGACGCAGACTCTGAGTGACCTGCAGTCCTCGGACATTGCCCGCTACACCCAGAAGCTGATGGCCATCTATGCCGCTCACGGCATTAACAGTGCCGCCGACAGGCAGCTTGAAAACAGCCTTCTGTTTGGCAGCTCGGGTGCGAAAGTTTATGACAAAATCATGGAGTCTGCCCTCAAGACACAGCCGGGATATAACAGCGTTACCGGTATTGCGTCAGTTCTCGACTCTCCGCGTAGTCGCGTGCTGATGGCAAAAGACCAGGTTGCCAAGAAATATCAGGATATGCAGCTCACGATTGCCGATAAAGGAAAGGTCACGGACATTTTTGCTAAGGGGGAAGATATCCTCTCCGGCGCCATGGCTATAGGCACAAACTTTATGGACAAGCACCCGTTATTAGCCTCAATAGGCACCGACGCCACCCTGGCCTATGGTGCACTTTCCGGGCTCAAGGGCGGTTGGTCAATGCTGAAGAAGGCCGCAGGTGCACTGGGCAATCCATTAAAGTTACTCGAAAAAGTGGGCGGCAGAGCAGCATTGACCACGGCGGCCGAGGCGATACCCGAGGCCGTTGCAATGATAGGCGGATGGCCGGTAATTGCCGCGGGTGCCGCTGTGGCAGCGACGGGGTATGGCGGATATCAGCTCTATAAGCACTTCAATCAAGACAGTCCTGCAGGCGAGCCGTTAAACGCCGTTGCTAGCAAAGGGGCTGCGGACTTTAATGTCAGCAATCCGGATGCGGCCGCGCAGTACCGCCATCTGATTAACCCAGGCCAATATCCTGCGGTGCCTCCGGCATTTTCCTCTGCCGCGCCTCAGCCGGTCAATTTGCTGCTTACCCACGAAGGGCGTCAGGTGCTTATCGCGACCGTTATCGGTGGAATAAGCAAAGAGGCCTCCAAACCAAGAAGCGGCGTCAGCGGTTTCGATCCTTCACAGCTGTTTTTACCGCCCGGCTCGGTAAGTAAACTGGCCACCAATTAACGGAGTTTTTATGTCGGTAATAAGCGTGCTGAATAAATTAGCCCCGGCGACAGACACCACCACGACCCGCCTGAAACTCGGGGACTTTCAGTTTACCGACTTCGAAGTGCCCGAGCGCCTGTCGATCCCGGCTAAACAGAAAACCGTGATGCACCAAATGATTGGCGGCAAGCGAGTCGTCGACGTGCTTGGCGTGGAGTACGACGCGTTTAGCTGGTCGGGCACGATTACCGGGGCCAATGCGGGGGATCGGGTGACCACGCTCGAACGTATGCGTGACGCTGGGAAGATGCTGACCATGACCCTCGGAACCTACAGTTTCAACGTCGTGATCACCGCCTTTACGCCAGTGTTCGAGTTTGTCTATCGCCGACCCTACACCCTTGAGGTGGCGATCGTTGAGCGTACTGACGCGCCGGTCCGCGCCGATACCCTGACCGGCGCCCTTAATGCGCTCGTTAACAGCGATCTGGGCAAGGCGCTGGATCTCGCCGCGGTGGTCAACGCCTCATCGGTTAAAGATGTGACCACCAGCGCGACTTCGGCGGTAAGCGGCGTGACGTCGGCGATGGCCACGGTGCAGTCGGCGGTCAATCAGGTGACTGACTTTGCGCATGCGACCATTGATACCGTGCAAACGGTGGTCAGGCCGATAGTCGCCGCGCAGAAGGTCGTCAGCCAGGCGATTACGCAGGTGGAGGCCGAGGCGACCAAAATCACCACCCTCGGTGGGCTGGTACCTGGGAATCCTATCTCAAAAACCATCACCAACTTACTGAGCCAGGCCAAAACAGCGACCCAGCTCCCGGCGTTATATCAGTTGCAGAGCGTGCTCGGCCGGTTGAGTAAGAACGTTCAGTCGGGCCAGACCGCCGACGGCGTTCGTACCATTACCCACTCCGGCGGCAACCTCTTTCAGGTGGCATCCGAGCAGTTGGGTGACGCCTCGCTCTGGACCGCGCTGGCGACGGTTAACCACCTTACTGATACCTCGCTCACCGGCATCAATACGCTGATCGTTCCTTCAAACCCGACGAACGACCTTCAAACGAGCTAACTATGGATATTAATAACGCGATAGTGACGTCCGGCGTGCGAAGTATCGGCGGTCGCTGCCTGTTAAACGGCGTTGAGGTGCCTTTTGTCACCTTTGACGTTGAAAGTAATTCCTTCCGTTCGGCCTCTACCTTCAACCTGACGCTGGCAACCTCTGCGCTTCCGGATGCAATGGGACTGCTCAATTACTGGTCCACGCAGACCACCATCAAGGTCGAGCTCTCGGTCAAGTTGGTGACGCAGTCCGGTATCGACGAGAAAAAGCTGATTGTCGGCAATATTGATGATTGGGATTTTAATCCGGCGCATTTTGAAATTACCGCCAGCGGGCGCGACTATACCGGCCTGCTGATCGACGCCAAGTCGGCTGGAGAGAGTTTCAAAAACTACACCAGCTCGCAGATTGCCAGCCTTTTGGCGCAGCGCCACGGATTGACCCCGATGGTCACGGCGACCACCGGTCGCTTTGGTGAGTTTTATCAGATTGATTCAGCGCATCTGACCGGCGAACAGACCGAGTGGGACCTGCTCAATACGTTGGCGAGCATAGAGGGATATTCGGTCTACGTGGAGGATAACAGCCTCTATTTTCAGCCGGCGCCTGACCCCGCGAAAGCCGACAACTACGTGATTCGTTGGCAGCCGCCGGGGTCACTGACCTACCCGCAGTGTAATCTGTCTGATGACCTGCATTTCACCCGGGCGCTGACGATTGCAAAAGGCGTCAAGGTCGAGGTGAAGAGCTGGAACTCTAAACGCAAAAACAAGCAGTTTGTTGCCACCTACCCTAAGACCTCGACCCAGGAAAATCCGCAGGTTTACACCATCATCCGTAACGGACTTACCCCGGAGTCAGCGGACGCACTGGCGCTCTCGCTTTATAAGAGCATCGTGCAGCACGAAATGAAGTTTACCGCCTCGACGGCGGGGGACAATCTGCTCACCCCGCATACGCTGGTGCGTATTGAGGGGACTCAAAGCCCGTTTGACCAGATTTATTACTGTGACAGCGTGCGCCGGACCTTAAGTTGGGATTCGGGTTACACCATGTCAATTTCCGGCAAGAACCATAGCCCAGCACTGGATGTCTCCTCATGAAAGCATTAATGAACGCGATGGCGAGCCGAGCCATGCAGGCGAGCGCCGGGGATACCGGCACGCGGCAGGGCATCATTACTGCCTACGATCCCGCCGCCTATGCCGTCAAGGTTCAACTACAGCCCACCGGCGAAGAAACCGGCTGGATACCGCTGCAATCTCCGTGGGTCGGCAACGGCTGGGGCCTTGTCGCCGGACCGGTGATTGGCGCAGTGGTGGTCATCGAACCCGACTCTTTCAACATCGGCAATGGCGTCGTGGCCGGGCAGCTGTTTAACGACATTGACCGCCCCCCTGCGGTGCCATCGGGTGAGTTCTGGCTCGTTCATCAGTCCGGTTCTTTGCTGAAGTTCACCAACGACGGGCAGGTGCGGGTCAGTTCGACGGAGAAAATTACCTATACCGCACCGGCCCATCACTTTATCGGCGGCGACGTGACCGTCGATGAAAATCTGATTGTGGTGAAAGATATCTATGACCAGAACCAAGCATCTGGCTCGGTAAAGACCCTTCGCACTACCTATAACGGCCATACCCATCACGAGAACGGGCAGGGGAGTAATACCAACGGCCCGAACCAGCAAATCACCTAAGCGGGAAACCCATGAAGGATATTTATCACTATATAGGCGGTGACCTAAGCACCTCGCCGACGGGAGACCTGCGTCCCGTGGAGAGTACCGAGCGCGGTAAGCAGAGGGTTCTCAGGCGGCTCATGACCAATCCGGGGGATTATATTTTTCACCCCGCCTACGGCGCCGGCCTGGGCCAAAAGGTCGGTGAGTCAGTCAACATCAATGAATGGAAAGCGCTGATACTCGGACAAATGCTTCTCGAGGATGCGGTGGCGCAGGATCCGACCCCCACCGTCACCCTGACCATTATCGAACAGGGCGTCAGCGTCTACGTCAGTTACACCGACGCAACAACCGGTACCCCTGCAACTCTCAGTTTCGACGTGACGAGGTAATCGCGTGGCTCTCAACATAAAAACATTCGCAACGCTGGTCAGCGATCAGGTGACCGCTTTACAGGGCGCCGCCGCCGGGCTGGTGGATACCGCTATCGGCAGCATTCTTCGCTCCATCTTGGAATCCAACTCGGCGGTGGCGATATGGATACAGCAACTTATCGTGAATCTTCTGGTCACCACTCGGGCGGCAACCAGCTCTGGCGATGACCTCGACAGTTGGATGGCCGATTTCAGTTTCACTCGTCTTGCGGCCACTGCGGCAACCGGGCAGGTGGTTTTCAGCCGCTTTACGGCGACTAATCAGGCGGTGATTCCCGTGGGCACTCAGGTGTCGACCACCGACGGCTCACAGGCTTATTTGGTCACCACCGATACCACCAATGCCGCGTATGACCCGACGCTGGCCGGCTACCTGATAGCCGCTGGCGTCACTTCAGTGCGCGTGCCGGTACAGGCGGTGACGGCAGGGGCGGCGGGGAATGCGCTGGAAGGTACGATCACCGTGATCTCCGGCTCCGTTCAGTACGTCGATACCGTCACTAACCCGGTGACCTTTGGCACTGGTGAGGACGCCGAGTCTGACACCGATTTTCGCGCCCGCTTCGTGCTGTGGATAGCCTCACTCTCTAAATCTACGCTGTCTGCAATCGGCTACGCGCTGTCGAGTATGCAAAACGGTGTGACCTACACCCTGACCGAAAATCAGACTTACAGTGGCCTGTCCCAGCCTGGCTATTTTTATGCCGTGGTGGACGACGGAAGCGGTGCCCCGTCAAGTACATTTCTGGGGCAGGCATACAGCGCTATCGATGCGGTGAGGGGGTTTACGGTCACGTTTGGGGTTTTTGCACCGGCACGGGTGACGGCAAACATCGCCATGACGATTACCTTGAGTGCGCCCGCCGTGCGCGCCGAGGTGGTCGCGTTGGTGGATGCCGCGCTAGAGGCTTACGTTGCCGGATTAGCGCTGGGTCAAACGCTTCCCTTCACCCAACTTGCCACCATTGCCTACGGCGCAAGCCCGTATGTGACCAACGTTACCGGTGTCATGCTGAACGGAAGTTTGGCCGATGACTTAACAGCAACCGCCAGTCAGGTTATCCGCGCTGGCACAATTTCGGTGAGCTAAATGGCGACTGGCGACTCTCAAGATATGTTAGGCCGCCTCAAGGCGCTCATTCCGCCGACGTGGTACGGGGACGACAACCCGATAAGAGACGCGATCCTGACCGGCTGTGCATCGGCGCTTTCCTGGTGTTACTCGCTTTACCTGTACGCCAAACTGCAGACTCGAATCAATACGGCGACTGACGGCTGGCTTGATATCGCGGCCTATGATTTTTTCGGTAAAAATCTGCCCCGTTCTGCAGGCCAGTCTGACGATCTTTTTCGCAACACTATTCGCACCAACCTGTTTCGCGAACGCGGAACGCGCCAGTCTATCATCAAGGTCCTCGAGGATTTGACCGGCAAAGCGCCCGATATTTTCGAACCCTCGCGACCTCAGGATACCGGTGCCTATAGGGGAGCGAGTCTCGGTTATGGACTGGCGGGCGGATACGGTTCGATTTTGATTCCCTATCAGGCGTTTGTTACCGCGTATCGGCCAGACGGCGCAGGTATCCCCTTTGTTGCGGGTTACAGCGCGGTCTCGGCTGGATACAGCGATGCCTCACGCGGTGAGTATGCTTCGACGGGAATGATTAGCGGCCTGATAACCGATACGCAGATTTACGAGGCGATCGCCTCGGTAAAAATGGAAGGCACGCTGGTGTGGGTCAAAATACTCTCACACCGTGCCGACGATTACTCACAACTAGGGATAGACTTTATTACCGGTGAGTCATCACTGCTCGAGTATGCGCAATGGTAGCGCCTCCGGTCGTAACACCTTCCCTGAATACCTCTTTCCTTCCATTGGAGAAGCACAATGGCATTTATTGATGGTCAACTTCTTACTGCGGCTCAATTAAACGATTTAGCCAACAAGTCCGACCTGGACTCGGCAATCGAAGCCAAGATTGATGAGATAAACGGCTATAACCTAAGCGCCGCCCAGTCGGCAGACGCGGCGGCCTCGAACAGTGCCTCTGCACAAAGCGCGGTGGCACTTGCCCAACAGGCCGCGGCCGAGGCGCTGGCCGCAGAGGACGTATTGAGAAGCGAACTGGCGGCACCGGCCGGAGCCGGCCTTTCAGGCTACCAGATAGGCCAGACGTATGGGGCTAATACCGTCGGAACAAAGCTCAATCGCAGAATCGACATTGAGGATTTTGCCGATGAAAACTCGGAAGCCGGAGACTGGACAATCGCCATTCAGGCGGCCATAAACCAGTCACTAATTGATGGCAGCGACGTCTACGGACGGGGTAACTACACCATTTCGAATACGCTGAAAATTGCCGGTTTTGCTTCCCAGGGATTAAATTTATACCTCAATTCATTGAGCGTTAACTCGGCATTCCCGAAATGCGATAGCTTCTGGGACAGCCCAACGCCGATGATCCTAATTGGTGATGGCGGCGCAAACGTCACGGGATTAAATATCACCATCGGTACTTTGCACGGCGGTATTTATAATGCTTCAAGCGGTGACATTGAATATATTGCCGACGGTATTAAACCTAACGGCAATGGTTTTGCCCTGTCACATTTTCACATTGGATACGCGCTTTACTGTTACGCCGTTATTCGTACTGGTGACCAGCTTACGCCGAATGCCTCGATGTGGATTACCGGAGATTTCTGGACGCAAAACTATCTTGGCGTATTGATGAAAACCGGTACGGGCAGCGGTGCGCCGATCGTCGAAGGGTGGAAGTTCTTCGTTAAATTTATCGCCGCCAACAACTATGGCGGTATCTGGTTCCTCAACTCCGGGCAATACGCTCAGGTGAACGGAGACTTTGACTTCAATGGCGGCTGGCTGGGCATTCTGCATCTTTCTGATACCACTTACGTCAGCGAGCTGGTCGGAAATGCCGGTGAAATGCTGACTGACGGCACGACTCAACTGGCCTTTATGGCTCACTACACTTATCAGGGATCAAATTACGTCATCGTGGCTGCCGATCGGCCTATGTCAGACTACGGTGGCGGCACAGGAACCTTTCCATGGGCTGCGGGAAGCACGATCACCAGCGTAAAAGCCAGTGATATCGCCATTAAGTTCGACAAAGCGATGCTTGCGGGAGACAACGCGTCATCTAACAACTTCATCGATATCATCCACGATTTCCAGTACACCGCGTTCGGTAAAATTCAGGTAGTAGCTGGTTATCTGGCGGGTGTTTATGGTGGGTTACTTCACAGCTCGGTATTTCTTTACCAGAACTCGTTCGACGGCGTTACCCAAATCGTTGACGGCATGGCGGTAAGCAACTCCGGAACGACGCTGTCCTTTTATAACAAAACGGTATCTGATTCACCTTACTCCAACATAACCGCTGACTTCGTCAACTTCGAGAAAAGGCTTTATCTCAAAGATCATACAACAATCGGCATCAACACCTATATTGCCGTTCCTCGCGCCACCAGTGCGGATGACTTCACGACTATTCTGCCGCTTACAGATACCTCCACGGATAAATACGGTGAGGAAGGTTCTAAGTGGCACGTCGAGATAATCTCTAACTACTCCGGCTGTGGCGGTTCACACGACGTCTACATATGGGGAGTCGGAAATGCCAGGGTGACTAACCAGCAGCAGCTCGGCTATGCCTACGAATGGCGCTATATGCAACAGGCGAATGCGGACGGTACGGCGATTAGTGGCATCAACCTGCAAATCCGCCAGGATTCGCAGGACGTGATTAAATTTTCAGTCAATATGACGAGGATAGGATAATGGCAGATACAGTGACTCCCACCATTGCGGCATCGTCGAAAGACGTTTTTAATGCTAGCGGTACTGCGACCAGCACAACCACTTTGCAATCAATCTACCAGGTTCCTGTCTATGTTAATGTCCCGATGCTTAATGCCATGGGCGTTGAAATCAACGGAGGTGATTACGCTCCGATCTGGGATATGCTCAGCATCGGTGGGCGAATTACCCAGGACCCTAATGCGGATCAAAAGGTGGGGCCGGGCGTTCTTGCCGAGATGACTATTTCAGCCATAGATACGACCATTGATACCTCGGGCGAAACCGCCGCTGTTAAAGCGATTTATGCCAATCAGAAAATTATAGCCGATAATTTAACGGCAATCGTTCAGGCTATTAATGCCCACCGTGATAATTATTCTATTCTCCTTCAATATATGATCAACTATAAATTATTGAATCCTGCATCCTCTTAATAAGGAGTTTTATCTATGGCTTTAACCGGTTCCATCACCATTAATTCCCAAAGCTTGCCAGATGCCTATGTCGTCGTGAGCTCAATTACCTTAGAGGGAACAATGGCGCAAGCAATGTTTTCGCTTTATGCCACAGTAGGGGCATATATAGCGGGCGCATTACCTATTATCACTTACCCTGGCTATATTCCTTACTCAATGAGTCAGGTCCCTTTAGATGTGGTAGAAACCTCTACCTATGTAGCAGGGTTATTCCCCGGTTTTACGCGCGTGACAACCGCCGATAAGACTTCAGTGAGTCGCGTAACCACTGACAGAGCAGCAATTCTGGCTGCTGCGCAAGCCTCGGCAGCTGCGGCAACCAGCAGTTCAGCGTCAACGTCTACCGCAACGAATACGGCAACGAGTGATACCTCAGGCACCACAGTGAGTGCATCCAGTTAATTTTCCGCAGCCTGTTAATCCTCTCTCCTTATATATTTTTTCCTGAAGCCTAAATCATGCTTATTTCTTTATGGAGTTAAAATGGATCGTCAAATTGTCTATCCTGGTGCAATTCCGCTTGAAACAGATTTGTTAAATACTAATAAATATGCCCTGATAGGTTTGGCTAAACTCTCAGCATCAATTATGGGGGAGGCTACCTATCTCAGAGGTCTGGAATGTACGCCAACCAATCCGGCCTCAATGACAATAAATATTGCAAAGGGTGAAATATATAGCCTGCAAAACACTGATGGAACGGCATATTCATCCCTCGCGGCAGATACCACTAATTCTATTCTAAAGCAGGGTATTATTCTTTCCTCTACCGCATTGACTTTATCGGCACCGACTGTTGCGGGTCAGTCGATTAATTATTTAGTTCAGGTGGCTTACAGCGATAAGGATTCTGGGGCTACAGTCCTACCTTATTACAACACTACGGATCCGACGGCTGCCTATAGTGGGCCAGCAGGGTCAAGTGCGACGCAAAATACGGTCAGGTCAGGCATTTGCACCGTAGGTTTGAAGCAGGGTGTCGCGGCGGTGACGGGGACTCAGTCCACGCCCGCGGCAGATGAAGGATACACTGCCGCTTGGGTTATTACCGTGGTGCAAGGTGCTACGGCGATTACTGCTGCCAACATCGGCGTTTCGCCAAACGCGCCGTTCCTTCCGGCCAACGGCCTGGTTGATGGAGGGCAGAAAAAGACCCTGACGCACGCCGTCGATTTCGGCTCGACCAATGCCTATGCGGCCAACTACATGCCTGCCATCACCTCGTTAACCGACGGCATGGAGCTTACCTTCAAGGCAAAGACCAGCAATACGTCCAGTGCAAAACTTGCGGTTAATTCTCATTCCGCCTTTCCGTTGTTAAATATCGCTGGCGCAACGCTGAGCGGAGGGGAAATCCTCTCCGGCGGTTTCGCCACCGTGAAGTGGAATGCGGGTCTGAGTGCATGGATGCTTATCAATTCGACAGGCGTAGGTGCCGCTCTGACTAACCTCGGACTGGGGTCTACAACCCTTAAAGGCGGCCTGGTGGGTACGCCTAGAATCTTCACGGCCAGCGCGACCTACACGCCAACACCGGGAACCCGACTGGTCAAACTTACGCTGACTGGCGGTGGCGGCGGTGGCGCGGGCGCAAAAGCTACGGCAACCTCACAGTCCTTCTCCGGCGGCGGCGGCGGCGCTGGCGCAACCGTGATTGCCTACTTCACGCTGACGGGCGTGAGTACGTATGCCATTACGGTCGGCGCAGGAGGCGCGGGGGCTAGCAATACGTCTGCCACTTCTGGCGGAATCACTTCATTTGCCGGTTTATATACGGCCGCGGGTGGGCAGGGGGCACAGTTTGGGTCCGCGACTAGCGCAGCAGGAGGCGCGGGCGGTACAGCATCCGGCGGCCTGATCAACATTAATGGCGGATATGGCAGTGACGGTCAGTCTGGAACTTTCCTGTTAACCGGAAGCGGCGGCAACTCTTACTGGGGCGGAGGCGGGCGTGCAGCTAACGCCACCGCGGGCGTTACCGGAATGGCCTATGGTTCAGGTGGTGGCGGTGTTTATGATAGCGGCTTAACCGGGACTGCCTTCACCGGAGGTGCGGGCAAGTCTGGCATCGCCGTCATTGAAGAATACGCGTAAAGGCTACTGCGATTTATCAATAATAAAATTGGAGAACTCAATGGATCGCCAGATAGTTTATCCAGGCGCAGTTCCGCTTGATACCGATCTGCTTCACACCAATAAGTATGCCATGATTGGCCTCGCCAAACTCTCGGCAGCACTTATGGGAGCGTCGACTTACCTTCGTGGTCTGGAATGTACGCCCACCACGCCGACCTCAATGACAGTCAATGTGGCGAAGGGCGAAATCTACAGCCTGCAAAATGTTGATGGAACGGCCTACTCCTCACTCGAAGCCGACACCAGTAATACTATTTTAAAACAAGGCCTTCTTCTTTCCTCTACGTCGTTCACGCTGGCCGCACCGTCAGGCAACGGGCAATCGATAAATTATCTTCTGCAGGTCGCCTACAGTGACAGCGATTCAGGGGCAACGGTATTACCTTACTACAATGCCGCCAACCCGGCTGTCGCCTACAGTGGGCCAGGAGGCAACGGGGCGGCGCAAAATACGGTCAGGGCCGGGCTATGTAGCGTCGCGCTTAAGACCGGTGTTGCTGCGACGACCGGCACCCAAACAACACCAGCAGCAGATACCGGATATACAGCAGCATGGGTCATTACCGTGGCTCAGGGCACCACAACACTGACTGCCGCCAATATTTCGGCGACGGCGACGGCGCCATTCCTGCCAGCGTCGGGTCTGATAGCCGCTCTACAGCAATGCACCATGACCTATGCAATTGATAAGGGCGCGGCGAATGTTTACACCGCCTCCTTTACTCCAGCGTTGCCCACGCTGGTGGACGGGATGCGCTTGACTTTCAAGGCGAAAACCGCCAACACCGCCAGTTCTACCTTTGCGGCAAATGGTGGTACAGCCTACCCGATTTATTCGCAGCTTCACTTGGCCTTGCAGGGAGGGGAGATAGTCGCCAACGGACTTATCGAAATCGAATGGAATAGCTCGTTAAATGCCTGGATACTTTGTGGCAATAGCGGCGGGGCGTTGCCGGTAGTTGCGGGCACGAAATCAAACCATGCGGTTAACCTTGGACAATTCACCAGCGGGACAGGCTCAACAAAATTACCTGATGGGACTATTATTAACTGGGGGCGAGGCACAGGTGTTACGACATCTGCAGGAGTGAGTATTTCGTTCCAAATCCCATTCTCAAACTCGTCGTCTTATTCCGTATCGGGCCAATCAGCATCGGGTCCAGGCTCGGTAAGCTGTATTCACGCCAGCTCATTCACTGCAAATGGCTGTAATATTTCGGTCACTACCTCCAATGGAAGCTCTACTGTTTATTGGGCTGATCCCTTCACCTGGATTGCCATTGGCCGCTAGTTTGATGAAGAGCCCTCACTCGGGGGTTCTTTGCTTTTCATTCCTCCTCATTCAGCGCGTACTCCCTGCAAATTTGCCGCATAAATTCTCCCTTTCTGACTTACTTCCCGATTTTTATACTCCGATATCAGAATTTTATTTACATCTTTTCAAAGACAGTGCTGTTGAAGCCTAATACTCAGACCCCATTGAGCGGTCATCAGGCATGAATAAAAAAACCCACCGGAAGGTGGGTTTTTATTTTATACATAAACTTAATGATGTAGAGACAGGTTGTTAGAGGCCTACTCTGAAAGGTTTTTTCGACTTTTTAGCCGCTTCAATAGGATCTGCTGCTGCTAGCCATTCTTCGAATCGCAAATAAGCTTCGATAAATTTAACAAAATAGCCAACGTCGGTCATTTGTTCAGCTTGGCTATCCATATATTTGGACGCAAGTTTGAACGCATCATCGTTATCTAATTTCATGGATTTTCTCTTGAGTTATTGAATGCGTAAGAAACATTCAGCATAAAGCTTACTCAATCTTAACAGTGGGTCAAGTAATTCTAATAAAGTTATACAAATCAAAGATAGTGATAATAAAAAACCCATCAAATGATGGGTTTTAGCCAATGGTACATCCATGTACGTTATAAGCTACGCTGTGCTTTATAACGTTAAATGAGCTTATGGTCCGCGATGGTAGTAGCCACCACCGCCGTGATAGCCGTGGTCATGGTGATAATAGCCAGGCCAGATACAGCCGTTTAGCGAAACAACGACTGCAAGAATGCTAAGCATCTTTAATGTATTTTTCATGCCTTACCTCCATTTCTTTAATAAGGTAAGTATCCGGCAGTTTCCGGATTTAATCTATCAACCTTATCCTAAAAAAATAAGAATAAAAAAAGCCCACCAAGGAGACGGGCAGAAATAATATCTAAAATTTACACACATAGGCTAATGATAGCGGTTGTGATCATATCCTCGCGTTATTATCGCCAGTGTAGGAATTGTGTAAGCGTTCATCAAAGACACGAGATTAATTCATGCCATTGCAGGAGGCCCAAATTCAGTGATCCAGCTTATAAAGCTGCGATGTTTGGCGCTAAAGTGCAGGTCTTGTGGCCAAATGAGGTGAATGGGCCGCGGCGCAGGTAAACAGTCGGCCAGGAGAGGTTTAAGCCTTCCCGCCGCAATGTCTTCGGCTAAAAGCAGGCGAGGCTGAAAAATCAACCCAGTACCGCTTAGTGCAGACTGCCGCAGTGCTTGCCCATCGTTGCAGCTGAACGTCGCACTCGCCGGCCATATTAAGGCGTCTCCGCTGCGCCAGGCGTTGCGTTTGTTCCAGTTGCTATAGCGCAGGCAGCGATGAGAGGCTAATTCCTCAAGGCTTCGTGGTTCGCCGTATTGTGCGAGATAAGCCGGTGAGCCCGCGATAGTCATCTGATAGTCTCCCAGACGCAGGGCAACATGAGGCGTGTCGACCGGCAAATCGCCGATACGGAAAGCGAAGTCAAACCCCTCGGCAATGATATCAACGAAACGCTCGCTGAGGTCGAGCTCAATCACAACGTCAGGAAAGCTCAACTGAAACTCGCTACAGAGTCTGGCGATGGCACAACTCCCCAGCGTTGTCGACGCGGATATCCGCAGGCTTCCGGCCGGAAAGCGTCTCAGACTGGCAATACGGCTTTCCGCACTGCGCAGGGCAGTGAGTACATGCAAACTCTCTTCGTACCAGGCCTTACCGGCCTGCGTTAGCGTCTGTCGGCGCGTATTGCGTTTTAGGAAACTGGCCTGCAAATGGGTTTCCATTTGCGCCACCATTTTGCCGACCATTACCGAGGAGATATCGAGCCTTTTGGCCGCTTCGCTAAAATTGCCCGTCTCAACGATCGCCACAAACACTTCCATCCAACGTATCTTATTCATGATTACTAACTTTTAGTTATTAATGTGTAAATTATTTGCGCATTTTTCTCCTGATTGCAACGTGTCAGTATGAAATCTCATTCAAAGAGGAGAATACGATGAAAGTGATGATAATCGGTGCCAGCGGCATTATTGGACGTGCAGTGGCAGAAAATCTCGAAAAGGATCATGAAATTATTCGTGTCGGCAAAAGCCGTGGCGATCTGCTGGTTGACCTGACCGAGGAGTCAAGCGTGAAGGCGCTGTTTGAACGCAGCGGTAAAGTTGATGCGATTATCGCTACCATGGGCAGCGTTCATTTTGGACCCTTGGCGGAGATGACCGCAGAGCAATTTAACCAGGGTTTACAGAACAAGCTGTTGGGGCAGGTCAGGCTGGTGTTAATAGGTAAAGAACATCTTAATGCGGGCGGTTCATTTACCTTAACTACCGGCATTTTGACGCATCAGCCCATTCGTACCGGTGTGAATGCGACGGCGGTCAATGCGGCGCTGGAGGGATTTGTGCTTGCCGCCGCGAATGAACTTGCAGGCCTGCGTATTAATGCGGTTAGCCCAACCGTGGTGACCGAGGCGCTGGATAAATATGCGCCGTTTTTCCCAGGATTTGAAAGTGCGTCTGCGAGCCGGGTTGCGCTGGCCTATCGGCGAAGCGTTGACGGAATTGATAACGGGAAAGTATTCCGCGTCTGGTAACTTGCCGTAAACGAAAAAGGCCTCTCAACGGAGAAGCCTTTTACGCAATCGGGTATGGCCTGACCTATCAGCGCGCGAAAAGCTCGCGACGTCGGGTTTTTACGAACTGGGCAATCACAACCAGAACGGCTATCAGCATAAACACGCCGAAGACGCCGACTAACCACTGTGGCATGCTCAAGTTGAACAAAGTCCAGGATCGCTCTGCGCAGTCACCGGTGGCAACAAAGACGCTTGGCAGCCATTTATCCAGCGGTAACCCACTCGGGAAACGGGCCGCAAAGTCGCAGGTCGCAAAAGGTGACGGGTGGAGTTGGATCATGGTGTGCTCCCACGACAGGCGGATACCTTCCCAGGCGCTGTAAATCCAAATCAATATTGCGCCATAGCGCAGCCAAGTTTTCGGGGCAATTGCGCCCACCAGGCCTGCACCCATAATGCCGAACAGTGCGCAGCGCTCATAAATGCACATTACACAAGGTTTTAGCAACATAACGTGTTGGAAATAGAGCGCAACCAACTCGAGGACTAACGCGGTCAGTGCCATTAAGAGCCATGCGCCGCGCCCCTGCGAGCATCGGTTAAGATATTGCAACATAGGTTTATTTTCCATGCAGTAAGCTATCGACTGGCAGTGTAAACCAAAATATCCCAAGTGCCAGCAGGTTAAGGAAAAATTCCGCCAAAAAGAGCATTTAAGTCGATAATCTGGCGATTTTTATTAATATGAATCTAACCGGTGAAACAGTGCTTAAACATGACTAAAATAGCGATGAAGCATCTTAATGATTGAAAATACATAAAATTGCAAAGGCATGCACATTTTCAACATATCGACTAAACAGACGCTATAACCTGTGATTTTCATCTGGTATGATGAGCCGAATTATAACTTCTGAATAGGCAGCTTGTAGAAGCTGTAACGGAAAGCCACAAACATGGTTATTAAGGCACAGAGTCCTGCCGGTTTTGCCGAAGAATATATTATTGAAAGTATTTGGAACAGTCGATTTCCGCCGGGGTCTATTTTGCCAGCAGAAAGAGAGCTCTCTGAACTGATTGGCGTGACCCGTACCACCCTGCGTGAAGTGTTGCAGCGTCTGGCGCGTGACGGATGGTTGACTATCCAGCACGGTAAGCCGACCAAGGTAAACAACTTCTGGGAAACGTCCGGTCTTAATATTCTCGAAACGCTCGCCCGCCTGGATCACGAGAGCGTCCCGCAGCTCATCGACAACCTCCTCTCCGTGCGTACCAACATTGCGACTATTTTTATCCGCAAAGCGATGCGTTCGAACCCAGAAGAGACTCAAAAAGTTCTGGCCAAGGCCGAGGTTGCCGACGACACCTCAGAAGCCTTCACCGAACTCGATTACGGCATCTTCCGCGGTTTGGCCTTTGCCTCCGGCAACCCGATTTATGGGCTGATTATCAATGGCCTGCGTGGGCTTTATACTCGCGTAGGACGTTATTATTTCTCTAATCCAGAAGCACGTAAGTTGGCGGTCGATTTTTACAAGACGCTTTCAAACATCTGTGAAGAGAAGCAGTTTGATCGCATCGTTGACTGCGTACGCAGTTACGGTAAAAACAGTGGCGCTATTTGGCACAGCATGCAAAGTGGCGTACCTCACGACCTGACCGATCAGCGTCGTTGAGAGAATAAGCACTGATTAAACATTCAAAAGTAACAATAAAAAAGGGCGCCTCGGCGCCCTTTTTCAATGGAGCAACGCTTAAAGAGCGGAAGGGCGCGGCGGGCAGCGTTCGAGCATTTCGATGCTACCATCCTCGTTCAACTGCTCCATGTAGACGTCGAAGCCCCAGAGGCGGTGAATGTGTTTCATTACCTCACGGCGGCTCTTGTCCAACGGGGCTCGGTCTTGCGGAATGTAGCGCAGCGTCAGCGAGCGGTCACCGCGTAGGTCAACGTTCCACACCTGGATGTTCGGCTCATGGTTACTCAGGTTGTACTGCGCAGACAGCTCCTGACGGATGGCCCGATAACCCGCCTCGTTGTGTATTGAGGAGATCTCAAGATAGTTGTTGTGATCGTCATCCAATACCGTAAACAAACGGAAATCGCGCATCACTTTCGGTGATAAAAACTGGCTGATAAAGCTTTCGTCCTTGAAGTCGCGCATCGCAAAATGCAGCGTCTCCAGCCAGTCTGAACCGGCGATGTCCGGGAACCAGTATTTGTCTTCTTCCGTCGGCGACTGGCAGATGCGTTTAATGTCCTGGAACATGGCGAAACCCAGCGCGTAAGGGTTGATTCCGCTGTAATACGGGCTGTTGTACGGCGGCTGGAACACCACGTTGGTGTGGCTGTGCAAGAACTCGAGGATAAAGCGGTCGCTCACTTTCCCTTTATCGTACAGATGATTAAGGATGGTGTAGTGCCAGAACGTCGCCCAGCCTTCATTCATGACCTGCGTCTGTTTCTGCGGATAAAAATACTGGCTGATTTTACGCACGATACGCAAAATCTCGCGCTGCCACGGCTCCAGAAGTGGCGCATTTTTTTCCATAAAGTACAGCAGGTTTTCCTGTGGTTCGGAAGGGAAGCGACGGACCTGCTCCGGCGCATCCTCTTTGTCGCGGCGCGGCAGCGTCTTCCACAGTGTGTTTACCTGACTTTGCAGATAGGCTTCACGGCTTTGCTGACGTGCGGTCTCTTCTGCCAAAGAAATTTTTTGAGGGCGTTTATAGCGGTCAACGCCGTAATTCATCAGCGCATGACAGGAGTCAAGCAGGCGCTCGACTTCTTCTACGCCATAGCGCTCCTCGCACTGGCTGATGTAGCGCCGTGCAAAGATAAGGTAGTCGACGATTGAGCTAGCGTCGGTCCAACTGCGGAACAGATAGTTGTTTTTAAAGAAGGAGTTATGCCCATAGCAGGCATGTGCCATCACCAACGCCTGCATGGTGATGGTATTTTCTTCCATCAGATAGGCGATACAAGGATTGGAGTTAATCACAATCTCGTAGGCCAGGCCCTGTTGGCCATGTTTGTAGCGCTGCTCGGTTTCGATAAATTTCTTACCGAACGACCAGTGCGTGTAGTTAATAGGCATGCCGACGCTGGAGTAGGCATCCATCATCTGCTCGGAGGTAATTATCTCGATTTGATGCGGGTAGGTTTCCAGCCGATAACTCTTGGCAACCCGGTCAATCTCTTCCAGATAAACCTGAAGTAATTCAAACGTCCAGTCTGGTCCATCACTCAAACGTTTGTCTTCAGTTTTGTGTTCCTGGGTCTTTGTCGTCATCAGCGCACCCTCAGTCAGTTACGGACGCAACATAGTTTGAGAAAATATGCATCCACTGCTAATCGTAGTTCAATCTTAACCGTGCATCATGTTTTTCAAGACAATTTTACTGCGTTAACGATTTAATGATTGTTTCCGGGGCCACAGAGGGCGCGAATATTCGTCCCTCTGTTTCAATTAATAAGCCTTCCGCGATAGGGTGTCAATCACCCTGCGCACCTTCTATCCATAAACATCTTTTATAATTTCGAGGGGGCGACACAAATCGGTGTGCGGCTGCGCGAGGCGAAGACAAGATGGCTCGCCAGCGCCAGCAGACAAACCCCCAGCGCGCCATACAACAGGACGTTGCTAAAGCCTGCGGTAAGCGCCTCGCGTGCCAGCGCCGTTGAGACGAATGGCGTGTCTGGCGCGCCCACGAGCTGCTCGCCGCCAGCAATACGCTCCGCCAGCGTTTGCCAGTGTGCAGCATCGAGCCGAGCGGGCAACTTATCACGCAAATAATGACCGATGCCGGCAACCAGAAGACTGCCCATAACCGCGATATTGATGGCCAAGGTTATCAATCGCGCACTCATGTCCATCCCTGACGCCATCCCCGCGCGACTGACCGGTAGTGAGCCGGTAGTGGTGTGCGTGACGGGTGTATTGGTCAGTCCGAGCGCGGCACCGGCCAGCAGGGCACCGGGCAGTAATCCGAACGCCTGGCTGATGCCGACTCTCATCAGCAGAAACCCGATGCCGATGCCGAATAAGCCTGCGGGAATAATTCTGGCGGCACCAAAGCGATGAACGAGTCGTGCTGCAACCGGCGGCATCAGCAGCGTGGGCAGGGTATAGGCAAGCAGGTATCCGCCCGCCGAGATAATGTCAAAGCCAAGCACGCTCTGGTAATAGAGAGGCAGGTAAATCATAAAGGGCCAAAAGCTGAAGTTCATGCCGGCCGAGCCCAATAATGCGCCAAAGAAAGAACGGTTCTTAAAAACCGAAAAATCAAACATCGGATGCGGGTGACGCCGTTCAATGATGACAAAGATAATGGCGCAAAGTAGCGCACCGCCGAGAATGCTTAGGGCGTTTAAGCTACTATAACCCATCTGCCCGCCCTGAGTAATATAGAAGGTAGCGCCCAGCACTGTAAGTGACAGCGTCACGAGTCCGCCGACGTCCAGCTTTTTATCCTCCGTGTCACGCGACTCGAGCACATTGCTGCGAGCCAGTAACCAGGTTAGCATCGCAATAAAAACGTGTACCAGAAAGACCCACTGCCAGCTGGCCTGCGTCACGATAATCCCACCAATCATAGGGCCAAATCCCAGACCAAAGCCAAACACCATTCCCCAGGCGGTAAAGGCGCGGCTGCGGGCTTTACCCTCGGTAAACTGCGACGAGAGGATGGCAATCAGGCAAATCAGCATCGCACCGCCGCTTAACCCCTGAAGAAACCGACCCACTATCATCACCGAGGCCGTTTGTGCGACGCCGCACATTAATGAAGTGACGCCGAAGCCGAAAATACTGATAAGAAAGAGTCGCTTACGTCCGAAGCGGTCCGCTAGCGTGCCGGTCGCCATCAGTACCGTGGTGCAGGCGAGAGTATAAGCATTCATGATCCATTGCAGTTGGGCAAAGCTGGCCCCTATCTGCTTTTCCAGAATTGGCAGGATGACCGGTACGCTGGATATCTCGAGTCCGCTCATCATGGCTGCGAGGCATACGGCGGTTAATGCCAATCTGTTTTTGGTGGTCGGGGAAACGGCCATAAGAAAGTCCTATGTCACTTTAGAGGCAGCCAGCATGAAAGATCTGCTCCGCGCTGGAAATATGCGCCCGTGCCATATATCGTCAATATTATGCCAACTTAAAGAGTGTGATTTATGCCAACTTTTTCAGGCGCGCCTGCGTTGAATCGACGCCTGGTGCTTCTCGCTTATGAATGCCTTTGTACCTTCGAGTTTGGTACCGCCGTCGAAGCCTTTGGCCGTGCTGATGAGGTCACCGGCGAACCGCTGTATGAGATGGTGGTGGCCTCGGTCGAAAGCGGAATTTTTAGCGCGCAGGGTGGGATTCGCCTCGTCGTCGACGGCGGATTAGAGCTGCTCGACGGCGCGGGCACGATTGTTATTCCTGGTTGGCGCAGTATTGATGAACCGCCATCGCCGCAGCTGATTACCGCGCTGCACCGTGCCCATGCAAACGGCTCGCGGATAGTGTCAATTTGCGCGGGCAGTTTTGTGTTGGCAGAGGCGGGATTACTTGACGGAAAACGCGCCACCGCACACTGGAATAGCACCGAAGCACTGGCTCGCCGCTATCCAAAAATTCAGGTCATTCATGGCGTTATCTACGTCGATGAGGGCAGCATTATTACCTCTTCGGGCGGTGCCGCAGGCGTTGATTTATGTCTGCACGTCATTCGACGTGATTTCGGGGCCGAGGTCGCAAATCGCGCGGCGCGCAGGATGGTGACCTCGACGCACCGTGAGGGCGAACAGGCGCAGTATCTTGCACAGCCGGTCACCGCGCGGCAGGGTAAAAGTCTCTCTCCGTTGCTCGACAGATTACGCGCAACGCTCGACAGGCCGCTGGCTATTGCCGAGCTGGCCAGCGAAGCGGGAATGAGTCGCCGCACCTTTCTTCGTCGTTTTCAGGAGTCTACCGGTACCAGTCCGGGCGAGTGGATGCTGGGGATCAGGCTGCAAAATGCCTGTCGATTGCTCGAAAATCCGACGTTGAGCATAGAGCACGTTGCCGAGCAGTCTGGTTTTGGTTCAGCGGAAACGTTACGTCATCATTTCAGGCGGCGTTTAGGGACCACGCCAAGCGAATTTCGCCGGCAAGCCTAGGCGAGAGTTTGTCAGGCTGTGCCGTGTTAGCAGAGTATTAGAATTATAATTCTCCAAAGCGGCAAAGCCACGTTAGTCGAAGCTAAAACAGAGAATCTTCCTTTGCTGGTTTTTATTGGAGTAATATTCTGATTTAACCCCAAAAGTGCAGTGTTAATGCCTGTTTATTGGGTCGGTGTTTCTGGCTCAGAGTTGAGTGATAGCAATGATAGCATTGCTATCAAAATCCGTTTAATTTCTTCCAATCAGCATGAAATGTTGCGTTATATCGTTATTTAATCGCCCCTATTGAAAAGTTATTCAGTTTCAACGATAAATGTTTGTGAAATTCTTCACAATTCTGGCGGTGAAAGTTGGTATCTTGCCGCTGTCAGGTTAACTTCTGCGCCAGAATATTATGCTTTATATGGCGTCAAACTGGAGTCGAGTATGCGAGTGGTGATTTTAGGCAGTGGTGTAGTGGGTGTCGCCAGTGCGTGGTATCTGGCAAAGGCCGGGCATGAGGTGACGGTTATCGATCGTCAGGCCGGCCCGGCTGAAGAGACCAGCGCGGGTAATGCTGGACAGATCTCACCCGGCTATGCCGCGCCGTGGGCAGCTCCAGGCGTCCCGTTGAAGGCCGTTAAGTGGATGTTCCAGCGCCATGCCCCCTTGGCTATTCGCCTCGACGGCACCAGTAACCAGCTCAAATGGATGTGGCAAATGTTGCGCAACTGCGACATGCGCCACTACCAGACTAATAAAAGCCGCATGGTACGCATCGCCGAATACAGCCGTGACTGCCTGAAAGCGCTGCGCGAAGATACTGGCATTCAGTATGAAGGGCGTCAGGGGGGCACGCTGCAACTGTTCCGCACCGAGCAGCAGTTTGCCAGCGCCTATAAGGATATTGAGGTTCTCAAAGAGGCGGGCGTACCTTATGAGCTGCTGGAGTCAAGCCAGCTCGCCAATGCGGAACCGGCGCTAGCTCAGGTAGCTCACAAGCTGACCGGTGGACTGCGTTTGCCAAATGACGAAACCGGCGACTGCCAGATGTTTACCCGTCAGCTGGCCGACATGGCACGACAGGCCGGTGTGACCTTTGAATTCAACAAGAGCGTTGACCGCCTGCTGGTGGACAACGGTCAGATCTCCGGCGTGCTCTGCGGCACCGAAGTCGTCAAGGCCGACGCCTACGTCGTTGCTTTCGGCTCTTACTCAACCGCATTGCTGGCAGATTTAGTGTCGATCCCGGTTTATCCGCTCAAGGGATATTCATTGACTATTCCCATCACCGACGAGGCGTCTGCACCGTTCTCCACCGTGCTGGATGAGACCTATAAAATTGCCATTACCCGCTTTGACCAGCGTATTCGCGTAGGCGGCATGGCCGAGATTGTTGGTTTCAACACCCAGCTGGCAAAGGCTCGCCGTGAGACGCTGGAGATGGTCGTTAAGGACCTTTATCCAAACGGTGGCAGAGTAGAAGACGCGACCTTCTGGACCGGCCTGCGTCCAATGACGCCAGACGGCACGCCGATCGTTGGCAAGACTACCTTGAAAAACCTGTATCTGAACACGGGGCACGGCACTCTGGGCTGGACGATGGCCTGCGGTTCTGGCCAGCTACTTGCCGACATTATGTCTGGCGTGACGCCGGCTATCCCGTCTGACGACCTGTCGGTCGCGCGCTACAGCGCAGGATTTGTGCCACAGGCTGACACTCACAAGATGCACCCGGTCGGCTAATACGCCGGGAAATCCCTCAAAACCATAATAAAAGACGCAGATGCCCGCCTTCAACGAGCGGCGGGCATTAGTGAGGTTTACTCCAGGAGTTTTCATGCCACGCCCGATTTCTGCCACCCTGTCGATGTCCGCTTTAGATAATAACCTACAGGTGGTTCGTCGCCACGCGCCGCACAGCAAAGTCTGGTCGGTGGTAAAGGCCAACGCCTACGGGCACGGTATCGCCCGTATCTGGCAAAGTCTGCAAAGTACCGACGGCTTCGCGCTGCTCGACTTCAACGAGGCGGTGCTGCTGAGGGAGGCCGGTTGGCAGGGGCCTATTCTGCTGCTCGAAGGATTTTTCAACCCCGGCGATCTCAAGGAAATCGATCGCTACCGTCTGACTACGAGTGTTCACAGCCATTGGCAGTTGGCGGCATTGTCTACCTTTGAGGCCAGCAAGCCTGTCAATATTTATCTGAAGATCAACAGCGGCATGAACCGTCTGGGCTTTCACCCGAACGAGGCCGCTGATGTCTGGGGTCAGCTTCGCGCCATGCCACAGGTCGGTGAAATCACGCTTATGAGCCACTTCGCGACTGCCGACAGTCCCGAGGGGGTGAACTGGCAGGTGGATAATATAGAGAAAGGGACGCAGCAGATCCCCGGTCCCCGTTCGCTTGCCAACTCTGCCGCGACGCTATGGCACCCGCAGACCCATCACGACTGGGTGCGCCCGGGTATTATTCTCTACGGCGCGTCGCCGAGCGGTAGCGTGCAGGACATTGCCAATACGGGTCTTAAGCCCGTGATGCAGCTGCGCAGTGAGATTATCGCGGTGCAGGGACTGGTGGCGGGTGACCGCGTCGGATATAGCGGACGCTACCGCGCTGAGCGTGAACATCGCGTTGGCGTGGTGGCCTGCGGTTACGCCGATGGTTATCCACGTCATGCGCCGAGTGGGACACCGGTTAGGGTGGGCGGCGTGCAAACGGTGACGCTGGGGACGGTGTCGATGGACATGCTAGCGGTGGATTTGACGCCATGCCCCGATGCGCAGATTGGTACCGGGGTTGAGTTGTGGGGCGATAACCTGCCGATTGATGACGTTGCCGCCTCGGCGGGAACGTTGGGATATGAGCTACTGACCGCGCTTGCGCCTCGCGTCCCGGTTATCGTGAAATAGACTGCCTGGTCCCTGAGGGCCAGTTATCATGAATGGGCGGTGAGGATTGTTTTAAGCTTTTTGCTGCGACGTTTCGCTGACCAGGCCAGCACGAAAGCCGTCAGCATGACCACGCCCAAGCAGGCCTTAGGCTGCATCGGTAACGCCATTGCCAGCAGTCCGAGGCCCGCGCCGCCCGCCATCTGCACGAATCCTACCAATGCTGAAGCAATTCCCGCCTCGCTCGAATATGGCTCAAGCGCGTAGCTGGTCGCCGGGCCAATGACGAAAGCCAATCCGGTACAGGCGCTCGCTACGGGTAGCATATATACCCAGGTCTCCAGCTGAGTTTGTGCGGGCAAAAATGCGATACCGGCATACAGCGCCGTGCCGCCCAACAGCATAAATACGCCACCGGCCGCAAGACAAACGGGACGGCCAACCTTGCGGATAATACGGTTGGCGATGTAGCTCATGAGCATAATCCAGAAGCCGTTAGCGCCAAAGACCAGCGAAAATTGCAGCGGAGAGAGCCCGCCAGTGGTCATCAACACGTTTGGCGCAAGGGAAACGTAGGTCAGCGCCATGCCCATTGCCCCTGCGTTGACCAAAGCAAAGATAAGAAAGTTGCTGTCGCTAAGGATGCGCCAATACTGACGCAACGGCAGGCTGCCGACCTGTCGAGTATGCGCAGGGCGAGTTTCCGGCAGGAAGGCCAGCACCAGCAGCAGGGTTACGGTGGTATAGCCAAGCAGCGCCCAGAAAGGCGCGCGCCAGCCGTAATATTGGGCAATCAGCCCGCCGATTAACGGCGCGAGAGCGGGCACGATATTCAGGGTACCGTTGAGGAAACCAAAGGCGCGCGCGGCGTCATCGCCTGAAAGTCTGTCGCGCACGCTGCTGAACAGCACCACTGAGGTACAACAGACACCGAGACTCTGCACAACGCGGGAAGCCATAAACATCGCAGCGTTAACCGAGGTGGCGGCGACGCTGACGCCTATCATGTACAGCAAAATACCGGCAATCGCCATCGGGCGACGGCCGTAGCGGTCAACCAGCGGTCCGGCGAGCAGTTGCCCAAGGCCCAGCACCAGAATAAACAGCGAGATCGACGATTGAATGACGCTCTCGCTGCTGTCCAGTCCGCGGGAAATTGCTGGAATCGCAGGCAGATAGAGGTCGATACCCAAGGGGCCGAGCAAAACCAGAGTTAATAATAAGAAAAGGAATTTTTGCATAGCGTTGCGCGCATCCATTCTAAAAAAGGGTACAAGAGTAATGATTTCGTTACTAAATAGAAAGAGACGCGGTGAATGAGGTGTACTGAAAATTGGAAAATAATCAGGACACCGCTGGCGATGTCCCGAACGAATTGAGGTTATTGCAGGGGATTATTTCCAGAAGTCATCAAACACGGTCACCGGCGGTTGACGTTTGTGCTCGGTCCGCAGGTACCAGTTTTCGATAATTTTCGCATACTGTGGCTCGATGGTTTTGCCTTCAAGGTAGTCGTCAATCAGCTCATAAGTCACGCCGAGTGCGGCTTCATCGGGAAGAGCGGGGCGATTGTCTTCCAGATCGGCCGTCGGAGCCTTGGTGTAAAGATGCGCCGGGCAACCCAGATGCTTCAGCAATGCTTTACCCTGGCGCTTATTGAGGCGGAAGATAGGGTTGATATCGGTGCCACCGTCACCGTATTTGGTAAAGAATCCGGTGACAGCTTCGGCCGCATGATCAGTGCCGACCACCACGCCAGATTTCATACCGGCAATGCTGTACTGCGCTTTCATTCGCTCGCGTGCTTTTTCATTACCTTTAATAAAGTCGCTTAACTCGATGCCAATATCACGTAACGTTGCCTCGCTTGCCAGCACGGCGTTTTTGATATTTACGGTTAACACACTGTCAGGCTTGATAAAATTGATAGCGTCGAGGCAGTCTGACTCGTCTGCCTGAACGCCATACGGCAGGCGTACGGCAATAAACTGATAGCCTGCATCCGGAGATTCGCTGCGTAATTCGTTAATTGCCGTTTGGCAAAGTTTGCCGGTAAGAGTAGAATCCTGCCCGCCGCTTATGCCAAGTACCAAAGACTTAATAAAAGGGTGAGCACGCAGGTAACTTTTTAGGAAATCGACGCTGACGCGAACTTCCTGCTCCACGTCGATTTGTGGTTTGACGTGCAGAGCCTGGATTATCTCTTGCTGAAGTGCCATGAACATTCCTCCTGAAGGCTGCCAGCGAAAACCGCGGCAAAGACTTATGTTTTAAAACATAGTTTAAAACTAACCCGCGCCGGAGAAAAGGACAAGGTTCGACGAGGGTTAGCAGGAAATTGCGAACGCAACAGCATTTTATCTGCGCTGTTGAGGGCGAGAAGGACAGTAGTGAAGATGCAGATCGAAGGGCGGAGTCAAACAACGCGTATTTCCTTCGCGTAACCGTTGAAAGTATGAAATCAACGAACCGAAGCGTAATGTTTTTGTATGTATATATTTCAGGAAATATACAACCCTAAGAATGCTCTAAAAAACCAGCGGTGGCAGGGATATTACTGGCTTGGTGTTGTATATTTGTTGACTTAGTAATATGCCAGAATGCTGAGCAGTAGAAACTGCAAAGGCATATATGCAAATGCAGTGATGGGCATAATTATTCCACTGGCTATTAGCCTTTATTCGCCTAAATCTATTGGGGAAACCAAATGTTTTTCAGGGTTGTTCGTCGTTTACCCGCTTGTGCCATCGTATGTGGTGCTGCGCTGTTTAGTGTTTCAAGTCTTGCTGATACTGATGTCTTCACCGCGTTAGATAACCCAGCCACCGCGAAGAAAAATTTCGACGGTAACGTTCAGGCCGGTTATAGCGCGCAAACGGGGAATAGCAGTAGCAATAACCTCAATGCCAATACCACTATGACCTGGTTCCAGCCTAATACGGCTTACAGTATTTGGGGCTCAGCGGTTAACACCTCTTCTTCAGGCGTTCGTTCTTCAGAAAAATATCAGGCGGGGGGGCGTACACGTTACAACCTTTCTGATGTGAACTACCTGTTTGGTCAGGCTAACTGGCTGACTGACCGTTTCAACGGTTATCACGCGCGTGATACTGCGACCCTGGGTTATGGTCGTCAGATCTGGAATGGCCCAGTTCATACCCTGAACCTTGAAGCCGGTCCGGGCGTTCGTCATGATGAATTCACCGCAGGTGGCAATACCACTAAAGCTATCGCCTATGCGTCTGGTACCTATTCATACCAGATAAGCGATACCGCGAAATTTAGCGAAGGTGTTTCTGTTTTAGCGGCAGACGATACGACCGTGAACTCCGAAACGGCGTTGTCAGTTGCTATTAACAAGGACTTCTCTCTGAAAGTGGCTTATGACGTGACTTACAACACCAAGCCGCCTTCAAGCGCGCCTAATAAAACCGACACCGTGACCTCAATTAACCTGGTCTACGGTCTGTAAGTTTCAGTTTTTAATGAAAAAGTCAGCCTCAGGGTTGGCTTTTTTTTTACCCTTCATTCTACTGTCCAAAAAAAAGCCCGCCATGGTGGCGAGCTAAAAGAAAATCCAATATTTACACATACATGCTTAGATAGCACGTCTCTAAGGTAACACGGGGTAGAGCGGCGGAATGTCAGGATCCTGTAATCGAATTATTAAAAAACTGATTTTATCGTGTGGATGAATCACTGAGCACAGAGGGAAAGAACATGGATATGGGTGAGAGTACGGCATCACCTCGAGTCATTAAACCTTAATTCATATTGTTGGATATCAAAGTCTGTTAATTGCCCAGTATATAAATCATGGAGTATGAAGATAGCTAATATTGCACTCCTTTTGTGCAATATTTTAGGGGACAGAGTATTAGAAAAGAGGTTAACGGTTGGTTGATTATTAATCCATTCGGGATTTCAAACGCTAAATTATGAGATTTTCATCACCTTTTTTTAAATCCCCTCCATTTAGTGTCCTCTCACTTTTTAAGTATGAGATTTTCATCACTATTTTGATAACTATATTATGACAACATTTATTTAACGAGGCGTGATTAAGTTGTGAACAGGCAATAAGTGGGGGAAAGACTATGATGACTTACAATGAAAAGGTTTGGTTAGGGATATTTGCAGTGTGCACCTTGTTCTGGATGTCGCTGGCTGCCGCTGGCTTGTATGCCGCCATTCACTGAAAACGAATCTACCCCAAACAGCATAAGTAAGGAAAGGCAACACGACTAAGGACCTGCTAAGCATCCTGATGATAAAGCATAATGGGTTAACGCCATTAGTCACCAGTCTCAGCAGGTCACTTTCTCTAAAATTACATGAAATCTTTAGCTAATGCCTTGGATTCTTTTTTTACCAGGGAATGGCTTTCTTTTTCCAGATGACATTGTCTTTATTTTTAATTTTGAAGTATAAAGCGGGAATAATCAGCGACGCCGCAATGGCGACGATGAACAGTAGCCCTTTAAGCGCAAAGTTGCTTGAGGCAGGATAAAAAGCAGAAAAAATGACCGCCCAAATCGCGACCAGCACAATTCTCAGGTAGCGTATTTTCCTTCTTTCTGAAGCACTCACGTGTCCCTTAACTCTTTCCGCACCGCATTGAATGCAGCGGTCTTGTTGTTTAACAAGTTCGCTTTCGCAAAAAGGACAATGATTTTTCTCTGGTGAAAAAGATTCGTTCGTCATGTTGTTCATAAAAGTTACCGCATTTATTAGTATAAGTACTCGGCATGAGTATTTCACAACCGCGGCATAGGATTTTGCTTAAACTTGAACGAAGTGGGTTCTATTCGTGCTTTTTTTGATTTTTTATTATTTTAATCAATAGGTTGAGAAGTGGTGGTGATTTAGGTTTAGTCCTAAAAAGCAGCGGGCATGAGGCGTTTGAGATAAGCAATGAGCGTGGGGAGGCAACGCCGTCCCCGTACCATCGAAGAGTTGATTATCTAGAGTGCTTTACGCTTCCAGATAATGTTGTTTTTATTTTTTACTCTGTAATAGATATAGGGAAATATGAATGAAAGCACAATAGATAAGGCAAATGCCAGGAAAAGCATCGGAGGATTACTGGTAGTAGGATACAAATAGTAGAAAGTCAGTGCGCTTGCAATTAAAAGAGTAATCACAGCCATCCGCCTCGATTTTCTTGCAGATGCATCAATATAACCTTTTATCATATGAGCCTTGCAGTTTGAACAATGCGTCACGTCTGCAGGCATTTCCGTATTACAAATAGAGCAGGTGTTAGTATCGGACCTGAGTTTATTATTCATTCGTTATACCGCTTCGTAGTCGTAAGTTTGAACTGTTAAAAGCATTCCATACGCTGGCATGGAGTAAAATGATTATTAATAGTAAAGCTATGTAATTAAATACTCTTATTGTGTCAATAGTTTAGAACACCAGCGCGCTTTATAGCAAACCTAAAACATAAAAAAAATCCGAGATGGGCTTTTAAGACCCTGTTTTGAAGGAGGCACGCAGGCGCGCGCAGAGCTCGCACGCTGTAGAGAGACATACCTTAAGGGATGAAGAGGGAAGTATGACGAGAGGGAGAGGGTAAACATGCCTCAAAAGAGGCATTATCATGTTTACGTCGGGCTGCTTTTCCTTTTCCAGATTATGTTATTTTTATTTTTAAACCTGTAATAAAGGTGTGGAACAATAACGATCAGTATTATTCCGACGATAAATACGCTGACTAACAGGACAATACTACCGGGTTCCTGCAGTTGAAAATAAAAGTACCCGCAGAGAATAATGAATAATGCAGCACGGAATAAATTGAGCTTTTTACGTTGCTGGGCATTGATGTGGCCAACGACTCTCTCGGCACCACATTGCTTACATCTGTCTGATTTCTCTTCTAAATTTGTGTGGCAAAAGGGGCAAACTTCTGTTTCTGGTGTAAGATCAGTATTCATTTATTGATACCGCGCTCGTGTGCGTGAATGAATGAAATAAACCTTGTCCAATGCATGGGAACTCCCATTCTAACGAGGGTGCTTACCTCAAATGCTGTCAGAGGGATGAGAATGACGCGCTGACCGGGATGATCCAAAATAGCCTGATCAATAGACTACACCCTGAGTGTGACATTGTATCGTTTATTATATTTATGAGTTACTGACGGCAGAGGAAACACTCCAGGTTGAATTACAAAAAAACAGCCAGTAAGGTTAATTACCGGCTGTGATTTTAATAAGCAATGAAGATTAGTTTTCTGTCGTCTGCTTGTGGAACAGTTCGCGGAATACAGGATAAATATCTTCCTGTTCACGGATGTGCTGCATAGCAAAGTTGCCAAAATGCTGCTGCAGAACCTCGTACTCACGCCACAGCGTCTGATGCGCACGACGCGTAATCTCGATATAGCTGTAATAACGTACCATCGGCAGAATTTTCTGCGCCAAAAGCTGGTGGCACAGCGGTGAGTCATCGGCCCAGTTATCGCCGTCCGACGCCTGCGCCGCATAGATGTTCCACTGAGCAGGGTCGTAGCGTTCCTGAATCACTTCATCCATCAACTTCAGTGCGCTGGAGACAATGGTTCCCCCCGTTTCCTGAGAGTAGAAGAACTCTTGTTCGTCGACCTCTTTCGCCTGAGTATGGTGACGTATATACACCACGTCGACGTTTTTATAGGTACGGCTCAGGAACAGATAGAGCAGGATATAGAAACGCTTAGCCATATCTTTGGTGGCCTGATCCATCGAACCGGATACGTCCATCAAACAGAACATCACCGCCTGACTCGAAGGCTCGGGGCGACGTTCATAGTTCTTGTAGCGCAGGTCGAAGGTGTCAATGAAAGGCACTTTGGCAATTTGCTGCCTCAACTCTGCAATTTCTTTTCGCAGCCGTTCCTCCTCTAACAGCTGGGCAGGTTCGCTGTTCTCAACCTCGGCAAGGTTGCTTTCCAGCTCACGCAGCGTTCGTTTTTTCCCTGCCGACATCGCCGTCCGGCGCGCCAACGAGTTTTGTAAAGAACGGACGACGCTAATATTGGCCGGAACCCCGTTGGAGGTGAAGCCCGAGCGGTGCGTTTTGTATTCAGTAAGCTGCTTATACTGGTTTTTCTTCAGGTTCGGCAGCGCCAGATCCTCAAAGAGCAGGTCGAGATATTCGTCTTTCGATATCTGGAAAGAGAATTCGTCCTGACCTTCACCATCCTGGCTGGCATCGCCTTGACCACTGCCGCCACCGCCTCCGCCCTGAGGGCGCTCAATGCGGTCGTTCTGCACGAAGTGATCGTTGCCAGGATGAACGCGGTGGCGTAACCCACCGCGGCCCTGATGAAACATGGGTTCGTTGATATCTTCAACGGGGATCGACACGGACTCCCCGCTGCTAACGTCGGTAACCGAACGCTTATTGATGGCCTCGGCGATCGACTGTTTTATTTGCGACTTATAGCGGCGCAAAAAGCGCTGGCGGTTAACCGCGCTTTTATTCTTGCCATTCAGTCGACGGTCAATAAAGTACGTCATATAGCCCCCAAACAACGTTGCCAACGATCCCCGCTTTGACTCCGAGTGCTTGTTACGATGATTTCCTCACGCGCAGATACCATTCACAAAGCAGGCGAACCTGTTTACGTGTATATCCTTTTTCCATCATTCGGTCGACAAAGTCATCGTGCTTTTTCTGCTCATCGGTCGACGTCTTGGCGTTAAAGGAGATAACTGGCAGCAACTCTTCGGTATTTGAGAACATTTTTTTCTCAATAACCGTGCGTAACTTCTCGTAACTTGTCCAGTTCGGATTACGACCACTATTATTAGCACGGGCTCGCAGAACGAAGTTGACTATTTCGTTACGGAAATCTTTAGGGTTGCTAATACCTGCCGGTTTCTCAATTTTTTCCAGCTCGGCATTCAGGGACTCACGGTCAAACAGCTGGCCGGTATCCGGGTCGCGATACTCCTGATCCTGGATCCAAAAGTCGGCATAGGTGACATAACGGTCGAAAATGTTCTGTCCGTATTCCGAATACGACTCAAGGTAGGCGGTCTGGATCTCTTTACCGATGAATTCGGCATATTTAGGGATCAGATAGCCTTTCAGGTGCTCGAGATATTTCTCTGCCACGTCCTGCGGGAACTGTTCACGCTCAATCTGCTGTTCCAGTACGTAGAACAGGTGAACCGGGTTGGCCGCCACTTCTGCATGGTCAAAGTTAAATACGCGAGACAGAATTTTGAAGGCAAAACGCGTAGACAGGCCGTTCATTCCTTCATCAACGCCGGCGTAGTCACGGTATTCCTGATACGACTTGGCTTTCGGGTCGGTATCTTTCAGGCTTTCACCGTCGTAAACCCGCATTTTGGAGAAAATGCTTGAGTTCTCAGGTGATTTCAGGCGTGAAAGGATAGAGAACCGCGCCAGGGTTTCAAGGGTTCCCGGTGCGCATGGTGCATGCACTAGTTCACTGTGGCTAAGCAGTTTGTCGTAAATCTTCATCTCTTCCGACACGCGCAGGCAGTAAGGCACCTTCACAATATAGACGCGGTCAAGGAAGGCTTCGTTGTTTTTGTTGTTGCGGAAGGTCACCCACTCAGATTCGTTGGAGTGTGCCAGGATAATCCCGTTAAACGGCAGGGCAGAGATCCCCTCAGTCCCGTTATAGTTACCTTCCTGGGTCGCGGTCAACAGCGGATGTAAGACCTTAATTGGCGCCTTGAACATCTCGACGAATTCCATCACACCCTGGTTTGCACGGCACAGTGCGCCTGAATAGCCGTAGGCGTCAGGATCGTTCTGCGCGTGGTTTTCAAGTTTGCGGATATCGACCTTACCCACCAGCGCCGAAATATCCTGATTGTTTTCGTCACCGGGTTCGGTCTTGGCTATCGCAATCTGTTCGAGAATTGACGGCCAGACTTTAACTACTTTGAACTTGGTGATATCGCCGCCAAACTCGTGCAGACGTTTTGCCGCCCAGGGCGACATAATAGTGCCGAGGTAGCGGGTTGGAATGTTGTATTCTTTTTCAAGAATATGGGCATCCTCCTGCGGATTAAACAGGCACAGAGGATGGTCGTTGACCGGGCTACGTTCACCGTTGGCGCTCAAGACGTAAATCGGAACCCTTTGCATTAACGCTTTTAGTCTTTCAGCCAGGGATGATTTACCGCCGCCGACTGGGCCGAGTAAATAGAGGATCTGTTTCTTCTCTTCCAGGCCCTGAGCGGCATGTTTGAGATAAGAGACAATTTGCTCGATTGCTTCCTCCATCCCATAGAATTCTTCAAAGGCTGGATAGCGTGCGACAACACGGTTGGAGAATAAACGCGACAGGCGTGGTTCAAGCGCGGTGTCGACCATGACGGGTTCACCTATTGCCATCAACAGGCGTTCCGCGGCATTAACATAAGCACTGCGATCTTGCCGAGCGATGGTAAGAAATTCCTGCAGTGTGAACTCTTCATCCTTGGCAGCTTCATAGCGCTGGCGATAATGGTCAAATATGTTCATAGATGCCCGTCCTTCGTTATTTAGCACAGGTTAAAGAGAGCCAATAAAGCGGTGATACAGCTCCCGGAAGAAAATTCCCCTTACTGACTATCTGTTAAAGATTTAGCAACCCTTATGCCAACTTATTGTTGCTCTATTTAATTTAAGTAGAGTCATGGTCAGTCATGAGCAACACGTACAGGTTACATCCTCAGCAAGTTTTTTCTCCTATATATAAGCGTAGTTTGACCTTGCAAAAATTTCCTGTGCGAAATGTTAGTTTTTTAAGCCATATCAAGGACTCAGTTATTGGAATACCGCTTTCAGGCCTTGCAGGACGTGGGGTGCAGGAATAATGAGCATTTTTTAGTCATAATTATTTCATAATCCGCATATAAATTATTCGGTTGCTTTAGGTTTTTGTGCGAATTCCCTGACGCTTCGTTACAGATGTTTTACACTGTCGCCGATTTCAAAACTTACGGATGAATGTAATGAAAACTGTCTTTCTCAAGGCTCTGCCTTTCGCTGCCGTTGCAGCAATGCTCTGCCAGTCCGCCTATGCGGGTGACCTGTCTCTGGGCGCAGCTGCGCTCGGCAGCTCCAGCGTTTATCGCGGATACGACACTAAAGTTTATCCGATCCCTGTTATCGACTACGAAGGAGACAATTTCTACTTCCATTCGCTGATGGGAGGATACTATCTGTGGAAAGACAAGCAAAATCAGCTGAGTCTGGTAGCAGGTTATAATCCTTTCGGTTTTAAACCGAGCGACAGTGACGACGACCAGATGAAACGTCTAAACCGTCGTCGCGGCACACTGATGGCCGGTGTAGCCTATAATCATGATGCGGAGTGGGGCACCCTTCGTGCCATGCTGACCGGCGATACGCTGAACTACAGCAATGGCATTGTCGGCGATTTGGCTTATCTTTATACCTTCCATGGCGACAAATGGGCCGTTGTCCCTGGCGTGGGTGTGATGTGGGACAGTGCTAACGAGAACAAATACTACTACGGTATTAACAGTAGCGAGTCTCACCGTAGCGGCCTGAACAGCTACAAGCCTGGCGACAGCGTTAACCCCTATGTTGAAGTTTCAGCACGTTACAGCTTTGCCCCACAGTGGCAGGCGTTCGTGACCGGTCGCTACATCCGCCTGGCTGATGAAATCAAAGACAGCCCTATGGTAGATAAATCTTATACTGGCGTCCTGATGACCGGAGTAAGCTATACCTTCTAATGACGGCATAAGCATCAAGGTGCACTAATTTGGTGCTTATTTTGCTACTTAATGGGGCGTTTCGCCCCATTTGCACGTCTGGAGGGCAGCGGCGACGTGGTCATTGATTTTGAGAACTGCCTCACAGTATTAAAGGTGAAGAGGCTTTGCACACTCTTAACGCTTTTCACACCGAATAATAATGACCTGGACAGGAGCAAATGATGAACGCGAAAACCGTAGAATTTCCTAATGGAACACGGGTACCCGCCGTTGGACAGGGTACCTGGTTTATGGGAGAGCGAGAGTCGGCCTTTCGCTCTGAAGTCAATGCATTACAGCAGGGGATTGACCTGGGGATGACCCTGATTGATACCGCAGAAATGTATGCCGATGGTGGGGCTGAACGAGTGGTGGGTGAGGCGATTGCCGGTCGCAGGGATAAAGTTTACCTGGTCTCGAAAGTCTATCCGCAGAACGCAGGGGGCGCTCGCGCAGTGAAAGCCTGTGAACAGAGCTTGCACCGTCTTAAAACGGACTGTATCGACCTCTATCTGTTGCACTGGCGTGGATCGATCCCACTGGAAGAAACCGTGCTTGCCATGGAGTTATTGCAAAAAGCCGGTAAAATTCGACAGTGGGGTGTCTCGAATCTTGACACCCATGATCTCGACGAGCTCTGGCAGGTGCAGGGGGGACAGAAGTGCATGACCGATCAGGTGCTTTACCATGCTGCTTCTCGCGGGATTGAACACCAACTTCTGCCCTGGTGTCGCGACCATGAGATGCCGATTATGGCTTATTGCCCGCTGGCACAGGCGGGTAATCTCCGGCAGGAGGTGTTGCATCATCCCATTATGCAGCAGCTGGCTAGGGCAAGAAACGTCAGCAGTGCGCAAATCGCGCTGGCGTGGGTAACGCGTTTCGATAACGTGATTGCTATTCCGAAAGCCGTACAGCCTGACCACGTCAAAGAGAATGCCGCCGCACTTAACCTGCGTCTCAACGCACACGAACTCGCGCTTATCGACCAGGCGTTCCCCGCTCCGAATCAAAAGACTCCACTGGATATCGTTTAAAAAAAGGGACGGCATAGGTCGTCCCTTTTTGGCGCTACCTTTTATTTAAAACCTAAGGCTTTTATTTAATACCAAAGACGATCGCCAGTTTCGCGGGTGCCGCGGCGGTGCTTATCTGGGAATGTGAGATAGCCGCGGTCTCGACGCAAACCATGGTTTTATAGCCGTCATCGGCCATGTCTTTCATCGATGCGGAATTCTCCGCACCCGGATTCCAGCTCACCACGTCGCTATTGCCTTGATGTTTAACGCTAAGGGTACGTTTGAGCACCGGATCGACAATCAGGCTTTCTTTTTCGGGATCGGTAAAGATGCGATCCGTTAAGCCATTGAACGTCAGTGGGCCTTGCAACAACGCGGTTTCGCCATTGGCCACCTTATCGATATAAGGCTGGCCTAAACCTTCTACCTTCACCTCGCTAATGTCACCAATCTCGAAGTAGGCGTGCAGGGCGCTGGTGGTCTCAAAGTCGCCGTGCGACTCGAGTTCGATGGAGCATTGATCGCCGAAAGAGAAATGTGCATGCAAGGTAAAGGCGTGCGGCCAATATTTGCGCGTCTCTTCACTGTCTTTCAGCGTAAGGGTCAGGTTGACCACCGAATCATTCTCGCTGTGCGCGGTTAACTGCCAGGGTAGGTTGCGTGCGAAGCCGTGAGAGGGTTTACCTGCGGGCCCAAACCAGGGCCAACACACGGGAACGCCGCCTCGGATGGCAACACCCGGCTCGAAGGCAGTTTCGCTGCTCAGCCAGATGACCGGTTTCTGGCCAGTCGGTTGCCAGCTCACCAGATGTGCGCCCTGAAGCGTGATGGCCGCACGACCCTTCGGATGCGTGATAACCAGCAATGGCAGGTCTGCAATTTGGCTTTGGCTGATAGAAGGAGAGATTTGTTTGGTCACGGGAAGCGTGAAAAATTGTTCGCTCATGGTGTAGTCCTGTGCAATATCGAGTGAAAACTACGACAGGGAAGAACTGACAGACGTTGGGCTAAACGAAAAAGGGCGACTTATCGTCGCCCTCTGTCAGTCCAACACAACGTTAACTTATTTGTTAGCGATGTGAGAGATCAGGTCCAGAACTTTATTTGAGTAGCCAGTTTCGTTGTCGTACCAGGAAACCAGTTTCACAAAGTTGTCGTTCAGAGCGATACCTGCTTTAGCATCGAATACAGAAGTCAGTTTTTCGCCGTTGAAATCGGTAGAAACCACTTCGTCTTCAGTGTAGCCCAGGATACCTTTCAGCTCGTTTTCTGAAGCGCGTTTCAGTTCTGCACAAATTTCTTTGTAAGAAGCTGGTTTTTCCAGACGCGCAGTCAGGTCAACAACGGAAACGTTAGGGGTAGGTACGCGGAAAGCCATACCGGTCAGTTTACCGTTCAGAGCAGGAATAACTTTACCTACTGCTTTAGCTGCACCGGTAGAAGAAGGGATGATGTTCTGAGATGCGCCGCGGCCGCCGCGCCAGTCTTTGTGAGACGGGCCATCAACGGTTTTCTGAGTTGCAGTCGTTGCGTGAACAGTGGTCATCAGCGCTTCAACGATACCGAACTTGTCGTTGATAACTTTAGCCAGTGGCGCCAGGCAGTTGGTGGTACAAGAAGCGTTAGAAACGATTTCCTGACCATCGTAAGAGTTGTGGTTCACGCCCATCACGAACATAGGAGTGTCATCTTTAGAAGGGCCAGTCAGAACAACTTTCTTAGCGCCAGCTTCGATGTGTTTACGTGCGGTTTCGTCGGTCAGGAAGATACCGGTAGCTTCCGCTACAACGTCAACGTTCACTTCATTCCATTTCAGGTTAGCTGGGTCACGCTCAGCGGTAACACGGATGGTTTTGCCGTTAACAACCAGATGACCGTCTTTTACTTCAACGGTGCCGTCAAAACGACCGTGAGTAGAGTCATATTTCAGCATGTATGCCATGTAGTCAGCGTCTAACAGGTCGTTGATAGCAACGATTTCGATGTCAGAACGTTCCTGCGCAGCACGGAAAACGATACGGCCGATACGGCCAAAACCGTTGATACCTACTTTGATAGTCATATATTCCACCAGCTATTTTTCAGTGAATAAAGGTTGATTGTAAAATTACAAAAACCTTGGTGAGCGTCAAGCGGAATCGCAACAATTGTTGCGGTAAGTCAAACCTTGCACCTACTATTGTTCGCTTATTGTACGTTCCGTTTCATTATCAGCTGTTACGCATATTGGGGCGTATTTACGGGGTTTAAACTGCCGCAGATCAAATATGTGATCACCATCACACATGTCTGCGCCCCGCACCAATGGCATAGAGTTTAAGCCAAAACCGGCTGACTCGTTGTTACTTTTTTGTTATTATTAACTGTTATTTTAGTTGATTTTTTCATCTCGAAGAGAACGGCACCCATGGCCAACGAATTCAAAGATACCCCTCAAAATCCAGAACTTACTGAAATTCAACGTTATGTGACGCAAGAGCGCGGCACGGAGCGCCCCTACACCGGAAAATTGCTGCACAATACGCGTGACGGCATCTATCACTGCCTGTGCTGTAATGCGCCGCTGTTTTACTCGGACACCAAGTTTGATGCGGGCTGTGGATGGCCGAGCTTCTATCAACCGGTGACGCATGATGCTATTCGCTATCTTACCGATAATTCTCATGGGATGGAGCGCGTAGAGATCCGCTGTTCCAACTGTGACGCGCATTTGGGCCACGTTTTCCCTGATGGCCCAGAGCCTACAGGTGACCGTTACTGTGTGAACTCCGCGTCAATGAGCTTCATTGATGGCGAGAACGGCGAGAAGACTGCAGGCTAATTTCTTCGGCAGACCCGGCAAGTTCCGCGTCGGGTCTGCCGCAGGGAAATATTAAAAACATTTAACAAAATCGATTCAGCCATTTATTCATCAAGCTGGAATAATTCTGTGAAGCGTGGGAGTGTTTTGAATGGAAATTCGTGAACTTGTCGACGTCATGACCCCTGAAATTTACCAACGTCTCGCCTTGGCCGTCGAGTTGGGCAAATGGCCGGACGGCGTCCGTTTGACCGAGCAGCAAAAAGAGCACAGCCTTCAGGTCGTCATGCTCTATCAGGCACGCCATAACGTTGACGCCCAGCATATGACGGTGGGTACTGATGGCCAGATAGTCACAAAGAGTAAGCAAGAGCTTAAGCACCAGTTTCTCCAGGAAAGCTTGATCAAGATTAAGAATGGTTCCTGACAGTAAACCGGTGTTCCTCTAACCAATCTCTAGAGACAGGGGCTGGCACCGGACGAGTCCCAACCCTTAATTGTTCACATGGCGAGGTCATTGGCGCTGGTGATAATCGCCGCCGAGCGCAGCATAGATCTGGACCGCATTATTTCGGCGCGCCAGCGTATTTTGCATCAGGTTCAACGTCGCTCGTCGACGAGCGCCTTTTGCGTCGAGCCAAGGTTGAATGTCTGTGCGCCCAAGCTGCCAGCGTGAGAAGGTCACGCGTTCAGCCTCCTGCGTCAGGGCCAGCGCTTCATTGAGATACTGTGCCTGTTCGCTCAAACGGATGCGGGCGGAGAGCGCGTCTTCTGTTTCCTGCAACGCGCGATACAGCGTTTTTCTGAAACTGACCGACTCGGCTTCATAGGCCACGCGAGCACTCTGGTTGCTGAGCCGGGCGGTATTAAACTGAACGAATGGCAGGGTGAGCGCGGCGGCCAACTGCCCTATGGGGTTGGCCAGATACTGCGTCAGCGTGGGACTCGAGGTGCCATAGCTGCCGGTCAAGGTCAGGGAAGGGTAAAAACTAAGACGCGTGGCATCGGCATCCGCCAGACTGCTGCGCACCCTCAGTTCTGCGGCGTGAACATCGGCACGCCGTGAGAGCAGGTCCACCGGTAATCCTGCCGCAGGGACAGGCAAGACAGTGTCCGGCAAGTCATCAAGCTCGGGCTGTGGTGACTCCGGTGGCGCGCCCATCAGTAGCGCAAACGCATGTCTGGTCTCGACAATTTGCTGCTCAAGCTGAGATAACGTTGCCTGCTGGCTGACTACCGACTGCCGGGCAAATACCTGATCCCCTCCCGAAATTGCCCCCGCGCGATAGCGAATCTGCGTTAGCTCCAGAGTAGTGCGCGCGTCATGCAGGTCGGCGAACGCCTGGGTGCGCAGACGATGCAAATAACCAAGCTGCCAACGCGTCTGCGCAACGGCAACGCAAATCGCCAGACGTGCCGCCCGCCAGTCGTTTTCGCTCGCCTGTGCATCGAGTTCGGCCGCTTCGCGCTGCGCCATCGCTGTCCCCCAGATGTCCAACGGATAGCTCAACGTGAAATTTCCCCCCGCAAAGCGCGAAGTGGAAGGAGCAAAACCCTCGGGGGAGTTCATTGGGCGACTGACGCCGGCATTGAATCCCAGTGAATCCGAGGGCCAGCGTGAAAGCCCGCTTAATGACGACTGAATCTGTGCCAGCTTCGCCCGCAGCGCGCTAAGCTTAATATCGTCGTTTTGACGCAGCGCCTGCGCCAATACTGCGGGCAGATCCGCGTCACCCAGAGAGGCCCAAAAATCGGTCTGCTCTTTCGTCGCAGGGGACGGCATACTCCAGTGCGTGGGGAGCTGCGGCGGCGTGGGCGGAGAACTTCGCAGCAGGCCGCAGCCGCTTAACGGGATTAACATACTCAACAGCATAAGCCTGCGCAGGTTTCTCATTCGCGAGCCAGCGCTTCTGCGGGGTCTAAGCGGGCGGCCTGCCAGGCAGGAAGCCAACCCGAAAGCATGCCGACCACGACCGCACAGCCCACGGCAATCAGCATGGCCTTCAACGAAAATACCATCTGCCACGAGGGTATAAACAGCGCCAGCACAACGCCGAGGCCGAGTGACACCGTAACGCCAATCGCGGCACCTATCAGACAGAGCAGCACGGCTTCGGTCAGGAATTGCCATTGGATATCGCGCGGACGCGCACCGACCGCCATACGTACCCCCGTTTCTCGGGTGCGTTCAGTGACTGAGACCAGCATGATGTTCATCACGCCAATACCCCCGACCAGCAGTGAAATCAGGGCGATCAGCGATAAAAACAGCGTTAGCGCAAAACTGGTTTTTTCAATAGAACTCACGAAAGCCGCGCTGTCCTGCATATAAAAGTCCTGCCGCCCGTGCAGACGAGTCAGGAGGCTTTGTATCGCTTTTTTTGCCGATTCTGACGTGAGGCCGTTTTCCAATGAAACGGCTATTGAACTGAACCAGTTCTGACCGAGAAGCCGGCTGCTGGCGGTGGTCCAGGGCATCCACAGCGTTAGCGCCCCGTTATTGTAGGCTGAAGTACTGCGCATGACGCCCACGATACGGCACGGCTGTGTGCCGACCAGAATAATTTGACCCAGCGGGTCTATACCCGTCGGAAAAAGTTTCTGCTGCAAGGCCTGATTGATGATAACCACAGAGCCGTTTTGCGCCACGTCACGCGGCAGCAGGCTGCGGCCTGCCAGCGTCTCAAGATTGCTGGTTTCAAGGAATTCTGCACTGGTGCCGTTGACGCTGGCGTTGGTGTCTGCGCGCTGCCAGCGAATACGCAGACTGGCGTTGACGTTGGGCGTTGCGGCTTTTACCCAGGGCTGGGCCAGCAGTAGCTTGAGATCTCTCGGGCCGAGCGATCGTCGGCTTGCGGCCTCATCATCACCGAAACCTTTGCCCGGATGCAGCGTGATGACGTTGCCGCCCAGCGTGGCGAGCGTATCCAGAACGTAGCGTCTTGCCCCTTCACCGGCGGCGTTGAGACAGACGACGGAAACAATGCCAATCACGATGCCCAGCAGCGTGAGGCCGGAACGCATCTTGTGAACCGAGAGCGTGCGGCAGGCGCCGAGTAGATTATCGGTGATGGCTTCCCAGCGAGTGAGCCGCCGGTGAGGCGTCTCTCCCTGGGTTCCAGCAACTAAAGGGGGCGCATTAACGTCTTTCGATTTTTCAACGTATTCCGATTTTTCGGCCTGATTGGGTTGGTCTGAGCAGAGCTGTCCATCGCAGAGTCGGAGAATACGCCCGGCATAGCGTGCAACCTCGATGTCATGGGTGATGATAATGACCGTGTGCCCCTGACGATGTAACTGCTGTAATAATTGCATCACATCACGGCCGTTTTGGCTGTCCAGTGCGCCCGTCGGCTCATCGGCCAGAATAATCTCCCCGCCGTTAATCAGGGCTCGGGCAATACTGACACGCTGCTGCTGGCCGCCAGAAAGGCGAGTGACGCCGCGTGTCTCCAGGCCGCTCAGACCCAACTGACTCAGGAGACGCAAGGCTTTATCACGCCGCAGCGCGCGCGGATGACGGGCATAACGAGCAGGGACCTCGACGTTATCGGCTACCGACAGCGACGGGATCAGATGGTAACGCTGAAAAATAAACCCGAACCGCTCTCTGCGCAGGCGCGCGCGGGCGTTGCTGTCAAAATGCTGAACGTCTCGCCCATCGATGCGATAAGCCCCGTCACTCGGCCGGTCCAGGCAGCCAAGGATATTCATCAGCGTGGACTTTCCCGAGCCAGACGGCCCCATAATCGCCACCATCTCGCCGGCATGAATATCCAAAGAAAGGTTATTGAGCACCGTGACTTCCGCGTTTCCGTTCTGAAAACGGCGACTAATAGCGGTCAGAGAGAGCAGTGGCGGCGTCATTTCGTCGTCTCGCTCGGCGGCAGGCTCGCTATCACCAACGCCTCCCCGTCCTGTAAACCCTCCTTGACCTCAATCCTCGTACCGTCGTCAATGCCGGTCAGGATGGTTCGTGCGACCGTTTTCCCCTCGGTGCCCATCAGGTTGACCCGATAGTGGCTGGCGTCAATCTGCGGGCCAAGGGCGGTGACGGGGATCGTGAGCACGTTATCGGCGCGTTGCAGCACAACGCTGACCAACGCAGTCATCTCAGGCCTAAGCGTGCCCTGCGGATTGGCGACGTCAAACAGGGCATTATAAAAAACGGCATTGTTAATGGTCTCCGGCGCGGGTTCGAGGGTGCGAAGCGTGCTACATAACGGGCGAGTGTCGGCTCCAAGGGTGGTAAAACACACCGGCAGGCCAGGTTTTACCCGGCTGATGTCTGCCTCGGGGATCTGCGCGCGTACGGTCATGATGCTTAGGTCAGCAATCTGTAAAATAACCGGTATCTGGTAGGAGGCCACGACTGTCTGGCCAGCTTGGGTATTGACCGACACCACCGTGCCGCTAACCGGCGCGATAATCCGCGTGTAGCCAAGATTGGTCTTGGCGGTATCGACGCGAATTTGCTGCTGGTGGATTTGTGCATTCATCGAGGTGAGTTGTGCCTGCTGCACCGCGATATCCGCCTCGGCCGACTCCACGTCCTGCTGCGAGGCCGCGCTTTGCGTATACATTGCCTGCTGGCGTTTGAGCAACAGGGCAGAGCGCTTCACCAGCGCCTGATTAGCCCTCTTTTGCGCCAGTAAACTGTTGAGCGCAACCTCGGCATCCTGCAGGGTATTCTGGGACAGGGTAGGGTCAATCTCGCCGAGCACTTGACCTTGATGAACAAAGTCTCCGGGCGTGACGCTTAGGGTTTTAAGCTGCCCCGAGGCCTGAGAACCGACGTCGATGCGTTTAATCGGCTGGAGAATGCCGCTGGCCATGACGGTAAGTTCGAGCGTTTGCCGGGTGACCCTGACGGTCAGCGGCGGAGCAGGAGACGCGGTAAACGCTTCCCCATCTCCCCAGAATAAAAAGGCTAACAACAGCAGTAAAATAATTACGCCAATCTCTTTTTTATATTTTATGTTTTTTTTAGGCGGTAGGCGCGGTGGCATTATTTATAAGATCCTTCAAGGTGCGCTTCGTAATAACTCTGGCTTATATATTTATTGGGTGAATTATTAATATTGAAATATTGTTGAAGCTTATAAATAACCCCCCTCCCAAAAGCAGGAGGGGGGGTGAAATTTAATTATAACATGCAGATATTTGTCCGACGGTGGTATCCGCCGGCAATAGTCCCAAAGCCTTAAGAATTTCCCCAGCTTCTATTTGGTCGGCAGGAGTGCCCACCGGCACCAGGCTGTGCAGCGTGGAGCAAATATCTGGGGAAGTAATCGGTGGGATAGGCAGCAGGTCGGCGTTAGCCGCAGAGCTGAAACCAACGGCACTAAACAATACGGCTACGGCAGCGAGCGATTTGAATTTATTCAATGGAAGTTTCCTTAATCCTTAATGGAAAATAATTTCAGAGTTAACGTAAGCAGAAGGTTATTTCCTGTCGTTAACTCACCATGCCAAAAATAAAATAATTATTAAGTTTGGCGAAATCAAAACTAGCCCATTGCGTAGAATTTAGTGAGTGATTTATTGGTTTTTTTAATCAGAACTTGATCGGCGTCGTAATTTTATGAGTTAGGTTTTTTATTTATTTCGTTAAGTATTTCCAGTCTGAATATATACAAATATTGGGTGGGGTATTATTTATGAATTATTCTTTCTCCTGCTTTTATTTAAGCAGGAGAAAGAATGGCGATGCCGTTACAGGGCGTCGTAATCGCCGGTACCTTCTGGCCACGGAGTCAGCAGATCATAACCGGTTTCAGTGACGGCAATGGTGTGCTCCCACTGTGCCGACAGCGAGCGGTCTTTGGTGACGACGGTCCAGCCGTCAGACAGGACGCTGGTTGCCGCTTTGCCTGCGTTGATCATCGGTTCGATGGTGAAAATCATTCCCGCTTCAAGCACCAGACCTTCGCCCGGACGACCGTAGTGCAGTACCTGCGGCTCGGTATGGTATTCCTCGCCCACGCCATGGCCACAGTATTCGCGCACCACAGAGAAACCGTTGCTCTCGGCAATCTGCTGAATCGCTGCGCCGACGTCGCCTAGCGTGGCACCTGGGCGCACCGCTTTAATCCCTGCCACCATCGACTGATAGGTCACCTCAACCAGACGCTGCCCGCGAATGGTCGGTTTGCCGACGTAGTACATGCGGCTGGTATCGCCGTACCACCCGTCCTGAATAATGGCTACGTCAATGTTAACGATATCGCCGTCCTTCAGTTTTTTATCGGCCGGAATGCCGTGGCAAACCACGTGGTTCACCGAGGTACACGAGGTTTTGGTGTAGCCGTGGTAGCCGATGTTAGCGGGCGTTACCTTCAGCTCGTTAACGATGTAGTCGTGGCAAAGCTGGTCAATTTCATTGGTCGTGACGCCGACTTTGACGTAAGGCTTGATGAACTCGAGCACTTTTGCCGCCGTGTTACCGGCGATGCGCGCCTTTTCGATTTCCTGCTGGGTATGAATCTTTACAGTCATAGTTAATCGACTTCTTTTGGTAGTGAATCGGGGCGGGAAAGGGCCGTCACCCGACGTCGTGAATTTTAAAGGGTAAAGTGCAGGTTGCTGACCAGCTGAGAGAGGTTTTGTACCTTGGCCCCCGCCTGCTGCATCTCTTCGATTGCCCGCTTGCTGTCATCGGGCTGAAGATTAACGCCGCGACAGCCGTCGCTTAACAGCGTCACCTGATATCCCAGCGCCAGCGCATCGAGCACGCTGAACTTGACGCAGTAATCGGTCGCTAGCCCCATAACAATCAGCTGCTCAACCTGCTCGCGTTGCAGCCAGGGGTGCAGCGCGGTTGCCGCTCGCTTACCGTTATCGAAAAAGGCGCTGTAGCTGTCAATCGCTGCGTCCTGACCTTTATGCACAATGTAGTCCAGTCCGGCAGTGTTGAGCTCGGGGTGAAAGTCTGCGCCTGGCGTGTTCTGCACGCAGTGTACCGGCCACCATACCTGCGGCAGGCCTTCGAGTTCGCCGACCGTCCACGGCTCTGCCGAGGAGTTCAGGGCAAAACTGCGATGATCTGCCGGGTGCCAGTCCTGCGAGGCCACGACCTTGATATTGGCATGACGACAGGCGGCAATAGCCAGATTGGCGATGTTGACCGTTTCATCACCTTCGGCCACGGCCAAGGCACCGCCGTGGCAAAAATCGTTCTGCAGATCGATAAGCAACAGCGCAGATTTCATCTTATCCCCTTAAAGAGTTAACTCTCCGCGCAGGTCTTGCTGCATCTGTTCGCGGATCTCTTCCGGCGAAAGCGGCTGGCTCAGCAGGTAGTGCAGCTTAGTCAGCGTGGCTTCCACGGTCATGTCAAAACCACTGATAACGCCCGCGTGCGCCAGCGCATTACCGGTTGCGTAACCGCCCATGTTCACCTTGCCGGAGATACACTGGGTCAGGTTTACCACCACGATGCCGCGCTCGGAGGCCTCTTTAAGCTCCTTCAGCAGGTCGCCTTTCTGCGGCGCATTGCCAACGCCGTAAGAGCGCAGAATAAGCGCTTTCACCGGCTGCTGCAGGAAGTTACGCACCACTTCAGCAGAAATGCCCGGATAAATCGTGACCACGCCAATCGGTTGCGGCGTAATGTTATGCACGCGCAGCGGACCGTGGGTTGCCGGAATAGACGGCGTAGCGAGACGGCGAATATGAATCCCGGCCTCGAGCAACGGTGCCATGTTCGGAGACGCAAAGGCATCAAAACCATCGGCGTGCGCCTTGGTGCTGCGGTTGCCGCGATACAGGCGATTGTTGAAGAACAGCGTGACTTCGTTAACCGGGTGGTTAGCGGCAATATACAGGGAATTGAGCAGGTTGATTTGACCGTCCGAGCGCAAAGCCTCAAGCGGGATCTGCGAACCGGTGACGATTACCGGCTTGTCGAGGTTCTCTAGCATGAAAGACAGCGCAGAGGCGGTGAACGCCATGGTATCCGTGCCGTGCAAGATAACAAAACCATCGTACTGGTCATAGTGCGCCTGAATGTCGTCGGCGATGTGCTGCCAGTCTTCCGGCGTCATGTCCGACGAATCCATCAGCGGTGAATATTCCTGAATATGGAAATCAGGCATTTCAGGACGGTGGAACTCGGGCATCAACGCCAGCTGGCGCTGTAAATGGCCGGATACAGGAATGTAGCCCTGTTCTGAACGCTGCATGCCGATAGTACCGCCGGTGTAAGCAACGTAAATCGATTTTTTAGTCATTTGAACAATTCTTTTTTAATCAGCCAGACAGGCCAGGTGGGGCGATTATAAAGCGACTGGGGCAGGAATAAAATGTGAATGCGAATTGATTAAAAAAATGGCCTCAGAAAAGAGGCCATTTTGGGGTTTTCGTTCAGAAATTAAGCGTTATTGCGTGGGTGAATTACTTCACGTCACCGCAGGTGAGACACATCGCATAGCGATTTTGTGGATCGTTCAGATTATTGAACAGGTCCGCCTGTGAGCTCATTTTCAACGCCACGTCGGCAACCGGAGCAGGCAGATAAGCCTGCGCGACGGCCGGGAGCATCGCATGAACGGAGGCGTTCATCTGCGAGAACACCATATCGGTCAGGCTTGGCTGATCGACGTACCAGTTAAGCTGCCATTTTGGCAATTTTGCCAGCTCGGCCGCTTTCTTGACTGCGTCATCGAAATCACCCAGTTGATCGACCAAACCGTTGTTTTTAGCATCGGTACCGATCCACACGTGGCCCTGCCCAATCTGGTCAATCTGCTCAGGCGTCTTGTTGCGCGCCTTGGCAACCAGGCCAATGAAGGTCTTGTAGCCGTGCTCAATGTTCATCTGCATCATCTGCGAGAACTCCGCAGGCAGCGCTTTGGTGGTCGCGATATCGGCCAACGGGGAGGTTGCTACACCGTCGGTGTGCACGCCAAACTGACCCAGCGTGTCCTGATAGGTATTGATCACCCCAAAGATGCCGATAGAGCCGGTGAGGGTGCTCGGACTGGCGATAATATAGTTGGCCGGTGTGGAGATCCAGTAACCGCCCGACGCCGCCATTCCGCCCATAGAGACCACCACCGGTTTACCCGCCGCTCTGGCAGCAGCCAGTTCGGAACGGATAACCTCTGAGGCGCTTACGCTGCCACCCGGACTGTTAACCCGGAACACAATGGCTTTGATTTTAGGATCGAGTCTCGCCTGACGAATTTGCTCAGCGGTGGTATCGCCGCCCACGTCGCCCGCCTGACCTTCGCCGTCTACAATCGCACCGTTGGCAAAGATAACCGCGATTTGTGGCGCGTTATCATCCTGCTTTTGTTTTGGCGAGTAGTCGTCAAGGCTCACGTAGTTGAAGTCTTTCTTCTGCTTGTTGTAGCCAAAGGCCTTAATCATCGCATCGTCAGCTTCGCCGCGTGAGGCCAGTACATCAACCAGCTTGTTTTTCAACGCGTATTCGGCAGTATCGCCGTCCACCTGCTGTAGACCGGTCAGCATGCCCGCCGCGCCCGGGAACAGCTGTTCCGGTGTCAATTGGCGGTTGGCAGACACGGTATTCAGATAGTTGTTCCACAGGCCGGTGACCCAGCGGGTATCCGCATCACGCGCCGCAGGCGACATGTTGTCGCGCATTAACGGTTCAACCGCTGATTTGTAAGTCCCCACGCGGAAGATATTGGTGGTCACTTTCAGCTTATCGAGCAGCGTCTTGTAGTAAAGCGTGTTGGTGGCGAAACCGTGCAGGTCAACGGTCCCCATCGGCGACAGATAAATCTTGTTGGCGAAGCTGGCCAGATAATACTGTGACTGGTCATAGCTATCACCCACGGCGTAAATCTGTTTGCCGGAGTCACGGAACTCGCGCAGCGCCTTGCCGATATACTGTAGCGAGGCCTGATCGGTGCCGGTGAAATCGGTCAGCGAGAGCACCATACCGGTGATGTTGCTGTCGTTTTTGGCGGCACGAATAGTGTCAACCAGGTCAAACAGCGAGGTTTCCTGCAGGCGATTGCTCGAGGTACCCAGCAACTCGCGGCCAATCTGGCGAACCTTGTTGTTGACCGTGGGTTTATCTACCACCGAACCGCTCAGATTCACCAACAGTGCACCCTTGGTCGGTGTCTCGACAGGCTTGGATTGCAGCTCGAAATAAATCCCGACGGCGACCAAAATGATCAACACCAGGAAAAGATTAAGAATAAATTCTCTGACAAAATTAAGCAGACGCCAGGTCCACCTAAGAAATCCGGCGATGATTCGCCACAGTATGCGCATGTTCTCTCCATTTAGAGCGACTAGTGCTGCTATCCTAATGACCTGCCAGAAAAATGTCAGCTTTAAATCATTTCATAATTTGGCAGGCGGCTCAGGCACCCCATAGCCTTAACCCTGTCTGATAGCCACAATACAGGGGGTTATGTTAACGTAAGGTGAATACAACTCATTATCAGGAGAGAATTATGGACGCTCTGGACCTGCTGCTTAACCGCCGCTCCGCTTCACGCCTCACGGCACCTGCGCCGTCTGGCAAGGTTTTGCAGAATATCATTAATGCAGGTATGCGTGCCCCGGACCACGGCGCACTTCAGCCGTGGCGCTTCGTGATCGTCGAGAACGACGGCCTGACGCGTTTTAGCCATCTGTTGAAAAGCGCCGCCGAGAAAGACGGGTTGGACGAGAAAGCCATTGAGAAAGCCACGCTGGCACCGATGCGCGCCCCGCAGATTATTACCGTCATTGCAGACTATAAAGAAAGTGCGAAAGTACCGAAGTGGGAACAGGTCGTTTCCGCCGGTTGTGCCGTGCATGCGATGCAGATGGCCGCACTGGCTCAGGGCTTCAACGGTATCTGGCGAACTGGCCCGTGGACCGAGCACGCCGCAGTACGACACGCCTTTGGCTGCGCCGAGAACGACCAAATTGTGGGCTTCCTGTACCTGGGTACGCCACAGCTGAAATCCAATACCCAGGTTATTCCTGCCGACAGCGCTGCGTTTGTCAGCTACTTCTAAACAGGCGTGCCGTTCAGGAAGCAAGAAACGGCATTGCCGCGACGCTCATCAAACTTGAATCCCCCAGGGGCTGCTGGAGAGCAAGGCGGCGTCGCGTCTGGAAACAGACGGTTTCAACACCACAGGCCATGGTAGGCGCTCATCGCGGCGGTGGTTTATCCGCTTATCGAAGGCGCTACCGTGGCCTGATTTATCCGATAATTCCCTTTTTCGCCGTTTTTGTGAGCGAACGTCCCGGCTGATTGGCGATAGCGACTTATCAATTCTCTGCCTAGCGGCTAACATAGGTAAACTAAAGGACAAGTTGTCGCCCCCTGTTTGTGAGCCATGCCTGATGCGATTGTTTATTGCCGAAAAACCCAGCCTTGCCAGAGCAATCGCTGATGTATTACCTAAACCGCATAAGCGCGGAGACGGTTTTATTGCCTGTGGCAATCAGGACGTGGTGACCTGGTGCGTTGGGCACCTGCTGGAGCAGGCTCAGCCCGACGCTTACAACAGCCGCTATGCGCGCTGGGCGCTTGAAGACCTGCCAATTATCCCTGAAAAATGGCAGCTGCAACCACGTCCGTCGGTGGCGAAACAGCTGAACGTAATAAAGAGGCTGCTGCTTGAAGCCAGTGAGGTTGTGCACGCAGGCGACCCTGACAGAGAAGGGCAGCTGCTGGTCGATGAAGTGCTCGACTACCTTGAGCTGAATCCGCAAAAGCGCCAGCAGGTGCAACGTTGTCTGGTGAATGACCTTAATCCGCAGGCGGTAGAGCGTGCGGTCTCGAGAATGCGCGACAACCGCGATTTCATCCCGCTTTGCGTCTCGGCGTTGGCGCGTTCCCGCGCCGACTGGCTCTACGGAATCAATATGACGCGCGCCTACACCATTCTCGGTCGCAACGCCGGTTATAACGGCGTGCTGTCGGTCGGCCGTGTGCAGACACCGGTGCTTGGGCTGGTGGTTCGTCGTGACGAAGAGATTGAAAACTTCGTGCCGAAAGATTTCTTCGAGGTGAAGGCTCACATCGTAACCCCCGCCGACGAGCGTTTTGTGGCGCTGTGGCAGCCGAGTGAGTCCTGTGAACCTTATCAGGATGAAGAGGGCCGCCTGTTGCATCGTCCGCTTGCCGACCACGTTGTCGCGCGGATAGGGGGCCAACCGGCGATCGTCACTGGCTATAACGACAAGCGCGAGTCTGAAGTTGCGCCGCTGCCGTACTCGCTCTCCACGCTGCAAATCGAAGGCGCAAAAGCCTTCGGTTTGAGCGCACAGAAAATACTCGATATCTGTCAGCGTTTGTATGAGACGCATAAGCTGATTACCTATCCACGTTCCGACAGCCGTTACCTGCCAGAGGAGCACTTCGCCGGACGTCATTCGGTGCTCAACGCTATCGGTATTCATCAGCCCAATCTGCTGCCGCAGCCCGCACTCGATGTCGATAAACGCAACCGCTGCTGGGACGACAAAAAGGTCGATGCTCACCACGCGATTATTCCTACCGCGCGCAGCAGTAAGGTGAATTTGACCGAAGATGAAAGCCGAATTTATGGCCTCATTGCGCGTCAATATCTGATGCAATTCTGCGCCGACGCAGTATTTCGCAAATGCGTGATCGACCTGGAAATCGCCGGTGGAAAATTCGTTGCCAAGGCGCGTTTTCTGGCCGAGGCGGGCTGGCGCACGCTGCTGGGCAGCAAAGAGCGTGACGAGGAAAACGAAGGGACGCCGCTGCCGGTGGTCGCCAAGGGGGATGAGCTTTTATGTGAACGCGGTGAAGTGGTCGAGCGCCAGACTCAACCGCCGAGGCCGTTTACCGACGCCACGCTGCTGTCAGCGATGACCGGCATTGCACGTTTCGTGCAGGACAAGGCGTTGAAGAAGATCCTGCGTGCCACTGACGGGCTGGGCACTGAGGCGACGCGCGCCGGGATTATCGAACTGCTGTTCCGCCGCGAGTTTCTGTACAAAAAAGGACGTTACATTCATTCGAGTGATACCGGTCGGGCATTGATTCACTCGCTTCCCGATATTGCCGCCAGACCCGACATGACTGCCGATTGGGAATCAACGCTGACGCGTATCAGTGAGAAAAACTGCCGTTATCAGGACTTTATGCAGCCGCTGGTCACTACATTGCAGGACCTGATCGTGCAGGCCAGACAGAATCGCGTCTCGCCGATGTTCCGCAGCCTGCCGTCGAAGCCGAAAGCTGCGGCGGCAGGTAAGCGGAAACGCCCACCGTCAAAGGCGGCGCAAACCGGGGAATAGCGAGACTACGGGGAGGAAAGCTGAGTGATGTAGGCGTCGAGCAGAGGAATATCGGCAGGCGCCAGTGCAAACTCGAGCGCCTCCTGCGGCAAGACCCAACGCACGTCACTGTGACAGTGTAACGTTATCTCACCCCGAAAGTCGCCAACCCGCCAGGCATGCAGCTCGATGATGCGTTCTGCCTGTTGCCAGTCGTTGCTGGCAATCCACTGGTCAATCTCCGCCTCAATGCCCAGCTCTTCAAGCAGTTCGCGGCGCAGTGCCTCGGGCTGCGTTTCACCCGATTCAACCTTACCGCCGGGAAACTCCCACATACCTGCCTGGCTGCTCTGGGCATCGCGTCGGGCCAGCAGAATGCGGCCGTCGCGTTCTATTATCGCGGCGACCACAACGACCGTTTTTAAGCCGTTCACTTCAGGTCGAACTCTGCCCACACCGGTGCGTGATCCGACGGTTTTTCCATTCCGCGAATCGCATAATCGATGCCGGTTGCCTTACAGCGAGCCGCCAGCGGCGTGCTTGCTAACACCAGATCAATACGCAGACCACGGTTGTCGTCAAAACCCTTTGAACGATAGTCGAACCATGAGAACTGGTCGTTGACTTCAGGATTGGCATGACGGAACGTGTCAACCAGACCCCAGCCCTTAAGGCGCTCCATCCATTCGCGCTCTTCCGGCAGGAACGAGCACTTACCGGTACGCAACCAACGTTTGCGACTGTCTTCACCGATACCGATATCCAGGTCCGTCGGACTGATATTGACGTCGCCCATCACCAGCACCGGGTTCTCTACCGACATTTGCAGCTGTAAATAGTCCTGCAAATCCTGATAGAAACGCTGTTTGGCCGGGAATTTGGTGGGATGGTCGCGGCTTTCGCCCTGCGGGAAATAGCCGTTGATCACGGTCAACAGACCCTGTGGCGTTTGAATGTCGGCCATGATGATACGGCGCTGCGCGTCTTCTTCGTCGGTTGGGAAACCGCGACGCACCGCTACCGGCTCTTCTTTGGTCAACAGCGCAACGCCATAATGACCCTTTTGACCGTGGTAATAGACGTGATAGCCATACTGGCTGACCTCTTCGAGCGGGAACATGTCGTCGTGGACTTTTGTTTCCTGCAGGCCGATGACGTCTGGCTGATGTTGTTCGATAATCGCGGCAAGCTGATGGGGACGGGCACGCAATCCGTTGATATTAAAAGAGACGAACTTCATAGTCGGGAACCATTTGGCGTTGAAATCAGGCAGTGATGTTAGCAGAGTTTTGTCAACGATGTCACTCGAAGAGGGGCCTGTGAACCCAGGTTAACAGCATCTTACAAGGCGGGATGGCGCTGATTTGGTGACGAATTCGGCAGGCAGAGAATTTTCTGTCAACATTTTGTGACAGTCTCTTTTTACAGTGGTCGCGACAGGGTATTATAAGTGCAAGAATTTTTGCGTTTTCTGAATAAGGTCAAAACTGATGCGCCTGGAAGTTTTTTGTGAGGACCGTCTGGGTCTTGCCCGAGAATTGCTCGATTTATTAGTGCTGCGCAGTATTGATTTGCATGGGATAGAAATTGCGTCGATTGGCCGTATCTACCTCAACTTTTCACAGCTGGATTTTGACACCTTCCGCGCACTGATGGCCGAAATTCGCCGCATTGAAGGCGTGACCGACGTCCGAACCGTGCCATTTATGCCCTCCGAACGTGAGCACCGCGCCCTGCGTGCGCTGCTAGTGTCGATGCCAGAACCGGTTTTCTCCATCGATATGAAAGGCAAAGTCGAGCAGGCAAACCCTGCCGCTCAAAGCCTTTTCGAACTGGATGAAGGACGAATCCGCAATCATACCGCGGCAAGTCTCATCAGCGGCTACAACTTCACCCGCTGGCTGGATCACGACAGTGACAAACCGCACACTGAACGGGTGGTGATTCAGGGGCAGGACTTCCTGATGGATCTCACCCCTATCAAACTCGATGACGAGAATCAGGCCAGCGAAGTGGTTGGTGCGGTGGTGATGTTGAAATCGGCGGCGCGTATGGGTCGTCAGCTGCAAGATTTAACCATCAACGACGAACGCGAGTTTGACCACATCGTGGCGGTGAGTCCGAAGATGCGTCAGGTGTTGGATCAGGCCAAGAAGCTGGCGATGCTCGACGCCCCGCTATTGATTGTTGGCGATACCGGTACCGGCAAAGATTTACTGGCCCGCGCCTGTCACCTGCGCAGTTCACGCGGTAAGAATCCTTTCCTCGGTCTCAACTGCGCCTCGCTGCCTGACGACGTGGTCGAGAGTGAGCTGTTTGGTTACGCGCCAGGGGCTTATCCGAACGCGCTTGAAGGCAAGAAAGGCTTCTTCGAGCAGGCCAACGGCGGTTCGGTATTGCTCGACGAGATTGGCGAGATGTCGCCAAGAATGCAGATAAAACTGCTGCGTTTCCTCAATGACGGCACCTTCCGTCGGGTGGGTGAGGAGCATGAGGTGCGGGTTGACGTGCGCGTCATTTGCGCCACGCAGAAGAATCTGGTCGAACTGGTGCAGCGCGGCGAATTCCGCGAAGACCTTTATTACCGTCTCAACGTGCTGACCGTGACGCTGCCGCCGCTGCGCGAACGACCGTCCGATATTATGCCGCTGACCGAGCTATTTGTGGCGCGCTTTGCCGACGAACAGGGCATGCCGCGTCCGAAGCTGAACGGGCAGCTGGGCAGCTATCTGACGCACTACGGTTGGCCGGGCAACGTGCGCCAACTGAAGAATGCGATTTATCGTGCGTTAACCCAGCTGGAAGGCAATGAGCTTCGCCCGCAGGACCTGGCGCTGCCGGACTTTGACGTCGAGGTTACGCTGGGTGAAGAAGCGCTCAATGGTTCGCTCGACGATATCAGCAAGCGCTTCGAGCGTTCGGTTTTGACGCGGCTGTATCGCACTTATCCGAGCACCCGCAAACTGGCGAAACGTTTGGGCGTCTCGCATACCGCCATTGCTAACAAGCTGCGCGAATACGGCTTGAGTACCCGCAAGCCTGAGGGCGATTCTGACGAGTAAGCCCCCCTTTGTCTTTTCACTACGAGGCCTGTGACCGGCGCACATCATGTGCGCGGTGTCATAATCTGAAATCGATAAGGCCTCTTGAGCACGAAGGGCGGCGGGCAGTATCTGCCAAATTCTTTGCATAAAAGCCGTTTCACGGGCATCGCTAGCAATGTTCTATAAGATTGACCCTGTCAGGAAAGCTGGAAACAGCAAGTGTGCAGAAACGAGCGTTATTTCAATTATCTCCCGATAACAGGAACTAAGTTGATTAAAATAACCTGCCTGCGTTTATAAACCCTCCTGATGTTTCAGTTAATTAAATAAGGGATAGGATATTCTCCCATAAAATATTTCAAAGCATTTCACGCGAGAGTCGGTATTAACCCCTGCACCCAATAATTATTTTAATGAAACGAAGTTTTGATATTTATGAATCACTCCGTTTCAGTGGCTATTTTTATCAGGTTTTGAAGAATGGCGGAGTTATTGTTTTCTCGCCACATTATCCCAACCTCAAGCTGAGGCGGCGTTTCAAGTAAATCAAGATAAACAACCCCGGTTCTGGCTAAATGGCGCAGAGAGCAAGGGACTAATGCAATACCTATTCCCGATGCAACGAGATTTATTATCGTTTGCATTTGAATAGCCTGCTGAATGATATTTGGCTGGGCGTCGTGCGAGGCGTAATAGCTCATGACCAGGGCGTAAAAAGACGGTGCAACCTGCTGAGGGAAAATAATAAGCGGTGAATCTATAACCATGTTAGGGCACAGCTTACCCTGGGTAAGATGGATTCTATCCTTGGCCAGCCATGAGGCCGGAACGGCAGCAATCAGCGGTTCCGACATGATTTTTTTGTAGCTCAAAATAGCAGGGAACTGCTTGTCTGCGGGCGGGATGATGATCCCGGCATCAATTTTTTCATTGATAATCGCGGTGGTTTGCACATCGGTGGTCGCTTCCGTTAATACCAGTTCGACCGCCGGATATCGCTCTCTGAAATGGCTCACTAGCTGGGGAAGGATATTGTAACCGGCGCTGCTAATAAACGATAACATGAGCTGTCCTGATTCACCCTTACGCAATCTGTCGGCTATCTCAGGCAATGAGTTCATACTATTCAAAACGCTTTTGACGTGGAATAGCCATTGTTCTCCGAAAGGGGTCAGCGAGACATTTCTTTTGGTACGCAAAAAAAGTGCGTCGCCAAGTTCTTTCTCCAGCGCCATTATTGATTGGCTTAGCGGAGGCTGCGTCATATTCAGACGTTCGGCGGCCTTACCGAAATGCAGTGTCTCGGCGACGGTAACGAAATGTTTCAGCTGTCTCGTGTCCATGACTAATATCCCCAGTAACTTAATTGCTATAGCAGAATATATTTCACAGGGAGTTTTGTCGATTCTAATATGAGTTCCACATAATCTTTATTATTAAGACAGGGCAACTTATAAATGTATCGTTCACGCACCTCAACCCACGGCCGTAATATGGCAGGCGCAAGAAGTTTATGGCGAGCCACAGGTATGACAGATGGCGACTTTGACAAGCCAATTATTGCCGTCGTGAATTCCTTTACGCAATTCGTCCCAGGGCATGTGCATTTAAAAGATCTTGGGCAAATGGTTGCCAGAGAAATTGAAGAGGCCGGTGGCGTTGCCAAAGAGTTCAATACGATTGCCATCGATGACGGGATTGCGATGGGGCATGACGGCATGCTTTACAGCCTTCCTTCGCGTGAACTGATTGCGGACAGCGTCGAGTATATGGTTAACGCACACTGTGCCGATGCCATGGTCTGTATTTCCAACTGCGACAAAATAACCCCAGGCATGCTGATGGCGGCGTTGCGCTTAAATATTCCCACTATTTTTGTGTCAGGAGGGCCGATGGAGTCGGGCAAGATGACGCTGCGCGGTGAAAAGCGTTCTTTCGATCTGATTGATGCCATGGTCGTTGCCGCCGACGACAGCATGACCGACGAAGAGGTGAAAGCCGTCGAGGAGGCCGCCTGTCCAACCTGCGGATCCTGCTCGGGCATGTTTACCGCCAACTCGATGAACTGCCTGACCGAGGCAATGGGGCTTGCGTTGCCGGGTAACGGTTCAATGCTGGCGACGCATGCCCTGCGTAAATCACTGTTTTTAGAGTCAGGACGTAAAATCGTCGAGCTGTGCCGCCGCTACTATGAGCAGAAGGATGAAAGCGTGTTACCGCGCGCCATCGCGAGTGTCAGCGCTTTCGAAAACGCCATGGCGCTGGATGTCGCGATGGGCGGCTCCACCAATACCGTGCTGCATTTATTGGCCGCCGCCTATGAAGGCAAAGTTGATTTCACGATGGCTGACATCGATCGTCTGTCGAGAAAAGTGCCGGTTCTGTGCAAGGTCGCACCGGCGGTTGAAAACGTGCACATGGAGGATATACACCGTGCAGGAGGGGTGATGGGCGTTCTGGCCGAACTGGCGCGTGCTGGCCTGCTCCACACTGACCTGCCGACCGTGCATTCTGCCACCCTGGGTGAGGCGCTGAAGTTGTGGGACATTAAAACCTCCACCTCGGACAGCGTAAGGCAGTTCTATCGCGCTGCGCCAGGCGGTGTGCGTACTAAGGTGGCCTTTAGCCAAAATAACTTCTATCCGGCGTTGGACACCAACCGACGCACCGGCTGTCTGCGTGATGCAGAGCACGCCTTCTCCCGCGATGGCGGCCTTGCCGTGCTGTTTGGCAACATCGCCGAAGAGGGGTGCATTGTGAAAACGGCAAGCGTTGATCCAAGCATGATTTGCTTCACCGGCACCGCGAAAGTATTTGAGGGGCAGGACGAAGCAGTAGAGGGCATTCTTTCCGGCGTTGTCAAAGCGGGCGACGTGGTGATTGTCCGCTACGAGGGGCCTCGCGGCGGACCGGGTATGCAGGAAATGCTGTATCCGACCAGCTATCTGAAGTCCAAGGCGTTAAACAAGAAATGCGCCTTGATCACCGATGGACGTTTTTCGGGCGGATCCTCAGGGCTTTCTATCGGCCATGCTTCGCCAGAAGCCGCCGAGGGCGGCAATATTGCCCTGATTGAGGATGGCGACCTGATTGAAATCGATATCCCGTCCCGCTCGATTCAACTCAAGGTGACAGAGGCTGAACTCGCGCTGCGCCGTGAAAAAATGGAGCTGCGCGGGCGTCAGGCCTGGAAGCCGGGGGCGCGCAAACGCCGCGTTTCCTCTGCGCTCAAAGCCTATGCGGCAATGACCTCCAGCGCCGCCAAAGGGGCGGTACGCATCATCGAGGAGGATGAATGAAACGTTGCCTGGGAGAAACGGACGCTGCGCCGGGCATCGACTCCCGGCTAACTCACGCGGGGCGCTGTCCCGCGGCGAATCAGGGGTTCGTCAATACGCCGCTTTACCGTGGGTCAACCGTCCTTGCGCCGACGGTCGATGACTTACTGGGCTATCGTCAGCCCTTCGTTTATGGCCGCCTCGGCAGTCCGACGACGGTGGCATTGCAGGAAACCCTGCGTTCGTTGGACAACAGTGCCGGAGTGGTGCTGTGTCCCTCCGGCCTGGCGGCGATTTCGACCGCGCTGATGTCGTGCCTGACCGCGGGCGATCATTTGTTGATGACGGACGCAGCCTATCGGCCAGCGCGCACGCTCTGCGAGGGCGTTCTGCGGCGCAGTGGCGTTGAAACAACCTACTTTGACCCTTTACTGAGCGGCGAGGCATTGCGCCGGTTAATCCGACAGGAAACGCGAGCCATCTATCTGGAGGTTCCCGGCTCACAGAGCATGGAGGTCTCTGACATTGCCGCAATAGTGGCGGTAGCGCGCGAGTTTAATCTTCTGGTCATCATGGATAACACCTGGGCAACGCCGCTGTTCTTTGATGCTATCGGGCACGGGGCAGATCTGGTGGTGCAGGCGGGCACGAAATATATCTGTGGGCACTCGGATGTGATGATTGGCATGGTCTCAGCCTCGCCGCGCGCGCTGGCGCAGCTGCAAAAGTACTATCGAGAAATCGGTATGTGCGTCAGCCCGGATGATGCCTGGCTGACGCTTCGCGGCTTACGCACCCTGGGCGTACGCCTTCGCCAGCATCAGGAGAATGCGCTGCGCATTGCCACCTGGCTAGCCACCAGACCCGAGGTGCAATGCGTTTGGTATCCCGCACTCGAAGGCGACCCTGGCCATTCCCTGTGGGCGAGGGACTTTACCGGAGCCTCGAGCCTGTTTTCCGTAGTACTGCAGCCCGCATCGAACAAGGCGGTGTCTGCCTTCCTGGAAGGATTACGCTATTTCGGCCTGGGTTATTCCTGGGGAGGTTTTGAAAGCCTGGTGCTGCCCTTTGACTGCACCGCCTATCGCAGCGCCTCATCACGAAAACCCGTCGGCCCCTGTGTGCGTTTTTACATTGGTCTTGAGGATGTTAATGATTTAACAGCCGATCTTGAGGCTGGATTTGTGCGCTTCAACGCGGCATGGGATGCGCGTTGATCTTTCCATTTCCAACAAGAATGAACATAGATGACAAAACAACTTTGTCTTGGGGGCTTTATGCGCCCGATTTGCTTACACACGGCGTGGTGGCGACATCCCGAAGCCCCCGCTGACGCCAATTTTAACTGGCCGGTCATCAAGTCTTTGGCTCAGAAACTCGAGCGGGCCTGCTTTGACGCCATTTTTACCGCTGACCATCTTGCCCTGATGCCGATGCCGCCCGAAGCGTTAAAGAGAAGCGCGACGGTCACCTCGTTTGACCCGTTGATGATGCTCTCGGCGATTGCGGCCTGCACCGACCGTATTGGGCTGATAGCGACCGGGTCAACCAGTTACGAAGACCCTTATTTGCTGGCAAGGCGTTTCGCCTCGCTCGATCACCTGAGTAACGGTCGCGCCGGATGGAATATTGTGACCACCGTGAATCCCGAAGCCGCGCTGAACTTCGGTCTGGAAACGGCGCTGAGGCATGCACAAAGGTACGAGCGTGCCGACGAGTTTTTTGAGGTGGTGACCAAGCTGTGGGACGGTTGGTCGGACAATGCGCTGAAAATGGACAAAGAGAGCGGAGTGTTTTCAGACATAGAGCGCATCCGGCCGATTAATCATAAAGGCAAGTATTTCTCGGTAAAAGGGCCGCTGAATATTGCGCGCCCCGTGCAAGGGTGGCCGGTCGTTGCGCTGGCCGGAGCATCGGAAGGTGCGCGGCAGATGGCCGCTAAGTCGGCAGACCTGGTATTTGGCAACGCCCGCAGTATCGAGACCGGGCGCAGTTTTTATCAGGACATGAAATCTCGCGCCGTGGCGTTTGGACGAAACCCCGACCATATTAAAATTCTTCCGGCTAATCAGGTTTATGTGGGACATACCCGCGCAGAGGCAATCGCTAAAAAACGCAGCATGGATGACCTGGTTCACGTTGAAAGCAATATTCCCAACCTTTCCATTCGTCTCGGTGTCGATTGCTCCAAATTCGACCCTGACAAACTTTTACCCGAACTGCCGGTGACGGAACAGGGGCAAGGAAATCAGCGTGAATGGGTGGCTCTCGCACGCCGGGAAAAACTCACCGTGCGTGAGCTGGCGAAAAGGGCAGCGGAGTCGGGGACCGGCGAAATGGTGGGCACACCGAGTGAGATTGCCGACCAAATGGAGGAGTGGTTAATGACCGGTGCCTGTGACGGATTCATTATCGTATTTCACACCGTGCCCGATGGCTATGACGACTTTGTAACGATGGTTGTTCCTGAATTACAGCGTCGCGGCCTGATGCGAACAGAATATACCGGGAATACGCTAAGGGAAAATATCGGTTTGCCAAGGCCCAACAGCCCGTTAGATAACTAATTACTGTCCTCCTTTGAATACTGATATCGCGTTATGTCTTTACCTTGTTATTTGATGAGGGGGATCCCCTTATTCATTGCTGGGCAAAGACAGTGTTATTGAAAATGGATTAAGCAAAGTTTATTTCAGGAGTTTCTACGGTGACGAATATAGTAATCAGAAAAAATAAAGCCGATTTTTCATGGCATGCTGCGGGGGCAGGCTTGCTGTCTTCTTTTGTTGGCTTTGCGTCAACCTTTACACTTATCGTTCAGGCGCTGGTAAACGTCGGCGCGACTCAGAAAGAAGCGGCCTCAGGACTCATGGCGGTGTCTATCGCGATGGGGGTCGCGGGTATTGCGTTAAGTATCAAGAATAAAATGCCGGTTAGCGTGGCTTGGTCAACGCCAGGTGCAGCACTGTTATTAGGCATTGGCGCGGTCAAAGGAGGCTTTCCTGCTGCCATTGGCGCGCTCATTATGGCCGGGGTCATGCTGACTCTGGCCGGTTTATGTAAACCTCTCGGCCGGGTAATTTCCAAAATTCCTTCTTCGGTGGCCAATGCCATGCTGGCGGGCATTATTCTTAACCTTTGCGTCGCGCCTGTTCATGCCATGGCACAATACCCGCTTTATTTCGCGCCCGTGCTGCTGGTTTGGCTAATTATGCTCAAAGTGAAGAGGATTCTGGCTATTCCGTGTGCCGCCATTGCGACGCTGGTAATTATTTATCTGACCTCAGACCTGAGCCATATAACGCGGGGCAATATCTTGCCACATTTAATGCTGGCATCACCGGTATTTAATCTCTCTTCATTGGTGAGCATTGCTATACCGCTTTTTATTGTCACCATGGCTTCACAGAATATTCCCGGTGTCGCGGTGCTAAACGTCAATGGTTATAAACCCGACGCTACGCCATTATTTACCAGCACCGGCCTGTGTAGTCTGCTGGCTGCGCCATTTGGTGGCCCGGCTATCGGTCTTGCAGCCATCACGGCAGCGATTTGTGCCGGAGAAGAGGCGGGAGACGATCCTGCCCGGCGCTATTGGGCCGGCGTGGTATGCGGTGCGGCCTACATTATTTACGGCCTGGCCGCCGGTGCCGCTACGCAACTGATTTCCGTCTCACCGCCGGTATTTATCGAGGCAGTGGCAGGGCTTGCATTAATGGGAGCGCTGGGAAATTCACTGGTTAATTCCCTGAACGATAAAAATAGCCGTGATGCTGCAATCGTGACCTTTTTGGTAACCATTGGCGGTCACGCATTTTTCGGTATTGGCGGTGCGTTCTGGGGCCTATTGGTGGGGATCGCCATGCTTTACCTGTTTAAAGCTAACGCTGAGCGCAATTAAATCTTTTAAACGTTAATTATTCAAAAAATATAAGAGAGCGACGTATGTTACACAAGATCATTCGAATCGAGGCAACGCCTGTTTTTCTACCGGGCGAGGTTGACGTTGCGGGATTAACCATTGCCGGAAAACTCTCGGGCGTTATCGTTGAGATTGAAACGGCTGGCGGTATTATCGGACACGGTTTTACCGCGGTGACCGATGAAGAAGTTATCGCTGCTATTATTCGCTCTGTCGTGACACCGAATTTATTAGGCATGGACGCCATTAATCGTGAGGCCATCTCGGAAAAACTTTACTGGTTACTCACCCCACGCGGCCAAACCGGCTACGCAAGCCATGCCATTTCAGCCATTGATATCGCGATCTGGGATATTATCGGCAAATCGACCACGCTGCCGGTGTGGCAATTGCTGGGCGGGGCGCGTTCAGAGGTTTCGTTATATACCACTTTCGGTTTTGGCTCTCTTGATCAAGAGCAGCTCGCGCATGCCGCTTCGGGCCTGGTAAAAGCGGGGCATAAGCGTCTTAAAATGCTGGTGGGCTATCACGCATTGGCGCGGCGCGACCAGGGCCGTTCGCTGGACGATGTTATTCATGACGATGCCCGTCGAGTGCGTGCGGTGCGCGAAGCCGTTGGCGATGAGGTGGAAATTTACATCGATGCCAACTGTGGCCTGGATCATTATCACGCCCTGCGTCTGGCACAGAATATCTCCGATTGTAATATCGCCTTTTTTGAAGAGCCGATTGCAGACAACGATCCGCTAAAACTTGCCGATCTGCGCAATAGAATTTCAATCCCCGTTGCCGCCGGGCAGAGCGAAGGGCAGCTGTTCCGTTTTCGCGACATGTTAACCCGCGGCGCTGTCGATATCTTGCAGCCAAATGTCTGTATCTGCGGTGGATACTCGGCGGGACTTCGTGCCGCAAGCCTCGCAAGGTCCTTTGGTGTTCCCATCGACAATGGCGGGACGTTCCCTTTCCAAAATATGCATTTGCACGCCGGAGTTGCCAACGGCGGAATGGTCGAGTGGCACGTTGTGGTGATTGATATCTGCCGGAAACTCTTTAAAGGATTACCCGATTGGGACAATGGAAAATTAACCCTGCCCACGGCGCCGGGGCTGGGTTTTGAACTCAACAAGGAAGCGCTCGGTGAATTTTCTAAAGGTCCATTCTCATTAGGGCACGGTAAAGCCTGATTGAGTTAATTAACTCATCGGAAGTCTCCAGAAGTGGCGTTTTTTATTATGGATTTTATTGATATGTCAAGGATGACATGAGCGGGTCTTTGGGGGCAATGGCAATAGCGTAAATAAAAAGGCAGCCTTGTAATGAATATAATAAAACCGAAAAAGTATCCCACTTTATATTATTGTCCCGGACACCTCTCTTTTGCCCCTCACGTCGTGTTAAACGAGTTGGGCAAGCCTTTCGAACTTGCTCGTCTTTCTATAAAAGCGGGCGATACTCAGCGGGAAAGTTTCAGGAAGCTAAATCCGAAAGGCAAGGTCCCGGTGTTAATCACCGAGAATGAAATTCTCACCGAGTCCTCGGCTATTTTGCTTTATCTCGCGCTGTCTCATCCGGAAAGCGGGCTGCTCCCGCCGACTCCCGTCGGCGCCGCCAGAGCCATTGAGTGGCTCAACTGGTTAAGTTGCATGTTAACGGGCGTTATTGCGCTCAATTTTCATCCTTCGCGTTTTACCGATGAGGTCGAATCTTTCAACGGTATTAAGGCGCGCGGGCGTCTCGAGGTTATCAAGGTTTTCGAGCAGATTAATCATCGACTGGCCGAGAATCAATGGGCGCTAAAGGAAGGGTATTCGATAGTCGATCCCGTGGTATTAATTTACTTCAGGTGGGGAACGTTATTAGAGCTTGATATGAATCAGTTTAGTCATTGGGCTGCTCATACTCAACGCATGCTTCAACGTCCTGCCGTTCAGAAAGCGCTAGCCACGGAAGAGATTGTCATCGGGAATTAATTCCCGGGCAGGACCATAGCTGGCTGAGTGCAGGTATTTATTTCATGTAAACGCATCATCCGAAGAAATCTGGGGGATTTATGGCATTAATCAGTCTGGGGAATTTAGTCGACAACGTTAACGGGTTTTTTATTAAGCACGGCAAGGGTGAGTGTCACCCCATAGAGGTTGATACTAACCTGATTGATAATGATTTTCTCGACTCATTGTCGGTTGTGCATTTTGTTATTTTTCTTGAGGAAGTATTAAGCCGGGAGATCCCTATTGGCGATTTTGAATTGAATTCGATTAAAACCGTAGGGGCCATTTATGACAACTATGTGCTGGAGTCATTAAACAGGCCATAGCCCGAAGAGAGACACACATCCTGGTGAATCTATCCGTGAGAAAAAAGAGATGCCTAATGATTCCTGCTTTCTAAAGGACGAGTATTTCCAATTGTTCGCCTATGGTTCCTGTATGAACCATGAAAGTCTTTCAAAAACGTTATTAACGGATGCCAAAGCTTATTTTATCGGGCCAGCACTGTTGGCCCATCATCGGTTGATATTTAATTATTCTTCATTAAACGAGCCTGTCTGTTGCGCCAATATTCGGCCTGACTACGGTCATCGAGTGGAGGGCGCGCTGTATCGACTCCCGACTCGATTTCTCGACATTATTGATGCCCGAGAAGGTGTACCGCTGGGACGCTACAAGCGACAACGGGTAGGTGTCACAACGCTTACCGAGGGGCAGGATACCACCGCGTTTACCTATTTTGGTCTGGTCACGTTAAACGATGAGGCGGCGCCGAGTATTCGTTATCGCGACCTGCTGCTTCAAGGATTGTACGATGCAAGAGTGTCCAGCAGATATAAATTATCCCTGCGTCAACATCTTGATTCATTGCCCGAACGGCTAATGAACATTCCGTGACGCAGGGGCCGACACCTTCTTAAAAAACAAAGTCCAAGGCTTATAAAGGCCTATTTAAAAGCAATGAATGATTTTAATTTCACAGCAAGGAACGAGAAGATGCAGCATAAAATAAAAATAGTTGAAGAGATAAATCATTGTCGGCTTGAAATTCTCTCGGAGGGCGCATCCTCAGACCCTGTTCGTATCGCACAATGCGTACGGAAAACCCTTGAGGGACATAGTGATAACGCGCACGTAAAGCTTTTATTAGAGAATATGGAAAATCATCAATTAGGTTCGAATAATTTATTGGAATTAACGTTTACCGACGATCCTGACTTTATTTTGGGCTTTTTTGAGGTGCCTTATAACCCGGACGCCTTCCTTGAGGCCGCTTTCGTTGAAGCCATTGCGATTCCACAAAACGTGCTAGATATTGTTCCTGAATCGGAAGCGTTGCCGGTATTGCTTCACTGCTGTTCTGATGGGTTTAAAAATCCGCTATCGGTTGCCATCTTTGCCGAAAACTTTCGCGATGCCGAGGTTAAGCCCTACCATAAAGCCTATTACCTGATAGAAAAATTTGTCGACCGCTTTAAATCTTATACCCGACCTGCTATCGAGGCGGCGTGGTCACCGACCGCGTTTCCCGATGTCATCACCGCCGACGATGATTTACTCACCCGCGCCAGTGCGATATGGGTGCACCTGCATGAGTATTATCACCGAACGGGCTATCTGCCGCTGCCTGAACATCTCAAAGAAAAAAGCTCTCGTAATGGCGCGGGCGCGGAGGAGCTGCGGGTGGATATCCTGTCCATTTTGGCGCTGCTGGATTTACACGCCAACGACCCCGTGTTGCGTGCCTCGATTCAGTACATTCTTGCAGAACGTTTGATTCGTTATCCCCTGCAGGCACCGCCGAAAGAGAACTATGATGCGCGTTCATCCGTCGCACTCTTTGAATATTTACAACGACATGGCGTGATCGGCCGTAAAGGCGGAAGGTTCTATTTTGTGGGCGGCTACGCAAGACTCGGCGAAGCGTTGAGATCTATACTGGTCAAGATTACTGCGCTGGAATATCGTATTAGTCAGTCACCGGCGGACGATCGCAAAAAGAAACTGTCCTTCCTGTTGCCAGATTTGGCTAAAAACAATAATCGTTGGGAGTTACTGTCATGACTGTAACCCGAGCAAACAGTCTACACAATCGACGGGGTGCCGACGTACTGCTTGAAACGCTGCACAGCGAGGGCGTCGAGTACATTTTTGGTAATCCAGGGACCACGGAATTGCCGTTGATGGACGCGCTATTACGTAATCCGTCGCTGAAATATATTCTGGCGCTACAGGAAGCCAGCGCCGTAGCAATGGCCGACGGCTACGCACAGGCCTCCGGTAAGCCTGGTTTCCTCAACCTGCATACGGCGGGAGGGCTGGGGCATGGGATGGGCAATCTGCTCAACGCCAAGGTGTCGCAAACGCCGCTGGTGGTGACGGCGGGGCAGCAGGATACCCGCCATTCGATAAGCGATCCGCTGCTGTATGACGATTTGGTCAGCATTGCGGAGCCGGCGGTCAAATGGGCGCAGGATGTCTCCAATGCGTCGCAACTTCCGGTGCTTTTGCGTCGCGCGTTTCACGATGCCAACGCCGCACCGAGTGGCCCGGTGTTTCTTTCACTGCCGATGGACATCATGGACCAACTCAGTGACGTTGATATTGGCGAACGCTCCGAGATAGACCGCAAGGCGATAGGCGGTTCACTGCCACGACTGGCGCAGGCGTTGGCGCAGTGCTCGCCCGGCAAGCTGGCGATTATTGCCGGTGACGAAATTCATCACAGTCAGGCGGCGAAGGAAACCATTGCGGTAGCGGAGCTGCTGGGCGCGCACGTTTATGGGTCCTCTTGGCCCTCACGTATCCCTTATCCGACCTCACATGCGCTGTGGCGGGGCAACATGCCGACGACGGCGGCCAGCATCGCCGAAATTCTCAAAAACTACGAGGCCATTTTCGCGCTGGGCGGCAAATCGCTAATCACTATCCTTTACAGCGAAGGACCCGCAGTTCCTGAGGGTTGCACGGTCTATCAACTGTCGGCGGACGTCAACGATTTGGGGCGTTCGTATGCGACGAAGCTGTCGATCGTCGGTGATATCAGTGCCTCACTCAAGGCGCTTATACCGGCGTTAAAAGAGGCCACGGCGGCAAATCGGTCGCGTTACGCTGCGCTGATTAGCCGCGCGGCTGATGAACGAAAATATGCCCGCGAACAGCTTGAGGCCAGCGTCGCCGAAAAATTCTCGTTACCGGTGATAGCTCCGATTGTTGCCGCTCATGAGGTGGTCAGGGCGATTGGGCCAGACGTGGCGATTGTCGACGAGGCACTGTGCGTTTCATCGCTGATGCGCAAGTTCCTTAACAGCCATCATTCAGGCCAGTACGCCTTTATGCGCGGCGGTGCATTGGGGTGGGGGATGCCGGCGGCTATCGGCTACTCCCTGGGTCTGGCCAAGCAACCCGTGGTCTGTCTGGTCGGTGACGGCGCCGCCCTGTATTCGCCGCAGGCAATGTGGACTGCGGCACACGAGAACCTGCCGATCACTTACGTGGTCATGAACAACCAGGAATACAATATTTTGAAGAATTTCATGCGTAATCAGGCGCATTACTCTTCGTCGCAGAGCAACACGTTTATCGCGATGGATATTGTGAATCCAAGTATTGATTATCTGGCGCTGGCGCAGTCGATGGGATTGAGGGGCAGGCAGATCCGACGTGCCGAGGATATTGCACCGGCGATTGAGGCGGCGATTGCCAGCGAGAAGCCTAACTTAATTGAGATAATCGTGAGTGCGGGCTGATAGCTGATATCAGTATTGCCGCGGCAGCAATGCCCGATTGCCAGGAAAAAGCCCCGTTTTCAGACGGGGCTTTTTTGGTCGAAATTACTTCAGAGCCGCGAGGGCAGACTCGTAGTCTGGCTCATCGGTGATTTCACCGACCAGCTGGCTGTAAAGCACGTTGTCTTGCTCATCCAGCACCACGACTGCGCGAGAAGTCAGGCCAGCCAGAGGACCGTCGGTGATAGCAACGCCGTAGGTCAGTTTGAACTCGTCACCGCGCAGGGTGGACAGGGTAACGACGTTAGACAGGCCTTCTGCGCCGCAGAAGCGTGACTGGGCGAACGGCAGGTCGGAAGAGATGCACAGCACGACGGTGTTGTCGATTTGGCCCGCAGCTTCATTGAATTTACGCACGGAGGCGGCACAAACACCGGTGTCAACGCTTGGGAAGATGTTCAGAACTTTACGCTTACCGACGAAGCTGCTCAGCGCAACGTCGGAAAGGTCTTTGGCAACCAGTGTGAAAGGTTTGGCAACGTCGCCTTTTTGCGGCAGCTGGCCAGCAACGCTAACGGGGTTACCCTGAAGATGTACGGTCTGAGTCATGATTTGTCCTTTGTGCTATTAAGCCAGGTTATTAAGTTTTTGCGAACTTCCACAGTGTAAGTTAACAAGTATTTGTTTGGTAGGGAACTTTTCAATTAGGGCGGGGGGAGGGCAGAGCGGCCCTTATTCGCTTTTGGGTCAAAAGCACGTGCCCTGCACGCTGGGCGCTGACCCAGACCAGCCAAGGCCCCTTGGAACCCCACGCCTTGTTATCGGTGCATGTGTCTTGCCAGCCGATGAGTTTGTTTCAGCGGCCTACGCCACGCTTCGTGCCACTGGAAAGCACTCCAAACATGAGCGGCGACACGTATCAAGATGGATAAAAGGCGCAGAGAGGCAAGAGGTGGCGCCTTCCACTCTTGATCCAAAAGTCCTTGACCTTCCCCCAAAAAATTTGCAATTAAAAGCCTATTTGTAATTAAAAGCCCCCCCCTGTCTATAATAACTACAGCCTCCCTGCATTCTGCCCGAAGGCGCTTTTATGGAGCGGTGAATGAGACGTGTACGCTTTTATCCGGAAGCCTGGCCTCTGCATACGGCCTTTGTGATAGCCCGCGGCAGCCGCAGCGAAGCAAGGGTCATCGTGGTTGAAATTGAAGAGAACGGTGTGATCGGCGTCGGTGAATGCACCCCGTATCCGCATTTTGGGGAAAGTGAAATTTCGGTCATGGCGCAGCTCGGTGCCACTGCGCCGATTATCGAGCAGGGCACCAGCCGGTGGGAACTGCAAAGTCTGCTGCCCGCCGGGGCGGCGCGGAATGCGCTGGACTCTGCGCTGTGGAATCTTGAACAGCAGCAGAGCGGTCAAACTTTGTGGCAGCTCACTGGCACCACGCCGCTGCCTTCCATCAGCATGGCGCAGACCCTAAGCATTGATACACCCGAAGCGATGGCACAGGCCGCTATCGCCAATCAGCAAAATGGCGCAACCCTGCTGAAGATTAAGCTCGATGATCATTTCATCACCGAGCGCATGGTGGCGATTCGCAGTGCGGTACCGAATGTTTCGCTGATTGTCGACGCCAACGAATCGTGGCAGAGCGAAGGGCTGGCGGCACGCTGTCAGCTGCTGGCCGACTTAGGCGTATTGATGCTTGAACAACCCCTGCCGGTGGGACAAGACGATGCGTTAGCCAATTTTATTCATCCATTGCCGATTTGCGCCGATGAAAGCTGCCATACCGTCGAGAGCCTGCCGCAGCTGGTTGGCCGCTATCAAATGGTGAACATCAAGCTGGACAAAACGGGGGGACTTACCGGGGCATTGGCGCTGGCGTCGGCTGCCAAAGAACGAGGAATGGAGATTATGCTCGGCTGCATGCTTTGCACCTCGCGAGCGGTGCGGGCCGCGCTGCCATTAACTACAGGCGCAAAGTTTATTGACCTCGATGGGCCGACCTGGCTTGAAAAAGACGTGGTACCCGGTCTGGCGTTTCACTGTGGCGTCATTGATTTGCAGGCCACGGGGGACTAACGGGGTTCCATAAAACGAATCAAGCCCCTGAGCGGTGGGCTACAGGGGCTTGATTAACGCGTCCAGAGAAGGGGATTATTTCTCTAGCGGGTTAAAGACCGTATAGGCGGTACAGTTATACTGCTGGCCAGCCATCGTCAAATGATAGAGCTCGGCACCGCTGGTACCCGCTGGCGCCTCGTCAATACCGAACAGGATGGTGGTATTTGACGGGTCTGGCGTGAAAGTTTTAGTGTCCGGGTTATAGGTGGACAACACGTACTTCACCTTGTCACTCATATCGGCGTCACGGTTACCGAAATAAATCTGTGAAGCGTTAGTTTTAGGATCGGTAATCTGCAACACCATCGTGTCTTGGCTAGTGATAGCACTGGTCAGAACCTTCATGCCGCCACAGTGGGTGTAGCCCGCTGCAGTATAGTTGCCAATCATCTCGGCTGCATGCACCACGTTGGTCATGGAACCAACAACCAACAATGACAGAAGCAATTTTTTCATTTTTTGTTTAACCTGATGTTTAAGCCAGCCACCACGTGTGCCGGGCGTGATACTTATACAATATGAGTCGATGAGAATTTGTAACAAAGTATCATAATATGCAAAGTGTTAGGCTAAAAATACGCTCAAAAAAACACGTTCCACGTCACGTCCCACATCTTGAAACACTCTATCCCGCTGCGTTTACACCTTCCTCGACCACCCATGGCATTATTACTGGCTTTATCGGTCATTATTACCTGAATTACCCGAGCATTTTCGGCCGATTTGTTGGAGCTTCAAAGAGTTAACGCTAAACTAATTTTAAATAGTAGAGAGAGTGAGGAATACCGTGGAAGTCATCAAGGGTGAAGAGTTACAAGTTTCGGATGCTGTTTATGCTTATCAGCTAGACGGTAAAGGTGGCGTACAGGACATAGATCAAAACTGTCAGGCCAGTACCGACAAGCCCTGCTGGCTGCACCTCGATTATTCAATGCCTGACAGCGAAAAATGGATTAACAGTACGCCGGTTCTGCCAGACAGCGTGCGTGAAGCGCTTGCCGGAGAGAGTATTCGTCCGAAGGTTTTGCGTATGGGTGACGGCACGCTAATAACCCTGCGTAGCATCAATCTCAATGCCAACGCGCGTCCGGACCAGTTGGTGACTATTCGCGTTTATCTGACCGACAAGATGATTATCTCGACCCGTCACCGCAAAGTGTTCTCGATGAATGAAATCATCAATGATATGCAGCATGGCACCGGTCCGACCGATACTGGCAGCTGGCTGGTTGAAATGTGTGATGCGTTGACCGATCACACCAGCGATTTTATCGAGGACCTCCACGACAAGATAATTGACTTTGAGGATGCGCTGCTGGAGCAACAGCTGCCAGAGCGCGGTGAGATGGCGCTGCTGCGCAAACAGCTGATTGTTCTGCGTCGTTATATGGCGCCACAGCGTGACGTGTTTGCTCGTCTGGCAAGCGAACGTTTCCCGTGGATGACCGATGATGAGCGTCGCCGCATGCAGGAAATCGCCGACCGTTTGGGCCGTGGGCTTGACGATCTGGACGGCAGCATTGCCCGTACCGGGGTGCTTTCCGATGAAATTAGCTCGTTAATGGCCGATGCCTTGAACCGCCGTACTTACACCATGTCGCTGTTGGCAATGGTCTTCCTGCCAACCACGTTCCTGACCGGTTTATTCGGCGTCAACCTCGGCGGTATTCCTGGCTCGAGCAACCACATGAGCTTTGCAATATTCTGTGCGCTGCTGGTGGTATTGGTCGGCGGCGTCGCCTGGTGGATGAAGCGCAGCAAATGGCTGTAACTCCCTACATAGCGGGTAAAAAAGCATAAAAAAAAGCCGGTCATAGACCGGCATTATTCGAATCAAACGCTATGCAATAATTCTAAATAACTAAATAAGACAATATGGAGCACAACGCCCATCGCTTGACGTTGCATTCACCTGCGAAATAGATATTGCTTCAATCCACGCTGATATTTATTGATTTAGAACAAGTTTTTGTCCGTAAACAGCCCTCTTTTTTTCCTCGCACCGCTGCTTTTCAGATTCTGATGAGAGTTCACCGCCATTTCCCTCTCTTTGCCGATGCTCCTGACATACTTCATCCCTCTATCCATAAAGATATCTAGACATCTAAACGCCGCTTTTGTACAGTGTTGCCAGGTTAAATAATTCTTCATCTAAACAGTAACCAGTGGGTAAACATACAAAAAATGACCAGTAACATTGTGATCCTCGATGGCGGCATGGGCCGCGAACTGGCCCGAATGGGCGCACCGTTTCGTCAACCCGAGTGGTCTGCTTTAGCATTGATGGAAGCACCACACTTTGTTCGTCAGGCCCACGACGCCTTTATTGCCGCGGGTTCACAGGTCATTACCACCAATAGCTATGCCGTGGTGCCATTTCACGTTGGCGACGATGTCTTCTCGCAGCGCGGTGCCGAGCTGATCGCGCTGTCGGGCAAGCTGGCGCGCGAGGCGGCGGACGCGGCTCCCAGGCCGGTCAAGGTCGCGGGTTCGCTACCGCCGGTGCTGGGCTCTTATCGTCCCGACCTGTTTGAGCCAGTGAAAGCCCGAGCGCTGCTCTCGGTGCTGGTGGCTGGACTTAATGAAAACGTCGATTTATGGCTGGCTGAAACGCAGAGTTCTGTCGCTGAAGTGGAGCTGGTACGCGAGGTTTTGGGCGACGATAAACGCCCGCTTTGGCTGTCGTTTACTCTGCAAGACGCCCTGAACCCGCAGGAACAGGCCGTGCTGCGCTCTGGCGAATCGGTGGCTGCAGCCGTAGACGCCGCGTTGCGCCTTAACGCACAAGCGGTGTTGTTCAACTGTAGCCGTCCGGAAGTGATGGCGAGCGCCGTCGCTGAAGCCAGCAAAATATTGAAACAACAGGGCGTCTCGCTGGACATTGGCGTTTATGCCAATGCGTTCGAGCCTTCTGACAACAAGCGCGGGGCTAACGAAGGTCTCAGCGAGATGCGTAAAGATACCGATCCACAGGGATATTTGAGCTTTGCCGAGGAGTGGGTCGCGGCCGGTGCCACGATGATTGGCGGCTGTTGTGGCATCGGCCCTGAACATATTGCTGCCCTGAATCAGGCGCTGGCTTCAACAAGCAAATCTTAAAAACAACGAATTCTTAAAAACAATAATCAGCGATTGGAGGCTGTGCCTCTCATTAAGGGATACTCATGATAGATCGTCGTTCGTTTATCAAAGGCGCAGGGGCTCTCTCTGCCGTGGCGGCAACCAGTTCTCTGTGGCCGTTTTCAAACGCTTTTGCCGCCGTTACATCGGTACCTAAAAAGGGTGGACACCTGGTGGTCGGCATTGATAATGCCTCCAGCACCGACCGTCTCGATCCGGCTTTCTGGTTTGAAACCTATATGTATTTCGTCGGCTCGCAGGTTTTCAACAGCCTGGTCGAGATAGATGAAAAGGGCGAACTGGCCCCATCACTGGCAGAGTCCTGGTCGTCCGCCGACGGCAGCAAGACCTGGATCCTGAAAATTCGTCAGGGCGTGCAGTTTCATGACGGGCGCGCATTGACCGCCAAAGACGTGGTTTATTCGCTTAATCACCACCGAGGCGAAAAGTCGACCTCGCCGGTCAAAGGCTATCTTGACCCGGTTGAGTCGATTACCGCGACCGGCGACCATGAAGTGACTGTCAAGTTGAACGCGGCGGACGTCGAGTTTGTGTGGCTGCTGAGCGCGGTACACTTTGTGATTACCGCAGAAAACGAAAGCTTCGACAAAGGTATCGGCACCGGTGCCTTTATTCTCGAGAAATTCCAGCCCGGCGTGACTACGCTGACCAAACGTAATCCTAATCACTGGAACAGCGAACGCGGCCACGTTGATTCAGTTGAAACGTTGGCGATGAACGACTCCACGGCGCGCGTTGCTGCGCTGGTGAGTGGCTCCGCGCAGCTTATCAACCGCGTTAATCCACGCATCGTGGGCCGTATTCAGCACATGCCGAATATTCAGCTGGTGCGAGCGAAAGACAGCGCAATTTATACCTTCCCGGGGCTGTCTAATCTTGCGCCGTTCAACAATGTCGACGGCCGTCTGGCGCTAAAATACGCCATCGATCGTAAACAAATTATCGACACTGTGCTCGGCGGCTACGCCAGCGTGGCGAACGATAACCCGTTCTTCCCGTCGAATCGCTACTTTGCCAAAGACATTCCGCAGCGTCCTTACGATCCGGATCAGGCACGCTTCCACTGGAAAAAGTCAGGCTTTACCGGTCCATTAACCCTGTCCGTTGCCGATGCCGGTTTCCCCGGTTCGGTGGACGCGGCACAGCTCTATCAACAGTCTGCCGCCAAGGCCGGTATCGATCTCAAGGTCGATCACGTGCCGGATGACGCTTTCTGGAACGATACCTGGCAGAAAAAGGTGTTTGTTTCTTCTAACTGGGCCAGCCGCCCGACCGCTGATGCCATGCTGTCACTGGTGTTTACCAGCCAGTCATCCTGGAATGAGTCCGCATGGCACGTTCCGGCCTTTGACGCGATGGTAAAAGCCGCGCGAGGCGAGCAGGACGAAGCGCGCCGCAGGCAGATTTATCACGATATTCAGGTGATGCTGGTCGATCAGGGCAGCGAAATTATTCCGCTTTACGCTGACGCCCTCGACGGCTGTTCAACCAAAATCAAAGGCTTTACCTCAGTACCAGGGATGCCGCTGAGCGGCAACCGCGCGGCGGAAAAAGTCTGGATCGAGAGCTGAAGCTGAAGCCATAACGCGGATAAAAAAGTATGTCGGAAATGATTACGCAACGGCCTTCGGGCCGTTCATCTTTACTGCGACTGGTCACGCTGCGCCTGTGCTACGGCGTGTTGATGGTGCTGGCCGTTTCGGTGCTTATCTTTATTGGCGTTCAGCTTTTACCGGGCAACGCCGCCACGGCGATTCTGGGGCAGAGCGCCACGCCCGACGCCATCCGTGAGCTGAACCTGCAATTGGGGTTGGATAAACCCGCCGTTGGACGCTATCTCAATTGGCTTGCAGGCATTCTGCACGGTGATTTTGGCATCAGCTATACCAGCCGAGAGTCTATCGCCGGCCCGCTGTTTGTCCGCCTTGGCAACACGCTGTTCCTGGCAGGGTGCACGGCGGTGATTGCCGTGCCGTTGGCGCTGGGTATCGGTTTTCTGTCGGTGCGATATCAGGGCGGGATTATCGATACGTTGCTCAACGGTGTAGCGCGCGCCGCCGTGGCGCTGCCGGAGTTTTTCTCCGGCTATCTGCTTATCCTGATTTTTGCCATCACGCTGGCCTGGGCCCCAAGCAACAGTACGTTGTCTGATTCGATGTCCTTCACCGCAAGACTGTCTGCCATCGCGCTGCCGTGCGCTACCTTAGTGCTGGCGATTGTCGGCCATATGAGCAACATGACCCGAGCGGCGCTGATTGCTGCCCAGAGCGCGGCCTACGTTGACACCGCGCTGCTGAAAGGGCTAACGCCGGCACGCATTCTGTGGCGTCACGTATTGCCGAACGCACTCGGTCCGATAATCAACGTGGTCGCCATCAACCTGGCCTACCTGATGGTTGGCGTGGTCATCGTTGAGAACGTATTTGTTTATCCCGGATTAGGGCAGTACATGGTGGACAGCATCAGCAAGCGCGACATCCCGGTCATGCAGGACTGTGCGCTGCTGCTGGCGGGGATTTACATCCTGCTCAACCTGCTGGCCGACGTGTTGGCGTTGATTGCCAACCCGCGTTTACGCCATCGTCGTTAAGTGCTGCTAAAGGAATTTTGAGATGCCTGCATTAAAACCAACCGCAATTCTGGGACTGACAGGGCTGACCCTGTTCGTGCTGATTGCCGTCTTCGCGCCTTGGCTGGCGCCTTATGCGCCGGATAAAGTCATCGGGATGGCCTGGCAGGCGCCCGACGCCACGCTGCGTCTCGGCACCGATAATCTGGGGCGTGACCTGCTGTCGCGTATGATTTGGGGGACTCGGGTGTCGCTCGGCGTTACCGCTCTGGCCGCCGTGCTGGCCTTCGTCGTGGGCTGTACGCTCGGCTTTATCGCAGGGGTGAGTGGCGGCTGGCTCGACCAGACTATCTCGCGCATCAACGATATGATCATGGCTATCCCCACGCTGATTTTCGCTCTGATCGTGCTTGCGGTGTTGCCTAAAACTATTCTGACGCTAACGCTGGTGCTAGGGCTGCTGGAGTCCACCCGCGTACTGCGTGTCGCGCGTGCGCTGGCGGTTGAAATCGGCGTGATGGAGTTCGTGGACGTCGCCCGACTGCGCGGTGAAAGCCTCGGTTGGATCCTCTGGCGAGTCATTTTGCCCAATTCGCTGCAAACGCTGATTGCCGAGTTTGGGCTGCGCTTTATCTTTATTTTGCTGTTCCTGTCCGCACTGTCGTTCCTTGGACTGGGCATTCAACCGCCGACGGCCGACTGGGGCGGACTGGCGCGTGATAATAAAGACGGCATCCTGTTTGGCGTCTGGGCCGCACTGGTTCCGGGCGGCGCGATTGCTGTTCTGGCGCTCGCCATCAATGCGGTCGCCGATTGGCTGATGAGCGGCTCGACGCGTTCATGGGGAGGTCATCATGGGTAATCCTTTGCTTCAGGTTGAGCAGCTGGTCGTGGTTTCGAGCGATAAAACTCAGCGCCGTTTGGTCGATAATGTCAGCTTCGACCTGAAGGCCGGTGAAGTGCTGGGACTAATTGGCGAGTCTGGTGCGGGGAAATCGACTATCGGACTGGCGATTCTCGGCCACTGCCGTCACGGCATGCGCATCGCGTCGGGCAGTATCAGATTTAATGGCACTGAATTGGCCCGACAGTCGCAGCGGCAGTTGAGAACGCTGCGCGGCAGAAAAATCGCCTATGTGGCGCAATCTTCCGGCGCGGCGTTTAACCCTGCGATAACTATCGGCGAACAGGTTATCGAGGCGACGCTCAAGCATCGTATTCTTCCTCGCCAACAGGCGCAGGCGAAAGCTATCGAACTGTTCACCCAGCTGGGTCTGCCGGAACCGGCGCAGTTTTATCAGCGCTATCCGCATCAGGTTTCCGGCGGGCAACTTCAGCGCGCCATGATAGCGATGGCGCTCTGCGCGGGACCGGAGTTACTGATTTTCGACGAGCCGACCACCGCGCTCGACGTGACCACCCAGCTTGGCGTGCTCAAAGCCATTGCCGACGTCATCCGCCTTTCCGGTGTAGCGGCCATTTATATTAGCCATGACCTGGCGGTGGTGGCGCAGATAAGCAATCGAATCATGGTGTTGCAGCACGGCAAGACGGTGGAGCACGCGACCACCGAAAGACTGCTGCACGCGCCGGAACAAGACTATACCAAACGCCTGCTGACCGCACAGGGTGAACCGCGCGAGGCGATGCCGATGAATCAGCCCGAGCTGTTGCGCATCGATAACATCAGCGCGCGATACCATCATCAGCCGGTGCTAAAAAATCTTTCCCTGTCACTACCCCGGGGGCGGACGTTGGCGGTTATTGGCGAATCGGGTTCCGGTAAATCGACGTTAGGCAAAGTGATTTGCGGGCTGCACAAGCCGGAAAACGGCGAAGTGAGCATTGAAGGGCAGGCGTTGAGCGCAGGTCTGCGGGCGCGCAGTCGCCAACAGCTACGTGATATACAGCTTATCCATCAAATTCCCGATACTGCGCTGAACCCGAAAGAGATTATCGGCAAGCAGATTTCGCGCGTGCTCGAGTGTTTCACCGAACTTACCCGCCAGCAGCGTGCCGAGCGCGTTTCCGAGCTGCTGACGCAGGTGGGGCTGAGTCCTGAACTGGCTGCCCGTTATCCTGCGGCGCTGTCGGGCGGGCAGAAGCAGCGCGTCTGTATTGCTCGCGCGCTGGCCGCTGAACCCAAGCTGATTGTCTGTGATGAACCCACCTCAGCGCTGGACCCGCTGGTTGCCCGCGACGTGTTGGCACTGTTGCGTCAGATTCAGCATCAGACCGGTATTTCATACCTGTTTATTACTCATGACCTGCAGGTGGTGCGTGAGGTTGCCGACGAAGTCGCCGTGCTGTTTAAAGGCGAGATTGTGCGCAATGGCTCGGTGAACACCACGCTTTCAGAGCCTTTGGATAATTACACCCGTGAGCTGCTGCGTTCGGTGCCAGAGATGCGTATCGGTTGGCTGGAAGAACAGACGGCCTGATTTTTTGCGACACAGGTAATAAAAAACGCGCTGTAAGCTTAGGCTTCAGCGCGTTTTTTATTTTGTCCGCAGAGGTGGGGGATTACTTGATCTGCAGGACGTCAAGACGTTCGACTACCAGGTCCTCTTCCGCCTGCCAGCCGACGGGCTGCATTGGGATGTCTTCGCGATCGAAGGCCAAATCACCGCCGTCAACGATTTCATCACCGTGCTTGATGCCCTTGAAGTCGAACAGGTTGGTATCGTTAAGGTGCGAAGGCACGACGTTCTGCATGGCGCTGAACATGGTCTCGATACGGCCCGGATAACGTTTGTCCCAGTCTTTCAGCATGTCGCTAATGACCTGACGCTGTAGGTTTGGCTGCGAGCCGCACAGGTTGCAAGGGATAATCGGATAACCACGAGCAATCGCAAAACGCTCGATGTCTTTTTCACGGCAGTAGGCCAGTGGGCGGATAACGATGTGTTTGCCGTCGTCGCTCATCAGCTTAGGGGGCATACCTTTCAGTTTGCCGCCATAGAACATGTTGAGGAACAGGGTTTGCAGGATATCGTCGCGATGATGGCCGAGCGCGATTTTGGTACAGCCTAATTCGGTAGCCGTGCGGTAAAGGATACCGCGGCGCAGACGGGAGCACAGCGAGCAGGTGGTTTTGCCCTCCGGGATTTTGTCTTTTACGATAGCGTAGGTATTTTCTTCAACGATCTTGTATTCGACACCCTGCTTATCGAGGTATTCCGGCAGAATGTGCGCCGGGAAACCCGGTTGTTTCTGGTCAAGATTAACGGCAACCAGAGAGAAATTGACCGGCGCGCTTTGCTGCAAATTGCGCAGAATTTCAAGCATGGTATAGCTGTCTTTACCACCAGACAGGCAGACCATGATGCGGTCGCCTTCTTCAATCATGCCAAAATCAGCAATAGCTTTACCAACGTCACGACGCAGACGCTTTTGGAGTTTATTCAGGTTGTATTGCTCTTTCTTGCTAACTTCTTGATTATCAAACATTATATCGACACTCGAGATCTAAAAAGGGCACCAGTGGGGCAATATTCAGGCTGGCGCCAGCCGACAAAATGCGGCACGGAGTTAATTGGCGTGTATGTTACGGATTACGCGGGCGAAAGCCAACACGTTTTAAGCAGGGTTAGGCTGGGTTTTTAAGGATATTGAGGCTGTATAAGGCATGGCAGTTTTCTGCGTTGAGTTCTGTTTGCTACCAACCTAAAGTCAGACTGTGCAGCAGAGGCCCTAAAAAATTCCCTGACATATCAGACTTGTACTCTGATATGTCGTGAGGTGTTAAAGGGACTCGACAAGATTTTGCTTCATTTCCTATACCGAACCTTAGAAGCTGTATTGAATTCCCACCCGCAGGCGGGTCTGCCTTTCGTGGGTATTTTTTCGAACCGAGACATTGCCAATTTCGGCATAGGGCGTCCAATGGTGATTGATGTTGTAGGCAACTTTAAAATCTTCTTCATAGTCCCATTTAGCATTATCAAACAGAACCTGATTACTGTGTTTATAAATATAGTTATATTCGAAACTCCAGTCGGCAAGGCGATAGCCGAGCCAAATCTCTCCGCGATGAGTTTTTTTATCATTATTACCGTTGTCATAGTGTGTCTCTTCATAACGATAGCGTGTATTAAAATAAATGCCGTTGGAGAAAGTGTATCCAGCGGCCAACGACGGCTTGTAGACTTTATTGCCGGAATTCACCTCAACGGCAAATCCTGGCTGCAAAAAAAACGACTTTGTTGCTTTATATTGATAGGTAAGCGTCGTTTCCGTGCCGTTACCCACCATTCTGTTAAACGGTTGATTGGGGTTATTATCCCCGGAGCGCCATTTATCTTCGAAAGATAAACCGATACCATTGGCAAAGCGGTGTGATATTAAGATCCGGTCTTTATGCTGTTTACTGTCATCAAGCCATTCGTGTCGAATATCAAGGGTAACGGCATGACTGCTTGCGCTGGCCAGCAGCAGGCCGCAGATCAGCAGTCTGTGATTTATCATTTTAGAGCTCCCTGAGATATTGAGCAGTATTAGGGTATTTAGCGTCTCTTCCTGTTAATGAAACTGCCTTTATTACCTTGCTAAAAAATTGGAGTAATTAAATTCTCCGTCAGGAAGACGTGAAATGGGGCTTGGAAGCCGCGTGGAAATAAAGCTGTCGGGCTGGATCTCTTGATGCAAAGCATTCACCGTTCTGCGATGGGCATAGAAATAATTGCTGCTGTCTACATTTCCGCTGACTACATCGTTATATCTGCCCTCTGAGGATCTCAGCGAAATATTGGCTTTAAACGTTCCTTGTTTATCCGCTGAGGTATAGGGTGAAGGACGGAACAGGAAGTTGAATCTTTTATTGTCAACGGCACGATTATTTTCAACGATCAGGGCACCTGGGTTGAAGTTATCGGTGAAGCCGTCCATGCCGTTTTCTACGGCAACATTATTGCGGATAACATGAGCGACAGGCAGGCCTTCGCCGCCGAGTTTAAAGCCGTTGCTGCCGTTGTGTACCGAGAGGCTGTTTTCTATTGTGACGCTGCCGTTCGGACCGTCTTCAATCTTGTTGAACAAATCAAAACCGTCATCGATGTTATCGTGCGAGTAGCAGTTAACGAGGCGATTTCCCTCTCCTACGCGCATTTTCACTGCAAATCCATCGGCATTTTTATGCCCCGGATCTTTATTTCCCCAGGATTCTGAATTGCTTATCAGATTGTGACTGGCCCAAAGTGCGCGTCCAATACCCTCTGGTGAGGCAACCCAAATACCCGTATCGTCTGCGTTATGTGCTTTAACGTTGTTGATGTGATTATAACTACCAGCAATGTGAAAGCTCTTTTGAGTCACGGTGATCCCCTCAATTTGCCAATAGCTTGCGTCGAGGGTAAGCCCGTTGAACACCACGTTATTACTCTCCGGACGCAGCGTTTTAGGTTTTTTTGCCGTGCCACTCGCCGTTGCCGGGATCTCGCTGGCAGGGTATTCACCGTCAGCCATCCACAGCGTGCCGCCGGGGGCTAACAGGTTGACTGCGGTCGCGAAATCCAGCGGATGTTGCCGAGTTCCATCGTTATCTGCTGCCCCCTTGGCTGAAACGTAAAGCCGCTGCGGATGACTCACCGGCACCCGTTTGACAGGGAAAATGCGGCTCAGGGGTTTAGCGTTATCCGGGATAAATTCTATGTTTATTTTGCCCTCGGGTTGTTGGAGATGAAATGGTACAGCGACCGCTTCACCACCGCCAATAGCCGTCTGGCTAAGCAGCGTTTGTTCACCCATTTTGATCTGTATCTGCCCGCGCTCATTGGTTCGCAGCTGGAAAATGCCGTTCTGGCTTGCTACAACAGGCGATGACATGATCTCGATATGGGGCTCGAGAGGCGGCGCGACATAAGGCGGAGACGGTTGGGTATCGGCCGCGCTGAGTATCAGTTTGGTATGGTTAACGGTAATGCGGGCGTTGCGCGAGGCGAAAAACCCAACGTAATAACCCGTTTTATCCAGCTTTGTAATCAGGTCAGCGCCATTGAGAGTTTTACTTACCCACCGGTGGCTGCTTTCTGGCGCATAGGAGGCCTCAAACCCTTTATCGGTCCGAGTCAGTCGCAAAGAGAAATGTGCAGGCGTTGTCAAAGGATGATAGGCCTCGCGCACAATACCTATACCGATATTACCCCATGGATGTTTCACTCCCTGGCGGGCTATTAAGGCTACTTCCTGTGGCTTATCTCCGATTGCCATTACCGTGTTCATCACCATATTGGAGGCTGCCGGAAGCTCCTCAACGCCGGGTTTGGTTACTGGTTGCCGTGCCTTGCCCAAGATATTGCGTACTAATAATCCGGCACCTTCCTGTCCGGCAGGTTTTGCCCCGTTTTCAGGACCTAATTGATTCAGCGTGACATCGGCTTCCAGCTGGAAATTTACATCACCCGGCAGTCGTGTATAGAAATAAGTCAGGCCGTCATGGCTGTTACCTATTTTACCGCCTCGACTTTCCAGCGTAAAAGGTGTGGCAAGTTTTACACCGGCCGTGGGAACGGATTTCCCGTCCGCCAGAAGCGTTTCATTGATGCCAATTTTATCCTGCAGGACATTGGTGGCGAAATTAACGTCGGTCGACTGACCGAAGGTGATGCTGTGCCAAATCAGACTGCTCGCTTCAGGCACAGTACCCGCCAAGACTTGCGCACTTATTCCGCATGACAGCGCAACAATCAATACCTTAGATTCCCACATAATTGTTCTCATCCTAAAAACATAAATTGTGCTGGTTACGGGATGAACCCGACACTTTAAAAATGAAACAACGTTTCATTTTTAAAGGTATAGCATTTTATATTGCAGGCTTGGGGAGAATTAATGTGAAGCGATTCACGTTTGAATAAGCGGGTTAGCTTTTTTTGGACCGTTTTGCGATGCCCGTAGTATTTCGGCACAGCCTCGAAGGAGGGCGTGCTTTTGGATATCACGGTCACCGACATGATTACCGACCAGGAGCGGGAAGAACTTTTTAAGCGATTGAGGCGCTGTAACGGACAATTTATTGATTCGAGCGGCTGGGGGGCGCTGGGGTTTATAGTCGCAACAGCGAGGGAATCATTGAGGGGGGCTGATTTTCCTGTAGCAGGCATACAGCGGCATTATCTGACTAAGGTAAATCTGCCTGAATTTCTCGAGGCCTGACAGGAGTAGGCCGCTGAGTCCCTGCGATAAAAGGGCGTAGTGGGTCAGTCTGGATTGCCTGACAGAGCAAACCATTTTCGAAAGGCAGCCTTTCCTGATGAGGTGATATTCACCTCTCTGAAACCCTGAACGCGTTTTAGCCAACCCCGGTGTTCACAGAGAGTAAAAAAAGCAGCGCCAGCATCTCCCCCTAGATGAGAGCGTCGTTCGCTCCAGTCCAGACAGGCGCAGCAAGGCTTTCGTTTGGTTTTAGGGTCAAGCACGACGCCCATTTGCTGAAAATTTTCGTGACCTTTTTCCGTGAGGTGAGTGCCATCATCGTTTATCCAGCCCTCGCGCCTCATAGATTCGTAAATTTCTACCGCGACTTCTCCGGCCAAATGGTCATAGCAGGTACGTGCCACTCTCAATTGCACCGGAGTTCGAGTTTTAGGCGGGGGAATTCTTTTCCACGACACACCCATCATCATCTCGACCAACTGCCCAACTTCATGGCCTGCAAGGCGATAATAACGATGTCTCCCCTGCGAAAGGCAAGTGATCAGATGGCTATTGACCAGCCGGTTCAGGTGAGAGCTCGCCGTTGATGAAGCAATATCCGCAACGGCGCTGAGTTCAGTGGCGGTCCACGCTCTCCCGTCCATCAACGCACACAACATTTTGACGCGCGACGCGTCAGACATGGCGGCCGCGAGGGCCGCCATAGAGGATTCGAGCTGAGTATCACTATCATCGACTTCGATTTTGTTAAGCATATTTATCAGGAAACCGGAGCCCATGGCTCAGTAATTTTAGCTGCAATTTGTTGATTATCGGTGATTAAAATCAGTCTATTGGCATGATCACTGTACTGAGTCAGAATATTAACACCGTTTTTAGACAACGCGGCGGCAATTTCGCCAAACTCGCCGGGGCGCTCCTGCTTAAGCTTTCTGATGATGGGTTCATTGATACTTTTGACCCTGAACCCTTCACTCTCAAGGACCCATTTAGCTTTATTACCCTCCTCAACGAGGAAGTGCGCGTGGCACTCATTACCTGCCGTAAAAATGCCGCCTCCTTCCAGACCGACGTCGTGATGCCCCAGTATTTTACCCAACCAGGCCAGTTCACCCGGGATATTCTTCAGAATCACGTGAATATCGTACATTTGTTATCCTCTGTCTTCCGATGAATAATCGCGTATGACCTGAGCGATACGAATTCTGTAAAATGTGAAAATAGAATCCCGACCTTCCGCCTGTGCGCTCATATGGAAGATATTCTTTTTCCAGGTCAGGACCGCCTCTTCATCGCGCCACCAGGAAAGTGATAGAATTTTCCCCGTTGATGCCAGGCTCTGAAAACGCTCTATGGAAATAAACCCGTCAACCTCTGCGAGCATCGGTTTTAGCTCGGCGGCGAGCGCCAAATATCTTTCCTGCAGAGTAATATTGGACTCAGCTTCAAAAAGCACTGCGATCATTCTCTCTCTCCCTACGAATATGTAAGAGAAAGATTAGCGGTTTGCCGCGCTGATACTTCGACGTAGAGCGAAATGTGGAATTTAATGAATAGGGCTATTGGCTCCTCAGGGCCGATCGTACCTTCTTCGAACAGGGTAATTTCATATTTATACTGTGCGCCATTTTCTTGAATCTTTTCTTTTGCCAAAAAGAGGGGTTTATTGAAATGATTACATAATTACTTATTGATCGGATTTCTGAATAATACCTCTCGGTTAATTGACCTTTTCGTTACTAATGACGTGGTGTGATATGTTCTTTTTTATATGAAATTATTACTGGTCGTATATTTCAGCCAGTGTTAGTTGCGTACCTTTATCTGGTGCAATAAGAATCTCTCTCTATAAAGAATTTTCGATTAGGCTTCACTCTATTAAATTATCTATTGATAAATAATCCCATGCTCGCGTATCTTTCCTCAAGGCGTTAAACAGCTATCGGTGTTTTTCGGAAATTATTAAATTTAATAATTAGAAGGACGGAAGATGAGTCGATTTTGCAAAGTGGCCATAAGCATTGCCTTCACGCTGAGTGCAGGAGCAGGGTGCGCTGCGTATGCTGCCGATTCGGGTCCACAAGCGTTGGCATTCTTGCAGGCCAGCCAGTTGTTGCAGGTAAAGCATCAACTTGAGCAGGGGAAAGCGGCAACGCCCACCCAAGAGGCCTATGACCTGCTTATTACCTCCGCTAATCGGGCGCTGAAAACGCCGAACCCAAGCGTGACCGAAAAGGGGATGACGCCGCCAAGTGGGACTAAACACGACTACCTGAGTCTGAGCGCCTACTGGTGGCCGGATCCGAGTAAAACCGATGGACAGCCCTGGATCCGCCGAGACGGCAAAGTAAACCCTGCCAGTAAAAATAATCAGAGTGACGGCGTGCGGCTCGCGGCGTTTACTGCAAAGGTTCAGGATCTCACCCTCGCCTGGTATTTTTCAGGGCAGCAGCGCTATGCCGATAAGGCCGCAAGCATGTTGCGCACCTGGTTTATCACGCCGGCAACGCGCATGAATCCTAATCTTAACTTTGCCCAAGGTGTGCCCGGAATGACTGCGGGCAGAAACGCGGGCGTGCTCGATGGCCGCTATTTTGCAACAAGAATCGTTGATTCCGTATTGATGCTGCGCGGTAACGCCGCCTGGTCCTCTGACGATGAGCGCCAGTTGCGCCAATGGATGCAGGAATATTTGCACTGGTTGCAGACCAGTAAGCTGGCAATTAAAGAGAGTAAAACTAAAAATAACCACGGTAACTGGTACGCGACGCAGGTGGCGGGCATCGCCTGGTATCTCGACCGACCGGAAACGATAAAAAAGATGGTGGCGCTCACTGAAAGCAAACTAGACACCCAACTGCGGCCCGACGGTACTCAGCCGCTCGAACTGGCGCGAACGCGTTCATTCCACTACAGCTATTTCAATTTGCAGGCTGTTAGCCTTTTGGCCATCCTCGACCAGAAGGCTGACGGTCAGAAGGGGGGGCAAGACCTGTGGCACTACACGACGCCCGACGGCGGAATCGTCTTGAAATCATTGGATTTTATGGCGCAGTACAGCAATGAAGCAAAGCCGTGGCCGTATAAAACGCTGGACCGTATTAGCGTACGCGTCGTGCCTCTGCTTTCGTGGGCAGATAACGGCATCGGCCAACCGAGATATGAGTCGCCGATCCGCGCCGCCTCTTTTAGTTTACCGACAGCCACTCATAAACCAGGCGAAAAAGGCGAATATCATGCAAACGCCCGGCGAGGTGCCATCATTGAGGCGCAGCGTGAAACCTGGTTGACCTCGCTGCCGGCTTGGGAAAGCAAGAGATAGGGACAGAAGTCGTGGGAGCTTCACTTGCCTGGCCTATCAACAAAAAGGGTCAGGCCGGAAAATAATGCCGCAGCCTTTCTATCACTGTTTCCAGTTCGGATTTGGGCAACGCAAAGTTCAGGCGCATAAATCCCTGACCAGTTGGGCCAAAATTGAGGCCACTTTCTAGCAACAGCCCTGCCTGATGCAGCAACCGGTGTTCCAGCTCGGGCTGAGTGAGTCCGGCACGGCGAAAATCTAGCCAGGCAAGATAGCTGCCTTCGGTGTGAAACAAACGAATACTTGACCCTGCGTTCAGCCCTTGCTTGAGCAGGGCATAGTTGGCCTTTAAATACCCGAGCAGTTCGTCCAGCCACGGTTCTCCCTCGCGATACGCCGCGTCGCAGGCACTCATGCCAAGAGAGTTCGGCTTGTGCACGCTCAGTTGGTAAAGCTCATGGCGAATCCTGCTACGGATTGCGTCGTTTTTAATCACCAGATGAGTGACCGGCAACCCGCCGAGGTTAAAGGTCTTACAGGGCGAGGTGAAAGTAATGCAGAAATCGGCAACCTTATCATTGAGTAACATGATAGGGGTATAAGGCCGTTCACCAATGACCAAGTCTTGGTGCACGTCATCGGAGAGCAGCAGCAGGCCGTGACGCTGACACAGGTCGCCTATCTGCGCCAACTCTTGCTTATTCCACACTTTGCCAATCGGGTTATGGGGATTACAGAGGATTAATATTCGGCTACGAGAAGAAATCTGCGCCTCGATGCGTGAGATATCCAATCCATACTGGCGGTCCTGTTCAACCAAGGGGACATCAACCAGGCGACGACCAGTATGGTGAATGACCCGGTTAAAGGTGCCAAAACCGGGCGAGAGAATAATTATCTCGTCATCGGGCTCACTCAACGTTCGGATGATGAGCTCCATCGCGGTAATAACCGACTGGCACGGCACAACCCATTCAGGATCAATTTCCCAGCCGTGTCGCGAGGACTGCCAATGGCAAAAAAGGCTGAAAAAGTCCTCAGGCCACTCCCTGTAGCCCAAGATCCCATGCTCTACCGCTTGCTGCATTGCACTCAAAACCTGAGGCGGAGAGCGGAAATCCATATCCGCTATCCAAAGGGGGATGACCGAGGCATTCTCCGGCGTCGAGCCCTCTTTGACCGCTAGCCATTTGGTGGAATGCCGCGATCGGCGGTCAATCACTGTATCAAAAATACACCTGTCGCCGTGCTTGCTTCTCAATGAGTACCCCCATCTGGGTTGGCAATAATGCGTACGCGTCCTTCGAAGGTGGGTTGCCATCCCTTGGCTTTTTCGCCCAGCGTCCAGTGGTTATCTGGCGCGTAGAGGAAAAGCCACGGCGCATCATGGTGGACAAGTGTAAATGCCTGCGCCAGAAGCGCCTGACGCTGTTCGGCGTGCTGTGTCGCGGCTATCTCGTTCAGCAGGGCGTTCAGTGTTTCACTGTGGTATCCCTGCCACCACGGGCCTTGACGACGGGAGTCGAGCTTTTCGATATACACACGCCAGGCGCTGGCGGGGCTTGAGTCAAAGCAGGCTACATCGCCAAATTGCTTGTCACGAACTCGATGCGCATAGGCTGGCCTGTCGTGGTAAACCGTCAGGTTGGCGGTGATCCCTACGTCCTTAAGCTGCTGGGCGATGCGTTCAGCCAGCGGAATTGACTCATCGGGGAACGTAGCCGGTAATGAAAACTCAAGCGTAAGACCTTGCGCATAGCCGGCCTCGGCGAGCAGCTCGCGTGCTTTTTGCTGATTATAAGCATAAGCGCAGAGGTCTGCCGGTGTTCCCGCGTGACGTGGGCTCAGCGGACCTGCCAGCGGCGCTGCCTGGCCTGCCGCAATCGCTGGGTCGTTGATGATGTCTGTCAGGTTTATCGCATAATTGAGCGCCTTTCTGATGCGAACGTCCTGCAAGGGGCCGCTAAAGAGGTTAAACAGAAAAATCACGCACAGCGTGCTTTTACGTTTTAGAATTTGAAAATTATCATGTGACCCTGTCACGTAGTGTGCCGGGGTATCGACGGCTAAATCCACTTTGCCTTGTTGTAACAGGGCTAAACGACGTTTGGCATCGGGTTCAGCGAGCCAGACCAGTGATTGAGCGGGCGGGGGGCCGGCCCAATGTGGGTTGAACGCTTGCAAAACGACCTTGCCGGGCTGCTGGCTGCTGGCCCGATAAGGTCCGCTGCCGATTAATTTAGGCAGTGACGACGTCTCTACGACGGGAATATCCACCAGTAAATCTAGCAAATCGCCAAAGGGGCTTAACGTTTCCACAATCAGCACACTGTCATCGGTAGCGGCTATTTTCGCCCCCTCAAGATAGCCACGCAAAACCCCTTCGGTGCCGAGTTCGCCGGGCATGTCGGCGGAAAGCGCGCGTCGCAGGGAGCCTGCAGCATCTTGCGCGGTAAGCGCGGAGCCATTGTGAAATATGACGTCTGTTCGTAGAGTAAAACACCAGCGCAGTCCCTTATTCTCAACCCTCCAATGCGTCGCCAGCCAGGGAATAAATTGTCCATGGTCATCGCGGCGCACCAGAGAATCATAGATAGAGTCAATGATGCTGCGTCGGTCGCGGATGTCAGAAAGAATGTGGGGATCGGCGAGCACTGCCGAAGGTTGTACCACCGTGAATACCGGCGTTGAGGCTATTGTCATGTTCTGACCTGTAAAATCGCGGGAGAAGGCGGAAAGACGTCTCCGCAGCGGCAGTCATGCCACTGCGGAACGACGTGATTATTTGGAAACGTCAGCACCAAAATATTGATTAGAAATGCGCTGATAAGTGCCGTCGGACTTTATTTCAGCCAATGCTTTGTTGATTGCCTGCTGTAAATCCGGGTTGTCTTTTCTGATAAGCACGCCTTCCTGCTCGGCGTTTGACTCGGTAGCAACAATCTTGACCGGCGCGTCAGGTTTATGTTTTTTGAAGTCGAGATACGACAGATTGTCGTTGATAGTGGCATCCGCGCGGCCCTGTGCAACAAGAGAGACGGACTGGTCGAAACCGTCAGTACCGACAATCTCCGCACCGTATTTACGCGCCAGTTGTGCATAGTTGCTGGTCAAGGTGTGCGCCGATTTCTTGCCTTTCAGGTCGGCAAATGACTTGATGGTGGTGTTGTTGCTGCGCACGATCAGTACCGCTTTTGACGCAATATACGGGTCAGAGAAATCGTACTTTGCCTGACGCTCTGGTGTGATGGACACTTCGTTAATCACCGCGTCATAGCGTTTGGCGTCGAGGCCCGCAATCAGCCCGTCCCATTTCCCTTCGACAAACTCCGCTTTAACACCAATACGCTTAGAAATCTCCCGTGCGATATCAACGTCAAAGCCGACAAGCTCACCCGAGGTGTTGTGATAGGTGAACGGGGGATAGGTGCCTTCCGTACCAAATTTGATCACGCCTGCCGAGTGAATTTTTGCCAAATCGGATTCGGCAAAAGCAACGTGAGAAACGCTAAATTGCAGTGCCGTGGCCAATAATGCCGTCGCTATTACTTTCATCAGTGACTCCTTAAGATTATTAGTATTGATTTTTTTGTTTTAGATTTCCCATGAATCGGGAAGGGTATTGGTTAACGTTGAAATATAGGTCTTTGTTCGTGCTTTCCTGGCCTGAGTGAAAATAGCCTCTGAGGTACCGCTTTCAACAATTTCACCCGCCTCAAGAAAGACGACGTTATTAGCGATATTCGCCGCCAGGCGCAGGTCGTGAGTGGCCATCAGCATGGTTGTCCCTTCCTGTGCCAGCTGCTTTAATACCGCGACCACCTCAAGCGACAGCTCAGGGTCCAGCGCTGAGGTCGGTTCATCACAAAGCAGCACCTTGGGCGAAGGGGCCAGAGCGCGTGCAATGGCGACGCGCTGCTGCTGTCCACCGGAGAGTGTGGCAGGCCAGGCGTCACGCTTATGCTGCATACCTACCTTGGCCAACAGCGCTTCGGCACGTTTTATCGCCCGATCCAACGGCCATTTATGCACTACGACCAATCCCTCGGTGATATTTTCGAGTACGGTCAGATGAGGGAATAATTGAAAATTTTGGAATACCATGCCGGTTTGCTGGCTTATTCGGCGAATATCTCGTTTGCCGATGCGCATCTTTGGGGAAAAACGTATTTCTTCATTCCCAATCTTTAATTGCCCGGCCTGAGGAATTTCCAATAAATTAATGCAGCGTAATAAGGTACTTTTGCCGCTGCCTGAAGGCCCGATCAGTGCAGTTACGCTGCCTTCTTCGAGCGTCAGCGCTATGTCGTTCAGGACTTTATTTAGTCCAAAACTTTTCTCAACTCCGGATAGCGTTATCATTAAAGTTTTCCTTTACTGCGGTATTTCTGGCCAGTCTGATTTCCAGACGGCTCTGTAATGCGGATAAAACGGAGCTGATCAGTAAATAGATGATGGCCGCTTCGGTATAAAGAATGAGGGGCTGATAGGTTACGGCGGCAATTCTTTGCGCCGCCAGAAACAGCTCTGGCACGGTAATCACCGAGGCCAGGGAGGTGTCTTTGACTAATGAAATAAAGGTATTCGACAGCGGTGGGACGGCGACGCGAGCGGCCTGCGGCAGAATAATCCGGCGCAAAGACTGGGACCAGCTCATGCTAATGGAATGGGCCGCTTCCCATTGCCCCTTTGGCACCGATAATAGAGTGGCTCGAATCACCTCAGAAGTATAAGCACCGATATTCAGGGTAAAGCCTATCACCGCCGCCGGAAAAGCGTCGAGAGTAATTCCTGCGCTCGGCAGGGCGTAAAATATCAGGAAAAGCTGCACCAGGAGAGGAGTACCGCGAATAAGCCAGACATAAAAGCGGACGAAACTTCGCAGTGGCACGGGGCCATAAAGGCGAATTAATGCCACAATAAAACCCAGCGTTAATCCCAAAGCAAACGCTATCAGCGTCAGTGGAATGGTAAATGTCAGCCCTGCATAAAGCATGGGCCAAAAAGAATCTACAGCTAAAGAAAACCAAGCGGGCACACTTCACCTTCCCCAAACATTACTGTTGCAGCTTTTATTGCCATGTTGGAAATAACGACTATAAAGAGAGGGGGAAAGCTTATCATGCGGCAAATCTTTGCCGCATATAGATAGATTGGGATTAGTTATTCAAATTTTGCATTTGCAATTCAATGCGTTATGGTGATTCTGTGCGCCTTAATTAACGTCTACCCGCTTAATACCGTCTACCGACATTATGGCCTCATAGAGGGCTTCAATTTTCTGACGCGGCGATAATACGACGTCCATAACAAGCTCACATTTATCTTCATCGTCATCCTTTTGGCTGACTTTTATATGGCCGGGACGGATACGCATTTTCTGTAGTGCAATTAATACCTGAGGGACGCTTTGTGGTCTCAGGCGGACTTCGATCAGATGATGATGACCAATTAAACGGTTGCTGATTTGACGAAATACCTCAAGAACCAGCAGCGTTAATACGGTGCCATAGACCCCAATCTCATACAGTCCGCTACCAATGACCAAACCAATTGCCGCGGTCACCCAAAGCCCGGCGGCGGTGGTCAGTCCCTTGACGATTTGTTTTTGAATAATGATGGTACCGGCACCCAAGAAACCCATGCCGCTGACCACCTGCGCGGCAACACGACTGGGGTCAAAACTGACGTGGCTCTGATTAAGAATATCTTCAAAGCCATATTTCGAGACGATCATAAACATCGCACTGCCGATGCCGACCAAAATATGGGTACGTAAACCGGCTTCTTTTGCACGCAGCTGTCTTTCAATACCGATAAGTCCTCCAAGGACACCGGCAACGGCAATTCGGATTAAAAAATCTGTCAGCATAAAAGACTTCCTCCTTTTTTATATTATTTCATCCCAAGGGCGAATTTTTTGTGATTTAAGAAGAATTTCGGGTTAATAAGCGTCCACTCTATGAGCAGAATAAATAACAAACGGAAATAATCTGTTTCTGGATATAAATTTTTAAGAAAAGTGGCTATTTACTTCTTTTCAGGGCTCGACGTTAGCAGAAAAGCTCGGCTATGATGACTCTCGTTAAATTTAACGAAATAATCATCCAGGAGCAGGGTGCATGAAAACAGGGTTACGATTTCTACTGGCTGGCGCCACATTGGTTTTAGCTGCCTGCAGCAGCAATAAAGAAAGTGCGGAAGTTCAACAGCAGGGTAACAGCTTCAATATTGCCCATCGTAACCTGAGTAACAGCCCTGCCGCAGCAGCCTGTTCAATGGCCGGAGGCACGCTACAGCTCGCACGCCAACTCGACGGTACTTCAGTAGGCATGTGCCAGATGTCTAATGGTCGTCGATGCGGGGAGTCGGCTGTGATGAGCGGTGCCTGTACCTAAAATTCCTCTTCGCCCTTAGCGCTGTGGCTGCGTTGGCTGTCTTCGCTCACCCGAATCACTGACGTGTGTCAGCTCATCGGGACTCACTCTGTGGCCGCCTTGCCACAACACTAATGGCGGTGAGGAATGCCTCTTCGCCCCAGCGCTGTGGTTGCGTTGGGTGTCTTCGCTCACCCGAATTACTGACGTGTGTCAGCTCATCGGGACTCACTCTGTGGCCGCCTTGCAACAACACTAATGGCGGTGAGGAATGCCTCTTCGTCCCAGCGCTGTGGCTGCGTTGGCTGTCTTCGCTCACCCGAATTACTGACGTGTGTCAGCTCATCGGGACTCACTCTGTGGCCGCCTTGCCACAACACTAATGGCTGTGAGGAATACTGTCTTGTCCTAACGCTATTTGGCGCGATAGACCAGCTCGTGTTCGCCTTCGCGGAGTATGAGCTGTTTGCCGTGCAGGGAGACTTTCGCGCCATTCTGTAGCATCTCGGCGATGAGCCGGTCGCCGACGTTGAGTTGGCTGTCGGCGCAAAGCATGCGCGTTGAGGCCATTTGCCTGACGAAGAGTCGATCGTTGTCGAGCTGTCCTTGTCCCATAAAGCGGTTACACATAGCGCCTGAGACGTGCATCTTTTCGCTGAATTCGAGAGTCGGTCTACGGCTGCTCTGACTGGCTATCGGTGCGCCGTCAATGCTGACGAGTTCATAAGGGTGCTGTTGCAGGCGTTCGGGGGTGAGTTTTTCCTGGTGGGGATAGCTGCAGCCACTGAGCGCAACGGCGGCCAGCAGGCTGCCTAAAATCAGTTTTTTATTCATCTTCTCTCCTGAAGAAACCTGAGTTGATTTCCATTCATTTCGTCGAAATGGCAGCGCTTTAAACTTATTAAGCGCTTTTTAACGTCATCATTATATCGAAAAGAGACCTAAAAATCTCACTATTGTTCTGATTAGGACTGAGCCGTTACCTGATTCGGACATTGCTCTCCGTTCGCAATTTGCGAGAGATTACCGAGCGTCGTTTCCGCAATGCTGGTCAACGCCTCGCCGGTCAGGAACGCCTGATGGCCGGTAAACAGCACGTTGTGACAGGAAGACAGGCGGCGGAAAACGTCGTCGAGCACGACTTCGTTAGATTTGTCTTCGAAGAACAGGTCACGTTCGTTCTCATAGACGTCCATCCCCAGTGCACCGATTTTTTGCTGCTTCAGGGCGTCAATCGCCGCGCTGGCATCGAGCAGTGCGCCACGGCTGGTGTTGATGATCATCACGCCGTCTTTCATCTGGCTAAACGACTCTTTATTGAGAAGATGATGGTTGTCGGCGGTCAGAGGACAATGCAGCGAGATAATGTCGGATTGGGCGTACAGCGTGGGCAGGTCGACATATTCCGCGCCCAGTTCCAGCGCCAGCGGGCTTGGATAGGGATCGTAGGCCAGAATCTGCATGCCAAAACCTTTCAGAATACGCATGGCCGCAACGCCAATTTTGCCGGTGCCGATGATTCCGGCAGTACGTTGATACATGTTAAAGCCGGTCAGTCCTTCGAGCGAAAAGTTGGCTTCACGAGTGCGCTGATAGGCGCGGTGAATGTGTCGGTTAAGGCACAGCATCAGCCCCACCGCGTGTTCGGCGACGGCTTCCGGTGAGTATGCCGGCACGCGGACTACGCTAATACCCAACTCTTTGGCGGCATCCAAATCAACATTGTTAAAGCCCGCACAGCGCAGCGCCAGTGTTTTAATACCGAGTGCTGCGAGTTCGGCAAGCACCTCTCGGCTGGCGTCATCATTAACGAATATGCAGACCGCATCGCAGCCTTCGGCGTTCTTCGCCGTGGCTGCACCTAGCATAAAATCAAAAAATACCAGCTCATCGCCGTACTGCTGATTAACCAGCTCATCGCCGTACTGCTGATTAACCAGCTCAAAATATTTTTTGTCGTAATTCTTGGTGCCGTAAATCGCAAGTTTCATACCTGATTCTCCAAGAAGTAAGGGAATTTTCGAGAAATAATAGTTAAAACTAGCATTTGGGCGTCGTGTAAACAAAGGGTAAGCGAGTGTAACGTGATTTTTATGATATCTTGCAGACGTAAAGAAAATATCAGGACAATTCATGAGGAAAGGACCTAAACGTCTCATACAGATTCTGCTGGCCGCGGTGGTGGCGATACTTCTGCTGCTGGTAATGCTGTGGAAAACGCTGCCGCAGTGGCTGCCATCGCTGGCTGGACACTGGCTGGCGCAGGGGACGGCATTAAGTTTGTCCTCGGCACCCGTCTGGTCAGACGGACAGCTGCGACTGCCGGGCCTGCGCTATCTGGCGCAGGACTGCGTGCTTGCCGACGCACAGGACATCGCGCTCGACAAGGCGCAGAAAGGATGGAACCTCAGTCTGGGAAGCCTGAGCGTCGACACGGCCTGCCTGAGCCAATACCCTGTCAGTAAAAATTCCAACTCGGCGCTTTCACTGCCCGATATTCAGAAACAGTTGCCTGTAGGCCAACTGCACATCGCCAGGCTTTCAATCACTCCGTGGCAACAGTACGCGGGCAGTCTGCTAATAGACAACAGCGGGCAAACTCAGGCGCTGCGCTATCAGGGGGATGCACTGAGCTTCGATGCTGCGCTGGACAACCAACGGCAGCTGATAATTAGCACCTTGAGCCTGACGCCGCCGGGCAGCGACGAGCCTATCCAGTTAGCGGGCAAGCTGACTCTGCCTGCGGCACTTGACACCTTGCCGGAAAGCGGTGAGCTGCATGGGCAGATGCACACCTCCGCGGTGCCGCATCCGCTTAACGTCAGCATGAGCTGGCAGAACCAGCGGGGCGAGCTGCGGCTTGTCGAGCAGGGTGAAACCGAGCCGCTGCTCAGTTTGCCGTGGCAATTGGGCAATAAGCAGATCCAGATTAGCGACGGGCAGTGGCGTTGGCCGTATGCGCAGCAGCCGCTGTCCGGTGGCGTGAACCTGACGCTGAACAACTGGAGCGACAACCTTAACCAAACGACGCTGAGCGGTCGGTTGAACGTATTGACCCAAGGTCACAACGGCAAGGCCAACGCGGTGTTGACGATGGGGCCGGGCCGCGTGGGCCTGCTCGACAGTAGTATTGCATTTCAGTTAACCGGTCAGGCCAATCTGGCGCAGGTTTCACTCAGTGCATCGTTTCCCGCCACGCTGACCGGCTCGGTGCTTAATCCTGAAATTTCGTTGCACAGCGGCGCATTGCTGCGTGCCTGGGGTAAGCCGACCGCGACGCTAAGTATTCAGGACGCGCGCTGGCCGCTGGCGGGGGTGAAGGTAAGCGCCGGGGGCGTGAGTGGCCCTCTGCAAGCCATTATCCGCGGGCAGGACAGTTACTGGGGCAACATTGACCTGCATCTCAACGGTAAATCGCAAAGCTTCTGGCCTGACCATGGGCAGTGGGCGTTTAACTACTGGGGTAAGGGCAATCTCCCGCCGCTGAGTGGGCGGTGGGACGTCGCCGGTAAAGGCAGCTGGAACGACAATCAGCTGACGTTGACGCAGCTATCGGCCGGTTTTGATCGCCTGCATTACGGGCTGGTCAACGTCGATGCACCTCGCCTGACGCTGACCACGCCGCTAAGGTGGATGAGGCCGATACCTGAACGTTATGCCAGCACACAACCGCCCACGACGCTGAATTTTGAAGGCGCGATTAAGCTGGTGGCGCAAAAGGTTTCGCTGGAAAATGGCGGCTATTTGCCCCCCGCGGCACTCACCCTGGCGATGAAGGGCAATAGCCCAATGAACATAACGCTTAACGGTCAGCTTGCGGCGCTGCCAATTGGGCCTATCCGTCTTAATGGACGTTGGGACGGCGAGCGTCTGCGCGGTCAGGCGTGGTGGCCAAAACAGGATCTCACCGCCTTCCAGACGCTGCTGACGCCAGACCTCAACGTCAAGCTTCGAGGCGGTAGCTTCTACGCGCAGTCAGCGTTTTCCGCTGCGCGCGGCCAGGGATTTATCGCTGGAGGGCACTGGGTGGTTAAAGACGGCAGCATGTGGCTGAAAGACGGCGACCTAAGCGGGCTCAACTTCTCACTGTCTTATCGCCTCAAGGACCAGAAGTGGCGGTTAGGTACCCGGCAGCCGGTCAGTCTGCGGATTGGCGAGCTTAACAACCTGTTTGCGATGCAAAACATTACCGCCGAACTGCAGGGCAGTTATCCGTGGAGTGAAAGCGCACCGCTTAAGCTTACCCACGTTGGCATGGACGTCCTGCTGGGGCACATTAGCCTTTCCGAGTTGCGTCTCCCGCAGCATGACGCGGCCGTGCTGAAGCTGCAAAAAATTGACCTCAGCGCGCTCTTTACCGCGCTAAAACCAAAACAGCTGGCTATGTCCGGGCGCGTTAACGGCGAGCTGCCGCTGTACGTCGATAATCCGAAATGGCTGATTCACGACGGTTGGATAGCCAACGACGGCGGACTGACGCTGAGGCTGGATCCGCAGTTTGTGGCCGCAATGGCACAGGGTAATATCGCCAACGGGCTTATCATCAAGCTGCTGCAATACCTTGAAATCTATAAGTCTTACGCCAAAGTGAGCCTCGACAATCTGGGGGGGCTGACCATGGCGGCGCAGATTAAGGGGGTTAATAATATTGATCACCAGAAACGTGAAATCGATTTGAACTACACCCACCAGGAAAACGTTTATCAGCTTTGGCGCAGCCTGCGTTTTGGTGACAACCTGCAGGAAGGGTTGCAACAGCAGCTTTCTGCCACCAACCAGTTTGCGCCTGCGACCAAGGATACTGAATTGAGGAAGGAACAATGAACCTGATACCGTCCTGTTTACCGCTAGTATTCGCGACGCTACTGCTCAACGGATGCGTACCGCGCATCGAGATAGCGACGCCCACTGCGCCGATAACCATCAATATGAACGTCAAGATTGAACATGAGATTCATATCAAGGTCGATAAAGACGTCGAAGACCTGTTGAAGAACAAGAGCGATCTTTTTTAAGGACAAGGGTTATGAAATCGGTAAAAGGCAAAGGTCTGGCGTTGATAGTGATGCTTTGCGGCTGGCTATGCTGCGGTTCGGCGCTGGCGCTGACCGTCGAACAGGCCAAAATGCAGGGACGGGTGGGGGAGACGCTGTCGGGTTATCTGGCTCCGGTGAAACAGGATCCCGAAACCCTGGCACTGGTAAAACGCATTAATCAGGCCTGCGAGCAGCAGTATCAGGACGTAGCAACCAATAATCAGGTCAGCACCGCCGACGTAGCGAAACTTGCCGGGCAAAAGCTGGTGACGCGTGCCGGGAAGGGTGAATACGTGCGCGGCATCAACGGCCAGTGGCTCCAGAAATAGAGCCACGCTTCACGTGATTCTGGAGTCTCGTTTTATTGTTGTAATAAAAAAAGCGCGCCTTACTGGGCGCGCAATGTTTATTACAGCGTCTCTACCGTGACTCATCAGCTTCTAAAATGAGTTAGCCAAGAGTGACGGTAAATAATTAAGCTGCGGCAACTTCTTTAACAGCAACGTCGATTGCTGCTTTTGCATCAGCCTGAGCTTTAGCGGCAACTTCTGGACCGTAAGCAATACCTTCCGCGAAGACGAACTCAACGTCAGTCATGCCCAGGAAGCCCAGGAACAGGTTCAGGTATGGAGCAACCAGGTCGCTTGGGGTATCTTTATGGATGCCGCCGCGGCTGGTCAGAACGATAACGCGTTTGCCTTTGATCAGACCTTCTGGGCCTTTCTCGGTGTATTTGAACGTTACGCCGGCACGAGCAACCAGGTCAAAATAGTTCTTCAACTGAGTTGGGATGTTGAAGTTGTACATTGGAGCAGAGATAACGATAACGTCGTTAGCCTGCAGCTCAGCGATAAGCTCGTTAGACAGGGCCAGTGCTTCTTCCTGACGTGGCGTCAGAGCAGCATCGGAAGGACGCAGTGCGCCAACCAGTTCGCCATCCAATACAGGGATAGGATTAGCCGCCAGGTCACGCACGGTTACCTGAGACGCACCGTTAGCAGCCTGGAATTGAGCAGCGGCGTAGTCAGCCAGTTGGTTGGTCTGAGAGAAGTTAGCCAGAATACTTGATTTCAGAATCAGTACTTTACTCATTTTTAAATCCTTCACGTAAGTGGGGGTAATACAGGGACGGGGCGTCCCAACAATGCTTGTTACTCTATTGATAAATCTTCGTCAGTGATAGTGCAATATTTCGAGATCTACATTCGAATTTTTTGAATAACCTGGCACTCGAGAAATCCGCCTCCAACTTTCAGTAACCTCAATAGCTTGTGATAACATAGCGTTATTCAGGCAAGGCCAGCGGCCGCCTCTAATCAAGGAATCAAGAACGTGAAATCACCGCTCGCGGCACTATCAGCACAACTAGACGGGCTGATGCTACGTGACCGACAACGCCTGCAACGCCGTTTGCAGGGCGCAAAAAAAATAGATGACCCGCAGGCATTGCTGGGACTGACTCAAGAGCTTGAAACTTCGCTCCAGCAGGGGCTGCAAAAAGTCAGCGCGCGTGAGGCGTCACGCCCTAAAATCACCTATCCCGACAATCTGCCGGTCAGTCAAAAGAAGCAGGACATCTTTGAAGCCATCCGCGATCATCAGGTCGTTATCGTCGCAGGTGAAACCGGTTCGGGTAAAACCACGCAGATTCCGAAAATCTGTATGGAGCTTGGCAGGGGTATCAAAGGCCTGATTGGCCATACTCAACCGCGCAGACTGGCGGCGCGTACTGTCGCTAACCGTATCGCCGACGAGCTGGAAACCTCGCTCGGCAGTACCGTCGGTTATAAGGTCCGTTTTAACGACCAGGTGAGTGAAAACACGCTGGTCAAGCTGATGACCGACGGTATTTTGCTGGCCGAAATCCAGCAAGACCGCATGCTGATGCAGTACGACACCCTGATTATCGATGAGGCGCACGAGCGCAGCCTGAACATCGACTTTATTCTCGGATATTTGCGCCAGCTGCTGCCAAAGCGCCCGGATTTAAAAGTCATCATCACCTCGGCGACCATCGATCCTCAGCGCTTTTCCAAACATTTTAACAATGCCCCTATTATTGAGGTTTCAGGCCGTACCTATCCGGTGGAGGTTCGTTATCGCCCGGTCGTTGACGATGCAGATGATACCGATCGTGACCAGCTGCAGGCTATTTTTGACGCGGTTGACGAGCTGGGGCATGAGAGCAACGGGGATATCCTGATCTTTATGAGCGGTGAGCGCGAAATTCGCGACACCGCCGACGCGCTGAATCGCCTTGATTTGCCGCACACCGAGATTTTGCCGCTCTATGCGCGCCTGTCGAACAGTGAACAAAACCGTGTGTTCCAGTCGCACGCTGGACGCCGCATTGTTCTTGCCACCAACGTGGCCGAAACGTCGCTGACCGTACCGGGTATTAAATACGTTATCGACCCCGGCACGGCGCGTATTAGTCGCTATAGTTTCCGCACCAAGGTACAGCGCTTGCCGATTGAGCCGGTATCGCAGGCCTCGGCCAATCAGCGTAAAGGACGTTGCGGGCGTGTGTCCGAGGGTATCTGTATCCGTCTTTATTCGGAGCAGGACTTCCTGTCGCGCCCTGAGTTTACCGACCCAGAGATCCTGCGTACCAATCTGGCGTCCGTCATCCTACAGATGACCTCACTCGGTCTGGGCGATATTTCTGCTTTCCCGTTCGTCGAAGCGCCCGATAAGCGCAACATTCAGGACGGTGTCCGCCTGCTCGAAGAGTTGGGGGCGATTAACCCTGCCGAGCACGGTCGCTATACCCTGACCGAACAGGGCCGCAGCCTGGCTCAACTGCCGGTTGACCCGCGACTCGCCCGTATGGTGCTTGAGGCGCAGAAAAACGCCTGTCTGCGCGAGGTGATGATCATCACCGCTGCGCTGTCGATTCAGGACCCGCGTGAGCGTCCGATGGACAAACAGCAGGCATCGGACGAAAAACATCGCCGCTTTGCGGATAAAGATTCCGATTTCCTCGCCTTCGTGAACCTGTGGGACTATCTTCAGGAGCAGCAAAAAGCGCTCTCTTCGGCACAGTTCCGTAAGCTGTGCCGCAGCGATTACCTCAACTATTTGCGCGTTCGCGAGTGGCAGGATATCTATACCCAGCTGCGTCAGGTGGTGAAGGAGCTGGGACTGCGTATCAACAGCGTGGCCGCTGATTATCGCAGCGTGCACTGCGCGCTGTTGACCGGTCTGCTGTCACACGTTGGGCAGAAAGACGTAGAGAAGCAGGAGTTTACCGGTGCGCGTAACGCACGGTTCTCTATCTTCCCGGGTTCTGGTCTGTTCAAGAAGCCGCCAAAGTGGGTGATAGTTGCCGAGCTGGTTGAAACCAGTCGCCTGTGGGGGCGTATTGCGGCCAAAATTGAGCCAGAGTGGATAGAACCGCTGGCCAAACACCTGCTGAAATACAGCTACAGCGAGCCGCATTGGGAAAAAGCCCAGGGCGCGGTGATGGCCAACGAAAAGGTCACACTGTTTGGGCTGCCGATTGTCATGGCGCGTCGCGTCAACTATGGCAGCATCGACGCCGTCCTCTCGCGTGAGCTGTTTATCCGTCACGCTTTGGTGGAGGGTGACTGGCAAACCCGTCATGCCTTCTTCCGCGACAACCTGCGTCTGCGCGCAGAAGTTGAGGAGCTAGAGCATAAGTCTCGCCGTCGCGACATTCTGGTCGACGAAGAGACGCTGTTCCTGTTTTATGACCAGCGCATCGGCCGTGAGGTGGTGTCCGGTAAGCATTTTGATACCTGGTGGAAGAAACAGCCTGTCGACAGCCTGAACTTTGAAAAAAGCATGCTTATCAAAGAGGGGGCGGGGAAAATAAGTGCGCATGACTACCCGAACTTTTGGCATCAGGGAAATATCAAACTGCGCGTGACCTATCAGTTTGAACCCGGCACAGAAGCTGACGGCGTTACGGTACATATCCCCTTGCCGCTGCTTAATCAGATTGAAGAGCAGGGCTTCGACTGGCAGATCCCGGGTATTCGTCGCGACCTTATCATGGCGCTGATTAAATCGCTGCCTAAGCCAGTGCGCCGTAACTTTGTTCCAGCGCCAAACTACGCCGATGCGCTGCTGGGTCGCGTTACGCCGTTTGAACTGCCGCTGCTGGAGGCCATGGAGCGCGAATTACGTAAAATGACGGGAGTGACGGTGTCACGAGATGACTGGCAGCTCGACCAGGTGCCGGACCATCTCAAGATGACCTTCCGCGTTGTTGACGACAAAAACAAGACGCTGCGTGAAGGCAAGAGTCTGACAGCGTTGAAGTCAACGCTGAAAGAACAGGTGCAGCAAACGCTCTCTGCGGTCGCTGACGACGGTATCGAGCAAAATAACCTGCATGTCTGGAGCTTCGGAACCTTGCCGGACTGCTACCAGCAGAAGCGCGGCGGTTATGAGGTGAAAGCCTATCCGGCGCTGGTGGACGAAAAAGACAGTATCGCTATCCGGTTATTTGACAGCGAGCTTGAACAGTCACAGGCGATGTGGCGCGGTACGCGACGTTTGCTGCTGTTGAACATTCCTTCACCTATCAAATACCTGCACGAGAAGCTGCCGAACAAGGCGAAGTTGGGTCTTTATTTCAATCCCTACGGCAAGGTGTTGGACCTGATAGACGACTGCATCTCCTGCGGTATCGACAAACTGGTCGCCGAGTCGGGTGGGCCTGTATGGGACGAAGCCCGTTTCGCCAAACTGCATGAACACGTTCGCGCCAATCTCAACGACACCGTGGTGACGATTGCCACCCAGGTTGAGCAGATTCTGACCGCAGTGTTCAGCATTAATAAGCGCCTGAAAGGGCGAATTGACATGACGATGGCGCTGGCGCTGTCTGATATCAAGGCGCAGATGTCGGGCCTTATCTATCGCGGTTTTGTGACGCAGAATGGCTGGAAGCGTCTGCCTGATACCTTGCGTTATTTACAGGCTATTGAAAAACGCATGGAGAAACTGGCGATGGATGCACATCGCGATCGCGCGCAGATGCTTAAGGTTGAGAGCGTTCAACAGAAGTGGCAACAGTGGTTCAACAAGCTGCCGCCGGTGCGTCAGGCCAGTGAAGAGGTTCAGGAAGTGCGCTGGATGATTGAAGAGCTGCGCGTGAGTTACTTCGCGCAGCAGCTTGGAACGCCTTATCCTATCTCGGACAAGCGTATTTTACAGACCATGGAGCAGCTGGCTTAGTGCGCCAGCTGGTTATCGCTTAACTCGACTAACGCGTCCCTGATTGCCGGAACGGCCAGGGCGCGGTTATCCGCCAGATAACGGTCCTGCGCGGCAGGCGCCGAGCTTTGAATACCAATCAGCGTCCATTTACCGTCTTGCTTAAGCAGTAACGGCGAGCCACTGTCGCCTGGCAAGGTATCACAACGGTGCGACATCACGCCCGGCTGTGCCCATCCGGTAATTAAACAATCCTGATGACTATAGAGGTCATCGAGGTGATCTTCAGGGTAACCTGCCTGCGTCACTTTGCGGTCATTGGCCTTCAGCGCCGCCGTCAGCTCGTCACGCGTGCCTTGCCACAGGGGCAGGGGCTTGATAGGCAACTTTCGTTTTTCATCGGTAATACGCACCAGCGCGAAGTCATACGGCGCGGCTTTTGGTGGCACTATCCAGCCATCACCGTCGGCTTTGAGTTTCTTGCCTAGCGCAGGATCAACCAGCGTTTGCAGTGACGTAATCTGATAGCGCCATTTCTCATGCTGAGAGATAAAACGCAGAGCGATGACTTTGTCGATGTTACCCGGGGGCGCTAGCACGCAGTGTCCGGCGGTCAGGACCAGGTGCTCGGAAATGAGGGTCGCGGTGCAAAGATTACCGCTTGCCGTTTCAATCTGACCTATCGCCTGCCATGGCCAGCTTTTAACATCGCTGACGTGGGTACGGTGATCCTGGCCAAAAAATAGGGCGGTTTTTTCTTTAAGGCTGATTGTGTCTGAGTCGCTATCCGAGTCTGATGAATCGGCATGAGCAGGGAGGGCGAAGCAGAGGAAGCACAAGACAAGCGGTAAAGCTATGCGCATATCGTTTTGACCTTAAGTGCGGGATTGACTGAGAGTCAATTAATAAGATGATGATTATAGCTGTATAGAGCTTATTGGTAACAGGAGGTTAAGATAACTCGGTAATAACAATTTATCTCGGTATTAATTGGATTTTTTTAATTATGGGTTCTGACTTTCCGGATTAGTTGAAAAACGTTTTCCTCTAGAAGTAGAAGAACAACGTAATCAGGCCTAACAGGATCAGTGAACTCAGGGTAATTTCGAACAGGTAGCGTCGCAGCATCGTCCATCAATACCTCAAGATTGCCTAATTAAGATAACCCCGTGTTCATATTTCGCTAGGGGGGTCTAAGGCCGGAGAAAAAAACACCCGGCGAACCGGGTGTCAAATAATCAGTCTTGATAATGGTGAGACGAGTTGCTCACAAAGACTTATTACTTAGCTGCTGGAGCAGCTTTTTTAGCGTGTTTTTTCACGTGTTTTTTAGCAGCCTGCGCTTTCTGAGCAACTGGCTTCTTAGCAGCGTGTTTTTTCACGTGTTTTTTAGCAGCCTGTGCTTTCTGAGCAACTGGCTTCTTAGCAGCGTGTTTTTTCACGTGTTTTTTAGCAGCCTGCGCTTTCTGAGCAACTGGCTTCTTAGCAGCGTGTTTTTTCACGTGTTTTTTAGCAGCCTGCGCTTTCTGAGCAACTGGCTTCTTAGCAGCGTGTTTTTTCACGTGTTTTTTAGCAGCCTGTGCCTTCTGAGCAACTGGCTTCTTAGCAGCGTGTTTTTTCACGTGTTTTTTAGCAGCCTGTGCTTTCTGAGCAACTGGCTTCTTAGCAGCGTGTTTTTTCACATGCTTTTTAGCAGCCTGAGCTTTCTGTGCAACTTTCTTCTTGGTTGCGTGCTTCTTAGCGTGCTTTTTCGCAGTGTGCGTTTTGGCAACTGGCGCTTTAGCAGCTGGAGCAGGAGCAGCAGTAGTGGTGGTTGCAGCAGCAGCTGGAGCAGCGGTAGTTTCAGCAGCGAATGCTGCAGAAGACAGGCCCATTGCAGCGGCAATAACCAGAGCTAATACCTTTTTCATCGTTAATTCCTCAGAATTGAATTTATGTATCCACCCCACTGCGGGGCCGGTAGGAGAATACTAGGCTTCTGAGTGTCTGTTGTCCGTTAGTGATTGGTTTCGGCGTGTAACCGTATGTACAAACTGTATTATTGATATTTATCAGTTGGTTGCGATTTTATGTACAACAAAAAACATACAAATTACGCTGCTTAGTTACAACACACGGCAGATTCAGGTTACCTAAGCGTTTTGAGAAGCCATAAATCGGTTAAAATCAGGGGGATCTGTAACAATGAAATAAGAAAAATCTTAGCAGAATGGGGCGGTTTTCCCGGGCCATGAGAATTCATTGCCCGGGAAGTCACGATTATTACAGGTAACGGCTTTCGAGATGTTTACGGAAGAACTCGGTATTTAAGGTTTCACCCGTGGCATTGGCAATTAACTGGTCGGTCGAGAAGCGGCTGCCGTGCTGCCAGATATTCTGGTTCAGCCACTGGAATAATGCCGTCAGATCGCCTCGGGCTATATCGTCCTGTAGCGTTGGAATCGCTTTATTCGCCGTCTGGAATAACTGTGCTGCATACATGGCACCCAGCGTATAGGTCGGGAAATAACCGAAGCCACCGTCGGTCCAGTGAATATCTTGCATACAGCCGTTGGTATAATTGCCGACGGTATCGAGGCCCAGATATTGCTGCATCTTACTGCTCCACAGTGCCGGAATATCGTCGACTTCAATTTCTCCTTCAATAAGCGCCTGCTCAATTTCATAACGCAGAATAATATGCGCAGGGTAGCTGACCTCATCGGCATCGACGCGGATCAGGCCAGGCTGTACGCGTTGGTTAAGCTTGATGAAGTTATCGACGTCGAGGCCATGACGCTCACCAAACTGCTCGGTAACCAGCGGGAAAATAGATTTCAGGAAAATGTCGCTACAGCCGAGCTGCATTTCAAACAGCAGGCTTTGCGATTCGTGAACGCCCATTGAACGCGCGTTGGATACCGGCTGGCCCAGCCACTCTTTCGGCAGATTTTGCTCATAGCGCGCATGTCCGGTTTCGTGGATAACCCCCATCATGGCGGTGATGAACTCATCTTCGTTGTAACGCGTGGTAATACGCACGTCCTGCGGGACGCCGCCGCAGAATGGATGTGCGCTGATATCCAGACGACCTGCGTCAAAGTTGAAGCCGAGACGCTTCATGACGCTAAGGCCCAGCTGTTTCTGACTGTCGATAGCAAACGGGCCCTGCGGCTGAACAAACTGTACGGATTTCTGTTTCTCAACCACCTTGTGCAACAACTGGGGCAGCCAGGTTTTCAAATCACCAAAAATACCGTCGAGCTTGTGGGCGGTCATGCCCGGCTCATAGAGGTCAAGCAGAGAGTCATAACGGCTGATACCCGCTGCTTCGGCGCGCAGTGTCGCTTCTTCACGGCTGAGTTTCACTACTTCACGCAGGTTATCGACAAAACCTTCCCAGTCATTCGCTGGGCGTTGACGACGCCATGCGTGCTCACAGCGGGCGCCGGCGAGAGATTTCGCTTCAACCAGGCTCTCCGGAAGCAGGGCGGCGTGCTGATACTGGCGGGCCATTTCGCGCAGGTTAGACTGCTCGAGATCGTTGAGGTCTTCCTGCTTCGCCTGCTCAAGCCATTCGCCCACTTTGCCCGCGGTCAAAATCTGGTGCTGAAGAACGCTCAATTCAGCCAAAGCCTCGGAGCGAGCGCGGCTGCCTTCCGGTGGCATCATGGTTTGCATGTCCCATCCGGCGATGGACGAAAGATGACTGAAACGCGACAGTCGGGTAAAGGTAGCGCGTAACTGTGAATAAGCTGTAGCCATGCTGAACTCCGTGCTTTCAAAATAATAAAAATGTGGGGGAAGTTTGCCCCCAGGCCCGATTTATTGCGGTTCAATAGCGAGATTAAATGTCGGTTTAATCGGCCAACTAAAGCGGATGCTTGCGCCGCCGAGCGGGCTGGAATCAACCATGACGCGCCCCTGATAGGCCACGGCAATCGAATGCACGATGGCCAATCCCAGCCCGCAGCCGCCGGTTGCACGGTCACGACTTGGGTCCAGCCTAACGAATGGCTCAAAAATTCTCAAACGCTCTTCCGGTGGAATGCCCGGACCATCGTCCTCAACCTGTAGGTTGGCTTCTTCACCCTGTAACCACAGGCTGATACGCAAATGCTTATGAGCGTAGCGCTGCGCGTTGTTGACCAGATTGTCGAGTACGCGCTCCATCAGGCGGAGGTCCACACCGCCGAAGTCGGCCGGTTTAGTCACATCGAGTTCTATCTCATGCTCGGTATTTACCAGGCGGAAGTCATCGGCCTTGTCTTCAATCCATTCCGGCAGGTTGATTTTGGTTAAATGCAGCGCGACCTGTGGCCGGTCGAGACGGGCGTAGGTCAGCAGCTCGTCGATCAGCGATTCCAGCTGACCGATGTCACGGTTAATCGCCTGCTGTTCGGCCTCTGGCAGATTTTCACTGATGGCAAGCCGGTAACGCAGCCGGACCAGCGGCGTTCGCAGCTCGTGAGCGATACCGTCAATAAGCTGCTTCTTGCTCGCAATAAGGGTATTAATGTTGTCAGCCATCTGGTTAAAGGCAATTCCCAGACGATTGAGGCTCGACGTCGAGTCAAAATTGGTTCGTTCGTCGAGATGACCATTGCCAAGCCGCTGCGCCGAGTTTTCTAACTTAAGCAGGTCCTGCCAGTGTGGACGCATCCATAAAAATACCGGCAACGCTAACGACAGGCCGATGAAAATCAGCAGCCCCAAATCGAGCAAGCGCATTTCATGCATGTAAAACAGATATGGAATCGGCCCGACGACCAAAACATAGTTACTTCGCGGCACGCGCTGTATAAAGGTGTATTCGCTGTCGAGCGCCACAATTTCGCCGTCACGCAGTTGGGCGTCGAGTGCCGGGCTTAGCTTGCGCTTGCCCAGTGGCTCGATATGCAGTTTGAACGAGAGGTTCAGCTCAAGGGTGCTGATGGTCTTGTTCCAGTCTTTGATAGGAATTTCACGCAGCTCGCTTCGCATCAGATAGAGCGAACTTTTCATCAGATCGTTCATCGACTGGCGACCGGTGCGCTCGGCGGTGACTTTGTAAACCAGTCCGACCAGCATTGCCATAACCAGGAAACACACCAGCAGCAGCAGGAAGAACTGAACGAAAAGTTTTCTCATTCCTGCACGGACTCCCAGGCGTTAGGGGCAAACAGATAACCTTTATTACGCACCGTTTTGATACGAAATGGTTCAAGCGCGTTGTCGTAAAGTTTGCGACGCAGGCGAGAGATAGCGACATCAATGCTGCGGTCGAGCCCGTCATAGCTCACGCCACGCAGGTTGAGCAGCAGCGCTTCACGGTCCATGATGCGGCCTGCGTGCGTGGCGAGCTCCCACAGAAGGTCAAAGTCTGAGGTTGAAAGGGTAATCGTTTCTTCACCCAGCGTGACTTCGCGGTTGACGGGATCAATGCACAGCTGGCCGAAGTGCAGGGCGTTGCTTTTCTGCATCGGTTTGCTGGTTTTCTCTGGCTCGGCGGTGGTAGACGTCGGGCGCTGGCGCAGGTGCAGCCGAAGACGCGCCAGCAGCACGGCCGGTGGCGTTGTTTTCAGAATATAGTCATTAGCGCCCATCTCGAGCGACAAAATATGGTTCATGTCGCTGTCCAGCGAGGTCAGCAACACGATGGGGCCGTCATAGGCCGGGCGCAGGTCGCGGCAGAGGGTCATGCCGTCTTTACCGGGAAGCATGATGTCGAGTAATACCAAATCGGGTTTTTCGACCGCGATTCTGTCTTGCGCCGTGTCTCCGCGAGGTTCAATAAGAACTTCAATGTCATGCTTGCCCAAATAGGCAGCGATCAGCTTACCCACCTCGGCGTCATCTTCTACAAAAACGATTTTATTCATTGGTTTGCTGTCAAGGTGAAAATCGGGTTCCAGCATAGCGCGAGCGGGGCATCAACGCCACGCCCGCAGTAGACTTCGTTCATATTAATAAACACAGGCAACCGCTGCGTCAGCGCAATCTTCTGCCGCCGTCAACGCCGAGTGTTTTGCCGGTCACATACTTACTGCGCATGATGTAATCAACCAGATTGACTATCTCACTTTCGCCCGGCTCAATCTTCATTAACGATTTATTTAACGCGTGCTCGCGGTATGAGGCGTCGTCCTCTGGGTTAAAGAGGATTAGCGCGGGTGCAATGGAGTTAACTTTGACCTCAGGTGCCAGCTTTCGTGCAAAGGAGAGCGTCATATTATCCAGCGCTGCCTTGCTTGCCGAATAGGCGATGTGCTTTTTACTGCCTTTTTCCACCACGAAATCGGTAATGTGAATGATATCGGCGCCGGCCGTGCCCTGACCCCGCAGACATTCTTCCAGCTCGAGATTGAGCAGGTAAGGGGTGTAAACGTGGATTTGCAGCATCATCGCCATCGTATCCTGTGGTGCGGTGTCTGGCGACTCTGCGACCCATGAGCTGGCGTTATGAATGATGGCACGCAGTTTACCGGTTTGGGCACGCACTTTTTCAGCAAAGGCGAGTATCCCTGCATTTTCTGAAAAATCGGCCTGAATGCAGCATGCGCCTTTCTTAATCAGCTCCTCAAGGGCAGGGTAAGGTTGCCGATAACTCACGATTACCGGAATTTTTTTCTCTAGCATCGACTCAGCCAGAGCCAGTCCTATTCGCTTGGCGCCACCGGTGATAAGTACCGGTGCAGAAGGGATAAAATCGGTCAAGTAAAGCTCCTGAACTCGCTGGCAAAGCATCAATAAACTATGTCATTATATAAAGCTATGCCATTATATAGATGATTGTGTTTATCGTTTCAAAACATTATCTTCAAAAAGTAAGGTCTTTTCTAACACACGCTAGACGGGTTAGCACTGGCCCTGAGAGGAATGGAGATGGCTGATAGTCGCCTGGTACCCGATGCGCGCAGTGAAAAAGCGTCCTTTAACTACATGGAATACCTGTCCGCATCGTGCAAGAAGCAATGGAGTTTCCTCGATGCCATCCACGGCGTATTGCCTTTTTTTGGCATGGTGTTGAGGTCGCGAAGCACAGCCCAGGAAAAATCCAAACAAGACAAGCTTAATGCATTAGCGTTACAAGTTGTCTCGACGCAGGTGAGTGACGAAATCAATATCGTTCGACTGATTGAGTTGGCGCAGCAGCAGAATATTTACAGCGTTGATATTCATTTGCCTTATGGTTTGACCGAAGAGCAGCTGGCTGCCATTCAGGAAGAGTGCAAACATCCGCTGAAATTGACGCAACAGGATGAGCATTTAGCGGTAGAAATACTGCAAGACCCCTCAAAACATTAATTTCACTGCCCCTCGGGTCGTTGATTATTTCAGACCTGAGGGGGAGCGTTATCCCTACCCATGCTGTTCCCTGCCTGACGCTATCAAGGATACAACCAAAGGACGTGATGCCCTTCGGCTGTAGCCACTGCGCGCTCATTAAAACTTATTTGAACAGGTCTGCTGTGACGGTGAGGTTACCCCCGCTTTTGTTCTGCCACTGACGCGTGATGTGGTAGAACTTAGCACCCTGATCCGCCGCACGCTTGGCGACTTCTTCAGAGACGTCGGTGATGCTGTTGAAGTGGCCGGTGAAGGTCACGGTAGAGAACGGCGTCATCTGTGCCGCAGTCACGTTGTTCACTTCTTCGATTTTCTTGCCGTCTGGCAGAGTGACAGAGTAACGCTTACCGGTTGAAGACTGTGTCTGGAAGAACAGGCCTACATCGCGGCTTGGGCTTTCTGAAGATGCCACACCCGGGATTTCAACTTTCTTGGCTGCGGCACCGCCGGCTGCCAGCGCTGCACGACCTGCGTCAGAGTTGTACGGGATAGCATCCGGGCTTTGAGTCACACGCTTACGCGCATCTTTTTTGTAAACAAAGGCAGTCACGTACTGATTGCCGCCGTTATTGGCATCAATCTGGCGTACGATGAAGAAGGAGTAAGCCCCTTTGGCTTTTGCGGCTTCAGCAATAGCCTGAATGACGTCAGGCTGGCTGTGGAACAGGCCGCTGACGGTAACGGTATCGAAAGGCTCTAACTCATAGGCCACTTCTTTTGGCAGCTGTTTCACGCCGCTAACGCCGTTAACGCTGTTAAGCACCGGCTTTGGGCTGACCTTAGGCGCATCTTTATGATAAAGGTCGGCAACTACGCGCCAGTTGCCGCTTTCGCTTACACTGTTAGTGTCCAGAATATAGAAGTAATCCGCGCCTTTATCGTCGGCGCGTTTAGATGCTTCATCAGAGGCATCGCCCAGATTGTTAAAATGGCCAGTAAATGCAATGCGATCAAAGGGCTTCAGGGCGGCTGCTTTCTCGGGACTGATCTCTTCTGCCGCCTGTGCTGCAGACAAAACAGAGAATTGCGAGATTAACAAAACAACGGCCGATGCGATGATCGTTTTCGTCTGCTTCATAAAAAATCCTTTCACCTTGCGCAGTAATGTTGAAACATGCTGAATTATTGATGTGTAACAGATTAGCTCCCGATTATTGCATGTAATAATGGCGAGCGCTTTAGTAATTTTTTAAATGCTTTAAGTCTGTAATCGCTAGCCTGGTCACTTTATTTTGCCCTGATAACTTATATAAGTTTCGTGATGGAGTAAATAAGTGAAATAAATGTTAATTATTTACATTTTTCTCACTTTTGTGCCCGCCGTTGGCGAATGGACATCATCATACAAGAGTGATTCATCTGGTATTTTTACCTCATTGAAGTGAATTAAATATGAAAATTACCGGCTTTGCAGTGCTATCGAGGCTTATGCCGTTTTTAGGTGATTTAATCCTCATTAATGCGGTTTCCTTATAGCTTATTAACCCGATATTCAGTAGGTTATAGCCGGCCTGAAAATTCCGTCAGTATTTCGGCGAAACAAGCCGACAGGTTTTTAATTTTTGTATCTACATCGATGATATGCATCATCAAATAAAAGGGTGAAGGGAATAATTATGCGTATTGGTATACCAAGAGAACGGTTGACCAATGAAGCCCGCGTTGCAGCAACACCGAAAACGGTGGAACAACTGCTGAAACTCGGCTTTACAGTCGCCATTGAGCAGGGCGCAGGTAAACTGGCCAGTTTTGACGACGCGGCTTATGAAGCAGCCGGTGCTACGGTTGAAGCGGGAGACGCCGTCTGGCATTCCGACATCGTCATGAAGGTCAATGCCCCTCTGGACGACGAAATCGAAAAGCTGCAGGCAGGCTCCACGCTGGTGAGCTTTATCTGGCCAGCCCAAAATCCTGAGCTGATTCAGAAACTGGCTGAACGCAACGTCACTGCGCTGGCAATGGACTCTGTACCGCGTATCTCTCGTGCACAGTCAATGGACGCCCTCAGCTCGATGGCCAACATCGCAGGCTATCGCGCAATCGTTGAGGCCGCACACGAATTCGGACGCTTCTTTACCGGTCAGATTACGGCCGCAGGTAAAGTTCCTCCTGCCAAAGTGATGATCATCGGTGCGGGCGTTGCCGGTCTGGCTGCTATCGGTGCTGCGGGCAGCCTGGGTGCCATCGTGCGCGCCTTCGATACGCGTCCTGAAGTAAAAGAACAAGTTCAAAGTATGGGCGCCGAGTTCCTCGAGCTCGACTTCGAAGAAGAAGCAGGCAACGGCGACGGCTATGCCAAAGTCATGTCTGAGGCCTTTATCAAGGCCGAGATGGCGCTGTTTGCTGCTCAGGCGGAAGAAGTTGACATCATTGTCACCACCGCGCTTATCCCAGGCCGTCCGGCACCTAAGCTGATTACCCGCGAAATGGTTGAATCCATGAAGTCGGGCAGCGTGATTGTTGACCTCGCGGCGCAAACCGGCGGCAACTGTGAGCTGACTGTCGCGGATACCATCACAGTGACCCCGAACGGCGTGAAAATCATCGGTTACACCGATTTGCCAAGCCGTTTGCCGACCCAGTCTTCCCAGCTGTACGGTACTAACTTAGTTAACCTGCTGAAACTGCTGTGCAAAGAGAAAAACGGAGAAATCGAGATCGATTTCGAAGATACCGTTGTGCGCGGCGTGACTGTGGTTAAAACCGGCGAAGTGACTTGGCCGGCTCCGCCGATTCAGGTTTCTGCTCAGCCACAGGCGGCCAAGGTTGAAGCCCCTGTCGCCAAAGAGGCCGCCAAGCCTGCCTCCCCATGGACCAAATACATCATTATGGCGATTGCCGTGGTGCTGTTTGGCTGGTTGGCCGATGTCGCTCCGAAAGAGTTTCTGTCCCACTTTACCGTCTTCGCGCTCTCCTGCGTGGTTGGCTACTATGTGGTCTGGAACGTCAGCCATGCGCTGCATACGCCTTTGATGGCGGTAACCAACGCAATTTCCGGCATCATTGTGGTCGGGGCATTGCTGCAGATTGGGCACGGCGGCTGGGTGAGCTTCCTGTCCTTCGTGGCGGTACTGATTGCCAGTATCAATATATTTGGCGGATTTACCGTCACTCAGCGCATGCTGAAAATGTTTCGTAAGAATTAAGGGGTAGCATATGTCTGGGGGTTTAGTTACAGCTGCATACATTGTTGCCGCTATTCTGTTTATTTTCAGCCTTGCGGGACTGTCCAAGCATGAGACGTCCAAGCAGGGGAATATCTTTGGCATGACCGGGATGGCGATCGCGCTTATCGTCACCATCCTTGGCCCTGACTCCGGTCACGTTGGCTGGATTATTCTGGCTATGGTTATCGGCGGCGCTATTGGCATCTATCTGGCACGTAAAGTCGAAATGACTCAAATGCCGGAACTGGTTGCGATTTTGCACAGCTTTGTCGGTCTCGCTGCGGTGCTGGTGGGGTACAACAGCTATCTCGACCACGGCGCAGTGCCGATGGACGGAGTGATGGAAAACATCCATCTGGTCGAAGTGTTTCTCGGTATCTTCATCGGTGCTGTGACCTTCACCGGATCTATTGTTGCGTTCGGTAAGCTGCGCGGTATTTTTTCTTCAAAACCGCTGGCTCTGCCGCATCGTCACAAGCTGAATCTGGCGGCGCTGGTGGTGTCATTCCTGCTGCTCGTCGTGTTTGTCCGTGCTGAAAGCGTGGGGACACAGGTGTTTGCGCTGCTGATTATGACCGTCATCGCGCTGGCTTTCGGCTGGCATCTGGTCTCGTCAATTGGCGGTGCAGACATGCCGGTTGTCGTTTCTATGCTGAACTCCTACTCAGGTTGGGCGGCAGCGGCGGCAGGCTTCATGCTGAGCAACGACCTGCTGATCGTGACCGGTGCGCTGGTCGGTTCTTCGGGTGCGATTCTGTCTTACATCATGTGTAAGGCGATGAATCGTTCGTTTATCAGCGTTATTGCCGGTGGTTTCGGTACCGACAGCTCCTCGACTGGCGATGACCAGGAAATGGGCGAGTATCGTGAAATTAACGCGGAAGACGTGGCAGATATGCTGAAAAACGCCTCCTCGGTCATTATCACCCCTGGCTACGGCATGGCGGTGGCGCAGGCGCAGTATCCGGTTCAGGATATTACGGCTCGACTGCGTGCCAAAGGGGTGAAAGTGCGCTTTGGTATTCATCCGGTGGCCGGACGTCTGCCAGGCCACATGAACGTACTGTTGGCTGAGGCGAAGGTGCCTTACGACATCGTGCTCGAGATGGACGAAATCAACGACGACTTCAGCGACACCGACGTGGTGCTGGTTATCGGTGCCAATGACACCGTTAACCCAGCCGCGCAGGAAGACCCACGCAGTCCGATCGCCGGTATGCCGGTGCTGGAAGTGTGGAAAGCGCAAAACGTTATCGTGTTTAAGCGTTCTATGAGCACCGGTTACGCTGGCGTTCAGAACCCGCTGTTCTTTAAAGAGAACACGCAGATGCTGTTTGGTGATGCCAAAGAGAGCGTCGAAGGGATCCTGCGCGCGCTCTAAGCGATGCTGTAGTTTCCAGATAAAAAAAGCCAGTCGCGATGACTGGCTTTTTTATTGCCCAAACCTAACCGAAAACGCTATTCGGCGTCGGTATCCTTGATATTTGCTCCGCTCTCTTCGAGAGAAATAGGGCAGACAAAATCGTCGGGCTTAATCGCCAGCAGGTCGCATTTCAAATGATCGATAACCTGCTCGGTAGTGTTGCCGAGAAACGCGGCAGACAGTCCCGTGCGGCCAATCGACCCTAAGACTACGACGCCGGCTTGCAAATGCTCGGCCAGATCGGGGATGACTTCTTCAGGCAGTCCTTTTTCAACGTGAGTGTATTTCTCGTCTAGCTGGAACTTTTGTCGTAACGCTTTCATGGCAATCAAGTGCTGACCGCGAATGGCATCGTTATAAACGCTAGGGTCGAAATCAGGCAGTTCGATGGCAATGTTGATAGGGGTTACGGGGTAGGCACCCACCAGATGAACCTCGGTCTGGTTAACGTGCGAGGCGACCTCAAGGGTTTCCTTGACCAATTTAATGTTCAGCGGGTCGTGATAGGGCTCTTCACTCGACAGGTTGACGGCAACCACCGCTTTACCGCCCTCCGGCCAAGGTTGGTCTTTAACCATCCACACCGGACAAGGGCATTTGCGCAGCAAATTCCAGTCGGTAGGCGTAAAGATGACGGACTCGAGGCGGTCGTGCTGGTGGGCCATTTTCAACAGCAGGTCGTGCTGTCCGGCAAGGACCTCGTGAATGATGGCTTCAAAGGGTTTGTTGTGCCATACCACTTTAATGTCGATAGGAATGCCCGCTTCGACGTAGTAGTGGCACTGTTCTGCAATCCATGCGCTTCTTTCGCTTATCACACCCTGACGCATGGCGGTGCGTTCTTCAGGGGACAGCATGGTGGTCATTTCGTAGGAAAAATCATAGATCGACAGGAAGGCTTTGATCTTCCCACCGTTGCGTTGAACAAGATAGACCGCGCGACGCAGCGCCGGCTGGTCATCCTGGTTGGGGTCAATAGCGACCAGAAGGTTCTGATACTTGGCCAAAGGAGCCTCCTTAACATCTGTGATTGAAAGCGCACAGGGCGCCATTTTCTCAAGGAAAGTCAAAACCCGTTAAAAGAGAACGCAAAAGAGAAGCCAAATGCAAACGCTTAAGCTGTCGCCTTATCGATGGACGAAAAGAGCCCGCGTTATAGTTATAGAGTAAACCAGGATGGACAAACAGAACAGAGGATAAATTGAACCGGATCAATAAAGTAAATCAATAAAATAGACACATTATTGATCCGGTATTTGACGCCTCGGGCAGGGTGCCCGAAAGCGCAGCTACGAAACCAGCGAAATAGGGTTTCCGGCCAGCACCGACAGCGCGTTATGGTCTTCAATCGTAATGTATTTACCTTTTACGCTGAGCATGCCAGATTTCTGGAAACGCCCGAGCAGGCGGCTGATCGTTTCCACGGTCAGGCCGAGGTAATTACCGATATCGCCGCGCGTCATCGTCAGGCGAAACTCGCGCTGCGAGAAGCCGCGCTGTGAAAAACGGCGAGCAAGGTTATAGATAAAGGCTGACAGGCGCTCTTCTGCGTTCTTTTTGGAAAGCAGTAGGATCATATCTTGGTCGCCTTTGATTTCGCCGCTCATCAGCCGCATCATTTGCTGACGCAGTTTTGGCAGTTTTCCAGAAAGATCATCGACCGTTTCGAAAGGTATTTCGCAAACCATTGAGGTTTCAAGCGCCTGCGCAAAGCTTGGGTGTTGCAGACCCGCGATAGCGTCAAAGCCAACCAGGTCACCCGCGAGGTGGAAACCGGTAATCTGCTCGTCACCTTGTTCTGTGATGGTGTAACTCTTGATGGTGCCGGAACGGATAGCATAGAGAGACTTGAGTTCGTCACCGGCTTTAAAAAGAGTCTGCCCTTTTTGAATCGGTTTTTTACGCTCGATAATGTTGTCGAGTTGGTCTAACTCATGCTCATTCAAAGTGAAGGGAATACACAGCTGACTGATGCTGCAATCCTGGCAGTGAATTGCACAACCACCAGATTGGATACGCCGAATAATACGTTTTTCCGGGATCATAGGTTTCGCTCTCGCAATATTGATATGCGTCAATTTTAACATCTTTTGCAATGAGTGATAAGTGTAAGTTTTGTCCCGAAAGAGGTATTTAGTTAAAAACCACGATTTTTAAGGGGTTTTTTATAAATATTTTTTGATCTAACGACAAATAAGCGGTCATTTCGGCCAGAACTCTTAGGCGAATATATAAAAAGAGTCTCGTTTACGTCAATTTTTTTGCATCCCGGCAACGCGGATTGGAGCAAAGGTTGATCGATTTTTGCAGGCGGAGTAAACAGGCCGGGCAAAATAAGCGCAGGCGTGACGTTAATTTAAAATTCATTTTATTCAGTAGGTTGTGATTTTCACGCGCTGTGAAATCAAATTCTATGCCAACATTTTAGGTTTGTCGGGTATTTCGTACTAATACGGATTGATGTTATTGCAATGTTATTTTTGACAGGCCATAAGCAGGAAATGTGTCAATAAGTGCAGGTGAAATGGCGAAAATAACTCGTGGGAGTTATTGACCGCTGGCGGCTGAAATTAATTTTAATCAAATAGGGTTTTAAATCAGCGGGTCACAATACCGTACGCGCAGAAATTATGACTATTAATTTATCGCTGATTAATTGCGGCAGAATAGTGTAATAAAATTGTGAACGGATAAATCTATTAAGCAGTAGGGCGTCACAATAAATCCTGTGACGCCCGGTCTTATCTTAAACGTTACCTTTGTTGTCTTCTTCTACCGCATCGTGAATACGTTCCAGCATGTCCGGGAACGCCGACTGAACGCGGCTCCAGCTCGGAATAAACGGCTTTTCACTCGGCGTATCGACGAATGCCAAACCGGCCTCCATGATTGCCCCTGAGAACAGCTCAACCGCCGACTCTTCGCTGTGGCGGTCAAACTTCAGGCCGTTCATTCGCGCGTCATGCTCGAAGCCGTCAATCATGTCCAACGCGTTGCGATAGTAGGTGGCTTTGAGAATGCGGAACGATTCGCTGGTGATCGGCACGCCCAGAATCGCCATCTTGCGATACAGTGCCTTGGTAATGTCGATACTCATGCGCTGTAGGCCATTGCTCGCGTCATCTTCAGACATTGGCTGATGTTTGTGGTCATAGTTATCGGCGATATCGACCTGACAGATGCGCTTGGTGGCCGTATTGCGATGCAGCTCCGACAGCACGCCAATCTCAAGACCCCAGTCACTCGGAATGCGCAAATCGTTGAGTACGTGGGTACGCATAGCGAATTCGCCGGAGAGGGGATAACGGAAGCTGCGCAGGTATTCGAGAAACTCGGAGTTTCCATAAACGATTTGCAGCGATTTCAGCAGTGGAAACACCAACAGGCGTCCCACGCGGCCGTTGAACTTACCGTCAGCCACTCGCGCGTAATAGCCCTTACAGAAATCATAGTGGAAATTAGGGTTCGCGACCGGATACATTAGGCGAGCCAGCATGTCCCGGCTATAAGTGACGATGTCACAATCATGCAGGCCGACCACCGTGGTACGGCGCGAAGCGAGCGTGTAACCGACGCAAAACCACACATTGCGGCCTTTGCCCGGTTCCATTGGCGAAAGGTTCTCTTTCTTTAACTCTTCATCGATCGCCTTCAGGCGTGGGCCATCGTTCCACAAAATACGGTGACGTTGTGGCAGGCGAGAGAAAAATTCGCGTGCAAATAGAAACTGATCGCGGTCTGCGCGATCTAAACCAATGACAATCTCTTCCAGGTAAGGAACCTTGGTCAACTCGTCAACAATCTTGCTCAACGCCGGCCCTTCAAGCTCCGAGAACAGAGAAGGGAGGATAAGCCCCATCGAGCGTCGACCCGAGAACACCTGCAGATCGTATTCTAATTCTTCTAATTTTCTTTTCGTGAGGTTGTGAAAATTAGTAATGATACCGTCCTGATAAAATTCGCTCATAGGCATCCTCAATTTATTTAAAAGAACATCAAAAAAACCACACAGGGCAAAACGTGAATCTGTTAACGGTCGATAAGGTGGTCCAGTCCCTCTTTCCAGCCTTCGGGACCGTATTGTTTGGTGCGAAATACGTTTACACCTTCTTTGACTGGCATTTTATGGTCATGGTGACCTCGAATGACCACCGCATAATCTGAAGCATTAAGCATGCCAATATCGTTGGGGCCGTCGCCGAGTGCGATGCTAACAACGGGTTTTCCGGCCCTCTCTGCGTAGCAGTCGCTCAGCCATTTCACCGCCGGGCCTTTCCCTGCATCGGCCCCCATCACGTGCCAGAAGCGACCACCGCGCGTAAGAGCCAGTTTCTCTTGATGCAGATATTTTTCGAAACGGGCGAAATCGAGGCTGTTACCAAACCAGATAATCGGTTCAGAGGCTTCGCGCTGCATGGCCAGTTTGGCATTCTCAAGCGGAAGCCCGGTCCAGTCGATCACCTGCTGGGCGTTAACGTCACCGAAACCGCGAAATTCAAAATCGTAGCGCTGGCGTAACGCGACCAGAACATGACGAATGTCTTCGTAAGCGGCGCCAATAATGTGCCCCGAAGTCGACGATTCGTGCTTTTGCCAACGGTCTGGCAAACCTATCAACGCACCATTTTCGGCAATGAAAGGTACCTCAGTAAGTTCTAACTTTCTCTGGAGTTCTGCGACCTCGGCCGCCGTTTTGCTGGTGGTTAGAACCACCGGAACCTTCGCCGCACTCAGTGTGTTCAACCATTCCTGCGCTGGCTGCCAGTCGTAGCTGTGGTGGTCTAGCAGCGATCCGTCGAGGTCAGTAAATACAACCAGATTGTCATCAAGGTACGGCATCATTTCTCCTCAAAATGAATGGAAACAGAAACGACCAAGCATCAGAATTATTCCACTCCAGGGCCTAAGTATAGCCCTAAATCAATAAGCCATTTTTTTGAGCGATAAATAACAGACTGTGGAACAGGGAGTTATATGATTCTTATCTTTGAAGCGGTGAGAGCGGTCGGGCAGGATATTGCAGCCTGCACTTTTTTCTATACACTCAGTTCTTAAGCCTGACCGTCACCGCTTCAGGGTGCCGGTCAGGTTTGAGAACGTGAAAATCTAATAAAACGTCGGGAGGGTGACGATGAAAAATGATGATGAAAATGATGATTTTCTGTTTTCACAGGAAATGGCCGGCGTCCACAAACTCTCAGATAACAATCAGGTGGTTTACCTCAAAAACCATCAAAAAGCGGCACGGCCTCAGACGCCGGACGTAACTGAACCTGAAAATATTCTGACTACCGGCTTTCTTGACGTCATCGACTGCGCCGAACCGCTGGAATATAAGCAGGCGGGCGTGCAGCAGGGCGTCCTGGATAAGCTGCGTCAGGGGAAATATCCGCTCGAAGCCAGCCTTAACCTTCTCCGCAAACCGGTCGAGACCTGTCGTCAGGAACTGTTTAGCTTTTTTCTGCAGGCACAGGCGCAGAATCTACGCACCTTGCTGATCGTTCACGGCCGTGGCAGGCATGACGAGAGCCATGCCAATATCGTGCGCAGCTATCTCGCCAAATGGCTCAGGCAGCTTGACGAGGTGCAGGCTTTCAGCGTGGCAACCGGCAAGGACGGCGGGGCAGGAGCCTGCTATGTCGCGCTTAAAAAATCGCCTCAGGCTAAGCAGGAGAACTGGGAAAGGCACGCCAAACACAGTCGTTAAATCTAAATTAAACAATCGGGAAGTAACATTTTAAGCGTTGGCACCGTTAACGCAGGGTTTAACAAAAACTGTATACTCTTGGCCCTACCTAATTTATCCCTATGTTAACCCAGCGTTTTGCTAAGTGAGTTTACATGCTGTTCAATCGCCACCTTTTGCCTGCCTCTCTTGTTCTGAGCGGAACTGCGCTGCTTTGCGCCTGCGGTCCAACCAACAGCCCAAGCCAGTCGGCAGTCGTTATCTCCGGTCAAACCATGGGCACCTACTATCGCGTCAGCATGGTCGGGCTGGATAAAAGCCGCGAACCGGAGTTGCGCAAACAGATTGAAGACCAGCTGAAAGAAGACGACCACGAGCTTTCAACCTATAAGAACGACTCTGTTCTTTCGCGCTTTAACCAATATAACGGTACCGATCCGCAGCCTGTCAGCTCCGGCATGGCCGACGCCATTGTCACTGCGCTGCGCATCGGCAAAAAGACCGGTGGCGAGATGGACATTACCGTCGGCCCACTGGTCAATCTTTGGGGATTTGGCCCGACCAAAGAGCCTGTCAAGATGCCAACCCAGGAGCAGATAGATGCCGCCAAGGCCGAGATTGGGCTTTCGCATCTCAAGGTCATCGAGACCGTGGACGGAGACTATTTGCAGAAAGACAAAGCCAATATGTACGTTGATCTCTCAACCGTTGGCGAGGGTTATGCCACCGATCACCTTGCGAGACTGGTAGAGGGCAACGGTGTCAGCAACTATTTGGTCTCCGTGGGCGGCGCAGTCGTTTCTCGCGGCAGAAACCCTGAAGGCAAACCGTGGCAGGTTGCTATCCAGAAACCGACCGACAAAGAAGATGCGGTGGAGGCCATTGTTGACCTGCAGGGGATGGGGATAAGCACCTCGGGCAGTTATCGCAACTACTATGAGCTGGACGGTAAGCGCCTCTCGCACATCATCGACCCCGAAACCGGACGCCCTATTACCCACAAACTGGTCTCGGCAACGGTGATTGCACCGACAGCACTCGAGGCCGACGGCTGGGATACTGGCCTGATGGTGTTAGGTACTAAAAAAGCCCTGGCGTTGGCCGAAAAAGAGCATCTTGCGGTGTATTTGATCACTAAGGAAAAAGACGGCTTCAAAATTACCATGACCCCGCAGTTCAAAGCCTATCTGCGCAAAGCCGAGAAATAAAAGTAACCCACCTCTACAAGCCTGCGTATTCTTGTCATGACTCATCGAGCCCCTGTGAGAGCGTATTTTGCCGGGGCTCGACGTCTTGTTTTGAATCCCACTGCGGATGTTAAGTAAACTGAACTGGTTATTTCTAAGATGTGTCTTAAAAGTGGTACACAAAGTCCTGATTCTGCGGGGTTGTCGTCCCTATGCAACGATTTTTTTACAATTTACCTTTTGGTCACCTCTGCCAAGTTGGGCACTATTTGGCGTCAGGGAGAGCTTTACTGCGTATCGTCAATAAAACGATCTCCTGCATCGTCTTCAGGAATGCGGCTGGTTGGTCTCTGAGTTGTTGAAGTCATTAATTCATTTTTAATCGTCTTATGGTTGTTATGTCATTTTTTTCCCGCATTGTTCGTTCAGGATTTGCCCGTCTCACCGTTCCGCTGTTTAGCCTGCTGTGTGTCACTTCCTACAGCGCCTCGGCCAAGGTTTATCCCCCTATGCTTTCACGGTCGGTACTGGTCATGAATGCCACCAACGGTCGCGTGCTGTATCAAAAGAACGCCACCCGTGCTTACCCCATAGCCTCGCTAACCAAGCTGATGACCGCGATGGTGGTGCTCGACAGCCACCAGTCGCTGAAGCAAAAAATCACCGTTACGCCCGCCGACAGAGACTTACTCAAGCTAACGCATTCACGTTTAACGATAGGTTCTGTGCTGTCGCGCAAGGACATGCTGCACATCGCGCTGATGTCTTCAGAGAACCGTGCCGCTGCCGCGCTCAGTCGCTACTATCCCGGCGGCCGCCGTGCTTTTGTTCGCCAGATGAATCGTAAAGCGCGAGCCTATGGCATGACCCACACGCATTTTTACGATCCAACCGGATTAACCCCGCGCAACACCGCCTCGGCGCATGACCTGGCGATTATGGCCAAGCACGCGTACCGCTATGCGCTTATCCGCCAGCTTTCGACCGATAAACGCGATGTGGTGCATCCGGGGCACGGCCAGCTGGTGTATCGCAGTTCTGACGGGCTAATTAACAATAAAACCTGGAATATTGTGCTACAGAAAACTGGCTATACCGATCAGGCCGGACACTGTTTGATTATCTATACCCGCATCAAGGGGCAGGACGTCCTGATGGTGATAACCGGTGGGCCGCGCGGTTACTCGCATTATCACGATGCGCTCGGGCTCAAGGCGTGGTTGATGCACGGCAATCTGTAAACGCCCGTTGTACTAACCGGGCGTTGAAAGGGCTCGCTCGAAGAGGGACGTTATTTAGGCAGACTCATCAATTCAAACAGCACCACGCTGCGTGATGGGCAGGTGTATTGACTGCCAAACTCGAAGTTGCGCTCGTTGATGTCGTCTGGTTGGTAGGTGTCGAGAATATGCCGCCAGCTTTCGCCGTGTGCCACGGAAGGCAGCGAGAACACCACGTCCTCGTGAGCCGCGTTAAACAGGAGAAGTACCGTGCTCAGTGAACCATAGCGAGTCAAACCGGTAGGCTGAGCGCGCCCGTCCAGCAACATACCAATGCTCTTGGCGTGCGCATCTCCCCAGGCTTCGTCATTCATCTCTTCAGCATTCGGCTGGAACCAACTGACGTCTTTTACATTCAGTTTTTCATGCACCTGACCTGTCAGGAAGCGACCGCGATGCAGAATAGGAAACCTGGCACGCAGGGCAATCAACCGATAGGTGAAGAGGATGAGTGAACGCCCTTTGTCCTCGATATTCCAGTTAACCCACGCAATTGGCGTGTCCTGGCAGTAGGCATTGTTGTTGCCGTTCTGCGAGCGGGCAAACTCGTCGCCGGCCAGCAACATTGGCGTTCCCTGCGAGAAAAACAGCGTCGCCAACATGTTTCGCATCTGCCGAAGCCTGAGTTCATTGATAGCAGGATCGTCCGTCTGGCCTTCGACGCCATAGTTGGCCGAAATATTGTTGTCGGTTCCGTCCTTGCTGTCTTCCCCGTTCTCTTCGTTGTGCTTGTCCTGATAGGACACAAGGTCATTGAGGGTGAAACCGTCGTGCGCGGTAATAAAGTTGACCGAGGCGTAAGGTTTGCGCCCACGATGGTTGAAAATATCGGCCGAACCGGAAAGACGGGTAGCAAACTGGGCCAGCTGTCCTTCGTCGCCGCGCCAAAATTTTCGTACCGAATCGCGGAAGCGGTCGTTCCATTCCACCCATCCCGGAGGAAAACCACCGACCTGATAGCCGCCCGGTCCGCAGTCCCAGGGCTCTGCAATCAGCTTACACTGGCTCAGTATCGGGTCCTGACGGCAGGTGTCGAGGAACCCACAGCCTTCATCGAAACCGTAACTTTCGCGGCCAAGAATGGTGGCAAGGTCGAAGCGGAAACCGTCAACCTGCATCTCGGTCGCCCAATAGCGCAGGGAGTCAGTCACCATTTGCAGCACGCGTGGATGGCTGAGGTTCAGCGTATTGCCAGTGCCCGTATCATTGATGTAGTAGCGCCTGTTTTCCGGCATCAGACGATAATAACTGGCGTTATCGATGCCTTTAAAAGAAAGCGTTGGGCCAAGCTCGTTGCCCTCCGCCGTGTGGTTGTAAACCACGTCGAGGATAACCTCGATTTCAGCGGCATGCAGGGTGGCTATCATCTGCTTGAATTCGTTGATGGTGTGCGTTGCCATATATTGAGGATGCGGCGCAAAGAAGCTTAGCGTGTTGTAGCCCCAATAGTTGTGCAGCCCTTTTTCCTGCAAATGACGGTCGTCGGTGAATGCATGAATAGGCATCAGTTCGATCGAAGTCACGCCGAGAGATTTAATGTAATCGACAATCTGTGGGGTGGTCATGGCCGAAAAGGTGCCGCGCAGGTGCTCCGGCACGGCGGGGTGGCGCATAGTGTAACCGCGAACGTGCGTCTCATAAATGATGGTTTTTTCCCAGGGAACCGGGTTCTTACGCGAGCGCGCCCATGAAAACGCCGGATCGATAACCCGACACTTCGGTAAAAAGGGTGCGCTGTCGCGGTCATCCAAATGCAGGTCTTTTTTGTCGCTTTCCATGTCGTAGGCAAACAGGGCATCGTCCCATTTTAAATCGCCGACAATCTGCTTGGCATAAGGGTCTAACAGCAGCTTGGCGGGATTAAAACGGTGTCCGTCGTGCGGGGCATAAGGCCCGTGAACGCGGTAACCATAGAGCATGCCGGGCCGGGCATCGGGGAGATAACCGTGCCAGACCTCGTCGGTATACTCCGGCAATTCGATGCGGTCATACTCTTCGCCTTCTTCATTAAACAGACAAAGTTCTACTTTAGTGGCGTTCGCCGAGAACAGCGCAAAGTTTACGCCGAGGCCGTCCCAGGTTGCGCCCAGAGGCACTGGCAGTCCCTCACGGACGCGCGTTTTATGCCCGCTGTCGAAATTTTTAACCAATTCACCATCGCTGTAGGGATGGATCAGGCGGACACCCTGCTCGGTAACTTCAACATCGACCTGCGCCTGAGGTTTGATAGGAGGGGTAACTGAAGCCGTGGGTTTAACAACTTTTTTGGGTGGGGCTTTGGCCATCGTTGATAGTTCTCCAGGAGAGTAAACAAGCAAGAAATCTGCAAAGCGCATAGTTGGAGTGTAGACGCTGGTTTTACAAACGCACCTTGAAACAGATGTTTTGGGCGAAATCCTGTACAAGTTGAGGTTGTTACAGGATAGTTAATAGCCTGCTAAGTCTTTTTTTCCTGTCTATTTTTGACGCGAAGTTGCTCGCAATCGGGTGCACAACAAAATGATTTACCGCACCTTTTTGCTGACGGTTATTTTCGAAGGGGGACATTCATGAAAATCGATTTATTATGTCATTTTGAGATGGACGCCGGGTTTCCGGCCCACTATGAGGCCGCAGGTTTTGCGCTGCATTTCGCACTGACGCCGAAAGACCGTAATAATCTGCCAGCCGATGTCGCGGCAAAAATTCGCGCGGTATTGACCGTGGGTTCAATTGGTCTCACCGCCGAGCAGATGGACGCGATGCCCAAACTCGAGATTATCTGCGCGCAGGGCGTGGGTTTTGAACAGATTGATATAGCGGCTGCCAGAGCGCGTAATATTCAGGTGACGCACGGCCCCGGTACCAATAATTCAGCGGTTGCCGACCACACTTTGGCACTGATGCTGGCCATCACTCGCAATATTCCCGACTTCGACCATCGCGTGCGCACCGGGCAGTGGGCGCGCTCGCGCATCGTAACCCCCGGCATGTTTGGCAAAAAGTTGGGCATCATTGGTTTGGGCAATATAGGTATGCAGATTGCTCATCGCTGCGCCGGAGGATTCGATATGCCGGTAGGGTATTTCAATCGCCGTCCTGTGGCAGACAGCCGGTACCAATATTTTGACAGCCGTCAGTCACTGGCGCGTTGGGCAGACTATCTGGTCGTGGCGACACCGGGAGGGAAAGAGACTCTCAATCTGATTGATGCCGAGGTGCTACGCGAACTCGGGCCACGGGGATATCTCATCAATATTGCGCGCGGCACGGTGGTTGATACGCGGGCGGTGATCGAGAGTCTGAATAATCACACTATCGCTGGCGCGGCGCTTGACGTGCTTGCCGGTGAGCCTGAGGTGCCGGAAGAGTTGGTAGGCATCACCGGGAATCTGGTGCTTACGCCTCACGTCGCGGGGCGTTCTCCCGAGGCGATGTCAAACATGATGAAACAGGTGCTCGAGAACTTGAACGCCCATTTCAGCGGACAACCGGTAGTCACGCCAGTACGGGCCTAATCCTCACGCGTTTAAGGCATAAAGAAACAACCCTTATTAGTAAAAAGCATAAGTAACTTTTTTTTCGTATTTGTCCTATTGGTTACACGGACGTAACAATAGAGGCAAGTATAACTAATTAGGGGTTCACGGTGAATTTCCAACAGCTAAAAATTATTCGGGAATCAGCGCGATGCAATTACAACCTGACTGAAGTGTCGAACATGCTTTTCACTTCACAGTCGGGGGTGAGTCGTCATATCCGCGAACTGGAAGACGAGCTTGGGGTTGAGATTTTTATTCGTCGCGGCAAACGGTTACTGGGTTTGACCGAGCCGGGCAAAGAACTGCTTTCCGTCGCCGAGCGTATTCTGAATGAAGCGCAAAACATCCGTCGCCTGGCCGATATCTTCTCTAAAGAAGATGCGGGTGTATTGACCATAGCGACCACGCACACTCAGGCGCGTTACAGTCTGCCGAGGGTTATTAAGGCGTTTCGTTCGGTGTATCCGGCCGTGCGTCTCGAGCTGCATCAGGGCTCGCCGCAGGAAGTGCTGGCGATGTTGCTCAGTGGTCAGGCCGACGTGGCGATCGCCAGTGAGAAGCTCATTAACGATCCTTCCGTCGCCTCGTTTCCGTATTACCGTTGGCATCACGCCATCCTGGTGCCGGATGGCCACCCGTTGCTGGACCAGCAGCCGGTGACCTTGCAGCAGCTCGCCGAATACTCGCTGGTGACCTATCGTCAGGGGATTACCGGACGTTCGAGAATAGACAGCGCCTTCGAGCAACACGGGCTTAACCCGGACATCGTGCTCAGCGCGCAGGACTCCGACGTTATCAAGACCTACGTGGAGCTGGGGCTGGGTGTCGGGATTTTGGCGGATAAAGCCTTCGACGCCGACCGTGACCGGGGTCTGCAACTGATTAACGCCGAGCACCTTTTCGAAGCCAACACCGTTTGGCTAGGCCTCAAGCGTTCGCAGTTACAACGTAACTATGTCTGGCGATTTATTGAATTGTGTAATCAGAGTTTGTCGATCAATGAGATTAAAGAGAAAGTCTTTAAACAGCCGCAGAACGACAGTGACGTGGTGATTGATTATCAAATTTAGGGTTTGAATTTAATTTCTTAGGTCAAGGGCACGCGCCCAGCGCGCAAGGCGCGTGCCTTTGACCTAAAAAGCAGGTCCAGGGCAGCCGCCCAGCAAACACGCCACACACTCTTGCCCAAAAAAAGAAACCTAAAACAATGGCCATTTAAGGCCATTACTGAATGATAAAACTCCGATCAAATGTCCCTTTAACGTCAACTCTTACCGGCAATAATCCCGCCTGCTGGTAAAAATCGGCGGTCTGCTGCTGCTGCGCAATCGTCTTGTCATCGAGCGACTGCCAGCGGGCGTTGCTGCGCCCATAGGACAGCCTGGCGGCCTCAGGCGGGAAGCCGATGATTTTCGACAGCGTCTGACTGTAAGTATCCAGATGCTGGTGCGCCCACACCTGTGCCTCGGCAAGTCGCTGCACATAGTCGGCAATGGCAGCGCGTTTTTGCTTGTCATTCAGCGCGCGGTCGGTCGCGGCGATAAAGCTGTTGCCCGACCACAATCCGCGTCCGTTTACCGCCACCTTAAGAGAGTCCTGCGTTTCGGCAAAGGCGGTGTAAGGTTCCCACGTCGCCCAGACGTCAACCGATCCCTGCACCAGCGCCAGTTTGGCGTCGCTCGGCTGAAGGAATCTGAAGGTCACATCTTTGGCGGTGAGGCCCGCAGAGGCTAAGGCCTTTAGCGCGACAAAGTGGCCAATCGATCCCTTGTTGGTGGCGATGCTTTTGCCTTTCAGGTCGGCGGCGCTGTGAATAGGACTGTCGGCGCGCACGATAAGCGCCGTGCCGTAAGCGTCTGACTTATCGACGGCAATCGCCTTGACTTGCGCACCGGCCGCTTCGGCAAACAATAGCGGCGCATCGCCAATCACACCAATGTCCACCGCCTGCGCGTTAAGCGCCTCGGCGAGCGGGGCAGCGGCGGGGAACTCAGACCATTCAATCTTATAGGGCAAATTTTGCAGCTTATTAGCGGCCTCAAGCTGGGCGCGCATATTGCCTTTCTGATCCGCAATACGCAGTGTGATTTCTGCCGCGTGAGCGGTCAGCGATGAGAGTGAAAGTGCCGCCAACAGACTCAGTCCAGCGAGTCGATAACCTAAAGATATCATTCGTGTTCCCATTACCATTCTGCATGCGCCGCCGGAAGACTTTCCTTTAACGCCTGCTGTTTGTGTGCGGCAATTTTCTGTCGCGTGAGAGGAATAAGTTCGCGCCCGTATTCCACGGCGTCATTAAGCGGATCAAAGCCGCGTATCAGGAAAGTCTCGATGCCGAGGTCGTAGTATTTCAGCAGCGCATCCGAGACTTGTTCCGGCGTACCGACCAGCGCGGTCGAATTCGAGCTGCCGCCGACCAGCGCCGCGATACCGGTCCAGAGATGGTTATCCAGACGATCGCCTTTCGCTACCGCATCGAGCAGCCGTTGAGCTCCCACGCTCTGTGGTTTGGCCTGACCGAGGTTCACGCCGTTCTTTTCCAGCTGGGCCTTGGCTTGGGCGCGTATGATTTCAGCCTTTTGCCATGCTTCTTCCTCGGTGCGACCCAAGATAGGGCGGAATGAAATGCTGAAGCCTACCTCACGGCCATAGCGCTCAGCCTCTGCCTTGACCGCGTTGACCGTTTCGGACGCGCTGGCGAGCGGTTCACCCCAAAGTGCGAACACGTCGGCGTGTTTCCCGGCCACGCGGATAGCGTCATCAGAGGACCCACCGAAGTAAATCGGTAAACGAGGCTGGTGGGGTTTTATCTGCGTGAAGGCATTTTCAGCCTGATAGAATTCGCCCCGGTGGTTATAGCCCTTATCCGAATACCAACTCTTTTTAATCACCTGCAAAAACTCTTCGGTGCGGGCGTAGCGCTGGGCTTTGTCGAGGAAATCTCCGTCGCGGCGCTGCTCGGCATCACTGCCTCCGCTGATGATGTGCACTGCCAAACGCCCGTCGAGGAGGTTATCAAGCGTTGCCAGCTTGCGTGCGGCAAGCGTCGGTTCAACGAATCCTGGGCGATGAGCCAGCAGGAATTTAATTCTCGAGGTACTGGCGCCTGCGTGAGCAGTCACCAGAAAACCATCGGGTTGATCGGACCCATAGGCCACCAGAACTCGGTCGAATCCGGCATTTTCGTGGGCTTTTGCGAAGTCGGCAATATATTGCTTATCAAACACTGGCCCAGTGGGCGCAATAGTCTCCGAGGCTAATCGATGGCCGATCATCCCAATAAATTGAACGCTCATGGCTGATACTCCCGCTGTTAATAACCCTCACCACATCAGATGGCAGACGAGATTTACCTTAGACAGCCTGGTCCGCGCTGAGAAATCAAAATTTAACATTTGGTTAGCGATAATATGAATTTTGCATCCTCAGGCCCGGTGCTAGCCTGCATATCATTGTCTCATTCCGAGCCTTCGATGCGTGGAGCACGTCCTATGTCTGATTCTCTAAATTCAATTCCCTTACGCCACACTGCCGAACTGACTCAGGCGCTGCGCAATGGTCAGGAAGTGGCTATCGTTGATCTGCGTGAAGAGGCCGATTTCGGCACCGGTCATCCGCTATTTGCCACCAATCTGCCGCTGTCGAAGCTGGAGATTGAGGTGCTTGACCGCATACCGCGTCGTAGCACCACTATCACGCTGTATGACAACGGACAACGTTATAACCCGCGCACCGGAACGCGGCTGGCTGAAGTCGCGTATCAGCGACTTAAGGCGCTGGGATATGTCGATGTGGCACTGTTGGCGGGCGACCTCGCCGGTTGGAAAGAGGCGGGGGGTGAGGTTTTTACCGATCTTAATTCACAGAGCAAAGCCTTTGCCGCGTGGGCCGAATATCATCATCAGCCTTCTGCGCCACAAGAAAGCGCGCCGGAAATCGCTCGTGAATGGGCGGCACGCACTGGGGCTCAGCAGATCGATTTAGCGCAGTTTATCCAGTGGCAGGCCGATGGCCAACGCACACTTTATCTGTTCGACGTGCGCAGCCCCGAAGAGTTTCAGGCCGGTCATTTGCCGGGTGCGCGTAATGTCCCGGGAGACAGACTGACGCAGTCCATCGACCAGTTTGCCAGCGTACGTGGGGCACGCGTGGTGCTTATCGATAACGACGGCGTAAGGGCGAATCTCGCGGCGTCACGTTTGGCCCAGTTGAACTGGGACGCCTTCGTGCTGGCCGACGGCGGCAAGCCTGAGGCACTGTTTACCGAATCAGGTAACGGGACTGTCACCTCGGCACCGGTTCCTGCGATTGAAAGTATTGATGGCCAGCAGCTGCAACAGTGGCTTGAGGAAGGGGAAACCGGGATAGTGGACCTGACGCTTAGCGCCAATTTTCGTAACCGTCGCATTCCCGGTGCGGTTTTTACCGCACGCAGCCAGCTGCCGCAGACGTTGTCGCAGCGTCCAGCCTATAAACGCTGGGTAGTGACCTGTGGCAGCGGTTTTCTGGCGCGTTACGCCGTCACCGAAGTGGCGGAGTTGACGGGATCACCGACCTATTTACTCCACGGCGGCACGCTTAAATGGATCGATGAACAGCGCCCGCTGGAGCACGGCGATTCGCCGTATTTGCAGAATCCACGCGACAAATACCTGCGTCAGCATGAGCAAGACGACGCCAGCCCTGAGGCAATACAGGCCTATCAGGATTGGGAGAAAGGTTTGGTGGCGCAGCTCGAACGTGATGATACTCACGGCTTTCGTTTGATCTAATACGGGGGGGAGAATCCGCCAAAAAAAAAGGGCAGCCGAAGCTGCCCTTTTTTAATGCAAAAATCTTGTTTAGCGACGGCCGCGAGGATGGGTTCTGGCAGTCCAGTCATAAGTTGCCGAAGTGCTTGGCGTGGCATTGGCTTTGGCACGGCGTTTTTCTGCTCGCGCTTTGCTGGCGACTTTCTCTTTTTCAGCCATTAATGCATCAATATAATCGTCTTTAATGCGGTTGTTTTCCGAATTGGTCAGATCACGTCCCTGGGCCTTTCTCGCCCTGTCTAGCTGCGTTTTTAACTCGCGTTGCTCGCTTTCCGTCATGTCCTGCTGTGTCAGTCTTTTCATTGCTTTGGTATCCCTTTGAGGAAAGTGATACCTAGTGTAATCGCTAACAGTCAAAAATCTCAGACTTAACGCGCTTTTTACTCAAGATTCTTGAGGTTTCTGCGTCTGTTTCACCGCTACCCCGGGAAATTGAATCAGCGGCAGGCGGGTTGACTGCCAAAAGGCCAATAATGCCAGTAAGGCACAGACCGCCAGACCTATATCAATCGCGTTGACCATGGCGCTGCGAGCGAGTGGATAATACGACACAAACTGCGCGGCCACCGGCTGCAACAGCACCTGCGGGTCGGCAAAATGCCGCTGAACCGACTCGGGAAGCACAGCGTTGCTGCCGTCCAGCAGCTTGCCTGCCACGTGAACGCTGTACCACTTCGTCACGGCTGCGCCAGTCAGCGCCGTCCCAAGCAGGCCGCCGACCAGACGAAGAGACTGGGTCAGGGCGGTGGCAATGCCGAGAAATTCACGCGGTGCCAGCGTCTGAATAAAAATGGTCACGTTCAGCAGGATGAAACCAATGCCGATCCCCGCCATCATCATCAGTCCCATCAGTACGCCGAAGTGTCCACGACTGCCGAGCAACGCCAGCAGTGCACAGGCGCTGGCGGCGACCAGAAAGCCCATCTGCGGCAGACGCATCGGGTTATTCATGCGGGTCACAATACGACCATTGATAATCGCGCTGACAGTAATGCTCACACCCATCGGTGTGACCAGCCACGCCGCCTGCTTCGGCGAATATCCGTATCCCCCCTGAAACAGCAGCGGCATAAAGTAGAGCAGGGTAAACAGCACCGCACCGATTAATATCGAAATAGTAAATAGTTGCTTAACCGGACCGATGGCGAAGAGCGCCGGTGGCAGGATAGGCGAATGAGCACGTCGTTGTTGATACACCAACAGCGCGGCACTGAGTCCGCAGGCCAGCATCAGGCCAATCAGCGAGAAGGCCGAACCGTTGCTCGGTAAAAACTCCGCCAACAGCTGCATGCTGCCCAGCGCGCACATAATCAGCAGTGCGCCCAGCCAGTCGAGGCGAATCGCGGCCTTCTTGGGCGGCTTGATATAGGGCAGATAAATCCACGACACCACCAGCGCCAGCGCACCCAGCGGCAGGTTAAGATAAAACACCGAACGCCAACCGTATTGCTCAGTCAGGATCCCGCCGAGCGTTGGACCTAGCGCATTCACGATGCTGAACGCCGTACTGAAAAGAATCTGCCAACGCAGGCGTTGTCGAGTATCGGGGAACAGTTCGGGGATGCAGGCAAAGGCGGTGCCGACCAACATACCGCCCGCGATGCCCTGCACCGCGCGCCAGAGAATAAGCGTCTGCATGGTGCCCGCAAAGGAGCAGAGCGCAGAGGAGAGAGTGAACAGCAGCGTGGCGGCAATGACGAAATATTTGCGGCCATAGTAATCGCCCAGACGGCCAAAAATCGGCACGGTGATGATCGAGGTCAGCAGATAACTGGTGGCAACCCAGGCGTAGAGGTCGAAATTACCCAGGTCGGCCACGATATACGGCATCGCATTGCCGATAACCGTTTGATCCAGGGCGGACAGCATCAGTACCAGCGCCAGTCCGAGGACGGCTAATAACGAACGACGGAAAGTTAAGGGTGCGGCAACAACTGAATCAGTCATAAAACATGCTCTGCGGCAAAAAGAGAGAAAACGAGGTGCTGGGCAGCAGGGGCCTGAATATTTCAAGCCTTAGCCTGCGAAGATAATAGGGGGAGGCCAGAGTGAAAGGCAAAGAGGAGTTTCAAATCACATAATCAGTTTTACTTATAGGTCTCGACATCAGTTTGTCGATAAGCTTTTTCAGCCCTTTATTCAGCGGCTTGTCCTGCCTGAGAACCAGCGCCAGCTGCCTTTCTAGCGTCGGCTGGAGCGGACACTGAGCCAGTCCGCATCCCGCTGATTCACCGCGCAGCGCCAGCTGCGGGACAATGCTATAGCCTAGCCCGTTGCTCACCATCTGTTTTATCGCCTCGATACTGCCCAGCTCCATGACCGGACGGGGTTTCAAGCCTTGTAACTGAAACCAGTTGTCGATCAGCAATCGCGTACTGCTGCCTGTTTCGAACAAGACCAGCGGCAGGCCGCATAGCCGTTCGGGCGTGAGTGAAGACAGGTCCGTGTCGTGGCGTTGTGGGCCAATCAGCACAAACTGCTCGCGATACAGGGGCGTTATCGACATATTTTTTCCCGCGGCGGGAAGGGTAACCAACCCGAGATCCAAACGGTTCTCCTCAACGGCACGGGTTATCTCGTCGGTATTTCCAATCCTGACGCTCACCTCGAGATCTGGCCAGTCGACCTTAAGTTGACCGAGTAATTCAGGCAGTAAATGAATACAGGCCGTCGCCCCGGTGCCTAACGTAACCTGTCCGCTGACTCCTTGTGCGTGGACCGCCATTGCGCGCAGCGCGAGCTCGACGCTGTTGTCGAGTTGCGCGATATGCTCAAGTAACGTGCTGCCTGCCGAGGTCGGCTTCATGCGCTTGGCGATGCGTTCGAGCAGTTTGAGGTTGAAGTATTTTTCTAACTGACGGACTTGCAGGCTGACCGCAGGCTGGGTCAGTCCGAGCTGCTCGGCGGCTGCCGAAAAACTGCCGTGGCGAACCACCAGTTCGAAGGTCGCGAGCTGTTCGAGATTCAGTTTGGGCGAGGGGTGTCGGTTCATACCAAAGTTTTTCTTATGCCGATGATAAGTTGACAAAGCTACATTAAGTTAACTGTTTACTTTACTCTTGAAAACAACGCAATCAATGATATCGAGAAAACGCTATGTTACCCGAGAGTTACACAGAAAATGCCCTTGAGCTGTGCGATGCCAGCGAAGCGGATATGGTGGAAGTGCAGAAGATTTATGCACATCACGTGATCCACGGATTGTCGAGCTTCGAGACCGAAGCGCCGACGCTCGAGGAGATGCTGCTGCGCCGCAGAAACGTGCTCGGCAAAGGTTTGCCCTATCTGGTTGCACGCCAATTTGGGCAAGTCTTAGGCTACTGCTATCTCTCACCCTACCGGCCACGCTATGCCTACCGATTTACCGTAGAAGGTTCGGTATATATCGCCGAAGCGCACCAGGGTAAAGGCGTGGGAAAAAGCCTGATGGCCGAGGCGATTTTGCGCGCCGAACGCGGCGGCTGGCGTCAGATGATGGCGGTCATCGGTAACAGCGAAAATATCGCCTCACTGAGGCTCCATCAGTCGCTCGGATTTCACGTCATCGGGCAACTGACCGGCGTCGGTTTCAAGCATGGGCGTTGGGTTAACACCATTATGATGCAGCGAACCCTCGGCGAGGGAGAGACAACCCCACCCTTTGATTGCGAAAAATAACGATAATCATTATCATCCATGGCTTTGAAGATGAACTTCGAGGCCTTATGCGTTTCTCTAGTTGGGCAATGGCCATCGCTATTGCGGTAGGCAGTGGTGCAGTAATCCAGACGGCGCAGGCCAAAACGGTGGTCGATATTTACCAGCGGAAGGTCGAGATCCCCGATAATCCACAGCGAATAGTGCTTGGTGAGAGCCGCATGCTCTACAGTCTGGCGCTGATTGAATACGGTGACCCTTCGGCCCACGTGGTGGGTTGGCCGGGTGACATGCAGCATTATGACCCGCAGAGCTGGCAGCTTTACGTGAAGGCGTTCCCGCATATTGCCAGCGTCGAACAGATAGGCAACACCAGTTACGACCAGATGAGCGCAGAGAAGATCATCGCCTTAAAACCGGACCTGGTTATCCTGCCGCGCTATGCCAAACGGCCGTCGAATGAAGGAACGCTTGAACAGCAGCTGGATAAGGCCAAGGTGCCGTTTATCTACGTCGATTTTCGCGTCGATCAACTGCATAACACCGTTCCGAGCCTGCGGCTGCTCGGCCAGGCATTGAATACTCAACAGAAAGCTGAACGCTTTATTGATTTTTATCAGCAGCATATGCAGCATATTAGCCAAACGCTGGCGAATTATCAGGGTAAAAAGCCCAGGGTGATGCTGCAACTGCATTTGGGCAGAAGAGAGAGCTGCTGTACCACGGTTGCCAACGGTAATCTCGCTGACCTGCTGGCGTTTGCCGGCGGCGATAATATCGCTAAAAAGGCCTTCAAGGGCGTGTATGGCGAGATGAATCCTGAATCGGTTATTGTTGCCAATCCTGACGTCTACCTCACCACCGGCATGTCGGGTCCTGAAAAGCCGGACGATTTGCAGCTCGGCCCGCAGGTCTCGAAGGAACGGGCAGAAAACAGCTTCAGGTCGTTAATGTCAAACCAGCTAATTCTGTCGAATCTGCGCGCAGTGAAAGAGGGGAACGCCTACAGCCTGTGGCACAACTTCTATTTAAGCCCTTACCACCTCATTGACGTGGAAGTGTTCGCCAAGGTGTTTTATCCGCAGCTGTTTGCCTCGCTGGACCCCGATCAAACGCTGAAAACTCTGTACCAGCAGTTTTTACCTATCCCTCTAACGGGAACCTACTGGACTCGACTCCCGGCCAAGCCCTAACCGCCAGGCTGCCGGAATCTTCCGGCAGCCATTTCTCATGAGTAAACCCTGATTTTTTTATGATTATTTATGATTTTTTCTAGATGCAGAGCATCAGAAATCGACGCTGGCCGACAACACCACATTGCGGGTCTCGCCTTCTTCAACGCGCAGGTTACCGGCGCTTGAGGTGTAGTATTCCTTATTGAAGATGTTGTTAACGTTCAAACGCAACTGAGTGTGTTTGCCGAGCAACGCGTTGTCCCAGGTGATGAAGGCATCCGCCACCGTATAGGCTGGCATGGTGAAGCTGTTTTCAGGATCGCCCGCCCGCGTGCCAACATAGCGCGCACCGCCGCCGAGGCGAATATCGCCCGGAACCGGCAGCCAGCGCAGAGTATGGCTGACGTACAGGCTCCCCATGTTGGTGGGCGCATTCACCAGACGGTTACCGACGTTGTTCTGCGACACGTTGTCCTCAACTATCTCGGTCTTGTCGTAGGCGTAGTTGGCGCTGACGCTCCAGTCTTTGGCTATTTCTCCGTTCAGCTCAAGCTCGACGCCGCTTGAACGTGCTTTTGGAATGTTGCGCGTGACGCCATTGATGTATACCGACATGTCTTTTTCATCGATGCGGTAAAGCGCGACAGTGGCATCAAGGCGGGGAGAAATCTGCCATTTACTGCCTATCTCATAGGTGGTACCCAGTTCTGGCTGCGCGGTATTGCCGTCGTCATCGACGTCGGTTGAAGGCGTAAACGACTTGCTGAAGTTGCCGTAGAACGACAGGGAATCGTTGAGCATGTACACCAATCCAACCTGTGGCAGGAACTTGTTGGCGGTATCGTTTTGCGTCTCGACCGGCGTCACGAAGCCGGAAGAACCCTTTTGATTGTAGTGCTGATAGCGACCACCGATGACCCCAATCCAGTGGTCGGTAAAGTGGATGCTGTCTTTGGCGTAGACAGAATGGTTGAACAGCGTCGATCGCAGGTTACTGTTGCTGTCTGAATAGGTCGAACCGTTGGTTATCGGTGAGACGCCGTAAACCGGGTCATACATATTAAAGTTTGAGTTGACCTTGCCGCGATAAGAATACTGCTTGTAGGTCTCGACCTTCTCATAGTCTGCGCCTATCAGCAGATCATGCTTCATGCCTAAAACCTCTGGTTCGCCAATCCAGTCCCATGAGGTCAGACTGGTTTGATGATTAAAGCCACGGTTGGCGTCTGCACGGCGGGTCACTGCACCGGTGGTGGTATTAATGGCCGTCGCGCGCACTTCGTTGCTATCGTAGCGACGTTGCATCCAGGCGTAGGTGAAGCGGGTTTTCCAGTCTGGCGACAGTTCGTATTCCCAGGTGGTATTCAGGCGCTTGTTTTTGCCCCATGCGTGGTTAGCCAACTCGTCGAGGCGGCGTTCGTAAGGGATGCTGAGAGGTTTACCGTTGATAAACGCGGTGCCGCGATCGTAAGGAATATCGTATTTATACTCCTGATAGCTGATGTTAAAGCTGGCTTTTTCACCGTACCAGCTCAGCGACGGGGCGAGCAGGGTGTGCTGGTCTTTGCCGAAGTTACGCCAATAATCTTCCGACTGGCGTTCCGCAATAAAACGAAAGGCGAAACCATTGCCCAGCGGGCCGGTGACGTCGAGGGTACCCGCACCGCCGCCTGAACCTCCGGTACGACCGCTAACGCGGGTGTTCCATTCATACTGCGGTTTCTTGCTGATAACATTGATGACGCCGCCGGGGTTTTGGATCCCGTAGAGTAAGGAGGCTGAGCCCTTCAGCACTTCTACGTGGTCGGTGGTCGCGTCAAAGCCGAGTCCCTGATTGCTGCGCACGCCGTCGAGCAGAATGGAACCGTCGCTGTTGGCACCGAACCCCCTTTTTACGAAACCGTCTTCCGTGCCGCCCAACGTGTTGCCCTGCGTCACGCCGCTAACGAACTTCATTGCGTCATCGAGCGAGGTCACCTGGTAGTCTTCAATCATTGACTGAGTCACTACGCTGACAGACTGTGGTGTTTCAATCAGAGGGGTATCGGTTTTGGTGGCCGTAGAGGCCTGCGTTGCGCCGTATTCGACCGGGTTCGCGTCTGCTGCGTCGGCAGTAATGGTCATGACCGAGCCGGAGTTATCGGCCTCGCTGCCGGTGGCGGCGAGCAGGGGGGAGCAGTGTAAGATGGCCAGCGCGAGGACGCTGGGTTTGAAATAACCTGTTGCGCGAGACTGTCCAGAGTGAGGATTAGCGCCGTTTTTTATGTTTGTTTTTGATAATGACAAAATAATGGTCCCTGAAAATGCAAATGATAACGCTTTGCATTCTAATTACCATTTTTGATAATTTACACTCTTTTTTACATTCTCAGTTACAAAATGTTTTTCCGGCTTAGGCGATAGATATCCTTCGATTCCAACACCTTATCGCCCTCACCGCGCCGAGCGGCGTTGAGCATGGCTCGTCCGACGTTTTCTGTGGTCAGGATAACGCCGGGAATGAGAGGCCTGAGGACGGTAATAAATGGCCAAAGAAGAGGGTAAAGCAGGCGATAAGCCCGGGTTTTCGACTTCACGCCGTGCAACGGCTGAATGATGCCGGGGCGGAAGAGGTACACCGCCTTGAAGGGCATACCCAGCAAAGCATTTTCGGTTTTGCCTTTCACGCGAGCCCACATGGTCTTGCCACGTTCGGTGCTATCGGTACCTGCACCGCTGACGTATACGAAGGTCATCATGGGATTAAGGGGCAGTAAAGCATGGGCTACAGACAGCGTTAAACCGTACGTAATGTGAACATAGTTGACTTCGGACATGCCAAAAGAGGAAACGCCCAGGCAGAAGAAGCAGGCGCTGAAGTTGCCGAGCCGAGATTCGATATCGCTCAGGTCAAACAGATTGCTGTGAACAATTTCGGTCAGTTTATCGGCACTTTTACCCACTGGCGTGCGGCCTAACACGACGACTTCCGTGACGTCTTCAGCCAGCAGAGCTTCACGCAATACCCCCTGACCGACCATTCCTGTTGCGCCAAGAATCAATATTCGCATGATGACACCTCTAAAAATGGGGGCAGGGAATCAATGCGCCACTGTGCCGATGGCGCAGAGGCAGGCTGTTATTCGACGGTATCGTACTTGATATAATTATTCGAGCAGTTGAGGTGAGCGTCATATTTCAACGTGCCTGACGGGCCTCTTGCCGTAAACGGAACGTCATAGGTGCCGTTGCTTTGCTTCACGTTGTCGGCAATAAATGACAGGCTCGGGATCTGGGTACCCAGGTTGTCTTTGTCGTTACCCCAGTTCGGCAGTTTATTTTGCATGAAGTCGCGGGTTACCGTATCCATGGCATTTTGTGGCGTGATGGTTGCACAGGCTTCTGGCGATGTACGCTGCATCCACGTTGGGTAGATATAGGTCATCCCCAGCGTGAACACCACGAACACAAACACGATGCAAATCATCGCGCCTAAGATAAGTTTACCCGTCTTTCCAATTACAATAGCTCCTGACACGATATCTCCTGAGTCTTACCGACTGATGTTAAAAAAATTCATGCGCTAAGAGTACGATATTGGGGCGGTTTTATAAACCTTAGCAAAGTTTCTTAAAGGGCAAAATGTGCTGTGGGGGTGGGGGGCTGAGCGGCCCTTGATGCGCTTTTAAGGTCTAGGTCTAGGTCTTAAGGTCAAGGGCACGTGCTTCGCACGCTGGGCGCTGTCCCGAATCCGCCAACAATCTTCTTAAACAAAAACCGGCAACCTTGCGGTCAAATCCACGCACGGTCTAACGGCGGTTTTTTTTGTTTGTTCTTTGCTGCATCAGCAGCGGTAAATCTGATGTCCTTTCTGCGCCGGATTCACATTGGCGGGAAACGTGCGGCATCTCAAATGCTCACTGTCAAAAATCCCTCCTATTCTGGGCAGGCAACGCTCAAAGGCTAAACAAGGTTTTACTTAAGAGTTTATTGGCGGGTTCAGGATGGCGCTTAGCGGCTCTGGGCCGCACCCCAGCAAAAAGGCGAGTTTGCACCGCCCCCAACCGAACTTGAAGTTACAAAACAAATTTGAAATTAAAAACCCTCCCCCGATAATTACTCTTACATTCCGAAAGTCATTTTCTTAAACAAGGAGCAGGATATGAGTCAGCAACCCACTGTCGCAGTACTTGGACTGGGTGCCATGGGGCACGCTTTTGCCGCTAATCTGGTAAAAAAAGGGTTTACCACCCGCGTCTGGAACCGTACCGCATCTCGCGGCGACGCACTGGTCAAGGCCGGGGCTGTCGCAGGTAAGACGCCGCGCGAAACCGTTGAGGGCGTGGATGTTGTGATAACTATGCTGTCAGACGGCGAAACCACGCTCGCGGTGTTCAACGGCGAAGACGGGCTGCTCGCAGGGCTGAAGCAGGGCGGAATTGTCGTCCAGATGGGAACCCTCGGCGTTGAAGCAACCGAACAGCTTATCGAACTCACCAAAAAACAGCGCCCGGATGCGGTATTCTTCGACGCACCGGTGTCAGGCACCAAAGCCCCCGCCGAGCAGGCGCAAATTGTGGTGCTGGCCAGCGGCGACAGAGAGGCAGGGGCCGCCGTTGAACCGGTGTTTGGCGCAATTTCTAAAGGGGTTAAATGGCTGGGTGAAGCCGGCCGAGCCTCGAAGATGAAGCTGGTGGTCAATGCCTGGCTTATCTCGATGGTTGAAGGTATCGCCGAAAGCGCTCAGCTCGCCGAGGAACTGGGCTTCACCACCGATGACCTGTGGAACGTGCTGGACGGCGGTCCGCTGGCCGTGCCTTACATCAAAGGCAAAATGGAGATGTTCAAGACCGACGACTATACGCCGCAGATGCAACTGACCTGGGCCCTGAAGGACATCAATCTGGCGCTCAAGGCCAGCGGCTCGCGCAAGCTGCCAGTGATGAAAAACATCAGTGAAACCTGGCAGAAAGCGGTGGATGCCGGTTACGGTGATAACGACCTTTCCGTGGTCTATCGCTACCTTGGCACCCAAAAGGCTAAATAATCCTCCCCGGCTGCCGCAGATTCACTGCGGCAGCCGGGTACCGACACGCCGCTAAATTATTTTCGTCATCATTGTTTAATAAAAACGTCATTTAACCTCGCTAGCTTATCCCCCGTTGTTTTATTTGATAACCGTTCACCGGTTGAAACTGCGGGATGCATAACCAGATGTCTGCCATAGATATTGCCCACCTGACCAAAACTTACGCGTCGCAAACCGTGCTGGATGACGTATCGTTGCACATTCGCCACGGTGAGTTTGTCGCGGTTTTAGGCCCGTCGGGCTGCGGTAAGACGACGCTGCTGCGCACGATTGCCGGATTCGAACCTGTCGACGGCGGCACGATCACGCTTGGCAACAATACCGTCTCTTCTCCCGAGCATCACGTTGCACCTGAACAGCGACAGCTGGCGATTGTCTTCCAGAACTATGCGCTTTGGCCGCACATGTCGGTCGAAGAAAATGTGGCCTATAGCCTCAAAGTTAACGGCATCCCCACCGCCGAGCGCCGTCTGCGTACCGCGGCGGCGCTGGAACAGGTCGGACTCGGGGAGTTCGCCAGCCGACGTCCTGCCGATCTCTCTGGGGGCCAACGTCAACGGGTGGCATTGGCTCGCTGTCTGGTTGCCAAACCCTCTGTCGTGCTGCTCGACGAACCGCTAGCCAATCTTGACGTACATCTGCGTGCGTCAATGGAGGAGGAGTTCACCAACTTTCACCGCCACACGGGCGCGACGCTGCTGTATATCACCCATGACCAACAGGAAGCGATGGCGATTGCCGATCGCGTGGTGGTCATGAACGCTGGGAAAGTCATGCAGTTCGCGACGCCGCAGACCCTTTATCTTGAACCGGCTAACGAGATGGTCGCCAAATTTATCGACGACGGGCGGGTCATTGAGGTTGAAGATATTCGACCGGCGGAGGGGGGAACGGCCGACGTCAACTTGCTCGGCGTCACTTATCGTTTGCGCGCCAGCCCACGGCAGCGTGCACAACGCAATGGCAAAATTTGCCTGCATGCCGCTTCGGTGCGTGCGGCGCGAGAGGATGAAAAAGGTTTCAGTACGACGATTAAACGTATCACTTATCGCGGCGGCTACAGCCAGCTGGACGCAGAGCCAGACGGCGCACCGGGGCAATGGCTTTCGCTGCACCTCACCGATGTTCAGCGTTTAGACGTTGGCGATAGTCTGCGACTCACGCTGAACGACGGCTGGCTGATCCCGGATAACGGTTCGCTGTAATACGCTTTAACTGCAATAGTTGAGTAATGATTTTTTTCTGACTTCTTCTTAAAGGACAGGGCTATGCACCTCGCTTTTGCAACATCAGCTAAAAAAATGACCGTCAAAAGTTCACTGGCAGCGTTGCTGGTTTCCAGCTTGCTGGCGACAATATCCGGCGCTCAGGCCGAGGATAAGCCCAGCGGTAAGCTGGTCATTTACACCTCTCAGGCCCCCGAGATTGCCCAGCAGACCATTGACGCTTTTAAGGCGGCTTATCCGTCTCTTCAGGTGGAATGGACCCGTAACGGCACTACTCAGCTGATGAACGTGCTGCATACCGAGATGATGGCCGGTGATGTGAAGGCCGACGTGCTGCTCGTTGCCGATTCGATAAATCTCGGTACATTAAAAAAAGAAGGCAAGCTGATGCCTTATCCGCAGGCACCGGTAGGCAATATCAAGGCCAGCTTCTACGACAAAGATAAAACCTGGTTCGGAACCAAGATCATTGCCACCGTGATTGGCTATAATACTAAAAATGCCAAGCCGGTCGACTCGTGGATGGCGCTCACCGACGCGGTCAATAAAGGACAGGTCGCCGTGCCCAGCCCGCTGTATTCAGGCGCGGCACTTTACAACCTGCATACCGCCATCAATACGCCCGACATAGGCTGGACCTTCTATCAGAAGTTGGCGGCTAACGGCGTCAGTCCCGAAGGGGGTAACGGTCCGGCGCTTAAGGCCGTTGCCAGCGGATTGGATAAATACGGCGTTATTACCGACGCCGATATCATTCTCGCAAAACAAAAGGGGTCACCTATCGATCTTGTCTATCCGAAAGAGGGGGTGTCGTTTGTGACCGAGCCGGTGGCGATTCTGTCGTCCAGCCACAACGTTCCGGCGGCCAAAGCTTTCGTGAATTTCCTGCTTTCGAAACAGGGACAAGAGCTGGTGGTCAAGCAAGGCAATCGCCCGATTGACGAAAGCGTGCCTGCACCGGCCGGTTTTACGCCTATCGACAAGATTAAACTGTTAACGCTGGACGCCGATAAAGCGGTCGATGACGATAAACAGGTGCGCGCTAAATTCACCGAAATCTTCGGCGGTTAAGGCGATGGGCGTTATAAGCGCGATGAACGTTATGCGGGAATTACGCCGCACAGTGGCCTTACGGCGAATCTTCGGCTGGCGAAGCGAAAGGGCGGTATTGTGGTTTTTGGCCTTGGGCATCGGCGTACTCTCCGTGGCGCCGTTAACGCGGCTGATTTGGGCCGCGATTGCGCCAGACGGCTCGCCTGACCTCGCGCACGTATTGCAGCTCATTGGTACGCAAAAGGTATGGCAGGCAACGTTGAATACGCTGGAGATTGCCGTTGCCGCAACCTTGTTGGCCATGCTCGCCGGTACGCTCGCGGCGCTGCTGGTTGGGCTGTCTGATATGCGCGGTAAACAGCTTTGGGTCTTCACTTTTATTCTGCCGTTGATGATTCCCCCGCAGGTGATTGCGCTGGCGTGGGTTCAGGCGCTGTCACCTTCAAGCCCGCTCTTAACCGGGGTTGAGGCTGTTTACCGGTCGCTCGGTTGGCGATTGACGCTGGGCAACGGTCAGCCTTTGTATTCCCTCACCGGCATCATTATGCTGCTTGGCCTTCACAACGCGCCTTTGGTTTTTCTGACCGTGCGTGCGGGTCTGCGCCGTTTGCCGGCCGATTTAGTCGAGGCCGCGAGGATAACCGGCGCTTCACCGTTGAGAGTGCTGTTTACGGTCATTCTTCCTCTGGCACGCCCGGCGATTTTTGCCGGTGCCGCGCTGTCGTTTGTCGCTGCCGCCGGTAACTTCGGTATTCAGGCGATGCTCGGCATTCCTGCACGCGTGCCTACGCTCATAACGCTGGTGTATCAGCGGCTCAACGGCTACGGGCCTTCTGCGTTACCGGATATGGCGGTACTGTCTTTACTCATCGCGCTGATAACCTTCGGCGGTCTGACACTCAGCCGCTATCTGGGTGGGCGTCGTGATGTGCGAGTGTCTGGTTCACTGCGTCAGCTCAAACAGCCGCTCGGCGCATGGCGTCTCCCGGCCGAATGGCTGGCGTGGCTGTGGATTGGCATGACTTTGTTGCTGCCGCTTTCCGCGTTGGTTGGCACCTCGCTCACTAATGGCTTTGGGCAAACCCTTAACCGGCAAACGTTGACCTTTGACAACTATACCAACGCCCTGTGGCAATATCCGGCAATCCATCAGGCGTTTTTCACCAGTCTTGGGTTGACGCTAATGGCCGTGGTGCTGCTGACCCTCGCCTCACTGTTTTTAGCCTATTTCCTCAGTTGGCAGCGAAGCCGACTGGTGAGCCTGCTGCAAATGTCGACCGAACTGGCCTATGCGCTGCCGGGTATTGTCACCGGTATTGCGGCTATTTTGTTCTTTCTCAAACCTTTGCCACTGATTAACGTCAGTATTTACGGCACCGTATGGATTATCCTCGCGGCCTACCTCTCAAACTTTTTGGCGCTGGTACTACGGCCAACGCTTGCGGGTTTTGCCCAGATAGATCGATCGCTAGACGAAGCCGCGCAAATTTCCGGTGCGGGATTTATGCGCCGTATGTGGGACATCCTGATGCCGTTGGCCGCGCCCTCGGCGATGGCAGGGGCAATTCTGGTGTTTCTCACCGCGCTGAACGAGATTCAGGTTTCCATTCTACTGGTTACCTCAAGTTCGCAGACGCTGGGGCCGATGGTGATTTTTCTCGATGAAGGCGGCTCCTCGACGTTAGCGGCTGCGGTAGGCTGTTTAATGATTCTGGTGGTGTTGTTGTTTATGCTCATCGCTACGTTGTTTGCCCGCCGACTGCCGGAGGGCGTCTTACCCTGGCGCGCCTGAAAGCCTGTTTAAAAGGGTAAAAAGTCCTTGTGCTACAGTTAAGGGTAGCGGTGAGTCTGCAAGGATTACCCTTATTCATTAAAAAGGTCAAAGGAGGAGCGATGACTAAAGTCGCAATTGTTGGCGCACACGGCCAAATTGGACAGTTTATTATCAAGCACTTACGCGCTCAGGGGCATGAAGCGCTGGGTGTTGTGCGTAAAGAGCAGCAAATCGCCTCTCTGCGTAAACTCGGTGCAGACAGTGTGCTTGTCGATATCGAATCTGCCAGCGCCGACGCATTGGCGAGCGCCATCAAAGGCGTCGATGCCGTGGTGTTTGCGGCAGGTGCTGGCCCAGGCTCTTCGGCCGAGCGTAAACGCACCGTTGATTATGCCGGATCGGTGTTATTGGCCGAAGCGGCGCGTAAGGCTGGCATCAAGCGTTACGTGCAGATCTCCGCCATCGGTGTCGATGACCCCATCAAGCCGGGTACCGAACCGGTCTGGAAAGCCTATATCGAGGCCAAGCGAGACGCTGATACCTCTCTGCGTGAAAGCGGGCTGGACTGGACCATAATTCGTCCGGGTCCCTTGACCAATAAACCGGCAACCGGCCTGGTGACGCTGTCAGAGGATGTCGGCAGGGGCGAGGTTCCGCGCGAAGACGTGGCGCTGGTTGTTGTCGCCGCGCTGGGAAGTTCGTCAGCCGTGGGTAAACGGTGGGAGCTTTGCAGCGGTGAAACGCCTATCCGCGACGCGGTTGGCGAGTCGTTTTCTGAGCGCTGACTTCTGATAAACAAAAACCGGCATGAGCCGGTTTTTGTTTATCAGCTTTACCCCCTCCTCAGGGGGGAGGATTGGTAAATTCTGATGGGTGATCCATACTCACAATGTTGCTTAAAATTTAAAAATCCCTAATATTTTTTTAATCCATTAAGTGAAACAACTCCTTCACAATAATGAGTTAATCATTTAAGCATCATGGAAGGATTTTTTACCGCCGCACAGCCGAATCGCCGCCAACAGACAGAGCGAATAGCCAAATAACTCAGTGCCTTCTTCCACCAGATTCTTGACCAGCCGCACGTTATCGCCTGCGATCGCGGCCTGCCAGATGTAGTGCAGGCCCATCAGGCGTGAGAACACCAGAATCACCACCAGGCCGAACAGCAGTACGGGAAACGCATCATCGGCGACCAGCGCATTCAGGCCTTGCAGCGTGGTTTTAGGCGTGAACGCAGCCCAGCAAAGGGAATACAGGGCGAGCAGGCTGGCGAAATAGACCCAGGCCCCAAAATGAATGAGATCAAAGAGGGCGTCGAGCTCGCGAATAAGCATGCACCCGAAGAATCCTGCCGCCAGAATAAAGCCGCCGCGCAGCGTTTTTTGTCGACGTGAATGGATAAAAAACAGCGCCGCTGTCGCGAACAGGAACAACTCTTGAATGATTTCGGTGGCGGAAATTTCTTTGACCTGATCCTTTAGAATAACAACGTCAAAGAACAGTACGCCTGCGGAGAAGGCAGCACAAATTGCCAAGGTGACAAATACGATTGCCTGCTTAATTATTGGATTTTTCATGGAGTTGAGTCCGTAAGTAAATTTTGCGGGCATAGTACGGACCTAAAGTAATTAATACTGATCAATCAGTGCGACTTAACTAACTGAGTTGCTGGAGAACTGCCCAATCGCTTGCACAAAAGACAGGGCTGCACATAGAATCGTCTACTGCAGTATGTTTGATACATTGAGGAAGCAATGAGCAATAACACAACTACGGCTAAACAACAGGAAGTAAAGCGCATCGTAGATGTCCTTTCAAAAGCGATTGCTCAGCATCGTTTGCGCCCGGGTGCTCGTCTTATCGAGGCGCAAATTGTTGAAGCGTTAAACGCCAACCGCAATCACGTTCAGGTGGCTTTGCAGCGTCTTGCCATGCAGCGCATTGTGACCATTGAGCCGAACCGTGGCGCGATGGTGGCACAGCCTACGGCAAAAGAGGCGCGTGAGATTTTCATCGCTCGTCGCGCTATCGAACGCGCTATTGTCGAGGTGATTACCCCGGAAATGATGCGCCGTCACCGTCACCGCGTGACGACTCATCTGTGTAAAGAACGTGAGGCCACCAACTCAACCGACCGTCGCGCTATTGTGCGCGAACTCAGCGAATTTCATCTGGTGCTCGGTGAAATCTGTGGTAATGAAGTGTTGAGCGAAGTATTAGCTAATCTGATGGTTCGTAGTTCATTAATCGTTGCACTGTATCAGCGTAACGACGTGCCTTCCTGCCAGTCCGATGAGCATCAGGCGATTGTCGATGCGCTAGAAGCGGGGGAAAACGCGCGGGCGGTTACGGTAATGATTGAACATCTGCACGACCTTGAAGCGCAACTGGAGCTGGAAGAACAGTCGGGCAATGAGGTGAACCTGCGTCAGGCGCTGGCCGACCTCTGACAACGGGTTGTTTTTACCGCCGCTGAAGCAAATCCCCCTCCCGTGAGGGGGTTTTTATTATCAGTCCTAACCCCCTCATCGGGAGGGGGTGATTGTTTCAGCCAATGATTACATCTTAAAGTCGGGAATAAAGCGCGTAACGTCAACCTCGAGGAACTGCGAACGCTGGAAGTTGTGTTTGAGCGCATAGGGCACGGTGCAGTCATAAATCGTCTTACAGGTAATACCGTGATCGGCAATGCTTGGGCTGAAGGCCGGATCCTGTGAGGGATCGAGCGGATGGCAGCGCACACCGGGGATAAAGATGGTGTCCACATCACCCTGATAACGAGTCGTCATTGCCCACATCACGTCGGACAGGTCGAAGATGTCTACATCGTCATCCACCAGGAACACGTGTTTCAGCTCGGAGAAGGCGGAGAATGCCAGCAGCGCAGCCTGACGATGGCGGCCTTCGTCCTGCGGGCCACGTTTTCCTACCTGTAGCACGGCAACGTATTTACCGGTGCCCGGTGACGGGCAGTGTACGTTTTTAACCAGTCCTGGCATCGCACGCTCAACCATGTCCAGAATACTGGCTTCGGTAGGAATACCTGCCAGATTGGTGTGCTCATCGCTCGGTCCGATGCAGGTTTGCAGGATAGGGTGTTTGCGATGGGTAATCGCTTTCACCTTAATAACCGGTACCGCCGCTTTGGCTTCGCCGGTATAGCCGGGGAATTCAGGCATCGCTTTGCCGGTATGCGTGTGCTGGTCTTCCTGAACGCGATAGTTCGGTACCAGTTCACCCTCGATAACTATCTCTGCGTTGGCGATACCTAATGCGTCGACCGCCACGCCTTTCACCAGTTCAACGGCGCGACCACGCAGACCCCCGGCAATCGCCAGTTCATCATAACCCAGCGGCGTTGTCGGTGGCTCGAAGCAGGCACCAATCTCGATAGCCGGATCGACGCCAATACTGATGGTGATCGGCAGCGCCTTACCGGCTTCTTCGGCCTTGATTCTGAACTGGTCGAGGTGACGGCCCGGCACGAAGTACATCGAAATTTCATCTTTGCCCTGCACGCACAGGCGGTGAATGGTTACGTCGTGCTCACCGGTTTCCGGGTCTGCCGCATAGCACATCCCCATGGTGAAGTACGGACCCGCATCTTCAGGGGTGTTGGTGGGCGCCGGGAGCAGGGTGCGCAGATCAAAGCCTGGATCCGTGGCCAGGTGCACCACTTCCTGACAAGGAACGTTGTCATTGGAGATAACGACCGGTGGAATCGCATGTTTAACCGAGTTGCGCAGCAGATGGCCCAGGTCTTCCTTTGGTGCACCGAGCAGACGTGCCACACGCTGGCGAGAGGCCAGCAGACCAATCAGAACGCGAACGTCGTCGTAACCTTTAACCTTATTAAAAACCATCGCCGGACCGGTGCGGGTCGGACGCATAACTGTACCCCCGGCACCCACGTAACGATAAACCCCGGAAAGCTCTGCGGCGGGGTCAACGGGCTCGTTGGTTTCGATGTACTCGTCGTCGTAGGTTTTCAACAATTCGATGGCCGAACGCAGGTCGTAAACTTCTACGCCTGGTGGGGTAGTCTCTTTCTCTGACATAGGTTTGACTCCAGTTCCGTGAAATAGGGATATCTATTTATTCGAATGGGTTAAAACACTCTCGGATAAAATCTATTCTTCAATTATGCTTTCGCGATAATAAAAATCTAATCAATAATCTGGCATTATTAATAACGAAACCTTATCACCGAGGAGGGGGCATGGACCTTCGAAAACTCAAGTCGTTTACGGTGCTCGCGGAGACGCTGCACTTTGCCAGAGCCGCAGCGGAAGTGAACCTGACACAGCCTGCTTTAAGCAACCATATCAAGGCATTGGAAAAAGATTTAGGCATCCGACTGTTCGAGAGAAACCAGCGCAGCGTCAGCCTGACGATGGAAGGAAAGGTGCTTCTTGGCGATGTCCAGCATGCGGTAAATCAGCTTGAACTGCTGGAGAAGACCGCCAAACGTTTGGCGGCCGGTTACAAAGGGGTGTTAAGGCTGGGATATGTGGGGACGTCCGTGCTCGACCCAACGGTGATGAACATTATCCGCGAGTTTCGCCGCCGCTGTGCCGATATCGATATTATTCCCGTTGAAAGTGACGTTAATCGCCAGCTGCTGCTTCTCCAGCAGGGTCAACTGGACCTGGCTTTAGTGCGAAAACCGCTGCCGGTTTTTCGGGATCTGGCGCTGCTGGACCTGGTCAAAAACAAACTTTACGTCGTGTTGCCTGCGCATCATCCGTTGGCGAGCAAAAAGCGTATCAGCGTGGAGGATTTGGCCAACGAGCCGCTTATTTTGCAAGACGACCCGATGGGCGTGGGGCTGGGTGGCGCGGTGTATAATATCTTCCAGCGCAAGGGACTTTTGCCGCACAATACGCACCTGACCAAGGAAGTCAACGTGGCTATTGCACTGGTGGCAATGGGGATGGGTATTGCGGTGGTTCCCGACTCACAGCGTTCCCTGTTGATACAAGACGTCGTTTATCGGGAAATCGATGACGCTCAGGCAGTGACGCAGCTTTCACTATGCTGGCACAAAAAAATTAAGAACCAGAGCGTAAAGCTGTTTGTTAAGCACGTCGAGGCCGGATTGGGCGCCGAATAAGCGTTCCCAGAGGCGGGCTGGCGCTTAGTGTCCTGCCGTTTTGGACAGCAGATTAATCATGAGCACGCCTGCGACAATCATTACCATGCCTCCAATGGCATAAGCATCCAGTTTTTGGCCAAAGAAGATAAAGCCGGCGCAGGCGACCAGCACAATGCCCATTCCGGCCCAAATAGCATAGGCAATACCCACAGGCATCGACTTCAGCACCAGCGACAGCAGGATGAACGAAATAATATAGCCGACTACCACCGCGACGGAGGGGTATAAGCGAGTGAATCCTTCAGAGGCTTTTAACGAGCTGGTGGCGATCACTTCAGAGATAATGGCGATAAAAAGATAAATATAGGTCATAGCGTCGACCCCTGGCAGCGGTGTTTTGTGCAGGGAGTTCTCCAGTAAAATTTCATCATAAAAGAACAGGATAGCATTCCTTAAGGTGAAATGACGGCATCTGCATCAAGACTGTGGCCAAAAGCCGGGATATTACCGCCTCATCAAGGCAGGCAGCGCCCGTTTACGTTTTCAGCGCCAAGTGGCCTTAGCGCGCTGCGTCGTTACCAAACCCCTATTCCGCCGTCACGCCGCCGTCCATTAGGAAATCGCTACTGCTTATGAGGGCAGCTCATAAACCCTATGGATTTAAACCTGATTATTCATCGATTAAATGTCGATAAAATGCATCTCCTTATCAATAGCGAGAAGACGCGTAATGACCCCCTCTCCGATGAAAATACACCGTCATACTGTGAAAACCTCTGGACTGGCATTTGTTTTTATCCTCAGCGCATTAATGGCTTTCACCTCGTTATCCACCGATATTTACCTGCCTGCTATGCCTCTGATGGCCAAAGACTTACAGGCCGATGTTGAATTAACCATCACTGGTTTTTTAATCGGTTTCTGTATTGCCCAGCTTATCTGGGGACCCATCAGCGATCATTTTGGTCGTCGTAAACCGCTCTTTGTCGGAATAGCGCTGTTTATTATCGGCTCTGCGGGCTGTGCACTTTCTAAAGACATTTCACAGATTGTGTTTTGGCGCGTTTTTCAGGCGTTAGGTGCCTGTACCGGCCCTATGCTTGGGAGGGCCATGATCCGCGACCTGTTTAGCCGAACTCGGGCGGCGCAGATGCTCTCTACATTGATGGTAATCATGGCTATCGCGCCTATCGTTGGACCGCTATTGGGTGGGCAAATGATTGAAATGAGCTCGTGGCGTGCAATTTTTTGGCTGCTGGTCGTCATTGGCGCACTCATGTTCATGGCGTTAAACGGCTTACCGGAAACCTTGCCCGAAGAGAAACGGGTCAAGGCCTCCTTTTGTGGGGCCGTTCATAATTACTACGCCTTACTGACAAATAGCCGATACATGCGTTTTACCTTATGTCTCAGCGCCTATTATGCCGCCGCCTACGCCTTTATCACCGATTCACCTTTTGTCTATATCTCATTTTTCGGCGTAAAGCCGCAGTATTACGGCTGGCTTTTTGCGCTCAATATTGTCGGACTGATGGCAATGAGTATGATTAACCGTCGGCTGGTACAACGTCACTCACTTGAGTGGCTGCTTAAGTGCGCAGTTTCTGGGGCCGCCATCGCCGCGCTGGTGCTGGCTTTTGGGGTAAAACTCCAGGTAGGCGGCATTTTTCTTATTGCGGCCGCTGTTCTGGTGTTTTTCTCTATGAACGGCGTGATAGCGGCGACGTCAGCCGCGGCCGCGCTCGACGCGGTGCCTAATATTGCAGGATCTGCGTCGGCATTAATGGGCGCCTTGCAGTACGGCAGTGGGATCGTCTCATCATTATTGCTCGCGCTGATGCACGATGGCACGCCCTGGACGATGGCCTGGATAATAGCCCTGTTTACCGTCATCAGCGCGGTTATTGCGTTAACCACCAAAACTGACGTGGGCGATGATTAACCTCAAGGGATTATTTATTCATTCCTTGTCAGATATTTTTTTGCTGAAAAGCAATTAACCAAGGCGCTGCCAAAATGGCGCGTGCGGCCACCGGCGTCAATTTAATTGAGGCCTTCAAATCGCACCTCGAAGAAACTCAATGTCAGATAGGTTGGCTCAATCCTGCCTGTCGGCGAGTATGCCGAGAACAATCAGTTTTGCGGACTCGATATGTCTCACCGTGGCTTCACGCGCCAGCGCCGGGTCGCCGTTTTTGCAGGCCTGCAAAATGGCATTATGTTCGTGTTGAAACGCAGGGGTATCTTCTAAAAGCCGAAGTTGCAGGCGCTCGTACCTTTCTATCTGCGCGCATAATTCTGCTATGAGCCGCAGTTGTCTGGCATTGCGGCATCCGCGATAAAGAATTTGGTGAAACTCGCGGTTCAGCTCGCCCTGTTTTTGTGGCGTGGTGGCTTTCTCAAGCAGCCTGTGAGTCAATTCCGCTCTCGCCAGCACTTCGGCGTCCATATTGGCGACACTCTGATAAATCGCGTCGCCCTCGACCAAGACTCTCAGGCTATAAATCTCGTTTACGTCCTCGGCAGTGAGGGTTTTGACCACCGCACCACGATTGCGCTGAGTCTCGACAATGCCCTCGCGGACCAGTTGTTGAATCGCCTCGCGCAGGGGGATTCGGCTCACATCAAATTGTGAGGCAAGGTCGCGTTCGACCAGTCTTGCGCCTTCTGCCAGTTCACCGCTGTTGATCATCTTTCGAAGAGAGGCGGCTACCAGGTCTGCCGTTGAGTCGAGTTTTGTCTGCATTAATAAATGCTCCTAAATTTTGGAATAATGGTATACCATTTTGAAGTAGCCGACAATCAGACTCGATTGACGCGTCTCTAAGGCACTCCAAAAATTCCGTTAATTTTCGTAAAGGAGCAGGAAACATGGCACGTCGTGAACATCACTATCAGGTTTCGGTTAAATGGACGGGTAACAAGGGAAAGGGCACGGCATCGTATAAGGCCTACGACCGCGATTATGTTATTCAGGCGTCCTCAAAACCCGAGATTGCAGGTTCCTCAGACCCGGCATTTTTAGGCGATGCCAAAAAATGGAATCCAGAAGACTTGCTGGTGGCATCGGTCTCAGCCTGCCATAAACTTTGGTATTTACATCTGTGTGCCGAAGCGGGAATTGTGGTACAAACCTATCTTGACCAGGCAGAAGGCACCATGGTCGAAGATAAAACCGGCCGTTTTGAATCCATTGTTCTCAAACCGCAAATTACAGTGGCCGCCGGTAACAATATTGAGCTGGCGCTGTCCCTGCACCATACAGCTCACGAATTATGCTATATCGCCAATTCGCTCAACTTCCCGGTACGCTGTGAGCCACAAATCACGCATAAAAATGAATGAGTCTGCATTAAGGGACGCGTCTTTAGGTTAAATAAATTTTACTCCTCTGAGGCTAACACTATGACGACGACGTCCACCGCCAGTCTCCAATCTTTTTCATTCGTGCTGGCTGTTCCAGACTTGAAGACCAGCGTGGCCTACTTTCGGGATGCGTTGGGATTTTCTCTAGCATGGCCTGAAGGCGGCGGATGGCAGCAGGTTCAGCGCGGCGGTGTGCGCATCATGCTGGGCCATTGCCCGGAGGCTATCAGGCCCTCTGCAACCGGCGATCACAGTTATTTTGGCTACCTGAACGTCGACGACGTTGACGCGCTTTATGATGAATTTACCGCCAACGGGGCCATTATTCTCCAGCCCCCGACGGACAGGCCGCACGGCATGCGTGAATTCACCGTCGCGACGCCCGATGGCCATCGAATGATGATTGGGCAGGAAGTGTATTGATCGCGTTATTGAAGGATTTCGGCATAGAGTCAAAATAGAATAGAGTGTCAGAAACTCCGTCACTGATAAGGACTCATTAGATGACCATTCGCTTTCCAAAGAAACTTTGCCCTGATGATGTCATTGCTATCACAGCACCTTCAATGGGGGTACCGGCGTCACTGCATACCCGTCTCGATCTGGCTATTGATGTGCTAAAAAGCAGAAAGTATCGGGTACTTGAAGGTCAATGTTTGCGGGCGGTCAATAAAAATAAAAGCGCGGTACGGACGTTGCGTGCCACGGAATTGAGTGATTTTCTTCTAAATGCGGAAATAAACGCCGTGATGCCGCCGTGGGGCGGTGAGCTGGCGATGGAGCTGCTCGAATTAATCGATTTTGAGGGGCTGGCGCAGGTTAAACCTAAATGGTTTTCTGGATTTTCTGACCTTAGCACGCTGCATTTCCCACTGACCCTGATTTGTGGGTGGGCGACCCTGCACGGCCCAAATCTAATGGAGCTAGGCTCCAAAGAGCGGGATGTCACCACGGAAGCCATCTGGTTGATTCTGGAGGGGGAGCGCGGTGAGGTCGTTGAGCAGTTTTCCTCTCCGGCTTATCAAACCGAGGGGAGTGACTGGCGTGAACAGCCGGACGCCGGATTTAACCTGACCCATAAAACCGAGTGGAAGCGCCTCGATGGCAGCACGTTGCCGATGGAGTTTAAGGGGCGTTTAATCGGTGGCTGCATCGAAACCATTTCTCGACTGGCGGGCACTCGATTTGGTGATGTGCCAAAATTTTGCGAGCAGCATAAGCAGGACGGCGTCATCCTCTATTTTGAAAATGCAGAGATGGCACCGTGCGAATTAACCCGCACGCTGTTGAGTCTGAAAATGCACGGCTGGTTTGACGGCGTTGCAGGCGTGTTGTTTGGCAGAAGCGCGGCACCGGCGGTGACCGACCCCACTTTGCAGAACTATCATGATGCGCTGGAATCGGCGCTCGGCGATTTATCGATTCCGGTGCTCTACGATGTTGATATCGGCCACGTTCCGCCGCAGCTTTCGCTGGTCAACGGGGCCATGGCCAAGGTCAGATACTTTGACAAAGGCGGCATGGTTGCACAGCTTTTAGAATAAGCGCATGCCGTGGCTCCGCGTTATTTTTCCTGATGCAGCGACTGCATAACGCGGGAGTGGGCATCGGCGTCGAGGCAGGTAAACTCTGGCAACATGCTTGCCGCCGCCTGCTTCAATGCCTCAACCAACGCGAGTCCGCTTGGGCGCGGCGGTTTTGACTGAGGCGTCGTGACGCCGAAATAGTAGGGGATTTCCACGTCCAGCTCTCTAATCACCACTCCGGCAAGCGGCAAACCGTAGGCCGTAACCGGTTCCATTATCGCTACTCCTAATCCAGCACGAATACAGGCCAGAATATTGACCGACGAGTTGGTCTCAATCACCCCCGCTGGCTTAACCTTGGCCTTACGCAAAACCTGTTCATAGCGCCGACGAAGGCGATACGGGTTATAGGGTGTAATCAGCTTACGCGACGTCAAATCACCCAGTGATACCAGGCTCTTTTGCGCCAGCGGATCGTCTTCTTTGAGCGCTAATACGCAGCGCGATTGACCAATCCATTGAACCTGAACCCCCTGATGCTCTAGCGGCAGGCTACTTATCCCTAATTCGGCCTTGCCGGTAATAATGGCGTGCGCCGTTTGCTCGGCGGAGTCGCTGAGAATTTGCACCGAATCGTCGAGATTTACCCGCGCGAGCGCCGCCGGTAGCAGTCCCGAGGACATCGAGGGCGTAGCGGCTATCAGCAGCGGCGTTTTTTCTTCTTTCCAGATTTCATTGGCCCGCAGACGAATTTGTTGCAGCGACATGAGCGCTGTCTCGACGTATTCGTGCAGTCGTAACGCCTGCTCCGTGGGATGAATGCGCGGCCCGTTGCGTAAAAAAAGTGGATAACCGATGGCGGTTTCCAAATCTTGAATCAGTCGGGTGACGGCGGGTTGCGAACGCTGCAACACCTTGGCGGCTGCCGTCACGCTGCCGGATGAGATAACCGCAGAGAAGGCCTCCAGCTGGCGTAAATCCAGATCGTTGAGTGAGGTCATTTTCGGCATCCTTCAATCCTTATTTTTATTAGCGCCAATTTTAATTGCTTTTTTGGAATAAGCTAATTATTAATTAGTATTAAGAATACGCATACAAACTGAATCATAATGCGTTTTTAGCATAATTGATTATAAGTATTTCTTCTCTCTTCGCCAACAACCAGGGGTTTTGAATATGTCCGCACAGGTTGATAACAGATCCGGATTAGAGGCGCTGGAAAAGCGTCTGGCGGAAGACCTGTCTTTGCTGGAGCTGCCGGCCAAATCCTGGGTGCCCGAGCGGACCTACGAGGGCGCTGCCGTTCGCGACGTGGTGGTGATCGGTGCGGGAATGTGCGGACTAGCCGCCACGGCCAGGCTGGTGCTGGGCGGGATTAATAACGTCGTTGCCTATGACGCCGCCCCCGCAGGGCTTGAAGGCCCATGGGTGACATTTGCGCGTATGGAAACGCTGCGATCGCCGAAAAGCCTGCACGGCCCGGCACTCGGACTGCCACAACTCACGTTCCGCGCGTGGTTTACCGCCCAGTGGGGCGCGGAGGCCTGGGAATCGCTCGACAAAATTCCCAAAAATCAGTGGATGGAGTATCTGGTCTGGTATCGCCAGGTGCTGGATTTACCGGTGCGCAACAACGTACGCATGACCGGTATCCGTGCCGCAGGCTCTCTGATTGCGCTCGATCTTGAAGGTGCTGAAACAGGACGCGTCTATACGCGGCGTCTGGTGCTCGCCACCGGTCGCTCTGGACTGGGCGGTTTCGCCGTTCCCGATTTCCTGAAAGAAGTTGACCGTCAGTATTGGGCGCACTCCGCCGACGAGGTTGATTTCTCCTCGCTGGCGGGGAAACGCGTGGCGGTTATCGGTGCGGGCGCGTCGTCGATGGACAACGCTGCCACGGCGCTCGAAACCGGCGCGGCTTCGGTTGACCTGCTTATCCGCAGAAAAGAGATGCCGCGCATTAACAAGATGACCGGCATTGGCAGTCAGGGCGTGGTGCACGGCATGTATCAGCTGCCGGATGCCTGGAAATGGAAGTTTGTCGACTATACCGCCTCCACGCAGACCCCGCCGCCGCGCGCCTCGACGCTGCGCGTTTCTCGGCACGCCAACGCGCGTTTCCTGCTCGATTGCGGCATTGTTGCGGTGAAAGAACAGGGCGGAGAACTGCTGATTGAAACTACGCAGGGCCTGCTGCGCTACGACTTCCTGATTGCAGCAACCGGCTTCACCAATGACTTTGACGGTCGTCCGGAGTTTGCGGCAATCGCTCCCTTTATTCGCAGCTGGTCCGACGGCCGCTATACCCCGGAAATGGGCGCAGCGCGTGAGGGAATGCTCGCGTCGCCAGACCTTGGACCGGCGTTTGAGTTTCGTGAGCGAGAGCCCGGCACCTGTCCGATACTGGCGCACATACACTGTTTCAACGATGCCGCGATGCTGACGCACGGCAAGGTTTCAGGCGATATCCCGGCGGTCAGCGCCGGAGCCGATCGTCTGGTGCGTGGCATCACTGCCTCGCTGTTTGCCGAAGACGTCGACAGCCATTTCGCCAATCTGGTTGCCTACAGCACGCCAGAATTGCAGGGCGATGAATGGGTGGATTCAACCCCTTTACTCAACAAGGATAACGCACTGTGATCGATGCAGTAGACCAGGCCGCCGGTCTTTCACCGGACGACACACTTTTCAGCGCTAGAAGGTTTCGCCCAGAGTTTGTCGAGGGCGCGGAGCTATGCCGCCTGTCGGTGCTTCAACCGGACAATAATCAGGGGCTGGATGCTGATTTACGCCTTGCCCTGGCGCTGCGCATCGCGGCGCTGAACGCCGATAGCGCGTTGGTCGAACAATATCGCGCACAGCTTGATGCCCTGACGCCAGCGCCTGAACTGCTGGCGTTAGCGGCAGGGGAAACGCCGCACGCCGAGCCGCTGGCAACACTCGCCCGCCATGCCGACAAGATTACGCTGACCCCGAGCGAGGCAGTGGAGAGTGATATCACGCGCCTGACCGCGGTCGGACTGAGCACGCCGCAGATTGTCGCGCTTTCTGAGCTGATCGCCTTCGTTAATTTCCAGTCCAAGGTTGCTACCGGTCTACGTCTGATGAGGTCCGCATGATCCCTTCCGTTAGCCTGAAACCCCTGACCTGGCATCCCTATCTTCCTCCTTTGGAGGTGGCAGAGGCCTCGCCGGCACAGTTAGCGGCGATGCAGGTGACGCCGTCGAACAAAAAGATCTCTGAATACGTGCGCACGCTGGCACACGATCCCGAGAGCTATGTTGCGCGCACCGTGCTGTTTAACGCCATTATGTACGTTGAAGGCGGCCTTGCGCATCAGGACAGAGAGCTGGGCGCGTTGGGCGCATCGATAGTCAACGGCTGCAAGTTCTGCGCGGTGGTTCACGCGCGTCGCCACGCCAATTTGGCCAAGAGCGATGACGTGGTGAGCGCGCTCTATTTTGACCAGCCTGCGCTCCTCGGTGAGCGCGATGCGGCTATTTATCGCTTTGCCCGTCGACTTTCGGCGGTGCCGTCAGAGGCGACGCCGGAAGACGTTGCGGCACTGCGCGCCGTAGGGTTGGACGAGCACGAGATTATTGACCTGATCCACGCTATCTCAATCTTTGGCTGGGCAAACCGCCTGATGCACGTTCTGGGGCATGCCGACAGCGGCAAATGATGCGCTACGACGTCAACGCACTCGAAAGGAACTAATCCTCAATGCTTGAACTTGAAAATATAAAGCTTTCCTATGGCAGCTCGCAGATTCTTAACGGCGTAAACCTTTCGGTAAAACGCGGTGACGTGGTGTCAATTATCGGCCCGAGCGGAACCGGCAAAACTACGCTGTTGCGCTGCATCAATTATCTGGCTAAGCCTTCCTCCGGCAGCATCGCCTTTGACGATATTCGCATGAGTTATCAGTCGGTAGACAAGCGCGCAGTGCAGGCGATTCGCTTGCGTACCGCCATGGTGTTCCAGCAGTTTAACGTCTTCAAGAATATGACGGTGATTCAGAATGTGATGGATCCCTTGGTCGTGGTGCAGCGCAAATCGGCGGACGAAGCGCGCAAAATTGCCCTGGAAGAGCTGGAACGCGTCGGGCTGTCGGCCAAAATTGACCACTATCCGTCACAGCTTTCCGGCGGACAGCTCCAGCGCACCGGCATCGCCCGCGCGCTGGCGGTACGACCGGACGTTATCCTGTTTGACGAACCCACGTCGTCGCTCGACCCAGAGCTGGTGGGCGAGGTGCTCAAGGTGATTAAGGACGTGACCTCGTCCGGGATAACTTCACTGCTCGTGACTCACGAGATGCAGTTCGCCAAAAGCGTCTCGAATCGTATCGTCTTTATGGATAAAGGCGTCGTGGCCGCAGAAGGCAGCCCGAGCGAAATTTTCGATAATCCATCGAATCCACGGCTCGCACAGTTTCTCCGTTCTGAACACTCATTCTCATAATAAAAGGATAACAATAGATGCCTGCAATCAAATCAAGCCTTTACCGTCGTATGAGCCTCTCCGTGCTGGGCGGATTAGCGCTTGCTGTATCCACCGTCAGCCACGCCGATACGGCGGTCAGAACGATTAAAGTCGCCACGGCGGCCGAATCGAAACCGCTTTCCTGGGGCGCTATCGGCGTCGAACCGCAGGGCTATGAGCCCGACCTGCTGCGAGCCATTAATGCTAAACTGCCGCAGTACAAGTTTGTTATGGAAGGCGCCGCAGAAATTGCTCAGGAGACCGGACTCGCGACCGGTAAATATGACATGGCGACCAGCGGCTTTTATATGGCACCGGCGCGCAACAAGCAGTTTCTGATCCCATCCAATCCGGAAGGGGCGAGCCTGATGAAAATTTACAGCCGTAAAGACAGCAATATCAACGATATGAAAGACCTGGTCGGCAAGAACATTGTGCCGGTGACCGCAGGCGGTGGCGTTTTCAAGTTTGTTAACCAATGGCAGCAGGAAAATCCGGGTTATAAGCTGAATATCAGCGCCTCCAGCGCCGGTGTTCCGTATCCGGATCGCCTGAAAGAGGTGCAGGGCGGCAAATATGACGCGCTGGTGTTGCCGTCAAATCTGGGTGAGCAGACCGTTATCGATAACCTGAAACTCGATATTAAAACCAGCGAACCGGTTGCCATCAATAACACCTACATCCTTATACACCGCTCTGACGAGAACAAAGCGCTGGCGGATGACGTGAATAAGGCGCTCAAAGAACTGAGAGATGACGGCACGATGAGCAAGCTGTCGCAGAAATGGTTCGGCGAAGACGTTGTTAAATACATCAAGTAAGGCGCACGCCCGCAACGAGGGTTCTGACGTCAGTGGTCAAGGCTGAAACTGGATTTAGGAGTGTTTAAACGTGGATCTTTCCACCATGATTCCCGAGCTACTCTCGGCTCTGCCGCTGACGTTAGCGATTATGTTTGTCGCGCTGGCCGCCGGCTTTTTGCTGGCGTTGCTGGCCACGACCCTGCGGGTACGTCGGGTGTGGGGTCTGAGCCCATTGGCTGACCTCTACGTTTCATACGCCCGCAGCGTGCCGGTGGTTCTACAGCTTTTCGTGGCATTTTACGGACTGCCAATGCTGCTCGGCCTGTTCGGTATCAAGGTTGATATTTCTCCGACCCTGGCCTCAATGGTTGGGCTTAGCCTGTATCACGGCGGTTATTTGTCTGAGGTGATGCGACCGGCGTACCTGGCGGTTGAGCGGGGTCAGCATGACGCGGCTGACAGTATGGGCTATACCCTGCGGCAGAAAATCGTGCGCATCGCCGGTCCGCAGGCGCTGCACATCGGGTTACCCGGCTACGGCAACGCCGTCATCTATCTGATTCATAACGTGGCATTGGTAATGTATATCGGTGCTGCCGACGTGATGGCGACCGCGCACCTGATCATGGAACGCTCCTATAACCAGTATCAGTTTGGCACTTATCTGGTGTTGGGCGTTATCTACTCGCTGCTGTGCCTGATTGCCTGGCTTATCGTGCGTTTCTTTGAGCTGCGTTTCTCAAAGTACACCTCGAAAACGGCACCGACCAAGATCAAGCTCAGCGCGAGCATCTGACAGAGAAAAGGTGATTAACTATGTTTGATATCGACGTTCTGATCCCGGACTTCTGGAGCATTCTGGACGCTGTACCCGCTACGCTCGCGATGGCGTTCACCATTTTTATTTTTTCGACGCTGGTGGGCGGTCTTTTTGCACTGGTTGAATACCGTCGTATTCCGGTATTGCGCGAGCTGGTGGTGGCGTACAAGGTTGCCTTCAAAGGCATCCCGATGGTGGTGATGATTTTTCTCGCCTACTACGGGCTGCCGACGGCGCTGGCCTTTACCGCGTCGCTGTTCGGAATAAAATTCAATCCCAACACCTTGCCAAACTGGGCGATTATTATTGTGGCGCTCACCGCCTGCGTGGCGGCGTTTCAGGCCGAGGTGGTGAAGGGGGCGTTGAACTCCTTTGATTCGGGTCAGTCTGACGCCGCCAACTCGCTGGGTTACAGCAGCGGCCAACTGTTTCGCCGGGTGCTGTTTCCGCAGGTGATCATTGCCGCTATCCCGGATTTGGCGAACTCTTTTATGGTTATCATGAAGGCGTTGTCGCTGGCGTTTGCGATAGAAGTGGTGGACATTTTTGCTCAGGCTCAACTGACGGCGGCGCTGAACTTCTATTACCTCGAAGCGTTCCTGATTGCCGTGGTGTTCTATATGGTGATTGCTTATGTAGTGACAAAAATTGCCGATAAGCTTGAGGCGATGCTGCGGATCAGAACCTGAGGGAAAGGGCGGAAAAGTCATCACTGCGCGTCTGCCTTCCGTTAACGAGAGGCAGACGCGTAATTTTCTAGCCGTCGAGTTTGACGTTAAACCTGCCGGCCTGATAGTCCAGAATGGCCTCGTTGATTTCCTGCGCGGTGTTCATCACGAACGGCCCGTGCGAAACAATTGGTTCGCGGATTTTGTCGGCGTGACCAAACAGTAATACCGCGTCTTCAATCGCTTCAATCGTTACGCTGTCGTCGGAATCATCCAGCTCAATCAAATGCCAGCTTTGAGCCTGCTGGTCACCGATTTGCAGTCGACCTTTCACGGTATATAAAAACACCTCGCGCGCGGCCGGAGCCTTCAGGGTGACCTTGCTGCCCGCCGCGAGTTGCACCGTCATCATAGTGACGCCGGTCAGCGTTTTAATCGGCCCCGTTACGCCCGCCACTTCCCCCGAAATAAGACTCACCGAGCCTTCTCCATGGCTTAGCGGGATCTGCGGAATGTCGGCCGCCTGCAACCCAACGTAGCTTGGCGCGGTCATTTTCAGCCGTGAAGGCAGATTGACCCACAGTTGCAGAATCTCCAGTTCGCCGCCCTGACGCTTGAAAGATTCTGGTGAAAGCTCGGAGTGAATCAGACCCGACCCTGCGGTCATCCACTGCACGCCGCCCGGACCAATGATGCTCTCATGGCCGCCGGTATCCTTGTGCGCCAGCTCGCCGCGCAGAATAAAGGTCACGGTTTCGAAGCCCCGGTGCGGGTGCGGGCCAAAGGGGAGACCCAGATTATCCGGGGCATAGACCTGAGGACCGTGATGGTTCAGAAACAGGAAGGGGTCAAGGTGCTCAAGTTCGGGGCCAGGAACCGGTCTGCGGGTTTGTAAATCACGGATGTCATCGCGAAAGGCCTTGTACTGACGTTTTATGCGGCGGGTCATATGTTGCTCCAATACCTGCGGGGGGTTAATCCTAAATATAGCGAATATGCACCATCGCGGTGCGAAATCGTTTTATAACGCTTTGATTAAACGATTATGGCGGGTTCTTAAGGTTAATTCACCCCCGGTTAATCCATTGGTATTGCTTATGACCTGTAGATGTTCAAGTTTACAAAGCTTATGGCCTGAATCTTGCTTTATTGAAATCAGTACTCAGAAAAATCGAGGTCGGTCATGAATCTCAGACGTTTAAAGTATTACGTAAAAATCGTGGATATCGGCAGCCTGACGCAGGCCGCCGAGGTGCTGCACATTGCTCAACCGGCACTGAGCCAGCAGCTGGCGGCGCTGGAGGGAGAGCTTGATCAGCAGTTGCTCATCCGCACTAAGCGCGGCGTCACGCCGACCGAAGCAGGTAAAATTCTTTATAGCCATGCGCAAACCATTCTGCGCCAGTGTGAGCAGGCGCAAAGCGCGGTAGACAACGCCGGTTGCTCGCTCGGCGGCCAGGTTTCCGTCGGTCTCGCGCCCTCTACCGCCGCGTCGCTGCTGGCGATGCCACTGATTCAGGCCGTCAAGGCTCAGCATCCTGGCATCGTGCTGTATCTCAACGAGAATTTTGGTTCGCCGATGAGCGAGCAAATTATGAACGGGCGCATGGACATGGCGGTTATCTACGGCGATAGGCCGGTACACGGACTGTCATTCATCCCGCTTATGAAAGAGGACCTGTTTTTGGTCGGTTCGGCGCGAGTCCCGACGCCGGAGCCGACCATCGAACTTGTCGATGTCATTAAACGTGACCTCTTTATGCCGCGTCCTTATAACGTGGTGCGCAGACTGGTTGACGAAACGCTGCAACGCGAGAAGCTGAAGGCGAATATCATCGCCGAAATCGAATCGCCGTCGACTCTCAACGCTGCGGTGCTCAATGGGCTGGGTGTCACCATTCTGCCTGAGTCTGCCGCGCGGGCGATGGCCGCCCAGCCGGGAGTCTGGCTGTCGCGCATCGCGTCGCCGGGCATTCAGGCACCGCTGTCGTTCTGTATGTCGGACCACCTTTCCCTGTCGCCTCCGGCGCAGGCGGTAAAAGACATTTTGCTGTCGTTGATGGTGAAGCGAACGCAGGATAACCGGCCACTGATGCTGGTTCACTGAGTGCCGATTCATTAATAAGAGACGCTTATTACCTCACAGGGAAACCCTCTTTCAGGCTGAGAAAACGACAGGATACAGTGGCCGTTACTATCAGATGAGTAGACTTGAGGGTTGACCCAATGCGTTCACAGCAGGATGAAATTGTAGATTTTACGGCCGCAGAAGCGGTACTTCGTATCGAAAGAACCTCGTTGCGCGTTCAGCAGCCCGCCACGACGCCAGAAATGGTTTCTTTGGCCGTGGGGGAGCCGGACTTTGCTACCCCGCCGCGCATCATCAAGGCTGCCGCCGACGCATTGGCCAACGGGTTGACCCACTATTCGCCGCAGCTAGGGGAAAAACCGCTGCTGTTGGCGCTGGCAAAATTAGTCTCTGCCCAGTCGGGCACTGAAGTCGGCCCCGGTGAAATTCTGGTCACCCACGGCGGCACCGGTGGCCTGTCTGCGGCTATCCTGTCGATAGTTAATCCCGGTGACCGGGTGGTCATTCCCGACCCTACCTATTCCCTTTATGCCGACCTGGTCAACATGGCCGGCGGCGTCTGCGTGCCTGTACCTTGCAAGGAGAACCTGCATTGGGACCTCGCGGCGCTGGAGCAGGCAATGCAGGGCGCGCGGCTGTTCGTGTTCTGCAACCCGAGCAACCCGACCGGCATCGTTCACACCCGCGAAGAGATTGAGGCGCTGGGCGAGATTGTGAAAGCCAGCGATACGCTGGTGGTTGCCGATGAAGCCTACAGCGATTTGGTGTTTACCGACCAGCCATTCACCTCTGCGCTGGAGGTTGAAAGCTTCCGTGGCCGCACGCTGTATTGCCAAACCTTCTCCAAAAGCTATGCCATGACCGGCTGGCGCATCGGCTATCTGGCGGGACCGGCCAGGATGATCGCCGCCGCTGCGCGCGTACACAACTCGGTGAACAGCTCAGTCAATACCGCCGTACAGTACGCGGCGCTGACCGCTATCGAAGAGTGCGCTCAGGACGTGCGCGAGATGCATAAAGTCTACGCCGAACGTCGTGAACTGATGATTGCCGGTCTGAATGCCATTCCCGGCCTGACTCTCAGCAATCCCGAAGGGGCTTTCTACTGTTTCCCATCCTATTCAGCGCCTGTCTCGTCTGTGGAGATGGTCGGTATCCTACGCGGTTTCGGTATTGCGGTGCGTCCGGGCAGCGAGTTTGGTGCAGCCGGTGAGTCGCATATCCGCCTGTCTTACGCCGCCAGCAAAGAGCTGATCGCCGAAGGCCTCGAACGACTGAAGCGAGGACTGGCTTCACTGTCCTGATAACGGCACGGAGCGGAAAACCCATGATGTCTATAGAAACCTCAAAAGAACCGGTCGTGAGCGCATTGGGCACTCGCGCGATGCTGTTCGAGGCGCCCGGTGCGCTGGGGCTCGAAAACCAGCAGCGTATCTGGGCGCTGTCGAATCAGGTGCAGCAGTGGTCGCTGGTCGCAGAGGCGGTGCCGGGAATGAACAACCTGATGCTCACCTTTCACCAGCCGCCGCAGGCGCTTGAGCCGTTTTACGACGCGCTGCTCGCCGAGTGGCAGCGCGGTGAGACCCAGACTTTGCAGGGGCGCGTGGTTGAGCTACCGGTGTATTACGGCGGTGAGTACGGCCCGCATCTGTGCGACGTTGCCCAGCACACCGGGCTGAGTATTGCCGAGATAGTGCGGCGTCACGCCGAGCCGCTGTACCCGGTTTATGCGCTCGGCAGCCATCCCGGCTACTGCTATCTGGGTGGGATGGACCCGTCGATTGCCACACCGCGCCGCCAAACGCCGGTGTTGAGTATTCCGGGCGGTGCGGTGTCGATTGGCGGCGTACAGACCGGTGTTTCTGCTTCTGCCGGGCCGAGCGGCTGGAACACGATTGGCCACACCGAATTTGTCTTTTTTGATGCGACCGCCACTCCGCCGGTGACGCTTCGCCCCGGCGACAGCGTGCAATTTCGCATACAGAAGGTGCTGTCATGATTGAAATTGAAAAAACGACCGCACTGACCAGCGTTCAGGATCTGGGGCGCGAAGGTTGTCTCAACTACGGCGTAGGGCGTGCGGGGGCGATGGACTCTCTGGCGCTCCAGCTCGGCAATCTGCTGTTAGGCAATGCGCCGGGAGCGGCGGCGATTGAGATCCCGCTGTTTCCTTTTCGGGTACGCTTTCTTGAAGATTGTGCCTTTGCGGTGAGCGGCAACGACGGCGATGTTCTGCTCGACGATCGCCTGCTGCCGCCCTGGTGGGTGGCGCAGGCCAAGGCCGGACAAACTCTGACCGTCAAGGCGTCGCGCTATTGCGCACGTGCGTATCTGCATCTGCCGGGCGGGATTGACGTGCCCGAAGTGCTGGGTTCGCGCAGCACACAGTTGCGCGGTGAATTTGGCGGCTTTCACGGTCGTGGACTGCATAAGGGCGATCGTCTGGCGGCGGCTGAGCCGCAGCGCAGGGTGAAAACCGACCTCGGCATTGCCTCGCCGTGGCTGCGTTTTGCCGACCTAAACGCCGAGGTTCAACCGGTACGCGTGTTGGCCGCCGGTGAGCATTTTGCTTATACCGCCGAGTCTCGCGCACGTTTCTGGCAGCAGGACTGGCGCATCACGCCGCAGAGCAACCGTTACGGTTACCGTCTGGAGGGCGAACCTTTGGTGGCGCTCGAAACAATGGAAATGCGTTCGCACGGCATTGTGCCCGGCGTGATTCAGGTGCCGCACAACGGCCAGCCAATCATTCAGATGAGTGATGCACAGCCCAGCGGTGGCTATCCGAAGTTCGCCACCGTGATTGAGGCTGACCTTTGGCTGCTGGGGCAAATTCCGCCGGGTCGCCGTATCCGCTTTGTGGAGTGTAATTTTGCGCAGGCGCGCGATGCGTGGCAGACACAGCAGGACTACATCCAGCAGGTGCGGAAACAAATTAAACAGCTTAACCGGGCTTAATCAGGGTGAACGATGATAGCGATTAACGAGATACGCCAGATAGCGCAAAAAATGCAGGCGTCTGGCCTTGGGAATATTGAAATCAGCGGTAAGGATTTTTCGCTGCGCCTGCGATGCACCGACGAGGAGTTATATCGTTGCCTGCCGCTCCCTAAAGAGGCCGCACCGGTCGCTATCAAAGCCGCCAAAAAAGGGCAGTTTTGGGCGACGCATCCGATGCAGGACAAAGCCCCGATCGCCAAGGGGGCCTGGGTCGAAGCCGGCGACTGTCTGGGATTCTTGCAGTTTGGTGACCTGTATCTGCCGGTTCGCAGTCCACTGGCGGGGGAAATAACCCGCCTCGCGGTGGCCAGCGGAGAGACGGTCGGGCGCGGAAGAGGGCTATTCATGCTGCGTCCAGCGCCAGAAAATCGGCCGATTGAAGAGGTGAAAGCATGCGATACATTGATTTAAACGCCGACCTCGGCGAAGGCTTTGGCGACTACCGTATCGCCGACGATGCCTCGCTGATGTCCATTATCAGCTCCGCCAATATCGCCTGCGGCTTTCACGCCGGTGACGCGAGCATCATGGCCGCCAGCGTCGCGCGCGCTAAACAACATGGCATCGATCTGGGGGCACACGTCGGTTTCCCTGACCTGCTCGGTTTTGGCCGTCGCCGGATGCAAATTGACACCGCAACGCTGGCGCAGTACGTGATTTATCAGCTCGGTGCTCTGGCGGGGTTCGCACGGGTGGCAGATTATCCGCTGACCCACATGAGCTTTCACGGTGCGTTGGGCAACATGGCGGCCGAGGACGAGGGGCTGGCGATGCCGCTACTGCGTGCGGTCCAGTCGTTTGACCCGAACTTGATTATTAGCACGACGGCGGGGAATGCCGTAGAGCACTGCGCGCGTGAATTGAAGATGAAGGTCGCCTGCACGCTGCTGGCCGACCGAGCCTATCACGCTAACGGCATGTTGGTGAATCGCGCCTTACCGGGGGCGGTTATCCACGGCGCCGAGCAGATAAGTGCGCGTATTCGGCAGTGGCTGACCGAGGGGACATTGACCAGCATTGAAGGCGAAAAAATCCCTCTCAACGTGTCGTCCATCCTGTTGCACGGCGATACCGAGGGCGCAGTCGCGTTGGCAAAACGGATAAGGGCCGAGATAGAGCAGACGCCGGGCTGTGAAATTCGAGCGATGTCGCGCCAGTTGCTGCGGGATGAATGATTTTTTCCCATAAATAACAATAGGATGAAGTGTAGCTTTGGGCTTCATAAGATGGCCTTATTACCACACACCCTTTATGTCTTATCCATTAAAGACATTACCCGATACAGTCGATTTAAGCCTGCAATGTCCCGTATTACGGGCCTCTGCGGCACAATTTAAAGAGGAATGATTATGCCATTTTCAGATTATAAAACCGCGTTGGTGACCGGCGCATCGGCAGGGATGGGCGAGGCCATTGTTGAGCGCCTGTGCGAAGAAGGGCTGACCGTGCACGCCGTGGCACGCCGTGAAAGTGAGCTGCTGGCCCTGGCCGAACGTACCGGTTGTATCCCGCACGTTATTGACGTCAGCGACGTGGCAGCGTTGACCCGCCTGTGCAGCGAGATTGAGGTTGACGTGCTGGTAAACAATGCGGGCATCTCTCACCCAGGTTCGATTGCCACCGCTAAAGAGGCGTATGTCGATGCACAGGTCGACGTCAACCTGCGCGCCGTGCTGCACCTCTGCCGCCTTACCGTGCCGGGGATGATGGCGCGTGACCGTGGGCATATCATCAATATCACCTCGATTGCGGCAATTTATAACTTCGGCGGCAACTCGATTTATCACGCGACCAAGGCGGGCGTGCACGCACTCTCGCGCCAGCTGCGCGTGGACTGCTGTGGCAAACGCGTTCGCGTAACCGAAATCTGTCCGGGACGCGTGGCCACCGACATCTTCGGCAACGTGTCCGGCGACAAAGAAGGGGCGAAAAAGCAGTTTATCGACGGCTTCGAGCTGCCGACCGCCAAAGACATCGCTGATACCGTGGCGTTCGCCGTGGCAATGCCTATCGCGGTCAATATCGGCAATATCGAAATTACCCCCACGCTACAGGTGCCGGGTGGGCTATCCACGCTGCGTCCCGGCGACGCGGGTTAAGCGTGGCGTTAGATTATTGGCTGACAGGGGGACGCAATGGCAGCAGTGAAAAACGGTTTTGATCTGGCTGCGGTAATGCAGGGCCAGTATGGCGACATGTTGGTGACCGGCATCGAGCTGACGCTCAAGCTGGCGATGGGATCTTGGCTGCTGGCCATGGTACTGGCGCTGCTGCTGGTGATTATCCGCCTGTCGGAGAAGCGTATCGCGGTGGCGTTGGTTAGCGTTTATGTCTCCTATCACCGCAACGTCCCTACGCTGATACAGCTGATGATGTGGTATTTCGCCATTCCCACGCTGCTGCCTGAGGCACTACAGGACTGGATAAACAATCAGAACGCCGAGTTTATCTTCTCGATGATGGCGCTGGGACTGTGTCAGGCGGCCTACTTCTCGGAGGATATCCGCAGCGGACTGCGCGCTATCCCGGCCGGACAGACTGAGGCCTCGCGGGCGTTGGGGATGAGCTACATCAAATCGATGCGGCTGATCATTTTACCCCAGGGAATGCGCAACGCACTGCCGTCGCTCATCAACCATACGGTGCTGCTGTTTAAGAATACCAGCCTGGCGATGGTTATCGGCGTCGCTGAACTGACCTATGTCACTCGCGAAATCGAAAACATGACCTTCAGGACGTTTGAAATTTATATGGTGGCCTCGGTGGTTTACCTGTTTTTCTCACTGCTGTTAATGGGCGGCGGCGCATGGGTTGCCAAACGTTTTCAGCGCGCTATGGCGAGGTAAGAGGCGATGTCTGATTTCTTCAGCATTATTCATCAGTACTGGATGCTGTTTCTGGTGGGCCAGTATCCGCACGGCTCTCTTGGCGGGTTAGCGAATACGCTGCTGCTGTCGGTGGTTGCCATGCTGTTTGCCTTCCCGCTGGGGATTGTGCTGGCGATGGCGCGCATTTCGCCGTTCAAGACTGTGCGCAGCGTGGCGGCAGTGTGGGTGTACGTGTTTCGCGGCGTTCCGCTGATGATGGTGGTGTTTTGGACCTACTTCTGCGTGCCGATGTTGCTGGGCCACGACATCAACGGTTTTGCGACCATGGCCTGTACGCTGGTGATTTATGAGAGCGCCTATATTGCCGAGATTGTGCGCGGGGGGATTCAGGCCCTGCCGTCGGGGCAGTACGAGGCCTCGCGTGCGCTGGGCATGAGTTATCTCAAGACCTTCCGGCTGATAATCTTGCCGCAGGCGCTTTATAACATGCTGCCGAGCCTGATCAGTCAGCTAGTTTCCATCATTAAAGACAGCACACTGGGTTACGTGATTAACGTGCAGGAGCTGACTTTTGCCGCCAATCAGGTCAGCAACCAGCTGTTGACCCAGCCTTTTCAGGTGTTCGCGATTGTGGCGCTTAGCTATTACGCGGTCTGTTTTAGTCTGACCTGGTTGGCAAACCGACTCGAAAAACGCATCGCCCGGCAACGTACTCGTCATCAAATGGCGCAGGCGGTTGCTCCCTCGGCGGCGTTAACCCCTGAAATTACGCAATAAGGAGCAGAGATGACCCCGCTTATTATGTTTAACCAGGTCAATAAATGGTATGGCGAATACCAGGCTCTGACTGATTTGAGTGCGGAAATCCGCAGTGGCGAAGTGGTGGTGGTCTGCGGCCCTTCCGGTTCAGGGAAATCCACCCTGATTCGAACGGTTAACCGGCTGGAGCCGATTCAGGACGGACAGATTCTGTTTGAAGGTCTGGATATCAACGGCAGCAGCACGCGGTTGAACCATCTGCGTACCCGCATCGGTTTCGTGTTCCAGAATTTCAACCTGTTCCCGCATATTTCGGTGCTGGAAAACGTGATGATTTCACCCATCAAGGTGCTCGGCGTGCGTCGCTATCAGGCACGCAAAGAGGCGATGGCGCTGCTCGAACGCGTCGGGCTGGCGCATAAGGCCGATGCCTATCCTTTACAGCTCTCCGGTGGCCAGCAGCAGCGAGTTGCTATCGCACGTGCGCTGGCGATGAAACCCCCGGTGATGCTGTTTGACGAACCGACCAGCGCGCTCGACCCTGAAATGGTCGGCGAAGTGCTGAGCGTGATGCGGGGGCTGGCGCAGGAAGGAATGACGATGATGTGTGTGACGCATGAGATGAATTTCGCACGTGAAGTGGCTGATACTATTTGGTTTATGGACGAGGGCAAGATCCTTGAAAAAGCGCCGCCGGAGCGATTCTTTACTCAGCCGGGACACGCGCGTGCACAGCGATTCTTGAGCGATTTACGCCAGCACTGATCCTTATCAGAGCATTTCAATCCATTTTTAGGCGGTATTTTTATTTAAAATTCGTGACGCTGTCACTTAATATTGAACATTATCGGGGTAGGTTACTTATGAAACTCAAAAGTCTTTCTTTGGCTCTATTGATAAGCCCGCTGGCGCTAAGCACCTTGACGGCACAGGCTGATATGCTGAGCGATATTCAGGCGCGCGGTCAGCTTAACTGCGGCGTGTATTCCGACGTACCGCCGTTTTCATCCCCGGACCCGCAGACGCGTCAGTTGGTGGGGATGGATGTCGACCTTTGTGGCGCACTCGCCAAACAGATGGGCCTGAAGTTGAATCTGATGCCGACCTCGGTCGAGGCGCGTATTCCGGTGTTAACTACCGGTCGCGTTGATGTGCTGATTGCTAACCTGGCCTATACCAAGACCCGCGCCTCGCAGATTCAGTTCAGCGACCCTTACTATGTTGCTAAAGAGATGCTGGTGGTCAAGGCGCCGAATGCCGGACAGCCGAAAAGCTTCTTTAAAGATAAACGCATCAGTGCGACCAAGGGAACCACCTCCGAGCAGTCAATTTATCTGGCGGGCGCCAAGGCGATCACCTTCCAGGATACTGCGTCGGCTTATCTTGCGCTACAGCAGAACAAGTCGGTCGGTTTTGTGACTAACACCATGACGGCGGTGAAGATGATCGATCAGGCGAAAAAGGGCGGCGTCGACTTGGCGATGACCTCGTTCCCGATGGCGCTTGAGCCCATCGGCGTGGGGATGAAGCAGGGCGAGCCAGCGCTGCTGGCCAAGGTCAATGAAAGCCTCAAAGCGATGGACGACCAGGGGGTGATCGACAAGATTTGGGATAAATGGATGGGTCCTAACACCTCTTACAAGATGGTACGCGAAGACAAGGTGCAGCCGTTGAGCGCGTTGAAGTTCCAACCCTTAGAGTAGGGGCTTTTGATTGCAAATGTTTTTTTTGGGTCAAGGGTGGGAGGCTGGCTGCTGGCCTGCCCAGCTTTTAAGGTTAACGTCAATGCGGTCCCTTCACTTTGCTCGAAAGCCAAATACGTCTTTCTCCCGCCGTTCAGCGCCGTCCTGAATCCGCCGTAGAGAAGAGATAATCCCTAAGCAGTTGCCGAGGCAACAAAGAAAAACAAAAAAATCCCGTCGTTAAACCGAGCGTGGATTTGACCTCAAGGTTGCCGGTTTTTGTTTAAGAGGACTGTTGGCGGATTCGGGACTGTGACGGGTGAAGCGTGACGAGACGCGTTTGTCTCGTCACCGAGGCAGGGAATCGCGAAGCGGCGCGGCCTACGCCACGTGCGAAGCACCTGCCTTTGACCTAAAAGACCTAAACCCAGATCTTGACCTTAAAAGCAGGTCCAGGGCAGACGCCCCCAGTTCCGTACTTGTCAGATAGTATCGGCCCCATCCCCTCTATATCTTTATATCATTAAAACAAGCGCGGATTTAGCGGAATAATCTCCAGTTAACCCTCTGATTTTCTGCGCTTGTTTTTCCTAAAAAAATCATCGAAGACGGAAAGAGAAAATGAAGGCGACTTACATCGTTATGACAGCCGTTTTAGCGGCAGTGACTTTGTTATCAGGTTGTGGAGTGCATAATGTGCAGTTACAGCAGGACAGAGAGCGTTGCTCGCAGTATGGCTTCCAGTCGGGAACGAATTCTTTTGCTAAATGCATGCAGGACACCGCCATAGAACGCGATCGTATCTCAATGGTAGGGAGTCTGTTCTCTAAGATTAAACAATAAATATTTAGGATGGGGAGAAAGCAATTTTCTCCCCATCTTAAATTAGCAAGATTTTGAACTTACGCCGTCACTGCACGGTTTCCAGTGGGTCCAGACGGTTTTTTGACAGTGGTAACTCGGCGTACTGCTCTTTAGCCCCATCCATTCTAACTCCGGTTTTTCCTTCTCCGGCTCGCTCACGGCAACAGGCTGTATACTGGGTTGCTCATGCGCGGCTTCCAGCTCAATCTTCGGACACATACCATAGCTCGGCCAATGATCCAGACGACGATAAACCGCAGGTGTTGTTTTAAACTGCTTTTTAAACGTGCGGGTAAACGTCTGCTGAGAATCAAACTGATACTTATCGGCAATGCGTAATACAGAGTTTTGCGTCAGACGCAGTTCGGTCGCGGCCATCGTCAGACGACGTTGTCGTGTATAAGTCCCGAGTGTCTGGCCGGTAAAACTTTTAAACAGGCGTTGCAGGTGCCATTTTGAGTAGCCCGATTTCGCGGCAATGGTGTCTAATGTTAAGGACTGATCCAAGTTATGTTCAATCCAATCCAACAGTTCACTGACAATACTTTCGTGATACATATTTTGATTCCCCCGTTAAGGTAGCCATTTAGCCACTCCGAACGCTGGACTACAATGCGCAATTCAGCCATATTATTTATCAAATCGGCCAAATCTTAACGGAGTTTTAATAAACGATGCCAATTATTCAATGCCATCCCGGCGATTGTAATCGTGTTGCTATCGACGATATTGAGAGGCCGGTGATTGCGGTAGGTGCTTCGCGCACCAACGGTTCATGGGAAAAAGCCATGCATTGCCACCGTAAGGCACAGCTGATTTATACGCTCGAAGGTATCATCAGCTGTGAGCTGGAGCAGGGTGTTTGGGTCGTGCCTCCGCAGTGTGCGGTATGGATCCCGAGCGGATTAATGCACTCTGCACGCGGAACGGGCGTGAATCAGTGCTATAGCCTGTTTGTTGAACCCGACGCCAATCTTTCGTTACCGACCTCCTGCTGTACCTTGTCGGTGACGCCGCTACTGCGAGAACTCCTGCTGCACGCCGCGCACTTCCCGCTGCTTTACGATGAGCAGGGACCCGAAGGTAAGATAATCAACGTGTTGCTTGATCAGCTAACGGTGGCCGAAGTGGAAGACCTTTATCTGCCGCTGCCGCGAGACAATCGTCTGCGACAACTGACCGACGGCATGTTGCAAGACCCCGCCGACAAATCGACGTTGGCCGAATGGGCTGGGCGTATCGGCATGAGCGAGCGTAGTTTGAGCCGCACTTTTGTTAACCAGGTTGGCGTCAGCGTTCACCGTTGGCGTAAACAGCTGCATGTTATCCTCGCACTACAGAAACTCTCAGGCGGGGCGAGCGTGCAAACCGTCGCACTCGACTTAGGCTACGAAAGTGCCAGCAGTTTTGTGACCATGTTCCGCAAGGCGCAGGGGAAACCGCCAGCGCGCTATCTTTCCGACTGCGCCAACAGCCCCGATTTACCTATTCGTGGTTTCTCGCTGTCTGAAAATATGGCGTGATGTTTCCAAAATATTGTTAATTGTAATGACTGCACAAGGAAGAAATCGCCGATGTCTTTAGGGAATATCGTTTTGATCCCAGGTTATATGACCGATGACCGCCTGTGGGATGACGTCGTTGAACCTTTAAAAGCGCAGGGGGCGGCGCTGACTTTTGCCCAGCTAGACAGCGGCCAAACGATGGATGAGATGGCCGAACGCATCATCGAAACCTGTCCGCAAAATTTTGTTCTGTTGGGCTTTTCGATGGGCGGTTACATTGCGCGCAAGATACAGCAACGCATTCCTGAACGTGTCACGGCGTTGATTCTGGTTGCTACCTCAAGTCGAGCGGACTCGGCGTTGCAGCAGCGCACAAAGGCCAGCGCTGCCGACGCGGTCACGGCACATTCCTACAACGGATTAAGTCATCTCTCGCTGGGCTATTCGCTCCACGTTGACCGCAGCAAGGACCCTGAGCTTTTGCAGCGCCTGAAGGGGATGGGGCAGCGCCTTGGCTATGAGGTCTTTGTTCGTCAGTCGCGCCTGGACCGCAGCAGTGATACCGACAGGCTTTCGCAAATCCACTGCCCAACGCTGGTTATCGCGGCGCGAAATGACCGTATGCGCAGTCTGGAAGAGTCAACCGAGCTGCAAACCCATATCCCCGGGGCAGAGCTTCGCGTGATCGAAAACTGTGGTCATATGATCCCCCTTGAGCAACCCGCAGCGCTTTGCGACGAAATTATTCATTGGCTGAATTTAATGCCATGAACCGATAGGTAGCAGTTATATTAGTTACAACATACTTAAAAGAATTTTAATGAACCTGACCTCCAGCTCTGACGTCGCAGGCGCTGTGCAGGTCAGTTTGGTAATGCACAAATTGTGATAACTTAAGACCAATATGTTATTAACTTAATGATTGTTATAAAAATAGTTGACGCATTGTCTCAGATTTTGTTCTATATCGAGCAAAACTGAGGGAATAAAAATGTCTCAATGCACAACGCTGAGTTCTGAGCGACAAATGTCCTCCCTGCAACGCTGGTCCGCCGTCTTGTCATTAGCGTGCGGAACTTTTGTGTTAATCAATTCTGAATTCTTACCGATTGGGCTATTGTCGCCGATCGCCAAAGCGCTCAACGTTAGCGAAGGGCAGGCGGGATGGACCGTAATGCTGCCTGGACTCATCGCCGCCTTTGCCGCACCGCTGTTGATGCTATTTTCACGGCGATTAAATCGTCGCACTTTACTGCTGATCCTTTCCGTTTCAGTGATACTGTCGAACGCCATTGCGATGTTCGCTACCGATTTATCTACGCTTTTATTGGGGCGAATTATTCTTGGATTTGCTGCCGGTGGCTTCTGGTCTTTTTCTATCCCTGCGGGTAAAAGATTAGTTTCAGAGGCGCAAAGTGCGCGAGCGATTTCGCTGATTAGTGCCGGAGTGGCGTTAGGGACCGTCGCTGGGGTTCCCGCGAGTGCCTATATGGGTGAGCTTTACGGCTGGCGGATGGCCTTTACGCTGAATACCCTATTGGCCGTGGCGATATTTATTTACCAGTGGATAGCCTTGCCTTTATTGCCTGCGGGGAATTCGATAGGCCTGAGCGCTATGCTGTCTGCCGCAAAAATGAAGGGCGTTCGGCGAGGATTGATTATTGGAATTTTCATGGCCTCGGCGCAGTATTCAGCCTATACCTACCTTGAGCCGTGGCTGCGTTTCCAAATGCATTTTTCCTCGTCGTCCATCTCTCTATTACTGATGGGATACGGTATCGCCGGATTTATCGGCACGTTTCTCACGGAATTCACCGTGCGCAAATTTGGCGTCCGCTATGCCTTTTTAACCAATATTCTGTTCATTGGGGTTTGTGTATTAATCGCCTCTCAGCTGAGCAGCAATCAGGTATTAGCGTCAGTACTTATCGTTATTTGGGGACTGGCGTTTGGTGCACTGCCTATTTGTCTGAATATCTGGATCTATCAGGCCGCCCCTGAATTATTCGAAGGTGGTTCTGCGCTGCTGGTATGCGTATTTCAGCTGGCTCTGGCCTGCGGGGCATTCTTCGGCGGCTTTTTGGCGGATACTCAGGGAACCTACGCCGCTTTTATTCTTGGCGGCGTATTGGCCTTGATAGCGGGCCTGAGCATCTTTCTTTCCCATCCTCAGAGCACAACGAATTATTAAGAAGCATATCATTGGCTCGGTTGCTGCCAGCGAACGCCCCCGGATTTATTTAGCCTGATTCATTGAAATGAATCAGGCAAGCGGCATGCTTTTCTCTGTTACCTGAAGAAACGCTCAGAAGACTCTGTGATCAGGTCAATTAACCGATGTTGACGCACTGCATCTTCAAATGTTGTCACTTCGCTAGTTTCAGATAATTTATCCCTGGCATAGGCTGAATACAGATAAGCAACGTCCTGTGAACTGGCATCAAGATGAGATACAGGTAAATAGGTATATTCAGCTGGGACAGGGAGGTCGACAAACTGTTCGACACCATTGCGCATTCCCTGGATTAAGTTGTCATCTTCATTCTGGAATCCACGTGTATTCGTGATGCGTAAAACACCTTCTGTACCGGTGATGTCAATCTGAAGTCCTGTACGTAGTGTCTGTCCGCCTTCAAGCTGAACAGAAAATAATGCATCATTTGCCAGAGAGCCTATGATCATGACCTCGTTAGGGCCGGTATAGGGGATCTTCTCACCTGTTTCGGCAATCGTTGTGATCGGGAACTGGTTTTTAATGACAGCCGAAAGCTGTTGAGGGAAGCCCACACCCTTGAAAAGCATATCGTGGAAATGACCACCATAGATGGATAACAGTTCAGTAAAGTTCCCTACGTCTACTGCCCATTTTGCAAACTCCGGCATGACTTCGCCAAAGGCGTCAACGCCCACGGACATTCGCACTGCGCGGATTTTACCCACATAACCCTGTTTAATCAGATCATGCCAGTATCGGGAACTGGGTGAGAAACGGCGCTGTAACCCAACAATATGTTTGACACCTTTGTCACTTGCCATCGCCAGAATTTCTTCTGACTCAGTCGTGGTGGTGGAAAGGGGCCACTCACTGTAGACATCCTTTCCTGCTTCAATCACTGCCTTTGCCAGTCGTCCATGTTCAGGTGTCGGAGCCAGAACAACAATCAGGTCTATGTCGGGGTTAGCCAGTAACGCCTCGGGGCTACCGTAAGCCTGGCTGATATTGAACTGTGCAGCATATTTTTCCACTTTCTCTTTGTTACGACCAGCGAGTGCCACAATCTCAAAATCACTCAACGACTGGAGTGCAGGAATGTGACCATATCTGGCCCAGCCACCGGTACCAATAATACCTACGCGGATTTTACTGTTGTTCATACTGCCTTCTTTTATCAGATTATTTGAATATCAGGCAGGCTATAAGAATCAGCCCCCTGGGATAGAGGCAATAATATGATGATATTCCTCCGGGATTAATCGGGATGAATGGCATAACATATGTGACATTTATGTCACTAATGATTCGGTGCTTGACATGATGGAAAAAATGAATGGTCTTGAAGTGTTTGTACATGTAGCGCAGACAAGGAGTTTCATCGCGACAGGGCGAGTAAAAGGCATTTCATCGTCAGCAGTCAGCAAGAGCATTTCCAGGCTGGAAGAACGTCTGGGTGTACGACTTTTCCAGCGAAGTACACGTTCGGTTAGCCTGACGTCAGAAGGTGAGGTCTTTCTGGAACGATGTCATCGTATTTTTGGTGAAATCCAGGCCGCAGAGGATGAACTGTCAGCGATGACAGAACAGCCACGCGGAAGGCTCCGCGTCGGTCTGCCGCTGGCGGGAGGGCTGATGTTACCCATGATTTCACAATTCATGGAACGTTACCCCCAGATAGAGCTGGACCTTGATTTTTCCGACAGATTGTCTGATGTCATCGAGGATGGAATGGACGTTGTCATTCGTGGCGGTGAGTTGAGTGATTCAAGACTAATATCCCGTCGACTCGGATCATTTCAATTGTGTATCGTTGGCTCACCAGATTACTTCAAGCATCAAGGAACGCCTACCAGCCCAGAAGACTTATTCGGTCATTCTTGCCTGCACTATCGCTATCCCAATTCAGGGAAAATTGCTCAGTGGCCGCTTCAATACGCTGTAACCCGAGGCGGTATTCAGGCTGTTCCTTTAACACTGACTTGCAGCAGCCTTGAAGTCCTGCTGTATATGGTGAAAAAAGGTCGTGGTATTGCCTGTTTGCCTGATTACTCGGTAAAAGACGCGCTCGCCACAGGTGAGGTGGAGCCAATCCTGAATAATGATATGACGCATACAACCACTTTTCATATGCTCTGGCCCAGCACGCGGCAGATGACACCGAAGGTCCGTGTTTTTGTGGATTACATGGCAGAAGTATTTAGCGACTACTTGGTTAAGAACCAAAAGTAAGTCGCAGAGAGTTTCACACCTTCGGCCCCTACAGGGCAATAAAGAGCCTTAGCGTAGGATAGATTCCGTTTTCCAAGCGGACCCCTAGCTTAACTCGCCACGCTGCTTTAGCCAGTCACGGAATTCGTGTGGCCACAATTGGGTCGGTGAGCCCGGTTTCCCCATCCCGAAACCGTGGCCACCGCTGGCGAGTGGGTGCAGTTCACAGGGAACGTGCGCCTTTTCGCAGGCCTGCTGCATGATAACGGTGTTCATTGGGTTAGAGACGGGGTCATCCTTGGCCTGAACCAGGAACATCGGCGGGGTCTGTGGGTTAACGTAGGTCTGCACCGACCACTTCGCTGCCTCCTGCTCATCGGCGTCTCTGCCAATCAGAATATGCGCCGTTGAGGTATGGTCATACGGCGCTTCGAGGGTGATTATCGGATAAATAAGTGCGCTGATGTCGGGCCTGGCGCTGTGATTATCAGTCGCGTCCTGTGGCGGATAAGACTGAAAATCGGCGCGAACCGAGGCGAGCCCAAGCAGGTGCCCGCCAGCCGAAAAGCCAAGCACGCCAATCTGATTCTTTTTAAGACCCTTTTTTTCCGCGTTGGCACGAATCAGGCGCAACGCACGCTGTGCATCCTGCAAGGGGGCCAGTGGCCCCACGTTCCAGCCTTCATGAGGCAGACGATAGGTTAAAACAAAGGCGGTAATACCTCTTTCGCTGAGCCACTGAGCCGCCGGGTGTGCCTCCGTTTCCATTTCGATACGTTTATAACCTCCGCCAGCGGCAACAAGCATTGCAGCGCCGTTAGGGTTTTTCGGCCTATAAACCGTCAGATATGGCTGGCTGATATTGCTGATGGCCCCGCGCTTGTCGCGTTTCATCGGCCCGGAAGGACCTCCGCCGCCCGGTGGCGTTTGCGGCCAAAGCAGCAGAGTCTCTGTATCGGTAATGGTTAGCGTGTTATGCGGCCGTTCCTTGGCATTAACACATCCTGCAAACAAAGCCGCGCTGGCTCCGAGAATAAAATTACGACGGTTCATTCAATCACCTGCAATCAATAAATGTCGAGATATCCATGAAGTTACTGATGAACTCCTGATTTACCCTGATAGAGTTATCAACGAAAAGTGATGAAATCATGAGTTTATCTTAAAGTTGTTCAGTGGTTTTTCCGCCAGCGGAAACATACGGCAGCATAGTGAAAAGGAAGGGGAAAAGTCAGCTCACTCTAACTCAAAAAATGTTGCATAAGTAATGCATTTTAAATCCTTTAGGCCGCCGGTTTGGCAGTGATAATCTTGAGTTATATTCACCAGGGGGTCAGTTATGTCTCATTCAAAGATTTCTTCAATTCCGATTATTGACCTGTCAAAACTCGACGGTTCAGACGCTACCCGTGCCGAATTCCTCAAAGAGCTGCGCGTTGCTGCCCGTGATGTCGGCTTCTTTTATTTAATTAATCACGGCGTTGATCCGACGCTGTTGTCGCAGGTTCAGGGGACTTCACGAGACTTTTTCGCGCTGCCACAGGCCGAAAAAGACCGTGTGGCAATGGTCAATTCCCGACACTTTCGCGGCTACAATCGTGCAGCCTCAGAGCGCACGCGAGGGCAACCCGACTGGCGCGAGCAGTTTGACCTTGGCGCAGAGCGTCAGCCGATTCCGCAGACAGAGCATTCACCGGCGTGGTCTCGGCTTCAGGGGCCAAATCAGTGGCCAGAAGCCTTGCCTGAGTTAAAACTGCTGCTGCTGAACTGGCAAAAAGCCATGACCGCGATGTCGCTAAAAATTCTGCGCGCCTTTGCCGAGTCTCTTTCGCTGCCCGTGGACTCTTTTGACCCGCTGTACGGCGATAAACCTAATGAGCACATCAAGCTCATTCGCTATCCAGGCCGTGGAGAAAATGAGAGTAATCAGGGCGTTGGCGCGCACAAAGATTCTGGCTTCCTGAGTTTCCTGTTGCAGGATCAGCAAAAGGGACTCCAGGTTGAGGTTGAAGAGGGGCGTTGGGTTGATGCACTGCCGATTGAAGGTTCCTTTGTCGTTAACATCGGCGAACTGCTTGAGCTGGCAACCAACGGTTATCTTCGTGCCACGGTGCACCGTGTGGTTGCACCGCCCGCCGGCAAGGAAAGGCTGTCCCTGGCGTTCTTCCTCGGTGCGAAGCTCGACGCCGTGGTGCCCGTATTTCAGTTGCCGTCAGAGCTTGCAGCCCAAGCTAATGGCCCGGAAAGCGACCCGCAGAATCCCCTGTTGCGAGACGTGGGCTGGAACTACCTGAAAGGGCGTTTACGCTCGCATCCTGACGTAGCAGAACGCTATTATTCCGAACTGTTGGTTTCTTAAAATTTTAAACCAAGAGCAAGCCAGTTTAACGATGAGTGAATAGATAAAAATTGGCTTAGCAATTCTCTTTTAATTGTTTAGCTCGCGAGATTCAATATGATTGGATAGCCCTTGAAGATAATCAATCAAAAAGGGCTATTTTTATGTCGACAGGTAAAATTTCATTTTTGGCATCTTTGCTATTAATGGCGGTAAGTTCTTCAGGGTATGCGGCTGACAGTGCAAATAAAACGATTACTCTTGGATTTAATCCCGGACCTTATGAGGAACAGTTTGCCAAAGGTGTAGGACCCTTTCTCGAGGCCAAAGGTTATAAACTGGTTTATAAAGACTTTAGCGATGGTATTCAGGTCAATAATGCCGTAGCCACTGGCGCCATTGACGGCAATATTATGCAGCATCCTATCTATCTCCAATCCGTTAATGATCGACTTGGTATTGATAATGTTGGTATTGTCCAGGTGCCCACTCCGCCGATGGGGCTGTATTCCAACAAGCATAAGGCCGGTGAAAAACCTCAGCCCGGTGAGACTATTTCAGTACCTAATCAGGCCTCTAATGAATATCGTGCCGCGCTGCTGCTCCAGGATCTCGGCTGGATAAAGATTTCGGCAAAATCTGACCCTGCCACCTTCTCGCAAAAAGACATCACCGAAAATCCTTACAAACTGGTATTCAAAGAGATGGATAACGCGCAGCAGGTTCGGGCCTTACCGGACGTAGACTATGGCGCTATTCAGGGCAATTTCGCCGTCTCGAGTGGGATGAAGCTTAATAGCGCGCTCAAGCTCGAAAATCCGGTAAAAGGCTTTATTAACGTGGTCACGGTGGCGGGTAAAAATAAAGATGCCCAGTTTGCTCAGGATATTGTCGCAGGCTATCACTCTGCCGAGTTCAAAGAATATATTCTCTCCAACCCTCAGTATCAGAGTTACCTGTTGCCTGACTACTTAAAATAATAATCTTTTTTACTCGTCGGCCTGGCTGACGAGTTTTTTGCTTGCTTTGTATTGGGGAGAGGAAATGATTGAGCTGCATGACGTTGATAAGGTATTTCAGCGTAAAGGTATTACGACACGCGCACTGAACAATATTAATTTACGCGTCGAGAGGGGGGATATTTTCGGCATTATCGGTTATAGCGGTGCGGGAAAAAGCACGCTGGTACGGCTTATTAACGCGCTGGAAACCCCCAGCGCGGGCGAGGTGGTCATCAACGGGCAGGCGATCGGCGATTTTAACTCGAAGCAACTCAGGGAAATGAAGAAAGATATCGGCATGATTTTTCAAGGCTTCAATCTGCTGGAGTCTAAAACTGTTTGGAAGAATGTCGCGATACCTCTGATTTTAGCCGGAAAGAGCAAGGCCTTTATTGCCGAAAGGGTGAAAGAGCTTCTTCAGTTGGTGGGACTGGGAGACCGTGCAGGCAGCTATCCGGGCGAACTTTCCGGCGGACAAAAACAGCGCGTGGGTATCGCACGCGCACTGGCGACTAACCCCTCAATACTGCTCTGTGACGAAGCAACCTCGGCCCTGGACCCACAGACCACCGGACAGATTCTGATGTTACTCAAGCGTATTAGCCATGAATTTAACGTCACGCTAGTGCTTATCACTCACGAGATGTCGGTTATCCAAAAAATCTGCAACAAAGTCGCGGTGATGGAACAGGGGCGGATTGTCGAACAGGGGAACGTCATTGACGTATTTGGGCATCCCCAGCACCCGACCACGCTGAATTTTGTGCGTACGCTGGTTCGCGACAGTTTGCCGGTAAGCATTGAGCCGCATTCACCTGCGAATAACCGGGTGCGGCGTTTCCGGCTGGAATTTGTTGCCGAGACGGCTGGCCAGCCGGTTATTTATCAGATGAGCAAGGCCTTCGACCTCGAATTTAATATCCTGTTTGCCAGTATGTCAGAAATTCAGGATACGGTTCTGGGCTTTATGATTATTCAGTTAAGCGGTGAGGCTGAAGTATTGCGCGCAGGGATTGCCTATTTACAGCAGTGCGGCGTGCGGGTAGAGGAGGTGCAATAATGTTCGATACGGCTATTACTCTGGACCAGTTTCTTGGCGCGATGCATGACACTCTGCTGATGGTCAGCGTTTCTTTGCTCATTGGCTCCTTGCTCGGGGTGCCACTCGGTATTTTACTGGTCATCACTCGCCCAGGCGGACTGGTTAACCATCCTTTTTTCTATAGGATTATTAATCCCGTTATTAATATTGTGCGCTCGCTGCCGTTTATTATTCTGATGATTTCAATCATTCCGTTTACACGTTTTGTCGTACATACCACGATTGGCACTCCCGGGGCGATTGTGCCACTTATTATCTATATCGCGCCTTATATTGCGCGACTGGTTGAAAGTTCGTTATTGGAAATTAATCCGGGAATTATCGAGGCTGCCAAATCGATGGGCGCCACGCCGTTACAGGCAATCTGGCATTTCCTGTTGCCTGAGGCACTGGCGTCTCTGGTTCTTGCCTTAACGACGGCGACCATCGGCCTGATTGGCGCAACCGCCATGGCCGGAACCGTGGGCGGCGGCGGAATAGGGGATCTAGCCATTACCTATGGTTATCAGCGTTTTGACACCTTTGCGACCGTCTCGACGGCCATTGTCTTAATCATTGTTGTACAGGGTCTGCAATCGTTGGGCAATATCCTCTCTCGCCGCCTGCGTCGTGAGTAATAAGAGAGGGGCATTTAATATTAAGTAAGCTTTGAACATAATTTCGTCTGCTTCTATTTTATTAATGCTACCGGCTGTGCCTGTCATCTCTTGAATAGATTGTTGCTGAGGGCTGCTGGTGGCCCTCAGCAACGACAAATGCAGCTTTCCAGATAAGTAATGCCAAAAGGATTATTTCATTTCTTCGGCGAATATTGGTTTACTGAATTCAGTCGAGGGGAATACTCCCCAAAGAATACAGCAATAAGGAGTGAATGATGGCCAAAAATTTAAACGCCAATTCCCTATGGCAAAGAATTAAGCGTCGATGTTCTGCGACTTTCCTGACTCAGACTACGGCAGACAGTTCTCGATTGGTTGAATCACTCCTTGTGACAGGATCTTTATATGGCATTGAACTCGGAAATATTGACCCTTCCTGGTATCGCCAGAAATAGTCAATATCAGCGGCTACTGCGCCGAAGCTATTGGAATGAGCTGTGCTAAGTTAACAACGGTAATGATGATTTTCTCCTGAAGTGAAGCAGTAAATGTTGAGATCTCCCCGGTCTTGTCGAATGTGATTTTCTATCCCAGTTGTGGAGCCTATGACTTTTAAGTCATAGGTTTTTTTATTTTTCGGTTTCTCTTAACTGGCTACTCTTGCTCAAAATTGTCGTAAACACGGCCAACCAGACTGAGCAACTGTTGATGCTCCTCCTCGCTAAAGCCGCGAATACCGAGCTTATTTAGCCGTTGCCCCTGCTGTTGCATCGTTTTTCTGATTTCCAGACCGCTTTCTGTCAACGTCAAACGCATAATGCGGCGGTCGAGTGGGTCACTGTCGCTGGTGAGTAGACCTTTGTCGCGCAGACCTTTAATCAGTCGCGCCAGCTGTGCTTTGTCACGCTCCATAAAACGCGATAAATCCCCCGGCGCAGCGCCTGGATTTCTGCCTACGTAGCTCAGAACTTTCGCTTCCATATGGGTAACGTCGTGGTTGCCATCGCGCAGCATTTCAAACTGTTTAGCGCGGTAGCGGTGCATGATCATATGCATGACCCACAGTACGTCTTCGTTATGCGATTCACCCATGAGTTGACAATGTCTCCTATTCTCATTTAGATTGTTGATATTATCAACTAAGTGGAACAATCTTACCATGACCGAAAATACATCAACCAGCCGAGTGCAGCTTATTCGCCATGAAATCAAACGACGCACCCTTGACGTGGTTAGCGTAGAGCAAATCAGCCCAAGCTTTAAGCGCATCACCTTTAGCGGTGATTCGCTGTCTGATTTTATCAGTGCATCGTTCGATGACCACGTAAAATTTATTGTTAATCCCGAAGCAGCCGAGCCTGCGATGCGTGATTACACGCCGCGTTTTTACGATAATGACAAAAAAGAGTTAGTCATTGAGTTCGCGATGCATGGGGAAGGGCCAGCCAATGAGTGGGCTGAAAATGTGAAACCCGGTGACCAGGCGATGATTGCGGGCCCTCGCGGTTCACGCGTGATTCCGATGGACTACGACTGGCAGCTGATGTTTGGTGATGAAACCGCTTTCCCGGCCATCTCGCGCCGTCTGGAAGAGCTACCGGCGGGTACCCGTGTGACCGTGGTTGCGCTGGCAAACGATGTGCGTGACCGCCGTGAATTTAGCCAGCAGGCCAATCCAGAGATTATTTGGGTTGAAAGCTCCGAGCAACTGGTTGAGTGGGCCAAAAACCATCAGCTCGCCGCTGGCGAAGGCTTTGTGTGGTGTGCGGCTGAGGCGTCAATCATCAAGTCCCTGCGTAACATCTTCGTGGAGCAGAAAGGGCATGATGTTAACGCTATTCGTACCTCGGCCTACTGGAAGATGAGAACGGCTGCCTTCCATGAGGAGCTGTCTTAAATGGCAATTTGTTTTTAAATTGCATTTTTTAGGTCAAGGGCACGTGCTTTGCACGCTAAGCGCTGGCCCAGACCAGCCAAAGGGGCTTACAAGGCGAAGCCCCATTGGATTCCCCCCGCCTTGTTATCGGTTCATGAGTCGTGCCAGCCGATGAGTCTGTTTTAGTGATATCGAATGTGCCGTGGTCCCGCGCCGCTTCGCGGTTCTCTTGCCCGGTTACGGCGCGGAAAGTTAAATGCCCCTTGAAGCTTTCAAACCGGAAAAGCGCCTCGGAGTTAATTGACCTCGACCTTAAAAGCTGGGCAGGGCAGCCGCCCATAAACATTCTCTTCAAAGAAATGTTGCAATAAAAAGCCCACCCCCTATTGAGCCGACGAAGAAACCTACCGGCCAGTTGGTTTCATAGGAAAGGGCAATCGCCAGCCACACGGTGATAAGCGATACCGCTATCGACAGCAGGACGGCAGGAATCGGTCTTGAGGTGATCCGGTGTGCTACGGCGGCAGGGGCAACCATCAGGCTGAACACCAACAGCGCACCCACGACCGGCAGGGCCATCGCTGTGGCTAACGCCAGTAGGCACAGAAACCATAACTCCATCTTCTTCACCGAAATACCCTGAACCTCTGCTAACTCCGCCGAGACTGAGTTTAACAGCAGCGGATAAAATACCCGCATCGTTATGCCAATCACCAACAGGCTTATCAGCGCAACAGGAACGAGTTCTGCGCGACTGACTCCCAGCACCTCGCCAAAAAGTAATGCATAAACCTGCTGCGAATATTGACTGCTCAGGCTTAAAAATACCGTACCGAGGCTTAGCAGCATCACCAGCGTGAGTGCCGTCGCCACCTCATGACGGCCATTTTTTGCCAACTGATTAATGCCCATGACACCCAGACCGGCGAAGGTTATCAGGCCGATAAAACTGTTAATACCTAACAGGCCAGCCAGCGCGGCACCGGGGAATGTGCCCAGCGGCAGCGCGTGGGCCGCGAAAGATGCGCCGCGCAGAACGACAAAGAACCCGACCAGACCGGCGACTATCGCGACCAGAGTCACCACTATCCAGGGATTGATCATAAAGCTGGAGAACATGTTAATGACCTTTCAGGCGAATAAGATGGGTTGAAGCCAGATAGGCGATAAAGATGAGTGCCACAATAAAGAAGCTGACTGGCCAGCCGTGGCCGGGGGTCCAGTAAAAGCTGTCGTAGGCCAGTACAATCCCGCCCCATGTCGCCACTAGCCCTAATATTGTGGCCATAAGCATCGCCATAAGCGGCCTCCTGGTAATACGCAGCGCCGTTGCTGCCGGGCCAATCAGCAGTGCGGTAGAGAGGACCGCGCCGACGGTCATCGCCGACAGGGTAACCGCCAGCGACAGCAGCATTAGATAGAAAGTCGACACCCATCGGGTCCTGATGCCCATCACCTGCGCCAGCTCTTTATCCAGCGAACTGAGCAATAAAGGACGATAGATAACGATGATAACCGCCACTGCACCACCGCCGAGGCACAGCGCAAGGGGAATAATCGTTGGGGAAATGGCAAACATCGACCCGAACATTACGGTCACTGCCGCGCCCGTGGTGCTGCGTGTCGTGACATCGAAGTACAGCAGCAGTGCCGCCAGCCCCAGCCCTGCGCCCAACACAATGCCGGTCATCAGGTCACGTTCGCGGGCGCGGCGAATATCGATAATTTCCATGGTCAATGACGCCAGCAGCGCCATACCCAAGAGGCCTATCAGAGGATTAATACCGAGCAGGAAGGAGAGCGCACCTCCTGCGCTGCTGACGTCTGCCAGCGCGTGACCCGCGAAAGACTGGCCGCGTATTACCGTGAATACGCCGACCACACCAGAAACGATGGCGGTTCCGCTGCCCACGATCAACGCGGTTTGAACCGGGTCGCTGCTAAAGAATCCGGGCTCTACTATGAAATTTATCAGGGAATTCATAAAAAAATCATGCTTTCATCAGGTTTTAGGGGGCGAAGTCAGGGCACAGACGTCACTCGATGCATTGGCAGCAATCACCAAAACCCGATTCATGACGCGTAATACCTCGATGGGGTAACCATAAAGCCGACTCAGCACGTCACTTTGCACGACCTCATCGGTTTTGCCGCTGGCGGCGCGCCCGTTAGCCAGATAAACGATGCTGTCCATCGACGACAGCAGCGGGTTCATGTCGTGTGCGGAGAGCAGAATACTGACCTGATGGACAATACAGAGGTGGCGCAGAAGCGCCACGATTTCTGATACGCTGCGAATATCGAGATTCGCCAAAGGCTCGTCAAGCAGCAGCAGGCGAGGTCGGCGGATGAGGGCGTGAGCGATTAACACGCGCTGCTGCTGGCCACCCGAGAGATTGCCGATACGCTCATCGGCAAAACTTTCTGCGCCAACCTCTCGAAGCATGGCGTCAACCTGCTGCCTCACGGCGCGCGAGTTGAGGGCAAAACCCAGCTGCTTACCAGTCAGCCCCAGCGTGACGAGATCCCGCGCGCGCAGCGGTATTTCGGCATCGAGCATGATTTTCTGTGGCACATAGCCCACCGAGTGTAGACCTGCCTTGCCCATTTTTCCGTCTATTCGCACTTCACCTGCGTCGAGCGACTGAAAACCGAGCAGGGCGCGCAGTAGCGTGGTTTTGCCGCTGCCGTTGGAGCCAATCAGTCCACAAAACTCCCCAGGCTTAAGGCCAAAGCTCACTCCGTCGAGCACCGTTTTTCCCGCATAGGAAACGCTGAGATGGTTTGCGCTCAGCACGCCGCCGTCATCCACGTTCATCTTAGTGCCTGGCCAGCAGGCTTTCGGTGGAGGTCTGGTCTGTTAACGCCTTAATCAGCGCGTTGGTCTCAGCCAGCATCCAGCTTTGATAATGGTAGCCCGGGGTTGGCATGGTTTCATACACGCCGACCACGGGGATATGGAGCGTTTTTGCCTGGCTGAGGAAGGTCTCAGTCAGTGGGTCCGTTACCTGCTGGTTGTATACGAAGACTTTGAGCCTGCCGTCAGCAAAAAGTGCATTTTGCGCGGTGACGTCTTGAGGCGCAGGATCGGTGCCGTTCATGATAGCGGCCTCAAGATTGAACGGTGTCGCAATCTTCAGCCCTGCGGCCTGAAGCAGATAGTCGCCAACAGGTTCTGTGACCGCCACTTCACTGTTGGAATACGCGCTTTTCAGCTTGTCCAGTGCGGCATGCCAGGGCGCTAAAGAGGCGGTAAACTTGCCGGCATTTGCATTGAAATAGGCTTTTTGATCCGGCATCGCCGCGCTGAGGTCGGCGGCAATCTGTTTCGCTACTGCGGGCATGACCTCAGGCTTGTACCACAGGTGCGGGTTTGAGGTCTTGTCCGGCAGATTCATCAGCTGTTGCACGTTGATGACCTTGCGTGAGGCGTTGGGCGCTGCGGCAAGAAACTTGTCGGTCCATGCGTCATAACCCAGGCCGTTCATGACTACCAGGTCGGCATGCGCTATCTCGGCGGCTATTTTCGGACTGGCTTCGAAGGTATGAGGGTCAGTGTTGGGGTCCGTTTCAATGGCCTCAACCTCAACAAACTTGCCTCCGATTTGCGAAATCACGTCGGCATACTGATTTTCAACGCCAATAGCGTGTAGAACGGGCGTGATGGCCGCCGCAGCTTGACCAGCGCTGAGAGCACCCAATACCGTCGCTTGCGCCACGACCCCGGCTAATACCAGTAACTTACCTTTCATCCTGTCCCCTTAAGTTGATAATAATCACATCAAATTGATATGTTATAACATAACTTATATGGGCGTCGGATTGACTACAAGATACCAGACGTAACCAGTTGTTTGAGAATGTGTCTTTCAGGGCGAGCAGTCAGTTCATTGCCTCAAGCAGCGTCACCATCGCTTTCTGGTTGGCCGACGCGCTGCCTTTACGCCACATCAGCCAAATCTTGATTTTTCCCATCTCGTTGCCGAGCGGATAGATTTTTACACCGCTTTTGCCTGGCATGCTGTCGAGCATGCTGGCAGGAATTAACGCCAGTCCGGCGCCGGCAGTCACGCAGGCGACGATGCCGTGATAAGACTCCATTTCGTGAATTTTTCCCGGCACTGCCTGATCGTTGGCAAACCAGTTCTCAAACAGCCGACGATAAGAACAATTGGCGCGAAACGCGTAGATGGTTGAGCCGGAGATATCTTTCGCTCGGTTGACGGCCGGGTGGTTCAATGCGGCAATCAGCACCATTTCTTCATCAAAAACCGGTACTCCTTCCAGTTCAGGATGTTTTGGCGGGCCGTCAACGAAGGCCGCACTGTACTGACCGGACAAAATTCCGTCGATCATGTCGCCCGACGGGCCGGTCGACAGATCCAGCTCCACGTCAGGATAAGCCTGATGATAACGGGCGAGCACCGGAGGAATGCGCACGGCGGCACAGCTCTCAATCGAACCCAGGGTAAATATGCCGTTTGGCCGCTGGCCCGACACACTCTGCTTTGCCTCTTCCGCCAGAGCCAGAATGCGTTTTGTATAACTCAGAAAGGTTTTACCGGGGTCAGAAATGTGCAGCCGAAGCTTCTCGCGATGAAAAAGCGGTGTGCCTAACTCTTCTTCTAGCTGTTTGATTCGGGTCGAAATATTTGAAGGAACGCGGTGTAGCCGTTCTGCGGCAGCGGTCACGCTGCCTTCCTCGGCGACGGCGGCAAAAACTTCAAGCTGTGTCAGGTCCATGGCTTCTCTCCAGTCTGATTTCGAACTAAGTTCTTTCTCTAAACGAGACGATTACTTTCATTATTATTCATTTTTCAAAAACCTTTAACAAGTCTAGGATTGACGGCAGATAGCGTTAATCCTGACTATAAAGGTGACCACAGATGACTAATACAACGACAGCGCCTGCTGGCGCATTCTCCCGTAATCCAACTAACGGTGACGTTTTCAAACATTATCCTTTCGCGACCGCAGAGGAAGTAGATTCTGCACTGCAGGGCACTCAAGATGCCTTCAACGACTGGAAGAATACTGACATGCCAGCGCGTATTGCGCTGTTGCAGAACATCGCACGTGAGCTTCGTGCCAGTGCGGGTCCGTTGGCTGAAATGATGACGCTAGAGATGGGTAAGCCTGTCACGCAGGCGCTTGCCGAGGTCGAGAAGAGCGCTAACCTGTGTGAATGGTATGCTCAGAATGGTCCGGCGATGCTCGCACCAGAACCGACGCTGGTTGAAAATGACAAGGCGTGGGTCAACTACCTGCCGCTGGGTCCGGTACTGTCTGTGATGCCGTGGAATTTCCCGGTATGGCAGGTGCTGCGTGGTGCCGTGCCGATTATTTTGGCGGGCAACAGTTATTTGTTGAAGCCCGCACCAAACGTCATGGGTTGTGCCTATCTTCTGCGTGACATTGTCACTAAAGCCGGTGCACCAAAAGGCCTGTTTGACGTCTATAACGCTGACAACGCGGCCGTCGCCGAAAGCATTAAAGACCCGCGTATTGCGGCGATTACTCTCACCGGTAGCGTGCGTGCCGGAGCGGCTATTGCCTCAATGGCCGGTGCTGCGCTAAAAAAATGTGTGATGGAATTAGGCGGTTCCGACGCCTTTATCGTGCTGGCCGATGCCGACATCGATGCAGCGGTCAAGGGGGCTATCGCCGGACGCTTTATGAATAACGGTCAAATCTGCATCTCGGCCAAGCGTATTATCGTTGAAGAATCGATTATTGAAGAGTTCACCGAGAAGTTCCTCGCGGCCGTTAAGGCGTTGAAAATCGGCGATCCGCGCGACGAGTCAACCTACCTTGGCCCCATGGCGCGCTTTGATCTGCGTGACGAGTTGCACGGTCAGGTTCAGGCGACGCTTGCCGAGGGCGCGACGTTATTGCTGGGTGGTGAGCCTATCGAAGGTGCGGGTAATTACTATGCGCCGACGGTGTTGGGCAACGTGAAACCGGGCATGACCAGCTTTGTTCAGGAACTGTTTGGTCCGGTTGCGTCTCTTATCACGGCGAAAGATGCCGCCGACGCGGTGCGGATGGCCAATGATTCCGAGTTCGGCCTGGGTGGAAGCCTGTGGAGCCGAGACCTCGACGCGGCAAAAGCGTTGGCGAAACAAATCTACACCGGTGGGATGTTCATTAACTCTCCGAGCTTCTCAGACCCCCGTGTTCCCATCGGTGGGGTGAAGAAGAGCGGTTTCGGGCGCGAGCTGTCGCACTTCGGGATCCGGGAGTTCACCAACCCACAAACCTTATGGGTTGAAGGTCTTTAATAGCAAATTTTTTTAAGGGCAGTAGGCACCGGGGAGTTTTTTGGGCAGCGGCCCTTAACCTGCTTTTAAGGACAATTAACTCCGAGGCGCTTTTCCGGTTTGAAAGCTTCAAGGGGCCTTGGCCTGGGAAGGCCCCTTGGCGGGTCTGGGCCAGCGCCCAGCGTGCGAAGCGCGTGCCCTTGACCTAAAAGACCTAAAGATCTAGACCTAAAAAATGCAATTTAAAGAAATTGTCATTTAAGCCCACCCCCTAATGATTCCCACAGTGTAATGCGGTTCTCGAAGTCGGTTTGCTGTAGGGCGACCAGGTTCAGCTGGGATGACCACAGCGTGCGCTGGTCGGTCAGCACTGTCAGATAGTCACCGGTACCCACCTCATAGCTACGGCGGGCGAGATCGTAGCTGCGCTGCGCCGCTGCGACCGCCTGCACCTGCGCGTCCATCTGCTCATTCAACGTGCTGCGGCGTGCAAGGGCGTTTGCCACGTCTTCAAAGGCGGTTTGAATCGCTTTCTCATAAGCGGCAATCAGGCCCTTTTTCTCGGCCTCAGCGTAGTGCAATTGCGCCAGATTGCTGCCGCCGGTAAACAGCGGCAGCGTAATGCTTGGCGCAAATGACCAGACGTTGGCACCGTGGCTAAACAGGTTCGACAGCGAATTGCTGCCGACGCCCGCGCTGCCGGTGAGCGAAATGGTCGGGAAGAAGTTGGCCCGCGCCGCGCCGATGTCCGCATTCTCACTCTTCAGATTGTGCTCGGCCTCAATCACGTCAGGGCGACGCAGCAGCACGTCAGACGACACGCCCGCCGGAACAATGGCAATCGCCTGCGGCGAGAGGCTCTCAATCGTACCCGGCAGCAGGTTGGCAGGCACGGTATCGCCGACCAGCAGGTTAAGGGCGTTGATGTCCTGCGCGACCTGCGTTTTATCGCTGGCAACGGTTGCCCGCGCCTGTTGATAGGTGCTCATCGCCGAGCTGACATCGCCTGCCGCCGCCGTGCCTTCATTCAGCTGCAACTGCGTGATACGCAGGGTATCGGCGGCGCTTGCCATGGTCTGCTGCGCCAGCGCCAGATTGCTATTATCCGCCGCCAGTGTTATCCAGGCGGTGGTGGTCTCGGACACCAAGGTGATGCGGGTATTTTGCGCCGTCGCTTCGCTGGCAAGCCAGGTCTCTTTGGCGGCGCGGGCCAGACTGCGGTTACGGCCAAACAGGTCAAGCTCAAAGCTGCTGACTGCGCCATCCGCCTCAGCAGAACTGCTGATCGCACCCGATGAGGAGCGGGCACGCGTCTGCGTTAGCTCGGCGTCTACCGTCGGGAACAGCGACGCTCGCTCTTCGCCGTACAGTGCGCGGGCCGCCTCGATATCGGCAATCGACTCCTGAAGATCACGGTTGCTAACCAAGGCACGTTGCACAACCTGATTCAGGCGTGGGTCAGCGAGCACGTGCTGCCAGTCGGTCAACACCGCCTTGGCATCGGCATTCGCGCCCTGGCTTGGCCAGGTTTTTGGCACCGGTGCTGCGGGTCTCTGATAGTCCGGGTCAAGCGAGATACAGCCGGCCAGCAGCATCGACAGGCTGACAACGCTCAGGCGGAAGAAATTCTTATGATGAAACATCGATTACTCCTCGTTCACGTTACGGCGAGTGAAGAAGTGTTTCACCAGCACAAAGAAAAGTGGCACAAAGAAAATCGCCAGCAGCGTCGCTGTCAATGTCCCGCCGATAATGCCGGTCCCGATAGCGATGCGGCTGTTGGCCCCTGCGCCCGTCGACAGCGCCAGCGGCAGAACACCGGCGATAAAGGCGATAGAGGTCATCAGGATCGGGCGAAGTCGCGTTTTCGCCGCTGAGATTGCCGCCGCAGAAAGGGTCATTCCCTCCTTCACGGCCGCTTCGGCAAACTCGACGATCAGGATGGCGTTTTTCGACGACAACCCGATGGTGGTCAACAGCGCCACCTGGAAGTAAATGTCATTATTTAATCCACGCAGCGAGGCGGCGATGGACGCACCGAGCACGCCGAGTGGGATAACCAGAATGACCGAGAAGGGGACCGACCAGCTTTCATACAGTGCCGCCAGACACAGGAAGACCACCATGATTGAGATAGCATACAGCGTGCCGGTTTGACCGCTGGCTAACTGCTCTTGCAGGGACAATCCACTCCAGGCAAAGGTGGAACCCGGCGGTAGCTTGGACGCCAGTTCAGCCATCTTGTCCATTGCTGCACCAGAGCTGTAACCGTCGGTGTTTTCACCATCGATTTCGAAGGACGTCACCCCGTTATAGCGTGCCAGCGACTGAGGTCCGTACATCCAGTGCGTGGTAGCAAAGGCAGAGAACGGCGTCATGGTGGTGTCACCGCTGCTGTTGGTGCCGCGCACAAACCACTTGTTCAGGTCACTTGGCTGTGAGCGGAACTGGCTATCGCCCTGGATATAAACCTCTTTGACGCGACCGCGATCGATAAAGTCATCGACGTATTGTCCCCCCCAGGCGTCACTCAGCGTCGTGGTCACGTCACTCAAAGACAGACCCAAGGCAACCGCCTTATTATTATCGATATCAACCTTGAGCTGCGGCATTTCTGGCAGATCGGCCGCACGAACAGACTGTAGCTCTGGGCTTTTATTGGCCTCATCGATCAGTTGGTTACGTAATTTCAGCAGTTGATCGTGGGAAGTGCCGCCCACAGACATCAGCTCAAAGGTGAAGCCGTTACTCTGGCCCATGCCGGATACCGCAGGTGGGGTCATGGCAATCACTTTGGCATCGGTGATTTTCGCCAGATTCTTGTTGGCGCGCTCAACGATAGCCTGCGCCGTATTGGCCGAACCCGAGCGTTTATCCCAGTCTTTAAGGGCGATAAAGGCCATCCCGACGTTATCACCGTTACCGTTGAAGTTGAAACCGGTAATGGAGAACACGACGTCGGTGTTCGCTTTCTCCTGTTTCAGGAAATAATCGGTAACCTCTTTAGTCACCTCATTGGTGCGATTCACCGAGGCGCCTGCGGGTAAGGTGTACTGCACCATGACCTGTCCCTGATCCTCATTCGGCAGGAAGCTGGTTGGCAGGTGCATCATCAGTAAACCCATGACCACGGCCAGCAGCGCATAGCCAGTCATCATCACCGCAGGTCGGCGCATCCCCTTTAACACACCGTGTTTATAGCGATGTTCAGTGTTGGAATAAATACGGTTGAAGCCGCCAAAGAAGCCTTTGGTGTGTGGCTTACTGTGGCGCAGCAGGGTTCCACAAAGAGCCGGGGTCAAGGTCAGTGCAACGATGACCGAGAGTGCCATCGCAGAGATCAAGGTCACCGAGAACTGACGATAAATCACCCCGGTCGAACCGCCAAAGAAGGCCATCGGCAGGAATACCGCGGAGAGTACAACCGCAATCGCCACCAGCGCGCCGGAAATCTCACCCATTGATTTCTCAGTTGCGGCGCGGGGTTTGAGTCCCTCCTCGGTCATTATTCGCTCGACGTTTTCGACCACCACGATGGCATCATCCACCAGAAGCCCGATGGCGAGCACCATCGCAAACAGCGTCAGGGTATTAATGGTGTAACCCAGTGCAGACAGCACCCCGAAGGTCCCCAGCAGTACCACCGGCACCGCCAGTGCAGGGATGAGCGTCGCCCGAACGTTTTGCAGGAAAAGATACATCACCGCGATAACCAGCACGATAGCGATAAGCAGGGTTTCAACCACGTCCTGAATCGAAAGCTTGATAAACTCTGTGGTGTCTTTCGGGTAGGCCACTTCATAACCCGCAGGCATGCTGCTGCGGTATTTCTCAATGGTGGCTTTCACCGCGTTGGCGGTATCCAGTGCGTTCGATCCTGCTGCAAGCTGAACCGCAAGGCCGGCCGCCGGATGGCCATTCAGACTCGAGGTCGTAAGATAGTCCTGGCTACCCATTTCAACGCGCGCAACGTCACCAATGCGTACGACTGAACCGTCGGCCTCACTTTTGACGATGATATTACGGAACTGTTCAGGCGTTTGCAGACGGGATTCGGCCTGCACGGTTGCCGTAATCTGCTGTGATGAAGAGGTCGGGGATGAGCCGATGCTACCCGCTGACAGCTGAATATTCTGCGAAGAGATTGCCGTTTCGACGTCGGAAGGCATCAGGTCGTAGGCCGCAAGTTTGGTCGGATTGAGCCAGATACGGATGGCATACTGGTTACCGAAGACGTTCAGACTGCCTACGCCTGAGACGCGAGCCAGCGGATCCTGCATGTTACTGACCAGCCAGTCGGCAATGTCACGACTTGAGGACTTGTCGGTCTTGTCATACAAGGTCGCAATCATCAGGAAGTCCGACTGCGACTTGGTCACCGTTAAACCGGCCTCCTGCACTTCGGTCGGCAGGCGGGATTCTGCCTGCTGCAGTTTATCCTGCACCTGAACCTGCGCGGTGTCGGGGTTAGTCCCCAGTTTAAAGCTGACGGTAATCTGCACCGTACCGGCCGAACTGCTGGTCGAGGTAAAGTAGAGCAGGTTATCCAGACCGGTAAGCTGCTGTTCTATAACCTGAGTCACGCTGTTTTCAATAGTCTGGGCAGAGGCACCGGTATAGGTCGCCTTGATCCTGACCGAGGGCGGCGCCACTTCAGGATACTGCGCCACCGCCATTGATTTAATGGCAATAATACCCGCCATCATAATCAGCAGGGCGATAACCCAGGCAAAAACCGGGCGGCGTACAAAGAAGCTGGAAAACATCACGACGCTCCTTGTGTCGCCGCCGGCGTTGTGGCACCGAGCTGGGTTTCAACCGGTTTAACGACTTGACCCGCGTTAACCTTGGATGTCCCTTCGACTATCACGCGATCGCCCGCCTGCAACCCACTGGAAATTAAATAATCATCGCCCGACGTGGTGCTGGTTATCACTTTGCGCACCACAACTTTGTTATTGGCATCCACCACCATTGCGGTGGCATTGCCTTTCGGGTCACGAATGATGGCTTGTTGGGGGGCCAAAATCGCATTTTCAATCACGCCTTCATCGACGCTTGCGTGAACAAACATCCCCGGCAGAAGAACGTGCTGGGGGTTAGGGAACACGGCGCGGAGAGTCACGGAGCCGGTAGCCTCGTCAACGGAAACTTCTGTCAACTCAAGTTTGCCTTTCTGTGGATAAACCGAACCGTCTTCCAGCGTCAGAGTGACGTCAAGGGTGTCACTATTTTTGGCGAGCGCGCGTTTGCGCAGCTCAAGCAGGTCTACGCTGGAGCGGGTGAGGTCAACGTACATGCTGTCGAGTGCGGTAATGGTGGTCAGTGCGGTAGTCTGATTGGCGGTGACCAACGCACCTGGCGTCACGGTCGAGATGCCAATACGCCCTGAGATAGGGGCCGTCACGCGGGTCCAGTCAAGGTTTATCTTGTCTGCTTCAAGCGCAGCGATTTTTTCGGCCACGCTGGCCTTGTCTTCGCCACAGGTGGCGGTGGCGTCGTCGGCGTCCTGCTGCGAAACACCTTGCTCTTTAACCAGAATGGCGTAGCGGCGGGCCTTTTGGCAGTCGGCGATAACCAGTGCCTTGGCGCTTTGCAGGGCAGCAGCGGCCTGATCGTAAGCCGCTTTATAAGTCGACGGATCAATTTGATAAAGCGCCTGCCCGGCCTTTACCTCGTCGCCCTCTTTAAACAGACGACGCTGAATAATACCGCCAACCTGCGGCAACACGGTTGACGTCAGCGTGGCGGTGGTGCGGCCGGTGAGATCGCTGGAATAAGTGAAAGGTTGAGACTTTAACGTGACCACGCCGACCTGCGTTGGAGCCGGCTTCTCCTTGGTGGTGTTATCATGACAACCGCTTAATCCGATTATCGTCAAAATACATAAAATGCGTAATTGCATAGAAGGAGTCCAATGAATAGAGTGATATTGTTTTCGGCTCACAGGTATTTCTGCGACAGCGTATTAATCCATAAAGGATGCCGTGCACGAGTTATCCCGCACGAGCGGGTTTTCAGAACGGGTGCGAATTCTGAATATAAACTCCAGACAACAATAAAGGGATTATAAATACCCCTAATGACGATTAAGCTTCATTAATCTTTTTAGTGGCCTCCTGAATCGTTCTTGATATTTTTTCGACCTCGTCCTGGGTGATGTTTTCATTACACATTTTAATTTTCACACTTGTTTTAAGGTTTTCGATTGCGTAATAAATCTCAGGATTCTTTACAGGATGTTTCGATAATTCCAATGCTTTAAGTCTTTCCAATGCATCGACCACTGTCTGTTTATGCTGCTCAAGATAGTGCTCACCGCTGCGGGTGATTGTGTACTTTTTTTTGGAACCATCAACGGCTTGCGCCACCGCGTAGCCAAGCTCTTCTAGCAGGGTCAGGTTCGGGTAAATCACACCGGGACTTGGACTGTAAGCTCCCATCGAATAGTGCGCTATCGACTTTATGATTTCATAACCATGCGTTGTATTAAGTCTTACAAAATAAAGAATCAGTAACAGCAGTTCTTCATTTTTAAACGTTTTACCCCGACGTTCCGGCATTTTTTTGTTTGGGGCATGAATAGCGCTGGTTTTTCTCATCGGTAACACTGTCTCATTTGAAAAATAACTCTCAGGAACGAAAGGGAGATTAATCTGAAGATATATCTCGGACTCTCAGCGGTCAAGATATATCTTGGTTGATCTTTGCGTGCTTAATTGATTGATAATGAATGATAAATATCAATTGTGGAATTACTGTGAGGCCTGTTTTTGACCTTGGGCCAGAATGGGGGTAAATATGCTTAACGCTATGTTTTATCTTTGTTTATTTATTTCATCTTTCAAGGTGAAATTCAGACTATTTCTTAAATAAAGCGCCAAGTGTAAAGAAATCGAAAATTTTGGGTTATTAAATATTAAGGAGTAAAGATAAGGATTATTTTTAATGAATCTCGAGATTTATCCATGAGTTATCAATACACATTTTGTATCATACCCGACTAAAAAAATTACCTGTTGCCTATAAAGGTCTACTATTAATTTGTTTCAAAGCTCTTAGTATTGATTTCTAATTAGTTGGCCCAAAAAGGAAGGGGTTTAATGATTTCAAAAAGCTTTACTCGACTCTGGCAAGGTGTCGCGGTATTTTCATTGTTTACCTTGGTCACAATGACCGAGGCTGCACAACAAAACGTGCCTGCCTCTGGCCCCTCTAAACATGTAACAAATCAACCTGCTGCCGCTGTAACAAGTCTGACGCCTGCCGGACTTATTTTGCCTGCGGTAAAATCGGTCATCGACTGTTCGGCACTGACTAAAACCGACCTTACTGCCCTCGGTGGAGAGGGAAGCCACATTATCTCGGCGAAAGAAACGCAGACCAATGGCAGCACATTTTGCCAGGTTGACGGTGTGTTAAGCCCGGCTGTTGGCTTTAAGGTCATGCTGCCAACCACCCGTTGGATACAGCGTTATATGCAGATTGGCTGCGGTGGCCTTTGCGGGAGCATCCGAACTGAGGTTGGAGCTGCGGCAGGCTGTACGCCGCTTAATGCAAACGGCTTTGTGATAGGTGCCACCGATATGGGCCACGGCATGGATGACGACGCCTTTGGCAATTCTGCGCAAAAGCGCGTCGACTTTGCCTATCGCGCCCAGCATCTCACCGCACTGGTCTCCAAACAGCTGATCGCCGCTTATTATGGTCGCGGTCCAAGTTATTCATATTTTAACGGCTGCTCTGACGGCGGACGCGAAGCGCTGATGGAAGCGCAGCGCTATCCTGACGATTTCAACGGTATTATCGCCGGTGCACCGGCCATGAACCTTCAGGTGCAAAACGCGATATTCAACGCCTGGCTGGTGCTGGCCAACACCGGTGCCGAGGGCAAACCTGTCATTCTGTCCTCGCGTTTGCCGCTCATCCACAACGCGGTGCTGGCACAGTGTGACGCCGAAGACGGGCAGGTTGATGGTCTGATCTCCGACCCGCAGAGCTGTCATTTCGACCCTCAGGTGCTGAGTTGCAAAGCGGGAAGCAAGGACACGCAGAACTGTCTCTCCGAGGCTGAAATTACCGCATTGCGTAAAATATACGAAGGGCCGAAAGACCCGCAAAGCGGTCAGAAACTGATTGTCGGTGGCCCAATGCCGGGATCAGAACTGGCGTGGGGCGCCTCCTTTATACCCGCCACGGCCGATGCGCCTAACTTCAGTAAGACGATAGCGCTGAACACCCTGCAATATCTGGCTTATGTGAAGAATCCGTCGAAAACCCTCACGCTCAACGACGTGCAGTTCAATAAAGTCGGCTTGTCCGAGCTGGCGAAACTGCATCCACTGTATGACGCGACCAACCCAGACCTGAAAGCGTTCTACGAGGCGGGCGGCAAGCTGATTCTCTGGCACGGCTGGGCGGACGGCCATATTTCACCGGCCAACACGCTGGCTTATCATCAGGCGTTGGCGGACACGATGGGTGGCGCAACCCGCGATAAGTTTGAGCGACTGTATTTGTTCCCCGGCATGCACCACTGTTCGGGTGGGGAAGGGCCAAGCCAGATGGACCTCATTAGCCCGATGATGAACTGGGTGGAGCAGGGCATCGCCCCCGACGTCATTATCAGCTATCAGGCGGCGCAGAAGGCAACCACCCGCTTCGGCCAGCCGGGTGGCGCGCCGGGCAAAGGTGCACCGCAGGCTGTGCCGCCAAGAAGCCAAGGGATCACGCTTGAAACGCTGGCTCAGGGGGCGGCTTCGCGCCCGGTGTATCCTTATCCGTTTTATGCGGTCTACAGCGGCAAAGGCGACGTTAATTCGGCGGCAAGCTACAAACGTAAACGCCTGAAAACGGTGCCGACCCAGTATCCCTGGTTGGGTCAGGACTTCTTTAAACCCTATCAGTTTATTGAATAAGTAAACTCCCCATTGTCAGTCTCCCGCGCCTGTTGGCAGGAGACTGACGTTTTCGCCTAAGCGTCATTTCCCCGTCATAAAAAGGTCATCTCGACTCGCTAGCTTATGCCAATCACTCATTGCAGAGATGCAGAGCCTCATGAGCTATTTGTCACTTCACAACATCAGCAAGGTTTGGGGCAGCAAGACTGCACTCAATGACGTCAGTTTTGAGGTTAAAGAGGGGGAGTTCGTTGCCTTGCTCGGGCCTTCCGGCTGCGGAAAGTCCACCATGCTACGCACCATTGCCGGACTGGAGTTTGCCGACAAGGGTGCTATTCACCTCCAGCAGCAAGACGTGACGCGGCTAACGCCGTCGCAGCGCAAACTGTCGATGGTCTTCCAGTCCTATGCGCTGTTTCCTCACCTCAACGTGCGCGAAAACCTGCTTTTTGGCCTTAAGGCGCGTGGGGAGAACAAACGTCAGTTTGCTTCACGTCTGGAGGAAGTTGCGAGGCTGATGGAGCTGGATACGCTGCTTGACCGACTGCCGTCTCAGCTTTCGGGTGGGCAGCAGCAGCGCGTGGCGCTGGGGCGTGCGGTCATCGCCAATAACAAGCTGTGTCTGATGGACGAACCGCTGTCTAATCTTGATGCCAAGCTGCGCCAGAGCATGCGCCGCGAGATACGTGCGCTGCAGAAGAAATTGGGCCTGACCCTTATCTACGTTACCCACGATCAGACCGAGGCCATGAGCATGGCCGACAAGATTATCCTGCTCAACGACGGCAGCATCGAGCAGCAGGACACGCCTGACAACCTTTATAACAATCCCGCCACCGTTTTCGTTGCCCAATTTATTGGCGCACCGCCGATGAACATTCTGCCGCTGACTCGCAAACAGGCGCAGCACCAGTTGGGAGACCTGCGCGTGCCCGTTGTAGAGGATTATGCGCTTTCTGCGCTGAGCCTCGGGCTGCGTGCGGAGGATATTCAGCTCTGTGCGCCAGACAGTACCGAACTGAAAGGCAAAGTGCTGAGCTACGAATATATGGGGTCCGACACGCTGGTGGTGTGCAAGATTGCGCAGTGCCAGGCCACGCTAACGGTAAAAATTCCGGGGATGTGCCCTCTCAACGAAGGGAGCATTGTCGGGCTACATTGGCTGACATCGGCACAATATTTCTTCTCTACCGCCAACGGCAAACGCTGTTATCCCGTCGAAGAAAACGTGCTGGCGATGGAAGAAAAACTCGCTGTTTAAGGGCTTATTTTTGATTTTACTTTTACTTACTGAAGGGAAAACCATGCCTGTTTCAATGCGCTTATCACGTATGGCTGCCGCGGTTCTGCTGCTTTCTGCGACCTCTGCCTTCGCGGCCGATACCGTTAAACTGCAAATGTATTATCCGATAGCCGTCGGCGGGAAAATCAGCCATACCGTTGACGGCCTGGTTGCCGATTTCGAGAAAACTCATCCTGAGGTCAGCATTCAGCCGGTTTACACCGGTGACTATGCGACCACGGTGACTAAGGCACTGACCGCGTTTCGTGGAGGCAATGCGCCGCAGATGGCGGTAATCGGCGATATTGAAGCCTATTCATTGATTGACGCCGGTGCCATTGTGCCGGTGAGCGACCTGGCGAATGGCGCAGCGGGTAAGGCATGGATTGACGGATTCTACCCGGCCTTTATTCGTCACATTGACGGCAAGGTGTGGAGCATTCCGTTCCAGCGTTCAACGGTGGTGCTGTACTGGAATAAACAGGCTTTTGAGAAGGCGGGGCTTAACGCCGACGCCGCGCCTAAAAATTGGCAGGAAGTGGCCGATTTCGGCAAGAAACTGACCGTGCGTGACGGCAACGACGTCAAACAATGGGGCATTGAAATTCCCTCAACACCAAACGGTTACTGGAACTTCCAGGGTATCGCGGCGACCAATGGTGCACGTCTGGACAACGGCAAAGGCACGGCGGTCACCTTTAATACCCCTGCCACCGTTGAAGCGCTGCACTGGTTGACCGATCTGGCGCAGAAAGATGGCGTATCGCCGAAGGGGGCCATTGCCTGGGGCACCACACCGCAGGACTTTATCGACGGCAAGACGGCAATGATGGTCACGACGACCGGCAACCTGACGACGGTGCATGACAACGCTAAATTCCCGTTCGGCGTCGCCATGCTGCCTGAGAAAACCCAGCGCGGCAGCCCGACCGGCGGCGGCAATTTGTATATCTTCAAAAATGGCACTCCAGCGCAGCAAAAAGCCGCACTGGAATTTATTCAGTGGGTCTCTGCGCCTGAACAGGCCGCTCGCTGGAGCATCGCGACCGGCTATGTGGCGACGTCTCCGGCCGCCTGGGAGACTGACATCATGAAAAATTACGTGCAGAAAGTGCCTCAGGCGTTAGTCGCACGCGAGCAACTCAAATACTCGCAGCCGGAGCTCTCAACCTATAACAGCGTGCAGATTCAGGAGTTGCTCAACCACGCCATCGAGGCGTCGGTCACGCAGACTAAATCACCTGAAGAAGCCCTCGCCTCGGCACAGAAGCAGGCCGACCGTTTGCTAAAGTCTTATCAATAAGGGCACTGAGATGAGCACGCTGCATACCGTTGCCCCGATAGCCCGCAACAAAGGGTTGTCTCTCCCGCTCTATGGCTATCTGCTGATACTTCCTGCGCTGGGGTTGTTGCTGCTTTTTACCCACTATCCGGCGCTGGCAACGGTTTGGGAAAGCGTGTTTAGCGCGGCTCGCGGCGGTCATCCGGCCCACTTTGTCGGGCTGGATAACTACCGCGCGCTGCTGGACGACGACACCTTCATGTTATCGCTGCGCAATAATCTGCTTTACGCGGTCATTACCATTCCGCTGGCCGTCGGGCTGGCACTGATGATGGCGCTGGCGGTGAATCGCCGCCTGAGAGGCAATGCCTTGGTCCGCGCCGCCTTTTTCATTCCCTCGTTGCTACCGATGGTGGCTATTGCCAATCTTTGGCTGTTTTTTTATACCCCGCAGCTGGGGCTGCTTAACCAGCTGTTGTCATTTTTCTCGCTGCCAGCGGTCAACTGGCTTGGCGAACCGGGCACCGCGCTCTATAGCCTGATGGTGGTCTCGGTTTGGCGTGAGGCGGGATTTTTCATGATTTTTTATCTGGCAGCATTACAGCAGATTGACCCGCGACTGGCTGAAGCCGCGGAGATAGAAGGGGCTTCACGCGCCTATTTCTTCCGTCGTATTCAGTGGCCACTGCTGATGCCGACCACGTTGTTCATCCTGATTAACGCCTCGATGAATGCCTTTCGCATCGTCGACCAGGTGATTGCCATGACCAACGGCGGCCCGGACAACAGCACCAGCCTGCTGCTATTTTATATCTATCGCACGGCGTTTAGTTTCTGGGACCTGCCGTCAGCGTCGGCGATGACGGTGGTTTTACTGGTTATTTTGGGCGCTATCGCCCTAATTAAGTTCAACCTGCTGGACAAGAGGGCGCATTATCAATGAGTTTAACGATGACGGTATCTCCGGCGGGTCCCTTTTCCTACGCTCGCCTGTGTCTTAATCTGGCAATTTGTTGTGCGGCGCTGCTGTGGTTTTTACCTATTCTACTGTCGCTGTGGGTGGCTATCCACCCAGCCTCGGAGCAGGGCAGTTTTTCGCTGTTGGCACCTTTGACCATGCAGAACTTTGTGCACGCCTGGCAGGCCGCACCTTTCGGTCGCTATTTCCTCAATACCACGCTGCTGGTGCTGATGATTGTAGTGTGTCAACTGATTCTGGCGACAATGGCGGCCTATGCGTTGGTGCGTTTTCGCCTCAAGGGCGCGGGGATTATATTTTCGCTCATTTTGCTGCAGTTGATGATAAGTCCCGACGTGCTGATTCTCAATAACTACCAGACTATCGGCGCGCTGGGCCTGCGCGACAGCCTGTTAGGCATCGCACTGCCTTACTTTGCTTCGGCGTTTGCAATTTTCCTGCTACGCCAGACGTTTAAAAGTATTCCGTTGGTGCTCGAAGAGGCGGCGATCGTCGAAGGTGCCAGCCGGTTTTATATCCTGCGGCGGATTTATATTCCGCTCGCCAAACCGATATACATTGCGTTCGCGCTGGTTTCGATAAGTTTTCACTGGAACGATTTTCTGTGGCCGCTGGTCATTACCGATTCGGTTAAGGTTCGCCCTCTGACCGTCGGGCTTCAGCTGTTTTCTGCCCCTGAACAGGGCGTGCAGTGGGCCTTGATAGGTGCCGCCACCATCATGACATCCTTGCCGCTGTTGCTGCTGTTTCTGGTATTCCAACGTCAGTTCGTGCAGTCATTCATGCGCGCCGGCATTCGCTAAGCAGGAGAACGATTATGACTATTTCCCTTACCGCCGAACAGCGCCAGATTCTGGGCCACGTCGCCGCACTTTATGAGGTGCCCGAACTGGCAGAAGTGGCGCATTCCAGCACCACGCTGCGTTTTGGACTGATAGCAGACCCGCAGTACGCCGACGCCGAGCCGGGCGTCAGTCATCCTCGTTTTTATCGCAACAGCCTGTGCAAGCTCGCCAAGGCCATTACGGAGCTCAACGATCATCGCCTGGAGTTTGTGGTCACGTTGGGGGATTTGGTTGACCGCGACTGGTCAAGCTTTGCGGCCGTGCTGCCCGTTTACGACGCGCTGCGCCATCCGCATGCGGTGGTTATCGGCAATCACGACGCGCAGGTGATTACTGAATATTTGGCTGAGCAGACGCCGGTGCTTGGGTTGCCCAAGAGCTATTACCAGTTTAGTCAACCGGGATACCGTTTTATCGTCATCGACGGCAACGATCTAAGTCTTTATTGCAATGAAGGCAACGGCGAGGAGCGCCACAAAGCGCAACAGGCTCTGAATGAACTGATTGACCAGCAGCGTCCGCAGGCGCAGAGCTGGAACGGTGCCGTGGGCAGCCAGCAACTTGCCTGGATAGAGCAGGCCCTGCAGGAAGCTCAGGCTCTACAGGAGACCGTGCTGGTCTTTGGTCATTACCCGCTGGCACCGGAAAATAAACACAATCTCTGGAACTGCGACCAGCTGGTTGATTTGCTGTGTCGCTATGGGGTTCGCGCTTATTTCGCCGGTCATGACCATGAGGGTAACTATGTGCGGATAGGCAAGACCGACTTTATCACCCTTAAGGGGATGGTTGACGGTGCCGACAGGTTGCCGTTTGCGAGGGTCGAGCTCAAGGCCGGCGAGCTGACGGTTAACGGCTATGGTCCTGAAATCAGTCGCGTTTTGCCGTCGGAGATACCAACGAAGGCATCATCAACCAGCTGACAGGCCAAGTCGCTGACGTCGGGCTCGAGGCACAGGTCGACGTCAGCGGCAAAGCCACGCTCAATTAACTCTTGCGCGGAAGCGCACTCACGAAGACGGTCGAGCGGCGTTGCTCGATATACCGCCACCGCAGCTTCTGCTTCAGGGGACGGCGTTTTGCCCGCCAGATGCGCAATGATGCCGCCCGCGGCGGTGAGATCCTCAAGCGACGGACGTAAACTCCCGTCGGTCCATCTCTCGCCGCACGGCACCAGTAAAATCCTCGAAAAGCCAAGGCAGGCACGCGCCGTTGCCTTGAGGTTTCTCAAACTGCCACAGAATAGGGCGGTGGAGGCAGAAGCGACGGCTTTAGCCTTGAAGGTCGTCGCCGAGCCGTTGGGTGAAGGCAAAACCAGTCGGTTTCCTGCGCTCAGTTTCAGCAGCGACTGCGGGGAGAGTGTATACCCCGGACCGGAAAAACGACGGTCAACATGGGCCGCTTCGGCGTCTTTTTGCCGCGCATATTCCTGCGCAGTCTGGTCCTTCCACGGATAAGGAAACAGCAAGGCACCGCGGTCGCAGGCGATGCTCACGCAGGTTGAAAATGACATCACGTCAATAATCACAATGCAATCCACCTCGTGTGCCAAATTTTCGACGGCGGCAATACCCCATTCGAGGCGCACCTCATAGCCGGATTGTGAAAAATAGCTCACTGATTTCTATCCTCGGTAATCTTTCCAGCGTCGAGTTTAATGATTCTATCGGCCAGATGAGGGGGGTAAAGACCGACCAACACTTTCGCCAGCGTGGTTTTCCCGCTGCCCAGTGAAGCGTTACTAAAGCCACTCAGCAGGCTGGTGAACATGGCGACGAAAAGCAGTCCATGGGCATTTCGCACAAGATACATTAACATTTTCATTGAAGCTGTCTTGCTCTACGGCTTTTTTATGCCCAACGCCGGTCTATCTTAATCTCCTCGGGTTTGCCGTCATCCCCGTCAATGTCCGTTTAGCACTATTTTCCCCTTTACAGCCAGTTTTGCCACATTTTGTCCGAATCAAGCCGTTTTATCGTTTCACCGTTACACTAGGGCAGCAACAGGCTAAACTTTACTTATTACGCGAAGACGTATTTGTATTGCTGCCAACAGGCGAGACTTTCAAGGCATTAGCGCTTCTTTGATTTCTTGAAAAAATATCATTCCACACCCCTCAAGCTGCTTGCTTACTGAGCAAATTAGTTGTACAAAATTAATGCGTGATCTGTATCACGTTTGTCACGCAAGACCTCATAGCAACTGTGATCTGTCCTATACTTTAAGAAGGGCATCAATTGGCGCTGTCTCTGAAATTAGGCGCGTAGATGGCCCCTCAAAATTGTGTGTTCCAAATGTTTTTTGCATCAGGCGAAAAAGGGTTGTAACGACATTTAATCAATTGCTAGGAGGAGGAGAAATAATGTCTGAATACCATTATTTGCTTCTGGGCGGCAGCCGCCATGGACAAAAACATGTCGATGAAAATCACCAGTTTTCCCTGTTCTTTCGCGGAGATAACTCAGGCGAACTCGCTCAGGCAAAAGCAGAGCTCTATGGCGTGCAAAACGAACGCTATAAAGTCTGTCCAGAAAAATGTGCGGATGGGCACTGGTATCTGATTGGCTATTGCGGTGCTTGTCCTGACATTCCGCTGGATGAGAAGACGAACTTGTTAATTCACAAGAACATCAAGCCAATGATGTAAAGTCTTTGACAACGTTGTACGCATTAAGCCAAACCTCGCACCTGCGGGGTTTGTTGCTTTATAAAACTCATTTCATTGATCCTCGCCGCAATGTGGGTATTATATTCGGGTACTAAAAAACGACCCAAGTAATATTGGCCCCATAAACCCCTCTAAAAATTTAAATTTTATTAAATATTATCCTGCCGGTTTTTTTGTTTTGGCAGGGTGCACTTCCGTGGGTTGGAAATTATCATGAATTTAAAGAAAATAAAGAAGATGAACATGGCCAGGCTGGCTTTTCAAAAGAGATGGAAGATTAGAGTGGCTTCGCAGTTTTTTAATTTCCTGATAATTAAACAAGATTTATTTAACCCTCAGGCCGTTAAAACCATTTTAATATTACGTGAAGACAACAAGATTGGCGATTCCATTGTTGCCAGTGGTTTGATCAAGGCGCTAGAGCGCGCGGGTTATGCTGTCGATGTTGTGACAGGCAAGGATAACGCTTTTATTTATCAGGCAGCGTCTTTTGCAGGAAAGGTTTTTTCACACTCCAGCAAGAAAAGCAGCGTATTGAAAACGGCGTACAGGTTACGCCGCCAACAATACGATCTGTTGCTTGATTTTGGTGATGATATATCGGCTTCACATTATGCGTTTGTCAGTCTTATTAATGCAAAATACACTTTAGGGTTTAACAAGGAGGTATTTAAACGCTATAACGTCAATATTCCCTATGCGTTTTACGACAGACACGTAAGCGAAAGATATAAGACGGTGCTGCAAAAGCTTGGGCTCAGCGCAGAAAATTATCGCTACGAGATAACGATTCCGGACATCGTAGCCAACGCGGTGACGATGTTTATGGCCCCTCTTTTGCCAGGAAAACTGATTGTTATCAATCCATTTGCGGCCTGCAAAACGCGACTGATGTCCGACCATCAGCTTGGCTATGTTATCGAGAAAATTAAGCAGGTGACTCCTGATGCAGTGATTATTATTATCGGCCCTCCTGCATTAATGGAGTCACTGAAGCTCGATGCTCGGGCAATTAAGAGTCCGTTTACGAGCTTCTTGAGTGCGGCGGCAATAGTCAAGCAGGCGGACCTGATTATTACGCCAGACACCTCTTGGGTGCACCTTGCCTGTAGTTATCAGAAGCCACTTATTGCACTTTATGCCAACGCGATATTAGAAGGTGGCTTTATTAATAATAAAGTCTGGGCGCCTAATTATGCGCAGGCGACACAGATTATTACTCAAGAGAAAAACATATCATCCATAGACAACAAAAAAATAGGTGTGGAGATTGAACGCTACATGCTGGCACCTTGAGTATGAAATTAATGAAAGCGTTTGTTATTAGCCTTAAAAAAGACCTTGAGAAAAGAACGGCACTATTGACGCAGTGCCAAAAAATCGGGCTTAAAACCGTGATTTTTTATGCCGTTGATGGCGCTACGCTAAGCGAGGAATTTATTTCACGAAGAGTTGATAATTATTTTGCCATGGGCGCTAATTATGAAAGATGATGCGCTTATCGATGCTAATATAATCGATGTTTTAAAACGGATTGAATCGGTAAGTGATAATAAAGCCAGGGTTTATCTGTTAACTCCTCCAGAATATTATTGTCCGACAAAAAAGGCCTCTCTCGGTAATTACGTCACATTTTATTGCGTCAGCGAGGCATGTTCTACGGCTGGATATGGTGTGACACAGCAGGCTACGAAGGCGTTAATTCACATCAATACGCCCTTTAGTTGGGAGGCAGACTGCGGGGGAATGTTTAATCTGCTTTATGGTCTCGAGATCTTGAGCCTAATACCACCCGCCATCACTGACGGCGATACCGACAAGGAAGGCTCGGGACTAGAGCAGCAGCGAGCTGTCAGGGCCGTCGAAAGGGCGGCAATTCGCTGTCGACTTAAGAGACAGGAGAAAGGTTACCCGTTCAGAAGAGCACGTCGGGTATTGCGCAAGAAGTTTCAGAAGGAATTGAGCTACGAGGTTGAATAACGAGCGGGAATAACTCTGCCTCCAGGTCGTAACGCGAGGCAGAGCATCAAAAGGTTACGCGGTAACTTTTTCCTGAGTTTTTGCCTGATTCCTGGCGAACTGGTTCTCTGGCTCGCGCAATCCCAGATTCTCACGCAGCGTGTTGCCTTCGTATTCGGTGCGGTAAAGGCCACGCTGTTGCAAAATCGGAATCACCTGTTCGATGAAATCATCAAATGCCGTTGGCGTGCCGCCGCGGACGATGAATCCGTCGGTCGCACCGGAGGTAAACCAGTGCTCGAAGCCATCGGCAACGTCTTGGGCCGTGCCGAGGAACGAAGGGCGCGGTGTGGCGGCTTCGAGTGCGGCCTGACGCAGCGTTAGCCCACGCGCTTTTGCATTGCGCTTAATCTCGTCGGTGGTGCTACGGAAGCTGTTCTGCCCTAAGTCGCCGATTTCCGGGAACGGCGCATCCAGCTCATGCTGGCTGAAATCATAGTGTTCAAAGTAGCGTCCGAGATACTCGAGCGCCTTGTCAACGGTCACCAACTGCGCGGTCTGCTGATACTTGCCCTCGGCGTCCTCCACGCTGTCACCAATAATCACGCTAGTCCCCTGGAACACGCGGATATCATCGGCGTCGCGACCTTTCTCAACCAACTGACGTTTCACGTCCTGCAGGAATTCACGGGCAAGCTCCGGCGTTTCCTGACGGGTATAAATGGCATCGGCGGCCTCGGCGGCAAAGGCTTTACCCTGCTCGGATGCACCCGCCTGGAAGACGATAGGGCGACCTTGAGGAGAACGGCCAACGTTAAGCGGTCCCTGTACAGAGTAGTATTTACCGTGGTGATTTAGGGTATGCAGCTTGTCGCGGTCGAAGAATTGTCCGCTTTCTTTGTTACGCACAAAGGCGTCTTTTTCCCATGAGTCCCACAGGCCTTTGGTCACCTGTAAATATTCGCTGGCGATACGATAGCGCTCGTCGTGCTCAGGGTGTTTATCGCGGGAAAAGTTCTTCGCCGAACCTTCAAGCGGTGAGGTCACCACGTTCCACCCGGCACGGCCGCCGCTCAGATGATCGAGACTGGCGAACTGTCTCGCCACGGTAAAGGGTTCGCTATAAGAGGTCGAAAGCGTCCCGACCAGACCAATCTTCTTAGTCACTAGCGACAGCGCGGAGAGCAGGGTAATAGGCTCAAAGCGGTTGAGGAAGTGTGGGATTGACTGCTCTGTGATATACAGGCCATCGGCCACAAACAGAAAATCAAACTTGGCCTGCTCGGCTTTCTTCGCCAATGCCTGAACGAACTCAACGTTGATGCTGGCGTCGGCCACCGCGTCAGGATGACGCCATGCCGACATATTGCCCGAAGGGCCCTGAATAATCGCTCCTAAGCGTAACTGTCTTTTTTTGCTCATTATTTTTTCCTTTATGCTGACCGGTTATACCAAAACTCGCGTGTCGGCGATGGTGCGAACGTATTCTTTCTGCTCCTGCGCCTCATAGATTTCTTGATTAAGAATCTTGCGCAGATACACCAACTCAACGCCAAGCGGGTTGATGGCGGTATGAAACGCCTCATAGCCTCGGCGCTGATACAGCGTGGTGAGCCACGGATGGCGTATCGCCGTCGCCAGAAAAACCGCCGGCGCTTTCAGCTGGTCGCGCAGGAAGGTCTCTTCGGCGTAGCTGATAATCTTCGCGCCATAGCCTTTGCCTTTGGCGCGTTCGTTCACCGCAAACCAGTGCAGAAACGGCCAGGGTGCCTCAGGCTTCTTCGGCGGTGTCCAGGGCAGTCGTACCGTAGCCGTTGCGGTTATTCCCAGCTCCGTTTCCAACAGGAAAGTGCTTTCGTTGCGGATAACCTCGCGCACGTCCTCAACGCTGGCGCGAGTAATCGTAAAATGAATATTGTGCTCTTGCAGAGAGGCATAGGCCTTTTGCAGCATACTGTGCAGCGCTTCGGCGTCTGACTCATTGGCCTGGCGAATAATTTCACTCATTAGCGGCTCCCTATGCCAAAGCCACGCTGGCGCTGGCGAGTAATTCGAGCGAGCGCAGACGGGCCTGAGACTGAGAAACCGGTGAATCGATCACAAACTCCTCAATACCATACTGCGCCTGCAATGCCTCGAGCTGCTGATGGACCTCTTCACCGGTACCGGCCAGCACTGCCGATTTGCGTTCCTCAATCTTGTGCGACGCGGCCTTCGACTGGCGAATATAGGCCTCGGCCTGCTCCAGACTGCCGACGTTGACCCGTTGGCCGTCGCTGGCGATGACGCGATAAAGCTGGCCTTCGTCGACCCACTTCTTAGCCTGTGCGCTGGTGTCGGCCGCAATCACCGGCACGGCTAGCAGAGCGCGACGGCCGCTGCTGTCGTGGGTATAGGCAGAAAGTGCACGGGAAATATCACGCTCGTCGGCGTTGAGGTGCGCGGCAAACACGAAGTTCCAGCCCAGTCGTGCAGCAAGTCTCGCGCTCTCTTCGCTGGCACCCAGCAGGAAGCGCGAGGCGGTCTGTGGAGGTTGAGGTGTAACGGAAAGCGTGTCACCGCTCTGCTCTCTGACCGGCACGGAAAGCCAGTCGTCCAGCAGTTTTAGCTGTTCTGCGAAGTCACCTTTCAACTCGGGATTGACCGCGTACTGTAACGCATGCGTTGACAGCGGCAGGCCCCCCGGCGCTTTGCCGACGCCAAGGTCGACGCGGCCTGGCGCCAGTGACGCCAGCTGGTTAAAGTTTTCGGCGACCTTAAACGGGCTGTAGTGTTGCAGCATTACGCCGCCCGAACCGACCCGCAGTTTGCGGGTGTGAGCAAGGATCCACGCAATGACAATTTCCGGTGAGGAGATAGCAAGCTTGTCGGTATTGTGATGCTCGGCCAGCCAAAAACGGTGATAACCCCACTGTTCGGCCTTTTGTGCCAGTTCCAGCGTGCGCTTGAGTGCCCCGGCAGCATCCTCATGTTCGTCAAGAGGGCTTTTGTCCAACAAACTTAAACGGTATCCCATCTTTTTTTCCTTATATTAAGCTCAGAGGGTAATGCTTTTGATTATTGGATTCGGGGGGTTGCGAAGTAAAACAACAATAGTTGCTATGAAGTTGCGCTAATTGAAATAGCGAGTAAGGGGGCGGTTTGCGGATGAAATTAAATAGGATAAAGTTGCGGACCTGCACGTTAACAATAAGTCATCCGACGGAAAAATATGTCTGAATCCTTGAACGATGAGAGTCTGAACGCCTTCAACCAGCGGCTGTTTTCGCTGGCGCAGACGCTAAAAATTGACGCCTGGGTGCCTGAAAATCAGGTGATGGACCGCGTGGCGTTAAGCTTTCGCAAGTTGCTGAATTTTCTTGCTCAACACCCGAGTGAAACTCAGCAGACGCTGCTGGTATTTCCTGCGGTGCATAAAACGTGCGATGAGCTGGTGGCGATTGTGCAGGGCATTTTTGCCGAAGCGCAGCAAAACGGCGTGTTTAGAGAAGATATTTCCGTCGCGCTGCTGGCACAGTTTTTCACCGCCATGCTGCTGCAAATGGTGCAAATTCCCGCCGACCCTGCGGGACGACATCAGCAGAGCCTGGCCGCTGCGCGACTGTTTTGCAAAGGGGCATGGCTCGGTGAAGATTTTGCTTCGCCTGAAGATTAAAGATGCGGCCCAGGTCCGCTAGAGTCACGCACGATAAGCTCGCCGGGGAACGGCTGGAGGGCATCGAACGGTCGGCCGTCCATCATATCGACTAGCTGTTTGAGCGTGGTTTCAATCATTTCTGCGACCGGTACGCGAACGGTGCTGAGCGCCGGGATGAAATACGACGCCATCTTGATATCATCAAAGCCAATCAATGAGACATCGTGCGGCACCCGTTTTCCCACCGCGTGCAGCTGATTGGCCGCACCGATCGCCATATCATCATTACTCGCCACCAGTGCGCTAAAAGAGATGTTGCGCGCGAGCAACGTTTTTGCCGCTTCGCGCCCGCTCTCCAGCGACCAGCTTCCTGCAACAACCCAGGGTTCTCGATACGCAATGTCATGTTTCTCCAGCGCCTGACGATAGCCCCGCAGGCGGCTGTCTGCAGACGGCGAACCGGATATACCGCTGATAAAGGCGATATCGCGATGCCCGCACTGAATAAGATGGCTGACGGCGTTAAAGCTGTACTGCTGGTGGTCGGCGTACACACAGTGCTGCGGGCTATGTTCAAGTCGGCGATTGACCACAATCATCGGTTTCGAAGAGCGTTCGATGATTTGAGTCAGTTCGCCTGAATTTAAGAAACGGGGATAAACAATGATGCCGTCACAGCGTAAATCGAGCAGAAATTCGATCGCCTGACGCTCCTCTTCGGCGCTGTGTTTGCCGTCGGCGAGGATCAGCTGACGACCATAACTTTCGGTCAGCGTCGCCGTCTGGAAGAGAAGTTCGGTGAAGTAGGGGCCATTATAGAGCGTATTACTGACCATCAGTCCGATGCTCTGCGATTTGCTGGTTGCCAGGTTTCTGGCGACCAGATTAGGGCGATAACCGATTTCTTCTACCGCCTTGAAAACGCGATCGCGGGTCGTTTTGCTTACATAGCTGTTGCCGGCCAAAACGCGTGAAACGGTAGCCTTGGACACTCCGGCCTTATTGGCAACATCAAGCATGGTCTTCATTTTCTTCCCCGTAACGGCATTTCGCAGTGGACTATCGTACCTTGTTATTTATTGAACTAACAAGTTATTCGAAGAGAGCGACTTTACGCAATGGCAATAAATAACCCGCATTTATAGGTGACGATAACTATTTATATCTTCTGTTATTATTAGCCGTGTTTTAACGTTTTCCTTACGTTTAATAATATTCCCACTGCGATATTAATCCATCTGGTTGGCATTAATATTTAACGATTGCTTCCCGCGTGCGATCGCCATCACAAATCAAGCTAAGTAATCTGAAACCGGTTGCAGAAACGGCGTTGCCTTGTATATTTTGATTTAAACACTACGCCGAGGGATAAAAAATGAATAAGATCTTACTGTGCTGTGCCGCCGGAATGTCCACCAGTATGCTTGTCCAGCGCATGGAAAAATATGCTGCGCAAAATAATATCGACGTTGAGATTAACGCCATTGGTTTTGATGAGTTTAGTGAACAGATTCAGAATTATGACTGCTGTCTATTGGGGCCGCAGATCAAGTACAAACTGGCTGAATTCAAGCAGGTTTGTGACTCGTTGAACAAGCCGATTACCGTCATCAACACCATGGACTACGGCATGATGAACGGCGAAAAAATCCTCAACGAAACGCTGAAAATGATCACCTCAGATGAGGCAAAATAATGAGCACACTCAGTGAGTCATTATTCAGCGTGATTGAGAACAGGATTAGCCCTATTGCGGCGAAACTGTCGAGTCAGCGCCACGTTGTCGCCATCAAAGACGGCTTTATCTCCTCCATGCCGTTCCTGATAGTCGGCTCATTTATGCTGCTGTTCGCCCATCCGCCGTTTAGCGCCAACAGCCAGTGGGCCTTTGCCCAGTGGTGGCTTGGCATGGTCGCCCAGCACACCGACCAAATCATGATGCCCTACAATATGACCATGGGCATCATGGCAGTCTATATTGCCGCCGCTATCTCCTACAATCTGGCAATAAGCTACAAGATGAACGGCTTTATGGCGGCTATGCTGTCGTTAATGGCGTTTCTGGTGGTTGCCTCGCCGCAAAATAATGGGTCGCTGCCGGTCGGGTCACTCGGTGGGGAAGGGATATTTACCGCCATTCTTGTCAGCCTTTATTCCACCGAATTAATGCACTTCCTGCAAAAGCATAATATTGGCTTTACATTACCCGAGCAGGTGCCGCCAAAAATAAGGCAGTCATTTGACTTGTTAATTCCTATTCTTGCAATATTTATTACCCTGTTCCCACTAAGCCTTTTTATTCAGCATCAGTTTGGCCTGTTATTACCGCAGGCGATAATGTCAATTTTTGCGCCGATTATTTCCGCTTCAGATTCATTACCCGCGATATTAATTGCCGTGCTGTTGTGTCATCTGCTGTGGTTTGCTGGTATTCACGGCGCCGTTATCGTCGGGGGAATATTGCAGGCCTTTTGGCTCACCAACCTGGGCATTAACCAGCAGGAGCTCAATGCCGGTCAACCGCTGACCCAAATCTTCATCGAACCCTTCTGGCAGTTCTTTATCGTGGTAGGTGGCTCGGGTTCAACCATGGGGCTGGTATTCCTCTACTTGCGCAGCAAGTCAGCGCATCTCCGCTCGATTGGCAAGCTGGGGCTGGTGCCAAGCATGTTCAATATCAACGAACCGGTAATTTTTGGTTCACCGGTAGTGATGAATCCGCTGCTGTTTATTCCGTTCATTACCGCGCCGCTGGTTAATGCGGTCATTGCCTACACGGCGACGCGCACCAGTCTGGTGAACCACGTGGTGTCGCTCGCCCCCTGGACCACGCCAGGGCCAATAGGCGCCGCCTGGTCTACGGGTTGGGATTATCGGGCGATTATTCTGGTCGGCGTGCTTATTTGTGTCTCGACGCTTATCTACTACCCGTTCTTCAAAATGTATGAAAAACAGCTGCTTGAGCAGGAAGAGCCCAGTCTGCAACCGGTGGAGAATAACTGATTATGGAACTTGAAAACGTCGTTATGGAACTGATTATTCATGCCGGAGAAGCACGTTCCTGTTCGATGGAGGCGCTGAGTGCGGCGAGAAAAGGCGACTGGCCGCTGGCTGATCAGCATCTCACCGAAGCCAAGGCTGCGGCACGCGAGGCGCATCTGATTCAGACCCAGCTTATCGGTGCCGATGAGGGCGCGGGCAAGATCCCGGTCAGCCTGATACTGGTTCACGCACAGGACCATCTGATGAACGCCATGCTCTGTCGCGACCTGGTCGAAGAGCTGATTTATTTGCATCGCGAAGTTTCTGCATTGAAGAATCATTAATCAAGGAGAGCGTCATGAAACATCAACGTATCAAGCCTTTCCCACAGGGTTTTCTCTGGGGGGCATCGACCTCGGCCTATCAGGTCGAGGGTGCCTGGAACGAAGACGGCAAAGGCCCGTCGGTGATAGATAAGGCGATTTTTGATGCCGAACTCAGCGATTTCAAGGTCACCAGCGACCACTATCATCACCTCGAACAGGACGTGGCGCTGTTCGCCGAACTGGGTCTGAAGACCTACCGTTTTTCCATTTCATGGGCACGACTCTTTCCTCAGGGCAACGGTGAGATTAACCCTAAAGGGGCGGCGTTTTACCAGCGCCTGATTGACCTGCTTTGCCAGCACAAGATAGAGCCGCTGGTCACGCTGTACCATTTTGATTTGCCGTGGGCCTTGCAGGAGAAGGGCGGTTGGTCTAATCGTGAAACGATAGATGCCTTCGAGCGTTATTCCCGCACGGCTTTTGAGCTCTATGGGGATAGGGTCAATTACTGGCTGACTATCAACGAACAAAACATGATGATCCTCAAAGGCGAGGTAATAGGCACGTTGCCGCCGGGGACGCCTGACCCGCAGAAGGTGTTGTATCAGCAGAACCACCATATGATGCTGGCGCAGGCTAAAGCGATGATAGCCTGCCACGAGATGCTGCCGCACGCCAAGATTGGTCCAGCGCCCAATATTTCCTGCGTTTACCCTGCCAGCGCACGACCCGAAGACGTGTTGGCCGCCAACAACTTCAGCGCAATTCGCAACTGGCTGTACCTTGATCTGGGGTGCTATGGCGTTTATAACGCGGTGGCCTGGAGCTTTATGGAAGAAAAAGGCTATTTGCCGCAGATAACCGACGAAGAAATGGCGTTACTGCGCCGAGGTAAGCCGGACTTTATCGCCTTTAACTATTACGCCTCGGCCACGGTGGGGGCTGACAAGTCCACCAATGTTCGCGAGCACGGCGAGCCGTCCAAAGCCGTCGACCAGCAGTTGGCCGGTATCGACACCAGCGTTTACGCCGGTATGAACAACCCTTATCTGAAGAGAAACCAGTTTAACTGGTATATCGACCCTGTCGGTTTTCGCATTACGGCTCGTGAAATCTATGAACGCTATCGTCTGCCGATGATCGTTACTGAAAATGGCCTCGGCGCGTTCGACAAGCTTGAGGCGGGCAATAAGGTCTACGACGACTATCGCATTCACTACCTGCGCCAGCATCTTGAACAGCTGCAACTGGCGGTCAGCGACGGTGTCGAGATGTTCGGCTATTGTCCGTGGTCAGCGATTGACCTGGTCAGCACCCATCAGGGGATTGGCAAACGCTACGGCTTTATTTACGTCAATCGTGATGAAAAAGACCTTAAAGATCTCGCGCGATTCAAGAAGAAAAGTTTTGTCTGGTATCAGCACGTTATCCAGTCTAATGGCGCTAATCTTGACCCACAGGTCGAGTATTAATCCCCGCCAAAACTCTTACAATTTTGAGCAAATACTGAGGAAAAAATATGTCTACTAGACAATTGCCGGATGATTTTCTGTGGGGCGGCGCCGTGGCCGCTCATCAGGTTGAAGGCGGATGGGATAAGGGCGGCAAGGGGCCGAGCATCGTTGATGTACTAACCGCCGGTGCGCACGGCGTGCAGCGTGAAATAACCGACGGTGTCAAAACAGGGTTCAGCTATCCGAATCATCAGGCGGTGGAGTTTTATTCACACTATAAAGACGATATCGCGCTCTTTGCCGAGATGGGATTTAAATGTTTTCGTACCTCTATCGCCTGGTCGCGCATTTTCCCCAACGGCGATGAGCAGCAGCCTAACGAGGCGGGGCTTAAGTTCTACGACGACCTGTTTGACGAGTTACTCAAGCATAATATTGAGCCTGTGATAACCCTATCGCACTTTGAGATGCCATATCATCTGGTTAAAGAATACGGCGGTTGGTTGAATCGTAAGGTGGTCGATTTCTTCGTCCATTTCAGCAACGTGGTGATGGAGCGCTACAAGGGCAAGGTCAAATATTGGATGACCTTCAATGAAATCAACAACCAGCGCAACTGGAAGCTCCCCTTGTTCGGGTATTCCTGCTCCGGGGTGATTTTCATCGAACAGCCGAATCCAGAACAAGCGATGTATCAGGTACTGCATCACCAGTTTGTGGCGAGTGCCAGAGTGGTAAAAGACGGTCATGCGATTAACCCTGACTTTAAAATCGGCTGCATGCTGGCAATGGTGCCGATTTATCCGTGGTCGTGCGACCCTGATGACGTGATGTTTGCGCAGGAACAGATGCGCCAGCGCTATCTTTTTGGCGACGTGCAGATGCGTGGCTACTATCCTTCCTACATTCTCAAAGAGTGGGAAAGCAAAGGCTACTCCATTGAAATGCATCCAGAAGACGCCAAGACGCTGCGCGAAGGCTGCACCGATTATCTCGGTTTCAGCTATTACATGAGCACGGCGGTACAGTACGCGGCCAGATTTGAAGAGGTTGGCATGGTCTCCGTAGAAGGGGGAAAACGCAATCCCCACGTCGCGGCTTCCGAATGGGGTTGGCAAATTGATCCGGTGGGTCTGCGCTACACCCTCAACGCGCTGTATGAGCGTTATCAAAAGCCGTTATTCATCGTCGAAAATGGTTTTGGCGCAGTGGATACGCCAGAGGCCGACGGCACTATCAACGACGACTACCGCATTGATTATCTGCGGGCTCATATCGAAGAGATGAAAAAAGCGGTGATTGACGACGGCGTTGACCTGATGGGCTACACGCCCTGGGGTTGCATTGACTGTGTGTCCTACACGACCGGCCAGTACAGCAAGCGTTACGGGTTTATCTATGTTGATAAGCATGATGATAATTCCGGCACCCTTAAACGTTCCAAGAAAAAGAGCTTCGACTGGTATAAAGGCGTGATCGCCAGCGGCGGCAGAGATTTATAGTCTTGCTGACAAACCTTTACCTCCGCCAGATGTAAAAATCCATAAGAACTGTACGACTTTCATAAATTACGATTCACCTGATGAAATATAGTTTTGAATAATTATTCTTAACTATTCATCAGGTAATCGTATGGCGCCCCTCGTTAATCTATCTTCAACCCATCTCCCTCCTTCGTCTCTCGATCCTGAGAGCCAGGCCAAATGCTCCAGCCCGATGAAAGCGAAAGAGGCGGGAATTTTTATTTCAAAGGAAGAGCGAGCCAACCTTGACAGCCTGGTGGAGAAAATCAGCAATGACGGAAACTGGCAGGGTGATAAAAGCGTGTGCGAACTGCTTGTTCTGGTTGTTAACGATGAGGATTTCCTACGAGCCTTAAAGGACACCGTTTTTAAACTCAAAAAAGATGTCAACGTGACCGCTGATGAGACGGCGGATAAGCACAGCCTGCTCAGTGCCCTGCTGGAAGAACCTGCTAACCCGACGCCGGTTGAAACGGCAGATTTTCTAAGGCTTATCAAAGGCGAACTCGCCACTCACCCCGATAAATGGGCGAACACACTGTCGACGTTTACTCAGGCGACTGCGAAGTTCAGTGAAACAATGACCGACGAACTCCCTGCCTTCAAAATGTTTCATAAAAAAGGCCATAGCCCGGAGAAACCGACGTTGGTCCTGGATGTTTTGAACCGCCTTCCGGCGGACCTCGACGCGCTGCAAAAGACAATGCCGCCTCAGTATCAATACACCCTAAAGAAATTGCAGGAGGTGACGCAGAATTTACTTCGGGAGGTGCAGGATTCTCCGCAGGTGCTAACCAGGCAATCCGACGTTATTGAAGCGCATAGGACCAGCCAGTCGGTCAACCAGCTAAACGCGATCGTGACCGCCCTGGTCAAAACCGTTGACGCCATTGAACTGGCTGCCAGGCTCCAGGACCCTGAAAACGCGGCGAAGATCGACAAGGCACAGGTGGCCACGTTGGTTGAAGGGGCAGTAGATTTAATGCTGGGTGAGGGTAAGGCGACCGCGTCAGACGCGGCGCTGGACCAACTCAGGCGCGAGGTGGAAAAGACGTTGCTGGAGAAGGCCTCACCGGAACTGAAAGCGCTGGTGAATACGGTGAAACGTCAGTCGCTCGATAACCACACGCGGTCAATGATGGCGGTGCTGAAGGAAACTGCCAAAGGGATAAAGACAGCAGCCAAGGCTGCAGATGCGTATACCAAAACCATGCCGGGTAACTTATTTAACACCGAACCCAAGGAGATCCGTCAGCAATTTGGAAAGCTGGCACCGCATATCTTCATTGCTGGCCACATCGGTAATGCGGCTGACGAGCTGAAGGCGATTGCCGCCGAATTAACCAGGGTCGCCACGCCTGAGAGTTTCCTGCATAAGGCTAATACCGTGGTGCAGACGGGTTTAGAAAAATTTAGCCTGAAACAGATAGAGAAGTTCCCAAATTATGTTCAAAAAAAGCTACAGAATGTTAAAGCTGCTGCTCAACACCAGATAGATAACCTTCAGGCTTCTGCGCTACGCGGAGTTAGGGTACTGGACTCTATGGTTGACGATAAACGGGTTGTCGAGCAGCCCATAGGTCGCGTTGTCATCCCAAAACGCGTGGCCACAGGGCCGAGCAACGCGGAGTTACAGGGGATCGGACTCATCAAGATGCTGCGTGGAGATATAGCGAAACCCGTAGTCTGCCAATTTAAGGCGCCCCCGGTCACGCTTTTGGCCGATGCACAGAAGTTTCTCGACGCCGTCGACGGGTTGCAGTCGGCTGCGGAAACCTATGCGTCGGCCAGCAAAAAATCACCTCACATTGAGGAACCCAAGGCAGGGCCGGTTGGTGATATAGAGAAGGCACTTGAGGCGGTAGCAAAAACGCTGCTTGAAGAGATTAATCCCTCACATATCAAGCGGGTTAATCGCGCGCAGGAAAAATCCCAGGCGCTGGACGCCTATAGGCAGGCTGCGGAGTCGGCCCACCGCGTTGCCACTCAAATAGAAACGACGCTGGTGAGCACCCTTCGAAAGGGGCTAGAAAGTCTCGATCTGCCGCGCAGTCAAGGTGAGGATAAACAGATCCGTCAACTGTCACAGGTATTGCTTTTGGCATCATTAGAACTGGTTGATGCTGCGACCCTGTTAAAGGGGGCGACGAAGACGTCTGAAAATGGCGATATCAAGACTCAGTTAAAGACCTTGTCTGAGGTAAAAGAAACAATTGAAGCCATTAATGCGAAGATTAAAAAGGCGGCTAAAAACCACCTTGGTGAGAACATACACCGTCATTCTCGCGATGGCCGCCTGGCGAAAGGGGTCGGCATGTGGAGCAAGGATCAGCTGGAAGCCTTCGCCAGTGAGCACCCCAATGCCGACCCTGCGGTCATCAAAATGGCGATGACGAAAATTTTCAAAGACGTTGCTGAAAAGAATTTTGCGAAAGTCAGCGACCCCGAAGGCAGGTTCCTGCAAGAAAGAGTGGCACTAGCGATAAACGATGCGTTTGATGGGAACATGTCACTGCCGCCCGATCAACAACAACTGCTGGCGAAAAGCGACACCTTTGATCGGTACCTGGTCAAGTGGGGTGGCAAAAAAATCAGTTCACGTGGGGTTTACGCGGTGGTCACTGCGGCGGTGGGACTGGGTGACGTGACGCTGAATCGGATGATTTCCTTTCATCCTAACAGGCAGTTGCTGATGCCGCGAATGGGCTATATTAAGGCGCTGTTAGCGCCTGTCACGATTGGCTTAGGGGTGAGAGCCCTGAAAAATTGTCTTTTGCCGGGGCAGGGCTCGGCTGATGCCGCGATTAAAACCTATCTGGAACGTGAAATTCCTAATGCCGTTGCCCGCCTTGTCACCGGCCTGCTCCCGGCCGGAGCTAGCCTGGCGCTTGCCGCGCCGTTGGCCGGTTTCGGGCTGTATCAGAAGGACCGAATGCAGTTCCTTGCCAGTGCGGTAAAGCGGTTCGGCACGGACAGCTCCTTCGCCTCAGTCTCTGCGGTAGCAATCGCCACGCAGAACAGGCTGTCGGCAGGTAAGGTACCGGCGCCGAAAGCCCCGCTGGCGGCGACCCGCAGTGAACGCATTGCCTCTGAGCGTGAAGCGCTTCAGGAGAATGTGCTTACGCGCGGCAAACGCTCGACGGGCACTGCCGGGGGAATGCAACAGGATGACTTAAACGTCAAAGCTAGCCTGGATGAGGCGCTGCTGGACAAAAATCCTCTTTATCAGCAAAACCGCCTCGACAGCCCGCTGCTGTGGGCGAAAAACCACCTCGAGGACAAGCTGCGTAACGCGGGGTATCAACGAACTATCGATTGGGATACTAAAGTTAAGGTCTATAGCATCCCGTTTTCAGCCGCCTCCGACAGATTGGCAGACGAAAGGCATCAGCAACGGCCTAAACTTCTGGAAACCATTAGTCTGCTGGATTATGCCTTTAAGACCTATGCGCGTAAGGACTATGCCAGTTTAGGGAATGAGTTGAAATTTGAAGCTGAAAAAGATGGGATGCAAAGAGCTGTGCATATTCTCAAAAATGAAGATGTGCAAAAGGCTTATATTGATGAGTTAAAAAGGTTTTATCAACGTCCGGAAATAAAAGATCTTTCAGAAAAATATATAGTTTCAAGAATGAGAAGCATCGTCAATACTCATTTCGACAACTCGGTAGGCCGTAGCGCTTTAAGCAAAAATGAGGTACTGGAGCAAATTAGCCGCGGTGAGGTTGAGTTGCTCGAGCTTGACGGCAAATACGTCACCGACATGGCCTGTATCAAGAAACCTGGCGGTGAGGTTTTATATCTCTCTCTGACCAGTGGGCAAGGTTTTGAGGCGCAATGGAGCACGGCGGGGCTAAAGTTTAAAGATAAGGCAACAGGAGATGAGTTCTTCAAGCAGGTGAAAAAAGGATTAAAACGGGATGATTTCATGAGAGCAAAGGATGTGGTGGTTGATGCTAGCGGCCTGTTACCGTCCCCAAAAAAAATTATCCCAAAATCAAAAATGCGGATTATGATCGGGGGACCGGCACCTATACCCGTTAACATTAATCCCCCTCCCAGACTTACCACATTGACTTCAAGTAAGGGGTATGCCAGCGCGCTACTTAACTTAAAAATTCACCACGCCCAGCAAGATGCCGACTACCTGATGAAGTCCGATAATGAAATTCTGGGTGACGATATTGTTAACGCTATCGGTACTCTGGGGACTGCTGCGGCCCTGTTTGCCATGCCGTTTACCGGCGGTGCAAGCGGCGTTGCTGTCACGCTATCAGGTAAAGCGCTGGCATTTCTTGGGACGGCATCGGCAAGCTGGTCATTGACACTTGCCACCGGCGTGGTGCCGAAACTGCTTCAGGCCGCCATGGCTGACAGGCAGGAAGAAGCCCGCAATGCGATGATTGATGCTGCTGTGGGGATAATATCAGAGGCGGGTGGGCAAGCTGCCGGTGAATTGCTGAGCCGTTCGTTATCCCTCCTCGCTGGAAAGATGAATATTACCGTTGACCAATTGCCCGCTGAGCTTAAAACCAGAATGGAAAATTTCATCGACTCGAAAATCAAAAAGGCAGACAGTCATTTTTCGGATTCTGGATCAACTCTTTCAACCAGCTCTGTTTCCTCGGGGACAAGGAGCCTAAACGGCACCACGGATTCGGGTATTGCCAGCGGTTCCAGGAGCTCTGGCACTGGCAACAGTTCAGAGAGAGTGAGTCATGCCAGCAGTTCGGGCGATTCAGGCTATAACGATTTCAAGTTTATCGATGATGTCGACGATCTTCCCACCACGCCGTTGGATATTTCCGACCTTAAAACCACCTTGAATACTGAGTTTGACGCTAAAACGGAGGTCTTCAAAGCCCGATTCGGCAAGCGAGAGAATGCTCTCGAGAATGAATCCAATTACCGGACCCTCGCCTTTGAAGCCCGAAAGCTGGGGTATAACGTTGACGTCGGCTATGTGCACGCGGTCCGTGAAAATGCCTTAACCCAGCCTGCGTTGATCGTTAAAGTGTCAAAACCCGGAACAGAAGACCAATACATTTACTTCAAAAGCAGGACAATCAGCACGACTGATACACCAGGCACCACCTTCGGTGAAAAAGAGGCTGCCAAGGCGTTCGACGCCAATAATTTCAATAAAAATTATATCGCGGACATGGAATTTACCGATAACGCGGTACAAATCGACTGGCATAAAAATTTCAGCATGCTGGATCAGACCTTCTCGAGCACCCCTCCTTATGCTGCCAGGCACGCCTCGTCATTTACAGAAATCAGCCATCGCCCCGACTGGTATAGAGCGCAGCAGCTTGATGAGTCCTTAACCCATTTTGGTCGTCGTAGTTCAATGCCTAACGATGCTGTTTCCCATCGGTCAGGCTCTCGACGCGGAGGTGAAAGGAAAATCGACGCTTCAGCGCTGCAATACTGGGACAATAAGGCACGGATGCGAAGCGGAGTGGAAGGGGTGATCATTAGCTGGGCTGCTAATCGCAGCGTAAACAAGGGAGCGGCGGCATGGAAAAGTGCACTCGGCAGTACGGCGGAACAACCTTATTCACTTGCCGAAATATCGGCTAATGTTGATAGGCTGGGCAGCGGTATACGTTATAAAAATACCCCGTCGGGCACCCTGGTGGTAGGTGTCTCACTGAATTCGATGGTGCAGGAGGGGGAAAGCACCAATGTCAATATCATGGGCTACAGAGTGCGAACTATTGGCAACCGTACCCCGAACGACAAGCTCCATGCTTATGGCCATACTCAGGTCAATGAAGCCGCAGAGTCTGCAACCTTTACGGCTAAACATCTTAACTATACGCGGGCGCGGGAGAAGGTGGCTAATGGCACCTGGAGTGAAGCAGACCGCGCGATGAATGCCCGATATAGCGCAATAAAGGCTAAATTAGGCGACACGGTGGATATATCGACACTGAATATTCCCGTTGTGCTAGTGCTTGATAAGTTGAAAATTCCCGGTTACGTTGAAGGGCAGCCCATACCGGGCGTGATACCCCGTGACGCTATCGTCGGTGCGATCAGCGACGGTGGAGACGTTGATGCTGTGGCCAACGTGATGGAGAAATTGCTGAATAAACGCATTCCGGTCAGCCATGCAGGCATTGAAGAAACGCCGGAGTCGATAGCTAAAAGAGAGATAACCACCGATTTAAAACAAACGAGAGATATCAGCACAATGCCTCAGGCTGAAAAATGGATTGCAGACAAAATAAAATTAAAGGGTGAAGGTGTCACAATAAAATATCCACCAAATATTATTCGAGCTCTGCAAAATCATTTAGAGCCAAAGCTGCTTCCCATGATTAACGAGGCAAGGAACGATATTAAGACTGCGCTGCCAGCGAGGCTCCAATTCTTTCTAGAACAATTTCAGCCCATAAAGGATTTTCTCAATACGTGTACTCAAGGTGCTGACTCACTGGCATCAGGCAACGTCGAAGCGCCCACTGCGCGGTTGTCTAAAAGCGATTTAATACATTTATACACTCTATTGATGGCTGAAGGTATATCTACAAAAGAGGATGCATATTATTTTCTCGAAAGTATGGAAAAAAATATGATGCAGGTCGGGGATCGGCTGGGCTCGAGAAGGTTGCCTCAAAATTTAATCGATTTCTTAAGCACAAAAATACCGGACTTTACTCTTTTTCTCACCCCCCTTGGTGAAACCGTTGGCAGTAAACCAGGAGAATATTCTGTCAAACTTGCAGATATCCAGCGTCTTAAAAGCATGCTTGAACCCGCTGTTAGTCATGTTGCCGAGGCACAGAGCTGGCTTGAAACCCATGCAGCTTCAATGGGAGAGTATGACCAAATACAGCTGCCGCGCAATGTTATCAGGGTTGTGCAAGGAAGTGATGTCGACATTAACAGCATTCTGGCATTGCGTGGGGTAAGGTCGCCAACCGCGGGCAAATTAGTTGATAAGGAACTGCTGGAGATGCTTATTGATATACTCGAGAACAATAACAAATCCGAGGTGCTGAAGAATAACGATGACGCCCACAGACTGCTGTTGCAAATAAAAAATAATATAGCGAACGGTAAAGCTGGCGCAGGGACTTTACCAGTAAAACTAATCCGATATATGGAAAGTCAGAACGTTAAGGTTAGTGAGTTTTTGGTTAAACATGGCGATCTTAGTTTGGCTATTGGCCTAGCTGAAAAACGCGGTGTTGCTCCAGCGCTGGCCGCAAGCCATATGCAGGCTGAGCACATTATGGTCAATGAATTGCAGGTTCAGCAATTCATTGACCTGCTTGCTCAAAGTACCTAAACAATCGTGGCTATTTAACATCTTAGATTGAGGTCATGCAATATATGATGTTAAATGAGAAAAAATGGCAATCGCGCTCAGGAGTTATTATGGATAATCAACCCTCTACAATTTATCTCAACGCCTCGGAGGCTATCGCTCGCCTTGAGTCGCTGTTTGAGGCCTCCCTGTCGGCGCTGCGCGCCGCCATCAGCCAATATATCGATAACGGGACTTTGCCAGACGCGGCGGCTCGCGCAAACGGACTCTTTGCCTACCCGCAGATCGAGGTCAGCTGGGACGGCAGTTCACAAACTCAGTTCCGCACGCGCGCCTACGGACGTTTCGCGCATCCGGGCCGTTACGTGACCACCATTGCCCGCCCCGAGCTGTTTAGGGGGTATTTGCTCAGCCAGCTTTCGATTCTCGAAAAAGACTACGGCGCATCCTTTATTGTCAGTGCGTCAGAGCAGGAGATGCCTTACCCGTTCGTGATTGACGGTTCTGACCTGGTGCTGGACCGCTCGATGACGGCCGGTCTGGCGCTGAATTTCCCGACCACCGATCTGGCTAAAATTGGTGACGACATCACCGACGGTGTCCCGAGCGGAACCGACAGCTTCCCACTCTCACACTTTGATGCGCTCCGCACCGACTTCTCGCTGGCGCGCCTGAAACACTACACGGGCACGCCGCCCGAGCATTTCCAGCCTTACGTGTTGTTCACTAACTACACTCGCTATGTGGACGAATTCGTCAGCTGGTCATGCGAGCAGATTCTGGACCCAACCTCGCCTTACAAAGCGCTGTCCTGTGCCGGAGGCAACTACATCACCGAGGAAGACAGCGATCCGTCGCGCACCGCCTCCGATTTGGCGTGGAAGAAACACCAGATGCCGGCCTATCACCTGATTGCTGAAAACGGGCAGGGGATCACGCTGGTGAACATCGGAGTGGGTCCTTCCAACGCTAAAACCATCTGTGACCATCTTGCGGTACTGCGCCCACACGCCTGGTTGATGATTGGCCACTGTGGCGGACTGCGTGAAAGCCAGAGCATTGGCGACTACGTGCTTGCCCATGCTTATCTGCGCGACGACCACGTGCTCGATGCGGTGTTGCCACCGGATATCCCGATCCCAAGCATTGCCGAGGTGCAGCGCGCGCTGTATGACGCCACCAAGCTGGTCAGCAACATGCCGGGTGAAGAGGTCAAACAGCGCTTGCGTACCGGCACCGTCGTCACCACCGATGACCGCAACTGGGAGCTGCGTTTCTCGGCGTCGGCGCGTCGTTTTAGCCTAAGTCGTGCGGTGGCCGTGGATATGGAGAGCGCCACCATTGCCGCCCAGGGTTATCGCTTCCGCGTTCCTTACGGCACGCTGTTGTGCGTTTCTGATAAACCGCTGCACGGCGAGATTAAGCTGCCGGGGCAGGCGAACCACTTCTATGAGGGAGCTATCTCCGAACACCTGCAAATCGGGATTCGAGCGATAGACCTGCTGCGCGCCGAAGGGGACAAACTGCATTCCCGTAAACTGCGCACCTTCGACGAGCCGCCGTTCCGCTAACCCAGCGCAGCGGACGCTTAGAATAAAAAGTTTGAGTCTACAAGAATGTTGACTCTACGACGGGCGGCGGAGAAAGGATCTCTGCCGCCTGATACCGTCGTAAGTCATTCCCTGACCTCATTTCCCTTTCTCAAAAATCGCATTTCTTTAGCACAAAATTGGATTTACTTATCTAATTTAAGCAGTTGTAAGGCTTAGGCCGACCCCTGAAAATAAATAATATTGATCTATTTTAATTTTCACCGGGAAAAAGGTTTAAAAATGAAGTTATTAAAAAAATTGCTGCTTCCTCTCGTGATTGCGGCAAGCGCGCAGAGCGTTTGGGCTGCCGATCAGAACGTGCCTTTCTCTAGTTCTCTCCACGTTTCCGCCGATAGCGCCTTAAAAAGTAAGCTGCCTGAAGACATTCTTAAGCGCGGCTACATCGTTGCAGGCACTAACCCCAATACTCCGCCAACCACCTTTTATATGGCCGACAATAAAACGCTGGCTGGCCGCGAGATTGACGTGATGAGTGCAATCGCCGAAAGGCTCGGCGTGGCGGTGCAGTGGCGCGATACCGGCGGTTTCGACAATATTATTCCCGGCCTGAAGTCCGGCCGTTACGACGTTGCGCTGTCCAACATCAACGCTACCAAGGCACGTCTGAGTCAGGTTGATTTCATCGGCTATTTCGATGCATCGCGTCTCGGCATTATCTCGCGTAAAGACGAAAACATTGCCCCGTTTACTTCACTGCAGGACGTCTGCGGCAAGCAGGTCGGTGCCGGTGCAGGGACCACACAGCTGCTGCGCCTGCAGGAGGCTACCCAGAAATGTGTCGCCGACGGCAAACCTGGCATCACGATTGCGACCTTCCCGGATCGTCCGGCGGGTGTGCAAGCGGTGGTCAGCGGTCGTGTGGCGATGTTCTTTGGTCCTTACGAAGGCCTGACGTATCAGGTCAGCAAGGTCCCGGTGCTCACCATGAGCGGACAGATTACGGTTAACGACGCCCCGGTTTCTATTGCATTTCCTAAAGGTTCTCCGCTGGAAGACGCCGTGCAGGCCGCGTTGAACTCACTTATCAAGGACGGTAGCTACCAGAAGATCCTCGATAAGTGGAACATCGGCTACGGCGCGATGAAAGAAGCAAAACGCAACGAAGAGATTTTTTAATGCAAAAGGCAACGCCAGAATCGCAGGACGAGCTGCGTATTATCGGTAAAAAATACTATGGGCGCTGGATCAGCGCCTTCATCGTATTGCTCATTTTACTGGCAGTAGCAAACTCGGTCATCAATAACCCGCGCTTTGAATGGAAGGTTATTGCTGAAAATCTGACCGAAGCGTCAATTCTTCAGGGCGTGTTGATGACGCTTCAGCTCACGGTAATTTCCGTGGTGCTTGGCTTCGCGGGGGGCACGGTGCTGGCGCTGATGCGTCTGTCGTCGAACCCGGTGCTTTCCGCGGTGAGCTGGGGTTACACCTGGTTCTTTCGCGGTGTACCGATGCTGGTGCAGCTGTTCCTGTGGTACAACGTTGCCGCGCTTTATCCAAAAATTACGCTGTCTCTGCCTTTCGTCGGTGAGCTGTGGAGCGCTAACGCCAACTCGCTGATCAGTCCTTTCAGTGCGGCGGTGATAGCGCTGGTGATGCATCAGTCTGCCTATGCGGCCGAAATTGTGCGTGCCGGTATTCAGAGCGTCAGTCAAGGGCAGCTTGAGGCCGCGAGAGCATTGGGCTACCGTCCGGCGCAGATTTTCCGTCACACCGTGTTGCCGCAGGCGATGCGCGCCATTCTGCCTCCGGCGGGTAATGAAGTGATCGGTCAGCTTAAAACCACCGCAGTGGTCTCGGTGATTGCCCTCCAGGACGTGCTGTACTCCGCGCAGATTATTTATCAACGAACCTATGAAGTGATTCCGCTCCTGCTGGTGGCCACTATCTGGTATCTGGCGATGACCTCCGTGCTGTCGGTCGGCCAATTTTACGTTGAGCGCTATTTCGGCCGCGGTACCGTGCGCAAAGAAAAACGTGCCTGGATTAAACGCAAGACGCCTGCTCTGGCGGTGAACAAAGAGAGGGTTGGCAACAATGGCTGAGGCTATCGAACTCCGCAATATTACCAAGCGCTTTGGCGGCAACACCATTTTGCACGGTATCAATCTCGACATCGCCGCCGGTTCGGTGACGGTGATTTTAGGCCCGTCTGGATCGGGGAAATCCACGCTGTTGCGCTGCATCAACCACCTTGAGAAACTTGACGGTGGCACGATTCGCGTCGGTGAACAGCTGGTGGGGTATCACCAGAAAGGCAGTGCGCTGTACGAGTTGAACAGCAAACAGGCCGCGGCGCAGCGCGCCGAGATTGGCATGGTATTCCAGCAGTTTAATCTGTTCCCTCACCGCACCGTGCTGCAAAATATCATTGATGCGCCGATGCGAGTTAAAAAGCAGAGCCGTCAGCAGGCGGTGCTCAAGGCACGTTCACTGTTGCAGCAGGTCGGGCTGGCATCGCGTGAAGACGCGTGGCCCTCCGAGCTTTCAGGGGGGCAGCAGCAGCGGGTAGCGATTGCTCGTGCGCTGGCGATGGACCCCGGCGTGATGCTGTTTGACGAACCGACCTCGGCGCTCGACCCTGAGCTGGTCGGCGAAGTGTTGCTGGTTATCAAAAAGCTGGCACATTCGGGCATTACCATGGTCATCGTCACCCATGAGGTCGGCTTTGCCCGTGAGGTTGCGGATAATATCGTCTTTATGGAAGAGGGAAAAATCGTCGCCGCGGGGCCGACGCAGGCCGTGCTCGATGACAGGGAAAATATCCGCGTGCGTAATTTCTTATCGACGGTGCTCTAGAGGGCCGAATGACCGCAAAATCCACGACTCACAGCTCCCATTGGGGAGCTTTTACCGCCGTCGTTCAAGACGATAAACTGGTGATCACGCCGTTCGCAGGCGATCCCGACCCCAGCCCAATCCTGAAAAACTTTGAAAATGCGCTGAACCATAAAGTGCGCATCGCCACGCCGATGGTGCGCCGTGGCTGGCTGGAAAATGGCCCAGGTCCCGACGAGCGCCGGGGTTCCGATGAATATATTGCTATCAGTTGGGAGGAGGCCTACGCGCTGGCTGCCGGTGAGCTTTCTCGCGTCGCACGCGCCCACGGTCCCGCCGCCGTATTTGGTGGCTCTTACGGCTGGTCTAGCGCAGGGCGCTTCCACCACGCCCAGAGTCAGGTGCACCGCTTTCTCAATACCACCCTCGGTGGCTACGTTCGCTCGGTCAACAGCTACAGTTCGGGCGCGGCGTCGGTGATTTTGCCGCACATCGTCGGTGACATGAATGAAATTGCTCGTCGCGGCGTAAGCTGGGAAGAAATCTCAGAACACACCGAGCTGCTGCTGTCATTTGGCGGTCTGGCGCTGAAAAATTCGCAGGTCGCCAGCGGCGGACTGAGTGAACACACCGAGCGCGGCTTTATTCACAAGGCGGCGCAGCGCGGCACAAAATTTATCTCTGTCAGCCCACTACAGAGTGATATGCCGGACGAAGCAGACGCCGAATGGCTGCCGATTCGACCCGGTACCGACGCGGCGCTGATCCTCGGCCTGTTGTCTGTATTAAAAGCCAACGCTTTGACCGATGAAGATTTTCTGGCGCGTTACTGCGTCGGCTGGGACAAGCTGGTTGCCTACCTTCAGGGGAAAGAAGACGGCCTGGTGCGCGACGCGTCGTGGGCCGCCGAGATTTGCGGCATCGACGCCGAGCGTATTGAAAAATTGGCCGTCGAGCTGGCAGGCAAGAGGGTGATGGTCTCCGTGGCGCACGCGCTGCAACGCGCCGAGCACGGCGAGCAACCGGTGTGGCTGGGGCTGGTGCTGTCTGCCGCTCTCGGCCAGCCGGGGCTGCCGGGCGGCGGTTATGGCTATGCGCTCGGCGCGCTGGGCCATTACGGTAAGCACCACAATCGGGTTTCTTTCCCGGCGCTGCCGCAGGGGAAAAACGGCGTGAAGGACTTTATCCCGGTGGCGCGCATCGCTGACATGCTGCTTAATCCGGGGCAGGAATTTCGCTATAACGGCCAGACGCTGCGTTATCCCGAGATAAAACTGGCCTGGTGGGCGGGGGGCAATCCCTTCCATCACCATCAGAGTCTGGCTCGTCTACGGCAGGCGTTTAATCAGCTGGATACGCTGATAGTCCACGAGATTGCCTGGACCGCCACCGCGCGCCATGCCGATATCGTGCTGCCAGCCACCATGACGCTCGAACGTGAAGACGTAGGCGGTGCACCGACCGACCGCCATCTCATCGCCATGCAGCCGGTTGCCAGGCCTTTCGGCGAGGCGAAAGATGACTATTCTATTTTTGCCGAGCTGGCAAAGCGATTAGGGCGCGAAGAGGCGTTTACCGAGGGGCGCACCGCGCGTCAGTGGCTGGAGCATTTGTATCAGCAGATGCAGGAAAAGTGCGAGCAGCAGCACATCAGCGTACCGGACTTCTCCACCTTCTGGGAAATCGGCCAGATCCCGTTACCGCAGTTGAAAGACGGGGGACGGCTGTTGCGTAACCTGCGCCTCGACCCTGACAAACATCCGCTGCCGACGCCGAGCGGCAAGATAGAGATATTTTCCCAGACCATTGCTGATTTTAACGACGCCGACTGCCCGGGACATCCGGTATGGCTCGAGCCGACGCAAAAACCGGACGACGAGCATCCTCTTTTCCTGATTGCTAATCAGCCTGCCACCAAGCTGCACAGCCAGCTCGATTATGGTCATCACAGCGTGAGCCTGAAGCGCGACGGGCGTGAGGTGTGCCTGATGCATCCACAGGATGCGCGCGTCAGGGGGATTCAAGTCGGCGATACAGTGGCTATAAGCAACGTGCGCGGTACGGCGCTCGCCAGCGTGGACATCAGCGAGGGAATCAGACCGGGCGTGGTGCAGCTGCCTACCGGCGCATGGTATGACCCGGTGGATCCGCAGGCCGCTCGCCCAACGTGTCGACATGGTAATCCGAACGTGTTGACGCTGGACGTCGGCACCTCGTCGTTGGCGCAGGGATGCTGTGGGCAGATAACTACGGTAAACGTGGCGCGTTATCAAGGGACGGCTCCTGCCGTGAAGGCCTTTGAGCCGCCGGTAATACTGACTCGTTAAGACGTTTTAGAGGCAAAGAGAGTCAGCCGTTTTGCCAACACGGGCAGGGCGGCTGGCGTTGCCAGCTGGCACAGACTTTCAATCTCATCCCACTCTTTTGGCGTCGCTGAAGACAGACAGCTTTGCAGCTTGAATCGCCCGTTGACCCCCTGAGCCACACTTTGCTGACGCGTCACGCGGCAGGTGCGTTTCTCGCCGTTTTTTAGTGACAATGTCACTTCGTGAAAGCGTTGGGTAGGATCGATTTCGTCCGGTGGTGCCGAAACGTCGGGGCAACGCTGCACTTTAGCCGCCAACGCCGCTATCTCGTCGTCGACAGGGCCTTCGCCGAAATCCGCCAGACTCAGGCGATTGTGTAATAGCGTCGCCGCAATCACATATTCCAGACTGAAACGGGCCTCAATACCGCTGTGCGGTACGCGAACCGAGGCCGCAATATCACCACCGGGCGGGAAGGCCACTTCAATACGCACAATGTTGGCGATGAGCGTATCCAGCGGTCGGCCTTCTTGCAGCCATTCGGCCCGCAGCGTAAAGGCCGCATCGGCAGCGCTGTGGGTGCCCGCACAGGTCGGATAAGGCTTGAACTCCAGTCCCGGCGAGACGATGCGCCAGGGAGCCCCCCAGCCCGCCACTAATTTCTCCGGGCTTTCCTGACCGCCGCCGCCGCTGGTGAGGAAGGCATCGAGCACCTTGTCGGCCTGTCCCTGTAGACCGGCGAATGCCAGACGGGTGGCGATAACCGCCGATTCGGCAGCGAAACCCGCGTGCAGAGGCTTGACCGCCGAGCCAAACTGCGCGCGCAGCCCGCTGGCCCGAGTGGTGGCGATGCCAAGAATATTGGCCGTTTGCGCAACGTTGGCATTGAGCAGCCTTGCGCTCGCTGCCGCTGCGGCAAGGGTGCCGAGCGTGGCGGTGCTGTGGTGTCCGGCCTTGTAATGCTGAGGACCCGCCGCCAGCCCCAGTCGACCGGCAACCTCGACGCCAATCACGTAGGCGTCGAGAAAAGCGTCACCGCTGATGTCGGGCTTTTCAGGCATTAGCGCAAACAGCGCAGGCAGGATAACCGTCGTCGGATGACCGCGAAAATCAGGGTGAAAATCGTCGAAGTCGAGCGCGTGCCCGGCGTAGCCGAGCAGCAATGCGCGTGTCTGGGCGTCTTGGCTGCGATAGACGGCCCGCAGCTGAGTTAAGGGCGTATCCGCAATATCGCCTTGAACAATCGGCAGTGCGACAGAAACGAAGTCAAGCAAACCGCCGCGGGCCTGCTCACGCGCCTGCGGTGAGGGCGCTGAACTCACGATGAGCTCGGCGAGACGCTGCGTGAGGCTCATTGCAGTTTTTCCAGCGCGCTCACCGCCAGACGGTGCAGGTAGTCTGCGGTCGGGAACAGCGCTTTATCGTCCACGCGGAAGGCAGGATGATGCAGGGCGTAAGGGCCACCGGAGCCTACCATAACGAACGCGCCGGGGATCTGCTGTTGATAGAATGCAAAGTCTTCACCGATAGGACTCGCCTCGACCACGCGGGCCTCGAATCCGGCGGCTGGCGCTTGTTCAAGGGCGAAATCGACCCATTCTGCGTCATTGACCACCGAAGGCGGACCCGCCAGCCAATTGAGGGTGATTTTCGCATCGAAGGCGTCGCCGATGCCCTTTAGCAGCTGGCGCAGACGGCGCTCAATCAGTTCGCGAGTCTGCTGATTAAAGGTGCGCACGGTGCCTTCGAGAAACGCACTGTCAGGGATAACGTTCCAGGTCGAGCCGCTGTGTACCTGCGTTATCGACACGACGGCGTTGTGGTCGGACGGCACATTGCGGCTCAGCAGAGTCTGTACCGCGCCAATGACCTGTCCCAGAATAATAATTGGATCGTTGCCATCGTGCGGGCGCGCGGCGTGACTGCCGGTTCCGGCAATGGATATATCAAAGCGGTCAACGCCTGCGGTTAAGGCACCGGCTTTGCTGCCGAGCACGCCAACCGGTAACGTGGGGTCGTTATGGATGCCGAAAATAACCGCCGCGTCATTGAGTGCACCGGTAGCCAGCAGCGCAGGTGCCCCTTCAAAGACTTCTTCGGCCGCCTGGAACAGCACGCGCACGCGTCCCGGCAGTTGATGCTCGATTTTTTTCAGCAAAATGGCCGCGCCCAGCGCCGCCGAGGCGTGAAAATCGTGTCCGCACGCGTGCATAACGCCTGGGTTTTGCGACACGTAATCGACGCCCGACTGTTCATCTATCGGCAGCGCGTCAATGTCTGAGCGCAGTACGACCAGATGCGGAGAGTGAGGGTCACCCAGTTCGGCCACCAGCCCGGTGGCCAGCGGCAGGTCGAGAATGCGAATCTGCTGTTCGTTCAGCGCTGCCTTGATGCGTGCGGTAGTTTCGAACTCCTGATTCGAGAGCTCGGGAAAACGATGCAGTTCAAGACGGAATGCCTGAATAAACTGGGCAATATCCTGATGTTCAGGAAGAATTTTCATAATAGGTTCCCTGGGTTCATGACAATATCGAGACGAATTAGCGCGTATTTTGGCGAGAGAGCCATTTTTCATGCGCGACGGGATCGAGGACTTTCTTCATAAAGAGGGTGATATGCCCTTTGCCCAAATCCTTTTCGTGCATCGGCTCGAAGCCGCGCTTTTGATACATCTCTTTTAACCATGGATGGCGGGTGGCGGTGCCGAGTGAGACAGCGGGGGCTTTAAGCTGCTTGATGAGAATTTCCTGCTCGACCCAGTCCTGGATTTTCTTGCCCCAGCCGTGGCCGCTGTAATCAGGATGTGCGCCAAACCAGCCGATGTGTGGCAGGTTGAACGGACCGGGAAGCGGGCTCCACGGATAGCGCAGAGTGACGGAAGAGACCATTTTGCCGTCTACCAGCAGCGCGTACACGTCGTGCTCGGTCAGGTGGCGCGTCACGCGGGCCAAGTCTGCGGTTGCAGCATCAAACTGAATGCCTAATTCACGAATGGGCGCATAGGCGGCGAGCATCAGTTCGAGGTAAGCGTGATTATCTTCTGGAGTGAGTTGCCTGAACACTTGATTCATCGATTTTCTCGTCTTTTCCCGGTGTAAAAAATAATATTATTATCGATTGTTGTTTCATTATCTTTTCTTTATCTGCTTATTCATAGCAAGCTTTGATATTTGTTTATCTAAAAAACGCATAAACAATTGCGAATTATGGAAAAGCGATATAGCAGTAAGTTATTGCTTATTTCCGAATTTCTCGTAGCATTTCCCTAATTAAATCGAACAGGTTAACTCGACGTGCTTGCTATTAAATCCCCACAAACCTATTACCATAAATCGGGTATTCGATCTCAGGTTGGCGAATATATTGCGCCGCTGTCCAGGCACATTGCGATTATTACCAGCCCTCAGGCCTGGAAAGCCGTTAACCCCGAGCTGGAGGCCAGTCTTAAAGCGCACAGTGTCAATTACAGCGTCTCTTTTCTAGCCGGTGAATGTACCGAACAGGCGATTGATGAGCACGGCGCTAGGGTTAAAGAGCAGGGCGCCTCGTTGGTATTAGGCATTGGCGGCGGACGCGTTCTGGATACCGCCAAGGGCGTGGGCAATCTACTTGAAGGCGTGGCGATGGTGACCTTTCCAACCGTGGCGGCCACCTGCGCCGCCTGGTCACCGATTACCATTATCTATAACGCGGCGGGTGGCCACGAGCGCAGCCAGCCGCTGACCAAGATGCCGGTACTGGTGCTGGTCGACAGTGAGGTTATTGCCCGCAGCGACGTGCGCTTTCTCAAGGCTGGCATCGTCGATGCCCTGGCTAAATGGTACGAATTCCGGCCTTATCAGCAAAAGAACCGCGACAGTCTGGCGTTAAATCTCAAGGTGCAGGCCGCACGTTTTGCCGTCGATACGTTCATCGAGTTTGGTCAGCAGGCGGTGGAAGATAACCAGCTGGAGAGGGTTACCCCAGCGCTGGTCAAAGTGATCGACGCCAATATCGCCGTGGCCGGTATGGCCAACAGCATGCGCGACGACTTTCCGGCTCCCGGCGTGGCGCACGCGCTGCACAACCGCATGACGCATCAACCTGAGCTGCACGACTGGCTGCACGGCGAAAAGGTCGGCTACGGACTGCTGCTGCAATCGATTCTTGAGAACGACGGCGGCGAACCCGATGCGGGCCTGTTTGCGCTGTTAAAGCAGTTCGACGCACCGCTACAGCTGCCGCTGCTGACTGGCGATCGCAGTGAAACCCTGCAAAAGATGGCGCAGGAGGTGAAGTTCTCGGCGCAAAATGCGGCGCGACTGCCGTTTACGCTCTCTGCCGCGACCATTTTGCAGGCGCTACAGGCCACGGAAAACGCTTTCTAAATTAAACACCACGGCGATGAGGTCAAAAGGCTGTCTCATCGCTCCTGCCTTCTATCTATAGCGACAATTTGAATCGCTACGTTTTACAAATTTTGAATTATATTAAGGAACACCATGACCCGACCCTCAAATTCTCCACGTCAAATGCGCCTCGGCCTGTTTGTACAACCTCTCGGCCATCACGTCAGCGGCTGGCGTCTTACCCAGCGTCTGGGGTCTCCGACCGACATCGACTGGCTTATCAGCATCGCCAAAAAGGCCGAAGAAGGCACCTTTGATATGTTTTTCGTCGGCGATGCGCTGGCGACCAACGTGCACCGTTTGCCGTCCACCATGGCACGCCTTGAGCCGCTGACGCTGTTGTCTGCCGTTGCGGTCAACACCCGCCACATTGGCCTGGCTGCCACCGCATCGACGACTTTCAGCGACCCGTTCACCCTGGCGCGCAGCTTCTCTTCGCTAGACCACATCAGCCGTGGCCGTGCCGCATGGAACGTCGTGACCTCTTATTCCAACGACGTGGCGCGCAACTTCAGCAAAGAAGATATGCCGGGTCACGCCGACCGTTACGCCAAGGCCACCGAGTTCCTGCAGGTCACCAACAAGCTTTGGGAAGGCTGGCAGGAAGGCGCAGTGATTGCCAATAAAGACAGCGGGCAATACTTCGTTGATGACAAAATTAACGCTATCGATCACCGCGGTGAGCACTATCAGGTGCAAGGTCCGCTGAACATCACGCGTTCGCCGCAGGGCAAACCGGTTATCATCGAAGCCGGTTCCTCAGCCGATGGCCAAAAGCTGGCAGCGCAGACCGCCGAGGTGGTGTTTACCGCTTCTGCCAGTCTGGAAGAGGGACAGGCGTTCTACCGCTCGCAGAAACAGCAGGTAATCGAAGCGGGTCGCCACCCTGACCACCTGCTTATCCTGCCGGGCGTGATGCCGATTATTGGACGCACGCTTGAAGAAGCCAAAGAGACCTGGCGTCAGCTGAATCTGCTGGTGGATATCGACAACGGCATCAAGCAGCTTTCTGCCCGCTTCGGTCTTGACATGACCCAATATCCGCTCGACGGCCCCGTGCCGGAAATTCCAGCGGTTGAAGGTAACCAGAGCCGTGTGAAGCTGCTGACCGATTTAGCCGAGCGTGAGAATCTGACTCTGCGTGAGCTGGCCGCCATTGCCGCCGGTTCTCGTGGACATCGCGTTATCGTAGGGACGGCGCAAGATATCGCCGACGACCTTCAGCTGTGGGTTGAGCAAGAGGGCGCGGACGGTTTCAACATTATGCCCGCTATCATCCCCGAACAGCTCGACCTGTTCGTTGAACTGGTCATTCCCGAATTGAGAAAACGGGGTCTGTTCCGCGAAAGCTATCAATTCTCCACGCTGCGGGAAAATCTCGGCCTGCCGGTCGTCTAAGTCTCTGTTACAAGCCGCTTTCAGAAAGCGGCTTGTAAAAGTAGGGCCAAATAACCATCAGTTAAGTCAGTGACATCATTTGTCGGCACACAGTGCTTACTTTTTTATGGGCTATCGCTGTAGGATGCTAGAGCATCTAATCTGGATGGCCCTTTTTTAGCGGAGAACCCTATGCCACACATTGATTTGAAATTCATTACGCGCAACCTGACCGAAGCTCAGCAACACGCGATCTCCGATGATCTCACTGACGTGCTGAAAAAGCATTTCGGCAGCACCGATGAAGCGGTTTCCATTCGCCTGAATGAGATCCCAAAAGACGACTGGAAGAGCGAAGTTTACGAGCCCATCATCAAAGCCCATCTGGATGAGCTGGTGAAAAAACCTGGCTACACCATGGACTAAGTCCTCGCCTTACCGACGGCCGCCGCCGTATTGATTGACGGCGGTGGCCGTTAATCCTGATTCGTTAATGAAATGTTTAATTTAGCGCCGTTGCCCCTCTTCCCATTGATTCCCCATTAAAACTTAAACTTTATAATTTCCTTAATTTAAAATCGTTGTCCATAAGGGCATAAAAATACAGGGAATGCAGGATGAGTGAACAGCACGTCGAGCCGCGCAGCGGAACATTAAGCCTGATTATTGCGACGCTTTTGACCGGAATCGCGGCGGGCATCGGGGGAATGCTGCTGGCTCTGCTGCTGCACGCTATTCAGCACCTTGCCTTCGGATACAGTCCTGATGCGATTATCAGCCAGGAAAGCTTTCTGGAAGGCGTCAGTGCTGCCAACGCCTCTCGCCGTTTTTATGTGCTGGTGAGCTGCGGGCTGATAGCGGGTATCGGTTGGTATCTGCTCTATCGTTTCGGCAAACCGCTGGTCAGCATCGCCCATGCGGTGAAAAATCCGCAAAAACCGATGCCCTTTTTTTCTACGCTGGTGCATGCGTTGCTGCAAATCATCACCGTAGCGCTAGGCTCACCGCTCGGCCGTGAAGTTGCGCCGCGTGAGGTGGGGGCTATCGGTGCCGGTTGGCTGTCGCAGCGTTTTCGCCTCACGCCTGCCGAAACGCGGGTGATGGTGGCCTGCGGTGCGGGTGCGGGATTGGCGGCGGTGTATAACGTGCCGCTTGGTGGCGCGGTGTTTACCCTCGAAGTTCTTCTGGGTGCGTTCAGCTGGGAGCTGCTTATCCCGGCAGTTTGCACTTCCTCGATTGCCGCGCTAGTGGCGTGGGCCGGTCTCGGAAACGAATCTCAGTACCATCTTCCTGAACTCAACATTACCTCTGGACTGGTTATCTGGTCGGTGATTTGCGGGCCGCTGTTTGGCATCGCCGCAAATGCCTTCACCCGCGTGATGACGCAGGCGCGCAAACAGGCAAAACGCAACTGGCAGATGCCGGTGTTCTGCCTGCTCAACTTCGCCATTCTGGGCCTGCTATCCGCCTGGTTCCCCCAGCTTCTGGGCAACGGCAAAGGGCCCGCGCAGATAACCTTCGATAATCAAACTACGCTCTATCTTGCCGCCGCCTTGCTGGTGCTCAAGCTGTTGGTTATCTGGGGCAGCCTGCGTTCGGGTGCCGAGGGCGGCCTGTTGACGCCGGGACTGTCCAACGGCGCACTGCTGGCCTGCATTTTGGGGGGAGTCTGGGATAGTTTCTGGCCCGGCACCTCGATTGGCGCGTTTGCCATTGTCGGCGCGGCCGCGTTTTTGGCCTCTTCGATGAAGATGCCGATAACTGCCGTGGTGCTTATCCTCGAATTCACGCGGGTGAATCACGATTTCCTGATCCCCATCCTTTTTGCCGTGACCGGGTCGATTGCCACCAGTGCTTTAATCAATAAAAAATGGGCTGTTTAACCGTTTATTTAAAGGTAAATCATGAACAAATACATCACCGGGGTTCCGTTAGAGAAATCTTATCGTTTAATCAATCACGGCCCGACCATTCTGGTTTCGGCGCGTCATGAGGGGGTGGAAAACGTAATGGCTGCTGCCTGGGCCTGCGGGCTGGATTTCTCACCACCTAAACTGACGGTGGTTATTGATAAAAAGGCAAAAACCCGTGAGCTGATGGAGAAGAGCGGCCTGTTTGTGATTCAGGTTCCTACGGTGGTACAGGCACCGATGACCCTCCAGTTGGGTACCGAAACGTTGGCCCAGCAGCCGGATAAACTGGCCCGCGCGGGCGTTAAGCTGTTCGAATTCGAAGGTTTCGACCTGCCGTTTGTCGAGGGATGTTCGGCGTGGCTGGCGTGCCGGCTTATCCCTGAGCCACACAATCAACAGACCTATGACCTTTACATTGGTGAGATTATCGGTGCCTGGGCCGATTCCCGGGTATTTAAAGACGGCCACTGGCTGTTTGAGACCGCCGCGCCTGAGCTGCGCAGCCTGCACTATGTCGCCGGTGGGCATTTCTACGCCATTGGTGAAGAGATTATCGTGGGAGAAAGTCAGAAGTCGTAATTTCACCGCCCGGTTTATGACATTTTTGTCATCGGGCGGTCATCCCGCCAACCCGATTGTGCTGTCATCTTGGACTCATCAACGCGATACTCATTATTAACGCCGCATCTAATGGCGTTAGTTTCGGTAACTCACCCGTGAGGTACATGATGAAAATAGCTCATAAAGGTTTCCTGTCCCTGCGCCGCTCTGGCCCTTGGGGCGTATTAATTGCGGTCACCGCCATGCTGTGGTGCAGCATTGCCTGGTCGTTCGGGGGGGCTGAGCCTCCGGTGGCAATCCCGGCACCGTTAAAAGATGAGGCGGTAAGCACGTCACATTCAGAAACCGCACTGTTTGCCGGTGGATGTTTCTGGGGCGTGGCGGGCGTATTCCAGCACGTAAAAGGCGTGACCAAGGTGGTGGCGGGGTATACCGGTGGGTCAGCTGATACGGCGAATTATGAAACCGTCAGCGGCGGAGAGTCCGGTCATGCGGAGTCGGTGCAGGTGACCTTTGACCCAACGCAGGTAACCTACGGGGATTTGCTGCAGGTGTTTTTCTCTGTGGCACATAATCCGACAGAGCTGGACCGGCAGGGGCCAGACACCGGCACTCAGTACCGTTCAGCGCTGTTCCCGCTTTCGGATTCACAGAAAAGCGTGGCGCAGGCGTATATTGCACAGCTCGATGCCAGTAAGGTGTTTGGCAAGCCGCTGGTGACGACCGTCGAAACGCACAATCATTTCTATCCGGCGGAGGGCTACCATCAGAACTACATGGCCGAGAACCCTGATGCACCTTACATTGCCATCAATGATATGCCGAAGCTGACCCAGCTGAAACAGCTGTTTGCTTCGCGCTATCGTCCAGACCCTGTACTGACACCGGTTTCTGGCTAATTGGCCTGTTTGCCTTCCTCCTGAGGTACAGAGGAAGGCAAATCTGCTTTAGAAGTGAGTGAAAATCCAGTACAGCGTGGCAGAAAGCAGCACTGAAACCGGTAATGTCAGCACCCAAGCCATCACCAGATTGCGCAGAGTGCTCATTTGTAGCCCGGAACGGTTCGCCGCCATCGTCCCCGCAATGCCTGACGCCAGTACGTGAGTGGTGGAAACCGGCAGCCCAAACGCATCGGCTGCGCCAATGGTGGCCATTGCCACCACTTCAGCACTGGCCCCTTGCGCATAGTTGAGGTGCGATTTGCCAATCTTCTCGCCGACGGTCACAACGATACGTCGCCAGCCAACCATAGTGCCCAGTCCCAGAGCAATCGCGACCACCACTTTTACCCAGAACGGGATGAAGCGTGTGGCGTTATCCAGCTCGCTTTTCAATGCGCCCAAATCACGCTGACTGTCGGCCGACAGCACCAACTGTTTATCTGCCTTGATGCGTTTGATGGCCTCCGAGGTGAGGTACATGTCGTTACGGGTGTTGGAGACCGCCGTGGCCGGGATTTTGCTCACCGAATCGTACTGACGAATTTCATCACCGATGGTTCCGGTCAAGGCTGCCAATGCCGGCATGACCTCTGGCGTCAGCTCGGAGGTACGCACGTAGGTGCTTAATACGTCACGCGCGGGGGCGGTCAGAGTGGCCGGAAACTGCCGTTGCAAATCCTGTTGGGTCACGCTTGCCAATGCAGCGACGCGTGGGATCTGCTCTGGCGGCATTGATCGGTTCAGCGCATAGGCTATCGGCATTGTGCCCACCAGAATCAGCATAATCAGGCCCATGCCTTTCTGCCCATCGTTTGAGCCATGGGCGAAAGAAACACCGGTGCAGGTGAGGATCAGCAGGCCACGGATCCACGGCGGCGGTGGGGTATCCCTCTTAGGTGCAGAATACAGTTTGGGCTGTTTGACCACGGCTTTTAGCACCCACAGCATCAGCGCTGAAAACACGAAGCCGATAATCGGCGACAGCAGTAACGCATAGCCGACGTTCAGGGCTTGATCCCAGTTCACGCCGCTGGTGCCGGTGCGTCCGTGAATCAGGGCGTTTGCCACGCCCACGCCAATGACCGACCCGATGAGCGTGTGTGAGGAGGAGGCGGGCAGGCCCAGCCACCAGGTGCCGAGGTTCCAGATAATCGCCGAAAACAGCAGCGCGTACACCATGGCAAAGCCGCCACCGGTCCCGGCTTGCAGGATCAACTCGATGGGCAGCAGCGAAATAATCCCGAAGGCGACGACGCCGCTGGAGAGTAAAACGCCGAGGAAGTTGAAAAAGCCTGACCAGACGACCGCGGCCATAGGCGGAAGAGAATGGGTATAGATGACGGTTGCCACGGCATTGGCGGTGTCATGAAAACCGTTAACGAATTCGAACCCGAGGGCGATGAGCAGCGCCAGTCCAAGCAGTAAGAAGGGGATGTAGCTGGTATAGACGGCGCCGGTGTCGCTGACATCGTTGAACAGATTAACCCCGGCAAAAGCAATGCCGAGTACCAGAAGCAGTAAAAAAAAGATAACGGTGAATCGGTTGTTCTTCTTGTATATTTTTGGATTGCTCTCGGATGTGAGGGGAAGTGCACCCCGTCGAATGGCGTTATTGTCACTCATATTTAACCCCTGAATAGGAAAATGGGAAAGCAAACGCTTAATAAGAACTGAACCCATTATTTTTGTAATGCGTGACACATTTATGTATGTCAGGGGAGTGAATTCTAGGCACCTGATGTTGTCATGCTGTCAATTTTCGTGACGCTGTCACTTTATACGCGCATCAGGCATTATCATATTTGATTAATTAGCGAGCACATGAATAAGATTCACTAATGTTTTATTGCTGCTCAAATGTTATCTATGCTATCAATGTTTAATCAGTTTGATTAAATATTGTCTTTCAGGGAGTTAGCATGGAGTTGCAAGAGCGGGCCGTCGGCAACAGTCAAATTGTCAATGTTGCTTTCATGGCGGTTGCGCTGATATTAGGCGTTGCGGGGGCGCTGCAGATGCCCGTTGTCAGCCTTTTCCTCACCCGTGGTACCGGTGCCAGCCCAATGATGGTCGGTATTTTCTATACCGTTAACGCCATTGCAGGCGTCGGCGTTAGCCAAGTTTTGGCGCGACGCTCTGACGCAGGCGGTAACCGTCGCCTGCTGATCCTAGGCTGCTGCACCATTGCCGTCCTCAACGCCCTGCTGTTTGCTTTTAATCGACACTACATGACGCTGCTAACGCTTGGCGTGGTGATGACTTCACTCGCCACGACCGCCATGCCGCAGCTGTTTGCGTTGGCGCGCCAGTACGCCGATGAAGCAGGCTGTGAGGTGGTGAAGTTCAGCACGCGTATGCGGGTACAGATCTCGCTTTCGTGGATTATTGCTCCGCCGGTGGCGTTTTTTACTCTCGCACATTTTGGTTTCACCGCTCTGTATCTCACCGTGGCTCTCCTGTTTGCCCTCAGTATCGTTCTGGTACTGACGCTGTTGCCTGCGCTTTATGCTGCTCCTGTGCAGGCCGCCAAAGGCGCAGGAATGCACAGGGCAACCAAGAATCGGGGTGTCGGCTGTCTATTTGCCGCTCTGGCCCTGCTGTGGGGCAGCGATACGATGTATCTCATCGATATGCCTGTCTATGTCAGCGGAATGCATGGCGTTGCCGAGGGGTTTGCAGGCTGGTTGCTGGGCGGTGCCGCAGGTTTTGAAATCCTCATTATGCTGTTCTGTACGCCGCTTGTGACGCGTTTTGGCAAAAGGCCAATGATGCTGGTGGCTGCGCTTTGCGCCGCGCTGTTTTATACCGGCATGGCGACGGTGAATTCGCCGCTGGCGCTGGTGGCGATACAGCTGCTTAATGCGGCTTTTATTGGCATTGTTGGTGGAATTGGCATGCTTTATCTGCAGGAGCTGTTGCCTGGCTCCCCCGGAACCGCCAGCACGCTTTACACCAACAGCATTGCCACCGGTGCCATCTTTGCAGGATTGATGCAGGGGGCAGCAAGCGAGCAGTTTGGGCATCAGGCCGTTTACTGGCTGGCAATGGCCGTTTCGCTGTTGGCGCTTTTACTGTTATTGCGCGTTAAAGACGCCTAATGCTAACAATTTGCTATCAATATTGATTAATTTTTCTTAAGTATTTTACCTATTTGGTTTTAATTGGCATGTCTTAAAACGGGGTGTCCATCCAGGAGGAGGATCGAGTGTTAAACACAGTCGCGATTGTTGATGCATTGTCGACCGGCAACGAGCTGGCGAAGAAGTTTATGGAGAGCGGATACCGCGTTGTTCATGTCTGGAATGATTTCACACGTCAAACCAGAGTCAGCGGGTTCGTGGAAACGATAAAGTATGAGGGCTCGTGCGAGCAGATAGTTTCAAGGCTCAGAAAGTACGATATTCGCTACGTTATTGCTGGCTCTGACAGTGGGATTGAGTTGGCCGACATGTTGGCCTCGATGATGGGTATTGTTGAGGGAAACAGTCCTGAGACCACGGCCTGGCGAAGAAACAAGTACCACTCGCATCAGGTATTAGCGGAAAACGGGCTTCGTTCAATCAAACAGTTTAAATCTTCGTCGGCAGAGGCGTTGGTTAACTGGGCAAATGAATGCTGTGGTTATCCGGTTATCGTCAAACCGCTAAACAGTGGGGCGAGTGACGGGGTTACGCTGTGTGAAAACGCGAAAGAGGTGGCGCAGGCGGCCGCAAAACAGCTGGGTCAAAAGAATCTTCTTGGCTATGTGAATGAAGAGCTGCTGATTCAGGAACTGGTTGATGGCGTGCAGTACTTCGTTAATACCCTGAGCTGGAACGGTAAACATCACGTGACCGATATCTGGGAACAGATCCGCAGTCGGGTTAACGGCGGTGCCTATAATTTTGAGGGTATGCATCTTATCCCCGGCGATGAGCCAACGGCGCATCTGCTGTCATCCTATGCCTGCGACGTACTGTCTGCACTCGGCGTAAACTATGGCGCGGCGCATAACGAGATTATCCTGACCTCAGAAGGGCCGGTATTAATTGAGGCTAACGCTCGGCTGATGGGCGCTTCTATCAATGAAGAGTCTTTCACACGCTGTTTAGGCTATACGCAGGTAAGCCGCTGCGTGGAGATGTATCTTGAACCGGGCCGTTTCCTGAATGAATTAGTGGGTAAAGACTACAGGCTGTTGTCTGGCGTTTCCGAGGTGTCGTTCCTGTTTACCGGTGATGGCCTGTTGGCGGGAATGCCGGCACGTGAAGCCATCGAAAATCTGCCTTCATTCTCTAACTTCTTCGGATTACCGACGCTGGGGCAGCAGGTGAAGAAAACGACGGATACCAAAGGCCTGCCGGGATTTGTCTATTTGGTTAATGACAATAAAACGCAACTGGAGCAGGATTTCCAGCAAATATTAACCTGGCAGAGCGAAGGAAAAATATTCGATATTATTAGTTAATCACCCCATTGATGTAACATTTTAAAATAAATAAGCGATTAATCCGGTGCAACGCCGTGGCTCCCCCATGCCTGCAATACGGAATAACGAATTTGGAAATAATAATGAATAGCGAAGAGAGTATATTATCAACGGTAAGCTTTCTCTCGAGGAAGTACCCGAAGGCTTGCTCGTTCTCATTGGGCAGGCCCAATCCCGAGGTTTATGCATTGCTTGATTTTGAACACTATCGTCAGGTCTATAAAAATACGCTTGATGAAATGTTTAGTCATAATCAGAAAGACATTAATGAACACTTGTGTACCTATGGGGCGAGTCAGGGGGTTATTAATGGCCATGTTTCGCGGTGGTTATTCATTGATGAAAATATCCACGCCGCCGAAAATGACATCTTTATTACCAACGGATGTCAGGAAGCCTATAACCTTATTCTTCTGCATGAATTACGCGAGGAGAGTGATTGCGTATTGATTATTGAGCCAACCTATTTTGGTTTTAATGATTGTGTTTCCGTGTTAGGGAAATCGTCGGTCACGGTCTCCGTTGATGACGTCAGTGACGAGGTGGGCGCTTTCCAGTTTGAGAATCTGACCGCGCTTATCGCCGAGTTTAAAAGCCAGGGTAAAAATACCAGACTCCTTTATATCAATCCTGACTTTAATAACCCAATGACTTACCGTTTGTCCGAGTCTGAGAAGGCAACGCTGTTGGCAGTGTGTCATCAAAACGGGGTCAAGATTATCGAAGACAGTACCTATTCTGGCTTCTATTTTGACGGAGAGCGCGGTCACTCCATTAAGTCGCAGGACCCGCATGGGCTGGTGTACTACGTGGGATCCTTCTCCAAGGTGATGTGCCCGTCGCTGCGTTTGGGGTATCTAATCCTTAATCAGTCAGACGCCGCGACGCGCGCCGATATACTGCATATTAAAGACCACACCAGCCTGAGCACCAGCGCACTGAATCAGCAAATCGTGGCAGGGTTTTTAATTCACTACGGGTACTCGGTGGAGGCTTGGGTACGTCCCATCCGTGAAGAATATCAACGTCGCCGAAATGCCATGGTCGAGGTGCTGCAAAGTGAATTGGATGGCTCGCCAATTAAATGGCAACCCCCGCAAGGTGGATTCTTTGTGTTCCTGAAATTACCGTTTTCAATCACCTCAAAGGATTTAATTCACTGCGTCGAGAATTATCAGGTCACCTTTATGCCGGTTAGTTATTTCTCTCGACGAGAAGGCAAAGTGATTAACGGGATCCGACTGGCCTTTAGCTATTACGAGCCTGAAATTATCGAGCAGGGCACGCGAGAATTCTGCAAGTTTTTAAAGGAGAGATTTCTATGAATATAAATACCCGTGATTCCCATGCCCCCTATATTTTAGCCTGTGCGCATGACGTTCCTGAAACCTCCTATACCCAGCATGAAGTCTGTGACAATTTGGGGATAAAAGACGGTCGTATTCGCTCGATATTTATTAATAGCGGCATTAGCAAACGTCATTTGTCGATAAAAGAGATGGCAAAGAGTGAGCCTAACGCCGAGTCACACGGTGAAATGCTGAACCGTCATGAATATTCCGCGCTTGAACTGGGTGCGAATGCCATCAATAAATGCCTGACTAAAATCGGTAAAACCGTTGAGGACATCGCCTGCATTTGCTGCGTGACCTCGACCGGCTTTCTGGTACCGGCATTAAGCGCCCGATTTTGTCAGTCGCTGGGCCTCTCCGAGTTTTGTAACCGCATCGATATTGTTGGCATGGGCTGCTCTGCGGGTCTAAATGGCCTCGATGCGGTCAAAAACTGGTCGGTGGTCAATCCAGGCAAACTGGCCATCGTGGTTTGCACCGAAATCTGTTCGGCCGCCTACCTCGAAGACGGCACGATAGCGACCTCGGTGGTCAACAGCCTGTTTGGTGACGGTGCCAGCGCGGCGGCCGTGGTGTCTGAACCCGCAGACAAAATCCTGCCCGCTGGCGCTGTTCGACTGCTCGACAAGCTCAGCCTGACGGAGTCAGAGGGGATAGGCATGATGAAGTTTGACTGGAACGACGAGCAGCACAAGAACAGTTTTTATCTCTCGAAGGATGTGCCTTACGTAGTGGGTTCCAAGGTTGAGAAGGTCATCAACAGGCTACTCGGCGAACGGTCGCTTAGCGTAAGCGATATCGACCATTGGATTGTCCACTCGGGCGGCAAGAAGGTTATCGACTCCATCTGCATCAATCTGGGGCTGACCAAGAACGACCTTCGCCATACGCGCAGCGTATTGAACGATTTCGGTAATTTATCCAGCGGATCCTTCCTGTTCTCGCTGGAGCGCTTACAGAATGAAAAAACCGCCAACAAGGGTGACCTTGGGGTGCTAATGACCATGGGACCCGGCGCGGCCATCGAAACGGCCTTGGTACAGTGGGCCGAATAAAGCTCCTCGTTTCTTTTGAACCCACGATTGAATTCAACCCATTTTAAAGAGGTGTGTTATGGAACGTCTGAACATGAATATCGAAGATACTGCATCAATTTCGGTCGAGCTTATCGAAAAAATTAACCAGCTTTGCGCGCAGGCCGAGGCCGACGAGCAGGTAAAAGTCGTTGGCTTTACCTTTGGCAAGACCTCAGGGGCCGACGCTGGTGAAGCCATCGCCGACGTTGCGCTGCTGCACAAATGGGAGAAAAGCCTGCGACGCCTTGAGAATGTCAATGCGCTGATTGTTGCTCACTGTGAAGGCGAACTCTCGCTGGCAGCGATGTCGATACTGGCCGTCTCTGACCTTCGTATTGGAACCCCCGCGTCCTCTTTCGGCTTGAACGGCAAAGAGGTCACGGTACCGGGGATGCTGATTCACCGCCTGACCCAGCAGTTAAATGCCAACGGGTTACGTTCACTGCTGCTGCTTGGCAACCGCTGGTCCGCCGAAGAGGCCGAAGCCAATGGGCTGCTAGATCGTCTAGCCAGTCAGCCGCAGGCGTTGACCGAAGACATTATTTTTGGACTTAATCCACACGCCTTTAATGATATCCGCGTGCGTCGCAAGCTTATCCTTGAGGCGAGCACCGCCTCATACGATGAAACACTGGGTCTGTCGCTTTCGGCCAGCGACCGAATCATGAGAAAAGGCTGAGAGGCAGACGATGTCCGACCTGATAACTGAAACCTTAAACAACGCGGCCAAGCGGGTGAAATCACGGCTGGCCGAACTGGCATTGACGGCGGATACGCCGAGCGAAACGCAAATCGAACGCTGCAATCAAGACAGGCAAATCCAGGCCTTTTTTGAGGAAAATGCGTTGGCACTGTATGAGCATTGGACCGCACTTTACTCCCGTTCGCTGCGGGTGACGGACCTGTTTGAAAGGACGTTCTCTGTGCTTTTCGCGCCGCAAACCACAGTCAGTGATGTGCGCGTCGTTGCCGACTACTGTTTTTCACTGTTCCTGCAGCAGGTGCTACAGAGTGAAGACCATGGAACACACCTGCTGCATGCCCAGCTTGAGCCAAAGGCGCTTTCGCTGTCTCTGATGAGGCCGTTTGCCGCCGATGGCAGGCTTCGTCTGGCGTCGCTGGAGATGACGCGGGAGGGCGAGGCGGCGGTCATCACCTTCCTCAATGGCCATAATCTCAACGCCGAAGATGGGGAATTTGTCGATGATTTAGAAACGGCTATAGATATCCTCTGCTTGTCGCCAGATATCAAGGTCGGCGTACTGCGCGGAGGAGAAGTCACCCATCCCAAATATGCTGGCAAGAGGGTCTTCTGCTCCGGTATTAATTTGAAAAAGCTGCACAGCGGCGAAATATCCTACGCCGGTTTTCTCATTGGCCGGGAGATGGCATGCCTCAACAAGCTTATCCACGGCGTGACGTATCCGACGCCTAATCTTGTCAGCAGAGCCGTTAAACCCTGGATTGCGGTGGTCGATACTTTTGCCATCGGTGGCGGCATGCAGATGGTCCTGGCCTGCGATTATGTGATTGCGGAAACGGGCAGCTATGCCTCGTTGCCTGCCGCCAAAGAGGGCATTATCCCCGGCGTTTCCAATCTGCGCCTGACGGCGGCCACCACCGAGCGGTTTGCCAAGCGGGTCATTTTGCACGGTGAACAAATCTACGCGGGCGCTGCCTATTCAGATTATATTTTTGACCAGGTGGTGACGTCGCAAGAGCTGGACGGAGCGTTGGCCGACGCCGTCGAACTGATGGCTGCGCCGGCAGTTCCGGCCAATAAGCGAATGATTTCGCTTTCGAAAGAGCCTTTATCGGCCTTCAGACACTATATGGCGAGCTTCTGTACCGAACAGGTCATCAGAATGTATTCTCGCGATGTCAGGGAAAAAACCGGCAAATTTGCTCAAAAGGCGAAACTGGGTTGAAAGCAGGAGAGCGTAATGACCATGCACGATGAAAATCCTCAGGCGGTGCAGTACCAAAAACGGGGGCGGGTGGCGTATATCACCCTCAACCGTCCTGACGTACTTAACGCCATGAATCTCGAGATGCACCGCCAACTGCTGGCGGTATGGGAAACGGTGAATCAGGACGCTGATGTCTGGGTGGTGGTGCTGGCGGGCGAGGGGGGCCGCGCCTTTTCGGTGGGACAGGATCTCAAAGAACTCAAGCTGCGCTATGAGGCCGGCGAGCCACCGTCGAGTCTGGGCAGCGGCGGTCGTGCCGGATGGCCGAGATTTACCGAGCGTTTCGACATCCATAAACCGGTGATTGCCAAGGTCGACGGTTATGCCTTCGGAGGCGGCTTTGAGCTGGCGCTGGCCTGCGATTTGATTGTTGCAACGGAGGAGTCCGTTTTTGCTCTGCCTGAGGCTAAGCTGGGCCTGATTCAGGGCGCGGGCGGGATCTTCCGACTGACGCGACAAATGCCGCTTAAACAGGCGATGGAAATGCTGCTGACCGGTAAAAGGATCACCGCCCGTGAAGCACTGGAATTTGGCCTGGTGAATCAGGTGACGACGAAAGAGAATCTTGATGAAGCGGTGAATAAGCTCACGCAAGATATCCTGCGCTGTTCACCGATGGCGATTCAGGCGATTAAAAATATTGCCTATGAAAGCGCCGACAAGAGTCTGGAACAGGCCTTTGCCGCTGAATACTACGCCGAGCAGCAGCGTTTACAGAGCCTGGATTTAGTTGAAGGCGTTGATGCATTTTTGGAAAAAAGAGATCCTGTCTGGTGCGGGAGATAATTATGTTATTTTATCTTATGTTTTAAAAAACCTTAGATTGGTCGATGGACAATATAGAAAACCTTACCGCGATGGTGGTGTTTGCCCGCGTGGTTGAAACACTCAGCTTTACCGAGGCCGCAAAATCACTGCGGCTCTCGAAATCCTCCGTGAGCCGAGAAATAGCCAGCCTTGAAGTGAGACTCGGTGCGCAGCTGTTGAACCGCACCACGCGTAAAATCGCGGTCACCGACGTGGGGATGAGCTACTACCAGTACTGCAATCGTATACTGAATGAGATCAAGGGTGCCGAGCATTTCATTCGTCACTTTCACGAAGAGCCGATGGGCAATCTGCGCCTGATTGCCCCGGTGACCTTTGGCTGCCAATGTGTTGTTCCGGTGCTCAACCACTATATAAATAACAACATTCACGTCAACGTTGACCTGGACTTAACCGATCGACCGGTCAATATGGCCGATGAGCTCTATGATATCGCGATTGTCATCACCCGCGACAGGCCGGAAGCTGCACAAATAAAACCTTTGATTCCAATCACCTGGGGTCTTTACGCCGCGCCCAAATACGTTGCCCGACTGGCAAAAATAACCAAGCCGGAAGATTTGCCGCGCCACGACTACATCCTGTTCCGTGGGCCAGCACACACGATTTCATTACCTTTTTATAAAGACAAGCAGAAGCTGGATATTGAGGTGCGCAGCCGTTTCAGAATGAACAACAGCGTGGCTTTGATGAGTTCGGCGATGGCCGGAGGCGGTATTGCCTACCTGCCGGACTACATTGCTCAGGAGTCAGTACACGAAGGCAAGCTGGTGCGGCTGTTGCCTGACTGGAAGATGGACACCTATCATTCCTGGGTTTTATTCAAATCGGACAGCGGCCTCTCGGCGCGCGTTAGGCTGTTTGTGGACGACCTCGAGAGAAAGTTGCGCCAGCTTTACCTCACGCCTTCTGATTAGAGGCTGAAAAATAAAACGGACACCCGAAGGTGCCCGTGCATTTCTGACCGTAGCCGCAGGGATTAGTAGTAGTTACCTTGACGGTAATCCCAGGTCAGGAAAATATCAGACATGATTGACATGATTTTATCCACATCCAGGCCTTTACGGATCAGGATAGGGCATGGGGTCACGCTGCGTTGGCCTTTCTGCTCTGGAACCAGCGTGCCGTTCTCGTCAACCATGGAGACCATCACGCCTTGCTCGTAGCGGGTTTTCTCGGTTTCGTTCGGTTGAATCGAGGTTACGTATTCGTTGGCTTCGATAATCAGGTCTGCGTGTGATTCGATACGCTCGCCGATGCCTTCTACCTTGCCGCGGTTGCCTTTACCTGATGGGTTAGCGGAGCTGGCGAAGGAGAACTTGCCGTGGTTTTCCCACAGCTCTTTGGCCAGAATCTCACCCGGCTTACCGAATTTGATCACGAAGCAGCTGGTGTCGCGCTTGTCCATCATCATGGTTTTAGAACCGTCGTCTGGAATGCGTGCCTTGGCGTCTTCTTTCCACGGCAGGATGCAGCCCAACAGAATGTCTTTGTCCCAGTGCTGCTGATACAGCGCTTCAATCTCAGGGTTCAGCTGAGCCAGTGACTTCAGCTGCTCCAGAGAACCACACAGCACAACGCCTGGCTTGTTACGGTTACGCTCTTTGGCTTCAAACTTGCGATCCAGACCTTTAGCGTCTGAAGTCATGATGATGTAGCCCACTTTAGTCGGGCAAACGATCATGCCGCCGTCTTTAGACAGGATTTCAACTGCTTCCGGCTGTAAGGCACCGTTCCACTGAATTTTTTTGCTAGACATGTTCGCGACCTTTCTATTTTAAATGACATTAACGGGAAGTATTCGGCGTGCCGAATCAGTGAAATCATCCTACCGCATTTTTTCTAAACCGCGAGTATTTTGCAGCAAAGTGTTTGATTGTTTCATTCTGGCAACAAAAGGCGCAGGGAAGAGGGTATTCGTGCTGGCCCTGGGATTCGGCGCTGTGCTATAACTCGGCCATCCTCTCGATATGATTGATTATTATGAAGCTTCCCGATCTAAACCTGATTATTGCGCTCGATGCCTTGTTAGAAGAAGGCTCGGTGATTGGTGCTGCGCGGCGCATGAACCTGAGTCCCCCCGCGATGAGCCGCACGTTGACCCGCATCCGCGAGCAGCTTGGCGACCCGATTCTGGTGAAGACTGGGCGCAGAATGGTACCGACGCCGCGTGCGCTGGCGTTGCGTGAACAGGTGCATCAGACGATGGAAAGCGCGATAACGCTGCTGCAACCTGAGTCGGTGCTTTCGCTCGCGGCGCTGGAGCGTACTTTTACGCTGCACGCCAATGACGTGTTTATCAGCGCCTACGGCGGCGTGTTGCTTGCGCGTTTGCGTGAGGAGGCTCCTAACGTCGGGATCCGCTTTACGCCAGAAAACGGCAGCGATGAAGACAGCCTGCGGGATGGCAAGGTCGATCTCTATATCAGCGCGATGCGCCCGCTGGGTGACGATATTCACGTGCAGTCACTGTTTAGCACTCGGTTTATGGGGCTGGCTCGCGAGGATCATCCCATCTTCAACGCCGAGATTACCCCGCAAAGTTATGCCGCCTATGAGCACATTAGCGTCTCGAGACGGGGGCGGGCGCGGGGTCCCATCGATAAACAGTTGGCAGAGTCGGGACTGCTACGGCCTATCTCGCTGGTGGTGCCAACCTTCCACTCTGGCGTGTTTTCGTTAGGCAATTCAGACCTGATTCTTTCGCTACCGGAGCACGTGGTCCGCGCGGTGCAGAGCATGGGGATTAAAGCGCGCAGCTTTGCGCTGCCGGTGACGGTCGAGGCTATTCCGATAGTGCAGGCCTGGCATCCGCGTTTTCAACGTGATGCCGCTCATCGCTGGCTGCGGCGCATCATTCATGATCTTTGCCAGTCGTGCGTCTGACGCACTCCTCAACTGCAAACATAGCAATTTCTCAATCCCTCGCGCCTTTCTAGACTGAGCCTCTCATTAATCTGTAGAGGACAAGTAATGGAAATAACCGCGCAACCCAAGGTTTCGCCTGCTGCCGCAACCTTCAATCTGCGCATCATGACTGGGCTGGTGGGCATTCTGCTGGCGTCGCTGATTGCCGGGCTGAATGAACATGTGACCGATATTGCGATGCCCGACGTACAGGGGGCGATGTCAATTAGCCACGACGAGGGCAGCTGGCTGACTACCCTTTATGAGGCGACGCAGGTCGCTGCCATGGCCTTCGCCCCCTGGTTCTCGGCCACCCTCTCGCTGCGTCGCTTCACGCTCAGCGTTACCGCCGCCTTTATGCTGTTGGGCGTTCTTTGTCCCTTCGCCTCCAACCTGCACCAGCTGTACCTGCTGCGTGCACTACAAGGGCTGTTCGGTGGCTGTCTGCCGCCGATGTTGATGAGCGTCGCGCTGCGCTTCTTACCCCCCGGTATCAAGCTTTATGGCCTCGGTGCCTACGCATTGACGGCAACCTTCGGGCCAAATCTGGGCACGCCGCTGGCGGTACTCTGGACCGAGTATGTCGGCTGGCGCTGGGCATTCTGGCAGGTCGTGCCGGTTTGTTTGCTGGCGATGAGCGCCGTGTACTGGGGGATCCCTCAAGACCCGCTGCGGCTCGAGCGTTTTCGCCAATTCAACTGGCGCGGGGTGCTGTTGGGTTTTCCGGCGATCGCCTCGTTGGTTATCGTGCTCGAGCAGGGGACGCGACTTGGCTGGCTGGACTCGCCGTTTATTGGCCGCATGCTGGCGTTGGGGCTGGTTAGTATGACGCTGTTTATGGTTAACGAGTGGTTCCACCCGCTGCCTTTTTTCAAGGTACAACAGCTGGCGCGGCGCAACCTGACGTTCTCGCTGATTACCCTCGGCGGCGTATTGGTTATCCTCGTCGCGGTACCGGGGATTCCTGCCGCTTATCTGGCGGAGGTTCAGGGATATCGGCCGCTGCAAATTGCCCCGCTGGCGCTATATGTCGCGCTGGGTCAGCTGCTCGCGCTGCCGCTGGTTTCTTCGCTGTGCAACCTCAATCGGGTGGATTGCCGGTGGGTACTCGCCGTCGGGCTGGGACTTATCGCGCTGACCTGCTATCTCGGCAGCGCGATGACCTCCGACTGGATCCGCAATAACTTCTACGGCCTGCAAATGCTGCAAATTCTCGCGCAGCCGATGGCGGTCATTCCGCTTCTGATGCTCGCCACCAATGGGTTACCGCCGATTGAAGGTCCTTCTGCGTCCGCCTGGTTTAACACGGTTAAAGGAATGGCGGCGGTGGTGGGCACCGGCGTGCTTGAGGGGGTGACTACGATGCGTGAGCACTTTCACTCCCACACGCTGGTCGACAGGCTCGGCGGGCGTTCACTTTGGTTAGCGCAGCAGCATGAAGGTCTCACGCGGCTTGCCGGGCAAATTAGGGCGCAGGCGCTCGTGCTGGCCAGCGCTGACCTTTATCGTGTGATGGCGTTTATTACGCTGACGTTGATTATTTTTATTCCTCTGATGGCGACACGGGTTTATCCCCCGCGTCCCGTCAAAGATGCTTAAGGTTTGACGATGACCCCCTCTTTATTGACCCCTAAAAAAACCCTGATTGCCACCGTTGGCGCGGCTGTTTTGGCGATCGCGCTAATTTGCGGGTGGCTTTTTGCCACCAGCACGGACCAAACCACCAACGATGCGTTTATCAGTGCCGATTACACCCTGGTAACGCCGCGCATTAGCGGACAAATCACCCACGTCAGGGTTGAAGATAACCAGTATGTGCATCAAGGACAGCCGATGATTGATATTGATGACCGCGACCTGCGCGCGGCGCTCGATGCGGCAAAGGCGAATCTGCTGGTTCAGCAGGCCACGGTCGCGAACGCTGAGGCGAGCCTGATACAGCAGCAGTCCAATATTCATCAGGCGGCGGCGACCCTGGCGGCAAGTCAGGCGACTTACGTCTTTGCCAAAGCCGATTTTGCGCGCTATCTCGACCTGGCGGCGCAGGGCGCAGGCAGCAAGCAGAACGCTCAGCAGGCGCGGTCGCGTATCGATACCGCCCAGGCTAACGTCGCACGAGACAGTGCCTCGCTGGATGCGGCGCGTCAAAAAACGGCGATTCTGCTGGCCGAGCGTGAACGCGCAACAGGGGAGTTGAAACGTGCGCAGGCTGCTCTTGATGCCGCTGAGCTGAACCTTTCCTATACGCAGATTGTTGCGCCTGTCGACGGTTGGGTCGGTCAACGCGTCGCGCGGCAGGGAGCCTATGTCACGCCGGGCAATACGCTGCTGGCCCTGGTACCGCTCAAACGTGCCTACGTTATCGGTAATTTTCAGGAAACCCAGCTTGAGCACGTTCGTCCGGGTCAGCCGGTGGATATCCGCGTCGACAGCTTCGGCGGGGCCACGCTGCACGGCGTGGTAGACAGCTTCGCGCCTGCGACGGGCGTGACCTTTTCGCCTATCGCCCCCGACAACGCCACCGGCAATTTTACCAAGGTGGTTCAGCGTATTCCGGTAAAAATAGTGCTTGATGCGGGCCAGCGTGAGGCATCGCGACTGTTGGTCGGAATGGCGGTAGAGGCCACTGTGCATACCGCCGCAACGGCGGGGAGCAGGCCATGAAGAGGGTATCTCTTGCACTGAGCGTCACGCTGCTTGGCGGTTGTACCTTGGGACCAGATTTCAAGGCGCCGCAGGTCACAGGCCCGGTTGTCTGGACGCATGGCAGCGCCGCCAGCCGCACGGTTGACAAAGGCATCAGCCCGCAGTGGTGGGGCATTTTTCACGACGCGACGCTGACCCGCCTGATTACGCGTGCGGCAGAGGCTAATCTTGACCTGAAGGCTGCGACCGCACGACTGATGCAGGCACAGGCCGAACGGCGCGTTATCGGTGGTGATAGCCAGCCGTCGGTTAACGGTGCGGTCAGTTATCAGCGTGCGCGCAACAGTCAGGAGGGATTGCAGGATATTTCGGGCCTTGACGGCAAACGAGCCTATAACGTCTGGCAGCCGGGCGTTGACGCTTCCTGGGAGCTGGATATGTGGGGCCGCGCGCGTCGCGAGCTGGAGTCGGCCAGTGCCAGCGTCGAGGCCAGCGCTGACCTCCGACGCGCCGTGCTATTAACGGTACAGGCAGAAACCGCGGGGGATTATATTCAACTGCGCGGCATTCAGGCTCAGCGGGCGACTACCGAGCAGAACCTTACCGTTGCCGAGCACAGCCTCAAATTGACCTCTGTCCGTCTGTCTGACGGCGTGGCTACTCAGCTTGAAGTGGCCGAGGCGCGGGCGCAGGTGGCGGCTATTCAGGCGAGGCTGCCTATTTTAGAACAGCAGCAGTCGCATTTAATCAACGCCTTAAGTTATCTGATGGCCGAACAACCGGGTGCGTTGAGCCGAGAACTGAACGGAGTAAAACCGCTCCCGCTCACCCCGGTTGAGGTTCCGGTCGGCCTGCCGTCACAGCTGGCACAGCGCCGACCGGATATTCGTGCCGCTGAGGCCCAGCTGCATGCGGCTACCGCGGAGATTGGCGTTGCCACCGCCGATTTTTATCCCAGCATTACCCTTTCGGCTAACGCCGGGCTTCAGGCGATGCAGTTCAATCAGCTGGGTCAGTGGGGCTCGCATTTTTACAATTTTGGCCCTGGCCTGAATCTGCCGATTTTCGAAGGCGGTCGCCTCCGAGGTCAACTGGCGCTGCGCAAGGCTCAGCAGCAGGAGGCTGCGGTACATTTCCAGCAAACGGTGCTGAAGGCGTGGCACGAGGTGGACGACGCGATGGTCGATTACGATACCCATCAACGGCAGCGGCAGAAGCTGGTCACGGTGGTCGAAGACTCGCAAATCGCACTTGATAACGCCCAGCGGCAATATATTGCCGGCGCCATCGACTTCCTCAATGTGTTAACGGTACAACAGGCGCTGCTCGACGCGCAGCAATCGCTGGTCATCAGTAACACCAATGTGTCGCTGTCTTTGGTGCGGCTTTACAAGGCGTTGGGTGGCGGGTGGGAAAAGGCCTATCCTGGCGGCACAGTTTAGTGTATTTCGCTCATAAATAACTCAGCCATTGCAAGGGGATAAATGGTGAGGCACTATAAATTTGCTTGTTATTCATCCGATTTAATATCTTTTAGTCTTAAATGATCTTGGAGGTTTTATTGGGTTGTATTTACGCCCAATAAAACACCCACTAATTTAATAAGCTGATAAGGATTTAAGATGATTATTAATGAAGGGTTATTAACGCATAACTTATTGATTAAGCTTGTTACCGGTTCTCCCTCTGCACGTATTAAAGAAGATAAAGGATTCTTTCTTGAGGGCATGGGGCGAATTTATATGTTCCGGTCCGGCGGAGGGAATGGCATCAGCAAAAGCAACAGATCTGAGCTGCTACGGCAGGAAGAAAATGCGCTAAATAGAAATTTACAGGATGCTGATTATCATCATGAGAACCAAGTGAATAATATTATTCGCCGTTATTCGTCTCATGTCCAATCTAATGAACTTTATAAAAGACTTGATATTGATGCCGAGAAAAACCGCTATCGGCAAGAAAAACAGCAGATTGAAAGTAGAAGCGCTCGGGAGGTTGCTCGAATCAATAATCTGGCATGAAGATGTCAGCCATAAGGATGATAAATGAGTTTGTCAGGTCATCAACAGAATGAACAAGAGAATAATAAGCTTATTAATAATGCGATTCATTGTCTACAGTTCCTGGGGTGTCCTCTTGAGGAGGTCGATACCCAGCACATTACGCTGCCAATAAAAATAGAGTTTCAATATAGTTACGATTTCTATATATCGATCAAAGACACTGCGCTAATAATTAGCGTTGAGTTAAATAAATCCGGGAGCATTGAATATCTTGAGGATGTATTTGGCCATCAGTATGAGTTTGAAGACCTTGGTGAGTATTTTTCGGTGAGCTGTCGGGTGCCGGAGGAGGTGGCATTGAATATTGAGGCTCTGTCTGCTTTATTTATATCAATGAAGAAAAAAGCGGCTATTTTTGTTAATTAACCCTCAGGCAGAAAATGTTGACCCTCGCTGAGAAGGAGGGCCAAAATGAATTCGCTTAGTGAGTTGGCCTGTAGCCTTTGCAGCCATACCAGGCGATGTAGAGGTAGCACACCAGCGGCACAACGAAAGACACCAGCAGTGAAACGTGGTCGGCAACGGCAGCCTGAATGATAGGCATGATTGCGCCGCCGACGATACCCATGCACAGCACGCCTGAAGCACGGCCGGTCAAACCACCCAACTTGTTCAGCGCCAGCGAGAAAATGGTCGGGAACATAATAGAGTTAAACAGGCCAACGCACAGAATCGCCCACATGCTGAATGTGCCTTTGGTGATGATGGCCGAGGCAATCAGCAGAACCACTATCATCGCGTTAAACGCCAGCAGGCGGTTGGCCTTGATTTTGGTCATCAGCACGCTGCCGAGGAAGCGTCCTACCATCGCACCGCCCCAGTAAAGGGAGAGCTTCTGGCTGGCGTCAACCGCAGAAAGAGAGGCAATGTCCGGGCGCTCCAGCAGGCTTATCAGATAGCTACCGATAGACACTTCCGCACCTACGTAAGCAAAGATACCGATCACACCCAACACCAGATGCTTTTTCTTCCACAGGCTGTGGTCTTTACCGTCGTCCTGCTCTTTCTCGTTGCTCAAGACTGGCAGCTTGCTGAATTTAATCACCAGAGCAATCAGGATAAGTACCGCGGTTAGCACCAGATAGGGCATCTGCACCGAAGAGGACTCGCTGGCATAGTAATGCTGAAGTTCACCGGCAGGCAGATGAGAAATCTGGTCAGCGGTCAGCACCACGGCGGAAAGAATAAACATGCCGCCCAGCACCGGACCAATGGTGGTACCCAATGAGTTAAACGCCTGCGTCAGGTTAAGACGGCTGGCTGCGGTATCTGCGCTTCCCAATGAGTTAACGTAAGGGTTTGCCGCAACCTGTAGCAGAGTTAAACCGGAGGCCAGAATGAACAGCGACAGCAGGAACAGCGGATAAGAGCGCAATGACGCCGAAGGATAGAACAGCACGCAGCCCAGTGCGGCAACCAGCAGGCCCATGATGATACCGGCCTTATAGCCAAACTTGCTGACGACTTTACCCGCCGGATAAGACATCACAAAGTAGGCGAAGAAGAAGCTGAACTGAACCAGCGAGGCCTGAACGTAGCTTAATTCGAATAGGGATTTTAAATGTGGAACCAAGATGTCATTCAGTGAGGTAATCAATCCCCACATAAAGAATAGCGCCGTTAGCAGAGCCAGAGGCCCTTTGTAACTTGTAGATTTTTCGTTCATGTAAGTTCCTGTTACTTATGGCTGTCAGATTATTCGCTTTCAATTGCGCCTCTGACTTAGAGATAAAATGCCGATGCGGGGTAATGCATCGTTATCTGACCCTGATGACACTCAAACAGTGCGTCAATAAAGTGACCTGGCGCACATTTTTTTGCGAGCGCAAGATTACATAAACTTTTAACGAAGACAAGCATCGGCAACCTTTGCCAACACTTTAAATAACCTAGGCAAATTTTGAGTCAGGCAATAAGAACAAGCAGTTAACGCCAGTTCTCTGCCTTTGTTTGATAAAGCGTCGGTGGATTAATCACAGTTTTGTGATCTGGATCTCATCGTAAGATTTCGTTGTTACAGGTCAATCGACAGGGTGAACGGTTAGCGGATAATACGTTATCGGCTTAGCTTTAGCGCCAGCGCTGCTGCCAGACAGCCGGCGACGATTCTTTTTTTCTTTTTAAAAACGGAAAATTTATGTCAATTAAACTGATTGCGGTTGATATGGACGGGACCTTTCTCAATGACGATAAGGCCTATGATAAAGCACGTTTTCTCGAGCAGTATGCCGAACTCAAGGCGCGTGACATCCGCTTCGTGGTCGCCAGTGGCAATCAGTTTTATCAGCTGGTGCACTATTTTCCAGAAATTCAGCAGGAGATAGCCTTCGTTGCTGAAAATGGAGCCTATGTGGTGGACGCAGGTGAGGAGATCCACTGTGGCGAGTTTGCCAAAGAGCACGTTGCACGTATTCTCGAGGTGCTGACAGAGGTTCAAGACATCAATCTGGTGGTGTGCGGTAAAAACAGCGCCTATGCTCATGTCTCAATGAGCGAGGCTATCGTCGAAAAAATGTCGAATCACTATCGTCGCCTGAAAAAGGTGGAAGACTTCTCGACGGTAGAGGACATTATTTTCAAATTTTCATTAAACGTCCCCAATGACGCTATCCCGGCACTGCTTAAGAAACTTGCCGACGAGGTGGGTGATATCTCTCAGCCGGTCGGCAGCGGCTTCGGCTTTATCGACCTGATTATCCCAGGTTTGCACAAGGCCAACGGCCTCAGCCTGCTTCAGGCGCGATGGGGCATTAAAGATCAACACGTCGTGGCCGTTGGCGACAGTGACAACGATATTGAAATGCTGCGCCATGCCGGGTTTGGTTTTGCGATGGCTAACGCCAGCCCGACCGTCGCCTCGGTGGCGGATTATCGGACCGAAAGCAACAACCAACAGGGCGCATTAAACGTTATTGCACGGGTTCTGGACGGAAAATCACCGTTTTAGATTAGAGAAAGTTTTTTGATACTCCTATTCTGCCACTGTCCTCGGGCAGTTTTATCACCACTAAAAAATCAGAATATTTTATTGAATCGTCAGCCGCCGTTCACGCGCGGCCAAGGGAGAAAGGCAGATGGAGAAGGGTGTAGCAATTATTCCTCAGTTGCAGCAGATTTTGACCGGCGACCAGTTACTGACCAGTGAAAATGATAAAGCCTATTATACCAAGGGGTTTCGCGTCGGTCAGGGACAGGCGCTTGCCGTAGCCATTCCTGACTCCCTGCTGCAACTTTGGCAGGTACTGAAGCTATGCGTCGCCGCTGACAAAATTATATTGATGCAGGCATCCAACACCGGTGTGACCGGCGGTTCAACCCCAGACGGCAATAATTACGATCGTGACGTCGTTATTGTCAGCACGCGGCGTATAAAAGGTGTGCAGATCATTGATAACGCGCAACAGGTTATTGCTTTCCCCGGAAGCACGCTGACCGAGCTGGAAAAGGCGCTGTTACCGCACCATAAAGAGCCGCACTCCGTGATTGGCTCTTCATGCATTGGCGCCTCGGTGATTGGCGGCGTTTGCAATAATTCTGGCGGTTCGCTCATTCGGCGCGGCCCGGCGTTTACTGAAAAATCCCTTTTCGCGCAGATTAACAACGACGGTAGCCTTTCTCTGGTCAATCATCTGGGCGTATTTCTGGGCAATACGCCAGAAGAGATGATTGCGCGTCTCGAAAATCAGGAGTACACCACCGGCACCGCGCCGGACTGGGAAGGGAAAATCTGGGCCGACGATTATGCTGAGGTTATCCGTGACGTCGATGCCAATAGCCCGACGCGCTTTAACGGCAACGCGCAATACCTGCACGACAGTTCGGGCAGCGCGGGAAAGGTAGCGGTGTTTGCGGTTCGGCTTTCGACCTTCGATAAAGGCGACCGCACGCAGACTTTCTATATTGGCACCAACGATGAGCAAGAGCTTGTCGGGCTACGCCGTTATTTGCTGCAAAATCTGCAAGAACTGCCTCAGCAGGCGGAATATATCCACCGCAACGCGTTTGATCTGACGGTGCGTTACTCCAAGCATGTTTATTGGGCAATCGATCGTTTGGGGCCAGAGGCTTTACCGTCTTTAATGGCCGGGAAGGCTAAATGGGACCTGCGGGTGAAAAAGGCCGGTTTCTTACCGCTTAATCTGGTCGATAAAGTGCTGCAAGGGGTAAATAACCTGACGCCGAAGCGCGTGTCGAAACGCATCCTCGACTATCGAGACCAGTTTGAGCATCATCTGATGATAAAAACCGAGGCTCGCCACGCGCCTGAACTGCAGCTTCTGCTGACCTCGTTTTTTGCAGGGAAATCGGGGCAATTTTTTGCCTGCGACTCGCGTGAAGAAAAAGACGCCTTCCTGGTTCGCTTCGGCGTTGGCGGCTGTACGGTTTCGTACTGCGACTATATGGGCATCGACACCAACCAGCGGCTGATGGCGTTTGACGTAGCGCTGCGCCGTAACGATGACCAGTGGCGAATTGTGTTACCCGCACATCTTCAGGCGCAGGTGCTTGAAGACTCCTGCTGCGGGCACTTTTTCTGCTTCGTAAACCATCAGGACTACATCCTCAAGCCTGGCGTAGACCCGGTGACTTTCAAGCATGAGGTGCTGGAGTATCTTGACCGGCGCGGTGCGAAATATCCCGCTGAACACAACGTCGGGCATTTGTACTCTGCCTCCGGTGAATACGAGCAGCACATGCGCGAGCTTGACCCGACCAACAGTTACAATCCAGGGATAGGCAAGACCAGCAGGAAAAAATATTGGCGCTAGGTTGAGGCTTGAGCCAGGCGGTTGAAAGCCTTGAATGCAGAGGGTTCCCTACTAGTGGAAACCCTCTGTACAAAGGCTATTTTCCTTCCCGACGCGCAAAACGCGCGCCTTTGACTTAAATCATTATGTTTTGAATTAAAAACACATATTCAATAATTAAAAGTCCGGATCGACGGCCTTCATAACCTCGTATGCCGCCTTAACCCTTGCCTCGTTAGGGTAAGACTTATTCGCTAGCACAATGATTGCCATCTTTTTGATAGGCACAAACAGGGCGTAGGTTGAAAATCCGCCGGTAGAGCCGGTCTTGTTGTAGATGGCCTGCTCCAACGGGGGCTGCGGCGGGTTGATGGCCTGAGTCGGCTGGGGCTGGGAAATAATCTGCGAGCCGTTGTTGTCTAACAGGGTTTTCAGCGCTGACGGATAGGCGTAGTTTTCCCACATCATATCCTGCGTAAACTGCCCGACCTGATAGTAACCGCGATGCGTCGCGTCTACCGCTGTCTGCCATTTGGCGTCAATGGGTTGAGTTCGTAGATTTATGTTCAGGTAACGAATCAGGTCCGCCGAGCTGGACTTTATGCCGTAGGCCTCGGCGTCCAATACCCCAGGATTGACGCGCACCGGCTGATTCTGTTTGTTATAGCCCTGAGCATATTCACCCATTTTATCGGCCGGAACCTGCACATAACTATTGTGCATACCTAACGCGGGCAACATACGATTTTGCATGATGTCGGTAAACGGTTGATTAAGGCTCTTGGCCGCTATCATGCCCAGCAATCCAATCCCCATATTCGAATAGATGCGCTGGGTGCCCGCCGGTTGGGCAGGTTTCCACTGCTTAAACCAGGCCATAAGCTGAGCGTTGTTTTTCACGTGGTCTGGCTCGAACAGCGGCAGGCCAGAGGTGTGCGTGGCCAGATTTAGCAACGTTATTTTGTCAAACGCGGTGCCTTGCAACTCAGGGATATAGTGGCTGGCGGCGTCAGAGTAGGAAATTTTGCCCTGCTGTGCGGCCCAGTTGGCCAACGTCGCGGTAAAGGTTTTGCTCAGTGAACCGATTTCAAAAATCGTGTTCTGGCTCACCGCCTTGTGCGTCTCTTTGGACGCAACGCCATAGTTGTAGAATGTATTTTTACCGTTGATGCTCACGGCAATGGCCATACCCGGTATCTGATATTGGGCCATTAACGGCTTGATTATCGAGTCGATTTTATCCTGCTCGGAGGATGCAGCCTGAGCTGAGGCGATAAAGGAAAGGCTCAAAAATGCGATAGCGATAGGCTTGAACGTCATCTCGTTTAAATCCTTATTAACAAAGAGTGGGGTCAGGCGTAGAGGGGGGCTATTTTTGCACGAGTTAAATGAAAAGAAACGATAATGGGGCAAACTATTTATGAACCGTGATGGGGGAAGCAGAAATATCAGTAAAAAGTCAGGAAAAATGACAAGTCTTCCTGACTTTTTAGCGGAGGGGCATTATTTCCCGGCGTTTTTCTGTTCCGTAAAACGACGGAACACGTCCAGCGTTTCATCACTGACGTGATGCTCAACGCCTTCGGAGTCCAGCCGCGCCGTTTCAGGGCTTATGCCCAATGCAATAAAGAAGGCCTCAACCACGTTATGGCGTTCACGGTTTTCCGCCGCCAGCTTCTCACCTTCAGGGGTTAAAAACGTGCCGCGATAAGGCAACTGGCGCACCAATCCCGCGCTCGCCAACCTTTTCAGCGTCTTTGCCACCGTGGGCTGAGAAACCCCCAAACGTGCGGCCAAATCGACTTGCCTTGCTTCACCAAATTCCTGAATCAAATCAGAGATAAGCTCGACATAGTCATCCATGAGTTCCCGACGATGCGCCTCGCGCACCTGTAAAAAGCCCTGAGCGTGATCTTCCACATCCAGCAATGGACCTACTTTCTTATTTTTCACAACGCCCGCCTTTTTTCTTGCTCAATGGCTTTTTACTTCACTTCCAGAAGCCACATACCTCGCGACAATGGGAGGCATTGTAAACCAAGTATCTCCAACCACCAATTTTTGCTGACTTTGCTATGGCTAACAAATATAGCCTGTGCTATACCTGTACAATAAACCTTCTTCAGTACGTGGTTATCAAGCAGGAGTCTTTCATGGAACAGAGTCTGAGTTTTTGGAAAGTGTATGACCGTTCACCGTTGCGTTTACGGCTCTTCTTACTGCAGATGATTCAGGATTGGCTAGCGCAAAAACGCCATCAGCAGGACAACGATAAGCCGAAGAAAGCTGACTGAACATAGTGAGACTGATTAACGCTAACGCCTTAAGGGAGCTAGCGTTTAAGCATTATCAGTGTGCCATCACCTTTAATGCCTAAACGTTGTGCGGTTGCCATGACAGCATGACGTCGCTATCCGCTGTCCATCCGGCTTTTACCTGGGTAACAGGCATCTTAAGCATCAAATTCCCCTGACTCAAAACCTCGATCATCATCCGCACGCGATCCCCCAAACAGACAAACTGCTGAATTCCTGAATTGAATCATTTTTATATGTCGATTAAGACTTTGCACCCTGAAGGTAACAGGCTAGGTTTAAACTGGTTTCCTATGGTTTCTAAGTCAAAAGGGATGAGGTGAAAACCTTTATGCATCTGATTATTTTCTGTGACGGTACCTGGAATACTCCCGAGCAAACCGACGGCGGTATATCTGTTCCCACTAACGTGGTTAAAATGCGTAACTCGCTCGAAAAAACCGATAAAGAGGGGCTTGAGCAGCGGGCTTACTATCATCCCGGCGTCGGCACCAAAGGGGGCGCAATACGTCGCATTATTGACGGCATCGTCGGTGACGGGTTGGATAAAAACATCATGAGTGCCTACTGCTGGCTGGCCAAAAATTACCAGGTTGGTGCCACCATCTGGCTGTTTGGCTTCAGCCGTGGGGCCTTTACCGTGCGTAGCCTTGGTGGCATGATTTCACACTGTGGGCTGCTCGACCTGCGCTCGCATCCGCTAAGTGAGAAGGAAACCTGGTCAGCGGTTCAGGATGTTTTTAACTGCTACCGTGCGCAAAAAACGGTCATCGCCAGTGAAGAGCGCGCCTTTCACTACGTCACGCCCGGCCAGTCCTGTAGCCACACCGTACCGATAAACTTTATTGGCGTATGGGACACGGTTGGGGCATTAGGGATCCCGGAAGACGTGGCGTTTCTGAGTCTACTAAACGGCAGCTCGCGCTATAAATTCCACGATACCAGCCTGAGTCCGATGGTTAAAACGGCGCGTCACGCCATCTCCATCGATGAAAAGCGGCAAACTTTTATGCCCACGCTGTGGACCGGCGTTGATCCAACGCGGGACGTTAAGCAGATTTGGTTCCCCGGCGTGCATGCGGACGTGGGCGGAGGCTACGTGCAGCATGGATTATCCGATGGCGCATTGCGCTGGATGATAGAGCAGGCCGAAGCCGAAGGGCTGAGGTTTAGGGAGGCTTCACTCGCTCAGATAGTTCCCGACTCCCTCGACCAGCAGCATGATTCCGCGATTGGAGTATTCAAAGATCTCAAGACCCGCCCGCGCAACGTGCCTTTTTTCAGCGACGAGAACCCCTCGTTGCATCAGTCTGCGCTCGACAGGCATCGCAACCCACCTTTGACTCAGCGTGACTATTGGCAGGGGCAAGCGCTGAAGAAAGAGCAATCAATCGGCGTTGAGGTTTTCGCACATGAATTCTGGAATTTTACCGGGTTTTATTTGCAGGCGGGCGTGACGTACGAGTTTCATGCCACGGGTGAGTGGCTCGACGGTCATATTAACTGCGGGCCGAAAGGCACTCGCGACGGTAAATTCCATTTCGGCAAAATTCCGCAGGCTTTGTCGTCACTGTTGGGCAAATTTGAGCTGCTCTACAGCAAGATGACCGGCAACTATCAGGCCGATTTCTGGCTCACCAAGCGCGAAGAACGTATTGGCTGGTTTGTGCTGACGGGCATGGTCGCCAACGATTATCTGCCGGACGCGACCCCGAAGCATAAAAATGACTTTTTGCCCCACGAGGTGTTCCAGATAGGTGAAAGGCAAGTCTTCACACCGAAGGCCAGCGGCTACTTGTATGCTTTTGCCAACGATGCCTGGCAGGCGTACGGCAATAATCGCGGCAGCGTAAAACTGACGGTTAGCCGCAGATAGATTTTACGATTTCCCTGTTACTGCAAAAAATCCCCCTATCAAAGCCGGACAGGCTCATTCTCACGGCGCACCAATTCCGTGCGCCGCACCACAAAATATAAAATTGCTTATCCCCTGTTATAAGGGATTATTTTACCCCTCAAATTTATTCTGCACTTGCACAGTGCGGATGCTGATATTCATTGGTTATTTTGCACCAAAACAATGATTTATTTCATGCCAATTCTTATCTAGCCATAAGAAAATTGAATGGCTGCTGATATTTGACTTAATAATGTTATCTTCATCACAAATATCATGCTTGTATAATAAGTTAACTTAATGATTTTAATCAATTTTATAATTAATTTTAATTCTCTTGTTTTGTGTTTTTTAGCCTCTTAAATAGCCCTTCCTGACCCTTTGGTTCAGAAAAAAACGTTGAACATTTAATTTTTAAAATGATAAAACATTCTCATTCGAGAATTACTTTTCATTTTTACTCCCTACATTGAGGTCTGAGAAAATGGCATTAGAAACAGCAGAAGTTCGTATTGCTCCACGCTGGAAACGTCCCTCAAAAGAGTGGCTCGATGCTTTCGCCGCTTTTCCTGTTGCCAATATCGGCGACGCCATGGAACGCCTGAGTATGTGTGACGCAGGGATTATTCCCCTGACCAATCACACCGCCTTTACCGGTTTTGCATTTCCGGTACAGGTTACGGCGGGCGATAACGCGGCGGTGATCATTGCTCTCGACTACATCGAAGAGGGCGACGTGATGATGATCAACGGCATGGGGCACATCGACCGTGCTCTGGTGGGCGAGCAGTTGACCCAGCGCTTTCAACACGCCGGAGCACGCGGTCAGGTTATCGACGGTGCAGTGCGCGACAAAAAAATTATTGAATCAACTGATTTCCCAACCTACTCACGTGGCACGAGTCCTGCAGGGCCTTACAAGAATGGTCCGGGCGTGATAGGCGAACCGGTTGCCATCGGCGGCGTGGTTTGCTGTGCGGGCGACATCGTCGTTGCCGACGACGACGGCATCATCATTATTCCTTTCTGGAGAGCAGAGGACGTCCTGGAGAAAGTCAAGGAAGTGGCAAAACGTGAAGCCGAGATGACCGCAGAAGTCACCGGACAATACCGCTAAATCACAGCGCACAAGACCGGCCCAGCCACCGTTTTGGGCCGGATTACATCACTACTTTAGCAGGGCAGAACAATGAATAAATCTCAGGTTGCATCGATGGATTACGCTTTGCCGGCGAGAGACTCGGCAAAAAACAATATCGTCAAACGTGCTTCACTGGCGGGCGGCGTGGGATCCTTTGTTGAGTGGTATGACTACGGCATTTACGGTCTTCTGGTGAGTACGCTGGTGCTAGTGTTTTCCGCCAGCAGCATGAACACCTCTGACGCGGGGCTAATGCTGACCTACGTGGGCTTTACGGTCAGTTTCGTTGTTCGTCCTTTCGGTGGCGTAATTTGTGGATACCTGGGCGATAAAATGGGCCGCCAGAAATTACTCGCCATCCTGCTGTTGATGATTTCACTGGCCACGGCGGCCATCGGCCTGTTGCCAAGCTATGAAAGCATCGGCTGGGCAGCGCCTGCCTTGCTGATTTTACTGCGCGTGGTACAGGGTTTCTCGGCAGGAGGAGAAGTCTCGGGTGCCGGCTCCTTTGTGGCGGAATATGCCGAAGATGACCGCCGTGCGGTCGTCATGTCGCCGCTGGTGATGGGGTCGTTCATCGCCTTGTTGTTCGGTAGCCTGTTAATAAGCGGCCTGATTAATATTTACGGCGCCCAGGCGATGAGGGACTGGGTATGGCGCGTGCCGTTCCTGTTGGCTATCCCGATGGCACTGATCGGCGTTTATATCCGCACCCGCATTCAAGATACCCCTCATTTTCAGATGGTTAAGCAGAATAAAGCGGTAGTGCGCAACCCAATCCGCGAAGTGCTGACCTCTAAACGTCATCTCAAGGCTATCGCGTTGGCGGTGACCTTACCGGCCGTCAACGGACCCGGCTACTACGTGCTGTTCGTTTATATGCCGACCTATCTCAACAAGGTGATGCATTTCGCTCAGATACAGAGCCTGATGGTCACCGCCTGTGGCCTGCTGACCATTATCGGCGCTATCCCGATGATGGCCTGGCTCTCCGACCGTCTTGGCCGTAAGCCACTGCTGATTGCCTCGGCGATAGCGATGGCCCTGCTGGCTTATCCGTGCTTTTGGCTGCTGACGCTGGGCATGATGCCGCTGGCCTGTATGGCCGCGATTCTGCTGGCCTTTGCCTTCGCCGGTCATGCGGCGGTCATTCAGGCCACGCTTGCCGAAATGTTCCCAACTAACGTGCGCTACAGCGCCTACAGCATCGGCTTCAATCTTTCTACGGTGATTTTTGGAGGCTCTGCGCCGCTGCTGATGACCTGGCTCATCGGCCTCACCGGTATCGCCAGCATCCCGAGCTACATGGTTATTATCACCGCGATGCTGACCCTGATTAGTACCTTATATCTCAAAGAAACTGCCGGTAAGCCGCTGCGTGCGGAGTAACGGACCCCGAATGCGTTATCAGAGCAACTGAACATCTGTCGAGGTAATTATGAAACACACGTCAACATGGCGAATGGGATTTGATATTGGCGGCACGTTTACAGATCTGGTGCTGCTAAACGACGAAACAGGCGTCGCGCTTCGTCATAAAACGTTGACTACGCCGCACGATCCGTCCGAGGGGGCTTATACCGGTCTGACTCAGTTGGTCGAGATGGCAGGGCTTGAGGCCAGCGAGATCCAGACGATTACTCACGGGACTACGCTTGCGATTAACGCACTGCTGGAAAGACGCGGCGCGAAAACCGCCTTCGTCGTCACCCAAGGTTTTCGTGATGTTCTGGTGCTGGGGCGTGAATATCGCTATGACATTTATGACCTTAACGGTGCACCTGCCGCGCCGTTAATCCCCCGTTCACAGGCCTATGAAATCAATGAACGCCTGACCAGTAAAGGTGACGTTGTCACACTGTTGGACGAGCAGGAAGTGGTCACGTTGGCGGCAAAACTGCGCGATGAGGGCTACGAGGCCGTGGCCGTGCTCTGTATGCATGCCTACGCCTGGCCCGAACATGAGAATCGCATCGAAGCCATTTTGAGTCGCGAACTGCCGGGGGTTTCAATTTCGGTGTCGCACAAAGTTTCCCGCGAAATTCGCGAATATGACCGTGGCGTGTTGACCGCCATGAACGCCTTCGTGCAGCCCAAAGCTCGCAACTACATGGCGCGTCTTGAGCAGAAGCTGCGCGACGGCGGTTTCATTTGCGACTGGCTGGTGATGGGCTCCAACGGTGGCCTGATGGCTCCGCAGGTCGCGGCGGACTTTCCCACCCGCATCATCGAGTCCGGTCCTGCGGGGGGTATCGTGGCTACCGCCGCGTTTGCCCGTAAGAACGGTCACAGCCAGGTGCTGGCATTTGATATGGGCGGCACCACGGCGAAGGCCTGCGTTGTGCGCAACGGCGAACCTTCCATTACGACCGACTATGAGGTCGGGCGCGCCGACCGTCTGTTGAAAGGAAGCGGGTTGCCGGTGAAACTGCCGGTGGTCGACATGATTGAAATCGGTGCGGGCGGCGGCAGTATTGCGCGCGTTGATTCGCTCGGCCTGCTGGAAATAGGTCCCGAAAGCGCCAGTGCCTACCCAGGGCCGGCCTGCTATGGACGTGGCGGCGAGTTGCCTACCGTTACCGACGCCAATCTGGTCCTCGGCCTGCTTGACCCAGACGCCTTCCTCGGTGGGCGGATGACCCTCGACGTTGCTGCCGCCCGCAAGGCTATTTCGCGTATTGCCGAGCCTTTGGGCCTGAGCATCGAAGACGCGGCGTGGGGCATTCACGAAGTGGCCAACAGCAAAATGGCCGAGGCGCTGCGCACGCACTCCGTTGAGAAAAACGTCAGCCCGCACCAGATGACCATGCTGGCCTTTGGTGGCGCAGGCCCGAGCCACGCCTGGTCACTTGCCAAGATTCTGAGCGTTAAAAAGGTCTATTTCCCGAATGGTGCTGGCGTGTATTCCGCCTTTGGACTGCTGACTGCACCGCCGAGCGCCGACTTCGTGCGCAGCGATCGCTGCCGTCTACAGCCCGGTATCGACATGGCGGCCGTGCATCGTACTTTCGCCGAAGGGTTTGATGAAGCCTTTACCACACTGGCCGCAGCCAACGTAGAACCGGCTACCGCCAGCACGCAAAAACTGGCCGACGTGCGCTACGTCGGACAAGGCTCGGAGCTGACCGTTAGCCTGCCGGGATCCTTTATCGAACAGGGTGACGTTGACGCACTGATTGCCGCCTTCGAAGCCGCCCATTTTGCTCGCTTTGGCCGTACGCTGAAAGGACAGGGCGTGGAAGTGGTCAACTGGCGTGGCCGCGTTCAAACCACGCCACCGCAGATGAATACCAGCGACAAGCAGGCTCAGCCAGACGAGGGCGCGCAGGAGAAAACCCTTGCCGTTTATCTGGGCCGCGACGAAGGGTTCAGCGATTGTCGCGTCGTGCCGCGTAGCCTAATGGTCACTCATGCCTGGATTGATGGCCCTGCATTATTGCAGGAGAGAGAGTGTGCGATTTATGTCGGACCCGGTGCGTCCGCCATGCTTGATGAACAAGGCAATATTCTGATGGAGCTGAAATAATGACGACCTCAACCCCTGATAACCTGCGTTTTCTGAATGACCCGATCAGCCTGAGGATCACCTGGGACCGTCTGGTCAGTATCTCTGAGGAGGCGGCCGCGACGCTGGTCAACATGGCCTTCTCAAGCATTATTCGTGAGGTAGGCGACTATTCTTGCCTGCTGATGGACGCCAAAGGCAATTCGCTGGCGCAGCCAAAAACCAGCGTTCCGGTGTTTATCGGGACCTTACCGGCGACGGTGCGTCATCTGCTGGCGAAATATCCGGCCGAGACGCTCAAGCCGGGCGACAGCCTGATTACCAATGATCCCTGGCTGGGAACCGGCCACCTGAACGACGTCACCATTGTCACGCCGGTGTTCCGCGACGGTAAACTGGTGGCGTTCACCGGCTCGGCGGCACACATGTCCGACATCGGCGGCTCGCTGAATATGGGCTCGTCGCGCGACATGTTTGAAGAGGGCTTCCTGATCCCGCCAAGCAAACTGATGCTCGAGGGCGAGGTGAATCAGCAGCTGCTAGACCTGCTGCTGGCTAACGTGCGCTCACCGGATCAGGTGGAGGGCGACCTGCACGCAATGCTTGCTGCCAACCAGATTGGTGCCAACGGCCTGCTAGGCCTGATGGATGACCTGAAGCTCGACTCGGTAGAGCCGCTGGCGGAGAAAATCCATTCCCTGACTGAAAACGCGATGCGCAAGGCGATTGAGGCGGTGCCGGACGGACGTTATGAGGCGGCGGTCGATATTGGCGATTACGAAGGCGACATTCACCTTAACGTGGCGGTGATTGTCGACGGCAGCAACATCACGATTGACTACGCCGGTTCGTCCGCCGAATCCCTGTTTGGCAGCAACTGCCCGATGTCGTTTACCTACGCCTACAGCGTTTATCCGCTGAAGTGCCTGCTGGAGCCGCATCTGCCGAACAACGAAGGCTGCTTTAAGTCGATCACCGTGACCGCGCCGGTAGGCTCTATCGCTAACGCCCGTCCGCCGTGCGCGGTGGAAATGCGTAACCGCGTAGGACACATGGCGCACGCCGCCATCTTTACCGCGCTTTCAGAAATCATGCCCGAGCGCGTGATGGGCCATTCCGGCAGTGCGCCGGTGACCTGTGACGTTTTCGCCGGTCAGTTTGACGACGGCCGCCGCTTTGTTGAAAGCCTTTGCGTTAACGGCGGTACCGGCGCGCGGCCTTCTGCCGACGGAATCGTGACCGGTTTTCCGGGCAACATGTCATCGACGCCGGTCGAGCTTATCGAGTCCGCGACGCCGCTGCTGTTTACCGAAAAATCCATCGTGCCGGACTCCGGAGGCGCAGGTCGCTATCGCGGCGGCGTGGCCCAGCGCATGGTGATCCGTAACACCAGCAAATTCCCACTCTCGCACAGCATGTTCTATTCGCGTCAAAAGCATCCGGCGCAGGGCGTACTGGGCGGTGAAGCAGGTGCGCCTAACTTTATTGCCATCAACGGCAAACAGCTGGAAAAACCGGTCGGTCGTCACGACGTGTTCCCGGGGGATGAGGTCACGATTCAGATGCCAGGCGGCGGCGGTAAAAGCCCGGTTGCTGAACGCAGCAAAGCGGCCATTCTGTTTGATTTGCAGGAAGGCTACATCACCGAAGAAGGCGCACTGCGCGACTACGGCGTCACTATCGAAGAATTGGCAAGGGGCTGAACATGGATTCATTACAAGGAAAAGTCATCATCGTTACCGGTGCAGGCAGCGGGATTGGCAAGAGCTCGGCAGAGCTGCTGGCGTCGCGCGGTGCGAAGGTGGTGCTGGTGGGGCGTCGTAAAGAGGTGCTTGAAGGCGTGGCGCGCGGCATTCGCGAAAACGGCGGTCAGGCCTGGAGCTGTGCGACGCATATCGAAAATAAGGACGAGGTTCAGGCGCTGATTAGCTGGGTCAACGGCGAGCTTGGCACGGTCGATATTCTGGTTAATAACGCTGGCAGCGCCAGCAAAACGCTGAATGCGCGCTGGATTGAAGAAGAGGAGTGGCAACAGGTGCAGGACGTCAACCTCAAGGCCGTGTTTCTGCTGACACAGGCGGTGCTGCCCGGCATGTTGGCGCAGAAGAATGGCACCATCATCACCGTGTCGTCGCTGGCGGCGCTGCGTCCAAACCTGCTGGGCGGTGCGGCTTACGGGGCGGCCAAGGCCGGCGTGCGCAACTTTATGACTTACCTGCACAATACCTTCCGCAACGACGGCATCCGTTCAACCTGCATCCTGCCGGGCGAGGTAAATACCCCGATTATGGATAACCGCGCGAATCCGCCAACGCAAAGTATTCGCGACAACATGGTGCAGCCGGAGGACGTCGCCGAGGCAGTGGTACTCTGCGCTGGGCTGCCAGCCCGCACGGTGATTGAAGAACTGATCGTCGCGCCTACCTTTATGCGTGATATTTCGGGCGACCTCGAGCTGAGCCGCTGGAAGGGTGCACCGGCTGATTTATCAGCCAAATAATCATCTTTCGGCGAAACGTTCAAGGGTGGTGAGCCTTCGCCGAACTTGCAAAAATTAAGGGTGAAACATGTCTTCTTTAGCTAAAAAATTCACGGCCTCCGAGGCTGTATTACGTATCGAACGCACTTCTTTACGCGTGCAGCAGCCAGCCTCCAGCGGCGATATGGTCTCGCTGGCGATGGGCGAGCCAGATTTTGATACCCCGCCGCGCATCGTGCAGGCGGCGGCCGACGCCCTGAAAAACGGTTTTACGCACTATGCGCCGTTGCTGGGGGACAAACTGCTGTGTGAAGCTCTGGCAGAAGAGGTTTCGGCCCAGTCGGGGTATCCGGTGAAACCGGGCGAAGTGCTGGTCACCCACGGCGGTACCGCAGGGTTGGCGGCGGCAATTCTGTCGATGGTGAATCCAGGCGATCGTGTCGTTATCCCCGATCCGACCTATTCTCTGTACGCCGATCTGGTTAACATGGCAGGCGGAATTTGCGTGCCAATGCCGTGCAAGGCTGACCTGCACTGGGACCTCGAGCTGTTGGACCACTGCCTTGAGGGCGCGAAGCTGTTCGTCTTCTGTAACCCAGGCAATCCGACCGGTATCGTGCATACGCGTGAAGAGATTGAGACCCTGGGCCGTCTGGTGAATCAGCACGATACGCTGGTCATCGCCGATGAGGCCTACAGCGACCTGGTGTTTAACGGCAAGCCGTTTACTTCGGTGTTGCAGGTGCCAGCGTTCCGCGGTCGTACGCTGTTTTGCCAAACCTTTTCAAAAAGTTATGCCATGACAGGTTGGCGCGTAGGTTATCTTGCTGGTCCGGCTGATATGATTGCCGCCGCCGCCCGCGTGCACAATTCCGTCAACGGCTCGGTCAACACCGCCGTCCAGCGTGCGGCGGTTGTGGCGCTGAAGGAGTGCAAGGATGATGTCAAACGTATGTATGATGTTTACCGTGAACGCCGCATTCTGATGATGGAAGGCCTGCAGGCCATCCCCGGTTTAAAACTTAACGAACCGGAAGGCGCATTTTACTGCTTCCCGTCATATTCGTTGCCTATTCCGGCGATCGATATGGTGGCACTGCTGCGCGAACAGGGTATCGCCGTGCGTCCGGGCAGTGAGTTTGGTGCAGCGGGAGAAGGGCATCTTCGCCTTTCCTACGCCGCCAGCAAAGAGGCGATTGCCGAAGGGGTCAAGCGGCTCAAGCGCGGGCTGGCATCACTGGGTTGATTCATTATTGGACATTCCACTAATGGCGTAAGTACAGATTGAAACAAGGCAGAGAGTGAAATGGCAAAAACCATGCGTAGTGATACCGAAAGGAATCGAAAAAACTTGATCCAGGCTGGTGCGCGGCTGTTTGAAGTCTCGGAAGGCCCTATCAGCATGACGGAAATCGCCAACGAAGCCGGGGTTTCCGTTGCGACTGCCTATCGCCAGTTTGCCTCGGTCGAAGAGGTGTTGAACACCTACCGTCAGGAAGTGGGTCAGCTGCTGCTTGAATACAGTCAGGAGCAGACCGGTAGCGGCCTCGAAAGGCTTGAAAAGGTCAGCCGCTACTGGATAAAACTGGTGCGGCAGCGCGGCGCGGCGATGGTGCCGATGCGTAACCGCCGGGGCTATCTCGAACGTCTGTGGGAAGGCGCGGAATACCTGCTGGTGCAGGCGAATTCTGTCCGTCCGGCCTTGCGTGACGCGATGGCGGAAATGAGCCTTCCGGATATCGGTGATAAAGCCGTGTTCCTGTGGAACATTCTTTTTGACCCACGTGAGATTTTTGACCTGTTGGATACCGTTGGGCTGAGTGAAAAACAGGTGGGAAGCCAGCTGATGTCGGTACTTATTGGCGGACTACAGGGCTTCGCACACGCCAATTCATTCTCTGTGGAAGATTATCGCGTTAAATAATACTGCCCCTTGCCGCAGGCGCGCCCTGCGGCAAGGGGCAGAATCTGCTATCTACCTGAATAGCTTACTGAATAGTCGTTAAAAAATAACACACATTTTATTATCACTCACCGGTGAGGACTTTCTTCGCCTGAATGATGAGCCCCCTAAATTAAGAGGTTAAATAATGACTGCGCTTTCTTACGTTTCGGACGATGCAGATTCCGCCTGGGCAACCTATTTGGCGCAGGTTGAACGCGTGCTGCCCTACCTCGGTGACCTGACCCGTTGGGCGGACACGCTGCGTCACCCTAAAAGAGCCTTGATAGTCGATATCCCGCTGGAGATGGACGACGGCTCGGTCCGCCACTTCGAAGGATATCGGGTGCAGCATAATCTCTCGCGGGGACCGGGCAAGGGCGGCGTGCGTTTTCATCCTGACGTCACGCTGGAGGAGGTGATGGCGCTTTCTGCCTGGATGACCATTAAAAGTGCCGCGCTCAATCTGCCGTTTGGCGGTGCCAAAGGCGGGGTGCGCGTCGATCCCCGTGAGCTTTCGGTGAAAGAGCTTGAGAGGCTGACTCGCCGCTATACCAGCGAGATTGGCAACATCATTGGGCCGCAGCAGGATATTCCCGCGCCCGACGTTGGCACCAATGCGCAGGTCATGGCCTGGATGATGGACACCTATTCGATGAACGTCGGTGCGACCACCACCGGCGTCGTGACCGGCAAACCGGTTCATCTCGGTGGGTCGCTGGGGCGCGTGAAAGCGACCGGCCGTGGGGTATTTGTTACCGGCATGGCGGCGGCGGCGCGCATTGGGCTGGACGTTGCAACCAGTCGCGTGGCCGTGCAGGGGCTCGGTAACGTCGGCAGTATTTCTGCCGAGCTTTTCTATCAGCAGGGTGCGCGTATTGTCGCAATTCAGGACCATAGCGGTAGCCTCTATCGAGAAGAAGGTATTGATATTCCGGCTTTATTAGCGTGGCAGCGCGAGCATGGCAGCATTGCCGGATTCACTCAGGCCGAGTCGATACGTGACCGTGATTTCTGGCTTAAAGCGTTCGATATCCTGATACCGGCCGCGCTCGAAGGGCAAATCACCGTGGAGCGCGCCAGAGCGCTCAACTGTCGACTGGTGCTGGAAGGCGCTAACGGACCGACGCTGCCTGCCGCCGATGATATTTTGCGCCAGCGCCAGATTACCGTGGTGCCTGATGTCATCTGCAATGCCGGTGGCGTTACCGTCAGTTATTTCGAATGGGTTCAGGATTTCTCGAGCTTCTTTTGGAGCGAGGAAGAGATTAATCAGCGGCTCGACTGCATCATGAAAGACGCATTGTCCGCAGTGTGGAACAAGGCTGAAAGCCTGAGCGTGACACTGCGTACTGCCGCCTATGCCGTAGCCTGTGAGCGTATTCTTATGGCGCGTAAGGACCGGGGACTTTATCCGTAACCGCGTTGCATCACGACGGGTGATTGCGTCATCGCGTTTCGTGATACCGAATACTAATAATAATACTGCCTCCCCAGCAGAAGTCGTGGTCTCTTTTACCCGCCGTTTGGCGGGTTTTTTTATCTTCTATTTGTGCTAAGCATCGCCGTTTTATGCATTTAACTTTGTAAATTCTGTTACGCATAATGGCCGAACTTTGATTTTCACGCTTAGGGACAACCGTTTATGACGCAGCTCAACATTTCTCATCTCGCTTTCCTCACGCCCGGCAATTACCCCGATGACGCACCCTGGCAAGGTCTTGAAGAGACTCTACAGCTGTTTGAGACCGGTGAACGGCTGGGCTACAACGGTGCCTGGGTTCGCCAACGCCATCTCGAGCACGGCGTTTCGTCGGCCAGTACCTTCCTGGCCGCCGCCAGTCAGCGTACCAGCACCATCGAGCTGGGTACGGCGGTCATTCAGGTTGGCTACGAAAGCCCGTTCAGACTGGCGGAGGACCTGTCGACGGTGGACGTGCTGTCGCACGGACGTTTGAACGTCGGCTTAAGCGCCGGTCAACCTGCTCATGCCGAGCTGTTAGGGCCTGAGGTTTTCGATGACCACTGGCGAGCGCAGGACTTTTCGTATCATCGCGTTACGCGGCTTATCGACAACCTGAGCGGTCGCTACCTTGGTGACAAAGAGAGTTTTATCGAGTCTCCCGGTAATCGCCAACGCCCAAGATTGCAGCCTTATGCGCCGGGACTGACCGACCGCCTGTGGTACGGCGGCGGTTCGCTGCGTTCCGTAAAATGGGCGGGGTCGCAGAACCTGAATCTGTTAATTGGCAATCTCACCTCGGGTGAGGGAACCGACGATTATTACACCGCGCAACTGCGCCAAATTGAGGCTTTTCGTTCGGCATTGCCAGCCAACGCAGTGCGAACACCGCGCATAGCACGCGGTAGAGTCGTGGTGCCGTTCGACAGCGCCGATGCGGCGACCCGCAAGCGCTACGCCGATTTTGCGGCCTCACGTCATGCGCGCACGCTCTCCCCACAGGGCGAACGCCGTACGCTGTTTTCACCAGACCTGGTCGGAAGCGCCGACCAAATTCTCGAACAGCTTCATCAGGATCCGTTGCTGCACGAGGTTGAAGAGCTGCGCATCGAGCTGCCGTATGAGTTCAATATCGACCAGTATCAGCAGATTCTGACCGACTTCATCACGCTTATTGCCCCGGAAATTGGCTGGAGTAGGGCAACACCGGTTGACTATCGCGCGACGGCTTAGCCATAAACCCTAAGCAACCGACCGTTGTCGAAAGAAAGAAAAATGCCATGGTTACTGAAGAGTGTGGCTCAGGGCAGACCGCCCGGCCTGCCCTGAGACTTTTGGGGTGTGAACACAGACTGCTTTTTGTCTAGACCCAGACTTCTACGACGTGAGAACTGCCGTCGTCTTTGACGGGGATCATCCTGTCAGACAAAGGTTGGCCGTCGAGCGTCACGCGTCGCTCGTCCTCAGCGCGTTTCACGGTTATCTGATACTGACTGCTGCCTTGTTGATAGGTGAGCGTCACCTGCGGCCAGTGGTCGGGAAGCTGTGTATTGATGGCAATGCAGTCGCCGTGACGCGTAATGCCCAGCAGTGACTCGACTATCAGCCGATAGGCCCAGCCGGCCGAGCCGGTATACCAGCTCCAGCCGCCGCGCCCAACGTGTGGCGTGACGCTGTAGATGTCAGCTGTCATCACGTAAGGTTCAACCTTATAGCGTTCTGCGGCTTCGCGGGTCAGGCTGTGGTTGATAGGGTTGATGGCGGCCAACAGCTGCCATGCGCGACGCGTTTCTCCCATCTCTGCAAAGGCCATCACCGCCCAAATCGCACCGTGGGTGTATTGCCCACCGTTTTCGCGTACACCGGGCAGATAACCGCGAATATAACCCGGATTCGGGCCTTTATCGTCGAACGGTGGGGTCAGCAGTTTGATCAGCCCCGCGTTTTCATCAACCAGGCGTTGGTCAAGCGCATGCATCGCCCGCTGGGTCCGTTCGGCATCCTCTGCGCCCGCAAGCACCGCCCAACTTTGCGCGATAGCATCGATTTGGCACTCGGGGTTAAGGTGTGACCCCAGCGTTTCTCCGCTGTCGAAATAGCCGCGCAAATACCACTCACCGTCCCAGGCGTGGTCGTGAAGGTTTTTCTTCAGTTGAGCGGCCTGTTGACCGCAGAGAGCGACGATGTCGGTCTGACCGAGCTTGTCGGCGAGCAGGGCGAAGTTTTGCAGCACCTTGAGAAGGAAGAATCCAAGCCACACGCTTTCACCGAGCCCTTTAATGCCCACGTTGTTCATGCCGTCGTTCCAGTCGCCGCTGCCCATCAATGGAAGTCCGTGTTCACCAAATTTCAGGCCGTATTTAATCGCCCGCACGCCGTGCTCAAACAGCGATTCACTCTGCGGACTGAGCTGAGGCTGGCCATAGAATGACTCCTCGTCGGCGGCCAGCAGCCGCGTCTCGAGATAGGCCACGGGCTGGTGGACCACGTCAACGTCCTGAGTTACCTCAACATAATGACAGATGGCCAGCGGCAGCCACAGGTAGTCGTCGGAACAGCGCGTGCGCACACCTTTACCGGACGGAGGATGCCACCAGTGTTGTACGTCGCCCTCCAGAAACTGACGTGAGGCGCAGAGTAAGATTTGTTCGCGCATCCTCTCGGGCGCGGCGTGAGCCAGCGCGAGAGTGTCCTGTAGTTGGTCGCGGAAGCCAAAGGCACCGCCGGACTGATAATAGCCGCTGCGCGCCATAATCCTGCTCGCGAGGGTCTGATAGATAAGCCAGCCGTTGACCAGCAGATTCACCGCGGGTTCTGGCGTGGTGACCTGAATTTTGTCGAGCTTTTGGTGCCAGTGATGGTGAGTCTGACACAGTGCTTTACGGGCAGACTCTTGATTCAGGAATTGCTGAATTAACTCACCGGCCTCCTGAGCGTTTTTGCCTACGCCGAGTGCGAACACCAGCGTTCGTCTGTCGCCGTCGATAAGTTTGGTCGCAGACTGGACCGCCGCACAGGCGTCGAGCGCGGAACCGGTTTTGTTGGAAAGCCTTTCCTGTTGCAGGGCGGCAGGTGCGGCCAGCGAGCCGTTGCGCCCTAAAAATTCACGGCGGTCACCGGTGACCGAACAGTGAACGCCGGTGACAGCGAAAAAGGCGGTGCGTTCGCTTTCGGGGGTGCCGTAATAGTTGGTGGCCAGCACGCCGCAGCCGAGGTTGACCTCGGCGACTCGGGTAGCGATGTGCATTTCAGATTTCGCGCGCAGGTCGGCCAATACCCATTCAACGTAGCCGGTGGCTGAGAGCTTGCGCGTTCTGCCGGAAAGGTTGCTTAGCGTCAGAATAAACAGTTTCACCGCGGCGTTCTCGTCCACCAGCACGGTCATTTCGCTGTCGATGCCCAAATGACGATGCTCAAAGACGCTATAACCAAATCCGTGGCGGCAGAGGTAGTCGCCGTCGGTACGCACCGGCTGCGGCATCGGTGACCAGATTTCGCCGCTCTCTTCGTCACGCAGATAAAACGCCTCACCCCCGCTGTCGCTGACGGGGTCATTCTCCCAAGGCGTAAGCCGATACTCGTGGGCATTTTCGAACCAGGTATAGGCCTGCCCAGATTCTGAAATCACACTGCCAAAGTTGTCGTTGGCCAGCACGTTGGCCCAGGGGGCCGGCGTATCCTGACCAGGTCGAAGCACAATCTGGTATTCACGACCGTCGGGTGAGAATCCCCCCAGCCCGTTATAGAACGCCAACGAGTCGGTCGGAAACTCGCGCGCAGGGCTGGCGAGCGGAGGGAGATTTTTCAGCGTTTCAAGCTTTGGCTGCATATGAATCAGCGGCTGCATTTTTTTGCTCATTCGGTCAGTGAGCTCGCCGTTGCGATCGTCGATAGCGACGGCGGCCACGCTCATCAAAAGCGTCAGGTCTTCTGGCGGAATGTGCTCGGTAATACGCACGAATATTCCGCCATTTTTGTCAATAAGCCCGGACTCAGAACCCACGGCGATGCGGTCGAGAATTTCGTTATGCAGGTCCTGCTGATAGCCCTCATGGGAATCATTGAGGATAACCAAATCTACCGGTAACCCTTTCATTCTCCAGTAACTGTGGGCCTGGATAAGCGTAGTCACCAGTGCGATATTTTCAGTTTGGGTGATGGAAAGCAACACGATAGGCAGGTCGCCGGAAAGCGAATGGCTCCACAGGGCAGACTGTCCACGCCGGTTGCGGCTGAGGATCAAGGCATCTGGTCGCATCTCGGCGCTAGGGAAGATAATCGCACCGGCAAGCTGGTTGTACAGGTTGGCCTGCTCTTCGGTCGCGTTAATCTGGCGCAGCGCCACCTGGCTGTGCGAGCGTGCGATGGCAAATACGCGGTCGGCGATGTTGTTGTCGCGGTATTTTTCCATCATCGACAGGCTCTGCAAACGTGTTTCCGCAATGCCGTAGACCAGGTCAACGACCAGCGGGATCCCGGGCTTGAGTTCAACCTGCTGGCGGATAGCGAGAATGGGGTCGAGTACCGCACCGGCGCTGTTATCGAGCAATCCTGAACGGCTCATCGCCAGAGGGGATGACGGTGTCCGGCCGCGTCCGACAAAGGCCGCACGGTCGGTGGAGAAGGAGGTCTCACGCTCCGTCTCGCCGTGAATAGCGGTCATGTGGAACAACCACGGGCAGTCCTCGTTTTCTTCACGCGGGCGGCGATGACAGAGAATGCCTTCTCTGTCAGGCACCAGCTCGGTCTGGACAAACAAGTTACTAAAGGCCCGGTGCGCCATGTCGTTAGCCAAAGGCGCGAGTACCACCTCTGCGTAGGTGGTTATCTCGACGATGCGCGGTTGACGCCCACGATGTGTCAGGGTCAAACGCCGAATCTCGACGTCATCTTCCGGTGAGACCACGATTTTGGTTTGAATGCTCAGCGAGCCTTCAATGCGGGTGAACTCGGCGGCGGCGTCGGTAAACACCACCTGGTATTGTCCGTTTTTCTTCCCCGCCGGCTGCCAGGTATTACTCACCACTTCACCGGTGTTTGGGTCAGAGATATAGCAGAAAGTGCCGTAGTTATCGCGCGTTGCGTCTGCACGCCAGCGGGTCAGGGCCAAATCTCGCCAGGTGCTGTAGCCACCGCCTGACTGTGTCAACATCAGGTGATATTGGGTGTTCGACAGTAGCTGAACCTCTGGCGTTGGCGTGTCAACGCGCGTGAACTGCCGCGGTTCGACACTAACCGATTGCAGCGCATCAATGGTGTCAAACTGCCTGCGTGGACTGTACATGGTCGGTGCGTCCGGCACGCGTTCCTGCAACAGCAGCAGGGCCGACTGGAAGGAAGGATTCTTTACGAAGCGCTCAACCATCGGTGCATCGAGCAGCGTGTGAGACAGCGCGAGCAGGCTCATGCCCTGATGGTGCGCCATGTAGGTGCGCACCAGCGAGAAGTTTTCTTCGTGATTGAGCCGCGATCGCGAGTAGTCCAGCGCCTCATAAAAGCCATACTTACCGCGTGCACCAAGAGTTTCAAGGCGCAGCAGGTTGTCACAGGCCTGCTGCGGTTTGACCATCAGCGCCATCACCGAAGCATAGGGCGCGATGACCATGTCCTCGCCCAAACCACGTTTCAGTCCTAACCCCGGCACGCCGAAAGCGCGATACTGGTAGTTTTGGGCGGCGTCGAAGGCCGCGTAGGCCGATTCGGAGATGCCCCACGGGACGTCGTTTTCTTGCCCCCAGGCAATTTGGCGGGCAACGGCGGTGCGGCCCATTTGCAGCAGCAGAGAGTCTGGGTAGGTTGGCATCACCAGCTGCGGCATCAGATATTCGAACATCGAACCGCTCCACGACATCAGCGACGGCTGTCTGTCGATCAGCGTAAACAGCCGCCCCAGCGCAAACCAGCTCTTCAACGGCAGCTGGTTGGTCGCGATAGCGAAATAGCTGGTCAGGCGAATCTCTGACGGTAACAGGTCATAGTTACCGCCGTCGAGTTTGTTAGTGTCACAGTTATAGCCCACGCTCAGCAGTTGGGTTTCTTTCTTATACAGGAAGTGGAAATCCATACGGGCGTGATCGGTGAGACGCAGTTCAAGCTCGTTAATCAGCACCAGTCGCTGTCGCGCCAGATGGGCGGTCTCCTCAATTAGCGCCTGATCCAGACCCGGTACTTTATTCTCCAGCTGCGACAACCACAGCAGCGAAGGAAGTTTTTTGTCCCGTGGCTCGTTCTTCATCCAGGCGAACAGCTGCGACCACTCGGTGCAAAATGCCTCCAGCTGGCGGTGAAGCTCGCGCAACCCGAGGCTCTCGGTGCCATTATGCTGCAACAGGTCTGTCGCAATGCCCAGCATGGCTTCGAGCTCGGGATAAACCCTGTGAACAGGGCGCTGCACGGCCTTGGCCCAACGTTGGCGCATCAGGCTCAGGCCTTCGCGCTGTAGCGGGTTAGCCTCATTCTCAATCAGCAGCAGGGTATCTTCGAGGCCCGTCAGAACCTGTTTGATGTCGATAACCGGCTGATGGCGAAGCGCAGCGATACCGGTGGACAGCACCAATAAATGTCCGGCCAGATTGCCGCTGTCAACGCTCGAGATATAGCGTGGATTGAGCGGCTGAAGGGTACGCGTGTCATACCAGTTATAAAGGTGACCCCGGTAGTGCTCGAGCTTGTCCAGCGTATCCAGCGTAAGGTTAGTGCGCTGAAGCAGTTCCCCCTGTGTGATATAGCCAAAGTCCATTGCCGTTAAATTCGCCAGCAGGGAAAGGCCAATATTGGTCGGTGAGGTGCGGTGAGCAATCTTCGGCTCAGGCACTTCCTGGTAGTTATCCGGTGGCAGCCAGTTTTCCTGCTGATTCACAAAGGTGGAGAAATAGGACCAGGTCTCGCGGCTAGTGCGCCGCAGGAAGGTGCGCTGGGTGCAATCAATTTCAGCCTTGGGTTTTTCTGGCTTGCGACTGAGCCAGCCGAGCAGCAGCGGGGCCACTATCCACAGCAGGCCTAACGCCATCGAAACCGGCAAAAACGGCGGATTGATGTGCTGGGTCAATGCCATGATAAGCACACCCGCGAGTGGGTTAACCCACATGATGCGATACAGGTTTTCTGCTGACAGCAGAAACTGTGGCTTGCCGTCCTGCCCACTGCTGGCCCATTCATGCAGCCGACGATGGCTAACGTTAAGCCGCCAGAGGGTCACTACAATGGCCTTTAAGGTATAAGCGCTTTCATGCGGCAGGGTGGCAAGATAGATACCGATGCGTGCCAGCCGCGATAAAATACCGAGCGCGACCGATTTTATATGCGGCAAAAGCTGCACCTGCGCACCTTTGTTCAACAGGTTCAGTGCCAGCGCGGCCGCACTCGGCAACAGCAAAAGGGTGGTGATAAACAGCAGCCAGTAAAGCGTGTTGGGCGCCAGCAACAGTGCAGCAAACAGCATCATCAGTAACGCGGGGGCGGCGAGGCTCCGCCGCAGGTTATCGAGCAGTTTCCAGCGTGACAGCATGCTTAACGGGTTCGGGCAGCGGGTTCCGTCGGCCTGTTCTACGCGCAGCCGCAGCCAGTTTAGCAACTGCCAGTCACCGCGTATCCAGCGGGTTCGCCGCGCAACGTCAACCAGATAGTTGGCGGGATACTGCTCATACAGCACCACGTCGCTCAGTACCCCGGAGCGAGCATAGCAACCCTCGAGCAAGTCGTGGCTTAACACCAGATTCTCAGGGCAGGTATTGTCGGTCGCGCGGGTAAACATCGCCACGTCGTAAATGCCTTTGCCGACGAATGATCCTTCACCGAAGATATCCTGATAAATATCGGATGACATCGAGGTATAAGGGTCAGTGCCCGGCAGACTGCTGCACACGGCAGCGTAACGACTCTGCCCGTAGCGGGGGATCTCCTCGGCGAGCCGCGGCTGGAGAATGCTATAACCTTTGACCACTCTTTTTAGCGCCGGGTCATAGACCGGACGATTAAGCGGGTGCGCCATCGCCGCAACCAGCTGATGCGCGTGGTCGCGAGGTAGCAGCGTGTCGCTGTCGAGCGTAATGACATAGCGAACGTATGAAAGCTGGGCCTGAGTTGCGCCGACCAGGGTGGTAAACGTACTCTCCTCCCCGAGCAGCCAGCGGTTCAGGGCGCTCAGCTTGCCGCGTTTTCTTTCATAGCCCATCCATACGCCCTGCGAAACATTGAGCTGACTCTCGCGATGCAGCAGCGTGAAGCGGGCGTTATGGTCGGCGTCATAGCGGCGGTTGAGCTGAATAATGCGGTTGCTGGCGTAGTTGAGCAACTGCTGATCGAGTTGCAAAATAGCGGTCTTGCTGTCAAAAAAGTCGGCGATGAGCGCGAAATAGAGATGCTGATGAGTATTGCCCAGATAGCAAACCTCAAGGCTTTCTATCAGCTTGTCAATGCCGCTTCGACTGCCCAGCAGGCAGGGAACGGCAACCAACGTGGCGTATTCTTCAGGGATATGCAGTGAAAAGTCCATTTTCGGCAGTGCGCGAGGCGTGCGGCTGCGGCTGGCGGTTTCATTAAGCAGGTCCATGGTGAACTGGCTGCACATAATGACAATCGGCAGCAGCAGGAGCCACATCGTCCAGCCCATCCCGCTCTGATCGCTCTCGAACAGTAAATTCGCGGTCAGGGCGGTGATAAGCAGACTCAGGCTGCCAAGCCACGACAGCAGGGGCGTTTTGTTCATCTGATGACGGAAATAGTTCATCAATGAATAGCGGATATTCAGCGTTTTTTCGAGCTCGCTGCGTCCGGAATCGACCAGATAGTACCCGACGTGCTGTTGGCTGCCTTCTGGAGAGCGCTGACTCATCCCGATGACATGCCGGGCGATTTCCTCTTCGCTAAACGGGCAATGGCGTGCCAGTTTCTCGATGACGTGACGATAGTTATCACGGGTGGCGAAAGACATGGCCGGATAAATTCCGGCCGGATCCTCGTGCAGCACCTTTTCAACCACCGAGACGCTCTCGGCAAAGTCAGCCCAGTTCATCTCGTTCAGCTTACGCAGTCCCGCAATGCTGTTGCTCACCGAAAGTTGGCTCAGCGCCAGCTGCTGATTGAAGCGCACGATGAGTTCGGCGGAGGTTAAGCCAACGTCGGCGAGTCGTTGTTCAATCCAGGTCAGCGGCAGCGCCAGCATTGAACCGTGTCCCTGAAGACGGCGCACCAATTCGGCAACAAACGCGTTGGTGCGCGGCGGGTTGCTGCGTGCCATATCGGCAATCACGATGATGAGACCGGCCGGATCGTTCTCCGCGCTTTGCTGCATCTTGTTGGCCCAGCTTTCGGCAAGATTACGTTCGCGCTGCGCCTGTGTTACCTCGATACTGATACGCCGCAGGTTTTCGATAAGTGCCAGGCGCAGCATTCCCGGAAAAGCCCATAGCTCGCCGAGTCGCAGCGGGGTTACCTGCTGGTAGGCATTGATAAAGCGCGTCAGGGTACAAGCGTCCCAATGGCCATCGCTGTGGGCAATAGCCTCGGTGGCGATGTCGTAAATACGCGGACAACTCTGTGGGCTAACCAGCGTGGGCAGCCCCATACCGAAGTTTTTAGGCAACAGCTGGCGCACCAGCCTGATGTGTTCTTCAATCAGGTAGAAGTTATCGAGCAGCCACTCACCGGCGGGTGCGATACTTTTGTCTCCCCCGGCGCTGAGAACGTTACAGTTGTCCGAGAGGATCTTTTCACTCTCGGTGAGCCGGTTCAGCAAATAGTAGGGCGCCTTTCTGGTCGAAAGCTTGTGCGATTGAGCCAGTTTCTCTCCGAACCGCTCCATCTGGTCGATGGAAAAAATTTCTGCGGCGAGGGGGGCAACTTCGCTGCCGTCCTTGCGCTGTGCGGGTGTTGTTCCCTGTGAAGCCTGGGGATCTCTTCTGTTCTTAATCCATTGAACGAAAGCCATTTTCAAGAAAATTTCCTCGCGCGTACGCAAGAGGATCGAGCATAAGAAACGTAATGAGTACGCACAACAAGAGGTGAGCGAGGCCGAATTGCACGGCGTTGAAAGCGGCTAGGTCAAAAAATAGCCATATAGACTCATTGTAGCAGTGAAAGCCCATTCTCCAAGGTGTTACGGTATTCTGGCTCGTTCATTTTGTCCTAAAGTGGTTCTTACCCTAATCCACTTTTTGGCTGAGAATCTCTGCTTCGACAATCAAGGAGCAGGGTAATAATGGAGAGTAAAGCACAAACGATTTCGGTAGGTTCAGGAAGGGTAGAAACAACCCCTCGCGGCTGGATAAACGGTTTCATCGGGATGCTGATTTTTAGCGGATCGCTTCCCGCGACGCGCATTGCGGTGATGGAGTTTGATCCGCTGTTTCTGACGGCGGCCAGAGCGGTGATTGCCGCACTGTTGGCGCTGAGTGTTCTTACCATCACCCGACAGGCGCGTCCGGGGCGTAAAACGCGGGTGCCGCTGCTGTTTGTGGCGGCCGGGGTAGTCATAGGATTCCCGCTTTTAACCGCACTTGCCCTGCAGCATACCACGTCGGCTCATTCTCTGGTCTATATTGGCTTACTTCCTTTATCTACCGCCTGTTTTGGCGTGCTGCGCGGCGGTGAGCGGCCAAGGTTGGGCTTCTGGCTGTTCTCGATTTTAGGTGCCGTCCTGGTGGCAGGCTACGCAATGCAGCATGGATCGGCGGGTTCGTTGACCGGCGATATGCTGATGATTGCTGCTATTCTGCTCTGCGGACTGGGCTACGCCGAGGGTGGCGTGTTGTCGAGAGTGCTCGGCGGTTGGCAGGTCATTTCTTGGGCGCTGGTGATTTCATTGCCGTTAAGCGCGGGCGCGATGCTCTATACCGCCCCGCACGGCTGGCCAGTAGTGTCACCTCAGGCCTGGATCGCGCTGGCCTATGTGTCGATATTGAGTATGTGGGTCGGATTTATTTTCTGGTATCGCGGTCTGGCGATGGGCGGCATTGCTTCTGTAGGACAACTCCAGCTGTTGCAGCCTTTCTTCGGACTTGCGCTGGCGGGATGGGTGCTGCATGAAACCATCGAACCCTCGATGATAGCCATCATGGCTGGCGTGCTGGTTTGCGTGTTTGGCGCAAAAAGGTTTTCACGCTGAGCATCGGCTCCGTCGGCGCACCGGTAGCAGCGGCGGGGCCATGCTTTTGTTTTAAGGCGCTATGCGCTGAATTATCGCGGCGAGTTTCTTAACCGCGCCGATAATGGCTTCATCGGTAAAGCCGCCTAGCCCGAGGATAAGTCCAGACCTCTCGTTGCCCGCTGAGTACATCGGCGATACCGCGCGCACCGAAACGCCCGCCGCGATAGCGTATTGAACAACCTCCACATCATGTATCCTCTTGTGTAGCCACAGCACCATATGCATTCCCTGATCGCCCGGTTGAAGCACCGCCAGCTCCGGCGCGATATGCCTTATCACGGCGTTTATCAGCACCTCTCGTTTTTCGGCATACACGCCGCGCATTCTGCGAATGTGTCGGTCAAGGTGTCCCTCTGTCATAAAGCTGGCTAGCACGTACTGATCGGCGCTGGGGGGGTGACGGTCGATCAACATTCTTGCGCCCAGATAGGCATCGACCAACGGCTCGGGGACCACCACATAGCCAAGTCGCAGCGAAGGAAAGAGTATTTTGCTGAAAGTGCCGAGATAGATAACCCGCTCTGGGGACAGCCCCTGCAAAGAGGGGAACGGATGCCCAGCGTACCGCAGCTCAGTGTCATAGTCGTCTTCGACAATCCATGAACGATTGGCCTTGGCCCAGTCGATAAGGGCAAGACGACGCGCCATGCTCATTGGCATGCCGACCGGATACTGATGCGAAGGGGTGACAAACGCAGCTTTGGCGTCTGCGCAAAGCTCAATCCCGCGGGTAACGTTGAGCCCTTCGACATCAAGAGGGACGCGGATCATCTGCGCCTGACGGCCGGTGGTTTCAAAAATGGAGGTGATACCGTGATAGGCAGGATCTTCAACCCAGACCTTCTCCCCGGCATCAAGCAGCACCTGACTGGAAAGATAGAGACCCTGCTGAGTGCCCGCGGCAATGATGACCTGTTCGGGGGTGCAGTGCACCGAACGCGATTTTCGCACGTATTCGGCAATGGCTTCACGCAAAGGAAGCGCGCCTGCGGGAGACGCATAGCCTGATGGAGCGCCGGGGCCTTTGGCACGAATGCGATTGCCCAGACGCCGCCAGATATCATCGGGCAACGTGCTGCCAGCAGGAACGGAAACGGCAAAGGGCACCGGTTCCAGCAGTTTGATTTTCCCGCTGGCAAGTGCGTAGCGCTCTGCCTGAGCAGAGAGCGCCGGGGGCTGCTCCAGGTCTTTTCCCCGCGGGGTAACCGGCGAGGAAAGCTCGGAGAGCTCGTTGGCCACCCGCGTCCCCGAGCCTCTCACCGCCTCGAAGAAACCTTCGGCGATGAGTTGTTCAAATGCCTCAATGACCGTGCCGCGTGCCAGCCTCAGCGAAGACGCCAGTGTCCGAGTCGAGGGCAGTGGGTCACCGGCTTTGAGTTCGCCACGCTGGATAGCTTTTTTCAAGGCACGCGCCAGCTGCAGGCTGAGTTGACCCGCCTGGCGGTTTAGCTCACCGATGGCGGGAATATCTATCGTCTTGGCTTTTCTGGGCATCCTGGACTGTTCTTGAGGTTATCTGGCTTAGCCATTTTTATTGAAAGTGGACCTTAACAGTAAACCACTATCGCGATAATTTGTCGTGAATTCCGGCATCCTGCGCCTATTTTTTCTTTGATTGGGAGATAAAACATGTACGTTGCTGCACCTTATAAAGAGTCGAGAAGCGAATTTTTATATGAATTAATGGAAAAATATCCCTTGGGAACGATGATAACCTACGGCGATCCAGGGCTTGATGCAGTACATATTCCCTTCGAGATAGCCAAAAATGCGGCGTCAGGTGACAGCCTGCGCGCGCACGTCGCGCGTGCTAATCCGGTGTGGAAGAACGTCCCCAATGGCGCGGAAGTGCTGGTGGTATTCCAGGCCGGGGACGCCTATATTTCACCAAACTGGTATCCAGGCAAGCATAAAACTCATCGCGAGGTGCCGACCTGGAACTACCGTGCAGTACATGTTCGAGGGCATATTCACTTTCACCACGATGAGGCTTTCCTGCGCGAGATGCTGGCTAGCCTCACTGACAGGCAGGAATCAACGCAGTCCTCTCCGTGGCGGCTTGCCGATGCCCCCGCAGATTATATCGCCGCCATGCTAAAGGCGATTGTCGGCGTCGAGATAAAAATTACCGATATCACCGCCTCGATGAAGCTCGGACAGAACAAAAAATATGAAGACTTAAAAGGTGCGGGAGAGAATGTGCTCAAGGCAGGAAATGAGGTAATAGGTCATGCCATGCTAAGTCATTTAAAAATAAAGGACTAACGGATAAGTTGCTGCGTTTTTTTTAATAGTTTAAAAACAGAATAACTTATCAAAAAACACGCTAAGCTTTCATCTTTATTTTAATTTTTTGGTTATTTAAGAATATCTAAATATATCGATAAAATATTTAAAATTGTTTTTATTTTAAAATTAAAAGGTTGTGGGTTTTTTATAAAATAGTTTTGCGCAATTTTTGACATGAATGGGCGGTCAACTATTATTAACTCCGAGCATCGTGCTCTTAGATTGGGTCAATAACAGGATGTTACTCTGAAAAAGGAAGACCCTGTCATTATGATGGAACAAATCCGATAGGAGGATATTATGGCCGAACATCGTGGTGGATCAGGTACGGACGATCACAACAAAACTTCAGAAGCGGGCAAAAAAGGCGGTAAAAAAGGCGCAGGTAACTTCGCTGATGACCGTGAGCACGCAAGTGAAGCCGGTAAAAAAGGTGGCAAAAATAGTCACGGCGGGCACTAGTCCACGCAGCAATGGATGAAATGTTCTACGTGCAGGCTACCCGGCCCACGGTGAAAACCGTGGGCTAACCTGTATTCAAATGTTGTACCGAAATAACGCTATCCCGCCAAAATTGGCAGAAGGAATTGACGATTATGTGTAAAAAGAGCGACCTTGATAAAAATCAGGAAGATTTGAAGCGAGTTAAAGACAATCCTCAGCCTGACTACAAGAAAGACGATCTGCTTCGGGCTCCTGAACAGGAATATTAATCGACCGAGTCGAGGATTAGTATTTATTTCCCCCGCTGTAAATAGCCCATTAATCGCTTTAATGAATAAGCGGTTAATGGGCTGTTTATCCCATGCAGGTTAATTCTTACCACCAGAACTGGTCAATATAAATACCCGTCATTATGATTCCAGAAATAATCACCACTAGGCGAACTCAAAGCCTTTAGTCAGGGTATCAGACCAATACAGCCAGGCGTTTTGCTTTATGCTGTGCATTGCTCATCCTCTTTTATGGAGGCGATGAGCGTTTTATCGCGCTGCTCGCCGTTGGCGTATTATTCAATATGTTTTGCGCGACCGGCAAGTGGGGCGAGCACCATCTGTAGGGCACTCATCGCCAGCAAGACTGACAGCGGCAAAGTCCAGCTTTGACTGGCCTGATGCAGCATGCCAAAAAATAGCGGTCCCAGTGCGGCGATCCCGTAGCCTACGCACTGTGCCATTCCTGAAAGCTGAGCGGCCTGACGATGGTCGGTGGCGCGCAGATTGAACAGCGAAAGGCAGGTCACCATCGAGGCTCCGGCACCTAAACCGGCGATAACCAGCCAGATGAACGCACAGGCAGGCAGCATCAGCAGCCCGGCAAGACCGATAAAAATAGCCAGAGAAGCGGTAAAGCCTATTAGCCGCTGGTCTTTCAGCTTTTTTAGCGCGCTCATGCAGGCAAGGTTGGCGAAAATTGATACTGCCTGATAGATAAACAGCTGCCAGCCGGCATTTTCCTGACTAAAGCCCTGCGACTGCGCGTAAGGGGTATACCAGTCAATCAGCGTGTAAAACACCATCGACTGGAGCGCCATAAACAGCGAAACCTGCCAGCCCAGCGCCGACCGCCAAGGAGATTTAAGGGGGGCAGATTTTGCCGGGCAAGCGACTGACTGACGTTGCTGACGGTGAGCGGTTTTTAGCAACGGCAACCAGGCAAATACCGCCACGAGGGCGGGAATGACCCACACGCCGACCGAAAGGTGCCAGCCTGCATTACTGATCTGTGCCAGGGGTACGGCAACGCCCGAGGCGATGCTGGCGGTAATCGCCATCGTCGAGGCATAGAGGCCAATATATTTGGCGGTGTGGTGTTTAAAGTCACGCTTAATAAGCGGGGGGAGCAGCACGTTTGCCGCCGCGATGCCTGAACTGAGCAGCAGGGTACCCAGCCATAAACCGGGTTCCCCTGCCGAGATACGCAGCAGGCTGCCGAGCGTAATCAGACAGACGGCCACCCACAGGCTCTTTTCCAGTCCCGCACGGTTGCCCAGCATGGAGGCAATCGGGGCTATGAGGGCAAACAGCATCAGCGGAATAAAATTGAGCAACCCCGCTGCGGAGGCGCTCAGGCCAAACGCGGCGCGAATGTCTTCGAGTATTGGGCCTGTTGAGGTAATGGGTGCACGGAGATTTGCCGCGGTCAGCAGAATAATAAATAGAAAAAACAGGGAATTTGGCGCTGTAGAAGCACGCGCAGAAGGCGTTTGGAGCTGAGCCATGACAATAATCACCACACAATAGGCAGCATAAGGCTGCGAAGAGTGCGTTGGTTAACGTTAACGCTTACGCAAAAGAGCAATGGCTCTGATGTCTGGCCGCGACTTTAGCAATATTTACAATCCCCTGCAACCGTCATGAAGAAGGGAGCGCAGCGCGCCCCTTTGATGGTTACGCTTTCCTCAAACCCCGTATTGCCCGGCCGGCTGATTTCGTCACCACCGCGCAGGCATTGTCCTTGACCCCGTTGGCGATGGTTATCACCTCATCGGCAATTTCACCTTCCTGCCTTGAGCTTCTGATGCTGAATTCGCCATCGGGAAGGAAATAGGTGGTGCCCGACTCGGCGGTCACCTGCCGCGCATAACCACTTTCCTCCATTTTCGCATGCAATTTTTCATATTGCGCCCAATCAGCTTCATGAAGCTGGACTCTGACGGTAAAGGTCGATCTCGCCATATTCACTCCTTTTAGTTGTTTGGCAATATCAAGATAGCACCAGTCTGTGAGTTAGGAATAATTTCAGGGGAAAACATCGCTAAAAAGGGTCAGTGCCAGCGTGGGAGAATTAACTATTTTCTGATTTTTTAAACAGGCGCACGACGCGAAGAGATGAGCGGTCCCTGGGGAGCAGGGAACCGCGCGTTTTCAGAAGGTTGGCAGCGAGTTGATAAGCTGTTGCGTCCACGGATGTGCAGGGCGATGGAAGACGTTATCAACGTGCCCGTGTTCGACCACTGAACCGTCTTTCATGACTACCACCCGGTCGGCCAGATGGTGTACCACGCCGAGGTCGTGAGAGATAAACAGCAGCGCCGTGCTGTGTTCTGCCTGCATTTCTGCCAGCAAGTCCAGCACCTGAGCCTGAACCGACACGTCGAGCGCGCTGACCGGTTCATCGGCAATCAGCAGTACCGGATTTGGCGCAAAGGCGCGGGCAATGGCGATACGCTGTCGCTGACCCCCAGAGAGTTCTCGGGGATAGCGGCTCAGGAAACTCCCGCCAAGCTGTACCTCTTCAAGCAGCTGCAAAATGCGTTTTTTACGCTCATCGCCATAGATCCCCACGCTGTCGAGACTCTCACCGATGATTTTTTCCACGTTATAACGCGGGTCGAAAGAGCTGAGCGGGTCTTGTGCAATAAGCTGGATCCCCTTGCGGCGCAGACGACGTTCAGACTCTGGTATCTGGCTCCAGCGCTGGCCTTGAATCGTGAGGGTTCCGGCACTCGGCTCGGTCAGGCCCAACACCATTCTGGCAACCGTGGTCTTGCCGGAACCGGATTCGCCGACAATACCCAGCGTTTCGCCCGCCGCCAGAGAAAAACTGACGTGATTAACCACGTTTTTGTTGCCGTAGTGCTTGTAGAGCCCGCTGGCTACCAATACGGGTTCACCGCTGGAGATATGCTTGACCGGCAACGCCTCGCCGCGCTGGCCGGACAGCCGCAGTCCTCGTGTGGCCGGACTCGGTACTGCGGCAAGCAGCTGCTGCGTGTAGGGGTGCTGCGGCGCGCGCAGCAGGCTCTCGCTTTCGCCTTCCTCGACCACTTCACCGTCTTTCATCACTAATATTCTGTCGGCTAACTGCCCCACGACCGACAGGTCATGGCTTATCAGCAGCAGGCTCTGTCCACTGTCGCGACGTTTTTGCAGCAGATCAAGAATCTGCTTTTGCACCGTCATGTCCAGGGCCGTGGTGGGTTCATCGGCAATCAACAGGCTCGGTTTCCCCGCGAGTGCGGTAGCAATCAGAGCTCTTTGGCGCAGCCCGCCCGAAAGCTGATGGGGATAGGTCGCGAGCCGCGTTTCGGCGTCCGGCATGCCGACCGATTTCAACAGCTGGATGGACTGCGCGCGAAGGTTACCGCGTTCGGCGTTCTGGCTGGCACTCAACGCGTCTTTGACCTGTTGACCAATCTTGCGCAGCGGGTCGAGCGACACCAGCGCGTCTTGCAGCACGTAGCCTATCTGTTGGCCGCGAATTTTGCGCCAGCGCCGCTGATTGGCGTTGAGCATGTCCTCGCCGTTAATCAAAAAGCGGTCGGCAGCGATACGTGCCTTGCCGTCCTGCAGGCCAATCAGGCTCCGCGCGGTCACAGTTTTTCCCGAACCCGACTCGCCGACGAAGGCAATTGACTCACCGTGTTTCAGCTGCAGGTTGAGGCCTTTGATTACCGTCTTGTCACCAAAGCGAATACTGAGGTTTTGAATATCGATAAAAAGCGCATCACTCATGGCTGTTTTCCTTCAAATTTGGCCTGCCAATAGCGTCCAAGGGTATTCACGGAGATAACCGTCAGCGTGATAGCCACGCCCGGCCACGCGCCTATCCACCAGGCATTGCGCAGATAATTTCGTCCTTCGGCCAGCATCAGCCCCCATTCGGCGGTCGGTGGCTGTGGCCCCATCCCTAAGAAACTCAGGCCTGCGGTACCGATAATGGCTGTACCCAGTCCCAGCGTTGCCAGAGCCGGCACGTGGGCAATCGCGTGCGGCAACACGTGGCGCCAGATGAGCACGTGGCGCTTAAGACCGAAGGTTTTAGCCTGTTCAACGTAGCCCGAGGACATCACCTGGAAGGTTTGCGCCCTAACCACGCGGGTAAAACGCGGTACCGAAGCGACGCCAAGCGCAAAGATAAGGTTGACGGTACCGGGCCCGGTAAAGGCAATCAGCATCAGTGCCAGCAGCAGGTCAGGAAATGCCGAAATCACATCAACGGCGCGGCTAATAAACTCGTCCAGCGGTCCTTTTGCCAGCCCGGCGAGCAGGCCGAGCAGGCTACCGATGCTGACGGCGATGGCCATCGCCGCCAGGCTAATCAGCAGGGAATAACGACTGCCGTAGATGATGCGGGTCAGTACGTCACGGCCCAATTGGTCGGTGCCCAGCCAGTGCTGCCAAGAAGAGGGCAACATCGCGTTGAGTGGGTCGGCGTTAAGCGGATCGTAGTGGCTGATATGTCCCGGAAACAGCACGGCGATAAACACCAGCAGCAGATAAAATGCCGCCAGCCCGTAACCGAGGGAATAACGGCGTTTGACGCCGGATGCGATAAATATTTGGCTCATGGCGTTTCCTCGGTCGAGACGGGCGCGTCGCGAAGGCGGGGGTCTATTAGCAGATAAAGAATATCGACCAAGGTGCTCATCACCACGTAAACAAAAGCCGAGAAAATGGCGACCGCGAGCACTACCGGCAGATCTTTGCCGAGCACCGCATCGACGGTAATTTTTCCGAGCCCCGGACGACCAAACACCTGTTCGGTAATCACGGCACCGCTCAGCAAGCCGCCAATTAACCAACCGGTCAGAGTGACGGCAGGCAGCGCCGCGTGGCGCAGCGCATGACGCAGGCGAATAGTGATATTGCCGATCCCCCAGGCGCGCAGCGTGAGGGCAAAGGGTTCGTCCAGTGCGTCTTCCAGCCCGCGTCGGAGTACCTGGGCGATAACCGCGCCCTGTGCCAGCCCAAGCGAAAGCGCAGGCAATACCAGCGATGAAAAACCGCGATCGCCCGCGACAGGGAACCAGCGCAGCGTAAAGCTAAAGACAAACAGCAGCACGATCCCCAGCCAGAATGAAGGGGTTGAAGCAAGCAGCAGCTCGACGGAACCGGCAATACGACGACCCCAGCGGCGATGAGCGGTTGCTACCGCCATGAGCACGGCAAAGACAACGCTAATTACTAAGGCAAGACCGGTCAGCTTCAGCGTCGGCCACAGCTGGTTGAGCACCAGCCCGGTGACGTCGGTATTGAGCAGATAGGAGCGGCCAAAATCGCCGTGCAGGATACGCCACAGATAGCTCAGATATTGACTATACAGGGGCTTATCCAGCCCCCATTCTGCGCGAATTGCCGCTTCAATTGCCGGCGTACGCACCTGTTCACCAATCAGCAGGCTGACGATATCCCCAGGGGCCAGGTACACGCTGATGAAAGACAGCGTCACCGCGGCCCACAGCACCAGTGCGCCGCTCAATATCCGCCTGACGATTCGGCCCAGCAGTAACGACGATCCGGAGGCTTTACGCCCGGTTCCCCGCTGTGAAGTGAAGGTGCTGTCAACTGACATGATGTAACTCCTCGCGCTTGTTCTGTTGATGACCGATTAATGCTTGCTCAGCCAGACGTCATAGGTGTTTTCCGGCATCTGCTTAAACGGGCGGAAACCCACGCCGTGAACGTAGGTCGCCGCCGCAATCTGGTCTTCCGGCTCATATAGCGGGACAGCCAGCGCCTGCTGCAAAATGGCGATATTCTGTAACTGGGCATAGAAGGCCTTGCGTTTGGCGGTGTCCTGCGTCTGCCATGCCCCCTTGAGCAGCGGAAGAATTTCGGGGGCATCGGTACGGCTGTAGTTGATGGCTCCCCCGGCATTGATTGGCAGATAGTGGTTTTCAATATCGACGCCGTCGGTCGGGGTGTTGGAGTTGGCAATCGAGCCGAACTTACCGTTGTTACGCACTTCCGCGTAGGTGCCGGAGTCGACATAGCGAATCTTCAGATAAACGCCCAGCTTCTGTCGTGCCTGCGCCTGAAGCGCTTGCAGCAACACATCACGTTGGTCGCGAACCGTGGCCTGAGATTGCACGATGTCTATGGTCAGCGGTTGGCCGTCTTTGGTGCGGATACCGTCGCTGCCCTTGGTGGACCAGCCTGCTTCATCCAGCAGTTTGTTGGCCAGCTGCGGATTGTTGCCGTATTTCCCTTCCAGGCTGCTGTCGTAGAAGGGATCGATAGGCGAGGTGATTCCCCATGTCCGGGTACGCTGTCCGCGATAAATCGATTGTAAAATTGGGCCGATATCGAGCCCTTGTACCAACGCCTGGCGCACCTTGAGCTCTTGTGTAGATCCATATTTAACGTTCAGGAACAGCGAGTAAGGAGTTCCGGTGTTAAGCGCATGCTGGTAGGTGTAATCCGGGTTATTTTTAAATTCACTGGCGTCATTGCCGGAAATGCCTTCGATGACGTCAACCTGACCCGACAGCAGTGCACCGGTACGAACCGATGACTCTGGCAGGAAACGATAGGTAACGCTGTTGAGATAAGCCGGGCCCTGATGCGCGGCGTTGGCGGACGCCCAGTGATAGTCTGGGTTGCGGACAAACTCGATCTGCTGACCCTTCTCATATTTTTTCAGAATGAACGGACCGGTGCCGATAATCTCGGTGCCACCGGCTTTCAGCTGTGCGGATTTCCATGATGAAGGTGAAATAAGCTTCAGGCTGGTGGCGAAAGACAGGAAAGGGCTATAAACGTCTTTCAGGGTCACGACAACGGTATGGTCATTCGGCGTCGCGATGTTGGCAATACGTGCGCCAAACACCGACAGCCCGGAGCCAGCGGTGTAAGCGGGGTCCTGAAGATGGCGGAAGTTCTCGGCAACGGCATTGGCGTCAAATTTCTCGCCGTTGGAGAACTTTACGTCGTCACGCAGGGTGAAGGTATAGGTTTTTCCGTCGTCAGACACGCTGTAGGCGGATGCCAGCCATGGAATATAGCTGCCGTCAGGTTTGCGGGCCAGTAAGGACTCGTAGGACGCGCGCAGCAGCAGCTCGGTTTTATCCTGACCATTAAGCTGTGGGTTAAGTGTGCTGGGTTCTGTTTCCACGCCCCAGGTCAGGTCCCCGCCTTTTTGCGGCTGTTCTGCGGCATGCAGAGATTGGGCTGCGGAGATAATAAGCAAGGTGAGTGCAGACAGCGCGTGAATATTTTTAGACATTTTCATCGTTTTCCCATCGGAGTCATAATATTGAAGGCAATAGTGAAATCATTGAGCGCCCTCAGAAAGCATTGCGGAACGATTATTAAGGGAGGGGAAGTGCGATGTAAAATCACTTTAGTTGCTTAATAATGAAGGGAAATGACTTAGCCATAATCCCCGTATTTTGAGTCGTTATTTAGCCCTGTTTTTAGATGCCGACCTGATGTTCTAAATCCGTAATTTTCTGCTGAATTTCGATAGAAGCATTTCCCCCAGGCTTTATGATGATCCGTATTGATACCGTCGTCGCACTGATGCGACCGGCTCTTTTTATTACAAGGAAGTACCCTGATGTTGTCCTCAATCCACTTTCCTGTTCGTTCTTATAGCCTTGAGGCTCTACAGCCGGATGCGGGTGCAAAGTCAGCGACGCTGATGTTGGTGAAATATGAAAAATCACCGCCTAAGGATGAGCAAAAAGGACCAGAAAAAGCACCGGGGGGAGAGATACCTCAAGGTACTGCCCGTTCATTTGGCGCATTAAAAGAAATAGAACAGGGCAAGCTGAATAGTGCGGAGTTTGTTATGGATAATTTAAAACTGGACAAGCGCGGTTTGTTATCTCTGCCCGTGCTGTTAAACACTTCGGATAATGCAGAAAGAGCCTCGACAAAGCAGGAAAGAAGTAGCATCAAGAAACTCAGTGGCCATTTAATTAAGCACATTGCCGTAAAGCACGCGAGTAAAAATAAAATTTCTCTTAAGGAGTCGGTGAAAATTATTCGGCATCAGTTTGCACAAGCTGGAACACAACTGCGCAATGACAAGGCGTGGAATACGCTTAATAATACGGTCTCACACAATCAATCTCATTACGCCTGCACGCTGGTGCCCGCGTCGAATATGAAATTAGGCGCCGATGATATCTTTGTGCAAAGTTATGCGGGAAAAGGCGTCTGTAGCTCATCGACCTCCGAGGCGAAGCACGCGGTCAATCTCTGGTCTTCCGAAATCTCGGTCCCCGACAAAGAGGGAAAGCCGGTGACGTTGTTCAAAGGGCTGCGGCACGCCATTCTTTCCCCTTTCGGGATGAAAAAATCCGATCCTACGCGTCAGGCCGGGGCACTCGCGCGGGCAAAAGAGGTCGCAACGGCGGCCCTTTACGCTAAACCTGAGTTACTGAAAAGTGCACTGGCGGGGCAAACGGTGCCTCTGCAAATTGTCTCCACCGCGTTGGTGACGGCGACGAAGATAATACACGAAGACACTATGCTGGATGACCAAATGAATGCCTGGCAGGCGTTAAGTAAAACGTCACCGGTCAGTCTTTCCATTCGCGGGGAAAATGGCAAGCTGCAGGAAGTAAAAGTCAATCTGGGGGTGGCGGCGTTCAACTTCGGCGTTAACGAGTTAGCCCTCAAGTTTGGTATGGGCTGGTCTGCATCAGATAAACACAATGCTAAGGCGCTTGAGCAGTTGATAGGCGGTAATGCAAAAACCGATGCGCCGCCGGGCGGCATGGTGGGCGCGTACCTTAAAAGCAATCCTGCAAATGCCGCAAAAGTGCTTGAACTGACCCAGCAGCTTCAGCAGATCATGGCCAATAACGCGCACCATCGTGATAGCGGTGAACCTTATAAAGCGCCGCAGCGTATCGCGATGCTGGCGTATGAAATTGGTGCCGTACCCTGCTGGAACTGCAAGAGCGGTAAGGACAGAACCGGTATGCTGGACGCTGAAATAAAACGCGAGGCGATAAGCCATCATCAGGGACAACCGTTAAGTCAACCGGGAAAACCTCTCGACGCGAATAACAAAAAGATCTTTCAGCAGGTGCTGATCGGTGGCGGTAATCATGAGATTCAGGCGCAGAACACCAGCGCCTCGGGCAATAAAGTGTTAAAAAACATCCCGCTCAGCGCTATCAATTTGTCCTACGATGCGCGAGTCGGTGACCACCAGGTTTGGAAAGAGACCCAAGGCCTGTCAAAACTCGTTTAAGGGTGATACCGAAGATGCTAAATATTATATACCGTCTTTATGACGCGCTTGGGCTGGAGATTGACGGCGACGACCCGGCTTTGGTGATTGATAACGATCTGACCGTGTATTTTAACGAGTCGGGTGAAACGCTGGAAATGTGTTGCCCGGTGGGCGCGCTTCCTAAGGACGTGGCAATCCTGCATCGTGCACTCCAGTTAAATTATGCCAGCCCGGTGACATTAGCGGCGGATGAGGAAAATACGCTGCTGTTGGCCCTGATGCGTTTCCCGGAAGAGTCAGCTGCCGCAGAGGTTGAATCGGGTTTGCATCAGCTGGTGGCAGTCACTCGTAAGATGCGCCAACACTTGCTCCCGGCAGCTTATTAGGTGGGCGAGGCAATATCGCTAATCTCGCTATTCAAAGCTCAAAATATTGTTTTATCTCTGCGCATTTCTGCGGTTAACTCTTTTTGGCAGCGGTACTGACACCCTCAGTAGCCTTAGAGAGTCACCTTAAAATCATTAACGTTCAGATAATGACATGACGATAGCAATTATTGAGGGTTCAAAAGTAAGGATATTCGTGTCTTTATTTTGAATCCTTTTTTATTGCCGCCATTTCACGCCCCCGTCAGCGTAAAAGGGAGGCGGGAGCAAAAGGGACTAACGCGTAATATCAATCACGTGTGCATCAATATCAGGGACTTGTTTGATAAGCCCCTGTTTAAGATACCACTGTGCGATATTGCGGATATGCTGCTTCTCGATGTCGCCTATCGGCGTGACGGGCACGGTATTAACCTCGCCCAGTCCGTCACCCAATCCTTTTCCAATCGGCCCCATCTGCTGCGCCCAAATTGCGCCTGCCTCGTGAGGATGCGCTTTTGCCCAGGCATTCTGCTGCTGCAATACGGCATAAACCGTTTTAATGACCTGCGGATGCTGCTGATAAAAGGCCTGGCTGACGAAATACCCGGCGGCGTTTTCCGATCCTAAATTATGTCCGTTGATCAGCAATCGCCCCTGATAGTCCTTGCGCGCCAGCGTCAGGTACGGGTCCCAGATTGCCCAGGCATCGACGTGTCCTCCCACGAAGGCGGTGCCGGTATCCGCCGGGCTGAGATACTCCTTCTGCACTGCGTTCTCCGGGATGCCCGCCGTTTGCAGCGCGCGCGAGAGCAGATATTCCCCGGTGCCGCCTTTATTGACCGCCACCTTTTTTCCTTTCAGGTCCTGGATTGTCTTAATCGGCGAGTCATCGCGAACCACAATCCCTTCACCGTCTGCGGGCATGGCCTGGTAGGCGAAGAACATGAGAGGTGAACCGGCGGCTATGGCGGTCACAAAGGCGGTAGAGCTGCCGGTCGTCACGTCGAGTGCACCTGCATTCAAGGCCTCATAGGCGGGAGCCGCCGCTGCAAAGGGGCCAAGCCATTTAACTTTTACATGCTCTTTGGCGAGCGCACGGTCGAGGCTGCCGTTTTCTTTAGCCAGCGCGAGATCGGTAGGGCCGCGCAGATAGGCGATGCGCAGCTGGAGGTCTTCAGCCTGCGCGGACACGGAGGTCGCCAGCAGCGCCGCTAACAGGGCTTTTTTAAACAGTGCTTTCACAGGGTGTCCTTAGTGAAAATAGATAATTTTTTCTAAAAAATCCGCCTTAAACAGATCGGTGGCCTCAATCTGCTGTTCCTTGAGCAATACGTCATCCGCGAGCGTAATCCCAGGATCTGGCATTCAGCGCGCTGAGCAGATGTTGGCGGCTCACCGAGTCAGGGATATTTTTATACAGAATTTCTGTCGCCTGTGCGATATGAGAAGCTATCCACAGGTCATTCTCCTGTAAGGCTTTTTGCATTAATGACGCCGGTTCCATAAACCGTGGAGCGCGGCAGCTTTGGCACACGGGTTATTATCGATTTACCCGAGGCGTAGGACGCTCAAGCCCTAAGTGTCCGCGCAGGGTATCGGCGGTGTATTCTCTGCGAAACACGCCTCTTTCCTGAAGCAGGGGAACCACTTTGCTGAAGAACGCGTCCGACGCGGCGGGCACAAACGGCGGCATGATGACAAAGCCGTCTACCGCCCGTTCGCGGTACCAGGTCGTTATACGCTCGGCCAGAGAATCGGCGGTGCCTGCAACAATAAAACCCGAGCGCGCGACCCATTTGGCGAACTGTCGCAGCGTCATGCCATTATTGCGGGCGTGATTAAGCATCGGTTCAAAGCGTTCACGGCGACCAAGCAGGGCGGCGATGTCCGGCACCAAATCGTCGAGATGATGCTGGCCCCAGTCATAGTTCATGGTGTTTGACAAGTGAGTGAGCGTGGCAAGGGGATGATGCAGCTGGGTCAGCTCGGCCAGAATCTCATCCGCTTCCTTCTGGGTATCGCCTACGATGGGCTGTAAACCCGGTAATACCTTCAGGCTGTCTGCGGCGCGTCCGTGTTCAACTACTCGTGACTTAAGGTCGGCATAGTATTTCTGGGCAGAGGCAAGGTCGGATTTCTCGGCGGCAAAGATGGCGTCTGCCTCGCGTGCGGCAAGGGCGGTAAATGGCCCCGACCCGCCTGCCTGAATGGTCACCGGATGCCCCTGCGGCGAGCGTGGTACGTTAAGCGGACCTTTCACCTTGAACCAGTCGTTATCAATATCGGCATAGCGAATACGGGACCCGTCTGCATACACGCCACTTTTTCGATCGGCGAGGATGGCATTATCGTCCCAGGTATCCCACAGCGTGCGGACGGCGTGAATGAAGGCTTCGGCCTTGAGATAGCGTTGCTCGTGGCTCAGCAGCGTTTGCCCAAAATTGCGCGCCTCGGCGTCACTGGTTGAGGTCACCACGTTCCAGGCCGCGCGACCGCCCGTTAAGTGGTCCAGCGTGGCCAAGGTTCTTGCGGCGGCAAACGGCTGAATAAAGGAGCTGGATACCGTGCCCGCCAGGCCAATTTTCTCCGTCACCGCGCCAAGCGCAGACAGCACGGAAAATGGCTCTGGCCGCTCGGTAATACGGTACTGCACCGCATCGTTAAAACTGTCGTTGTAGATATCGTCAATCGACAGTTTGTCAGCCATAAATACCATATCAAACTTGGCGGCCTCGGCCTTGAGGGTTAAGGCCTTGAGTACCGACCATTCTGAGGCGGCCGGAACGGGATTCGCTGCGGGAATACGCCAGCCGGAATAGTGGCAGCCGGTAGGGTCGAGAAACAGCGCGAGATGCATTGAAGACATGAGGATTATCCTTTTACCGGCGTCACAGTCTGGGTTGATGGAGTAGCGGTAGGGTTAATACTCAAGTCGGTGTCAAACCACTTCTCGGATATCTTCTTTAACGTACCGTCAGCGCGCAGCTGCTCGAGTGCGAGATTGACCTTTTTACGCAAGTCTTCACCGCGCGCGTTCTTTTTGAAAGGCAATGCCACCTGTTTCACGCCAAAGGGCGCACCCACCACCTTGAGCGGCAAATGCTTGTGCTTGATTTGCCCGAGTAAAATCACCTGTCCGGACACGTAAGCGTCAACCTTACCCTGTGCAACGGCGTTGAAAATCACGTCTTGCCCCTCGAAGGTCACCAGATTTATCTGGTTTTGCGGATCAAACTCTTTCAATACTTTGGCATAATTGGATCCGAGATCGGCGGCAACGGTTCTGCCTTTCATGTCCTCAAGCCCGTGGATGCTCTGGTTATTTTTGCTGACCGCCAACTGCGCTGCGCTGTAATAATACGGCACGCTAAAGTCATATTTCTGACGACGCTCTGGGGTATCGGCAAAGTTGCCCACGGTGTCGACCTTGCCGGTCTCAAGTGAACCGAGCACGCCGACCCAGTCAGAAGTGACCCACTGAATTTTATAGTGAATCTTATCGGCGACGGCGTTGAGAATATCAACGCTAAAGCCTTTCGCGATCCCATTCTCGATAAAGTAATGCGGGTATCCGTCTGGCGAGGTGCCTACACGCAGCACGGGTGGGTCATCGGCCTGGCCGGAGGACTTATCGCATCCGTTCAGCGTCAGGATCGAGCAGGCAAGCAGCGCCAGTGTTAACAGCCTCATGGTGGGTCCCTTTTATTAGTTGACGTAAGGTTTATTAATTTGTTTTTCGAGACGACGCTGTAATTCGCTAAGAATAATGGTCAATCCCCAGTAGATAAGGCCGACGGCAAAATAGGCCTCGAAGTATTTAAGTGATTCGGTGGCGGCAAGCTTTCCTGCAGCCAGCAGTTCGCTTACGCCTAAGGTGAAGGCCAGCGAGGAGTTCTTGATCAAGCCAATATAGACGTTGCCGGTGGCGGGAATGGCGTTACGGCAGGCCTGAGGTAACAAGATGCGCCATGAGGCTTGGAATAGGCTAAGGCCTGAGGCAAGCGACGCTTCAAGCTGACCACTATCAACGGAATCAATCGCGGCACGGAAAATTTCGGCCAGATAAGCGGAAGTATTCAGGCTAAGCCCGAGGATCACCGCATTCATCGCGCTCATGGAGTTAAGGGCGGGAAATATCTGCGGTAAGCCAAAATAGATAATTAACAACTGCACTAACACCGGAGTACCGCGAAAGAAGGAGATATACAGATGTGCAAAGCCTGCGGCACCTTTACCCGCGCGCAGTAGCAGGGCAAAAATGATCCCCAACGCGGTGGCGAGTAAAATAGACAGTAAGGAAATAAGCAGGGTAACGGGAAGATAGCTGAGGATATGGGGAATAATGCTCAGCATATATTTGACGTCAAAATTCATGGTGTGGCGTTCCGTTGGCGAAGAATAAAGTCATGCGAAGTCATGCAGGAAAGTGCGAGTACGATTCTCGAGCGGTGCGCTGAGTATCTGGCTCGGCTTGCCCTGTTCGATAATCTTTCCTTGCTCCATAAAGAAGATGCGGTCAGACACGTCGCGCGCAAAACTCATCTCGTGGGTCACAATCATCATGGTTAGATTTTTGTCTGCCAGACCAGCAATCAGGTTAAGAATTTCGCGTCGCATTTCCGGGTCAAGAGAAGAGGTTGGCTCGTCAAACAGAATCACCTGAGGATTGACGCTCAACGCTCTGGCAATGCCAACGCGCTGTTGCTGCCCGCCGGAGAGCGTAGAAGGGTAGGCATCGGCCTTGTGGGCCAGTCCCACCTGTGAGAGCAACGCCATGCCACGCTCGCGTGCCTGAGACTTAGGCAGACGCTGGGTACAAATCAACACTTCGGTGATGTTCTCCAGCGCGGTCTTATTTTTGAAAAGGTTGTAGTGTTGAAATACCATCGAGGTCTGACGACGGAAGTCGGCAATTTGACGGTGATGCAGTGCGTCGGCATTTATTTGCTGGCCGCCAATCTGAATAATTCCGCTGTCTGGTTTTACCAACAGATTTAATGAACGCAGAAGCGTCGATTTACCGGATCCGGAAGGCCCAATAACAGATACCACTTCGCTGCGCTTAATGGTGAAATTAACGTCTGACAGTGCGGCGAATTGATGAAAACTTTTGTTAAGCCCGCTGACATTAATCATGACATCGCCCATGATTTCTCCAATGAATTAACGTTTGCTAATCAAAGGATTATTATCTGCTCACGCATTAACTACAAATGCTTAAAATGACTATTGTTATGTGGATTCTAATAAAAAAGGGGGAGAAAATGCCGCCAAGTAGCGGCATTTTGATGAGGAGGAAATTAAGCGGTAACCGCGTGTTTAACGACTCTGACAGGTAAGGACTTATAGGAAGGCGTGCCGCTTTCCTTATCGATATAGTCAAGCGGGATCAATACATTGGCCTCAGGATAATAGGCCCCCACTGAACCTTCCGAGATGTTATAGGCGATCACCGTAATGTTCTCCAGACGCAGCTTACTGCCTTGTACTGCGGTTTCGATATCCACCAGGTCACCGTGCTCCAGCCCGCGCTTCTCAAGGTCGGTGTCGCTCATAAACAGAATATCGCGACGGCCAAACACGCCGCGATAACGGTCGTCGAGCGCATATATCGTGGTGTTGTATTGGTCATGACTGCGTAGGGTAATCATGCGCAACACGTCTTCTCCTTCAACGACCAGATCTTCGGTAACGCCGTCGAACACCGAGAATATCGCCTTGCCGGTCGGGGTAGGCCATTTACGCTCGGTAGGCGGCAGCGGCATACGGAATCCACCGGGGATAGCTATCCGCTCATTGTATTTATCAAAGCCCGGAATGGTTTTCTCAATCAGGTCTCGAATTATGCTGTAGTCGGCAACCAGCTCCATCCAAGGCACCTTGGTATGAGGGATTGTTGCCTTCGCCATACGACCGACGATATCCGGCTCAGAAAGTAAAAACTCTGAAGCGGGTTTCAACTTACCCGAGGAGGCATGGACCATTGACATCGAGTCCTCGACGGTAATCGCCTGGCGACCACTGGCCTGTAGGTCCAATTCGGTACGACCCAAACAAGGGAACACATAGGTTTCCTTGGCAACCAGAAGATGCGAGCGGTTGAGCTTAGTTCCCACGTGAACGCTCAGGTCTAAGGCTTTCATTGCCGGGAAACATTTCTCAGGATCCGGCAACGCGACAGCAAAGTTACCGCCCAGACAAATCAGTGCTTTGGATCTACCCTCGGCCATGGCTTCCATCGCTTTTACTGCGTCGTGACCATGCTCTTTCGGCGGCACAAAGCCAAACACCTTCTCGAGATTTTCCAGGAAGGCGGCCGACGGTTTTTCAGTAATGCCGACCGTACGGTTTCCCTGCACGTTCGAATGCCCGCGCAGAGGGCATATCCCCGCACCCGGTTTACCGAAGTTACCGCGTAACAACAGAAGATCGGCAATCAGGCGAACGTTGGCGGTCCCTTTGTTGTGCTGAGTCACGCCCATGCCGTAAGTGACGATCGTGGCCTTTGATTTGGCATAGAGCGTGGCAACCTGTGTAAGACTTTCGCGTGTCAGGCCGGACTCTTTCTCGATATCATCCCAGGATGTTGAGGCCATATCTGCGGCAAACACCTCGAATCCCTGGGTATGTTCGGCAATAAAATCGTTGTCCAGCAGGTTACCCTCAGAATCGTTCAGCTCGAGCAGTGCTTTCATGATGCCTTTCAGCGCGGCTGCGTCACCGCCCGCTTTTACCTGATAGTAGGTCGAAGCAATGTTGGTGGAGGTGTAGGTTGCCATCTCGATGACGTTCTGTGGATCGGCAAAACGCTCCAGGGCGCGCTCACGCAGCGGATTAAAGACTATGATAGGGACGTTGCGGCGCGCAACTTCGTGCAGCGTCCCCATCATACGGGGATGGTTGGTGCCGGGGTTGTGGCCAATGGAGATAATGAGCTCGGTGTCATCGAAATCGTCCAGTGAAACGGTCCCTTTACCGATACCAATAGACTGCGGCAGGCCGACGCTGGTGGCCTCATGACACATGTTGGAACAGTCGGGGAAGTTGTTGGTGCCAAACTCGCGGGCAAACAGCTGGAACAAATACGCGGCTTCATTTGAGGCGCGGCCGGAAGTATAGAATTCAACTTCATCGGGCGAGTCAACGTTTTGCAAGATTTCTGCAATGCGGCTAAAGGCGGTTTCCCATTCAACCGGCTGTAGCGTATCCGTTTCCTTATTATAAACCAGCGGGTGGGTTAATCGTCCGTAGCCCTCAAGCTCGAAGTCTGATTTCTGCAGTAGCGAGGTCACGGTGTTTGCCGCCAAAAATTCTGGCGTGACGCGTTTGCTGGTGGCCTCCCAGGTGACCGCCTTGGCGCCGTTTTCACAGAACTGGAAGGTCGAGTTTTTTTCTTTGTCTGGCCATGCGCAGCCGGGGCAGTCGAATCCGTCCGGCTGGTTGGTGCGCAGCAAGGTTGCTGGCGCGGTCAGGTTATCCATCTGAGTGCGGACCGCAATCGCCGTGGCTTTCAGTGCACCCCAACCGCCCGCCGGGCCGTCATAGGGGTGAACGCCGGGAACCGAACGTCTTTGTTTAGTCATGAAAACTCCTGGGCAGGATAAGCATTGAGGGATTGCGTAAAATCACCCCGTAAAAGATAAGTGTAATCAGTGCCAGAGAAGTTATGTTTGATTGATGTTAGAATTTTGTAAGTTTTTTTTAATGATTCTATTCAGGGAGTTAAAAGAGCAAGGGGAATGCTCATTCACTCATTTTTCATTGAGACTGAAACCGAGGATGAAAAGGGTAACGATCTCGGGAGCCAATAATAAGCTAGCCTGACAAATGTCGGCACGCTTGCCATAATGATCAGACTGTTATAGGAAGGTTATTCGAAATAGGGCTAGGGTGCTGATATGGATTTTAAAATGGCAGAGCAGGAGGACGGAGAGCGGCTTGCTGAAATACGGGCAGCAGCAATGAGGCCTAGCCTGGAAGCCGTCGGGCGGTTTGATGAACAACGAGTCAGAAACCGTTTTCTTGATACATTCTTGCCGATGAACACCTTCAAAATTGAAAGTCAGGGCAGTCTAGCGGGATTCTTTGTCATCACGGATAAAATGGACCATCTCTATTTGGATCATTTGTACATTCATCCTGATTATCCAAATCATCAACTGGGCAGAGCGGCTATCGAACAGGTCATCAAGACGGCAAGAGAGCGCACATTGCCTCTGCGGTTGGGTGCATTACGTGGAAGTCGGTCTAACCGGTTCTACATCAATCATGGGTTTATCAAAACGCATGAGGATGAATTCGATATTTATTATGAACTTAGGGCATAAGATGAAGGCTCCTTGATGGAGCCTCTTTTATAACCTTTAATTAGTTACAACATTCAATAGCCCTTAAATAAAGCGATGAAACTTCACCTACGGTATTCGTACTTAGCGTAGGATCTGTACTTAATAATGAAAAGCTTGATAGCGATTAGAGGTGATTACCCTTAGTATTCTCGTAATAAGGAAAAAGAGGAAAATTCACCACGCTTTCTCTGGGACATTTTTTCTTCAGGAATTTCATAAACTGCAAAATCGCCGGCTTTTCTTTGCATACCCGGCAGCATATTTCGTTTCATATGTTGATCATCAGACGTATCAACGTCTCCATTGGGCAGTATTGTTACCTGACCTCCCGGGCCTCTGTAGTGCACGAAATCACTTCTGACCAGATAAGTATTGCCATCCATTCCGTCCATTGGAACCTTAACTGCGCTGGATGTTACTCTAATTTTCACCTTTTCATGGCTCTTGTTGCCGGTTAAATGATTAATAATATCTGATTCAAACGGCGTATATTTTGCCTCTATGAGGCGGGTCTCCCCTGAAACATATTGCTTATTGAGACCAGAAGAGTCCCTATAGGAAAAACCATATTGCCAAGGTAGGGAGGGTGTATGTTCCTTTGCGGCATATACAGTGCAGGGCTGCAAAACGGTATTGGCTATATTCAACATTTTTCTGGCAAAATTTGACTGATTCACATTTCCATCTGGAACAGCATTTCTGCATACCAAAAGAGAAAGCTGCCTGACTACCTCTAAAAACATATGTTCTCCCTCATTAAACATTTAATTAACCAGGGCAAATTTATGTCAGATCACGTTGAGAAATCTATTCATTTGCGCTCGAATTAAACCTTCAATCCTGTATTGAATAAATTTTTCATAGCGGAAGCCTTACGAGGCTCAACCTCACCAGAAAATGAAACGTAATAGGGCGTTTAGCGGCAACGCTCAGTAAAATCTGTGCCTCATAGAGGCCAGGATTTTTCAGAATTCACGTAGCGACGCCTGTTTTATAGGCAAAAAAATCCGGTAGCAGAGCCAAAGCCCTGACTACCGGATGATGCATCAAGGCGTCATTACCAGGCCTTGATGGCATCGCCTTTATACACTTCTTCGGCTTTTTCCGCGACTTCTGGAGTCTGGAAAGCTTCTTTCAGTTCCTGCATTTTTTTGCTGTCTTTGTTGTCTTCACGAGAAACCAGTGCGTTGACATATGGAGACGCCGCGTCTTCCATAAACAGGCCGTTACGGCGTGGAGACAGACCCACCTGTGAGGAGAAGTTGGTGTTGATGATAGACAGAGTGACGTTAGGATCGTCCAGAGTACGCGTCAGCTGCGGCGTATCCACCTCAACAATATTCAGTTTTTTCGGATTGTCGATGATGTCCAGCGTCGTTGGCAAGTAGCCTACGCCAGCTTTCAGCTTGATTAAACCTTGTGCCTGGAGCAGCAGCAGGCTGCGGCCCAGCGTAGTCGCTTCGTTAGAGATAGTCACCGTTGCGCCATCCGGCAGGTCTTTAACGTTTTTAATTTTCTTCGAGTAAGCCGCAATTGGGAAAATAAAGGTTTTGGTCAGGATAGCGAAGTGATAGCCGCGCTCTTTAGACTGCGCTTCGAGATAAGGCAGGCTTTGGAAGGCGTTGGCATCAACGTCCTTGCTGTTCAGAGATTCGTTCGGCAGAACATAGTCGTTGAAAGGAATGACCTCAACGTCAAGATTATATTTCTCTTTGGCAACTTTCTGCACTTCCTGCCAAATTGCCTGATCGGGACCGGTATTGATGGCAACTTTTACTTTATTATCATCACCTTGTTTACAAGCGGACAGCATCAAGACAGAGGTGGCGATCAGAGCGGACAACAGCAATTTCTTCATAAATACGCTTCTCTTAATAATTAAAACTTATAAAACAATATTACGGCGACATTACTATACAGAGGTTGCCAAGGCGTTAGCCATTGATATGTAGTGAAATCTCTTCATCATGGCGAAATAGTCAACACAAACTATTGTAAACAAGCCATAGGATAAGCTTATGAAAAAAAGGAATAAGGGCAGAGTGAAGAGAGTTTCCTGACAGGCTCCCGTAAAGGGAGCCAGGATGATGCATTTTAAGCAGTGCAGCAGAGATTGTTAACCAATCCAGAGAACAACGCAGGCGGCAAAAATACAGTAACCCCCAAAAAGATGCCATTTACCGTGCTCAAGCCAGCCCGCAAGCCAGCGCAGTGCCAGTAAACCAGCAATAAAGCTGAAAACCATTCCCATCAAACTTGGCAAGAGGATTGAAGACAGGGTCAATGAAGCATGAGTTGCGGCATTATCGTGGAACACACGGACGACTTCTTTAATGATAACAACTGGCGTCAAAACAACGGCCAAGGCAAAGCTGAACTCTTCAGCCGTTTTACGCGCAACACCGAGGGACAATGCGGTAGAAATTGTTGCGCCTGAGCGTGAGAACCCACGGAAAGGCAGGCAAAGACCTTGAACAATACCAATGGTTAACGATTGAAAAGGGGAAAGGTTTGTGGCATGACTTTCTTTGATTCTTGAAGAGACAATGATCAGTATGCCCGCAGCCACAAGCCCCGAAGCAATCAGCTTGCTGTTGCTAAACAATGATTCGATTTCAAAGGTAGAAGCGTTGCCGGCGTAAAACACCTTGATGATATGCTGCAACGTCAGCCCTACAACACCGGTCATCATAGTAGCCAGAATGATGTGCAGGGCGTTACGTTTAAAGGCGGCGCCAGAGCTAAAGTACGTATCGCGCCAGGATTTCCAGAAATGAACGATAACGGCGAACATGGTACCCGTGTGTAGCATAACCAACAGCAACGTCATGTCAGGCGCGCTGGGATCAAGCCCCAGAATTTTCTCTGCCATAATGACGTGAGCCGAACTGGATACGGGCAACAGTTCGGCTAGCCCCTGAATGACTGCCAAAATCAGTATGTTCAAAAATGTCATATTTTCTCCGGGTTAAATAATCCCATCAGTTAACACTCAGGTTAAACACGTGGTCGAGATGGCCATACTGAATCCACCCATCACTGCGCCCGTGCCGAGAATAACTATAGTCCTTAGTTGTTGTATTTTTAATGTTTATATAAAGCGCTAAATCGAAGAGAGGGTTTTGTTTAACCTTTGTTTATTTTTTATAAAGCCACGCTGACTTCGTCCTAACACAATAATATGAAAGAAAAATGACGGGCGGTTAACAACGGCGTTCCTGGTAGCGTGTTAGAAGAAGTAGGGCACGTAGAGTTGAATAAAACTTATTGTTACGTTATAACATAACTACATTACAAAGTTGATAAGGATTCAGTCTTCGTGGTTAAATTTCAAAAAGTTGCAGTATTTCTGGGAATGCTCATCGCAAGTGGTTATGCTTTTGCTCACGGCAATCATTCACACGGTGCGCCCATGACAGCGGGGGAAGAGCAAGCGGCTATGGGTATTTTTAAAGATAAAAATGTGAAAGACAGAGTACTTAAGGATTGGGATGGGCTGTGGCAATCCGTTTATCCGTATCTGCTAAGCGGGGAACTTGACCCAGTTTTCCAAAAGAAGGCCGAACAGGATAAGGGTAAAACGCCCGCAGAAGTTAAGGCCTATTACCGCAAAGGCTATGCGACCCACGTTGATACCATTGGCATTGAGGACGGTGTTATAGAGTTTCATCGCGGTAAACAGGTTGCGTCCTGTAAATATGATTATGCCGGGCACAAGATTTTAACTTACCCATCCGGTAAGAAAGGTGTGCGCTATCTGTTTGAATGCCACGACGCTACCAGCAAAGCACCCAAATACGTTCAGTTCAGCGATCACATTATTGCACCGCGTCGCTCCAGTCATTTCCATATGTTCATCGGAAATATTTCACAGCAGGCGCTTCTGGAAGAGATGGACAACTGGCCGACTTATTACCGCCTTAATTTGGATGCAGCACAGATTGTCGACGAAATGCTGCATCACTAAATAAGCAAAGGTAAGCAACATATCCGCTAAGGATAAATATTAATCTCCAGCAGTACCCGATATTGACTGCTGGAGATTAATTCGCCCCTGGTGAGGCAAGGTTATCTTTTCTTTCTGATTATCGTATTACCCTCAAAAAGAGTTATTGATTTGTACTGATGGCTAATTCAACGATTAGGTCATTTTTTTTATTTAATGGTAACCATAATTTATTACGGTAGCCGCTACCATTAATAATTTCAATATCACCACTTTCTTTCATTTCGCCTGCACGTAAATAGCTTGATTTCTTATTGTTAATTACCTCTGCCAGTTTACTGGGCCATCCATAACTGTTCAAATCAGCCCCCTGATTTGTGAAGGTAAATTGCTCGACAACCTTGCCGGTTGACTTACTTTTAACTATCGCCGTTGCCGATGAGTGAGCGGGAAGGCCATCACCACCGCTAATATTACTGGTGTCTGACCAGTTCACACCATTATATAGAGCATATGTTTTGCGATTCACTTCAAGATGATAGGCATCTTTCTTACCAAGGTTCAACCATATGCTGTTTCGATAACCAGAACCAACAACAGGTGATATTCTCCCTTTGAGAAACTCTCCAGCCCTAATGATCTCTGCTGGGAAAAAGTCATTCACTGCGATAGAGACCTCATAAGGCCAGCTATATTCCCCCGGATTACTGATTACTTTATCAAGCACTAATTTTTCATTTTTGTTTATATCTTTCAGGACAACTTCAAAAAATTGACGAGGGGGTAAACTTCCTGTGTTAAGGGGATGTTTATTTTCCCAGTCAGGAAAGTTGTTAGCGACAATAAAGCGTCTTTCATTGATCAGGCGCACTGCATCATTACTGCTCACTGTACCTATAGGGTCGCCATTAAATTTCAACTGTGGGTTCGAGAAGAAATTGATTGCTGTACCACCCGTTGTACGTTTTGACATAATAGTACTAAATTTACCTGCAACACGATAACCATTAGCATAGGCAGTTATGCCTTGTTCTTTTTCACCATGATTAAGTCCAAAATTATGGCCGATTTCATGCGCTAGTGTATTATTGGATATTGCCTGATTAGCACTGACCACGCTATGCATTCCGGACCTATAAGCCAGCCCTCCGCCGAGTTCGGATATTAAAACAATCAGATCTGCCTGGGTTTCTTTTTGCTTTTGAGCTATTCCAGCACCCAAGGGCGTGTTTTTATTTTTCATATTAGAAAGCAGACTATTCATGTTAGTCTCAGTTACATTAGTGTCAAGCGTGCCTGCCACATCAAATCTAGCTAATGAATTACTTCTTACGTGACTTGAATTTAATGAGGTATTTAATGTGCTTGCATACAATTCAGGACTATTGCCAAATTTATAGCGCGACTGATTGGTATAAGCATACAACACTCTTATTTTGGCGATCTCATTACTGGATTGCTCATCGTGCTCCCATAAACCGGGCTCAACGCTATCATCTTGGATATAGTCAAATTCATTTTCATCACCGCCCGCCGTCTCGATTCTTACCAGCGCATGTAACTCTTCTGATATCGGATGAATTTCATAAGCTGAATGATCACTTAATTTAACAAAACCACTTACTTTGTTATTTTTTATAGAAAAAACCGCAGTGCTTTTATCATCCACAGAATGACCTTGCCATACCTTGATGTCGTCACTCTCTTCTTTTAATGTGCTTCTATTAATTTCTATAGTCTGATGCTGATTATCGTTGTTGAACAAGAAGGATGTCGCGCCGTTAAGGAGAACGTCTTTATTTATTTTAATCAATTGAACGCTTTGGTCTTTGTCTTTAAATTCATGCAATAGATTATTACTATACGTAGGGTCTTCATCAACCATTTTAAAGAGTGGCGCAGCGGCATAGAGTGAGGGTGAAAATGTAGACACAGCAATCGAAAATATTAATGCTTTTCTAAAACCCAACATGTTGCAACATCCTTATGTGATAAAAATAACTTTTAAAATTTATTAGAACAGGGTGCGGATATAAACCCGACATAAACAAACTTCAAGTGTATATACCATTTTATAAAGCGAGATTTATCTATAAGTATTTAAGAGATTGCTGTGTAAAGCAGGAGTTGTGGAAATCAGCCACCGGTGAATGAAAAATAAAACACGAAAATCAAAGCTAGCGGACTGACGCTGCTGACCGCGGCCATCACTCTGTGTAATAAGGTGTAAAGAGAAAGGAGGATTGACGCATTAAAACGTAAGAGAGCGAAGTTGAACAAGCCGCTGCTGCCGCATTGGTCCGCGTTAGGCTGGGAGCCTATCAATCTGACTGGCGGTTATAATTTTCGATATACAAACTGATCCCCTTGAAGCCCGTGATTCATGGATAGGCTTAAAACCAGGAGCGAGGGCAGTGGGATGCCTGATATGGCTATGAGGTGGATGGTGGTGTGCAGAAGGTAAATTCCTAAGTGACTACCATATCGTATTTAACATAATATACATTATGCGCACCAAGGTATCGGTACGTCGATTCTGAGCTTTTGGGCTTTAGCTCGACCTTGTCTTCAATTATTAGCTTTTGGGGATTATCAATCCTTTGCTATTTGCTGCCGGCGTTCCCTGATGAAATCTCATCTGCCAGCGTCCACTTTTTTCATTGAGCTTCCAGATCGACGACCGCAATGTTTGCCGTGTTACGTTTCCTACGTGGTCGCGGGTAAAACTTTCGTAAGTCAGCAACGTCACCCGATCCTCGAGAAGACTACATTTAAAATTGCTGGCCACTATTTCTAGCCGCTCAGTTTCCTGCAGTAAACTTTCTATCACCTCCTGCCTGACATACACCTTTCCAGAGCGACCTATCTCCGTGAACGCCGGGTGCAGCAAATCCTCGAGCATACTGGCATCGCTGCGAATTCCAGGCTGATGGAGCTTCCTTTCGAGTGTGATTAGCCGCTGAGTTAATATATCGAGTTCCATCTTTACTCCTAAAAGATCGCGCTACGTGAAATCTGAGTACTTTGCGGCCCCAATTACCCGTAATGATGGCGAGAGAGATAGGATTATAATAGAAGTTGTCGCATCGGGATTATCGGTGGCGCGCAAGGGAATTCTCCCCTTGCGCTCTGTCAGGCAGATTTTATAACCCTACTCTGCCGACGTTGGCGTTGTGGTCGTCGTTGATGAAGACGCGGCTGCTGGCGTGGTCGTTGAAGTCGATGAAGACGTCGTGGACGAATCTGTTGGCGTCGTCGCCGTGGACGAAGAAGATGTTGAAGACGCTGCAGGTGCGGTTACTGAGGTTGACCCCGTCGAGGCCGGCGTAGTTGTTGTGGTCGAAGCAGCGGCCGGAGTTGTCGTGGTCGAAGTAGACGCTGGCGTGGTCGCTGAAGTTGCTGGCGTTAACGTCGAAGTTGCTGCCGGTGTCACAATCGAGGCTGGCACCGCAGGAACCCCCGTTGCCGCTGGAGTCGCTGGAGCAGCAGACGTCGCAGCCGGAGCCGGGGTTGGAGTCGGGGCTGGCGTATCGAAAATCACCTTGGTGGCAGGACGCACTTTGAACGATGGCGTCGTATCCGTCACGGAGTAATTGATATGCTGTTCGTATTTCGTCGTGGTAGTCACCTCAACCGCAGGGATAGTCACACGACCCACCATTGAACGTGCGTAACCCCCGATTTTGTGCTTGCCGGCATTGACGTGCAGTTCAACGGTTTGACCCAGGGCCAGAATACCGGCGTCTACACCGTCAACCGTCACGTAAATTGGTGCACCGTCATCAGCCAACTCTCTAAGATGAGTCACAGTCACTACCGTCGGTCCGGTAGAAAAATCCGTTGCCTGAGGCTTGGCCGGAGTTAAGGCTGAGGCAGCGGCCGAGGTGGCTGCTGAGGTAGCTGCGGTAATCTTTGCGCAGCCGGTCAGCGCAAAAGCTGTCGTGACAGCAATCAGGGTGAAACGGTTAATCATGTTGCGACGTCTTCCTATCGTGGTTTTGTGACTTGTGCACCAATATAACCTATCTCGGGATCGAGATGAATATCAGCTTAATTTTCTTACACAAAACTCGCAGCGATTGCTAATTTATATTGGGGTGAACGGCAGCGAAATGAAACATGAAGGCATCTCTCCTGTGAGAAGTTACCGGTAATGGTGTGACAGAGTGACAGTGTCACGCTATGTGCGGCCATTGCATGGCACCGTACGGCCAAGGATATGGCAACGCAGGAGCAAATGGGCTTTTATGAGGGATGGAAAATCGTCGTTGATTAACTCGAAGATATGCTAACAGTCTGAAAAAATGACTTTATATAGAAGAGGCCCCGAGCGGAGCCTCTTGATAAGCCTGTTTTAAAGAGCTAAATCGACCACGATGCGCCCTTCAATTTTGCCTGCATGCATACGGGCAAAAATATCGTTAATATTGCTGAGAGGTTCAACCGCAATATTCGCCGCCACTTTATGACGACCGGCAAAATCTAACGCCTCCTGCAGATCTTTACGTGTACCTACAATCGAGCCGCGGACGGTGATACCGTCAAGTACCATATTGAAGATTGACAGATCAAAGGTGCCCGGAGGCAGGCCGTTTAAGACCATCGTCCCCCCACGGCGCAGGGTGCCAATGGCTTGCTCGAACGCTTTAGGCGAGACGGCGGTCACGAGAACGCCGTGTGCACCGCCGAAACTTTCGTGGAACACTGTTGCTGGATCCACGTTTTTCGCGTTGGCGACCACGGTTGCCCCCAGTCGCCTGGCAAAAGCCAACTTGTCATCATCAATATCAACCGCCGCGACGTTCAGGCCCATCGCGACCGCATATTGAATCGCCATGTGGCCCAGCCCGCCAATTCCCGAGATGACCACCCAGTCGCCCGGCTTGGTTTCGGTCATTTTAAGACCTTTATAGACCGTGACACCTGCGCAGAGGATCGGTGCAATTTCGTTATAGCCCACGTTATCGGGCAAGATACCCACGTAGTTTGCATCGGCCAAACAGTACTCAGCAAAGCTGCCGTTAACGGAATAACCGGCGTTTTGCTGCGAATGGCATAGGGTCTCCCAGTTGTCCAGACAGTGTTCGCAGTGGCCACAGGCGGAATATAACCAGGGCACTCCCACGCGATCCCCCTCTTTTACGTGCTTTACGCCCTCACCTACGGCAACCACATACCCAACCCCTTCATGACCAGGAATAAACGGTGGCTGCGGTTTAACCGGCCAGTCGCCCTCCGCAGCGTGTAGATCCGTGTGACAAACACCGGTGGCAACAATTTTTACTAACAGTTGTCCCGCTCCAACTTCGGGGATCGGGACTTGTTCAATAACCAAAGGTTCACCAAAGGCTTTCACTACTGCGGCTTTCATCGTTTTCATCTTGTCACTCCATCAAGGAAACAGGCTTAAAACAGACCTAAAGGCGCCGTGTCATAGCTGACCAGCAAATTCTTGGTTTGTTGATACGCGGTGAGTGCCATTTTGTGCGTCTCGCGTCCCACACCTGACTGTTTGTAGCCACCGAATGCCGCGTGTGCCGGATAAATGTGATAGCAGTTGGTCCACACACGACCGGCCTTGATAGCACGTCCCATGCGATACGCGAGGTTGGTGTCTCGTGTCCAGATCCCGGCACCGAGACCAAACTGAGTCTCGTTGGCGATCGCCAATGCTTCAGCCTCGTCTTTAAAGGTGGTGACGCCGATGACAGGTCCAAAAATTTCTTCCTGGAAGCTGCGCATTTGGTTGGTGCCTTTAATCAGCGTTGGCTGGATGTAGAAACCGTTATCAAACTCCGGAGCGATGCTAGCGCGAGCTCCCCCGACGAGAATCTGCCCTCCTTCGTCGCGGGCAATATCGATATAGGAAAGGATTTTATCGTACTGCTGGCGTGAAGCCTGTGCACCGATCATGGTGTCAGTGTCCAGGGGATCACCACGGTGAATGTTGGCAATTTTTGCCATGACGCGTTCCATGAATGGCGCATAAATAGATTCATGGATAAGCGCGCGTGAAGGACAGGTACAGACTTCGCCCTGATTGAAGAAGCCCAGCACTAAGCCTTCGACCGCCTTTTCAATGAATTCAGGCTCGGCGTTCATGATGTCGGCGAAGTAGATGTTCGGCGATTTACCGCCCAACTCTACGGTGCACGGGATAATATTCTCTGCCGCGCAGGCCATGATGTGGCGGCCAACAGGGGTGGAACCCGTAAAGGCAATTTTGGCGATACGCTTGCTGGTTGCCAGGGCTTCACCCGCCTCTTTACCATAGCCTTGGACCACGTTGAGCACGCCAGCCGGGAAGAGATCGCCAATCAACTCAAGCAGCAACGTAATGCTTAGCGGCGTCTGCTCTGCGGGTTTCAGGACCACACAGTTACCTGCAGCCAGCGCCGGGGCAAGTTTCCAGGCGGCCATCAGCAGTGGGAAGTTCCAGGGAATAATTTGGCCGACAACACCAAGAGGTTCATGGAAATGGTAGGCCACGGTTTTTTCGTCAATCTCTGCCGCACTGCCTTCCTGCGCACGCAGACAACCTGCGAAATAGCGGAAATGATCGGCCGCCAGCGGCAGGTCGGCGTTCAGGGTTTCGCGAACCGGCTTACCGTTGTCCCAGCTTTCTGCCACCGCCAGGTATTCAAGGTTTTCTTCAATACGCGAAGCGACCTGTAACAGCAGGTTGGAACGATGTTGAGCGCTGGTTTTGCCCCAGGCGTCGGCCGCTTTATGCGCCGCATCCAACGCTGCATCAATATCTCGCGCATCGGAACGCGGGAATTGGCCGATGTCGCTGCCATCAACTGGGGAGGTATTCATGAAATATTGACCGCTAAGCGGTTCTACGAATTTGCCATCAATATAGTTACCGTAGGCGGCTCTGAGTGAGAATAAAGCGCCTGTTGTTCCGGGATGTGCATAACGCATCGCAAACTCCTTATGTAGGTTACGGCTATCAGAGATAGGCAACCGCCACAGCAAACTCTGAATGGGCGGCATACGGTTGCCTAAGTTACATTGCAGGCGCCGTGCCAATCTTTCACTTTACGACTTTTAGTAAAATATTTTTATTTATTAGATATTTAAAATAACCCAAGCCGCATGTACTTCTCTGCTGTCACCTAAATTCTCGTTATGTGTTGCAAATCGCAACACTTGCAAAACCAAATTACTACAATAATGCAACACATATTAATGGGCTTGAGGTTACCAATGCAGGGAAATTCGTCAGCCACTCCCCCCTCCGCGACAGCACCTAATTTAGTACTGAGTGACTCCTGGTTTCGCAGCGAGCTTTATGGCCTGGACCGCACGGCGGACGACTTTCCACGCATCCGTCAAAGCGAGCTCGCCGACCTGCTCGCCAATAACGCGGCGCTGCAACAGTTTGCACGGCCTGCCATTAAGGCACTGGCCGAGAAAATTGCCGAAAAACAGTCGGTGGTTGTTCTTTCTGATGCCACTGGGATGGTATTGAATTCGTTTGGTGATATGCAGGCATTGCAAAAAGCCCAGCGTTTTGCGCTCGCCCCCGGTAATTTATGGAGCGAATGCGGCCGGGGAACCAACGCCATCGGCACTGCATTGGCCATTGACGGTGGCTGTGAAATCTACGGCCATCAGCACTATCTCACTAGCAATCAAGGACTTTACTGTGCGGCGACGACGCTGCAAACGCCAAACGGACAGATTGCCGGCGTGCTGGATATTTCTGGGCCAGCGCAGTATCCACATCCCCATACCCTGGCATGGGTGAAAGAAGCGGCAAAGCACATCGAATATCTGTGGATGAAACAGAGCCTGAATCCTGACCAGTGGCTGATGAGTCTGCATCCGCAGATCAATGGTCTTGATAACGTTGAGGAAATGCTGCTGATATTTTCAGATAACGTGTTGATGGCTGCCAATCGCGCAGCGATGCATGAGCTGGCTCTGGACATCACCGACTTCGGTAGCCAAACCTTCCAGCAGCTTTTCCCGCAGACTGAACAGCAGGCCAATAGCGTGCCGCTGCCCATCACCTCCCGTCATCAACAGCGCTACTTCCAACGCCTGCGCGCTCCGGCGCGTAGCCATTTCCCATCGGCGTCTGTCCCTGAGAGTGACCTCTTCCTCGCGCTTCGTGGCAACGCCGACAAAATGGTGCGCCTGCTCAACGCGGGCGTATCGCTCTGCATTCAGGGTGAGACCGGCAGCGGCAAAGAGTATGTCAGTCGGGCTTTGCATCAGCAGAGTCGCTGGAAAGCAGGGAAATTTGTCGCCATTAATTGTGCGGCCATTCCGGAATCGCTGATTGAGTCCGAGCTCTTCGGCTATCAGCCAGGTGCCTTCACCGGCGCGAGCAAGAATGGCTACATTGGAAAAATTCGTGAGGCTGACGGCGGCGTGCTGTTTTTGGATGAGATAGGTGATATGCCACTTTCGCTTCAGACACGTTTGCTGAGAGTGCTTCAGGAGAAAGAGGTTGCGCCGCTGGGTTCGGCACGCAGCTGGCCGGTAAGTTTCGCCGTAATTTGTGCGACACACCGCAATCTTCTTCAGCGGGTTGCCGACGGCGGATTCCGTGAGGACCTGCTGTACCGTTTACAGGAATTCTCGATGACTATTCCGCCGCTGCGCGAGTGGCCGGCCCTTCCCGCCTTTATCGCCCAGCTCTGGCGAGAACTGGGCGGCGAAAAGCGCGGCATCGTTTTATCACCCGCGCTTATCGAAATGCTGGTGAAAAACCGCTGGCCGGGAAACGTGCGTCAGCTGCGGAGTTTAATGAAAGTGTTGCTTGCGCTGGCGGATGACAATTCAGTACTCGGCTGTGACTCCTTGCCTGAAAACTATCAGCTTGAGGTCAGTAAACCTGTTCCTGCACTACACGAGCATGACGATCGGCTCATTGACGAAACGTTGAGGCGTTTTAATGGCAACATCAGCAAGGCGGCACAGGCTTTAGGGATTGCACGCAGCACGCTTTATCGGCGTGCCGCGCGGCGTTAATATTTTCTATGTCCGGGCGCCTAAATTAGAATTCGACGTCCTCGAGGCTGAAGTATTCGGTCTGGTCATTGTAGGAAAATATCTCGGCATATCGGCCCCAGTTAACGACCGTATCCAACGTCTCCTTGGCGGCACCGTCTGACAGGAAGTCTTCAAGCTCCTGCTCGAAGCGAACGCGTGGCGCGCGATGTCCGGGGCGATCGTCAAGCACGGTTTTAATCAGCGCCGCCAGCGGCACAAAACGCAGCAGATGTTCTGCAAACATCACTTTGCGCTGCTGGGTGTCGATATCAGCAAAAATACGCGCCTGCGGCGTCAGGAAAATGTCCCCTTCACGCACATCGGCAAAGCCCAGCGATTGCAGAACTTCGGCGATTGGGAAGAGATCGTCGACCTCAAGATGCAAAGTACGCGCTATGTCTGGCATATCAGCACGGCCAAAGTAAGGCTCACCCGCCAACGTCTCAATCAGACCCGCAATCAGGTTAGTAGAAACGTGCGGCAGTCGCGTGCCGAGTTTTAGCCCTTTTTTCACCGTTTCACTGTTGGGACGTGCGGTCATTTTGGCGTACACGTCATCAACCAGACGGCGGAACTGTGGGTCCAGTCGATTGCGTGGATGTGGGAATGGCACCTTGATTTCGGCAATGACGCGCCCAGGATTCGATGACAACACTAGAATACGGTCACACATAAACACCGCCTCCTCGATGTTGTGTGTCACTATCAGTATCGACTTGATGGGCATCTGCCCCTTATTCCACAGGTCGAGCAAATCGGTACGCAGCGTCTCGGCGGTCAATACGTCCAGCGCAGAGAAAGGTTCGTCCATCAGTAGCAAGGTCGGGTCAACGACTAGCGCACGAGCAAAGCCGACTCGCTGCCTCATTCCGCCCGAAAGCTCACGCGGGTAGGCGTTCTCAAAGCCGTCGAGACCGATAAGGTCGATGGCCGCCAACGCACGTTTTCTGCGCTCTCCGGCGGCAACGCCCAGCGCCTCTAGCCCTGCTTCTACGTTTTGTAACACGGTCAACCAGGGGAAAAGCGCAAAGGTCTGAAACACCATTGCAACGCCCTGCGCTGGCCCGTTCAGCGGTTGCCCAAGATAGTCGATGTTACCCGAACTTGGGGTGATCAGGCCGGAAATAATCCGCAGCAGCGTCGACTTCCCTGATCCAGAACGCCCCAACAGCCCGACAATCTCACCTTCGCGCAGCGTGAGATTAACATCATCCAGAATCAACACTTCGCCGTGGGTTTTATCATACCCGTGATTCACTTTTTTCACCGCGAGGATCTCTTTACGCCCTTCCGCTTTAGTATGCTGAGCGCCAGCGTTCAACGTATTTTGATTGTCTTGCATAAAAACGGTCCTTAATCTGCACGGAATCTGGATTCGGCGTAGGCATATAGAGGCCGCCACAGCAGCCTGTTAAACAGGGTAACGAACAGTGCCATGACGGCAATGCCGAGGATAATTTTCGGGAAGTCGCCCGCCGCCGTGGTCTGTGCAATGTAGGCACCCAGCCCATGCGCCGTCACTTTGGTGTCGCCCCACTGTACAAGCTCAGAGACGATACTGGCGTTCCACGCACCGCCTGAAGCCGTGATTGCACCCGTGATGTAGTATGGGAAAATACCCGGCAGCATGACCTGTTTCCACCATTGCCAACCGCGGATATGGAAATTAGCCGCCGCTTCACGGTAATCATTCGGAAATGCCGTGGTTCCTGCCACCACGTTGAACAGGATATACCACTGGGTTCCCAATACTATCAGCGGTGACAGCCAGATATCCGGGTTGAGGTGGAAATGGACGATAACGATAACAAACGCCGGGAACAAGAGGTTTGCCGGGAAGGCCGCCAGAAACTGGGCAATAGGCTGGATTTTACCTGCCAGCCCCGGACGCAGCCCAATCATTACGCCAAGCGGCACCCAAATAATTGACGAAATAAAAATAAGCACCGTTACCCTGAGCAGGGTTATCAGGCCCAGAACCAGCACATGCCCCACGTCGCCGAGCGTGACTCCGGTTTGTACATAGGAGATGACCCGATAGGCAACATAAACGGTGAGCAGAATAACCAGCAAACTCCAGACAATATCGCCCCAGCGGGAAAGGCGTTTCTGTTCGATTTCTGGACGGTGCGCTCTGAAAGTCGGTAAACGCAGCGGAATACGTGCAATCAGGGAGAGCAACAGCCCTATCGGTGATAAGAGCTGGTGAATGAGTCGAGTCTGCCGCATCAAGTCGAGCACCCAGGAGGTCGGTGCGTCGCTGGAGCGGGTATTCTCCATGCGAAATTTATCGGCCCAGGCAACCAGCGGCCTGAACAGCAGCTGATCGTAGGCCAGAATCACCACGGTCATGGTCAACAACACCCAGCCAACGGCATGAATATTCTTGTTTAAAATCGCTTCGGCAAGATAGCCGCCTATTCCCGGTAAGGTAAAGGTGTTGTTACCGACGGTGATCGCTTCGGAGGCCACGATGAAAAACCAGCCACCTGACATTGACATCATCATGTTCCAAATCAGCCCGGGTACGGCGAACGGCACATCCAGCTTCCAGAAACGCTGCCACGCCGTGAGGTGGAATCCGCGTGAAACCTCGACCAAATCACGTGGCACGGTACGCAGCGACTGGTAAAAACTGAAGGTCATGTTCCACGCTTGACTGGTAAACAGCGCGAAGATAGCCGCAAGTTCCACCCCCAGAACACGGCCGGGGAACAGCGCGATAAAAAAGGTGACGGTGAAAGAAATATAGCCCAGCACCGGCACCGACTGCAGGATATCCAATATTGGCACCAGCACTTTCTCGGCACGACGACTTTTGGCGGCCAGCGTTCCGTAGACCAGGCTAAACAGCAGCGCAGCTACCATCGCAACCAGCATTCTCAGCGTAGTGCGCAGCGCATACTCGGGCAAATTTGCCGGATCCAGAGAAATAGCCTGCGTCTTTAGGCTGGTGATGGGCAAGAGTGTTTGATGAAACCCCACCGCTGCCATAGCAATCAAACCGATAATCAAGGGGAAAGCAACGCCATCCCAGGCATTTGGCAATAGGCGCCAATTAGCGGCGTTAACATTAAAACGGAAGTTCATAAACCCTCTCTTTGTATCGTGGGGTCGAATTTGTGCGCCATTATTCAATATACTTATTAAACAGATGCTCTCAACGAAGCACTGTTCACAGTAAATTTATAAAATAAGTTTAATTTAGCATGACAGCATTATGTGACTATTCTGAGTATAGCTACCCTTTGCCTCAGGCACAGGATAAAGACTGGCCATAAAGACAATTAAATCATTGAAATGGAAACTTTCGAGGTATGCGGGATGTCAAGTGACAACGTAACGGAAAAGCAAGACTCACCCGGCCTGAAAATGCTGGCCTTGGGTGCTTTAGGCGTGGTGTTTGGGGATATCGGTACTAGCCCACTTTATACCTTAAAGACCGTACTCTTTTTATCGGGCGAAGCCCCCTCACCTGGCGTTATTCTTGGGCTGCTATCATTAATATTCTGGACATTGGTCATTGTCACCTCGCTAAAATATGCGATGTTCGCCATGAGAATGGATAACAACGGTGAAGGCGGAATTATGGCCTTAATGTCGCTGCTGGTGAATAAAAACAGCAAACGGCCGCTGGTTATTTTCGCCGGAATTTTCGGAGCCGCGCTTATTTATGGTGATGGCGCTATTACCCCGGCAATTTCGGTGCTCTCTGCACTGGAAGGGATAAATATGGTTCTGCCGGAGTCGAAAACGGTCATTGTTGCGGCGACGGTAATTATTCTGGTGACGCTATTCTCGATACAGGCCATGGGCACGGCAAAAATTGGTAAGCTGTTCGGCCCTATTATGGCGCTGTGGTTTATCGTCATTGCCGCATTGGGTATTTGGGGAATCGTTCAGCACCCTGCGGTTCTCGTGGCGCTTAACCCCGCCCACGGCGTGAAATTTCTCTTCTCACACGGCATGGCCAGCTTCCTCGTTTTAGGCGGTGTTTTCCTCTGCGTTACCGGTGCCGAAGCGCTCTATGCCGACATGGGACACTATGGCCGTCGTCCCATCTGGCTTGCCTGGTTCGGGTTGGTCTTTCCTAGCCTGTTGTTGAATTATGCCGGTCAGGCGGCGCTGATTCTTTCCGGTGCAGACGTGACTGAAAATATATTTTATCGGCTCTGTCCGCCTTCACTGTTAGTTCCGTTGGTTATTCTCGCCACCCTTGCCACAATTATTGCCAGTCAGGCGATTATCAGCGGTGCGTTCTCAATGACGCGGCAGGCTATTCAGCTCGGATGGCTACCGAGGATGCGAATCAAACAAACTTCGGCAGAAAGTTACGGCCAAATATATATCGGCGTCATCAACTGGCTGTTAATGGTCGCGACGGTATTTTTAACCGTGTTTTTCCAGTCTTCCGACCGGCTCGCCGCCGCCTATGGTATTGCCGTTTCTTTCACCATGATCATGACCACCGGGCTGATATATGTCTCGATGCGCGAGGTGTGGCGCTGGAATCTGGTGATAAGTCTGTTGGTGGCAGGCGTTTTCTTTATTGTTGATATCAGCTTCCTGGGCGCAAACCTGATTAAAATCCTTGAAGGGGGTTATATTCCGCTGCTCATGGCGGTGGCGCTCTACATCGTCATGATGGTCTGGCATCGCGGTGTCGAAACTGCATCACGCATTATTCAGGATAAAACGCAGCCGGTGAGTGAATTCCTGGCTGAGATAGAGATGCATCAGGTGCCACGCGTTCCTGGAACTGCGGTGTTTCTGACGCGTTCGAGCGGTACTCCGACCATTATGCGTTGGCACGTATCGCGCAACGGTTCCCTGCACGCTCAGGTGCTGGCGCTGAATATCCATATCGATAACGTGCCCCGCGTCTCTCCCGCCGAGCGGTTACAAATATGTAAGGTTGCCCCGAACTTCTGGCACATCAAGGCGCATTATGGGTTTATTGAACAACCCGATATTTCCAGCCTGTTCAGCAACAGTAAAATTCAGGAATTGAATCTGGATAAAGAGACCATGACCTTTTATGTCGGACATGAAACTATTTTGCGCCGTCAGGGGAAAGGAAGAATGCCTGCGTGGCAGCGGCATCTGTTCTCATTAATGGTTCGCAACAGTGCGCACGTCACCGACCACTACCATCTGCCGAGTGACCGGGTGGTCGAAATTAGCCGCCAGGTCGCACTGTAATAAAAAAGCCCGGGGATCTCCCGGGCTTTGAGTGACAGCGCGTAATACATTAATAGTCCGGCGGCGCACCGGCATCTTGTTGTGGATAATCTGGCGGAGCCCCGCTGTCGCCTGGATTATAATCCGGTGGCGCACCCGCATCGGATGGCGATACCTCGTAGCCTGCTGGCATCGGTACTTTGTCGCCTTTCGCATACATACATTGGATATACACGCTGTTATAGCGCTGCTGTATGTCGTCGTTACTTTCCATTGATGAGTCATTGCCCATCGCGCTGCCGACAAGCAGGCCACTGCCCGCACCAATCAGCGCGCCGGGGCCAGCGTGGCCGGACGCAGCGCCCAGCAAGGCACCGCCTGCCGCACCGATAATCGTTCCCGCTGCTGCTGTATTCACGGCACTGTTGTTTGCCTGCTGTGAGGCCTGATTCAGTCCGCTGCGTGCATAGTTCTGGCAGGTGGAATCGTCGGCCATAAACTGCTCGTAACTCTTACCGGTTCCCGGCATCGCCGTCACATTAGGACCGGTCGGCGGGCTCACACAGCCGGATAAAAGTACGGTTCCCAGCGCGAGGGCAACGGGTGCGAACGCAATGATTTTCATGTTACTTGACCTCGAATAGCCGCAATCGAATTAGGGTTAATTACCGTGGTGCCAGTTTCTGCCAACCGGTTGGGCAGCGTGGGATCTGCGGGTAATAACCTACCGGGTTGTGGCAGTAATAACTGGCAGAGGCCGGTTTTTGTACATAGACCTGGGGCGCCGGAGGCGTCACGTAAACAACCGGTGGTGGGCCATAATACGGAGGCGGTCCCCAATAGTAAGGATCGGGTCCCCAATAAGGGCCTACGCCGACGACGACGCGTGGGCCGCCCCAACCGCCACGATAACCGCCGTGGTGATACGGATATGCCTGGGAAACACTGCTTGCACCTAACCCGACCAGCAGGGTTGCACAAATCCCGAATAGTGTGAGCTTTTTCATCACAGACCCTCGAATGCAGATTAGAAAATGATTAATAGTAATATACGCCTGCTTTCGGAAAGTGTTATCAGGTGAAGGAGTAAAACATTCGTAAAATTGCGGTGTAAATAATGGAGAGAGTGTTTGAAATGATGTCATCTTATTGAAAGTGCCCGCCGAGGGCTATAAAAGGCGGGCATCTGAGTTTTATAAACGATTTGTTTAATATATACAAACCATAAACGAAGTTGGATTTGTAAATTAAAACGTAAATAAAATCGTCAATTAAATTCCAAATAGAGCTTCCTAATAAAAACCCTGTTTATCACGCCTGTATTTTATTGGCTGTCCTGCCCCGTAACGCGCCATACGGTATTGCCAGCATCATCGACAATCAGCAATCCACCCAGCTTATCCATCGCTAGTCCGACTGGCAATCCGCGCACCTGTTTCTGATCTTCGGTCAGGAACCCCGTCACGACAGGCTTTGGTTGCCCTACCGGCTTGCCGTCCTTGAAGGCAACATACACGACCTGATAGCCATTGAGCGGTTTGCGATTCCAACTGCCGTGCTCACTGATAAACGCCCCGCCGCGATACTCGGCCGGAAGGTTGGTGCCGGTATAGAACCAAAGTCCCAAGGGGGCGACGTGCGAGCTGAGCGCGTAGTCCGGCCTGATGGCCTTCTCGACCAAATCCGGGCGCTGCGGCCTGACCCGCTGGTCAACGTGCTGGCCGTAATAGCTGTATGGCCAGCCATAGAAAGCGTTTTCCTGCACCGAGGTCATATAATCAGGGACCAAATCGGCACCGATTTCATCGCGTTCATTGACTACTGCCCACAGTTTGCCGGTTTGCGGCTCCCACTGTAGCCCGGTCGGGTTGCGCAGCCCGCTGGCATAAATACGGCTCGCACCGGTTGCCACGTCTACCTCGAGAATATCTGCACGACGATATTCAGCGCCGATGCCATTTTCCGTAATGTTGCTGTTAGACCCTACGCCGACGTAAAGCTTGCTGCCGTCTGGGCTGGCAAGCAGAGACTTGGTCCAGTGATGGTTAATCGGACCGCCCGGCAGATCGGCAACCTCAGTCGGCGGTTCGGTTATTTGCGTTTCCCCGCTCTGATAGGGGTATTTCACCAGGCCGTCGGCGTTGGCAACGTAAAGTTCATTGCCAATCAGCTGAACGCCAAACGGCGAGTGCAGATTTTCGAGGAAAATATGCTTTTCCCAGGTCTTGCCATCGCCATTGGCATTTCTGAGCAGAGTAATGCGATTACCGCCGGGCCCGCCTTTACCCGAGGCCTTCTGTACCATGCCCATGATGATTTCTTTCGGTTTACTGGTCACCCCCGGCGGACTGTTGGCTTCGACCACCAAAACATCGCCATTAGGCAACACCGTTATTTGACGAGGATGCATAAAGCCGTCGGCAACCTTCGCAATTTTTAGGCCTTCTGCCACCTTTGGCGTCTCAGCCGTTTTCCACGTAGTGCCGCTCGGAACTTGCATCGGCGGCAGTAGGAAATTTTTGGCCGCTGGCAACTCGGGATTGCTCCCCGTCTGCTTTTCGGGGGCAATTTTGGCCGCATCATCGCAGCCTGCGAGTAGCAACGGCACAGTCAGCGCTAGCACGGATAACGCAAAGCGTTTTTTCATTTTGCTTCTCCATAAGCTTTGCGTTGGCGCAGGGCAAGCTGCAAATTGGCGATAAGCAGTAACAGTACCACCAGGCTCGAAAGCGTGACGCCCGCTGGCACCACGGCAAAGGCGTCGCGGCTGTGAATAAAGGCGTTGAAAATCGACAATATGATAGCTAGCGCACTGGCCCAGAAATGCAGTTTTACCGCCGAACTCTGCGGATAAGAAGTACCGACCCACACCTGTACCAGATTAATTAAACGCGGAATAATGGCGATCAATAAGCCGAAAACAATCAACCAGCTGGCCGCCTGAGTCCAGGCTATTTCGCTGCTATAGATATAAATAATATCAAATATCCAGGCGGCAGTGAAAAAGCCGATCGGCAGCGGATCGAGAAGCGAAACAAACCCTACGGCAAGCGCAGAATTTTGCGGTGTTATGAGGGACGTCATTCACAAGCTCCTTATAAAAAATAAATCACAGCGAGAGGCCGGATAAACGCGCCTTCACTCAGGGTGCTTGTAAATATTAGTAAAAATTATTAATTTATGTACGCAAGTAATAATTAAAATTAATTAATTGCGTATTGGCACGATAATTATCAGCGCTTGTAGCAGCATTTTTGGGAGAACTTTCGCTCTCCCGGCTTTATTTAGCTCACCTGTTTTTCGACGTACTCAAGCGCGGCCCGTAGCGATTTTTCATTCGGGTGGTTAGGGAGTAAGTGAATGGACTCGGTAGATTTTAGCGTGCGTGCAATCAGACGAGCTATCTGCTCATCGTCATGAATATCAACCCGAAGTTCAGCCAGGCTGACCGGCAAATCCAGACGCTTGTAGAGAGCAATCAGCTGAGCGACCACCTCATACTGCTCCAGCAAGGCACTCTGCACCAGAATGCCATAGGCCACCTTGGTACCGTGCAGGAAGGCATCGGTTTGTGGCAAGGCGGTCAGCCCGTTATGAATCGAATGAGCCGCAGCGATGCGGGTAAAGCGTTCGCCAAGACCGCCCACCAGCCCGCCACCAGCAATGATAGCGTCGATAACGTTGATAAGCGATTTGCTCAGCTGATTTTTACTCTGCGCCTCAAGCGCTCTCTCGCTTTCGTTAAGTAACACGTCTCGAAGGGTGAGCGCGGTGTTTAGACCCAGCTGTGCGGTCAGCGGAAGCTCAGCAGGCTGCGGACAAAGCACCACCGCTTCATACCATTTCGCTAAAGTATCGCCGATGCCGGCAAGCAAATACTCCTTCGGCGCCTGTAAGATTATCTGCGGTTCGACCACCACCAAATGATTAGCGTCATTGAATATTTCATAACTCAAGGCCGTACCTTGGTCGCTATACCAGACCGACAGTGGCGTCCATGCGGCACAGGTCGCGGCGATAGTAGGAATAGCCACTACGTTAAGATTCAGACGACGCGCCACCGCCTTGGCGGTATCCAGCACGGCACCGCCACCGATGCTCGATATATTCATTTTATAAATCAAAGAAATCACGCAGCGCCTTTTCAACGGCTTCAGGCTGTTCTTCCTGCAGGAAATGTCCACTTTTAGCAATGACCGTCCCCTTCACGTTTTCAAAGAATGGACGTAAAGGTGTCGCCATATCGGCAATCGAGCCTTGTTCAGCGCCGATCGCCAAAACCGGCGTTTTCAGTTTACCCAAAGATTTGAAATGTGCATTTTGTGCCGCAGAAACCGACAGCGCGCGATAGTAAGCCAGACCTGCACGAACGCCTCCGCTTTTAGTGAAGGTACGCAGATACTCATTAATATCTTCTTCGCTAAAGGCATCAGGGGCGGCGGTTTTTCTTCTCAGGAACCACTCAAGATAAACGCGTTCCTTTCCGGCAATAAGCGCCTCAGGCAAGTCAGGGATCGCATGGAAAGCGAAATGCCAGGTCCTCCAGCCTCTTTCTGTGGAATGAGGCACGGCATCGGGTAATGTCACTCCCGGAATACCGGCATCCAGAATGGCCAGTTTCTTTATCTCGTCACCAAACATGGCAGCATACGGATAAGCGACCCAGGCCCCGACATCATGGGCGGCAAGATAATATTCAGTCACCTCTAAACGTTGCAGGAGCGAATGCACTTTAGTGGCCACGGATTTTGTATCGTATCCTTCAAGAGGCTTGTCTGAATCGCCCTGACCCGGAAGATCCGGGGCAATAATCCGATAGTGTTCTCCTAAAGCAGGCATAACTTTGCGCCACGAATACCAGCTTTCTGGAAACCCTGCCAGAAGAACCAACGTCTCCCCTTGTGCGTTACCGCCCGTCACATAATGAATCCTGACACCCTCGAGTGTCTCATAGTGGTGCGTGAATCCCTCTACAGCGGGAGCGATTGGAGAAAGGCAAGAGATTGAGTTTGCCGTCATTAGGTAATCCTCGTTATTTAGGGAATTATCATTTCCTAATTTAGCGGCAGAGTGACCAAAATGCCACTCTTGTGTTTCTAAATAATCAGCAAGCAACAAACAGAGTGAGTCAGGAGCGGCATCTCTCCTGACTCAAGAAAGGAAAATCAGGCTTTTTTATTGCGGACCATACTCAGTAAAACCGAGTCTTTATCAACGAAATGATGCTTAAACGCAGCGAGAATATGCACCACCACCAGCGCACCGGCAAACCATGAAAGGTAGATGTGCACCGGTTTGGCAATGGAGACTAACTGAGGATTCTTTGCGACCAGTCGCGGAATATCGAACAGATAGGCAACCGGCACGTTATAGCCGCTCCCCCAACTCAGCAGACATCCACTGACCGGGAGAATAATCAAAATCAGATACAGCGTCATATGTGCCGCATGCGCCGCTCTCTTCATAAGGGGAGAAATACTGTCAGGCAGCTGCGGGGCCGGGTGGGTATAGCGCCAAAAGACGCGAATAACGATGAGGAACAGGATCAAAGTAGCAATATTCTTATGCAGATCGATGGTGGATTCCTTTGCCGGGCCACTGGGCATAATATTGGCGCAATAAAATCCAATCGCCCATGCGACAATAAAGATTGTCGCCATAATCCAGTGTAGTCTTTGTGCCGTCTTCGTATAGTAAGTACCCGTGTTTGCTTTCATCGAGGGGTTCCCCGTGGAGGTGAGTAATAGCAACATTAGCATGGGTATTATTAGGGCAGATAGCAATTTGCTGTAGGGAATACGTCTGTAGACAACTGAATTTGTAAACAATAATGACCAAAATATTCGCTTAGGAACATCCATGAAAAACATCACCTTCTATCGCCGCTTTGAGGCCGATATTCTTGCCGGACGTAAAACCATTACGCTAAGAGATAAAAGCGACGCCGATTATGCACCCGGTGATAAAGTCAGCGTAGCGCGTTATGAAGACAATCAGTTCTTCTGTCACATTGTGGTTAACTCGGTGACGCCGGTGCTTTATAAGCATCTCGATGACACCCACGCCCAACAGGAAAATATGACCTTAGACGAGCTGAAAGCGGTGATCGCCGAGATTTATCCTGGGATCACCGAACTTTATAAGATTGAATTTACGCTGCAATAACCCAGTTAACCGCTATGAAGGCCAGCGTGAAGCGCGGATAATCGAGCAGAAATTGCCTTTATCAAAACCGGGCTGTTTGTCGGCAATAACATCCGCCTTCACGTTACCAAAGGTTGTCTGCGGCTTGTCTTTAACCCCCTGATAGAAAGCTTCGATAATGTCTTCTTTGAACTGCGGGGTACGGGGATGCGCCGCAACTACCGCCTCACGTTCTTCGTCACTGTACCCTGCATAGTTAATCCCCAGTACGTCCATCTCGACGCCCGCCGTCACCAGCGCAATAACCGGGTCCATAAATTCGGGAATACCCGGCGTGGTGTGAAGTGCAATCGCGGTCCAGACTTTATCAATATCTGCCTGGCTAATCTGATGCTGGCGTAAAAAGTCGCGCGCCGCGTTCGCCCCATCGACTTCAAAACGTTTGTCACAGCTACAGTGGTCGTGGGTTAAGCCCATATCGTGGAACATACAGCCGATATACAGCAGTTCGTGGTCAACGACGACCCCACGCTGTTGTCCTGCAAGAGCGCCCCAGTAATAGACGCGGCTGGAGTGATTGAACAATAATTCTGATTCGGTATCACGCACGAGTTCGGTTGCCTGCTGTGCCATACGGCTGTCTGGGATATGAATGCCTTTAACGTTGAGTGTCATGATGTGTCCTGCCTGTCGGGTTGAAAGTATGGAATGACAATAAACCTCGCGCAGCTCGTCCTCAATCGTACTATTATGACTATATAAGACATAATGACCTCCTGAGACATCGGAACAAACGAATGATCAAAAAAGTGCAGATTTTGGCAATTCCCGGCGTTCAGCTGTTGGACGTCTCCGGCCCGCTCGACGTTTTCGCCGAGGTGAATCAGCAGATGGGACGCAAAATTTATCAGCTGGAGGTGCTGGCAATCGACTTGCTCAACGTGGTGACCTCATCGGGTATTTGTTTGCTGGCGCAGAAGCGGCTCCAGGATGACGCCGATGAAACTGCCGACACGCTGCTTGTCGCCGGTGCGCCGGATATTGCGCAATTTATTCCGTCGTCTGAGCTGCTCGACAGGCTCCGCCAGCGCGCTTTAAACAGCCGCCGTTATGGGTCGGTGTGCACCGGCGCCCTGCTGCTTGCCGCGACCGGCCTCTTGGAGGGGCATCGCGTCACTACGCACTGGTCGGTCGCCGAGGCGTTTGCGCAAAGTTATCCGGGGATTCAGGTCGATGCTGACGCTATTTACATCGCCGAAGGCCCCCTGCGCACGGCGGCAGGCGTTACCTCTGGATTAGATCTGGCATTGATGATGGTGGAGGAGGATTTGGGCCGTGACGTCGCGAAGATCGTCGCCGCGCAGTTGGTGATGTTCTTTAAACGCCCAGGCGGCCAGATGCAGTTTAGCCGCATGGGGCGCACCTCGCTGAGCGGCCGCTCGGCGCTACAAGACCTGCAACGTTGGGCGATTGGCAATCTGGAACATCCGCACTCCGTGCAGTCGATGGCCGAACATATGGGCGTTAGCACCCGCCATCTTTCACGTCTGTTTACGCAGGAGATTGGCCTGACGCCGGGAGAATGGCTGGAGCAGGAGCGCATCAATTATGCGCGCCATTTGCTCGAGTCTGCCGAGCTCACGCCAAAACAAATTGCCGCCAAATGCGGGTATTCAAGTATCGATATTTTGCGCCGTGCGTTTTACCGTCAGCTGAAGGTCAGTCCGGCGCAGTACCGCAGCTACTACAAAGATAAAAGACAAAATCGGGCTTAAGCACGATCACCGGCGGCATAGGCCTCGGCGGCTGATTTCAGCCAGGCACAGAAGATATCCGCCTTGCGATTTTGCTTTTGCCTGCGGAGTGTAACGTAGCTGAGTCCGCTTTCGATAAACCCCTGCGGCGCAATCAATCTCCCTGATGCAACATCATCGGCAACCAGTGGCCACGGGGCGATAGCCACACCTAACCCTGCGGTTGCCGCCTCCAGCATAAAGTAAAAATGCTCAAATTCGGCTGAACCCTGCTCCCCTGTTTCTACGCCAGCCCGTTGGGCCCAATCCGCCCATGCACTCCTGCGTGAAACGGTATGCAGCAGCGACGCCCCCGCAAGGACGACCGAGGGGGCATGAACCGGACCAAACTTCTCATTAAACAGTTCGATAACCTGCACCCCTATCGGCCAAGGCGCTTTACCGACGCGAATCGCGACATCGACGTTATTGCCAATCGGGTCAGACGAGGTTCCCGAAGAGTTCAGGCGTACGTTAATGCCGGGATGCGCCGCCTGAAAATGATGCAGGCGCGGTATCAGCCAGCGCATGGTAAAAGTGCCGGGACAAGAGACGTCTAACGCCCCTTCTGCACTGTCGGCAATCTGGCTAATCGCCGTTTCCATTTGGTCAAAAGCGGCGGTGAGCGCGGGCAGCAACTGACGGCCTGTTTCCGTCAGTCTCGGCGCATGTTTAGACCCATCAAACAGCGGAACGCCGAGCCAAGCTTCTAACTGCTGCACCTGTCGACTAATCGCACCGTGAGTCACGGAAAGTTCCTCGGCACCGAGTTTTATCAGGCCTAACCGCGCGGCAGCTTCGAAAGCACGGAGAGAATTCAGCGGTGGAAGTCGTCTGGCCATTGTGACTTTTTCTCACTTAGGGTTCGTAAAGATATCGATTAACTCCCATTAAATCACCGCGTAAATTGATATGCAACGCAGTGTTGAGCGGATCCCGCATCAATTGATGAGTAAAAAAATCACATAGCTAAGGGAATTTATCATGATTTATCTCGCCATCGTTATTCTGGGAGGATTCGCCGGGTTCGTCAGCGGCATTATTGGTACCGGCGGGTCGATTATCCTGCTGCCGATTTTATCCTGGAAGTTTGGGCCACAGGTTGCGGTGCCGATGATGGCCGTGGCCTCGATTCTGAGTAACTTTTCCCGGGTGATTATCTGGCGTAAGGAGATAGACTGGCGCGCCTGTTTGACTTACTCCGCGTTGGCTGTTCCGGGTGCCGTGCTCGGCGCCAATACGCTTTGGGCGCTGCCGCCGAAGATATCCAATGTCTGTATCGGGGTCTTTTTTCTGGCGCTGGTGCCGCTGATGGCATGGTCGCGCAGGCACAATCTGACGCTGAACACCTGGCAGTTGGCGCTGTGTGGGCTGGTCGTAGGCTTCCTGACCGGTATGGTGTTCTCGACCGGGCCCATGACGGTGCCTATTTTCTCAGGCTTTGGGCTGGTCAAACAGGGCCTGATAGCAACCGAATCCGCCGCATCGCTGATTGTTTTCCTGACCAAGACCTCAACCTTTGGCGTGCTCGGCGCCCTGCCGTTATCGGTGGTTCTGAGCGGCATTTTTGTCGGCGCGTCGCAGATTTCCGGCATCTATCTCAGTAAAGGGCTGGTGTCGAGAATGCCCACCAAAATCTTTCACCTTCTGGTGTCGATGATGATGCTTGCCGCAGGCGCATCGATGTTGTGGGACGGCGTGATTTAAGAAGACAGCGCGTGACGGCGGAAACAGTCCGGGTGGTGGCTATTGATGATTCCGGTCGCTTCCATCCAGGCATAGACGATGACCGGGCCAACGAAGCTGAAGCCGCGCTGTTTAAGCTCTTTTGAAATTTGCTCTGAAAGTGTACTGCGAGTGGGAATGGGGCCTGTATGTTGAATCGGTGCGCCCCCAACGTGAGACCAAATCCACTGCGAAAAATCCTCTCCTTTTTCCTGCATGCGTAAATAGGCGTGGGCATTCTTCACCACCGCTTTTATCTTGGAACGCGAACGAATGATATCGGCATTCGCCGCCAGTCGCTCAATGTCCTCTTCGGTAAAGGCCGCCACCTTCTGCGGATCAAACCCACAGAAGGCTTTTCTGAACGCCTCGCGTTTCTTGAGAATGATACGCCACGACAGTCCGGCCTGAAAACCATCGAGCATCAGCTTCTCCCACAGGGCGCGGCTATCAAAAACCGGTACACCCCATTCGGTATCGTGATACTGCTGCATCAGCGCATCGTTATCGCCCCAGGCGCAGCGTATAAGGTTGGTCACGGTTTAGGCTGGCTCAGGCGCGAAGGACGATAAGCCTCGAGTTCAGCGACCGGCGTACCCGCTATCTCGCGAGTGACTAAACGCGCCAGTAAAGGTGACAGCGTCACACCACTGTGCGTCACAACGGTGTAATAACCGGCCAGCCCTTCGGTCGGTCCCACAATAGGATAGCCGTCCTCAGGCAAGGCGCGAATTCCCATACGTGCCTGATACTGCTCGGGTTTCAACTCAGACAGCTTTGGCCACACCGCCGTTGCTTTGCGGATAATGTCGGCTGCCAGCTCACTGACCCGCGACGCTGGCGTGCTCTCGTCAATGTCATAGACCCCTTCGTTAGGGCAAAGTAGCGTAACGCCTTCACCGTCCGGACGACAGTGGAACAGCGGCGTTGCCAATACGTGGCTGACGGGGGCGTACTCGGCAGGAACGCGGATCAGAATGCCGGTGGTCGGTGCTAGTCTTGTCGCCAGGCCGTCGTTGTAGGGGGATTTGTCGGACCAGCGGCCGCTGGCGTTGATGGTCAGCTCAGCGCGGTGCAGCGTTCCGTCAGAGGTTTTTACACCGGTGACAGTATTCCCCTCCTGCAAAATTTCGTTCCCCCGGCTCCCGGTCACAATCTTTGCACCTTCGGCGGCGCTGGCCTGCAACAGCAGCTGAATATATTGCTGGGTATCGATCCAGCCTTCGGACGGAAACCAGCCGATCGCGCCCTGGGTGCCGTCGAGATGGATTTCAGGCTCCAGCGCCTGAAGCTGCTCGGCGCTAATCCACTCCGCGGGATACTGATACTGCTGGAGTTGCTCAACGTTATCCTGCATCGCCTGCTGCTGGTCGGCAGCGCGCCATTCCAGACAACCGGTCAGATTAAGCCAGGGGGCTTTACCCAAGCGCGCGGCCAATTCGCTGTGCGCCTGCATTCCGGCAGCGTTAAGACGCTGATAGGCTTCTGGCGGCTTGCCGTGGGAGTTTATCCAGGCAAATGAGTTGGCGCTGGTGCCCTTTCCGGCTTCACCCGCCTCAAGTAACGTCACAGAATGGCCAGCCTGCGTCAGTTCCCAGGTCAGCGATGCACCGACCATTCCTGCGCCAATAACGATAATTTTCATCAGTTCTCCAGAAGGTTACAGTCTGCATCACGTGACTACAGGAAAGAGTAAGTGAATAGTTAACTTAATCAATAAAGTAGCCAAGCGCGTGCGGTGGCGCAACTGTTTTATCCCAGGGTAGGCAACTTGGTTTTTGACTCAGAGGCCTGTGGGCACTGTCATTGTCGTGTCATAAATCGACATTAGGGTGGCTGCTATCAATAAATCCCAAAGAGGATAGTCCCCATGCAATTACCTGCCTTCTGGCCGGTGGTGCGCGCCTGTGTGCTTTACGACGGAATCTATTCCGTGCGGGAGGCCAAATGCGCACACCGGTAACCGCACTCCCCGCCGCGATTCGTGTTGAACAGGTTTCACACCGTTACGGGACCACCACGGTGTTAAACAACGTCTGTCTCAAGGTTCCCAAAGGAACCATTATGGCGCTGCTGGGTCCTTCGGGATGCGGCAAGAGCACCCTGCTAAAATTGCTCGCCGGGCTGCTTCACCCTGACAGCGGTCGGCTCTTTTTTGGCGAACAGAAGGTGGTCGATGGCCGTTTCAGCCTGCCGCCGGAGAAGCGCAGCCTGGGCATGGTGTTTCAGGATTACGCCCTCTGGCCGCATATGACGGTCGGACAAAACGTCATCTTCCCCCTACAGATGCGCGGTGTTGCCCCAAAACAGCGCCAGCAACGCATGCTAGAAGCCCTGGACCGCGTCGGATTAGCTGATTTTCATCATCGCCGCCCTGCCGAGCTTTCCGGGGGGCAGCAACAGCGCGTGGCGTTAGCGCGTGCCATCGTGGCCGAGCCGCAAATCCTGCTGTTCGATGAACCGCTTTCCAATCTGGACCGTAATTTGCGCGAAAGCCTGTGTGAAGAAATGGCCGTTCTATTGCGCCAGTTGGGAACGACGGCGGTGTATGTCACGCACGATCCGCAGGAGGCGGAAACCCTGGCCCACTGCATTGCGCGAATGAATCAGGGTGCCATCGAACGCATCGACCTGCTGGACGGCAATCGGCAGTCAGGCCTTTCCCGTATTGATCCTTTTGTTGCTTAACCCTCTGGTGGAAATTAAAAAATGACGCATCACTCTTCTTTTATCAAAACAGGTTTACTGACGGCAATGACTCTCTCTTTTGCTCTGACCGCCGCCAGCGCCCAGGCGTTGACGGTTTATACGGCCGGTCCCGGTTCGCTGGCGAAAAAACTGGCGGCAGGCTATGAAAAACAGACCGGCGTTAAAGTAGAAATCTTTCAGGCGACCACGGGCAAAGTAATGGCCCGTCTGGACGCCGAGCAGGCAAATCCGCGCGCCGACGTGCTGATTTCTGCCTCCTGGGACACCGCAGGCAGCCTCGAAAAACGCGACGCGTTGTTGGCTTATGAGAGCCCGAATGCCGCCCATGTTCCCGCACAGTTTAAGACGCCCTATTATGTGGCGCAGGGGATATCAGCGTTGGGGATAGTCTGGAATACCCAGAGTGGGACACCCGAGCCGAAAGACTGGCAGGACTTGGCGCAACCGGCCTTTAAAGACAAGGTCACCACGCCGGACCCGTCGCTCTCCGGCGCATCGCTGGACTTGCTCGAAGGCCTGCAAAATGCCCACGGCGAGCAGGCATGGAAGCTGTTTGAGCAGCTAAAAACCAACGGCATGATTATTGCCGGCCCTAACGCCCAGGCACTGACGCCGGTGCTTCAGGGCGCGAAAGCCGCCGTATTTGGCGCAGTGGACTACGTTTCCTATAACAGCGTAGAGGCCGGAGAGGCCATCAAAGTGATTTTCCCCGCCAGCGGCACCGTTATCGCCCCGCGTCCGATGATGATCCTCAAGAGCAGCAAGGAACCAGCACAGGCCAAAGCCTTTATCGATTATGTTCTTTCACCCGAGGGCCAGAAGCTGGTTGCCGATGCCTGGCTGATGCCAGCGCGCGACGATGTCGATGCCAAACGTCCGCTGTTTAAAACGCTTAAAGTGCTGCCGACGGCGTCAACGGTCAGCGCCGACCGCCGTCAGCTCCTCGACAAGTTCGCGACCCTGTTCGCGGCAAACAACTGATTCAGCGCATTAATTACCGACCAATGACCGGCGACTCAACTCGCCGGTCGCGGGAGTCTCAATGAATAAAAATACGCTGCTGCCGGTATTTACCGGCGGGGCTCTGCTGTTTCTGGTCGCCGTCCCCGTCACCTTTGTGCTGCTGCAGGCGATTTTCCCTCATCTAGACCGGGGCACGTTTAACGCGCCTTTTAGCGCCTTCGGCAAACTGTTTGCTGATGCGCAATTTCCCACGTTGCTCTCAGGCACCCTGCGGCTCGGGCTAGGTGTTGCGCTGGCCACGGCGCTCATCGGCATTCCGCTGGGCACGCTGCGCGGGCTGTTTGCCCTGCCGTACGCCGCGCTGTGGGACGCCTTGTTCCTGATCCCGTTCCTTTTCCCGCCTTATCTGGCTGCGCTGTCGTGGATGCTGGCCCTACAGTCGCACGGCTATGTACAACAGCTGCTGGGCGTGAATCTCAACAACCTGCTGTTCTCAATGCCGGGAATGGTGATGGTGATGACGATGAACGTATTCCCGGTGGTCTATTTTGCCATTTCACGGAGCATGGCAGCCAGCGGCAGCCGTCTGGCCGATGTCGCACGGGTGCACGGCGCAGGGCCATGGCGAGCATTTTTCAGGATTTCCGTGCCCCTCGCACTGCCGTCGACAGCCTCTAGTCTGCTGTTGGCCTTTACCCTGTCGATTGAGGAGTACGGCGTACCTGCCGCCTTGGGCACACGCAGCGGCGTGGAGGTGCTAACCACCGGCATCGAACAACGCCTTGCCGACTGGCCGATTGATATGCCGGGCGCTGCCGGACTGTCGGTGATATTAGTGGCGATAGCCTGTTGCGCCTACTGCGTACAGCGCGCATTAGTCGCCGGTAAAGACGTAGAAACCACCTCCGGCAAACCGATAGCCGTGGTACCCAAGCCGCTGGGGCGCGCACGTTTTCTGGTATTGGCGCTGTTTTCGCTGGTCGCATTAACGGCGGTTGGGCTGCCGCTGGCCTCGATTTTTGTCACCGCGTTTAGCCGCACTTTGTCGGGCGGCCTTGGCGTCAATAATCTGACGTTAGGGCATTACAAGGCGCTATTTGACCTTCAGGGCGATGCCCTCGGCGCGCTCGGCACCAGTCTGAGTCTGGCGTTAGGCACTGCGCTGGTTGTTGGCGTGGTGGGCCTGCTCGCTGCCTGGCTGGTCGTCGCAAGGCGGATACGTTTTGCCGCCAGCATCGATGCGCTATCGCTTTTCCCTGCGGCCCTGCCGGGTATCGTCGTCGGTGTGGGGCTGATCCTCGCCTGGAATCGCAGTTTTTGGCCCGTGACCCCCTATAACACCTGGGGCATTCTGCTGTTGGCCTACTGCTGTCTGCTGCTGCCGTATCCGGTACGCTACGTCAGCGCGGCCATGCGGCAGATTGGTAATAATCTCGAGGCCTCGGCGCGCGTTCACGGTGCCAGTGCGGCGCAGGCATTGCGGCTGATTCTGTTGCCGCTGGTGTGGCCAAGCCTGCTGGCCTCAATGATGATGGTCTTTGCCGTCGCCTCACGCGAGCTGGTCACGTCGCTGCTGCTGGCGCCGGCAGGGGTAGAAACTGTCTCGGTATTTGTCTGGCGGCAGTTTGAGCAGGGTTCGGTCGGAGACGGCATGGCGATGGCTAGCCTGGCTATCGCGCTGACCCTGATGGTGATGTTCCTGGCGGTCAGACTGCAAAACCGACGACTGTACTGAGCCGCAGCAACGCGTGAACGTTTTTTTTGTCGATTTCGGTTGAGGGATTATAAATCACCAGGCTCAGGTTGGGATTGCCCTCAACGGCGAATGACGAATAGTCGAGATGGATAAGCCCCACCCTGGCATGGTTGATGCGTTTGGTGCCCTCGCCGTGGTGACTGACGTTCTGGTCTAACCACAGCGCCTTGAATTCAGGGCTGGCGGCGTTCAGCTCTTCAATCAACGCCCGCGATGCGTCGGTCATGCCCGCTCTGGCGCTCTCGGCCCGAAACGTTGCCACCACGAAGCTCGCGACTTTTTCCCACTCCGGCATCACGGCGCGTTTACTCGGACAGCAGAACACCATGCGCAAAATGTTACGCTCCTCGTAGGTCATCTCAGCATAGTCGGCCAGCACAACGGACGCGGCGCGGTTCCAGGCAACCACGGTCCAATCGGCGGTTTTGACAAAAGCCGGGATATTCTCCATCGCATCGAGCAGCCGCTGGAGCTGGGCGGACACCGTTGCGGGAGGTTGATGATGCAGCTGCGGTGGCCGATTCTGCGCCAGCAGGAACAGATACTCGCGCTCGACGTCAGAGAGCGCCAGGGCGCGTGCCAGTCGTTCCAGCACGTCGCTTGACGGCGCTCCCTCGCGCCCCTGTTCGAGCCAGGTGTACCAGGTAGTGCTGACATTGGCCCGCAGAGCCACTTCTTCCCTTCGCAGCCCCGGCGTGCGCCTGCGGGTCATCGAGAACCCCAAACTGGCAGCATCGAGCCGACTGCGCCGGTCCTTGAGAAAATTTCCCAGCAGATTTTGCTCTGACATCGTGCCTCCGTTTAGCCTGTTAGTGGTTATACCCGTATAACGTCACGTCTTTAATCGACCGCCAACGCGCCTGTAAAGTCGGTGTAGAGTTCACGTCGCACACATTCATCTTAAGAGGATATTATCATGCGCGTATTTGTCACGGGAGCAACAGGATTTATTGGTTCTGCCGTTGTGCAGGAACTGTTGAACGCGGGTCATCAGGTGCTTGGCCTGGCCCGCAGCGAGTCGGCGGCCGAGGCATTACAGGCGGCGGGCGCTGAGCCTCATTTCGGCAGCCTTGACGATTTACCGAGCCTTAAACGCGGTGCGCAGGCGGCCGATGGCGTCATTCATACGGCCTTTATTCACGACTTCACTCAGTTTGCCGCCTCGTGCGATACCGATTTAACGGCGATTCAGGCCTTGGGCGACGCGCTGGAAGGAACCCATAAGCCGTTGGTGGTCACTTCAGGAATTGCGCTTTTAGCGCAGGGCCAAGTCGGTAAAGAGACCGACCTTGCCAGCCCTGACGCGGCCGGCAAGCTGCGCGCCCGATCCGAACAGGCCGCGCTGGCGCTGGCTGAGCGCGGTGTGCGCAGTTCACTGGTGCGTCTGCCGCCTTCGGTTCACGGCGACGGCGACCACGCTTTCGTGCCTGCACTGATAGGCATTGCCAAAAGCCACAGCGTTTCCGGGTTTATTGGCGACGGTAACAACCGCTGGCCCGCGGTGCATCGTTTCGATGCGGCCAGATTATTTCGCCTGGCGCTGGAGCAAGCCCCGGCAGGCGCTATTTATCACGGCGTGGGTGACGAAGGCGTGCCAACCCGCGATATCGCTGAACTGATTGGCCGCGCGCTTAACCTGCCGGTCAAGTCGATCACCGCCGCTGACGCCGCGGAACATTTCGGCTGGCTGGGGCATTTCTTTGCGGTTGACGTTCCGGCGTCAAGTGCCATCACACAGTCAGCGCTGGGCTGGTCACCGACCCATAAATCGTTGCGCGAGGATCTCGAGTCAGGCAGCTACTTCGGCTAAGAATTTTTGGCGGCGGCGTCTTCGCGCCGCCACTCTTTTTTCAATGATTTAATGCGGTGACAAGCATGTTTCGCCAGTCTCAGCCAGGAAACCTGCCTCGGGTCGACCAGCATGCTGAGTGCGCGGGCATAGTCTAGCGTCAGGCCCGGCGTCCAGGCCATCGTTAACGCCCGCATCCTAATCTGTGAGGCGACCCACAGCTCCGGCGTCAGCAGCAGCCGCAGCATCACCAACGGTCCAAATCCCATTGATCGCGCGACTGCGCCTTCTATAGCGGCATCCAATGCGCGACTGACCGTGCTCGAACAGTTGCGATACGTCAGGTTGTAGGTGTCGTCCTGCCGGTAAAGCTGCCAAAATTCACTGAGTTTCTCGGCATTATAGTTTTTGATCATCACCTGAATATTTGACGGACACCACTCTTTGGCCTCGGTTTGATAATCCGGCAGGAAACGCCCCGCCACGTTATTCTCCGGCGTGGCGCGCAGCAATCGGGTAAAAGAATGGCTGGAGCGATCGATTTCCTCCTTAGGATAGAGGCTGATGTAAATCCCTTCAGGAGATTCCAGCGCTGAATGCCCGGTCGAAATCACCCCGTTGGTATCGACGGCGGCAATATAACGGTCGACTATCATTTGACGCCGCGCGGGGGCCTTTGAACTGCCCATCGGCGTCCAGATATGCACCGTCAACGCCTTCACCGAGGTTGAATGACTGTCCAGGACCACCGGGATCTTATCGTTCTCTTTTCCAAGTAATTTGGGGCCAATTATCGGATTACCCATCGCCACAAACCCAGGATTCACCATCATTCGCCGTACATTTAGCGCAATACGCACAAAATTGAGGCCGGCAAAGAACAGGAACAATCCCAGGAAATACGGCAGCGTACCGTGATAGTTGGTCGGATAAGGCTGGAAGAAAAAGATCGCCAGCAGGATTTCAATCATCCCGCCAATTGCCGCGGCCCGCCAGCGACGATAGCGCACCACCCAGGCAGAGGTAAGCTGCAAAAGCCCATCGGCCAGAAACAAGAAACCAAACAGCATCGAGAGGATGAAATGGCCGTGATAATCGCTGGCTAAAATCAGCACCGCGCAGATAACGACCACGGTGCCTTTCACGTAGCGCAGCGTCTTCTGACCGCCGACTCCCGCCCAGGCGACGGCGAGGGTAAAGCAGCCGTCTATCAGTAACAGCCAGGCAAAAAAAGCGATGGGGAAGTTAATCGCGTCGTCAAGCCCGTCGACAAAGACGGCAACGCCGCTAATCAGCCATAAAATTCCCACCGACATCAGGCTACGCCAACGGCCACGCAAGTATTCAACGCCCAGTAACAGCAGTACCAACCGCGCCATATTTTGCCTGCTTATCTTGAGGGAGCTTTAAATTAAGAAAAACAGGTAGCAAGAATTTAAGCAAATTTATAACGTTATATTTTTGATCTAGGGTGAAAAATGTTCCTCAAGCAGGGTCATAAACGCCCGGGTACGCAAGCTGAGATGGCGGCGGCTCGGGTAGAGAAACCAGAAATTAATCTCGCCGTCTATCTGCTCGCCCAATGAAACCAGCGTGCCGTTTTTAATATCCTCGCCAATCACGTTCAGCGGTAATAGTGCCGCGCCTGCCCCGGCCAGCACCGCGTCGTAAATCATCGTCGGAGACGACGGCCGCATCACCTCCCGCGTTTCCACCTGATGCTCCACGCCTTGATGCCTTATCTCGAGACGCTTTTCTCGGTAAAGGTTGCCGAGCGCGATAAAAGGCAGCGGCGCTCCCTGCACATCCGGACGGCAAACCAGCAGCACGGTATCGCTCAAAATACGTTTCCCCATCAGCTCCTCGTCCACCGAGGGCTGCGCGCGAAGTACCGCGTCATAACCCTCGCGAACGGGGTCCACGCGCCGGTCTTCCGCCACCACCTCGAGCTGAACGTCAGGATAAAGTCGGGCATAGCGTCCGGCAATCTCGCCAAACGAGGAGTTTGCCATTATGGTCGGTACGCTGATGCGCAGCTTGCCCGAAGGCGACAGTCGACGCGTGCCGAGCACCTCTGCCAAATCGTCCAATTCAGCCAGCAGCGGCTGGGACTTCTCGAGCAGAAAACGGCCCTCGTCGGTCAGGCGAAAACCGGTCTGGGTGCGTTCAAGCAGGCGCACGTCAAGTTGCTCCTCCAGCTGGCGAACGTGGCGGGAAAGGCTGGTTTTCGCGATGCCGGTCTTACGGCTGGCGGCACCAAATCCCCCCTCTGCGGCGACGGCAACAAAACTCTTTAAGCCATTTAGATCCATATACTGCCCCATATTTGGCACAAGCTGTGCCGATCATTGCATCTGCCAAACCATTTTTAAAACATTTATTGTTGTCTTATTCCGACAGTATCCAAACGGTATTCAAACAGGAGTTTTCAAAATGACAACCACTAACCAGGCAGTACGTTTCCATCAGTATGGCGGCAAAGAGGCGGTAAAGGTTGAAGATGTCACTCTGCCCAAAGCGCAGGGCCCGCTTGTGGTGGTTCGCGTTATCAGTGCAGGCGTGAATCCGGTGGACAAAAAAGTGCGCAGCGGCATGCTGAGTGCGGTGTTCCCGCTTCATTTTCCAGTGACCTCGGGCAGCGAGATTTCAGGCGTCATCACCTCTGTTTCAGACGACGTGACGGCGTTTAAAAGCGGTGACCGCGTTATGGGGCTGACCGGCAATCAGGGCGGCTTCGCTCATTACATCAGCATTGATGCGTCACAACTGGTCAAGATTCCAGACGGCCTCTCTGACGCCGTAGCCAGTGCGTTGCCGGTCAGCGGTCTGACGGCGTGGCAGGCGTTGTTTGAACAAGGGCAACTGCGTGAAGGTCAACGGGTCTTGATACATGGCGCGGCTGGCGGCGTCGGCTCCCTCGCCGTTCAGCTTGCGCATCGGGCGGGTGCCAAGGTGTTCGCCACCGCTTCGCCGAAAAACCATGATTATCTGCGTCGCCTCGGGGCTGACGAGGTCATCGATTATCATCAACCCTCGGCGTTTGCTGACGTCAGAGAGATTGATTTACTGCTGGATTTTGCCGGTGCAGGTTATGAAAATCTGGGTCAGACGCTTAAACCCGCGGCCCGCGTTGTGAGTGCCGTCAGGCCAGATATTGCGGCGCTGGTGACGAGCCAGACGCCGCCGGTTTTCCTGCAAATGCACGGCGATAATGCCCTGCTTAGCGAGCTGGCACAGCAGGTCGCCCACGGCACACTGCATCTACGTTTAGGGCCGGTGTATCCTTTTGCAGAGGCCGCGGAGGCCATCGAGCAGCAGAGTGCCGGTCAAACAGGTCGCGCGACGTTGGCCGTCGCAGGCTGATTTACGGCGTAATCACCGGCTAACGCTGTTGGCCCGCCGCTGAATAGGCGGCGATAAACTCCCCGGCAATCGCCACGGCGATTTCTGCCGGGAGTTTTCCTTTAACGTCCGGCAACCCTACCGGACAACGCATTCTTGCCAGACTTTCTCCGCTTATCCCCTTACCCGTTAACCGATAATCAAACCTTTTACGTTTGGTATCGGAACCAATCAGCCCAAAGTAGGCGAAATCATTACGCTTGAGGATTTTCTCGCTCAGCGCCAAGTCAAGCTGATGATCGTGGGTAAGCACGATGAAATACCCGTTGGCGGGCATCTGCTGCACGGTTTCTTCGGGGTCTTCGTCGACGATGCAGGTAATCTGCGGGTCAACGTGCGCGGGAAACTCGCTGGCGCGTGAATCGACCCAGGTAATGCGGCACGGCAGCGTTGAGAGAATGGCGACCAGCGCCCGCCCAACGTGCCCTGCGCCGTAAACAATAGCCTGCGGCTGTGGCTGACACAGCGGTTCGAACAGCACCGTGGCCACGCCGCCGCAGCACTGTCCCAGCCGCGCCCCCAGATTGAAGCGTTCAATGCGGCTCTCTTGCGCACCGCCCTTTATCATTTCACGCGCGATAGCGGTGGCCTGAAACTCCAGATTACCGCCACCGAGGGTAAAATATTGACGCTCGGCGGTAATAATCATCTTACAGCCGCTGTTGCGCGGCGTAGAACCCTGATGCTCAACCAGCGTCATCATCACGCAAGGCTCCCTGCGCTGTTGCAGCTGAGTGAGTTGGGTAATCCAGTCATCGGTGCGCATAGGTCCTCCTGCTTATTGGGCGGTTAATGCCGCATTAGTGACAACGTCACTCATGGACTGTAAACGTTCCTGCAACCGCGTTACCCCGCGCAACACCCGCTCTGGAGTGGCAGGCGCATCCAGCTCAGGCAGAAGTCGGTAATCCGCTACGCTAGCGATAGCATCCTTGATGGCACACCACACAGAAATGCCGAGCATAAACGGCGGTTCGCCTACCGCCTTGGAATGGAACACAGTGTCTTCCGGGTTTTTACGGTTTTCGACCAGCTTGACGCGTAGATCCTGAGGCACGTCGGCGATGGCGGGTATCTTGTAGCTGGCAGGACCGCTGGTCTCAAGACGGCCTTTGCTGCTCCATACCAGCTCTTCGCAGGTCAACCAGCCCATTCCCTGCACGAATCCACCTTCCACCTGACCTATATCAATCGCCGGATTCAGTGAGTCTCCCACGTCATGCAAAATATCGGCCCGCAGCAGCCTGTACTCTCCGGTGAGGGTATCAATCAGCACCTCTGAACAGGCCACACCGTAGGAGAAATAGTAGAAAGGATGGCCGGCCGCTTTGCTGCGATCGTAGAAAATCTTTGGCGTTTTATAGAAACCGGTGCTCGACAGCGGCACCTGATTAAGCCACGCCTCTTGCACCACCTGCTGGAAGGTAAAATACTGCTCTTTGATCCGCACCTGCCCGTTGCTAAAGGCAATATCGGCCTCTTCGGCCTGATAATTTTTCTTCAGCATCTCTACCAGCCGGGACTTGATAATCTCGGCGGCATTCTGCGCGGCTTTGCCGTTCAGGTCAGCGCCTGACGATGCCGCCGTTGGTGAGGTATTCGGCACTTTTCCGGTATCGGTGGCGGTAATCTGAATCTGCGCCAGCGGCACCTGAAAGACTTCGGCCACCACCTGCGCCACCTTGGTATTCAGCCCCTGTCCCATCTCGGTGCCGCCGTGGTTAAGCTGAATACTGCCGTCGGTGTAAACCAGTACCAGCGCACCGGCCTGATTGAGAAAACTGGCGGTAAACGAGATACCAAACTTGACCGGCGTCAGCGCCAGGCCTTTTTTGAGGTACGGACTACGCTGGTTATAGGCTTTTATCGCCTCGCGTCGTGCCGCATAGTCTGCGCTCTGCTCAAGCTCGGCGGTCATCTCCTCCAGCAGATTCTGTTCGACCTTCTGGTAGTAATGGGTGACATTGCGCTGCTCCTTGCCGTAGTAGTTCAGTTTGCGAACAGCCAGCGGATCTCGTCCTCTTTCACGCGCGATATGGTCGATGATGTGCTCAATGGCGACCATGCCCTGCGGGCCGCCGAATCCGCGATAGGCGGTGTTCGAGGCGATGTGGGTTTTACAGCGATAGCCTGTGATAGTGGCGTCGCCGAGGTAGTAGGCATTGTCGGCGTGAAACATCGCACGGTCGATAATCGAGCCTGATAAATCCAGCGAATAGCCGCAGTTGCCGGCCAGCTTTATCTCGATGCCTTGAATCAGCCCACGGTCGTCATAGCCGACGTCATAGCTCACGTAAAAAGGGTGACGCTTGCCGGTTATCATCATGTCGTCCTGACGCGAGAGGCGCATTTTTACCGGTCTGCCGGTGAGATGCGCCGCCAACGCAGCCAGACAGGCCGTGCCCGCTGCCTGCGTCTCTTTGCCACCGAAGCCTCCGCCCATGCGCCGCATATCAACCACGACCTTGTGCATCGGCAAATCCAGCACCGAGGCCACCAGTTTTTGCACCTCGGTCGGATGCTGGGTGGAACTGTAGACCAGCATCGCACCGTCTTCGCCCGGCATCACCGTGGCAATTTGCGTTTCGAGGTAGAAATGTTCCTGCCCGCCTATCTCCAGTTCCCCCTGCAACCGATGCGGCGCCTTCGCCAATGCGGCCGCAGAGTCGCCGCGCTGGTGCACGTGCGGCTCTTCGACCCAGAACTCTTCGGCCAGCGCCTGTTTCACGCTGAGCACCGCATCAAGCTCGCGGTATTCAATGATGGCCGCCGCTGCCGCCAGGCGGGCAGCCTCCTGACTGGTCGCCGCCACCGCCAAAATCACCTGCCCGAAATATTCAATTCGGTCTTTGGCCATCAGCGGATCGCCGTGGGTCAGCGGCGCGATATCCAGAGAGCCTGGCACGTCGTCGGCGGTCAACACTCGCACCACTCCAGGCACAGCGAAGCAAGGCTCGATGTCAATACGCAGGATTTCGGCGTGTGCGACGTCGCTCAGGCGCGGCGCGAGATGCAGCTGATTGGGAAATTCCTGCCGGTCGTCAATGTAAATCGCCTCACCGCTGACGTGTTTGTCGGCACTCTCGTGCTTCATGCTTTTACCGGTACCGCTGGATAACCCAGCGCGGAACAGCGCGGCCATTTCCTGTTGTGGAGGCGTCGGTTGAGATTTAGACATACTGAGTCACTCGCATCAGGGTTTCGGGAGAGGTGGTTTCTATCAGGCAACGGCGCAGCAGGTTTTTCGCGACCTGCATACGGTATTCCTGGCTAGCGCGGAAATCACCGATCGGCTGAAAGTCTTGCATCAGCGCCTGACAGGCGCGCTCAACGGTGGCGGCCTGCCACGGCTGGCCAAGCAGCTGCTGTTCGCAGTTTTCCGCCCGCTTGGCGATGGCCGCCATGCCGCCATAGGCTATCGTGACCCGCGTCACCACGCCGTCGGTCACCTCGAGATTGAACGCGCCACACACCGCCGAAATATCGTCGTCGAGGCGCTTGGAAACCTTATAGACCTTGAGCGTGCTGCCCGCTGCACGGGGAATAACGACCTGTTCAATAAACTCACTGGATTGCAGCGCAGTGTGTTTGTAGCCAAGATAAAACTGCTCCAGCGGCAGCGTTCGACGCTGTGAACCGCGACGAAGCACTAATGATGCACCGAGGGCCAACAGCACCGGTCCACCGTCGCCAATCGGAGAGGCGTTGGCAATGTTGCCGCCAAAGGTGCCCTGATTGCGGATCTGCTGCGAGGCAAAACGCTCGAGCAAGGCACCAAAATCAGGAAACTCGCGGGCCAAAAACGGCATGCAGTCGCTGAGCGTTGCCGCTGCCCCAATAAGCAGGTTCGTGTCGGTCACAGCCAGCATTTTCATCTCGGGAATGTGGCTGACAGAAATCAGCTGCGTCAGCCGATGGTGACGCTGGGTCACCTCAAGCGCCAAATCGGTGCCTCCGGCGACCAACCGCGCATCAGGATTCGCAGTATAGGCGGCGGCCAATTCATCGACCGTCGAGGGCAACAGGCTAAGGTCGCCTTCGCGCTGGGTAATTTGACCGGCTACCGGGCTAATCGCCCGCAGGCGCTCAAGGGTCATTTTCTCTGCGCGGTCAAACTGGTCGGCGGGAGGCTGCTGGCAGGCGGCAAAGGCCGCATCGACAATCGGGCGATAACCGGTGCAGCGGCACAGGTTGCCCGAAAGCGCGTGCAGCACCTCTTCACGCTCAACGCCGCGTTTGACTGCAAAATATTCTTTCTGCTGGTGATTCTTTTGCAATGCGAACAGTGACATCACGAAACCGGGCGTGCAGAAACCACACTGTGAAGCGTGATTGTCCACCATCGCCTGCTGCACGCTGTGCAACCGCCCCTGATGCTTGAGGTCTTCAACGGTGATCAACTGTTTACCCTGTATTGCAGACATAAACGTCAGGCAGGCGTTGATTGGGGTATAGCGTAACGACTCACCCTGCGGTTCGGCCAGTACCACGGTGCAAGCCCCGCAGTCTCCGGAAGCACAGCCCTCTTTCGTGCCACAGCGCCCCGCCTCTCGACGCAGATACTCTAATACCGTGGTGTCCGGCGACAAGGTGGCTTCCTGCTGTAAACGGTCATTTAATAAAAATTGGATCATGGGAATATCCTGCTCACATTGCGCAGCCAACGGGCCGCAATCAAACAAACCAATCGATTTGTACAACTGGTCAAACTTTAATTAAAAATAAGCAATATTGATGCCAACAATATGACAGGGTTAATTTTTATCACTGAATTATAGAACGCTGCCTCGCAGAATAAGTGTAGTTACCTCATTAATAATATGTTCACGGTTTTGATGACTGTCGGTGATGTCGCGGTACATGCGATTAACCTGCACCGCGAAGTCGGCGTAATATTGGGTCACCGCCCAGATGTTCATAATGAACAGGCGAGCATCAAGCGGGCGGAGTTTGCCTTGTTCAATCCATTGATTAATCAGGTTCTCCTTGTTAACTATCTTGGCAATCGCCTCGGGCCAGTACTTTTCGAGATAGTGGGCACCGCTCAATACTTCGCTGGTGAAGATGCGCGACAGTTCGGGCTGGTTGAATGAGAAGTTCAGCTTATTGCGAATATAGCGGCTCAGTACCGCCTCTGGCTCCACCAGGCTGTGGTCAAATTTAATGATTTCACCCCAGACGCTGAGCACCTTTTGCAGGAGCTCCTCATAGAGCTCTTCCTTGCCCGCAATGTAATAGTGCAGCTGGGTTTTTTTCATCCCTGCCCGCTGCGCAATCGCTTGCGTGGTTGCGCCTTGAAAACCCTTCTCACTAAATTCGGCGATCGCCGCGGCGTGAATGCTCTCGATCATCCGTTCACGGGCCATTCTTACCCGGCTGCTGCTGGTTTCACTGTTCATATTGGGTGCATTTTTTCCCTGTTTTTGCCTCTTTATTGCCCATAGGGTGCCGTTTTACGGCACCCCTGATATTTATACAGTGCTTTTTACGCCGGGCGCTGGTACACCACTTTGCCATCTACCAGCGTGCGGTAGATGTTACGGTCATCGCCGAGCGTCATCAGCACGAACAGCTTCTCGGACAGCGTTTTACTGTTGCTGGAACGCAGCTGTTGAAGCGCGGTTGCGCCGGGATCCAGCACCACCAAATCAGCCTCTTTACCGCCGTCAAAGTTGCCGATTTTGTCGTCGAGATGCAGTGAGCGTGCGCCCCCCAACGTGGCGTGATAAAAAGCTTCAAATGCCGACAGTCGGTACTTTTGCAACTGCCCAACCTTATAAGCCTCGCCCAGCGTTTGCAGCATATTGAAGGTGGTACCCGCGCCTACGTCTGTGCCCATGCCGAGACGCACCTGCTTGTGCCATGATGCCTGTAGATTAAACAAACCACTGCCGAGAAACAGGTTGGAGGTCGGGCAAAAGGCAATGCTTGAATCCGTTTCGCTCAGACAGTCCCACTCATCTTCGTGAAGGTGCAAACAGTGCGCAAATACGCTGCGCGACCCGGTCAGGTTGTAGTGGTGATAAACGTCGAGATAGCGTTCATGCTCGGGATACAGCGACTTCACCCATGAAATTTCATCAGTATTTTCACTAAGATGGGTCTGCAAATAGATATCGGGAAAGTCCGCCTTGATGGCGCGCACTTTTTCAAGCAGCTCGGGTGACGAGGTGGGCACAAAGCGCGGCGTCAACGCATAGCTGAGCCGTTTATGGTTATGCCAGCGGCTAATCAGCGTGCGGGTATCGCGGTCACTCTGCTCCGGCGTTTCCAGTACCGCTTCGGGGGCATGTTTGTCCATCATTACCTTTCCGGCGATGAGGCGCATATTGAGCGAGGCTGCGACGGTGAAGAGCGCGTCAACCGATTGCGGATGTACGGTGCCAAACACCAGCGCGGTTGTCGTGCCGTTATTAAGCAACTGATCGATGAAAAACTGCGACATTTTGTGCGCATACTCGAGGTCATGATACTGGGCCTCGGTCGGGAAGGTATATTCGTTCAACCACTCCAGCAGCTGTTCGCCGTAGGCACCGATCATTTCGGTTTGCGGGTAGTGAATGTGGGTGTCAATAAAGCCGGGAACAATCAGTTTTTCGCGGTAGTCATCGAGGGGGATCGCCGTAACGCTCTCGGCGAGGCGTCTTTCGCCCTCTTCGCGAGACCCAAGCCAGACGATTTTTCCGCCGTTTAGCAACATAATACCGTCTTCGAGATAGCGAGCGCTGGCCTCAATATCCGCAGGAGAAGACACTACTTCACTGAAATCAAAGAAATTTCCACGAAGAGCGCGGGTGATAGTCTGGGTCATAAATTTTACCTGTCATTGTGTATGACGAAAGAGATGTCACACCGATTCAATAGAATACGTGTTGTTATAGTCCTTAAATTCAAAGCAAGCGTTGTGCCAGTAGTTTGACCGATTGGTCAAGCCAACTGGATGTCAGTATAAATTACTGAATAAAAAGTTTTTATTTAGAGTCGTTGCAGCACGATTTAATCAGGTCGATGCTAAAATCTATCAATCTGCGATTTAATTTTTTAAAAGCTGACTTTTAAAATTTAATAAAAGATAAAAAGTGGTGCAACCTTGCACCAGCAACAGGCATTGTTGCTTTTAAGAGCGTCACGGAAGACTTCAGTTTGAGGAAGTTATGGCGACACATGAGAAGCAATCCCTGGCTATCGTCACGCTGACGGCCATTGGCGTCGTTTATGGCGATATCGGCACCAGCCCGCTCTATACCCTGCGCGAGTGTTTGGCCGGTGAATGGGGCGTGGGCATCAATCAAACCTCGGTTTATGGTTTTCTTTCGCTGATTTTCTGGCTATTGACCAGCGTGGTTTCCATCAAGTATTTACTGTTCGTACTGCGTGCCGACGACGCGGGCGAAGGCGGTATTTTGACGCTGATGTCGCTGGCCGGGCGCAACATCGATGCACGCTATATGCCACTGGTTATCGTCATGGGGCTTATTGGCGGCAGTTTCTTCTACGGTGACGGGGTCATCACCCCGGCTATCTCGGTGATGTCGGCCATTGAAGGGATGGAAATCATTGCGCCGAATCTCACCCGCTACGTTGTGCCGCTCTCGGTGATCATTCTGACGCTGTTATTCGTGATTCAAAAACACGGCACCGGCAGCATCGGCAAGCTTTTCGCGCCTGTCATGATGCTGTGGTTTATCACGCTGGCGGTCCTGGGGATACGCGGCATCATGGAGTATCCCCAGGTCCTCCATGCGCTGAACCCCTACTGGGCGATTAACTTCTTCGTCCAATACAAGCTGGTGTCATTCTTCGCGCTCGGTGCGGCAGTGCTTTCCGTCACGGGTGCCGAGGCGCTTTACGCCGACATGGGACACTTCAACCGTTCGTCGATTCGCATTGCCTGGTTTTCGATTGTGCTGCCGTCGCTGGTCCTGAACTATTTTGGTCAGGGCGCACTGCTGTTGCAGCATCCCGAGGCTATCAAGAACCCGTTCTTCCTGCTGGCGCCGGAATGGGCGCTGATTCCGCTGTTGGTACTGGCGGCATTCGCGACGGTGATCGCCTCGCAGGCGGTAATTTCGGGCGTGTTCTCTCTGACGCGCCACGCAGTTCGCCTGGGCTATCTGCCGCCGATGCGCATTATCTACACCTCAGACAAAGAGTCGGGTCAAATTTATATTCCCGCCATCAACTGGATGCTGTATCTGGCCGTGCTGATAGTCATCGCCAGCTTTAAAAGCTCGAGCAATCTGGCAGCGGCCTACGGTATCGTGGTCACGGGCACCATGGCGCTAACCTCGGTCCTGTTCTGTCTGGTGGCGGTGCACAACTGGCAATGGAATCGCTGGGCGGTTGCTCTGCTGCTGGCGTTACTCTTGGTGATTGACCTCCCCCTGTTCGGCGCAAACCTGATCAAAATTATGGCCGGCGGCTGGCTGCCTATCTGCATCGGTATCGGCTTCCTGGTGGTGATGACCACCTGGCGCACCGAGCGATTCAACGTGCTGCGAAAGCTGTCGGAGCACGGCAATTCGCTGAGCGCGATGATAACCTCGCTGGAAAAGAACCCGCCGGTACGGGTGCCCGGTACCGCCGTTTACCTTTCACGCGTTGTGAACGTTATTCCGACTGCGCTTCTGCACAATATGAAGCATAACAAGGTGTTGCATGAGCGCGTGGTGCTGCTGACCATCCGTACCGAAGAGGTACCGTATGTGCCTAACGTGCGGCGCGTTGAGATAGAGCAGCTGTCGCCGAGCTTCTGGCGCGTGGTGGCGAGTTACGGGTGGCGAGAAAAGCCGAATATGGAGGGAATTTTTCATCGTTGCAGCGTCGAAGGACTTAACTGCCCGATGATGCAGACCTCGTTCTTTATGTCGCACGAGGCGCTGATTTTGGGCAAACGCCCGTGGCATCATAAAATTCGCGGCATGCTGTTTCTGGCGTTGGCGCGGAATGCGCTGCGATCCCCGGACCTGTTCGAGCTGCCGCCCAACCGAGTTATCGAGCTGGGCACGCAAATGGACATCTGACTACTTCAACAACACTTCATACTGCGGGTTAAACTCGTCAAAAATTGGCAACGCGGCCGCGCCTAGAGCGGCCGTATCGCCCGGTCATGCCGATACCGGCTCCAAACCACATCCCTCATAGGCCGCCTGTAGCGATAAATAACGTCCGGCAGGGTGATGCATTTCATGTGGCGGAGGGCCCGGTGACTGTCAAATCTCCCAGCTGCCGGTTTCTGCGTTGTAACTCACCGGCATAGAGTCCCCAGCGGGATTGTTCAACCGCCAGGTATTGCTACTTCGGTCCCGGAACACCTCGAACGCGCTACCGTCCTGCTGAATATAATACTGTTCGCCTTTTTTGTAAGTGCCATGGAAAATCCCCGTCCTCTCTATTTTTACACCGCTCAGGTCAATCCCCGTCACTTTCAGGCTATCATCAAGCGTCGGGAGCGTACCTTTTGAATTCACCCACTGATTGTTCTTGAGTTCAGGTCGTTGAATCGCCGGACCCTTATTAATTGCAGGCTGGCCGATGGTGCTGTAGTCGGGATTCATCTTACTGTACGTTCCCTGAGGAGGGCGTGAGTTGCCCCATGTTCTTGCGCCTCCCTGTAGCCCCACATTAGAGTGTGGCCCCCAGCTGTTGGTGTCTGCGTGGTAACTCACTGGCATATGGTACGTTGATGATTGATCGGGGTTCTTCAACCGCCAGGTATTGCTACTTCGGTCCCGGAACACCTCGAACGCGCTACCGTCCTGCTGAATATAATACTGTTCGCCTTTTTTGTAAGTGCCATGGAAAATCCCCGTCCTCTCTATTTTTACACCGCTCAGGTCAATCCCCGTCACTTTCAGGCTATCATCAAGCGTCGGGAGCGTACCTTTTGAATTCACCCACTGATTGTTCTTGAGTTCAGGTCGTTGAATCGCCGGACCCTTATTAATTGCAGGCTGGCCGATGGTGCTGTAGTCGGGATTCATCTTACTGTACGTTCCCTGAGGAGGGCGTGAGTTGCCCCATGTTCTTGCGCCTCCCTGTAGCCCCACACTAGAGTTAGGCCGCCAGCTGTTGGTATCTGCGTGGTAACTCACCGGCATATGGTACGTTGATGATTGATCGGGGTTCTTCAAACGCCAGGTATTGCTACTTCGGTCCCGGAACACCTCGAACGCGCTGCCGTCCTGCTGAATATAATACTGTTCACCCTTTTTGTAAGTGCCATGGAAAACCCCCGTCCTCTCTATTTTTACACCGCTCAGGTCAATCCCCGTCACCTTCAGGCTGTCATCAATCGTCGGGAGCGTACCTTTCACTCTTGATTCAAACATATTTTCAATCGATTTGAAGGATTTGTTTTTCATGCACTTACCGGCATAATTACTCCCGATGGCAATGCCGTCAAATAGCAAGCCTGCCAGGATATTCTGTAAAACGTTAGACAATATTGCCTGTTTTTCTTCATTAGAGTCGGCAAGCGTGGCCAGGGTCAAATCTTTTGCTACGCTAATACTGGAACTTAGCGCAATCTTTGCCATGAAAGTAATGATCCCCTTACCAGGTATAAAACTTGATGCTCCATTTACTAAATCGAATGCAATATTAACCAGCTGGTCTCGAAGGAGTTCGTTGGGAGTTTTAACCATCGTGTCCATATCTTGTTTCATACGACTGATAATGGTTTTAACAGTGTCAGCACCAATATTATTGGCTTTGGATAATGCCAAGCGGGTCTCTTTATGCTCAATAGGGATTTTGTTGCCGGTAATCCAAGTTTTAGTAAATGTATCAAATTTTTTCCTGCTATTTTTACACTCGTCTTGTGTTTTAATAGACAGATGTTTTAATATCCAGTTCTGCTCTTTTTGACTAAGGTTTTTATCATTGTCGAACTCAATGTAATCACCTAATGCGTCCCAGGCTAAAACCTTGTTCCCTTGGGCTAGTGCAACAACTTCCTTTAATTTCTCACCATTTAAAGACATCAGCTTAGGTGTTTCTTCCTTATTAATGTAACGCTTGAGCTGATTTTTGAATCTATCGTCAATGTCTTCTGACGTTGAAAGTTCTCTCGCCGTCGAGTGAAATGAAAATTCATAGAAAGCAGATAGATTATTTGTTGTCCCATCATCCTTTTCAAGGTTAGCCATTTCGCCTTTAAATGCCGCCGTTATGGCAGAATCTGTATCTCCCGTAGTAAATAATCCACTGGAAGAGCCTGGGAGAATTTTATCTCGAAATGCAGGTGGGATGTGATTATCCCATTCCACTTTAAGGTTAATCCCATGTAATTTACCACAAACGAGATCTGTCAGCGTAAAGTGTGTTGTTTTTTTTGCCACTGTGACGCTTGATTGGCCTCTGCCTTCCGTTATTATTTGTGTGGTTTTGATACGGCTGTCTGGAGTTAATGGCGAAAGCCCATTTTCATCAATAGCCTTTTGAACATAATTCCAGATATACGAAGGAGCGTGAAGTTTAGTGATAGTAGTCTCAGCTCCATTTATCACGCTTTGCATATAAGGAACAATAACCTTTGTCGTAACATAATCTTCATCCCATGCTCCCCGGATATTTTCTTCCTTCTGCGTCTCAGTTATGCCCTCGACCAAGGGAGTTGACTGATTAACATTACTGGTAATAGGGGGTGAGGGTTTATTTTCAGGTTTTCTGTAATTCAACAGACCACCCCCTCCAAATCCAAAGTGTAGCCCATTAGTATTTTTTTCATCGTTCGCATTAAGGTTAATGTTTACCTTCCATGCAATGCTGTGGTCACCCGTCCGCAACCCCATCAGCGTCGCCATAATGTTGCGGGTCTCCTTCTCACCTTTCCCCCACAGATGGGTCACCTCGTGGCGCAGCAAGTCCTTACCAGCAGCTCCCTCCCGGATAAAAATACGGCTGTCACCGTCCCTGACGCATGCATCAAAATCACGCTGCCCGGGCTTGACCTTCCCGAGAACAACCAGCTGGTTTGCGTTTTTTCCTTCCTTCTGATAGGAGCGGAGTTTCTCAGACTGAGCGTCACAGGCAACGACCAGTGCCGCTGGTGTCAGCCCTCGTTCTTTTATGAAGTCACGCTCTGTTTTTGTCAGAATGCCGTTTAACCTGGCCTTTTCCTGTGCAAGGTCTTTCAGTGCATCGTCCAAGGCACGGTCAATAGTCGCAACTTCGTCTTTCCCCATGCTCTCCGGACCCGCTCGTCCACGTCTGACAATATCAGCCATCTTTCCGACAGCCTGCTCCACGCGGTCTCCTTTTCCCTGGTAAGGGAAAACCTGATTACGCTCTGCTGCACTCTCCATGGCATCAGTTATAAATTCAGCCGCCGCCTCTGCGCCTTCCCTTCCTCCGGCGGCAGCCAACGTGGTACCGGAACTGATGAGGTTATTCCCCACGAAGTGATTACCGGCCTGCTCCATCGTATGCGCGAAGCCGTTCTTTTTAATATCATTCAGCATCGCCAGCCCGTTTTTGGCCGCCCTAAGGACCTGCGGCAATGCCGCATCCGCGGTCGATGCAGCAACAAATTTCCAGGTGTCATTTCTGGCTCCGGAAAGCGTTCCGGAAGGCAGGGCATGGCCCGGCATAACCGACTGCTTCAGAAAATTAACGCGTTCTTTCCCTGCCTGATAGATTAACCCTGCTGACACCGCTCCACGGATACGCCCCCATGCGCTGCCCACGATCCCCCCTGGCATGAGGATGTTGACACTCTGTGAAATCAGTTTACGGAGTGTCAGACTGACGAGCGAACTCCCCAGCCTGGCTGCACCTTTGTCTGTCATCAGATTTGCCCACTTCAGCCCCGGCTCTGCCAGAACCGCCCTGTACTCGCGGGGAAGTTTCAGCGTGCCATCACATTTCTGCCGGTAATTTTCTTTAATCAGAACGGCAAATGCCTTCCTGTCAAATCCGGGTGAGTCAATATCTCCGGCAAGCTTCTCCGCCAGCACCGCCACCTGAGCCTGCTTTTCCGCCGGGCTTAACTCTTCTTTTTCATTCATCCGCTCTGCGAGCACCAGTGCAAGATACATCGCCACTTTCTGCTGAGGGCCGTAAACTTCAGGCTCCCGGTGGGTGACCACCTGAAGTGCTGCTGCAGCGGTCCGCATCGCCCCCTCTGCCTGCAGCAGTACCTCTGAGGCAGGCAGTCCCACTTCGGTCTTTGTTAACAGGTCCTGCGAAAACGTCAGGGCCTCTGCACTTCCTTCCGCCTTACGGGCTTGATTAACGGCCTCTTTGAATCCGCCCTGACACTTTTGAATATCTGTAAGGAATCTTCTGAGAGTGTCCACTTTTTTTCGCTGCTGACTGATGTCTTCTGGTTGCGCAGGGAGTTTGCGGGGGTCATCTTTTTCCATAGCGGTCAGCTGAGCCTTCGCCAGGGTGAATTCATTCTGACTGGTCGTCTGCAGCGCGTGCAGGTTTTTTTGGGTTTCCTGCCAGCGGTGTTCAACGAACGAAAAGGCTTCTTTCAGCTCAGTCCGGGCTAATGACACTGCTTTAGCACTTTTTGCGCGCATGTCACTCACATTACTCAGGGAGTCAGTGCCCTTTTTGTGCACCAGCATATCTGCCACTTTATTGGCGGCTTTGGCACTTCCCGCCAGCGCTTTGCCTTTGAGCTCAAACCAGTGCAGTGACGTAAGCAGCGGCTCACTTTTTACCTCAAGCAGGTCCGTCAGTTTTTTTCTCTCAGGCCCGGGCGAGCCCATCTTTTCAGTCACGCCCGACACCACATGTGCAATTTTTGCGTATGCACCGCGAAGCACCACCGCCATCTCTTTCAGCTGCGTCACTGTATCAGCCCCGGAGCCAACAGACTGCAGGTTGCGGGTATCCTCTCGTACCAGGCTGAACGCCAGTCCGGTTTCCCTGAGCGGCGGTTTAAGCTCTTTCGACCTGATACTTTTATGTGCCAGCGTGAGTTTCTCCACTGCCTCATTAAACACGTCACGCCGTGTTTTCGGCTCATCAGCAGTCATGTCAGCACCTATAAGCGTTCTGTACATGGCAACTGCCGCAGTAGCTGCAGCTTTCAGTTCCTTAGTACTCGCGATGGCTGGAGGTTTCCCTGATACCAGCATCTTAAGGTCGGGCGTCAGAAATTCGCAAAATCTCTGCAGCTGGCTGACAGCATCCCGGACCTTCCCTTTCGGTAAAGTGTCGACAGCCCGTGACAGCGTTTGTGTGGCCTCCCGGATATAAATCAGCTCCCGGTATACGCCTTTTTCAAGATTTTGCTCATGCGCTTTCAGGTTGTCCAGGACATCGGTCACCGGGTCTTTTTTGCTGCCTGGTTCGGATACTTTCACAAGGGCAGCTTTTACCCTGCCGGACTTATCCGGATAAGTGCTTTCAATCGATTCATTTCTTCTCGCCTTCACAACCTCAAGCGCATTTTTTATTTTATGCCGCGCGTTGCTCAGTTTCTCTGGTAATCCCAGAACATCACTCCCTTTGGCTGCAACTTTGACGCTTTTCAGGATGTTAACCGAGTCTTCCAGTGCCGCAGACAGGTCCTTCAATGCCTCACAGGCGTCCAGACGAATCTGTTTTTCTCCCGCTGACAGACCTTTTACGGTTTCAGGGCTGACCTGAATAACCTCCATACTGTCCTTCACCACCTTAACCGCCGCCGCCAGCACGCTGCGTTCTTCCGAGCAGGCCAGCTTTTTTTTCAGCTTTTGCAGCGAGCTCAGTTCCTTCTGTTCTTCAGATGTCAGCCCACCCGCCTTGTTCTCCAGTGCAGTGAGCCTTTTTTCCTGTGTTTCATCCAGACCGTCCAGTTTACCCAGCGTGTTCTCCAGGCTCTCCACCGCCGCTTTCAGTTCCGGTCCCGAATCATCAAGATACTCCCGGTTTATGCCCCCCTCCATGATAAACTCATTCGCAGTGGCAACGACGCTTTCACGGATTTCCTCATCCAGCAGCAAGCGGAGGGTCTGAGCATCAACAACCTCTTCTTCCGCTTTCGCTATGGCTGGCTGCATTCCTGTGAGTTCATCCGTTCCGGCCGCGCTTTCTGCCGCAGATGCCACCACATCCTGCAGTAACGATTCCGTGGCGTGGAGAAGGCCTTCAGCTGCTTTCGTAACCCCGGCACCCTCAGGAATATCTTTAAATTTTTCGCCGGGAAATATTTCCCACAGCATCTGCCAGTTCTCACGAGCATAGGGTTCGTCCAGTTCACCGTTCGCTGCTATGAATCCCCCCTCCGAGAGGCTCTCCCTGAGAGCAGGAGAGGCTTTCTGATAATCATTCAGTAACCGGAGAGTTTTTTCATGAGGCTTGGGCATTTCTTTCATTGCACTGCATCCCTGAGAGATAATAGCAAGACAGCCCGGGTCCTCATGGGTGCCCGCACTCTCTTTGCGTACGGCGTCTGCCTGAGCGGTGGTGTTTACTGTTGAGAGCGGGACGCTGGCATGCTGAAACTTTTTTGTGGTGGGCATGGGAGTACTTCCTGGTCAATGTCTGGCTAAATTGATCGGGATATTATCCTGCCGCAACAGAAGGCTTTTCTGGATTAAGCTGATTTCTTATGTATTTTTACATGATGACTAGACTGGCGAGTCATCATCTGCGGTCATCATGACAGCCCTTGTCTCAGTGATGTAGTCACTACAACGGGTATCATAAGCGCACAGTGCGAGGAACTGTGTTTTCCACTGCCGGAGAAATGGCACCACAGCGCCCGGCAGGCTAGCGGAAACCGGGGTCGGGTAAGGCATAGCATCAACGCACCGTTAAATCTGGCCGTCCGCAGTGAAGGGATCCCCCTGTTCGACGCAGAAAGTGGCTATCGACTGGAAGAGCATTAATCTTAGTAAATCCGCCGTTCGAGATGAGCGAATGGCGGATTAATCCTCCTAATCTCTCGCCGCCGCGGCTCGCGATGACTGAAGCGAGCGAATTCCTCGCGCAATCCGTGTTTCTATCTGGGAGTAAAAAATGCAGCCAAAGATCACCGCGATAATGGAAAATACAATGCCGAAGAGATCGTGATTGATATTGAAGTGAGTAAAGAAGAAGTGTTTGGAGTACTCGAAGAAATAGTGCGTGATATAGATGCTGTAAGACGCATTGCCTACATAAACTAATAATCGATATATTTTTCCTTGCGACTCCCTCATCAAACTAAACAGAAAAACAATCGCCAGCGACGTTAACCCGAAGCAAACGAATCTCGGAGCCCCCTTTGCCGACAGCCACATTCCCAGTAAGAAAAAAATCACAATCAGCGGACAGGCATAAAGACTGGGGAGGCGGGCCTGACCCAACCGCATAAATATCTGCGCATACACGCAGCCGATAGCAAAGTTAATCATCAGCGTATCGCCAATCATATAGCTGAAATTATCCAGGTCCAGACGCGGTCCCCGCAGCGAGAAGAGGTTAACCACCAGGACCATCAGCACAATCAGCGACGCAGTGGTAAACACCAGGCTGCGTTTATTTGGGACCAGCATCATGATGACCGCATAAATCAGGTAAAAGAACATCTCATACACCAGCGACCATGAGGGACCGACCAGCATTAAATAGTTGGGGTCGCTGGTAAAGGTGGGCAGCAGCAGGATATTACCAAAAATCTGATACAGGCTGGCGGGATGATTTTTTAGCAGATAAATCAGTAAAAAAGGGGTCAACACTAGCAGGAATAAAGGATAGATTCTCTCCACCCTCTTCTTAATAAAGTCGAGGGCGGTCGACAGCCCCAGCCTGGAATCTTCACGGGTTTTATAACTCATGATAAATCCGCTAAGAATGAAAAAGGCATCTACGCCGAAATCGCCAATATATTGCAGGCCAAGACGCAGTGAAATTGCGGTCTGAGAGTCTCCCCATAGGTGGTTAATCACAACGAAGGTCGCAGCAAAAGCCCTAAGGATCTGTAATGAATCAATTTTTGATTTCATCGATTGAGTCTTGTTTTGAGTTCAACTCCTTTTGATCTGATTTGTCTCAAGCGGCGCATACTTAAACATGGACCACCGACCTCTTCATTCAATTTAGCCAATAAATCTATTTTAACCATTCTCGCTGATGCGCTATGCTCAAAAATCACCTTTCCTTGCCCGATCTTTTGCTAAGAATCGCAAAAGAAAAGACATATTAAAGCTATTAATCAGGGACTTGTTAATGTTCAGCTCAGGGGATTTCCTTTATATTCAGGCGTTATGTCGATGAAAAAATTTTCACTGCCAGGCGGTTCCGCCCTGCCACTGCTGGTTGCCGGCGCCATGTTCATGGAGAACCTCGATGCGACGGTTATCGTTACGGCGCTTCCCAAAATGGCACTGGCGTTTGGCGTACCGGCTATCGATCTTAATATCGGCGTTTCTGCTTACATTCTGACCCTTACCGTCTTTATCCCTGCCAGCGGCTGGATAGCGAATCGCTTCGGGACGCGCACCATTTTCTCATTGGCTATCATACTGTTTACTTTGGCCTCGGTGCTGTGCGCGACGAGCGTAAGTTTGCCCACCTTTACCGCGGCGCGGATGCTCCAGGGATTTGCGGGAGCCCTGATGGTGCCGGTCGGCAGACTGGTGGTTCTGCGCAATACCGCCAAAGCAGATTTGATTAAGGCGATCGCGACCATCACCTGGCCCGCGCTGGTGGCACCGATATTGGGGCCACCACTGGGCGGATTCATCACTACCTATGCGTCCTGGCACTGGATTTTTATCCTCAACGTACCTCTGGGGATCATCGCACTGCTGCTAAGCCTGAGATTAATCCCCAATGAAAAAGGGGCAAAAGGCATACCGTTTGACGTACTGGGCTTCCTGCTGACCGGCATTGCCTGCCTGGGCTTAATGTTTGGACTGGACCTGTTTAATAAAGGCGATGCAACCTATTGGCTGCCGTCACTTTGTGTGATCGGCAGCCTGCTGGTGGGCGCGTTGGCGGTGAAACACTCGCTTTCAAGCCCTCACCCGCTATTGCCGATGGTGGCCATGAAGATTAAAAGTTACGGCGTAACGGTTATCGGCGGTTCACTGTTTCGTATCGCCATTGGTTCGCTGCCGTTCCTGCTGCCGCTGCTGTTCCAGCTCGGCTATGGTATGAACGCTTTCAACGCGGGTTTGCTGGTGTTATCGGTATTTGCGGGTAATCTGGCGATGAAGCCTTTCACTTCGGCAATTCTGTTCCGTTTCCCGTTTCGCACTATATTGGTGGTCAACGGCTTGCTGAATACGTTGACCATTTTCGCCTGCGCGTTTCTCACCCCGGCGGTGCCGACGACGCTGACCTTTATCTTGCTGTTTATCAGCGGTATGACGCGTTCAATGCAGTTCACGGCTATCAACACGCTCGCCTTTTCACAGGTGCCTGGCCCACAAATGGGGGGCGCGAACACGCTGTTTAATACGGCACAGCAGCTCTCGTCAGGGCTAGGTATTGCCATCGGTGCACTGGCATTACGTATCGCCGAACACTTTGAGCCGGTCTCCAGCAACGGCACCTCGTTGGGCAGTTTCCACACTGCGTTTATCATCGTCGGCTGTATCGCCATCTTCGGCATGATTGACAGCATGACCCTTAACGTTACCGACGGCGATGAGATTCGGCAAAAGAAAAAGAAAGCGACGGCCCCGCCGTCTGAAACCGCGAAGGAGCCAGAAAACTCGGCTCAACACTGACTCATGCAAAACAATCAATAAGGTAAGGAGACAGAGATGGAATATCGTCAACTTGGCCGTTCAGGACTCAAGGTGTCCGCACTGAGCCTGGGAACCATGACCTTTGGAGGTCAGGGAAAGTTTGCTAAAACGGGACAAACCGATGTCGCGACCGCACGGCGGCAAATCGCCCTGTGTCGTGAAGCTGGGATCAACCTTTTCGATACCGCCGACGTTTACTCGGGCGGCCTGTCGGAAGAAATTTTAGGCGAGGCTCTTGGCAAGGCGCGAAATGACGTGCTGATTGCCACCAAGGCCCGTTTCCCGATGAGTGAAGGCCCCAACGGCGGAGGTTCTTCGCGTCATCACATCCTGCGTGCCTGTGAGGCCAGCCTCAAACGTCTTAACACCGACCACATCGACCTCTACCAGTTGCACCAGTGGGACGGCCTGACGCCGCTCGAAGAAACGCTGCGTGCGCTGGATGATCTGGTCAGCAGCGGCAAGGTTCGCTACGTCGGTTTATCAAATTTCTCTGCCTGGCATCTGATGAAAACGCTGGGTGTCAGCGATACGCATCATTGGGTACGCCCGGTGAGCCAGCAGATTCACTACACTCTGCAAGCACGCGAAGCAGAATACGAGCTGTTGCCGGTGAGCCACGATCAGGGCCTGGGGGTGCTGGTGTGGAGCCCGTTAGCGGGTGGCCTGCTTTCAGGGAAATATCGCCGCAATCAGCCTCAGCCGGAAGGCACTCGCCATCTAGCCGAATGGGGTGAACCCCCGGTGCGCGACGAGAGCAAGCTGTACGATATTGTCGACGTACTGGTCGACATTGCCGCCGCGCGCGGCGTCTCGGCGGCACAGATTTCGCTGGCATGGCTGCTGTCCAAACCGGTCGTGACCTCGGTGATTGTCGGCGCGCGAAGTGAAGAGCAGCTGGTCGATAACCTCAAGGCTGCCGAGATAACGCTCAGCGCAGACGAGCTCGAGAGGCTGAATCAGGTGAGCCAGCCGCCGCTGATTTATCCTTACTGGCATCAGGCGCAGACCGCAGCCGACAGGCTGTCTGCGGCCGACTTATCGCTGATTGCCCCTTATTTAAAGCAAAACAAATAACCGCAGCAAGATTATTAAATCGATAACTAGACACATTATGGGCCTAGCCGCTTTCAACCACTCTGTGTTATTACTAATTGCAAGCACATGTCGTACTCTTTGCCCCGTCCGCGGGGCCATTTATTCTAAGGAAATCAGAGATGATCGTTTTTGTAACCGGCGCAACAGCCGGCTTTGGCGCCGCTATTGCACGTAAATTTGTTAATGCTGGACACCAGGTGATTGCAACAGGACGTCGTAAAGAACGTCTTGCTGATTTGAAGGCCGAACTGGGCGATGCGCTGTATGTCGCGCAGCTGGATGTGACCTCTCGTGAATCCATCGAGCAGGCCATCGCTGCGCTGCCGGCCGAATGGCAAAACATCGATTTACTGGTCAACAACGCGGGTCTGGCACTGGGTATGGAAACGGCGGACAAGGCGTCTCTGGATGACTGGGAAACCATGATCGACACCAACACTAAAGGTCTGGTGTATGTTACTCGTGCCGTACTGCCGGGCATGGTTGAACGCAACGTAGGTCACGTGATTAACATCGGCTCTACCGCCGGTAACTGGCCTTACGCTGGCGGCAACGTTTACGGCGCAACTAAAGCCTTCGTGCGCCAGTTCAGCCTCAACCTGCGCACCGACCTGTTCGGGACCAAGGTTCGCGTGACCAACGTAGAGCCTGGCCTGTGCGGCGGGACTGAATTCTCCAGCGTACGTTTCAAAGGTGACGATGCGAAGGTCGGCCAGACCTACGACAAGACCAACCCACTGACGGCGGAAGACGTGGCGGAGTCGGTATTCTGGGCCGCAACGCTGCCAGCGCACGTTAATATCAACTCGATTGAGATGATGCCGGTAAGCCAGTCGCTGGCTGGCCTGCGCGTAAGCCGCGACGAATAATCCCTGGCTTGACAGCAGTAAAAAAGGGCAACGGATCCGCTTCGTTGCCCTTTTTTCTTGCCGGTCACCGGATAATTAGTAAGACTTCCACCCGGAAATAATAATTAGCATACCCGCCAATGCGACGACGGCACCCAGCCAGTCGGTGGTCGCCAGTTTTACCCCATCAACGTAGCGCAGCCAAAGGAGCGCGGTCACCACGTAGACGCCGCCGTAGGCCGCATAAACGCGCCCACTCGCCGCGGGATGCAGCGTAAGCAGCCAGACAAACAGCGCAAGACTGGCGGCCGCAGGCACTAAAAGCACGGCGTTGCCGCCCTTTCTTAGCCACAGATAAGGCAAGAAACAGCCGATAATTTCGGCCAGTGCGGTAGCGAAAAATAGCAAGGTGGTTTTGAGCATGAGAAGGAGACTACTCCGTTAGTTCAATCATTTATAAACCAATTTCCCGTCTTTAGGTGACGTATCCCGTCAGGGTGGTATAATTTTAATCGTCGCGTCAGCGATGTGTAAACCTATAAGGATGAGCTAATGAACACAATAATTATGTCTCGACTGCTGCGCCGGATGCTGCCTGTCGCCCTGCTGGTGCTTTCAGGGACCTGGCAAGTGACGGCCCATGCTGAAACCAATTGTGCAGGTGGGACCTGTGTATTTGGCGGCAGCGGTAATGGGGCGATGAGCAACGAGCAAGCGCGCCAGAGCAAAGAAGAATGGAACGCGACCCGCACGTTACGCGATCAGAGAATTCAACGTCAGGAAAGAGACAACGCCCAGTACGAGCAGGCTGCTGCGCTGCGTGACCGCTGCAACGCAAGCCGTAATATCAACGCTTATTGGGAACCCAATACCCAGCGTTGTCTTGACCGCGTGACCGGCAACCAATTACTGGCACCTTAATCGCTCGATAGATTGCAGTTAACTGCTAAACTTTGCATGCAAGCTTTTCAAAAAAGGACGAAATCATGAAAAAGACTCTGATGGTTGGCTTGGCTCTTTTAACGCTCTCACCTCTGGTAGCTATGGCCTCTTGTGACAGCGTTAAAGCGGATATCACCAAGAAAATTGTGGCGAATGGCTTACCCGAGTCAGGTTTTAAACTCGATATCGTCGCCAATGACCAGGCCGATCAGGCTGGCGGTCAGGTTGTTGGGCATTGTGATAACGACAAGCAGAAAATTGTGTACAGCAAAACGGCAAATGGCGCAGACGACTCGACGGCAAGCCCTAAAACCGGCACCAGTCAGGACTCGTCAGCCCAGTAATACACTGCAATTCTGACCTCAAGGCTTAAACAGTCGCCTGTTTAAGCCTTTTTTATTGCGCCGTTTCAGGACTCTCTCTTCGCCGGACGATGACCGACCGGCAGCAACAGCGCGGCGGCTATTGCAAAGAATGACATGACGGCGGCAAGAACGAAAACCCAGTGCAGCGAGGCAGAAACCTGCTCGATGATATGATTCAGCCTTTCAGCCGAGAGTTGCTGCCGTTGTAGTTTGTCCATCAGCATCTGCACCGGGTCATGCAAGGCGGGCAGGCGATTTTGCAGGTTAACATTTAACGTTGCGCCGAGAATGGCCGTCCCTAGCGCCGACCCGAGCATACGGGTGAACAGCGTCGAGGCCGTGGCGATACCCCGCACCGAGGCATCGACCGAGTTTTGTACCGAGACAATAAACGTGGTGTTGCACAACCCCATGCCCGCGCCAATCATAAAGGCAGAAACTCTCGCCCACCACAGACCTGAGCCCGGAGTGAGCAGCAGGAGTGCCAGACTGCCAAACACCAACAGCAATGCGCCAAGCAGCACCGTGAAGCGATATGAGGTCGCCTGCATCAGCTTTCCGCTCAGCGTGCTTGCCAGCGGCCAGCCTAGCGACATCAGCGCCAGCGTGGTCCCGGCCTGTAGCGGCGTGCCGCCGAGAACCCCCTGAACATAAGTCGGTAAAAAGGCGCTGATGCCCATCATGCTGGCACCAATCACAATACCGCCGATATTGCCGGCAACCACCACCTTGTTCTGCCACAGTGACAGGGGAAACAGCGGTTCTGGTGCCCTTTTCTCCTGACGCACGAGCAGCGCCGAGGCCATCACGGCAAGTCCGACGAGCAGCAGGGAATAATAGCCGAGGGACTCAGCCTGGAGTAACGCCAGCAGCATAGCGGCCACCGCCAGTGAAAGCAGGCCGGTACCGGCGAGGTCTAGCGCGTGGGTCTTTCTGCTCTCCTCAGCGGGTAAATATTTGGCAAGAATCAGCATCGCGACAATGCCAATCGGCAGGTTTATCCAGAACACCACCGACCAATGAAAATGCTGGACGATAAACGCACCGAGCAGCGGCCCGACGATGGCCGATACGCCCCACACGCTGGCAAGATAACCCTGCGCCTTAGCGCGTTCATGCGGGCCGTAAATATTGGCGATAAGCGTGGTAGCAACCGGCGTGATGGCGCCTGCGCCTAATCCTTGCAGGGCACGGAAGGCAATCATCCACACCAACGATGGCGCGAATCCGCACAGCACCGAACCGCCGAGAAACAGCGCTGTACCAATGAAAAACATCTTACGGCAGCCGTAGAGATCGGCTAAACGCCCATAGATAGGCACGGTGATCGCCTGCGTCAGCAGATAGATGGCAAAAACCCAGCCTAAAAGCGAGAAGCCACCCAGGTCAGCAATAATGCTCGGCATCGCCGTGGCGACAATGGTGACTTCAACGGCGGCCATAAACATCGAAAGCATACAGGCGGTCAGCACCAGCGGGCGATGACGGCTATCGACGTGAATGTCGGGTAAGGTATTGGAAGCGATGGGCGTTCTCCTATATTTTTTTCTTGTTCAGTATATCAGCGGTCTTTCTGTACAAGCTTGCTAATCGTGCCAATTTGCGAACTGTATCCAGGCCTTTTTTGATTGCTGTGGGTAAAACTCAATAAAACAATAGGCTCTGTGGTGAGGCCCGCCTGCTTCTGGCTCTACGAGCTGATTAAGCTCAAGACGGGTTTAGGAGTACAAACTTACTGAATACGATTAAACAGGTTTATCAAAAATCTATTTCTTTTATTAACGCTTTATATCAGTGAGACTTGGACTTCAACTGATTAACCCGAGGTCTGAGTATGAAAGTCTCAACATCAGGAAAAGTTTTTAATGAACCATCTTCCTTATACCGGTCATCAACAGATTGTGCAGCATCATTAAAAGCAAATCAGTCATACGGCAAGTTATTTACTGATGCCTTCACCCCTTCCAGAGGTGACCTTATATTTGGTTTGTCATCGATTATTCGAGGGGAAGAACGTTACTCTTCATGCACGCCATTACGCCTGATTGAAAGTTTGTTTATTGCACTTAACTTTATATCTGAAAAACCCGATTTTTACACCTATACTGGCATGGTGAATAATGAAAAATTAAACGTTTTTAAGACACTCAATGAATATATTGAAAGAACTGAAAATACAAATGTGGATGGGGGTCGCTACCCCCTCAGCGAGGTCATGAGTAGGCTCATCAACACATTAAATAAAGAGCATTTAAAACAAAGGATTGGCGTAGAAAGCAAACATGCAAAATTCGCTATAAATGCCATATTGAGAGAAGACGAGACTGCTTTATTGAGTATTCCAGGAATAAAAGACGATAATATTGCTTTGGACTATCTTGCCAGATTTGCGGCTCATATGGAAAGTATTGAGCGTGAGCTGCATGATTTTAATGCCGATATAGCACGGCTTTTTAGTACATCGTCGAATACATTTACGCGCAATACACTTGACAATTTGTTTGAAAATCTAGGCGATCATCCTTGTTATGCACCCTCATACTCTCTTTTAGAGGCAGTCAATGACAAAGCAGAATTCCCTGATAAAAACGACCAAATGCGTGCTGTCGAATTTACCAATCGTATACTTTCTCGTATGATTAAGGGTGTGATTGATGGATTTATTAAACAGGTCAGTGAAAATATTCCGCTACAAAAACAACAAAATGATAACGCTCAGCTCCACTTCTTTTTGGATGATATTAAGATGGAGGATGTTGTATGTAAGTCAGACTCAAAAATGAATGGAATGACAGCAATAGAATTACGCCATTTGTATCGATGCAGAGCACAATTAGCTGACGTAGTCACATTTTATAAGGACAAAAAATCGGTTCCCGCACCGTGGGAAAAAAACCCAGAACTATGGAGCCGTTATCTCCCCTCTACTGACCTGTTTTAGACGATATTGCATTGGACAGCGGAAGCCTCAGAAATAGCTTTTTGTCGCTCGTCTGACGTTGAAATGACTGACTGCCACGGAGAACGCTCTCGGTGGCAGTATTCTTAGGCCATGGCGGCCAGTCGGGAAAGATCTAAAAAATGAGCCATCTCGCGCGATTCGGCACGGGGTAAATACGGAATCTCACCCAGCAGCGGCGCGTCAATATTTTGCTCGATAACCGCAATGGTCTCTGGATAATGTGCCAGACAAGGGTTGATTCTATTCGCTACCCAGCCGAGTAGCGTCACGCCGTCGGCAATAATCGATTGAGCAGCCAACAAGGCCTGACTGACGCAGCCTTCCTGAATACCGACCACCAACACCACCGGCATTTTTGTTTGCACAATCCACTCTGAGTAAGTCTGTTGCGGGGTAATCAGCGTGCGCCAACCGTCACAGCCTTCGATAACAACGGTGTCCGCTTCCTGGCACATAAACTCCAACCCTTCGGTCATACGTTCAAAAATATCGAAGGGTAAGTCGCTGGTAAATATATCTTCATCGGATAAGGCAAAAGGGGTTATTTTTGCCAACGGATATGAAATAGAAGAGGATTGCTGCAGGGTCACCGCATCTTTATTGCGCACGCCGTCGGCCAATGCCTGGCTGCCGGTGGCAATAGGTTTATAACCCAGCACAATTTTCCCCTGCGCGGCCATGGCCTGTAATAATGCGCGGGAAACAATCGTTTTTCCTACCCGGGAATCCGTACCCGTCACAAAAAAGTGCGTTAGCATGTCCAATTACTCCGAATAACTCCATGTACTGTCCAAACGCCTTGGGGAAACGGCAGATGCGTCATTCATTACCATGACGTAATACGCACAAAGTTTAGGGGATTAACCGGATTAGCAACTTGCGTTAGCGCAATGTTTTGTGGGTGCGACCGGTGTTGTGATATAACCCTTATAAGTTATCTTTCGGCTTCTCAAATACTTCCAACCTGAATAAAAACTATGATTGATGCTCATGCGGTGCTGACTGTTTTTATGGTTTATGTGGCTGGTGTGGTTATTCCTGGCCCAAACTTTGTTGCTGTTGTACATAAAGCCGTCGCCTCATCGCGTTCGGCAGCGTTGGCATTGGTTGCAGGTATTGTGGTGGTGAATTTATTCTGGGCAAGCTGCGCAATAGCAGGCGTTGGGATTGTGTTTACGTCTTTTCCGTGGGTAGCGTTGCTGATTAAGATAATGGGTGCCGCTTATCTTATCTGGTTTGGTTCACGTTTATTGTTCAAAGCCGGGACAAGCGTAATTTCTTTACCCACAGAACAGAAGGACATCCGTTTTCGGCAGGCCTTTGTTCAGGGAGTGATAACGAATATCGGCAATCCAAAATCGATGGCTTTTTATGCCGCTATTTTCTCTACCGCCGCCCCAGCCCACGTATCATCAGGTACTTTTTTCGCCATGTTGGCCGTTGTCGGTATTATTGCCGCACTGTGGTACGGCGCGGTCGCACTGGCGTTGTCCCAACCTCGTATTTCTTCCGCCTACCAAAGGGGCAAAAAGAGTATCGACAGGCTGTGTGGCAGCGTGATTGTTTTATTGGGGATTAGACAAATATTGAAATAAGCCGACGCTAACCCTGCAATAATTTCACCAGTAGTGAGCCATTATAAAGCGCGTCTTTAACCAGTGCTGCGCCCGGCATGGTGCCATGATTTGAAAACTGCGTGGATTCAAGCTGAATATTTTCGCTGTAGGCCGGTAAGGACTGTTGCTGGATGCAAGACATAATGGTCGGGTGCAGAACCGACTGCGCCTGATTAAGCGGCGAACCGATCAGAATTTTTTCAGGGTTAAACAGGTTCACCATAATTGCCAGAATTCGCCCCACATTCTGCCCCACGCCCACAATAATATCCTTCGCCAGCGCGTCGCCTCGGTTCGCAGCATCACAGAGGTTTTCGACAGTGATCGGCAGTCCATTGAGCAAAGAATTAGGCGTAACCTCTAGACGTTGCCTGACCAACTCGAGAATATTATCGATGCTGGCCAGAGTTTCCAGGCAGCCATGATTACCGCAATAACAGCGCTTGCCGTAAGGGTCGACCTGAGTATGGCCTATCTCGACTACGCTACTGCTGTTGCCGTGCAGCACCTGCCCGCCGGTAATGACTCCCGCCCCGACGTTATCATCGATAACTACCTGAATTACGTTACGGAAACCGCGTGATGCGCCGTACAGGGACTCAGCCTTGGTCCAGGCCGCAATATCATGCTGGATAAAAACCGGTAAACCGCTGCGTGCGGCCAAGGCCGGACCGAGGGGGACGGATTCCACCGGATAGAACGGCATTTTCTGAATGACACCTTTTGCGGTGTCAATCATGCCGGGCAAGGTAATTGCCATTGCGGTCAGACGTTCAAGTTTGCTCTGATGATGAATAAAAAATTGGTCAATGTGCGCAATAATGCGATCGAGAAACGGCACGGCGTCTTCGGCGACAAGGGGAAGAATATCTTCGGCAACCAGTTTACTGCTCAGGTCGCGCAAACTCAGCGTTAGCGTGCCAAGACTGACTCGCGCAGAGAGATAGTGCCAAGCCTGGGTATCAAGGATAAGCCCTATTGCAGGACGGCCACGGCTGCCCGGCTCCTGATATTCGGTTTCTTGAACCAGATGCGCCTGAACCAGTTCGCGTACAATCTTTGTGATGCTGGCCGGAGCAAGCTGCGCTTTTTTGGAAAGCTCGATGCGGGAAATTGGACCAAACTGATCTATCAGTCGGTAAACGGTACCGGCATTAATTTGTTTGATCTGATCGATGTGTCCCGGCTGGCCTTCCACTATCACTCAACGTGCCTCGTTATTTTTCGCGCTTCGAAATAAATATTAAAGGCTATGTTGTAGCTTTTGTCATTTATCGTCAACTATTTGATTCGATATGTGATTTAGTGCACATATTACAATTAATACCTGAAGGAATTGCAGGTTTAACAGGCTATTCGCCGTCTTCAATCATCATTTTAGCCAGCGCCAAAGCCGGCGCAGAAAGCGGACGATGACGATGACTGACCAGCCAGACCTGGGTATTCACCTGCTCATCTTTAAAGGAAAGATATTTAACGCCGTCAACCTGAATACGTTTATACGAGGCGGGCAATATCGATACGCCAAGACCCGCGGAAATGAGCCCAATGATGGTCAACGCCTCTCCGACCTCCTGAGTAATAAAAGGCGTAATGCCGGCGAGCGCCAGGCGCTGAAGAATATCGTCATACAGCGAGGTGCCTACGTCCTTGGAGAAAAACACGAACGGCTGATCGGCAAGGTGGCTCAACGTCAGCTCGCCGGGCGGCAGTTGAGTCAGTGGATGCTGCTCGGGGACCACGGCAACCAGCGGCTCGGAACGCAACAGATGATGCTGTAGAACATCGGGCAGCACGCCGTTGCGCATGACGCCCAGATCCAGAGTCCCTTCAACCAGCGGTTGCAGCTGCTGTTGGCTATTGAGTTCTTCGATACGAATATTGACGTGGGGATGCGCCATTCTGAAGCGCTGAAAAGTGCGCGATATCTTTTTCAGAAACGGTGCCGATGAGGTCAGTCCAATCGTCAGATTGCCCTCCTCGCCGCGATGAATGCGCGCCGCCTGCTCAGAGACGTCGTGCACCTTGCTTACGATGCTCTTGGCCTCCTTCAGGAACATCTCTCCCGCCTGGGTAAGACGCACGCTGCGGTTGGTACGATAAAGCAACACCGCACCAATTTGCGTTTCAAGCGCTTGAATCTGCTGGCTTAACGGCGGCTGCGAGATGTTTAGCTTTTCCGCCGCACGGCCAAAGTGCAGCTCTTCTGCTACCGCGATGAAATAGCGCAGATGCCTTAGCTCGATATTGTTCACACAACCCTCATTGATATCTTTAAAGTATCAAAACCCTGTAATTAATATATTAGATTAAGAAAATAATACTGAGTAAAATTTTCTGACACACACTATTGTTTCAAAATAATTTTATTAAGGATTTCACGTGAACATCACGCGTCGGCAGCCCGCAGACTCTGCGGCAGGCCAATCGGTTAATGATGATGAACTGCACGCTATCACCCCGCAGGTTTCAACGCCCGTAAAAGACGACTTTATCAAGAGAGGAACGCCGCAGTTTATTCGCGTGACGTTGGCATTTTTCTCGGCCGGTTTAGCCACTTTCGCCCTGCTTTACTGCATGCAGCCGATTATGCCGGTGCTGTCCCAGGAGTTTGGCGTTTCGCCTGCGGCAAGCAGTCTTTCTTTGTCGGCCGCGACCGGCATGATGGCCATCGGGTTGCTGTTCACCGGCCCTATTTCCGACGCCGTTGGCCGTAAAAATGTCATGGTGGTTGGCATGATGCTGGCCGCTATCTGCACCATTGTCTGTTCAGTCATGACCAGCTGGCACGCCATTCTGCTGATGCGCGCGTTAATTGGCCTGTCGCTGAGTGGCGTTGCCGCCGTGGCGATGACCTATTTGAGTGAAGAGATTCACCCCAGCGTGGTTGCGTTCTCGATCGGGCTTTACATCAGCGGTAACTCAATAGGTGGCATGAGCGGACGTCTGGTCACCGGCGTATTAACCGATTTTGCATCATGGCGCGTTGCCGTTGCCTTCCTCGGCGTTTTCTCTCTGCTTTCGGCCAGTATGTTCTGGAAAATCCTGCCCGCGTCGCGTCATTTCCGCGCCAGTTCGCTGCGCCCGCGTAAATTGATGATTAACTTCAAGCTTCACTGGCGTGATAGCGGGTTGCCGCTGCTGTTTGCCGAAGGTTTTCTGATTATGGGCAGCTTCGTGACCATGTTTAACTACATCGGTTACCGCCTGCTCGGTGCGCCTTACCACCTGAGCCAGGCGATTGTCGGGATTCTGTCGATTGCCTATCTGATGGGTACCTACAGCTCACCGAAGGCCGGTGCGCTGACCGCCGTTTACGGGCGTGGACCGGTGCTGATTGGTTCCTTGCTTCTGATGCTGGTTGGTATCCTGATAACCGCCTTCAACCCGGTATGGCTGGTCTTTATCGGAATGGCAATGGTGACAGGCGGCTTCTTTGCCGCCCACTCTGTCGCGAGCGGCTGGATTGGCAGGCGTGCGAAACGCGCTAAGGGACAGGCGTCGTCGCTTTATCTTTTCTCCTATTACGCCGGTTCAAGCGTAGCGGGCACGCTCGGCGGCGTGTTCTGGCACCGCTTTTCCTGGGTTGGCATCACCGCCTATATCTGCGTGATGCTGCTGATCGCCGTTGGTATCGGTTATCGCCTGATGAAGTTGTCAGAATCTCGCATTGCACACAGCTGAGCCTCTCTTTCCCCTTACCAGAGTGTTAGACTTTAAAGCGAGCCAATAACCGTCCTCGCTTTAAAGTCTACAAGGCAAAAAATCACCTAAATATACAATAATTCTCGATATCCAAACTGACCCCAATCTCCCCCGACCCGCCTCTTCATCTTGCCAGAAAAAATCCTTTCCGATGGTCAGGTGTGCACTGTTGATCTTTATAGGCTATATTGTATGTTGTAACTAATTGGAGGGGTAATGGTCAGCTACGATTTGAAATTACGCATGAATGAATGTTTTCGGGAGTTGGAACTGGCGACAACGGATTTAACTCGCTTCCTGGATCGGCTGGAATTGCTTGAGGCGCGAGTATTTTCCCTTCCGGAAATAGAAAAAGGCGCTGAACATAATCCCGCTTCTATTATCGAGGTTACGCCGCATCAGGGTGAAGCCGCCCACCAGCTGGCGATGCAGCATTTCCAAAAACTGTTTATCCATCACAACGGCCTCAATGTTAGCAGCAAAGCCGCCGTCAGGCTGCCGGGTGCGCTGTGTTATGCGGTCGATCAGGCTGAGCATCAGGCCGCACAGCTGCTGGTTCAGGAGGTGAACAAGCTCAAGAGCGAGCTCGAAAATATCGTGACTGTTGAATCTGGCCTCCCTTCTGAGCAGCGTTTTGATTTTGTACACAGTCAGCTGCGTGGACTTATCACGCTCAACGCCTACCGCTCCATCAATACCCTTTTACAACCTGACTCAGTGCGCTTTGGCTGGGCCAACAAGCACATTATCAAGAACCTGAGCCGCGACGAACTGCTGCAAAAGCTGGAGAAAAGCCTGACGGCCGGTCGCGCGGTGCCCCCGTTCACCCGAGAACAGTGGATGGAAAATATTACACGCGAAATCATCGATGTAAAAAAACTGCCCGAGCATGCCATCCTCAAAATAAAACGCCCGGTCAAGGTTCAACCAATCGCCCGCGTGTGGTATCGCAACAGTCAAAAGCAGGTGCAACACCCCTGCCCGTCGCCGTTTATCACCCTATGCCTGCGTGACCCGCTTCTACAGATTCCCAAGTTAGGCGAGCTGCCCAACTATGACGCCAGCGCGGTAAAACACCGCTATAAGCCCGAATCGCAACCGCTTAATCTGCTGATTAAACGCCTGCATCTTTACACCGATCAGCCGGTATAACCTCTCAAAAAGCATAAAAAAGGCTCTGGCCGCGAACGGACAGAGCCTTTAATCGGTCGTTAAACTAACGACTTATTTTTTCATGCTGCCAACCATGTCTTCTGGACGCACCCACTCATCAAACTGAGCTTCGGTCAGGTAGCCAAGCTTGAGGGCAGAGGCCTTCAAGGTCAGACCTTCTTTATGCGCTTTCTTGGCGATTTCGGCGGCTTTATCGTAACCGATATGGGTATTCAGCGCGGTAACCAGCATCAGGGATTCGTTCAGCAGCTGAGTGATACGGTCACGGTTTGGTTCGATACCCACGGCGCAGTGCTCGTTGAAGCCCTGCATACCATCTGCCAGCAGGCGAACAGACTGTAGATAGTTGTGAATAACCATGGGACGGAACACGTTCAGCTCGAAGTTACCGGATGCGCCACCGATGTTAACCGCAACGTCATTACCCAGAACCTGTGCGCACAGCATGGTCATCGCCTCACACTGAGTCGGGTTGACCTTGCCTGGCATGATAGAGCTGCCTGGCTCGTTTTCTGGAATCGAAATCTCGCCGATGCCGCTGCGTGGGCCTGAAGACAACCAGCGAACGTCGTTGGCAATTTTCATTAGGGAAGCAGCCAGACCTTTAAGTGCACCGTGACCATGAACCAGCGCATCACAGGTTGCCAGCGCTTCGAACTTGTTGGGAGAGGTCACAAAAGGCTGACCGGTCAGATCGGCAATCGCTTTGGCAACGCGAACCGCATACTCAGGATGAGTGTTCAGACCGGTACCTACTGCGGTGCCGCCCAGCGCCAGTTCAGCAATATGTGGAATGCTAGCTTCGATGTGCACCAGATTGTGTGCCAGCATCGCGGCCCAGCCAGAGATTTCCTGTCCCAGCGTCAGCGGTGTAGCGTCCTGTAGGTGAGTACGGCCAATCTTGACGATATCTTTAAAGGCTTCGGCCTTGTCGGTCAACGTCTTGTGCAATACTTTCAGTTCAGGGATCAGATGTTCGCGAACAGAAACCACCGCTGCAACGTGCATTGCGGTTGGAAATACGTCGTTGGAGCTCTGGCTCTTGTTAACGTCATCGTTAGGGTGAATCAAACGACCTTCGCCACGCTCGCCGCCAAGAATCTCGCTTCCGCGGTTTGCCAGCACTTCGTTCATGTTCATGTTGGTCTGGGTACCGGAACCGGTCTGCCAGATTGAAAGCGGGAATTCACTCTCATGCTTGCCGGCCAGAACTTCGTCGGCGGCGGCAATAATCGCATTACCACGGTCGGCCGGGAGCAGGCCAAGATCCATGTTTACGGTGGCGGCGGCACGTTTGGTCTGAGCGAGAGCGTTGATGAGCGCGGTGGGCATTTTTTCACTGGAAATACGAAAATGCTCTAGTGAACGCTGAGTCTGTGCTCCCCAAAGTTTATCGGCCGGAACTTCGATCGGTCCCATTGAGTCTTTTTCAATGCGATGAGCTGCCATTACTGTCTCCTTACGCGGTTTCTTCAAAAATTTTAAATTGCAGGGTACCGACGACGCTCCCAAGGCTGTGCCGACGGATAGGCAATTATAACCATAAGGTTAACGAGTTGTTGTAGGAATTTCGGGATTTGGCGCTCACCGCACTTTTTATTCACGATCGGGGGTTAAATCAGGCCTTGCTGCAAAATACAAATTAAAACCTTATTAATCATAAGGCTACTTTGATGCAGTCGCTTTATTGTTCGCTTCGTCATGACGATGGACGTTTCCCCAATCACACATCATATCCAGAACGGGGATCAGCGAACGCCCTCTTTCCGAGAGGCTATATTCGACCTTAGGCGGAATTTGCGGATACTCATTTCTGATAATTAAAGCGTCACTTTCCAACTCTTTTAGCGTCAGACTTAAAGTTCGGTAAGAAATGGTCCCGATTCGGCGTTTGAGCTCATTGAACCTCAATACCGGACTGAGGCCCGCTAAAGAATAGAGAATCATCATTTTATATTTTCCGCTTACCAGTGAAAGCGTATAGCCAAACCCCGTTTCTCCCGTAATCTCGCAGGAAGCATCGACCGTTTCTTCGCTCATTACACTATCCATTTGTATAGTACATATCAAAAATGACAGTATTGTACTTTAAATTAAACCTCCCTATGATGCAAACACCTAATTAAGCCCCCTATTCAATCTAATAACCAGGGAATATATTTTGAAAACTCTAATCATTGTTATTCACCCAAACATAAATGATTCCATCGTAAATAAAAGATGGGTGAGTGAGCTGGATAAATATCCGGACTTATTTACCGTCCACTCTCTTTACCAACATTATCCTGATGGCATCATTGATGTAGAGAAAGAACAACGATTAATTGAACAACATGGAAGTATTATTCTACAGTTTCCGCTTTATTGGTTTAACTGCCCTCCTCTGCTGAAAAAGTGGCTCGACGAAGTCCTTACCTACGGCTGGGCATACGGTTCGACCAGTGGCTATAAGCTTAAAGGCCGTAAATTTGCCTTGGCGGTAAGCGCTGGTATTAAGCAAGAGGACTTCACGCGCGATGGACGTTATCGTTATTCACTGGAGGAAATACTCATTCCGTTCGAGATGACTGCAAAATATGTAGGCGCGCATTATCTCCCGTTTTATTCTGTCTACGGCACTGAAATTGGAATTTCACAACAGGAATTAGAAAGCAACGCTAAAGGCTATATTGATTATCTCAATTCATTTAGCTAATCGCGTTATAAAAAGCCAACTGTTATTTAATCTTATCGTTGAGCAGCATTAATAATTAACGGGCTCGCGTATGGCCTTTGTGCCCGATAGCTCACGCCATGAACAGATTGCTTTAATACGTTTTAATCCGGCCGCGTCGAAGCGCCTGTCAGTTCAGCAAGGTTGTGGGAAGTTGTCGAACAGTGCTTACAGAATCACAGCACATCTCTTATGATAAGCGCAGGAACTCAATTTCTCTTCCAGATTAGGATGAACCCATGAAAAAGATGCATAACAATGTACAAAATTACGCCTGGGGAAGCGTTGACGCGCTCACCAACCTCTATGGCATTAGTAATCCTCAGGGAAAACCGATGGCCGAACTGTGGATGGGCGCGCACCCGAAAAGCAGCTCTTCAATCACCGATAACAACGGCAATAACGTTTCACTTCGCGACCTGATAAGTCAGGATCTCGAGGGTAATCTGGGGAGTAAAGTGGCGCAGCGCTTCGGCGAACTGCCTTTCCTGTTCAAAGTACTGTGCGCCAGTCAACCGTTGTCTATTCAGGTTCACCCGAGTAAAAGCAATGCGGTAGTGGGCTTTGATAAAGAGAACAAGGCGGGGATTCCTCTCGACGCTGCCGAGCGTAACTATAAAGATGCCAATCACAAGCCGGAGCTGGTTTTCGCCTTGACGCCGTTTGCCGCCATGAACGGCTTTCGTGAGCTGAGTGACATTCAGTCCCTGCTACAGCCGATTTCGGGGGCTCATCCTGATATCGCCAGTTTCCTCGCTCACCCGGATAAGGAACATTTAAAAACGCTGTTCGCCGCGCTCCTCGGCATGAAGGGTGAAACTAAATCGCTGGCGTTAGACATTCTTAAAAACACACTCAAGGCTCAGCACGGCCAACCGTGGGACACCATTCGCAGCATTGCGCAACATTATCCCGATGACAGCGGTCTGTTCTCCCCGTTGCTGCTCAACGTCATCGAACTTCAACCGGGTGAAGCGATGTTCCTCTACGCCGAAACGCCGCATGCCTACCTCGAAGGGGTGGCACTTGAGGTAATGGCCAACTCGGACAACGTATTGCGCGCCGGTCTGACCCCTAAATACATTGATATCCCGGAGCTCTACGCCAATCTGAAGTTTGAATCCAAGCCTGCGGATGCGTTGCTGACCACGCCGGTTCAAAAAGGCCACGAGCTTAGCTTCCCGATCCCGGTTGAGGATTTTGCCTTCTCACTGCATAGCCTGAGCGCAGAACCGCAGTCGTTGGCGCAAGACAGCGCCGCTATTATCTTCTGCGTCGAAGGCAAGACCGTACTGGAAAAAGACGGGCATCAGGTTGTCCTTCAGCCGGGTGAATCTTGCTACCTGTCGGCCTCCGACTCGCCGGTAAACGTCAGCGGAAATGGACGAATCGCCCGCGTGTTTAACCAGCTTTCCTAAATATCTTCTGTAAAAACAACCGGCAAAAAGGGACAATTTTCCTAAATGTTTGCCTAAAGGCCGGTTTTTCCACCACAATAAAAGCAGTAAGGCATTAAGTTTGATAACCTTAACGACCTGATTGAGAGGCTGTCGTTACTGATAGCAGTTAAAAGGATGAACAGAACTATGAAAAAATCGTTAGTCGCTGTAAGCGTCATCGTAGTACTTGGCGCAGCATGGACAGGCACTTCCTGGTACACAGGAAAAATGCTCGAGCAAAATATGGGCGATACGGTTGCCGAAGCCAATTCTCAGATTCAAGCCCACTATCCTCACGCCGGTATCAAACTGGTTTATCAAGATTATCAACGCGGTATTTTCAGCAGCACCGTGCGTTTTGTGGCGCAGCCAGACGGCAACTCGCCTGACAACGTGCTGCAACCGGGGGATGAGATTGCTTTCCTCGAGACCCTCGATCATGGTCCATTCCCGGCCGCTCAGCTTAAAAAATTCAATCTGATCCCGAGCGCGGCATCGGTTCACACCGAACTGCAAAATACCCCTGCGGTAAAAGACCTGTTTGACATGACCCAAGGCAAATCGCCGGTTACCGCGGAAACTCGCGTCGGCTACAGCGGTGACACCGCCTCGGTTATTAATATTCAACCTATCGATTTCCAGAAAAATAACAGCCGACTTCAGTTCTCTGGTGCGACGGTTAACCTTGACGCCGATAAAGACCTGAAGAAGGTGAAAATTGACACCAAGGCCGATAGCCTGGCGTTTACCTCGCCAAACCAGTGGGGCCAACTTGAGAAAATTACGCTGGCCGGTTTGAACCTGACCAGCGACACCCATCAGAGCCAGTCCCAGCTTTACATTGGCGGTGGCAATCTCAATGCCGACAACATTGGCATTAATATCGACAACAAAGATGTCGCTCAGGTTGCCGGCTTCAAGCTGAACAGTCAATTTGATGAAGAGGGTCAAAACCTCAAAGGTGAGCTGAACTACTCACTGGATTCCCTGAAAATTCAGGGAGCTGACTTCGGTTCTGGTAAGCTGACCATCAAGCTCGACAGACTGGACGAGCAGGCGTTGAAACAATTTACCGACACCTACCATCAGCAGGCGATGGACTTGTTGCAGAAATCCCAGCAACTGGACCCGCAGATTTATCAGCAGCAGGCCACCGCGCTGCTGCTCTCTAATCTGCCAATCCTGCTCAAGGGCAATCCAAGCATCAATATCGATCCGCTAAGCTGGAAAAACAGCAAAGGTGAGAGTACGTTCAATCTCAAGCTGGACCTGAAAGATCCGACCGTAGCAACCTCTCAGGCGCAGACGGAGGATCAGTTGATTTCTCAGCTGGTTAGCAACGTTGATGCCAAGCTGAACATCCCTATCGATATGGCAACCGAACTGACTACGCAGACTGCCAAAGTTGAAGGCTATACCGGTGATGACGCAGAGAAGCTGGCTAAACAACAGGTTCAGGGGCTCGCCGCTATGGGCCAGATGTTCAAACTGACCACCCTGCAAGACAACGCGATTACCAGCAGCTTCCACTACTCGGATAATCAGGTGGACCTGAACGGTCAGAAGATGACGCTTCAGCAGTTTGCCGGTCTCTTTGGCGTGTTTGGTGGCCCGGCTATCCCGGCTCAGCAGGCACCTGCTCAACCAGAGACTCAGGCAGCGCCCGTCCAGCCTGACGCCCCGGTACCGCCAACTGTGGTGCCAGCGCAGCCAACGAAATAAAAATGCATGACGCCTCTAAGGCCCACTTCGGTGGGCTTTTTTGAGTCGATTGAAAACGTAACCTTTGTCTACGCCGACCCACGCTCTACGATTGACGCGTTCACGATAATATCCTGCGTTTCTAGATTCTGCCCGCCGATACGCAGCAGCAAACGTCTGGCAGCCGCGTAGCCAATTTCACGCGCCGAACTTGAAACCGAGGTCAAAGGCGGTTCCGTGAGCGCCAGTTCAGGAGAATCCTCGATGCCTATCAGCGCCACCTGTCGCTGAAAAAGGTTATCCATCGAACTCCCTGCGACCTGATTTCCGGTTCGCAATACGCCAAAATAGGCTCCCAGCGCCACCGAAGCCTTATGGCAAACAATAGCGCTGATTTTGGGATAACGCCGAAGCAGACTTTCTGCGGCGTCTGCCGCATGCCCGTAATGATAATCGCACTCGATAATCCACTCACTGCGAAAAGGCAGGCCATACTGGAGCAGTGTCGCGCAAAATCCCCCCAGACGTTCAGCCCGGGTTAATGAGCTGCCCAGCCCACCGAGATAGGCAATCTGCTTGTGCCCGTGGCGAATCAGGTATTCGGTAGCGATTTTTGCCGCCTGCATATTGTCGGGACGCACCAGATCAACGCCCTCACTGCCGCCAGATCGCGAGGCGCAGATCAGCGGCACGCCCTGAGCGGCGGCTTTTTCCCGCAGACTGTGATTGACGTGCTGAATCCCGCCCGCAATCACGATGCCGTCAACGCCGTGGGTCAAGAGGGTATCGAAACAGCGCTCCAGCCCCTTTCCGGTCGCTCCGCTTTGCAACAGGAAGATAACCTTGCCTTGCGCTTCAAACATTTCACTCAGCCCGGCGGTCATTTCGGCATAAAACGGCTCGCAGATATCACGCACGATAAGCCCAATCACGCCGGACTCCCCGCCGCGCAGCGAACTTGCCTGACGATTGCGAACAAAACCCAACTGCTCAATCGCCTGATTTACCCGCGCACTGGTCGCCTGCGAAATACGTCCTTTCCCACTCAACACCAGGGAGACGGTGGCAACTGATACGCCCGCCGTCGAGGCAACGTCGGTGATGGTCACTTTTTTGGACATCATGGCTTCCCGCTCATTAAGACCCGTTCCTTTACCTAATCCGGCAGCAATAGATTAAACGTTTAACCTTAAAACAGGACAAATCAAATTTTCATTGCTTAATTATGTGAACATGGTCAATTAAAACCCAGGTAAAACGTTTTATCTTATCGCCGGTCGATTACCTATAAATTTTGTAAAATCAATTTTCCCTAAGGGAGTTTTTATGCCAGCGAGTCGAAAACAACGCGTTACCCTCTGGGAATTTTTCCAGAGTTTAGGCAAGACCTTTATGCTGCCGGTTGCCCTGCTGTCGTTCTGCGGCATCATGCTGGGTATTGGCAGCTCGTTAAGCAGCCGGGACGTCATTACCCTGTTACCTGCCGTTGGAAACCCCGTTTTCCAGCTGATTTTCACCTGGATGAGCAAAGTTGGTTCATTCGGTTTCAGCTATCTGCCGGTCATGTTTGCCATGGCGATCCCCCTTGGCATGGCGCGTGATAACAAGGGTGTCGCAGCGTTCTCAGGCTTTGTCGGCTTCGTGGTATTAAATCTGGCAACCAATTTTTACCTGACCACCAAGGGGATCCTGCCTTCGGCCGACCCACTGGTCCTCAAAGCCAATAATATACAAAATATTCTTGGGATTCAGTCGATTGATACCGGTATTTTGGGCGCAGTCATTGTGGGCATCATTGTTTACCTGCTGCACGAGCGTTTCAACACCATTCGGCTGCCCGACGCGCTGGCTTTCTTCGGCGGTACTCGCTTTGTGCCTATCGTCACCTCCGTGGTGCTCGGTCTCTGCGGTTTGGTTGTGCCGCTGATCTGGCCGTGGTTTGCGGCAGGCATTACCGGACTTGGGCGCTTGATCCACGACGCAGGTATTTTTGGCCCGATGATTTTTGGCACCGGGGAGCGCCTGTTGCTGCCTTTCGGCCTGCAACATATTCTGGTGGCCATCATTCGCTTTACCGAAGCAGGTGGAACGCTCGACGTCTGCGGCCGCGAAGTCAGCGGTGCGCTGACCATCTTCCAGGCTCAGCTCTCATGCCCATCGACGCACGGCTTTGCCGAAAGCGCGACACAGTTCCTGTCACAGGGCAAAATGCCGGCGTTTCTGGGCGGTTTGCCGGGCGCTGCGTTAGCCATGTATCACTGCGCCAAGCCTGAGAATCGTCATAAAATTAAAGGGTTATTGATTTCCGGCGTGGTTGCCTGCGTCGTAGGCGGCACAACCGAACCTATCGAGTTCCTGTTCCTGTTCGTCGCACCGGTGCTTTACCTGTTGCACGCCGTACTCACCGGATTAGGCTTTACCGTCATGTCGCTGCTCGGCGTCACCATCGGCAATACTGACGGCAATATCATTGACTTTGTGGTCTTCGGCATACTCCACGGCACCGCGACCAAGTGGTATCTGGTCCCCGTGGTCGCGGCGATATGGTTCGTGGGCTACTACGCAATTTTCCGCTTCGCTATCACTCGCTTCAATATCAAGACGCCGGGTAGAGAGTCAGACGCCCTCCCCGTCGCCACGCCCGCGCGTTCAGGCAGTAAATCGGGCTATAACGTGCCTGAAATACTGACCGCACTCGGCGGAGCGGCAAACATCATTACCCTCGACAACTGCATCACACGTTTGCGTCTGTCGGTGCATGATATGTCGCGCGTAGATGACGCGCAGCTAAAAGCCCATCGTGCAATCGGCGTAGTTCATCTTAACGAACACAATTTGCAGGTGGTGATCGGTCCTCAGGTCCAGTCGGTTAAAGACGAGCTTGATAGCTTGCTGAGGCAGCAACCCACAGCCTCGGACTCTACGCCGTTAACGGTATGATATTCCTCAGGGTGAGCCTGCTCACCCTGATTTATTTGTGAGGATGTTATGTTTGATTTTGACACCCCGGTCGACAGACAGGGTACCTGGTGCACCCAGTGGGACTATATTGCCGACAGGTTTGGCCGCGCTGACCTGCTGCCATTTACCATCTCGGACATGGACTTTGCCACCGCCCCCTGCATTCTCGAGGCGCTGCAAAAAAGGCTGTCTCACGGCGTACTGGGCTACAGCCGCTGGCAACACGCCGATTTCACCGGGGCTATTGCTCACTGGTATCAGACCCGTTTTCACTGTGCCATAAACCCTGAAGCACTGGTTTATGGACCCTCGGTCATCTATATGGTGGCTCAGCTCATCCGTCAATGGAGCGCGGCGGGCGACAGCGTACTTATTTTCACCCCCGCCTACGACGCCTTTTACAAGACCATCAGCGGAAATCAGAGAAAAGTCATCTCTTCACCCTTGCAAAAAATCAACCAGCAATGGGAGATGGACCTTTCGCTGCTTGAGACTCAACTTGCCGAACAGGAGTGCAAGATTTTACTGCTGTGCAGCCCGCACAATCCCACCGGCAAGGTGTGGACGCGGCAGGAACTGGTGACAATCGACAGGCTGTGCCAAAAATATCAGGTAAAAGTCATTAGTGATGAAATTCACATGGACATGGTATGGGGCAAAAATCAGCATCTGCCTTGGTCATCAATCGGTAGCGGCCACTGGGCGCTGGTCACCTCCGGCTCCAAGACATTTAATATCCCGGCATTAACCGGCGCTTACGGCCTGATAAATCATGCCGCTGACCGCGCGGCTTACCTTCAGCAACTCAAAAACACCGATGGCCTCTCCTCGCCCGCCGTACTTTCCGTATTAGCACACATTACCGCCTATACGCAGGCCGCGCCGTGGCTCGATGCCCTGCGGCAGTATCTCGAAGCCAATCTGGCGTTTGTCGCCAGGCAGCTTAATGACGCGTTTGCCGAACTAGACTGGCAGCCACCGCAGTCGACTTATCTGGCCTGGATTGATTTACGTCCGCTAAATATTGATGATGAGGCGTTGCAGACCGAGCTTATCGAGCGCCAGGGCGTCGCGATGATGCCGGGCATAACCTACGGCGAAGAGGGGCGCGGCTTTCTCAGGCTAAACGTCGGCTGTTCACGCGCCAAGCTTGAAAAAGGCGTTGAGAAGCTGATTGCAGGTTTACAGGCCGTTCGCTGACCGTATGGTTTACAAAATCAGCAGTCAAATCATAACTCCGTGCCAGCACCCGTCGAAAACGCTATAATAGTTTGCACTTTATCGACAATAAAATGGGTGCTGCCAATGATTGACTCTCGTCTTCCGCTTACTGATATTCACCGCCACCTTGATGGCAACATTCGCGCCCAAACCATTCTCGACCTAGGTCGTCAATTTAATATCGCCCTGCCCGCCAATGAAATTGAAGCGCTGCGTCCGCACGTTCAGGTCACTAAAACCGAACCGGATCTAGTGAGCTTCCTGCAAAAACTGGACTGGGGTGTTGCCGTTCTGGGTTCTCTCGATGCCTGTCACCGTATTGCGCAGGAAAACGTGGCCGACGCGGCCAGAGCAGGCCTGCATTATGCCGAGCTGCGTTTTTCACCGTATTACATGGCGATGAACCACAAACTGCCGGTCGCAGGCGTTGTCGAGGCGGTGATTGACGGCGTGCGTCGCGGCTGCCGTGACCATGACATTGATATCAAGCTGATTGGCATTCTCAGCCGTACCTTCGGTGAAGACGCCTGCCTGCAAGAGCTCGACGGGCTTCTTGCCCACAAAGACGGTATCACCGCGCTCGACTTGGCCGGTGATGAACTCGGCTTTCCGGGCAGCCTGTTCCTCGATCATTTCAACAAAGGCCGTGACGCAGGATGGCGTATCACCGTGCACGCGGGCGAAGCGGCCGGTCCAGAGAGCATCTGGCAAGCGATTCGTGAGCTGGGTGCGGAACGAATCGGCCACGGCGTGAAGGCCGCAGAAGACCCCGAGCTGATGGATTTCCTGGCTAAACACCAGATTGGTATTGAGTCATGCCTGACCTCGAATATCCAGACCAGCACCGTGTCTGCACTGGAAAAACACCCGCTGGCGACCTTCTTGCGCCACGGCGTGCTGGCCTCAATCAACACCGATGATCCGGCCGTTCAGGGGATCGAAATTGCGCATGAGTACAACGTTGCCGCCCCGGCCGCGGGCTTAACTCAGGCCGAGATTCGTCAGGCTCAGATAAATGGCCTGACGATGGCGTTCCTGAGCGAAGCAGACAAGCAGCGAATTAACGTTAAGGTTCAGGGGTAATTTAGGTTTTCTTAAAGATAATCTTTAGCGATAAAAAAGGGCCAGAACAGAATGTCTGGCCCTTTTATTTTGCGTATTGAAACAGGCGCTTATTTAGGAACGGGCAGCGTCTTTTGCTGCTGCGCCGACTGAATACCTAACTCAATGAGCTCCATGACGCGAATAGACTGCTCGGCGGTGACCGGGTTTTCGCCCTGTCCGTTAATGGCATCACGCACACCGGCGTAATAAGCCGGATAATTACCCGGAATCGTTAACAGGCTCTTTTCTGCCAACACGCCTTCATGACTCAAGGTGACCACGCCGTCACGCATGTCATATCCCCAGTCAGGCTGAGGAAGACGTTCACCCGATTTAAGCCGGTCTTCCTGCGGATCGAGGCCGTATTTCACATAGCTCCCCTTTTCACCCTGCACGATATATCGCGCCGTTTCCGCCGCGGCATAAACGGTGCTGTGCAATACAACGCGAAGACGTGGGTAAGTGAGGACAGTATTGAAATAGTCCACCGCTTTGGCGCCGGGCCTCTGCATTGCCTGATCCGACTGAATAGTGTCGGGAAGCCCAAAGAGTTCGAGAGCCTGATCGAGCAGGTGTGAACCCAGATCGTACCAAATACCGCTACCGAGCTCCGCGGACTCGCGCCAGCGGGTTTGTACCTCAGGGCGATAGCGGTCGTAGTGTGATTCGAAATAGACGATATCCCCAAGAGCCCCTTCTTTGATAAGCGCCTTAACGGTCAGGAAGTCGGCGTCCCAGCGGCGGTTATGAAAAACTGACAGCAGCTTTCCCCGCTCTTGCGCGAGAATATTTAGCGAACGCGCCTCACCCAGCGTGACGGTAAAAGGCTTATCGACCACCACATGCTTGCCTGCTTCCAGCGCCTGCTGCGCCAACGGGAAATGGGTAGCATTGGGGGTCGGGATAACCACCAAATCGATAGTCGGGTCGTTAAAAACGTCCTCTGGGGAAGCCACCACCTGCACCGAAGGCCAGTCGGCATTGACTTTTTCAGCATTACTGCTTGATACCACGGCCAGTTCCAACCCTGGCGTACCGGAAATCAGCGGAGAATGAAACGTTTTACTGGCAAATCCATAGCCAATAAGCCCAACGCGTAAAGGAGTCGTCATGATGTTATTTCCCTGATCCTGCGAGTAAGAGGTGCTTCGAGTTTAGCGCAAAACAATCGGTGATTCATGTCGTTAAACGGCGTTTTGAGGCCAAAGAAAGCCTTGATGAATGCGCTTGAGGGTTTACGGAGATACGTAATATTACGGCTAATCTTTCGAGGAAAACGCTTATCCACAAGAAATAATTTCGTCATTCCTAAATATCATAAAATACAACAATTTTATTTTGTTGCCGATTTAACCTTTTACACTACTCTTAAAATATTTCCCTGGTGTGTTAGATTTTACCCGCTTAATGCGGGTTTTTTTTATCTGCTTATCGGTGCCTAAATTCTCGTTATTCAATTATAGATTAAATTAATAATGCCAATTCCATTGCCGCTCGCTGCAAGCGTGGCAGGAACTTTTCCTGCAAATCCGCGACGCTCATCTGTGAAGCGTGGGTTCCCACATTCATTGCGGCAACCACTCCCTCTTTGCGTGAATACATCGGCACTGCCATGGAACGCAGCCCTAACTCAAGCTGTTGATCGTTAATGGCAAATCCTTGAGCTTTAACCTTCTTCAGCTCCTTTCGCAGCCGTTGCTCATCGGTAATAGTGAATTCCGTTAGTGGCTCAAGTTTGACGCGCGAGAAATAACTGCCTAATTCCTCTTCGCTTAGCTCGCTTAATAACACCATGCCCATCGACGTCGCATATGCCGGTAACCGACTGCCACGACCTAAATCTATTTTCATGATCCTTTTCATCGATGCGCGGGCAATATAAAGAATATTATCGCCGTCGAGTGTAGCAACAGAACAGGACTCACCTAATTGTTTACTTAAATAATCGAGAGAATATTGCGCCTGACGGGCCAACTCCGAAGAGTTGAGGTAGGCGTGACCAATGGTCAGCACGCGGGGGAGCAGATGGTAATTCCTGTTATCGGGCGAGTAAACGAACCCCAGTGCGCTCAGAGTATACAGGCAGCGTCTGACGACCGCACGATGCAGCCCGGTCATCTGGCTCAACTGCGGAACAGACATAGCAAAAAACTCGGGACTGAAGGCCTGTAAAACCACCAGCCCACGGGCCAACGAGGCCATAAAATCGGGGTCTCCCTTATAGCGAACGTTCGCCAGTTCACTGACTTCCTGCACGCGCAGCAGTTCAGCCTCGCTAATCCTGTAGGGCTCTTTCATTAGTCACTCCCTTTATAATCAACAGGTTAAATAGTTAACTTACTAAACTCATCCGCTGTTTTTCCAAGCAACATCACAATTTTATCACATATTTAACGATTGTTTCGATAATCGCACAAAGTATTGATATTCGCACTTGTTGATGTTCCCCGCGTGACTTAAGTTAAATACACATACCGTTTGAGAGGACAAAACGACGATGATTAACAAAGTGATCCAGTCAGCAGATGAGGCCGTGGCGGATATCCACGACGGCGCGGTCCTGATGATTGGCGGCTTTGGGCCAGCGGGGCAACCTACTGAATTACTTGATGCCCTAATCCGCCTTGGCCCCAGGGATCTGACCCTGATCAGCAATAACGCCGGTAACGGTGATTATGGGTTGGCGGCGCTGCTCAAGGCCGGGTGCGTGCGCAAGATAATCTGTTCCTTCCCACGGCAGACTGACTCATGGGTGTTTGACCAATTGTATCGTGAGAAGAAGATTGAGCTGGAATTGGTGCCGCAAGGCAATCTGGTCGCGCGCATTCAGGCAGGCGGTTCAGGCATCGCGGCGCTCTACACTCCAACGGCGTACGGCACCGAATTGGCCGCCGGAAAAGAGACCCGAGAGTTCGACGGCGTTCACTATGTTCTTGAAACCGCTCTCAAGGCTGACTTTTCGCTGATTAAGGCCCTTCACGGCGATCGCTGGGGCAATCTGACCTTCAACAAGACCGGTCGCAACTTTGGCCCCATCATGGCGGCCGCGAGCAAATGCACGCTAGCGCAGGTTGATAAGTTGGTGGCTCTCGGTGAGATAGATCCCGAGAACGTGATAACACCGGGCATTTTCGTTAAGCGCGTGGTGCAGGTTCATCCACAGCCGGTCAGCCTGACGGCATAAGGAGCTTTTGTGAATACGCTAAACCACAATCAATTAGCAGAACGTATCGCACAGGACATCCCCGAGGGAGCCTGCGTCAATCTCGGTATCGGGCTGCCGACCCTCATCGCTAACTATCTGCCCTCTGATAAAGAAATTTTGCTGCACAGCGAGAATGGCATTTTGGGGATGGGTCCAACCCCCGCCGAAAAGGATATCGATCCCGAACTGATTAACGCGGGCAAACAGCCGGTAACGTTGCTGGCAGGCGGATGCTTTTTCCATCACGGCGACTCCTTTGCCATGATGCGCGGTGGCCATCTGGATATTTGCGTGCTGGGCGCCTATCAGGTGTCGGTAAAGGGTGATTTGGCCAACTGGAGCACCGGGGCAAAAGATTCGATTCCGGCCGTGGGCGGCGCGATGGATCTCGCCATTGGCGCCAAAAAGGTCTACGTGATGACCGACCACCTGACCAAGAAAGGCCAGTGCAAAATTGTCGAGGCCTGCACCTACCCGCTTACCGGCATGGGCTGCATCGACCGAATCTACACCGATATGGCGGTGATGGACGTCACCCCCACCGGTATCGTGGTGAAAGAGCTTTTTGGGGATGTCACCGCCGAGTATTTGCAGGAGGTTACACCGGTCAAACTGACCTTCGCGCTGAAGAATAAAGAGGTGTCTCATGTCTGATGCCTACGTTTGCTACAGCGTCCGTACCCCGTTTGGCCGACTTAACGGCAGCCTGGCAAACGTGCGCGCCGACGATTTGGCCGCCATTCCTCTGCGGGCGCTGATTGAACACTATCCCCATCTCGACCTCGAGGCTATCGATGACGTGCTGCTGGGCTGCGCCAATCAGGCGGGTGAAGACAATCGCAACGTGGCGCGTATGGCCTCGCTGCTCGCCGGTTTCCCGACTAGCGTGCCAGGTTGCACGCTCAACCGCCTCTGTGGTTCCAGCCTCGACGCTGTTGCGACCGCCGCAAGAGCTATCAAAAGTGGTGAATGTGACCTGATGGTCGCGGGCGGCGTCGAGAGTATGTCGCGTGCGCCCTACGTGATGGGTAAAGCCGAGTCCGCGTTCAGCCGCCAAATGAAAATCGAAGACACCACCATGGGTTGGCGCTTTATCAATCCGGCGATGAAAAGCCGCTACGGCGTGGAATCAATGCCGCAGACAGCCGAAAATCTGGCGCGTAAATACGCCATCAGCCGAGGGGATCAGGACGCATTCGCCCTGCGTAGCCAGCAGCGCACCGCCGAAGCACAACAAAATGGATTCTATGACCCGCAGATTGTGGCGGTGACGATTCCAGGGGGTAAAAAAGAACCCTCGATGGCCTTCAGTAAGGATGAACACCCACGCGCCACCTCACTGGAAATATTAAGCAAGTTGAAACCGGTGGTCGACGTCGAAGGAACCATCACGGCGGGGAATGCCTCAGGACTGAATGATGGAGCCTGCGCCCTGCTGATTGCCAGTCAAGCCGCACTGACGCGCCATGACCTTCAGCCGATGGCCCGCATTGTCGGCAGCGCCACCAGCGGCGTAGAACCCAGCGTAATGGGCTTTGGCCCGGTAAGTGCCGTCCACCGCGTTCTCGAAAAGGCCGGGCTGACCCTGCAACAGATGGATGTTATCGAACTCAATGAAGCCTTTGCCGCTCAGGCGCTGAGCGTGACCCGCGCCCTCGGCCTGCCCGACGACGCCGAGTGGATTAACCCCAACGGCGGTGCCATCGCGCTCGGCCATCCGCTGGGCGCATCGGGCGGCAGGCTGGTGATGAACGCCGCGCATCAGTTGCAAAAAGTGAAAGGTAAATATGCACTGTGCACGATGTGTATCGGCGTAGGCCAAGGCATCGCGCTGATTCTGGAAAGCGTCTGAGGAGACAGATATGGATCTCGAATACCGTCTCGACGGCCCGGCCAACGCGCCTGTATTGGTGCTGTCCAATTCGCTGGGCACCACCTGGACGATGTGGGACGCGCAGTTTACCGACTTCAATAAATATTTCCGCGTGCTGCGTTACAACACCCGCGGGCACGGTAACTCGCCGCTGAACGGCGGGAAAATGTCTCTCGCCTCGCTGGGCAAAGACGTGATTGACCTGATGAATCATCTCAATATCGAAAAGGCCAGTTTTTGCGGAATTTCCCTCGGTGGGATGACCGGGATGTGGCTAAACCGCCATTACCCTACCCATTTCAACCGTTTGGTGGTGGCAAATACTGCGGCCAAAATTGGCGACACCGATGCCTGGTTGACGCGGGCGAAAACCGTGCGTACCGAAGGCATGCAGTCTGTGGCCGACGGTTCGGCCAGCCGCTGGTTCACCAAAGACTATATCCGTGCACGCCCCGGTATCGTCGATGCCCTGGTCGACGGCATTGAGCAACTCGACCCGTTGGGCTATGCCGCCTGCTGCGAGGTATTAGCCTACGCCGACCTGCGTGAAGAGGTGGCGAAAATGGAACGTCCCATGCTGGTGATAGCCGGGGAGCATGACCCCGTGACCACGCTCGCCGAGGCAGAGTGGATCATAGAACGCGCCAGCGATGCACAAATCTGTCTCGTTCCCGCTTCACACTTATCGAATATTGCCTGTCCGGTGATGTTCAGCCGACAGACGCTTAACTATCTGACTTCAGGAGCTACACATGTCATTAACGATTAACGCCATTGAGTGCTGGTTGGTGGATATTCCCACCATTCGTCCGCACAAACTTTCGATGGTGACCATGGGCTGTCAGACCTTGACCCTCGTTAAAATGTCCTGCTCGGGCGGCGTGGTCGGCTGGGGTGAGGCGACGACCATCGGCGGTCTGAGCTATGGACCGGAGAGTCCAGAGGCCATCAAGTCCGCTATCGACCATTATCTTGCTCCTCTCCTTTGTCATCAGCCGTTTACCGGGGTCGAGGCGCTCTCGCGCAAAATGAATTCAGTGGTCAAAGGCAATACCTTTGCCAAGTCGGCGCTGGAAACCGCGTTCCTCGATGCGCAAGGCAAAACGCTGAATGTCCCGGTGAGCGAACTGCTGGGCGGAAGATTGACCGATGAACTGCCGGTGCTGTGGACGCTGGCGAGCGGCAGCACTGAGAAAGATATTGATGAAGGACATCGTCTGATTGCCGAGGGGCGTCACCGGGCGTTTAAGCTGAAGATCGGTGCCAATGCGCTGCAAACAGACCTTAAGCATGCGTTAGCTATCAAGGCCGCGCTGGGGGAAAACATTCCGGTACACGTTGACGTCAATCAGGCGTGGGACATGACAACGGCCCTGCTTGCTATTCCGCAACTGTTTAAAGGCGGGATTACGATGATCGAGCAGCCGATTCCTTTGCACGACCAGCGTAACCTGATTGCCCTGAGCCAGCGCGTCGAGGCAACGCTTCTCGCCGATGAGGCCGTACCCGACTATCACTGCGGATTCTCACTGGCCAGTGGCGGTTTCACCGGAGCCTTTGCCCTGAAGATTGCCAAGGCTGGCGGCCCGGCGCAGGTCATCAAACTGGCACGCGTTGCCCAGGCGGCGGGCATTTCGCTGTATGGCGGCACCATGCTTGAAGGTACGCTGGGCACGGTGAGTTCCTTACACGCCTGGTCGACGCTTGAGATGAAATCCGGCACCGAGATGTTTGGCCCGCTGTTATTAAAAGACGATATTGTGGTGAAATCGCTTGAATATAGAAATGGTCACGTAGTCATACCATCAGGTCCGGGATTAGGTGTGGAAATAGATACAGATAAACTTAAGCACTATTCGCGTAACGAATAACACAAGGAGTCCAGTAAATTAAATTTTATTAATAAGATAGTTAAATCAATAGTGACAAGGAGAAATTTAAAATGTTATTTCAGGTTGATATGGTCGTTAATATTCCCGATTCACTGCCCAAGGAACAGGCAGATGAAATTAAGGCGCGAGAAAAGCTATACTCGCAAAAATTACAGCACGAGGGAAAATGGCGTCACATTTGGCGCGTTGCGGGGAAATATGAAAATATCAGTATTTTTGACGTCAAGGATAATACCGAACTTCATGAAATACTGACCGGACTGCCACTGTATCCTTATATGACCATGACGATACGTCCGCTTTGCCGTCATCCTTCGTCTATAAGAGATAACGATAAGTAATAATTTGGCCTGTACCCTACAATGAGGATTAAGCTATGTCACATAATATAATAAATCCAGCTGAGCTGGAAAAACTACTCAACATAAGCTGCGGTCTCGACACTAAACAAGGTAATCCACGTTTCAAAGCTATTTTGCATCGTTTAATGGGCGACGTTTGTCGCACCATTGACGAATTTGATATTACCGACGAAGAGTTTTGGCAGGCGGTTAATTATCTCAACGTGCTGGGTGAGCGCAAAGAGGTGGCGCTCCTCGCCGCCGGCCTGGGACTGGAGCATTTCCTCGACATGCGCGCCGACGCCAAAGAGAAGGCCGCGAGCCTGCACGGCGGAACGCCGCGCACCATAGAAGGGCCGCTGTATGTCGCTAATGCCCCGTTGAGCGACAAGTTTGCGCGCATGGACGACGGCAAAGACGACGGTGAACCCATGTGGCTCTATGGGCAGGTGACTGACCCTGATAACCAGCCGATTGCCGGCGCGGTGGTCGATATCTGGCACGCTAATACGCTGGGTAATTACTCGTTCTTCGACTCGTCGCAAACCGACTATAACCTGCGCCGCCGCATCAAAACCGGCCCCGACGGGCGCTATGCGGTGAGGAGCATTATTCCTTCTGGCTACGGCTGTCCACCGGATGGGCCAACCCAGGCACTTTTGAATCACGTGGGTCGCCACGGTAATCGCCCGGCTCATATTCATTTCTTTGTTTCTGGCCCAGGTTTTAAGCATCTGACCACCCAAATCAATTTAAGCGGTGACCCCTATTTATGGGATGATTTTGCCTTTGCCACGCGCGATGAGTTAATTGCAGACCCTGTTAAAGTTACAGACGAAAAAATAGCCCAGCAGCGTGATATTCCCGTATCACACACGGAGGTTAAATTCGATTTTAAACTCACCCCCGTTACCACGACTGAGGAGCAAGTAAGAATAAAAAGAGAAAGAGCCATGGAATAGCGCACTTAATGTTCTTGCCTTGAGAACAAGTTAACGCCCTCCCCCTATTTTACAGCAAAGAGGAATTAAGATGAGCGAAATTATTTCGCAGCGTTCGCGCACGCTTGAAGAAAAAATAAATAACGCCCTTATTATCGATAAAGAGGCCGGTATTTATAAATGTCATCGCAGTATCTTTACCGACCCGGAATTATTCGAGTTAGAAATGGAAAATATATTTGAGGGGAACTGGGCGTTCCTTGCCCACGAAAGTCAAATCGCCAACCCTGGCGATTATTATACTCTCACGCTAGGCCGCCAGCCCATCATGATCACTCGCGATAAAAGCGGAGAGTTAAACGCTGTTATTAATAGTTGTTCCCACCGTGGCGCGATGTTAGCGACCCGAAAAACGGGCAATAAAAGCTCATTTACCTGTCCGTTCCACGGCTGGACTTTCAGCAATAACGGCAAACTGTTAAAAGCAAAAGATGAAAAGACCGGAGGCTATCCTCCCTGCTTTAAAAAAGAAGGGTCGCACGACCTTAAAGCGCTGCCGCGTTTCGCCAATTATAAAGGTTTCCTGTTTGGCAGCCTGAATGACAACGTCTGCGAACTGGCGGAATATTTAGGTGACACCAAACAGGTCATCGACCTGATTACCGATCCAGCCGAAGAAGGTCTGGAAGTGGTGCCAGGCACCTCGAGCTATACCTATGAGGGCAACTGGAAGCTACAGATGGAAAACGGAGCCGACGGTTATCACGTTAGCGTCGTTCACTGGAACTACGCCTCTACCATGTCTCGCCGCAACTACGAAGAAAACGCCACCCACACCGTAGACGCCAACGGCTGGTCAAAAAGTGAAGGCGGCGTCTACGGCTTCGAAAACGGCCATATGCTGCTGTGGACCAAGGTGCTGAACCCTGAGGTGCGCCCTATCTATAAACATCATGAGCGGCTCAAACAGCAGTTTGGTGAGGCGAAGGCCAATCTGATGGTTAACGAGACCCGTAATCTGTGCCTGTATCCCAACCTGTATCTGATGGACCAGTTCTCCACTCAGTTGCGCATCGTCAGGCCGATTGCGGTCGATAAAACCGAGGTCACCATCTTCTGCTTCGGCACGAAAGGCGAAAGTGACGAAGACCGTGCGCTGCGTATTCGTCAGTACGAAGACTTCTTCAACGTCAGCGGTATGGGTACGCCAGACGATCTCGAAGAGTTCCGTGCCTGCCAGACCGGCTATAACGGGCACAATCTGCCGTGGAGCGACATGAGCCGAGGTGCGACCCGCTGGGTCGACGGTGCAGACAACAACGCCAAGCTAATGGACATTTCTCCGCTGATGACCGGCACCAGCGCCGAGGATGAAGCGCTGTACATCACCCACCACCATTACTGGCAACAAACCCTGCTTAACGCTCTAAGCCAGCGCGACAAGGAGGCCCACTGATGTCTTCACTACAACAGCAAATTGAGCAATTTTTTTATCGTGAGGCACGCTTGTTGGACGACCGGGAATGGGATGCATGGCTGGAGTGCTATCACCCGCATACCGAGTACTGGATGCCGGCCTGGGGCGATGACGACTGCCTGACCACGGATCCGCAGCGTGAGGTCTCGCTGATTTACTACCACACCCGCGGCGGCCTGGAAGACCGTGTCTATCGCATTAAAACCGAACGTTCGGCGGCAAGCACGCCTGAGCCGCGCACCACCCACCTGCTGAGCAATATCGAGGTGTTGAGCGACGAAGGCAATCAGGTCGAGGTCCGTTACAACTGGTGCACCTACAGCCATCGCTATAAAAGCGCTGAACACTTCTTTGGCAATACGCAATGCACCTTGGTAAAAGCCGGTGAAAGCTTCCAGATTAAGCGAAAGAAGATCCAGCTCAACAACGACTACATCAATCACGTCATTGATATTTATCATTTATAGAGGTGGAAAATGGCTTATACCATCGCGCTCAATTTTGAAGACGGCGTTAGCCGCTTCATCGAATGCAACGAAAACGAAAAGGTGCTGGATGCCGCCTATCGCCAGCAGGTCAATCTGCCGATGGACTGCTCCGACGGCGTCTGCGGGACCTGTAAATGCCATTGCGAATCCGGGAGGTATGACCTCGGCGACGAGTATCTCGAAGAGGCGTTGTCGGAACAGGAATTCGAAGACGGTCAGGTCCTGACCTGCCAGATGATCCCGAACTCAGACTGCGTTATCTCCGTGCCGCTCTCATCGCACATGTGTAAAACCGGCAGTGAAACCTATACCGCCCAGGTGGTACGCGCCGAATCGTTGTCCGACAGCGCCATCGAACTGAACCTCGAACTGACCAGTCATCTTGGAGTCCCGTTCCTCAGCGGGCAGTATGTCAACATTCAGCTACCGAACAGTCAGGACACCCGAGCCTATTCGTTCAGCTCGATGCCCGGTGAAAAGACGCTCTCTTTTCTTATCCGCAACGTGCCCAATGGCCGGATGAGTCAATATCTGACCACCCAGGCCAAACCGGGCGATGTTCTGAATCTGACCGGGCCTCAGGGCAGTTTTTATTTGCGTGAAGTCACGCGCCCCATTCTGATGCTGGCCGGTGGCACTGGCCTCGCTCCCTTCCTGTCGATGCTTCACCAGTTGCAGGGGTCCGAGCTCAAGCATCAGGTGCATCTGATTTATGGCGTATCACGTGACGTCGATACGGTAAAACTGGCCCAGCTTGAGGCCTTTGTGGCGCAAATTCCGCAGTTCAGCTTCAGCGTTTGCGTGACCGACCCTGCGTCTTCAGCCGAGCTTAAAGGCTATGTCACCGACCATATCGAGCCGGGTCAGATCAATGACGGCGAGGTTGACATCTATCTCTGCGGTCCACCGCCGATGGTTGAAGCCGTGATCACGTTCCTGAAATCAAAATCCATTACCCCGCGCAACTTCTACTACGAGAAATTCGCGCCTCAGGTGAGCAAAGAGACCGCTTAACATGACGAATCAACGTTTTAAAGACCGCGTAATGGTCATTACCGGCGCGGCACAGGGAATTGGCAAAGCCGTTGCCGAACGGGCTGCCGCGGAAGGCGCAAAACTGGTGCTTATCGACCGTGCAGAATGGGTCGATACCCTGGCGCAGCAGTTACGGGAGACCGGCAGCGACGTGCTGTCGCTCAGGGCTGACCTCGAACAGTGGGAAAGCACGGCCGCCGCCTTTGAGGAGGCGCATCAGCACTTCGGCAGACTGGACATTCTGGTAAACAACGTCGGGGGCACCATTTGGGCGCGGCCTTATGCTGAATACTCGCCGCAGCAGATTGAGGCCGAAATCCGCCGCTCGCTGTTTCCTACGCTGTGGGGCTGTCGCGCCGTGTTGCCTTACCTGCTCGAACAACGCTACGGCGCGATTGTTAACGTCTCCTCTGTCGCGACGCGGGGCGTGCATCGCGTCCCCTATTCCGCGTCGAAAGGGGGCGTCAATGCGCTGACCCAATCCCTAGCTTTCGAGTATTCTGGAACCGGTATCAGGATTAATGCAACGGCACCGGGCGGGACTGATGCCCCGGCCAGACTGACGCCACGTAACCAAGAAAAACCGACCGCACAAGAAACAGAGTGGTATCAGGGCGTGGTTAATCAAACCCTTGAAACCAGCCTGATGCATCGCTATGGAACCGTTACTGAGCAGGCGGCGGCCATACTGTTTCTCGCCAGCGACGACGCCAGCTACATTACCGGCACCGTATTGCCCGTGGCGGGCGGCGACCTCGGCTAAAGAGCGCATAAAGCAAGACGGCCCGCGATGCAGTATCGCGGGCCGTCTTTACACATGAAGCCTTTTAGAAAAAACTTAGAACGAACGGTGGAAGTTAACCAACGGCAGAACAGGTACCGCTGCGTTGGTCGCCACGTTGATCAGACCAATCTGCAGACCTTCAAGGTCTTTGGTGGCGTTGAACAGACCAAACTGGAAGTGGGTGCTGTCAGCATAGTTAATCACACCAATATCGGTGGTGCTGTCGGCTGACACGTTGATTGCACCCAGGTTCAAGCCTTTAACATTGTGGGAAATGTTGATGGCACCGAGGTTCACACCGGTCACGTCGTGAGAGAAGTTCAGAGCACCGACGTTGGCACCCTCTACGTCCCAGGCGACGTTCGCCGCACCCAGATTAAGACCCGTCACGTCCCAGGTACGGTTGAAGGCAGAAACGTTGGCACCGGTCACGTTTTCAGACCAGTTGAAGGCGCTGAGGTTGGCGCCGGTGACGTTGCCTGATTTGTTCACTACGCCGAAGTTCAGGCCGGTAATGTTGCCTTCGCTCCAGTTACCGATTGCACCGATGTTCAGGCCGGTGACGTTGCCGGTATGGTTAATCACGCTGACGTTGGCACCGGTGGTTTCACCGGTGGTCCAGTTGAACGGGCTGACGTTCAAACCTTCAACCGAACCCTGGGTATAGTTGCCGACACCGGCAAGGTTCAGGCCGTTCACATCGGCCGTCATGTTGGCAATGCCGAGGTTAACACCGTCGATGTTTTTTGCGGCGCTGTAGATACCGACGTTGACACCGTTGAGGTCGCCCACCTGGTTAGCGAGGCTCAGGTTTAGACCATTGTCTTCGCCACCGTGCCAGTTGAACAGGCCAATAGCCGCACCGTTCATGCCGTTACGAATGTGAGAACCGGCCGCCGCACCGAGCTGGAAGCCGTTCAGGTGGTCAATCTCGTCATAACCGAGGATTGGCAGGTCGAAACCGTTTACCGTGCCGGTATCACCGTACAAGAATGTGCCGTGAAAACCATTGACGTCTTTGTCCGCTGGGAAATTACCGAAAGACGATACTTGCACGGGGGCCGCATTACTCATTGCAGAAAACATTGTGCAGGAAAGTAATAAAGCTAGAGTTGAACGTTTCATTTCCTCTATCTCTCTTTATTTTGATTTGTTATTAACTGGGTTGCTTTGCAAGTTCCAGTACCCCTATTTTTGCTCAAGCGTTAACGTTAAGCTGGGAATAAGCATGACCCCGCAAACCCTTGGTATCTTATCAAAAAATGCTTGTTTCCCGCTGATTTAGCCCGTTTTCGCACTCAGAGACAATAAACAGGACACAATTAAAGCGGACTAATCACATATAGTGATAGTCTCACCCAGACAAAAGAATAAATATTAAACAGCGTAGACTCGATGTTAAAAAATATATTAATCAGAAATTCTTTCCACGATAAGCGATATATTTAATGGGATTTAAATTATATTTAACCGTATATTTTAAAACGCAGAAGGGACTAATTATTGGAAGTTACAAGAATGAGGCGGGAACAACGAGGGGGTCTTGTGGAACCCTCGTTGGCGAGGCTGGGACAGCGCCCAACCTCAGCGTCAGACGCTGTTCTGAGCAAAAAGCGTTGCAATCAAAAATCAGTAATTATAGGTGGCAGCGTTTTCATTCTCAGGCCACGGATGCGACCGATAAGGCTTCGCAGGGTAATTTATCTCAATGCTGCGCCGACGGAAATCGCTGGGACTGACGCCGACCCGTTTACGGAAAACGCGAGAAAAATAGAGCTGATCGTCGTAACCCACGACCCGGCCAATGGTGGCTATCGATTCCTGGGTCGTTTGCAACAGCAGTTTGGCGCGGATAACCCGTTGGTCCTCCCGCCAGCGCAGGATATTAATCCCAACCTGCTCGCGGAACAGGTGCGCCAGCCGCGAAGGAGAAAGGCAAACGTGGCGGGCGACTTCGTCAATACGCAACTCTCCGGCCAGATTGCCGGTGATAAACTGACAGGCCTCGATAACGCGCGGATCCATGATTTTCTGCGGACTCTGCGGGTCTTCTTCCATCGCACGCAGCAGCAGCCTTTCTAACAAATTCATCCCAAGCTCTTCGCCGAAACGACGACCGGACTTTTGCGTTTGTTCGATATTGGCAAACAAGCGGTCAAATTCCAGCAGCAGGGTATTGTTGGGCAGAGAAAGACGACCGACGTCGCGGGTCTTGGTGTGCCATTCCAGCCAGTCGGCCCAGTAGGCACGAGGTCGGAAATATACCCAACGGTGATACCAACAGTCGCTGTTGGACGAGCGTGCATAGAGATGGCGCGCCTTGGGCGGAAACAGCAGCAAATCGCCGGGATTACAGTAAAACGTGTCTTCGCCGTCGAACACCTTGCCCTGCCCTTTAACCGTCAGATTAAGGATGTAGCCCTTCATGCCACCGGGCCGGTCGATGGAGAAATCAAGCGGCCCGTCGGCCAAAATGGGCGTCATGCCGGCGACCAGATACGCGTTGAAACTGTAGCCGGGGAGTAGCGGATTGGACTGCTGGTCCTGAATCATGCGGTGATACATCGGGCCTCCTTAAATCGTCACGCTGGTCTAACCATTCTATCGGGCAATAGAATTACTGCCCGTTTGCGTTAAAGAAATGTGAAGGAAATACACTTTTCTGAGCATTTATCACACCAAAGGCCCATTTAAAAACTGGAATCGTTTACACAGCGCGTTTCGCTTTCTGTTTGTAGCGGTCAAAAATCACCGCCGCGAGCAGGATGAGGCCACGCACCACGTACTGCGAGAAGGGGGAAATATTTAAAAGATTCATCGCATTTTCGACTGTGCCAAGAATCAGCACACCGGCGACAACATAGGAGATTTTACCGATGCCTCCCTTGAGCGACACGCCGCCCAGTACGCAGGCCGAGATAACGATCAGCTCATAGCCCAGCGAAGTCATCGGCTGGCCGCTGGTCATGCGCGAGGCCAGGATAATGCCCGCCGCCGCTGAGACCAGCCCTGACAATACGAAGATGATGATTTTAGTCCGCACCACCGGTACCCCGGCCAGACGTGCGGCTTCCTCATTACCGCCGATCGCCAGCGTATTGCGGCCAAAGGTGGTTTTGTTGAGCAACAGACCAAAGGCTATCAGGCAACCGACGGTTATCCAGATAGGGGCAGGCAGGCCAAGCCAGTTGGCGTAGCCCAGCTCGAAGAAGCGTTCGTCTTCAATGCCCACCGCTTTACCATCAGAAATGATATAGGCCAGGCCGCGCACAATTTGCATGGTGGCCAAGGTGGTTATCAAGGCGTTGATTTTCAATCGGGCAATCACGAAGCCGTTTACCAGCCCGGAAAGCACGCCCAGCAGCAGACCCGCCGCCACGCCAATCCACAGGCTTTCCGTCATGTTGATAACCACGGCGGTGGTGACCCCCGCACAGGCAATGACTGACGCAACCGACAGGTCAAAATCGCCGGAGGCCAAACAGAACAGCATGCCGCAGGCCACCATGCCGGACATTGAGATGGCCAGCCCTAGCCCTTTCATATTGATAAAAGAGCTAAAGTTGGGCACGAAAATCGAGCAGGCGATAAACAGCGCGGCGAACACCACCAGCATGCCGTAGCTGTCCCAGATGCGCATCAGGTTTTGCCCGCTGCGCGCGGCAGCGTTCGGCTGTTCGGGTTTGGTAGAATTGGTTGTCATACTGGACATCATTTAACTCCTGCTTGGACCGCGTTTAGGCCGCATCCGGGGTGGTTTCTGGATTTAATGTCGGGGTACGCAGCATCGCCATGCCCAGCGCTTTTTCTTCCGTAGCCTGGTCGTGTGTCAGCTCGCCGGAAAGCGTGCCTTCGCGCATCACCAGAATTCGGTCGGCCAGCCCAAGCACTTCAGGCAGGTCGCTGGAGGCAAACAGCACGGCAACCCCCTGTTTTGCCAGTGCATAAATCACGCTATAAATCTCGTGTTTGGCACCCACATCGATGCCGCGCGTCGGTTCGTCAAGCAAGATGACCTTCATGTCTTCCGACAACCAGCGCCCCAGAATAGCCTTCTGCTGATTACCTCCTGACAGGTTCATGATCAGCTGCTCGGCGCTCGGCGTCTTGATGTTCAACGCCTTGATTTGCTTGCCGGCATTGTCCGTCTCCCACTGATTATTGATCAAGCATCCGACCTTCACGCTCTTGCGTCGCGCGCTGATGTTGATGTTGTCTCGCACCGAGTGCACGGGAATTATCCCGTCGGCCTTACGGTCTTCGGGGCACAGCATAATGCCCTGACGAATCGCGTCGATCGGGGTGTTTATCTTCAACGGCTGGCCGTCGAGCAACACCCTGCCGCGGGTTATTCGGGTGCCGCCAAACAGGCCTTTCATCAGCTCGCTGCGGCCCGCGCCGACCAGCCCAAACAGCCCGACGATTTCTCCCTGTCGTACGCTGAGGCTAATTTCTGACTTCACGCCCGGCGCTTTCACCGCCTCAAGCTGGAGTCGTACCTCACCCAGCGGTCGTGGTTGATAATCGAAAATATCGCCAAGATTACGTCCGACCATCGCCTGCACCAGAATATCGTTGTCGACCTGCTGCATGTCGTCGAAGGTGCGGACATAACGACCGTCCTTAAACACGGTGATGGCGTCACTCAGGGCAAAAATTTCCTCCATACGATGCGAGACATAAACGATCACCCGACCTTCGGATTTCAGCTCGCGGATAACTCTAAACAGCTGCTCAATCTCGCGCGCAGACAGCGAGCTGGTCGGTTCATCGAAGGCGATAACCTTGGCGTTTCGCGCCAGCGCCTTGGCGATTTCGACCATCTGCCATTGGCCGATCGACAGATATTTCAACGGCGTGTCGGGGTCGATATCCAGCCCGAGATGTTCGAGCTGAAGTTTTGCCTCGTAGCGCAGCAGCTTGCGATTCACCCAGCCGCGTCGGCTCGGCAACTGGCCGAGATAGATGTTCTCTGCCACGGTCATCTCCGGCACCAGATGCAGCTCCTGATAGATAATCGCCACCCCGGCGTCCAGCGCGTCGGTGGTGTTGCTAAAAGTGACCGGCTGCCCTTTTATTAAGATTTGCCCCTGAGTCGGGCTGTAATACCCGCTCAGAATCTTCAGCAGGGTAGATTTCCCCGCGCCGTTTTCGCCCATCAGGGCATGGATCTGCCCCGCGTAGCAGTTGAAGCTAATGCCCTCCAGCGCCTTGACGCCGGGAAAGGTTTTGCCGATCCCCTCAAAAGTCAGATAGGGCTGGCGGACGTCGAATGCCTCAATCGAAGGGTTGAGCACCGTTGATGACGGGGTCGAGAGCAAAGTCATGTTACTTGCCTCCCAGGCCTTTCTTGTCGAGTTCAGCCTTGAAGTTGTCGCGTGTTATCAGCACCACGTCGGTGACTTCGGTGAACTTCGGCGGCTCAACGCCTTTGGTTACCCAGTTATTCAGCATTTGGATACTTTTATAACCGTGTACGTCCGGGCTAGGTAACAGCGAACCGTAAAATCCGGTCTGTTCATTTTTGGAAAGCTCGTTAACCGCGTCAACGCCGTTAATACCGATACCGATGACGTTTGCGGCCTTGAAGCCCTGCCCTTCGGTCGCACGCACGCCGCCCAACACGGTGTTGTCATTCATGCCCAGAATCAGCCAATTTTTCACCCCCGGATGCTGTACCAGCAGGGAGTTGCCCGCGTCGAGTGCGCCCGGAATATCGTTGGACTTGGTCGGAACTTTGTAAATCTGCGCCGCCGGGAAACCGGCCGCTTTCAGAGCGTCCATCGCGCCTGTGGTACGGCGGCGAGCGGTATCCAGCTCATCGGCGGTAATCGCCATGACGCCGGTATCGGCAACCTTCCAGCCGCGTTTTTGCATCTCTTTATACAACTCCTGTCCCTGACGCTCGCCAATTTTACTCGCCGCCATCATCACCAACGGTACGTCCTCCATCGGCTTGCCCTTGGCATTCACAAACTGGTCGTCGACGGCGATAACCTTCAGGTCATAGCTTTTAGCCTTGGCCATAATTGCAGGCCCAAGGCGCGGGTCCGGCGTACAAATCACAAAGCCCTTCGCGCCGTTTGCCGCGAGACTGTCAATGGCGTTCAACGTTTTCTCACCGTCGGGCACAGCAATCTTGATAACCTGGAAGCCGAGATCTTTCCCCGCCTTGTCTGCAAATTTCCATTCAGTCTGGAACCAGGGTTCTTCGGGTTGTTTCACCAGAAAACCCAGCTTCAGGGTCTCGGCCATAGCCGAATGTGACATAACCGCAGCCAGTCCAACTGCCGCCAGCGCCTTAGTGAATTTATGCATGATGCTCTCCGACTTCTTATTGTTGTTAGCCCCGTCATTCGGCGGGACTGTGAAAACGTTATCAGTAGGGTGCTTCCAAAAAAACCACCAATAAACCTTGCGATACGTAGATTCATTAATGGATTCAGATAAGACGAACTCAGTTTTAGCCGGATTGCTTTCTAAATAGGTAGAGCGCTATCACACTTTAAAATTGCAGCCATTTCGTACATATATTCAGCAAAATCACCCTTAAGTGAAGTTATGACCCGCTTCACATAACCTCAATAAGGAGCAGAAAAGTACATACTTCCAGCAATCGTCTCCTCACGGACTGACGACCCGCCCTCCTATGGTTATCAACAGTACACGTCGCCTGCGTTTTGGGACGACCTGCACCCTATAAACGTGTCAAGTAGCTTACCTTTGGGGAGATAACCATGGCGCAAGGCGCAATTGCTCTTGGTCTGGATTTTGGGAGTGACTCGGTCCGCGTACTGGCCGTGGATTGTCACAGCGGAAAAGAGATAGATACCGACGTGGTGTATTACCCACGCTGGCAGGAAGGCCTCTACTGTCAAGCGGGAAAAAACCAGTTTCGCCATCACCCCCTCGACTATATCGAGGCGATGGAAACGGCAATAAACAATCTCACTGCGCGCCTCGGCCGTGAAACCAGCGCACGGATTATCGGCATCGGTGTCGATTCAACCGGTTCTACGCCTGCGCCGATTGACGCACAGGGACAGGTTCTGGCGCTGAGGCCCGAATTTGCCGACAACCCGAACGCCATGTTTGTCCTGTGGAAAGACCACACCGCCATCAATGAGGCGGAAGAGATCAACCGCCTGTGCCGCAGCGGTGACTTCCCTGACTACACCCGCTACATCGGCGGAGTGTATTCGTCCGAATGGTTCTGGGCCAAGATTCTGCACGTCTCGCGCGAGGACCGCGCCGTTCGCGAAGCCGCGGCCTCCTGGGTCGAACTCTGCGACTGGGTGCCCGCCCTGCTTTCAGGCACCACCGCGCCGCAGTCTCTTGCCCGAGGCCGCTGCAGCACCGGTCACAAGATGCTCTGGCACCCTTCCTGGGGAGGATTCCCGCCGCGCGATTTCTTTATGGCACTCGACCGGACGCTGGTTGAGAACCTACCTTATCCACTGTTTAGCGAGACGCAAACCGCCGAAAAACCCGTTGGCACCCTCAGCGCCGAGTGGGCAGAACGTCTTGGCCTCTCGCAGCAGGTGGTGATTTCGGGCGGCGCCTTTGACTGCCATATGGGGGCAGTCGGCGCCGGTGCGCAGCCTTATACGCTGGTTAAAGTCATTGGCACCTCAACCTGCGACATTCTGATTGCCGACAAACAACGCGTCGGCGAGCGCGCCATTGCCGGCATTTGCGGGCAGGTTGACGGCAGCGTCGTGCCGGAAATGATCGGTATGGAGGCCGGACAATCGGCGTTCGGCGACATGTATGCCTGGTTTAGCCAGCTGCTGAGCTGGCCACTGGTGCAGCTGGCCGCCAGACATCCGGCGCTCAGACCGCAAATCAATGAGATGAAAAAGACGCTGCTGGCGGACCTGACCGCCGCCTGGGCCGCTAACCCTTCTCTGGACACCCTGCCGCTGGTGCTCGACTGGTTCAACGGTCGCCGCACGCCGTTTGCCAACCAGCGCCTGAAAGGGGTTATCACCGATATCAACCTCGGCACGCAGGCGCCAGAGCTGTTTGGCGGCTTCATCGCCGCCACCGCCTTTGGCGCTCGCGCCATCATGGAGTGTTTCGAGCAGCAGGATATTCCAGTCGAGAACGTGCTGACCCTCGGCGGCATCGCGCGTAAATCGCCGGTCATCATGCAGGTTTGCGCCGACGTGATGAACCGTCCGCTGCAAATCGTCGCCTCAGACCAATGCTGCGCACTCGGTGCTGCCATCTTTGCCGCCTGCGCCGCCGGAGAGTTCGACTCCGTGCCGCTGGCTCAGGCCGCTATGGCCTGCCGTATCGAGAAAACTCTGCTGCCCCACCCGCAGCGTGCCGCCCAGTTTCAACAACTTTACGAACGCTATCAGCAGTGGTGTCAGGCATCTGAACCGTTGTTTAGTGCCGCCAACCCGGCTTGATTTTTCTCGCTGGTTTGAGACCAGCGGCCAATTTCCCTCGTGCAGGAGTATGAAGAATGGACGTATTTAAGCAGCTCGAAGTGTGGTTTGTGATAGGCAGTCAGCATCTTTACGGTGCCGAAACGCTGCGGCAGGTGAAAGAAAATGCCGAAAAAGTGGTGAATGGCCTGAACGCCTCCGCCGGTCTTCCGGTCAAGCTGGTGCTGAAACCGCTGGCCACCACCCCGGATGAAATTACCGCCGTCTGCCGCGACGCTAACTACAGCAACGACTGTATTGGGATTATCACCTGGCTGCATACCTTCTCACCGGCCAAGATGTGGATAGCCGGGCTGAGTATTCTGCACAAACCGCTGATGCAGTTTCATACCCAGTTCAACGCCACCATCCCGTGGGACTCGATGGACATGGACTTTATGAACCTTAACCAGACGGCGCACGGCGGCCGCGAGTTTGGTTTTATCGGTGCGCGGATGCGTCAACAGCATTCTGTGGTGACCGGCCATTGGGAGGATACGGAAAGCCATCGCCGCATCGCACAGTGGATGCGCGTCGCAGCGGCTAAGAATGAGAGCCAGCACCTCAAGGTGGCGCGTTTTGGCGACAACATGCGCCAGGTCGCGGTAACCGAGGGTGACAAGGTCGCCGCTCAGATGAAGTTTGGCTATACCGTTAGCGCCTACGGGATAGGCGATTTGGTTAGCGTGATTGATGAGGTTAGCCGGGGCGACGTCGATACCTTGATTGAAGAGTATGAATCAAGCTATCAACTTACCGACGCCGTGAAGCTCAATGGTCCAAAACGCGAGAACCTGATTGATGCCGCCCGCATTGAGCTCGGCATGACCCGCTTCCTCGAGCAAGGAGACTTCAAGGCCTTTACGACCAATTTCGAAAACCTGTATGGCATTAAACAGCTGCCGGGGCTGGCGGTGCAACGATTGATGCAAAAAGGCTATGGCTTTGGCGGCGAGGGAGACTGGAAAACCGCCGCCCTGCTGCGCATCATGAAAGTCATGGCCAGCGGACTCAAAGGCGGCACTTCCTTTATGGAGGACTACACCTATAACTTCGAGACCGGCAATGATTTAGTGGTCGGCTCGCATATGCTGGAGGTCTGTCCGTCGATAGCCAGCGCCCAGCAGCCCATTGTCGATGCGCAGTTCCTGGGTATCGGCGGCAAGGCAGACCCTGCACGGCTGATTTTCTCGACTCCGGCCGGTCCTGCGGTCAACGCCAGCGTTATCGACATGGGTGACCGTTTCCGCCTGCTGGTCAATCTGGTGGACACCATCGAGCAGCCGAAACCGTTGCCGAAACTGCCGGTGGCGCGCGCTATCTGGAAGGCTCAGCCCTCGCTAGCTACGGCGGCGGAGGCGTGGATCCTCGGCGGCGGTGCACATCATACGGTGTTCTCACAGGCGCTGGACGTTGACTATCTGCGACTCTATGCCGAGCTATACAACATCGAGCTGCTTGTTATTGATAACGACACCACGCTGCCTGACTTTAAAAATCAGCTGCGCTGGAACGAGGTTTACTACAAACTTTGCGCTAACTGAGCGCTTTTCCCTCCCTTAAAATAAGGTTAATAGACAGGCAGAGTCATTGACTCTGCCTGTCTTTCCCGGCGCTCAAAATGGGCTAACGCGCAAAGCTTTATTCTTGCCTTCCTCAATTGAACAAATCACCAGCACTATTCTCATTTTTAAGGCAAAAAGTGATATTTTTTACGCTGTTGCGCAGCAATCACATGAATACGATAGAGACGAACACTTTCTAGCGTTAAGCTATCGCGCCTTGAATGTCTAAATCCGCCTTTTGTTGCAGCGGTATTAACTACTGCCTCAGGCTGGATTGTCGTCAACACGATTGGAATAAGGTTTCATATGTCTCTTAATTCTGGCTATCAGCGTATTGGCGGCTGGTTATTGGCCCCGATGGCTTACCTGATTGTCAATTTGATGAGTGTGGTCCTGATGCTGCTGCTTTATTCAATGGCCGTGTTTGAGCCCGAGTCGCGCAAGTATTTAATCACCCACTCTCAGGCGTTTACCCTACAGTGGTATTTCTCGGTGGTGACGACGCTGGCAATGGGAGCATTTACCCTCAGCGTGCTGTGGTCGTTCTGCAGAAGAATGAAATCGCTGCCAAGACTTTATATTCTCTGGCTGCTCTTTACCGTCCTGTTGGCTATCAAGACCTTTGCCTTTTCGCCAATCAGCGACAATCTGGCGGTGCGAAATTTACTGATACCGCTTCTCGCGGCGGCGCTGTTGGTACCCTATTTCAAACGTTCTCGCCGCGTTAAAGAGACGTTTACGCAGTAAATTAGCCTTCGGGTAACGGGTTCGAAAATTTAAACGTATTCAACTATTTTCTGGCAATTTTTAGGCACTATCATGACATCATACTTATTACTGTTTATTGGTACCATGCTGGTAAACAACTTCGTACTGGTCAAGTTTCTTGGGCTCTGTCCATTTATGGGCGTCTCCAAAAAACTGGAATCTGCTATTGGCATGGGGTTAGCCACCACCTTCGTCATTACGCTGTCCAATATTTGCTCATGGATTGTGAATACCTTTATCTTGATGCCCCTGGGCCTGGTATACCTGCGCACCATGGCGTTTATTCTGGTTATCGCCGTTGTCGTGCAGTTCACCGAAATGGTGGTGCGTAAAACCAGCCCGTCGCTTTACCGCCTGCTGGGTATCTTCCTGCCGCTTATTACCACCAACTGTGCGGTGCTTGGCGTGGCGCTGCTGAACATCAACCAGCAGCTCAACTTTATGCAGTCGGCACTTTATGGCTTCGCCGCCTCGCTCGGTTTCTCGCTGGTCATGGTGCTGTTTGCCGGTATTCGTGAACGTCTGGTGGTTGCCGACGTGCCCGCCCCCTTCAGGGGTTCTTCTATCGCATTGGTCACCGCCGGCCTCATGTCTCTGGCCTTTATGGGCTTTACCGGGCTGGTGAAATTCTAATGTTCGAATTATGGGTTGCTATTGGTTCACTCAGCGCACTGGCGCTGGTGTTTGGTTTGCTGCTGGGCTACGCCTCTCGCCGTTTTGCGGTGGAGGGAAACCCGGTTGTCGATCAGATTGACGATATCCTGCCACAGAGCCAGTGCGCGCAGTGTGGTTACCCCGGCTGTAAGCCTTATGCCGAGGCGGTCGCCAACGGCGATAAAATTAATAAATGCGTGCCGGGCGGCGAACCGGTCATGCTGAAACTTGCCACGTTGCTCAACGTCGATCCTCAGCCGATGGACGGTGACGTCGTTGAAGCCGTGCCCGTACGTAAGGTCGCCTACATTGACGAAAGCAACTGCATCGGTTGCACCAAGTGTATTCAGGCCTGTCCGGTAGACGCCATTGTGGGTGCGACGCGTGCTGTTCATACCGTCGTTTCTGACCTGTGTACCGGCTGCGACCTCTGCGTCGCCCCCTGCCCGACCGACTGCATTGAAATGCTGCCGATTAAAACCACCACCGCAAACTGGAAATGGGATATGAACACCATTCCTGTGCAAATTATTCATGCGGAGTAACATGTTCAATCTGTTTTCTGCGCTCAAGAAAGAGAAGATCTGGGACTTTGACGGCGGGATCCATCCGCCTGAAATGAAGACCCAGTCCAGCCTGGTTCCGCTGCGCCGGATGCCGCTTCCTGAGCGTTTCATCATTCCTTTACAGCAGCACCTCGGGCCGGAAGGCGAACTGTGCGTGAAGCCTGGCGACAGAGTCAGTAAAGGCCAGCCACTGACCACCGGACGCGGGCGTACCGTGCCCGTTCATGCGCCGACCTCCGGCATGATTCGCGCCATTGAGCCGCACATCACCGCTCACCCTTCGGGTCTGAAAGAGCTGTGCGTGATGATCGACGCCGACGGTGAAGACCGCTGGTGCGAGCGTGAGGCGGTTGCCGATTACACCCAACTCAGTGCTGACGAGCTTAATCAGCTTATTCATCAGGCCGGTATTGCCGGTCTGGGTGGTGCAGGCTTTCCAACGGCAAGCAAAATCCAGGGAAGCCTGAAACACACCAAAACGCTGATTCTGAATGCCGCCGAGTGTGAGCCTTATATCACCGCCGATGACCGCCTGATGCAGGAACACGCTGACGAAATTCTTCAGGGCACGCGTATTCTCTGCCATATGCTGCACCCAGAACAGGTGCTGATTGGCATTGAGGACAATAAGCCGGAAGCCATTGCCGCGCTGAAAGCCGCCATCAAGCATGAAAACCATCCAGGCGTGAAGATTGAGCTGCGCGTAGTGCCGACCAAATATCCTTCGGGCGGGGCCAAGCAGTTGACGCGTATTCTGACCGGCCGTGAGGTGCCAAAGGGCAAGCACTCTTCTGCCATTGGCGTATTGATGCAGAACGTAGGCACCATTTTTGCCATTAAACGCGCCATTATCGACGCTGAGCCGTTGATTGAGCGCGTGGTCACCCTGACCGGTGAATCGGTCAAGAAACCGGGCAACGTCTGGGCGCGACTCGGCACCCCGGTGGCCGAGCTGCTGCGCGAGGCTGAGTTTGTTCCGCAGAACAAGCAAAAAATGGTCATCATGGGCGGTCCGTTGATGGGCTTTACCTTGCCGTCATTGGATGTGCCGATCGTCAAAATCAGTAACTGCCTTCTTGCCCCTTCAGAGAGTGAGATGGGGGCGCCCGAGCCGGAAGAAGCCTGTATTCGCTGCAGCCTGTGCGCAGAATCCTGTCCGGCTGGCCTGCTGCCGCAGCAGCTGTACTGGTTCAGCCGCGGTGAAGAACACGAGAAAGCGCGCAATCACAACCTGTTCGACTGTATAGAATGCGGCGCCTGCGCCTATGTTTGCCCGAGTAACATTCCGCTGGTGCAGTACTACCGCCAGGAAAAGGCCGAAATACGCGCCCTCGATCTCGAAGCCAGCCGTGCCGCCGAGGCCAAGGCTCGCTTTGAGGCCAAACAGGCGCGAATGGAACGCGAAAAACTGGCCCGTGAAGAGAAGCACAAGAAGTCTGAGGTCAAACTGAGTGCGGAAGAAACCGCCGCACTGAAACCTCGCGTCAGCGCAGCGGCAAACGTTCAGGAACCGGTGGCCGAGAGTGAAACCCCAGCCGCGGATTCGCGTCAGGCGGCTCTGGCCGCCGCTATCGCGCGGGCTAAGGCGAAGAAAACCGCCTTAGCCGAGGCTGTCGAAGACGTGCCGGTATCCAATGAGCCTGTCACTCCGCCCGCTGATATGCCGGTAGAAGGTGACAGCCGCAAGGCCGCCGTTGCGGCAGCTATTGCGCGCGCCAAAGCCAAGAAAGCGGCGGTACAGGCCGAGTCTCAGCCTGCCGTCGCAGAGCCTGTTTCGGTCGAGCCCGCGCCAGAAACCGTCGCCAGTGAAATCGTTGAGGCATCGCCGGAAGACAAACGCAAGGCCGCCGTCGCCGCCGCCATTGCGCGCGCCAGGGCGAAAAAAGCCGTCGCAGCGGCTGATACACCGGCCAAGGAACCGGCGCCAGAAGTTGTTGCATCAGAAATATCACAAGAAGTATCACAACCAGAAAGCGATCCGAGAAAAGCTGCCGTGGCAGCCGCGATCGCTCGAGTAAAGGCCCGTAAAGCCGCTCAAGCTCAGACGTTGTCGAGCGAAATGTCGAACGAGGAATAGATGGCCTTTAGAATCGCGAGTTCTCCTTTTACCCATAATCGGCAGAGCACTAGCTCAATAATGCTGATGGTCGTGCTGGCCTGTATTCCAGGGATTTTGGCACAGGTCTGGTTCTTTGGTTACGGGACGCTGGTGCAGATTGCCCTGGCTATCCTGATTGCCGTATTGGCTGAAGGGGCAATATTACAGCTGCGCAAACAGCCGGTTGCCAAGCGCCTTGGCGATAACTCCGCCCTGCTCACCGCCATTCTGCTCGGCGTCAGCCTGCCGCCGCTGGCCCCCTGGTGGATGGTGGTTATCGGTACGGTGTTTGCCATCATCATCGCCAAACAGCTGTATGGCGGTCTGGGGCAAAACCCGTTTAACCCGGCGATGGTCGGTTACGTTGTGCTGCTCATCTCCTTCCCGGTTCAAATGACCACCTGGCTGCCGCCGGAGAGCCTGCAGGCGCATCCGGTCGGTCTGGTCGATACGCTGTTAACCATTTTTAGCGGCCATGACTCGCAAAACATGACCGCCTATCAGCTGCAAATGAACGTTGACGGTATTACGCAAGCCACCCCGCTAGACGGTTTCAAAACCGGTCTGCGCGCCGGCCACACCGCTAAGCAGGTGCTCGACGAGCCGATGTTCAGCGGAATTCTGGCCGGTCTGGGCTGGCAGTGGATAAACCTGGGCTTCCTGCTTGGCGGTCTGTTCCTGATGTGGCGGAAAATCATTAGCTGGCACATCCCGGTCAGCATGCTGGTGATGCTGACCTTCTGCGGGACGCTCGCCTGGCTGCTGGCACCGGGAAGCTACTCGCCGCCGATGATTGGCCTTTTCTCCGGTGCCACCATGCTCGGCGCGTTCTTCATCGCCACCGACCCGGTTACCGCGTCAACCACCCCGCGTGGTCGTCTGATCTTTGGTGCCCTGATTGGCCTGCTTATCTGGCTGATCCGCGCCTACGGCGGTTATCCTGACGGCGTTGCCTTTGCGGTTCTGCTGGCAAATATTACGGTCCCACTGATTGACCATTACACCCAACCACGTGTCTACGGCCATCGCTGAGGAAGAGTTATGTTAGAAACAATGCGTCGCTATGGCCTGACACTGGCGTTCTTTGGTGTGCTGATGACCGGCATGACCGCGCTGGTTAACCTGCTGACCAAGCCGACCATCGAACATCAGGCCCTGTTACAGCAAAAAGGCCTGTTCGATCAGGTTATTCCGTCCAGCGTGTACGATAACAACATGCAGCAAGAGTGTTACAACGTCACCAGTGATTCACTGGGTACCGAGACACCTCACCGCATGTATCTGGCGCGTAAAGACGGTCAACCCGTTGCCGCCGTGGTCGAGACCACGGCACCTGACGGCTATTCGGGTGCGATTCAACTATTGGTTGCCGCCGATTTTCATGGCAAGGTATACGGTACCCGCGTTCTTGAACAACATGAAACGCCGGGACTCGGTGACAAGATTGAAGTGCGAATTTCAGACTGGATCAAAAGCTTTGCTAATCAGACTGTTAACGGTGCTAATGACGTGCGCTGGGCGGTTAAGAAAGACGGCGGCATGTTTGATCAATTCACCGGTGCGACTATCACACCGCGGGCCGTGGTCCGCTCTGTAAAACGTACCGCACTCTTTATTGAAACTGTGCCTGCGCAGCTTTCCCACCTCACCCCTTGTGGAGCACGTGATGAGTGAAGCAAAAACACTAATCGTTAACGGGTTGTGGAAAAACAACTCCGCCCTCGTTCAATTACTCGGTCTCTGCCCGCTGTTGGCGGTGACCTCGACGGCAACCAACGCCCTGGGTCTCGGTCTGGCGACGACCATGGTGCTGACCTGCACCAATGCCATGATCTCGGCCTTCCGCCGCTGGGTGCCGAACGAGATCCGTATCCCTATTTACGTCCTGATCATCGCCTCGGTGGTCAGTACCGTGCAGATGCTGATCAACGCCTATGCTTTTGGGCTTTATCAGGCGCTGGGGATTTTTATCCCGCTTATCGTGACCAACTGTATCGTGGTCGGCCGTGCCGAGGCGGTTGCCGCCAACAGCCCAGTACACCTTGCGGCGCTCGACGGCATGATGACCGGGCTCGGTGCGACCGGTGCGATGTTCGTGCTCGGTTCGCTGCGTGAAATTCTGGGTTCAGGCATTCTGTTTAACGGCGCAGACCTGCTGTTGGGGAGCTGGGCCAAAGTGCTGCGCGTGCAGGTTATTCACCTCGATAACCCCTTCCTGCTGGCGATGCTGCCACCGGGCGCGTTCATCGGTCTCGGCATGCTGCTGGCCGGTAAATACTTGATAGACCAACGGATGAAAGCCCGTGCCGCAGCGCGCGCTGCGCATACTTTACCGCAAGGGAACACTGAGAAAGCCTGATGAACAAGGAAAAACGCATCAGTATTCTTGAGCGTTTGCGCGATAATAATCCGCATCCGACTACCGAGCTGGTTTACACCACGCCTTTCGAACTGTTGATTGCCGTGTTGCTCTCCGCCCAGGCCACCGACGTGAGCGTGAACAAGGCGACCGCAAAGCTTTATCCGGTCGCCAACACCCCGCAGGCTATCTTGGAACTAGGCGTTGACGGCCTGAAAGAGTACATCAAGACGATTGGCCTGTTTAATTCCAAAGCCGAGAACGTCATCAAGACATGCCGTATTCTGCTCGACAAGCACGCCGGTGAGGTACCTGAAAACCGTGAAGCGCTCGAGGCTCTGCCGGGCGTGGGCCGTAAAACTGCCAACGTGGTGCTTAACACCGCCTTCGGTTGGCCGACTATCGCCGTTGATACGCATATTTTCCGCGTCTGTAATCGCACGCGTTTTGCGCCGGGTGACACGGTTGAAAAAGTTGAGGAGAAACTGCTGAAGGTGGTGCCTGCCGAATTCAAGCTCGACTGTCACCATTGGTTTATCCTGCACGGCCGCTATACCTGCATCGCGCGCAAGCCACGCTGCGGGTCCTGCCTGATTGAAGACCTCTGCGAAAGCAAAGAGAAGGTTTATCCCGAATAAGGGCCTGTCAATACCGCCGGGGTTAAGCTCTGTTTGAAGCCGCTATTATAAATATAATTTAATAGCGGCGCAGAGGGTTACAGGAAGGATTTCGCCTGTTTGAGGACCACGTTACAGGCCTTGGTTTTGACCTTGTCTTTCAGTTGAGTGAATCCCCCGCCGCCGAGGTTATTCAGATCCAGATTTTGACCGTTACCGGTATGCAAAATACCGCTTAGCCCATCCTGATAATCGACCTTTTGTGTCGCCGTACTGTTCTCAATCCCCAACTTATTCATCAATTTGTCTTTAACCGATGTGGCATTGGTTGCCGAGAGCACGTTATTTTGCACACAGTATTGCAGGATACCGGCCGCGTTGGTGCTGCTTTTCGAGGTCAGGTTATTGCCGCTGCCGTTCAATAAAGAGGTCAGCTGGCTCATCGAGGTGCCGTTCGCGGGCGTGCTGTTGCCGCTTCCGCTCAGTTGCTGATTCGCTGCATCCGACAGAGACCCGAGAAGGCTATTGGCCTGTGCGCCTCCGGCAATCAGAAGTCCGCTGGCTGCCAGGGCCAAAATACTGCTACGAAATGCTTTCATCATTTGCTCCATCCATTTTGCGATTACAGATTCGTTTTATGTTGATCAACATAAGCTTGTCGCGAATGACGACGCATCGCAATAGGAATACGTCGGATAATGGCCCAGGGCAGAAAAGTTAAATTTATCTGCTGACGTTCGCGTTACCTTGTTGAGCCAGCCAGCGGCTTGCGGCACCAAAAAAGTGCTGGGCCAACGGCGTTGCCCTTCCCGCCTCGGCAACCACCAGCGCGGCGTGGCGACTCATTGGCGCGATATCCAGCGAGCAGCGCTTGAGTGCTGGCGTCATCTCATCAATCAAGTGACCTCTTGGCACCAGCGCACACCCCAGTCCGACAAAGACTCCCTGCATAAGCTGGAAGATAGAACTGCTTTCCAGAATCGGATGCAGCTCCAGTCCGTTGGTGCGGAAATAGTTATCCAGATAGCGGCGGAAATAGCGGCTTGGCTCTGACAGACACAGCGGCAGCTCTGCAACCTGCTGCACGCTCAGCTGGGTGAGCGGGCTAAGCTGCGGGAAGTGGTCGGGATGATAAACCAGGTCAACACCGCCGTCGTGCAGAGGAAACAGCTGGAAACGCAGTTCGTTGAGGGTCGAAAACTCGAAGAAACCGATGCCAATATCCACCGAATGGCTGCTGAGTGCCTCGATCAGTTGATCGGCGCTGACCTCGGAGACCCGATACTCAAGTCCGGAATGCTCCTGGCCTATTCCCTTCAGCAGCGCCGCTAGCGACAGGCTGCACTGCGGCATCACGCCGATGCGCAGCGTCCCGCTCAGGCCCTGCTTCAACGAGGCGACCTCAAGCTTGAGGCCTTCATAGACCGAGACAATCTCACGTGCCCAGCTCAGCACCCGCAAGCCTTCGGCGGTAAAGCCCTCGAAGTTGTTGCCACGGTTAATTAAATTGAGATCGAGCTCTTTCTCGAGATTCTTCAGCCGCATCGACAGGGTCGGCTGACTGACAAAACTCGCCTCGGCGGCGCGGCCGAAATGTTTTTCGCGCTCAAGATTACACAAATAGATAAGTTGCTTAATGTCCAAAGGCTTTATTTTCAGTAAGTTAATTGGGAGGCGCTGCGATCATTAAGAATTTATATACTTGTAGAAGTACTGATTCGAAAAAACCGACCACAGGAATCTTTTATGTTCTTCGCACTATAGCGTTAATCATAGCGGAGGCGGTTAACAGGGTCACTCCCCCCTAACGACCGATTTACACTGTTTCGATGCCAGAAACAGTTTTTATGGCTCAATGCGCATTTTATCGACCTTTATAACTCACTTTGTGATGTGGGTAGGCAAACTTTTATCTCTCTTTATTCTTAACGGTCTAGAATTGAATTACCCACCCACTCAAGAGAAACAATGAGTGGACGTTGATAGCTGACAAAAGGAAATTCAGATGAAAAAGGTTATTGTTATTTCAATCGCCGCTTTACTATCTGCCGTTGCTCTGACTGGATGCACACGCACGAGCTATGCAATCCATACCAATGACGCCCGCACTATTATCAGTGACGGTAAACCTGTTGAAGCCAGTACCGGGTTGATCGGATATACCGATGCCTGGGGCACCAAACAGCAGATAAATAAGGCCGACGTGAAAGAAATCTCCGCGCTGCCTAATTAATTGCGCAATCTCAATGGCACCGTGGAAATAGCCCAGGGTGCCTTTTTTATTGACGCTCGCTGAGTGATGGCCAAAGCGCAGAGTTATAAACCTCGTCATTACCGCCATTGCCACAATTCCGGTCGATATCCATCCTGGTCGCTGACGCCTTTTCCTGCCACAAACTGCCCCATTAAGAGATGACGCAATTTTACGCGCTTCTTGCGCTGCTATTCGCAGCGGACAAATGTTCAATAACAACCCTGATTCTATAATCTGTCAAAATTTAACCAATGGGCCTGAAATCAGGACATTTTGAGTTGATAAGTATGTTCTCAATCTTTACTTAATCTAACAATCGCGTAAAGTTTGATTATTCTTTCTAAAAAGTGCTTGATATGACTCCAAACTTAAGGCGTTTTGTTTGCAGCACAACGGTATTATTTTTTGCGTCGCTCCCGGCTGTGTACGCCAGCGATGCGCTTGATAATGCGATTGTCGTTCCGCAGGGAGAGCAACGGGCTGCTACGTCCTCGCCTACCATAGCCGATATCTATCGCCAGTGTAAAAATGGCGCAACCTACGATGGAACCAAGGCTCAAGAGGGGCAGCGTCTCATCTGCAACGGTTTTATGATGGCGGCAGTTCAGTCGGCGACGAACAACGGAAACGGCACGTGCCCTGCCGTCACCTATCGACAGATTTTGGATAAGGTGAATCACAAAATTAGCGGCGTAGAACAGTGGCAGCAGCCTGCATTACCTTGGCTGGTCGCGGCATTAAAGGACGTCGGTTGTAAAGACCACTGATATAAAGCGAGGATGGCGTAACAACCTGCCCGTGAGGACAGATTGTTACGCGGTGAGTCAATCACTGACTCGGCGTGAAACTAGATTTTCAGTTTGATGTAATCGATAGCGCGGCTAACAATGCCACCCTTCGGCAAGTCTTCGAGCGCAACCAGTGGCACAGTTTTAATCACTTTACCGTTATCCACAATATTAATGGTTCCCACGTCCTGACCTTTGGTCAGCGGTGCATCAATCTGCTGATTGTTCAAGACGTACTGCGCCTTCACTTTTTCACTGTCTGCCTGCGGAATGTTCAGGTATACGTCGTCAAGGCTACCCACCTTAATCTGCGGTTTATCACCGAACCACACCTTCTCGGTCGAAACGCTCTGGCCCGCTTTGAATACCTGCATGCTGGTAAATTCACGGAAGCCCCAGGTCAGCAGCTTACGCGCCTGCTCTTCACGACCTTTTGAGCTTTTGCCTCCCATTACCACCGCAATCAGACGGCGATTGCCTTCTGTCGCAGACGCGATAATGTTGAAGCCCGCCGTTTCGGTGTGACCGGTCTTCAGACCATCAACGTTGAGATTTTTATCCCACAGCAGGCCGTTACGGTTGTTCTGAGTAATGTTGTCATAGGTAAGCGTCTTCTCGTCATACATATGATATTCCTCAGGCTCACCGCCGATAATCGCGCGCGAAAGCTTAGCAAGGTCGTATGACGTGGTGTACTGACCTGGCGCATCCAGACCGTGTACGGTCTCGAAGTGTGAGTTAGTCAGGCCGAGTTTTTGTACGTACTGGTTCATCATGCCAACGAATGCGTCCTGGCTACCGGCAACATAGTCAGCCATGGCCACGCAGGCGTCGTTACCAGAATCGATGATAATGCCCTGAATTAGGTTACGCACGGTCACGCGGTCGCCAGGTTTGAGGAACATCAGTGAAGAACCGGCCAGCACTTTGTTGCCTGCGACCCAGGCTTCCTGAGGCACAGTCACCACGTCATCCATGGTGATTTTATGCTGATCCAGCGCACGGTCGATGACATATCCTGTCATCAATTTTGTCAGGCTGGCAGGGTTGCGGCGCTCGTCAGGATTTCCGGAAGCCAGTACATCGCCGGTAGCGTAATCCATAAGAACATAAGAAGCAGCATCAATGCTGGGTGGCACTACCTGAAAATCGATCGGTGCTACGGCCCACGCATTGCTAGCAGAAACACAGATTACACCGGACAAAATACTCAATACTAAACGCTTCACTTAATCATCCTCAAACGCACTTTTGAAGTCAGCCGAAACCCAGTCATTGGGAAAGCCGCACAAGGTTAAAACAACCCATTGGCGGCATAGGGTGCATCAATTCACGCAGAAGCTAAACAACAAGACTTTTGCTGAAAGTTTCACAATGAAACCATTTGCTTACAATTTCCAAATTTTGGGCCGTCATCAATGCGCTCTATCCCACAATTACAACATTCAATTAGACGTAAAGCATTATCCCTAATAAAGTTGTGACATAAAATTAACATTCCAGATAAATCTCTTTTAACAGATTAACCCACACACACCTGCGAAGACCTAAAATGAAATTCAAATCCGAGATAAAACCTTATACCGGCGCGGCGGGCGGTTGGGGTTCATTGGAAGCTACCACCCGTTACGTTTTCGACAGTAAAAAAGTGCTTTCCAACCTGCGTAACCTGATGCGTGTTAATAAAGGTCGTGGATTCGACTGCCCAGGCTGTGCCTGGGGCGACGATAACCACAGCACCTTCAGCTTCTGCGAAAACGGCGCCAAGGCGGTAAGCTGGGAAGCCACCCGTAAAGCGGTAGAGCCTGAGTTTTTCGCACAGCACAGCGTGGCAAAACTGCGTGAGCAAAGCGACTATTTCCTTGAATATCAAGGTCGCCTCACCCACCCGATGCGCTACAACCGCACCACCGACCGCTATGAGCCTATTTCGTGGGATGCCGCCTTCTCCCTGATTGCCAGCCACCTTAAGGGGATCGAGGATCCTAATCAGGCTGATTTCTACACCTCCGGTCGCGCCAGCAACGAAGCTTCTTACCTGTATCAGGTATTTGGTCGTATGTTCGGCACCAACAACTTCCCTGACTGCTCCAATATGTGTCACGAAGCAAGCGGTGTCGGCCTCAAGCAGAGCATCGGCGTCGGTAAAGGCACGATTCGTCTGGACGATTTCGACAAGGCGGATGCGATTTTCGTTTTCGGCCAGAACCCGGGCACCAACCATCCACGTATGCTGCACAGCCTGCGTCACGCCGCCGATCGCGGTGCCAAGGTCGTGAGTTTTAACACTCTGCGCGAGCGCGGGCTGGAACGTTTTGCCGATCCGCAGAAACCGCTCGAAGTCGTGACCCCCAAAGCGGGCCGCATCAGCTCTGCCTATTACCAGCCGAATCTCGGCGGTGACATGGCCGCGATTCGCGGTATGGTCAAGGTATTGCTACAAGAACACCGCCAGCGTATTGCCTCCGGCGAAGCTTCATTATTTGACGAAGACTTCATCGAGAAAAACTGCCACGGCGTGGATGAATACCTGGATATCGTTGATCAGACTACCTGGGAGCAAATTACCCACCAGTCTGGCCTGACAGAGTTCGAGATCCGCGAAGCCGCCAACATCTATATGAAGGCTGAACGGGTGATTTGTACCTGGGCGATGGGTGTTACACAGCACAAACACTCCGTGCCGACGGTGCGCGAAATCACCAACCTACAGTTGCTGTTCGGCCAGCTGGGCAAACCGGGCGCTGGCCTGTGTCCGGTTCGTGGTCACAGTAACGTGCAGGGTAACCGCACCATGGGCATTGACGAGAAAGCGCCAAAACCGCTGCTCGACAGCCTTCAGCGTCATTTCAAATTTACCCCACCGCGTGAGCCTGGCCACAACACCGTTGAGGCACTCGAGGCGATGCTGCGCGGCGAAGTCAAAGTGCTTATCGCGCTGGGTGGCAATCTGGCCGCTGCGGCGCCGGATACGCCACGCACCGAGCAGGCGCTGAGCAACTGTGATTTAACGGTTCAGATAAGCACAAAGCTGAACCGAAGCCACCTGACACCTGGCCGCGAAGCACTGATTCTCCCCACTCTGGGGCGCACAGAGCTGGACATGCAGGCCACCGGTTCACAGTTTATCACCGTTGAGGACTCGTTCAGCATGGTCCACGCTTCTGAAGGCGTCGGCGTGCCGTTGTCGAGCGAACAGCGCTCTGAAACCGCGATTGTGTGTGGTATCGCCGACGCGGTGCTCGGTAAACGTTATCTGGACTGGATGGCGCTGGCGGATGATTACAACCTGATCCGTGACCACATCGAAGCAACCATCCCAGGCTTTAAGGACTTCAACAAACGCTGCGACATCAAGGGGGGATTCTACCTGGGTAACGCTGCCGCAGAATTGACCTTCAATACCCCAACCGGGAAGGCCAACTTCAGCGCCGCACCGCTGCCGGAGCGCGTGATCCCGATGGAAAATGACGACGCGCCGTTTACGTTGCAAACGCTGCGTTCGCACGACCAGTACAACACCACTATTTACGGCCTCGATGACCGTTATCGCGGCGTTTATGGTCAGCGCGAAGTGTTGTTCATCCACCCTCAGGACCTGGCTGACTTAGGCCTGGAAGACGGTGAGCTGGTTGAAATTGAAACGCTGTGGAATGACGGCATTGAGAGAAAGGTAAGCGGTTTCAAGCTGGTCAGCTACGACATCCCACGCGGGAATCTGGCGGCCTATTACCCTGAAACCAATCCGCTGGTGCCGCTGTCGAGCTTCGGCGATCAGACTCATACCCCAACCTCTAAATCGATTCCTGTGGCTATCCGTCGCTGTGAGGCGGTGGCCGATACGCGTCGTATTGCCTGATTGACTGTTTGGCAGGGTGCATTTCTTGCGCCCTGCCTTCCCATTAATGGCTACGGCCAGGCGATAAGATTTCCAAAACGCACATCGCGATACACGTCCAACTCATTGCGCGCCTCTGCGGGCCAGTCGACCGGATAACCGATGATCGCGTTGTCGGTTTTATCGTCCAGCGCTGCCAGCAGCGTTTTACGCTGGCTGCCGTAGGCATCAATCATCAACACCTCGGCCGCTTGGGTGAGGGTCTCCTCGACGCCATAACGCTGCGCAATGCGGCGAATAAATTCATCCGTCTGCGCCAGATACACCGCGTCACGCCGGTAAATAGCGTAATACAGTTCAATGTTTTGCCGTTCTTCTCCCTGTAATGCCGCGTTTGCCCGACAATAACCGGCAATCTCTCTGCGCAGCATCTTATTACCGCGCAGCAGCGGCTGACTTTTCAGGTAGACGTGCAGCCGACCGGCCAATACCGCCATCAGGGACACGCGCTCGACCTGTCCGTTACTGGAAAACTCGAAGGTTAAGGCTTCCCAATCCTTTCGCGCCAAACCGTAACGCAGCAGCCGACTGGTGAAAAAAAGCGCCGCCGGTAAGGTGTAGTAAGGCGTGACCACCGACTTGACTATCCCGATACCTAAGCCAGACTGACGATTTTGCGCGATGCAGGATGCTCGCTCCCCCAGTCGCTGTTCGGGCGTGGCGTGCAGGTATTGATGTAGCATCAGTGCCACATCCGCGGGAATATTCTCCGGCAACAGCGTAATGAAAGGCCTGGCTTTCTCCGTCGGTATGACTCTCTCACAGAGTTCGGTAAATTTGCCGCTCCTTACGCGAAAAGGCTGAAAATCTATCTGCGTAATCTCAAGGTCCGCCAGCTCAACCTTTTTTCTGGTAAACAGATATTCCCGTAACTGTGCATAGTCGGCATTAAGATACTGTTGCTCACCCAGCCGTAAATATTGCAGAGCATGAACGCGATTATATTCCCGCACATAGTCTGCCACTCTGGCATGGCGATATTCCTCAAGCGCCTGCTGCAACTGTCGGTTTATTAATGCCGGATAACGGATAACTGCCGGGGTATTTTTGTACTTCACCAGCGCGTCGGCGAGTCGGATATATTCCTGCCTCTTGCCGGGGCCTTTTAAACAGGAGACGCAACTCACCGGGACGTCATCAAGGACATAATCGAGCCCGTACCTATAGGTTAGTAAAGCGAGAAAGTTTTCCAGCTCAAGGGAAAGCGTTTTGAAATAAAGCCTGGAGGGCAGGCTCAGGCTATTATCGGTCGACTGCGTCAGCGACATTGCCCGCATTGGCTCCCTCGGTAAAGGTAGCCCGAGGAGTAAAATGTCCATAACACTTTGATTAAATTCATATGCCAGCGCCGAAACCGAGGCATAGCGCCGGGTGTTAATTCTCTCCTCGACGGGCAACGGCACCACCCCTTGGCGAATGACCTCGCGGGTCTCCTCCTCACTGAGCGGGATGCTGCGCTCGATAAGCCGAGGCTGGTCGTGACGCCCCTCTCCGCTACTGATATTCATCGCCAACTGCATCTTGATTTTATCGATGAATTTCAATTGGAAATCGACGACGTTAGTGTCCTGATAGCCCCCGTGTTTATCTTCGTTATACCACGCCAGAATAGAGGCTTTAATGACTTCCAGCGTCGCCACCATCAACAGCGAATACGCGAAGGCTTTAGCACCGACTTTTCGGGTTATCATACCTGGAATATTGGCCAGAAAAATGTTGGAAAGCTCTTCGACAATAGCCAAGGTTGCCTGTATTGATTGCCGCTGATGTTCTCTTCTTCTATCCACCACAATATCCAGAAATCGCCTAATGTCATCTTCAAAGGCAAGAGGCTCGCCGTCGTCAGAATATATAAGTTGAGAGTTCAGGCTGACTCTGCCGCTAAAAGAGGAAAAGGTGCTCGCAAGGTCACCCATGCTGGCTGAGATTTCCAATGAATTAATCGGCAGAGTGAAAGAGTCTGAAGTGTGTAAGACGATAGGTCGCGCGCTGCCGAAATAATAGACCGGTTGCTCGGCCGTAGCATAGGTGGAAAATGACTCGATGCTCGAACCGTGCAGCCGGGCAATAGTATGCATCGCCGCAGAGGTGTCTTTGGCGGTGAATATTTCGGTGGGTACTTCGCTAGAGAGAGTTATTCCACGTGCCGGAGACATAAATAACGTCCGTGAAGAAGACAGCGTGTCGGTGGCTTCGGAAAACAGATCCTGTGGCCGAAATGAGAAGAGACTTTTAACGGTTTTCGTCAGCTCGACGCCCTTCTTTGCCACCAGGGAGAGCGTGGGCGCCTCAAAGCTACACACGATATTTTTTTCAACGTTATCATAAGATGGGGAGCGGAACCCGTCGTAACATCCCCACAGCGGGATAAACGACGCCAGAGAGATATCTCTTGCCCAGTCCTCCATACGGGTCAAAAAGGTGCTGCCAATCAGCTTGTTCTTACGGGCGCTGCTAAAGGCAATGCGGTCGACAAAACAGGTCGCTGCCTCAGAGAAATCATCATCGACAATAAAGCTACCCAGCTCGCTGAACGAAAGATCGAGACCACCGTCAATCTGCTCAAACTCATATCCCGTCTTCTCGAGAAAGGCGCTTTTAATATCCCCTTCCTTGAAGAACTTTTTATTATTCAGCATATCGGCGCGGGCCTCGCTTTCATTTGGCCCCAGGAAAGAGCACGAACCGGAGTCATCGATAAAAAACAGGTATTTACTGGTATTGAACTCAAAGGAAACTACGCCCCCCTGAAAAAGATTATTATTGCTCAGGCTGCGAGCAGCCCCCTTTATCCAGCAGTTGAGAATGATAATTTGAATACCGACTTTTACCTGTCCTTTTCGTGACTGATTAAACCAGTTATCGATAATAAACCTCAGCGTTAATTCAACCGACGAAATCAGTGAGTCACGAATAATGTTTATCCGGTCATTCTTGGCAAGCGTATTGTCGTCTTTATAAAAGGCATAAATTTGTTCGACCACCACGTGACTGCTCAGCTTCAGCGCCTGGGTTCGCTGCTTGTCTATCAGGTGAAATGTAGACAGTAGCTCGATAACCCGCTCGAGGTTGTTTTCACTGAGTCGCTCATGCAGCAAGTCCTGCGCCATCAGCTGGACAACAAAACTCAGCGGAGGGTGGGTCAGCATAGACCTGAACTTTTTCCTGTCGGCGGGTGTAACGGAAACGTCGGTAATGAGATAAATAAATTCATTACATCGCTCCAGCGGCTTACCCCTTTTTTCCTGCGGAAAATATTGCTCAATCAGCAGACCCAACATCAACTTCCAGCCGCGCATTTCATGAGTGTGATAGGCCTTGTTTTTTAACAGGTGAAAGGGGAAGGCCAGGATTGCTATTATATCAGCAAGACGTTTATCGATATAATCACTGCCGGATTTTATTTTTATAAAACGTTTTAGTTCAAAACTTAGCGCGGCATCAATATAACCAAAGCGTTTAAGTAAATAATAGAGTTCACCACCGTCCTGTTCATCGAAAATATTTTCTATTTTCAAAAGATGGAAAATATAATTTATATAACCGTTTACCGCCCACGTGCGCGATTGATTGCGCATATCCAGATTGGCGCAGGCATAAAAGCGTTGCACCGGCACGGGCATTATTTGCTCTTTATCGCTGCACAACCAGGCAACGGTAACATCGTCGAGCATCGCTTTGACCAAATCGATGAGGGTGAAATCGGTCGAATCGGCGATAAAAAGCGGCTTATATCGCCGGGTAATATCGTCGTAAACATACTCATTAGGGAAAATACGCTCGATATTGGGCGTATTATTCTTTGCCCGATCGCTCGGGTCAGGAGGTAAAGGCACGCTATTTATTGCCCTCGGAGCCCTGTTGCCGGTGTGCCAGCGGTGAGGAACATAATCAGCCTGCGGCTGAGCGTATACCCTGCCTATGATGCTCATCCGGCGTTCAATGCGCTGGATACCACGAGTCAGGGTGGCCATTATCGAATCAACGGTCAAAGACTGCGCGTCAAACGCGGGACGGGCTGGTGAAACGCCGGTCGCCACCGGCGCAGAGAGGTCCAAAAACCACGCTCCCGCCGTGTCCAGGGTCACGCCCAGCCTTCCGGTGGTCATTGCCAGCGCAATCTGTCGTTGCTGAGGCCATACGCGAGCATAACCCGCCACTCCTGCCGTCACAAAACCCACCGCCGAACCGTTCTCGGACGGCGCATTGACGCAGTACCCTCCCGGCGTTGCCCGATAATGTCCGCAAAAAAAGGCGCTAGACTGTGGGGCAATCTCATAGCGCCCTATCGCCGACGGCGGCCCGTAGCAAGGAGCCATTCCGGGTAGGCGATATCCCGGCAGGGTTTCGGCATCAGGCGTCAGAGGCGCGGCCTGTTGCTGCGCGTGGCGGGTATCCTTTTGCCACCCGGTCCGGTCAGCTGTATCAGGAAACGCCAGCCGCAAAGGGTTGCAGGTCATAATATGGTAGAGCGCAGTCCCCAAACCGTTGATCAGCGCGTTGGCCTGTTTAAGCATCGGAATCAGGGCGAAAACGGCCATTTCCGGCGTGATATAGCGGCCGGTAAGGCGTGATGAAAGGAACAGCAGCAGCGGCCTTTCACATTGCGCGGCGATTTCGTTCGCTGTTACCCCTCTTAATGCACCGGCCTGCGCAAGCGCCCTGCTAAGTTGCCTTAAAACCTGCCTGTTGAACTCAACTGGGATACCTGCCGCAGAAAGCCCTGCAAATGACAGAAAGTAGGCCATCTGTTTCGAAAACTCGCTGTCCTCTATTTCTGGAGGCGGGAAAGGTACGGGTTGATAAAGCGCATTAAGCAGTTGCAAATTTTCAGCTGTCCGCAGCGCGTGATCCGCTTTGACGACGTCAATAAAAGGTGCAAAACAAGGACCCTGAAGCAAAGGTTGAGAAGCGCGGCTCAGCAACGTTTCAACCATCGCGTTCAGCCTGCCGCTCAGCGGCTCAACCCGAGACTGATAGCCGACAATAAAAGATTGGGAAAGCAGCGCCACCGGCGCGTTTCTGATACGGTCAATAAACTGTGTGAAGCCGTTGTAGGTTTTCAACAAACTCAAAACGGGAGTAGTCGGTTGACCCACGGCCTGAATCGCGTCCTTCTGAGCATCAACTGGCATCGCACCCCCCTTTAATGAGAATGAAGGTTCCCGGCCATTGTGGGGTGATTTTTAAACGAATGAAGTATTCGCTGCTATAACATTCCGCTCAACGTTTAATTATCAGCCAGCAAAATAGCCACAGACGGCTTTTCATCTGCTTTAATAACGTCAAAATAGGCAGATGCCGCTTGCCCACGATGGCCGATTCGCGTAAAACTGTCTGCCGCTAATCGAACCACTCTAACCTCATTCTCTGGACGATATGTTTCAAGATAACCCGCTGCTCGCACAGCTAAAACAGCAACTTCACTCTCAGACTCCGCGCGTTGAAGGCATCGTAAAAGGAACTGAGAAAGGCTTTGGCTTTCTTGAAGTAGACGGTCAAAAGAGCTATTTCATCCCACCTCCATACATGAAAAAAGTCATGCATGGCGACCGGGTTATTGCTTCCGTTCAAACAGAAAAAGAGCGTGAAATCGTTCAACCTGAAACGCTGGTAGAACCTTTCCTCAGCCGTTTTGTGGGCCGCGTGATCAAAAAAGACGATCGTCTTTCGATCATGCCGGACCATCCGCTGCTGCGCGACGCCATTCCATGCCGCACCGGCCGTAACTTCAATCATGAAGTTAACGAAGGTGACTGGTGCGTGGCAGAAATGCGCCGTCACCCGCTGAAAGAAGGCGATCGTGGCTTCCAGGCCGAACTGACCGAGTGGATAACCACCGGTGAAGACGACCTGGCCCCGTGGTGGGTTACCCTGGCACGTCATAACCTCGAGCGCGAAGCGCCAGAATTTGATGTGACTGAACTGTTGGAACAAGGCCTGACGCGTGAAGACCTGACCGCCCTGCCGTTTGTTACCATCGACAGCGCCAGCACCAAGGACATGGACGATGCCCTCTACGTTAAAGATAACGGCGACGGCACACTACAACTGAATATCGCCATTGCGGACCCAACGGCCTACGTGACCGAGGGCAGCGACGCCGACAATCTGGCTCGCAAACGCGCGTTCACCAACTACCTGCCGGGCTTCAACATTCCAATGTTGCCGCGTGAACTGTCCGACAACCTGTGCTCACTGCTGCCAAATGAACGTCGCCCGGTGCTGGCGTGTAGCGTGACCTTGTCTGCCGACGGCGCACTGGGTGACGATATTCGCTTCTACGCTGCTTGGATCGAATCAAACGCCAAACTGGTTTATGACGAAGTTTCCGACTGGCTCGAAGACGTTGGCGAATGGCAGCCACAGAATGAGACCATCGCCCAGCAGATTCGTCTGTTAAAGCGCGTGTGTGACGTTCGCTCCGCATGGCGTACCGCTAACGCGCTGGTGTTTAAAGACCGTCCAGACTTCCGCTTCGTGCTGGGTGAGAAAGGCAACGTGCTGGAAATCATCGCCGAGCACCGCCGCATCGCTAACCGCATCGTTGAAGAGTGCATGATTGCTGCCAACGTCTGTGCCGCTATTGCGCTACGCGACAACCTCGGTTTCGGCGTTTATAACGTGCACAACGGTTTCGACCCGCTGCTGGTTGAGAACGCGGTTGCCGTGCTACAGGCCAACGACGTTGAGGCAGACGGCCCAACGCTGCTGACGCTGCCTGGCTTCTGCGACCTGCGCCGCAAGCTTGATGCGATGCCAACGCAGTTCCTCGACAGCCGCATTCGTCGTTTCCAGACCTTTGCTGAAATCAGCACCGTGCCTGGTCCGCACTTCGGCCTGGGCCTTGAGGCTTACGCCACCTGGACATCGCCAATCCGTAAATACGGCGATATGGTTAACCACCGCCTGCTGAAAGCGATGATTACCCAGCAGACCGCCGAGAAGCCACAGGACGAAATGACCGTTCAACTGGCCGAACGCCGCCGTCTGGGTCGTATGGCCGAGCGCGACGTGGGTGACTGGCTGTACGCCCGTTACCTGGAAGACAAAGTCGGAACCGACACAAAATTTAGCGCCGAGATTATCGACGTCACCCGGGGTGGCCTGCGCGTTCGCCTTCAGGACATCGGCGCCGTTGCCTTCATTCCTGCGCCATTCCTGCACGCCGTTCGCGACGAGCTGGTGTGCAGCCAGGATACCGGCACCGTGCTTATCAAAGGTGAAGTTGCCTATCGTCAGAGCGACATTATCGATGTCAACATCGCTGAAGTTCGTATGGAAAACCGCAACGTGATCGCTAAACCTGCCGCCTAACGGCTTGCTGCATCACGCAAAAACCTGTCGGTATTTATCGGCAGGTTTTTTTTCGCCTAATCGTTGACGATCAATGCGCAAGGATTGGCATGCGGCGCTCGGCCGGAGTAAAGTGTCAGCCAGCAATTCAAACAAATGATTATCATTATCAATTATTATTTGTCATGACTTAGGAATGCCTGCAACGATGAGTTTACCTGTGAAACCCCCTATCAACGTCTCCACCACCTGCTGCATCGTCGGCGGCGGCCCCGCTGGCCTGATGCTTGGCTACCTGCTGGCCCTCAAGGGGGTCGACGTCACGGTGCTGGAGAAACATGCTGACTTTTTGCGAGATTTTCGCGGCGACACCATCCACCCTTCGACGCTGGAAATCATCTGGCAACTGGGCTTTCTTGACGAGTTTCTCAGGCTGCCCCATCAACGCGCCGAGAAGCTGTACGGTGAAATCGCCGGAAAAGAAGCGACGATTGCCGACTTCACTCGTCTGCCGACCCAATGCAAATTTATCGCCTTTATGCCGCAGTGGGACTTCCTGAATTTTATCGCCGATAAGGCGCGCCGGTTGCCTAACTTTAGGCTGCTGCAGCAGGCAAGCGTTGACGACCTTCTCCAGCAAGATGGCAAGGTGGTGGGCGTAAAGGTCACCACGTTGGAGGGCGCGCAGGAAATTCGCGCACTGCTTGTGGTGGGCTGTGACGGTCGTCGCTCAGTGGTTCGTGAAAAAGCCGGACTTGAGGTAATGAACTTTGGCGCACCGCGCGACGTGCTGTGGCTGAAGGTTAAAAAACGTGACAACGATCCTCAGTGGACCACCGGCCACCGCGGCCCACGCAAGGGCTTTATCATGATCGATCGCGGTGACTACTGGCAGTGTGGATACTCCATCAACAAAGGCACTCTGGAGGACATGAAACAACAAGGGCTTGCGGCTCTGGTAACCTCTATTGCTGAGATTTCACCGTTTGACGAGGCTCGCCTGCTGACTGACATTACCGACTGGGAACAGGTCAAACTGTTGGAGATTCGTATCGATCGCCTGAAGAAATGGTCAAAGCCCGGCCTGTTGTGCATCGGGGACGCGGCACATGCCATGTCTCCGATTGGCGGCGTCGGCGTGAATCTGGCTATTCAGGATGCAGTCGCTACCGCCAATATTATCGCGCCAGCGCTGCTTAAAGGCCGCTTGACGCTCCGGGATTTACAGCGCGTACAGCGCCGCCGCACCTTCCCAACCTGGGCCACCCAGTCGCTGCAAATCATGATAAGTAAAGCAGGACAAAAACCGCGTCGCAAAGCGCCTTCTGGTATGGAGCTGTGGCTGCGGCAACGTGCATTTATCCCGTTCCTGTTTGGCCGTCTGATTGGAATTGGCTTCTTTAAGGAAAATTTCAAAAGGTAATCTTAAGGTATAGCGTGGTAAAATCGCTCGCAAATTATTGATAACGAGCCTGATATGTCTTCATCTGAGATTTTACTGCGTTTGCAGGATGTGAGCTTTAGTCTGAATAACCAGGTGCTTTTGCGCCCCACGTCATTAGAACTCTTACCCGGCGAGTTCACGTTGCTAACCGGACCGTCGGGCAGCGGCAAAAGTACGCTGCTTAAAATTGTGGCCTCGCTGCAAAATCCGACCCGCGGCACAGTTTATTTCGAAGGCAAGGATATCCGCACCCTCAAGCCAGAGTCCTACCGTCAGCAGGTTTCCTACTGTTTCCAGACGCCGGTGCTGTTCGGCCAAACAGTGCTCGACAACCTCTCGTTGCCTTACCAGATACGCGGCAAGAAAGTCGACAAGTCGGCGATGGCCGACTGGCTCGAGCGCGTTAATCTGTCTCGCTCCCTGCTGGAGAAAAATGTGCAAGAGCTCTCAGGCGGTGAAAAACAGCGTGTCTCGCTGCTGCGAAATCTGCAATTTCTGCCCAAGGTGCTGCTGCTCGACGAAATCACCAGCGCGCTGGATGAAGAAAATAAGCAGAACGTTAATGCAATTATTGCCGAACAGGTTAAACAACAGCGCCTGTCGGTGATTTGGGTCACCCACGATAGCAACGAGATTCGCCACGCTCAGCGGGTCATTACCTTAACGCGTGAAGCCGCAGGAGAGAGCAGCCATGAATCAGCATAACATCACCAATGAGTCACTGGGACTGGCGCTGGTTCTGGTGGTTGTCGCGCTGCTGATAAGCAAGAAAGAGAAGCTCGGGCTGGAGAAGGACATTATCTGGAGCGTGGCGCGCGCCGTCGTGCAGTTGATTATCGTCGGCTACGTGCTCAAATACATTTTTGAAGTCAATAACGGCTGGCTGACCGTATTGATGGTGCTGTTTATCTGCGTCAACGCCGCGCTCAACGCCAAGAAGCGCAGCCGCAATATCGATAACGGCTTTATCATTTCGTTTATTGCTATCACCGTCGGCACCTCACTCACGCTGTCCGTGCTTATCCTCACGGGCTCGATTGAGTTCCTGCCGATGCAGGTTATCCCCATCTCAGGCATGATAGCCGGCAACGCCATGGTCGCCGTCGGTCTGTGCTACAGCAACCTTAACCAGCGTTTCGCCGACAACCAGCAAAAAATCCTCGAGATGCTGAGCCTCGGAGCCACCAGCAAGATGGCCTCAGGGACAATCATCCGCGACAGCATTCGTTCAGCGATGATTCCCACCGTAGATGCTGCAAAAACCGTGGGATTGGTGAGCCTGCCGGGCATGATGTCGGGACTTATCTTTGCCGGTATCGACCCTGTAAAAGCCATCAAGTATCAAATAATGGTGACCTTTATGCTCCTCGCCACCGCAAGCCTCTCAACGATTATCGCCGGGTATTTGGCCTATAAGCGTTTTTATAACGACCGAGTTCAACTAAAAGTCCAAAAGTAGGGGCTTTTTATTGCAAAATTTTCGGGGTAAAGCCTTTGATACCGAGGCATTTTTTGAGCGGCGGCTCTGATCCGCTTTTAGACCAAGGGCACGTGCTTTGCACGCTGGGCGCGTGCCTTTGACCCAAAAGACTTGACCTTAAAAAAATCTGCAATTAAAAACCCAAATTTTATTTACGGCCCCATCGCCGGGCGGTGGCAGAGGTACGCCATGGGGTCATCAGGTATTCCAGCAAAATGACCAGCAGAAAACTTACCACCCCAAGCAGCGCCAGGAACGCGATTGCCGAGAAAGTACCCGCGGTATTTAATCGAGAATTAGCCTGCAAAAGATAGGCCCCCAACCCACCGCTGGTCGAAGCCGTCCACTCGCCGATAACAGCACCAGTGACGCTGAAGGTCGCCGAAAGCTTGAGCGCCGAGAACAGCGGCGTATAGGTCGCCGGAAGCTTCACGTAGCGGAAAATACTCCAGCGTGAACCGCCCATCGACTTCACCAGATTCAACATGTCTTTATCAACCGAATTAAGTCCATCGAGCACGTTGACCACCACCGGGAAAAATACCACCAGCGCCACAATAACCAGCTTGGGTGCCAGACCGAATCCGAGCCAGATAGTCAACGCCGCAGCGATAGCAATCACCGGCACCGCCTGACTGGCAATCAGAATGGGGTACAGAATGCTGCGGATCCACGGCGTGGCGTCCATCAGGACGGCGAAGATAAAACCCGCCCCCGCGCCCAGCACAAACCCCATCACAAAGGTGACGAAGGTAATGCGAAATCCTTGCAGCAACACCGGCATGTCAGAAAGCATGTGCTGCCAGGTCTGCTCTGGCGATGGCAGCACATACGGCGGAATATGATAAATCCGCACCGCCAAATCCCACACCAGCAGCACCAAAAGCAGCGCAGCAAGCGGGCCACCCAGCGGCAACAGCAGTTTCTTCAACAGCAGCGGCTTGCGTTCCGAGGTCAGGCTACGGGCATCAGTCATGAGTCAGGGGTTCCTGTAGGTCTTGGTCGGCGTGGCTTTCCGTAAACACCAAATCGAGGATTTTTCGTTTCAGCACGGTAAACTCCGGGCTGGTCAGGCAGGAAAGTGGCCTTGGCCGCGGAATGTCCACCGTCAAGATTTCTCGAACACGTCCCGGCCTCGGCGACATCACCACCACGCGATCGGCCAGATAGACCGCTTCGTCGATATCGTGGGTCACAAAAATCACCGTACGTTGTTGTTCAGACCATACCGTCAACAGCCACTGCTGCATAGAAAGACGGGTCTGCGAGTCCAGGGCGCCGAAGGGCTCATCGAGCAGCATGATTTCGTGTTGCATCGCTAGCGTACGCATCAGCGCCACACGCTGGCGCATGCCGCCCGACAGCGCCGCTGGATAGTGATGAATAAACTCACCCAACCCATAGCGTTGGGCCAGCGCCACACCCGCCGCGCGCTGTGCCTTAGTGGCTCCGCCCTTAAGAATGGCCCCGAGCACGATGTTATCAATCACCGTCATCCACGGCAGCAGCAGGTCTTTTTGCAGCATATAGCCGACGTGACCGCTTGTTCCAGTGACATTCTGATTATCAATGAGAATTTTGCCAGAGTCAGGCGTCAGAACGCCCGAAACGAGGTTAAACAAGGTGCTCTTGCCACAGCCTGAAGGCCCGACGATGCAGACAAACTCGCCCTGCTGAATATCAAGATTAGTCGGTGCCAGGGCAGTCATACTGCCAAAACGACGTGTCACCTGTTGCAGCGACAGTTTGGGGTATGTCATCTCTCACCTTTTCCTCATACGTCAGTGTGCAGGTTAAATCACTACAAAATTTCGCATTTTTCGCGACCAAACCACACTAAATCTTCCACTTTCACCGCCACTTCACCGCGCTGTGCAAAAGGTTCGATCGCCCATGCGCCCCACATCGGCGTCGCATTACCGGCATCGATAAAACCGTGCGTATAGGCCGCCCCAGCGGTCAGAGAATGGCCGATATTACCCAGCAGGTCGAGCAGGATAAATCCCTCCTGAGTGAGCCGCTGGTGTGAAAGACCGAACAGTTCGTTGGCAGGCATCCCCGGACGGCAAAGCGCCAACGTCTCATAATGAAGACGCTCCAGATCACGTAACGCTTGGGTGGCCTCGGGATAATCGCCGACAATGGCACAGCGTGTGCAGTCGCCCCAAAAGCCCTCGGCAGTTATCGGGTGCACGTCGACCATCAGCACATCCTGCTCGGCGGCGGCCCGCTCCCCCGGCCCTTGCGTTGGAAAGCACACGCGGGTGTTTTCCCCCAACCCAACGTTGGTGATGGTCCAGATGCCCTGTACGCCCTGCTCGTAGAGAGAGGTATGAACCACCTGCTCGACGTCAATTTCTCGAATTCCGGCACGCGCTGCGGCAACGCCCGTCAGCGCAGCCTGTTTTGCCATCCTCTGCGCCGCCCGCAGTCCCGCGGGGGCATCAAAAGCAATGTCCGGCCCGGGACGATAGGTCCAGGCCGGTTTGAGGGTAGAAGGTGAGCTCATCATGGCTCCTTACGGCAGGTACTGATTGGTGAAATATTGGTCGGCAGGAAGAGGATCCTTGACGATGCCTTCGGCTTTAATGGCGGTCAGCAGACTCTGCCAGGTTGCGGCTTCCTGTGCCAAGGATTTGCTGTCGGCAGGCTTCAGCAGCGGCACTGTATCGGCCCATTGCTGCTTGATATAAACCGGGTCGTAGGCTTTGCTGTAGGCGGTCGCAAACGCCTGCACGCCCTCGTCAGGATGGTTAACGGCGTAGGCCATACTTTTCACCGTTGCACGCATAAAGGCCTTGGCCAGCTCAGGATTGGCCTTCAGCCAGTCCTGATTACCCGCCAGCATGAAAATAGGCGTATTAGGCACGCCGTGGGCGATAGCGGGCAAAAATTCTGGTTTCTGTTTACCCGTGGTGGTCATCTCGGTGCCTTCGGCGTTAGTAATGCCGGTAATGACATCAACGCGTTTTTGCAGCAGCAGCGGTACGGTATCGTCTGCGGCGGTCACCATCTGTACGTCATTCAGCGTCAGACCGGCGCTTTTTAGCATCAGCGCCAACTGGGCTTTGGTCCAGGCGTCGTTATAAATGCCGACGCTTTTCCCCTTCAGGTCCGCCACGGTATAAGTTTTGCCCTGCTGGCTAATAATGCCCCAGTTATTGCCGTTGCCGTAACGACCAATAGCCTCGACCGGCGCCCCCTGCTCTTTGGCAAAGATGATGTCCATGACTGTGGTAAACGCGACGTTTGCCCGCCCGGTCCCCAGAAACTTCATGGTGTCAGCCACGGTGGGCGGTGCCACGATATCCAGGTCGATCCCTTCCTGCGCGTAAAAACCTTTTTCCTTGCCCAGGATCCACGGGATCCAGAAACCGTCGGCCACCGGCCATTCCTGAATAAAGGTCACTTTGGTCAGCGAGGCCGCCGAGGCCGTGGCTATCCCCCCTACCGCCGGCAACAGAGTACTCATCAGCGTTGCCCCCGCTAAAATGGTCCCAGCTAAAAATGTACGTCTTTTCATGTTCATTTCTCCGGCAGTTTTAGAGGAATATTTAGTCAAGCCTCCTGCATATTGGGGGGGGACATTATTTTATGTCAATCAATTTGTTGAGTATTTTTGTGCTTGAAAAGTACCGCGAACGGTGACATTTATAATCCGCGTACAGGTTAAAAATTAACCTACCTAATCAGGAGCGGCTAAGATGCCTAATAAATCACCGGAAGCCCCGTTAACCGTGGCCTGTCTACAGATGGAACCTGTGTTCGGCGACACCGAGCGCAATATTGCCACCTCAATTTCAATGATTGAGCAGGCCGCGGCTCAGGGCGCTCGCCTGATGGTTTTGCCAGAGTTGTGCAATACCGGCTACGTTTTCGCGTCTCGCGCCGAAGCATTCGCACTGGCAGAAACGATTCCTGGCGGCCCGTCCACTCGGGCGTGGTGCAATTGCGCAGCGCAGCTTAACGTCTACCTGGTCGCCGGGATCACCGAGAGAGAGGGAGAAAGTCTTTATAATTCCGCAGTGGTTATCGGCCCGGAAGGTTTCATTGGCCGTTACCGTAAGGTGCATCTTTGGGGAGATGAAGCCCTGTATTTTGAGCCGGGTAATCTCGGGTTTCCGGTATTCAAGACGCGCATCGGCACACTCGGTTGCCAGATTTGCTACGACGGTTGGTTCCCTGAAAGCTTCAGAATGGCCGCGTTACAGGGGGCAGAAATCGTCTGCGTTCCGACCAACTGGGTGCCCATCCCCGGTCAGGATCCTCACCGCGAGGCGATGGCCAATATTTTGGTCATGGCCGCCTCTCACAGCAATTCCCTGTATATTGCCGCCGCCGATCGGGTCGGCACCGAGCGCGGTCAGCCTTTTATCGGCCAGAGCCTGATAACCAGCTACACCGGTTGGCCGGTCGCCGGCCCCGCCAGCGTCACCCAGCCAGAGATTGTCATCGCCACGGTGAATCTGGCGGACGCCAAACGCCACCGCAACTGGAATGATTTTAACCAAGTATTGAAGGATCGCCGTCCGGAAACCTATGAGCCAACGGGCGTTGTCAAATGATTAAGCCTTAAAAAGCTTACCACTCTGATATCAGGGGCGGATATCGCCGCCCCACGAACTTAAAAAAATTTCATCGTATTAAAACGTGTTACCGGGTGATGACCTGCTAGATTTGCGGCACATCAATGTCCCACAGGCATCCTGCGTGCTGTGTTTCTATCAGCCACGGGGGATGGGCCTTTAACAACCCGCGCGCGCCCTCGTCACCGCACAATGCCTCAAGGGGGTGCCTCATCGTCAGCGGGAAACCCACAGGATGCCCTACCTGCCCGCGGTAAACTGGCCGCGCGCATTGCCCCTGCTGCACGGACTGCGCGACCGCAACGAAAATCTCAGGCTTGATGAAGGGCATATCTGCTAGCGCAATAATCCAGCCCGACCAGTCAGCTCTCGCCCTAACGCCTGCGGCAATCGAGTCACCCATACCCTCGCTCTCCAGGCATAGGTAAGGCACTGCCGCTCGCTGACAAAAATCCTGTAGCATCACGTCTTCAGGGCGCAATACAACCTGTATATCCAGCTCGCTGCGCTGGATGTTCTCCAGGCTTTGTTCAAAGACAGTTAGCGAGGAGTTTTTTAGCGTTTCCAGCAGCTTGTGTCGCCCCGTTGCCGCACGAAAGCGCTGACTCTTTCCTGCCGCCAGCAGGACAACTCCCGGCTTGGTCATCGCGTTATTCTCCCGATAAAAAATGAGTCTGCATTATTCGCAGACTCATTCCAAGCACCATCATTTATCACCCAGGCTTATTGCTTGCGTTGGTCTGCCACCTGTTTCGACGTCACCGTCCCGGTTTTATCACCAAACTGATGGAGCACATAGTTGGCGACTGCGGCAACTTCATCGTCAGAATATTTAGCGCCAAAATCAGGCATCATCACCTGCTGCTGCCCGACGCTGATTTTGGTGCCGTGCAGAATGGCCTGTATGACGCTGCGGCCCTGCGGGTCGTTCACCGCCGTGCTGCCTTTCAGAGAGGCATAAGGCGTTTGGCGCCCCTCTCCATTCCACTGATGACAGCCGCTACAGTCTCCGGCAAACAGCTGACGCCCCAGGGAGTTGTCCTGATCGGCGGGGAGGATGGCACTGGAGTTCATCGCACCTTTCGGCCGCAGATTGACGGCACTGCCCACGTCGGTTTTGACCGGCTCAATGTTACGCAGATAGTTGACCAGCGCCTGGTTATCTTCCGGCGTCAGATACTGGGTGCTGTTTTCGATAACCTCGGCCATCGGACCCGACGCGCTGCTGCGACCCGCTGCGTGGCCCTGAGAGAGAAACTCGGACAGCTGCTGCTCGCTCCAGTCGCCGATCCCGGTCTGTTTATCCGGGGTAATGTTTCCGGCAAACCAGCCCTGAACCGCCATACCTCCCAGATACTGACTCTGGTTCAGACCAAAGGCCACGTTGCGCGGGGTATGACATTCACTGCAGTGGCCCAATGCCGTCGCCAGATACGCCCCTCGATTCCACTGAGCGTCATGATGCGGGTCAGCAACAAAGCGGCTTTGATGGAAGAAAGCCAGATTCCAGAACTTCATGCCCCAGCGCTGATTAAAGGGGAAAGACAGTTCATTCTGGCGATTCGGCTGTTTCACCCCCGGCAGACTGAAAAGATAGGCTTTGATGGCGAGCACGTCCTCGCGGCTCATGCCGGTATAGGAGGTATAGGGCATCGCCGGATAGAGATTACCTTCTGGCCCCACGCCTTCACGCACGGCGCGAACGAACTGTTCGTCGCTCCAGTTGCCAATACCGGTCTCTTTATCGGCGGTAATGTTAGTGCCATAGATTGAGCCAAAAGGCAGCTTGAATCTGAAGCCCCCGGCGAAAGGTTTACCGCCGGGGGCGGTGTGGCACACGACGCAGTCGGCGGCTCGAACCAGATATTTCCCGCGTTCAATCGGGCTGGTGATGCTCGCAGGTGCACCAGAAAGCGGAGCCGTCGGTTCAGCTCCGACCGGTCGTAACAACAGATAAGCCACGTAAATTAATGCAATCACCACCCCAGCTGCGATAAGCCACAGGATACCTCGAAGCCCTTTTTTCATCCTTTAGCCTCCTGCGAGAGGGCATTGGCCGCCTGGTGGATAGCGGCACGGATGCGGACATAGGTCGAACAGCGGCACACATTGCCGCTCATCGCCGCGTCAATGTCGGCGTCTGTCGGATTCTGTTTTTGTGCCAGCAATGCGCTCGCAGACATAATCTGTCCCGACTGACAGTATCCACACTGTACGACGTCGAGATTGACCCAGGCCAGTTGCACCGCCTTTCCGGTCGGCGTTTCACCGACGGACTCGATAGTCGTTATCTTCTTGCCTGCCGCGCTCGCCACGGTGGCCTGACAGGAGCGCACCGGCACACCGTCGAGATGTACCGTACACGCGCCGCACATCGCAATGCCGCAGCCAAATTTAGTGCCGGTCAGCCCGGCTTCGTCACGTAAAAACCACAGCAAAGGCATCTGCTCGTCGCCGTTGAACTCGATGGATTTATTATTAATGATCAAAGTAGTCATGGTTTCCTCAGACTTAAACGGTTTCAGACGTGCCGGGACGATGGAATGGCAGGCTGAGTGAGCTACGTGGCCGCCCCAACAGAGCCAGGGCATTACCCACAGCCGGAGCAATCGTCGGCAACCCCAGTTCGCCAACGCCGCTCGGCGGCTCTGAGGAAGGGACGATGATAACTTCCACTTCCGGCATCTCATTGATGCGCAAAGGGCGATAATTGTTGAAGTTTGATTGTTCAATGATCCCGTCTTTCATCGAGATATTGCCAAACAGGGCGATGCTTAACCCGTAGCCGATACCGCCCTCGATTTGTGCCTTAATCACGTCGGGATTCACGGCGATACCGCAGTCAACGGCGCACCAGACTTTATGCACCCTAGGTATGCCTGCTTCTCCAATCGACACTTCGGCAATTTGGGCAACGCGGGTACCGAAGGCCTTGGCAACCCCCACGCCGCGCATTCTGCCGGGCGTCGAGGCTGGCCCCTTCCACTGCGCGGCTTCTGCCACCGCGCGTAACACGCCCGCTTCTCGCGGCGCGTCGCCCATCAGCGCCAGCCTTCCCTCGACCGGGTCCTGCCCGGTTTCATGCAGCAGTTGGTCGATAAAGCTCTCGACCGCATGCCCGGTATGCGTACTGCCGACGGAACGCAGCGAGGTCGTCGGCACCTGTCCTGGCAAAATATGCGCGTCACAGCGGAAGTTTTCGAAGGTGTACGGCAGCTCTTTAGCCCCTTCAACCATGGTGCCGTCGATACCGTTTTTAATCATTGCCGCGAACACACTGCCCTCGGCAAAAGAGTGCCCCGCCACGGTATTAGTCCAGGCGACAATTTTGTTGTCCTTTATTGCCGCACGGAACCGATGCAGGATCATCGGTCGATACCAACCGTTGCGAATGTCGTCTTCACGCGCATACACCACCTTGATTCCGGTTCCGGGACCGTAGGCCTTGGCCACCACCGCCATATCCGCCGCGAGGTCAGGCCTGGTGCCCTCAATGCCAAGATCGATACGCCTCCCGAAACTGCCCCCGGCCAGAATAGTTTCGATATGCACTTTTTCTGGCGGCAGCTGGAAATATTTGCAGAACTGGTTTTGGTCGATGGACTGGATCTGACAGCCATATTTGGCGTGAACGCTTTCGCCGTCCCAGAACAGATATCCCGCCAGCGGTTCCATCGGCGCATGGGCCAGGTAGGGAAAGGTATATTCGGCCTCGATGATTTTATCGGCATGTTTGAAGGCATCATCCGGATTACCTCGGGTCGCGGCGACAGCGCCCGGTGATTTGGCCTTTTCTCTAAACTCGGTAAAGATCTCTTCGGTACTGCGCTTCTCGGCGTTTGATTCGTCCCACACCACCTGAAGTTTTTCGCGCCCACGCATGGCGGCCCAGGTGTTGCGGGCATAGACCGCAACACCGCTGGAGGTCGGTTTCACGGCAATCACGTCGGGGACTTGCAGCGTCGCGCTGGCGTCAAACGATTGCAGCCTGCCGCCGAATCGCGGGGGCTTTTTAAGCATGACGGTGACCATGTCCTGCTCATGAATATCCTGAGAAAAGAAGGCCGTGCCGTTGGTTTTAGAGACCGAGTCAACCCGATGAAGACCACTGACTTTGCCGATAAGCTTGAAATCCTGGGCATTCTTGAGGGTAATCTTAGCGGTGTCCGGTGAAGGAAGCTGAGAAGCACGCGTCGCAAACTGCCCGAAACCGCCTGATTGACCGCTGGCAACATGATGAATAATCCCGTTCTGAACGGTGATTTCGTTTTCAGGAACCTTCCAGGTCTCGGCAGCGGCCTGAACCAACAGCGCGCGCGCGATGGCGCCCATCTGGCGCATCTGGTCATAGGCATTGGCCACCGAGCTTGAGCCACCGGTGCCCTGCATTCCCAACTTGAGGTTTTTATACACTGCGGTATCGACCGGGGCAGCAATGACGCGAACATTGGACCAGTTGGCGTCCAATTCTTCGGCGACCAGCGTGGCCATACCGGTGTAAACGCCCTGTCCGACCTCGGTGTGCTTGCTGAGCACGGTGACTATTCCATCGGTGCCAACCTGCACAAAGGCATTGGCGGTAAACAGCTCTGTCCCTGCCTTCGCCGCCGCAGGAGCGGCGTTATTCGCCGCGAGCGCGCTGGCTCTTGCTCCGCCAAAGGGTAACCAGGTCCCTACTACGAGCGCCCCGGCGCCGATAATAAAACGGCGTCGTGACAGCTGAACGTCCGGATTTTTCATTGCACATTGCTCCAAAAGCTACGGGTATTAACGTTTATTTTTTTAGTTGATCTATCTTTGGGCAATTTCCTTCTCGGAAATACGCGCGAATGTTGATGAATGACATGATGCATGGCGTAATATCTTGAGTGTGGCATCACAATAAATGAATGTATTAATGCTGAACTGATTTAATTAAAGAGGAAGAAAAATGATAAAAAATAAAAGCCTAATCTATTTTCCCCTCGAATATAACAGGCTAATGACCTTTTGATTATAGCTATAAATTGATAAAGGTTATGAGTTGAGCCAATAAATCCCACATTTTTAATGCTGACATTAATAATCAGTAAAAACAACAATATAAGTAAAATTAACACCATTATCGTTATATAAAAAAATATATAGCGAATTGACATTCATCTTGCGAATTAATTATTTTTAGCTATTAATAATGATAAGACTCCTCAAACTATAAAGTCACTCCATGCAAAGCCTGGACCTCAGTGTTATCAATCAGTCGTGCCTGTGGATTCAAACTCAGCCCGTTTGGCTGTGTACCGTGCTGAATACATTTGGATCCTCACCCCGTCCTCCCGGCGCATTAATGGTCATTAACGACCAAGGGAATTTTCTCGGATCGTTATCGGGGGGCTGTGTTGAGGATGATTTTATTACCCGTATTCAGGAAGGCTATTTTCGTCAACCGAGCCAAATAATCAGGTACGGCGACGGCGGATTGACTCCCGACCGCGTTCTCCCCTGTGGAGGGATACTCGACGTCCTGATTGAATATCTCGAGCCGGTTCCTGACAGTGTCTTATACCTCGAGAAGATAAAACAGGGGCTGGAAAATCATACCGCGCTACAGAAGAGCATCACGCCACCTTCGGCCTGTCACTCTTTATCGTCGGTCGCCTGGAGCAGCAGCACCCTCATTGAACGCAGGTTGCAGGAGATTGTCATTACCCTCTCCTCCGCGCCGAGAATAATCATTGCCGGGCTCTCCGCCGTGGCGGTTTATTGTGCGGAGTTTGCGGCAGGTCTCGGCTTTGAAACCCTCGTTTGCGAACCTCGCGAGGAGATGCTGGCTAACTTCAGCGGACAGCTTCGGGCAGAGCACCGGCTGGAAAAAATATTCCCCGCCCGTTATCTGGAACAAAACGGCTGCCATCCGAACACCGCCATCGTGGCATTAACCCACGATCCGCGCATGGACGACCTCACGATGATGGAAGCCGTCAATACCGAAGCTTTCTACATCGGGGTGATGGGGTCACAGCGCAACAGTAAAAACCGGCTGGCAAGGCTAGAGCATACCGGTGGAATGACGCCCGCTGAGCTAGCGCGTATTCATGCTCCTATCGGTATTGATATCGGCAGTAAGACCCCGGCCGAAATCGCGCTGGCGGTCATGGCAGACATCGTGAGAACAAAAAATATGCCGCGTTAACGCCATTGCCAGCGGCTTTTCCTCTCTTCACCTCAGTCATGAATTGAACTCATAACAACAACCTGATTATGTCTATAGTCCTCAATCGCCCAACCGCCTAGTCTCTTTCTCCAGCAGGTCACCTCTTCACCCCCCTAAACGTAAAGGAGCATGAGATGCAAAAACGCAAACTCGGGCAATCAGGACTGGAAGTCTCGGCGCTGGGCCTCGGCTGCATGGGGCTAAGCCACGGTTACGGTCCGGCGACCGACACGCGTCAGGCCGTCGGGCTTATCCGCGCGGCTTTCGATCGCGGCGTAACGTTTTTCGATACCGCCGAAGTTTACGGCCCTTACCTCAATGAGGAAGTCGTTGGGGAAGCCTTGAAACCCATTCGAGACCAGGTGGTTATCGCCACCAAGTTTGGCTTCACCTTTGGGGACGATAACAAACAGCAGATCCTCAACAGCCGCCCAGAACATATTCGTAAGGCGGTTGAAGGTTCGCTAACCCGGCTTAACACCGAGGTCATCGATTTACTGTATCAACACCGCGTAGACCCTGAAGTGCCTATCGAAGATGTTGCAGGCACCGTCAAGGACCTGATTTCAGAAGGTAAGGTTAAACACTTTGGCCTGTCTGAGGCTGGCCCACAGACTATTCGCCGCGCCCACGCCGTTCAGCCTGTTACCGCGCTGCAAAGTGAATACTCGATGTGGTGGCGTGAACCCGAGCAGGAGATCATTCCGCTGCTGGAAGCGTTGGGGATTGGGTTCGTGCCTTTCAGCCCGTTGGGCAAAGGGTTTTTGACCGGGGCTATCTCCGCCGACACCACCTTCGGGGCCGATGATTTCAGAAGCAAGGTGCCGCGCTTTGCCGCCGAGGCGCTTGAGGCCAATCAGCAGTTGATGACCCTGATGAACCGTATCGCCAACGACAAAGGCGTGACACCGGCGCAGATTGCGCTGGTTTGGCTGCTCTCGCAGAACGACTGGATTGTGCCTATTCCAGGCACCACCAAGCTGCACCGCCTGGAAGAGAATCTCGGTGCGGCAGACCTTTCGTTGACCGCCGAAGAGTATAAAAAAATCAATTCCGCGCTCGAAACCGTCCGCGTTGTGGGCGAACGTTATCCTGCCTCACTGCAGGCGCGCGTCGGTCGCTAGCGGTTTCGTGAGGTCATCGTAAAAACACAAAGGCTGCCGAAGATCGCAGCCTTTTCATTGAACCGCGCCGCTGACGCAGTAACGAGTCGCATTAAATGAAAGGTGCGGACGATGAGAGTTCCAGCAGTTGCTCAATCACCCGCATATCCATAACGTCTTCCAACGCCAGCGTTTGCTCCCACAGCGTTTCCGCCTGCAAGCTCGATATTGAGCGCGTAGCCAGCGACATAAATTTGTCGCGCAGCTGCGCGTCGCTCATCGGATGGGTCGGCGCGCCGAGGGCGATATCCACCCGATGCGTAAGACTGATGCCGTTTTTAGTGACCAGCGTGACCTGCGGCTCGCCGTCGGCGCTGTAGGCAGGGTCAACCTCCAGCACCACGCGTCCGATAGCTTCCAGCAAAGCGGGACAGCGCCGCTGCTCGTCGCCATAGGCGTCCAGTCCGGCGTGCCCATAAACCAGCCTCGCGGCCACCGCATAGCGAATGCTCATCTGCGCCGCCGCCAGCGTACTTATCTGTTCGTCACCGCACATTTCCTGTAAAAATGGTGACAGGGTCACTTTAACCTGTTCAATTTCATCGACTGCTCCCTCCAGGCGGTCGAGCAAGATCCCCGTCGCATCAATCGCCGAGTGGGTGCCGCGACACGACGCATAAGGTTTGATCGAACAACGCATCAGTTTCCACACCTGCCCAAGGTCGGCAACCAGCGCTGATGGCTGTGCGGTCTTCGCAGCCAGGGTTTTCAGAAAACCGCCCCAGTGGTCCTCAAACAGGCCAGCAGGTCCGGTTATCCCCGCTTGTGCACTCAATGCGGCCAGAACGCCTCCCTCGGCCGCTCTGCCGGCGTGCAGTTTTTTGCTCTGTGAACCGTCGTGAATAAACGCCCACAGCCCGCCGCTAAAGCTGCCCGCGATACCCAACGCCGACGAGATCTGTGCCTTATCCAATCCCAAGAGACGCCCCGCCGCCGCTGCGGCACCCAATACGCCGCAGGTTGAAGTAGAATGCCACCCTGCGCCATTGTGGGCGGAATATCCTCCGCAGGCTTCAAGCACCCGACGCGCGATGTCGTAACCGAGCACCACGGCGGTGATAAACGCTTTACCGCTGACCGGCTGCGGGCAAAAAGGCAACACCGCCAGCAGGGCCGGAATGACCACCGCACCCGAGTGGTCACAGCCGCCGGTGTCGTCGAGTTCGAGCGCATGGCAAGCGATACCGTTGAGCAGCGCCGCATTTCGCGCAGAGGTTTTCTCGCCACGCCCCCACAGCGCGGCAACGGGCGCTGCGCCCTCTGCCAGCAGTATCGTGCTCACGTCTTTCGCCACCTCGCTGGATGCGCCCACCAGGCCCGCCCCCAGCGTATCGACGATATGCCGCTGGGTGCGCGTCACCAGCTCAGGGGGTAAGTCCTCGAAGCGGGTATCATGAACAAATGCCACCAGCTGCGATTGAAAGTCCTGATTTTCACTCATTGCTGCCCCCGTTTTGCGTATGCTGCTGCCAGATTTGTGCCGGATGCGAGGGCTCATTCTGCGGCTGCGTTTGCCGCCACCAGTCGGTTACCTCGCCCGCCGTCGCCACCCAGACATCTGGCCGCGAGGTGATATCATCCAGCAGTTCACTCAACAGGCCGATGCGCCCCGCGGTGCCGATCACCTCGGGATGCAGTCTTAGCACATAGCAAAGCCCAAAACGGTAAAAGCCGTCAAAATCCATCTTCATGTTGCCCAGCGTATGGCTGTAGGACGCGATGCGCGACTGCGCCGGAGGCACCGCTGGACTGAGGTTGAAGGCGAAATAGGGTTCGTCCTCCAGCTCATAGTGCAGCGGCAACTCAACCAACTGCGAAGGCAAACCGTCGCGCATCGGCTGAAAATAAGGCAGGTCATCGCCGCGCCATGACGAACTCCAGCCAATCCCCGCCTCGCTCATTGCCTCGGCAAAGCCCGCTGCCCAGTTGCCCGAAGGAAGACGAAACCCGCGCGGCGTCTGGCCGGTATGCGCCTTCAATGCTGCCTGACCCCGCTGCAAACTGGAAACTTGTTGTTCTAAGGTCAATTCATCAAATTTTTCAAACTCGTAGCCGCTGGTTGCCAGCTCGTGACCGGCGCGGAAAATCTGCGTGATCTTATCTGCATGCTCATCGGCAACTCTTCCCGGCACGCACCAGCTGCTGCGCAGATTCTTTTCCGCCAGCAGCGCTAACAGCCGGTCGACTCCGCGCAGCGTGCCGTAGCGCCAGACCGACAGCGTTTTCTCGCGGTCGGCCACCGCCGGAACCTGACTAAGAATGCCCTGCACATCGTTAAAATCGACGGTGATCACCACCGCACAGCGCTTGCCCTGCGGCCATTTGTCCTGCGTCGCGTTCTGATTAATGGGCATCGACGTGCTCCTGTAACCACCAGTGGGCCACCTCGCGACAGCGCGCAAACCACACGTCGTCACGGGTGCGAAGATGGGCAAAGAATTGTTCGAGCAGCATAATGCGGCCCGGTTTCCCGGTAATTTTCGGGTGGAACAGCGTGGTCAAACTCAGCCCTTCGTTCATTGCGCCGTCAAACTCGCGGCACCAGTTGTCCAGCGTCAGCGCGTAGCTTGCGGTGCGATCGAGCCCCGACGGGAAATTGGGCTCGCGGGTGTAGGCAATCGAGGCGTAGTCGTCCATCTCCCAACGCCCGGGGATCTCCACCAGCGGCTTATCAAAACCCGGCACCTGAATCAGATAAGGCCGGTCATCGCCGCGCATGCTGCTCGAGTAAGTTACGCCTGCTTCGACCAGCATGGCAGGGGTATCCTGATGCCAGTCTCCCGACGGGGTCCGGAAACCCTCGGCGCGAATACCGAGGTTATTCCAGAAAATCTCGCGGGATTTTTCCATCACCCAACGCTGCATTTGCGCGTCGATGGCGTAGAAAGACTCATGACAATAACCGTGGTACGCCACCTCATGACCGCGCTCAACGATCGCCTGACACTGCTTCGGCCAGTTTTCGACCACCCAGGCCGGCACGAAGAAGGTCGCCGGCAGCTGATAGTCGTCGAGCAGGTCGAGCAGCCTCGCCAGCGCCCGATATGGCCCATAGCCCCCGAAGGTAAAATACTCGGGCTTGTGCCAGAGCGTGCCGTTAAGCATCGCATCGCCGGTCGGCCCGTCGAGGTCAAACGCCAGCGCCATGCAGCCCCATTTATCCTGCGGCCACCGCGTAGCCAGATTGGAAATCGTCATCAATTATCCCGCTCCAGAGGTAGACAGTTACTTGCCTTTATTAAGGGTAACTTCCTGAATAGCGCCATCCTGTAATCCCCATTTAGTGAGGATTTTCAGATAGGTGCCGTCAGCAATCATTGCGGTCAGTGCGCCTTTCACGCCGTCAATAAGCGCAGTATCGTCTTTGCTGATGCCAATACCGGTCACCTGATAGGCAAAGGCTTTACCGAGCGGCTTATAGGTGTCTTTTTCAAGATTCATGATGTATGGCAGGGTTTCACTGCCCTGCACCACGCCCTCGATACGCCCCTGACGCAGCTGGGTGCGCGCATCGGCAGTGCCCTCTGCGCCGACCACTACGACAGCCGGTTTACCCGCAGGCGTACAGTTTGCTGCGCTCCATGCCGCAATTTCCGCCGGGAAGGTCGTTCGACGGCTGGTGCCCACCTTTTTGCCGCACAGGTCGAGCATGGTGTTGATCTCTTTATGCGCCACGGTGGTGTAGAACTGCGGTCCGCTGTTGTAATAGTCGACGAAAGTAGCAATCTCCTGACGCGGTTTGGTGTCCGTCATGCCAGAAAGAATCATGTCCACGCGGTGGGTCGCCACGGCGTTAACCATCTGTTCGAAGCCAATTTCCTGCCAGCTGATTTTGCGGTTCAGGCGTTTACCTATCTCCATACCCAGGTCATAATCCATGCCTGTGAGCTGGTCAGTCGCCGGGTCTTTGAATTCCAGCGGGGGATAGTTGGGCATCATCGCCACTTTGATTTCATCTTTCTGCCTGAGCGCATCGGCGGCCGAAGCGCCCTGACTCCAAACAGCGGTATTGATCAACACGCCTGCGGCGACCAGCGATAACAGTGTTTTTTTCATCAAAAGATTTCCCATGTGTAAAGTTTCTAGATCAGAACCGCTGAAATAAAATTCTGCGTCCTTGGGTTTTGTGGATTCAGCAAGACATCTTCCGGATTACCACTTTCTATAATTCCGCCCTCATCCATAAAGACCACGCGATTCGCGACCTCTCGCGCAAAACCAAGCTCATGAGTCACGACGATCATCGTCATTCCCTCCGCTGCCAGACTGCGCATGACCGCCAGCACTTCGCCGACCATTTCAGGGTCCAGCGCCGAGGTCGGCTCATCAAACAGCATCAGCTTCGGCTTCATTGCCAGCGCACGGGCTATCGCCACACGCTGTTGTTGTCCTCCCGAAAGCTCCATCGGATAGGCGTCACGCTTGTGCGCCAGCCCGACGCGTTCGAGCAGCGCAATCGCCTCCTCTTTTGCCTCCTTGACCGGGCGCAGCAGCACCTGACAGGGTCCCTCGATGATGTTTTCCAGCGCCGTCTTATCCGGGAACAGGTTGAAGCGCTGGAACACCATGCCGGTCTTAAGGCGCTGGCGGGCAATCTGCCGGTCATTAAGCGGATACAGCTTCTTGCCGTCCATCCGATACCCCACCAACTCGTCATCGACCCAGATACCGCCACTGTCAATGCGCTCAAGCTGATTAATGCAGCGCAGGAAGGTGCTTTTCCCCGATCCACTCGGCCCTATCACGCACATCACTTCACCGTGCCGGACCTCAAGACTGATGTTTTTCAGCGCCTGAAAATCGCCAAAATACTTGTTTACGTTCAACGCCTTGATGATGTTTTTCATGAGAGGTCCTCAGCGGTTGCGGCGGCGAGTACCGCGGCCGAAATAACGTTCAAGACGGTTTTGCCCAAGGGAAAGCAGCGTCACCACCACCAGGTACCAGATACCGGCGACGAACAGCAGTTCCATCACGCGCGCGTTGGCGAAATAGATGGTCTGGGCGTTATACAGCAGCTCGGAATACTGGATCATGCTGGCAAGACTGGTGGTCTTAACCATGCTGATAAATTCGTTGCCAATTGGCGGAATGATCACCCGCATCGCCTGCGGCAAAATGATGCGACGCAGCGCATGTAGGCGGGTCATGCCGATAGACTTCGCCGCCTCATACTGACCCAGGTCGACAGAAATCAGCCCAGCGCGCACTACCTCGGAGGTATAGGCCCCCTGATTGATGCTCAGGCCCAGCAAAGCGGCCGAGAACGGGGTCATGATGTCAACGGTTTGCAGTTGAAACAGCCCCGGAATACCGATGGTCGGGAAAATCAACGCCAAATTGAACCACAGCAAAAGCTGGAGGATCAGCGGCGTACCGCGAAATATCCAGGTATAGCCGATCGCCACACCGCTGAGCACCGGATTGCTCGACATGCGCATCACGGCAATAATCACCCCAAAAATCACCCCCAACGCCATCGCGAGAATGGACATCACGATGGTGTTACCCAGACCAAACAGGATGGCCCGGGCGGTCAGAAACTGCCCCACAAAGCGCCATTCAATTTTTCCGTGGGCAAAGGCGTTAATCAGCAGCGCCAGCAGGGCGAGGATAATCACCGAGGCGACAATACGGCCGTAGTAACGCCTGGGAACATAGTGATATTCGCTGAGATCGACAGCGGGACTCTTTAGCGCGGTATTAGCACGTAAGTCTGTCATATGAGGCTCCCGAGGCGGTTAAAGAGACAGGCCGATGTACGACGCGGCCCAGTCCGACTGCTGCTCAAGCACCGTTTTCAGGCGCGCTATCTGTTCGGCGACGCGCTGCGGCGAGGTGCCACCCCAACCGCTGCGGGCGTGAATGGCGGCCTCTAACGTCAGACACTCGCGTACCTCCGGCTGCAGGCGAGAGTCCACCTCTTGCAGCTGCACGTCGCTGACCTGATGTAGCTCGAGGCAATGCTGTTCACAGACCTGCACCAGCTTGCCAGTAATCTCGTGCGCCTCTTTGAACGGCACACCGCGGCGGGAGAGCCAGTCGGCCACTTCGGTCGCCAGCGTGAAGCCCTGCGGTGCGTCCTCCTTCAGCCGCTCGACGTTGACCACCATGGTGTCAATCATCCCGGCCATCGCAGGCAGCACCAGCATCAGTTGCTCAACGGTGTCGATGGCGTTGCGTTTGTCTTCAATAAGGTCGCGATTGTAGGACAACGGCAGGCTTTTCATGGTCGCCAGCATCGCCGTAACGTTGCCTATCAGGCGACCGGTTTTGCCGCGCGCCAGTTCGGCGATATCGGGGTTTTTCTTCTGCGGCATAATGGAACTGCCGGTGGCGTAGCCGTCGTTGAGTTCTACCCAGCGGAACTGGCGCGACGCCCATAGGCAAACCTCCTCGCAGATGCGCGAAAGGTTGACCGCGAGCATGCTGCCCGCAAACAGGAATTCGGCCACGTGGTCGCGGCTGGCAACGGCGTCTATCGAGTTTTCACACGCGCCGTCATAGCCAAGATCTTTGGCCGAAAGCTCGGGATGCAGGGCGATTGCCGACCCCGCCATCGCGGCAGCGCCCAGCGGAGAGCGCGCGCAGCGTTTATCCCAGTCCTGAAAACGCTGTACGTCGCGCGAAAAAGCTTGAGCGTGAGCCATTAACTGATGACCAAAAACGATCGGCTGTGCCTGCTGTAAGTGGGTAAAACCCGGTGCCACCGTGTTGATATGCCGCTCAGCCTGGTTCACCAGCGCCCGTTGCAGTTGCAGCAGCGCAGCGACTATCTTGCGGGCGTTGTCGCGCAGGTAGAGCCGCAGGTCATTGGCCGTCTGGTCGTTGCGTGAACGCCCTGCACGCAGCTTGCCGCCGAGTTCTCCCAGGCGCTCAGTCAATACCCGCTCAATGAAGGTGTGTACGTCCTCATCGTTCTCGACAGGCTGAACCTCTCCGGCGCGATAGTCTGCCGCCAGCTGTTTAATCGCTGCCACCATGCGTTCGGTTTCGCCCTCGTCAAGCAGGCCTGCGCGCTGGAGTTCATAGGCATGGGCGCGGCAGCCTTCGAGGTCATATTCGGCGAGTGCAAAATAGTAGCCGGGGCTGCGTGACAGCGCGCTCAAGGCCGGTGCCGGACCTTGTTTAAATCGCGCGCCCCAAAGACGGTCAACGGGCTGAGACATGTCGTACTCCTTTCTGGCATAGATGTTGCAAAAATGATTTAACAAGGCAGCGAGACGTGGGCCATTTTTACGGCTCATCCTGGGGAAACTGATGATGCGAAAAATATAAAAAAAGATCTGCTTGCCATCATGAAAATATAAATTAAGAAACTTGCCTTGATTCGATGTTGGATTTATTTTTGCCGGGGGTAAATATTTATTATGGAAAGTCCACTTTCCAAATCAGGAAACTCGCCCTCCATCAGAAATGAGGTTAATCAGCATGGCATTGGGGTCGCTGACCTAAAACTTTTACGCGTTTTTAAAACCGTGGTCGAAGCGGGAGGATTTACCGCCGCCTGCAATGAACTGAATATTGGCCTGGCGGCAATCAGTAAACAAATTTCCGATCTCGAGGTGCGTTTTGGAATGAAACTCTGCACCCGAGGCCGTGAGGGGTTTTATTTAACCGAGCATGGCAAAGTGACCTACCAGGCCTGTCTCGACCTGTTTTCGTCGATCAACCAGTTCCGCGACAAGCTCAATAATGCCCGCCACGACATGTTTGGTGAGCTGAACATTGGCATCATCGACAACACCATTACCGACTCAACCTCACCTATTATTCATGCACTTGGTGAGATTTACTGCAAGGCGCCCAAAGTTAGCCTGCGCCTGCACGCAACCCAGCTCGACGAAATTGAACGAGGCGTGCTCGACGGACGCTTTACCTGCGGAATCATGCCGGTGTATCAGGAAAAGCCCGAGTTTGATTACTACTATCTCTATGAGGAAATAGCACATCTGTACTGCGGTGATAAACATCCGCTCTATTGTTTACCTGAAGATGAAATAACTCAGGCCCAGATAAAATCCGCCGAAGTCGTCAATCACTTTTATGCCAATCACAGCGAGAAAAATAATTATCTCGAATACGGCTCATCAAACGCCGTCGCGGTTCAGGTTGAAGCGGTGAGCCTGCTTATTTTAACCGGAAATTATATTGGCTTCCTGCCAAAGCATTTTGCCCTGCACCTTTTTGGTGGTGGGAAATTAAAAGCCCTTCTGCCGAAAGAAATATCAATAGCGACGCCCTTCAGCCTGGTGGTGAAAAAAGGCAGCGCATTAAATTCGGTATTAACGCTATTTCTTCAGGCATTACAGCAGAAAGCAAAATCACCGCCGCTGCGGTCGGCGAGCTAGACCATCGTCAGGTTTTTAGGTTTACTTTGCACCAACGCATTGCACCATAAAGGCACAATGCGTCAGATTTTGCAGCGAATGCAATAGAGGATTAAAGCTTGAGCTCGTCGGCCATCGCTTCAACGCGGGCGAAAGCGGCATACAGCGATTCGGCAGAGACCGGATGCGGCATATTGTGCATGTCTGGCGCATGCAGCGAAGCCTGAACGATGCTTTCGAGCTCTTCATCACTCAACTCTGCAATCTCGCGTAAACGTAAAGGCACCGCGCAGGCATGAGACAGCAATATCGCTTCGCGAAGCTCGTCATCGCTGCGGTTCTCCAGCGCCAAGAGGCAAAGATTGCCCAACCCCACCAGCAGTCCATGACCAAACTCGCGGGTCTTGTCACAAACGGTAAAACCTTCATAGATGGCGTGCGATGCAGCGGCGTGCGCCCCGCTGCTCATCAGCGACGTTAACCCGGCAAACATAAAGATAGCATCCAATACCTGGTCCAGTTCAGCGCTGGTCTTGCCTTCACGCACTGCGTCACAGGCCGCGCCGCCGTAAGAGGCTATCAGGTCATAGCAAATGCGGCTGTTGGCGCTGGAGGATCGCGCGACGCCGCTCAGCGCGGCGTGATGGCTGCTGATGGCGCGAAATTCATACCATTTCGCCAAGGTGTCGCCGAGGCCAGCCGCCAACCAACGTAGCGGCGCTTTCGACAACAGCTCACTGTCGATGATGACGCTGGCCGGTGCCTGCGGCAGCGGAAAAAGGTCACGAAAGTGTCCGTCGTCAAAATAGCGAATGGTCAGCGGCGTTACGGCGGCACAGGTCGCGGCGACAGTGGGAATAGTGACAACCGGTACCTGGGCCGCTGCACCGACGGCTTTACCGGTATCAAGCGACTTGCCGCCGCCAACGCTGAGAATAAGGTCGGCCGACAGCGTTTTCACCCGCTCGGCCAAACGCAGAATATTGCCCTCGCTGGACTCACCGCCAAACCACTCGGTGCCTACGACAGAGACCGGCGTCCCTTCGAGGTAATGATTGATTTTATCCCCTACGGCGGCCAAGGCCTGATGCCCGCCAATCACCAGCGCGCGCTTGCCCAGCAGGCTGCAAATTTCGCCCAACTGCGCCAATACGCCCGGACCGCGCAGGACCTGCGCCGGGAAAATAATATTCTGTGCGTGCATGTACCGCCTCTCTCAACTTGCGTAATAGTGATGTTAGCAGGCTACCGGGTAGTAGCCGATGGGAACGGGTAAGCAATTTATGCGCCACAGTTCAAAGGCCGTGACGTAATAAATGGGTGCCAGCTGACACTGCACTCTCTCTCACAGGGTTTGCGTTATTAGCCAGTTAAATACCAAGGCGGCCAGAAGATGCTCTCTTCTGCCCGCCTTTTTAATCCAAACCCCTGACCTCATCAGAGCATCGGCAGGTTCAGCTCGTGGGTTTTGGCACATTCGATCGCCTGTTCGTAACCCGCATCAGCATGACGCATCACGCCGGTGGCCGGGTCGTTGAACAGAACGCGAGCCAGTCGGGCATCGGCCGCCTCCGTACCGTCACAGACAATAACCATCCCTGCGTGCTGCGAGAAGCCCATGCCCACGCCACCGCCGTGGTGCAGGCTTACCCAGGTCGCTCCCCCCGCAGTGTTTAACAACGCGTTGAGCAGCGGCCAGTCAGACACAGCATCGGAACCGTCTTTCATGGCTTCCGTCTCACGGTTTGGTGACGCAACGGAACCGGTATCGAGATGGTCACGACCGATGACCACCGGCGCTTTCAGTTCTCCGTTGCGCACCATTTCGTTAAATGCCAGACCGGCGATGTGGCGCTCACCCAACCCCAGCCAGCAAATACGCGCCGGTAAACCCTGGAAGGCAATTCGCTCACGGGCCATGTCCAGCCAGTTGATTAGATTAGCATTATCCGGGAACAGCTCTTTGAGTTTGGCATCGGTTTTATAGATGTCTTCCGGGTCACCGGACAGCGCTACCCAGCGGAACGGACCTTTGCCTTCGCAGAACAGCGGACGAATGTAGGCAGGCACAAACCCAGGGAAATCAAAGGCATTTTCAACGCCTTCATCTTTAGCAACCTGACGAATGTTGTTACCGTAATCGACGGTGGGAATGCCCATCGCGTGGAAATCGAGCATCGCCTGCACGTGAACGGCCATCGAGGCACGCGCCGCTTTGACCACCGACTGTGGGTCGGACTTACGCGCCTCTTGCCACTGCTCGAGCGTCCAGCCCTGCGGCAGGTAGCCGTTGAGTGGGTCATGGGCCGAAGTCTGATCGGTGACAATATCCGGGCGCAATCCGCCCTGCTGCGCACGTTTCACCAACTCAGGCATAATGTCGGCGGCGTTGCCCAGCAGACCTACGGAAATGGCCTTCTTCTCGGCGCAGGCCTTTTCAATCATGGTCAGCGCTTCGTCAATGCTGTGTGCCTTGTAGTCGAGATAGCGGGTACGCAGACGGAAATCAATGCGCGACTCCTGACACTCTATAGCCAGCACACAGGCACCCGCGAGGACGCCCGCCAACGGCTGCGCGCCACCCATGCCACCCAGACCGGCGGTGAGGATCCACTTGCCGCGCAGGTTGCTGTCATAGTGCTGGCGACCCGCCTCGGCGAAGGTCTCATAGGTACCCTGAACGATGCCCTGCGCACCGATATAAATCCACGAACCGGCCGTCATCTGGCCGTACATCATCAAACCCGCCTTATCCAACTCATGAAAATGCTCCCAGTTGGCCCAGTGTGGTACCAGGTTGGAGTTGGCAATCAGCACCCGCGGTGCATCGGTGTGGGTGCGGAAAATGCCCACCGGCTTGCCGGACTGCACCAGCAGCGTTTCATCTTCTTTGAGGCTGCGCAAGCTGGCCAGAATCCCCTCGAACGCCGGCCAGTTGCGTGCCGCTTTGCCGATGCCACCGTACACCACCAGATCTTCAGGACGTTCGGCGACGTCGGGATCCAGATTGTTTTGAATCATGCGGTAGGCCGCTTCAATCAGCCAGTTCTGACAGCTCAACTCCGTGCCATGCGGGGCGCGAATGACGCGGGCAACGGCGGTTTTCTGCGGTGAATTCATTTTTCACTCCTTCATGATTTAAACGTCAGTATTCAACGTATTTTTTAAGATTAACGAAAGCTTGGCAGCAGGGACTGAATCGGCTCAGGCCAGTGTTCACGGCTGGCCCACAGGCGCATATTTTCGACATCCGGCGCCATCAGGCGGTCGCGCTCGAGGAAGGCCACCTTCTCGCGTACGGCGTTGATTTCACCTTCGATAATCTCGGAGCTGCGCAGCGGACGGTTGAAATCGATGCCCTGCACGGCGGCCATCGCCTCAATGCCGACCACTACAGCGGTGTTAAAGCACATATCCCCCAGACGGCGGGCCGCATAGGTCGCCATCGACACGTGGTCTTCCTGATTGGCGGAGGTCGGCAGACTGTCTACGCTGCCGGGATGCGCCAGCGATTTATTCTCGGAGGCCAGCGCGGCAGCGGTCACCTGCGCAATCATAAAGCCGGAGTTGACGCCACCGTCGTGCACCAGGAACGGCGGCAGACCAGAGAGACCGGTGTCGAGCAGCAGCGCGAGGCGGCGTTCAGAGATGGCCCCAATCTCGGCCACCGCCAGCGCAATAATGTCGGCGGCGAAGGCCACCGGTTCAGCGTGGAAGTTACCGCCAGAAATCACGTCGCCGTTCTCAAACACCAGCGGGTTGTCGGACGCGGCGTTGGCTTCAATTTGCAGAATTCGCGCAGCATGCTTGAGATTATCGAGGCAGGCGCCCATCACCTGCGGCACACAGCGAATCGAATACGGGTCCTGCACACGCCCGCAGTTCGCGTGAGAGGTGACAATGTCACTCCCTGCCAGCAGCCTGGAGACGGCCGCCGCCACCGCGATTTGTCCCTCTTGTCCACGGGCTTCGTGAATACGCGCATCCAAAGGTTTGACTGAACCTTTAATCGCCTCGAGCGACAGCGCACCGGCCACCAGTCCGGCGGCGAAAACACGCTCACCCTCAAACAAACCACGCAGCGCCAGCGAGGTCGAAACCTGCGTACCGTTGAGCAGCGCCAGACCCTCTTTAGGCCCCAGTACGAAAGGTTTGAGGCCGACAGTCGCCAGCCCTTCCACCGCAGATATTTTCACGCCGTTAACGCGGACCTGACCCTCACCAATCAGCATCAGAGAAAGGTGCGCCAGCGGCGCTAAATCACCCGATGCCCCGACCGAGCCTTTTTCGGGAATGCACGGCATCACGCCCGCGTTGAACAACGCAATCAGCGCCTCGATAACCTCAATGCGGATACCGGAATGGCCGCGAGACAGGCTGAGTACCTTGGTTGCCATCACCAGGCGTACCACGTTGTCCGGCAGGTCTTCGCCAATCCCTACGCTGTGCGACAGCACCAGATTGCGCTGTAGTTCGGCCAGACGTTCGGCCGGGATCATGGTTTGGGCAAGCTTGCCAAAACCGGTGTTAATGCCGTAAACCACGCGTCCCTGCTCGACAATGCGCTGCACAGTTTCCTGCGATGCCAGCACATCGGCGCGCGCCGAATCAGCCAGTTCTATGCGCACATTGCCCTGATAAATTTTACGCAGCGTGGCCAAATCAACCTGACCGGGTTGCAGATGGCAAAGTGTCATATCTTTGGATGAAGAAGCCATAATCTATTCCTGTATAGACAAGTTAAGTGAAACAAATTCCCGGGACGGCTGACCGCCCGGGATATCGGTTCGTTTGCGGAAAACTCCCGCCGTAAATAGGTGACTGTAAAGCGGTTACCGTTAAGCTAGTGCTCTTGCGCCTGTAGCGTCTCGACGCGTATTTCTTCCGTTACTCTGGCCTTTAATGCCATGAATTCCGGCGAGGTTTTGAGTCGATACTCACGAGGATGCGGAAAATCCACCGCCACCTCGGTCTTGATTCTTCCCGGCCGTGCGCTGAAAATCGCGACCTTATTGGCCATAAAAATCGCCTCGTCGATATCGTGCGTCACGAAAAGCACGGTTTTGCGCGACGACTCCCAAATCGACAGCAGCAGTTCCTGCATCATCACTCGGGTCTGGTTGTCCAACGCGCCGAACGGTTCGTCCATCAGCAGGATTTTTGGGTCATTGGCCAGCGCACGGGCGATGGCAGTACGCTGCTGCATACCGCCCGACAGCTGACGCGGGAAGTGATGCTCGAAACCACGCAGCCCGACCTTGTTAATAAAGTAGTCGCTACGCTCCTTTTGTGCCGCTTTGCTCACCCCGCGCTCTTCGAGGCCGAAACAGATGTTTTGCTGCACGCTGAGCCACGGGAACAGCGTGTAGCTCTGGAAAACCATGCCGCGATCGGCCCCCGGCCCTTCTACCCGTTCGCCGTCCAACCACACCTCGCCACGCGTTGGCTGGTCGAGGCCGGCAACAATGCGCAGCAGCGTCGATTTGCCGCAGCCCGAAGGCCCGAGGATGGTGATAAAATCGTTTTCATTGACCTGATAATCCACCGGCAGCAGCGCCTGCGTTTTCTCGCCCTTCGGGCCGGTGAAGATGCGTTCAACCTGTCGCACGCTCAGCTTGGGTTTATTCATTTAAATGCGCTCCAGACAAACAGGCGACGGTTGGCGGCTTTAAACAGGAAGTCCGACAGCAGGCCAATGCAGCCAATGACGATAATGCCGAAGATCATTTGTCCTGTGTTGAGCATCGCCTGACTGTCGACAATCATGTGGCCTATCCCGCTTGAAGAGCCAATCAGCTCGGCGACGATAACGTAGGTCCATGCCCAGCCGAGCACCAGACGCAGCAGCTCGGCAATCTCCGGTGCGGCACCGGGAATAATAACCCGACGCACCACGCTGCGATTGGTTGCCCCCAGCGTATATGCCGCTTCAACCAGGTCGCGACGCGCTGCGCCCACCGTCACGGCCACCATCAGGGTTATCTGGAAGAATGAGCCGATGAAGATAACCAGTATTTTTTGCATCTCGCCGATACCGGCCCACAGGATAAGCAGCGGGACAAACGCCGAGGCGGGAAGATAGCGGCAAAAAGAGACGAACGGCTCGAAGAAGGCCTCGATAAGCTTGTAAGAGCCCATCATTATCCCCAGCGGAACGGCAATTATTGACGCCAGAACAAAGCCGCCCAACACCCGCATCACCGTCATGCCGATATCATTGGCGAAGTCGAACTGGGTAAACAGCAGCCAGCCCTCTTCCAGCATACTGGCAGGATTCGCTAAAAACGTCGGCGACACCACGCCGGTGAAGGTGACCAGCGCCCAGGCGACGAAAAACACCACAAAGAAGCAGAAACCCAAAAACCAGCGTTGGCGGCTGGGCACGGGCCGCAGCGGAACCATCATCGGGTTATGCCAGACCTTTTTGCTCGCCGGCAAAGGTCCCGGCTCGCGTTGAACTGACTCGGAGGGTTCCTGCGGTGCATGAGTAACAGGACTTTGCATCAACGCTCCCTTCATGACTATTTCGCAACCGTGGCGTTATTAACGTACTGAGGATCGAACAAGGTACTGATATCGGGCGTTTTACGCAGAATCTTCATCTCCGTCAGCAGCGTTGCCGCCTCTTGACTGAAGCGGGTTATCTCACCGCTGAAGAATTGTTTGTTCTGGTTGAGATCTTGCCAGCGCAGATAGCTCGACTCCTCGGCAAACTGCTTGCCGGTTTCCTTCACCGCCGCACCCATGATTTCGTTAGATTTTTCGGGGTCTTTCTTGATCATGTCCAGCGCTTCAAAGTAGCTGTTGACCAGCGCCTGAGCCGCCTTGGGATTTTTCTCGAGGAAGCTCGGCGTACAGCCCAGGGTATCCATCACCATCGGGTATTGCAGCGTGGTGGCGAGGATCTTGCCCTTGTCCGGGCTCTGGCGAATGGTGGAAAGATACGGCTCATAGGTCACCGCGGCATCATTTTGACCAGCGATAAAAGCGTGCGCGGCGGCGTCAGGCCCCAGCGTCGCCAACTTGACGTCCTTGACGCTCATGCCGTTTTTATCCAGCATCCAGGCCAGCAGGAAATAGGAAGACGTACCGGGGGCGTCAACGCTGATGGTTTTACCCTTCAGGTCTGAAATCTTGTTGATGCCTTGACGCACCGCGATGCCGTCCGCACCGTAGGACTTGTCGAGCTGCACTATCTGCTTGATAGCGACACCGGCGGCGTTCCAGGTCAGATAGGTTTCAACGGTGGTGGCCGCACACTGCAAGGAACCCGAGGCAATCGCCAGATGGCGTGACTGCTGAGGGACACTCTTCAGGGTGACGTCGAGGCCGTTTTTCTTAAAGATGCCCGCCTTGTCGGCAAGCGTGAGAGGAGCAAAACCCGTCCAGCCAGAAATACCAATAGCGACCGGGGTATCCGCCGCCTGTGCCGCGCCTGCGCTAATGCCCCCCAGCGCCACCGCCAGACTCAATAAGGTGAAGGATTTTTTCATTCCGGCTTTAGAAAACACGTTGTTCATTTGCCACTCCCGTCGAAAGGTCCTGTCTTGGAATAATGGCTCGCCGAAGAGGAGAGCCGTGCCACTGTCTATTCTTGTCTATACAAGCTGGTTTATAGATTCAGCAAACTTTATGCCACTTTTGACCGCGTCAGAAAGGTCGAAAAAAACGGGCTGGTGATTGAATTACCGGCTCTCAGCCACCTTATTGGGTGTTTATCCACCAGACTTATCCGGCAAGGAGATTAATTCGGTGCAGCATGCGCGCTATTTTGGCGCATGGCTTTCTGCTCACAGCGGCAAAATCGCCGCCCACAGCAGCAGGCTATCGACACTCCTGGCGCGCAACAGCAGTTCGAGCGTGACGTCCTGCGTGTTGCTCCACACCACTCCCTGATTAGCGGTTAGCCGCTTTTCGTCCTGCAACAGCCATTCGCCCTTGAGCACCAGCAACACGCCTCCCATCAACAGCGGCGCGCAGAAGTCGTACTCCTTGCGGCTGATCACCGAACGGCAAGTGCCGTGACGGGTCATAATATTGAAATCGGTGGTGGTCCCGCCGATAAGCGTCGAGGTCAGTGGCACTTCGCCGGAGAAGGCAAAAGGTTCGCCGGGCGTGGTGAGCAGGTGATCCACCTGCCCTTCGGCAAACAGGTGTACGCCCTCGCCGGTCAGTAAGGTAATGGAGCGGTCGATGCCAGGAAACGCCGAGAACGGGCCGTCCTGCGCAATGGTGGCAACGCTGGCGCGCCAGTTAAAGTCTTTGGCGTCCTGCGGCATGCTGATAATTTCGCGGGTTTCGCCACCGCCGTTGCGCCAGGGTGTGACAGGCAGGCTGTCGATGCTGAAAAAGGTTAACGAATCGTGGAAACGCATAGTGGCTCCTACTCCTGGCCCAGGAGTTTTAGCAAGGCGAGAAAGTCGGCCGCCGCCTCTGCCTGCTGCGGATGACGGCCTGCAATAATTTTAGCCTCTCCCGCCACCCATACGTCCTTAATTTGTGAGGCATTGCCCGCAAATAACCAACGATTGAGCAATTGGCCGTCGTCTGCCGCGGCCAGATACGGGCAGTCTGGGTCCAGCACCAGCCAGTCCGCACGATAACCGGCCGCAAGTTGACCGATTGCTATCGCGCAGGCCTGTGCGCCACCGGCTAACGCCTGCGTATAAAGCAGGTCGCCCACCGAGGGTTGCTCGGCGGTGGTCAGACGATTGCGTCGCGTATCGCGCAGGCGCTGACCATATTCCAACCAGCGCAGTTCTTCGACTACGTTGAGAGAAACATGGCTGTCTGAACCTATACCCCACCGGCCGCCGAGGGCGAGGTAATCCACGCCCGGGAAGATGCCGTCGCCCAGATTGGCTTCGGTGGTTGGACAAAGACCCGCGACCGCCCCGCTCTGAGCCAGCTGTTTAAGCTCGGAGCCGTCGGGATGCGTGGCGTGGATAAGACACCAGCGTGCATCGACCTCAAAATGATTAAACAGCCAGGCAATAGGCCGCTGACCGCTCCACGCGAGGCAGTCGTTGACCTCTTTGATCTGTTCGGAGATATGAATATGCACCGGTAAATCACTGTCGCTGGCGGCCAGCACCAGCTGCATCTGCTCGAGCGACACCGCGCGCAGCGAATGGAAGCACAGCCCCTGATTCTGCGTGGCAAACCCGTTAATCTGTGAGGCAATAGTCTGCTGCTGACGAAGATAGCTGTCGGCGTCCTGAATGAAACGACGCTGGCCCGGCTGCGGCGGCTGAGCGCCAAACCCGGCATAGCTGTAGAGCACCGGCAGCAGGGTCAGCCCGATCCCCGCCTGCACGGCGGCGTGGCTGAGCGCGGCGGTCATCTCACCCGCATTGGCGTAGGGCTTGCCCTGCGGGTCATGATGCAAATAGTGGAATTCGGCGACCTGGGTATAGCCGCCCTTGAGCATTTCGATGTACAGCTGACGGGCGATGACGCCGACCTGTTCGGGCGTCAGGCGACCAACCATGCGATACATCAGCTCCCGCCAGGTCCAGAAGCTGTCCTGCGGATTGCCCGCCACCTCAGCGAGCCCGGCCATCACCCGCTGAAAGGCGTGAGAATGCAGATTCGGCATGCCAGGAATCACCGGCCCCGGCAAGACCCTCGCGTCATCGGCGCTGGAGTTTGGCAGCGCTTCAGTGATAAAACCGTCACTGCTGACCACGAGACGGACATCCCTGGCCCAGCCGTCAGGCAATAAGGCGCGGGAAGCGAAATATACGGGCATGGCTGCCTTCCTGATTCAGTGTGTTAAAAACAGCAAAATAGAAATTTTAAGCAACTTTTGAGATTTTATTCATCAGCTTGTCTATACATATACATACGGCGCTGAGAACTGTAAACTCCAGACCTTGGATTTTTGAAGAAAATTTTAATAATAGTGAGGTAAGTGGCATGTCTGACCAATCGTTGTCGGAACAACAGGTGGTGTCACAGCAAATTCTGTCGCAGCTCTCTGCGGCGATTAGCGATACACCGGCACCGATTTATCAGCGCGTGAAGCAGGCGATTATCGGCCAGATTCGCACCGGCGTATGGCAACCTCATCAGCGCGTGCCGTCGGAGAGTGAACTGGTCAACGAACTTGGCGTCAGCCGCATGACCATCAACCGCGCACTGCGTGAGCTGACCAGCGAAGGGTTCCTGATCCGCATGCAAGGGGTGGGTACCTTCGTTGCCGAGGCCAAGGCCTACACGCCGATGCTTGAGGTGCACAACATTGCCGATGAAATCGCCGAGCGCGGCCACCGCCACAGCAGCAAAATTCTGATTTGTGAAGCTCGCGCGGCGGATGCCGAACAGGCGTTGCAGCTCGGCATTGCACGCGGCGACTCGCTGTTTTATTCACAGATCGTTCATTACGAGAATGACGTCCCGGTGCAGATTGAAGAACGCTGCGTGAATCCAAAAACCGCACCCGATTACTTACAGCACATCTTCAACAACCGGCTGCCCTATGACTACCTGATGCAGGTTGCCCCGCTGACCTCCGGCGAGCATCGCGTGGAGGCGGTTAGCGCCAGCGCCGAGCAGAGCGGTCATTTGCAGCTCAAAGAGCACGAGCCTTGCCTGCTGATTCATCGTCGCACCTGGAGCGGTAATCAGGTGGTAACCTCGGCGAGACTGCTGTATCCCGGCTCGCGCTATCAGCTGTTTGGCCGCTTTACCAGCCACGGCTAAGCCATTGTGCACGGCGGCCAGTAGATTGAGAAATAAGAAAAAGCTATCGCTCTCCCGCTTGCCGCCCGGGATTTTATGCGTTAGCTTGCCTGTGGTTGTCTATACAAGATACGTTCAGTCAGGAGATTCTCATGGCGGCACCCTTGCATTCAGCGTCCCCTTTCGCGGGTAAACCCCCCTGCGACAGCCTGTGGTTTGGGGCGGATTTCGTCACCCTGCGCGACGGGCGCTACAACATCATCGAAAACGGCGCGCTTGCGGTTAAAGACGGCAAGATCCTGTGGATCGGCCCGCTCAGCGAATGCCCGGACTTTTCGGCCCCCCAGCGCACCGACTTTGGCGGCGGCATCGTGACCCCCGGTTTTATCGACTGTCATACCCATTTAGTCTTTGGCGGTGACCGTAGCGCCGAATTCGAACAGCGCCTCAACGGCGTTAGCTATGCCGAAATTGCCGCTCAGGGCGGCGGCATTCTTTCCACCGTCAACGCCACCCGCGATGCCAGCCACTCACAGTTGCTTGAGCAAGCCGAATTTCGCCTGCGTCCGCTGCTGGCAGAAGGCGTAACCTGCATTGAAATAAAATCCGGATATGGGTTAAGCGTTGAAAGCGAACTGAAAATGCTGCAAGCGATCCGCGAGTTGGGCGCGACGCAGGCGGTTGAGGTCAAATCAACCTGCTTAGCCGCTCACGCCGTGCCGCCAGAGTTCAAGGGGCGGGCCGATGATTATATTGACCTGATCTGCGATACCCTGCTGCCTCAGGTGGCACAGGAAAATCTTGCCGATGCGGTCGACGCTTTCTGCGAACATCTGGCCTTTTCACCCGCCCAGATTGAGCGCGTGTTTAACGCCGCCGCATCGCTGGGACTGCCGGTCAAGCTGCACGCAGAACAGCTCTCATCCTTGCACGGCAGCACCCTCGCGGCGAAGCATCACGCGCTTTCCGCCGATCATCTGGAATACGCCACCGAGTCTGACGCTGAGGCGATGGCAGAAAGCGGCACCGTCGCGGTGTTGTTGCCGGGCGCCTATTACCTGCTGCGTGAAACCCAGTGTCCACCGGTTGAGCTGTTTCGTCGTCACGGTGTGCCGATGGCGCTGGCGAGTGACGCTAATCCCGGGACTTCGCCCGCACTGTCACTGCGCCTGATGCTCAATATGGCCTGCACGCTGTTTCGCATGACGCCGGAAGAAGCGCTGGCCGGTATCACCTGCCACGGGGCGAAGGCGCTAGGATTACAGGAAACGCACGGCACGCTGGAAAGCGGCAAGGTGGCCGATTTTGTACACTGGCCGCTCGCGCGTCCGGCTGAACTGGTTTATTGGCTGGGGGGGCAACTGCCCTGCACAGTGGTTTATCGAGGAGAAATTCGTTTATGAGTCTTGCCGATCCGTTTGAATTTATTCAGGGCAGCGCGCCGCTGCTGATCAGTATTCCCCACGCCGGGACCCATCTTACGCCTGAAGTCGCTAGCGGCCTGACCGACGCCGCGCTGCCGCTTTCCGATACCGACTGGCATATTCCGCAGCTCTACGATTTTGCCAAGGCGCTGGGCGCGAGCATGATCATCGGCCAATATTCGCGCTTTGTGATTGACCTCAATCGCCCGGCCGATGACAAACCGCTTTACACTACGGCCACCACCGGGCTGTATCCCGATACCCTGTTCGACGGTCGTGCGACCTTCAAAGAAGGCCAGCAGCCGAGCGACGAACAGCGTCAAGGTTATCTGAACGATATCTGGCAGCCCTACCATCAAAAGATCCAGCAGGAACTGGCCCGCCTCAAGCAACTGCACGGCTACGCCATGCTGTTTGACGCACACTCTATCGCCTCGGTTATCCCACGCCTGTTCGAGGGTAAACTGCCGGACCTGAACCTCGGCACCAACGGTGGGCTTAGCTGTGCATCGGGACTCAGCGAAGTGGTAGAGGGCTGCTGCACCGCGCAGGATAAATTCACCCACGTGCTCAACGGCCGCTTTAAAGGCGGATACATCACCCGCGCCTACGGCCAGCCCAACCAGCACCTGCACGCCGTTCAGCTTGAGCTGGCGCAGTGTAACTATATGGAAGAGATTGAGCCGTACCCCTATGCGCCGCAAAAAGCCGAGCCCTTACAGGCAGTGTTAAAGCAGATGCTGGGCGGGATGCTGCATTGGGGTGAACAGGTTTATAAATAAGCCTGCTAAGCCTTGGCAATGACCACCACACTGCCAAAGTCGCTGGAGCTGCGGCCGTATAATCCCGATGAGTCACCGCAGGTCTGTGAGATTCGGGTCAATATGCGCGCCGCCGCTTCAGGGAGGCAGAAGGTTATTCATTAAATAACCGGTCATAGACGTGTTGCAAATGCAGCTGCATCGCCTTCTTGGCCGCTGTCGGGTCACGGGCCAGAATCGCATCGGTGATGGCCTGGTGGTCGGCGTTCATCTCCAGCGGAAAGTCAGTCTCGGCATAGTGTGCCTCCAGGCGGACAAAGCGCGCCGACTCACGCTTGTTCCACAGATATTCCATCATATCGCGCAGCACTTCATTGCCGGTCATCTCGCTAATCATCAGGTGAAAGCGTTTATCCTCCTGCAAGAAATCCTGATTGTTGATGTTCAACTGCGTCAGTTCACGGTTGATTTCAGCCAGCTTTTCGCGCTGATCGTCGGTGCCGTTCAAGGCGGCAAGCTCGGCGGTGGTACATTCATAAATCTGGCGAGCCTTCACCAGCGATTGCAGGCTGAATTCCTCTTCTGCCGGTGTGCTCGACTGCGTCGGCAGTGGATTATTGACGTACACGCCATTCCCGGTGCGGATCTCCACCCAGCCGGTTATCTCAAGAGCAATCAGGGCCTCACGAATCGATGAACGGCTGACGCCCAACTGCTTCGCCAAATCACGCTCAGAAGGAATCATCTGCCCCGGCAAAAATTCACCGCCGTTGATATACCCGATCAGCAGATTGGAAATCTGACGGTAGAGCCTTTCCACTTTTAGCGTTGGTAATTCCATTTTATTCCTCGAATTTGATTCTGCTATCGCGCTGATTTATCAGGCTCTGATACCAATACCGCGCCAATATGACTGCGTCTATCATAGCGCCTAAGCCCCCGACTCGTCGCGCACTGCCCCATTTATTGGATGATCAATATTGCAGCAAGGATCACATTAATTTACTTCAGACTACTGAATTATACACAGGCCTGATGGCCTGACCAGCAGACGATTGGGCCACAAGATTATTATTACTGACCGACCCTACGATAAAAAACATAAGTAAGGACAGGCTATGCAAACCTCTTCTCTGGACAGCGTGCTGCCGGAAACACTCGCCAGATCGAATAAAATAAAGCGCATTCAGACCCTTTCCCTCACCCTGCTGTTCATGGCCGGGATCGTTAATTTTCTCGATCGCGGGTCACTGTCGATTGCCAATCAGGCCATCCGCGGTGATTTAGGACTTTCGGCCACCGAGTTTGGCTTTCTGCTGTCGGCGTTTTCACTCTCCTACGGCATCTCACAACTGCCCAGCGGCATTCTGCTCGACCGTTTTGGCCCACGCGTGGTGCTTGGCGGCGGCCTGCTGTTCTGGTCAGTGATGCAGGCCCTGGCGGGCAGCGTTAACAGCTTCAGCCATTTTATTATGCTGCGTATCGGGCTTGGCATCGGCGAAGCGCCGTTTATGCCGAGCGGCGTCAAGGTGGTGAACGACTGGTTTAACGTCAAAAAACGCGGCCTGCCGATGGGCATTTTCAACTCCTCGACCACGCTCGGTCAGGCGTTCGCGCCGCCAATTTTGGTCGCCCTGATGCTGGCGTTCGGCTGGCGGATGATGTTCGTTATCATCGGCGTGGCGGGCATCGCTATCGCGCTCTGCTGGTACGCCTGGTACCGCAATCGAGATCAAATCAGCCTTAGCGCCGAGGACACCGCCTATCTCGACAGCGGCAGCAAACCGCTGGTCCAAACCCGCCTTAGCCTGCGTGAATGGGGTTCATTATTTAAACGTCGCAGCGTCTGGGGGATGATTTTAGGCTTCAGCGGCGTTAACTACACCGGCTGGCTCTATCTGGCCTGGTTGCCCGGCTATTTGCAGGCCGAGCGCGGTCTGAGTCTGGCTAACACCGGCTGGGTTGCGGCCATTCCCTTCCTGTTTGGCTCGCTTGGCATGCTGGTTAATGGTGTGGTGGCAGACAAACTGGCCAATAAAGGTTACTCGCTGTTAAGAAGCCGAAAGGCGCTGATTTGCTTTGGCCTGGTGTGTTCGGCGGCCTGCACTCTGCTGGTTATCCAGTCTTCGAGCACTGCCGAAGCCGTCGCCTTTATCAGCCTCGCGCTGTTCTTTATCCACTTTGCTGGCACCTCTGCGTGGGGGCTGGTACAGATTATCGCACCTTCGCGCATGGTGGCTTCAGTCAGCAGTATTCAGAACTTTGGCAGCTTTATCTTTGCCTCTTTTGCGCCGATTGTGACCGGTTGGGTGCTCGACACCACCGGCTCGTTTAACTGGGCGTTAGTGGTGTGCTCATGCGTCACCTTTGCCGGTGCGCTGTCCTATTTCTTTATCGTTAAAAACCCAATTGAATCGGCTGCAACAGCCTGACCCATTTGCCGCCACCGCTCGGCGGCGCTGATGAAATACAAGGAGTAAAACATGGAGCAAACATGGCGCTGGTATGGCCCAAAAGACCTGGTTTCGTTGGATGAGGTGCGTCAGGCTGGCGCAACCGGCGTGGTCACCGCCCTGCACCACATTCCTAACGGTGAGGTGTGGCCGATTGAGGAAATCAAACAGCGTCAGGCGGAACTGGCCGAGAAAGGCCTGGTTTGGTCGGTGGTCGAAAGTATTCCGGTTCACGAAGAGATTAAAACCCGCAGCGGACAGTGCGAACAGCATATTGCCAACTACCAACAGTCGATGCGCAACCTCGCGGCCTGCGGCATCGATACTATTTGCTATAACTTCATGCCGGTGCTCGACTGGACCCGCACCGACCTCGGGTATCTGTTGCCAGACGGCTCGCGCGCACTGCGCTTTGACCAGACGGCCTTTGCGGCCTTCGAGCTGCATATTCTGCAACGTGAAGGGGCTAAAAAAGATTACTCCTCCCTCGAACAGCAGCAGGCGGCAGAGTATTTTGCGGCGATGTCCGAGCAGGAAAAAGACACGTTAACCGCCAATATTATTGCCGGCCTGCCGGGTGCCGAAGAAGGCTACACCCTGGAGCAGTTCCGCGCGCGTCTGGCGACTTACGACGGCGTCGACAAGGCGGGCCTGCGTGACAACATGGCGCACTTCCTGCGTGCCATCGTGCCGGTTGCCGAGCAGCACGGCCTGCGCCTTGCCGTTCACCCGGACGATCCCCCGCGTCCGATCCTCGGCCTGCCGCGCATCGTCTCCACCCTCGAAGATATGCAGTGGCTGAAAGACACCGTCGACAGCGTGCACAACGGCTTCACTTTCTGTACCGGTTCATACGGCGTCCGTGAGGATAACGACCTGGTGAAGATGTTTACTGCCTTCGCCGACCGCGTTCACTTTATTCACCTGCGTGCCACCACGCGCGAGGCGACGCCGGGCAGTTTCCACGAGGCCGACCATCTGGACGGTGATGTGGATATGGTGGCGGTTATTAAAGCGATACTGACCGAAGAGCAGCGCCGCCAACGCACTCAGGATCTACGCCCTATTCCGATGCGCCCCGATCACGGTCATCAGATGCTGGATGACCTGAAAAAGAAAACTAACCCGGGCTATTCAGCCATTGGCCGACTGCGCGGGCTGGCCGAACTTCGAGGCGTTGAACGCGCACTGAAGCAGACGCTTTTTTCTTGATAGCCGCTGAGTTGAATATTTAGCCCTGCCCCCGCTTTCCCCGTCACGACAAAGGGGAAAGCGGGGGTGAATCTGCCACAAAAAATTCCCGCCCTCTACTGCTCCCCCCTTTACTGCTCCCGCCCAAGATTCTGCTCTCGCCATTTGGCCGGCGATACGCCATGAACCTGCTTGAACGCCTTGGAAAAGTGAAGCTGGTTTTCATAACCTACCGATATTCCCACCACCTTGATGGCGGTATGTTGATTGCACAACAGGCTGACCGCGATGCTCATACGGAAATTAAGCAAATATTCCTTGGGGCCGATGCCGTATTGGCTTTTAAACAGGCGGCAGAGATAGCTGCGGTTGATATTGCAATAAGCCGACAGGCTCTCGATGGTCAGATTTTCATGGTAACGGTTTTCAATCTGTTTGATGGCCTTACGCAGGTGCTGCGCTTTGTCGTTATGCTGCTCTGCCATACCCTGCTGCGTATTGCCAATCAGTGCAGAAAAGAACAGGTAACACAGGCCCAGCACCTTGAGGCGATGCCCATCCCCGTCGGCAATGATCTGCCGCAGGCAGCGCTCGGCGTCAGCGCCTTGTTCAGGCCGATTGGGCCGATAAACGGGAAACTGTCGACTCAGCCCGCACTCCGCAAAAATCTTGCTGGCCACCAGCCCATCGACCTCAAGCCACATGTAGTGCCAGGGGCGACGTTCATCGGCACAGTAGGTGGTCACGTCGTGCGGGTGAATCAAAAAACCTTCTCCCGCCGCAACGCTAAAGGATCCGTATTCACTGTGCAGAACGCCGACACCACTTATCACATAATGAAATAGATAGTGCTGACGCACAGCGGGTCCAAATCGGTGTCCCTTATCGCAATCTTCCTCTCCGTACTGATAGAGATTCAACTCGATATTGTCTGTGCGATTCAGCGTAAAGGTCTTATGCATCAGTGGACGTCCGTGATTTTCTTGCCTGTTCTAGCAGTGTAGTCGAGGCAAATTATGGCGTCCGTCATCAAATCAAGATCTCGCTCACATTATTCGAGGTGAGTCATTTTTCACCATAACAAGGTCACATTCATCCATATCTCGCGCCGCCATTGCAGCGTAGTTTCAGCAAATCGAAAACAGCAGCAGTGGAGAGATTAAATGATAAAAGTCACTTTCATGGGCGCGGGCAGCACCATCTTCGCCAAAAACGTGTTGGGCGATATTATGGCGACCCCGGCATTAAAAGAGGTGGATATTGCGTTATATGATATTGACGGTGCGCGCCTCAGCGAATCGTTGGCCATGTTGAACAATATCAACCGTAATACTAACGCCGGACGGGCGAAAATCACCCCCTACCTCGGCGTAGAGAATCGCCTCGCGGCACTCAAGAATGCCGACTACGTGGTGAATGCCATTCAGGTCGGTGGCTATGACCCTTGCACCATCACCGATTTCGCCATCGCCAAAAAATACGGCCTACAGCAAACCATCGCCGATACCTTGGGAATTGGCGGTATCTTCCGTGCCCTGCGCACGCTGCCGGTGATGTTTGATTTTGCACGGGATATCGAGGCGGTATGCCCTGACGCCTGGCTGCTGAACTATACCAATCCCATGGCGTCTTTGACCGGTGCCATGCTGCGTCATACCGGCGTGAAAACCGTCGGGCTATGCCACAGCGTTCAGGTCTGCGCGCAAACGCTGTTACAAAGCGTGGGGATGCCGACCGATGGCGTACAGTTCCATATCGCAGGCATTAACCATATGGCATGGCTGCTGGATATTCGCCGCCACGGTGAGGACCTTTACCCAGAGATCAAGCGTCGAGCCAACGCCTTAGAGGGCAAGCACGATGACATGGTGCGCCACGAAATCATGAAGACCTTTGGCTACTATGTCACTGAATCCTCAGAACATAACGCTGAATACATGCCCTACTGGATTAAGCGTCACTATCCACAACTCATTGAGCGCTTCAATATTCCGCTCGATGAATATCCTCGCCGCTGCATTGAGCAGATTGAAAAGTGGCAGCAGCAGAAACTGGCGCTAACCCACGATGCCAACCTGACGCACCAGCGCAGCCATGAATATGCCTCTTACATCATTGAGGCGATTGAAACCGACAAACCTTATAAGATTGGCGGTAACGTGCTGAATACCGGCCTGATAACCAACCTGCCCGCCGAGGCCTGTGTCGAGGTCCCTTGCCTGGTAGACGGTCAGGGAGTCAGCCCTTGCTACGTCGGTAATTTGCCGGAGCAGCTCGCCGCGCTAAACCGCACCAATATCAATACCCAGTTACTGACCATTGAAGCAGCGGTCAGCCGCAAACGTGAGGCTATTTACCACGCGGCGCTGCTCGACCCGCATACCTCTGCCGAGCTGTCTATCGATGACATTCGTAAGCTTTGCGACGAGCTTATCGACGCGCACGGCACATGGCTCCCTGCCTATCATTAATCATTAAATCAAGCTGTTACTGCATCAAAACCCATAAGGCGCAGGCCCGTTCTGCGCCGTCAAAAATGGACGGTGGACCATGTTCTATTTAAAAAACAAAAATTTTTGGATCTTCGGTGCCTTCTGTTTTTTCTATTTCTTTATCATTGGCGCGGTGATGCCTTTCTTCCCCATTTGGCTGCATGACGTCAATCATCTCGACCAGCGACAAACTGGCGTAGTCTTCGCCAGCATGGCACTGTTTGCCCTGATATTTCAGCCGGTATTTGGCTTCGTCACTGACAAGTTTGGACTGAAGAAACATCTGCTTTGGATGATTATCTTTCTGCTGCTGTTTCTGGCCCCGCTGTTTATCTATGTGTTCTCGCCGTTACTGCAAAGCAACTTCTTTTTAGGCGCGTTGCTGTGCGGGATTTATCTGGGCGTGGTGTGCAGCGGTGGGTCACCGGCCATTGAAGCCTACATCGAAAAAGTCAGCCGCCGCAGCCAGTTTGAGTATGGTCGCGCTCGTCTGTTTGGCTGCATTGGCTGGGCCATCTGCGCCTCTATCGTCGGCTATATGTTCACCATCAACAATCAGTTTGCTTTTTGGCTGGCATCAAGCTTTGCGCTCGCCATGGCGGGCTTGCTCTATCTTTTCAAACCGGAAAAAGGCAATACGCTAAAAGTGGCGGACGGGCTGGCGTTGAACCATAACCCGGTGCAGCTAAAAACGGCGCTTGGCCTGCTGAAAATGCGCAAATTTTGGTATCTGGTGATGTATATCGTTGGCGTTGCCTGCGTGTACGACGTCTACGATCAGCAGTTCGCCAACTTCTTTACCTCTTTCTTCCGCGACAGGCACGCCGGTACCCAGGCGTTTGGATATGTGACCACGCTAGGCGAGTTTCTCAATGCTTTCATCATGTTCTTTGCGCCGCTTATCATCAATCGCATTGGCGGCAAGAATGCGCTGCTGATTGCCGGACTGATTATGTCGGTGCGGATTATAGGCTCGTCGCAGGCGGAGTCGGTTACGGCGGTGATTTTACTCAAGACGCTGCATATGTTTGAAGTGCCGTTCCTGCTGGTGGGCATTTTCAAATACATCACCACCCAATTTAACGTCAATCTTTCCGCCTCCATTTATCTGTGGGGTTACTGCTTCTTCAAGCAGCTATCGGCGATAGGTATGTCTTATGCGGCAGGTCTGATGTACGTCAACTATGGTTTCAAAACCTCTTATCTGATGCTGGGATGCATTGCGCTGCTGTTCACCCTCATTTCGGCCTTTGTTCTGAGCGGTAAAGCGGCGATTGTCGAGGAAGAAGGCCTGCACGCGCCTGCTCCGCGGCCTGCTGCGCAATGAACCCCTGGCCCACTCACCCCTTGAGGAGACGCTCTTGCAGGAAACGATGAGGTTGCGCAGAACTGACGGGCGGGGTTGTTCTGCGCGGCCCCTTTAACAGGGCTTCAACCTTAATTTATTGAATATAATAAACTTAAATTACTCACCCCAGGTTCTTTCGAGCACGCTAATCCAATTTTTATGGCAGATTTTCTCCAGCAGCGAAGTGTTATATCCCGCCTTGCGCAGCGCGGCTTCGAACTTGCGCAGGCCGCGCACATCGACCATGTCCGGTGTCAGTGTTACGCCGTCGAAGTCTGAGCCAAAGCCCACTTTGTCTTCACCGAGTTTCTCGACCAGGTAATCGACGTGGCGCACCATATCGAGCACCGAGGCGTCCGGGGATTTTTGCCCGTCTTCGCGCAGGAATGACATACCAAAGTTCACGCCGACAAAGCCGCCGCTCTCTTTAATCGCCTCGAGCTGTTTGTCGGTCAGATTGCGTGACTGAGCGCTGAGTGCATGGGCATTAGAGTGGCTGGCCACCAGCGGTGCGTCGCTGTGTTTTGCCACCTGCCAGAAACCTTTTTCATCCAGATGCGACAGGTCAACCATGATGCGTTTCTGATTACAGGCCTTGACCAGCTTAATCCCCAGCTCGGTGAGTCCCGGTCCGAGGTCTGGCGATGACGGAAATTTGAACGGCACACCGTGCCCAAAGATGTTCGGACGGCTCCAGACTGGGCCAATCGAACGCAGCCCCATCGCGTAGAACACGTCCAGCAGATAGAGGTCAGGGTCAATCGCCTCGGCGCCTTCAATATGCATAACCACAGCTAATGATTGATTTTGTATCGACTCACGGATTTCTTTCGCGCTGCGGCAAATTTTTACCGCGCCCGCGGAGGCTTTTTCGATACGCAGCAAAAACGCCATCATGCCAATTGTGACGTCACGCGCAGAATTGAAATCTGGCGTCGGAGAAAAATCGGGATGCTTATTAGTACCTTCCAACAGGAAACGAGTATCAATTCCTGAACCCGGCACGATACTTGCTTCTTCCGTTAAGTCAGGCAGCTTCGGTGAGGGAACATAGGCCGCGAACAGGCCTCCGGCAAAGCCTGCCTCACGGCAGCGTGCCAGGTCCATTTGCCCGCAGGCGGGACCTTCCAGAAACGCGTGTTGCGGATTTTGGCGATGATTTAACCAAAGTTGCAGTAAAACGTCGTTATGTCCGTCAAATACCGGTACCGGGCCTTCAGTTGCGCTGACTATGTTATTCATAAAAAAGGTCTACCCTTGGTTAAGCACGACAGGAATGATTCAGCCTCGCTCTTAAAAGGTGCAATTCATTTCTGAATCGCACCACGCATGAGCAAAATTTCACATTACATTTTCTTGTGAAAACGGCGCATCGTGGCGCGGCTGCGATGCCGTCCATTAGAGACAAAGCGCAGCGGACAAGTCAAGGGCAGGACCTAATAAAATTAAATTTTAAGTTTAAATATCAACACGATGGGAGTCCTCATGGTCACAAGGCGTAGTTTTATTACCGGTTTCGCAGCAATGCCTGTTTTATCTTACCTCAGCCTCGATAATGTCTTCGCAGCCACGCCCAAAAACATCCTGGTGATGGCGCTTCAGCTCGATATTATTACCAGCCTTGACCCGCATGAAGCCTTCGAATCCGTCGGTGAAGAAGTCACTGGCAACCTGTATCAGCAGTTGGTTAAACCTAAACTTACCGCAGCGAACGAAATTGAAGGCGACCTGGCGCTCTCCTGGACCGCCTCTGACGACAAAAAAACCTTCACCTTCAAGATGGACCCGAACGCAAAATTCGCCGACGGCACGCCGCTCACCGCCGAAGATGCCGCCTTCTCTCTTCAGCGCGTGGTGAAACTCGATAAAAGCCCGGCCTACATCATCAACCAGTTTGGCTATACCAAAGACAACGTCGAGCAGTTTATCAGCGCACCAGACAAACAAACGTTGGTTATCAAAACTGCCGAACCGGCCTCTGAATCCTTCCTGCTCTACTGTCTGTCGGCCAACGTGGGTTCCGTGGTACAGAAGTCAGCCTGCCTTGCCAACCAGAAAGGGGATGACCTCGGCAACGCGTGGCTGAAAACCAACAGCGCCGGTTCGGGTGCCTTCAAGCTGCGTACCTGGAAAGTCAGTGAAACGGTGATCCTCGAGAGCAACAAAAATAATCCTCACGCCGGGAAAATCGAACGGGTCATTATCCGCCACATCGTTGACCCGTCCGCGCAGCTGTTGATGCTGCAAAAAGGCGATGTCGATATCGCGCGCAACCTGACCACCGAACAGCTGCGACCGCTGCAAAACGACAAGAACTTCACGCTGGTGAGTAAAGGTATCGCCGGTACCCTGATGGTCTCCGCCAACGTCGCCAACCCTAACCTTGCCAAACCTCAGGTCTGGCAGGCGATAAAATGGGCGTTGGATTACGAAAGTATTCAGAAAAACATCATCCCGCTGACCCACAAAATTCACCAGAGCTTCCTGCCGGAGGGTTTCCCTGCCGCGGTGAACACCATCATGTACAAACGTGATGTCACCAAAGCCAAGGCGCTGCTGGCCGAGGCCGGTTTCCCGAACGGTTTCGAGGTCACGCTCGACCACTATTCAGCCTCGCCTTCCGCCGATATTGCCCAGGCGATTCAGTCCAACCTAGGCGAAATCGGCATCAAGGTCACCCTGCTGGCCGCCGAGAGCCGTCAGGTGCTGACCAAGATGCGTGCCCGTCAACAGCAGCTGGCACTGACCCAGTGGGGCGCTGACTATTTTGATCCGAACTCTAATGCCGAGGCTTTTTGCAGCAACCCTGACAACACCACCAACGCCAAGAGCCGGACGCTGGCATGGCGCTGTAGCTGGCAGGACAAGGCCATTTCTGATCTCAGCACCCAGGCGCTGCACGAGTCGGATCCGGCCATCCGCATCAAGCTTTATGAGCAGCTACAAACCCAGCACATGGAAAACAGCCCGTTCATGATAATGTTCCAGCCGACGTTAACCGCCGCCTGCCGTCATGATATTAGCGGCGTGGTATTAACGGTCATGAGCACCAGTCCCTACGAGAAGGTTGTTAAAGCGTGAGCAAGAGACTCAACAGTTTTCTGAGTACCTGCATCAGCGTTTGTCTTACTTTGTTTGGCCTGTCGGTGATTACCTTCTTTATAGGCAGGGTGATGCCGACAGATCCGGTGCTGGCTGCGGTTGGCGATAACGCACCGGAATCGGTTGTCGAACGTGTACGTCATGAAATGGGGCTGGATCAGCCCCTTTGGATGCAGTTCCTCCACTATCTCGTTCAGTTGGCTCACGGTGACCTTGGTCGCTCTGCGGTAACCTCGAATCTGGTGACCAGTGACATTGCGCGCTACTTCCCCGCTACGCTCGAGCTTGCCACCGCGGCGATTATTATCGCCGCGGTCATCGGCATTCCGCTTGGCGTATGGGCGGCAACGCGTCAGGGAAGCTGGATTGATCAGACCATTCGCGTCGTCTGTCTGGCGGGACACTCCCTGCCGGTATTCGTACTCGCGCTGCTCAGCCTGCTGATTTTCTACTCGGTGCTCGGCATTGCGCCAGGCCCCGGCCGTCAGGACATCATTTATCAGGACATGATCCCGCAGGTGACCGGTTTACTTACGGTCGATTCCCTGCTGGCGGGCGACACCGGCGCATTCTGGGACGCACTGGCGCACATGGTGCAGCCGGTGCTGATTCTGGCCTATTTCAGCATGGCCTACATCACCCGCATGACCCGGACCTTTATGCTCAATGCGCTTAGCGGTGAATACGTTATCACCGCGCGCGCCAAGGGACTCTCGGCAAGCCGCGTTATCTGGAAACACGCCTTCCCGACGGTGGGCGTGCAGCTGATTACCGTCCTGGCGCTGACCTATGCCGGTCTGCTCGAAGGCGCGGTGGTGACCGAAAATGTCTTCTCGTGGCCGGGCCTCGGACAGTATCTCACCGTCTCGCTGATGAACGCCGACATGAACCCGGTCATCGGTTCCACGTTGCTGATTGGCGCGATTTACGTGCTGCTCAATCTGCTTGCCGACCTTCTCTATCGACTTCTGGATCCTCGCGTAAAATGACCCGCTTAATTTCACGAACGGGGTCACGGGCATGGCTGCTCGATGAGACCCCTAAAACACGTACTCAGGCCGTTTGGGGAAGACGCTATCGTATCTGGCTTGGCCTGCGCTCCAACCCGCTGGCGCTGATTGGCCTGGTGACTGTACTGTTGGTGCTGGCTATTTCGCTCTGCGCACCGCTGCTGACGCACTATCATCCGGGCGACCAGGATCTCGCCAACCGTCTCGCCAAACCTTCTGCACTGCACCTGTTGGGCACCGACGAACTGGGGCGCGATACCTATAGCCGCATCCTCTATGGCGGACGCATCACGCTCGGCATGGTGATTGTGGTGGTCGCCATCGTCGCCCCACTCGGTCTGCTGATTGGCTGTGTGGCCGGCTATGCCGGTGGGCTGGTTGACCGCATCCTGATGCGTATCACCGACGTGTTTCTGGCCTTCCCGCGCCTGATTTTAGCGCTGGCGTTCGTCGCGGCGCTCAAACCGGGCATCGAGAGCGCCATTCTCGCCATCGCCCTCACCGCCTGGCCGCCTTACGCCCGACTGGCCCGCGCCGAAACCATGCAGGTACGCGGCACCGACTATATCGCCGCCTGCCGTCTGACCGGGGCAACGCCTGCGCGCATCGTGATGCGCCATATCATGCCGCTGTGTGTGCCAAGCCTGGTGGTTCGCGTCACGCTGGACATGAGCTCGATTATCATCACCGCCGCCAGCCTCGGCTTTCTGGGCATGGGCGCACAGCCGCCGTCGCCGGAATGGGGCGCGATGATTGCAACCGCACGACGTTTCCTGTTCAGCGAATGGTGGGTTCCGCTCATTCCCGCAATCGCTATTTTTGTCACCTCGCTGGCCTTTAATTTTCTCGGCGATGGTTTGCGTGACGTCCTCGATCCTAAGGAACGCTAATGCTGGTCGATATCAAGAATTTACATATCACGTTTGAAACCCGCAGCGGCAGCTTTGACGCCGTACGCGGCGTTTCTCTGTCGCTGGGCAAAGAAAAGCTCGGCATCGTGGGCGAGAGCGGCTCCGGCAAATCGTTGACCGCCCGCTGTCTGATGAACCTGCTGCCCTCCAGCGCCAAATGCCGCGCCGATACCCTCTCCTTCGACGGTATCGACCTGCGTAACGCCGGTGAAAAGCAGATGCGACAAATTCGCGGCAAGCGCGTCGGCTTTATTTTACAGGACCCGAAATATTCTCTGAATCCGGTGATGACCATCGGCAAACAGGTGGCCGAGGCGTGGCAGACGCACAAGGGCGGCAGCAAACGTCAGGCGATGGAAGCGGCTATCGACTTGTTGGATCAGGTGCGTATCCGTGACCCGCACAAGGTGGCAGAACGCTACGCGCACGAGGTCTCGGGCGGGATGGGCCAGCGCGTCATGATAGCCATGATGCTGGCACCGGACCCGGAGCTGATGATTGCCGACGAGCCGACCAGCGCGCTCGATGCCACGGTTCAGGCCGAAATACTGCGCCTGCTCGACGATTTGGTGTCGAGCCGGGGAATGGGGTTGATTCTCATCAGCCACGACCTGCCGCTGGTGTCCAAATTCTGCGATCGCGTGGCGGTAATGTATGCCGGTCGCATCGTCGAAACGTTACAGGCGGGCGAACTGCGCCACGCCAAACATCCTTACACCCGTGGCCTGCTGGAATGCCTGCCTTCGCTGATGCATCCGAGAGACAGACTGCCGATTTTGGTTCGCGACGAGGCGTGGAAGACAGCATGATTACTTTAGACCAATTGCGCATCTCGTTCGGCGATACCGAAGTCGTAAAAGGGGTCAGTTTTCACGTCGCCAATGGTGAAAGCTTTGGCATTGTGGGCGAAAGCGGCTCTGGAAAATCCACTATCCTACGCGCATTGGCCGGGCTGAATCAGCACTGGTCCGGCTCGATGGACATCGGCGGTGAAGCCCAGACCGCAAAGCGGGCAAAACGCTTTTACCGCAGGGTACAAATGGTGTTTCAAGACCCCTATGGCTCGCTGCATCCGCGTCAAACCATTGACCGCATACTGGCCGAGCCGCTGGTAGTGCACGGTTTTCTGAACATTGAAAAACGCATTGCCGATGCGCTAAGCGAAGTGGCCCTGCCGCAGAGCGTGCGTTTTCGCTTCCCTCACCAGCTTTCGGGCGGTCAGCGCCAGCGCGTTGCCATTGCCCGTGCGCTGATTTCGGAACCCCAGGTTCTGTTGCTCGACGAACCCACCTCCGCCCTCGACGTTTCGGTACAGGCCGAAATTCTGAACCTGTTGACCGATATCAGAGAGCAAAAAAAGCTGACCTATGTGATGGTGACGCACAATTTAGCCGTCGTAACGCATCTTTGCACCAGAATCGGAGTCATGATCGGTGGTCAAATGGTCGAGCTTGTGAGTGCGAACGATTTACGGGCGGGTAACGTTACACATCCGCACACCGCCGAGCTCAGAAAGTTGAGTCTGAATCTCGAAGAGCCGGAAATCGACTGAGGCTTAACCAAATATAGATTAGCCAAGGATAATGGAATGACTTCACGTGTTAACTGGCAAGCCGCACTCGATGCGGCCCAAAAGATCACCCAACGCTGGAACCAGCCGGGAGAGCCCGGAGGTGCCATCACACTTTTTGACAGCTCGACGCTGCGCGGTGAAGCCTGCGGCGGTCTGGCGAATCTGACCACCGGTGAGCAGTTTAGCATCGACAGCGTCGTGCGCTATGCCTCGGTAACCAAGCATATTTTTGCTGCACTGGCCCTTTTACGCAGCCATGCCGGATTATCGACCGACGACCCGCTGGGACAACATCTGCCCCAGCTTAAAGGCCCGATGGCAAAAGTCACCCTAGGTCAGGCGCTGGATATGACCGGCGGTTTACCCGACGTGCGCGAGACCCTGTCCCTGCTGGGAATATCGGTCTATAACGTCACCGAGGCTGATGCATTAATCGACTTTCTGGCCACCGACGGCAGCCTTAACTTTGCCGCGGGCACTGAGATTTCTTATTCGAACACCGGCTACCGTTTGGTAGAAACCATTCTGAAACAGAAAGGGATTTTGTTCGAAGATCTGCTGCAGCGCCACATTGCTCAACCGCTGGATATCGCGTTCCACGCCCCTGAAAGCTGGTTTGATATTGTGCCAAATCTGGTGCCGGGTTACTGGAAATCGGCAACCGGTTGGAAAACCGCCGCCGCAGGTCTGCATCTCTCGGCGTCCGGCAGCCTGACGGGCAGTTTGCGTTCACTGTCGAGCTGGTTGCAAAGCCTGCTTAAAGACAGCGGCCCTGGCGCAGGGGTGTTAAAACACCTGAGTCAGCCGCGCTTCCTGAAAGAGGGCACGCCAACCGCCTATGGCTTGGGGATCGCCCATAGCAAAATCGGCGGGCATCAGTTGGTCGGTCACGGCGGGTCACACGCGGGCTATAAAACTTATTTCCTGCTGCATCCCGAGCTGCAAATGGGCGCCGCGCTGGTGTCCAACCGCGAAGACACCGCCTCGTTTACGGCGCTGCTCGAGGTGATGTCTGCCCTGCTTGAGACCCCGCTTCCCGCGCGCAGTACGTCGCTAAAAGACGGCCTGTATGCCAGCAAGGCCGAGCCTTACTGGCTGTCGGTAAATAACGGCGTGGCCAGCTATCTGGGGGCCAGCGAGAATTTGTATCAGGCCGAAGATGGCAGCAGCGTGTCGCTTTCTGCGCATCTGCCGATGCGTTTAGAGATGAACGGAGACGCCATCGAAGGCGAAATCGGTCTGGCGCGACGCTTTTTCGCGCCCATCGAGGCCAATGATTGTCTGAACATGATTCAGGGCCGTTGGTTCCACCCGGAATCGAAAGCCGCTTTTGATATCGAAGGCGACGAGCTGAAGATGGGGATTGGGCCTTTGCGTGCCAGCGGTAAGCTCGTGCCGGTCGGTGAAGGTCGACTGCTGGTGAAAATGCCTGACGGTCCGTGGGAAAAATCGTTCTGCCTGTACTTCCAGGGTTATGACGTGCATCTTATCTCGAACCGCAGCCGGGTATTGATTTTCCGCCGCGACGAGTGCCGCATCAGCTGGGAACCTACCGCGTAAACCTTTGCGCCCCCTCTTCGGGGGCGCAATTTACACCTCGTAAGCCGCACTGTGAAAATCAATTTCCCACTGCAACACCTGCGCATACAGCTCCGAGAGCTGAATTTTCTCTCGCTCCGGCATGTTTTCAGCACAGCAATCCAACTCTATTTTTAACCAGTTGGCCTGGCTAATAAAGGTTTCCTCTGCGTGCATCGCCACCCAGTCTTTCACATCAGGACTCTCTATCTCGTTCTGACTCACCCGCGCACACCAATGGTAATACATCCATTCGGCAGCAAACATTAGCGTGAGGATCTCGGCATAGCTGCCGGTCTCTGCGGCGCGCAGCATACCCTGACTAAAGCGGTAAACCTCAGGCGAGCTGCGTCTGCAGCCGTCTAAACTGATGTTTCGCTTAGTCATTACGCACTCGAAATAGGCCATTTGCTCGTTGGCCAATGCATCAAGCACGCCAATCAACCACCGCTGCTGACGAATCTCGGGCGCCTTGATGACCGCATACGAGAAAATCTTGATCGCGGTTGCCACAAAATCGCCTTCAAAAACCAGATACTGGTTAAATACTCTGGCGGTTAAGGCCCCCTGCTCAATATCAGTCACAAAACGGTGCTGCTGCATCCCCTGCCAGAGTTCCTGATTTTCTGCCAACAGGCGCTCGGTAAAACTTGTCCGTTGCGGCATGATTTATTCCCCCAGCTCGGCCTGTGCCACAGCCATAAAATGCTTAACCCGTTGCGGTTCGACCTGATTCCACCATACGCCGCCGTATTTCAGGGTACTGGCGACGATAACCCCCTGTGTGCGCTGCAAAATTTGGCAGATATTAGCCGGTGTCACGCCAGAACCCACCAACAGCGGCAGCGAGGTAGCCGCACTTATCTCGTCGATTTCGTCCAGGGTGGCGCTATCGCCGGTGCGTTGTCCGGTCGCAATCACCGCATCCGCCTGAAAGAAATCGACGTCACGCGTTAATTCGGTAATGGTACGGTCGGCCACAATCGCGTGGCTACCGTGCTTCACGTGGCTGTCTGCAAAGACTTTGATCTTTTCGGCCCGCAGCTGCGAACGATAACGCAGGGCCTTCGCGGCCGCCCCTTCAATAAAACCTTCGTTGGCAATATAGGCGTTGGCCCACTGGTTAACGCGCACAAAATCCGCACCGCCGGCCAGTGCGGTAGCCAACGCAGGAATCGCCGCATTGGCCAGCACGTTAATACCAAGCGGACACCCAAACTCCGTTTTAACCCTGTCGGTAATCACCGACATAAAGGCTGCGGTTTCATAACCAATATCTTCAGGTTTTGAAAAAGGAATATCCCCGTGATTCTCAATAATCAACCCATGAACCCCGCCCGACAGATAAGCCTGCGCATCGCTTAATGCAATATCCATTATTTGATTAATTGATTTTCCGCGATAATTTGGCGAGCCGGGAAATGGCTCACAGTGAACCACGCCAATTATTGCCTTGCTTCTTGAAAATATTTCTTGTATCGCACTGGTTTTTTCTGCTGATATAGATGCCATGACTTCACTCTCCTAAAGGAATATTTCATGCAGGTCTTCGTGGTGGGTAATATTAGCGTTGACGAAACTTTTCTTATCGATGAATTACCGGCTAAAGGTGCTTCAATCCACGGCGTCAAGACGCATCAAGACCTCGGTGGAAAAGGCACTAATCAGGCTATTATTCTTTCCCGCTGTGGAATAAAAACCACGCTTATCGCCGCCGTCGGCAATGACAGCCAGGGAAAATGGTGCCATGAGAAAATAGCCAGCGAAAATCTGGCATTATTTCCCTCCTCACCCAGAGACTGTCGTACCGATACTTCACTGGTATTAAACTGTGCCGATGGTGATAACGCCAATATCACTACCGTCACCGCTGCCAATGTTTTATCTCTCGATGACATTAATCAGGCAATGTCATTTTCCAACTCCGGAGATGTGGTATTACAGCAGGGAAACTTCAGCGTTGAAAAAACCGCAGCCGTATTTGCCCTTGCGCGGAAAAAAGGATTAATCACCGTCTTCAACCCCTCGCCGGTAAAATGGGCCTTTGCGCAACTTCTGCCGCTGACGGATATATTGGTCGTCAATCAGCTTGAGGTGCGGATGTTAAGCGGCGAAAACGAAATCTTGCCTGCCGCCGAAGCGCTGCTTAACACCGGTGTTTCTCAGGTTGTTGTTACGCTGGGCGCCGAGGGCGCGCTGTTGCTCAACGCTCAGGGCCTGCAACGCATTGCCGCACCGCCGGTAAAGGTTGCCGATACCACCGGCGCAGGCGATACCTTCCTGGCCGTCATGCTTGCTTCCACGCTGCGCGGTCAATCGCCAATATCCGCAAAGGATATGCGGCGTGCCGCGAAAGCTTCGGCCATCACCATCGGCAGAATAGGCACCCTCAGCGCCTTTCCTACCCGACAAGAGCTGGCCGAGCTGCTTAATTAAATCAGCAAACTCCCCGCAAACAGTGGGTAGTTATTATTTAAACTGCTGCCGAAACTTATCGACGTTGGCCTTGGTGACCACGGTAGCCGGAACGTTGATTGTCTTGGGAACCGCTTGACCGGCCACGACTTTGTTTAGCGCTTTGACCGCCTCAACGCCCATGTTTAACGGGTCCTGTTGCAGCACCGCCACCACGTAACCCTGATCGATTCCCGAAATCGCCTTCGCGGTAAGATCCCAGCCAAACACTTTTATCTCTTTTTGACGCCCCTGATTTTCTACGGCGGCGATAGCCCCCAGCAAGGCCGGTTCACCGGTGGCATAGATGGCGGTCATATTGGGATTGCCGGTGATCAGATTCTCCGCAGCAGTCAGTGCGTTGTCCTGAATGTTTTGTCCGTCAACCACGCCCACCACGCTTATTCCACCGTGGCCTTGCAGAGTATTCACAAAGCCTTTTTGGCGATCGTTTTGAATCGCTGAATTCAGTGCGCCGACAATCCCAACCTTGGCTTTATCGCCCATTTCTTTCTTCACGTAATCGGTAAAAAAATTACCCAAAATCTCACCGCCTTTAATATTATCCACGCCGACCTGGGCCTTTTGTTGTCCGGCAGGCAATACGGCATCGATGGCAATAACGGGGATATTTTTGACGGCCGCCTCGGCGATAGCGGGCATGATTCCGTTGACGTCAATCGCGTCGACCATAATTCCTTTCACCCCCTGCTGAATATAGTTCTCAATGGCATCATTCTGTGAGACGGGATTATTATTCGCGTTATACACGACCAATTTTGCACCGGTTTTCTTCGCCTCATCTGCCGCACCTTTATTCATTTGATTAAAGAAAAGCGCCTGCTGGTTAATTTGCACCATGGCATAAGTCGGTGCCTCCTTGGCCGATACCGCACTTGAAAATAATAAACCCAGGGTCATGACGGCCAATACTGAACGTGCCGTTTTAGTCGTCTTAGAGACGCTGCTTTTCTTGCCGGTGTGGGTCAACATAATGACATCCTTAAAAATGCAGAGAAGAAATAAGGCGTGAGTTCCCAATGGCATTAGCCTGTCAGGAAATTTTTTGGGCGGGTCAGATATCAGAATGTAGGGCGAAGAATACGAAAAGCGACGTTCCAAACGACACTATTTCGATAAAACGATACTGCGGGTAAACTGGCGATAACAATTAAACGCGGGCAAAAAATTGTCAAGAACAATATTTCAACGGCGTGTTTTTTCACTGCGGTCCATTAGCCGCAGCACAAGTAAAATTCGGTATCGGCCCGCAGTTTGTAATATGCTGATGCTGATATCAGGAATAGTGTCTATGAGCCTGTTAACACAGGCCCTTCCGCCGGGAAAGCAGAGATAACATATGGCCAATAAACGGGTAGTATTATCTGACGTAGCGCAGATGGCGGGACTGTCAAAAGCCACCGTCTCACGCTACCTCAACAACAGCATTGTGCTGCCGCAGCAGACGGTACAGCGCATCGAAAACGCCATTAACACGCTGGGTTATCGTGCCAACAGCCTCGCCCGGCGTTTAAGCATGGGTGGTAGCGAAACCATCGGTCTGGTGCTGCCGGATATTGCCAACCCCTTCTTCGCCGAACTTGCCGACGCGGCAGAAGAGGCGGCGTCCGAATATAAATACAGCCTGGTGCTGTGCGTCACCCGTAATAATCTGGAAAAAGAGTGCCAGTTTATTCGCTGGCTAGACACCCGACAGGTCGACGGCCTGCTGTTTACCACCAACCGCCCCGATAACGGTCAACTGTATACCGAACTCAAGGACCAGCGTAACGTGGTACTGATTGACGAAGACGTGCCCGGCTGCGAGGTGCCAAAGGTGTTTTCAGACAACGTTCATGGCGGTGAACTGGCGACACAGGCGCTTATCGATGCCGGGCATCGCCGGATAGCGTTTGTCGGGGGTCCCGATGAGCTAATGAGCGTACGTGAGCGCCATCAGGGCTATCGCCAGGCGCTGGCAAAAGGTGCTATCGCCTACGACCCTGCGCTCGTGCTGTACGGTGACTACGACCGGGTGTTTGGTCGGCAGGCGCTTGATACCCTGCTTGCCCTCCCGACGCCGCCAAGTGCCATCTTCGCTGCCAGCGATTATCTGGCGCTGGGGCTGCTCGACGGGGTGCGAGCCAGAGGGCTTAGCGTGCCGGGTTCACTGTCTTTGGTAGGTTTCGATGACGCGATTTACTCGGATCTAATTACTCCGCGGCTCTCTACCATCCGCCAGTCGGCGCGGGAGCTGGGCCGTACAGCGGTCGAAGCGCTGATACAGCGTTTAAACGACGACGCAAGCCCGAATACGGTGTCGAGAATTCCGGTTGCATGGATAGCCCGTGACTCCGTGTCCGCTTACCCGCCGAAACCTTGATTTTGCGCCCCAATCTGGGGCCTTTGCCCCTTTTTAGAGCAAAAAGTCCTTTTCGGGCAGAGTAAAAATGGTGGCCCTTTGCCGGAGGATAATTGAATTAAGCCGCCGTGATGAATTTCATTAAAATAATAATTTATATATAAATCATAAAATTAACACAAAAAAGCCCCTTTACCTTACTCACATCGCTTAACTTTTACTCAACTCTTGGCACGGTTAGTGCAAATTTATTTTCGGCGACTCAGATATCCATACTCAATTTTTTGTTGATCGGTTGAGCGGGAAAACGGATTCGCCGTTATTTTTGTCATTTGGGTAAACCGGTTTACAAGGAGAGGAAAATCGGAAATGACCAATAACGGCGCATCCAGGACTTAGCCTGATGAAGACACAGGCTGCCGCCCGCCGTCCCTTTGTGATGGAGCAGATTTATGTCCAGAGACCTGTCAGGCCCGCCACGGGTGGAGATGATTAACATCACCAAAACCTACGGTTCAATCCGCTCTCTGCGCGGCGTTAATCTCAGTCTGGCTCCGGGAGAAGTGCTCGGGCTGGTCGGCGATAATGGCGCGGGCAAATCAACCTTAACCAAAATACTGGCCGGTGCCGTGGTGCCGAGCAGCGGCAAACTGCGCATCGACGGCGAAGAGGTCAGCTTTGCTAACCCCGCCGACGCCAGGCGCTGTCACATCGAGATGGTCTATCAGGACCTGTCGCTCTGCGATACGGTCAACGTAGCGGGTAACCTGTTTATGGGGCGGGAACCGCAGACTCGCCTGCTGGGCATCCCGTTTCTTGATGAAAAAAAGATGCACCAACAGGCGCATGAGATGCTCAAGGGACTGGGGATTTCCATTCCTGATACGCGCCTGCTGGTGCGCAACCTGTCCGGAGGGCAACGGCAGGCGATCGCTATCGCACGCGCCGCCGCCTTCGAGCCGAAGGTGTTGATTATGGACGAACCGACGGCGGCACTGGCGGTCGCCGAGGTGGAAGCGGTGCTCGAATTGGTGAAACGCGTAAGCGCGCGTGGCGTCAGCGTGATCCTAATTACCCACCGTTTGCAGGACCTGTTCCTGGTCTGCGACCGTATCATGGTGATGTATGAAGGCACCAACGTGGCCGACAGGAAAATCGCGGACACTAGCCTTTCGGACATTGTGAATCTGATTGTCGGGCAAAAATTTGAAGCACATTCGGCGCGTGAAATCGTCCACCAATGAGTCTTCTAAAAGGTAAATCCATGAGCATTGTGAATATGTCCAGTCCACGACTGATTAAACATTCGCTGTCGCGCCGAATACTGCACAACCATTCCGGCGTAGTCAGCATCGCGGTTTTCTTTATCTTTTGCTGCGCGGCGTTCACCTTCGCCACTGACGATTTCATGAGCCACTACAACTGGCTGAACATTCTGCGCCAGAGCGCCCCGCTGCTGATTGTGGCGGCAGCAATGACGCTAGTGATTACCACCGGCGGTATCGATCTCTCGGTGGGTTCGACGCTGGCGCTGGTCGGTGCGCTGTCGGCGATAGCGCTAAATAACTGGGGATGGCCATGGCCGGTGGTACTTGTTGCCGGTCTGGCGCTCGGTGCGGTCATCGGCGCTATCAATGGATATTTCATAGCCTATGAGGGAATTCCGGCATTTATCGTTACGCTGGCAACGCTCGCCGTCTTTCGCGGCATCGCGCTGCTGCTGACCCAGGGATATTCAATCCCTGTTCCAGCAGGCAGTGACTTTACCTGGCTGGGCCGCGCCTGGGTGCTCGGTCTGCCGCTTCCGGCCATTCTCGGCGTACTGGCGCTGTTTTTTGGGCACATTTTACTGACGCACACCCGATTTGGCCGCTATATCACCGCCGTGGGTGCCAACGCAGAAGGGGTTCGCCGCGCCGGAGTCAACACCCGCTCGATAACACTGTGGGTTTACATGTTGAGCGGCATGTCGGCGGCGCTGGCCGGAATGATCATCACCGCGCGCCTCGGCAGCGGCTCGTCTAATCAAGGGGAAGGGTTCGAGTTACAGGTCATTGCCGCCGTGGTGCTCGGCAGTACCAGTCTGTTTGGCGGATTCGGTACCATCATTGGCACCCTACTCGGCGCGCTGTCGATTGCGGTTATCCAAAATGGCCTAATCCTCTCGCACATGTCGCCGTTTTATACCCAGATTGCTACCGGTCTGATTATCCTGCTGGCCATCTGGCTGAACACCCGTATCTTTAATCCCGCCCGAACGAGCAAAGGATAGTCCTATGAATTCAGGTTCACTTTTCCGTCATGCCAACCCCTATCCGCTCGGCGTAACCAGCGGCTATGTCAGCACCGTTCTCGGCCCGATGCCGGTTTGCGACCTGGGCGTGACCTTGATGCACGAACATATTTTGCTCGATGCCTCGGGGAAGTGGGTACCGCCGTGCTGTTGCAGCGAACGCCACATCGCCGAGATGCCGGTTAAAATCGAGAACCTCGGCGAACTGTCGTTAAATCCGCTCGCTAGCCGCGATAACTGTCAGCTTTTTGACGTCGATCTGGCAATTGAAGAACTGATGAAATTCAAGGCTCAGGGCGGTCAAAGCGTGGTTGACCCGACCAATATCGGCATCGGTCGTGACCCGAAGGCGCTACAGCGTATCTCACGCCTGACCGGGTTGAATATTGTGATGGGCACCGGGTTTTATCTCGAACCCTCACACCCGGCCTATGTCAAAACCCATTCGCTGGAAACGCTCACCGATTTGCTAATCTACGACGTCGGCGGGTTTGACGACAAGCCGGAAGTGATTGCCGGTCTGATAGGCGAGATAGGCGTCTCGAGCGCCTTTACCGCCGATGAGCAAAAATCGCTGCGGGCGGCCGGTCGTGCCAATGCGGCAACCGGTGTCCCCCTCGAGGTGCATCTGCCCGGCTGGGAGCGATTTGGGCATAAAGTATTGGATATTCTGGCCGAAGAAGGTGCGGACCTGCATCACACCGTGCTTTGCCACATGAACCCGAGCTTTGCCGATAAAAACTATCAGCGCACCCTCGCCGAACGCGGCGCATTTCTCGAATACGATATGATTGGCATGAACTATTTTTACGCCGATGAAAGCGCCCAGTCCCCCTCTGACGAGGAGAATGCGCGCGCCATTCGCGAGCTTATCGACGAGGGTTTTATCCAACAGGTTTTACTCTCTCAAGACGTGTTTTTAAAAACAATGCTGACCCGCTTCGGCGGCCACGGCTATGGTTATATTCTCAAGCATTTTGTTCCCCGCCTGCGCCGTCATGGCGTTACAGGTGAACAGCTCGAGCAGTTGCTGATGGGTAATCCACAGCGCGTTTTTAGTCAACAGTAGGTTCGCTCACACCAGGGAAACCTACGCTTTATGATTGCAGGAAAATGTATGCAGACGGACCTCTCGGTCATCGAACTGACGCAAAAACTGCTGGCCTTCGACACCATCAACCCGCCCGGCAACGAGCAGGAATGTATGCTATGGCTCGCGGAGTACCTGCGACAGCATGGCTTTGAAGTAGCAACTCACGCCTTTGGCGAGAGCAGAATGAACCTGATTGCCCATTTGAACGCTAAGGATAAAACGCCTCCGCTGGCTTTTTCCGGTCATCTTGATACCGTGCCGCTGGGCAATGCCGCATGGCAGCAGAGTCCTTTCGGCGGTGATATCGTTGATGGAAAACTCTATGGCCGCGGCAGCAGCGATATGAAGGCGGCGATTGCGGCGTTTATTGTCGCCTGTCTTGCACAGCGAGATAACCTTCAGGCGGGCGTGGTGTTGCTGCTCACCGGCGGTGAGGAAACCGGCTGCGATGGCGCACGCGCGCTTATCGACTCACCAGACATCAGGCTTCCGCAGCCCGCCGCGGTGATCGTCGGCGAATCGACGGCCAATTACCCGGTCATCGGCCATAAAGGTGCCTTGTGGCTGCGCTGCGAAACACACGGCAAAACGGCGCACGGCGCAATGCCCGAGTTGGGCATCAACGCGATTTATCTGGCGATGGATGCCGTCGGTAAAATACGCGGCTTCGAACCGGGCCCGCCGCATCCGCTGATGAAAAAACCGACGCTAAACGTCGGCGTTATCCGCGGGGGGTTAAATATAAACTCCGTGCCAGACCGCGCCAGCTTTGACGTTGACCTACGTACCGACCCTACCATTGACCACCACTACCTCACCGAAAGGTTACAACGTCACCTTAGTGACGCTGTCACAATAACTCCGCTTATCGACTTGCCTGCCGTGCTCACCGACGGCCTGCATCCGTGGATCCAGAGCACCATTGCGCTGTGCCAGCCCTGGCATTCTGAGCCCATTACGCCGCGTATTGTGCCTTATTTTACCGATGCCTCGGTACTGCTGGCCGCGCTCGGCAATCCGCCCTGCGTCATTCTGGGCCCCGGCGAACCGGCGATGGCGCATCAGACCGATGAATATTGCAAGGTAGAGCGTTTGCTCGAGAGCGTAGACATTTACCAGACCCTGCTGGCGGATTTTAATACAAAGTTAAATAAGTAACAGTTTGGTAACAAAAAGGATTGCGCTTAAAAAGGATGTCAAAATGTCTCTTGTTGAAGATTTTCAATCCCCTCTTGCTGATGCCTAAATCGCCTGAAGGCCTCATGCTTTAAGGGGTGACGGCGATCACAGTTTTGAGTTTTTTATCCGTATCAATCCCCTGCCTCTTTACTAAAACCCCATACAAAAAATGTCTTTTAGTTCACATTTTTAGATCCCGCCACCTGATAACGTATCAAACGGTTCGCAATAGCACAAAATGTATAAGCCCAATGCCCACAAGGCTTTGCGGGCCATTTTTAGGGTTTTTAGTGGAAAAACAGTGACAAATAATTAATTTCGCAGCGAAACGATCTATTCACCCACGAAAAGAAGTGAATTAACATCCACGAAACATTTAAAAATAACTCAGTCACAATTAGGGTTTTGTGAACCCTTTGCTTCGATACCTTTTTACATTTGCTCATTTTTTTAAAACTGGAACCGATCATGAAACCTAGTCTTCTCTCTGTATTTTGCACCGCTGGCCTGATGTTTACGGCCACTTCTGCTCTGGCCGCCGTGCATCCTGAACTCGACAATGCGCAGGCGCGCCAGGTGATTAGCAGCGTTAAAGCGACGATCGGTCAACAGCACAGCACCGGCTGTGTGGCGGTGGTTGACGCCGACGGCAAGCTGCTGGCGTTTGAGCGTCTGGATAACTCTCCGGCTGGCTGCGTAGACGCCGCTATCGGTAAAGCGCGCACCTCGGCGCTCTACCACGCTCCTTCATTGAAATTTATGCAACGTCTGCAGGGTGGCGAAACGACAGTGCTGGCTATCCCGCACGCCGTTCCGCTCGGCGGCGGCTACCCCCTGACGCTGTCTGGTGAAGTTGTCGGAGCCGTCGGCGTGAGTACCCCAAAACAGGATATTGACAATCAGGCGTCAGAAACCGCCGCAAGCGTTTTGAAATAACCTCTAACGGAAGACAATCATGATCAATCTTTCACGCCGCCGAATGGTCTTCGGCACTGCCAGCGTTGTTGCGGTCGGTCTCGGCAGCCAGTTGCTGGGCAGCAGTGTGTTCGGGACTCTGGCGCACGCCGCGCCACCTCTGGCATCAGCCATTACGATGCCAGACAACTTTATGCAGCTTTCCAAAAAGCTGACGGCCGTCGACAACCTCGAATCTCATCTGGGTCAGGCGCTTTACAGCTGGTTGCATCACGCCGAGCTAGACGCTCAGCTCGACGCGCTGGCGACCCTGCTCAGCGCCCACAGCGACGTGGTAGGCGACCCGCTGCATCAGCTTCTGGCGCAGCAGCCTGCGGCGTTAGGTCAACTTTATCAGCAGCTGGTCAACGGCTGGTATCTGGGCGTGGTCGGTCAACCGGGCAGCCAGGTATGTATCGGTTTTGAAAATATTGTGAGTTACGAACTAGTGAAAGACAGCTTATTACCCCCAAGTTACGCGGTAGGCGAACCGAACTTCTGGATCCACAAACCTGACAGCGAGGCGCCAACCCATGGCTGATTCATTGAACGCTGACGTTATCGTCATCGGAGCCGGTATTGCCGGTTCACTGGCCGCAGAGAAAATGGCCAAGGCTGGTGTCTCCGTGCTGATGCTGGATTCAGGTCCTTTCTTCAAGCGTGATGAAGCGGTAGAGCTGTTCCGCCAGTCTCCGCTTAAGGGTGACTTCACCGAACCGTATCCGGCAAAACCTTGGGCGCCACAGCCTAAGTTCCAGCCAAAAGATAACAACTACCTTATCCAGAAAGGTCCGGACGTGTATGCGGCGCAGTATCTGCGCGGCGTCGGCGGCACCACCTGGCACTGGGCGGGTCAGGCCTTCCGCCTGCTGCCTAACGACATGAAAATCAAGACCCTTTATGGCGTCGGTCGCGACTGGCCCATCGGCTACGAAGATCTCGAACCTTACTACATGGAAGCCGAGATCCAGATGGGTGTCTCCGGCGACGATGACCTGGGCTCACCGCGTTCACAGCCTTATCCGCTGCCGGGTATCCCGCTGTCATACGGTTTTGAGCGCATTAAAGAGCGCGTTGCCTCATTGGGCTACGTGGTCGGTATCGGTCCTCAGGCGCGTAACAGTATTCCTTACGACGGTCGCCCGGCCTGCTGCGGTAACAACAACTGCATGCCCGTCTGCCCTATCGATGCCCAGTATCACGGCGGTATCTCTGCGCGCAAAGCGGTAGAGGCCGGTGTGCGCATCATCGCCAACGCGGTGGTGTACAAAATTGAGGCTGACGACAGCGGCAACATCGTGGCTATCCATTATCTGGATAAAGAGAAACAGACCCACAAGGTCACCGGCAAGCGTTTCGTTCTGACCGCCAACGGTTTGGAAAGTCCAAAACTGCTGCTTATCTCCACCAGCGAGAAATATCCAAACGGTATCGCCAACAGCTCCGGCATGGTGGGTCGTAACCTGATGGACCACCCGGGCACGTCGGTCGAGTTCCTTGCCGACGAGCCGGTATGGTTTGGCCGTGGCCCAATGCGTCCGGGCAGTATCAACAACCTGCGTGACGGCGATTGGCGCGGTGAGCGCTCTGCGCTGCGCGTCGACCTGGCAAACACCTCACCGGTGCGTACGCTGACCGAACGTCTGGTGAAACAGGGTTACTATGGCAAGGCGCTGAACGACAAGCTGGCCTATCAGGCACCGCGTTACGTGCTGCTGAACTGCCTGCTGGAGATGCTGCCAGAGCCGGAAAACCGCGTTGTGCCGAGCAAAACCGAGAAAGACGAATGGGGCATTCCACGTCTCGAGGTGTATTACAAGTTCCCTGAGTACGTCAACAAAGGCTATGACCAGTCGATGATTGACTTCAAGAAGATTGCCGAAGCGATGGGCGGAACCGAAGTGGTTTACAGCAAACGTGGCGTTTACAACAACAACCAGCACATCACTGGCACGATGATTATGGGCAGCGACCCTAAAGATTCGGTGGTTGACGGAAACTGCCGCACGCATGATCACCCGAACCTGTTTATCGCCGGTACCGGCATCATGCCTTCTGCCTCAACCGTTAACTCGACGTTAACCGGTACGGCGCTGGCGCTTCGCATGGCTGACTCGGTGCTGAAAAGCCTGGCCTGATTCTTCTAAGGGACTGCGGTAGCCCACCGAGGGGTATCGTATGAGGATGTGGAAATGAAAATGAAATATTTGCTGGCGGCATTATTGCCTCTGGCGGCCGCGACCAGCGCTTTTGCAGACGATGCGTCAAGCTCGGCAGACATGATTAAACGCGGTGCCTATCTGGCAACCGCGGCAGACTGTACCGCCTGTCACACGGCACCGAATGCGGCTAAGAACCAACAGTTTGGCGGCGGTTATCCGCTGGCATCGCCGTTTGGTGTGATTTATGGCACTAACATCTCCTCCGATAAGCAGTTTGGTATCGGCAACTGGACCGACGACGAGTTTGTACGTGCGGTGCGTGACGGCGTGGGTAAAGACGGACAGCAGCTGTATCCGGCGATGCCTTACGACTCATTCACCAAGATGAAACGTGATGACGTGTTGGCAATCAAGGCCTATTTGATGTCCTTACCGGGCGTTCATGCGGCACCGGCCAAGACTGACCTCTCCTTCCCGTTCAACCAGCGCTGGGGCATGACGTTCTGGAAATGGTTCAACTTTGATAAGGGCGAGCTGAAGAACGATCCGACCAAGAGCGATGACTGGAACCGTGGCCGTTATCTGGTCGATGCGATGGAGCACTGCGGCACTTGCCACACGCCACGTAACCTGACCATGGGCATGGACAACAGCAAAGCCTTCTCAGGCGGTGATCTGGGGTCATGGGTCGCGTTCAACATCACGCCAGACAAAAATGCAGGTATCGGTAACTGGTCGCAGCAAGACCTGGTCACTTACCTGAAGACCGGTGATGTAGCAGGCAAAGCCTCGGCTTCTGGCGCAATGGCTGAGGCAATTGAACACAGCCTGCAGCACCTGACCGACGGTGACCTGAACGCAATTGCCACCTACATTCGCTCCGTTCCGGCGATTGCAGATGACAAACAGACTCAGCCGCGTGATTCGTTCGGCAAACCGGCAACCGACGTGTTCGCTGACCGTGCTAACGCGGTTCCGTTTGACAAAACCGCGTCAGCGCTGTTCAACAGCAACTGTGCGGCCTGTCACGGCCAATCGGGTGGCGGTATCGGTAAGGGCTTCCACGCTTATCCGTCGCTGTTTAACCACACCAGCACCGGTGCAGCAGACAGCCGCAACATGGTTTCCGTGATCCTCGGCGGCGTTCAGCGCCACATGGACCAGGGTGAAGTCATGATGCCTTCATTTGCCAACCAGCTGAACGACGAACAGATTGCACAAATCAGCAACTACGTCAGCAACCAGTTCGGTAATCCGGCAGGTGCCACCGTCACGGCGAAAGAAGTGGCGAAAATGCGCAAAGCGGCAGACCTGACCTATCCACCGAAGATTGAAGACGGTACTCAGAAATAATTCAGGAAAAAATCAGGCTATATCCCTGAGAACTCTTTGAGAACCCGACAAAAGGCCGAACAGTGTTCGGCCTTTTTTATTCTCCACAGGCGGCCGTTACTCACCGAAACGAGCCACCAGCGTGGCATTATCGATGGCATGCCCTTTAAGCCGCTCGAACAGCTGGTCATAGGTTAAGCCTTTCGGCAACTCGTTCGGCGCTAAATCCGTGGCAATCAGCTGCACGATATAGTGATGCGAACCGGTGCCGACCGGTGGACAAGGCCCATTATAGTAGCCGTGTCCCATGGTATTCCTCCCGCCGACGAAGCCTTTACCCTCGCTTAACGCATCCTGAGCAAAGCCGGTTGCGGTGGCCGGAATACCGTAAGTCACCAGATGATTGACCCCAAGACCGTGATTGGCGTCGACGTCGCGAATCGTCAGCGTGAAGCTTTGGGTCCCCTTAGGTGCATTCTGCCAGCTGAAAGCAGGAGAGAAATTGTCGCCGATACAGGCGGGATTAGCCTTGATGTTGCCGGCAAACTGCTTTGCCAATACGCCATTATCGGTAAAAGCAGGCGAACTCAGCGTAAACATTGGCGCAGGCGCTGCGCTAGCCATAGACGTCCATGCACAGAGTGCCAGTCCTGCCACCGTTTTATAGAACGAAATCGATTTAGCCATGTTTGACATCCTTGCTTGATAAAAAAGACACAAGAACAGTAAGGATAGCAAAGCGGTGCTTTCTCTCAGTTCAGGAAAGCTTTTTAATTGCAAAGAGATGTGAAAATTCTTGTTATAAGCGTTTTCGTTACTGCCCCTCCTCATTACCTGTTTAGGCAATAAAAAAGCGTCCTGTTAGCGCTCAGTTCCCTGAACGCTAACGGACGCCTTTTATTCACAAACTTGAACCGGGCCGCCGTTGGCGCGGTTTATACCCAAGGTCAATGCAGCTTATATGCCAAGATTTTCAGCCCCGCGATTACTCATACAATCAATAAGTTAGCCTTGATGCAATCGGGGGGGGATGATTTTTTGCACTAAAAGTGACGCCGTTGCACAACAATATAGCCATTGAGAATAAAGCAACGCCCCGTGTCAGTCTCAGCCATTATCCCAGCACAATTCCCTTCGCCATCGTCACATGACGATCGCACATGTGGTCAATAACGTCGGCATCATGGCTTACCAGAATCATCGTTAAATTCCCGGCCGCCTTCAGTTCATTAAGCAGATTGAGGATTTCTGCCTGCACCGACATGTCCAGCGCCGAGGTGGGCTCATCGAGCAACAGCAGTTTTGGCTTGAGCAACAGCGCACGAACAATGGCCACACGCTGGCGCTGACCGCCGGAGAGCTGGTGCGGATAACGATGAATTAACGCCGGATCCAGCCCCACCAGGCGGAAACCTTCCGCCACTTTTTGCTCAATATCCTGCTCTTTCAGCAGTTTTAGCGGCTCACTCAGCGTGCGTAAAAGTTTGTGCTTGGGATGCAGCGAAGCATACGGGTCCTGAAACACCATCTGTACCTCGCGACGCAATACGCCGGTAAACGGTTTGCCCGGCGTCAGGCGGTGGCCGAGCAGCGTCATGTCGCCCGTCCACTGCGTATTTAGCCCGGCAAGCACCCACAGCAGCGAGGATTTCCCGCAGCCAGACGGTCCGACCAACCCGAAACACTCTCCCTGATTGATGGTCAGGTCGACGTCATGAACCACCGTACGAACGTCATAACCTTGACGGTGAGAAACGCTGAGTTGATGCAGTTGGGCAATAATTTCTCTGCTCATGGCTGGCCCTCCTCCCCGCTGAGGCGCGCCAACAGCGCGCGGTCCAACACCGGCAGCATTTCGCCGCGCGTGGCTTTGCTCGGGCGGCACGACCACAGCGTATGAGTATAGGGGTGCGTCGCCTGCGCCAGCTGGCTCGAGGCAAGACGGTCAACAATTTGCCCTTTGTACATCACCATCACCTGTTCGGTATACTGAGAAACCTGTTGTAAATCATGGCTAATCAGCACAAGTCCCATATTGCGCTCGTCAACCAGACGCTCAATCAGTTTCAGCACCTGCTCGCGCATTTCATAGTCCAGCGCCGAGGTGGGTTCATCGGCCACCAGCCACTGCGGACGATTGATAAGCGCAATGGCCAGCATCACGCGCTGCCCCATACCGCCGGAAAGCTGATGCGGATAAAGCTTGCTGAGTTGCGCTGGATTAGGCAGGCCAACGGCGTTGAGCATGTCGAGGCGCTGTTCCTTGCGCTCACTGCGGCTGAAGCGCCCGTGCAGGCGCAGCGGTTCTTCAACCTGTTTGCCGATAGCCTGCGCCGGGTTGAGCGCGTGTTTCGGGTCCTGCATCACCATCGCAATGCGATTGCCGCGCAGCGGATTCCATTCACGCTCCTTCAGGCGGGTTAAATCCTGCCCACCGAGAGTCAGTTGGCTGGCCTGCATCTGACAAGGGCTTGGCAGCAGGCCCATCAGCGCCCGGGCGGTCATCGACTTGCCCGAGCCAGACTCGCCCACCAGCGCTACACGTTCCTGACCCACGCTGAATGAAATTGACTTCACCAGCTCGATAGGCTGAGGACCGGGAACGTAAACGGTCAAATCTTTCGCGATCAGCAGGTTTGAATCTGCGCCCGCCGCTTGCGGTGTGGTTGAATTAATTGCCATGACGGGTATCCATCTTGTCGCGCAGGCCATCGCCCAGTAGGTTAAACGCCAGACTGGCGAACAGAATGGCCCCGCCGGGTGCTGCAGCCACCCACCACTGGTCAAAGATAACTTTACTGCCTTCGGCGACCATCGACCCCCACTCGGCGGTCGGCGGCTGAATGCCCATCCCGAGGAAGCCAAGACCGGCGGAGGAAAGAATGATCCCGCCGAGGCTCAGCGCGGCGCGAACGACCGCACTCGGCATGCAGAGCGGCAAAATATGGCCAAACATCAGGCGAAAACCGCCAATCCCCTGCATACGCGCGGCGGCAAGATAGTCGCTACGACGCAGGGCAAGCGTCTCGGCGCGCGCCTGACGGGCAAACGGCGGCCAACTGGTGAAGGCCAGCGCCAACGCCCCATTCATCAAACCAGGCCCCAAAATCGCCACCAGCGCCAACGCCATCACCAGACTGGGCAACGACAGCACGATGTCGGTGAAGCGCATTAGAATACGTTCAACCCAGCCACCGAGATAACCGGCGCTGATGCCAATCAGTAAACCAAAGGGAATCGTCAGCAGCAAAATCAGCGACACCAGCAGCAGCGTCGGCCTCGCGCCATAAATCACCCGCGACAAGAGGTCGCGGCCAAAACCGTCGGTGCCGAGCCAATGCTGTGCCGATGGCGGCATGAGTCGGATTTCAATATGCTGAATATTCGGGTCGAAAGGGGCCAGCCAGGGTGCAAACAGCGCGGCCAGCAGCAAAATTACCGCCAGCACGGTGCCCACGGAAAGCGTGGTCACACGACGCGCGCCTCGGCCGGGTGCGACGCGAGCCAGCGCCGGTTGTTCAGGAGTCAGTGGAGTCATAAATAGGCTTACCGGGTTCGCGGATCGAGTAAATAGGTCAACGCATCGGCCAGCGCATTGAGCAGCACAAAGCTGCTGCCAATCAGCAACGTCGAGCCCAAAATGGCCGGCATATCGGCGGCAAACAGTGCGGTGGTCAGATAGCGGCCAACGCCTGGCCAGGCAAAGACCGTTTCAGTCAGCACCGCGCCTTCAAGCATGCTGGCGTAGGACAGGCTGAGCACGGTGATAAGCGTGCCGAAGACGTTGGGAAACACGTGACACAGCAACACCCGGACGCGCCCAGCGCCCTTCGAGCGTGCGAGGATCACATACTCTTTGTTGATTTCACCGAGCATCGAGGCGCGCAGCAGACGGGTTATCCCCGCCATCGACAGCAGGCCCAGCACCGTTACCGGCAGCCACATGTGGCGGATAGCGTTGAAGAACATGTCGCGGTCGCCCGACAGCCAAGTATCAATCAGCACAAAGCCGGTGCGCGGCTCCATGGTATAGAGATAGGCGTCGTCGAGCCTGCCAGGGCCACCGGCCCAGTGCAGCACGGCGTAGAACAGCAGCAGTCCAAGCAGACTGAGCCAGAAGATAGGCACAGAATAGCCGAGCAGCGAGACAAGACGCACGATGTTATCAAGCCAGCTGCCGGGTTTATAGACCGACAGAAGCGCAAGGATAATGCCGAAAAATGCACCAAAAAGAATGGCGCAGGTCGCCAGTTCGATAGTCGCAGGGAACGTATGCATCAGGTCGCTGGAAACCGGCTGACCGGTCATGCTCGACATGCCCATATCGCCGTGAGCCAGATGCTCGAGGTAGCGCCAGAACTGGACTGGCATCGGCTGGTCGAGCCCCAAATCCTTGCGCACCTGCGCGTAGGTCGCTTCGCTGGCGTGATCGCCAGCAATCTGCATCGTCGGGTCAACCGGCGCAAGATGTGACAGCGCGAAGGTAAAGGCCAGCAGGCCAAGCAGGGTCAGCATTAAAGAAACAAGGCCGCCTAGCAGGCGGCCTGACCAACGCCAACCCTGTCGGAACAGACCGACAGGAGGAGTAGTTTGAATCATTACTTGGTGACCTTGCTGTAGAACACCATGTCAGGATTAATGCCCTGCACGTAGCCTTTGATGTTGTCGCGCACGGCAATCAGGCTGCGCGCCTGTAGGCCGATAACAAACGGTGAGTCTTTTTGTACGGCAAGCTGCAGCTGACGATAATCCGCTACACGTTTAGCCTTGTCGTTTTCGGCCGTCGCAGCAAGCGTCTGCTTGCTCAGCTGTGGAATACTCCAGTTTGCACGCCACGCCAGCGTCTTGCTGCCGTTTTCCGGGTTGTAGGCAAAGGCAGAGGCGTTAGTGTTAGGGTCGAAGTAGTCAGGCCCCCACGAAGACAGCGTCGCGTCAAAGTCGTGTGACTGCACTTTCAGTGAAATCTGCGAACTCACGCCCGGCTCCAGCTTAACGTTGATGCCTGCCTGAGCAAAACTGGCCTGCAACGCCTGAGCAATATCCAGATACGGCGGCTGGTTGGTCACGGCGATGGTGAAGCTTACGTTTTTCAGCCCCGCCTTATCAAGAATCGCCTTGGCCTTGGCGGGATCAAACTTGTAAGGGTTGTCATTCAATGCGCCCAAATAACCGTCCGGAAGGAACGCCTGATGCACCTGGAACTGGCCTTTCAGCAGATCCTTGGCGATATGGTCGTAGTCAAACAGGTAGCGAGCCGCTTCCCAAAGTGCCGGGTTAGCCAACGCTGGGGAGGCTTTAGTATTGAAATACAAGAAGTACAGTGATGCATATGGCACAGCCAGCGGCTTAACGCCCGGCTTACCCTGCAGGCCAGCCATCTGATCCGCACCCAGGTTGCGCGCCATATCAGCATCGCCCTGCTCAATGAGCAGACGACGAGCTGCCGCATCAGGCACGTTTTTAATCAACACGGTCGGGATCTTCGGCGCGCCTTCCGGCGAGCTTGGGTTTGCCTGCAACACCAGCACCTGATGTGGAATATAGGTACGAATTTTGTAAGGGCCGCTGCCTGCGGAATGGTCACTCAACCACTGGTGGCCGAGATCGTCACCCTTGGCGTTTTGCTCAACCAGTTTAGCGTCAATAATCGAAGAAACCGGCGCAGAGAGCAGACTCAACACAAAGCTCGGGCTGACGTTTTCAGTCCAGCTAATTTTCACGTGCTGTGCGTCTATCTTGGTCAGGAAACCGTCGACATTTTTCGCGTTCCAGCCTAGCTGGGTCAGGATGAAGGAGGGTTCAAGATTCAGCTTCACCACGCGAGACAGTGAGAAAACCACGTCGTCGGCGGTTAATGGATTACCGCTGGCGAAGGTCGCTTTCGGATCCAGGGTAAAGGTCAGGCTCTTGTTGTCACTTCCCGCCTGCCATGAGGTCGCCAGCGTTGGCTTCAAATCGATAGGATTAGTTGGGTCAGACTGCACCAGACGTTGGTAAACGTTGGTGAATGCCTGCACGGTAGTCAGTTCGAAGCCTTGAGCCGGGTCGAAGCTCGACGCATCATCAAGAGATTGTGCAATAACCAAAGTGTTGGCTGGCGTCGCCGCCTGTACGCTAAAAGAGGCAGCAATGGCTGCAAAAAGAACTGAAGGAATTATTTTTTTCATTGATTAACGCTCTTTTAAGTTAGCGAAGTTGCTAATGATTTTGGGAGTGTATGGCAGTTATGAAGCGACAATAAAGTCATTTGAGGTCTATGGTTATTCAAATTTTGCATAACGTGATGAGAATGGTTATATGTCGAGCAAAACGGGCATAATAGCCGCAAAAAGCCTGTGTCATCAGGGCTCAGGCAATACAAAGCGTTCATCTGCCTAACCCCACCTCAAGCAATATGGCTTATTTGCAGGAGGTGGGCACGGGATGGCCAAAGAGAGTTTTGCGGTTTTTAAGAAAGGTTTTTAGGTAACGCTGTGACTGACCCGAACCGAAGCCTTTTTGCCGGCGGTTCAAAGGCATTGACGCCGCAGGTCGTCGTCGCGGTGAGCACCTCGGGTTCTGCTCTCAGCAAGGTATCGGCGGGCACCGGCGCAGGGGCGAGTTTAACCTTCCCCATACCCAGATTATTAATTCCGTCCTCCCCGTTAGCAAGACGAGGCTCTCCGGCGTTGCTCATCAACGTATTCATACGCGCGTCCTGCCCCTTTTCATCCCTCAGCTGTCGATTTAATTCTATCAAAAGCTTAGATTTCAACTTCTCGCGTTCCCGAGGCGGCAACCGTCTGAACACCTGGTCCAGGCTGCCCCAGTCTGTCACCTTAATTTGTGGGACATCCGCATTGGCATCAAGCCCCAGCGTTTCAGGATTCAGACTGTGCTGAGAGTGATCAGGATAGCGGAGAATAGGCAATGGGTTGTCGATTGAGCGCCTGTCGACCAGCCTGGTTTCAGCGCGAACGCTGGCGCGTCCAGTTTGCATGCCCGCCGCCAACTCGGGGATAACAGGTTGAGCTGTCCGGGGCTGGCGATTGTCACAGTTATTTCTTAATCTACTGATCATCGCGGTCAATGACTGTGAGTTAACCTTACAGCGGTGGGAAAACTGCACCTTGCTTATCCCCAACGCGGTCAACCTTTGCTCATTATTCACCCAGGCAAGCTTGCTATTAATCAGCTTATTTCTGCAATCCAGTCTCAGAATGATGGCATCCATCACTTCCTGCTGTTCCTGCAGGCGTATTTCACGCAATAAATGCGACTCGTGAGTGTTAGGGGCATTATTTGGCTGCCGATACACAAGGCTCATCCGTGATGAAAGGGTGCCAATAAGGACCCCAGACAGGCGTTCAAACTGCCAGACGGTCAATCCGGCGCCCAGCAGACTCTGTTTATTTTTCTCCCAGGCCAGCGCGGTCTCTGACGGCTTACCCCTGCATTTTTCTTTGAGAATTATGCCTTCTGCAAGACTCTCCTGCGTCGGTGTAAGGTCTTTTCTGGCCTGGTGTTCCCGGCCAACACTCAAGCTAAGTGCCTTTAAAGTGATCCCACAGAAATAGGCAAAACTTGTCTGCAGGATCTCTTCTTTCTTAAATGATGGCTGATTATCCAGCCAGGCACAGGCACTTTTAGCGGATGAGTCCCGGCAGCCGGTTTTAACGGCTATGCTGTTAAGCAACTTTCGTTGCGTTTCTGTCAGTGACCGGGTGTGCTCCCGCTCTTTTTGTATCTTAATGAACAGGTGTCGGGCATTCACTTTACAGGCGTTAGCGAAGGCTTCCTGCCCGATGTTCATCTCTGACATCAGCCGCTGATTATCAACCCAGGCGTAAGCCGCCAGCGCAGGACTTCTCAGGCATGAAGTCGCCTTAATAATTTTGTCGATCTGCTCTTGCTGATGTGGCGTGAAACCAGGCTCTTTTGACGATGGCACATAATCAAGCATGTTCAAGTCAGTATTGATAGCATGGGTCTTCACACCACAGCGATGGCAAAATACCCTATTCGATACTCCAAGCTGCGTGAACAACTTTTTATTTGCGTACCAAACCTCGGAAGCCAGGTCAGCGATCCCTTCACACCCGGCGGTTTTAATGAGTTCATCTACTTGAGCCTTAATATTGCTATTAAGCCGATTCCAACCCCTTTTTTTTTCAGAAATAAAAGAGACCAGTGAATAAGGGTCAATGTCGCACCTGCTGGCAAATAATCGCACCTCTATATTATTATCTAACAACTGGGCTTTATTTTTCTCCCAGGCACCCTCGATTAGATTCAGGTTCCCCCTGCATCCTGTGGCGTCAATAATACTGTCGATAAGGCTCTGTTGTTCCTCTGAGAGTGGGAATTCCATCAGCTGTGACTTAATGTTCAGTTGGGAGATATTGGCGTTAAGTGTCTTCTTGTTTATCCCACTAAGTTCTGCCAGCGAAATTCTCGATATACATAATTCCTCAAATTTTTTCTGATTAAGCAAATAGACACGCGCTGTCTTAATACCACTCTTTCTGCATCCTGACTGTTTAATGAGGGTATTTACAAAATTGATTTGCTCATCACCGAGCCTTAGCTTTCCAGAGGAAAGCAAACCGTCAGGCCCCTGTGAACTGGTGACCTCAGTACTTTGGCTGACGCGGATAATATTGTTTAAAAATGGCTGAGGATCGGGCCTTGGCTGAGGCCTTAACGATGAAGAAGTGATTGATGTGCCGGGGTTCGGTAATATTGAAAAATCGCTCATTGGGCTTCATCCAGCACGTTATGAACTGACTCGAGTCGATGCCTTTTTACAGGCGGTTCAAAGGCATTGACGCCGTAGATAGTCGTCGCGGTGAGCACCTCGGGTTCCGTCTTGGGCTGACGCCCGGCGGCAAGCTCTTCCTGCCTGGCCTTTTCTATGCCAAACAGAGGATTGTAGTGGTCACCGTAATCAACAAAGTATTCTCCACCCACCGCAATATCGCGCGTAGTGATGTAGGCTATCAGCCGCGAATTAACCTGAACGGCGGCCACGTTGTTTTCGTCTAACTGCGGCTGAGCGGGCAATTTACCGGTGTTAATATTGCGCAGGATATTGCCGCTTTGAAAGGCATCAATGTTCAATTTCTCCGTTCGGGTTTGCCAACTGTGCGAATGGCCGTTGACCGTCCCTATTTGCCGCACCGTTTTCTGTGAAGCGGCGCTATCGAGCAGTAAACCCGCGTAAAATCCCAGCACCGTATTGGCGGACACCGGCGCAGGGCCGGGGTTAAACACTCCCATACCCAGATTAATAATTTCATCCCCAGTGGCCGCAAGATGATGCGATCCGGCGTTGCTCATCAGCCTATTCATACGCGCGCTCTGCCCCTTTTCATCCATCAGCTGTCGGTGTAATTCTATCAAAAGTTCTGCTTTCAACGTCTCGCGTTTCCGAACGGGTAAGCCCGTAAACACCTGCCACATGCTGCCCCAATGTGTCACCTTGATTTGTGTAACTTCGGCATGCGCATCAAGCCCCAGCGTTTCAAGCGTCAGACTATGCTGAGGATTATCAGGATGGCGAAGAATAGGCAGGGAGTTGTCAATTGACGGTCTGTCGACCAGCCTAGCTTCAGCACGAACGGTGGCGCGTAATTCGTTACCCAAGGCATCGAGAGTAATTTCCATGATCCCCAGGTTGGCGGCGCTTTCAGTTTTTATAACCAACGGCGGCGCTGGCGGTATAGATTGAGAGGCTGGGGGCGGGTGATTACCATTATTTCTTATTAACCTACTGACAGAAGAGGTCAGTGACTGTGAGTTAATCTTGCAGCGGCGGGAGAACTGCGCTTTGCTTATCCCCAGCGCAGTGAACCTTTGCTCATTATTCACCCAGGCAAGCTTGCTGTTAATCAGCTTATTTTTGCAATCCAGTCTCAGAATGATGGCATCCATCACTTCCTGCTGTTCCTGCAGACGTTTTTCACGCAATAAACGCGACTCGGGAGTGTCAGGGTCTTTATTTCGCTGCCGATACATAGGGGTAATCCGTGATGAAAGGGTGCCGATAAGGACGCCAGACAGGCGTTCAAACTGCCAGACGGTCAATCCGGCGTCCAGCAGGCTCTGTTTATTTTTCTCCCAGGCCAGCGCGGTCTCTGACGGCTTACCCCTGCATTTTTCTTTGAGAATTATGCCTTCTGCAAAACTTTCCTGCGTCGGTGTAAGGTCTTTTCTGGCCTGTCGTTCCCGGGCAATGCTCCAGCCCAGTGTCTTTAAATTGATCCTACAGAAATCGGCAAAACTTGCCTGTGAAATGCCTTCTTTCTTTAGGAATTGCTGATTGTCCAGCCAGGCACAGGCACTTTTAGCGGATGAGTCCTGGCAATCGGTTGTAACGGCTATGCTGTTAAGCAACTTTTCTTGCGTTTCTGTCAGTGGTCGGGTGCGCTCTCGCTCTTTTTGTATCTTAATGAACAGGTGTCGGGCATTCACTTTACAGGCGTTAGCGAAGGCTTCCTGCCCGATATTCATCTCTGACATCAACCGCTGATTATCAACCCAGGCGTAAGCCGCCAGCGCAGGGCTTCTCAGGCATAATGTCGCCTTAATAATTTTGTCGATCTGCTCTTGCTGTTGTGGCGTGAAATCAGGCTCTTTTGACGGCGGCACATAATCAAGCATATTCAGGTCGGTATTGATAGCAATGGTCTTCACACCCGTGCGAAAGCAAAATACCTTATTAGAAACCCTAAGCTTTTTAAACAGCGCTTTATTTTCATACCAAACTTCGGAAGCCAGGTCAGCGATCCCTTTACACCCGGCGGTTTTAATTAATTTCTCTAACTGATCCCTAGTGTTTTCAGGAAGCCGCTCCCAGTCCCTTTTTTTTTCAGAAATAAAACACATCAGTGAATGAGGGTTGACGCGGCACCTGCTGGCAAATAATCGCAGATCAATTTTATTTTTTAACAACAGATCTTTATTATTCTCCCAGGCAGCGGCGGTGAGAGTTAAATTACCCCTGCCCCCAGTGGCGTCAATGATCCTGTCGATAAGGCTCTGCTGTTCATTTGAGAATGGGAATTCCATCAGCCGTGAATCAATGGCAAGTTGAGAAATATTAGCGTAAAGCGTCTTCTTTTTTACCCCACTAAGTTCTGCCAGCGAACTTCTCGAGATACGTAATTCCTCAAACTTTTGCTGATTATCCAACCAGACGCGCGCAACCTTGATTGCGCTTTTGTTACATCCTGATTGTTTAATGAGGTTATTTACAAAACTGATTTGGTCATTACCGAACTTTCGCTTTCCAGAGGAAAGCCAACCGTCATGCCCCTGTGAACTGGTGACCTCAGTACTTTGGCTAACGCGGGTAATATTGTTTAAAAATGATTGTGGATCGGGCCTCGACAGTGGCATTAAAGATGAAGAAATGATTGATGTGCCGGGGTTCGGTAATATTGAAAAATCGCTCATGGCGTTTATTCCCAGATTAATTAAAGACGTCCGGCGGCGAGCTGTTTCTGCCTGGCCTTTTCGATGCCAAACAGAGGGTTGTAATGGACACCATAATCAACGAAGTATTCTTCACCCGCCGCAATATCACGCGTAGTGATGTAGGCTATAAGCCGCGAATTAACCTGAACGGCGGCGACATTATTTTCGGCCAGCGGCGGCTCCCCGGGCAATCTACCGGTGTTGATATTGCGTAAGATATTGCCGCCCTGAAAGGCATTAGTGCTCAATTCTGCCGCTCCTGTTTGACGCACCCTTTTCTGTGAAGTAGCACTATCGAGCAGTAAACCCGCGTAAAATCCCAATACCGTATTGATGGGCACCGGTGCTGGACCGGGGTTAACCACCCCCGTATCCAGATTAATAATTCCGTCCTCCCCGTTAGCAAGACGATGCTCTCCGGCATTGCTCATCAGCGTACTCATAGGCTTGCTCTGCCCTCTTTCATCCAACAGCTGTCGATGTAATTCTATGAAAAGTCTAGATTTCAATTTCAGGCGTCCCAGAATGGGTAACCGTGCAAACACTTGCTCCATGCTACCCCAATGGGTCACCCTGATTTGTGAGATATTGGCATTCACATCTAGGCCCAGCGTTTCAAGCGTCAAACTGTGCTGAGGATTATCAGGGTGGCGAAGGATAGGCAGTGAGTTGTTAATTGAGGGCCTGTCGACCCGCCCGAGTTGAGCGCGAACGGCGGCGAGTCCCGTTTTTATGCCCGTCGGCGGCACTGGGGGAAGATATTGAGCGGACCGGGGTGGGCAACTGCCATTGTTTTTTCTTAATCGACTGACCGAGGAGGTCAATGACTGTGGATTAATATTGCAGCGGCGGGAAAATTGCACTTTGCTTATCTTTAGATCCGCTAAATTTTGTTGGTTTTCTATCCAGGCAAGCGTGCTTTTGTTGAGGTTTTTTCTGCAATTCGAGCTCAGAATGATGGCATCCATCACTTGCTGCTGTTCCTGCAGGCGTTTTTCATGCAGTAAACGCCACTGCGGGGTTTTCTGGCCTTTCTTTCGCGGCCTATAAACACAGCTAATCCGTGATGAAATGGTGCCGGAACAGACCTTACTGGCATATTCAAATTGCCAGGCTGTCAATCCGGCGTCGAGCAGACTTTTTTTATTTTTATCCCAGGCCTGGGCCGTCTCTAACGGCTTACCTCCAGAGTTCTCAGCGAGTATTATTTCTTCTGTAACTCTTAGCTGCGCCGAGGTAGGAATGACTCTGTCGCGTCTTTCACGGGCAATCCTCCAGCCAAATGTGTCTAAATTGATCCCACAGAATTCGGCAAAATTTATCGGCCAAATATCTTCTTTAATAATAGATTGCTCATTATCCAGCCAGGCGCAGGCACTTTTAGTAGAGGAATGCCAGCAGCGGGTTTTAACGGCAATACGGTTCAGCAGCGCGTGTTGCGTTTCTGTCAATGCTCGGGTGCGTGCCCGCTCTTTTTGTATTTTAATGAACAGGTCTGTGGCATTGACTCTACTGGCGTTAGCGAAGGCTTCCTGCCGAATGTTCATCTCGGACATCAGCTGCAGATTTTTAACCCAGGCATTTGCCGCCAGCACCGGATTGCTCAGGCAAGAAGTCGCCTCAATAATCTTGTCGACCTGTGCTCGCTGTTGCGGCGTGAAATCAGGTTCTTTTGACGGCGGTACATAATTAAGCATGCTCAGGTCGGTATTAATAGCAAGCGTCTTCACACCACAGCGAAAGCAAAATACCATATTCGATACCCCAAGTTGTTTTAAGGTCTTTTTATTTTCATACCACACCTCGGAAGCCAAGCTAGGGACGCCTTTACACCCGGCAGTATTAATGAGTTTATCTACCTGTTGCCTGATATTGCTATCAAGTCGCTTCCAGCACCTTTTTTTTTGAGAAATATAACACACCAGTGACAGAGGGTTAACATCGCACCTGCTGGCAAATAATTTCACGTCTATATTATTATTTAACAACTGGGTTTTATTTTTCTCCCATGCAACGGAGGTGAGAGCCCGGTTCCTCCTGCATCCTGTGGCGTCACTGATCCTGGTGATCATGCTCTGTTGTTCATCTGAAAGTTTGATTTTCGCGAGCTTTGACAGCACGGCAAGCTTGCCGATACGGGCGAATAATTCCTTTTGTGGCACGCTACAAAGCTCTGCCAGAGTACCTCTTGAGATGTGTAACGCTTCAAGTTCTTGCTTATTATCTAGCCAGACGCGTGCGGCCTCAACGACGTTATTAGCACATCCTGATTGTTGAATAAGGTTATTTATAAAGGTGGTTTGTTCATTACCAATCTTTGACTTTCTCGATGAAGGCAAGCAGGCAGGGCCCTGTGAACAGGTGACCTCCGTGCTTTGACTGACGTGGGTAATATTGTTTAAAAATGACTGAGGGTCGGGCCTCGACATGGGCATTGATGATGAAGAAATGATTGATGTGCCGGGGTTCGGTAATATTGAAAAATCGCTCATGGCATTTATTTCCAAATTAATTAAATGATGACTTACCCATTAATGAACTTTGGTTTTATGCACTCACTGCGTTTTTCCGGTAATAGCTGAGTGCTTATAAGGCATTATTAACTTACGATATCATTATGTAATGGCGGTTATACCAGCACAAGATACAAAGCAACCATTTGGCAGATAAAAGGGTAATGCTGGGCGTGATGCAATAGGAAAGTAAAGTTTATTTAAATAAGCGAATAATGAAAGAATAATAAAAACCACAGTGAATTAACATCGCAGTGAAGGCTATATTAGAAATCGTAGGTCGCAGAAAAATTAAACTCACGCGGGTCGGCCTGTGTCATGCCCCTCCCGTCCCCGCTCCGGGTCTGGGTCATCTCCGGATCCGTCAGCGTGGCGCTAACATTGATGCGCGCCCCCAGCACCGGCTCACCGAAGAAGTTCTACTCCACGCTACGGTTAACCCTTACACCGGAAAACATTTATAAAAAAGCCCGAAAACCTTAGGGTATTTCGGGCGTTTGCGGGTGAGCGAATAAGGGTTGGATACACATTATACCCGATGGCTTATCTAAATGAGCTGAATGTCCGTGGTGGGATTTGTCGAGATACCTAATAACATTCTTACCTGATTAACCAGTTCGCTCATGCAGTCATCGTTCATGCCGTAGGTCTTCAGCTCTTTCTCCAGCGCAAATAGATATTGCGCATTGGTCCCGAGTGGACCGCTGGCCTTGGCAATCAGAGGCGCAATCACCTCATAACGCGTATCTGACTCGAACGACGGATGCTGCGGGTTCATGATAAACACCAACGCCGTGACGGTTCTCCCGTCGGCCAACTCAAGCTCACACCAGGTCGGACAGTAGCTGCCGGTAAGCATCTCGCGCTTCCACAGCAGTTCAAGATCCTCACGCAGCTTGTCTTCCGGCAGTCTGAACGCAAGACCCGTTGTTTTGCCGCCTTCGGTCAGCGCCAGCATACGGCCGGGCTGAGCATGAGATCCACGCCCTGCGGTCAAGCGCAGGCAAAAGGCACGATGATAACCATTGAGCGTTGCAGGACATGACTCTTCGGAATCGAAAATAGGATTCCACATCAGCGAGCCGTAGCCGAAGATCCACACCGGGCTTTTATCCGGTCTTTTCGCCAGAGCACAGTCAAGCGAGGCCGAGCGTTGCTCTGCGGTCAATAAGATTGACTCGTCAATGCTGCCGAATGCTGTTTTGCAGTCTGCGTTACGCAGAAAATCTCGGGTTAACACCATCCAATACCTCCGCTCATTAACCTTGCCATAACTTTATTAGTGTCTTCTCCCTCACTGAGGATTGATCGGGGTTGAGAATTTGTTTAGCCATACATAAATAAGGCCCATAGGACAAACCTTATTCGTTTATTGCGCTGCAATCAAGAATGCTGTCGATCACAAAACGAAAATAAACCACAAAATTGTAAAAAAATGAGCATCAGACTGAAATAATAGCACCCGGCGCTATTTTAGCGTCGGGTGCTATTGGAAAAAGATGAGATTAATTGGTGTTTTGCATCTGTTGGGTAAGCAACGTGCGCAGTGGGACGCTGCTTTTGATAATCGGGGATTTTATAACGATATAGCTAAAATACTTATCGATACCAATATTCTTATCCAGTAAAGATTCTATCACTTCCTGATAGTGTTCAATGCTGCGAGTGATGAAACGCAGCAGATAGTCATAGCCGCCGGTTATCAGGTGGCATTCAATCAGTTCGTCATATTCGCGGATGCAGTTTTCAAACCGGGAGAACTCTTCACGGCGATGCCCCTGTAGCGTCACTTCAGTAAACACCGTCACCGAGTCGGTGATTTTAGGCAGGTTGACGTGAGCCTCATAACCGGTGATATACCCTGCACTTTCGAGGCGTTTAACCCGCTGGAGGCAAGGGCTAGGCGACAAACCGACGGCATCCGCAAGGTTGACGTTGCTAATGCGCCCATCTTTTTGCAGTTGAACCAGTATATTGATGTCGATGCGATCAAGTTTTAAAAAGCCGTTCATAGCACCTCACTGTCTTCTTGAGCGTCGACCGGGAATAAAGAGCAGATTTCCCTCTGCACCTGATTCGACCCTGAATTCACATAAAAGCCATGAATAGGATATACCATGCTTTTGCAGTGAAATACCAGCGCCAGGCGCAGAGAGTTTTTGCCTCCGCTTTGTAATAAAAGTCTATGAAATATCTGGAGAAAAATTAATCCAAACGGCCCGTTCCTCGTGCCAGCGCGATATCAAAGATGTGCATTGCCTCCTCCAGCTGAGCATCGGTGGTCACTAAAGGCGCCAGGAAGCGAATGGTGTTGCGATACAGACCGCACTTAATCAGCAACAGCCCAGCGTCGCAGGCACAGCTGAGAATTTTCTCGGTCAGCGCCGCATCCGGTTTGCCGGTATCGTAATCGACGATTTCGACCGCCTGCATAAAGCCCACGCCGCGCACCTCACCGATGCAGGCATACTTCTCTGCCAGCTGGCGCAGGCGCGTTTCAAGCTGTTGGCCCAGCTTCACCGAACGCTCGAGTAAACGCTCGTTTTCGAGCACGTCTAGCACCGCCAGTGCCGCCGCACAGGACAGCGCATTACCGCCGTAAGTGCCTCCCAACCCGCCCGGCGTTGGAGAATCCATGATTTCTGCTTTACCCACGACGCCCGAAATAGGCAAGCCGCCGCCGAGGCTCTTCGCCACGGTTATCAAGTCTGGCGTGATGTCAGAATGCTGGAAGCCAAACATCTTGCCGGTGCGACCAAAGCCTGTCTGCACTTCATCACAGACCAGCAGAATGCCGTGTTTTTGGGTCAGGTCACGCAGTGCCTGCATAAAGGCCTTAGGCGCTGGCAAGAATCCACCATCGCCCTGAACCGGCTCAATCAGGATAGCCGCGACGCGCTCTGGCAGAGTTTGCGTGGCGAAAAGGGTATCGAGGGCCTTTAGAGAGTCCTCGGGCGTAATACCGTGGAATGCATTCGGATAAGGAATACGATATATATCACCGGGGAAAGGCCCGAAGTTTTGTTTATAAGGCTGGCTCATTCCGGTCAGCGCACAGCCTAATAATGTGCGCCCGTGGAAAGCGCCGTCAAAGACAATAACGCCGGAACGATTGGTATAAGAACGCGCAATTTTAACCGCATTTTCAACGGCCTCAGCGCCGGAAGTAAAGAGTACTGATTTATAATGCTCCCCCTTTCCAACCACTTTATTCAAACGTTTTGCCAATTCAATATAGGGAGGATAGGCGACGACCTGAAAACAGGCGTGGGAGACATTTTCCAGTTGACGCTGAACGGCCTTAACCACTTCAGGATGATTGTGTCCAACGTTTAATACGCCGATGCCGCCAACAAAATCGAGGTAACGACGACCGTCATCGCTCCACACTTCTGAGCCTTTCGCTTTCGCGATAACCAGGCTGTGTGCGGTTACCACCCCACGCGGAACGTGCTGTTGGCGAAGCGCAAGCCAGTCAGTATCATCTTCAATTACGGGCAGTGTATTTAATACATTGTGCATAGCATTACCTCATCCGGTTAATTCGGGCGCTGTCAGAATTTGATTCAGTATCTCAATCTATGCGTTTATTTCGTGCCGTAATGGCGGTTCAGAAAAAATATCATGCGGTAATTGGGCGTTAAAAGGCAGTTGTTTTCTTTAATCGCAAATGGTTTTTTAATTGCAAATTTAAGAAGAAATCGACGGATTTATTGGGCAGCCGCCCGGCGAGTCAGGTATTAGCTGACTTAATACAACCTCTACAAACCACCTCACCCCCACCGGAATGATATCGTCATTGAAGTCATATCTTGGATGATGCAGCGGTGCCAGCGGTTTAGGGCTGCCGTCGCCCTGTCCAAGCCACAGATAGGCGCCGGGTTTTTCCTGCAACATAAACGAAAAGTCTTCAGACGTTAGCGCCGGTTTTGGCGCGACGCTGGCCTGTAGTCCGGCATTTTTCGCCGCGCGTAACGCCACCTCGGCTTCGGCTTCGCTATTGATTGTCGCCGGATAATAGCGGTGATACTTCACCTCGGCATCGAGGCCGTGGGCCGCAGGAACATGTTCCGCAATACGACGCAGGCTGGCTTCGATAATATCCTGTGCACGAAGGTCGAAACTGCGTACCGTGCCGGTGATGGTCGCCTCGGCGGGGATCATGTTGTGCGAGAATCCACCGTGTACCTGCGTGACGGTCAATAACGCTGGGTCGGTCGGATCGATGCAGCGGGAAACAACGGTATTAAGCTGAACCACCAGTTCGCTGGTCGCCAGCATAGTATCAGGAGAAAGGTGAGGCTGAGCCGCATGTCCGCCACCGCCATAAACGCGAATGTCGAAACGATCGGCCGCCGCCATGATAGAGCCAGGACGCGTCTGTGCCACGCCGACGGGCAGTTCTGGCCAATTATGTACGGCGAAAACGCTGTCACAGGGGAAGCGGGTAAACAGTCCGTCGTCAATCATCGCTTTCGCCCCCGCCTGCCCCTCTTCGGCCGGTTGGAAGATAAAGTTTACCGTACCGTCAAAATCGCCCGTTTTAGACAATAGCCACGCGGCGCCGAGCAGCATGGTGGTGTGGCCGTCATGGCCGCAGGCGTGCATGACGCCTTGATGGGTGCTGACATAGTCCGGCGTCCCCTGTTCGATAATCGGCAAGGCGTCCATATCGGCACGCAGGCCTACGCTTCTCCCGCTGCTGCCCTTGCGTAACACCCCGACTACGCCGGTTTTACCAACGCCTTCATGAACCTCAAGCCCCAACTCACGCAGAAACTCGGCAACGACTTTGGCCGTGCGGTGTTCATTAAAACCCAACTCGGGGTGCGCATGCAGATCGTGGCGCAATGCAACGAGGCGCGGCAGGATTTCTTTTATCAAAGACCCATTAATTAAACAATTATCGCCATTCACGGCAGTACGGCTCATATTAATATCCCTTGGTTTTGTCGATTTCACCCTGCATGGGCTGCCCTTGCTCATACCGCTGAAGGTTGGCCAACAGCGCCGTGACGGCAGTTTCCGGCTGGGTCTGACTGGCGATGTGCGGCGTTATCCACACACCCGGGTGAGACCACAGTGCGTCCTCCAAAGGTAACGGCTCAGGGTCGGTTACGTCCAGTACTGCCGCACGAAGATGGCCGCTGTCGAGTGCCGCGAGCAGGTCTTCTGCCACCAGCTGTTGCCCGCGCCCGGTTTGAATCAGCGCCGCCCCCCTTGGCAAGCGGGCAAACAGTTCGCCATTAAGCATGCCGCGCGTCTGCGGCGTGAGCGGCAACAGACAAACCATAATATCGCAGTGCGACAGAAATGCCGGCAGCTGCTCAACGCCCGCCCAACCGGTCACGCCCTCAGGCGTATTGCCCGAACGGCTCCACCCGTGGCATTCGAAACCAAAATTCTTCAGCATATTCAGTGTCGCTTGCCCAAGCTCACCCAACCCCAACACGCCAATGCGTCTTTTGTTTGCACTGACCACCGGATGCGACTTCCACAGGCTCTGTTTCTGTTGTTGCAGATACAGCGGCAGGTCACGATGCAGCGCCAACACAGCCAAGGTGACATATTCGACCATACCCTGCGTGAGGCCAGGCTCAACCATTCGCACCACCGGTAAAGATGCGGGAAGCTGGGTCAAATCAAACTGGTCGACTCCCGCACCAACGGAAAACAGAACTTTAAGCTGCGGCATGCGCTGCGCGATGTTTTCTGGCGGCACCCAGGCCACCAGATAATCCACTTCGGCAAAGATTTCCGGGTCACCGTCGCTAAAATCGAGGCTGTTCCATTGCACAAAACGATATTCGGGGGCGAGGTCGGCGAGAAGTTTCTGCCAGTGTTCCCCCCGGACCGGCTCAGACTTATAGAGAATCGTTTTCATCCTGCTCCCTTAGCCCAGCGCCTGGGTTGCCAGCACGAAATTACGCCATCCGCCAGCGGCTTTAAGCGGCTCACCGTCTTTATACATGGTGGTCGGCCGGTCAACGCAGGCCAGACCCAGCGCCTCGAGCCACTCGGCGAGACCCGAGTCCGCTTCGACGTCAACGCGCACAAATTTTCCGCTGCATTCACTCAGTAACTGGCGAACCAACACTTTGGCATCGTCAAGGTTGTCGGCAATCAGCGGTCCGATGGCATACCCGCGCCCAAACTGACGCAGCAAACCGAAACCGGCAATCTTACCCGCCCGCGTCAGCAACAGGCCCTTTTGCGTATGCGATGAGTCCGTCTCAAGCAACGCCTGATACAGCGCAAGGCGCTGCATGCCGCTGGAGAGACCGTCTAGTTCGCTGAGAGTGGCCGCATCCTCGGCGTTGAGTTCACGCAGTTTACAGTTTTGGGGCAAGGCTGGCGCAGTAACCGGCGGCAGTTCGCGGCTTTGCTGTTGGCGAATCTCGCCGGTGGTGACAAAACCCAACTTTTCATACAAGGGTTTACCTTCCGGGGTCGCATGCAGGCGCACGGTCTTACCCTCAAGCTTGCCCAGCAGCGTGACGAGCAGCTTTTTGCCCATCCCGCGCCCCTGAAAGTCAGGGCTGACGATAACCAGCCCGAGGGTGGCGTATTTTTTGCCCCACGCCCAGTAAAGTGCGCTGCCCACCACGCGCCCGTTGGCTTCGGCCACCCAGCCTTTGCCACAGCGGAAAGCCAGCTGCCAGTCTTCGAGACGGTGCGACCAGGATACGGCCTGAGAGAGTCCGTGACAGGCGGGTAAATCAGCCGCCGTCATTTCGCGCAGCGTTATTTCTGCATAAGAAGGTGAAAGCTGTGCTGTCATTTACATCATTCCCGGTTTTTTAATATCGCTGCCGTCGCTAAAACGATCGAAGCGGAAAGGCGTTGGGTCCACGACCGGCGTACTGCCGGTCACCAGATCTGACATCAGGCTGCCCGCACCGGGTCCAATGCCAAAACCGTGTGCGCTGTAGCCCGCAGAGATAAACAGGCCGGGCAGTTTATCGACGCTGGAGATGACCGGTACCGCATCGGGCGTGCTGTCAATCATGCCGCCCCAGGACTGCACCACCCTCACCGCCCCAAGCGCAGGAAACTCGCGGCGCATCGCCTCTATGCCCTCTTTTACCATGGCATGGTCGGCCTCGGGGTCAAGGATACGCACCTTCTCAAACGGCGATCGGCCATCAAATTGCCACGACCCCAAGGCTTCAGGCCCCTCAAGGAATGCCCGTGGGCTGAAATGCACCTTGAGATTTTTGCGACGCGCCTGAAAGGTCGGGTAAAACTTTTTCGAGTAACGCAGACCCTGTGGACCTATCGCCACGCGGCCACGGCCGGAGACAGACAGGGTATAACTGCCGTCAAGCTGCGGGCGACAGGCGAAACCTTCGGTATAGAGCGGCATCTTGATCACCTGCTCGACCGGTGCAGTGCGCATTGCGGTGCCAATTACGTTACCCAGCGGCAGGTCGATGCCGTGGCGGCGACAGAACATTGAGCTCCAGGCCCCCCCCGCGCAAACGACCGAACCCGCGCGAATCAGTCCGCGCTCGGTCCATACGCCGCTCACGCAACCGGCAGAGACGTCTAGCCCGCGCACAGCGCAGTATTGGAACACCAGTGCGCCGAGCTTTTGGGCGGCTATCGCTAGCCCAGGGGCCGCCAGCGAGGGCTCGGCGTGGCCGTCGGTCGGGGAATAAACGCCCCCCAGCCAATGGGAGACGCTGCCCTGGGTCAGCTCTTTGGCCCGCGCGGCGGTGAGGATTTCGCTGTGCATGCCGTAATTTTTTGCCATCTGCCCCCATTTTTCCCAGGCGTCTATCTCTTCCTGTTTTTTGGTCGCGTAAACCAGCCCGGTGTTGCGAAACCCGAGCTCTTCGCCGGTTTCTTCTTTCAGCGCTTTCCAGCGTTGCAGGGCGTGGATGGAGAGCGGCAGTTCACGCTCATCGCGATTCTGCTGGCGGCACCAGCCCCAATTACGGCTCGACTGTTCCGCGCCAATCATGCCTTTTTCAAGCAATACGACGGAAACGCCCTTTCTCGCCAGCTCATAGGCGGTGGCGGCACCGGCGATGCCGCCGCCAATGACCACAACGTCAACCGCGTCGGGGAAGAGATGACTGTCTTGTACAAACCTGATCGGTGCTGGCATCGAATGCTTTTCCTTATCTCAAACGCATCTTCTGGTGCAAGGGGTTAATTCAATAGAGATGATTTACGTCACTGTATCAAGTGGCGGATTTATCGAAATTAATGCAAAGCTTATTCGGCATTGATCGACTCTTCGGTACTGCCGTCCTGCTCCTCCAGCCAGCCTTGCCGCAGCTCTGGCACCGCCCTTTTCAGTCTTTCGTAATACAGGCTGCTGGAAGTCTTGTCGTAGTCAATGCGGCTCACCTGGGTCGCCATTTGCCCGTTTTTCACCACGATGATGTCGTCACAGACCGAGCGTACGGCGTGAAGGTCATGACTGATGAACAGGAACGACACGTTAAGCTCGCGGCGCAGCTCGGAGATGAGGTCCAGTACCGCTGCGGCAACCACCGAGTCGAGCGCCGAGGTGACCTCGTCGCAGAGAATAAGATCCGGCTCTGCCGCCAGCGCTCGCGCCAAATTGACGCGCTGCTTTTGACCGCCGGACAGCCCCGAGGGCTTGCGATGCAGAATACTGTGCGGCAAGCGGACAAGATCAAGCAGCTCTTTCAGGCGCGCATCAAGCGCCTTGCCGCGCAGCCCGTGGAAGAACACCAGAGGGCGCTTCAGGATGCTGGCAATGGTCTGACTCGGGTTCAGTGCGGTGTCGGCCATCTGGAACACAAACTGCACCCGGCGCAGCTCGTCCGGACTGCGGGCAGACATCTCGCCCGCCAGATAGCTCTCGTTAAACAAAATGTAGCCATTGCTGGGAGAAATCATGCCAGCAATCGCCCGCGCAAGCGTGGTTTTTCCTGAACCAGACTCCCCGATAATGCCGATGGCCTGGCCCGGATAGAGTTTGAAATTGATGTCCTGCAGAATGCTGATTTTAGGTTTACCGTCGGCGTCCAGCGGACCGTATCCGGCGGCCAAGTCACGCACCTCAAGCAAACATTTGACCGGCGCGTCTTCCGGTTTCCACGGGCTGTTGCGCGGTTTATGCTGCGCCGCGTCGAGCAGGCTGCGGGTATAGGAAGCCGCAGGCCGCGTCAGCAGGTCTTCCGTGGTGCCGTATTCGGCAATCTGCCCTTTCAATAGCACCAGTATTTTGTCGGCCATCTGCGCCACGACAGCCAGGTCGTGACTGACGTAAATCGCCGTCGTCCCGCGCTGTTTGACGACGCGGCGGAAGGTCTTGAGGACCTCAAGCTGAGTGGTCACGTCGAGTGCGGTGGTCGGTTCGTCGAGAATGACCACCTCCGGGTCGCCAATCAGCGCCATCGCCGCCATCACGCGTTGAAGCTGACCGCCAGAAACCTGATGCGGATAACGTTGACCGATAGTTTCCGGCGACGGCAGCGCCATTTCACGAAACAGCTCGACGGCTTTTTTCTCGGCATCGGCACGTTTCATGGTGTGGTGAATAAGTACCGGCTCGATAACCTGATCCATCAAGCGCATTGCCGGGTTAAACGACGCCGCCGCGCTCTGGGCGATATAGGCGACCTTCGAGCCACGAAACTCGCTGAGCTGACGAGCAGACAGCGCCGTGACGTCGGTTCCCGCCACGTTCAGCGCGCCTTGCGTTATCCTACAGCCGTGACGCGCATAGCCCATCAGCGCAAGCGCAATGGTGGTCTTACCGGAGCCGGACTCACCAATCAGGGCCAGCACCTCGCCCTTTTTCACGTCGAAACTGATGTCAGAGACCAGCACAATCTGCTCGTCGCTCTCATTTTTGGCCTGCACTTCAAGCTGGCTGACGCTGACCAGCACAGGGGCCTCGTTGCGCGTGGCCTGCGTTACGTCCTTCACACCCGGCTTTGAATGAATGGGAAATGTATTCATGCCGCCTCCTCTTCCAGTTCGAGTCTAATCACGCGACGCGTTTGCAGGCTGTCGATAAACAGATTCACGCCAATGGTCAGGCTGGCAATCGCCACCGCCGGTACCAACACCGCCGGAGAGCCATCAAACAATGCCTGAAGGTTTTCATGCACCAGCGTGCCCCAGTCAGCGTAAGGCGGCTGCACGCCCAGCCCGAGAAAGCTCAGGCCGCTGAGCAGCAACACAATGTAGACGAAGCGCAGGCCAAAATCTGTCAGCATCGGATGCAGCATGTTCGGCAGCACGTCGGTTAATGCGATATAGAATTTGCTTTCACCCCTCAGATGCGCGGCCTGCACGTAGTCCATCGAACGCAGGTTCGAGGCCATGGCGTAGGCGATACGGTAGGCACCCGGCCAATAAGTGATAACCGCCGTCAGAATCAGCATAGGCAGCGAGGAACCAAATACTGCCACCATCAGCAGCGCCATAATTTTCCCCGGCATAATCAACAGGGCGTCGTTGATACGGCCCAGCAGCTCTTCCAGCCACTTGCCGGACATCGCCGCCAGCAGCGCCAGCAACGTGCCGCAGACGCTGGCCAGAATGGCGGCCGACAGCGCCAGGCCAATCGAATAGCGTGCGCCATAAAGAACGCGGGTCAGCATGTCGCGTCCGAGGTAGTCAGTACCGAGCAGGAAGGCGCGGCTGAAGCCTTCGTTGATGCCGCCGCCCGCAATGTCCTCCACGCTGTAGGGGGCCAGCCAGCCACCCAACAGCGCCATGCACAGCCAGAACAGGGTAATCACCAGACCGATTCGCCCGGCGTTGGATAACGAACGCCAGAAGTTCAGCGCCGTTTTTAACACCACAACTGTTTTACGCATCACTGAGTCCCCTCTGGAAAGTCACTTATTGTTTCAGCTTCGGATTGAAGGCAATGGTGGCGATATCGGCCAGCAGCAGTAGCAGCAGATAGCAGCCGCTGAACAGCATCACGCACAGCTGCACAATAGGCAGGTCGCGATTGCTCACGGCATCGACCATTTGGCTCGCCAGGCCCGGATAACTGAAGATAGTTTCGATAATAATCACCCCACCAAACAAATAAGACAGGCTCAGTGAGATGGCATTGGCAATCGGCCCGACCGCGTTGGGCAATGCGTGACGCAGCACGGCGCGCAGCGGACGCACGCCTTTCAGCAGGGTCATTTCAAGATAGGAACTGTCGAGCTGGTTGATGATGGCAGAGCGCGTCATGCGCGCCATCTGTGCCACCAGCACGCAGCAGAGGGTAAAGACCGGCAGTGCGTACGCCTGCAGGTAGCCCAGAAAATTCTGATTGGTGGAACCCAGCGACATTGCCGGGAACCAGTGCAGATGCACCGCAAACACCATAACGGAGACGGTCGCCACCAAAAACTCAGGGACGGCCACCACCGACATAGTGCCCACCACCAGCATGCGGTCAATCAGCGAACCCCGTTTCATCGCCGCCGTAATTCCGATGATTACCGCCAGCGGCACCGACACCAGCGTGGTAATCCCGGCCAGCTCGAAGGTGGCGGGAATACGCTGGGCGACCATTTTGGCGACCGGTAAACCGTTGGCGAACGACTTGCCGAAATCGCCGTGCAGCATGCCGCCCAGCCATTCGAAATAGCGTTGCCAAATCGGCAAATTCAGGCCCAGTTGCTCACGCAGTGCCGCGACCGTTTCCGGCGTGGCCGCCTGCCCCAGCAGCTGCTGCGCCGCATCGCCCGGCAGCATGCTGGTAATGATAAAGACCAGCGCCGAGACAATAAACAGCGTCAAAATGCCCGAACCAATACGACGAAGAATAAGTAACAGGATAAGCTGATTCATAACTGCCTCCAGATTAGGATGCCAACCAGACGAACTCACTGAAGCGATAGCCCATCATCATGCCGGAGGGATAAGACTCCACCCCTTTAACCTTGTTGCTGTAGCCGTCTAACGAACTGATAAACAGCGGGATAATGGTGCCGCAGTGGTCATAGACCAGCGCCTGCATATCGCCATACATCTGCTTGCGCCTGGCCTGATCGCGTTCACCGCGTGCCGCAGTCACCAGTTGGTCGAACTGCGGGTTTTTCCAGCCGGACTCGTTCCAGGGGGCGTCTGACTTGTAGAACTGGCTGAACAGCAGGTCCAGCGTCGGGCGGGGGTTGACCGAGCCGTATGAAATAGGATGCTTCATCCAGTGCTGCGACCAGTAACCGTCGTAGGGAACACGACGCACCTTGAGGTTCATTCCGACCTGTGCGCCGAGCTGTTGCAGGAACTGCGCCCCCTCCATCGCACCTTCGATATTATCGGTGGTGACGATTTCTAGGCTCGGCTTCACTAACCCGGACTTCTTGAGATAAAACTTCGCTTTGTCGAGATCATTAGGCCGCTGCGGCAGGTCTTTATTGAAATACGGATGCCAAGGTGGAACCGGATGGTCATTGGCCACCGTGCCAAACCCCTGAAGCGCCGTTTTAAGCAGCAGTTCGCGCGGCTGCAAATATTTCATCGCCAGCACAAAGTCCGGATTGCCGGTGACCGGTGCGTCCTGACGCAGAATGAGGTCGCTGTACATGCCGGACTTGCTCTCCAATACCGAGCAGGATCCCGAGCCGTTGATACGCTTTACGTCGCGCGAACTGATGGTCGAGACGAAGTGCAGCTCACCGGACAGCAACGCATTGACGCGCGCCGCCTGGTCGGTCACGCCCAGCAGCTCAACCTCGTCGAGGTGCGGCAGGCCGGGTTTCCAGAAGTTTTTGTTGCGCTCACCGAGGGTGCGATTTCCCGGGGTAAACTCTTTACAGACATAGGGGCCGGTGCCGACAGCCTTGCTGAAATCTTTGGTGCCGTCCTGCAGGATAAGAAACGCTGGCGTGCCGAGGATAGACGGCAGGTCAAAGTTTGCCTGCTCGAGTACCAGTTCCACTTCCATCAGGCCGACGGCCTTGATGCTGGCAAACTGTTTGGCGAGTGAAATCGCGGTCGAGGCCACGGCAGGGTCTTTATGGCGCGACAGCGAGAACACCACGTCCTGTGCGTTAAGCGACTTGCCGTCGTGGAAGGTGACGCCCTGACGCAGTTTGATGCTCCACGTGACACCGTCACTGCTGCTAATCGACTCGGCCAGTCCCATCTGCGGGATAAGTTTGCTGTCCAGCTCAGTCAGGCCACTGTAGAACATATATTGCCGCATGTAGTCGCCGCTGTTGTTGGCCTTGGCGGGATCCATGGTGTCGGCGGCCGAGGAGTTAGCGGCCGCGGCGCGCAGTTTACCGCCCTTGACCGGCGTGGCCTCGGCGGCCCAGGCTCCGTTTGGCAGGCTGATGATGCCGGTGCTGAGCGCCGCCCCGGCGGAGAACATTTTCATCATGCCGCGGCGCGAGATATTGATCTCAGAAAAATTTGAAGCAGACTTCGGTGTTGCTGGACCTGATTCTTTACGAAATTTACTCATTGAAATCTCCCCGAATGCGGTATTTACCGAAAAAAGCTGTTGTTTTTGATCAAGAAAATCCAGTGCATTGCTGTGTGCCGCCGACTCAAGACACCTTGTCTTTGGCTTTGTAATACAGGCCCGCCACTGGCAGGAACCAAGGCTTGCCAAAGTATCCCGGCATCGCCGCCCAGTTGCTGCGCTGCCACGGATTGCTTACCGGTTTGCCGGTCACCAACGCCGCCATCACCTTGCCCATGTACACCGACATCTGCGTGCCGTGGCCGCTGTAGCCCATTGAGTAAAACAGCCCCTCATGCTCACCGGCGCGCGGCAGGCGATCGGCGGTCATGTCGACCAGGCCACCCCAGCAGTAGTCGATATTGGCATTGGCCAACGACGGGAACAGCTCGCCCAGCCCCGTGCGCAATACGCCGCCGCTGCGGGCATCGGAGGTCGGGTTGCTAATCGCAAACCGCGCACGGCCGCCGAAAATCAGTCGGTTATCGGCGGTGGTGCGGAAATAATTCCCGATATTCAAGGAGGTAACATAGGTACGGTTGTTGATAAGCGCCGCCTGAAGTTTGGCGGGTGCCAGCGGTTCGGTGGCAATGATAAAACTGCCCACCGGCACGATACGGCGCTGGAACCATGAGAACGGCCCCTTGTCGGAGGTGCCTGTCGCCAGTAATACGCGTCCGGCGTCGATGTCGCCGCGCGAGGTGCTAACGCGATAGCGGTGCCCGTCAATCTGCTGTAAGCCGGTGACCGGGGTCTGCGGATAAATAGCCGCGCCCTTTTCGGCCGCCGCCTGAGCCAGACCGATGCCAAACTTGCCCATGTGCATCTGACCGCCGCCCTTTTGCAACAGCCCACCGTGGAAGGCGTCAGAACCCACTTCGTCGCGAATATGGCTGGCATCAATCAGCTCGACGTTGCTGTCTACGGTGCGTTTGAGCAGCTCGTAGGTTTTCACTAGAGAAGGGAAATGCTTGGCCTTACTCGCCAGCTTGAGTTTGCCGGTGCGGATAAAATCGCAGTCAATTGCCTCGTCTCTGACAATCGACTGCACGTAATCTACCGCCTCGGTGTAGGCGTGGTAATAGATGGATGCCTGCTCCAGACCGAGACTTTCAACCAATGAGGCAAAGTTTTGTGATACCCCGGTGTTGCAGTGCCCGCCGTTACGACCGGACGCCTGACTCAAAACGTCGCCCGCTTCAAGCACCACGACGTCAACACCGGCCAGCGCCAGATTATAGGCCGCGGACAGGCCGGTAAAACCGCCGCCGACCACCACAACATCCGCCTTCGCCGGGAGTTCCCCGCTGGCTGCGCCGGTAAACGTCGGCGCCGTAGCCTGCCAAAATGATTCAAGTTTCATGCCTGTGCCTCATCCTATGTGTTCCTGACCGCACGCCGTTTAGTGCATGCCTTTTGCCACGGTGACGTGACTTACAGCCCTACCACGCCCGGCAGACCGCCGATGTCTTTAATCTCGGTGTAGCCGTAGGCAGGGTTGGCAGGATCATGACCACGATTAACCCAGACTTTGTTTTTGATGCCCATGTCATGGCAGGTCATCAGGTCGTAACGCAGGCTTGAGGAGACGTGCAGAATGTCTTCAGGACCACAGCCTAGCTCGTCGAGCATGTATTCGAAACCGCGCATTCTTGGCTTGTAGGACTGCGCCTGCTCGGCGGTAAAGACGCGATGAATCGGTGCGCCGAGACGCGGCACGTGGTGGGTAATCAGGTCATTCATGGTGTTGGAGAGCAGCACCAGAGGAAACGCCTCGGCAACCTTTGCCAGACCGGCAGGCACGTCAGGATGCGGGCCCCAAGTCGCACAGGCCTCCATAATACCGGCACCGTCGCTGTCTTTATATTCCACGCCCCATTTCTTGCAGGTGCGGGCCATCGCCTGACACACCACGTCGGGATAAGGTTTCCACGCGCCCAGTACTTCGTCCATACGGTAACGTGCGAAGTCGGTGGTAAAAGCCAACATCTCTTCAGCACTGACGCGGTCGGCAAAAATTGCGCTCGCCGCACCGGCCATGTCGAAGTTAATCAGCGTGCCGTAGCAGTCGAAAGTAATAAACTTAGGTTTGAATACCGCCATGATAATCCCCTTCTCCGATAGTTTTCGTCGTGTGACATGTAGTGGAAAGTTTTAAAAATCAATCAGTACGCTTTTGTAACGCAGACAGGCTTCGAACGCCTGACGGCCAAGGTCTTTGCCGATGCCGGAGCCGTTAAAGCCGCCGGTCGGGATAATAAAATCGCCCGAGCGCCCGTAGCGGTTGATCCACACGGTCCCCGCTGCGAGGCGGCGCATGGCGCGCATCGCGCGTTCGATATTGAGGGTATGCACGCCCGCCGCCAGACCGTAGAGCGGGTGACTGGCCAGCGCCAGCCCCTGCTCTTCGGAGTCAAAGGTCTGGATGGTCAACACCGGACCAAAGATCTCTTCCTGCACGGCCGCAGAGTCTGCGCCGACGCCCGCCAGCAGCGTCGGTTTAAAGAAGTAGCCCTGTTGGGTATCCGGGAAGAATTCCCCCCCAGCCAGCAGCTGCGCTCCTTCGTCAATGGCGGTCTGTACGATGGACTGAATCTTCTTCGCCTGACGCGCGTCGATAATAGGCGCGTAGCGGCAGGCGCTTTGCCAGGTATTCCCCGGCTCGACGCTTTCACAGAGTTCAATCAGCTTGCCAGTCAGCGCCTCGGCGATGCCGGACTGCACCACTAACCGGGTTCCGGCCACGCAGGCCTGCCCACCGTTAGCGGTAAAACCGCGGAAGATACGCGCCGCCACCGTCTCGAGGTCACCGGCGTCGTCAAACACCAGCTGTGGGCTTTTACCGCCCAGTTCTAGGGTGACCGGCTTCATGCCGTTGAGCGCCGCCTGGCTCATAATCTGTGCGCCGGTCGCCGTAGAACCGGTAAAAGACACCTTGCGGACCAACGGATGGTTGACCAACGCGCTGCCGCAGCTCACCCCGCGGCCCTGCACAATATTCAGCACGCCTGCTGGCAAACCGGCCTCTATCGCCAGCTCAGCCAGCATCACGCTGGAGAACGGCGTCAGTTCGGAAGGTTTGAGCACCACGGCATTGCCTGCCGCCAGCGCCGGACCCAGCTTCCACGAGGCCATCGACAGCGGGAAGTTCCACGGCGTGATAGCGCCAATGACGCCGTAGGGTTCAGGCACCAGCATACCCAGGCTGCTGTCGCGGGTTGGCAGTACGTCGCCGCTATATTTGTCGCAGCACTCTGCATAGAAGCGAATCGCCTCGGCGGTGAAAGGAATTTCGTGATTCACCACGTCATAAATTGGGCGCGTGGAACTGACCGCCTCAAGCCGGCCGAGAGATTCGGCGTTGGCCTCTATCAGGTCGGCCCAGCGGCGCAACACCCTGGCACGTTCGCGCGGCGAGCGGGTTCCCCAGCCACTCTCCCGCCAGGACTGATGAGCGTTGGTGACGGCTAGGTCGACCAGTGCCGCATCAGCGTCCGGGATATCGCCAAGGAATTGTCCGTCGGAGGGGCGGTTGACGCTAATGCGCTCGCCGTGGCCGACGTGGATTTTGCCACCAATCAGGTGCCCGGCGGGTAAAGGCACTTTTTCAGGATCAAAACTCAACATAATTAACAATTCCTTCTTATTTACAGGGCTTAAATTTGTCGGCGTCGGCGACGCAGAAAATATTTTCAACCAATGACGGAGCGATCAAACATTAACCAAGCCGCATTTAAGCTGTTTATTTACCACTCAACGTCATTATCGATAAATTTATTACTTTGCGGCCTGGAAAAACCGCCAAGAACATCACTTTTATCACTGGCTAAATACTTATAAGCATAAAGCGTGCCATATTACGGAAAATTTAAAATGCGGTATGCACAGCCGAAAAAACGTTTTATGCCGTGTGGGAGCTCAAAACTTCACAGATCCGTTTTTTGCATTTTTGTCCCGCTGCCAAAGATAACCTGCTGCACCAAATAAATGATTTTATCGCCTCCGCTTGCACCAAAATAAACGGCACGCGGGAAGCGAATTTCATTAAACCGCTATTTTATAAGATAAAATAGGATTGCACTGAGAAAGGACGCGTCGGCCCGCGCTGAGACGTTGATACGCCACGATATTTTGCGGTCGGTATTCAAAGAGGTTAAAAAGCGGCTACCCGTTAAGAGTTAGCCGCCGCGTTGGGGAGTAAAATGAAAAATGCGCAGAAGTTAAATCGTCATGATTTAGTTAAGGCCGCCAATATGGAAAGACTTCATTTCAAGATATTCTTCAATTCCCGCTTTCGCCCCTTCTCGACCTATTCCGGAAAGTTTTATTCCGCCAAATGGTGCTATTTCCAGCGAAACCGATCCGGTATTTAATCCCACCATTCCGAATTCAAGTTTTTCCGCTACGCGCCACGAACGGCGCAAATTCTCGGTAAAGAAATAAGCCGCTAAACCGAACGGCGTGGCGTTGGCTAAATCGATGGCTTCTTGTTCATTATCAAAGCAGAACAGCGGCGCAACGGGGCCAAAGGTCTCTTCATTAGCAATAAGCATACTGGCGTTCACGTCGGCCAATACCGTGGGTTTGGCAAAATTTCCTTCGTTCTCGGCAATCCCTCCCGTCAACAGGCGGGCGCCTTGGCTCAACGCGTCGTCAATGTGGCGATTGACCTTCTCTACCGCCGATTTGTTAATCAAAGGGCCAATCTGCGTGCCTTCGGCAAACCCGTCACCGACCTTGAGCCTGCGGGTCTCCTCGACCAGGCGGGCCGCGAACTGGTCATAAATACCGCGCTGTACCAGAATTCGGTTGGCACAAACGCAGGTCTGGCCGCCGTTGCGGAATTTGCTTACCATCACACCGGCAATAGCCAAGTCGATATCGGCGTCGTCAAAGACAATAAAGGGAGCATTACCGCCTAGCTCAAAGCTTAGGCGTTTTACCGAGTCGGCGCATTGGCGCATCAGAAGCTGTCCGACGCGCGTCGAGCCGGTGAACGACAGTTTACGCACCAGCGGATTACCGGTCAGCTCTGCCCCAATCCCCTGTGGCATACCGGTCACTATCTGCAACGCGCCGCCCGGAATACCGGCCCGTGAAGCGAGCTCAGCCAATGCCAGGGCCGACAGCGGCGTGAGATCGGAGGGTTTAACGATAATGGGGCAACCCGCTGCCAGCGCGGGTGCGCATTTGCGGGTAATCATCGCAATCGGGAAATTCCATGGCGTGATGGCGGCGGCGATACCCACCGGCTGTTTAAGCACCAGAATGCGGCGGTCGCGCGTCGGCGAAGGAAGGGTTTCGCCATAGATGCGCCTTGCCTCTTCGGCAAACCATTTGACGAAGCTGGCACCATAGCGCACTTCACCCCGCGCCTCCTCAAGCGATTTACCCTGCTCGGCGGTCATAATAATCGCCAGGTCTTCAGTATGGTCGAGGATCAGCTGATACCATCTCTCCAGCATCCCGGCACGTTCTGCTGCCGGTATTTCGGCAAACTCATGACGAATAGCCTCGGCGGCCTGAATGGCCTCGCGGGTGTCCTGTTGGTCCATAGCCGGAACCTTGGCAATCACCTGCCCATTAGCAGGATTCACGACGTCGAGGGTTTCATGGCTGTGAGCGTCCACCCAGCGTCCGGCGATAAAAGCCTGCTGGCGGTAAAGAGAGGGTTCTTTCAGGGACAGTTGCGGCATGTTTTCTCCACTAAGCGCAGTAACTCGGGGGTTCAAATTACTCTACCGGTAATGTGGAATTTTTTGTGGGGAATGCGCTCAGGCTGACAGCAGATTCTGCGTTATACGGACGAAAAAAGAAATTTCGCAGCCTCCCCTGCAAACAGCGTTCGGTTACAAATAAGTTACATTTAGATGGCAGTCTGACTAAATCAATAGCCAAACGATTAAGAAAGCAGCACAATGCTTATTTACTTAAGGCATATAAATAGTAATGAAATTGCATTAGTAAAATTACCTTATGTCTTCTCTATCCCTCACAATGATTAGGAATATACTCTTCAATTCCCTCTTTAACTTGGTTTATTATTATATTTCAGAATAATCTCCGTCTTATTTTTTTAAGTGAGATATTTTACACTTTTTTTACCAAAATAGAGCCAAATTCAATAAGATAAGGTAAAGTAAATTCGTGGTCACAAAGGAGTGGTATCACTATATTCCTGCCGTAATACGCCACAATGCATAAACATTACTCAACTATTATGGAGCTTATTATGAAAGAACTTAACACTGTTGAAGTGGATCAGGTTGCTGGTGGCGGTCTTTTAACTAGCCTGCTGGGTGATGTAGCGAACGCTGTATCTCCACTGGTAAACCAGCTGGTAACAACGACTGTTCCAAACGCTGTTGAAAGCGTTGTCGAAGGCGTTAACGGCGTCGCTGATGGCCTGGCGTCTGCACTGCAAGCTGTTTTCTAATAAAACAGTAACGCATGAATACATGTTTCATACTCGTAACCCATCAGGATTTTCTTGAATTACGAGCATGTGACATTACCTCGCCTGTAGCCTGAACTGCAGGCGGGGTTACCTCATAAGTATCTTGATGTAGTTCTCTGAATTGCAGCGTATTACGCTGTGCAAACTTCGGCAAATTTAATACGGATAATTTTTGCTGCCTGAATTTTGCGCATAAATAATCGTTAAATGACAGATGTACATAAATTTTCGGCAACATGAATATTAGTAAAGATTTTTTAAAGCCGGGCGACAGTGCGTATTAAAAATAAGCCACTCTCATTTTTGGTAGCACAATGTAATTATTACAATCTTGATTACGTATGGGTATTAATATCCAGCTCAGATTAATAACCCTACACGTATTGGGGATCTATTGTCACGGCGATAAATTAACACAGTGATTTTTATTAATTTCGGAGGTTATTGTGAGAGTACTCGAGACTAAAGAAGCTGAATGCGTCGCAGGCGGCGGTGCGTTAGATTTAGTATTCAACGTTGTTAACGACGTCGTCTCTTTAGCCGCCCCCTCTGCCAGCACTAACGTCAAAGTCGTTGAACAGGGTACTTACGCAGACTTGCCTCTCGCTCTGTAGCTGTTAATTAGCAATAGAACCTACTCATAGTGCTTATGAGTTTTTTAATACGACAAATTCTTACCTGTGGGACGGATGATGTTATCACCAGGTAGCAGGTGAATTTTCTGTTGACGTCCTGATTCTTCATCGTCAACAACAGAAGAATCTGCGATGTTTGCCGTGTTAAGAGAAATTTTAACCTTTTCTTAACCCCCACAACCTGGTTTAGCAACCAAAATCGGGAAATGGTATACAGTTATTGAGGGTCCTGCGGGAAAAAACTCAATGCTGCAGTAGATAAGATGAGTGACAACCACACAGGGCGCCATTCAGCCTTTATTAATAATTTCGGAGGTTATCATGAAAGAACTGGACACTAAAGAAGTTGAACAAGTAGCAGGCGGCGGTTTGATCGACACATTATTCAACGTAGTAAACGGCGTTACCGGTGCAATCTCTCCTGACCTGAGCAATGGTGTTAAAACCGTTGAGCAAGGCGTTTACAGCGTTCTCGGCAACGTTGTTTAACACGTCTGAATGATCGACCCCATGTCTCATACCCAAAATTTATCACCTGCGTATGCACTTAGATAAAAAAGAAAGCCAGTAGTCCTCCTATGAGACATTGCTTCCACCTGCAGCGAACGCTGCGGGTGGCCTAAGTCAGACACCGCCCTCTCCTTTGACCTCTAACAGCCCCCCTTACTGAAATCCGAAGCGAAAATTTTCTTCATATTCCAAAGAAGCAAACTGCCGCCATTTCGCACTCAAAAAATCAACAGCAGCAGTCTGTCTTGTAAAATCATCAATTATCAGTGATTTGATACATCATTATAAAAAGTTTTCATTATTAACAGTAAGTTACAATTGCATTTCATTTCTGCTTCACTCAATTATGCGATCGTCCAATAAATAGCCTTCCATTTTATAAAATTAAATCATATAGTCAGCAAGGATTTGAATTATCAATAAAATTAATGATTAACCCTTCGGTTGGGATGCTAAGAATAAGATAAATTTATGCGTCAATTGAGTGGCATGTTTTTCATAAGGCAGAATAAAATTCGACATTAATATAATATGTGAAATTTTACACTTTTCTCACATAACAATAGGCCAAATTCAATAAGATAGGGTAGAGTAAACCCATGATCGCAAGGTGATGCCTTGGCGTATCTCTGAAAAAAACCAGCGATCATTATTAAGCTTTTATCAATAATTTCGGAGGTTATTATGAAAGAATTAAACACTATCGAAGTTGAACAAGTTGCCGGTGGCGGTTTGTTGTCGAGCCTGATTTCTAACGTTGCCGATACCGTGGGTGTTGCTCTGAATACCGTATCAACCGTTGTAACCACAACCGTTCCTGACGTACTTGATAATGTAGGCACCGGTGTGACCGGCGCACTGAACGCACTGGGTGTGACTGGCGCGTTAGAAGCTCTGGTATAAAATCCATAACCTATTATATTCATGTCACATACTGGTCAATCATCAGTCCTCTTTAGCATGGCCAGCGTGTAACATTCTCCACCTATAGTTCAGGCTATAGGTGGTTTTATAAGCCCTCTGACAGAGTATTTTGATGTCCGCACTTTTCCGTAAGGAAGTCGCCACTCAGCAGCAGACTCAGTGGCTTGGCAAGGCGCTATTGCTTAAAGGCTGGCCGCTATGGATTACCGTCTCCCTGACCAGCCTATTCATGGTTTTACTTCTGCTATTTCTGATCTTTGCCAACTATACCCGTCGAATAAACGTCAGCGCTGAAGTGATTACTCAGCCGTATACCATTAACCTTTTTTCTCCCCAGCAGGGCGTTATTTCGAAGCTGCTGGTTAAAAACGGTCAACGTGTAAAAGCCGGTGAGTCGCTGTATCAAATAGACGTCAGCCAGATTAGCCAGTCGGGCAATGTCAGCACCTCCACCCTGGACGCTATTTATAAGCAGAAACAGCAGCTCGAAGATATTGTGGCCCAGCAGCGCAGCAATAAGGCTGCCACCTTAGCCAACCTGCAGCAGCAGCTCGAACAATATCAGCAGGCGCAGATTGGCCTGAATAAAATGCTCGCTTCCGCAAAAGACGGGCTGGAGTCGATGGGAAAAAGCCTTGCCTCTTATAATGATTCCTTGAAGAAAGGGTTAATCACCTCCGATCAGCTGAACAACCAGCGTTACTTGTATTACCAGCAGCAGAGTTCCTATCAGAATCTCACCGCGCAGGTGGTCCAGCAGTCTCTGCAAATCAGCAATTTGCAGAGCCAGAAAGTGACTAAGGCCGCAGAGTTTGACAATCAGATTTCCCAATCAATCTACCAGCAACAAGGTCTGGATCGCGAACTGGCAGAGGCTAATGCCCGAAATCTGATTATGATCACCGCCCCCACGGCGGGAAATATCTCGTCACTGAGCGTGACTCCCGGCCAGATGGTTAATACCGGGGATAGTCTGGTACAGCTGGTGCCAGACAGCGAGCATGCGTTTTATCTGGTCGCCTGGGTGCCGGATGCCAGTCGTCCTTACGTCAAGTTGGGTGAGACCATAAATGTCAGTTATGCCGCATTCCCTTTCCAGAAATATGGCCAATTTCCCGGCACGATAATTTCGGTTGCCAGCGCCCCTAGCACGCCAAAAGAGATGTCGGGCTACGTTAGCGCGCCGCGCATGAGCACCGGCGCCGTCGACGGCAGCTATTTCAAGGCCATCGTCGCTCTGAAGCGAGGCACGCTCTCCTGGCACGGCCAACCTTTAGCCTTGTCGAGCGGAATGCAGGCTGAAACCACCCTGTTTCTCGAAAAACGCCCGCTGTATCAATGGATGCTCTCCCCATACTACAGCCTGAAGAAAAGCATTACAGGACCGGTTGAATGAACACAGAGCCGTTGGACGAACTCGTACAAAAGTTACATTTTAGCTTCCGCCGCCGAGTGCCACAGATAATCCAGACCGAGGCCGCAGAGTGCGGTCTGGCCTGTGTGGCGATGATTTGCGGATATTATGGCATGCAAACCGATCTGCTGAGCCTGCGCCAGCAGTTTGATGTTTCGACGCGCGGCGTGACCCTGAAAACGTTAATGAGCGTGACCCAGCAGCTGAATCTGAAGTCACGCGCGCTGCGCCTGGACCTCGACGAACTCACCGAGCTGAAAACGCCCTGTATTCTGCACTGGGATATGAACCATTTTGTGGTGCTTATCTCGGTCAAACGTGGTCGCATCGTTATCCACGATCCCGGTTTCGGCAAACGCGTGCTGGGATTGCAGGAATTGTCGGCCCACTTCACCGGCATCGCGCTCGAAGTCTGGCCCGATGCCGACTTTAGCCACACCAAAAACGTTAACCGCCTCAACCTGCGTCGTATGGCCAGTAACGTCAGCGGCATCGTCGGCACCCTCACTAAGCTGTTCTGTTTCTCGCTGCTGATAGAGTCGGTGAATTTGCTTCTGCCGGTCGGCATGCAGCTGGTCATGGACCACGTTATTCCGGCGCAGGACGCCAATCTGCTCACGCTCATTTGCCTGGGCCTGCTGTTCTTCGTGCTGTTTCGAACCGGCATCAGCGTCCTTAAATCCTGGACCCAGCTGGTGATGACCACGCTAATTGACGTTCAGTGGAAGGCCCGGCTGTTTGACCACCTGCTCGCCCTGCCGCTGGCCTATTTCGAGAAACGCAAACTCGGTGACATTCAGTCCCGCTTCGTTTCGCTCGACACCTTGCGCAGCACGCTGACCTCGAACGTAGTGAACAGCCTGATGGACGGCATCATGTCGGTGGGTTTGATAGTGATGATGATCCTTTACGGCGGTTGGCTGGTGTGGGTTATCCTCGGATTCACCACCCTTTACTGCCTGTTCCGACTCAGTACCTACTCCACCTATCGGCAGATTTCCGAGGAGCAGTTGGTGAAGACCGCACGCGCCAGCTCGCACTTTATGGAAACGCTGTACGGCATGGGCACGCTGAAGGCGCTTGGCCTGTCCTCCAATCGTGCGCAGCGCTGGCTGAATATGAATATCGACACCGCTAACGCGACCGTGCGTAAGACGCGTTACGAGATGATGTTCCAGGGTGGCAACACTCTGATAGCCACCCTTGACCAGATTGTTCTGCTGTGGCTGGGAGCGAATCAGGTGATTGATGGCCACATGACGCTGGGTATGTTTGTGGCTTTTAACACTTATCGCGGACAGTTTTCGGAAAGAGCGGCGAACCTGCTGAACATGGTGTTGCAGCTGCGGATGCTGTCTCTACACTCTGAGCGTATCGCCGATATTGCCCTTACCGACGAGGAACATTACGTTACCGAGCGCGCCCTGCTACGCCAGGGAGAGCCCGCCGCGCTGGAGGTACACAATGTCTCCTTCCAGTATGACGTGCTGTCCGCGCCGCTGATTAAAGAGCTCACTCTTAACGTCGCGGCAGGTGAAAGTGTGGCGATAACCGGCCCTTCGGGCATGGGAAAAACCACGCTGATGAAGCTGCTTTCCGGGCTGCTGCTGCCAACCTCGGGCGAGGTGCGCCTCAACGGGATAGACATCAGCAAGGCCGGCGTCAACAATTACCGCGCCTGCATCGCCTGCGTATTACAGGACGATACGCTGTTCGCCGGTTCCATCGCAGAGAACATCGCCAGCTTTGAAGAACAGAACGATCCCGAACACCTGATCGACTGCGCCAAGCGCTGTAATATTCATAACGATATCATGGCGATGCCGATGGGTTATGAAACACTGATAAGTGAACTGGGCGGCAGTCTGTCCGGTGGCCAGAAACAGCGCCTGCTGATTGCGCGTGCGCTGTACCGCCGACCGAGCATTCTGTTCCTCGACGAGGCCACCAGCCATCTTGACGTTGAAAACGAGGCACACATTAATGCCTCGATTGCTGCGCTAAAGGTTACGCGTGTCATCATCGCCCACCGTCCTTCAACAATAGCCTCCGCCGATCGCGTGATTGTGCTGGGAAGCTAACGCTGCGGACGCTCGCCGCAGAGATGAAGGTCGAGCGGGTCGAGTTTAGCCATCACCCGTTCGACATGCAGTTCGCCCGGGAGGTGCGGAAATACCGGTTCAGCCCAGGGGCCACCCAGCACACGGAAGAAGTTTTCGACTACCGTGGCCGGCAGGAAGCCGATAAAACGCGTGAAGTGAAAGTTCAACGGGTAACCATGGACGGTTCCCGTAGTCACAAACACCGCATCACCCGGCTCGGCAATCAGCCGCTGTTGATTAGCCACCGTCTACCCGCTCATTCGCCCACTCTTTTTCTGGTTTCGCGCGAGAGCATTTCATCCACCACGCCGCCCACAATGGCAATACCCTCGGCAATATCCTCGACTTTGATCGACGAAAAACCGATGCGCATATAGTTTGTTGGCCTCGTCTGGGTCGAGTTGGAAAGCGGCAGAAAATAGCTCTCGCCCGGCTGAATGTAAACGTCGCGCGCATAGGCACGCTTTGAGAGTTCACGGGTGTTTATCTCGGCAGGCAGGCGCAGCCATACGGAGCTGCCGCCTTCTGAGTTAGCCACCTCGGCACAGGGGATAAACTGGCGCAGCGCTTCCTGCAAAGTACGCCACCTCAATGCATACTCCTCGTGAAAGCGCTTGAGCAACGACTCGTAATAACCGCCTTTAAGAAACAGCGCGATGGTGCGCTGATTATTGGCCGCAGGGTGGCGAATGCTCATGCGCCGTAGTGCACGAGCCTGGCGAATGAACGGCGCCGGACCGACCAAAAACCCCACCCGAAGTCCCGGTGAAAGCAGCTTTGACAGGCTGGTGACGTAGACCACGCGTCCGTCTGTGTCGATAGACTTTAGCGCGCTGGACGGGTATCTGCCGAAGCGCGACTCGGTGTCGTAGTCGTCTTCAATAATAATAAAGTCGTAGTCTTTAGCCATTTGCAGCAGCTGCCGACGACGGCTTGGTGACAACGTCACGGTGGTCGGTGACTGATGGCTCGGCGTGACATACAGAATATCGCAGCCGCGTAGCGCCTCGCTGATAATCAGTCCGTCTTCATCCACTGGCAGCGGCCTCAGCACCGCACCGTGGAAAATCATCAAGTTACGCACATCGGGATACGAAGGATCCTCAATGCCTACCACCATGCCGGGGCGGATAAGGCACTGAATCGCCAGAAACAGCGCATGCTGAGCCCCGACGGTGACCAGCACTTCCTGAGTACCGGCACTGAACCCGCGACGCGGCAAGACCCGCCGACGAAACGCGTCGAGCAACACGGGATCATCTTCATCAACATAATCCACGGTCCAGTCGTACATATCGTGCAACGAGAGCGAATCGCGGCTGCATTTACGCCAGCTGGAGATCGGAAAAATCCATCGGTCGTGCTGCCCATACATAAAGGTGTATTTCTTGGTGCGCCAGTCGTGCGGATGAGTAATGTGCTCCATATCGGCAGGATTAATCACCAGTTTGCTGTCCCAGTCGACGCTGGCCGGGCTTTGAGCCATCGGACGACTCTGCGGCAGGCGAGACATCGCATCTGGCGCGACGTAAAATCCGCGTCGCTGCGCCGAAATCAGGATGCCCTCCGCCGCCAGCTCCTCATACACCAGCGTGACCGTATTGCGGGAAATCTTCAGCTGCTCGGCCATGGTGCGGGTCGCGGGCAGTGTCTGTCCCTCTTCGAAGTCCCCGCAGGCGATGGCTTCGGAAATCTTCTCACGCAGCTTCGACTGCAATGAGCCGTGCGATTTACTGTCGAGAGTCTTCGGAATCGATAAGTTGATCATCCGAGCCTGTCCTCACTGTTTTAAAGGTTTAGCCTAGTCCGCGAATGGCCGGAAACTTGTCGGTTAAACCATGCAAAATCTCGGCCATTTGCCGTGCCATCTGCTGTTCATCCTGCGGCGTAGGCTGTGTGGACACTGCGGCAAATACCTGATGCTTGAGGAAGTGTCGCCAGACGACCGGCATGGTGGCGAGAAATTCGGTTAGAATCGCATAGCGTGCCCGTGTCCAGACGGCCTCAAACGCCGAGCGCGCGCTGCCATAGTCAAAGTGTTCACCGTTCGGTTCAGGCATCGCGCTGCGGGTTATTTCCGTCTCGAAGGCGTCGATATCACCGTCGACTATCACGACACCATAGTCGCGGCGTGCGCCCTCGACGGTGACAAACCCGCACTGCACGTCGCGCAGTACGCTTTGCGGCGAACGTTCACGCGCCGGGCCATAGCCTCCTGCACCAGGGCCAATCAACCGCACAACGTCACCCGGGCCGCATTTGATAACGTCGATGTTGCCGTGTTCAACCTGCCGTTCGGTGTCGGGATGGGTCTGAAAACGGGAGTTTTTACCGGCGTTGCCGCCCGCCGCGCCCGCCGAGGCAAACACCGAGCGATTGCGGTTACGCGCCGTGACCACGGTATTGGGTGCGGTGACTTCGAACTCCATCACCGTTGCCAGTCCGCCGCGATAGCGCCCTGCGCCCCCGCTGTCCGGGTACAATCCGTAGCGGCGCACGCGGATCGGTACCTCGGCTTCGTTAATTTCAACCGGGGTGTTTTTCAGAAACGCCGAGAGTCCTCCCGATCCGTCCGGCCCGTCGTGACGCGGTGTCCCCCCCGCACCGCCGCCCACTGGACCTATCGAGGCCACCACCGTGCGGCTTTGTGCATCCACGGTTTTAATATTGACGATAGAGTTGCCGCCCGGCGAATTGGCGGGCAGCCTTTCGGGCACCGCCAGTGAAAACGCCCCCAGCGTGGCAATCTGTGAGACCGCGCAGGTCAAGGAACGCATTCCCACCGCGGCGGGTTCCTCGCAGTTCATCACCGTGCCGGCAGGCAAAATCGCCCGTGTTGGCCGCAGCGTTCCGGCGTTAAGCAGCAGACGACTGTCAAGCGTCGAGAGCACGTAAGTCACGCCTACCAGCGCCAGCGGATGACGTTCTCGCCCGCCGGTGGGCATATTTAGTGAGGACGTGAGCTGCGGATCGCTGCCAGTGTAGTCCAGCTCAAGGGTTTCACCCGTAACGCGCAGCGTAACCGCGATACGGCAGGGATAGCCCCCGTCAGTATCTTCATCAGCATAATCGGCATAGAAGTATTCTCCGTCTGGAATCGTGGCGATGATGTTGCGCGCCTGCTGCTCGGCGTAGTCGAGGATGCCTTCGACGCCTTGCAGGAAGTCGTCGATGCCGAAGCGGGCAATAATCTCCTGCACCTTGCGTTCACCGATGTTTACCGAGGCTATCTGTGCGTTGAAATCGCCCCAATTTTGGTCCGGCGCACGAACATTAAGACGCATAATCCGTGCCACATCTTCATTGAGCTGGCCGCCGCTGATGATCTTTATCGGCGGGATGCGCAAACCTTCCTGCACAATTTCGGTCAGGCTACGCGACAGCGAGGCAGGTACCGCACCGCCCACGTCGGTGTTGTGAATGTGGCCGACCACGAAGCATGCTATCTGCCCCTGATAAAACACCGGTTTCCAAATGTGAATATCCGGCGAATGGGTGGCGACGTTTCCGGCGTAAGAGTCATTGGTGATGCAGATATCGCCCTCCTGATAGTCCTCGATAAGCGTCAGAACCGGTGCATAATCGATGCCGCTGTACCAGGGTGCACCAAAACTGCGCGGCGAGGCGAAGGCCAGCCCCTCGCGGGTGACTATCTGGCAGGAGAAATCCTCAGTTTCTTTAACGAAGGTCGAGTGGGCAGTACGCATCAGGGTAAAGGCCATTGCATCAGCGGCGGCGGCGCAGTAGTTCGCCAGAATTTGTAAATTACGACCATCAATAGCCATGCTCCACCTCTTCAGTGTTTGTCTGTAACGGCGTAATGACCAGATTGCCGAAGGTATCTACCTCGACCTGCATTCCGGTAGGTATGCAGGTGGTGCAGTCGTCCTGCGAGACAATGGCCGGACCGGTAAAACGCTGGCCTGCCAGCAGGGTCTCGCGGCGCACCACAAGCACATCGCGCTGAGCGCCGTCTACCCATGCGCTGACAATGGATTGTGGAATGACCGCCGCGTTACTGTGCGGCAGTTTTATCAGGTCGGGCCGTGACGTTGGTGAGCTGATGACCAGACGCAAATTAATAATTTGCATGGCGGCACGGGCATCGCAATGACCGAACAGCTTCAGGTGCTGTTGATTAAACGCCTGGCTGATGGCGTCCAGGTCGCCTTGCGCCAGCCAGTCTGGGTTAAGCGCAACGTCAATTTCAAACGACTGCCCGCGATAGCGCATATCCGCCGAAAATTGCAGGCTATAGGGTAAATCAACGCCGTGCTCGCGCCGCAGCCACGCCTCAGCGACGTCTTTCAACTGCGCGGCCGCCTCGGTCATCTCCGTCAGGCTGTGCGTATTCAGGTCGCGATACAGCGTGCGGATGAAGTCGTTTTTCAGGTCGGCGACCAATCCACCCAGCGCGGAGAGCACGCCCGGCGTAGGCGGCACCACCACGCCTTTCATGTTCAGTTCACGGGCCAGATAGCAGCCCATCATCGGGCCAGCGCCGCCGAAGGCCAAAAAATAGAACTCGCGCGGGTCAATGCCGAAGCGTGAGATCAACCCGCTGGTGTCGGTATACATGCTCGAGATAGCCAGCTGAATGAGGGTTTCGGCGGTCTCCTCAATCGAAATAGCCAGCGGTTTTGCCAGCAGCGCTACCGCACGGCGCGCGGCCTCAACGTCGACGCTGACGGCGCTGTAGCCCAGTGAGCCGTGCCCAAGCAACCCGCAGGCGGCAAAGGCGTCGGTCACCGTGGCCTGCTGACCGCCGCGCCCGTAACAAACCGGGCCAGGCAGTGAACCGGCGCTGTCGGGGCCAACCTGCAATACGCCCAGGCTGTCTATCCACGCCAGTGAACCGCCGCCCTGACCGACCGAGGTGACGGAAACGGAAGGGATAAAAATCTGGAATTCGCCGATAGCTTCGCCGCTGCCGTATTCCGGTCGGCCTTCGATGATGACGGCTACGTCGGCGCTGGTGCCGCCTATATCCAGGCTGAGCAGTTTGTCGTAGCCGCACTGGTCGGCGATGTAGCCCGCCCCAATCACACCCGAAGCGGTGCCTGAGAGAATCATCTGTACGCACTCGGCCTTGGCCTGCTCGACGCCCATCACGCCGCCGTTAGACTTGGTTATCCTCGGCGGGACCGGCACGCCCATCTCGCTGAGCGCGCGCTCAAACGCGCCCAGATAATTGATGACCTTGGGCTGTACGTAAGCGTTGATGGTTGCGGTAATGGTGCGTTCGTATTCGCGAATGATCGGCCAAATTTCGCCCGAGCATGAAGTCAGCATCTCGGGGGCCAGTTCGGCGACCATTTCGCGCACCTGCACCTCGTTACTGGGATTGCGGTAGGCGTGCAGAAAAGCCACCACGATGCCTTCACAGCCCAGTGCTTTCGCCTTTTCCACTGCGGCAATCACTGAGTCTCGGTCGACAGCTTGCAGCACGCGGCCCTGACCGTCGGTGCGTTCCTTGATGGCAAATACGCGGTCACGGCTGATTAACGGCTCGGGGCGACGGGAAAACAGGTCATGGATATGCGGGATTTTAAGCCGCGCCAGCTCCAGCACGTCTTCGAAGGCTTCGGTGGTGAACAGCGCCAGCTTGACGCCCTTACGCTGAATCACCGCGTTAACCCCCACCGTGGTGCCGTGGGTGAAGTAATGCACCTCGGCGGGTTCTATGCCGAACTTTTCTCTCAACAGACCTAAACCGCGGGTTATCTCGCTGCCGGGGCTATCGGGACGCGACAGCACTTTCAGGGTGCGAATACTGTTGTCACGCTCGTCAAGAACGGCGAAATCGGTAAACGATCCCCCGATATCTACGCCAATTCGGTAAGTCATTGGGGGCCGTCCTTTGTTATGAATGGCTTAACGGTGAGACGCGTCTCGGCTAGCGGTATCGTGCAATGAGCGGCGGGATTAGCGCGGGTAATTTCCATTATGCTCTCGGGATGTGTCACCAGATTCCAGCCAGCGCGCTGATAAACCGGCTGCGCATCGCGGGTGGTGAGCATCCATTTCGAAACATTGACTAAATCGGGATGACTGCGCACCACCGCCGACAGCCAGGTGCCCAACCCACGGCCACGAAAGGCTTCGTCGATAAAGATATCCATCACATAGGCCAACCGGGCAAAGTCGGTGACGATACGGGCGAAACCAATCTGCTGGCCCTGATAATAAAGCCCGAGCGCCAAAGAGTGGGCAATAGAACGCATGAGCGTATCGCGCGACTGCCCTCTGGCCCAGTCAGACTGTTCGGAAAGGAAATGGTGAATCTTCTCGATGTCGAGCCGGTCGCGGTCGGTGCTGAGCTCATAGCCACCGCGAACCCACTCGACAATTTTATTATCATTAACCCAAGCCATGCCGTTACCTGTGTGGTTGCCCTGTGAAAAACGTTAAGGCATTTAAAACACAGAACCCGGAGTGGTGTTAGCGCCAGCCGGCGGCATTCGATGGTGCCAGAGAGGGGGGATGGTTAACCCGAATTGGCGGGGTTAGCGCAAGAGATGGCAATTTATTGTTTTTTAGACAAAAAATAATCATAAAGCCGGTCTCTGGCAATATTCTTCATTTTAACTTCACACATAATATCGAAGTCGCTAAATGACAGCGCCCAATCATTGAGCGTGTCATTAAAATAATAATCCGAATGCGCCCTGAGTTTCATTTTTGAAACACCCAGCGTCGTTTGGTCTGGATAACCGCCATCAGGAATTATCCCCTCCTGAGAAATGGAGTAATGTAAAACGGGCCTCACCCCTTTCCATGATGATTTTATCGCCTCGATGCGGGGATCGGCGGGCTGAATAAAAGCATTTTCCTTCACCCAGTGATGATGAATATCCAGCACAATCGGACATAATTCCGCCGCCTGTAGCACGTCGTCCAATGAGCAGGAAATTTCATCGTTTTCAACCGTTAGCATCCGCCTCGCTTCCGGGCTTAGCCTTTTAAAAGAGGCGCTGAAACCGTCGAAGCCCTTTTTCCCATTCATGTGAATATTGATTTTAAAGTCCTGGAATATGCGCCCATACCCCATTAATCTTGCACACAGCGCGTGATATTCAACGTCCTCAAGCGCTCTTTCGACCACCTGCGGATTATCCGACGCCAGCACGGTATATTGCCCGGGATGAAACGACAGCCTGATATCATGTGCGCGGGCAAACTCGCCGCAGCGCGTAAAGAGTGGATACAAACTGGGCAAGAATTCCGCATAGCACGCCCCCGCCTGAACAACGGTATATAAAGGCAGCAAATCACTGCCTATTCTCATCATCCTTAACGCGGGCGGTTGCTCAGCCAGTGTCTGCAACGTCAGAAAAAGATTCTTTAAATTTGACTCGGCTATTTCATAAAGCAGCGCGGTCTGCTGGTCTTTATTCAGGCTCAAAAAGCGAGTGCGCGTCGTTGCTCTGAAAGGGAATGGCTGATGCAGTTCAGAGTCAAAGTATTTACACGCGAATCCTAATTTCATGCTGCGTCCTTTATAAGTTCGAGGATAAAACCGCTTTGGCCGGCGATTTGCGCCGGACGCAAAGAGAGGTTTTATTCCAGACTGACTAATTTATTCATTAACAGGCGGAACAGCCGAAGCCGCATGCGCATAAAACGCTGTTCAACTTTAAGCCCAACGTGCCCCTGATGACCAAAGCGCAGCGTCTTGTCACCGCGCGGCTTCCACGCTGGCCAATGGATATCCCCGTCTATATGCGTGCTCTGCACCGCAGTGTGACGGGCAAAGTTAAGCCAGTATTCGCTGACCACGTCGGCGAAGGCCCGGTCCTGTGGAGTAAACCCGCCGCCGAGGATCTGAGCGTCGTCAATCAGGTGCATATTATTCATGACGTAGGGGATTTCGCTGCCGTGCCAGGTCCCGTGTGGGCACAGCGCGCGGGCATTTTCAGAAACGTAATCGAAATAATACCGCCAGCCCGGCGCGCCGGCTTTATGTTGGCCCAGCATCGCGACGTAGCCCATGGTGGTAAACGCCATGTCGCGGCTGATTTGACGCCCCAGCTCCTGGGAGCTTTTAACGCCGGGATAAAGCCACTTAATCAGCCGCAGGCCGAGCGGATGCTCTTTTTTTAGCCGCGTTACCACGCCTGCAACATCGATATTGAAATAGCTCAACACGCTGGCCTCATCGCTGTTGCTGCCAATAATCAGCGGCAACGGATGTTGTTTGCCTGCGTTAAAGGTCTCTATCATCGGCTGTGGCAGCACGCTGTCGCCCGCGATAGGGACCGGTGCAACGCCCAGCTTTCCGCTCAGCGGCCAGAAGCTTTCGGCGGGGAGTTCGCGCAACTGTTCGGCGGTGGCCTGCGTCAGGCCAAAGTGCTGCGCTAGCGCCTTACCGCGATGCAGCGCCTTATGCCGTGTGGTGTCGGGCAAGGTATAGGCCGACTGGACAATTCCCTTATGGAACAGCCCCTTTGCCAACGGCGAAGCAAACAGGGAGAGCACGCTGCGCGCACCGGACGATTCGCCAAAAATCGTGACGTTGTCAGGGTCGCCGCCAAAGGCGGCAATATTGTTTTGCACCCATTGCAGCGCGGCAATCTGGTCCAGCAGGGCGAAATTATTCACCCCCTCTCCTGCGGCATATTCCGCGTCTAACGCCGGGTGCGCAAAGAAGCCGAGATGCCCTAAGCGATAATTCAGGGTAACCAGCACCACGCCACGTGAGGCCAACGGCGCGCCAATGTAGGGAGAAAGACCGCCGGAGCCGATGGTGTAGCCGCCGCCGTGGATCCAGACCATGACCGGTTTTTTACCGTCGGCCGCCGGCGATGCCGTCCATACGTTCAGATAAAGGCAGTCTTCGCTGAAGGTACCGGGGTCACCGCCTCCAACCGCCACACAGTATTCGCGATTTTGCCAACTCGATTGCCCGAAGCGGTTAGTTTCCTTTATACCTTGCCATTTTTCTGGCGGCTGCGGCGCTCGCCAGCGCAATGGCCCGACCGGCGGCGCAGCAAAAGGGATGCCTCTAAAGGTGGCGATACCGCCATCCCATTCCCCCGCGACCGTTCCGGCGTCTGTTGTCACCAAAGGGGTGTGTTCATCGGGCATGGTGAATCCTTCTTAAGAGAGTGTTGCCAGGTCGACAATCATTTTGGATGCCATTTGTCATCATCCCCCTTTTTATAGGAGTGCTTAACGGCGGCCCAGGCCACCTTGTGCGCGGTTTCTTCACGCCCTGCGTCACCTCGTCTTTCATTGAGGCTCTTATATTCTTCCCACGCGCTGTTAAACGCTTCCTTATAGATGTCCTGCGCATGTGCAGGAAGAACATGCTTTACCGAGTCCGGCAGTGCGGTTCTATTTTCATAAGGCATAGGCAGTCTCCTCTTTTCAAATCAGGCGGTTTAGCCTCATCTATCAGTCTAGCTGCTACGCTTGAAGATAACGGGATTTGGGCATAATCGTGAAAATTCGGGCAACTTTTTTACACCTGAGACAAACACGCTTACCACTACGTTAATTTACCTATCTTTTCAAAGAAGACATTAACCTAAAAAACACAAATAAAGTATTGTTAAATAACGACTTTATTTAACACTATCTTTCTAAAAACCTTAGTTAAGGCACAGTAAATACAGAGTTAACCCCTTAAAATACGCACTACAAATAAAAAACCACATCAATAGGATTTTTAGTATCATCAGCCCGAAACATAAGCTACAATGTAACAAGAAATTACTGTTATTAATTATAGAGGTATAAAACTCTCTCCGGACAGGCCCCATGTTTTTCGCACAGGTAAATCCTCGTTTACTGCCTGACGAACAGCATCATTTATAAGGAAAATTACTACCATGGTGTCAGCACAGGACCAACACAAGCATAAATCCCGTCATAAAGAGTATTCTCTCGTCTTCCCTATTATCGCCCTTATTGTTCTAATGCTGTGGGGCAACAGCAGCAACTTTGGTTTCGTGATAGGCATTAACCTGATTGCACTGTTGGGTATTCTTGCCAGCGCCTTTAGCGTGGTTCGCCATGCTGACGTGCTGGCCCATCGTTTGGGTGAACCCTACGGCTCGCTGATTCTCAGCCTGTCGGTGGTGATTCTCGAGGTCAGTCTGATCTCGGCACTCATGGCGACGGGCGACGCGGCACCCGCCCTGATGCGCGACACGCTGTTTTCCATCATTATGATTGTCACCTCTGGCCTGGTCGGCTTCGCGCTGCTGCTCGGCGGACGCAAATTTGCCACCCAGTACGTGAATCTCGGCGGTATCAAACAATATTTAATGGCCATTTTCCCGCTGGCAATCATCGTACTGGTGCTGCCCGCGGCGCTGCCAGGGGGCAACTTCACCACGCTACAGGCGCTATTTGTGGCGGCTATTTCGGCGGCAATGTATGGGGTATTCCTGCTGATTCAGACCAAAACGCACCAAAGCCTGTTTGTTTATGAGCACGAAGATGAAGACGAGGATACGCCTCACGGTAAGCCGTCGTCGCATAAAAACTTGACTCATGCGCTCTGGCTGGTCGTACATCTGGTATTGGTTATTGCTGTCACCAAGTTCAACGCCAACCCGCTCGAGACGCTGCTCACCGAACTTAATGCTCCGGCACAGTTCACCGGCTTTTTAGTGGCGTTACTTATCCTCTCTCCCGAGGGGCTGGGCGCACTGAAGGCAGTGCTGAAAAATCAGGTGCAGCGTGCGATGAACCTGTTCTTCGGTTCGGTGCTGGCGACCATCTCTTTGACGGTACCCGCAGTGACCATTATCGCCACCCTGACCGGACAAGAGCTGATGTTCAGCCTGGCCCCAGCCAATATTGTGGTCATGCTGGCCGTGCTTATCCTGTGTCAGATTTCCTTCTCGACCGGAAGGACCAACGTTTTGAACGGTACCGCGCACCTGGCTTTATTCTGCGCCTACATGATGATTATCATGCTGTAAGTCTCAGCATTTAGAAACAATAAAGGCCGCCAGAATTGGCGGCCTTTCTATTGAAACTTCAGTGTGAGTTATGAGTAGGCGTTCAGCGCATGTTGGCACAAATCTGAACGTACGCAGTCTTCTTTAGTGAAGCGAATGATGCCGACCATCTCGTCTTCTTTGAAGCGAGTCAGTGCATCGCTAAGCCCTGATACCACGCCGCGCGGTAGATCGCACTGGGTGACATCCCCGTTGACTATCACCGTCACATTTTCACCGAGACGGGTCAGGAACATTTTCATCTGACTGGCTGTGACGTTCTGGGCTTCATCCAGAATCACCACCGCATTTTCGAAAGTACGCCCACGCATATAGGCAAATGGCGCAATTTCTACCTTCCCTATTTCCGGTCGCAGACAATACTGCATAAAGGAAGAGCCCAAACGACGAACGAGAATGTCGTAAACTGGCCTGAAATAAGGAGCAAATTTCTCTGAAATATCCCCAGGCAAGAAACCGAGATCTTCATCGGCCTGCAGTACCGGGCGAGTCACTATAATCCTGTCTATCTCTTTGTGAATTAACGCCTCTGCCGCTTTCGCAGCGCTGATAAACGTTTTGCCACAACCTGCTTCGCCTGTGGCAAAAATCAACTGCTTATTCTCTATGGCTAATAAGTAATGACCTTGAGCTTCCGTACGCGCTTCGATAATGGAGGTGTCGCGAGTATCGCGAGCCATACCGATGGATTCCACACCGCCCATGTTCACTAATGAGGTCACTGATTCTTCCTCACGTTGGCGGTGACTGCGTGAGTCACGTCTGATTACACGTTTCGCTTCACGACGAGCTTTGATCACTGCTTTTTGTCTTCCCATAGTGGCACCTTACAGTTTGTTTCACTTAACGCTATAGGCCGGAGGCCCGCACGATTATGTTTCACATACAGATGAGGTTTTGGTCTCCTTTTAGACCAAGTTGAGCCAATGAATAACGTGAAGAGAAAATAAAGACCGTCGATTAATAATTAATCTATTTCTCCATTTCTTTTCACGAGGAGGCATTGTCATGAATGACAAACCACTGACCATAACAGTCAATAAGCCAGTAAAAAAACCAAAAGAGGAGAAGGGTTGTTTCAGTGAGGGTGCCAGGTCAGTTAAAGAACGTGGTCGCTGTGAAGTCTTGGATAGAGAGAATAAACGTTTACTATTGCTACATAGAAAACTGCTTAATACCAGAGAGTCGGAGGTCTGACCCTCGTCTGCTGAAAAATCAGGACAACGAGTGGAGAATGATGAAGCGTTATTTTTACAGCCTAGCCCAAACATGGACTTTACCATTCGCTATCCCCGCAGTTGCTGCTAGTTAATTTCAGTATAACGATATCTGAAAACTTCGCTAGCGGTGTTACTTGAATGTAAAAAAAATATTTGAAGGAGTCAATAGGATCCCAGATCCTTTTTTTGATCAAACCACCCGGAGACTTTATGCCATGTTTCCGGATAGTTTTCATCATGGTATGTGACACTAATATGAAACGAGAAAGGTTTTAAGCGCGAGGATCTTTCTAGGCGATCAAGTTTTCTTTACGTTCCTGATTTAAATAACCGTGAATACCGCTCGCCAGAGCCTTGGCCATTTTTAACTGGAAGCCCGGCTGTTGCAGCAATTTCTCTTCCTGATGATTGGTAATAAACGATGTTTCTACCAGTACGGAAGGTATACGCGGTGATTTTAGCACCACAAAACCGGCCTGTTCAATATGACGGTTATGCATATGATGAACGGTCTCGATATGGGTTGCCAGATGTTTGCCAAACTCGAGGCTGCGGTTAATGGTTTCGGTCTGATCGAGGTCGAACAACGTCTGTTTCAGGTAGGCATCATTGGTTTGTACATCATTGTCATAGATAGCATCGACGCTGTTTTCACTTTGCGAGAGATAGCGCGCCATAGCACTGCCCGCGCCGTGTTCTGACAGCGCAAAAACAGAGGCACCCGAGACCTGATCGTTACTAAAACCGTCCGCATGAATAGAGACAAATAAGTCTGCCTCATGCTGGTGTGCTAAATTCACCCGGTGATAGAGAGGAATAAATACATCGTCCTGACGGGTTAATACTGCGTGTATTTTATACTGCCGTTGCAGCTGCTGTTGTAAATGTCTGGCAATATCCAATACCACGTGTTTTTCATAGGTTCCACCGCCACCAATAGCGCCTGGGTCTTTACCACCGTGGCCGGGGTCAATCATTACCAGCAAAGGTCGGTTGCTTATTTTTTCCTCAGGTTTATAAGCCTCAGGCTCCGGCTGAGCATTTTCTTTTTCCACCGCAGGAATAGCGGCCATCGCCCCTTTTGCTACCGTCACGCTGATACGTTTTAACCCTTCAACGTTCTGATGGCTTATTTTCGCCGACTGATTGAGCTCAAAAACGATACGCGCAGTTTGCGGGTTAAAGTGCGCAATTTTAGCACGGACTATCCACGGAAATTTTTGTTTGACCACCACCAGCGAGTGCATTAATGACGACGAGAACGCGGTCATTGAAACATCAATCACCACCCTGTCGGGGTTATCCAACGTGAACACCCGCGCATGCGGATCGTTCGTTGGCAGAGTAATATGTAAACTGTCGCTGGTTGATTTGAGATCCAACAAAGCTATTTTTTGTGCGGCAAATATCTTTGGCGATACCAGAGTCATGCCCATTCCAAAGACCAGCAGTTTTCTTCGGGATTGATTAATGGTCATAAATTACTCACTCTCCAGGGAGCACATTGAACGGTCAGGATGTGTGGAGAGATTTTCGCGTAAGCCTTTTTCCGTGACCAGTAACAATCTAATAATAATCAGGTTATTTAATCTCTTTTTATTTCCAATATGTTTAAAATTCATTAATCTGAAATGTTTGAATTACTTTATTGCACTTTGAATTGTTTTTTAATTATTATCATTGATGTGCTAAATGTGCGTCATTGTCCTGAAGATGTTTTTCGTACAGTGCCGAAAATAACAACGTTTTAAAAAATTCCTTGTTATCTTGTTTAGACGATTCCCCACTTTGGCGCTTTTTACGACGCCTCTCTTCTGCCTCCTGATTGACGATTCCGAGGGCTCTTTCATAGATAAAGTTAAATAAACCACAAAAAATGTCCGGGTTATAGTAGGCAATATTCAGTTGTATGTCGGGTACCGAAAAAAAGTAGTCCACCACCGGAGCAAGCTCACGTTTCCTGAGTTTAGCATCGTTGGAGTACAGCGACCCGATACTGCTTCTATCCAAAAAGAGAGCATGATAATTGCGCAGTGCGCGTCTATGATGGGGATTACGGGTATGAGCAAAAAAATGGCGATAGAAGGCGGCACCAAAACTGTCGTACTTGGCGATATAGTCGAGGAAAAAGCCCTTGTCAGACAGCAGGTGACGGGCAAATTTTGACGCGCCAGAAACATTAAAGTTTTTAACAACTGTGTTCGCCTTCAGATATATCTCCTCCGAAAAAGCATACTTACTCTCATCGAAGGTCAAATGGCCAAGTTCGTGCGCTAGGGCATATTCAATAAACTGCTGGTTAGATAAATAATCCAGTATATAAATATGTTTATCGCTCTCGCTGTTATAAACGAAGCTGAAAGCACCGTCGCCATAAATTAGCTTTTCAATCGGCGTATCGTAGCAGCCTGATGCGAGTCGCCCCTCAGACAATCTGTCGGCGACAACCACAACCTGACTGATGTTAAAGCCGCCGATTTTATGCAGATAACGAGATATTTTCTCCCTAAAATCATCAACCTGAGGCGGCGTGAAATCGGCGTTAAAAAAGTCCTTCAATGCACCACTCAGGAAGCCAGCGGCTGACGATTCACTTAAACGTGCCGAGATGGATTCAGCCATGTGATTAAGTTGCGTCATGGCTCCCTGAATCCCCTGATAGAGAAATTCATAATCGCGCACGATCTGCTCTGGAGTCGTTGCCTTAACGATATAGTTTCCCAAGGTTTTGTCGGTAAACTTGACGCGTTGAAACCAGCGATTAAGCCAGTTGTTGGCCTTCAGGTTTCTTGCAATGTAGGTATCGTAGTAATCTTTTTTAGCGTCTCGAAACTCTTCTTTCAGCCTTTTACTTTCCAGCACGCTAAGCTTCAGCTTTTCATATTCTTTGATTAAGTTTAATACTTTTTGGCAGAATCGGTTTTTGACTCGTTTATCGTCATGAGTCAATGGTTCTACGTTATTTAAGGCATAGGAATAATCAGCAAGGGCGTTGGTAAAACGGCCAAACTCGTTAAACACTTTCACATCTATCCGCCAGTCGCGAATATCCGTAATAACTTTACGAATACTGTCAGGAATCGTGTCCCAGATATCCTCAAACTCTGCACAAATATTTTTGGCTAAATCGGCACAGTTGATTTTCTCGAAAACAATCGGTCCCGCAAGTTTTTTAGCACGCTGGGTTAATACATTAAGCGCTACGGCGCGCCCGGGGCTGTTTATTTTAGGTACTTCTAAATAGCCGCAGTGCTCCGGAGAGAAAAGCCCGGCAACACGTGAAGTGTCAGGGCTATCATTTCGTCTTACTCTCGATAAATGTTGACAAAAGATACCGCGATGATGACTTTCCCAGATTAGCCATTTCCCCTGCCTGTCCGGGTGACGTAGATGTGAATTGCCTGCTGTATCCTGCCAGTCGACTACGATTCTCTCCCCCGCCCCCTGCTCTATCCACAGCGCCTTCATGGTCCAGCCGTTAGGAATATTTTGCAGATTGTTCAATAAATTCTCGGCGGCATCTGATGAAGCAATAAACTGTGAGGCGGTAGACGAGGTCTTAAAATAGATCACGTTGTCACTCAAATAACGGAGTATTCCGTTATTTTTCTCGACCACCAGCTGTTGATCTTCAGGCATTCCTGATGGAACAAGCCGGTACTGGTTGTCGGTTGCGGGTACTTTTATCCCCGGGAAAAAATAGGTTCCTAAGGCGGTCTGTTGAGCAACCACCTCATATTGAGAGTCTAGCGTCTCGCAGTTGCATACGCCGTAGTACGCAACATGACGCATTCTCTCATGCTGATAGATTTCTGTTCTTAACCGATGCGTATTACCCGTGCTGAGCGTTTCTTCCAGCACAGGCAGAGCGTCAATATGCGCCTCTCGGGCCATCAGCGTCAGCAACGATGAGCTCGGATTAGGCAACAGCAGTTGATTAAGCTCATCAAAGCGGTAGGCCCGTTGCCCACCAGGCGTCGCAAGGATGAAATAGAGCACATCGTGAAAAGGTTCGCGCCAGGCCAGAGTGGGTTTATATTCATCAGGAATTTCACCAATCGCCAGCGCATTGTTTAGGGCTGAAAAGAGGAGCCAAGGGCGTAATCCTCTATTACCACTAAGGTGGTAACGTACCCGGTCAATGGCCTGATTATGCGGCTTCAGCTGGCATTCGACCTCCTGGAGGGTCTTGTCCAACCGGGTGAGTACCGGCTCTTGCTCGCTGACGGCAATATTATCTTCCAGCGTCTTTTTCAACACATTCTTGATGATGTTGGCGACTGACTTGATCCCCTGCTCCTCTTCGCTGGCGCCAGGGGCAAAGGCATAGAGGCAAAAAGCCCCATCGAGCACCAACGGCGCTAAATCTGCCTTTATCAAATCTTCGGCAGCGTCTTTGCAGTTGCCAATCGGGGTCAGGTAAATCAATTGGCTCAATAAATAGCGAAACCATGAAGAAACGGGGCCCTGACTTTCAGAGGATTCAGTGACAACGGCATGACGCATCGGGGCAATGGCAGGCATAGCAATGGCCGAGTACTGGCGGGCAATGATGCTATTTGCCAGCGAATCGGCCACGTTTCTCCAGTCCGTTATTTGAACGGCAGAATGCAGACTGCCTTCATTCTGGAGATAAAACTGATAGCGCGAATCATTGACCGTTGCATCGTCAAACAGACGTGCAAGAAACTCCTTCTTTCCCTGAGTACTAAAAGGCTGGAGTAGCTCGTCGGGCAAGGTTGAATGAACAGGAAATACCAGCGGCTGTTTTGTATCGCTCTGTACCGGGATCAGAGAGATAAAGTAGTGACGCGGTTCGACCTGCGTACCAGCACGGTTGATATTCCCTTCAGAGGAAAGTAGAAATCCGATATGGGGACGTGAAAGCGACGAATTTCCCTGCGTGTCTTCCATTTGGATAAACTGCAGCGTTATCCCATGCATACGATGCAAGTTAACCAGCATCCTGGCCCGGTCTACCCCGGAAATACTTTCCAGCGCCAGTGCGTAAAGTCGCTGCTGGGTATCACGATAATATTTAAAGGCCGCAATGCTCGGTGCATCCTCGCCCGGAGCCTTAAGCACCTCCGTCAGCCTACGTTTGGCTTCGCTATATTGAATCAACAGTACGCTCTTGCGCTTCAGTTTATTCGCGGCGTCCTCAATCCCGCTCATCGTCCCCGCTCCCGCCGCTTTGTGCAACGCCTCAAGATGGCTGAAATCCCTGATCAACGCCTCGGGAACGTTATTCAGAAGCAGGTCTTCCCCCAGAGAGGTTAGATCGCGTGGCGTCAGCATACTCATTTTCTGCCTATCCTGAACTCGCCTGACGCCGATATTCATCAGCAGACCGGTGCTCGACAAGCAGGGCATTCCTTTTACGGGCGTTAAGTCACGCAACAGCATGAAAGGATAGTCAAATTCAATCAGCCTTAGATGCCACTGCGCAATTTTGCTGACTTTTTCCGCCGACAGGTCATCCTGCTGTAAGCCCAGCGTCCCCTTCAGCGACGAAAAGACGCGCGTGATAAACGCGTCCTGAATGTCCTTTAAACAGGCCTCCAATCGGCCATAGGTCACCGGCTCAGGCTGCGTCATCACCCCCCTGACGTGCTGATGACTGGCTTTAATTAATTGAGAGGACGGCGAAAGATAAGCATCCAGCTGGTCGAGTAGCAGTTTTGCCAATATTGCCTCTCCGGCGGGAGACACCGCCAGCACTATTTTTAATTCTTCGTTATGAGCAAACGGCGACTGCATCAGCAGCAGAGAAAAGAGCGTCTGTACCTCTGCAGAAGAGCTGTGCCACCTGTCGTGGGTGGGATCGTGGATCATCAGCAGACCGCATGCAGCCACAATGGCCTCCAGGGCTTTGTTATGGCTATCACTGCTAACCGCAGCGGGTTTACGATGAATATATTGCTCAATGACCCGCTGTTTACTCTGGGAACTCAGGCCTTCGACCCAGAAATAGACCTTTTCTATCATCTCAAGCAGACTGCGAGCTTTTACCGGCGGCAACGGCTCAGGAAGGCAACTGAGGCAATCAATCTGTGAGGTCGGCGGCGCAAACAGCGGATAACGTCGCCCATCTTCGGCGTTAATCTTCAGCCCATAAAGCTGTGCTTCACGCACACTCGCCTGCGAGGGTTCCTGTTGAGCAGGCGCGTTAGGCCTCGGCAAAAAGCCCGACGGTTCCTTATACCGCCCTTTCATCAGCGCTAGCGGGCCATCGTGGATCACGCCTCTTTTATGCACAGTTTTGCTCGTTGAATGCCCCTCTAGCTGCCGCCACGGCGGTAAGTTAACGCTAATTTCGGCCGATTGCGCGGTGGGAAACACCAGTGGATCGCTGAGTCCGAACGACGGCAGGGACAACACCGACGCGGCCAGCGGACTGGTATCTACCGCCACCGCATGCTCGCCGGTACTGATGGCATAAATTGCCCGATTTTGCTGCTCGGCTAAGTGCACCGCCATTTGCACTCCCGCTAACCCACTCGCTATCGAGGTCTGATTTAGCGGTATCTGCGCAGAGCAAAAATTCATTGGTGAGGTGCGGACCTGGCCGATAAACAGTGCAGATGAAGCGGGATCCAGGGTATATCTGCGGCTGCCGGTAGCACCATAAAGTGGCTCAGTGGCGGGCAGGCCCAACAAATGAATTTCGTCAAAAGAGCTGCCTGCTTCCAGATCTGTTTCTAAAATAGAGCAATCACTTTCCCAGGTTGGCGTTTGCCTGTCGCTGGAGGTGGCAAAGACGTCGCAGGACAATCCGCACGCGCCCGCCAGATAAGCCGCCAATGTTTGATGAAAAACGTCGCCATTTTCTGCCATAGCGGCATGGCCCAATGCCAGACTGGCGGCGTAGTAAACGCTACAAAAGGCCGTTGCCGGGCCCAATAAAGGTAGCGCCGGGAGTCCATAGCCCTGTTGCCAAAGAAAATGGTTGAGACTGGCGAGAAGCGGATGTTCGACCGCGTCCATTTCTGCGCAATCTTGCCACTCAGTGCGCTGCTCAAACTGACGCAAAAAGGAAACGGCGAGCCTGAAAGCTCCATCACCCATTCTCCAGGCGAGTGCACTCAATGAAGGGGGACAAGAAAAGGATGTGGGTAACAGCGCGGTATTGCGGGCCCACTCGACGCAGCGTGATGCTATTCCCGGGCTAGCCGTGCTGTCAGTCAAATGGGGTACATGCTGGGGCGCGGTACTGCTACAAATAGCCTGATTAGTCGGCGGCATCTCCCCTCCCGTCCCTGAAATTTCGTGGGGTTTTTATAGCAGAGTAAATTACTTTGAAACTCTAAAAATACGCTTAACGTTACCCTGACCCTAATGACATCATGATGTAAAAAAATGCTCTCGTGCACTGACTTTGCGTTATGCTCGGCGAAGCGTCAATTTTCAGGAAACTCAGAGTGCAGATAGAACCTTTACCGCCGCTCAATACCTTGATTGCCTTCGAATGCGTGGCTCGTTATTGCAGCTTTTCACGCGCCGCCGATGAGCTCAACCTCACGCAAAGCGCCATCAGTCGCCAGATACTCCAACTTGAGGAGATGCTGGGGTGTAAACTTTTCACCCGCTCGCAGCGTCAGGTTAGCCTGACGCCGCGTGGAGAAGCCTTTGCCGCAGAGATTCGTAAGTCGCTGGGCGATATCTCCCACTCGACCGCCGAGGTGATGGGCTGGAGCGGTCTGCCACAGGTCACGCTGGCCTGTACCAGCGCCATGGGGCAACTGTGGCTTTCCTCACGCCTCTCCAGACTGCGTGAATCGCTTCCTGACCTGCAAATACGCCTGAAGATCTCAGACAGCTTTTCATCACTCAAGACCTCAGAATTCGACATGGCAATTTTCTATTTACGCGAAGCGCCTGAAGGGTTTCACGCTGAAGCGCTGTTTGACGAGATTTGCTATCCAATGTGTTCCCCCGCCTTTGCTAAAACGCTGTCGGCTAATATCACCGCCGAGGAGATTATCCATCAACGGCTGCTTATCCAGGACGATCCTCAGCGTGAATGGACCGGTTGGCGTGACTGGTTCAACTCACAGGGCGTTCATCACTTTGCGCCTCGTCTCACCTGGCGCGCCAATAGCTACCCTTTTCTGGTACAGGCTGCGGTACAGGGCGACGGTATTTTACTGGGCTGGGAAGGACTGGTTCAGGACTCGATGCGTTCGGGGCAACTGGTTGCCGCACATCCAGGAAAACTGGCGGCGGCCGGAAAATGCTATTTATTAATTCCTGAAGATAGATACGTCAGACCCATAATCCGTAGAGTCAGCCAGTGGCTGAAAGACAATATCGATGAGTGCCAAATGCAGGGCTGATTAATTTTCAACCAAAACGGTCATACTAGGTCAATAAAGTATAAAACTGCGATAATTTACGCTGATGCCACGTTTTTAACCTGCTCATCAAATAACAAAATCCCACTTTCCCAGCGTGCTTAGATAATAAGGATCCGGCTGCTTATACTCTTTTTTAATTAATATCCACCGGCGGAATTTTAGTTTTATCCTGAAAGCGCCTTTTTCTAGCGGATTTCATTCCCAATAAGGTAAAAAGCAGCCACATTGACTGCGAAATGCAGGACGCGAGATTAAAGTCATGGCTCAACGAATACAGGCCAAACACCCCACCGATAATATTAAGATAGGCATAAATATCAGCATCAACCTCTAGTTTGCGCATTTGAACCAGCGCATAAGCCAGCAGATAGCAAAACACGCCAATTAAGCCGACTACCGTGTGCAAATCCATGCATCGTTCCCATTTTATTGTGATTCATTGCAAGGAAAATAAAACTTTTTACGGTGTCGTGCTGCGCAATTTTCGCATACTCTCATGATAATTTTTCATACTTGTTTCAGGGAGAGCTTTGATATAACTCGTTCAGGCAGATAACAAAACCCACGATGCCATCACTTCAGACCGGGAGATAATATAATAATGTTTAATGATGATGATAAACACCTGTCCCAATTAATCCACAACGCCAGATTAAGCCGTCGCGACTTTATAACCCGTTCCGCCGCCGTTGGGTTGACCACCGCTTACGGACTTTCCCCGCTCAACGCCTTTGCCGCAGAACCTAAAAAAGGGGGCGTATTAAAATTGGGGATGTCAGGGGGTAACACCAGCGATACGCTCGACCCAACATTATATAGCGATTGGGTGCCGTTAAATCAGGCTTATATGCTGATGAACGGTCTGATTGAAATAGACGAAAACAATAAAGCCATGCCAGAACTTCTCGCCTCCTGGGAAGCTAAACCCGGTGCCGCAGAGTGGTTATTTACCCTGCGAGAAGGTGTCACTTTCCATAACGGCAAAACGCTCTCAGTCGAAGATATTATTTATTCAATCAACCTGCATCGTGGCGATAAATCACGAAGCGCCATCAAAAGTCAGCTGGCGCCGATTACTAATATTACCCAACAGAACGATAAACAAATTCTTATTACCCTTTCAGGTGGCAACGCTGATTTACCTTATTTACTGGCCGATTACCATCTGGTGGTGGTACCCGATGGCTTCACCGACTGGTCACACCCTATCGGCACCGGCGGTTATATCTTTGACCAGTACGAACCCGGCGTGCGCTCCTATTTCAAGCGCAATCCCAACTACTGGAAACCGGATCGTGCCTACGTCGACGCCGTTGAAGTCATCGTTATCAACGATCCTACCGCTCGCACCAATGCGCTGATTTCAGGTCAGGTGCACGCCATCAACCGCGTCGATTTCAAGACCGTCGATTTCCTTAAACGCAGCCCGATGCTCAACATTGTGCGCTCTTCCGGTGGGCAACACTTTACCTTCCTGATGGACAGTAGCGTTGCCCCGTTTAAAGACAACAATATCCGTATGGCGGTCAAGGAAGGCATTGACAGGCAGAAAATCCTCGACACGGTGTTGCGCGGCTATGGGCAACTGGGCAATGACCACCCTATCCCGAAAACCGATCCATTCTTTAACCACCAGCTTGAACAGCGCACCTATGACCCCGACAAATCCAAGTTTTATCTCAAAAAAGCCGGCCTCTCGGAGCTCAAGCTGGAGCTTTCGTCCTCCGACGCCGCTTTTGCCGGGGCGCTAGACGCCGCCGCACTGTACCAGCAAGAGGCTCAACAGGGTGGAATACAAATTAGCATCAAGCGCCAGCCTGCCGACAGTTATTGGGACGACGTGTGGATGAAAGCCCCGTTCTGCATGGGCTATTGGGGCGGACGTCCCACCGCCGACCAGATGTTCTCCACGGCCTACCAGTCAACGGCCAAATGGAACGACACTCACTGGAAAAACGACCAGTTCGACGCCCTGCTTCTTCAGGCTCGCTCGCTGCTCGACGAGAGCAAACGCGCTGAAATTTATGGAGAGCTTCAGAGTATCGTCCGTGACGATGGTGGCGCGATGATCCCGCTGTTTGGCGACTATCTCGACGCGGCCAACAAGAAGGTCGGCGGCATTAAGCCGCATCCGATGTTCAACTTTATGGGTGGCCGTTTAGCCGAGCGCGTCTGGCTGGAGGGATGATGGTACAACGAATTTTCTATCGCGTACTGCTGGGGATAGGCACGCTGTGGCTGGTCTCGGTGCTGATATTTATTGGCACCGAGATGCTGCCGGGCGATGTCGCTACCGCCATTCTCGGCCAAAGTGCCACGCCTGACACCGTCGCGGCGCTGCGTTTGCAGCTGGGTCTGGATCAGGCGCCGGTGCTGCGGTATCTGCACTGGCTGGCCTCGGTGCTGCACGGTGACCTGGGGCACTCTCTCGCCAACGGTCGTCCGATTAGCGAAGAGCTGCTGCCGCGGCTCGGCAACACGCTGTTTCTGGCGGCCTATGCGGCGATTGTTGCCATTCCGCTGGCGGTCGGCCTCGGTATCGCCTCCGCTATCTGGCGCGGCTCGGTGTTTGACCGCCTCGCCAATACCCTGACGCTGCTGAGCATTTCGGTGCCGGAGTTCTTCGTCGGCTACGTGCTGGTCATCGTGTTCGCTATCCGGCTGACCTGGTTTCCGAGTCTGGCGATGGTAGACCCGAGCACCACGTTCTCGGCTCGACTGTACGTTTGCACCCTGCCGATGCTGACGCTCACGCTGGTGGTGCTGGCACATATGCTGCGTATGACCCGCGCATCGGTCACCGCCGTGATGTCTAGCCCGTATATCGAGAGCGCGGTGCTGAAGGGTATTCCGCGCTGGCGGATTGTGGTGCAGCATGCGCTGCCTAACGCTCTCGCGCCAATTATCAACGTCGTGGCCTTTAATCTGGCGTATCTGGTGGTGGGGGTTATCCTGGTCGAGGTCGTGTTCGTCTATCCGGGGATAGGGCAGTACATGGTCGATGCGGTTACCAAGCGCGATCTGCCGGTGGTACAGGCCTGCGGGCTGCTGTTTGGCGGTACCTACATCCTGCTCAATACCACCGCCGATCTGCTGGCCATCTGGTGTAACCCGCGCCTGCGCCACGCCAGATAACCTGATAAGGACCTGCTATTGATGAACAGAAAGATCAATCTACGGCGTTCTTTAGGCGCCATTCCCCTGTCGGCCTGGGTCGGGATCGTTATTATCGCTGTGAACCTGCTGGGCGCGATTTTTGCGCCGTGGCTCGCGCCGCACAGCGAAACCGAACAGGTGGGCGATATCTGGCTGCTGCCTTCGATTCATACGCCGTTCGGCACCGACAGTCTGGGGCGCGACATGCTGTCGCGTATTCTTTACGGCGCACGCACCACCATTGCTATCGCCCTGGCGATTACCATCAGCTCATTTATCATCGGTATCGTGACCGGCTTTGCGGCGGCGATTTACGGTAAATGGGTGGACGTGGTGTTGTCACGCATTGTCGATACCCTGATGTCGATCCCGGTGCTTATCTTTGCGCTGATGGTGCTGTCGGTCATGGGCACCTCAATCCCGGTGCTGGTGCTGACTATCGCCCTGCTCGACGCGACCCGGGTATTTCGTCTGGCCCGGCTGGTGGCGCAGGCGATTGTCTGTCAGGAGTACGTTGAGGCCGCCCGCCTGCGAGGTGAAGGTTTACGCTGGGTGCTGACCAAAGAGATTCTACCCAACGCCATCCCGCCGCTGCTGGCGGAGTTTGGGATGCGTTTCTGCTTTACCTTCCTGTTTATCGCCGGTTTGAGCTTCCTCGGGCTTGGCATTCAGCCACCTTATGCCGACTGGGGCAGCATGGTGCGCGATAACGCGCAGGCAATTAACTTTGGCCAGTATGCGCCGCTGTATCCGGCGGCGGCGATTGCCCTGCTGACTATCGGCGTCAATCTGGTGGTTGACTGGCTGCTGGCACGCAACAGCCTTGCACACGGAGATCAGTCATGAAAGCGACCACGCTCGACATTCGCGGACTGTGCGTCGATACACTCGACGGCTCACCGCTGGTTAAATCCGTCTCTCTTCAGTTGGCCGCGGGCGAAGTGCTCGGGCTGATTGGCGAGTCCGGCGCGGGGAAATCCACCATTGGACTGGCGGCGTTAGGTTACGCGCGACAGGGCTGTCGCATCAGCGCCGGTGAGGTTTTGCTCAACGGCACCGATATGATGAAACTTCCGTCGGCTGAAAAACGCCTGTGGCGCGGACGACGCGTCGCCTATGTCGCGCAGAGCGCCGCCGCAGCCTTTAACCCCGCGCTAACGATTGAGCGTCAGGTCTGTGAAGGCCCTATTCGCCACGGCCTGATGAACAAACAGCAGAGCCGGGAATGGGCGATTACGCTGTTTCGCGCGCTCGACCTGCCGGACCCGGAAAATATCGGCCAACGCTATCCGCACCAGCTTTCAGGGGGACAGCTTCAGCGCGCCATGGCAGCAATGGCGATGTCGTGTCAGCCAGATCTGCTGGTCATGGACGAACCTACCACCGCGCTGGACGTCACCACTCAGATTGAAGTGCTGGTGATGCTGCGCAAGCTGGTGCGCGAGTTCAACACCGCCGCTCTGTATATCACCCACGATTTGGCGGTAGTCGCCCAGCTGGCGGACAGAATCATGGTATTGCGCCACGGTGAAGAGGTAGAAACCAACACCACGGAGGCGATTCTCACGCGTCCACGGCAGGAATACACCCAGCGGCTGGTGGCTGAACGCATTCACGGCATGACTGAAGAGGCAACGCAGGTCAACAGACAGACCGAGACGCCGCTGCTGACAATTCAACAGCTTAGTACGGGTTACAACGGTAAAAAGGTGGTAGATGAGGTCAATCTTAGCCTGCCGCGCGGTAAAACGCTGGCGATTATCGGTGAGTCCGGCAGCGGCAAGAGCACGCTGGCGCGCGCGCTGGTCGGCCTGTTGCCGGATACCGTCGGTCAGGTGAGTTTCGATGGTGTGACGTTGTCACATAAATATGCCCAGCGCAACAAAGAGACGCTGCGCCGCATGCAGATGATTTACCAGCTGCCTGATGTCGCGCTCAACCCGCGGCAAACACTGCTGGAGATTATCGGCAGACCGGTCGCCTTCTACTTCGGCCTCAACAAACGTCAGGTCAGAGCCCGCGTGGAGGAGCTGCTGCGCCTCACCGAACTGCCGGTCAAGCTTATCGACCGCTATCCAGGCGAACTTTCGGGAGGTCAAAAACAGCGGGTGTGCATTGCCCGTGCTTTAGCCGCCAACCCTGAGCTGATTATCTGCGACGAGGCAACGTCAGCGCTCGATCCCCTGGTCGCCGAGGAGGTCCTTAACCTGCTGCGCAAACTGCAATCCCAGCTGGGGCTTTCTTACCTGTTCATCACCCATGATCTGAGCACCGTCAAACGACTCGCTCATCAGGTCGCCGTGATGTATCGCGGCAAGATTGTCGCCAGTGGCGACACCCATGAGGTATTCAGCCCGCCAATGCATGAATACACCGAAAAGCTGCTAACCTCAGTGCCGGAACTGCGCACGGGTTGGCTCGATGAAGTTCTCAGTCTGCGTCAGACGGCGACTAAAAACGTCGCCTAGACCTTGGGATAAACCGCATACCGGAGCAGTATGAAACAGATAATCAGCGAATTTCCTCACAGCGTCACCCAGATAGAACACCTGTGGTTGCCGCTAAGCGACGGCACTCGTCTTGCGGTGCGGCTGTGGTTGCCGGACAGCGCCGCCGAACAGCCGGTACCGGCCATTCTTGAATACATTCCCTACCGCAAACGCGACGGAACCCGCACCCGCGACGAACCGATGCACGGCTATTTCTCGGGAAACGGCTACGCGGTGGTGCGGGTCGACATGCGGGGCAGCGGCGAATCGGACGGGCTGTTGACCGATGAGTATTTGCCGCAGGAGCAGGACGACGCGCTGGAGGTGATCGACTGGATTGCCTCCCAGGCGTGGTGCAGCGGCAAGGTCGGCATGATGGGCAAATCCTGGGGAGGATTCAATGCGTTGCAGGTCGCCGCTCGCCGCCCTAAAGCGCTCAAGGCAATCATTACCGTCTGTTCGACCGACGATCGTTACAACGACGACATTCACTACAAGGGCGGCTGCCTGCTGAACGATAACCTCTGGTGGGGCGGCATCATGCTGGCCTACCAGAGCCGCCCGGCCGACCCGGCCTTAGTCGGCGACGGCTGGTACAACGAGTGGCTGCATCGCCTCGAAAACATGCCGTTCTTCCCGGCGCTGTGGATGGAGCATCCGCTGCGCGACCGTTATTGGCAGCACGGTTCGGTGTGCGAGGACGGGTCGGCGATTCAGTGCCCGGTGATGGCGGTCGGCGGCTGGGCCGATTCTTATAGCAACGCGATTTTCCGCCTTATGGACAACCTTGAGGTGCCGCGTCGTGCCATTATCGGCCCGTGGGCGCATGTCTATCCGCAGGACGGCACACCAGAACCGGCGATAGGCTTCCTGCAAGAGGCGCTGCAATGGTGGGACCATTGGTTGAAAGACCTCCCTAACGCGGCGATGGAAGGCCCGATGATTCAGGCCTGGCAACAGGACAGTCAACCGCCTTCGGCTCAGCGTCCTACCAGCAAGGGGCAATGGCTCGGTTTCGACGCCGGGAGCGCCAGCAACGTCCACGGTCAACGCCGCTGGCTGACGCGTGGCCAACTAAATCTTGAACCCAGTGCTCTGCCCGCCACGCTTTCCGTCTGCTCGCCGCAGAACCATGGGCTGATGGCCGGAGAATGGATGGGGGCTGGCGTGCTCGGTGAAACGCCGCCGGACCAGCGAGTCGACGACGGTCAGGCTGAAATCTTCGACAGCGAGCCGCTCGCCGAACCGCTGTCAATCTTCGGCTTTAGCCAATTCAGCGTCGAATTACAGAGCGATAAACCGGCAGCGATGCTCTATGTTCGCCTTTCCGACGTCGCGCCGGACGGCGCGGTCAATCGCGTTACCCACGGTTGGATGAATCTGGCACACCTGGAAGGGCAGCACAAATCGGTGCCGCTGGTGCCCGGCCAGAAGGTCAAGGTTAACGTGCAGCTCGATGGCATCGCCCACCGCTTTGCGGCAGGCCATCGCCTGCGAATTTCGCTTGCCACCACCTACTGGCCAATGGTCTGGCCAATGGCCGAGGCCGCCACCTTGACGCTTGACCTGCACAGCGCAGAGCTTACCCTGCCGGTGTGCGACGAGCCGGTGGCAATAGACGGGCCGAATCCGCAGCCTGAAACCGCCGCTCTGACCCCGGTCACCCTGCTGTCGCCGGGCCGCGTTGACCGCACGCTGAGCTATGATTTCCTGCAGGACAGCTGGACCTCGGTCACTCACGGCGTCGGAGGCGTGTTTGGCGAAGGGGTCTATCGTTTCGACGATATCGATACCACGGTCGACCACAACCTGCGCCGCGAGCTCAGCGTGAACAATAGCGACCCGCTGTCGGCCCGCTATCTGTTAACACAAACCATGAGCATCGGCCGCGAGGGCTGGTGGATTGAAGCGGAAATCACGCTGGAGATGCGCAGCGACCTGACGCACTTTATCGTCAGCGGCGATATGGTGGTCAGCCTGAACGGTGAAGAAGAGTTCACAAAGTACTGGCATGAGCGCATTGCGCGATAGGCCCAGACGCATAAAGCGTATCGGGGGAGTCTGAGGCAAAGAAAAGGCAGAGGAATGAAAGTTCCTCTGCCCTGACAATCCCCGGTAAGGGGAAAGTGTGAAGCGGTTTAAATCAGCAGACTAAACGGTACGATACTGGGCTTCCGCGTCATTGAAGCGCTGTTCGATGGAGGCCGAGGGTTTGCGTCCCATCAGGCTGAACAACACGATGGCAACAGCAGCAAAGGCAAAACCGGGAATGATTTCGTACAGGCCAAACCAGGCGAACTGTTTCCAGACCACCACGGTCACGGCACCGACAATCATGCCCGCCAACGCACCGTTGCGAGTCATGCGCGGCCACACCAGTGAAATCAGGATAACCGGTCCGAAGGCGGCGCCAAAGCCGGCCCACGCATAGCTCACCAGACCCAGCACTTTGTTCTCAGGGTTAGAGGCCAGATAAATTGCCACGCCCGCCACCAGCAGAACCATGACGCGCCCTACCCACACCAGCTCCTTTTGGCTGGCCTTTTTACGCAGGAAGGCTTTATACAGGTCTTCGGTAATCGCGCTCGAGCTCACCAACAGCTGGCAGCTCAAGGTGCTCATCACCGCTGCCATGATGGCGGAGAGCAGCACGCCCGCTATCCATGGATTAAAGAGGATTTTCGCCAGTTCGATAAAGACGCGTTCGCTGTTGCGGTCGACATTACCTGCCACGCCTGGATTACTGGAGAAGTAGGCGATACCGAAGAAGCCGACTGCGATGGTGCCAGACAGGCAGAGGATCATCCAGGTCATGCTGATACGGCGCGCATTCTTAATGGTGTGATGCGAGTCGGCGGCCATGAAACGCGCCAGAATGTGCGGCTGACCGAAGTAACCGAGTCCCCAGCCTAGCAGCGAGAGGATAGCCACCAGGTTCAAACCTTTGAACATGTTAGTGTATTCAGGGTTCTTAGTGTCGATAACCAGCATCGAGGTGTGCACACCGCCCACCGCCAGAATCACGATAATTGGCGTCAGGATCAGCGCGAAAATGACCAGCGAGGCCTGCACGGTGTCGGTCCAGCTGATCGCCAGGAAGCCGCCAATAAAGGTGTAGAGGATGGTTGCCGCCGCGCCGGCAAACAGCGCGGTGCTATAGCTCATGCCGAAGGTGCTTTCAAACAGGCGAGCACCGGCCACCACGCCAGAAGCACAGTAGACGGTGAAGAACATCAAAATGATCAGCGCCGAAATGATGCGCAGCAGTTTGCTCTTGTCTTCAAAGCGATGAGTGAAATAATCCGGTAACGTCAACGCGTTATTATTGGCCTCGGTGTGCACCCTCAGGCGGCCAGCGACCAGCTTCCAGTTGAGATAGGCACCGATAGTTAAACCGATAGCAATCCAGCTTTCTGAGATTCCCGAAACAAAAATCGCGCCGGGCAATCCCATGAGCAACCAGCCACTCATGTCCGATGCGCCTGCCGACAGTGCGGTGACGAAACTACCGAGGCTGCGGCCCCCGAGGATGTAGTCGTCAAAGTTCTTGGTGCGCAGATACGCAAACAACCCTATTAGAATCATGCCCGAAATATAGACACAAAATGTCACCACCATGGGTGTGTTCATCGTCATGCAAGTTCTCCATGTATTTATATTTAATTATCTATGCCGCCCTAAAAACGTCAGGTTACCCTCCCGCGTTTTCGATGGATTGCCGCGTAATGTACTGCGTCATCGTCCTGTTTTGCGTTCATACGCCTGTTTCGGCCCGAGGATACTAGTGGAGCATCGGCTACAGGCCAAGACTTTTAACGCCTTCAATACATCTTGCCAACCCGAAAATCACAAAGTTGTGACGCCGGGTTGCATCTTTTTTTCCTACCCACTCTTACAAAGTTGCACCCAGTGCAACCCTCAAATTGATTAAGCAACAATCATGCCGTTATTATTTTGTTAATTAGATCACTAATTTTAAAGTCGGCACATTTCCTGCATTTAACTTGGTTGCACAAAGTTGCAACATGGCAGATAGTAGCGAAATTATTATAGGTTTTACTGACAAATGGAGTTCCCGGTAATGGCAACAACGACTATGGGCGTGAAGCTTGATGAAGCCACACGTGACAGAATTAAGACCGCCGCGCAGGGCATCGATCGCACCCCGCACTGGCTTATCAAACAGGCTATCTACTCCTATCTGGAGCAGCTCGAGACGGGCGCTAGCCTTGCCGAGATAGCGGGTGCACACGGGGCTGACAACGACGATACCGCCGTGCCCGTTGCCGTTGAACACCAGCCGTTCCTCGACTTCGCGGAGCAGATCCATCCACAGTCAGTGAGTCGTGCCGCCATTACCGCAGCATACCGTCGCCCGGAGCCAGAATCGGTCGCCATGTTGCTCGAACAGGCTCGCCTGAATGCGCCTATGGATGCCGCTGCCCACAAGCTGGCCTACGACCTCGCCAATGCACTGCGGCACCAAAAAAGTGCAAACGGACGCGCCGGAATGGTGCAAAGCCTGTTGCAGGAGTTCTCGCTTTCTTCATTAGAGGGCGTAGCGCTAATGTGCCTCGCCGAAGCGCTGCTGCGTATTCCCGACAAACCAACCCGTGACGCGTTAATCCGCGATAAAATCAGCAACGGCAACTGGCAGTCGCACCTTGGCCGTAGCCCTTCACTGTTTGTGAATGCCGCTACCTGGGGCCTGCTGTTTACCGGCCGTCTGGTCGCTACCCACAATGAAGCCAAACTCTCCTCCTCTCTGAACCGCATTATCGGCAAGAGCGGCGAACCTTTGATTCGCAAAGGCGTGGACATGGCGATGCGCCTGATGGGCGAGCAGTTTGTGACCGGTGAGACCATTGCACAGGCGCTGGCCAATGCCCGCAAACATGAAGATAAAGGCTTCCGCTACTCCTACGACATGCTGGGTGAAGCCGCGCTAACCGAAAAGGACGCGCAGGCTTATCTGGTGTCCTATGAGCAGGCTATTCACGCCATCGGTAAAGCCTCGAACGGTCGCGGTATTTATGAAGGTCCAGGGATCTCCATCAAACTTTCTGCGCTGCATCCGCGCTACAGCCGCGCGCAGTACGAGCGCGTAATGGAAGAGCTTTACCCGCGCCTTCTGGCCCTGACTTTGCAGGCACGTAAATACGACATCGGCATCAATATCGATGCCGAAGAAGCCGATCGTCTGGAAATCTCCCTCGATTTGCTGGAAAAACTGTGCTTCGAGCCTGAACTGGCCGGCTGGAACGGCATCGGGTTCGTTATTCAGGCCTATCAGAAACGCTGCCCGATGGTCATCGACTATCTCACCGAACTGGCGCAGCGCAGCCGTCGCCGCCTGATGATCCGTCTGGTGAAGGGCGCATACTGGGACAGCGAAATCAAACGCGCTCAGGTTGACGGTCTGGAAGACTATCCGGTCTACACCCGTAAGGTGTACACCGACGTGTCTTATCTGGCCTGCGCACGCAAACTGCTGTCTGTGCCAAACCTTATTTATCCGCAGTTCGCCACCCACAACGCCCACACGCTGGCGGCGATTTATCAGCTGGCGGGCAACAACTATTATCCGGGGCAGTATGAGTTCCAGTGCCTGCACGGCATGGGCGAACCGCTGTACGAACAGGTGGTGGGTAAAGTGGCCGACGGCAAACTGAACCGCCCTTGCCGCATCTATGCCCCGGTCGGTACCCATGAAACGCTGCTGGCATACCTGGTGCGTCGCCTGCTGGAAAACGGTGCCAATACCTCCTTCGTTAACCGCATCGCCGACGCCACGCTGCCGCTCGACGAGCTGGTGGCTGACCCGGTCAAGGCCGTGGAACAGCTGGCCGCCGAAGAGGGTCAGGTTGGCCTGCCGCATCCGCGTATCGCGCTACCGCGCAATCTGTATGGCGCAAAACGCGCTAACTCTGCGGGTCTGGATATGTCAAACGAACACCGTCTGGCGTCCCTTTCCAGCGCCTTGTTGGCAAGCGCCGCGCATCCGCTGCGCGCGGAGCCTATGCTGGGCGAAAAACTGGCTGAAGACCGTCTGACCGACGTGACCTTCGACAACGTGGTCAACCCGGCCGAGCCGAGCGACGTAGTAGGTCAGGTACGCGAAACCACCGAGGCAGAAATTAGCCTGGCGCTCGACTGCGCGACTCACGCAGGCGCTATCTGGTTCGCGACGCCGCCTGAAGAACGTGCGGCTATCCTGCAACGCGCCGCCGAACTGATGGAATCACAGATGCAGAACCTGCTGGGTGTGCTGGTGCGTGAGGCGGGCAAAACCTTTAACAACGCCATCGCCGAGGTGCGTGAAGCGGTCGACTTCCTGCACTATTACGCCGGTCAGATTGAACAAGCGTTCAGCAACGACAGCCACCGTCCGCTTGGCCCGGTGGTCTGTATCAGTCCGTGGAACTTCCCGCTGGCTATCTTTACCGGACAAATCGCCGCTGCGCTTGCCGCCGGTAACAGTGTACTGGCCAAACCGGCCGAACAAACGCCGCTGGTTGCCGCCGAAGCGGTGCGCATCCTGCTTGAGGCCGGTGTCCCTGCGGGCGTGTTGCAGCTGTTGCCGGGCCGGGGTGAAACCGTGGGTGCCGCTCTGGTTAACGACGAACGCGTGCACGGCGTCCTGTTTACCGGTTCAACCGACGTTGCGGGTATTCTGCAACGCAATATCGCCGGTCGTCTTGACTCGCAGGGGCGTCCGACGCCGCTGATTGCCGAAACCGGCGGTCTGAATGCGATGATAGTCGACTCCTCTGCTCTGACCGAACAGGTGGTGACCGACGTGGTCGCCTCAGCATTCGACAGTGCCGGTCAGCGCTGTTCCGCCCTGCGCGTGCTGTGTATTCAGGAAGACGTTGCCGACCACACGCTTCAAATGCTGCGCGGCGCGATGGCCGAATGCCGCATGGGCAATCCGGAACGTCTCTCTACCGATATCGGTCCGGTTATCGACGCCGAAGCGAAAGCCAATATCGAGAATCATATCGAAGCGCTGCGCGCCAAAGGCCGCAAGGTGTATCAGGCCGCGCAGAACAATACCGACGACAGCAAGGAGTGGTCACGCGGTACCTTTATTAAGCCGACGCTGATTGAGCTGGACAGCTTCGATGAGATGAAGAAAGAGATCTTCGGACCGGTGCTGCACGTGGTGCGCTATTCACGTCAGAACCTCGACGCATTAATCGATCAGATTAACGAAGCAGGCTACGGCCTGACGCTGGGTATCCACACCCGCATCGACGAGACTATTCAGCGCGTGACGATGCGTGCCAAGGTTGGCAACCTGTACGTCAATCGTAATATGGTCGGCGCGGTCGTGGGCGTACAGCCGTTCGGCGGCGAAGGCCTGTCAGGGACCGGGCCGAAAGCCGGGGGTCCGCTGTATCTTTATCGCCTGCTGGCAAGCCGTCCTGACGAGGCGGTCAACGCCCTGCTCAACGGCAACGACAATCCGATGCCACTCGACGCCACCGTGCGCGAGTCTCTGCTGGTCCCGCACCAGGCATTAACCGAGTGGGCGGCCAAAGACGAGCCAGGTATCGCGACCGTCTGTGGCGAGTTCGCCGAGTGGAGTCAGGGCGGTACGCTGCGTACACTTCCTGGCCCGACCGGTGAGCGTAATACCTACGCCCTGCTGCCACGCGAGCGCGTACTGGCGCTGGCCGACAACGCGCACGACGCGTTGATTCAGCTGGCCGCGGCAACGGCAACCGGCTGCCGCATACTGTGGCCTGAAGCGACCGCACAGCGCGAGCTGTTCAAGCGTCTGCCTAAAGCGGTTCAGGAGCGCATCGACTTTGCCGCCGACTGGCAGAGCAGTAATCTGGCGTTCGACGCGGTGATTTACCACGGTGACGCGGATCAGCTGCGTGACCTGTGTCAGACGCTGGCGAAACGTTCAGGCCCTATCGTGTCGGTGCAGGGTTTTGCGCGCGGCGAGACCAATCTGCTGCTTGAGCGTCTGCTGATTGAACGCTCGCTCTCCGTCAACACCGCGGCGGCAGGCGGTAACGCCAGCCTGATGACTATCGGTTAATTAATACGGTAACAGGCAACGCCTACTCTTTAGGCAATATCGACGGCTACGGGTTCTATCTTTTGTGATAGAGCCCGTTTTTTTTATAGTGAATTAGTTAAAAGTTTAATCCACACTGTTTCTGTGACAAAGGCAGGTTTAAGCAGCGTTTATGCGTGCGTTATTACCGAGGCAAAAGGCTATCAAATCCATAGAGTAATTCAGGTATGACTTATCAATGCCCGCGTATAGGGTAGAGGTGAGAATTAATTAAAAGGAGTATACCTATGAGCAATCCTATTGATGATGCAGATAATACTGCAAAACCTATTGTTGAAGCAGACCGAGAAGCTGGAGCAGATGTTGGTAAATGTCCTTTTCATCACGCGATTAAAAACGAAACTGCAGGCGGCGGGACTCATAATCGAGACTGGTGGCCTAATCAGTTAAGAGTTGACCTGCTGAATCAGCATTCCAACCGTTCAAACCCTCTGGGCGAAGATTTCAACTATCGCCACGAATTCTCCAAACTAGACTACTCCGCGCTTAAGTCTGACCTGCGCGCCCTGCTCACCGAGTCGCAGCCGTGGTGGCCTGCCGACTGGGGAACCTACATCGGGTTGTTTATTCGTATGGCCTGGCACAGCGCGGGCACCTATCGTTCCGTGGATGGACGCGGCGGTTCCGGTCGCGGCCAGCAGCGTTTTGCGCCACTAAACTCTTGGCCTGATAACGTGAGCCTCGACAAGGCACGTCGCCTACTGTGGCCGGTTAAACAAAAATACGGTCAGAAAATTTCTTGGGCTGACCTGTATATTCTTGCCGGTAACGTAGCCCTCGAAAACTCCGGTTTCCGCACCTTTGGCTTTGGTGCCGGACGCGAAGACGTCTGGGAACCGGATCTTGACGTTAACTGGGGTGATGAAAAAACCTGGCTGGAACATCGTCATCCTGAAGCACTGGCCAAGTCTCCGCTCGGCGCAACCGAAATGGGGCTTATCTACGTCAACCCGGAAGGCCCAAATCACAGCGGTGACCCTGCCTCTGCGGCCCCGGCCATCCGTGCCACTTTCGGCAATATGGGCATGAACGATGAAGAAATTGTCGCGCTGATTGCCGGGGGACATACGCTGGGCAAAACCCACGGTGCCGGTCCTGCAGACCACGTTGGCGTTGATCCAGAAACCGCGCCGCTGGAAACCCAGGGTCTGGGTTGGGTCAGCAGTTATGGAAACGGCGCGGGCGCGGATGCCATAACCTCGGGTCTGGAAGTTATCTGGTCGCAGACGCCGACGCAGTGGAGCCACTATTTCTTCGAAAACCTGTTCAAATATGAGTGGGTGCAAACCCGTAGCCCGGCAGGCGCCATTCAGTTTGAAGCCTCCGATGCTGGCGACATTATTCCCGATCCGTTTGATAGCTCGAAAAAACGCAAACCGACCATGCTGGTTACCGACCTGACGCTGCGCCACGACCCTGAATTTGAGAAAATATCGCGTCGTTTCCTCAATGACCCGCAGGCGTTTAATGAAGCTTTTGCCCGCGCCTGGTACAAACTGACCCACCGAGACATGGGGCCGAAAGCGCGTTATATCGGACCCGAAGTACCAAAAGAAGACCTGATTTGGCAAGACCCACTGCCGCAGCCGGTTTATAACCCGACGACGGCCGACGTTGCCTACCTCAAAGAGAAGATTGCTGCTGCTGGCCTGAGCGTGAGTGAGCTGATTTCGGTGGCCTGGGCTTCGGCCTCAACCTTCCGCGGTGGCGACAAACGCGGTGGCGCTAACGGCGCACGCCTCGCGCTGTTGCCGCAAAGAGATTGGGAAGTTAACGCCATTGCCGCTCGCGTGCTGCCAACGCTGGAAACTATTCAGCAGGAGTACAACAAGGCTTCCTTAGCCGATGTGATCGTGCTGGCAGGCGTGGTGGGCGTAGAGCAGGCGGCAAAAGCGGCTAACGTCAGCATTGACGTGCCCTTCACGCCGGGCCGTGTCGATGCCAGTCAGAGTCAGACTGACATTGAGTCGTTTGAATGGCTACAGCCGAAGGCCGACGGTTTCCGCAATTATCGCGGCGTTGAAAGCTCCACCCCAACGGAAAGCTTGCTTATCGACAAGGCTCAGCAGCTGACGCTGACTGCGCCAGAGTTAACCGTACTGATCGGGGGTTTAAGAGCCTTGGGTGCCAATTTTGACGGCAGCCATCACGGCATCTTTACCGATAAAGTCGGTGAACTTAACGCCGACTTCTTCGTGAATTTGCTGGATATGCGCTATGAGTGGAAGCCTGTCGATGCTACGGGAGAAATCTTCGAAGGGCGAGACCGTGCAAGTGGTGAAACACGATTTACCGCCACCCGCGCCGATTTGGTGTTTGGCTCGAACGCCATACTGCGTGCCAACGCCGAGGTTTACGCCAGCGTCGATGCCAAAGAGAAGTTTGTTAAAGACTTCGTTGCCGCCTGGACCAAAGTGATGAATCTGGACCGCTTCGATCTTTAACGCAGTCTGAAGTGATATAGCCGGCACAGACGGTCAGAATTGACTGAATGTGCCGGTTTTTTTTGCCGCACGACGGGCCGCTTAGCTAAACAATACTCTAATTTTGCAGGAATTTTTCCAGGAACTGTTTTGTCCGTTCGTGCTTCGGCGCAGAGAACAATTCTCTTGCTGGACCCTGCTCGACAATCTTGCCTTGATCCATAAAGATGGCGCGATCGGCCACGTCGCGAGCAAAGCTCATCTCGTGGGTGACGATAACCATGGTTCGATGCTCCTGAGCCAACGCCTTAATGGTGTTAAGCACCTCGCCCACCAGCTCAGGGTCAAGCGCCGACGTCGGTTCATCAAACAGGATAACCTCTGGATTCATCGCCAACGCACGGGCAATTGCCACGCGCTGCTGCTGTCCGCCAGAGAGACGACGCGGATAGGCGCTCTCTTTGCCCGACAACCCGACCTTGGCCAACAGCTTGCGTGCCTCGGCCTCGGCCTGGGCACGCGGCTCGCCCTTCACAATCACCGGACCTTCGATAATGTTCTCGAGCACCGAGCGGTGCGGGAACAGGTTAAAGTTCTGGAACACAAACCCCACCTGCTGACGAAGCTTACGCACCTTTTCTTTCTGTTTACTGATAGGCACGCTGGCGTCAATTTCAATATTACCCACGGTAATCGTGCCGGAGTCCGGTATTTCCAGCAGGTTAATGCTGCGCAGAAGCGTGGTTTTCCCCGAGCCGCTCGGCCCAATAATCGCCACGACCTCCCCGGCGTTTACCTGTAGGTCAATACCGTGTAGCACCGTCTGACCATGGAACTTTTTAACCAGCTTGTTCACGTCAATGGTACTCATGATGGCTCCTGATCCTGACGGTTAACGCGGTCTTCCAAACGGTTTTGCAGGAAGGACAGCACGGTAGCAAGCACCCAGTAAATCACCGAGGCGGCAAGATACATGGTGAACACTTCCAGCGTGCGCGAGGTCACCAGCTGCGCCTGACGAAACAGCTCCGGCACCTGAATGGTCGCCGCCAGCGAGGTGTCTTTCACCAGGCCAATAAAACTGTTGCCAAGCGGCGGCAGCGCAGTGCGGGCAGCCTGAGGCAGAACCACGCGACGCAGCGTCTGCCAAGAATTCATGCCGATACTGGCCGCCGCTTCCCACTGTCCTTTATCGATAGAGGAGATGGCCGCACGCAGCGTCTCGGAGGTGTAGGCCGCCGTATTAAGCGACAGACCAATCATTGCCGAAGGAATCGGGTCAAGTTCGATGCCAAACTGCGGTAAACCGTAGTAAATCATAAACAGCTGGGCAATCAGCGGCGTCCCGCGGAAAATCGACACGTAGGCGCGCGACAGCCATGACAACGGCCAGAAATGCGAAAGGCGCATCAGCGCCAGCAGGAACCCCAGTAATAAACCAAAGACCATCCCCCCGAGACTCAACTCGAGGGTGAAGACGGTCCCTTTTAATAAAAATGGTGCTGAATCCAGCACCAGTTGTAGACTCTCATGCATCAGGTTTAAACCTTACTTGGTGACGTCGGCACCGAACCACTTATCGGAAATTTTCGCCAGTGAGCCGTCTTTCTGCATATCGGCAATCGCCTTGTTAATAGCCGCGACCAGTTCAGGGTTATTTTTGCGGATAGCCACGCCAGACTCCTGACGAGAGAAAGGTTTGCCCGCAACGGCCAGCGTATCACCGGTTTTCTTGACCAAGTCCAGTGCCGCTAAACGGTCCACCAGAATAGCGTCAAGACGGCCTACGCGCAGATCCTGATATTTAGTTGGGTCATCATCATAGGTACGGATATCGACGCCCGGCTCATTGGCGCGCAGCCACTGCTCGTAGTTACTGCCCAGGCCCACACCGACTTTCTTGCCTTTCAGGTCATCCGGCGTCGAGAATTTGGACTCGTTACCCTTTTTGGTCAGCACCTGAATACCAGAAACGGTATAAGGTGTCGAAAAGTCGTATTTTTTCTCACGCTCTGGAGAGATAGTCACCTGATTGATAACCACATCGATACGTTTAGAGTCCAGCGCCGCCAGCATACCGTCCCATTTGGTCGGCGACAGCTTGGCTTTCACGCCCATGTGCTGCGCCAGAGAATCGGCGAAATCGACCTCAAAACCGGTCAACTTGCCGTCATCGCCCTGGAAACTGAACGGGGGATAGGTGCCCTCAAGGCCAACAATTAGCGTACCGCGCTGCTTGATAGTGTTAAGCAAGTTTTCAGAAGCTGCGAAAGAATGGCTAACCACGCCTGCTGACAGAGTTACCGCCATCGCACCCAGAAGCAAACGACGACGTAATGTTGAAAAAGCCATACTCACCTCAATGTTTGTTTTTAGTTTTTATGCCCCGCGAGAGCATATTTTCACTGGAATATAATCTTAAAAGCTTATCACTTAAAAGCATAAAATTAGCTTATTACATCAATAGGTAATCCGCCATTTTGGTAAAAAAATTTTAAATGCGACAAAATGAGGTGATTAAAGCGACAGAACGGGGGTTTTATAGACAGTGAGGCTATTCACGCTCCAGCCTGCTGATATGCAGACTCAGCCAGGTCAGCTCATCTTTGGGGAGATTTAGCTGATATTTTTCGAGCACATAATCCCGGATAGCCCAGGACACCGCCATCGCGGTCGGATGATGGCGCAGCAGCTCCTGGTAAAAGTCTTCGGTCTCTCCGCCGGTGATTTTGCCGTTAAGGATCCGCTCGGCGAAATAACGCAGATGTGTGATAAACCGCGCATAATTGATGGATTCAATGTCGATATTTTTATTGAGCTTGTAGCGCACAATTTCGGCAATGCGATTGACCAGCTCAACCTGCTGATGCGCAGTGGCATTATCAGACTTGCTGCTGCCGTTAATAAGATGAAAGGCGATATTCACCGCCTCATCGGCGGGAAGCGCAACCTTGAATCGGTCCTCAACCAGGGTCTTGGCCTGTAACCCTATCTCGTACTCTTTCTGATAGTAGCGTTTAATCTCCCAGCTTAGCTTATTAATCAACGGGTTATCTTGCTGGCTTCGCTCAACCGCAAAATAAAGATGCTCGGTCAGCGTAAAAAATAGCACTGAGTTAAGCTTCTCGGCATAACGGTGCTGGGCAAGCTGAATAATGTCATGGGTGAGATCAAAAAAGGCCGCAGGGATACTGCTGGTCAGCGATAAAAAATGTCGAGATTTCAAATCCTGTAACGGTATAAACACCTTCTCGACGTGCGCAATATCAATCAAGGTACCCGGTTTGGCGTTGAATCCCAGTCCTTTGCCAAACAGCACCATTTCCTGCTGCTCTTGTTCTACCAGCAGCATACTGTTATTGAGCGATTTTTTTACTGTAATCACGTGTTTTCCCTGCGGCAACCTTAGCCTTTAGTCCATCTGCGCGCCGTTGCTGGCGATGACTTTCTGATACCAGTAAAACGAGTCTTTCTTAAGACGTGCCAGCGATCCTTTGCCCTCATCGTCCTGATCGACATAGATAAAACCATAGCGCTTAGACATTTGCGAGGTTCCGGCGCTAATAATGTCGATAGCCCCCCAGGTGGTGAAGCCCATCACCTCTACGCCTTCGTCAATTGCCGCCTTGACCTGCTCGAAGTGCGCGCGGAAATAGTCGATGCGATAGCTATCCTGTACCTTTCCCTCAACCACTTCGTCTTTGGCGCCGAGGCCATTCTCAACGATAAACAGCGGTTTCTGGTAACGGTCGTAGAGTTCGAGCAGCGATATTTTTAACCCCAGCGGATCGATCTGCCAGCCCCATTCCGACGCCGCCAGATAAGGGTTTTTCACGCCGAGTATCGTATTGCCTGGGATACGTTCGGCCTCAGGATCGGTGGATTCGGTCATCGACATGTAATAGCTGAATGACACGAAGTCGACGGTGTAGGACTTAAGAATATCCAGGTCGCCCGGCTGTATCTCAAGATGAATATTGCGACGCGCCAAATCACGCTTGATCAACGGCGGATACTCTCCGAATACCTGCACGTCGGCGTAGAACAGATTTTCGAGGTTCTTTTTCAGCGTCGCTTCGACGTCTTCCGGTTTGCAGGTGCGCGGATAAGTGGTGAGTTTGGTCAACATACAGCCCACCTGACTGCCCGGAATAATGGCGTGGCAGTCGCGGGTCACCAGCGCTGAGGCGACAAACTGGTGATGAAGCCCCTGATAAATATCCTGCTCGGCCTTACCCGCGGCGCTTTTCTCTTTGCGAATACCGGCGGTGGTAAACGGGTGTCGGTGAATGCTGTCGATTTCGTTAAAGGTCAGCCAGTAACGCACCAGACCTTTATAGCGCTCGAAGCACACCTGGCTGAAGCGCACAAAGGCATCTACCACCTTGCGATGCACCCAACCGTTGTATTTCTCGCTAAGAATCAACGGCATTTCATAGTGTGACAACGTCACTAATGGCTCAATATTCAGTCTGCGCATCTCGGTAAACAGGTCATGATAAAACGTCAGCCCTTCCTCGTTAGGCGCAGCGTCCTCACCGGTAGGGAAAATGCGCGACCAGGCAATCGATACGCGCAGCACCTTACAGCCCATTTCGGCAAACAGCGCCAGGTCTTCCTGATAGCGGTGATAAAAATCGATACCACGACGTTTCGGATAATTTGCGTCATTGCGGCCGCTGAGCGCATCGGCGATATTCTCATCGCTGAGCGCCATGTGCGCACTGTAGTCCTTGACGGATACCTTGGGTTTCCAGGCGACAGCGTCGGCCACCGAGGGGCCTTTACCGCCGATATTCCATGCCCCTTCAGCCTGATTGGCAGCGATAGCACCGCCCCATAAAAAGTCTTCAGGAAACGTTGATATGTTGCTCATTACACGGACTCCTTTAAGCTCATGACAATTTGACAGTCGTTAATGTGTTTCGCGGCAGGTAGCCGCTCCAGCGTAAAGCGTTCACTGTTGGTGATAACCATGATGACCACCGGATCAAAACCGGCTCGTTTGACGGCCTCGAGATCGAATTCCACCAGCGTATCGCCGAGCACGACCCGCTGACCGGCCTGCACTTTGGCGAAGAATCCCTGCCCGTTCAGTTTGATGGTGTCGATGCCGATATGAAAAATCAGCTCCACGCCCCCGTCGGTCAACATGCTGACCGCATGCCCGGTGTCGAAAACGTTGACGATAACCCCCTCCGCTGGCGCACTCAGTACGCCCTGCTGGGGAATAATCGCGATACCTTCCCCCATAATGCGGGCTGAAAAAACCTCGTCATTAACCTGCTCCAGCGGGATAACCTGCCCCTGGATCGGTTGAGCCAGAAAAAGCCCGCCCACGGCCTGAACAACCGCCGGCGTTTTTTCACGCCACAGCACCAGTGCGCAGATAAAGGAGACTAAAAACGACAGTGCGGTTCCGGCCAGCGCATAGACGATGTTCATGCCGCTGTCGGGTGAAACAAACATCGAGATGGTCGCCAGCCCCGGCCCCACCAGCGCGAAAGCCTGCACCCCCAGCCAGCCGATAAACGCACCGCCGACGAAACTGCCCGCCAGCACGCTGTATAACGCCTGTTTATGCAGCAGCGTCACGCCATAAATCGCCGGTTCGGTAATGCCAAACAGCGCGGAGATTCCGGCAGAGAAGGCAGTGGATTTGATGGTTTTATCTTTGCTCTTCAGCGCAATGGCGAAACACGCGCCCGATTCGGCAATGTTGTGCGCCAGGGACGCCGGAAGATACAGCACCTCGCGGCCAAACTGACTCATCGAGGCAATGGCATAAGGCAACATCGGTTTATGCATGCCCGCGGCGACCATAAACGGCAGCGCGGTCGCCAGCAGCGCGGTCGCAATAAACCCCAGATGGCCATAAAGCCAGAGAATAACGCTGGCCAACCCTGCGCCCAGCTCATAGCCGAAGGGGCCAAGCAGCAGCAGCGTGACGGGTACAGTGACCAGCAGTGAAAGCATCGGCGAAAGGAAAATACGCACCGACGCGGGTGAATACCGATTGAAAAACTTCTCCGTTTGCGCATAAAACAGCACGCACAGAATGGCTGGAAACACCTGCGAGGCATAGGCGACATTTTTTAGGGCCAGCGAGAAAAACTCTGCCCCCTCCGCCAGGTGCTTCGCCATATTGGGCAACACCATCACCGACACGGCAGACACCGCCACCAGCACGTTAACCTTTAATTTGGTGGCCGTCGTAATCGCCACCAGAATCGGCAAGAAATAGATTGGCGCAGAGCCGATATTATCCAACACCTTCCAGGTTGAGCTACTGCGGCTCAGCCAACCGAAGGCGTCAAGAAGCAACAGCAGCGACTTTAACACCCCGCCACCGGCAATCGCGGGCACCAAAGGTTGAAAGACGCTGATGACAAAATCCACGGCGCGCGCCAGCGGTTTGGTTTTGTTTTTTTTCACCCGCTCTGAAGGCTCCGCCGCGCTAACTTGCTGCTGCACCGCCTCAAAAATCGCGATCACCTCACGGCCAATCACCACCTGACACTGCACGTTCAATCGAACGCCCAGTACGCCGGGCACTTTTTCGAGTGCGCGTTTGTCGACTTTATCGTTGTCATAGAGACTCAGACGCAGGCGCGTAGAGCAGTGCTCAACGTGTTCAATATTCTCTGCTCCGCCGACGCTTTGCACGATTTCCTGCGCAGTTTTTAAGTGGTCCATCGCCAGCTCCCCCTAGTCGAATCCAAAAAAAAGACCTGAAGCCCCATCACCTCGCTCGAGAGGATGGGGCTTCAGGTCTTGCCTACTTACGTAGTAACACGCCTTTGTTACGTTATCGGGTTATTGACCCGGCTTCGTCAAACTAAATGACTAAAGCAAAGTGAAAACTGTGAGCCAACCTGCAACCTACTCCACGATGGAGACCTTAGCGGCAGCGCATTGAGCCTATCTCACCCAAAAAAAATATTTAGAAACACATTAGCCCAATTTCTAGTCATAAATAGCATTACCTATGTAGTATAGCCAATGCTATATTAGCGAACAGAGGATAACCTAACCCAATAACGACCCATAACAAACCGGGGTGGCTATGAGTGAGATGAGTAAAAATTCTACGTTAACAGAACGCACCAACGAGGCGATAGGCGAAGCACTTTCCGGGCGTAAAAGCGGGATGATGACGCCACTGCTGTTCGTCGGCCCCGCGGTTATCGCCTCCATCGCCTATATGGATCCCGGTAACTTTGCTACCAATATTCAGGCAGGCTCAAAATTCGGCTACAGCCTGCTGTGGGTGGTGGTGATGGCTAACCTGATAGCCATGCTATTTCAGGCGTTGTCGGCCAAACTCGGGATTGTCACGCGTAAAAATCTGGCCGAAATGTGCCGTGACCAACTTCCTCCTCCCGTGGTCTGGGGGATGTGGGCAGTGAGCGAAATTGCCGCGATGGCGACCGACCTTGCCGAGTTCCTGGGTGGCGCATTGGCCCTTTCGCTGTTGTTTAGCATGCCATTGCTGGCCGGGATGGGCGTCACCGCCGTCATTACCTATGCTTTGCTGATGGTTGAAAAGCGCGGTTTTCGCCCCGTAGAGCTGATGATTGGCGGCCTGGTAGCCGTTATCGCGCTCTGCTATCTGGTGCAGATGTTCATCGTGCCCGTGGACTGGGCGGCCGCAGGGATGGGGATGCTGGTCCCCAAATTGCCCAACGCCGAGGCGCTGACCATTTCTGTCGGTATTATTGGGGCGACCGTGATGCCGCACGCCATTTTTCTACATTCAGGGCTGACGCAGCATCGAACGTTGGTTAAAAACCCGGCCGAGCGGCGCAAACTTTTGCGTTTCTCCAACATCGAGGTGGTGGTTGCACTGTCAATTGCCGGACTGGTGAACATCGCCATGGTCATCATGGCCTCAAGCGCGTTTCATGCCGGTCACAGCGACGTCGCCGAAATTGAAACCGCTTATCATACCCTGACGCCGCTGCTGGGGATTGCCGCCGCCGGGGTGTTCCTGCTGTCGTTGATTGCCTCGGGGATTTCGAGCTCGGTGGTCGGCACCATGGCCGGTCAGATGATCATGCAGGGCTTTGTCGGTTTCCGTATTCCTATCTGGCTGCGACGTCTGGTCACCATGGTACCGGCATTTATCGTCGTCGCAATGGGGGTTAACGCAACCGATGCGCTGGTTTACAGTCAGGTCGTCCTGAGTCTGGCGCTGCCTGCTCCGATGATTGCGTTGGTGATGTTTACCCGCCGCCGCGACATCATGGGCGAATTTGTGAATAGCCGTCTGACCACCGTTTCTTCGATTGTCGGGACAGTGGTCATTGTGGCGCTCAACGTGGTGCTGTTGTTACAGATTGCCGGTGTGCAGATACCAGGCTTTGCATGATTAACGCGTGAATAGAAGAACAGCCTGCGGCCCGGTCTTAAACGACCGAGCCACAGGGCGCAGATTACTTCGCGTAGGCGAACAGCGCAGGCGCGCCGCCGGTGTGCACAAACAGAATCGGGCCATCACCCGGGAACCGCTGGCGTTCCAACCCGTCGAGCAGGCCTGCCATGGTTTTACCGGTATAAACCGGATCCAGCAGCATCGCTTCCTGTTCGGCCAGCAGCTTGATAGCCGCCAGCCCTTCCTGGTTCGGCTCGCCGTAGCGCGGTGCGAAATACTCGTCCCACAGTTCAATTTCTGGCGTTTCGCCTTCCAGCTCAAGCAGTTGCATCAGCTCATTGGACAGCGTCTCAACTTTTGGACGCTGGTCCTCCGCCTTGCGTGACACTGTCACCCCAATCAGCCTGGTGGACGGCATCAGCTCACGCAGCGCCACCGCCAGTCCGACGTGGGTACCCGCACTGCCCGAGGCCACCACCACCGCGCTGAAATCGACAAATCCGGCAGAGCTTTGCTCGGCGATTTCGATAGCACACTGCACATACCCTAACGCACCGAGGGCATTTGAGCCGCCAACGGGGATAATGTAAGGACGGAAGCCCTGCGCTTCGAGCAGCGTGGCCTGCTCTTCCATCTGCGCCATCGGGTCATACAGCGAGTCGCACATCACGACTTCGGTGTTAAACAGGTCCAGCAGCAGGCGGTTACCGTTGGTCAGATAATTGTGTTCGTCGGTACCTATCGGGTTTTCCAGAACGGCCAGGCATTTTAGACCGAGCTTAGCCGCCACGGCAGCGGTTTGGCGCACATGGTTAGACTGAATAGCACCGGCGGTGATCAGCGTATCCGCGCCCTCTTCGATGGCCGCAGCCACCAAAAATTCCAGTTTCCTCAGCTTGTTACCGCCCATCGCCAACGGCGTGACATCGTCACGTTTTATGTAGATGTCACGGCCAACGTAGTCTGAAAGACGATTTAAACGCTCTAGCGGCGTACTGTTCCCGACCAGATCAATGCGGGAATAATTCTCTAGCTGGTGTTTCAGAATAGAAAGTGAAGATGAATCAGGCAAAGATGAAGGCACGGTGTTCCCCCGAAGCTATGTTTTTAAACTGATGCGTTATGTTGACCAAATGTCATTCTACTATATCAGTGAATTAGCCTCTGACATTGGAGACAGGCGGACAAACTAAAAACAGGCGTCCGAAGACGCCTGTCGATATTAGGAATAACTTTATCTGCAATCGCCGCAGGGTTTCAAGCCTGCGCCATGTAAAAACTCTCTGGCGATGTCTCTTTTTGCCAGGCGAGGTACTGATCGTACTTTCTTAGGGCAATCCTATAGTTATCTGATGCGGCGACCGGCAAATCATCCATTATTCGCTGGTGAATGCTCTCCCCTTGAATTTTCTCAAGAGGATACTCGTTGGCGGCCAAAATTTCATCCAGCCTGCGCAATCGCACCACATATTCACGCACCGTACTGTGGTTCATTTCTGTCTGTTCAAAGAGATACTGCTTGAAGGCAACAATATCGAAATAAGAAGAGGTGGTATTAAATGAAATCTCACTGCAAAAACGGCACAGCGCCGTTAATTCTTTAGAGAGATCGCGCCACAGCTCATCATCAATGGGTTGGTCCATTTTCGCAATCGCGTCTTTATTAATGACTTCGCCACGAAACACCAGGGCCATTCTGTCTAACTCTTTCCCACACTGTGAACAGTTCGTCTGACTATGTTTATAATCTTTTAGATAACGGCTCAGTGGCCGTGTTTTTTTTCCCGCTGGCATAATTCACTTCCAACAAATAGTGATAATTCCGGATGGCCTCTTTGGGCCTTTAGTTCAAAGATTTTCAATCTCTCACCCAGCTTAAACCAGTCAGGGATCGTCGGACAAGTCATGATTACGCATTTCGCAATCGATTACGGAAACAATTACGCTGCTAACGTGAAAACGGTTATAAATAATCCTTAACGAAAACAACCCCTTCAATATTAACAATTTGTTAACTTTGTAAATGTGTGAACATAGTCACTTACCAATTGATTGCAAAATGTTAACCGAATAGAATACCGGCCATTGGCTAGGGTTTTTAATATATCAGGGGTTATCGTGCATTTGTGGTGGGAAGTCATTAAAACAATTTACTGGGGCGGTTTAGCACTTGCTGCGTTGTTCACTCTGTTGGTGAGCCGCGACACGATTAAAATTCGTTTGCTGACATCAGGTATTATTGGATTAACCTGGCCGATGAGCCTGCCGGTCGTGATGTTATTCTCACTGTTCTAAATTGCGATAATCGGCGGTCTGCTCAGGCCGCCAATCACCTCTCTGTCATAATCCTCTTACACGCGGACCAATAGCGTCAGCACCTCATAGTGTGCGGTATGAGGAAACATATCAAATAGCTGCACTCGCTCGATGCGATAATTTTTCAACTCGCGAATATCTTTAGCCATTGTCTGCGCATTACAGCTGGAATATAACAGCCTCTCCGGCGCCATATTATCCAGATACTGACAAAGCTCGCTGCCAATTCCCCGACGCGGCGGATTAACTAATACCAGCTCAGGCACTTGTTCATTACCCGTAGCAAAGCCCGTGGAGTCCAGCGCCTTAAATTCAACGTGCTTCAACCCGAGCTTTTCGGCCGAAATTTTGGCACAGACAATAGCCTCGGCGCTGATTTCAATCCCGGTAAGACGCGTCTCTGGCTTTGCGCAGTGCAGACCAAACCCCCCCACGCCGCAGAAGAGATCCCACATACTCGAGATATCGCGTTCGGCCACCCAGTCACGCGCGGTCGCATAAAGCGCGGCGGCAACCTGCGGATTGGTCTGGAAGAAACTCTGCGGCCTGATAAACAGCGGTACCTGATTAAAATATTCTTCCAGCGCCTGCTGGCTGGTCAGGGCAATCTCACGTTCACCCTCCAGAATGGCCATATGCACCGGTTGGATATTGGCAGACACCACCTGTAGGTCAGGCACTTGCTGCATCAGCCAAGGCAAGGCCGCGCGCAGCTGCGTCAGCTTGGTTTCGGAGCGCAGGACAAAACGCAGCATCAGGCCGCCGTTGTGCTGACTCTGCGTCAGCAGCAGATGCTTAAGCTCGCCTCGCTTGCGCGCCACGTTATACGGCGTTAGCCCCGCACGGGCAATAAAGGTCTTAAGATGCCGAAAAACTTCGCCGAAGCTGGCGGGATAAAGCGGGCATTCGCAGAGGTCAACCGGCGTACCGTCGCGATGCAGCATGCCAAGAAGCGGGCGCTCAACGCTGCCGCTCACCACCATTTTGGCTTTATTGCGAAACGCCTGCTCCTGGCCCGCCACAGGTTCGCGCCATTCGCCCACCTCAAGGCCGCCGAGTAATTCGGACAGGTCGTGCTGTTTGTCGATGAGCTGAGTGGCGTAGGGTTTATCCAGCCACTGGCAGGACCGGCAGGTTCCGGCGGTGTATTGTGCGCAATGCATAAATGATGACCGTTATCGCTGTTGCGTATTCTGACAGTTAAAAAGTTGGCGCGAAGTGTACCACCGCACGCGGGGAAAGGCTCCTTTATCACGCCCGCGAAAAAGGCGTCTGCCGGTTCTCTGACCTTAGAACCGGCAGACGGACTACATTCGCGTCGCTCGCTGACGGTCTTTGGCTCGCTGTTTCTCGGCGCGATGCATAAACCCCCAGGCAATCACGCCGATAATCCCTACCACCAGCAGAATCAGCGTCGCCAGGGCGTTTATCTCCGGGTTGGTTCCTAAACGCACGCTGGCGAATACCAGCATCGGCAGCGTCGTCGACCCCGGCCCCGCTACAAAACTGGCAATCACCAAATCATCCAGCGACAGCGTAAACGCCAGCAGCCAGCCGGAAACCAGCGCAGGCGCAATCATCGGGATGGTGATGATAAAGAACACCTTCAGCGGCGTGGCGCCAAGGTCCATCGCTGCCTCCTCGATGGAGCGGTCAAGCTCACGCAGCCGTGCCGAGACCACCACCGCCACGTAGGCACTGCAAAACGTGACGTGCGCCAGCCAGATGGTAAACATGCCGCGTTCGCCCGGCCAACCCAGCGTATGCCCCATTGCCACGAACAGCAGCAGGAGCGCCAGACCGGTGATAACGTCGGGCATCACCAGCGGTGCGGTCAGCATAAAGGCAAACCCGGTCGATCCTTTGAATCGACCATAGCGCACCATGACCACCGCGGCCAAGGTACCGACCACCACCGCCATACTTGCCGCCGCAGTCGCGATAGTCAGACTCATGCTCACGGCGCTTATCATCGCCGAGTCATGAAACAGCGCCGTATACCACTGGGTCGACCATCCGGCCCATACGGTAACCAGTTTGGAGCTGTTAAAAGAATAGATGACCAGTATCAGCATGGGGGCATAGAGAAAGGCGAAGCCCAGCACCAGAATGGCGATGCGCCACGGCGAACGAACCACCGGTAATGAATTCATGCGTTGTCCCCCAGCTCTTTATTCTGGTACTTGTGAAACCAGAGGATAGGCACTATCAGCAGCAATAGCATCACCACGGCCACCGCCGAGGCGACCGGCCAGTCGCGGTTGTTGAAGAACTCCTGCCAAAGAATACGACCAATCATGATGCTGTCTGGCCCGCCAAGCAGCTCAGGAATAACGTACTCGCCCACCGCCGGAATAAATACCAGCATCGAACCGGCGATAATCCCACCCTTGGTCAGCGGCATAATCACTTTCACGAAGGTTTTAAAGGGCCTGGCGCCGAGATCCAGCGACGCCTCGACCAGCGAATAGTCCATGCGGGTCAGCGCGGTATAAATCGGCAACACCATAAACGGCAGATAGGAATAAACAATGCCAATATAGACCGCCAGATTGGTATGCAGAATAATTAAAGGCTGGTCGATAACCCCCGTCCACATCAGGAAATTGTTCAGCACGCCGTTGTCTTTAAGGATTGCCATCCAGGCATAAACGCGGATCAGGAAAGAGGTCCACGACGGCAGAATAACCAGCAGCAACAAGATATTACGCGTCGCCGGACTGCTGTGCGCGACCGCCCACGCTAGCGGATAGCCGATGATCAGACACAGTAGCGTTGAGATGGCGGCGACCTCGAGCGACTGCAGATAAGACTCGATATAAAGCGCATCCCCCGACAGCTGAAGGTAGTTACCAAAGTTTAAGGCGATATCCAGCACGCCGTCGGTCCAGGTCATCAAGTCGGTATAGGGCGGGATTGCCCGCGCCATATCGGCAAAGCTTATCTTCAGGACAATCAGAAACGGTAAGGCAAACAGCAGGATAAACCACAGCAGCGGCAGCAGGATCACCAGTTTTTTACCCTGCGACTGCATCAGCCTGTCGAAAAGCGAGCGTGATTTACCGGCAGGCGTCGCCTCGGAACTCTTTGTTATCACAGTCATGGTTATTCTCCCCGCCCTAAACGGTCAACACGACGCAGCTGTCGGCTTCCCAGCAAAGACGCACTTCATCGCCCCAGGTCGGCATCCCTTTGCGGAAACGGTGACCGTTCTGCAACTGGGCGGTAATCAATTGCCCGCTGTGCAGCCTGACGTGATAAATCGACAGGTCGCCCAGATAGGCGATATTCACCACCTCGCCAACTGCAAAGTTGCATCCGTCGGCCGGGACCGCCTCACAGAGCATGATTTTTTCGGGACGCAGCGCCACAAACGTCGGCACGCCGTCGCTGACGGCGGCGTCTGCGGCCACCTTCAACGGGTGCACCAGCCCCGGACTACGGAGGGTTATCGCGTCGTCTTCGCGGGACTCCAGCAGGCCTTCAAACACGTTAACCGAGCCAATAAATTCGGCGCTGAAGCGGCTGTTGGGGTGCTCATAAATCTCTTCCGGCTCACCAATCTGCACAAACTTGCCGCGATTCATAATCGCAATGCGCCCCGCCATGGTCATCGCCTCTTCCTGATCGTGGGTGACCATCACGCAGGTCGCGCCGACTCGCTCGAGAATATCGACCACTTCGAGCTGCATACGGTCGCGCAGCTTTTTGTCCAACGCGCCCATCGGCTCGTCGAGCAGCAGCAGCTTCGGCCGTTTTGCCAGGCTTCGCGCCAGCGCCACGCGCTGACGCTGACCGCCTGAAAGCTGATGCGGTTTGCGCCTGGCGAACTCTTCCATATGTACCAGCGTTAGCATCTCCGCCACGCGGGCCTTGATTTCGGCGGACGGCAGTTTGTCCTGCTTGAGGCCAAAGGCGATATTCTGTTCAACCGTCATATGGGGGAACAGCGCGTAAGACTGGAACATCATATTGATAGGACGCTGATACGGCGGTACCTGCGACAGGTCCTGCCCGTCGAGCACGATTTCGCCCTTGGTCGGCGACTCGAAACCGGCCAGCATGCGCAGCAGCGTTGACTTGCCGCATCCCGACGCGCCAAGCAGTGCGAAAATCTCGCCCTTGAAGATGGTTAGACTGACATCGTCGACGGCAAGCTGGCCGTCAAAAGACTTGGACAAATTGCGAATTTCCAACAGAGGAGTAAAACCTGTGCGGACTTTTTCGCCCGAAAATCGCTCGCCTGCATGTTGCGGCTGAGGGCGTGGAATAACGTCATTCACTCAGTGATGCCTCCGTCAGAAGCGGGTCAGGATAATTTAAGCATAACAGCCCGCTCAGATAACGCCGGGCCGATTGCGAACTTAGGTAATGAAATCAGAGCTCAATCAATAAAACGACGCGGCCCCGTCGTGTTGCCCGGAGCCGCGTTGAACTTACCGCTCCTCATCAGATAAATATCAGGAATTAATCCTGAAAAAATCAGGGGAGCGGCCTGATGCGAGATTATTTACCGCTTTGCACTTTGGTCCAAGAGCGGGTGATCAGACGGTCAATCTTCGGATCCTGAACTTTCAGGGTGAAGAGCTTGGCGCGCACATCGGCCGGTGGATAGATGCTTGGGTTATTGCGGATTTCTGGCTTGACTAGCGGGGTTGCCGCCGCATTGCCGTTAGCGTAAAACACCGCATTACTGATACCGGCCATCACCTCAGGCTTCATCAGATAGTTGAGGAACTGATACGCCTCGTCGGTGTTTTTTGCATCGGCTGGCATCGCGAACACGTCGAAGAACGCCAGCGCTCCCTCTTTAGGAATGCTGTAGGCGATATTTACGCCGTTTTTCGCCTCTTTTGCGCGGTTTGAAGCCTGAATGACGTCACCCGCCCAACCCACGGCCACGCAAATATCGCCGTTCGCCAGGTCATTGATATATTGAGAAGAGTGGAAGTAGCGGATGCTTGGACGTAGCTTGAGCAGCAGGTCGGTCGCAGCCGCGTAATCTTCAGGTTTAGTGCTGTTCGGGTCGAGGTGCAAATAGTTCAACACCGAAGCGTAGATTTCGGCCGGAGCGTCGAGGAATGAAACGCCGCAGCCCTTCAGCTTGGCGAGATTGTCTGGGTTTAATACCAGATCCCAGCTGTTAACCGGCGCGTCTTTACCGAGCGCGGCCTTTACTTTATCGACGTTGTAGCCGATGCCGGTTGTCGCCCACAGGTAAGGAATAGCGTATTTGTTACCCGGATCGTGCTGTGCAACCATCTTTAGCAGTTCTGGGTCGAGGTTTTTATAGTTTGGCAGTTTGCTCTTGTCGAGCGGCTTAAACACGCCCGCAGAGATTTGGCGTTCGAGGAAACTCGCCGAAGGCACCACCAGATCAAAGCCGGTGCTCCCTGCCATCAGCTTGCCTTCCAGCACCTCGTTGGAGTCGAAGACGTCGTAGACTACCTTAATGCCGGTTTCCTTTTGGAAGTTAGCGACGGTGTCTGGCGCAATATAATCTGACCAGTTATAGATATGCAGCGTTTTATCTTCCGCAGACGCGGCGACTGACGCAGCCATCGCCACACCCGCGATGACGCCTGACAACCACTTTTTACGCAGGGTAAACATCCGTTATTACCTCCAACAGGGGTGATAAAAATAAAAAGGACTCTGGTCGTCGCGCCTGTCTGCAGGATGCTATCTGTAAACCCGCAGTGGTTATAAAACAGGTCAAATAACCAGTAATTAAGTAGATGAGTAAATACTTTACCGATCTGAATATTTTTGTTGCCTACCCTGGCATTGAGACGGTGCATAGGCATGCACCTTGTCTGCTGCATCACCGATGAAATAATCGTTTGGCTTTTCAAGGTATCCGACGATTAGTACACAATGGGCAGCATAACGCCGTGATCAAAATCACACCATACCTGTTGAAAAAAAACACCATTCATCGATTTTTTATGCAATTTTGTCTATGCCGTGTAGCATTCATGTCCATACAAAGGGAAATGACCCGCAACAATACGCAATATTTAGCATAATGTTTTTTGAAACATAGCAAAGCTAGCGCAGCCATCGGAATGGCTGCGCGGGTTAAGAATTCATCAGAAGTAAAATCTGGCTGGCGGGGAGTGTCTTTGAGCGGGCCAACGTTAGGCCCGTTAATGATTAATGCAGCAGCGGGATATTCACACTGACCGGTGGCGCTGATTCATCGTCATCGCCCAAAAACAGCAGATCGTTGGCATGTGCCTCAAGGATTATCATCGACATCTGCTCTTCGCCCTGCTGAAGGAAATGCGCAAACTGGTCGAGGGTAATGCCGACCACCCCGCTAATCGACTGACAGACGATTAGCTTCGGCAGATTGTCGTCTTGGATATCGACAAAAGCCTTTACGGTCAACGAGCTGGCATTGATTTGGCTCAGATCGGCAACCAGCGGGATAAGCGCAGTCGGTTTAACTTCGGCAAGCGCAGAGAACAGGATAACGCCGTCAACCAGGTCAACCTTGGCATCAAAAACGCCGTCAAAATTCTGCATATGCGGCAAATGAAGAGCCTGACAAGAATCACACTCGAAAAAAGAAATGCCCAGCTGATCGAGCCAGCGTCGTAATAACGCCAAATCAGGGACGGTGAGTGAATCCATATAATCAGCCTCAGTGTGTCGGTAAAGCACGATGATGAATCGTAAAAAGATCGGAACTCGAAAATCACTCTACGCCAATTTTGCGCAGTCAGTCATTTTAAGCGAATAGTTAAGTGCGACAGCTTACGGAAATTTCCCGTTGAGCGCCACGATCAATCCTGACATTAACCGTTATTCGCTTAAAATATGGGTACTGCCGCCACAAAAAGGCGGCGTTGTGTGTTTATCGATCGATTTACCCACCAGACTTGAGTTTAAATCCCGGTTTGGCGCGCTGTACAATGTAATCGATCATCATGCCCGCGATGTCTAATCCGGTCGTCGTTTCAATCCCTTCAAGTCCCGGAGAGGCATTGACCTCCATCACCAGCGGCCCGCGCTCGGCGCGCAGAATATCCACGCCTGCGACGTCCAGACCCAGCGTGAGCGCAGCCTTGATAGCGATGTCTTTTTCCTGTGGCGTAATAGCCACATTCCGCGCGGTGCCGCCGCGATGCAGGTTGGAGCGAAAATCACCCGGTTTGGCCTGGCGTTCAATCGCGGCGACCACCTTTTTACCGATAATCAGACAGCGGATGTCTGCACCATTGGCCTCACGAATGTATTCCTGCACCAGAATGTGCGCGTTCAGACCGCGAAAAGCGTCAATCACGCTCTCCGCCGCCTGCCGGGTCTCGGCCAATACCACACCGATGCCCTGCGTCCCTTCGACCAGTTTCACCACCAGCGGTGCGCCACCGACCAGCGCTATCAGATCGGACGTATCGTCCGGCGAATGAGCAAAACCGGTAATCGGCAGGTCAATGCCTTCACGCGCCAGAATCTGCATTGAGCGCAGCTTGTCGCGCGCGCGGGTAATGGCGACCGATTCGTTTAATGGAAAACTGCCTAACATCTCGAACTGCCGCAGCACCGCCGTGCCATAAAACGTAATCGCGGATCCTATCCTTGGGATAACCGCCTGATACTTGTCCAGCTGCTTCCCCCGATAGTGCACGCTCGGCGCGGCGCAGTTGATGTTCATATAGCACGACAGCGGGTCTATCACGTCGATTTCATGACCGCGAGACTCCCCTGCCTCTTTGAGGCGCTTGCAGGAATAAAGGCTGCCGTCACGAGAAAGTATGGCAATTTTCATCAGACACTCCGTTGCCGATTAACGCGTTGCCCAGCCCTGCTTGTGCAGCGCTTCAAGCATAAAGGGACGCTGCTCTTTTTTGAGCGTACGGATAATCAGGTCGCTCCAGTTATCGCGGCGTGCGTTGCTGTCGCGCTGGGCATAGTAATCTTCCAGCTCTGCGTCGTAGGCTGCCAGCTGGTCTTTATCCAGCGGCTGATAGCTATTTTCATGCACCAGCATGCTCTGTGGCATACGCGGTTTGAAGGCATTAACCTGCGCCGGATGCCCCACGCAAAAGCCAAACAGCGGCATCACGAACTTAGGCAGGTTCAGCAGCGCTATCACGTCTTCGATTCTGTTGCGGATACCGCCGATAAACACGCCGCCCAACCCGAGAGATTCGGCAGCGACCATCGCATTCTGCGCCATTAGCGCAGTATCCACGCAGCCCAGCAGCAGCTGTTCTGCCAGGCCCAGTTCGGCCTGTGGATTGATTTGCAGGTTACGGTTGAAGTCGGCACAGAACACCCAAAACTCGGCAGCGGTAGCGACATATTTCTGGCCGCCGGTGTATTCCACCAGCTTCTCGCGCAGTTGTGGGTTGGTGATACGAATAATGGATGAGCACTGTAAGAAACTCGACGTTGACGCAGCCTGAGCTGCGCCAATAATTGCCTCTCTTTGCTCATCGGTCAGCGCCTGGCCGGTAAAGGAACGCACGGAGCTGTGCGCGCGAAGGAGGTCAATAGTTGGCGTCATAATACGAATCCTTGAAAGAATGAGATGGGTAAAAGATAAACCCTCAAGACATCAATGATTCATGTTCGCAGAGGCCTTTGCAAGCCTCGCCGCACTAAATGACGTAACGGCCTGAGATGACGTTGCCTAAGGCTGCACCATTGCGTTGTATTTTCGCGCAGATAGGCACAGCACATCAAAGCGACAGGTAATTCCTACTTTTTTTTCTCAAAAGAGACAGGCATAGTAGCCCCAAGCATTGAGAGCTATGCGCTAAATTACAAAAAAATTCTGCGATATCATTCTCAAATTTATCAAGTCCTGAAATTCAGGCATTTTAAAATCTAAGGAGTCTCCATGTTTGCAGTAATTTTCGGGCGTCCTGGCTGTCCTTATTGTGTTCGTGCAAAAGAGTTGGCTGAAAAACTGACTGAAGAACGTGATGATTTCAATTTCCGCTACGTTGATATTCATGCGGAAGGCATCAGCAAAGCCGATTTGGAAAAAACCGTGGGTAAGCCTGTAGAAACCGTGCCACAGATTTTCCTCGACCAGAAACACATCGGTGGTTGCACTGATTTTGAAGCTTACGCAAAAGAAAATCTGGCGCTTTATCAGCAGTAAGAACATTTTTTAGCGAAAGATTGAGTAAAGGCCCTCCGGTAAAGAAGGGCCTTTTTGTGTAACAGGCTTACATCGTTTGAAAACACTCAGCAGGTTAATCAAACAACTTTGTCGATTAGAAGGTAAAGCTGAGCTGTGCCACAGCGCCGTAAGTACGGTCTGTGCCCTTTATAGCCGCCACATCTACGTGTATCACGCCAAAAGGTGAAAGACCCACACCGGCGGTGAGTGCGCTACCGCTGTTCGACATCATGTTTTGGCGATAACCGGCGCGCAGTTGTGCCCAATCCCACGCATTAAGCTCTGCCCCCACGCTGGCAAATTGACGCTTTTCATCTGTAGCAAAACCGCTGGCTGGCGTGAGATCGATATCCACTGCGCTAGTAAAGAAATCGTTGTGCCAGGCAACACCCGTAGTCACCTGGGTGCGCACTTTAAACGTCTCTTTCAAACCATTAACTTCTTTACTTTCCATCATGCGTGGCACGATATTTTGCGCAACCAGCCCCAATGTCCAGCGATCGGTGAGATAGGAGGCAAAACCAATGTCGCTATTAAAGTTTGACTGAGTGCTAAGATAATTTTTGGTGCTTAAATATTTACCGGTATAGTTCTTCAACGTCATGTTGTTGTTATATAAATCGACACGCTGGTATTTAGGCGTAATACCTATTGAAGACTTAACGCCATTAATTTCAAATTCTTTAGCAAAAGCGATACCCACATCAGTTATCGTGGCTGCACGGCCTATCATATGAGATGTCAGTGCATTTTCACCGGCATCAGTGGGATTAATGCTGCCATTTGCAACACCGTCAAGATATTTCAGGTCACGCCCGTTGACTTTGCCTTCTAATGTAGCGGTACCCCAGGATTTTATTACCAACGCAAACGGCATCACACGGCTCGGCACTGCTGCAATAATTCCGGCACTGACTTGCCCGGTCGTTTTGGCATTATTAAGGTCCAACAATTTGCTTTTGTATTCTTTGGCTGTAGACGCAGATATCCTGCCCGTCCCAAGCTCATTTGCGTAATGCTGTCGTGCATCTTTAACCTGTTTAAGGCCGTCTTGCATATTATTAGGATCGGATACCTGAGCCCCGACCGAGGGTAAAATCAGACTAAAATCATCACTCTGACCAAAGCTGGACATCAGTGCCGGGTTGGCCAATGGAGCCGTTCCATAACGGGAAGAAGCAACACCGGTACCTCCCATCGCGTCGTTGCGCGCTTCCATATATGTGCCCGCTGCATTTGCACTTCCAGACAGAGCAAGTAGAACCGATAGAGACATAAGTGAATACTGATTAGCAAAAAACTTCATACTTTCCCTTAGATAACACACTATTTTTAGATAGAGAGACGCCTTTCACGATATATTGCGAAAAATAACCGTCGTGAAAAAATATAATATTCTCCCTGGCGCCATTTAATATAAAGAAAGAGAGACTCTTTATTAAGAAATATCTCCAATGCGTTTTAAATTATTCAAACTAGTAAGTTATTTGAGCCGCACTGATTCCGACACAGGTACCTGACGCATTTTCTTTCAGTGCAATAATAACCAATGCATCCTATTTGACGCATTGATTCAGATCAGCTGGGTGCTATAAGTAATAAATAGAGGGAAAAATAAAGCCGTAGGAATATTATCGATATATTACAAGGTAATATAAACCCTAATGATGTTTATTCTTGAGATAATATAAATAACATTAAATTTTCGAAAATAATAAAATCTGTTGAAGGGTGAAAATTCGAGGGAAAGTATAAAGCGACAATTAACCAAGATTTAGAAGCAGATCTGCCGACACAAACCTGCCTCTCGCTGAAGTTGGCCCTATTGGCGGCGCGCTTGCCTGCTCCAGACCCGATAAAGCGTCACCAGCATAACCCCGAGCATCGACCAAAATACCGCGCTGGTTAAATAGGCAAGTTCTTCCCAGTAACTGCGGATTTCAAATAAGAAATAGTGCCGAATCAGCAGGCACAGCGGGATGCAAATCACCGAGCCGAGGAATAAGGCAACAAAATGTTCACCACGGCTGACAAGACAGGCAATGATTCCCGGTAGTAAGTACAACAACATGCAAAAATCTTCCTGCGGAATAACTTTATTAACAGGAATGACATGACCTTTTAACGAAATAAAAACAAAAACAAATAACACAATGTTTATCGCGCTGGCTAAAAAGGGAAATACCCGTCTCATGTCCTCTCTCCATAGTTCATCAACCCTAAATCTTCGGGCTGTTTGTTGCTATACGTAACAAAAGCGAAGACAAGTAACCCTATCCATAAGGCTACATAACTGTTTTTGCTCTTAAACACCGGCTAATACTGGCTGTAAGCCCGTTCAACGACTAGAATACTGCCCGTGATTTCGGATAAACAGTAACTGCGATTGAGTGCGATCCGTTGGCTGCGTGATTTTCATAAGTAGCATGAAGGAATTTATCTCTTGCCGTTATATATTTCAATAAATTGCTGGTAACCAAAAAGTAATACTCTGTGAATATAAATGTCGCTAGTTTGTTAAACGGTAACTACATCCTTTTACTCTTCGTGGTATTGGCGTTAGGCCTGTGCCTCGGAAAAGTTCGACTAGGATCGGTACAGTTAGGTAATTCCATTGGGGTTTTAGTCGTTTCCCTGCTGCTTGGGCAACAACATTTCACGATCAACACCGAAGCACTGAATCTCGGCTTTATGCTGTTTATTTTTTGTGTCGGTATCGAAGCGGGTCCCAATTTCTTTTCAATTTTCTTCCGTGATGGCAAGAATTACCTGATGCTGGCGCTGGTCATGGTCGGTTCCGCCATGCTGCTCGCCTTTGGGCTGGGGCGTTTCTTTGGCTGGGACATTGGCCTGACCGCCGGTATGCTGGCCGGTTCGATGACCTCGACGCCGGTTCTGGTGGGCGCGGGCGATACCTTACGCAACACGCTCGGCGGCACCAGGGTTCTGGGTCCAGAGCTCGACAACCTTAGCCTCGGCTATGCCCTAACCTATCTTATCGGTCTGGTCAGCCTGATTTTTGGCGCACGCTATCTGCCGAAGCTTCAGCATCAAGACCTCTCGACCAGCGCCCAGCAGATTGCTCGCGAACGTGGCCTCGACGCTGACAGTCAGCGCAAGGTTTACCTGCCGGTGATTCGCGCCTACCGGGTGGGTCAGGAGCTGGTCGCCTGGGCTGACGGCAAAAACCTGCGTGAGCTGGGTATTTATCGCCAGACCGGTTGCTACATCGAGCGTATTCGCCGCAACGGTATTCTGGCGACCCCGGACGGCGACGCGGTGCTGCAATATGGTGATGAAATCGCGCTAGTGGGTTACCCGGACGCGCACTCACGCCTTGACCCCAGCTTCCGTAACGGTAAAGAGGTGTTCGACCGCGACCTGCTCGACATGCGCATCGTCACCGAAGAAGTCGTGGTGAAGAACAACAACGCCGTGGGTAAACGCCTCAGCCAGTTGAATCTGACCGACCACGGCTGCTTCCTGAATCGCGTTATCCGCAGCCAGATTGAGATGCCTATCGACGACAGCATCGTATTGAACAAAGGCGACGTGTTGCAGATTAGCGGCGACGCACGACGGGTTAAAAGCGTTGCAGAACGTATCGGGTTTATCTCGATTCACAGCCAGTTAACTGACCTGCTGGCCTTCTGCGCATTCTTTATCGTCGGCCTGATGATTGGGCTGATCACCTTCCAGTTCAAAACCATCACCTTCGGCATTGGAAACGCGGCCGGCCTGCTGTTCGCGGGTATCATGCTCGGCTTCCTGCGGGCCAACCACCCTACTTTTGGCTATATCCCGCAGGGCGCGTTGAACATGGTCAAGGAATTTGGCCTGATGGTGTTCATGGCCGGTGTCGGCCTGAGCGCAGGCGCGGGAATCAACCACGGGCTTGGCGCAGTTGGCGGTCAAATGCTGGTGTCAGGACTGATAGTTAGCCTGGTGCCGGTGGTTATCTGCTTTATCTTTGGTGCCTATGTGCTGCGCATGAACCGCGCGCTGCTGTTCGGGGCCATCATGGGGGCACGCACCTGTGCACCGGCGATGGAAATCATCAGTGATACCGCACGCAGCAACATTCCTGCGCTGGGTTATGCCGGTACCTACGCCATCGCTAACGTATTGCTGACGCTTGCCGGTACGCTGATAGTGATCATCTGGCCGGGGTCGTAATTTAATCTCTTGATTCTAAAGGTAGTTCAGAGAAAGCAATAAATAATTGTATTTTTTTTGAACTACCGAGAACTTTCTCTTATGGCGGTAGTCTTAACTATTGCCACTGCTTTTCTTAGAAGTCCCCACGTTGGAGAGCCCGATAATCCCGCCTGTTTAGGTTCAAGATTACCGGGTTTTTTCTTGCCTGAAATTCACCTTCCCCCAATAAAAAACCCGCAAATCTGCGGGCTTATATAAAGTTGTGCGCTGTGTTTAGGTATTAGCCCGCTTCATCCAGGAGTTAACCGGCCGACGGGTCTTGCATATAGGTGGCCTTCAGTTCATCGACATAAGCTAATAAACGTTGCTTCACTTCATCATTTTCTTCGGTATTTATCTTTTTGGATACGTTGCGGAGCACTTTGCCAGCGTCAACGCCACCCAGGCGGGCAAGGATTTCCGAGATAATCAAAATATTCATCTTATCGCGGCAGGACTGTTCGAATTCAGCGGCTGTAGTCATTTTATCTTCCTGTTAAAAATGGCAATACCTGTGTTCCCAATCGGATAAGTCTTATCCAATAGTAATGTTAGCCAACTATCTAGATGTCAGTCACAAAATTTCGTCACTTGAGATAAAAAAACGCCTGCCGCGGCTTTAGCACTTTCACTTTAGGCGGATGTTACTGTTATTTATGTTTATTAGAGGCGGGTTCGGATAACGCGTTAAGATCTGCCCTCAACGTTAATTCCTTTGATTTGAGAGAACCAAGGAGTGCTTGCACGCGACCCTTCTGTCCCTTTAGTTTTGCCAGTTCGGACTTTTCTCCCTCAGAGCTAGGCGACGTTTTGGCCCGCTTGAGGATGTTGATGTCTGTTGTTAGCCTTTTTTCCATAATCGAGGCGGTTCTCTGTTTTATTTTGATTTTTCTGAGATTGCCAGCGATTTCAACTATCGTCTCAAGCTTCTGGCCCGCCGCGACAGCCGGGGCCACTATAGTTTTTATTTCATTGATTTTGTTATTAATCTTATTGTTAAGATTTTCGACGTTATCCTTTTTCCGAGGCTGAGTGCCTTTGGCTGCTTTAGGAGCCGTGGACTGGGATAACGGGATGCTAGCGCTCATTTTGTCGCCTGATACCGGGGCTTTTTTCTTGCCCTGGTTTGTATCAACGCTGACAGGAGCAGGCGCTGTTTCATGCGTACGATGCTGCGAATGCGTTTCATAGTTTTCCGGCGTCACCATTTTAGGCACCCGCTGCTGTAGGGCAGTGCAAAACTCCTCAATCTCATCCGCTTTTTCAAGATAGTTCAGACTGTAGTCAACCTCGGTGCTATGAGGTTGAGCCTCATACTTATGCTGAACAAAAACCTGATCTTTTTCTTCGAACTCAAGCGTTCGCACGGAATCTATCTTTCCTTGCTCATTAGTATGGACAAAACTCATCGAGGATATGTTGTGAGCATCCATAAAGTTTTTGATAGTCTTAAGATAGTGATCGTCGTTCTGATCTGCCCGTCGTATTAACGCATCGGGCATATCCATCAGCTTAATATTAGAAAGATTTCCGTTCTCGACAGCGGTTTTGACCTCATCCAGCGTCTTGTTAATAAGCTTGTCAATATTGTTATGGCCAGATTTATCTGTATTGCTTGTCGCAGATAAATGTGAAGGGTGGATTGGACTTAAAGCCTGGGAAGTCAAATTGTTAATTGCGGACATTATTTAATTCATCCATAAACATAAAAAGTCATGCACAGCAAAAGGCGCAAAGGGATTTTGATGCTCTATTTTTTGGACCTTACATCCTTGTAGGCCAGAGAATAATCTGTTTCGGGGAGGGGGACTGTCGAAAATATGCATTAATTATCGGAAATCAACATCTGGAACTACGGCCTAGGAATGATAACGACCCCACAGGGTGGCAATGACCTCAGCGGTGTCATGGCAGGCCTGGAGCACCAGCTTGGTGTCCTGCTGGCTTTTCTCGCTGCGACAGCCGGCTAAATGCTGTTTGATCTGCGTCTCGCCGCCGCGCAGCTGCGCGAGCAGGGTATCGCGAATAATCCCGCGATCGTCGCGGCGTAGCACTTTTTCCAACTCGGTTAATCTGGCCATCAAGCCTCCTGAAATTAAAAGTTAAGCGGCACAGATATCACCTGCTGCCCGCGCATAAAGGTCACGGTGCGGTGAGTTATCGAGTAAATTTTAAAGCCGCTGGGCAACACTGCCCCTTGCTGTAGCCGCATGCCGTTGGCCAGCTGCAGATACACGGATTTTTTGTTTCCCCCCACGCTAATAAGCGCCGAAGGAAGAATATGTTCTGCCTGCATCGCGGTCGGAATATTTTGATAATGCGCTTTAAGGCTGAGGCGATCGCGACGATTAAACGCCTCGATAATCTGCGTTATTTTAGCGATGCTTTTGGCGTCTTTTTCACCGCTGACCATAAACTCCTTACCGACAACGGCAATACTCAGCCCTTCCATCACCTCGTTTTTGTGCAGCTCATCCACCAGCAGCTGAAACAGCTCCGCCTGGTCATTGACCACCACCCACTTCTTCAGCAGCGTTATCTCATGCAGTCGCATGGTGGTTCGTTGCCATGCCGCATCGGACTTGATTGAGCCATGGATCTCCACGCTGTCAGGCGTTTTACCGCTGGTGACCTCTGCGCCCAGATATCCATTGAGGATAAGCAATTGGCGCACCCGCTGGCGCAGCGTATCGCCCCCCATGCTCTCATCGTGGAAGTTAAGTCCGTGCTGCCGTAACTGGTGATGTAAATCCTTCAGGCTTTGCGACGAGGCCACCAGACCGCTAAGCCTGACGGTGCCATGGGAATCGATATCCGCCTTAAGCCCGGTAAACTTTGGGTCATTGAGGGTCTGCTTTAACCAGTGACCGGGGTCAAACGGCGGTGGAGGTTGCACAGAATGATGCATAAACCCGGCGCCAATCACCGCCCCGGCGGTGAGCAACAGCCCCAATGCGGCACCTACAGGCCAGGAAAGCTTCTTTTTGCTCTCGCTTTTAGCGACCTGACGCACCGGCAGAGACGGCGCAGGGAGTTCGCTCTCAGGTTCACCGAGCAGCAACATCTGGCCTGCCAAATCGATAACCTGCCCCAGCGGCAGCATTTGCGAACAGTCCCAGGGTAACCCACCGACCCAGACAGGCACCGGCGGCGCGAGCATCACGCCCTCTTCGCTTACGGTGAGCACGGTGCTAACGCCCTCTTCCAGCGGCAAGGCAACGTCGGGATCTTCACCGCTGAGACGCGTTTCTCCGGCGGGGAGGTCTAACTCTCGCCCCGCCAAAGGACCGTTCAACCATTTAACTTTATAAAAAAACTCCATGCTTGCTCCGGTCTCAGAGTTGTGACGAAGGCTGAGCCTTAATCAAAAACAGACGCACTGTGCTGCGACTGGTTTTATCGGTAGAGCGGAACAAACTTCCCACCAACGGTAAATCTCCGAGCAGCGGAATTTTTCTCTCGCTCTCTTTCACTTCGTCCTGAATAAAGCCGCCAAGCAGTAAGCTTTGACCGGCGCGGAGCAAGGTCTGCGTCGAGACCTCAGAGTTGCTCGTTTGCGGTAGAGGTTCATGTTCACTAAGGGCGTCCGTATGTTTGCCATCTTGGATAATCAACTTCAGCATCATTTCTGGGTGACCGCCCTGGTTTATCAGACGCGGCGTGACTCTGAGCAGCGACCCAGTAGTGATCGACTCGATCTTGGCCACTTTTTCAGAAACAAGTTTGGTGTGAAACGTTACGCTGCGGTCCAGCACCGCCTCGGTATTGTCGAGCGTGACGACCGAAGGTCGCGAGAGCAGCTGCGCCTTGGCGTTTTTCTCCAGCGCGCTGAGCTTGACCATAAAGCCGCCGGTATTGGTAATAATCGAAGAAAAGCTGCTCGACGACGGCGCGCCGCTGCTGTTGAGGCTGATACCTCCGCCGCCGATTTGCGTCGACAGCGACCAGTCGATGCCCAGCGATTTGAGCTCGGTTGAATCGACGTCCATGATCATCACCGAAATTTCGATCAGCTTCGGTTTGATATCGAATTTCTTAATCAGCGAGGCATACATCGGAATATTGATTTTGCGGTCACGCACAATTACCGCATTTTGCTGAATATCCGCCGAGAACATCGGCAGTGAACGGTCGGCAGGCTGTTGCTCGCCCTGATTCTCTTTCAGCGGCAGGGTGCGCCCCTGCGCCATCTCTTTGAGCATGCTAACGATACCGGGTATCACTATCTGCTGGCCGCGATAACTGTGGGTGGTGTCACCCGCGCTGGCGTACTTCAGCGGGAACAGCTCGATCTTTTCCTGATTCTGGTCGTGATTCAGCTTCTGCTGGTCAATACGTTTCGCCAGCGTCTCCACGCGAGACAGGCAAATGGGCACGCCTTCGACCTGCATAGCGTTCGAAGACGGCAGCGCGCGTACCTGGCAATGTTTGTTGTCGAGGATATTGCTGCCTTCAAGTTGACTAATCAGCTCACTAACCGGCAGATAGGTAGGCGTAATCAGTTGGCTGCCGACTTCGCTGGCCTTATAGATGTGGATAGCCTGCCCGTCGTAATACCAGGCCAGCTTGTGCATCCGCGCGAGTTCGTCCAGCGCCTTTGAAGGCGAGACATCTTTGATAACGCCAATAAAAGGCTCATCAACCTGCGTGCTAACCACCACGGGAACCCCATAGTTGGCCCCCAAATCGTGTAATACGTCGGTGAGTTTGCTTCCTCGACTGGAGAGAAAAAAGGGGTCATCCCCTTGCCAGGGGAGGCTGGCAAGGGCGCTAAAATGACACAGCATCGAGGCGAGGCCCACGGCCAGTAACAGGTTTTTTCTCATCTCTATGCTCCAGAATGTGGGTGAAGGAGGAGGCCTGATTTTTCACCAAATCTGATCAGCCAGTCAGCAATATCCTGCTGTTTACTCAATGAAGCTTCCCATTCCTGAGTCGAGAACGTGGTGCGATTAAGGCGCAGTAGAAACAACCTTTCGCTTTCAACCAACAGGGAATCGTTAACGCAGGTGGGAACCGAGGCGAACCACAGACAAACGCGCTGGAGCCAGTCGACATCACTGACGGTCAGACCGGTATCCATCGCGATGCAAACGCCCTGTGGAAAACAGCTACACCAGGCCCGCTGCTCCGCCACGTCAAGTATCAGCCGATCGCTACGCATTTTTACCACGTGGACCGACTCCAGGGCGGCAAGGGAGTCAGGGAGTTTCATATCATCTCGATTGCATTGAAAAAGAGCGGCTATTTTGCGGATGTAGACGTAATTTCGGTATCAGGTGTTGACCTGATTTATTCAGCCGGTGAATTGAACAGCGAAGCTTCAAGCTATTTGTTATATAATTCTCAATCAACCTTCCCTAAAAGATGGTAAATAATGACAGTTCGAACGGAGAATAATCCCGCGTTAAAAAGGGTTCTATTGGTCGAGGATCACTCTTTGCTCAGCGACGGCATTACCCAGCTTATCTCTTCCCTGCCTGATTACGAGGTGGTGGGCGTGGTAGTAGACGGATTGAAGGTCTACGCTGCCTGTCAGCAGCTGCATCCTGACCTGGTGATACTTGATTTGGGGCTGCCCGGCATGGACGGCAATGATGTGATTCATCAGCTCAAGCAGCGCTGGGTGGAGTTAACTATCATCGTGCTCACCGCCGACAACAACGAGCACCGCGCTAAGGCCGCACTCAGCGCGGGCGCGATTTCCTATATCCTGAAAAGAAGTCCGCAGCAGACCCTACTTTCGGCACTGCAAATGGCCGCCGCAGGGCGTTCCTACATCGACCCTTCGCTCGACGAGCAGCAGATAATCAAAACAGATAAATTGCTGGACGGTCAGGTACGCCTGACGGTAAGAGAACGCCAGATTCTGAAGCTTATTGCCGAAGGCAGCCGCAACCGCGACATCGCCGAGAGCCTGAAGATTACCATCAAGACGGTAGAGACCCATCGCCTGAATCTGATGCGCAAGCTCGATGCCCACAGCGCGGTCGAGCTCACCAACTGGGCAATCCGCCTGGGGATCCACAATTGAGCTTTCTCAGCTAAAACTTTCGCGCCGCAGCAAGTCAATCAGCGGCTGAATACGTGAAGAATCAGGCCAATCCCCTGCTATCACTTCCTCCTCAATCTTGGCGCAGTGGTCATGAAGCGTCAGATAACCGCACAGCCCGGCGCAGCCTTTAATCGCATGCAACGACTCCAGCAGCTGCGTCTGCTGATACCCCAGCCAACTCTGCTCGATGCGATTGGCGAAGGTCTTGAAGGTCTGCCAGATTTCGTCCCGTAACTTTTCGTCCACCTGCACGTCAATCAGCGGTTTCCCCAACGAAGGATTGCGCATCAGCTCAATGCCCCGCGTAAGCTGCAGCATGACCACGTTCTCGATGACCTCCATGAGTTTAGGCATCTGCAATGGCTTAGTGAGATAACCGTGCATCCCACTTTCCATGACCCGCTCACGCTCGCTGGAAAGCGCGTCGGCGGTCAACGCCACGATGGGCGTGTCTTCGTCCAGCATGCCAGACTCGGGAGCGCGCCAACGCTGTGCGGTAGTGAAACCGTCCATTTCCGGCATGCGCAGATCCATCAATATCATGTCATAAATGCCTTCTCGCCCGCAGTACAGCGCCTCCTGCCCGGAGTGTGCGGCATCAACCTGATGCCCGAGGTCACGCAGAATTTTGCTCAATACCTCGAGATTAGCCGCTACGTCGTCAACGATTAACACCTTCAGCGACCACGGGCTCAGAATCAGTGGTGCTGTGCTTTGCTCTTCATAATCATTGCCCTGCAGCAGGGTAGCGACCGTTCGCCACAAACGCCCCGGAAGATAGGACAGTGCATGAGACGCCAGCGCATGGTTCATTCCCTCAACCGGGGTCAGCCCCCACTCAAGCAGCTGTGGATGCAGCTCCGCGGGCGCGACGATTTCACCGCTCAGGCGCATTTTCTCTCCGCGCTGCGGCCCGTCCGGTAACCAAAAGGTAAATCTGGCCCCCTGACCCGGCTGGCTGGACAGCAGAATATCTCCGCCCATCGACTGCGCCAACATCGAGGAGATAGTCAGCCCCAGACCGTTACCTCCGCTGTGTGCGCTAACTTGCACGAAAGGACGGAAAATCTGCTGATGCTGGCTCTCATCAATTCCCTCACCGCTGTCCTCGATAGCGAACACCAAACGCTCGTCCTGCACCTCGACGTGCAGCTTAACGTAGCCCCGTTGGGTGAATTTAATCGCATTGCCGAGCAGGTTTATCAGAACTTGTTTAACCCGAATGCGGCTCATCATTATTTCGGCTGGAATATCATTGGCCACCCACGCGCTAAGCGTCAGGCCTTTTTCCTCGGCCCGCAGGCGCACCGCCATCATGACCTTGTCCAGCAGCGGCAAAAGGGGAACCAGCTCGTAGGTCAGCTCAAGCTTGCCGAGCTCTATCTGGTTGTAGTCGAGAATATTGTTGATCAGAGAGAGGAGATAGTCGGAGGACATAGTCGCGGTCTCAACAAGCCCCTGCTGCTCGGCCGTGAGTTCTGAACGCTGCAACAGCACCAACGCCCCCACGATGCTGTTCATCGGTGTTCGTATCTCGTGGCCAATATTAGCAATGTGCTCGATCTTTCTGAAATGGGTCTGCTCGACGCCGCCCGGTGACACATCCACGGTCTGTTTTGCCCGACGCCCCAGCCCTTGGTAAAAACCCAGTACGCGCTGCCACAGCAGATTCTTTTCGCTCACTTTTTTCATAATTTTGAGGCCCCCGACGTATTTCAAAAGGCGAAACAGCGGCATCACGACGCTGAGGATGGCGGTTCAGGCGTTGATTCAGGTGTTTACCCGATAGTGTTGAACAGGCTCTTTGCCGATGATAGCCGCAGCCTGGGAAGCCTCCCCGGTACCTTTATCAATAAATTATCAGAGAGACCGGATGGGATTACAAACCGAACGGCGACTGGAACAGTTTTTACAGCTTGCTGACCTGCCCTCAACGCAGGTTTCGTCGCGAATGGAATTTTCCATGCCGCCCTTTCAGCTCTACGTCGAATGCCTGGAAGAGCACATATTATTGACCCTGAGCCGAGAGATTGAGGATGCCTATCAGGGTACTGCATTCGTTAAATCACTGAGCGCCTGTCATCCTGCCCGCACCCAAGGCACGCCCATACGCACCTGGCAACTAAAAGGAAAACAAATGCTTAGCTGCTCACCGGGAAAATACAGTGACGTGAGTCATTGGCTGGCCTGCCTGCAAACAATGCGCCGCATGCTTGAAATTATCGCCGGAGGTCACCGATGAAGCTCCTGCAAAAATGGCTGCTTATCATCGCCGCACGTCAGGATATTATGCTAGCGGCCATGCTGCTGCTTGCCGTATTCATGATGATTATTCCCCTGCCAACCTGGCTGGTGGATTTCATGATTGCGCTGAACCTGACTATCTCCGTTATCCTGCTGATGATGGCACTGTACATCAGAAATCCGCTGGAATTTGCAACCTTCCCCTCAGTTTTGCTGATTACGACGCTGTACCGACTGGCATTGACCATCAGTACTACGCGTCTGATTCTGCTTCAGGCGGACGCCGGACAGATAGTTTACACCTTCGGCCAGTTCGCGGTCGGCGGTAATCTCGGCGTCGGGCTTATCGTATTTGTAATAATTACCATCGTGCAGTTTATCGTCATCACCAAAGGGTCGGAGCGTGTGGCCGAAGTTGGCGCACGTTTCTCGCTCGATGCCATGCCCGGTAAGCAGATGAGTATCGACGGTGACATGCGCGCCGGGACCATTGACGCCGAAGAAGCCCGTCGCCTGCGCGGCTTGGTGCAGAAGGAGAGCCAGCTGTACGGTGCAATGGACGGCGCGATGAAGTTCGTAAAAGGTGACTCCATCGCCGGTATCATCATTATTCTGGTGAATATCTTCGGCGGGACCGCCATCGGCATCATGTCACACGGCATGAGCGCCAGCGAGGCGATGTCAACCTACGCCATTCTGTCGATTGGTGACGGTCTGGTCAGCCAGATCCCCGCCCTGCTTATCTCCATCACCGCCGGGATAATCGTTACCCGCGTCTCCGGCGAAGAGAAACTCAATCTGGCCGGCGACCTCGCCCACCAGATAGGCTCGCAGTCGCAGGCGCTGACCGTGTCCTGTGTGGTTCTGCTGGTGTTTGCGATGATCCTTGGCTTCCCGGCTATCTACTTTATTATGCTGGCGCTTGGGCTATTCGGCTGCACCATTCTGGTTAAAAGACGCAGCAAGAACAAGGCCAACGGCGCGAGCGGCCCTGGTGCCGACGCGAGTGGCGAAAATGGCACAGCGGGTGGCGCTGCCATGACCCCGGGCGCAACACCGCTGATGATTCGCCTGTCCCCCGACCTGATGCGCTCCGGCAAGTTTGCGCCTAAGGTCGAGGCTTTCCGCCACAACAAATTCGAAAAGCTGGGCATTCCCTTGCCGGACGTTCAGCTGTTCCAGGACGCCTCGCTAAGCGCTGGCAGCATGCAGATCATGCTGTATCAGGAGGCGGTGATGGTAGTCGATATACCGGATGGCCTGCTGCTCGCCGACGTCTCGACGCAGACCCTGCCGCAGGCAGAAAAAAGCGTGCGCCTGCCGTTCAGCCTGCAAAGTTTGCAGTGGGTCTCTCCAACGCATAAAGAAGCCCTTTCGATGCTCGGCGTTACGCTACATGAGAGCGAGGACCGGCTGGTTCACTGCCTGTCGATTCTGGTTGACCGCTATGCCGGTGAGTTTATTGGCGTGCAGGAAACCCGCTTCCTGATGGACGCGATGGAAGGCAAATATTCTGACCTGATCAAAGAGGTTCAACGCCAGTTGCCGATTGGCCGCATCGCCGACGTGCTGCAACGGCTGGTCACCGAAGGCGTTTCGATTCGCGACCTGCGCAGCATTTTCGAAGCGTTGATCGAATGGGCGCCGCGTGAAAAAGACCCGATCATGCTGGTGGAATATGTGCGTATCGGTCTGAGACGCCATCTGGTGACCCGCTTTAAAGCCGGTAATCCGTGGATTAGCTGCTGGATGATTGGCGACGTCATAGAAAGCATGATCCGCGAGGCGATTCGCCAAACGTCATCTGGCTCCTATTCAGCCCTCGATTCCGAGTTAAATCAGGCCATTATCGACCGTATTCGCGAGCAGACCGGAGAAGAAGAACGCCGCACTCACGTGTTGATGACCGCCATCGACATACGTCGCTTCCTGCGCAAAGTCATCGAACGCGAGTTTTATAACCTTCAGGTTCTCTCCTTCCAGGAGATAGGCGAAGAGACGGAACTGCACGTCGTCGGCAATATTGACCTGATAGGAGAAGAGTAAAATGCGCCTTCCCGACCGCGAGGATATCCTCGAACAACTGATCGAACGCCTGCAACTGCCCGCCGCCGACCCAAACGCCGGGCGACAACTGGCCGGTAAGGTGGTTGAAATCGGTCCGACGCTGCTCAAAGCCTCGCTGCCGGGCGTCAGTCTGGCAGAAATTTGTCGCCTTGAACCTTCGGGCATCAACGCCGAAGTCGTGGCGATCAACGGCGATTACGCCATGCTTTCGCCTTTTGCCGAACCACTGGGCGTGACCACCGGCAGTCGTGTGGTCCCTACCGGCAGCGTACACCAGATAGCGCTCGGCGATTTTTTGTTGGGCCGTATTCTTGACGGCATGGGTCAGCCGCTCGACGGGTTTCCGCTGCCAGAAGGCGGTGAATTACGCTCCCTCGAAGGCGCGGCACCGAACCCCTTGACCCGGCAACTTATTGATACCCCGCTGCCGCTCGGCGTGCGCGCCATCGACGGCATTCTGACCTGCGGCATGGGCCAGCGTATCGGCATTTTCGCCGCCGCGGGCGGCGGCAAGAGTACTCTTCTGGGCATGATCTGCGACGGCAGTCTGGCGGACGTTATCGTGCTGGCGCTTATCGGCGAACGTGGCCGTGAGGTCCGTGAATTCCTCGAACATACCCTGACCGAAGAGGCGCGAGCGCGCTGCATCATGGTGGTGTCGACCTCCGACCGCCCGGCGCTGGAACGTCTGAAGGCGGCCTATACCGCCACCGCGATTTCCGAATACTTCCGCGACCGCGGCAGCAACGTGCTGCTAATGATGGACTCCCTCACCCGTTTCGCCCGCGCCTCGCGCGAGATTGGCCTGGCGGCGGGCGAGCCTCCGGCAGCGGGCGGCTATCCGCCAAGCTTCTTTGCCCGTCTTCCGCGGCTGCTTGAACGCGCCGGACCGGCGGAGTTTGGCAGTATTACCGCCATTTATACCGTGCTGGTAGAAGGGGACAACCTCAACGAGCCGGTTTCCGATGAGGTGCGATCCATCCTCGACGGCCACATCGTCCTGTCCCGCAAGCTGGCACAGGCCAACCACTATCCGGCCATCGATATCGCCGCCAGCGTCAGTCGAATCATGGGTCAAGTGACAGAACGAGATCACCGCGACAACGCCGGTAAACTGCGCCGTCTGATGTCAGCCTGGCAGGAGATTGAGCTGCTGGTCCGGGTCGGCGAATATCAGGAAGGACAAGATGAAGAGGCGGATGAGGCAATGCAACGCAAAGAGGCGATTCGCGAGTTTCTATGCCAGTCGACCACTGAAAAGAATGGCTATGAGGAGACGCTTGAACTTCTATGCCAAACACTCAACTGACCCTCAAATCCCTGCTGTCCCTGAAGGTACGCCGCGAGCGCGGGATTAGAAGCGCTATCGCCCGTCTCGACAAACAGGTCCAGCAGCTTGAAACGCACAAAACCACGCTGCTGCAAAACCGCAGCACGCTGTGGAGCGAATGGCGGCATTGCAGCAGCAGCGAGCAAACGCTCGGGCCGCTCGAAATACGCGCCTATCGCGCCCAGTTGGGCAAATATTATCAGCAGGACCACGACCTGCTGGCGCAGGTGGAAGATACCGACAACGAAGTTAGCCAGCGGCGGGTCGAACAGGACAAACAACAACAGCTGTTGCGTCAGATTTTGTTGCAGCAGGAAAAACTGAAAATATTGATGGAGTAATTGTGTATATATCATCCCAGGTACAACGCAGAACCGTCTCGGTACAGGAAAATGACGGCGACAGTCACTCCTCCGACGAAGAGGATAAGCGCCGCTTTGCCTCACTGCTGGCGTCAATTTCTCCACGCGTGGTTCCCGCCAGCGTAACCAGCAGGCTCGGCTGTTCAAGCGGGTCGGCCGGGGGATTCACGCTCGCCAGAGGCGCGGATACCTTAATGCTCAAGCAGCTGACCCTGCCGAAATATGCCTCGCGCGACGCCTGGCTTAGCTGGCGTCTGACCAATGGCGCTTTGGCAGGGCTGGAAATTGAGGCACGCAGCAGCGAAAACGGACTGTTTATTCGCCTTAAAGCCGTCGATCACCAGAAGCTGATCAGGATTTTAGGCTCCGCCAAACGACTGCAACAGCGGCTAATCCGCCAGTTTGAAAAAGACATACAGGTTGAGGTTAGCGATGAAGATCCCGCAATTAAGTAAAGAAACCGGCAGCCTGGTCGCCAGGGTGGGTAACGGCCTACAGTGGCTTAACGATAACGGCGAACTCATGGTGTCATACCGCCAGCGCCCGGCGGTCAGCGGTCTTGTCCTCCACGCCACCTTCGACGGCGAGCCGCTCACGCTGCTGGTCAACGAAGAACAGTGGTGTCAGTGGGTGCAGCCAATGCTGACGGTGCCTTCTCTCGCTATGACCCCGCCTGAGTTTCGAGATTTATTGAGTATCTGGACGCTTGCCGACGCTGGCGAATGCTGTGAAAACAACAGCATGGCGTGGCCGCAGAGTGAACGGCTCGAGGCGGGCAGTGCAGCACCGCAGATGGGATGGCACGTTTATATCCGCCGCGAAGAGCGGGAGCTGGGCTGTTATCTTCTGTCCGGCGCAGAAAAATGGGTCTCGGCGCTGTCTGACGAAGCCTTCCCGGTTTCAAATCATGACACCGCCACTGATATCAAACTCTGTGTCTCGCTGCTAGCGGGCTGGAGCAAGGTAGAAAGCAGCATTCTGAATATTTTAGGCCCCGGCGATGCGTTAATCCTCCAGCACAGCTGGCAGGTGGCCGACGACCAGTACGGACTCTTTATTGACCGACCTATCGCGACATTGCGTCAGGAGCACGAGCCCAACACTTTTACCCTTGAGGAAATAATGAACGACTTTGATGACTGGATGGACGTGACGCCCTCCCCTTCGTTTATCTCTTCGCAGAGAGATACGCTGCTCAATACCACCTTTGCCGTCACGGTTGAGGTGGCCAAATTCGAGGTGTCGTTGCAAGAGCTCAGCCAGCTGGACGTCGGCGGTCAACTCTCCGGCACCACGCAGTACGACGGTCTGGTTACGCTCAAGGTCGGCGGACTGCCGTTTGCAAAAGGCACGTTGCTGGAGATTGACTCTCGGCTGGCGGTCAGAATCGAGAGCATTTGTTAAGACAAGTTAGGGTCTGCACCTGATGGGCCAAGGTGGGATAGCGCGGGATAATAACCGCAATATCCCCTCATCAGGATCTAAAAATGTCTATATTAGACCAACCCCTACAGCTGATTATTCTGCTCTTCGCGCTGTCGATCATGCCGCTGCTGATAGTGCTCGGCACTTCCTTTCTGAAAATTTCGATTGTCTTTTCCCTGTTGCGAAACGCGCTGGGTATTCAGCAGATCCCGCCGAACATCGCGCTCTATGGCTTAGCCTTGATCCTGAGTATGTTCATCATGGCGCCGGTCGGACTCGCGATACAGGACAACATCGCCGCCAATCCGGTGAAGATTGAATCACCGGCGTTTATCGACCAGATGGAATCCGAGGTATTTGCGCCCTACAAAGAGTTCCTCGAACGCAATACCGCTCCGCAGCAGGTGCATTTCTTCTCTGATATCGGCCACAAAATCTGGCCCGAGAAATATCAGAAACGCATTCCCGACAGCTCCCTGCTGGTGATGATCCCAGCGTTTACCGTCAGTCAGCTGATTGAGGCCTTCAAAATCGGCCTGCTGCTGTTCCTGCCGTTTATCGCCATCGATCTGGTGGTCTCCAACGTGCTGCTGGCGATGGGCATGATGATGGTGTCGCCGATGACAATTTCGATGCCGCTTAAGCTGCTGATCTTTGTCCTGATGGGAGGCTGGGAGAAATTGCTTGGCCAACTGGTTCTGTCATTTTCATAAACGGAGACCGAGATGAGTGAAGCCATGATTACCCAACTGGCGGCGCAGATGATGTGGCTTATCCTGCTGCTGTCTCTGCCCGTGGTGGTGGTCGCCTCGACGGTAGGCGTGATGGTCAGCCTGATACAGGCGCTGACTCAGGTACAGGAACAGACCATACAGTTTCTGGTGAAGCTGGTGGCGGTATCGATAACGCTGGCGGTGACCTATCACTGGATGGGCGATGTGTTGCTCAATTATGCCGGTCTGGCTTTCGACCAGATAACCCAGATGCGGGAATAATATGGCCAACATGTGGACCCACTGGATGCCTATCGTAGGCATGTGCATGCTGCGCCCGCTCGGGGTGTTTCTGCTCATGCCGCTGTTCAGCAGCGCTAACCTTGGCGGCGCACTCAACCGCAGCGCCCTGCTGCTGGTCATCGCTCTGCCGATGCTGCCGGTTTACAGCGACTGGCAGTCGCCCACCAGCGCAATGGGCTATGTGATGTTGGCCGTCGGCGAACTGTGCATCGGCCTGATTATCGGCTTCTGCGCCGCTATCCCGTTTTGGGCGCTGGACATGGCGGGTTTCCTGATAGACACCATGCGTGGCTCTTCCATGGCCAGCGTGCTCAACCCGATGCTCGGCCAGCAGTCCTCATTATTCGGCATCTTCTTTACCCAATTATTCAGCGTGCTGTTTTTGATGAGCGGCAGTTTTAATGAGCTTATCGACGCTATTTATCAGTCCTACGTCACACTGCCGCCCGGCGGCACGCTCAGTTTCGGCCCGGACGGACTGGCCTTTATCGGCCGCCAGTGGCGCCTGATGTACGAACTTTGCCTGCGCTTCTCGATGCCCGCCATCGTAGTAATCATGCTGGTGGATATGGCGATGGGGCTGATTAATCGCTCTGCCCAGCAGCTTAACGTCTTCTTCCTGGCGATGCCTATCAAGAGCGCCTTTGCGCTGTTGATGCTGGTTATTAGCTGTAACTTTGCCTTTGGTGACCTGCGCACCTACAGCATGCATTTTTCAGAGGTCAGCGAAACCATGCTGAGTATCTTCCGATGAGTGAAAAAACAGAGAAGCCGACGCACAAAAAGATCCGCGACTCGCGTAAGAAAGGCCAGGTTGCCAAGAGCGCGGAAATTACCAGCGGTATGCAGCTGGTGGCGGTGCTGGGCTATTTCGGTACCGAAGGAAAGGAGCTGTGGCGGGCATTGCAGGAGTTGCACGAATTAGCCATTGGCGCCGTCAATCAGCCTTTAACCTTTGGGTTAGGCCAGCTTACCGCCGCCTTTACCTCATTGGCGATAAGGTTCGTTGGCGGGCTGGGTATGTTGCTGCTGTTTATCACTATTTTTACCATCCTGGCGCAGGTTGGGCCGCTGCTGGCGACGGAGGCACTCAAGCCCTCCTTTAAGAAACTCAACGTACTCGCCAATTTAAAAAACATGTTTTCGGCAAAAAATCTGTTCGAGTTCTGCAAATCTCTGCTGAAGGTCATGCTGCTGTCGCTGATTTTCTTTTATTTGCTGCGCCAAAACGCGCCGTCGATTCAGTTTCTGCCGCTGCATCCGGTCACCACCGGACTTGAGGTCTGCGTGCGCCTGCTGTTTTGGATGCTGCTGTCGCTTATCTGTTTTTATGTGGTGATTGGCATCGCTGATATCGCGTTTCAAAAGTATGACAACAATAAAAAAATGATGATGTCGCTTGAAGACATAAAACAAGAGCATAAAAACTCCGAAGGTAATCAGGAGATTAAGCAGAAACGTAAAGAAGTACACCGAGAAATTCAAAGCGGTAGCCTGGCCTCGAACGTGGCCAAGTCTACCGCGGTAGTCAAAAACCCGACCCACGTTGCCGTCTGTCTTTTTTACCATCCGGAAACCTCGCCGCTGCCGAAGGTGATTGAAATGGGGCGCGATAAACGTGCGCTACACATCATCCATCTGGCTGAAAAGGCAGGCATTCCCGTCGTAGAAAACATTCAGGTTGCCCGTAGCCTGGCCGCAGGCACGCCGGTAGGCGGCTATATCCCTGCCGAACTCTTTGAACCCGTAGCGCACATTTTGCGCCTTGCAATGAAACTGGATTATGACGACGACGATGACGATGATTAAAAAAACAACCGCTGTTTTGATTTCCCTGACCTGCTGTGCACTGGTCGCAGGATGCACCCATCCCCTGGGCTGGTTTGACGACCAGCCTGCGGCGAAAAAATCGGCGGCAGTGCTGTTTAAAGCCACCGATGCGAGCACCGCCTCGATGGCGGCGCTGAATAAGTTCCCCACCGTGCCCCACAGCGTCAGCGATATGAATAACTTCCCCGTTGTACCGCTAAACTGGCGGATAGAGGGAGAGCAGGATGACGACGCAGAAGCGCAGATGGTGGCTAACATTGTGCCTATCGCGCCGCTAGAGGCGTCTCAGTCTGCGTCCCCGGGCATCTCTCGCCTGACGCACAACACGCGGTATCATCCAATGATTAAACGGGTGTCTAACGAAGTGGGTATCGATGCCGACCTGCTTCACGCCATGATAAAAGTGGAGTCTAACTATCAACCTCAGGCGGTGTCCCACAAGGGCGCACGCGGACTCCTGCAGGTGATGCCCGCGACCGGCAAACGTTTCGGCGTGACCAACCTGATGGACCCGGAGCACAACCTGCGCGCCGGTGCAACCTACATGAAATGGCTGATTGAGCACTTTGACAACGATCTGACGCTGGCGCTGGCAGGCTACAACGCGGGTGAAGGTGCAGTGAAAAAGTATGGCCGCGCAGTCCCGCCTTATAAAGAAACCCAGCACTACGTCAAGAAGGTATTGGGCCATTACAACCGGTTGCAAAACAGCAAGTCTGAGCAGGAAGAAGTGCTGTCAAGCGAGGCGACGCCGGTAAGCGAAATCGCGGCTAATAAAAAGATCAGGAACACCCAGAGTGAGAATAAAGCGGATAAAAGCGACATCGCTCTCGGCGACAAACTGTTGGGCCTGCTGCTTTCACAGCCAAAGGCAACCACTACGGCCAATAAAAAACACGGCACTTCAGTTAATGAACATGCCGTGCTCTAGTCAAACAACCCATCGTGCCGCTTTGATTCAATCGTCATGCCACCTGGATTGAATCAAAGCGTTATCACTGAGACTGTGGCAGTTTTTTGCTACAGTTTTTATTCGGATAAACTAGCCAAGAATCCCCTTCAACTTGTTGCCAGTTGGCTCCCTGAGCGATGAGCACCGTCGCCAAACGCTCTCGCAGCGCGGTGACCTCGGCATAAACGCTGTGCAACAGCATGCCTCTCACCTGACGAATCTGCGGCACGGCGCGTTCCAGCTGATGGATAAGCTTGATAAAACCTGCCACCGCGCGGTTGTTCTGATTCTCTTTGCTGCGATTAACAAAATCACAGACGATAAGCTCTTCGTTTTCAAAACGGTACACCAGCTCAAAGTCGGTATGCTGAATGCGCATACCGATAATAAAATCACTGTTACCGAAGCGTTCAACCTGTGGCGTAAAGCCGTTGGCCGCCAGATAGCGGGTGACGACATCGGATTTTACTGCGGTATTGGGGGTTGCGGTCTGCATTTTTCTTTCCTTCAAGAGAATACGGCCGAAGCGGTATTCTTTGCGCGGTGGTGGGAGGAGAACCTGTCTTACATGCGAACTTTATCGAGAATGGCGCTCTGCAGGCGGGTCAGTTCGCCGGTCATTTCCAGCATGCGGCGTGAGGCTTCGGTGGCTTTATCAGCCGCCGCGCTGATAGTCTGACGAATTTGGGCCGCTTGAGCCTGCTGCATATCGGCTCGCAGTTCAATTTTCCGGGCGTCACGGGTTATGCCCGCGGCCTTCATACTCATGCCACTTTCAAAGGCTTTTCCCACCCCATTGAAGGTTTCGGAACCTGTCTTTACTGCATCTGCAAGCTTGCTACCGGCGGCAAAGCCCCCTGCTACACCAAACGCAGCGGAAATCGACCCGGTCACCATTTTCACCGTTGCGTTCGTCATGGCGGCCTTATAGTCAGTGTCAATCGCCTCTTTTTTCAATTCCAGAGAGGACATTTCTTTATTGAAAGCGTTTTTGAACGATGAACCGACGAAATCGCGCTGGAGATCTCGAATCTCGTTGTTCATTTTTTTCAACATCATCATTACTTCGTTAAGTGTGCCAATCACACCTTGGCCGTCGACAACGCTTGCCGTGGAAGAGGTTTCTGCGGAAGAGGTTACCGGTGCTGAATTAGTTTGATTAATCGTTGTCATTTTATAAATTCCATTTAAGTTTGGTGGTGCCTGCATTCCCGCAGGCGTAAGTTATTTTTAAATATCGATCGTGGGTAAAACCTGTCGCCGCTAAGACAATGGGCCTTTCATGCTGGCAATGCTGTGTGCTATTTGCTCCATCGAACCGTCGTCACGACTGGTCGATGAGGAGTCGGCCTGCCTCATTTGCTCCATTCTACTCGCGGCGCCCTTACCCAACCCGCCTATTATTTCATCAAGCCTGAACACCGCTGAGTCATCATACGCATGCAGAGTAATAGCATTATTCAGTTGGCTGGCGGCATCCTGGGCCATGAGCACGGTATTTTTATTGCGATTCAGAGCCCACTGCGTTACGGCTTCTGCTATTTCACCAACCTGCTCTTGAATCTTTATTTCATAATGAGTATTAATGTTTTGACTGCGCAATTCATAACTGAGCAGGGTAATCACAGCAACCAGCGGCAGCATTTCTGCACGAAAATTATGCTCACGTTCACGCTGCTCAATAAACAATTTACCGAGTAGGTCCATCACCTCACCGCGGCTCATCGGCGCGGCAGAAAGGCGGTTGCAATTGGCCAACTCGGCCGAAACGTGACGGAGAGCCTTGCTGGCAAGCTCTTTCTCATGTCCGCTGAGCGGCGGTGAAAAGCTGCGGTCAAAGGCCTCAGCTAATTTCTCGATATTCTTACCCCTGCCTAATTCCAGCATGACTGCGCCTAACTGTGCTTTATCCAGCACGGGCAAGGAGTCGGCAAAGGCGCCGGACAATCGAGATTTACCTGTTGTTATTTTGTCATTTAAAGATGCCACGCCAGATGGCGTCGTATCGCTTAATCGCGGACTCATTGCCGTTATGCTAGTCATAGAGTCTCCGGCTTTACACCATGGATGAGGCGATGTTGACCTGGGTAGTTCCCATTTGGCTCATGGTCTGCAAGCCTTCCTCAATAATGGTGCCCTGGCCCTGCTGTAGCTCTCTGATTCTATCCAGCGCCTTTTTCTTGCTGTCGCTGTAGAGGTCGAAAATCATCTGATTCCACTGCTGGTCAACAATCAGCAAGGAAATATCCTTTTGGATCGAGGCTCGCTGCTTATCTATCACCGCCATACTCGCTTGCTGTGTGCCCTTACAGCCGGCAATAAGACCTTTTCCGAGTGTAGTAACGAGCGGAACACTACTCATAGCCTTCAATTGCGCCGTGGTACGCATGCTGGCCGTCACAGAATGGGTAGTGATTTTCTGGCCGCTTTTGACGGCTTGGTTGCCCGCCTTTTCAAGGGTTTGCTTAGCCATTTTTTCGACCGCGTCCTGACTAAAGTTTTTGGCCATCTTGCTGCTTGCCACTTTCTTGAGGAATTTCCCCCCCGTCTTGCTGGTAAAGGTAATGGCCTGCTTAGACAGTTGGGCAGTAATCAGCTCGGCACTTTCTGCGGCAATTTTTTTGGCAATTTGTGTCGCTGCAACGGAAATAATCTGTTTGCTGGCTTCCTTAGTACCGGCCTTGACTCCCTCTGAAATCGCGGTGTTCATAATTGCCTCACCGCCCTCTTTCATGACTTTTTTAGTGATGTTAGGAACAATTTTAGCCACCAGCGCATTTCTCACCGAACTGGTCACGTCAACTACTGCGCCGGCGATTTCAAACCCCATCTGCACGTAGCCCGCTTTTTCGGCCATATCATGATATTTATCGGCATTTTCGGGGTCGACAATTGCCAGGGTATTCGCGACGGCCTTAACCACACCGGCACAGCCTGCCAACAGATCCATTGCCCCGCCCGCCACCATCATCGGGTTGCCGCTCATTATGCCGCCGGCAATCTTCATGACGCCGGTCACCACTTCTACGGCTGCAACGACCCAGTCGAAACATACGCTGATAACGGCGGCTTTCTTGGTTTTGTCCTGCAGTTCAACATTGTTGGCTATTTCCTCTAAACGCGCTTTGAGCTGATCGGCACGCACTTGCTCCTGTTTATCGGAGAGGATTTTCATCACCTCGCATTTAGAGGTCACGGTATTGCCCAGAATTTCATTCGACAACAGCGTTGAGGCCATGAGCATGGAATCCATGGGCAGCGCAACGAGAGTCTCCAGGGTAAGATTTATGCCTGAATTACCTCTATCGTCATTACTTGCCGGTGGAATATTCTGCTTTACTCTTTCAAACGCAGCATCTGCCTCCCTGCGTGAGACCGGCGTGGCGGCGGCGCGCGGCGTGGCCAACGACGAGGTTTTCGGACAGTCTGTCGCGGCAAACAAGGTTTCAGCGTTAGTCTGCGTTTGAGTAACGGCACTGTTCTTTTTACTGACAACGTCTTTGGAAATGGCGCTATCGTCGGTAAGGGTATTGGCACTCATCGCGCCGTTGAGGATCATGGTCATGATATTTCTTCCTTGTATGAGGCCAGCATCCTTTGTGCGCTGCCCTTTATTTCCTGATACTGCGGTTGTGCTCCGCACCACATAGTGACGGCGTTTAATGCTTTGACTGCCTGCTCTTCACATCCCATGTATCGCAAGCTGATTGCGGTAAAGAATGCGCTACGCGGGTCATCAATTTTAAGCGAGGCTGCTCGCGTGAAACACCCTATCGCCTGGCCGTGGTCTTTAAGGCGCTGATGGCAAAGCCCTTGTGCCAGCAGATACTCAATATTCCAGTGGTCCAGGGTGCACAGCATGAGATACAAATTTCTCGCGGCGCTGAAATCCCCGGATGCGAACAGCTGACTCGCATAGCTTTCGATAGACTGCAGGTCTTTGTCGTCAACGTTGGACATCATGCGCAGCGAACCCCCGCGCGCCAAAAAGTACTCGAACAGTTCACTGTCGCTGGCGTTCTGATAATCAAAACTATTTTCTAACATCGGTCACTCCTTGAGATGGAACTCTAATCAGGCAGGCTTCATGCCTGCCGTGAGGCGATTAGTCCAAAAATTTTAATTGTCAGGCAAATGAACGGCGGTGCTTCTTGGCGATAGGTGCACGCGCTGGTTTCTCGGCGGCCGTTTCGGCTTTAACCTCTGCGTTTAAGGAGCTGGCCGCTGATTTTTTAGCCACACTCACCCCCACTTTCTCTTCAGGAATAAGCTGCTTCAATTGGCGACCCAATTCGTCAAAGGTCTTTTTGACCACCGCCACCTTTTCAACCATCGGCTGATGAAGCGGTTTATCACCCTTGGTCATCACGTCGCTCAATTTTTTCAACTTACTCATCGCAATCGGGCAGCTGTCGGCATTTTGATAGATCTGGCCAATTTCACCCTGAAGAGACTTAAACTCTTCAATTTGCTTTTTAAAACCGAGACGACGTCTTTGCAGCGCATCGATCATGCCTTTCAGTTCTTCCATTTGCTTCGATTCATTCATTTCTTATTTCCTCAATATATTAATTCACGGGAATGTTCGAACCGAAGGCACGGTTTCCCGTCACAGGCTATTCGTTATCGAATTGACTGTGCGATCGATTTAGTTGATTCACCGTTCATGCTCTGCACGGCGTTGGCCATCGCTACCGCAGTGTTAAAACTCTGCATCAGCTGTTGTAATTTTAATTGGCTGCTTTGCACAAAGTCGGTGGCGCGAGTGGCGGTTGATTCGAGTGCACCTTTAATTTCTTCAAGCGCAGCTTTGTCTAATTTAGGATCCTCATATTTGGGTGGAAAAGTATCAGTGAGCGCAGTCCTGATTTTCTGAATGTTTGCGCTATTTACACTATAAGACTGAGTCGTCTTGTCATATTTTAAGATTGACAGAGCATAGGTGTTTGCATCTTTACCCTCAAATTTAACGCCTTTACCTTCCAAATAAGACAAGGCAGTATAAATATCCGTGAGATCTTTACCCGATATTGTCCCACCCTTATTTCTAGCCAAGAGTTTATTTAAAAAATCAATTTGCTCCTGAATTTTCTTTGATTCTTCTGTCAACTCAGGGGATATTTCATTTGCTTTTAAATACTCGTCAATATTCTTACCCGCAACAAGAATATTGTTTTTTTTCATATAGTCGATGACGTCCTGAGGCAACTTGCCGACGTCTTCACCGCTTGCCAGCTTGGCAACAATGCCTTCAACGCGGTTGGCTAAATCGGTGGCGTCACGGCCTACCGCGGTTTTGTCCTGCATTTGCTTAAATTTACCCTGCGCAAGCTCGGTAAACATCAGCATCATCTCTTCCATGGTCACCATCGCGCCACCCATCATCGAATGGTTTTTCATCGCTTTGAGATAGTCGAGGTCGTTCTTTTCATTATTTGAATCGGGTACTTCGCCAGCGCTGAATGCGCTGATATTTTCGTTAGTGATAGTGGTCATAATAGGTAATTCCTTTTAAGTGTTTTAACCGCTGGCGGGATTTCCCGTCCGCCAACCCATTATTTATTATTCGATTAATTAACGAATCGACTGAGCAATCGACTTAGTTGATTCACCGTTCATGCTCTGCACGGCGTTGGCCATCGCGACCGCCGTGTTAAAACTCTGCATCAGCTGTTGTAATTTTAATTGGCTACTTTGCACAAAGTCGGTGGCGCGAGTGGCGGTTGATTCGAGTGCACCCTTAACTTCTTCCAACTCAGATTTGAGTAATTGTATCGTCCCGGCAGCTGCATTAAGCCTCTTTTGAGCCGCTTCCAACTGTTTCTCTGCGGCCTCAAGCTCTTTGGGTGTCGAGGCTTTAGCAACGTTAGCTTTGCAAACGCCCACTTCCTTCTGACGTTCAGTAACGTTGCCTTGAAGATTCGCATGCCAGGAAATACTTTTCATATATTCGTCAATAGATTTCCCTCCAACGAGGATGTTATTTTTTTGCATATATTCAATAACATCCTTAGGAAGATGATCCATAGAATCACCGTCTTTCAGTTTGGCAATAATCCCTTCAACGCGGTTTGCCATATCGGTGGCGTCACGGCCTACTGCGGTTTTATCCTGCATTTGCTTAAATTTACCCTGCGCAAGCTCGGTAAACATCAGCATCATCTCTTCCATGGTCACCATCGCGCCGCCCATCATCGAGTGGTTTTTCATCGCTTTGAGATAGTCGAGATCGTTCTTTTCATTATTTGAATCGGGTACTTCGCCAGCGCTGAATGCGCTGATATTTTCGTTAGTAATAGTGGTCATAATGGTAATTCCTTTTAAGTGTTTTAGACCGGTGACGGAGTTTCCCTTCCGCCAACCCATTATTTATTATTCGATTAATTAACGAATCGACTGAGCAATCGACTTAGTTGATTCACCGTTCATGCTCTGCACGGCGTTGGCCATCGCTACCGCAGTGTTAAAACTCTGCATCAGCTGTTGTAATTTTAATTGGCTGCTTTGCACAAAATCTGTTGCGCGGGTGGCGGTGGATTCGAGCGCGTTTTTAACTTCTTCAAGCTGGGATTTTGACATCTTTTTGACGATGTTCTCTGGATCACCCCCTTCTTTTTTTACTTGTGCGGCATAGGATTTTTTTTCTTTTTCAATACGAGCAGTATCCCCCTTATGTTCAGGCGCCAAATTTTTCTCATCTTTCCAATACTGGTAATGCCATTCCGCTTGCGTATATCCCACGCCTTCTAAGAAATCATCAACACTCTTCCCGCCGATCAGAATGTTATTCTTTTTCATATAATCGATCACGTCTTGGGGCAACTCGCCAAGATCATCACCGCTTGCCAGCTTGGCAACAATCCCTTCAACGCGGTTGGCTAAATCGGTAGCGTCACGGCCTACTGCGGTTTTGTCCTGCATTTGCTTAAACTTACCCTGCGCAAGCTCGGTAAACATCAGCATCATCTCTTCCATAGTCACCATCGCGCCGCCCATCATCGAGTGGTTTTTCATCGCTTTGAGATAGTCGAGATCGTTCTTTTCATCATTGGATTGTGGTACTTCGCCAGCGCTGAATGCGCTGATATTTTCGTTGGTGATGGTGGTCATAATGGTAATTCCTTTTATTTACTTTCCATTTATTTTACCGGCGGGTAATACCGCACCGGCTTTTGATTAATTTTTACTTATAACTTTCAATTACGAGACATTATTAACGAATCGACTGAGCAATTGATTTAGTTGATTCACCGTTCATGCTCTGTACGGCGTTGGCCATTGCTACCGCAGTGTTAAAACTCTGCATCAGCTGTTGTAATTTTAACTGGCTGCTTTGCACAAAGTCGGTGGCGCGAGTGGCGGTGGATTCGAGTGCGCCTTTAAATTCTTCGAGCTGGGCTTTATCAAGTTTAGCTCCACTGCCACCTGCAGAAGCGAGATATTCCTTAACAGATTTACCCGCAATCTGAATATTATTTTTCTCCATATAGTCGATAACGTCCTTCGGAAGTACTGCCGTACTTTTGTCATCTCCCAGCTTGGCAATAATCCCTTCAACGCGGTTGGCTAAATCGGTGGCGTCACGGCCTACCGCGGTTTTGTCCTGCATTTGCTTAAATTTACCCTGCGCAAGCTCGGTAAACATCAGCATCATCTCTTCCATGGTCACCATCGCGCCACCCATCATCGAGTGGTTTTTCATCGCTTTGAGATAGTCGAGATCGTTCTTTTCATCATTGGATTGTGGAACTTCGCCAGCGCTGAATGCGCTGATATTTTCGTTGGTGATGGTGGTCATAATGGTAATTCCTTTTAAGTGTTTTAATCGCTGGTGGAATTTCCCTTCCGCCAACCAATATTTATTATTTGATTAATTAACGAATCGACTGAGCAATTGATTTAGTTGATTCACCGTTCATGCTCTGCACGGCGTTGGCCATCGCTACCGCAGTGTTAAAACTCTGCATTAGCTGTTGTAATTTTAGCTGGCTGCTTTGTACAAAATCGGTGGCGCGGGTGGCGGTGGATTCGAGCGCGCCTTTAATTTCTTCCATCTCGGCTTTGGTAAATTCCACTTTAGTCAAAGCTTCATAAAGGCCTTTTTTAGCACTTTTCAGCTCTGAGGTTGCTTTCTCTACCTCAGCGGGGGTCTTGGCGTTCGCGAGAGCCTTCTCTGCGGTATTCACTTTACCCTGAGCATTATTAATTTCAGTCTTCTTGGCCGGGATGCTCGTCGCGGCAAGCACATAGTCTTTGACCGATTTTCCAGCGATAAGAATATTGTTTTTATCCATATATTCCAGAACGTCCGCCGGTATCTTTCCGTTTTTATCACCTTCCACTTTGGCAATAATCCCTTCAACGCGGTTAGCCATATCGGTGGCATCACGGCCTACTGCGGTTTTGTCCTGCATTTGCTTAAATTTACCCTGCGCAAGTTCGGTAAACATCAGCATCATCTCTTCCATGGTGACCATCGCGCCGCCCATCATCGAGTGATTTTTCATCGCCTTGAGATAGTCGAGGTCATTCTTTTCATTATTGGATTCTGGTACTTCGCCAGCGCTGAATGCACTGATATTTTCGTTGGTGATGGTGGTCATAATGGTAATTCCTTTTATTTACTTTCCGTTTTTTTTCGCCGGCAGGGAATTCCACACCGGCGGACATTTACTTTTTACTTCTCGTCTTTTAATTCAAAACGCTATTAACGAATTGACTGAGCGATTGCTTTAGTCGATTCTGCGTTCATGCTCTGTACGGCGTTAGCCATGGCTACCGCGGTGTTAAAGCTCTGCATAAGCTGCTGCAGTTTCAACTGATCTTGCTGTACAAAATCGGTTGCACGGGTAGAGGCTGATTCCAGGGTGCTCTGAATGGATTTCAGGGCTTTTTTGTCTAAATTAATCGCGCCAGTGCCTTCATTTGGCACCGTAGGGAGTGTGCCAGCAACATTATCTGCATTGTCACCCGCAGCACCGTTTACCGGCTTGGTCTGGTCCATGGTGCCGAATTTGCCTGCCTCTTTTGGTTTAGAAGCACCGTTGATGAAATCACCAATCGGCTTGTTGTTAACCAGAATGTTGTTGTCTTTAATATAATCAAGAATGTCTTGATCCAGGGTAGCCGTACCGTCTGCTGTAGCAATATTTGCCAGAGCGGACTCGACTCTTGTTGCCATATCGGAAGCGTCACGACCAACGTTGGTTTTCTCTCTCATCTGCTCAAACTTCTTAGCAGCCAGCTCGGTAAACATCAGCATCATCTCTTCCATGGTGACCATTGCGTCTCCCATGATGGAGTGGTTCTTCATCGCCATCAGATAGTCGTTCTTCTGAACGTCATTTTTATCCGCAACGGCGGTCGATTGTGCTGTGTTTACTCTTACTGTATCAATGTGGCTCATTACTTATTTCCTGTTAATTGATAGATGTTGCTCACAACGCTTTCCTAAATAATTTCGCTCCCTGCTGCGCTGCTAGTGGAGCCATATTAGCGATTCAAAAAAAGCAAACTTTCTGATTTCTGCAAAAACTTCTGTTTTTTTTCACAGCACTTTTTAATTGCAAATTAATATTGGCCGGCTTGCGCTCAATCAATGTCAGGTCAACACCTGATGTCTTCAAAATGGCATATAGAAGAAAATAAAATCGTATTAGAAATTCACTAACGGAAAATACGATGCCAGCAATAAGATTTATCGTAACCAAATGCGAGATATCCTTTTCTCATAAAGGAGGACTGCATGCATTTCCGGCTAATAGCCTGATAATTACCGATAATCATGCCCAAATGGTTGGCAAGATTGAAAGCGCCAACACCATTATTATGGATTTTTTTTGTTCGGATTTGCAGCAGCTTTATTCAACGGTCACGGAATTGCTTGATACTAACGTTCAACAAACCCTGAACCATGAATTAATAAAAACCGTAGGTGCAGAACACGCTGTTATAGAGGTGTTGTATTCCCTCGCAACTTTATCCGCAGACAGTTTTCTTCAATTTTGTTACACCTATTGCCTCAGCCGCGAAAGAACCTATTTTTCAGCGCTGCTTCGCCAACGAGTCTCCGGCAACAAAGAGTTTTGTCATTTTATTGAAGAAAACTTTCTTCAGCAGTGGCCGATTGCCAAATTAGCCGAAGAGCTGGACATACCTTTAAGGAAATTTAACCAACTTTTTCAAGATACCTATGGAAAACCCGCCAAACGCTGGCTGCTTGAGCGCAGGCTTGAACATGCCAAAAAGCTGCTGATTACTACCCCGCTGCGGGTCATTGATATCGCGCTGGAGTGTGGTTTTTCCAATCATGCCCATTTCACCGATACCTTTCGCCGCCATTACAGCTGCAATCCGAAACAGGTGCGGGAATACAAACGCCAAGAAAGTCACCAAGAAATCAGAATCTGAGGAAAACCTATGGATATTGAAGCCGTCACCAATCAGCTTTCACAGCTGGTAGAGAGCGCAGGTAATGAAGTTCAGGCGAAGGTTACCGCCGGCGATATGAATGACCCTGCGCAAATGTTGAAAGCCCAGTTTGCAATCCAGCAGTACTCGGTTTTTGTCAGCTATGAGAGCGCCATCATGCGCGCCGTCAAAGATATGCTGTCAGGGATTATTCAAAAAATATGATACCGCTCGATGCTTCACTCCGCCGACTGATGGTCGAAACTAGCCTGATGGCCGTGAACCACGGCTTTCACACCCAGGCACGTACCCTTCTGGCCGCACTGCCACTGCTCACCGAGAACCATGAGGCGCAGAAAATTATCGAAGCCACGCTGCTTATCGGCCTCGGCGAGAACAAGGCCGCCGCGTTGTCCCTCAAGGGTAATACGTCGCCAGATGCTGAAATATTACGTCGCCTGTTAACCCGTGGCGCACTGTCCCACTAATCCCCATTTCGTTTGCCAACAAAAGAGAGTTTATCAATGGAAATCACCGCAGCCACAATGAACGCCATGACCTCCAGCCTTGATGCTACTGAAGCGGTTTCTGCCGTGCCAGAAGCCGCCGATATCGAGGCATTTTCCCGCGCCCTGTTCGGCAAAGAAAATAAAACCCCGGAAGAAATGGCCGCAACGGGATTGCAGGAAAAAAGTGCCTCCTTTGTTCAGGCAAGCAAAAACTCCCGTTCAACCGCTGAGGTTATCAATAACCCTGAAGTGATGATGAAAGTGCAGTCGACGATGTCGAGAGAAATTCTTGAGGTCGATCTGATAGCCAAAGTCACGGGTTCACTTTCTCAGGGCATTAACAAGTTGACGAGTATGCAATGAAACGTTCTTACGGGCGCTATGCCCTGCTTGCAGTTCTGGCGCTGTGCCTGACCGGCTGTAAAATCGAACTTTATAGCGGGTTGTCGGAGGCGGACGCCAATCAGATGCTGGCCCTGCTGATGCTGCGTAACATTGACAGCGAAAAGAAAGTGGTCAAAGAAGACAGCGTGACGGTCAAGGTGGAACAATCGCAGTTCGTAGACGCCGTAGAAGTTCTTCGCCAAAACGGGCTACCCGCCAAACCTACCGACAGCATGAATGAGATATTCCCGGCCGGTCAGCTGGTCACTTCGCCGGTTCAGGAACAGGCAAAGATAAACTACCTTAAAGAACAGCTGCTGGAAAAAATGCTGCGCGCGATGGACGGCGTGGTGAGCGCGCAGGTGTCGATAGCCGAGAGTATTTCCAGCAATCGCCGCGACCTGCCGATCCCTTCCGCCTCGGTGTTTATCAAATTTACGCCGGGCATCAATATGCACAGTCGTGAAGGCGATATCAGAAACCTTATCTATAAAGGGGTACCGAACCTGCGCGCCGAGAATATCTCGGTGGTGCTACAGTCCACTGATTATCGCTATGCGCGTCCGCTGCCGGTGGTTGAGCGGTCAGCGTTGCAGAAATGGGCACCGTGGATTGGCGGTGCCTCTGCCCTGCTGGTCGCCGCGATGGGACTGGTATGGATGGCGTTCCAGCGTCGGAAGAAAACCCCATGAACGATGCCCTCTCCGAGCCGTTAAAACGCCTGCATCAGCTTGCGTGGCAGGCCGGTGCGTGGATGGACGAAGGCTGGTGGCAGTCGCTGTCGCTGGCCGACTGGCAAAAGAGTTATCAGCAGTATCCGCGCACTCGCCCGCAGCTTGACCGGCTAATTGCCGCACGCCGTGGGTTTCCGCAGTCAGCGCTGCCTTCTACCCTGACGCCGGAGCAGCTAAAGCTTCTCAAGCTGGAAGACCGCCTGCCGGGGCTTTGCACCGCGCTAGGGTTGCTGGCTATCTCCTGCCCCGATTACCTGATGATCGGCCACTATCGTCGCGTGCTGTCAGACATTCTTGGCTCTCGCGGCTGCGATCAGCTACTGGCGCTGGGCGAATTCAGCTCGCCACGGCCTGCCAGCCTTAGCCCCGAAACCTTGGTTGAACAGGCGCAGGAAACCGGCACGGCCTGGTGGCGCAGCGCATCGGAACACTGCGAGGTCTGTAACGCCATGCAAATTATTCTCCCGCCTGGGGTAAGTGAAGTCGTGCCAACGCTGGGCTCGCCGATACCCTGGTTACTGCGTATAGGACGTTTTATATGAGCCGACTAAACGTTGTCGTTAAACAGCTCGCCGGATGTTTCCACCACGGGCCGGTCATAACGGCCAGCAATCTGGAAGAATATATTCAGGCGGCCGATATCATTGAGCGTGCTCATCAGGAGGCGGCAGAACTGCGCAGCCGTGCCGAGGAATATCTCGACAACATCCAGCAACAGTGTGCCGAAGAACGCGAGGCCGCAAGACAGGAAGGGCAAGCGTGGGCAGAGGAAGACGCGCCGGCCCATCGCCAGAGCGCCGTCGCAGACGCGGTGGAATGGCTTATTTGTGAACATGAGCTTGAGGGCGATATTATCCAACGCCTGGAGCCTCAGATGCGCAATATCCTGGCTCAGGTGTTTAAAGAGTTTTACCTGCAGCAGGACGGCTGTCGTCTACTGCTCGATCGGCTGCGTGAAGTGCTCGATAAAATGCTGCAGCAGGAAGCCGGTACGCTGTTTGTCTGCCCTGACCAGTGGGAAGAACTGCGCCAGTCGTTTGCCTCCTATCCCTCTCTGGCGGTGAAAATGAACCCGCAGCTAGGACTGGGCGAGGCGCGGCTGGTCACACCGCTGGTGACGCTGTCGATCAATCTTGAAGAGCAGCTCGACGCGATTCTTACACGGCTGCTGAAAATGCGTGAGGACGGTTATTATGCAGATTAAGGTTGAACACTCGACCGTTCGTGCGCAGGTTCACGCGCCGCAGAACATCGCCGCCCATACGATTAATCATTCCCCTCTAAGAACGGCGAACATCAAGGCGACGCAGGTAACGCCGGCCAATTCAGCTATGGAGATGGCGAAAAACCAGCTTGAGCCGGAATTTATGGAGATGGAAGGCGCATTTCCTACCGATGAAGCCATGTACGAGACGCAGGAAAATATCGGTTTTACAATAGGTTCATCGCCGGGACGTGGACGTGGCCAATCGGGAGGCACCGGAGGCACAGACCGTTCTCGACCGCGCAGCATGGTGCAAAAACTTGTTAAAGCAGGCACCGCCAGCGAAGACGAGATTAAAGAACTGCGTAGTCGGATTGGCGGCATTGAAGAAGCGGAAGAAGTCGATGACCTGCTCAACTCGATGAAGCGCAATGAAATGGATGCCGGTGAGATGGCGCTGATGCTGGGCAGCATGCTCAACGAAGAGAATATTTCTCCATCACGGCGTAAAAAACTGCAGCAGGCGTTGAATAAGGTGATGGATGATGAAGACTGGCTACTGCAATTATTTGGCAGTCTGGAATTCGGCAGCCTCCACCGCAGTGCGCTCGGTGAGCTTCGCCGTCTGTATCAGAAGGCCGCCAGCAGGCAGTCAGGTCTGAATTACTGGTTCTCGCAGTTCCGTCAGCTTAAGGACCGTAAGCGCAAAATGAAGACGCTGATCCGCGCCCTCGCCTTCGAGCTTTCGGCCGAAAATGACGTCAGTGACATTCGCCTTGCCGCCGTCGTCACCGACCTTAAACGCATTTTGCAATTCATGACCATCGAAGATCACAGCCAAAAAATGGCCAAAGACCTGAAGATCCCTGAGGTGACGGGTGACCGTATTACCGAAGAACTGCTCGAAATTGTTCAGCAGTCCTGGGTTTACAGCGACTGGTTGTACCAACGCGCCAGCAGTATCTTACCGGAAGGTCATAGCCAACACGGCTATGCAAGACGCATGGTCGAACTGGTCAAAATGCTTCCGGAAGCCTGCTTTGAAGACGTCGAACAACGTGAAACGGTGATGCAGGCGTTTAGCGAGTATCAGGAAAGACTGGCAGACGAAGACGAGTAACCCAGACTTCGCCCGGTGACCTGCCGGTGTTAATAGAATGGGGCATCAATTTTCTCTGTCGCAAAGGCACGCTGGACCGCAGGACGGTAGGCAATCCGCGGCAAGTATTCTCCGAAGTCCGGTCTGGCTCTTGCCGGGTACGGCATATCACGGGTCCAGCGGGCAAGCATCAGAATAAACAAATCCACTACCGTGCAATCCTGCCCCAGAAAATAAGGTCCTTTACCCTCTTGCCTGTTGCGGCGCAGCCTGTTGTCGATCAGGTCCAGCGTGTCGGCAATATTTTTGCAGGCCTGCTCTCTGATTTCAGCTTTCCCACATTCGCTATATTTTTGCGGCATAAAGTAGGTCATCAGCTCAGTTTGCAAGGTGCTAGTCAGGTAAAATAGCCACTGATAAAACTCACCGCGCTGGGGTGAACCCACGAGGGGACCAAAATTGCAGTCTGGGTTTTTATCAGACAAATACAAGCAGATAGCCGCAGTTTCAGAGATAACCGTCTCACCGTCGGTCAATAAAGGAATTTTACCTACCGGGTTAAGCGCCAGATATTCAGCGCTTTTGTGCTGATTGTTTTTGACATCGACGTTAACCAACTCGAAGGGTATTCCGAGTTCTTCGAGCAGCATATGCGGCGTCAGGCTGGCCTTGCCTCGGCAGTAGTAAAGTTGATACATCGCTTAACCTCCTTGTTGACTGGGGATTTTAAGCATAAGCCCAAATCCCCCTCCGATCCTCAGATCTTATGCAGAAATTTATCCGCTTTCAGTCAGCCTTTTATTTATCTCGACGTTCGTCATTAGCGCACCGCGCACCTCGAGCCGTTGCTCTTTATTGACCTTAAAGCCGCAATTTTCGAAAAAGGCCGGGCGGTGATACTGGCATGCATAGTCAGATAAGTTAAACACTCAGCGATGGCCTCCCTTTTTCAGTTCTTTCTGACAACGATACGGCGAATAATTTTGCCCGAGGACTGGCTAACAATTTTCTCATCCATCAACAGCTGGGCACCTGCAAGACCGTTTATAACGATACGTTCGTCAAAGGCCGCATAGAGACGACCGCGCTCGTCACGTTTGTCCTCCTCTTCGGTTACCCGCCAGCTGAGATATAAGATCCCCTGACTCTTAAGCAGCCTCAGCAGTTTTTGCACTGAGGGTTCTATCAAGTCGATGGGCAAATGCATGATGACCGTTTCACAGAGCACATTTTCAAAACTTTGCTCCTTCACGCCGACCAGTTCTGGCAACGCTGACTGAAACAGGCTGAGCTCAGGGTGCATTTCATGAGCCTGTAACAGCAGTCCTTTTGACGCATCGACGCCTACCGTTGGATAGCCGTTAGCGTTAAGCCAGGCGGCATCTCTTCCGCTGCCGCAGCCGACGTCGATAGTTGGACCCTGAGTGAAAAACTTTCTTACCGTGTCACGAAGGTCCTCTCCTGCAGGCTGCGATTCCCATTCCTGCGCATAGTCGGCCGCATCACGGTCGTAGGTTGCAAGCGTTTTCATATCCATTAACTTTCTCCTCTCCATTACTTCACTTATTTTCTCGAATTTAATCCATAAATACTCCACTCGAAGTCAATGAAATGACCGACGACGTCACAATAATGTTAAAAAAATGTTTCATATTGTCGTGAGTAATATTGATTGACGAGGTTATAAGTCAATGACATATTAGATTTATGAATATATACAGCGCACTAACACAGACAACCACCACAACGACTACCCTATCGGGTGGGTCGCAGGTTGTCTTGCGCTGTTAACGACAAGTTTACAGACTCTATAAGCAACTGAGCCCCGCCGGAGACGGCGGGGCTTTTTTTCTCCTGACCTTTCCGGCTTTAACGAAAAGAACAAGGAGAAACGCCATGCAGCAAAATCTCGCCCCCAAACAGGCCCTGCTCGTTATCGACATGCAGATTGGCCAGTGCTCCGTCGCGCCGCTTCCCTTCCAGCGTGAAGCTCTGCTCGACAATATTAATCAGCTCATTGAACACTTTCATCAGCATGCTTTACCAGTATTCTTCATTCGCCACGCGGGACCGCCGGGTTCGCCCTATGCCGCCGGAGAAAAGATCTGGAACGTTGTGCCTGAATTAAAATTTGATGCCGCACGCGATAAATTTGTCGATAAGTCTCGCGCCAGCTGTTTCGATGGCACCGATTTAGCCGAAATACTGCAACAGCAACATATTGGCGAGGTGGTGATTGTGGGCCTTAAAACTCAGTACTGTGTTGATACTGCCTGTCGCTCTTCTCTCGCCTTGGGTATTAAGCCGATTCTTATCTCTGATGGGCATAGCTGTATTAATACTGCACAACTTTCTGCGGCCGATATTATTGCTCACCACAATGCCTGCCTTAATGGGCCGATTGCCAGGGTAATGGACACTGCGGCTTTCATTGCCGCTGAACAATAGCCTTCTAAATTTGTATTCGCGTAATGAAATGATAAAAGTGAGCAGGACTTATTCTGCTCACTTTTTAATCCATGGATAAACTCTTGTTAAATTAAGACTATTCCTGCAAGCCCGATTGAAAATCACCGGTAAACTCCCTCCTTAAGTATTCCTTAATTTATTCCCTGTAATATCAAGGGCGTTAGTTACCTATACGAAAGTTAAATAAGTCGGCTTTATTGATTGTCACACTCTTTACGCGTGGTTCGGTAAGACTTAACGTTGAACTGAATAAGTTTTTCACGGTCAGCATGTCAGTAAACTTGCAGTAACAAAATTTTCGGCGCCTATTTTGCCGACCAAAAGATGAGGGTATTTATGGAACAGCTTAACCACTTGCTGTTCGCCTGGATTAATGCAACACCTGCTTCGCCGAAATGGCTGCTGGATATTGCCTTCTTCCTGGCGAACGACATGATTTTTATCGTGCCGGTTATCATCGTTGGCCTATGGCTATGGGGTAATAATCAAACAATAAGTTTGCAGCGTGAACTCGCCACTAAAATTGGCATTGCGCTGATATTCGCCATGACCTGTGCAAAAACGCTTTCCGAGCTGTTTCCCCATGCCCGTCCATTTGTTGAAGGCTTTGGTTATACCTTCCTGCAACACGCTCCTGACAGTTCATTCCCGAGCGATCACGGCACCGCTATCTTTACCTTCGCCCTGGCTTTCGTTTTCTGGCACCGCGTCTGGTCCGGCGTGCTGTTCCTGGTTATCGGTGCCGGTATCGCCTGGTCTCGCGTTTATCTTGGCGTGCATTGGCCGATGGATATGCTGGGCGGCCTGCTGGTTGGCATGCTCGCTTGCCTTTTCTCACAGCTGGTGTGGAACCTGTTTGGCATGCAAATCCGCGCGCTGATGGAGAAACTTTACCGCTTTAGCTTTGCTCTCCCCATTCGTAAAGGCTGGGTGCGCGAATAAAAGCCGCATTTATCCAGGCAAATAAAAAGGCGAGGATGGATTCCTCGCCTTTTTTGTATTTCTGAAAAGTCGGTTATTTACCGAATACTTTACTGAAAAGACCGCTCACCTTCATCATCACGAAGTCCCAGATGCGACTAAAGAAGCCACCCTGCGGCACATCTTCTTTTGCCACCAATGGACGCTGCTCAATGACCTTACCGTCAAGCGAGAAGTCGATAGTACCAACAACCTGATTCTTGGTAATCGGCGCCTCTAGCTGCGGGTTGTTCAGCGTGAAACTGGCCTTGAGGTTCTTAAGCTGACCTTTCGGGAAGGTCAACGACGCATCTTCTGCTACGCCCAACGGCACGGTTTTCTGTGCCCCAAACCATACGCGCTGCGTGGTGAAAGCATCGGCGGCCTTGATTGGGGTGATAGTTTCATAAAAACGGAAGCCCCAGGTAAGCAGAGATTCGCTCTCACTGAAACGCACGCGATCGCTCGGGGCGCCCATCACCACGGCGATGAGTCGCATCCCGTTGGAGTCAACCGCCGATGACACCAGGTTGTAACCTGCGCCTGAGGTGTAGCCGGTTTTGATCCCGTCGACGTTCAGGTTAGTGCTCCACAGCAGGCGGTTACGGTTAACCTGACGAATGCGGTTAAAGGTGAACTCTTTTTCCTTGTTCATCGCATATTCGTCTGGCGTATCGTGGATAAGCGCACGGGAGAGCAACGCCATGTCCTTCGCCGAGGTGTACTGGCCGTCAGAGTCCAGACCGTGCACGGTTTTGAACTGGGTATTGGTCAGATTCAACTGCTGCGAATAACGGTTCATCAGCCCCACGAAGGCGTCCTGACTGCCCGCGACGTAATCAGCCAACGCAATGCTGGCGTCGTTGCCGGACTGGATAACGACGCCTTTATTCAGCTCGGAAACAGGCACCTGATCGCCCGGTTTGAGGAACATCAACGACGAGCCGCGCAGCACCGGGTTACCGGTCGCCCACGCGTCTTTGCCGATGGTCACCACGTCAGTGGAGTGAATCTTGCCTGATTTCAGCGCCTGGCCGACAACATAACTGACCATGATTTTCGTCAGGCTGGCAGGGTCGAGTCGCGCATCAGGCTGCGACTCGGCAATAATTTTGCCACTGCCGTAGTCCATCAGCACCCATGATTTTGCGTCAATTTGCGGAGAAGCCGGGGCACCCGGAGTGGGGGTTGAAGAGGCTGCGATGTCCACCGGTTTTGCTGGAGCAGTGTCGGCGTGTGCAGCGGGAAACGTTAGCAACAAAACGGTGCCGCTGAACGTACAAAGAAGGTTCCGTTTAGATAAGAAAGAAATTGTCATAGGTTATTAGCGCTTCTGTCCGGGTAACTGAAATTTATGTTATCTTTCAATCAGGTTTGAACTTATCGGTATAAAAAATACCGTTTTATGGCTTGAGAAGAAACTCCTCGAATGTAAAGTTTCTTTGAATAGTAGACTTAATTGCGCTTTTGTCTGCCTCAGATCGCGTAATTGAGCGAATTTTACCGAAAAATTCCGCCCTGCGGTGATTGTACAGTCAGCTTAGCGGCAGAGCTCACCAAAAATCTAAATGTTTTATCAACATATGCGATTCAACGACAAAAATCGCACTGACGCACAAAGGCTTGTTTAACCTTTAACCATTGCCGCTCCACTGCACAGCTTCATTTTAGTTTCATCAAAAATTTTTCTTTTTCGCCTTACGCTTCACAATTTTTTCCGCTAACCTGAATTGACATCGTATTTTACGGGGAACTGGGTGATGGATTTAGCGCTGTTCGATCTCGATAAAACGCTGATTAGCGATGACAGTGCCAGCCTGTGGCTACATTGGTTAGTTTCTCAGGGCTATACGACGACGGCACGCTTAGACCATCACCAACGACAAATGCACCCCGTTACTCACTATGCAGACTCCCCGCCAGACCCCAACAATATCGCCTGTTATTTAAAACTCACCCTTGCGCCAATGAGCGGTTATCACCGCCGTACGGTATCCGGTTGGGTTGAGCGTTTCGTGCATCGCGATATTTTACCCAGGCTGTATCCACAGGCCCGGCAGCAGATTGCCTGGCATAAGGAACGTGGCGACACTATTGCCCTGATTTCTGCCTCGGGCGAGCATCTGGTGACGCCCATCGCGCGCCGTCTGGGGATCGATCACGCGTTCGGCATCGTGCCGGAATTCAACGACCATCGGCAGTGTTTTACCGGTGAGACCACCGGCGAACTGACGTTTCATCAGGGCACGGTGCATCGCCTTGAGTCATGGCTGCAACAGCCGACGACGCCGCAGTTTAAAAAGACTTACGCCTACAGCGATTCTATCTTCGACCTGCCGCTGCTGGAGTTTGTAGACTATCCGACGATCGTCAACGGCTGCCGTGCGCTACAACAGATTGCCGAAAAGAAAGGCTGGCCTAGCGTCAGTTGGCAACGGCATCCGGCGCGCGAAAGAGTCGCGTCCTAACCGCTCTGCGCTAACGCCCCGCTATAAACCAAAGTCGCGCTCGAAGGCCACGCCTTCACGGTTTAATAACTCACAGCTGAAATCAATAAACTGGCTTAGCGCCGCCGAGCGGTGCCTGCCCGCCTGCGTTTGCAGTTGTAACGTTCGCTGGCTGAGTTGTTCAATGTTGATAGACTTCAAAACCAACCGGTCCCGGCGAGCCTTGAACATCACCGAAAAATGGCTACAGGCCACCAGCGCGCCCGGCGTGCAAAGCATAAAGTCATACAGCGTGCTGAAGCGATTGCAGCTCAAGGCCGGTTCGAGAAATATTCCGTTCATGCGACATGACAAATCAAACAGCTGGCGAATGGTACTCGTTGGCTCATTAAAGGCCAGCGGATAAGCATGCAGGTCGCCAAGCTGCACTTGCTGGTGAGCCAGCGGGTGATCGTGACGCATCGCCAGAAGAACCGACGCAGGATAGGACGCCAGCACGTCAACGCCTCGCTCTGGCGTCAGGCTGAACTGCAAGGCCAGATCACAATCGCCGCTGCGAATAGTCTCGGATACCTGCTGCGCCGTGCCCACGTTAAGGTAAAACATCACGCCGGGATTAATGGCGCGAAAGCGGGCAAACATTTGCGGCAGCAGGTCATAAGCGGGCCCGTCAGTGCAGGCCATGCGAATCACCGTGCGGCGCACCGCCTTGAGCCCCTGAATCTCGGCAATCGCAAACTCCATATCCATCATGCTCTTACGCACGTGATTTTCGAGGATTTTCCCGGCATCATTGAGCACCATCCCTCGAGCGTGTCGCTCAAACAGCGTCGCACCGATTCGCGTTTCCAGTTGCTGAATCTGTCGGCTGATGGCTGATACCGCCACAAACAGCTGCTTGCTGGCAGCGCTTAACGAACCCGTATTGGCGACCGCCAAAAAATAGCGAATTTCAGTGCTGTGCATATTTTGCTCCGCGAGAGTGCATGCCTCTATTTTGTGCATGGGAGCGTTATAATTAAAGCAATGCTTCATTGCAATTATTATTATTGTGGCAAAGCTGCATTTTCTATTACATAAGGAGAGCATAAACCAATAAAAAATAATTAAGACAACATCAGGACTTTCTATGACAGTGGAAAAAGCAGTAAAGCAGGCTCTGGGATGGTTTGACGGCGGCGAATTCAAGGCGGTGCTCGCGCGACGCGTAGCATTGGCGACCGAGAGTCAGTCAACCGAGCGTGACGAGATATTGAAACGTTACTTCGAAGAAGAAATTAATCCCGCGCTGCGGGCAATGGGCTTTGAGCTGCAGCTTATCGATAATCCTCAGGCAGCCAATCGTCCCTTTCTCATCGCATCGCGCATTGAAGACCCGACGTTACCGACGGTATTGAGCTATGGTCACGGCGACGTGGTGTTCGGTGACGACGAGAACTGGAGTGAAGGCCTGGACCCCTGGGTGCTGTTTGAGGACGGTAACCGCTGGTATGGCCGAGGCAGCGCCGATAACAAGGGCCAACACAGCGTCAACCTGGCCGCACTGGAGCAGGTATTCGCCGCTCGCGGCGGCAAGCTTGGCTTCAACTGCAAGCTGCTGTTTGAAATGGGTGAAGAGATCAGTTCTCCAGGGCTTGCCGAGGTCTGCCGCACACACCACCAGACCCTCAGCGCGGATCTATTTCTCGCCTCCGACGGTCCACGTCTGAGCGCCGAACGCCCAACGCTGTTCCTCGGTTCCCGCGGTACGGTTAACTTCCGCCTTTCCGTCAACGCGCGCGACAAAGACTACCACTCCGGTAACTGGGGCGGCTTACTGCCAAACCCGGGTACGCTGCTGGCGAACGCTATTTCATGCCTTATCAATCAGCAGGGACAGATGCAGGTCGCAGCGTTGAAACCGCCCGCGGTCAGCACTGCGATTCGCGAGATCCTCCGCGATATCGAGGTCGCGACTACGCCGGGCGATCCTGAAATTGACGTTAACTGGGGTGAAGCGGGTCTGACGCCGGCCGAACGCCTGTTTGCCTGGAATCAGATGGAAGTGCTGTCGTTTTTGACCGGCAACCCGGCACGCCCAATGAATGCCATTCCCGCCAAGGCAACGGCGGTGTGTCAGATGCGTTTTGTGGTCGGCACCGACTGGCAAAATTTGCAACAACACGTGCGTGAGCATCTCGATGCCCACGGATTCCACTCCGTTGAGGTCGAGTTCCTGCGCGGTTCACCGGCAACCCGTTTTGATCCCACCGACCCGCTGGTCGATTGGGTGCTCGAAGTCATGCAGCAGAGCAGCGATAAAAAGCCCGCCCTGCTGCCTAACCTCGGCGGTTCTCTGCCCAATGAGGTGTTCGCCGATATCCTCGGCCTGCCGACGCTGTGGGTGCCGCACTCTTATCCAGCCTGCGGCCAGCACGCGGTAGACGAACACATGCTGATTTCCATCGCCCGTGAAGGCCTGGAGATCATGACGCGTCTGTTCTGGAATCTGGGCGAGCGCGGCGACGCGCTGCTGGCGGCACACCATCAGCACGCGGCAAAAAGTCTGGCGCAGGACGGTGGAAAATGAGCCACGCATCTTCAGCCTTATCAACCGCTACGGCGGTAAAACCGAGCCTGACCAAAACGCTTTTTGTCACCTGTATCGGCAATGCGCTGGAGTGGTTCGACATTGCGGTCTATGGCTTCTTCGCTGCTTACATCGCGCGTGCCTATTTCCCGACGACCGACCAGACCGTTTCCCTGCTGCTTGCCTTCGGCAGCTTCGGCGTATCGTTTTTGATTCGCCCGTTGGGTGCCATTGTGCTGGGTGCCTTTGCCGACCGTGCCGGTCGCAAGTCGTCACTGCTGGCGTCAATCAGCCTGATGATGCTCGGTAGCCTAATGATTGTCGTCACGCCGTCTTATGCCACGCTCGGTCTGGCGGCTCCGCTGTTAATTCTGCTGGCCCGTTTGATTCAGGGCTTTTCGGCGGGCGGCGAATTCGGCAGCTCGACCGCGTTTCTGGTTGAACACTTTCCCGAGCGTAAAGCCTACATTGCCAGCTGGCAGTTCGCGACGCAGGGTGCCAGCACCCTCCTCGCCTCGGCCTTTGGCTTGGGCCTGTCACAGTGGCTCTCGGAATCGCAGATCCAGGACTGGGGATGGCGCATTCCTTTCGCCTTTGGGCTGTTGATAGGGCCGGTCGGTCTGTACATTCGCCGCAATATCGAGGAAGCCGACAGCTTTGTTAAAGCCGACCGCCAGGCTTCGCCGCTGAAAACGCTATTCGGTCAGCAGAAGTCGCTGCTGTGCATGGCGGTAGGGCTGATGGTAGTCTCGACGGCAATCAATTATATGCTGAACTATGTACCGACCTATGCGACTAAAACGCTGCATTTTTCGGGGCAGATTGCCTTCACCGCCACGCTGCTGGCCGGCGTCATTTTGACCGTTGCGACCCCGCTGATGGGCCTGTGGGCCGAAAAAGTGGGCCGTTTGCCGCTGATGTGGGGTTCACTTGTCCTGCTGTTGATCACTATTTATCCAGGCTTTTGGCTGATGACGCACTACAACACGGCCTCGGCGCTGATTGCCCTGGTATGTTGGATGGCGTTATTGAAATCGGTGTACTTCTCAGCGGTGCCGTCGATGATGGCCGACCTGTTCCCCGTTACCACCCGCGCCAGCGGTATGGCTATCGGTTATAACATTGCGGTCACCGTATTTGGCGGTTTCGCGCCGTTCATCTGTACCCTGCTCATCACCGCTACCGGCACAAAGCTCGCGCCGAGCTATTATCTGATGATTGTGGCGCTGCTCAGCCTGTGGGCGTTGATTAACTCTCAGCGCAGCCGCAGATAAACGGGAGTTTCTCGCCGACGCCACGTCGGCGAGAAACATTTCGTCGCGGCTTACTTCGGCGACAGCTTGAACAGCTTGCCGTTTTTCTCGTCCGTCAACACATAGACATAGCCGTCTGGCCCAACCTGAACTTCACGAATGCGCTGGCCTAAATCGGTCAGCATGCGTTTCTCTCCGAGCACTTTTTTATCGTTCACCTTCAGCTGAATCAGCGTCGTTTCCTTCAATGCCCCAACAAACAGTGAATTCTTCCACTGTGGGAATTTGCTGTCGTTATAGAAGGCCATACCGCTGACAGCAGGAGATACGCGCCAGTAATAGAGCGGGTCTTCCATTCCATCGAGATGCGAGCCTTTGGCTTCTGGGATCGGCAGTCCGTTGTAGTTAATGCCGTAGGTGGCGAACGGCCAGCCGTAGTTTTTGCCCGCTTTGAGAATGTTCACCTCGTCACCGCCGCGTGGCCCATGCTCGGTTTCCCACAGCTCGCCGCTCCAGGGGTTGTAAGCCAACGCCTGGGGATTACGGTTGCCGTAGGTCCAGATTTCAGGACGCGCGTTAGGCAACTTCACGAAGGGATTGTCCTGCGGAATACCGCCCTCGGGCGTCAGGCGAATTATCTTACCGCGCAGAGAATCAAGCTGTTGTGCGGCGATGCGCTGGTTGTTGTCGCCCAGCGACATCAGAATATTGCCCTGCGGATCAAATATCAGCCTGCCGCCGAGATTGATTCCACCGTCGAGCGGCGGTGTTTCGATAAAGATGGTTTTAAAGTTCTCAAGGTGCAGGCCGTCCTGCGAAAGCGTGCCATAGCCAAGCTCTGCATGCGGCCGCCCCTTGTCATCTTTTTGCGCAAAGCTTAGATAAACGCGGCGGCTTTTGGCAAAATCAGGCGCAGGACGCACGTCCCACAGGCCCGCTTGATCCTGAACCCACACCGCAGGCACGCCGGTTACCGGGGCCGAAAGCGGTTTGCCTGCCTGCCACAGGCGCAGATTACCGCTGCGTTCAGTGATTAACGCACCCTGATTGTCGGGCAGAAATGCCAGCGACCAAGGGTGATCGAGGCCTTTTAACAGGGTTTCTACTTTAACGGGCGCCTTTGGCACCGGTTTTGGGGCGGCCTGCGCCAACGCCAGTCCCGGCATCGCCAGTGCCCCCACCAGCAGCATAGGGTGCCAACGGGTCGGTGTATTATTCAATGTAAATGGCATAGCTTGCGGATCCCTTCCAGAAAAACAAACTTTAATTTTAGACCACTACTGTCGGCTATTTGTATAGGCGATGTAAATTGCCTGACGTCTATATCTCTGAAAAAACGACCACTCCTGGTGAGACAACCGGTTTCCAGGCGAAAACAGATATACCCAAAAAGAATAAGTATTGCCTTAAAAATAATAAATAACGCCCATTCCCAAGGGGAAAACAAGCAGATACACTGCTTGAACAATTAGACACCTAGCCTTGTAGATGTCTAAATAAGATTTTCATTCCCGCAAGCTCTTAACTTAAGCGCTGCTTTTTTTTGGTTTCAGCCAACGCCCGACGGAGTCTATAAAATGAAGAAAATTTCCGCCTCACTGCTTGCTTTGAGCCTGCTTGCTGCCCTGCCAGCCTTCGCGGCCGAACAGCCTGCGCTGGCCGCCGTTCCTGCGGCAATCGCTCAGCACAGTGGCCCCATTCGCGTTGCTGTGATTCGCAATCTGGGTTCAGACGACAACACCACGCAGTTTCTTGCCGGTGCCATCAAGCAGGGGCGTGCGCTAGGTTTCAAGGTCGATACTTTCCTAAGCAACGGCGATGACGCTAAATTCCAGGACTTCGTCAATCAGGCCATCAGCCAAAAATATGACGGTATCATCCTGTCTCAGGGACGGGGTCCGTATTCCAATAATCTGGTAAAACGCATTACCGCCGCCGGTATCGCGGTTTCGGTGTTTGATACCGAAGTCACTGACGGCACGTCGGGTGTCACCGTCACCCGTCAGGACGATGCGTCACTGACCCAGGCTTCAGTCGGTGAACTGGTCAAAGACTTCCACGGCAGAGCCAACATCGTGCGCCTTTGGGTTGCCGGTTTCCCACCGATGGAACGTCGCAACGTCACCTATCAGCAGATCCTAAAAGACAACCCGGGCATTCATCAGCTTGAATCCATCGGTGCGGTGTCTTCAGACGTTCAGGGCGATACGGCGAATCAGGTCGGCGCAATTTTGGCCAAATACCCGAAAGGTAAAATTGACGCTATCTGGGGTGCGTGGGACGCCTTCAGTCAGGGGGCGTATAAGGCACTTAAGGAGAACGGCCGCACCGAGATTAAACTTTACAGCATTGATGCCTCCAACCAGGACCTGCAATTAATGCGTGAAAAAGACAGCCCATGGAAATTCACCGCCGCAGTGGATACTCCGCTGATTGGTGCCGTTAACATGCGTCTGGTGGCCCTAAAAATTGCCGGTGAGAAAACGCCTGCCACCTATGAATTCTCGGCACAGGTTATTCCGCAGTCGCTGCTGCTGAGCCAACCGGGTGCGGTTAATATCGCGGCTCTGGGCAAAATCATCCCAGGCTGGGGCAAGTCTGAAGACTTCAACGCCCCGTGGTTTGCGACGCTGGAAGCCAGGTACAAGAAATAATCGCTCCCCACTGCGGCTAAAAGCCCGCCCGGCGCAAGTCTGGCGGGCTTTTCTATTGTGAGTCCCCGCGCGTTATGTCATAACCTGTAGCCATAGGTGGCGAATAAACGCGCTGCATCGAAAAAACTTGTGAAGCAGATCACACTGGCGGTTAAATTAATTTAATTGTATGATGAATGTAGTTTTCGACTGGGACAAAGGTTATGAGATCTACTCTATCACTGCCATTTCAATATTTACGGGCATTTATTCTAATTTATGCCTGCCTTTATGCGGGAAACGGAGTTTCCGCCCTGCTTCCACTGGCCATTCCAGGCAGTATTCTCGGCATGCTCATCCTTTTCACGCTGCTGTCGACGCAAATTCTGCCTTATAAATGGGTTAAACCGGGATGCAGCGTGCTAATTCGCTATATGGCGCTGCTGTTTGTGCCTATCGGAGTTGGGGTGATGAACTACTACGATCAGCTGCGCACCCAGTTTGGACCGCTGGTGGTGTCCTGTGCCGTCAGCACGCTGATTGTGCTGCTGGTGGTGGCTTATTCGTCTCACTTTGTACACCGTGAACGCAACGTCATCGGCAAACCGGAGGATGAACAATGAGCCAAATCTGGTGGTCATTACCGCTGACGGTGCTGGTGTATTTCGCCACCCGCAGGCTGGCTGTAAAATTGAGAATGCCGCTGCTTAATCCGCTGCTGATGTCGATGGTCATTATCATCCCTCTGCTGCTGGTGACGCATATTCCCTACGCGCGCTATTTTGCCGGCAGTAAAATTCTCAACGACCTGTTGCAGCCTGCCGTGGTGGCGCTGGCCTTTCCTTTATACGAGCAGCTGCATCAGATTCGCGCCCGCTGGAAATCGATTATCAGCATCTGCTTCATTGGCAGCGTCGTGGCGATGACGACGGGAACCGCGATTGCCCTATGGATGGGAGCCACACCGCAGATTGCTGCCTCAGTGCTGCCCAAGTCTGTGACAACGCCTATCGCCATGGCCGCGGCTCAGTCAATCAACGGCATCCCCGCTATTAGCGCAGTATGCGTGATTTTCGTCGGCATTCTCGGTGCGGTGTTTGGTCACACGATTTTGAATCTGCTGAAAATCACCAACAAGGCCTCTCGAGGATTAGCCATCGGCAACGCTTCTCACGCATTGGGTACCGCGCGCTGCGCCGAAGTGGACTATCAGGAGGGGGCCTTCAGCTCGCTGGCGCTGGTGATTTGCGGCATTATCACCTCTCTGCTGGCCCCGTTTTTATTCCCTATCCTGTTGAGGCTTTTCGGTTAATCATATTGTAAAACGGGTGCGGCAGGCATTGCCGCACCACTCGCTTTCACCCGCGCCGTGATAATGGATCATTTTGGTTCAACGCCCTATCGCTTTCCCTGTTTCGCCCCCTTTCCTGAGTCCCGTATCCCGGCTTTGTATCAAAATTTAATCGCAAACAATCTTTGGCCCCTTTATTGCTTTGCTCTACGTCCTAACTCGCGCTCATGTATAGACAAGCCCCTCTAGCCAATAAGGACTATTGCCATGCAACCAACGCCAGCCCCTGAGTCTCAATCGGCGACCGACAGCGATTTACTGCAACAAGTCTGGTCGTTAATCGATGAAAAGAAAGGCATATTTTGGGATCTCAGTGACCGCATCTGGGAAACACCAGAGGTCAATTACACCGAATTCAAATCGTCGCAAGGACATCTCGACCTGCTGAAAAAGCAGGGCTTTCGCGTGGCAGAAGGCGTGGCAGACCTGCCAACGGCGATGATGGGCGAAGCAGGTGAAGGCGGTCCGGTGATTGCAATTCTCGGTGAATACGACGCTCTGCCCGGCCTTAGCCAGCAGGCCGATGTTGCACAACCTTTAGCGCTTGAAGACGGGGCCAACGGACACGGCTGCGGCCACAATATGCTCGGTTCCGCCGCCTTGCTGGCCGCGACGGCGGTCAAAGACTATTTGCAGGCCAACGGGCTGGCGGGTCGTGTACGTTATTACGGCTGTCCGGCGGAAGAAGGCGGTTCAGGCAAGGGTTTTATGGTGCGTGCGGGCCTGTTCGACGACGTTGACGTCGCCATCTGCTGGCATCCAGGGGCTTTTAACTGCGTGACCGACGCCAACTCGCTCGCCTGCAATGAACTTAACTACCATTTCTCGGGCCGTGCCGCTCACGCCGCCGCGACGCCACACCTTGGCCGCAGCGCGCTTGACGCCGTTGAGCTAATGAACGTCGGTATTAACTACCTGCGCGAACACATGCCGACCAGCGCACGTATTCACTATGCCATTACGGACAGCGGCGGCTTCTCACCAAACGTGGTGCAGGCTAAGGCGACAGTGCGCTATCTGGTGCGGACCCGCACGCTGCCCGAGCTTACCGAACTGCTCAAGCGCGTAGATAAGGTGGCACAAGGTGCGGCACTGATGACGGAAACCACCATGAAATGCAATATCCTCAGCGGCGACGCCAACCTGATTGGTAACCGCGTGCTTGAAGAGCTGATGCAGTCGCACCTCGAACAACTCGGCGGCCCGGGCTTCGACGACGCCGACTATGCCTACGCGGCGCGTTTTCAAGAGACCATGAGTCAGGAAGAGATCCGCAGTGCCTATCAGCGCGTCGGCTGCGCCTACACACCGGGCGAACTGCTCTGCGACTATGTGCTGCCGCTCGACCGCCCGGAAAGTTCAATGATTGGTTCTACCGACGTCGGCTCGGTCAGCTGGGTGGTGCCTACCGTGCAGTGCCGCAGTGCGACTTACACTATCGGCACGCCGGGGCACTCGTGGCAGCTGGTCGCCCAGGGTAAATCCTCGCTGGCGCACAAGGGACTAACGCAGGCCGCCAAGCTGATGGCGAGCACGGCAGTCGGCCTGTTTACCCAGCCCGCGCACATCGCCGAAGCCAAGGCCGAACACGCCCGCGTGCTGGAAGGCACCCCCTTTGTGAACCCGATTCCTGACGATGTACAGCCGCCGTTTCCGGGCAGCCACTGATTGCGTCTGACAGACTCACGAGGAGCGACTGATGGGCAATTTGGGATTCTTAACCACGCTGAGCTTTGGCCCCGGAGGATGGGGGCCGATGCTGCTCTCCGGTGCGTTGATGACCGTGGCACTGTCACTTTCTGGCTTTCTGCTTGCCGGGGTGATAGGTGGTCTCTTTTCCTGGGCAAAAATCTGCGGTAATCGCCCAGTACGTTATGTTGCCGATGTTTATACCACGGTGATTCGCGGTATTCCCGACCTGCTCATTATCTATCTGCTTTATTTTGGCGGCAGTCAGGCGCTGACCCTGCTCGGCAAACTGTTTGGCGACGGACAGTTCATCAGCTTTCCGGGATTTTTAGCCGGAATGCTGGCGGTCGGCATTGCGGCAGGCGCGCAGCAAACCGAGGTGTTCCGGGGCGCTTTCTACGCCATCGCGCCCGGTGAGCTAGAGGCCGCCAAGGCGTATGGTATGAGCACACCGGTGCGCATTCGCCGCATCGTTGTTCCCCTGCTGCTGCGCCACGCCCTGCCGGGCATGGGCAACGTCTGGCAGCTGGTGTTGAAGGCAGCGGCGCTGGTGTCGGTCACCGGACTGGCTGAGCTGATGAACAAGGCGCAGACCGGTGCAGGCTCGACCGGTAAACCGTTCGATTTTTACTGTGCGGCGGCGCTGTTGTATCTCATTATCTCGGCCTTTTCGGGCTGGTCGCTGCGTCGGGCAGAGGTGCACTACTCACGCGGGGTAAAACGCTGATGGACGTTAAATTTCTATGGGAAACCCTGCTCCAGCTGCTGCCCGGCGTCCCCCTTACCCTACAGTTGACCTTCTATTCGGTGGTGATGGGTTTCTGCCTTGCGCTGCTCATCGCTTTCGCCCGTCTGTCGCCTTATCGCGCGCTGAATCTCCCGGCGCGGGCATTCGTGTTCTGTTTTCGCGGTACCCCGCTGCTGGTCCAACTATTTTTGATTTACTACGGACTGGGTCAATTTGAGAGCGTGCGCAGCAGCATACTGTGGCCGGTACTGCGCGAGCCCTACGGCTGTGCGCTGCTTTCGCTGTCGCTTTGCACTGCCGCCTATGGCAGTGAAATTCTGCGCGGGGGTTTGCAATCAGTGCCGCACGGCGCGATAGAGGCAGCGCGGGCCTGCGGTATGTCACGGCTGCTGATGGTGAGGCGCATTATCATGCCTGTAGCCCTGCGTCAGGCGCTTCCTGCCTACGGCAACGAGCTCATTTCTATGGTTCAGTCCACGTCGTTATGTTCAATCATCACACTGATGGACATCACCGGTATCGCCGCACAGATAGTGTCCGATACCTATCGTGCGCTGGAGGTTTTTTTGGTAACGGGCGCGCTCTACCTATTGATCAATCTGGTCATTAGCCGAGTTGTGATGCTGGTCGAATATCGCCTGACGCCGCATTTACGGGGTTTTCATTTTAAAACTAAAGGGGTTGTAGAACATGAAATTGGCAAGCTTGGTTAGTGCTTTATGCTTAACGGCAACGTTATTCATCCCTTTTACCAGCCACGCAGAGGCCGGTAAAAAATGGACTGTGGTGAAAATTGCCACCGAAGGTGCCTTTCGCCCCTTCAACTTCACCAAACCTGACGGCACGCTCGACGGTTTTGAAATCGACCTCTACAAAGTCCTGTGTCAGAAAATGGACGTAAAATGTGAAATCGTGGTTCAGCCGTTTGCCGGGATTATCCCCGCGCTAAACGCCGGGAAATTCGATGCCATCATGGATGGGCTTTCCGCCACCGACGCGCGCAAGAAGATTATCGATTTTTCAGTTCCCTACAGTAACACCGGTCAGACTTTCGCCGTGCTGAAAGGCAGTCCACTGGCGGTCATGCCTGACCTGGGTAAACGATTCTCTCTCACCCGCGATGAAGCCGGTGCCGAGGCCGAAGTGGCAAAGATTGCGCCATTGCTGAAGGGGAAAATTGTTGGCGTACAGGGCTCTTCTATCGGTGAACAGTTCCTGCAAAAATACCTGAAAGGCATCGTGACTATTCGTCAATACAAGACTACTGAAGAGCACGATCTCGACCTTAAGTCGGGTCGCGTGGATATGATATTTGCTTCGGCAACCTATCTCACTGGCGCGAAGGCCAAGCCGGGTAATCAAGACATCGAGCTGGCAGGCCCGCAGTTTATCGGTGGCTTGCTCGGCGCAGGTTCAGCGGTGGGGATTCGCAAGAGCGACCCGGAACTGAAGAAAATGTTTGATGACGCCATCCTGCAAACCAAACAGGACGGCACGCTGAAAACGCTGGCCATGAAGTGGTTCGGTACCGACACCGTGCCTCAATAACCGGATAAAAACGTTGGGGTGTTCGTCTCAACGACCTCTTCGCGCCAACAACAGTTTTGCACTGATAGCGGCATGATGCTTTGAGCGTCTTTCACTAAAAAACCCACGTCCGCTTTTTGCTGACAGCAAGGCGGACGTGGGTCGCAGGAAAAACTCAGTTCTTGGCGAGCTGATTTCCTGGCTTATTCTGATTCAGGGTGATGGTGGCGTTATATTCTCGCGGCAGTCTTCTGGCCTCTAAAAATACCGATTTCCAGTAAGGGTTGTCGAGCGAGGAGCGAATAACGCCTTTGCTAACCGAAGCGTGCAGGAATTGCTGATTGGTATCGTAGAAGCCAACGTGCATCTGGTTGCGAATGCGGAAGAACACCAGATCGCCCGGTTCGAGATGCCCCGGAGAAACGCGGGTTCCCATGCGCACCAGCTCGGTGGTGGTCACACGGTCCATTGGAATATTGAATCTGTCTTTGAGTGTTCTCCAGACGAAACCGGAACAATCGACGCCTGACAGCTTGGTGCCACCCCACTCATAGGGCGTTCCCTGCCAGGAGTGCATCTGGTCATGCAGCGCCGCGATAACGGAAATCATATCGGATTCCCGCTCGGCTTCCTGCTGCGTCATGGTGGTATTGGCAGCGGATTGACCGTCCTGACCGTGATTCTTCGAAGAACATCCGGCTAATAGTACAAATGATATACAAGCTATTTTCTTGAATAATTTTGATGATGTCATTTGATGTAAACCGAACAATTGAAATAAGTAATTGAGTTTTATAACCTACATCTCAAAAGCACAAAATGTAGCAAACGGCATTATTACCTTACTTTACTCAAATTTACAGTAATTTACTTAAGTCAGTGCTCAACCCGGCAATAGTTACACAAATCCGGCCGAAATCCGAACAATTAAACCGGTGCGATTGAAAATCTTGGCATAAACGTCGCTTCAAAATCGGGCATGATGCCCGCCTCTTCTCCTCGCAGATCGCAAATAATTCTTCGCGCGGCCTCGCGGCCCATCTCATAGACCGGCTGAGCAATTACCGAGAGCGGCGGCGAGACAATTTCCGTCCACGGGAAATTATCAAACATCACAAACGACAGATCCTGCGGCACGCGTAGCCCTCTGCCGCCCAGCTCACGCAGCAGGCTCATGGCAATGACGCTGTCTGAGGCAATTATCGCCGTTGGCGGCTGCGGAGCATTAAACAGCCGCTCGACGATAGCGGCTATCGCCTGGTCGCTGCTGGCGTTACCGACAATCGACGCCGGGTCTACACTGAGGCCGCGTTGGGAGAATGCCCGTTCGATACCGGCAACACGCTGCGCCACCGGCGTGACGCCCAACCCTTTGGTCGGCGAATATGGCGGTTCGAAGGTCATGCTGGTCAGATAGCTGATGCGTCGATGTCCGGCGTCGAGCAACGACAGCGTCGCCTGCTGCGCGGTCGACGTAAAGTCGAGGCCAATCACCTCGACGTTTAACTCGGGCACGGCGCGGTCGAACAGCTTGAGTGCTCTGCCGTCGGCGAGGATTTGCGCCAGATGGGCGTTATCTTCAGGCAACGACGAGCACGGCGCGATGATGATACCGTCGACCTGCTTTTCGAGCATCACCCTGACCGCGTCCTGCTCCACCGCTAGCGTCTCGTCACTGTTGCTCAGCAACAGGTGATACCCCGCCTGCCGAGCGACGTCTGAGATACCGCGCAGCGCCAGACCAAAGTGCGGGTTCTCGATATCACCCACAATCACGCCTAGCGTATTTGAACGGCCGGTGTTCATGCTGCGTGCCAGTTCGTTGGGCCGATAGCTCAACCTCTGCGCCGCCGCCCTAACACGCGTTAATACCTCTTCACTCACAGAGCCATAACCGCCCAGTGCGCGCGCCGCCTGGGCCTTTGAAACCTGCGCCTCGCGGGCGACGTCGGCCACCGTTGGGGCCTTGATTCGTGCGTTGCCAATAGTCATAAGTTATTCGTATCACAGCTTTCGTTAAGGGCGATTGACGTTTAGATAATCACGTTGCTAGTATCATTGTAACTGATTTGAGACCGGTCTCACAATGATTGAACTCCCTAATCAGCCCCTGCATTGAGACCGGTCTCTAAAAAATACAAAAGATCCTGGCTCAATAGTCGTTGATGTTAAATACAACAAAAACGGACGCACTATGAAATCGCAAAAGACCCTGATTAAACTGGCCACCGTGCTTTTTGCTTCGCTCTCACTCTTTTCTCTTTCGTCCCCGCTGGCCAACGCCGCGGGCCAGCAGGAAAACCCTTATGGGTTAATCGAACCGGGCGAGCTGCGCGTTGCCAGCCTCGGCGACGCCAAGCCTTATACCTTTACTGACGCCTCCGGCAATTTCACCGGTTTTGACGTCGAGTTCTTCACCGACGTTGCGCACCGACTCGGCATCAATAAGGTGGTGTTTATCGGCCAAGACTTCGCCGGCATCCTGCCTTCGGTCGCAAACGGACGCTATGACGCAGGCGTCGCGGCGATAGGTATCACCCCGGCTCGTGAAAAAACCGTCGATTTCTCAAGCGGCTATCTCGCCGGTTATCTGACGGTACTGACGCGTAAAGACACCGGCGTCACCGACGTCAATTCGCTGGCAAAACACCGTCTCGCGGTGGTGCAGGGGACGTTGCAGGAAAACTACGCGATGCAGCATTTCACCCAAACTGACCTGGTGCGCTTCCCCGATAACAATGCGGCCATCTCTGCGCTGAACAACGGCACGGTTGACGCCGACTTCCTCGATTATGAGGCGGCCAAAGACTACGCCGCCCGCTTCAATCTGGTTCACGCTGCCGATATCCCGTCCTTTGACGCGCCAGCTGGCGTTGCTATCGCCAAGGGAAAACCCGCGTTTAAAGCCGCCCTGGATAAGGCGATTCAGGCCTCGATGCAGGATGGCACCTGGAAGAAGCTCTACCAGAAATGGTTCCCAGGCTCGCCAATGCCAAAGCAGTATCTGCCGCATTCAAGCTGATGTTCCCTGCTCGTCGTCTGTCTGTTTACCCCGCGGTGAGGGCAGCCTCACCCCGTTAAAAGTGCGAGGTATTGTATGAGCCTGTTCGAAATGCTTCACCGGACATTCTTCGATTTTAATTCGATGGCCGAAGTCCTGCCGCAGCTGCTGAAAGTCGGGCTGATGAATACGTTGATCATCTCGATTGCGGCGACGCTGCTTGGCACCACGCTCGGGCTGATTCTGGCGCTGATGGGCATCTCGCCCACGCGCTGGCTGCGTGTGCCATCGCGCGTCTATACCGACCTGTTTCGTGGCCTGCCGTCTATACTGACCATTCTGCTGATAGGTCAGGGGCTAGCGCGCTACAGCTATGAACTTTTCGGTCCGTCGCCCTATCCGCTCGGTATTTTTGCCCTGAGCCTGATAGCCAGTGCCTATATGGGGGAGATCTTTCGTGCGGGTATCCAGAGCGTTGAAAAGGGTCAGCTCGAGGCCTGCCGTGCGCTGGGAATGAGCTACGGTCGCGCAATGCGCTTAGTGATTGTGCCACAGGGGATCCGCCGCGTGCTTCCTGCGTTGGTTAATCAGTTCATTGCCATCATCAAAGACTCTTCGCTGGTCTATCTGCTCGGGCTGATGGTCAACGAGCGCGAACTTTTTCGCGTCGGGCAAGATGCCGCGGTGCTCACCGGCAACCTTTCTCCTCTGATGCTCGCAGGGCTTTTTTATCTGATAATCACCGTGCCAATGACCCATCTGGTCAACTATGTTGACCAACGCTTCCGCACCGGCCGTCGCAAAATGACGCGCCCGGTCAGCAGTCTGAAAGAGGTCGATGAGCTGCAAAAACTTAATCCTCGCACCGTTGCCACCGGCGGCAGTGCCCCCTTAACCACCGAACGGGGACAATAATCCATGACGCTTGCTGCCCCTAATATTGACCGCGCCGCCACACCGTCGTTTCACGGCGCTAGCGTGGAAATTCGCGATTTAACGCTGGCGTTCGGCGACATTCAGGTGCTGCGCAAGGTCTCGCTCAACGTCGCGCCGGGCACCACCACTTGTATCATCGGGCCGTCAGGCTCAGGGAAGTCGACCCTGCTGCGCGGTATTAATCGCCTGCATGAACCGCAGTCCGGTGACGTGCTGGTGTCGGGTCGCTCGGTGCTGAAAGATAAACCTGACGCCCTGCGTCTGCGCATCGGCATGGTGTTTCAGCATTTCAACCTGTTCCCCGACCATACGGCGCTGGAAAACGTGGCGATGGCACCGTGGAAAATCAAGAAACTGTCCAAGTCTGAGGCCTACCGCCTGGCCGCCGAGCGGCTGAAAGAGGTCGGCCTAGAGCAGCGAGCGGAGCACCGTCCGCGCTATCTGTCCGGCGGTCAACAACAGCGCGTCGCCATCGCGCGGGCCTTGGCTATGGACCCTGAAGTCATGCTGTTTGACGAAGCGACCTCGGCGCTTGACCCCGAACTGGTCAAAGGCGTGCTGAACCTGATGGCCGACCTCTGTCGCCGTGGCATGACCATGATAGTCGTCACCCATGAGATGGGATTTGCTCGCAAAGTGGCGGATCAGGTGATTTTTATGGATGAGGGGGAAATTGTCGAGGCGGGCACCCCAGAACAGATTTTCGATAACCCGCAGTCCGCGCGACTGCGGCGCTTTTTGTCTGAAGTGCTGTGAGGCCCAACGACTCGCCGCACCACCGAATACCTTTTATGATGACTCAAGAGAAGGAAAACAAAATGTCTTCATCCACTGAACACGCAACGAAAACCGTCGCCGTGATAGGCGCGGGTATCATCGGTATCTCCAGCGCCGTGCATTTGCTGCGTCGCGGCCAACTGGTCACGCTGTTTACCGAGGCGGAGCTGGTGTCCGGTGCATCGGGCCGGTCGCTCTCATGGCTGAACTCTGCCGCCGACCGCACGCGGGAATATCATGCACTGCGTATGGCGGGCATCGACCGCTACCGCACGCTGTTTGCACAGGACTCCTCTCGTGACTGGCTGCGTTTCGACGGTGGCCTGTACTGGGGGGAAGACAAAGCTGCCGAAACGCTGACGCGCCACGCCTATGAATTCGCTCACGGGTATGATTCGCACCTCACGGGTCTGGCGTCGGTCAGTCAAATTGACCCTCAAGTCAGGGCCGAAGCCGTCGCTGAAAGCGCACTGTTTAATCCGGGTGAAGGCTGGGTCAGCCTGCCACACCTCGCCAATTATCTGATGGCCGAGTTTCACCGCCTCGGGGGACAGCTTTATGAATATGCGGGCAAAACCTCGGTCATCACCGATGCCAGCGGTAAGGCCGTCGGCGTGAAAACTGGTAACGGCGAAACCTTCAGCGCAGACAGAGTGCTGGTGGCCTGTGGCCCGCAAACGCCCGAAGTGGTTGCGCCGCTGGGTATCACTATCCCCAACGGCTCCCCCTTATCGATGCTGGTCATCACTCAGCCGGTCGAAAACAGCGTGAAAGTGGTGCTAAACACGCCACGAGTTGCGGTTCGTCCGAATCCGGGGAAAACCCTGGCGCTGGACCATGACTGGTATGAGTCGGCCATTACCCGCAGCGCGGCGGGCGAGTACAGCATTCCCGAAACCGTGGTTGATGAATTGGTGGCCGAGGCGGCGAAAGTGCTCGAAGGCGCAGAATCACTGAAGGCAGCGAGCTGGAAAATCGGGCTGAAACCTGTTCCCGGTGACGGCGAGCCGGTGCTGGGCGAGCTGCAAAGCGTGCCAGGCTGCTACGTGGCGTTTACCCATTCCGGCGCCACGCTGGCGCTTATCGTCGGCGAACTGTTGGCCAGCGAAATTGCCAGCGGCGAAAAACATCCGATGCTGGCCACCTTCCGCCCCGAGCGTTTCACTGCCTGAGTGATTTCTCGCTAGGCAGGCTGGTGATGACTTGATATAAATTGCTGAAAACGCGGGGATCCCTGCTCGCCAAACAGGTCGTGCGGGCTTCCCTGACAGTCGATTTCACCCTGATGCAAGAACACCACCCGATTGGAGACGCGGCGGGCAAAGACCATCTCATGGGTGACCACCAGCATGGTCCTCCCCTCCTCTGCCAGACTCTGCATCACCTTCAAGACCTCCCCCACCAGCTCGGGATCCAGTGCCGAGGTGGGTTCATCAAACAGCATCACTTCAGGGTCCATGGCCAACGCGCGGGCGATCGCCACCCGCTGCTTCTGTCCACCCGAAAGCTGTGACGGATAGAAGTCCTTACGCTCATACAACCCGACGCGGGCCAGCAGTGATTCGGCTTTCTCGATGCAGGCTTTGCGGCTTTTCTTCTGCACGTAGCGCGGCCCTTCCATCACGTTTTCCAGCACGTTCATGTGTGACCAGAGATTGAAGTCCTGAAACACCATGCCGAGTCGCGTACGTATCCGTTCCACCTGTTTGCGGCTGGCAGGCTGCGGATTGCCCCTGGCGTCAGGCTTCATCAGGAGTGTTTCACCGCCGACCGCCACGGTGCCGGAGTCCGGCGTTTCAAGCAGGTTGATGCAGCGCAGGAAGGTGCTTTTGCCTGAACCACTGGCCCCCAAAATGGAGATAACCTCGCCCTGCCGTGCGTCAAGTGAGATACCTTTCAGCACCTCATGCTCGCCGAAGGATTTGCGGATATCGATCATCGATAGCGTGATAGGTTGCATTATTGGCGCAGACTCCTGTGAAAATCTTTCCGTGGGGTTTCAGGACAAGATTATGCAAGAACAGCGCCAATCCCCTCGACCTTGGGTAAATCACGTCGAGGGCGGCGAGAGCGTTAGTTGAGCGGCATGCGCTCAGGGTCAGGATACTGGTACTCGAAGCCGAGCTCTTTCACGATGCGGCTGCCGTCAACCAGCTTACCCGCCGAATCTTCAGGCTCGGGGGCGAACGTCGGTTCGGGAAGCCCCAACTGGCGCGCTAACAGCGGATAAAACTGCTGTTTAGCCGGATGTGCAGGCGCGCAAAGGTTAAAGGTGTGACCGCCGCGCGGCAGGCTCAGCAACAGCTGAATGGCAGAGACCACGTCGTCCTGATGCACCAGATTAACGCCATGATTTGCACCTTTAACGTCTTTCTTGCCCGCCAGGAAACGGCCCGGATGACGGTCGGCCCCAACCAGTCCGGCGAGGCGCAGCACGTCAACGGAAGTGTTCGGCAACTGATGGAACCACTCCTCCAGCTCTTTGAGCACCTTGCCCGCTGGCGTGACGGGATTCAGCGGCGAGTTTTCGCGCACAGTGCCTGTCCCCTCGCCATAAATTGAGGTCGAGCTGGTAAAGATAATGCGCGGTACGGCGTGCGCCAGTGCGCTATCAACCAGCATCTGCACCGCCTGAAAATAGAGCTCGCTCCCTTCCACCGTGCGCCTTGCAGGCAGGGTAATCACCAGCGCATCGACGTTGAGCAGCACATCCAGGTCGTCAGCGTCGCACTCCAGCGTCATCTCGGGCGTGAAGGTCATTTGGTAGCATTCGATGCCGCTCATACGGGCGGCCTCAACGCCGTCACGCGTGGTTTTGCTGCCAACAACCTGGTATCCCCTGGCGCTTAGGGCAATGGCCAGCGGCATACCTAGCCAGCCTAAACCAATTATTGATACCTTCTTCATTTTGTTCTCCAATACCTACCCGCTTTTAATAAAGCTACGTCATTTAGTTTAGCAGGCTACCTCCGCCACCTCTCTTAAACAACGGCTTATTATGTAATGATTTTCAACAGATTGTCAGAACGCGAGCGTGTTGCGCCTGTCCGGTCTTCTATACAATCGATTCATGCTTATCATTACATGGCCAATAATATTAAAATTATTCATCAGCAGAAAAAAAGGTTGCGCGTCAGAGCACGGTGGTTTAGGTTAATTGGTAACAGATTTAGAACCTATGGCTGATAACAGCGGTAGGCAACAAAACGCTTAGAAGAGAACAAGACAATGCTGAACATTCTGATCAACCACCATCACCACCATCATCCTGACTAGTCTTTCAGGCAGATTGGTGCTGGAAGACTTTTAAGATCTTCCAGTGGCGCGCAGAATGTAGCAGAGAGCCCTCGGAAGATTTCTTCCGGGGGTTTTTTTTTACCCTAAGAAATTTAAAAACGAATTAAATCATAAATTTAAAGACAGAGGTCATCATGCTGGACAAAAACCGTTTACGTATCGCAATGCAGAAATCCGGTCGCCTGAGCGACGATTCACGCGAGCTGCTTGCACGCTGCGGCATTAAAATTAATCTGCAAGAGCAGCGTCTGATTGCCTTCGCCGAGAACATGGAAATCGACATTCTGCGCGTTCGTGATGACGATATCCCAGGACTGGTGATGGACGGTGTGGTTGACCTCGGTATTATCGGTGAGAACGTGCTGGAAGAAGAGCTGCTGAGCCGCCGTGCTCAGGGTGAAGACCCTCGTTATTTCACGCTTCGTCGCCTCGATTTCGGCGGTTGCCGTCTGTCGCTGGCAACGCCACTGGACTTTGATTATCAGGGGCCACAGAGCCTGGGTAACAAACGTATCGCCACCTCTTATCCACACATCCTCAAGCAGTATTTCGACAAAAAGAATCTCGACTTCAAGTCTTGCCTGCTGAACGGCTCCGTTGAAGTCGCACCGCGTGCCGGTCTGGCCGACGCCATCTGTGACCTGGTTTCTACCGGCGCAACGCTTGAAGCCAACGGCCTGAAAGAAGACGAAGTCATCTACCGTTCCAAAGCCTGTCTTATCCAGCGTGACGGAGAGATGCCGCAGTCCAAACAGCTGCTGATCGACAAACTGATGACCCGTATTCAGGGCGTGATTCAGGCACGTGAATCCAAATACATCATGCTGCACGCGCCGAGCGAGCGTCTGGACGAAATAATCGCCCTGCTGCCGGGCGCCGAGCGTCCGACCATTCTGCCACTGGCTAACGACAAACAGCGCGTTGCCATGCATATGGTGAGCAGCGAGACCCTGTTCTGGGAAACCATGGAAAAACTGAAAGCGCTGGGTGCCAGTTCGATTCTGGTGCTGCCAATTGAAAAAATGATGGAGTAAGGCGATGCAATCCAACGGATTTTCTACCCCAATCGACTGGCAACAGTGTGATGAAAAGCAGCGCAGCGAACTCCTCACTCGCCCTGCTATCGCAGCTTCAGGCAGCATTACCGAGACCGTCACCGAGATCCTGACTCGGGTACGTAATGAAGGCGACGTTGCGCTGCGTGAATACTGCGCGCGCTTCGATAAAACCGACGTGGACCAGATTCGTGTCACCGCCGAGCAAATTGAACAGGCGTCAGCGCGTCTGGGCGACGATGTTAAGCAGGCAATGGCCAACGCAGTTCGCAACATTGAGACATTCCACGTCGCACAGAAATTGCCGAAGGTGGATATTGAAACTCAGCCCGGCGTACGCTGCCAGCAGATTACACGTCCTATTGCTTCCGTCGGCCTGTACATTCCGGGCGGATCGGCGCCGCTGCCTTCTACGGTGCTGATGCTGGCAACCCCGGCACGCATCGCGCAGTGCAATAAAGTTATCCTTTGCTCGCCGCCGCCGATTGCCGATGAGATTTTGTATGCCGCCAAGCTGTGCGGCGTTACCGAGGTCTATCAGCTCGGTGGAGCACAGGCGATTGCCGCGATGGCGTTCGGCACAGAGAGCGTGCCGAAAGTGGCTAAAATTTTTGGACCGGGCAACGCTTTCGTGACCGAGGCCAAGCGTCAGGTCAGCCAGAGCCTGAACGGCGCAGCTATCGATATGCCTGCCGGTCCTTCAGAGGTGTTAGTGATTGCAGATTCTGGCGCAACGCCTGATTTCGTCGCCTCTGACCTGTTGTCGCAGGCGGAACACGGCCCAGATTCGCAGGTGATATTGCTGACGCCAGACGCCGAGATGGCAGCAGCCGTTGCGGTAGCCGTCGAGAACCAGCTGCAAACGCTGTCGCGCAGCGAGATTGCCCGCAAGGCGCTCGCCAGCAGCCGTCTTATCGTGGCAAAAGATTTGGCACAGTGCGTTGAAATCAGCAACGCCTACGGCCCTGAGCACCTTATTCTGCAAACCCGTGAGCCTGAAGCACTGGTTGACAGCATCACCAGCGCGGGTTCGGTATTCCTCGGTGACTGGTCACCCGAATCTGCGGGCGACTACGCCTCAGGTACCAACCACGTATTGCCGACCTATGGTTATACCGCGACCTGTTCAAGCCTGGGTCTCGCCGATTTCCAGAAGCGCATGACGGTACAACAGCTGACTCCGGCAGGCCTGCTGGCGCTGGCTCCGACGATTGAAACCCTGGCTCAGGCCGAGCAGCTGACCGCGCACAAGAATGCGGTTACCCTGCGCGTTGCCGCCCTGATGGAGCGTAAATAATGAGTGAGACTTCGAAGCAAAACGTTTCAGTCGTTGGACTGGCGCGTGAAAATGTTCAGCAGCTGACCCCTTATCAGTCTGCTCGCCGTCTGGGCGGTAACGGTGACGTTTGGCTCAATGCCAACGAATATGCGCTGGCCCCGCATTTTGAACTGACCGCGCAAACGTTCAACCGCTACCCAGAATGCCAACCGAAGGACGTGGTTCGCCGCTACGCCGCGTATGCGGGCGTGCAGCCCGAGCAGGTTCTGGTCTGCCGCGGTGCCGACGAAAGTATTGAACTGTTGATCCGCGCCTTCTGCGAGCCAGGTAAAGACGCCATCCTTTATTGCCCGCCAACCTACGGCATGTACAGCGTCAGCGCCGAGACGTTCGGCGTTGAGGGCCGTACCGTGATGGCGAAAGAGGACTGGCAGCTGGACCTCCCGGCTATCGAGCAGGCACTGGACGGCGTGAAGCTGGTCTACGTGTGCAGCCCGAATAACCCGACCGGCAATCTGATTAATCCAGAAGACATTCGCAGCCTGCTGGAAACGACGCGCGGCAAGGCTGTCGTGGCCGTCGATGAGGCATATATCGAGTTTTGCCCGCAGGCGACCGTGGCCGGCTGGCTGAAAGACTATCCGCACCTCGCTATCCTGCGTACGCTGTCAAAAGCCTTTGCCTTGGCAGGCCTGCGCTGTGGCTTTACGCTGGCTAACTCTGAACTGATTGACGTATTAATGAAGGTTATCGCGCCTTATCCGCTGTCTACGCCGGTCGCCGACATCGCCGCGCAGGCGTTGAGCGAGCAGGGCCTGGCGTTGATGCGCAAGCGCGTGGCGGAGGTGAGCGAGACCCGTGAATGGCTTCGTCAGCAGCTTGAGCAGTGCGACTGCGTCGAGCAGGTGTTTACCAGCGAGAGCAACTATCTTCTGGCGCGCTTTACTGCCTCCAGCAGCGTCTTTAAAACGCTTTGGGATCAAGGTATTATCCTACGCGACCAGAATAAGCAACCGGGACTTTCGGGCTGCTTGCGTATTACTATCGGCACCCGTCAAGAGTGCCAGCGCGTCATTGACGCCTTACGTCCATTACCGGGCGCGACTTCAACCGTTCGTGAAACAAGCAGCGCCAGCAAGGAGCCAATGTGAGCCAGACCCCTGTGAGTCAAAAAGTTCTCTTTATCGATCGCGACGGTACGCTGATTTCCGAGCCACCGGAAGATTTTCAGGTCGACCGACTGGATAAGCTAGCCTTTGAGCCGGGCGTGATCCCTGCGCTGCTTGCATTGCAGTCCGCCGGTTTCAAGCTGGTGATGATAACCAATCAGGACGGGCTGGGCACCGCGAGCTTCCCGCAGGAAACCTTCGACCCGCCGCACAACCTGATGATGCAGGTGCTGACCTCGCAGGGCGTGGTATTCGACGAGGTGCTTATCTGCCCTCACCTGCCCGCCGACAACTGCGACTGCCGCAAGCCGAAAACGCGTCTGGTGCAGCGGTACCTCGAGAACGGCGTGCTGGACACGGCGAACAGCTACGTTATCGGCGACCGTGAGACCGATATCCAGCTGGCGCGTAATATGGGCATCACCGGTCTACGCTATGAGCGCGACGGCCTCGGATGGGCCGCTATTACCGAGCAACTGACCCGACGTGACCGCCACGCGCGCGTCAACCGCGTGACCCGTGAAACGGCTATCGATGTTGAAGTCTGGCTCGACCGCGAAGGCGGCAGCAAAATCAAGACTGGCGTCGGCTTCTTTGACCACATGCTGGATCAGATTGCGACCCACGGCGGTTTTCGTATGAACATCGACGTGAAGGGCGATCTGTATATCGACGATCACCACACCGTGGAAGATACCGGTCTGGCGCTCGGTGAGGCGCTGCACAAGGCGTTGGGCGACAAGCGCGGGATTGGCCGTTTTGGCTTCGTGCTGCCGATGGACGAATGCCTGGCGCGCTGCGCGCTGGACATCTCCGGCCGTCCACACCTCGAGTACAAGGCAGAATTCAACTATCAGCGCGTGGGTGACCTGAGCACCGAGATGGTCGAGCACTTCTTTAGCTCTCTTTCTTACACGATGGGCTGCACGCTGCACCTTAAAACCAAGGGCAAAAACGACCACCACCGGGTAGAGAGCCTGTTTAAAGCCTTTGGCCGCACGCTGCGTCAGGCCATTCGTGTCGACGGCAATACCCTGCCGAGCTCTAAAGGAGTGCTTTAATGGACGTGGTTATCCTTGATACTGGCTGTGCCAACCTGTTTTCCGTCAAGGCTGCCGTAAAACGACTGGGCTATGAGCCGGTCGTCAGCCGCGACGCCGACATCGTTCTCAAGGCCGACAAACTGTTTCTGCCGGGCGTCGGTACCGCACAGGCGGCGATGGAACAGATTCAGCAACGTGACCTGATAGAGCTTATCAAGGCCTGTACTCAGCCGGTGCTGGGTATCTGCCTCGGCATGCAGTTGCTGGCTTCAAGCAGCGAAGAGAGCGGCGGTGTGCCGATGCTGGATATCGTCGAGACGCCGGTTATCAAGATGCCTGAACGCGGCCTGCCGCTGCCGCACATGGGCTGGAATAAAGTGACGGCGCAGGCCGGACACCACCTGTTCCGCGGCATCGATGAAAATGCCTACTTCTACTTCGTGCACAGCTACGCGATGCCGGTTTGTGAAAACACCATCGCGCAGACGCTGTACGGCGAACCGTTTACCGCCGCCGTGCAGAAAGATAACTTCTTTGGCGTGCAGTTCCACCCCGAGCGCTCGGGTGCCGCAGGCGCGCAGCTGCTGAAAAATTTTTTGGAGATGTAAACAGCATGATTATCCCCGCTTTAGATCTAATCGAAGGCAGCGTGGTGCGTTTGCATCAAGGCGACTATGGACAGCAGCGTGATTACGGTAATTCCCCTCTGCCGCGTTTGCAGGATTATCAGGCTCAGGGTGCCGAAGTGCTGCACCTCGTTGACCTGACCGGTGCAAAAGACCCGGCAGCGCGTCAGATCCCGCTGCTTAAGCAGCTGGTTGCTGGCGTGAGCGTTCCCGTGCAGGTAGGCGGCGGTATTCGTACCGAGCAAGACGTTGAAGCCTTGCTGGAAGCCGGTGTCTCCCGCGTGGTGGTCGGCTCGACGGCGGTGAAAAACCCGGAGCAGGTTCAGCAGTGGTTTACGCGTTTTGGCGCCGATGCGCTGGTGTTGGCGTTGGACGTGCGCATCGACGACGCAGGCAATAAAAACGTTGCGGTAAGCGGCTGGCAGGAGAACTCAGACTCGACGCTGGAACAAGTTGTCGAACAGTTCCTGCCGTTTGGCCTGAAGCACGTACTCTGCACCGACATTTCCCGCGACGGCACTCTCGCCGGTTCCAACGTCGAGCTGTATCGCGAAGTCTGCCAACGTTTTCCGCAGGTGGCGTTTCAGGCGTCGGGCGGTATCGGCAGTCTGGACGATATCGCGGCCCTGCGCGGCACTGGCGTAAAAGGTGTGATCGTTGGCCGTGCCCTGCTCGACGGCAAGTTTAACGTAACGGAGGCAATTTCATGCTGGCAAAACGGATAATCCCCTGCCTGGATGTTAAAGATGGTCAGGTTGTGAAAGGCGTACAGTTCCGTAACCATGAAATCATCGGCGATATCGTTCCGCTGGCTAAACGCTATGCCGAAGAAGGCGCGGACGAGCTGGTATTTTATGATATCACCGCCTCCTCCGACGGCCGCGTGGTCGACAAAAGCTGGATTTCTCGCGTTGCTGAAGTGATTGATATTCCTTTCTGCGTCGCGGGCGGAATCAAAAGCATTGAAGACGCGGGTAATATCCTACAGTTCGGTGCCGATAAAATCTCTATAAACTCCCCGGCGCTGGCCGATCCGACACTGATCACTCGCCTTGCCGATCGCTTCGGCGTACAGTGCATCGTGGTCGGTATAGACACCTGGCACGACGCTGAAACCGGCACGTATCAGGTGCATCAATTTACCGGCGACGAAGCGCGCACCAAGGTGACGACCTGGCAGACTATCGACTGGGTAAAAGAAGTACAGCAGCGCGGAGCCGGTGAAATCGTGTTGAACATGATGAACCAGGACGGCGTGCGTAACGGCTACGACCTGCGCCAGCTTAACGCTATTCGTGAAGTCTGCCACGTGCCGCTTATCGCCTCGGGCGGTGCGGGAACCCGTGAACACTTCCTCGACGCCTTCAAACTGGCGAGGGTCGACGGCGCACTCGCTGCTTCCGTGTTCCACAAACAAATAATTAATATCGGTGAGTTAAAACGTTACCTTGCCGAACAAGGCGTGGAGATCCGCTTGTGAGTATTCCAGAACAAGATAAAGAAGTGAAAGCCCCGGTTATTCTGAACGCCGAACAACTCGCCCAGCTTGATTGGGAAAAAACCGACAACATGATGCCCGCTATCGTGCAACACGCCGTTTCGGGTGAAGTGCTGATGATGGGCTACATGAATCAGGAGGCGCTGGACGTCACGCAGTCGAGCGGCAAAGTGACCTTCTTCTCGCGCACCAAACAGCGCCTGTGGACCAAGGGCGAAAGCTCGGGCAACTTCCTTAACGTGGTCAGCATCACGCCGGACTGCGATAACGATTCCCTGCTGATTCTCGTCAATCCGATTGGCCCAACCTGCCATAAGGGCAACAACAGCTGCTTCCACCCTGCCAGCAGCGACTGGGGTTTCCTGTATCAGCTGGAGCAACTGCTGGCGTCGCGTAAAACCGCGAGCCCGGACAGCTCCTACACCGCCAGCCTCTACGCCAGCGGTACCAAGCGTATTGCGCAGAAAGTCGGCGAAGAAGGCGTTGAAACGGCGCTGGCCGCTACGGTGAATGACCGTTTCGAACTTAAGAACGAAGCCTCAGACTTGGTTTATCACCTGCTGGTTCTGCTACAGGATCAGGATCTGGACTTCAGCACGGTTATCAATAACCTGCGCGACCGCCACACCAAGTAACGGACTCTGAGCACAAAAAAGCCGCCGAAGATATTCTCCGGCGGCTTTTTATTGACTAACACTATTTGAACTTATTGATAATCCAGCGTAGTGGCGCAGTAATTTTCCATGAGTTGGAGCTGACCAGGCACTCTATCTGGGCATCTCTGGCCTGCAGTTCTTTCACCAATGAGCTGAGCAGTTCGCTTTGCTGAGAAAGCTTCTGATCTTTCTCAAACAGCTCGGCCTCATAGTTTGTACGAATACTTTCATGCTCGCCAATCAACAGTTCCTTAGCGGCCTTAATTTCCTCGAGCGTCAGGTTTGCGCTGTGCGCCTCAGAGGTTAAATACTCTACCCTGTCAATAAACTCGTCAATTTCCTTCTGTGCCTCAGCATGCCTCTCTTCGAGTGACGCAATTTTGTTGTGTGACTCTTCAATATCTACGCCAAGTTTCAACCTTAAGTAGAACAAATACTCTTCAGCACAGTGTTCGAGAATAAACAGATAGGCGTCATAAAACGGCTGATAATAGATTTCTTCACGGGTTATGTTCAGCGTTGCAAAGAACTGTTTCACCCCATCATAGAGTTCTCTGTAGGCCTCCTGGCCAATAGAGTTGATATTCCAGATCAGGAAGTTAAGCACATAGTTTTTGAAATCTCTCTCGTATCTTTCATAAATGCCCTGCTGCTGCATAAATTCTTTCAGCGCAACGGTGGCTTTTAGACAGCAATCGTAAGAAAGATGGCGCGTGCTCGAGAGCGAGCTTTCCAATTTTTGGCGCTGAAAAACCAGAGGTTGCTTGGTATAAGCTATTCTTTCGGCCAGAAGCACCGCTGATGAGGTGAAAAGCAGATCGTTGCTGGTTCTAATTTGCTGAAATTTCAGACCGTGTTTTTCAATAAACGACCGACGGAACAGTTTGTCCCAAGCCCACCAAATAAAGATCTGGAAGAAATCTTCTTTGACATCATTAGCACAAAATACGAGCGAGTCAGGAAGTAAATGCTCTTTAATAGTCCAGGACATATCTGACTCTTCACCCGTCGCTTCGTTAAATGCCCTGGCACCGAATACAAAGACGTCGAGGTTGAGTTCATCGGCACGTTCAACCGAGATTTTAAACATATCAGGAGTGAAATAATCGTCGGCATCCAGAACGGAAAAATATTCGCCGGTAGCGATTTCCATTGCCGTATTTCTGGCCACTGCGGCCCCAAGGTTGGTACTTTGGCGAATGATTTTTATTCTATTATCTTTTGCCTGAAACGCCTGAAGAATTTGCAGAGAGTTATCGGTTGAACAGTCGTCAATGCAGATAATTTCTAGTTCGGTTAACGTTTGTGACGTGATGGACTCAAGACATTGCTCTAAAAAACGAGAAGCATTATAGACGGGCAAAATGACGGAAACTTTGGGTTTAACACTCACGTTCTATCCTCAAATTATCCTGAAAAGGACAATACCTATAAGTTATCGTAAGACAATATACTCCTTTGGAATAATAATAGGATAGGACTGCTCCGGTTAGTAGCAATATTGAAAATCGCTCAAAATCGGGCATAAAAAAGGGCCAGTCGCCTGGCCCTCTTTGAAAACTTAGTCCAACCACTCGGTGTGGAACACGCCTTCTTTATCGGTACGCTTGTAAGTATGTGCGCCGAAGTAGTCACGCTGTGCCTGGATCAGGTTAGCTGGCAGAACCGCGCTGCGGTAGCTGTCGTAGTAGTTGATCGCAGCAGAGAAAGTAGGCGTCGGGATACCGTTCTGAACGGCATAGGACACCACGTCACGCAGCGCTTGCTGATATTCGTCAGCGATGTTTTTGAAGTATGGCGCCAACAGCAGGTTTGCAATTGACGCGTTTTCTTCGTAAGCATCGGTGATTTTCTGCAGGAACTGAGCACGGATGATGCAGCCAGCGCGGAAGATTTTGGCGATTTCACCGTAGTGCAGGTTCCAGTTGTTCTCGTCGGAAGCCGCTTTCAGCTGAGAGAAGCCCTGCGCGTAAGAAACGATTTTACCCAGGTACAGTGCACGACGGATTTTTTCGATAAATTCTGCTTTATCGCCCGCAAATGCTTTAACCGCTGGGCCAGTCAGAACTTTAGAAGCCGCAACGCGCTGATCTTTCAGAGAAGACAGGTAACGGGCAAATACAGACTCAGTAATCAAAGTCAGTGGCTCGCCAAGGTCCAGAGAGCTCTGGCTGGTCCACTTACCGGTACCTTTGTTTGCTGCTTCATCAAGAATCACGTCTACCAGGTAGTTACCCGCTTCGTCTTTCTTGGTGAAGATGTCTTTAGTGATGTCAATCAGGTAGCTGCTCAGCTCGCCTTTGTTCCATTCAGCGAAGGTGGTAGCCAGCTCTTCGTTGCTCAGATTCAGAGACTGCTTCAGCAGAGAATAGGCTTCAGCAATCAGCTGCATGTCGCCGTATTCGATACCGTTGTGAACCATTTTAACGTAGTGGCCTGCACCATCAGCACCGATGTAAGCTACGCAAGCGTCGCCATCGTCAGCACGGGCGGCGATCTGCTCGAGGATTGGAGCAACCAGTTCGTAAGCTTCTTTCTGACCACCAGGCATGATGGAAGGACCTTTCAGTGCGCCCTCTTCGCCACCGGAAACGCCGGTACCGATAAAGTTGAAGCCTTGGTCGGAAAGTTCTTTGTTACGACGAATGGTATCTTTATAGAAGGTGTTGCCGCCATCGATGAGGATGTCACCTTTATCAAGGTGTGGTGTGAGGGATGCGATAGTTTTATCGGTCGCTTCACCTGCTTTCACCATCAGCAGAATACGGCGTGGTTTTTCCAGTGACTCAACAAACTCTTCGACTGTGTAGTATGGAACCAGATTTTTACCCGGATTCTCGGCAACGACTTCATCAGTCTTATCGCCAGAACGGTTAAAAATAGCAACGGAATAACCACGGCTTTCAATGTTAAGCGCGAGGTTACGACCCATTACCGCCATACCAACGACGCCGATCTGTTGTTTGGACATTAGCAACTCCTGTCTGAAATAGTTGATAGCTCGGTGGAACTCAAACCCCTGTTCTTAGTAGGTTTATCCTCACCGCGCCATACAAATGAACCCAAGCATTGTACATGAGAATGACTGAGGGTGTACCTATCACAGCTATAACTATCACAACCATTCAAGTGGTCGGTGCAGTTTAGCCTCAGCCACCATGCCGAGCATTTGACACTTTACCGGTAACAACGACGAATTGCAGGTCAAAAAGAGCGAATTTTTTAACTTTGAGATTACATTTAGAGCAGAACGAAATAACCGACTTTTCCCAAATACGTATTGAACAGTTTACGCTCTAATTTTCAACTTTGCTGGTGAGGAGCATATCAATAAGCTTAGGAAATGGGAAAAACCGAAGCACCTAAAAACCATCCTTGCCAACTCTCTTTTGAGCAAAGAATAAAACCAAGGCGTAAAAAAGCCCCGAACTCCTCAGAGTCGGGGCTTTTTATAAACTAAAGCAGTTTAATAAGGAGGTATTACACCCCCTCGTATAACCTCAGCGTCTTAACAATAACTTGAGCAGACGAGAACTTAGTCAAGGCTAACTCTCTGCCGACTAACCCCATTTTGTGGCGAAGGGGCGCGTCCTGAAGCAGTCTTTTAAGTTGGCTCTCAAGGCCAGCCTTGTCTTTCCTAGCAACAAGAAACCCGTTTGCTCCGTCCTGAACAATGCTTTTACAGCCACCAACATCATACGCAAGACACGCTCTGCCCATCGACGCCGCCTCGAGCAGTATTCTAGGCACCCCCTCTGAATAGGTAGAGGGAAGAGCAACAATATTAGCCGCCTCAATCAGCTGACTCACGTTGTTACTTCTGCCAAGCCAGTTAATTGTCCCTTCTTTATGCCATTGTTCAAGCATCGAGAGTGGAATAGCATCGGCATCGTCAGTGGATAAAATTCCTGCGACGTTCAGCGTGAAATGAATATCGTCCTTTGCCAGAGACTTCCTCACGCTAATGAGGTCGCGTAGCCCTTTGCTCCACAACATACGACTTGCAAAGAGGACGACAGGAGGAGTCTGAATAGGTTCCGATGTGTAGGGATAATCATCGGTGTTAATGCCTGCGCCATCAATCACCCGAGTTTGCTCTTTATCAATACCCGTCAGTGAAATCAGTCGCTCCTGGTCGGATTCATGTTCAAATACCAGCACCGCCTGAGGATTTTTTGCAATGTATTTATAAATACTCAATACGAAAAACCGCAGTCCGTTGATCAACATTTTTCCATTGTCGAAAACCCGCCCTAACCCGGCAAAACTGAGAATAACGGGCCTAGATTTTACCTGTGCATAGATTCCACCGGCCAAAAATGACTTGATTGTGACGCAGTGAAGAACGTCAGGATCGAGTCTATTTAGCATCTTCCATATTCTTGAGAAAGTCAGTATGAATCCAACAGGATTATAAGACTGGGCAGAAATCAGTGAGTTATGGCAAATAAACCCATGTTTCTCGAGGCGTGATTTAATTTCATCTCCCTCATAGTGGCAGATAACATGAACCTCATACCCCGCGGCCTTGGCAGCCAATGCACGCTCTGACCAATGCAGCTCAAAATACCAATCGGAATTGATCAAGTAGCAAACTTTTTTCATCAGATACCACCAACTAGTGTTTTTTGCCGCTTTTATTGGATATGCCGTCAGTGATCCCTTTAAAAACGAAGTGAAGATAACTCAGTTTCTGTTCCTGCTTAATAGTTAAAACGAGATACTTCAACACTCTGATCATTATGGCCGGCGTCGAATAAGCCCGGAGCGAACGGGAAAGATAGCGAGCCAAAAAGAGATTGCGAACTAAATAATAGACTTTCCAGGTAGGTGAAATAGTTTTTACGCCAACGGGAATATCATGCTTAAACACCACTTCAGGCGAATAGCGAATTTTGATGCCTTTATCCGTTAGTGCTTTGGACAAATATAGATCGTCATAATAGATAAATAGTTCTGGGTAAATACTATTAATGTTATTAACTAGAACCCGCTTGTCGATGATCAAGCCGACAAAAGAGAAACTCGCCACGGTCTGGCTACAATGTTCATTCGGCAAGAAACGTTGTGGTGCACGAATATAGCTGAGGGTATCGGCAAAGGTCGACGGGAATTTGGCATAAGGAACGTTCATCTTGCACAAATTGCCGTCTAAGTCTTCAACGCGGCAGCAATAGGCCTGATATTCGTCGCTTCTAATAGAAGAAAAGTTTTCAAGCAAATCGACAGTGGGATAGGCGTCGTCGTCATAAAGCGCGACAAAATCAGCCTCAACCTGTTGGTCAATATATTGAATACCGACCTTGAAGCCACCGGCTCCTCCGGTGTTATCTTGCAGCGTGATAACTTTGAGGCGCGAGTCGGTAATACTCGCCAACCACTCGGCGGTATTATCGGTTGAAGCGTTATTGACAATAATGATGTCGGTGAAATTAAGGGCAGCTGACGCTGCCCAACATTTTTTTAGCTTTTCTAGTCGATTAAACGTGACTATCAGCGCTACCAATTTCATTTTACGTCAACCGTGAATACCGGCATATCAGTGTTTGCCGCGGCGGATTGCAGATAAACATCGGCCGTTTTCAATGCTTCAGCAATGGTCACGTCCATATCCAGATAGCGGTAAGTTCCCAGACGACCGATGAAGGTGATGTCTTTTTCCTTGTTCGCCAATTCGAGATACTTATCCAGCAGTGCTATTTCCCCCACCTGACGGATTGGATAGTAAGGAATATCGTTTTCCTCACAGCTGCGGCTGTATTCTTTATAACATACAGATTTCTCATGGCTTTCCCATGGAGAAAAATACTTGTGCTCGGTGATGCGGGTATATGGAACGCTCTGCTCGCAGTAGTTCATTACCGCCGTACCCTGATAATCACCTTCAACCGTAAATTTGTCGAAATCGAGCGTACGATAGCCCAGACGACCAAACCTGTAATCGTAGAATGAATCCAGCGCACCGCTATAGAACACGTGGTCATAGTTTTCGCGTTCAGCTACATCGAAATCGGTGTTTAGCTCAACCGTGATATTTGGATGGTTTGCAATTTTCTCAACCATATCCGTGTAGCCGTCTTTTGGCATACCCTGGAATTTGTGATTGAAGTAGTTGTCATCGTAATTAAAACGTACCGGCAAACGTTTCAGGATAGACGCGGGTAATTCCGTCGGCGACATGCCCCACTGCTTGATGGTATAGCCTTTGAAGAAAGCTTCATAAAGCTCTTTACCCACAAAGCGCAACGCCTGCTCTTCAAAAGTCTTAGGATCGGTGATACTTGAATCACCCTTTTCTTCAATCAGCTGTTTCGCTTCATTAGGCGAACAGGTTTTATTGAAGAACTGATTAATGGTATGTAGGTTAATCGGCAGAGAGAAAACCCGACCGCCGTAGGTCGCTTTTACCCGATTAACATAAGGCATCATGGTGGAGAATTCGTTAACGAAATTCCAGACCACTTCATTATCAGTATGGAAGATGTGCGGTCCGTAAGTGTGAACCATTACCTGGCTCTCTTCATCGCGCGCATCGTAACAGTTACCGGCAATATGAGAGCGTTTATCGATAATACGGACTTTATGACCTTGCTCTGCCAGTTTACGACCAATTACCACGCCTGAGAAACCAGCACCGACTATCAATACATTTTTATTTGTCATTTATAACTCTCTCACTTAACCTAAAACGATGCGTCTAATTTTATAATACAGCTTGCTGATAGAACTTCTGCGCTGAGAGCCGATCGGCGCAAATCGATTGAAATACGGCATCAGTTTGCGCTTAACTTTGGTCTGAAGTAATACTTTTGGCATCGGCATCGCCGGGTTGGAACTTATTTTTCCATGAGACAGCAAGCGCTCATAAACGTCCTTTTCCCAAGGCGTATTGTGGACGTTCTTCAGGAAGTTATCGAAGAAGTCGACATCAGCGGTATTCCAAGGTTTATTCTCACCCGCATAGTGAATCATCTTCGGATGCATACGCGCTTCAAGAAAACTCATATAGGTAGAGAGTTTCAGATTCGGGAAGAAGTCGTCGGTATTACCGTTACCATGATAGACGTTCCAGCACAGCGGCAGATAGTGCACGCGGTCATAGAACACTTTATTCATGATGTCCTGATCCAGGAACCAGTAAACCTGCCCGATCATACTTTCCATCAGCTTGGCGAAGGTATTCTCTTTGTTCATTTGAGCAACATTGAAGAGAATAATACCCGCCTGGAAATACTTATCTGGATCTTCCATCTGCAGACGCGTTTTCAGATACTGTGACGCAGTCTGAACACCGGTTTCAGACTGCGCAATGGCGTTAAATTTAACAAACCCTTCCATCACGATATCTTTAACGGCAGCGACTAAATTGTTACCAATATCGAGCTCAAGCAATTCGGCAACGTCACTTTCTACCACGGTATCGGCATCGATGAACAAGACGCGTGGAAAGTTTTTAAACAACTGAGGAATAAACAGGCGCGCATAGGTTGCAGCACTGAAGTGGGCGCGCGTGTATACGCCTTTTAGCTCAGTGAAAGCATTCACGTCAAAGAAACGAATACTCATATTCGGCTTGTCTTTAACGAGATCTTTTAAACGCCCCTTGTTGCGTTGCGAAACCCCATTTTCAAGAATAACGATGTCATAGTTTTTATCAGCATGGCTATTACGCGCAATAGAATTAATCAGCGCGCCGCCGCTCATCGCATAGTTATCATCGAAACAGATGACAACGGGCACAGCATTACTATCATAATACGGCTGCAGTACACCGTTAAAGGTTTCCTGAGAGATAAATGTACGCTGAACTTCCTTCATCTTCAGGGCTGAAACCGAAGATTTATAAATAATAAAGATATTGAACAGGCGCTCTGAAATATGGCCAACCACCCTTTTTTCTTGTGCATTATAATTATCAAAGGATATTGCATCTTCAAGTTCGCTCATGATACCGAACAGCCAGGCTGAATACTCAGCAAATAGCTCACGGTTCATGACGTACATATTAGTATAATAACCGTCTGTAGCGAAGTTAAATTCTTTTACCGCCTGGTAGTATTCTGGATGTTGTTTCAATAATATGTCGATAGCTGCCTGATAGTCTTTGATATGCAGGTAGTTCGAAATTTTGTAGTGATCGTAGTTATTTTTACTGCCTGCGGCTCTAACGTCCCATTTCTTTGGCAGTAAAATATCATAACCTTCAAGGCAGGAAGCAATTGCCGCATCATTCAGGCCAAACATTTCTTCATATTCTGCCGTGATCTCTGGGTAGTTCACCACACCCCAGTTATCTTCCACTTTATTCTGATCTGCAGAGAAATTCAGATGACGGCGATAATGCATGAACCCGACAAAGTCGGATAGCTCGGCATTTTTCCAAACCCAATAGTGCGCGGTCAGTTCGCAGTAGAACGGATTTTTGAAAGAAATATTGTCGCCAGTATCATCACCGACACAGCAGATTTCATTAAAGCTGTTAGCTTTACCCACGTGGATTGGCTTAATGATGTCGCTGGACAAAAAAGCACTTGGCTTGTGGTGACAAGTATAAATTGTGATTTGTTTCATTCAACAGTCCGATGATATCGAATTAGTGGTAATTGCTTAATTAAGCCATAGCTTCTTTATAGCTGGCGATAACTTCATGCGCCTCGCCAATTTGCTTCAATCGGTGATTCTCAATCCATATCACTTTGTCACAAACCTTTTCAACGTCGGACAGATTGTGACTTACAAACAGGATGGTAACGCCTTTTCTTTTAAAATCTTCGATGGTATTGATGCACTTGCGTTGAAAAGCAATGTCACCTACAGCCAAGACTTCATCGATGATTAAGATATCGGGGTCTACCTGACTAATGACAGAAAAGCCTAGCTTTGCCAGCATGCCGCTTGAATAAACGCGAATTGGCTCATCGATAAACTCCCCGAGTTCGGAGAATTCAACAATTTTGTCCATTCTTTCCTTAAGCTCTTTCCTGCGCAGACCAAGCAAAATAGCATTTAGCCTGATATTTTCACGACCGGTTAATTCAGGATGGAAGCCACCGCCTAATTCCAGCATTGACGCTACGCGGCCCGTCACTTTAACCTGACCCGATGAGGGCTTCATGACACCGGCAACAAGGCCCAGAGAAGTACTTTTACCCGCACCATTACGGCCAATCAGCGCAACGGACTCGCCTTTCATTACGCTGAAATTGATGTCTTCAATCGCGAGATAGCTTCTGCCAGTTAGCAGGCTCAATGCGCGCTTCGGGTTAAAGATCAGTTCCTTAATACCAGAACCAATGTGATGATAAAGCGGATAGCGCTTAGTCACGTTTACGAATTCAATAACTGCACTCATTATAGTATCTCTGCAAATCTGTATTTTAATTTGTTAAATACATAGGAACCGATGAGGAGTGAAATGACCGCATAGCCATAAAGCATGAAAACTTCGTGGTAATTAATCACGCCTTCCATGAAAAGACTTCTCCAGCTGAGAATCATATTCGCGAGAGGATTATATTCAATTAAGAAATGATACTTCTCAGGGATCATATCGCCTGCGTAAAGAATCGGAGTGCAGTAGAACAACAACATAATGCCAAGTGTGATAAATCTTTCAAGATCGCGGAAGAAAAGATTCAGCGTCGACAGCGTTAATGCAATGCCGAGTGTAAAGGCCATCTGTGCAATACCAATCAGCGGCACGCCCCAGATCCAGTCCCATGAAGGCGTCATTCCATAAATCAACAGGAAGACAATAATAACCGGAATGGTACAGAGGAAGTGCAGACATTCCATTAAGACATTACTGAAAGGAATAATGGAACGCGGGAAAACTGTCTTTTTAATAATTTGCGCATTCGCAATAAAGGAAAACAAAGAGTTCGATGTCGAGCTCGCAAACCACTGCCACGGAAATAAACCAGAAATAATAAATACGGTGTAGTTCGGGATCTGAACACGCATGATCAATTTAAAAATAAAGTAATAGATCATCGCAAAGAGTAACGGGTTAGCAATCGACCACAAATACCCAAAAAAACTGCTTTTATATCTGACTTTTAATTCTTTCTCGGTAATGACCGTTGCCAAATCGAGAAGGTAACCTAGACTATACTTCATATAACTCTCTGCTTTGATTGAAATTTTCCCTGACCGACCGAGTGCGTCATAGCCAAAAACGCTATTCCTTTATCCCCGTATCAGGATTAATTTTTTTCAGTTGACCACGCTACCGCCCCTGGCCTTTCGGTAACCAGAGTACGCTGCAAAAAGAGTGCTTTCGAGCTAATGTTAATCCTGCTTGAAAGTCGAGCAGTTGTTATAACTACCTTGAGTTTGTCGGGATAGCCAGTCATAAACACCGGCTAATCTACCTACACTTGCAAAATATCTCTCTAAGAATCTCCCGAGAACTCGCCGTTCGCAACGCGTTAGCCAATATCACGATAAATCGTATCGACTTTTTCAGGCTAGAAGTGGTAGAGATCGATTAAAAAATACCTTTCTTTATAGCGTAAAGTCATTTGTTTAGCGCGGGTATTATATAGCATCGTCGAGCGATTATGGAGAGGTTACTTGGTTTTATGCCAGTTTTAGAAAGGTAATGATCGGCCTATCAGGCGTTGCATAATGCTACCCCTTGCAGCGACCACATCCTCGTAGCTCATAGCCAGGCAAAATCAGACAACAAAAAAGCACCGCTTTTGCACGGTGCTTTCTCATTGTTAAGCATTATCTTCAAAAGATTATTTGCTTACGAACTCTTTCAACCACTGTTCGAACGCTGCACCGGTGCTCTTGTGACGGATACCGTGCTCAACAAAGGCTTTCATGTATCCCAGCTTGTCACCACAGTCGTGTGAACGACCGGTCATGGTGAAGGCTTCAACGGTTTCTTTCTTCATCAGCAGCGCGATTGCGTCTGTCAGCTGAATTTCGTTACCCGCGCCATAAGGGGTGATTTCCAACAGAGGCCAAATGTCTTTATTGAAGACATAGCGCCCTACTACCGCCAGATTTGATGGCGCGTCTTTACGCTCAGGCTTCTCAACGATAGCTTTCATCGGGATGCTTTTGCCCGCTTCGCCTTCAACGCCGTTGCAGTCAACTACACCATATTTAGAAACGTCTTCTTCCGGCACTTCTTCAACCATAACCTGGCTGTAGCCCGTTTCATCGAAGCGCTTCAACATCGCTGCCAGGTTGTCTTTGCGCAGATCGCAGGACACTTCGTCCATCAGCACGTCCGGCAGAAGTACAGCAAATGGTGCGTCGCCGATCAGAGGGCGTGCACACAGAACGGCGTGACCCAGCCCCTTGGACTGGCCCTGACGCACGTTCATGATGGTAACGCCTTTCGGGCAGATAGACTGGATCTCTTCCAGCAGCTGACGCTTAACGCGTGATTCCAGCATGCTTTCAAGTTCAAAAGAGGTATCGAAATGGTTTTCAATCGCGTTTTTAGACGAGTGAGTCACCAGAATGATTTCTTTGATGCCGGCGGCAGCACATTCGTTAACGATGTATTGAATCAAAGGCATGTCGACGATTGGCAGCATTTCTTTTGGAATGGCCTTTGTCGCTGGCAACATGCGCGTGCCTAGACCGGCAACAGGGATAACAGCTTTTAACATTGTAAGAGATACTCCTCAACACCATAAGATTAAAATCAGCCAGCGGTTTGCCATGGTTTGTTCACCGCTTTACTAACTGAAGATACTTAAGCAATTGTTACAACCCTAAAAATCACTTAAGCAAAGTATAGACTCTCGCCTTGCATTTGGCAGGTTCATCGACAGTCCCTTGCCTGTATAAGATGTTGTCTTATCACTATGAAATTCTTTGTAGCCTATGCAAATGTCGTTACAACGCTAACTACAAACAACAACATAACAGCAAGTTAAGTATGACCTTAAGTCAACCATAAAAAAATAAGATTGTTACCCAAGAAATGATTTTTTTTGATAAAAACCGATAAAAAAACGTCTTGTCCTCCTGGTCTAAGTCTGTCATTGCCGACCAAACCACCAGATCGCTGGAAAAGCCACCGCCACTCCGTTTTTGGTCTCCCGCCGCAACGCTAAGTATTCCCCATTAGCTGTCTGATTTAAATTTGAAATTTACGTTGCCAACGACCATTATTCATTTTGCGGACTTCGCCGCGACAGTGAAGGTAAATAAGCGATATGGAATGGATTGCCGATCCGTCGATTTGGGCCGGGCTGGCTACCCTGGTGATTCTCGAGATTGTGCTGGGAATCGATAATCTGGTTTTTATCGCGATACTTGCCGATAAACTGCCCCGAGGCCAGCGAGACCGCGCACGCGTTACCGGTCTTCTGCTTGCGTTGGTCATGCGACTCCTGCTTCTTGCCTCAATCTCGTGGCTCTCGTCCCTCACTCATCCCCTGTTAACAATATTCAGCAAATCCTTCAGCGCCCGTGACCTGATTATGCTGGCCGGCGGCCTTTTCCTGCTGTTTAAAGCGACCACCGAACTCAATGAACGGCTCGAGGGTAAGGATGAGGAGAACACTCAACAGGGAAGTCGTGCCCAATTCTGGCCTGTCGTGGCACAGATAGTGGTGCTCGACGCGGTATTTTCTCTGGACTCGGTCATTACAGCGGTCGGCATGGTCGACCACCTTGCCGTGATGATGGTTGCGGTCTGTATCGCCATCGGCCTGATGCTGCTTGCCAGCCGTCCGCTGACGCGCTTCGTCAATGAGCACCCGACCATCGTTATCCTCTGCCTAAGCTTCCTGCTGATGATAGGTTTTAGCCTGGTGGCAGACGGCTTTGGCTACAATATCCCCAAAGGCTATCTTTACGCGGCGATTGGGTTCTCGGTCATGATAGAGGTGCTGAACCAGCTGGCGCAGTTTAACCGCCGCCGCTTCCTGTCTTCTCGTCGCTCGCTGCGCGAACGCACGGCCGAGACAGTACTGAAGGTGCTGCGCGGCAAGCATGAGGAGGCGGATCTCGACTCGCATTCCTCTGATATGGTCGCCGATATTGCTAACGAAGACGACGCTATCTTTAACCAGCAGGAACGCAAAATGATCGAGCGTGTGCTTGGGCTTGCCGAGCGATCGGTCAGTAGCGTCATGACCTCGAGGCACGACGTCGATAATCTCGAACTTAACGACCCACCCGAGGTGCAAACCCGTCAGTTAGTCAATAATTCTCATACCCGTATCCTGGTTACCGAAGACAGTTCCACCGATGCACCGCTCGGCGTTATCCACGTCGTTGACCTGCTCAAGCAGCAGTTGCTGCATAACGAACTCGACCTCAAGGCCATCATCAAGCAGCCGCTGATTTTCCCGGAGCAGCTTTCCCTATTGGCGGCGCTGGAGCAGTTCAGGCAGGCCAAGACGCACTTTGCCTTCGTGGTTGATGAGTTTGGTTCGGTGGAAGGGATAGTGACGCTGACCGACGTAATGGAGACCATTGCAGGGAGTCTGCCGGAATCGTCGGCCACGCTCGACGCGCGCCACGATATCGTTCAACTTGAGGACGGCAGCTGGATAGCCAACGGTTATATGCCGCTTGACGATCTGGTGACCTATTTGCCGCTGCCGGTAGAAGAGAAGCGCGAATATCATACCCTTGCCGGTCTGCTGATGGAGCACGCGCAGGTCATCCCTCACCAGGGCGCACAGCTGTATATCGATAACTACCTGTTTGAACCGATCGAGGTGAACAGCCACCGCATTCTCAAGGTAAAGATAACGCCGTTAAAGCCGATTGCCGATGATTATGAAGTGTGAGCACGAAGGGGATTAAACGCGACGGGCCTGATGATTCAGGCCCGTGCGGCAGGGAAATCACATCTTGTTAATGAATGACTTCACTTTGTCGCTGTTCTTGTCGTCTTTGTTTTTATCAATCCAGTTCTGAATTGCATTTTTCGCATCCTGCTGCAGCTGTTGACGGAGGATCTGATCCACCCGCAGCTGATAGTTAAGCTGTTTCCACGGACCAAATACGCGCAGCGGAATCTCGGTTTTTTGCAGCGTGGCAATCAAATCGTTGTCACCCTGCCAGCCGCCGGTGATTTTCACCCGCAGATTCATGTCGGCCTGTTCGTCTGGGAAGTTAACCTGTCCGTCGCCCTTCACGCTCATCATCGCGGAATCCGCCGACAGATTGCTCAGCGTCAGTACGCCATTGCGCAATGCGCCGTGGGCCTGCAATTGCTGAATATCGCTGTAGACCTCGTAGCGTTGCATACCCTGAACGCGGTTATTGCTGCGGCTCACCGCCTGCTGCACCAACTGCTGAATATTCAAGCCATTCAGACGCGCATTGTCCATCGACATTTGCGCATCGCCCTGCCAGTTGCTGTTGAAGTCAGTCAGCGACAGGCCTTTTCCGCTCAATGCCCCGTGCAGGCTGAAGTTGCCGATTAACGCCTGCGGCAAATTGTAGGCACGCAGCAAATCACCTAACGGAATGTTGCTGAGGTCCGGCGTAAAGTTGACCAGCAGACGTGGGCCAGTGGCGTCTAGCGCGCCCGGAAGCGAGAACGTTCCCTGCCCCATATTGCCGCTAAGCCGCGCAATCTTGACGTTACCGGCCTGATTGGTTGCCTGCAAATCGAGATTCTGAATTTTTAGCCCGCGGTAGGTCACGTCAACGGCCTTGAGCGCTACCTGAGCATTAAAGCCGGTCAGCACGTTCAGCGAGTCCTGCTGCGCATCTATATCTCTGGCAATAACCGGTGCCGACGTCACGGACTGCGCTTTCTGCTGGGCGCTGCCGGTGCCGTTAGGCTGCCACCCGGAGATAGCGTCCAGATTCACGTTGTTCGACTGCAAATTCAGCTGATAGTCCGGCACATCGTTGAGCACCGCCACGCCGCTGCCGGTCAGCTGATTATCATTCGCCGACAGCGCGAGCTGGTTGAGCGTCATGGTGTTATTAGACTGTTGATATTTTGCCTGCAGGCTGCCCTGCCCCGAGACGCCCTGCGCAGGAATGTCTGCGCCGCTGAGCTTATAGGTCAGGCTAGTAATATTGGCCGAATACTGGCGCGGATAGTTTTGCATATCCAGCGTCGCATTGAGGCTCAGCGTCAGGTCACGCTGATCGCGGTTGATGCGGCTCGACAGCTGTACGGTCGCCTGACGACGATCGTTCTGTTCCATCTGCAGATTAATGTCGCGCACGTTGATCTGGTCGCTCTTGGCACGCTGCCAGATGAGCAGGCTGTCGGCAACGTTGAGACGGCCGATGTCAAATTTCCAGCCATCGTCATCGCTTTCAACGCCCTGGCTTGCAGAATGCGCCGGCGCGATGGGCGCGTCCGGCTCGTTGGCTTCACTGTCAGGCGTCAGGCGAATCACCGCACTTTTGAGCATCACCTGTTTAACAGAAAGCTGATGTGAGAGCAGCGGCAAAAGGCGCACGTCGAGACGCATGTTTTCTGCGCTCACGACCGGCTCTTTGGCACCCGGAGCAGTAAGAGACGTTTGGCCCGCCAAAATACTCAGCTGCGGCCAGACATGCCAGCGAAGGTCGCCATCGATTGCCAGTTTATAACCGCTTCTTTGTTCAACGCGATTAACCATGTAATTGCGGAAGTCATTAGGGTTAATCAAAAAAACCAGCGAGGTCATACCGGCGATAATAACCACCAGTAAAATAACCAACGTTGTCACTAATCTTCTCATGCCATCCTCTTATAAGTTGCCTGCCCTTGCATCCTGCCAGGACTTGTCAGTCTTTATCAATACGGCTGGCAACCGCGCTCTGCTGGTCCCGATATTTTGCGTCCTGACGACTGTTATAGGGGCGCGCTGCCGCACCGGATAACGGTTCAAAGCTTAATGCGCCGATAAGCATCCCTGGGCGCAACGCCAAAGGCAGTTTACCTGAATTATAGAATTCAAGCACGATACGGCCCTGCCAGCCCGGATCGATACGGTGTGCGGTCACGTGAACCATCAGACCGAGGCGCGCCAAAGAAGAACGTCCGTCGAGCCAGCCGACCAGGTCATCCGGCAGCGTCACGGATTCGAGCGTCACCGCCAGCGCCAGTTCACCGGGGTGTAAAAAGAATGCTTCGCCTTCCGGCAGAACAATCTCGTCACTCATGACCCGGTCGAGGGCTGCGCCCACTTCATGCTTGGGACCGCTTAAATCGATAAACCCTGCGTTGTGCCCAAGGAATACGCGAAAACCATTGCCCAGGCGCACGTCAACGGTGGCGCCATTGATACGTTCAACGGGTGGACGCGGTTCAATACTCAGTTTACCGTTGTCCAGCCAGGCCTCTATATCGCGATCGCACAGTCTCATTACAACTCCTTTGGCACTTCTTGATGTAGTAGTCGGGCGAAAAAACTCCGCCCCTATTGCTGATTGTTATTCGAAGAACTGACTAATTTTTGCTTTCAAAATGTCGATTGCGATACGGTTTTTACCGCCGCGAGGCACGATGATGTCGGCATATTGTTTGGAAGGCTCAATGAACTGCAGGAACATTGGGCGAACCGTTTTCTGATATTGAGCCATTACCGAGTCCATAGAACGGCCGCGCTCGTTAACGTCGCGTTTCATGCGGCGCATCAGGCAGATATCCAGTGGTGTATCGACGAAAATCGAGAAATTCATCTCCTGACGCAGACGGACGTCGGTCAGCAGCAGGATCCCTTCAAGGATAATGACTTTTTTTGGTGCCAGCGTCACGGTCTCGTTCAGACGTGTGTGCTCGATGAAACTATAGCCTGGCAATTCAATGGCCTTCCCTGACTTCATCGCCTGCAAATGCTGGAGGAGCAGATTATGGTCCATCGCGTTGGGATGGTCATAGTTGGTTTTAACACGCTCTTCCATGGTCAGATGACTCTGATCCCGATAATAGCAATCTTCCGGTATAACACCGATATGTTCGTCACCGACCTGATCGCGTAATTCACGATACAAAGTGCTGGCAATAAGGCTTTTTCCAGAGGCAGATGCGCCAGCGATACCCACGATGACACACTGATGGAACTTGTCAGACATAAAATTAACGACCTGATTTGGAGGTTTGAAGGGCAAGCAGCCTGATGGCGCTTTGACGGCGCCAATTATAGGTACAACCTGTTGATGAAGCCAGCCTTAAAGCCACTAACCGGCTGGCTTGATTAAATTAATCAGCAAATGTGTGATTATTAGACGGCGCGGAAGGCAATTTCGGTCGGAATGGCATCGCCCTTCCAATAAAGCTGTGAGGCAACCCTGGAGGCGAGCTGACGATACAGGACCGTAAACTCGCTGTCAGGGTTGGAAACCACGGTCGGCTCACCGCGATCCAGGTCTTCGCGCAGCGAAATATGCAGCGGCATTTGCGCCAGCAGTTCACAGCGGTATTTTTCAGCCAGCGTCTGCGCGCCACCGGTGCCAAAAATCGCCTCATGGTGACCACACTGACTACAAATGTGCATGCTCATGTTCTCGATGATGCCCAACACCGGGACCTTGACTTTCTCAAACATCACGATGCCCTTCATGGCATCAAGCAGCGCGATGTCCTGTGGCGTCGTCACCACCAGCGCGCCGGTCACCGGCACACTTTGCGCCAGCGTCAGCTGAATGTCACCGGTGCCCGGCGGCATATCAATAATCAGGTAATCAAGGTCCGGCCACAGCGTATCCTGCAGCATTTGCAGCAGCGCCTTGCTGGCCATCGGGCCGCGCCAGACCATAGCATTTTCGTCGGTCACCAGATAACCAATGGAGTTGGTCGCCATGCCGTGCGCCATAATAGGTGCCATGTGCTGGCCGTCTGGCGAGGTCGGACGCTCCTCCTCGGTGCCGAGCATGTTGGGGATCGACGGACCATAGATGTCGGCGTCAAGAAGACCGACCTTCGCGCCTTCAGCCGCCAGCGCCAGCGCGAGGTTTACCGCCGTTGTCGACTTGCCGACGCCGCCCTTGCCGGAGCTGACCGCCAGAATATTACGCACGCCCTTGATCCCTGGGCGATCGTTGGCGCGGCGCAGCGTGGCGACGTCATGCGACAGACGCCAGTCAACGGAGCGTGCACCGGTTACCCGCAGCAGCTCGGAGGTGGTGAGCAACTTCAACTGCTCGAAGCCTGATTTCCAGGCAAAAGGCATGATGAGTTCGATGTGCAGAACGTTGTCCATTACCACGCACTGATGTAACGCTTTAAGCGCCGTCAGACTTTTTTGTAATGTAGGATGGGTAAAAGTCGCCAACACCACGTTAACAGCGGCGTGAAGTTCAGCGGGAGTAACGTTCTCAGGGGATTGTGATTTCATCCCGGCTCCTTGAAATACAGATTTATTATGGAATTCAGTGGCGGCAGTTACCGTAAACTTTCCGCTATCTCACTGTTATAAAAATAGCATAACAGAATCCCTGTTTGTTTACGTGGGTAGGCTCTGTGAGTTAACATCGATCCCCCCACAATCTTAAAAAAGAAAGCAAGCTCTTACTATGGCTCAAGTCGCGAAAAAAATTTTGGTAACCTGTGCACTTCCTTATGCTAACGGTTCTATTCACCTCGGACACATGCTCGAGCACATCCAGGCAGATATCTGGGTCCGTTACCAGCGAATGCGCGGCAACCAAACTCACTTCATCTGCGCCGATGATGCGCACGGCACCCCAATCATGCTTAAAGCACAGCAGATGGGCATCGCGCCGGAGCAAATGATTGAGGAGATGAGCCAGGAGCATCAGAAAGATTTCGCCGGTTTTGGTATCAGCTACGACAACTATCACTCCACGCACAGTGAAGAAAACCGTGAGTTGTCGACGCTAATTTACAGCCGTCTGAAAGAAAATGGCTTTATCAAGAACCGCACTATTTCTCAACTTTACGATCCAGAGAAAGGCATGTTCCTGCCGGACCGTTTCGTGAAGGGCACCTGTCCGAAATGCAAATCAGCGGACCAGTACGGCGACAACTGCGAAGTCTGTGGCGCAACCTATAGCCCGACCGAGCTTATCGACCCTAAATCTGCGGTTTCTGGCGCGACGCCGGTCATGCGCGATTCAGAACACTACTTCTTCGACCTACCAGAGTTCAGCGCCATGCTTCAGGCGTGGACCCGTTCTGGTGCGTTGCAGGAGCAGGTTGCCAACAAAATGCAGGAATGGTTCGAGTCAGGCCTGCAACAGTGGGACATCAGCCGTGATGCGCCTTACTTCGGCTTCGAAATCCCTGATGCCCCAGGCAAATACTTCTACGTTTGGCTGGACGCGCCAATTGGCTACATGGGGTCTTTCAAGAACCTGTGCGATCGTCGCCCAGACCTGGACTTCGACGAATTCTGGAAGAAAGACTCCACCACCGAGCTGTACCACTTCATCGGTAAAGACATTGTCTACTTCCACAGCCTGTTCTGGCCAGCCATGCTGGAAGGCAGCAACTTCCGCAAGCCGACCAACCTATTCGTCCACGGTTATGTGACGGTGAACGGCGCGAAGATGTCCAAATCTCGCGGTACCTTCATCAAGGCCAGCACCTACCTGCAACATCTTGATGCCGACTGCCTGCGTTACTATTACGCCGCGAAGCTGTCATCACGCATTGACGATATCGACCTGAACCTCGAAGACTTTGTACAGCGCGTTAACGCCGACATCGTGAACAAGGTCGTTAACCTTGCCTCACGTAACGCCGGTTTCCTCAGCAAGCGTTTTGAAGGCGTTCTTTCCGACAAGCTGGCCGATGAAGCGCTGTACAAGACCTTTACCGATGCCGCAGCCAGCATCGCCGAGGCTTATCAGAGCCGCGAATCTAGCCGTGCAATCCGTGAAATCATGGCGCTGGCCGATATTGCTAACCGCTACGTCGACGAGCAGGCACCGTGGATTGTGGCAAAACAGGAAGGCCGTGACGCTGACCTGCAGGCTATCTGCTCAATGGGAATCAACCTGTTCCGCGTATTAATGACTTACCTCAAGCCGGTTCTCCCTTCACTGGCCGAACGCACCGAGGCATTCCTTAATAGCGAACTGAGCTGGGACAGCATCGATCAACCGCTGCTGGGTCATAAGGTGAAAACCTTCAAGACCCTGTTCAACCGTATCGAAATGGACAAAGTCACCGCGATGGTTGATGCCTCTAAAGAGGACATCGCCGCAGCCAAAGCCCCGGTAACCGGTCCACTGGCCGACGCACCGATTCAGGACACCATTACCTTCGACGACTTCGCCAAGGTGGATATGCGTATCGCCCTGATTGAAAGCGCAGACTTCGTGGAAGGTTCTGACAAACTGCTGCGTTTGCAGCTGGATTTGGGCGGCGAAAAGCGTCAGATTTTCTCCGGCATTCGCTCAGCGTATCCTGATCCAAAACTGCTGGAAGGCCGTTTGACCATCATGGTCGCCAACCTGGCACCGCGTAAAATGCGCTTCGGTATTTCAGAAGGCATGGTCATGGCAGCGGGTCCGGGTGGGAAAGACATCTTCCTGCTGAGCCCTGACAGTGGCGCACAGCCTGGCATGCAGGTTAAGTAATATTTGAATCAACCTCTCCCTCGCACCCCGTGAGGGAGAGATTTTCCCTCCGGCATAATCGTCACAATCTTCCCGACAGATAAGCACTTTGTGCGGCACTCAGTCTTAATCAGCGACCGTAGATACATTTCCCTGCGTTATCATGGTAATCCTTACCACCACGACTCTAATTTCTTCTCCCAGGAGCTAACGATGTTTAACTTCGATTTTTATAACCCGACCCGCGTGCTTTTCGGCGCAGATCGCATCGCGGATATAGGTCAACACATCCCTGAAGATGCCCGTGTATTAATTACCTACGGCGGCGGAAGCGCTAAAAAGTATGGCACGCTGGATGAGGTTAAGGCCGCAATAGGTGACCGTGTCACGTTTGAGTTTGGCGGTATCGAAGTTAACCCCCATCTCGACACCTTGATGAAGGCCGTCGACATTGTGAGGGAAAATAAGGTCGACTTTTTGCTGGCCGTCGGTGGCGGTTCAGTGGTGGATGGCACCAAGTTTATTGCTGCTGCGGCGTTATATGAAGGCGATATCTGGCCGCTGTGGTCACAGCGCCAGCCTTTGAGCGAGGCTCTTCCGCTCGGCTGTGTGATGACGCTTCCGGCGACGGGCTCGGAAACTAACCACGTGGCGGTAGTCACTAATACCGCACTGGGCCAAAAATCCGGCTACAGCGACCCGCTGCTGTTCCCAAAATTTGCCGTACTGGATCCGACCAAGACCTACACCCTGCCGGTCACACAGGTTGCCAACGGCGTCGTGGATGCGTTCATTCATGTCATCGAACAGTATCTGACGTATCCGGTTTACGGCAAAGTACAGGACCGCTTCGCCGAAGGTCTGCTGCTAACGCTGATTGAGGAAGGGCCGAAGGCGCTGACAGATCCGCAGAATTATGACGTTCGCTCGGCGATCACCTGGTCCGCCACGCTGGCATTGAACGGGCTGATTGCCGTCGGCGTGCCTCAGGACTGGGCGACACACCGTATCGGCCACCAGCTGACCGCACTTTACGGTATCGACCATGCGCAAACGCTGGCAATTCTCTTGCCGGGGTTGTTGCAGGTGCAGCGCGAGAGCAAAAAGCAGAAGCTGTTGCAGTATGCAGAACGCGTATGGAATATTCAGACGGGTGACGACGATGCCCGCATCGACGCCGCCATCGCTAAAACGCGTGAGTTCTTCGAGTTGATGGGCCTGAAAACGCAGCTTAGCGCCTATGGTCAGCCAAAAACCGCGATCGACGAAATTCTCGATAACCTCGAGCGTTTCAATATGTTGCCTATGGGGGAACGTCAGGACATCGACCTGGCGCGCGCTAAGGAGATCCTCACGCTGAGCTACTGATGCTCAACGCCAGCAGGGCGCAAAAATGCGCCCTGCTGGTTCTGTAACATGCTCTTGCCCTTGATTTTAACCCCTCAGCCCTCTTACGAAAGCTCGGAAAGCCGCTGTGCTGAGACGATCAGCTCCTGTAACAGCATCTGCCTTCTCTCCATTGGCGTATCGCGACTCACCATGAAACAAAATGCCGCCACCGCGTGGCCGGTGCGCGTGCGGATAGGAGCCGCCATGCAGCAGGTGAAGCTGTCGGACAGGCCTTCTGTCAGGTAGTAACCCTGTGCGCCTGCCCGGTGAATGTCGTCAAGAAACTCCTGTTTGTCGATGGTTCGCCCGTTGGCAAGCACGAAGTCTTCGTCCGGGATCAGCGCCAAAATATCCTCGGCAGACCAGTCACCCAGCAGCAGTCTGCCCGATGCAGTCCAGGGAATGGGCACCTTCACGCCGATGTCGGAGCTTATCTTGAACGGCTGTGCGTTGCTTTCTGAAAGCACCACCTGGTACTTATTGCCCTCGAGCATACACAGCTGCACGGTTTCGCCGTGTTTAGCCACCAGCTCCACCATTAACTGATGGGAGCGACGGATGAGATCGTTGTGGGCCATGTAGTCCGCACCGTAATAGTGCATTTCACGACCGAAAAAAATGTTCCCTTCTGCGTTGGACTCAAGCCATCCGGCCTCAGTCAAGATGCTGACCAACTCATAAATGCTCGACCGCGGCGCGCCCGTGGCGTCTATCAGTTCACGCATCGTCATGGGCTGACGCGCCTGATGTAATTGACGAAAGATATCAATTACGCGGTCCACGCCCCTTGCGCGGGGTGCGTTTTCTACCGGCATATTTACTCCCTTATTCATCTACCCTGGCTTTATCACGCTGAAGCACATCATACACAGTATTTAATCGAGCCGTGAAGCGAATCCCATTAATCACAAATAATATGACCGCACCAAACGGAGGCCCTTATTTAGGGCGAAAAATAAAATAGCCCAAAGGGTGAAATATCGATAGCGATCACAAAATAGTTATTTAAAAAAATCCCCACAACAACGGGTTATCTATTTTTCGCATTAATTAACTTATAAAGCCGTGGCGCTATATTGCAAATCTATATTCTTTATGCAAATCTAAAAACATCCGGTATCACAGACTTAAGTCTGATATATCAGACAGCAACCCAACCCTGATAACCCAATTTTTTGATTATTAAATTGCGCGCTTATCGCAATTTTTGGAGAAATGCATGTCAATTAAACGCTATGGCACCGAAGGTGGCGTAGGCACAGGGGGGCAGCGACTGCCCTTTGCCCGAGCGGTTGAAGCCGACGGCTGGCTTTATATCTCTGGCCAGACCCCGATGAAAGAAGGCGAAGTCGTTGAGGGCGGCATCGTCGAGCAGACACGGCTGGCGTTCGATAACTGCCTGCAAATTATGCGCGAAGCCGGGTATGAGGTGAAGGACGTAGTCCACGTGACCGCAGTGTTAACCGACGCCAGATACTTCAGTTCTTTTAACAAAGTTTTTAGCGAAGTGTTTGACGGGCATCCTCCCGCCCGCATCTGTAGCGTTCAGGATTTAGTGGTCGACTGTAAAGTCGAGGTTGATATGAAGTGTTTCCGGGCCGACCGAAAATAATAACCCAGCTAAACGCCAGCGCAATTAATCGCGGATAACATCAGCGTTATTGATATTTAAACTCACATCACAGCATGTCGATTTTTATTACACCGAGGGTAACAAGATGAATCACATAAAATATAAGAAGCAAGCCGCCTGTCTTTTTAGCGCCGTGAGTTTATTCGCCTTAATGGGCTGCACACCGACCGAATCCAAAGATTCAAAAGCAGGCGCTGCCCCAACCTCCACCCTGCAAACCGTTTTGCAACGCGGTACGCTTCGGGTTGGCGATTGCCTGAGCTTTGCGCCGTTTGGTTTCTATGACAAAGCAGGCAACCCGGATGGTTACGACGTCGACCTGGCGAAGGAGCTCGCCAATGACATGGGCGTCAAGCTTGAGATGGTCAACACCACCAGCGCCAACCGAATTCCAAACCTGCAAACCGACAAAGTTGATGTGGTGTTCTGTAACTTTACCCGCAACCTCGAACGCGCGAAGGAAATAGGCTTTACTCAGCCTTACGTCGTCGCCAGCGAAGCCCTGTTGGTCAAGAAAAGCAGCGGCATAAAATCCGTGCAGGATATGGGTGGCAAAACCATTGCAACGGTGAAAGGCTCCACCAACGGCGACGAAGTTCGCGCGATGAATATCAAGGTCAATATTCAGGAATATGACTCTTCGCAGGCGGCCATTCTGGCGGTGAAACAGGGTCAGGCCGATGCGATGATCGAGGATAACAACTTCCTGGCTTATCAGGCCAAGCTCGACCCGACGCTGATGGTGACCGACGAAGCACTGGTACCGCTGGAATATAACGCCTTCGGCGTGAAGGCCGGCGATCAGGTATGGCTTAACTACCTGAACGAGTTCCTGTTTGAAATTAACGCCTCGAAGAAAAATGCTCAGCTGTACCAAAAATGGTTTGGCACCCTGCCGCACTATCCGTTGAACCCACAGTACTAATTGCCCCCAGACGGAGATAGAGAATGAGCTACCCATGGATAACCCTCTCCCGCTATTTCGGCACCTTCGTCGAGGCGGCCTGGGTCACACTGCAAGTTACCCTGCTGGCCTTTGCGTTGGCGATGGCATTGGGCCTGCTGGCGGCGTTGGCGAAAGAGTCACGCTGGTCTGTGCTTCGTCTTATTAGCGGCTGCTATATCGAAGTCATCAGAAATACGCCGGTTCTGCTGCAAATCTTTATCGTGTTTTTTGGCCTGCCGTCGCTGGGTATCGTGCTTAATGCCTACACGGCAGGGGTGATTGCGCTCGGCATTAACGTCGGTGCCTATCTGGCCGAAGTCTTTCGCGCCGGGATGCAGTCCATTCCTAAGGGACAACTGGAGGCTGCGTCAATCTTGGGTATCAGCCGTCTACAGGTATTTATCAATATCGTCATGCCGCAGGCCGCTCGCGCGGTCTACCCGGCGATTATTAATAATCTTATTCAGCTTTTACTCGGCACCTCACTGCTCTCGGCCATTGCCCTGCCGGAGTTAACCGGGGTAGCGACAGTGATTAACTCTCGTACTCTGCTTTATATCCAAACCTTCAGCATCACGTTGGTCATTTATCTGCTGTTCAGCAACGTCTTTTCCTGGATAGGCAACCTATTGGGACGTCGGATGTTTAATCCACCGCTGGTGAGCTCGGTAAAAAAGCCCGTTGGGTCCCGAGTAAAGCGGCGTCTGAACGTAATACGTGGAAAGTCTTTACCCGCAAATAATCTGCAACGCGGAGGTCTGCTATGAGCGATTTAATTCTTTCCAGCCTGCCGCTGTTGTTAAAAGGGCTGGTCGTCACCCTGCTACTGTCGATTGCCTCGATAGCCGGCAGTACGCTGCTCGGCCTGCTTGCAGCGGTATTACGCACCAGCAATATTCCTGTGGGCGCACAGATTGCCCGAGTCTATACCGAGCTGTTTCGCGGCACGCCAGTGCTGATTACCTTAATGTTTATCTATTTTGGCGTGGCCTATTTCGGCTATGAAATCAATTTGTTTGCCGCCGGGATCCTCGGACTGAGCATTTATCAGGGCGCATACATTTCCGAAGTATTTCGCGCCGGTATCGAAGCCGTCCCTCAAGGTCAGTGGGAAGTCTCGCAGATCCTCGGGCTGGACAAACGGCAGGCATTTTTCTCTGTCATTTTGCCGCAGACGCGCAGGATAGTGCTGCCGCCGCTGGTCGGACAATATCTGTCATTAATCAAAGACACCTCGATAGTCAGCATGATTGGCATGTCAGAACTGATGCATCAAGGTCAGGCGATCGTCGACCGTATCGGTCAGCCGGTGGTGATTTACTGTCTGGTGGCCGCCCTTTATTTCGCTATTTGCTACCCGCTTTCACGCTGGGTTCAACACCATAATCACACCAGGAGTCAGCTGTCATGACCAATAACGCTGTCATAACCCTCAATGGCATCACCAAATCCTTCGGCAGTACGCAGGTTTTGAAAGCGATCAGCCTCGACGTTAAACCGGGTGAAGTTCTGGTGCTGATTGGGGCCTCGGGTTCAGGAAAAAGTACCGTGCTACGCATCATGAGCGGGCTAGAAATCGCCGACGGTGGCGAGGTGTGGGTTAATGAAGTCCCGCTGCACGATGCAAAGCGCGCCAAAGAGATACGCGGCCACGTCGGCATGGTGTTTCAACAGTTCAACCTGTTTCCGCATAAAACCGCGCTCGGTAACGTCACCCTGGCGCTTATCAAGGCAAGAAAAATGTCGGTTTCCGAAGCCAACAGGCGTGGCATGGAGGCGCTGGAACGCGTAGGGCTCGCAGACCGCGCCGGGCATTATCCCTCACAGCTTTCCGGCGGCCAGCAGCAGCGCGTGGCGATTGCACGTGCGCTGGCGGTCGAACCGAAAATTATGTTCTTCGATGAGGCGACGTCGGCCCTCGACCCGGAACTGGTCGGTGAGGTGACCGAAGTGATGCGCGGCCTCGCCCGCGAAGGCATGACCATGGTCGTGGTCACGCACGAGATGGGATTCGCGCGTAAAACCGCTGACCGCGTGGTGTTTATGGACAAGGGGGTGATTGCCGAACAGGGCTCACCGGAGCAAATTTTCGTTAACCCACAGAATCCGCGCACCCAGCAGTTCCTGTCGCGCGTGCTGGAACATTAATATGAACCACCTTTCATTGCCGCCGTTGTACAAATCGGTGGCGGGTCAGGGAACCACTCCCCTGCCACTCGGTACCGACGTGCTCTCCTCCTCGCAGGTGTTTTCACCGCTGATGGTCATGAAGCAAAGCGCGATGCAGCATAATCTGGCCAGCATGGCGCAATACTGCCGTCTGCACGGCGTCCGTCATGCCGCACACGGTAAAACCTCGATGTCTCCGCTGATTCTACAGTCCGCCGTGGACGCCGGAGCCTGGGGGATTTGCGCAGCGACCCCCGCACAGGTCCGCGCCCTTCGCACCTTTGGCATTAAAAACGTGTTTTTAGCCAACGAGCTGGTCGACCCTGCCGGTATTCGCTGGATAGCCGAGTACCAACGCGAAAATCCCGCCACCGAGTTTCTCTGCTATGTCGACTCTTTAGCGGGCGTCGCGTTGCTTGATGCGGCGTTGAGCGAGGTGGGCACCTGCCTGTCGGTATTGGTGGAGGTCTCGGTGCCGGGCGGCCGCACTGGCTGTCGCAGCATGGTCGAGGCGGTAGCGATTGCCCACGCCGTTAAGCAAAGCCCCTATCTTGAGCTTGCCGGTGTCGCCGGCTATGAGGGCGCGATTGCCGGCGATCGCAGCGAGGAATCGCTAGCCGCAGTGAGAGACTATTGCCAAACCATGGTCAGCGCCGCCCGCGCTATCGATGCCGAAGCGCTTTTTGCGCCGGGAGAAGTGTTGTTAAGCGCCGGAGGTGGCACCTTCTTTGATATCGTGGTCGAAATGTTTGCAGCGGTAAAACTTAGCCGCCCGACCGTGACGCTCATCCGCTCAGGTGCCTACATGGCACACGACGACGGGCTTTATTCGCGCCTTGCCCCTTTTGCCCAACCAAACGCTGAATTCACCTTTCAAGCGACGTTGGAAATCTGGGGCCGCGTACTGTCGCGCCCGGAGCCGGGTCTGGCTATTCTCGATTTTGGCCGCCGCGACGTGCCTTTCGATCAGGACCTGCCAGTGCCGCACTTTTTCCGCGACCGTGACGGTTCGCATCCTCGCACGGCGGCGCAGAGCACCATAACCGCCGTCAACGATCAGCACGCCTATCTTAGCCTGCCCGCCGATCTGCTTTTGGCGGTCGGTGACTGGGTAGGATGCGGTATTTCTCACCCCTGCACCGCCTTCGACAAGTGGCGCTATCTGCCGCTTATCGACGATGAATATCGCTGCGTCGGCGATATCAGCACCTTCTTCTGAGCTGCCTCACGACATAATCAGCCCGCCGTCGATGTTGATAGTCTGTCCGGTCAGATAGCGGGCGTCGTCAGAGGCCAAAAACGCCACCAGCCCGGCGACGTCCTGCGGCTGGCCGGCGCGTTTTAGCGGAATACCTTGCACCCACTCGGCCATTAATTCCCCCTTGGCGTAACGCTTCTCGTCGCTACTGAGGATTTCGCCCCACACGCGGTCGTTGTAATCCCACATCTCGCTTTCGATAATGCCGGGACAAAATGCATTGACGGTGATGTTATAAGGAGCGAGTTCAAGCGCCAGACTCTGGGTAATGCCGATGACGCCCATCTTGCTGGCCGCATAGTGTGGCGTATAAATAAAGCCCTGACGCCCCTGGCCCGACGAGGTGTTGATCAGACTCCCCGCACGCTGTTTGACCATGATTTTCGCGGCCTCGCGGCAGCACAGCCAGACGCCAGTGGTGTTGACGGCCAGCACCCGCTCGAAGTCCTGTTTTGGCATGCGGTCGAAACGATCGATAGTGATCACCCCGGCATTCTGGATAGACACATCGACGGTGCCAAATTTTTCCAGCGCCTGCTGATAGAGCTGTTGCACCTGCTGTTCGTTGGTGACGTCAATCTGTAAGGGAAGAATATCGACGCCATACTGCTGACGCAGCGTCTCGGCGGTTTCAAACACCCGTTCCGCGTTCGACACCATCACCAGATTGGCTCCATCACGGGCAAAGCGTTCGGCAATTCCGGCCCCAATGCCGCGGCATGCGCCGGTTATCACCACCGTCTTGCCACTAAAGTCTCTGTTCATCTTCGCGTTTCCTTATTGTGAATGCTTAGCGGACTGCTCCAGCATGCTGGCCACTGCGGCTTTCCAGCCCTGCCAGTGCTGCTGCAAAATGTGATGCCGTTCAGCGTTGGGCTTAAAGACGTCATGCTGTGGCAGCAGTGCCCTTAGCCTGACGTCGTCCAGCCCCTCAAGCGCCCTGCGGGAAAGAAGACCCGCGCCGAGCGCAGAGAGTTCCGGCGTATTGCTGCGCAACACCTCACAGCCCAAAAGGTCAGCCTGAAACTGCATCAGCCAGGGATTACGCGTCGGCCCCCCGTCCACCCGCAGAGAACTAAGGTGGAAGTCGGGATGCTGACGCATGGCGTCGATGACGTCGGCGATTTGATAGGCGATGGCCTCGAGTGAGGCACGGATAAGATGCGAACGCCCCACGCCTCGGCTCAGCCCGCTTATCACGCCCCGCGCCTGTCCGTCCCACCAGGGAGCCCCCGCGCCGGTCAGTGCAGGAACAAAATAGACGCCCAGTGTGGATTCGACGCTGGCCGGTAGCTCGGTCAACGCCCGGCTCAGGGTTTCGCCCTTACCGTCGGTCAGGCCGGTGATTTGCGCCATCCACGCCACCGCATCACCGGTGTGCGGGATATTGCCCTCCAGCCCATAAACGGCTCTTTGGCCATCGTGCCAGGCCACGGTGGTCGCGAGCTGCGTGATGCTGCTCTGCGGCTGAGGAATAGGCGCCATGACCGAAGATCCCGTACCGTAGGTGGCCTTCACGCCGCCGAACTCGCCGAGCCCGTGGCCATAGAGTGCAGCGTGAGAGTCGCCGACCATCGCAAGAATCGGCAGTCCGTCGGGGATCCCGTCTAGACCGCGCGTCTCGCCGAAGAAACCGCTGGAGGGACAAATCTGCGGCAACGCCTCGCGCGGAACACCAAACAGCTTCAGCATCTGCGGATCCCAGTCACCGTGCTGGAGATTTAACAGCTGGGTGCGGGCGGCATTTGAGGTATCGCAGCGAAACGCCTCGCCGCCGGTCAGATTCCACAGCAGCCAGGCATCTATCGTACCGAGGCAAATCTCGCCGGAGGCCGCGCGCGCTGCGCCGTCCGGCAGGCTGTCGAGCAGCCATCGCATCTTGGAGGCGGAAAACAGGGGGGCAACCGGCAGGCCGGTAATCTCACGAATGACCGGTTCCTGATGGTCACGGCGCAGTTGCTCGCAAAACGCCGCGCTGCGCGAACATTGCCAGGTCAGTGCCGGCGCGACCGGTTTGCCGCTGGCGCGATACCAGCCGATGGCCGTCTCGCGCTGATTGCTTATCGCCAGTGCCGCAATACGCTGCATGCCCACGCTGTCGATGACTTCGCGCAGCACGGTGAGTGAAGCTTCGACCAATACCTCGCCATCTTGTTCGACCCATCCCGCCTGCGGCGTTTGTACCTGCAAGGGCCGCGAAGACTGGGCGACCACTCGCCCTCCGCCGTCGATAGCGACCGCCTTGGCATTGCTTGTGCCTTCATCGATCGCCACAATGACGTCCCTGTGTCGGGTCTTTACCTCAACCATGGCTCACCTCAGACAGCGGAGACGTTGCCTGCTGCTTTTTTTCGTGACGGCGCATCAGCGTGACCTTACTTTGCAGACGCTGCTGGAACTGGTCGATAACCACAGCGGTCACGATAACCAGACCTTTAATCACCATCTGCCAGAACTCGCTGACGCCAAGCATCACCAACCCATCGGCCAGGAACACGATAACAAAGGCACCGATAATTGAACCAAACACTCGGCCACGGCCACCGGCCAGCGCGGTTCCGCCGAGTACCGTGGCCCCGATGGCGTCCATCTCGAACATATTGCCGGTCATCGGGTGCGCGGTTTGCAGCTGCGATGCCACCACCAGCCCGACCAGCGCCGCACAGAACCCGGAAAAGGCATAGACAAAGATTTTGACCTTGGCTATCGGCACGCCCGCCAGCCTGGCGGCCGATTCGTTGCCGCCGATGGCATAGATATAACGACCGAGCGGCGTCTTCTTGGTGATATAAATACCGAGCAGTACCACAGCGACCATCAGCCAGATAGGATTATAGATACCGAGAAAGGTGCCTGAACCGAGCGTCGCAAAACCGGTGTTACCCAAAGCTTCGACCCCGTTCAAATTGGGAAAGGTTTTGCCGTCGGTAGTCAGCAGTGCCGCACCGCGCGCCACGTACATCATCCCCAGAGTGCAGATGAAGGGCGCGACGCCAAGTTTGGTGATCACCAGCCCGTTAAGCGTTCCTATCACTACTCCGGCGACAGCGACCACGACACTGACCTCAATCACGTTAAGAAACAGCAGGTTGTCGCCCCAAAGCGGGATGCCAAACGACAGCAACGCTCCGCCAATCATGCCGCAAATACCCGCCACGGCCCCCACCGAGAGGTCGATCCCTCCGGTTAAGATGACCAGCGTCATACCGACCGCCAGCAGGCCGGTGATAGCGACGTGCTGGGTCATGATCAGCAGGTTGGACGGCGTAATAAAGTTGGGCACCATCGCGCTAAAGAAAGCGACCACAATCAATAACGCGATAAAGGTGCGCGCCTTGAGTAAGTACATGTAAATGAGATACTTTTGACTTTGCATAGCCGTTCCTTAATCTTAATCGTGTGGTGTCGACGCGCGGATCAGCTTTTCTCTGTCCACGTCGGCACGCCGCAGGTCGGCAGTAATTTTGCCGTCCGCCATGACAATTACCCGGTCCGCCAACTGCATCACTTCATCCAGTTCTGATGACGAGAACATCACCGCCAGTCCCTGCTGCGCCATCGCGCCAATCAGATGATAAACGTCGGTTTTCGCGCCGACGTCGATGCCGCGCGTTGGCTCGTCGAGAAACACCACCTGCGGATGGGTCATGAGTGCCTTGGCGATCACCACCTTTTGCTGGTTACCGCCGCTCATCGAGGTAACCGGCAGACAGGCGTCACTCACCTTGATGGACAGCTTGGCAATCATCTCTTTTACCGCCGCGTCTTCGGGCACATCGCGGATCGGTAACAGCATTTTTAGGAAACTTTTGCTGCACAGGCTGGAAAGCGTCATGTTGATTTTTATCGACAGCAGCTGAATAAGCCCTTCCGCCTGACGGTCTTCGGGTACCAGCGCCATGCCGTGCTTGAGCCGATAGGCAAACGGGCTGTGCTCCATGCGTTTCCCCTTCAGCCAGATCTCGCCCGCGTCCTGTTTCAGCAGGCCAATCAGGGTCTTGAACAGCTCGGTCCGCCCGGCCCCTAAAAGTCCGTAAACACCCACCACCTCGCCCTGATGTAGCGTCAGGCTAACGTCATTGAGTGAATAACCGCCGTTTTGATGCAGCAGCGTCAGACCGTTGGCCTGCAACACCGCGCTACCTTTTTCGGCGCAGCGATAGTCAAACTGCTTTTCTTTTTCACCGACCATGCTGGAAATTATCCAGGGAATACTGACCTGACTGACCTCCTGCTCGGCGACAAACTTGCCGTCGCGGAAGACGGTAATGTGGTCACCAATTTCCATCAGCTCTTCCAGCCGGTGCGAGATATAGATGATGGTGACACCGCGTCGCTTGAGCTGCTCAATAACGTTGAATAGAACCTTGACCTCGGACTGACTCAGCGCCGAAGTGGGTTCGTCCATGATCAACACCCGCGTATCCTTCGACAGCGCGCGGGCTATCTCCACCAGCTGCTGATGGCCGATTGCCAGCTCTTCCAGCGGCGTCAGCGGATCAACGTCCAGCTCCAGGCGCTCCAGCAAGGACTTCGCCAGCTGGTACTGATAATCGACGTTGATTCTGCCGCGCTGGAAAAATTCGTTACCGATAAAAATGTTGTCCATCACCGTCATATTCGGAAACAGATTCAGTTCCTGAAAAATGATGCTGATCCCGTGCTTTTCCGCCTGATGGGTCGAGCTGAGCGACACCGGTTCACCGTCGAGCAGGATTTCGCCGCTGGACGGTACTTCAACGCCGGCCAGCATCTTCATCATCGTCGATTTACCGGCACCGTTTTCCCCGATAAGCACGTTGACCTTGTTGCGATAGACGCGGTAATTGACGTTATCGAGCGCCGTTACGCCGGGATAGACGCGCGAAACGCCCTGGGTTTCGATAATCACCGGTCCCCCCTGAAGCAGAGGGTTGGCGAAAGGCTCCGGCTGTGCGCTGCTACTGCGTTGTTCAAACATCGCGACTCCTTACTGCGTGGCCTTGTCAGCCGTGATTTTCGCAGGTGTCAGCAGAATGGGTGGCTGCGGGGTATCAAAGGCACTAAATACGCCATATATCGTCAGTTTATCGCCGACCTTAAACGACGGTTTGCCGAGCGAAGCAATGGCCCGCTGATTGATGGCTTTACCGAAATCACCGAACATATTCTGATCGTTGAAGTCGCTGTAGCTCAGGCCACGATAACTGTCGCGCAGCTCGGTACCGCGAAACGTTGGGCCAATCTGCACTTTCACTTCCCCTACTTTCGGGTCATCGCTCTTCAGCACAATCTGGCCGTTGCGTGATTCAGTATTGACCTCACTGACGGTGCCACTCACGGTGGTGTTGAATACGCAGGGATTCTCGTCCTGACTGCGATAACCAAGCTGCTGGCAAGCGGTATCAAAGTCTTTCGCCCCCTCTATCTGGCCGAGTAAAGTAGCAAGCGGCTTGGCAGAGCTGACTATCTGCGGGGCAATTTGTTGGTCAAACAGCATCGCCGCCTGTGCCAGGTGAGGGTTCGGGGGATTCTTCAGTTCCGCCAGCTTTTTTTCGGAAACTATTCGGCAACTGCAAAGCAGCAGCGTTGCCATGAGTATCCACATCAAGCGACTAGACATTACGCTTCTCCTTTAAGCCCCGCCCAGGCGGGGCCTGTATCTGCTCTATGCGCGCCAATCTTTACTTCTGATAATTGAAGTTGTTGACCTTGTCGGCGTTGTCTTTCTTGATGAGAATGCCGCGGAACAGAATACGTTCTTTACCGCTGTAGCTGCCTTTCTGGATATATTGGTCAAGAATTTCCACGCCCTGAGAGGCAATCGCCTGCGCCTGAAGCATCACGGTGGCGTACAGTGCACCCGATTTCACCGCGTCGCGCTCGTCGTTGCTGCCGTCAATGCCGACGACGGTAACATCGCTACGGTTCGCCGCCTTGAGGGCCGCAATAACACCCAGCGCTACCGGACCGTTGCCGGTTATCACGCCTTTGATGTCTGGATGCGCCTGCAGGATGCTGTCCATAATGCGCTTACCGTCAATCAGCGTGCCTTTGGCGTCCTGACGGGCGATCATTTTCATATCAGGGTATTGATCGATAACGTTGTGGAACGACTTGGAACGGGTCACGCAGTTGTTGTCCGCAAGATTACAGGTCAGTTCGGCATAGGTGCCTTTCTCACCCATTTTTTCAACAAATTCATTGGCGACGTCAGAGCCAGCCTGGAAGTTGTTGTGGGAAATTTGCGCCAACGCCACGCCGTCGACCGGGATCTCACGGTTGATAAGCACCACCGGCACACCGGCATCCCTGGCCTGCTTCACGGCGGCAACGCTTGCCTGAGAGTCGGCGTTGTCCAGAATAATGCCCTGAACCTTGCGACCAATAACCAGGCTTATCAGCTCACCCTGCCGTTTAACGTCCTCGCCGTGCGAAAGCACCAGCGTTTTGTATCCCAACGATTCGGCCTTGGCTTCGGCGCCTTTCGCCTCGGCGGAGTAATACGGGTTATCCAGAGAGTTAACCAGGATAGCGAGGGTGCCTTTTTCTACGGCGAAGGCGGGAGGAACGACGAGACTGGTAAGAACGGTTAACAGGGCAAGGTGCTTTTTCATGGTGAAGTTCTCTCAATGTTATTGTTTTTTATAGAGCTTTTGGGCGTTTATTTTGTAGGGTTAACGCCGTTTTTTAGAGTCTTACTGCAAGCCGGGCTTACCAGATGGTGAAACCACCGTCGATCATCAGGTCCGCGCCGGTAATCATGTCGCTGCCGTTGCTCGAGAAAAACAGAATAGCGGCGGCGATTTCGTCGGTATAAGCGAAGCGTCCAAGGGGGATGAGTTTTTTCATCTCTTCGCCTTTTTCCCCGCGCCAGGCCTTCTCGCCCATCGGCGTCAGCACCACGGTTGGGGAGAGCGTATTCACATTAATACGGTGCGGTGCCCACTCTTTGGCCATGACCTTGGTCATACCGAGTAACCCGGCCTTGGCAGAGGTGTAGGCGCAGTGGTTATCGATAGCAATCGAGGCCGCCTGCGAGGCGATGTTAATGATTTTCCCACCTCTACCGCGTGCTATCATGCTGCGCGCCGCCGCCTGTGAGCAGAGGAACGGTCCGGTCAGGTTAACGGCCAGATTTTTCTGCCACTGTTCAAAGGAGGTTTCTACCGCCGGTTCGAGATGTACGTAGCCTGCGCAGTTGACCAAAATATCAATCTGCCCACACTGCTGTTCGACCTGGCGGAACACGTCGACGACCTGAGAGGGACAAGTGACGTCACACTCGAAATAGCTAACCTGACGTTCTCCCAGCTCATCCACTATCTGCTGTTTCAGAGCGCTTTCGAATTGTGGATAGAGCAGCGCCAGATGCGCGCCCTTCTCCAGCATCATACGGTTGCTTGCCATCGCGATACCGCCGAATCCCCCCGTGACCACCACGACTTTTCCCTCTAGCGACAGGTGGGTGTCCACGCCGTAGCGCAGGTTGACGTCGTATTGATTAGTGCTCATTCGCAGCCTCCCGTGCAGCGGCAATCGCTGGCCCCTTCAGTGCGGCAACCAGACCGGATGTATCGATAGAAAATTGACGGCGCAGTGCGGTACGACTGCTGCTGTGGGTGAACTCGTAGGCCGGAATGCCGAACGCTTGCAGCGGCTGACTCAAACGGTATTTAAGGATTAACTCACCGATGATGGTGCCCAGACCACCGCTCAATGCGTGTTCTTCCATGGTGATCACCTTTTTATGCGATTTAATCAGCTCGACCACCGCCAGCTCGTCGAGCGGCCACAGCGACGGCAGCGACACCACCGTCGGATTGCAGCCCTGTTCGCGTGCGGCAAGTGCCTCATGCGCCAGCGTGCCAAGCGTGAACACCACCACGTCGTCGCCCTCGGCGAGTACGTCCGGCTGACCCGGAATAAAGCGATAATCCTCGTCGTGCAACACCGGAAGCTTGTCGCTGTCCATGCGAATGTAGACCGGGCCTTTATGTTTGATGGCATGGCGAACAATGGCCTGCGCCTGACTGGCGTCCGCGGGGGCGAAGACCTGCAGATTGCCCAAGGTACGGGCGATGGCGATATCGTTGGTACAGTGGTGCGTTGCACCCAGTGGGCCATAGGCAAACCCGGCATTGAGGCCAAGCATTTTCACGTTGGTTTCTGAATAACAGACGTCGTTTTTCATTTGCTCATTCGAACGGGCAAACAGGAAAGGTGCGGCGTTAGCGGTAAACACCACGTGGCCGCTCAGTGCGACACCCGCGGCCATGCCGACCATGTTCTGCTCGGCTATGCCGACGTTTATCACCCGGTCCGGATAAGCCTTTTCGAACGGCGAAATTTTTGAAGTTGAGGTCGAGTCGGCCACCATCACGCTAAGGTTGGCGCCCTGCTCCTGTTGTTCTATCAGCGTCGAAACGACGGCGTCGCGCAAGTCTTGCATGATCACTCCTCCAGCTCTGCCAACCCTTCGGCCAGCTGTTGATCGTTAGGCACGGCGTGGTGCCAGGCGGGTACGTTGGCCATAAACGAAATGCCGTGGCCTTTCTCGGTATTGGCCAAAATGACGCGGGGTTTGCCCTGCATCGGCTGGGTGACGGCGGCATGAATAGACGCCGGGTCATGCCCGTCACACTCGAGCACCTCAAAACCGAAGGCGCGCCACTTATCGGCCAGCGGCTCCAGTGGCATGATGTCCTCGGTTTTGCCCGCGAGCTGCAGGCGATTGCGGTCGACAATGGCAATAAGATTGTCGAGCTTAAACTTGCTGGCAGACATCGCGGCCTCCCAGTTGGAGCCTTCGGCGAGTTCACCGTCGCCTAGCAACACGTACGCACGGCGATATGCGCGACCGCTGATTTTATTGCCGAGCGCCAGCCCAACGGCAATCGGCAGGCCATGGCCAAGACCGCCAGAATTAATCTCGACCAGGTCCGGAAGCTTTTGGTGCACCGGATGACCCGCCAGCAGCGTATCGTCCCCCATAAACTGGTCGAGCACGTTCGGGTCTAACAGTCCCATCGCCGCCGCACTGCAATACAGGCCGCCTGCGCCGTGACCTTTGGAAAGAATGAAGCGATCCCTGTCGGGACTCGCCTGTGCGCGGTCCATCACTGCCATGTAGAGGGTGCAGATGATATCGATTTCAGAAAGATCGGCCCCGGTGTGGCCTTTGCCTGCGTGGTGATTCATTTGCAAAACGTAACGGCGTGCCTGCCGGGCGACAGTTTTTATTTCCTGAAACGTTTTCATTTCCTGAGCGTCCATCTTTACCTCGTCTTGACCTTGCCGTTCACTTTCTACTGCCCCCATGAACAGTGTCGCTAACGGCGCAACTCATTTTCGAATAAAACTATAAATTATCGTTTTAGGGAAAAATGCGCGGTTGATCAAGTTTCATACAAAAACAGGTTTTTTATTAAAAACCTTAAATATTAGCAAAATACATAAATAAGGCTTGTTCTTAAAAATGATAACACTATGTAATACGAGGAATAATGACCAAAAACACTTTTTTGATTTTCATATGAAAATCAAAAAAGGTTTTTTTGCTCCTCGCTTTAGATCTGCTGCAACGTTACTATTTTCATCATGTCGCGATAATTTGGCTTTAAAGCAGGTTTTAACGGCCCTATGCCGCTAAAATGGTGCCAGTGAACGGATAAGGAGTATTTCAATTGAAAAGCAAAAGCGAACAATTGGCGGATATGCAGCATCGTCGCGACAAGATATTAGAAATGATCAGGGAAGATGGCACCGTCACAGTGAAAATGCTCACTGACGCCTTTAACTTGACCGAGGCGACTATCCGAACCGATCTGCGGGTGCTGCAGAAACAGGGATTTATTCAGCGTTATCACGGTGGTGCGACGCTAATGGACGGCAAACAAAATACTCACGCCCTGCTGCTCGAGCGTCAGACACAGATGCGGGAAAAAGACGCCATCGGACAGCTGGCGGCCAGTTTTATCGAGTCAGGTGACACCATTATTCTCGATTCCGGTACCACCACCACGTCGATTGCCAACCATCTTGGGCATATTAAACGTCTGTCGGTCATTACTACCGGGGTGAATATCGCCCTACAGCTCGGCGGTGAGCCCGGCGTTAACATTTTGCTGACCGGCGGTACTTTCAAGTTTCCGACTCTTTCGACCTCGGGAGAAAAAGCGGCCAGTTTTTTTGAGAACATATTGGCCGAGAAGCTGTTTCTGGCAACGGCCTGTATCTCACCGCGCGCGGGCCTCAGCTTCCCTAGCGAGACGGATATCAAAGTAAAAAGCGCGATGATTCAGTCGGCCAACGTGGTTTACGTGGTCGCTGATTCAAGCAAGATTGATAAAGTGTCGATGTTTGCGCTGCCGTGCGAGTGGTCGAAGATTCATTATCTGATAACCGACAGCGGGATTAGCGCCGAATCCAAGGCTGCGTTTGAGGCAGTCGGCGTAAAGGTGCTGGTGGCTTGACTAAGCGGTGGGGAGTTTGGGTGGCTACCCAATGCGCTTGAGGGAGTTTATTGCAAAGTCTTTTAAGGTCTCTAAGATCAAAAGCATGCGCTTCGCTTACTGGGCGGCGCATACATTTGACCTAAAAGACTTTGACCTTTAAGACTCGAAACCAAAAATTTTGACCTAAAGATCCAATTCTTGAACCCATGGAACGATCGGTCAATCCTCCCCCCTATTTAGGCCAATTTGGCCAAATCTTGCGATCCTCATTGCGGTTGCCATACAGTTTATCAACGTCACCGCATGACAGACCAATATCTTTCAACTGGCAGCTGCTGAGTCCACGCAGTATCTTCATCGTATGACGGCGCTCACGCCAGTTTGCATAGGATGTGAAAAATGTTCTCCACCAACCGAGCTTTAATTCACCGTTATCAAGATATTTATCACTCAACTGCGCGCTAACGTCATGCTTAGACGCGTCGGCTGCCGTTTGCTGAATAGCACTCGCGTTGGTGGTAAATTGATCGCTATCACTGATTCTTTTCATATTTGCCCTCCTGTTAACCCTTACACACAGAATGTATTAACGGCAGAAAACAATACAGATTCAGTTTTTAATTATTTTCAGCATACAGTTCTCGCCTTAAAGACAGATTTGGGCGTAAATTATGCCTATCTGTACTGCTATCGGGTGACAATATGAATCGCTATGAGCATTTAGCCAACGTTTTGGGTGAGCGCATCGAACAGGGACTCTATCCTTCGGGCCAGCGTCTGCCTTCGGTCCGCATGTTAAGCAACGAGCACGGCGTCAGCGTCAGCACCGTGCAACAGGCCTATAGGATGCTTGAGGACCGGCTTCTGGTTGAGGCGCGCCCAAAGTCCGGCTACTTTGTCTCGGCCAGTAAACGCCTGCCGGGGCTGCCGGCCGTATGCCGCACGCCGCAACGCCCCGTCGATATCTCTCAGTGGGATCAGGTGCTGGCCCAAATTACCAGCCGCGTTATCCCCGGTATGATAGCGCTTGGCGGCGGCACTCCTGACCTGACCCTACCCAGCCTAAGGCCCCTCAGCCGTGCCTTGGTCAAGGTCGCACAACGCACTGACCTGAGCGCGCTTTATTATGATTTAATCGACGGTTCGAAAGAGCTACGCGATCAGATTGCACGCTTGATGATCGACAGCGGCAGCAGTATCGACGCCGAGAATCTGGTGATTACCACCGGCTGTCACGAGGCGCTGTCGATTGCCATTCGTTCCGTTTGTGAGTTTGGCGACATCGTGGCGGTAGATTCCCCGAGCTTCCACGGCGCGATGCAGACCCTGAAAGGTTTTGGCATGAAGGCGCTGGAGATCCCGACCGATCCGGTCACGGGTATCAGCATTGAGGCGCTGGAAATGGCGCTCGAACAGTGGCCCATCAAGGCCATCCAGCTCACGCCAAACTGCAATAATCCATTGGGTTACAACATGCCCGATGAGCGCAAAAAGGCGCTGCTGCGGCTCGCACAGTGTTATGACATCGCCATTATTGAAGACGACGTTTATGGCGATCTGGCCTATCAGTATCCGCGCCCCGCGACAATCTACTCGTTCGACGATGACGGCCGCGTCCTGCTGTGCAGCTCATTTTCTAAAACTTTGGCCCCCGGTCTGCGCATGGGCTGGATTGCCCCAGGCCGTTACCGCGATCGCGCACTGCACATGAAATACATCGGTACCGGCGCAAGCGCCACCCATCCGCAGCTGGCCATTGCCGATTTTATCAAGGAAGGGTATTACCAAACTCATTTGCGCCGTATTCGCCAACAGTATCAGCAAAACCTCTGTGTCATGACCGACTGGGTGATTCGTTATTTCCCAGAAGGCGTGCGCGTCAGCCGTCCGCAGGGCGGATTTTTACTGTGGGTCGAACTGGATGAGAAGATTGATACACAGAAGCTTAACCGCCTGTTGGAACCTGAGAAGATTCAAATTTCCGTCGGATCGATATTTTCTGCCTCAGGGAAATACCGTAACTGCCTGCGGCTAAACTATTCTCAGCTCGATGAGAAGATCCACGAACCGGCTATCAAACGCGTCGGCGAGGTGATTCATCAAATGATGGAAAACGGTTAGCACACTTTCGCGCTGCTCAACTCTGAGTAAGAACTGAGTAAAACCTGATTTTAGCATTGAACGCTGAATCAGTTTTTACTCACCGCTATTGCCGGGGATCACCTGAATGTCTTCCGCGCCTAGCACCCTGCCATCCTTCGCGTGCAACCTTATCGGCTCGATAGGCTGCAAATTCAACCTGTCTACCGCACGGCTACAGGCCTCTTCTTCAGCAAACAGATACTGATTTCCCCACTGTCCCAACGCTATCAGGATCGGATACAGCTCCTTACCCTTTTGCGTTAAAACATACTCCTGATAGGCGGAGCCGTCAGACGCCGGTCCAATCTCGAGAATGCCCTCCGCAACCAGCGTTTTCAGCCGCGAACTGAGGATATTTTTAGCCGCCCCCAGACTACGCTGAAACTCACTGAAGCGTTTAATGCCCCCCAGCGCATCTCGCACGATAAGCAGAGTCCACCAGTCGCCTATCAGGTCAAGCGAACGCGCGATCGGGCACACACTGTCGTTAAAACTGGTGCGTTTCATTTATCACTCCGTGCTGCGAAACCTAATCTGGTTGCATTATAAAACCTCCAGTGCTAAAAATCATCTGGTTTAATAATGAAACCCCATGATTCATTCAATCTGGCAATGACGAGAACAGAGGAAACACACCATGACTCAGACAACACAGTCTAAACCTTTAGCGCTTATCACTGGCGCATCCACCGGTATCGGCGCAACCTATGCCGATCGACTGGCTCATCGCGGGTATGATCTTATTCTGGTCGCCCGCGACGCCGCCAAAATGGAAAACCTGGCCGCCCAGCTCAGCGGCAAAACCGGCGTCAACGTGCGCGTTTTCCCCGCCGATCTTACCCGTGCCACCAGCCTGGCAAGCGTTGAACAGCTTATCCGCGATACCCCGGCTATCTCACTGCTTGTAAATAACGCGGGATCGGTCCTGCCGGGTAAATTTACCGATGCCGATGCTGACGCCATCGATGAGCTTATCCGTTTGAACGTGACCTCACTGGCACGCCTTTCCCGCGTGGCGCTCGACGGACTACAGACTCACAAAAACGGCGCGATTATCAATATTGCCTCTGTGCTGGCGCTGGCGCCTGAAATCAGCGGCCCGGTGTATGCGGCGAGCAAAGCGTTCGTTCTCACCTTCACCCAGTCGCTTCAGGTTGAGCTTGCCGATCGCGGGGTCTATTTCCAGGCCGTGCTACCCGCGGCAACGCGCACCGATATCTGGGAGAAAGGCGGCAAAAATATTGATGAAGTTCCGGGCGTGATGGAGGTTGGAGAACTGGTCGATGCGGCATTGGCAGGCTTTGACCAGAAAGAAGCCGTCACCATCCCTCCGCTGCAGGATGATAATAAATGGCTGGCACTGGACGGTGCACGCAAGGCATTACTGCCGGAGTTTTTACAGAGTCATGCGGCCCCGCGTTATCGTTAATCCTTGATTAATGAGTCCTTACAACTGCCCTCGTTGCAAGCGGCGGAGACACTGGTTACATTGGATAAACTTATTACTACAGTTTTTTAACATCTACTTTTATCCTCCCTGTTATGACCGCTGGTCAAAACACTAAACCATGGCAGAGTGAAAATGACTGAATTTGTTATCCCCGTACCGGAAGCCGCTTCACTGGCAATAGAAGGACAAGATGCTCGTTTCCCATTACGTCGCGTTTACTGCGTAGGCCGCAATTACTCGGAGCACGCGCGTGAAATGGGTCACGATCCGGACCGCGAACCGCCGTTCTTTTTCTCGAAACCGGCCGATGCCGTCGTGCCCGCTCAGGGTGAAGTACCCTATCCTCCTTTGACCTCAGACCTGCACCATGAAGTTGAACTGGTCGTTGCACTGAGTAAAGGCGGGAAGAATATTTCACCTGAAGAGGCGCTGAGCCACGTTTGGGGTTATACGGTGGGGGTGGATTTGACGCGTCGTGACCTGCAGGCTACGGCCAAGAAAATGGGTCGTCCATGGGATTTCGCCAAAGGTTTTGATCATTCGGCTCCGGCAAATGCGCTGCTGCCTGTCAGTAAAATTGGCCATCCGGCCAGCGGAAAAATCTGGCTGGCGGTGAATGGCGAGACGCGTCAGACAGGTGACTTGGGCGACCAAATCTGGCAGGTTGCCGACGTTATCAGCTATTTGTCGCAGTCGGTAGAGCTCCAGCCGGGCGACGTGATTTTTACCGGTACGCCATCGGGTGTCGGTGCTGTCCAGCCGGGCGATGTGGTCTCGGGGGGCATTGAAGGCATCGGTGAGTTCAGCTTCACGCTGAGCGCCAAGCCATAAAAAAACGGCCTCCTGCACGCAGGGGGCCGTTTTTCTTCATACAGAATCGTCGATTACTTCGCTTCAAACGTCTCTGCGTGTTCTTTCTCAAGCTCTTTCACTTCCGCTGCGCGTTTACGCAGACCGAACCAACCCAGTACCAGCAGAATCACCAGTGCAGGAATAGTCGCCACGGTATAAGTCCCGTTCGGATAGTCGAAGGCCATCAGCACCAGCACGCTGAACAGGAACAGGAGCGTCAGCCATGAGGTGAACGGTGCCCCTGGCATCTTGAACGAAACGTCCTTCGCCTTGCCTTCTCTGATAGCCTTACGCAGTTTCATCTGACAAACCACGATGAAGCCCCATGAGCTCAGAATACCCAGCGATGCGATGTTCAGAACGATTTCAAACACCTGTGAGGGCACGTAGTAGTTCAGCACCACACCCACGATGTATATTGCAACAGTGACCAGAATACCGGCGTAAGGAACCTGTTGCTTGCTCATTTTTGACATGAACTTAGGCGCAGAACCGCCCATCGACAGCGAACGGAGAATACGCCCGGTCGAGTACAGGCCTGAATTCAGGCTCGACAGTGCCGCAGACAGCACCACGATGTTCATGATGGTACCGATGTAAGGGACACCCAGTTTGCTGAAGAAGGTCACGAACGGGCTCTGACCGGCCTGATAGGCGTTCCATGGCAACAACAGCACCAGCAGCACCACAGAACCGACGTAGAACAGTGCAATACGCCAGATAACGCTGTTGATAGCCTTAGGCAGGATTTTCTCAGGCTCTTTGGTTTCGCCCGCAGCAGTACCGACCAGTTCGATAGCCGCAAAGGCAAAGACTACCCCCTGGACTAGCACCAACGCTGGCAGCAGCCCGTGTGGGAAGATACCGCCGTTGTCGGTAATCAGATGTAAGCCGGTAGGTTGACCCGCCAGCTCTTTGCCGCTGCCGAGGAAGACCACCCCCACCATCAGGAAGATAGCGATGGCTGCCACTTTAATCAGCGCAAACCAGAACTCCATTTCGGCAAACCACTTCACGCCAATCATGTTCATGGTGGCGACGATGGCCAGTGCACCGAGCGCAAACATCCACTGTGGAACGTCGCTGAAGGTGCCCCAGTAGTGCATATATAGCGCAACCGCCGTGATATCCACGATACCGGTCATCGCCCAGTTGAGGAAATACATCCAGCCCGCCACGTAGGAGGCTTTTTCGCCAAGGAATTCACGGGCGTAGGAAACAAAGCTGCCGCTGGTTGGACGGTGCAGGACCAGTTCGCCCAATGCGCGCAGAATGAAGAATGAGAAGATACCGCAAACCAGATAGACCAGCGCCAGCGCCGGACCCGCCATTTGCAGACGCGCACCGGCGCCTAAAAACAGACCGGTACCGATAGAGCCACCGATAGCAATCATCTGCACCTGACGATTGCCCATACTCTTGTGATAACCATCCTCATGAGAATCCAGCCAACGCCTTTTGGCTGCGTGTTGTTCTTCCGCAGTTTTTTTATGTCGTTTCATTTCTTACCTGTTCTCCAAAAGAATTCTTTCACGCTCGGCCTTCAACATGAGCAAACGATTGCAATTGCTGACGCCTGTCGTGGCTTATCGCCACTGTATTATTCTTGACCAACCGAGGTTAACGAGGGGTTAAATTCGGCGACGGCGGAAGATGCTACCCTATTCTCTTGGATTGAGGCAAAAAAAACCTCATTTTAAATCGTTATAAATGCGCTTATCAGTACGATATTTTGCCATATAGTCGATATATTGAGCGAAACATCCCCAACACTCTTGGGGATGCTCGTGATCAATCTCAAATTTCAGGCAAAAAGCTTGAGCTTGCCGACCACTTTTCGTACCGATTTTTTCTCTCCGGCGAGGGCAATTCCCAGCAGTTGAAGACTCCCTTCTGTCTGCAAAGCGACCGCCTCAAGGAAGGCCTCGTAGTGCGTAGTTTGTTGACCTTCAAGGGGAAAAACGGTTATATCGCAGCCACGCGACGTGCCATTGACTAACACCGATTTGAGATCTTCGTCACTTCCGCTCAGCACACTGATGCCCAACGGCGTGAGTCCGGGATAGGTTTTTCCGTCTGCAATTTCGAGAGGTGAACCGATTAATTCAGGATGACGCTGGCCTAGCGTCATTGCTAGCACCGCCGCCGCATTAGCGGCTTTTCCTGCCGGAAGACTTTCATTCAGGACAATCACCAGACGTTCAGGCTGAGTCGGTTCACTTAGCGGGGAAGTCGTGATAGATGAGACTGACATTACGGTTTTACTCCATTTAACGAATAAAAACCGATTGTCAGTGATAGCGTATCGCTAGTCTGGAAGATTTGTGCAGATTTGCCGATATTGCGCCGGAGACAGGCGATAGGCGCGGCGGAACCAGCGCCCCAGATGGCTCTGGTCAGCAAAACCAAGCTCTGCGGCAACCTGGACAGGTTTTTCGCCCTGCGACAGTCTGATGCGCGCCTCGGCCAGTCTCAACTGCACCAGATAAGCATGCGGCGCTATACCAAACGCCTGCTTAAAGGCGCGCGTCAGCGTGAATCGATCAGTGCCTGTTGCAGCGGCCAGCTCCTGCAGCGACAGGTCCTCATTCAAATGCGCATGCATATATTCACGGGCCTGATGAGCGCAGCCCAAAGCAAGGTGCGCCGCTGACGCCTCGGCACGCCAATGGATATGCGGAGCCAAATGCGCTAACAGATTATCGAGCGCACTTTGTTGCACAATTCTGAATTCGCCAAAATGCAGCAGTTGAAAAGTCTGTGCGATGGCCTGCGCCAGTCGGGGGTCGCTGTTTAATGTTTTCGCAAATGAAAGTTCATAGCTGCTCGGCGTGTCATGAAACAGGTGACGAATTTCACGGTCGAGCCATTCGGGGCTGAGATAAAAGGTCTGGTAAGTGAATCCGCCCTCTATTGGAGCGTCACCGTCATGTATCTCGCCAGGTTCGAGCAAAAAGATGTCACCGGGCGTGCTGGTGATTTTATTACGTCGGCAGTGAAACTGCTGTGTGCCCTGCTGCGTGACGCCAACCAGATAACTGTCATGCCAGTGTGCGTCGTAGGCGTGCCCCTCAAAATGCGCATGAATAGTTTCAATCTGGTACTCGGGCGAATGACGCACGTCTATCCAGTCGTTGTTCATTTATGTTCCTTCTCGAGGCGCATGATATTGTTGAGCCGCTGCACCGGCAATAACGCCTGCAGTTTGTCTCGACTGACTTCCTGGGGCGAATAGACCGTGAGTCTGCGAGCGGACCCGTCGGACAGGAGAAAACTGTGGTATTCAAACGACATCGCATCGGCAATGGGGTGATGAATACGCTTGATGTTGGTCAGCTGTGACAATACCTCTTGCCGCGCCCACAGCTGCCTAAAGGTCTCGCTTTTCACATTCAATCTGTCGATAAGCGTCGCAAAATGCGCCTCGTTGACGCAGTGTGCCGTTTCGGCGCGAAAAATTGCCAGCGCGGCGGGGGCTATCTCAGCCCAGTCCACCAATAACTCCCGGTGTGCCTGATTGGCAAACAGCATCGACAGCAGATTTCGGTCATCGCCCTCAAGCAGGGAATAATCGCCAAAAACTGCACAGGCCGCATTATTCCAGCCGACAATATCCCAACGTTTATTCGTAATGTACGCGGGCTGAAAGCTCAGATCATCAAGCATCCGCTGGAGCGCTGCCTCAAGCGGTGGCTCGTTCACAGGCAAGCGCTGGGGCATCATCCTGCCGCTCAACGCAAACAGATGGGCACACTCGGTCTCCGTCATACGCAGCGCATCGGCCAGAGTCAGGAGTACGCCTGCTGAAGCCTTCACTTCACGCCCCTGTTCAAGCCAGGTGTACCAGGCCGTGCCAACTTTTGCCAACTGTGCAACCTCTTCACGGCGCAAGCCAGGCGTGCGGCGTCGTTCCCCCAAGGGCAGGCCGACGTCATGCGGCAGCAGCGATTCGCGGCGAGCGCGAAGAAAATTGCCCAACTCCCTGAAATTTCTTGCGCTCATGACCTTCTCCTTATGCAGACAGGTAGTCGCGAATACCATGATAAACCGAAGACTGTTTAGGGTTCTTTAAACACGCAAGGATAGCGCTGCGGGCGCCGATTGGATAACGCCTTTCGGCACGAGTCCTTTTACTCTCATCACTATGGATAATTTTATTATGACGACGCAACATGTTTTGGTTATTGGCGGTTCATCAGGTATTGGTCTGGCAACGGCAAATTTACTGGCGATGCAGGGCTACCGTGTCACTATCGCAGGGCGCGATGCCGAAAAACTGTATCGGGCTCAACGCGATGCGCCTTACCCGCTGGATACGGTTGTTGTCGATGCCACGGCTCATTCTCAACTCCCCGACGTTTTTGCCGACCTAGGGCCGCTCGATCACTTGATTCTGGCGCTGGGCAGCGGTAAGGGCGTGGGCGCCTTCGCCAGCCTCAGCGTTGATGAAGTGCGTCAGGGATTTGAAGAAAAGGTTTTTCCACATTTCAACTGTGCACAGGCAGCGCTGCCCACTTTAAGCGCCACCGGCAGTATCACCTTCCTAAGCGCCATCACGGCTCTGACGGCGATGCCGGGTACCAGTGGGATAGGTGCAGCCAATGCAGCGATTGCCGGATGGGTTCCAACGCTGGCGGCCGAAATCTGCCCACGAAGAGTCAATGCGGTGTCTCCGGGAGTGATTGATACCCCCTGGTGGGACTTTTTGGATGACCACCAGAAGAGCGGCCTGTTTGCTGAATATGCTCAAAAGACCCCTGTTCGGAGAGTCGGCAGCGCGCAGGACGTCGCCGAAACGATTGCTTTTTTGGTGAGAAATACCTTTATTACCGGGCAGAATATCGTGTGTGACGGTGGGTTAAGTCTGGGAGGATAGGTCCGAAGTCGCGGTATCAGAGAATAAAACAGCGCAAACTTTCTGAGTTTGCGCTGTCTTGGCAGCAGCCTTAAGGCTTACTTGTCTTGCAGGGACTTAGTGCGGTTAGCAAAGCTTTTACGCAGCTTTTGCAGCTTAGGCGGGATAACCGCCATGCAGTAACCGTTGCGCTGGCCTGCACCATCCCAGTAATCCTGGTGATAGTTCTCTGCTGGATACCAAGGCGCGATCGGCTCGATTACAGTCACCACCGGATCGGTATTGCTTTCCTGCGCACGGGCGATAGCCGCTTCGGCTTCGGCTTTCTGCTCGTCGTTCAGCGGGAAAATAGCTGAACGATACTGGGTGCCGATGTCGTTACCCTGACGGTTGAGCTGGGTAGGGTCGTGAGTCGCAAAGCTGATGTCCAGCAAATCGCCGTATTTCAGCTGGTCTGGGTTAAAACCGATGCGGATTGCTTCAGCATGGCCGGTTTCGCCAGTACATACTTGTTCGTAGGTCGGGTTCTCCGTCGTGCCGCCAATATAGCCGCTTTCAACGGTCTCAACGCCGATCACATCTTTAAACACAGCTTCCGTACACCAGAAACAGCCGCCCGCTACGATTGCGTATTCAATAGTCATTGTCTTTTCCTCTTCTTAAACACCGTGGTGTTAGCACCTTGCCCACAGGCTACACTTTTAAAGCAATTTGAACCAGTGGGCAGATGATCTCCCTGTGCTGTTATGAGAAACACTGCTGCTTTATCGTGCGAGACGGCGAAAGTTTAGATTTTTCGGCTCATAATTCGCACGATCAGGCTTCCCGCACCGGCGAGGGTCGCAAGCGCGATAACGCCCTGCCATCCCCCTAGCTCCAGGGCTTTGCTACTGAGTGCCGATCCGACGGCCATGCCGATGAACACCACCGTAAACAGCAGTGCATTCAGGCGTCCACGGGCCGCAGGATCCAGGCCATATACCAAGGACTGATGTGACACCAGCGTAGCCTGCACGCCCAAATCAAATCCAATTGCGCTCAGAACAATCAGCGCTATCTGCGCATGCGGCGACAGCAACGGCAGCAGGAACATGGCGGCAAATGACACCATCACCAGCGCCGAACCTATCTGCGTCACCAGGGCAGGCCCTTGCTTGTCAGCCAGTTTACCCGCCAAGGGTGCGGCAAGTGCGCCTGCGGCACCCGCGAGGCCAAACGCCCCTGCCACGCCGCTGCCCAAATGGTAGGTCTCGTTCAGCATAATCGCCAGCGTTGACCAGAAAGCGCTGAAGGCCACCGACAGTAGGCCCTGCGACAGCGCAGCGCGGCGTAGCGTTTTGTAGTGCAGCCAGAGGTGACGCATGGAGAGCAGCAGCTGCGGATAACTCAGCTCAGTGCCGGGCGTAAATCGTGGCAACACCCGCCACAGCGCCAGTCCCACCAGCGCCACGCTCACCGCCGCCAACTGATACATCGCACGCCAGCCGAAGTACTCGGCCACGACGCCGCTGACCACGCGAGAAAGCAGGATCCCGACCAGCAGACCGGTCATTACGGTGCCCACCGTCTTACCCCGCTGTGCCGCCGGGGAAAGCGCCGCCGAGGCGGGAACGATATCCTGCGCCAGGGTCGCCGTTGCACCGATTAATAGACTGGTGAGGAGCACGCCGTGAATTCCGGGCGCGAAACCACACAGCAGCAGTGACAACGTCAGTAACACACTTTTCAGCAAGATAATCGTGCGGCGGTCAAAACGGTCACCCAACGGGATAAGAAACAAAATTCCTAACGCATAACCAATTTGAGTGAGCGTGGGAATAAGCCCCGTTTGCGTGAGGTTTGCGCCAAGAGAAGGCCCGATAATACCGAGCATAGGCTGACTGTAATAAATAGAGGCAACGCTCAGCCCGGTGCCTGCGGCGAGCGTAAACACCATTTTACCGGGAAGCGCGGGCTCTTCCACGGGTGCAATATTCTGTGTTGTTTCTAATTCTGACATAGTGGTATCCCCGGTGACTTTCTTTTTGCCGAAAGGTTAAGTATCGCTGACTGGCGATACTGTGCGTGGTCGCTCTGGCTGCTATCCGATGTGTGCATTTTTATGTATGTCACCAATAAGTGGTAGTCATCTAAAAGGTAAAACTGTTATACATAATACGTATGAGCAAAACTTCCTCAGGCGGTATCGACCGCATAGACCTGATGCGTACCTTTATACGTATCGTGGAAAGCGGCAGCCTCTCGGCGGCTGCACAACAAATGCAAACCAGCCAACCCACCGTCAGCAGGCGGTTGCAGGCGCTGGAGCGTATGCTTGGGGCAAAACTGATACTGCGCACCACGCATGCGATGAAATTGACCGATGACGGACAACGCTGTTATCGCCATGCCAAGTTGCTCATTGAGCAGTGGAGTGCACTCGAGGACGACCTCCGAGGCGATGGCGAAGAACCAGAGGGCATTTTGCGCGTCCGTGCACCGCACGCCTTCGGACAAGACCAGCTGATCGCCCCGTTGACTGAATATCTGCAGCGCTACGGCAATATGTCAGTTGACTGGATGCTGAATGACCGTACCCCTGACTTTATCGCCGAACACATCGACTGCATGATTCAAGTTGGGGAGATATCCGATCCCTCGATGGTCGCGGTCTTGCTCGCCGAGGTGCCGAGAATCGTCGTTGCCTCACCGTCGCTTCTCGCGGGTTACTCTCCTATCAAGCAAATAGACAGTCTTGCCCGATTGCCCTGGATAGCGGTAAGTACCTTTTACCGTAACGAAGTGACGTTAAGTCATGGGGAAAGTGGGAGAAGCGCCAGCTTTGAGATTAAACCCAAATTAAGCACCGACAGTTTGTATGCCGCGCGTAAGGCGGCAGAAACCGGGCTGGGGGCAGCAATAGTATCCGCTTGGGTTGTGAGCGAAAATATCGTTGACGGAACCCTGGTACATATTTTGCCCGATTGGCACGCTAAACCCTTACCCGTGTACCTGGTTTATCCTTACGCCAGCTATTATCCCGCTCGACTTCTAAAGTTTCTGGAATTAATTCGCACAGTAATGCCAGAACTCAGTGGCACACGAAGGCCGCGAAATTAACCACCGAAATATTATTTTAACAATCCGAGCATATAACGATAGGTGGGGAATAATGCCTCTATTTACGCCTCGTCACATATCTTAACGTTTTCAAGTTTTGACTCGCCAAAGAAAACGCTTTTTGTATTTTATCCCTACTATTTCCCAAGGAGGCGAAAAGGTATCAGGCTTAAACAAAGTCAAATTGCGTATAAATTAAAAGCAGCTGTTCAAAAAGAGTAACGTCAGAATTAATTTTTGACCGATTGTCTATAAATTTGGCGGTAAAAACAGACCTTATAGTTACTTCAGGTAATTATTGTGCCCCACCAAGCCGCGCAGGCCCCTCTTCTACCATAAGAAACTGTTATAGAACGGCAAGTTTTATACAAACTTTTGACAAGATTATTAAAAAAACCTCTGTCAGGAACTCACTAAGGTGTTGCGAATCTGGAACAATCGTATTATATATACTTATCGTTGTTTCAAACGCAGAGCGTCAAAAAATGCAAGTAAAAAACCTTGAAAAATATGACGTTTCGCCAAAATTTGCTCTGGCCGCTCTTGTTTCAAATTGCTATGATGCTAGCATAGGATTAATCCTAGATGCGTTTTTTTTAAACAATGCAAAAAAAGCAACAGGATATAATTGCCCCTTGTTAACCGCCAGATACGCTATAACAGCTCGGATCTTGCCTCACCGGACCTGATGAAAACGTAACGAGCCTTAATCTTTTGGGAGGCTGTAAGCCAAATAACAATGCGACTCTGACCCAAACCTGCGCTAAAGCGATTTTTATAATGCTCTTTATTTAAATCATTGATGCGGATAAAACGGGAAAAGCGCATAAAAAAATCAGTCTTAATCTCTACTTTATTTTGTAATGTTGGCTCTGAAGATAATAGGCATTATCTGAAAAACAGGTTCTCCAGAAGATAGTTTGAATGGTTTTGTTAACCTTGTTTTGCTCAAGCGAATTTGTCCACGAAGTTCATTTCAGCAGAGAAAGTGAGAAAAACTGACAACTAAACCCCTGTGAGTCAAGCCCTCGCGACAGTTTAGGTCAACAGGATTGTGCGTAGCCCATAGATGTAAAAACATCAAGTGCAAGGCGGAATAATAATATAAACGACAGCGCAGAGCCTCCTAAGCTGTCGAAATAATTTAGCGAAGCTAATTTATTTGGAGGGCAAGGGCTGTTATTGTCTGTACTCTGAAGTGCGGACCAAGATTATATGCTTATTTTTTTAGTGTATTGGTAGCTACGAGCCAAGGGCGGTAGCGTACTCTTTCCCGGTTAACACTTGAACACTTCAGAAGTAATGCGAGATTTCACACACCTTTTCCGGCAAGCAGGATGCATTCCCCGCCTGGGTCTGTTATCTCTTTAACGTCGAAGATGATGATGATGATAAAGACAGTAACTCTTAAAAAACGAGATGGTCTGGAACCTATGCACAAAAATCTGTTTAAACTTTCTGCGCTATTCTTTGCTGTGGGTATTTTGGGCGGCTGTACAGTTATACCAGGGCAAGGCTTAATTACCGGGAGTAAAAATGTCGTCGAGGTCCCAGACAGCGATTACGACCTGGACAAGCTGGTCAACATCTATCCAATGACCCCCTATCTGGTCAATAAGATGCAGCCCCCTGCCGCAATTGCACGTCCTAATCCACAATTAACAACTCTTTTAAAAAGTTATCAGTACCACATCGGGATCGGTGACGTGTTGATGATAACTATTTATGATCACCCAGAATTAACCACGCCAGCAGGCCAATACCGTAGCGCCAGTGACACGGGTAACTGGGTCGGTGCAGACGGTAATATTTTCTATCCTTATATTGGCCAGGTTCACGTTGCAGGTCTCACGCTTGATCAAGTTCGTACCATGATTGCTAAACGTCTGTCTGCTTTCGTAGAAAGCCCACAGGTTGACGTTAGCGTAGCCTCGTTCCGCTCACAGAGAGCCTATATAACAGGTGAAGTGACAACGTCAGGTCAGCAGTCAATTACCAATATTCCGTTGACCGTTGTCGATGCTATCAACGCCGCCGGCGGTTTGACCGCCAATGCCGACTGGCGCAATGTGGTGCTGACTCATAACGGCCACGATGAACGTATTTCCCTCCAGGCGCTGATGCAAAACGGTGACATGACTCAAAACCGTCTGCTCTACCCTGGCGATATTCTTTACGTGCCACGCAATGACGATCTTAAAGTCTTCGTCATGGGTGAAGTTGGCCAGCAAAGCACGCTTAAAATGGACCGCAGTGGTATGACCCTGGCCGAGGCCTTGGGTAATGCTAACGGTATTGCTCAGGATATGGCTGATGCTTCCGGTGTCTTTGTCATCCGTGGTATTCACAACGGAACAGGTCAAGATAAAGGAAAAATTGCCGACATCTATCAGCTGAATGCAAAAGATGCGTCGGCGATGGTTCTTAGCAGCAACTTCCAGTTACAGCCTTACGACATTGTTTATGTCACTGCAGCGCCTATTGTGCGCTGGAACCGCGTTATCAGCCAGATCGTACCAACGATCACCGGCGTTAATAACCTGACTGAAACAGTAAAATATATCCGTGACTGGAATTAAGACTGAGTCCCCACGCGTCAATATGTCAGCGATGACGTAATTATTGCGTGGGGGCAATTATTCATCTCTGGCTAAACCAGGAAAAGATGATGAAATATTTCTTGGCTATACCCACTTACAACGGTGGAAAAATATGGGAAGATTCGATAGCTAACATTAAGAAGTATGCACCTGAAGATCTTTATGTTCAGGTTATCGATTCTGGCAGCCGTGACGGTACGGCTGCTTTAGCGGAACAGGCCGGGTTCAATGTCATTGGGATAAGTTCTCAAGAGTTTAATCACGGTGGGACGCGAAATCTTGCAGTAGACTGCGCCCCCGCCGACTGTGACATAGTGATATTCCTAACGCAGGATGCGATACCGGAAGAGGGAAGCCTGCAAAAACTGGTTGCAGCCTTTGAAGATCCCAAAGTTGCCTGTGCCTATGGACGCCAGTTACCTCATGTTGACGCGACCCCTATCTCTCAGCATGCACGCAGTTTTAACTATACCGCTCAAAACTATGTTTATACTCAGGCAGACGCAGCCCGCGTCGGCCTGAAAACAGTTTTCATTTCTAATTCATTTGCTGCCTATAGAATATCAACATTTAAAGAGTTAGGAGGATTCCCCTCTAATACTATTCTCAGTGAAGATATGTATTTCGCCGGGAAGGCGGTATTAGCAGGATATAAAGTGGCCTATGTGGCTGAAGCTCAGGTTCGTCACTCTCATAATTACACTTCTCTTGAAGAATTTAAGCGTTACTTTGATATTGGTGTTTTCCACGGTAAAGAACGGTGGATTCATCAAAATTTTGGCGGTGCAGGTGGTGAAGGTAAAAAATTTATTTTTTCTGAGCTGCGCTTTTTGCTCAAACACGGAGTTATGTATATCCCACGTGCATGTATAAATAATGCAATGAAAATAGCCGGATATAAGTTGGGGAAGAATTACAAAACCCTGCCATTCGGATGGAACCGCGCATTGAGTATGCACAAACGCTATTGGAAATAACAACTCCTCCGTTGCTTCTACCTTATTTGTTGAGGATACAATGAAAATTATCGTAACAGGTGGTGCCGGCTTTATTGGTTCGGCCGTCGTTAGACACATTATTCAGCACACCAATGATGAAGTGCTGGTTATCGATAACCTTAGTTATGCGGGTAATCTGGCTTCACTGGCTCCAGTAAGCAATGATTCGCGCTATAGCTTTGCCCAGGTAGACATTTGCGACGCAGTAGCGTTGAAAAAAGTATTCATTGAATTCAAACCTGACGCGGTGATGCATCTCGCGGCAGAAAGCCACGTTGACCGTTCTATTGATGGTCCTGGCGCATTCATTCAAACCAACGTAGTGGGTACCTATACCCTGCTTGAAGCCGCGCGTGAATACTGGTTATCTCTTACTGAAGAAGCCAAGGCCGCCTTCCGCTTCCACCATATTTCCACCGACGAAGTGTATGGTGATTTGCACGGCGTGGACGACCTATTCACCGAAGAAACCCCCTATTCCCCTAGTAGCCCTTATTCTGCGTCCAAGGCCGCCAGTGACCATTTGGTGAGAGCATGGAAACGCACCTACGGCCTGCCTACCCTGGTGACGAACTGTTCTAACAACTATGGCCCTTATCATTTCCCTGAGAAACTGATTCCGTTGATCATCCTGAATGCCCTGGCGGGTAAACCTCTGCCGGTCTATGGCAAAGGCGATCAGATTCGTGACTGGTTGTATGTTGAAGATCACGCCCGTGCACTGCACAAGGTTGTGACTGAAGGTGAAGTCGGCGAAACCTACAATATCGGTGGCCATAATGAGCGCCAGAATATTGAGGTAGTTAATACTATTTGCGATTTACTTGAAGAACTGGTGCCAGAGAAACCTGAAGGAATTAAACACTATCGTGATTTGATTACCTGGGTTGCCGACCGCCCTGGACACGACAAACGTTACGCCATCGATGCCGGAAAAATTGACCGTGAATTAGGTTGGAAACCGGAAGAGACCTTCGAAAGTGGTATTCGTAAGACAGTGCAATGGTATCTGAATAACTTCGAGTGGGTAAATACTATTAAAGCGGGTACTTGGACTGAGCGTCTTGGTCTTTCTAAATAAATTTTAAGGTGACAGAATCATGAAAGGTATCATTCTGGCTGGCGGCTCAGGAACGCGTTTATATCCCCTTACCCGCGGTGTATCGAAGCAGTTGCTCCCTATTTATGATAAACCGATGATCTATTATCCGATCTCTGTTTTGATGTTGGCTGGTATTAAAGACATTCTTATTATTACCACACCCGAAGATAATGATGCATTTGTTCGTCTTTTGGGTGACGGTTCCCAATTTGGTATTTCACTGCAATATGCTATTCAGCCAAGCCCGGATGGTTTAGCCCAGGCCTTTATTATCGGCGAGGATTTTATTGCCGGTGAAAGCTGTGCACTGGTCCTTGGTGATAACATTTTCTTCGGTGAAAGCTTCGGTCGTAAACTTGAGCACGCGGTGAGCAATATTGATGGCGCTACCGTCTTTGGCTATCAGGTAATGGATCCAGAGCGTTTTGGCGTCGTAGAGTTTGACGAAAAGAATCGCGCTATTTCCATTGAAGAAAAGCCGACTGAGCCTCGTTCAAATTGGGCGGTAACCGGTCTTTATTTCTACGATCATCACGTTGTTGAAATGGCAAAGCAAATCAAGCCTTCGCACCGAGGTGAGCTTGAAATCACCACGCTGAACGAGATGTACCTGAAAGCTGGTAACCTGAAAGTTGAACAATTGGGTCGCGGTTTTGCCTGGTTAGATACAGGAACACACGACAGCCTGCTCGAAGCTTCTCAATTTATTCATACCATTGAGAAACGCCAGGGCTTTAAAGTGGCCTGTCTTGAAGAGATTGCCTTCCGTAAAGGCTGGATTTCGCATGAACAAGTTGCACAACAGGCGAAAATTCTAGCAAAAACCGGCTATGGAAAATATCTGACCCAGCTGATTGAATTTAAGGACATCTAACATGGAAATCATTGATACTCCGCTTGTAGGCGTCAAAATTATTCAACCTAAGGTGTTCGGCGACAGTCGTGGTTTCTTTCTTGAGACATTTGAGAAAAAACGTTACCAGCAAATGTTGAACATCGATCTGGAGTTTGTTCAGGACAACCATTCACGTTCTAGCAAGGGCGTCTTGCGCGGCATGCATTTTCAGACTGCTAATCCTCAAGGCAAACTGGTGCGCGTAGTTCGTGGTGAAGTCTATGACGTGGCCGTCGACATTCGCCCTGAGTCTGCTTCCTACGGCAAGTGGTACGGCGTACTGCTTTCCGAAGAGAACAAGACCCAATTTTGGGTACCACCGGGTTTGGCACACGGCTTTGTGGTGCTGTCTGATGTTGCTGATTTTGAATATAAATGCACCAATTATTATGCGCCAGAGCTTGAAGCCTGTCTGATATGGAACGATCCGGACGTCGGCATTGAATGGCCAATCGATAACCCACTGCTGTCAGACAAAGACAAACGCGGCAAAACACTGCGAGAACTGGTTAAATGAAAATTTTACTGACGGGTGCCAACGGACAGTTAGGACGTTGTTTTCAGGACAGGCTCCCGGAGGGCTGGCAGGTGCGCGCTCTGGGATCTGCCGAACTGGATATCGGCAACAAATCTCAGGTTGAAGAAGCCGTACTTTCATGGAAACCCGATGCCATCGTCAACGCGGGTGCCTACACCGCCGTTGATAAAGCAGAGAGTGAACCTGAATCCGCTGCTCGTGTAAACACGCTGGGTCCTGAAAACCTGGCTCACGCCGCGCGTAGCGTCGGGGCTAAACTGATCCATGTCTCTACCGATTATGTATTCGACGGTAAGGGCACCCAACCTTATCGTGAAACGGATACAACGAATCCTCTTGGCGTGTATGGTAAGACCAAACTTGACGGCGAAAACGCTGTTCAGGCCATTTTACCTGAAGCGGCGATTATTCGTACCGCCTGGGTGTTCAGCGAATACGGCAGTAACTTCGTGAAAACGATGGTCAATCTTGCCGAAAAACGTGACGAACTAGGCATTGTAAGCGACCAACGTGGCTGTCCGACCTATGCAGGCGACCTGGCAACTGCAATCATTGAGCTTCTTCAAAGCAACGCCCAAGGGGGCATTTACCATTTTGGCGGCGATCGTGAAGTTTCGTGGTTTGAATTTGCGGATAAGATCTTTGATGTTGCCGTTTCTCAGGGGCGAATCGAGAAGAAACCGACGCTTAACGCAGTGACAACTGATCAATACCCAACGCCTGCTCGACGTCCGGCCTATTCTGTCCTTGCCGGCGAAAAGATAAAGTCTTTGGGCGTACAGCTGTCAAATTGGGAAGCCGCGCTTACTGAAATAATTCGCAAGTTTTGATTTAAACACCAAAGTCTTAAAGCTTACTCATTTAAGGTTAGCGATGGGTAAGCTTAAAAAGATCCTGAACGCTGAGACGCTATGAGAAAAATAAACGTTATCCTGGCTACGTATAACGGTGAGAAATACGTAACAGAGCAGATTCAGTCCATTTTGTTAAATTTCGAACATTTACCAGAGTACGACTGCCACATTCTGGTTTCGGATGATAATTCTTCTGATAATACCTCGGCGATTATCCAACGTTTTAACCAGCAGGATCCACGGATAGAGTTACTCGATAACGGTAAAAAAGGTGGGCCTCGGGAAAACTTCAATTATTTGATTGCCAATACCGACGCGGACTATACGTTCTTCAGCGACCAGGACGACCTGTGGCTGCCAAATAAAATGCGCTTGTTCATCGATAGATTTATCGAACTTGAACAACAGCAAAGCGGCCCGATACTCCTGCATTCAGACCTTTGCGTAGCTGACAAAAATCTGTCACCCGTGCATATTTCAATGTTTACGTATCAGAATTTGAATCGTAATCCTGACTTTGCCGCGCTGATCGTCAGTAACTCTGTCACAGGCTGCGTGATGGCCCTTAACCGCGAGCTTCTGATTGAGACTCAGAACAGCCGCATCAGCGAGTCCATCATGCACGACTGGTATATTGCCCTGCTGGCTTCTTCTACTGGCCGCATTAGTTTCCTGGATAATTCGCTTATTCTTTACCGTCAGCATGGTAACAATCAGGTAGGTGCTAAATCAGCCTCACTGGGTGACATGCTGTTCGGCGCATCAATGAAGAAAAAAATGGAGCAAACGCGTATCTCGGTGCAGAAAACCCGAGCTCAGGCCCAGCTTTTTCTCGATGATTATGGTCAGGTCCTCAAATCTGCCGACAAAGCACTGCTCACTGCTTATATTGAATCTTTCGAAAAAGGGATTTTCTCTCGCTTCAAATTGTTTAGTAGCCACGGTATTCGTAAATCAGGTTCAGTACGTAATGTATTTTTCTTTATTTTTTATGTACTGGGTTTGTAATTCTACCGTAGGTTATTTCCCAACGTGAAGGTCATAAATAATCATGAAGACGTTTATCAATCCTCTTAGGGAAAAAGTATTAAACACGTTAGACTTCAATATCAGTATGCAGGCAGCAAAAGTCTACGGTTCCCTTCTCCATACCATGGATATTGGTCGATATGATGACCCTGAAATGGAGAAGGTACTGATAAATCGCGCCAAGGAATCATTATCCTTATCCTCGGAGTCAGTCCCCAATAAAGATTGTCTACATATCATTACTGAAGCTTATATTATTGGCGGTCATACGCGATTAATGGAAAAGCTGGCCGGAATGCATGAGATACCGCCAGATTTACTGATTACGCGCTACAGTGATGAAAAAGCACTGGAGCGTTGCAAAAAGATATTTACTGCCATCCATTCGATCGAAGCAAACGACCTTATTGAAACCGTCAAGCAGATTCATTCCTTCTGCAAGGACTATAAACGTATCGTGTTGCATATCCATGCTGACGATATCGCAACGGTGGTGGCCTGCGGCTTGATACAGCAGGTTCGGGAGCTCAATGTTTACTTTGTAAACCATGCCGACCACGCTTTCACCTTTGGCAGTGCTGTAGCGAATTATTATTTCCAACTCAGCAGCTACGGTGCTCGTCTGGACAAGCTTAAGACTATCGCCGGGCAAACCTCATTTTTAGGTATTCCCGTGTCAGATATTCGCCCAGAAAAGGCGACTACCTCGAGTGAAGTCAGCGCTAACCCAAGTTTCTTTAGTTCAGGGGCAGCGATGAAATTCAAGCCCTTTCGCGGAGAAAATATCAATCCGCTAATAGCTAAAATATTGGATAAATGGCCACAAACCACCTTCACGATTGTTGGCGTGTCGATGTTAACAAACTTTTGGTGGTGGCCTCTCAAGCTGCGTTACGGAAAGCGGCTGAGGCTACTGCGTTACCTGCCGTACGATCAGTTTATCTCTCTGACACGGGAGGCTGATTTCTACGTTGATAGCTACCCTTTCCCGGGAGGAACCGCTTTTGCCGAACAGATTCTTGCCGGTAAACGAGGGATTGGACTAATGTCACGGGTACAAGGTTATTCGCCGGCCGATAAGCTTAAAAGACCAAGCGTGGGTGATGTGATTGACACGATTGACCACTATCAAGACGATGGGGTTGTCGAGGAGATAGTTGCCGTAAATGGTTATGAAGCAGTGAAAAAAAGGTATCTAGCCTGTCTGTATCAAAATGAGAAATCTTCTTTTGATATGGAAACTTTAGTACCTTGGGGTGGAGATACCCAAAGTCTGGTAGTACGAAATAAGGTGTTTGTCCCTATCAGTCCTGAAGTGATGAAATATCTTTATCGTAACGAAAAAAAACTTTTTCTGCGAATATTCCTACGCATGTCGCTCTTTAATAAAGCGTATATCAGTTGGAATGCGATAAAAAAATAATTGGCTGCTAATGTTTTTCAGAAAAAGCCGTAATTTTTGACAGTATTCAATGTTGGATTTCATGCAGCCTTAATAGCGAAATGGAATCCTTCGCGATAAGGGGCGGGAATAAAAATACGCATAATAATGCGATGTTAAACCCTAATCACTCTTACGCGACTATAATAATAAAACTTCAATAAGACGCTTTAAAATACATGTGCGATCCGCCCTTGCATTTCAACCATTAGGCGAGAAAATGTACCGATCGCACATTATTTCCACCATGGATGTCTGTCATATCGGGTTCGATGTGCGAATCAGATTAAAAATGTCATTTTTTGATAATCGACATAAAAATTGGCTTATACGGTTTCTCCAAAGCCCCAAATCATAACTAATCATAAGGTTAGAGGCATTATTATGAATTTATTTACACACACTGATGAAACAGACTCCTCACAGCCGCCACAACACTCGGTGATTGACCTGGTGACTTTCACTGACGAGCGTGGTTGCCTAGTCAGCGTGGAATCCATGAATCAAGTTCCTTTTGAAATCAAAAGGCTTTTCTACATCTTCAATACCAATACCAATCAAAATCGCGGCTTTCACGCCCACCGTCGTGACAAAATGTTCCTTATTTGTCTGGTCGGTAAACTGCGCGTTCGCCTGAATGACGGGATGAAAATCAGCGATCACTGGCTGGACAGTCCCTCTAAAGGCCTGTTGGTCAATGACATGGTGTGGGTAGAAATGCATGACTTTAGTAAAGACTGTGCATTAGTGGTGCTCTCAAGCGAAAAGTATGACAAAGGCGATTACATTCACGATTACGATGTATTCATCGAAGAGGCAAAGGCCAAGTATGAAGAATAAATATGGCAAAACCATACTGCTTCGCCCCGTTGAAACCAGCGACTATGAATTTGTTCACAGCCTGCGTGTTGCCCCAAAAAGTACTCAATTTTTGACACCGGTTGATGATGACCCGTTGCAGCAAAAAGTGTGGCTCGAAAACTACAAAAAACGCGAAGCCGCAGGTGAAGAATATTATTTCATCATTCAACGTATCGATAATCAGCAGCCCGTAGGTTCTTTGCGTGCTTACGGCGTCGATCGTGAGAAAAGTATTGCCCACTGCGGCAGCTGGATTCTCAATGAAAATAAAACCATGACCTCAGCAATCGAAAGTATTTTGCTGATGCTGGAATCTATGAATGATATAGGGATTGGTGTGTTAGTTGTCGATGCACGTAAAGACAACGCCCCCGCCTTACGCTTCATCAAGAAGATATCGCATCGCTATCACGGCGAGGATGAGACGAATCATTTTTACGAAATCGATGTCCCGGTAATGTTGGCGACTTTCTACAAAGAAAATGAACACTTTATTTTGCCAGATGCTCCAGAAAAGGATGCGTAAATGATCAACTTTCTCAATCTCAAGAAAATCAATACACCCTATGCGGAAGATCTTAAAGCAGCAAGCGCACGCGTGATTGATTCCGGGTATTACATTCTCGGGCCTGAAGTCCGCAAGTTTGAGCAGGAATTTGCGGAATTTTGTGGGGTGAGAACGTGTATCGGATTAGCGTCCGGACTCGATGCACTTGTGCTTGTGCTTCGCGCCTGGAAACTGCTGGGTAAAATCAAAGACGGTGATGAAGTCATCATTCAGGCCAATGCCTATATCGCCTGCGTATTAGCGATAACAGAAAACAATTTAAAGCCGGTGTTTGTAGAGCCGGACGCCGATAGCTATAACATCGACGTCAGCAAAATTCGTGAAGCGATTACCCCAAATACCCGAGTGATTATGCCAGTACACCTCTATGGCTACCTCTCCCCGATGCCAGAAATCATGGAAATCGCGCGTGAGTTTAACCTTTTGGTGCTCGAAGACTGTTCTCAGTCTCACGGTGCTACCCTTGATGGACATCGTGCAGGCTATTGGGGCGACGCCTCGGCGTTCAGCTTCTATCCGAGCAAAAATCTCGGCGCGCTGGGTGATTCTGGTGCTGCAACGACCAACGATGAAGAACTTGAGGCAACCCTGAGAGCACTTCGTAATTATGGTTCTAAAGAGCGTTATTATAATATTTATCAGGGTGTTAATAGCCGACTAAGTGAAATGCAGGCCGCCCTTCTGAGCGTTAAATTGAAGTATTTCTGGCCTGAAGTCGAGAACCGCAGGCGTATTGCTGAGCGCTATCTCGCCGGGATAAATAACCCGATCATTACCTTGCCAAAAGTCGCTAATCGCGAACAGCATACCTGGCACCTGTTCGTAGTTCGCAGCGCACATCGTGATGCATTAAAGCATTACCTCGAGCAAAACGGCGTGGAGACAATCATTCATTATCCTAAACCTCCTTATTTGCAGGAAGCTTACAAGGAAATGAATCATTTAAGTTTCCCGCTTAATGAAGCGATTCATGATCAGATTTTAAGTCTGCCTGCCGATCCATCGCTTTCTAACAGCGATGTAGAGCACATCATCGAAGTTTGCAATAAGTTCCGCGCGTAGTTTCCCTTATAAGAACTCGGCCATTTCACTGGCCGAAGTTAATAATTTGCCCTGGGCAACGTTTCAAAATTGTTCATCTATTTCACAGCAGAAAATATCGGGTACTCTTCTGCAAAGTTCAGTCTATACCTCTCTATATAGCTGCTCTTTATAAGCCGCCCTTTATTCATTCCGTTGCGCACACTTGGTGCAGTGGGGAACAGCCGGACAGTCTCTGGCCCTAACCAGAAGTGACACGAGATCATGACAATTTCCCGAAGAAGTTTGTTTCGCTGGCTTGTTCCCTCGGCAGCCGTCGGCTGGCTCGGCGGAAGTCGTGCCAATGCGGCAGAACCTCTCCAGCATGCTCAGGCAGTACAAGGCAGCGAGTCAATTGCAGCTGCAGTTGAAAATTTAAAGTCGCTAGACGGCGCAGGAATTACCGGTTACGCCCTTAAACATCCGTATGGCCGAAATACGGTGGGTGCGAAACTCAATAACTTTGTCACTATTGAAGATTTTGCCGATGCGGACAGCGCCCGCGGAGACTGGAGTACGGCGATTAACGCCGCGCTGAAGTACGCGATTAAGAACGATATCCACGACGTTTATGGCACCGGCACCTACAACATAAGTAAGCCCATCATCGTTGAGTATCTCGGTAACCGAGGTCTAAACATTAGTATTTCCCACCTGGTAGCCAATAAAAACTGGCAGGAAAACACCACATTGTGGGATGCCTTACCGATGATTTTCATCGGCGATACTGACGGTAACATTACCGGCCTGAATCTGCGTATCAATATGCTCAATGGCGCAGGCAAGGCAGACGGGATCCGGGCTAAAGACAATGGTTTTGCTTTGTGCCAACTACACATTGGTGATGCAAGAAACTGTATACGCGTCATCTCAAACGGCGAACACACCTGGCCAAACGGCGCCCTGCAGATTACCGGCGACTTTTGGACTGAAAACTGGCTAGGCGTACATATCACGCGTGGCACCAAAGGCACGACACCTATCTCGGAATCATGGAAGATAAACGTCAAGTTTGTTGCCAACAATCGCTACGGAGGCATTCTCCTGCGAGGGGGATCTCAATACTCTCAGCTTACCGGCGACCATGACTACAACGGACGTTATTTATCCATCGTGCAAGTTGACAGCCTTGAAGGCCTGTCTCGTGGCAAAATTGTCAGTAATGGTATCACCAGAAGTGAAATCCTGATGGCTTACCAGACTCAGGGGGAAGCATGGTTAATGCTGATGGAATCGAAAGATGTTTCGATTTCTCAGGGGACAACCAGCAGTTTCTCGAAAGGGCAAACACTGACCGTTTCGGGCAAATCGTCAATAAAACGTAAAATATTGCAGGTTCAGCGATGCGGCGATAATCCTTCAGGGACGAATTATGTGGATATTTTGCATGATTTTGAAGGTGAGCCTTTCGCTAAGATTCAGGCTTTGCTAGGTTACTGTAGTGGTATTTATGGTTCGATGTTATTTACATCGTTTATTACCGCTCAAAACGGTTTCTCAGGAACGACCGACGGTTTGCGAGGCATGGGTATTGCCAATTCAGGAACGGCGCTGTCTCTATATAACCGTGCACTGAGTGAAGAACCCGTAGCTAATTTCACTGCAGATTTCGTCAATTTCCAAAAAAAGCTCTACATGCAGGCTCATCTGTATGAAGGAATAGGGACGGCGCAGGTCATCGGGCGTTCCTCATCGGAATTCACGACATTATTTACGCTGCAGGAGTCTCCTTTAGACAGGTACCTTCAGGAGCTCAATCTTTATAAGGTTTATATCAAGACAAACTTTCTTGGCGTTGCCGGTGAGTTTTTAATTAGCCTAACCGCTGATCCCGCAGAAAAGACACCGATGGTCGCTCAGGCGGTGTTTTGGAACCAAGGCGCTTTTGCCTGGCGTGTATCGGGCTATGATTTTCAGGTCAGGCAGGAAGCGACTGATCAAATGCAGTTTGTCGCCAACATATTACGCGTCTAAAAGTGAAGTTGGTTTACGAATATGTAGGAAGCAGATTTGAATCAGGCAGGGCAACTCTGAACAAAAAAGGAACTAAAATATCGAAATTCACCCTTAAAGCACACAGACAAACCAGAAGATAAATGTCTGTATGGCTCACTCTGTAATCGTTATTGTTTGTTCAGACCGAAATTCGATTAAGCAAAATTCCATAACCACATTTATTAGTGCGGGATTAATAATGTCAGAAAAAAAAGACGCAGGATTCGCCAAGATGGAAACCAACGCAAATAGCCTGGATCTGGGTCGCTTATATGGCGCAATCCTAGACGACCGAAGGCTGGTGATTATTACCGTTGTGGTGATGATGCTATTGGGCGTAGTTTTTTACTTTTTCGCTACACCGATCTATAGCACTGACGCTATGGTTCAGGTTGAAACAAACGCAGGTTCTGCGTTAATCAACGATCTTTCCAGGCTTTTACCAGATTCACAGCCCAAGTCTGACGCACAAATTAAGATGATTAAATCTAAATTGGTGCAGTTCAAGACTATTCAGGAATTGAATCTCGACATCGAACAGGAAGAACATTTTTACCCGTTATTTGGTAAAGGCTGGGCGCGCCTTACCCACCAACCCCACAATATGCTCGAAATTGGCCATCTACAGGTTCCCGATACCATGCTAGGCCAGTGGCTGACATTCACGGTCACCGGTCCTAAAACTTTTCAGCTCAGCTTTGACGGTCGTCCTCTGGTAAATGGTACCGTCGGACAACCTGCGACCGCTGATGGTGTTTCTATCACCGTTGATAACCTGCAGGCTAAAGATAATACTGTTTATACCGTCCGTAAGCTGCCTATCCGCGACGCTTATGACAAACTGGTTGCGGGCTTGTCCGTTGCCGATGCCGGTGTAGATACTGGTATGCTGGAAATGACGTTGAAGGGTGAAAACCCGCTGCGTGACCAGAAAGTCCTGAACAGCATCGCAAACAACTATGTATTGCAAAACGTTCAACGTAATTCTCAGGAAGCGGCTAACAGCCTGGAGTTCCTGAAACAGCAGCTGCCTTTAGTTCATGAAGAGCTGGATCGTTCAGAAGACAAACTGAATGCTTTCCGTCAGAAAAGTGATTCTGTGGACATGAGCCTCGAGATTCGTTCCGCACTCGACACCATGGTAAACCTGGATAACTCACTGAATGAGTTGACGTTTAAAGAGGCCGAAATCTCCCAGCTCTATACGCCAGAGCACCCGACCTATCGTGCCTTGCTTGAAAAACGTAAAATTCTGGAAGACGAAAAAACCGCACTTAACAAGAAAATCAGTAGTTTGCCTAACACGCAACAAGAGCTTCTGCGCCTGAATCGTAACGTGGATTCAGAACAGGAAATCTTCATGCAGCTGTTACGTAAACAGCAAGAGTTGAGCATTAATAAAGCGAGTACTGTGGGTGATGTACGCATCGTGGACTACGCAACTTCTGAAGTGGCGCCAGTCTTCCCTAAACTGAGCCTTATCGAAGCGTTTGCCGCTATTCTGGGTCTGCTGCTGGCAGTGACCTTCATCGTGATGAAAATCATGATGCGCCGTGGTATTGAAGGTGCGCGGGAACTTGAAGAGCAAGGCATTACCGTTTACGCGAACGTTCCTTTTGCCTCCAATCAAAGCCGACTGGCCAGCATCCCTATCCTGGGTAATCTGAGCAAGAATAATAAGGCCAAGAAGAGCAGAGAAGTCCTGGCTATCACCGACCCGGCCGACCTTACCGTCGAATCGCTGCGTAGCCTGCGTACCAGCCTGCACTTTGCGATGATTGAAGCGAAAAACGATATCCTGATGATTACCGGTGCGGTACCTCAGGCAGGTAAGAGCTTCATCTCCGTTAACCTTGCGGCCGTTATCGCGTTGACCGGTAAGAAGGTGCTGCTGATTGACGCCGACATGCGTCGCGGTTCTGCACACGAATACTTCGGCTTCAACCCACGTAAAGGACTTTCAAGCGTACTCGCCGGACAGCAGACGGTTTCTGAAGTCATTCATGAGACCGAGATCCCGGAACTGCAGGTGATTACCCGTGGCCGTACGCCGCCTAACCCAGCAGAACTTCTGACCAGCAAGCGTTTTGAAGATTTACTGGAATGGGCTAACCAGAACTATGACCTGGTGGTTATCGATACCCCGCCGGTGCTGTCCGTAACGGATGCCAGCATCATCGGTCAGATTGTCGGTACAACCATGATGGTTGCGCGCTTCGAACTCAACACCGTTAAGGAAGTTGAGGTCAGTATCAAGCGTCTGGAACAGAGTGGGGTTAACGTTAAAGGCTGTATCCTGAACGCCATCGTACGTCGCTCTGCGAACTACTATAGCCAGAACTACAGCTACGACGCATTCTATACTTACGAGTACAAACGCCACATCGATAAAGACTAATCGTGCAGGCCTAGCGGGCTGCCAGGCAAGTCATGTGCCAGTCCGAATGCACCCTTTATAACCTTGAGATAAAAGGCTTATAAGTTCTCTGGTGTATTCGGTACTGGCATTTTTTATTGCTAAATTTCCTGTCTACCAGGCCAACGTTCACCATGAAACAATACATCTCGAAGATCTTCAGCAGCGGATTTATCCGCAATATATCCTGGAATTTGCTGGGATATGCCCTGCCGGTCCTGGTTGCGATCGTTATGATCCCGGTAGTCATGAAGCACACGGGTCTGGAACGTTTTGGGGTTCTGACTCTCATCATTGTGCTGATAGGCTCAATGACCGTCTTTGATTTTGGTATTACACGCTCGGTCACCAACTCGGTGAGAAAATATCTCGATGAGAAAAATGAGCGGGCCATGCTGACCGTGGTGAAAACCGGTTGGTTAATGATCACCTGCGTTTTATTGGTGATTTCGGTACTGTTCTGGGTCGAGAGCCGTTGGATAGCCGAGCATTTCTTTAACGTATCCAATCAGCAGATACGTGAAGAGATCGCCGGTAGCATGAAGATTGTGGCGTTTAGCCTGCCATTTGTTATCGCACAAACCATTTTTGTCGGCGTAATGGAAGCCTTTGGCGCCTTCAAGAAGATAAGCATCGGAAAGGCCCCTTTTTCGATCCTGATGTATCTGGTTCCAATGATCATCTCATTCTTCACCCCAAGTCTGTTCTACATCACCCTTTCACTGTGCATTTTACGCTGCATTATGGCCGTCGCCTTTTACCTGATGATGCGCAGCGAAATTAAAACGGTAACGCCGATCTCGCTGATGAGCGTCCCGACCACCAAAGCTATCGCACTCGAACTGGTCAGGTACGGCGGCTGGGTGTCGGTGGGGAACATCATTGCGCCGATTATGCTCTATATCGACCGCTTCTTTGTTGCGTCTATCGTCGGGGCCACGGTGTTTGCCTACTACACCACGCCTTACGATGTGGTTTCACGTATCGCCATCGTCGCGGTAAGCGTTTGTGGCGTACTGTTTCCGATGCTGGTCACCAAGATTGCGACCGATATTCGCAGTGCTAACGCCTACTTCAACAAAGTCATGCTGGGGATTTTCGCGATACTGGTTATCCCTGCGGTAGCCGGAATATTCCTGTCGAAATGGTTCCTGTCGGTGTGGATTAATCCAGGATTCGCCGAACACTCGTGGATCATCTTTTCGATGTTTCTGGCGGGGTATCTGGTGCACGGTCTGGTTCAACCGGCCTTCGTGTGGATCCAGGCCTGTGGAAAGCCGTGGATTATCGCGATGTGTGAGATTGTCGACCTGGCGCTGTACGTGATTTATCTGCCGTGGATGACCCATCATTATGGGATTATCGGCGCGGCCATCGCCTGGAACTTCCGTATGCTGCTGAGTCTGGTAGTGCTGCACACCCTCCGCTATGTGCTCTATTCCCGCGAGCTTAAACGCAGTCGGTTGGTTGTTTCTACCCTGTCTTGACCCTGATAATGCCCCGCTCTGCGCCTCTCAGCGCAGAGCGGGGTGACGTAGAGGGTTACTTCTCGCCGAAATGAATTACCGTACGAATTGATTTGCCTTCGTGCATCAGGTCAAACGCTTCGTTGATGCTCTCAAGCGGCAGCTTGTGGGTGATAAACGGATCTAGCTTGATTCTACCCGCCATCGCATCCTCTACCATCCCCGGTAACTGAGAACGCCCTTTCACACCGCCAAACGCTGAACCACGCCATACGCGGCCAGTCACCAGTTGGAACGGACGAGTACGAATCTCCTGTCCTGCGCCCGCAACGCCGATAATCACGCTCTCCCCCCAGCCCTTGTGGCAGCATTCCAGTGCGGCACGCATCACGTTGACGTTGCCGATACACTCGAAGCTGAACTCCACGCCGCCGTCGGTCATCTCAACAATCACCTCCTGAATCGGTTTATCGTAATCATTTGGATTGATGCAGTCTGTTGCGCCCATTTCACGCGCCAGCTCGAATTTGCTCGGGTTGGTGTCGATGGCAATGATGCGACCGGCTTTAGCCTGTACCGCGCCCTGAATCGCCGCCAGGCCGATACCGCCGAGGCCAAAAATGGCCACGTTGTCGCCCTCTTTCACCTTTGCAGTGTTATGTACCGCACCGATACCGGTGGTCACGCCACAGCCCAGCAGGCACACTTTTTCCAGCGGCGCTTCAGGATTGACCTTGGCCAGCGAAATCTCCGCCACCACGGTGTATTCGCTAAAGGTGCTGGTGCCCATGTAGTGATAGATAGGCTCACCGTTGTAGGAGAAACGAGTGGTGCCGTCTGGCATCAGCCCTTTACCCTGCGTCGCACGCACGGCCTGGCACAGGTTGGTTTTACCCGATTTACAGAACTTGCACTCGCCGCACTCGGCGGTATAGAGAGGAATGACGTGGTCGCCCGCCTTCAGCGTCGTTACGCCTTCGCCGACTTCTACGACAATACCGCCGCCCTCGTGGCCCAGAACCGCCGGGAAAACACCTTCAGGATCGTCGCCTGACAGGGTAAATGCGTCAGTGTGGCAAACGCCGGTATGGGTGATTTTTACCAGCACTTCGCCTTTTTTCGGTGGAGCGACGTCGATTTCGACGATTTCAAGCGGTTTGCCAGGCCCAAATGCTACGGCTGCACGTGATTTCATAATGCTTCCTATCGGTAGATAAACAGGTGGCCTTGTCGCCGGTCGGCGCAGAAGGCTATTTCAAATAAGACCGGATGAAGCCAGAGATTTCATCGGTACACTGAGTTCGTTCGTTGAGGGAAGGTTCACCCGCCAACAACGTGTCTTTAAGATGAATTTCCATCATCTCGGCCATCAGGCCATTTGCGGCACCGCGAATGGCGGCTATCTGCTGGAGCATGGCAACGCAGGGAACATCGCTGCCCAGCGCGCGTTCCAGCGCCTCAACCTGTCCGCCAATGCGTCGGATACGGGCTAAGACCTTCTTTTTATCTTCTGCTGAATTTGGCATTCATCGGATCCTTTATACTATAGGGGGGTATAGTATATGCATAAATGAGAGATGGCAATATTGAGTGTAGATAAAGTGGGGGGAATTTCAGGCAATAAAAAAGCCGATAACATCGAGATGTTATCGGCTTTTCAGAGCATTTAACCGCTGTAGAGACGTATTACGCCGTCAGCAGTTTCTGCGCGGTGCTTTCAACCAGCGCCAGCAGGACTTTGATGTCTTCCAGCGTAACGGTTGGGTTCAGCAACGTCATTTTCAGGCAGGTGATGCCGTCAGATTCAGTGACGCCCACGTTAGCGCGGCCAGAATCCAGCAACGCATCGCCAATCTTCTGGTTAAGCAACGCAATATCTGCATCGCTGCTTGCTGCCAGATGCTCAGGACGGAAGCGGAACAGTACGCTTGCCAGCTGAGGCTCCATCACCAGCTCCAGCGCTGGCTGCTCGGTCACATACTGTGCAACCTGCTGAGCCAAGGTCACGCCATGGTCGATAATCTCTGCGTATTGCTTCTGACCCAATGCTTCCAGACCCATCCACAGTTTCAATGCATCGAAACGACGGGTAGTCTGCAGCGATTTGGATACCAGGTTTGGCACGCCCTGAGCTTCATCAAACTCGGAGTTCAGGTAAGCCGCCTGGTAGCGCATCAGCTCATAGTGGCGCGCTTCTTTGAGCAAGAAGGCACCGCAGCTGATGGTCTGGAAGAACTGCTTGTGGAAGTCCAGAGTAATGGAATCCACCAGCTCAATGCCGTCCAGATAGTCGCGATATTTCTCAGAAAGCAGCAGTGCACCACCCCAGGCCGCATCAACGTGCACCCAGATGTTGTGTTCTGCCGCCAGCGCAGCGATATCACGCAGTGGGTCAATCGCGCCCGCATCGGTAGTACCCGCCGTGGCAACGATAGCCAGAATCTGCTCGCCGTTGGCTTTCGCCAGTTCCACTTTCTCACGCAGATCGTTGAGATCCATACGCGCAAAGCGGTCGGTTTTCACCAGAGTCACCGACTGGTAACCCAGCCCCATCAATGCCATGTTCTTCTGCACAGAGAAGTGTGCATTTTCAGAACAGAAGACTTTGATCTTCTTCAGGTCACCGGTCAGACCGTCCTGCTGTACCGAGTGCCCCTGACGCGCAAAGAAAGCGTCACGGGCCAGCATCAGACCCATCAGGTTACTTTGGGTGCCGCCGCTGGTGAACACACCTGCGTCGCCAGCCTGATAACCTACCTGAGAACGCAGCCATTCAATAAGCTTAATCTCAATGATGGTTGCTGATGGGCTCTGGTCCCACGAGTCCATACTCTGGTTAGTGGCGTTGATCAGCACTTCCGCAGCCTGGCTTACCACCAGGCTTGGGCAATGTAAATGTGCGACGCACTGAGGGTGATGCACCGACAGGCTGTCTTTCAGGAAGAACTCAATCGCACGTTCAATCGCCGCCTGGTTGCCCAGACCCTGTGGATTGAAATCCAGGGTAATGCGTTCACGCAGCTCAGCAACGGTTTTACCCTGATACATCTCGGGTTGTTGCAGCCACTGCACAACCGCCGCGCTACTCTGGGCAATCGCCTGCTGGTAGGCTTCAGTACTTTGCGCAGAAGCTGCCAGAATCGGGTTTAACTTGGACATTAGGGTAAATCACTCCACTCAGACAGGTTTGATGCCAGCGGCCAACAAAGCCTGTTCGAATTTATCCAGGAAAATACCCAGTTCTTCATTGCTGATAAGCAGGGATGGCAGCAGGCGCAGTACGCAACCGCCACGACCGCCACGCTCAAGGATCAGCCCAGCTTCGAAACATTTTTTCTGCAACAGTGCGGACAGCTGTGGATCGGCCGGGTAGCTACCCATGTGATCCGGCGCTTCGTTAGGCTTGACGATTTCCATACCGATCATCAGACCCAGGCCGCGAATGTTGCCGATAACCGGATAACGTTTCTGCAGCTCGGCCAGCTGGCCTTTCAGCCATTCGCCCTGCGCAGCCACTTTATCGGCCAGATTATTTTCTTTCATGTACTTCAGCGTGGTCAGACCGGTTGCCATAGCAAGCTGGTTACCCCGGAAGGTCCCGGTGTGGTGACCCGGTTCCCAGGCATCGAACTCTTTCTTGATACCGAGAACGGCCAGCGGCAGACCGCCACCCACGGCTTTAGACATAACGATGATGTCAGGCTCAATACCTGCGTGTTCAAAGGCAAACAGCTTACCGGTACGGCAGAAGCCAGCCTGAACTTCGTCGATGATCAGCAGAATGCCGTGTTCGCGAGTCACTTTACGGATGCGCTGCAGCCATTCGACAGGAGCAGGGTTAACACCGCCCTCGCCCTGAACGGCTTCCAGGATCACGGCCGCAGGTTTACGAACACCGCTTTCCACGTCGTTGATCAGGTTTTCGAAGTAATAGGTCAGTGCCTTAACGCCAGCTTCACCGCCAATACCCAGCGGGCAGCGGTACTGGTGTGGGTAAGGCATAAACTGCACTTCTGGCATCATGCCATTAACGGCTTCTTTCGGAGACAGGTTACCTGTTACCGCCAGTGCGCCATGGGTCATACCATGGTAGCCACCGGAGAAGCTAATCACGCCAGTACGGCCAGTATGCTTTTTAGCCAGTTTCAGCGCAGCTTCAACGGCATCAGCACCGGATGGACCGGTGAACTGCAGGCAGTACTCTTTACCCTGTCCAGGCAGTAAAGACAGCAGGTAAGCCGAGAACTTGTCTTTCAACGGCGTCGTCAAGTCAAGCGTATGTAACGGCAAGCCGCTAGTAATGACATTTTGGATGCTTTGCAGTATGTCAGGGTGATTATGACCCAGAGCCAACGTTCCCGCTCCAGCCAGGCAGTCAAGATATTGATTATTCTCAACGTCGGTGATCCACACGCCTAACGCTTTGGCGATAGCCAAAGGCAGCTTGCGAGGATAACTCCTAACATTCGATTCAAATTCAGCTTGTCTCGCCAAATAGGTTTCATTGTTTCCATTTAATGAATTTGCACCTAAAGTATCAATACGGACTTCATCCGTCATCATATCTCTCCTACAACTCGGGTTATCAGGAACGCCGCAGTTGAATAAATTGAATTGAAAAATTAACCGCTGTGAAAAATCGCGGCCAATATAGGGCTTTTGGGGTATCTTCTCAATAATTTATTTTGTGTAGATTTGTTTATCCTTTTCTATATGAATCAATATGTTGTTGATTTATTGCCCGATCATGCCACAGATAACCTGCCGAGTGGCGTTTAATAAGGCACGAAAAAAACCCTTTTGGCGGAAAAAACCGACCTTTCAGGGGCCGATAACAGGTAAAAAAAGCGGCCAGTACCGACTTTAAAGCAATGTGAATCAACGGATAGCTATGAAACTCAGCCCCGACGACATTCTTTTCCATCGCGGCAGTCTTCTCGACGCCAATGGATTAATCCACGCATCCTACGATTTTGAGCAGGATGACCAAATTCTCGGCGACTACTTTGCCTTGACGCCAGAAATTGGCGTAGCCAATGCCTCGTCTCAGCCTATTGAAACAGACTATTCAACGATAAAAACTCTGCACATCATCAATGGCATGGGTGTCGCTCTTGGCGACTCCATCATTGGACTCACCGCGATTCAAGCCTTACGAACGTTCAATCCTGCGCTCGAGGTTAAAATTTATCGGCCCTCGAAGGCACCCGATTACGTCGAGCAACTCTATGCTTTAGCCGAAGGCAAGGTCGCACACTGCCGGCCCCTTCCCGTTTCACTAAAGGCAATCCCCGAGCAGGATCTACGCATCGATATTGGCAATCATGTTTTTTGGCCCGATTTCTCGACCTTGCCGATGATTGACTTCTTCCTTCAGGCGTTGGGTGTTGCTCCTGACGCGGTATCGCCGTTACTTAAGCGTAACCACTGGCTGCAACAGCTCGAGTTGCCCGCGATCGCTTCACCCTGGCACAGCGGCGGTTATGTGCTGTTTTGCCCGACGGCGAGCACGCCTATTCGCAGCATTCCCGCGAACCTGCACGTCGGCATGGTTGAGCAGCTGTGGCAGAAATATGCACTCCCGATACTCGGGTTTGCGGATGTCGTTCATCCTCGTTACGTGAATATTAGCAGATTCTCAACCAAAACTGTTCATTTTTTAAGCTGGATTAAACATGCAGCCGCATTAATGACCTGCGATTCGGCGGCAGTGCATGCCGCAGCAGGCTTTGAGATCCCCACGACTGCGTTTTTTACCTCGATCTTACCGGAGTTCCGCGTGCGGGATTACCCGCTATGTACGTCGTTTGTCGTGGACGTCCCTGAGCTGGCATTGATGCATACCAGTTCACAGAGTGCGCACATCGCCGCCGTCGAAAAGGCATATCAAAGGCTCGCTAATGATTTACGCCTTCTGTAAGGTCTTTTTTTTGGGATAATCTTTAGGCGGAGACGGATGAAAAAAGATCAAGCCGCATGGCGTCGCGGTGAATACGTCATAACAACCGATAAATCTCCCCTCGACAGGACATTCATTCACGCTTTCCTGAGCCGTTCGACGTGGGCCAAAGGCATCAGCCGGGAACGGCTTGACGCAGCCATCGACAACAGTCTGTGTTTTGGGCTCTATAAAGGCAGTGAGCAGATCGGACTTACACGGCGGGTGACTGACTTCGCCACCTTTGGTTATCTCTGCGACGTGTTTATTATCGAGCACCATCAGGGACAGGGGCTCGCGCGCTGGATGATGAATTGTTGTCTTGAACACCCGACCTTAACGCAACTGCGACGCATTATGCTGGTGACCTCAACGGCCGCCGGGTTGTATGAAAAGGTGGGCTATATGCCGGTCAATACCGATAACTTTGTCTGGCAGATAAACCGGCCGGAAATTTATCAGCAGAGCTAAAACTCCCCGCTTCCTGCGTAAGGAATGCAGCAAGCAAGGAGGATTTTATAGCCGCCTCTCAGCCAAGCATCTTAAGTGCGGCATCAACCACTGACTGCATCTCTTGGCTGCTGCGGCCTGTTTTGCCTACCACCCTCATTCCCTGCGTCATACAGAGAATGGCCGTGCCGACAATTTCTTCATTAACCGTCGAGGCTATCGAACCGTCCTCTTTGCCCCTGAGAATCAGCGCCTTGAGCATATTTTCACTCGCGGCGAGACTGAGCTTCAGCTTGAGGGCAATCTCGTCGTCAAACGTTAACAGCTCCGTGGTGCCGCTGACGACCAGGCACCCGAGAATTCCCTGTTCACCCTGCGCCGAATTGGCGTAAAAACGCAGCGCATGTTCCAGTTGCTCTCGCCCGGTTATCCCCTGCGAGATGTTGGCGTCTAGCTGGGCATTGCGCACGCTTTTATAACGATCGAAGGCGGCAATAAAGATCGCGCGCTTGTCCTTAAACGCCTTATAAACGCTACCGGAGGCCAGCTCCATTGCCTGGGTTAAATCGCTGATTGAACTGGCGTGAAATCCGCGTTCGGAAAAGACTTTTATCGCCTTGTCCAATGCCTGATCCATGTCAAATTCTCGCGGTCTGCCGCGCTGTCTTGAAATGATATTTTTTTGAGAGGAAATTTTATTTTCATTCATCAGCTCAATATAGAGAATGATGATTTCCTATACAAGAGGTACCTTGAAGCCCCTAACATTAAAAATATTAAACCTTTGACTTTATAATAACGGGCGGTGAGGTATGCGAGTGACATATCAAACGAGGAAATACAGAGATTGCGGCTTTCATGGCCTGTGAACCCTTAAGATAGGGCAAACCAGGGGGGAGTTCGCTCCCACTGGTTGGATTGGCAAACAGTACTCCTGAGCCTCCTTTATTAAAAAGCCAGCCCTTTCAGGCTGGCTTTTTATATTACTTTCAATCACCTGGAACGCGACGAGATAATCTCATCGGCGACGTTACGCGGCGCTTCAGCATAGTGGTGGAACTCCATGCTGTAAGTCGCGCGCCCTTGAGACATTGACCGCAGCACCGTCGAGTAACCAAACATCTCCGACAGCGGGACTTCGGCCTTAATCAGCTTGCCCCCGCCGCCCAGAATTTCCTCCATGCCCTGCACCGTCCCGCGCCGCGAAGACAGGTCACCCATCACACTCCCCGCGTAGTCTTCCGGTGTTTCCACTTCGACTCGCATAATCGGCTCAAGGATAACCGGACTCGCTAACCGTGCCGCCTCTTTGAACCCAAAGATAGCCGCCATCTTGAACGCCATTTCCGATGAGTCCACCTCGTGATACGACCCAAAGGTCAGCGTCACTTTGACATCCACCACCGGATAACCGGCCAAAATACCCGTGTTGAGCGCCTCAACCACGCCTTTCTCCACCGCAGGAATAAATTCACGCGGGACAACGCCGCCCTTCGTCGCATCGATAAAGGAAAAACCTTTGCCCGACTCCTGCGGCTCAAGCGTGAAAACGACGTGGCCATACTGGCCTTTACCGCCCGACTGACGCACAAACTTCCCTTCGACGTCTTTGGCTTTCTTACGCACGGTCTCACGATACGTCACCTGCGGCTTGCCGATGTTCGCTTCAACGCCAAATTCGCGCTTCATGCGATCGACGATAATCTCCAGATGCAGCTCGCCCATCCCGGAAATAATCGTCTGCCCAGACTCCTCATCGGTGCGAATACGGAACGACGGATCCTCTGATGCCAGGCGCTGTAACGCGATGCCCATCTTCTCCTGATCGGCCTTGGTTTTGGGTTCAATGGCCTGCGAAATCACCGGCTCCGGGAACTCCATGCGCACCAGCGTGATAATCTCACTCGGATCGCACAAAGTTTCCCCGGTCGTCACCTCTTTTAACCCTACGCAGGCGGCAATATCACCCGCACGGATTTCGTCCACCTCGTGACGCACGTTGGCATGCATCTGCACGATACGCCCGATACGCTCTTTCCTGCCGCGAATCGGGTTATAGACACTGTCACCCTTCGACAGCACGCCAGAATAGACGCGCACAAAGGTCAGTTGGCCGACGTAGGGGTCGGTCATCAGCTTGAACGCCAGCGCGGAAAACTTCTCGCCGTCGTCCGCGTGACGATGCACCTCGTTGCCGTCTTCGTCGGTGCCGATTACCGCAGGAATATCCAGCGGCGAAGGCATCAGCTCCACGACGGCGTCGAGCATGCGCTGTACGCCCTTGTTCTTGAACGCACTGCCGCAGAGCATCGGCTGAATTTCACCGGCAATCGTACGCTGGCGCAGCCCGAAGGTGATTTGGTCTTCGCTCAGCTCGCCCTGCTCAAGATATTGGGTCATCAGCTCGTCGCTGGCTTCTGCCGCGGCCTCAACCATTTTCTCACGCCATGTCTCGGCGCTCGCCTGCAACTCGGCGGGAATCGGGGCATAGCTGAACGTCATCCCCTGCGTCGCGTCATCCCAAAGGATCGCGCGCATCTTGCGCAGGTCAACCACGCCGGTGAAGTGCTCTTCGCTGCCGATTGGAATAACAATCGGCACCGGGTTCGCCTTCAGCCTGTCAATCATCATCTGACGCACTCGGAAGAAGTCAGCGCCGGGGCGGTCCATCTTGTTGACGAACGCCAGACGCGGAACCTTATATTTATTGGCCTGACGCCACACCGTTTCAGACTGCGGCTGTACGCCACCGACGGAGTCATAGACCATCACCGCCCCGTCGAGAACGCGCATCGAGCGTTCAACTTCGATAGTAAAATCGACGTGCCCGGGCGTATCGATAATATTAATACGATGCTCGTCAAACATGTGGTCCATCCCCCGCCAGAAACAGGTTACCGCCGCCGAGGTAATGGTGATGCCACGCTCTTGCTCCTGCTCCATCCAGTCCGTTGTCGCTCCACCGTCGTGCACTTCACCTAATTTATGGTTCATGCCGGTGTAGAACAGGATGCGCTCGGTGGTGGTCGTTTTACCGGCGTCGATGTGTGCCGAGATACCGATGTTACGGTAGCGCTCGATAGGAGTTTTGCGAGCCATATAATGTCCTTAGTAGAGGATGGCTAATGAATCAGGCGGGAACCATTTCCCGTCGGCGTTGATAGATTGCTGTACCGCGAAAGCATACTACAATTGTACGAGTATATACGAACAATCGTTGTTTACTATCAGTGCTATCGTCCTGCTCTTTGGCAGGAACATTGCATCGGCAAGCGGCTGTGGGCTATGATCCGCGCCTTGCAAAGCCTCGTGCCATCCGGGCTTTTACGCCGACCCTATGAGTATCGAACAGGAAAGATATGATTGCCAACCACCCTGAACGCGAGCAGATCCGCCTCGAAAATGTCCTGACTGCGTTAGGCAATCCATTACGTCTTGCGGTGATACAAAAGCTGGCAGACGGGGGTGAATATCCCTGCGGCATGCTGCTACAGGGGTTATCGAAATCGACGCTGACTCACCATTGGCGGGTGCTACGTGAGAGTGGGGTTATCTGGCAGCGCCCTGACGGTCGTGCCAATCTGCTGTCGTTGCGCAGAGAAGATTTAGATGCGCGATTCCCTGGCCTGCTGGACTCGCTGCTGCACGCGGTTGAAAACGACAATATCACGCTGGAATCCACCGCCCGACATCGACGAAACGACGACGCGGCAAAATAAACGCTCCTAACTCATCTCATCAAGCTGGCCTTTAACCAGCGCGCAGAATGTCGCAATCATCGCCGAAGACTCCTTGCGCTGCGCCAAAAACAGCGGCGCATGCAGTTTGGCCTCGTCGGAAAGTGGCAGGTAGACCACGCCCTCACCCCCGAGTCGCACCATACAGGCAGGCACGATCGACACCCCCAATCCCGCCCCCACCAGACTCAGACAGGAGGTCAGTCGCGGCGCCTCCTGAACAATCCGAGGGCTGAATCCCGCGCGATAACAGGCGGCAAGAATCGCGTCATACAATCCCTGTCCGGCCGGACGTCGGTACAGAATGAAGCCTTCGTTAATAAGCGTCTTAAGCTCGACCGCGCCATCGCCAATCTGTGCCAGCGGATGCCCAACCGGCAGCGCCACCATCATCGGTTCCTGCAAGATACGTTCAATTTTCAGCTCGGGCATGCCCAGCACCGGCGTGCGCACGAACGCCACATCGAGCGTACGGTTAACCAGCGCCTGTAACAGCTCGGTACTCCCCGACTCCTCAAGCTGCGCAGTCACCTGCGGATAAACCTCGCGATAGCGCCGCAGCACGGTCGGCACGAAGGCATGCAGCGCAGCCGAGCTGGTAAAACCGATCCGAATATTACCCTGCTTACCTTCGGTGGCTCGCTGCATCGTCGCGCTGAGATTTTCGGCGCGTTCCAGCAGCGCCTTGGCCTCCTGAAACAGCACTCGACCTATCTCGGTCGGTTCAACACCGCGAGGATAGCGCGCCAACAGCTTCACCCCGAACTCCTCCTCCAGGCTCTGCAAAAGCCTTGTGAGGGGAGGCTGCTGGATAAACAGACGCTGCGCCGCGCGAGTGATATTGCCCTCTTCCACCACGGTGACAAATGCCCGTAGACGTTTTAAGTCAATCGCCGCCATACCTTTTAGGTATCCTTTATAGTCTTCAAATGCATTAGACACATTGATATCTCAACTGGCATCATACTTAAAAACCATACCTCAATTAACTCTTTTATTATTACCGAGCCCTTTGATGCCTGCACCCGTGAATAACAATGCCAGTACCGAACAGGTTATCGACTACCACGCGTCTGCGCCCAGCTGCCGTGACCTCTTTATGGGCTTCTTTATTTTAGGACTCACCGGCTTCGGCGGTGTTTTGCCGATGGCGCGCAGGATGATTGTCGAGAAGAAACGCTGGCTTGACGGCAATGAATTTACCGAGTTGCTCGGCCTGTGCCAGTTTTTGCCGGGGGGCAACATCATCAACCTGTCGGTAGCGTTAGGCAACGAGTTTCGCGGACTGCGCGGGGCGCTGGCGGCAATTTTGGGCCTTATCTGCGCGCCGACGGCCATTGTGGTTGGCCTGGGTCTGGTTTATGCCCGCTATCAGAATGACCCGGTGGTCGAGCACCTGTTTGCCGGGCTCGCGGCGGGTGCGGCCGGACTGCTGCTTTCGACCGGCATCAAGATGCTGCTGCCGCTGAAGGGAAAATGGCTCTCGCTGGCTATTGTTGCCGTCGGTATTCTCACTATTGCCGGTTTACGCCTGCCGATGCTGCTTGTGATGCTGGTGCTGGCACCGGTTAGCATCCTGCTTTACTGGAGAAGCCAGAAATGATCGGCGTATTAATCACGCTGGCGCTGCTGTTTACCCAGCTGTCGGTGATGGCTTTCGGCGGTGGAAACACCATTTTACCCGAGATGCAGCGCGAGGTGGTGCAGAACCACCACTGGATGAGCGCGCAGGAGTTTAGCGCCCTGTTCGCCCTTGCACAGGCCGCTCCCGGCCCGAACATGATGATTGTGCCGCTGGTCGGATGGCAGGTTGCCGGATGGGCGGGTCTGCTGGTGTCATCGCTCGCTAAATTTGGGCCGTCGTCAATCATCACCCTGTTGGTGATGCGCGGCTGGAAGCGTTACAAAGACAGGCCGTGGCGTCAAATCGTACAAAGCGGACTCGTGCCGGTGACCGTCGGACTGGTGGTTTCCAGCGGACTGTTGATTGCCGAGGCGTCGGCCACCAGCGTTGCGCTTGGCGGCGTCATCCTGCTCTGCACCGCTTTAGCCATGAACAAGAAAATCCATCCCCTGTGGGTGCTGGCAGTCGGTGCCGTTCTCGGGCTGGTTTTGGCCTGAGTCAGAGGACTAAGTCATACAACCGCGTTGCGACAATCGACAGGTAGCCTCAGGGAAGAAGCTCTTGTCGGTTGACCCCTTCAAACACCTGCTCCAACACGTGAATCACCGCCCTGACTTTGGCCGCGCGCTGTAAATCAGGATGCAGCACCAGCCAGATATCGACCCAGTCCTTGCTCTCGGGAAAAAGACGAATAAGCTGCGGACTCTTGTCGGCCAGAAACGAAGACAGCAGGCCAATCCCCAATCCCTGAAGTGTGGCCGAACGCAGCAACAGCTGTGAGTTTGACTGCATGACGACGTTGGGGCTGGTGAGACTCTCTCCGCAAAAATTAGCCCAGTGCCGAGGTACAGCATCGCGCGGAAACATCAGCAGATCGTGCCCCTCTAGCTGTGTGCCTTTTACCGGCATCCCTTTTCTGTCGAGATAGTCTTGAGTGGCATAAAGCCCCATTTCAATCGTAGCGAGCCGCTTGACCACTAGCGTATCCTCTTCAGGACGAACGCCGCGGATAGCCAGATCGGCATTGCGATAGGAAATATCATAGACGTTGACCGCCGTCAGCAGCGAAACGGTGATTTCCGGATACTGTTGACGCAGCATTTTAATCGCCGGGATCACAAAGGCCTCCGCCAACGTATCGGTGGTGGTAATCACCACGTTGCCGGACGGACTCTCGTCACCATGGCTGGCCTTGCGGTTTATCGCGCTGACGGCGTTTTCCATCTCGATAACGTGGGTCAGCAGCGCTTCGCCGAGCGCGCTGAGTGAAAAGGCCTTAGGCGTGCGAACAAAAAGCTTGGAACCTAAGCTGTCCTCAAGCGCCGTGATTCTGCGGCCTACGGTCGCCTGATCGACATTCAGTTCACCGGCAGCCTTACGTAACGTCCCACAACGCGCTAGCGCAAGGAAAAAACGCGCATCATCCCAATTCATGTTGAAATTTCCGTTTCCTAAGAGGGTTTATGTTAAGCATGCAATATTGAATCACCGTGATGCATTCTTGTCGATTTTTTCTCTTGTTACTCAAGGCTATGATGCGCGCATCCCCTGAATCCGCCCGCCATACATCGACGCGTATGGCGGGCGATTGCCGGGTCATCCATTGGGTTCTCAGGAGTACCGCATGTCATCAAGTCTTAACGTTGAACAGCTCACCTCCCGGCCGTCTGCCGGTAAATCACATTTTGCCATTTTACTGTTTCTTTCGATGGCACTGATGGCTGCACTGCTCAACAGCAGCGCACCGACGCCGCTTTATCCCCTCTATCAACAACATTTAGGTCTGAAAGCGATCAGCCTGACGATAATCTATGGCGCTTACGCCGGGGGCGTTCTTATTTCGCTGCTGGGTATCGGCAATGTGGCCGGACGCATTACCGATCTGCGGCGCGTCATTCTGCCTGCCCTGCTGATTGTGTTCTGCGGTGCGCTGCTGTTTTCGCTGGCCGATACCTTTTGGCTGCTGTTTTTTGCCCGTTTGCTGGCAGGCGTAGGGACCGGGGCATTAACCGGGGCGGCTAATATTGCCCTGCTGCGCTTCGGCCCCCAAGATTCTGGCAAAATAGCCGCATTAATTGCCACCGTCTCTTTTACTACGGGTCTTGCGCTCGGTCCTATTTTCAGTGGCATCGCCCTGCAAACGGGATTTCATCCCACTACGTTACCGTTCATGATAATCATGGGTCTGGTGGCCATTGCCATGGCGGGGGTCACGTTGAACTGGCCGTTGAGCGAGAAAGTTTCTTTGACTCCCCTCTCTTCCGAACCGCTGCACGGTGGGGATACCAGCCTGAAGTCAGGCCTCAAGGCGACGGGAGCAAAATTCGTCTTGTGTGCCCTCGCGCTATTCACCTGCTGGGGCGTCGCCGCCAGCATGCTGTCCCTCGGGCCCAATGTTGCAGAGAGGCTGCTGGGACTGCATAACCGCGGCGTATTTGGCTATGTGATAGCAGCCTATCTGAGTATCGCTGGCATAAGCCAGATCCTCAGTCGCGGCATTAACGCCCGTCACTCGCTGATTGTTGGCTGTCTGATGCAGGCGTTATCGGTGATTATTTTTTCCGCCGCCATTGCCTGGCACTCCCTCGCGCTGGCGGCAGTTGGCATCGTTATTGGAGGTTATGCCTATGGCGCTATTTTTGTCGGCAGCGCGACGCTGCTGAACAGGATTTCCCCCAAGGCCAGCCATGCCCGTTTAATCTCGCTGTTTTATGTGATTGCTTACGTCGGCAATTGGGTGCCGATTCTACTGGGTAAGGTAATCGATTCTGGCGGTCTGTTGCTGGCGTCGCATCTGCTGTTTACGCTGAGTACCCTCACCTGCCTGATATTGGCCTTCAGCGTAACAAAAACCGATTTTTAAAGGCGCAGCTTTACCGGCCCCTTGAGCGTTCAATGCTATAGTTGCTTCAGGGGGTAACATGCCAAATCCTGAGCCACAGACCGATGAATCAGAATACGTTACCGAAACGGGAGAAGTCAGTGCCACACTGTGGAAAATTGCCTGCGTCACGATGCTTGGCTCTTTTATGTCTCAGCTCGACTCTACCCTGGTCAACGTCTCGCTAGACAGCCTTTCGCACGACCTGCACGCTTCGCTGGCGACGATTCAATGGGTCATCAGTGGCTATCTCCTGGCGCTGACGCTGGCGTTGCCTCTCAACGGCTGGCTGGTGAGTCGTTTAGGGACTAAGTCAGTGTATATCGCCTGTTTTATGGCCTTCACCCTCACCTCGGCGCTCTGTGGGCTGGCCTGGTCGGCAAATTCGCTGATCGGCTTTCGTATTTTACAAGGCATGAGTGGCGGCCTGCTCGCGCCCATGGCACAAACAGTGATAGCGCGAGCCGCAGGCAAAAATTTGGCGCGGGTGGTCGGATATATTTCCGTGCCCGTGCTGCTGGCACCGGTATTTGGCCCCGTCGTTGCCGGGAGCATTTTGCACTTCGCCTCGTGGCGCTGGCTATTTCTGATCAATATCCCGATTGGGATCGTCGCCATTGCGTTAGCGTTTCGCTTTCTGCCGAACGCTCCTCAAGAGACCACCAAAAGCCCGCTCGACTGGCTCGGGCTTGCCCTGCTTTCACCGGGATTGGTGATTTTTCTCTACGCCGCCGGACAAATTTCAACGCCCTCAGGGCAGATAATCCTCAGCGTTTCCCTGCTTCTGATAGCCGCATTTGTGTTTAATGCCCGTAAAAAACGGCAGCGTGCGCTGATAGACATCGCGTTATTCCGCAATAAAACCTTCTCGGTAGCCGCTATCACACAGTTTCTAACCAACGGCGTGATATTCTCGGGACAAATGCTTATTCCGCTCTTTCTAATGCGTCTAGGCGGTTTTTCACCTACCGAAATGGGGTGGATGATGTTGCCACAGGGATTGGGGATGATGTGCGCCAATCCGCTAATGGGGATGCTGACACAGCGTTTTGGAACTCGCTACGTGTCGGCAGGAGGGGCACTGCTCTCGCTGCTGGGATGCCTGCCTTTTATCCTGATGGCGGCAGAAGGAATTCCTGTGCCGGTGCTGGCATGTTCGCTGTTTATTCGCGGCGCAGGGCTCAGCGCCACGGGGATTCCCTCTATGGCGGCAGCCTATAGGTCAGTAGAACGCAACGTCTTGCCGATGGCCACCACGACGCTCAATATTTCACAACGAATAGGCGGACCCACATTGACAACACTTTGCGCACTATTTCTTCAGTGGCAGATCGACCTTCAGACGCACATTACCCCATCTTCACGTCCCTATCTCTCCGCGTTCATCCTTTTAAGCGTACTGCACAGTTTAATTATCATCAGTGCAATACGCCTGCCGAAAAGAAAGGATTAATCATGCCTGAGCGATATCCCTTTCAATATAATGATGATTATCTTTATAAAACTCGGTCATTATTACCGGCATGTCTATTTCGTAATAAAAGTTGGTGGCATCTTCGCTATGAAAACGTTGGGATATTTTCTTTATAAAGCGAAGGGCCATTGCATGATCTTTACGTGCATCGACAATCACTTTTTTCATTCCTAATTCATCCATTGCTTCACAGAGTAATAAAATACTTTCTACTGCCGATGTCATCGTTTTATTCTCATTAAGTATCCAACTGCCGCACTGTGCGGTTTTCTTCTCATTATCAATATTATAAGCGCGTAAAGAACCCACTGACTGAGCATTATCGACGCGTTGAATGAGAAAATAACACTCTTCCCCTGCATCCTCACGCTTTTTATATTGCTCTAACCAACGTTTTTGTTGCAAGGGGTCATCATCGACAATACTCAGAAATTTCGTACTCTTAGGCGCAACGCGTAGGCTATGTATAAACTCGTAATCACTAATTTCTACCGGACGTAGAACTATTGTTTTGCCATGAAAACTTTTCATTAGTTTTACCCTCTTGGATAAAATTATTAAAATTATAGAGATAATCGTCGGCGTCGTAGCTCTCACTGGCAAGCACCACTAACGCACAGTCATCGCTCAGGTCATGCATTTCCAGCCACACTCGCGGGTCCAGCAGCAACGCCCTCGAAGGCGTATCAAGCCAGTATTCGCAGTCCTCAGCACCGTCATGCAACTTCACTCGCAGCTTACCCGACAGGCAAATAATCAATTGTTTACTTCGCAGGCAGGCATAAGCCAGTCGACCTTGATTCTTGTTATTAAAAACATATGAGAATCTATTTACGCTGAAAGGAACCCGATTAGAAAATTCGATGCTAATCAGATATCCCCGCCCATCGGTAATCTCCTCAAGTTCAACTAATGATATCTTTCGCCCTTTAATATTCCCCGACGCAATGTCTGAAACGGATAATTGCATAGCATCACCTTCTAATTAATAATTAGATTGTTATAGATATCTAGACTAAAGGAAGTTAATCAAGCAGCGCCAGGTAATAAGCAACCGTTAGCACACCGCCCTATTAAGATTATTAGTTAATAAATGAGATTTAAACAACATGACGCAGATTAACAACAGGTTAATTCAAAAAAACCTACATAGACCCCACTCTTGCAAGGCCTTGCATGATTATTACAGAATTAATGCGGATAAACATTTGCATTTCTCGGAATTTTAATCCGCATCATTCGCCCAGACCTCTCCCCAAAAGAGCGCTATTTTCAATTTCCTTACTGATTGATTACGCTAATAATAAAATACAGCCTCAATATAATCACCCAGGTTTATTAACTGTCTTCGGCCATCACTGTTTCACCGGATTGTTGTTTTAGTTCAAAATAACGAATTTCGGTATGCTGGCGAATTAACGCCGCCAGTTCAGGCGAATGACTGGTGACCCACAGCTGGCTATAGCGGCTGGTTTCAGCAAGCAGCATTGCTAACGCGGGCATAAGAGAGGGATGCAGACTGTTTTCCGGTTCATTAAATGCCATAAAAGCCGGTGGCCTCGGGCTAAGCATAGCGACTGCCAGGCATAAAAAGCGCAACGTGCCGTCGGAAAGCTCGGTGGCTTCAAGAGGGCGAAAAATTCCTTTCCGCTGCATCATTATTTGAAAACGCCCCATCGAGGCATCAACGAAAAACTCGCTGTCGGGGAAGGCGGCAGACAACACGCGATGCAACAGCTCATGATTGCCTATTTCGTTGATTGTCTGAAATGCTGCGGCCAGATTGTGGCCATCGTGGGCAAGCACCGGCGAGCGGATCCCCACCTGAGGCAGACGCAAGGGAGAACCTGGCCAGACCGCAAACTCATGATAAAAACGCCAGCCTTGTAACACTTCACGTAGCTGAGAGACTTCTGGATACAAATGGGGCTCCGAGAGCTGCCCAAAAATGGACTCATGCGCGGCAATACTGAGTGGGTAACGTACCTGCTCGCCGGAGAAATTGGTCAGCTTCGCAGTCTGGTTTACTCTTTCGACCAAACGACTGGACGGGCGGCGGCGATGTCCCGTCATCCACAGCGACTCGGATTTTACGCTGGGGTCGAGGCTGAAGAGAGTGTTCGACAGTGATGACATTTCGTAACCCAGCTGGATTTCGTAATCAAAATCTTCAAGCATGGCAGAAAGCTGCATCTTACTGTCGCCTCTGCGTTTCTCACCGGCCCATAGCGCCTTCTGAATCCCCCCTTCCTGGGCCAGTGCCGCAGAAAGCTGCCCACGGGACGCCTCATGCATCAGCTTTACCGCCTTATAAAGGTTCGACTTGCCGCACCCATTGGGGCCACAGATAACGTTCAGCTGCCCAAGTTCCAGCTCTAACTGACGGAGGGATCGATAACCTCTAATCTGCAATTTTTTGACGAACATATCTACTATCTCAACGTTAATGAGCTTCAATGATAGAGGAAGGTGTTCAAGTTAGCGTAGAAAACAGGTACGACAATCTAAATGCCCTTAAAAACCTTAAAAGGCGATCTTTGCTATAATTTTGAGAAAGTTTTGGCCTGTTTGAAATATTTCTTTATAATTAGCAGCCCTGAAAAAGTGATTGGTTACACATCTTGATTCACTCTCAAGCCCCTGTGTACATACAATATAAGGGTCATCCCGGTGATATCGTTCCGGGTAAAATCCCATAAACTAGTGCCTGTGTGGCAAGAATAACCTTAGAAAATATGAAAATGAGCATTCGCGCGATCTTTACTTTGGTTTTAGCTGTTGCTGCGTATAGCCAGGCTGCATTTGCAGTTGTCTATCCACTGCCGGCAAACAATGGCCGTTTAGTTGGTGAAAACATCACCGTCGTAGTGCCACAAAACAACAAACTGCCGTTGGAGCATTTCGCTGCACAATATCAAATGGGTCTGGCAAACATGCTGGAAGCTAACCCAGGTGTAGATACCTACCTGCCCAATCCAGGCACGGTACTGACTATTCCTCAGCAGCTGATCCTGCCTGATACCCCACACGAAGGCCTGGTTATCAACAGTGCCGAAATGCGCATTTATTACTATCCGAAAGGCACCAACACCGTGGTTGTTCTGCCAATCGGCATCGGTGAACTGGGTAAAGACACGCCGTTGAACTGGGTAACCTCCGTGCAGCACAAGAAAGCCGGTCCAACCTGGACACCTACGGCGAAAATGCACGAAGAATACGCGGCGCAAGGCCAGTGGCTGCCAGCGACCTTCCCTGCCGGTCCTGATAACCCGATGGGTCTTTACGCGCTGTACGTTGGCCGTCTCTACGCCGTTCATGGCACCAACGCCAACTTTGGTATCGGCCTGCGTGTAAGCCACGGCTGTGTGCGTCTGCGTGATGCCGACATCAAATGGCTGTTCGAAAATGTGCCCGTCGGCACCCGCGTTCAGTTTATCAATGAGCCAGTCAAAACAGCGGTCCTGCCGAACGGTGCGCGTTATATCGAAGTTCACAACCCACTGTCTGCTAACCAGCAGGAGTTTGATTCTCAGCAGCCGCTGCCAATCACCCTCTCTGGCAACAACGCGACCCTGATGGCTGACCCAAGCGTCAATCAACAGGTTGTTGATAAAGCAATCTCCCTGCGTTCAGGTATCCCGACTCAGGTAAACTGAAAGCAGTTAGTACAGCAATAGCCTGTACTCAAGCCCCTGCAGTCCCGCTGCAGGGGCTTTTTTATGCTCAGGATTTAGCCTCTGCGGCCCAAACCTTCACCGCTTTACTTATTTTTTATTCTTAAGTACAACTTATGGAGACTTTCAACGCCGCCGTGCTGGCCCGCCCCTTGCCCACTGGAGATTTTATGCCGCAACTATCCGCCAACGCACTGGCCATTCCTGCATCAGGGATTCGCCGCATTTATGAGTTGGCTTCTGAACTCGACGACGTCATTCAACTGAGCATCGGTGAGCCCGAGCGGCCGGTCGCCAAACATATCCTCGATGCGGGTGCCAGCGCATGGAATGCCGACGTTACCCACTACACGCCCAACAGCGGTATGGCGCTGCTGCGTTCAGCGATTGCGGCTAAACTTGAACGCGACAATCACTACCGCGTCGACGATGATCAAATCCATGTGACGTCGGGCGGTTCGCAGGCTCTGCATATGGCGATGTCATTAACGCTGACCGCCGGCGACGAAATCCTCATCCCCGATCCCGGTTACGCCACTTTTACCATGATTCCCAGGTTGCTCGGTGCCGTCCCTGTTCCCTATCATCTGGCCGCCGAAGAGGAGTTCCAGCCTTCGATAAGTCATCTCGAGCGCTGCATTACACCGCGTACCAAAGTGTTACTGATTAATAGCCCGTCAAACCCGCTCGGCGTGGTCTTTAGCGCAGAAAAGCTGACCGAACTGCTACAGTTTGCCGCCAGGCATGACCTTTGGGTTATCAGCGATGAAGTCTATGAATACTTTACCTTCAGCCGTGCGTTTACCAGCGTCGCCTCTCTCGATACCGACGGCCGCGTATTCAGCGTCTATTCGGTTTCCAAAACCTATGGCCTGACCGGTGGACGCGTTGGCTACCTGGTCACGCCACCGGGCGTTGCCTCAACTTTCCGCGCAGCGCAGGAGGCTACCGTCAGCTGCGTCAATGCCCCTGCGCAGTTGGCCGTCGTGGCAGCACTCGACGGTCCGCAGGATTACGTGCACGAGGCGCGCGCGCACTACGGCGCTAATGTCGAAGCGGCCTGCGCCACCCTTGACCAGCGCGGCATCCCCTATCAACGCCCGCAGGGGGCATTCTACATCTGGATTGACGTTTCACACGTCAGCGGAGGAGACGTCGCCGCCTGGGCCGAACATTTCCTGCTCACCGCACGCGTCGCCGTGGCACCGGGTGTGGCCTTTGGGCAGGCGGGCGAAGGCTGGATACGCATCTGTGCGGCAGGCAAGACCGAACCCTTGCTTGAGGCGATTAAGCGCCTGCCGTCGGTCACGTCCTGATAGAGCGAGCCAGAAGCCAAGCGTGCCAACCCTCCCACTGCCCGCTGTTTCAGCGTCAAGGGGAGCGTATCCGTCGCTCCCCTTAACATAAGTCTTACACCATACTGTGATTCCCCCAGCAATTTAGCTAAAAAGAGGGAGACCTCTTTCGACTTAGCATGCGTTGCAATTGACAGCTCATCTCAACCTGCCATAACGTTCCCGCCAAATACTTAAATTCTCTTAAGGGAATAAGGCCTACCCTCATGAACATAAATAGAATGCAAATAGATCGCATATTGAATAATAACGTGGTGATCACGCTTGGGGAGAACCAGCAGGAAACGGTGGTGATGGGTAAAGGCATCGGCTTTCAAAAAAAACCGGGTGAATCGATTAATCCGCAGCTGATCGAAAAAATCTTCTCGCTCAATAACCCTTACAGCGATCATTTTAAAGCCTTGCTTGAACAAGTTCCGGCGAGTTGTATTAGTGCGACGGAAGAAATTATCGCACTGGCTAAAACTCGTCTGGCAACCAAACTGCATGCCAGCGTACTAATTTCCCTGGTCGATCACCTTCATTATGCTTTACAACGTTTTGCTGAAAATATCACCATCCCCAATGCATTGCTTTGGGAAATAAAAAAGCTTTACGCTTCCGAATTCGCCATCGGTAAAGAGTCACTGCAGATTATTTACCGCCATACTGGCGTATTGCTTCCTGAAGATGAAGCCGGATATATCGCCCTGCATCTTGTTAATGCTCAGCTAAATGACAATATGCAAAACACCATGAAAATAACCCGTTTTATGCAGGATATCCTCAGCCTGGTGCAGTATCATTTTACGCTGGAATACAATGAGGATTCATTAAGCTATCAGCGCTTTATCACCCATCTTAAATTCTTTGCTCAACGTATTTTTGACCGTAAGTTTGTCAATAATGACGATCCGTCTCTGCCAAGACTGGTAAGAGAAAAGTATGTAGCCTCACACGAATGCGCAGAAAAAATAAACAAATACATAGCATTGCATCATGACCATGCGTTAACGGAAGATGAGCTCATGTTCCTGACCATCCATATTGAGCAGTTAAGAAAATGATTTCTACATCGGTAAAAAGGGCCATGAGCGAGTCCCTGTGAAGCAACTCACATTTCACAAACATTCAGAAAACAATGCTTGAGCAAGTTAAATATTACATTTATATATATTACTCATAACAGGATTGTTATCTTCACGTGGTCTCAAGCGTGTTGAGCAAAACCTAACTGAAGCCACCCGCTTTTATCTAGCCTGGGTCGGCAAAGTTAGGTTTTTTTTTGCTTTAAATTCGCGTATTAAGTTATCCGACAAGAGGTTAATTTATGGGATATGCTATTTTGTGCGATGACGTTATCGCAGGCGTCGGCGGTCGGGATAATGTTATTAGCGTTATTCACTGCGCGACACGTTTACGCTTTAAACTGAAAGACAACCGCCGCGCAAACATTGAGGAACTCAAGAAGTGTGCGGGGATTATTACCGTTATTGAGAGCGGCGGACAATTTCAGGTAGTCATTGGTAGCCACGTCGGAGAAGTATATCAACTCTTGGTCTCACGTTATTTTCCAGAAAATGAAAGTATCAATTCTGGTGAAGAATCATCGGAAGACGCCCCCAAAGCTAAAGGATTTAAAGCACTACTCAATGCCGCAGTAGATATTATCTCCAGCATATTCGCACCGCTGCTGGGTATTTTAGTTGCAGCCGGGCTTATTAAAGGGGTATTGATCCTTGCGGTATTATTTCATTGGCTCGATAAAGCCAGCGGCACCTATAAAATCATCTTTGCCGCCAGCGATGCCGCATTCTTTTTCATGCCTATTCTTCTGGGCTATACGGCGGGTAAGAAATTTGGCGGCAACCCTCTCGTCACCCTGGTTATCGGGGCCGCGCTGGTCCACCCTTCGATGATCGAAATTTTCAACGCCACGCAGGCCGATCCTAAACTGCATTTCAGTTTTCTGGGCCTGCCGGTGACCTTTATCAACTACAGTTCTACGGTTATCCCGGTTATTTTCGCCGCCTGGTTCAGCTGCTGGCTCGAGAAACGTTTCAACCGCTGGCTGCATGCCTCGATAAAATCCTTCTTCACGCCGTTTTTATGCCTGACGATCACCCTGCCCGCGACTTTCCTGCTGATTGGGCCGCTGGCAACCGACCTCAGCCTCGGCCTTGGCCGCGGTTACCTGTGGATATGGCAGCTCAACCCGATGATTGCAGGCGCCGTATTCGGGGCAATGTGGCAAATTTGTGTAATATTCGGGCTACATTGGGGCCTGGCACCGCTGATGATCAACAACCTTATGACCCGTGGGATCGACACCATTTCTCCGCTGGTGCAGCCCGCCGTGTGGGCACAGTCTGGCGCAACGCTGGGCGTGCTGCTGCGTACCCGTAATGCCAAACTCAAAAGCCTGGCGGGTCCGTCTTTTATCTCAAGCATCTTTGGTATTACCGAACCGGCTATCTACGGGGTCAACCTGCCGCTAAAACGGCCGTTTATCTTTGGCTGCATCGGCGGCGCGCTCGGCGGTGCCATCACCGGCTACTACCACGGCACCGCTTATGCCTTTGGCGCGCTGGGCATCTTTGGATTCCCGTCATTTATCTCACCCAACGGCATCGACGGCGGATTCTGGGGCGTCGTCATCGGCTCCCTTGCCGCCTTCCTGTTCGCCTTCATCAGCAGCTGGCTGTATGGCGTGCCGGACGACCAACCCGTGCCACCCGAGAAACTACGTTCCCTGTCTTCGACCTGACGAACCCCCATTTTACTCTGGCCTAAATAATGCGTGAGCTCGGCTCATGCGGGATTACTGCGCTTTTTTTTACCCTAAACGAGAAGGAATAAACGATGAAAACCACATTCCCGACTGATTTCCTCTGGGGCGGCGCTCTGGCCGCCAATCAGGTAGAAGGTGCCTATAATGTTGGCGGAAAAGGCCTGTCAACCTCCGATTATCAGCCACACGGCCTGATGTATCCGGCGACCGAACGCCCTGCCGGGGAGTTTAACCTTAAAGAAATAGCTATCGATTTCTATCATCGCTATCCGCAAGATATCGCGCTTTTCGCCGAAATGGGCTTCAAAACCCTGCGCACATCCATCGCCTGGACGCGCATCTACCCGCGTGGTGATGAAGAAGTGCCTAACGAAGAAGGCCTGGCTTTCTACGATGCGCTGTTCGACGAGATGCTCAAATACGGTATACAGCCGCTTATCACCCTCTCCCACTACGAGATGCCTTACGCTCTGGTTAAACATTACGGCGGCTGGGGCAATCGTAAGACCATCGGCTTCTTTGAACGCTATGCCACCACCGTGTTCGAGCGTTACCAGCACAAGGTGAAATATTGGCTGACGTTCAACGAAATTAACGTGTCGCTGTTCTCGTGCTTCACCGGGCTGGGACTGCCAGAGGGCAGCAGCGAACAGGCTGTCTATCAGGCCGTGCACCACCAGCTGGTGGCCAGCGCCCGCGCAGTGAAGGCCTGTCATCGCATCATTCCTGATGCCAAAATCGGCAACATGGTTGCCGCCATGCCGTACTATCCGCTGACCTGTCATCCCGACGATTTACTCGAGGCACAGCGCAAAGAGCGCGAATGGTTGTTCTTCTTCGACGTGCAGGCGCGCGGCGACTATCCGAGCCATATCCAACGCCGTTTCAAAGAAAAAAACATCGAGCTTGAAATCAGCCCACAGGACAGAGAAGACCTGCGCGAAACCATCGATTTCCTGTCCTTCAGCTACTACATGAGCAGCTGTGCCACCGCCGATAAAGACAAACAACAGGCCACCGGCAACATTCTCAAGATGATCCCCAACCCTTACCTTTCGGCATCGGAATGGGGCTGGCAGATAGATCCCGCGGGCCTGCGCCATCTGTTGAATCAGCTGTGGGATCGCTATCAGAAACCGCTGTTTATTGTCGAAAATGGCTTGGGCGCCAAAGACCGCATTGAGGCCGACGGCAGCATCCAGGACGATTACCGTATCGCCTACCTCAATGACCACCTGGTGCAGGTTCATGAAGCCATTGCCGACGGCGTCGAGGTGTTGGGCTACACCTGCTGGGGCCCGATAGACATCGTGAGTGCCTCAACCTGTGAGATGTCCAAACGCTATGGTTTCATCCACGTTGACCGTGACGATCACGGTGAAGGCACCCTACAGCGTCGTCGCAAGAAGAGTTTTGGCTGGTACAAACAGGTGATTGCAACCGGCGGCGAATCGCTGGTGAGAGAGGTTAAAAATGAAAAGTAAGTCGCTTCTGCTGACCGCGCTGTTGATGAGCATCGGCGGGCTGGTGCAGGCCGCCGACGGCGATTGCGCCCGCTTTGACAAGCTGCTGCCTAAAGGACCCGAAACACCCAGCATTGGCTCGGTGTGCGACACCGTCTTCCCCGAATGGGGAGGACTGCGTCAGGACATGGCGGATAACGGCTTCTTTGCTCAGGTTCAGCTGCTGACCAATCTGACCTATGACGTGGCGGGTAACTGGAAGAATCAGCCGAGCTACGTCGGACAGCGTCCCACCACCGGTAATGTGGTGAGCACTAACGTGACCTATGACCTGTCGCGTATTGGTTTCACTGATAATGCCCAACTTAATATGGGCGTAATGTATGCCTATAACAACTATCGCGGCAACGGCCAGGACGGCCACGTTGCCGTCAGCGAACTGTCGATATATCAACCGCTGTTCAATGATCGGGTCATTCTGCACTACGGCTATTCTGCCTGGTTAAGCTATTTTTATGGCCTGTATCTCGGCAGCAGTACCGCGTCTTCGGCGCTTGGCCCCACCAGCGTGATGCTCAATCAGGCCGGTCTCACCAGCCTGAAACCTAGCCCGGGATTTGACGTGCGGCTGCTGTCTGAAAATAAACGCTGGTACGACCATTTTGGCGTCTCACGCAGCCAAAGCTCTGACGGACTAGAATCAGACTCGAAATACAATACCTACGGACTGCGCTGGAAAGTGCCTGATGCCGGCACGCTGGTCATTAATGAAATTGGCTATCGCGTCAATTCAGAATACGGGGTTCCAATGATTTGGGTACGCGGTGGCTCGGTTTATAACAAAACGCCTTACTTCAACTACAACTCCGAGCAGGACGAGGATAACACCTGGTCACACTACCTTGCCGCGACCCGTCAGCTGACACAGCCCGACAGCAGCCTGCCGTTCCGTGGCTGGTATATCGACGGCAAAACCAACTACGCACCGCAGAACCGCAACGTGTTTAATGCCGATGCGTCGTTAACCCTGTTCAGCATCGGGCCATTTGATTCACGGCCGTCCGACATGCTGTCGTTCGGTCTTGCCTATAACAAGTTCAGCGATGACGCCAAGCGCTACTTTGAGCGGCACAACAAGAGCGCCGAGAGTTTCAGTACCACGGCATCGACGGCATATACCCTGCGGATTACCAACGGGATTTACTGGACCAATCAGCTGGCGTGGACGCATCATCCTTCTGTTACGCCAAAGGAAGATGACGCCTGGAACCTACTGACGCAGATTGTGGTTAATTTGTAGTTTACATCAGGCAGGAAGGTTGACAGAATTAACTCTCTCTCAAGAGGAGAGAGTTAATTCCCTGATTTAAAGCGATTTTAGTGTGTATTGGCAATATCGTCTTCTGAAAGTGCAGAAGGTAAAAGGTTAACTAATTGGTTGTCGTTTTTTGCGCGACTGCGCCGTATAAAAAAATCTGCACGCCTTTCTGTACCATCGCAGATATCTGGGCCATGGTGTAGGTAGGCGGTTCCTGCATAAACATCAGCACTTCGACCTCAGCCTTGATGAGCGACGTAAACTGCACCGCCCTGAGCATCGCGTCACCCGGCGCTAAATCGCCGTCCTGCATCGCGACCGACATGAGCTCGGCGAGTCGGGCCATGCTCTCCTGCAATCCTGCTGCACGAAAAAGTTCGCCAATATTTGAGTTGCCCGCCTCGGAGAGCACGCAGCGATAGATTTTCAACGCTTTGTTATCACCCGCTAACACCTCCAGCATACGTTCACCAAAACGAGTGAGTTTTTCCTCAAACGGTATAGAGACGCCCGTAAAGGCAGAGATCTCGGAGGCTGCCGCATTAAGAAATTGCGTGCTGTGAGTCCGTACAACCATCTCGAAGAGTTCCTCTTTGGAAGCAAAGTAGTTGTACAGCGTCGCCTTCGATCCCCCTACTCGTTTGGCAACCTCATTCATGGATGCTCCTTTATAACCTACCTCCTGAAACAGCTCGGTGGCAGTGTCGATAATGGCTTGCCTGCGTTCATTCGTCAGTGTTCTCATCCAGTCTCCCATGACAGTCGGATGTTGTTATCTGTGGTAACAAAACTATAACTAAACAGTACAGTTGAAATTTGGGAGTATTGCACACTTTGAAGGGTTATATTTTCAGTATTTTAAAGGGAAGGGAATACGCTAGCTGGTTAATAAACAAAGTAAATTATATTTAGAGGCTAAGAATTCACGAACAATCGAGAGGGAGGCTTTAGCGAATTAAAACTAAACCAAACAGTACAGTTTTGTATTGTTCGGCCCTCTATCTTATCGACCATAAAATAGACTTATACTCCTGATTATCGTCGCAGTAACCTAATAAATTGCATTTCGCTAACCCGCTGCGTTGATGTTAGTGTACTAGTACAAATTTATACACCTGGTGACGGAAATGTCAGCAAAGAAAGCAACATTCATCGGCCTGATGGCTATCTTGTTCTTCAGCACGGTCGCAGGAATGATTCGTAGCGTTTCAGAAGGTCTTGGACCGGTCGGCGGCGCAGCGAGTATCTACTCCCTTGCTTCGGTCCTGCTGTTCTTTACCCAGGGCTTTCCAGAGGTAAAAAAATTTCCTCGCCTCTACCTCTACCTCGGCAGCCTGCTGTTTGTCAGCTACGAAGTATGCCTGTCACTGTCGCTGGGCTTTGCCCATACGCACGCTCAGACGATTGAAGTTGGGATGGTCAATTATCTGTGGCCAGGCCTGACCATTTTGATGGCGGTGCTGTTTAAACAACAGAAGGCCAGTCTGCTGATTATTCCAGGCATGCTGCTCTCTTTTACCGGTCTGTGCTGGGTGCTCGGCGGTGAAGCCGGACTGTCGGTAGCCTCGGTCACCGCTAGCGTGCAGAACAATCCACTGAGTTTCGGTATGGCATTTGCCGGTGCTATTATCTGGTCGCTTTACTGCATTCTGACCCGCCAAAAGGCCGAAGGCAAAAACGGCATCACGCTGTTCTTTATGCTCACCGCGCTGACGCTGTGGGGTCAATACGCCTTAAGCCCCGCCAGCACGCTGCATTTTAACCTTCACGTCATGGGCAGCCTTGCGCTCGCCGCCGCCGCGCTGGGATGTGGCTACGCGGCCTGGAATATCGGCATCCTGCACGGCAACGTGACCGTGCTGGCCACCGCTTCATACTTCATTCCCCTTTTCTCATCGGCTCTGGCGGCTTTTATTCTCAGCACCACGCTGACGGCTTCATTTTGGCAGGGTGCGGCGATGGTCAGTATCGGGTCACTCATTTGTTGGCGATCAACGCAAAAAACAAAACAACCGGTAATATCGTCCTCAGGAGAAACGATTTAAGTCCGTCGTTGTTAATAATTAACCTGCATTTAATTTACACACCGTTAACAATGTTATCGGGAAAATTATTTTGTGTCAGGATATGCTCCAACCTAAAAATTATAAATATTGATTAATAAAGAACAAAGAAAGCGAAATAGAAATTTAATAATTTAAAACTATACCGAACTGTACAGTTTTGTTATTTTACTCACTCCCATGACAAACTACAGAACGACAAGACGTTGATTATCACGTTGAGGTTTTTATTTAAATCTTTTTAAGGGAACGTAACAATGCCAGAGACTGACAAAGAGAACCACCAGGCACCGACGAGTGTCACGCTAATGACGATGGGTAAACAACGGCTCGATGGCAAGGTCGCCATGGTGACGCACGCAGGTCAAGGTTGTGGTAAAGAGCAGGCGATTTTGCTGGCTTCGCTGGGGGCTTCAATCATCGTGACAGACGCTGACATCGCCCAGGCTGAACAAACCGCCGAAGATATTCGTCACGCTGGCGGAAAGGCGATTGCCGTGGCCGTGGATATCACCGTTAAATCCCAAATCGAGATGCTGGTAAAATATGCTTCAGGCATTTTTGGAGGGCTGGATATCGTGGTCAACAGTGCAGGATTCGTCTATTCGGTGAGCGAACTGGGTATCAGAGATGCCGACAATCTGGAAAAATTGCTGACTGAAAATATCAATGCAGCCCTGTCTATCAACCAGACTCGAGTGTCTGGCTGGTAATGAGGTGGCCTTTATATCTCAATGCCCGGCCATAACAGCAGTGGCAATCCTTGTCACTGCTGTTTTCATTCTATCAGCGGAAAATCAAAGATTAATAGACCAGGCTTGGGCTCTTAAGAGAAGCTAATCCAAGATTCGCCCTGAAATCCTCCCCAAGATAGTCCTCATCAATCAGCTTTCTTTTACGCAATTCCGGCAGCAGGCCGTTAAGCAAGAGATCCTCCTGGTCGGGCTGACCGAGGCCATGGAGCGAGATAACGTCAAGCACGCCAGCGTTGAAACGTTCCTCGATAGCATCCGCCAGCGTTTCAGGCGTACCCGCCACATACCAGTGCCCGGTTTCCTGTGCCTGAATAATCAGTTCCCGGAGCGTGAGCCCCTGTAGTGCAAAGCGTTTAAAGATATCGGCGCGTCCCCTGCGGCGATTGATAAGCCCCACTTCCGGCAGGAATTTAGGCGGGATAGGCTGGTCCAGCGCAAAGTCGCGCAGATCGATTTCCCCGCCCAGCATATCGGCGACCTTCAGCTTGCCCTGCTGATAGTCGATGCGCTCATGTTTTTCACGCAGCCTGCGCGAAACGTCCGTCGCGCTTTCGCCAATCACCGAGTGGAAAGAGTTCATGATAAGCGGCTTATTTTCATGGCGGCCGAAGGCGTTGGCGTGCTGATGAACGCGTTCAACAAAACTCACGGCGTCATTGAGCGTAGGCTGCGAGGTGTAAATAACCTCGGCGTATTTAGCCCCGAGAATCAGCCCCTCGTCGGACTGCCCTGCCTGAAACTGCACCGGACGCCCCTGCGGTGGCGGTGGCACGTTAAGCGGACCTTCAACCTGAAAGAAATCGCCGCGGTGGTTGATAGCATGCAGTTTACGCGGGTCGATGCTGATAGAGCCGCTTGCCGCACGACGCACCGCCGCCGGATCGTTGGCATCAAACAGTGCGCTAAGCACTTCGATAAACTCGGTAGCACGGGCGTAGCGCGTGGCCGGATCCGGCAGGCTGATGTCGCCAAAATTCTCCTCGCCGACCGACGAGGTGACGGCGTTCCAGCCCGCCCTGCCGCCGCTGACGTGGTCCAGCGTACCAATCAGGCGCGCCAGATTATAGGGGTGATGATAGGTGGTCGAGACGGTGGCAATCAGTCCGATGTCCGACGTAACCTGACTCAACGCCGCAAGCGCCACGATAGGATCCTGACTGCCAGTGGTGCCCGCCAGCCCGTCAGGGTCTGCCTGCAACAAGTCGGCGGTAAAGAGTCCGCTAATCTTTTCTTTTTCGGCAATTTTTGCCAAACAGACGGCGCGTTCGATGCCCGTCTTGCGATGGTCATCGTTAGATGCCGATACCACGCTCCCTGCCCCTACCAGAGTCTTAAGACGCCTGCGAGTTTGGTTACTCAAACTGAACTCCTTTTTCCATCATAACAAGTCAAAATACGGTCGAAAGTCAGTCTAAAAATAGAGCTCACAGATTTTTAAGCTACGAATAAAAAAGCATTTTGTTTTTACAAAAAATAATAAGAGAAGCGAGAGAGGTTTAATCTATTTTTTAAAAATGGAGTTTGTAGAGATTACGAGGAGAAACGCGGTCAGGATTGCACTTTAAATCTATTGTTTATCAATATTCTGAGGGTTTAAAACGCATGATTAAATGTGGGTATTCACTATGATGATTTATTGCTATGGATAGCTAAATTCGTTATTTCATCTTCCTTTTAATTTGGTTTGTTATGACCTCCTGCACACCTCAAATCAAAAATAAAAAAGGAAAGAAATATGCACTCATCTCGCCGAGTTAGCGCCGTGGCGTTAGGGCTGTCATTAGCCCTGTTAGCAGGGAGTTCTTCTTCATGGGCCGCAGAAACTGCGCCGGTAAAAGGCGGTACGCTGATTTACCTTGAGCAGCAGGCTCACACCAATCTTTATCCTCCTGCCGGTGGATTTTATCCCAACGGCGGCATACTGAATCAGATAACCGACAAACTGACCTATCAGAATCCGCAAACGCTGCAAATAGAGCCGTGGATTGCCGAGTCATGGACCACCAACGCCGACAAGACCGAATATACCTTCAAGCTGCATCCGGGAGTGACATTCTCAGACGGTACTCCGCTTGACGCTAATGCGGTGGCGAAAAACTTCGACACCTATGGCCTGGGTAATAAAGAGCATCACCTGCCGATTTCGGAAGTGATTAATAATTATGACCACAGCGAAGTCGTCGACCCGCTTACCGTCAAGTTCTACTTCAAAAAGCCGTCGCCGGGATTCTTACAGGGGACCGCAACCATCGGCTCCGGGCTGGTGTCATTGAGTACGCTGGCGCGTGACTTCAATGGGCTCGGCGATGCACGCCACATCATCGGTTCAGGCCCCTTCGTGGTCAGCGCTGAAACGCTAGGGCGCGAGGTCGATTTAACGGCACGTAAAGACTACAACTGGGGCCCTAAAAATCTCAAACAGCAGGGCCGCGCCAACCTTGATGCCATCAAAGTGATCGTCACCGGCGAAGACAGCGTCCGCATTGGTGCACTGCTGGCGGGCCAGGCCGACTTCATTCGTCAGGTTCAGGCCTACGACGAAAAACAGGCCGAGGCCAAGCAGTTTCCAATCTATGCGCCGTCCACCCGCGGCGTTAACGACGGCATCTCGTTCCGTCCGGACAACCCGCTCGTCGCCGACCTGCGCGTACGCGAGGCGTTGCTGCACGGGGTCGACAGCAAACAGATTGTCTCGACGCTGTTCTCGCCGAACTATCCGCAGGCCACCTCGGTCATCGCCGCCTCAGCGGCGGGTTACGTCAACCTGAGCGACAAGCTGAAATATGACCCGGCGTTGTCCAAAAAGCTGCTCGACGAGGCTGGCTGGAAGCCGGGCCCGAACGGCATCCGTGAGAAAGACGGTAAGCCGCTGGCGCTGACTATCTATGAATCCCTGCCGCAGCCGCAAAACAAAGAGGTCTTGCAGCTGGTTGCCCAACAGTGGAACCAGATTGGCGTCAAGCTGACCGTGCTGGCCGGTGATGCAGGCAGCCGGGTGGCCGACAGTCTTGATCCGCTGAAAACGCCGGTCAACGTGGTAGAAGTAGGCCGCGCCGATCCTGACGTTATCAAGAGTGAATTCTATCCCACCAACCGCGATGCCCTGCTGCAGCTCGGCGGCCTGAGCAATAAAGTGAAAAGCTTTAAGGACGACAAGCTGAACAAACTGTTGGTGGATATCTCCGCAGAAATCGATCCACAAAAACGTCTGGCCCTGGCCGGCGATGCGCAGCGCTATCTGCTGGATCAGGCCTATGAGATCCCTATCTTCGAAGAGCCACAGGTCTTTGCCGGTGCGCCTTATCTGCATGACGTCACCTTCGAGGCCGTGGGGCGCCCAAGCTTCTACAGCGCCTGGTTGGCGAAACATTAATACCGGAGTAAACGATGAGCCGATATCTTAGCGGACGCATTGGTCAGGCCCTGTTGGTGCTATGGGCAGCATTTACCCTGTCGTTTGTGTTACTGCAAATGCTGCCCGGTGACGCCATCTTGATCAAATTCCAGGACCCGTCGATGGGCCTCAGCCCGGCGCAGATTGCCGAGATGCGTGCCGCCTACGGGGCAGATATGCCGCTGTGGCAGCAGTATCTGCATACGCTCGGCAGCTTTCTGCACGGTGACTTCGGCTTTTCCATCCAGGCTGGCGTGCCGGTGACGGAGCTGCTGGTCAGCAACTTCCCACCCACGTTGCGTCTGGCGGTGCTTGGCTTCCTGCTGGCGGTGGTGCTGGCGGGAGTCATTGCCTTCGCGTCCAACCTGCTGCCGCTGCGCTGGCTGAAGTCGGCGCTGCTCACCCTGCCCTCCCTGTTCATCTCTATTCCCACCTTCTGGCTGGGGATAGCGCTGATTCAGGTCTTTTCGTTCCGACTCGGATGGATCCCGGTGATCAATCCAGGCGAATGGGTTGGGCTTATCCTGCCGGTGATTACGCTTGCGGTGCCAATCAGCGCTCCGCTGGCGCAGATTCTTATCCGCAGTATCGACAAGGTTCAAACACAGCCTTTCGTGTCCGTCGCGCGCGCTAAGGGGGCAAGCCGTAGCCGCGTGCTCTGGCTGCACGTGGGCCGTAACGCCACTCTGCCCGCCCTGACCATTGCCGGTTTGCTGTTCGGAGAACTGATTGCCGGTGCTCTGGTGACCGAAACAGTGTTCGGGTTGAACGGTATCGGACAACTGACACAGCAGGCGGTGAACAATCAGGATCTGGCGGTATTGCAGGCTATCGTGGTGATTTCTGCCACCGCCTACGTCACTATCAATCTGCTGGTCGACCTGGTTTACCCCCTGCTTGACCCGCGTCTCAAAACGTCTGTCGGAGTGAGCTCATGAGCAGTTTGCCGATAACCAAACACAACGGCGACGACAGCGCGCAGCTGGCGGCATTCCCGACAGCTTCACGCGCTCGATTCTCTCGTCTGCAACCCACGCTAATCCTGGCCTGGGTCGTGATGCTGGTCGTTATCCTCTGGGCAATCGCCCCTCAGCTGTTTACCCAGTACAGCGGCACCGAAGGTATCGCAGGCGCTCAGCGTCTGGCTCCCGGTCCGGGGCACTGGCTTGGCACCGATCAGCTCGGACGCGACCTTTATGCCCGTATCGTTTATGGCGCGTCTCATTCGCTTTCTGGCGCACTGGTGGCGGTGGTTCTCGGACTGATTTTTGGCAGCGCCCTCGGGTTAGCTGCCGCGTCGGTCGGCGGCGTGGCCGATACCGTCATCATGCGCGTCGTTGACGTACTGCTGTCGATCCCGAGCCTGCTGCTGTCGCTGAGCGTGATTATTCTGCTCGGCTTCGGCACTGTCCACGCGGCGATTGCCGTCGGGGTAACCTCGGTCGCTAACTTTGCCCGACTGGCGCGTTCCGAAGCGGTGCTGGTTCGCCAGAGCGACTATGTCGAGGCGGCCTACGGCAGCGGCGGCACCTTCTTCTCGGTGCTATGGCGACATATTTTGCCCAACTCGTTGACGTCCGTTATCGCCTTCTCGGCGCTCCAGTTTGGTAACGCCATCCTGTCGATTTCTACCCTGAGTTTTCTCGGTTACGGCACCCCACCGCCGACGCCAGAGTGGGGATTACTGATAGCCGAGGGCCGTAACTATATCTCCACCGCCTGGTGGCTCACCACCTTCCCCGGCATCGTGGTGATTCTGACCGTGCTGTCGGCAAACCGCATTAGCCACTCATTCAGGAGCAAACGCCGATGAGTTCACTCAATAACGACACCGCCCTTCGACCGGTGCTGGAACTGAAAGACGTCTCGATTGTTTACAGCAGTGGGCAGCAGGCCACGCGTGTCGTCGAGCAGGTCTCTTTCTCGATTCTGCCGGGCGAGGTCGTCGCACTGGTCGGTGAGTCTGGCTCCGGCAAGACCACTACGGCGCAGTCGATCATTGGCCTGCTGGCTGAAAACGGGCATATCGAGCACGGCAGCATTCTGCTCAACGGCACCGATATTAGCCGCTGGTCCTCACGCCGGCTTGACAGTCTGCGCGGGTCAAGCATCAGCCTTATTCCGCAGGATCCCACCAGCTCGCTGAACCCGGTGAAAACCGTCGGCGAACAGGTGGCCGAGGTGCTAAAAATCCACCGCCGCATGCCGCGCAAGGCCCGAGACGCACGCGTGGTGGAGCTGCTAACTCGCGTGGGGCTGACGCACCCCGAGCAGCGGGCGAAACAGTATCCGCATCAGCTTTCGGGCGGTATGAAGCAGCGCATATTGATTGCTATCGCGATTGCGTTACAGCCTGCGCTGATTATTGCCGATGAACCCACCAGCGCGCTGGATGTGCGGGTGCAGAAACGCATTCTGGACCTGATTGACGCGCTGCGCCTGGAGTTTGGGACCGCCGTGCTGTTTGTCACTCACGACCTGGCGCTGGCGGCAGAGCGTGCCGATCGCCTGCTGGTTTTCCGTAAAGGTCAGGTACAGGAACAGGGCATTACCGCCGAGGTACTGCGCGCGCCGAAGAGCGAATATACCCGTCAGCTGTTCAATGACGCCCCCGCGTTAACCCCGCGCCCTCTCTCTGCGCTGGCGCACAGTGCAAAGCATGCCGATAGCGCGATCGTGGTGCGTAACGTCAGCAAACACTTCTCGCTGGGTGGTAAAAATACCTCGGCCTTCAAGGCGCTGGATGATGTCTCGTTCGAGGTAACGCGCGGCACGACGCATTCACTGGTTGGTGAGTCGGGTTCAGGCAAGACCACGCTGGCACGATTGTTGCTGGGTTTTCAACGACCCGACAGCGGCCAATTGTTTATCGACGGCGTAGACATCACGCAGTTATCCGGCGAGGCGTTACGTCAGGCGCGCAGGAAAATCCAGTTGGTGTATCAGAACCCTTTCGCGTCGCTCGACCCGTCGCAGACGCTGTTCAAGGTTATCGAAGAACCGCTGCTAAACTTTTTTAAGCTCAGCGCCGACCAGCGCCGGGCAAAGGTGCACGAGATAGCGGAACGCGTGGCGCTGCCGCTGAATCTGCTGCAACGCAAACCGCACGAGCTCTCGGGCGGGCAACGTCAACGCGTGGCCCTGGCCCGTGCGCTGATACTCGAGCCGCAGGTGCTGGTTCTGGACGAAGCAACGTCCGCACTCGACGTCACCGTTCAGGCGCAAATCTTGCGTCTACTGGTGCAGCTCCAGCAGGAGCTGGGCCTGACGTATCTCTTTATCTCTCACGATCTGGCCATCGTGCGCCAGATTTCGCACAGCGTGTCGGTTCTGAATCAGGGCAAACAGGTTGATTACGGCGACGTCGAATCTCTGTTCACCCAACCGACCCACGCCTACACCCGTGAACTGCTCAGCGCCATTCCGGGTATTTCGCATTTGCGCGTCGCACAGCCGACGCCAACCAAGGAGTTTGTATGAGCCAAGCGGCCTCTGACAGCAGTCATAAACGACTCGGATTCTTCACCCGTCTGTTAGACGACACCAGCCCGCAGGAGCGCTATCGTCTGGCAGCAGAGCAAATCGCCCATGCCGAACAGCTGGGATTTGATTCCGCCTGGATAGCGCAACACCATTTTCATCGGGATGAAGGCGGCCTGCCCGCTCCGCTGGTTTTTTTAGCCTACGTCGCGGCCAACACACGCCACATTCGCCTCGGTACCGGGGTTATTACGCTGGCAATGGAGAATGCGCTGCGCGTGGCAGAAGACGCCGCGGTGCTGGATTTACTCGCCGGTGGCCGTCTGGAGATTGGGCTGGGTTCGGGCGGTACCGCATCATCATTTATCCCCTTCGGCCTAACGCTCGACACGCGCGGCGAAGCCTTTGCGCAGAATCTGCAAACCCTGCGTGATGCCTGGCAGGGTAAGGCGCTCAAGGGAGAAGGGAATCAGCTCTATCCGCCTGCCCCCCAGCTTAACCGTCGGCTGTGGCAGGCCACGTTCTCGCCGGAAGGCGGTGCGAGGGCCGGTGCGGCAGGCGATGGCCTGATGCTTTCCCGCACTCAACCGCGCCCTGAAGGGCAGCCCGAGTTACCGCTGGACGTGCTGCAAAACAGAATAATCGACGCCTATCTTGAGGCGCTGCCCGCGGGCGTTGAGCCGCGCATTCTCGGCTCACGGACCGCCTTCGTCAGCGACGACGCCGAGGAGGCAAGAAGGCTGGCCGAAAAAGGGCTGCGTCGTCAGGCCTATAACTTCCAGCTTGCCGGTCATAAAACCCGGGGGGACTCGCTTGACGATTATATCGCCGCCTTCGACGTGCATCTCGGCACCGCCGAACAGGTTATTACCTCCCTAAAACGCGATACCGCGCTGGCGAGGGTGACCGATTTGGCGTTTCAGGTGCATTCCATCGATCCGCCTCACCCTTACATTTTGCGTTCTATCGAGCTGATCGCCAAAAAAGTGGCACCGGCCCTCGGCTGGGTGCGACAGACCCCGAAAAGCATCGCTAAACCTCAGCCTCTTCATTTCGAACTTTCAAAGGAAACACTATGACCGTTGCTCAAGAACAAGCGACCGATCTGCTGGCAACGCTGGCAGAAATCGAATCGGGTTCCACGCTGGCGCAGGCACGCGAAACCCGTGAAGCCGCAACAGCGCACATCCAGGGAAGCTACAACGCGCTGTTTAACAGCAACGAACTTATCGCCGAATTTCCGCTCGCCGACCGTCTGGCCATTGCCCAGCAGATCGCCCGCTGGCACGCTGATATCCAGCTCGGCGCACACTATGCCGAACGCCTGCACGCCTTGCAGGCTGAATCGCCTTCACGCAGCAGGCTTCAGTCGGCGCTGGCGCACGCCGAACGCCTGACCTTCAAGCCTGCTAATGCCACCGCCGAGCATTTGCAACAGCTCGAAGCCGCAGGTTGGACGCCTGACGCCATCGTCACCCTGTCTCAGTTGGTGGCCTTCGTCAGTTTCCAGAGCCGTTTACTGCGCGGTTATCGTCTGATTAACGGCAAGTCGACGCTGGATAACGGCACCGCCACCGTAGGCGCAGCTTTCTGGAATACCGAGCCGAAAACTTATTCCGGCCAGCCTGCGCCGACCGCCTTTACTCAGGCCGAGCTGGGTTGGGAGCCGTGGATTGCCTCAAAACCGCTGCAAGACTTCACCGCCGAGCAGCAGGAAATTCTGGCGCGCTTCGGCCATACCAACTCCGACTACTTCCGCCTGCTCGGCCGCAACCTGCCAGTGCTGGAGCAGCGTACGCTGACCGACAAAGGTATTTTCTTCACCTCCGGAGGGCTGCCGCGTAAAGACCGCGAACTCGCCGCCGCCGTCGCCAGTAAAATAAACGGCTGCATCTACTGTGCCTCGGTGCACGCACGTAAGGCGGCGCAGCTGTCGAAGGATCCTGACGCGGTTCAGCGCCTGCTCGATACCTCTCCGGGGGATATTTTGAGTGTCGGACAGGACGCAAGATGGCAGGCAGAAATTGACTTTGCCGCCGCGTTGTCTGCCACCCCGGCTACCGCCAACGAGAAACAAATTCAGTCTTTGCGTGATTTGGGACTCAGCGACCTCGAGTTGCTTGACCTCGTGCAGTCCACCGCGTTCTTCGCCTGGGCCAACCGTCTGATGCTGACGCTCGGCGAACCCTTTGAATATTAAGCAGTAAAGTCAATGAAATCGAGAAGGTAATCAGGTCGTTATTGAATAAAAAATACAGGGTTTTTTCATTATTTTGATGGAGTTGGATATGACTATAACAAAAAAACAGTGGCAAAAAACGACGCTCGCCAAGTGGGTTGCCACGGCGGCACTGGTGATGTCAGCAGGGCAAGCGTTTACCGCAAATGCGGCCGAAACGCCGGTTCAAGGCGGTACGTTAAACGTTGCATTGGGCAGCGATACGCCGATTATTGACCCGTCGATTACCGGACAATCGGTCACCGCACTGATTGACCGTAACGTGGTTGATTCCCTCGTCGGACAGGCTGAGGATAACCACTTCACCCCGTGGCTGGCATCAAGCTGGGAGGTGAATGAAAACCATACCGATTACGTGTTCCACCTGCGAAAAGACGTGACCTTCAGCGACGGCACCCGGCTCGACGCCGCCGCGGTGAAATTCAACCTTGAGCGCATTCTCGATCCCAAAACCACCTCAAGCTATTCCAAGTCGCTGCTTGGGCCTGTCAAAACGATTTCGACCCCGGACGACTATACCGTCGCTATCCACTATGACTCGCCGTTTGCCCCGTTACTGCAAGGGTTAAGCCTGCCGTATCTGGGTATTCAGTCACCGACCTATTTGAAAAACACCCCGAACACCAGCAACACAGTCGTGGGTTCCGGTCCGTTTATTCTTAAGTCCTTCGTCAAAGGCAGCGGCAGCCAGCTGACACGTCGCGCCGACTATCACTGGGGGCCAGGCTATGCGACACACACGGGTCCAGCCTACCTTGAAGCGATTAACTTCAAATATTTGCCGGAGTCTTCAGTGCGTTTAGGCGCGTTGACCAGCGGTCAGATTCAGGCCATTGACGCGGTACCGCCGGTCAACGCCAAGTCGGTGAAAAACAATCCGGCGCTCGAGGTCAAGACCAAAGAGAACCCTGGGGTGAGTGAGGTGTTATATCTGAACACCTCACGTGGTCCGTTCACCGACGTGAAGATTCGCCAGGCCTTCCAGAGCGCAACCGATCCCGCTTCGGCGGTAAAAGTGGCGTTCTTCGGCACCCTGAAACCTGCCGATAACGTACTGGGCCCGCAGACGCAGTATTACGACCCTTCGGTCGCAAAACTGCTGAAGTATGACCTCGCCAAGGCCAACAAGCTGCTCGACGAAGCCGGTTGGACCCAAAAGAACAGCGACGGTATTCGTACCAAAGACGGCAAAACGTTGACCGTAGACTTCGTTTATGACCCGACGACTATCCAGAGTTCCGACGTGACGCTGTTCCAGGCAATTCAGTTCCAGGTGAAGAAAGCCGGGTTCCTTCTCAAGTTGGACCCGGTCGATTCCGGTGCCTTTACCGACCGCACCAACAATAATCAGTATGACGTGGTGAATAACTACTACGTACGCGCCGAGCCGGACATCCTGCGTACCGTGTTCTTGTCGAGCTATGCGCCACCTAAAGGGGCCAACTACAGCGTCGTGAAATCGCTCGACGCCAAACTGCTCGAGGCGGTAGGCGCACCGGACGCGAAACGTCAGCAGCTCTATTCCGACATTCAGCATGAAATTATCGAGCAGGCCTACGTGGTGCCGTTGTACGTTCCGGCCTATCAGTTGGGCATTTCCAAAAAGGTACACGGCGTAAGCTGGGCGACCAACGCCAAGCCAAACTTCTATGATGTCTGGTTGAGCCATTAATATGATTTGGACTGCAATACAACGTCTTTTCACTATCCTGGCCGTGCTATGGGGCGCGGCCACCCTCACCTTTATCGCCCTGAAGCTGATTCCGGGCGATCCGGTGTCCATTCTCAGCGGCGGTACTAGCGTGGTGGACGATGCCTTTCGCGCCCAGCTTACCCATGAGTTTGGGCTGGACCAGCCGCTGTGGTTGCAGTATCTGCACTACTGCGGCCATGCGCTGTTGGGTAATTTTGGTCAGAGCTATCAGTATCGCGAACCGGTCATCGAGGTCATTCTCTCGGCGTTGAAGCAAACGTCGGTGCTGGCCGCGCTGGCACTGCTGCTCGCATTGGCGTTGGCTATCCTCAATGCGTTGGCTACCGCCGGTCGCTGGCGCGTCCTTAGAGCGTGCTTCTCCGGGCTTGAGCTTTGCCTGCTCAGCACACCGGTCTATTGGCTAGGCATCATCCTGCTCAGCCTGTTCAGTTTTCAGATGCACTGGTTCCCGGTGATGGGTAACGATGGCTGGCGCTCGCTGGTGCTGCCTGTGATTACCCTGAGCCTGCCGCTGGCGGCGATTCTGAGTCAAATTCTGCGCGACGGTCTGGAGGAGGCGCTGTCGCAGCCCTTCGCGTTGACGGTGCGTGCACGCGGTGCCGGTGAAACCCGCCTGCGTCTGCGCCACGGCCTGCGCCACGCCGCCCTGGCGGCCTCCACGTTGACCGGCACCATGCTGGCGAGCGTGCTGAGCGGGTCTATTCTTACTGAAACGGTCTTTGGCCGCGCGGGTATCGGCAAAATCACCCTACAGGCAATAGCCAGCCGCGATATGCCTCTGGTGCTGGGCATCGTGATGCTCTCTGCCCTGCTGTTCGTTATCATTAATCTGTTGGTCGATGCCGCCTATCTGCTGGTCGATCCGCGCCTGCGTAAAAGGACCCCTTGACCATGAGCAGCGATCCTTTGCTAATTCCCTCACGCCAGAACACTTTGGCGCGCAGCACCAGTCCGTGGCTGTTGCCCAAAACGCTCATCCCTGCGGCCTTCGTCCTGCTGCTGATTTTCACCGTTATTGCGCCGCAGTGGTTCACGCCCCTCAAACCGGATGACATGGACATGGACGCGGTGCTCGCCGCCCCAACGCTGCACCACTGGTTTGGAACCGATTCACTGGGCCGCGACGTATTTTCCCGCGTGGTTTACGGCTCGGCGCTGTCGTTGAGCATCGGCCTCGGCGCAACGCTTATCGCCTGCCTCGGCGGCATGGCGCTCGGTTTACTGACGGCGCTGGCACCGCTGGCTCTGCGGCGCGTGCTGGTGCGGGTACTCGATATTCTGCTCGCCTTTCCCGAGCTGCTGCTGGCACTGCTGGTGATTGCCGTGCTGGGGCGCGGACCAACCAACACGCTGATTGCCGTCGGGCTCTCGGGCATCGCCAGCTATGCGCGTCTGTTACGCTCTCAGGTGTTGCAGGTCAAACTTTCCGGCTATGTCGAGCACGCCGTGGCGCTCGGCGAACCGCCGCTGAGCATTATCTTTCGACACATTCTGCCCAACACGCTGCGCCCGCTGCTTATTCTCGCCACCATCGGCGTGGGCCAGTCGGTGCTGACCGCGTCGTCGCTGAGCTTCCTCGGTCTGGGCGTTATTCCGCCTACCGCCGAATGGGGCGCGCTGCTGGCCGATGGCCGTGACTATCTCGACGTCGCGCCGTGGATAAGCCTGTTGCCCGCCACCGTGGTGGCCGTCTCGGTGATTGCTATCACCCTGCTGGGTCGTCGTTTGCAAACTATTCTGGCAAAAGGGGCCTAATCCATGACCCTCAATCAAAATGCGGCCGCCCCGCTCCTCGTCGTTGAAGATCTACAGGTTGATTTTCTTCAGCCGCAGGGCACCGTACAGGCGGTAAAAAATATCTCGTTTCAGGTTCGACCCGGCGAAATTGTCGCACTGGTCGGCGAGTCGGGTTCAGGTAAGTCGGTGACCGCCCGAACACTGGTCGGACTGGCCGGCGATAATGCCAGGGTCAACGCCCGTACCCTGACCTTAATCACCCACGACGGCACGGCCAAAAACTTGCTGAAACAAAGCGCCGCAGACTGGCAAAAGCTGCGCGGCCGCGAGATTGGCTTCGTCTTGCAGGACGCACTGGTCTCGCTTGATCCGCTGCGCACCCTCGGCAAGGAAATCGCCGAACCCATGCTTATCCATCGGTTGTACCCGCGTCGTGCGATACCCGCACAGGTAGAAGCGCTGCTGCATCAGGTCGGTATACCCGACCCGCATCACCGTATTGATCAGTATCCCCACCAACTTTCCGGCGGACTGCGCCAGCGCGCGCTGATCGCCTCGGCCCTCGCAGGCGGCCCGAAACTGTTGATCGCCGACGAACCGACGACGGCGCTCGACGTCACCGTTCAGCAACGTATTTTGGCGGTATTTCGCAAGCTGGCGCAGGCCGGTCACGGCGTGTTGCTGATAACCCACGACCTCTCGGTGGTCGCGCAGGTCGCCGACCGCGTGGTGGTCATGCAGCAGGGTGAAGGCGTGGAGAGCGGCAATGCGAAGCAGGTACTGGCCGCGCCGTCGCACCCTTATACGCGACGGCTTCTAGCCGCTATTCCCGGGGCAGACACGCGGGGACGTTGGCTTTCGGGAGAGCCGCCGCTGCCGGATGCGCCGCTCACCGCGCAAGAGAACGAAAACCAGCAGCGCCGCGAGCAGAATGTCGCAGCGCTGGACGTGCGCGACGTCTCGGTCGATTTCAGTCGCCCCGACGGCGTCAAACACAATGCGGTCAATCAGGTCTCACTCCAGCTGGCGTGGGGAGAGACGCTCGGGCTGGTCGGCGAGTCAGGTTCGGGTAAGACCACGCTGGGGAAAGTGGTGCTTGCACTTCAGTCGGCACATCGCGGTGAAGTATGGCTGGCAGGAAAACCCTGGAGCCAGCTGCGTGAGTCGGAACGTCGGCCCTTGCGCGGGCGCATTCAAACCATTACGCAGGACCCATTAGGCTCCTTCGACCCACAGTATACGGTCGAGCAGATTATTCACCAGCCGTTGAAGCTACGCGGAAAACTTTCGGCGCTTGACTTGCGTTTAAAAACGCTGGAATTACTGCAACTCGTCGGGCTGCATCCTGAACTGCTGGAACGTCGCCCACAGGCCTTGTCGGGCGGACAGCGTCAGCGGGTGTCAATCGCCCAGGCGCTGGCGTCCGATCCGGAAATTCTGGTCTGCGACGAGCCGGTTTCGGCGCTCGATGTCACCACGCAGGCTCAGGTTCTGGACCTGCTCACCGCGCTTCAGCGCAAGCTCGGACTTGCCATGCTGTTTATCTCCCATGATTTGGGCGTAGTCGAACACATGAGTCATCGGATTGCGGTAATGAAAGACGGCAAGATAGTGGAAAGTGGCACTACCGAGCAGATTATCCGCTCGCCGCAGCATGCCTATACGCAAACCCTGCTCGCCAGCGTGCCTGCCGCATCAGTCTGATAAAACTATCGCCCCCTGGCGTGCAACGCGTTGGGGGCGATAGGTTACTGCCGGGTAAAACCCTTTTTAGCTTTTAGCCGCGCTCACTGGCAGCACAGACCCGTGGTATTTCTGAATAATAAACTCGGCCACCTGCGGTGATTCCAAGTCTTTCGCCAGACGCAAAATACGGGGATCCTGCGCCAGTTTCTGCGTGGTGACCACGATATTGGCATACGGATTTCCTTGCGCTTTTTCCAGCCCCAGCGCATCTTTCGCCGGATCCAGCCCGGCTTCCAGCGCGTAGTTACCGTTAATAATCGCCAGATCCACGTCCGGTAAGGCGCGTGGAATTTGCGGCGATTCAACCTCTACGATTTTAAGATGCTTAGGATTGCTAATGATGTCCTGCGGCGTTGCCAGCGTTTTCAGATCTGGCTTCAGCTTGATGAGGCCCTGGTCCTGCAACAGATAGAGGCCACGACTGAGATTGGTCTCGTTGTTTGGAATAGCCACCTTGGCGTTATCCGGTACCTGGTCGTAGTGCTTATACTTGCTGGAGTATATTCCCAGCGGCTCGATATGGACCTCGGCTGCCACCGCAAACTTCACGCCCAACGCCTTTTCCTGCGTTAACAGATAAGGGCGATGCTGGAAATAGTTGGCGTCTACGTCACCATGCTCCAGCAGTTCATTGGAGTTAACTCCTTCCGGTATCTCGATGACCTTGAGATTCAGGCCCGGGTCGATCTTCTTCACGTAGTCGAGGATCTCGGCGTGGGGTACCGGATCGGCGGCCACGCGCAGCGGCTCGGCAGCATAGGCAGAAACTGAAGCCATCAGCGCCGCGAGGGCGGTCAAACGGCCTGCGGAAGCGGCGGAAAGTCCGAGACGAAAAGCGAATTTATTGAGCATATTTTATCCCTGTATCGGTATTGTTATTTTTTGAAAAACAGTAAATTAAAGCGTTAAGGTGGCTTCATCGAAGGACAAACGCGGCAAACGTTCGAACAGTTTGGCCGGATCGCCGTAGCCAATATTGACCAGGAAATTCACTTTCCAGCCCTTTTCACTCAGGAAGCGTTTTTCAACCTCGGCGGCGTCAAAACCCGACATTGGGCCGGTGTCCAATCCCAGCGAGCGCAGGGCAATGATGAAATAGGCCGCCTGTAAAGACCCATTTCTGAAGGCGGTTTCATTGGCTAATGCCTCGCTTGAGGTAAACCAACTGCGCGCATCGGCGTGCGGAAACAGCTTGGGCAGTTGGTCATAGAATTTGGGATCGTGGGCAATAATGGCCGTCACCGGCGCGCTGGCGGTTTTCAGCTTGTTGCCGTCGGAAACCGCCTCGACCAGCCGATCCTTCGCCGCTTTGCCGCTGATAAACACCACACGCAGCGGACTGGCGTTGGCCGAGGTTGGGCCCCATTTAGCAATGTCCCACGCCTGTTTCAGCAATTCAGGGCTGACCGGTTTGTCCTGCCAGCCGTTGTGGGTCCGCGCCTCGGTAAACAGCTGCGCCAAAACTTCTTGGGTTAAAATGTCAGACATATCTTGCTCCACATCAGGTTAGGGTTTAACAAGCCGCTGCCGCTTGGCCTTCTTCAGCCTTTTTCCAGCAACATGCGCCAGCGCGGCGCAAATCAGGTAATACACCAGTCCGACAAACAGGAAGATCTCTGCCGGGTAAATCTGCACGCGGTTATTCACCTGCGCGGCAATCGTCGTCAACTCAGGCACGTTGACGATAAACGCCAGCGAAGTATCCTTAATCAGCGAGATAAACAGGCCAATATAGGAAGGCAACAGGTTGGGCCACGCCTGCGGCAGCAGGATAAAGCCAAGAATTTTTAGCGGACTCATCCCAGAGGCAATTCCCGCCTCTTGCTGTCCCGTTGGCAGTGACTCGAGACCGGCGAGGGTTGAATGCATCACCGCCGCTGAGGTAAACCACGCCAACGCAAGCACCACGGTCAGTGGCCCCGGAATTGAGCCGCCAAAAACGACCGGCAGTAAAAAATAGAGCCAGAAAATAACGAAGATCAGTGGGATACCGCGAATGAACGACGCCCAGAGGAACAGAACGTGTCGCGTCCAGCCGCCGAAACGCCACGCTAACCCGGCCATCAGCACGCCTAAAACCAAGGCCAGAACACCCGCCGAAAGCGCCATAATCAGCGTTAGCAACACCCCGCCCGGCTGCCCGTCGGCGACGCGCCCCCACAGCATATAAGTAAAATTATCGTGCAGGACCGAGTAATCAAACTCCATGATGCCCCTCCGCCGACGCTTCCTGCGTTAACCCCGCAATCCGAGGCTGTTGACGCTTTTTAGCCGGGCGCTTCGGCCCTAGCCAGGTCAATAATCCCCCCAGAATCAGGCCGAGCAGCAGATACAGTCCGGTGCCCACGGCAAAGCCTTCAAAGGCGTGCGCGTTATAGCTTTCAATCTGGCTAACCTGATAGGTCAGCTCCGAAAAACCGATGCCGGTGGCGAGTGATGAAAGCTTCATCAGATTGAGATACTGGCCGGCGATTGGCTGCCAGGCGTTAGTCACGGCCTGAGGCAACAGCACGCTTCGCAGCCGCTGCCAGTCGCTAAATCCTTGTGAAATTGCGGCTTCGCTTTGCCCTTTAGGAATCGCATTGAGGCCCGACTGCACCTCTTCGAGCAGAAAGGCAGCGGTAAACAACGTCAGTCCCCACGCCGCACAGAGAAACTCCGGTGTCAGCCACGCCACGTTACCCGGCAGCGTCGCCCACGGATGATTGTCGCCGATGTAAAAACGCCAACGCTGCGGCAATGCACCGTAGGCGGCGAAATACCAGAAAAATAGCTGAACCAGCAGCGGCGTATTACGAAATATCGAGACATAGGCGGCGACAAATGCCCGCCCCACCCGCTGGCCGCCGAGTCTCAGAGCCAGCAATAACACGACCAGACCACTTGCCAGGAGGCTGCTCACCACGCTGACGTAAAGCGTGGTCAGAAAGCCTGAGATAATCCACTGCAACGGCTGGCCGGTTAGCACCCCGGCCCAGTCTGGATGCCAGCTCATTGCGCGGGCCCTTCTTCCGGGTGCAGCGGGAACAGCACTTTCTGCAGAAACCGCTGCGCCCGCGGGTGGGCGGGCCGGGTGAAGAAGGCTTCAGGCTCGGCCTCTTCAAGTATTTCGCCGCCGTCCATAAACACCACTCTGTCGGCGATTTCGCGTGCAAAACTCATCTCGTGGGTCACCACTATCATGGTTATCCCACTCTGTGCCAGCTCACGCATTACCAGCAACACTTCCCCGATCATCTCAGGGTCGAGCGCTGACGTCGGCTCATCGAAAAGGATAATGGAGGGATCGGTGACCAGTGCACGCGCAATGGCCACCCGCTGCTGCTGGCCTCCCGAAAGCTGCTCGGGGTAATGCAGCGCGCGGTCTTTCAACCCTACGCGTTCGAGCAAGGTCTGCGCCTTCTTGCGCGCGTCCTCTCGCTTCCAGCCGTGCACTTTAATGAGCGCAAGGCTGACATTGTCCTGCGCCGTGAGGTGGGAGTAGAGGTTAAACTGCTGAAATACAAAGCCAATATGAGTACGTAACTGTCGCAGCGCGGCGCCGTTCAAGCGCGAGGTAGGCTGCTGGTTAATGAAAATTTCGCCTTCGCTTAGCGTCTCAAGATGATTGATCAACCGAATTAAGGTCGATTTACCCGAGCCCGATGGACCGCATACCGCAATCACTTCGCCGCTCGACACACTCAGATTGACCTGTTTTATCACCTGATGAGGGCCAAAGGATTTGCTGACCCGGCGGAATTCCACCGCCGTTTGGTTTTTCACCGCTGAACGTGAAAAAACCGCAGACGTCGCTGCGGTAGAGAGAGAGTCTTGCTGCATCGCAGGTACCCGCCGATTATTTCGCTTCGATTTTGAACAGTCGCGGCTGCGGGGATTTCGTCTGCGGGCCAAACCATGTGTTGTAGATACTGACCGCCTGACCGTTTTTCTCGAGGGTCAGCAGCTCGTCATTGACCGCTTTCAACAGGTTGCTTTCGCCTTTTTTGACACCGACACCAATCTCTTCTTTGCTCAACAGTTCTGGCAACACCTTGTATTTCGCCTTGTCCGGCGCGCCATCGAGCAAGCCCGCCAAGATAGTGCTGTCCTGGGTGATAGCCTGAACGTTGCCGTTGCGTAACGCCGATAACGCCAGCGGAATGTCGTCATAAGACAGTACGCGTGACTGCGGGAAACGGTGATGAAGTTCCTGCTCGCCGGTCGTACCTTTTACCGCACCGATGCGAGCGGTCGCGTAGGCGTCCAGTTTGTCCGGTGAACCCACCGGCACCAGGAACTGCTGACCGGTCACAAAATAGGGAACGGAGAAATCGACCACCTGCGCGCGCTCAGGAGTGATGGTAATGTCGGCAACGATCAGGTCAGCCTTACCCGATTGCAGAAGAGGAATGCGGTTTGCCGGGTTGGTCGGCACCAGCTGCAGTTTGACCCCCCAGGCCTTCGCCAGCGCCTTGGCAAAATCGACGTCGTAGCCCACGATGTCGTGAGTTTTTGCGTCAACGGAACCGAACGGCGGGTTTGAGTCGAAGGTCGCCACTCTGACCACGCCGGCTTTCTTGATATCGGCCAGTTGGTCCGCATGAGCGGCCACGGCGGTAACGCTGCTGAGTACCAGAAGTCCCCATGCGGAAAGATTGCCACGGCGCAAAATAGATTTCTTCATTCCTGTTCCTTATGCAAAAGCCTGAGCTTCAACCCTATATCCGGTCATAAACCAGAGTGTCTTTTCTTATATTGCTCAGAGAATTACACAAGCCCGTAAACGGCACTACCAAGAAAAAATGCTAAGAATTACAGGAAAATGCATAACGGGACGGAGAAATTACTGCTAACTTTTTGGCAATACTTACAGAGGAATTTATTATGACAACACACCTTTCACGCCCGGTCGCCGTAGTGACCGGCGGCACCAGCGGCATCGGATTGGCGGTAGTGCATGAACTGGCAAAAGATCATCAGGTTTATGCATTGGGCCGCAACAAGGACAGCCTGGTTGCGCTGCGTCTGTTGCAAAACGTCGAGGCGGTCGAGATTGACCTGCTCGACTTCGAGGCGCAGCAAAAACTCATCCACTCACTGCCGCAGATAAACGTGCTGGTTCATGCGGCTGCCGTCTCCGAACAAACTACCGTTGAGAACGCCACGCCAGACGTCTGGCAAAAACAGTTTTCCATCAACCTTTTTGCGCCCGCCGAGCTGACTCGACTCGCCCTCCCCGCACTGCGCGAACAAAACGGTCAGGTGGTGTTTATCAACTCGGGGTCAGGCACGCTGGCACTGCCGGGACATACGGTCTATTCGGCCAGCAAGTTTGCCCTCAATGCCCTCGCACACGCCCTGCGTGGAGAAGAAAGCGACAACGGCGTGCGGGTCGCTACGGTATCTCCCGGCCCCACGGATACGCCAATGAACAGAAAGAGCCGCGAACGTGCCGGTAATTTTGCAGAAATTGATCCGCTGGAATACAGCACGCCTGAGTCGGTTGCCCATGCGGTGCGGCTGGTGGTTTCCGCCAGTGAAGACACACAGATAACCGACGTTAATGTTCGCCCGCGCCACGACAAGGCAAAGCGCTAGTTTCCCCCTTCCTCGTTCTTAAGCCGGCAATGCTCCTGCTGAATGGCTAAAAATGCGTTGCCAGGCTTCTGTCTTTAGAGAAAAACGTAGGCAAAATTATTCTATCTCTATGATCTCTAAGGAACTATTACGCCACAAGAGGTGGCCCGTTTCCATGCAGAATTCGGACCGCCCTTTTATCTGTGCATTATCTTTTTATCATCGGTTTCTCAACCAGAAACCAGGATAATGACGCCAGTACGAAAGTAATTAATAAAGATAAAATCATTGAGGCGTAAAAAGGGATGCCCATTTCATTAATAACTATCTGCTGCACAGGAAATGCATAAATATAGATACCGAATGAAAAGTCAAACCTTCCCTTTATCAATTGATCTTTAATTGAGACCCCGATCACAATTGTCATTACACAAATGGCTATCGGCCCTAACACATTGGTGAGAAGCCCGCCGCAGGAAGCGAAATAGATAACCAACAGGCCTGCTGTCAGCATCAGGACTTTTAGATGAAGATTGTTAATCCACCTGTCCCTATTAATATATAACAGTGCTCCAACACAAAAAGGCACAGTGAATAAACTTGTCCCTATTATCGCCAGGTGGGTAATGCCTTTCTTAACACAAATTACCTGTATAATTGCCGATAAAATAAGCGGAATAAAAGCCGCCAGATTCTTATTTTTGAAAACGGTCAAAAATAACGCAATCACGATGTAATCGAACACTTCAAAAAACAAGGTCCATAGACTTCCGTTCATGGTATTACTGAGTAAATAACCCGAGGTAAAGTCATTGATATCACTGGGCATGACGCCAACAACGCCAACCCCCGTTATGACCATAACCCTAATGAACGTCTTAACAGGTTCCAGAGAGAGTGCCCATTCCGCCCACCCAGCTTTACCAAAAAGACCGCAACATAAATATAAGGTAAATATCAGGCAAACGGCCAGGCCTGGATAAATCCTTAAAAATCTTTTTTTAGCGTATTCAAAATTAGATTTTCGCCTTTCATAACTTTGCGTAATTAAATAGCCAGATATTGAAAAAAATATAAAGACAGCAAGAGAACCTAAAGTTCCCGAGCCTAAAAAAGTCGGCTCGTCCTGACCACTTAATGCAAAATGATGACTGTAAATAACCATGATTGCAGCGAGGTGTCGGATAATATCGAAACAGTTGTTATGGGCGGGTCCCTGTTTTGTTTGCATAAATCTCCGTTAAATCAGCTTAACCAAAAGCCTGGAGATTTAGCCTCCATATCGTAAGCTTTTGGTAAAGAAATCGTAAAGCGCTATCCTAAGCCACTTTTAAAATACTTCAAGCAGCCAGAGTGAATAGAGGCTAAACAAATTGATTTTTCAGAAAAATTGACCCAATTTATAATGAGAAATCTTTACTATTAAGCGCTATAGAGCTCAAAGTTGACGGCTAAGAAATCGGTGCACTGCCCGGTTAAATGCGCCCCCAGCGGTGCAACCTGCATTTCATCGAATTGATAAGCGCTGGAGTGCCCTGTATACAGCTCTTCTCGTCAAAATGTCCATTTCGAGATAATGAAAGTCGAGTCCTCGGCATAAAGCCAAAAAGTTAAGCCTTAATCTAGACGCATTCTCATTAAAGAGTGTGTCTCATGATAAGTACCAAAAGGCTGAAAACCCTATAAGCTTGATGATTATGGGGTTAAAAAAATTGACTGATATCATTTTAGGTTGAAAGGAACAGCCAGCGAAAGGTAACGGCTGGGGCAACTCGGCCCCAGCTCGCGAATTTTAACCTTCAGTAATGATGTGTGCAGCACAGATAACCGACAGATGGCTTAGCCCCTGCGGCAGGTTGCCGTAGCATTTTTTAGTCCGTACATCATACATTTCGCCCATGATACCGGCATTTTTGCCACCGCCGAGGATCTCCAGAAGCGATTGCAAGTTCTCTTCTGCTTCCTTCTGATGGCCGAGCACCGCCAGCGATGACGCCAGCCAGAAGCCGCAGGCGATAAAGGTATTCTCCTCCTTCTCAACGCCGGAATAGCGATAAAGCAGGTTTCCGTCGGTGCCGAGTTCCTGCTGAATCGCCCTCAACGTGCTGAGCATTCTCTTCGGCGAAACCTCTTTGCCGTACTGGTGCATAAGGCCGACGGCGGCGTCGAGATCGTTGCTACCGGCCCAGAAGGTATAGCTCTGCCGTTCCTCTGACCAGCAGTTCTCTTCTATCCAGTCTCGTATCCTGTCGCGCTCGCGCTCCCAGCGCCCAACCCACGTCGGCTCGATGTGCTCGCCCTTAGCCAGATGCACCGCCTGATGAAGAGCAAGCCAGGAGGCCATTTTCGAGTGGGTGTAATGGTGCGACTCCTGCAATTCCCAGATGCCCGAATCCTCCTGACGCCAGGTGTCGGCACAAAGGTTGGCCATCTGACCGAGCAGCCGAGAGGTTTTGAGATCCAGCACGTGCCCTGCCTGGGTAAACAGCACCGCAGTATCCAGGACGTCGCCATAGTTGCTGAGCTGTAGCTGGCTGGCGGCATTATTGCCGTGGCGTACCGGCTGCTCACCGCGATATCCCTGAACCGGGATCATCACCTCTTCCGGGACCGGCTCGCCGTTCAGCGTAAAACAGGTATGCATCTCACAGCCGCTGTCGTACAGCGCGTCTGTGAGCCAGGAGAAGGCTGCCTGACAGTCGTCAAGCGCGCCGATATAGAGGAACGAGCGAATAATCATGCAGGCGTCGCGCACCCAGGCGTAACGATAGTCATAGTTTTTACCGCTGCCCTTGCCCTCCGGCAGGCTGGTCGTCGCCGCCGCCGCGAGCGCACCGGTGGGCGAGTGCCACAGAAACTTCAAGGCCAGCGCAGAACGAATAACCTGGGGCTTATATTTCCCTTTGTAGTCGAGAGAATCCACCCAGTCACGCCAGGCGATATCGCTGGTCTCAATATGCTTGTCGATTCGTTTGAGCGAAGGTACCGCCAGGGGTTTATTTTCGGTCACCAGCAGCGCAGCCAGCGTTCGTTCACCGGCCTTTACCGGAAATGTCGCCTCTGCACCATCGTCTGCGCATGAGGAAAACTTGATATTTTCCTGAGTACGCAGCATCAGCAGCAGGTTACCCACGTGCCAGGCCGTGCCCTCTGGCGTTTCATGTTGCCACGGCGTGCGGGTGTCAGATGCGGTACCGATACGCAGCGTCAACGCCATCGAAACCGTGCCTTCGAGCCCCTCGATACGTCGAGCGAACTCGTTCCACGGCAGACACCCGGCCAGCGTGCTGTTGATAGACTCGGTGACCTTGACCCGTCCTTTCGCCGTTTCGTATAGCGTTTCAAGCACGTTGCTATTCTCGCGATACTGACGGGTCATGCGGTAAGGCTCTGCGGGAAGCAACTGAAAATATCCCCCTCTTTCGGCGTCGAGCAGTCGGTCAAATAAGGGAGGTGAGTCCAGATCCGGCACACACCACCAGTCGGCAGAGCCGTCGGGAGACAGCAGCGATACCGTTCTGCCTTCGCCTACGGCGGCATAGTCGCCGATATCACAAAATCCCTCTTCGTCGCGAAATTCCCCAGGATAATCTTGATTCTTCAAACGGTTTTCCCTCTGTCTTTCAGCCAGTCATGCAACAGCTGGCTCTGCGTTAAACAAATAGGGAAACCCTTTCCCTCCGTTATTTAAGCCTAGCAGCTGAGTGAAAATTTACTGCAAGCAGCAAAGAGCCGCCCATAAAGGCGGCTCGCGGTATGGCTGAAATTGAAAGAATTTAGTCCTGAACGGAGACGCCTTCCTCGGCCTGAGCGGCAACCTTCGCCTGGCTCTTGTTGCTTGAATAGATGAAGTACAGCGCGATAGCCAGACAGACTACGGCTCCCAGACGCGTGGCCGAAAAGTGAATGGTCTGATTCCCCAGCCAGCCGAAGTTGTCAATAAGCATGCTCATCGCCAACTGACCGAAAATAACGGCCACCGTTGCCACTGCCGCGCCAATACGCTGCACGGCAAGCACCATAATAACGATATAAGGGACGCCGCAAAGCGCGCCCATCAGCTGCCATTTCGGCACGTCCAGCAGAGTGACCGCATGTTTAGGTTCAAAGAAAAAGATCAGTAAGGCGGTCACCAGTGCACCAAGAGAGAAAGTCAGAAACGCACAGCGAAACACGCCGACTTTACTGCCCAGCTGACCGTTTACCGCCGCCTGAATGCTCAGGAATGCACCACCGGCAACCGCCAGCAAAATAAATAGAAACGTCATTTTTTCACCTTAACCTTTAGCCACGAGGACCAGTGCGGCAATAATAAATATCAGCGCGATGATACGTTTGTTGTCGATTTTTCGGTGCGCGGTGCCAAACAGCCCGTAGTGGTCGATGATCAGGCTTTTAAAGACCTGCCCCGCGAGAATACCGATCATGGTCAGTGCAATACCAATGCTCGGTACGGCAACGGTGAGGATAACCACATACATCGGCCCCAAAATACCGCCAATCAGCTGCCAACCGGGTTGAGCAAAAAACGAGGGACTGTTGCGCGGGCTGAAAAACAGCATCAACAGAAACGTCAGCGCGGCACCGACGCCGAAAATACTGAAAGTGGCCCATAAATCACCAACTTCTCCCCCCAATGGCCCCAGTAAACCGGCCTCAACGGATAACCCCATCCCGCCAACGACGACGAGCAATATTAATAAAAGCTGCATAAAACAGTCTCCAGTGATGTAGGCGACGATCATATAGCAGCGATTGATGGCGAAAAACGGTATAATCCAAGAAACACTTTTGCAGGAAATGAGATAATGTACGACCCGAGCGCGATTAATTTCAGAACACTGCTGTTCTTTATTGGCGTCTTTGATGCACAAAGTTTTTCAGTAGTGGCGCGGCGTGAAGGGGTATCGGCCTCAATGGTGTCACGGGTGATTCATCAGTTAGAAGACACGCTCGGGCAGCAGCTGTTCTATCGCAACACGCGCGCGGTAATCCCCACCGAAGCGGGTCGTTTGTTCGTGGAGTATGCACGCACCATGACCGAGCAGCTTAATGAAGCGCGCCGCGAGTTGCTCGATCGAGCGCTTGAACCGGCAGGCCTGGTCAGAATCAATGCGCCGGTATTTTTTGGACAGCGCCACATCGCGCCCTGGTTGACCGAATTATCGAGCCGCTACCCCCGGTTATCGATTGAGCTAACGCAAACCGACGATTATATCGATCCCCATCGTGACGCCACGGACGTTTTGTTCAGGATTGGCACGCTGACGGACTCCTCGTTTCACGCCCGCGTATTTGGCACTCAGCGTTACCATCTGGCGGCGTCTCCCGCCTACCTTAGCCAGTTTGGAAAACCGGCTACGCCCGCCGAGTTCAGCCAGCATAAGTGTCTGGTGTACAGCGGTTCGACCGGCCCTAACCGCTGGCTGTTTCGAAAGCCAGAAGACGACTGGACTCACTACCCCATTTCGGCGGTGCTGACCTCCAACAACGCCGAGTCGCTGCTCACCGCCGCGCTCGACGGGATGGGGCTGGTGCTGTTCCCCGACTGGCTGATCGGTGACAGCATCAAGAAAGGCGAGCTTATCAGGCTATTGACGGACTATGAGGCGGCGATAAAAACCGAACCTCAGCACATCGCTGCCATTTACCCCAATACACGCCATCCCCCACTCAACGTCAGAACGGTGATTGACTACTTTGTCGAGGTCTACGGTACGCCGCTTTACTGGCAGTTTGATTGAGCGGGTAGCCTGCCCGGGGGGTAATCCGCCAAAGTGATCGGTCTGACGGCCCCTTCAACGGTATTAAACAGAGTTTTTTACTTACTGCGTACGTCTTCGAATACGTCGAGCAGGCCGAGAAAGCGGCGCATGAGCAGCAGATTGCCCTGCGCTGTTCACGAAATCTGACGCATCGCTGGGTGATTGACCTTTGAGCCTTAACGGGCCGGTGAAAACCCCTTAAATATCGTTGAATACAATGCCCAATTCACGGCGTACTTCATCGAGCGTTTGCAGCGTGAGCAATGAGTCAGCCAGTGGGCGAATCGGCGACTCAGTCAGCCCATCCGCAACACAAAAGGCCAGATGCGCCGCCTGATGATAAAGCTGGTCGTAAGAAAAACGCGGCTCTTCATAGCTGATTTTCTGCTTATCGTTGTTGAAAATGTGGAAGTTTCCCGGCGCATAGAACATGCCTTCGAGAAAAATATAGCCTTCGGTACCGGCGATCACCGCCGTACCGGGCGTATGGCTAAACAGCGTGGTGTGAAGAGAGGACTGGTTGCCGTTCTTATGTTTGAGGACGATAGACGCCTGCCCATTAACCCCAGTCGGTGCGGTCTGTCCAGACGCCAGCACCTGCTCCGGCGCACCCAGAAATTTGGTCGCCAGCGCAACCGGATACGAGCCGAGGTCCATCAGCGTTCCGCCCGCCAGTTCAGGACGCATAATGCGGTGGCTCTGCTCAAAATATTCACCGTGATCGGCAATAATGGTACGAATCTCGCCGATCGCGCCCTGATCAATCACCTGCTGTAGCACATCAAACTTTGGCAGAAACGCGGTCCACATCGCCTCCATCAAAAAGACCTTATGCTCTCGCGCCGTCTCCTGTAATCCCCGCACCTGCTCGGCATTTATCGCCAGCGGCTTTTCGACCAGCACATGTTTACCGGCCTGAATCGCCTTGAGCGCGCAGGCATAATGCGTTGGGTGAGGCGTTGCCACGTAGACCACGTCCACGTTGTTATCCCTGACCAGCTCGTCGATGGAGCCGTAGGCATGGGGAATTGAAAACTGCTGGCCAAAGGCCCGTGCCTTGGATAACGCACTACCGGCCACGGCGTAGGCAATCTGGCGGGTATTTTTTTGCAGCGCTGCAACGAAACGCTGCGCCACCCAGCCCGGTCCGACGATTCCCCAACGTAACGCCGGAGCGCTGCGCCCTTCCGGGGTTCTGGCGGCGGGCAGTGTGTAATGAAATTTCATCGTTGTTCCTTTTATTGATCTCTCGAAAATTACAAATACTCGGGTCCGTATTGTGAAGATATTCAACAACTGCGTGCAGGGCTAGCGAGAATTTGATGCGAAACAATCAAAAATTCCATTTATATAAAATTGAAACTTTTATTCTAAAAGATTAGCATGGTAGCGATTAAATGGCCATTTCGAGCTTTGTACCCCATTACTTCTAAACATAATCATAAAGAGACAAGGAGTACCCGATGCAAAAAGCCCTACACGGAATCTCAACCCATTATTGCAACATTGTGACCGACGCTCGAATTGCCAAAGAGACCGGTTACGACAGCCTTGAACTGCTCAGCAGTAAGCTGGTGCGTTATCTCGATAACGGCGGCACCACGCAAAAACTCAAGAAGATATCTGACAGTTATGGCCTGTCGGTCGGCTGCGTTAATGCGTTGCTGGAAATCGAACGTTATCAGGGCGAGGCCAAGCAGACCATGCTCAAGGAGGCGACCCGACTGACTCGTGCGGCAGCCGAGCTCGAGTGCCCGACGGTGCAGATTCTGGCGCTGGACGGCATTGACGATAAACCCGATGAGACGGTGATGGACATCATCACTGAGAACGTCGATGCCATTGCCAAAATTGGCCAGGAGTACGGCGTTCGCTATCAGATTGAGGTCATTGCTTTCACCAAATTCCGCACTCTTGAACAAGGGCTTGAGGTCATTCGTCGCGTTGGCCGCGATAACGTCGGTATGGTCATCGACTTCTGGCATCTTTATGCCTCCGGATCCAAGCCTGAAGATATCGCGCGTCTTGATAAAAACCTGATCTACGGCGTCCATTTCTGCGACGGCCGCCTGCCTAAACCCGGCGAAGCCTGGGACCAGATGGTGCTGCGCAATTACATGCCGGGCGAAGGTGAAATTGATATTCAGGCCTGGACTGATGCAGTGAAAGCGACCGGATATGACGGGCTATGGTCGGCCGAGCTGTTTAGCCCAAACCGCTGGGAATATGACCTGTATGAGATTGCGACGGAATGCCGTGAGAACATGACCCGCTATACCGGCTAAGCCAGGTTCGTTCAACGATATCAGGTTAAATCGGCAGGAACATTTCATCGATGACCCAGATTGCCCAACGTGGCGTAATCTGGGTCATCGACTTTAGAGGCTTATTTCATCTGCAGCTGCGGTTGCAGTTTCAGCAGTTGACGAGTCTTGCTTGCCTCGCTGGCAGGCACAGCCGACGCCGCATTGCCCCATGAGTTGCGAATATAGGTCGCCACTGCCGCGGTCTGCTCGTCAGACAGTTTCCACGCAAAACTTGGCATTGCACCGCTGGTTGGATTGCCCTCGGTCACTGCGCCACGATCGCCCTGCAAGACAGTGGTCAAGATAGACGAGGCGTCAGGCGACATGATGGCCGGGTTATTGGCCAGTCCCGCCGCAAGATGCGATATGCCTTGCCCATTGCTGTTGTGACAGGCCGAACAGTTGGCCTCATACACATTAGCACCGATCTTCATCTGCGCATTATCCGCCGCCAGTGGGGTCGGTTTTTTGTTGTCCGAACCCGGCTGAGCCTTGATATAGCTGGCGATGGCGTGCAAGTCGGCGTCAGTCAGGTGCTGGGTAGAGTTGGTCACGGCCTCGGCCATTGGGCCCGATGCCACAGCAACATGGTTGCTGCCCAATTTCAGATACTGCACCACCTGATCTTCCGACCAATTACCAATACCGGTATACGTATTGCTGGTGATCTCTGGCGCATACCACTCGCCGAGATTGCTGCCCTGCAAATAAGCTCCGGTATCCCCGCCGATGATATTTTTCGGCGTATGACAGGCCGCACAGTGCTCAAGACCTTCGACCAAATACGCACCGCGATTGTACTCGGCCGACTTCGACATATCCGGCTTGAAGCCTTCGTTTTTGAAGAACAGCAGATTCCAGCCCATCATCGCCATGCGGATGTTGTACGGGAACGGCAGTTGGGTTTCCGGCACCTTGTTGTTTACCGGTTTCACCGAACGCATATACATCCACAGGTCGTGCATATCCTCATCGCTGACCTTGACGTAGGCATTATAAGGCATTGCCGGATAAAGATTTTCTCCGTCGATACCCTTGCCGTGTCTCACGGCACGGTAAAACTCGCGCTCGGTCCAGTTACCGATACCGGTCTCTGCGTCCGGAGTAATGTTGCTGGCAAAAATGCCGCCAAACGGTGTGCTTATTGAATAGCCGCCCGCAAAGGCCTCTTTGCTGCCAGGCGCGGTATGACAGGCCACACAGTCGCCGGCGACCGCGACATAACGGCCACGGCTAATCGCGGCTGCATCGGCAGCGGTTAACGGCTGCTTCATCTGGGTCTTGTTGTCGGCGACGTTGTCCGCCGCCGTGCTGCCATTTTGATACAGTAAAACGCCCGCCACGACGGCGGCGATGACGACGACGCCGCCGACTACTTTAATCTTTTTCATATCATACCTTTACCAATGGGCCAGGGTTTTTCAGATACTGTTCGATGATGGCTTTCGCCGTCCACAGACTCAGTGCACCAATCGTTCCGGTCGGGTTGTACCCGGCGTTGTTCGGGAACGACGATGCGCCCAATACGAAGAGGTTATGGGCATCCCAGCTTTGTTGATAACGGTTGAGCACGCTGGTTTTTGGGTCTTCACCCATGACTGCCCCCCCAATGGTGTGGTCACTGGCAAAACTGTATGGCGAATAGGAGGTGTTGGTGGCGTTGGTCCCGATGACCAGTTTCGCGCCCATCGCCTTGCCTATCTCGACGCTTCTGTCCTCAACGAACTTGGCAGAACGGCGATCGTTCTCGTTGTAGTCGTAGGTCACGCGCAGCAGCGGATTGCCGTTGGCGTCTTTGTACTCTGGGTCGAGATCGAGATAGTAATCTTCGTGCGAGTAGCTGGTGCCCTGCCCAAAGATGAAGGTCCCGTTCTGGAAGGCGTGGGTGTAGGCTTTCTTCCAGTCTTTACCCCAGCGTGGCGTACCCGGAGGCAGTGCATCGGCGTTACCGATTGGCCGAGCGCCGCGGGCAACCACCAAAATACCTGCCCCGCCGATGAAGCCTTTTCCGGTATGGTCGAAGTTATCGCCGTTCCAGTCGTCAACCTGCTGCGAGAGCGCCCCGGCCCCGATAAACTGATTGAGGTATTCGTCTTCAAAGAACAGGTTAGCGCCAGAAACGGTCTGGAAACTGTAGGCGCGGCCGACGACGCCGGTTTTGGTCACCGGATCGTAAGGTTTGCCGATTTGGGAAAGCAGCAGCATACGCACGTTTTGCATCTGGAAGGCAGAAAGCACGACGATATCGGCCGGTTGTTCCCACTCCTGACCGTTGCGATCGATGTAGGTCACGCCGGTCACGGTTTTACCGTCTTCAGCCTTATTGATGCGGGTGACGGCAGACTCGGTCAGCACGGTAAAGTTTTCGCGCTGCATCAGGGCCGGCACCACGCAGGCGTTCGGGCTAGATTTGGAGAAGTTGCCGCAGCCGTAATAAAGGCAGTAACCGCAGTAGGTGCAAGGACCCATGCGCACGCCAAGCGGGTTAACGTAGGCTTTGGAAGCCTGCCCCGCCGGAACCATAAACGGATGCTGCCCGAGTGACTTGGCCGCATCGCGGAACAGGTCGGTCAGGCGCATGCCTTCAAGCGGCGGCAGCGGATATTCGCTGCTGCGGTTGCCTTCAAACGGGTTACCGTCTTCGATAACCTTACCGTTGAGCTTGCCCGCTTTACCGGAAACACCGGCAATTTTTTCAAAACGGTCATAGAAAGGCTCCAGCTCTTCATAAGTCACCCCCCAGTCCTGCAGGATAAGCCCTTTGACTATCTGTTGTTTACCGTAACGCTGAACCGTTTGCGTGTAGGGTTGAAGGTCAAACGGCGTGAAGCGCCAGGCCATGCCCGCCCAGTGCGTGCCAGAACCGCCCACGTTGTAACCCATCTCGTTCAGGTTCCAGTCGCGGGAAGGCAGCGCTTTTTGGGTGCTGTTGTTACGGAAGGTTGTGGTTTCAACGGCAGGCGGGAGCAGCATGCTGCGGCGGGTATCCCAGCGCAGCTCATCGGTATCAATGGAAGGTGGGAAATCGGTGGCGGTTTCAAACCATGGGCCACGCTCAACGGCGACCACGTTAAGGCCTGCGCGGGTCAGCTCTTCGGCTATCAGGGACCCACACCAGCCCAGTCCGACGACGACAACGTCAGCTTTTGGACGGATATTTTTCATATTAGGACTCGTTGTTGCTCAATCGCTTCAGAATTCCAGCTTAAAGAGTGTTATCAATCAGGCTGGTTGGAATAATGTTTAACTTCTGACCTTTCTTGCTCAGCAGATCGCGGAAGTCATAGCGTGCACCTGGGAAACCAATCATTTTCCAGCTCGCCATATCTTTGTTTCCGCCGTAAATCGGGTCGGATAAAAAGCCTTCGCGCACGTTCTGCAATAAAAGTTCGAAGAAAACTTTGTTTTCCACATCTGGTCCCAAATCGAGCTTGCCTGCTTCCATTGCGTGCAATATCTGGTCCTGCTGGTCACCGCTCAGGTCGACGAAATTCTTGCCAAACTGTTTTTGGAGGGTCTTGTCCAGCGCAGCCAGGCCGACGCGATAACGTTCCGCTGGCGTTTTCGCCTCTTGCGGCCCCTGTTCCGGCGTGCCCTTGACGAAACGGCCAAGGCGGTAGGTGCTGCTTGCCTGACCAAAATCCCCGGCAAGTTGGCGGTCAACGAAAATGGCGCAACCGGCCTCTTTGCCGCTAATGCTCATCTCGTCGGCCGGGATAAAGCGTTCGGCAATCGCACCGACGGTATCGAACTCGTGCTGCGTAAGATACTGCAACCCCCCTTTCCGTGGCTGAGCGAGAGGTCGGGTGTCTACCTTGCCCGGTTCCCACGGTTGACCGCCTTTGACTTCCTGCGCACTGGCCAACGGAATCGTTGACGTCACGCCCAAAACGGCAATAGACGATAAAAATTCTCTGCGTTTCATGAATTTCCCCTGCTCAAATAAGTTATTACTGCACTGTCCAGAGAGTAATAAAAACGACACTTAGGAATAAAAAGAGAATGGCTATTCTTGATATAGAGACATGACAGAAAAACCGAACCCATTAGTAAATGATTATGCTTCTCATTAATCGTCAAGTTTTAAGCAATGGGAATCCGAGCATTTTTAAATAAACGCTTTGAGGTATTTATTATTGCTTAGCACTGATTAATTTACGTCGTTTTGAATATAATCCTGTTGTTAAGCCCTGCACTCATATCTTTAGCGGAATACTTTTACTATATTGATTCACAAAACAAATGTAATCGGGCGAATAGTAAACCCATTTGAAGAGTGGTGGTACTTTTGGTTTGATGGTTTCCCATCATTTATAAACAATTTTACAACATAAAATGCGCTTGCTGTTCACTTAGCGTTCCAGATAAAAAAACATGCTGATGGCGCGACAACCGTGTTGCCAAACACCGCTCGCGGGTTAAACTGCGCTAAAAGGTTGTCTCTTCTCTCAAGGAAGCCGGTATGAAAAAGCTTACCCTCGAAACGCTGGCAAAAATGGCCGGCGTTGGTATAGCGACAGTAGACAGAGTATTAAATGAACGCGGTGGCGTCTCTCCAGAAACAACACGCAAAGTTTTAAAAGCCGCAAAAGAGGCAGGATTAAACCGCACGCTACCCGAAGAACGAAGAAGTCCCTGGCAAATAGAAGTTATCTTAAGTTCAAATGATACTTATTTTTTTAAGAAGCTGGCCGTGGATTTTAGAGAGGTCGCCAATGCTCTGGGCTATCAACGCCTCACATTACACCGAACGCTTATTTCTGAATCGCAGCCAGAGAAGTTGGCTCAGCATATTATTACCTCGAGCCATAAAAGAAATGGTTTGATTATTTTTGCCCAAAATCATCCCGCCGTTTATAAGGCGCTCGAGCATTGCAAGAATAAAGGTTTGCCGGTTATTACGCTGGTCACCGATCTGCCCGAATCACAGCGCCTGTGCCATGTGGGAATTAATCAACTTCAGGCCGGGCGCACAGCGGGATTATTGATGGCCAAGATGCTTCATCAGCCCGGAGAAGTCATGATGGTCAGCGGACGCGTCGATTTTAGCGCTCACCGCCAGCGTATCGAAGGCTTCAAGGAAGTTTTGCAGCACAGGGCGCCGCACATTCGACTCACCGAAGTCCTGGCCGGACAGGACCATCCCGAGACTCTGCGTCGGCTGCTTGAACAGACGCTGGCGCAGTCTAAAAATATCGTCGGTATCTATAACACCGGTGACGTCAACGCCGAGGTGAGCGAGGCGCTGGCAAGACACAAATTGCAGGGGAAATGCCTGTATATTACTCACGAGCTCTATGACCTCACGCGGCGTTTGCTCGAAGAGAATATTTTGTCCTTCACGCTGGACCAGAACGCCCGGCAGCACGCTCAGCTTGGTTTAAGTCTGCTGCTACAGGGACTGGAAGAAGGCTTACTGCCGGACACCTATTCAGACGGCAAGGTTGAATTCAAGATTATGACCGCAGAGAACGTCGATTAGGCTTTGAGAAAACGTCAAGCTTCCTGGGCCGCCCTGTAACGGGTTGCTGGCAGACGAAGGCGTTTTACCCTAACTTGATGACAAAATGATTTTGGCACCCGTCCCTGGGTGCCAATACGTTTAATAGCCGAAACTGCGTCCCTGAAGAGGGAGATCACAATACAGCACAAACTCTTCCGCGTTTCTGGCGGCGTACAGGCGGTAGGTTTGCTGCGCAATAACCCATTTTTGCTCTTCACTGTGCCAGTTGGCAATGGCCTTAGACTCAAGCTGAAGCGCTATCTCGCGGCTTTCTCCCGGCTCGAGATGAACGCGTTCGAAGGCGACAAGACGCGCAGCGTAGCGTTTATCGGTCGGTTGAATATAGAGCTGTACGACCTCGGCACCGGCGCAATGACCGGTATTGGTCACCGTTAAACGGGCATCAATCACCCCTGATGCCTCTTCGACAGCCGCTAAATGGCTGAGCTCGAAGGTGGTATAAGAAAGGCCGAACCCAAAGGGGAAAAGCGGTTTCTGCGCGGTGCGCTCAAACCAACGATAGCCGACGTCAGAACCTTCCACGTTATAGTCAATGTGAATTATCCCTCCCTTTACCGGGCTTCCGGGTAGCGATGTGGTGCTTTCAGGATTGACTTGTTTAGGATGCGGCAACTGCGCTTCGCTGGCCGGGAAAGTCACGGGCAGACGCCCGGAGGGATTAACGCGACCAAACAGCACACCGGCAATCGCCTCACCGCCTCCCGACCCGGGGTACCACGCCTCTAACACCGCAGCAACCTCATCGAGCCAGGGTAACGTGACAGGTCCGCCGGTTTCCAGCACCACTACCGTCTGGGCATTCACCGCGGCCAGTGCCTCGATGAGCCGGTTCTGGGCCTCTTCAAGCCCCAATCCCTGCGCGTCCAGCGCCTCTGATCGCCATTCGTCGGCAAATACAATGACCGCATCCGCCTCGCGCGCCTGTTGCGCGGTTTTGCTAATATCTTCACCGCTGGAAAACACCACCTCAGCAGCGTACGACTCGGCGCGGATCGCCCACAGAGGGGAAGACGGATGATAAACTTTTTCGGTTTTAATCCCCATGAAATCAATACCCGGCAGGCTCAGGCAGCCGACCGGCGTGACCGCCGATGACCCTCCCCCACACAGCACGCCGTGGTCGGCATGCGCCCCGACCACCAGCAGCCTGTTAGCGCCTTTTCTCAGTGGCAAAGTTTGTGCCCGATTTTTCAGCAGCACTATGCCCTGCTCCGCCTCGCGCTGCGCGATAAGCCGGTGCGCCATATAATCGATATCACCGTAGCGAGTGGCTGGATTTTCGACTGCACCCACCGAGAAAAGGCTGCGCAGAATACGGCGCACCATGTCATTGATGCGTTTTTGCGGAACCTCACCTGACTCGACCGCCTCCTTCAGCGGCTGCCCGAACCAAACCTGCCGGTCGAGATTGGCACCAGACTGTACGTCCAACCCGGCCAGCGCAGCCTTCGCCGCCGAGTGGGTCGCTCCCCAATCGGACATCACCCAACCGGGATACTGCCAATCGCCCTTCAGCACCTGGTTTAATAAAAATTCATTTTCCGACGCCCATTCGCCATTCACCAGGTTGTAACCGGGCATCACCGCTCCCGGCTTGCCAATCGCATTGGCAATCTCGAAAGCCAGCAGGTCAGACTCACGCAGTGCGGCCTCGCTGAGGTCAGAACTCACCACCACGCGGCCGGTTTCCTGGGCATTAACGGCAAAATGCTTGACCGTTGAAACCACGTGCTGCGACTGAATGCCGCGCACGGAGTGTCCGGCCATGACGCCGGTTAACAGCGGGTCTTCGGAGAGATATTCAAAATTCCGCCCTCCTCGCGGCTCGCGCACCAGGTTGGCTCCCCCGGCAAGCTGCACGTTAAAACCTTTAGCGAATGCCTCGCGGCCCACCAGAGTCCCCGTTTCCTCAGCCATTTGGCGATTAAAGGTTGAAGCAAGAAGCAGTCCCGAAGCGAGCGCCGTGGCGTTATCGCCCGGGCGAATATTACCCAGCGCGCTGACGCCAAGGCTGGCGTCGCTCTGTTGCATAGCAGGAATACCCAGGCGGGGAATAGCAGGATAATAGGCAGCAGAACCTATCGCACCGTCTGGGATAGACTCACCGCCAAGCGGGATAGCCATCGGCCCTGAGAGCCAGGCAAACTTCTCCTCTTCGGTCATCTGGTTCAGTACAATTTCTGCTTTTTGATCGGCGGTTAAGCCTTCTTTCTGCCAACTGTATTTCACTCGCGATCTCCTGTTGAGGCTATTGCATGCCCATCGTGGATAAGACATTAACAACAGTACCCTAGCAAATCGCGAGGTCCATAAACCGCCTTAACGTGTTATTGCGCCGCGCCAATCTGATTGAGCGTTTCCAGGGCTTCTGCTGGAATTTTCAGCTCGGCGGCGGCCAAATTTTCCTGCAAATGCTGCGGAGAAGAGGTTCCCGGGATAAGCAGGATATTGGGCGAGCGTTGTAGCAGCCAGGCGAGTGCAACCTGCATCGAGGTTGCCCCAAGCGACTGAGCAACCTCATTCAAGCGGTTATTTTGCAAAGGCGTAAAGCCTCCCAGCGGGAAGAAAGGCACGTAGGCAATCTCCTGCACCGCAAGCTGGTCAATCAATGCTTCATCCTTACGATTTACCAGGTTGTAAAGGTTCTGAACGCAGGCAATCGGGGTGATTTTTTGTGCATCGACGACCTGTTTTGCCGTGACGTTGCTCAGACCGATATGACGAATCAGGCCTTTGTCCCGCAGGGCAGCCAGCGCTTCGAGCTGTTCATCCAGCGTCCCCTCCGCCGGTTGATGAACGTCATACATGCTGCGAAGATTCACCACATCCAGCACCTCCAACCCCAGATTACGCAGGTTGTCCTCGACGGCGCGGGTAAGATCCTCGGCGCTGAACGCCGGCAGCCACCCCCCTTTGCTGTTGCGCACCGCCCCCACTTTAGTGACGATACACAGGTCGTGCGGATAAGGGTGTAACGCCTTTTTAATCAGCTGATTAGTGATGTGTGGCCCGTAAAAATCGCTGGTATCCATGTGACGTACGCCGGACTCAATGGCATCGCGCAACACCTGAAGCGCTCGCGCCTCATCGGCTGGGGGGCCAAATACGCCTTTCCCGGCCAGTTGCATTGCGCCATAGCCCATACGTGGAACCTGGCGGTCGCCGAGTTGATAAGTCAATGTTGCTGTAGACATGAAACACCTCCTGAGTGAGTGACACAGTAATTGTATCGGTATTATTACTGTGCAACTATTAGGCTAAATAACGACAAACTGTACGGGATGGCGGACAATGCAGTTGGATATAGCCCTGCTTCACGCGGTGGTCGCGGTGGCCAAGGCGGGAGGATTTCGTGAGGCGGCACGCGTTACCGGCAGCAACGCTTCAAGGCTGAGTGATTCCGTTCGACGGGCCGAGCAGCAGCTGGGGGTGCGCCTGTTTCATCGCACCACGCGCACCGTGGCGCTGACCGAAGTGGGTAGAGCGCTGATGGAAAGGCTGATGCCGGCCATGACCGAAGTAGACGCCGCGCTGGACATCATCAATCGCTATCGCGACACGCCTGCGGGCACACTGCGCCTCAACGTGCCGGTCAGCGCCGCGCGGCTGGTGCTCCCGACGCTGGTGCCCGAGTTTTTGGCGCGTTACCCCGACATTCAGCTGGAAGTGGTGGCAGAAAGCAACGTGCAGGACGTCTTTCGCGAAGGCTGTGACGCCGGTATCCGTTATGACGAATGCCTGGAGCAGGACGTCATCGCCCTGCCCATTGGCGCTCGTCGCCAGCGTTTTGCCGTGGCCGCTTCGCCGCAGTATCTTGCACGTCACGGACGGCCTGAGCACCCCAGCGAACTGTTGAAACATCGCTGTATACGCGGCCGTTTTGCGAGCGGCGTCATCCCCGAGTGGGAGTTCGAGCGCGACGGTGAGGTAGTGCGGATTCAGCCCTGCGGGCAATTGGTGGTTAGCATTGGTGCCGCGGTTGACCTGGCGGTCGCCACCGCCATTGCGGGCGGTGGCATTATTCAGCTGTTTGAGGAATGGCTGCGCCCATCGCTTGAGAACGGCGAGCTGGAGCCGCTTCTTCAGCCCTGGTGGCCCAGCTTTTCAGGCCCCTATCTTTACTACCCTGACCGGCGTTTGACTCCGACGCCGCTCAGGGCATTCATTGATTTTATTCAGGAGAAAAATCAGCTTTCCCTCAGCAATTTCTCAGGGAAAAATCATCAGAACACGTCTTCAATCTCTTAACGGCAGCGGTTTTCTCGCGTTTTCGAGGCGTCTTTTCTGGCTGATAAAAAATCCGCAGACTCCCAGTGCGAACACCCCGGCCGCCAGAAATAGGGTGCGGGTATCCTGTGAGAGATAGCCCATAAACGCCGAGAGAAACTGCCCGAGAAAGATAGCCATCGAAAGACGCGCCAGGTTGTGGGCGCGCTGTGTCAGGCTTGAAAGTTCAACGATAAGATGATTAACCAACGGAATAGAGAAACCAAATCCGCAGCCTAACGCGACCCCACCCAATATAAACAGCGGCATTGAAGGCGCAAAGGCAAACAGCAGGTGCGCGACCCCATAACAGGCAAAGGCAACACAGAGCGTGCCAAAGTCGGAAAATCGCTTAATCAGTTTCGGCATCAGCCAGGCAGCAAACACCGCGACCAGCGACACGAACGACAGAAAATACCCTGTTTGAGCCTCAGTGATCCTCAGCGCGTGGAAATGCAGAGGCAGCAGGATGATGGCGGTGAAAAAGGTAATCATCGAGAATACCGCAGCCAGATAGGTCAACCTTATCGCCTGGGGTGCCTGTGTTTGCGTCGCTTCCCCTTCCTCCTCAGCCACGCCGTGGGCAGGGGTTTTCGGCACAAAAGCCAGGACCAGCCCCAGCAGGATCCAGGCAAACAGATACAGGCAGAACGGCCAGCGCCAACCTGCGGTTGCCAACAAACCGCCAATGAACAGGAATATCACGCCGCCAAGCTCGATAGACATCCCCTGACGGGCAATCATCTGCATTCTCTGCTCACCGCGAAAGAAGACTGAAATCATACCTGTACCGGTCGACATCACAATTGCCGTCGCCCCTCCAAGCAGAATTCGGTCGGCAAACACGGCCACCGTGCCGTGCATAAATACCCCCGCAGCGCCGAAAAGACCATAGAAAAACAGTCCGTAACACAGCGAAGGATACAATCCGATGCGATGAGCGATACGTCCGGCAAGAGGCCCGAAGATAACCACGCCCAGCGAAGGCAGCGTGACCAGCCAACCCGAGGCATGTTCGACCCCAAGCTGTCGGGCTATCGAGGGCAGCCCCGGAACAATCACGCAGCCCACCATGATGGTCAGGCAGGCTACAGCCAACAGCGTAAACCCTCCCATTTTGGACAGAGTTTTCATGCTAATCCTTAAAAAATGAATAGTGACCGTTAAACGGAATATATAACCACTGTACGGTCACACTTTTAAGGCCAATTTATGATAATGTCAACGTCTCAACATTGAAGATCGATGTTATTCACCCGTTTAAATAAAGGATCCAGGGATGTCGGAAGAGTCGGACAAGAACGGCAAACAGGTCATCGCACGCGCCGCCGAGGTGCTGCGGGCGCTGGAAAAATCACGCGTGGGAATGAGTCTGGCGCAGTTGGCCAGAGAGACCGATTTGCCGCGCACGACGGTGCACCGGTTAGTGAATGCGCTTGAGGCACAGCAGCTGGTTCAGAATGCTCACGATGGCATCAAGCTTGGCCCGGCCCTGGCCCGCATGGCTGCCGCTGCGCATACCGATTTTGTGACTATCGCCAGACCGGCGGTTGAGGCGCTGGGCAGAAGAACGCGCGAAACAGTCGACGTCAGCGTGTATCGAAATCTGCATGCAATTTCCGTGGATCAATACGCATCGGATCAAGAGCTGCGGGTGGTTTCTGCCGTTGGCACAGCATTTCCGGCCCACTGTACCGCCCTCGGCAAGGCCATCCTGGCGCAGCTGCCCGACGAGTTTCTGCTCAAAGCCGTCTCGCTGAATCTTGAGGCCAGGACCCGACAGACCCTGACCACGCGTGAAGCGCTGCTTGAGGACATTGCGCAAACCCAACGCAGGGGCTATGCGCTGGATATCGAAGAGCACGCACGCGGCGTCTGCGGCATAGGTGTCTGTTTCAAAACCGGGCACAGTGATTTTTATGCTATTTCACTGGCGGTACCAGCGCTGCGTTTCGAAGACGAGTCTGCATCACTCATCGCCGCCCTGCTGAAATGCAAGGCCGAAATTGATTCGCTGCTATGATGCCAGAGCGTCCCACAGCAGTGAGCCTCCTGCCAGCATCAGCATGGCATCTATCAGGTAATTAAAGGTTTTTTCAGACATTTTAATGACAAAACGCTTGCCAATGTACATACCTGTCACGAGTGTCACCCCCACCAGCAGGCCGCTTATCAACAGCGGAGCAGGCAGTGCGCCAAGCGCCCCAAAGGTTGAGGCTTTAGCCAGATAGATGGCAAACGAGGCCGCGGCTTCCGTCGAGAGCAGCGCGCCTTTTGCCAGCCCGTAAGCGGCAAAAATCGGGATAGTCAGCGGACCCGTCGAGAAAACCACGCCGGTAAGGTAGCCTACCAACGCCCCGGCCAGCGCCAGTTGCCAAAGGTTGAGCGTAAACGCCCGCGCTCTTGCCCAGAAGCGCAGCGGAACCAGCAGAAAGAAAAAAAGCCCGATAAAAACGTTCGATAAGGCGGCAGGCATTATCCACAGCGTATTTGCCCCCAGCACGGCGGCCGGAATACCGGGAAGTGAATAGGTAAAAAATGCCTTGAAATTAATCTCCTTGCGCCAGAGATAAACGCGCGAAATATTTCCCATGATTGCCGCGATTGCCATTATCGGGATTGCCGCCTTTGGCCCAAAAGTGTAGGCCAGCGACGGCAGCAGCATAATCGATGCCCCTGTCCCTACTATCCCGCTAATGACACCGGCCCCAATCCCTATCATCACAATGATTAAATACATCACGCCATACGCTCCTTTCTGAATACGATAAGCGCGATGATAGCGATTAATAAATTCACAGACTCGTGATAAAACATCACAGGACTGTGAGTAAAAAGGAGCGATCGTGCATTCTCTTCCCCCTCTGACCGCGCTGAGCGCGTTTTTCGTCGCCTGCCATGCGGGCAGTTATACTGCGGCGGCCAAAGAGCTGTATATCACTCATGGCGCGGTCAGCCGACATATTCAGGTAGTTGAAAAATGGTTCGGCGTTAACTTGTTTATCAAGCAAGGGCAACGCCGGGTGCCGACACCTTATGCCCTCACCCTCGCGCGCGAGTTGGGCGGCGCCTTGGATACGCTGTCTGATATTGCTTTGCGCTACGGCAACGGTGGCCGAAATAACGTGTTCAACGTCAGCGTGCCCACGACTTTAAGCCTGAAATGGCTGCTGCCGCGCCTCGATGATTTTTATGGCCGCTATCCGCAGGCGAACCTGCAGATATCCTCGGCCAATACTGAACAGCTGCATATTATCGGTCACTATGACCTGCTGATACGGCGTGAACCCAGTATGACCGAGTATTCGGCAATCCCCTTTCTGCAGGACACTCATTGCCTGATGGCCTCGCCTGATTTGCTGGCGCGTTATTCGATAAAGACGGTAGAGGATATTGTTGCCTGCCCAAGAATAGAAACGCTAACGCGGCCGGGGCATTGGAATCAGTGGCTGGAAGCCGCAGGGGTGAAGAAAATACCGGTGAATGGATCCCGCCGTTACGATCATTTTCACGTTTCGCTGCACGCTATGCTGGAGGGAATTGGGATAGGCTTAGGACCGGTCAATACGCTGTCGGCGGAAATTGTGCGCGGAAATTTAGTGCCACTGTTTCCAGATATCCGCATTGCCCCATGTCACTATCATGCCCTTACGCCGGTCGGTGTGCAGAAGACCTTGCTGCATCAGGCGTTTGAAGACTGGCTAGTGACACAGGGCTGCGCCTAGGCTATGCCCCCATATTGGCTGGCTGAGTGGCTGACTTCTTGTGCTGAGCCTTTTTCTCTTTCATTTTCCAGAAAACAAACAGCATCACAAACCACAGCGGTGAAACGCACAGTGCGGCCAGCGTGTCCGGATCGAACAGCATAATGAAAATAGTAAAGGCAAAGAACAACAGCGTAAGCCAGGTCATTGGAACACCCGCTGGCATTTTAAACGTTGATTTTACGTGTAAATCTGGACGTTTTTTACGATAGACCAGATAGGCCACCAGAATCATTGCCCAGCTGTAAATCACCAGGATCGCGGCCAACGTAGAGACGATGGTGAACAGGGTCATAACATTGGGCACCAGGAACAGCAGTAAGGTACCGCTCAGCATGCAGAAACAAGAAAAGAACAGGCTGCGCACCGGAATTGACGTTGTTCTGGAAAGAATACGGAACTGCCAGTGGGCATGTTTCTCAACCGACAGGCCATACAGCATGCGAGTGCTTGAATAGACACCACTGTTGGCCGAGGACATTGCCGAGGTGAGTGCGACAAAGTTGATAATGGCGGCGGCGGCCGGCAGACCGGCTTTATCAAACAGCAGCACAAACGGGCTGACATCTGGAGAAATGGCCGCCCATGAGGTCACGGCGATAATCACCGTCATCGACAGCATATAAAAAATGATGATACGCAGCGGCAGCGCGTTGACCGCTCTTGGCAGGATTTTCTCAGGATTCTTGGTCTCAGCGGTCATCGTACCGAGCAGCTCAATACCGGTATAAGAGAAAATAGCGATTTGGAAACCAGCCAGGAATCCGGCTATGCCGTGGGGCATAAACACCGCAGGGTCAGTCAGGTTGTGCACGGAAGCGCGGACGCCGTCCGGCGAGGTCCAACCGGTTGCCACCATCCAGCCACCGGTCAGGATCAGCGCAATAATGGTCACGACTTTGATAAGCGCAAACCAGAACTCGGCTTCACCGAACATTTTTACCGACAGTAGGTTGAACAAACACAGTACGCCGAGCGTAAACAGCGCCGGGATCCAAGCAGACATGTGTGGGAACCAGTACTGCATGTAGCCACCACAGACCACTACGTCGGCGATGCAGGTGACTACCCAGCTCAGCCAGTACGACCAGCCGAGAAAAAAGCTCGCCTTTGGGCCGAGATAATCTGCTACAAAATCTGCGAAAGAACGATAATCAAGCTTCGAGAGCAAGACCTCCCCCATCGCCCGCATCACCATGTACATGAAGAAGCCAACCAGCATGTAAATAATGAGAATCGAGGTGCCGGAAACGGCGATATTCTTGCCAGCGCCCATAAAAAGGCCGGTACCAATAGCACCGCCGAGGGCGATCATTTGAATGTGGCGCTCGCTCAAGCCACGCTGAAGTTCTTGAGGAGCATCAAGCTCATCGGCAGGGGTAACCTGCCGTTCCGTGTTTTTTTGGGTCATTGCAATTCCTTTCCCTTGCAGAAAAGCCATGGAGCGGCGGGTTGAGGGAAGCATGCTGACCTTGGACTTTAACAAAGTCAACACACAAAAACAGCCTTCCATTCACTTTTTGACCCATTTCAAAGTTCTGATAATTGAGGGAAAAAACTTTTTTATGCACCAAATTGAATGGTAAATGCATAAATAAGCATCTCTATAGGGCTATCTACTATGTATAATTATTCATTTAATGAATAGGTTTTGGGCCTAAAAAGACCTTTTTCCTCTGTCGCAAATAAAGACAGTTTTCTAAAAGCTGATAAAATCACTTTCGCACAGTTAATTGCACTTCTCTTCCACAGCTTCACAAAATAAATGACTTTATTTAAAAAGGCTTTTTATGGAAAAGTTATCCTACGCGTCAGAAAGCAGTACATCTCCCTGGACTACCTACCTGCGTCAAATCGATCGCGTCGCCCCTTACCTCGGTGACCTGTCTCGCTGGATTGACACCCTGCGTCATCCAAAACGCGCACTGATTGTTGATATCCCTTTGCAAATGGACGACGGTTCTATCCGCCATTTCGAGGGTTATCGCGTGCAGCACAACCTTTCACGCGGACCGGGTAAAGGCGGCATTCGTTATCATCCGGACGTTGATCTCAATGAAGTGATGGCCCTTTCCGCCTGGATGACCATCAAGTGTGCGGCCGTCAACCTCCCTTACGGCGGCGCTAAAGGCGGTATTCGTGTCGATCCTTTCGCGCTGTCAGACGGTGAACTTGAGCGACTCACCCGCCGCTACACCAGTGAAATCGGCATTATTATCGGGCCACAGAAAGATATTCCGGCTCCCGACGTCGGCACTAACGGCAAGGTTATGGCCTGGATTATGGACACCTACTCCATGAATCACGGCACCACAATTACCGGCGTCGTGACCGGTAAACCCATCCATCTTGGCGGCTCACTGGGACGTGAAAAAGCCACCGGCCGTGGCGTCTTTGTGACCGGACGTGAAGTCGCGCGCCGTGCTGGCATCGAGACCGAAGGTGCCCGCGTTGCGGTGCAGGGCTTCGGTAACGTAGGCAGCGAAGCCGCACGCCTTTTCGCCGAAATTGGCGCCCGTATTGTGGCTATCCAAGACCATACGGCGACCCTGTTTAACGATCAGGGTATTGATATGGCGGCATTAAGTGAGTGGCAGATTCAGCACAAGCAGATTGCAGGCTTCCCAGGCGCACAGGAAATCGACAGCGAAGCCTTCTGGACGACGCCAATGGATATCTTGATTCCTGCCGCACTCGAAGGGCAAATCACCCTCGAACGCGCCAAACTGCTTTCGTGCAAACTGGTGCTTGAAGGCGCAAACGGCCCAACCTTCCCTGAGGCGGACGATATTCTTTCAGAGCGCGGCGTCATTATCGTGCCTGACGTCGTCTGTAACGCAGGCGGGGTAACGGTCAGCTACTTCGAATGGGTTCAGGATATGGCGAGCTTCTTCTGGAGCGAAGAAGAGATCAACGCGCGGATGGACAAAATCATGACTGACGCGATGGTACATGTTTGGGAAAAAGCCAGAGACAAATCCTGTTCACTGAGAACCGCAGCCTATATCGTGGCCTGCGAACGCATTCTCATGGCACGTAAGGACCGGGGTATTTATCCAGGTTAATTCACCCTAGACTTCATCATTTTATTAATCCCGTACGTGGTAAATTCCGTACGGGATTTTTTTATCACTTTTTGATAATGAAGAAACGTCCTTTTTCTGGCATAAAGAACTGCGAAAAATTCGGGCTATAATTATTATCTTAAATAATGGCCTGCGACAATGGATTGAAAAATAACGGGGTGAAATTTATGCGTAAATTAACGACTGCATTGCTGTGTATGGCTGCTTTATTACCTGCCTCCTGGGCAAATGCGCAGGTTATTACCAAAGAACAGCAGCAAAAAGTGGAGAAGAAAGCATTGGGCGGCGGTAAAGGCACTGTTGATGCTGCCTTTGCGTTTACTCGTGATAAAGCAAAACCCGATCAGGCTATTAAAGAACTGAGCTGGTTGACCATCAAGCCCGGCGACTCGATTGGCTATCACAAGCATAAAGACAATGAAGATGCCTATATCATCGTCTCCGGCACCGGCACTTTTAAAGACACCGACGGCAACGATTATCCGGTTAAAGCGGGCGATATTACCATCGTGCGCAAGGGCGAGTCACACGGCCTGACCAACAGCGGTAAAGAACCGTTGGTCATCGTGGACGTGATTGCTGCACAACAGTAATCAATCGACCCGCAGAGGTCATGATAATCCGGGAGCGTCTTCCCGGATTTTTTATGTGCACAGCATTCCCTGAAGCAAGCTCAACTAGCAACTCGATTAGCACCGTGAGTCGCCCACTTTCCTCATCATCGCCACAATCATAAGCGCCATTGACCTGAAAACCGACTCTCCGTTGAAGGCGTTGTTATCCGCTGAACCCCTCGATTTGAGCGATTTCCCCTTATTTCTCTGGAAGAAAAAGTATTTTCTCTATATCAGCAAGGTTGATTCCGACCCAGTAGTCGTGAATTCCATTCAGTGAGTTTATATATCTTATCTTAAAGCAGAAAAACTCAATGTTACAAAAAGAAACAAATGGTTACGATTGCAGAACCTTAATAATACAAAGACATTTGACATGAAACTAAACCACCTAGCTATAGCGATTGCTCTCGCCTCTGTCCCAGTAATCGTCTTTAACCAAGCACAGGCCAGCATTAATGTCTTTCTTGATAAAAACGCTTTAAAAAACAACGTTGAAGGGGCGCTTTCTGGTAGTGTGAAATTCGCCCAAACCCATACTATTGATGCGAGTGGCAACAGTGAACAAGAAATGCCAAGACTCACGAGCACGCGTGACACATTGGTGATGTTTATTCCGCAGCAACAAAATATGAAGAGAATTACCCTGCGTGCGTATGACAAAAGTGGTGCCTTACTGGGTAGCCTAGTGATGAACGACCCGGATCGGTTAGCAAAATCTGACCGCCCTGCTGACAGCAAGAAGCCGGACGTAGTTTACAGTGATGAAGCGTGGAGTCAGAGACTGCCTGCCGACTGGGTCCAGCCGGGTTTATCTCTGGAGTTTTCTGCTGATAATGGACGTGAGAGCAGGCTAAAAAAAATCGATATCGGGGGTGAAACGCAGGTTGTTTTACAAAACATCCGTATCGGTATGCTAACGGCTCCTGGACCGCTGAAAGATAATGCATTAGAAAAAGAATCGGAGAAAATGGCGCGTGATTATTTCCAGAAAATACCGGTTTCGCAATTAATTGTTGGCAACTACTCACCACTTCACTTAAAAGAAGTCGTTTTATCCACCGGGAAAAAATATACCTCACAAAGTGAGGATATAGGCAGTGGTTACGATGGTGATATGCGGGAAAATATTGCTAAAGGTGTTATCTCCATGGGTATTAATAATGCCAATTTTGGTATTAACTCTTCTCAGGGCGAACGCCAGTGGCAAGCCGCCCTTTTTCATCAGGTCGCTGTTCATCAATCCTGGGGACAATACCGTAACGGCAAGCTACAGCATGGATTTAGCGGCGGTAATGGCATGGCCACAGTGTACGACACGGACGGCAATGAGTTTAGTCACGAAGTCGGCCATGGTTATGGAATGGGGCACTATCCGGGGGGCGGGAAGTACGCCACTCACAATCAGAACTCAGGTTGGGGATGGGACGAAAATCAAAACCGTTTTATTGCTAATTTTTTCTGGGATAGGAGCGGAGATGCGGTTGTAGAAGGCCATACCACTCCACCTTTTAAAGGAATTTATCGTTTCAACAGTGACACGATGGGCGGCGGTGTAGCCAGTTCTCCACTTTCTCGCTATACCCTCCACACCGGCTATACCCAAAAACGCATTCAGCAATCGCTGGAGTCAACCGGGGTCATTACGCCAACCTCTGCTTCTGGTTATCTGAAGTGGGATGAAAAACAAAAGAAAATGGTTGAAGCGAATGACTTACCGCGCCGCAAACCATCGGTATTTGGGGTTCCTGTGACTACGCTAGTGGGCTTTTATGATCCGCGCGATGAGCTGGAAAGTTATATTTATCCTGCCTTACAGGGCAGTTATGGTTATATTTATCGGCCAGAGCCTGTCAAAGCGGGGCAATGTTGGGCCGAGGTTGCTTACCGTAACGGTGAATCCGAGAAATTTGCGCTGGAAGGGACACGTATACAATCTAACCATATGAATAAATTCCACATCAATGTGCCTAGCAGCAAGCACCCCGAATCCATGATTATTGCCTGTCCATCTAAAAACATGGAGGAAATGTATACCCAGTGGAAGCTGAAAAAACTCGGTGTAGATAAAATTTACCTCTGGGACACAAACAAGAATGAAAAACTGGGGTCCGTCTACAACTATGAGGAATATCAATATTATTTCAAACTAAAAAGTAAGCCTTTCTGGTACTTCCCTACGGCAAAAGTAGACAATAGGGATTGGACTTATTTAACCGATGAGAAAACACTTAAGGATGAATATGAGAACCAGCTTTCTTTGCTGAACGCAGACTATTTTGGTCAAAATGTGTTAGCGCAGAGCGATATTCACACCGCCAGCGTTGCCCCAATGCCTGCTGCAACAGTAGGACATCTTTTTGCAAAAAACGCAGCACAAGCGCCAGTTGCCGTAGCCGGAGACGATTTTACCGTCACACCAACCAAATACTTGTCTACGGCTTACGAACTGGATGCCAGTGCTAGCCAGAATGCGGTGTCATATAAATGGACCATCCTGAAAGGCGCGGGTACCTTCTGGTTACAGGAGAAACACGCAGGTTTGTGGGTCAGGGAAGTGAGAAGCGCTAAAGCACGAGCCCTAATCCCAGCAAATACTCGCGGTGAAGTCACCTACCTGCTCACCGTAACGAGTAAAGAGGGTAAAACAGCCACCAGCCAGATAACTGTTTCAGTGAAAGAGAATGAACAAGTGAATCAGGACCAGGCATTTATGGACAGCCTGAATCTGCGCATGACTTCTCAAGATAAAGATTCCAGCGTGTTCTTCACCGGGAATATCGATGTCGGTACACAGCCTACCAGCAAACCGGGATACGTTTGGACACTGCCAAGCGGAGCAAGTGGCGCAAACAACGGCAAAACTGAGCAATCTTTCAGCATCATGAAAACCGACCGCATCCAAACGCTGAACGTCAGCGTGCAGGCCGCTGCAGGTAAGGTCTCGCGTACTCTGCGACATACGATTATTGTTCCTGCCAAACAGGAGAACAACAACATACCGGCCTGGGATAGCGCGAAAACCTACACTAAGTCCTGCGTTAAAGTCAGTTATAACGGCAAAGTATGGCTGAATGGTTGGTGGACCCGGGGTGAAAAGCCGAATAACAGTGGCGAGTGGGGTGTATGGCGTCAAGAAGGAAGCAAAAACATGCATCTATCTTGTAAGTAAATGATGCTATGCAACTCGTAGTGCCTGAAATTCAATATAGGCACTACGAGTTGCTTTGAGGGGTCATTTGGCCGTTAATTCACAATGATTCATTTTATGCTTCAAATTTACATTGCAGATTTTTTCATCCCCTGACATGCCCGGCACACCGATACCCTCTCAAAGTGCGCTTTACAGCAGTCTTCCCCCCAATACCGTCGCGGAACGCCCGGTGCCGAGATAGTGGGTCTCTAGAACAATGATGTTTGCCGCCGGAGGCAACAGGCAGAAGAGATAGAGTACGGCGGGGTTTTTGCCAACCAGGGTTTGCCCAGTCGCTCTGGCAATAAGCAGCAACAGCGTCATGGGCACGGTCAGCGCATCCCTGTGCCTGCTATTTCATGACGACACGCCAGTCAGATTCCGATCGGCTGATAACCCTGCCACTCTGGGCTGAAAGGTTTACCCGCATTGCTCGGCGTCAGATGGACATAAAGATCGCCGACTTTGTCCAGCAGGATACAATCATCTACGTCGGTAAGATTATCTTTATGCTGGTGCAATTTACCCTTCAACAGCGACTCGAGGCCTCGGGCCTTCGCCTCACGGGAATCCTCGGCAACGAACAAGTCAAAGGCGTGCAATTCGGCTAACGACGAGGGGTCGTAAGCGCCTGCATTCACAAAAAACAGTTTCTTATTATCGGCCGGCGGAGTCTCAGACAGCGAGACCGCGTAGCCGTCTGCCCAGGTAATTCGAGCATAGCCATCAACGTGAATTTTATCGGCATCACCGAACCAAGCCTCACGCAGTGCAGGCCAGGCATGTTCCGGCTTTTCGGCGGGGACAAACTGGATGTCATGGACTTCAATATTCGATTTTCCGGCATTCCCGCCGACATAAAACATAAAAAGATGCACGCTGAATTCCTCATTAAAATCACGTTTTTTCAAAAAGAAAGATATCACCCCACCTTCGCTATATAAAATAAGCTGAGCGGCGAGACCGGGATCGTAGATAACCGGCTGAGGGAACCAGGGATCTCCCCTCTGATACTCGATAAATCACGCGATAACGTTTGCAGCAAATCAGGATGCGGATAAATTGCCCAATATCCCCAGCCCGACAGGGATTCAGCTTGTCCGGTGTGTACCTCATCAGGGTTGACCAACACAATATGCCCCTGCGGCGCAACGTGGTCTCCTCCGCTGCGGTAGAAACGTTGGGCACCCTTTTCAATCAGTAGAATTCAAAATGTCTCATGCACGTGGCGTGAAAAAAACTGCTCGCGGTAGGATGCCTTGAGCATCTCAAGGCCATTAAATTCTGGCAGTTGATAGAACCTCGCCTGTTCTTTTATAGGAATCACTTTATTGAAATAAACTCGCCGCTAAGGGGAAGTAATCTGTATACCTCTAGTTTATTTTAAATTCTTGAACAAAATGGCTGTGGGAAAAAATTTATGTCCTTAAATTTGGTAAAAATGAATGCTTAAAAATCTTAACCATCTTACACTCGCCGCCAGCGATATCAGCCGTAGCCTGCAATTCTACGTCGAGATTCTCGGATTCATTCCGCATGCGCAGTGGGATCAAGGGGCTTACCTTTCACTGGGGCAGCTATGGCTTTGCCTGTCGAAGGACAGCGTCGACACAAAACGAGACTATACGCATTATGCGTTTACCATTGGCATACAAGACTTTACGGACTTCATCTTAAAATTGCGCCAGGCTGGCGTTGTTGAATGGAAAGAAAATCGTAGTGAAGGTGAATCCGTCTATTTTCTCGATCCTGACGGTCACAAACTTGAAGCCCACTGTGGTGACCTGCAAAGCCGCCTGCAAGCCTGTCGACAAAATCCCTACCAGGGAATGAAATTTTTTTGAACCTGTCATCAGATCTGCCGTCATAGTACGGCATAATTTTTGGAAAGAGATAGCTGGCGGAATGATTGATTTTAGTGAAGCAGTAAAACGTTCTCAGGATAAAACCGATTTCCGGATCCGATTAAAACTTATCGCAGAACTCCGCCAGTTTCCCGGCGAACAGAGCCAGCAGATGTTATTGAGCATTCTGCAAAACGATTTTGTGTTTTCAGTCAGGCTGGCGGCATGGGAAGCACTGGACGCCGTCGGCGTGGTGCAGAAAAAACCAAAAATCGTGCGCGATCATCCTTTAATGGGTTTTCTGGGAGACATCAGATTCCAGTTAATTCGTATGGGCGCCTGGGCAGGTGACGGCTCCTTTACTAACTAGTGCCCCGGTGAAGGAAGCGAAAGCCCCCGCAAAATCGTTTGTAGCCACTGGTTCGCTGCGCTTTTACCGCTAAAACGGTGGCTGTATATTTTCACCTGATAATTCGGCACATAAAAAGGCAGCGGGAAAGCGTTGACGTCGACCAGTCGGCAGAATTTTTCTGCGGCAAAGCGTGGAAGGGTCATCAGCAAATCACTCTGCGCGACAATAAATGGCGCACTTAGCATCGAGGGGGTTTTCAGGGTCACATGACGGTGGAGCCCCATTTTTTCGAGCTGAAAATCAATCACACCCCGCGCCTCATTCCAGGGCGTCACCACGACGTGGTGAGCTTTCAGGTACTCCTCTGTGGTTAACGTGGCAAACTCCTTACGTCTGATGGCGACATATTGATCCTCGAGCCAATCAATCGCCTGTATTTCATCATGTATATTTTCATCGGGTTCGCTAAAGCCCAGCGCAAAATCCAGATGGCCAGCCAGTAACTCATTAATGGCCAACATCTGTGGCGAATAGAGCAGCTCAAACTTCACGCCGGGCGCTCGCTTTTGCAGTTCGGCCATCAGTTCCGGGAAAACGCAAAACGCGGTGTAATCGGTGATAGCAACCTTGAAACACACGTCGCTGGTCAACGGATTGAAATCCGGCTTGGGCATCAGGTGAAAATTAAGCAATCGCAGCGACTCGGCGACGGGCTCTGCCAACTGATTGGCATAAAGACTCGCCCGCATCTGATTTCCTTCGCGGAAAAACAACGGATCGTTTAACGTGCTTCGCAATCGGGTCAGCGCATGGCTGAGTGCGGAAGTACTCATCGCCAACTCGTCAGCGGCGAGCGTGACCGATTGATGCCGATAAACGGCATCGAAGGCCAGCAATAGATTAAGATCGAGTCGACGCAGCGCAGAATGCATAATTTTCAATTTCCATTGATAAGATTGCACTTAATTCAATATTAAACTGAGTTTATGCTATCGCCTTACACATGAACAGACACAGGACCTTTCCACTATGAGTATTAAAATTCGCTCAGCCGTTTCCGACGATGCGCAGGCGATTTTCGACATGATTGTCGAGCTGGCGATTTATGAAAAAGCGCCACAGGAAGTTAAAACCAACGTCGAAGAGATCCGTGCCACGCTGTTCGGTGAAGGCAGTAAAACGGAAGCGCTGGTGTGTGAGGTTGCGGGCAAGGTCGTGGGCTATGCCGTGTTCTTCACCAGCTACTCCACCTGGCTGGGCCGCAACGGCATCTATATGGAAGATTTGTACGTTTCACCCGAGTCTCGCGGCGTCGGTGCAGGCAAAGGTATGCTGCAACAGATTGCTCAACTGGCCGTTGAACGCAACTGCGGTCGTCTGGAGTGGAGCGTTCTCGACTGGAACCAACCGGCTATCGACTTTTATCTCAGTATCGGTGCAAAACCCCAGGATGAATGGGTGCGATATCGCCTGGATGGTGAAGCGCTGGTGTCATTCGCAGGACGCTGATAAGGCTGAATCAGCGTCCGTTAGGGTTTACTCGGCCCTCAGGTCGTCGTAAGACACCATAACGTGTTCGGCAAACGCCGGGCGCTGGGTCAGGTTCTGGTAATACTGCTCGACGGCCGGGAACGAGGCTCTCTCGATGGCGATATCAAAGTAGCGATACAGGACGTGTCCGAACTGAATATCCGCCAGCGTGAAGGCCTCACCGGCAAGAAATGGCTGTTTAGTCAGCTGATTTTCAGCAATTTGCAGGTATTTGTGGAAAACATTTAACGCACTGGCAATCGCCTTCTCGTCTCTGTCTTTAGCCGCCGTTCTGACCACTCGCCAGAAAATCGGGCCGGTAAAGGTTCCGGCAATATTTATCTTCGCCCATTCGGCCCATTTATCGACGTTGGCACGCGCCTGTGGCTGCTGTGGCCAAAAATCGCCCGTGCCATATTGGGTTGCCAGATAGCGCAAAATGGCTCCGGTCTCCCAAATAGCCTCGCCGCCGTTGTCGCGCAGTACCGGCACGGTCCCGTTGGGATTCATTTCCAGAAACTCTGGCGTATCGTTACCACCAAATTTGTGTCCAATATCATAACGTTCATACGCCAGATTAAGTTCAGCAATACACCACATGAGTGCCTGCACGTTGGACGATGTCTTCCTTCCCCAGATGCTGAGTTTGCCTTGCATTTTTGATTCCTCTTAAAGATACCGCCCCAGTTCCGATTTGGCTCTGGAAACAATCCAGTCTCTAAACTTTTTACCTAAACGGGTTAACAGCGCCGACTCGTCATAGACCAGATGATATCCGGTCGATACCGTCACCGCAGCAGAAATAGGACTCACTAACCGCCCCTCCGCCATTTCCTGCTCAATTAATGAACCGCGAATAAGCGCAATGCCCTTTCCTGCCAGCGCGGCGTCAATCACGCCGTTTGAATTAATAAAAACAGGACCGCAATTCGCGTCGCTATCATCGACGCCCAGCGCACGAAACCAAAGCCGCCAGTCAAGACGGTGTTCATCGTGAAGCAACGTGTAGCGCAAGATATCGCGCGGGCCGCTAAAAGTGACGTTTGCCGGAATAAGACCGGGGCTGCATACCACTTGCAGATTGTCATTGAGCAGCAGCTCCGACTCGAGAGCCGGAAACTTGCCCGTCCCATGCCTGATGGCAAAATCCACGCCTTCCGACAGCAAATCGACAAGCCGATTGGTGGTGCTGATACGGACCTCAACCCCCGGATGCAGACTCTCAAACTCAGGCAAACGCGGCAAAAACCATTGGGTAGCAAAACTGCTGGTGCAGCTAATCGTCAGGCGATTGTTATTGCCCTCATCACGCAAACGCTGCGTCGCCTCGGCAATCTGGCTAAAGGCCGGTTTGATGGCGCGCAGATAAATGCGTCCCTGAGACGTGAGTTCTATAGCGCGTGGCCCACGAACAAACAGCCGCACGCGCATCAGATCTTCCAGCTTGGCAATTTGCTGACTTATCGCCCCCGGCGTCACGCTAAGCTCCTCGGCGGCTTTCTTCATGCTCATATGCCGCGCGACGGCCTCAAAACACATAAGGGCATGTAAAGGAGGAAGTTTCATGGTAGGCCCATCATCCGGTTTAGTTAAACTCAACTGTATGCGAATAAATGATTTGTTATCAACATCCTTTGATTCTAAAGTCGGTCCACAGCACAAGATGCTTCATCAATATTTCAACGAAACGTTTAGCCGAGCGAGAGAACAGCATGAGAGCAGCGGACTGTCTGAGATTGTTATTATTAGCAGCGATATGGGGCGCCAGTTTTCTGTTTATGCGAATAGCGGCCCCTGCCTTTGGCGCAATAAACACCGCATTTCTCAGGGTGTTCTTTGGCTTTGTTGGGCTAGGCATTATTTTGCTCGTTATGCGGACGCCGATTAAATTTAACGGCAAGACTACAACGTCGATGCTGCTCGGCGTGATTAATTCCGGACTCCCTTTTCTGATGTACAGCCTGGCAGCGAGATGGCTACCGGCGGGTTATTCCGCCATTCTCAATGCCACCACGCCGTTGATGGGGGCACTGATAGGTTTTTCTTTATTCGGGGAAAAACTCAGTTTCAAAAAATGGGCGGGAGTCTTGCTGGGGCTGTTCGGTATTACGCTGATAACGACAACCGACGAGATTAATGGTTTCGACAATGTCCTCTGGGGCGTACTGGCCTGCCTGATAGCGACAGCCTGCTACGGCTTTGCCGGATATCTTGCAAGGCGATGGATTTCCAATAAAGGCGGATTAGATCCCAAAATTGTCGCCTTTGGAAGCCAGATGGGGGCGACCTGTTTCTTGCTGCCGTTCTTCGGTTATACCACCACGTTCGGCCCGGCGGTGAATTGGCTTAGCGGCGAGGTATGGATCTGCGTGCTTGCGCTCGGTCTACTCTGTACCGCGTTGGCCTATATTCTCTATTTCCGATTAATCGCCGATATTGGCCCAATGCGCTCCCTGACGGTGACCTTTTTGATCCCCCCGTTTGGCATCTTGTGGAGTTACCTGGTGCTCGACGAAAAGGTGAATCAGGGCTTCGCACTGGGCGGCGTGATTGTTGCCGCTGCCGTCTGGCTAGTGGTTGCCCCGGCCAAAAAAAGCGCCGTCGAGCACACAGATTCTCTCAGACACTAGCAGAGCGGCTTGCCATAAGCCCTGACTTCATTCTCCAGGAAGTCACAACCGGCGGTCACTCAATAAACCGCCGCAGGCCGCTAATAGAGCAAGCGCGCGTTCAGCACCCGAGTCTCTTTGCAACCTGATAATTTTCACTCCAGAAAATTACCCCTCGACAGGTTGCCAGATAAAACGCTCATGCCGTTTCTCAATAGTCCCCACCGAGCTGCCGCTAAAGTGGGAGCTAAAATAGGTCGTGCGATCGCGGGCAACCTGCTCCAGAACCTGTAGACGCGTTTTTTCTGCCAGCGGCTTGTCTTCACAAAATACGCACGCCAGCTGCGGTTGCTGAATTTGCCGCAGATTATGTATGACGTCTCCGGCAAATAGGCCCTGTTCTCCGCCTGAGGTTAAACGAATGGACGTATGGCCGGTGCAATGACCGGGGGTAGGAAAATATTCGAAGGCTTCATCAATCACGCCGCCTGAAGCCGGAATGAAATCGGCCAGGCCCGCCTCTACAATCGGCACTACGCTGTCGAGAAACGCAGCATAACCCGACACCGTCTTGCCCTGTTCAGTCAGGAAAAACTGATAGCTCTGTTGTGGAAATACATAGCGCGCATTGGGGAAAGTCGGCACCCACTTCCCGTCCTTAAATGAGGTATTCCATCCCACATGGTCGGTATGAATATGGGTTATCAGCACATAATCGACCTGCTCAGGCGTAACGCCCTGTTCGGCCAGACGTTGCAGGAACGGATTATCGAGATCGCTAAAACGTGGGGAAGGACGCTCCCTGCCGTTGCCAATTCCAGTGTCAATCAGGTAAATCTTGCCATTGTTTTTTACCAGCCAACCATGAACGCTTAGCGTGATTAATTCAGCAGCGTCGGTCCATTGCGGGAATAAAAAATCTGATTTGAATTCGAGCGAGGTTTCAAAGATTTTACTAACGACGGCCGTGCCTAGCTTGTGGCCTGAAAGCTGCTGCGACATAATGGACTCCAATTGATACCGAACGGTATCAAAATAATGAGACCGATCGGTATCATTCGTCAAGAGGTGATGATGAAAAATACAACAGAGCAAAAAATCCCTCCGCGAGAGCGCATTCTGGCCGCCGCAGAAGAGCTGTTTTATCAGGAGGGAATACGTGGCGTGGGCGTTGAGGCGATTGCCGCCAGAGCCAACACCACAAAGATGTGTATTTATCGCCATTTTGAATCGAAAGATGCCTTGGTGGCCGAATGGCTGCGTCTGGCCTCCGAAAAATATGACAACGTGCTCGAAAACTTGCAGGCACGATTTGAAGACTCCCCTAAAGCGCAACTGATGGGATGGGCGAATTTTATTACCGACAGGCTCCTTGCCAAAGACTGCCGCGGCTGTGCATTCGCTAATTCGGTTGCTGAAATACCCGATAAAGATCATCCGGCGCGCCAGGTGATTGAACGGCATCAGGTCAATCTGAGGCAGCGTTTAACGCAGCTATGTGAGCAGGCGGGAATAGAGGATCCGCAGACCAGCGTCTCGGAGTTGATCTTTGTTGTTCAGGGCGCACAAATGGCCGCACAGAGTTCGGAGGACAATCATGCCATTGCAGAAAACTTACTCAAGATTGTTAGAAGAATAATCGATAAATAACGGTCATTTTCCTCTATCTCAAAGCGGTCTAACCGTCATTGCGCCTCCCCGAGGGGTCAGGGTGCAAGGTCAGCCAAACGGGACTTTGACGGCGTCAATAATAAAATCCATTACCGCACGAATCTGCGGTGAATGCCTCAGGTCCGCGTGGATCACCAACCAGATTTCACGGCTAAACGACGGTCCATCGTAAGGAAGAAGCTGTAGCGTCGGGTCCGTATCGCCGAGAAATCTCGGCAGCCCGGCGACGCCAATCCCCGTTTTTGCTACAACGTACTGGCTGGTGATATCGCTGACCTCGGTCACAATCCGCCGACCGTTTGCCACACTCATTACCCACTTCTGATGCGGCATATCGGCTAAATCTTCGCCGTAGGCAATAAACTCCCACTGCTCGGGATTGTTGGAATGCTGATAGTCGTTGCTGGCGTACAGCGCAAAAGGCATATCGCCAATCTTGCGCGCGACGCTGGTCGGCTCCTCGGGCCGAAATAGCCGCACGGCGATATCCGCCTCACGACGGCTCAGTGAAACACGCTGTGCCTGACTGGCAATCGACATCTGAATATCGGGGTGCTGCTGTCGAAACTCGAACAACCGTTTGGCGAGAAAATTATTTCCCAAAACCGGCGGCGCACTGACCGTCACCTTTCCTACGCGCGGGAACTGTGCCGCCCGCGCCGCTCTCTCGACCGCAAAAGCGCTGACCTCCATCTGCGACGCCAACTCGGCAATCTGTTGGCCCAATGGCGTGAGCTGGCAGGCGCGCGGCAGCCTGTCCACCAGACGTACCTTGAGTTTTTCCTCCAGCAGATTCAGCCGGCGGCTCACCGTAGCATGGTCAACTTTTAGCGACCGCGCTGCGCCAGACAAGCTGCCGCTCTGTGCTACGGCATGAAAATAACGTAAATCTTCCCAGTCAAACATCGGTGCATTTTTCCCAGTTAACTGTGTGCTTTTACCGAATATTCGCACAGGCTGAGTCAGACTACGATAGCTAAATCTTGATGATGAGGAATGCATTATGGAAAGTCATACACCGGCTCGGTTGCGCTTAATACAGCTTGCGGCCTGCCTGGGTTTTGTCGTTGTTCTGCTTGACGTCAGCGTGGTCAACGTGGCACTGGAGGCGCTGCACACCCAGTTTAATGCCAGAGTGACCGACCTCCAGTGGGTGATAAACGCCTACGCGCTAGTGTTTGCCGCGCTGCTTCTGACCGCCGGTGCGTTGGGTGACAGGCTGGGTGCGAAACGCGTATTTATGCTGGGCTTTACCATTTTCACTGCCGGTTCGGTGGGCTGTGGGCTGGCTCCAGGCCTGCCCTTGCTGATATTCGCCCGCATCGTGCAGGGACTGGGCGCTGCACTGCTGGTGCCTGCTTCACTGTCACTCATACGACAGGTTTTTCTGGACGACGAGTCCCGCAGCCGCGCCGTCGGTTGGTGGGCAGCAGGCGGAGGCGTTGCGCTGGCTGCGGGGCCGGTGATAGGCGGATTTCTTATTGCGGCAGTGGGTTGGCGCAGCATCTTTCTGATCAATCTTCCCCTCGGCCTCATTGGGCTGTGGATTGTGGGACGCTTCGCCCCCGCCTCCGTCGCGCAGGTCAGTAAGAGTCTCGATCTGCCGGGGCAAATCACCGGTGCGCTGACCTTAGCCAGCCTGACCATCGCACTGACCGAGGCCAGCAGCCTGGGCTGGGGCAATCCAGTGATTATCGCCGCGTGCGCGTGCTGCGGAGTCTTCGCTGCGCTGTTCCTGTGGCTGGAAGCCAATAACCCCTCGGCGATGCTGCCGTTGAGCCTGTTTCGCCATCCGACCCTCAGCGGCGCTACCCTCATCGGACTGATAGCCAACCTGACGTTTTACGGCATGATCTTCACCTTCAGCCTCTATTTTCAGTTTATCCGTGACTTTGCGCCGCTTAAAACCGGCCTGGCCTTCCTGCCGATGATGGGGATTATGGTATTTGCCAATATCGCGGCGGGTCGTCTTGCAACCCGGATGGGGGCACGAACCCTTGCCGCCACGGGGATGCTCGCCTCGTCGGTAGGGTATTTGCTGGTGCTGCCCGGACTGGCCGACGGATCCTATGCCCAGATGGCTATCCCGATGCTTATCGCAGGGGGTGGCATCGCATTAACCATCCCGACCATTACCCACGCCACGCTGGCCGCCGTGCCGAGTTCTCAGGCAGGCATTGCCTCCGGCCTGCTCAACGCGGCGCGGCAGGTCGGTGGCGTCATCGGCGTAGCGCTGTTCGGATTTCTGGTCCGACAGCGTGAGACGCGGCCGTTTTTGCAGGGAATGGAGCATGCGCTGGTGATTTCCGCATTGCTTTTGCTCGCCGCAAGCGTACTGGCCTTAAGATATTTGCAGGCGCGCCAGCCAGACGCCTTAGTGTCGCTGGACTCTTAAACGCTGGCTGCAAGCGTCGGGGGTAACCGGGCTTATCGGGCAGTTGCTTGCCACTAGGAGAGAGGACCGGCAATGAAACATAAGTTTCAGAACCTAAGGTTTTAATGACCTGCTCAGACGATGCGCCAACGGGGGAGACGCTGGCGCATTGATGTTGTCGTGAAGGCCGCATCAAGCCGTTTTTTCCTCGCTCTCACGCTCGCCCTGTCGCATCGATAACGCCGTCGCGCTGGCGGCATCAAACAGCGAAAGGCTTTCAATCTGCGAAGCCATAATCACCTTGCGAAAATCCATCGCCGAACGGGGTGATGAATCTAGCGTAATATCGTGCTCGTCATACCAGGCGCTGTAATTATGCTCGATGCAAAGATTTAGCGTTTTGCCTTCGCGATAGCCGCTTAGCATAGGAATTAATACCACGTTAGCAGTCGCACTATTTTCAAAAGAGGTAGTGTGTACCATGCCGATATATATCCGCCGCGATTTCAAGGTTATCCAGGCGAGATGGCCCTCCTCCATACACTGAAATAATATGCCTTCAACGCCGTTAGAGTGGGTGAGCCTTTTATACAGATCTTTCCTGCCTGCACTGTCTAATCTTGCGCTGCCCGCCCAGTTGGAGCGATAAAAACAGAAAATCACCGCGAAGGTCAGCATAATAATCACCGGCGCCTGGATCCCCAAAAAACTCCAGTTCATGAAGTCCATTTGCAGGTGATGATAATGATCGGCCAGCGAGTAGGATGTGGCGTTCATAATAGTCGACGTCAACAAAAGTACCAGCCAGATCAGGGCCGTAGCCACCAACCCCTGCAATACAAAAATGCAGCCGTAGAGTGCCACTAAAAAATAGACGTCCCAGCCGAAGGTGCGTTTAATTTTAAAGCGAGTGGACAGGTCGCGGCTGGTGTACCAATAACCGCAGACCATCAAGACCATAAAAACAGCCGTTCCCATTTTATACTCTCCTTAGCGTTTGCACGTGGCGAGCAAAATCCTCTTTAACCTCTTTGCTGCAAGTATTGACCGAGGCCACGCCGTCCTCATTGATAATAATGCGATCCCCTTCTTCTATCGCCTCTTCAATATCGCTCTGACTCATCACCTGCAAAAGAGATTCCGGGCTGGAAAAAATCGAAAATAAAAATTTGCGCATTACGACCTCCATGAATAATGCAATAAGCATGGCAGGCGAGTGTCTATTCATCTATAAGATAATTGGCGGTTTCGACCTGAAGGGGGAAATAAAAAGGGAATACCAAAAGGTATTCCCGTAGGACTGTCGTCTTGATAAGGCAGGATTATTCCAGCGGACCGCCCAAAATGGTTTCACACATTCCGTCAAGAATACGCTCACCCGTTTCCTCGGTCAGGTCGTGATACCACTGCTCGGTCAGCGCCATCTCTTTACCGTGGGTGACATCGCAGCGTTTTCGGGCCTTCAGCACCAAATCTTTAACCCGCGGCGCGCGTTTTTCCTGATAACGCAGCAACGCATCCTCAATCCCGAGCGAGTGGGTTTGCAGCAGATTCGCCAGCACCACGGCGTCCTCCATCGCCGCACAGCCGCCCTGCCCAATGTCCGGCGTGGTGCTGTGAGCGGCGTCACCCAGCAGCGCAATGCGCCCTTTCACCAGGGTCATAAACGGCTCGATATCGTGAATTTCGACGCGATTAGTGGTCTCGGTATTGATACCTGCAATCAGTTTCTGCACCGGTTCCGCCCAGTCGGCAAAATAGCGCTGTAGGTCTTCACGCACCGTGCTGCGGTCTTGCTCGAGCCCTTTTGGCAGAGGGACGTCGAAGAAGAAGTAAAAACGGTTGCCGCTTACCGGCATCAGTGACACCCGCTTGCCTTGACCGACAAAGGTGGTCCACTGGTCAGCCGGGGCGATGCTTTCATCAATTTCAACCAACCCGTTCCAGTTAACGTAGCCGGCATAGCGGCGCTCGGTATCATAGCCCAGCACGTGCTTACGAACGACGGAATGAGTGCCGTCGGCGGCTATCAATAAATCACCGTGGGCAGAGGTGCCGTCGTCAAACCAGGCGGTCACGCCGTCGGCGGACTCTTCCACGTGGGTCACGCGTTTGCCAAACTGCACGCTGTCGCGGCCATAGGTGTCGAGCAGCATCGCCTGTAGCTCAGCGCGTGCCACCGGGTAAGGCTGCTCGCCTACGCGTTGGACCAGCGGGTCCATGCTGAAACGGGTCATAGTCTGGCCCAGCTTGTAATCGTTGTACGCCATGTAGCGCATGTGTCCGCCCAACTCGCGCAGCGCGTCTTTCATGCCAAGATAGTTAAGGCATTTGACGCCGTTAGGCCAGATGGAGATGGCGGCACCGACCGGTTTGATCTCCTTCACCGCCTCGTATACGGCAGTCTCGATACCAAAGCGCTTCAGCGCAATCGCCGCACACGTCCCGCCAATACCACCACCAATCACGACAGCTTTCATGTTTTTCTCCTTGAAGTCTCTCAAGAGAAAAGCAATTTCCGTACCAGCTTGAAAAGAAGCTCTGATTTCACGCAAAGCCCTTGTATACAATCGATGTATACAATGCTCAATGAAACAATCGTTACAAAGACGGGTTCAACGCACCAACTTAACGCACGAGGATGGGGCATTGAACGAATCTGGTGCACCCTTAGCACAAAATAGAAACAACCCAATTATTTCATAGGGTTAAATTATTACTATTGATTTTATGTTTAATGTCATTACAAATTTGCAACAATTAAACATTAAGAAATAATCAATTTTTGGCGCGCTTCACCAATGGCGATTACCCTTACTTTTCTTGAGGAGAACACCCATATGGAGAAAGTGAAATGCTGACACGTCGTGATATGTTGAAAATATCGGCCGCAGGCGCGGCAACCGTCGGTCTGACCAGCGCTCTGGTGAGCCAGGCCTCGGCGGAAGAAACACGCAATCTGGCTCCCCCTACGACTTACCAACCCGCTCATAACGCCACAGCAGTTTATAAATACAAATACTCAGACAGCGTAAAACGCATTCTACCCGGTGGATGGGCACGCGAAGCCACGGTTAAACAGTTCCCGATTTCAGAAGGTATTGCCGGTGTCGATATGACGCTCGCACCGGGTTCCGTTCGAGAACTTCACTGGCATGCGATCGCCGCCGAGTGGGCATTTATGATTTCTGGCAAGGCACGCATTACCATCATCGATCCACAAGGCACTTCGGAAGTAGCCGAGTTTGGCCCTGGCGACGTATGGTATTTCCCCAAAGGCTATGGCCACTCGATTCAAGCACTCGAGGGCGGCGCGCATTTTATTCTGACCTTCGATAACGGCCACTTCTCGGAGTTTGGCACTTTCAGTATCACCGACTGGGTGGCTCATACGCCGAAAGAAGTATTGAGTAAAAGCACCAATCTTCCCGCCTCCATTTTCTCAAAAGCCAAACAGGGAGAAGCCTACATCGTCACCGGACGCGTTCCTCCTGCCCTGCCACTGGCGCGCAACAACGGGGGCCGAGACGACTCCCCGCTCAAACACCACTATCCGCTGATGAGCGTTCCTCCGTTCTTCGAAAGCGAAAACGGCAGTATTCACATTGTTTCATCAAAAGAGTTTCCCATTTCTCAAACGATGACCGGCGTCATCGAAATCATGAAACCCGGCGCGGTGAGGGAGATGCATTGGCATCCGAATGCCAACGAATGGCAATACTATATTTCAGGCAAAGGCCGCATGACGGTCTTTAGTTCACACGGTCACGCCGAGACGCAAGAGTATGACGCCACCGATGTAGGCTACGTGCCGCAGGGCTTTGGGCACTATATCGAGAATATTGGCGATGAGGATCTCAAGGTGCTGGTGGTGTTGGACAACGGCATTTATCAGGATATTTCACTGTCAGACTGGCTGGCTAAGACCCCTTCCAACGTGCTTGCCGACAACTTCCTCAACGGCGAGGCAGACTGGGACCCTCGACCTGCGGAAAAACTGTTTATTTCTAAAGGCGCTCAGTAACTTTCCGTTTGTGATTTGATGCACTCTCAGGCCCGGAATCGATTCGGGGCCTGGGACTCAGTCCACCGACGTCAGAACCCGACGGAGCACAGATAGTTGAGACTTGCGGTCACGTCTCGCAGGCTGCTCTCGACGTTGCGGGGGTCCCGCTCGATACGGGTGTATCCTGCCTGAGGACGTGCTGTTTCACTTGATTCCGATCTCGACTGGCGTGCAACGCTTGAAGAACATGTCGAAACCGTCACGCCCCTGTAGTTATTGATTACTTGTCGGCAAGCTTGTGCAGAGACTCTCCGAACAGCCGAAAATGAAACATGCCGTCGAGAGTCTCGCCGCCGAGCGAACGATAAAATCGCGATGATCCTGCGTTACCTTTCTCCGACATCCAGTCGAGACGCAGGCATTCCCGCTCAACGGCCAATCGAGCGATATACTGCATTAAGCGCCTTCCCACGCCTTGCCCACGCTGAGCCGCTGAAATATATAACTCTTTGATATACATCTGCCCCGAATACCTCGGAGACGGATAAAGGATGTTCACGCAGGCGAACCCAATAATGGCCTCGTCTTGCTTGACTCGGATAACAATCACGCCAGAATCAGGTGCAAAAACACGTGACTCGAGGTAAGTCTCCATCTTTGACGGCTCAATAATGCCAGCACCAAAGTAGTGTTCCTCCATCTCGGTAAAAATCCCCATCATGCTCTTCCAGTCCAATTTTTCACACACGGCAATCGATAAACTCATCCTTTGCTCCCTGAGTTATTACTGATTTAGTTCTGATTCTTTCCTGAATATCTCTTTACCACAAAACCCCTCACGCTGCTCAACGCTTGACGTCACGCGCTAAGTAGGTAGACTGGGCTACCTACTCAATGTGCAATTAAACCAACAGGTGACGCTATGACGGCAAAAAAACCCGGCGCAGGAGAGAGCGCTCGAGACCGCCTCCTCAATGCCGCAAGAGTCTTGTTTTACAACGATGGCATTGCAGGAACGGGCATTGACGCCGTGGTAAAACGGGCGGGTGTCGCAAAAAAAAGCCTCTACAACAATTTCGCCTCCAAGGCCGAATTGGTCGAAACCTACCTGCATCTCCGCCATGACGAGTGGCTGTCGTTATATCAACATCGTCTAGAGGCGGCGAACAGTCCGCTAAAGGGCGTACTGGCGGTTTTTCTCGCCTATGAGGACCATGCAGAATACGCCTATGAACGCGGATTTCGAGGCTGCGGCCTGCTTAACGCCGCCGCTGAACTCCCCGCCGACGCGCCGGGCAGACAGGCCGTACGACGCCACAAAGAGCAGGTAGAGTCCATTCTGGCCACGCATCTTATTGAACTGACTCGGGGCGATGAAAAACGGGCAACGCTGTTGGCGAAGCACTTGGCCTTTCTGCTCGAAGGTGCGATGTCACGCGCGGGCCTTGAAGGCAATGGTGACTGCGTTCGCCAGGCGCGCAGCATGGCTATAACGCTGATGGAGGCACTATGACAATAAGCAGTGACCGCCGATTTGGTGGCATCACGGCGGTATTGATTGCCGCCATACTGTGGGGAACAACGGGTACTGCCGCGACCTTTGCCCCTCAGGTCAGCAGCGTGGCCATCGGTTCAGTCGCCATGGGCGTCGGCGGACTGCTGCAGGCACTCATTGCCTTGAGGAGTTTGCTGCGTTTTCGGCACGCCCTCGGTCAGCAGTGGCGATTGTTGATAGTCGGTGCTCTGGCGGTCGCGGTCTATCCGCTGGCATTTTATGCCTCCATGCGCATGGCGGGCGTCACTGTCGGCACGCTAGTCTCGATTGGGTCGGCCCCGCTGCTTTCCGCGCTGATTGAATACTGTCTCGAAGGGCAACGCCTTTCGCTGCGCTGGATGGCCGGTGCATCGCTTGGCATTGTTGGAATGTTACTGCTGTGTTTAGCCAAAAACACCGGGCACGGCGCGACGTCCGAGATGCTTCCAGGCATCCTGACCGGTCTGATTGCGGGTCTCACCTACGCGCTGTATTCCTGGGCCGCACGCCAGCTCATGCAGCGCGGCGTGCCTTCCAAAACGGCGATGGGCGCAACCTTTGGGGTCGGAGGCATCCTGCTAATGCCGGTGCTTTTCGCGACCGGAGCGCCTCTCCTGGCGTCATGGAATAATGCTGCCGTCGGGGCCTATATGGCGCTGGTGCCGATGTTCATCGGCTACCTGTGTTTCGGATTTGGCCTGGCGCGCATTCCGGCAAGCATGGCGACCACCTTGACTCTGCTCGAACCGGTCGTTGCCGCCGTTCTCGCGGTGATTATTGTCGGCGAAAGGCTCACGCCCCAGGGCTGGCTCGGCATTGCGCTGGTCGGTATTTGCCTGGTTTTGATTACCGCTCCGGCCAAAAGAAATTCAACGCTTTCAGAAAGCCGGGAAACGGTTTAAGTAAGGTATTCCTGTTGCCTGGTTCAACGTTTTTTAAGCGAATTCATCTCATGATACAATAGGCGCTTTGTTGTTTATGGTTACCTATTGCGTTATGAATTTATTGATAAAAAAGCTTAAAACCGCCTGCGATCACTTCTGGCCGCAGGCCGTTATATCCAGTCGGCGGGAACGGATCGTTGGCTGTGTCGGGGCCGCTTTCGGCATTATCCTGACCGAATGGCTATGCCGATTGTCAGTGGGTGAATCTGTCCCGTGGTTAATCGCGCCGATGGGAGCCTCGGCGGTACTGATGTTTGCCGTTCCGGCCAGCCCGCTGGCGCAGCCATGGGCGGTCATCGGCGGAAATTTACTCGCCTCAGTGGTTGGCGTAACCTGTGCGCTCGCAATCCCCGACGCCAGCGTTGCCGCCGCGCTGGCCGTGGCGATTTCCATCGCCCTCATGTTCCCGCTTCGCTGTCTGCATCCCCCCAGCGGTGCCGTCGCCATTACCGCGGTGCTCGGTGGCCCGACTATCACCCATTTAGGCTATGGTTTTGCACTGTATCCGGTGCTGCTCAATTCACTGTTGCTGACCGGTGCCGCGCTGTTGTTCAACAACACGATGAAACGCCGTTATCCCCATTCCGTTCACAGCGTTCATTCATCTGTCCCTCCGGCCAGCGTGACGCCGCTGACGCCTGCCCCAACGCTTAGCATCACGGCCGCAGACCTTCAGGCCGCGCTGAAAGAAAACGCTGAAGTGCTGGATATCGATGAAGACTCCCTGCTTGAGGTCTTTTCCCGCGCCGAGTCAATTGCCCGACGCCGGCACGCGCTCGATGCCTCAGAAACTCAGACGCAACCCACCCGGATTGCCTCTTGAGCGTTTTCTGATGTCATCGTTCACGTTACGGCCTTGAGCCTGGCGACGCCCGGCGGCAGGTTTGAGTTAATTGAGTGGCGTCCTGAGGGCAGGATGCTGCTCTGACTCATGCCGGCTCCCATGAAGGCCATGGATCGCTAAATTTGACCCAAACCTTGACCCCCATCGACATCTCCTCATCGCTCAGCAGGCAATCGTCCAGTTTGGCGCGCAGACCCTGTTCATCCATATCGATACCGATGAACACCAGCTCCTGACGTGCATCGCCGACGCCGTCTAACCAATATTCGAGGATAAATGCCAGCGTCTCAGAGTCCTCAGGCCAACGTTCTTTCGGCACACTCGCCCACCACATACCGGCCTTGTCCTGCCGCGATACGCCACCGGCCTGCGACCATTGTCCGGCAAAGGTCGGCCTGCTCGCCAGCCAGAAGAAGCCTTTCGAACGGACGACGCCGGGCAGGCCATCGTTAGCCAGGTCGGCAAAACGCTGCGGATGAAATGGACGGCGAGCACGATAGACGAAATGCGTAATGCCATACTCTTCGGTTTCTGGTGTGTGCTCTCCGCGTAACTCCTTAAGCCAGCCAGGAGCCTGAGTAGCCTGTTCGAAATCAAAAAGCCCGGTGTTAAGCACCTTGTCTAACGCCACCTGCCCGAAGGAGGCGACCTCAATGTTGGCGCGCGGATTAAGACTGTGCAGAATGGCATACAGCCTGTCCTGCCGTTGGACGCTGATGAGGTCAACCTTGTTGAGCACGATGACATCACAGAACTCAACCTGCTCAATCAGCAAATCGACCACCGTGCGATCGTCAAACTCACCGAGCGACTCCCCTCTTTCCCGCAGGCGGGTGTCAGACTCGTAGTCATTAAGAAAGTTAAAGGCATCGACCACCGTGACCATGGTGTCGAGCCGGGCAAAGGTTGACAGGCTTTGCCCGTCATCATCGGTGAAGGTAAAGGTCTCGGCGACCGGTAACGGCTCTGAGATACCGGTCGATTCAATAACCAGATGGTCGAATCGTCCGGCTTTCGCCAACCTGTCGACCTCAATCAGTAAGTCTTCGCGCAGCGTGCAGCAGATACAGCCATTGCTCATTTCTACCAGCTTTTCATCGGTGCGCGACAGCTCGGCACCGCCTTCTCGCACCAGCGCCGCGTCAATATTGACCTCTGACATGTCGTTGACGATGACTGCGACACGCAGCCCCTGACGATTATTAAGGATATGGTTCAGTAACGTGGTTTTACCTGCGCCTAAAAAACCGGAAAGCACGGTGACCGGCAGGCGCGGGTCATGAAGGAAATTTGAAGATGGTGCAATGCTCTCTGTCATAGCCTGACCTCTGAAAAGGATGCCTTAATAGAATTAATTGTTATGTTATAACATATCAAATTAAGATCAAGCTTATCCTGACCGGACATGTGGCTAACCAGGAAAAAATCAGCCGTTAATAGGTGATGACAATCACAAATCTACATTTATATTCATCTTGAAGGGTCACAAAAATATCGACCCTCTAAATTAATTTTAATTAAAATCAAATAATTAAACCAAAAAATAATCATTTATTTCATTTTTAATATCAATTGAAATTTTCATTTCTTTGGCATAGCCTCTCTCCCGTTGAATTGATCATTGAGCCACTGCGCTACTTCTTACGGGAGTTGTAAAAATGAGCCATACCCTGACGCCAGAAATTTTGCTTCAGCAGGAAGCTGAACACCGTTTTGACAATCTGGATTTTGATTTCACTTCTGCATGGGAGATTGGCAGCGCAATTCGTCAGCGTGCGCTGGAGTCAGATGCGCCCGTTTCGATTGAGGTTTTTGCTTTCGGCCAACCGCTGTTTCTGACCGCCTTACCGGGTTCGAGTGCCGATAACCTGGAATGGATGAAACGTAAAAGAAATACCGTGCTGCGCCTCGCCCACTCCTCCCTTTATGCGGGGCTCAACTATGAGCTGACTGGCGAACGCATGGAGCATCACGCCTTTATCAATCAGGCCGAATACTGCGACCACGGCGGCAGCTTTCCGTTATTGACCCGAGCTGGCGCGGTATTCGGTGCCGTTAGCGTAAGCGGCCTGCCGTCGCAGGATGACCATGCGCTGGTGGTTTATGGCATCAGCCATTACCTGAAACACAAGAAGTAACTCGTTGCCAAGGACATCATGATGAACAGCGATTTTGTGAAACTGGCCATAGCCCCCATCGGCTGGACCAATGACGACATGCCTGAACTGGGCGATGAAAACAGCTTCCAGCAGTGTATCAGCGAGATGGCGCTCGCCGGGTTCAAGGGCAGTGAGGTTGGCAGTAAATATCCTCGCAGCCCGGCGTTGCTTAAACCGGCACTGGAACTGCGTGGGCTGCAAATCTGCAACGCCTGGTTCAGCACCTTCTTTGCCGATGGTCGTCGCGAACAGACGGTCGAAGAATTCAAGCAAACGCTGGAGTTCCTGCACAGCATGGGCGCGAAGGTGATTGGCTGCTCGGAGCAAAGCGGCAGTATTCAGGGCCTGCCTCAGCCGGTGTATGGCGAGAAAATTATCTTTAACGACTTACAGTGGCAGCGCGTAGCCGAAGGCTACAACCTTATTGCCGAGCTGGCGGCTGAAAAAGGGATGTCGGTTTGTCTGCATCATCATATGGGAACCGGTATTCAGACGCCGGCAGAAATTGACCGCTTCATGGAGGTTGTGAGCCACAACGTTTTCCTGCTCTATGATACGGGGCATGTTTATGCGTCTGAGCTAACTCAGCAGGCGGTAGTGAACGTGCTGGAAAAACATCTCGCACGCATCCGTCACGTGCATCTGAAAGACTGCCGGGACGAGGTATTAAGGCAGGTTAAAGACAAACAGCAGTCCTTTATGACCGGCGTTCGTCAGGGCATGTTTACCGTGCCGGGTGACGGCGTGATTGACTTTGCGCCGGTGTTTGAACTGCTCGATAAAAGCGGGTATCGCGGCTGGATGGTGGTCGAGGCCGAACAGGATCCGTCGAAGGCCAACCCGCTGGAATATGCCCTTAAAGCACGGAAGTTTATTCGCGACCAGACCGGCCTCTAAAACCCTAGGTATTTTATTAATTATCTCACGCGCCGCAGGGGTCATTCTTGCGGCGCTTTGCTAAAGCACTCTCCCACCAAGACAGTCAAGACCCTCGCCTAACTGCACGGGGGAAGAGGCGGGTCGAAGCCTACCTGGCAAAGGCAGCCTGTTTACGTTAGTGCTGCCGCGCCACTGACGGTACGATTAAGCGAAAACGGTTCTCAGATGCTGTTTCAGGCGCAGCACGTCGCTGTCGACAGAGGGGGATTTCAGCACGTCATAGCAGGAAAATGACGGCACCACCTCAACGCCGCAAAACCGGTAGTTAGCGGTATTGTGGGCGAAAACGTCATCGACAGATTTACCGGAAAATAGCGCCTGATGCGGGTTATTGAACGCCGCTTCAGGCGCATTCCAGGTCAGTGACAGCATGTATTTTTTGCCCTGCATCTTGCCACCGCTGCCGTACTGGCGTTCAGGGTCCTGTCTTGTTCGACCGTCATCGGCCAAAAAGCTCTGCTGCATCAGGCCTGCAGTAAACACTTCATCAACATATTTTTTGTAGATCCAAGGGTTACCAAACCAGTAAACCGGCGACTGGGTGATAATAATGTCGGCCCAGAGATGTTTCTGCACCTCTTCATTAATTTCATAACCCTGGTCAATGTGCGTGTGCTGTACCTCATAACCCAGACTGTGCATCTCTGCGGCTAGGGTATCCACCAGCAGCTTGTTCAAACTGCCGGAAGACATGCCTTCGTAAAACTGGTGCGCATTGACGATCAGTACATTTTTCATGTTTTCTTCCTGTGCGTTTATTAATGAGTCCGGCGTCATTCCGGGCTGATACACAAGAAGATACGCTACCCACACTCTGATGATTAGAGGGGGGAATGCGCATAAACTTAGAAATGCGACTTCTGAATCGAGGCAGCAGGCCTGACTCAGCCATGCGGCCTGTAGCGCAGCCTGTCGAGAAGCAGTGAAAATGCGGGAGTGTGCTGCTTTCTGCTGGGATAATAAAGATGATAGCCGGGTAAAGGCTCACACCAGTCCTCCAGCACGCGCACCAACCGACCTTCTGCCACATGCTCAACAATTTGGCTTTCATAGATGTAGACCAGCCCCAGTCCCTTGAGCGCGGCGTCTTCAAGCATATTGCTGTCGTTAACTATCAGCGCGCCGTCCACCTTAACGTCCAGTGCGCTCTCCCCCTTTCGGAACTCCCAGGCGAAGAGGCCCCCGGCGGTCTTCTGCCGATAGCGTATACAGCGATGCTCGCCCAGTTCTCTCGGCGTTTGCGGTGGCGCATAGCGGGCAAAATAGTCCGGGGTAGCGACCACCGCCATGCGAATATCCGGGCCGACTCTCACCGCCACCATGTCTTTCTCGACCTGTTCACCGAAGCGAATTCCCGCGTCAAAGCGTTCGGCGACGATATCCGCCAGCCCTTCGTTAACGTCGATTTCAACCGTGATGTCAGGATATTCAGCCATAAACGCCGACAGCGCGGGAAAGAGTACGGTCTGCGCGGCATGTTTAAAGGTGGTGATGCGCAGATTACCCGCTGGCCGATTGTGCAATGTCTTCAGGGTATCTATCTGATTATTGATGCTTTCCAGTGCCGGTTTAAGCGTTTGAAAAAAACGCTCCCCGGCGTCGGTCAGCGAGAGGCTGCGGGTCGTTCGCGAGATAAGCCGCGTTTCAAGCCGCTGTTCGAGCATTCTCACCGCGTAGCTCAACGCCGACTGAGAAAGTCCCAGTTTTGCTGCCGCACGCGTGAAACTGCCCTCTTCTGCGACGGCAATAAACGCCGCGATATCACTAAAATCGCCGTTTCTCATTCACTCTCTCTTAATCAAAATCGCGCCTTAGCGCAGGCTACCCGTTGCATAGCCCCCCGTCCAGCCTCTGTCTTGCCGAGTCTGAATAAAGCCCCTGGCACCGGCAATTTTTTTAAACAGCATGTTGGCTCGTTCGCCCCCGCCACATTCCAATATTCTTTCTTTTTTTCTGGTACTTAGCTTTATCCTTCTGCCGAAAATAGATAGCCGGAATTGATCTAACCGGCCCCGTCTAGCTGTGACAGGATGGTTATCCAGCGCCTATGCGCCACATCATTCATGAGGAGTGCCTATGTCAACTATTGAAGTTTCCCCTCAGGCCGCCGACGTGCGGGTTAATTCACCGGAACCGCTGGCCCCTCTTCCGCGCCCTGCCACGCCAGCGCAGGTGATTAAAAACGATGCCGAGGCTATTGCCGTCGCCGAGCGCCTGGCAAAGGTGTTTGCTGAGGGTGCGGCACGCCGAGACAGAGAGGGACTGCTGCCGATTGCCGAGCTTGATGTCTTCTCGCAAAGCGGGCTATGGGGCATCAACGTGCCTAAGGCCTACGGCGGTGCCGAGGTGTCTTACGTTACGCTAGCGCGGGTGATTGCCATTATCTCCGCCGCCGACTCTGCGCTGGGACAGATCCCGCAGAATCATCTTGCCGGCGTAGCGCATTTGATAGCCGACGGCAGCGAGGAACAGAAAAATCGGCTGCTGGCGGGCATATTGCAAGGGCTTCGCTGGGGCAACGCGTTTTCGGAAAAAGGGTCTAAAACAGTCGGCGATTTTAAGACCACCCTGCGCCGTGAGAACGGACAACTGGTGGTCAACGGTGAGAAATTTTACGCCACTGGCGCACTGTTGGCGCATCTGGTGCACACCGTAGCGGTCGATGAAGAGGGGCACGTGCAGCTGGTTATCCTGGAGCGCGACGCCGAAGGCCTGACCGTGATTAACAACTGGTCGAGTTTCGGGCAGCGCACCACCGCCTCGGGAACTGTCCTGCTTGACAACGTGCGCACCACGCCGGAAAACGTTATTCCGGTCTGGCAAGCGTTCGACCGGCCTACCGCCGCCGGTCCGATATCACAGATTATTCAGGCCGCCGTCGATGCGGGCATCGCACGCGGCACTATCGCCGACACGCTGGCGTTCGTGAAGGAGAAATCCCGCCCGTGGATAGACAGCGGGCAAGAGAAGGCCTCGGATGATGTGTTTACCCTTGCCGCCATCGGCGACCTGCAAATCCGACTGCACGCGGCCGAAGCGCTGCTGTGGCGCGCCGGTGAGTTTATCGATCTCGCGCTAAAAACGCCGAATGAGGAGACGGTGGCCGCAGCGACTATCGCCACCGCTGAAGCAAAAGTCCTGACCACCGAGATTGCGATTCTGGCAGGCAATAAACTGTTTGAACTGGCGGGAACCCGTTCTACGCTGGCCGAATACAACCTCGACCGCCACTGGCGTAATGCACGTACTCATACCCTGCACGACCCGGTGCGCTGGAAATATTTCCACGTTGGAAACTACTATCTCAACGGCGTCAATCCCCCGCGCCACGCCTGGAGCTAACGCCTGTCTCCCGCCCTCTCGGGCGGGATTTGATCCCCTTTAACGTCTAAAGCGCGCCGCCGGGTGCGTTGACGGCAATCGGTCATTGTTGAACAGTTTTGCCCTTAACGAACCCGGCTGATACTCAGTCTTGTAACGACCGCGCCGCTGAAGCTCGGGTACCACCAGATCGATAAAATCGGTATAGCTTTGTGGATTTACGATGCGCGTCAGGTTAAAGCCGTCGATACCGCTTTCATCGACCCACTTCAGTAGCTCATCGGCCACCTGCGAGGGGTTGCCGACAATCAGTGAATAGCGTCCGCCCATCGCGTGCTGTTCCAGCAGCTGACGACGCGTCCAGCCGCTGTAGGCCTTGCTAACCGACTCGATGGCGCGCGTCGGCCCGCTCTGAATCGGTTCATCGAGCCCGAACTGCGAAAGGTCGATGCCGGTGGAACTGGAGAAATGCGCAATGCCTGCCTCCGGGCTAGCGTAACGAAGATACTCCTGCTGCTTCTCCTTCGCTTCACGCTCGGTGGGTGCGACTATTACCGAAACGCCCATAAAGACCTTGAGGCAGTCGGGATCTCGGCCCGCGTCCTGTGCGGCCTTGCGCAGCTTGTCCACCTGCGCCCGCGTTGCCTGCGGCGTACTGCCGCTGACGAAGGTGCATTCGGCGTGCCGGGCGGCAAACTGCAGGCCGCGCGCCGAGCTGCCCGCCTGAAACAGCAGCGGCGTGCGCTGCGGTGAAGGCGACGAAAGGTGGTATCCCTCAACCTGATAAAACTCGCCCCGATGGTGAACCGGATGAATTTTACCGCTGTCGGCGTACAGGCGACGCTGCTTGTCGGCCACGACCGCATCGTCTTCCCAGCTTCCCTCCCACAGCTGATAGCTCACATCAAGGAACTCGTCGGCCTGGTCGTAGCGGCGATCGTGGCTCAGCAGCTCGGTTTGCCCCATCGCTCGCGCGGCGCTGTCGAGATAACCGGTCACGATGTTCCAGCCCACGCGGCCGTCGGTAAGATGGTCGAGCGTCGAAAACCGGCGGGCAAACGGGTAAGGCGCCTCATAGCTGAGATTGGCGGTCACGCCAAAACCCAGATGTTCGGTCACGCTCGCCATCGCCGAAACCAGCATCAGAGGGTCGTTAACCGGTAGCTGAATAGACTCTTTGGCGGTCAGGGCAATCCCCTGTTGATAAACGTCGTAAACCCCGAGAATATCGGCGATAAACAGCCCGTCAAACAGCCCGCGCTCTAACGTTTTGGCTAAATCCAACCAGTATTTCAATGAGGTAAATTCGGTGGAACGGTCCTGAGGGTGCGTCCACATGCCGTGGTGGATGTGCCCCACACAGTTCATATTGAAGGCATTCAGCAGCACCTTCTTGCGTGGCTGGCTCATATTGTCCCTCTACGCGGCGGCAAAACGCCGTTTAAGACATAGTTGCCGATGACCGGATATTTCCAGCGCACCGGGTCATGCAGCGTGTGCGTACGCGCATTGCGCCAGTGGCGGTCAAGATTGTGCTCACGCAGCGCTGAACGCGTTCCTGAAAGCTCAAACAGCAGGCTTCCCGCCTCAAGAGAGACCTCGGTGGTCCAGGCCCGCACCAGCGCAACTTGTACCGATGCCTCGGCGACGGTGGACGCATTCGGGTCACGCTGTGCGATATCAACCGCCTCTCCCGCCTCCTGTAATAGCGCATCCCCCGCCTGCAAGCGTGCCGCAAGCTGACCCACGCGGTCGAGTATTAGCGGATCGTCGCTCGCGCGGTCCAGACCAGAGTCCGGCCACGGACGGGAGCGGGTATTAATAAAATTCAGCATGTCGTTGAAGGCAGCACGAGCGATACCCTGATCGATAGCGGCATGCATAATCTGCGCAAATGGCCCGACGGTAGTCGGCCGCTCAAAGGCGCTGTAAAACGGCACAATGTCATCAGCATTCACCGAGACCTCTTCAAACACCACCGTGCCGCTGCCGGTGGTGCGCTGACCAAAGCCAGACCAGTCGTCGATGACGTTGACGCCGTCCTGATGCCGGGGAACAAACACCAGTTGCTCTTTGCCCTCGGCGTCGCGCGCTGCGGTAGGTATCCGGTCGGCAAACAGCGCGCCGGTGGCGTAGAATTTTCTGCCATGCAGCAGATATTGGCCGCCGTTGGGCAACACCGCCGTGCTGCGCTGATGCGCCGAGGGGGACGAGAACTCAGCCAGCGCATTGCCGAGATGCACGCCCGCCAACACCTCGCGATAAAGCCGCTGCTGCTGTGCCTCACTGCCGTTGATGCGTAAAACTTCGAGAGCATAAAAATGGTTTTGTGGCACCTGGCCAATAGCGCCGTCGGCCTCGCTTAATATCGCAATAACCTCGGCCACGACTGCCGCAGAGACCTCTGCGCCGCCAAGGTGTTTCGGCACGGTTATCCCGCCCAGACCGGAGGCAAACAGAGCTTCGAGCGGTTTGAAGGGCAGCACTCTTTCTCGGTCACGCTCGGCGGCGTCGACGCGAAACGCTAACGCCAGTTCTCGGGCAACGCTCAGCGCCTGCTGCGCCGAAGTGATAATGCTGGCGGGGTTTTTAGGGCTAACCTGGCTTATTGTCATCGTGGTGTCCTTATATCCAGGCGTGTCGCACAGGGAAAATACCGTTAAGGTAATAATTGCCGATGGCGTGATTCTTCCAGCGCACCGGGTCGTGCAGCGTGTGTGTCCGCGCGTTGCGCCAGTGGCGGTCCAGTCCGTGCTGGCTAAGCGTTGCCCTGCTGCCGCCCCACTCCAGCAACTTTTCGCTCGCCTTGAGCGCAATCGCTGTGGTCAACACTTTGGCTTCGGCAACGGCGATAGAAGCGCGGGCCGCCGTGGCGGCATCGAAGTGGGCAGGGTTAATCTCGTCCAGAACCCTGGCGGCACGTTTAAGCAGCGCCTCAGCCGCCAGCAGCTCAACGTAAATGCGGCCCACGTCGGCCTGCAGCTGAGTGTCATCGGCGTTACGGTCGACGCCAGCGTCTATCCAGGGCCTCGACTGCTCAAGAATAAATTTACGAGCGTCTTCAAACGCACCGCGCGCGATACCGGCGTCGATGGCCGCCTGAATCAGCTGCGAAACCGGTCCGCGTAGTGAAGGTTTATCGGTGGCGGGCACTTCGACCAGCCATTTCGGGTCGACCAACACCTCGTGCAGACGCACCGTGCCGCTGGCGGTGGTTCGTTGCCCTACGCCGGACCAGTCGTCGATAATCTCGAGACCCTCGGCCGGACGCGGAATAAACGCCAGCACCGCCTTGCCGTGGTCGTCTATCGCGGTAGTCACCACGATGTGAGCAAACAGTGCGCCAGTGGAGTAAAACTTCTCGCCGGTCAGGCGTGGCCCGTCGGGAGACTCACGCAGGCGAGCCAGTACCTCACGGGTATGCCGCGTATTCTTTTCCGGGCCGCCGTTGCCGAAACGATGCCCAGTCACCACCTTGTTGAACAAGGCGGCTTTTTGCTCATGCGACGCCTCATCGCGCAGATATTGAATGAGGCCAAAATGGTTCTGCGGAATCTGTCCCAGAGAGGGATCTGCGGCGGAAATCAGCCGGAAAACCTCTGCCACGGTACGATAAGACAATCCGCCGCCGCCAAACTCGCGCGGCACGGAGATACTGCCCAGCCCCAGACGGCTGAACAACGACAGCGCCTCCAGCGGATAAAGGCGTTCACGGTCGCGCACTACCGCGTCAACGGCAGCAAGTTCGGCGACCGCGCGGGCCGCCTTAAGCGCCTGCCGTTCGTCGGTGATTACCGCCGCCGCTTCGGGGGCGCGCCAAAGGTTTTCTTCCTTGATGGTCATTAGGCTCTCCTCACTCACCGTTGCCAATTTGCCAAATAAACGTCGGTTCATTTCCGTTAACCTCCCAATCGCCGACGTTACGCGATTTATAGATAACCGGATTGTGGGAAGACACCGTACGTGCGTTTCGCCAGTGGCGGTCTAGTGCCTTAGAAGTACGCGTATCGGATGCACCGAGTGCGTTAAACAGCTCGGTGGCGGCACGCGTCACCAGATCGGTGGCAATCACCTGCGCTTTGGCAGAGTCGACCTCGGCCTTTACGTTAGCCTGCTGAATTGCCGCTTCGTCGCCGCTGTCGTGCAGCTCATAAGCCTGTTGCAGTGCCTGAGTCGCCTGCTGAACGGTGGCATCAACCGCATAGGCCCAGCTGGAAATCTGCCCGACGACCTGCAACACCTGCACGTCCTGCTTCACCAGGTTGGCGTTGCTGTGGCTGTAGATGCGCTTGCGGTTGGCGACGCCCTGCGCCACGTCGCGGGTGATCGCACGGCCAATACCCGCCAGCGTTGACAGCAACACGTGCTGATAAAACGCCGTCTGATAACGGAAACGTTCGCTGAAGTCATAGACGTGTGGGGCCTCCACCTTCGCCTGCTCAAAACGCGTGGTGCCGCTGCCGGTCAGGCGCTGACCGAAACCGTCCCAGTCGTCCTCACGCTGTACGCCCGTCTGATGGGTGTTCACCAGCGCAATCACGTCACGACCGTTGTCACCGCGCTGGGCGTAGACGTCAATCCAGTCGGCATACAGCGTGCCGGTGCTGTAAAACTTGTGGCCGTTGAGCGTCCAGCCGTTTTCGCTCGGTGACACCTTGGTGACCACTTCACCGAGCTTGAGATTGCCGATTTCGGTCCAACCGCTGCCCACCAGCTCACCGTCGGTAAAGCGGCGGAACCAGCGTTTTCGCTCTTCGCTGTCGGGCTGATTAAGTCTGTCTTCCACGAAGGCAAAATGCGCCCGCAGCGCCTGCGGCAGGTTGGAATCCGCCTCGGCAAGTTCGGTCAGCAGTTGAAACAGCTGCGGCAACGTAGCGCCGAAACCACCCTCTTCGACAGGAATACGCAGCGTGCCGAAGCCAGCCTCTTTTAGCCAGCGGATCGGCTCTACGGCAAGCTGGCGGTCCAGCTCACGCTCGACGGCCCCTTCGGCGATGCGGGTAAATATCGGACGGAAACGGGCCGCCAGGGTTTGATAGTCAGTCGTCAGTTGCTTAGGCATGGTGTTCTCCGTTTTCAGAATGGTCATCAATATCGCGACGAGTCGGCTCAAAGCGGACTACCAGCAAGAATACGATGGGCAGGATGGCGCTCAGGGAGACAATCCAGAACATGTTGGTACCGAATGAAGCCTGAAGGATCGGCAGAATAAACAGCGCCAGAGCACTGCCGATGCCCGACAGCGAGCGGCTGAATCCCACGCCGGTCGCGCGAACGTGAGTAGGATAAGACAGCGCCGGATAGATCATTATCTGCGCGCCCGGACCAAAGCCTTCGGCAAACAGCCACAGGCCGAGCATCAGAATGGCGAAGATGACGCCAACCAGCGCCGTCGGATGACCAATCAGCGCCAGTGAAATCAGGGCGATAAACTGCAGGGCAAAACCGGCAATCGCCACGTGGCGCGACGGGAATTTCCACGCCAGACGCATGCCGAGCAGCCCGCCGGTAAAGGCGAACAGCGCATTCAGGCCCAGCGAGGCAGAGATGGTTTCAAACACGCCCGCGCCGAGGAACTGCGCCAAAATTGACGGCAGGAAGAAAGCAATCGCGGTGTATTCAAACGAGACACAGACGTTCATCACGCCGGAGACCAAAGTCCGTTCACGGTAAGGCTTCTGGAAAAGCACGCGGAAGCTGACCTTCGGCGGCGCTTTCTTCTGTTCCTGAGCGACAGATTTATCTTCATGAGCGGTGATACCGTAAGAGTCGCGCAGGATACGTGCAGCACCGCTGAGGTCACCCTGATTGGCCGCCCACAGCGGGGATTCGTTCATAAATTTACTGCGCACGGCAATAATCAGCAGTGCAGGCACCGCGCCGAACAGCAGCGACGCACGCCACAGCCAGTCGATGTGCTCCTTTGGCAGCACAAAATAGAGGCCAAAAATGATCAGGAAGCACACCGACGAGGCCGCGTACCACATCGGGCACCAGGCGGCCAGCCTTGAGGCTTTATTGGCTTTACCGGTAAATTTAGAGAACTCGGCCAGATAGGCCATCGCTACCGGCAGGTCGATACCTACCCCGACCCCCATCAGGAAGCGCGCGCCAATCAGCACCCAGACGTTAGGTGCCAGACCGGCAGCGATCGCCGATACCACGAAGAACAGCATATCGGCCATGAATACCGAATAACGGCCGTACTTATCGGTTAACCAACCGCCCAGCAGGTTACCAACGATAGTGCCAATCATGATGGAAGAAGTGACCAGGCCGGTCAGCGTCGGCGTAAGGCCGAAGTCTTTGACCACATCATCGATGCCGTATGACAGCGTGGTCAGATCATAGGCATCAAGAAACACCCCGCCCAGCGCAAGGAAAACGATAAAGCGCGCGTAGGTATTTTTTTTCGAACTGTTGTTAATCAGTTTAGCGACGTCGCCAACCGATCCTATCGGTGTTGAATGGGACGGCGGCGAAGCAACGCCGTCGTCAATGTTAATCGTGCTCATAGAACCCTCGTGTTTTTTATTGTGCAGACCAATGTCGATAACAGTGGCAGGTGATAACACGAGTTATAAAGTGCAAAGAGGGGAATAACAAACAACAAATATGGATAACAAATTCAATATTATCAATAAGTTACTAAGTTATTTTGCAGGCAGCGCAAAAACCGGGTTAGCGTTAAGCGAACCCGGTCAATGACCCGAAATGCTGGGACTTATTGTGCGGAAACAGGCACTAAAACGTCTCTCACCAGAGGGTCATGGGTCTCTTTTAGCCACTGCTGCACGCGAGGGTCGGCGAAAGCCTTCTTCAGCTTGACGATATTTTCGTCATCCAAATAAGGTGTGCCGATCACCAGCTGCGAGGCGAAGGTTTTCGGTGCAGGAGGGAACAGAATGCCTTTCTCGCGTGGGACTTTACCGGCGTCAAACTGCGAAACGTAGCCGATGGCGGCATCCACAGAATTCAGTGCCCGCGGCATGGTCAGCAAATCCAACTCTTTGAATACAAAGTGATGCGGATTTTCTTTAATGTCCGACAGCTTGGCGGTGCGCGGTTCAACGTTAGGGTCTAGACCAATCAGGCCAATTCGCTGCAACAGCCACAGCGCCTGCCCCTGATTCGCGCCGTCGTTAGGCACGACGATCACCGCCCCCTGAGGTAAATCCGCAATCGAATGATATTTATCTGAGTAAATGCCAAACGCCCATTGGAACAGCGGCTCGGTCGGGGTAAGGGCAAACTTGTTGGCATCGACCACCTGTTTCAGCCACCACTGATGCTGATAAACCGTTGCCGCATACTGCCCGTCTGCTACCGCCCTGTCAGCCTGCACGGGATCCTGAAGCCCTTCGGCAATGATCTTGATGCCATAGTCCGGCGCAATATTTTGCGCGACGTACTCGATTAGCTTCTGTTCACCGGCCATCGCAGGCTCGAAGTGCACCTTAAGCGTGGTGCCGAAGGTCACCGCGTGACGCTGTTGCGAAGCAAAATGCCAGCCCACGGCGGCAACAACGATAACCACAACCCCGAGCACGATCCACGGCCATGTTTTTTTCTTTTTAATTTCAAAATCCTGCTGCGTCATGATGAATGTGTACCCTTTGCGTGTTGAAGAGAGGCAACCAGTCGATCGCCAATAAATTGGATCAGTTGAATGGTGACAATAAGCACAATAATGGTGGCTATCATGATGTGGTTATCGAAGCGCTGATAGCCGTAAACCACGGCCAGATAGCCGATACCGCCCGCGCCGATGGTGCCCGCGATGGCCGAATATTCAATCATGGAAATCAGGTTCAGCACGATACCCGCCACAATCGCAGGCAGCGCCTCGCTGATTTGTGCCCGGGTGATTATCTGCCACGTAGAGCCTCCCGACACCAGCCCGACCGCCGTGACGTCGGCCGGGAGTTCGCGCAGTGCGTTCTCCACCAGACGCGCAAAGAACGGCGTCCCCGCGACAATCATCGGGATCACCGCCGCAGGCGTGCCGATGGTGGTACCGGTGAGCCAGAAGGTGAACGGGATAATCGCCGCCATCAGTACCAGAAAGGGCAGCGAACGGCCCATATTGACCAGCCAGCTGAGGGCATGATTCAGGCTGGCGTGGGGAAACAGTCCGCGCTTCGAAGTGTTGAACAACACCACGCCGAGCAAACCGCCGAGCGTAACCACAAACAGCATCACGATGCCGACCATCAGCCAGGTTTGCAGGTAGGCCGGCACCATCAGAGTATGAATCTGGCTCCACGGCGTGTCCTGACTCAGCACGTCTACCGGTTTCATACCGCCTCCTGTAGCGCGGCGCGAGTCTGAATAATTTCTGAATTGATGCCAAGTCGATACAGCTGTTGAATCAGCGTCTGGGTGTCGAGCGGACGCTGAGTAAAGCGCACCGCGACCTGCATCCTTCCCGCCAGCCGTTCACCGACCTTCTCGACGTGCGCGGCCAATACGTCAACCTGCAACGGATACTGCTGGCTGAGCTGGCTTATCCAGTCGGTCGCCAACGGCCGGTCACCGTAGCTCAGTTGCAGCACCAGCTCCCCGTCGGCCTCTGTCGGGCGCAGTGGGAAAAGCTGTTGGCCCAGACGCGACTCCGGTTGCGCCAGCAGGTGCTGGAGCGACCCCTGCTGCAACAGCCTGCCATCGCGAATTTCGGCCACCGCGTCGGCCGCGCTGCGCACGACGTCCATCTCGTGCGTTATCAACACAATCGCCAGCCCAAAGTGGTCGCGCAGCTGTTTCAGCAGGCTCAGAATCGACGCAGTGGACTCGGGATCGAGCCCCGAGGTCGCCTCGTCCGCCAGCAACACCGACGGCTTGAGCGCCAGCGCACGGGCGATGCCCACCCGCTGACGCTGACCGCCGGAAAGCTGGGAGGGAAAATGGTGCGCCTTGTCCTCAAGGCCGACGCTTTCGAGCAGCTGGCCGACGTGTTTTTTGATGTCGCGCGGCACGACGCCAAGCCACTCAAGCGGCAGTGCGATATTGTCCCAGGCGGTTTTACGTTGCAGCAGCGCCGAGGACTGAAAAACCGTGCCTATCGCGCGACGTTCACGGCGCAGCGCCTCGCCAGACAGCCGAGACAGGTCTTTACCGTTAACGCGAATGCTGCCTGACGTCGGTTTTTCCAACAGGCTGATGCACTTTGCCAGCGTGGATTTCCCCGCACCGCTCGGTCCGACCACGGCGGTTATCGAGGCCGAAGGCACGGTGAGAGAAATCCCTTTTAGCACCTCGATGTTTTTGCCCTTGGCCGCCGGTGCCGGATAGTGCTTATGCAGATTATCGATTTCAATCATGATTCCGCCGCTCCCTCAGGCTGGGCTTGTTTCTCGGCGCGGTGACGATAACCGGTGCCGGGGTGCGGAACCTGCAAACGCGGCCCCTGATTGAACAGCTTTTCGCGCAGCGTCCCTTGCTGATAGTCCTTCTTGTAGGCGCCGCGCTTTTGCAACTCAGGAACCAGCAGGTCCACAACGTCGGTGAAAGTTTCGTGGGTCACGGCATAAGCCAGATTGAAGCCGTCGACGTCTGTCTCTTCGACCCAGCTTTGCAGCTCGTCGGCCACCGTCTCGGCGCTGCCGACGATGAGCGGACCAAAACCGCCGATGCCGACCCAGTCGGCCAGCCCCTGCACCGTCCACTGACGGTTTGGATCAGCGGTCGAGAAAGTTTCTACCGCCGACTGAATGGCGTTGGTGTGCAAGTGTTTCAGCACCTGGTCGGGTTGATATTGACCAAAGTCGATGCCCGTCCAGCCCGAAATCAGCGCCAATGCCCCCTCATAGCTGACATAGCTTTTGTATTCCTGCCATTTGGCCTGCGCCTGGAGGTCGGTCTCGCCGACGATCACCGTTTGCAGATTGAAAATGAGAATTTTGCGCGGATCTCGTCCCGCTTCGGCGGCGCGGCGGCGGATATCGGCGACGGTCTTCTTCAGCAGTACCTTGGACGGTACGGCCACGAACACGCATTCGGCATGCTCGGCGGCAAACTGTTTGCCACGGCTCGACGCGCCCGCCTGATAGAGCACCGGCGTGCGCTGTGGCGAGGGTTCGCACAGGTGAATACCGGGAACCTGGAAGAAGGTGCCCTGATGGTTAATAGGATGAATTTTGCTCGGATCGCTGAAGATGCCGCGCTCGCGGTCGCGCAGCACCGCGCCCTCCTCCCAGCTGCCTTCGAGCAGCTTGTAAACCACCTGCAAATATTCGTCGGCGTAGTCGTAGCGCGCATCGTGATCGGTCTGCGCCTTATAGCCGATATTGCGTGCGCCGCTCTCAAGATAAGAGGTCACGATATTCCAGCCCACCCGGCCTTTGGTCAGATGGTCCAGCGTCGAAAGACGGCGTGCAAAAGGATAAGGATGCTCAAACGACAGCGACGCCGTCAGACCAAATCCAAGATGTTCGGTGACCAGCGCCATCGGCGTAATAAGCGCCAGCGGATCGTTAACCGGTACCTGCGTCGCATTACGAATGGCCGCGTCGTTGTTGCCGTTGAGCACGTCATACACGCCCAGCACGTCGGCGATAAAAAGGCCGTCAAACTTGCCGCGTTCGAGCAGGCGAGCGAGATCGGTCCAATATTCCAAATCCTTGTACTGCCATGAACGATCGCGCGGATGGGCCCAGAGACCGGGAGACTGGTGGCCAACACAGTTCATATCAAAAGCGTTTAGGCGAATTTCACGCTGCGATGACACCGTGTTTTGTGAAGATAAATTGTTTTGTGAAGACAGATCTTTTTGTGAAGACATAGCGTACTCCCTGGGCGAGAGAGGCAGCGTCCGCTGCCTGAATCAGCCGTGATTGTGGTCATTAAAATCAGAAAAAAATCAGAAAAATAAGCAACTGCTCAGAGGGTTTTCAGTGAAGCCGGACATCGTCCCGCCTGAGGAAATGAGGCCGTGTCTAACAGATTACGCGCCAGCGTTTCGGCGTGTTCTGCAACCTGCGGCAGGCCCATCAGCTCACCAAAGCGGCCACGCGCGGCCGGGCCGACCACGTATAAATGCGGGTTGGCGTTGCCGTGAATATTCAGCGTCTGTGACTGGGCGTTCACCCAGATGCCCAGCGCCAGCGGATCGGCCTGAATGGCTCCCTGCGTCGCCAGTTGGCTAAGCAACGCATCGCTGCTCAGCAGCGCGCCATGCGCAGGACCGGTGGTAACAATAATTTTATCCACCGTCAGAGACTCAGGCGTGGCACCGCGCGGCTGTAGCGTCAGCGTGATTCGCCCTTGGTTGTCTTCGGCCTTGACCAACCGCGCGGCCTTCACCGTCAATCGTCCGTCGTCCTGAAGCTGTTCCAGCACCGCACTGACCTGCGGCGCGATGCGGTAGCGGTGCACGTCCCACCATGGACGAAGATGGCGCAGGAAACGCTGTTGCTCTTTCAGCGAAAACTGCTGCCACAGGCGCTGGCCGTTGCTGCGAATATCATCCAGCACCAGCTGCCACGGCAGATTCAGCGCGGCGGCGGCTTTAATTTCATCACGGACACGCCGTAGCCAACCACGCGCGGTGGCAGCCTGCGGACGCGAATAGTCCAGCGCACGCGGCGCAAACTGTCCGCTGAGGTTCGGACGCGGCAGCTGCCCACGACGCGAAAATGCTGTGATTTCACCGCGATGCCCCTGCCGATGCAAAGAGGCCACCACGTCAGACATGGTGAGCCCGCTGCCGATAATCGCCACGCGGTCCGTGGGCACGACGCCCGCCAGCGCGTCAACCCGCCACGGGTTAGCGACCAGCGCGCGCGAATGCGTTAAATGTTTCAGCAACGAAGGCAATGCCGGAGGCGGGTGGCTGATGGCCAGCACCACGTCATCCGCCCGATAGCCTTGGCCTGAGGCGGTGATCACCGCGCCGTTTTCCAATGCAACGGCGCGGTCACGCACGTGGTGCAGTTTCACCGCTGAGGACGCGGCGGCAAGGCGGTAAAGCTCGTTGAGGTAGGCACCAAACTGGGCGCGCTGCGGATACAGCTTGCCGTCGTGCCAGCGGGCCTCTGCGTCAATTTGACAGGCAGGCGAGGCACGGAACCAGCGGTCGAAATCACCCTCTTCGGCGGCCGAAAGATGCATGCGTTCAGCCGGAACGTTGATGCGGTGCGAAGGGTCACGGGTGCCATAGGCAACGCCGCGTCCCAACTGCTCGCGCGGTTCGATAACCGTCACCTTCAGGCCAGCGTGACCGCTGCGCGCAAGATGAATCGCCAACGCGGTGCCGGAAAAACCGCCGCCGACGATAACGATATGCCGCTCAGCCATGACTCAGCTCCGGCTGTTGCTGACGCTCAAGCTCGCGCACCAGCGGAATAACCTCACGGCCAAAGAACTCCACCTCTTCCTGAAAATGCAGGAAGCCCAGCAGCATCAGGCTCACACCGACTTTTTTCAGCGCAATAATACGTTCAGCAATCTGGCGCGGCGTGCCGATCAGATTGGTTTTGAAGCCGTCATTGTACTGCACCAGGTCTTCGAGGGTAGATTTCGCCCAGTTGCCCTCACCTTCCGGCGACGCGCTACCTGCGTTTTTCGCCTCATGCTGGAAGCCTTTTACCGCGTCAGGATTGGCCTGCGCGACGATGTCTTGCAGCACTTGCTGCGCCTGTTGTTCCGTATCGCGGGCAATCACAAAGCCGTTGACGCCAATCTTCACCTGATGCTGGTTGGCGGCCGCCTTGAGCTGAATATCCTCAACCTGCTGGCGAATACCTTCAACGCTGTTGCCGTTAGTGAAGTACCAGTCGGAAACGCGGGCCGCCATGTCGCGTGCCGCGCGAGAGCTGCCGCCCTGGAAAATCTCCGGCAGCGGATTAAGCGGCTTCGGTTTCATCACATAGTCGCGAAAACGGTAGAAATCACCGGCGAAGTTAAAGCTCTCCTCCTGCCAGATACCACGCAGGCAGCGGATGAACTCTTCAGAACGCAGATAGCGCTCCTCGTGGTCCAGCCAAGGCTCACCGATGGCCTTGAACTCGCCGCGAAACCAGCCGCTGACGATATTCACCGCGATGCGGGCGTTGGTCAGATGGCTAATAGTGGCTATTTGCTTGGCCGCCAGCGTCGGATTCCACGGCCCCGGCAGCAGCGCGGCAATCACCTTGAGTTTCTCGGTCGCGCCCAGCAGGCCGTGGGAGAAACTGACCGACTCATGCTGGTTGTCTGCGCCATAACCGGCGGTGAAACGAATCTGCGTCAGCGCGTAGTCGAACCCGGCGCGCTCGGCAATCTGTGCCAGTTTGCGGTTGTACTCGAAGTCCCAGCCGGTGCGTTGATCAATATTGCTGATGACCAGCCCGCCGGAGACGTTAGGCACCCAATAGGCAAACTGAATCGGTTGTTCAAGAGAAGATTGGCTCATGGGATTTTCCTTAGCTTGCGCTAGTCTGCTTCACGGGACGACGGTCGCCGCCGATGGTTTCGCCAAAAGGTCCGGTATTCACGGTGCGCTGACGCTTTTCGGCGTTCGAGGCCAACGGCAGCAGCGGCATCACCAGCTCGGCAAAGCGATGCGCCTCTTCGAGGTGCGGATAGCCGGAGAAAATAAAGTTTTCGATGCCCAGCGCCTGATATTCGCGAATGCGTTCCGCAACCTGCTGCGGATTGCCCACCAAGGCGGTACCGGCACCGCCGCGCACCAGCCCCACGCCCGCCCAGAGATTCGGCCCAATGCGCAGTGAATCGCGTGAACCGCCGTGCAGTGCACTCATGCGGGCCTGTCCGGTGGAGTCCATCCGCGCGAAGATTTTCTGCGCGGCGGCAATCGTGTCTTCATCCAGATGCGCGATAAGTCGGTCGGCGGCGGCCCAGGCCTCCTCCTCGGTTTCACGCACGATCACGTGCAGACGGATCCCGTAGCTGAGTGTACGACCACGCTCTTCGGCACGCTGGCGCACCACGGCCAGTTTCTCGGCCACCTGCTCCACCGGCTCGCCCCAGGTGAGATAGGTATCAATCTGATTGGCCGCCACGTCGATAGCTTCTTCGGAAGAGCCGCCGAAATAGAGCGGTGGACCGTCCTGCTGGACCGGAGGGAACAGCACCTCGGCGCCTTCCACCCGAATATGCTCGCCGTGGAAATCGACCTTTTCGCCCTTCAGCAGGCGTGAATACACCTCAAGAAACTCTTTCGTTACCTTGTAGCGCTCGCCGTGGCTGAGGAAAATGCCGTCACCTTTGTTCTCAACGGGATCGCCGCCGGTCACCACGTTAATCAGCAATCGTCCCTCGGAAAGCCGGTCAAGCGTGGCCGCCATGCGTGCCGCCAGCGTAGGCGGCTGGAGGCCTGGGCGCACCGCCACCAGATAACGCAGCTTTTTGGTGATAGGTGCCAGCGCGGAGGCGACCAGCCAGGAATCTTCACAGCTTTTTCCGGTCGGGATCAGCACGCCGTAGTAGCCGAGATTATCGGCGGCGAGTGCCACCTGTTGCAGGTAAGGCAGGTCGACCGGGCGGCCGCCTTCGGTGGTGCCAAGGTAACGGCCGTCTCCGTGGGTCGGCAAAAACCAGAATACGTTGATGTTTTCCTGCGCTGATTCACTCATTATCCATTTCCTATATAACGATATCTGAATTTATTAGATACAAATTCACAGTTTGGTTATAAATAGAATTGCAGGAAGTGTGCCACTCCGCAGAAAATTTATTTTTATTACATTTCAATTATTTATAAAAATTCCCTCTCGAATAATTTGCTGCATTTGCAACAATCGCTGTGCCTGCGCTGCTGCAAATGCAGCAATTTGACTTTTGGGCCTCTCGCCGAACCGCTTTCAGGGCGGTATTGTTTGCTTCCCTCTCACCTCAGGAGTGAATGATGCAGAATCATGGCCCAACGCTTATCGATCCCGCCTCGATTGCCTTTCAAAGCGTGCTCGACCGCCTCGCACCAACCGACGCCACGGTATTGATAGTCGGTGAAACCGGTACCGGTAAAGAGGGAGTTGCTCGCTATTTACATCATCACAGCCCGCGTCGACAGCAGCCGTTTCTGGCGGTGAACTGCGGCGCACTGACCGAAAGTCTGGCGGAGTCGGAGCTGTTCGGGCATGAGAAAGGCGCTTTTACCGGCGCACGCGAGCGCCATCAGGGCTGGTTTGAGGCCGCCGAGGGCGGCACGCTGCTGCTGGATGAGATTGGCGAGCTGAGTCTGCCGCTACAGGTAAAACTGCTGCGCGTGTTACAGGAGCGCGAAGTCACGCGGGTCGGGTCACATCGCGCCGTAAAAGTGAATGTGCGGGTCATTGCCGCCACCCACGTCGACCTGGCGCAGGCCATTCGCGAGCGCCGTTTTCGAGAGGACCTTTATTATCGTCTCAACGTGGCGGCCGTAACCCTGCCGCCTTTGCGCCAACGCCAAGAAGACATTCCCCTGCTGGCCGAACACTTTCTGCGCCTCTATGCACGACGTCTGGGTCGCCCTCAGCTGCGCATGAGCGAGGAGACCGTCGCCACGCTGATGGAGTACCCCTGGCCGGGCAACATTCGTGAGTTGGAAAATACTCTGCACAACGCGGTGCTGCTGAGCAAAGAGCCGATTATTAGCCCGCGTCAGCTGCGCCTTAGCCCGCTCGGTGCAGATTCACTGCCGCTGGGTGAGGCCGCGCTCGACGAGTTTATGCGCCAGCAGCTCGAGAGCGGTGAAACGCAGATTTACCAGCGGGTTATTGACGCGCTGGTGCGCAACGCTTTCGAAATCAGCGGCAGCAATCAGCTGCAAACCGCTACCCTACTGGGCATCAGCCGCAATACGCTGCGTACCCATCTGGGTCATCTGGGGCTGATTAAACCGCGTCGCAGTCTCGCCGGAAGCGGACAACGCACTCACGCACATCGCCCGCCACACGAGCGGGAACTGCGCATCGGCTATCAGAGATTTGGTAATCTGGGGATCCTCAAGGCACGTCAATCGCTTGAGGCGCAGTTTGCCGACAGCGGCGTCAGCGTGCTGTGGAGTGAATTCCCCGCGGGACCGCAGCTGCTGCACGCGCTGAGCAACGGCGAGATAGATTTTGGTACCACGGGTGAAGTGCCGCCGCTGTTTGCCCAAGCCAACGATAACCGGGTGCTTTACGTGGCATGGGAGCCTGCGGCACCCCAAAGCGTGGCGCTGCTGGTCGCCAACGACAGTCCGATTAAAGACATCGCGAGTCTGCGCGGTAAACGTATCGCGGTGAATAAAGGTTCCAACGTGCACTACCTGCTGGTGCAAATCCTTGACGAGGTCGGACTGACCCTGGATGACGTGCGCGTGGTTTACTCTCCGCCAAAATATCCGCTGACGCCGAGTGACCACCATGCCGTCGATGCCTGGATGATGTGGGATCCGCTACTGAGCGACGCCGAGCGCTGCGGGCAGCTGCGAGTGATTGCCAACGGCACTGGGCGCGTCAACAACCATCAGTTTTACCTCGCGCACCGTGATTTTGCGGCGCACTCCAGCGACCTGCTGCATCAGTTAATGGGGGCGCTGGTGCAAACCGGGCGCTATATCGACGCCAACCGCCTTGAGGCCGCTAACCTGCTTTCCGCTGAACTGGGTCTGGCGACCGACTCATTGACCCACGCCCTCGCCCGCCGCAGCCACCAGACGCAGAGAATGGATCTTGCAATCATTCGCGACCAGCAGGCCATCGCCGACCGATTTTATGCGCTGGGGCTGTTGCCTCGTGCTATCAAGGTGCGCGATGCCGTCTGGTCCGACTCACCGCCCTGACAGCACAAAAATGAATCTAACTTATGACGTTATTCTATTAAGCGCTTATTCCGTATTTTGTTATGTTTTGCCAACAACCTAACTTTTAGAAATATAATCTGCAGGAAAATAACGATGAAAAAATTCATTCTCGGCGCGCTGACTGCCGCCGTTTTGCTCGGTTCGTTCCAGGCGGCTCAGGCCGAAACCGCGCCCAAGGTAGTCAACATCGGCTATCAAAAGGCCAATATCTTCGCCCTGCTGAAGTATCGCGGCACGCTGGACAACGATTTCAAGAAACAGGGGATCGACGTGCACTGGGTCGAATTCACCGCCGGTCCACAGATGCTTGAAGGCCTGAACGTGGGCAGTATCGATCTGGCCGCCACCGGAGATGCACCGCCGGTTATCGCACAGGCAGCCCATGCTGATCTGGTCTATCTCGCCCACTCCGTGCCGAATCCGCAAACCGAAGCTATCGTGGTACCCGAAAATTCGCCGATCAAAACCGTCGCCGACCTGAAGGGCAAACGCGTTGCGCTTAACAAAGGCTCAGACGTTAACTACTTACTGGTCGCGGCGCTGGAAAAGGCCGGGCTGAGCTACAAGGACATCAAGCCGGTGTATCTGGTGCCGGGCGACGCTCGCGCCGCCTTCCAGAGTGGCGATATCGACGCCTGGGTTATCTGGGACCCGTTCCTGGCTGAGGTAGAAACCAACGCCAAGGCACGAGAAGTGCAGAACGCCGAAGGTCTTGTGCCGCACTACACCTTCTTCCTCGCCAGTCGTAAATTTGCCGACACCTATCCGCAAACCGCTGAAAAACTGGTTACCGAGCTTAAGGCCACCAGTGACTGGGCAAATCAGCATCACGATGAGACGGCGGAGATCCTGTCGAAATCAACCGGTCTGGCGAAAAACATCTGGGCAAAAGCGTTAGCAAGAATGCCTTATGACGCGCAGCGTATGACTCCAGCAGTATTCAAGAGTCAACAGGTGTTAGCGGATAAATTCACCCAGGTTGGCCTGCTGCCGACCCCCGTTAATGTCAGTAGCGCGACCTGGTCATTGGACAAACACTGATAGCAAAAAGTCTGCCCCTTGCGGGGCAGACTCTATTTAATCTTCTCTAAATTTGTGCCTTTCTCAGGCCAGCGCCTGACTTTTTAGCAATGCCTCAATCTTGATTTGTTCGACGCTCAGCTGCGGATTAAACAGACCGGTAGAGAGGTAGGTCAACCCGCTGTCGGCAAGAAGGGTCACAATGCGTTTACCCGCATTCTCCGGGCGACGCGCAATCTCGCGTGCCGCATGCAGCACGGCACCCGAAGATTCGCCAATCAGAATACCGTCGGTTTTTGCCACTTCTCGCGCGGCCTGAACGGCCTGCCAGCTTTCAACCGCCACGACTTCATCAAACAGCTCACGGTCCAGCGTCAGCGGCACGCGCTCGGGTGTCACGGTGCTGAAGGCATGAACGCCGGTAATTTCCCTGACCTCAGGGTTATCTTTGTCGGGAATTGAATGTCTCCCCGGTTCAACGGCGATAAGCTTAATGTCCGGCTTGAGCTGGCGCAGATAACGCCCTGTCCCTGACAGCGTTCCGCCGGTGCCCACCGAGGCGACAACGATGTCGGCCTGCCCCGAGGTCTGCTGCCAGATTTCCGGCCCCGTGCTCTCATAGTGTGCCTGCGGGTTAGCCGGGTTCTCCAGTTGATAGGTGAAGAAGATATTGGGTTCCTTGAGGATAACATTGTCAGCCAGCCATTTGGCGGCGGCCACGAAGTCCCCGTCGCTCTCCTCAAGGATTTTATCGAAACCGGGCACTTGGCTAAACGGAATAATTTCGGCACCGAAAGCGCTGAGAATAGCGAATCGCTCCTCACTCAGTTTGTCGTGTAAATAAACGCGGAATTTATATCCCTTAGACGCCGCGATGGCCGCAAGACCAATACCGGTATTTCCACTGGTGGTATCCACCAGCGTGACACCCGGCTTTAATTTACCGGAACGTTCGGCGGCCTCAATCATTGCCAGCGCAATGCGGTCTTTAATACTGTGGTTGGGATTGAAATATTCCAGCTTGGCAAGCAGGTCAACGTTTAATTTATTTTCCTGGCTAAACCGCTTGAGCCTTAATAACGGCGTCTGTCCAACCAGTTCAGTAATTCCATTATGAATTGTCATGGTGTGCTCCACACATAATCAGGCAACGGGAACGTCGGCGCCGAGCAACTGCAGCGCCTGAGTACGTAATTCAACCAGGCGCGGGTCATCACGACGTCGCGGGTAGGGTAAGGGAACATCGATAGTTTCAATGATTCGGGCCGGACGTGGGCTAAAGACCACCACCCGATTCGCCATCAGCAGCGCCTCTTCAACGTCGTGCGTCACCATCAGCGTGGTAAAACGCTGTTCGCGCCACAGGTTCACCAACTCCTGCTGCATGCGAATGCGGGTGAGCGAGTCCAGTTTACCGAGCGGTTCGTCGAGGATGAGCAGACGCGGATGATTAACCAGTGCGCGGGCAAGTGCGGTGCGCTGCGCCATGCCGCCAGAGAGCTGATGTGGCCAGGCGTTGGCGAACTGGCTAAGCCCGACCTTTTCCAGCGTCTTGTCAACGTGGCTGCGGCCGTCGTCGGTCAGTTTACCGCGCGTTTGCAGCCCCAGAGAGACGTTGCCCCACACGCTGCGCCACGGGTAAAGCGTCGGATCTTGAAACACCACTACGCGGCTGGGATCGGGCTGCAACAGCGGGCGTCCGTCCTCAAAAATATCACCCGCGATCGGGTTATCCAGCCCGGCTACGAGGCGCAACAGCGTGGATTTCCCACAGCCTGATGGACCGAGCAGCGCGACAAACTCACCGGGTTCAACTTTCAGGGAAACATCTTCAAGCACCGGAAGCGTTTTTCCTTCCAGATAAAATGCGTGGCTCACCTGATTAATATCCAGCGCCAACCCTGTGGTGCTTTTAATTGTGTCGCCTGAAGACATGGCCTACCCCATTGATGGTTGTTCTGAAATAAAATATTCCGGTTTTTGAGGTAAAGGTAAATGCTTAATAACAGCAAAGCTAACCTGAAAAGTGAATAAGCGAGAGATGAAAATATTAATGCACTATTGTTATTTTATCCGTCTATCTAAACCTGCAACATTAAACGTTAATTCAAAATAGTTTCTTACAATGAATGTTCCTTTACCCCTGAAGTATTTTATTTATAAACAATGGCGGAATTAAATATGGCAGGATATACCGACTCTTCACGGCGTGCTTTTATTCAACGGGCGGGATTACTTGGTGCAGGGCTTGGCCTCTCCTCGGTCTTTCCCGCCTGGGCCGACACCGCGCCCGTCGACGCGGGCAAGCTGACGACGGTCAAACTGGCGTGGGGCCAGACGGCGGTATGTCAGGCCCCCATTTCCGTCGCTTTAAAACAGGGATTCTTCAAAAAATATGGCTTGAACGTGGAACCGGTTAACTTCAGCGGCCCCACTGATTCGCTGTTACAGGCGATTGCCACCGGACAGGCCGACGGCGGTATAGGCATGGCACTGCGCTGGCTCAAACCGCTTGAACAGGGCTTCGACGTTGACCTGACCGTGGGCACCCACGGCGGCTGTATGCGCCTGCTGGCCGCCAAAAATTCCGGTATCAACAGCGTGAAAGATCTGGTGGGCAAAAACGTGGCGGTGAGCGATCAGGCCAGCCCGCTGCGTAACTTCTTTGCTATCCAGCTGGCGAAACAAGGGATCGATCCCGACAAACAGGTGAACTGGGTGCAGTATCCGGCCGACCTGTTTGGTGAGGCCCTGAAGAAGGGGGAAGTGCAGGCGATTGCCAGCGACGATCCGCAGGGATGGCTCATCAAGCATCGCTACGACCTGCAAGAGGTGGACAACAACATGAGCGGCGAATACCACACCATGACCTGCTGCGTGCTGGGTCTGCGAGGCTCGCTGGTGCGCGATAATCCGGCGGTGGCGCGTGCCATCACTCAGGCGATTGTCGACGCGCAGCAGTGGACGGCGGATAACCCGGCCGAAACCGCCAAAATCTTCGCCCCTTATGTGCCGGGCAATGTACCGATTGACGACATCACCGCGATGCTCAAGGAACATACCCACAATCATCACTCAACCGGTGAGCAACTGCGCAGTGAAGTGGCGACCTACGTTAACGAGCTGAAGCTTATCAACGTTATACGCCCTGAGACCAACGCCCAGCAGTTTGCCGATCACTACGTGCCGAACCTGCTTCCGGCCTCGCACGATGCCATGAACATGAAGATGGGCTAATAAGGAGTTGCCATGTCCAGTGATACGCTCGACAGACTAAAAAGCCCGGCTCTGAAAGGCCAGAAGCTGGCGCTGACGCCCGCATTGGGTATCGCCCTCCTCGCCTGGTGGGGCCTGGTGGCGCTCATGGTTTTCTGGCCGGACAAACCGGTCGGCTTTGCAACGCCGCGCTTTGTAGGCGAGACTCATCGCCTGTTCGCCCTCTTCTCGGCCCTGCTCACCGTCGCAGTATTACTGGGCCTTGTGGTGAAGTGGCGCTGGCTGTTTTCGCCGTTACAGCGGGCGGCACGCTGGTTAGTGGCGTTAGCGGTGTTGATTGCCATTTGGGAAACGGTGACCGCCAAACTTGCACTGCTGCCTGCCCCGTTCTTTGCGCCGCCTCGTGCATTGGTCGAAGCCTATGCAACCGACTGGTATCGGCTTGGCGACAGCGTGTTGAACTCGCTGAGACTTCTGGCGCTAGGCTTTATTTTTGGCAGCATCAGCGGATTTGTCACCGGCGTGGCGATCGGCTGGTCGCGCGGATTGGGGTATTGGGTGCATCCGATCCTGCGTTTTTTGGGTCCGGTGCCTTCCACCGCCCTACTGCCGCTGTCGCTGTACTTCTTCCCTTCAAGCTTCTCGGCGGCAATATTTCTTATCGCTCTGGCAACCTGGTTCCCGGTCACCGTATTGACCTGGTCCGGTGTCTCAAGCGTGGATAGTCGCTATTACGATGTTGCCAGAACGCTGGGGGCCAGCAATGTGTTCCTGATTCTGCGCGTCGCGGTTCCGGCGTCACTGCCGCACGTGTTTGTCGGGCTGTTTATGGGGCTGGGGGCATCTTTCTCGGTGCTGGTCGCGGCGGAGATGATGGGGGTCAAGTCTGGCCTTGGCTGGTATCTACAGTGGGCGCAGGGCTGGGCGGCCTACGCCAATATGTATGGTGCGCTGATCGTCATGGCCTTATTGTTCTCGTCGCTGATTACGCTGCTGTTTGCCGTGCGTGACAGGGTGCTGGCCTGGCAGCAAAGCGCGGTGAAGTGGTAGCAGACTTATTAACGGATATTATTTATCCCTTACGATTAGCGAATTAAAAAATCTCTGCTAGGTTTTAAACAGTTATTACTCCCTGTGTTCTAAGCGACTTTGCCCGCCTCGTGCGGGTATTTTTTCGTCTGTACTATAATGGGTTAGGAAAACACTTAGCTTTATTCTTTTCATTATTTTATTACACACAAGGGGAAGTATGAATTATCTCGCATGGACTGCAGCAACGGGCGGTTTACTCCTGCTAATGTCGCTCTCTTACGGCTGGATAAATCGCACACCGGTCCCTATTTTCGGTATTTATTTGCTGGTCGGCGTCGCCTGCGGCCCGTGGGGCTTCAACGTGCTTAATATTGACGTTCTGGCCCACTCGACGATCGTCAGCCGTATTACAGAAATCGCCATCGCGACCTCGCTGTTTATTACTGGCCTGAAGATACGCTTACCGCTGCGGGCCAGCATCTGGCGTATAGGCGTTCGGCTCGCCATTCCAGGAATGATCCTCACTGTGCTGGGCGTCATGGTGATTGCCCACTATCTGACCGGATTATCCTGGCCGATTTCACTGGCGCTCGCGGCCATTATCGCCCCGACCGACCCGGTGTTAGCCAGTCTTATCGCCATCAACGATGCGCGTGATGACGACAGTCTGCGGCTTTCTCTGTCGAGCGAGGCAGGGCTTAATGACGGTACGGCGCTTCCTTTACTGATGCTGGCGCTGCTGTGGCACAACGCCGAGGGGGCACTCTCGACGCAGGCGCTTGTCCACTGGTTCACGATTGACGTCGTGTGGTCGCTGGTTGCCGGACTGGGGATTGGCTACGGTCTTGGCCGGCTTATCGGGCTTATTTCTACCCATTGGCGGCATGCACAGGGTGAGGTTGCGCCCAGCGATTTTATTGCCTTATCGTTGATCTGCCTAAGCTTTGCGCTAGCTATCTCGGTCGATGCTTCGGGCTTTTTGGCCGCCTTTGCCGCCGGTGTGGGCCTGCGTAGCGCCGAGCTTAAAGTGCAGAAAAAGAATCCGGCTGAAGAGGAGCAGGAGGAAAATCCCCCCGCCGAGATGATGATCAACCCGCATCTGCGCCACGCTATCGAGCAACGAAGCCCGCTAAAATCCATGGGCCTGCTGATTGGTGATGCGCTGTCTTTCGGCGATACGATTGAGCGACTCTTCGCCGCCGCGATTGTGATTGTATTAGGCGTCACGCTGGCCCAGCATTGGGAATTCATGGGCCTTATTCTGGCATTTATTTTATTCTTTATTATCCGACCGCTAGCGGTGTATTTATCGACCTGGCGTTCGTCTTATTCCCGTCAGCAGCGCATATTATTTGGCTGGCTGGGAATACGTGGCATCGGGAGTCTCAACTATATTGCCTATGCTTATACGCACGGCATGCAGGGCAGCGAGGCGACAATAATGACCAACTGCGCGCTGACGATTATTACCGCCAGCGTATTGGTGCATGGAATTACGGTCACGCCGCTGCTTAATTTCTGGAGCCGAAAATAAGCAGCGAGCGGCCCCCCGAATTCCGGGGCTTAACGCAGAGGTTTACACCAAGTCTCGCAGCGCCTCGGCGGTGAAGTCTTTGAGTGCGGCCTGATTACCGGTGCGGATTTTCGTAACCCAATGTGGATCGCTCAACAGTGCGCGACCGACGGCAATCAGGTCGAACTCGTTGCGCTCCAGACGTTCGATCAACTTATCAAGGCTGGCAGGGTGCGAGCTTTCACCGGCAAAGGCGGACATAAAGTCGCCCGACAGGCCAACGGATCCGACGCTGATGGTGGCGGCACCGGTCAACTTCTTGGCCCAGCCGGCAAAATTCAACCCGCTCTCGCCGTCAATTTCAGGGAATTCTGGCTCCCAGAAGCGGCGCTGTGAACAGTGCAGAATATCCACACCGGCCTCAACCAATGGCAGCAACCAGTCGGTCATCTCCTGTGGCGTCGGGGCAAGACGTGCGGAATAGTCCTGCTGTTTCCACTGGCTGACGCGCAAAATGAGCGGGAACTCAGGCCCGACGGCTTCACGCATTGCCTTCACCACCTCGGCCGCAAAGCGCGAACGCTGCTTGAGCGTGGCGCCCCCGTAAGCATCGGTACGCTGGTTGGTTCCGGCCCAGAAGAATTGGTCAATCAGGTAACCGTGCGCGCCGTGAATTTCCGCGACGTCAAAACCTAAACGTTTGGCGTCGGCCGCGGCCTGAGCGAAGGCGGCGATAGTGTCGGCAATGGTCTCATCGCTCATGGCCTCACCGCGCGGTTCGCCGGGAGCTATCAGGCCTGATGGGCTTTCGACCGGGGATTCAGGCACCCAGTCGGTCAGGAAGCTGACCACCGAGCCGGTATGCCACAGCTGTGGCCCCATCTTGCCGCCCGCGGCGTGCACTTCATCGATGACCTTTTTCCAGCCTTTAAGCGCCTCGTCGCCGTGGAAGAACGGAATGTTGGCATCGTTTCGCGACGCGGGGCGATTGATAACCGTCCCTTCGGAGAGGATAAGTCCGACTTCGCCCTCGGCGCGGCGCTGATAATAGGCGGCAATATTTTCACCCGGCACGCCGTTTGGCGCGAAGGAACGGGTCATCGGAGCCATAACGATTCGGTTTTTCAGTGACAGGCCTTTCAGATGAAAGGGTTGAAACAGGGCGTCTACGTTTGATCTGCTCACAGGGTATTTCTCCGTTTAGGTTATCGGCATTCATAGTATAATGTGTATACTAGGTGTCAATTAGGCACTTTACAGCTACCAGGTATCTCCATGGAAACCACGATGTCCGAAATACAACCTGTTACCGGGATTAACTGCCCTCACCGTCTCTTGCTCGACCAGATTGCCGATAAATGGTCGGTGCTGATACTCGCACAGCTGTGTGAAAAACCTCTGCGTTTCAATATGCTCAAACGTGAGCTGGAAGGCATCACCCAAAAGGCGCTGACCCAGAGCCTGCGCCGCCTACAGCGTAACGGCATTATCGAACGGCGAGTTATTACCTCCTCGCCTATCGCCGTTGAATATGAAATCACGCCGCTCGGGCGCACGCTGAAAGAGCCGTTCAAGGCGTTGTATGACTGGACGCGTAACTATCTGCCGCAGGTTGAACAGGCGCGGCTGGCGTTTGATGCCAGCAATCCAGACTAAGGTTATTCCTTTTCGAGCCACTGAATGAAAAATTCACTAAAGGTCGAGACCTGCAACGGCTGAAAACGGCGCTGCGGATAGACAAACTGTAGCCCAACCTGCTTTTTATCATGACGGCTAAAGCCCAGAAAGCAGTCGGCCAACAAAACCTTGAGCCGCCCCTGTTCGACGTCTCGCTTGACGTCCCACCAGGATTTACTGGCTATCCCTGCGCCCGCCAGCACCCATTGGCGCAGCAGTGCCCCGTCATCGCAGACCATGACGGGCGTAACGCGCACGGTTTCAGGTGCGCCCTCTTTGTCAAAACGCCATTCATTGAGCAACGTACCGCGACTCTGCAGCGCAAGGCAGCGGTGATGATGCAGCGCCTGCGGCGCATCCGGTACCCCGTGTTTCTCCAGATAGGCCGGTGAGGCGACTATCACTCGGCGATTAGCTTTAATAAAACGGGTCACCAGATTGCTGTCCGGGAGATTGCCAAAGCGGATGCTCATATCCAGACGATGGGCTATAAGATCTACGACATCTTCGCTCAAAAACACCGAAATCCTCACTTCGGGCCATAACTTTGCGAAGTCGAGCAGCGCCGGTGACAGATACTGACGACCGAAATCGGAAGGGGCAGAAATACGCAGTGTCCCACTCAATGCGCCCTCTTTTTGCGTCAGTTTAGCTTCGGCCTGCACCATCTCCTCCAGCACGCGTAGCGCCGAATGATAAAACTCTTCTCCTGCTCGTGTCAGCGCAATTGAGCGCGTCGAGCGATTAAATAGCCGGGTCTGATAGCGCTCCTCCAGCGCCTTTAGACGCGCCGTCATGGTCGCCGGAGACAAATTCATCCGTCTGCCTGCCGCAGCCAGACCGCCCGCCTCCACCACTTCGACCAGTAAGGCCATATCTTCAAGCTTGCCCATATTATTCGGATTTCCTGAATAGAGAATCAGTTTTTGTCGTCATTATCAAATACGGGTTGCAGAGGTAAAGTCAATACATCCCCCTTATGCAGGCGCAAAAGGGTGCCTGAACACTCACTCTATTTTATTGTGTCAATAAGGAATCAATCATGAGCAAACAACGTACTTTGATTATCGGCGGCGCATCGGGCATTGGTTTCGCGGTAGCGCAACAGCTGGCCGCACGGGGAGATAGTTTGATCCTTGCCGGTCGCAACGGCGAAAAGCTACAGCGTGCGGCTGAAACGTTGCGAACTTCTGATGCGCAGATTGAGACGATAGCCTTGGATATCGCCAATGAGGGAGCGTTGCGCGAGCTGTCGAAAACGTTGGGCCAGGTTGACCATATCGTCGTAACAGCGGGTTCACTGGCGCCGGGCGGCACACTCAGCGCGCTCGACCTTTCAGCGGCAAAACAGGCCTTTGACACCAAGTTCTGGGGCAGCCTTGCCGTGGTACAGCATCTTGCGAGTCAGGTCAAAACAGGCGGCACCCTGACGTTGACCAGCGGCTTTTTGGCGCGTCGCAGCGTCGCGGGCACGATGGTGAAAACGACCATCAATGCCGCTCTGGAGGCAGCGGTCAAGATTATGGCCAAAGAGCTCTCACCGCTGCGCGTTAATGCCGTGAGTCCGGGGCTTACCGATACCGAAGCCTATGCGGCTATGGTCCCCGAAGCACGCCAGCAAATGCTGGAGAAAGCGGCGGCTTCTTTGCCGGCCAAAACCTGGGGACGCGCAGAGGATATCGCCAAAGGATATCTCTTTATCATTGATAATCCGTTTGTCACCGGTTCAGTGGTGGATATCGAAGGGGGCGCGCTAATCGATTAATTTAATTTCGGCATCCCTCAGCCCCGCGGCTGCCTCTGCGGGGCACTCCTCATCTAAAGTCAAATAACCCTATTTCGATTAAGTTTTTATAATTACTGAATGTTTTCATTACTTAGGCGATTAAACCTTAACGTTATTGGGGAAGTTTTGCCCAAGTATAGCCTGGGCTATGTATCTTACCACATGCTATAAGTACATGAAAAATATGGTTTTTTTATTTAATTTTTTATGGCAGACTAGCGGCCTCTTTTAATTAATAGCCTTTATTGCTCTTGAAAGGCTTAACTGGTCTGTTTTATGAACACATACGCAATTCTTATTCTCGCCTTTGGCATGTCGATGGACGCCTTCGCCGCGGCTATTGGCAAAGGTGCCTCACTGCATCGTCCACCGTTTAAAGAAGCATTGCGTACCGGCTTAATTTTTGGCGTGATCGAGGCCATTACACCGATTATCGGCTGGTGTATCGGGCTGGCAGCCAGCAAATTCATTATGAGCTGGGACCACTGGGTGGCCTTCGGCCTGCTGCTGATTCTTGGCCTGCGAATGATCCATGAAGGTTTCAAAAAAGAGAGTATTGATGAGGCAGAGATCCCGCGCCGCCACGGCTTCTGGCTGTTGGTGACCACCGCGATAGCCACCAGCCTCGATGCGATGGCCGTTGGCGTCGGTCTCGCCTTCCTGCAGGTTAATATTATTGTTATGGCACTCACCATCGGTGCTGCCACAACAATAATGGCAACCAGCGGCATGCTGCTCGGACGCTTCCTCGGCGGCGCTATCGGCAAATGGGCCGAAGTGCTAGGCGGCGTCGTGCTTATCGGCATCGGTTCGTCCATTCTTGTGGACCACCTCGGCCTGCTGCGTTGATTTAACTGACGTTTTCCACTCCGGCGCTAACGAAATCAACCCCAGCAGCGCCGTTATCATGCCGTTTGAGAAACCGGATATTGAGCCAGGGATCGGGGTAAAATAGGTAAATTCGGCCCGCCGAGCATCATGGCGCAGGCATACCAGGACACCCAATATCCCACCAGGGCAACCGAGACCCGCAGGCCCATAGCTATCGCATTTATTATCGCGCTCCCCTGAAATTCACTGCTGACCATCGCAAAAATGCCAAAGCTCAATGCGTAAATCGCCACGGGTAAACGCACCGTAGAATCTTCCTTAACGTGCAATGAATTCATCGGGGTGTCTCTCCTTGAGACCGGTTTTTTTATTTATGTACTAGAAATTACATCATTAACATAAGCGATAGTTTTTATCAGCGCCAAGCAATTGTGTTATTGTGACTACATAATTAATTTCGATCGACAAACAGGGTAAAACATGGCCAAACGACGAGGACGTCCGCTGGGATTTGACCGCAGCCTGGCGTTGCAAAAGGCAATGGAGATTTTCTGGCGCAAAGGCTACGAGGGCACGCAGCTTGTGGATCTCACCTCAGCATTAGGCATTAATCCGCCGAGTTTTTACGCCGCTTTTGGCAGCAAACTGTCGCTGTTCTACGAGGCCGTAGACCTCTACATCGCGACCATTGGCAGCAAAACCATGGAGGCGTTGAATCAGGAGGATGTCACGCGCAAGGGGCTGCGCGCCATGCTGGAAGGCGCTATCGCCAATGCAACGTCCTCCGAGTCAGGCGGGTGTCTGATGGTCATGGGCGTGGTCAATAATCACGCTGAGAATCGCGAAGCCTGGGCCTTTCTGCGCAATAAGCGGGTCGAAACACGCGAATTGATCCGCGCGCGCATTCAGCGAGGAATAGCACAAGGCGACCTGCCGGCTAACGCCGATGACCAGGCGCTGGCGGCACATTTTCTGGGCGTAACGCAGGCGATTTCATTTCAGGCCCGCGACGGTGCGTCTCAGCCAGAATTGTTTGCCATGGTCGAGTCGGCCTTGGCCGCGTTGCCGTCGGCATAAAGAGGCCATAAGCTTCACCCACGGGAATGCATTAATGAAATAGCGGATTTGGAATTTATCGTTCTCCATAGCGATACTTTGAAATGGCACCAACCCTACGCAGCCGGTGCCTGCTCAATGGAAAATAATCATCATTATGGAGAAAAAGATGAACAACAACGGCTATAGCCGCCGGTCAGTGGTGCTTGGCATGACCGCTCTCGGGATGATGTCGGCGATAAACGGCGCGGTTTGGGCCAAGCCTATCCCGGAGAATGACGCGAAAAGACGTTTCACCGTCCCCTCCGGTGCCTGCGACTGTCACCACCACATTTATGACTCCCGCTTTCCCACGCTGCCCGGCGCAAAACTCACGCCCCCTCCCGCCACGGTCACCGATTATCGCGCCCTTCAACGGCGTTTAGGCACCACCCGCAATGTTATCGTCACCCCTTCGGCCTATGGAATTGACAACCGCTGTCTGCTGGATGCGCTGGCGCAGATGGGCGCGGCGGCGCGAGGAATTGCGGTCATTAACTCCAGGGTGACGGACGACGAACTAGAGAAACTCAACCATGCAGGCGTTCGGGGGATCCGCGTGCTTTTCGGTCGAACCAATCCCGTTCAACCTTCAGAGATAGAGACGCTGGCACAGCGCATCAAGGGACTCGGCTGGCAAATGCAGTTTTATATGCCCGGCGCGCAGCTTGTCGACCTCTCAACGACGCTGCGTAAACTCCCCACGCCAGTGGTTCTCGACCATATGGGACACATCCCGCAGCCGCAGGGCGAAAATTCAGCGGCCTATAAGGCCGTGCGTCGTCTGCTTGATAGCGGCAACGGTTGGGTAAAACTGTCGGGAGCCTACATGGATACTCGCCTTGGCCCACCCGACTATCCCGACACTTCGGCCATTGCACGCAGCTACATCACCGCCGCGCCCGAGCGCGTAGTCTGGGGATCCAACTGGCCTCATCCCGCGGCACAGGCCGGTGAAACGCCTATGCCGGATGATATGAACCTCTTCAATCTGCTCGCCGAATGGGCTCCCTCGAGCACCGTGCGGGAACAGATTCTGGTCAGGAACCCCGAGGTGCTGTTTGGTTTTGATGCGAAAGATCGTCAGCCGCCCGCCAAAGCGGTGTAAAAATTTCGCCCTGTAGTTAACTGGCAGCGTGCCTTTGCAGCACGCTGCGCATGATAAAATCGTTGGTGCGTTTCAAATTTTCCAGTTCGGGTTCAACCTTACCGTACACCCGCATCCCTTCAAGCAGCATAAACACCGTTTCCGCCATCACCTCGGCGGGGGTATCTGACCTGAAGACCTGTTGCTGCTGCCCACGGCGGAAAATCGTCTCGAGATTCTGCCTGATACCGCTGAACATAAATTCGACTCTCTCTTGTACTTCTCGATCCCCAGGCAGTAACTCCGTGGCGGTCGCAATGGTTAAACAGCCCCGCTTTCCAGCTTCCCCGGTCGACAACATTGCGCCATATTCCAGCGTTTCGCGCAGTGCGGCTTCGGGGTCCAGTTCCCTGCTGCGTTGCTGTAAACGCGCTAATCCTGTTTCCATATATTGCGTCAAGGCGGCGAAGAAAACGCTTCGCTTGTCGGGATACAGCTTATAGATGCTGGCGCTGGCGAGGCCCGAGGCCTGCATCAGGCTGCTGATAGACGTGCCCTGGTAACCGTTGCTCCAGAAACACTCCATCGCCACTTTAAGAAAGTCTTCAGGCTCGAACGCTCTGGGTCTGCCGAGATTTTTTTTCATTGTTACGCATCTTGTTGGGAGTAGAGTTGATAAAAACATTGTAGATTGATCACTCTACAAAGCAATTTTTTTGCGTTACTCTGGCTCAAAACCGCCTTTCGAACCGGGGATCCCATGCTTTCTCAACAGGGCACGAAAACAGTCCATAAGTCGCGTATACCACTCTTCGCAAGTGCATTTATCATCTCGCTGGGCTACGTGGTGGTTCAGCTGGATGTGACGATAGTGAATGTCGCTCTGCCCACGCTGTCTCACGTTTTTAATGCCGATGTTTCGGTACTGCAATGGATCCCCGACGCCTATGTCATCGTTTTTGCCGCCCTGCTGCTTGCCGCCGGTGGCCTTGGCGATAAATACGGTAATCGCACGGTTAATCTGGCGGGCATCGCTCTGTTTTTACTTGCCTCGGTGCTCTGCGCCTGCTCATCCAGCGTCGAGAGCATGATTTTTGCCCGTATCGCTCAGGGAGTCGGCGCTGCGCTTATTGTTCCTTCGTCACTCGCCCTGCTGTCGGCGGTCTGTGGGGATAATCCGGTCCAGAGAACCCGGGCGATTGGGTGGTGGAGTGCTATCGGAGGCATCATCAGTGCGGCAGGACCTTTTATCGGCGGACTGGTGCTTGAGCACCTTTCCTGGCAGGTTATTTTTCTGATTAATGTTCCGATTTGTCTTGCCGGAGGGGTTCTGACCGTGCTGTTTATTGAAACTCCGACGGCGCATCGCGGTCAGAATATCGATACCAAAGGCATTTTGCTGTTTGTTATTGCCAGTTTTACGATGATTTACAGCATGATCGCCTTCGGAAAAAATTTCGCCCTGACCCACTCAGAACTGATTTTCTTCGCGCTGTCGCTGCTTGCGCTGTTTACCCTGACGCGGCATATCCAGACAAACGACCGGGCTTTTTTGCCAAAGAGCTTGATCAAAAATTCGATTTTTTCATTAAGCCTTTTATTAGCCGCGATGATGAACTTTGCGTTCTATGGTTCTATTTTTCTGCTGACGCTCTATTTTCAAGACTATCGCGGGTTTTCACCGCTGATGACCGGCCTTGCGCTGCTGACCTTCACGATTATTGCGTTAGCAAATGCCCTCAGCAGCTCTCTCTCGGCCCGCCTGGGGGTGCGCCGTACCCTCATTCTTGGTCTTTTAATCGCGACGGCTAATTACCTTATCCTCGCAGTACTCACGCACGTTAATGCTGATTACATCACCTTCGTCTGCTTCCTTTTTCTGATGCCCATCGGCGGAGGCATTGCCACGCCGACGCTTATCGCCACCTTTTTGCACCACGCGCCACCGGGCAAAACGGCGACGGCGTCGGCGGCCATCAATGCCATGCGCCAGACCGGTGCCGCGATGGGCATCGCGCTGTTGGGGCTGTTGGTAACCGGCTCTCATTTCCCGATAGGGGTCGGGGCAACGGCTGGCTTTGCCCTTGCCGCGCTGGTGATGCTGTCTGCGGCGGTGATTGCCGGAAGGCTTGCTTAACGTCGCAACGCATGATGTTATAAATGGTAATTATTTATCTCTCACCGGCAGGATGAAATCGGCGTGTCGCTACAGTCATCAGAATGGTTCAGCAGAAAGGGCATAGAATGTTCACGCGTGGTGGCGTGTGAGGATTTCTTTCCGCGACATCTGCACGACGAATATGTCATCAGCGCCAATCTCTCCGGCACGGAAGCGATATGGATGGACGGCAAAACCGCCGAGGTCTGCGGCGGACACATCACCGTTTACAACCCGGCGACCGTTCAGTCATCCCGTTTCGGGCAGCAGGCGGTAGAGTTCGTCAGCGTCCATCTCCCGCAGTCAACGCTCCAGTCTTTAGTCAACCAGCAAAATTTGCGCAGCAGCGCTGAGGCTCCGGCCTTACGCGAGGGCGTATTGCAAAATCCGGCGCTGTTTAACGCAATTTGCCGCTATGCCAGTACGGCCAGAGATGAAGATGCCGATGCCCAGGAACAGGAGTTTTTGCTGCTCTGCGGCGCGCTATTGGAAGATGAGGTCACAGCGGACAGGCACGGCGAGCAGGCCGTAGCACGGGCCAAAGATTATCTGCGCGAAAACCTGATTGAAAAGCCTCAGCTTGACCAACTGGCGCAGATTTGCGGATTGAGTAAATATCATCTGGTGCGACGTTTTAGCCAGCTGATGGGCCTACCGCCGCTACAGTATCATATGCAGCTGCGTCTGCACCGTGCCCGCGATCTGTTGCGCAGCGGTATTCACCCCCTTGATACCGCCATCGCGTTAGGCTTTTACGACCAAAGCCACTTTATTAATGCTTTTCGCAAAGTGATGGGAATTACGCCGCATCACTATGCCCGGCAGGTGTGTTCAGCGCGCAATAAATTCTCTGTAGCCTGAAGCGATAACATAAATCGCGAAATAGCTGAAAATTAGCGCCGACGCAATATAGGAATATTTCAGCAGTCGGTGCCCCAATAATTTACCGCCAAGACTCCCCGCAAGGCATAAAACGCAGGTCCAGACGAGCCCGGCGATAAAGAATCCGCCCAAAAATCGAGAGGAAGCCGCCACGCTGTGCTGCCCCATCTGTGATATCAGCGCGCCACCGACCGTCGCAAACCATAGAATGGCGGTGGGTGAAGACATTGCCAGCATGATACCGCGCGCAAATTCACGCAACAGCGGCCGCTGCGGGTTCTCCTTTGCGGCCGGTAATTCATTCGCCGCCTTCACCGCCGCGATAAGCATTTTCACTGCAAACCACACCAGCATTGCGCCGCCGCCTATCCACAGTGCCCAACGCACGGCGGTAAACTGCAACAGCATCGCCATTCCAGCCAGCGCAAGCAGCGCATAAATCAGGTCACCGATGCAGGTTCCGACACCCAGCCAAAAGCCGTGAAAATATCCCCGCTGCATCGCCAGCGTGATCATCGCGATGTTGGCGATCCCGATATCCAGGCATAGTGAAAGGCTAAGCAAAAAGCCGTTGGAAAACTGCATCATAGACATCATCCCCTGATTGTTTAAGGCATGATTAAACCCGGTGACTCACGGCAAGTATTGGAAAGTATTGCTGTTGCATAATCTGGCCATTAGATGAGCCCATGAACATGTATTACTCTTAGGGTGCTGACGGAAGAACTGACCACACTGCGGCCCCCTCCAACTGACAGGATTGACAGGATTGACAGGAGCAACATCATGCCGATAAGCCTTGAAGACATCGATATCTCTGCCTGGACGGCGCTGGAAACCGCCGCCAGCGATCCCCAGTCAGGTTTCAGGTATTTGAACCTTTGCACCGTAGATACTGCAGGCAACCCGCAGGCCCGGATGGTGGTTTTACGGCGCGTGGACAGGCTGGCGCGCATTCTTGAGTTTCATACCGATACGCGCAGCCCTAAATGGCAGGAAATCGCGGCTCATCCTCGCGTGACGGTCGTGGGATACGGCCACCAGCAGAAGCTACAGCTGCGCCTTGAGGGCACCATTAAGCAGTATACTTTTGAAAGCCAACAGGCCAGTGCCGCGTGGCGGGGGCTTTCTGCCAGAACCAGAAGTACCTACGCGGGAGGGCCTCCTGGTGACAGTCTCGCCTTTCATGCTGCGGCTGATGACGCCAGCACGCAGCCGTTGGATGACGCGGAAGGACTGGCTCATTTCGGCGTGTTAATACTGCACGTTAATACGTTGGACTGGTTCCAGTTGAGCAGAGAAAATAACCAGCGAGCCTGGCTGACCTACACCGACAGCGGCGCTCTCCACGCCAGCAAATGGATTAACCCATGACGGCTTCAGTCACGGGTAATCGATATTTTAAAGCCAGGCATTTTCCCGATTCATGCCCGCTCCCCGTTAGAATCTCACCATGACATGGTCTCGATGCTTGTCTTGCCCGACATAAAAATACGCCGCGCCAACCGGCGTAAAGCCATGAGTAGTATAGAATTTTATAGCGCGACCGTTTTCTTCATTCACCAGCAATCTTACGTGGCCCTCTATGCTATGCAGCGTTTCGCTAACGAGTTTTTGGGCATAGCCCGCCCCGTGGAACTCGGCCAGAACATAGCAACGCGTCAGCTCCGCTATGCCATCCGCTTCAGGAATCCCTACCGACTCCGGCTCAAGGCTAAGCATGCTATAGCCGATAATTCTGCCATCGACTTCAATAACATGAAGCTTTCTGCTGGGTGAGGTGAGGAGATTTTCAAAGCATTCGATCTGCAAATTCGTTTCGATGTAGTTTCGAACATCCTCCGCAGGTGTACTTTTAGGACAGGCCAGGTGAAAAGTCGCCACAGCTAAATGACTGATAGCGGCGGCATCTTTCAAGGTTGCCAGACGAACAATTGCACTCATGAAGGGGCTCCCTGTTAGGTTTTTTATTGCTCAATCAAGAGCGGATTATCGGTCGCGTTTCTTTTTTAACATTATTATTCATCCATAACATGCCGCTTAATATAAATCACAGGTAGTTCATTGAAAAATAAAAGGTTAAGTTGACAATATTTCATTAAAAATATGATTTTTAAGGATAATTATTAAGTTTCTTTATGGTTCAGCACCTTAGTACTTTCTGTTGTTTTTCTCTTTCAAAATCGTGCCCCACATGATTATACTGTATATATAACCAGTAATCATATGGGTATCCTAATGACTTTTATCCGTGCAGCACGTTCACCCGTCGACATGCCACTCCCTTATTTCCAGGACAAGGTCCCGGCCGGTTTCCCGTCTCCCGCGCAGGACTATATTGAAAAAAGCATAGATTTAAACAAGCTATGTATTAGACATCCGGCCGCAACCTACTTCGTTTCGGCGACCGGTATCTCGATGGTCGACGCCGGGATCTTCGAAGGATCGATGCTAGTGGTCGACAGAAGCCTCGATGCGAAGCACGGTGACATCGTTATCGCCTCCGTCGCCGGTGAATACACCGTTAAACGCCTTTGCACCCATCCGTTGGTCAAACTTGAGCCCATGAACCCGAACTTTCCCCCGATCGTTCTGCACGAGGGCATAGACGAACTGGAAATTTTTGGCGTGGTGACGTTCAGCATCACTGGGTTTAAATAATGTTTGCCCTCGCCGACGTTAACTCTTTTTACGCGAGCTGCGAGGCGGCATTCCGGCCGGACCTGAAGGGGCGTCCGATCGTGGTGTTATCCAACAACGACGGCTGCGTTATCGCGCGCAATAAAGAAGCCAAAGTGGCCGGCATTCAGATGGGCGCTCCCTTTTTCAAAGTGCGGCAGGCCTGCGAACAGCATAAGGTGGCGATTTTCAGCAGCAACTATGCGCTGTACGGCGATATGTCATATCGGGTGATGACCCTCCTCGAGGAGATATGCCCCAAAGTCGAAATCTACTCTATCGATGAGGCGTTTATCGACCTGCAAGGGGTCAGCAATTGCAAAAATCTCGAAACGTTTGGCCACGAAATCAGGGACAAGATCGATAAATGCACCGGCCTGAAGATGGGCGTGGGCATCGGCCCCACCAAGACGCTGGCCAAACTGGCAAACCACGCGGCTAAAAAATGGAGCAAGACGGAGGGCGTGGTCGACCTCTCCCTCCTCGCTCGCCAGCGCAAACTGATGGCACTTATCGAGGTGGGCGAAGTCTGGGGCGTCGGCAGGCGGATATCGAAAAGGCTTAACGCGATGGGCATCAATACCGCTTTACAGCTCGCCGACGCCTCTCCGGCGCTTATCCGCAAACATTTCAGCGTAGTCCTTGAACGTACCGTGCGTGAACTGCGCGGCGAGCCTTGTCTTGAACCCGAAGAGTTGGCGCCGACCAAGCAGCAAATCATCTGTTCGCGATCTTTTGGCGATCGCGTGAGTCAATATAGCTTGATGCGTGAGGCGATTTGCAGCCACGCCGTGCGGGCAGCAGAAAAGTTGCGCAAAGAGAATCGGTACTGCCGTCATATCTCGGCGTTTGCCAAAACCAGCCCCTTCGCCGACGGCGAGGACTACTACGGCAATTGCTGCTCCATCCAGCTGCAAATCCCGACCCAGGATACGCGCGACATTATCGCGGCGGCGACCAAGTGCCTGGATGACCTCTGGAAAGAGGGGCATCGTTTCCAAAAATGCGGCGTCATGCTGGGTGACTTTTACAGCCAGGGCGTGGCTCAGCTCGGATTATTCGATGAAATCAAACCTCGCGCCAACAGCGAACAGCTGATGGCGGCGATTGATTTGATTCACAAAGACGGTAAAGGCCGGGTCTGGTTCGCCGGTCAAGGCGTCGAAAGAAGCTGGGAGATGAAGCGTGAGATGCTGTCGCCCGCTTATACAACCAGAGTGAATGAGATAATGAAGGTACGGATGATTTGAAAAGTCGGCCTGCATGAGAATCGCGCTCTGGGGACAGAGCGCGAAACAGAGTTATTGCTACTGCGTTGAACAGTGTTTTACCCCATTCGCTGCGGATGAAGGTCGCGAGGTGAGCAATCTGCTTGTCGTTTAAACGCCATCCAAAGTCAGGCATCGCAAGCTGTGTCAGCGGTGGAAAGACATTCGGCGCTCCCTGGCTCGTCACGAAACGTGAACATTGCGGCCGAATAGCCTCATTAGAAATAGCGTTAATGCCGTGAGTAATAACAGGAAGAGAAAATTGCCGAGACAGGCATCGGCGGGAGGGGAACGTCAGCGCAGCATACAAAAAAGCCCTGCTCACAGAGATAGCAGGGCTCGGTAATTTTTGATTAATCAATGATTAACGATTGATCATCTGGTCACGTTCTGGACCGACAGAAACCATGCTGACGCGAACGCCCATCAGTTCTTCGATACGCTCAACGTAACGCTGTGCAGCCACCGGCAGGCTTTCGAAGGTACGGCAGCCTGTGATGTCTTCGCTCCAGGATTCCATCTGCTCGTAAACAGGTGCCAGTGCAGCAGTCTGTGGCCAGATTGGGTTTTCAGTGTGCTCACCCGCGTAGGCGACACAGATTTTCAGGTCAGCCAGGCCGGACAGGCAGTCGATCTTGGTCAGGGCGATTTCAGTCGCAGCCTGTAGCTCAACGCCGTTACGGGTGGCGACAGCATCAAAGTAACCCATGTCACGTGGACGACCGGTGGTTGCGCCAAACTCGTTAGCGTTCTCACGGAAGTTATCCTGCTCTTCCATGGCAGTAACCAGCGTGCCGGTACCGACAGAAGAACTGAATGCTTTAGCCACCGCAATCACACGCTCAGGGCGCAGAGCCGGTAAGCCACTGCCGATACCTGCATAAGCGGCGGTCACGTTTGAAGAGGTTGTCCACGGGTATTCGCCGTAAACCAGGTCACGACCTGCACCCAGCTGGGCTTCGAACAGCAGGTTAGCGTCTTGTTTCTGTAGGGCTTTCAGTGGCTCGGTCACGTTGCAGATGAATTCACGCCATGGTGCGGTCACGTCCAGCAGCCATGCGGTCATTTCTGCAGCGGTCTGGGTGAAGTCAAAGCTTGGGTACAGTGCTTTCAGCTGTGGCAGTTTCCAGTCCAGCATGAACTGAATACGTTCCTGCAGAACTTCAGGCTGGTTCAACCAACCGATCAGGATGCCTTTTTTCATTACGCGGTCGCCGTAGGCTGGCGCGATGCCCTGACGAGTTGAGCCGTAAGCTGCATCGCCAAGACGTTGTTCTTCAAGAGTATCTTCAAGTGCGTGCAGCGGCAGGCACAGAGTAGCGCGGTCAGAGATACACAGTTTAACGTCAACGCCCGCCGCTTTAACTTCGGCGATTTCTTGAGTCAGCGCCGCTGGGCTGATAACCATGCCCGGGCCGAGAACGGCAACGCAGCCTTTGTTGAAAATGCCGCTAGGTAACTGGTGCAGCTTAAAGGTACCGAAGTCGTTAACAACGGTATGACCCGCGTTGTTACCGCCCTGAAAACGGATACTTGCTGCGGCATCGGCTGCCAGTAAATCTACGATGCGGCCTTTGCCTTCATCGCCCCAGTTTGCACCTACCACTACAATCGACGGCATATTCAACTCTCCTCATTGATTAAGGAGTCATGCTATGCCCATGATTCAAATATGAGAAATTAATTATAATTATCATCTCAATAAGAATCTCATATAATGGCTGCAGAAAATTTTTGGAAACTGCTCCTGAAAGGCCAATAACATGCTGGATATTAACTGGTTAAAAACGTTCGTCACGCTGGCGGAGTTACAACACTTTGGGAAAGCCGCCGCCGCGCTGCACATGACACAGCCGAACGTCAGTCTGCACGTCAAGCAACTGGAGCAGACCACGCGGGTCAAGCTTATCGAGCGCAATCCCTTTCGGCTGACGCAGGCGGGTTATCGCCTGCTGGATACCAGCCAGAGAACGCTGATGGAGCTTCAGGTTTGTCAGGCGGACCTCAACGCGATTAACGATCAAAGCCGCGGTACGCTCACCATTGCCGCCAGCGATATCATCTCGCGTCTGTTGCTTATCAAACCTTTCCAGCTGTTTAAGAAACAGTTTCCCGGCATCGACTTTACGCTGTTGAACACTACCTCCTCGCAGGCATCGGAGCTGGTCAAAAACGCCAAGGCCGATCTCGGCTTCGTTATTGAGCAAAAAGAGAGCCAACCGCTGTACTTTACCGAACTACAGCAGATTAAATGGTGTGCGCTGGGCAACAATCTTGAGCTATGGCAGCGCGAGCAGCAGCCTGAAAGCACCCTCCATGCCGATCAACCTACGCTGATTTTGCTGGGTCACGATACTCGAACTCGCGACCTGCTGGATCAAGCGCTGCCGTTACTTAATCTGCCGCGCTATCGGGTGATGGAGGTCGGCAGCGTGGATGCACAAATCGACTGGGCGGAGGCAGGATTCGGCGTGGCACTGGTTCCGGAGTTTTCACTGCACAGCAAAACCAACCTGACCACTAAAATCACGCCCCTGCCGGAGTTCCCTGCAACCCGCCTTGGCTATATTTTGCGACAGAACCAAATTCTCTCTAAGGCCGTCAAACAGCTGCTGCAATGGGTGAATCAGGAGATTGTCGATTCTCAACAATAAGTGACAGGGTCACGCACCCTCTCCCTCTCTGACAGCACAGATTGCTCCCCTCTTCGCCCAAATCTTACTTGTAAGTAAGTTTACTAGTAAGTAAGATTTTAATCAGCAAAACATCTGCACGATTAATTTCCATCGCATCTACACAGCAATAAAAATACTTAATTCATAATAATCAACATATTGAGGGTTCGAGCTATGTCGTCCAAACTGCCACTGCTGGCATTGGCCCTGGGTTCATTTGGGATCGGTACCACCGAATTTGCGCCTATGGGTCTCTTGCCAACCATTGCCACCGGCGTTGGGGTTTCTATCCCGACCGCCGGACTGCTGATCAGCGCCTACGCTATCGGCGTGATGATTGGCGCACCGCTGATGACGCTGTTCATGAGCCGCTATCGCCGTAAATCGGCGCTGGTGCTGCTGATGGGCATTTTTGTTATTGGTAACCTGCTGTCCGCTATTGCCCCTAATTACACCCTGCTGCTGCTGTCGCGCGTGGTCACCAGCTTCTCACACGGTGCCTTCTTTGGCCTCGGCGCGCTGGTTGCCACCAGCCTGGTACCGGTCGAGAAACGCGGTAGCGCAGTGGCAATAATGTTTTCCGGTCTGACTATCGCCAACATCGGCGGTGTGCCGGTCGCCACCATGATTGGACAGACGATTGGCTGGCGTACCACCTTTGCCGCGACCGCCGTGCTTGGCGTTATCGCGATGATAGGTATCGCCAAGACGCTGCCAAAAGGTGAAGCGGGTAAAATGCCGGAAGTGAAGAAAGAGCTCTCCGTTCTGGTGCGCCCTGTGGTCCTACGCTCGCTGGCGACTACTGTTTTGGGTGCCGGTGCGATGTTCACCCTTTATACCTATATTACGCCCATCCTTGAGCGACTGACCCATGCCTCCGGTGAGTTCGTTACCGCAATGCTGATGCTGATTGGCGTTGGTTTCACCCTCGGTAACTATATCAGCGGTAAGCTGGTTGACCGCTCGGTTGATGGCACCTTAATCTTGTTCTTCAGCCTGTTAGCCGCCTCGATGTTTATCATGCCTTTCTCTGTGACAAGTCACATCGGTGCTGCAGTGTCTATGGTACTGTGGGGGATGATGTCGTTCGGACTGATTGGACCGCTGCAAATGCGCGTGATGGACGCCGCCCATGAAGCGCCGGGCATGGCGTCATCGGTCAATATCGGTGCCTTTAACCTCGGCAATGCGCTCGGTGCTGCACTGGGTGGCGGCGTGCTGAGTTCAGGCCTGACCTATGCGTGGATCCCACCGGCCGGTGCCGTTCTCGCGCTGCTGGGTCTGGTACTGGTGGTGGCCAGCCGGGCTTCAAACCGTGAATTTGCCAGCGAAAGCGCATAAATCTTTCAGAAAAGGATCTGTGAAAGTCGTGATGCAAAACAAAACGTCTTCCCCTGCCAAAGAGAGCGCCCCTGCAAAGGGCGTCTCCCTTTCCAAAGGTGAGAGAACCCACGCCAACCTTCGCCGTCATGCGGCGGCGGAGTTTGCCCGATTGGGTTATCACAACACCAAGGTCAGCGATATCGTTAAGGCAACCGGCGTCTCGCAGCCCACTTTTTACTGCTATTTTGAGAGTAAAGAGATGGCCTATGAAGACCTGATGACCGAATTTCGTTCACGCCTGGAGACCCTGACGCTGACGTTTCTGATTGAAGGCGAGGCGCACGCGGAAGAGGTGTTTGACCGCGTTGCGCTGAGTTTTCAGCAGCTTCTCGACTTTCTGGCCGAGGATCCGGACCTGACCCAGATAGGCTTCTTCCAACCGCCGGGCTGCACTGCCACCAAGGCGGGTTTGGCAGAGCTTATCGGTCAGAACATTGCCAAAGAGCAGAAAAACGGGCTTTACCGCAAGGACATTAGCGCCACGCAAATGGGCCAGTGTTTTGTGGGCATGCTCGACCAAATGGCGCGTATTCCCGGTGATGCACAAAAACGTAAAGAATTGAGTCTGGGATGCGCTACGCTGCTTTGCGAAGACATCCGCTCCGGCTGCCAGCCAGAGAACAAACGCTAACCCCTCCCCACGCGGGCTGTCGGCCCGCTTATCCCTTTTCGCATCCCCTCCCTCTTTCTATTATTAAGAATAATTAAACATTTCTCTGAACCCGCTCGCGCGTGGGATGTCTCAATTCTGGCTCAGGTTTTGTTGCCTCCTGAGCGTCCAAAGTGAAAATTTAGCCTATCCTTCATATTCATCCGTCTAGCGTTGGCGAAGGCAGGTGCAGTTACCTTCGTCAAGACGGGTTGCCGAAACGGAATTATCACTATGGCAACTTATTAATTAGGGTAAGGAAATTATGACTAGCGATCTAAGCATTAAAGAGACCCGTCCAGTAACCGACCCGGCTCGACGCAAGCGCACGGACCAGATTGCCGATGAGATAAAGAAGACCATCATTAACGATAACCTGGTGCCAGGGGATCGTTTACCGCAGGAGAAAGACCTGACAACCCGTTTCGCAGCAGGGAAAGGCACGGTGCGGGAGGCGTTGAAATCCCTGGAGGTTCAGGGGCTGATTCGCACCCGAACGGGACCCGGCGGCGGTGCGTTTATCGAGTCGATGAGCGAAACCCGCGCCATGAGCCTGCTGTCGAACTATCTGTTTACCCGTCAACTCTCCATCAGCGATATCTACTCCCTGCGTAAAGCACTGGAGCCAGTGGTCGCCGTCAGTGCCATAGAAAATATGGATGAGGCGGGTTTTGACCAGCTTCAGCAACTGATTAGCGTCTACGACCGCGACCCGGCAAACGATCAGGAACGCTGGGATCAACTTATGGCTGAACTGGATTTTCACGGCGTGGTAGCCAGCTATTCCGACAACGTGCTGTTGGCCTTTATCTGCCACTTTCTCCAGCGCCTGCTGAAGGACCTGGCAGTATGCAAAAAAATCTATAAGCGGCAAGAACCCATCGAGCGCAGCGAAGGCATTGCCCTTCAGACGCGTTTAATCGATGCGATGCGGCGCAGAGATGCGCAGCAGGTTGAGCAGGTGATGCGCGAGCATATGCATCATGCGGAGAAGACCATGGTGGCGTTAAGAGCCACCCTCGACACTGCGTTTCTATAGCGCCCTAGCCCGGCTCACTCAAACAACGACTCGGGCAGGGGAGCGACTTATTTAAACAGGTCATCCAGGCGATCGTCGTCGATACCGGCAGGCTCAAGGTGCGCGGTGACGTCGGCGGAGGTAAAGAGCAGTCTAACTGCCGCCTCTGCCGCATCACCGATATCATGCCCAACGTCAACGGACAGCTTGCCGTCAACCTCGACGTGAAACTCGACAAACACTCTGTCACCGCCGTTACGCGTACGGATATCGTGCACCCCCTTGACGCCCTCGCAGCTCATCACCGCCGCTCTGACACGTTTGCGGTCTTCAACGTCGAGCTCTCTGTCCAGCAATTGCTTCAGCGCATCTGCCGCCATGCCTTTGGCATTCCACAGCATGTAAAACGAAATCAGCAGCGCACCGGTGGAGTCGGCGCGGGTCCAACCCAGGTAATGTTCCAATACAAGCGCCAGCAAAACGGCGATATTCACCGCCACGTCGGTAACGTAGTGCGCACGATCGGCGGCAATCGCCGTGGATCCTGTGCGTTTTACTACATAGGTCTGCATCAGCACCAACCCTACCGCCGCCAGTGAACTGCCGATAATCACCCAGATGCCGAGCCCTAAGGCCGCCAGCGGTTGAGGGTTTATCAAGCGTTCAATCGATTCGACCCCCAGCACCAACCCCGCGCCACCGAGCAACAGTGCCTGTACAAATGCCGCGACGGCTTCGGCCTTACCGTGTCCGTAGCGATGCCCCTTATCGGCAGGACGCCCCGCGTAACGTACGCCAATCAGCGTGACCAGCGAGGCCAGCACATCAACCAGCCCGTCTGCCGCCGAGGTCAGCAACGCAATGGAGCCGGTCGCCGCCCACGCCCAGACTTTTACCCCCACCAGCACTAACGCGACGATCAGTGAAACCAGCGAGGCCATTCGGGTCAGGCCTTTATAGGGCATGTCTGGACTCACGGGAGAAGTCGGCGTGTTTGTCATACAGTTATCCTGAAATATACATTTTTTAATAATAAAGAGATGAGTGACTAATCTGCAGCTACCTAAGAGAATTAACCCTGATAAACGAAGTGATAATCGTGACAAGTTTTTGCGGCTGGGGAGGTACTTTGCCACTTTTTGATCTTGTCATAAAGATTTTTTCCAACGTTACCGATCAATCTGGCGGGGAGTGGCTAAAAGCTAAACGAACTGACTTAAATTTACTTGCATTTACAACAATATCTTCTAGGGTAAAGCGAGCTTCTTTTAAATCCTCGTCAAGGCATACTGCGTGCCGACTCTTCGATGAGCAATACAACCAGCGATCATAACAACATGACTGATAACAAAAAAGAAACGACCCAGCACGGCAACGATGCAACGGACAGCACTAAACCTGGCATTAACTCAACGCACGTAAAATCTGGCGAAGGCCATACCAACGGCGATGACAGCACTCACGGCCAAAAGAAAGAAGGCGACGGAAATGATGCCGAAAATCCTAAAGGTCCCGGCAAAAAGCCGCTGATCATTTTAGGTATCGTGGTCATTGTTATCATCATCGCAGCACTCATTTTCTGGTTCCTGAATCGCAATCTGGAAACCACCGACGACGCCTTTACCGAAGGCAACGCGGTGACCGTCGCACCGAAGATTTCGGGCTACGTGGTGAATCTGGCGGTCAAGGACAACGAATTCGTCAAGAAAGGCCAGCTTGTGGTGCAGATTGACCCACGCGACGCACAGGCGCAGCGCGATCAGGCCAGCGCTCAGCTCGGTCTGGCGGTCTCCCAATTGCATCAGGCGCAGGTTCAGTACGATTTGGCCAAGGTCCAGTACCCTGCCCAGCTCGCACAGGCCCAGGCTCAGGAAGCGCGCGCAGAAGCGAGTCTACAAAACGCCACGGCCGATTACCGTCGTCAGCGCGGCGTAGATCCCCGCGCAACCACTCAACAAAATATCGACAGTTCCAACGCCCAGCTGCGCTCTGCCAATGCCGACCTGGCCAACGCTAAAGCGCAGGTGCAGGTTGCGTCACAGGTTCAACTGCAAATTCGCAACGCCGAAACCAACGTCGAGGCACGTCAGCAACAGGTTGAGCAGGCCAAGGCCCAGCTGGAAACGGCCGACCTGAATCTCTCCTACGCCAACGTCCGCGCACCTTTTGATGGCTACGTCACCATGCGTAACGTTCAGCTCGGTACGCTGGTGCAGGCCGGATCTTCCCTGTTCTCGCTGGTCTCACCGGACATCTGGATAGCCGCCAACTTCAAAGAGTCTCAGCTGGAACGCATGAAGCCGGGCAACAAGGTGGACATTAAAATCGACGCCTATCCGAATATCGAGTTACACGGTCACGTAGACAGCATCCAGCAAGGTACCGGCTCACGCTTCTCGGCCTTCCCGGCTGAAAATGCTACCGGTAACTATGTAAAAATCGTTCAACGCGTGCCGGTTAAAATCGTTATCGACAGCGGCTATGATCCTAAGAACCCGCTGCCGCTCGGCCTGTCTGTAGAACCGTCGGTAACCGTTGAATGAGTGGCGAAGAAAGAAGTTGGGCCCCCAAGAGTAATGCGTGGGCGGTGGCCATTGTGGTCACCATCGCCGTATTCATGGAGATACTCGACACCACCATCGTCAACGTGGCGCTCCCGCACATCGCGGGATCGCTCTCCTCAAGCTATGACGAGTCAACCTGGGTACTGACCTCGTACCTGGTAGCAAACGGTATCGTACTGCCGGTCTCTGCGTTCCTGAGCCGAACGTTTGGCCGTAAAAACTACTTCATGATCTGTATCCTGATGTTCACCGTCTGTTCTTTCCTGTGCGGGATAGCCACCGAGCTGTGGCAAATGATCCTCTTCCGCCTGCTGCAAGGGTTCTTCGGCGGCGGTTTGCAGCCGGTACAACAGTCGGTACTGCTGGACTACTTCAAGAGAGAAGATCGCGGCAAGGCGTTCGGTCTCTCCTCCATCGCGATTATCGTTGCCCCTATCCTTGGCCCGACACTCGGCGGTTTGATAACAGACAGTTACAGCTGGCGCTGGGTATTCCTGATTAACATCCCGATTGGGATCATTGCGCTGATTGCGATTTATCAGCTGCTGGAAGATCCGCCGTGGGAGCAGAAATCCAAAGATAAGTTGAGCATCGACTATATCGGTATCGGCCTGATTACCCTGGGGCTTGGCTGCCTACAGGTCATGATGGACCGGGGTGAGGACGAGGATTGGTTCCAGTCGAGCTTTATCGTGACCTTTGCCGTGCTGGCCGCCGTGGGTATCGTCGGTGCGGTGTACTGGCTACTGTATACCAAGAAACCGGTGGTTGACCTGCGCTGTCTGAAGGACCGCAACTTTGCGGTTTCCAGCCTGTTGATGGGCGGTATGGCGCTTATCCTTTACGCCAGCTCGGTGCTTATTCCTCAGCTTGCCCAGCAACAGCTCGGTTATACCGCGACCCTCTCGGGTCTGGTGATGACGCCGGGAGCAGTGGTAGTGGTCTTCAGTATTCCGTTGGTGCTCAAGCTGATGCCGTCAATTCAGACGCGTTACCTGATAGCCTTTGGTTTCGCCATCATGTCGGCTTCTTTTGTGTATTCGATGACGCTGGTCCCTAACATTAACTTCGGCACGCTGGTGATGTATCGCAGCGCGCAGTCGATGGGGCTGGGCTTCCTGTTTGTGCCGCTGACCACTATCGCGTTTATTACCCTGCCACAGAGAATGAACGCCGACGGTGCGGCGCTGTTTACCATGTTCCGTAACGTCGCCGGGTCGATTGGTATTTCGCTTGCCACGACCAGCGTGACCGAACGAACGCAGGCCAACAGCGCACACATGGTGCACAACATGACCCCGCTGAACGAGCAATTTAATATTGCGGTACAGAAAGGCGCGGCAGCGATCCGCGATTTCACCAGTGTCGTGGGCGACCCGACGACGCTGGCGACGGCCCGCATGTATCAGGAGATGTCTTCGCAGTCGAGGATCCTCGCCTACATCGACACCTTCAGCTATTGCGCCCTTGTTACCTGTATTTTGATCCCATTTTGTTTTCTGCTTTCGCCAGTTAAGAGCGAAGGTAGTGCCGGAGCCCATTAACTATGTCGGCCTATGTATCACGTTTTACCCTCTCTGTTCTGGCGCTGGCACTGGCTGGCTGTTCGGTCGGCCCCGATTATCAGGCGCCGCATGCTAAAACCCCGGGCGCTTTTAGCGACATTAATCAGCCACGCAACAATCCGGCGGACTCTATCGCCCTCGCCTCTCAGCCGGACCCACAGTGGTGGAAGTCGTTTAAGGACCCGCAGCTCGACAGCCTGATTGACCGCGCCATCGCGGGAAATATTTCGCTACAGCAGGCGGTGCTGCGTATCGCCGGTGCGCGTGAACAGGTGACTCAGGCACAGGGCGCATGGCTGCCTTCGGTGAATGCCTCCGCGCAGATGACTCGCCAACAGCTTGGCCTTAAGGGCGAGCTAAAATCGACCGGTATTCAGGACAAGCTTGAGGATATCAGCCCGGAAGCCGCGAGCGCGGTTGACTCGGCGACCGGTCCAGTCAACGTTTATCAGGGCGGATTCGACGCCAGCTGGGAACTTGACCTGTTTGGCGGCACCCGTCGCTCGGTCGAGATGGCCAAGGCCCAGACTCAGTCGTCGGTCGAAAGCCGCAACGATGCGCTGGTCTCACTGGAGGCCGAAGTAGCGCGTACCTATCTGCAACTGCGTGGCGCACAAACGGTGCTCGCGACCATTCAGACGCAGATTGACGTTGCCCAGCAGACGATGGACCTGACGCAGAGCCGTTCTCAGCACGGCCTCGCGCCGCAGGTTGACGTCGAGAACGCGCGTGCCCAGCTCGGTTCGCTGCGTGCTCAGCTGCCGCAGTATCAGGCTCAGGAACGTCAGGCGATGAACGGTCTCGCGGTATTGCTGGGGCAGATCCCAGGCTCGCTGGACGGAGAACTGACTCAGGTCAAACCGCTGCCGGCTATTCCGGCCATGGTTTCGGTCGGTATCCCGTCAGAGCTGGCGCGCCGTCGTCCCGACGTGCGTAAGGCAGAGGCGGATCTCCATTCTGCTACCGCCAATATCGGGGTCTCGGTCGCGCAGATGTTCCCCAGCATTTCGTTGAGCGGACAGCTTGGCCTGCGTAACACCGACTCGGGATATCTGACCGACTGGAGCAGCCACTTCTTCTCCTTCGGACCTCAGGTCTCTCTGCCTATCTTCCAGGGCGGACGACTGGTCTCCAGCGTACGACTGTCGCGTGCGCAGCAGGCTAATGCGGTGCTCAACTATCGCCAGACGGTACTGACCGCGCTGCAGGACGTTGATAACGCGTTAGTGAGCTACCGCACCGATCAGGACCGCGTTAACGGTCTGGAGTATTCGGCAAGCGCGCTGCAAACCAGCTTCGACCTCGCGACCGATGGCTACAAAAAAGGCCTCGTCTCCTTCATTAACGTGCTCGACGCACAGCGCCAGCTGGCTCAGGCGCTACAGCAAAGCGCCGAGGCCAAGGTACAGACCAGCACCGATCTGGTGTCGCTGTATAAATCGCTCGGCGGTGGCTGGGAACCTTACCAGGACGTCAAGCTACCGACCTATCACGTTTTTGGCCCGGCCGAGACGGTTGACAATCCATGAGCAATGACAACGAGACGAAAGCGCAGTCTGATTCGGTGATAAGCAGCGTCGCCTACCGCAATGGTAAGAAATTGCAGCAGGTGACTATCGAAGACATCAGCGAAGTCATCAAGGCGCCAGACACCTTTGTCTGGCTTGGACTGGTGCAGCCTGACAACAGCTATATGCGCGAGATTCAGCAGGAGTTTGGCCTGCATGACCTGGCGATTGAAGATGCGCTGACCGCCCATCAGCGCCCTAAAATCGAGCAGTACGGTGAGTCACTTTTCATCGTGGTCAAAACGGCGCAGCTGGTTGGCGACACCATTCAGTATGGTGAAACGCACCTGTTCGTCGGCAAGAATTTCCTGATTACGGTACGCCACGGCGCCTCTTCCAGCTATGCGCAGGTGCGCAAACATGCGGAGGAGTGCCCGGACTTGCTTGCCAAAGGTCCGGGTTACGCGCTGTATGCCATTCTGGACATGATAGTGGATAACTATCTGACCATTCTGCATGAGTACACGCAGCAGTTTCAGCAGATTGAGTCGCGGATGTTCAAGTCCGAGTTTGATCAGAACGCGGTGCATCAGGTTTATCGCCTGCGCCGTGAGCTGCTCAGCCTGCACAACGCCGCGCTGCCGATGGGAGATATTTGTAATCAGCTGATCCAGCATCATGAAGGGCTGGTGCATAAGTCACTGCGCGCCTACCTGCGTGACGTGCAGGACCACGCCCATCAGGTGGTGACCACCACTGACGACATGCGTGAGATGCTGGCTAACGCCATGCATGTGAATCTGGCGCTGGTGTCGGTTCATCAGAATGAGGTGGTACAGCAGCTGGCAGGATGGGGGGCAATTTTGGCGATTCCCACGGTGATTTTCAGCCTCTACGGGATGAACTTCAAAGACATGCCGGAGCTGAACGACGCCTGGGGTTATCCGGTGACACTCGGGATCACGGTGGTTGGATGTATCGCCTTATACATCAAGTTGAAAAAGTCTGGGTGGTTGTAAAAAGTATTTTTTGTGCTGGGCGCAAGGCCTAGGGCCGCTAATGGGGTTATGGGGCAGCACGCAAGGCGCGTGCCCTTGACCTAAAAGCGTCTTAAAGGGACGCACACCCTTTATTCTACCGTATTACCCACGCCCCGCTCCGGCATGTTTGCCAGCACCATAGTCTGCGTACGGCTGAGCGATACGCCCGCCTCGCGTAGTTTCTTGAGGATCTCATACAGCAGGTCACTCTTGGTGCGGCTTACTACGCGCGGACTGTTCACATACCCCGTCACGCTCAACACAATACCGTCAGGACCCAGTTGGCTGAAGGAAACGGAAGGTTCAGGCGTTTCCATAATCGAGTCGTGCGCCTCGTAGGCCTCAAGCAGCATGTTGCGGACTTCTTCAGGGTCGATATCCAGCGGGAAAGTCAGTGCGATAGTCGCGACACCCTGTGCGTTGCCCATGGTGGCATTACGCACGTTCTGCGAGATAAACTGCGAGTTCGGCACAATCACCGTTGAACGGTCACTCAGCTGCAGCTCGGTTGCACGGACATTGATACGGCGAATATCCCCCTCAACGCCGCCGATGCTGACCAGATCACCGACTTTCACCGGACGCTCGGTCAGAAGAATCAGGCCCGAGATAAAGTTTTTAACGATTTCCTGCAAGCCAAAACCGATACCGACCGACAGCGCGCTCACAATCCACGCCAGTCGGTTCCACTCGATGCCCAGCACCGACAGCGTCACCAAAATTAGTAGCACCAGACCCACGTTGGAGAACAGCGTCACCAGCGAGGCGCGCATACCGCGGTCCATGTTGGTCTTCGGCAGGAAATCGTTGTCCAGCCAGCGTCGCGCAGAACGCAGCACGTACCAGCCAACAATCAGGAAGATCAAGGCGTTGACCATGTGGGCTGGAATAATGTTTAGGTGTTCCAGACCCTTACCGCCCCATACGTCCACCACTTTGCTGAAGATTTCCAGCGGCGTCGTGGTGCCGAAGTTACCGCCGAGCAACAGCGTAACAGCGGTCAGCAGCAGTACAGTTTTCGCCACCGCAGACAGAAGCGTGGCGGCCAGAGAGAGATGTCGATCGTTGAGACTCAGCGAGTGTTTGAGCAGTCGACCACTGGCGGTGCTCGGTGAAAACAGGCTTTCACTCAGATCGATGGCCAGATGCATCAACGTATACAGACAGGCAACGACCGTACCAATCCACAGCAGCTCATAGGTCAAGAAGCGCGCCAGTGGCACATAACCCACCACCAGAGCGACGAAAATGGCAAACGCCATCACGCTGGTTGCCAGATGCAGCAGACCGGCCAGCGTCGAACGGGCTTCCGGTTGTTCGCCTTTGGCCAACAGTTTGCGGCGCAGGCGGTTAACGCGCATCGGTGCGAACGCCGCGCTGATAGCAACCAGCAAGGCCGATAGCCCGTTACCGAACAAGGTCACCGAGATGCTGGTGCCGACCAGATTGTTGATGCCCTCTATCAGGCCAAAAATCAGAATGAAGGCCGAGAGCATTTTCGGGAAACTGTCCAGCGTCTTGGCGACCGGATCGGCGATGCCCGGCAGACGCCATGAAGGGTGCGCGATGGAGAGCAGCGAGCGCCCCAGCCCGACAATTAGCGCAGAGAATATCGAAAGCCTGACGATCAGCTCACCGGTTTCTGCCACCCACTCGCTGACGTCCGGCATGCGGGTAAAGGCCAGAGAAAACAGCTTTGCCGCGCCGCCCAACGTCATAATGGTGATAGCGGCCGTCGCAAAAGCGAAGAAGCTGCGGCGCAGGCGACCTTCAGGCAGCCAGCGCGGCGTCAACCAGGCGAGAGGAATGTCGAGCACTCGGCTACCGAACACCCCGATCAGTATGGCAGCGAGCAGCAACAGTCCACTGCCTACGCGCCACTCAGGCTGCCAGGTCAGGTGCCACGCGTCCTTCATCTGCTGACGGTATTCGCCAAAACGCTCGACGTCATCGTCGGTTGGCGACGTCAGCGCCGACCAGAAGTTGCTGCCAAAAATGCTGCCGGTATTCAGCGCCAGCTGAGTTTTCAGCGCATCGCGACGCAGACCGCCAATTTGCGCGGCCAGATTGTTGGCGCTGGTTTTGATTGCACCCGCCTGCTGAATCTGGTTATCGAGCGCCGTCTTGCTGGCATTCAGGTCTTTACGCTGCTTAATCACCTGCGGGGTCTCAGGCAGCGCGCCAGTGGCCGGAGCCGGGCCTAGCACATCGAGCTTGGCCTGCACCTGAGCACGCAGAGGCTGCAAGGCGGTGCCGAGCGCATCGGCATCGCTGCCCAGTTTCAAGGCATCGTCGCTTAATCCACTGAGAGACTTGTCATTTTTGGCCGTCGATACCTGTTGTTTAATGGTATCGAGGCGCTTTTGCAGCGATCCCAATGCCGCAGGGGCATCGACGGGCTTGGTGGTCTCGGCGGTTTGGTCCTGGTCAGACGAATCGTCTGGAGCAGCACTGGCCAGCAAAGGAGAAAACATTAACGCGAGTAGCAGGGCAACGTAAAACGGCGCCCGGAAAAGCTTTTGCATAAAGTGGTTTACCCAAAGTTTCATGTATCGAGAATGCGTTCTAATTTTCGGAAAAGGGATTAGTACTACAGTAAATCTTAAACTGTTAGCGGAAGGGATGCTATGTAAGGTAACTCTTAAAAGTTCTAAACGAAGAAAATAACGCGGCAAAAGGGATTCAGCACGGGGATTTGCCCGTGCCGATCGTCATTAAGGATTGATGGCCGCTACGGCATCGCGCGACGCAACCTCGCGATCCTCATTTGTCAGCTCACGAAGCTGGCCCTGACGCATCTCGAGCAGGCGGTCAGCCTGCTCGAAATACCGGTCATCGTGGCTGATAGCCAGCACCGTTTTGCCCATCGCCGAGAGACGCGGCAGCAGGTCGCAGTAAAAAGTGCGGCGAAACTGCGGATCTTGATCGGCGGCCCATTCGTCCAGCAACAGAAAATCACGCCCTTCGGCGGCGGCCAGCAGCAGAGCGACGCGCTTGCGCTGGCCCTGCGAAAGCTGCAAGTTACTGATTTTGCTGTCGTCAATATCGAGCTTCTCCACCATTTTCAGCTGCTGCAACCAGTCTTGCACTAGCATAGGATCGGGCTGCTGCCCGTCGGGACCCAATATTTTTCCGAACAGGTGGAAGTCGGTAAACACCGCCGAAAACAGCTGACGATAAGCCTCGGTGCTTTGCGCATCAATGGCAACGCCGTCGAGCAGAATCTGCCCGGATTTCGGGGTATACAGCCCGGTCAACAGCATCGCCAGCGTCGATTTACCGCTGCCGTTACCCCCAATAAGAAACACCCTCTCGCCACGATTGATGGTCAGATTGATTGGCCCAATGCTGAACCCCTGCCCTTCGTAGGCAAAGCAGACGTCGCGCAGTTCAAGCCGCTGCCACTGGTGGTCCGGCGTCGCCGGGGCAAAATCCACCTGATAGTCGGCCAAACGCAGCGTTTTAAGCTTACGGAAGGCGACCTGAGCGCTAAGCAAGGTCGGCAGCGCGCCCACGGCCTGCAACAGCGGCGTACGCAGGAACAGCAGCGTCAGCGAGAACGTTGCGGCTACGCCGTTATCCGACCATTCCAGCGAATTAGCCATGTAAAAGACCATGCCAATCGCGCCTAACATCATGATATTTGACCAGTTCACCGCGCTCAGGTGGTAGGTGTCTGCGCCAATAACGTGTTGGCGATAATGGGTTGCGTCGCGCTGATATTCTTCATGATAAATCTGCTGTGCGCGTTGGCGGTTCAACGCCAGCTCCTTACGCCCTTGAATCACCGTCTCGTAATCCTTTTGCAGCCGATCTTCGGCTTCGCGAACGTGATTGAGATGATGGTACACGCGGGCCACCAGCTTGAAGCTGACCCAAATAGTGACCACCAGCCACAGCGCCGTGACCAGCAACATCTTCGGCGACAGCCAGCCGAGATAAGCGGCGCAGCCGAGGGTGAGAATAATCCCCTGCAACAGCTCGGGCAGCCGCACGAACGCCAGCGTGATGTTGCGAATATCGCTGCTCAGACTCGCCAGAAGCTGCGCGTTGCCAATCTGCTCGATACGTTCGATATCGGTATCCATGATGCGCTTGATGAACTGCCCGCGCAGCTGATAGACAAAATGGTGGCCAAGCGCCGTCAGGGCCAGCTGTGAGCCGAGGGTCACCGCCATCAACAGCAGCAGCAGAGCGAGAAACTGTGGCAGGACCGACATTGAGGCGTGGGTAGTGGCAATCAGTTTGACGTTAATAAAAGCAATGAGTCCGATACCCAGCGCGGCACTGGCCAGACTCAGCAGGATCACGCCAATAAACGGCCAGCGGTATTGTTTAAAAACGACGCGCAAAAGCTCCATGAAGATGTTTTCTCGATTTTATTTTAACTGGACGCAGTTTAATGGGCGAGTAGATGAGATCAAGACTAATTCTCATTTTCTCGCATAAGCGGTTGCGTAAAAAAGCTGACATTGACGTGAAGCTCGTCCTAAACTTATGTAATGGACAAAGAAAATGAACTCAGAAGAAGTAAACGTAACGCGCTGCTGCTGCTGTTAATCGCCGCCGCGCTGTTTGTCATCACCCTCTTTTTACCGCAAAACTTTTGGGTCAACGGGGTTAAGGCCATCAGCGAAGCGGCGATGGTTGGCGCATTGGCTGACTGGTTTGCGGTGGTTGCGCTGTTTAAACGCGTGCCCATCCCCTTCATTGCCGCCCACACCGCAATTATTCCGAAAAACAAGCACAAGATTGCCGATAATCTGGCGGTCTTTGTGCAGGACAAGTTTCTCGACCCCGGTTCATTGGTCAAGCTGATACGCCAGCATGACCCGGCCAAAGCACTCGGTAACTGGCTGACCTCAGAGGATAATGCCCGACAGTTTGGCGGTTATCTGGTGAGTATGATGCGCAACTTTCTCGACATCACCGACGACTGGCGCATTCAGCAACTGATTAAAGACGCGCTTTACACGGCGATTGATAAGGTTGACCTTTCCCGCTCGGTGGCGATGCTGCTCGAAAGCCTGACCAAAGACGGCAGGCATCAGGCGCTGCTCGACCAGACGATGCAGAAACTGATCGTGCTGCTGGAGCAACCCTCAAGCCGCGAGTTTATCGCCACGCAGATTGTGCGCTGGGTCAAACGCGAACATCCGATAAAATCCAAGATGTTACCGACTGAATGGCTGGGGGAAAATGGCGCGACCATGGTGTCGAATGCCGTCAATTCGCTGCTGGATGATATCGGCAGCGACCGTGGCCACGCTTTCCGTCAAAGCTTCGACCGCGTTATCGAACGCTTTATCGCCCGACTGCAAAACGATCCAAAAATGGCCGCCAAGGCCGAGGAGATCAAAGAGTACCTGAAGAACGATCCCAAACTGACGCAATACATTGTCGGCCTGTGGGGTGACCTGCGTCAGTGGATCAAGCAAGATCTCGACAGGCCCGACTCCATGCTGCATGCGAGAGTCACCGAGTCTGGACTGTGGCTGGGCAACATGTTGAGCCGCGACCCGGCCCTGCGTGAATCGATGAATCAACAAATGGAGATGCTGGCGGAGCAAATGGCGCCGGACTTTGCCCAGTTCCTGACGCGTCATATTAGCGATACGGTTAAAAGCTGGGACGAAAAAGACATGTCACGGCAGATTGAGCTCAACATTGGTAAGGATCTACAGTTTATTCGCATCAACGGTACCTTGGTTGGCGCGGGAATTGGGCTGATCCTCTATTTGATCTCACAGCTTCCTCTCGCTATCCCGCAGGTCTGGCAGTCGTTCCAGTAAGAGAGTTTGCTGATTTCATCTTAAAAATCTGAGTTTACAATGAAGCCGCCCACAATAGTCGGGGCGGCTTTGCGGCTTATTTCACCGTTTTGCTAAAGGCGTCGACGGCAAGAATGGCGTTGGCGACATCCTCCGCAGAGAGGTTGGGATTGAGATTACCCAGCGTATCGCCCTCTCCCCCTGCCAATTCTCCGACTTTTACCAGATTCTCGTAGCTCTCTTTCTCGAGATGCATCTCTTTAAGCGTGGTTGGCATTTTGATGGCGCGATAGAAGCGAACGTATTTAGCTATCTCTTCGTCAGGACGCTGCTCCAGCACCATTTGCGTCAGCGTGCCGTAGGCCACTTTCTCACCGTGTGTCAGGTGATGGACATCGCCCTTAATTGCCGTAAAACCGTTGTGAATAGCGTGCGCACCGGCAAGCCCTGCGTTTTCGAACCCGAGTCCGGACAGCAGGGTGTTAGCCTCAACGACGGCCTCAACCGCTGGCGTCACCAGCTTTTGCTCAACCGCGGTATAAGCGCTGTAGCCATAGGTCAGTAGCGTTTTCTCACAGGCTTCGGCAATCGCCATGCCGGCAATGGTTGGCGCGCCGCCGACCATCGAGGTGCCGTGAGAACGCAGCACCGCCTGAGCCTCCACAAAGGTCGCTAAACCATCGGCAATACCGGAGGCAAAGAGGCGTACCGGTGCCTGCGCGCAGATTTGGGTATCAACCAACACCAGATCGGGATTTTTATCGTAGAAACGGTAGGTATCAAACACGCCGTCATCGGTATAGATAACCGAAAGTGCGCTGCACGGTGCGTCGGTGGAGGCTGCTGTCGGCACGATGGCGACGTTTTGTTTCAGTTCATCGGCGATAGCTTTAACGGTATCGAGCGTTTTCCCCCCGCCGAGCCCTACCACAACGTGCGTACCCTGCTTGCGTGCTAGCGCCACTAATCGATTGATTTCGTTGGTGGAGGCTTCGCCATTAAAGATTTCATAAAAGAATTCAACGTTGGCTTTATCTAAGGAGGATTTTACCCGCTCACCGACAATACCCCAGACGGTTTCATCGGCAATAAGAAAGGATTTCCCCCCCAGAGCAGGGAGATATTCGCCGAGCTGGTCCAGAACGCCGTGACCTTGTACGTATTTACGTGGAGAAGAGAAGATAAATTTACTCATAATGACACCTCGGTATTGGAAGTTTTTATGATTGATCAATCGTTCTTGTTAAATATCTCCCCTCTAGACTAGTTCGCTTTAACCGATTTTTCATTGATTAATGCAGAAAAAAGCAGGCGAATAACACAAAAATAATGATTTAAATCAATAGATTGAATATATCTTTTCTTTTATAAATGATAAATCAGCTCAGATCATTATTATTAACAGACTATTTACTAAAATATAATAATTATCCCTCCGGGATGACCCTGCCAGGATTTAATTAAGCCAAGCCGCTAACGTTGTTTAATTTCAGCTATCAAATCTATCTATAAAAACGGTTTTACCTTATAAGGCCAATCGGCAAAAATAGCGACATCGCCGCAGGATAGTCAGTTGCATAAAGCCGCACGTTGTCAGCTATCCGTTATTAATATTAATGAGATTAATAAGGAATTTTATGTATAACTTTCAACGCTATCACTCAAAAGAATTGGCTCTTGCCTATATGAGCAGCAAGTCACACGACTTCACGCCGGAAGAGTTTTTGGAACAGCTTAAGAAAACCGAGCAAACTTTTGAGAACCTGCTGAAGCACGGTCACGACGTGAAAAAAGGTCTAGTCGTTAGGGCTTTTTAATATCAAACTAGTTTTTGATTTTAAATAATTTTCTGATTGAAAATCAGTTTTTAATTTCAAATTAGTTTTGATGGAAAATTAAATTATTAGGTTTGGGGTCAAAATCTTCCAGGTCTTTTAAGTCAAAGGCCCCTTGAAGCTTTGAAACCGGAAAAGCGCCTCGGAGCTTATTGACGTTGACCTTAAAAGCTGGCTAGGGCAGCCGCCCGATCAACCCCATTGCCCCCCAAGCCGTGCGCCAGCACAAAAAAGGGGGGAATTTATCCCCCCAATTTTTATGACATTTGTCGATCGTCGACGTACTTACGCTTGTCCGGTGCAGGTGGAAAATACTGATACAGCCAGGTTTCACTGAGCGCGTGGTCGTGCGAGCGCAGGAACATCCGCAACTCTACTGGATCCACAGACTCGCTGGTCGGATACCAGTCAAAGAGAATACGGTAACCGTCAAACGGCTGAACGTAGAGGATCTCGATGTTGTTGATCTTGCCGGAAGAGACATTAATCACCGGCTCGATCCCCTTGTCGGCGTAGGCCTTCAGCTCGCCGCCAACGAAATCGACCGCAAAACGTCGCGCCCATACGGTAGGATAATGCTCGCCCGGCGCCCAACCTTCCGGGAATCCGCCCATACCGGTACGCGTTGCCAGCACTTTCGCCATCGGGCTACGCACAGGCGGCTCGCTGCTCCAGTACAGACGGTAGCTGAAGTCCAGCGAGTCACCGGCCTTGATCGGTTTCTCAGGCTGCCAGAAGCAGACCACGTTATCCAGCGTTTCGCCTGTGGTTGGGATCTCCATCAGATTGACAGACCCTTTACCCCAGTTGCCTTTCGGCTCGACCCATAGACTTGGGCGCTTGTTGTACCAACCAATCACGTCCTGATAGTCATTGAATTCGTGATCCAGCTGCAACAGGCCAAAGCCTTTCGGATTTTCGTCAGCAAACGCGTTGAACTGAAGCTTTTGCGGATTATTCAGCGGACGGCAAACCCATTCACCGTTGCCGCGCCACATTGCCAGTCGGTCCGAGTCGTGAATCTGCGGATGGATGGTGTCGCAGCGCATACGCTCGTTGGTACCGCAGCTGAACATGCTGGTCATCGGCGAGATGCCGAGCTGTTTGACGTCTTTACGTGCGTGCAGGTGTTTGTCGATTTCCATCACCACGCGCGTTGGCTCGCAGTGGATGGTGAAACGATAGGCGCCGGTTACGCTTGGGCCGTCGAGCAGCGCATAGACCACGAAGGTAGTGGAATCGGCCTTCGGCGTTTCAAACCAGAATGAAACGAAATCAGGGAATTCCTCCGGCTGGTTGGTGAAGGTATCCACCGCGACACCGCGCGCAGAGAGGCCGTACTGATAGGTGTCATCAACCGCACGGAAATAGCTCGCCCCCAGGAACGATACCACGTCACGCTGAGTCAATTCTGGCGCTTTGTTAACTTTGAAACCGGCAAAGCCAAGGTTGGATTTACCCACCAGCTGCTTAGTATCTACGCCAGCGTCATGATAGTTAAAAAGTTCCGGGCGGAAGTGAATTTCACGCGCCAGATTCTTATCGCCATCAAGGGCAAACATCTTCACCCGACGTTTGAAGCCCATGCCGACGTGGAACAGTTCGACGTCCAGCTGGCGATTTGGAATATCGTGCCACAGCGAGTGTGCGGCATCGTATTGAATGCTGTTGTAGGCCTGTGGTGTAAGATTTGCCAGCGTTTCTGGCAGCGGTTCAGGCGCGCCACCATAGGGCTGCTTCGCGAGAGAAGCGGCCATTTTCTGCAGGACAGAGAAATCGAAAGCGGTTGCGCCACCGTCTGCCACGTTCCCCTGCGCCGCCTCGGCCGAACCGGTGAACAGGGATGCCATACCAGGCACTCCACAATAAGCAGCAAACGCCATTGAAGCTTTAATAAATGCTCTTCGTTCCATGCCGGAAAGGTTTCCTTTGGCTTAGCAAGTGTGTTTTCCGACCGCGTTCGCCTTCGATGTGAGTGACTCAAACATCCCAAAGGTCGACGCCGCCGAGGTTAAAAATTACGACCACAAGGCTATCTTAAAATTCACATAACGAGTACCACAAATTGAATGCATTCAGCTAAAAAATCGCTTGCAAGATTACGGCGTTCAGGCGTGCTACAGCAAGGTTGTACGCGGGCTGAGCGTTAAATCATCTTCATCAAATCGTCCGAGGACCAGGCTCAATTTTCGCCCTTCATTTCACGACTTTTAAGAGCATTCTGTTACGGGCCGTGCTGATATTCTTACCTATTTCGACCAACGACAGAAATAAAAAAGCCTGGCCGATGAAAAGCCTTATGGGTCTCAATATGAAAATAAGTCGTTTTCCCCCTCAGCCCAAATAGGTTAGCGTGGATTTCAGACGACGTTTTTCTCCCTTTCTCTCTCTTAATCAGGATGTTGTTTATGCACCCGCTTTTGCAGCACGACCTTGAGCACCTCGATGAAATATTGGAACAGGCCTGCGATACCGCCCTGACCTATTTGCGCTCACTTCCAGAACGCCCCGTTAGCGCACCGGCAGAAAGCCAACGCATTGCACCGGGCGACGACAAACTTTCTGAACAAGGCGTGGGTGCACAGCGGGCGTTGGCACAATTCTGGCATGATCATGCCGAAGGACTCTCTGCCAGCGCCGGACCACGTTATTTTGCCTTTGTCACCGGCGGTGGCACACCTGCTGCACTGGCGGCCGACTGGCTGGTCAGCGCGATAGACCAGAATACCCAGCTCAGCTTCGACTCCGTAGCTTCTGCACTCGAGGTTGCTACCCTCAGCCAGTTAAAACAGTTGCTCGGGTTACCGGAAAGCCTCTGCGGGTCCTTCGTCAGCGGCGCCACCATGGCCAACTTCGTCAGCATGGCAATCGCCCGCCAGTGGCTGGGCCTGCAGCGCGGCGTCGACGTGGCGCAACAGGGGCTGCATGCTCTCGGCCCCCTTCGCGTTATTTCGGCCGCCGCGCACTCCAGCAGCGTAAAAGCACTCAGCATGCTGGGCATCGGACGTGATGCACTGGTTAATGTCGCCACCTTGCCGGAAAGCGAAGCTATCGATCCCGCCGCCCTTGAACAGCTCTTGATTCAGGACCCTGGGCTGCCGACGCTGGTATTGGCGAGCGCCGGTACGGTGAACACGGTGGCCTTCGATGACCTGCCTGCCCTGCTGGCTCTGCGTGAACGCTTTGGGTTCTGGTTGCACGTTGACGCCGCTTTTGGAGGAGTAGCCGCCGCATCGCCGCGGTATGCTGCGCTTCTCGAGGGCTGGCAGCAGGCCGACTCGGTCACTATTGACGCCCACAAATGGCTGAACGTCCCTTATGACAGCGCGGTGCAGTTCACGGCACAGCAGCATCTGGCGCTTCAGGTACAGGTCTTTCAGAACCATTCAGCCTATCTGGCGCTGCCAAGCGTCAGACCCGACAACTATCTACACCTGACTCCTGAGAACTCACGGCGTTTTCGCGCCCTGCCGGTGTGGATGGCGCTTAAGGCTTATGGTCGCGCCGAAATTGTCGAACGCAACGTTCAACTGGCGGCGATACTGGCACAGGGCCTTGAGGCGATACCGGGCCTTACCCTGCTTGCCCCCGTTTTGCTCAACGTGGTCTGCTTCGCACTCGATTCTGCGAGTGCCTCAGCGGAGGAAACGGCGAAACGCGATCGTTTTCTTAAATTGCTCGATGCGGCAGGCGTGGTCCGTTGCACCCCGACGACGCTGGCGGGGAAACCCGGTATTCGTGCCGCGTTGGTGAACTGGATGACGGAAGAACAGGACATCAAACGGGCTTTGCAGTCAATGGTGCAGTGCCTAAAATCCGTGTGACACTTTTTAGGGCACGGCAGGCGTAAATTAATGAATTAGCCATTTAGGAAGCGTTTAAGATAGGTGAATAATTTTTAATCACCCTGCTTACAGATAGCCTAACAACTAATCGTTTGCCGTGTTAAGTAAAACCTTTCGAGGTTATTCATTTCTGCTATATCCCTGCATTTGCTGAGCTTAACAGTAAGCATCTCTTAAACTCTCAATCTAACAACGGTTAGTCGAACTTAAGCTAAATTGATATGGCAGAGGTAAACGGGTTTACCTCGAAAAAATATCTTTGTAATCGGCGCCGTTTTATTGCACAAAGGAATAGTAAGGACGCCTAATATTTAGCTTTTCTTACTTATAGCCCTCTACCCTAACAATCATTATGCAATACACGGATGTCTGCCGAGGACTCAGACTATGCAAACGATTATTTTTGAATCATGTCGTTTTACTCGCCTTGGATTGATACATTCACTTGCCGTTAATGGGATTGGTAGTCGGGAAACTTCCTATGCAAACTCCCTGGAGGATCTTCAGCGCAGCTGCGAACATCCGATACCGAGGATCATTTTAATCAATGAGTCCTGCCTGCCCATACAGTCGCAAAGCAGCACTGTTATTCGCAACCTGATCGTTGAACATCCTCAAAGCCTGTTCATCATTTTTATGTCAAGCACCAACAATCACTTCGAGCAATACGTCTTTGTCCGCGAGAATGTGATTATTACTTCCAAGTCGATTAAAACGGCCACGCTCAATCAGCTACTGAGTCACCACGTACGGCAGTTTAATCTGACCGGAATCGGAGACAATCGGTTAAATATTTCGCCGGTGGTGCTGAGCAGAAGTGAATCCAACATGCTTAAAATGTGGATGTCGGGAGAAGGAACGACGCAAATATCGGACAAACTGAGAATCAAGGTAAAAACAGTGTCGTCCTACAAGGGAAGCATCAAGCGCAAGATTAAAAGCCAGAACAAGCACATCATTTACCACGTGGTGCGTCTGAGCGACTCGCTGACCGAAGGGATTTATGTGAGTTAATTTCGACAGTGGCTCCCATCCAGGGCGTTAAGGCGCATTGATGGGAGCTAACGAGGCGGAATAATTTGAAAGTCAGGCGTCTCGCGGCTCGACAAAAGTACCGTCTTTGCTCTGCGACTCATTGAAGAACCAAATTCCCGCCGGATAATCCTCGAGAGCAACCAGGTACATCACGCCCTCGTAAAAGGTTTCAACTTCCAAAACCGTCCCTTCACGACGCACGCCGCCGTCGGTTTTAACTGTAACCAGATCGTTAACCTTCATTATTTGCCCCATAGTAGAGAGTTGGCAGAGCCTGTTTTCGCTCTATTTTATTCTAGACTATAAGTGCAATGAAATGATTGAGCGCAAGGATAAAGCGAGGAATGACAAGGAGATAAATTGCAGGCAATAAAAAACCCGCCTTAGCGGGTTTTTGTAATCTACTTTATGCGCTGCAAAACAGCGAATAAGTGAGATTAGATAGCGGTAACGTTAGCCGCAGACGGACCTTTAGCACCGTTCTCGATAGAGAACTGTACGTTCTGGCCTTCAGCCAGGGTCTTGAAACCTTGATCCTGGATAGCGGAGAAGTGTACGAATACATCTTTGCTACCGTCAGCAGGAGTGATGAAGCCAAAGCCTTTAGACTCGTTAAACCACTTAACCTGACCTTTCATCATAGAAGACATAGAATTACCTTTTAAATATAAATTTCGCCACCATGGGCATGTTATAGCCGGATTTCAGTCGTTACTTATGGAGGCACTAAGAAGGAAATTCGTCAGATCAGTGTTATCGAGGATAACGCATTAAATTGGAACAACTTTACTCAGGATGTCGTGCATAAATAGGTCTGTACCACAGGCCGAGAGCTATTTACTCATGACTGCCGTTCAATAGCAACTCTTTTTAACAGTAACTGGAAGTAATTACCCTATTTTGTCGATTTAACACCCACAACGGTGAATATATCGGCAGCTATGCCTCTGTTTTAACTCCAGTTGCAGGGAAAATCGTGGCCAGAAATTGAAAATAAAAAAACGCTGAACGGTTTTAAACGCACAGGCAGGCGATAAAAACATTCAGCGTCGGGGTTTTGCACTGCGTTTTGAAGCGCTTACTCCATCATTTCCGAAACGGCATGACGCACATAGGCGGTGATTTGCGCCAAGTCTTCGGCTTTGGCGCTATCGCCACCAATAGAACGTACCCGATTCTCGAGATGGCCAATATCCTGCTCAACCTTGTGAGCGATTTGTACTTTAACAATGGTATCAACAGAAGAAATAAATGCTCGCATCACTGCTTTGAGCGCATAAATCTCAGAGAACGAATCGTAGGCCGGCTTTTCAGCGGGCGGCGCGCTATTGCTGCTCTGCTGCTTATCACGCGCTGACAGGTTCTTCAGGTTATCTACATGTTCAATAATCAGATCTATATCTCTGATTAATTCATCAAAATTCTTAGCCACTGATTTTCCTTCGCTCGGCGAAAGCAGAAGAATACCACTGCGGCAACAAGCCGAGAAGTCAGCAAAGAGGGGAAAGGTGAAATTTAGCGAAGAAGCGCCCGCCCTTTTACTTGGGCAGGCGCTTTAAACCTCAAAAAACGAGCCTCAGCTTAGGCTTAGGCGTTTTTCAGTGAGGCCATATCGATAACGAAACGGTATTTTACGTCGCTGTTCAGCATACGTGTATAAGCTTCGTTGATCTCGTCCATGTTGATCATCTCTACGTCGCAGCCGATGTTGTTTTCGGCGCAGAAGTCGAGCATATCCTGAGTCTCGGCGATACCGCCAATCAGTGAACCCACCAGGCTCTTACGACCCATGATCAGTTTACCGGCGTGAACAGCAGGCTCTACCGGCTCAATCAGACCCACCAGAATGTGCACACCGTCGCGCTTGAGGGTGTCCAGATACGGGTTCAGGTCGTGCTGATGCGGCACGGTGTCGAGAATGAAATCAAAGTGGTTCTGCACTTCTGCCATTTGTTTTTCATCGGTAGACAGCACAACATGGTTAGCGCCCAGACGACGTGCTTCCTGCTCTTTGCCTGCAGAACGGGTGAACAGCGTCACGTCAGCACCCATCGCGTGTGCGAATTTCAGGCCCATATGGCCCAAACCGCCCAGACCGACGATAGCCACTTTATGGCCCGCTTTTACGCCCCAGTGTTTCAGTGGAGAGTAAGTAGTTATACCCGCACACAGCAGAGGTGCCGCCGCTTTGAAATCCAGCGCTTCTGGAACGCGCAGAACAAATTTCTCGGAAACCACGATCTGCTCAGAGTAGCCACCGTAGGTCATCATCTGGTCGTGACGGTCCAGACTGTTGTAAGTCATGGTCGCGCCTTCGAGGCAGTACTGCTCCAGATTGGCTTCGCAGTTCTCGCAGTGCTGACAGGAGTCAACCATACAGCCCACGCCGACAGAATCGCCGACTTTGAACTTGGTGACTTTTGAGCCTACGTGCGTGACGTGGCCAATGATTTCATGCCCTGGAACCAGCGGATAAATACTCTGGTGCCATTCGTTACGCGCCTGATGGATGTCGGAGTGACAAACGCCACAGTATTTGATGTCGATAACAACATCGGTATCACGTGGATCGCGACGGACAAAGTTATGGGGTGCCAGCTCGGTCTCTGCGGACTGTGCGGCAAAACCTCGGACGTTAAGAGTCATCTGTTTTCTCCTGAGGGTTAACGAAATGAATTCTGGCAACGGTCATGGGACCGCAACCGGGCTAAAGTATGAAGGGTAATAAAGGAATATCGTTATAACGATCCTCGCTACTACTTGCCTAAAGCTGTTTTTTTCGAGATTTTTGGTTAAGCGCTGCGCAACCGGCAGGCTTAACCAAAATTTGTGACGCCTCGATCAGGCGCGGGGGTGACCGGTATCTGAACGGACGTCAGATAAGTCTGGCGGCTTTCAGCTCACTCTTGAGGTAAGCATAGTATATGGGTGCGGCAACGACGCCGGGAAGGCCAAATGCAGACTCAAAAATCAGCATTGCCAGCAGCACTTCCCAGGATTTGGCGTTGATGCTGGTGCCCACGATGCGCGCGTTGAGGAAGTATTCAATCTTATGAATAATAATAAGATAAGCCAGCACCATTGCACCGACCCACAGCGAGATCGACAATCCCACGATGCAGATGACAGTGTTGGAGATAAGGTTACCGACGACCGGCAACAGCCCACAGACAAAGGTGAAGACCACCAGCGTTTTCGACAACGGCAGGTGGATACCAAACAGCGGCATGATGCCAAACAGAAACACCGCCGAGAGCACGGTGTTGATCAATGAAATCTGAAATTGGGCAAACACCACGTTGCGAAATGACTGACTCAGCAGGCGCATTCTCTGCATCAAATCGCTTTTTAACGGCGCACGCTGATCGTCCGACCCTTGCCTTTGCAACGAGATTATTGCCCCGAGGATCATCCCCACCAGCATGGTCAGGAAAGTATGCGCGGCATTTTTACCCGCCGTTTGCAGCATCACGACGTGCTCGCGCATCCACTGGATAAACTCGCGCTGAAGCTCCTCGAGATTCGCCGGTAAATAGTGCAGCATCACCGGTGACAGACGGCTCTGCGCATCGTTAAGCAACTGGCTTATCTTGTTGTTGAAGGCCGCAGGGTTACGCACGTCATGCAGCAGGAAGGTCACAATGCCCATCACCGCAAGAATAAGGGCACTGACCACAATGGTGCTTATCAACGCCACCACCAGCCAGCGTGCCCGCTCGCCGCGAATGATTTTTTGGAAATAGGGCGTCAGCGCATTCACCAGTTCATAGACGATGAACCCAGAGATGAAACACCCCAGCAGATGAAGCGGCAGAATCAGAAGCAGCCCGCCCATGATAACGAGCAGGCTGAGCCAACGGATGTGATGCGGTCTCAATATTTGCATTGCTGCATCCTTACATAAATAGATAACGGGAAGCGTTCCCGGCCTTTACAATCATCATAGCACCTAAGTTTCAACGGCATAGATACCCTCGCCCGCGCTCATTTTTTTGACATGGTTTTTTCATCCCCTATCATAAAGACAGCAACGTGAACCAACAGGCCAAATAATGACCGATTTAATCCGTGACAAACTCGAGCTTCCCGCCGGGCATAACAAACTTCTCCTGCATTCCTGCTGCGCACCCTGTTCAGGCGAAGTGATGGAAGCGATTCAGGCTTCAGGTATCGAGTACGCGATATTTTTCTATAATCCCAACATTCATCCACAAAAAGAATATCTGCTGCGCAAAGAAGAGAATATTCGCTTTGCCGAACAGCATAACATTCCTTTTATTGACGCAGATTACGATACCGATAACTGGTTCGAACGCGCACGGGGCATGGAAAAAGAGCCAGAGCGCGGTATTCGTTGCACCATGTGCTTTGACATGCGTTTTGAGCGCACCGCCCTTTACGCCTTCGAACACGGTTACACCGCCATTTCCAGCTCGCTGGGCATCTCCCGCTGGAAGGACATGCAACAGATTAACGGCTGTGGTTATCGCGCCGCCGAACCTTATCCCGGCATGGTTTACTGGGACTACAACTGGCGCAAAAAAGGCGGCGCCGCACGTATGGTCGAGATAAGCAAACGCGAAAACTTCTATCAGCAGGAATACTGTGGCTGCGTGTATTCCCTGCGAGACACCAACTTGCATCGTAAATCACAGGGTCGCCCGCTGATTAAACTCGGCGTTAAATACTACGGTGACGAGGAGGAATAAGACCTCAAACGCCGACTTTTTCTCCTAAAATAATCTGGCTGCCGCGCCAGATTATTCTTCCTTCTTATGACCCGCCCCGCAATATCATTAATTCCTATGATTTCCACTTTTTAGAAACTTGCTTAACGCGCCCCTGCTTGTTACTTTCCGGACGTACAGATTTTTATGCACTTTCCATTAAGTGTACTAATAAAAAATATATATCTATAAATCATATTGATAAAAACACGAAACCATCTAAAAACAGATCTTTTTTGGACAACAGGGGATAGAAAATGTGGGTTCTTATTGGCATTCCAATCGTGGTGATTGGCTTTGCGCTGCGGTTTAATCCGCTGCTGGTGGTTACCGTCGCCGGTATTTCGACCGGTATCGCGGGCGGTATGCATACGGTTGACATCATTAGCGCTTTTGGGAAAGCCTTTACCGATAACCGTTACATGGGACTCGTTTGGTTAACACTGCCGGTGATCGCCCTTCTGGAGCGCAGCGGACTGCGGGAACAGGCCAAGCACCTTATTTCGAAGATTCATGCCGCTACCACCGGTCGCGTGCTGATGCTCTATTTCTTCATTCGTCAGATGACCGCCGCATTGGGACTGACCTCACTCGGCGGTCATGCGCAGATGGTTCGCCCACTCATTGCGCCGATGGCCGAAGCGGCCGCGACCACCAAATACGGCGACCTGCCTAACGACGTGCGCCAAAAAATTCGCGCCAACGCAGCGGCGGTTGATAACATTGCGGTCTTTTTTGGTGAAGACATCTTTATTGCCGTGCAGTCAATTCTGTTGATTAAAGGCTTCCTCGATCAGAACGGCGTCTTCGTCGAGCCTTTGCACCTTTCCGTCTGGGCCATCCCGACCGCCATCGCCGCGCTGATTATCCACTTTATTCGCCTCTGGCTGCTCGACCGCTCGCTCGCCAAACGTTTTAATGTACAGCAGGGGAGCCTCGGCAAATGATTACCTTAAATACCGTTTATATTATTGCCGGTTTACTGTTTATTGGCTTCGCTTGCTTTAATTTACGCGACCGCAGCAACCCTAAGCGTTTTGTCAATGCGCTGTTCTGGGGCATTTATGGCGTCATCTTCCTGTTCGGAACAGAGATACCGCACTTCGTTACGGGCTGTATGGCCATTCTGCTGGCGGTTATCGCCGGTACCGGCCAGCTGGGCAAAGGCAAAAGCGACGCTGAGCAACCCGAGGTTGCAGCGAAGCGCCAGGCCAGCGCCAAACGTTTCGGCAATCGTCTGTTCATCCCTGCCCTGATTATTCCGTTAGTGACCCTGATTGGTACCTTGACGTTGAAATATGCTCCGTGGGTCGAAGGTAAGAACGTCACGTTGATTTCGCTGGTGCTGGGTACGATTGTCGCCTTCGTGGTGGCGCTGTTGATGCTGCGTGACTCACCGCTTAAAGCGATTAAGGCAGGCGGGCAAATCATGGATACCGTCGGCTGGGCGGCGATTCTGCCACAGATGCTGGCGGCACTCGGCGGGCTGTTTGCGCTGGCGGGCGTAGGCGGCGTGGTCGCTAATCTGGTTAAAGATGTGATTCCGATGGGATCGCCGCTTGCGATTGTGATTGCCTACACCTTTGGCATGGCATTATTTACTATGATCATGGGTAACGGCTTTGCCGCCTTCCCGGTGATGACAGCGGGGATTGGTTTACCGCTGATCGTTCATCAATTGGGCGGTAATCCGGCGATTATGGGCGCAATCGGTATGCTTTCCGGGTTCTGCGGCACGCTGATGACGCCGATGGCCGCCAACTTCAATATCGTCCCGGCGGCGCTGCTGGAGTTACAGGACAAGCACGGGGTCATCAAGGCCCAGGCATTGACCGGTATTTTGCTGTTGCTGGTTAACACCGCGTTTCTGTATTTGTTTGTGTTCCGTTTCTGATAAACGGAACATCATGGAGTGGATGACATGACCTCGCAACAGCCCCTGCAACTGACGCCAGAAATGGCGTCACGCTTTGCTTCACTGGCGTTAAATCATTTAACCCGTGAATATCCTAACAAGCTGACTCACGCGCTGGTCGGCTCGGATGATGCCCAAACGCCACGTGCGCTGCATCCGATCTTCTATGGCAGCTACGACTGGCATTCCTGCGTTCACGGCTACTGGCTGCTGCTGCGCCTGCTGGACCGTTATCCTGACCTGCCCGAGGCGAGCAAAATTATCGCCGTGGTTGAGACGCATTTTACTGCCGAGAACGTCGCCGGTGAGTTGCGCTATTTGCAGCAAAAACATCACAGCGGTTTTGAGCGTCCCTATGGTTGGGCATGGTTCCTGGCGCTGGCGCAGCAGACTGACGCGCTGTCGTTACCGCAGGCCCGAGGCTGGGCCAAGACGCTGTCGCCGATGACCGAGTTTTTCGTTAAAAGCTTCTGTGAGTTTCTGCCCAAAGCCACCTATCCGCTGCGCGTCGGCAGCCATTTCAACACCGCGTTCGCACTCTCGCTGACGCTGGACTATGCGCGCAGCGCAGGGCGTAAAAAGCTGGCGGCGCTGATAGAAGAAACGGCACTGCGTTGGCATCTGGAGGACGTGAACTGTCAGGCGTGGGAGCCGGGCGGCGATGAGTTTCTTTCGCCTTCGCTGATGGAGGCTGAATTGATGCGTCGGGTGCTGGCCCCCCAGGCTTTCATTACCTGGTTTGGCCGCTTCCTGCCTCATCTGGTGCAGGGACAGCCCGAGACGCTGTTTACCCCTGCGACGGTGACCGACCGCACTGACGGCAAAATTGGTCACCTGGATGGGCTGAATCTCAGCCGCGCATGGTGCCAACGCTCGCTGGCCTCGGCGCTGCTCAAAGGAGACCCGCGCATTGCCCTGCTGAACGCGTCCGCTGACGATCACCTCAACAGTGCGCTAGAACATCTCGACAGCGACTACGCCGGGGAACACTGGCTGGCCACCTTTGCCCTGCTGGCGTTAGAAGCCTGATATTTTAAATAGACGCCTCTGACTTTGAGTACAGAGGCGTTTTCCCTTAGCGCACAATCCCGCGCGTTGAGCGGGCAAAGAACCGTTCAAAGCAGCTCAGATGCGGATACTCTTTCTGCATCAGCAGCAACGCCGCCTTGACTTCATTCAGCGCGTCACCGCCGTGATAAAGCTGATAATAAAGGACGCGGATCACCTGCCGCAGATGTTCGTCCTCAAACTGGCTCGTCAGCGCGTCTTCATTGACGCTGAGCGCTTTACAGCGGTTGCCCTGTACCCGCGTGAAGGGCGGGACGTCTTGCACAACACACGAATGGGCCAGCACCTGTGACGCATAACCCAAAATACAAAACTGGTGCACGGCAGAATGCTCGTCAACCTGCCCGAAGTCATCGAGCTCAACGTGCCCGGCTAACGCGGCACCCAGGGCGAGATGCACAAAGCTGCCCACCACGCAGTCGTGACCGATATGCACCTGATTCATAAACACGTTATCGTTACCAATCTGCGTCACCCCGGTTCCCTGAACCGTGCCGCGGTGAAAAGTGGCCCTTTGGCCAATACGATTGCGATCGCCGATTTCGAGGCGCGTTGGCTCTCCTGCATACTTAAGGTCCTGATTTATCTCACCGAGAGAGCTGTACCTGTCGATCAGGTTGTCGCAGCCGATGCGGGTGTGCCCGTTAATGACGGCATGGGAAAGCACAACCGTTCCCTCGCCAATCTCGACGTTCGCCTGGATATGACAAAAGGGTCCAATGCGAACGTTTGCGCCGATCCTTGCGCCTTTTTCAATAATGCTGTTTCTCGCCACAATGGCGGAAGAGTGGATCATTTAACGGAACCTTAGTGGAAAAAGACTAATCAAGGAGGGGAGGATAGAGATAAAGACGAGGCAACCCAGCATGCTTTAATTTATTTATTTTCTGAACTTTATGGACATAAAGTTTCATTTAATATTCATTAAGGTTACGTTAACGTTTTATTAAGGCTTTCTTAAGCTTGAGGCTTTAGGGTGTGCCGATTCTGCTTGGTGCCACTCGCACTCCGGCTGATTTTCTTGGGCATATTTGCCGGACCTGAGTTTTTTGGAGACCGTTTTGCGTAATTTCATCCCTAAAATCAGCTATTTTTGGCTGACGTTACTGATTAGCCTGTATTTCACATTTGTCGTTAACTTCCCCGTTCTGCTTCATTTCTATCAAATTTTACATGCGCTGCCGGCGTATAAAATTGGCTTTGCCATCTCGATTCCTTTCGTTCTGTTTGCTGCCCTGAATTTTGTGTTTACGCCGTTTACCTTTAAACCGGTGTTTAAACCTTTCTTTATCATCCTGTTGCTGCTCAGCGGTCTGGCGTCTTATTCGGAGCTGACCTACCACGTGGTGTTTGACCGCAGCATGATTGAAAACATTGTCGAAACGCAGCAGAGCGAAGCCTCTTCCTACCTGAACACCTCGGTGATCGTCTGGTTTGTGCTGACCGCCATTCTGCCTGCCGTGCTGCTGTTCCTGGTGCCGGTCAAGTACAACCAGAGCGTGATTAAACGCCTTGGCGTACGTATTCTGTCTATGCTGGTGTCTCTCGCTATCATTGGCGCTGTCGCGAGTCAGTATTATCAAGACTACGCGTCGGTAGGCCGCAGCAACCGCACGCTTAACGTCGAGATCTTGCCGACCAACTTCCTTTACAGCAGCAGCGAATATTTCTATCACAAGTATCTGACCAAGCCGCTGAAGTTCGAGAAAGTCGGTACCGATGCCAAGCTGGTGCAGAAACCAGGGCAAAAACCGACCTTAATGTTCCTGGTAATTGGTGAAACCGGCCGCGCGCAGAACCAGTCAATGAACGGCTACGACAAGCCAACCAATGGCTTTACGCAGAAAACGTCTGACATGGTGTTCTTTAATCACGTCAGTTCCTGCGGCACCGCGACCGCCGTTTCCGTGCCATGCATGTTCTCCGACATGAAGCGCGTCGACTTTAATAACGACCGCGCTCACGCCAGCGACAGCTTTCTGGACATTCTGCAACGCGCCGGTGTTTCCGTTTATTGGAAAGACAACGACGAAGGCTGTAAGGGCGTGTGCGATCGCGTTCCAAACGTCACCATTCCGACCACCAAAGACGGCAAATTCTGTGACGGTGAAACCTGTTACGACGAAGCGCTATTGGAAGGAATAGACGACAAGATTGTCGACGACGGCAAGAATAAAGTCATCGCACTGCACCTGATTGGCAGCCACGGCCCGGCTTACTATCACCGCTACCCGGACAACTTCCGCTACTTTATGCCGGACTGCGAACGCAGCGATATTCAAAACTGTACCCACGAACAGTTGGTGAACACCTACGACAACACCGTGCGCTACACCGACTACGTGCTGACGCAGGTTATCGCCAAGGCCAAAAAGTATCAGGATAAATACAACGTCGCGATGATTTATCTGTCAGACCACGGTGAGTCGCTGGGTGAAGACGGTCTGTATCTGCACGGCACGCCCTACAGCGTAGCGCCACCGCAGCAGACCCACGTGCCGATGATGTTCTGGCTGTCGCCACAGTATGTGGCCGCGCAGAGCCTCTCACTGAGCTGCCTACAGTCAGAGGCCGCGAAAAATGATTACTCGCAGGATAACCTGTTCCACACCGTGCTTGATGCGATGGACGTTAAGACCTCGGTCATCGATCCGTCGCTGGACATTCTGAAAAGCTGTAAAACGGCGCAGTAATTTTACCTAGCCAATCCGACGCTCAATCTCCGCAACAAAGGCGTTGAGCGTCGGGTCATAACAGTGCTGTGCGCTGTTATAGGTCAGATACAGCGCCGTTTTCCGCAACGAGTTTCCGTCCAGCGCAAGGCGCACCAACTCCCCGCTTTCCAGCCGCGCAGACACCTTATGCAGCGGCACCCAGCCATACCCTACCCCATGCACGATAGCCTCGATTGCCGCCTCAATAGTGGTAAAACTCCAGTTCGCCGTCTCATAGGTTTTGCGCTTTTCATCACGCTGCGAATCGCGGTCAACGATGGTGATTAACGGAAATTGCCCCAGCTGCGAGGCGTTTATCGGTATCTTAAGAGACAGCAGCGGATGCCCGTACGCCGCAATCGGCACAAACTCCACGTCCATCAACCAGCGGCTATTCAGCGTATTTTCAGCAGGCTGCGTGGTGATATAGAGGTCTGCATCGCGCGCCTGTATTTGGCGATCGGTTTCGTTGCGCAGGATTTCGGAAAGCTGAAGCTGGGTATCGGGAAAAACTTTCTGAAAGGCTTTCAATGACAGGAACAGGCTATCTTTGGGAAACACCGCGTCAACGACCAGGCTTATCTGCGTTCTAGCCCCCTGCTGCAACCCCACCGCCCGCGCCTCCAGTTGAATGAAGGCAGAAATCAACGGCTGAGCCTGCGAGAGCAGCGCGCGACCCTGCTCGGTCAGCTCGGCCTTACGGCCCACGATATGCAGCAGCCGCAGTCCGAGTCGTTCCTGCAGGCTCGCCAGCGCATAGCTCACCGACGACTGACTGCGAAACAACACCCTGGCCGCCTCAGCATAGCTGCCTTCGTTAACCACCGTCTGCAAGACGACCCATTGCTCCAACGTGGTGTGGGGGAGTTCCATTGCACAATCCCATCTAAAAATTAGATTAATATCATCGTATATCAGCGTTATTCAATCTAATTTACAAGGTGTAGTTTATTTCCAGAGCCAAAAAACCCTGAATTTATGCCCTTTAAGGAGATAAACATGAGCAGCTTTGATAAAGAAGATTTGAGCGGTTTTGTCGGCAAACATCTGGTTTATACCTACGACAATGGCTGGAACTACGAGATTTACGTTAAAAATGCCAACACCGTTGACTACCGCATTCACAGCGGCATCGTCGGCAATCGATGGGTGAAAAACCAGCGCGCCTACATCGCGCGTGTCGCGTCAGAGGTGTATAAAATTTCGTGGACAGAACCGACCGGCACCGACGTGAGCCTGATTGTCAACCTGGGCGATAAAGTGTTCCATGGGACCATCTTCTTCCCACGTTGGGTCATCAATGATCCGCAAAAAACCGTGTGTTTCCAGAATGAGCACATCCCGCAGATGGAAGCCTATCGCGATGCAGGTCCGGCCTATCCAACCGAGGTGATTGACGAGTTCGCAACCATTACCTACGTCCACGACAGCGGTGTGAATAACGAAGCGGTGATCAACTGCCCGGCGAGTGAGCTTCCGGCCGATTTCCCAAAAAACCTACGTTAATATCCTGCCAAAAAGAGAGGGAACCCGTCCCTCTCTTTATTGCCTTCTAGCGCAGCACGTTAATCAGCGACTGATTAAACTTCTCAGGCTCTTCCATCTGCGGCGCATGCCCTAATCCTTTGAATTCAATCAGTTTCGCATGCGGGATTAATTTCGCTGCCTGCTTGCCAAGCACGTTGTAATGACCCAGGCGCGCCTTCACCGCAGGCGGGGCGATATCGCTGCCGATCGCCGTAGTGTCTGAGGTGCCAATCATCAGCGTGGTCGGCACGCGCAGGTTTTTAAACTCGTAGAATACCGGCTGAGTGAAGATCATGTCGTAGATAAGCGCCGAGTTCCACGCCACCAGCTTGTGCCCCGGCCCGTTGTTCAGTCCCGCCAGCATGTCCACCCAGCGGTCGTATTCCGGCTTCCATTTGCCAACGTAATAAGTCTTCAGCTCATAGTCGTGAATGCTCTTGGCAGAAAGCTTCAACTCGCGGTCGTACCACTGATCCACGGTGCGATACGGCGCGCCCTTGGCCTTCCAGTCTTCCAGACCGATAGGGTTAACCAGCACCAGCTTTGAGACCTGCTGCGGATACATCAGCGCATAGCGCGTCGCCAGCATGCCACCGGTCGAGTGGCCGACGATTACCGCCTTGTTAATCTTTAGGTTTTTCAGCAGCTCATGGGTATTGGCCGCCAGCTGCTGAAAGGTGTATTGGTAATGCTCAGGCTTGGTCGATGAGCAGAAACCAATTTGGTCAGGCGCCACGACGCGATACCCCTGGCCCAGCAACGCCTTGATGGTGTCGCCCCAGGTCGCACCGCAGAAATTTTTGCCGTGCATAAGCACCACGGTCTGGCCGTTCTGCCGGCCGACCGGCTTGACGTCCATGTAGCCCATTTGCAGGGGAACGCCCTGAGAATTAAAGGAAAAGTGTTGGAGGGGATAAGGATAGTCGAATCCCTGCAACTGGGGGCCGTAAGACGGTGTATCGGCCGCCATCGCGACGCCTGAGGTCAGTGCCAGCGCTAAAAAAGAGGCTGAAAACCGTTTTTTCATCGAAAAGAGCATCTAAATTTCCCTGATAAATAGCCAAACTGAGGCATAAAACACGGATATTAAGGAGTTTAGCTTAAGGATTGAATCAGAAATCGTAACATTTTTCGTTTTCCCGCCGCTTTCCGCCCGCATTCCTGTCATGAAAAGAGCGCGTAAATTGTGAGAAACTGCTACGACGAAAGCAATAACGTGAGCTACGTTTGATAAGATGAACGCTCAAGTAGCATATGCTGCCGTTACTGGTACCATCCTTCGGGTTTTGGGCAACTACCCTTTATAACCTTTTGAATGTTCACACTTTGCGAGCAAGATGATGATCAAGTGGCCGTGGAAAAGTAATGAACTTAAGATTGATAAAAGCGAAGTCTGGCAGCAGGCGCTGGATATCCCGCTTTTTTCTGATTTTAATAACCATGAACAGCAGCGGCTCATTCGCGTTGCCACGCACCTATTGCAGCACAAGCGGCTCATGCAGCTTCAGGGGCTTGCGCTTGACGAAACCATGCAGGCCAGAATCGCACTGCTGTTTGCACTGCCGGTGATGGAGCTCGGCGCAGAGTGGCTCGACGGTTTCCATGAGATTCTCCTCTACCCCACCCCTTTTATTGTCGACACCCCTTGGCAGGACGAAAACGGCATTGTCCATTCCGGTACCCAAGTGCATGCGGGCCAAAGCTGGGATCAGGGCCCTATCGTGCTTAACTGGCTCGACGTGCAGGACTCTTTCGACAAGTCAGGCTTTAATCTGGTTGTCCACGAGGCGGCACACAAGCTCGACATCCGCAACGGCGGCGAGGCGACCGGCATTCCGCCTATTCCCCTGCGCGAGGTGGTCGCGTGGGAGCATGACCTGTTCGCAGCAATGGAAAATTTGCAGGAAGAAATCGACATGGTAGGCGAAGAAGCTGCCAGTATGGACGCCTACGCCGCCACCGACTCCGCCGAGTGCTTTGCCGTGCTATCGGAATATTTTTTCAGCGCCCCTGAACTGCTTTCGGAAAGATTCCCGCTGGTTTACGGACATTTTACCCGTTTCTACAAGCAGGACCCGCTGATGCGGCAGATGCGCGGCAGGCTGGCGGACTGTTAATATCTTTGCATTTTAATATCTCTGCATTTCACGGGAAAAACCCTATAAAACGCCACCAACGCACTATTCTGCTCAGGAGATGAGCAGTCGGACGCAGGAACGCATTTTCGCGTTGACACTCCCGCTCTCGCTGGATACTATGCGCCCCGTTCACACAATTCCTCTGTAGTTCAGTCGGTAGAACGGCGGACTGTTAATCCGTATGTCACTGGTTCGAGTCCAGTCAGAGGAGCCAAATTTAGAAAAGCCCGCACAAGGAAACTTGCGCGGGCTTTTTGCTTTTTGGGGATTATTGAATCCCTGGCAGATTTAGATTTTATCCATAACGATGTCGTGTTGACGGTGTTGAAGGTATAGCGTCAATGCTTTCAGCCAGAAGTCGATATAGATTTCGAGCGGTATACGAAGCCGTCAGAGGTCTGCCACAGGCTGTAACAGGTCAAACTCTGGGTTTTTTCCCGTGTCAAAAACTGAAATACCGCGTGGTTTTACCGGCTCCCTTGGGTACATCCAGAGCAACAAACAGCTGACGATTCATTCTTTAAATGACGGTTGATATACGGTTCTTATAAACGCGTCAGCGCGAATCGGATAGAGGGCTATTATCAACAGACACTGATAAACATTCTGGCAATGGTTCTAACCCACTCGTTTAAAAACCCAGGATCACAGCCGTTTATGGTCATAGCCCATATTAAGGCATGACTAATATCGCGATGTATTAATTAACGGGGCTTAGGGTATTTCATCTCGCTTGTTAATGCTCATATTCGTCAGCAACGTGCTGAGATTCTTAGATTACTCGCCGATATAATCAATCCCGTCTGAGTAATGATCGGGCTTTTAAGACGCGCTTCCAAACAGTCACTGACAAACCATTACATTACTAGATGTAAAAATCTATAAATTTTAGTTTGTTTCAGATAAACCCCGCCTCCTGCATTACATAAAGTTCTACCTAATTAGTCTTCAACACTACATTAGGAAATGTCATGAAATATTCAAGGAACGAAATCTCTAAAACCCGTGCCTCAACGGCTCTTTCAGGAGTGTGTGCAACCTCATCCACAAATCCGCTGAAAACTACATTATTGCATGAGCTTGCGATTGATGGTTTTTCGTCTATGGCCTCCAGCCCTACTATCGATGGGGCTTATCCACTATGACACGGATGCTTATCCCCACGCCGGTAAAACAGGCAACCACGGGCAACACTGCCTTGCTAATACACCGGATTAATCAGGTTCTTAAAGACATCCTCAAGGGAACCGGAAAAACCCTCGGCAACCTTTCCGTAGAGGCTGGCTCAAAAGTAGTATTTGAATTTCACAACGTTCCTCCCATCACCCTTTCCTTGAATGAAGGACACATCTGGCTCCAGACGCCGCTTATCTGGAGGGACGAGTTGCATTTTGCTAAATCTGCAGGTGCCCTTTTGGAGGTACTGCAGTATCCGCTGCCGTGGGTAGTGACCGACCAGCCAGTGCTAGGTCTTCGTGGCCGGGAGCTGCGGGCGCTGGTTGATGAATCGTGTTTCGTCATTGATACCCGGTTCGGAGAACTTCTCGACGCCTTTTATTTACGCAGTTGCCGTCTGCAACAGTGCGTAGGCGAATACTCCAGGCCGTAAATCTGCCAGTCCCTTCCCCCATTTTCATAAAAAAAAGAGAAATACATGAACGAAGTTAACCTCCGCCGTGCGGATGTCTCCACGCAGGATACCCACACCACTCAAGCTTCCAAAATAGAACAGAACAGACAGCTGGCGCATGCCGAATCTTGGATGGATAAGCTGTCATCGGTGTTTTCGAAGGCAGTAGCTTCATTTACCAATCCACCGGTAGACGAGGATAAAGCAATGAAACAGCTGAATGATTTGTTTAAAGAGCTCAAAAATGATGCCAAAAGCCCGCTTACCGGTGGAACAGAACATTCGCTGAGTTTAAAAATCGAAATGGCTCTGAGGAAGCACAAAACAGAAGCGCAGACCTCGTTATCTGACCCAGCAACCTTACTGCGTAAGATGTTAACAGAGGAGAATCTGATTAAGGTTTCCGGTGGGCATTGGTTCGATGGCCTGCATCTTGACGTCGGGATGGATCATCTGTTCGCGCGCATTGTAGGAGCGAATCCGAAGGATGAGAAAGCGATGGCGAAAATTGAACGCATGAATCTGGAACAAACAAAACCCGCCTTGTATCAATGGTTATCAAAAGAGGTTTATGCGGCCGTGGCGAAGGGAACGCCGTCCAAAGCGGATATACAGAAAATCGGCATGTCATATATTAGCAGTGCCGGCGTCGGCATGGCGCTCAAAAGCCTGGGGCCAGTGGGTACCGGTCTGTCAATCGCCTGGTACAGCTGCCAGATTTTAAAGCAGCTCAGTCAGGAAGGCCTCATGAATACGGTCAACTCCCAGATGAAGGCCCAGCTGGATACGTGGATGGGGGCGAAAATGGCAGGAGGGATTGTCTCTGCTGCGGATGACCTGGAACTCTTTACCCATCTCGGAGACTGGTTGAGCGGAATTACCCCTGAGAGTATGGCTGGCAGAATGAACACCCACCAGCCTGGCGCAACGATGGCTGATACCGGAGGAAAGGGACCCGAACTTACGTTACTGACTGCGCCGACAATCAGTGGAGGCGAGAAGGTCGCCAAGAATGTAGATGCCGAAGGCTGGATAGCAAACAGCGTGCTTAACTGGGAAAATACGGACGTCGCTGAAAAGATGCTGATGAAGATAAAAACCTGTTATGAATTCCTGCTTCCGGAACAAGATACAGCCCCAGAGGTGTGTTCAAGCTCGCCCAACAGTGCAAATACTACCGCTATGGCACCGCCAACCAAGATGGTGAAGAGTGTCGTGGAAGAGGGAATGGCGGAGAAAATACGCGTACTGGACGGTGAGGGGAAGTTGAAACAACGCTTACGGCTGGCCAACGCTGACACTCCCGTTGAACTTTCAAATGCCAAAGTGCCAAATAAGATGTCCGGCACGGTAGCTACCACTGTCGCACCTTCGAGGTTTCAGCTTAGACCCGAGAAATCTTCGGGCGGAGAAACAGCGGTCTCCCCGACAGGAAGCAAAATAGAAAACACGGCAGAAAGAACCAATGCGGCTTTGGCAAAGAAGCCTGACGAGGAAATGCTGTTGCAAGAAATAGGCCGCAGTTTTGTATCGCCGAAGGATAATTTGCAGGGTGTGAAAATAGTCCCAACAGGTCCGAGTTCTGTCAGCAACATGTTGACAACCCTGGCAGTCACTCTGGTGGCGGGTAAGGCAGCCGGAGCAGTAGCTTTCATGGCGCAGCAGTTTAAGACGGCCGAAAGCAAACCGACCTCTCTGTCGGAATTAGCAAATAAAAAGCCTGAGCCGGAAAATCTCTTTGTTGCTAATAAACCAATAATTTATCAGGCACTCGACTCTCTTTCCGACAATGTGATACGAACTGCCTTGGCAGAACATCCTCATGAATTAAATGAGGACAAGTTACATGAGCTTTATTCATATGCAAAAGAGGACTATGCAAAAATTATCATTAAGGGGATTGCCTTTATTGCCGAAAATTATGTTGATAGTAAAATTATTAAGGCGATTCAACAGGCAAGAGTAAGTGCTAACCTAACTGATGACGTTGCATTGGTCGATATGTTAAAAGATAAGAAATTTATCGTGGAAATTTCTAAGATGCTAGCGAAGGGAGAGTTTGAACATCCTTCTCTTCAGGCCTGCAATCTGGAAAAGCTAATGGAGCCCATCCTCTCCAGAACACCAGTAATGGCATTTGATGTAGAACTTGGTTTGAATTCAGAGTACTCAACCAGGTTAACAGACAAAATCGACAGCTATTTCTTCCCAGATGGCGGAGCAGAAGTGAAACTGGCTGCGATGAAAGCTATTAACGAAAAAATAAAATATTCGATAATGCAGGTGTGTCAAAATGAATATTCTAAAATGCATGAGGGCGTATCGAATCAACACATTTTTAACAAGTTTGGTATGAACGACTATGAATATTGGTATACGGCGAAGGGTGCAGCCAACCAAGTTCAAGACTTATCGAGTTCAATTACAGATGCAGAACTGAATAGATATATTTTATCTGCGGCGAATAACACTGGGAATGGAACTCCTATTCCGTTAAATAAATATGCTGAGCTTGTTGAAAGTTTTAATAATGTAAAAGCCAACACCGTAGACTATTTAAAGAATTTTAATATCAATACTTTGGTAGATGAAATTGTCCTGGATGAGATAAGAAAAATACCCACACTACAAAATGCGAACCTTGATGATATAGTATCGATAAACGATCTTACTAAAAAAAAGGATTTGAGTTTAAAAGAAGTCGCGCTAGGTGACATATTTAGAAATTATCCTTCTTCTAGATATATAGCCATCTTTAGTAAGGCCGACGAAAATAAACCCTATCACAAACACGATGTAAACTTAAAAGAATCATTGATAAATCTTGCGGATCGCGTTGAAGTCAGACTTGAAAAAACCATTAGAAATAATTTATCTCGACCTGACGCTGAAAGTGTAGTGAAGAATTTTATTGGGATTTCATTTAAGACTCAGCTAATAGATTACATGAAAAAGGCGTCTGTAGAAGACTCACGAGAGTTCGGCCCTGCCATTAATGATATTCTCGCAGGAACAACGAAACCTAAGTTAATGGCAATGCTGGAATATCCAATGTCTAACATCATTGCACTAAAAGGAATAGGTGATCGCTATCTTGCTGTCTCTACGTTGACACAAGAATCTAAGATCATACCAAACAGACAGGGATTGGAAAATGACCAGAGTTTACAAAATTGGTTATTGCACCACTTGTCTTTCTATGACTCTCAAAGAAATATGGTTAAAACGTCTTTCACGCCAAAAATGCTCGATCCTTTATATGGTATCACGCATTATGAATACCCGGTAAAATATAGTGAAACGGGTGATTACACGTCAGACTTGACTCAGCGTCATATTGACAGATTGAGATCCGATCCGGATGTTTTAATAAAAACTCACTTTGAACAAGAAGTTGATACTATTCTTTCCGCAGGTATCGGTGCTCTAGGGTTTCTGTCAGTGGGAGTGATACTCACACCGGCCAGCGCACTGGGGGCATTTTGCTCAGCGGCCATGGGTATGGGTATTTCAGCGATGCAAGTTGCGAAGTACTTTGTAGCAGATACACCAGATGAAAAGATGGATGCGTTGTTTGAAGCAGTAATGAGTGGTGTATTTGATACGGCTCTAGAGATAACTCAGGCGATAAAACTCTTTCGACAGCAGATGTCATCAGCGCTAAAAAGTGGTTTGAAGAATACACCCAATAATTTCAGTCTGCCAGATTCAAAAATAAATATTGCACCTAAACCCGCAGATTATAGAAAAGCGAAACCTATTGCTGAAGGAACAGCGGCAAAAATTTACAGTGTAGACGATTACCTGATTAAAGAATTTAAGCGCCCCTTGAAAGAAGGTGACTTCTCTAAAGATCATTTATTATTAAAACAATCAAAAACAAACAGTTATTCGGGGGCATTGCGTGAGGCAAATAATAATGCCGTCGCATTCAACCGTCTTTACGGAGAGGGTTCATCCGTCGTCTTCATTGATAATATTGGAGATTCTAAAATTGTTTCGATGAAAATGCCTAAAATACCGGGTGAATCTTTACAATCCATTCTAAAGAATGACAATTTACAACAAATGAAAAATATCAGAAAATCACTGAGTGATGAAAATACTATACAGTCTATAATAGATCGTACACTTGCTGATTTGAAAAAAAATGGTATTATGCATGATGATATCAATCTTGCAAATATCATGTTCAATCCAGAGACTGACAAATTCACTCTGATAGATTTTGACCGTGCAAGAATAAGCCCTAAAAAGGATGGACTGATCCCAGAACTGTCTGCTTCTCAGATGAACCCGATGGAGAAAAAGTTTAAAGCTGATTTAAATGAATTTAAACGAAGTATTGATAAACTCGAGAAACTAGAAAATAATTCCATCAAATTGGATTTCGATAATCTGGACAGGAACCGAGATTTGATCAGAACCTGTTCCCCTCTTATAACGGCCTCCAGACAAACACGGGGAGTTTTATCCTGTACAGAGCCAAGCCCTGATTTTTTAAAACTTCCGCCTTTGGTTAATGACAGAGTACAACTTATCGATGCTGAATTCGATCGACTAAACAAAGCACTTGTAAGTCGCGATGCCAAACCTACAAATCACAATGACATTTTCACCACTACTGTAACCACCCTCAAGGACCTTGAAAGCTTAAAAGACCCAAACTATCAAGCCAAATTTATATTTGTAAAAAATGCCAAAGGCAATCAGCAACTAATTATCGGCGGCATTGGTAAGAAAACTGACGTAAAAACGATTTCCCACCCTTCTTTGCTAACAGAAATAACTATTGATAATAGTAATTTGGAGATACAATCTGCTGGATACATAGGTATGACAAAAAAAGGCGTCGCTTATTTACTCAATACTTCAGGACACTATAAACCCACTTACGACCATTTACGTTCAGCTCAGAATTTTCTTAAAGAGGTTGTGGGTGTTGAAAATGTCCATAAAGTTGAGTCCTTCACTATTAAACACCAATGGCTAAAAAGGATTGATAAAGTCTTTCTTTGATTACCAGGAAGAACATAATAGTTAAAATACTAAATTTATTTCTGGCCGGATATTGAAAGCTTGAGAGTTATCGTTTTCCCAAGGTGTCGAACCCTTATAAAAAAATGCGCTAACTCTCATGACTCATACTAATAAGCCCTTAATAGAATATTGGATCGACATTTTTATTCCTCAATTTACAAATACCTATGGTTGGGTAAATTTGAGACGCTGTTAAATCTGCAACAGGATGAGCGGTACCAGTGACTCGCACTCAAACGACATCACAAATGATAATCATTATCATATCAAGCCAGTATTGGCATCAAAACAGGCACTCCCTCCCCTCAAAGAGCAGAGGAGGGAGGTTGCTGCGGCAGGTCGAATACCTACCCTAAAACTAACTCAGCGCTAATTTCTGCATAACCGCCGCAATATCGGCCCGCAGTTTCTGCTGTAACGCCGGTTTTTGGTGTTTCGCCTTGCGCGCCAGCTCATCCTCAAGCCTCTGCTCTAGCTCACACAGCCGCGCCAGCAGCAGATCCTCACCGGAGAGCACGGCCTCTTCGCCCTGCTCCATCGGCGTTGGCGGTTCGGGTTGATTCAGCGTTTTGCCTGCCAGCAGCTGATACACCGGCTCAAGCTGATGCCACTCCTCGAGGCGATGGTCGTGCACCAGCCAGAAGCGGTTGCAGCCGTTTTCGATCAACGTTCGATCGTGGCTAACCATCAATACCGCGCCCGGAAAATCCCTCAGCGTCTGGGCCAGCTCTTCCTTGCCCTCCATGTCGAGGTGGTTAGTGGGCTCATCGAGCAGCAGCAGCGAATAACGTGCCAGCGTCAGCCCAACGAACAGCAGGCGCGACCGCTCTCCGCCGCTCAGCGAAGCCACCTTTTGCTGATGACGAAGATACGGAAAACCAGCGCCAATGAGCGCCATCTTGCGCCGATCGTCGGTTAAAGGGGCAAAATTACCGAGCGCATCGCATAGGCTATCGCTGTCGCGAAGCTGATGCAGATTCTGGTCGTAATACCCCACCGCCGCACGGGGATGCCAGCTGATACCGGATTCAGGTTGAGTGAGCGATCGCCACAGCAGGCGCAGTAGCGACGACTTACCGCAGCCGTTACGCCCCATCACCGCAACGCGATCGCCACTTTTCACCCGCAGATTATCGAGGGAAAACAGCGCGGCGGCGTCGGGCGCTGGCGCAACCTCCAGCGTTTCCAGTGCCAGCACGCGATCGGCGTCGAGACTTTCGCCCTGCAACTCTAGCCGCCAGGCATTGGCCGCCGCCAGCGGAGTCTGGTCCTCTTTCAACCTGTCGACCTGTTTCTCCATCTGCTTAGCCTTGCGGGCAAACTTTTCGTTGTCATAAACCTTGCCCCACAGCGCCAGGCGGCTGGCGCTTATCTCAACGCGGTCAATTTCTCGCTGCTCGGCCTGGCGGCGTTCCGCGTCGGTGCTGTCGCGGTGTGCTAACGCCTCGCGTGCCTCACTGCAACGTAGCCCGAAATAGTGCAGCGTCTTGTCACGCAGGATCCAGGTACAGGTCGTTACGCTGTCGAGCAGCGCCACGTCGTGCGAGACCAGAATAAAGCTGCCGTTCCATTGGCTTAGAAAATCGCCCAACCACAGCAGCGTCGGCAGGTCGAGGTGGTTACCAGGTTCGTCGAGCAGCAGTAAATCCGGCTCGAGAATCAACGCTCTGGCGAGCATCAAACGTGTGTGCTGTCCTCCACTGAGCGTCGAAACCGTCTGGCCCCAGCAGGAAGGCGTAAAGTCCAGCGTCGCCAGCAACCGCTCGGCGCGCCAGCTCTCGGCAAGCCGCTGATTCTCGGGAAGCCGGTCAAGCACCACCGCCAATAGGCTAAGCGCCTTCAGGGACTCGGGCAGATGCTGTTCGATGGTCGCCATCAGGCACTGACCGGCGCGGGTCACCGAACCTGAGCTCGGGCTGAGATGGCCATTAAGAAGATTGAGAAAGGTACTTTTACCGCTGCCGTTATGGCCGATTAAGCCAACGCGATCGCCTTTTTTAAGCGTAAACGAAACCTCAGTCAGCAAAGGACCGAAGGCAGTCTCATAAGAGAGTGATTGGGCAGATAATAGTGTGCTCATTGCTTTTTCCAGAATTACAGGCATTAACATGCCCGTCGTCATTAAAACGCTGACGACAACCCGGAAAGCCGAGGGAAGTACGAGGTTAACTCGTATTTAACTCTTTAGTCGTTTCCGCTCAAGCAGGGTTATCGCAGCACGAGGCCGGATACGCTTGAGCAAGGGCGATTACCAAAGAAGTGTGAGTATTCAATCAAATCACACAACAGCATGGGGTTTCCTCCTTATTAGTCTCTGGTTTAACAATGTTTTCAGTGTATCTTGGAATGATTAACAGTCAACTTTGATAAAGGGATAAGGTGAACGAGATGGAAAAAAATACGATTTCACAGGACCAAATCCGTGACCGTTTTTCGAAAGCCATGTCACGTATGTATCAGCAGGAAGTGCCGCAGTACGGCACGCTGCTGCAAATTGTTAAGGACACCAACGCAGACTATTTGCGCCAGCACCCGGAAACCTTTTCTCATCAGGTGAAGGACTCGGAGCTTAACCGCCTCGACGTAGAGCGGCACGGTGCGATACGCCTCGGCACGGCCGAAGAGCTCGCGACCATGAGGGCGCTATTTGCGGTGATGGGCATGTCGCCGGTCGGCTACTATGACCTCTCCGCGGCCGGTGTGCCGGTGCATTCCACCGCGTTTCGCCCTATTTCCGAAGCCGCGCTGCGGATAAACCCTTTCCGCGTATTTACCTCGCTGCTGCGCCTTGAGCTGATTGATAATCCTGATTTAAGAGAAAAAGCGCGGCAGATTCTTGCCGCACGCGACATCTTCTCCCCCCGCGTGCGCGAACTGATTGCGGTGAACCAGCAGCATGGCGGGCTCACTGACGCACAGGCTGACGAATTCGTCGCCGAAGCGCTTAAAACCTTCCGCTGGCACAGCGACGCGTTGGTCAGTCTGTATACCTACAACGCGCTGCTCGAACATCATCGCCTTATCGCCGACGTGGTGTCATTTAAGGGACCGCATATCAATCACCTGACGCCAAGAACGCTGGATATCGACCAGGTGCAGCGCAAAATGCCCGAATACGGCATCTCGCCGAAAGAGGTCATCGAAGGACCACCGCGCCGCATGGTGCCAATTTTGCTGCGCCAGACCAGCTTCAAGGCGCTCAGTGAGAAAATAACCTTTACCGATTCGGCAGAGGGGCAACACACCGCCCGTTTTGGTGAAATCGAGCAACGCGGACTGGCGCTCACGCCGCAGGGTCGTGCGCTGTACGACAAACTGTTGCTCGAGGCCTCGGGTTCCGACACCTCAAAAGACAATGACGCTCACCAGCGCCACTTCGAGGCCGTTTTCTCCGCCTTCCCGGATGACATCGAATCTTTACGCAAACAAGGGTTGGGTTATTTTAGATATGCGCTCAAAGACGGGGCTACTCTCGCCGCCGCACAGCGCACGAGCGACACACTCGACGAGCTGATTAAACAGGGCAAGGTCAGCGTCACGCCGATTGTGTATGAAGACTTTCTGCCGGTCAGCGCCGCAGGGATTTTCCAGTCGAATCTCGGCAGCGATAAGGGCGCGGTAAGCAGCGGAAATCCAAACCAAGCGGCGTTTGAACAGGCGCTTGGCGCGGCAGTCATTAACGAGTTCTCGCTGTATCAGGCGATCGAGCAAGCTTCGTTGAATGCGATATTCAATCCGGCATCGTGACGGTAAATTGTATTTAGCTAATAAAAGCGGAATAATGTACGGCGGCCAAAAAACCGTATATTCCTATTTTTCAATAAGTTAAATAAAAAGGGTTGTCGTGACGCAACAAGTAGCGCTGATTACAGGAGCGAGCCGAGGCATTGGTCGACAAATTGCTCACCATTTTGCCCAAAAAGGCTACAGCCTGATACTGCTGGCCCGTGACCAGAGCCTGCTCGGCCGCCTTAAGCAGACGCTGCCGCTCCAGCCAGAGCAACGGGTGAAAACGATAGCCGTCGATCTTTGCGATGCGCCGTCGGTTGCCAGCAAAGTTCAGGACGCACTGGCCGATTTTGCGCAGCTTGACCTGCTTGTGAACGCCGCCGGAATTTTCCGTCCCGGCTCGAGCGGCGCCACCCTCGGCGATTTCGCCGCCATGCTGGATGTTAACGTCACGGCCATCCACCATCTTTGCCAACTGTGCATTCCGGCGCTGGCCCTTTCCGAAGCGGGCCGCATATTTAGCCTCTCTTCGGTGAGCGGCGTTCAGGCCTTTGGCGGGATTGCCGGATACGCCGCCAGCAAGCACGCACTGGTCGGCTACAGCCTGTCTCTCAGCCGCGAGCTGGCCGCGCAGGGCATTAAGGTGACCGTGCTCTGTCCTGACGTCGTCGATACCGAGATGGCGCAAGGCTCGGGGTTGGAACCGCATCAAATGATTGAAACACAAGATATTTGCCGCGCTATCGAGTTCGTGATGTCCTTATCACCTGCCGCGATGGTTGAACAACTGACCATAGGTCGCATGAGAAGATAATGGAAATCACGTTTTATCAAGAAGTTGACAGCACTAACAGCGAGGCGAAACGCCTGGTTGACGGCGGCAAAGCCCCTGGATTCGCCGTAGTTGCAAAACGCCAGACCGCAGGCCGTGGCCGTTTCGACCGCGTGTGGCAAACGCCGACCGGCAATCTGGCGCTCACCTTTGCCATTCCCGCCCCGCCTTCACGTCCCGACCTGCCCACGCTGGCACTGATGACCGGTCTGGCGCTGCACAACGTGCTGCAACCGCTGCTCGGTGACCGTGCGCAGGTCAAGATAAAATGGCCAAATGATATGCTGGTCAACGGCCATAAAGTTTCCGGTACGCTAATTGAGCGGGTCGGCAAAGTGCTCTACATCGGCGTCGGCGTGAATCTGGTCAGCCGCCCTGAAAACGTGCCTTACGAAACCTTTTCGCTGGCCGAGGTGGTCAATATTACGGTCGAAGAACTGGCCGAGGCGGTAACAGCGCACTGGAGCGCAACGCTGGCGCAATGGCTGGAAACCGGCTTTGCTCCCCTGTGCGACGACTATAACGCCCACCTTTATGGGCGCGGAGAAAGCTTGCGTATCTCGCTCGACCGCGAGCGCGCCGAGTGGGCCGAAGGCACCTGTACCGGCGTGACGCCAGAAGGCCACATCTGCCTTGCAGACTCCGAAGGCCATGTCACCCGCTATAACGCGGGCGATATCGATATTATCCGCACCCTGCAATCGGTTTAAGCCACAGCGGCCCTCTCCCTTTGGCGACGGGCGACTAATCATGAGTAATCGGTAAATGTTGGAATTAAAACAAGTTTCTCACGCATTTGGCGAACGTCGGGTGCTTGAAAACATCACCCTGCAGCTCGACGAAAAGCGCATTGGCGTGGTAGGCAGCAACGGCTGCGGCAAAAGTACCTTTGCACGCCTGCTCAACGGATTACTGATCCCCCAGCACGGCGATGTCATCGTCGACGGACTGAACACTCGCGACAACGGTAAGGCGGTGCGCCGCAAGGTGGGGTTCGTGTTCCAGAACCCGGACAATCAAATCGTGTTTCCTATCGTTGAGGAAGATCTGGCGTTCGGCATGAAGAACCTCGGTCTGCCGAAAGACGTCATCCGCGAACGCATTGACGCAACGCTTGCACGCTATGATATGGAGTCTTTCCGTCAGCACCCGTCGCACTTGCTGAGCGGTGGCCAGAAACAGCTGATGGCCATCTCCGGCGTACTGGTCATGCAGCCCGACTATATCGTGTTTGACGAGCCGACCACACTCCTCGACCTGCGTAATAAGAAACGTATCGCGCAGGCGATTAATGAAATGGACCAGAAAACTGTCGTTGTTTCTCACGACCTGGAATTCCTGCAGGACTTCGACCGGGTATTGGTGTTTGAAGGCGGTCAGGTGGTAATTGACGATATTCCGAGCGTGGCGTTACCGGCCTACGTCAGGATGATGTCATGACGGTCAGCGAATATATTCACGGGCACTCTTTTATTCACCGCACGCCGCCCGGACTGAAAATTTTAATTTTGGCCGTGCTCGGCACGCTGCTGTTCGTCTTCCCGAATATGATTTTTGCTGCCGCCTCGCTGGCTATTATCGTGATGCTTTATCCACTGGCCGGTATTTCCCCGAAGGTCATGCTGGCACAAATTAAGCCGATCCTGGCCATTCTGGTGCTGTTATTTCTGGTGCAGCTATTTATGGTTAACTGGCAATCGGGCGTGCTGGTCATTGTTCGCCTGAGTGCCTTGATGCTGACCGCCTCGTTAATCACCTTAACCACCCGCAGCTCAGACATGATAGACGCGCTGGAAAAACGGCTGGCGTGGCTTTATTTCATCGGTATTAATCCGGCCAAAATAAGCCTTGCGCTGTCGCTCGCGCTGCGCTTTATTCCGGTGTTAGCTGCCATTACTCAGGAAGTCCGCGAGGCACAAAAGGCGCGCGGCCTGAATAACAGCGTTATTGCGGTGGCTATTCCGGTGATTGTCCGCACCTTGAAAATGGCGGATAGTATCGCCATGGCGCTCGAGGCCCGCGCCTACGACCCACAGTCACCGTATCGCGCCAAAAAATCATCCAAAAAAGAGACCTCTGATGTCGACTAAAGATATTGTTTATATTGCCCTGTTTGCGGCAATTACCGCTGCGATGGGATTATTTCCTGCTTTTACGCTGCCTATTATTGCCGTGCCGATTACCGCCCAGTCGATGGGGCCGATGCTGGCGGGCGCAATCGCCGGTGCAAAACGCGGTGCGCTGGCCATGGTGCTGTTCGACCTGCTGGTGATGGTCGGTCTGCCACTGCTGGCCGGTGGACGCGGCGGAGTGGGAATCTTCCTCGGCCCGAGCGGCGGTTTTATTTTGGCCTGGCCGATTGCCGCGCTGCTGATTGGTTATCTGTACGAGAAAAATATCCGTTCACTGTCGGTGGTTAAAGAGGCGGTGTTTATTACGCTGGGCGGCATTGTGATTATTTATTCAGCGGGGATTCCATGGATCTCGGCCTTCGCCAAAATAACCCTTAGTCAGGCGGCAATCGGCGCAATGGGCTTTATCCCCGGAGATATTATCAAGGTTATTCTGACCGTGCTTATCGTCAGGCCGGTAAGGAAGGCTTATCCTACGCTGGAATCTCGCTAATATTGCGCTCGAGTGAAACTGAGCAAATAATAAAAAAGCTGCGCAGACGCTGACGCAGCTTTTTTTATTTTCACTAGCCGGCGAGCGTATTACATCTCAATCAAGATCTTGCCTTTAAGCGTGCCTGAAAGTGCGGCGTCTATCGCATCGCTAATATTGCTCAGGCTAAACGCCGTGGCTATCTCAGTGTGGACTACGCCGTCGCGAATCAGGGCCATCACCTGATCAATTTTCCTCTGCACCACCGATTTCTCTTGGCTGTGCACCCACTGACGCAGGTGGAAGTTCATAAAGCGAATGTCGGGGCGTGTACGCCAGAAGGTTGGCGGAACCGGCTTACCCGAGAGCAGGCCGTAGTGAATAAACTGCCCGCCCGCGACCAGCGTATCGGCAAACATCAGGGATTCATCACCGCCGATGCAGTCAAAAATCGCCTCGACGCCGCCGCTGCGCTTGAGCCGTTCCAGCGCCTGCGGGAAGGCAGGATCGCTGGAGTTAAGCACATACTCCGTGCGGTATCCCGCAAAAATATCGAGATTTTCCTTCTTACGCACCACCGCAACCGGCGTCAGACCCCTCTGGTTCGCCAAGCGGATAAGCATCTTACCGATAGCCGAATTGGCGGCGTTGATAAGCACTCGCTGGCCCGGCTTGAAGTCCAGCGCCTCGGTCAGCATCAGCAGTGCCGTCATCGGATTAACGTAGCTGTTCACCGCCTGACGATCGCTGACGAAATCGGGCAGCGTAAAGCACCACTCGGGCTTGGTATCCTTGAAGGTCTGCCAGTTGCCCATGCTGCCTATTGGCAACACCCGCTGGCCCACGGGCAGGTGGCTTCCTTGCGGTGCCTGCTCAATCACGCCAACCCCTTCAAAACCCGGCACAAAGGGGACCGAAATGCGTGAACGGTAGGCACCAGAAATAGTAATAATGTCGGAAGGATTAATGGTGGCGTAGACCATTCTGACCCGAGCATCGCCTGCGGCAAGCGTCGGCAGCGCCGTGTTTTCAAGCTGAACCACGTCGCGGATTGGGCCGAACTCTCTGACTATTGCTCTGGTGAGGACTTTATCTTTCATGTAACATTTTCTTCAGAGAAAACCGTTTAACGGGTTGTAGTTGTAATGAATTGTTGCGATAGGTCGTGTAAATGAAGAGTCATAATGAGGTAGAGGCGTTTCGCGTGTCAATGCGAGATATAGATCTCAATGGTCATGTGCATAATTCAGTCTATTTAGACTATTTTGAAGACGCCGTGGTTAATCAATTGCGCGCCAATGAGATGATTAATTATTTTCGACCGGCCACCTCGGGCGTCTCTTATCATGTCAAGAAGTGCGAAGCGGTTTTCCTTTATCCTCTTACGGTTGACGACGTTATTCTCCCTGCGGTCTATATCGAGAAGTTAGGCAATAGCAGTTTAATCTTTAATATCAAATTAGAAATTAAAGATAAGAATGTTATTTGTGCTGAGGGCAAACTGATCTGGGTATGTGTCAATATTGACGATAATAAACCGCGCCCGATTCCCGACGACACCCGCAAGCTGTTGGCGACTCAATTCACCTTTATCGAGCCGGAGTAAGTCATGCCGGTTCACGACAAGGTAAAACAGCACGCCGAGCGTATGGGCGCGCAGACGGCGGTCAATATTGAAGGCAAGACGCTCAGCTGGAAACAGCTTTGGCTGCGTGCGCTAAGCTTCTACGCCGCCATGGTGAAGTCGCCAGCGCGCGGAAGTGCCTTTGCGCCGGGAAAAGTCATCGCCGTTGCGCTGGGTAATGACCTCGAATTTGCCCCCGCGTGGCTTGCCGCCACCGCTAATACGCACATTTGCGCGGTGATTGACCCGCAGCTGCCTCTCAGCCAGTTGGATGACGTCCTCGCCCGCCTCGCGCCAGACCTGCTGCTGGTTAAAGGCGCGCACGCTGCCTTAATCGAGGCCGCTCAGCGCATGAACATCAATGTGTTGCCGGTAGAGCAAGTCGCTGACGCCGAAGCCAGCGAGGCCGAGGCGCAGGCGTTTATCCGCCACGTCGATGCCGCAACGCCCTTTCTGATTAATTTCACCTCTGGTACCACCAGCACGCCGAAGGCCTTTATGCGTTCTCGTCGTTCGTGGCGAGTGAGCTTCCGTAACGGCTACGATATTTTTAATCTCTCCTCTGCGGCTTGCACGCTGTTTCCCGGCCCGCTGTTTCACGGCATCGGGCTTTACTGTCTGAACGAGGCGCTGGACGCAGGAGCGACCTTGTATTGCATGGAGAAGTGGGACGCCCATAGGGCACTCGCCCTGCTGGTTGAGCATCAGATTCAACGCCTGGTGCTGGTGCCGACGATGCTGACCGCCTTCTCGCGTATCGACGCGGCAGCGCTACCGTGCGTCACGCATCTGCTGAGCGCAGGTGCCAAGCTTGAGTTCAATCATTACCGGCAGGCGCGCGCCAAGTTTCCAAACGCCGGGATTCAGGAGTACTACGGCGCGTCAGAGTTAGGGTTTATCGCCGTCTCGTCACTCAACGATGACAACGTTGACTCGGCGCTGCCCACCGTTGGCCTGCCCTTCCCCGAGGTCAGCTGGTCAATTCGCGATGAGCAGGGCCAACAGCTCGGCAAAAATCAACCGGGTATTATTTACCTCGACAGCGAACAGGCGTGCATGGGGTATCTGTGGGGCGATGACGGCAAAGCTTTCAAGCAGCAGCCCTTTGGCTCGACCGTTCACGACCTGGGCTATATTAACGATCAAGGTCGACTGCACGTCATTGGGCGCAGCGGCGACATGATTGTCAGCGGCGGCAACAATATCTACCTTTCAGAGGTTGAGTCGGTGCTGAAGTCTCTGCCGGGGATCGCCGAGGCGGTGGTGCTGGCGGTTGACGACGCCTATCTCGGTAAAAAGATGGTTGCCTTTATCGAAACTGAAAAGATCGATATCGCCACGCTGCCGACGCTGTGCCTCACGCAGTTGGCGAAATACAAAATTCCTGCCCAGTTCTGCAAGGTGAGCCACTGGCCATTAACGCCCAGCGGTAAAATTCGACGCAGCGTACTCGAGGAAAGGTTCATTAACCATGAAATCAACTGACATTTCACTCAATTACCAGCCCGTCAGCGACTGCGAACCGGTTATCGTCGAAGCCTGCCGCACGCCGATTGGCAAAGCCTACGGCATCTTCGCCACGCTGAGCATGGAAACGCTGCTGGCCCCGCTGTTCCATAAGATTCTTGACCAGCAGAAGATCCAGCCCGCCGACGTCGACGAAGTCATTCTCGGCAATGCGACCGGCGGCGGCGGCAACATTGCACGCCTCGCGGCACTGCACGCCGGACTGCCGGATTCGGTTCCCGCCGTCACCCTTGACAGGCAGTGTGGCTCGGGCTTAGAAGCGGTGATCCACGCCTGCCGCCTGGTGCAGGCCGGGGCCGGGGAATGTTATCTGGCGGGCGGCGTTGAGAGCGTCAGCACGGCGCCATGGCGGGTAGAGAAACCGCAGACTCTGAAACAAATGCCGCGCTTCTATGCCCGGGCACGCTTCTCGCCCGACGAAATCGGTGACCCGGACATGGGGATCGCCGCCGAAAACGTGGCACAGAAATGCGGCATCAGTCGTCAACGGCAGGACAGCTTTGCCCTGCGTAGCCACCAGCGTGCGGTATCCGCCGCGCAAAACGGTCTGTTTGCCGATGAAATTGTTGCGGTTGAGGTTGGCGGAGAAACGCGGCGAGAAGACGAATGCCCGCGCCCTAACGCCTCGATGGCCGGGTTGGAGAAGCTGTCGCCGGTGTTTGTGGCTAATGGCAGCGTGACGGCGGGCAACTGCTGTCCGCTGAACGACGGGGCGTCGCTGCTGCTGGTCATGAGCCGTAAAAAGGCCAGAGAATGGGGTTTTACGCGCGGGCTGATGTTTGTCGATGCGTGTAGCGCAGGCGTCTCGCCAAACTATCTCGGGCTGGGTCCGGTGCCCTCAACGCAGAAACTGCTGGCGCGCCAGCCTGCACTGACGCTGGACGACGTCAGCATCATTGAATTCAACGAAGCCTTTGCGGCGCAGGTACTGGGGTCAATCGATGCACTCGGCATTGATGAACAGCGCATCAATCTTCAGGGCGGTGCGATTGCGCTCGGGCATCCCTACGGCGCATCGGGCGGGGTAATGGTAACGCGACTTTTCAGCCAGCTCATCCGCCAGAAAAGCCACGATGAAACACTCGCGCATCCACAGTTTGCGATGGCCATGCTGGGCATCGCCGGTGGGCTCGGACTGACGGCACTGTTTAAGACCACAGTGCTTTAAACGCCCTTCCAGCGCGGTTCGCGCTTTTCTTTAAACGCCTGCGTGCTTTCGGCAAAGTCTTGGCTTTGCCGAATCTGCGCCAGCTCCCGCTGAATATGTTCCTCTAGCGTGGCGGGATCGCCGTGAAGGCGGTGTTCTATCAGCGCATTACAGGCCTGCACCGCCAGCGGCGCGTTGCGGGTGACCTGCAAAGCCAGCTCCAGCGCCGTGTCGATCAGCTTTTCTCTTTCTGCCAGTCGATTAATCAACCCAAGACTCAATGCCCGCGACGCGTCCAGCGCGCTCCCGGCCAGAATCATCTCTTTAACGACTGCCGCCGGTAGCAGGGTGGCGAGTTGGCTAATTCCTCCGCCAATCGGCAACAGGCTGTGCCGTGTCTCGGGCAGCGCCAGACTGACGTGCTGCTCGGCAACCAGTAAATCGCAGTGCAGCGCCAACTCCAGACCGCCCCCGAAGGCGTGGCCGTTGAGCGCGGCAATCCACACCTTTCGTCTTGGCATAAACTGCAATGGACTGTAGCCACCGTGGGCGTTCAGCAGCCCCTTGCCGTCATCGATAAACGCCTCTTTCAGATCTGCCCCGGCACAAAAAATTTTCTCGCCCGCCCCGGTCAGGATCACCACTTGGATCTCTTGCGATTTTTCGACCCGCGCGACAATCTGCCCCAGTTCATCGACCATCTGTGCATTATAGGCGTTGTGCGCCTCGGGACGGTTAAGCGTCACCAGCGCAACCTGTTCACTCAACTGTTGGCAGGCCAGAGTAATAAAAGATTCGCGCTGAAAGAGAGGGCTAGCGTGGCGCATAAATATCCTGAGAAAAGGTTTAAACATGGCGTGGATGCGCTAAATAGTACCTGCCTCTCATGCCCCCTGCCAGCCGTAATTCTGCGCATCAGAAACAGTAATAGGTCAGCGCCAGCAGAATGAGCGCCACGCCCGCTCCCACCGACCCCAGCGCCTCAAGCCAGCAGGCGGCCGCGAGGCGGGTCTGGGCTCGTAATGTTTTGTTGAGCCACGGACGTGAACTGGTTTTCTCGTTAATCCAAAGCGCAATCAACAGCACGGTCGCCACACCGTTGCTGGCATAAGTCAGCGGAGACGCCAGCCCGTTGTGCGCCCAGCTTGCCCAGGCAAACAGCAAGCCGGCAATCCCCAGCGTCGCCAATACCAGCGATAACGCCCCCAACAGCGTTTCTCTTAACGTTTCCGTCGCCTTCCGCTCGCGGTGCGGTGTCATTTCTCTCTGTAGACGTAGCATCATCCTGCCCTGCCCCTGATTTGATTTACCGATAGCGGGATAAACAAAATTCATCCTCGCGTCATTGTAAAACCAGATTACATCGCTTAGCTTTGGGCAATCAAAGTCATAGATTTCAGCCATGGATGAAAATAACTCATCATGAAAGATAAACGCCTGCCGCCGTTGGGCTCGCTCAAGGCCTTCGATGCCGTAGCGCGTCTCGGCAGCTTCAAGCGCGCCGCTGATGAGATAGGCGTAACGCCCACCGCCATCAGCCATCAGATTCGGGTGCTCGAAGAGTCGCTGGAGACGGCGGTGCTGTTACGCAGCGCGCGCGAAGTCACGCTCACGTCTGCGGGCACGCGACTTCAGCAGGCCACACAGCGGGCTTTTGCCAGCCTGCAGGATGCAGTCAACGACATCTACCGTAGCCAGCTGCCCCCGGCACTGACGCTGACGACCACCTCAAACTTTCTCACGCATTGGCTGGTGCCGCGCCTGACCTATTTACGCGCCAGCGTTCCTGCGCTCGACCTGCGGCTGCACACCAGCGTCGAACTGGTCGATTTAAGCAAAAATACCGTCGATGTGGCGATCCGCTACAGCATGGAGGCCGACGACCAGCTGGAGTCGACGCTGCTGCATGAAGACACCTTTGTGTTGGTCGCCAGCCCGTCTCTGGGCATCACGCGGCTGGAACAGCTCAACCAGGTGACGCTGTTTCACGTCGAGAACCGGCATATTCCGCTGCCGTCGCCAGACTGGCCGCAGTGGCGCGACCGCTATGGCCCAGCGTCTCTGAATATTGACGCGGGACTTAGCTTCACCGATGAAACCCACGCCATTCAGGCCGCCATCGCCGGACAGGGCGTCGCAATCGTCAGCAGCCTGCTGGCGAAAGATTTCATTGAGAAAAATATTCTCACCGTGCCGTTCGACCACGCGCTAGCGGGAGGAAAATACTATTTCGTCACTACACGCGAGAAAGCCGTTCGAGAAGACATCTGCGCATTAAAAGGTTGGATGCAGGTGCAGTTAAGCGCTGCAAACTGATCGCGTCACGCCCCGTTGGCGGCAGCCTCAGGGGTTGGAAAAAGCCAGGGGGCACGGGCACGTCGCTTGTTCTCCTGATGCTGCGGATTCGCGAGCGGCACGCTGTCGACAAGCGCCTGGGTATACTCGCTCTGGGGCCGTAAAAACAGATCCCCGACTCGCCCCTGCTCCACGATACGACCTTTCTTCAAGACCACCGCCGAGTGACACAGGCTGCGCACCACGGCCAAGTCGTGACTGATGAACAGACACGCAAACTGATACTCCTGCTGAAGGTCGCGCAGCAGGTTAAGAATACTTTTCTGAATCGAGACATCCAGCGCGGAGGTTGGCTCGTCGGCAATCAGCAGCTCGGGATTAAGCGCAATCGCCCGTGCGATGGCAATACGCTGACACTGGCCGCCCGAGAGCTCATAAGGGTATCTTGCAGACCACGTCGCAGGCAGCCCGACCTGATCGATGAGAGAATTTACCCGCGCATCAATATCCCGTCGAGTGAGCGCCGAATGAGTCAATAAAGGCTCGGCAATCGACTGACCCAGGGTCATACGCGGATTTAAAGAGCTAAAAGGGTTTTGGAAGATAGCGCCAATTTTGGCTTTGATACGCTGCCGCTCTGTGCGCCCTTTGCCATCGATGGGCTTTCCTGCCAGCGTAATTCGCCCCGCGTCCGCTGGCACAATCCCTAAAAGGGCTTTGCCAAGGGTTGTTTTTCCGCAACCCGACTCGCCGAGTAACCCGAGAAACTCGCCTTTAGCTATCTCAAAGGAAACGCCCTCGACCACGCGATTTTTTTTACCGAAGCCGGCCGCATAGCTAATGCTTAAATCCTCAACCTGCAGGCCTTGGGCAAAAGTATTCTCGTTAAAACGGGTGGCGATAACTTCATGATCAACCGGCGCGGGGATCGCCGCCAACAGATGACGGGTATAGCTATTCCGAGGAGCGGAAAATAGCGTCTGCGCCGGACTCTGTTCAACAATTTTCCCCTGCCGCATCACAATGACTCGCTGCGCGATATCGGCGACGACGCCCATATCGTGCGTTATCAGTAAAATCGCCATTCTATATTGCTGATTGAGCCTGAATAATAAATCCAGTATCTCCTGCTGGGTCGTGACATCCAGCGCGGTGGTCGGTTCGTCGGCGATCAACAGCGTTGGACGACCGGCCAGCGCCATCGCAATCATGATGCGCTGTATCTGTCCGCCGGAAAACTGATGCGGAAAACGGCTTAACCCTTTCTCCGCCTCGGGGATCCCAACCTGCGAAAGCAGCTCGATCGCGCGCGCTTTTCGCTGCCGCGCGTTGAGGCAAGGTTCACCCAGCACAATGGACTCGTCGAGCTGCCTGCCGATGGAAAATACCGGATCCAGCGCGGACGTCGGGTCCTGAAAGATCATCGCCACTTCCCGCCCACGGAGGGCCGAAAGTTGCCAACGAGGCAACTTCAGCAGATCTTTGCTCTGAAACACTATCCTGCCCGACAGCTCAGCGTTGGCCGGCAGCAGGCCAGGAATGGCCTGCGCAATCGCCGATTTCCCCGCACCTGATTCGCCGATAATCGCGGCAATTTCTCCCTGATATAGGCAAAAGGTCACCTCTTTGACCGCCGCCACGTCACCGTCGTGGCCGCGATACTTTACGGACAAATTCTCGATGCTCAGCAGCGGAAGACTATCGGTCATTATCGACGAGCCCCTGCTTGAGCCACTGGTCAAAACGCGGCACCGTCAGCGCATAAACCTTGAAGGCCCGTTTGAGATTTTCCAACGAAACAAACTCGTCCGGACCGTGCGGCGAACCGTGGCCGTCAGGGATGAAGTCAGGGCGCGTCGTCACGCTTTCTCCCCTAAAGGTCAGCGCAGGATTACGCCCAAAACCAGGTCCAAAGGTAATCGAGTTCGGCAGCACGCGGGCGTGGGTTGCTCCGCCCATGGTAAACGGCTGGGTTTTCGTTTCTGCAATTTCATCAAAGGTGGTCTGTAGCCGTTTGACCAGCGGGCTGTTTTTATCAATATGCGTCGGTGCATCATCACGCAGGACGGTCAATTTACCGTTCAACGGGTCAATGGCGCGATGCAATGCCGTAAACAGCTCCGTTTTGTCGGTCGAGAGCGGGTAACGAATGTCCAGATAGAGGTCAACGCCCTGTCCGCTTGGAATAGCCAGTCCGCCGTTCAAGGTTAGTTTACCGGTTTCCGCGTCCTCGAAGGCGATACCTGCGCTCTTGCCCCACGGGTCGGCCAGCAGTTGGCTAATCGCCTGTGCGGCGCGAAAATCCGCATCAGACAACAGTTCACTGGCCACCAGCGCATCAAGCAAAATCGGGATGGCGTTCTGCGTGTTCTCCGGGAAAGCGGCGTGGCCCGACTTGCCGTGGGACACCAGCAGCACCTCTCCGGCATCTTCAGTAACCGTAATATTGTCGCTCAGTGAAGCGCTTATCTGACCGAGGGCCTGAGTGACCTCGGCCAGTTTTCGGCCCTTCAGGCGCAGCGTCGCGCTTGATGGCACGGCGTTTTCCGCTACCCCCGCCGTCAGCTGGCTCAACAGCGGTCCGGTAGGAACGTGTAGAATCAGATTCAGGCCGCCTTTCTGCGCATAGTTAACCGGAAAACCGCCGTCTGTGATGATGGAATAGCGCGGTACTGGCCCGTTTTTAGCGAAGTATTTAAGGTCATTCATACCGATTTCTTCGGCACCGCCATAGATGATGCGCAGCTTGTGATGCAGTGAAACGTCCAGGTCGCGGAACGCGCGCAGCAGGTAAAGGTCGAGCAAAGCGGGACCTTTGTTGTCAGAAGAGCCACGGCCAATCACGAATCCGTCCCGTTCGAAAGGCTCAAACGGCGGGAAGGACCAGTGGTCACCCGCAGGCACCACGTCCAGATGCGAGACAAGCCCCAGTTCCTGTGCGTTTTCGCGGTCGTCAGACAGCACCGAAATAGCATAACCTTCATGGCTTTCAGTCTTAAAACCCAGGGCTTTTGCCCGCGCCTTGACGTGTTCAAAAACGCGGTCAACCTCATTGCCAAAAGGCTTGCCGTCCTGCGCCAATTTTTCATCGGCAATGCTTGGGAAAGAAACCCATTCAAGCAGGTCCTGGATAAATTCGTTTCGATGCTCGTCAAACCAGCGGTCAATTTTTTCTAAAAACTGCGCTTCTTCTGCGGAAACCTTGCCGGTAAAGCTATTTTCTTCAATAGGCTGCGTCATGCGATACTCCTTTAGAAATAGCGTTAGCTAGTGGGTATAAATATCTTTCACGGGTATTGCCGGTCGGGGATTTAATACTCTCGATAGCCCCTCACCGATAAAGTTAATGGCCAGCACCATCAGAACAATCGTGAGACCGGGCGGGATCCACAGCCACCACTCATAGTCGATCACTCGGATGCTCTGCGCGGCAGCGAGCATATTTCCCCAGGACGGCTGCGGCTGTTTCACGCCGAGGCCGATAAAACTCAGCGCCGCTTCGGAAAGAATCGCGTTGGCGACCGCGAGCGTTAAATTCACAATCAGTGGCGCATAGGCGTTTCTCAGCAGATGCCTGAAAACGATAGTGATTCCGCCGACTCCCATCGCCCTGGCGGCCTGCACATAACCACTTTCGCGCAGTGAAAGCAGCTCGGCACGCACTAGACGGGCGATGCCGGTCCAGTGCAGCACGCCGATAATCAGGATAACGTTCCAGGAACTCGCCCCGAGAATGGCGGCTAAGGTGATTGCCAACGCGTAGAACGGAAAACACATGATGATATCGGTGACGCGCATGACGAGTGTGTCGGCGAGGCCCCGTTTGTACCCGGCAATACAGCCGAGTGAGACGCCAATCACCGCCTGAAAGAACACCGCCGCCAGTGCGACCAAAATTGAGACTCGACCGCCGTAAAGCAGGCGGGAAAATACGTCGCGGCCAATTTCATCGGTACCTAACAGATGGTCGGCATCCGGCGGAGCCTCGATGGCGTAAAGGTCCATATCATCGGGACTGTGCGCCGTCAGCCAAGGGGCCAACAGCGCCAACGCCGTGAGCGCCAGCAGAAGGATAAGCCCGACCAGAAAATAGCGGTCGGCAAGCAGCGGACTGAAAATAATGCGCCGCGCGCGGCCGAAAGGTTTGAGTTCCTGCATCATGGTGTCAGCCTCACGCGCGGGTCGACCACGGCATAAAGAATATCGGCCACAATATTGATAACCAGCGTAATCACCGCAAGAAACAACACGATGCCCATCAGTAACGGATAATCGCGTGACTGAATAGCGTCAAAGCTCAAACGCCCTATTCCTGGCCAGTTGAAGATAATTTCGGTCAACAGCGTGGCAGAGAGCAGCGCCGGGATCTCCATGCCAATCACCGTAATCAGCGGTTTTGAGGCATTCTTTAACAGGTGCGGATAAATCACCGCACGCCTTTTCAGGCCCTTGGCAAACAGCGCCTTAATAAAATTCTGATTAATCAGATGGCTGATATCGGAACGCAAATAGCGGCTGAAAATCGCGATATTGCCGATAGCCAGCGTGACGGCCGGGAGAAAGAGGTGTCGTGCGACATCATAGAGATACGCTGCGCCGTGGTCATGGGTGCCCAGCGTTGAAACCCCGGAAACCGGGAACCAGCGCAGGTTGATGGCGAATATTTTCACCAGCAGTATCGCAATAAAAAACACCGGGATAGATATCGCCACGAACGAGAACAGCGAGGCCATAATATCCGGCAAACTTCCGCGACGAAGGCCGAGAAAAATTCCCGCAGGCAGCGCAATCAGCAGCGTAATAAGCAGCGAACTTCCCGCCAGCAAGAGCGTATTAACGATGCGTTCATCGATTAACGTTAACACCGGAGCACCGCTCTGCAACGAATAGCCAAAATCACCAAACACCGCGCGTGAAGCCCAGCGCAGATACTGTAACCACAGCGGGTCAAGATAACCCGCCTGCCTCAGCATCTCCTGCTTTTGCTCCGGGGTGGTCTCTGGGGAAATCATACCGACCAGCGGATCACCGGGCTGGAGTTTTATCAGAAAAAACACCACCAGCGAGATGCCAATCAGTACCGGTATCGATATCACAACGCGGCGCAAAATATAGCTGAACATAATCAATCCTGATTCACGTCAATGGCCAATGGCCGTTACTGTTGCACAGTCCAGTTAGCCACATCGGCAAAGGGCTCATAAGGGTAAGAGTGGTAGCTGACCACCCGTTTACTCAGCGCATAGCCCTGATTCGGAATATAGAGCCAGACGTGGGGAACCTGCTGATTGACCACCTTCAACCAACCGCCAATGTTTGCCTTGAGCCGGTCAGGGTCGATAGTCGAGTTAAACTGCGCCGCATAATTATCTACTTCCGGTGAGGTGAATCTCTCCCACCAGAAATCATTATCGTACTGACCCGGCCGGAAGGTTCCCCCCATCAGCACACCGTCATAGACTTTGCTTTTATCCTGTAGAATTGACAGCGTGGCGTTAAAATCGGCGACGCTCAGCACCACGTTGATGCCTATTTTCTTCAGGTTCTGCTGGATAATAGGCGCGGTAAGCTCACGCGTTCGGTTGCCGGTCGGGTAATTAAGAGTCAGGGTGAATTCCTGACCGTTTTTCTCGACAAACCCATCGCCATTGGAATCGACCCATCCTGCTTCTTTTAGCAGTGCCCTGGCTTTCTCGGGGTTATAAGCATAAGTATTGAGATCTTTTGGATAATAAGGACTCTGCGGACTGTCTTTGGTATTAAAGACTACGCCGTGCCCGAACAGCAATTTATCGACAATCGCCTGCCTATCGATGCCGTATACCAGAGCCTCTCTGACGCGGGTATCGGCAAGATTGGGATTTCGCGTATCCAGAGACAAATACTGTGCTCCCACGCCGGGTTGCTCGATAATTCTTATTCCGGCATTTTTATAGGTCTGCAAATCACGGTTATTCCATGAAGACAGTTCAGCAATATCGACATCGCCGTTGATAAGCTCGTTCTGTACCGTCTGGGCATTGGAGATTTTAAACAGCAAGATTTGGGTTTTTGGCTCGCCGCCGAAATAGTCGTCGTTTCGCTCTAGCTTAACGTACTGGTCTGGCAGAAACTCGACAAACTTGTAAGGCCCCGTTCCGACGGGATGCCTCAGCAGACCGGTGGCTTTATTCCAGTCTTTAACCGGCACCTGGCTCCAGATGTGTTTGGCAAGCACCGGCTTGTCGGCAAAGTGCGAGAAAGCGGCGGCATAAGGCGCGGTAAAGGTAAAACTAATGGTTTGAGGATCAATAACCTTGATACCTTCGAGCGTCGCCGTTTTACCGACGTGGTACGCGTCGTAGCCAACCAGGTGTTTGACGAAGTCCGGCGTATCGCGCGGGAACCCGCCGTCGGCCTCGGTTGCGTAGGTGAAGTAGACATCCTCGGCGGTGAAGGGTTGTCCGTCATGCCATTTCACGCCGGCACGAAGGTGAAGCGTCAGCGTTTTTCCCTGATTGGAATAATCATATTTGTCAGCCAGAGACGGCTTAGGGTTCTGATGTTCATCCAGGATAAACAGGCGGCTAAAGACGGCAGAAATAACGGCGCGGTCATAATCACTGAAATACAGGGTAGGATGAAAGGTTCCGCTAGGATTACTCCAGATGGCATAACGAATAATACTGTGAGGATTATTATTTTCTGCCGCCGCCGCGTTAAATACCGTCGCAGCGGATAACGCTAACGTTATTGCTTTTAAGAAGACCTTCATCACTCCCCCAGATTATGCTTTGCGTCCCGCAATAGAAAGAATTTTTGGAAATAGAAGACCGTCGCTCTTATTTTTAATTTGAGCGAGATGTCTAAATATGACGAATAGCGACAACTTATTAATTTAAAAAGTAAATTAATAGCATATGACAGGGCATGCAAATACTTTAAATGGTAATGCTTATCACATTATCGTGTGACTCCCTTCGCGCGGGCAAAGCGTAACAATCTCACTGTGCTGCCCAATTAAAGCCTATCTGTGTCTTAATTCTGGCCCTTTTCATCACGTAGGATAGATTCAGGATTCGATAACCAAAGAGATAAAGATGACTGAATTTTCCACATTTTTTGCCGGTTTACTGGTTTATCTGGTCGGTACGGCCTCACCCGGTCCTGCCAACCTGTCTATCGCCAATGCGGCGATGAATTACGGCAGAAAAGCCGGTCTGGTGCTGGCCTCAGGGGTCATTTCTGGCTCACTGTGCTGGGGAGTGATGACCGGTATCGGGGTGTCGGCCCTGCTGGCCTCTCATCCGGCCTTTATCTTCTGGCTCAAAATCGCCGGTGCCGTTTATCTCTTGTGGCTGGGGTATAAGGCGCTGCGGCGCGCCCTTTCTAACACGCCACCGTCTGCGAAGAAGGTCGGCGAGGCACCCGCCAACTCATTGGGATTCTACCTGCAAGGATTAGGCATTCACCTCACCAACCCCAAGGCGGTGCTAACCTGGTTTACCGTCACCAGCGTCGGTCTGAGCGCCTCGTCCCCTAAAGGCGGCGTGTTCCTGCTGGTCGGCAGCTGTGCGCTGATGGGCATGGCTATCTTTTGCCTCTACGCCGTGGCTTTTTCGGCGCGCTCCGCCGAGGCCTTTTTCCTGCGCACCCGCCGAGGGTTCGATCTGCTGTGCGTCTTTTTCTATCTGCTGTTTGCGCTAGGATTTATCGTTTCACTGCGCTAGAACGCGTCAGCAAAAATACTCCGGTCAGGATTTGCCACAGGGTGATGGGGTAAACCGAGGCACGTTCGATAATGCCGATTGGGAAGAGTGCGGCGGTGATAGCCGCCATACAGGCCAGTCCCAGACAGCCTAAAGACAAACTCAGCCAGGCGTAAGCGGTGAATCCTGGACGGGCGTGCATCATCCAGCCGACGGTAATCAGGCACAGATTACCGCCCGCTATCGCCAGCACCGCCCCTATCTCATGCGGCGTTACGCCTTTGCCCGCCGAGCCGCTGTGGAACAGGGCAATCATCACGCCGCCTGCGCCGTGAAGCAATCCACAGAGCAGAAACAGCCATCGTCCTGAGCCATTAAACAGGGGAAACAGTAGGCAGCAGGCAATAAAAAACAGCCCCCCCTCAAGGGCAAAGCCGCCGTTCATTATGCTATGCAGCGGAGAACGCAGCGGAATACCGAGGTCACTGATGTAATTCTGACTGTAGGAATAGGCCGGAGAATGCCAGCCTGCCGCACTGACCCACTCCGCCAGCAGATACTGCACGCCGCCGAGGCTAAAACACAGCGCGCCCACTCTTTGTTGAATCTGAGACATCTGCATATTCATCCTGTTAAAAAGGCTTAGGCCGCATTCTTGACCGGTGGCGCGTCGCTCTCAAGACGCTGACGACGTCTCAGGTTGGGGAACCATTTCATCCACAGCGCGACCACCACCAACGTACCGACGCCGCCCAGCGCCGCCGCCGGAACCGCACCCAGCCACGCGGCCAACATGCCGGACTCAAACTCACCGAGCTGGTTTGAGGTATTGATAAATATAGAGTTCACCGCGCTAACGCGGCCACGCATATCGTCCGGGGTTTCGAGCTGCACCAGCGAACCGCGAATTACCATGCTGACCATATCAAAACCGCCGAGGGCAAACAGCGCCAGCATGGACAGCCAGAGTGTCGTTGAAAGCGCAAAAACAATCGTCGCGATGCCAAAACCCGCAACGGCGGCAAACATAGTCATCCCCACGTTGCGGCTCAGCGCACGGCGGCTGAGCCAGAAACCGACCAGCAATGCCCCGACCGCAGGCGCACCGCGCAGCAGGCCAAGCCCCCAGGGACCGGTGTGCAAAATGTCATGGGCAAAGATAGGCAGCAAGGCGGTCGCGCCGCCGAGGAGCACGGCGAACAGGTCTAGCGAGATAACGCCCAGCACGTCGGGGCGATTGCGGATAAAACTGATCCCGGCAAACAGCGTCTTGAAAGTGGCCGGGACGCGGCGAGGCGGTGCCTGCTCGTAGCGCAAACGGCTGACCATCAGCGCGGAGAGCAGATAGAGCGCCGTACAGACACCATAGACCACGTCGGCGCCGGCGATATACAGCAGGCCCCCGAGCGCAGGTCCGACCATCGCCGAGGCCTGCCCCGCAACGCTGTTGGCCGCCATCGCGCGCGGTAGCACGGCCGGTGGCACCAGCGCAGGCAGCATCGACAGCTGCGACGGCCCCTCCATCGCCTTGGCCGTCGAGGCGACAAACAGCAGACCGAGCACGATAAACTCGTTGATGTGATGGGTGAACGTCATCGCGGCCAACGCCGCAATTGCCAGCGCCTCAACCAGCTGCGCCAGCACCACGATACGGCGGCGGTCGAACTGATCGGCAAGATGACCGGCGACCAGCGCCAGTGAAACCGACGGCAGAAACTGCACCAGACCAATCAGACCAAGGTCCAAGGCACGGCCGGTAATCGAATAAATCTGCCAGCTGACCACAATGGTCAGCATCTGAAAACCAAAGCTGGAGGAGGCGCGAGCTATCCAGAAAGCGACAAAAGAACGGTGTTGCAACAGCGAGTCCGAGTGAACGGAAGGAGGAGGCATGATGGTTCCCTGAAAAAAATCGTTCAACGTAATAATAGTTATTCAACTATACAAAAAAGTATTTTTACCATAGATAATTAACAAAACTAAAAGATATAACCTCCGCTGCATAAAAAAACCGCTTAAGAATAAATAAGCGGTTTGCACTTCGCGGCGTGAGATTACGCCACCGCCCTTCCCCGACCCGGGATGTGGCTCAACAATTGGCGGGTATAGTCGGTTCGCGGGCTGTCAAAAACCTGCTCAGCCGTCGCCTGCTCAACCACCTTGCCATGCTGCATCACCACCACATAGTCGGAAATCTGCCTTACCACCGCGAGGTCGTGGGAGATAAACAGATAGCTCAGCCCGAGTTCGCGCTGTAGCTTGTCGAGCAAAGTCAAAATCTGCGACTGTACGGCGGCATCAAGCGCCGATACCGGCTCGTCGAGGACCACCAGTTCGGGTGAAATGGCCAGCGCACGGGCAATCGCCACCCGCTGACGCTGCCCCCCGGAAAGCGCAGAAGGCCGCACATCGAGCAGGCGACGCGGCAACTCTACGCTGTCCATCAGCCACTCGGCCCGCTCGCGACGAGTTTTGCGGTCACCGATACGAAAGGCTTCCAGCGGCTCGGTAATGATCTCCAGCAGCGACATTTTCGGGTCTAGCGAGGCGTAAGGGTTCTGATACACCACCTGCACCCGGCGGCGAAACGCCTGTCGGTCGGCACGGTTCGGTGCGCTAAAGTCTTTGCCGTCAAACTCAATTCGTCCTTCGTCCTGCGCCTCTAGCCCAAGCAGCATGCGCACGGTGGTCGATTTACCCGAGCCGGACTCGCCAACCAGGCTGGTCGTGCCGCCGCGCACCACCGGAAACGATACCCGATCGACGGCGGTAAAGGTTCCACCGCCGCCGGAAGCGAAGCGCTTAACTAATCCCTCGGCGCGCAGCAGCACGTCGCTGTGCTGCACGCCAAGCCGACGCGGCACCTCAAAAAAGGCCGGTGAAGCATGCAACAGCTGGCGTGTATAGGCGTGTTTGGGCTGATTAAACAGCGCAGCGGCCGGGCCGCTTTCTACCACCTTGCCCTGTTGCATCACCAGCACCCGATCGGCGCGTTCGAGCGCGACCTGCAGGTCATGGGTTATCAGCAGCAGCGCGATGCCCTTGCTGCGCACGATGCTCTCGAGGGCGTCCAGCACCTGTTTCTGCACGCTGACGTCCAGCGCGCTGGTTGGCTCGTCGGCAATAATCAGTTTGGGATGATGACTCATCGCCATCGCCAGCAGCACGCGTTGACGCATGCCGCCTGAAAGCTGATGCGGATAACTGTGCAGCACCCGCTGTGGGTCATGCAGCCCGACTTCGGCCAGCAGACCTTCGACCCTTACCGCCGCCTGCTTCTTGCTCACGCCGTGCAGCGTCAATGCCTCGAGCATCTGCTTCCCTATGGTCTGAATCGGGTTGAGCGACTGCCCGGGATCCTGCGGTACGAAGCCGATATCCAGCCCTCGCAGCTGCTGCCAGCGCCGCTGACCCGCATTTTCCAGCGACTCACCGTCAAGAGATAAGGTCCCCGAGAGCCGCTGCGCCTGTCTGCCCAGCAGCCCCACCAGCGCGGAGGCGGTGGTTGACTTACCTGAGCCGGAACCACCGACAATCGCCAGCACCTCGCCGGGCGCGAGCTGTAAATCCAACTCGTCTACCGCGCGCAGCGTCTGGCCATCTTTCAACCGGTAGTCAATGCTCAGTCTTTCGACCGACAGTAAAACCGGCTTAGCCTGAATTTCTGGAGTCTGACTCATTGTTCCTCCGCCCTGTCTTGAATGAAACCGGCAACGCGATTAGTGGCCAGTACGGCGAACACAATCATCAGCCCCGGGAGCGTGGTGTACCACCAGGCGGCGGCGATATAGTTACGCCCCTCAGACACCAGCAGCCCCCACTCCGGCTGCGGCGGCGGAGCGCCAAAGCCGAGAAAGCTCAGCGCCGATACCGACAGCAGCGCAAAGCCAAACTCGAGCGCCGCCAGCGACAGCACCGGAGCGAGCGCGTGCGGCAGGATGTGGCGTCGAATAATCGTCAGATGACTCACGCCCCCGGCGCGGGCCGCTTCAACGAACAGATTAACCTTGCTGCGCAATACTTCACCGCGCGACAGCCGGGCGAAGGTGGCGATAGACGACAGCCCGACGGCAATTGCGATATGCAGCGTGCCAAAGCCCAACACCGTCACAATGGCCATCGCCAGCAGCAGGTTGGGGATCGCCATCAGCACGTCGATGATACGCATAAACAGGTGATCGGTTTGTCCCCCGATATAACCGGCAATCACCCCGACGCTCGCCCCCACAACCAGCGCAATCGCCACCGAAAACAGCGTCGCCTTGAGGGTAAGCGCGGTACCAAACACCGTGCGGCTGTAGATATCACGCCCGAGGTGATCGGTGCCGAACCAGTGCGCAAGCGACGGCGGCTGCAAGGCTACCAGCGGGTTGCCGACCAACGGATCCTGATGCGCAAAAATAGCGGGAACCACGCCCCACAGCGCAATCAGCAGCAGCACCACCAGGCTGAGCCACAGCGTAAAAGCAAAGCGTGGACGCGAGGCCAGACGGCGCTCACCGGGCAGAATTAAGCTCATTTGCCCCCTCCCGCCGAGCCGCTGTCAATGCGCGGGTCAAGCAACGGATACAGCAGGTCCACCACGAAGTTGACCAGCACGAAGACCGTCGCGGCGGTTAACACCACCCCCTGCACCACCGGAATATCCTGCGTGGAGACCGCGCCCTGCGCCAGCCTGCCGAGGCCCTCGCGCGAGAAAATGGTTTCGGTCACCACCGCCCCGGCCAGCAAGTGTCCAAAGATCATGCCGGTCAGCGTCAACAGCGGGACCGCCGCATTGGGCAGCACGTGTCGCCACAGCAGATGTGCGGTGCTGGCCCCCTTGAGACGAAGCGCATCGATAAACGGCCGACGCCACACTTCGGCAAGCGACCGGCTCATTACCTGCGCCAGCGTGGCCGCCGTAGGTACCGCCAGCGTCAAGGTCGGCAGCACCAACGACTGCCAGCCATGGTTGCCCATCGCAGGAAACCACGGTCGGGTGAACGAGAACGCCTGTAGCAACAGCAGGCCAAGCCAGAACGTCGGCAGTGCCGCGCCGAGCGAGGGTAAGGTCAGTAACGCCGACTTTATGCGCCCCGCAGGCAATACGCTCACCCCGGCGGCCAGCCCCCCGCCGATAACGATGGCAACCGCCAACGCACAGACGGCCAGCAGCAACGTCGGCGGTAGCGCCTGCATCACCAGACGCGTCACCGGATCGCCACTGACAATAGAATGCCCAAGATTGAGGTGCAGCAGGTCCCAAATCGCCCAGGCGTACTGCACATAAAACGGCTGGTCGAGGTGGTATTGCGCCTTGAGCGCATTGACCTGCGCGATGTCCACCGTGCTCTGTTCACCCTGATTGAGCATGATGGTCACCGGGTCCGACGGCAGAATATAGAGGATCAGGAAGGTGAGCGTGTAGGCCGCCCACAGGACGGCAACACTCATCAACACCCGCTTCACCAGCCGAGGGAGGCGAAGAGAGGGGCGATTAATCTTGTCAATTGGGTTGTCCGAAACCCAGGTTTTGTCTGTCATGCGCCCCTCTTCTCTGGGTTATTGCTTTGGCGAAAGCCAGGTGTCATAAAGCTGGAAGCGCGACGACGCATCGTAGCGGAAGCCGTGCACGTTATTGCCGGTAGCAATCACCGTCGCCAGCTCGACCAGTGGAATCGCGTCGCCGTCGGCAATCAGCCCCTTCGCCGCGTCGGTCACCAGTTGCTGACGCTTTTCGGTGTCCAGGGTCTGGCTCGACTGCTGAAGCGCGGTGTCAATCTGGTTCGCCCCGCGCTTGTTCACGTTGCGTCCCCCCGGACCGGCATCGAACACCGTACGCAGAACGTCCGGGTCAGAACGGGTCAGGTTATAGAACTCAGCCTCCTGTGCGCCGCTGGACTGACGGGCGATCACTTGCCCTATCGGCGCCTTGTCAAGCTGCATATCGATTCCTACCTGCTTTAGCTGCTGCTGAACCAACTCGATAAACGGCGCAGACTGCCAGTAGGTCAGCGTAAAGCTCAGACGCTTGCCGTCCTTCACGCGCACACCGTCCGCCCCCACTTTCCAGCCGTCGTTGTCTAACAGACTCTTGGCCGCCTGCGGGTCATACTTGAGCTGGCTCGAGAGGTTCTGATACAGCGGCGTCGTTTTCGCCAGCACAGAGCTGGCCGGTGCCTGATAGCGCGAAAGAATCGGTTGCAGCGCCGCGCGGTCAATCGCCAGATTCAGCGCCTGACGCACGTTAATGTCCGCCATCAGGGGTTTCGACTGATTCGGGAACAGGCTGTAGACCAGCCCCGGGTTAGTGCGGGCAATAATCGGTAATTTCTTGGCCAGAATCAGCGGTTCGTCCTGCGGCGTCACGCCTGCATTGAGGTCGAGCTGTCCCGAAACCAGGCTGCCAAAACGCACGCCGGATTCGGGGATAACGCGATACTCGATGCCGTCGAGATAGCTGTCACCCTGATGCTTCGCCAGCGACGACGGCCATTTGTAGCCGCTACGACGGGTGATATCGACCTTCTGATTGTGCACAAAGGTCGAGAGTACGAACGGCCCAGTGCCGATAAGACCGCCCTGACAGCGCGCGTCCACCGTGGCTTTCACCGTCTGGGAAGCGAAGAACCCGAGGCTCATGGTCGAGGTCGCCTGTAGGAATTGGGCGTTCGGCTGCGCAAACACGACAGTGACGTGATTGGCGTCCAGGGTATCGATTTCGGTGAGGCCCTTCAGATAGGTCGAGGCCAGCGAGGCGCGGGCACCCATGGCCACGATCGCTTGAAGATTATCCTTGACCGACTGGGCGTTAAAGGCGGTACCGTCGCTGAAGGTCACCCCGTCACGCAGGGTAAAACTGAAGCGGCGGTTGTCGTCGCTGACCTTCCAGTCGGTTGCCAGCCACGGCACAATCTTGCCGGTGGCGGGGTCCTGATCGGTCAGTGAATCGGTTAACTGACGGCCAATATTGAGCGAATTGTTGTTGCCGACCTGCTGCGGATCGAGGCAGTTGGGGTCGGTGTCGATAGCCACGACCAGCGTACCGCCGCTGTGAGGCGTATCGGCGGCAGCTTTATGGTCGGCGGTCGCGGCCTGCGGTTTGTCACAGGCAGAAAGCGCGGTGGCGATCATCAGAGGAAAAACAAGCCGGCGCAGTCGCGCGCCGGTGGTAGCGTTCCCCGTTACAGCGGTATTGAAAGCAAAGCGTTCCTGCACGTCCCTATCCTTTTTTAATTATTTAGCCGCGACGTCTTCAGACTGATACGCCCTGCTTTTGTTGGCATAACGGTTGGTCTTGAAGGGGATATCCAAACGTTCACGCAACGTCTTCGCCTCGGTCGACGGATGCCAGTAGCCGCGTTCAGCCAGAATCGGCAGTACCAGACGCGTGACGTCATCAAGCGCCTCGGTCAGCACCGGCCCGCTGATGATAAAGCCCGTTGCGCCGCCCTCTTCGACCCAGCGAATAAAGGTGTCAGCCACCTGCTCCGGCGTACCGAAGAATTCGCCCTTCGGCAGCGTGGTACGGAACGCGATGTCACGCAGCGTCAGGTTCTCTTCTTTAGCCAGGCGCTTTATCTGATCGGTTGTCGAACGGAAGGTGTTCTGTCCTAAATCGCCGACGTCTGGGAAAGGACCGTCCAGCGGATACTGCGAGAAGTCGTGGTGGTCAAAGAAACGTCCCAGATAGGCCAGCGCGTCGTCGACCGACAGCAGTGACAGCAGATACTGGTATTTGGCTTCGGCCTCTTCCTCGGTACGGCCAACGATAGGGCTGATGCCTGGGAAAATGCCCACCGGATGACGATGATTTTTAGCCACTTCCTGCTGTAGTTTAGTGCTGTACTCCTGCGCCTCTTCCAAAGTGCGCGCGTTGGTGAACACCGCATCGGCAGATTTACCCGCCAGCGCAATCCCGGTGTCCGAAGCACCCGCCTGGAAGATAACCGGCTGTCCCTGCGGAGAGCGCTGAATGTTCAGCGGGCCAGCGACCGAGAAGAAACGTCCTTCGTGGTTCAGTTTGTGCAGCTTGGAGGCATCGAAGAACACGCCGCTTTCGCGATCGCGAGTGAAAGCATCGTCTTCCCACGAGTCCCACAGCCCCTGCACCACGTTGATATATTCCTCGGCAATCTGGTAACGCAGCGAGTGCTCGGGATGGTCCTTGCCAAAGTTCTTGGCAGACCCTGCCAGCGGCGAGGTGACCACGTTCCAACCCGCGCGTCCCTGACTGATGTTGTCGATAGAGGCCAGCTGGCGCGCCACGGTGAAGGGGTCGCTGTATGAGGTAGAAATGGTGCCCGCCAGACCGATATTCTGGGTCACCGACGCCAGCGCCGACAGCAGCGCAATAGGTTCGAAACGGTTGAGGAAGTGCGGCAGCGATTTTTCATTGATATGCAAACCGTCGGCGACAAAAAGGAAGTCGAAATTCGCTGCCTCGGCGCGCAGCGCCAGCTCTCTAAAGTAGGGGAAATTAACGCTGGCGTCGGCGGGTGCCTTCTCATGACGCCATGAATTCATATGCCCACCGGCACCGTGCAACATCAGGCCTAATTTAATACTTTTCTTTGATTGGCTCATGGGAAGCATCCTTTATTACAGAGAGGTTTTATTTGATATTTCCATAAAACCCGGATCTCGCTAAATACAAAAACGTCCCATTAATTGCCACTATTTAGCTATAGATAATATCGGCCATTTTCCCTGGTTGTCTTTAATCCCTCCGCATTTCCACTTTATCAATTTGGATAGTCATTTTTGTTGTTTTACTTCGGGTTAAGCCTCGGGAATAGTGAAAATCAACAGCTCAACGAGTTAAAAACACAGGATAAATAATAACAATGATGCACAGAGCCAAATTAACCGTCGTCGCCGCCTTATTGGGTATTTCATCGCTGGCCCACGCTGCCAATACCGGTATTGATCTCGTTGCCAACGAGAAGCCAATAGACACGCCTAAAAGCGCCGAAGCGGCAGCCAAAATACCGGCCGATTTTAAATTCGTGACGCCCGGTACGTTAACGGTCGCGATCGCCGTATTAGGCAGCTCCCCGCCGTTTGGTACTTACGCCAGAGACAACAAAACGATTATCGGCAGCGAAGCGGATATCGCCCGCCTGGTTGCCGACGGCCTGGGCCTGAAGCTTAAGCTGGTGCCTTCTGCATGGGAAGACTGGCCGTTGGGCGTGACCTCCGGTAAATACGACGCCGCAATCTTCAACATAACCGTCACCAAAGAGCGTAAGGAAAAGTTCGACTTCGCCACTTATCGTCAGGACACGCTGGGCTTCTACGTGAAATCCACCAGCAGCATCACCTCGATAAAATCTGCGCCTGATATCGCCGGTAAACGCATTATTGTCGGCTCGGGCACCAATCAGGAAGCGGTGCTGCTGGCCTGGGACAAAGAGAATCAGGCTAAAGGGCTCAAGCCGTTTACGCCGATTTACGTGACCGACAACGCCGCGTCTTCGCTGGCGCTTCAGTCAGGCCGTGCCGACGCCACCTTTGGACCTAACGTCTCCGCCGCCTACCAGTCAAGGCTGACGGGCAACACCAAGCTGGTTGGCATCGTGCCGGGCGGTTGGCCGAAAACGGCCAATATCGCGGTCACCATCAAAAAAGGTAACGGACTGGTCAACGCGGTGCAGGCTTCTCTGAACAGCGCGATTGCCAGCGGCGCCTACATCAAGGTGCTGGACCGTTGGGCCGAAGCCTCTGAGAAAATCGATCACTCAGAGATTAATCCGCCGGGCCTCGGCGACTGATTGAGGACATGACCTATGAGCCAGGACAAGTTTATTCATACTCAAGCCGACAACCCGCTGATCGTGCCGATTATCGAGGGTCTGTTTGGTGAATACCGCGCACGCTACGGTGACTTTTTTAGCAACAATCAGGAAGTGGATCCACCGAGCCTGTATGCCGCGCCGGACGGCGTTTTTATTGTGCTACTGCGCGATGAGCGACCGATTGCGATGGGTGCCTACAAACGTTATGACGAGAACACCGCCGAGCTGAAGCGCATCTGGACCGACTCGGCGCTGCGCCGTCAGGGGCTGGCGCAGAAGGTGGTGCAAGAGCTGGAGCGTCTGGCGCTGAATCAGGGCTATACGCGGGTGTTTCTGACCACCGGTTTCCGTCAGCCGGAAGCGGTAAAACTCTATCTGTCTCAAGGTTATGATCCACAGTTTGATATTACGTTGGACCGTGAAATATTTTCTAAACCGCCCTACGACGGCCGTCTGCGTTTCCTGAAGTCGCTAACGCCGACCGCTGCCGTCAAAGAGACCACGCTGGTCAAAGATTTGAAGGAAAAGGCCTATGACTGATTCAAGCCCGCGCCCTACTCCTTCTGCTCCGCTTAAGGTTGTTCCGGCTCGTTACCCCCTGCGCCTTCTCGGCGCAGTTTTCGCCCTGTTTATCCTGTTAGCCATCGTACAGTCGGTTGCCACCAACCCTCGCTGGGAATGGGCGGTATTCCGTCAGTGGTTCTTCAACCCGGTTATCCTTGAAGGTCTCGGCAGAACGCTGCTGCTGACGCTGCTCGGCACCGTATTTGGTATCATTTTTGGCACCCTTTTAGCCCTTGCGCGTTTATCAAAATCCTATTTATTGAACTCACTGGCCTGGGCATACATCTGGCTGTTCCGCTCCCTGCCGCTGCTGCTGGTGCTGATTGTTCTCTATAACTTCTCTTACCTGTACGACAACCTGTCGTTGGGTATTCCGTTTACCTCGATTGAGTTCTTTAAACACCCGACCGTTGACCTGCTGGACCAGTTCACCGTCGCGGTGATTGGCCTCTCCGCCGTGCAGTCAGCCTATACCGCCGAGATTATTCGCGGGGGCATCGTCGGCGTCGAGCAAGGCCAACATGAAGCCGCCGCCGCGCTGGGCCTGCCGGGGTATCGTCGCACCTTCCGCATCATTCTGCCGCAGGCGCTGCGGGCGATTATCCCCACCGGTTTCAATGAAGTGATCGGTCTCGCGAAAGGCACGTCCATCGTGTATGTACTGGCGATGCCTGACCTGTTCTATACCGTACAAGTTCTGTATAACCGCTCGCAGCAGGTTATCCCGATGCTGATGGTCGCCACCGTCTGGTATCTGGTCATCACTACCGTTCTTTCTGTGCTGCAGTATTACGTCGAGCGTTATTTCTCTCGCGGTGCAACGCGTCAGGTTGCGCCAACCCCGCTACAGCGTCTGCGCCTGTGGCGTACCGCAAAGCCTTAACTGGAGCGATGAACTATGTCAGAAGCTTTTGATCTCTACGTGACGCGCCCCGGGCAGGCGGCGCCGGAAGCGGTGGCCCCCCCGCGTACACGCACCCAGACCGCAGGCCGAATTGAAATCAGCAATCTCAGCAAATCGTTTGGGCTGCACAAGGCGCTGAACGACGTCAGTCTGACGATTGAGCCCGGCACGGTGACGGTGATCCTCGGCCCTTCCGGCTCGGGAAAATCGACCCTGCTGCGCACCATCAACCATCTTGAACGGGTTGATGAAGGCTTTATTCAGATAGACGGCGATTACGTCGGCTATCGTCGTAAAGGTGACAAGCTGTACGAGCTGAAGGAAAAAGCTATCCTCAAGCAGCGTATCCACTGCGGCTATGTTTTCCAGAACTTTAACCTGTTCCCGCACATGACCGTGCTGGACAACATCATTGAAGCACCGATTGTCCACGGGCTGCTAAACCGTAAACAGGCCATAGAGCGCGCCTATGAGCTGCTGGATACCGTGGGTCTGCGCGAAAAAGCTAACGCCTGGCCGCGCCACCTTTCCGGTGGGCAGCAGCAGCGTATCGCCATCGCGCGTGCACTGGCGCTCAACCCGAAGGTGATGCTGTTTGATGAACCCACCTCGGCGCTGGATCCGGAGCTGGTCGGTGAAGTCTTGGACGTGATTAAAAAGTTGGCCGAATCTGGCGTTACCCTGGTGGTGGTCACTCATGAGATTGGCTTCGCGCGTCAGGTTGCCGACCGAGTGGTATTCATGGTGGACGGTGCGGTGGTTGAAACCGGCAGCGCGTCTCAGGTGTTGGACAACCCGCGTCATCAGCGCACCCGCCGCTTCCTCGAAAAAGTGCTATAAACCGCCGAAATAAAGGGCGATCCAGGCAAGGCTCGATAATCGTTGAAGCCTGCACTGGACGCCCTGCTAATAAGACAGTGCCGCTGACGCCGCCCCGCTATCCGCCTCTACAGATGAACATCCAACGCGCCCAACGGCACCACCGCATCATAATAAATCATGCCGCCCTTCTCGATTGAAAAGTACACACTCGGTTACACAGGTAAACTGTACAGCTAAACTGCACAGTTCTACACTTTCATCATGTTAGTTACTCTGCTTAGAGATCCTACGATGAATGAGTCCCTGCCCCTCAACGCGCTGGCCGCCGAACTGCGTATTTCTGCCGGAAAACTGGTCCGCAGAATGCGTGAACAGTCGCGCCCCGGTGATTTCACCACCTCGCAAAAGTCGGTGCTGTTGCGTATCGACAGAGACGGCCCAGCGACGGTGTCGGCGCTGGCCCGTGCAGAAAGCGTGCGCCCGCAGTCAATGCGCATGACGGTGGCGGCATTGCAGACGTTGGGCGCACTGAGCGGCAGCCCCGACCCCACCGATGGACGCCAGACCCTGGTTTCGCTGACCCCCGCTTTTCGTAAGAAGCTTAACGCCAGCCGCGCCGCAAAGGAGGACTGGCTGGTACAGGCACTGCAACACCAGCTTACGGCCAGCGAACAGCAACAGCTGGCCGCTACGTTACAACTGATACAACGACTTGCTGACTACTGAGTCATTACCTTCTTAGAGCGCTAAAATATGACCACCACTACAAAAGGCGTTTTCCGATCCCTACGGATCTTCAACTACCGCGTCTGGGCCGCTGGCGCGCTTATCTCCAATATCGGTACCTGGATGCAGCGCACGGCGCAGGACTGGCTGGTACTGACCCAGCTCACCCACCACAACGCCTCGGCGGTGGGTATTGTCATGGCGTTGCAGTTTGGCCCGCAGATGCTGCTGCTGCCGTGGACCGGCTTTGCCGCCGACTATTTCAACCAACGCAAGATGCTGATGTTTACGCAGGCGACGATGGGCGCATTGGCCATCGTACTGGGTATCATGACCGTCGCTGGGGTGGTGCAGCTGTGGCACGTTTATGTGTTCGCCTTTCTGTTCGGCTGCGTGTCGGCCTTCGATGCGCCGGTCAGGCAAACCTTCGTGGCCGAACTGGTGGGAGACGCCGACCTGTCGAACGCGGTGGCGCTCAACTCGACCTCATTCAACGCGGCGCGGATGGTGGGACCGGCGATTGCCGGACTGACTATCGCCTCGGTCGGGACCGGTTGGGCATTTATCGTTAACGGTATCAGCTTTATTGCGGTGCTGACCTCGCTGTCGCTGTTCCGCCTCGATGAGCTGCACCCCAACGCCCGCGCGGCGCGTAAAAAAGGCAGCTTCCTCGAAGGGTTTAGCTACGTCTGGGCGCGGCCCGACCTGAAGGCATCGATGATTATGCTGTTCCTGATTGGCACCTTCGGCCTTAATTACCCGATATTTCTTTCGACCATGGCGGTCAGCGTGTTCCATACCGACGCACGAGGATACGGCATGCTCTCGACCTTTATGGCGATTGGGACTATCTCGGGTGCGCTGCTGGCGGCGGGACGGGACAAACCCAGGTTTAACCTGATGATAGTCGGTGCTTCCTTTTTCGGCCTCGGCGGACTGCTTGCCGCCTTGGCTCCGACCTATTGGCTGTTCGCCGCTTCGCTCATTGTCATCGGCGTCGCGGCTCTGACTTTCATGAACACCAGCGGCAGCCTGATGCAGCTCTCGACCGAACCCGCGATGCGTGGCCGGGTGATGGCGCTACGCGTGGGCGTTGCGTTGGGAGGAACGCCGATTGGTGCGCCGATCGTCGGTTGGGTCGCCGACAACTTCGGGCCGCGCTGGTCGCTGGGAGTCGGCGCAGCAGCAGGCTTTCTTGCCGCGCTGGTCGGGCTTTACGCCATCATGCAGCAGAAGAAAAATCCGCAGCCGATTTAATGATTGCCCCGCAGAGCAGGCTCTATTGCAGCCACTTCCTTGACCGGTGCAGGCTGGCTCTGACCACCAGAATATGAAAGGGTTTTATCGCGGCGAGATAGGCGTGGCCGAGCAGGTTGTGGCAGTGAACCACGGTTGTCGCAACCAGCTCATCGCCGTTGGGACCCTCGCGGCGAAATATCGACAGGCGAAAATCAAGATGATCGTCATCTTCGCCGAAAATAATCTCGCGTTCGGAACGGCTTAATACCCGGAAGAAGTCGATTTTTTCGGCCTGCTGCCCGTCTATTTCCGCTCGCAGCGTGCGCGTTGTCTTAAGACCAAAAGAGGCGGCTCCCTTATCGCGAAGGGCAAGCAATGCCTTGAACCACGGCGCAGGATGACCGAGCACCGCCTGCGCCAAGGCATTGATATCGCGGGTATCTTCAGGCAGCAGCTTGAGGGTAAAGGCATCGACCAGATTCGCACGCTGATAATACGGCGTCAGCTGGCTGTCGACGGGGGGTTTAGCCGATTTTATACGGCCTTCGCAAGACGGAAATAGCGCCATGATTCTCATCCCTAAAGAGTGGAAGAATTTCCTGTACAGGGATGAGATTAGCAGCTGTTAATGCGTTGACTGCGTTTTTATCGCATCCTTTAGTGTCAATAAATGCTACTGCGGGAAAATGCCCTTAAAGCTGGTTTTCTTGCGCGGTTCGGTCATTAGCGACGCCAGCGCATCGACGCAGGCGAGGTAATGCGGCGTTTTCTTGTGGGCGTTTACCGCCTCAATATCGCGATAGGCTTCGTAAACATAAAAGCGCGTTGGCACTTTTTCGTCCTGTAATACGTCAAATCGCAAATTTCCCGCTTCCTGTAATGCACCAAGATGGTTCAACTCGAAGACGCGTAAAAACTCATCGACCTTATCGGCCTTAACGTTAATTTCAACCAGGGTCACTTCCATCATCCTCTCCTTTTGGCAGGCCTGGGTTTATCGATACCTGAAAGAGTTTAGCCGCTGTATCGCGCGGGCCGTGGACACATTAAAGGAAATGCAAGACACATCACAATTAGCAAACTTTGCCGCTCAAATAATTGTTATCACAGCAAAACAGCGCCCACTATTAGTCTAGGTTTCCACTCAAGAGAGGATGAGTATGAACTCACCCAGCACCTCGTCAGGCAATGCGTCTTATCTTATGGCTCTGGATGCCGGCACCGGCAGCATTCGCGCGGTCATTTTTTCTCTTGAGGGTCAGCAGATAGCCGTAGGTCAGGCCGAATGGCAGCATAATCCGCTGGCAGACGTGCCGGGGTCGATGGAGTTCGACTTGCACAAAAACTGGCAACTCACCTGCCAATGCATTCGACAGGCGCTGGCCGCCGCTAACCTGCCCGCCTCGGCCATCGCCGCAGTTGCCGCCTGTTCGATGCGCGAAGGCATTGTTCTCTATGATAAATCTGGGGAACCCCTGTGGGCATGCGCCAACGTGGACTCCCGCGCGAGCCGTGAAGTCAGCGAGCTGAAAGAGATTCATCACGGAGAGTTCGAGCGAGAGGCCTATCTGCATTCTGGACAGACGCTGGCGCTCGGCGCGATGCCACGTTTGCTGTGGCTGGCGCATCACCGTCCGGATATCTATCGCCGGGCCGCCACCTTGACCATGATAAGCGACTGGCTTGCCTATATGCTGACCGGGGAACTTGCGGTTGATCCGTCTAATGCCGGCACCACCGGTATGCTGAGTCTGGAAACCCGCAACTGGCACCCCGAACTGCTCGAGCTTGCGGGTCTGCGCGCCGATATATTATCGCCGGTGCTGGAAACCGGCACCCGACTGGGCAGCGTGACCGCCCTCAGCGCGGAACAGTGTGGACTCAAGGCCGGCACGCCGGTCGGCATGGGCGGCGGCGACGTGCAGCTTGGCTCGCTCGGGCTTGGACTGGTCCACGCCGGACAAACGGCGGTACTGGGCGGCAGCTTCTGGCAGCAGGTGGTTAACCTGCCGCGCCCCGTGACCGACCCGCAGATGAATATCCGCATTAATCCGCACGTCATCCCCGGTATGGCACAGGCGGAGTGCATCAGTTTCTTTACCGGATTAACCATGCGCTGGTTCCGCGATGCCTTCTGCAGCGAAGAAAAGCTGCTGGCAGAGCGCCTGGGGGTAGATACCTATAGCCTGCTCGAAGAAATGGCGGCGCGGGTACCGGCGGGTTCCTGGGGCGTAATGCCTATCTTCTCCGACGCGATGCATTTCAAGAACTGGTACCACGCCGCGCCGTCGTTTATCAACCTGTCGATCGATCCGCAGAAGTGCAACAAGCAGACCTTATTCCGCGCGCTGGAGGAGAATGCCGCGATTGTCTCAGCCTGTAATCTTGATCTTATCGCCGAGTTTTCCGGGGTAAACGCCTCGTCGTTGGTGTTTGCCGGTGGTGGCTCGAAGGGCAAGCTGTGGAGTCAGATTCTGAGCGACGTCACCGGTAAACCGGTCAAAGTGCCACAGGTGAAAGAGGCGACGGCGCTGGGCTGTGCGATTGCCGCAGGCGTAGCGGCGGGGCTTTATCGGTCGCTGGCGGAAACCGGCGAGGCGCTCGTGCGCTGGGAGCGGGAATATCAGCCCAACGCTGCGCATCATGAGGGCTATATGGCGCAAAAAACTCACTGGCAGGCCGTCTATGCCGATCAGTTGACGCTGGTCGACAGCGGGCTGACCACCTCGATGTGGAAAGCCCCGGGCCTGTAAATCAGCTCACCGCCAGCAGCGGGCGCACCTCTTCGCGTTCGCGGCTTTCGGCCATCAGCGAGAGCAGAATTTTTTGTACCGCCTGGGCAGGCTGTGACAGCGGCAAATGGTCCGAAACACAGAGTGAAAGCGGAGCCTGAATCGACGGACTGCTGATGCAGGCCATCCAGGCATTGGCCGGTCCAACGATAGCGCGCGCCGCAGACTCCGGCAAAATAGTGGCTCCCAGACCGCTGGCAATCGCAGCGGTCAGCGTGCTGGCCGACTCTATTTCTCCGATCACTTTCGCCGCTAGCCTTCTCAGCACCATCGCATCGTCCACCAGCTTGCGCAGCACGTCATGGGTGCGCGGCAGGAACAGGTTGAGCTTGGCGACGTCGGTCAATTCGACAAATTTACCCGGATTCGGCACCGAATGGGTGGCCACCAGATATAAATCTTCTTTTATCAGCGGCATATAGGACAGACCGGGGATCGGCTTGTTGCCGTACAGCACCGCCATGTCCATACGGCCATTGACCGTCTGGTCGATAAGCTCACTGCCAAAATTCTCGTTTAAATACAGTAGAATGCCGGGATGTTGTTCGCGCACCGCCTGCAACAGCGGCAACGCCAGCAACGATGCGGCAGTGCCGGGGGCCATGCCCACCGAGACCTGACCATTCAACGCCATGCCAGCACAGTTGACTGCGCTGTGCGCCTGCTCACACTGGCGCAGGATAGTTTGCGCGTGAGCATAAAGAATGTTGCCCGCCTCGGTCGGCGTTACCCCACGCTTGGTACGAACCAGAAGCTGCTGCTTCAGTTCACCTTCAAGCGTAGCCAGCTGTTGGCTCAGGGCCGGTTGAGCGATATGCAGCACATCTGCAGCCTGCGTGAGACTGCCGATATCGACGATTTTCACGAAGTACTTTAAGCGTCTGAGATTCATCTCTGTCTCCATCGAGCCTGGTGGTTGCATTAAGGGTAAAAAGGGTCGCCCCTGGCTGAAGCAAAATGTATTTATCATAATTTCCGTGAATACTTTATCCGCCGGAACCTGCTAAGTGATAAAGCAAGATCAAGGCCAATCAGGCAGTTATAGAAAATACCCAGGGAAATAATCCGTCTAATGGCCTATAAAATAAGAAAAAATGCGCAGGATTTTGACAGAGGGATAAATAAAGAGAAAAGAATTGCAGATTAACTCACCCACGGTGTTGCACCATCATAATGCAAGCTTATGGTTTACGAAAAAGCCCGTCACGCTGTGACAGGCTTAATGGACAACATTACACGGAAGGGATCATGCCGCCGTCAACGCGGATAACGGAGCCGGTCATATACGAAGCCTGACGGCTGGCAAGAAATGCGGCGACTGCGCCATACTCTTCCGGCTCGCCGTAACGCCCGACGGGGATGGTTGAGGCACTCTTGCTCGCCACCTCTTCGACCGAAATACCCTCGCGTCCCGCTCGTGCTTCGTCGAGCTGACCCAGTCGTTTAGTCGCAATGCGTCCCGGCAAAATCACATTAACGGTGATGCCTTCACTGGCCACTTCGCTGGCCAGCGTCTTGGACCAGCCAACCAGCGCCATACGCAGCGTGTTCGACATACCCAGGTTCGGGATCGGCGTGACAATGCCCGACGAGGTGCTGGTAATGATGCGACCCCAGCCGAGGCTGCGCATATCCGGCAACACTTTGTCGGTCAGTTGAATCAGCGAGCTGACCATGGTGGAGAACTGCGTGGCCCACAATTCCGGTGCGACGCCGCTCGCCTTGGTCGGCGGCGGGCCACCGGAGTTGTTGACCAGAATGCCGATTGGGCCAAGATATTGGTGAATGCCTGCCAACACCTGGTCAAACTTTTCCGGCTGAGTTAAATCCATGACGAACGCCTTTGCGCGTCCCCCTGCGGCTTTAATCATCTCGGCGGTTTCAATCAGTGCCGCTTCCGTACGCCCGCATACCGCCACGGCGGCCCCTTCGGCCCCCAGCGAAAGCGCCATCGCACGCCCCAATCCTCCCCCGGCACCGCTCACCAGCGCCACGCGGCCTGTAATTCCAAAATCCATCACAATCCTCTTTCGTTAGATTTACTGACTTTGTTCAAGACCATTTGATACGCAGATTGCAGGTGCTGACGCATCATCTCGGCGGCTTCACTTAACCGCTCCTCGAGCACGGCGTCGATAATAGCGACGTGCTCCTGACACCACTCGCGAACGCGCTGCTTGTTGGTATAGCTGCCAAATTCCAGCAAACGGCGCAGGCGATTTTGTTGCTGGATAGCCTGCAGGACAAAGATATTGCCGCTGAACTCGGCCAGCATTTCGTGAAAAGTGGCGTCGGTTTCAAATATCTGCCGACTGTCCACGTTGAGAATATCCGGATGATTTATCAGATAAATATGCTGAAGGCGCAGGCGCTTAAGTGCGCTTTTATCGGCGCGAAAACCGGGAGAAACCAAACCACCCGGCTCAATCATCAGGCGAAATCCGTAACCGTTACTCAGCGCGACGTCGCTGTTCAAGGTCGGCAGAAACGACCAGCCGTGGCCCTTGTTACGCGCGATCAAACCGTCTTCAGCAAGGCGCAACAAAGTGCGCGACATCACGCCACGATCGGCGTCATAGCGCTGGGCAATTTCAATTTGGGTCAATGAATCAGGCAGTTTTCCGGCGATGCGGTCTTTTACCAGCTGCTCGTACAGCTCCTGATCGCTGCTGGTCGGGACATCGATGCTGATGCGCTGTAGCTCGTCATAGGCTTTGAGCAGAAAAAAACCCTGATTGCGGCGGGCCTCGATGATGCCTAACTCGCTCAGAAGCTTGAGCGCAGCACGCACCGGCGTGCGGGAAACCCCGGCCATATCGGCCAACTGTTGCTCGCGCAGGTGATGGCCTGGCTCAAATTTTGCTTCACGTATCAGGTCGAGGATCTGGTTGGCAAGACGCCTTCCACTGGCGGTCGCTGTTTGTGTCATGAAAGCAGGCACCTAAAGTATTTATTGCGATGAATATACAATATCACAGCGTTCATTATTGGTGAAGCCTGCATGTAAATCCCCCAAATCGTGCATTTATGCACCATAAAAGAGCCTTGACTCACAATTTTAATTGTATTTAATGATACACAAAGAGCAATCCTGCTCATGAGAAAATGGAGTCTGTCATGCCGAAAAAAACTTTTTTGCGCCGATATGCCACCGTATCTCTGGCTGCCCTTTGCCTGAGTCTTCCCTTGCTGAGTCAGGCGGCCACGCCGTCGCTGGTTACCCCAGGTCAGCTCACCTACGGGACTGCCGCCACCTTCATGCCCTTTGAGTTCACCCAAAACGGCCAACTGACCGGCTTTGATATTGACCTGATTACCGCCCTGTCGAAAAAACTGGCACTCAAACCTGCACCGATGTCGATGGAGTTCAAAGGGCTTATTCCCGCGCTACAGGGCAAGCGTCTGGATATCATCAACTCGGCGATGTACATCAACCCGACGCGCGCCCAACAGGTCGACTTTGTGCCTTATCTGAAAATCGGCAGCCGGGTGATTGTTGCCAAGGGTAATCCAGAGAAAATTACCGGCCGTGACCTGTCGCTGTGCGGCAAAAATATTGCCGTCACGCTGGGCGGTATCGAAGAGAGCCAGGCCCGCGCAGACAATCAGAAATGCCTCGACGCTAAAAAATCTGCCATCAATGTGCTGACCTTCCCAGCCGCCACCGACTCCGCCGTCGCCGTCGCGCAAAAACGTGCCGATGCGGAATACCTGTCTACGCCGGGTGCCGTCGCGCTCCTGAGTGAAAAAGGCGACACCTTTGAAACCACCGGCCCAGAGTTTGAAGCCGAGACCCATATTGGTTTTGCGGTACGCAAAGGCGACACCGAGATGAAAACGCTGCTGGAAACCGGGCTCAACGATCTGGTCGCAGACGGCAGTTATCAGAAACTGATCAACAAATGGCAGTTCCCGGCCTCGGTCTCGATTTTCTAATGAAAGGCTTTGTATTTTTTGCAGCACGGCAAACATCAGGTCACCGTTTTTGCACGTCTTGCTCCCTGACATTGAGGAGAAATCATGTCGCTTGATCTGGTCTGGCAATACCTGTTGTCACCGGCGTTCTTCCAGGGCGCAGTCATGACCTTGCTGATTACCGTATGTTCGCTGTTTTTTGGCGTCGTCATGGGATTGGTTCTGGCCCTGTTACAAGAGTCCCGCTTTCGGGCAGGCCCTGTTCTGGCCTTCTTCTATTTATGGCTGTTTCGCGGCACGCCGGTGCTGTTCCAAATCATCTTCGTCTACAACGTGCTGCCGAGTTTTGGCCTGCGTTTCTCGGCCTTTACCTGTGCAGTAATGGCGCTTTCGCTTAACGAAGGGGCTTACATGGCCGAGATCCTGCGCTCCGGGCTTCAGGCCGTTCGCAGCGGACAGCGCACCGCCGGTATGGCGCTGGGCATGACTCAGGGTCAGATCATGCGCAAAATCGTTCTGCCACAGGCGGCGCGCATTGTGCTGCCGCCGATGGGTAACCAGATGATCAGCATGCTGAAATCCAGCGCACTGGTGTCGGTTATCGCGGTTCAGGAATTGCTGTTGATTGCCAATCAGACCGCCAGCGCCAGCTTCCGCTACTTCGAAGCACTCTGCGCCGCCGGCATCTACTATCTGGCGCTGACCACTGTTTTCATGATTGGGCAGGCCTGGCTGGAACGCGCGCTGGATCCGAAAAAACGCAAAAAACCCGCGTTGTCACTGACCGAACGCCTGCTGCGCAGCAGCTCACCTCAATAAGGGAAAGCGGATGAAAACTGATAAACCTCTGCTGGAAATCATTGGTGTCGATAAACACTTCGGCAACCAGCACGTGCTGAAAAACTGCACGCTAAGCGTGAAACAGGGGGAAACCGTGGTGCTGATTGGCCCCTCGGGGTCCGGCAAGTCTACCCTGCTGCGCTGCGTCAACCTGCTCGAATCGATTGAGGGCGGCAGCATCTTTTTTCGCCAGTCGGATATCACACAGTCCAACGTCGAGCCTCACCGTCTGCGTCAGGATATCGGCATGGTGTTTCAGAACTACGAGCTGTTCTCGCACCTCACGGCGGCTGAAAACATCATGCTCGCACCGATGACCGTGCTGGGCATCAACCGCGCCGAAGCCGAGGCTCAGGCGCTGGAACTGCTTAGCAAGGTGCGGATCCCTGATAAGGCCGACAGCTTCCCCGATGAGCTTTCCGGCGGCCAGCAGCAGCGCGTAGCGATTGCCCGTGCGCTGGCGATGAAGCCCAAACTGATGCTGTTTGACGAACCCACCTCGGCGCTTGACCCCGAGATGATCCGCGAGGTGGTTGACGTTATGGCTGACCTTAGCGCCGAGGGAATGACCAGCATCGTCGTCACCCACGAAATGGGCTTTGCGCGCCGTGCGGCCAATCACATCGTGTTTATGGAAAATGGCGAAATTATCGAACACGCGACCCGCGATGAATTCTTCGGGGGATCAGTGAGCCAGAGAGCGCAACGTTTCCTCGACCAGATTTTGCACTGAGTTACTTTTTCTGCGCCTCACCAGGGCCTTCTAATTGGAGAAACCGATGAATCCATCATCGCCAGATATCAGCAGAATGAAACGAGACCTCGCCGCGCTCGTGGCAATCAATACCGAAAACCCACCGGGCCGAGAACGGGAAGCCGCCGAGCTTATCAGCGTCTGGCTACAGGAGGCGGGATTTGACCTTAGCCTCAGCGAGTATGCGCCGGGCCGCACCAACGTTATCGCCAGACTGGAGAACGGCGCAGGGCCGTGCTTCGCCTTTAATACGCATATCGACGTCGTTCCGGCCGGAACCGGCTGGAGTCAGGATCCTTTCACCCTCACCGAGCGCGACGGCAAACTGTTTGGCCGAGGCGCGTGCGACGCCAAAGGGCCACTGGTCGCAATGGTTGAGGCGATGCGCATGTTGGCCAGCCGTCCGCAGAGCTGGTCGGGCACGCTGATGGGCATTTTCGTGGCCGACGAAGAGGTCGCCAGCGAAGGCGCAAAATTTTACGTTCGCGAGGCACCGGCAAAAATCGATTTCGCGGTGATAGGCGAACCGACCTCGAATACCACGTATTCGGCGCATAAAGGCAGCCTGCGACCGCTGGTTCGCGTACACGGCGTCACGGCGCATTCAGGGACGCCGGAGCTAGGCGAAAACGCTATTTTCCGCGCCGCTCAGCTGTTGGGTCTGGTTGAACAGCAGCACGAGCACAGCGTGCGCTGCCGCTGTCATCCGCTGGTCGGTTCCGCCAGCCTGACGGTGACCCGAATCTCCGGCGGCCACGCTGACAACGTGCTGCCCGACAGCTGCGAACTGCTGCTCGACCGCCGCATGGTGCCCGGCGAAGACGAAGAACAGGTCAAACAGGAGCTGCGCGACCTGTTGGCGCTGGCTCAGGATAAATTTGGCGTGCGCAGCGAGATTGTCACCTTCAAACCCACTACCGGTGGCGCGACCGAGACCGCCGTCGATGAAGCTATCGTTCAGGCCGGTCTTGACGCCTGTCGCGCACAGGGTCTCGACGAGCCGGGGCCCTTCGGCTTTCAGGGCGGCTGCGACCTGGTGCATTTCCGCAGCCTCGGCACTAAGGGCATCGTTATCGGTCCTGGTTCGCTGTCAGTGGCGCACAAGCCGGACGAGTTCGTGCCGGTCGACGAATTTATTGCCGCCAGCGATATCTATCGCGACGTGGCGCTGAAAATGATGCCGCGAGGATAATCCGGTGAAAGCCACGCTTTATCGCGCTGACCTGCGCTATCCACATTTGCAGCTGTTTACCGCCGCCTCCGGCAGCGTTGCCGGTCTGGATGAACTGTATCTGCTGCTCGAAGAGAAGTCCGTCAGCGGGCTGGGCGAGGTGCGTATTAACATTGCCTACCTCAACGGCTACAGCGCCGAAGTGGTGCTGAGTGACGTTATCCGCACCCTACGCTCTCTCGACCTACAGCAGTCGGCGAGCGACCTCCTGCTCACACTCGAGACGCAGTTGGCAGACTGTCTGGCACCGAGCCGCATGCTGTTCGACATGGCGCTGCATGACCTGATAGCTCGCCAGCAGGGGGTGACCGTCGCACAGCTGATAGGCTCCGACTTCCCACAGCCGGTCTGCTACGCCACGAATCAGACGCTGTTCTGGTCGTCGCAGGAGCGCATGCTGAGCCAGGCGACGGCCTATATGGAACGCGGCTTTAGCCACCTCAAACTGCGCGTTGGCATTGGCTCATGGGTTGAGGACCTCGACAGGCTGAGCGCTCTGCGCCGGCGTTTTGGCAATGAGGTCCATCTTTCAGCCGACGCCAACGGGCAGTGGCAGCCTGAGCAGGCGCGCAGCAATCTGCTGGCGCTGCAAAAGTTTGAGCTCAGCTATCTCGAGCAGCCGATATCCGATGAAAACGCGCATTACTACCCTCAGCTTGCCGAGGCCAGTCCTGTTCCGCTGATGCTCGACGAAAGCATGAGTTCAGAGGCCGATCTGGCGCGTATTTTGGCGCTTGAGGGCAAAGTCTGGGCACACATCAAACTGGTAAAAATGGGCGGTATCGCGCCTGCGGTGCGGGCAGCGCGTCGCCTTAACGCAGCGGGCATCCCCTTTATGATTGGCCAAATGAATGAAGGCGCGGCGGCCACTGCGGCAGCGCTGCACGTGGCCCACGCCTGCCAACCGGCGCATGCCGAACTTTACGGTGCAGACGGACTTGGCAACGACCCGGTCTCTGGCTTGACCTATCACCAGGGATTAGTCAGCAGCCGAGGCAGCTCCGGCCTGGGCGTGGAGTTTAATCCGGCTCATGCTGAATTAATTCAAACCTTTTCGTCTTAAAAAAATGATTTAAATCTGAGAGTGAGAGCACATGATGAATAAATCTTCCTTGCCAGATCTTGGCCGCGTAGTGCCTGGGGCAGAGTCAGCCTTTAGTGAAGCAGAGTATAAACAGCGTATTGAGCGTGCACGCCAGTTGCTGACGCAGGCGGGTCTGGATCTGATGGTTATCACCGGACCGGAGAATATTTTCTACCTGACCGGCCAGCAAACGCCGGGGTATTACACCTTCCAGACGCTGGTATTGCCGGTCGAAGGTGATCCGGTATTCGTTATCCGCCAGCTCGAATACTTTAACTTCATCTCCAATACCTTTATTCGCGACGCCGCTATCTACACCGATGGCGATAATCCCGTGAGCTTCCTGCTCGAGGTGTTGAAAACCCGCGGCTGGAGCAGCAAACGCATCGGTATCGACAAGCGCGGCTGGTTCCTGCCGATTGCCGTTTACGAGGCGCTACAGGCCGAGCTCGGCACTCTTCACGATGGCGCAGGGGTAATAGAGCAGCTCCGCGCCGTGAAGTCGGCAAGCGAGCTGGAAAAAATGGCCCATGCGGCACGTTACGTCGACGCAGGCATGCTGGCAGGCCGCAACGCCATTGCGGCCGGGGCCACCGAGAACGATCTGGTTTCCGCCATGATGGGCGCGGCGATTGCCGCCGGGTCTGAATATATGGGCATGGAACCGTTGGTCTCTACCGGTCCACGCACCGGTGTGCCACACGGCACCTGGCGTCGCCGTCGCATCCTCGATGGAGACCCAGTCTTCCTTGAGATGGCCGCGACACACGACCGCTATCACGCGGCGCTGATGCGCTCTGCCTGGCTGGGAAAACCCCCTGCCATCGCAACCGAAATGGAAAAAACCTGTCAGGAAGCGTTGCAGGCTGCGCTTGATGCTATCCGCCCAGGGGCAACCTGTGAAGCACCTCACCTCGCCTGCCAGAGGGTGATTGACCGTGCGGGCTATACCGACAATTTCAAGAAGCGCACCGGTTATTCGATTGGTGTTTCCTTCGCACCCGACTGGGGCGAAGGCGCGATCCTCAGCCTTTACAGCGGCATTACCACCGAACTCCAACCGGGCATGACTTTCCACATCCCGCCTGCCCTGCGCATTTATGGTGAGTTCACCGTCGGCGTCAGCGAAACCATCGTGGTGACGGAAACCGGTTATCGCGTTTTAGGCTCAGTCGAACGCCCGCTCTTTTTACTCTAATTACGCAAAGATTCAGCAAGGAAAAGATTGATGAAAGATATCTATGAAAGTCAGGCGCGGTTACGCGGTATTTTCAACATCACAGTAACGCCGTTCACCGCCCGCGGCGAGTTCGACTTTGCCGGTCTGGCGCGCAACGTTGAACGCGTTATTGCACTGGGCTACGACGGTATTTTGATAGGCGGCACCTACGGCGAATTCCCGACCATGACCACAGAGGAACGCGCGGTACTGTTTCGCAAGGTGATGGACGTGGTCGGCGATCGCGTGCCGGTGATGCTGTGCAGCGCCGGTTCTGACGCACGCGCGGTGAGCGAACTCACCCGGCTGGCGGGCGAACTGGGCGGTCTGCCGATGGTCACTCCCCCGTTTGTTTCCGAGGTGACCCATTCGCAAATCGTCAGCTTCTTCAAGCAGATGGCCCCGCTCTCGCGAACCGGTATTTTGGTCTATAACGCACCCGGCATCGGCATTACGCTGCCACCGGCAGTGCTGGAAGAACTGGCGGATATTGAGGACGTGGTCGGTATCAAACAGGGCGACCTGAACCCAACGGCGATTGACCAGATTGCCAACCGTCTCGGCGGTCGCCTGCGTCTGTTCTGTGCCTCCGACCTGGCGTTCCTGGGACCGATGATGTGCGGTTTTGACGGCATCAGCACCACCAACAGCGGCGCGCTGCCTGAGGTGATTTTAGCCACCTATCGGGCGCTGGAAAAAGGCGACGCCGCTACCGCGCGTGAACTGCATCAGCTGTGGTATCCGTATCGTGTACTGGCGCGTCGCCACGGGCAGCCGCAGCTGGTTAAGGCCGCCATGAACCTGCGCGGTTTTGACGGTCATCACGTCCGCTCACCGCTGATTGACCTTGAAGGAGGCGTAATAGAAGAAGTGAAGGCTGAGCTGCTGCGCCTGGCGCAAGACCCACGCTCTGGCGTGACCCTGAAGTAATCAGGTTTGGATTAACTGACCTGATACGGCCCCTCAGCGATGAGAGGCCGTTTTTATGGCTTAAGCGTCAGCCGCGGCCTGCAGGAAAGCACGCATTAAAGGATGCGGTTTTTCAGGCGTTGAGGTTAGCTCGGGATGCCCCTGCACCGCTACGTAAAACGGGTGCGAAGCGTACTCGATACCGTCAGCAATGGCACCGTCGAGACAGGTTGCGGAGATAGCCAACCCGTAGTTTTCCAGACTGTCTTTAAATTGCGGATTGAGCTGGAAACGATGGTTATAACGAATCGTAGACCGTTCACCGAGGATCGAGGCCATCTGCGAGCCGCTGCGCATCTTCATCACGTTATCACCTAAACGGTGCAACGAACGCCCTGTCGTTTCACCGAGAGGGATGAAGGTCTTGACTGCCGCCTGAGGATCGGCCTCGGCCAGATTAGCCTGCGTATCACCGGACATCTGCTGAATAACCGCGGTCGCCATCGTCTGCATCCCCAGACACAGGCCTAAGGTGGGGATCCCGTGCTTGAGGCAGTAGTGGGCAACGCGGATTTGGCCGGCAACATTTTGCATATCTGAGCCGCCAGGCAGGATAACGCCGTCAATATCTTTGAGCGTACTTTGCAACACGTATTCGGACGAACGAGGAGGGATAAAGACGATTTCAGTCAAGGTGCCTTGCGCTTCGGCGGCGTCGCCCAGCGAGGCCAGCGTGGCGGGATAGCTTTCAAGCTGATCCTGATAGGTGCCAATTAATGCAATGCGCAGTCGGCGTGAAGAAGAAGACTGCTGAGTGTGGTGACGCTGGGTGAAGCGGCCGAAGCTGTCGCGCCACCAGGTGTTTGGCGCGCCGTCGAGACTGTCTAGTCGATGGAACTGATAACCCTGTCTGCTGTGTTCGACCTCAACCAGTTGATAGTCCACCGAGTAGTTTCTGACTTCCCGCGCCAACCGCGTAAACGAAGAAAGCTGCGAGGGGCCGAGCGGGATAATCCAGTCTTTCGCGCCGTGCAGGCTGAGGAGGTCATCAAGCTGCCAGACTCTGCCTGCCGATTTACCGCTGAGGCGCTCGTACCACAGGAGGCCGCTGGTCACTAAATCTCCTGCAGCGGTAACGTGCTGGCAGGCATCGGCGTAGCGTTGCGTGTCCCATTCTACGTTCAGGTGAGCTAGCTCAACCCCGCGCTGGGACGCGAGTACGCCGGCCATCGCGCCGTATATCGCGGGTTCCAAAGTGTTATGTGCAACAAATGTTAGAGACATAATTCCTACTTAACCTGATGGAAAAATAAAATGGACAAGAAAATGAATGCAACCGGTTTACAAAATCACCCAATAATCTGGGTCATTAGCTGCAAATTTCATGCCATGAGTCTGAGTAAAGTCTCAGAAAAGGGTGAATAAATCATGAGCAATATCTGGAGGCCCATGATAATTTAAAATTGGTTTATATGATTCAGATAATACAATACTGCATTAATCTTACAAAAGGGTAACAGATGTCAGCTGAATTTACTGCGCCAAGGCTACGACGTGTTCGTCCATCACCGACGGCGGTTATTTCGGACCGAGTTCGCGCACTGTCTGAGTCCGGCGTCGATGTCATCAATCTTGGTGAAGGAGAGTTAGACTTCGACACACCGGATCACATCAAGCAGGCAGGCATCGATGCGATTGTACAAGGTGATACAAAATACACCGCCGTAGCGGGCACTGCGGCACTAAAAAAAGCTATTATCAATAAATTCTCCCGAGAAAACCAACTGACCTACCAGCCTAACGAAGTGATTGCCGGAAGCGGCGCAAAACAGCTTATCTTCAACGCGCTGTTGGCGACCGTCTCTGCGGGCCAAGAGGTACTCATCCCAGCCCCTTATTGGGTGTCCTATCCTGACATGGTCGCGCTGGCAGACGGCGAGCCTCGTATAATAGCCTGCACGGAGGATAATGGCTGGAAGTTACAGGCAGATGAACTTAAAGCGGCAATAACGCCTGAGACACGTTGGTTAATTCTGAACTCGCCGAATAATCCGACCGGGGCAGTCTACAGCACCGGGGAACTGCGGGCATTGGCTGAAGTGTTGCTGGATGCCCCACACGTGCTGGTCATGGCCGATGATATCTATGAACACCTATGCCATCAGCCCGCCGAATTCGCTACGCTGGCGCAGGTTGAACCCCGACTCGCCTCGCGTATCCTGACCGTCAACGGCGTGTCTAAAGGCTACTCGATGACCGGCTGGCGCATCGGCTATGCTGGCGGCCCGGCGTGGCTTATCTCTGCGATGCAAATCCTGCAATCGCAAAGCACCTCAAACCCGAGTTCAATATCCCAGGCAGCGACCGTGGTGGCTCTCGAACAGGACAACGGATTCCTGGCCGACTGGCGAGAAGCGCTGGATAAACGTCGACGGAGAATCATGGCCTGCATCAATCAGATTGATGGCCTGAGCGCCGAATTGCCCCCAGGTGCTTTCTACGTCTTCGCCAACTGTTCGGGCATGCTGGGCAAAACAACACCGAAAGGCACTACGCTTGCCAGCGACGTCGATTTTGTAGAATACCTGCTCGACGCCGCCCACGTTGCCACGCTACAGGGTTCCGCCTTTGGTGCATCGCCCTATCTGCGCATCGCCTATGCGATAGACGACCTGCGTCTGGACGAGGCGTGTGAAAGGATAGTTCGCGCCTGCGCGGCATTACGTTAAGTCACCTGAACGCAAAGACATACCCTGACTTGTCTGAAAGAGGAAGGGTTTTGCCCGAGTGTGCGCGAGTAACGCCTTTTTTTGCCTCACTCGCGCTACTTTTTGGCTCAACCTTCAACAACTTGAGCAAAGTAACAGCAGTCGTGCACAAATTTGCAGTTGTCCTTTGACATGCACCGCGCCAGTCGCTATTATTCGCCCCGTTCACACGATTCCTCTGTAGTTCAGTCGGTAGAACGGCGGACTGTTAATCCGTATGTCACTGGTTCGAGTCCAGTCAGAGGAGCCAAATTTAGAGAAGCCCGCTTAAGGAAACTTAAGCGGGCTTCTTGCTTTTATCTGTCCAGTGGAAAGTGTTTAGATAAAGCCCTTTCTCCCCATGCTGATTCAGCGTTGATGAGAGTAAAACTCTGCCAATCTTTCGCTGTCGGGTAACGCGGTCATTGCTCCCTTTGCCGTGGTCGCCAGCGCGCCGCAGGTCAGTGCCTGACGGACGATTTTGCGCCAGGCGAAATCGGAACTTACCGGCCAATCCTCTGCCAGACCAGCCAACAATCCCGCGACAAAGGCATCACCTGCCCCCGTAGTATCGAAGACGTTGACTTGTGGGGCCGGATATTGCTCCAGGGACGCCTCTTTTTTGCGATATACCGAGACACCCTCCTTGCCCTGCGTGACCAGCAAAAGCTCGGGATTATGCCGCTGACAAAGACGCAATATTCCTTCGGACAGCACTGCCTCTCCGGTCAGATATTCCAGCTCTTCTTGAGAAACTTTTATGATATCAGCCATAGACAAGGCCAGTTCAAGGCACTCGCGCAGCTTATTTTCGTCTGACCACAGGTCCTGGCGGATATTGGGATCGAAACATACGTATCCACCTGCCGCTTTCACCTGAGCCATTGCCAGCAGCGCTGAGGTGCGAGAAGGCTCGGCGGACAGTGCAATCGAGCATAAATGCAGGAACTGCCCGGCCTGGAAAGCTGGGATATCTGTGCAGCGTAAAAATAAATCCGCGCCGGGACGCACCATAAACGTAAATGAACGTTCACCCTCGGCATCATTCTCCACAACGACGGTTGAAGTACGATGATCGGGATCCAGCCGCATAAACTCCGTATTTACGCCTTCGTCATTCAGTGTCTCCAGCAGAAACTTTCCGAAAGGATCGTCCCCTACCCGGCCTATAAATGCGCTGTCTCCCCCAAGACGGCGAATACCCACCGCAACATTGGCAGGTGCCCCACCTGGACATTTCAATAAGCGGCCATCGTCTTCCGGAATTAAATCCACAACCGCATCTCCCAACACCCAAACTCGGTTCTTCATCTTCATTCCCTGTCTTCAATTCTGTCTTATTCAACATGACCTAAATATAGAAGAACCGGTTTAGCTAACTCAAAGCAAATGATTTTTCACATCGAGCAATAATTTGCAAACAAGATCACAATTCCACCATAACACAGCAAAACAACGTTGCTTAAACCCTGAGTGGGTGATTATTGTGCTGAGAAAAACCAGTTTAGCAATTTAGCTAAACAAGTTTCACATAATAATTAAACCCCTCTGAGTAATAAAAATGATAATGAAGCCTCGCTATCTTGCTGTTGCTATAGGACTTATTCTTTCGAGCACCGCCCAGGGAGCCGATACCTCTGCCACGGCCTTAGAAGCTCGACTTAATGCCCTGGAAAAAAGAATACAGATTGCCGAAACTCGCGCGGCCAAAGCCGAGGCTCGGGCTAATGCAGCAGAACAACAGGTTAAAACGCTTGAGACACGCACCACCAGCAATGAACGACAGACCCGAGAGGTCGCCAGAAATGCTGAACTAACTCAGCAAAATACCGCTGAGCTGGCTAAACGAACCGAAACATTAGCCAGCAAAAGCCGTGACGACAGCAGCGGTTTTAAATTCTCAGGCTATGCGCGTTCTGGCGTCATTATGAACAGTTCCGGCACCTCGACAGAAAGTGGTCCTTATGTCACTCCTGCCGGGCAGACCGGGGGGGCAGTCGGGCGTCTTGGTAACGAAAATAATACTTACGTTGAGCTTAATCTGGAGCACAACCAGACTCTGGCCAGCGGCGCAACCTCTCGATACAAAGTCATGCTGGCCGACGGGCAGCGCAGCTACAATGACTGGACCGGCGGAAGCAGCAAGTTAAATATCCGCCAGGCGTTTGTCGAGTTGGGCTCTTTGCCCACCTTCAGCGGCCCCTGGAAAGACTCCACGCTGTGGGCCGGTAAACGTTTTGACCGTGATAACTTCGATATTCACTGGCTTGATTCCGACGTTATCTTCCTCGCAGGGACAGGCGGCGGGATTTACGACGTTCGTTGGGGCGATAACCTGAAAAGTAACTTTTCTCTTTATGGCAGGAACTTTGACAGTCTCGAAAACCGTTATCGCGACGATACCCGCATTGAGAATTACATAGTCACCGCCAATAACTTTGCCGGCCCTTTCCAATTGATGCTTAGCGGCCTGCGGGCTAAAAACAATCAGGATCGCGAAAACGCCGGAAGTCAGGGGATCAGCAATGCTGCTGATGTCGGTTTCCACAGCATGCTGGCTTATCACGGTGATACCTTCTATGGCCTGCGCGAAGGCACGTCCAAGACTGCTTTACTCTACGGTCACGGACTGGGTGCGGAAGTCAAAGCGCTGGGTTCCGATGGCCGCCTTACCGACGAAGCTAACACCCTGCGTATCGCCACTTACGGCATTACGCCGTTAAGTAAAAACTGGAGTATCGCCCCTGCGGTTCTGGCCCAGCAGAGTAAAAATCGCTATGTCTCAGGCGATGACTACACATGGGTGACTTTCAACGCCCGCCTGATTCAACAAATTACCGAAAATTTCGAACTGGCGTATGAAGGTAGCTACCAGTACATGGACTTGGATCCCCAGGGATACAGCGATAACAACAAAGTAAAAGGCGGTTTCTACAAACTCACCTTCGCGCCGACCTTCAAGGTGGGTGATATCAGCAACATGCTGAGCCGCCCTGAAATTCGCTTCTTTGCCACCTACATGGACTGGAGCAAGCAGCTCGACAGCTATTCCAGCAGTGATTCATTCGGTACCGACGGCTTTACCGCTGGCGGGCAATGGAATTTTGGCATTCAGATGGAAACCTGGTTCTGATAGCCGGGATTTGATTCAACCAGAGGCGCCCTCAGGGTACGCGGGTGCCGTCGGCAAATGTAAATTAAGGGACACTATGAATATTAATGCAATCGCAAATGAGCTGCTTAAGTTGTTGGGAGGAAAGGACAATATCGCCAGCGCGGCACATTGTGCAACGCGTCTTCGTCTGGTGTTGGTCGATGACAGCCTGGTCAATAAAAGCGCCATTGAAAAAGTTGACGGCGTTAAGGGCTGCTTTAGTAACGCAGGCCAGATCCAGATCATTTTTGGTACCGGTCTGGTCAATAAAGTGCATGCCGAATTTATTAAAGTCTCGGGTATCAGCGAATCGAGTAAATCCGAAGCGGCTGATATCGCGGCACAAAAACTCAATCCTTTCCAGCGTATCGCCCGCGTTCTGTCGAACATCTTTGTGCCGATTATTCCGGCCATTGTTGCTTCGGGCCTCCTAATGGGGCTGCTCGGCATGGTGAAAACCTACGGTTGGGCCAATCCCGAGAGCGCCATTTTTATCATGCTCGATATGTTCAGTTCGGCAGCCTTTATCATTCTGCCGATACTGATTGGTTTCACCGCAGCGCGCGAGTTTGGCGGCAATCCTTTCCTTGGCGCCACCTTAGGCGGCATTCTCACGCACCCAGCCCTCACTAACGCCTGGGGGGTGGCCAGCGGTTTCCATACCATGAATTTTTTCGGCATCGAGATTGCCATGATTGGCTATCAGGGAACCGTATTCCCGGTTCTTCTGGCGGTCTGGTTTATGAGCTTTATTGAGAAACGTCTTCGTAAGCTGATTCCCGACGCGCTGGATTTAATTCTTACCCCTTTCCTGACAGTGATTATTTCTGGCTTTATCGCCTTCCTGGTCATTGGCCCGGCGGGTCGCGCTCTGGGGGACGGCATCTCGTTTATTCTCAGCACACTGATTTCGCACACAGGCTGGATGGCCGGTCTGGTCTTTGGCGGTTTATATTCGGTCATCGTGATTACCGGCATTCACCACAGCTTCCACGCGATTGAAGCGGGATTACTGGGCAACCCGAATATTGGGGTCAATTTCCTGTTGCCAATCTGGTCAATGGCCAACGTTGCCCAGGGCGGTGCCTGCCTGGCGGTTTATTTCAAAACCCGCGACGCGAAAATTAAAGCCATTGCCGTGCCCTCTGCTTTTTCAGCCATGCTTGGCATTACCGAAGCAGCGATTTTCGGCATCAATCTGCGATTCATGAAGCCGTTTATCGCCGCACTGGTCGGCGGTGCACTCGGCGGAGCCTGGGTGGTCGCCATGCATGTCAATATGACCGCGGTGGGTCTGACCGGCATCCCAGGGCTAGCGATCGTTCAGGCCAGTTCAATCCTCAGCTATCTGATAGGGTTAACTCTCGCCTTTGGCAGCGCATTCCTGCTGTCGCTGCTGCTGAAATACAACACGGTGAGTGAATCATGACAGAATCTAGTTTGCTGAAGCAGGCACTGCACAGCGTTATCTCGGGTCAGCTCCGTGCAGCCAAGGATCCTTACCGACCCGGCTGGCACCTCGCCCCAACGGTAGGACTGCTAAACGATCCGAACGGATTTATCCAGCACAATGGCCGTTACCATTTGTTCTATCAGTGGAATCCTCTGGCTTGCGCGCACGGCGCCAAGTTCTGGGGGCATTGGAGTTCAAGCGACTTGGTCAGATGGCGGCACGAGCCTGTGGCGCTTGTGCCCTCCGAGGCGTTTGAGTCACACGGCTGCTATTCCGGCTCAGCGGTAGCAGATAATGGGCAACTCACGCTGATTTATACCGGTAACGTCAAATATTCGCAGGGTCGTCGCACGGCCTTTCAGTGCCTGGCACGTGAAAATGCCGCAGGGCAATTTGATAAAGAGGGGCCGGTAATGGGTTTGCCGGACGGCTATACCGGCCATGTCCGCGATCCTAAGGTGTGGCGTAAGGGAGAGCACTGGTACATGGTTCTGGGCGCTCAGGATCTGAACCTTAAAGGGAAAGTTCTGTTGTTGCGTTCGCCCGATTTACAGCACTGGGAGCTGCTGGGAGAAATTGCCGGAACGGGGCTTAACGGACTCGGTGAATTCGGCTACATGTGGGAGTGCCCGGACTTATTTACCCTGGATGACCACGAGGTGCTGATTTGTTGCCCTCAGGGCTTAGCGGCACAGTCCGATCGCTATCTGAACACTTTCCAGTCTGGATATTTTGTTGGCCAACTTGACTATGACAAGGCGGATTTTCAGCATGGCGATTTCTCAGAGTTAGATCTCGGCTTTGAATTTTATGCGCCGCAAACGACACACACCGATGATGGACGCAGGCTGCTCATTGCCTGGATGGGAGTCCCGGACGGCGATGAGCTTTTTCAACCTACCGTGCAAAATGGCTGGATTCATACCCTGACCTGTCCACGAGAGCTGGAGCTTAACAGCGGTAAAATTATTCAAAGGCCGGCACGGGAACTGCAACAGCTCAGAGGGCCGCAAGAGGCGTGGCAGGGGATCGCCAGAGATGCGCCGGTGTGGGATATCAAGCACGCTGAAATTGAACTTGAAACCGGACATCCTTTCGAGGCTGATTTTGGTGGCTGTCTGCTCCTGCAATGGGAGGGTGAATGGCTGCGCCTGACGCGTAAAAATCGCCGCACTGGGCTATCGGAGCAACGCGTCTGGCGAGGAGCCTTACGCAAACTGACCATTATGTGTGACAGTTCCAGCATTGAAATTTTCATCAACGACGGGAGTGCGGTCATGTCGTCACGCTATTTCCCTGTTTTACCAGCACAATTAATCTTCCGTGGCGATCGTCAGATTACGTTGCGCTACTGGCCGTTGGCGGATTGCGTGTTAGAATAAAAATCTTTCCGGACAACAGAATATGGCGCAGTGAAAAAGACAAAACGTATCACTATCAGCGGAATAGCTGAACTGGCTGGCGTATCTAAATCGACCGCCAGCCAGGTACTCAACGGACACAGCAAGAAGTTTCGTATCTCTGATGCGACTCGTGACCGTGTACTGGCCGTCGCCGCTGAACATCACTATCAGCCGAGTATTCATGCCCGATCGCTTAACGTAAAGCGCAGCTATACGCTGGGGCTGGTTGTGCCGGAAATGACCAACTATGGTTTTGCCGCCTGCTCCAACGAGCTGGAAACACTTTGTCGCGAGAACGGCATGCAGTTGCTTATTGCCTGCACCGATGAAAATACCAGTCAGGAAACCATGGTGGTGAATAACCTGATCCAGCGTCAGGTGGATGGGCTGATTGTTGCATCCAGCATGCTTAACGATACGGAATATCTGAAAATCAGTCAGCAATTGCCGGTGGTATTGTTTGACCGCCACATTCAGGACACGTCATTGCCACTGGTGGTGTGTGAGGCGATAGAGTCTTCCGCAGAGCTGGTCGCCAGAGTGGCAAGAAAGCATCAGGATGAGTTCTATTTTCTTGGCGGCCAGCCGCGAATCTCCCCCACTCGCGATCGCCTCGCGGGTTATCAACGCGGGCTTGAGCGAGCAGGCGTCACCCCAAACCCTGAATGGGTCCTGTACGGCAATTATCATCCCAGTTCAGGCTACGAAATGTTTGCTAACCTTTGTGCTCGTCTGGGGCGACCGCCGAAAGCGATTTATGTTGCCTCCTGTGGCTTGATGGAGGGCGTGTTGCGCTACATGAGCCAACATAAACTGCTGGAGAGTGATATCCATTTATGTAGCTTTGACGATCATTATCTCTACGACTCACTCACGGTAAGCATTGATACTATCGCGCAGGACTGCAAAGAGCTGGCGACACACTGCTTCAACATGATGACGAGTCTTATCAATGAACAACCCGTAGAACAAATGCAGTCTTATCTCTCGCCAAAACTCCAGTGGCGACATGCTAATTCCACTCAGTCAATCGATTGAAATTAAATGTTTCATCGTTTATCCAGGGCCTGATAACGGCGGGCTGAAGGTGCGATCATTGGGGTCGTTTAGGCGGTGATTTATGGCTTTCCTCCCCACGCGGCCGCCTCGCCCTTAATCCACTGAATAAACGTCTCGACTTCAGGCTTTTTCTCACCGCCCTTGGGCGTGACCAGCCAATAGGGCCACGGGTAAGGGACGACATGCTCCGTGAGCTGCACCAGTTCTCCTCGCGCGATGGCCCCCGCCACAAGCGAGCGGCGTTCAAGCGCAATCCCCTGCCCTAAACGCACCGCTTCCAGCACCATGTTCGAATCATTGAAGCACAGCCCTGAGGGGGTAATGTGCCGTGTAAGCCCTGCTTCGACACACCACGCCTTCCAGGACTCCATCGAAAAAATGATCCTGCTGTTAGCAATGTCCTGTGCCGTTTGCGGTAAACACCCGCCGTTAAAATGGGGTGCACTGACCACCCACTGCTGGTCCTCAAACAGAAAATGGCTCTCCAGCCCCTCCCAATCGCCCTTTCCCATGCGAATAGCAATATCAACCGACTCCTGCTGCATATTAGTGACGGTGAGACTCGCTAATATTCGAAGCTGGATATGCGGGTATTGCCGGTGAAAATGTTCCAGACGAGGCAGCAGCCAATGTGTGCCAAAGGAAGGCACTACCGCGAGCGTCAGCTCGGCAAGCCGCGGTTTGACCTGCAATAAGCGGGTTGCATCCGCTATCTGACCGAGGGCATTACGCACGTGGAGCGCGTATAAACGGCCCTCCTCATTGATGTGTACGCCGCGCCCCTGGCGCAGAAACAGCTTCACCCCAATGAAATCTTCCAGCACTTTTATCTGCTGGCTAATGGCCGAGTGTGTAACGTGAAGCTCTTTGGCAGCCTGTGTGACACTGCCCAGACGCGCGACGGCTTCAAAACTGCGCAGGCTGGCGATAGGAGGATAATCTGACATAGGGCGACCTTTAGCGTGCAGGAAAGGAGACAGGTTAGCTTTACTGACAGTTTCGGTTAGAAACGGGAAATATCTCAGGCCAACAGCTTGCTGTAATCTCTCACTATTCTCAAGAAGAAACGGCTATGGCGGCTCGCCATGCGTTAGCAATATTATCAATCAAGATAACTTTTAGGGCAGGAAAAAAAGATGAAGCTGATCGGTATGCTGGATTCACCTTACGTCAGGCGCGTGGCGATTTCACTGGAACTCTATGGCGTCAAGTTTGAACACTTCCCGCTCTCGGTATTCAGGCATGTCGAGGCCTTCCGCGAGATTAATCCGGTGGTGAAAGCCCCGACCCTGGAGCTTGATAACGGTCAACGTCTGATGGACTCGACGCTAATGATCAGTTTCTTTGAAACGCTGGCGACAGCTGAGCACAAATTACTGCCGCAGGGCGCTGAAGCGCTGGCCGAAAGTCTTAATATTTTAGGACTGTCGCTGGCCGCCAGTGAAAAAGCGGTGCAGCATGTCTATGAACACAATCTGCGGCCTGAAGAAAAGCAGCACCAACCGTGGATAGACCGCGTGACCCAACAGCTGATAGCAGCCTGTCAGGGGTGGGAGACCGTGCTCAAGAACCGCAAGCATGGTTCAGAAAAAATAGATCAGGTCGGGGTCACCAGCGCGGTGGTCTGGAGCTTTATCCAATCGATGATCCCGCAAGTGTTTGAAGGTTATGACTTCCCGCATATCCAGAGTCTAACCGACAAAATGGAGAACCAACCGGCGTTCCAGAAATATCCCTGGCATTAAAATGTGATCCCTGCTGCCTGCGTCTGGAAGGTCAACGTCCAGACGCCGCTTGCCGCCCCTCGCCTCTGCCTCCTCGCCGCACAGACCATTCACACTGAATTCACAAATAAACAACGAACAAAACTAAATACTTACAATTTTCTACGGTGAGGCCATTTCATCAACAAAATTGACGGTTTTAGGCAAAAAATGAACGACAAAACCTTGGGTGGGAGAGTAGAATGCCCAACTTGTGCGTTAGATCACAATTTTATCTGCTACGCTCTTTCTTTATTTATCCTGAACAGAAACAACGTAATTTCCCAAGAAGTTATCGAAGAGCTTGGTCTTCTGGTCTGAGTTCAGATTACTGGTCACTCATTTTTTCCTGGTTTTAATTTATGCAAACAACAATGTCTTCACGCTCAGAGGGCTGGTTCAGAGTACTGAGTTTGACTCTGGCAGCATTCATCTTTAATACCACTGAGTTTGTGCCTGTCGGTCTGCTGACGGACATTGCGCAAAGCTTCTCGATGACCGCGGCTCAGGCCGGGATAATGCTCACCGTTTACGCCTGGATTGTCGCCCTTTTCTCTCTGCCGCTGATGCTGTTGACCGGTAAGATGGAGCGTCGCAAACTGCTGATCGGCGTGTTCGTGGTGTTTATCGCCAGCCATATACTGTCCGGTTTTGCCTGGAACTTTATGATTCTGATGGTTTCCCGTGTCGGTATTGCGCTCTCACACGCCATCTTCTGGTCGATTACCGCGTCGCTGGCGCTGCGCGTGGCACCTCCAGGTAAAAAGGCGCAGGCGCTCAGCCTGCTGACCACCGGTACGGCACTGGCGATGGTTCTGGGTCTGCCGTTAGGCCGGGTTATTGGTCAGCTGCTTGGCTGGCGTGCAACCTTCCTGATTATCGGCGCAGGCGCGCTAGTGACGCTTATTCTGCTGGTCAAGCTGCTCCCTCTGCTGCCGAGCAACAACTCTGGCTCTCTCAAAAGCGTGCCTCAGTTGTTCAAACGTCCGGCGCTGGTGCTGATTTATGCGATAACCGTCATCCTGTTTGCGGCGCATTACACCGCCTATAGCTACATAGAGCCGTTCCTGCAGAAGGTCTCGGGCGTCAGTGAGAACTTTACCACCCTGCTGCTGCTGCTGTTTGGACTGGCAGGTATTGTGGGCAGCTATCTGTTTACGCGCATCAACCACCGCTTCCCCTCCGGCGTATTAATCGCCTCTGTCGCGGTGTTGTTCCTGAGTCTGGTGCTGCTGTTACCGCTGTCGTTTAATACCAACAGCCTGATTATTATGTCGCTGTTCTGGGGTATGGCGATGACGATGATTGGCCTGAGCCTACAGGTGAAAGTGCTGTCGATGGCGCCTGACGCCACTGACGTTGCCATGTCACTGCTGTCAGGGATTATCAACATTGCCATCGGTGGCGGCGCGTTGATAGGCAGTCAAGTCAGCCTTGATCTGAACATGTCTTACGTCGGCTACGTCGGTGGGGCGTTTGCGTTGATTGGGTTGGGTCTGACGGTGTATACCCTGCGTCGCTACGGACGCCAGCTCGCCGACTCCGCCATGACCGAAGGCAGCGTGCTGCACTGATATTTCTGCACCGCTTTGCGTTAATCCTAAAAGCCCGGTATGCGTTTCATCGCGCATACCGGACGACGGACACCCTCCAAAACCTCAATTTTTCCCTTCCGCATTTGAGAAACTGTTTTGTAATGCGAGATTCAGCGCCAACACATTAACTCTGGGTTCGCCAAAGATACCGAAAGTCGGCTTCTGAATATGGGTAAGAATCAGTGCCTGCACTTGCGACAGTGAAACAGCGCGCGCTTTCGCCACCCTTGATGCCTGCAAGAGAGCGTTATCCGGGCTGATATCAGGATCCAATCCAGAGGCTGAGGCCGTCAACATATCAGCAGGTAATCCTTTTCCCTGCAATTCGGGTTGCACAGTCTCTAACGCTTTACGATCGGCGGTCAGGCGATCGCTTAACGCCTGGCTCGTCGGACCGAAGTTAGAACCGCTCGAATTACCTGCGTTGTAAGGTGCTGCAATCGTTTTAGTCGCATCATTTGGGTCAGTATCCGTGGTAGCGGATGCGCGACCGTGAAACCACTGGTTACCGCTCCAATTCTGCCCAATCAGAGATGAGCCAATCATATTCCCCTTATTGTCAGTAATGATGCTGCCATTAGCCTGCACTGGAAAAATTATTTGCGAAAATCCGTTCACCAGAAGTGGATAAACCAGGCCACATAAAAGCCAGGTGACGGCGGTAATTCGCAAAGAACTGCTTAATATACTCAACATTTTGCCACCTCTTACATCACGAGAGACAAGCACAGATCGATAAGCTTGATGCCCAGAAATGGCGCTGCCAGCCCACCGATGCCATAGATCATCAGGTTCCGATAAAACATCGCCTCTGCGCTGGTCGGAATAAATCGAACACCGCGTAATGCCAGCGGGATTAATGCCGGAATAATCAGCGCATTGAAAATCAACGCGGAGAGAATGGCACTTTGTGGTGTAGATAACCCCATGATATTCAGATGAGATAATCCAGGTAACGCCACAATAAACAGCACTGGCAATATGGCAAAATACTTGGCAACATCGTTGGCGATAGAAAACGTTGTCAAGGCACCCCGCGTAATCAGCATTTGTTTCCCAATGCTGACCAACTCCAATAATTTGGTCGGATCTGAATCCAAATCAATAATATTTGACGCTTCTTTAGCTGGCATGGTCCCGGTATACATGGCCACGCCGACGTCCGCCTGTGCCAAAGCAGGTGCGTCATTCGTCCCATCACCACTCATCGCGACCAGTCGTCCCAGCGCCTGCTCTTTACGGATCAATTTGAGTTTGTCTTCGGGCTTGGCTTCCGCAATATAATTATCCAGTCCTGCTTCGGCGGCGATGACGCTGGCCGTGGTCGGGTTATCACCAGTGACCATCACAGTCCGGATCCCCATCTCGCGTAATTGTATTGCACGTTCACGAATACCCGACTTAAGTACGTCAGATAAGGCGATGATGCCCAATATCTTTCCATTTACAGCGACCGCCAACGGGGTCGCACCGCGCAGGGCCACGCTTTCAGCCAGAGCATGAAGGTCGGGCGGAATGTCTGTGTTGTAGGTGCGCTGCACATATTTGATCACCGCATCAACCGCCCCTTTGCGGATAATCCGTCCGTCCGGCATGTCAGTCCCACTCATGCGCGTTTCAGCGGAGAAATCGGTACCTACGGCCTGTTCCTGCTGAGGTTCCGCGCTGGCCCCTTGCTGGGTCACGTACGCTATCGTTGATTGCCCTTCTGGCGTTGAATCAAACAGCGAGCCGAGATAGGCCGCCTGAAGCAAGCTCTGCTGACTTTGCCCCGCCACGGCTAAACAGGCCGTGGCCTGGCGGTTGCCTATGGTTATCGTCCCCGTCTTGTCCAGAATCAGCGTATTCACATCCCCTGCCGCCTCAATAGCCTTGCCTGAAGTCGCTAACATGTTAAAACGCATCGTTCTATCAATACCGGCGATACCAATCGTTGACAGCAATGCCCCAATCGTCGTCGGGATTAGAGCAACAATCAGCGCAACCAGATCGGCGACGTTAATCTGCGCATGCAGATAACCGGCTACAGGCGCAATCGCCGCGACGACAATCACAAAAATTAGCGTCAATACGGACAGCAGCACGGTCAAGGCGATCTCATTCGGCGTTTTTTGGCGCTTAGCGCCTTCAACCAAACGGATCATTCGGTCAAGAAAGGTATTACCTGGCAATGCCGTCACTTTGACTATCAAGAAATCGGACAACACCCGAGTCCCCCCTGTGACAGAGGAAGCCAGATCCGATCCGGATTGTTTGATTACTGGAGCCGATTCACCGGTAATCATGGATTCATCTACGTAGGCAACGCCTTCCACGACTTCCCCGTCAATCGGGATCAGCTCTTCTTTTTCAACCCTAAGCCGATCGCCTAATTTCAGGTCAATCGCAGAAATAGTGACCCAGGTGTTATCCGCCAATATTTTACGGGCACTCAGCGTGGTGGTGGTATGGCGTAAAGATGACGCCTTGGCCTTGCCACGCCCTTCCGCCAACGCTTCGGCTAAATTGGCAAACCAGACGGTAATAAGAAGAATTAACGTCACGATGCCGTTGTAACCCGAACTGGCGTGGGACGGCCCGAAAAGTAACGGATCCACGGTCAGTGCAGCCGTTATGCAGGCTCCAATCCAGACCACAAACATCACCGGGTTACGGATCTGCACCCGTGGGTCAAATTTTTTCAGTGAATCGATCAATGCACGCTGGAAAAGCGCAGTGCTGTATCCGCCGTGTTTAGCCGCGTCGGAAGGCAGAGTCAGTGCAAACGTTGTTTTCATTTCTGCAACTCCTATGAACGTCAATCTGCGACCTAGAACAATTGGTGATTGATCATGGCGAAGTGTTCAGCTATTGGCCCTAACAGGAGCGCGGGCAGGAAGGTCAACGCCCCAACGATTAAAATCATTGCCAGCCACCATGCGCCGAATAACAGAGTATCGGTGCGTAGGGTTCCCACACTCGGCGGCAGCGTAGGTTTTGCTGCCAGCGACCCCGCAACGGCCATCAGAAAAATGATCGGAGGATAACGGCCAAGCAGAATGACCAGCGCAATGGATAAGTTATACCAGGGCGTATTGGCATTAAGTCCGGCAAAGGCTGAACCATTATTTGCCGCAGCGGAGGTGAAGGCATACAGCACTTCCGAGTAACCATGCATGCCGGCATTGTTCAACGCCGAGACGCCGAAAGGTAAAATCATTGATAATGATGACGGAATAAGAATCACCATTGGGTGGATCAACAGCGCCAACGACACCAAAATGATTTCACGTTTTTCTATCTTTTTACCCATAAATTCGGGTGTATGTCCCACCATCAACCCAGCAACAAAAATGCCGATAAAGCCATAAATCAGGAAACTGAGGAAACCGACGCCTTTCCCCCCAAACACGCATTGCAGCATCATCTGTATCATTGTCGGTAGACTGCCCAGAGGGGTAAGACTGTCGTGCATCGCATTCACGCTACCGGTGGTAAACGCCGTGGTATACGCGGCATATAACCCACTGAGCGCGATACCAAAGCGCACCTCTTTACCCTCCATATTGCCGCCCGGCTGCCCGACACCGCTGTGCAGATTGATCCCCGCCTGCTGAAGCAAAGGAGTACCCGCTTGCTCCGGGAGTACGGTGAAAATCAAAAAACCGATTAACATCACCGCCATGACCCCATAGATAACCCAGCTTTGACGTCGGTTATTAATCATGCAACCAAACATCACCACTAGCGCAGCGGGTAAGCTTGCCATCAGCAACAACAGCACCATATTCGTGAGGGGGTTAGGGTTTTGGAAAGGGTGCGCGGCGTTGACGTTATAAAAGCCACCGCCATTGGTGCCAAAGTTTTCAATCGATTCCTGTGCGGCAACCGGACCGAGAATCAATGTCTGATGTCCCCCTTGAACAGTATTCACAACGGTGCTGGCGTTCAGTGTTTCTGGAACCCCCTGCCAAACGAGAAACAGCGCAGCAATAATGGCCACCGGCAGGAGTACACGCGTAATAAAACGTGTCATGTCGCGATAAAAATTCCCTAAATTATCGTTTCCCCCCTGAACCAAAAAAGCACGAATAAAGGCAATGGCGACCACAAACCCCGTTGCCGCAGAGGTAAACATAGGAAAAGTAATCGCGGCCATTTGACTAAAGTTTGATAGCGTATTTTCACCCGCATAACTCTGCCAGTTGGTGTTAGTAATAAAACTAATCGCCGTGTTAAATGCCTGCAAAGGTTCCATACCGCTTAATTTCAGCGGATTAAGAGGAAAATGGTTCTGTAATATTAAGATGAGATAAATCAACAGTGCCATAACCAAATTCGTGGCTAACATATTGATAGTGTATTTTTTCCAGTTCATCGGCTGGCTACAGGTGTTTTTTCCCACAATTCTATAGATAACATTATCAATGGGCTTAAACAGAGGATCCAACAACGTTTTCTGATCGGTCACAACACGCGAAAGATATCGACCTGCTGCAATACTCAGCAGAAACGTCGCCAACAGAGCCAGTCCAGCTTGCAGCCATAGATGTAGCATCTTATGACTCCTTCAGAATAAAGTAAGCAGAGATATCCCGACACTTTAAAACTTATCGGGATGGGTTACGGCATAAAACAAATAAATAATCACAGCGAAAGTGATCGTTACCAATATGGAAATCGCCATATTTAACTCTCCATAAAAATAATAACTTGAGGGCCGTATTTACTTTATTTTTTCATCCGATGAAACCTTGATGACATTCCCTGCAAAGGAGATCAATACGCCAAATGAGGCATAGGCCAGCAACATCACAATCGGCATTAATAATATTAACCACATAAAACACTCCTTATACCGCAGTGATAAATAGTGTGGGTTATCGTGACGACTCTATAGGTATAGGAGCAGGCAGATAAAAGCTTTATAAAGGTTCAAATTAGCGGGATAAAAATAATGTAAAAACCATGAAAAACGAAGGATGAAATCAACGATCTATTGCCTCACGTCACGGCTTTCAGACGTCAACGTGTTTAACACGGTTGCAGCACCGCCTCCACGCCAGCACAGTCTTGAAAGGCAGCGGCACGGGTGGCGGGGCTCAGTATTGATTCAAATGGCCTGAGGGCTGAACGGATTTATTCGAGCATCGCTATTGCGCTCAGTTCGTCGGTGACGAGTCCACTCACCCAGCCGCCCTGCAATGCCGCGCGCATCGCCAGATGTTTCTCCGCGCCGCCGGCCATGGCGATGACGGGTTTATCCGCCTTCGGTTGCAGGCTCACGCTGGTTAATCTTGCATTGAGTTCGCTGTCGATACGTTGCCCGTCTGCGCCGATGAAATGCCCGACCATCTCTCCGACGGCGCCCGCCGCATTGAGTTTTTCGACCTGTTCCAGCGACAGGAACCCGTCGAGATGCAGCGGGCAGTCGGGACCGATAGTGCCAATGCCGGTAAAGGTGACATCGGCCTGGCTGGCTTTCTCGCTGACGGTGCGATAAATACGGTGATGACACCAGCCCTCGCGATCCTGCTCACTGTCGGCAAACAAGGGCGCAGGCAGGATAAAATAGCGGCCCTGCGTTTTCTCGGCCATCAACAGCGGCACGTCGTAACGGGTACAGGAACCGTCATAGGCAATCGCGCCTATCAGCGACACGCAGCTGTGCTGCGGGCGTTCAATGTCATCAAGTTCATCGATAGCCGCCTTCAAGGTGCGCCCCGAGCCCACGCCGATAATCGTAGAGGCTTCACGGCGAATAAACTGGGTCATCACCTGCGCACCCGCGACGGCAATGGCGTGCAGCAATCCCGTCTTACTCATTCCCTGAGCAGGAACCACCTGACAAAGACTCAGGCCATAAGCCTCGCGCAGGCGGGCTTCGAGCGCCATGCAGTTGCCGACCGAGTGCGAAATATGCACGCTCACCAACCCGCTTTCAATCGCACTGGCCACCAGCCGCTGCGCAACCTGACGTGAGATGCCCAACGCTTCGGCTATCTCATGCTGCGTTTGTCCTGCCACGTAATACATCCACGCAGCGCGCGCGGCCTGATCCAATTTTTTATCATTCTTGTTCATCTCTGACCTCCATCCGGGCGGTATATGCCGCGCATTTTATCGGGATTCATCATTCTGAGTGATGTCGATTTAGCAAAAGATAACAATATTGTGAGCTAAAGCCCATTTAATGGGCAAAAGTTTATTTAAGCTGATCTTCAATCAGGCAAAAGCCCGCACAAAGAGCTTATGCCCAAAATGCCTTCACTACCTTTTCGGAGCAAACTATGGTTACTTCTTGGCACTCAGCGGTTTGGTTGCACATTGGCGCAGGTTCGTTTCACCGTGCTCATCAGGCGTGGTATCTGCATCGGCTGATCGAGGCCGGTGATAATAACTGGTCGATTGCGCTGGGGAATATTCGCGACGACGCCACGCCGTTGCTGAATAATCTGTCTGCTCAGGGCGGTGAATACGTGCTGGAAACGGTGACCCCAGCGGGAGAGCGCGCCTATGAAACCATTACCTCAGTCAAGAAAATCATCCCCTGGGACGCAGAGCTCTCGCAGCTGATTGCGCAGGGCGAGAAATCCGCGACGCGGGTTATCTCCTTTACCGTCACCGAAAGCGGCTATTATCTCGATAACCAGTTTAATCTTGACCAGAACAACGCCGACATTTGCGCCGACCTACAGGGCGGCTGCCGCACTGTTTATGGTGCTATCAGCCATATTTTGCAGCAGCGCCAGCGCAGCAACGGCGGGCCCGTCACGCTGCTCAACTGCGATAACCTGCGCCACAACGGCGACCGCTTCCATCATGGCCTACAGCAGTTTTTAACCCTGAGACAACAACCGGCGTTGTTGCAGTGGATTGCCGACAACGCTCGCTGTCCCAATACCATGGTCGACCGCATCACTCCACGCCCATCACCCGAGGTCGCCGTGCGCGTCAAAGAGCAGACCGGTAAGGATGATAAGGCACCGGTGATGGCCGAAGCGTTTATCCAATGGGTCGTTGAGGATGACTTTATCGCCGGTCGCCCTGCACTGGAGAAGGTAGGCGTTGAGATGGTGAAATCGGTAGTGCCTTATGAGGAAGCAAAAATCCGCATCCTCAATGCCAGCCACAGCTGCATTGCCTGGGCCGGTACGCTTCTCGGACAGCGGTATATTCATCAGAGCACTCAAACCGAGTCAATTTGTCAGATGGCATACCGCTACGTCACCGAAGACGTGATTCCGAGCCTCTCCCCTAGCCCGCTTGACCTGAAAGACTACCGTGACGTGGTCCTTGAGCGGTTCAGCAACCCACATATTCAGGACACCAATCAACGCGTTGCGGCAGACGGATTCTCGAAAATCCCAGGATTCATCACCCCAACCCTGGTCGAGTGTTATCAGCGCGGTGATGTCCCCCGCGCCACCAGCCAGCTGCCGGCGTTGTTCTTCGTGTTTATGCAACGCTGGGCACAGAATCAACTGCCCTACGAATATCAGGATGGCATTTTAGATTCTCAGGCCGTAAAACAGATGTTTTCCGCCAAAGATCCCATCGCCGAGTATGCGCATGACAGTAAACTTTTCGGTGAGTTGGCGTCTAAACCCGAATTTGAGACGCTGCTGCGTGAATCGATTGCGGGCGTTTATCAATGGCTTGAGTCTGCGAAGCAGGGCTAACAGGAGTCGCGCATGTATTTAGGACTGGATTTAGGGACCTCGGAAATCAAGGCGTTGGTGCTGGATGCCGAGGGCAAGGTGATAGCCAGCGCGGGCGAAGCGCTGGAGGTGCAGCGCCCGCGCCCGCACTGGTCGGAGCAACGTCCCGACGACTGGTGGAAGGCGACGCAAAAGGTGGTCGCCAGACTGCGCGACCAGGTGCCTCAGGCGTGGGCAAACATTGTTGCTATCGGCCTTTCCGGGCAAATGCACGGCGCGGTGCTGCTGGGCCGCGAGGGAGAGGTGCTGCGCCCCGCTATTCTGTGGAACGACACGCGCAGCGCCAGAGAGTGCGAGCTGCTAACGCAAGCAGCCCCGCAGCTACATCAGTTAGCGGGTAATCTGGCAATGCCGGGATTCACTGCGCCAAAGCTGCTGTGGGTTGCGCGTCATGAACCCGAAATTTTTAGCCAGATAGCCACGGTACTGCTGCCAAAAGACTATCTACGCTGGAAGATGAGCGGCGACAAGGTTTCCGATATGTCGGATGCGGCGGGGACACTGTGGCTCGACGTCGCCAAACGTGACTGGTCAGATACCCTGCTCGACGCCTGTGGACTTTCGCGCGACCAGATGCCGCGGCTAGTCGAAGGCAGCGCAGTTTCGGGCGTGCTCAATCGCGATATTGCCCGCGCGTGGGGGTTAAACAGTGAGGTGATTATTGCCGGTGGCGGGGGCGACAATGCCGCCAGCGCCATAGGTATTGGTGCAGTAGAGCCGGGCGATGCGTTTATCTCGCTGGGTACCTCGGGCGTACTGTTTGCGGTAAACCCAAGCTTTAGCCCTAATCCAAACAGCGCGGTGCACGCCTTTTGTCACGCCCTGCCCGACCGCTGGCATCAGATGAGCGTCATGCTGACGGCGGCGAGCGCGCTGCGGTGGTATTGCCAGCTGATTGGCAGCCATGAAACGACGCTGCTGGCAGAGGTGGCCCAACTCACTCAGGCCGAAAAAAGGCAGGCACCGCTGTTTCTCCCCTACCTGTCGGGAGAGCGCACGCCCCACAACGACCCTTTGGCGGTCGGGGCTTTTCACGGCATGACGCACAGCACGCAGCGCGCGGCGCTGGGGTATGCCGTACTGGAAGGCGTGGCCTTCGGCATGGCCGACGGGCTGAGCGTGCTCAAACAGTCGGGCACTCAGCTGAGCCAGTTTTCGCTGGTCGGTGGCGGTGCACGCAGCGACGAATGGGCGCAGCTGATTGCCGACGCGCTTAATCTGACCATCACCACCTATCAGGACGGCGAGGCCGGGGGGGCACTGGGCGCAGCCCGTCTTGGTTGGCTGGCCGCAGGCGGTGAACAAAGCAAGGTCTGCCGCAAGCCTCTGACAAAAAAGACTTTCTCGCCGGACGCCGCACGCCATCAGGTGTTGCAGTCCCGACTGGCGACCTGGCGCAAACTGTATCAACAGCAGGTAGAGCTAAGACGATAACCCCCTGACATCACAATAAAACCCGAGGGCGGCCACGCCCCATTCACCTCATTGATAACCAAAAACTGAGGGAGCCCCGCTCCCCCAGAGGAGCATGCTATGCAAAAAAAACAGGCCCACTGGTTTGGTTTACCGCTCAATCTGCTGTGGGGATATATCGCCATCGCCGTGTTCATGAGCGGTGACGGCTTTGAAATGGCGTTTCTGTCGAAACATATTACCGATATGGGGTTCAGCCCTGCCGAGTCCGCGCTGGTATTCACGGTCTATGGGCTAGCGGCGGCGGTAGCGGCGTGGAGCTCCGGCGTAGTGGCTGAAATCATCACTCCACAGAAGGCCATGCGCATCGGCTTTATTCTGTGGCTGGTGATGCATACCCTGTTTATGCTGTTTGGCTTAGGCATGAAAAACTATCCGCTGATGCTGCTGTTTTACGGTATTCGCGGCCTTGCCTATCCGTTGTTCATCTACTCCTTTGTTATGCTGGTAGTGCAGACGGTGCCGAAACAGCAGCTCTCCTCGGCGATGGGCTGGTTCTGGGCAATGTACTCCATCGGTATCGGCTGTATCGGCAGCTACCTGCCGAGTTTTACCATTCCACTGTTTGGTGAAACCGGTACGCTGTGGTTTGCGATTGCCTGGGTCGGCGTCGGCGGCATGATGGCCCTGACCTTGCTGCGTAACGTGGGCACACCTAGTGAAAAGGCCAACCTCACGCCGAAAGAGAAACTGACCGAACTTTCTCGCGCGGTGACTATCCTGTTCACCAACCCGCACATCTTTATGTCGTGCCTGATCCGCATTATCAACACGATTTCGCTGTTTGGCTTCGCCGTGATCATGCCAATGCTGTTCGTTGGGCGTCTCGGGTTTAGCATGTCGGAATGGCTGCAAATCTGGGCGGTATTCTTCTTTGTGACCATTTTTACCAACATCATGTGGGGAATTCTTGGCGAGAAAATTGGCTGGCTGCGTCAGGTGCGTTGGTTTGGTTGCATCGGCTGCGCCATTTCTAGCCTGGCATTTTATTATTTACCGATGCATTTCGGGCACAACGTCGGGATGGCGCTGGTGCCCGCCGTGATGCTAGGCATCACCGTTGCCGCCTTCGTGCCAATGACCGCCGTGTTCCCGGTACTCGAACCCAAACATAAAGGCGCAGCGATTTCGATTTACAACCTCTCGGCCGGTTTGAGCAACTTCGTAGCACCGGCTATCGCCTCAATGGTGCTGCCATTTTTTGACATCGTCGGCGTAGTCTGGGTCTATACGGCACTGTATTTAGTGGCGGCAGTGTTAACGCTGCTAGTGAAAGTCGACCAACCGGGGCACAGTAAAGTGCCGGTTGCCACACAGCACAAGATTGAGTCAGAGCCGTATTAAGTCCTCTGACGGGTCAAGGTCAAGACAAGGTTCTTGACCTTGACCCTCGGTGAAGCCTTACGCTGATTTAACGCGGCTGCCACCCGTCGGGGATGACAAACTCCGGCCGCCGGTGAAGGGCATGAAGAAAATGGCACGCTGCGCTCCTTAACTTTTCAAAATTAACCTTGTTATGCTCGCCCATATCTCGCAGCACGCGCGGGTCATAAAACGGCATCCCCATTCCATAGGCCACGCCAATAAGGCGCACCTCATCGCTAACAGCAATATTTCCTGCTCCCTGCCGCGCCTTAAAATCCTGGATCTCTATCTGTAATTGCCTATATATCCGCTGGCGATTCTCCCGCGATAAATTAAGAAAAATTTCGGCATAGCCTTTATTAAAGCTGCTAACGACGTCGACGACAAGATAGGGCGTACTGCCTGTTAAGGCACTATATTGTGCGGTGGATTCTGTCGTGGATTGTGTCGTGGATCGTGCAGTTAATTGCCTCTCGCTATCTGCTACAGGTTGCGTGATTTCAGGCTTTTGCAGGCGACAGCGACGAACCGGTCGGGCCAACGACAGGCTCTGCGGCAGCCGAGGGGTATTCATGATACTGGTAATAGCAACGGGATTTTTAGTCTGCTCGCACGGCAAGTTAACTGGGATCCATTTCGTTATTCTCGGCGAAGCGTCAGCATTGTTCAGACGATTATCCATAGCGTTCCCTCAATTTATTTAATTATAATCAGGATGCCAGTAACATAACTCGCGCCGTTTTTTAATCTATAAGATTTCAATCAAATTCTACTCTTCGCGATCAATAAACGTTGGGAGCTTCAGTGAAAATTAACGTCATTGGCACCAGTGGAAGCGGTAAATCCACCTTTGCCAAAGCGCTGGCGCAGCAATTAGCTATTCCTTATATCGAGATGGATACGCTGTTCTGGAAACCTCATTGGACCGGAAGCAGTGATGCAGAATTATTTGAAAAACTCGAACAGGCGATTTCCCAACCGTCCTGGGTGCTGGATGGCAACTATAAGCGCTCGCAGCCGATTAAATGGCGCGATGTCGATATCATTATCTGGGTGGATTACAGCTTTGGCCGCACGCTGTATCAGGCGGTCAAACGCGCACTGCAACGGGCTAGCCACGGTCAAGAATTATGGGCCGGAACCGGTAATCGTGAAACTTTTCGCCAGAGCTTTTTTAGCCGCGAGTCAATCATCCTGTGGACGCTGAAAACGTTCTATAAAAACCGCCGTCAGTATCAAAAGATGATGATCAGTCCGCCCAATAGCCAAGTGCAGTTTGTTCGCCTGCGTTCACACAAACAGGCCCGGGCGTTTATCGACTCTCTCGGGTTGCAAAACGCCGCAGCAAAAAAAACCTGACATAAAAGTCAGGTTTTTTATCGGTACGTCTCGCTAAGCGCAAGAAGACGGCGTCAGGAATGCTTAGTAATCGACGCCGTTCTCGGCGATATCCATCGCGAAGTAAGACAGGATGATGTCAGCACCGGCACGTTTGATTGCACCCAGGGTCTCGCGCACCACTTTACGTTCGTCGATGGCACCGGCCTGTGCGGCAAACTTGATCATCGCGTACTCGCCGCTCACCTGATAGGCCGCCAGCGGCAGACGGGATGCGGCGCGAATGTCGCTGATCACATCCAGATAAGCCCCGGCAGGTTTCACCATCAGCGCATCGGCACCTTCCTGCTCATCCATCAAGGATTCACGAATTGCTTCACGGCGGTTCATCGGGTTCATTTGATAGTTTTTACGATTACCCTGCAGCACACTGCCGCCCGCTTCACGGAATGGCCCGTACAGTGAGGAGGCAAACTTGGTCGAGTACGCCATGATGGAGGTATCGATAAAACCGGCTTCATCGAGCGCACTGCGAATTGCCTGCACCTGACCGTCCATAGCAGCAGAAGGTGCAATGAAATCGGCACCGGCTGCGGCGGCAACCACGGCCTGACGGCCCAGATTTTTCAGCGTTGCATCGTTATCGACGCCGTGGTCGTGCAGCACGCCGCAGTGACCGTGGGAAGTATATTCGCAGAAACAGGTGTCGGACATGACGATCATTTCCGGCACGGTGTCTTTACAAATACGCGCCATACGCGCCACCAGGCCATTTTCATTCCAGGTGTCGCTGCCGGTCGCATCCATGTGATGCGAAATACCGAAAGTCATCACCGAACGAATACCGGCTTTGGCATAACGCTCAATTTCATAAGCCAGTTTTGACTCAGGAATACGCAGTACACCGGGCATGGTCTCGATTACCGCGTATTCGGAAGTCTCTTCTTCTACAAAGATTGGCAATACAAGATCGTTAACGCTGAACTCGGTTTCCTGAAACAGCGCGCGCAAAGAATCAGACTGTCTTAAACGACGAGGGCGTAAATTAGGGAACTGTGACATGACTACTCCAGCAAAAAAGCGATTTCTAGACTCTCTGCGGCTATAAAAGCTCGCAAACGGTGTTGGTACAAGAAGTACCTACCAAAAATAACTGCGGAGTATTTTATCTGAACTCAAAACGAATTATTTATCTTTACGTAGCAAGTTTATCAACAAATATTACGTCAGCACCCAATGTCCCTCGCTGACCTGACGATAGTTGCGGGTTGAGGGCTGATAGCCAAGCGGCCGCACCGGGCTCTTCAGCTCGTCTGCCTTAATGTGGCGCTTAATGCCGCGCCGCGCGGGATCGGGTACCGGCACCGAGGCAATCAGCTTGCGGGTATAATCGTGCTGCGGATTATCAAAAATCGCGGCGCGCGGCCCAATTTCGACGATTTCCCCCAGATACATCACCGCCACCCGATGGCTAACCCGCTCAACCACCGCCATGTCATGTGAAATAAACAGATAGGACAGATTCATGCTCTCCTGCAGGTCGAGCAGCAGATTGACCACCTGCGCCTTCACCGACACGTCTAGCGCCGAAACGGATTCGTCAGCAACAATCACCTTGGGATCCAACGTCAACGCACGCGCAATACAAATTCGCTGCCGCTGACCGCCGGAAAACTCGTGCGGATAGCGGCGCATCATGTCCGGCGACAGCCCTACCTTGTCCATCAACGCGGCGGCCTTCTCAAGCGCCTCAGCCTTATTCGCCAGACGGTGTTGTAATATCGGCTCAATCAGCGCGTCACCAATTTTCATACGTGGATTCAGGCTGGCGAAGGGATCCTGAAAGATCATCTGTATCCGCTGGCGCATGGCGCGCAGATCCGTTTTGCTCAGATTCATGACGTCGAAGCCATCAAAGTCGATCTGCCCGCCGTAAGGCTTCAGCAGTCGGGTGACGGCGCGGCCGGTGGTCGATTTCCCGCAGCCTGATTCACCCACCAGCGATAGCGTCTCACCCGCGAACAGGTCGAAGCTGATATTTTCCACCGCGTGCACCGCGCCAACCGGTCGTCCCAAAATGCCGCCGCGCACCGGAAAACGTGCGCTAAGATTCTTGACCGACAGCAGCGGCGTTTGCCGGGCGTCAACCTGAATGGCACTTTCGCGCGGTTCGTTCGCCAGCCCAGTTTGCCTGTCTATCGTCGGGAAACGCAGCGGACGGCTGCGGCCGCGCATCGACCCCAAACGCGGGACCGCCGCCAGCAGCGCGCGGGTGTAGGGATGCTGTGGGTCACGGAACAAATCTGCCGTATCCCCGCTTTCAACCACTTCGCCGCGATACATCACCAGCGTACGATCGGCAATTTCCGCGACCACGCCCATGTCGTGAGTAATGAACAGTACCGCCATGCCCTCTTCCTCTTGCAGCGTCTTGATGAGGTCAAGGATTTGGCCCTGAATAGTCACGTCGAGCGCGGTAGTAGGTTCGTCGGCTATCAGCAGCTTGGGCTTAAGCGCCAGCGCCATGGCAATCATAACCCGTTGACGCATACCGCCGGAAAACTGATGGGGGTACTCGTCAAAGCGTGCGCTAGCGTTGGGAATTCTGACCTTTTCCAGCAGTCGCAGCGTCTCTTCGCGGGCGGCCTTGCTGCCCATGCCGCGATGCGTTTTCAGCGTTTCTGCAATCTGGCGGCCGAGGGTAAAGGTCGGGTTAAGCGAGGTCATCGGCTCCTGAAAAATCATTGCCACCTCGTTGCCACGCACCTCGCGCATCTGCTTTTCAGAAAGCCCGAGCAGTCCGCGCTGGTTGAGAGTAACACTGCCTTCAATCTTGCTGGTTCGCGCCTTGAGCAGGCGCATCACCGACAGCGAGGTGACGCTTTTCCCCGAGCCGGACTCCCCCACGATGGCCAGCGTTTCACCGGGATAGACTTCAAAAGATAAGTTGCGCACCACGGGCAGCCAGTCGTCGTCCCCCTGAAAGGAGGTGGTCAGGTTCTCTACCTTTAAAACCGGCTGCGCAGTGGCCATATTTTTTATCCTTTAATTAAAGAGAAGTTGAACGGGCAGAGACTTTGACTTCAGGGGTAAAGGTGAAATCTTTATCGAACGGAAAAGTCGGTACCGTTTTACGCTTTCGCGGCAGTCGCTCCACGAACTGATCGACCACGCCGTCGGAGAGCGCCATCAGATTAGGTCGCGCAATCGGCGCCAGCTCAGGAGACAGATAGCCGGATTTCACCACGACGACGTTGGCCTGCTGCGGGTCGAGGCCGAGCTGCGTAAAGTCGGCAATATGGTGATAAGGCCTGCGGCGAGCGGAGACCACCACGTCGATGCCGTTGACGTGCAGCACCGCCTGTCGTTCAGCCTGGTTCGGTGCATCTAGCAAACGCAGCACGGTAAATTCGGCGTGCACCTGCGGACTGGACGGATCGAGAGAGGCACCCACGGATAACGTTATGCGCGCGTCGACGCCCGCCTCGAAGGCGGCCTCGGTCGCAGGCTGGTCGGTAATACCGGCAACAATGACGCCCGTCGCGCCCTGTTTGAGTAACTCGGCCAGAAGGTCGGCGCGGTCGCCTACGCCACCGCCGGTGGGATTATCGCCAGAATCGGCCAGCACCACCGGGTGCGTCTGGCTGGCAATAGCGTCGCACACGCAGGCTTCTGGCATGTCCGTTTTGCAGCCAAAGACAAAGTCTTCACGCGCGTCCCAATACGCCTGCGCCAGTTTGATGGCCTCGCGTTCAAGCAGCGGGCGATCGGTACCGGTAAAAATAGCCGCCGCCGTGGCACGCGGCTCGTCGGCCCAAACGTAGCCGACCATCAGCGAGCTATCCCACACGCCCTCAATCTGGTCGAGCGCGGGCAGACAGGCATAGAGACTTTTCGCCGGTTCATCCTCGGTACTGGTCCGTTCGCCCGGCAGCACGACCGGGATCGGCACCCAAAGCAGGGTCGGCCTGACGCCGGTTTGCAGGCTCTTGACCAGCATGGAAATCGAACGGCGCATGGTCTCTTCGACGTCGATGTGCGGCGCGGTACGGTAGGTCGAAAACAGGTCGATGGCGTCGATGATTTTCTGTGAAACGTTGCCGTGCAGGTCATAGCTGACGCTAATCGGAATATCAGGCCCGACGACCTCGCGCGCGGCGCTAATCCAGTCACCCTCGGCGTCTTCCATGCCCTCGACGTACATCGCACCGTGCATCGCCAGATAAACGCCGTCGTAGGGTTTGTGCGCCTCGAGCCCTGCCAGCATCTCCGCCTTGAACGCGTCGTAGGTGGCGCGGGATACCGGCCCTCCGGCGATGGCCCGGGCATGAACCGTGGGTAAAAAGGTCGCAGGATAGTCCTGCAGAAAGGCAAAATACGGTGCCGCCAGCAACGCATCGTTGCGCACCACGCGGAAATCTTTTTCTTCATTAAGAACAGGATTATAAGTGCTGCATTCGATATGAATACCGCCAACGGCTATACGCATCTTCTACCTCTACGGGTTGTCAGGGCCATCAAGAAAACGATGGGCCGCAATGCTTGCCGCTGCACGCACCCAGGTATCTTCATCGATGGGGAAAGTTCTCACCGGCGTCAATCCGGCAAAACCGGGCAATACGTTAGTTTCGATCGACTGCTGTACCACCGTGCCGAGCAGCCCGCCGAAGGCACCCGCCTGATGGGCAATGAGTATCAGGCTGGGGTCGAGAATCTGGATCAGCTGGGCGATAGCCAGTCCCAGCGCCGTGCCTGCACGGTGCAGGATGCGGATAGCCGCCGCCGAACCGCCGGACGCCAGCTGCTCCAGCTCCGCCAGACTGCTCAGGCCAAGATTTTCTTCGCGCGCCATCTCCATGATGGCATTCAGCGAGGCGATGGTGTCGAGACAGCCGCGCTTGCCGCAGCGGCACGGTGTCCCGTTTAGCTCCAGCGTGCAGTGGGCAATCTCCCCCGCGCCGCCGTGCAGACCTCGGTGCAGCCTGCCGGCAATAAAATGCGCGCTGCCAATGCCAGCGCCGTGGCTGACCAGCGTAAAGGTGTCGAGGTCTCGCGCTTGCCCAAAGCGTTTTTCACTGACCGCCAACGCCTTGGCGTCATTTTCGATAAACACCTCAAGGCCGGTAGCCGCCGCGACCAGACTTGCCAGCGGCACATCGCGCCAGCCCAACAGCGCCGATTGCACACAGGTTGACTGGTTTTCATCAATAAAACCGGAGAGCGTGACCCCCATGCCAATGAGTCTTGCGGCAGCGTCAGTGTGCCCTTCCAACAAGTCGGGTAACGCGTGGGCGATGTTCTGCGCCAGCGCCTCAGGCTCTCGAGAAAGCGTGAAACCGGCGCGGGCAATAATTTCACCTTGTAAATTAATTAGCGCCATCTGCGCCGGCGTTTGCAGCAGCGAAACGCCGATGAAATAAGCCCCTTCGGGCCGCAGCATCAGCCTGACGGATGGCCGCCCCTGCCCGGGCCCGTTAACGGTTTCTGACTCATGCAAATAGCCCGCGTCGATCATCTCCCTGACCACGCCACCTATGGCTGCCTTGCTCATGCCGCACACCTGCGCCAGTTCGGTACGGCTCAGCCCTGCGGCAGAGTTGATCGCCCCTAATATTTGCCGTTGTAGTGAACTCAGCATTCCGTTTTCGCGCTCTCATTTTTGGCTAATCTGCCTTGACATTAAACTTATAAAATGAATATATCAATGCCAATTAGTTCACAAAATTTACTAAATAATGAAACATAAGCATTTCATATGAAATAAATACCCAGAGATTGTAGAAAATGCCACAAAGGCAATTTTCGCCATCACCGCAACATTGGCAGAGGAAAATCTATGAAAGGTTTCAGAACCATCGGCTGTCCGGGACGTTTAACGTTGCTTGGCTGTGCGCTGCTCGGCGCACTGGCTTCCCCCGCGTACTCAGCCACGTTGACGGTGATGCAAAACGAGGCGCCGCGCAGCATGGATCCGGGCAACCAGACCGCAACCTTCACGGCCACGGTGTTGGATCCGATGTACGAAGGGCTGCTGAAAATGTCGCCCGCGCTGAAGCTCGAACCGGCGCTCGCGACCTCGTGGAGCAGCGACGCCAGTGGGCTGGTATGGACCTTTACGCTGCGCAGCGGCGTAACGTTTCACGACGGCACGCCGTTTAACGCCGACGCAGTCGTCTCCAACTTTGCCCGCCATCTGGACGTGAAACGCGGTCTGGCGGCTAGCGGTCGTCTGCGCACCTTTATCGACAGCGTCACCAAGGTCGATGACCGCACGGTGGTGTTCAAACTGAAGAAACCCTACCCGGCGTTTCTGAATCTGCTGACCACGGGAGCTTGCCTGATGGTCAGCCCGACCGCCGACAAGGCCGGCACACTGGACAGCAAAGCGGTAGGCACCGGCCCCTACAAGATGGTGCAGTACAAGACCGGTGAATACGTGCTGGAAGAAAAAAATCCGGGCTACTGGGGCAAGTCAGACGGCCCCGAAGACATCAAATGGACCTGGAGTTCGGAGTCTTCGGTCATGAATATGGCGCTGCAGGCGGGTGAAGCCGACGTTATCAATCCCGTTCCGCCGCAGTTCGCCCGCATGCTGAAAAACAACCCTAAATTCGTATTGCATGAAAGCCCAGGGGCGTCAGTGTTCTGGGTCGCGCTGAATACCCAGTTAAAACCGCTGGACGACGTGCGCGTCCGCCAGGCGCTTAACTTCGCGACCGACCGCGATGGGCTGGTGCGCGCCATCATGTCTGGTTTCGCCACACCAGCCAATTCCCCGCTGGCACCCATCACTCCCGGTTATGACAAATCGCTTAACCCTTACCCACTGAATATCGAGAAAGCCAAGGCACTGCTAAAAGAGGCCGGGTATGCCAACGGTTTCTCAATGTCTATCGCCGTACAGGGCGCAGACGCGCGTATTGGTCAGGTACTGCAAAGCATGTGGGCCAAAATTGGCGTGAAGCTTGACGTGCGTCAAATGGAAAGCGGCGTCTGGACCAAAGCCGCTTTCGCCGATCCGGCCGGTAAAAAAGCCGACGGCACCGGCGCTATTCTGGCCTCCTGGTCTTCCGGCGTCAGCGGGGCCGACTTGCAGCTACGACCGCTTTATTACTCGGGCAGCTTTGCGCCAACCGGGGCCAACCTCGGGTTCTTCAGCGATGCCAAACTCGACAAGCTGCTTGATACCGCGGCCTCTACGCTGGACGAAAACGCCCGCAATCAGCTCTACGTGCAGGCCCAGCAGGAGATTAACCTACAGGCGCCTCAGGTGCTGCTGTATTACCAGAACGATCTTTATGCCACCGGGGCCAACATCTCCAACGTCTGGATGATCCCCGGTGGAAACGTGATAGTCAAAGACGCCCATAAACAGTAGGAAGCGGCATGAAAGCCTATCTAGCCAAAAAACTGCTGGCCTTTCCGATCATTCTGATTGGCGTATCGCTGCTGATTTTTGTGTCGATCCGCGCACTGCCGGGGGATCCGGCGCGCATGATGGCTGGCCCCGAGGCGACGCAGGAGGCCGTCGATCATATGCGTACGCGCCTTGGACTGGACCTGCCGCTGGTCACCCAGTATGCGCATTTCGCCCGCGACGTGCTGCACGGCAATCTCGGGCTTTCGCTCCAGTCGCAGCAGCCGGTCACCCAGGAGATTGGCGAGCGGCTGCCCTACACGCTGGCGCTGGCGGTGCTGGCCTATTTTCTGGCGATTGTGATTGGGGTTCCGGCGGGCATGATGGGGGCGATTTACCGCAACCGCTGGCCCGATTATGGCGTGATGCTGTTGGCTATTGCGGGTGCGTCGGTGGCGAACTTCTGGCTGGGGCTGATGGCGATGAACACCTTCTCGGTGGAGCTCGGCTGGCTACCGCTGCTCGGTGCATCGTCATGGAAAAGCTACATTCTGCCGTCGGTCACGCTGGCGGTTTTGCCGATGGCGGTGATGGCAAGGATGACCCGTTCGAGCATGCTCGACGTGCTTTCCGAGGACTATATCCGCACCGCGCGGGCCAAAGGGCTGTCGGCGATGAGCATCTACTGTAGCCATGCGTTTCGCAATGCGCTTATCCCGATTGTCACCATTGTGGCGCTGAACTTCGGCAGCCTGGTCGGTGGCGCGGTGGTCACCGAGTCGGTATTCAACTGGCCGGGCATTGGCCGACTGTTGGTCGACTCGGTGCGCTATCGCGATTATCCGGTCATTCAGGGCGTCGCGCTGGTCGCGGTCTGCGGCGTGGTTATCATGAACCTGCTCGGTGAACTGCTGATAGCCCTGCTCAACCCGAAAATAAGGTTTGAATGATGAGCACCCTAACCGCACTCTCTGCGCGCAAAAAGAGCCGAACTGCCCAGGTGTTTCGCTGGTTATGGCGTCATGCTGGCATCACCTTTGGCGGCGCAATCATTGCCGCTATCGTTATCGCCGGACTGCTTGCACCCTGGATAACCGGCCACGACCCCTACACTCAGGATCTGCTCAATACCCTGCTTTCCCCCTCGGCTGACCATCTGTTCGGCACCGACGACTATGGACGCGACATCTTCGCCCGGGTGATTTACGGCGCGCGTATCTCGATTGTCGAGGTGGTGCTGAGCGTGGGGCTGGCGATGCTGATTGGCATCCCGCTCGGCGTCATTTCGGGGATGGCCGGTCGCTACATTGACCTGGTAATTATGTGGGTGATGGACATGCTGTTTGCGTTTCCCGGTATCGTTCTGGCGATTCTGGTGGTCAGCATTCTGGGCGGCGGTCTGATTAATCTGCTGATCGCTATTTCTTTGTTTGCCATTCCGGTTTATGCACGGCTAAGCCGTAACCTGACGCTCGGCCTCAAGCGCATGGAATACGTAGAGGCAGCGCAGGCGCTGGGCCTGTCGTGGTATCGCATCGTGGTGCACTACATTTTGCGCAATGCCGTTGGGCCTATCATCGTGCAGTCGACGCTGACCGCCGGAACCGTCATTCTCGCCGCCGCCAGCCTGTCATTTCTCGGCCTCGGCGTGCAGCCGCCCATGCCTGAATGGGGTACAATGATGAGTGATGGTCGAAACTTTCTCGGCATTAATATCTACCTCTCGCTGTTCCCGGGTCTGGCAATCATGCTGACCGTGCTCGGTTTTAACGTACTGGGCGATGGGCTGCGCGACTTACTGGACAAGCGTTCATGATGGTAAACACAGGCACTGCGGTTTTTTGTGCCGATATCGGCGGTTCATTTATCAAATTTGGCCTCTCCCGCCAGCAGGGCGAGGTTACCGTATTAGCGAAGGTCGCCACCCCAACCCAGTCCTGGGACGAGTTTGTGCTGGCGATGCAGATGCTGCTGAACGAGCACGGCGCAGAGGTTGCTGCGGATGCCCCGTTGGCCATCTCGACTGCCGGACTGGTTTCGCCACAGTCCGGTGAGGTAATGGCGACCAATATTCCGAGCTTTGCCGGGCACAATCTTGCCGCCGAACTCACGCAAATACTCAAACGCAAAGTCAGCGTGGCGAATGACGCCGACTGCTTTGCGCTGGCCGAGGCGCACGTCGGCGAAGGTCAGGGACTGCCGATTGTGGTCGGCATTATTCTCGGCACCGGCGTCGGCGGCGGGCTGGTATTTAACGGACAACTGGTGCGCGGCCACGGCGGCGTCACCGGTGAATGGGGTCATGGGGCGATTACCCGCACCGAGCTGCTGCTGGACAACAAATTGGTCAGAGTGCCTCGTCTGCTCTGCGGTTGCGGTCAGAGCGGATGCCTTGACATGCTCGGCGGCGCCCGTGGCATCGAGCGCCTGCATTTCGAGCTGCACCAGCAAACGCTGACCAGTCATCAGATTATCGAGGGCTGGCAGGCGGGAAGCTTTCAGGCGGTGCAGACCCTCAACGCATGGCTGGCGCTGGTAAGCGAACCTCTTACCCTGATGGTCAACATTCTCGGGGCAACCCGCGTGGTGGTCGGCGGCGGACTTGCCAGCGTCATCCCGCTGATTGCCGCGCTCGACCAGCGAGTGCGTGAGTCTACGCTGCACAAGTATCCGCAGCCGCTGGTGGTCCCCGGAAAATTCGTGAATCAGGGCGGGCTGGTCGGTGCCTCGGTTTTAGGCCGCCAGCGCTGAGTCAAAACGCATCGTCACACGGCTGGCCGACCTTATTCAACGCGTTGATTATCCCCACGCGCAGCTCGGCCAGCGCCCGCTCTTTCTCTTCAATCTGTACCAGCTTGCGTTGCAGGCTGGCCTTCTTCTGTTCGACAGAAAATTGGCTGTCAACCCAGACCGCAAGTACCTCGGCGATTTCACTGAGCGTGAAGCCCAACATTTTTGCATGCTTGATCATCTTCAGCCGCTGCAGGTCAACCGCCGAATAGACTTTATAGTTGTTGCTGCCGTTAGGCTGTGAGGCCTGTTCGAGCAGCCCCTGCCGCTCGTAGTAACGTACCGTATCGCGCGGGACGCCAGCTTTGGCACACAACTCTCCAATGCGCATCGTTCAGCTCTCCGATGAAAGGTTAAAATGGACTTGACCGTAGACCTAAGTCCACGGTTTACCCTGTTTGCAGCATAACCTCAAACAGGAAAACGGGCATGAAATCTTTCAATTATTCAGAAAAAACGGCGCTCATTACTGGAGCATCCTCAGGGATTGGGCTGGAATTTGCCGAACAGCTTGCCGCGCGTGGCGTGAGTCTCGTTCTGGTTGCGCGGACCCAGAACAAGCTGCAAGCGCTGGCCAACAGGCTGACGCAGCAGCATGGCGTGACAACGCGGGTGATTGCACAAGATCTCAGCGCCGTGGACGCCACTGCCACCATCATGGGTCAACTGCATGAAGCCAAAATTTTCCCCGACATTCTGATCAATAACGCCGGTTTTGCCACCTACGGCGTGTTCGATGCGCTTTCTCTGGACCGCCAACGCGAAGAGATTCAACTCAACTGCCTGTCGCCGGTTGAACTGACCCACGCCCTGCTGCCCGCCATGCTAAAACGCGGCGACGGCGCTGTTATCAACGTGGCATCCACTGCCGCCATCCAGCCCGATCCCTACATGGCAATCTATGGCGCGACCAAAGCCTTTTTATTGTCATTCTCCGAGGCGCTGTGGGCCGAGAACCGTCAACGCGGCGTGCGTGTGCTGGCGCTGTGTCCCGGCGCAACGGATACGGCATTTTTCGATGTAGTGAACGCTGAAGAGGCCTCGGTAGGGAAAAGGATGAAGGCCGATGCGGTGGTCAGTCAGGCGCTAAAGGCGCTGGATAAACAGCGTAACTACCTGATAACCGGCTGCAACAACTGGCTGCTTGGCCAGCTGCAAAGATTTGTGACCCGTCGGCGACTGCTGATTATCGCCGAGGGTATCTTGAGGCCTAAGGCTCAACGGTGAAGGGCCACTCTTCGACTCAAGACAGAGTGGCTTTCGACAGGATCAGTTCAAGTCGTAAAAGCAGTCGGCGTCCAGCGTGACGTCGGCGATTTTCTGCACCGGGCCGCGCATATTAACCATAAAGTCTCCCGAGAAGGAGATAGCCAGCTGACCGCCCGGCATGGTGACAGTGACGCGGTCATCCACCAACCCCAGTTTGCGCATCGCACTGGCTGCGGCACAGCTGCTACTGCCAGATGCTAGCGTGTAACCCGCTCCGCGCTCCCAGATACCGATGCTGATATTTTGACGGTCGATAACCTCGACAAACTGCACGTTGGTGCGTTTTGGGAAAATTGCCAGCGTTTCGATTTCCGCGCCCAACTGATGAACCAGGGCTAAATCGAGTTTTTCGACGCGAATAACGCAGTGCGGATTGCCCATCGAGACCAGCGTCGCGTTCAAGTCATGCCCCGCAACCACCAGCGGCTGGTCGAGCATGTGCTCTCCTTCAACGTGTGCAGGTAGCGCAGAGGGGGTAAATTTCGCCTGCCCCATATCGACGATCACCTGATGCGCGCCTTCTGTCACCTCACAGGTCACCTGCCCACCCAGCGTATTCACCAGGAAAGGCTCATGACCGACTCTTTTTATATCAAACAGATAGCGCGCATAAATACGCAGACCGTTGCCGCTCTTCTCTGCTTCGGAACCATCGGGATTGATGATACGTACGCGCGGCACGTCCTCATCATCGATATCAATCAGTAAACCGTCGGAGCCGATACCGTAATTGCGGTCGCAAATTCGGCCGATCTGTTCGAGAGAAAATTGTGCAGCCACGCTTTGATGACAAACCAGATAGTCGTTGCCCAAACCGTGATAACGATGAAAGAGAGAGGAATGCATAGTCAGCTCTGTTGTGTTCGTGAAGAAATAAATGAAGCGTTTTTGGTTTCTATAAAGAATACACAGCGTTAACTCGTGCTGCATGAAAAAATGGCGTTTTAGAAATCGTTTAGCGTCGACAGCACGCGGAGTATGAGCGGTTTGGTTTCATTCTTTCTCCAGACAGCGTGGATAGACACCTCGAGCGGGAACCAGGGCAGTTCGGCAATTTCCACGTTGGCAGAGCGGATACGCGCCAGACTTTTTTGTATAAAGGTGAACCCCAGCCCGGCCTCTACGCAGGACAGCGCGGCCAAAGGGCCAGTGACTTCAAGTCGGATATTCGGGGTAAAACCGCTCACCGCACAGGCGTGCAGCAGCCGAATACGCGCTGCCGGGTTTAGGCCCTCCCGGTCGGCAATCCAGGGCTGCCTGTCGAGGGTTTCAGGCGTCGGCAGCAATAAGCGCTTGTTAACGGGCATCGCTAACACAATGGGTTCCGAAAAAACCTTTCTCTGCTCGAATTCATCGCTTTCTTCGGGAGGCGTGTGCAGCAGTGCGAGATCTATCGTTCTGTCGCGTAGGCTTTCAATTTGCTGCTTAGAGCGGAAGGCATGCAGGTGGATATCAACATCCGGTGAACAATCAAGCCGTGCCAGCGTCTCAGGCAGAAGCCTGGAATGAATCGCCGCTTCGACGTAGCCGATATCAAGCCTGCCGGCGAGACCTTTGCCCAGATTTTTCCCTCTGTCCTTCAACCTGTCGTGATGCTTTAAGAACGCCCGGACCTCGCCAAGAAAATCCTTTCCTTCCGACGTCAGCCGCAAGCGCTTTTTCTCCCGGTGGAAGAGTTCAACACCGAGCTCATCCTCAAGCAGTTGTATTTGCCTGCTCAAAGGCGAGGAGGAGATGTGCAGTTTTTCTGCGGCCTGCCCGATATGTTCAAGCTCACCAACGACGGCAAAAGATCGGAGTATTCTTATATCCACAACAATTTAGGTCCCAAGTGTGCCAAAAAATATTATAGCTGATACTCGCGCTTAACACCATGATGTACTACAGCCAACACATTGAATTTAATCAAGTTGGTCAGTGAGAATTTTTCAGTACGTCCAATCAGAAAAAATTGCGCCTGAAATTGGGACCGTTCCCATTTTAGTCGCTCATAACGTAAGGGTGATGTTAGCAATGTTAAGTATAAATGACATTCGTGTTGAGTGTGGGAACCAGGAAGGCCCGAGAGCCATCATGCTTTCTCCGATGATGGCACAGTGGGACGGCGGCGCTTTCTGCCAACCTCTTCTAGATTGGCTGGCCAATGCTGGCTACAGCGTTGCAGTCTACGATACCGTCGGCCTGTGTAAGGGCACAAAAGATCTGCATGAAGCCACCGCAGTCTGGGGTGAGTTTCTGCTCGAACATGAACCCAATATCGACTTGCTGATAGGGCAGGCTTACGGCGGCGCAATCGCTCAGCATCTCCTCGCCAACGAGCTTGCTTATGTTTCCAAATTTATTGGCATCTCGGCGCCGACTTATTGCGACAGTCTGCTGCGTGAAAAACTAAATGGGGTGCTTATCGATCTGAACGAAATCTCTGCGGAAGCGGGCCTGAAAAAACTCCTTTGGTACATTCGCCCAGATACCGATGACACCCTCCCGCAAGTCGAAGGTCAAGCCCCGGCAGGTACTGTTGAAAGACTGGCGACCGGCTTAAAGCAGCTTCAAAGCGCAGATGCACGTCATATTATCGCCGATTATCAGGGCAGCGCCCTCTGGATTTATGGCAGTCATTCCAGACTCGTTAATACAGTCAACATCGTTCCTGCTAAGGGTCGCAGCGACCATCAAAGCGTAAAACTGCCTCATTGTGGCATGCATCCTTTCCGTGACGTTCCGCTTGAGGCCATTAAGGCCGTGGAAACGTTTTTGCAGGAGGCCATGTAATGAAAAAAGTTCTCGTGCTTCCCGGCGATGGCGTGGGTGCCGAAGTTTGTCATGCAGCGCTGCCCGTATTCACGCTGCTGAATTTACCGATTACCCTCGAGTTTGCTCAAATCGGCTGGCAGTGCTGGCAACAAAGTGCCCAGCCCATTCCGGCCCAGACGTGGGAAAAAATTACCCAGTCTGACGCCGTACTGTTGGGTGCAATAACCAGCAAAGGCAAACAGGATGCCGAAGCAGAGTTGACTCCGGCACTTCAGGGACAAGGCCATAAATACGTATCACCGTTAATCGAGATGCGTCAAAAACTCGAACTTTTTGCCAATGTCAGGCCGGTTTACAGCATCAAACCTGGGCAACGCCCCTTCCGCTGCGTCGTTTTACGTGAAAATACCGAGGGGCTTTACTGTGGTCTGGACCGTCGTGGTATTCCCGAGGAGTATCGCAGCTGGGTTACGCACACCAACATTGACCGTTCAGGGCATCAAGATGTCGCCATGAGCGTGCGAATCGTGACGCGCTTTGGCATGGCACGAATCATCCGTTATGCCTTTGAATACGCCAAAACCAATAACTATCCAAGCGTCACTTATGCGGACAAACCCAACGTGCTTCGTGAAAGCGGCCAGTTTGCCAGCGATATTTTTTGGGAGATTGCAGCAGAGTACCCGGACATTCACGCCGAAATTCACAACGCGGATGCCGTTGCGCTTTGGCTGGTACAGCGACCTGAACGGTTCGGGGTTATTGTCGCCGAAAATATGTACGGTGACATTCTTTCCGATCTCGCAGCAGGCGTGATGGGCGGTCTGGGAATAGCCCCTAGCGCCAACATTGGCGCCGAGACGCCTTATTTTGAACCCGTTCACGGCAGCGCGCCGCGCATGGCGAATAGGGGTAAAGCGAATCCCGCCGCGATGTTCCTCACCATTGGCCTGATGCTTGAGCACTTGGGTTTTGGCAACGAAGCAGAAAAAGTCAAACGTGCGGTCACCTGGGTTATCCAGTCTGGCGATACGCTCACCTATGACCTTGGTGGCAACGCTACAACACAGCAAATGGCCGATAAAATCCTTGAATATATCCAAAACGCTGAAGGCAATGAGCAGGGCAATGTCCTTGCTGGCCTGGTTGAAGATTTGGCAGAGGCCTGAAAATGAGTCATGACTTTATAACCTATTGGCGAGACAGAATTTCGTTTCTCGACGTTCATTATCACGTTTCTCCTGACACCTTTATTCGCCGGCATAACGTAATTACGGCGGGCGAAATCTACAAAAATCTCGGCGGTGCCGTGGTTCTCAAAAATCATCTCGGCGATAGCGTTTCCATGGCCGAAACGGCAAGGCTTTGTGGGCTGCCGGTCATGGGTTCGGTGGTGCTCAATCAGGTGGCCGGTGGGCCAACCTGGAGGAGCGTTGAAGAGTCCTTGTGCAAAAGGCAGGCCGAACACAGCGGAAGAATGATTATTCATCTGCCGACGGTAACCGCCGTGCAAAACAAAAATAAGGTTGATCGGACGCTGGCCAACGACTATTGCGCCAAAGCACGCTCGCAGGGTGTTTCAATAAGTGATGAAAACGGCGCATTACATAAGGACGTCATCGAAATCCTGCACCTGGCGCGCGACAATCCAGTGGTTATTTCGAGCGGGCATACCTCCCGCGCGGAAACGCTGACGCTTATCGAGATGGCGGAAAGAATCGGCGTTCCTCGCCTGATGCTCAACCAACCGGCCAATCCGATGACAGGCCTGTCGGCGCAGGATCTCGTCAATCTCTCAGGCGCGGACTGGCTGTTTATCGAACAGACCGCCCTCACCTATCTGCTCGGCTGGCAGACCTGGGAAGACTATAGCCGCGTTCTCAGCGAAGTGCCGAACGTTGTATACAGTTCGGATCTTGGCCAGACCAGCCAAATCGATCTTCCTGAATGGTATGACCAAAGCCTGAAGTGGTTCGAAGAAATGAACCTGTCAGAGGCACGTAGAAATGCCATCTGGTTGGACAATCCCCTGAAAATGCTGAGCCCCTAGCTAAAATAGCCGCCGTGTTAATGCCCAATAACGGCGGCAACACTTATAGAGAATAAATATGAAAGAAGTCATAAGGAATCGTTTCCTGCTAATGTGCGCCGTGGTGATGATGCTGGTGCTCAGTCTCTTTTCGAGCGACATTTTCCTGCCCGCCCTGCCTGACATTGTCCGCCAATTTGGTGTGACCCCGAGTCAGGGCCAACAGATGCTGGGACACTTTCTTCTCGGTGTCGCACTGATGCAGCTGGTTTATGGTCCACTGTCTGACAGTCTGGGGCGTAAGAAGCTGCTGATTTTCGGGACGAGCCTGTTTATCCTTGCGACCTTTGCCATCATCTACGCCCCCAATTTTAAGGATCTGCTGGCCCTTCGTTTGGCGCAGGCCGTTGGCGCAAGCGCGAGTATCGTGCTCGGGCGCGCAATTATTGGTGACCTGTTTAGCAAAGAGGAAGCCGGTAAAATCTTCCTGACTCTTTTCCCCATCGTGGGTATGTCTCCGGCTTTGGCACCGATGATTGGCGGGCAAATCAGCAATCTTTTTGGCTGGCATGCGTGCTTCATTTTCGCCGGGCTTTTTGGCGTAGTGCTGCTGTTTCTGACGCTGACCGCGGTTCCCGAAACGCTCCCCAGGGAAAAACGCAATCCACTGTCCGCCGTTGATGTGATGCAGGGATATATCGCCCTGCTGCTGTCGCGCCGCTTCTGGCACTATGCGTTGATCCCCTGCATTGCCTATGCCGTTTTTTATGCCTATATCGCCGAGTCTCCTTTTTTACTCCTAAAGCAAGGCGTATCAAATAAAGTCATAGGCTTTACCTACCTGAGTCTCTCGCTGACCTATGTCACCGGCAACCTCATCGCGCGCTGGACAATGTCAAAAGGGCTAACGCTGGATAAGGCGTTGGCGACGGGTTACCTGGTTTTTGTGGCAGGCGGCATTGTGATGTTTCTGACCACCCATTTTGCCCCTAATTTCTATATCGGTTCCATTACCGCGATATCAATCATGACATTAGGAAACGGATTTTTGCTTCCTTTAGGTACTAGCGGCGCAGTCACCGCCGTACCCCATAATGCCGGTTCAGCCTCTGGCCTGATGGGTGCGATGCAGATTGGGGCTGCCGCCATCATTGCCGGCATTATCGGGCCGCTCTCAGGCCATAATCCGCAAACCTTTGGGATGATAGTTTTTGTGCTCGCGATTGCCGGTTTCTTCATTTTCCAGACCACCCGTCGGCTGAGTTATCGCGCTGACCTTAACAGGCAGCTGTCCTAAAAAGTAATTCAGTTCAAATAATGGCCGCAAACGCGGCCTTATATAAACAATAAAAATGTGACCGTAAGACACTTTAAGATGATGGCAGCGGCTTTAAACTTTCTGATTAATATTCCGAGCGAATGATGGTCTTTTTAAACATTTATTTTAATCTTTCAACCCCCAGTTTTAAGCTGAAAATACGCATTAACTTTTAGACACGCGAAAACATCAATATAAATAAAAATCATACCTCCATAACGATTTTATGGCAGACATTGTGCTTTTCAGCCCCTAACGTGGTTGAACGGACACAATATTTATACAGCACAAGATATTGTTTAATATATAAAATTATTTTTATAAGCCGTCACTCTCTGCATGGATGCATCGATATAAAAACGAGAATATTTTTTGAAAGTTTTAATCCGATCACATATTAATAAAAAAAATAGAGAGCGTACCCCATGAGTCAGAACAGTATTGTCGATGTAAAAGCCTGGATAGATTCTCGATCTATTTCGGGTTATCAATGGCTGATTTTATCACTGTGTTTCATCATTATTATGTTTGACGGCTATGACGCCGCAGTGATGGGCTTTATTGCACCGGCACTCATGGATGATTGGGGTATGGGTCGAGGTGCAATGGGGCCAATTCTCGGCGCGGCCATGTTTGGCGTCGCCATCGGCGCACTGGTTGCCGGTCCTTATGCCGACCGCTTCGGAAGAAAACGCATTCTGCTGATTTCCATCCTGTGCTTTGCGGTGTTTAGCATGATGAGCACCTTCGCTCGCACGCCGATGGAAATGGGTATTCTCCGCTTCCTGACCGGCTTAGGTCTGGGTGCCGTCATGCCTAATACCGTCACGCTGGTTTCCGAATACATGCCGGAACGCCGCCGCAGCCTGATGATAACCGTGATGTATAGCGGCTTTAACATCGGCTCCGGACTCGGTGGGTTTATTGCCGCAGGTCTGCTGCCGCACTTTGGCTGGAAATCGGTGCTGTTCCTCGGCGGTATCGTGCCGCTCGTTATGCTGCCTGTGCTGCTGTGGATCCTGCCTGAATCTGCGATGTACATGGTGGTGCGCAACGTTGCCAAAGAGAAGATTGAAAAAGTACTGCGTCGTGCAGGCGGGGTATTCTCAAGCGAAACCAAATTTGTTCTTAAAGCGCCCGTTATCCAGCAGAAAGCCAAGGTGTTCCAGCTGTTCACTCAAGGCTACGCGAAAGGCACGCTGGTGCTGTGGTTAACCTATTTTATGGGCCTGTTCGTTATCTATCTGCTGAACGGCTGGCTACCAACGATTATGCGTAACAGTGGGTTCACGATGGAGCGTGCCGCTATCGTCGCCGGTCTTTTCCAGCTCGGCGGCACCTTTGGTGGCCTGATGGTCGGCGGACTGATGGACCGTTTCAAAGCGCGTCGCGTCATTGCCCTGTTCTATCTCATCGGCATGACCTGCCTGCTGTCGCAGGGCATCGGTAACTTTGGTGCCAACACGCTGGCGGTCTTGGTGTTCTTTAGCGGCGTATGTATTAACGGCGCACAGACTGGATTGCAGGCTTTCTCTCCGGCATTTTATCCGACCGAGATGCGTGCAACCGGCGTTTGCTGGATGCACGGCGTAGGCCGCACCGGGGCGATTATCAGCTCGTCCACCGGCGGTATTTTGCTTGGCCTGTTCTCGGGTCAAAACGTGATTTTCCTGGTTCTGGCCGTCCCGGCGCTGTTGGCTGGCCTGAGTATTTTGATGCACCGTGCGGCGCATCCGGTCGAAATGATCAAAGGTATCGACCTTAATGATATTCCGGAGCTGTCACGCACCATGAATGTTCGTTAATCTTTGATAAAAGATTCATTGATTGAAATTTTTGAAGGAAAATTCCTTCTACCCTTTTAACTGATGCAGTAGAGGCAAACAGTATGGCTAGAATTATCGGCGGATTGGCGGTATCTCATACCCCAACCATTGGTTTTGCGGTTGACCACAACAAGCAAAATGAAAGCGCTTGGTCGCCTATCTTTGAAAGCTTTGCTCCCATGCAAAAATGGCTGGACGAGAAAAAACCAGACGTACTGATCTATGTGTTTAACGACCATGTCACCTCTTTCTTCTTCGATCACTATTCTGCCTTCACGCTGGGCATTGATGATAGCTATGAAGTGGCGGACGAAGGCGGTGGCCCGCGCGATATTCCTGCCGTAAAAGGCCACGCCGCACTGTCGCAGCACATCGGTGCAAGCCTGATGGCCGATGAGTTCGATATGTCATTCTTTATGGACAAACCGCTGGATCACGGCCTGTTCTCTCCGCTGTCGGCGCTAATGCCGCACACGGAAAACGGATGGCCGACGCAGATTGTTCCCCTACAGATTGGCGTGTTGCAGTTCCCTATTCCGACCGCGCGCCGCTGCTATAAGCTGGGCCAGGCACTGCGCCGCGCGGTAGAAAGCTTCCCGGAAGACCTGAAAGTGGCAATCGTTGCCACCGGCGGCGTATCTCACCAGGTTCACGGCGAGCGTTGCGGATTTAACAATCCAGAGTGGGACGAGCAGTTTGTTGACATGCTGGTTAACGATCCGGAACGTCTGACCGAAATGACCATCGCCGAATACGCGACGCTGAGCGGCATGGAAGGTTCGGAAGAGATCATGTGGTTGGTCATGCGTGGCGCACTGTCTGCCAACGTCGAGAAACTGCACCATGCGTACTATCTGCCGTCGATGACGGGGATTGCAACCCTGGTGCTCGAGAACAAATCTCGCGAAGCCCCGGTCGACGTGCACCAGCGTCAGCGCGACAAAATTGCCCTGCAAATGGCCGGCGTTGAGAAGCTTGAAGGCACCTATCCGTTTACCCAGGCGCGTAGCCTGAAAGCGTTACGTATCAACCGTTTCCTGCATCGTCTGATTCAGCCTGCGTGGCGTGAGCGCTTCCTGAGCGAACAGCAGGCGATGTTTGATGAAAACAAACTGACAACCGATGAACAATCGATGATCCGCAGCCTCGACTGGCGTTCAATGATTCAGTACGGTGTCAGCTTCTTCCTGCTGGAGAAACTGGGTGCAGTGGTCGGCGTATCTAACCTGCACATTTACTCTGCTATGCGCGGCCAGACGCTGGAAGAGTTCCAGAAAACACGTAACCAGCAGGTTCTTTATTCTGTTGCGGGGAAAGCCAAGGCATGAGTATTTTCGACCAGCCTAAAATAGACACGCACCACCACGTTTTTGATCCGATCAATTTTCCCTATATTGCGGATACGGCTTATCGCCCAGAGGGGCATGAGATTGGTACGGTGGAATATTATCAGTCGGTGATGCAGGCCTATAACATCCGTCATTCGCTGATAGTGGGGCCAACTTCCGGCTATAACACCGACAGTCGCTGTCTGCTGGACGCCCTTGAAAAAGGCAATGGCCGTTTTCGCGGTATTGCGGTGGTGCCTTTTGACAGCAGCCTTGAAAGGCTAGCCGAATTGAAACAGGCTGGCGTCGTCGGTATCGCACTTAATGTCGCGATGCTCGGAGTCGATCCTTTTATCGCCTTCGACGATATGATGGGCAAACTTGCCGAGCTCAACATGTTTGCCGCCATTCAGGTTCAGGATGACCAGCTTTTGGCGTTGATGCCCATGCTGGCGCGCAGCAGAACCAAACTGCTGTTTGACCACTCTGGTCGCCCTGATGTGAGCGCAGGTTTGCAGCAACCGGCTTTCCAGTCGCTGCTCTCGCTCGGCGACAGCGGCCGCTGCTGGGTCAAACTGTCTGGATTGTCCAAGTTCAGCCGTCAGCCCTTCCCTTACGGCGACGGTCATGCCTATCAGCACGCGCTGCTTGAGGCATTTGGTGCTGACCAGTGCATGTGGGGTTCTGACTGGCCGTTCCTGCGCGCCGAGCACCGTATGGACCTGGGCACGTTATTGATGCTGGTAGAGCGTCTTTTCCCTGATGAAAATACGCAGAGAAAAATCATGTGGGAAACGCCGAAAAGGCTGTTTGGATTTAAGGATTAAGGAAAAAGAATGCAGCGTAAAATTGTGGTACTGAATGGATGTAATCTCAACCTGCTCGGCACTCGCGAGCCTGAAACTTACGGTCGCGATACGCTGGCCGACATCGAAGCACTCTGCCGCAAGACGGGTGAAGAATGTGAGGTGGAGATTGAGTTCTTCCAGACCAACTTTGAAGGTGAAATGATTGAGAAGATTCAGTCATGCCGTGGCAACACCAGCGCACTGGTGCTCAACGCCGCCGCCTGGACCCATACCTCGGTGGCGATTCGTGATGCCGTGACCGCTATTGATGTGCCGCTGTTTGAGGTGCATATCACCAACGTTCACAAGCGTGATGCGTTCCGCCATCACTCCTTCCTGTCCGATGTGTCAGTGGGTGTTATTTGTGGTTTTGGTATTCAGGGTTACGAATACGCGATCAGAAAAGCCGCTTTACTCACTAAAAGTTAATCAAGATCAATAAAAAGCCAATCTTCGTTAACAACAATTGAACATCCGTCCCGAGAGGCGTACACCTGACCTGAGCTCCCGCAACGGCAAAGAGCATGAGAACTCTTTGCACTGCGCGTAGCACCTGAACAAGAGACTCATTCTTAACAGAGGACAGGCTGTATGTCTAACCATGGAAAAGTAGCTTTGGTAACGGGTGGCGGCCAGGGTATCGGCCGTGCAATTGCACTGCGTTTGGCGAAAGACGGTTTTGCGGTCGCCGTTGTCGACTTCAACGGCGAAACCGCTAAAAAGGTAGCAGAAGAAATCAATCAATCCGGTGGCAGAGCGATTGCTCAACTGGCGGATGTCTCGGATCGCGATCAGGTATTCTCTGCGGTGGAAGCCGCAAAACAGCAGTTGGGCGGCTTTGACGTCATCGTCAATAATGCGGGCATCGCCCCCACCACCCTAATTGAAGATATTACGCCTGAAATCGTCGACAAAGTTTATAACATCAACGTCAAAGGCGTTATCTGGGGCATTCAGGCGGCGGTTAGCGCGTTTAAATCCCTCGGACACGGTGGAAAAATCATCAACGCCTGCTCTCAGGCGGGCCACGTCGGGAATCCCGAACTCGCCATCTACAGCTCAAGCAAATTTGCGGTGCGCGGCCTGACCCAAACGGCAGCACGCGACTTGGCTCCGCTCGGCATTACCGTCAACGGCTACTGCCCCGGCATTGTGAAAACGCCGATGTGGGAAGAGATCGACCGTCAGGTGTCTAAAGCGGCAGGAAAACCTGTTGGCTACGGAACGCAGGAGTTTGCGAAAAACATCACCCTCAAACGCCTTTCCGAACCGGAAGACGTGGCTGGCTGCGTGTCCTATCTCGCCGGTCCTGACTCCGACTACATGACCGGCCAGTCGCTGCTTATCGACGGTGGCATGGTCTTTAACTGATTAATGCTCGCCTGTGAGCCTGTCTGCCGTTGCGGCAGGCAGGCTTTTTTAGGGCGTTTAAAGGCTTTCCCGCAATAAAAATGGCGTTATCAGCGCACAAAAATCCTCGGGACACTCCTCGGTAATAAAATGCCCGCAGTCGCTTACCATCGCGCTTTCAAGCATTGGTGCGACCTTCTGCATCGTCTCAAACGGCGCATTGCGCGTCGCATGGGAGGCTCCGATGGCCAGAACCGGCATGGCTAACGGCGTCAATGCGCGTTTCTGATTCTGGCGAATCGTTTTCGGAATGGCACGATAATAGTTAAATCCGGCGTGTAGCCTGCCCGGCGCGCTGTAGGCCTTAACGTACTCCTCCGCCGCCACCCTGTTACGTTGCCACGACCATTTATCAAAGATATAGCCCAGATACTGCGCCTCGCGCCCCTGAGTCAGCGCCTCGGGTAAATCGGCCAGCTGGTTGAACATGAAATGCCACAGGAACAAATTCTCTTCACCACTGACGAAGATTTCAGGTGCGGGCGCTAATCCGGGGATAACCGCCTCAGTCAGCACCATTCGTTGCACCGCATCAGGAAAGTCAGCCCCCATTGCGTACCCTACCCACATGCCGATATCGTGACCGATGAGTGAGTAACGCGCGTGACCGAGATGCTGCATCAGCTGATTGAGCAGCGCGGCAATATTGCCGGTATCGTACCCGCCACACGGCGGACTCGACTCACCGGTGCCGGGAGAGTCGATGGCGACGGCGGTGAATCCCGCCTGCGCGAGGTGTTTCATTACGTCGCGCCACGTATACCAGGTCTGCGGCCAGCCGGGAATCAACAGCACCGCAGGGCCTCGCCCTTGCGTCACGTAGTGCAGACGGCGATGACCCACCGTCAAATAGTGATGCTGTTTGGCTGCCTGTTGTGCACAAAAATAGTCTTGAGTTTCCATGCTTTACGCCTTCTGTCCGTTTATGCCCAACAGCTGTTGCAGCTGCTTAACGCTCACCGGTGCGGCGGCAAAGTCATCGAACACTTTTTCCGTTACATGAAGGATATGTTGGCGAATAAATTCAGCGCCTTCGCGTGCACCATCGTATTGATTTTTCAAACAGCATTCCCACTCAAGCGTCGCCCACCCGGCATAGTCGTTTTGCGCTAATTTGCTGAAAATACCTTTGAAATCAACCTGACCGTCGCCCGTTGAACGGAAGCGACCCGCGCGATTGATCCATGACTGGTAGCCGCCGTACATCCCTTGACGGCCGCTTGGCGTGAATTCAGCATCCTTAACGTGAAACATGCGGATAACGTCTTTGTAGATATCCAGGTAATCCAGATAGTTAAGCTGTTGAAGCACAAAATGACTGGGGTCAAAAAGGATGTTGCAACGCGGGTGGTTACCGGTCCGCTCAAGGAACATTTCAAATGACACGCCGTCATGCAGGTCTTCACCGGGATGAATTTCATAACACAGATTAACGCCCTGCTGGTCACAGGCGTCGAGCACCGGTAACCAGCGGCGAGTCAATTCGTCAAATGCCGCTTCAACCAACCCTTCCGGGCGCTGCGGGAAAGGAAAGATATACGGCCACGCCAGCGAGCCTGAGAAGGTGCCCATCTCGGTCAATCCGAAGCGTGACGAAGCTTTGGCGGCGGCCAAAAGCTGCCCTTTCGCCCATTCGGTTCTCGCAGCCGGATTACCGCGCAGCGACGCGGGCGCCAGGTTGTCACACAGCGATTCATAGGCAGGATGAACGGCCATCAGCTGGCCAAAAATATGCGTCGTCAATTCGCTAATGACCAGCCCCTCTTCCGCCAGCATGCCACGGATATCGTCACAATAGCTCTGGCTTTCGGCAGCGACGTTGACGTCAAAGAGGCGTGTATCCCACGCCGGAATTTGCAGCGCTTTAAAGCCATTCTCGGCCGCCCATTTTGCAAGAGTCGGCAGGCTGTTGAAAGGCGCGAGGTCATCACTAAATTGTGCCAGATGCAGGCTGGGTCCTTTTATGGTTCTCATCGTGTTACCCTATTGTTTGTCGATTGACAAACAATAGGGGCGATCGACACCCTTTGCCAAGCCTTTTACGCGAACTGAGCACAAATGGCTTAGTGTAGAAAGCCAGACACTCCTGATTTTGAATGTTATTTTTTGGCGTCTGGCGGATAATAATCCATAAAATTTGCATCAATGAGAGAGCATGATGGCCGGAAGACCGAGAGAATTTGACCGCGATACCGCGCTGAACGACGCCCGAGACTTATTCTGGCGCTGCGGCTATGAGGGCACGTCGATGTCAAGTCTGGTTGCGACACTGGGCATCGCATCGGCACGCATTTATAAGGCTTTCGGCTCAAAGGAGCAGCTGTTTCGGGAAGCCGTTGCGCATTATGAGGAAAACGAAGGCGGATTCGCCGAACGCGCACTCAGGGAGCCGGACATTACCCACGCTATCTCCCGCTTGCTGGAGGACGCCGTACTGCTGTACACCGCCCAGCCGCTTCACCTTGGCTGTATGGTGGTCTCTTCCACCAGCGGACTTAGCGATGAGAATCAGTCTCTCGCCGAGTGGCTTTCACAGCAGCGCAATCAAAGAACGCAGGGCATTATCGACAGATTCCGTCGGGCGGCACAGGAAGGGCAACTCTCCGCCGACGCCTCGGCAGACCTGCTGGGAAACTATTTTGCTACCGTCCTGCACGGCTTGTCTGTTCAGGCGCGTGACGGCGTGAGTCGAAACGACTTATCGCAGGTGATTGCCCTGTCGCTGAGGCTTTTAGAAACCGCGAGGTCAGTGCCAGACCGCTGAAAGTAGTTAGAATAAACATAGATTTTTTCGTTCGTTGTCATTTATGCCGCCATCATAAAAACTCCGCTCATTAAATAATAATCAAGGTGCGGCAATGACAACACAATCCCTCCCACAGCCTGAATATAGCCGCAATATGCGGCTGATTGGGCACAAGGTGTCACAGGGGTTTTTCCATCATCGACGCACGTACTTTTCAGTGCACTGGCGTCGTTTTTCCTCCCTCCACTGCGCACATTTGCTGTTCAATCGCCGAGGGCATTTTCTCGCCCTTCCAGAAGGCATCACCTATCCTAGGTATCTGATTAAAAAAGTTGAACCTTGAAAAAACTGAGGTAATAGGGCTACACTGCCAAGGTCAATTTTGTGACGGGGATCGGCTATTGCCCACGTTAATTGAAGGTAAGTGTCAGGAACGCATGATAACTATTTTGGGAGTGCCTTTTCAGTGAACAAAACCATGGTCAAAAATATATTATCGCTCTTCATGATACAGGGAGCCGGATATATTTTACCCCTTATCACACTCCCCTATCTGGTAAGAGTGCTAGGACCTAGTGAATACGGTGTACTCGGATTCTCGTTAGCCTTCGTCCAATATTTCACCCTTCTCGTCCAATACGGTTTTGATCTCTCCGCCACCAATAAAATAGCCATTCATAAAGACGATAAAACGCTGGTCAGTCAGGTGTTTTGGGGAGTGCTGTTTTGTAAAACCATTTTAGTCATCCTTGGCGCGCTGCTGATGGTGGCGATCCTGCTTCTTGTGCCCGGCCTCAAAGATTACAGCACGGTCATTATTGTTTCTTACACCTCGGTTGTCGGCGCGGCCTACGTTCCCTCCTGGCTGTTTCAGGGCAAGGAAAAGATGGGCTGGATGGCAATCTCGAATATATTGGCCAAAATTGTCACCATCCCGCTGATCTTTATTTTCGTGAGTTCTCCGGCTGATACCTGGATTGTGGCCCTGATTACCGGTGCAGGATTCATTCTGGGCTCTCTGTTTAGCTTCTACATGATTTATCGCGAGAAGTGGATTGAATGGACCCGTCCGACCCTTGGGCAGCTCAAAGAACTTATTCAGGACGGGCGCTATATCTTCCTGTCGAATATTGCGGGCAGCCTTTACGTCAACAGTATCCCGGTATTTCTGGGATTTGCCGCAGGGCCAGTTACCGTAGGCTACTATGTGGCAGCAGACAGGATCCGCCAGGCGATACAGGGTTTGATGAGCCCGGTGACCAGCGTGTTCTACCCTAGAATAAGCTCGCTGATGTCGATTGATAAGGCCAAAGGCCTGAGAATGATTCGGCTATTGCTGGTCGGACAAAACGCGGTCGCGCTGCTGATGACGCTGTTGCTGATGATTTTCTCCCATCAAATCATTGATCTCTTTTACGGTAAGACCTATCACGAATCGATTTCTATCCTGGTGCTGCTCGCCCCGCTTATTTTCTTTATCAGCGTGAGCACGGTATTAGGGGTACAGGGGATGTTAATTATTGGGATGAGAAAAGAGTTTAGCCAGATACTCTGGTTGGGTGCGATACTCAATACTGTGATTATTTTCCCATTAATATGGTTGGCAAGCGCAGACGGTGCGGCTATTTCGGTGCTGGTCACCGAGGCGCTGGTTGCGATTTTGATTGTATCCAAAACCAAGTCCATATGGAGACGTTCTTAAATGTCTGATGAACAGAATATAGTTAATTCAACCCCATTGGCCGGGGTCGTGGTTTGGTACAATCCTACAGAAAAAGAAGTCGACAATATTCGCAGCTATGTCGGCTTCCTGAAAAACCTCTACGTGATCGACAATTCGGCGAATGATAATTCAGCCCTGCTCAGCTCGCTTAATCAGAATGACGGGCATATTCAGTACATCCCGAATCTTGATAACCTGGGCATCGCCACCGCGTTAAATAAGGGCTGTAAACGCGCTCTCGAACAAGGTTATGACTGGATATTGACCATGGATCAAGACTCCAGTTTTGATCCCGTCGAGATGAGCAAGTTTATTGCCTCATTCGAAAGCAAAAAGATTGAAGACCCGAGTATTGCGCTCTTCACGCCGTGGACTAATGAATTTCATCCCATCGGCTACGCGACGCGGGTCATCACCTCAGGCAACCTCCTCAATCTCACCGCCTATCAACAGATTGGCGGCTTCGATGACAAATTATTCATCGACGAAGTGGACCACGACCTGTGCTACAAGCTGACCCAGTTTAACTACAAGATTTATACCTTCGATAACGCACGGATGCAGCACAAAATCGGTGACGCGAAGTCGCACGCTTTCCTGTTCCCCCGCCGACTCCTGGTGATGCACCACGGTGCCGTCAGAAAGTATTACATCATCCGTAACCGCTTCCTGCTGCGCGAACGTTTCCCTGATTTCACTCGGGATTATGCCAAGTTCAATATCATGTTACTGCTCGGCGTTATCTTCTTTGAGAAACAAAAGTGGCTGAAACTACGTTACATGTTCAAAGGCTACTGCGACTACAAAAGAAACCGACTGGGCCGTATGCGATAGATTAGCCGACAGAAAACAACGCGCCGGAATACCTATCCCGGCGTAAACTTCAGTTAGGAGTCCAATGAACACCCTCATCGTTGTCGATATGCAAAACGGCGTTTTTGCGACCCCGCGCTTTCAGGCTCAAGAGAAAATTCAGAAGATAAACGCCTTGATTACTGCCGCAGACAGAGTGATTTTCATCCAGCACGAGTGTGACGGCATGATGGAGGGGAGCCAAAACTATGCGCTACTGCCTGATGTTTTGACCCCCAAAGAGGTCTTTTACGTCAAAAAAACCGCCTGTGACGCGTTTTCACACACCTCTTTGGCCAGCCTGCTGAAAGAACTTTCGGAGCAGGCGTTTACTATTTGCGGTTGCGCGTCAGACTACTGCCTGGACAGCACCATCAAATCGGGCTGCGCCGCAGGGTATCGCATCACCGCCGTAGCAGATGCGCACACCACGTCGGAAAGAAAATGGGTTTCCGCCGAGGCGCTGATCAATCAGCATAATGAAGTTTGGGAAAACTTTGACCAACCAGGCAATCCAATTCTGGTAAAACCCACCGCCCAGGTGCTGACAGAATGGCAATCCTGACTCAAAAATGATCGCTTACCGAGCTCGTCATGCCCTCAACTCCCCGCGCTGAGGTAATCAAATTCAGCAAATGCTGAGCCGATTTGCACTGCGAGGTCCGCCGCCATGCCAGCGCGACCTGCGTGGTGATCCGTTGGTTCGAGACAGGCAGGCAGCGGACGTTATCGGCATCGATTTTACTTAACGAGGCCGGTACCAGCGCATAGCCAAAACCGGTCGCCACCATGCTCAGCGACGAAGCAATCTGCGGGCACTGCTGGCCTAGATTCGGCGTGAAGCCTGCGTCTTCACAGGCCGCAATCACCGCATCGTACAGTCCTGGCGACAGATCGCGGGGAAAGGTTATCAGGGTTTCATTACGTAGCTCACCCAGTGAAACGCTCGCCCCCCGGCTCAACGGATGCATCTTGGGCAGCGCGACCATCATCTCCTCGTTATCAATCACCCGCAGGTTAAATTCCTTGCTGCGCTCGCACGGCAAACGAATAAACGCCAAATCGATGGTGCCCTCACTCAGCGCAGTCATGAGTGCTGACATGTCCTTTTCCTGAGGCTCCAGCTTCACGCCGGGATATTTGTCGCGATAGTGATGCAACAGCGAGAAGACCTGCGGATTAAACGCCGACGAGCTGGCAAAGCCGATGCGTAAGAAGCCGTTCATACCTCGCGCCACGCTGCGGGTGCGCTCCAGGGCGGCATCGGAGAGTTTAAGGATAATCCGCGCGTCCTCATACAGCACTTGACCGGCCTCGGTTAGCTCAACGCCGCGCGTTAAACGCCTCAGTAATGACGTACCCACTTCATGCTCAAGCCGTTGAATTTGCTGACTCAAAGGGGGCTGCGAGATGCCGAGGCGTTCCGCTGCCCGGGTAAAATTAGTTGTCTCTGCTACGGCAACAAAGTAACGCAGATGACGAAGTTCCATATTAAAAACGTCTCAAAGTGAACACCTCTTCATATTGGAACTCAGGGCGGAATGGAGTCAACCTTTAGTTAATCTTGTTAATGGATTTTCCGGAGCCCCCGTATGAGCAACCTTTCTGTTTCACGTTCCAATGTCCTCTATCAGGCTTCTTTGATGAGCGCCCTACTCAGCGGCGTCTATGAAGGCGATACCACCATGGCGCAGCTGCGCGAGCACGGTGACTTCGGCCTTGGCACTTTCAACAAACTCGACGGCGAGCTGATCGCCTTCGACGGCAACATCTTCCAACTGCGCGGAGACGGCACCGCGAGACGCGCCACGTCCGACCAAAAAACGCCGTTTGCGACGATGACATTCTTTAACCCCACTAATGAATACAAAATAGACTGTCCGCATACCCGTGAAGAGATTCATCAGGTCATCGATAAGGTCATCGCCAGTCAGAACAGCTTCTGCGCCCTGCGCATTGACGGCGAATTTAGCCGTGTCGATACCCGCACCGTACCGGAACAGCATCGTCCCTATAAACCGATGCTTGAGGCGGTGAAACAACAGCCCACCTTTCACATCGAGAACAATCGCGGCGTGCTGATCGGTTTTCTAACCCCGGAATACATGCAGGGCATCAACGTTGCGGGCTATCACGAACACTTTATCAACGAGGCGCGCAGCAGCGGCGGTCACGTGCTGGACTATCAGGTCGAGCGCGGCACGCTGAAGTTTGGCACCGTTGAAAAGCTGATGATCGACTTCCCATGGGACACCGATTTCCTCAATGCCAACCTCTCGCCAGAGAACCTGCAGGAAGCCATTCGGGCCGTTGAGAGTTAACAGGAGCGATAAAAATGAAAGAATCAAACAGCAGTATCGATAAAAACGATGAATGGAAATGCGGCGCGGACCTGGTCGTCGCTCAGCTCGAAGCACAGGGCGTCAAGCACGTCTTCGGCATTCCCGGGGCCAAAATAGACCGCGTCTTTGATTCGCTGGTCGACTCGAAAATCGACACCGTCGTGGTCCGCCACGAAGCCAACGCCGCGTTTATGGCCGCTGCGGTCGGACGCCTCACCGGCAAGGCGGGCGTGGCGTTAGTCACCTCCGGTCCGGGTTGCTCTAATCTAATCACCGGCGTGGCCACCGCCAACTCTGAAGGTGACCCGATGGTGGCGTTGGGCGGTGCGGTGAAACGCGCCGACCACCTGAAACAGGTGCATCAGACGATGGACACCGTGTCGATGTTCAAACCGGTCACCAAATATTCGGCCGAGGCTATCTCCTCCTCCGCGCTGGCAGAGGTAGTTTCCAACGGTTTTCGCGCCGCCGAATTCGGCCGTCCTGGGGCCGCATTTATCAGCCTGCCGATGGACCTTATCAATAAGCCGACGCGGGGCAAGCTGCTGGCCTCCTATTCGCCAACCCTTGGCAGCGCGCCGCACAGCGCCATTCTTGAAGTCTCTAAATTACTGGAGAAAGCCAAGAATCCAGTCTTGCTATTAGGTCTGATGGCCAGTCAGCCCCCTAACGCCGAGGCAATTCGCCGTCTGCTGCATAAAGGCGACCTGCCAGTCACCAGCACTTATCAGGCGGCAGGGGTTATTGACCAGGCTTCATTCCACCGTTTCGCGGGCCGCGTTGGACTATTTAACAATCAGGCCGGTGACCGCCTGCTGCGCAACGCCGATCTGGTGATCACTATTGGCTACAGCCCGGTCGAGTACGAACCTGCCCAGTGGAGCAACGGCACGGCCAAACTGGTACACATCGACGTGACGCCCGCCGAGACCGACAGCCTGTATCAACCTGAAATCGAGCTGGTCGGCGACATCGCCGCCACCGTGGACCTGCTAACGGAGCAGGTAAAACAGCAGATTGCGCTGAGCCCGGCAGCCATCGATATCCTTGAGGAACGCCGTTTACAGCGGCAGTTGCTGGATCAGAAAGGCCGCAGCCTGAATCAGTTTGCCATTCACCCGCTGCGTCTGGTGCGCGCGATGCAGGACATCGTCAACAGCGACGTGACCCTGTGCGTGGACATGGGCAGCTTTCATATCTGGATTGCACGCTATCTTTACAGCTTCCGTGCGCGTCAGGTACTTATCTCCAACGGCCAGCAAACGATGGGTGTCGCACTGCCTTGGGCGATTGGTGCGGCGCTGGTCGAGCCTGGCCGCAAGGTGGTGTCGGTATCCGGTGACGGCGGTTTCATGCAGTCAAGCATGGAGTTGGAAACCGCGGTACGACTGGGCGTGAATCTGCTGCATATCATCTGGGTCGATCAGGCCTATAACATGGTGGCGATTCAGGAGGAGAAAAAATATCATCGCACTTCTGGCATCGAATTTGGGCCGATTGACTTCAAGGCCTACGCCGACGCCTTTGGGGCCAAGGGTTTTGCGGTAACCTCCGCCGATTCGCTGGAGCGCACCCTGCGCGCCGCGATGGACGTACAAGGTCCGGCGGTGGTGGCTATTCCGGTCGACTACAGTGATAACGCGCTGCTGATGAGCCAGTTGAACATGAACGAGATTTTCTAAAACGCTCCGCCAGACGCCACATCATTGCGGCGTCTGGCCTTATTGCTCACTCGTTGGGTGAAACAACTCCGCCATAAAACTCTCCAGCAGCAGATTCTTGTTACTCCCTTTTCGAGTGGTCACCACAATATCGGTATTCAACGACAGCCGATGCGGATTTATCGTCAGCATCTCGCCGCGTTCGACCCAGATATTGGCGTAATGATCGGGTAAAAAACCGACGAACTTTCCGGTGAGGATCAGAAAGGCAATGCCCTCACGATCGCTGGCCCGCGCCGCCGCCTGCATTCGACCATAAAGCGCGAGCGTCTCCGGAGTAATACGTCCATTGGGCACCACCGCGTCCAAACCGGCTATTGCCGCCTCGGGCAGTTCGCCGCTATGCGCAAACAACGGATGCTGCCGACCGCAATAGAGAGAGGATTTCTCACTGTAGATAGCCCGATAGTCGAGACCTGAAAGCGGTGACGTCATCGGAACCACGCCGACGTGCAGCCGACCATCCAGCACCTTTCTCTCAATCTCTTCCTGCGTCGTCATGCTGATATTGATGACTACGTCCTTCCCCTTGCCGCGCAGGTGCGACAGCGCATTGGTGACCTTCATCTGCGGTTGGGTTATCAGGTTATTGATGATGCCGATGTTAAACTCGCCGCGCAGATGGTCGTGGATCTGATTGACCTGCTGACGAAAGTTTTCAACCGCCGCCAGCAGCGTTTCGCTGTCTCGCAGCACCACCCGCCCCTCTTCGGTCAGCGCGAAACCGGCCCTGCCGCGTTGGCAAAGCCGGATCCCCAAACGTTTCTCGAGGTCCCCCATGTGCAGGCTTATCGACGAACGGGTGATGCCCAGCAGCGTTTCGGCGGCGGTAAAGCTGCCGCATTCCGCTACCGTTTTGAATATCTTCAGTAATTTGATATCGACATCGGCAATCTGACCAATTTTGGATTTTGGCATTTAGGTGAGTAATCCAACATCTGAGCGTGAGTTGTTTTAGATTTAACTCACCCGGCGAATCATTGCAAACTCTCTGTCATCACCTCATTTAACAAGACCGGGACAGACGCCATGACCAACGCCTTTGACGTAGATAAACTCAATCTGAATGCGCATTGGATGCCGTTCAGCGCCAACCGCAATTTCCACCGCGATCCGCGCTTTATTGTCGGTGCCGAAGGGCAATGGCTGTTCGATAACGACGGGCGCAAGATATACGACAGCCTGTCGGCGCTGTGGACCTGCGGGGCCGGTCATGTGCGTGGCGAAATTCAGCAGGCGGTGAGCAAACAGCTCGGCACGCTCGACTACTCGCCGGGATTCCAGTTCGCGCATCCGCTGTCTTTCCAGCTGGCAGAACGCATCGTTAATCACCTTCCCGACCCGCTCAACCACGTGTTTTTCACCGGATCCGGCTCTGAGTCGGCCGACACGGCGGTGAAACTGGCGCGGGCCTATTGGCGTATCAAAGGTCAAGCCTCAAAAACCAAACTGATTGGTCGCGCGCGCGGTTATCACGGAGTAAATATCGCCGGCACCAGCCTCGGCGGCATCGGCGGTAACCGCAAGATGTTCGGTCAGTTTATGGACGTCGATCACCTGCCGCACACGCTGCAAAGTGGAATGGCGTTTACGCAGGGCATGGCCGAAACCGGCGGGGTTGAGCTGGCCAACGAGATGCTCAAGCTGATTGAGCTGCACGACGCTTCTAACATCGCAGCGCTGATTGTCGAACCGGTTTCAGGCTCTGCGGGCGCAATTGTGCCGCCAAAGGGCTACCTGCAGCGCCTGCGCGAGATTTGTGACCAGCACAATATCCTGCTGATTTTTGATGAGGTCATCACCGGCTTTGGCCGCATGGGCCGCTGGTCGGGCGCAGAATACTTTGGCGTCACGCCGGACATTCTCAACTTCGCCAAACAAATCACCAACGGAGCCGTGCCGCTGGGTGGCGTGGTCGCGTCGAGTGAAATTTATCAGACTTTTATGTCGCAAAACCTGCCCGAGCATCTGGTTGAATTCCCGCACGGCTATACCTATTCGGCGCATCCGGTGGCCTGCGCCGCCGCGCTGGCAACGCTGGATATTCTCGAGAATGAGCAGCTTATCGCACGTTCCGCCGAGTTGGCCCCCCACTTTGAGCGGAAAATTCACGCCCTGAAGTCCTGCCCGAACGTGGTGGATATCCGTAACTGCGGCCTGGTCGGGGCTATCCAGCTGGCTCCACGCGATAATGATGCGGCCATCAGGCCGTTTGATGCCGGCATGGCGCTGTGGAAAGCCGGTTTCTATGTGCGTTTTGGCGGAGATTCGCTACAGTTCGGGCCAATGTTCACCGCAGGACAACAGGATCTCGACCGCCTGTTCGACGCCGTGGGCGACGTGCTGCACAAGCTTGCCTGAGGATGATTTTCCCGAATGAGGCGGTTATTTGCTTTAGCGATGGCGAAGGAGACCCTGCTGCCGTTACTGAAAAAATCGTTATGGTCTGAATGCGGTCGAAAACGGCAAAGGTCTCGCTAGCTCGCCTGCGAGCGGATCGCTTCAATAATAGCGTTGGCGGCCGGGGACAGCAGGCTTCCGGCGCGATAGGTAATGCCGATTGCGCGACGGGTGTCGGCAAGCTCCACGTTGAGCGTAACCAGTTCGCCGTTGTCCAGTTCGTGCTCCAACTGTCTGGCTGATACCGCCGCCAGCATGTCGGAATCGAGCAACAGCCCACGGACGATAGCCAGGTCGCCGCTCTCTACCACCGGATCCGGCGCCGGGATGTTCATCGATTGAAAGCTGCTCTCCAGCAGTTTTCTGGCGGGGGTTTCGGATCGCGGCAGCACCCAGCGTGCGTTGCGAAGCTCTTCAGGTCCGACCGAGGTTTCGCTGAGCGGATGACCGCGCCGCGCCAGAATAACCATCTCTTCGGTAAACAGCGTCTCGGTCACCATATCCGCCGCATAATCGCTGGTGCGCAGCGCGCCGACGATAAAATCCACCTCGCCGGAACGCAGCTCGGAGGCCAGCACCGCAAAGGCACTTTCGTTGGTAATGATCTTGATACCGGCATAGCGGGCGGTCACCGACAGGATGGCCTGCGGCAGCAGACGTGCTCGGCTCAGCGGTAGCGCACCTATCTGCACGGTACCGACCAGCACCCCCTGACGGGACGCGATATCGGCGGGAATATGCCGCAGCTCGTTCAGCGCACGTCGGATATTAGGCACAATTTCCTGGCCAGCGAGACTTGGGATCATGCCCTGGGGCGTGCGTTCGAGCAACGAGGTGTCCGCACCGTTTTCCAGCACCTTCAGCGCGGCCGAGACGGCGGGCTGACTCAGGCCCAGCAGCGTGGCGACGGTCTGCATATGCCGCGTCTTGCAGAGCGCAACAAAGATTTGCAGCCGCCGTACGTTGAACAAATACAGCGGTTCTGTAGGCGCTCTGCCCGGCGCATTTTTACCCTGCAAGCGCGTCAGCAGCTCGGCGGTGTCGTGCAGGTCGGCTATCGCACGACGGGCACGCGGAAGAATGCATTTTCCGTAATCGGTTAGCAGCATACCGTTGGCGTGGCGCTCAAACAGGGGAACGGCTAAATGCTCCTCGAGGTCGCGTATTGCCCGCGTGATGGCCGACTGGGTGCGGAACAGTTCGTCGGCCGCGCGCGAGACGCTGCCCTGATCCACGACCTGACAAAATGCCCGGATCTGCATCAGGTTACATAACTCTCGTTCTTGCCTCATCCCCTTCTCCCGTCTGTCTTTTTTTCGTGAACTGAACCAGCAATATAAATAAAACGCATACCTGCTGCAATTAAATGAATTACCTGTGTCCCCTGTCCACTGCCAGCATAGAAATCAGACCACGCGATGCGTTTGGTACCCTCAAAATATAAAATGATAAGGATTAGGCAAATGACAAATACAAACAAAGGTGCTGCCGATAGCGCAGCAAAAAGCGCCCTGGTTGTCAGTGCTCACTCGGCTGACTTTGTATGGCGTGCGGGCGGTGCTATCGCGCAACATACTCAGCTGGGTTACAAGGTCCATATCGTTTGCCTGTCCTTCGGTGAGCGCGGCGAATCCGCCAAGCTGTGGCGCAAAGGCGAGATGACCGAAGAGAAGGTTAAAGCCGCACGTCGCGAAGAAGCCATGGCCGCCGCAGAAATTTTGGGGGCCAGCGTCGAGTTCTTTGACATGGGCGACTACCCACTGCGCGCCACCAAAGACGACCTGTTCCGTCTGGCTGACGTTTACCGTCGCATTCAGCCACACTTCGTGCTGACCCATTCCCTGAAAGACCCGTACAACTACGATCACCCAATGGCGACCAACCTGGCGCAGGAAGCCCGCATTATCGCGCAGGCAGAAGGCTACAAGCCGGGCGAACCTATCGTTGCTGCTCCGCCGGTTTATTGCTTCGAACCGCACCAGCCTGAGCAGTGTGAATGGAAACCGGACGTCCTGCTCGACATCACCGACGTGTGGGACAAAAAGTATGCCGCCATTCAGTGTATGGCCGGTCAGGAACACCTGTGGGAATACTACACTCGCGTCGCTCAGCAGCGCGGTGTGCAGGCCAAGCGTAACGTTGGCATCACCACCAGCAAAAACATCGTTTACGGTGAAGGCTATCAGAGCATCTTCCCACGCGTGACAGGAGAGCTTGCATGAGCAGCAACGACGGTTTAATCCTCGGTAAAAAAGGCGTAGTGGTGCGTAATATCCCACGTGCCAAGCAACAGGACGTCGAGGCGCTGGCGGCGTTTGGCGTTGCCACCGTGCATGAAGCACAGGGCCGTAAAGGCCTGCTGGACGGCGAAATTCGTCCTATTCAACGTGACCTCGCCATCTCGGGCAGCGCAGTGACGGTGCTGGTCGCGCCCGGTGATAACTGGATGTTCCACGTCGCGGTCGAGCAGTGCAAGCCCGGCGATATCTTGGTGGTAGCACCGACCTCACCATGCACCGACGGCTATTTCGGTGACCTGCTGGCGACCTCTTTGAAGGCGCGCGGCGTGGTGGGTCTCGTGGCTGACGTTGGCGTGCGCGATACCCGCACGCTGCGCGAGATGGGCTTTGCCGTCTGGTCACGCGCCGTCTATGCACAGGGCACCGTGAAAGAGACTCTGGGTTCGGTGAATATTCCCGTGCTGTGCGCCGGTCAGATTATTTATCCGGGCGACGCCATTGTGGCCGACGACGACGGCGTCGTCGTGGTTCGCCGTGAAGAAGTCGCCCAGGTTGCTGAAGCCAGCCGTCAACGCGAAGCGCTGGAAGAGAGCAAGCGTGCGCGCATGGCCGACGGCGAGCTGGGTCTGGACATCTACAAGATGCGCCCAACCCTCGAGCAAAAAGGCCTGACCTATTATGATGACGCCGAAGCGCTGGAAAAATCGCTGAAGCGTTGAGGAGGCACGATGTTGCAAACTCGCATTCCCTGTGTCCTGATGCGCGGAGGCACCTCAAAAGGGGCCTTCTTCCTGGCCGACTCTCTTCCGGCAGACGCCGAGCTTCGTGACAAGGTGTTGCTGGCGGTCATGGGTTCCCCCGATCCGCGCCAGATTGACGGCGTCGGCGGCGCAGATCCGTTGACCAGCAAGGTCGCTATCATTCGCCCTTCGGCGCGTGAAGACGCCGACGTTGACTACCTGTTCGCGCAGGTTAACGTCGACAAGGCGGTGGTCGATTACGGGCAGAACTGCGGCAATATTCTCGCCGCCGTGGGTCCGTTCGCCATCGAACAACGTCTGGTCGAGGCGCGGGACGGCGTCACGCCGGTGCGCATCTTCATGGAAAATACCGGACAAATTGCTATCGCCCACATCCCTACCCCGCAGGGACAGGTTGAGTACGAAGGCAGCTTACGCATTGACGGCGTGCCGGGTACCGCCGCCGAAATTATGATTGAGTTCGCCGACATCGCCGGTTCGAGCTGCGGGTCACTGCTGCCAACCGGTCAGGTTATCGACAAGTTTGACGGTATCGAAGTGACCTGCATCGACAACGGCATGCCGGTGGTATTGTTGCGCGCCGCCGATCTGGGTCGTACCGGTTACGAGACCCGTCAGCAGCTCGACGACGACACCGAACTAAAGGCTAAGCTCGAGTCTATTCGTCTCCAGGCCGGTCCGAAAATGAATCTCGGCGACGTGGCGCAGCGTACGGTACCGAAGATGACACTGGTTGCCGAGGCGCGCGACGGCGGTTCACTTTCCAGCCGCACCTTTATTCCGCACCGTTGCCACGCCTCGATTGGGGTGCTGGGTGCGGTCAGCGTGGCCAGCGCCTGTCTGTTGCCGGGTTCGGTCACCGAGGGTCTGGCGAATACGCCAGAGGGAACACGTCCGCGCATCAGCGTAGAGCACCCAACCGGCGAATTCAGCGTCGAATTGCACATTAATCCTGCCGCATCGGGTGCTGAAAGATTGACTGGGTGCGGATTGTTGCGGACTGCGCGTCTGCTGTTCGAAGGCCGCGTTGCCATACCAGGCAGCCTGTGGGACGGCAAAAACGCAGGAGGCTCTCATGGCAACGCCTGATTTGGAACTCAACGTCAGGCGGGTTGCGCTGATTGGTCTTGGCGAGGTCGGTACTATTCTGGCGACCGACCTCAAGGCAAACTATCCCGAGCTGGCGATCGTAGCTTTTGATCTGCTGCACGATAAACCGGCGATGCAACAGAAGGCGCAGGACCTGTCAATCCGTATGGCAACCTCACTTAGCCAGGCGGTGGAAGAAAGCCAGCTGATATTCTCTGCGGTGACCGCCGCGCAGGCACTGAGCGTTGCCGAACACGCGGCCACCCTGATTGGCCGGGGGCAGACCTTCCTGGACTTGAACTCGGTGTCGCCCAACACCAAGCGTCAGGCGGCTGAGTTTATCTCACGGCACGGCGGCGAGTACGTTGACGTGGCGGTGATGGCCCCCTTCCCTCCGGCAAGGCTAAAAACGCCGCTGCTGCTGGGCGGTAAACAGGCACAGGCGACTCGTCTTTGGCTGAATGCGCGAGGTTTCAACAGCCAGGTTCACAGCACAGAAGTCGGCGAAGCCTCGGCTATCAAGATGTGCCGCAGCGTCATGATCAAAGGGCTTGAGGCGCTGACCACCGAATGCCTGAGTGCAGCACGGCAATACGGCGTCGAGAAAGAGGTGCTCGCCTCCCTGCACGCCAGCTTCCCGTCGCTGGGCTGGGACGACAAACTGCCGCATTACCTGATTAGCCGCGTCGCCGAGCACGGCAAACGCCGTGCAGAAGAGATGCGCGAAGTGGTGAAAACGCTGGAAGACGTCGGCGTGGTCCCGCATCAGAGTAAGGCGACGGTTGAAACCCAGCAGGGCTTTATTGACGCTCTGACCGCCCACTCCCTGAGCTATCGCGATCTCGTTCCGTTCGACTGGGAAAAGACCGTCGACAGGTTGTACAAGTCGCACTGATGGCAATGCGGCTATCCTGACTTTCCCCCAGCCAACGCGGCGGGGAAAGTCTTCAACTTACCCGATGACAGCGCACCGCAGCCCCGGAAAGATTAACCCTGAGATCCTGCGGCATGTGACAGCCGTCGCCCGCAAAGGGGCAACGCTCGCGGAAAAAGCAGCCCTGCGGCAGATTGCGATTGCTCGGCAGTTCCCCTTTTTTATCTTCCTGTCCCTCTTCAAGAGAACGACCGGCCTGCGGGACCGAGTCCAGCAACAGCCGGGTGTACGGATGCTGCGGATGCGTCAGCACCTTTTCCGCAGGCCCCAGTTCGACAATCTGTCCGAGATACATCACCGCAACCCGCGAACTCATGTGTCGAACCACCGACACGTTGTGCGAAATCAACACGTAGGTCAGATTACGCTGGCGCTGTAGCTCGACCAACAGGTTGAGAATCTGCGCCTGAACGGAAATATCCAGCGCCGAAGTAGGCTCGTCGAGCACGATAATGTCCGGCTCAGACGAGAGTGCGCGGGCAATGGAGATCCGCTGGCGCTGACCGCCGGAAAATTCGTGCGGCAGCCTGTCGAGATACTCCTTGCGAATACCGACCTGCTCTGCCAGCCCCTCGGCCAGCTGTCGACGTTCGCTGACCGAATTGTGTTTTTGCACATAAACCGGCTCGGTGATGATGCGCCAGACAGGCAGGCGCGGATCCAGCGAGGACTGAGGATCCTGAAACACCATCTGCATGCCGGAACCAAACCAGGAACCGTCGGAGCGCGCCCGCAACAGCTGTCCGCTGCTCGGTTTTTGCAGCCCCATCAACAGCTGTGCCAAGGTACTCTTGCCACAGCCTGACTCCCCGACAATGCCCAGCGTTTCGCCGCGCATGATGTTGAGATCGAGGCCGTTCAGCGCATTGACGTAGCCTTTCGGCTTACCCAGCCAGTTATATTTCGCCGGAAAACGGACGCGAATATCCTGTAATTCAATCAATGCATCGAGATTCATCAGGCCTGCTCCTGCATGGTAAGGGTCGGTATCCGCTGCGGATGCCAGCAAGACACAAGCTGTTGCGCGTGGCCCTCGAGCGGCATCAGTTTGGGGGATTGCGCGCACTGTTCATCACCCTGAGCACAGCGTCCGCGAAACGCACAGCCCGCAGGCAGTTTGGCAAGATTCGGCACCGTGCCGGGGATGGCTTTCAGCAAACTGCGCGGCTCGCCGTTCTCGGGGGCGGCCTGCAATAGCCCTATTGAATAAGGGTGCGCCGGCTGGCCGATCACCTCCGCGGTTTTACCGCTTTCAATCACGTGCCCGGCGTACATCACGTAAACGCGGTCGCAGAGCTGCGACACCACCGCCATGTCATGAGTAATAAACAACACCGCCGTGCCGCTGGATTTCGCTTTGCGACGCAGCAGGCGTAACACCTGACGCTGTACGGTCACGTCGAGGGCGGTGGTCGGTTCATCGGCAATAATCAGTTCCGGCTCGCAGGAAAAAGCCATCGCTATCAACACCCGCTGGCGCATGCCGCCCGAGAGCTCAAACGGATAGCGCCCCATCACCTGCTCGGCGTCACCAATCTGCATCTCCTGCAATAGCCCGATGGCTTTCTGGTAAGCCTGCTGGCGAGTAAGATGCTGATGCAAACGAATGACTTCACACATCTGACGGCCAATCTTGCGCGTCGGATTCAGCGCGTTCATCGGTTCCTGAAAAATCATCGCCACCCGTGCGCCGCGCAGTTGACGCATCTGTTTATCACTGGCGTTGATGACGTCGGTGCCCAGCAGGCGCAGCTCCCCGGCCTTAATGGCGAAGCTGTCCTGCGGCAGGAGGCGCATCGACATCATCGCCGTGACCGACTTACCCGAACCTGATTCGCCCACTACCCCGACAATTTCCCCGGCGTTCACCTGGAGCGAGACATTGTTCAGCGCGCTGATTTCTCCGCCGTAAACCGGAAACACCAGGCGCAGGTCGTTGATTTCCAATACGGGCTTCTGCGTTTCTTCTGCCATCGTTAGCGCCCTCTGCTTTTCGGATCGAGCAGGTCACGCAGACCGTCGCCGAACAGGTTAAAACCGGTGGCCGTAATCAGGATAGCCATGCCCGGAAACGCGGAATACCACCACTGGTCGAGAATATAGTTGCGGCCGTTGGAGACCATCGCGCCCCACTCCGCCGTGGGCTGCTGAGCGCCAAGCCCGATAAAGCCCAGCGTTGCCGCCATCAGAATCGAGGTACCGATGTCGAGAGAAGCCTGCACCACCAGCGGCGGCAGTACGTTACGCAGCACGTGCCAGGTAATCAGATGCCAGCGCGACGCACCAAAGGTGCGCGTGGCCTGCATATAAGCCTGATGGCGCAGCATCAGCGTTTGCCCACGCGCCAGCCGCACATAAAACGGGATACGCACGATAGCGATCGCCAGCATGGCGTTGAACAGGCTCGGCCCCAGCGCCGCCGCCAACGCCATGGTCAGTACCAGCGACGGAACCGACAGCATGATGTCCATGCAGCGCATAATCAGCGCGTCCACCAGACCGCCCATCACGCCGGAAAAACAGCCGAGCAGCGAGCCCACACTTCCTGCGAGAATAACCACCGCCAGACCCGCCGCGACCGACTGCTGGCTGCCTGTCAACACCCGGCTAAACAGGTCACGCCCCACTTCGTCGGTGCCGAACCAGTGCGCGGCTGACGGGGCCTGTAGTCTCGCGATTAAATCGATAGCGTTAGGGTCATGCGGCACCAGCCAAGGTGAGAACACCATCAGGAACACCACAATCAGCATGATTGCCAGCCCCAGCAGGGTCAGCGGGCTGCGCCTAAGCAGGTGCGCAGTTTTGCGCCACGAGGCAAAGCGCGGCTTTACATCGGGTGGCACGATATCGGCGCGACGGCTGTCGACGCCCGGTTCAAGTAATGACATCGCCTTACCCCACTCTGCCGATACGCGGATCAATCCACACGTAGAGTAAATCCACCCATAAATTCACCAGCACATAGGCGAAGGACACCACCACCGCAAAACCCATCACCGCGGGAAAATCCAGCGCCTGAATCGAACTGACGACGTAGGCCCCCATACCCGGCCAGGCAAATACCGTCTCAGTCAGCACCGCGCCGTAGAGCAGATCGCCCATCGCCAGCCCCAGCACAGTCACGGACGGAATCAGCGCATTCGGCAAAGCGTGACAAATAATCACCCGCCAGTGCGACAGCCCGTTGGCACGCGCGGTGCGGATATAGTCCTCGCTCATTTGTTCGAGCATCGCCGACCGAATCTGCCGCGCAACGATACCCATGTGGACAAACGCCAGCGTCAGCGCGGGCATCAGCAGGTGTTGCAGGCTGTTCCACAGCGCATCACGATTGCCGGTCAGAATAGAGTCAATGACGTAAAAACCGGTGATATGGGTCGGCGGATCCATCCAGTCATCAAGCCTGCCGCCACCCGGCAACAGATTCAGATGGCCGTAAAACAGGATAATAACCCCCAAGCCCATCCAGAATGCCGGCGTCGAGATACCTATCACCGACAGCATACGTACGATGTGGTCGGGAAATTTGTTGCGATACACCGCCGAGAGCACGCCGAGCGGAATACCGAGAATAATGGCCAGCAGCAGCGCACTGAACGCCAGCTCAAGCGTGGCGGGAAAAAAGGCCCGCAGGTCATCAAGCACCGGTCGACCGGTACGAATCGAGACGCCAAGATTGCCATGAAGCAAATCAAGGACGTAGCGGTAAAACTGCACGTACAGCGGCTGATCGAGCCCCAGCTGTTGGCGCATATGCAGCACCATTTCGTTGCTGGCGCGATCGCCCGCCAATAGCCGCGCGGGGTCACCGGGGATCATGTGCGAGATGATAAAAGTGATGACGCAAACGCCCATCATCACCAAAACCAGCCCCCAGCAGCGCTGGCGAATAATGGTCCAAAAAGTCATAACATCCCCCTGAACGCGGCACCGAAACTCCTCGCTTCGGTGCCTTTGAAACGTCGACCCTAAGTCGGCAAGGAAAACTTATTGCTTGCTCATCTGCGCGACGTTAAACACCTGTTCGAGCATCGGGTTGAACACAAAGCCTTTGAGGTCTTTGTTCATTGCCACCTGATAGTTCTTCTGGAACAGATAAACGTAGGCCGCCTCGCCGATGACGATTTTCTGCGCCTGCTGGTAATAGTCAGTGCGCTGCTTCTGGTCGGTTACCGATACCGCTTTCTTCAGCAAATCATCGACCTGTGGGTTGGAGTAGAACGAACGGTTGCCCGGCAGACCTTTCTTGTCCGACTCGAACCAGTAGTTCATGAACATGTAAGGGTCGGCGAAGTCTGGGCTCCAGTTGCCGATCGAGATGTCATAATCCCCTTGTCCGATGCGGTCACGCATAGTGGCATTAGCCAGCTTCTCGAGCTTCACCTTAATGCCCGCCGAGGCCAGACTCGCCTGCACGGAAAGCGCGATCGGTTCCCAGTTTGGGTCGCTGTCGGAGTAGAGGAAGTCGAGCGTACCCGGCTGGGTCTTGACCTTAGCAAGGTCGGCCTTGGCCTGACTCAAGTCGGTGCTGTACTGCATCGCTTTCGGGTCATAGCCCCACATGCCGTCGGGGATAGGTCCGCGCATCTGTTTGGCGTTACCGCCGAGAATGCCCTTCACCATGCCCTGATAGTCCACCGCGTAAGAGATGGCACGGCGCAAATCGACCTGATTCATCGGCGATTTGGCATTATTGAGGTAGAGGTAAGTCACGCGTAGGGAGGGATATTCTTCCACCGCAACCTTGTTCTCCTGCTTCAGCGCCGCGAGCTGGTCGATAGGCAGTGAGTCCGCAATATCAAGATCGCCCCGCGACAGCTGCAAACGTCGGCTCGAGCTTTCGCCGATGATTTTTACCGTCACGCGCTTAAAGGCCGGTTTCGGGCCGCTGTAATAGGTATTGGGGACCAGCACCAGCTGCTGGCCTTTCTGCCAACGCTCGAGCTTGTACGGACCCGACCCGGCGGTGTGGCTCGACAGCCAGGCTTTGCCGTCGTCGGTTGGGTTGGCCTTGGCAATTGCCGGGTTGACGATGCCCGCACCATCGTTGGCCAAAGTGTAGAGGAACGGCGCAAACGGCGTTTTCAAGGTGAAGCGCACGGTCATCGGGTCAACCACCGATACCTGCATGTCTTTCGGGAACGCCTCCGACGGGCCCTGCCCAATCTTCATCAGTCGGTCAAACGACTCCTTTACTGCGTCGGCATTGACCGCCGAACCGTCGTCAAACCTGGCACCTGGCTTGAGTGTAAAGGTCCAGACCAGCTGGTCTGCCGACGACGTCCAGCTGGCGGCAAGGTCGCCCTCGACCTGCGTCGAGCCCTTGCCGTCTTCGGTTTTATAGCCCACCAGACGCTGATAGGCCGGATAGGTCACCGTCCAGTCGTTGTTATCGATAGTCACCGCCGGATCCAGCGTTTGTGGATCCGCCGCCTTGCCAATCACCAGCATGTCCTTGGGCACGGCGGCCTGCGACTGTGTCGTCACACCAGACAGCGCCATGATGACCGCACCGGCCAACGCCGTTTTATGTAATAACGCCTTATTAAATAAAGATTTTACGATGGTATTTTCTGTAGAAATCGACATCTGCAAACTCCTGGTGTTTAAACGTAGCAAAGATTAATGCGCCAAGGTTCAGGCAAGGTGTTTTGAAGGAAAACAGTCAAAAACGTCGGTCAACAAGGGATAGGAAATCGAGTTCGGCAGCTCGAAGTGCCACCACTCGGTCGGCATGCCGATAAAGCCTCCCGCCGCCATTACCGCATTCAGCAGCAGGCGGTTGCGCTGAATTTCTGGCGCGAGATGCGGGTAGAATGGATGCGAGCGCTCGGTCATTTCATCGAAACCCGCGCCCATATCCAGCTCCTGCCCGCGCTCGTCTGTCAGCGTAAGATCGACGGCGACGCCCCGGCTGTGGTGGGATCCGATTTTGATATCGGCGACATAATCAGGGTTGGGCAGCACCGCCCAGAAGATATGCTGTGCCTGCTTCGGGCGGTAGGCGTCGAAGATCTTCAGATTTAAACCGGCAAGCTGCGCGACCTCAAAACAACGCACCAGGGCGGTGGCGGCGTCGGGATGCAGTAAGCAGCGGTTTTCGCAGTACACCACCTGACCGGTGAGGTTATCGTCGGTGGCATACTTCATGTCGATGACCGCCTGCGGCAAAAGTTTGGTCACGTCAATCAAGGTTACGTCTGGTTGTTTCATAATAATTTTTACAATCCCCTGTTCCGAAATGTTTTCCTGAGCGGCTCGGTGCGTGCACAGAGCCATCAGGACTCGAACTGTCCAAACTCTTTTTGCAAAATTCGGTTGGTGGCGAGACGCTGCTCGACCTCGTCTCCGCCGCGTAGCTCAAGCACCGCCGAGCACAGCAGGTTAAACAGGCAGCTTAACGGTGCCATCGAGTCCCAAAATTGGCCGGTGTCGGTCTTTATCTGCAACAGGTCAACCGGGTAGTCATGGGCCCAAGGGCAATAGATGTCGGTGATCAACCCGACGCGCAGCCCGCGATCGCAGGCGGCTTTACAATATTTCTGAGCGATCACCGAATAGGCGCGCGTGTCGCTCACAATCAAATAAGGCGAAGAAAATTCCGAGTTGAGCGACTCGACGTAGGTGCCGGACTGGCCGTCGGCGAAATAGACCTGTGGTCGCAGATATTCAAGATTGCTGTAGAAGGTGTTGGCGATACCGCGCACTGACTGAATGCCGAGGATAAACACCGCGTCCGCCTCCGCCAGCCCGCGGCTGATTTGTGCAAAACCTTCGCTCTGCGCCAGCTGATACACGTGTTGAATCGCCTCAAGTTCTAGCGTCAGCGCCTGCTGAAACTTCTCCTGCCGTGGCTGCTTGCTGCGCTGGCGGTAAGCGCCCAGACGGTCGGTTACCACCCACGGTTGATACATCGCGCCGCTACTTTGCTGGCGCAGCGTCTGCTTGAAATCATCAAGATTGCGATAGCCGAGACTGCGCAGATAGCGCCCGACCGAGATCCCGCTGGTCGCGGCGCTGCGTGCGATACTGTCGGCGGTCTCAAAGGGAATTTGCGCCAGATTAGCGAGCAGATAGCCCGCGATGCGCTTTCCGGTCGGCGTTTGGGTGGCGAAGGAGCCTTCGATTTGTGCAATTACATCCAGATTCTCGGTCATAGGCCCCTGTTGCTTTGTTATCAGCACCGCATCGCTTGTTAGTTCACTAACAAAGCAACAGCTGTGCCAATATCCAAAGCGACCAAGAATTAACCAAAAAATCAGATAAAAATCAGATAAAAATCATGAATTAATCAGAGGAATAAGGCTGAGAAACGGCTGATGAAGGACAATAACCGGGGAAGGTAAAAGAAGGGCTGCACGCTTAGCAAGCAACCCTTCACAATGCAGGTGCAATGTCAGCCGGGCTACGCGTGATGACGTAGCCCGGTTGGTCACAGCCTGCTCTATGCCGGGAAAGCCCTTAAACGGTGCTTTCCTGCACGGCGTTTTCACGCAGCAACGTTAGCGCATGCTCGGCCAGCTGCGAGAAATAGTGCGCTGCCGGAGCAATCAGCGCCTCGTCTGGATTAAAGCTGTCGTGATGCAGGCCAAATTCGCTGGCGCTGCCAATACTCACGAACGCCCCCGGCACCTTTTGCAGATAGATGGCAAAGTCCTCACCGCCCAGATGCAAATCGGCAGTGCGCACGCGATAGCCGCTTTCTTTAGCCACCTCGGCGCTGACTCTGGCCCAGTTTTCGTCGTTAATCAGCACCGGTGGACCTGCGGTCCAGCTGACCTCGGCCGTTCCGCCGCTGGCTTCCACCAGGCTTTTCACCAGATGAATCACCCGCTGCTGCACCTGCTCACGCACCTTTACGTCGTGAGTACGCAACGTGCCGCCAAACATCACCTTCTCTGGCAAGACGTTCCACGTTTTACCGGCGTCAATACGCGTGATGCTCAGCACCAGGCTGTCCAGCGTGTTAAAGCTGCGACTGGCCAGCGCCTGCAACGCCTGAATCACCTGGCTGGCAAGTACAATAGTGTCGTTGCCCTGCTCCGGGTGCGCCGCGTGTGCCCCTTTACCGTGAATATTAATGATGAAACGGTCGGCGTTGGCATAGAAGGCACCGCCTCGCGTCGCGAAGGTCCCCACCGGCAGACCCGGTTCGTTATGCATGCCAAAAATTGCCTGTACGCCGTCCAGCGCACCGGCCTTAATGAACTGCTTAGCGCCGGTGCAGTTTTCTTCGCCCGGCTGGAAGAACAGCCTGACTCTGCCCGGCAATGTCGCTTCACGGGCCTTCAGCTGTAGGGCCGCGCCGAGAATCACCGAAGTGTGAATATCGTGTCCGCAGGCGTGCATGACACCGTCGTTCTTTGAGGCATAGGCCAGCTGCGTCTGCTCATGAATGGGCAACGCATCGATGTCGGCACGCAGCGCAATCAGCTGCTCTCCCTGCCCTATCTCTGCGACCACGCCGGTGTGGATCGGGTAATCCAGAATGCGAATATCCGCCGCCTGTAGCCATTCACGAATGCGGGCGGTGGTTTCCAGTTCCTTATTCGACAGCTCTGGCCAGCTATGCAGGGTTCTGCGCCATTTAATCAACTGCGCAGCAAAATTGTCGCTCATACGGTTCCTCCAGAATCGAGAATAGAACGAAGCGAGGATCTCCATTCCTTTATCGCTGATAGTGACCGCTCGCCCAAGGGGAGTAAAAGAACAATTCCGCGCAAGGGAATGAAAAATATGGCAATAGGATTATCTATTTTCCGGCAAAGCTTATCGTAAATCGTTGGTTCACCTGCCGCCGACATCTTCGGATGATAGTAGCGTCCGCTGAGGCGGTGACGCCCACTCACGATCCTAAACGCCGCTCAGTCTTTTTATCTCTTTCAAACCCTGAGGATTTTATGACGGACACCTTATCCGAACAGCTGATTTCCTGGCGGCGTGAGCTGCACCAGCATCCCGAACTTTCCAACCATGAATTTGCCACCACCGAGCGCATCACCGCCTGGCTAAAACAGGCCGATATCCGCGTGCTGCCTTTTGCGCTGAAGACCGGTGTGGTGGTTGAAATAGGTCAGGGCGAACCGCTGATTGCGCTGCGTGCCGATATCGATGCACTGCCAATTGAAGAGGCGACGGCACAACCCTTTGCCTCTAAAAATCCGGGCGTGATGCACGCCTGCGGGCACGACGTGCACACCTCCGTGATGCTCGGCGTCGCCTATCAGCTCAAAGCGCTGGAAAAAAACCTCAAGGGCCGGGTGCGCATTCTGTTCCAACCGGCGGAAGAGACCTTCAACGGCGCTCAGCAATTGATCGATGCGGGCGCACTCGAAGGCGTACAGGCTATTTTCGGCATGCATAATGCCCCCGACCTGCCGCTCGGCACGCTCAAGACTCGCGGTGGCGCGTTTTACGCTAACGTTGACCGTTTTGAAATTAATATTCAGGGCAAAGGCGCACACGCCGCGCGCCCGCACGAGGGCATCGACTCTGTCGTTATCGGCAGCCAGATTGTCACCACCTTGCAAACGCTGGCGAGCCGCATTTACAGTTCTCAGGAGTCGGTGGTGGTCAGCGTAACCCGTTTCACCGCGGGCAATACCTGGAACGTGTTGCCGCAGAGCGTCGAGCTTGAGGGCACCGTGCGCACTCATAACGAGGCTATCCGCAGGGAGATCCCTGAACGTATCCGCACGCTTATCAACGGCATCGCCGGTGGATTTGGCGCGACCGCTACCCTGAACTGGCAGCCGGGCCCGCCTGCGCTGGTGAATACGCCGCAGTGGGCCGACTTTGCGCTGTCCGTCGCCAGAGAGACCGGCTACCAGACCGAAGTCGCTACGCCGCAGATGGGCGGCGAGGATTTTGCCATCTATTTGCACCACGTGCCCGGCGCGTTTGTCAGCATTGGCAGCGCCAGCAGTTTCGGACTGCATCATCCGTCGTTTGACCCTAACGAGGCGATTATCGACCCTGCCGTGGCCTACTTCACCGAGCTGGCACAGCGCGCGCTCGACCAAGTGCAGCAGCAAAATAACAAGTCATCTTTATAAGTCACCTTTGGTAACGGAAAATTGCCGCTAAACGGCGCGCCTTTGCTGGAGCTCTGGGTCAGGATTTGCCAAGATGGCGAGGTTAATATTTCAAAATTTACCGGATGAATTGAGGATATGACTATGAGTAACGACAAGCCACTGCAAGCCGATCCGCTGGTCTGGGGACACGGCAAGAACGTCTTCGAGGTGTTTCTGGAACCCACCTGCCCGTTTTCGGTACGTGCCTTCAACAAGTTCGATGCCCTACTGGCGGAGGTCGGCGAGGACAAGGTTACGCTGAAAATTCATTTGCAGTCCCAGCCGTGGCACCTGTATTCCGGGGTGATCGTTCGCTACATTCTGGCGGCATCCACCCTGCCGGAAGGTAAGGAAGCGGCTAAAGCGGTGTTAAAGGCCGTGGCCGACCATCGTGAAGAGTTTGAGTTTACCGATCACTGCGCGGGACCGAACATGGACGCCACGCCGAACGACATTCTGAATCGCCTCGAGAGCTACAGTGGCATCAACGCCCGTGAAGCCTTTGCGCGTCCGGAGTTGCAGAATGTGATTAAATGGCACAGTAAATACTCACGTCAAAACGGCATTCACGTTTCGCCAACCTTTATGGTTAACGGATTGGTGCAGGCCGATATTGGCAGTGGCGACGAGATTTCGTCCTGGGCTAAACGCATTCAGGGATAAGCCTCTTACTGAGCCCGGCTGTAAGAAGTTTGTCCGATTTTCTCAATAATCAGGGCGGAAGTGGATGATTTGCCGATTTCTTCAGCACTCAAACCGAATTATGAAGAAAGGCCTTTGACAAGCCGGGCTACCCCCGTTAGTATTCGCCCCGTTCAAACGAATCCTCTGTAGTTCAGTCGGTAGAACGGCGGACTGTTAATCCGTATGTCACTGGTTCGAGTCCAGTCAGAGGAGCCATATTTATGTTCTCATGCATCTTTGCGAATCTTTATACGATTTAGATTCCAAAAGTTAGCGTGAAAAATCTTCCCGATGCATTTTCAGTTATCCCTCTCTCTCGCAAAGTTTCCGCTTCACACTACCTATACCTGTTAATCAATCTCGGCAGTTCTCCTCAGCGTTATCCCAACCATCGCATCAATACGCCTAAAAACTTTAGGCATCCTTGCCCGAAATATCCCGCGTTACGAACGCAGCGCCAAAGTTTCCTCGTTTTTACCCATAGAGCGTTTGTGATGCACAATACGACTGGTGACCAGTACGGCGAGCGTTAACAGGCCGGTCGCGATGATTTCACTACGGTGTTGTGGGTTGAACAGCATGGAGATGAGTATTCCGACGATGAACACCATGGTTGCCCAGGTTAATCCAGGGAATAGCCACATGCGGTAACTGAGTGTTTCACCGCGCGCCTCGCGTTTTTTACGCAACACCAAATGTGAGGCGGCAATCACCAGATAGACCAGTAAAGCAATGGCGCCTGAACTTGCCAGCAGGAATTCAAAGACCGCTGCGGGTGCCAGATAGTTGCAAATCACCGCAATGAACGCGGCTGCCGTGGAGGCAATAACGGCAACCCACGGGGTACCACTGCGCGTGGTGCGAGAAGCAGCAGCGGGTGCATCCTGACGACGTGACAGCGAATAAAGCATGCGTGATGCGGTGTAGAGTGCGGAGTTAAGGCAGCTACAAACGGCTACCAGCACCACCACATCGACGATTTGGCGCGCATACGGAACATTCATCATTTCCATCGCTGTTTGGTATGAACCGGCTTTCATCAGCGACGGCGTATTCCAGGGGACCAGCGCAACCACAATGAAAATCGACAGCAGATAGAACAACGAGATACGCCAGATAACCGAGTTGGTGGCTTGGGTAATCTGCTTTTTCGGCTCACGCGATTCTGCGGCGGCGATGGTAACAATTTCGGTTCCCATAAATGAGAACATGGTCGTTAGAATGGCTGCCAGTACCGCACTGATGCCGTTAGGCATAAAGCCGTGGGTCGCATAAAGATTTGAAATACCCTGCGTACTGCTGCCCGGCATGAGTCCAAATATCGCCAGACTGCCGGCAATCAGGAAAGCGATAATGGCAACCACTTTCAGTAGTGCAAACCAAAACTCAAATTCGCCGTAGTTCTTCACGCTAAACAGGTTAGTCACCGTCAGGAATGTGGTGATCGCCAGCGTGTATTCCCAAATTGCAACCTGCGGGAACCAGCCGTGCAAGATAGTGCCTGCGGCGTTGGCCTCTAGCGGAATAACCAACACCCAGAACCACCAGTAGAGCCAGCCAATAGTGAAACCGGCCCAGCGTCCCAGCGATTTGTCGGCGTAGGAGGAGAAGGATCCGGAGTCGGGTGAGGCAATCGCCATTTCAGCCAACATACGCATAATCAATACCACCAGTGCGCCGGCCGCGATGTAAGCCAGTAACACGGCCGGGCCTGCTTCGGCGATCGCATGGCCGGAGCCGACAAACAGTCCGGCACCAATCACACCGGCAATAGATAACATCCGTACATGACGCGGCTTGAGGCCTTGCGCCAGCACATCGGCATTCTGTGAACTCATTGTTATTCTCCAGATTGTCTCTCGGGTTGTGCTCTGTACAGCCCGGCAGCAGCAGATGATTAGCCCAGACCGCAGTGCGGGCTGGGTTAGTTGAGGAATGCCTATGAATCCTGATATGGCTTCAATATGCCGCTGAGGATGTCCAGCGCCTTGCTGAACTGCGTATCAGGAATGGTTAGCGGATAGAGGAAGCGAATCACGTTGCCCTGCGGACCACAGGTCAACAGCAATAAACCACGCGCCATTGCCTGTTGCTGAATCGCCTGAGCCGTTTGCGCCTGTGAAAACTCCACGGCGACCATCGAGCCCAACGCGCGGATATCGGTGATGGCCGAGCAGTTGGCACGCGCACTGCTCAGGAAATCGACCAACTGAGCCCCGAGTCGTACCGAACGTGCACAAAGCTGCTCTTCGGCAATAACATCAAGCACCGCATGCGCCGCCGCAATTGCCAGCGGGTTTCCGGCGTAAGTGCCTCCAAGGCCGCCGGGACCCGGCGCGTCCATTATTTCTGCGCGACCGCTTACCGCCGACAGCGGCATGCCCCCTGCGAGGCTTTTCGCCATGGTTATCAGGTCAGGTTTGACATCGTAATGGTCCATCGCAAAGAGTTTTCCGGTGCGAGCGAAGCCCGTTTGCACTTCGTCGGCAATCAGCAGAATACCGTGCTCATCGGCCAGATTACGCAGGCGAGTCAGGAACTCAGGCGGGGCAATGTGGAAGCCACCCTCGCCCTGAACCGGCTCCAGCACAATCGCGGCTACGTCCTGTGGTGCAATATCCTGGGTAAAGATATCCTGCAGGCTGGCAAGTGCGTCTTCAACGCTGATACCGGTTATCGGGTTCGGATAACGTGCATGCCACACCGAGGCAGGCATCGGACCAAAGTCGCGTTTATACGGCGCTACTTTGCCGGTCATTGCCATGGTCATGAAGGTGCGGCCGTGGAAGGCGTTGCCAAAGGTAATAATGCCGTGACGGCGCGTTGCTGCGCGTGCCACTTTGACGGCATTCTCTACCGCTTCGGCACCGGTCGAGAAGAAGGCGGTTTTAGCTTTACCGGCAATTGGCACCGCGCTGTTAATGCGTTCTGCCAACGCAACATAGCTCTCATAAGGCGTGACCTGAAACGCAGTATGGGTAAATTTTTCTAACTGATCGACAATCGCCTTAACGATGCGCGGGTGGCGATGGCCGGTGTTCAGCACCGCGATACCGCCCGCGAAGTCAATCCAGGTATTGCCCTCAACGTCACGCAGCGTCGCGTTCTCTGCCTGCTCGACATACCACTGGCAAAGATTTCCGGTGCCGCGTGGGAGTGCATCATCTTTGCGTTGTTGCAATTGACCGTTTTTACCTTCCATAACTTTTCCTTAGCAATAAGAGTCTTTACAAATCACGACAAACACGCTTATTTATCCCTGTGCCAAGGTTTGTTGCCAGAGCCACTTCTATAGAAAAGGGGGGATCCAATTGCGGAGTTTGTACGCCGATCATGTATTAGAGCGTTTGCGGTGTTTGCCGGAAGGGACGCTGCAACAGCGCCTGTTGGCGTGTATGCAGGCTGCGATTGTGGAGGGAATATTTCCACGTGCCACGCGATTACCGGCTACGCGGGATTTAGCGCGCGAACTGTCGGTTTCTCGCAATACCGTCCTTAACGTCTATGACAATTTGATGTCACAGGGTTACGTCACGGCGCGAACCGGTAGCGGCACCTGGGTAGCCGAAACGCTGCCGGAAAGGTGTTTAAATAGTCCGCGTAACGACGCTCTCAGCCTGCCCCTCGTCGCCAAAAGCGCGGCCATCTCCAAGCGCGGCTCGTCCTTGTTGGGACATGCAAACGCCTCGCCGTATCAGTGGGGTGCCTTTGTGCCAGGCGCACCCGATGTCACCCAATTTCCACATAAACTTTTTAGCCAAATTCAAGCGCGGCTTAACAAAGAACCCGATATAGACAGGCTTATCTACAGTAGCAATGGGGGCTGCACGTATTTGCGTCAGGCGTTGGCGGAGTATCTCAGCGTTTCGCGTTCAGTACGGGCCGATGCCGACCAAATAATTATCACCGAGGGAATTCATCAGGCCGTGGATTTGGTGACCCGCGTGCTGTGCGATCCGGGGGATCTGGCGTGGATCGAAGAACCGGGTTATTGGGGAACACGTAACCTATTGCGCATCAACGGGCTAAAAATTCAGGCCATGTCAGTGGATGAACAGGGCATTATCCCTGACCTGCCGCCGCGAACTCCTGTGCCAAAAATGGTTTTTATCACCCCGTCACATCAATATCCACTTGGCGTACATCTCAGTCTTGAACGGCGAAAACAGCTCCTGGATTTGGCGCGCAAACATAAAACCTGGCTAGTGGAAGATGACTATGACAGTGAATTTCGCTTTGCCGGTCAACCCTTTCCATCGCTGCAAGGTTTTGAGCCTGATGCGCCGGTCATTTACATGGGCACCTTCAGTAAAACACTCTATCCGGCACTGCGCCTCGGTTATCTGGTGGTACCAAAAGCATTAGCGCAGCCGCTCCGTGTGGCAGCGGCTGAGCTCTACCGTGGTGGGCATCTGCTGGTGCAGCGTGCGCTGGCGGAATTTATTCTAAAAGGGCATTACGTGGCGCATATTCGCCGTATGCGTAAACTCTACAGCCAGCGACGGCGCTTTTTGGCCAACTTGATTGAACGCTACTTAGGCAAGGATTTTATGCCTCAGGTGAATCACGAAGCGGGTTTGCACCTGGTGATCAATCTCCCTACCGGCTGTGACGATGTGGCGGTTGCCGCTCTGGCGTTGCAGCGTGGCGTAAAAGTGCGGCCCCTGTCGCAATATTATATGCATCTGCAAGAGCGACGCGGACTGCTGCTGGGTTATGCCTGCGTGGATGAAAGGCAGTGCCAGGATGCGTTCGGCGTGCTCAGAGCGTGTTTGATTCAGTTTGGGATTGTCGGGCGCGCGGAAAGCCTTAAGTCGGAGGGTTAACTGATTAACGGCGGGATGCGCAATCAATCGCAATCTGTAGCGAGAAGCCACAGCATCTGTCGCTTAAATACAAAACGCCTGATGTAATTGATCAGGCGTTAGGATAAAGAGAAAGTATCAACCGATATCAGAACGGGTCACAACATTACCTACCCCAGGCCGACTCTGTATTCATATGCTCGGCTCGCCAGTGAGTATAAAATTCGCTATCATCCGCTCCCGCTCTTCATCCCGGTAGCCTGATGTCCAAGATAATCGATACTTTTATTGCCCCGCCTTGCCATGACAAGATTGAGATTCTCTATCAGGACGATCACTTAGTACTCATCAATAAGCCCACAGGGCTGCTCAGCCTCTCGGGGAAAAATCCGCAAAATCTGGATTCAGTGCATTATCGGCTGGTAGAGCTATTTCCCGGCTGCACCCTGATCCACCGCCTCGACTTCGGGACGTCTGGACTGATGGTGATTGCCCGCAATAAGGCTATCAATGCCGCACTTTGCCAGCAGTTCAGCGAGCGCACGGTGACCAAAACCTATAGCGCATTACTCTGCGGACATCTGGCTCACAACGAAGGGATCATAGACGCGGCGATTGCTAAAGACCCGGCGCTGTTTCCGCTGATGTCGATTTGCGCCCTAAATGGCAAGCCTGCTCGCTCCGGTTATCGGGTGGTTGAACGCTTTTATCATGCGCTGGAAGACGGGAGATTACTGCCATTGACGCGGGTCCAGCTGACTCCGGAAACCGGACGCACCCATCAGTTGCGCATCCACTGTCAGCACCTGGGCCACCCTATTTTGGGCTGTGACCTGTATGGCGGTCTCCTGCTGCCCGGTACCGAACAGACTCCTCGCCTGATGCTGCACGCCAGCGAGCTGCATTTTATTCATCCCATCAGCGGCGAGCGTATAAAAGCTCATCAAGCCAGCCCGTTCTGACTTTCTGCTTAAACTGGGGGTGAGTGGGAAGGGATTACTGTGCTTTGCCTCAGGGTTTAATAACTCGCCTGCCGACATCAAATCGTCCAAATTTTAGAAGGGTAGTAACGTTGCGATAATAATAAACAACCTCTAAATTAACTCCTTTAATACATGGAGTTATATCAATAAAATGCTTACGCTTGAAACGGTTGAAGTCCACACGGCTGGAGAGCCTTTTCGTATCGTTATTTCAGGCTTACCGTAAGCACAGGGTGACAGCATTGCAGAACGCAGAACATGGTTTCGCCAATATGCTGATGATATTCGCCAGGCATTAATATTCGAACCTCGCGGACATGCAGATATGTACGGGGGCTATCTTACGCAGGCGGTCTCCCCCGGTGCGGACATTGGGATGGCAATCATGCCAATGGTGTCCGTTTTATTAATGCGCCGTCTTTTATTTATCATCGCGACGTAAAAGTCAGCACGCCCACCTTCGGGGACGTCATCGGCGATATCGTTTACGGGGGGGTATTCTATTTTTATACTCGCGGCAAATCGCATGGATTACCAATACGTGAATCCTCAATTGACGCTCTCACGCAATTTGGTGCCGAAGTCACCCATGCCGCAAATACTAACTTCTTGGTTAAACATCCTGACTCCGCTGAGGAAGGCGTAATCTATGGGACAGTGATTGATGGTGAGCCCAGGCATGCCGGATCGTCTCAGGCAAACTGCTGTATTTTTGCTGACCGTGAGGTAGACCGTTCTCCTACAGGAACGGGGACTGCCGGGAGAGTCGCCCAGCTGTTTCTACGGGGTGAGCTTCAACGAGACGAAATATTGGTCAATGAGTCAATAATAGGTTCTGTCTTTCGAGGAAGGGTCATCGGTGAAACAACGGTCGGGAATTTTCCGGCAATCATCCCCGAGATATCGGGCAATGCTTATGTATATGGATTCTGTAAATGGCTCATCGACCCACGCGACCCTTTTAGAAACGGATTTTTAGTCAAGTAGTGTGGGACAATGAAAGCTGGCGCTACAATGACGCCGGAGCTCGTACTGTCCGAAGTAGACTTACCGACCAATAATACATTAGCGACGAGTTACCGGCGTGAACATTATTCACGTGGGGCTTTACTCATCAATCGAGAACAGTTTCTGTACGGTTGTTAAAAGATTGAAAATGAGAAAGATAATTGACAATACTTGACTATAATTATAAAAAATAGAGCCTTAACAACCAAGATGATTACTACATGAATTTTTATGGTATAAACTACCTGCAAACGCAGTCTAATTTAAATGATTACTTCAAGTATGCGATTATTTTTAGCACTCTGTTTGTTTTAATTGTCGTATTCAGCCTGTATATGCGTCATCGTCTACAGACTAAATATCGAGACTTAACGATTATCGCCTTCTTGTTTTTGCTGTTTATTTCCGGCGTTCAATACTCAGACTACGCAAATAGTGAAAATATACACTCTCAATCATCGCAAATGGTTAATTTTGTAAAACTCCTCGCCAGGGAAAAGAATGTAGGGGTTGATGCTATCCTTTCCAGTTCAGTGCAATTATCTGATGGTGTGATTGTTAAGATTAATGATAACTATTATCGCGTAAATTTAAGCGCAGATCAAAACACTTACAGCTTAGTCAGGATCGGGTTAATTAACCCGGACATTACCATTATAAAATAACGAGGGACTACATGCCTATCTATACACCGATAATAATAAAATTAGGGCTAGGAATACTTTGCCTGATTGTACAAATAAATCTGATGGGGAAAGGAAACTTAGCCCCATCCTCTGCAATGGATCAGGTTCAAAACTACGTATTAGGCGGAATTATCGGTGGCGTTATCTATAATGAATCGATAACTGTGCTGCAATTTGTACTTGTGTTAATCATCTGGACATTGCTGGTTTTCATTCTCAAGTTTTTAAAGGAAAATAACCGTTTTCTTAAGCATATTATTGATGGGAAACCGATTACATTAGTGCACAACGGCAGTGTAGATGTTAAAGAGTGTTTAAGGAATGGCGTTTCGGCCCATGATTTAATGTTTAAATTAAGATCTAACGGTATATATGAAGTTGAACAACTCAAGCGCGTAGTGCTTGAGCAAAATGGGCAGTTAACTATTATTCAAAGTGGCGATGAGAACATTCGTTATCCGATAATAGTGGATGGATTAGCAAACCATGACTTGCTTGAGATAATAAATAAAGACAGAGAGTGGTTAGAATCTAAAATCGCAGAGCAAGGCTTCAATAAAATTAGTGAAGTCTATTTAGGTGAATATTTGTCTGGCCGGATTAATTTGTACGGATATACAAGATAACCGTCGGATTGAAAGTTGATGTGAGGTTGCTAATGGCATTGTTAGTACGACTCATTTTCTAACCTTAGGTATGATTTGCATCCAATGATTAATACATTGAGGTGATAGCAACGTCCACTTTTTGCAAAAAGCGGCCCAAGGCAACGCACAAGGGCTGCTGTGAGCGAGGAGCGGACGTCGGCTCTTACTCGTCATTTTGATGTATAGCCATCAAGTACCCAGCAATCTCGTCAACACTGAGATCAACATGTAACATCTCAGGATTCTGGAACCAACTATCTGGCCAAAAAATAAGATCAGATGGATTACCGTTAAAATTCCTCTCAAGTAATGAAAGAGCAAAGTTTTGTTCGGATTCTTTGCCCTCGGAGTCACATATAAATTTGATTGTTTGAGTCAATTCGCTCCAGGTATAGTCTGGGTAAAACCTCTCCAGATTAAAGGCCATCCTGGTAAATTCCCTGGCACGGGTCCAGGAGGAAAAATCGCTGAAATCAGAAAAAGTATAGGGATATACAACCTGGTTGTTCCATTCGCCCATCATGGTTACTAATATGGGATCTTCTTGAACAGAACCTCCATCAATTTTAGAAAGTATCATTTCAGCACTTTTTGAAAGTTCATTAATTTTATTACTACTGACTTTGCCTGGTCTCATTCTTTCCGGCAGTGGCATTATTTTAATCCTTGAGAAGTTAACTCATCAAATCGATTGATTTTAAACAATACTCTTTATGTAAATACGGTACTACCTTAGTCCGCTTCTGGCTCATGGCATCTCGATGAAACCTACGTAAAGGTCAACGGACGCGATGCGCCTGGTGAGCAGAATCATTGAAAGATAAGACTTTTCAATAACACGAAAGGCTAACTCATCAATAACTTTGCAACAGTGCCATTATTATTAAGTCTGGCACTCTGGATACTATTTCATACTTTAGTCAGCGTGTTTATTTTTCCATTTCAGCTCAACTTCCATAACGACACTTATTGATGCAGGCAACACAGTCAGTGTAATGAGCGTGGCAACAAACAAGCCTCCGATGATGGCGTAGGCCATTGGCCCCCAAAAAACCTGCTCCGAGATAGGGATCATCCCTAAAATTGCCGCTGAAGCAGTCAACAGAATCGGCCGCGAACGGTGAAGGGCAGCGCTGACGATTGCGTTTTGTTGCGCCATCCCTTCACGGAAATTACTGTCGACCTCACTAATAAGAATAACGGCATTGCGAATAATCATCCCTGACAATGCAATGATACCCAACAAAGCCACAAAACCCATCGGCGTTCCGCTGGGTAGCATCGCAAGCACGATGCCAATTAGGGCAAAGGGAGCCATAAGCAAAGCGACAAGCATGCGGGAAATACTTTGCAGTTGAATCATTAGCAATACCAGCATGACGAATAAAGTTATTGGCAACACTGCGTAAACTGAATTGTTCCCTTTGGCTGATTCAGCAACAGTGCCTCCCTCTTCAATGTTATAGCCTTCAGGAAGCGAACGGCGCAGTTTGTCTACCATAGGAGAGAGTTGCTTTGAAACCGACTCGGCTTGCATACCAGGTGCCAAGTCGGTTTGCACTGTGATGAAAGGCAATCGCTGCCTGCGCCAGATAATCGGGTCACTCACGCCCCATCTCAACGTTGCCACCTGACTTATTGGGACTTTGCCCCCGTTGGTCGATGTTACCTTCAGATTGGCAAGCGTATCCAAATCGAGTCTCTCATGGTCATTGGATCTTAATACCACGTCAATTAACCTATTGTTATCACGCAGGGTAGTCACCACGCTTCCTGACCAAACAGTATTTAGCACCTCCGACAGGCTCTCGGAAGATACACCGGCGGCACGGGCAGCCGTTTGATTAACCTCAAGCGTGACGACACGCTCGGGTTCTCCGGCAGTAAGATTCACCTCTCGCGTCAAGTTACTGTTGCCTACGATAGCCTCAAGATGCTGTGCTAGCTGGCGAACCTCGTTGTAGTCTGGTCCACTGATGCGATATTTAAGCGGCCATCCAACGGGTGGCCCAAGTTCAAGCGGCGACACTCGCGTCGTGATATCTCTGAAATCTAGAGCAAGATGTGAATTTAACTGCTGCTGAAGCCTGTCTCTGTCTTTCAGGTTTCTAGCTACAACGACTAGCTGGGATGTATTTTCGTTATCCAGTAAAACCTCCATGGGTAAATAGAATCTTACAGCCCCAGAACCGACATAGCTTGAGAAGTGATCAACGTATCGATTCTTCTTCAGCCAATCTTCCAATCTGCTTGTTTGCCTGGATGTTTCTACCTGCGATGCATTGGCAGGAAGCGTCAGGCTCACCAGCAGTTCTGGCCTGTCGGAGGCTGGAAAGAACTCCCCCTGCATAAAGGTGGTGCCATAAGCTGATAGCCCGAGCAGAAAAACGGCAATGAAAAGAGTCAGGCCACGGTGAGCCAAAGTGGCGTCTACTATTCGTTGATAAAAATGAAGCAGTCTTCCGGGGGAGCCACTGTGTGGTTTTATTTTTGGCGATAAGATCCAAGTGCCGATTAAGGGCGAAAATAAAACCGCAACGGCCCAGGAACTTAAAAGTGAAATCAGAACTACGGCAAACAGTGAAAAGCAATACTCACCCGCGCTGGATGCAGCAAAACCCACTGGAATAAATCCGGCAATCATTACAAGCGTACCGGTCAGCATGGGAAAGGCGGTAGTCTCAAAGGCGTAAATCGCCGCGTGCCAGCGGCTATCTCCTGCCTCCATTCTGGAAATCATTGCCTCAACAGTGATCATCGCGTCATCAACCATGAGTCCCAGCGCGATAATCAGTGCCCCCAGTGAAATACGCTGGAGCCCAATCCCTGTTAGCATCATGCCAATAAACGTTATGGCCAGTACCAATGGAATAGCCGTGGCAACGACGAGCCCGGCCCGAGTTCCCAAAGATATAAAAGAGACAGCCAAAACGATAATAACGGCTTCTACCAACACTCTAATGAATCCGTTTACCGCCTGCTTTACAACAGCGGACTGGTCGGCAACCTTAGTCATCTCGATACCGTGAGGAAGGGCATGTCGAATAGCGTTCATTCGCAGGTTGAGCTCACGGCCAAAACTGAGCATATTGCCCGTTTTGGCCATTGAGATTGCCATGCCAATCGCAGGATGCCCGTTAACTCTGAAGGCCGGAGACGGCGGCTCGGCAACCTGCCGGCTAATCGAGGCAATATCAGTTAAGGGGATGTAACGCCCGTCAACATGCAACGTTATCTCTTTCAGGCTTTGCTGCGTACTCAGCGCCCCGCTCACATGGAACGTAATGTTTTCACGATCGCCGCGCAGCGTGCCGCTGGGTACTACTGCGTTTTGTTGCTTCAAGGCATCAGAGATTTGTTGCAGGGTGATCCCCATTCCCGCAAGCTGGCGCGGTGAAAAAGCAACGACCATTTGTTCTTCTTGCACACCCAGTAGACTGATTTTCCCTATATTGGGCAATGACATCAGACTGCGTTGAATGGCCTCCACTCTGTCGCGCAATTCTCTTTCTGTAAAACCCTCCGCAGTAAACCCATAAATTGTGCCGAAAGTGTCGTCAAACTCATCGTTGACGGTAGGTGCCAGGACACCGGCAGGGAGCGAGGGAGAAATATCCTGCATTTTTTTGCGCACCTGATACCAGATATCGGGTACGGAGGCTGGCGGAGTGTCCTCTCGCAAATAAACAAATATAACTGACTGCCCTGCCCGCGTGTTGCTTTCGACATAATCAAGGTGAGGAATTTCTTGTAACTTCTTCTCCAGCACATCGGTGACAAGATTAACGGTGTCATGAACATTGGCTCCAGGCCACTGAGCCGAAACTACAGCAGTCTTTATAGTAAACGCCGGGTCTTCGTTACGATTAAGATTTTCATACCCCCAACTCCCCGCGGCCAACAATAGCAGCATGAAAAATGTGACCACTTGCTGATGGTTAAGCGCCCAGGCCGAAAGATTAAATGCCCTTTTGGATCTATTACTGTTCATTCTTGGCCCTCCCCAAGGCTCACTTTCTCCCCTTGACGTAGCTTGCTCACTCCTGCTGCTACGACTGTTTCACCGGGCCGGATCCCCGACGAAATGAAAACTTCGCGGGTAGAAAATCTACCGATAATTACCGGACGCATTTCAAGTTGCAGATTTCTGCGATCAACGATAAAAACTGCCGGTGTCCCTCCTGACTGGGAAAGAGAAGAAGCCGGAAGCCGAATCCCCCCGAGCCCTGTTTCTGGTAATGACGCTTGTACACTTGCGCCAAGAGCCATCGCCCGCGGGGGATTGTTCAGCGAAATTCGAACGCGCCAGGTACGTGTTTGAGGATCAGCCTGGGGACTTATATCCCTTAAGATTCCATGGGTTGTAATGGCGGGATCGGAGAGAAGGGAAACATTGAGGCTTTGAACATTTTTCAGAGCCCGAACCTGAGACTCCGAAAGGTCAAATACTGCGTCGAGCTCCGTAGCTTCGGCCAAGTTGACAACAGTCTGCCCTGCGCCAACGACTTGCCCGGACGAGGCGCTAACCTGGGTTATTACGCCTGGCGCAGGGGCGGTGAGTCGAGTCCAGTCCAGGTTTTCCCGCGCATTTTTCAGAGCATTTTCACTTGTCTGACGATGAGATAAAGCGGATTGCCAGTCTGCCATCGCATTATCCAGCTGCACCCGTGCAATCGCCCCCGAAGGCATTAAAATTTTCATTCGTCTGAGATTGGCTGCCGCCACCTGTTCGCTTACGATGGCACTTTGCAGATCGGCGCGAGCACTGTTGAACTGATTTTCGCCGGTTTCACTTTCAAGGGAGGCGAGTAGTTCCCCCTTTTTAACCTCGTCGCCCACCTCAACACGTCGAGTAAGCAGCCTGCCGCCAAGACGAAATCCCAACGTAAGCTCGTCGTGGGCACGAATTTCACCGGTTTGGTTGTGAAAAATTGACAATGTAGGTTGAGGTGCAATCACAAAACGCACTGGCCGCGGCGAAAGAGCAACCTTTTGCTGCTTTTCACCACAACTATTCAGACCGATTAAAAAAGACAGCAAAATAAGCCCAATTAAAAAATGAGTTATTTTACAAGATGAAATGATATGGCTAATTGCCTGGCGAGCTAAATCTGCAAAAGTGTCTGTCATGACCCTGCCCCTGAATTGATATAACGCTATTCAATCCAGCATTGGTCCAGATTCCCCCTATATTTCATCAAGGGACCGTCAAGACTGACACTTTTTTATTTATTTTTCCTTATCGGGAAATTGAATGACGACTTTTAGCCCGCCATTTTCTGCATTTTGGGCCATAATTCTGCCCCCATGAGATTCGCAGATTGCTCGGGCTATGGACAGGCCCAGGCCACTGCCGCCAAAATGACGGGCGCGCGACGTTTCAGCTCTGGTGAATCGTTCAAACATCAGCGGGATGAAAGCTTCAGACACCCCTTTCCCTTTATCACAAAACGAAATTTGATACGCATCGGTCAACCTTTCTACATAAATATCCAGGGTGCCGCCTTCCGAGGCATAGCGTAGGGCATTTTCCATCAAGATAGTAAACACCTGCCCCAACCGGAATGGATCACCTTTGAAACGGCACTTAGCCGGTGCATGAACAGCAATAACCATTCCCGTGGTCTCAGCTTGCGGCTTTATCCACATCACCCGCTCCTGCAACAGCTCGGCGAGATCCCACTCAAAGATATCAAGGCTGAGCTCCCCGGCATCTGCCAGCGAAAGCAGGTGCAGTTCATCTATCAGACGATTTAAACTGACTAACTGTTTCATGACCATTTCCAGCTGCCTGGGTTCTGGCTGAAATACGCCGTCGATCATTCCCTGAAGTCGCCCCATCGCGGCCGTGAGCGGAGAGCGCAACTCATGTGCCATCGCGACATGGGAGGCATGCAGCTCGCGCTCGTAGCGCGAAAGTTGCTGAACCATAGTATTGAAATCTTCCGTGAATTGAACCAGCTCCGAGGGCGCTCCTTTAACCAATGCCGCCTGAGTTTCAAAGTCACCTCTGGCCACTTCACGTGCGGACGAAGCCAAGCGACTAAATTGTAAAGAGAGCGGCAGAGCAGATCGCAGCCCAAAAAAAACAATAAATGGGATCGTCACAACGACCAAAATTCCAACGGTGATCCAGTCGGCGGAAGCAATCGAGGGATCCGAAAAACGTATACCCCACCATTTATCTACAATTTGATGAAAACGTTGAGGATTAATTTCAGGATTCAGAAGCAGTATTTTAAACTCTGCACTGACTGAAGAAGGCATTTCATGCACTCGCAACAGCTCAACCAGCGCGAATCTAGACCACATGCACAGGGCAATAAGGCACACAGAGCCAATGGCAAGCAGCAGGATACGCACACAAATCCAGCGCCATAGAGATTGATGTCGGCTATTCATGGTTGTCTGAACCGGTAACCGACACTGCGCACATTGACCAGCACATGACTAATGCCTGCTGACTCCAGTTTCTTACGCAGGTTATAAACGTGTGTATCCACCACGCGCTCTAACGCCTCGCTCTCAGGCAGACAATTTTCTAAAAGATACTGTCGTGAAAAAGCCCGTGTTGCAGAACTCATCAAAGTAGACAGGATACTGAATTCTGTGGGTGTTAAATTGAGATACGATTTGCTCTCTTGCTCACCGTTAATGCTTGCGGTCAAGGCTATGACATCGACTTCTAAATTCTGCCAGCGCAAAACCACCTGCTCCTGGCCTTGAGCATTGCCCGAAGTCCTGCGCAGCACGGCTTGTACTCGCGCGACAACTTCACCAGGGTTATAAGGTTTGACTACATAATCATCCGCCCCATAACGAAGCGCACCAATTTTATCCGGCAGATCTCCCATGGCAGTTACCATGATAACCGGGGTATTATTTTTACGGCGCACTGACGCCAATACTTCCGTCCCACTCATCCCCGGCAGCATCACATCCAGTAAAATAAGATCGGGTTTCCAGCGCAGTGCCATATCAAGCCCCGAGAGACCATCCCCGACAACGGTTACTTCGTACATTTCTCGTATTAAATATGCTTCCAGAACATTGGCCGCATCAACATCATCTTCGATAATCAGGATCCGCTTATTTTGCATATTTACTACCTTGACTGTTTCTCGATAATTCCCTGACAGTACATTGATACTGCCTCTTCATACTCTGAGTTTCATACGCGGCCGTAATCCGCTTTAATTTGCAAGTCATGAGTGACGAGGTTTTATAATGATAACCAGAAAACTACTCCTTCACATTACCTGTTTTTTATTTGCAGGAAACGTAACAAACACATTAGCGGACACCAACGCTGCTAGTCAGCAGAGCTTAAATCTTGGCCTGGCGATGCAAAATTCCCCTCGCTACAGCGGTTCTGAAAATAAACATTGGCAATTTGCTCCTGTTGTTCAGGCACGCGATGGTGCTTTTTTCTTTGATTCGCAAAAGGGAGTGGGATATGACCTGCAAAGCGACAGCGGGTTATATCTAGAACATACCCTTGGATATAGCCTTGGCCGTTCTGACAGCAATTCCAACTGGCGAGATGGTTCAGATAGATTGAAGGGGATGGGAAATATCAATGCGACAGTCAATACCGTCGTGGCTGTGGGTTGGGCCGTTACACCCTGGCTTTCATTGGAGGGAAAAACCATCTTGCCTCTCAGCGATGGACAGGGTGTGAAATACCAAACGTCAATAACTCTTCTCCCCATACAAAATGAAACAAATACTGTTGCTTTCCAAGGTGCTGCATTATTTGGCGATAGCCGATATATGAATACCTTTTATGGCGTGAGTCGCGATCAAAGCTTTCACTCTGGATATGCTCAATATCAGGCAAACAGTGGATTCTATGGTGTGGATAGTACTCTTACCTGGAGCCATCAATTCACCCCGCACTGGAGCACTGCAGCAAGCATCGAATACACTCGTCTGGATAAACACGCAAAAGACAGCCCGATTGTGTTCAAACCCAACCAGGTCTCATCGACAATTGCATTTATCTATAACTTTTAGTCTTGACACAATCTTGATTAAACCTTGACTATTTATTGACTCTGGAAATTTATAATATCGGTAAGCTCTGCCGTCTAAGGGTAGGGTTTAACTTAAAAAATAAATTAACTGTCATCACACCCTGAATTTTTTGCATTAATTGTTAAACCCAACACCAAAGAGTTAATAAATGAGCTTAGATAACAAAACGTTAAGTGCAAAACTGAAAAATATTTTTTTACTATCAAAAGTTGATAACACCAAGCGTGTTATCATTTTACAAAATGAAGACTCTCCAACGGAGATATTATCTTTTGCCGTGGAAGCTCTGCAAACACTTGGAGCAACGTTGCATGTTATTACGCATGATCCGTTAAGAGGCTCCTATACTTTATCATCTGATTATAACTTAAATAACAATGATGTTATTTCAAAAAACTCTTCAGAAGATTTGCTAGGATTGGCTGATATAGTTTTTGAAACAATAGACTTAACAAAACTCAGCGCTCAAAATGAAAACGTAGAGTCATTCTCTTTAATTAACAAATAGAATTTATAATAATTGTAGTGGCATAGTGAATTTGGCCACCTGAACAGAGGTGATGTCATCACCTCATAGACAAAACAGGTGACATTATGACCAGAAATAACAGACGTTATTTCAGCCCCGAGTTCCGCCTCGAAGCTGGCCATTTAGGGGGCAGTTTGTATATCGAAAATTATTGTACGTTAAGGTGATGTTTTGGGCACTGTTGCAAAGTTATTGATGAATTAGCCTTTCGTATTATTAAAAGGTCTTTTCTTTCAAAGATTCTGCTCACCAGACGCATCTCGCCAAGGGGATACCCAAAATAAAATGATTCTGCCTGACCTTTCCTTAGCGCACGCATCACTTCAATCCCTTTAATTGTGGCGTAAGCCGTCTTCATTGACTTGAAGCCCAGCGTGGCGTTGATTAGCCGTTTCAGTTTGCCACGATCGCACTCGATTATATTATTCCGGTACTTTATCTGCCGGTGCTGAACATGCTGCGGACATTTACCTTCCCGCTTCAGCAATGCCAGCGCCCGCCCATACGCCGGGGTTTTATCCGTGTTGATCAACCGTGGAATTTGCCAGCGCTTCGTATTATTCAGAAGTTTACCCATAAAGCGATATGCGGCTTTGGTGTTACGACGTGAAGACAGGTAAAAATCAATGGTGCAGCCCCTGCTGTCGACCGCGCGGTACAGATAAGCCCAGCGTCCCTTGACCTTCACGTAGGTTTCATCGAGATGCCATGAGCCAAAACCGGAAGGCTAACGCCAGTACCCGCGCAGCCGCTTTTCCATCTCAGGTGCATAAGGCTGAACCCAGCGATAAATCATGGTGTGATCGACATTTCCCCCTCGCTCGGCGAGCATCTCCTGCGGCTCACGATAACTGATGCCATATTTGCAGTACCAGCGGACGGCCCACAGGATAGTAGGGGTCCGCTTGGAAAACGAATCTATGGTCACTCCCGTTTTTGCAACACCGATTTTGACGATAAATTGGCTTGCTTGAATCTATCCGGCGTCTGAATGGGATTTTATTCCCGCGCCTCGATGAGTTCCGCGCCTGATGAACCTCCAGAAAATATACGGCTTCAATGAGCCTTTCCGTTTTACAGGTTCCTCAACAGACCGGTGGGCCGTTAGTATCATCAATATCAGTATTCGCAAAACCAGATCAGTGATTCTTTAAACCGGTGTATTTCTGCCGTTATGCTACATAAGTTTGCTGTCGTGCCGTTAGGGCCCCGGCTATTCTGGCCAGCTTGTTTGCCAGAGCACAAGTGACGACAAAGTTGCTTTTCCTACACAGTAAATCCCTAACCCAATCGGCCAATTTGCCAGACTGGTGTTCCAGTTTTTGTATGAATACCCTGGCACATTGAACTAACAAAGTTCGGATCTTTTTGTTACCTCGCTTACTAATTCCCAGCAATGTCGTCCGACCTCACGTGCTGTACTGTCGAGGCACTAGCCCTGTTGCCGCCGCAAAGTCACGACTGCAGGCGTACTGCTTCCCGTCGCCAATCTCAGTTGAAATAGTACTCGCTGTCAGTGTTCCGACGCAGGGAATGCTCAGCAAGCGCTGTCCAATCTCATCTGCGTCCAACTTTCGTTTCAACTGGGATTCCAAATCTTTAATCTGCTCAACAAGATATTGATAATGCTGTTGTAATTTCAGCAATAACTGGCTGAGGTAAAGAGGCAAACTATTGTCTTCAAGAATGGTACTCAGTCGGCTAATAACGGCAGCTCCTCGTGGAACGCTAATGCCAAATTCCAGCAGAAAGCATGCATCTGATTGGTTGTTTTTACCTTATCCTGAACCAAGGATTCACGGACACGATGCAGAGCCCGCATTGCCTGCTGAGATTCCGTTCTAGGTTGTACAAAACGCATAGACGGACGCGATGCAGCTTCACAAATAGCTTCGGCGTCGACAAAGTCGTTTTTGTAACTTTTAACGAATGGACGGACAAATTGTGGTGATATCAGCTTTGGAAAATGCCCCAACTTTTCCAACTTGCGTGCCATAAAGTGAGAGCCGCCACAGGCTTCCATTGCGATGGTTGTAGCGGGGCATGTCGCCAAAAATTCGATTAACTTTGGCCGGGTAAATTTTTTTACGGTAAACAGCCTTGCCGCGACGATCTTGGCAATGAATATGGAAAGAGTTTTTACCCAGATCGATACCAATGAGCGCAATGTTTTCCATGATAGTTCTCCGAATGAAAGCCTATCCTCAGCATAGTACCGGGAAGGAGGGAGTGACCATCTCATTAAATATCCTACGCTAAGACAATTTCTTTAGCAGCCATGACCGGCAGCTTTGAGCGAAGACCGGACATACCAAAAATTCATAAGCTAAATAAGACAGCAGGCCACATTCTAATATTGACTAAATTTCAAAAATGAAAAAAGATATAAACTTAGTTGTAACAGATGCTCTCTTAGTAAATCTGATAGTGGCAAAACTTTCTAAAATCGTCTGCTAGGAATATTTATACCAAACTAAGTCTATAGGGAGTTATAACTTGATCAAAGCATTAATGGTTGACGTTGATGGTGTGTTGGTTTGTGGTCGTCCAATTGATAGTAATCCCTGGGCTTCTTGCCTCGATACAGATCTTGGTTTAAGTGCAGCAGATTTACATCGCGAATTTTTTCTTCCGTATTGGGATGAAATCGTCGTGGGAAAATTGGGGCTAGTAGAGTCGTTGGAAATCTCTCTTCCTAAAATTGCACCTGAACTATCTATTGAGTCTTTAGTAAGATATTGGTTTGAGAATGATTCATTTATAAATATGCAGTTATTGAATGAACTTAAACGGTATCGTGCTAATAATATAAAAATTTATCTCGCTACTAATCAGGAACATATGCGGGCATCATATATAATGAATGAGCTAGCCTTAAGCAAATACGTGGACGGAATCTATTACTCAGCAGCATTAGGCTACAGAAAACCCAGTGAAGAATTCTTTAAAGCGATAACATCTCTTTCTGGGTTTTATCCAGAAGAATTATTATTGTTAGATGATACACCTTTAAATGTATCGACCGCCCAAAGTTTGGGTTGGAATGCATGCCTATGGACTAACGATTCCTTCTTGGAAAAGGAATTATTAAAAGTTTCTGAGCCCCTTAAAGGGTAAATTGATAATAATGACTGGATAGATAAGTATTTTGACCTGCTCCCCAATAAATCGACAACCATGATGTTAGCAACGTCCGCTCCTGGCACACAGTGGACAGTCAGGCTATCCGCTGAAAGAAACATTGCCAATGATTCAGACTATACATTTCTGAGGGTAAGAGACAATTTATGTTTCTGGTAGATCAATGATAACCAGTGTGCCAAAGCTGCCGATTTCCACAGTATGAGGAACGCCCGCTTTGGCTACATAAAGCTCGCCAGACCTTACAGAGATTTTTTTACCTTTAACACTCAGTTCCAGACGTCCATCAATGACCAGTAACCCCTCGTCATACTCATGTACCTCTTCAGTTACTGAGCGTGCATCCATTCGTAAAATTTTGAGATTTGCTTCCCCAATTCGGCCTAATACTTGAGAGTGCCAGGCCTCAGTTAATGCATTTGCTTCGGTCCTAAGGTCATAAAGCGACATAAGGTCATTCCCTTTGATATTCATTTAGTGCATTTATGCCATATAAATTCCATTTTGCCACATAACAAATAAGGAAAAGCAAGTCGAAAAAAGGCTATATCTTTTCTCAGTACGCTATTAATTCTGAAGTGCCAGAATATTCATTATGACCTAGCCAGAACGATAATTATCGCAGGGTCGATGGAGTAAACGCGTCCGCTTCTGGCACTTAGCAAACGACCGCGCCGAGTGCCGTCAGCTAAAAAAGGCGTATGCGCTTTAACAGGGCTCATTAAGGCTTGCTCAATGCTACTCGTGCATATTCTAACGCGATGACCCCATTTCATCGAAGACATGCTAGTCCTTAAATGACGGAAATACTGCGTGTTTGGACGCTTCAACTAAAGTATGGCAATAATTTTCATCGCCGCCCTTTACGATGAAATTCTGGTTTGTTATAGAACTTAAAAGCGCGTTCATTCTGTCCAGGATTGACACCGAATCTGACTAATCATGTTGGTGTCCGCATTTGACTGAAGCGCATGGGTTGCCTCCCAGTTTTGCTAAAACCTTGGCATGACGCAGCACCTGACGCGCGTCCAGAGGTCCGCCGTGCCCCATGTGGAAACGCTGTCCGCCCTTTTCCACCATGCGAATTAGTTCACGCGACACAGTGGCGGGATCATCTTCGAACGGCGGCCGGATTGCGCGCCCCTTCAGGATCACGCCACCGATCAGAATGCCTGAGGCGATCAGGTCTCCCACCATCATATCCTGCGAGGAGAGCTCTACCGCGATTGAGCCCGGTGTATGGCCCCCGGTGTGTCGCACGGTACCCTCTACGCCAAAATCGAGAAGATTGAACGCATTGCCGTTGTTCATCATGATGTCAGGGAGAAAACCTTCATACTGTTCATGCGGAACTGGCGTCTTAAGAAACAGTTTACCGACCCAGCTCGTCGTGCAATAGGTCATCGGCTCTTTGCGGCTATAAAAATCTGCGTCGTCCTGATGCGCAAGAATGGGCGCACCCGATAATTCGCGCAACCGTACGGCGCTGCCAGCGTGGTCGGTATGGGCGTGCGTGACGACAATCAGTTTGATGTCGCGAAACGTCAGGCCATATTGGGCGAGCACCTTGCCGATCTTGAGCTCTGATCCGGGAATGCCCGTGTCGATGAGTATGCAGCCTGCTTCGCTGCGGATAAGATGGGCGTTGACCATACCGAAGGGTAAAATCGGAAGGGTAATGATCTGGGTCTGAAACATGGATTATCCCTGGATAGACAAGCGCCGAAGATATGCTGCCGTGGTGCGCGTTACGGCAGCCTCGATGTCAGTCAGCGGCCAGAACGATAAAGTCAGCAACGACGAGCGGATGCGACAACATCGGAACATGGCTGGAAGCGACACGTTTGATCGTGGCATTCATACGCGTGGCCATGCGTTCCTGCTCTACGGGCAAGATTGCCATATCGTTGTCACCAATTAGATAGAAAGTAGGACGACTACGCCATGCGGCCTGTGTCAAGGTGCCGCCGAGTGCAGCGCCATTGATAGGGCCTTGCGTTGCGTGCAGTATTGTCTGCTCGATGGGATCGAGATCCTGTGCAAACAGGGTGGCGATACCTTTGGGTGTTAGCGACAGAAAGCCCTCTGCGTCTGGCCTGATTTCGTCGTTAAGCGGAGCTGCTTCAAACTGGGCGAAGAGCGATCCTGCCGACTCTTCCGCGTCCGGTGCAAATGCGTTGATGTAAACAAGCCGTGTTACCTTGGGATCGTTGCCCGCTTGTCCGATCACCGCACCGGCATAGCTGTGTCCTACCAGAACGACATCTCCCTGCGCCATCGCGATTGCACGGCTAACTGCCGCGACATCGGCGTCGAAACTGGTCAGCGGAAGTTGGACGGCAGCGACAGTCATACCTTTGTCGCTCAGCAGCGGGATGATTTTGGCCCAGCTGGAGCCATCTGCCCAGGCGCCGTGAACGAGGATGATGTTAGTTGTGCTCATAATACTTCTCCTAAGGTGTCGGCCGGTATTCGAAGAAGACCTTCTAGTCGACCCACTCATCATCGCGGCAACTGAATCTTGCGGCAATCGCCTTGCTAAGCTGAAAGCTGCCAAGTGTCTGTGATAAACTGCCAAAGTCCGTTTTAGTGGCTTAGTGGCCGGAATTTCGGATCATTTTTGACAAAAGTAAGGGTCCTGATGGCAAAGAGAGAGGTTGCACTGGTCATTTTCGAAGGCGTTCAGGCGTTAGACGTTGCCGGTCCGCTAGATGTGTTCACAACGGCTAATGACTTCTTGCCCGAAGAGGACCATTACCACTGTGTCCTGGTGGCGGCAACTACACAGCGCATACGCAGCTCCAACGGAATGTGGATGGTCGCTGATCTTACCTTCGAGCAGGCCGAGCGATCTTTTGACACCGTTCTGGTGGCCGGTGGCCCGCACCTTCCAACCACCCTACCCGACGCTGCTATGTCAGCGTGGCTACGGACGTGGGGCGTTGCGGCCCAACGATATGGCTCGATTTGCACCGGCGCTTTTGTTCTCGGCCATGCCGGACTTCTCAATGAGCGTACTGTTACCACCCACTGGCTTTGTTCCGAGCAGCTTGCCAGTCAGTTCCCCTCAGCGCGGGTCGAGCAAGATCGGATCCATGCGCGCGACGGTCGTCTGGTGACCTCCGCTGGCGTGACAGCCGGCATTGACCTTAGCCTCGCTTTAGTTAGAGAAGATCATGGACCGGCCATATCGCTTGCCTGTGCCAAAATACTGGTCGTGGTGGCCCAACGCCAGGGTGGCCAATCCCAGTTCAGCCCGCTGCTAATCGCAGATCGCGCCCCTGATACTCCGCTGGGAAAGGTACAAACCTATGTTATGGAGCATGTGGGCGAAGCCTTTCCGGTTGAGCGGCTGGCAGATATTGGAGGCGTCAGCCCACGCAGCATTGCGCGTCTCTTCGTCACTGAACTGGGCATCACACCGCATGAATTCGTGGAAGGAATACGCCTGGATCAGGCTCGCAACTTGCTTGAATCTACAGAACTGCCCCTTAAGACCATCGCTTTTGACTGTGGCTTTTCCGGTCCCGATCAGATGCGTAGTGCTTTTCAGCGGCGGATCAGCGTCACGCCCCTGCAATATCGGGGAAGTTTCAGACGCGTGTAAATGGCCATTACTTGGTCATCTTTTACACTACGCTTACAGGCCAGTAATGCTTAACCTGAGTAAGGTTCGCTTCTGGCGTGAAGCCGAGAAGGCTGGACTTCCGCTGTGAGCGAAGAGCGGACATTAAGTAAGAGATTGACAAGCACCCTGTGACAATGGTTGTATAATACAACCATTGTCACAGGGCAATCATAATGATTACAGAGCGTCAGAACATAAAAAACATCCGTGCTGCATCACGTTTAATGGTGCGAGAGTTAGGCTTCATGAACCAAAGTCTGGCTGCAACAGATTATCCTCCCTCTGCCGTTCACGCATTACTTGAAGTTGAAACGCATGGGTCAGTAACAGCCGCTCAACTGGTGCAGATTTTAGAGCTTGAGAAATCCAGCGTCAGCCGCATGGTCGCTAAGCTCGTTGAAGCCGGAGAACTTGAAGAAAACACGTCCGCTGATGACGCGAGGGCGAAGTTTTTAAGCCTCACTGGGAAGGGCAAAAAGACGGTACGGAGTATCAATGCTTACGCTGAGCAGCGGGTCGCAGCAGCTTTGGATAAGCTTGATCCCTTTACGCAAGAGACTGTATCACAAAGTCTTTCTTCATATTCCAGCGCACTGAAATCCAGTCGGGAAAACACCGAAGGGAAATTGCAAATCAACTTCAAAATAGTGACGGGTTATCATGCGGGTATGATTGGCCGTATTACTGAAATGCATGGAGGCTATTACGCCAGAGAGCATAATTTCGGCCATTTTTTTGAAGCTAAGGTTGCCGCAGGCCTTGCAGATTTTTCAGCTCGCCTGGATAAGCCATGCAATCAGATTTGGCTGGCAATGGTGAATGAACGCATAGTCGGCTCAGTTGCAATAGACGGTGAGGACTTGGGAAATAATGAGGCACATCTGCGCTGGTTCATCCTTGACGATGGTTGTCGCGGCAGCGGACTGGGTAGAAAACTCATTGGAGAAGCGATGAGTTTTTGTGATGAGCAGAGCTTCTCTTCGGTGCAATTATGGACATTCAATAAACTGACCGCGGCAAGACGATTGTACGAATCATTCGGATTTGAGTTAGCGAAAGAATGGGAAGGCGATCAATGGGGCAGTACTATTACTGAGCAGCAGTTCACTCGCAAATCATCTTAGAATCGCTAACGACTTCCCCTTGATGGGCAGAAAGTTTTTAGTACTTATATTGTTCAGTCTTTATGTCCCTGATTAGTGATGTCCGCTCCTGGCACGAAGTGGACTAGGTAACTGAGCTGGAGGTCCGCTATGAGCGAATAGCGGAAGTTTGTAACCTCTAATTTTCACTTCGTGATCTTCCTTGCATCTTCATGGAAGTTATAAAGTGCTTTATGCCTGCAAAAAGCGGATGAAGCAGGCCGGTGTTGATTAACCAGCCTTAATTGAGTGTCTTGTAAATTACAGCTGACGGGACCGCTGACCACGTCCAAATGCGCCGTAAGGATACCCACCCGGAACAGGGGCACTGACCTCATTTAGGGCTTCAGTTGCCCCGCCATCCAACGTAAGCTCTGCCGCGCCCAGCCCATCTCTCAACTGCTCAAGCGTGCGGGCACCAAAGATGGGAGCGGTTACCCCCGGTCTATCAGCAAGCCAGCTCAGAGAAACCTGTGCTGGCGTGGCATTGATCTCTTTTGCAATTTTCACGACGGTGTCGATAGTATCCCAGTTACGTGCTGAGGCGGCATACTCAGCCGAAACCTGCTGGTAGAGAGGGTTGTCAGAGCCTGCCCGGCTGTCCGAGGACGGCTTACCCTCGCGGGTATATTTCCCTGTCAAGAATCCACCTGCCAGCGGTGACCATGGCAGAAGTCCCAGGCCATTATGTAATGAGCTCGGAACCATTTCCCATTCACATTCGCGAGAAAGCAGACTGTACTGCAGTTGAAGAGTGACCGGCAGATGAAGCCCCATTGCTTTGGCTGTAGATACCATCAGCTGAACCTGCCAACCGGTGAAGTTCGAAAGCCCCACATAGTTAATCTTGCCTGTACGAACTGCGTCATCCAGGAATAACAGGGTTTCTTCCACCGGCGTATGGGGGTCCCATGCGTGAACCTGATACAGATCGATAGTCTCAACGCCGAGACGTTCGAGAGAAGCATTCAGCGCACGGTTAAGGTGACGTCGGGACAAACCAGCATCATTGATGTCTTTACCTGTCGGGAACCGGCCTTTACTGGCCAGTACAATATTCCCTGCGGCACCTCCCTGCCGGGCTTTTAGCCAGCGGCCTACAATTTGTTCTGAAACGCTGCCAACGTAAACGTCTGCCGTATCGATAAAATTACCGCCCGCATCGACAAAGGCATCAAGGATACTGAAGGCGTCCTTTTCTGAAGTTTCTGCACCAAAATACATGGTACCCAGCGCCAGTGAAGACACTGCCATTCCGGTGTTGCCTAATTTGCGATATTTCATTAACTATGAACCTCTTGGTTAAATCGTGTGTTTTAAAAGCGCAGAACGGTTCTGACTGCGGAGGTGTTTAGTTTTGAAAGTCTAAAAGGTATTTACTGATAATATTAGAGTGTAAAATCAGGATTAAATTAGAAGCAGGACTTATAAATGGCCAGTGATGACTTTACCGGTATTATTGCCTTCATTACCGTCGCACAGGAGCGCAGCTTTACGCGCGCTGCGGCTAAACTGGGTGTCAGTCAGTCAGCCCTGAGCCAGACCGTGCGCACGCTTGAATCAAGATTAGGTGTTCGCCTGCTGACGCGTACCACCCGCAGCGTTTCGACAACAGATGCGGGCACCCGGCTGCTTGAAACCGCCTCCCCCCGGCTTGCAGAAGTACAGGCTGAAATGGCAGCCATTGCGGAGATGAGGGATAAACCGAGCGGTACACTGCGCATCACCGCGAGTGAACATGCTGCTGATACACTGCTGTGGCCCAGGCTTGCTAGATTTCTCAAGGAATGGCCAGACATCAGAGTTGAAGTCTCCGTCGATTACGGCATGACAGATATTGCCGCTGAAAGCTACGATATGGGTATCCGTCTTGGTGATGAGGTGGCCAGCGGTATGATTGCCGTGCGGGTTGGTCAGGACCACCGCTTTGCGGTCATCGGTTCTCCTGACTATCTGGCAAGTCATACTCCGCCGAAAACGCCATGGGATCTTGAGCATCATAACTGCATCAGCTTTCGTCTTCCCACCTATGGCGGGCTCTATGCGTGGGAGTTTAAGAAAGGTAAGCAAGAGGTTCGCGTACGCGTTGATGGCCAGCTTATCTTAAACAGCCTCTATCAGGTCATTAATGCCGCGCTGGATGGCGTAGGATTGGCTTTTGTCCCAAGAGATTCAGTGGCTCAACACATTGCAGATGGAAGGCTACAGGAGCTGATTGCCGAATGGTGTCCTACTTTTCCGGGCTATTATCTTTACTATCCAAGCAGACGAGAAACTTCCCGAGCCATGAAAATGCTGGTTGAAGCCCTGCGTTATCGGACATGACCAACAAAGATACCCGCTTGCGCTTCACGCCCTGAGACATTCGACAAGCTTTTTACGACATCAACAAGGGCGATTTTCGCGCTTCGAGTGCCAGCAAATATTTCGCTTCGTCGTAACGGATTTTGGTCTTCCAGCAGCGGTAAATGATCCCTATCCATTTGAATGCCAGAGCCCAGATGACGATTGATGAGATTTTCCTTTTTCTCAGAGGCTCTGATAATACAGTTTGGTTCAGTATGAGGAATTTACCGTCTTCTTAGCCCATTCCACCAATGTTTGTCGGACGAACTTCGCACATTGCCAACGCCAGTGAACCCATGATTTTTGACCACTTCGTTCGGTTACTGGCGTAATTCCAGCGTAGTTTTGAATTTCTTCGGCGCTCTTGAAGCGGTTGCGATTATCACCCAGTGCTGCAAGCATTCGTGGGCCCATGCCCGGCAGTAATTTGAACAGTTCAGCATCTGGCAATGTGTCAAACAGCGTTTCAATGCGTTCGTCATAGGTTTTGATGATTTCACTCACGACTTTAATTTGTGTCGGCAGTGCTGTTGCCATCAAAGCATTAGTCTCTATAACACTCGGGTCTGCAGTCAATGGTAGCGATCCTGTCTTTCACCTTTTGGTGCAATTCGTTGAGCCCGATAACAAGCGCTTCCGGAGTGTGTTCAACCACATGGAATATGCGCTCGCCGTTTTTAAACTGAACACAGACATCGTGCTTTTTATCCACCCAGTCCAGACCAACATGGGCAGCAAACTGATCTATCGTGGTCATGGCCAACTCCTTTTTATCAGGGATGGGTATGCATCCCACGTTCTTCGAAAGAAACATAGCCAGCAGTTTTTCTGCATGCCCTGAGTATTCGTTAGCAAACGTGGGGCACTTACTGGCTCGAAAGTAAAGCGGCAATCATCAAATCACATGATTCTGGCACAATATTTGTAACCAGTAAGTGCATACCCTGAATCACTCAAAAGTGTCACTCTCAGGGTGTGAATGACTATAGATGGCAAAGAGGTGCCTGTATAAGTACAAAGGGGGTGCTTTGTACGAACAGCGCACGTTGATACTAATCCATGTATAGATTTCTGTTTAAGCTGGATTTATTCATTAAATGAGTTTTCAATTCGAATAGAGTAATAAAATTGGAATTTTTTAGGCATGAATTGGCATTACTATTAATTCGTCAACGCTGACCATTAATAAGGATGAAATTTATTTATTATTTACCAACATTCGGAACGGCATGCCTGATATTGACACACTCGCACTTCCATTAATAAACACCGCGGACAATAATCTTGAAAGTAAGTATTTATTTTTTCTGTGTGCAGTGAAAGCGAAAAATACACTGATCAATCATCCCTGTCTTGACGTAATTTATTGACAGTCGCTCCCCCGGGCTCACCGTGGTGACCAATAGCCTTGCGAAAGAAACACAGGGCGGCTGTCGCAGCCTGTTTAGCTGTCAGTAGGAAGTCAATGGTCTGGCCCTTGTGCTGTCAACGGCCCGGTACAGATATTTGCACTGGCCTTTGATTTTGATGTCGGTCTCGTCCAGTCGCCATCGACGCCCGTACGGGAGGTTTATACCGGCGAAACGCCTTATTCAGCAAGGGCACAAGGCGGATAATCCAACGGTGCCGTCCGCAACAGTCCCAGACATTCTAAGCTGGGCGCTGTTTTAATTGTTCAGTAAATAATTCCACTGTAATTAAAGATATTTCTTAAATAAATGAAGAATAGCCTTAACTACAAAGGAAATTAAATTTAGTAATATCTTTTACTGTGTTTAAAGGAGCTAAATAAGGGCCAATGAAGGAAAATTATCCATTTTTAACGGATGTTTCTCGTGAGCACTTAAACAAACACGCATTTGCCATTCAACCTTATAAATTTTAGTAAAGGACTGCTTATGAAAACATTTAAGTTAAAATCTCTGGCTTTACTTACTACGCTGTCTGTCGGTGGTTTTCTGCATGCAAACATGGCTTCCGCTCATGGTTATTTAGAAAATCCCCCAGCTCGCGGATTTTTTTGTCGAGCAGGTCAGGCAGGCGCAGGTTCTCCAGGCTGTAAAGCCGTTGGCCAGTTCAGTGGAGCCGTTACCACACCACAGGAGATTGTCGGCGGTGGTCTGAATTATAAAGAAACGCTAAAAAAAGGCAAAATTTGTGCTGCCGACAGCCGTTACCCAAATCTTGGGTTACCGGCTAACCAATGGAAACATAAAGCTATTACCGTTAAAAATGGCAAGATAACCCTCGATTATCGTTTCACCGCGCACCACGGTACTGATCATATTGGCTACTACATCACCAAACCAGGTACAAATAATGCCGATACCATTGGCTGGGAAGATTTGCAGGAGCTTGCCCGTTTTGATGGTGTTAAAGGGCCAAATGGCCAAATTGGTGGTTTCGGTATTTATTCTGAAACGGTAGATTTACCTAGTAACATTACTGATGGTGATTACACTATCGTGACGATGTGGCCGGTTTCCAGACAGCATGGCACAGGTGAAAACTTTACTTCTTGCAGCGATGTGACACTCACCGGGTTAGGTCAAGGTGGTGGAGAAGTCGTTGATTCCTGGGGAGTCATTGGCGATGGCGTCACTGCGACCAAAAATCTGAAGGCTGGCGACACAGTTACCTTCCGTTTGTTCAAAGCCGGTGCGGATGCGGGTAAAGTAAGCTATACGCTCACTGAAAACCTGAGTTCATATTATTGGCTGCCGGACCTTGGCGATGCGGTAAATGATACCAAAAACTTCCCAGTGAAAATTGGTGACACCTTAAAAGGTGATGAGGTATCGATTGAATATTCGGACGATCATTATAATGTTTATGCTAAAGGGAAAAATACAAATTACTCCTATGTTATAACCCTTGAGGAGCAGACTCAGCCAGGCACTGGCGCTTCTCCAGTTCCCGTAATCACTGCCAGCAGCAACACTATTACAGATTCTGAATGGCTTGAGCTGGATGCGTTAAAAACCACCGACCCTGATACCTCCAATAATCAATTAAAGTATACTTGGGAAGTCACACGTAACGCCGATAAGGTTGAACTTGCAAATACCAGTGGCGCAGAAACACGTATACGTCTACATAAACCGGCCGATAGCGACTTTAACGTAAGCGTTAAATTGACCGTGACCGATCCGCAAAAGAATAAGGGTGAAGTAACCAAAATTCTGAAAGCAGAACATTCCAGCGAGAAGCCTGGCGACGAGCAACCTGGCGACGAGCAGCCTGGTAATCCTGGCGATGCAGCTGCTTACAACGCCAGGATTGCCTACCCGACAAAATGCACCAAAGTGTCTCATAATGGCCAGGTATGGCAAAACCAGTGGTACGTGAATGCTGGCCAGGAAGAGCCGGGTAAAGGCGGTTCGTGGGGCGCATGGCGAACCGAGAAAGCAACCAGCAACCAATGTAAGTAAGTGGTTGTGTCGTATTAAGGTGGCGTCAGGTAGCATGCTGTTTTTTGTGATGTTGCCTGATGATGCCTCTGACTCGAAACGTCTTCAAACGACTGCATTATCCCGTCGATATCATTACCCTGTGTGTTGGCGGGTACCTGGCCTATACCCTGAGCCTGCGCAACCTCGACGAGAGGGTGGCAGAACGTAGGGTTATTGTTGACCAAGTCACGCTGCAGCGTTGGATTATCCGCCTTGTGCCCTTACTGGACAAGGCGTTTCGCCGGTATAAACGTCCCGTACGGGCGTCGATGGCGAATGGAAGAGACAGACATAAAAATCAAAGACCAATGCAAATACCTCTACCGGGCCGTTGACAGCACAAGGGCCACACCATTGACTTCCTGCGACAGCTTAACGGATGCCACAGCCGCCCTGCGTTTCTTTCGCAAGGCTAGTGGTCACCACGATGAGCCCGGGGATCAGTCAGTAAAAGGAGGACGAAGCTGCGCCTCTTTTAGAAAATGAATAGCATCCTCACCCGCGGCACTGTACAGCGGGGCATTTTTATCGTTAGCCACCGTCAGAATGGTATTCGCTACATCGTCGGCGTAAGTTACTGGTGATTGGCTGTTCGAGGAAGAATAAGCGTTCAATAAGCCTGATATTAAATATCACAACGTAATATTGATAATGGTCAGAAAGACTAACTTTTGACTATTTACGCCACAACATGTCTGCCTCTCTTTTTTGAAAAAAAACATAAGACTTTGTAATTTAATGTCTTTAAATTTTGGCATGCCTCTTGCTCTTCATATAGAGCCCAGCATGGGCCAACATTCCTGGTTAACAATAATGTAAAAGGAAACGCTATGTTTGGAAAAATAGAAGACAAGGCTAACGAAGTCGCAGGAAAAGCTGAAGAAAAATACGGCGAGTTCACTGATGATTATGTTCATCAGGTAAAAGGGGCTGCACAGAAAGTCGTCTCTCAGAGCAGCCAGGCTGCACAAGATGCAGCCAACGTCGTTAGAGATCGCGTAGAGGGCAACCCTTTCGTCGCTATTTCTATTTCCGCAGGTGTAGGTTTATTACTAGGCCTCCTGATTGGGCGTAAAGAGATATTTATGATATAGCACTAGAATATGGATTTGACTCCCAGCCACATTTTAGTCGGGCTTTTAAAAAACAGTTTGGTGTGACGCCCAGGGCTTTCAGAAAGTCTGAAACATTAGATACAAAGAAATTCTTTGCGCCAATAAAATATAAGAAAGAATTATCCCTGGAAGCTGATATCGTGACGCTCGAACCCATGCTACTGGTCGGTAAGAGAAAAGAGATCCCTAGCAAGGTTGGGGAAAATGAATACTTCGATTTCAACTCCAGAATGAAGATCTGGGATGACCACTTTATCAATTTACGTGATAAGCCCACGAAACTGATTGGTTTGGTGGAGTATATTTCATCAAGAAGTTCAAGGCAGGAATATGCTTTTCAGTATACGGCAGCCACCGCACCATCGGATGCGAATAACCCTGTTAACAATGAAGAGTTAATTACTATTGAAAAAGGTAAGTATGTGAAGTTTCACTACGATGGCGCTATGGATGGGATGCAGGATTTTCTTTACAATATTTATTCGGTTTATCTTCCTAAAAACAAAATGATACGCCGAAAAGGAGAGGATATAGAAATCTATAAGCCGTTAATGTCCAGCGTCAAGAATCACGATATTAATTGCCAATACTTTATCCCTATACTTTGAGTGATAATATAAATTAACACCTCTGGATTTGACTGACTGGAGACTTTATTTAAGGGAGCGCGGAGTATGGCTATCTCTCCCTGCGTATTATCGAACTTTACAACAAAACTTCTCTGGCTTATGAACCAATCCGCCAACTGACTGTAACTTCAGAGGAACAGCAGTGGCGGATGGCAAAGTATACAACGGGAAGCGAGTTTTGACCCGGTATACGGTTGAAATAATGCGTAGTGATGTCATCGCTACTCCGATACGCTCCAACTGCACGTGTTGTACCTCCCTTATATTATATTTTATGAACTCTTAAGCTGGGAGCCAGCATGTTAGATCTACAACGGCTCCACAACAGGAAATGGACTCAACATCACATACCGAAAACGATTACCCTTATAAAGCTCATAAATTAGTTGCAATTATATATTCCGCAGCATCAACACCCGCGTCGACAGGTGCGGTCAGCGTTACTAGATTCTCTTCTACTGTATGGACCAATTCGCCTAAGGAATTGGCGCCGCCAGCCACGGAATTCAGCTCTTCGTCGTTCGCTGCCAAAATAAGTTCTTTCATATTGCACCTCTAAAATCATTCATTCGTATACGCGTTCAACGCGCGAAGTACCCGCCCGAGGTGTTGCTTAAATGATAATGACAAACAATGTATTACTCATTCACAACACTCCAATGACTGTAGTGCAATCCACTAAATCATGTCCATGTCCGTGTCTTTAAACGGGTAATGCCATATAGTAAGGTTAGACGTTGATTATAATCATTTTACACCAGACAACCAAATCATGATTTAGTCAAATAACCCATATTAATTCAAATAATAAGTTATTTACACTGAGAAAGAGAATAAAATAAGTCAGTTATCATGAAAACATAGCCATTACATGCATAAGATAACTATATGAATTTCACTGTCTTCAAGAGGAGGGTTTAACTCCTTTTCATCTACGTGAAATATTCACGGAGAAAGCTGGAAATCTGCCAGTCGAGATTATTCTATCGCGCGCTTTTGTAGGCAGACGATCACCTGGCCACCTTGGGCAATTTAATGGCCGAGGTCAAAGGCAGTGCTGAAATTAATCTGGCAGAAATTTGTCAGAGAAGTCGACAATCTTCACATAACTCAATATTAGGCAACAAATCATTAACCTTACAAAACCGAAAACCGAACCCATTGACAGCATAATATGCTACAGAAATTGAATATAAAAAATTTTGCAACCACCTTTTGACGCAATAGCGTTAAGTAACAGTATAAGTAAGCATTGGCATTGCTTATATATATTAAATTGCACAAAAAAACATGCGTAACTGTTTGATTTTCATAAGTTTAGCATTAAATTAATAGTAAGTTAAAGATATATTGTTATTATTTTGTTTTTCTTAAGGGAATCTAAACTTGTTTATGAACTGAGGGTGATTTTCCCAAATATTTATTGAGGGGTTATTACCGTTAGGGTGAAAATGCATTTATCATCCACTTCAGAGGTTACAATGAAAATTCTAGAATCCTGTGATATTGAAATGGTGTCAGGTGGTTCAATTAATGGTTTAATTACAAAATAATATATTGCCATTGAGAGTTTCGTGGTAAATCCGCCAGAAAACCTACAGCAAGTCGTTAGTGGCGTGGGGAAAGTTACATATATCATTCAAAATAATTAAATAATAGTTTACAAACCCACAATCATGAAACTAAAAATTTCATGACTGTATACCCCAATATTAACCTTGAAGATAGAGCCACATCATGCCGTCACTGTTCCGCCGGGAAGTTAGCGAACATCAGCAAGCTCAATGGCTGGGTAAGGCATTATTAATTAAGGGCTGGCCGCTGTGGCTAACTTTATTATCAACGATGGCGTTTATTATCATCCTATTGTGCTTTCTAATCTTCGCTAATTATACAAGACGCATTAGTGTGAATGCCGAAATCATCACCCAGCCACATACTATTAATCTCTTTTCTCCCGAACAAGGCGTTATTTCAAAGCTGTTTGTTGAAAATGGGCAAAGAGTGACTGCCGGTATGCCGCTTTATCAAATCGACCTCAGCCGTATTACTCAGCAGGGCAATGCCAGCACCTCAACGCTGGCGGCTATTTATAAACAGCGCCAGCAGCTTAACGATATTATTACCCAGCAGCAAAACAACAAACGCGAAACGCTCAGTAATCTGCAGCAACAGTTAGAACAGTATCAACAGGCGCAGATTGGCCTTAATCAAATGGTTGCCTCGTCTAAAGATGGGCTGAACGCCATGGGAAAAAGTCTGGACTCATACAACACCTCGCTGCGCAAAGGGCTGATAACCACCGATCAGCTGAATAATCAGCGCTATCTCTATTACCAGCAGCAGAGTGCCTATCAGAACCTTACCGCGCAGATTATCCAACAATCTCTGCAAATCAGCGGCCTGCAAAGCGCCAAGGTCACTAAAGCCGCAGAATTTGATAATCAAATTTCGCAGTCGCTCTATCAGCAGCAAGGCCTGGATCGCGAGTTGGCAGGGGCTGATGTCAAAAATATGCTGCTGATAACGGCCCCTTCACCAGGCATTATTTCGTCACTTAGCGTCACGCCGGGTCAGATGGTCAATTCCGGGGACAGCCTGGTGCAGCTGATACCGGGCAGTCACCCCGTATTTTACCTGGTGGCCTGGCTACCCGACGAGAGTCGCCCGTTCGTGACCCTTGGAGAAAGCTTGAATGTAAGCTATGCCGCATTTCCCGCCGAAAAGTATGGCCAGTTTCCAGCAAAAATTTTCTCATTAGCCGACGCCCCCAGCACCGCACAAGAGATGAAGGACTATCTCAGCGCCCCAAGAGGCAGCAACGGCGCGGTAACCGGCAGCTATTTTAAGGCAATTATTGCGCTGGATCCGGCCGCACTGAGCTGGCACGGCCAACCCTTGGTGATTGCCAGCGGCATGCAGGCGCAGCTATCGCTGTTTCTCGAAAAACGTCCGCTTTATCAGTGGATGCTTTCACCCTATTACAGCCTGAAAAATAGCATTACGGGGCCGGTTTCCGGCGGGAACAGTCAATGAATAAACAACAGTTGAATGAGTTAGTTCAGAAGTTACATTTTGGTTTTGGCCGTAAAGTGCCGCAAATTATTCAGACCGAAGCCGCTGAATGCGGTTTGGCCTGCGTTGCAATGGTCTGCGGATTTCATCGGTTGCAGACCGACCTGCTGACCCTGCGTCAGCAGTTTGATGTATCAACCCGCGGCGTAACGCTGAAAACACTGATGTCGATAACCAGCCAGCTGCATCTAAAATCACGCGCGCTACAGCTCGACATCGATGAACTCGGTGCACTGAAAACACCCTGCATTTTACACTGGGACATGAATCACTTTGTGGTGTTGATTGCCGTGCATCGTGGGCGAGTTATCGTGCATGATCCGGCTTTTGGAAGACGTGTACTGGGCATACATGAGGTGTCAACGCACTTTACCGGCGTGGCCCTCGAGCTTTGGCCTGATGCAGAATTCGTGCAGAAAAAAAGTCTTAACCAACTTAATCTACGACGCATGATGTCCAACATCGATGGCCTTGGGTCCACGCTGCTGAAATTGTTCTGTTTCTCGCTAATGATCGAATAGGTTAACCTGTTGCTGCCGGTGGGTATGCAACTGGTGATGGACCACGTCATTCCCGCGCAGGACGTTAATCTGCTGACCCTGATCTGCCTCGGACTGCTTTTTTTTGTACTGTTTCGCACCGGCGTCAGCATGCTCAAGTCCTGGAGCCAGCTGGTGATGAGCACACTCATCGACGTGCAGTGGAAAACGAGGCTATTTGATCACTTGCTGGCGCTACCGCTATCCTATTTTGAGAAGCGTAAACTCGGAGATATTCAATCACGTTTCATCTCCCTCGACACTCTGCGTACAACGCTAACCACCAATATCGTTAACAGCCTGATGGACGGCATTATGTCGCTTGGGTTAATTATTATGATGGCGCTGTATGGCGGCTGGCTGGTGTGGGTAATTTTAGGCTTTACTACCCTTTATACTCTGTTTCGCATGGTCACCTATCCGCGCTACCGGCAAATTTCAGAGGAGCAGCTGGTGAAAACGGCTCGGGCCAGCTCGCACTTTATGGAGTCGCTTTACGGCATGGGCACGTTGAAAGCGCTAGGTCTCTCGCCAAATCGCGCCCAGCGATGGCTTAATATGAATATCGATATCGCCAACGCCAACGTGCGCAAAACGCGTTTCGATATGTTGTACAGCGGCGGCAATGCGCTGATTGCCACTCTCGACCAGATTGTACTTTTGTGGCTGGGCGCTTCACAGGTGATCGACGGCCACATGACGCTGGGCATGTTTGTGGCGTTTAACACTTACCGAGGCCAGTTCTCTGATCGCGCGGCTAATTTGCTCAATATGGCACTGCAACTGCGGATGCTGTCGTTGCACTCTGAGCGTATCGCCGACATTGCGCTTAACGACGTTGAGTACTGCATGCCAGAACGCCCGCTGCTGTATACCTCTGAACCCGCCGCGCTGGAGGTTCAAAATGTGTCGTTTCAATATGACGCGCTTTCAGCCCCATTGATTAAAAATCTTAACCTTGTTATTGCCGCTGGAGAAAGTGTAGCGATAACCGGTCCATCCGGTAAGGGAAAAACTACGCTGATGAAGCTGCTCTGCGGGTTGCTGCAGCCCACCTCGGGCGAAGTACGCTTAAACGGTATGGACATCAGCAAGGTGGGCGTTAACAATTATCGCGCCTGTATTGCCTGCGTGTTGCAGGATGATACGCTGTTTGCCGGGTCCATCGCCGAGAATATCGCAGGATTTGAAGAACAGCGCGAGCCAGAGCATATTATTGACTGCGCTCAACGTTGTAATATTCACCAGGATATTCTGATGATGCCCATGGGCTATGAAACCCTGATAAGCGAGCTGGGCGGAAGTTTATCAGGTGGGCAGAAACAGCGCTTATTAATTGCGCGGGCGCTTTACCGCCGCCCAAGCATTCTATTTTTAGATGAGGCAACCAGCCATTTGGACATCGAAAATGAGGCGCGCATCAATGCCTCAATTGCCGCTCTTAATATAACCCGCATTATTATTGCTCACCGCCCTTCCACGGTAGCCTCAGCCGATCGCGTTTTTGTATTAGAGGGATAATTTCATCACTATTTCACAGGCCATATCGCCAACAATTAATACCGTTGTGCAGTGAAATACCTGCATGGGCATTTTAAGGCTCTGGGGTTGAGTTTTGCAATATAATGATCAACGCAGATGGGTCGAGTAAATTAAAGATTTGATCGGCTGGAGTCATTATTAACCAGCCCGCCAACTGACTGTAGAGGAATAAAATTGGCGGGTGGCAAAATATCCAATGGGTAGCGGGTTTTGACCCAGCATAGGGTTGGGATAATATGTAGCGAAATAACCACTACTCCGATGTGATGCAACTGTACGTACTGTACTTCCCTTCTATTAGATTGCAGTAATACTCACAGCGGAAGCAGCCAACTAGATAACACTCAGCACAAAGTTTGCCTCTTTAAATGTATCATTAAGCACAGGTTGGGCAACACCCACATTAAACGCTCCATAACCATGCTCTATATCATTCTCTAATAAATTTACATCACCAATTAAACTGCCACCAGCCACAGAATCCAGCTCTTTATCATTCACTAACAAAATAAGTTCTTTCATGTTGCAATCCTCGAAACTCATTATTTCAGATGCGCGATTAAGGCGCGACGTAACCGTCTAGGCTGTTGCTTAAATAACGCTTGCAAGCGAGGCGTCATTTACTTTCAACTCTAAAATTGTAGTTCATTTAACTTAACAATTATTTTTTAATCTTAACTTACGAATGCAGTAGGATTATCTATGCACTGACGCCAGGCGTTGATAAATATATCCTTTATCAGAAAATTGTTCTTTTGGTGTGGGGAATGTTTTTTATATTTGTAATAATTAAGTTTTTATACCAAAAAAATTTAATTATTACAGACAGTTCACCGTGTCGATAGAAGAATTTATAGTGATAAATCTTGTCGATTTCTCACTAAATAATTCAACCTATTTTTGTTACCGAGTCACTGATAGATTAATTGACCGGCTTTGAGCGAAAAGCGGAGCTGGCTTATTAAAATCAATGTCTACGCTTCCACTCATTTACAACATCACCCAAAGTTTTTGGCTCATCATTACGTATCCACATCATAAACTTCCGATCGAATCGAAAATATTCTCCACAATGTTCAATCATGAAACGACGAACGTTTGGGGTATTTTTTAGTATTTTTCAACGATAGTGGTACGGGTTAGTAATGAGCTATGCCAATCAATTTTCAATTTACTGACTCCTGTGATTAAGAGGTTGATTAGAAATTAGGACACTAACCGTGCATATTAAAGCCAGACATTTGAAAATCTTCATATACTTCTTCATTGGTAAAGGGTGGGAATTTGGCTTTCTGGGCTGCCGATTTTACCGCTTCGCAATATGCTTCATTTCCGTCACGGGTAGAAATGTTGGAAGCCGTGCCATCCTTAGCAAATTCTATATGTAACCTGCATTTCTTGCCCTTCCAGCTTTGTGGATCGACAACTTTGGCATTTACTGCCGCCACAATTGCACGCGCCTGGGCGCCCCATTCATCCTGATCTTCAAAGTCACCAGAACCGCAAATACCCAATGCCGAGGTTTTATGGCAGCCGGTAGGATGCAACGCCGTGCACCCCGTTGCCAGGGTAACCACAACTGCCAGCATAAAGATTTTTCTTGCCATTTCAAACGCTCCTAATCCATTAGAATACCTGAATATATCATGATATATACAGGTATTCTAATGGCAAACAACGGCTAACGCGGTTTAGGGCGACTGTGAGAAAAATGCGGACCCAACGTTGTTGTGGGTTAATCGCTGTGAAGCAGGTCGGTGCATGAAGCGCACTGCTCAGATAATTCAATGTCAATTATCAAATGGAGTTGAGTCTTTATAATCGTGTCACATAACTATCCGTTATAAGGAAATAGGTGATGATTAAACCCGACGAGTCGGTCAATATAAATAACGAGAGTGAATCTCGACGTATGAGAACGAGCCGCGTATGCGGTTTGCATCATATTGCCACTAATGTAAAGCGTATTACCTTGTGTGGTGACGATGTTGACTCTTTCTTATTGAATTCGCGCACGCAGCTTCCCGCTGCCTGGATAAAAGTTCTTTTCCCTGATGGTCTGAATTATGCGGCTCGTGCCTATACGCTCAGCGGCCTGGATAAATTCGCAGGCACAATCGACTTTGATATGGTTTTACACGGCAGCGGACCGGCCGTAAGGTGGGCTAAAAATGCGCAAATAGGCGATGTTGTGGGATTTGCCGGACCTGGCCCAGGGGGGTTCGCTCTGAATCCTAAAAGCAAATGGCTGCTGCTGATCGTCGATGAAGCCGGAATACCGGCAATGAAGTCTATCCTGACGAGTTTGCCTTCAAACTTGCCAGTCATATTGTTTGTCGGTGTCGAAAGTTCGGTCGGAATTACCCAACTGACACATTCAAATTTGATTGCTCAGTATTCGGCTATTAGTTCACTAAAGGGTGAAAGTGCTATGCGTATGCTTGTTCAACAGGCCATCGATGAACAAGTACTTCCAGCCAGTGAAGGGCAGGCATGGATAGCTACAGAAGCGGATGATGCTCGTTATTTAAAGCAACGGCTAATAGAGGCGGAAATATTTAAACCCACGGCTATTTTTTCCAGAGGATATTGGAAAAAAGGCGTTAAAGGCTTTAATGATACCCCATAGGCTATTATTCAAGGGATAACAGCGACGTTGCTCACAGCAATATTGACTGCAAAGAAAAATAGTTTTCGATATTTATCTTTGCAGTTATCGCTCTCTACGCTGGAGGACTGCTTTCATTTTCCTGATTTTCAACCAGCACGGGACAGTCCGCCAGGTCGATAACTTCTTTGGCAATCGAGTGCTCTACCCAGCGTTTAAGAGAGGATAAATGCCGGTGTCCCATCACAATGAGATCCACATTTAACCGACTCGCTTCTTTAATAATCACCTCCGTCGGTTCTCCGCCGATAATCGCCCCGCTGACTTGTCGATTTTCTGTCTTGAGCTTGGCTATTGCCTGATTCACCATTTTTTGAGCTTGCTGGTACTCTTGATTTGCAGGCGGATAAACCAGCCCGTCGCCGGCCTCGTCATTTATGTTTTTATCAACGATTAAAAACGCCCCGTCTACCACGCATAAAATATCGATTTTAATCAGCTTCTCTGCACTGATTTTATGGACTAATGCAATGACAGCCTGAGACTGGGGAGAGCCGTCAAGCGCCACAAGAATATGGGTGAACATTACGTTTCCTACTAGTGAAAGATAAAGATTTCATTTTCTATTACCTTTCTCGCTAAATAAATGCCTTCACACGCAGCTATTAAGTGCGTCAGGCGCACTGCTGGCTCCAAAGCAGCACTTATCATCAAGCTTCCGCGACCACAAAACCCTGTTTCGCCATTTTTCTCCCGCTTAACAACTTGCTGGGTACTCATACTTATCGGTCTCTATTGCAGCAAACGAGCTTAAGCACAGCCCTAACAGCGTGTGATTAATCCTCAGTGGGTTTGATGAATATCTCTACGTGACGTTAATAATGCCAGAGCAGCTGCAATAACTAATAAAATGGCGCTGAGGGTGAAAGTGCCTTGATAGCCGATATGGTCGAAGGTTAATCCCCCGAGGGTGGAGCCCAGGGCGATTGACAGTTGCACGATGGCAACCATCAGACCGCCCCCCGCTTCTGCATCTTCAGGCACCGTTTTAGCGATCCAAGTCCACCAACCTGTAGGAGCAGCAGTGGCGATCACCCCCCATAAGGCGAGTAGCGGTGCAACTATCCAAAGACTGTGGCCAAAGGCGATAAGCGCTCCGGCTATTGCAGCCATAAGAAAGGGGATGACAATCAGCGTGGGGTAAAAGGCAGATTTCAAAAATACACCGATCGCCAGGGTTCCCACGAAGCCAGCGACGCCGAGAGTCAGCAAAATGAGCGACAGCTTGGTGATATCCACCTGCGTTACCGTCTCAAGGAACGGGCGCAAATAGGTAAACAACGAAAACTGCCCCATAAAGAACAATCCGCAGGCCGTAAGGCCAACGGCCACCAGCGGATTAGAAAAAAGACGGAAAACAGTGCCGGTAGGTTTATCATTTTTATCCGTTCTCATGGGCGGCAGGCTCAGCCACTGCCAGATAAAGGCCATTACCGCGACCGGAACGAGGCAAAAGAATGCCCCTCGCCAGCCGATGACAGAACCCAGGTAACTGCCAAGCGGTGCCGCTATCACGGTGGCCAACGCATTACCCCCGTTAAAAATAGCCAGTGCACGAGGAACTCGCTGCGGTGGAACCAGGCGAATGGCCGTGGCGGCAGACAGCGACCAGAACCCACCAATCGCAATACCAATTAAAGCCCGGCCAGCCATGTAAATAAGATAACTGGGTGCTAACGCGATAACGGCACCGGAAAAGGCCATCAGCACCGTCATCCCCAACAGCAGTATTTTTCGATTGAGCGCGCCAGCTAATGTTGAAATGGAGAGACTGGTCATTACCGCAAACAGGCCAGAAATCGCAATCCCCTGCCCAACCAGTCCCCCACTGACGCCTAATTCTTTAGAGATAGGCGTCAGTAAGCTGACAGGCATAAATTCTGAAGCAACGAGCGCAAAGACGCACAGCGTCATGGCGAATACGCCGCCCCAGTAAGCCTGCTCTCTGAGAAGTGGTGTGTGATTCGCCAAACTGGGCATAGTTTTCTGACTCCGAATAATACCCCGCTGTTTTTAGGCAAGCCGGGGCCGAACGCTATTCACAGGAATAGCGTCAAAAAATGGATGAAAGATGCAAACAGCAACCGCGTTTATAGGCCAGAGCCTAATAAACTGTTGTCAGGAATTTTACCCGTCGGCTGCATTATTACTAGCTAATGAATACTTAATAGGTTTATAACCAATGCTTATTAATGTAGTGGAACCTGCCTGATGAAACGTAACCTCAATGACCTGCTCTATTTTGTCACGGTCGCTCGTGAAAGCAGTTTTACCCGTGCCGCTGCAAAGTTAGGGGTCACTCAACCGGCTCTCAGCCAGGCGATTGCCGCACTTGAAGAACGGATGCAAATTCGCCTGCTAACGCGTACTACGCGAAGCGTATCGCCGACATCAGCAGGAGAAAGATTGTTGCTGGCTATAGGTGATCGTATTGATGAAATTGAAGCCGAACTGGATATGCTGACCGAACTGCGCGATAAGCCCGCAGGGACGGTGCGCATCACCTGCGGGCCAGACGTTTTGCACACTATCCTGTTGCCAAAGCTGGCCCCGTTGCTGCGAGAGTACCCGGATATAAATATCGAGTTCGACGCGAACCATGGTTTCCGTGACATCGTTGCAGACCGTTTTGATGCGGGCGTTCGACTGGGTGACACTATCGATAAGGACATGATAGCGATACCCATTGGTCCCAAGCTGCGTATGGCTGCGGTCGCCTCTCCAGACTATTTTTTACGCTATCCTGTTCCCAAAACCCCTTATGAATTGACGCAGCAGCCTTGTATAAACCAGCGTTTGATTAGCTCTGGCGGGTTGTATGCCTGGGATTTTGAACGGGATGAAGGGAGTTTTAACGTGCGCGTCAACGGACAGCTCATTTTCAACACCTCCTCCCACGTGATAGATGCGGCGCTTGCCGGACTCGGCATTGCTTTTTTACCCGAAGAAGAGTTTGGAACCCTGATTGAAGAGGGTCGTCTGGTCCGCGTGCTTGAACCCTGGTGCAGGCCATTTCCTGGTTACTACCTTTATTATCCAAGCCGTAAACAGCAGTCTCCCGCATTCTCATTGGTGGTGGATGCACTGCGATTATGAAGCGGACCAGGTGTGGGAGACGCCTGAGCATGGCGATTGATTACGACCTGTGTAACAATTTGAAGCAACATTCACTTTTATATGGCAAATAAATGAAACCGTTTGATGACCTTGTAAAAGAAGCCCAAGAGGCTGACGTAGAGGGTTGGGGGTTTGGCTGGCTGGCAGGAAGAGCGACGGAAGAAAGACCACTGTGGGGATACGCTAAGTTACTGGGTCAACGCCTGAGCAGCGTAAACTCTGCCTTAGACCTCGATACCGGTGGCGGTGAGGTGCTAAACGAGGCTCCAGTATTCCCCTCAAAAATGTTTGCCACGGAAGCGTGGCCGCCAAATATAAAGAAGGCCCGTGAGCTTTTGTCCGCGCGTGGCGTGCAAATCATCGACTCAGCGGGCATCAACACACTTCCTTTTGCTGATGCTTCCTTTGAGTTAATAACCTCTCGCCACCCCGTCGCGCCGAACTGGTCGGAAATTCACCGTGTTCTTCAGCCAGGAGGCCGCTATTTTGCGCAACATGTGGGCGCAGCCTCTGCCTTTGAACTCATTGAGTACTTTTTAGGCCCTTTACCCTACGAGAGAACGCTGCGTAATCCTGAAAAAGAGGCTAAAGAGGCAGAGGCGGCAGGATTAGAAATTGTGGATTTGCGCTTAGCGCAGTGTCGAATGGAATTTTTCGATATTGGCGCAATAATCTGGATACTGAGAAAATGTGTATGGTGGGTTCCCGATTTTTCAGTAGAAAAATATCGTCAAAAATTATTAAAGATGGATCAACAGATGCGTGACGGTATTCCTTTTATTGCACATTCTACCCGGCACTTAATCGAAGCACGCCGATAAACCCAAAAACCCGCTTTTAGAGTACGGTCGCCCTTTATAGGCGGCCGGTTCGCGTAATAAAATTCGTCCTAATGACTCTTTGAGGATCTGCCTGTTGTTCTCCAAAAGATCCATAATTACCCCTATTTCTAAATAATTAATCCACTAATAAGTACCCCCGGCAATTAAGCGGAATTATTGGCGTATCCCTCCCTTCGGAAAAAGAATATTTACCCCCAGGAATCCCTGTTATTTGCCCCACAGTCTGGGTGCAAGAAAATTCCTAATTGTAATCAATAATCATTCTCATTATAGTTTAGTTTCTTATTTACGTTTTTTTTAACACAGGGCAGGTGTTTCATATCATGAGGAAAGATACCTATAAATATTCGTTGTTGAGTTCGCTCATCGCGGGAAGTCTGGTCGTACCTTTGGCGCAAGCGGACGGAGTCAAAGCCGAAGAGAAAAACAATCATGAAGATACGATAGTGGTTACCGCCCGAGAGCAAACGCTGCAAGCGCCGGGCGTGTCAATCATCGACAGCGAAGCGATAAAAAAGCACCCTATCCAGCGCGACGTTTCAGAAATCATTCGTACCATGCCGGGAGTGAATCTCACCGGCAACTCCAGCAGTGGTCAACGCGGTAACAACCGTCAGATAGATATTCGCGGTATGGGGCCGGAGAATACCTTAATTCTGGTGGACGGTATGCCGGTGAGCAGCAAAAACTCGGTGCGCTATGGCTGGCGCGGCGACCGTGATACCCGTGGCGACAGTAACTGGGTGCCGCCTGAAATGATCGACCGCATCGAGGTCATTCGCGGTCCGGCAGCCGCGCTGTACGGCAATGGTGCGATGGGCGGCGTGGTGAATATCATCACCAAACAGGCGCAACCTGCGTGGCACGGCAACTTCAATACCTATTACAACGTGCCAGAACACAAAGAGGAAGGCGCCACCAAACGCTATAACGCCAGTCTGAGCGGTGCGCTGGCGGACCATCTGAGCCTGCGCCTCTACGGCAACTGGAGCAAGACTCAGGCCGATGGGCAAAACATCAACGCCGGGCACGCCGCAGAACGTACCGGTAAATATGCGGGCCAGGTTCCGGCCGGTCGCGAAGGGGTCATTAACAAGAATATCAATGGCGTATTACGCTGGGATTTCGCCCCGATGCAGGCGCTGGAACTGTCTGCCGGGTTCAGTCGTCAGGGAAATTTGTACGCCGGGGACACGCAGAACACCAACAGCAGTGCGCTGGTAAGAGCCAACTATGGTAAAGAAACCAACATTATCTATCGCCAGTCGCTGTCGCTGAAATACACCGGGGCCTGGGACAACGGCATCACCACCAATAACTACATCCAGTTTGAAAAAACGCGTAATACTCGTCTGAATGAAGGCCTGTCAGGCGGCCTTGAGGGGCTCTTCAGCACCACTAATCCGGGCTTCTCGACCATCACGTTGAACGATACCAATCTGCATTCGGAGGTAAATCTCCCGTTCGACCTTGCGGTCCCCCAGACCCTGACCTTCGGCGCGGAAATGAACCATCAGACCATGGCCGACCCAACCTCTAATACGGTGACCACCACCTCCACGGTAAACGGTGTCTCAAGTACCGGTCGCAGCAACTACAGCTCGGCGGATATCTACGGCATTTACACCGAGGACAATATCGACCTGACCGACTCGACCCGTTTGACTCCGGGAATACGTTTTAACCACCAGACTTACACCGGCAGCAACGTCAGCCCTTCACTGAATCTTTCGCAGGAGCTGGGTGATAATTTCACCCTGAAGATGGGGATTGCCCGCGCATGGAAAGCGCCAAACCTCTATCAGACCAACCCTAACTACCTGCTATACAGCAGCGGCAACGGCTGTTATGCCAGTTCTGTAAGCTGCTATTTGCAGGGCAACAAGGATTTGAAAGCCGAGACCAGCGTCAATAAAGAGATAGGCATTGAGTACCACCACGACGGCGTTCAGGCGGGTCTGACCTGGTACCGTAACGACTATCACAACAAGATTGAAGCGGGCTACTCACCGGAATACGGCAACGGAACGTCTGACGTCTACAAGTGGGAAAACGTGCCTAAATCTATCGTGCAGGGGCTAGAGGGAACGTTTAACTTCCCCCTCAGCGAAACCGTCACCATGAACAACAACTTCACTTACATCATTGACAATAAGAACGATACCACCGGCGATTACCTGACGATTATCCCGAAATTTACCCTTAACTCGACCCTCGACTGGCAGGCCACCAGCGATCTGGCGCTGGAAGGAACAATGACATGGTATGGCAGACAAAAACCGCAGAAATATAACTCTCAGGGCGGCGACACTACCGGCACGGAAACCTGGCAGGTGGCCCCTTACGCCGTATTTGGCATGAGCGCGCTTTACAGCATCAACAAGGACATCGACGTCACCGCTGGGATAGACAATATTCTGGATGAGCGCCACTTCCGCGAGGGCAACGCCCTGACTTCCGGCACCTCCCCGACCTACGCCTATGGCGCAGGGGCGCGAACCTACAATGAGTCGGGCCGCACCTTCTATATGGAGCTGGGCATGCACTTCTAATACCTCGTCAGTCCCCAAAGGCCCGCCTTGCCAACAGCAAGGCGGGCTTTCCTGATTTTCCCTTCAGGCAAACCCGTCACTGCCTTATTGTTATTAAGGTCGCACAGAATCTACACCTCGTTATCGCGGTGAATATATTGAGAAATTATAAATGAGCAATCTGTTATCCAGCAGGAAATATCCACGTATCGCACCGCTTCTCATCGCATTCTTTTTGACCCTCTTCTATACCGTCAACGGCTACGCTCGACCCGACATGACGCCTCTGGGGCCGAATATCGCCGACAAAGGGTCAGCTTATTATCATTTTTCAGTCAGCACCTTCGATTCTGCCGACGGCAGAAGACATTACAAGGTGTGGACCGGCGTACCCGATAAAAGCGCGCCGCCTTCCGGTTATCCGGTGCTTTATCTGCTCGACGGTAATGCGGCGATGGACAAACTTTCGGAGCCTGTTCTTAAACAGCTTTCAGCGGGCACGCCACCGATAATCGTGGCCGTCGGCTATCAGACTCCCCTGCCTTTTGAGGTGAATGCCAGAGCCTATGATTACACGCCGCCGGTGCGAGAGAGCCATCATCAGGACCTGCACGGCCGTGAGAATGGCGGCGCACAAGTCTTTCGTCACTTGCTGGAAAAAACCATTGTACCGGGCGTTGAAAAAGGTCTGAAAATAGACCCGGCTAAAAGAGGTCTCTGGGGGCATTCCTACGGTGGGGTGTTTGTTCTCGATACTTACCTGTCTTCCTCGTCACTGTTCAGCCGCTATTATTCCACCAGCCCGTCTTTGAACCGGGATTATGCCGTCCTGGTCGACAGGCTCGGGGAGATTAAGAAAGCGGATTTCTGTAATAAGTCGCTGTCTCTGTATGAAGGGGACGACACGCCGGGCAAAAATATCAAATCTGAAACCGCACCGGAAGTTCTGCTCAAGCTTCGCAACACGCTAGCAGCGCTGCATAACCAAGGCCTGCCGGTGTCCTACTGGTCAGATCCCCTGCTCAGCCACGGTCAGATGTTTAACGCCTCTCTGCCGCGTGCGCTGTTAAATATCGCAGCGGAGCAACAGGGCAACCTCAAGTCGACCTGCCCGTAATCATCGTTAACCCGACATTGCCATGCCGGCAATGTCGGGTATCAAGATTCCGTCGTCGTTACGACATCACCTCTGCTTCATTATCAACATCGACTTCTTCAGAATCCATCACCAGGGAAGGCTCACTCCCTGCGCTATCACGCCACAGTCGCGCATACAGTCCACCTTTCGCCAACAGCGCCTCGTGCGTACCGTATTCGGCAACACGCCCCGCTTCCATCACGGCTATCGCATCGCAGCGACGGGCTGTGGTGAGTCGGTGCGCCACCACCAGCGCCGTTCGGCCCTCGGTATGCGCCCCCTCGGCAAGTGAGGTCATGAGTGTCTCCTCTGAGGCGTTGTCCAGACGCGCCGTCGCCTCGTCGAGCAGCAGAACGTGCGCGTTGGCAAGCTGTGCTCGCGCCAGAGCAACGAGCTGACGCTGTCCTGCCGAGAGATCGGCCCCACCGTTGTTGACCGGTGTGCGGAACCCTCGCGGCAAGCTTCGCACCGTGTCGAAAAGCCCGGCCTGCCTTGCCGCGCGCTCAACCTCTGCGTCGCTGCTTGATGGCCGCGGATAGCGGATATTTTCCGCGATATCGCCGCTAAACAACGCAACATCCTGCTCGACCAACCCAACCTGAGCACGATAATCAGCCAGCAGGTTTTCTTCTATGGTACGTCCCCCGATGCGAATCTTGCCGTCGGTCGGTGTGTAAAGCCCGGCTATCAGCTTAACCAGCGTAGACTTCCCTGCCCCACTGCGTCCCACAACGGCAACCAGCGCGCCTTGCGGTATCGACAGGCTAAGCTTATCCAGCGCGGGTTCACGGCTGCCGGGGTAAAGGAAGGTCACGTCTTCCAGCGTCAGTGCACCTTTTAAAGGAACGATGGCAGACGGGTCAGAGGGTCGCACCTCTTCAGCCCCTTCCGTCGCCAGCAGAGCGTCAATCTGTCTGGCGCTCGCCGAAGCCTGTTGGTAAGAATCGACAATGCCCGACAGCTGCTGTACCGGCCCATAAAATTGCCCCAGCAACAGGAAGAAGGCCGCCATCACACCGGCCGTCATCTCCCCTTCGGCAACGCGCGATGCCCCGACCAGCAGCACGGCCGCGTAAGCCGCTTCGGTACAAAAGGTCAGGAACGGGAAGTAGACGGCAAGGTATTTTTGCGCACGCACGCGGGTGGCACGGAAACGGTCAGACAGCGAACGTAAACGTGCCGCCTCTGCCCCCTGTTGCCCGTGAGACTGCACTACGCGCAGTCCCGAGACTTTCTCCTGTAGGCTGCTGTTGACTTTACCAATCTCGACACGCGCCTGTGCATAGGCCGGTGAGCTCAAACGGCGATAGACCAGCGTCGCCAAGATAACCACCGGAACGGCGCTCAGAGCCACACAGGCCAGAACCGGATCGAGCCAGAACATGGCAATCGCAATCGCCAGCATGGTGATCAAACTGGTTGCCGCACCGGCGAGGCCGTTTTGCAGGAATCGCGCCAACGCATCAACGTCGACAGTCATGCGGGTCAGTCGGGTATCGGCGTGCTGCTCGTGGTAAGGCATGCCCAGACGCAACAAGTGCCCAAAGCTGCGCAGACGAACCGTATGCTGTACGGTCTCCGCCGCGCGCGACGAAACCACGGTTTGCAATGAGTAGCAGCACCCGCTGACGGCGACTAACGCCAAGGCAAACGCGGCACAGGTGCCGATAATGGTCAGATTGCCTGCCGCGACGCCCATGTCGATGCCCCGTTGTAGCAGCACCAGTACGCCTACGCTCGCCGCCGAGTCCACGGCGGTCAGCAACGCTGCGACAATGAACATCCAGGAGACGGGAGATAACAGTGAGGCAACGCGTCGGCCCTGACCGTCCTGCGCCATCTGTACCGCCCGTTCTGGCACGCGACTCATACGCTCGCGGAACCCTTCCCCGGCCCCGGCAGCCGCGAGGATGTTGTCCTCATCAACCGACGAAGAATCAGGCTCCGGCCACAGCTGTGCATGAGAAGAGAGCGGCTTCTCGAGGAAATCACCTGCGCCGGACATCAGGGCGCGGAATGCCGGACAACGTGCCTCTAGTTCAGCCTGGGTGCCGACATCGGCAACGCGCCCTTCATCCAGCACCACAATCTTACTGGCTAACTGCAAGGTCGAACGTCGACGTGCGATGACCAGCAGCATGTGATCCTCATCGGCATAGCGTCCCAGGGCGGCGTTAATCTCGGACTCGGTACCGGCGTCCACCGCCGAGGTGGTGTCATCCAGAATTAACAGACCAGGTGCGGTCAGCAGTGCACGGGCGAGCCCGATGCGCTGGCGTTGTCCACCTGAGAGGTTGGAAGCACGCTCGGCGAGACGGGTTTTGAAACCCTTGGGCAACGTGGAAATAAAGCCCGTTGCACCCGCGGCATCGGCCGCACGACGAATGTTCTCCTCCGTCGCCTCAGGGTGACCATAGGCAATATTTTCAGACACGGTTCCGGCAAACAGGAAGGTATCTTCGAATACCACGCCTACGGCACGGCGAAGCTCCTCGAGTCGAAGACTGGCAATGTTCTGCTTTCCCTGAGAAGTATTGAGCCACAGCGTTCCACAGGTCGGATCATAGAAGCGTGCGAGCAGCATCGACAAGGTCGACTTGCCCGAACCCGACGCCCCGACGACCGCAACCGTCTCTCCCGTCTCGATAGAAAATGACACGTTGCTGAGCACGTTAGCGCCTTTGCCGTAGCTGAATCCGACATCATCCAGCGTCAACCCGACGACCTTACCTTCTACAGCCTGCGTACCGTCCTGCATCTGCGATTCGGTGTCAATCAGAGCGAAAACACGCTCTGCAGAGGCCTGGGTGCGCTGTCCGATAACCAGGAACGAGGCCAGCACGCGAGTTGGGCCGGTGAGCATAGCGAGGAAGCTGGCAAAGGCCACGAAGGTGCCGAGGTCGATGCGTCCAGCCATCACCGACCAGCCGCCAACGCACAGCAGCACTATCTGTCCCAGCACCGGCAGCGCCAGCATGGTCGCCCCCGGTATCGCCTGAGCGATGGCCGCACCAATGCGCACGCGCACCATGTGCCGCGACTGTTTGTCAAGCCATCGCATCTCACGCAGCTCCGCTACGCAGGATTTCACGATAGAGATTTGCGCCAGGACTTCACGCATGTGCTCTGTCAGGTTGGCGAGTTTGTCCGACGCCATGCCCGTCTGGGCAAACACGCGGCGACGAACACGCAGCGCGGTAGTGGCCAGACCGGCCAGCACGAGCACCACGATAAGCGTCATCGACGGTGACATCCAGAGCATCACCGCGAGACCCGCGACGTAATAGGTCAGCACGGCCAGCGGAACCGGGCACATCTGTAACAGCATATGCACCTGCTGCAAGTCGCTGTTGGTTCGTGAAATCACCTGCCCGGTGCGCAGCGCGTCCTGCCCTGCACCATCGAGTTTCTGGATGCTGTCGAACACCCTGCCCCGCAGCGTATGCTGGACCCACAGAGAGAGCTCCCCCGCGTAGCCACGGCGCACGTAGTTGCCGACAAAATCAAACAGCGCGATGAAGAGCAGTCCTCCCGCGAGCCACGGCAACTGCGCCGAGTTGCCCGCCAGGGCGTCGTTCACCGCCTGTCGGGTTAGCAAGGGCGCTAACGCGGCCAGAAGAATCGTGCTGACAGACGCCAGCACGACGATGATACTGAGTTTCTTGCGTTCCCAGCACACACTAGCAAGTCGGACTGTCCATGAGCTCGCGGGTGTTGAAGAATGAGTAGTGGGCATCAACCCTCCTGTAATCTGCAATAAAAAACCCATGACCTGAGTCATGGGATGGCTGCAATCAGCCGGCTTTCAGTTGTGCAACAAGACGTTCAGCCACCTCTGACGGCGTGGCCTGCGCCGCCATTTCTGCGGCGACCTGTGCTGATGCACTGCGAAGCCTGGTATCACTGAGGAAGGTGTTAATGAGGTCACTGCTCAAGCCGTTCTCGCCGGGGATAATCCCGCAGCCTCGGTCCACGACGGTTTTGGCATTCACGGGACGGTCTGCCCCTTCGCCAAATACGATCTGCGGGATCCCGGCGTGCAGGGCCGTCAACGTATTTCCCGCGCCGCCGTGATGGATAAATCCATCGGCGCCGTTGAGGAATACGCCCATCGGGATCCAGTCAACAAGGCGTACGTTGGGCGGCAGTTCTCGCAAATCGGCGCGCGCATTTGCCGACAGGTGCAGAATGATTTCAGCGTCGACCTCGTGGGCCGAGTCCATAACCCATGAAATCAAGTCCAGGCCATCGACCATCGGTTTGACGGTGCCGAGACTCACCAACAGACGTTTGCGGCCCGGCGTCCTGTCCCACCATTTCTCCCACACTGCCCCCCCGTTGTAGGGCACATACTGCATGGAGATAACGGGCTCACCGTCATTCTGGAGAATGCTCATACTGGGTGGCGTCACGTCTATCCACGCCAGGTCACGCGGCGGTGCCTCAACGCCGTGACGGGCGTAGGCATCGGAAAGCGAACGCGTTACGCCTTTGATATGCCAGGGAGTGTGAGCGAAACCGACGCTTTGCATAACTACGGGGATATTATATTTGGCGCCAATCAAAGGCCCGACGACGCCAAGCGGCGGATAGATAATTAAGTCGGGTTTCCACTGGCCCGCGAATTCAATCAGCCGATCGGCCATTTCTTCACTAAAGAAAGAAAAGTTTCCCATTTTGGTGCCGGCGTTGCTCTGCTTGCGCAGGTCTTCACGACGCCGATAATCGGCCTCAGAATCGAATCCGGGCGCGGCATCGAACGCCACCAGACCCGCCTCGGCCGCCTTCTGGGCAAATTTCCCCGAACTTGCGATAAGAACTTCATGTCCATTAACGCGAAAACCCTGAGCCAGCGAAAGTACTGGATATAACAAACCGTATAAAGGTGGACCAACAAAAAGAATACGCATGAGAAAATCCCTCTCCTGCCTGGCGTACTAAAATAGGAAATATCACGCAGTCTCACCCCTGTGGAGGCTGCCGTATTTTCCCGCCAGGCTACTATTCAGCAAATAGACGCTGAGTCCCCGTTGAATTTTAATAGAGCCATTCTTCGGCGACTCAAACGCCGTGAACAACGTAAGCTATTTCTTTTTACCGTGCGAAAACCCTGTTGAATAATGTTTAGTTATTCCCGTCTACTAATAAAGTAGTAATGTATTTAAATCCTAAGGCAAAGATTATCGTTTCAGCGCGCAGCATAGAAGGCCGCAACAGATGTAGCTACGTCATAGAATAGCCCAGCATCACTGCCTCGGCGCTTATTGATGGGGCAATAGCACAGAGGCATCGCAGGTATAAGCTATTTAATTAGAGCCCTTGGCTTTGGACTCTGCTTATAACGCTAGCATAGGATTACACCTTATGTAAAACGTATATTAATATTTATTATTTAATGTTTTCTTCATTAGCCTTTTATTACCGCAGGGTATTTAAATTCATTACCCACTTACTCACTCGGGGTAAAGGATACGATTACCCCTTTATTCATGCTGGGTAATAAAGCGGTTTATCCTTTATTTTAATCCGTCTATTAAGGCTCAAAGGTATATTATTACATTTTGTCGTGACATCCACCTCAGAACGTTATCTAATAACGCAACGGACAGTTTTTATTAACGGTATAAATAACCTTAACTATTTCATGGATGATTAAAATGAGTAATATCCCGCTTTTTTCGCCTCATGATACCGCTGCGACAGCACGGCTCATCAAACAGCTGGTAACACAGACATCGCTGGATATTACGCAATTTTGGCATGACGTGGAGTCAGTCGGCGTCCCGCTGGTCACCGAAGTGTCGGGTAAGCGCGATGAACGCGAAGTCACCTTTTTATGGCGTTCATCTAAATCGCTGCTGGGCGTTTATGTTTTCCTGAACCGGGTAACCGACAAAATAAATGTTCCCATGGGGCTGATGACGCACATCCCTTCTAGTGATATCTGGACCTTAACGCTGCGATTACCGGCGACCTACCGCGGCACATACACCTTCACTGAAATCCCGCTGGGGACCTCACCCGAGGTTGTCGCCAGGCTTGGCGGACGCTTTACGCCGTTTGTGGGCCAACCCGATCCGCTTAATAAGGCCTGCGGGATTAACGTGCGCGGCGTCGCAGAGGAATCAATCCTTGCTCTGGATAAAGCCCCCGAACAGCCCGAATGGGCGGGTGCACCGCTCACTCCTCGCGGCCTGCTAGTGACTTCCTATCCTGCCGTTGCCGGTCATAAGCGCCGCGTTCGCCTCTATGTCCCCGACGTTGCAGGAACAGAGCCGCTGGGACTGCTGGTGTTGCTCGATGCAGAAAAATGGTTTGATCACGTCGGCGTACTCGGGGCGATTGACGTTGCCATCAACAACGGCCGCATCGGGCCGATGGCCGTGCTCGGCATCGATAACCTCGATGAGTCCGATCGCACCGCAATCCTCGGCGGCCAGAGCGAGCTGGTGCTCGACATTGCCGAACGCCTGGTGCCGCAGATAATGGCCGATTATCCCGACAGAGTCTGGGCCGGTCGTTCAAAAACGGTACTTTGTGGCCAGAGTCTGGGCGGCGTCACCGCGCTTATGGCCGCGACCCACGCACCTGACATTTTCGGTACTGTCCTCAGCCACTCACCTTCCATGTGGTGGATGCCGCAGAGAAGCAAGCGTGACCTCAGTTTTAGTGAGAATGATGCATCATGGGTGAGTGAACATCTGCTGTCCGCGCCGCCAAAAGGGGTGCACGTTCGACTCTGTGTCGGATCGTTAGAGGGTTCCACCGTTCCTCATCTCGAGCAACTGCACCAGCGCTTACGGGCAGCAGGCATTGACAGCCATCTTTCGGTCTATACCGGCGGCCATGATTTTGCATGGTGGCGCGGGGCGCTCATCGACGGATTGTCTGCATTATAATTTCTTTAAAGAGTCAGAGCGCGCGGTTTGCCAGCGATCCAGGCATCAACTTCGCGCTGTGCAGGTCGCTTATCAGGGATAGCGAGGTGATTTTTCAAACATATTTGATCAGGTTATCAATGATTTGACTAGCAAATCAGCAGATAAAACGCTTTTTTAACTAACCCTTTGACTTGGCTGCCGGGAGTCACTATTATTCGCCTCGTTCAAACGATTCCTCTGTAGTTCAGTCGGTAGAACGGCGGACTGTTAATCCGTATGTCACTGGTTCAAGTCCAGTCAGAGGAGCCATATTTAGAGAAGCCCGCTTAAGGAAACTTAAGCGGGCTTTTTGCTTTCATCTTCTCCTCCCACCTCATCCCCCTTTTTCTCGACGAGCTGGAATATCCTCTTTCAAAACCAGCCCTGGAAGGATTAAGCGCTGCAGCGGATAAAGGCCATCCTATTGACGAAGAGTGGATTAAAGCCCGCTGTGACAGTCCGTTCTGAACGGTGAAAGTGTGATTACCACATCAAATCATCGGGCACTTTAAAGTCGGCGTAGGGATCTTCTTCATCCTGCTCTTCCTGACTCAGCGCACTGTTTAATACAATACTGTTAGCATCTCGCTGTGCAATTTTGTCGGCTACAATCGCGGGGATAATCGCGTATTGACTCTCGCCACTGTTATCAACAACCAAACGAGCAATCGCGAGACGACCACTGATCAGCTGAGCCTGAGTTAGCTTATCCACGGCTATTTTTTTAATTAAATTATTGTCTGTGAAGTTAAAATCAATAACGCCTTTTGCGATATCGATTTTGTTCATTTCAATGAGCTGCTTCACCTGAGCTTTATATTCTCTGGTTAATGCAGCCTGTTTTTGTTGTTCACTCAACTCTTTATCACGCTCAAGCTGGGCTTTTTTATTTTCTTCCACGGCCTCTCTTGCCTCACGCGCCTGGGCCCGTGATTTTTTAGCCGTTCTTTGGACTTTGGCCATTTTTGTAGTGGTCACTAATCCAGCTTTCAGCATCTGCTCTTGTAAAGTGAGTTTTGTCATTTTTGTTTCTAAACCAGTTGAATAATGCGGGGGATTATACCTGTAATTTTTGCAGCTGTTCCAGTTTGCGTCAAACCAGGGCGGTTGCGGAGCAATCTCCTCATCTCTTACAGTCTCCTCTCGCGAATTATTATCATTTAATAATGAAAAATTAAAAAATTTATGCGTAATTTAGTGCGAAAGTCAGAATAGCCCTATTTCGAGAAGCCCGCTTAAGGAAACCTAAGCGGGCTTGTTGCTTTTAGGAAAAACTTACTTCCCAAGACTCACCCCGCCCTGCGTTTCTTCGAGGTTAACAGGGCGCATGATAATCAGCAGGATGACGGCAAGAAATGCGGCAAACATGATGATGCAGCCCATCAGCATCATTCCTGCGGTAAAAGAATGGGTCATTTCTTTGGCGACGCCCATTAAAAAGGGACCGACGAATCCGCCGAACGCCCCCAGCGCATTGATTAACGCTATGCCGCCCGCCGCCGCCTGACCGCGCAAAAATTTGCCGGGCAAAGTGAAGAAAATCGTTTTGGCCGAGAGGGTTCCGACCAGCGCAAAGGTGACGCCAATCAGCGCGGGCACCAGGCTGTCAAGATACAGCGACAGCATCAGTGCCAGTGCGGCAAGCAGCAGTGCCGCTATCAGATGCATAACGCCACGCCCCGATTTGTCGACCGCTCGCGCCCAGAAAATCAGTCCCAGCGTCGAAAAGAAATAGGGGATTGCCGCAAGCCAGCCGATGGTGGTTGTTTCAATGCCTTCGGCCTTGAGCATCTGCGGTAACCAGATGCCTATCCCGTAGGTGCCCAAGGTGTAACTGAAGGTAATGCCGCTGAGCAACCACACGCGGACGTCTTTCAAGACCGAACGGAAATGTTGGCTTTGCGACGGCCCTTCCCCCCCTATTTGCATCATCCGGGAGAAGGTGACTTTTTCTTTTTCTGTCAGCCAGTTAGCCTGCTCTGGCCTGTCAGCTAACCGCCTCAGTGCCACAAAGCCAAGCAGGCAGGCAGGTACGCCTTCGATGAGAAACATCCACTGCCAGCCGTCCATGCCGAGAAAGCCGTGCAGCTGCAACAGACTGGTTGAGAGCGGTCCGCCAACCAGGAAAGAAATAGGCGTCGCGACGGTAAACCAGGCGAGAACCCGCGTACGGAACTGCACGGGAAACCAGATACTGAGGAAATAAATCACGCCGGGAAAGAATCCTGCCTCCGCAATACCCAGCAGCAGGCGAATGCTATAAAAACTCCATGGGCCGACGACAAAGACCATCATTGCGGCGACACATCCCCAGGTTATCATGATGCGTGACAGCCAGAGGCGAGCCCCGAAACGATACATGGCAAGGTTGCTCGGAACCTCACACAGGCAATAGCCAAAAAACATGATCCCCGCGCCGAGACCAAACTGTGCGGGACCCAGCCCAAGCTGAGCACTCATTTGCAGCGCGGCATAACCGACGCTGGTGCGATCGAGATAATTAAAAAAGTAGGCAACGCCCAATAAAGGGATCAATCGCCAGGCGGCTTTCATGCACAGTTTCTGCTCTTCCTCGCTGAGCGGTCTTATTTCATTCAGTGGTTTTATTTCATTTTTTATGGATTCTTCAGGTTGTATCGTCACGGACATAAATACCTCGGTATCTTTGCGTAAAATAGCCAAAACCCTTCCCCTCAGGCGCTAAAAGGCCAGAGTGAAATGTTGAAATTAATTATTAATTCCGTTCAGTGATAAATAATTCCGTTCTTTTTTAATGTTGATTTATTCAGCTTAACTGTCAATGACGCGGGAAAGAATCTGTTATATCCTGAGAAGCAGCTCACAATATATTTTTATCAAAACAGAAAAAACAGGCCTCAAAACCCCTTCAAAACAATCAACTAAAATAATGATTTTTAAAGAAAAAATCATGAAATTTATAACTCAACTCTGAAGCGGCGAGCCATAAAAAACATTATCTACACGACAAAGCCTACCGACGCTTTAATTATTACCTATATTTAGCTCTCACAAACCCTTTCATAAGCATTCGAGAAAAAGTAATTCCAGGCATTCCAAAACGATGAATCAAACCAAAAAAATCTATTTTATGACCACGTTACGAATAGGAGAGATTAAGTATGACTCAGATAAATAATTACCTTCCGATACGAAATGAATGGCTCGCTTCAGGCACTGAAATAGCGCTTGAACCTGACAGGCCTATTATCGATGCACATCACCATTTTTATGACCGTCCGGGTTGGACTTATCTACTTGATGAATATCTGCAAGATGCGCAGTCGGGTCATAATATTCAAGCCTCGGTTTACATGCAGGCCTTGACCCGTTATCGCGAGTCTGGCGAGGCGTCACTGCGCCCCGTTGGCGAGATTGAATATGTCGCCGAAGTGACCGCGCATCAGCAGGCTCGCAGGCCGCAGGTGGCGAAGCGCATGATTGGCTATGCCGACTTACGTCTCGGTGCCGCGGTGCGTGAGGTACTCGAAGCCGAGATAGCGGCCGGGCAAGGCCGATTGGCCGGGGTCAGGCATCTCGTGACTTGGGACGCGGACCGTTCGCTGGTTAATCCGCTGTCTGCCGCACCGCAGGGGCTGTTGCTGGACAACGCCTACCGGGAAGGCGTCGCTCAACTTGCCCCGCTTGGGCTCTCTTGCGATGCCTGGCTGTTCTTCCCGCAGCTGCCGGAACTGTTTGATTTGGCGAAGCGTTTCCCCGATACGCCGTTCATCGTCAATCACTGTGGCGGCGTAGTGCGGATAGCCAGCTATGCACAGCATCCGCAGGCGGTATTCGCCGCATGGTCAGCGTCTATGCGCCAGCTCGCTGAATTACCGAACGTGTATGTCAAACTGGGCGGATTAGGGATGAGAATCAACGGGTTTGATTTTGAGAAAGGCGAACGTCCACCGACCTCAGAGCAGCTTGCCGAGGCATGGGCCCCCTGGATGATGACCTGTCTCGAGGCCTTTGGCGCAGGCCGCTGCATGTTTGAAAGCAACTTCCCAGTGGACAAGGGATCTTATCCGTTTAGCAACGGCTGGAATGCCTTCAAGCGACTCACGGCCACCGCCAGCGAGAGCGAACGCGAAGCGCTGTTTCGCGGCACGGTGAGCAAGGTGTATCGACTCGAATAACCGGCCCACGTCAGCCGCCGAGCCACGAACCGTTGCGCAGAATGTTCAGCAGGCAAAGCACCGGCGGCGTCAGATAGGCTTCATCGCGGTACAACACCCCGAAAGTGCGTCGCATCACGGCGGCGGGAATCGGCACCTCACGCAGCGGATGCCCCGGCCGTCCCGGCCCCAGATTGCGGCGCGAAAGCAGGCTGAGTAAGTCATTGCGGGTGATCAACTGCGGAACCAGCAGAATTGAATTGGTTTCAATCTGCACCTGAGCGGACGGCAAACCGCTCTCGTTGAGCAGTTGGTCAAGCCAGCGACGCGTCGAAACCTTGGCCGACGGCAGCACCCATCGCTGCCCGGCCAGCGACGACACCTTGCCAGGTTGTGAAAATATCGGGTGTGCGGGGCCTGCGACCACCACCACCTGGTCATCGACGATGGGATGGGTGGCAAAAACCCCGTCCACCGAGTCCAGCGGCCCCAGCATCAGGTCGATATGCCCCGCCTGCAACAGGTCACGCAGCCGGTCGTTCATCCCCAGCGTCAACTCCATTGTCACATCAGGCGCACTGCGCAAAAACTCCTCGGTCACGGCGGGCAGCAGCAGCTCGGCCATGGTGGTCGAAACGCCCAGCCGCACATGCCCACGAATTCCCCGCGCAAAGTCCTTGAGCTGGCGCTTCGACTCCTCGACGCCGCGCCGTAAAATCCGCGCCCGCTCCAGCAGCAGCGCTCCGCTCGGCGTCAGCACAATTCCCCTTCCGACCCGTTCAAACAGCGCCGTTTCAAGCTCATCCTCCAACCGCTTGATACTTTTCGACAGCGCAGACTGGGTGCGGCAAAGCTTTTCAGCCGCATGACCGAGGTGCCCCAGCTCCGCCACGGTTTCGAAATACTTCAGATCGCGAAAATCCATAGTCTGATCTATTCCTGAAATTCATCAATGAGGGAAAATTAGCACATAGACTTCAAGACCACAAAGTGAGCAGAATGGCCACTAATGCCTATCCAAAGGAGATGCGCCATGCAGACATATTCCAGGGATTCCAATCCCGAGGTATTTTCGTTTCAGGCGTTGTGGGATACCGTAACCCGCATCTTCTCCGGGTATCTGCCCGCCGATGATGCGCATTACGTTGCGGGCTGTCTGGTCGAAGCTGAGGCGCGCGGCGTGCAGTCGCACGGCATTGGCCGCATTCCGGTTTATACCCAACGTTTGCGGCTCGGGGTGGTCAATGCCAAACCGACGTTTAAAATTAGCGCGGGATCCGGCGCTACGGCGCACGTCGAGGGTGACAACGGCATGGGTTATCTGGTCGCCAGAAAGGCGATGGACGAAGCCATCAGGCGCGGTCGGGAGCACGGTATCAGTCTCGTGCTGGCCTCGCAGAGTAATCATTTCGGCATGGCGGCCACCTATCTGCAACAGGCCATCGACGCCGGACTTGCAGCACTGGTGCTGACCAACGCCCCGCCGCTGATGCCGGTCTGGGGTGGACGTTCCGCCTTTCTCGGCACCAGCCCTTTCGCCTTCGCGGCACCGTCACAGCACACGCCCGTCATGCTCGACATGGCGACGTCGGTAGTGGCGTTTGGCAAGATTCGTCAGGCCGCCCGGCGCGGTGAGTCTATTCCCGCCGACTGGGCGCTTGATGCTCAGGGACAGTCCACCACCAGTCCAGATGCAGCCCTCAACGGCGTGGTGTTACCGATGGGCGGTCCGAAAGGCTCCGGGCTTGGGCTGATGATGGAACTGATTGCAGGGGTGATGTCCGGGAGCGCATTTGGTGGCGAGGTTCGAAATCAGAACAGCGATTTTGAGCACCCGCAGAACGTCGGCCACGCGTTTATCACCTTCCGCCCCGACATTGCCGTGACGCTTTCCGACTATTTCGCACGTGCCGATTCGCTGGTCGATCGTGCCAAAGCTTCGCCGCGCGCAGAGGGCTTCGATAACATCGTGATGCCCGGTGAAACTGAGGCGCAACGCGCTGAAAAGGCCAAACGAGAGGGCATTGCCGTTTCTACGCAGGATACTGTCATGCTGCACGATGAACTGATGCTTGCCGCCGAGGCACGGCCTTTGAGCGCCGCGCCGCGATAGCCGCTTTCTTAGTCTCAACGCGTGATGGATTAAAAGTCGTTCTAATTGCTCGAATTATCAATAATTTGAGCATAATATCAGCAAGCGGCGCGTATTTTGCTTTAACCCTTTGACATGCCGAGCGGGAGTCACTATTATTCGCCTCGTTCACACGATTCCTCTGTAGTTCAGTCGGTAGAACGGCGGACTGTTAATCCGTATGTCACTGGTTCAAGTCCAGTCAGAGGAGCCATATTTAGAGAAGCCCGCTTAAGGAAACTTAAGCGGGCTTTTTGCTGTAATAAACCCCGCCACGGCGGGGTTTAGAGATTTTAGGGCAGGAATTTAATATCCGTTGGCGTGCCGATTTGAACGGTAACGCCGGTGGGTGTTAATGCGCCAGTCTCGGCATCGCGATGCAGTTCAACGATGTTGTTTGAGAATACGTTGGCAACCAGCAAATATTGCCCCGTTTTGTCGAATGCGAAAGCACGCGGTTCAATCCCCCCCGCTGAGAAACGATTGCTCAGGGTCAGCTTACCGGTCGTCGCATCGGCTTTATAAACCACAATCACGTTGTCGCGACGGCGGTTCCCAACATACAGGAACTTGTGGTCAGGGCTGAACAGAATACCCGCTCCCCCCTTATTATTCGGGTCCTGACTATCAGTGAGATTAATCACCTGAATCTCGGTCAGTTTATCCTGCTCAATACGGTAAACGTGGACCTGAGCCGACATCTCGGTGCTGACGTAGGCGAATTTGCCGTCGGCGGAGAAGGTCATGTGGCGTGGGCCTTCGCCCGGTTTGAAGTGCAGGTCCAGTTTAGGCTCGGCGCTAAAAGGTTCTTTATTACCGGCGTGGTAGCTGAAGGCATGCACGGTATCTGCGCCGAGGTCAGCAACGAATAACATTTTTCCATCAGGGCTGATGTTCACAGAGTGTGCGTGACCGCTCGCCTGTCGGTCAGCAACCGCGTGAGATCCTTCGATAAAGGGTACGTGCTGAACCGCCTTACCTAAGGCGCCATTGCTTTCGATAGGGAAAATCGTCACCCCTGCATGCCCCGGATTCACCGAGTAGTTCGCGGCGAGTAAATATTTTCCGTCAGTGGTAATGGTGGCATGCGTTGGGTGCGCGCCTTGGCTATCGACCTCATTGATAATGTGCAGCTTGCCGTCTTTATCCACTTTCAATGCCGTCACGGAACCCGTTTCGTTTTCATTGGTGGTATAGGCAAACTTATGGTCATGGCTAAAGACAATCCACGACGGGCTGGATAACTTTAATACGTCCAGAGGCAGCAGAGTGCCGTCCGAGTTTAGGCGCAGACGATAAATCCCCTGACTGGGATAAATAGCTTTCTGAACGCCTTCACCGGTGGTTTGGCCGGTCCACGATCCCACCAGTAATGTTTGAGCCGGCAAATTTTTTGCCGCGGGTGCTAATGGAGCGCTTTCATCTGCATAAGACATATTGGCACCGAAAAATAAGGGAATTAAGGCAATTTTTAAGGCATGAACCAGTAGGGTACGTTTAGATTTTATTAGGGACATGAAAACCTCATTAAATTAATGATGACGGCGAATGTTATATAACATTTACTCCTTCTTGTTGACCTCTATATAACGTTTATAACGTGAAATTTTTAATCTGCTAACATCGACCCACAGAGCTCGGCCTTTGCAATGATTGAAATCAGCATCAACAGCGAAATCAACAAAGGGTACGCCGCCCGCTTCGCAACGTTCTGCGTCCACTTTGTACAGGGTCACATTAGCGTATGCGATATGAATCAACGGGCTTTTCGGGCGCGTCAAATGCTCGAAATAATCATCTCTGGCAAACTGACTCGGCTCCTCCTTGAAGAGTATTGTAGCTAACAATGCGCGTTGCCGAGCAAAGCCGGGTTGGCGGCACTGATAGCTAAGAGCGAAAAAAAACGCCGGAGCAGCATAACTTGCTCCGGCGTTGAGGGTTTTTATGATGGCTTTGGGTTAAACCGTTTTGCCTTTCAGAACCACCTGCCCTTCTATCTCGTCTGGGGTTTTGAGGAACGGGGTAAGGATGGCACTCAGAATATAGAGCCCGGCATAGATTGCCAGCACGCCGCCCGCGCCGAGCGGAGCATAGAACAGGCCAGCAATAGCAGGTGCCAGGAAGGCGCCCAGACCTGCGCCGAGATTTAGCACCGACATCGCTGCCCCTTTATTATCGGGTGCCAGCAGAGGGAACAGCGCGGACAGTGGCACATAGCCCGCCATCGTGACACCGCACAGGCAAAGCACAAAGGTCATCAGATAGACGTTGTGTCCCGCGTACTGCGGCGTGAGCCAAACCAGCATCAGCACAATCGCGTAGCAGACGCCGCCAATCCACATGATGGTGTTGCGCCAGCCGAACTTGTCGCCAAAGAAACCGAAGAACAGGTTGGCGAAAATGGCCACCACGAACACCGCCGACCACATGTGCAGCCATTCGGTCTGGCTGTAACCAAACTTCGCCAGGTAGATAGGCAGGAACACCGCCAGGCCGTACTGCGCAATACCGTTGATCGATTTAACCACCAGCCCGGTGGCGATACGTGGGCGCTTAAGGATAGTGATACAGGTCAGCAGCTCGGCCATAGAGAACGGATGAATCTCATCGGCAGGCACCTTGTCTTTATTAACATAGATAGCCAATACCGAGCCGATAATCACGAACCCGCAGCCCATCCACAGCACGTTTATCTGCCCCATCACTGGCAGCGCCAGCGAGGAGAAATACGGCCCCATCACGCTCAGACCGAGCGAGAAAGTAAACCAGAACCAGCCGACGGCGGTGGCGCGTTTCTCGAGCGGCGAACTGTAGTTAATCCAGATCAGAAACGAATACGCAAACAGCGGATAACCCAATCCACGTATCGCATAGAACGGGATCATCACTTCCATGTTCAGCGTCGGCATGCCCAGCCCGATGAAGCCGATACTGCCCACCACAAAGGCCAGCAGCCCGTAGAGCATCACCTTTCTTGGCCCCAGCGTCTGCACCAGCACGCCCGAAAGCCACGCCGCCAGCGTGACCGTGATACCGTAAAAGGTCAGAAGGAATGACGCATCAGAAACCTGCAAACCTCTCCCTACCAGGTAAAGAGAGATCCACGCCTGTTCTAATCCATCACCCACCATAAAAAGCGTGAGGCCGATATAGCCCCACAGTAGATTTGAGGGTAAACCTATTCTATCTAACATATGGCCTCCAGACATTACGTCAGTAATGCCTCACAAGAGAACATGAAAAATATGGATTACCTGCTAATTCACTCGTTATTATTGTTATAAACCGAGATTTATAACTTAGTTTCTTGTGATGAGTGACAGCAGCAGGCTTTGAATTTTAATCGCGTCCTGGGATTTAATAATCGCATCTATCTCTTCCAGAGATACCGAATCAATATAATCAGCCAATGCATTGTACATTTTGATATTCTGCTCACATTCTCTGACCGGGTCTTCGCGGCTTGGGAAAGTATCGAAATAGACCAGACCGTCAAACTTATACTTTTTCGCGTAATAGATATATTCGAGCGTCTGAAGCAGGTGAACGGTACCTAACATTAATCCATCGTCAAAATGACCGTAGCCATCATTTAAATGGAACCCCACCAGACGATTACGCTGTGCCGACAGGAACAGTGAATAAGCCGGATTCTCTTTTTTCATAATCATGTGGCAGAAATCGAGGGTAATACCCAGGTTATCCTCACCGACATCATCAATTAACATCAATGTGGCGCAAACGTCACCGATCAAGGAGAAGGTGCGTGGCTCGTAAGGTTTGTATTCAAAGCTGAACGTAATATCCGGATTGGCAGACACCACCTGTTTGATAGCATCTACGGTGTCTTTGTAAGCACGTTCATAATCAAGCTGGAATGGATAATCAAAGCCGTCGTTGGCAAACCACAGGGTCACGGTGTTACCGCCGAGCTCACGGCAGACGTTAACGGCTTCCATGGTGATTTCGATGGCTTTTTCACGAATTTTGGGGTCTGGGTTGCTGAACTCGCCTTCGTTGAAATGCTTCTGATAACGCAGAGCAATCCCGCCTAACGCCAGAGGAGAGGAGGCAATTGCATCTTTGATTTCACCCAGGGTATTAAGCTGGAAATGTTCCGGGTAATTCAGTTCGACGTGAGTCAGCCCTTTTACCGACGCCATACGGGTTATCAAATCAACGGTATCAATTTTATCTTTATCGAAAAATAGTTCTGGTCGGGATTTGAATGAATTAATTCGTGAAGAGAACTTCATAATAAAACTCCTTAAGCATTTTAAACAACGCCGCTACTTATAAAGCAACGAAGCCTCAACGCAAAATAGAAAAACGTTGAACACTTAAAGTTTTTTTTCGAGTGTTTTTAAGCAGTAAAAATTTCACTCTTAGTAAAATGATTGAGTAAAAAAACGCACCTTAAACACCATAAGCGTGATTTAGGTAACACTTTTACTCTCAATAAACATGATAACTTATTGCTTATCTTACTGCGCCGCTCTCCGAGTAAAATACAAACAGTTAAAGACGCGCTGAGCACTACAGGATAATAATTACAATGCAACAGACATTAAAAGGCAGAGAGATATTACTTTACGCTAAGACGCTTGCCCCAACATTAGGTAAAAAAGAAAGATCTATTGCTCAATTTATAGAGAATAATCCTGACGTTATTTCCTCAATGCGTATTAATGACGTCTCTAATTTTCTTAAAGTTAGCGTTGCGAGTATTACTAAAGTTTCCAAGAAACTGGGCTGTCATGGTTTTCATGAACTGAAAAATTCCATTAGCCAAATAAATTATCTTGAGGATGAGCAACTCCAGCAGGAAGTCTACGATCCTGAAAGTCATCAGGAGGTATTGGAACGTACGGTGATGAACTCCATTCTGGCGTTGCAGGAATCCCTGACCCTGATTAATTCCACGGTCTTCAATCAGGTTGCGCAGCTGTTAATCAACTTTGACGAGAAAAAGAAGCTGGTTCTGGTGGGCTGCGGCGGGTCGAGTGCCCTTTGTTATGACTTTCACCACAAGCTGCTCAAGATTGGTATTTTCTCGAACGTTTATTACGACTCGCATATGCAGCAAATGTCGGCTTCATTAATGCAGCCCGGTGACATCGCTATCGGTATTTCGCATTCGGGGAAAACCTCTGACGTATTCCACATGCTGAAAACCGCACGAGCCAACGGCGCGAGCACGGTATCGATTACCAACTATTTAAACAGTCCGGTCACGGTGGTGTCCGATCACGCGATTGTCTCATCGGTTAAAAATAATCCGATCACCGGTGAAAACGCCTCAACCCGCATCGTGCACCTGAACATTCTGGATGCCCTCTTCACTATCCTCGCCAATGAGCGCGGACAAAAGAGCCAGACCAACTTACATAAAACACGTGATTCGGTATTGGCGAAGCGCGTTTAACCTTTGATTGGGGAAATTTGATGAAAACTGACGTTCTGGTAATCGGGAGTTTGAACTTCGACATTCTGGTGAAACAGGAAAGACTCCCTTTGGTCGGCGAAACCTTTACCGGCGAAGGCCTGCTGCAAATGCCGGGCGGAAAAGGCGGTAATCAGGCCGTCCAGTGCGCGCGCCTTGGTCTGAGGGTAAAAATGGTCGGCTGCGTGGGTGATGACCTGTTTGGCGAGGAGCTCATCAAATCGCTCAAGGATAATGACGTCGCCTGCTCGGACATCAAACAGTTTGGCGCCTCAGGCCTTGGGCTGGTACAAATACTCAAAAGCGGCGACTACTGCAGCACAATTATCAAAGGCGCTAACTACGCGCTTGAGGTCGGTGATATTAAGGACAGCTTCTTCGCGGATTCCCCGTTGGTTATCCTACAGTCTGAAATCGCCCCCGAGGTCGTCACGCTGGCCATCGAAAAGGCGCGTCAATTCCATTGCCCTGTTCTTCTGAACAACGCTCCAGCGCGCGATATCGACCGGGCAACGCTGAGCAAGGTCGATTATTTGGTGGTGAATGAAACCGAGGCGGCCTTCATGCTCGGTTACCCGGTTGCTCACCCTGAAGACGCCCTTAAAGCAGCAAGAGTACTGCGCACGCAGGTAAGAAAAGCGGTGATTGTCACCCTGGGTGAGAAAGGTTCGGTGGTGGTATCAGATGATGAAAACGGCCACTTCGCGGCGGTGAAATGTGACACGGTGGTCGATACCACCGGCGCGGGAGACTCATACATTGGCGCGCTGTCTTACGGCATCATCAAACAGCTGCCGCTGGCGGACTCAATTCGCTTTGCCTCCGAAGTGAGCGCATTTTCGGTACAGAATTACGGCGGCCAGGGCTCCTTCCCGACGCTGAATAACGTTCAACCCTGCCACGCCTATTCGTAAAACGACGCTCTACCCCCCGTCACAGCTTGAGCGCCGGTGCACCGCATCCGGCGCTCAACGCGTTACAGACCCGATGACCATTACCCCTTCACTTTGCATGGAATGCTTTTTCTTTCAAAACTTTGATTCCAGACGCCCATCAACAGCTAAACTTCGTCCTATACGCCTCGACCCCAGCGCCAAAACGCAGAGGGCAACCCTGCGGTAACCCTCAAACATACCAGCTATTTATTGAATGCGTACAGATTACAACTCTTAATCTCTTCATAACCTGTCGAATATGACAGGGTGAACGAGCAACGTGCTTTTTCATGCAATTGCGCATCATTATACTCAACGACCATGACCCCACAGCCAGCCTGCGTCACACTTTCAACGGTAAATAATTTTAATATTTCTTATGGGATTGAGAAGAATGAAAACAATTGTTGATTATCTTAATTACAATGCCGAGCATTATGCAAAGAAACACGCCGTTATTATGCTTAATGACAAAGGTGAAGAAGCTGAGCGCCTGACCTACAGTGAAATTAACCAAAAAATTTTGACACTGGCGGGATATTTACAGCAAAACTTTAATAAAGGCGATCGCGCTTTATTACTTTATCGTACCGGCGTTGAATTTATTGTCGCTTTTATGGCCTGTGAATTTTGCGGTATTATTGCCGTACCGATGTCTTTATATGCCAAAAAGTCGCCGCATTTTCACCGCATCGAACATATTATGCAGGACGCCGCGGTTAATTTAATTTTGACCACTGAAAAACTGCATGGCGAAGTCCTGGAATGGCTGGCCGAAACCCCGTATGCCGCCACGCCGTGCCTGCCTTCAGACGTGCTGGTCGGCAACCGCCCATGGACCTCTGCTGACGTGCAGCCTGAGGATTTGGCCTTCCTGCAATATACCTCCGGCTCGACGGGTAACCCTAAAGGGGTGATGGTCAGCCACGGCAATTTGATTCACAACAGTTTGTTAATCAAGCATAAATATCACCATGACAACAACACTGTCATGGGCGGTTGGCTGCCGTTCTACCACGACATGGGCCTGATCGGGTTAATTCTTCAGTCGCTGTATCTCGGCTCCACGCTGGTCTTGATGTCACCGGTGGCCTTCGTCAAACACCCGATGAACTGGCTGAAAGCGATCAGCGACTACAAGATTAACACCTCAGGCGGTCCGAATTTCTGCTTTGAGCACAGTATTGAAAAGGCCAATGACCAGAAGCTGGAAGGGATTGATCTGTCGCACTGGCACGCCTGTTTCAACGGTTCAGAACCGATTAAGTCGCAGACCATTGACGCCTTCTCGGAACGTTTTGCCCGCTTTGGCTTTAGCCGTAACCTGTTTTATCCCTGCTACGGCATGGCGGAAACCACTCTGTTTGTTACCGGTGGCACCCCGCACGTCGCGCATGAAACCCTGACCGTTGACCGCGAAGCGTTGGCGGCCAACAAGATTATCTTCCAGACGCCTGACTCCAGCTCAGCGGTAACACTGGTCAGTTCGGGCCAGGCCTACGACCTCGACGTCGTCATCGTTGACCCGGTCTCTCACCAACGACTCGCCGACGGCGAAGTGGGTGAAGTGTGGATCCACGGCGAGAGTGTCGCCCAGGGATACTGGGGTAAACCCGAGCAGACGCGGGAGATTTTCCACGCCGAGCTGTCTCCTTCCAACGGCAAGCACTACCTGCGCACCGGAGATATGGGATTCCAGCAGCAAAATGAGCTTTACATCACCGGTCGTCAGAAAGATCTGGTGATCGTCAATGGCCGCAATATCTATCCGCAGGACATCGAGCAGCGCATCAAAGAGTCTGAGCCGCTGTTTGCCAGCGGTCTCTCGGCGGCGTTCGGGCTGGAAAGCGAAAGAGGCGAACGTGTGGTGGTGGTGCAGGAAATCGATAAACGCCACGGACTGGAGCCGGAGCAGCTGACGCAGCTCATCACCCGACTGCGCTTTGAAATCGGCCGTTATTTCGAGGTTCCGGTTGCGGTCATTACGCTGATTGCCCGCGGCACGCTGCCACGCACCACCAGCGGCAAAGTGCAACGCCGACGTACAAAAGAAATGTGGCTCAAGGGCGAATTACCTTCAGTATTTGGATTCGATGAATTGCCTGTCGCAAGCAAAGAATAAAGCCAGATAAGTCGCGTAAGTATTAACGCCAGCTAAATAACTTTATTATTTGCAGTAAGGATAATTATGAAATCTCTCTATGATTTAACGCTCGACTATGAGCGGTTCTTCGGCGATCCCGCTGATGAGAAAAATACATTCTCTTTTAAACGAGCCAGGCAATACGATATTAACTCGACATTTCCTGAAGAGTTTATTCGCGAACTAAACGCCTGGGGCCTGAGTGAATATTATGTGCCTGAAGCGTTCGGCGGTAATTTAAAAGGCTACGATGAACTTTTTAATTTAATACGTCTGACCTCACGCCGAGATTTAACGGCCGCCATCGGCCACGGTAAAACCATGCTGGGCGCAATTTGCGTCTGGGTGGGCGGTTCGGATACCCAGCGTGCACGACTGGCCGAGTCCATCCTGCGTCAGGATCAGGTGTCGCTGGCGTTGACCGAACACCCTCACGGCAGCGACATCTCTGCCACCGACACGCTGTGCAGCGAGACCGAAGACGGTTATCTGCTCAACGGTGAGAAATACCTGATTAACAACGCGCGTCGCTCTGCGTCACTGACGGTTTTTGCCCGTACTTCGGCCAAAAATAACGCCCGCGATTTTAGCCTGTTTATGGTCGAAAAGGCGGGCCTGCCGGAGAATGCGCTGAGCTATGAGCCCAAGCTGCTGACTCACGGCATCAAAGGCGCAGACATCAGCGGTGTGCGTTTTCACAATGCCCCGCTCCCCGCCTCTTCGCTGGTAGGCCAAATCGGTCAGGGTCTGGAAATCATGCTCTGCGGATTCCAAATCAGCCGCACGCTGTGCACCGCCCTCTCATGCGGTGCTGGTGAAAGCGCGCTGCGCCTCGCCTATCGCTATGCCGAACAGCGCCGCGTTTATCATTCCTCGCTGTCGCAGCTGGCCAATATTCGCCGCCGCCTCAGTGATTCGGCCGCCGATCTGCTGATTGCCGACCTGGTCGGCCTGTTCAGCAGCCGCGCCATCAACGTCTTGCCGCAGCAAATGAGCACCATCTCGGCGGCCGCCAAGGCCTATGTACCTGCCAGCATCGAGACCATGGTTGACGGGCTGGTCGATGTTCTCGGTGCACGTGCCTATCTGGAAGACGACGGCGAATTCGGCCACTTCAGTAAACTCCAGCGCGACTGTCGTCTGGTGAGCCTGTTTGACGGCAATACGGTCGTCAACCTGCAAGCTTTGGTAGTGCAGCTGCCGGTGCTGGCGCGCCAGCGTCGTCGCCCTATCTCACAGCAGGAAATGCCCGCTCTGCTCGATGTGCTGTTCAGCATTGACGCCCCGCTGGAGGCGCTCAAGCCCGAGCAGTTGAAACTCTCCGGCAAAGGTCATGACTTCATTGTGCAGGGTCTGTTTGACGTACAAAGACAGCTGACCGACGTCGAAGGCCTCTCAGCGACCGTGCAGCAAAAACTGAGCGCGCAGGTGAGCGAACTGTTGATTCAGCTTGCACTGCTTGACGATTTCTTCCTGTCTCAGACGCCGAGCAAGCAAATCAGCGCGCAGAGCTTTGCGATGGCGGAAAACTATACCCGGATCTTTGCCGGTGCCTGCTGTATTCAGGCATTCATCAGCTCCCATCGGCATCTGGCCGCGCATTGGAAAGACGGCAAGGCGCTCTGTGCCTGCCTGGCCAGGCTAGTAGGGACGCCTGCCGAGTATGCCGAGCCGCTGATGCAGCAAGTACAGACCAGCATCGAGCAGCATCAGCTGATCTCTTTCTTTCCATTGCCGTTGGCAGGCTAGAGGGCTTACAGGATGAATATCACTGAAGCAATGCATCAACTCCGTGATTTGCAGGCACGCTCCCCTAGCCTGCGTCCGGCCTTTATTCTGGCGCTCGACGAGGCGGCAGAGCTTAATCAGGCGGCCGAAGCCGGACTGGACGCTATCGGCATTCCTTCACTGCTGGCCACCGACGAAAGTGGGCAACCCGCCGTTGCCATGCCGGAGCTGATGAGGCTGCTGCGCACGCTGTGTGAACGAGACCTGGGGCTTGGGTTGGGCTATATCCTGACCACCTTTATGGCCGCGACTAACGTCTGGGTTGCAGGTTCGTCCGAGCAAAAAGCCCAGTGCAACGCCCTGCTGGCGGCCGGAAAGAAAATTTCTATCGCCTATCACGAGCTCGAACACGGCAATGACTTTGCTGCAAACGAGTTGACGGCGCAGCCCGTGCCGGGCGGATACCTGCTTCAGGGCCGCAAGCAGGTTATCAACAATATTGGCCGTGCCGGTGCCGTGGTGTTGCAGGCGCGAACCAGCCCCGAGCAGGGAATGCGCACGCACTCGCTGTTTCTGGTTGATACCCAGCTGCTGGCCAGTGAACAGCATCATAAGCTGCCGCGTTTTGCGACTCAGGGTGTTCGCGGCTGCCAGATTAGCGGCATCGAATTTGAGGCATGCTTTATTCCCGACGCCTGCCTGCTCGGCAAAGAGGGGTTTGCCTTTAGCTATGCACTCACGGCCTTCCAGATTACCCGCGCGCTGCTGCCCGGCATTAGTCTTGGCACTATCGACAGTGCGCTGGCTATCACGGCGCGTTATGCCAGCCAACGCACGCTGTATGGCAACAATCTGCTGACCATCCCGAACGTTCGTGCAGAACTGACGCTCGCCTGGCTCGACTATGCGCTGTGCGACAACCTCAGTTACGTGGCCGCACGCGGGCTGCATACGGTTCCGGCGGAGATGAGCGTGCTGGGTTCGCTGTGCAAGGCGCAGGTGCCGCTGCGCATGCGCACGGTGCTGAAAAAGCTCGCGCTGGTGCTGGGCTCGCGCTACTACCTTCGCGAAGGCGAGGCGGCGCTGTTTGAAAAAATTATGCGCGATTATCCGGTGGTCAGTCTTGGGCATGCCAGCAGCTTTACCTGTCAGGCGTCACTTATTCCCCAGTTGCCGCTGATCTTCAAACGCTTCAACACGCCGCGTGAAGATCTCCAGCAGAGCCTGATCCTGCTGTTTTCCCCACAGGTCAAGCACGCCTTCACGACGGGCGCACTCAAGCTGACTTCGTCGGGCAAAGACCTGCTGTTGCACAGCATTCACTACTGGCCGGAGCACGTAGGCGCGCTCATGCGTTCGCAGAGCATCAGCCAGCCGGACGGCGATCTGCTGCTTCAGCGTCTCGGCATGCTGCACAGTCACTGCGTGCAGTTGAGCGAAACCACCTTCGCCGCCGACGAGTATCAGGCCTTCGAGACTGTTCAGCGCTATGCCTGGATCCAGTCCGCGCTGGCAACCGTGGGCCGCTGGTGTCTCGACTCCACGAGCCCGTTTGCCGGTGACGTTAACTACCTTGTCACCTGCCTGGATTTTGTGTTTTCACAATTACGTCACTGTCCTTTTTATCCCGACCCAAAGGTTGAGGGCAACATCCTTGCTTACCTGCAATCGCGCAGTGAAGCACGTGGCGGCTAACCGCCGTACGACTCCAAATTCTTAACTTTTAAACAGGATTGATCATGTCAGACAAAATGACCCAAGTGCGTATCACCGACTTTATCTTAGACCGCCTTTCGGCCCAGACGCACCAGCCTAAAGAGAACATCGACATCCAGTTACCGCTGGCAAATTACGGCGTCGATTCAATTCACGCCTTAAGCCTGTGCGCAGAGCTGGAAGAGTGGCTGAACATCGAAATCGAACCCACGATTGCCTGGGACTACCCGACGATTGCGCAGATGGCGGAGTTCCTCGAATCCGAGGTTACTGCCGCGTCACGTTAATGCCGAGAGGAGAAGCTGGAATGAAAGAGTCTGGAATGAACGCCGACAAAATCGCCATCACCGGGATGGCCTGTCAATTTCCCGGTGCAGAGAACCTGGACGCTTACTGGCAGGTGGTTAAAAACAACAAAATTTCGACCCGCCGTAGCTCGGTCAACGCCCAGCCTGCCGACTATTGCCGCCGCCAGCTGGCGGGAGGATTTATCCGAGGCGTGGATCATTTCGACGCCGAATTTTTTGGAATTTCCAATCGCGAAGCCCAACTGATGGACCCGCAGCAGCGCCTGTTGTTGCAAAACGTCTGGCACGCCATTGAGGATGCGGGGATCGCGCCACAGTCGCTGCGCGGCAGTAAAACCGGCGTTTTCGTCGGCGCGATGGCCAACGACTGGGCGGCGCGCTCGATTGCCGATGACGACAACATCAACAGCCATATGATTACCGGCAACGGTCTGGCGATTATCGCCAACCGCGTGTCGTATCATTATGATTTTAAAGGGCCAAGCCTGAGTCTGGACAGCGCCTGCTCGTCTTCGATTTTAGCGATGCACTATGCCGTACAAAGCCTGCGCAACGGCGACTGTGAGTATGCGCTGGTGGCAGGCGTTAACGTGATTGCGACACCGATGCTGCAAAAGTTTTATCAGCGCGCCGGTATTGCCTCGGTTAAAGGCGAATGTCACCCGTTCAGCCGCTACAGCGACGGCATTGTGCGCGGCGAAGGCGTCGGCGTGGTGCTGTTGCAGCGCGTAGCGCAAGACACGGGCACCTACGCCACGCTAGCGGGCTGCACGGTCAATCATAACGGGCAAAGCAACGGCCTGTCGGCACCGAACCGTTTTGCACAGCAGGCGCTGCTGTCGCAGACCTATGAGCAATGGGGGATTTCCCCGGCAGAGATCGATTACGTCGAGTGCCACGGTACCGGCACAGAGCTGGGCGACAGAATTGAGCTTCAGGCACTGAACAACGTGCTTAATGTCCCAGAGCGCCAGCGTCCTTGCCACATCGGCTCGGTGAAAGGTCTGATTGGCCACACCGAGGCGGCAGCGGGTATCGCGGGCGTCATCAAGCTCGCCCTGATGCTGCATCATGGCTATGTTCCGGCCAGCCTCTATGCCGACACGCCGAACGCCATTCTTGAGAAAAACATAGCGCTCAAGCTGCCGCCGCTCGGCTTCACGCTTGAGCAAGACAGCCGCACGCTGGTCGGTCTGAGCAGCTTCGGGCTTGGCGGCACCAATGGTCACCTGGTCCTGCAGCGCGCCGACGCCCGCGTTCAGCCGCGTTCCGAGCCTCGCCAGCCGCAGCTTTTTACCCTGTCTGCGCCGACTGCCGATACGCTGGCGGATCAGGCACGCGCCTTGTCGAGCTATCTCGATACGCATCCAGACTGTGACCTTGCCGCGCTGGCGACCGAGTCGCGTGAGGTGAAAAGCCTGTTACGGGCGAAAAAGGCTTGGGTGGCATCAACCGCCGACGAACTGCAAAAACAGCTGCGCCAGTTCTCGCTCAGCCCGAATACGTCGAAAAAACCGCACGCCTTAACGGCGCTGTATCTCGCGAGTCCGTCTTCGGCAGCGCTCTCCTTCTGCCCGTCGTTGTTTAATCATGCGCCGTCGTTTCGACAAGCCATCGAGCGCTGCGACAGCCTGTTTTATCCGCTGCTGGGGCATTCGGTTATCTCGCAAATGTTCGCCAACGATGCGCCGCTCTCTCCGGGTCAGCAAAGCTATTGGCTCCCCGCGGTGTTCTCGTGGAACTACGCGTTGTCCCAACTGTGGGCCAGCGAAGGTATTGCACCGGTAAGCGTGATTGGCGAAGGCGTCGGCGAATACGTCGCGGCCTGCCTGTCTGGGCTCCTCACGCTGGAAGATGCGGTCTATCTGGTCGCACAGCACGCCGAAATACTGCATTTGCAGCAAGTGCTGACCTGCGATGACTTCCAGCTGGAATCCACCGCGCCGTTTGAAAAGTATCAGCAGTATTTTCACCGCATTCCAGAGCGAGAGCCGCACACGCCGTTTATCTCCTGCTACCAGGGTCAATCGGTTTCGCTGCTGCCGCCGCTTAACGAATGGCTGCAACTGTTCGACGAAGGCCACGCAGGCGCTGAAGGACGTCAGGCTGGGCTACAGGCCTGCGGCAGTCGTCTGGTGCTTTCCACCGTCGCAGCTCCGGCGGAACGCGGCGAGATTCAGTGGGTAAGCGAAAGTGACACCGCGAAAGACGCGCTGCGCCAGCATTTACAGGCGGTGGCTCAGCTTTACGACCACGGCGTCCTGCTCAACCTGAATCGGGGCAAGCGAGGCCAGTGCCGCAGCAGGCTACCGGCCTACGCCTTCCAGCCTTCCAGCTTCTGGCTGGAGCCGGTCACCCAGGCCAGCGTGACTCGCGCACCCGCTTCAACGCCCGAAAGCGTTGCCCTACGCCAGCAAGACCACGCTGGCGGTGAGTTTGTGGTGACGACGCTGGCGAGGATCCTCGCCTGTGAGCAACAGGCCATCAAGGGCAATCTGCGTCTGAGTGAAGACCTTGGGCTGGACTCCATCATCGTCATCGAACTGATCGACATCCTGAATAAAGACCTGCCAGAGAAACAGAAACTGGCGTTTACCGACACTCTGACCATCGTCACCGTCGATGACTTAATCAATCGCGTCATCACGTTGATGGAAAACGGCAAAGCCGTTGCTGAGGAGAAAGTATGACCATGTATATCAAGGGCCTCGGACTCTGCACGCCCGGTAAACCGGTCAGTAATGCAGCGCTGGCGCAGCGCTTTGCCCTCAATGAAGAGTGGATTTCACTCTATCTGGGCAATCAATCGCGCTATTTCGCCACCGACCTGAACAGCGGCGTTCAGCACTATTCGCTGATGGATATCGCCCGTCAGGCGGCGATTGCCGCCATCGACAACGCGCAGATCGATAAAAGCAAAATCGATTTCATTATTCTGGCGACGGCAACGCCGGACAAGCTGATGCCGGCCACGGTCAACGAGGTCGCGCATGACCTTGAAATGTTCAATATTCCGACCTATCAGCTGCAGTCTGGCTGCTGTGGAGCTATGCAGGCGCTCAACCTGGCCAACGATCTGCTGTCCGTCGGTCGTTATCGCTACGGGTTGGTGATCGGCGCAGACATCTGCAACAAGTTCATCGATCCCCTGAAGGATTACAGCGATTCGCTGGCTTCGGAAATCATTAACTTCGCGTTGTTCGGTGACGGTGCCGGGGCGGTGGTGCTGACCGCCAACGCCGACGAAAGCCCGCTCGCCATCACCCATTTGCAGTATCGGATGACCGAATCTACCCTGCCCGCCGGGCAAATCGTCAACTGGCAAGGCAGCCGCATCATCGAGCAGGAGATGCTGCGCGAAGATTACAAGAACATTGAAACTCACGTGCCGCTCATCGCCGAAGAGCAGCTGGGGCGCATGCTGTCAGTGCTTGAGGCCACGCCGGACGAGATTAACTGGTTCCTGGTGCCGCAGCTGTCGGGCCGCATGACCGCACGGCTCATCGACGCCCTACGCTTGCCGACGGAAAAAACCATCAACTGCGTGGCGCAAACCGGCAACAACGGCAACGCCCTGTTGCTGTTCCAGCTCAGCCACCTGCTGGAGACCTTTCAGCCGGGTCAGCGCGCGATTGCTCTGACGGTCGAGTCTTCACGCTGGCTGAGCGGCGGTCTGGCGCTACAGCATCACGGAGTGAAATGATGACACAAACCCCTTTAAGCGCGATAACCGCCCTGCGCAAGGCGGGATTTCCGACCGACGCGCTGCCTTCACTCCAGCGCCATCTCGGGGCCATTAGCAGCGCCGATGACCGATTACACGCCGGGGTTAACCTGCGCACGCTAGCGGCAGAGGTCTATCGCGAGCAGGGTGGCAGCACCTTCCGTCTCGCCGTCGTCAGTAATTTCTCCTATCAGACGATCGCCGATACTCTGCGCAGTCGTCTGCTGGCGCGCGGCATGCTGCCTGAATTTTACCTGTCGGACTACAACCAGTATCACTATGAGTTGCTCAACGCCGACAGCAGCCTCTATCGTTCGTCGCCCGAGCTGACGCTTTGCCTGCTCGACGGACACTCGGTGCTGGACGAACTAGGCCCGAACTGGCGTCCAGAGGATATTGAACAAGGGCTGCGCAACAAGCTCCACCAGCTGACACAGTTTGCCGAACAGTACCACCAGCAGGCCAGCGGCCTACTGGTCTTCAATACGCTGCCGCTCAGCGGCAAGACGCTACAGCAGTGCCTGGACTATCGCGGACGCGCGCGCATCAGCCGTTGGTGGGCCCAGTTTAACGCCGACCTGCTGGCGCTGGCGGAAACCTATCGCCACGTTTTCGTCATCGATACTCAAAGCCTGCTGAGCGCCGACTTCCCGCTGCGCGATGACCGCCTGGGATTCTATGCCCGCACGCTGATGAGCAACGAACTGCTGGACGCCCTCGCCGGTGAAGTCGCGGCCATGGTGTTTGCCAGCCGCGGCATGGCGAAGAAATGCCTGGTGCTGGATCTCGACAACACCCTGTGGGGAGGCATTCTGGGCGATGACGGTATCGAGGGTATCCAGCTCAGCAACAGCGCCACCGGCGAGGCGTTCGTGAGCTTCCAGCAGGTGATCAAACGCCTCTCAGCACAGGGCGTCCTGCTGGCAATCAGCAGTAAAAACGAACGCGAAAACGTCATCAACCTTCTGCAACAACGTGAAGATATGGTGCTGAAAATAGATGATTTCTCGGCCATCGTCGCCAACTGGCAGCCAAAAAGCGATGCCCTGCAAACCATCAGCGAGCTGCTCAATATCGGCAGCGACAGTTTGGTGTTCGTCGATGACAGCGCGTTCGAACGCGAAGAGGTCAGGAATCAGCATCCGCAGATTAGCGTGGTCGATCCCGGCAGTGACCCTGCCGAATACGCCGCCGCGCTGGTCAAAGGCAACCACTTCTGCCAGCTGGAACTGAATCCGGAAGACTACCAGCGCAGCAAGCTGTATCAGACCGAGGCCAAACGCAAATCGCTGCGCAATGCGTCCACCTCGCTTGAGGCGTTTCTCGCAGAGTTACAGCTCAAACTGCGGCTCTTCACGCCGCAGGGACAAGAGCTGGCTCGCGTCGCCCAACTGAGCCTGCGCACCAATCAGTTCAACATGACCACCCGTCGCATGAGCGAAAGCGAGGTTCAGACTTATCTGGCCCAGCCGCAGCACGGCATCATCGCTTTGCAAAGCAGCGATCGTTTCGGCGAATACGGCGTCATCGGCTGCCTGTTCTATCACCGCGAGCACAACAGCCTGTGGATAGACAACTTCTTGCTCAGCTGCCGCGTGTTCTCACGACAGTTGGAAACCGCCGCGCTCAACCATTTCCTGAGCTGGGCGCAGCGTCAGGGCTGCGAGGAGATCCGTGCACGCTATCTTCCGACGCAGAAAAACCAGCAGGTTGCCGATTTTTATACCCGGCACGGCTTCACGCTCAGCGAGGGCAACGCGCAGTTCAGTGAATACTGCCATGCGCTCGAGGCTCCTGCCGTTGTCCCTAACCACATTGAATTGATTGCCTCATATCAGGAGACACCTTTATGAATACGCCCTCTGAATTTTTGTCTTTCATTAACGGCTACATGACGACCGATGCAACCGAAGAGGAGCTGGATGTGCCGCTCGTCAATCTGGAGAACTGGGATTCTATCAACGCCGTCCGCCTGATGAGCCGCCTGGAGAAGGAGCTGAATGTGCGTCTGCCGGTGGCGGATTATCTGCAAGCCAACACGCTGCGCCAGCTGTTTGACCTGACCCGCAGGAGCGCAGCATGAGCCACACTCAGCAGCCTTTTCCGAAACAGCGCCAGCATACGCTGCTGTTTCTGGAGCAGTCGCATGCCTATCGTCCCGTGTCTATCGACACCGACGTCGAAATGACGGAAGTGGTGCGGCATCGCCAGCAGAGCGGCAAGCGTTACAGCTATCTCGCCTACTTTATTCAGGCGATGGCGCAGGTGGTGGCGGAGTACCCGGCGGCGAACAGCATGCTCATCGGCCAGCTGTTTCCGCGCTTGGTGACGCTCGGTGAGGTGAACGCCAAGTTTACGTTGGATAAAACCGTTGACGAACAGCGCGTCGTTGCCTCTGCCGTGGTTGAGGGCGCCGACCAGCTGTCGCTTACCGCCATTCAGGCGCGTATCGACTACTTCAAGACGCAGGAAATTGCCAGCGCCGAAGTCTTCGCGCCAATCCGTAAGATCCAGAAAGCGCCACTTCTTCTCGGCAGGCTGCTGTTTCGGTTGGCCATGCGCCGCCCGGAGGTAAAAAGCCGCGTGCAGGGTTCGTTTACGGTGACCTCGCTCGGCGGCCGCGCCGTCACGCGCTTTGTCCCGCTGCCGGGATCGACGCTGACGCTGGGCGTGGGCGATATCACCGAACGTGCGTGGGTCAAGAACAGCCAACTGACGGTGGCCCATGCTACTACGCTGACGCTGGTGTTTGACCACCGCATTCTCGACGGCGCAGTTTCCGCCGAGATCCTGTCAAAAATCAAAAACAAGCTGGAAAAGTTCGCCTTCGACAACAATGAAAACGTGGCGCAACTGCCCGCTGCCTAAGTTTCCCAAAGAGGAATGAGTGATGACTGATATCTGTATTGTTGGCGCAGGGCCTGCAGGATTAGTACTGGCTTTACAACTGGCCAGAGCGGGAGTGGATATCACTCTGCTTGAGAGTTCACTGAGCTACAAACGTTCGTTTCGTGGTGAATCCATGCAGCCGGATACCGTAAGTATTTTCAAAGAGCTGGGCATTCTAGATGACCTGCTTGAGCACGGCTGTCTCGAGACGCACCGGATGATGCTGACCGAGCGCGGAAAGTCGCTGCTCACCATTAACTACACCAAGGTTCCCTACCGCCACAAGTACGTGATGGATATTCCGCAGCCGGTGCTGCTGAGCGCGCTGCTTAAGCGTCTGGAAACCTACGCCAACTGCAAGATTATTCGCGGCGCGACCTGCGACGAGCTGCTGTGGTCGGATAACACCGTCAGCGGCGTGAGCTATCGTCTGCACGACGAGAAGGAACCTCGCGTCCTGCGGGCACGCGTTGTGGTCGGTGCCGACGGTCGCTACAGCAAGATTCGCGACCTCGGCAAGATTGAATGGAAGAAGCATCAGGCGGCGCGTGACGTACTGTGGTTCAAGGTGCCACTGCCCGCCGATGCGCCCGAGAATACCGCTCGCATTATGATAGATGGCGCTAACCACCTGATCCTGCTGCCCACTTTCCCCGACTACTACCGCGCCGGTGTCAATATCCCTAAAGGCGGGTTTATGGCGCTGCGTCGCGAGGGAATCGAGTCATTTTATCAGTTGGTTGATGGCATCGACGCGGGCTTTGGCAAGCACGTGCGCGAGCATGTCCGCAACTGGAACGACATTCACCTGCTGGATATTTTTACCACTACCGCGCCGCAGTGGGGACGTGAAGGCCTGTTGCTGATAGGCGATGCGGCGCACACCGTGACGCCGCTGCTCGGTCAGGGCGTTAATTTGGCGATTCAGGATGCCATCACGCTGGCCCCGATGCTGGTCAGTGGGCTGGAGAAAAACAGTGTCGATATCTCGCTGTTCAAGGCGTTTCAGGCCAAGCGCCAGGCCGACGTCGATTTCGTGGTCAATTTGCAGCAGCGTCAGGAAAAACTCCTCGGCGCACATACGCCAATGCAGCAGTTTTTAAGGCGCGTCAATTATTGCGCCCTTAACCAATTCACTTTCATACAGCGCAAGATTAATAACCGTATCGCCTACCGCAGACAGCTCCAGCTGCAACTCTTTCAGGAAGGAGGCTAAGCATGCATCGACAAGAAGAAGCAGAATATCTCGAAGAACTGAAAAATTTTGTCCTGCTGCACTGTGAGGCTCAGCAGCTCAAACCCGGCGGCGTCAAGGAGATCCTTAAGCGGATAACCCACGCCGAAGGCAGCGAAGCGGGCAGCTGGACCGCAGAATGGTGCAGGGTCGCGCTCCAGATGGAACAGCTGCAAAACTGGTCTGATGCCGCCAAGCTTTACAACCTGGCACGTTTTCCGTTTGTCGAAAACGAGATGCAGCAAACGGCGCACGACGCCTGCATCGAAAACTTCGAGAAATCGATGGCGCAGGCCAAGGTCAAGTTTGAGACGCTGGTACTCGCCGAAGGAGCCTTTAAAGCCTACGCCACCGGATTGGACAAAAACTGGCCGGTGGTGGTGGTGTGCGGCGGCATAATCTCTATCAAGGAACAGTGGGCGCGCTTTCTGCTGATGGCTAAGCGGCTCAAGCTGTGCGTCGTGGTGACCGAGATGCCGGGCGTCGGTGAAAACACTCTGCGCTATACGCCGGAAACCTGGACGCTTTTCTCGCAGATTCTGGACGCGGTGCAGAGCCGTGCCGATACCCAGCAGTGTCATTTGATGGCGCTGAGTTTTAGCGGTCACCTTGCCCTGCTTGCCGCGGCAAAGGACAGCCGCATTCGCGGCATTACTACGGTCGGCGCACCGGTTGCCAGCTTCTTCCGTCAATACAACTCGACGGCGGTACCGCTGGCGACCCGTCGCACCCTGTCGCATCTAACAGGTTTGACGCGGGAATCGCTGTTCATCCAGATGCCCGACTGGCAGATTACCCTTAACGACGCGCCGAAGCTGGCTATCCCGGTGCATTATTTGCAAAGCGAGTATGACGAAATCATCCCGTCATCGGAAATTCAGTCACTGAAGAAGATTGCGGCGGACGCACGGGTGTATTGCCTGGCAGACGTGCACGGCTCACCCAATAACATGCATCTGGTCGCCCCGTGGGTGCTGGCGTCCATCATGGCAAGCTTCCCGTCGCGTAAGAAGCAGGCGCTGATATTCAGAACATTATGGAAAGCCAAAGCGTTGCTGAGCCGTCGCCGAAATATCGCTCCGCCGAAGAAAGCAGAGGTTATTGCTCCGGTGCTGAGCGGGAAAGTCGGGAGCGACTGATGAACGATGCCGCAACGCTCGAACAGGATAACTGGCTGGCGCATACGTTGGCGCACGACGGCCGCTTGAATCTGCTCTGCTTCCCCTACGCTGGGGGAAGCAGTGCGATTTTCACCCGCTGGCGGCTGGCGCTGCCAGCGTGGATAAACGTCTGCCCGCTGGTATTTCCAGGACGCGAGGGACAGCACAGGCGGCCGAAGGAAACCGACTTTCGGACCTTGGCGGAGAAGGTCGCCGAGGCTTTGTTACCGCAGCTGCCTGAGGTAAATTTTGCGATTTATGGTCACAGCATGGGTGCCTGGTTCGCACACGATCTGGCGTTGCGGGCGAGTCAGCGTGGGTTTGCACCGCGTGCGCTACTGGTCAGTGGCCAGCGTGCGCCGCAGTTTGCCTATCCGTTTAACGCCAACCGCGAGATGGACGACACCACGCTGCTGAAGTTTATCAGCTCGTTTGGGGGGTTGGACGCAGAGCTGCTGGCGAATAAAGCCTGGGTGAGCTGGATGCTGGAAATAGTGCGGGCCGATTTATCGCTGTGCGAATCGCATGCCCCCGTAAGGCCTGAGATAACGCTGCCCTGCCCGGTGCATTTATTTGCCAATGACACCGATCCGCTGGTGGATATTTCAGCTCAGCGGCCGTGGAAAAACAGTACGACGGGGCAATTTTCTACATCACTGCATGAAGGCGGACATTTTTTTATTCGCACTCATGCCAGTGATTTTCTTAAAAAGCTAGGTTCCGTATTGGAACAATTACCGCTATCGCGATAAAAAGAGGAATTATCATGCAATTACAGCATCTGGTCATTGTACGCTGTGAAAATCTGCTCTTACTGCTCTCGGGCCTGACGTTGTATTGGCACTTTCACTTCAGCTGGCTCTATTTCTGTTATTTCATTCTGGTGCCTGACCTGGCAATGGTGGGCTATTTATTTAACAATCGCGCCGGTGCATTTTTATATAATCTGACGCATAACTATGTGTTGCCGATTATATTGTTAGCATTCTATCCCCTCTACCCACAGGTGTTAATGCTAGCGTTAATCTGGATTGTGCATATCGGTTTTGACCGCGCGCTGGGCTATGGCCTCAAGAGTCCACAGGGCTTCAAGAAGACCCATCTTCTCTCTGAATAAATGCGTTACGGCGTATCATCCGGATAAATTTTCGGCCGGATGATATTGCCGAGGATACCCTTGGCAACCGCGTGCTGGCGATTTTTTGCGCCAAATTTCTCGGTCGCATTATTAAGGTGAAACATCACCGTTCTTTCGCTGATACATAATATCTTCGATATTTCCCATGAGGTCTTTCCTTCACAGGCCCAGAACAGGCAGTCATATTCCCGCCCCGTCAGTTTCACCTTGTCCAGCGACTGTTCTTTGTTCATCCAGTTATTGCGGTTGACGCTTTCGAGCAAATGGCTGGTTAACAGCATGGCGTAAGGCGTGAGGATATTGAAGCTGTTTTCACTCTTGTCGGCCGTCTGGCGGCTAATCAGACTCAACATTCCCGACCCACCGGTGACGGTACGCAGTGGAATACTCAGACCCGACGTTAATCCAAAACTTTTCGCGTTATGCATCATGACCTGAAACTGCGAATCGCGGTATTCAGGCAACTGGATAAGCTTATGCCAGTGGATAGGCACCGTGTTAGAGAAACAGTAAGCGGTTATCGGATCGATGCGCTGAAACCCGCGTCGAAAATAGAAATCGCACCAGTCTGCCGGCAGGTTTTCGATGATCAGAATATCAGGGTCAGCCAGAGAGCTTGAGTGACAGAGAGCGAACATAAAATAGTCGATCCCGGCCTGTTTAAAAAAATTGCCGCAGATGGCTTGCAGCATTTCTTTGCTATCGGCACGCTGAATTTTCTGTAGAGTATTATCCAGTGCCTGAAACAGTAAATTGCTATCCATTTCCTCTCCTGTTTTGACATCGAGGCTAACGTTTTGTTATGGTTTTATAATTCTTGTCACCGTGGGAATTTTATTACCTAATTGATAATAAAAGACTTTTTCTGCTTTCAATTTGAATGGGAAGCCCATTCTTTGAAGGGAATTTGTGCAAGGGAGTCGTAAAGGAACAAATACTATGGTCCAATTTCTTATATGAGAGAAGTAAAAAAATAATACATAATGTTACCATGAATAATGCGCTAGCGCCTGGTAAAAGGTGCCGAGTAAGATTTAACCTAGAAAGGCGAAAGCGAATCTATAACCACAATCGTAATAATAATTTTACCGTCAAACGCATAGCTTCCCTTTATTTTAACACCGGCTGTAAATACCTCATTTAAATCCCTGTTAAATCTTAAGACAAAGGTTTTATTTAGCGTATTAATTGAATCGACAGAAGCATATTCAAATCCAAAGAAAGTCTTTACCTGAGGATATAAGGCCTTAAATAAACTTTCTTTTGCCGAGAATGCCAGCAACAGGCTAAAGTCCAGATCTATCGCCAGCGTTTGCAGATACTCTCGCTCGGCAGGCTGGGTAAAGGTTTCACAGATTTCGCGTAAAACCTCCCGGTTAAGCACCTCGATATCTGCCCCGAGACACAGCTGTGGGCGAGAGGTCACGATAGCCATCGCCTGACTGTATCCGTCCGACACCGTGCCGTGAGATATTGTGCCACGCATCCCCTGAGGCCAGCAAGGTGAGCGGTCTTGATGGGTTGTCACCTCTGAGGAGATCGAGAACCCCCGCAACAGCGCAGCGCAGCAGTAACGGCCCGCCAGGTATTCCGCTTTACGTTTTGGCACTGCGCGCGTCAGGCTGTCAGGCTTGTTGATGGCGTATCTGGCAAAATCCTCTTCGCGATAAGCCTCGGTGCAGAAGCTCACCTTGAGATAGCGCACGTCCGCATCATCACCGATAACGCCGTATTCCGTCTCAACGATAAAATCATCAAGCGTGGCGTGCTTTTGCGGCGTCATCATCTCAGCGGTCTCTTAGTCTGCGCGGACAAACGGCGGCGGTTCGAAGGCCGTCACGTCGGGCAGCGGCCCCTGCCAAGGCGCTATCTCAACCCAGCAGCTCTGCGCACTGCATCCCTGCCCCAGGCGCGAGCTGCCAATGTCTTCGGTAAGTACGTTCGGATTCCCGTGCTTGTCGAGCGAGTTTGGCTGGCTCGAGTCCTGCGGGTCGTACCAGGCGCCGGTCGACATCTGCACCACGCCGGGCCGAATGTCTTCGCTCAGATGTACCCCGGCCAAGATGGCTCCGCGCGAGTTGAATACCTTCACCACGCTGCCCTCTGTCACGCCCCGCGCGGCGGCATCTTCAGGATGCAGCCACAGCGGTTCACGCCCCTGAACCTTGGTACGGCGACTCTCGCTGCCCTGATCGTACTGGCTATGCAGACGCGTTCTCGGCTGGCTGGACAGCAAATGCAGCGGCCAGCGGGCGGCCATTTCACGCTGCGCCTGCGCGTCCGGCTCATACCAGAACGGATGTCCCGGACACTCTTCATAGCCAAAATCTGCCACCGTCTGGGAGAACAGTTCGATTTTACCGGACGGCGTTTCCAGCGGCGACGCCTGCGGGTTTTCGCGAAACGCTTTGAGGAAGATTTGCGGCGCGTCAGGACGCGCATATTCCAGTTTCCCGCGCTGCCAAAACTCGTCGAACGGCGGTAACTCAATGCCGTCGGCCTGTGCCCGTGGGATCGAACTTTCATACATAAAGCGGATCCACGCCTCGGCGTCACGCCCTTCGCTAAAGCTTTCGCCAAAGCCCAGACGCTCGGCCAGCGCGTGAAAAATCGCGTAGTCGTCCCGTGCTTCACCCTGCGCAGGAATATGCTGGCGCATCGCAATCATAAATCCGTCATTGCTCGAGCTGCCAATATCGCTGCGTTCGAGAGAGGTGGTCGCCGGGAAGACGATATCGGCGAACTTGGCCTGCGCAGTCCAGTACTGCTCGTGCACCACCACCGTGTCAGGCTGACGCCAGGCCTCGACCAGTCGATTCAGGTCCTGATGATGGTGGAAGGCGTTACCACCCGCCCAATACACCACGCGAATATCGGGATATTGACAGTCTTTGCCGTCGAACTGGTAGTTGCCCCCAGGATTGAGCAACATGTCGGAGAGGCGCGCAACCGGTATCTTGTCGCTCACCGCATTCTGCCCCGCCGGGAAACGCGGGCCAGAGAAGGTACGACGATCGGCACCGGCCAGATTAGTACTGGCATAAGCAAAGCCCAGTCCGCCGCCAAGGGTCCCTATTTGGCCGATGAGCGCGGCCAGCGCCACCGTAGCCCAGAACGTCTGTTCGCCCTGACGCGCGCGCTGCAACGACCAGGCGATATTAATCATCGTGCGTTTGGCCACCATCTGTCGTGCCAGACTGCGGATTTTCTCTGCGGCAATTCCGGTAAGCGGTGCCGCCCACTCTGGTGATTTGGCCTGCCCGTCCTTTTCGCCCAGCAGATAGGCTTTATACTGTGCGAAGCCCACCGTGTGGCTGGCGACAAACTCGGCGTTATACAGAGATTCTTCAATCAAGACGTGGGTCAACGCCAACAACAGTGCCGTATCAGTGCCGGGTTTCAACGACAGCCACTCGGCGTTGGTGACGCCGGAAAGGTCATTTTTGACCGGACTGACGTTGATAAAATGGGTGCCGTTTTGCTGCATCTGTCCGAGCCAGTGCTTCAGGGAGTGATCGTTCGCTCCGCCGCCGTTGACCTGTGCATTGCGCAGCGGCAGACCACCGAACGCCACAAACATCTCGCAGTGCTCCGCCAGCGAAGACCAGTGGGTGTGCTGTTTCTGCAATACGTCGAGGTCGCCGATAATGTGCGGCAAAAGGCGCTCTGCGGCCGCCAGACTGTAGGTGTTGGTGCTGCCGGTATAGCCGCCCAACTGGTTGAAAAAGCGATGCAGCTGACTCTGGGCATGATGAAAACGCCCTGCGCTTGACCAGCCGTAGGATCCGGCGTAAAACGCCCCGTTGCCGTAGGTATTCTTTACCCGGCTCAGCTCGTCGGCCACTAGCGCTAACGCAGTCTCCCAGCTGACGTCGACAAAAGGCTCTTTGCCGCGCCCGTGGCGAGAATCGCGCCCCTGCTTCAGGTAACCGAGGCGCACCGCCGGACGGCGAATACGGCTTGGCCCGTGAACCGCATCGACCAGCGATTGACCAATGGCCGAAGGATTGCGGTCCCATTCAACCGGTTCAATCGCCGTCAGCGTGCCTTCAGAGGTCGTGACGCGATAGGTGCCCCAGTGCATAACGGCGAGATTGTGTTCGGTTGTCATAGATATCGATTCTGAAGTGTGGCGTAAAGGGGGAGTTTACCGCAGTCGGCGGGATTAATTAAGTATTCCGACTGCGGCACAAATGATTGACGCAAGCAACGCTCAGGCTCTAGTGGCGTTTATCAACCTTAGCGACAATACGGTCACCGAGCCACTGAATACCGCAGACCATCACGATGAGCACCACAATCACCTCAACCATGACGGTGGTTTCAAACCGTTGATACCCATAGCGAATGGCGAGGTCGCCCAGACCACCGGCACCGATAGCCCCGGCCATCGCCGACGCACCAATCAGCGCCACCAGCGTAACCACGAAACCGGAGAGAATGCCCGGCAGCGCCTCGGGAATCAGCACGTCCCAGACGATGCGCAGCTTGCTGGCGCCCATCGCGCGCACTGCATCGATCAGCCCGCGATCGACGTCACGTAGCGAAACCTCTGCCACGCGGGCAAAATACGGCGTTGCGGTGACCGAGAGCGGCACCATCGCAGCCCATACGCCGAGCGAGGTGCCAATCAGAAAACGGGTCACGGGAATAAGCGCCACCAGCAGGATGATAAACGGCAGTGAACGAAAACCGTTAATCACCAAGCCCAGCGAACGGTTGACCCAGCGATTCTCGGCGATGCCGCCGGGGCTGGTCATCACCAGAATCAGGCCCAGCGGCAGACCGGCGACCAGAGAGATAAGGCCAGAAATGGCGGTCATCAACAGCGTGTCTTCAATCGCGTTGATCAGTAAATCAAGCATCACGGGTGACATAGCCAACGAGCTCCACTTGTGCCTGGTGCTGCTGCAGCCAGTGTAAAATTGTCTGTTCGGCGTCGGTATTGGCAACCGGTACCGAGAAGAAGAAACGGACGACGGCGTAATGCTGAATGTGCTCGACGCCGCCCTGAATCAGGCGGAACTGCCCCGCCAGCTCGGAGGACATCAGGGTAAGAATTTCGCCCTGTCGGTCCTGTCCTGCATAGTGCACGCTGTAAATCGCCTCGCCCTGCCGCGTCTGCGTCAAGCGTTCGCTGAGCGCCTCGGGCAGCTGCGGCAGCAGTCCGCTGAGCAAGGTACGCGTTAGCGCAGTCTTGGGATGCGCAAACACCTGCCACACCGGCCCCTGCTCGATTATCTCCCCGGCGTTGATTACCGCCACCCGATGCGCAACCTTCTTGATAACCTCCATCTCGTGGGTAATCAGCAGCACGGTGATACCGAGTTTCTGATTCAACGATTGCAGCAGCGCAAGAATCGAACGCGTGGTTTCTGGATCCAGCGCAGAGGTCGCCTCATCGCAAAGCAGAAGGGCCGGATTGGCGGCCAGCGCGCGGGCAATCCCCACACGCTGCTTTTGCCCACCGGAAAGTCCGGCCGGATACTGCCTGGCTTTATCCTCCAGCCCCACCAACGCCAACAGTTCCGCCACACGTTCACGGCGTTTGGCCTTGTCGTAACCCGCAATCTTCAGCGGCAGCGCCACGTTTTGCTCGACGGTCTTGGCCGACAGCAGATTAAAGTGCTGAAACACCATGCCCACGCGGCTTCGCACCGATTGCAGCTGTTTCTCACTCAGGCCGGTTATCGCATGGCCTTCGATTTCGATCGTACCGTCGTCGGGCTGCTCCAGTCCGTTAAGACAGCGGATCAGGGTCGACTTGCCCGCCCCGCTGCGACCGATGATCCCGAGGATCTCCCCACGTTTAACGGTTAATGACACATCCTTGAGTGCCTGCGTATTGCCGAATCGGCGATTAACGCGATGCAGACGCACCACGTCTTCAACATCTTCGGCGAAAGGGTTGCGTGCCGTCTGCGAGGAAGTACTCACCGCCGACGCTTTGGCGTGTTTCCCGTCCGGCGTATTGGCGGTAAAATGTGCCTCGGTCTCAGAGATTGCTGTCATACTTTCAATTCCTTACCAGGTTGTTACGCCTGTCCCTTTATAAACCTCGTTAAACACCGTTTTCACCGGTTCGTTTTGATAAGAACTCACCAACGTCTTGACCCACGTTGCGTTGACGTTCTCTTTCTTTACGGCAATAAAGTTGGTGTAAGGGTTATTTTTAATCGGTTCCTGCGCGATGCGGTCCTCGGGAGTCAACCCACTTTTCAGCGCCCAGTCGGTGTTGACGACGGCAGCGTCGAGGTCTGGCACAGAACGACCAATAACGCCGGAGTCCAGCTCCTTGATTTTAAGATGCTTCGGATTGGCGACAATGTCGGCGGTGGTCGCGGCAATCCCTGCGCCCGGCTTGAGCTTAAGCAGCCCCTGTTCCTGTAGCAACACCAGCGCACGCGCCTCGTTAGAAGGGTCATTTGGCACCCCTATCACCGCGCCGTCTTTAAAGTCCTTCACTAATTTCACTTTCTTTGAATAGAGGCCAATCGGCCATACCGCCGTGTCACCCACGCGCACGATATCGTAGTGATTCACTTTGATTTGGTTGTTCAGGAAAGGCTGATGCTGGAAGGCATTGGCATCCACCTCTCCTTCCTGCAATGCTTCGTTGGGCTGGTTGTAGTCGTTAAATACGACAGTTTTAACTGTCAGCCCCTTGGCCGCTGCCTGCTTGACGACTTCACGCCATACGTCTTCATCTTCGCCGCTCATAATGCCGACCTTAATGGAAGACTTATCCGCCGCGTGCGCCACCGAAAGAGGTGCCAGAACACCACCGGTCAACATGGTCGCGGCTACGGCGGCCAGCAGGAAAGCGCCATTAACGTTAGTTTTGGTTTTATTGAGCAATTTGCGCATGAGCTACCCTTATAAATGAGAGGATCCGGTTGGTTTTTTGTGCCGGAATGGGGGAAGTATACTCACGGGTATATAGCTTTATAATTTATTTAATTAGATATCTATATCCTTTTTGCATATAAAGAATAGCGCAGCTGCGGCCCTTTAAATGCAGTAAAGAAGATGGCCAGAAATCGTTAAAAAACCTGAAAAATCTGGTTGTTAAATTCTCCGCATCAGGCGGCAAACTCCGTAACATATCGCCACAAATTAATGATAATGCTTTTCATTTGCAGCAGATAATGATAATTATTACCCGCGAAAAAACCTCCCTCTCTTTCTTTAAAAGATAACCAGGACAGCGCGATGCGCCCACTGCGAGGCTCGCGGCAGGAAAGGGACAATGATTAATTTATGGAGAAAATGATGTCATCTCGTTTTACACCGGCGAAATCTGCAATGACCTCAGCGCTGCTGCTGACCTCAGTACTGTTCTCTTCTTCTCTGTTCGCCGACACCCACGTGTCGATGGAGAGAAAAGCGGTCGGCAAAGGCGTGTACGAGCTGGCTTACAGCGCAGATCAGAAAGCGCTGTTTGTTGCCTCTTCACAGGGACGTCAGGAAAAGAACGGCGTGCTTTATCGTCTGGACCCAACCAGCCTTGCCGTGAGCCAGTCAATCATGACTAATCTCAAGCCGTTTGGCGTGGCTTTTAACAATAAGACCGATACCGTATTCCTGGGCAATACCACCAGCAGCGCGATTACCTCGGTAGACGCTAAAACCAATAAAGTGCTGAAAGAGCGGGTGTTGGACAGCCGCCCGCGCACCGAGAAAGAGCGTCCCTTAGCGCCACGCGAGCTGGCCGTGGATGAAGCCACCAATACGCTTTACGTCGCCGGTCTGGGCAAAGAGAGTGTGATTTGGGTGGTAGATGGCGCAAACCTGACGCTGCGCCACACCATTGAAGGCGTGGGTAAGATGGCGACCGGTCTGGCGATTGATGCCAAGGCCTCTCGCCTTTACATCACCAACGGTGATAACGAATTCCTGACCATCGATACTAAAACAGACAAGATCCTGTCGCGCGTTAAAATCGATAATCCGGGTGAGCATTTCTACCTGAATATCAGCCTGGATACCGCCAGGCATCGCGCCTTTGTGACTGATTCCAAAGAGGCCAGCCTGCTGGTATTGGACACCGAGAACGGCAAAGTGCTGCAAAAGATTGCCGTTCCAGCCTCGCTGGCCGTGCTGTTTAACCCGGCGCGTAATGAAGTTTATGTGACCCACCGTGACGCTGGTAAGGTCAGCATCATCGATGCCGACAGCTATAAAGTGCTTGAAACGCTGGATGTCCCAACGCATCCGCAGAGCCTGGCCGTATCAGCCGACGGTCAGACGCTTTACGTCAGCGTGAAACAGCAGTCTACCCGTCAGCAAGAAGCCACCTCGCCTGACGAAGTGGTGCGTATCACCTTCAAGTAAGTCCGACGTCCCTCGTCACCGGCAAGTCAGCGCCAATGACGAGGGTCTTGTTACTCCCCGCTCTTTTACCCCCTCTACTCATTGACTCTCTTCCGACAACCGCACCCCGCAGGCAAAGTGAACTAAGTCTTCCCCGACCGGCCTGAGGCTAATTTTGATACAGCGGCTATATTTTTAGCAGCGCGCTAATCCTTGCCTCTTAACATCGGGAGTTGCCATGACACGTCTGACCGCCAAAGATTTCCCCCCTGAACTGCTTGAACTCTATGACTACTACGCCCACGGTAAAATCACTAAACGCGAATTTCTGTCAATGGCGGCCAAATACACTATGGGTGGCATGGCCGGTATGACGTTGCTCAGCGCCATGAGCCCTGACTATGCGCTGGCGCAGCAGGTCGAATTCACCGATCCGGCAATTGTGCCGGAATACATCCACTACTCATCGCCGCAGGGCAATGGCGAGGTGCGGGCCTATCAGGTTAAACCCGCCGGGGCGACCGGTAAGACACCCGCCGTGGTGGTGGTGCATGAAAACCGCGGATTGAATCCCTACATTGAAGACGTGGCGCGGCGCGTAGCGAAGGCCGGATTTATTGCGCTGGCCCCCGATGGGCTGACGTCGGTTGGGGGTTATCCGGGCAATGACGAGAAAGGCAAAGAACTTCAGCAGACAGTGGATCCCACCAAGCTGATGAACGACTTCTTTGCCGCGGTCGATTTTATGATGCACCACCAGCAGACTAACGGCAAAGTCGGTATTACCGGTTTTTGCTATGGTGGCGGCGTCGCGAACGCGGCCGCAGTGGCCTTTCCTGAGCTTGCCGCGGCAGTGCCTTTCTACGGTCGGCAGCCCAAAGCCGAAGACGTTCCGCGCATCAATGCGCCTTTATTGCTGCACTACGCCGAACGGGATAAAGGCATCACCGACGGATGGCCTGCCTACGAGGCCGCGCTAAAGGCGGCGGGAAAAACCTATAAAGGCTACGTTTATAAAGGTGCGAACCACGGTTTCCACAATGATTCAACGCCGCGCTACGACAAAACCGCCGCCGATCTGGCCTGGGACCGCACGATTAAATGGTTCAGGCAATATCTGGCCTGATTGAAACAGACGAAAATCGCCCAGCCTCACAAAACGAGAAGATAAAGAATCAACATCGTTGCGCCCTACTGCACATCCCCTATAAGTTTAACTTTATGTTTCCGATATGTAACCAAGGGTTAAAACTTATGTTAATTAAATTCAAAATATCTCTGGTGGCGCTGTTAGTTATCGTTTCAACTCAGGCCTTGGCCGACCTGCCGCAGGGTTATCCTGCGGATTATCAGAAAACGGTAGAGGGAGCAAAGAAAGAGGGAAAAGTGGTGGTCTATTCGACCACCGATACCAAAGAGGCCGGGCCGTTGATACAAGGCTTTGAGGCCGCCTATCCGGGGGTAAAAGTCGAATACAACGACATGAACAGCACCGAACTCTATAACCGCTACATCAGCGAGCAGGCGGCGGGCGGCACCAGCGGAGACGTGGTGTGGAGCTCCTCGATGGACACCGCGCTGAAGCTGGCCACCGACTACGCTGCAGAATATGCTTCGCCGGAACAAAGCCAGCTGCCAAAGTGGGCGGTCTGGAAGAATAAGGCCTACGGCACCACCTACGAACCGGTGGTGTTTATCTATAACAAGCGGCTGATCCCAGCGGGTGATGTACCCGATTCCCATGCTGCATTGGCGAAGCTGATTGCAGGCCAGCCCGACAAATTCAAGAAGAAAGTCACCACCTATGACATCGAAAAATCGGGGCTGGGCTTTATGCTTTCGGTGCAGGACTTCAAGGCCGACGCTGACTATTTCAAACGCCTGGCGGACATTGCCAAAGGCGGTCTGACGGTCCAGTCCTCTACCGGCACTATGATGGAAAGGGTCTCATCGGGTGAAAACCTGATTGGCTTTAACATCCTCGGCTCTTACGCCGAAGCACGCGCCAAAACGGATCCTACGCTCGGCATCGCCTATCCCAAAGACTATACCCTGGTGCTCTCAAGGGTGAGTTTCATCACCAAAGACACGGCCAACGCCAACGCGGCGAAACTGTGGCTCGACTACGTCCTGTCCGAGAAAGGTCAGAACATTTTGGCAAATCAGGCCGATATCCCGTCCATTCGCCACGATATCGACGGTAAAAACGACATCGATGGCATGACCAAAATGCTGGGCAATGCCCTGAAACCCATCCCCGTCGATGAATCGCTGCTCGAATATCTGCAACAGAAAAAACGTCTGGACTACATCAAACAGTGGCGTGAAGCCGCGGCAAAATAAGGGCGTTTACACCGATGACCCAGGCTTTCTTCTCAAGCAGGAGAGAGCCTTAACTCGCTGACTTATAAAAATGATAGGGACTCCTGCATGCGTAGTTATCTTCGGAAGTGGCAGAGCCTGCCCCGCAGCGTCGTCGTGGTCATAACCGCGTTGGTTATCTATGTGCCGCTGTCGTTTATCGTGATTCAGAGTTTCCTCTCGGCACCGTTCTTCTCCCCCTCCAAAGTCTTCAGCCTGGAATCGTTCGAATTTATTTTTACCGATCCCGATTTTTACAAGGCGCTGAAAAGCGGATTTATTCTGGCCTTCGGCCTGGTGGTTATCGCCATCCCGCTCGGCGGGATCCTGGCGTTTTTGATGGTCAGAACCGACCTACCGGGCCGACGATTTATCGAGCCGCTGATTCTGGTGCCTATCTTTGTTTCACCGATGGTGCTGGGATTCGGGTATGTGGTAGCGGCAGGCCCGGTCGGATTCTTCTCGCTGTGGGCCGAGTCGCTGTTTGGCTTCGTACCGTGGAATATCTATGCGATGTCGAGCATCGTGGTGATTGCCGGACTCACCCACGTTCCTCACGCCTACCTCTATATTTCCTCGGCGCTGCGCAGCGTCGGGTCTGACGTCGAGGAGGCAGCGCGGATCGCCGGTGCTTCCCCGCTCCAGGTCATGACTGCTGTAAGCCTGCCGATGGTACGTCCGTCGATTCTCTACGCCTGCGTGCTGCTATTTTTCCTCGGGCTGGAGGTCTTTGGGCTGATGCTGGTCCTGGGAGACCCCGAGGGTAATCTGGTGCTGGCAACCTACCTGTATCAGCTCACCAATAAGCTGGGCACGCCTTCGTATCATCTGATGGCCGCCGTCGCGGTGGTGCTTATTGGCATCACGATTCCCCTGGTGATGCTGCAACGCCGCCTGATGCGCACCGCTAACCGCTTTGTGACCATGAAAGGCAAAGCCTCGCAGGCACGCGCCCTGCCGCTGGGAAAATGGCGCTGGGTCGCAGGCGCGGTGGTCGTTTTCTGGCTCACTATCACCATCGGCGTTCCTTTGGTCGGCGTGGTGCTGCGCGCGTTTATTTCCAACTGGGGCGTCGGCGTGTCGATTTGGGACGAGATGTCACTCAACACCTTCCGCACTATCTGGCAGCAGCCCAACCTGCTGCGGGCGATTGTCAACTCGATGGCCATCGGCGTTATCGGCGGCGCGCTGGCGGTGGTGTGTTATCTGTTTATCGGAATTGCGATGCACCGTAAACCGGACGGGGCGACCCGCTTTCTTGACTACAGCGTGCTAGTCCCACGGGCGGTGCCGGGGCTGCTGGCGGGGTTAGCGTTTCTGTGGGTCTTCCTGTTCCTGCCGATGTGGCTGGACAGGTCGCTTAAAGACGGCTGGCTGTCGGTTTTGCCGTTCGCCGATGGGTTGCGCGAGCATTTCATTGTCTGGCTGCGGCAACTGCGCAGCACCATCTTCAGCGTGTGGTTAGCCTACACGGTGGTATGGATGGCCTACGGACTGCGGTTAATCTCCTCCACCCTGCTACAGGTTGCGCCGGAGCTGGAAGAGGCCGCACGCAGCACGGGCGCGACGCGCGGACAGATAACCCGCCACGTGACTATCCCCCTTTCACGCTATGGGTTGATCGGTTCCTGGCTACTGATGTTCCTGATTTTCGAACGCGAATATTCCACCGGTGTTTACCTGCTTTCGCCGGGTACCGAGACTATCGGTTCGATGCTGGTATCGCTGTGGGCGGCGGGGGCAATCGATATTGTTGCCGCGCTGTCTTTTATCAATATTCTGCTGGTGGTGCTCGGTTTGGGGATTGCCCTGCGATTTGGAGTTAAATTACATGATTGAACTGACGGTCGAAGATCTGCATTTAACCTATGGCGACAATCCGGTGTTGAAAGGCGTGTCAATGACGCTGCGTCGCGGTGAGGTGGTCTCCCTGTTGGGCCCTTCCGGCAGCGGAAAAACAACGCTGCTGCGGGCCGTCGCCGGACTTGAAAAGCCGACTCAGGGGAAAATAGTCATTGGCCAGAATACCGTTTATGCCGGGACGCCGCGTAGCGAAATCCCGGCCGAGGAGCGCAATCTCGGTCTGGTATTTCAGTCCTACGCGCTGTGGCCGCACAAGACGGTGTTCGAGAATGTTGCTTATCCGCTGAAACTGCGCAATACGGCGTCGGCGGAGTGTAAACAGCGGGTGCAGGCGGTGCTTGACCAGCTTGGGCTCGGTCATCTTGGCAATCGGCATCCGCATCAGCTTTCCGGTGGGCAGCAACAGCGGGTAGCGATTGGTCGCGCGCTGGTCTATAACCCGCCGGTTATTCTGCTCGATGAACCGCTGTCGAATCTCGATGCCAAACTACGCGAGGAGGCCAGGGTATTTCTGCGCGAACTGATTATTAAACTCGGCCTGTCGGCGCTGATGGTGACGCACGATCAGAATGAGGCGATGGCCATCTCCGACCGCATTTTGCTGCTCAACAACGGCAAGATAGAGCAAGAGGGCACGCCTCAGGAGATGTATGGCTCCCCCGCTACCCTATTTACCGCCGAGTTTATGGGCAGCAATAATCGGCTGCACGGTAAAGTCACCGAGATCCGCGACGGCATGGCCAGGATTGAAGGCAAAGACTGGACATTATGGGGTAAAGCGGCGCAGAGCCTCCAGGCGGGAGCGGAAGGAACCGCGGTTATCCGCGTCGAGCGAGTGCGAATAACCGACCAGCAGCAGGATAATCAGCTCGAGCTCGCTCTCCTGACCAGCATGTATCTTGGCGATCGTTGGGAATATCTGTTCCGTACCCAGGCCGACGATTTTGTCATTCGAGCCTATGGTTCGGATACCCGAGAAGCCGCGCTTTGTCACCTGACCCTGCCGGCTAACGATGTCTGGATATTCCCCAAAGCCTAAATGATAAAGGCATGAGCCCGGAAGGGTCTCATGCCTTTTATTAACCGTCACATCAACTCAGCTTTTACCGCGAGCTGTTTATCCCCCCCGCCTTACCAAAGGAAATAGCGGTTTTGCGAATGATAAATAATCCGGCTGCTCTCGGTGATATTGCTCGCGTATCTGTCCGCCATTGAGACATAAATCGCCGCAACGGAAAGAACAAAGGCAATCGCCAATGGCCAGAAATAGGCCTTAGGGTTCGAATAGTTAAATTTGAATGCGTAGGCCAGCATCGCCAGTGGGATAAGGAAGTAACGCCCCTGCACGCCTGCAACTTCAACCGCCGGGAACGGTGACCACTGTGCCAGCAGTGCGAGGAAAATCAGGAACACGGCGGCGATGGTGATCAGGATAATAATCCACGCCGTCCATTTCTCGCTGACCACTCTGTCCTTCACGAAGGTTTTCAGAATCATGAAAATAATGAAAACGGCGAAAATAACCGTGAATTCAATTCTGATGGTCGAGTCCAGCACCCCCAGTAAACCAATAAAGGTGATGAAATAGGTGGCGACCAGCTTCGCATCGGTCAGCGTATGGACTAATACCTTAATCACTTCCAGCGGATGAGAAATGTAGTACTTGATAACGTCCGTGGCCTCGACGCCGGGATGCAGCGTGACCACCGTATTGTGCGTGGTCTTTAAGGCAAACACCGTCCAGCCCAACACCGCAACCGTGGTAACCACAAACCAGACCAGATTGATTTTTCGTTTGTTGAGGCCGAAAAGCCAGAGCGGCAACAGCACAAATGGCAGCAGGTTAGCGCGCGATCCCGCCAGGAAGAATATAAAAATGCTCATTAACGTCACGAGCGAGTTGTATTTTTCCGAGACAGGATTTTTCACCAGATTCATGAAAATCGACATCGTCAGGATAGCGAAGCTAATGCTAAGTCCGTCTATCGTCGGCGAGAAAAGTTGATACAGCGACATCGGCAAAATAAGCGTTGCCAATGCCAAAGGCGGTATCGGGTAGATTCTCCAGGCCAACAGTATAATCAACAACGAAACCGTAAAGGTCACCGTCGAGGCAAAGAAATAGGTCTGATAAAACGTCAGTCCGGCCTTTTCTGCAATCGCTATCGTCACCGCCTGCGGCGTATAAACCGCGGGGAAATAATAGGCAACGTTAGGCATTGCATAAAATGCGTTGCTGCCCGTAAAGGTCAGATCCTGAAGCTTATTGACGTAGTTTGAAAAGTCTTGCGGATTAAAGGAGTTTTCGATGGCTTTCTCAGCCGCACCAGCCTCGATGATGGCATTATCTATCTCGCCGCCCGAATTAGGCTGTCCGACTAAAGTGAAATATCCATTTGCCAGCGCGGCGCTGCGCGAGAAGTGATTTACCTCATCCGGTGAGGTCAGCGGCGGCTTTTTGTTAAATACCAAAAAAAATGATGAATATATAATCAGCAGCGCGAGTGGAAAAATAAGTAGCTTACTTTCTCTCTTCATTTATCAATCCTTTACCTTAAGAGTGCTGTTTCTTATAAATCAGTTTTTTCGAAAAAGTGAAGTTGGTAATCATCCCGGCCAAACTTCCTACAGCGACGCCCAGAATAGGATACTCGCGCACAAGAATGCTCGAGTTCACCATCAGCACATAACAGCCAATATTGATACAGCCCCCCACCAGCATCACCAGAAAATAGAGAGCAAACTCTTTGCTTCTCCTGTGGGTGACCTTTGATTTTGCGAAGGTAATGCTTCTATTCAGTAACCACGTAGCAATCACTGCACAGATGAAAGAAATCACCCGCGCAAAATAAAGACCGAGTGAGTCCTTCAACAAATAGAGCACACCGGCGTCGACGAGAAACCCGATACCGCCGATCACCCCGAATTTAAAGATTTCTAAAATCGTGCTTTTCATCGCGGTTCATGGGTATTAGTGGTGGATAAATAGAACAGACGCTTGCTCTCTTGTCTTCCGATGGTGACGTTATCAAGGATTAAGCCGCAGGCTAACGACAGGAAAGAGGCCAGCATCAGCATGGCAGAAAGCAAGGCGGTAGGCAGTCTTGGTACCAGTCCTGTCTGCATGTAGACGTAGAAAACGGGAAGAGAAAGCAGAATAGAAACCACAAAGAAGCAGGCTGCAATCAGTCCGAAGAAGATAAGCGGCTTCTCGCGCATAAACAGCCTGACGATGGTGCCAAGTATTCTAAAACCGTCGCGATAGGTCGAAAGCTTACTCTCGGAACCTTCAGGGCGCTCGCCGTAGGCGGTAGACACCTCACCGTAGGGCATGCGCAGTTCAAGGGCATGTACGGTAAGTTCAGTTTCGGTTTCAAAGCCCTGTGAAAGCGCCGGGAAGGATTTGGCGTAACGGCGGGTAAAGGCGCGATAGCCGGAGAGCATGTCGGTAAATTTACCGCCGAAGATTTTAGTGACGCTCTGTGTCAGAACCTTATTACCTAGCTGGTGCCCAGGGCGATAAGCTTTATCGGCAATATCGGCAGTGACCTTGCGGCAGCCAACAACCATATCCAGACGATCGTCAATTAGTTTATCAACCAGCTTATGCACTGCCGCCGCTTCATAGGTGGCATCACCGTCAACCATGACGTAAATATCGGCATTCACGTCGGCAAATATGCGTCTTACAACGTTTCCTTTACCCTTTTCATTAACAGAAATAACCGTTGCCCCCGCTTGAAGAGCCACCTCTTTGGTTTTATCTGTCGATAAGTTATCAAAGACATAAATAGCAATCTCGGGCATGGCATTTTTAAAATCAGTGACGACTTGCTCGATGGTTTGAGCTTCATTATGACATGGTATGACTAGAGCAATGCTTTTATCTCTATATTTCATATTTTCACCGGATTTGTTGCCTGTTTGATTGATAGTGGGAAGAATGCATGGCGTCTTTTTTTTCTTGTTTTTCAACGCGAGGGCGATTCACTCTAAAACTTTGCATGATAGTTGTAAAGATTTTAACTGACAAAGCCAAATTATGTGAAAAACTTTGTATTTACCCCCATAAAACATGACATTGGAATCAATGCACTAGACTAATAATTTACTTTCAGCAAGTTATTAATGAGTTATTTTTTGAAGGGAATAACGACCGTGAAGAGGCAGAGGGTATTCCCCTGAGGATGACCGGTAAAGGTTGCCAGAGGAAGGATTTAGTTTAAAAGATTGAAATATTATATAATAAAAAAAATACCCTCCTTCCGGAGGGTATGAATAATGATTTAGCTGTTGATCAACGCTCTCTTTCACCATCAATCACGGTGAGTGATGGTCAGCGTTTTCATGATTACGGTCTAATCACTAGTACTAATACCCAATAAAGTTTCAACTCTGCCAGCAGTAGCGGTAAGAACAGCTGCGGAACTTGACATTATCACCTGGCCTGTAAATATCGCCCTGCCCTGAGAGTTGGTCAATACCGTTTTTTTATCGAGGGATATAACAGGAATTGAATACCTAACAGTTACCTCCTTATTTTTAATCACCTTACCGGTCTTGTCTTTCACTATAGCGGTCAGTGTTATGTTATCGCCTACCTTGTAATTTTCCTTGTCAGACGTAAATTCGATTGAAGCAGCCTCTGCCACAGTAGCGGCAGTGAAGGTAAGCGTTTTATTCTTAGAAGATTTGTTTCCCGATTTTGCGCGCAATATAAAATCTCCCACCTTCTGGCTGGTGATAGTGGCGGTCGCTATACCGTCGATATCGGTGCGCGTGACATCAGTTATATCAAGCTCATTGCCTGTAAAGTCAACAACTTCATCTTTCAGAGGCGAGCCGTTGGCATCCCTAACCGTTACCGAAGCGACAATGGGTTGCTCTACCTCCACGAGGGTTAAATCCGTTGTTAAATCGACCACTGCAACCGCAGCTCCAGCCTCGGTGAAACGAAGTTCCTTACTCAATACGGTGCCAGAGCCAACTTGTGCGGTTGCCGTAAACTTACCTGCGGTTTGACTGGTCATCTGTGCGACAGCCTGCCCATTAGCATCGGTTGTTTTTTCACCAGCGCCATCAAGCCCCGTACCACCGAAGCTGACCGTGGCATTTTCCACTGCTTTGCCGTTTTTATCGTGAACCGTCGCGGTCAGCTGAATGTTCATGCCTACTAGCGTGCCTATTGCGTTCGCATCAAGCTGCACTACGTTGTTAGCTTCGACTACGACTGCCTGCAGTGTTAGCGGGGTTTCAAATAACGTCGCGCCGCCCAGTGAGGAAACGAGCACCACCTCGCCAGCCGTCGAACCTGCCGTAACGTCGGCCGTATAAGTTCCCGCTGTTGACGACTCGGTAAACTTCGTGAAAGTCACAAGCTCACCCGCACGGGTAGTGGATTTGATTTTCAGCTGAAGTTTATCAGCCACCCCTTTAACCGGGTTCTTGTCTTTGTCGGCCAGCATTAGCGTGATTTTAGTGGCAGAAGTCCCGTTTGCCGGCAATATCGATTCCGCCATAACCGCTGACGAATTGCCAATATCAGCCTCTTCATGAACCACTATCTTGGCCTGCATCGGGCTGGACTCGCCGCCACGGGTGTCAATTGCGGTTGCGGTAAGCAGGTAGGTATTATTGGTCGCACTATTATAAGCAGGCAGTTGAACCGCGGCGTCCTTCGCTAGCGGATTGATGATTGTGCCTCCTGCCTTAACCAGTTCGTCCGCAACGATGCGCATCTTCTCAAAGCCGTGCGTTGAGGAAACCTCTATCTCAAGAGGTATGACTTGACCGGCTTTACCTTCGAGGGAACGCGCCATCGACAGCTTAATCAGCGTCTGTTTACGGTAATCGAGCACGATACGATTATTACGTGAAACGAGGTCATAACGGCCTCCCTGCAGGCTTCGCATAGCCGCTACCTGTGACGGATCGAGCATTGCGGCCAGAGAACGACTGAAATCATAGTTGAGCATCAGCCTGACAATATTGTCTGCCTTACCACTCGTTATCGAGCGATGTTCACCTTCAAGGGTGACCAACGGAATCGGGGTCCAGTTAACTGACGCACTCACCGCCGAGGGGTCGCTCTGCACCTCGCTGTGATTAATTAACGCCACATTTTGACCGTAATATTGTTCGTATTTCAGCTTACCGCCAATCTGTGGATAGGCAGGGATCCAGCTCTGAGCCTCAATGTCCCAGCCGTTAGCAGGGCGCTCCTCGAGGTCAGTGCCGTCGCGAGACTGATGCCATTCGGTGAGTCGCAGATAGCCATTGGCAGAAAGACGCAGGTTGTCGGTCCACCACTCGGCACCGATACCCCAGCGGCGGTTTTTGCCGGTCATGTCGTTATCAAGAAACACGTTGGAACCCAACATCCAGGCGTCGGCAAAATAGCGCGTACCGAGCCCGAGGTTGAGCGTCTGGCGCGAGTCAATGCGACGCAGGCCCAACTGGGTAAAAAATAGATTCTCCGCTTTATTGTCATACAGCGGGACAAGAACATCGCCCGCTATTTCAGATGTCGATGAACCTAACCCCGTTCCAAGCGTTATACGTGAAGAACCACCCAGCTTATTTAGCCAGCTTTCTGCCTGCTGCCCGGCAGCCTGACTTGCCAGGCTCGAAGCATAACCGGTCGCCACTTTGTCTGCCGAGATTGGATTACGTCCGTCAAACTGACTACCTGCCGCCGTAAGATGTTTTGCGGCAAGGTTAGCGGTATTATCAGAGGATGCAGGCACCGCGCCAGTGGCCGGACCCGGCAAATAAATCAGGGTACCGACGGGAGCAGCAAGCAATGCATTACGGGAATTAAAGGCAAAGGAATTAATATCCCATACCTGATCAATTTGCAGTTTATTATTTTTAAGCAGTGAAGCCGTGGTTTCCCCCGACTGCAACCTATAGCCATGTACCAGTTTGCTGCCCGAGTCTATTACGCCGGCCCTGGCCTGGGCGCGATCGGTTGAAGCATTCGCCTGTTGGCTTAATGCCAAGGGCAACATAACCTGCAAAGAGATTTGCGACCAAACTAAAAACGCTCGACGTTTTGGAAAGATTACTTTCATAAATTAAAAGTCCTTTTAATTTTTATTATTAATTTAATCTGAGGCTCGAAAATCCGTAAATCATTAATAAGCCAAAGATTAACGAGTCCATGTTATTTACTTTACCTAAATCAAAAAATAGAGTGCGCGTCAGAAAAAAATGCACACGGCAGCATAATGCTTAATAGTTCACGCCAAGGAAAGTTATTTCATTAACATTAAAAATTAACAAATAAATAACGTAAAAAGTGATAGTAAAAATTAATAATTTAAAATTAAGCCGAAAAAATAATCAATATCCCTTTGTTATTTTCAGCAATCAGCGAAAATAGATTGATATTAACTTTTCGATAAAATCGGAGGGGGTTAAATACGACGAACATTTATTGTCATACAATCTGACAGTTTTCGCCAGGCTTGTGCCTTTCCAGCTTATCACCGTATTGCTATAACTTTTAGGAAATCCATTCCCCCTATCTCAGAGAAAATATCATGACCCTGCGCTGCGTTATTCTTGACGATTACCAAAATGTTGCGTTATCTCAGGCCGACTGGTCAGCGCTCAGCCCCAAGGTTGAAACGCTGGCGTTGCATAATCTCCTTCACGGGATTGAAAAGCAGGTCGAGGCGCTGTTTGATGCAGATATTGTCGTGATCATGCGTGAACGTACGCCCTTTACAGCAGAACTGTTGGCTAAGCTGCCAAACTTAAAGCTGCTGGTCACCTCCGGCATGCGCAATGCTGCCATCGATTTGGCCGCCGCCACGGCGCAAGGCGTCACGGTTTGCGGTACCGGCAGCGGGTCGACGGCTCCCATGGAGCTCACCTGGGCATTGATCCTTGGATTGGCGCGCCATGTCAGCGTCGAAAACCGCTCAATACGCAATAGCGGCCCCTGGCAAAGCACGCTAGGCGTCGGACTGCACGGCAAAACATTGGGATTGATCGGCCTCGGCAAGATTGGGCAGAAAATGGCGGTTATTGCACAGGCTTTTGGCATGAAGGTTATCGCCTGGAGCCAAAATCTTACCGCCGAACGTGCAGCAGAGTTCAACGTTGAATTAGCCGAATCGAAACGGGTACTGCTGGAAAATAGCGATTTCGTTTCTCTGCATCTGGTGCTCAGCGATCGCAGCAGAGGGATCCTTGGCGCTGAAGATTTCGCGGCGATGAAGCGCAGTGCTTTCCTTGTTAATACCTCGCGTGCTGGATTGGTGGATCAGGATGCGTTGCTCGACGCGCTAAACACCCAGCGGATAGCCGGGGCTGGGCTCGACGTGTTTAGCCAGGAGCCGCTACCGGACAATCATCCTTATCGTCACCTGCCTAACGTGCTGGCGACACCGCATCTGGGTTATGTCTCCGACGACAACTATAAAATTTACTTTAACGAGGCCGTTGAGGACATTCAGGCGTTTATTGCCGGGCAACCGGTCAGAGTTTTGGGTTAAGTAAAACTGCCTCAACTCATCAAAAATATTTGAGCTCGACACAAATATTATTCGCTTTTCATCAACGTTTTGATGGGTGAAGATTGAGTTCTGTGAACTCCATCACTCACCCATGAGACGCCGATGAACCCTGCTCATCCTGAACAAAAACTGGCGGCACGCCTGTCGTCAGTCACCCCCTCCGTCACGCTGGTGATTTCGCAGCTGGCGCGTCGCCTGGCTTCGCAAGGGCGTGACATCATCAATATGAGTTCAGGTGAGCTGGATTTTGATACTCCGCAGCATATTCAGGACAGCGCTTTCACGGCGATGCAGGCTGGTCAGACGCGCTATACCGACGTCGGCGGCACCGCAGAGCTCAAGGCCTCGATTATCGAAAAGTTTGCGCGAGACAATCACCTCGCTTACTCCGCCAAACAAATCATCGCCAGCACCGGTGCAAAACAGATAATCTTCAACGCCTTTTTGGCAACGCTCGACGCTGGCGACGAGGTCATCCTAAATGCGCCCTACTGGGTGTCTTATCCTGACATGATCCGTCTGACCGGTGCCGAGCCGGTCGCTGTAGTCCCCGCACCGCATGAAGGTTTCAAGCTGACGCCTGCGAGCCTTGCCGCAGCATTAACGCCTCATACGCGCTGGCTGCTGCTCAACTCGCCGGGTAACCCGAGCGGGGCACTTTATTCCACCGATGAGCTGCGTGCACTGGCCGAGGTGCTGAAAGATTATCCGCGTGTGCTGGTGATGTCCGACGACATTTATGAACACATTGTCTATGAAGGGGAGTTTGTCTCCTTCGCCACTGCCGTCCCCGAGATGGCCGATCGCACCCTGACTGTCAACGGCGTATCCAAAACTTACGCCATGACCGGCTGGCGTCTCGGTTTCGCAGGCGGCCCCGAGTGGCTTATCGCCGCACTGGCGATGTTGCAGTCTCAAAGCACCTCCTGCCCTAATGCGATTGCTCAGGCTGCGGCCATTGCCGCACTTGATGGCCCACAGCATTTGCTCGCCGAATGGTGCCACCGTTTACGCCGCCGTCGCGACAGCGCGCTGAACATTTTGCGCCAGTCGCCTGACCTGTCGGTCGAGACGCCCCCTTCAGCCTTCTACCTGTTTGTCGGCTGTGAAAAGCTGCTCGGCAAGACGACGCCGACGGGCAAGACACTGAACAGTGACCTCGACGTAGCGGAATATTTTCTCGAACACGGGGGCGTTGCCGTCGTTCCCGGCACGGCATTCGGCATGGCGCCGTATTTTCGTCTGGCCTACAGCATCGCCGATGAAGACGTTAATCGCGCCTGTCAGTTGATGGTCAACGCCTGTGAGGCCCTGCTTTGATGAACAGCATTGAACCGGATTTCGCCCTGGCGGCAGAGCTGTTTGAAAAACTGCGTCGCTCAAGCTTTGACGGCGTGGGCATAACCCGTGACTCATACGGCAAGGGCGAGCAGCGGGCGCACGACCTGCTGGCTCACACCGCCGAAACATTGGGTCTCAGCCTCTCGCGCGACGCGGCGCTGAACCTATATATGACCCTGCCGGGGCGCAATCCTCACGCACCGCCGGTTATCACCGGATCGCACCTCGACTCGGTCCCGCGCGGCGGAAATTTCGACGGTGCAGCCGGTGTCCTGGCCGGTATTGCGGTGCTTGCAGGTTGGGTGCGAGCCGGTTTTCAGCCCGACGTGAGCGTGACGGTGATGGCCATCCGCGCCGAAGAGAGCGCCTGGTTTCCCCTCTCCTATCTCGGCAGTAAAGCGGCATTTGGACTGATAAACGCCGGCAATCTCGAGACCCGACGCGCCGACAACGCCCGAACCCTGGCAGAACACCTTCAGGACTTGGGCGGCGACGGCCAACGCTTGCTGGTCAGTGAACCGAGGCTCAGCGCCGCCAACGTGAACAGCTTTATCGAACTACACATCGAACAGGGTCCGATTCTTGAGGATGCCGGTCAGCCGCTGGGAATTGTGACCGGCATTTGCGGTAGCCTGCGCTATCGTCAGGCCCGCGTTTATGGTCAGTATGCACACTCAGGAGCCACGCCGCGCCTACATCGTCACGATGCCGTCGTCGCAGTGGCCGAGCTGATAACCGGGTTGTATCAGGACTGGGCCATGCTCGAGGAGCAAGGCCACCAGCTTACAGTCACCAGCGGCCAGTTATCAACGGACGCACAGCAGGCAGATTTCAGCAAGATAAGCGGCGATGTGAAGTTTTGCGTTGATTTTCGCTCAAGCAGTGTGGAAACGCTGGCACTCATCGACCAGCATCTTCACCAAAGGATAGCGCAGATAACGGCACGTCACGGCGTGAGCTTCGAATTGGGTGAGCAAACGCGCAGCGCACCGGCCAAGATGGACACCAAGCTGCAACGGCTGCTGCATAACGCGGCTCGCGCGCTGTCAATCCCGGCCATGACACTGCAAAGCGGAGCCGGGCACGACGCCGCACTGTTTTCGACCCAGGGCGTGCCGAGCGCGATGGTGTTTGTTCGCAACGCCAACGGGAGCCACAATCCCGACGAAAGCATGGCGCTCGACGACTTTGCCGCCGCCGTACGCGTGCTGGACGAAGCGTTACGCAACCGCAGCCTCACCGCCGTCGAAAGGTGAAGTGTTTACAGCTGGCTCAATCGACGCACAATGCTCTCACGCACGTTGTCGATGTGTCTGGCCGCCGCGGCCCTTGCGCCGTCGGCATCACCGCTGCGCAGGGCGGCGATAATCTCGAGATGCTCATGATGGCCGCTGACAAAGCGCTCGGGCACCTGACGCAGGTTAAACATGCGGGTTTTCAGGCGCAGGCTCTCAATGTACTGCGTCAGCAGCTGGTTGCCGCTGTAGTGCGCCAGCGCGTTATGCAGACGACTGTCAATCTCCCAGTCCTCCTGGGGGCTAGGCGTTTCGTCGGCCAACAGCTTGTTTATCCCCGCTTCAATGGCGTCGAGCTCGGACACCGGTACGCGCCCTGCCGCGAGACTGGCCGCCTCTGACTCCAGCGTGCGCCTGACGTGCAGCGTCTCTATTAGCTCACGAATTGAAAACTCTTTTACCACCGGCGTTCGTCCCCCGGCGCGAATAATAAAACCTTCGTTTTCCAGTCGGTTAAGCGCATCGCGCACCGGCGTGCGTGAAATATTCAGCAGTTCCGCCAATCGCCTTTCCTGCAGCACCGTATTTACCGGCAGCTCCCGGTTTATCAGCATATTCAGCAGCACTTCATAGGCCTTGGTGCTGAGATTCTGCTCGCGTTCACCAATCAAATCAGCAGGTCTTTTGATGGAATCCATGGTGTCATTTCACATTAACAAGACTGATAAAAAAGGCAGGCACGGAGGCCTGCCATGCTTTAACTCACGCTTCGGGCGTTACTGAGGCAGCGTGCGTACCGGGTCTTTCGGCGCCGGATCGAAGCCCACAATCGGGGTCACGAGTTTAGCATAGGTGCCATCGGCCTTCATATCCGCCAGCGCCTTGTTTACCGCAGCGACCAGGTTTGGTTTTCCTTTTTTGAAGGCGAAACCTTTCTGAATAACGCTCACATAGTCAGGCGTTTGCGTTAACGGCAGATGCATATCCTTGATCAGATAAGCGTTGCCGATCGAGTCGTTGATCACGCCATCGATATTGCCGTTCGCCAGATCCTGCACCGCCGCCGTCACGTCGATATAGTTCTTGAGCGTCGCGCCGTGGTCGATAGCCAACTGGGCATAAGTTGAAGAAACCTGCGCACCGATGCGTTTGCCTTTCAGGTCTTTGGCCGACTTGATGTCTGATTTTGGTGGAATAATGATGCGGCCACCGGACTCTATCCAGCCGTCGGAGAAGACGATAGCCTTCTGACGTGCGGGTGTAATGTCCATCGCCGCACTGCTCATATCAAACTGATTGGCCTGCAGGCCGACCAGAATAGAGTCCCATTTGGTGATAACCGGCACGTATTCGAGATGTAAACGGCGCGCAACCTCTTTCATCACGCGGATCTCCAGACCGTCGAGCTGGCCGTTAGCGCTACGCATGCTGAACGGCGGATCCGTGCCTTCGGTTGCCACGCTCAGTTTGCCCGGAGTGAGCAGCTCAAGTTTCCCGTCAGCATCGGCTGCCGTAGCTAAGAAAGGCGTCGCCATGGCAGCAAGAACGGTGGCAATACTTAGAAAATGCTTAATTTTCATGATGTCACTCTCTGGTAATAGATGAAGGAAATACCCTGTGTGTTGCAAAAATCGTCATGCTGTAACGCGCGCACTTATGCCGCGCGTTCACTGGCCAGCAAGGCTAAAAGCTCGGCCATTACCGTTGCCCCGAGCAACGAGGTAATTTGGCCTGGCCCGTCATACATTGGGCTGATTTCGGTCACGTCACAGCCCACCATGTTGATGCCCTTCAGGGCACGCAGTAACAGCAGTGCCTCGCGAGCGCTCGGCCCCCCGGCCTCCGGCGTCTGCACACCCGGTGCGAAAGCAGGATCGACAAAGTCCATATCAAAGGTGATAAAGGTCGGGCGACCGGCTGTGCGCTCGGCGATGCGCTGCGCCATCTGTTTAATCCCTAATTCGAACATCTGGTCGGTGGTAAACACCTCGTAACCCAGGTCGAGCGACTGGGTAATGTCGGAGGTGCGGAACAGCGATCCACGAAGCCCTACCTGAATGGAATATGCAGGATCGACGATGTCCTCTTCCACCGCACGGCGAAACGGCGTGCCTGCGCTGTAGCGTTTATCGGCGAAATATTTGTCCCAGGTATCGCTGTGCGAATCGAACTGCACCAGGGCCAGCGGCCCATGGACTTTGGCGACGGCGCGCAGCTCGGCCAGGGTAATCGAGTGGTCACCGCCGATACCGCACGGCACGACCCCCGCGCTCGACAGGGCATACACCGCTTGCTCAATGCGCGCCAGGCACTCCTCCTCGTAGCCCGGCACCACCGGCGCATCGCCCGCATCGGCGCAGCGAAGGGTATCGAACACGTTGATATCATTACGATAAGGGTTGATCGGCCGCAGCATGGTAGACATCGCCCTGACCGCATTGGGCCCGAAACGCGCCCCGGTGCGAAACGGTGCGCCCGAGTCTGACGGCAGACCAATAATCGCCGCATCAAGCTGGCTCAAATCGGTCGCCATCGGCAGGCGCATAAAGGTCGGCACGCCGCAAAAGCGCGGAGTTTCCAGCGAGTCGGTGGGTAAAACACTCATAAATCACTCCGTATGAATTAGCTAAAGCGGGCCTGGCGACGTTCAAGCCAGTCGGAAAGCTCGGTAAGCAGCGTGGTGAGCAGCAGGTAAATCAGCGCTGCTGCGATATAGAACTGGAACGGTCGAAAGGTGGCGGAAATAATGGTCTGTGCGTACAGCGTGATATCCACCACCGTGATGGTTGACAGCAGCGAGGTGTTCTTCAGCGTCGAAATCGCCTCGTTGGTCAGCGGAGGCAGCACGACGCGAAACACCTGCGGCAGGACAATGCGGCGCATGATTTCACCCTTGCTCATGCCGAGCGCCGAGGCGGACTCCATCTGGCTGCGCGGAATCGCCTTTAGGCCAGAGCGGATGATTTCGGCCACGTAGGCCCCGCTGTTCAATGCCAACGCCAGCACTCCAGCGACAAACGGCGACAGATGGATGCCAATTTGCGGGAAACCGAAATAGACCACAAACACCTGAATAAGCGCAGGCGTACCGCGAATAAACCAGATATAGAAACGCCCCATACCGCGAAACAGCCTCACTTTGGAGGTCTTGGCGCTCACGGCCATAAAGCCAAACACCCAGCTGAGAATGATGGTCGAAATGGTGATCAGCAGAACGGTCCACGATGCTTCGAGAAATCCCATGCCGTAGGTGTTGATGTCATCCCAAAGTTGGTTCATGGGTGATTCTCCTGCTTGCTTTTAAAATCATCATGCAAAATACGGCTGAGGAACTGGCGCAAACGCGGGCTCTCAGGATGGTGTAAAACCTTGCTCGGTGCGCCGTCTTCGGCCATTACCCCTTGATCGAAAAACACCACGCGGGAGGAGACGTCGCGGGCAAAGGCGATTTCGTGGGTCACCAGCAGCATGGTCATCCCTTCTTCGGCCAACGATGCCATCAGCGACAGCACCTCGCCCACCAGCTCGGGGTCGAGCGCCGAGGTGACTTCATCAAACAGCATCAGCTGCGGCTTCATTGCCAGCGCGCGGGCGATGGCCACACGCTGCTGCTGGCCGCCGGAGAGCTTCGCCGGATACTGATGACGCTTCTCATACAACCCGACGCGGCTGAGCAGACTTTCGGCCAGCTCGATAGCCTGTTTACGCGGCATTTTTTTTACCCGCAGCGGGGCTTCAATGACATTTTCGAGCACCGTCATGTGTGGCCACAGGTTGTAGCTCTGAAACACCATCCCGATGCGTGCGCGCAGCAGGCGCAGCTGCTCTTCGGTCGGCTGAGCGCGAGCACCGTCTCGAAAATCGAAGGCGAATTCGTCAAAGTTCATGAAGCCGCTCTGCGGCATTTCCATCACGTTGAGGCAACGCAAGAAGGTACTTTTACCCGAACCACTGGCACCGATAATCGACACCACTTCGCCCTTGTGAACGTCCAGCGCCACGTTTTTGAGCACGTGCAGGTCACCGTAGCTCTTGTTTAACTCTTTAATCGTCAATAAAGGGGCAGATGCTTCACTCATTTGGCCTCCTCCGGCACGCTTTTCGCATTGTCGTCAGAGACGTCGAGCCCAATATCGGCCGGCTGGCGCGATGCGCCGTTAATTGGCGTAATGTCCTGTGGGCACGCGGAGAGCACCACGTAGATATCGGCCTCGGCGCGCAGTTGCAGCACGTCACCGGCGACGGAGCGCGGCGGCACGCGGTCTAGTTCGCCCGCTTCGGTAATCGGCACGTTCATAAACAGGTTGAGCGAGGCTGGAGTAAAAGGCAGCGTGATGCCCTTCTCGCTCAGCGCCTCATGGAAATTATCGGTGCAGCTGCGGTGATACGTCTCACAACCCAACTCGCGATAAATTGCGGCATTACAGGGGCAGAGCAGTGTGTCGTGACGCCCCGGGGTGGTATCAGCGGTCAGGGTAAACATAGGACGACGATAGATGCTCACCACCGGCATGTTCAGCGCGTAAAACAGGTTGCTGTTAACCGAACGTGTATGTTCCATAGATGAATATTCAAAGGGGTCAGACTGCATCACAGCCCAAGTATCAACAACTTGATTTCCCTGGAGATTGGTAATGCTCAGCCGCTGACCTTTCTGTAAGGCTACAGCGGTCCCTCGCGTGGCATCCAATACAAAACTGGACAGAGATGAGTCGTTTTTGGCGGTCATACAATTCCTCTCGCTATAAAAAATGACTGCTGCTATTTTTGGTATTCCAAATTGGAATTCTTTTGGTATACACAAGAAATGCAATTAAAATGCCAAGCCGACTTATTCATCAAAAAAGAGTGAAATAATGAGCAGACGATTTTGCCTCATCCCCCAGCCGATCCATGAAAGCGGCGTCAGGCAACTCAGGGAAAACGGGATCGAACCTTTGGTAGGCGAAGCGGCCTGCGAGAGCGCACCGATCGAAGACGTGGTGGCGGCCATCTACCGCAGCGGTCAATTTTCACGCACCAGGATGGTGCAATTGCCTAATTTACGGGCAATCGCGGTCCACGGCGTCGGCATCGACGGTATCGATTTGCCAGGGGCCAATGAATTAGGCATTGCGGTATTTAATACGCCAGGGGCTAACAACCGTTCGGTCGCCGAGCACGCGATTGCGCTAATGTTTGCCTTGACCAAGCGGATCCCAGAGTCGGATCGTGCCGTCCGAGAAGGCAATTTTTCATTTAGATTTGAGGGCGGACTGCGTGAGTTGTTGGGTGCCAGGCTGGGCGTCATTGGCTTCGGCGCGATTGGTCAGTTGACGGCCAAACTGGCGCTTGGCATGGGCATGCAGGTACAGATATTATCCCGCCGCAGCGAGGAAGAGTTGGCAGCGCTGGGCCTGCAGAAGGCGCACAGCCTCGAGAGTCTGCTTGCCACAAGCGATGTGGTGTCTCTGCACGCTCCGTCGTTACCTGAAACCCAGCATATGATTGGCGCCGAACAGTTAAAGACAATGAAGCCGTCGGCCTTTCTGATTAACACCAGCCGCGGGGCGTTGGTCGATGAAGCCGCGCTCATTACCGCGTTGCAAACGGGACAAATCGCCGGGGCCGGTCTCGATGTCTTCGCGGTTGAACCCCTGCCCGCTTCCAGCCCGCTGACGCAGCTATCGAACGTGATTTTAACCCCGCACGCCGCCGCGTCGGCCGAACAGGCGTTGATGCGTATGGCGAGCGCGGCGGTCAGCGGCGTGCTCGATATTCTCGACGATCGCGCGCCAGCCTCATTAATTAACCCGCAAATCTGGGAGACGCGCCGCCGCTAAGAGCTTGCGTCAGGCAATCACTTTTGCCATCGACGCCAGCGTCAGACCATTGCCTTCGAGCAGCGTTCGCAGCTGGCGTGCCATCTCGACCGCACCGGGCGTATCGCCATGTACGCAGATACTGTCGATACGCGTCGGCAATTTTTTGCCATCGAGCGTGATAATCGCCCGGCTCTCGAGCATTTGCATCACGCGGGTAGCGGCCTGCTGTGGGTCATGAATCACCGCCCCCGGCAGTTTGCGTGACACCAGCGCCCCCGTCTCGGTATAGGCGCGATCGGCGTAGATCTCGCGCACCAAACGCAGACCGATTTTCTCGGCGGCCTTCTCGGTTTCCATGCCTGGCATCACCACCATGATAAGCGAGGGATCGACGCTGTGAATCGCCTTCGCTACCGCCATAGCCAGCTGGGGATCTTCCGCCGCCATGTTGCCCATCGCGCCGTGGGTTTTCACGTGCTGGAGCGGATACCCCATACTCTCTGCCAACGCTTTCAGGGCACCAATCTGATAGACAATCTGTCGCTCAATCTGTGCCGGAGACTCACCGAGGATCTGACGGCGACCAAAGCCCTGAATATCCATAAAGCTTGGATGCGCGCCCGCGCCAACGCCGTTGGCTTTAGCAGCGCTCAGCGTCTTGAACATCACGTCAGGGTCTCCGGCGTGAAATCCACAGGCAATATTGGCGGAGGTCACTATCTCGAGCATCTCGTCGTCTTCGCCCATCTTCCAGGCACCGAAACTCTCGCCCATATCGCTGTTAAGGTCGATCAACATTTTTCACGTCTCCTGATGAATGCATCATTGGCACCGTTCTTGCGTCACCGTTCCTACGTTTAGTCAGCAAGGCGATGAGTTAGAAAATCTATGCAAGAGTACGGCCAGTTTTGAGCCGGTGTCTTGACAGTACTTTTTTGGTATGCCAAAAGTATTCCACAATAAAAATAATTTAAGAAGATTTTTGATCGGGGAAAAACAAGTGAATGAAACGCAGATCCCGTGGCGGATCCTACCGATCGCCGACCAGGCGGTGTACGTCGATTTTGGCGACGTCATTGATGAGAGCATTAATGCGCGCGTGACCGCCCTGGCGTCTCGCGTTCGACACGGCAATATCGTGGGCGTGACCTCGCTGGTACCGACCTATCGCGCGCTGACGGTCGGCTACGATTCGACCAAAACGCAGCAGACCAGACTGATAGCGACGTTGACCGAGCTACTGTCTCAGCCGGACGACGAAGCAGAGCCGGTAAGGCTGTGGACCATTCCGGTCAACTATGGCGGTGAACAGGGTATCGACCTGGCGTGGCTGGCGCAGTCGCATGGGCTGAGCCAGGAAGAGGTGATTGAACGCCACGTCGCGGTGTCGTATCGCGTATACATGATGGGGTTTATGCCAGGATTCGCCTACCTCGGCGGCCTGGATCCTCTCCTGCATACCTCGCGCCGCGAGTCTCCGCGTTTAAAAGTTCCGGCGGGCAGTATCAGCATCGGCGGCATGCAGACGGCGGTAGGCTCGGTTGAGGCACCCAGCGGTTGGCATCTGATCGGCCGAACGCCGGTACGCAGCTTCGATCCTGAACGCGCCGAGCCTTTCCTGTTTCGAGCCGGTGACCGCATTCGCTTCGCTCCCATCTGCGTTGAGGAATACGTGCATCTCCTGGCACAGGCTGACTTTTTACCCGAGTGGAGGTGGCAATGATCAACGGCTTCGAGGTGTTATCTCCCGGTTTATACACCACCCTGCAAGACCTGGGGCGTTTTGGTTTTGAGGACTGTGGCGTGCCGCCTTCGGGCGCGATGGACGAGATGAGCTTTGCCATCGCCAACGCGCTGGTCGGCAATGACCCGGCTACCGGCGCGCTGGAGTTTACGCTGACCGGTGCAACGCTGCGACTGACGGGCAGTCAGCCGTGTTCTTTTGCGGTCACCGGCGATGTGGCGATGACCCTCGACGGCGTGGCGGTCGCGCCCTATCGTCGCCTGACGCTCTTGCCCGGCAACCAGCTGCGCATTACCCGCACACTCAGCGGCGCACGCGGGTATCTCGCGGTGGCCGGTGGCTTCGACGTCAAGCCGGTTATGGGCAGCGTCTCGACCCTGATGCGCGCAGGGTTGGGCGGCTTCAACGGCCGACAGCTGCAAAAAGGCGATTGGCTACCGCTCGCCCCTGCCCCACACCGCACTATTCTCGATACGGGAGAACCGGAACAGCGGCTCATGCCGCAGCGCGAACGCCGTCCTATTCGCGTCATCGCCGGGCCTCAGGACGATCATTTTGACGCACAGGCGCTGCGTGAATTTTTGAGCAATGAGTATCGTGTCAGCGAGCAGAGCGATCGTATGGGTTATCGGCTTAGCGGTCCGCCGATTGCACACAGCAAAGGCTTCAATATTGTTTCCGACGCTATCTCACGCGGCAGCATTCAAATACCTGGTAACGGCCAGCCGATCGTCGCCATGAACGACAGGCAAACCACCGGCGGCTATCCGAAGATTGCCACCGTGGTGCGCGCCGATCTGGCACGCCTGGGTCAGGCTAAACCCGGTGATCGGCTCCGCTTTGAGACCGTCAGCGTCGATAAGGCTGAGTTACTGTGGGCCGGTCGCCAGGCGTTGTTAGACGCATGGCTGAATAAGGTCAGGCGCGCCGCTCAGCCCGCCTAATGCTGCTTTTTATACAGTAATATCGCCAGCCATGGGCCGCCCAGCAGGGTAGCCATTAACCCGCTGCGCCAGCGGACCGCCGACTGCGCAATATTTGCGAGATGATGCTGATTTCTGTGCAGAATAACGCGACGCTCGAGGGTCGAGCGTGAACACGATTGCTGAACAGCTGGGCTACCAGAGTCCAAGCGCATTTATTTCAATGTTTAAGAAGTCGTTGGGCGAAACGCCACAGAGATACTTGAGGAATTAAAGAGAGAGTCACAGGGTTTTACAGCAAGGATGTTGGGGAGCCTATAGAAATAAAACGCAGCTCCCCTGTTCTGGCCTTCCTCCTGCGGGCGGAGGAAGGAGAGGCGTATTACTTGGCGTCGGTGGCTTTGACTTCGCCCATCGCCTTCAGCGTTTTCGACATTTCACGACGTTCTTTAGACAGGTCAGCGTTTTTAATGATGTATTCATCGACACGATCTTCATAGTCGCTGCGCATGTTGGCGATGATGGCCTGCACGTCATCAATGCTCATTCCTTGCTTGATGTAGTCACTCAGGTTGTCGAGCAGCAGAACACGTTTCTGGTTATCGCGGATTTTCTTTTCGTTATCGACAATTTCACGCTGTAGTTTGTTTTTACGACGAAAAATACGCACAAACTCCAGTACGTCCTGGAAACTCGGCTTAGTAGTATTATCCATTTTCACACCTTCGATTAAGTTACACAGATTCATTTACTGACTGCCCGCAATCGCGAACAGCCTATCAGGATTCGGGCTGCGCAGCCACAACCGGCTCATTCTTATCCATCGCCATCGCCATCAAATCCCCCAGAGATTTAAGCTGATCGGTAACCTGCATGCTGAGCCAAACGTAGCCATAAATCTGCGCCTCTTGGTTCTTACCGCGGTTCATCGACTGCATCAGCTCCTGTAATTCCACCGCCGATTCGTTCAGCTGAATGCTGATTTTAAGCTCATCGCCAATCGAACCATTGCGCAACAGATAGCTCAGTTTTTCCAACGCATCCAGAATCGAGCGCTGGGTATGACGCAGCGTGCGAGCATTCAGCATAATAAAATGGCTTTCTCGCGAGCTCCAGTAGGCGTCGGCCAATAGCTCGAGGGTGCAGAGCAGATTGCGGCACAGCGTCTGGGTAGCATCAAAGACTTCACGCGGGATGTGCGACTCTTTGCTCGAGGCGGCGTGCAAGGCACGCATCTTGATCATCTGCGTCATCGCCTGCTTGAGCTTTTTCTGCAAACGCGGACGCTCGAGCATATTGGGCGACAGCCAGGCGCTGTGCAGCTTGTTCAGCGACATCAGATAGTCCGACATCTGCATCCGCCAATGGATAAAGGCCCGCTGCGGATAAATGCTCGAGAACAGCAGTGCCAACAATGAACCGATCAGTACGTCACCGCTTCGCCACAGCGCGGTTTCCATATCGCCCGGCCCTGCACCGATAATCACGGCGAGCGTCACGCCAAGCAAAAGACCGGCATAAGCGCGTTTACCCAGAGCCAGATAACCGCTGGCGAAGACCACCAGTCCACACCATGCCAGCATGACGGGCAGAGAATAGAGTTCGAGCCACAGCGCAATCATCCCGGCAATAGAACCGCCGATAGTGCCGATAATCCTTTCCGAAACGCGCTGAACGACGTTTCCCCAAAACGAAATTGGCCCCATGACCACCACCAGCGTAATTAACGGCCACGTCGCCTCAGGAAGATGGGTGAGTCGAACAAACATAAAGGTGAGAACAAACGCCAACCCCATCCGCAGACCGTGCGTGACGCGATAGTTGGTGTAAATGAGGTTATCAAGTGAAGAGATTTTCTTGTCTAGACGCACGACCGGTACCGCCTGGTTCAAGCCGGATAATAATATTGCGTCATTTTATCTGAGTTACCTCCGGCGATCACCCGGCTTTTATCAAGGAATCCTCTGCTTTTCTCAGGGAAACGCCGGGTTTTTAGATAAATTGTTCGCGATCGAGTTTCGTACCCCGTTGGGAGGACGCCATGAGTGAACCCTCTAAGCAAATTCCTACAACCGGTTGAATAAGTAGATTTTTCGCAGAAGTGTTAGTTTTCTGTGATGCTGTTTGCAGTAACTTTATCTGTTTTGGTTATTATTAAGCTGTCATCTGTAACCACTGATCCTGTTCAGGTATCTGACTCCTCCTGAAAGGTTCGCATTTTGGCTATTCGGATCGTGTCGAGGTGTACTATGAAGTTTGACAACGAAGATGCTTTCAACCTGGCAACCAAGTTTATGGAACATCACGTCGAGAAAATGGGGGAAATTAACTATTTTGTTCGATTTCTTGAGGCCTATTTGAAATTCGACGAATGGCTAAAGGCCGAACACCCGATTGAAGCTGCCAGAAGCGCCAAGAAAACGTTGAAATTTACATCCTGACGACCAGGATTCGAGGCTAAATTAAACCCGCTAAGGCGGGTTTTATCGTTTTAAAACTTACTGCGCGGCCGAAGCAGGCTTGCAATCAGAATATACGTAGCCTTCTTTGGTATTTCGCATCACGTAGCTGTCGCTAAATTTGGCAAATACCATCCCATCAAGCGTTCTTGCAGAGAAAATCTGCCCGCCATCGGGCGTCTTAATTCCTTTCAGCATCGGGCTGGTCACCGACGCGCCATTGGGGCTAAAGGTGAAACTATTGCCGTTATCAATAACCTGAGCGTTGTTGGCAATATGCTCGGACTGTACATCTCCGCCTGCGGCTTCTGTGCTGTGAGTTTCAGTGCAAAGCAGAACCTGAGCAGCCGAAGCGGTGAACGGTGCCGAAAGTATGAGAACAATTGATAATATGGATTTTTTTAGCATACCACCCCCTTACGATTCATATGCTCAGAGAATAGCATCCGCGATGCATAACGGAAAAGCCCCAGGGAGAACATTAGATGAACAGCAGAGAACGCCTTACAGCCAGATACCGAGCTAAATGCGCGGCAGAAAATAAGTTTACACGATACATCGGCGCTAAATTAGCCGGCTGCAATGAACGCGTTTATAAGGCAACGCTTCCTTTATCTGTTCGCAGTGACTCACCTTCTGACTCACAGGAATTTTACTCTCGTCCGATTGGCATTTATCCCTCCAGAACATTAACCGCAAGGTAAATACACGCTGCAGGCGTACTGCAAATGAATGTATAAATTACTTATCGACCTGTTATTCACTCTCTGAAAGATAAACCTACGCGTAATAGAATTATTGAATCATTTATCTGGATCGGTAAAACCTTGAGACAAAAAGGAGATCCATGATAAAAACTTTAAATAAATTGAATATAATCGACACTGTTAATAACAAATAATAGAACCAAGGAATAATCCATGTTTATAAAGTTCACCGTAACCGTTGAAAATATTAACGGCCACGGATTAATGCAAACGTGAACACCCTGTGTGGTCATTATTAACACAGAACGCATAGTAAGACTCTCACAACCATCCGGCGAGGATTACACTATCATTCGCCTTACAGGCGGAACAAGATATGGCGTTATCCAGACCGAAGTGAAGTATTCACTTCACTCACCGTGTCCTCTTAATTACGCCACCTCGTTAAAAACATGAAAACAAGAGGTCGCCAATGGCGACCTTTTTTTATGTCTGCGGCAGCAAGGTTCATAAAATAGATAAGAAGAGAAGCGCATGAAAATAATGATTGAGGGTGATACCGAACACGCCCACCTTGTTGCCGCCAGCAAAGCAATTGATGAGCATAAAAAGAAATACGGGACTGGGAATAAATACCCTCCTTTTACCTACTGCATCCGCTACCGCAAAAGGCTATTTCAGGTTGAGGTCACCAATAGCAATAAATATCACCTGGCCCACGTCATTACAGGCCACCGTGAGCTCACCAAAGTTCATTACGGAGAAAGAGATTAAAGCGCGGTTTCCTGCTGAATTTTCGCAGGTAAATGACTATATCCATAAGCTTCTCTTATGCTCAAAAAAACGTCAGGATTTCAGTCAAAAATAGCCTCTTAAAACATTAAGAAGTCAAGCGTATAAATCACAGAACATTAACAAAAGTGAAGTAAGCCTGAAGGATATAGGGTTTTATACTAGAGAATCATAAACATATGAGATGTGATGGGCCTGCAGGGATGGCGAAACTAACTTTATCATAAAAAATAAAAAAAATTTATATACGATACAAGTCAATGATTTAAATCAATTTTTAGTCATAATTTTACATTAAATTACAAGTACCCCCCTTTACTAACAAAGATGAATGTGTGAAAAAAAACAACATATCAACTAGAATTCGTTTAACAAACCTTAAGCAACCGCCGATCCAACCGCCGTAACAGTGTAACGAAAGTTAACTATCAAAATTTCGCCACTGACGCGCCTGGAGGCAACTTTCGGCATGTTGTTTGAATGTTAGACAATTAGGATCATGAGATAGGGTTAAACAGACGCTGTGCTGTGGCGTAAAGCTTGTGCATTTACGCTCATCGGGAAGGATGTATTTTATACAGCAGAACGCCTGCAAAGTTCTTTCACCAGTAATTAATTTGTTTTGCAGGAAAATAACTATCTTTCGACAAAACATTGCTTGACGAAAAAAAATTTAAAAAATTTTGAAGTCAGCGCTAACTGCTTATTTTAGAAATGCCTTATTCCATTCAGCAAAATGGAGATAAAGGGAAACAGGGAAATAGCTGTCCCTTAGGTGACAGGAAACGTCGTCAAAGTCTTTTCTTGAATCCTGGAATCAGTTGATAAGGATTGTTCACTATCCGGATCCAACAATATCCTTCTGAGTCTGTAGTTAATCGGATGTGTACTTAATTAAAGAAGTTATTGTTACCTGAAGTTACTGTCACTAGTTGTTACCCAAATAAGGAGTTAAAGATGAACATTAGCCAAGACTATAATGTTACCTTGAGAACATGGGAGCCTGAAGACGTTAAAGGCTATTCAGAAATGGCATCAAACCAAGAAGTCATGAAGTTTATCTCATCAGGAAAACCCCGTACCAAAGAGACTATCGAGCAAGAGATTGCGCGATTCCGTGCTTCTCAGGAACAGTATGGTTTTTCACGTTGGGCAGCGACCTTAGGCGAAGAACATCGCTTTATGGGCTTTGCAGGCTTCGAGAAAAAAGAGTACGGCATTAATTTTGGTATGCGTTACGACTCACAGTGGTGGGGAACGCCTTGGCCGTTTATTGCTGGTCATCTGGCTTTAAGCTATGCCTTTGATAAATTGGGTCTTGAAGAAGTTTATACCCTGACCAATATCAAGAACGTCAAAGCCATCAATATGAATATGAAATACCTTGGCCTTAAAACACTCGATGACGGAATTTTTGAGACTGAATTTGGTCCTCATCAACGCATTATCCTCACACAGAAACTCTTCCAGTCAGTGCGTGAAATGAACGAAGGAAAAATCATCAAATTAGTGGGATCCAAGCGTTATAGCGAAAACAGAATAAATTGAAGGCTTTCTTGTAATGAAAAATGATGATGTGATCCTTCTTTGCGACCACGCCGTGTTCCAGGGGGAAAAAAAGAACCCGATTTTATGGGCTCTTTGGTTCCCCTTGGGCATTTTGGTTGCGTTATGCAGGGTAACCCTGCTAGTGATTTACACAGTACTGATTCAAGCCTGTTCCGTTGAAACAAAGAAAAAAAGTTATATCAGACTACTTCGTTTAATAGGTATCAAAGTTACCTCGAACCTGGACTATGACACAGTTAAAAAACACACAAACGGTTGCGTGGTCGCGGCGAATCACATCAGTGTTTTCGACCACTTCCCCGCGCTGGCTATGCCTTTGAGCACGCTGATGGTCCATCATGTTGACAGCATTGCTGGCAAGGTAATGGGATTCTTGCTGTTTAAAGGCTCGGGTTCAGCATACTGGCAAGTTACCGATCTCAAACAAATGGTAAAGAAATTCCGAGAATGGAAAAAGTCGCCCGATGGCGTTGCGCTGTATGTAACCCCCGAAGCCACCATTAACAATAGGCGGGGGCTTTTTCGTTTTCGTCATGATTTCCTGGTAAGAGGTCGCCCGGTTGTTCCAATGGCGATGACTCTTCGACTGCCTTTTGGACTGTCGCCAAACCCGATAGACTCCTCGGGCATAGCAAAATTTCTTCGTTTATTGACCAGTCCGACGCTTCATTTCAATTTGGACTATCTTGACACGATACCGGCTTATGTTTCAGAAGCCGAATCGGGCACCCCCCAGGAATACGCCGACCGGGTTCAACAAAGCATCGCCCAGCATTTAGGTATCCCCGCCACCCATGTTACTCGTGAAGAAAAACATCAATATCGCGCAGGGAGAAAAAAATAATGGATGTCATCTTCGATTTTGACTTCACGCTCATGCCTGAGGAAAGTACCGTCGAAGTGTTGAAGCTTGCCCTTGCAGCCGATGCACAGCGTGCAGCCCTGATGCAGAGACTTGCTGACATCGCACCTAGGGCCCTGGCAGGCAAAGCGAGTTTGGCGGAAAACCTCTTCATGCTACAAATGGCAAGGAGAATCAAAAGAAGCCACATCAAACAGTATGTTGAGAACAGCCGAGATCGTTTGCCGGCTGTTTTTCACGAATTGTTTAGCAAGCTCAAACAAGCGAATGCCACTATCCATATTATTTCAGGGGGTTATGAGGAATGGATTAAACCGCTGGCAACTGAATGGGGCATTGCGCCCGAGAATGTTGTCGGTAATCGATTCCTCTGGTGGCGTAATAGCGTCATTGGCCTGCGCCCTTCTCCGCTCTGGTCTTCAAAGAAAAGTAAGTCCTTCATCATTGAAGAGTTACGTAAAAAGAAAATAATCACTAGCCCGGCAATGATTATTGGGGACGGGACTGCCGACAGAGATGTCTGGAGCCGAGGCGGAGTACGCTGGTGCGTTCTGGCTGAATACTATAACAATGCTAGCCTGAAAGATGGCGATAACTGTTTTAGGGCAGCCACACCGGAAGAAATGTGCCAAAGCGTTCTGGAAATTGTTCACACCAGTAAAATCCGCTCGGAGCCTGTTGCCGAACTAAACTGAGTTTTTCTCTGTTCTTTTTCCCAGGGCCGCAGCGCCCTTCGACTGACGCCAGCGAGGTAACTTCTGGCGTCAGTTCTGAATCAGGCCCCAAGCTTGCCGTTAAGCTTCCTTTCCCGCATTCAATACGCGCGGCAGGTTGAGTTCAATCCAATCACTCAGGTGAATGACCTGCTCGTAGACTTCCAGCCCAAGCGGGGTTAACCGGTACTCGGTGTGCGGGGGCATCACGGGCAGCATGGTGCGATGAATGAAGCCGTCCTTTTCAAAAGTCTGTAACGTTTGCGAAAGCATTTTTTCGCTAATACCGCTGATTTTCTTTCTAAGTTCACTAAAGCGCAGCGTCTCTCTATCAAGAGCAATAAGCACCAGGATCCCCCATCGGCTGGCAATATGCTGGAGTATTTCGCGAGAAGGACAATTTAAATCAAGTAGCTCACCTTTCCTAAATGGATGATTCAAAACACCCTTTTCGCTCATCGCCATTTTCCTCTCAATAAAATCAATACTAACCAAATGGTAAGTACTTACCTTTATATAGTGTATATTCTATAGTGCTCTCCGTACAGAGTTTCGATGGCTATACTTTTATATACGCCTGCTGTTCGGCAGGCTATCTTCGGAAAATGGAGAACATTATGATTGCAGTTACGGGTGCAACAGGTCAGTTAGGTCGTCTGGTAGTCGAAGAATTACTGAAAAATACGCCTGCGAATGAAATCGTTGCGGCAGTGCGCAACCCCGCGAAAGCCGAAGATCTCAACGCGTTGGGCGTGGATGTTCGCCAGGCTGACTACAGCAAGCCTGAAACATTAAAAACCGCTTTTAGCGGCGTCGATAAACTGCTGCTGATTTCGTCAAGCGAGGTGGGCCAACGTACCGCACAGCATCAGGCCGTCATCGATGCCGCCAAACAGGCCGGCGTTAAACTCATCGCTTATACCAGCCTGCTCAATCTTGACTCGTCTCCGTTATTGCTTGCCAAAGAACATCGCGATACCGAAGCCGCATTGAAGTCGTCTGGCGTACCTTACGTGCTGCTGCGTAACGGCTGGTATACAGAAAACTATGCCGCAAGCATTGCACCCTCACTGGCCCATAATGCCTTTATCGGCTCTGCCAGCGACGGACGTATTTCTTCCGCTCCACGTGCCGATTACGCGCGTGCGGCGGCAAAAGTACTACTTTCTGAGGCGCAGGAAGGAAAAATCTACGAACTGGCCGGCGATCAAAGTTATACGCTGGCGGAATTTGCCGCTGAAATCGCTCGCCAGTCTGGCAAAGAAGTGAATTACGTCAATCTGCCGCAGGCGGACTTTGCCGCTGCACTGAAAGGAGCAGGTTTACCAGAGGGTCTGGCTGATGTTCTCGCGGACTCAGACATTGGGGCAAGTCAAGGTGCACTGTATAATGACAGCCAGACTCTGAGCCGTTTACTGGACCATGCGACGGGCGCTTACCAGGACGTGATTGCCAAATCACTCAACGCGCTTTAAGGCGCGTAGGTCGCGAAGAGCCAGGGAACCACCATTCCTATTTCACGCCTTGCGTGTCGAGAGAAGAATGCTGGTTTCCGTATTATAAAAATCCCTTCAATTCGCCGAATACGCCCGAGAATTTGATCGAAAATTTCCAAATTATCTGCCCCTAATTCCACCAGCAAGTCCCATTTTCCATTGGTGGTATGCAGAGTATGCACCGCCGGTTCTCCCCTCAACTGCTGAATAATCACCGACGCTTTCGCTCCCTCAACCGCCACGTTCATGCAGACGAATACGGTATTGATGGTAAGGCATGCTGCGTTTATGAGTAATCAGGAGACACAGGCAAGCAACGCCTTTCAGAAACGGCTGACCGGTATCAGAGACGTGCAGATTCAGGCGCAGATTGCCTTCGACAGCTATGTCAGGGCATTGAGAAGCGTCGATATCGATGTGCATATCGTTGATGACGTCGCCGAGCACGGCACACCGGACTCGCTCTTTCCAAATAACTGGATTGCTACGTTGGAAGATGGAACGCTTTATCCCTTTCCAATGGAGGCTTCCAATCGCCGCCGTGAGCGTCGACAGGAGATTATCAACCGGCTAGTCACTGATTTTGTGGTGAACAACCGCGTTTACCTCTCTGCTCACGAGCTTAAGGGGCACTCCCTTGAGGGCACAGGGTCGGCAGTCGTCTTGCGATTGTCTGTCTCGATGCCCTGCCTTCACTGGTTGAGCGCCAGCGGCGGCGCGCGTTGCATGCTGTGCGAAGTGTTTCTGAAAAGGTGTGTGGCTATGGCTGATTAGCCGACGCCGATGTTTGCTGGTTAACCCAAGTTGTTTGCGGATAGTTCATTCGAGCATCTTTTACCCTGGGATGTGACGTTAGTAACCCAATGTCCATGCAGAAAACGGGGGCATATTAAATGCCCCCGTCTGGGGTGTTACGCCGTCGAACACCCTAATTTATTAAGCTGGATAGCCTCTCTGCCGTTTAACCGGACAGCGATATTGGCAGCAGTCTGTTAAGGTTATTGTTTCTGCCACAGGGAAGCCAGGCCTGGCATATGCGGTGCCCAATGGCTTGCTGACAGGTGACCTTGCAAACAACGATAAACGGCACCGTTATCAGTCACCATATCCCCCGGTTTGTACTGCTTATTTGACACCCAGCTGTCACCACCAACGTCGGGTACTGATTTAGCTTTTACTACGACAGAGACATCAGCATGGCTCTGCAACTGTCCATCACTTACCTTCAGGGTAAAGACTAAGGTTTCATCTTTTTGCACATCAGGCGTCGTAAAGGTTGTCTTCACGCTGTTAGGATGGCTTAAGGTGACTTTTTTGCCTGATTTCTGCGCCCAGCTATAGGTCAGAGTATCGTTATCAGGATCGTGTGAAGCGGAGCCATTGAGCGTAACCTTCTGGTTGCTCTCTACTGTTTGCGCCGAGCCTGCATCAGCTACCGGTGCATTGTTGCCAGCCTGCTCTGCCTGATGTTTGATGATGATATCAAACGGCGTTGAATTGCGTTCTCCATCGTTAACCGTCAGTTGGAAATGCAGCGTTTCTGTCTTGCCTGGAGCAGGAAGAGAGAAAAAGGCCTTGTCATGCTGGGAGGTTAGTTTGACTTTTGAACCGCTAATTTGCTTCCAGTGGAAAGTTAATGGCTGTTGTTCTGGATCTGATGAAGCTGAACCGTCTAGCTCTACGTGACTAGCTGCGCCAACAATCACTTGCGGGAAGCTTACCTTTGCCACAGGAGCCTGATTAACGTCGCCAGGTGACGCATTTTCAGCGGCGTCTTTCATCTCTAATACATAATCAACCTGCTTATCGGCTTGCATATTCAACGTTGGTGAAGCACCGAGCGCCCATACGAAGAATCCGCCAAAATTATTTTCCGCCTGCCAGCCAGCACGGTAAATATTATTTGCACGAGGTTCAACAAAGCGTCCATTAGGACCCCACTGATCGTTAATAGTATTACCGAGAATAATTTTCGATTTATCACCCAGCACTTTACTATAATTTTCCATGGCGACTTTATATTTAAAATCAGGGCCTGCATCATAGGTCATTACGTTAAAGAAATCGAAAAGACTTTTACCTTCTTTAAGCAGAGTTAATACTTCACCCGAGTGATCGGTTTTGCCGTTATAGGAACATTCTGCAGTGAGATTATCAAGACAACTGACCGGATCGGCACCCACATGATAAGTCGTCAGACTTAGCAACTTACCGCTGTTTGCCCCTAACAACGCACGTACGCGTGTTGCCAGTTTCAACAGATTATGATTTTCTTCTTCTGTCAGACGAGCCTGTTTTTCATAATCAAAATCTACACCATCCAAGCGAATTGTTCCAACCTGCTGATATTGACCATTTTTTTTGTAAACTGGAAAATCCTTTTTCAGGAGTTTCACCAGACCTTGCGCGATCTGTTCACGGTTGTTCTCATTATGAAGATCTGCCCACAGACCTTCGCCTTTTTCACCCCCAAAGGCCAGCATGAGTTTTAAATTTGGATTATCAAATTTAGCCTGGGTCCAGTTGAGATAGGCCATCGGTTTCCAATAAGAACCGCTATCGGAATTAAACATGTCGTCAGAACCTGAGATATTACCTTGGGCATCCCAGGAACCAAAAGCGAGCAGAAGGGTATCTACTTCACTCTTTTTAATCAGCTCCGGCGTCATATTAGCGGCGCCCCATGAAGTCAGGTAGCTTATAGTACGCTGGTTATCGGCAGCATGCGAAGAAGCGGCAAATAATGAAGCACTGATAATAAGGGATAGTGTTAATTTTTTCATCGTCGGTTATTTTCCTAAAATTATTGACCGGCGAACAATAGCAAACAAATCCTAGAGAACTTTGGCGTTCTAACTAAGAACTTTCGCTTATAGGGGGGATATTTAAATAAGATTAATAATCTCTTGGCGGTAGTTCGTTTGACCGGCGATTGCCTACGGCAGGGGAAAGAAATTGGAGTCGCGATGAAAATGCACCAGGGTCCTGGCGGGTTAACGCTGCGTAATGGGGGAAGAGGCTCTGCCCTGCTGTGCAGGGCAGAATTCAACAAGCGTCGATTACTCTTTTAAGTGCTTTGGCACTGGCGGCGTACCGTGGGTATGGAAGGTTTCGATGGTCTTGAGCCCCCATGCCTGCCCTTTCTTACGCTCGGCTTCTGTCCATACCACGGTTTGCCAATCGGGTGCCAGAATCAGGCGAGCGCCTGAGTTTGCCAGCTCCACGCGGTTGCCCGCGGGCTCCCAGACATAAAGGAAGAACGTGCCCTGAATTGCATGCTTATGTGGGCCGGTCTCAATGTGTACGCCATTTTCTAAAAAGATATCGGCAGCACGAAGAATGTCTTCACGGGTGTCTGTCGCGTAGGTGACGTGATGAAGACGAGCATTGCCGCCACCATGCTCTTCGGTACAGGCCAAATCGTAGGTTTTATTATTGATGGTAAACCAGCAGCCGCCGATGCGGCCGTTGTCCAGCTGAATCATCTCGGTTACTCGCGAGCCGAGGCAAAGCTCCATAAAGTTTTTGAATTCGCTTACGTCTGCCGCCAGCAGATTAAGGTGATCTAAACGGCGAGGAGAGGCTCCACGTCCATGATAGCGCTGCGCCAGGTTTTTAAGCGCCGGGCGTTCACTCCCCTCGGCCACATAGCGCACGGTGTCATAGTAAATCTCGAATACGTGGCCGAAAGGGTCCGCAAAGCGGAAGGCCCGACCGTGCCCCTGGTCGTCGTCCACCCATCCAATCACTTCATATTTGCTGGCTTCGACAGCTGCAACACGGCGCATCAACGCCGCTTCCGAGGAGGCACGATATGCGATATGTCCAACGCCGGTGGTGTGGTGGCGCGTGAGTTTCAAGGAATGGAATTCGTAGTCATCCCAGGCTCGCAACCATGCATGATTCTCATCCTGAGCCGAAACGGTAAGGCCATATACATTGACGAAGAAATCGAGGCTCTCTTCAAATTTGTCCGTGTACATTTCAACGTGGGCCAGATGTGCAATGTCATAGCAGGGTTCTGGAAGTTGCTGCGCCATAATAATCTTCCTATTGTGTAGGCATACAGAGTGTCACACTAGGTTAACCGGCGATTGTAAGGCGGGTCTGTTGGCTTAAGTTTATAGAGGTATGACTTCCATTTATACTGTGACTGCGATAACAAACTGATTCATCGAGGTATAGCACATCTCAAGCCCCGTCCCTATAAGCAATAAAATTATTTACTGTTCCGACCCCCGTAGCGGCTGAAGGCGTTCAATGAGTAGGAAAACCTCCAGCTTATGGTCGACTTCGGTGCCAGGGGACTTATTCTGCCACTTGAAGTCCCCTGTTAAGCAGGCTAGCCTGCTTATATCAAAGGTAAGAAATCTCTCTATGACAGGTGATATCGGCAATGGCATTGATCCCAAGAAATTACGCACGGATGGAAAGCGGCTACCGTGAGAAAGCATTAAAACTCTATCCGTGGGTGTGTGGACGCTGCTCGCGAGAGTTTGTGTATTCAAACCTGCGTGAATTAACGGTTCACCACATCGATCACGATCATACCAATAACCCAGAGGATGGCAGCAACTGGGAATTATTGTGTCTGTATTGTCACGATCACGAACACTCGAAGTACACCGAAGCTGACCAGTATGGTACAAACGTCGTTGCGGGAGAGGACGCGCAAAAAGATGTTGCCGCGGCAACCTATAATCCCTTTGCCGATTTAAAATCGATGTTGAATAAAAAGTAGTACATCCAGCCAGTTAGCCGCTCTTGACCCCATGGGTTCCACGTGGATCCCGTGGGAGAGACCCTCCTGTAACAACGTCAGTCCTGCCTTTACAGCAGATCATGAACATGCCTCATGTTTCAATGAAATTAAATCACTTTTCCTCAATCAACGACTCTGGCATAAAATACACATTATTATTGGCTGTAGACAATAGCTAGTCCACTGAATAAGAAAGCCATAAAACAAAAAATTGGAAATCCTGAAAAAGCAAGACGTAAATTCAGGTTTCATATCAGAAATTAGGATACCAGATCACGATGAATAACGATTTTACATTTACGATTAAGAGCATTTCTTTCGATGAGAATTATAACCCATCTGAAAATACGCGTCTCACGACCAACTTTGCTAATTTAGCCAGAGGGGAGAAACGTCAAGAGAATCTGCGTAACGCCTTAACGATGATTGATAATCGTTTCAATTCACTGGCGCATGAAAATAACCCTAATGCCGATCGTTATTCTGTCGAACTTGAAATTATTTCCGTTGAGCTGAATATTGATATTGAAGGCAAAAGGAAGACTTTCCCAGCTATCGAAATATTGAAAACGAATATTGTTGATAAAAAAACGCATCAACGTACCGAAGGGATTGTAGGGAATAATTTCTCCTCTTATGTGCGAGATTATGATTTTAGTGTATTACTCTCTGAGCATAACAAGAATCAGTCGACGTTTAACATTCCAGAGAACTTTGGCGACCTGCACGGAAATATATTTAAATGTTTCGTCAATTCAGAGGCTTACAAAAAGCACTTTAGTAAGCAACCGGTTATATGCCTGAGTGTTTCAAGTAAAAACACCTATCATCAGACTGACTATCAGCACCCTGTATTGGGCGTTGAATATCAGCAAAATGAACTGTCCTTGACTGACCAATATTTCAATAAAATGGGGTTGCAGGCGCGCTATTTTATGCCTTCCAATAGCGTAGCACCTTTAGCGTTTTATTTTTCTGGTGATCTCATTAGTGATTACACCGATCTTGAACTTCTCGGTACTATCAGTACGATGGAAACTTTCCAAAGGATTTACCGACCTGAGATCTATAATGCCAATTCCCCGGCAGGAAAAGAATACCAGCCAAATTTGAATAACCAGGATCATACATTAACTGAAATTGTTTATGATCGAGAAGAACGTAGCCGCTTAGCCATTGAGCAGGGAAAGTTTACTGAAGAATACTTCATCAAACCGTACCAAACTATTCTTGAACAATGGTCTGCTCATTACGCTCTTTGATTAACTAAAAACACAAGGTCATTTATTATGAAAATTTTGTTACCTACTTCGACTGCGGGCAGTTTGCCTAAACCTTCATGGCTTGCACAGCCTGAGACACTTTGGTCACCTTGGAAATTGCAAGATGAAGAACTAATTGATGGCAAACAGGATGCGCTGCGTTTGTGCCTACAGGATCAGCTCCAGGCAGGTATTGATATCGTCAGCGATGGCGAGCAAACGCGTCAACATTTTGTGACTACGTTTATTGAGCACCTCAGCGGCGTTGATTTTGAGAAACGTGAGACGGTAAGAATTCGTAATCGTTACGATGCGAGTGTCCCGACGGTCGTGGGTGCAGTGAGCCGCCAAAAGCCCGTTTTTGTGGAAGATGCCAAGTTTTTACGTCAGCAAACCAAGCAACCGATTAAATGGGCTCTGCCAGGTCCAATGACCATGATCGACACCCTGTATGATAGCCACTACAAAAGTCGCGAAAAACTGGCCTGGGAATTCGCCAAGATCCTTAATCAAGAAGCCAAAGAACTCGAGGCTGCCGGTGTTGATATCATCCAATTTGATGAGCCAGCGTTTAATGTGTTCTTTGACGAGGTGAATGATTGGGGCATTGCCGCGTTAGAACGAGCAGTTGAAGGTCTTAAATGCGAAACCGCTGTGCATATTTGCTATGGCTACGGCATTAAGGCCAATACCGATTGGAAAAAGACACTGGGGACAGAATGGAGACAGTACGAGGAAATCTTCCCTAAACTGCAAAAATCTAGCATCGATATCATTTCACTAGAGTGTCAAAACTCTCGCGTGCCAATGGATCTGATTGAGCTGATTCGAGGCAAAAAAGTTATGGTTGGGGCTATCGATGTGGCAACCCATAACATTGAGACACCAGAAGAAGTCGCCGATACTCTGCGCAAAGCGCTACAGTTTGTTGATGCAGACAAGCTCTACCCTAGCACCAACTGTGGCATGACCCCGTTACCGCGTCGAGTCGCAAGAGGCAAGCTGAATGCGTTAAGTTTAGGCGCACATATTGTTCGAAAAGAACTTTCGAACAAATAAGCTTGCCAAAAAGTAGCTCATTTTAAAAAAGCTCAGTCCGGTTGGCGCGATGTGATTAATCGCACCGTATCCAAAATCCTTCACCGGACTGAGCGTTTACGCTTCACTCGCTGTCAATCTTGATAACGATTTTACCTAATGCACCACGTGAAAGCGGTTTAAACGCCTCAACCGTCTCGCTGAAGCTGAAAACCTGTTAAATGACCGGCTTAATATAGCCGGTATCCCCGAACTCTCCCCTGCTCCCTTTTTGGTTCAACACTGGATTTAATCGAAATTTTAGGTAATCTAACGAACTCATGTACTAGTTAGATGGATTAAAAATGAATTTTTCGTCAATAGAAGACGTTAGAAATCGCATCGATCAAATTGATAGTGAATTGGTTAAATTGATCGCCCAACGCAGCGAGTGCGTCAAAGCCGCTGCCGCTTTTAAAACCGACCACGCGTCCGTTCGTGCTCCTGACCGGGTCCAGCAGGTTATCGATAAAGTGCGTAAACAGGCCACCGAAGCAGGGCTTCCCGAAGTCATTATCGAGAAGGTCTATCGTACCATGGTAGGCGCGTTTATCGATTACGAACTCGAGCAACATGACACATTGCAACAGAAAAAAGCCTGACATCGTTCGTCGATATTCTATCGAGCCGGTGTCAGGAACCTGGATATCGGCTAAAAATAGCAGTGCTATGGACATCGCAGCGAAAACGAAATTAGAAGGCCAACCCGCCCAGAGGTGGTATCCTTACCTCCAGACCGTCACTCTCAGCCCAGCCTGTTTTCTCTGATTATTGATCACAATGGCTGAGAAATACGCCAACCAGGTGTTTTTTTAACGGCATGTTTTACAAGACAATTAAATTCAGATTAAGGCCTTAACCCGCAATGCGAGACAAAAGCGTTCAGCCCACTTTCTACTTTCACGACTATGAGACTTTCGGCACCCACCCGGCGCTGGACCGCCCTGCGCAGTTCGCTGGCATACGTACTGACGCTGATTTCAATATTATCGAAGAACCTCTGGTTATCTACTGTCGCCCTTCTGACGACTATCTGCCGCAGCCTGAAGCGGTGATGATCACCGGCATTACCCCGCAGCTCGCGCAGGCCAAAGGGCTGAACGAGGCCGATTTTACCGCGCAGATCCATCAGGCCTTCAGCGTGCCCGGCACCTGCATCGTGGGTTATAACAATATTCGCTTTGATGATGAAGTCAGCCGTAATATTTTTTACCGTAACTTCTACGATCCTTACGCCTATAGCTGGCAAAATGGAAATTCTCGCTGGGATCTTCTCGACGTAATGCGCGCCTGCTATGCGCTGCGTCCCGACGGCATTAACTGGCCGGAGAACGAGGAAGGGTTCCCAAGCTTCCGCCTTGAGCATCTCACCCGCGCCAACGGCGTTGAGCACGAGAACGCCCACGACGCGATGTCTGACGTCTACGCCACCATTGCCATGGCGCGTCTGGTGAAACAGGCTCAGCCGCGACTGTTCGACTACCTGCTTGAACATCGCAATAAACACAAAATCAACGCGTTAATCGATATTCCGACCATGACGCCACTGGTCCACGTCTCCGGTATGTTTGGTGCTGCACGCGGTAATACCAGCTGGGTTGCGCCGCTGGCGTGGCATCCGGAAAATAAAAATGCGGTGATTGTCTGTGATTTGGCGGGGGATATGACGCCTCTGCTCGAACTGGACTCTGACCAGATGCGCGAACGTCTGTATAGCCGTCGCGGTGACCTGCTGCCGGGTCAGTCTCCGCTGCCTATTAAGCTGCTGCACACCAATAAATGCCCGATTCTGGCCCCTGCCAAGACCTTGTTGCCCGAAAACGCCGAGCGTTTGGATATTGACCGGGACCGCTGTCTGCAAAACTTGCAGCTGCTGCGCCAGAACAGTCAAGTACGTGAAAAAGTGGTGGCGCTGTACGCCGAAGCTGAGCCATTTACTCCTTCACAGGATGTCGATGCACGGCTCTATGACGGCTTCTTTGGTGATGCCGATCGCGCAACGATGCGCATAATCCAGCAGACCGCAGCGGAAAACCTGCCTGCGCTTGACCTTAAGTTCCAGGACTCCCGTCTCGAAGAGCTGTTGTTCCGTTTCCGGGCGCGCAACTATCCACACACGCTGAATGACGACGAGCAGCGTCGTTGGCTTACCCATCGTCAGGAGGCGCTGAGCGCCGAGCGCGTTCAGGATTATATCCTCCAGCTCGAGTCACTGTATAACCTGCATGAAGAAGATGCGGAGAAAACCGCCCTGCTCAAACAGCTGTTCGACTACGGTAAAAAACTGGTCGGCTAACGCGCTTACCAACGCAAAAAGGGACTCAATCGAGTCCCTTTTTCTTTACGCATAAACCGCTAAACAGATTAGATTACTTCAACTTCTTCGCTCATCTGCGGCGGTGGCTGACGGAAGCGGCGAGTGATAAAGGCCAAATAAGACAGGCCAATCGCGCCCCATACCAGACCCAGCGTCATTGAGCTGGCTTCCAGGTTCAACCACAGCGCACCCACGGTCAGCGCACCAATCACCGGCAGAATCAGATAGTGAATGTGGTCACGCAGCGTGCGGTTACGTTTTTCACGAATGTAGAACTGGGAAATTACCGACAGGTTAACGAAGGTAAAGGCCACCAGCGCACCAAAGTTAATCAGCGCGGTGGCGGTCACCAGATCAAAGCTAATCGCCGACATCGCCACCAGGCCAACCAACACCACGTTAAACGCCGGGGTACGCCACGTAGGGTGAACGAAACCGAAGATTTTCTCTGGGAATACGCCGTCACGGCCCATCACGTACAGCAGACGCGAAACACCGGCATGCGCCGCCATGCCTGATGCCAGTACGGTCACGCAGGAGAAGCACAGGATAACGAACTGGAATACCTTACCGCCAACAAACAGCATGATCTCCGGCTGAGACGCGTCCGGATCGTGGAAGCGAGAAATATCCGGGAAATACAGCTGCAGGAAGTAAGACACCACCACGAAGATAATGCCGCCGATAAGCGCGGTCAAAAAGATCGCGCGTGGGATAACTTTAGCCGCGTTTGGCGTTTCTTCAGACAGTGAACTGATGCCGTCGAAGCCCAGGAACGAGAAGCACAGAATCGTCGCCCCGGTAATCATCGGCACGGTATGCGCATTCTCGGACCAGAACGGTTTGCTGCTCACCAGCGTGCCAGTGCCTTGACCATGGAACACGCCATAAATCAGCAAGCCAACGATAAGCGCCATGATAGCCACCTGAACCACCACCACGATGCTGTTCATATTGGCAACCAGCTTAATGCCGCGCAGGTTAAAGGCCGTCATCAGGCCTACCAGCGCCACAACCCAGATCCACGAAGGGAAGCCCGGGAAAATCGCCTCAAGATAGATTTTGGCCAACAGGATGTTGATCATCGGCATGAACAGGTAATCCAGCAGCGACGACCAGCCCACCATGAAGCCCACGTGCGGGCTAATCGCCTTCTGCGCATAGGTGTAGGCAGAGCCCGCTGACGGGAAACGCTGAACCAGCTTGCCGTAGCTCACGGCGGTAAAAAGCACGGCAACGAGCGCGAACAGGTACGCGGTCGCGACGTGACCGTCGGTCATGCTGGTAACAATGCCGAAGGTGTCGAAAATGGTCATCGGCTGCAGATAGGCCAGGCCCATCATCACGACCTGCATTAAGGTCAGGGTACGACGAAGCTTCACGCGAGGTGCAGCAGCAACAGTAGCGGTGTGATTATGCGACATGGTTCAGCCTCCCCTTACCTGCAACATTCTGGCGTGCTACGGCCTGATTCAGCAAGGTACTGGGGATACTGCTCGATGATAAAAATGGGGGATTCATCCTCACGTTGCTGACGCATGGCGAGAAGGCGGCGTGCTGTTGTGCACGGTGGAAAGCAACACCGGAAGGAACCGGTACAGGTTTGAAAAATTGCCCCATCTTACATTTCCTCATAGTGCCGACCGTTTATTAATTGGGGGTCGCGCACGAAATCTGGTTATCTATCCGGATCTGGGTCCGGCCTCTGTTGGATTAGTGTAAAAAACCATGCAAAAAAAATAACCGGCGCGTTTAGGCGTCGGTTATTTTGCATGGCCGCTATTTTGCACCAAGACTCGGCCTTATTTCAAGATATTGCGGGCTTAACTCGACAATTTATTTTCTTAATTTCCCGACTGACCCAACGGACAGTAAGGTAAAAATGAACATCATGTCGACGAAAAGCTGAGGCAATCATCTAATAAATCAGGCGTTTTTTAGCATCCAATCAATTTCTGTTTCTGTTACACGGCGTTCAAACTGAAGTAATTCATCAGATTTGCAGCGGTGATAAACATGGCTGAATCGCTCGCCCAAATAACGTTTGAGTTCGGTTTGTTGGTCAAATTCTTGCAGCGCGTCACTTTGGCGGATAGGCAACGGGAACCCTTCCTGCTCCAGACCGTTGCCGGTCACCGGCTCAGGCAGCGGCAAAATGTTGTCTAATCCGTACAGAACACCGGCCAGCACCGTGGCGACCACCAGATACGGGTTGGCGTCAGCGCCTGCTACGCGATACTCCACGCGGTGATTTTTGGCATCGCTGCACGGCACTCGTAGCGCAACGGTACGATTATTGTGGCCCCACGAGGCTTGGGTAGGTACATACATACCGGGCTGGAAGCGGCGGAAGGCGTTGATATTGGGAGCCAATACCGCCATCGAAGCGGGCATCATGGCAATCATTCCTGCCAGCGCTCGTTTCATCAGCGCCGAGTCCTTACCCTCTTCTTCGTTGGAGAACAGGTTTTTGCCGTTGTCGTCCAGAATACTGAGGTGAATATGCATGCCGCTACCGGCGTACTCGTCATAAGGTTTGGCCATAAAGGTGGCGTCCATCTCGTGATTTTCGGCCACCAGGCGCACCAGTCTTTTCAGCGCCAGCGCGTGATCGCAGGCGCTAAGAATATTTTCTGTATGATGCAGATTGACCTCAAATTGACCCGGGGAGGACTCTGCCACGGCGCCATCGGCCGGGAGCCCCTGAATGTGCGCCAGCCGGTCAATGTCGCTCAAGACTGCAGCGAAATGGTCAAGATTATCCAAAGAATAAACCTGATTCTGTATGTTGCGGTCCTGCGTTCCGGGGGTGCAGGGTGGCTGCAATGCGCCCTCTGCATCGCGCTGCCTGTCGAGCAGATAGAACTCCAACTCTACCGCTACCACCGGGAACAGGCCCCGTTGGCGCAATGTTTGCCAGATATGGTTCAACACATTGCGGGGTTCAACGTCAAAGGGAGTGCCATCTTCGTCAAGCATGGTCAACAGCAACTGCCCGATATGTTCGGGGTCGGAGGCGGAAGGTGTCAGCGTGCCGGGGATAGGCAGGCAGATGCGGTCGGGTTCACCCAGCTCTTGGCCGAGACCCGCTTCTTCCACTACGTTTCCTAAAATGTCCATCGCGAAGACGGAAGCCGGGAAATAACAGCCTTTTTCGATTTTTCGAAGCGCAGAGAGAGGGATGCGTTTACCGCGAAAAGTACCATTTAAATCAGTGAGGAGAACATCAACGTGCTGAGTTAGTGGGTGACGCTCCAGGTACTGAGACACTTCATCCTGGAACGCGCTGCTTCGCTTCTCTTCGCCTTGAATCGCGAAGTCTTCAACTTCGATGTTTTGAGTAATCAGGTCAATTGCTTGCATAGGATTTCCGCCGTTTGCATGTGACTGGCGTCTAACACATTACCCTCATGGTAATGTACGCCAACGTTAATTCGCTCTGTTCAATTGCTGTATTCCCGCGATTAAAGGTGCCAAAGAGAAGATAAAAAATCCGTTTAAACCGATCTTAATAATGTAAATGCACTATAAATATAGACTATGTAGGCGACCTTAAGATTGCCGACTTAAAAACCTTAACCTCTGCATACAGCCCTTGCAACTGCAACATCCTATTAACACTTCCGTTTGATCATGCTTCTTCAGGCTGCTAAGTTTTAAAATAAACGGATAAAAAAAAGTCACTTTTGTTGGGCGAAAGCGGAACAATAGGAAGGCTATCAGCATTTTAATCAACTCACAGGGGCGGGAAAATGGACAATATTTCTTTCACTTTAGAAAGCAAAGAAGCGCTGAGCACGTCTGAGGCGGCCTATCGTCCGGTTATCGGCGTCGTAATGTGTGAAAACACTATCGATGAAAACCCGGCGCTGACGGTCCATGAGAAATATCTCGACGCAATCTTTAATGCCGACGGATTCCCTATCGCTCTTCCCCACGAACTGGCCTCGCGTGAAGGCGCCCTCGAAAGTATTCTTTCGCGCGTTGACGGTATTTTTCTTACCGGCAGCCCGAGCAATATTGAACCTCATCTTTATGGGGAAGAAGGCGTCGAGGCGCTGGCTGACCCCGGACGCGACAAGCTGAGCATCGCGCTGATAAAAGCCACGCTGGAGAAAAAAATCCCTCTTTTCGCCGCCTGTCGCGGCATGCAGGAGCTGGTGGTTGCCACAGGTGGCACGTTGTACCGTAAAGTTCACGAACAGCCGGGCTATATGGATCACCGCGAAGACACTCATCTTCCTCACGACAACCAGTATGATCTGGTGCACCCGGTTGAAATCAAACCCGGTGGCCTGCTTTCGGAGCTTTTGCCTGATTATCAACGTTTCGAGGTTAACTCGCTGCACGGTCAGGGGGCAAAACGCTTGGGCGCAAGCCTTACCATTGAGGCCGTGGCGCCGGACAATCTGGTTGAGGCGGTCAGCGTGCGCCACCACCCCTTTGCGCTCGGTGTGCAGTGGCACCCGGAGTGGCATAGCCTGACGGATCCGGTATCCAAAAAGCTTTTTGAAGCCTTTATTGCGGCATGTCGGGAGAGGCATGAGCTTTTGAAAATTTAGAATTTTCATAATTACAGGGCGGCTGCTCTTGACCTGACTTAAGGTTTTTTAGGTCAAGGGCAGCCGCTTTATAAGCGAAGCGTCTGCTATTGATCCCAAAGAACTTATTTGCAATTAAAAGCCTCTTAAAAGCCCTACCTTATAATAATTCCTCCCACCTTATATCCTTAAGTTCGTTGCTTAAATCCCTGTCTGTGATACAAATTTCTGCTTAATTTTTTTTAGTGACGGTTTCACCGGCTAACTATTTTCACCGCTATCAATTCTAATAAGGGTTTCTCACCGTGAGTTCGCCACCGCTTTCTTCACGCCTGGAGATGCGTAATATCTCAATTTCATTTGGCGGCTTTTCTGCGCTGCATCAGGTGGACTTCACGCTCGAAGGGGGCGCGGTGCATGCGCTGGTGGGCGCCAACGGTGCTGGCAAATCTACCCTGATGGCCGTACTTTCAGGGGCTTACAGTCACTACAGCGGCCAGATAATCATTGACGGAAAACCGGTCACGATTTCCCAGCCGCATCACGCGCGTGAACAAGGGATTCATCTGGTGCAGCAGGAGGTCGACATTGCGCTGATCCCCACGCTCAACGTGGCGGAAAACATCATGCTCGACGAGCTTTCAGAAGCCGGGCATCTGCATCACTGGTCGAAAATTTACCAAAGTGCGCAAGAGATTACTCAGCAGCTGGGTCTCAAGATTAACCTTCGTGAGCGCATCGAAAACTGCACGCTGGCCGAGAAACAGCTGATTTTACTGGCGCGCGCGCTGTCGCATCAATGCCGTTTTCTGATCCTCGATGAACCGACCGCCCCGCTCGACCACGCCGAGAGCGAGCGCCTGTTTGCACTGGTGCGTCGCCTGCGTGACGAAGGAATGGCGGTGGTGTTTATCTCCCATCGCATTCATGAACTGCGGGATATCTGCGACCGCATGACCGTGCTGCGCGACGGGCGTCTGGTGAGCGATGACAGCATGCGGGGCCTCACCAATGAGCACATCATCGAAAAGATGATTGGTCACCAGATTAACGATATCTACCCCGCTCGCCGCCCCGCGCACGGCGGTGAAACGCTGCTTAAAATCAAAGGACTGCACGATAAACACAAGCTGCGCGACATCAGCCTCACGCTGCATCGCGGCGAAATCCTCGGTATAGCCGGTCTGGCGGGGGCCGGTAAAACCGAACTCTGTAAGGCGCTGTTCGGAGCGTCACCAAGCCGGGTTGACCACGGCGAGCTCTACGGCAAGGCGTGGAAACCGAGCGAACCGTATCTGTCGGTGGAGCAAGGCATCGCGCTGGTGCCGGAGGAGCGCCGTAAAGAAGGCGTCTTTATCGATGAAGATATCCCCATGAACCTCAGCGTTGCCGCCGACAACAGCTTCTCGACGCTGGGCATATTCAACTGCGCGGCCTCACTGAGCTGGGCCAAAGAGATAATCACCCGTCTGGGGATCCGCGCCTCAGGACCGTTGCAGAAGCTGGCTCGCCTCTCGGGGGGGAATCAGCAGAAGGTCGCAATCGGTAAATGGCTGCGCAGCGAGAGCCAGATCCTTATCTTCGATGAACCGACCAAAGGCGTCGACATTCGCGCCAAGCAGGACGTCTTCAGGCTGATTGATGGACTGGCACAACAGGGAAAAGGCATCATTTATGCTTCGGGCGAGTTCGCCGAACTGGTCGGACTGTGTGACCGAATTTTAGTACTTTGGGATGGTCGCATCGTCGCCGAGCTTAACGCCGCCGACGTCGACGAACAGACCCTTTTAGATTATTCAACCGGAGGAACCCCCGCGTGAGCAACGAACACCCCTTGAACGCGCCGCAACCCTGGCGTCATCATATTTTCGAATTTCTTTATAAGTGGGGAATGTTGCTCACCGTGGTGGCGCTGATCGCACTGTTTGGTCTTTCTTCCAGCAACTTCCTCGAGATGTCGAACATCATCAACATCATGCGATCCATCGCAATAGTGACGGTGATCGCCATCGGCGTATCGCTGTCGCTGTCAGTGGGCGGCTTCGACCTTTCGGTCGGATCGACCGCGTCGCTGGCCAACGCGCTGGTGATCTCGATGTTCGTCTGGCACGGCTTCGGCACCGTTGAGGCGATCGCCATTACGCTGTCGCTGTGCCTGCTGGTAGGGCTGTTCAACGCCTTCCTGATTGTTATCCTCAAAATCCCTGACATGCTGGCCACGCTCGCCAGTCTGTTCGTGATTCAGGGTGCGGCGATGACCTACAGCTTCGGCGGGTCAATCACCGAAAATATGCTGATGCCGAGCGGCGACATGGCCGAAGGCACGGTGCCGGCGGTCTTCAGCCTGCTCGGTCAGGTGCCGGTTATTGTCATCGTGATGCTGGTGGTGACCGTCGCCGTTCAGCTGTTTATGTCGCTGACCAAGCACGGCCGACGTATGTACGCCATCGGCGGCAACCCGCTGGCCGCACGTCTGGCCGGGATCCGCACCGCTCGCTATCGCGTGATTGCCTATCTAATGTCGTCCGTGCTGGCCGGGGCCGGGGGGATTTTGCTCGCTTCGCGCATCGGCTCATCACAGGTTAACGCCGGTGGCGGCTATCTGATGGACGCAGTCGCGGCAGCCTATATCGGCTTCTCGTTGGCCGGTTCAGGCAAGCCAAATGCTCTGGGTACCCTGCTCGGCGCGGTTATCCTCGGCGTGCTGCAAAACGGACTGGTGATGCTCTCGGTGCCTTACTACGCGATGGATATCATTAAGGGACTGGTGCTGGCGATTGCGCTCGCGCTGACCTATATTCAGAAAAGATAGTCAATAAAAAGGCTCCTCACGGCGAGGAGCCTTTTGTAATCAGATAGTTGGCGTAGCCACCAGACCGTCGATCAGAATTTGCGGCGTACCCTGCGAGCAGCGTTCGATACGCCCTCTCACGCCATAGACCTTCGCCAGACTCTCGGCGGTAATCACCTCTTCGGGCTTGCCGTCGGCAATCAGTTGACCGTCTTTGAGCATCAGTACGTTGTCGCCGTGACGCAGCGCGATGTTGATATCATGCACCACAACCACGGTAATAATGTTTCTTTTACGCGTCTCGCGGCGCACCAGGTCCATCACGTGGAACTGGTAATTCAAATCCAACGCGCTCAGGGGTTCATCGAGCAACAGCAGCGAAGGTTGACGAATCAGCGACTGCGCCAGCCCCACCAGCTGCTTTTGACCGCCGGAAAGCTGATCCAGATATCTCAGCGCCAGATGTTCAATACCCAGCAGTTTCAGCAACTCCATCACCTGCGAGGTGGTCTGCGCCTGATGTGCAAAGCCACCCGATGCGCGTTGAGCCACAATGATCGACTCTAAAACGTGCAGATGCACACCCGCCGGCAGCGACTGAGGCAGATACACCACCTGCTCGGCGCGCTTGGCAAACGGCATTTTCATCAGGTCGTGACCGTCGAGAATCATCTCACCCTGCGCACGGTTCAGACCGGCGAGCGAGCGCAGCAGCGTGGATTTACCGCTGCCGTTGGGGCCAAGCAGCACGGTGATTTGTCCACGCGGAAGCTTGGGCACGTTGAGACTGCTTATCACCGCGCGTTTAGGGTAACCGGCGGTAAAGTTACGGATTTGCAGGCCCTGCGCGGCATCTTGACCTTTGCGAGGTTGCAGAGAAATCACATTGTCATCTATTGCAAGGCTCATACCGTCCCTCTATGGCGCAGAATAATGCTCAGGAAGAAAGGTACACCGACCAGCGAGGTCACAATCCCCACCGGAATAATCACGCCCGGCACCAGATTTTTAGAGGCGACAGAGGCCAGAGACAGTACCAGTGCGCCAATCAGCGCGCTGGCAGGCAGATAAAAACGATGGTCTTCGCCGAACATCATGCGCGCAATGTGTGGCGCGACCAGGCCGATAAAGCCGATAGGCCCGACGAACGCCACCGCCAGCGCAGAGAGAATGCTGATGCGCAGCAGCGTGCCGAGACGCAGACGACGCACGTCAATACCGAAGCTTACGGCGCGGTCTTCACCCAGACGCAGCGCGGTCAGTTTCCAGGAACTTTTCATCGACAGCGGCAGCAGAATCACGAAAGCCCCCGCCATGACCGCCAGTTTTATCCAAGTCGCGCGCGCCAGACTGCCCATGGTCCAGAACACCAATCCCTGCAAGGTATCTTCGGAGGCGATAAACTGCATCAGCGAGACCAGTGCGTTAAAGGTAAACACCAGCGCGATACCAAACAGCACCACGCCTGAGCTGGCAACCTGCGTCCAGCGGGTGATACCGTCAAGCATCAGCGCGGCGAGCAGCGCAAAGATAAAGGCGTTGGCCGAGATAAACCACTGGTCGGGAATACCCGGAATACCGATATTCAGGACGATAGCCAGCGCAGCCCCGAAGGCCGCGGCGGAAGAGACGCCCAGAGTGAAGGGGCTTGCCAGCGGGTTATTGAGGATAGTCTGCATCTCTGCGCCCGCCAGGCCCAAAGACATGCCGACCACCACCGCCATCAAGGCGTAAGGCATGCGAATATCCCAGACGATAACGCGAGTCCCCGCGTCTGCCGCCTGAGCATGGAAAATAGTTTGCCACAGCGTATCGAGCGACAGCCCTGCTGGCCCCATCACAAAGTCGAGCACCAGTGAGGCGAAGATAGCGATCACCAGAACCAACATCAGGGAAAGACGACGACGCAGAATGGTTTTGTAGCGTCCCATCACGCTGCCGTCTAACGTTGGCTCGTCACGGTGGCTGGCTACATTGAGGAGAGGATCGGTTGAAGCACTCATGTTTACACTCATTCTCGCTTGGCACTGCGTGGCTAAAAGGGCTAGATAACGCGGGTACAATAGGTAACAGTAATATAAACGATAACTATTATCAATCCAGTATAAAGCGGCCGATGCGCTGTAGCTTAACAAAAAACGGTAAAATTAGCGGCTTAGGGGTAACAAAGCGTAACCCGAAATGACTCCCCTCTCCCGCGCGTTTGGCGAAAGAGGAGAGAGACAGAGGCCGGTGGACAAATCAGCCTCTGTTAAAACGACTATTTAATCTCGGTCTCAGGGAATTCCATGTCCTGATACTTGATGAACTTAGTGCCCCTGGTCAGCTTGTAACCAAACCAAATCACCAGGAACAGCGGGATTCCGATATAGGTCGCCGCAACGCCGTACCAGTCAATTTTAGCCTGCAAGAACGCCTGATAGTTCTGACCTAGCGTGATGATAAGACACAGCACGAAGGCAAAAATCGGTCCCAGCGGGAACAGGCCTGACCGGTAAGGCAGCGCATTGAGGTCACGCCCCTGTGCCACATAGCCGCGACGGAAACGATAATGGCTGATGGCGATACCTAGCCAGGCGATAAAACCGGTCATGCCCGAGGTGTTCAGCAGCCACATATAGACCGACTGATTGCCGTACATCGAACTCAGGAAGCACAGCGCCGCCACCACGGTGGTGGCATACAGTGCGTTGCGCGGCACGCCGCCCTTCGACAGCTTGGCGAACATGCGCGGTGCCTTGCCTTCTGTCGCCAGGTTGTAGAGCATACGGGTTGACGCGTACATGCCCGAGTTACCTGCGGACAGCACCGCCGTCAGGATAACCGCGTTCATCACCGCCGCCGCAGACAGCAGACCGGCATTACGGAACACCAGCGTAAACGGACTCACGCCGATATCCTTCACGTCGTTACGCAGCAGGCTCGGATCGGTGTAAGGAATGATCAGGCTGATAACCAGAATTGCCAGCACATAGAACAGCAGGATACGCCAGAATACCTGACGCACCGCACGTGGGATGTTCTTGCCCGGATCTTCAGACTCACCTGCTGCCACGCCGATGAGTTCGGTTCCCTGGAAAGAGAAGCCCGCTATCATCGCCACGCCAATCATCGAGGCAAAGCCACCGGCAAACGGCGCATCGCCGATAGTCCAGTTATGCCAGCCCGCGTGCTCGCCACCTTTCATAATACCGAAGATCATCATCACGCCAACGGCGATAAAGACGATAACGGTCAGCACTTTAATCAGGGAGAACCAGTATTCGGCCTCACCAAAACCGCGCACCGAAATATAGTTGAGCAGGAAGATCACGCCGAGGAACAGCGCACTCCAGATCCAACCTGGGGTATGAGGGAACCAATAGTTCATCACCAGCTGTGACGCGACCAGTTCAACGGCAATGGTCACCGCCCAGTTGTACCAGTAGTTCCATCCGAGTGCGAAACCAAAGCCTTCTTCGACGTATTTTGCGCCGTAAGTAGAGAATGAGCCTGCCACCGGCATAAAGGCCGCCAGTTCACCGAGGCTGGTCATGATGAAGTACACCATCAGACCAATTAACATGTAGGAGAGCAGCGCCCCGCCGGGACCTGCCTGAGAAACCGTTGCACCCGAAGCCACGAATAGCCCCGTACCGATGGAGCCACCAATGGCTATCATGGTGAGGTGACGGGCTTTTAGCTCTCTACGCAGAGTGGGAGCCACCTGCTGATTTTTTGTATGCTGTTGAGCCATCTTTGCCCTATTTCTGCTCGTCATGAGTAATTTTAGGCGCGGATTGTAGCAAAAACTCTCGAGCGAGATAGCAGGAACACCCCATCATAAGAAGGCTTCATAATCGGCCGCCGATTATTAGCAAGACCGTGTTATACCAATTCTTTGCAATAGGTGAGGAAACGCGACAAGGCGTTAGAGATGTGTTTTTGTCGATGGTGAATAAGATAAAGCTTACGCACCAACGGCGGGAGAGGCAGCCTGATTTCGACCAGCGAGCCGCTGCTCAGCTGTTCAGAAATGACGCGGCGCGACAGACAACTAATGCCTATCCCGTGACGTACGGCGTGCTTGATGGCTTCGGAATTACCCAGCTCCATGACCAGATTGAAATCCGGCAGCTGCGACAACAGCAGGTGATCCAATACTTCACGCGTGCCTGACCCACGTTCACGCAGGATCCACGGCGCGGCAGCAAGCATCTCCAGCGTCACGTTTTTACCGGCCAGTGGATTATCCGGCGCGCCGAAGACCACCAGCTCGTCGTCGAGCCAGGACTGAGTAATCAGTTCCGGCATGCGGCACGGACCTTCAATAAGCCCGAGATCAACGCGAAAATCGGCTACCGCATTGATGACGTCGTCGGTATTACCGACGTTTAATTCAAGGGGAGTTTCAGGGAAGTCCAGTCGATAACCGGCAATCATGGCAGGCAACATATAGTTGCCGATGGTGCTGCTGGCACCAATTTTGAGGGAACCGCTGTCGTGACTGAATAAACGTTCGATTTCACTGGCCTGCTCAAGCAGCGCCAACGCTTTCGGATACAGCAAACGTCCGTGCTCGTTGATAACCAAACGCTTACCCACGCGGTCAAAAAGCTTCACTCCCAACTGCCCTTCTATGTCCGCCAGCGCCGCACTGACCGCCGATTGTGATAAAGACAGAACAACAGAGGCCTGGGTGGTTGAGCCACTCTTAAGCACCTCGGAGAAAACTTCCAGTTGACGCAGTGTAATATGCATAGAGTCTCGTTATCTATTATCCGGCCTGCCCGCTGCCCGATAATTTGATTGATTCAAAAGTAAAAAGTGCTCAGCGTCGCATCTGCACCCCTTGGCCGAATCCGCTCCTCCCAATAAAGAGTATAGCTCCATCCGCACCGCCGTGTGCGACAGGCCATTGTTATCATTCTATACCAGTTTTTCAGGTTGGTTATAGGATTATAATCAATTTCATATTTATGCCTGCACTGGATAAGCTTATGCCCAGGTCATCTATGCAGGATAAAATTATGAGCCACGTCTTACCCGAACATCATCGCCAACACCAGGCGCACGGCAATCCACAGCACAAATTCATGCTGCCTTATCCTTTTGGACGCGTTTTACCGGGTTTAGTTCTAACCGCAGCGATTACCGCCCTCGCATTGTGGTTAAGCCATTTTGATTTGCTCAACTCGCTCGGCCTCAGTGCCCTGACGTTGGCCATCGTTATTGGCATGTTGATAGGCAATACCGTTTATCCACTCGCCCGCCCACGCTGCGCCGAAGGCGTCAATCTGGCGAAGCAAAAGCTCCTGCGGCTCGGGATAATCCTCTATGGATTTAAACTCACCTTTACCCAAATTGCCGACGTCGGCGCGTCCGGTGTCGTTATTGATTTGCTGACCCTCTCCAGCACCTTTTTACTCGCCTGCTGGCTGGGAAAACGGGTTTTTGGCCTGGACAACGACACCGCGATGCTGATTGGCGCGGGCAGCAGCATCTGCGGCGCAGCGGCGGTGATGGCAACGGAGCCAGTGCTGAAGGCCGATGCGGACAAAGTGACAGTGGCGGTAGCGACGGTGGTGATTTTTGGCACCGCGGCAATTTTCCTCTACCCGTGGCTGTGGCAGCTCAACCTGCACTATCACTGGCTGGAGATAACCGCAAGCCGCTTCGGCATCTATACCGGCTCAACTATCCATGAAGTTGCGCAAGTAGTCGCAGCAGGTCACGGGGTTTCCCCCGACGCAGAAAACGCGGCAGTAATCGCCAAAATGCTCCGTGTCATGATGCTCGCGCCTTTCCTGCTGCTCGTCAGCCTGTGGAAGAGTCGTCGCCAGCCGCAAACGGCCGCGGCTACCGAGGGGAAAAGTCTGTGGTCCGCCATCACACTACCGTGGTTTGCGCTGTGGTTTATTGGCGTGGCAGCCTTCAACACTTTCGGCCTGCTGCCGCAGAGCTGGGTGCATTTTCTGCTGACGCTGGACACGATTCTGCTGGCAATGGCGATGGCAGCGCTGGGGTTAACGACTCATTTCAGCGCGCTGCGTCAGGCCGGAGTCAAACCCCTAATGATGGCGGCTGTGCTGTTTATTTGGCTAATCGTTGGCGGGGCAGGCATCAACCTGTTGGTACAACACCTGCTCTAATGAATAAAAAGCGGGCATTTTCGCAAGACTTTTAACATTTATTGCCTGCCCCCCTGTGCATAAAGCGGTTATCATTCAGAACAACAGGACATAACTAAACAGGGGGTAACATGAAATTTGTAGGGGCACACGTTAGTGCAGCAGGCGGAGTCGATCAGGCAGTCTTGCGGGCACATGAGCTGGAAGCGACTGCATTTGCGCTGTTTACCAAAAATCAACGGCAATGGCGCGCGGCTCCCCTGGCTGAAGATGTTATTGAACGCTTTAAGGCAGCCTGCCAAAAGTACAATTACAGCAGCAACCAAATTCTCCCACACGACAGCTATCTGATTAACCTGGGCCATCCGGTGACGGAAGCGCTCGAGAAATCCCGCGAAGCCTTCATCGATGAACTCCAGCGTTGCGAACAGCTGGGACTGTCATTGCTGAACTTCCATCCTGGCAGCCATCTGATGCAGATTGATGAAGACAAGTGCCTTGCCACCATCGCCGAGTCTATCAATATTGCTTTGGACAAAACCGAGGGCGTGACGGCAGTTATCGAAAACACCGCCGGTCAGGGCAGCAACCTCGGCTTCCGTTTCGAGCATCTGGCGAAAATTATTGCCGGCGTTGAAGACAAAAGCCGCGTTGGGGTATGCATCGACACCTGCCACGCTTTTGCTGCCGGTTATGACCTGCGCACCCGCGAGGCCTGCGAGCATACCTTTAAAAACTTCGCCGACGTGGTCGGGTTCAAATACCTGCGCGGCATGCACCTGAACGACGCCAAAAGCGAGTTCAACAGCCGGGTTGACCGCCACCACAGCCTCGGCGAAGGCAATATCGGCAAGACCGCCTTCAGCTATATCATGCGTGACTCGCGTTTCGACAACATTCCAATGATCCTCGAAACCGTCGACCCGGAAATTTGGGCCACCGAAATTGCCTGGCTCAAAGCAGAACAGACAGCCGAAGACGACGAAGCCGCCGCCTAATTCTTCTGCCGATCTTCGGCAAGCTTTTCGGCCAGCCTGCGCGTCAACTCGGCCGCAGGCAGTGCTCGGCAAAGTAGCGCACCCTGTCGGGCCCAACGGGGCCCAGTTGGGCAAGTAGCCGTATACGCCCTTCTCTTTTGCCGCCGAGTGCAGAAAAAAAGTCTTCAGGTTTAATGTCGTCCTTTCGATATAATCAGCGTCACGACACGCCCTGTCTCAGGATACGACGATTGGCTCGAAGAAGGGTTGCCAATATCCCCCCCACGGCAATCAGCACAATAAAACCACCTACCGCGGCCATCGAGTTGAAACCAAACTGTTTGTAGAGCAACAACCCCGATATACCGCCAATAAGAAAAGACATTATAGTCACCGCATGGGTAATAAACTGGCTGCGCTGTGCCTTGATTTGTTTCGAAGGGTCGCGGCGCATCAGCGTAGCTATTACCGCGCCCAGGGCGATGCCGGCATCGGTCAGGGTTCCGGTAATATGCGTCGAACGCACGCGCCCGTTGGAGAGCTGGGTTGAGGTGGAATTATGGATCCCCATCAGGAAGCTCAGAAAAACGATAATTTCGTGATTGTTCTTCGACGAGAAAAATAATATTTCAAACAGCGAGGTCAAAATTAACATAACGCCCTCGATTAGAAGAATTATGCTGAATATTGTGCGGATATTGTTCTTTATTCCGCCGATCGCAATCAGCCGAGAAAGCATTGCGCCAATCACGAAAGCGCCAATAATAGCCGACAGAAACAGTACGTCGCTTAAATCAGTATTCGATACTTCTGAAGAAAGTTGAGAGGTATTTCCAGACATATGCGAGGGAAAAAAACCGAATGCGCCCAATGCCATGGCATTGAGAATACCGGCCGTCGTTGCCAGCAAAAGAGCCAGATGACGGTCTTCGGTGTGCGTCCTGCCACCCTTTCGTTTTATCAACATATTCAACATGATGGCAACCTCGTTTAACTGTTATTTAATCAGTATATATAACCAAATACCTCAAATAGCCTATTTATTAAAAGTATTGTAAATATTTGTCTTTATTACGGCGAAGCAAAATTCACCTCATGACAAAAACAGCAATAGGACGATTATTATCGTTAAGGGGAAAAATATTAAGTTATAAAATTTCAATAACTAGGAGGATATTTATCCATAAATAGATGACATCATCCTGCTACTCATAAAAATAGCGGCAAAAAAAAGCGCTGCCCGAGAGCAGCGCTTATCATTATAAACGTTTGAAAGCTTAGCTGTTTGCAACGACTTTCGCGGCAATCGCAGCATCAGAACGTTTAAGGATGGCGTAGGCCACACCCGCCAGCACGGTACCGGCCAGAATGGCCACCAGGTACAGCAGAACCGGTGTGATAGCGCCAGGGATGAGCAGCACGAACAAACCACCGTGCGGTGCCATCAATTTTGCACCGAAGGCCATCGACAGTGCCCCCGTCAGCGCTCCCCCAGCGATACAGCAAGGCAGAACGCGCATCGGGTCACGAGCAGCGAAAGGAATCGCCCCTTCAGAGATGAAGCACAGGCCCAGCACCAGCGCCGCCTTACCGCCCTCGCGCTCACCCTGTTCGAACTTATGACGCGCCAGCAAGGTCGCCAGACCCATCGCCAGCGGTGGCACCATACCTGCCGCCATAATGGCCGCCATTGGGGCATAGACCGAGGAACTCAGCAGAGCGACACCAAACGCATAGGCCGCTTTGTTAACCGGCCCACCCATGTCGGTACACATCATCGCGCCGAGGATTGCGCCCAACAGGACCGCATTGGCGGTGCCCAGAGACTGCAACCATGCGGTCAGACCCGCCATGATTTTCGCGACCGGCGTACCCACCACGTAGATCATGATTAGACCGGTTATCAGGCTCGCCACCAGCGGAATGATCAGTATCGGCTTAAGCGCTTCCATACTCTGCGGCAGACGCAGCTTGTTGCTGATAAATTTCGCCACATAACCCGCGAGGAAACCGGCAATGATACCGCCGATGAACCCTGCACCCGTGCTCACCGCCAACATACCGCCGATAAGACCCGGAGTCAGACCCGGACGGTCAGCAATCGAGAAAGCGATAAAACCTGCCAGAACCGGCACCATCAGCGCGAAGGCCGATGCACCACCAATCTGCATGAGCGCAGCGGCAAGCGTGCCTTTAACTTCAAAGGCCTTGATACCAAAGATGAATGACAGAGCGATACACAGCCCTCCCGCCACCACCATCGGCAGCATGTAGGACACACCGGTCAACAAGTGACGATACGGACCGCTGCCAGTCTCTTTTTTCTTGCCGGAAGACGCCTGCCCCTGCTTCTTAGGCTCAAACAGCTCGGCTTCGACCAGTGCCTTGTCTAATTCCTGCTTGGTCTTTTTCAGCGCCAGGCCGGTCGAGGTACGGTACATCTGCTTACCGGCGAACTTCTCGAGGTCAACCTCGATGTCGGCGGCAACGATAACCAAGTCAGCGGCGGCAACTTCTTCAGGGGTGATGGCATTACCGGCACCGACGGAGCCGCGCGTTTCAACCTTAACCCACCAGCCACGTTTTTTCGCTTCACTTTCAATGGCTTCGGCCGCCATAAAGGTGTGCGCCACGCCGGTCGGGCAAGCGGTCACCGCGACGATACGTTTAGGACCGGCTGCAGCAGGTGCCGCAGAGGCCGCGGTTTGCACCGGCGCATGATAGGCTTTAGCTTCAGTGGAAGCGCGCTGCACGAAGGCATCCGGCTCACGCACCGCATCGGCCAGCGATCCTAGATACAGGTTCTTACCGTTCAGTCCGGCTTCTGCTGGCACGGCATCGCCCACGGCGAGAACCCATTCGGCTTCAGCGGCGCGAGTGACAAGCTGATGCCCTGACTTTTGCACGGCGGCAGCAAGCATATTTTTTGCAATCTGCGCACTTGCCTGTCCAATCTCTTTGTCTACTATCAGCAGCGTTTTCATTCTTTCTCTCCTGCTGTCAATTAAAAGGTTTCAGATCAACACGTGCCATCATCGCCGCCAACTGTGGACGGGAGCTGACACCAACATTGCTTTGGCTAACGGCCAACGCCGCGACGGCAGTAGCCAGACGCAGGGTATGTTCGCTGGACTCACGCATCAGTAGGCCGTAAATCAGTCCACCGACCATTGAGTCACCGGCCCCTACGGTACTAACGACTTCGCAGGAAGGCGGTTTGGCAATCCATGCACCCGAGGCGTTGACCCACAGCGCGCCCTCTGCGCCAAGGGAGATAACAACGTGAGCGATACCCTGATCGCGCAGCGCGTGAGCGGCTTCGACCACGTCGCTTAAGTCGTTGAGCTTGCGGCCAGCCCAGATTTCTAGCTCGCGGCGGTTAGGCTTAACCAGCCAAGGGGCCGCCTTCAGTCCGGCGACTAGCGCTTCACGGCTGCTGTCGAAAATAATGCACGGGCACTGGGTGCGCAGACGAGCCATCCAGTCGGTGAACGCCTGCGGGTCGACACCCGCAGGCAGGCTGCCGCACACGGCGACCATGTCGAACTGTCCCAGCCAGCTCAGTGAGTCGTTAACAAAACGCTCCCAGTCCTGTGGCGTAACCTCGAAGCCCGAGAAGTTAAAGTCGGTCACTTCGGAGTCTTTTTCGGTCAGTTTGACGTTAATACGCGTGCGGCCTTCGACCACCTGAAAACGGTTGGCGATGCCCAGGCTGCTAAACAGATGCTGAAAACCGTCCTGATTCTCTTTACCCAGGAACCCGCCTACGGTGACGTCGATCCCTAAGTCTTTCAAAACTTTGGCAACGTTGATGCCCTTACCCGCAGCGTGCAGGCCGGCGGTCTGCACCAGATTGACTTCACCGCGTTCTATTTCAGGGGTGTAACCCACCAGATCGTAGGCCGGATTTAAGGTAATAGTTGCTACGCGACGGCTCATGCGCCCTCCCCAAGACCTTCGGAAATCGCTTCACCGATGGATTTCAATGCCACTTCGGCGTCTTCACCGCTGGCGGTAAAGCGCAGGTGGTGCCCTTTTTTAACGCCCAGAGCAACGACCTTCATCAGGCTGCGACCATTGGCAGGTTTGCCGCTACCGTCGAGGTTGGTGACGGTAATCTCGCTGTTAAATTTCTTGATGCAGTTGACCAGCGCCGTCCCCGGACGCGCGTGCAGTCCGTGTTCGTTGCGGATAACGTATTCGGCAGTCAACACCTGGCTCTGCTCTTCCACTTCACTGGTCAGCAGCGCCAGCACGCCCACGGCATCGGCCTCTAACAGGCGCTCGGCCTTACCGGCTCGAAGCAGATCGCCCAGGTAGTTCAGCAAATCTAAAGGCTTGTCGTCGGCGACGGCCAGCGTCAGCAGCAGGGCCACCTTTTCGCCGTCGCTTTCAAATGCTGTAGCAGGACGGCTCACCGCCGCAGCACTGCCGAGGTTGCCGACAACGCTGTCACTCAGCCAAATGCCCTGTCCAAGATTCAGCGGCTTACGGCTGATAACGTCGCTGACGAAAGAGGTGTCAACCGCGCCAATTTGCTGAAGACGTCCTGCGTTCAGCGCCTGCAGCGTGATAAGGCTGTCGGCGGCAACGTCTACGGCAATAAGTTGAGTATCGAAACGGAATTCGGCCGCGGTTTTTTCGCCCATCAGCAGGCTACGCAGCTCTTCGGCGGAGTCGGTTTTTGCCATTTGCTCGGCGACACTGTCATCGCTGAGCACGTGGGTCAGCTGACGCAGCAAGGCAAGGTGTTCGTCAGAACGGGCGGCGATACCGATGACCACAAACGCCTTCTGTCCTTCGCCCCACTCAATCCCCTGAGGGAACTGGAACACCTGTACGCCGGTGTTCTGGACCAGGTCGCGCGTGTCGGTCGTTCCATGAGGAATGGCGATACCGTTACCCAAATAGGTTGAAGTTTGCAGCTCTCGGGCCAACATTCCGTCAACGTAACCTTCGCTAACGCGACCCGCGGCGGTGAGCGCAGCGGCAACCTGACGGATAGCGTCTTCTTTTGTGCCTGCGGCAGCGCCCAGGTGGATGTCTTGCTGTGACAACTGGAACATAATTCTCCTCTCCTGCCGAAATTGAATCGTTTCAGCTTTATTGAGAAAAAAGGAGCGCTGGCAGGTTATTTTGACTAACCGGACAACGCTGAAACGTTTCGTGCAGTCTCATTCTGCGGCGCTTATTTTGCAAGCATTACGCGTTTTGGCGTTGCATTTTTATGATGCTACGCACAATTTTCCTTTTTTAAGTTTTAAATTCTTTAGCGACGCATCGAAAAGCTGAAGTATAGCTGACCTCTATGCCTCAGGGTGCTGAAGCTTGCTGGCATTAAAGACAACGTGGCGGCTTTTTAGCATCCTGTGCTGGTTAGCCGACGCGGCCTCTTATTTGCTGATTAAAAGCCGTGTCTATTGTAAAAAACAGGCGTAAAATCCGCGCGATTCGCCTTATCCCCTTCCTAATTATTGTTTTGGTGCAAACCTAAAAAATGACAGTTTCAACCACTACCGCGCGTCGTCTCCGCCTGCCGGACATGACCTCCAGCGCGTTCCTGATTATTGCCTTTCTGACCGGTATCGCCGGTGCACTGCAAACCCCGACGCTGAGCCTGTTTCTGACCACCGAGGTCAAGGTTTCGCCGTTTATGGTTGGGCTATTTTTTACCGGTAGTGCGGTGATGGGGATTTTCGTCAGTCAGTTTCTCGGCGGCTGGTCGGATAAAAAAGGCGATCGCAAAACGCTAATTCTGTTCTGCTGCCTGCTTGGCGCACTGGGCTGCGTACTGTTTGCCTTCAACCGCAGCTACTTCATTCTGCTGCTGGTGGGCGTACTGCTGACCAGTTTTGGTTCCACCGCCAACCCGCAGATGTTTGCGCTTGCCCGCGAGCACGCCGACAAAACCGGGCGTGAAGCGGTGATGTTCAGCTCGATTCTCCGTGCGCAGGTTTCCCTCGCCTGGGTCGTGGGGCCTCCGCTGGCGTTTGCGCTGGCGCTGGGCTTCGGGTTCACCTTTATGTATTGCGCCGCCGCGGTGGCCTTTATTCTGTGCGGGATCATGGTCCGAGCGTTCCTGCCCTCAATGCCGAAAGCGATGCTGACTACCGCCGGTCCACTTGAGGCACCGCGCAACAACCGTCGCGATACGCTGATGCTGTTTATCGCCTGCTCGCTGATGTGGGCGGCCAACAGTATTTATCTGATCAATATGCCGCTGTACGTGGTGAAAGAGCTGCATCTGTCTTCAAAACTCGCCGGTATGCTGATGGGCATCGCCGCATGCCTCGAGATCCCAACCATGTTGGTTGCCGGTTATCTCGCCAGACAGCTGGGTAAGCGTTTGTTGATGCGCTTTGCGGTAATATGCGGCGTACTGTTTTACGGCAGCCTGATGTTCTTCACCGGTCCCGCCACGCTGATTGCCATCCAGCTGCTCAATGCGCTGTTTATCGGGATTTTGGCCGGTATCGGCATGCTTTACTTCCAGGATTTGATGCCGGGACAGGCGGGTGCAGCTACCACGCTGTTCACCAACTCGACGCGTGCGGGCTGGATCCTGGCCGGGTCGCTGGCGGGATTAGTGGCGCAGTTCGCCAGCTATTACGCGGTGTTTTACGCGGCGCTGGCAATGGTGGTGGTGTCGGTCTTCTGCATCTGGCGCGTCAGGGAAGCCTGACGGCCATTAAGGCGCGGTGTCGAGCTCGAGCTGTAGCAGATACGTGAAGGCGTCGTCGCGATGGGTAAAACACATGTCGCGACGTGCCTGTAATGCCTCACAAACCTTGGGCCGCAGCGGTGAAGTAAAAATCTTGCAGCGCATCGTTTCATCGAGCTGAACGCAGCGCGTATTGGCGGGTTTACCGTTAGGCATGCCTGGGATCGGGCTGGAAATTGACGGCGCGATACAGCAAGCGCCGCAGTCTGAACGACAGTCCATCGGTAGCTCTCCTCTGGGCTGCAGATTGAATGCGATGTAGGTTGAAACCTAATATCGGCAGACAATAACAGCACGGTGAAATTCCCACCACATAAATCGTCAAAAACCCCTTCAGGCGGCCATTTCATCACTCTTTTTGAGCTACCTACTTGCCTGAAATCACGCGCACGAGTAACGTGTCGCCCATTATCCAAACTTTTTGCAAACAGGTTATTTTTATGGCACGTGCTAACGAAATTAAACGCGGCTTCGTTGTAAATTACGACGGCAAACTGCTGCTGGTTAAAGATATTGATGTACAAAGTCCTAGCGCGCGTGGCGCAAGCACGCTGTATAAAATGCGTTTCTCCGACGTGCGTACCGGCATGAAGGTTGAAGAACGTTTCAAGGGTGATGACATCCTTGATACCGTTACCCTCACCCGTCGTAAAGTGAACTTCTCCTACGTCGACGGCGACGAATACATCTTTATGGATGACGAAGACTACACGCCTTACACCTTCAACAAATCACAGATTGAAGAAGAGCTGCTGTTCATTCCTGAAGGTGGACTGGCAGGTATGCAGGTTCTAACGTTGGACAGCCAGCTGCTGGCGCTCGAAATGCCGCAGACCGTTGAGCTGGAAATCATCGAAACCGCGCCTGGCATCAAAGGCGCTTCAGCCAGCGCCCGCAACAAACCAGCGACCATGAGCACCGGTCTGGTTATTCAGGTACCAGAATATCTGAGCACCGGCGACCGTATTCAGATTCACATCGCCGAACATCGCTATATGGGTCGTGCATAAGGATTGGGTTTCTCCCCGTCTTATAAAAGAGAGCGCTGCGGCGCTCTTTTTTTATGCCGGTATGCGACGACAATGGAACGATGTCCCACGCGCAAAGTTATGATCGATCTCACAAATGCGGCTTAATATTTGGACTTACCAATTTTCATTCCTGTCATATCACTTTACACTGCCAGTACTCATTAACGCCCAAATCAGACCTTGATTGCCTATTAAATCTTCCCCCGCGCGCTTTTGGCCTGACCAATTTAACCTATGCCCGAATGTGATGGAGTCAAAATGAACAAGATTTCCACTAGCCCGTTGCCTGCCAATGTTCAACAGCCGCAGTATGACCGTCGGGCGCTCAAGACCCGTATTGTGCACATCGGCTTCGGTGCTTTTCACCGCGCGCATCAGGCGCTGATGACCGACCGCGTGCTGAACCAGCAAGGCGGTGACTGGGGCATCTGTGAGATATCGCTGTTTGGCCGCGATAACCTGATCAAGGCACTGCGTGAACAAGACCACCTGTTCACCGTGCTGGAGAAGGGGGCACAGGGAAATCAGCCGATCGTCGTTGGCGCGGTTCACGAGTCGATGCACGGCAGGATTGAAGGGATCGACGCGATCGTCGAGAAACTGGCAGAGCCGCAGGTGGCTATCGTGTCATTGACCATTACCGAAAAAGGCTATTGTATCGAACCGGTCAGCGGCAAGCTCGACCTTCAGCATCCGGAGATCGTCAAAGATTTACAGGGCGGACACTCCCCCGCCACCGCGCCTGGCCTGCTGGTTGAGGCGCTGCGCCTGCGTCATCTGCGCGGGCTGCCAGGGTTCAGCATTCTCTCCTGCGATAACATTCCTGAAAACGGCCATGTGGTGAAAAACGCGATTCTTGGCCTGGCGCAGGAGAAGGATCCGGCGCTGGCAAGCTGGATCCACGAGTCTGTCACCTTCCCAAGCACCATGGTAGACCGCATCGTGCCCGCGCTTACCGAAGAGTTTGAAGCCGAAATCAGCCAGTCGCTGGGCGGCATCGGCGATCCATGCGGTATCGCCAGTGAACCCTTCATTCAATGGGTCATCGAGGACAACTTTGTGGCGGGCCGTCCGGCATGGGAAAAAGTCGGTGCACAGCTGGTTGACGACGTACTGCCGTTTGAGCAGATGAAGCTGCGCATGCTTAACGGCAGTCACTCGTTCCTCGCTTATCTTGGTTATCTGGCGGGATATCAATATATTAACAGCTGCATGGAGGATGAAAACTACCGCCGCGCGGCTTATCGACTGATGCTGAAAGAGCAGGCACCTACGCTCAGCGTGAGTGGAATCGACCTCACGGCCTATGCCGATAGCCTGATCGAACGCTACAGTAACCCGTCACTCAAACACCGCACCTGGCAAATCGCGATGGACGGCACGCAAAAACTGCCGCAGCGCATGCTGGACTCGCTGCGCTGGAATCTGCAACACGGCGGCGAATACGCCTGTCTGGCGCTGGGTGTCGCCGGCTGGATGCGCTACGTCAGCGGTGTTGACGACGCCGGGCAACCGATTGATATCAAGGATCCGATGGCGGAAAAGCTGCGCGAGATTGTGGCAGGCAGTCAGGACGGTGAAGAAAGAGTCCGTGCTCTGCTGGCGCTGAAGAGTGTGTTTGGGGAGGCGCTTGCGCGCGATACGTCGGCAATTGAGGCGATAACGGCGGCCTATCTCAGTCTGCAACGTTTGGGGGCTAAAGCCACCGTCGCGAATCTGGTGAAGTAACGCGCTTTGCCCCGCTAGTCGTTAAGGCTGGCGGGGACTGACCGGAAAAGATAGCCGTCGAACGTCGGATCTTCGGCGTCGGAAATCTCCAGCAGTTTGCTTTTCACATTCTCAAGATGCTGCCACATCGCCTGCTTCGCCGCCTTTGGCTCGCGGCGCAGCACTGCTTGCAGGATCTGCTGATGATCGTTAAGCCACAGTTCACTGTAGTTACTCTCCCCAATATGCTGATGCAGCCCCTGCCACATCGGGCTGTGCTTACGCACCTGCCACAGCTCATAGACCATATTCGCCAGCACGCTATTCTGTGAGGCCTGGGCCAGCAGCGTATGAAACAGCTCGTCGGCGCTCTCGTCGATGATACCCTGTGCCACAAAGCTTTTCTCAAGCTCGATGGCGTCACGCATCTTCAGGATATCCGCCTTGGTGGCCTGCACCGCTGCAAATGCCGCGACCTCACTCTCGAGCAGTTGGCGCGCCTGTAACAGCTCGAACGGACCGTAACCGCTGTCAGCACGAGGCGGCTGGACACCTTCTGCCTGTTCGAGCACGTAAACGCCGGACCCTTTGCGCACCTCAACCACTTTCTCCAGCTCGAGCATAATCAGTGCCTCACGCACGACGCTGCGGCTGACGGAAAACCGTTCGGCAATGTCACGTTCGGGGGGAAGCCGGTCGCCGGGCAGATGCTGGCCGGATGCGATTGCGTCACGCAGCTGATGCCCCACTTCCTGATAAAGCCGCATGTTACCCCCTACTTTTCTGAAAATATTGCTCAACAGTATATCACGCGGCCTGAAGGCGTTGCAGTTATGTGAAAATCTGTGAACCTATCGCGAAATCATCGGCTTGCTGCATCGTCCAATGCTGTAGCAGCCGCTGGCGAACGTCGCTCACCAGAGGCTTTTCACCGTCGCGTGGCGGTAAAAGTACAAAGCTGACGTCAGGAAGCGCGGGTAGCCGCGTAGCATCTCGCCACGGCTTAAGCCCCAAGGGTATCGATGAGGCATTGAGGCAGGCAACCCCGAGTCCCGCCAGCAGCGCAGACTGAAGACCCGCCACGCCTGACGCCGAATGCGTAATCGCGAAACTGACGCCGTTCTCCTCAAGCAACTGACGGGTAAACCCCTGCATGGCGCAGCCTGCGGGGAGGGCGAGCAGCGACAGTGGCCTGGCGGGATCCCAGTTGAACCCTTCAGCTGCGACCCAGTGTAAGGGTTCGCGACAGACCTGCGTGCCTTCATGCGCATGTGCCGGAGAAAGAATCTGCATTGAAAGACCAATATCAAAAGGGTCTTCGTCACGCTGGGCGCGGATATCAACACTTTTTTGCACTCTGACGTTCAGCCGCAGGTCTGGATAACGCTCGCGCAGTTTCACCAGCATGGGCGGTATCTCGTTGGGACGAAAGTAATCGGTAATCGCCAAACGCAGTTCGCCGGAAAAGGACACGCCTCGTACCTCATCTAATGCGCGCGCGCTCAGTACCAGCATCTCACGGGCAAAGACCCCTAGACGTTCGCCGCTGGGAGTCGGCGTCACGCCCTTTTTGCCACGCAGCAGCAAGCTTTGGCCGGTGAAATCTTCCAGCTTGCTCAACTGTTCGCTGACCGCAGAGGAAGAGAGATTCAGACGCGGTGCGGCGGCAGAGATGCTGCCAGCCTCAACGACGGTAACGAAAGACCGTAGATGATCGAGATTGAAAGGTCGCATGGGCATCCCTCGGCTTTATTGATGGATATCACCAGATGTTCCTGCTTTTCCGGGCAATCAGCAACGAATATCCTCTTCTGCATCACCCCATCACCCCATCAACCTATCGGAGAACGCTATGCCTGGGATCACGCTGCAACTTTCGGGTCATGAAGACCCTCAACTCGCCCACCGTCTGGCCAACGCGCTAACAAAATTAACCTGCCGGATACTCGATAAACGCCCGGAGCAGACGATGGTTATTGTGCGCTTTGTGCCTGCCGAACTTTGGTTTATTAACGGTCAGTCATTGCAGGCGCTAGCGCGTCACTCCTTTAGGCTGGAGGTAACCGTCACCGACGAGACCAATACCCGTGCACAAAAGGCGCAGTATCACCAAGAGGTCTATGCCCTGCTGGCAGAAACGTTGGGCGAACTGCATGAGCATTCGAATATTCATATCATCGATTGCCGTGCGGGCGCTTACGGCTATGGCGGAGTGACGCAGGAGTTTCGTTATCAGCATAATGAGTCGTTTTGTAGTTAAAAGAGCTTTCCGGTGGTCATAGAGCTTTAACAGGCTGGATTTTATCTTGCTGGAGGGGCATCTTATTGCGCATATTTGATGAATGGCCCGAAGGAAAACCCCAGGGAATAAGGAGCCTTCGGGCGCTATAAGGATTAAACATGACGCAAACAAACCTGATAACCGGATTCCTCGGTAGCGGCAAAACCACCACCATCCGCCACCTGCTGGCACAAAAGCCGGAAAACGAAAAATGGGCGGTGCTGGTCAACGAGTTTGGTGAAATCGGCATCGACGGTGCACTGCTGGCAGACAGCGGCGCGGTGCTCAAGGAGATCCCTGGTGGATGTATGTGTTGTGTCAACGGCCTGCCGATGCAGATTGGCCTCAACATGCTGCTGAAACAGGCAAAACCAGACCGCCTGCTTATTGAACCCACCGGTCTGGGTCACCCAAAACAAATCCTTTCCCTTCTGACTTCAGACGTTTACAGCGGCTGGCTGACGTTAAACGCCTCGCTTTGCCTGCTGGATGCACGTCAACTAAGCGACCCACGGGTTGTTGCCAACGAAAACTTTCGCGACCAGCTGGCCGCGGCAGACATCATCATCGCCAACAAAACGGATACCTATACAGAACACGATGACCTGATGTTGGCACAGTGGTTGAGCACGCAGGATGCCTCTTTGCAGATAGAGCGCGTCTCGCAGGGGAAAATTAGCGCTGAATTGCTGAACCAGCCGCGCAGAAACGAGCGCGAACTGCCAGAGGGCAAGCATCACCACGCCCATCAGTCAAAGCAGGGACTGGCGGCGCTTAGCCTGCCGGGCCATCAGCGTTGGCGACGTGCATTGAACGAGGCCGGGGACTATTCCAGCTGCGGATGGATTTTTGATGGCGAGACGCTGTTCGACACCGCCGGGTTCCTCGATTGGGCGCGGCAGGCACCGGTCGATCGCCTGAAAGCGGTGATACGTATAAAGGAAGGCACATTGCGGGTGAACCGTCAGGGTAATGACCTTCACATCGACACGCTTTCGACGGCGCCCTTAGACAACAGAATTGAATTAATATCCCACGGCAAGACCGACTGGAACGCTCTTCAATCCATCTTGTTGAGGATTCGTTTAAGTTAGCAGGCTTACCGTATCGCTAGTTATGATATTTTTATTACTTAAAACAGGTTTTGATTTATGTTTCGCCGCAATCTTCCCGTGATCCTGCTACTAAACGTATTGGGTATCGCGCTTTTCCTCTCTTATTATCTGCCAGCAAACCACGGTTTTTGGGCGCCTATCGATACGTCGGTGTTCTTTTATTTTAATCGTCATCTGGCCACCAACGAGACGTTTCTGCACTTTGTGGCCGTCACCAATAACCGCGCGTTCGACGTCTGCTCCCTGCTGGCGATGGGGCTGCTCTATTTCTCTTATTTCATTAAAGAAGACCGCACGGGGCGTCGACGCATGATTATCATCGGCGTTGTGATGCTGTTGACGGCGGTGGTACTTAACCAGTTGGGCCATCAACTGCCGGTCGCGCACAAGAGTCCTTCACTGAGTTTTCCGCACGTTAACCGTGTTAGCGAACTGACCGGTATTCCGACCAAAGACTCGTCCGGTGACAGCTTCCCTGGCGACCATGGAATGATGCTGATGGTGTTCACCGTCTTCATGCTTCGCTACCTCGGTAAACGCGCCTTCGCGATAGCCGTTCTGATAACCGTGCTGTTCTCGATGCCACGTCTGATGATTGGCGCACACTGGTTCACCGATATCATGGTAGGTTCATTGTCGGTAGTGCTGGTGGGTGCAAGCTGGTGGTTAATGACCCCTGCGAGTGATGTTTTGGTCAACTGGCTTGATAAAAAGCTTCCCAAAAAAGCGCTAAAATAATCACTCTTTAAGAAAAAACTCATTCTGAAAGACATCGTTTTTTATTATGGCTCGAACAACATTGACATGTTTTCGGGCCATTTAATTTGTTGCCAATGTAAATAGGCGGAAAGCGAAAAATGCTCGCAGACCCCGTCCTGCTGCGGTTTTAGGCCAAATGAGCACAAAACTCAATCAGCGATTTTTAAATTAATAGTTACATTGCTTTACATCATTATTTCTTATTAAAAAAGCGTTAAAACCTCTCGCATTCCCCCGATCATTACGGTAATCTCGACCACGTTGCACAGAAATGTGGCATGACTGGCTTGATTCCAATTAATAGTGTGCTGTTCCGCACAATTTGCTGGCTAAGCCTTTGCCCGAGACTGTAGCGACGGGTAATCTCGCTTGGTTTTGGCAAATTGATAACGAACGTTTTGTTTCGTTAAGGACAGCAAGGGAAAACAACAATAATGGTCAAGTCTCAACCGTTTCTGAGATATGTAATGCGGGCTATCCCCGCGATTGGCGCGGCAATTCTTCTCTCCGCGTGTAGTGGTATACATTCTTCGAACACAGAAAACGCACAAACTGAGATGCATGCAGTTAAAGACAAAGATGGTCTTTTACTTCAAGCCTCTCAGGATGAATTCGAAGCAATGGTTCGTAACGTCGATATTAAATCCAAAATCATGGATCAATATGCAGACTGGAAAGGCGTTCGTTATCGGTTAGGCGGTGACAGCAAGCGTGGTATTGATTGCTCAGCCTTCGTACAGTTAACATTCCGCGAACAATTTGGCATGGACCTACCTCGTTCAACCTACGAACAGGAAGACATGGGCAAGAAGATACAGCGTAACAAGCTGCGTCCAGGCGACTTAGTGCTGTTCCGTGCAGGCTCTACCGGCCGCCACGTGGGCATTTACCTTGGCAACGATCAGTTCGTCCATGCTTCTACCAGCAACGGCGTGATGATTTCAAGCCTGAGCGAAGCCTACTGGACCAAGCGTTATCGTGAAGCAAGACGTGTATTGACCGGTGCTAGACCGAGCAGCAATACAGGTACACTCACGACGGCGATGTTGCAGTAAAAGAATCTCCTCTTGTTGTTCAAGCCAAGCAAATAAAAAAGGGCCCTCCGCGAGGGTCTTTTTTTATGGCTGTTCCACACCGCCTGAACGCCTACCCCGCCCAGACGCTTTCTCTTAGGTCCTTGCCTAAACTTGTGATAAAACAACCAAAATGGTCGTTTACAGATTTTCAATCTATTATTGAGTCATCACAGCGTCAGCGGCGCCAATTCAGGAGTTAATTTTCAGGATGTTTCCTCGCGCACTCATAGCTCTGTTTCTGTCGCTCACAGGATTTACTGCGCACGCCGAATCTATCGATGATGGCTACGCCTTTGCCATTCTTGGTTCGCCAAAATACATTTATAACTTCAGTCATTTTGACTACGTAAACCCCGCCGCGCCGAAAGGCGGTAGCATTACCCTGTCGGCCATCGGCACCTTCGACAATTTCAACCGCTTCGCCTCTCGCGGAAATGCCGCCATCCGCAGCGACACGCTCTATGACAGCCTGTTTACTCCCTCAAGCGATGAAATAGGCAGTTACTATCCGCTTATCGCCGATTCTGCACGCTATGACAGCGACTTCCGCTGGGTTGAGGTCGAGATAAACCCCCACGCGGTGTTTCAGGACGGCAGCCCGATTACCGCCGGTGACGTCGAGTTCACCTTCCATAAGTTCATGACCGAGGGCGTACCGCAATTTAGGGTGGTCTATAAGGGCGTGGTGGTGAAAGCCATTGCGCCGCTGACGGTGCGCTTCGAGTTCCCGCAGCCGAATAAAGAGCAGATGCTGGGCCTTTTAGGCCTGCCGGTTATTCCGAAGACGTTCTGGGAGCATCGAAAATTCAATGAGCCACTGGCGACGCCACCGCTCGGCAGCGGCCCCTATCGCATCACCGACTATAAGCTAGGCCAATACATCATCTATTCGCGAGTCCCGAACTACTGGGCGGCTAACCTGCCGGTAAACCGTGGACGCTATAACTTCAACACCATCCGCTACGACTATTACCTCGACGATAACGTGGCGCTTCAGGCCTTTAAGTCGGGTGCCTTTGATTTTCGCAGCGAACCCTCGCCCAAAAACTGGGCAACACAATATCAGGGCAGCAACTTCTCACGGAATTTAATCATTCGGCAGGATGATGAGAATAAGGCGGCGCAGGACACGCGCTGGCTCGCATTCAATATTCAGCGCCCCATTTTCAAGGACCGCAAGGTCAGAGAGGCGTTGACGCTGGCGTTTGATTTCAACTGGATCAATAAGGCGCTGTTCTACGGTGCCTATCAGCGAACCGACAGCTATTTCCAGAACACCGACTATGCGGCAAAGAACTACCCTGACGCCGCCGAACTGGCCTGGCTCGCGCCGCTGAAGGGCAAGGTGCCCGATGAGGTCTTCAGCGAGCTGTATCACCCGCCGTCCACGGACGGCAGCGGCAATGACCGCGCAAATCTGCTTAAGGCAACGGCTCTGCTCAAAGAAGCGGGCTGGACGGTCAAAAACCAGCAGTTGGTGAACAATCAAACCGGCACGCCGTTCACTTTTGAACTGTTGCTCCCGAGCAGCGGCAATACGCAGTACGTGCTCCCTTTCCAGCACAATTTACAGCGGCTCGGCATTACAATGAACATTCGTCAGGTCGATAACTCGCAGTTTATCAGCCGCCTGCGCAACCGGGATTACGACATGATACCGACCGTTTATCGCGCACAGCCTTATCCGGGCACCGACCTGCAGATCATGTGGAACTCGAAATATCTCAATTCCACCTATAACACGCCGGGGGTGTCCGACCCTGCGATTGACCAGTTGACCAACGAGATTGTGGCACATCAGGGTCAGCCAGATGCCCTGCTCTCGCTTGGCCGCGCGCTTGACCGGGTGCTGACCTGGCACATGTACATGATTCCGATGTGGTACACCAATCGCGACCGTTACGCTTATTGGGACAAGTTCTCGATGCCGGAAATTCGCCCGCCCTACTCGCTAGAGCTGGACACCTGGTGGTATGACGTGAACAAAGCCTCGCGCCTGCAATCGGCCAGACAGTAAGGAGACTCACTTGACTGCTTATCTGCTTCGCCGCCTGCTTCTGGTTATTCCGACGCTATGGGCGATTATTACAATCAACTTTTTCATCGTGCAGATAGCGCCGGGCGGCCCGGTCGATCAGGCTATCGCGGCCATCGAGATGGGCCAGAACAGCGGTCTGCCGGGCAGCAACGGCGGCAGTGGAACCGGCCATGCCAACGCAGGCGTCGGTCAGGTCGGCGACAGCCAGTACCGCGGCTCTCGTGGCCTTGACCCGGAGGTGATCGCCGAAATTACCCGCCGCTACGGTTTCGACAAACCGCTGCATGAACGCTATTTCGACATGCTGTGGCGCTACGCGCGCTTCGACTTTGGCGATAGCCTTTTTCAAGGGGCATCGGTGATGCAGTTGGTAAAATCCAGCCTGCCGGTCTCGGTCAGTCTGGGCCTGTGGAGCACGCTGATTATCTACCTGGTGTCCATCCCGCTCGGCATCCGCAAAGCGGTCAAAAACGGCAGCGCCTTCGATATCTGGAGCAGTACGGTCATCATCATCGGCTACGCGGTGCCGTCGTTCCTGTTCGCCATTATGCTGATCGTGTTCTTTACCGGCGGCAACTATCTGGACTGGTTCCCGCTGCGCGGCCTGACCTCGGCCAACTTTGACTCGCTGCCATGGTATGGCAAAATCTCCGACTATCTGTGGCACATCACGCTGCCTGTGCTGGCAACGGTGATTGGCGGCTTCGCGACGTTGACCATGCTGACCAAAAACTCGTTCCTCGATGAGGTACAGAAGCAGTATGTGGTCACCGCACGCGCTAAGGGGTTGGATGAGCGCAAAATCCTTTACCGCCACGTGTTTCGCAATGCGATGCTGTTGGTGATCGCCGGTTTTCCGGCAACCTTTATCAGCATGTTCTTTACCGGTTCACTGCTGATTGAAGTGATGTTCTCGCTGCACGGTCTTGGCCTGCTGGGATACGATGCCACGCTACAACGCGACTTCCCGGTCATGTTTGGCACGCTGTATATCTTCACCCTGATTGGCCTGCTGCTGAACATCGTCAGCGACATCACCTACACGCTGGTTGACCCGCGCATCGACTTCGAGGGCCGTCAGTGATGAAGCTTAACCCGATTAACCGCGCGCGTTGGGCTCGTTTTCGCCAGAACCCTCGCGGTTTTTGGTCGCTGTGGATATTCCTGCTTATTCTGCTGCTGGCGATGCTGTCAAACGTGCTGGCCAACGAGAAGCCGCTGCTGGTGCGTTATCAGGGGCATTTCTATGTCCCTTTTATGGTGAACTACAGCGAATCGACCTTTGGCGGCGAACTGCAAACCGCCACTGATTATCAGGACCCTTTCGTGGTGAAGCAGCTTGAGAGCCACGGCTGGGTTATCTGGGCACCGCTGCGCCAGAGCTACAACTCGATAAACTTTTCGACCCAACAGCCGTTCCCGTCGCCACCGTCAACGCAAAATCTGCTCGGTACCGACAGCAACGGGCACGACGTGCTGGCCGAGATCCTCTACGGGCTGCGTATCTCGCTGCTGTTTGGTGCCATGCTCACTCTGCTATCGTCGGTTATCGGCATCGTTATGGGGGCGACGCAGGGCTATTACGGCGGCAAAATCGACCTGTGGGGGCAGCGCTTTATTGAGGTCTGGTCCGGCATGCCGACGCTGTTTCTTATCATCATGCTCTCAAGCGTGGTGCAGCCTAATTTCTGGTGGCTGCTGCTGATAACCGTGTTGTCTGGATGGATGGTGCTGGTTGGCGTCGTGCGCGCTGAGTTCCTGCGCACACGCAATTTTGACTATATCCGCGCGGCACAGGCAATGGGCGTCGCAGACCGGACCATTATGCTGCGCCACATGCTGCCCAACGCGATGGTCGCCACGCTGACCTACATGCCGTTTATTCTCTGCGGGTCGATTACTACCCTGGCTTCGCTAGACTTTCTTGGCTTTGGCCTGCCCATTGGCTCGCCGTCGCTAGGATCACTGCTGTTAGAAGGCAAAAACAATATTCAGGCACCGTGGCTCGGCATCAGCGCATTCTTGGTGCTTGCCGTCCTGCTGTCGCTGCTGATTTTTATTGGTGAAGCGGTACGCGACGCCTTTGACCCCAGCCAGACCCGTTAGGAAGGCCAACAGATGCCACATTCGCCGCTGCTAAGCATTGATAATCTGGATATCGCCTTCCGGCAGGACGGCAGGCTTTCTCAGGTCGTCAGTAATCTGTCTTTGAGCATGAACGCCGGGGAAACACTGGCATTAGTCGGCGAGTCGGGTTCGGGAAAGAGCGTCACCGCGCTGTCGATACTGCGCCTGCTGCATACCCAGTCGGTGGTTTATCCGCAGGGTGATATCCTTTTCGAGGGCCAGAGCCTGCTGCATGCCACCGAGGCGCACCTGCGTGAGACTCGTGGCAATCGTATCGCGATGATTTTTCAGGAGCCGATGGTTTCGCTGAATCCGCTGCATACCATTGAAAAACAGCTCGCCGAGGTGATTACACTGCACCGAGGCCTGCGTCGCGAGGCTGCACGCGCGGAGATAGTGCAGTGTCTGGACCGCGTAGGCATCGCGCAGGCAGCCTCGCGGCTCGGTGATTTCCCGCATCAGCTTTCGGGCGGTGAGCGGCAGCGCGTGATGATTGCCATGGCTATCCTCACGCAGCCTAAGCTGTTGATTGCCGATGAACCGACCACCGCGCTGGACGTCTCGGTGCAGGCGCAAATCCTCAAGCTACTGCACGAACTTAAGCAGGAACTGGGCATGGCGATGCTGTTTATTACCCACAACCTGCGTATTGTGCGCTCCATCGCCGATAACGTGGCAGTGATGCGCGCCGGAGAATGCGTCGAGTACAGCAGCAAGACGGCGCTGTTTGCCGCGCCTCAGCACGCCTACACGCGTCAACTGTTACAGGCGGAGCCAAAGGGCAGCCCGTTACCGGTCAAGCCTGACAGTCCGCTGCTGCTGCGCGTGGAGAACCTGAGCGTTGGGTTCCCGGTACGTCGAGGCCTGCTCCGCCGCACCGTCAGTGTCAAGCTGGCGCTGGACAAACTCAGCTTCTCTCTGCGGCGTGGGGAAAGTCTCGGGCTGGTTGGCGAATCAGGCTCGGGTAAAAGCACAACCGGACTTGCCCTGTTGCGTCTGCTCCATTGCGAAGGAAAAATCGAATTCGACGGTCAGCCGTTACATAGGTTTAATCGCCGCGCCATGCTGCCGTTTCGCAGTCGAATCCAGGTGGTATTTCAGGACCCCTATTCCGCGCTGAATCCCCGCTTGAACGTGATGCAGATTATCGCCGAAGGGCTTATGGTGCATAAGCGTCTGACAGAACAACAGCGTGAGGAGCAGGTGATTGCCGCGATGCGCGAGGTGGGGCTGGATCCTCAGACGCGTCACCGTTATCCCACCGAGTTTTCCGGCGGTCAGCGGCAGCGCATTGCCATCGCTCGCGCGCTTATCCTGCAACCGGAGCTGGTTATCCTGGACGAACCCACGTCATCACTGGACAAATCCGTGCAGGCGCAGATTCTCGAGCTGTTACACAACCTGCAACAACGCTACGGCCTGTCGTATCTGTTTATCAGCCATGATTTGCACGTGGTGAGGAGCCTGTGCCATCAGGTGATTGTCTTGCAAAAGGGGAAAGTGGTCGAACAGGGGGACTGTGAAAAGCTGTTTACGCGGCCTGAACAGGCCTATACGCGTGAATTATTGGCGTTAGCAGAAGCAAATGACGGTCATCAGCGTTAGCCAACGGCCATTAGAAGGGATAAATTGCGGAGACGGAAACCGATTCGGCGATGGCGGTGCCGATGTTTTTCAGGCGGCACATGGTGGCGCTCTCGTCGTCGCGTTTAACAAACAGGCACAGCTCGCCTTCGCACTCGACGATGTTACTCTCGACCTGAATTTCGCGTAAGGAGAGGTTCAAGCTCTGTAGCACCTGGCGGGCGCTGTCCCCTTCAGGGCTGAGCAGCTTCAGGCCGACCAAGTTGCTATCCTCTTCGTCTGCCGGCAGTGAAATAGCTTCCACTTTGATGCCCGCAAAACCAGAAAGCCAGCGGTAACTCTGTGGCAAACGGTGGACGACGGAAAAATGATTGGTATTCACAATACTCCCAAGAAATATTCAACAATAAATTTACAAAATTGCAACTCATGAACCAAGGTATAACGCACAATCCGTGGTTTTGCCTGATAAATAGTTAAAAAAGAAGCCACTATTTACATGACATTAACCATTTAAGTACATAAGCGGTACATTATGGCGTTTTTTTGACCACCAGCTTGTGTTTTTGAGATCTCGATCTCACTTCGAGTCATTTGTAACCCTTTCCGAATCATTTCTCAACCAATTTCATTCATCGCCGTTACCTTTTAGACGCCATAATGTCACAAAAAACAAACAAACCGAGGCGGTAAATAAATTTAAAATCATACTTATCAATATCTTGTGCGTGTTACATTTGGTTAATAAAAAACGAACCAAAAGGTTCATTACAATTTGGACATTTCGCCCTTTTTAGCCTACCAAGTGTTACTAAATTGTTAATCAAAATCCAAATGAAAACAGAATGTTATTTTTTAGCACGATTTGTTAGCGCTTTTTGGCAAATCAGGGATTATCATCCACACCGTTTTTACTGGATTACTCTATCAATGAGGCAAAGAACCTCTTAAAGAGGCCCCCAGCTTCTGCGTAACCTGATAAAAAATAATAACTTTTGGCAAGCCGCAGGCTTATTCCCCCTTCCTTTAGAGAAATGTGATGGACAAAAAACGTTCACTTTTTGACGAAAACACCCAGGAAAATGGTACCGGTTTCAGTCGCCGCGACATGCTAAAAGGCGTGGGTTCGGCGATGGTTGCTGCTACCCTTTTGGGCTTTCCGTTTTTAACCCAGGCAGAAACAGACACCGCAACCGGATCACCGGTTATCTTCACCCAGTTCTTTATTGTTTCTCAGGCGATTACCGAGCATCAGGACCTCAGTCCAGGCATGTCTGCGCGTATCTTCAACGCCTTCTATCATGGCAATCCGCAGTTTGCGACGCAGGTGACCAAACTTTATGGTCTGCTGCAGCCTAACCAGCGTGCAAAACAGTTTCAGGAAGTCGCGAAACAAAATGGCCTTGGCGATGTGCTGACCAGCATCATCACCGGCTGGTACACAGGCACTATTAAGAATGGTACCGATACCATTCTTATTTCCTATAAAGATGCCCTGATGTATCGCCCGGTAAGCGATGGTCTGATTGTGCCGACCTACTGTGGCAATGGCCCGCTGTGGTTCACCGCCCCACCTCCGGCCGCCCCGATGCCGGAATATATGAAAGAAGAACGCTTAAAAGCGACGCCTGATACTGTTAATACGAGCAAAGCATGATGAATAAACCTACTTTTACCGCAGACGGCGATGCGTCTGCTGACGTTATTATTGTTGGTTCAGGGATTGTTGGCGGCATGATTGCCGACCAAATGGTCAGCCTGGGGCATTCCGTGCTGGTGCTGGAAGCCGGTCTGCGCATTGAGCGCGCACAGGCCGTTGAAAACTGGCGTAATATGCCGTTTGCCAACCGTGCAGGCTCAGACTTTCAGGGACTGTATCCGCAGTCCGAGCTGGCGCCTGCTCCGCTCTATTTCCCGAAAAATAACTATGTGAATCTGACCGGCCCAAGCGCCAGCAGCTTCCAGCAGGGCTACCTGCGTACCGTCGGCGGCACAACCTGGCACTGGGCGGCCTCGTGCTGGCGTCACCTGCCAAACGACTTCAAGATGAAAACCCTGTACGGCGTTGGCCGTGACTGGCCAATTTCCTATGAAGAGCTGGAACCTTATTACTGCCGCGCGGAAGAAGAGATTGGCGTTGCGGGCCCAAGTGACCCGGCGTTGCAGTCCCCTTCCCAGCGCAGTAAACCTTATCCGATGGAGCAGGTTCCTTACGCCTATGGCGATACCCGCTTCGCGGAAGTGGTCAATCCGCACGGCTTCAAATCTGTCCCTATCCCACAGGGCCGCAGTACGCGCCCGTGGAACGGTCGCCCAACCTGCTGCGGCAACAACAACTGTCAGCCAATCTGCCCTATTGGCGCTATGTACAACGGCATTAGCCACGTCGAGCGTGCGGAGAATAAAGGCGCTGTCGTCCTGGCCGAGTCCGTGGTTTACAAGATTGATACCGACGAACACAACCGCGTTACCGCCGTACACTGGCTGGACAACAAAAAGCAGTCACACAAAGCCACCGGCAAGGTCTTCGCGCTGGCCTGTAACGGCATCGAAACACCGCGCCTGCTGCTGATCGCCGCCAACGAGAAAAACCCGAACGGTATCGCCAACTCTTCCGACCACGTTGGTCGCAACATGATGGACCACTCGGGCTTCCACTGTACCTTTATCGCCTCAGAACCGCTGTGGATTGGCCGTGGTCCTGCCCAAAGCAGCTGCCTGGTTGGCCCACGTGACGGGGAATTCCGCAGCAAATACTCTGCCAACAAAATGATCGTCAATAACATCAGCCAGGTGATCCCTGCCACCAACAAAGCGCTGGAGATGGGACTGGTGGGCGAAGAGCTGGACGCCGAGATCCGCCGTCGCTCGATTTATGGCGTGGATCTCTCCATCAGCCTGGAACCGTTGCCGGATCCCAATAACCGCCTGACGCTCAGCAAGACACGTAAGGATCCGCACGGCCTGCCTTGTCCGGATATCCACTATGACGTGGGCGATTATGTGCGTGAAGGTGCAGTTGCGGCTCACAAGCAGCTGGAAGAAATCGGCAAGCTGTTCATGGCCGAAGATTTCAACATCACCACCAGCCTGAACGCCAATAACCACATCATGGGTGGCACCATCATGGGCAATGACCCGAAAGATTCGGTGGTCAACGGCGACTGTCGTACCCACGACCACGAAAACCTGTGGCTACCGGGCGGCGGGGCTATCCCTTCTTCGAGCGTGGTGAACAGCACCCTGACAATGGCGGCACTGGCGTTGAAAGCGGCCGATGATATGGCGAAATCTCTGGCAGGTACGGCATGAAAAAATTACTGAGTTTAGGCCTGCTGGGCGCGGCGCTTAGCGGCTTTACGGGCATGGCATCGGCACAGGACAGCCAGCTTGACCTGATTGCCAAAGGGAAACTGGTCGCGACGGCGGCCGACTGTCAGGCTTGTCATACCAATCCGGAAGGCGGTAAGCCTTTTAGCGGCGATTACGCGATTCACTCGCCGATGGGCACGATTTATACCACCAACATTACGCCGTCGAAGCAGTTTGGTATCGGCAACTATACGCTACAACAGTTTAGCCGCGCGGTGCGTGAAGGAGTGCGTCCGGACGGTGAAAATCTTTATCCGGCGATGCCCTATACCTCTTACAGCCACATGAGCGACGAAGATATTCAGGCAATGTATGCCTATTTCCAGCTCGGGGTAAAACCGGTTGAACAGCCAACCAAGCCAACCGCATTGCCGTTCCCGTTCAATATGCGCATCGCGATGGCGGGCTGGAATCTGATGTATCTGGACAGCTCGGCGTTCAAGCCTGACCCAACCAAGAGCGAGCAATGGAACCGAGGCGCGTATCTGGTTAACGGCGCAGGCCACTGCGACACCTGCCACACACCGCGTAATCTGATGATGGGCGAAGTGACCAGCAAACCGCTAGCTGGTGGCATGGTCGGTCCATGGTATGCACCCAACATCAGTTCAGATCCGGTAAGCGGTATCGGTAACTGGACGCAGGCACAGCTGGTTGAATACATGAAAACCGGTCGCACCCTGGGCAAAAACCAGGCGGCGGGCCCGATGGCCGAGGCGGTGCAAAACAGCCTGCAATACCTGCCGGAATCCGATCTCAACGCGATCGCTTTCTATCTGAAAAACAGCACGCCGGTGCGTGACCCTGCCGATCAAAAGGCGGCCGACAGCTTTGGTTCGAAACAGGTTAACGTAGAAGAGGGTCTGCGCGGTGCGCATCCATCCAACGCTAATAACACCATTATCGGCGGTGCGGCCCTGTTCAGCGGCTACTGCGCGAGCTGTCACCAGCCGGACGGCGGCGGCAGTAAAAATCAGGCTTATCCGTCTTTGTATAACAATACCGCGACCGGCCTGAACAACGCGTCCAACTTGATCTCGGCGATCTTGTACGGCGTTGACCGACAGGTTGGAGATCAACACGTGCTAATGCCGAAATTCGGCGAAGGTTCGTACGTTGGGCAACTGACCGACGCACAAATTGCCGACATCTCCAACTATGTACTGACCAACTTCGGCAATGCGGATATTCAGGTGACCTCACACGACGTGGCCGTGCTGCGCGCCGGGGGTCCAGTTACGCTGCTCGCTAAGCTACAGCCGTTTATGGCACCGGCGATGGGAGTGGGTGTGATTATCGTACTGGCGCTGATTTTCTGGCTGTTCAGCAGGCGTAAAAACCGCCGTCGCTGATGGCCGGTTGAGACGTAAAAAAAGGAGAGCGCCAGTGGCGCTCTCCTTTTTATTTGTGCTGTATATGCCGGAGAACTAGCCGCGCCCGACAAACGGCATCGCGGTGGCCATCACGGTCAAGGTCAGAATATTGGTGCCGTCAGGCTGGTTCGCCATAAACGCCACCGCTTCGCCGACCTTGTCGGCCGGCATGACAGGTTCCTGCGCCAATTCGAAATCTGCCTGAAGCCTGCCGCTTAATGCCTTGTTGCCCATATCAGTCGCGGCGTTGCCGACGTCGATTTGCCCACAGGCAATATTATAGCGACGACCATCAAGCGAGGTGCTCTTGGTCAGGCCGGTTATCGCGTGTTTGCTGGCGGTATACGCCGCCGAAAAAGGACGCGGCGTATGGGCCGAGATAGAACCGTTGTTGATAATTCTGCCGCCCATCGGGGTTTGCTGCTTCATCAGCTTGAACGCCGCCTGCGTACACAGGTAGGTACCGTTCAGATTGGTGTTGATGACCGTCAACCAGTCCTCGTAAGGTTGGTCCTCAATCGGCTGTTCCTTGACGTTGGTACCGGCGTTATTAAACAGCACGTCGAGGCGGCCAAAGTTTTCCTGAACCGTTGAAAACAGCGCCGACACCGAATCAGGACTCGTAACGTCCACGGTCAACGCGTGCGCCTGGCCGGGCGCAAACTGCGCGACGGCCTGGCTGAGCTTTTCCTGGTTACGCCCGGTCAGGATGACCACAAATCCGCTGGCGGCCAGTGCCTTGGCGGCGCTCAGACCGATCCCGCTGCCTGCTCCGGTAATCAGGGCAATCTTCTTTCCGTTATGGCTCATAGGTTTTCCAAAAATCAGTCTGGGCTACGCGTTACACCGCGGCCATCATGCCACCGTCAACAAACAGCAGGTGACCATTCACAAAATCAGAGGCGCGTGAAGACAGGTAAACTGCGGCGCCGATAAGCTCTTCAGGGTTGCCCCAGCGCGCTGCGGGGGTTCGCTTGCACAGCCAGTCGGAGAACTCTTTGTTGTCCACCAACGCCTGCGTCATGTCGGTCTTGAAATAGCCCGGTGCGATACCGTTCACCTGAATATTATAGCGAGCCAGTTCAACGCACATGCCGCGGGTCAGCATTTTCACCGCCCCTTTAGAGGCCGCGTAAGGCGTGATGGTATCGCGCCCCAGTTCGCTCTGAATGGAACCGATGTTGATGATTTTGCCGCGTTCACGTTTAACCATATAGCGTGCGACGGCCTGCGAAACCAGGAATACCGACTTTTGGTTGACGGCGACAATGTCGTCCCAGTCTTTTTCCGGGAATTCTGTGAATTTATGACGACGCTGAATACCGGCGTTGTTGACCAACACGTCGATAGCACCAATCTCACGCTCAATCTTGTCGATAGCGTCGTTCACCGCTTTGCTATCTGTCACGTCGAACGCCACAGGATGGGCAATGAATCCCGCTGCGCGCAGGCTCTCAGCGGCCTTGTTGGCCGACTCCTGCGTCGTGCTGTTGATAATGATTTCGGCGCCGTGTTCGGCCAGCCCTTTTGCCAACAGGTATCCCAGTCCGCGTGATGACCCGGTGACCAGAATTTTTTTGTTATCCAGCGAGAATAAGTTTGTCATTACGATTTTCCTGACGTTACCGATAAAAGTGTTCGTGAGACCCACGACCCAGGCGAAAAAATTTATGTCATTCAATCAAAGCGGTTTACCCGCCCGCAAACTGTGATACAGATCACGCTACAGGGTGTTAAGAAACTCTGTTACCGCAAGCGTGATCCGGGTCATCCGCCCCGTTCTTCTTAAGCGAAATTCTGCTTAGGTATTGGCCTGGGGAAAGGCAACAAGATGTTACATCATCATGAAAATGAAAGTTTTTTGCTTCTGCTGCTCACGTTGTTAAGAGTTAGCCAATTTGGTAACATAAACACCATGTTACCCGCCCATTTTGGACTCACAGGCACCGCATGAGAAACCAGCGCGTCACACTGCAGGACATCGCGTTACTCGCCGACGTCACGAAAATGACCGTCAGCCGTTTTCTGCGTACGCCAGAAAAAGTGTCCCCTGAGACCCGCGAGCGCATCACCAAGGTCATGCAGGAAGTCGGCTTCCCGTTGGAGGAGGCTGAAAAAAAGAGCAAAAGCAAAAAGATAGGAATTTTAGTCCCCTCTTTTAACAACCAGATTTTCTCTGATCTCCTGGCAGGAATTGAGTCCGTGACCTCGGCACAGGGCTACCAGACGCTGGTCGTCAACTACGACTACAGCAAGGAGCGGGAAGAAGAGCACATCATTAACCTGCTGACCTACCGTCTCGCAGGTCTGATCCTCACCGACTCCGTGCATACCCTCAAGGCCGACAAATATCTCAATGCCGCCGATATCCCGGTCGCGCAGGTGATGGATCTCGACGACGCACACGGACGCATCGCCGTCGGTTTTGATAATTTTCAGGCCGGATTTGACATGGCGTCGGCGTTAATTGCCAGCGGCAAACAGCACGTGGTTTATTTTGGTTCGATGTCCGACCCTCGCGATATGAAACGCTACGAGGGATATCGTAAAGCCATGGAAAATAATCAGCTTACGCCGCAACACATTACCCCGAATAAGGTCTCATCGGTCTCTATCGGTGCCGGTATGCTGACCATGGCACGACAGCTTAATCCGCAGGTCAATGCCGTGCTCTGCACCAATGACGATATTGCGGTGGGCGTTTTACAAGAATGTATTAGACTGGGTATTCAGGTTCCCCAACAGATGGCTATTTCCGGCTTCCACGGACTGGATATTGGCCTGGCAACCACGCCAGCCTTAGCCAGCGTTATTACCCCGCGCTTTGAAATAGGCAAAGTGGCCGCGGAAATAATGCTAAAGAAAATCAATAAAACCCCTACAATTGAAAGAGTTGACCTGCATTATCGTATTTCTCTCGGCGGCACTATTTAATCCTTTCTCCTCAAGACTCTTGTCCCGCCAGCACGGGGCAGGATCACGTTACCAGTAACATCCTTTTTTAACATGATCTAACGTGACATGAGTCACAAAATATAATGGTGGAAATGCTTTTATTAAGGCATCGCCGGATCAGGTTAATAAGAGCATTTTCTCCAATGACTTATTTAATAAACCAACCGAATTCGTGCATTAATTCATTCCTCCGCAGGAATGCTTCTGTGTATAAACGAGGTGCACCATGGATAAAAAAATACCTAAAGCCCGTTGGTTACGCGTTATTACGCCAATATTAATCGCCTGCATTATTTCCTTCATGGACCGAGTCAATATCAGCTTTGCGATGCCAGGCGGAATGGACAGTGCCTTGGGTATTTCGTCCTCAATGGCCGGACTGGCTGCGGGTATTTTCTTTATAGGTTACCTGTTCTTACAGGTTCCTGGCGGCAGCATCGCCGTACACGGCAGCGGCAGAAAATTTATTGCCTGCTCGCTCGTTGCCTGGGCCGTTATTTCCGTGCTAACCGGACTGGTCACCAATCAATACCAGCTCCTGTTCCTGCGCTTCGCCCTGGGTGTCGCCGAAGGGGGCATGCTGCCGGTGGTGTTAACCATGGTCAGCAACTGGTTTCCTGACGCAGAGCGTGGTCGTGCCAACGCCTATGTGCTGATGTTTGCCCCGATCGGTGGAATGATTACCGCACCGTTGTCAGGTTTTATCCTCAATACCCTCGACTGGCGCTGGTTGTTTATCCTTGAAGGTCTGCTGTCGGTTGCCGTGATGCTGTTCTGGTGGTTCACCATCAGCGATCGTCCAGAAGAAGCCAAATGGCTGTCTGAGCGTGAACGTCATTACCTGATTACCGAGCTAACCCGCGAACGTGAGGCGTTGAAAGAGCTGGCACCGGTTGAGAATGCGCCGCTGAAAGAGGTATTCCGTAATAAATCTATTCTTAAACTGATTGTGATTAACTTCTTCTATCAGACCGGTATTTACGGCTATACGCTGTGGCTGCCAACGATTCTGAAAACCCTGACCGGCGGCAATATGAGCTCGGTAGGTATGCTGGCGATTATTCCTTACGTTGGCACTATGCTGGGTATTTTGGCGATGTCGCTGCTGTCAGATAAAACCGGTAAACGTAGAATGTTCATCATCCTGCCGCTGCTGGGATTCGCCGCAAGTCTGGCGTTATCGGTTGCGTTTAAGGGCAACGTTTTCGCTTCTTACTGCTTCCTGATTTGTGCCGGTTTCTTCCTGCAGGCCGCAACCAGCGCCTTCTGGACCATTCCAGGCAAAGTCACCACCCCTGAAGTTGCGGGCCGCGCAAGGGGTGTTATCAATGGATTGGGTAATCTGGGTGGCTTCTGTGGCCCGTATCTGGTGGGTGTACTGGTAAGCCTGTATGGCCAGAGCACGGCGATTTATGCCCTGGTTGCCTCGTTGCTGATTGCCGCGCTGGTCACTGCCCTGCTGCCGAAAGAGTGTGATATTGCACTGGTGCCGGGGGCGAAGGCTATCGCGCTGGCGGAGCATTATGCGAGGACGCGGGCTAAGTACAAAACTAATGGGGTAGCGGCTTAAGCTTTGTTTTATTGCGCTGCGCGCGGCTGCTTCTGGGTCAAAAGCACGTGCCTTGCACGCTGGCCGCTGGCCCGAATCCACCAACCAGCTTCTAAACAAAAATCGGCAACCTTGGGGTCCAATCCATGCAAGGTCTAACGGCGGAATCTTGTGTTTTTTCTTTATTGTCTCGGCAACTGCTCAGGGATGATGTCTTCTCTACGGCGGATTCACATCAAAGGAAAACATGCGGCATCTCAAATGGCCGCCGTCAGAAACCGCCCTTATTCCGGGCAGGCAACCCCAAAGGCTGAACAAGGTTTTACTTAAGAGTCCATTGGCGGGTTCAGGGCACACGCCCACTATAACTCTCTATGAGTTTACTGCCGATTCAGCAACAACCTTCGCCGGCCTGCTGGCATAAAGATAAAGCAACACCGAGGCAATAATACAAAACGCCATCGACCCAACCATCGGCCAGGCGCTGTGCGCCGGGAACATCGACAACAGCGAACCGACCAGCGCACCGGTACCGAAACGAATAGTGCCCGCCAGCGAGGCTGCGGTACCGGCCATGTGCGGGAAGTCATCCATAATCACTGCCATCGCGTTCGAGGTCACCATCGCAATGCAGCCGACGTAACCCGCCACACCGAGCACCAGTGCCCAGAAACCCAGGCCGAAGGCGCTCACAACCAGCAACCATAGCCCCATCACCAACTGAATCATCAGGCCCAAACGGAACATTTTGATAGCCCCGAGACGACGTACGTTGCGGCTGTTGAAAAAGGTCAGAATCACCAGGAACACCACGTTCAGCGCAAAATAGAAGCCGAAATGCTGAGGCGAAACGCCGTTAAGTTCGATATAAACAAACGGACCGGCGCTGAGGAACGAGAACATCCCGGCGAAGGAAAATCCGCTCGCCAACATGTAGCTCAACACACGCTTATGGCGGAACAGCGACGCAAAGTTACCCAGGCTGGTGCGCATATGAAAACGCTGCCTGCGCTCTTTGGGGAGCGTCTCTTTAATAAACACCCCGACCAGGACCGCCGCGATCAGCGCAGCAATGGCCATCGCCCAGAAGATGGCATGCCAGCTGAACCACAGCATCAGCGCGCCACCCAGCATTGGTGCGAGCAAAGGCGCGACCGTCATCACCAGCACCACGAAGGACATCATTCGCGAGAATTCGTCCTTCGTGAACATATCGCGCATCAATGCGTTTATCACTACGCTCGCCGCCGCAGCCGACAGGCCATGAAGGAAACGCATGTTCACCAGTTGATGAACGGAATCAGATAACGCGCAGGCGGCAGCGGCAATAGCAAATACCAGCACGCCCCAGAAGATAACCGGCTTGCGACCCAGACTGTCGGCCATCGGTCCATAGAACAGCTGACCGATAGCAAAACCTAATACATAAGCACTCAGCGTCATCTGCACGCTGCCCGCTGAAACGCCAAACTCTTGAGCGATCATCGGCATGCTGGGTAGATACATGTCGATAGCCAACGGCATCAACATCGACAACAATCCCAATATCAAGATTAAACCTAAATGGGATGTCCGGGTCTCTTGCACTCTTTGTAACTCCTGATTAAACGACGAGTAAAATTTTTGGTTTAACGTGGCACGACAACTGAAGCGATTTCTTCTTCGGTGAGCGGACGGTATTCGCCAGGCTCTAAATCTTCGTCCATCACAATCTCGCCAATACGTTCACGATGCAGCTCAACCACACGGTTGCCCACCGCAGCGAACATACGCTTCACCTGATGGTAACGGCCTTCACTGATTGTCAGACGCACCACGCGATCGCTCACCTGTTCCAGTACCGCAGGTTTGGTCAGTGAGTCTTCGTTATGCAGTTGAACACCGGCGGTAAACTGCTCGGCGGTATCGTCGGCCAGCGGATGCTCCAGCGTGACCAGATAGGTCTTCTCACAGTGATGCTTCGGCGAGGTGATGCGGTGCGACCACTGTCCGTCGTCGGTCATCAGCACCAGACCGGTGGTGTCAATGTCGAGACGGCCCGCAGCGTGCAGCTTGTAGGCGACCGGTTCTTCGAGGAAGTAAAGCACGGTTGGATGATCAGGGTCGTCGGTCGAACAGACGTAACCCTGTGGCTTGTTGAGCATAAAGTAACGATGACCGGTGATCTGCTCCAGCACGTTGCCGTCAAACTCAACGGACATCTCCGGGGTCAGTTTAAATGCCCCGGTCTTGACCACTTCACCGTCTACGGTAACGCGCTTTGCACGCAGTTCGCGCGCCACTAACGCACGGCTCACACCTAACTGTTGTGATAAAAACTTGTCCAATCGCATTGAATCTACTCAGCCTTTCCTGGCGAACGTTTTCTGCTCGCACTTTGATAAAACACAACACCCCGCCACCGCATAATTCTGCGACAGCAGGGTGATGAAATGGTGATATGTAATAATTTCTAAAGGTTATTATTACTTTGCGGAGGTAAAACCGGCAGCCGAGCCGCCTTTAAGAGACGATATTATAGCGGGGCTTCTCCCGCCTTGTCGCGTCAATCTGTAAAAGTTAGCAGACTAAATTTTAACGCAACGTGATTGACCCTCGGTTCGCCTTCCGCGACGATTGTTGGCATACTGAAATCAGGTCCCTCTCCCCCACAGAACGTTTCGGAAATGTCATGCAAGCTCTCCCATTTACCCTCCGCCCCTATCAGCAAGAAGCCGTAGACGCTACGCTGCAGCATTTTCGCCAACGCGACGAGCCTGCGGTGATCGTCCTGCCAACCGGCGCAGGAAAAAGTCTGGTGATTGCCGAACTGGCCAGGGTCGCGCGGGGCCGCGTGCTAGTACTGGCGCACGTCAAGGAACTGGTCGCGCAGAACCACGCTAAATACCTTTCGTACGGGCTTGAAGCCGACATTTACGCCGCAGGGCTTAACATCAAGCAGAGTCAGGGCAAGGTGGTCTTCGGTAGCGTTCAGTCGGTGGCACCTAACCTCGACAAGTTCGACAACGCGTTTTCGCTGCTGATTATCGACGAATGCCACCGTATCAGCGACGATGACAACAGCCAGTATCAGCAAATCATTGCCCACCTGCGCACCCAAAATCCGCGCCTGCGCCTTCTTGGCCTGACCGCGACCCCGTATCGGCTGGGTAAAGGCTGGATTTATCAGTATCACTATCAGGGCATGGTGCGCGGCGATGAGAAAAGCCTGTTCCGCGACTGTATCTATGAGCTGCCGCTGCGCTACATGATAAAGAATCAGTTCCTGGTGCCGCCAGAGCGCCTCGACATGCCGGTGGTACAGTACGACTTCAGCCGTCTTCAGCCCAACAGTAGCGGGCTGTTCGCCGAGGCAGACCTCAATGACGAGCTGCGTCGACAGGCGCGAATCACGCCGCACATCGTCAATCAAATCATCGACTTCGCCAAAGATAGAAGAGGCGTAATGGTTTTCTGCTCGACGGTAGAGCACGCAGGCGAGGTGTTCAAACTGCTCCCTGCCGGTGAAGCGGCATTGGTCAGCGCACAAACCACGGCACAGGACCGAGACCGGTTGATCGATGACTTCAAACAGCAACGGTTGCGCTACCTGGTAAACGTTTCGGTGCTGACCACCGGTTTTGACGCACCGCACGTTGATTTGATTGCCATTTTGCGCCCGACCGAGTCCGTGAGCCTGTATCAGCAAATCGTAGGACGCGGCCTGCGACTCGCGCCGGACAAGACCGACTGCCTGATTCTCGACTATGCCGGTAATCCGCACGACCTGTTCACGCCCGAAGTCGGCAGCCATAAACCGGCCAGTGACAACAAACCGGTGCAGGTATTTTGCCCGGCCTGCGGCTTTGCCAATATCTTCTGGGGCAAAACTACCGCCGATGGCACGATTATCGAGCACTTTGGCCGCCGCTGTCAGGGCATCCTCGAAGACGATGACGACAACCGCGAACAGTGCGACTTCCGCTTTCGCTTTAAGAGCTGCCCGCACTGCGGGGCAGAAAACGATATTGCTGCCCGCCGCTGTCATCAGTGCCAGGAAGTGCTGGTCGATCCCGATGACATGCTCAAGGCCGCGCAGAAGCTAAAAGATGCGCTGGTGCTGCGCTGCGGCGGCATGAATCTGGAGAGCGGTAAAGACGATAAAGGCGAGTGGCTGAAAATCACCTACTACGACGAGGACGGCGCGAGCGCCAGCGAACGTTATCGCCTGCAAACCCCGGCGCAGCGCACGGCTTTTTTACACAACTTTATGCGCCCGCATCAGCGCGCACCGGGCATTGAGCTGGTGTGGCACACCGCCGCCGATATCATCGCCCAGCAGGCGCTGCTCCGGCATCCCGATTTTGTTGTCGCAAGGATGAAAGGCCGGTTCTGGCAAATTCGCGAGAAAATCTTCGATTATCAGGGCCGTTTCCGCCGCGCCTACGAGCTGCAGGGCTAGCGGTTTAAGGCATGATCAGGGATTAATCATTTGCTGTACGGGCAATACTTCGGTAACATACCGCCCGCTTTCGCCATGCGCGAAGCGAAGATCTATCACCTGTTGCTGGGTCGCCTGTAACAGTAATTTTCTTTTAAGAGAAAAATCATGACTACTATTAATGCACAAGTACGTACTGCGCAGGGTAAGGGTGCGAGCCGCCGCCTGCGCGCAGCAAACAAATTCCCAGCTATCGTTTACGGTGGCTCTGCTGAACCTATCTCTATCGAGTTGGA